>BNJT01001432.1_pt1 | contig 1949781 bp, 1972 predicted proteins | sample 8540491 | NCBI WGS metagenome assembly BNJT01 (sample SAMD00202455, study PRJDB9452) | human saliva metagenome | host: Homo sapiens
AAGAGCTCACTCCGGCTAAGTATCCAAGAAAGGCCGGTAAGCCTTCTAAAAAAATCCACTTTAGATTGTGGATTTATGTGAAGATATTATATTAAAAAGCCTTAGTTAGGATTTTTTTCTTAACCAAGGCTTTTTTTAATATCAATATTTATCTTCTATTTTTGTCTATCTAAGAGCTTTTTAACTCATCTTCTACAGAGCTTGATATAGACCTTTCTCCACCTACAATTATAATATTCTTTATATTAGTATTGGCCTTTATATACTCCCTAGTATCTTCGTTTAAAGTCTTTGAATTGGTAAGTAGGATGGCTGCATTTTTAAATGAAATAAAAAGCATTAAAATATAGATATTCTTTGTATAATCAACCTAAATAATAATATTTGCTATATTCTACTCTTCAATCCTCTTTTTTGATAGACCAATATGTCTCATTATAGTATTTTCTCTTTTTCTTTGTTCAAAAATCATATTTAAGCTTGTATATATTGTTATTATTGACAGCACTGAAATATAAATACTATTTACAATTTTTTTCATCACTTATTATTTTTCCATCACTTATAGTAATAAGCCTATCCGCCTGCCTTGCTATATTTTCATCATGAGTTATCATAAGTAGGGTCTGGTTTAGGTCTTTTACAGTAGACCTAAGCAGACTCATTACCTCTTCAGTAGTCTTACTATCAAGGTTGCCTGTAGGCTCGTCTGCGAATATTATAGCAGGCTTGTTGGATAGGGCCCTTGCAATTGCCACCCTTTGCTGCTGACCACCCGATAATTCATTAGGGAACTTCTTTAGCTGGTCTTCTAGTCCAACCTTTTTTACTATATCCATAATATATTCCTTGTCTTCCTTCTTTCCATCTAGCTGGATTGGTAGGATTATATTATCATAAACATTAAGGACTGGTATTAGGTTAAAGCTTTGGAATATAAATCCAAATTCTTGTCTTCTTATTTTAGATAACTCATCATCACTCAGTGTATAAATATCATTCTCTCCTAGATACACATTTCCAAATGTTGGTTTATCAAGGCCAGCCATACAGTGAAGTAATGTTGATTTTCCACTACCCGATGTACCTACAATTGAAGTAAACTTTCCACATTCAATTTCTAAAGAAATATCGTCAACCGCCTTTACTATACAATCGTCTTTGCCATAATATTTTTTTATGTTATTTGCTAATAATTTTTTCATAGTTTATTCCTCTTTCATTCTTTTAACTTCTTCATCAAAAAAATCAACGCCATTATCTATAATAGCAACTAATAACATTACACCTCTCCTAAATCATATATTAATAATTTATCTAACTGCATATTGTTTATTTTAATATATGATATTTTTACTCTTCAATCCTCTTTTTTTAAAACTACAATATAAACCAAAGCAAACAATACACTTACATATAATGTTGCTAATGATATCGTCTCAAAACTAAATACCATTTTATATCCGTCACCTTGATATTTTTATATGAACTAAGTAGTCATAAATTGATTTAAACAATACTATTCCAAACATTATTGCCCCTGATACTATCGCCCAGAATACACTCTCCTTGATATACATAAATATCATACTCTTTTTTTGATAGACCAATATATCTCATTATAGTATTTTCTCTTTTTCTTTGCTCAAAAATCATATTTAAGCTTGTATATATTGTTATTATTGACAGCACTGAAATATAAATACCAACTACAATAATTTTTTTCATATATGATCTATGTTCATATTCATCAACATACTTAAATTCGGTTTCGGATATAATTTTGTAGTTATTCTTTCCTAACACTTCATCCATATATGCTCTTAGATTTTTACTATTGCCATTATAATTGAAATTTATTTCATCAGCACCTCCATATCCTACTAATTTCTTAAAATTATCTGTATCAGTGATTATTTCAGGAAGTAGCAACTGTGAAACTACTTTTTTTGACCATTTTAAATCATCAATAAATCCACCAACAATAATTTTTTTCGTTTTGTAGGCTTCTCTTCCATTGGAGTATTGGGCAACTTTGATCTTTATTACATCTCCAACTTTTATATTTTTCATAGTTGGTATCATCTTCGTTTCTATTCTATTATAGACCTTCGATCTAAGATAGGCTACTGGGTATTCTGAAGTAGATTTAAATTTATCATTTCTTATAAACCCATTTTTTTATTAGGAAGTCATCATCTACTCCTGTGATAACTGTTTTTTTATTTCTTTACCATTTAAATCTCTATCATTTAAAAAGTATTCATTAAACATCTTTCCATCACTGATAAAATAGGCCTCTTTACTAGATTTAGTAATAATATTATTAATTCTATTATCATCTCTAAACCTACCTATATTTCTATCATTCAAGTTGGATTTTTGGTCTATAAATATTACTTAGGTTTGTAAGGTTATATTCTCTTCCCATAAGAAAATTTACTGAAGAATCAACATTCTTATCAAAAATAATCTCTATTAATATTAATTACATATCTAGACAGTGATAAGCTCAACATAATAACCGGTACCATCAAATATATAGCATTTTTTTGTATATTTATTAATAATAGTTTCTTATGTATTTTTTTGTATTTGGTCTTAGTAAGATTCTATTGATTTTTTTCTTCTATGATTATAGTTAGTTAAATCGACTACACTTAAATTATTTATCACATAAAATTCATATAAGAAAACAATTGCAAAAAGGTATAATCGAAATAATAAAGGCAATTATATAGGTTCTATAATCCATATGTATACTTTTTATCCATAAGTCTAAATAGATCGTCTGAAAAACATGGTGAAGTTCACTTTTTTTCATATAAATTAACGATGCATAATATGATAAAAATAAAGCTAATAATATTACTAATTAATATAATTAGTGCTTTTTTTCTAAACCAAAGATAAAAAAAATACTTTTTTTCTTACTTGACCCTACAACCCTAAGAAGGGCAGCATCTGCAAATACATCTCTAGATGCAATAAACAAGAAAACTAACGGAAATAGTATACCTGCTAAAATTAAATTTTTTACGTCTGGTGAAGCAATAAAAAATTGCTTATATGTATTTTCCGTATTTGTTAATATTTTTATTATATGTGACTAGATTTTGAGGTAAGTTTAATTCTGTATTTAATCCATAAGATTCACCCTCTGGATCCTTAAATCCAGTCTTAAAACTAATATATGCGTTAAATTTGTCTGGAATTGTATTTTTAAAACCATCTCCCATTTTAATATATAATTGATCCATCCCCCTCGTCTCAGTTGACTCAATCTTATTATATACAATACCAGTTATTTTGATTTTTTTTGAAACATATCTAATTTTGTTGATTCCATTTTCTTCATAATTTACTTTTACAACTCCATCGATATAGTCTCCGATTTTATGATTTCCAGTCCCATCTAACAATATGGCTTCCTCGTCATTAAATGGTAATCTCCCCAAAATCAGCTTGAGCTTGCTAATTTCATTCACCTTTTCGTTATACTCTTCTAAAAGTAATATCTTACCGTTGTTCTCAATGAATTCTCCTATATTTTTTGTTTGATATACCTTATCTACACGTTTACTATTTTCTATATTATCTAGTGTTGTTTTATCTATATTTTTTGCTACAGCTCCATAGAGTGCTGAATTTTCATCGATAAATTTCTTTGCGTTTATCATTTGGCTTTTAGTAGCAGTAGACATTGAAACTACACTTACCAGAGAAAATACTATAATTATACTCAAATATATAGCCCTTTTTGCGTGACTTTTTAGATATTTCAACCCCAAAATAAACATATTCATAAAATCATCTCCCACTAATTAATTGTTCATAAAACACAATAGGTGGTAAAAATCGCCCATTATGCTAACTCTTATAATATTTATCAGACCCATATGCACATTGTTAAACTTGATATTGATTTTATACACCTGCCATACCATACTAGTTTTACATTTTACATATAAACTTCCTCCGGATTGTATAGAGTATATTAATCACTAATAATCAGATATTGTGTATTCACCACTATCCACATTGTATTCTACCATCTTTCTATTTCCCTTGTCTTTAAATACATATGCTATATTTTTTATTTTAATCTCATTTACATCATGCAGCACATCTCCGTCACTACCCTTGACTGGTATTTTAGTTCTATCATCCGTACTATTTTTTATACTATCATAGTTGTCTGTTTTACCACCAGACTTTATTGTCCGTAAATATTCCACCCATGCATCTAATTTATTTCCATCACTTACATCCACTCCCAAGTATGAAATATCTAATTTACTTTTTTATTTTTTTGCCCTTAAATAAAGTAAAATTTCATCTTTTTCATTTTTTATTTTCTTCACCTCTATCTCTATATCCTCAACCTTGACTGGTAAATTTTTGCTTGAAACTTTAACTGGAGGTGCATTTATATTTTTGTTACTATCCTTCATGCTGATAATAAAACTAGTGCCTATTATAATAATTATTGTTACTATGGCAATTGCTATTTTTTTATTCATTTTTATCTCCTTATATAATGATGCTCTAATTCGTTGCTTTTAATATTGCTGATAAATACCTTTATATCACCGTCTTTTATCTGCGCTTCATTAGGTACTGGTATCAAATACCTATACTCATCAATTCCAATTTTTTTAGACGCTGGTAAACCATCATAAAAAATATATTCATTTAGATTTAACTTGATATCTAAATTTTCTTTGTTATCAACACCCTTTATTGCATAATCTACTCTTACATATCGGTCTATAGTATAATCGATAAAATTCTTACTCATATCACCAAGATCCTTAGCAATATCCAAATCTTTAGTTTTCACAAGGTCTATGTCTTTCACAGTCATTTTACCACCAAATGCATTAAACTCTTTTCCTAGGGTTTCCATTGTATAATCTCTTAAATTGGGTGCATTTTTATTTACTTGATAAATTCTACATGAATAAAAAGCTAACAATACAAGACAAATTGTAAAAGTAATAACTTTATATTTGTTCATCTGTACACCTCTTAATAACACTCTCTATTCTACCATTACTCATTTTAACTATGTAATCGAACAAGTCTTTAAGGTCTTCCTTATGGTGGCTGGCAATAAGTATTGTTTTACCTTGCTTTTTTTTGCTTATCATTATTTCTCTAAATATCTTGATAGAGTCCTCGTCAAGAGCATTTGTTGGCTCATCAAAAACTAGTAATTCTTGGTCTTCCATTATTGCCTGGACAATTCCAAGCTTTTGCCTCATTCCCAAAGAATATTTTTTTACTTTTTCATCCTTAAAATCATATAGACCTACTTGTTTCATAACATCTAAAATAGCATTTTTATCTATATATTTATTTATATCAGCTAGGTATTCAAGATTTTCCATTCCTGTATATGAATCAATAAATCCTGGATACTCAATAACTGCACCAAGTCTTACTGGATAAAATGCCTTTGGTTGAAGCTTTACATCCTTGACATATATTTCTCCTGCTGTTAGATTAATAAAATTACAAATAGCCCTAAATAACATTGTTTTTCCGCAACCATTATGTCCTATAAAGCCATAAATTTTACCTTCTTCAATATCAAGGTTAATATTTTCCAATACATACTTGTTTTTTATTTTCTTTTCAACATTTAATAACCTGATTAAAGCCATATAATAACCGCCCTCCTATATCAAATCTATTTCTTTATAAAAAAATACCACCAAAAAGCTCGTTGATAAAATCAAAATAGTATTGTAAATTAGACCTCCAATATACATACTTCCATCTTGTAAAACTAGCATATATCCACCACCTGGAAGAAATCCCAATCCAGAAACTAAATTAAATGCCACTGAACATATAGCTACAAATACTCCTATATGCTCACCAAATTTTATTGATACAAGCAAATTGAATATACCTAGTGAAATAGCCCCTATACTATATGAAATAAAAATTTTCCCTAACAAGTATAAGTCTCTAATATATACTTTATTGAAGAGGCAACCTATATAAATAGTGAGCATAACAATTGATATAAATATGGTACTACTAATACAAATAAAGACCATCTTGCTAACCGCTAGTGAAGTTCTACTCCTATACCTCGTTAAAAATCAGTTTATTATAATTGAATAAGTCTTCATAAATATACGAACTGAAAATGTACATAACAAGTATTTGTAATGTAACAAAAAATATATTACTACCAAATATATTTTCCCTAGTATCAAGCTTTGGTAGTATAAGGTATGAGACTACATAACTATAATCTTTGTAAAAAAATTGATGCAAACAATCAATGGCATAATAATAAAAAAATTATAAATACAAGTATATTCCTTTTTGATTTATCTATACCAAATTTAAAATCTCTTTTTAATAAATTCAAAATCTTCGCCCACCCTTTTTTTCCTCTAAAAACAAGTATATATATACTAGCATAAACAATAAAATTACAGTAAATGATAATTTTTGCTAGCAGTAATTTTTGGACTATTTATAGACTCTATATCTAATATATAAGAATATATCAAGACCCCATTCCTGAAAGCTGAAATAAAAAATGGTATCGTGACTAGTGCAAAGCTATATAATCTATCCAAATATCTAGATACTATCAATACCATCATGGATATGCTAGCATTTCGTAAAAAGTAAAATAATAGATTTAATACAACTACACTTTGCTTATTGACAAAAATATTTGTGTCTATTTTTTTTGAAGCGTTGTACAATACTGATATAGGGCTATTTACCTGATACCAAGTAAAGTCAGTTTTATTTGTAAATATGTATGCAAAAAGATATAAGGATACACAAAAAATCAAACTATTTAGCAGATTTGCCAGTATAATCTCTCTAATTTTATATTTTGCAAAACGTTTTCTTGATTTAAACCTGACCATCAGTTCATAACTCCTGTTATTACTTGCATATAGGATAATAAGTAACAGAAAAGGGATACTTATTAAAAATTCAACTGACGGATCAGTCATCATTATCATGTACATATCATACATAGATAGATCTTTATAAAAACTATATGCGTCCATCATGGAATAGTTAATCTTCATGCAGAAAAAAGTCACTATCACAATGGCTGGCAACATATATAAAACAAGATCTTTCATCTTATTATGTTTAAATATAATCATACTTTTTCTCCTTTATCAATATGATTATTAATGATAGTAATAGAGGTACAAAAAACGCTAGTAGTAATTCTACAATCGTATACCTATTATGAGTAATCCTAAAAATGAGCATTGATGAAACGGAATAGTCTTTAATATTAAGTATATTAACCAGATTCCAAATAAGCATGTTTATTATGAAAGGAGTTGATACTACTACTAATTTCTTATTTACAAAAAGTGACATTGTAAACCCTACTATACCCATCAATCCTGAAAATGCAAATGTAAATAAGAGTGAAACTATTGTATATATCATTGGATGATAAACTAATAAGTCTGACATACCCATTTTATATTGAAAATTAGCACCTAGAAAAACTGATGGCATATTGATTGGGAAAATTGCTAATTTTACTAATACATCTAAGATAAACACTGATATCATCACCAGCCCAGCACTAATAAAAGACATTAATAGCTTAACTAGAAATACCCTATGCCTAGGCGTTCTAGTTAAAATATTTATATACTCCTTACTTCTTATATCTTGTCCAAGAATATCACTTCCAACAAGAGCCGCCAAAATCGGCAGTAAAAAATAGAAGGTATTCATCGAGGTTATCATATCTGGTGATAGAAAGAATAGCCTCATATAAAAAAATTTCTATAGGATATGAAATATATATTATTCATATTATAGTTTACATAAAAATAAAAAATAATATTAAAGAGTAAAACGCCTAAAAATATCTTGCTTTTTATCACCCTTTTAAATTCTAGAGATATCAGATTCATGTAATACTCCTCCTAAAAGATGTCTTTTAATATAATTATTTTAGTTACTATTTTTTATTTTAGTATAGCACATAGATAAAAATATGACAATATCTTTATAATTTTTTAACCCAAAATTGCAATATCAATTTGTACACTTTTTGTCCTTCCTGCCAAAATATCAGAACTTGACCTGAAATATATGTCAAGACTAGGCTTAGCCTATTCATTTTAGTCTTGACTAGTATTTTAGGGCGAGTAAACTGGTATTTACAGGAAGGCTTTTATACTTTAAGCCACAACACTCGTAGAGTATATCTTATCCATCTCTTCATCGAAGATTTCTTCAGGAGTTTTGTATCCAAGAATTTTTCTAGGCTTAGCATTTATTAGGTCAACATAATACATGATTTCGTCTTCACTAAAGTCATTTATACTCCTTCCCTTAGGAATGAATTGTCTCAATATACCATTATGCCTTTCGTTGCTACCTCTTTCAAATGAAGAGTAGGGATGACAGAAGTATATGGATACGAGTGATTCAATATCACTTAGTCCTGAAAACTCTGAACCATTGTCACTTGTTATTGTCTTGAATACTTTTGAAACTTTTGTTTTACTTTCCATTATAAGGTCTAAAAGTGCATCATTTACTGGTTTTGAAGACTTGGAATCGATTTTTATAGCTTTATAATATCTAGATTTTCGTTCTATTATCGTCAGCAAAACATCTTGGTCTGAGGTTTTTTTGCCAATTACGGTATCTATCTCCCAATGTCCAAATTCTACTCTAAAATCTACATTTTCTGGCCTTTCAGATATTGATTTTTCCAAGTTTTTTTCTTATTTGTTCTGACTTTTTGTAGACTTTTGGAATTCTTTTTTTAGTTTTTTTGAGGTAGATCCACGTTTTTTTATCTTCAAAAAAATCCACGTTCAACATAGTTGTATAGTGTCTTTGTGCAGACTGTGTTTTCAAATAGATTTTCCAACCTTGCTCTACCATAACACTCATCCAAGGACCAAAACTTTTCCTTAAATGATGCTTCAACAAATCTGATAAAGTCAATACATTCCAATGCTTTGAACTTCTTTTTTGAGTTTTCCCTGTTTCTTTCATACTGGGCTTGTCCTGCATCAGGATAATAGACTATGACCTTGCGGCCATTTTTTTATTTGTTCTACGCTACCGCGTTTAAGTTCATTGTAAATAGTGGTTCTTGACCTTTTTAGGTGCCTGGCAATAGAAGATATTGAGCAACCTAATTTGATCATGGCATAAATTTCTCCTCTTTCATACTCACTTAGGTGTTTAAAGTTTCTCTTTTCTGTGTTAAAATTAAGTTGATTCATTGTGATCCTCCTGTAGAATTTGTTTAGCGACTTATATTTTAACACAGGATTCGCAATGAATCATTTTTTTATTCAGTTGTACAAATTGATTATACAATCAACCTAATTTTTTTAACATTTATTTTTTTTATTATTAAATTTCTTTTTCATTTACATAAATTATCTAAAATTCACTATGTATTACTTTTAAATCTAGTGTAAAATATACCATATTTATCAATTATATTTACACTATCATTATCAAAAATCGAATTCATTATTTTGTCTATCTAAGATCTTTTAACTCATCTTCTACAGAGCTTGATATAGACTTTTCACCACCTACAATTATGATGTTCTTTATATTAGTATTGGCCTTTATATACTCCCTAGTATCTTCGTTTAAAGTCTTTGACTTTGTTAGTAGGATGGCTGCATTCTTACTTGACGCTAAAGGCCCTGCACAAAGGGCATCCGGATAGTCTTCACCACTAGCAAGCACTATTGTATCTATGTCCATCTTTAATAGGTCTTTATATGCCTTAGCTATTTCTACAGCTGTCTTATACCTATCCTGGCCTGCAAACCTGTATTTTTCCTTATACTTGTTTACAGAGTTTTCACCACCAAATACCATTCGTACTACTTCAGAAGTATTTCCATTGGGCCTAATAGCTATCAATGCTAATTTATCTTCACCCTTACTATAATTATTATACATAAATGGTGTTGCAGCTAGGGCATCTGAATAATTGTTACCATTATATACACCTACAACATCAGAGGCTGTTCCTGGATATCCATTTAATATTGTATCAAGTGATGATTCAGATAATTGGGAGGTTATATATCTATCTTTCCCTGATATTCTAATTTTCTTCTTTGAATACTTAGATAAATTATTTTCAACATTTCTTGTTATAGTATTCTCTCCACCTACAACTGCTGTATAATTTAAATTTTTCATTTCTCTTATATTATTCTCAACAACTTCTGGAATGGTATTTCTTTTTACCAACAAAAGAGGTGATTCTAAATGACAAGATAATATTCCTGCTGAAATAGCATCTGGAAAAAGTTCTCCACTGGCAACAACAATATTTTTATATGGTTTCATGTAAGTCTTCATATATTCTGATATCTTTACTGATGTATCATACCTATCAATCCCTGAAATCCTTGTTACTGAAATAGTGTTTTTTATTTTGTCAGAAGTATCTTCCAGTTTTTTGTTATCCTTGTCCTTTTTTATTACTATCTCTTCTTTTTGTTCTTTTTTAGTTTCATTACCCTTGTTATTTTCCAAGGCATAGTTGTTTGTAGATATAATTGATAGTGTCAACAATAGTGTCAATGTTACGGCCAATTTCTTTTTTTAATTTTTCATAAGCTACTCCTTTATTTAAAAGCTACAAATAGCAATTTTTTTATATTTATAATAATATTATATATGATATCCTATAAAATTATTAATCTATTTTTTTACACTTGTCAAAAAAAGACCGGTTGTATAATATCATACATACGATTAATCTTATATAAGTTGTATATTCCCTATTTTTGATTTGATGTTTGTGTTTTATCTGCTTAACTATTATTGCAATTGCAACCATGATTATAATAATATGTGGAACATACATAATCAAATCATTCCAGCCAGTCATACCCATAACAGCTATAAGAGATACAATTATAGATAATATATATGGGATACAAATTATGCACCTCCCTACATAGTTTCTAAAGGCAATAATTGTTGGAATATTTTTTTAAGCCTATTCATTCGGCTTATTTGCTGTGCAATAATGTAAATTTAAAATTTATATTTTTACACTTTTATGATTTTTTTGTAATATGTTATAAAAAGATAATAATCCAATATTTATCAATACAAAAAAATACCAATATTTTTTTACAAAACTAATGATATCATTAATTATAATAGTTATAAAATTATTATCTATTTTTATCCGATAAATCAAATGGAATTAATATTATGCAAATACATATTAATAAATAAATTCCATATAAAAAAATGTCATTTTTTTTCATAATAATGCCACCTTTCAATTTTTATTTATCTAAGTGTTCTTAGCTCATCTTCTACAGAGCTTGATATAGACCTTTCACCACCTACAATGATAATATTCTTTATATTGGTATTGACCTTTATATACTCCTTAGTATCTTCGTTTAGAGTCTTTGACTTTGTTAGTAGGATGGCAGCATTTTTACTTGATGCTAGAGGTCCTGCACAAAGGGCATCCGGATAGTCTTCACCACTAGCAAGCACTATTGTGTCTACATCTTTATTTAAATTACTTTTAAAAGCCTTAGCAATCTCTACAGCGGTTTTATATCTATCTGCTCCATATATTCTTGATCTTTCACCAACCAATTTAGGAACCGAATTATACCCACCAAAAACAATACTTGCATCCTCTCCTGCATAAGGAAGTAGGGGAAGAGGTCCCATAGTGGACTTATTTAATTGATACATATATGGCATTGCTGTAAGTGCATCGGCATATACATAGCCATTGTAAGAAGAAAATGCATCCCCTAATACTAACTCCTTCCTTTTCTCTAACATTGGTCCATAAATTGATAATGCTGTATCTAGCCTATTTTTTCCAGCTAATCTAATAGTAACAGATATATTTTTATGAATTTCATCTTCTACTTTTTTACTTACAGAATTAGTACCACCTACCAAAAAACTCCTTCCAAAAGTAATACGACTATAATTGTCTGATATCACTTTTGGAATACTATCTTTTCTTACCAGTATAAGAGGGGCTTCAAATTCTCCTGCTAATATACCTGCTGATAAAGCATCTGAAAAACCTTCACCACTAGCAAAGACTGCATAGTATGAAAACTTATCCTTTGTTAAAAATTCTTGGATTTTAAAAGATGTGTCATACCTATCGTTTCCTGAAATCCTTGTAACTGAAAGAGTGTTTTTTGTTTTATCAGAAATATCTTCCAGTTTTTTGTCATTCTTATCCTTTGTTATTACTATCTCTTCCTTTTTAGTTTCATTGACCTTGTTATTTTCCAAAGCATAATTGTTTGTAGGCACAATTGATAGTGTCATCAATAATGTCAGTGTTACGGCTAATTTCTTTTTAATTTTCATAAGTTACTCCTTTATTTAAAACTACAAATAGTATTTTTATGTTCATAAACATATTATACATCATATTCTACGGGTTTATTCATATTTTTTTATCAAACTTGTTAAAAAAACCTCAAAAATGAAATAAAAAAAGCATTAAAATATAGATATTCTTTGTATAATCAACCTAAATAAGATTAACTAAGCAGTCATGAATTGATTTATACAATACTATTCCAAACATTATTGCTCCTGATACTATCGCCCAAAATACACTTTTCTTGATATACATAAATATCATACTCTTTTTTGATAGACCAATATGTCTCATTATAGTATTTTCTTTTTTTCTTTGTGCTTAACTATTATTGCAATTGCAATTATGATTATAATAATATGTGGAACATACATAATCAAATCATTCCAGCCAGTCATACCCATAACAGCTATAAGAGATACAATTATAGATAGTATATATGGGATACAAATTATGCACCTTCCCACAGAGTTTCTAAAGGCAATTAGATGTAATATCATAGAAATGCCTATGAAATATGTCCCTATAGTCATTGGATTTATTTTGATAAACAAGACGGACAGCGGGTGGTTATCCATGTCAAGCACTGATAAAATCCAATACATATATAATGCAAAATACATCAAAGCGATTACATCTAATAGTGCTGAAATAATTCTTATTGCACCCATATATCCTACTATTTTATGCATGATAGATTACCTCCTCTACTTGTCACATTTGATTTTTTAATATTTAACCAAGCTTGGATAACATTTGCCAATGTGCTACTATTCTCACTATGCCATAAGTAGCTATGAAAAGTATGATAAAAAGGCTATTGAAAACTTAACTGATACATCACTAGATCTTGTAAAAAAATATAATATCCAAAAAGAGACTATGCGTTTTAGTGATGGGTATGCTGATGTTTACATTGAAGCTGATATAAGTGACTATTTAAAAGCCATTATATTGGTATTTATATTTATTATTTGGCTTTCTATAATCCTATTGATTTTTACAAATAGGCTAAAGAGAGAGATTAATTATATAGATAAGTTAAGTAATCAGGTAGATAATATGAAATCAACTGATTTAGATGAAGAATTTACTGTTATAGGTAATAATGAGATATCTAATTTGGCTAAAACTTTGAATTTAATGAAAAATAATATTATTGAAAAGGAAAAGACAGAAAGAGAACTACGTCAAGCTCAAGAAAAACTTGTTACAGGCATGGCACATGATATTAGAACACCAATGACAAGTATTTTAAATTATGCTGAAATTCTTAGAAAGACAAATAATGATACTAAGCTTTCACCATTTATTGAAAAAATTATAGAGAAAGTGAATGATTTACACACTCTATCAGATCAAATGTTTGAATACTTCTTTATTAGTGGTAAAAATATACCTAGAAATTTTGAAATTTCATTAATAGAGCATTCTTTAGGAGATTATTTATCAGAGTTATACGCTCTTTTAGAATATGAAAATTTTATTGTAAATGCTGATAATTGTAAATGTCAATATTAAAATGTACAAAAAATGGAAAATAAAAATGTACAATTTGGGCTCAACTATCCATCAACTCTCTTATCATCAATGAAGGATCTCTTGTCTTTAAGACGATATGAGGGGCCTTTTATTGATATAATTTTAGAATGGTGTAAAAGTCTATCTAAAACTGCATTGGCCAGAGTCGACGAACCAAAGAACTCACCCCATTTGGAAAATGGCATATTTGTTGTCACAATTGTAGTATTTTTTTCATACCTTTTAGCGATTAGCTGAAAAAACATGTTAGCAGCATCTTTATCAATTGGCATATATCCAATTTCATCTATAATTAAAAACCTTGTATTTGGCATAAAAACTTTAATCGTGATTCAAGCTTATTCTCATTTAAGGCCTTTTTTAGTTGTGAGATTAAGGATTCAAAGGATATAAAGTATGTTTGGTATCTCGCTTTCGTACAGCTAATACCAAGAGATGTAGCTAAATGAGTCTTTCCTACTCCACTAGAACCAACAAATATTATATTTTCATATTTTTCCAAAAAACCTAGATTATTTAGTTCTAAGACTTCTTTTTTATTGATTCCTGGTTGGAATCCGAAGTCAAAATCATCAATGGTTTTTAGGAATGGGAAATTAGCAATATGTAAATTAATACTGTCCCTTTTCGCTTGTCGGTAGACACGCTCGATCTCAACAAGCTCTTCAAGAGCCTCTCCAAAGGATTTTTCCCCCTGGTTTACGAGATCTATATAGGTATCAATATGATCTTGAATACATATTATACCAATCTCTTCTAGTCCATTTAATAATTTTTTTGATGTGATGACATATTTTTTCCTCCTTAAAGAAATTCATCCATCTGCCTTAAATTAGTTTCAGCTAACTCATCTATAGAATCTTCATTTTTGATAGAATACTTGAGTAGCTGCTTGTAATGTTCCTCTTTGTAATTTAACCTTCGGTTACTTATACTGTGCATGCTTATCAAATCTGTGCTATAATATATGTATAACATATCTTTGGTGACAGATAGGCAAACTGTTTTACCAATATATTGATGTGGAACAGAGTATTTGCAACCTAAATAGGTAATCATGGAATCTTTTGTGACGGTCGTGCGTCGAGTTTTTGCTGTATAGGATTCCACGATATTTATATCAGGCAGTGGTTGTAGGTACTCTGCTTCTTTTTTTGCAGTAATAGTACTGGTGTAAGTCCTGTTTCATAGCAAATCCTAGTGCATACTTTCTTGTTTATACCAGATAATATTTCAATTAGGTCTTTTTTTCTGTTTCAAACTCGCCTTCATATGGTAGTATCCAAGCAATGAATTTATTTGCAGCTTCAACCTTACCCTTAGTGAAAGGATGATATGGCTTACATCGTTTGATTTTAAAGTTAAAATCCTTGGCGAAAGCCTGTATTTTAGGACTAATTGTTGCATGCCCATCTTTAAAAGTTACAAGTGACGACATGTTGTCAAAAAGAATCTCCTTAGGTACGCCACCAGTATTTTTAAAAGATGCAATAAGGCAGTCAATTACATCTTCTCTTGTACGACTTGACTTGTAAATGAAGACTGGATATCTTGAATAACCTAACTTGTAGCTAAAAAAACGTGAAACGTGAATATTTTTTTCCGAATTTGTTTTTTTATAGATATATCTTCTTTCCAATCAACTTGAGCCTGTATTCCAGGTGACGTTTCATATCGTGGGAACCCTTTGGGAGTTTTACTTGGTTTCAAACCTTCTTTTTTAACATACTTATTGAAATTAGAGTATGTCCCAATGTCAGAATCTATTTCAGATATTAAATATTCATAAACAGACCTGACATTGACCCCCTTAATTGCAAGTTTGATACCTATTAATTCTTTATATTTGTCTAATTTACTAGTTTTATATCTATTTTTTTAGGTTTTCCTTCATATTCTTCATAGTATTTTTTTAATAGTTCTTCGGTCCATTTCATATAACCTTGCAAGCTCTGAAAAATTTGGTTTAATGTCGCTCATTTTTAATATTTTTAGTTGAGTTAATAGTACTGTATTCATGTGCATTTACCTCCACGAATACAGTATCATATTTTTCTTATTTGTACATTATTATATTCCACTAATTGTTCATTTATATTTTACACTTTACAGTCAGCTGAACTAGTCATATTTTTAAAGTGTCTATTCTTGTAAAAATATATACTGTTTAACTCCCAGTTCTTTGTAAGTGGTATTTTCCAGTATCTCTTCAGTATTTTATACTCTTTAGACCTGGTATTAAGCTTCTTCATCTCGTTTATTCTTAGCTTGTTTAACTCCCTTGTCAAGAGCTGTACTATGTGGAATTTATCCACTACGATATTTGCATTTGGAAAGACCTTCTTGGCAAGATCAATATATGGCCTATACATGTCTGTAGTCACATATTCTACTCTTTTTCTGACCTTCAAGGGATATGAATTAAAATACTCAAAGAGGTATCTTTGTCTCCTGTCTGCCAGGATATCAAAAATATGACCGCCTTCTAAATCGGTTAAATTTACACTCATAGACACATCAACTGTATTTACTGACTTGGATTCGTCTATTGATAGAATCCTAGGAAGATAATTTTTTCTTCTCCTATCTTCAGTTAAACGGAGTATTCTGGCAACACTAGTAGGAGATACACAGTGTTCTCTTGCAATTAAGTCCATTGACTTAGTCTCACATAGGTTTAAAACTATAGACCTCTTAACATCATTCGATATGAAGCACCCCTTAGGGCTGTATATTCTATCCCCTTAATGTTTTCTTTTTTGTTCCCTAAAATTACTAAATTTTTATCGTTAATTCCTAAGATTTCTGTTATACTAGCATTAGAACACATATCATTTCTCCTTGTTTTTTATTTTGTCGTGATTTAAATTATACACGAGATTTGATGTGTGTTCCTGTTTTTTTGCAAAAATTTAGCGTTGGGAGAGAATTTTCTCTCACCAACGCTAAATATTATACAACCATATTATACAACCGTTCTTGCTATTTACCAAACAACCTATTGTTAGTTACAACTCAATTATATCAATATTATTGAATATTGTCTATATCTTGCAGTAGTTAGACTTATTATATTTTTAAATAGGATGTAGTATTTTTTTAAATTTACAACTATTAAGCTATTATTTGATGGCATACAATTTCAATGGTATAACAACATCTATGAAAAAAATAAAAAAAATTATCTATTCTTCCAGAAAAAGAATTTCGCATCAAATATATTTAATATTAAAAAAACATAATTATAAGTGAAGAAAAGAAAATAACTATATTTTTCTGCTTATTTTCTTTATTTGAACACAACTATATATATATATTGATATTGCTAATAAAATGAATACTAACAATAATGATAAATACTTATTTATGTTAGTATAAAATGTTATTAATGATATTATATATACAAATAATGCTAAAATATACAAAATTTTTTTATATTTCGATATAACCATTTTGGCCCCATGCATCTCTTCTATCTAAGGCATTAGCTAATCCAGTTCCTGGATCAAGTAAATTATAAATTGCAGAAAAAAATAATCCATCAACCACTTTTGCAGTATGTGACATTCCCCATGCTATAAGTTTGTTCTTAATTTTCGCCAAAGCTCTTCTCTTTATATAATTTTTAGCTGCTGCAGTTCCCATTTTTCTTATTAGTAGATTCATTGCAGCAGATCCTGCTCCACCAGTTGCAGCAGCTGCAATTGCAAAGATAATTGTATTAAATGCGGCGGCAGCATCACTTGTTTTGATCCTTATTGTCGGTCTCTTTTTTGCTTTAGCTGCACTAGTAGAATATAATGTTAACTCATTTCCATTATTGATCACAGTTGTGTCATCTCTTAACAAAAGTTTTACAGCTTCTATATTTTCTTCTGTTAATTCTACGTCATCCGTATTTCTAATAGCATCTTCCACAATGCTATTAAAAACTTTTTCCTCTTTAGCACTCATAAGCTCTTCTTTATACTCTTTTGCTTCTATTGATTTAGCCGCATCTGAAATTTCGCTACGACTTAAAGAGTCTATAGTATTTGAATCTAATTCAATATTTTTTATAGACTCTAAATTCACCTTAGTAAAAGTATTTTTTTTGTTCGATGCAAAAGCATATGAAGTACTTGTAAATAACATTAGAGATGCCAATAAAATACATGTTATTTTTTTTGAAATTTTTTTGTTCATTTTTTTCACACTCCTAGAATTTTTTTTATATTGGTTGATTGTATAATCAAGTTGAACAATTAAATAAAAAATCCATAGCGATACTTCTGTGGTAGAATGTAGGTGTTAAATCAACAATAAACCAAAGGAGTTATCACTATGGATCATGTATATTCTACCACAACTAAACACGAAAAAGGGAACCTAGAGATCATAAATACCATTAATCCTATATAAGTTATATATTCCCTAATTTCTTTTGACTTGATGTTTGTCTTTTATCTGCTTAACTATTATTGCAATTGCAATTATGATTATAATAATATGTGGAACATACATAATCAAATCATTCCAGCCAGTCATACCCATAACAGCTATAAGAGATACAATTACAGATAGTATATATGGGATACAAATTATGCACCTTCCCACAGAGTTTCTAAAGGCAAGAAGATGTAATATCATAGAAATGCCTATGAAATATGTCCCTATAGTCATTGGATTTATTTTGATAAACAAGACGGACAGCGGGTGGTTATCCATGTCAAGCACTGATAAAATCCAATACATATATAATGCAAAATACATCAAAGCAATTACATCCAATAGTGCTGAAATAATTCTTATTACCCTCATATATCCTACTATTTTCTGCATGAAAGATTACCTCCACTGCTTGTCACATTTGATGTTTTAATTGTTAACCAACCCTGGATAACATTTGCCATTGCTTTCTGTGATGTTCCAGCCATCTTTCTATAATTATTTTTTACATATCTCAAGAATGTTTTGTCACAAGAGCACTTGTGATAGCCAACACTTCTATAACACATGTCATGATTCTTACAACCTTTATCTAAAATATCAATTGGGGTTCCTGAGCCATGTCCTGGTCCACACCAATTACCATATACTGGGAATGCAACTGCCATTGCATTAACTTCTGCGATATTATCCATACTACCTTTTACAATAACTTTATCTGAATTCGTCGATTGTGACAAACCAAAAGCATATATCTTATCAGCAAAAGACAATAAATCCTTATTCAGTCCATCTTCAATAGCAAGATCTCGCATATATGTAACTGTCTCATTTTCATCCATTATAAAGTATTTTTCAATAATAGAAATCTTTTGTTCAATTTTGTGTATTTCTCCTGTACTCGCAGCATTAACTATGATACCTGTCGGCATGAAAAGAACTGTTAAAATTACTACTATTGTTAAGAGTATTGAAATATTTTTTTTAAATATTTTCATTTCACAACCTCCTTAATGATTAATATTTTTGATAAACTGCCTAAACTTATTTTCAAAATCCTTTGCAACAATTTTATCATATTTAAATTGGTATACCTTATTACCTCTAAAAGCAACGATTGTTGGAATATTATCAACTTTAATAGAATTAAGATATTCTCGCTCACTCTGACTAATATTATTTTTTAGTTTCACATAGTACATATTTGTATGATATTCTTCTGCAAGTAACTTTTTCAGTTTTTTTGTGTTTCCAATACTTTCTCGGCAATCTATACAACTTGATCTCCCAATATAATACATTTTTGTTTTGCTTTGACTATAATCGTTTTCCCATAATTGTTTAACAGTTATTACCTTAAACTCAGTGGTAACTGCACTATAAACATTTCCAGCAAAATATGGTTCCATTATTGGGTAATAGTAAATCGCTAATTTTACTATAATAACAGTTAACAAAATTGCAACAAGTTCACTTTTTCCAAGACTTATCTTATTCATAGTCATTTTTAATAATACCTAATTCCTTTTGCATTAAATGAAATTTTATTGCCATTTTCATTATATGCTGATACACTATATGTAAGAATAGAATGCGTTCCCTGTCCATTAGTTGTTCCATATTTTATAACATCATTTCTGTTTATTGTCATTGTTCTTGTTGCACCTGCAGGAACTCTCATAGAATGAATTGTTGAACTACCTAAAACACTTCCTTTATATGCTATAACTGTAATAGTACTATTCCCAGTATTCTTAATTGTTATTTTAGTATAAGGTCTATTGGTTTCCAATAAAGATACAGTCATAGATAACGATATTTTTATATTATACACACCATTATATAACTTATTCCATATGGTTGCCGAGCCTTTGGTTAAAATTGCCTTTATTTCATCTTCAGACAAACCAGTTTTTTCAAGGTTTAAGTCTTTTAATATTATTTTTTCTTCCTGTGCAGTGACTCTCTCTAGATTTAAATCATTCAAAATCATAGTTTTATCAATATCAAAATTACTTTGACACAAAGAGTCTTCTGATTCTGTATCTTGTGCAAATGTTATTCCATTCAAAGCAAACAAAAGTGCTACTATCAACGAAAAAGAACATATCATTTTTTTCATATTAATCACCTTCCTCTTGTAATATAGTTGTAGTTAATACTACTTTTTCTTTTCTATCCCCTCTTCTTTGTAGGATAATATTTATAGATAGTCGTAGCTTCCTCATTTTCTAAAGCCGTTTCAGCCCTATTTTCACCACTTATTCTGTATGTGTTTCTAACAGAACTAATATCGTAATAAAGTTGGCTTTTTACCTTTTTTTATACATAATTCTCACCTCCTACTATATATAAATTCAGCACCTAATCTATCAATTACATACTTTGTATTACTAGGCAATTCATCTTAATTTACATATTTAGAAATCTCTGCATCTTCATTAGACGATTTAAAGCTCACAATAGCACCAATTTCTATTTTCCCAATAACAGAATCTTTCGTTATTGATTTTGTTTTTGAGAAAATAGAAATTGGAAGACCTATAAATGTATCTGGATTTTCCATTGTAAATAAATCCGCGTTTTATGATATTCTTAAATCAGAATTTTCGTTCCTTCCTTTACTAATTCCTTGTGACTTACATCTTGTAAATCTACATCACTCTTTAATACTTTTTCAACATGGTGACTAGAATTGTTTTCTGGTGTATAATTTGTACTAGACACCATAGACAAGGACATCAATAATGCCATTGTTATGACTAGTTTTTTTAACTTTCATAAAATCCTCCTAAAAAAACATAATTTCAACCACAAATAGTCTTTTTATTCTAAAAAAATAGATGAATAAATAATTTTTGATTGACAAATCCTAATATTTTTATTAAATATTTAATATTTACATAACAGGTTGAACCAAAATATTTAAATTTTACCCATCCTAATTCATCCTTACCATTGATTTTAGCACCATATTTTAAAACTCCAACTTTTCTATATTTTGTACCTGGTCCACTCCTTATATTAGCATTACCACTTATTACTTTATACCTAGTAGAAAATAAACTGTTTTTTTATCAATTTCATAATTATTATTGTATTCTAAATCAATTCCATTTACACTCATAGTGTTTATATTTTTCATGAGATTTTTTTCCGCTTTTTATTGGCTGAACAATTATGTTGCAAATTGTAAAAAAACAAATATCAACATTACAATAATATTTTTTTCATTAAATTTTTTTCCATTTAACTTTCTCCCTTTTTATTATGAAATTCAAAGCTTTGATTGTGTTCATTATATCATAATACTGTGTACACTATTTCTTAATAAATATTAATTAAATCTTAATATTACCATTAATATTCATTTCAATATAAATATATGATAAAATCTACTTAAATGGTATATTTACTTATTGGAGGGTTGTATGAGCAAGTATAAAATACTTATCATTGAAGATGACGATGATATAAGAACAAGTATAAAAATGCTGCTTCAATCAGAGAATTTTGAGATTATAGAAGCAAGTAATGGTAATATTGGTATTGAAAAATTTAATGACAGTATAAATCTAATAATATTGGATATTATGATGCCTGGTATATCAGGCCTTGAAGTATGTGAAATAATAAGGAGAGAGTCAATCGTACCTATATTATTCTTGACGGCTAAAGCAAGTGAGTCAGATAAGTTACTAGGTTTAATGTCAGGTGGAGACGATTACCTAACAAAACCCTTTTCTTATGCCGAGCTTTTTGCTAGGGTAAATTCGCTTATTAGAAGACATTATTATTATGATCAAAAATACAAAACTAACCATTCTGGTGCAAATGAAGTTGGTGAACCAAAGCAGGAATATATCTGCCTGTCTTCTTTAAAGATAAACAAATATGATAATGAAGTTTATATAAGAAATAAGGCTGTTAATCTAACTTATCTAGAATATCAAATACTCCTTTTGCTAGCCTCTAACCCTAAAAAGATTTTTTCTATCCAAAATATATATGAGAGCATTTGGAATGAACCTTATTTTACTTCATCTTCAAACACAGTTATGGTTCATATTAGAAATATAAGGGCTAAGATTGAATTAGATAATAAAAAACCTGAGATTATTGCCACTGTGTGGGGAAAGGGATATAAAATTGGTAAAAAATATACCAACAAGTAGTACTAATAATAATAGAAAAAACAAGAAGAAATTTAAACCTTTAAAAAAGCAGCTAGCTACTACTTTGGTTTTGGGAATATTAATCTCCTCCTTCATTGCTGCAACTTTATTTTTATTCTTATGAGTATATAGATGATAATTATTTTTTTATCCAATAAGATTTCAAGTAATTATTCCAAGCATTTATTTAATAAGCTAGAAGAGTTTATTAAAAAAATGATATAAGTACAAATGACTATGAACGACTACAAAAATTGGAATATGGGATCTAAAAATACAATTTCTTTATTGTATATATTTAAAAAAAGATAAAATGTGCTATAATTCCCACTACGCCATAAGTAGCTATGAAAAAGTATGATAAAAAGGCTATTGAAAAACTTAACTGATACATCATTAGATCTTGTGAGAAAATATAATATACAAAAAGAGACTATGCGTTTTAGTGATGGGTATGCTGATGTTTACATTGAAGCTGATATAAGTGACTATTTAAAAGCCATTATATTGGTATTTATATTTATTATTTGGCTTTCTATAATCCTATTGATTTTTACAAATAGGCTAAAGAGAGAGATTAATTATATAGATAAGTTAAGTAATCAGGTAGATAATATGAAATCAACTGATTTAGATGAAGAATTTACTGTTATAGGTAATAATGAGATATCTAATTTGGCTAAAACTTTGAATTTAATGAAAAATAATATTATTGAAAAGGAAAAGACAGAAAGAGAACTACGTCAAGCTCAAGAAAAACTTGTTACAGGCATGGCACATGATATTAGAACACCAATGACAAGTATTTTTAAATTATGCTGAAATTCTTAGAAAGACAAATAATGATACTAAGCTTTCACCATTTATTGAAAAAAAATTATAGAGAAAGTGAATGATTTACACACTCTATCAGATCAAATGTTTGAATACTTCTTTATTAGTGGTAAAAAAATATACCTAGAAACTTTGAAATTTCATTAATAGAGCATTCTTTAGGAGATTATTTATCAGAGTTATACGCTCTTTTTAGAATATGAAAATTTTTATTGTAAATGCTGATAATTTGGTATTTATAGATAAAAAAAATCAAAAATATCTTCAGATTTCCTTGCTAGGATAAATAATAATATTTTTTTCTAATATTATTAAATACGCAGATAAAAAGTGAACCTGTTTATATATATTCAAAGTACGAAGATATGGAATACAAAGTATTTATTAGTAATACTATATCAAATAATATTTTTAAAAAAATTAAGGGAAGTAAAATAGGTGTAAATAATATAAAATTTATGATGCAACATATGGATGGTTATTGTACAGATGAACAAAATTTAAGAAACAATAAATATACAATTATGTTGGCATTTAAAAATACAAAAAAATAGAAAATTCTATACTCTCTCTATTAAACTCTTTATGTAAATCAAGATAAGGGCAGTATTCAAAAACATCAAGGTTTGTTTATACTGCCCTATTATTTTATAACTATATTCAAATCACTATAACTTATATGACTTATTATCAAATAAGTCCCTAAGAGCCTACCTACAGCCAGCCCACATATTTCTGTATGGCATCACACATATACTGGAAAACTCCTTTTCCAATCTCCACCAATAAAAAATTTTACAGATATAAATAAAAAAGCCCCTAAGGTAAGATTGAAATCTCACTACTTTCTATAAATTTCTCTATCTTCTTTTTTATTCTCTGTATGGCATTATCTATAGACTTAGCCCCCTTGTCAAGATCAACAGATATCTCCTTGTAACTCTTGCCTGCTAGGTACTGGGCTAGAACCTCTTCTTCAAACGGGCTCAAGACCTCTGCCATCTTCTGCACTATATACTCATACTCCTCCTTGATGATTGTCATCTTTTCTGGGTCCGAGTCAAAATTGCTGGCAATAATATCAAAAAGGCTTCTTTCTGATTCATCCTCAAATACCGGCTTATTTAGAGAGATATATGAATTTAGGGGTATATGCTTTTGTCTAGTAGCAGTCTTTATAGCTGTTATTATCTGCCTGGTTATACATATATCTGCAAAGTTCTTAAAGGAGCAGGTATGACCCTGGTCATAGTCCCTAATAGCCTTATATAGGCCTATTAACCCCTCCTGTATTATATCCTCCTTGTCAGCCCCTACCAAAGTAGGTCTTTGCCTTGGCCTTTACTAGGACGCTATATCTATTAATTATTAGCTCTATAGCCTGTGAGTCTCCAAGTTTAGCCATATTGATAATTTCAATTTCGTCTTTAGCTTCCAAACTATTATTAAATTGTTCTTGTTTACTCACCTCTAGCATTATAAACCATCCTTTTATCTATAATTTCTTGCGTCTTATCTTTTCCAGCTTCTCATATATGTCGCTATCAATCTTGTTTTCCAGCCTATTCATAGAGTTAAACCTGTTGGACCTGGACTTGTTGGCCCTCCTAAAGGAATCCTTGTAGCGGTCTAGCTCCTCTATCAGCTCCCTGGCCGGTACCCTTGAACATCCCTTGCCTAGGGCTATTTGCTGCTCTGCATAGTCACTAGTGGCAACATATACCTGATCGTATTTGATAGGCTTGATATAAATTTTTCTATGTAGGTGTCAGCTGTCTGGTTTTCCTTAGTGTAGACTACTATTACACCGTGGTGGTCCTCGAACTTTTCTTCCTTACTCTTTACCTTGTAGGCATCAAAGACCACATGGGCCTCATAGTCCTTTATCTTAGAGTATTCATGTATGATGGCTACCAGCATTTCCCTGGCCAATTCCAGGTCTTCATCAGATACCTTTTTTAGCCTAGGCCAGGCATTTATTATATTATATCCATCAACTACCAAAAAGGTCTTGCTTATATATTTATTTTCCTGCATTTCTTTGCCTATATACCTCATATAATAGTATGCCACCTGCAACAGAGGCGTTTAGGGATGTAACATTACCTGACATAGGCATGCTGACTGTAAAATCACAATTTTGCTTTACTAGCCTAGATATCCCTTCTCCTTCACTACCTACAACAAGGCCAAGAGGTCCTCCTAAATTTTGCTGGTAGAAGGTTTGTCCATCCATATCAACAGCTGCTATCCATAGGCCATTTTCCTTTAGGGTCTTGATAGTATTTACAATATTTGTAACCTTACATACGGGTAGGTACTCTACAGCACCTGCAGATGCCTTGGCAACTATAGGTGTTATCTGAACACTCCTCCTCTTTGGTATTATGACTGCATGGGCCCCTACGGCATCAGCAGTTCTTATTATAGATCCAAGATTGTGGGGGTCTGTAATCCCATCTAATATTATAAAGAAGGGGTCTTTACCCTTTTGCCTTGGTATTTCTAGTATCTCATCTAGGTCATAGTACCTATAATCACTAGTTATAGCTATTACCCCCTGGTGGGCATGACTCTCTGACATCTCATCAAGCTTGTGCCTATCTACTTCTTGTATTATGACCTTGTTTTCCTTGGCCATGGCAAGTATCTTTTTGATAGACCCTTCTTTTGAAGCCTTATTTACCATTATTTTTTCTATAGGCCTATTATTTTTTAGGGCCTCTATTATAGGGTTTCTTCCCTCTATTATAGCCAAAAAGTTCACCACCTTACTATTTTTCCTTATTCCTATTGGACTGGTTTTGGTCTGACTCTATTACCCCTATACTAAGGGAAATTATATGGTCCAACCTATCCTTGTCACCTTTTAGGTAGAGGTAGCCTACCACAGCTTCGAAACCAGTTGAATGCTTGTAATCTATCATACTGGCATTTTTGGCACTGGTATTTTTCTTGTGGTTTCTAGCCCTCTTAAATACACTTAATTCATCTTCTTGTAGGATACCTTCTATGCCCTTGATGGCCCTAGCCTGGGACTTTGCCCTCACATATATTATAGCCATTTTGTGCAAATTATTTATCTTCAAGAAGACGTTCTTTTTTATCAGGTATTCTCTTATATAGGATTCATACACTGTATCGCCTAGGTAGGCCAGGGTAAGGGGTGATATTCTCACCAACTCATCCTGGCTCAGATTAGGCCTTAGGTCTATATTCTCTTCCATTTTACACCCTGTCTTGTATCCTCTATGGCTATTCCCATTGCTGCTAGCTCATCCCTGATCTGGTCAGCTAAGGCGAAGTTCTTTTCCTTCTTAGCCTGGGCCCTCTTAGCTATTAGGTCTTCAACCTTCTGGCTTAGGCTGTCATCTTCTTCTACAGACTTGTTGGCTATATTCAATACACCTGTCAATTCATTAAATATATCTAAGTTCAACTGAACGAATTCCTTTGATGATTGATCAGATATGTTTGTATTCATAAACTTTGCAAGTTCAAAGATAACACTGATGGCATCAGCTGTATTTAGGTCATCATCCATAGCTTCTATAAATCTTTCCCTATACTTGTCTAGGCCTGCTGCCAAGTCCTTTCTTCATCTCTAAGACCAGAATCATCTAGATTTCCTAGGATAAATTCTGCATTATCCCTAGCATTTGTTAGTCTTTCAAGGCCTGCCTTCGCCTGCTCTAGCACTGTATCTGAGAAGTTTACTGGGTTTCTATACTGTGTTGCCAATAGGAAAAATCTTACTAAACCTAGGTCATATTTTTCTGATATATCCCTTACTGTAAAGAAGTTTCCTAGAGACTTAGACATCTTTTCTCCGTCTACATTTATGTAGCCGTTGTGCATCCAGTACCTAGCAAAGGTATGACCGTTTCTACACTCACTTTGGGCAATTTCATTTTCATGGTGAGGGAACTGTAGGTCCTGACCACCTGCATGTATATCAATTGTGTTTCCTAGGTACCTATTTGACATTACAGAGCATTCTATGTGCCAACCCGGTCTACCTTCACCCCATGGTGACTGCCAGCCAGGTTCTCCCTCTTTTTAGCCTTCCAAAGAACAAAGTCTAGTGGGTCTTCTTTCTTGTCGTCAACATCTATTCTGGCACCTAGCTCTAGCTCTTCTATGTTCTGGTGGGATAGCTTGCCGTATTCTTCAAATTTTCTGGTCCTGAATAGGACATCTCCACCAGCTTCATAGGCATAGCCCTTGTCTATTAGGTCCTGTACAAATACTATTATATTTTCTATGTTGTCTGTTACCTGTGGATGGACTGTAGCCCTCTTAATACCTAGACCGTCACAGTCTATAAAGTATTCCTTGATATATTTTTCAGCTACCTCTTCTGGAGAGATACCCTCTTCATGACTCCTCTTTATTATCTTATCGTCAACATCGGTAAAGTTCTGTATATATGTAACCTCATATCCCCTATATTCAAAATACCTCCTAAGTGTATCAAATACTGTAAAAGGTCTTGCATTTCCTAGGTGGATAAAATTATATACAGTTGGTCCGCAGACATACATCTTTACCTTACCTTCTTCTAAAGGTATAAATTCCTCTTTTTTTCTAGTCATAGTATTGTAAATTTTCATCAGACTTCCTCCAACACATTGGTTTTTCTTTTTATTGTTATGCTCTTACTGTTCCGTGTTCTTTACTGTCTTGCTATCAACCTCTAGACTGTCTATCTTACTATTGTCTAGCTGGCTACCATCACTCTTGATGCTGCTAGTATCTAGGTCAGTATGGCTACCTGCCTGCATGATAAGTAGCTCTGTAACAGCCATACTGTTAGGTCCCAAACCAACCTGGGTAATGTTAGTTATCTTTTTCTTTTCTAAGGCCTTAACCTGATTGTCAGATAGTTTGCCATTAGCTAGGACTATAGGTGATGATACCTTGGCTGCATAAGCACCAACTGCCAATCCATCTATTAGCTCATCAGGATTTCTGGCCATTCTTCGATACAAATACATAGTCTAACTTGCCAGCTGGATAGAATTTTTCTATAATCTGGGCATTTGTGTCACTTCTATTGATACCACTCACCCTCTCTGGTGATGACAGGTTAGATGCTACACTTCTTGGCACAGATTCAAAACCACCTATTATGTATGACTTGCTTACCTTGGATGTATCCTTTAGGTCCTCAGGCATTGAGTATAGACCCTTGTTATCTGTTAAAATTATTGGTATAGTCTTTTCTCCGGCAACTGGCGAGAAGCTGATGGCATCTGCCAGTCCCTTGTATCCATTTACAAGTGAGATAGTATCTACCTTCTTAATTTTTAGGACCTCTTCAGCTATCTTCTTACTAGTATCCTTTCTATCGTCTCCTGATATTCTCTGGACCTGCTTGCCAGACGCTACTAGCTTGTCCTCTAAATCCTTTGATATAGAGTTATTACCACCGATTATCACTATATTTTTGGCCTTTAGTCTATTTATTTCCCTACTTGTAAGGTCATTAAGCTGGTCCTTTTCAGTCAATAGGATAGGGGCTGATTTTAATCTTGCTAGTGGTGTGGCTGTCAAGGCATCGGCTATAGCCTTTCCATTTACTAGGAAGACTGTGTCGGATTCTGTCCAACCATCACTTGATACCTTTACAGCTGTATCATACCTATTCTGTCCAGCTAGTGACTTGCCTCCTTGGTAGGACTTTGTTATACCCTTTATTACCAGGTTGGCTGGTGCATAGCCTGACATCTTGTTAAGGTCTATAAATGTTCCACCCCTTAATACATAGGACTGGCCTAAGTTTGCCTTGGCCCTGAACATATCATATCCCTTTACATTCATCTCCATGGCTATCTTGGACTTCCTATTATTGGCCCTATTATCTATCCTAACTGCTATGGCCCCCTTGCCAGTCGCAAGTGGGAAGTTGCTTATTTCCTCAGTTATATATCCTGAATATGGAACTGTTCCGGTCTTCAGTAGTATCCTGTTATTGTAGTTAATTGCTTCATTTCCATTTATAGGGATTAGGTATATTTCATACTTGGCTCCTATACTGTCTGATGCAAACATAACTCCTTGTAGGGCCTCATGCTTACCAAACTCAAACACATTTGCTGTTGTCAAGGTATTGTCTGCCAGTGAAGCTGTCATAGAATATTCATGCTGGTATATCTTCTGACCCTTATCCTCCTTAACCTCTGTTATAGAGTAGTTGTCTGTATATGAAAGTATGTTCTTGTCCTCATATGATATCCACATATAGCCATGCTCTGAATTATAGTCACCCCAGCTGTTTTTACCAGCCATGCCCCCTTAGATGCTGGTTTGGCCGCCCCATTGAACTTGTCAATAGAGTAGTTATCATCCCAACCAACTATTGTAATGGCGTGGTTCTGGCCCAATTTTTCATTTAGGTAGTATGAGTTTGAGTCAGCGCTTAGGTATTTTTTATCATCATAGTAGCCTGACATTACTGCCCCGTACTTTAGTACGGCATTTTTTACAGATGTCTTGTCTGCAGCTACATTTATTACACCTGTTACATTATATGGCAACCTACTTGCTGAATCGTAGTTTGCAGGCTTCTTTGCCCCATTTTCTCTAGTAACCCTACCATTGTATGGAATGTCTTTTTCTAGCTTAGGTCCCAACCAAGATGTGAAGTAGCCTATTGAGGTTTCATTAGTAGATCCCTGAGTATCTCCTATATTCCAGCCGTAGACATTGTCCTTGGCCCACCATCTCATATGCTCCTCTGATAGGTCAAAGTCGCCATAACCCTTTAGTTTTAGGAAGCTTTCAAGAGTAGCATTACCAGCAAATGTCCAGCATATACCTAGACTTTCCTGGTCTCTAACACCTGTCATATATCCCTTTTCTCTTGGGTCAAACTTACTATCATTTACTCCATCCTTCTTTGAATAAGACCTTATTCTTGTAGGTGTAAATTCAAGTGGTTTAACGCTTATATTTTCCACATCTTTATCATTTCCATTAGAGACCCCATCAACCGAATCTGTACTGGTATACTGGCTGGCATTAATGTATTCTACACTAGGTGAGTCAACCTCATCAGCACTAATTTGGAAGAAGGATCCACTAGACATTATCAATGAAAATACCGATAGTATTATTATTTTCTTAAAGTTTTTCTATCTCTATTAAAAGTCATCCATTTCTCCTTTTCTATAATTAAATTCCTATTATTTGCAAATTATATACAAAAATATGTAAAGCTCTCCATTTACATCATACCACTAAATAGGAATTTCTTCAACTAAACAAGCCGGCCTGGGCCTTGTATTTTTCACATCTTAACGTATATAAACATGCTCATCTGTAGGCTTTCTAGCCTCTTCTAGAGATACATTTATAATCTGGGCTAGCTGTTCATAGTTGTAGGTATATTTCTTGTTTTCTACTATATTAGCGGTCACATAGTACCACTGGCCGTCTTTTAAATTTTCAAAGCCCTTACCATTATATATAAATCCACATGGCTGCATATCAGCAACACAGCATATCATCCCCATCCTACCAAGTACAACAAATTGGTCCTTTTGACTTGGGTCCTTAAATACTCTGGCTAGGAATTTGAATTTATCATCCTTGTATTTATCCCAGCTAAATGTACAATCATAGTACCACTTAAGGTAGATGTCATCATTTATGTCTATATAGGACTTGCCAGCCTCCCTCTTGTAGACAGTTTCCTTTATTGGACTGATATTTTGACTAGGAGCTGGTATATCTGATGATAGCTGGCTAGATGAGCTAGTATTTTCTACCCTAGCTAGGGCATCTGTATTAATATAGAAGATCATAACTATAGGTACAAATATTACAAAGTACCTTCCCAATACATTCATATGTCTAGGCCTAAACAGAGACATGGCAGATACGGCCAACATAAGGATTAGGACCAGGACGCTAAACCATAATAATATATTAAATTTTGGATGAATAAGCTTGTTGATATTACCTGTGTATAGGTTAATAGCAAGTATAAGGGCTATAAAAAGCTCTATTAAGCCTTCTATCAAAACTTGGAAATTTAATTTGTTAAACAAGCTTAAAACCCCCTCCCAATAAAGCGAATACCACGAAGGCCATGTATACTAGTCCCAATATCAAGTAGGCCATAAACCTCCTCTTAAAGGTTCCAAGCATAACTGATAGATTCGTTATGTCAAGCATAGGACCCATAACTATAAAGGCCAATATAGCATTGGCTGGCATTACATTGTAGAAGGCCCTAGCTATAAAAGCATTTGATGTCGAGCATACTGAAATAAAGAAGGCTGCAATTATCATAGCTATTACAGCTACAGCATTTACCTTATTCATACTTATAAAGATGTCCTTGGAAATAACAACCTGCAAAACAGCAGATATAAAGGCACCAATTATAAGATAAAAACCTACCCTAAATAGCTCTTTTCTGGTATGGACCACTATAGCTTCTAAATACCTCATCCTTCCCTTAGACCTCATCTTGTATAGGGAAGTATCTCCAATCGAATACTTGTCTATTTCATCCTTTACTATGCCAATCTTCTTTCGCCTCTCAATGACCATTAAAACTAGGCCAACCACAAGGGCAAACAAGAGTCCAAAACCTATCCTATAGAATATAAGCTTTGGCGTAGTTGGAAATGCATAATATATTGATAAGATAACTATAGGGTTAACAGCCGGTGATGCCAGCAAAAAGGTTATAGCAACCGGGTAAGAGTAGCCCTTCTTTATTATAGAAGTAGCTACTGGTACCATTGCACAGTCACAAACAGGGAAAAATATACCTGCAAATAGGGCCCCTATTAGGGACTTAATTGTGGTCTTTTCAAAAATCCTATTAAATCTATTCCTTGATACAAATACCTGTATCAAGCTAGATAAAATAGCCCCTATAAGCAAAAATGGTAGTATCTGTACTATTAGACCTAAAAATATCCCCAAAATCCTCTGCATCTTACCATTATAAAAGTCTGGTGCAAGCAACCTGGTAGCAATAATAAGCATATTTAGAATTACAAAGGCCAGGCCAAACTTTACTATCTCCTTGTCTGACCTTGAAAGAGATTTATTTATAATATCCAACTCTTCATCCTTGAAGAGTTCATGGTCCAAATGGATATCACATGCCTTGTTTATATGCCTGATAGCCTTGAATTTAAGGTTCATATCAGCTAAATCATAGGCCTGACTTTTAGTCATGACCAGGATATCGCAGTTTGATATCTTGTCTACCATAATGGCTTCCATATTATTTATGTATATATCAAATGTCCTGTAATCTACTATATTTATAAGGTTTTTGATATAGTAACCTCCTATAAACTTCATACCTAGTATACTTTCTAGGTCCCACATACCATTGTATTCTATAAGTACATAATCAGGATCCAAGTCCTTGATCTCCATATTTATCCTATCTTGATTAAAATCTTCTTCCTTTAATATATCAACAATAGTAATATTAATACCTTCAATTGAAAAATCACTGTATGACTCTATACCAAATTCCGTATTTATTATAAGTATATTCTTATAGCTAACTATTGCTTCATTTTTCTATTAATTTTTTTATAAATGATGTCTTACCTGCCTCAAAAACACCCATGACTAGGTCTATTACTCCTGACATTTCCTACCCCCTTTATAAAAATACTTTATTTATTATTATACACCAACAAGCCTTACTCTACCTAAAGATTGTACTTAAATCTAATCTATTTATAAATAACACTGATAACACTTAATTGTAAGATTTGTAATTATTTTTTTAACAATTAATCACTGTTAAAAAAACTGTATAGAATTGTAAAAACCGCATACATTTTAATATCCTGAATTAATTTTATAGATATTTTTTTAATTTTTTTAAATTTTCTGCTTATTTTTTTATCAAATCTATGTTATAATATAAACAAATAAATTTATGGGAGGTGTTTCTTAATGACTAAGAACAAGTACTTTACATCCATAAGTATTGGTGTTGCTACGGTTTGGTTTTCTACCCACTGTGGTGCAGGCTTTGCTTCTGGAACACAAGAGCTTCAATACTTTGCTAATCACGGTTGGTTCGGAGTATTGATGCCTATCATCACATTCGCAATTATTGCTTTCACTTATTATATTGGTCTAGAAACAGCTAGACAGACTGATAAATGGGGTTATGACCAGTGGTCAAGAGAGGCTTTTGGATCTAAGTCAAAGTTTGACTCCGGCAATGGACTTTTCTATTATAATTACAACTATAGCTGCTACTGCTGCTACAATTGCAACAGGTGGACTACTTGGTAATCAGTACCTAGGACTACCAATTGCAGTTGGTTCAATAGCAATGTTTGTTATAGTTACACTCCTATCTATATTTGGAGAAAATATAGTTAGAAAGAATGCCATGATAATGACGGCTGCAATCCTTATAATCATTACAATTGTACTGGTTGCAGGTCTAGTAAAATTTGCTCCTGACATAGCCAAATTATTCAAGGAAGGTTATGTAAATCCTCAATCAGCTAGATGGAGTATTTCAGGTAAGGGAACTCCTGTTCCTGGTAACCTTGGTAATTCACTTATGTGGGCCTTAACATATGCTGGCTTCCAGATTAGTGCTATAGGTGGTATTTCTGCTTCATTCAAGGGTGGTAAGTTTAAGGAAGAAGCAAAGGGTGCAATGGCCATAGGTGCAATTATAAATATAATTATGCTTGTAGGTATATGCTTATTGATATTCTCTCAGATGCCACATATCTTCACAGATCAGGCAACTAGAAAACTTCCTACAGTATTTATAGTAAACCAGCTTAATATACCAGTTCTGGCTGTTCTATACCCTATCTTATTATTCTTGGCTCTTATAACAACTGCTGTAGGATTTATATTCGGTATGGTACAAAGACTGGACCCTTATGTATTAAAGGGCATGGAATCAAAGCCAATTCTTAGAAAGGCAATTATAAGTATAGCTTGTCTTTTAGTTTGCTACGGTGTATCAAACTTTGGTCTAATGTGGGTTATCCAGGTTGCTTATAAGTATCTAGGTATATTTAACTGGATATTTATAATCCTACCATTATGGTTCTTAGGCTATAAGAATATAAAGAAGAGGGATAAGGGTGAAAAATTAGAAGTTTAACCTATTGTTAACTAGATTTCTCATATAATAAAAGAGGGGGGTTCCGGATACTATCGGTTCCTCCCTCTTTTATCTATTATTAATTTGTTGGATGAACTAGGTTTATCCTAGAAAATTTTATACCATGTTGGTCAAATTCATATTTAAATTCTTCCATTAACTTATAGTATACATCCCAGTAATCCTCAGTCTTTGCCCAAGGTCTAGCTATAAACTTTATTACATTGTTGTTCATAGACTCCACACCTATCAAAGGCTTTGGTGAAGATAATATCCTTTCTTCCTGGTCAAACAACCTATTTGATATCTCATATAAGGTCTTGACATTTGTATCGTATTCTACATTAAATACAAAGTCTATCCTCCTCTTATTTTGGGCTGTATAATTGATTACAGGGTTAGAGGTTAACTGAAAGTTTGGCATCACTATCAGTTTATTATCATTTGTCTTTAGGCTTGTTGAGAACATAAGTATCTCCATTACAGTTCCCTCATTTCCCTGACAATTTATAAAGTCACCTATATCAAATGGCTTGAAAAATAATATTATCAAGCAAGACCCAAGATTTGATAGGACCTCCTTAAAGGCTAAACCTATACTAAAACCGGCCGCACCTAGGACTGCTACAAAGGATGTGGTATTTACACCCAATATAGACATGGCCTGCATAAAGGCTATAATTATAATAGTAACCTGGACGAAGTTAATCATAAAGGTAACGACACCAATACTTGACTTATACTTGGTAAGTATCCTATTCAAAAACCTCTTAACTAATTTGGCTATTAATATACCTATTGCTATTATTACGATGGCAAATACAATAGCAGGCAGTTTTTCTGTAAAAATATCCATATATTTAGTGAAAATTGTAGTTTGTTTTTCTATTGTTTTTTCCAAAAATCTTCCTCCTTCCCCTAAGTTCAGCTGACCTTAAGTATTACAAAATAACCTCCTTTAGGTCATCTATTTATTATGCCATCTCTAGCATAAATTTTCCTAACTAACCTATATTAAATCCTCTACATCCATATCAAAAACCCTGGCCAACTCACCTATTACTTCATCCAAAGGACTTAAATCATCATTTTCCACTATTTCTTCCATCTCACTATCACTTATATTAAGGGCTGCTCCCAAAAGTCCTACATCTAAGCCCCTTTCTTCCATCAGCTTTCTCAATCTCGACATTTACATAACCTCCATACACATATTATTGGTATTATATTTATATTTTTTGTCTATAGCTTATATTATTTATCTGTACTAATATATATATTACTACACCTATTAAATATATTAGTATTTTTTATTCTTGATACGGATTTTCTACAAAAAAATCCTCCTATGATAACTTAATTTTACCATAGGAGGACTTACAATTTCATATTTTTTTAGTCTTTACCAAGTAAACTTAACTGAGCTAGGCCTACTTATATAAAACTCATAAAATATTTTGGCCAGGTCTAGACTTAACCTAAACCACCTTATTATATTCTTTTTTTAGCTTTTCTATTATCTTTTTTTCCAGCCTAGATACAGTCATCTGTGATATTCCTAGTTCCTCAGCTATGACTGACTGGGTCTTATTGTCAAAGAATCTTCCTCGTATAATTTGAACCTCTAACTCGTTTAATGTCTCCATAAAACGATTGATAAAGTCCATTTCTTCAATATACTTAAAGTTCTTTTCCTCTGTACCGACCCTATCCCCCAGAGTCATATCTTTATCCTCTGAATCATCATTGCTAGGCATATCTAGTGATACTGGTTGGTAGCCATAAGATGCTTCCATAGCTTCCAAAACTTCTTCTTCAGTTATGTCTAAATAACTGGCAATTTCTGAAGGTGTTGGACTCCTCCTTAGTTCTTGTTCCAAGTATACCTTGGCATTACTTATTTTCTTGCTTAATTCCTGTATTCTCCTAGGAACCCTAAGTGTCCATACCTTATCTCTAAAATACTTCTTTATCTCCCCAACTATAGTTGGTGTTGCAAAACTTGAAAATTCAAATCCCTTAGAAATATCATATCTATCAATTGCATAGATAAGAGCTAGAGATGCTACTTGATATAAATCTTCATAGTCTACACCCTTATTCATATACTTTCTTGACAGTATTTTTGCCAAGTATAGATGTTTCTCAATAAGTATGTTTCTAACCGCAGCATTTGTCTTATCATCAGAAAAAATTTTGAAAAGTTCTTTTACATCCATTTCTTCATATTTTTTTTCTGTGATTAAATCCATTTATTCCTCAACCCCAACTAACTTTGTCATCTTAATTATAGTTCCACACTTATCACAAGACTTTATTTCAACTTCATCCATTAGAGTCTTTATTATAAATATACCTAGACCACTAGTTTGGATTTTTTAAGTCTGGTGATGCTAAAGAATCAACATCATAACCTATACCATCGTCTAAAACCTCAATGGTTAACCTATCAGGATATACATAAAACTTAACCTGAAATTCGTCCTTCTTGCTGTGTTTGATGGCATTTGTACAAGCTTCTGATACACAAACTTTCATATCTTCTATATCATCAAGTGAAAAGCCAATCCTGCTAGCTACACCTGATAATGTTAGTCTGATTACAGATACAAAATCTGGGTTGACAGACATATTCATGCTTATTAAATCGTACGCCAAATTTATCCCTCCATGTTTATGATCTGGTCTAGACCAGTAATCTTAAAAATTCTTTTTACATTATCCTTGGCATTGGATATCTTTATATCCTTACCGTCAGTCCTTAATTTTTTCATAAGTCCTACTAGTACACCTATACCTGTAGAGTCTATATATTCAAGATCAGTCATATCAATTACTACATCTGCAAACTTTTCTTCTACAGCCTTATATAATTCTTCCTTAAGATTGTTGGCACACGCCAGGTCTAGTTCACCCTTTAGTGCAACAAGCCACTCATTTGAATCATTTTCATAATTCGATTTTATATTTAACGACATAAAATCCTCCTTAAAACACTCAAATCTTACTAGATATTATTCCTCTTCTCCCTTTAGTTTAGCTATTGAAACTACTTCAACCTCTTCATCTGTCTTCATTAGTTTAACACCGCTAGTCACCCTACCGAAAATAGATATTTCATTCACCCTAATCCTTATCAAGACTCCATTGGAATTTATCATCATCATTTCGTCATCTTCGTTAACTAGGGTAGCACCAACTAGTTTGCCAGTCTTAGAGTTGATATTATATGTTTTTATACCCTTACCAGCCCTAATTTGTGGTCTATATTCCTCTGTTTCAGTCCTCTTACCGAAGCCCTTTTCACTTACTACTAATAGGTCAGACCCATTGCTTATAAGGTCCATAGAAACTACCTGGTCTCCCTTAGATAGGGTGATACCCTTGACACCAGTCGCTGTTCTTCCCATAGCCCTTACATCATTTTCGTTAAACCTGATTGACATACCATTTTCAGTGACTAGGATTATATCCTCTTCGCCACTAGTCCTGTTTACACCTATTAGCTCGTCACCATCTTTTAGGTTTATAGCTATTAGGCCAGACTTGTTGATATTCTTAAAGTCTGATATTGGTGTCTTCTTCACTATACCACTCTTTGTAGCAAATAGTAGGTACTTCAAGTCGTCATTTTCCTTACTGTCTGTATTGAAGGAAATAGTCCTTGCTATCTTTTCACCAGGATTTAGCTGTAGTAGGTTGACTATAGCTGTTCCCTTTGATGTCCTCTTACCTTCTGGAACCTCATAGGCATTTAGCTTGTAGACCCTACCCCTATTTGTAAAGAATAGCATCAAGGAGTGGGTAGTTGTAGATATCAAGTCTGTTACAAAGTCTTCTTCTCTTGTAGTCAAGGCTGAAATACCCCTTCCGCCCCTCTTCTGGCTCTTGTATGTATCAGCAGGCAATCTCTTTATATAACCAAGGTGGGTAAGTGTTATAGCTACTTCCTCTTCCTCATAAAGGTCTTTTAGGGCTATTTCACCCTCTGCTGGCTTTATTTCTGTCCTTCTTGGATCTGCATACTTGTCCTTAATGGCTAGCATTTCATCCTTTATTACTCCAAATAACTTGCTTTCATCAGCTAGTATAGATTCTAGGTATGTTATTCTTTCCATTAATTCCTTGTATTCATTATCTATCTTATCTCTTTCTAGACCTGTCAACCTCTGAAGTCTCATATCAAGGATTGCCTGGGCCTGTATATCTGATAGGGCAAATTCCTCAATCAGCTTTTCCTTGGCTATCTGACCATTTTCTGACCCCCTGATTATTGATATTACCCTATCTATATTGTCTAGGGCTATCTTTAATCCTTCTAATATATGGGCTCTAGCCTGGGCCTTCTTAAGCTCAAACTGAGTTCTTCTTGTGATTACATCCTTCTGGTGGTCTACATAACACTCTAGGTACTGCTTAGGTTAAGTACCTTTGGAGTCTTGTCTACTATAGCTAGGTTTATTATTGAAAAAGTTTCTTCTAGCTGTGAGTGCTTGTATAGGTTGTTTAGTATAATATTGGCATTTACATCCCTCTTTAACTCTATTACAACCCTTATACCATGTCTATTTGTTTCATCCCTTAAGTCTGATATTCCTTCTATCTTCTTGTCCCTTACTAGGTCTGCTATTCTTTCTACCAACCTAGATTTATTGACCTGGAATGGTATTTCTGTTATTACTATCTGCTGCTTCCCCTTTGGTAGCTCTTCTATTTCTGCTCTAGCCCTTACTCTAACCTTACCCCTACCTGTCCTGTAGGCTTCCTTGATTCCCTCTGTTCCAATTATCATGGCACCAGTTGGAAAGTCTGGTCCGGCTATATGCTCCATTAGGTCTTCAGTAGTACAATCCCTATTGTCTATATAGTGGACTGTGGCATCTATCACTTCACCTAGGTTATGTGGTGGTATAGATGTAGCCATACCAACGGCTATACCGTTAGAACCATTTACTAATAGGTTTGGATACCTAGCAGGCAATACTAGTGGCTCTTGAAGGGATTCGTCAAAGTTTGGACCAAAATCTACTGTTTCCTTGTCAATATCCCTCAGTAGCTCTGTAGCTAACCTTGACATCCTTGCTTCAGTATAACGCATGGCTGCTGGACTGTCTCCATCCACATTACCAAAGTTACCCTGACCATCTACTAATAGTCCTCTAGTAGCAAAGTCCTGGGCCATCTTTACCATAGCCATATAAACTGATAAGTCACCATGTGGATGATACTTACCTAGTACGTCACCGACTATACGGGCTGACTTTCTATATGGCTTGTCTGGTGTGATTCCCTGCTCAATCATTGAGTAAAGTATCCTTCTATGAACTGGTTTTAGACCATCTCTTACATCTGGAAGGGCCCTACCTACTATTACGCTCATAGAATAATCTATATATGATTTTTTCATTTCCTGAGATATCTCTATAGGAATTATTTTGCTCTTATTCTCCATTTAGATCCTTCACCCCCTATATATCCAAATTAGTTACGTATTTAGCATTGGCTTCTATAAAATCTCTTCTTGGTGCAACCTTGTCACCCATTAGCATAGAGAATATTTCGTCAGCCATTATGGCATCGTCTATAGTTACCTGTAGCAGTGTTCTAGATTCTGGATCCATTGTAGTTTCCCACAACTGCTCGGCATTCATTTCACCAAGACCCTTATATCTAGATACATCTGCACCCTGTCTACCAACCTCATCTAGTAGACTACTTAATTCATTATCTGAGAAGGCATAATATTCCTTCTTACCCTTCTTAACCTTAAATAGCGGTGGCTGGGCTGCATATACATATCCTCCCTCTATTAGTGGCCTCATATACCTGAAGAAGAATGTCAGTAATAGGGTCCTGATATGGGCTCCATCGACATCGGCATCGGTCATTATTACTATTTTGTGGTATCTAAGTTTCTGGATCAAAATCATCACCTATACCACAACCAAAAGCTGTGATCATATTCTTAATTTCATCTGATGATAATATCTTGTCCAATCTTGATTTTTCAACATTTAATATTTTACCCCTTAGTGGCAGGATGGCCTGGATATTCCTATCCCTACCACTCTTGGCTGAACCACCGGCAGAATCACCCTCGACCAAGAATATTTCACTCTTTTCAGGAGACTTTTCCGAGCAATCAGCCAGCTTACCTGGCAGTGATGTGAATTCAAGAGCATTCTTTCTCCTTGTAAGGTCCCTAGCCTTCTTGGCAGCCTCTCTTGCCCTCTGAGCCCTTAGGCACTTCTCTATAACTAGCTTGGCAACAGAAGGATTTTCCTCTAAGAAGGCTCCTATTTCTTCATTAGCTATAGAATCTACTAGGCCCCTCATAAATGTATTACCTAGCTTTGTCTTTGTCTGACCTTCAAACTGAGGATCTGGTAGCTTAACAGACACTATAGCTGTCAATCCTTCCCTAATATCCTCACCTGATAGGTTTGGGTCTTTTTCCTTTAGGATATTATTTCTTCTCGCATAGTCATTGACACATTTAGTCAAGGCAGCCTTAAATCCTGAAAGATGGACACCACCCTCATGTGTATTTATATTGTTGGCAAATGAATATATATTTTCTGTATAGGCATCAGTATATTGAAGGGCCAATTCAATAGTACAGTCATTTGCTATCTTGTCTACATATATTATCTGGTCATGGATTGGAGTCTTTGTCCTATTTAGGTACTTGATGTACTCTACTAGACCACCTGTATAGTGGAAGGTCTTAGACTTTTCCTGCCCCTCTCTCTTGTCTTCAAACTCTATTTTAATTACCTTATTTAGGAAGGAAAGCTCCCTAAACCTATATTCTAGAGTTTCATACTTAAATTCTATTTCATCGAATATACTTGCATCTGGCATAAATGTAATAGATGTTCCACTTTTTTTGCTAGATTCGCTAACAACCTCTAACTTACCAGTAGGCACACCTCTCTTATATTTCTGCCTGTATACCTTACCGTCTCTTGATACCTCTGCTATTAGCCAGTCACTTAGGGCATTAACAACAGACACACCAACACCGTGAAGACCACCAGATACCTTATAGCCTCCACCACCAAACTTACCACCAGCATGTAGGACCGTTAAAACTGTTTCTAGGGTAGATAGGCCAGTCTTAGGATGAACCTCTACTGGTATACCTCTACCATCGTCCTTTACAGTCACACTTCCGTCTGGATTTATAGAAATATATATCTCAGAACAGTTACCTGCTAAAGCCTCATCTATACTGTTGTCCACAACCTCATATACCAGGTGGTGTAGTCCCCTAGGACCTGTTGAGCCTATATACATACCAGGTCTTTTTCTAACGGCTTCTAAGCCTTCTAGGACCTGGATTTGTTCTGCACCATACTCATGTTTTGCCATTTATACTCCTCCATTCTCTACTCCAATAAGCCTACCATTTTCTATATTAAATATACTATAGTCCTCTATGTCCAATATATCCTTGTGTAATGGGTCAGCTGATGTAATAAACATCTGAATGTTTTCTAATTTTTCTACCAACATTTTTTGTCTAGTTTGGTCTAACTCACTAAATACATCATCTAAGATCAAGACAGGATAATCTCCCACCTCTTGCTTTATCAATTCTATTTCTGATAACTTAAGTGAAATAGATGCTGTCCTCTGCTGGCCCTGGGACCCATACATCCTAACATCTATATCATTTATAAAAATCTTCATATCATCCTTGTGGGGACCTACTTTGGTGGCCCTTGTAATCATATCCCCTTGTCTGGACTCTTTCAGCTTTTCAAGTAGGTTTGACCTTACCTGGCTAGCATCCTGGCCAGACTCTAGGTCCACCTGGTTCTTGTATATTATAGTCAGGTTTTCCTTGTCCATAGTTAGGTTTTTATGAATTTTTCTTGATATTTCAGATAGTTTTTCAATAAACCTATTTCTAATAATATATATTTCACTAGCGTATGTAGACATAGTTTCGTCATATACATCTAGGAGATTTTCATCTATCCTATAGGATTTCAATACCGTATTCCTCTGGTGAAGAATCTTGTTATAATTAGTTAATAAACTATAATACCTGGGCATTATCTGGCTGATTTCCTTGTCTATAAAGGACCTTCTTTCCTTGGGACCATCCTTGACTAGCCTAAGGTCTTCGGGTGAAAAAATAACAACATTTAAATTCCCCAAGAGCTCCTGCATAGACTTTATGGATACCCCATTAACCTTTACGCCCTTCTTGTCCTTGGCAACTACTATCTCTATTTTCTTATCTATATTATTCCTTGTAAAATTACATCCACAGTATAGGTTTTCAGCAGAAAACTTGATCAGCTCCCTATCCTTGTTAGTCCTAAAAGACCTTCCTATAGACATAAAACCTATAGCTTCTACAAGGTTAGTCTTACCTTGGCCATTCATACCTATTATTAAATTTACCTTTTTATTAAACTCAACTAGTAATTCATCATAATTCCTATAATTCACTAGTTTTAAACTATTTATATACAAATAAACACCTACTTTGATACCTGGAACTCTTTATTCATATACTCAACTATATCTCCATCTCTCAGCTTCTTTCCCCTCTGAGTGGCTATCTCTCCATTAACTTTTATTTCCTCACTCATGATAAGTAGCTTGGCCTCTCCGCCAGACATAACAATATCAGCAAGCTTTAAAAACTGGTCCAACTTTATGTAGTCTGAACCTATATTAACCTTTTTCATCTGAGCTCCTTTCGTTGATTCTTAACATAGCTAATCTATTCTATTATACCACAAAAAGGCTTTAAATGATAAGCTTATAAAGTAAAAAAGCGTCTGTGTAACTTTTTTTATACACAGACGCCTTATATCAAATTAATTACTTATCCTTACAGGAAGGATTAGGTATGTATATTCTATATCATCTATAGGCTTAATAACACAAGGGTTAATAGCTCCTAAAAATTCTATAGATACATATTCACTATTTAGGTACTTGATACCATCCAAGAAGTATCTTGAGTTGAAGGCTATATCAAGCATATCTCCTTCAAATTCAACACCTATTTCTTCATAGGCATTACCATTTTCGTTGTTAGACGTGATTACTAGAAGCTTGTCCGTAACAGTCATCTTGATGGTATTGTTCTTGTCAGAAGTAAATAGTAGAGATGCCCTTTCTACTGCTTCCTGAAGCTTTTTAGTTTCAACACTTATCTTAGTTACATACTCCTTAGGAAGAAGACTCTTGTAGTCGGCGTATTCTCCATCTATTAGCCTACCAACTAGCCTAGTATTATCAAACTTAAATACTATATCCCTAGGACTAATAGCTATATAAAGGTCACCCTCATCAGATAGGAGTGAATTTAGGTGGTTTAGGGTATTTCTAGGAACTATGGCACTTAGATTTGTCTATACCTGACTCAAAAGGATTAGTCATAGTAGCCAACCTATAGCCATCAAGGGCTGCCATATTTATCTTTTCCCTATCTATTTCTATTAACTCACCATTGAAAGTTTGGTTGGAATTGTCAGTTGCAGCAGCAAATACTGTATTTCTTATCATATTTCTCATATCTGACTGGCTAATCTTTAACATGTCTCCAGCTTCTATATTATCTATATTTGGGAAATCTTCGGCACTTATACCCTTGATCTTAAACCTAGAAGACATACACGATATAAATACATTGAAGTTTTCGTCGGTTTCTATACTGATGTATGAATCTGGCAGCTTTCTTACAATTTCACCTATTAGTTTGGAATTTATTACTATAGAACCAGAAAGTTCAACCTGGGCTTCTATTTCAGTTTCTATACTTATTTCATTATCATAACCCCTAACCTTTAGCTTGTTATCTTCAGCACTGATTAGGATACCCCTTAGGATTTCTACGGTTGTTTTTGTATTAATAGCTCTTTGTGCATTTGTAATAGCATGAGCTAGCTTCTTTTGATTACATAAGATTTTCAAATTAAAGACCTCCTTATATGCTTTTTCTATTTCCTGTTAATAACTTTTTTTTCAATATCAATTCCCTATATAATAGATATATATAATAAATATAGTAGTAATAGTAGTAGGGCCTGTGGATTGTGTGATAAGTAGTTAAAAGCTACTAAAATGCACATCAAATCCTGTGTAAAAAGATGTTATTAAATATATTAACAGATTCTTAATCAAATGTGGATAAAAATGTGCCTAAAATTGGCTTTTACTTATACACAGGTTTTATACAGAAAAAATGTGTATAAACTAGCTATCCAAATCTGATATTATCTTCTCTATTTTTATCTTGACCTCTTCGCTCTTTTGCATGTCATCACTGATCTTGTTGACAGCATGCATTACAGTAGTATGGTCCCTGCCACCAAATTCATCGCCAATGGCTGGTAGTGATAGGTCCAAAAGATTTCTTGATATATACATGGCCACCTGTCTAGGAAAGGCTATGTTCTTAGTCCTCTTCTTAGAAGTTAAATCCTCAACGCTAATATTGTAGGCATCAGCAACCATCTCTTTTATTCTCAGTATATTTACCTCCTTAGTAGTATATGATACCAAGACATCCTTAAGTGCTTCTTTAGCAGTTGCTAAATTCATAGGCTTTGCAGATAAGTTGGAATATAGGATTACCTTATTTAAGGCCCCTTCTAATTCCCTGATATTTGACTTTACATTGTCCGCTATATATTCAAATACATCTGAATCTATTTCTAGTTTGTCATTTTCAGCCTTATTTTGCAGGATGGCCATCCTAGTACCATAATCAGGTGCCTGTATATCTGTAATCAAGCCCCATACAAACCTAGACCTTAATCTTTCCTCAAGTTCTGGTATATCCTTAGGTGGCTTGTCGCTTGATAGGATAATCTTCTTGCCAGCACCATGTACATCATTGAAGGTATGGAATAGTTCTTCCTGGACAGAGTTTTTACCAGCTACGAACTGGACATCATCTATCATAAATATATCAACATTCCTATATTTTTCTCTAAACTCGCTATTTTTCTTTTCTCTTATAGCTGTAACCATCTCATTGGTAAAAGTTTCAGATGAAACATATAGTATCTTTTTTGATGGATCTCTTTCCAAGACCCTGTGGCCGATAGCATGCATAAGGTGGGTTTTTCCAAGACCTACACCACCATACAAAAACAGGGGATTGTCATTAGCTGTCTCATCGTATTCGGCTACCCTTTGACATGCTGCAACAGCCATAGCATTACTAGATCCTACGACAAATGTATTAAAAGTATATTTAGGGTTTAGGTTAGAATTGGCTATACTTGTAGCTAGGTCCATTATTTTCTCGCTATTTTCTTTTGTATTACCAACCTTCTCATTGTCTGGATTCGTTCCTGTTTCACTAGTGTCATCATTAGTCAAAACAATAACATCCTTTATATTTGCTGCCAATTCATCAAAAGCTGCTAAAATCTTTTCCTTTTGTTGTTTTTCAAAAAATTCCTTAGACCTATTATCTCCACTTAGGTACAAAATATTATCGTTAATCGCTATAGGAACAGTATTTTCATTGAAATATAGGGTAAATATTGCCTTTGGGAAAACACCCTTTAGCTTTTGTTGTGCTGAAGTCCACAAATTTTTCACGTCCATTTACCAGTGACCCTCCTTTATCTATTAATATTGTGTATATTTTGTTGATAGTAATGGTATAATTGCGAATAAAAAATCTTAGGCATAAAAATTATACATATACAATTGTGTATAAATAGTGAATAAAAAATATACTTATCAACAAGGTGGAAAACTTCCACGATTTTGAGTGTATATACATTATATACCGATAATAAAAAAAGTTGTCCACAAAGTTATTAACAAAATGTGGATAATTCACTGTTTATTTTTTTCAACTTTTTCAACATCTAGTTATTTGTGTGGATAAAACCTATAAATTTATCCTGTATATTGTTGATAAAAAAATATAAAAAAAAATAAAAAAAGATAGGTGGACCTGAAAAATTAATTTTTAGTAGATGGATTTTTTTATAATAAATCTTATATAAATGGGATAAATTCAATGAATTTACGAAAAAAATAATTGACTTTTTAATCATATAATCATTATAATTATATTGTTATGTTTACAATGATGATTAAAGGAAAGGAGTGTTCTAAGGATGAAGAGAACTTATCAGCCAAAGAAAAGACAGAGAAAAAGAGAACATGGATTCAGAAAGAGAATGAAGTCTCCAAACGGAAGAAATGTTTTAAAGAGAAGAAGAGCTAAAGGTAGAAACAGATTAACTCACTAATTTGTAGGTTAGTTCTAATTTTATAATATAAAAAACCACTGTTATGGTGGTTTTTTTTGTAAAGGTGGAGGTTGTTGATGCAATTTAATAACACCGACGGAATCAAAAAAGATTCTGATTTCAGAAGGGTTTACCAAAGGGGTAAATCTTTGGCCGACAGAAATTTGGTCATATATACAATGAAGAACAAGTCAGACAAGTCTAGGATCGGTATATCAATATCCAAGAAGGTGGGCAAGGCCCATGTTAGGAATAGGATCAGGAGATGTATCAAGGAGGCCTATAGACTAAATATAGACGAAAGAGTTCAGGCTGGCTATGACATGGTATTTATAGCCAGGATAAGTGCTGCTGACAAGGATTATAGAGAGATTGAAAGGTCTCTTAAGTATATATGCAAGAAGGCCAACATAATTAAGAAGGATGGTAAGAAACAGGTATCAAAGAAGAGGTGACTTGGACTATGAGTTTCTAATAGATAATATTAAAGGATTATTTAAGAAGGTCAGTAGTATCTTAGCCAAGGCCTGTATAGGTCTGGTTAGGTTTTACCAGGTTTTTATATCTCCCCTAAAGGGACCTACTTGTAGGTTTTATCCTACCTGTTCTCAATACTCTATCCAGGCATTTAAAAAATATGGCTTCCTAAAGGGACTGTGGTTGACTCTTAGAAGAGTAAGTAAGTGTCACCCTTTTCACCCAGGCGGTTACGACCCTTTGAAGTAGGAGGTCTATCTCAAAAGTTGAGGTATAATTTACCAGGAGGTAATAATGGGACAGATTGCAAGTCTATTTGGTATAGCCCTAAAGGCTATATATGGTGTAATAGGTAACTATGGTTTATCTATTATAGTCTTTACTATTATAGTAAAGTTAATATTGATGCCTTTGACAGTAAAGCAGACAAAGTCTACCTTTGCTATGTCAGAGATCAATCCAAAGATTAAGGAAATCCAGGCTAAATACAAAAATAAGCCTGAAAAGCAGAACGAAGAAATATCTAAGCTATATAAGGAATCAGGTATAAATCCTTTATCAGGATGTTTGCCAATCCTAATACAGATGCCTATCCTGATGGGACTATTCTATGTCTTTAAGGATCCTGTAACATATGGTGTATTTGCCAATAAGGCAGCCATGGTGGCAGCTAATGGAAACTTTTTATGGATAAAGGCCCTATCTAAGCCAGACTATATACTTGCTGTATTCTCGGGTGTCAGTGCCTACCTAATGCAGAAATAATGACTCCTAAGGACCAGCAGGAGGGACCAATGAAGATGATGACTTGGTTGATGGCTGGTATGTCACTATATTGGGGATTCATATTCCCGGCAGCTCTTGCTCTTTATTGGGGTGTAAGTAATATATTCTCAGTATTCCAGTACCACCTGATTACTAGACCTTTAAAGGCCAAGTTGATTCAGGAAAAGGAAGATAAAGAGGCTGGCAAGGCTAGCTTTAAAAATAAGTAGTAGGGGGTGTTGATAGTGGAATCAAAGGTATTTTACGCAAAAAGTTCAGAGGAAGCTGTTGAACAGCTTCTAAAGTCTACTAAGGCAGACAAGGATAGTATTAAAATTACAGTTTTAGAAAAGCCAAGCAAGGGATTTTTAGGTATAGGGGCCAAGAGTGGTGTCTTCAGCCTAGAGTATGAAGTGGCAAAGGAAACTGAACCAGCTAAGGAAGAAATCCTAGTTGAGGATGAGGTTCTAAAGACTGATCCAAGTGGCCAGGACAAAGTTGAAAATAAGGAAATACAAGATAAAGTAAACATAACAGATGAAGATGAAATAAGGATAGCAAGGGAATTTGTAGTAGAACTACTTAAGAACGCTGATGTAGAAGCAGAGGTTGATGTTGTACTTGAGGACAACCTAATAAAGGTTAAGATAAGTGGCGACGATGCAAGTTGTTTGATTGGTAGAAGGGGTGATACCCTAGATGCTATTCAGTTCTTAACAGGCCTAGCCCTTAACAAGTTCAACAAGGACTCACATACTAGGGTCTTTGTAGATATTGAAAACTATAGGAGCAAGAGGGAGGAATCTCTAAAGAGATACTGCTACAAGGCTGCTAGAGAGGTTGCTAAGACTAGGAGAACTAAGAAGCTTGACTTTATGAATCCTTATGAAAGAAGGATAATCCATTCAGCCCTTCAGAACGATAGGTTTGTTATAACTTATAGTGAGGGAACAGATCCATATAGAAGAGTTGTAATTGAATATAAGAGATAGTGAAAATAAGAGGGGGACCTGAAACAAGGTATACCCTCTTATTTTTTATATATGATTAGTGGTGATAAAAAGTAGTATTTTTCTTGATTTTTAATTGAGATTATGATAAATTTTACTTGTATGGTGGTATTCGAAGGAAACTACACATTTTGAATAATTTAATAATTTTTGATAGTATTACACTCTTTGGAGGTGATAACTAATGTACAACATAGGAATTATTGGCGCAGGTAAGGTTGGTGTGTCCCTAGGTAGGTACTTGTCAGGTCTTGAGTATACAAACCTGGTAGGTTATTATAGTAGGAGTCTTGACAGTTCGGCCTATGCTGCAAAGGTAACAAATTCAGGTAAGTTTACCAATATTGAAAAGTTAGTAGAAAAAAGTAATGTCATACTTATAACTACTCCGGATGATAAGATAAGTCAAGTCTGGAGTACAATATCAAAATTTAGTATTCAAAATAAGATAGTTTGCCATTGTAGTGGCTCACTGTCATCAGAAATTTTCTTCGATATATCTTCTAAGGGAGCCAGTGGTTGCTCCATGCATCCAATTTTAGCAATTTCAAGCAAGGAAAATTCATACAAGGACCTAGCTAGTGCCTTTTTTACACTAGAAGGACAGGATGAGGCTATTGAGTTTTTTTCTAAGGTCTTAGATTCAAAAGGAAATAAGTATAAGGTTCTCTCAAGTAGGGAAAAAACCAAGTACCATATTTCATCTGTATTTATAAGTAACCTAATTATAGCCATGGGAAGTATATCTATAAAGCTATTAGGTGACTATAATTTTAGCCAAGAAGAGGCCTTAACTGCCCTTAAGTCCTTGGCTATAGGAAATATGAACAAGCTCTTTGCAATAGGTCCCCAGGATGCTCTGACTGGACCTGTAGAGAGAAACGATCTAGGTACTGTAGAAAGACACCTAAAAGCCTTAGACCATGATCACTATGATAATATAGAAAAAATATATAGACTTTTAAGTTTAGAACTTGTAGATCTTGCTAGGGAAAAAAATTGTGATAGGGATTATAGTAGGTTGGAAAATTTATTATTGAAAAGTCCTAATCCTCAAGTTAGGGATTAGGGGAAATGGGAGAAAATATGAAAAATACAGTTTTAACATTTAAAGAAGCTAAACAAAAGGGTGAAAAGTTGACTATGCTGACTGCATATGACTATTCGACTGCCAAGCTGGTAGATGAAGCGGGTGTAAACTCAATTTTGGTTGGTGATTCATTGGGTATGGTAATGCTAGGCTATGAAGACACCCTAAGCGTAACTATTGAGGACATGATCCACCACACAGCTGCAGTCGCTAGGGGTACAAAGAATGCCTTAGTTATAGGTGATATGCCATTTTTATCATATAATACAGGTATTAGGGACGCCGTAATAAATGCGGGTAGGTTGATGAGAGAAGGTCGTGCCAACTGTGTAAAACTAGAGGGTGGTAAGGAAGTTTGTGATGTTATAAGGGCTATAACAGATGCCAAGATACCAGTTTGTGCCCATCTAGGTCTTACACCACAGGCTGTAAATGCCCTTGGTGGTTTTAAGGTACAGGGTAAGAGCTTAGAATCTGCCAAGGCCTTGATAGAGGATGCCCTTGCAGTTCAGGAGGCAGGAGCCTTTGCTCTTGTACTAGAATGTGTACCAGCTGCCCTTGCAGAAAAGATAAGCTCTATGCTTGATATCCCAACTATAGGAATAGGTGCAGGCCCTGGTTGTGATGGTCAGGTCTTGGTTTACCAGGATATGTTGGGAGTATACAAAGATTTTACTCCAAAGTTTGTAAGAAATTTGCTAATGTTGGAGAGGTTATGACTGAAGGTATAAAGGCCTATATAGATGCAGTAGCTGATGGTTCATTCCCAGAGGAAAAGCACTGCTTTAAGATATCTGAAGAAGTAATAGAAAAGCTATATTAGTCATAAGAAGATATATAAATAGTAGTCCAGACTCAAAAATAAGCCTTGGATTATAACTGATAAATTAGTGAGAGGTTTAGGAAAAATGAAAGTTATAAGAAGTATAGATGAAATAATTGAAATTACTAGAAAAATAAAGGCAGATGGATTTAGCCTGGGTATGGTTCCAACCATGGGTTGCCTACACGAGGGACATAAGAGCCTTATAAAAAGGGCGGTAGAAAACAATGACAAGGTGGTTGTAAGTGTATTTGTAAACCCAACCCAGTTTGGACCAGATGAAGATTATGAGAGTTATCCAAGAACTTTAGAAGCTGATGCCAAGTTGTGTGAGGAAATAGGGGCTGACTATATATTCCATCCAGAGCCAGACCAAATGTACCCAGATGGCTACAGTACCTTTGTTGTTCCGAGTGAAAAAATGACAAATATCCTATGTGGAGTGTCTAGACCAGGTCATTTTAGGGGGGTATGTACGGTTTTAACCAAGCTATTCACTATAGTAAGGCCTGATAGGGCTTATTTTGGAGAAAAGGACATCCAGCAGCTGGCCATAGTAAAGAGGATGGTCAGAGACCTTAATTTTGGTATTGAAATCATTGGCTGTCCTATAATCAGGGAAGATGATGGACTAGCCAAAAGTTCAAGAAATACCTACCTTAATGAGGAAGAAAGGGCCGCAGCTACAGTTCTAAGAAGGAGTATCCTTGAGGGTAAAAAGGCTATTGATTCTGGAAATTTATCCAAGGAAGAGGTCTTAAAAATTATAAAAAATGAAATAGAAAAAGAGAAACTAGCCAGGATAGATTATGTGGAAATTATAGATTTTGATACCTTCGATCAGGTTGAAACTATAAAGGATAATACCCTAATAGCTATGGCTGTATACATTGGAAAAACTAGGTTAATTGACAATTTAGTTATTAATCTATAGTGTTTAAAGAAAATAATTTATAAAAATTAGAAAAATTTTTGAATTTTTTTTTGTTTTTTGCATTGACAAAAAGGTTGATTCTTTTTATAATGTATATCAAGACGTTGAAGAGAAGAGTAAAAAGTCATTCAATCAGTACAGAGACATTTCGGTTGGTGAGAGAAATGAGAGAGAAGCTTTTGAACATGGCCTTGGAGTCATCGCATCGAGATCTAAATTTAGGTTAAGGTTGCGACGGGTGTGCCCGTTATAGCATTGCGAGTATGATAGTACTCAATAAGGTCTTTTTAGTGATAAAAAGATGAATTAAGGTGGTAACACGTGAGTTATGCTCTCGTCCTTTATAGGATGGGAGCTTTTTTTTTATAACTTATAACCAGGGTGCGCAACTGGTTCCTTAATTCCTTGCTAAACTTCTCTATCTCTTTCATCAATATTAGTTAAACAAAAAGGAGAAGAAAATGAAAAAACAAAAGAAAGATATTTTTATAGTAGGACTAGCCTTATTCGGTTCCTACTTTGGCGCAGGAAACCTGATCTTTCCTCCCCTACTGGGTTTTATTTCAGGTAGCCAATGGTCTTTAGCCGCTATAGGATTTTGTGTCTCTGCAGTATTAATGCCGGTTGTTGGACTATATGTAATTTCGAAAAACGGTGGGTCTCTTGAGGCCATGACAGAAGATATACATAAGAATTTTGCTAAATTTTTGCTATTGTTTATAATGTTATTCGCAGGAAATATATCTGTACCTCGTACAGGAGCTGTTGCTTATGAATTAGGATTTAAGGCTCTTTTCCCAGGTGTACCAATTATAGTATTTATAATAGGATACTTTGCTATAGCCCTTTATTTCTCACTTGACGTAAGTAAGATGATAAATAAGGTTGGTAAGTTCCTAACACCAGTACTAGTTGTTGTACTACTAGGGATAATTATAAAGGGAGTACTTACTCCAGTAGGAAGTCCGATAGCTCCACAACAGACTGGTGTTTTCACACATTCATTCTTAGAGGGTTACCAGACAGGAGACCTAATAGTGAGTTACCTTATAGGTACTGTCTTTATAGGAGATATAATCCACAGGGGATATAAGACAAGTGGAGAAAGAAATAAACTTACTGCTTATTGCGGTGTTATTGCCCTTATACTTTTGGCTGTTATCTATGTAGGCCTAATTTACCTAGGTGCTTCAGTAAGCAGCTACTATCCAAAGGATATAGAAAGAAGTCAGTTATTACTTGGTATTGCTGAAAGAGTCCTTGGAAAGAATGGAATGCTATTCCTTTCAATAGCCGTAGTTTTAGCCTGTGTAACAACTGCTATAGGGCAGATTACATCTATTGCTAACTTCTTCCATGATTTTTCAAATGGAAAGATACCACACAAGCTAGCTGCCCTAGTTTTCGCAGTCCTTGGTGCTACAATAGCTGTACTAGGTGTTGAAAAAATCATCTACTTTGCAACACCAATCTATAAGGGGGTTTACCCAAGTTTGATAGTTCTGATGATTCTAGGTATTTTCCGTAAGTATATACCTAACAAGCAGAGCTTCAGATATGCCCTAGTGTTTACACTAGCAGTAAGTATTTTAGAAGCAATTTTATCAGTTGCCGACATAGCTATTATCAAGGCTTTTGTTGATTTACTTCCGTTAAGCGGTCTTGGTTTTGCATGGTTCCTACCTGCAACACTTGGATTTATAATAGGAGCTGTAAAGGGGAAAGATCCACTAACACAGTTTGAGTAAAAGCCCTGTTAACATAAATAAAAACAAATATATTTTAAAATTTTAGAAAAAGAAAAGGAGTGATTTTAATGACAAATTTCAATACTAACACAATATGCGTACAAGGTGGTTATGAACCAAAAAATGGAGAATCAAGAGTAGTTCCAATAGTACAATCTACAACTTTTAAGTATGAGTCATCTCAGCAGATGGGTGACCTATTTGACCTAAAAGAAGCAGGCTACTTCTACACTAGACTTGCAAACCCAACAAATGATGCTGTAGCAAGAAAGATTTGCCAGCTTGAGGGTGGTGTAGCTGCTATACTAACTTCATCAGGCCAGGCTGCCAACCTATTCGCTATAATCAATATAGCTGGAGCAGGCGACCATGTTATCTCATGCTCTACTATATATGGTGGAACATACAACCTAATAGCTAATACATTGAAGAACTTTGGTATAGAGTCTACATTTGTTGAACCAGATATTTCAGTTGAAGAGCTAGAATCAAAGTTCCAGCCTAATACTAAACTAGTATTTGGTGAAACTCTATCAAACCCTTCACTTAACGTATTAGACATAGAAAAGTTTGCAAATGCTGCCCATAAGCATGGTGTGCCACTAATAGTAGATAATACCTTCCCAACACCAATCTTCTGTAAGCCATTTGAATGGGGGGCAGATATTGTTACACACTCAACTACAAAGTATATGAATGGTTCAGCAAACTCTGTCGGTGGTGTAGTTGTAGACTCAGGTAACTTTGATTGGACAAAGTACAGTGAAAAGTATCCAGGGTTAACTACTCCAGACGAAACTTACCACGGTGTTGTATATACTGAAAGCTTTGGTAAGGGAGCCTATATTACAAAGATGACAACAAACTTGATGCGTGACCTAGGTTCTATACCTTCACCTCAGAATTCCTTCTACCTAGGTATTGGTCTAGAAACACTACACCTAAGAATGGAAAGACACTTTGCAAATGCCCTAGCTATTGCTAAGCACCTAGAAAAGCATCCAAAGGTATCTTGGGTATCCTTCTCAGGTTTAGAAAATGACAGCCAGTATGAGCTAGCACAGAAGTACCTACCAAATGGATCTTGTGGAGTAATTTCTTTCGGTGTTGAAGGTGGTAGAGAGGCTGCAGTCAAGTTCATGGACTCTTTAAAACTAGCTTCAATTGTAACTCATGTAGCTGATGCAAGAACTTGTGTACTACATCCAGCATCTACTACACATAGGCAGATGAATGATGAAGAGCTAGCAGCGGCAGGTGTATCTCCAGACCTTATTAGACTTTCTGTAGGTATAGAAGATGTAAACGACCTAATAGCTGATATTGACCAGGCCTTAGAAAAATAAATTTAAACAAATAGAAGTCTCTAAAAGGGGTTGCATATAGTAAATGGGTTTATTTTATTATAGCAACTCCTTTTACTTTTATCCAAAATCCTTTCTATAAGGATGAAAAATTTTCCTTAACAAGAAAAAAATATATGCTATAATATAAATATAAAAATGATTATCAATATATGCATTAATAAGGAAGGTCGTGCTATTATGAAAAAAAATATTTGGGATAGGTGTGCTCCCCTCTATGATTTTGCTATGAAGTCTGACAGGAATACCTATGACTATATGTACTCAAAAATATCAAAGTCAGTGGCTGATAGGTCCGTCCTTGAGATAGGTAGTGGTACAGGTCGTTTGGCTAGAAGTGTAGCCCCTGCCTGTAAGACCTATGTGGCTACAGACTATTCTGAGGGTATGTTGGCAGTTGCTGGCAAGGAGGCTTGTCCAGATAATCTTACCTTTGAGCTTGCAGATGCTACAAGTCTTCCCTATCCAGATGATAGTTTTGATGTAGCCATAATAGCAAATGCCCTCCATATAATACCGGATCCAATTAAGGCCCTAAATGAAATAAGGAGGGTCTTGAAGCCAGGAGGACTCTTAATAGCACCGAATTTTATCAACAGGGATATGACTGTTAAAATAGGTATTTGGGCCAAATTTTTGAATTTGATAGGGGTTAACTTTGAGCACAGGTGGACTGAGGAAGGCTATATTAAATTTTTAGAGGATAATGGCTGGAAGCTTGGCTACAAGGAAATAATAAAGACAAGAGTCCCTATGGTCTATATCGAGTGTAGACCGTAGGAATCCTTAGAGGGATTAAATATATATGGGCTCTTGCCGGTATTTTTTATAAGAAAACTAATATAAAAAAGATAAATTAGATTAATTTAGGTGGGTATACAATTGACTTGTATATCCCTTTTTCTATGCTCAGACTTTATTTATACACTTAGAAAAAAGTCTTTGAAATATACTTTAAGACACTTATATTGGCCTATGTGGTAGTATAAATATAAATCTGGGTATCAAATATGAAAATAGGTAGTATAGACATAATTTAGCAATCTAGGCTATTATAGGTATAGGTAGGTATTTGCAATTGCCTGCCTAAGGGTTTAAATAAGAATAATAAGGAGAAGTGTATATGAAAAATAATTTAAAGAAGCTATGCCTACTGTCCCTTTGCCTACTTGTGGCAACTGGTTGCAGTATTGGTAATAAAGAGGAGGGTTCAGCTAGCAAGCAGGGTCAATCATCAAACCTTAGTGAGTCCAAATCAGACCAGACCAAGGGGATGAAGGTAAGCTATACTAATATAAGCGACAAGTCATCTAGAGACCTACTAGCCAACCTATTTGACCAGGCAGGTATATCCAAGGAGAGGCAGAAGGTATTTTTTAACCACCTTGACCAGTTTAATTCTAGTGTGGACAGCAAGTCCCTAGCTGGGAATTTGAAGAGGCTGGTGTCCAGGATACCAAGTATGACCCCTATGATATGCAGGACCAGTGGAAGGCAAAAAATAATGACTTTGAGGGATATAATTGTAGAATAACCTCATATGGTTTATTTGGTGACTATATGAAGGCAAGCCAGGCCAAGACTGGTGATGATACAGAAAATCTAGGTATTGATCTTCTTTCCTTGACTACAGATAATTCTGCTGCCAAGACAGAAGAGGACAAGAATATATTTAAAAGCATATTTAATGAAGTGAAAACCATTGATACAAAGGATATAAAAAAGCACTATCAGATATTCAAAAAGGAATGGGAAGCTAGGGGTGTAAAATTCGCCAAAAATGACAAGGCTAGCATGGTATCAGTAGTATTCCATAGCCAGATTGAAAAGGGGCAAGACAGCCTCTTTATAGGTCATGTAGGTATAATGCTCAAGGCAAATGATGGGGTCTACTTTGTGGAAAAGGTAGCCTTCCAAGAACCATATAGGTTGAATAAGTTTAAAAATAAGGAAGAGTTGAAAAAGTACCTTATGGAAAAATATGATGTAGAATATGACCAGCCTACAGCCAAGCCTTTTGTACTTGAAAATGATAAATTAATGTAGGTATATAATATATTGGATGAAGGTAGAACAATTAATGAATTTTGATATGGTAATTTTAGACTTAATACAAGACAATATAAAGTCTGGCCTTATGGATTCTATAATGCCCCTTATTAGCCACCTGGGTGATTCGGGACTTGTATGGATTATCCTATCTATAGGCCTGGTTATACCCAAGAAAACCAGGAAGCTCGGTTTTGTGATGATAATAGCCCTGGTATTAAATGGGATTATATGTAATATAATTCTAAAACCTATGCTTGCAAGGATAAGGCCCTTTGATGTGAATACATCTATAAAGCTCCTTATAAACAAGCCTAGGGATTTTAGCTTTCCATCTGGCCATACTTCAGCATCATTTACAGCTGCAAGTGTCTTGTTTTTTAGAAGGAGCAAGTTATTTGTTCCGAGTTTAATACTAGCCACCCTAATAGGCTTTTCAAGACTCTACCTATATGTCCACTATCCAAGTGATGTTGTGGGAGGTATTATCTTGGGTATAGTCTGTGGCTATATGGGGCATAGGATTGTAGATAGTAAAAAATTAATATTTAAAAATAGAAAAACATTCAAGCCGAGTATATTTATGAAGTACTGGGCCTGAATGTTTTTTATTATGAGACCTACAAGGGTCATAGTATCTTATTTTAATATATACTAATAAGCCTAGCCTATTTAATATACTTCCTTATATGTGCCAAAGGTATGACTGAAGATATTAGTCCAAGGCCTATATTTAATAGGACTACCAAGATGCTTGTCCTTATATTGTTATAGAAGACAGGCTCATATAGGCTACCTAGGATATAGTGGTATATACCAAGCTCCATAAGGCTTGAAATAAAAATAGAAAAGATAGCAGATATTAGGCCTAGTATTAGTCCTTCTAACAGGACAATATACCTAATTTGCATCTTGTTTGCCCCTATTTTCATTAAGACCTTGTATTCATCCATCCTATTCAATACCTTATAAATCATGCTATTACATATATTCAGGAATATAATAAGTAATAGGATTAGGTTTAAAGAAACCAGAACCCTCTCTTGTGAGTCACTAAACTGCCTTGAAGAGAATATTTCCTCTTCAAAATTTGATAGGTTGACATTAGGTTTACTTTCAATTATAGACAATATCTTATCAGAAACCTTTTTAACACTGAAGCCAGGCTTTGGATTTATCTTTACAAGCTTGTACTTGTCTAGGCCTGTATATTTGTCCAGATAGGTGTTGCTAACTAGCAGGCATGGAACGAAATCAGGCACATAGTCTTGGGTGTATACACCTAAGTTATCAACCTGTCCAAGTATTTGAAGGTCTAAATTTTTAAAGATTTCTTTGTCATCAGGTGAATCCAAGTTTTCATAGTACTTAATATTGTGCTTAAAACTAATTATATCCTTGTTTTTGTAGTTAAGTACTCCTTGTCCCTTGCTGTTTGGTGCATTGTACAAGATAGCCCCCTGGCCGTTTTTAAACTTTTCCAGGTCTGAGTCTGAAAATTTCAATGAATTTCTTATTTTATTTAGATAGGCGTCATTGATGCCTATTATATTTGATTTTACCTCATATTGACCACTATCTTCCCTAAATATCCACTTTAGAACCTTCTTAGTATATTCTCCACCAGTAGTATTTAGGTCTTTGAAAAATGAAAGGTCTCTTATTTTATCCCGATCATTTATGATCATTCTTCCCTGGAGTACCTTAAAACCATCGACCTCTTTTATTGCACTCTTATTATTTATCCTTATATTTTTAATTTGACTTAGTTCATTTTCATCCAAACCAGAAACCTCATTAGCCGTATAAAAGGCATTTATAGATAGTATATAGTCCCTATTTTCATACTTTATAGCCTGGTTTAGGGCAATATTTTTCATATTAGAGTAGAATACACCAGCAATTAAAATTGATGATATTATGCCTAGAGATAGGGTCATAAATAGGGTCTTGTACTTGTTCTTTAGGAGATTGTTTAGGGGTATCTTGCTTATAAGATTCCTTGTAGGTATACTCCTTATCCTAGGGGATTTATTTCCTGTATCCTCATTTTCAAAGTTTAATAAGCTGGTAATAGTCCCCCTTCTTATCTTCCTATAATTATCCAAGGATAGGGCCAGCCAGGCTAATATTACAGGTATCATTACCAATATAATATGATAGTCTAGGACTATCTCAAAGGAGTCTAGGCTGTAAAGGCTCTTAATGGTATTTCTAAATAAAAATGACAATAGGCCACCAATTATAATACCAGTAAGGGCTGGCAGTAGGGACTGGTATAGGATATCTCTAATAATATTCCCATATAGGGTCCTATTCTCTATTCCTATGGCCCTTAAGACTCCAAACTCTCTCATACGATCCCTTATAGATATATAGTAAATCCCCTTTATGGAAAAATACATGATCAAGAAAAATAGGATATTCATAAGGAGCATATCCTTTGAAAAAATGTTACTATACAGGGCCTCTTTTTCTAATAGTATCTTGTTTGTACGCATATTATAGCCCTTGTTCTTGGCATATTTTGATAGGAAGGCTATTGAATTTACCTTATTAGCCTTGTCACTAAGGTTTATATAGATATCCATAGGACCATGACTATCTTCAATTTTTCTATAAATTTCTATCTTTGACTGGCCCTTATTTAAAGAATTGTCCCCCAATAGGCCAACTATCTTGAATTTTTGTGGCCCCCTATGGTAGAGGTCAAGGTAGATATAGTCCCCTCTGATATATTTTTTCATGTTATCCTTGGCCCATTTTTCTAGGATTACCTCGTCACCCTTGTCTGGAAATCGACCATTCAAGAGGCTAAGCCCATGTATTTTTAAGATATCCCTATCTATATTTATAAGGGTGAAGTATTTGTCTGATCTGTCCTTATTTCCATCATAATATTGCTCCTGGCCCAGGTAGTTGACCTCCACTTCCTTTTTTATTTTTCCTATGTCATTAGGCATAAGGCCTTCTATATATACATGAGATATAGTGACTTCCTTTTGAGTATTGAGTAAATCGTTATAGGATAGGCTTCTATTAATTATAAATACTAATGTGAATAAAACTAGGACTGTTGCTATACATGTTGAAAAAAATATATTTCTCTTTGACTTTAATAATCTCATATCCTTAATCCCCCTTACGAGTGTCTTAGATCTTTTTAATCATAAAAATTGTAGATTGAATAAAAGTCCCTTGATTTAATTGGTCATACATAAATTTAGAAGATCTTTTGATAATTAAACCTAGGTGTTTAGAAAGACCTTAGACTACCTATTTTTATTATACAAGTGAAGAATTTAAAAGTAAATAAAAATGAATATATTTTCACTTATTAAATATTAAAAAAGGCAGGTGAAAAGTTTATTCCAACTGCCTTAAAAATCTATTATTTATAATTTATAGGTAGGTTTCGTGCTTTTTACTATAGAAGAATACTCCTTCTGTCTATCCACTCCTGCATTTCTTCAGGTGATGCCTCTTCTAGTATCTGGTCTATCTGCCTTAGTAGCTTTTCCCTGTCTGGCGGTACAATACCCTTTATATACATTGTATTAGAGTTATGGGCAGAAGATATAAGGGCAGTCTTTTCTGGTAGTAGGTTATAGACTATCTCTCTAAGCTCTACCAACCTGTCGTACTCGCTGGCCTCCTGATATTGACCACTCTTGTAAAGGTCCCATAATTCTGTTCCCGGTACTAGGGTTACAGACATAGGGAATACCCCCCCTGGCATTTACCTGACTAAGCATTTTACCAGTTTTTTTACCATTTTCTACGGCCTTGTCTATCCCCCTACCCATCAAGCCAGTCAGGATCATGGCATAGTAGTTGTAGTCGAACTTATCTAATCTCTTCATTTCCCTGATAGCCTCATCAACAGTATTTCCCTTGTTGATAAATTCTAGGGCCTCCTGGTTACCACTTTCCACCCCAATATATAGGTCATTGATTCCAGCCTCTTTCAGCTGTCTTAGCTCATCATCAGTCTTATTCTCTATATCCTTTATAGATGCATAGGTAGTAATTACCTCAACATTTTTAAGGTACTTGTGAATGATTTCAGCTATTTTTAAAAGTCTCTCTGTCTTTAGGACAAAAGGATTACCATTTAATAGGAAGACCCTCTTAGTTGACCTAAAGAACGGGTGTTGGCTGGCCTCTATTACGTCAGACTCTATTTGGTCTAGACTTTCCATCTTGAAATTTGTATACCTATACATACCACAGAACTTACACTTGTTATGGGTACATCCACTCGTTACCTGTAGAAGGAGTGATTTGTACTCCTTTGGAGGTCTATATATTTGCTCATCATACTTCATATTATTTTTGTCCTTTCCATACCATTTATAAATATATTGTTTTCATAGTTATGACCCAAGGGCCTTAAGACCACTTATATATTAAAAGGGTCTAAATAGTTAAATTTAAAGGGAGCAGAGTCTACTCCCTCAACAAGCTACTTGAATTTTAGGTATTCTCCATCCTTTAGGGCTATATGTCCACCAGAATAATTCTTTCCATTAACACTTAGCTTTACCTGGTCAACCTTAAATGTCTTTACCACACTGTTTGCAAAGCATCTTAGGCTTAGGGACTCAGATGTGGCTCCCTGGTCAAAGTTTACAAACTTGTCATTCATGTCAACTACAAGGGTTCTTACTCCATCTAGGTCTGTAACCTTGGCTGAATTTACCTCAGTTCCAGGCTGAAGAACCTTATTTTCTATCAAGGCCCTTACTATATTACCTACACTTACCTCATCTACTGACCTTGTATTTTCACTTAGCTTTTCAGTATTTATATCATATGTATAGTATACTATCTTGGCTTGTTTGGCCTTGCTTGTGTCCTTTTGGTCCTTGCTCTGGTCTTGAGATGGCTTGTCCTTACTATTCTTTTCATGGTCTGCCTGAGTATTTTCATCAGTGGCTTCTCCATTTGTAGGCTCTTCCTGGCTTGTTTGAGTCTGGTCCTTGCTATTAGCTGTATTCTTTCCATCCTGGCAGGCAGTCAAGAACATAGACCCAAAAACTAGGGCTGTTGACAAAAGTATCATCCTTATCTTCTTGTTTATCTTCATAACATAGTTCTCCTTTTAAATTTAGTAGTTACCTGTAAAAATATCAACAAATATCAAAGTCTATGGTCTTAAAAAACAAAATTTTAAAAACCATATTATATATTTATATAATACAGATACTAGTTTAAATCAGCTTCTTACACTTATATTATAACATATTCTTTAACTAGTATAAAATTTATACAAAAATTATAAAGAATATTTTAGATTTAATGTACAAATAATGCAAATCTTATGATATTATATACATATAAGTATGTAAGAATACTTGGATGATACAGTTCAAGTTTTGTTTTTGTGCTTTAAGCAAACGCTTTTATAAGCTTAATAAAAACGTGGGATTGTATTAATATGTTAGTAAGGAGGACTGCTTATGCCACTGGATATAAAAGTTGGTAGTCTTGTTGAATTAAAAAAACAACATGCTTGTGGTAGTAAGGAGTTTACAATCATAAGAACTGGTGCTGACGTCAAATTTAAGTGTAATTCTTGTGGAAGAATTATTATGTTAGATAGGGAAACAGCAGAAAAGAGGATAAAGAAGTTCCTATAGTGAATATATAGGATGTAGTCCTTTGATAAATCGTCTATAGTTCACAAATTAATTCAAATTCAGTTTGTGGATTAAAATATATTTTGTTTTTATTTAAATGGAGGTGCTTTTTAAAATGGCAGTAAAATTTGCAAGAAGACTAGAAAATGCAGAAGGATCAGCAATACGTGAAATCCTTAAGTTAGCTTCTAATCCAGAAGTTATTTCATTCGCAGGTGGATTACCAGCTCCAGAGCTATTCCCAGTTGAAGAAATGAAGAAGGTTGCTTTAGCAGTTCTTGAAGAACAGGGTAGAGCAGCAATGCAGTACTATGCAACAGATGGTTACCCACCACTAAGAGAAGCTATAGCTGAAAGAATGAACAGAAAGCTTCATACTAATGTTACAGCAGATAGCATACTTGTAACTAACGGTTCTCAGCAGTGTCTAGACTTCGTGGGAAGAGTATTCCTTGATGAAGGTGACAAGATAATCGTTGAAAGCCCATCTTACCTAGGTGCTCTTAATGCATTCAAGGCTTACGGACCAGAATTCATAGAAATACCAACTGATGAAGACGGTATGATAATGTCTGAATTAGAAAGGCTCTTGCTGCAAACCCAGATGTTAAGTTCATCTACGTTATTCCAGACTTCCAGAACCCATCTGGTAGAACTTGGCCAATAGAAAGAAGAAAGCAGTTCATGGAAATCATCAACAAGTATGAAATTCCAGTAGCTGAAGATAACCCATACGGTGAATTAAGATTCGAAGGCGAAATATTCCCATCATTAAAGTCATATGATACAAAGGGACTAGTTCTATTCTTTGGTACATTCTCAAAGATATTCGCTCCAGGATTCAGACTTGGTTGGGTTTCTGCTTCTCCAGAAATTCTTGAAAAGTTCAATATTTCTAAGCAGGCAGCTGACTTACAGGCTTCTACTATCTCTCAGATGGAAATGGCTAAGTTCATAGAAATGTATGATCTAGACGCTCACGTTGAAAGATTAAAGAAGTATATGGTAAGAGAAGAACTATTATGTTAGATGCTATGGATGAATACTTCCCAGAAGGTATTAAATTCACAAGAACTGACGGAGGTCTATTCACTTGGGTAACTCTTCCAGAAGGTATAGATGCAGCTCAGTTAATGAAGGACGTAGTTCTTCCAAACAACGTTGCTTACGTTCCAGGAGAACCATTCTATCCAAACGGTGGAAATGCTAACCACTTCAGAATGAACTACTCTTGTATGCCTGAAGACAAGATTGTTGAAGGTGTTAAGAGATTAGGTAAGGCTCTTCACGAAGCAATGGCAGCACTATAATAAAAAGTAACAAAATTTAATAACGATATCAACGGCGCCGAATTTTATTCGGTGCCGTTTTTTACGACTAATATCAAATACGCTCTTCGTACATAATTGATAACTCTCCCACATTGGAAACAAGATCAAACCAGAAAAATTTTGGACTAAATTATCAAAAACTTGGAAAAGAGCTGATGAACAGAGATGAACTGAAAGTAATGGATGGAGGTAAGTGTATCTTGGGAGTGTATAAGTTTTGTATGTTTTTACAATATATACTTGCCAAAATATTGCGAATAATTTATGATGTAAATAAATAGAGTTATATGAGTCTAACAAGGTGAGAAGTAGAATTAGAGAAGTTAGAAAGATGAAACATATTACACAAGCGGAGCTTATTGGAAATATAAGTATTACGATACAATATATCAGTTTAATTGAGCTAGGAGAAGAAACACCTTCATTAAAAGAAGCCAATGAAATAGCTGCTGCTTTAGGAATGTGTATGTATGCGATTTTTGATTTAGATGGAACGGGAAATAATAAATGTTTAAATTGTAGTTGTAAGTAATGATAACTTGGTCGCTTGTCATTAGTATCTTATTAAAAGGCGGATGAACTTGAAGATAGATAATGACAATTAGATGTATAAAATATAGGTTTAGAAATATTAAGTAGAAATAGTTAAACTATTTTTTAAAGGAGCTTTATAATGAAATATATACTTAAGAGAGGGATTCCCTTATTTTTGATTCTGGCTTATTTATTGCTTAATTTAGCAATAAGCTATATTGCATTAGATACATTTATCATATTATTATCTATAGTATTAGCGTTTATAGCAGGGTTATTTCTAAACAATGGTGCTATTCGCATAAATATTAAGCAAAAAATTTTAATATTTGTACTGGCAATTTTAGTTGAAGGGATAATACTCTTAATTTCCGCATTCATTTTTGAATCAGGTTATGTTTTAACTCCAAAGCAATCATTATGGGAAACTAATAGGCTAATAAGTTTATATAGTATTGTTGGAGTTTTGATTATACAAGATTTACTTGAATACATTGTGAGTAAAATAATGATTGATGAAACTAAAAATAATGGTTGAAATAGCAAGACATGGTAGTTAGCATATTACCACATTAGATAATATATCATCTGTAGGATTCGCAGACCATTATCAGGTGGTAGCTAAAACAGAGGGACTTCGCAGGATGACAAAATAAATACGCCCTTGTCGATCTGCCTGGATAAAAAATACTGTTTTTATAGGAATAAGTGCCTATAAGTATATAGGATCATGACAACCTCTCCATGGTGAAGCTAGAAAATCCTGCTTCAAAATGAAAAAATATTTATCTCAAAAAACAAAAAGACCAATATACAACTAAATAGTGCAAACCTATTGACTAATGTCTGCAAATAGTGTAAAATATTTTGGTATGAGAATTTAAGCGTTCTCGTCTCTGCTCCGAAAGTTCTCGGAGCCGTATAGTCCAAAGGGAGGTGAAAAGAATGAAAGCTTATGAAGTACTTTATATTGTAAAGCCAACACTTGATGATGAAGCAAGAGAGGCAGTACTAGACTCAATCAAGAATATCATAACTGAAGCTAAGGGCGAAGTTGGTGAAGTTGATGTTTGGGGAAGTAGAAAGTTAGCTTATCCAATCGAGAAGTTCAGAGATGGTGTTTACACACTTGTGAATTTCAAGGCTGATGTAGAATTTCCAAAGGAATTAGACAGAAGATTAAAGATAAGTGAAGATGTTATAAGACATGTCATAGTTGCACAGGAAGAAAACTAATAGGTGGTGTTAATATGAATAATGTTGTTTTAGTTGGAAGATTAACTAAGGATCCAGAATTGAGATATATTCCGGGATCTGGTACACCAGTAGCCACATTTACATTGGCTATTGATAGGGATTACAAAAATAGGGATGGCTCTACTACTACAGACTTTATACCTGTAGAAATAATGGGTAAGCCAGCTGAATTTTGTGCTAACTATGTAACAAAAGGAAGATTAGTAGGTGTTCAGGGATCTATCAGGGTTGATAGGTATGAAACACCTAATGGAGAAAAAAGAAGCTTCACAAAGGTCGCTGGTCGTAATATACAGGCACTGGAAAGCAAGAGTTCTGCTATGAACAATAACGTGTCAAATGATGGAGATCAGTATGATGCTCCTAAGTTTGAACCAAGTGGAGTAGTAAGTCCTTCTGAATTCTCTGCTGTTGATGACGACGACGTTCCATTTTAATAAGAGGAGAGGTGAAAGTCATGATAAACAAGAAAGACGTAAGAAGAAAAGAGTTTGTCAGTTCTGTGCTGACAAAAACACTAAGATAGATTACAAGAACGTACAGAAGTTAGAAAAGTACGTTACTGAAAGAGGTAAAATTCTTCCAAGAAGAATCACTGGTACTTGCGCTAAGCACCAGAGAGAGCTTACAAAGGCAATTAAGCTTGCTAGAAATGTAGCACTTTTACCATATACAGTTGAGTAATAGTAAAAAATCTATAGAGTAAACATAACATAGACCACTGGATTTCCAGTGGTCTTTTTTTTATGTCTAAAAGAAATTTCTATAGATTAAAAAATGACAAAAAAAGTTGTCAAAAAGTGTTGACAAGGATACTTGTCATATCATATAATAATGACAAAGATATTTGTCAAATATCATATGATATGACTTAGTCTTGTAACAGAATGAAATTATAAACTTGGGGTTACAGGCAAGTTAATAGAAAAGGAGAAGAGACATGCCACTGCTAAATAAGTTAAAAGAATATAGAGCTCAAAAAGGAATTAACCAGCAGGAATTAGGAAGACTTGTTGGTGTGTCAAGGCAGACCATTAGCCTAATCGAGAGGGGTGACTACAATCCATCGATTACCCTATGCCTCAAGCTTGGAAGGCTATTTGGTGTAAGTGTAGAAGATTTGTTTATATATGAGGAGGATGAAGAGGATGTTTAAGTTTGATAGGAAGGTAAAGAATAGGGAAAGGAAGAAAAAGGGCCCTGTTTGGATATTAATATATTTATGCCTGGGTGGTTTTATTGGAACCTTTATAGGTGGATTTATAGGTGGTTATTCAGAAAAAATACAGGATATGATAGTAGACCTTGGTGATTTTATATACCTATACGCATTTGAAATATATGTAAGTATTAGTTTAGCCCTACTTGCTATAACAGTAGTAACATCACTTATTGGTAGGAAGAAATTTTTGAAATCTATTGCTAAAGATGATGAGGTCTATGATGAAGGACTGATGTCTGTAGGTATAGGAGCTACAAGCCTTACTATAATATTCAACTTTTTACTACTAATACCAGCCATTAGGACTACAATGGAAGGGAGAGAGGGTTGGAAGTTTATAACTAGCTTGCTTTTACTCCTACTTATTATTGTAATATGCGCACTAATACAGAATAAGTTAATTGAAGATATGAAAAAGGGTTATCCAGAAAAGCGTGGGGATATTTATGATATGAGCTTTAAGAAGGACTTAATAGATAGCTTTGACGAAAGAGAAATATCTCATATGCATGAGGCTGGTTATAGGGCCTTTGAAGTAGCTTCGAAGCTAATGATTTTCCTTACAATAGGCCTAATATTATTATCTGTAATTATAAAAATAAATCTTGGCCTAATATTTAGTCTACTAGCTATAATGGCAACAATGAATATTACATATATTTACTACTGCATAAAGTTAGAAAAGGCCAAGTAAATTAAATTGAAAATAAAAGCGTTGATAGGATATTCTCCAATCAACGCTTATTTTTAATCCTTTTTAAATATCATCAATAGTATAAGAGTAAGGACACCTGATAGGACTATAGTTCCTCCAGGCTTTAGACCCACATAGAAGGATAGGCTAAGCCCAATTGAAGTAAATACCAGGGCAAATAAGATTGACAAGATGATTGTCATCCTATAGCTCGAGGTAAGCTTCATTGCACATGCTACAGGTATCACCATTATGGATGATACTATAAGGGTACCAACTGTCCTAGATGCGATTGATATAGTAAGGGCTGTCAAGATAGTAAAGATAAAGTTTACCGTCTTAACTGGTATACCTATTAATCTAGCTCCCTCTTCATCAAAGGCTATATACCTCAACTCCTTGTATAGGAGAATAAAGGTAAGCATGACTAGGATGGAAAGAATTACGACCAGGTAAAGCTCAAAGTCTGTGATAGCAACTATGCTACCGAAGAGGAAGCTACTAAATCCCGTTGAGCTATCCGTGAAACCTGACAAGACACCAGCCAGACCTATACCTGCTGACATGGTGATAGCTATTGATATTTCTGAATACCTAGGGAACTTCTTCCTGATAAAGTCTATACCAAAGCCTGCTACAAGAGTCACTATGATGGCTCCTACTATAGGGTTAGCTCCTATTAAAAGACCTGCAGCTACACCGGCCAAAGACGTATGTGACAGAGCATCCCCCATCATGGATAGTCTCTTTAATACTATGATGGTACCTATACAGGGAATGATAGTGGCTAGGAGTAGGCCTACTAGGAAGGCCCTTCTCATAAATTCATATTCAAACATTAGTTGACCTCCTTTTCAAAAGAGTCAAGCTCTATCAAGCGATTAGAGTGCACTTTTATCTTGTTTAGGTCGTGGGATATCATCAATATAGTAATATTTTTCTCCTTGTTTAGCCTATCTAGTAGCTGGTAGAGGATTTCTTCTGACTGGTGGTCTATACCACTTGTGGGCTCATCTAAAATCAGGACCTCGGGCTGGTTTACTATAGCCTTGGCTATAATAACCCTCTGCTGTTGGCCACCTGATAGGTCCGAAAAACTCCTATTTATGTAATCCAGCATGCCAACTGTATCAAGAGCTCTTTTTACAGCTTCAACATGCTCTTTTTTAGGAAACCTAAACATACCAACCTCTCTGTACATATTTAGCATGACTATTTCGCCAACTGTGGCTGGAAAATCCATACCTCTGGATAGGCCTACTTGGGCCACATAGCCAACCCTACCTATCTTCTTGCAGGACCATGCCGGACTACCAAATAAATTGAGGCTGCCTGAATTTGGCTTTAGCTGGCCCAAGATTAATTTTATAAGGGTACTCTTACCTGCCCCGTTGGATCCAACTATTCCTAGGAAGTCCCCCCTAAATACATCTAGATTGATATTCTTTAATATAAAGTCCTTGTCGTACTTAAAGGACATATTTTTTATTTCTATGATTTTTTCCACGATTTCTACCTTATATAGGCTGGGTCTTGCCCATGCCTACCCCTTACTTAACTTATAACAAATCGACCATCATGGTTGATACAAATACATTTTTAAACCAAAGAGGCATTATTAAAAAATAACGCCTCTCATATTTTTTCATATATAATTATACAGCAATTTGCTTAAGCATTCAATGCTTCTAGTAATACTTTTAGGTTTGATTCCATAACTGAGAAGTAGTCTTCTCCAGCCTTTAGCTGGTCATCTGATAAACCTTCTAGAGGGTTAAGTACAGCAGTCTTAGCTCCTACTTCCTTGGCTATGGCTTCAGATACCTTAGGGCTAACTAGCTCTTCAAAAAAGATATATTTTATCTTGTTTTCCTTGGCAAACTTTGTTACCTCAGCCATCCTGGCAGCATCTGGTTCAGAGTCAGGTGATAGTCCCTCAATACCAACCTGGTTGATTCCATAGGCCTTGCATAGGTAGGCAAAGGCCTCGTGTGATACTACGATATTCTTGCTCTTTGTATCCTTTAGGCTAGTAGAGAATTTGACATCTAGGTCATCTATCTTCTGTGAATATACTTCAAAGTTCTTTTCATAATAGTCCTTGTTAGTTGGGTCTGCCTTTACTAGGGCATCCTTTATATTCTTCATCTGAATCTTGGCATTTTGAGGAGCCAACCAAACATGAGGATCGTATTCTCCATGATCGTGTTCTTCGTGAGCGTCTTCATGGTCTTCTTCTTTGGCATCTTCTTCATCGTGGTGGTGTTCAGACTTTATAAGGTCTATACCCTTTGATGCTTCAACCTTTACTAGCTTACTGTCCTTTGTTACCTGGTCAACCTTATCTATCCAAGACTCCATACCTGCACCACTATATACCAGGATGTCTGATTCTGATATCTTGGCTAGGTCCTTGGCTGATGGCTCCCAATCATGAGGCTCTGTACCAGCTGGAACTAGGTTAGTGACTTCAACCTTGTCTCCACCGATTTTTTTTGTGAAGTCGTACATAGGATAGAAGCTAGCATATACCTTTATCTTATCTCCGTCTTTCTTGTCTGTTGTATTTGCAGTCTTGCTACCCGTACACCCTGCTAGGGCAAATGATGTAGCCAATAGAACTGCAGATAATTTAAGTCCTAATTTCTTCATAAAATCCTCCTTATACCAAATGTATGTTCAAAATAATCTTAAAAAAAATAATAAACGCAAAAGCATGGCGTTTTCATCAGTCTATTTAGAGTATAGTCTTTTAAAAATGATTTGTCAATAATCAATTGCGATTTTCTTGCATTTATGGACAGTTGGTCAAGTCCAGCAGTTTAAAGGTCTAAAGATACTAGGTAAAGAGAATATATTTTATAATTAGGTTTATTAATTGGGTATTTATGGGTCTAATATGGTATAATTAAGGAAATACGGCGTTTGAAAGGGGGCTTCTATGATAAATACTTGTTCTTGTTCTAAGGATAACCACAGGGAGGAAAATGATGCCTTACTAAAGGCTGCAAACCTCAAAACCACAAAGAAGAGGATGGAGTTAATCAACTGTCTTAGGCATTCAGATAAACCAATGACAGCAGAAGATATATATTTAGAGCTTAGAAAGACCCTAGAGATAAATTTATCTACTGTGTATAGGGCCTTAGGAGCCTTGGTTGATGCTAAGATTATAAACAGGCAGATTCTCATGGATGGTAATAATATATACGAGCTCTGCAAGGACCACCACCACCATATTTTGACATGTAAGCTGTGTGGTCAAACCAGCTATGTTGATACCTGCCCTGTAGAGGGGATAATAGAAGATGTAGCAGCTAAAACTGGCTATGAAATAGTGGGCCATAATCTTGAATTTGTTGGTATTTGTCCTAATTGTATAAAAAAGATGGAAAATGATTAAATTTTTATTTAGAAACTGTTATTTATATCGCTTGGTGGGTATAATACTAACATCAAATGATAAATAATAAATTAATTTAGTAAATATTTAGGAGGATTTTTTAAGATGAAAAAGTATGTATGTGATGTTTGTGGATGGGTTTACGATCCAGAAATAGGTGATCCAGATTCAGGTATAGCTCCAGGTACTCCATTTGAAGATATTCCGGATGATTGGGAATGTCCAGATTGTGGCGTTACTAAGGAAGATTTCTCAGTAATGGACTAATAAAAACAAAATATGGAAGGGCTAGAGATTGTTCTCTAGCCCTCAAATCGTAGACAAAGTCTCTTAAGTCATTAATGATTTAAGGGACTTTTCTCTATATAATTGTTAAAAACTAAAGGATAACCTAAAAAACGAAAAAATTGTCAAAAAGTCACAGTGTTTTTTACTCTTCTTTGTCAGTATTTTTGCTAGTTTTTTCATATTTAGACACGCAAAAGTTAGGCCTATTTTCATGGCCATTTTTTCTTTACCTATCTGCTGTGTATATCGCATACTATGATTTTCTTTTGCTACTCCAAATACTCTTTCTATTGTTTCTTTTCGTAAATCGTAGATGCTTTTCGTCCCTCTTGTATGTCTAATGTCTTCGCATATATCCATATATTCTTGCCATACATGCCTTGTAACTACCTTCTGATGATTTTTACTTTGGGTGCATTGAGATATATATGGACAACTACTGCAATTTACAGGATTACTTTTTATACTCTCTATATCCGTCTCTGTTTGTAGTTGAGTATTTTTAGTATCTTGTTATTTGGGCAAATGTAGCAATCGTAATATTCATCATATACATACTCATATTTTCTAAAGAATCCTTTTTTTGTCATTGGTGCTTTATACGGAAAAATTGGCCTTATACCATCATCAATCAACATTCTAGCTATAGCCGGTGTTTTGTACCCTGCATCAGCAACAATTATTTCAGGTTTGAGTTTCTTTATTTTTTTCATAAATTGCAGGGAATGTTTTTAGAATCGTGTTCATTGCCTGGATGTACTGTATAACCAAGTAACCAGCCATGCTTATCACATGCAGCTTCTATCGCATATGCAAAGACCTCTTTATGTTCTCCTTTATGAAACCAACCACTTTCAGGATCTGTTGTGCTGACTTTCTTTTCTTTAAGTTCGCTACAATCTATGCTAGGGGGATCAACATCATCGTCATCCTTATTTTTGTCTTTTAAGGACTTTTTACCATGTTTTTCTCTATCTGAATTTATTTCCTTTGATAACTGATCATCATAAAATCTCGCAGCTTTCTTTGCTACAAGAATTTTCTTAGCCTTCTTTCTATTTGCGGCTGCTTTGACATGGGTAGAATCTACAAATACAGTTGAAGTATCAACAAGATTCTTATTCATACACTGCATTAACACATTAGAAAAAATCTGCTCAAATAGGTCTGTTCCTTCAAATCTTCTTTTGTAGTTCTTCCCAAAAAGTACTGAAATGAGGAACGGGGTCGAAAAAAAATCCAAACCAAGAAACCATCTATATGCTACATTTACTTCTATTTCCCTTTATTGTCTGTCGCATACTTTTTTTATTCCAAACATATATTGAATGATTGGAATCTTGATTAGTATCACCGGATCTATACTTGGTCTGCCAGTATCTGAAGAATATTTATCTTCCACTAAATCATATATGAATGAAAAATCAATTGTATCATCAATTTTTCTAAGAATATGGTCTTTGGGAACAAGCTGTTCTAAGGAAACCATCTGTATTTGCTCTTTATTGGATGTATTTTTCGTAATCATAGCGCACCTCTTTTCATATATATTATACCACGAAAACATTGAAATCTCAATGCTTTCGTGGTATGGATATCATAAAGATGCATTTGTATTGTACTAAAAACTAGAAAAGTCCACACTTTTACATGTGGACTTTGTCTACAGTCTGAGGGCTAGAGATTGTTCTCTAGCCCTTTCTTTTGTGGCCATGATTTTGAGCCACTTATGGCGTAATAATAAAAAGAATAAATTTATATACATAATTTTTTACTTTAAATGTTCTGTGGATAAAATTAGGCTTTTGATTTATAATGGTATTATGAATTATATAAAGAAAAAGGGGGTTTTTATGCTCAAATATTGTTCTATCGGTAGCGGTAGTAGTGGTAATTGCCACTATGTTGGCTACAAGGATACAAATATTTTAATAGATGCAGGCCTGAGTGGTAAGAGAATTTCCAAGGGGCTTGAAGATATAGATGTCGATATAAGTAAACTGAGAGGTATATTTGTAACTCATGAACATTCAGACCATATAAAGGGTCTGGGTGTCATATCAAGGAAGTATGACCTACCTATATACCTTAACTATAAGACCTGGTTGGCCCTTGAGTCCAAGATTGGCAAGATCAAGGAGTCGAATATTATGATATTTGACAATGACAAGGCCTATGACCTTGGCGATATGTGTATCAAACCCTTCTCTATCAATCATGATGCGGCTGATCCAGTTGGATTTAGCCTTTTTAATGAGAGGGATGACAAGCTATCTATAGCAACTGATACCGGCCATATATCAGATGATATAAGAGAAAATATATTGGGGTCAAAGCTAGTGGTATTAGAGTCTAATTACGATAAGGAGATGCTTCTTATGGGGTCTTATACCTATGCCCTAAAGAAGAGGGTCATGTCTAATACAGGCCACCTGTCAAATGAGGATGCTGCAAAAATTTGCAGTTGACCTAATTAAAAAAATGGTACGGAAGAGATACTCTTAGCCCATCTGAGCAGGGAGAATAATTTTTCCAGCCTTGGCCTATGAAACATCAAACCATATCTTGACAGAAAATCAGATGAAGATAGGTAGGGATGTTGAGCTGGAAAATTTTGATGAGGGATGATATATCACGACTATACCAGCTAGGTAAGTAGCCAGGAGACAAGGGGTAAAGATGATAAAGATTAGTGTTGTATCTGTAGGAAAGATAAAGGAAAAGTATATAAAGCTTGGCATAGATGAATTTTCTAAAAGATTATCCAGCTACTGCAAGCTAGAGATAATAGAAGTAAATGATGAAAAGGCACCAGAAAATCTTAGTGATAAGGAAATGACTATGGTCAAGAACAAGGAGGGGCTTTCTATTCTGTCCAAGATAAGGGATGGGGCCTATGTAATTGCCCTTGCAATAGATGGGAAGTCCTTGTCGTCAGAAGAGCTGGCAGACCATATTTCAAGATTGAGTCTGGTTGGTACCAGTCATATATACCTGGTAATAGGAGGGTCTTTAGGCCTGGCCGACATAGTTTTGGACAGGGCTGATATGAAGCTATCTTTTTCAAAGATGACCTTTCCCCACCAGCTTATGAGGTTAATATTATTAGAGCAGATATACAGGGTCTTTAGGATAAATAGTGGGCAACCCTATCATAAATAAGGAAAGGAGACCAGCCTATGTTTTTTAAGACAATTGAAGATGAAACATATAGTGATATAAGCATACCGAGCATATTTTTTGACATGTTTATGCCCATAGCAAGCGGAGACCAGGTTAAGATATATCTCTTGGCCTATAGGGAGGCTTATTTTTGCAATGGTTTAAAGAGTGGAGACCTAACTAATGAGGTCATAGCATCCACACTTGGTATATCTGACAAGGATGTTGTAGAGGCCTGGAGATTTTGGGAAAATATGGGAGCCATCAAAATCCACCATATAGATGGCAAGATGCTTATAGAATTTGGATATAAAGGCAGACCATATGAGGTCCCTAATAAAGGATAAAAAAGAGGGTCACCAGGAAGGAATAGGTTCTACAGTAGATGAGTCGTCTTCTATAGAATTTGTTACTATGTACAATAGGATTGAAGACCTGGCTGGCAGGATTTTGACACCTAATGAAAAGATAGACCTCTTGGATGCCAGTAAGAAGTATAATATGTCCCCACAATTAGTTGTAGAGGCCTTTGAAAGGTCTATAGCAGACCATGGTAAGATAAAGTCAGTAAACTATATTATAGGGATACTTAGGTCCTGGTTTGACCAGTCAATTACCAACCTTGACGACCTAAGTCAACAGGATAAATTGAGGCAGGAAAGACAGGAAAACTATAAGGCTGTTTTTAAGGCCCTTGGCTTTAATAGGACAGCAACTACAGGTGAAAAGGAAGCCATAGACAGGTGGTTTTATGATTACAAGATGCCGATGGACCTAGTATTGAGGGCCTGTGACAAGTCTATTAATACGTCCAACCCAAATATAAAGTACTTTGATTCTATCATAAGATCTTGGCATAGCAAGGGAATATCAACTATAGAGGATCTAGAAAGGGATGAAGAAGAGTTTGCTAAGTCTAAGAAAAATAAGACAAGGCATGCCCAAAGGCCTGGAACTAAGGCCAGTAACCTGACTAAGTTCCATAATTTTACGCAAAATATATCGGACAAGTACAGCGATGATGAGATAAATAAGCTGGTAAGAGAATTAAACAAGAACAGGTGATTGTATGAATAGTGAGAAGATGAGAAATATAATGAAGGAATATCAGGACAAGAGGGACCTTCATGCAGCCCAATTGGAGGAAAGGCTAGAAAGGATACATAACAAGTATCCCCAGCTTGCAGACCTAAATAGGCAAATCCAAGCCTTGGGTATAGAAATGACCAAGTCTATACTGACGGATCCAAGTGGCCAGGCTATAAGAGACCTTGAGGTTAAGCATGAAAACTTGATTAGACTCAAGAAGGAACTTATGAATGTAAATGGCATAAGGCAAGAGGATATGTCTATAGAGTATGACTGCAAGGTGTGTAGGGATACGGGTTTTTTAGAGGATGGAGACCAGTGTAAATGCCTAAAGCAGAGGATTTTAAATGACTCATATGAGATGTCTAACCTAAGACAAATACTGAGTGAGGATAACTTCGACAGGTTCGATTTTAATATATTCTCTGACCAGCTAGAAGAGGGATATGACCTAAGTCCAAGGGAGAATATAAAAAATATCTTTCACAGTGTCCAGGAATATATAAACAACTTTGATAAACCAGGAGTTAACAAGACCGACAAGAACCTACTTTTTAGGGGACCAACAGGCCAGGGCAAGACCTTTCTATGTAGTTGTATAGCCAAGCAGATAATGGACAAGGGTTATACGGTAATATACCAGACAGCCTTCAACTTGATGGATATAATAGAGAGGTACAAGTTCAAGACGGAATACTATACTGATAGCGATGAAGAGAATTATAGGAACCTATTTACTTGCGACCTATTGATTATAGATGACCTTGGAACAGAGCTGATAAATAGCTTTACTAGCGCAGAACTATTTAATATATTAAACTCTAGGCTAAATTCTAGAAAAAAAGTAATTATTTCTACAAATCTAGATATAGCACATATAGGAAATCTATACACTGATAGAACACTTTCTAGAATTGTCGGGAATTTCCAGATTTATGATTTATGGAAGTGATTTAAGATTTAGGTGAAAATAATCCCAAACTTTTTCGAGGCTTATCCACAGAAAATGTTAATAACTTTGTGGATTTAAAAAAGAAAAAAAGACTATAAAATCAAGCTATTAACAGACAAATAAAGACTTATCCACAAAAATCTGTTGAAAAGAACATATTTTCTGTGAATAAGTCTATTTTTTTGACATTTTTGGACCTTTATTATTAACCTAGTTCATAAGATATACCCATTAATAGTGGAAAAAGTGGACAAAAAAATAATACACTCTGATGACGAATGTATTATTTTTTAACAAAATCTATATGTAGTGTTTTACTTAATGGTTTTTAACTTGTTGGAGAACTTCTGTATCTTACCTATCCATACCAATTCTATGTTGCTAATCTCGCCGTGTCTGTTCTTAGCTATGATGATCTCTGCAAGGTCTTTTTTCTTGGTTTCCATCTTGGTATAGTATTCATCCCTGTATATGAACATTACTATATCCGCATCCTGCTCGATAGCACCAGAGTCCCTAAGGTCTGATAGCTTAGGTGTGTGGTCCTTGCCACTTTCCGTATTTCTAGATAGCTGGGATAGGGCCACTACAGGACAGTTCATTTCCTTGGCAAGTATCTTTAAGGACCTAGATATCTTGGATACCTCCTGCTGCCTATTGTCAGCCCTTCCATCGGCCTCCATAAGCTGTAGGTAGTCTATCATTATCATATCTAGCCCCTTTTCCATCTTAAGCTTCCTACACTTTGACCTAATCTCAGAAACCTTGATTCCAGGTGTATCATCGATAAATATATCTGATGAGGACAGGATAGTCATGGCATCAGTTAGTTTCTTCCATTCGTCGTCAGCAATCTTACCCTTACTTATACTATCAAGGGCAACATTTGACTGGGAGGATAGGAGTCTCTGAACTAGCTGCTCCTTAGACATTTCAAGACTGAATACGGCTACACTGGCCTTAGACCTGATGGCTGCATTGGCAACCAGGTTTAGGGCGAAGGCAGTCTTACCCATACCAGGTCTGGCTGCTATTAGGATAAGGTCACTCTTATGGAAACCACCTAGTTTATTATTTAGTCTATAAAGCCTGTATCCAAGCCAGTAAGGTCTGAACCCTTGCTGTAGACATCCTCTATCATGGCTGTTACACTTGTCAGTACTTCACTTATAGGTTTAAAGTCTTCACTCATACGGTCTTGTGATATATCAAAAATCTTCTTTTCAGCAACATTTAGGATATCATCAAGGCTATCACTTGCCTCATAGCCCATACTGATAATGTCATTTGAAGCCTTTATCAGCTTTCTTAAGGTAGAATTTTTCTTGACTATTTCTGCATATACCTTGACATTTGACGTAGTGGGTATCATGTTGGTTATAGATGTAAGGTAGGTTACACCACCTACCTGGTCCAAGTAACCCTTCTCTTTTAGCCTGTTTGTCAGGGTAATCATATCTATAGGCTTTCTTTCGTTACCCAATTCTATCATAGAGTCATAGATTACCTTGTGGGCATCTATATAGAAGTCTTCTCTGTCCAATATTTCTGCAACAGGGACCAGGGTTTGTTCTTCCACGATTATAGACCCTATAACACACTGCTCTGATTCAAGATTGTGGGGGGGGGAGTCTTCATTAATTCTGCCACGCTTATTATCCTCCTTATAGTTTAGTAGGCTAGGATTATCCTTCCAGGGTCTCCAAGGTCTGGAAAGGATAAAATCCCGGTTTTTTATTCTAGCTATTTAAATTTAGCGAGGACTAAGCCTCGCTAAATATTTATTGTCCGTATCTCACTACTTTTCCTTTACGTCAACCCTTATCTTAGTTGTAACCTTCTGATGAAGCTTGATTTCAACAAATGTTGAACCAAGAGTTCTGATAGGTTCATCCATAAGTATCTTTCTCTTATCTATATCGAGATTCTTTTGCTTCTTTAACTGTTCAGCAATTTCCTTAGAAGTTATAGAGCCAAATAATCTTCCACCTTCACCGGCCTTTACCTCTATTTGGATATTGATTTCTTCCATCTGCTTTCCTAGTAGGACAGCTTCTTCATATTCTATTAGGGCCTTTCTTTCCTTAGACTTTTCCTTTTCATCTAATTCCTTCATATTAGTCTGGCTAGCCTCTACAGCTACCCCCTTTTTAATTAAGAAGTTTCTAGCATAGCCATCGCTAACTTCCTTTACTTCCCCTTCTTACCAGTTCCTTTTTACATCTTTTAATAAAATAACCTTCATCTATTTTTTTCTTCCTCCTCTAAGTATTCTTCTATTATGTCTTTGACCATATTGTAGGCCTGAGACAGGCTTACATCCTTAAGCTGAGCTCCAGCTATATCTATATGGCCACCTCCACCGATTTTTTTCCATAAGGATGTGTACATTGATGTCTCCCAGTGACCTAGCACTGATAAAGACGGTATCACCCTTCATACCAAGTACAAATGAAGCCTCTATATTTTTTTGATATTTAAAAAGCTCATCTGCAGCCTTGGCTATGACTATATTTATATTGTCTATTTCAGCCCTGGCATAAGATATACAAATCCTTTCCTTTACGATTTCAGTTCTCTGTATAATTTCAGCCTTTACTAGGAAGTCTTCTGCATATGAGTTGAAGAACTTCTTAACTGATAGGGTCTCTGCCCCCAAATTTCTAAGGTAGGAAGCCGCTTCGAAGGTCCTTACCCCTGTCTTGAATTCAAAATTCTTGGTGTCAAGGTAGATACCACCCAAAAGCCCTTCGGCTGTTAACTTGTGTATGTTTATATCAAAATCCGTGTACTGGATTAGCTCTGTCACCATCTCGCAGGTAGATGAAACATAGATTTCATGGAATAGGAGGATGCTATCGTTTATGTATTCAACCCCTCTTCTATGGTGGTCTATTACTACTACTCTGTTTGATAGACTAAGAAGCTTTTGACACTCTGTATAGCTAGGCCTATGTGTGTCGACTACAACCACTAGGGTCTTTTTCTTACACATATCTATGGCCCTTTCATGGCCTATAAAGATATCTTCAAAGTACTTGTCTTCCTTTATTCTCTTCACAAAAATTTCAACTGCTTCATTGACATCATCAAGGACTATATGGGCCTTTTTGCCATATGATTTGCATATGTCAAATACTCCTACAGCAGCCCCCATGGCATCCATGTCTGGATAGTGGTGACCCATTATTAGGATGTCGTCACTTTGGCTGATAATTTCTCTAAATGCATGGCCTATTAGCCTAGACTTAACCTTAGTCTTTCTTTCAAAGCCCTTGGACTTTCCGCCAAAGAAGCTATAACCATCTTTATTTTTTATAGCAACCTGGTCTCCACCCCTACCAAGGACCATATCTATGGCACCAGAGGCAAATTTACCAGTTTCTTCTATTGTTTCACCATCATAGCCAACACCTACACTAAGGCTGACAGGAAGACTATTGTCTCTGTCTATTTCCCTTGCCTCATCTAGGATAGGGAACTTGCATTTTTCTAGCTTCTTGATTGCCTGCTTGTTGGTGAACAAGATATACTTATCATTTGCCAGCTTCTCTATCTGGCCCTCAGTCTCATCTTCAAGCCTTGATATAATTTTTTCTATATCTACCCTAATCAGAGACTGATTTTCCTCAGGAGTACTTTTTATTACATCCTCATAACCATCAATCTCTATAACCATTATGGCTGGCTTGTTGTTATCAAGATCTATTCTTAGTTGGTCTAGATCAGTATGGTCTAGCCAGTACATTACCACTCTGAACTCAGGCCCTGTCTGGTTCTTGTCATCTGTTTTAGTAAAACAGTACCTAAGTGTATAAGTTCTATCCCTGTAGACAAACTCGTCTTCCATGATTTTTGACTCATCTAGGACCTTTCTAAGTGTTAATTCTCCAACTATATCCTCTAGATTATCACCTATAGATGTAGATCCTTCCTCAAGGCCAATCATTTGGTCGAAGTACTTATTGGCCCAAGATATGGTACCGTCCATTTCTAGGATACAAAGGGGGATAGGAAGGTTTAGTAGGGACTTCTTTGTCAAATTACTGAAGTTGAAAGAAGCGCTCTGAACCCTATCACGCCACCTTTTTAAGTCCATCTTCTTCTTGTTTAAGTATATAAGGACTAGTACTATCAAAACCAAGAAGGATGTTATTCCCAAGGCCAGGTTCTTGTAGCATATATAGGCTGACATAAGGAATATAACCGCAAAGTATAGGTAAGAAAAATAGGAGAATAGGCTCGTATTTTTGTTTTTACTTTCCATAATTGTCACCCCTATCTTTTGAATTAGAATACCATCTCTGTCTGTAGTTTAGCATATTGTCAAGCATACCCAGGATTCCTATGCCTGGTAGGATGCCCATAAATACTATTATTACAAAGATAATTAACATATTTACCTCTTTCTTGATATGCTTCCAATTCTTCACTATAAAGATAATCAAGGATACACCCTCTAGGAAGAAGAGTAGGTTCATAATCAAGATAAAGTTGTTTATTAGGCTCATCAGGTCTAGGTTTGGAAATGATAGTTCTATGGCATATAGACTTACCACAATCACAAAGAGAACCAAGACAGGCCTACCTGGAAGGAAGATGTTGTCAACTGGAATGTTGTGTATCTTTTCCTTATATGCAAGCCTAGAAAGAGGTATGCATAGGTAGTAGGCTAACAAAGCCATCATAATGGACTTAATGTAGGTAATAAGCAGGTATAGGCTGCTGGAATTAGACATAAATTCTATAAGCCTGCATCCTTTATAGTCTTATATTCCTCAGCTGTCAGGTTTTTCTTATATAAATCTAATACTGTATTTATATCTATTTGTAGGTTCTTGACTAGGTCAAGATTCAAGTAGTACTTAAGTATGGCTGTATAGGCAAGTAGGCCAACAGCAAAAAAGGCTACAGATAAGAGAAACATTTTTAAGGATGCAAACTTATAAATGTCGTCACCCTTTTGCAATCTAATTTTAAATCTAACCCTATCCACACTTACAAAACTCTCATTGGCAATAAATATACCTGAAACAAGGCCTGGTAGGACATACATTAGACAAGTTGCCAAGGCAAATTGTAGGCCACCTAGCAAAAAGGCTAGGGCACTTATAAGTAGGGCCGCTGAAAGTGAAAATACCGGATTCGCTTCCATTCCTATCAAGACCATAGGTACAACTGCCACTATAGAAAGAAAGGATAAATAAGGGTCTATGCTAGCTAAGGAGATTAATAGCAGGCATAGGACCAACATGGATAGGTTCACTATTGTTTTTCTATTTGTATCATTAACCAATATAATATCACCTCCGATTCATAGTGGTTATCTAATATATTATATCATTTAGAGCTAATTATGTAAATTCAAAAAGGCAGGGGACTGGTTATATGTCCAGTCCCCTGCCCTCTTAAAACTATTCTGATTCAAGAGATTAAATATTATGCATTTTTCCTAATACCATCCAATATATCCTGATTACCATATTTTTTCATATACTCCAAGAATGCAGCATGTGAAAAAGAAAAAGTTGAATTCTTTAAGGCCTGTAGCTGGTCTGCAGCGTATTCTTCTGCAGTAATTAGGTACGTGTAGCTCCTGGACAGGGTAGTTCCGCTGTAAACCACGTCGCTAACTTTGATGTACTCTTTCTTCAACAAGTTTCTCAACACAACTTGAATAGTATTTTTACTGATGTCTTCGTTACAGTGATAAATTTCAGTCGCTGTAAGAGATCTGTCAGTATTCCACAATATAGACATTACATCTTCTTCTCTGTCGCTTAATTTTGTCAATAAACCTCTCATTTTGCTCCTCCTTAAAAAATTATTGATATCTTAGTAGGATTCTACCATTAGAAATCCAAACGTAGAATGTAAGATTGGTATTACATCTGCAAATATATCTAATCATATTATAACATTTTTATAAAAAACTATAAATAAAAAAACATAAAAAAATAAAATATATATAAATTTAATATATAAAAATTTACAAAAAGGGTCAAATTACCATATAAAATAAATATTTAGTTACCTTAGTATTTAAATATTTTAACCACTAGAAAAGGACTCCCATAAGGGGAGCCCAAATTAAAAACTAGTATATCTAATCTATGAGTAGTGCTTATATCAACATCTTAAGCATTTGCTGCTGCGATTATTTTTTCAGCTGAACTAGCTGGAACCTCGGCATAGCTATCAAATTCCATTTCAAAGTATCCCCTACCCTGAGTCATAGACTTAAGGTCAATTGCATATTTGAAAGTTTCTCCCTGAGGAGCTAGGGCCTCTAATATCTGCTTGCCCTTACCATTTGATTCCATACCTAGTATCTTACCCCTTCTCTTGTTCATGTCACCCATTACGTCTCCCATATATTCCTCTGGTATAGTAATAGTTAGCTTCATAACAGGTTCAAGAAGGACTGGTTTAGCTTCTTCCATACCCTTCTTAAAGGCTATAGCAGCAGCCATCTTGAAGGCCATTTCTGAAGAGTCTACATCGTGGTATGAACCATCATATAGGACAGCCTTGATATTTGTTACAGGGTAACCAGCCAAGACACCCTTTAGCATAGAGTCCCTTAGACCCTTTTCAACTGCTGGTACGTAAGACTTAGGAACTGAGCCCCCAAATAGTTCTTCAGAGAAGTCAAACTCTGATTCACTTCTAGAGAACCTAATCTTTACGTGGCCATACTGACCATGACCACCAGACTGCTTCTTGTGCTTACCTTCTACATCTGATGAGCCCTTGATAGTTTCCCTATAAGGAACCTTTAGGTCATCCAGGCTTACCTCTATACCAAACTTATCCTTCATCTTATTTACAAGAGTCTTTATATGTAGCTCACCCTGGCCACCTATTAGGGCCTGATGAGTTTCGTTATTTCTGTAGTAATGAAGAGTAGGGTCTTCTCCAACTAGTCTAGTTAGGACGTTGGCCATTTTGTCTTCATCATTCTTGTTCTTAGGAGCTATAGCAAAGTATATCTGTGGCTTAGGGAAGTGGATTTCCAGTTCAACCTCAGCATCCTTGTTAAGTGATATAGTATCACCTGTGGCAAGACCTGCAACCTTTGTAACTACTATGATATCACCTGCATTAGCCTCCTTTAGCTCTATCAATTCACCACCACGAATCGTATAGATGTTAGATATCTTTTCCTTGTTTCCAGACCTTAGGTTGAAAACTTCCTTGTCCTTAGATATAGAACCATGTGTTATATGAATGTATGAAATCTTTCCTACGAAAGGATCTATAAATGTCTTAAATACAGTTCCCTTGAAAGGACTAGTCTGGTCAACATATGTAGGGTCTATATAGTTTTCAAGAGATGCTAAAATCTCAGCTGTACCTATATTGTTGATTGTTGAGCCTGAAATTACTGGTACTATATCACCCTTCTTCACACCGATTGTGATACCATTTTTAATTTCTTCAGTAGTTAGCTCTTCACCTTCAAAGAACTTTTCTAGGTAGTTATCATCTGTTTCAGCTACCAGTTCCATTAGGGCATCATATGACTGCTTAGCCTGAAGCTTAAATTCTTGGTCTAGGCCTTCATAGTCTTCAAATAGGTTGTGAAGCTTTACAAACTTTCCGTCCTTGAATTCAGGAGATATCATTGGTACTATCTTGTTTTCGAATTTTTCATTTAGCATTTCGATAACATCCTTGTACCTAGCCTTTTCGTTGTCTATCTTGTTGATGAACATGAACTTTGGAATACCTTCTGTCAATTCTAGTGCCTTTTCAGTACCTACCTGCATAGGGTCAGTAGCATCAATAACAATGATGGCAGCATCACTGGCTGCTAGGGCTGTTACTACGTCTCCAGTAAAGTCAGTATAACCAGGAGTGTCTATAAAGTTGAATTTAAAGCCCTCATACTCAACTGGCATTAGACTCATGCTGTAAGTCATTTGTACATTATTGCTTAGTTTAGGAATTTTGTTTACATTTGCGGCATGTGCGATAGTTTCTAATAAATTAGTTTTACCGCAACCGCTATGCCCTAACACCGCAATATTCCTTATCTTTTCGCTATTATAGATTTTCATACAAGCACCCACTTTCTTATTTATTTGTTGCATGTGTAATTTTTTCGTCTCATGCAAGACCAATTGTTATATATTTCTACAAAGTTAGGTGAAAATCCTTTTTAAAGACAGAAAATTTAAAAAACTTTTGAAAGTGCTTCCGAATTTAAGTCTTTCCCTATAATTACCACGTGGTGGTCCTTGATCTTTTCAAGGTCACGAATGACTATTTCTTGAGGGACATAGTCAAATTCCAGGTCAGTTACAAGGCCTGGTATAGAGCCCTTTGCCCTTACAATAGACCCATATAGACCCGTGTCAAAGGCCAGCAAAATATCCTTGATTTCATTTCTACTAAAGACTTTGTCGACATTAAGGGTTAGGCTAGAAAATTCATCACCAGAATGGTGATGGTGGTTATGGGAAGGGGCAGAGTCGTGATGTCCCCCCTGGTCCCCATGCGCTCCTTGGTCATGGTGTACGTGACCATTGAATAGGCCTAGTCTATCTTGGGCTATCTTTAGCCTCTCTTCTTTGCTAGTACTCATCCTAGTATCTATTAGGTCTCTTGCCTTAAATCCATCCCATTCAGAATCTACAAGCTGGGCCTGGTCATTTTCCTTTTTGATATCTCTTATAATTTCCCCAATGTCTATGCCAGCTTCCTTAGCCTGGCTATACCTACTGAAAACAATGGTATCGGAGTTCTTTATTTGGTCTAGGTAGAAGTCTCCGAAATTGACCTTATACATAAAGTACTTACTAGCATCTACAATAGTGATAGAACGATTTATCTCAAAGAGGTCCGGGTACTTAAGGCAGATAGCCTTTATATCAGATAGCTTGCCCACGCCAGATGGCTCTATCAGGATCTTGTCGGGATCAAAGGCCTTTTTGATGTCGTTTATAGAGCTTGCAAAGTCACCGGCTACTGAGCAGCATATACAGCCTGCATTTATCTCCCTGACAGAAAGTCCCTCTCTTTCTAGGATGGCCCCGTCTATACTGACCTCTCCAAATTCATTTTCTATGATGACGGTCTTGGAAAAGTCATCGGACTCTTTGATTAGTTTTTTGATAAAGCTGGTCTTGCCAGATCCCAAGAAGCCTGACACTATATTTATCTTAGTCTTTTTCATATTTATCCTCCATACCTATTAGCTATAAAAGCAAATAGTAGTATCTATTAATTAGTCTATTTATAGACTATACTATATCAAATTATGAAAAAAGTCTAATCTAAAAAATAAGCAGAGTAAAAAATAAAGATTGAAAGAAAGCGTATATATAAAGCTATATTCAAAGAAAAAAGACGCTGACAGCGCCTTTTATTGTAAGTGACCCCTTTGGTCATATAAAATCTAGTTTTAACAAGTGACTAGGAGTTGATCCTAGCACCGGTTCTAGCAGGCTTATTCATATGGTATGATTATTGCCGCAATTATATACAATAATAGGCCTGCCCCTCCAAGGACTACACATATAGCCCAGGCCAACCTTACCATAGTAGAGTCAACACCAAGGTATTCAGCCAAACCACCACATACACCCGCTATCATCTGGTCGGTTCTAGATTTTCTTAAATATCTTTTTCCATTGTTGTACATCCTAGACCTCCTTTAGAAAATATCATAAGTGACTTTTATTATCTAAATATAGCATATATTAAAGGTCTATTCAAGAAAAAATGCCTATTATATATTACAAGCAAAGCAGAGTAAAAGCTGTTAAAATTTAAAAAAATAAGTTCGAAATGAAAAATTACAGAAAATACATACAATAAGAAAAATATGATATAATAAAATGATGAAGTCTATACTTTAAGGTTGATTTAAGGAGGTGTTGTTAAACTTTATGGCAAAGGTTAAATCTAAGTACGTATGTCAAAACTGCGGTTATGAAAACCCAAAGTGGCTGGGTAAGTGTCCAGAGTGTCTACAGTGGAATACTTTTGTGGAGGAAATCGAGGAAAAGATGACTCCAAGGCAAGAGTCATTGGCCAAGCAGGCATCTAGGTCTACTAGCAGGCCAGTCAGTATAAACTCTATAGCACCAAAGAGGGAGGAGAGATTCTCTACCAGCATACCAGAACTCGACAGGGTCTTGGGTGGTGGAGTGATACCGGGCTCACTGGTATTGGTAGGAGGAGATCCAGGTATAGGTAAGTCTACCCTACTTTTACAGGTATCCAACAATGTGGCAGAGACAGGCAAGAAGGTCCTATATATATCAGGAGAAGAAAGTGAAAACCAGATAAAGATGAGGGCCAAGAGGCTCAAGATTTCGTCCGACAACCTGTACATATATACAGAAAATAACCTTGCAGCTATCGAATTACAGATAGCAGAAGTAGAACCGGACATGGTCATAGTCGATTCTATACAGACTATGATATCACCGGAGATAAACTCAGCACCAGGTACCATTAGCCAGATAAAGGAAGGTACATCCAAGTTTATGAAAATATCGAAGTCCAAGTCAATATCAACCTTTATAGTTGGTCATGTGACTAAGGAGGGGGCCCTAGCAGGACCCAAGTTGCTAGAGCATATGGTGGATACAGTCTTGTATTTTGAAGGAGAAAGGTACAACACCTATAGACTCCTAAGGGCTGTTAAAAAAACCGTTTTTGGGTCTACAAATGAGCTAGGAGTATTTGAAATGAAGTCAGATGGTTTGGTAGAGCTGGAGAACCCGTCTAAGGTCTTGATAGCAGAAAAAGCCTAATGACGTATCTGGATCGGTGATTGTATCTACAGTAGAGGGTACAAGGTCTATGTTACTGGAGCTACAGGCCCTTGTAGCACCTACAAACTTTGGCTATCCTAGAAGGACCACAACAGGAGTAGACAATAACAGGGTTGCCCTTATACTGGCAGTTTTAGAAAAAGTAATAGGAATGCAGGTCCAGAGCCAGGATGTTTTTGTAAACATAATAGGTGGACTGAGGATAAATGAACCCTCTATGGACTTGGGTATTGCCCTAGCTATATCCTCAAGCTTTAGGAATATACCAGTAGATGCTAGCGTAGTAGTAACTGGAGAAATAGGCCTAACTGGAGAGCTGAGGACAGTGAGTTTTATCGAAAAAAGAATTATGGAATGTGAAAAGCTAGGCTTTAAAAAGATGGTAATACCTAAGGGTAACTACCTAGAAGAATTTAAGAAAGATTATAGGATTGAATTGGTGCCTGTATATAATTTGAGGCAGGCCATACGAGAAGTTTTGGGAGGTTAGGATGGAGAAATTTGATATTTTTACCAATGATGAAATGGATGAGATATTAAGAATGATATCACCAGGCTCACCGCTTAGAAATGGCCTAGACAATGTTCTGATGGCCAATACAGGCGGTTTAATTGTGGTAGCTGAAAACGACCAAATCTTTTCTCTTGTGGATGGTGGATTTGAGCTGAACGCAGACTATACGCCGTCTTCCCTATATGAGCTGGCCAAGATGGACGGGGCCATAGTATTGGACAAGAATATTGAAAAAATCCTGTTTGCAAACACCCAGCTCATGCCAGATCCTAATATACCTACAAAAGAAACAGGTACTAGGCATAGGACGGCTGAAAGAATAGCTAGACAGACTGGATCGATAGTGATAGCAATATCACAAAGGAGGTCAATTATAACCATATATAGGGATAGAAAGAAGTATGTGGTCCAGGATACACCAACCCTATTTTCAAAGGCCAATCAGGCATTCCAGACACTAGAAAAGGCCAAGGCTTCTCAGGAGCAGGCCGTATTGAACCTAAATGCCCTAGAGTTTGCCAACATGGTAACCATATATGATGTAGTATTTGCTATGTCAAAGGTAGAGATGGTGCTTAGAATCACAGGAGCCATGGAAAGGTACCTACTAGCCCTAGGAGATGAGGGTATGCTGATTAGAAGTCAGTATGAGCAGTTAATTGGTAAGACAAGAGATGACCAGGATTTGATAATTAAGGATTATGTATTTGAGGACGTCAGTAAAAAGAACTTTAAGAAGAAGTTGAGCGCCCTTTCAGATGAGGAACTAGTCGACTTAAGTAAATAGCAAAAATTATGGGCTTTTCAGGCTATAACGAGAATTTGGATAAACCAACTTCAACAAGGGGTTATAGACTGTTGAGCAAAATCCATAAATTGCCAGAAGGAATTATAGAAAATCTTATAGAGCATTTTGGAAGCTTCCAGGATATACTAGCAGCTAGTATAGAAGAACTTGATGAAGTGGACGGAATTGGTGAAATAAGGGCAACTTATATTAGAAATGGACTTATAAAAATGAAGAAGTTGGCAGTTTTAGATAGACAGATTTAATATTATCCTGGCTACAGGAGGAAGATTATGATTAATAAATTAAGAAGATTTATAGTGGCCCTAGTTGGTTTTGCCCTAACAACTACCCTATATATTTCGTTGATGAAGCCTATAAAGCAACTACAGTTTGGTAACACTACATATGGATATATAGCCGGTGTAGCAGCTGGTGTAGTAGTGGCATTAATATTCTTCATCAGTGAACCGGCCATAAATAGACGATTAAAAAATTTGGGCAAGGTTTTTGACAGGGAAATGTCTGCATATTCCCAGATAAATATTATCTTGGGATCAGTGGGACTATTGGTAGGTTTTCTAATAGCTTCACTACTTAGTGGTCAGCTAGAAAAGATATACGTAGTAGGACCAGTCCTATCAATTTTATCCTATATCCTATTTGGTCTACTTGGAATCAGGATAGGTATTAGGAGTAAGAATGAGTTCAAGACCCTACTAAGGTTGAGACAAAATACTGATAAGGAAAAGAAGGACAAGGAAGACAAGTCAAAGAAGCAAAAGAAAAATATTCCACCAAAGGTACTGGATACATCAGTAATAATAGATGGTAGGATAGCAGATATATGTAAGACAGGCTTTATAGAAGGAAAGCTAGTAATACCACAGTTTGTATTGGATGAATTAAGGCATATAGCAGACTCGGCAGACGATATGAAGAGGGTCAGGGGTAGAAGGGGTCTAGATATCTTGAATTTAATCCAGGAAGAGGGAAATATAGAGGTAGAGGTTACAGACCAGGACTTTGATGATATAGCCGAGGTAGATATAAAGCTTTTAAAGCTGGCATCTGTCCTAGAAGGTAAGGTGGTAACCAATGACTACAACCTAAATAAGGTTGCCCAGGTACAGGGGGTTGATGTCCTTAACATCAATGAACTGGCCAATGCCGTAAAGCCTATCGCAATACCAGGCGAAGAAATGGTGGTCAGCATAGTTAAGGAAGGTAAGGAAAACCAGCAGGGTGTAGCCTATCTAGATGATGGAACTATGATAGTTGTCGAAAATGGTAGAAAGTATATAGGCGAAACTAAGAAGGTGGTTGTAACATCTATACTTCAAACACCAGCTGGTAGGATGATATTTGCCAGAGTGGGAAACTAGTAATATATAGCAATAAGCTAGAAAGAAAGATAGGATAATAGCTATATAGCATGTATGGGGCCCAGTCATGAGGCAAAATAAATAAATATATTGACAATAGTACCTTCAGGGTGTATTATAAGTGCATACCAATACAAAGGCTATGATAAAGGGATAGTAGTTGGCGGAGATTTACTAGAGAGGGATCACTCGGTGGAAGGTCCTATATCGAAACTAATGAACCAGCCTTTTAGCTTGGAGAGGTAACAATCTCCACGGTTTGAACCGTTATATTCTATCGAGGGAGTCAGGATATCCTGACTAATAAGAGTGGTACCGCGGAAACTAACAGCCTTTCGTCTCTTTTTATAGGAGATGAAGGGCTTTTTTATGTTCTTCAAGGCTGTTAAAAAGGTAAATTTAACATTTTAGGAGGAAAAAGAAAATGGCAAAGAAAGAAAATCAATTTGTAGAAGCCATCACTCCAATGGAAGATGACTTCGCCCAGTGGTACACAGACGTAATAACAAAGACAGACCTAGTAGACTATGCCCCAATCAAGGGATTCATGGTAATAAAGCCATACGGGTTTGCTTTATGGGAAAAAATCAGGGACTATGCAGATGGCCTATTCAAGGAAACAGGTCACAAGAATGTATACTTCCCTCTATTGATACCAGAAAGTTTGTTAAACAAGGAAGCAGAACACGTAGAAGGATTTGCACCAGAAGTTGCCTGGGTAACTCAGGGTGGTAACAAGGTCCTAGAAGAAAGACTAGCAGTAAGACCAACATCAGAAACTATCATATGTACAATGTATGCTAAGTGGTTGAACTCATATAGACAGTTACCTTTCCTATACAACCAGTGGAACTCAGTAGTTAGGTGGGAAAAGTCAACTAGACCATTCCTTAGAACTTCAGAATTCTTATGGCAGGAAGGTCATACAATCCATGAGACAAAAGAAGAAGCTGTAGAGGAAACACTACAGCAGTTGGCTACTTACAAGAAGGTAGCAGAAGACCTGATGGCAATACCAGTAATAGATGGTAGGAAGTCAGAAAGTGAAAAGTTTGCAGGTGCATCTGATACATACACAATAGAGGCTATGATGCATGATGGTAAGGCCCTACAGTCTGGTACATCTCACTTCCTAGGCCAGCACTTTACTAAGGCCTTTGATATTACATTCTCTGACAGAGATGGCAACCTAGCTCACCCATACCATACTTCATGGGGTATTTCAACTAGGCTAATAGGTGGACTAATCATGGTACACTCTGACAACAGAGGTCTAGTACTACCACCAAAGATGGCCCCAACTCAGGTAATAATCATACCTATAGCCGCCAACAAGGGTGGAGTGATGGAAGTAGTAGACAAGGTAGCAGCTGACCTAAAGGCTAAGGGAATTACAGTAGAGGTTGACGATAGAAGCAACTACAGCCCAGGCTACAAGTTCAATGATGCAGAAATGAAGGGTATACCAGTAAGATTAGAAATAGGACCAAAGGATATCGAAAAGAACCAGGCCCTAGCCTTCAGAAGAGACGAATTGACTAAGTCTGAAATGTCATTGGATACAGTAGCTGACCAGGTGGTTACATTACTAGATGATATACAGAAGAATCTATTTGAAAAGGCTAAGAAGTATAGGGATGAAAGAATCTATCCAGCCTACAACATGGACGAATTCGTTGATATCATAGAAAACAAGAAGGGCTTTGCCAAGGTAATGTGGAAGGACAATGCTGAAAACGAAGCTAAGATCAAGGAATTGACAGGTGCTACAATAAGGGTAATACCATTTGCCCAGGAAGATCTAGGAGACAAGTGCTTCTATACAGGTGAAAAGGCAGACCATATGGTAATATTTGCTAAGGCATATTAAAAAGGTTCCATGTTAAATATCTTTAGTGATAATTTAAATCAATAAAATCTATTAAATTATGTGGCAACATCCATAACCAGTTTATAGTTATGAATGTTGCCCTTTTGTATTTTATACTTTTCCATAAGTTTAAACAAAACCGTTTGTATTGACAAAGGTACATTCACTATATATAATACAGATATAAATAGATTTGTTTACTAATTTTTTTATTAATTTTTTATAATATTGTAGTTCGCTTATGTTTAATTTTTGAAATCGTAAATGCAATATTATGTATATTTTATATGGAGGTAATATTATGAACAAGAAATTTAAAAAATTATCCAGCATAGCTTTATGCACACTAATGTTAGCAATTGCTGCTCCAGTAGGAACTTTTGCGGAGAGTATAACTCCAGGTAAGAGTGTTCACGCATCATATCAGGATGTGAACAAAAAAATAATAGGCTCAATCAATTTAAAAGATTATGTGACGGTAAGTGGTAGTGTAGTTGAAGAAAATGGAAAAAAGATATATAAGGGAACAATAGGTGGAGAAATAGAATCCAATGATTTATTTTCTGATGCTTTTGATACATTTAATAGACAATTTAAGGGTAAACTATATTTTGGAAGACCTGCTGAAAATCTAGTTATGTTTGGTAAAAATAAAGGTTTCCCTACTTGTTCATACAAGATTCACCTACCATCAAATGTTTCTGTGGATAAAAGTAAAATCTTAGTTTCTGAGAATTCAGATGCAATAAGTAAGATATATGTTGATCCTAAGGATTCATCTGATGTTGTTACAATTGTGATGCAACTAGGAAACTGGAATGACTATGCAGGATTTTTTGCACTAGTTGAAAACGAGATAGGTAAATCTAACCACTTAATTAAGGTTGAAATACCATTTACAATTGATGTTACTAATGCAAATCCTGGAGATACATTGGCTACAATTACTTCTAAGGGAGAGTGCAAGTTATATTATAATGGTAGATTGAGCTTCCTTTATAAGGCTCCGATTGTAGATATTAATGCAGAAGAAATGTCTAATAATATCATATATTAAGGAGAAGGTTATGAACATAAGTAAAATAGTAAAGAAAGCCTCAGTGTCTGCTATGGTATATGCTATGCTTTAACGGCATTGCCTATGGTGTCATATGCAAATGAAAGTGATGATATTCTAGCACATAATAAATCATTGTTAAGTGGTATGTCAACCACCGATATTGATGGCTATGGCGTAAAGAATAATTGGGTCAAGCTAAAATTAGATACAACAGCTATTACTAAAAATGTAGGTCCAGAAGCAACGTTTCAGTATTATGAAGAAGTCAATAATCAGGATAAGGGATTTTTATTACCAGAAAATTTGAATTTAGACTTATTCGGCATGGACCAGACTACTTTTTGGGCGGGATCTCTGGGAGTGACAGGATCAGAAGTTGAAAAATTCAAACCAATTGCAGATGCTATGGGAGAGTCTGATGCATTCCAAAAGGTAAAGTATCCAGTGGGTGACCTATCCATTAAAAATGATAGTGTAAGTGTATTTAAGTCAACTCTAGGTGAATTGAGTAGTTCTACTATAGATTTAAAATCGAATTTAGAACCTCTTAAGGCATGGGTAGAGTTTGCATCTCCAGGAGATACTAGTAGTATTAAAACAACATATAGTACTTATGCTTACATAGAAATGACATTGCCAGAGGGATTATCATTTAATTCAAATGATATAAAGAATTCAATAAAGCTAAATAATTCTAACTATGAAGTTGAATCTGCAAGGGTTACTGGTAAGAAAGTAACAATTAAATTGACTAAGTATATTAGGAATATGAACAAGACAGATCTTAAGAATCAGCCTTATGATATATTAGATATTGACCTTGGTATAGGTGGGATTAAGTATGATAATTCTGTAAGATTAGGAAATAAATATACAATTAAGGCAAGTCTATATGGATTGGTAGATAATTATGATAGGTCATCCACTCCAACACCTCAAACTCGCCTTGTTAATGTATTTGCTGCAAGACAGAGTGATTCGGGGAAGGATAGTGGATCAAATTTAGGTGATAATATAATGTCAATGACTGTTGCTTAAAGTATAATACAGTAACATTTAAGGTAGATGGACAGCCAGACAAACCTGTTTTGGTAGAAACAGGCAAGTCTATTAACGGTGATGTTGACAATACTCAGTCAATGCCATCAGATCCAACAAAATCAGGATATACTTTTAAAGGCTGGTTCACTCAACCTAATGGTGGAGGAACTAGGTTTGACGGAAATACACCAGTTAACAGTGATATTACAGTATACGCATATTTTGAAAGAACTCCATCTAATCCAGGAAGAGGCGGTGGCGGAGGAACAACGCCAGATCCTGGTAGGGTAGACGGAGGCGATAGGATTGAGACAGGAATTAAGATTTCTCAAAAATACTACGATAAGGCTAAGACAGTAATAGTAGTTAGACATGACCTATTCCCAGACTCAATGACAGCCTCAGTATTGGCTAAGTTAAAGGATGCTCCAATCCTACTTAACCCAACAAACAAGCTAGACCCTAGAGTGGGCGCTGAAATAAAGAGACTAGGTGCTGAAGAAGTAATCATAGTAGGTGGTCCAGACTCTATATCTGAAAAGGTAAGAGAAGACCTAAAGGCCTACGACAAGGATAAGGATGTAGAAAGAATTGCCGGTGTTGATAGGTACGGTACATCTGAAATGGTAGCAAGAAGAGTAACTGGTATAACAGGCAAGAAGAATACAGGAGTAATAGCTTCAGGCCAGGTATTCCCGGATGCCCTATCAGTAGGAACATTCGCATCAAGGGATGGATACCCAATACTACTAGTTAAGAAGAACCTTGTACCAGACCAGGTTGTAAGGGCCATTAAGGACCTAGATATCAAGAAGACTTATATAGCAGGTGGAACTAATACTATATCTAAGTCTACAGAGGCCAAGCTTCCAGGCGTTTTGGAGAGAATGGCAGGTAAGGACAGGTATGAAACATCAGTAGCCATAGCCAAGTCTAAGTTTAAGGATAGCAGAGAGGCCTTTATAGCATCAGGTGAAGAATTCGCAGATGCCCTGGTTATCTCACCAGTATCTGGTAAGTACAATAGGCCAACATTACTGGCATCAAGAAACAAGAAGACTAATGCTGTAGTTAAGAAGTATATAGAAGAGTCTTACTTGACTAGCATTACAGCTATAGGTGGAGAAAAGTACCTACCAAATAGTATAATGTTAGATTTAGCTGGTAAGTAGAAAAGTAAATAATAAATATTATAGAAAATATGATATAAAGACAGTATAAAAAGCTCTCTAGGGAATTTCCCTGGGGAGCTTAATTTTTTTAAAAAAAATATAAATAGGCATCTTGAATTTTTGCTAAAAGCTGATAACTTTAAAGTTATATTATAGGATCAAAGTTGTTGATTTAAATGCTTGATAGATTGCATAAAAGTATTTTTTTAGATATAAGTAATATTGAAAAAAATACATGAAAAATTAAATATATTTTTAAATAGAAATATGAATCCAAAAAAATAAAAAAACAATGTTATAATTTAGATATAGAGATAATTAATAAAATATTAGGGAAATTTTGAATAGTTGAAATATAGCTATAATGTAAAAGGTGTCAATCTAGATGTGATTTGCCTGGATACATTTCATTAATGGATTGTTGGATTTACAAGTATATTATATGAGGAGGTTATACTATGAATAAGAAAGTTTTAAAACTCGCATTAGTAACATCATTGGTAGCTGCAATATCATTACCATCTGTATCATCTGCTATACCTAGAGATGGTTGGCAGAAGTCATCCAACCAGTGGTACTACTATTCGCAAGGGCTAGGTGTTAAAAATACCTGGAAGAAGATAGGTGACACTTGGTACTACTTTGATGGAAGCGGAAAGATGAAGACTGGTTGGCTAAAAGACAGGAACGAGTGGTATTATTTGGATGCAAGTGGTTCATATGCCCATAATGGCTGGAGAAAAATAAGGGGTGATTGGTACCATTTTAAGGCTGACGGATCTATGTCAGTAGGTTGGATAGAAGACCACCATAGGAACCATATCTACTATGCGAATCCTAGCGGTAGGATAATTATCAACAAGATTGTAAAAATTGATGGCAGGGACTGCTATTTTAATAAGAGTGGTGAGGCCCATGAAGCAGATGCTAATAGTTTATGTGGAATACTGAGGGCCCTAAAATCCATTGGAGTAGAGGGAATAAGCGTAAGACTTAATCCACCAATTGTCAAGTACGATATAAGTAATAGGGATGATATAAATAAGATCTTGGACCTGGTAGCTGGCTTTAAATTAGAGACTTTACCACTAGAAAAGTGGAATGATATAGACCTACAAGTAGGTGGTGGAGCAAGTATAGATATACACATGAAAGATTCAACTCTTATCGGTTTCTCTATAAACAATAATATACTTGAAGAAGGTAAGGTCAAGTATAAGTCTAAAGATGATAGTTTGAAAATTAGAAAAACTTCTTTACGACCTAAATAAATAGGTGATAGCTAGTCTTATAAAATAAATGTGTGTTAAAAGTCAAAGGGAAGTACAAATCTAAATGTTTAGATGGGGACTTCCCTTTTTACTATATACTTATATTTTTAATTTCATTAAGCGCATAATTTTGCTAGTCTAATATTTATATTAAACTCATAGGTAATGAATTAATACATACAGGGTCTAAATTGACTTATCATAAGAAAAGAAGGATCTATCTAATTGCTACTGCAAATCTTCTATTTCCATAGTTATAGCACTTGTCTACCAGGGCCTGTGATTTCCAGTAGAAGAAAGGCTTACTACGGTTTGCCCCATCGGATTCGTGGTTGTATGGGTCTGCTATGTAGAAGGCCTTCTTGGCTGGGTCGTAGCCTGTTAATAGGAGTACATGGTTGTTGAAGATCCTCCTGGTTGGAACCCCATCGATAGGTAGGGTCTTATAGTAGGCTGGAGCCCAATGTAGGGTAACATAAATAACTACTGTATTGCCATTCTGTATTTCTTTTATGATATCTTCTATAGGAGCACCCTGAATATTTACAACATTACCATATCTCTGTCCGTACTTGGCTAGGGGTTCAGGGTCTATAGTTAGGAACCTATAATTTTCGTTTCCGTATGGTGAACCGACATAGCCCTTGGCAGGGTTACTACTAGTCTTTGGCATATTATCGAGGAAGGCTCTTAGACCCAGGTTTGTGTACCCCTTACCCTTTAGTCCCATTAGGAGGGATGTGGCTTCACATCCATTAGGTGCATAAACTGGCTTTAGCTGGGAAACATATGGGACCGGATTTATTATCTTACCAATAGTCTTCGGTTCCTCAGGCTTTACTTCTGGTTTTGGTTCAGGCTGTGGCTTTTGAGGGCCCTGGTTGTCTATTGGGTCTAGCCCCCTTATCAACCTATCAGCATTGACAAGAGTCTTGTCAGATATAGATAACTGACCACCTACGACAAGGACCTTTTTTATATTGTGGTTTTTGAAATAGTCTATTACACTCTGGTCTATCTTGTCCTTTGATACTAGAAGTATAGGGGCTTCTATCTTTTGAGCAAGTGTAGACGCAGCCAGGGCATCTGGGAAGTTTTCTCCTGATGCAAGGATGACTGTAGACGATACAAGCCTATCCCCTATCTTGGTACTTGTCTCATAACGGTTGTTGCCACTTATCCTAGTATGGCTAGCATATTGGAATTGGTTGGCTATACCACTTGCTAGACCTTCTTGAACACTATTTTCTCCTCCGACAATTAGGAAGCTGTAATGGTTAAGGGCCTCGATTGCAGCCTGGACCTCACTGGGTAGCTGTCCGCTTTTTGTTAATAGAAGGCCTGCCTGGTCAAGGATAGAAGATGTAGCCAGGGCATCTGGAAACTTTTCTCCTGATGCAAGGATCAAGGATTTTTTCTTGGCATGATTAAATATCTTTTGGCAGGTATCATACCTATTTTCACCTGCTATACGGCTGATGTTTTTAATTCCACCTATATTGGCAAGACTCCTTTCTATATCTTCTGATATCGAGTTCGTACCACCAAGTATGATAATGTCCTGGGTCTCAAGTCTAGATATTTCATTTATAATTGCCTGTGTCAGCTGGTTCTGTACTAGGATGACGGAATAACGACCACCTGTAAGGTTGGATGCAGCTAGGGCATCGGGGTAGTTTCTGGCATCTGCCAGGATAACTGTCTTTGATTTAGTATTCTCAAACCTACTTATTTCGATGGACGTCTCTACCCTACCTGGTCCAGATATTCTCATACTAGCCTGGTCTGATCCTAGGAATTTAGCCAGATTTGAATTAGGATCTAACTTAGAATCTTCTGCATCAGGGCTGATAATTATTTCGCTCTTGTTGGACTCATTTGGCTTGGCATCACTTGCTACCGCCTCTATACTAGGGCTAGATAACTGGTCTGCCAGGGTAGGCCCTGTAGAAGTAAGCACCATGCCCAGGGCTAGGACAATAGCCACTTGTTTTTTTCTCAATCTCATTTTTCTTCCTCCATGGGTTTTATATGCAAGTATTAATTGGTGGTCTCTCTTTGTTTTGAAGACCTATGAGATGGTTTTGACTACATCATGACTTGAAATTCAACATATTTTATATTTTACTATAAATAAAAATTTTTTTACAGTAGTAACTTGCTTAAAAATAAATATTTTCACAAAAATCACTGCTAAAAAGAGAGAGGTCTTAAGTTTGTGATTTTTGGAGCCTTACTTTCTCTAAACCGATATGGGTAGGTATATTTTTTAAAGCCCATGCCCAATATATATTAGATATTTTTAGGTGTTTATTAACTATATTTGTGATTTTCTGTAAAGTGTTGTAAATTGAAAATTATTATTATATTATTAAAGGGTAGATCGGTATTTTGTAAAAAATGGAGGAAAAATAATGGTTGAAAAGAACTTATTTCAATTTTGTGGAAACACAAAGAGATACATTATAGAAGCCGTACTGATAAACTGCATAAGGTTGGTGGCAAATATCACCTTCTCTTTATGTTTGCATCAGTATTGGCCCACTTTATAACTGGGGTCTATGTATTTAATCCCAAGATATCCTATATATTAATAGGCCTGTCCCTGTTGGTAAGACAGATTTGCATCAGGGCAGTTACCAGGAAGAACAACCTGGTTGTATATGAGGTAAAGCAAAACCTGAGAAAGGCTATTTATAGCAAGGTACTAAGCCTTGGGTCTCTTTACCAGGAAAAGATGACTACTCAAGAGATAGTCCACCTGGGTGTGGAGGGGGTTGAGCAGTTAGAAAACTACTATGGGTCTTACCTGACTCAGTTTTACTACAGCTTTATATCTACCTTTGTCCTATTTTTGGTTATAGCTCCTATAAACTTCAAGATAGCGATAGTCTTGTTGGTATTGGCACCGATAATTCCCCTATTCCTACTATTGATCTTAAAGATAGTAAAGAATGTTCAAAAGAAGTATTGGTCAAAGTATGCGGATGTAGGCAACCTATTCTTGGATAGTCTACAGGGCCTTACTACCCTTAAGGTATTTAGGGCTGATGAGGCCAGGGGCAAGGAGCTGGACGAAATGTCAGAAGGCTTTAGGAAGGAAACTATGAGGGTCCTATCTATGCAGCTAAACTCTATCATGATAATTGACTGGATAGCCTATGGTGGAGCTGTAGCAGGTATTGTAGTTGCCCTAAATGAATTCGTTGCCCTTCATATAGACATCTACCAGATTATACTGGTACTTTTATTGATAGCCGACTTCTTTGTTCCAATGAGGACCTTGACATCCTTATTTCACGTAGCTATGACAGGTGTTACAGCTAGTGAAAAGATGCTGGAATTCTTGAATGAAGATACAAATATAGAAAATGGAAGCCATACTTTTGAAAAGAAGTCACCTATAAGCGTTAAGTCAATGAACTACTACTATCCTGATGGGACTCATGCCCTTAAGGATATAAATATGAGCTTTGAGCCAGGATCTTTAACTGCCTTGGTGGGACCATCTGGTTGTGGTAAGTCTACCCTAGCCTGCCTACTAGCAGGGGAATATAGACATCCAGACCATTCAATTTACTATGGTAGCTATCAGTCCAAGGACCTAGCCAAGGGGGAAATCAGCAAGAATGTCATAAGGGTAACCCATGATGGACATATTTTCCAGGGGACTGTAAGGTCCAACTTATACCTTGGCAATAGCCAGGCGAGTGACCAAGACTATATTGAGGTCCTAAAGATAGTTAACCTATGGGACCTATTCTCTGGTATGGAGGGCTTGGATACGCCAATCTAGCCCAGGGTAGGAACCTGTCTGGTGGCCAGGCCCAGCGTTTGAGTCTAGCCAGGGCCCTACTACATGATGCAGAGGTTTATATATTTGACGAGGCTACATCTAATATAGATGTAGAGTCTGAACAGGTAATAATAGATGTAATAGAGGAAATATCAAAGAAGAAGACGGTCATATACATATCGCATAGGCTGGCATCTATAGTCAAGGCTGATAAAATCTATGTGATGAAACAGGGCCAACTTGTTGAGCAGGGCCAGCACCAGGATCTTATGGTGGCAGGTGGCCAGTATGAAAGCCTATTTAGCCAACAGCAGGAATTGGAATCATACAGGACCAATAGCCTGGCTATAGATGAAGAAAGGGGTGGTAACAATGACTAAGAGAAGAAGTTCACCAAAGATAATATCTCAATTAATTGGATTAATAGCCCCCCTAAAATTACAGATGACCCTAGCGATTTTATTGGGTGTCCTAGGATTTTTACTTTCCTTTGGTATAGGTATACTAGGAGGATATGGTGTACTAAGTGTCCTACCAGGAGAAGTTAGCAGGGGCTTTGGAGATCTTCCCCTAGGTGGTCATCAATTTTCTTGGTATATAATTGCCCTTATAGTGTGTGCCGTATTGAGGGGAGTTCTTCACTATATAGAGCAGTTCTGTAACCATTATATAGCCTTCAGGATACTGGCAGAAATTAGACACAAGGTCTTCTCTGCCATGAGAAAATTAGCACCAGCCAAGCTAGAGGGAGAAAACCAGGGTCAGTTAATATCGATTATAATGGGGGATATAGAGTTATTGGAAATCTTCTATGCCCATACTATATCACCGGTAATGATAGCCTCCCTAGTAACAATAGTGCTATTTGTATTCTTTGCAAAGATACATATACTAGTAGCTCTATTGGCCTTACTTGCCCAAATTGTTGTTGGGGTAATAGTTCCAATTATAGCCTCTGAAAGGGGCAAGGATGTAAGTGTAAAGATTAGGCGTAATATAGGTAACCTAAATGGAAAATTCCTAGACCAGCTAAGGGGGATTAGGGAGATAATCCAGTATGACAAGGGTGACCATGCCTTAAATGAAATAGACGATAGTACTAGGCAGATACTAGATAGACAGAATGAATTGAAGGGTCAGATAGCAGCCCTACAGGCTAACACAGATACAATTATTATCGTATTCTCTGTCCTACAGCTTTTATTATGTGCTAGGTTGGTAATGTCAGGTACAATTACTCAGGCCCAGGCCTTTATAGCTGTCCTGACTCAGATAAGTACATTTGCCCCATATATAGCCCTTGCTAATTTGGGTGGTACCCTAACTCAGACCTTTGCTTGCGGAGATAGGATCCTGAATTTATTGGAAGAAGAGCCAATTGTAAAGGAAGTAGTGGATGGTAAGGATGTAGTCTTTGATGATGTAGACTTCAATAACTTGACCTTTGCATACGAGGATAGGAATATATTGACTGGCGTTAATTTCAGGATTAAAAAGGGAGAAACCCTAGGCATCATGGGTAGGAGTGGTAGCGGTAAGTCAACCCTTCTAAAGTTACTTATGAGGTTCTGGGACCCACAGGAGGGGTCTATATCCATAAACGGCATCAATATCAAGGATATAAATACCCAGTCACTTTATTCAAATATAGACTATATGACCCAGACAACTATCCTTTTTGCTGGTAGCATAAGGGACAACCTAAGGATAGCCAAGGCTGATGCTAGTGATGAAGAAATCTATGAAGCCCTTAGAAAGGCCTCTATAGATGAAGATATAAGGAAGCTTGAACATGGCTTAGATACCAGAGTATCTGACCTGGGAGACAACTTCTCTGGAGGAGAGAGGCAGAGGATCGGCTTGGCAAGGTGCTTTTTGACAGATAGCCAACTCCTACTATTGGATGAACCGACATCTAACCTAGATTCCTATAACGAGGCTATAATACTCAAGTCCCTAGTTGAAGGAAGCCAGGATAAGACTATAGTCATGGTATCTCATAGAGAGTCAACCATGGGCGTATGCGACAGGATTATTAGGGTCAAGGACTCTAGGGTCATAGAGGGATAGGACCTGAAGCCGTAAATATAAATGAAAATATAGAAACTGATTTATAAGGGGAGCTAGTATTCTGATTAAGAAATGAGTGCTAGTATCCCCTATTTTTATATATTTAAAAGAATTTGATAGAAATAGTATAAATAGTTGAATTAAGTCTCTACCTAAAATATAATAGGAGATAATAGGGAGCTAATATTCAGATGAGAATACGGTTGATTAGTTTATTTCCTAAAAGAAGGAGGGTTTATAGGTGCAGGTAGTTTTTGTAAATGTGTTGATTTTATTTATGTTGTTATTCTTGGGCTTTATATTGGGGAGAAGGAAGGTCATTGCCTATACATCTATTAAGGACCTGACAAATCTCTTGATAGATGTCAGTATTCCTTGTACGATTGTAGTGTCTCTGATTAGGCCCTACAGCCCTCTTTTGATGAAAAATACTGGAGAGGTATTTGTAGTAGTTATAATTTATCACCTGCTTATTGCAGGTATAGCCTATTTGCTGAGTGGTGTTTTGAAGGTTGACCCCAAGAAGAGGGGGTCCTGGATTTTCGGCCTAGTATTCTCTAACAATGGCTTCATGGGTTATCCACTTATGTATGCCCTGTATGGGAGTGAGGGCCTATTTATCATGGCCATGGGTAATGTTGCTCAGAATGTCCTGATATTCTCTCTTGGTCTAAAGATAGTGACTATGAATTATGGTAGGGGAGATAGGATCAGGCTGAGGTCTATCATATTTACCAAGCAAAATATAGCTGTTGTAATTGGACTTATAATATTTGTAACCCAGCTAGCAATTCCAGAGCCAATAGTAACCCTATTGACATATGTATCTAACCTGACTGTACCCCTATCCATGATGGTGGTGGGTATGTCCCTATCAAGGTATGAGGTTAAGCACATGTTTACAGACAAGGAGGTGTATAGGCTTACCTTTATTAGGATGCTTGTATTCCCTGCCATAATGGTTCTAGGATTCAGGTTACTAAAGTTGGACATAAGCTCCAGCCTACCATTGGCAATCCTATTCTATACAGCAGCCCTACCATCTCCAGCCTTTACTAGTATAATGGCGGAGAGGTACAATACTAGCATAGGATTTGCATCAAAGTGCGTCTTTGTTACAACTATAGTGAGTGTTTTGACAGTTCCATTTTTGCGGGCCTATTGTAGTGATTTAAAAGAGAATTATATAAAAATAGTATGATAATTGTGGTGCACCATGATTCTTTATAGTCGATGAACAGATAAACCTATGTTAATGGACAAAAAGTGATAATTAATACTGAAAAAAACAATTTTATGTTATAATCTAATATAAGAAGTATATATACTAGTGCTTTTAGTCTCATATATTTTCATTGAAACACATATGTTCTAAAAAGGAGTGATTTTATGAAAAAACTTAGTATTATTATGTGTGGGATATTTACGGTACTATCTGTATCGACATTTTCATCTTTTTCTCAATCCAATAAGATAGGGGTCTATGCTTCAGGAAAGGCTGAAACGGACCTGATTGTAGCATCGTCAATGGCTAATTCAATGAATGCTAGATTATACACTAGTAAGGGCTACTCAAGAAATGTCTTGACTGAAAAAGACCAGATTGAAACCCTATATGTAGTCGGAGGACCAGATAGCGTACCTGAGGAGGAATTGAAACAATTACCGGTAAAGAAGATTGTAAGGGTTTCTGGCAAGGACAGGTACCAAACATCTATAGCAGCCTATAAGTTGCTAGAAGGAAAAACTAAGGAAGGTAAGAGGGTGAATATAGTATCAGGGATCAAGCTTGAAGATTCTGTATCAGCATCCACTTCTGGTGTTCCAACCATATTGCTAGATATAAGATCAAAGGATAATATAAAAGATGTATCAAATCTACTAGCTGGCAAAGAATTGGTGGTAGTTGGTGGACCTATGTCGGTTCCGGACGATTTGCTAGCCCAATTGAAGGCCAAGAGGATAAGCGGTAGAGACAGGTATGAAACTAGCAAGGCCTTCTATGATGAGTATAATAAGGATAGGACCTTGGCCATATCAGCGGATAGTCGTATTCGACCTACAGTCATGAAGGCCAATGAAGAATATCTCAAGGGTAATGGCCTTGTACTGAAAGAATTCAACCTATATCTAAATGGTCAGAAAGGATATTTCCTGTATATCAATGCGAAAAATACTATAACAAGTTTTCAGTTGATTTTAAGAGGGTTGACTCTATGAAGAAGAGGGAGCCATCTAAATTAAAAATGGACTTGATGATAAAGATAGACGGGAGAAGGTATGAGTTTTTGATGAGGTCTATAATGGACACTAATAACCCTGTAGACAAGGAAATAGCAGTAAGGATTGATGGCAAGGAAGAAGTTGTATTGGATAAAAGCGATTGGCTAACAGAGAGTATCAGCCAGTCATTCCGTGAAATATATATGGAGAATACAAGATAGAAAATAATCAAACGAAATATATGAAAATTTAATAGAAAACCTTGAAGAGACCTGACAAATATGTTAAAATAGTATACTGCCTATAATATATTTGCAGGTCTTTTTAAGCTGCAAAAAATCATATTAGAAGCACTGATTTAGTTATATTCGCAGCTGATAAAGTGGGCTCGAAAAGGTAAATTTCTATTGCATTTAATTACTGGATTGAGGTGGATTTAAGGCTGTATGACTCATAAATTAACAAATGCAATCAAAATTTAATTTAGTGAGGTGAAGATTGTGGTACCACATCCAGTCACGATTGGAAAAAGAGAAAGAATGAGCTTTTCCAAAATCAAGGAAATAGCTGACGTTCCAAACCTGATTGAAATCCAAGTGGATTCATACAAGTGGTTTTTGGAAGAAGGTTTGAAAGAGGTATTTACAGATATTTCTCCTATTGAGGATTACACAGGTAATCTGATCTTGGAGTTTGTAGATTATTCTCTAGACGAAAAGCCAAAATACGATATTGAAGAGTGTAAGGAAAGAGATACTACTTACTGTGCTCCTTTGAAGGTAAAGGTTAGACTTATTAATAAGGAAACTGGAGAAATCAAAGAGCAGGAAGTGTTTATGGGAGATTTCCCTCTAATGACAGACAGGGGTACCTTTGTAATAAACGGTGCCGAGAGAGTCATTGTATCACAGTTAGTTAGGTCGCCAGGTGTCTACTATGCAGAAGAAAGAGACAAGGCTGGTAACAGGCTAATATCTTCTACAGTAATACCAAACAGGGGTGCATGGCTAGAATATGAAACAGATTCTACAGGTGTAATATCTGTAAGAGTTGACAGGACTAGAAAGCAGCCAGTTACAGTCCTATTAAGGGCCCTAGGTATAGGCACTGATGCAGAAATAATCAATCTTTAGGTGATGATGAGAGAGTTTTATCAACACTAGAAAAGGATAGTACTACAAATGTTGATGAAGGTTTGATTGAAATCTATAAGAAGTTGAGACCAGGTGAGCCTCCAACTGTAGATAGTGCTTCATCACTACTAAATTCACTGTTCTTTGATCCAAAGAGATATGACCTTGCCAAGGTTGGCAGGTATAAGTTCAACAAGAAGCTTGCCCTTTGCTACAGGATTATGGACAAGGTGGCTTCTAGAGACATTGTCAATCCAGAAACTGGTGAAAAGTTTGCTGAGGCTGGAGAAAAAATATCTCTAGACCTTGCTAAGGAAATCCAGAACTCTGGTATCAATGCTGTTTGGATAGCTATAGATGATGAGAAGGAAATAAAGGTAATAGGCAATAACTTTGTTAACATAAATTCTCATATCAACTTTGATATATCTGACCTCAATATAAAGGAAGATGTACACTATCCAACATTAAAAGAATTCATGGAAACATACCAGGATGAGGCCCAGTTGAAGGAAGTATTGGCTTCTAACTATAAGAAGCTAGCTCCTAAGCACATCCTATTAGACGATATTATAGCATCTATATCTTACGAATTTGGCCTATTCTACCTGATTGATGGCAAGGATAGGGTTGGTAACATAGATGATATAGACCACCTAGGAAACAGAAGAATAAGGTGTGTAGGAGAACTTCTACAGAACCAGGTTCGTATTGGTTTCTCAAGGATGGAAAGGGTAATAAAGAGAGAGAATGACAGTTCAGGATATGGACACTATCACTCCACAGGCCCTAGTTAATATTAGACCTGTCTCTGCAGCAATTAAGGAGTTCTTCGGTTCTTCTCAGTTGTCTCAGTTCATGGACCAGACCAATCCATTGTCAGAGCTTACTCATAAGAGAAGATTATCTGCACTTGGACCAGGTGGTCTATCAAGAGAAAGAGCAGGCTTCGAAGTGCGTGACGTTCACCACTCACATTATGGTAGAATGTGTCCGATAGAGACTCCAGAAGGTCCAAATATCGGTCTTATAAACTCACTTTCTACATACGCTAAGATAAATGAATACGGATTTATAGAATCTCCATATAGAAAGTATGACAAGGTAAACAAGGTTGTAACCGATGAAATACACTACCTAACAGCCGACGAGGAGGACCTATACGTTAGAGCCCAGGCCAATGAACAGTTGGATGAAGAGGGGCATTTCGTAAACAGCAGGGTAATCTGTAGAACTGTCCTAGGTGCCGTTGAAATGGTTCCAGAAGACAGGGTTGACTACATGGATATCTCTCCTAAGCAGGTTGTTTCAGTTGCCACAGCCATGATACCATTCCTAGAAAATGACGACGCCAACAGAGCCCTGATGGGATCAAACATGCAGCGTCAGGCAGTGCCACTAGTTAGAAGAGAGGCCCCAATCATTGGTACAGGTATTGAGTACAGGGCAGCCAAGGACTCTGGTGCAGTGGTAGTTGCCAAGAATGATGGTATAGTTGACAGGGTATCTGCTGATGAAATCATCATCAAGAAGGAGAATGGAGATAAGGATAGGTACAAACTACTTAAGTTCAAGAGATCAAACTCTGGTACTTGTGTAAACCAGGCTCCAATAGTGAGCAAGAATGAAGAGGTTAAGGCTGGCGATGTAATTGCCGATGGTCCAGCGACTGACCATGGTGAAATTGCCCTTGGTAGAAACTGTTTGATAGCCTTCATGACATGGGAAGGTTACAACTACGAGGACGCCGTACTTATCAATGAAAGACTTGTAAAGGAAGATAGGCTGTCTACAATTCATATAGAAGAATATGAGTGTGAAGCCAGAGATACAAAACTAGGACCAGAAGAAATCACTAGAGATATACCAAATGTTGGTGAAAATGCCATCAAGAACTTAGATGATAGGGGTATCATCAGAATAGGTGCTGAGGTAGACTCAGGAGATATCCTAGTAGGTAAGGTTACTCCTAAGGGAGAGACTGAACTAACAGCTGAAGAAAGACTTTTAAGGGCAATCTTCGGCGAAAAGGCTAGAGAGGTAAGAGATACTTCTCTTAAGGTTCCTCATGGAGAATCAGGTATCATAGTTGATATAAGAATCTTCACTAGAGAAAATGGAGATGACCTATCTCCAGGTGTAAATGAGCTTGTAAGGTGTTATATAGCCAAGAAGAGAAAGATAAAGGTCGGAGATAAGATGGCCGGTCGTCATGGTAACAAGGGTGTTATCTCTAGGGTTTTACCAGAAGAGGATATGCCATTCATGGCAGATGGTACTCCTATGGACATCGTCTTAAATCCACAGGGTATACCTTCTCGTATGAACATCGGTCAGGTACTTGAAATGCACTTGGGTCTAGCTGCTAAGAAGCTAGGCTGGCATGTAGCAACTTCAGTATTTGATGGGGCTAACGAGTACGATATCATGGATGCTCTTGAAATGGCAGGCTATCCAAGGGATGGTAAGCTAACTCTATATGATGGACGTACAGGCGAAAGCTTCGACAATAGAATCACAGTTGGTTACATGTACTACTTAAAGCTACATCATCTAGTTGATGACAAGTTACATGCAAGAAGTACAGGACCGTACTCACTAGTAACTCAGCAGCCACTAGGTGGTAAGGCCCAGTTTGGTGGACAGAGATTCGGAGAGATGGAAGTTTGGGCCCTAGAAGCCTATGGTGCATCTCATATCCTTCAGGAAATCCTGACAGTTAAGTCGGACGATGTTAAGGGTAGGGTTGAAACATACGAAGCTATCGTTAAGGGTGAAAATATACCAGAGCCAGGAATGCCAGAATCATTCAGAGTATTGATGAAGGAATTACAGTCACTATGCTTGGATGTCAGTGCTCTTGACCAGAAGGGTCTAGCAATAGACATCAAGGAATCAGTAGATGATGAAGAAGAAGCTGTTGGCGAATTCAAGATAGAAAGCATCGTAACAGAGGATATAGAAGAAGGTCACATGATTGAAGAGGTAGACGGAGATTCATATGATGAATTCAGCGACAATGAAGAGGGTGACTTTGAAGAAATAGAGGAATTTGTTGACGAAGATGGCTTCGAAGGCGGCGATTCTTACGATGAATACGAGGATGAATTCTAGGAAGACTAGGATTTAATGGATATTTATTATCTATGAGGTAAAGATGGTGGTGTCTTGGTAGCTGCAGGTTTTAACAGTTACCAGGATGCGTTTAAATAAAATTAATAGTATCGAAAGAAGGGAGAGAACTCCTTGTTTGAATTAAACAATTTTGAGTCGATAAAAATAGGTTTGGCATCTCCGGAGAGAATCAGACAGTGGTCAAGGGGAGAAGTAAAAAAACCAGAAACAATTAACTATAGAACTTTGAAGCCAGAGAAGGATGGTCTATTCTGTGAAAGAATATTTGGACCTACGAAGGACTGGGAGTGTCACTGCGGTAAGTATAGAAGAGTAAGATACAAGGGCGTAGTGTGTGATAGATGTGGTGTTGAAGTAACGAAGGCCAAGGTAAGAAGAGAGAGAATGGGTCATATAGAGCTGGCAGCTCCAATGTCTCATATCTGGTACTTCAAGGGTATACCATCAAGGATGGGTCTACTACTTGATATGTCACCGAGATCTCTTGAAAAGGTATTGTACTTTGCATCATATGTGGTCACAGATCCAGGTGATACTGGTCTAGCCTACAAGCAGGTACTGACTGAAAGAGAATATAGAAATGCTGTAGAAAGTATGGCTATGAATTTGAGGTTGGTATAGGCGCAGAAGCAGTAAAGAAGCTATTAGAAAAGATAGATCTTGAAGCTCAGTCAGCTGAGTTGAGAGAAGACTTGAAGGATGCAACTGGTCAGAAGAGGGTTAGGACTATTAGAAGACTAGAGGTGGTAGAAGCCTTCAAAAGTCAGGTAACAAGCCAGAATGGATGATCCTTGAGGCTATACCAGTAATTCCACCAGACCTAAGACCAATGGTTCAGCTAGATGGTGGTAGGTTTGCTACATCTGACCTAAATGACCTTTATAGAAGGGTTATAAACAGAAATAACAGATTGAAGAGGCTTCTTGAACTAGGGGCTCCAGAAATCATAGTTAGAAATGAAAAGAGAATGCTACAGGAGGCAGTTGATGCCCTGATAGATAATGGTAGAAGGGGTAGACCGGTTACAGGACCAGGTAATAGGCCTCTTAAGTCATTATCAGATATGCTAAAGGGTAAGCAGGGTCGTTTCAGACAGAACCTACTAGGTAAGAGAGTTGACTACTCTGGTCGTTCTGTTATCGTAGTTGGTCCAGAGCTTAAATTCTACCAGTGCGGTCTTCCAAAAAAGATGGCTCTTGAACTATTCAAGCCATTCGTAATGGACAAGCTAGTAGAAAGAGGCTTTGCCCACAATATCAAGTCTGCCAAGACTATAGTAGAAAAGGTAAAACCAGAAGTGTGGGATGTACTTGAAGACGTAATTAAGAGCCACCCAGTACTACTTAACCGTGCCCCTACCCTACATAGACTAGGTATTCAGGCCTTTGAGCCAGTCCTAGTTGAGGGTAAGGCAATCAAGCTTCATCCACTAGTTTGTACAGCCTACAATGCCGACTTCGACGGTGACCAGATGGCTGTCCACGTGCCACTATCAGTAGAGGCCCAGGCAGAGGCTAGATACCTAATGCTATCTGTGAATAATATACTAGCACCTAAGGATGGTGCTCCAATAACTACTCCTTCTCAGGACATGGTTCTTGGTTCATATTATTTGACAATAGAAGCCCAGGAGGGTGCAAAGGGAACTGGTTCAGTATTCAAGGACTACAATGAACTACTATTGGCATATTTCAACCACAAGGTAGAATTACATGCCCTTGTAAAGATGAGATTAACTCTAGATGATGGTAGGTCTTCTCTAGTAGAATCTACAGTTGGTAGGTTTATCTTTAATGAAGGTATACCTCAGGACCTAGGTTTTGTTGATAGGGATAAGGATCCGTTCAGCCTAGAGGTAGACTTCCTAGCAGACAAGAAGTCCCTAGGAAAGATTATAGACAAGTGCTTTAGAAAGCATGGAAATACTAAGACTGCAGAACTTCTTGACTATGTAAAGGCTATGGGTTACAAGTATTCAACAGTTGGTGGTATCACAGTTGCTGTTGCTGACATGGATATACCAGAAGCTAAGTATACATATATCAAGGAAGCTGAAGACTAGTTGACAAGTATGAAAAGGCCTACAGAAGGGGTCTTATATCAAATGATGAAAGATACGAAAAGGTAATAGAAACTTGGACAGAAACTACTGATAAGGTAACTGATGCCCTAATGGATGGTCTAGACAGAATGAACAATATCTTCATAATGGCCCATTCAGGAGCCAGAGGTTCTAAGAACCAGATCAGACAGCTAGCAGGTATGCGTGGTCTGATGGCCAATGCATCAGGTAAGACTGTGGAAATACCGGTTAAGTCTAACTTCCGTGAAGGTCTATCAGTAATGGAATACTTTACATCTTCGCATGGAGCTAGAAAGGGTCTAGCCGATACAGCCCTTCGTACAGCCGATTCAGGTTACTTGACAAGAAGACTGGTTGACGTCAGCCAGGACGTTATAGTAAGGGATATAGACTGTGGAACAAAAGAAACTACAGACGTATTTGCTATTAGGGATGGAAATGAAGTTATAGAAGACTTGAGAGACAGAATAATAGGTAGATACACTATAGACCCAGTTATTAACCCAGAAACTGGTCAGGAAGTGGTTCCAGGAGACCATATGATCTCAGAAGACGATGCAGATAGATTATAGACTGTGGAGTTGAAAGGGTTAAGATCAGGACAGTTCTAAATTGTAAGACAGAACATGGTGTATGTGCTAAGTGTTACGGTAGAAACCTTGCTACTGGTAAGCCGGTAAATATAGGTGAAGCAGTAGGTATCATAGCTGCCCAGTCAATAGGTGAGCCGGGTACTCAGCTTACAATGCGTACCTTCCATACAGGTGGTGTAGCCGGTGGAGACATCACTCAAGGTCTTCCAAGAGTTGAGGAGCTTTTCGAAGCTCGTAAGCCAAAGGGTCTAGCTGTAATTACTGAAATATCAGGTAAGATAGAAGTTGATGAAACAGCCAAGAGAAAAGAGGTAGTAGTTACTTCAGAAGATGGCCAGGCAGAAGCTTACCAGATACCATATGGATCTAGGCTAAAGGTAAAGAACGGCGACTATATAGAAGCTGGAGAGCCTTTGACTCAGGGTTCTATTAACCCACACGATATAGTTAGGGTAAAGGGAATTGGCGGTGTACAGGACTACATTGTTAAGGAAGTACAAAGAGTATATAGGCTACAGGGTGTTGATATCAACGACAAGCATATAGAAGTAATAGTAAGACAGATGCTATCTAAGGTTAAGGTTGAGGATCCAGGTGATACAGACCTACTGCCAGGTGGATATGAAGAAGTTCTTACATACAATAAGTGCAATGAAGAAGCTCTTGAAAAGGGTCTAAGGCCAGCAGTGGCTAAGAGGGTCCTACTAGGTATTACAAAGGCTTCTCTTGCGACTGACTCATTCCTATCAGCTGCATCATTCCAGGAGACTACAAGAGTCCTTACAGACGCTGCTATCAAAGGTAAGGAAGACCATTTGATAGGTCTAAAGGAGAATGTAATCCTTGGTAAATTGATACCAGCAGGTACAGGTATGAAGAAGTACAGAAATATAGCAATAGAAAGAGGTTGAAGAGGTTGCTGAAGAAGCTGTTGACGCAACAGAAGATGTGCACAGCGACTACGATCTAGATGAAATGATCTAGTGACTAAAGTATAGGGGTCATATGATATTAGCTATATAATATTTAGCGTTGGTGAGAGAAAAAATTCTCTCCCAACGCTAATTTTTTTGTAGGAGTATGTATCTGTTTAGAAAGGACAAGTAGTACATAGACCCTTTAGATGTTGACCACTAACTTTTTTGATTATAGACCTTGTGCAAACCACCCATTATACGGACAATCTTTATTTTAAAAAAACCACTTATTTTTATAAAATTTTAAAAAAGATGTTTAAATATGATTAAAATAAGGTATAATAAGAATGAGAATTAATAGCAACTAGGCTTTATCAGGGTCAAGAATGACCCTGTATATATAAAAATAAAGAAAGTTTATAAAACAAGGAGGACTAGATATGAACCAGGAAAGACTAGAAACATTACAGGAACAGGTTAGATTTCCCCTAATAGGAACAAAGGCACCAGAATTTGAAGCTGTAACAACAAAGGGACCTATGCACTTCCCTAATGATTTTGAAGGCAAGTGGGTAATATTATTCTCACATCCAGCAGACTTTACACCTGTTTGTACTACAGAGTTTATGACATTTGCTAGCATGCATGATGAGTTCTCATCATATAATACTGAATTGGTGGGACTATCTATAGACTCATTACATTCACACCTTGGCTGGCTAGAAGCTATAGAAGGCTATACTTGGGATGGAATAGAAAAGCCAAAGGTTAAGTTCCCTCTAATAGCAGATATAAGAATGGAGGTAGCTAAGGCCTATGGCATGCTACAGGGAGAATCTGACACACATGCAGTGAGGGCAGTATTTTTTATCGACCCAAATGGTATTATCAAGACAATCCTATACTATCCAGCATCACTTGGAAGAAACTTTGCTGAAATCAAGCGTGTCCTATTAGGACTGCAGAAGGCCGAAAAGGATGGAGTAGCCCTACCAGCTAACTGGGAGCCAGGTAAGGATGTAATAGTACCTCCACCAACAACTCGTGAAGAGGTAGAGCAGAGACATGAATTGGTTAAGGATACAAGCAAGTACAATATGCTAGACTGGTTCTTGACTTTTAAAAAGGATGATGGTAAGTAGGACCTCGGTATGTAAGGACTTAAAAAGACTAAACAAACCACATACAAAATAAATATAATTAGGGCTATTCACCACTGCTAAACACAAGGGTATAGCCCTTTTTACTTTGTCTCAAATCAAAAAAGAGCAAATTAATAAAATATAAGGAAAAAAATATGATATACTATATATTAAACGTGTAAAAACTATAAAAGGATTTATTCATGGAAAGTACTAGCAAATAGGAGTTTATATGGTCAAATTTGAAGATTTTAAAAAAGAAAATTATGAGGACCTTTTGGGCATGATGAAGCTATTTTATAGGTCAGATGCAGTGGCTGATCCAATAGATGAGTCTGTTATAGAGAAGCTTTTAAAGGATATCCTGTCGAGAGAATATTCTATAAGAGGATACGAAGCAAGGTTCAAAGGAGACCTAGTTGGATTTGGTATTGTAACTAGCTACTATGCTTCAGAGGTAGCGGGTATTACAATCCAGCTAGAGGATCTTTTTATAAGTGAAGACTACAGGTCTATGGGTATAGCCCAGGAATATTTTGCCAAGGTCAAAGATGACTTTCCTGAGGCAGCAAGGTATAGGCTGGAGGTCTGTGCAAGTAATCAGAGGGCTATAGACCTTTACAAAAGACTAGGTTTTGAGGTATTAGAGTATGTGCAGATGGTAGATGACCAGATTTAGGTCTATGTCGATATTAAGTTGATATATGGAGGCGATTTTTATGTTGGATTACATTTATAGGGGGGACCTTGTCCCTCTTTTTTCATGGAACTAAAAATATAATTATAAAAGAGGTTTAGAATTAAAAGAGAGTAAAAAAAATCATAGGTAGAATACCTATGATTTTAAGCGTCCTCGAGAGGATTCGAACCTCCGACCCCTCGCTTAGGAGGCGAGTGCTCTATCCAGCTGAGCTACGGGGACATATTATCAACTGTTACTATAACATATTAACATAAAACCGTATAAATTACCACCGTAAATTTAAAATAAGGATATCAATTTTTGAGATAAAGTATGATTAATTGAATTTTAACTGAACATAATAAGCTATAGTTTGAGATATTTTTAGCAAAGATACAGGAAATAGTCCTAAAACTTAAATTATTTAATAGCTATAAAGACCGGTATTTGACAATAAATAATCAGGTGTTATAAATAAAAAAATACAGAGCCGGAAGCTCTGTATTTTTTTACGAAAAATATCAGGTTTAAATAATACTCTTATGTTCTAAATAAGTTGGTTTGAGTGTACAAGTCTGTTTGTTATTTATCTGTCCTTGTACTTATATTATAGCACTTATAAATAAAAGGTCAATAGCTTTTAATATTTTTTTGTAAGATTATTTTGCCAGCATTCTTCACATTTTACTTAATTAACTGGAAGTAAACTTTTGATTTTATAAATGTGATTTTATTAACTTATATCCCAAAGAATTTTTTAAAAATAAACAAATATTCTTAAAATTCTTTTTTGTCTAGCAATACAGACTAGGATACTAGTGGACATAAGACGTAGATGCAAAAAAACAGGTAGCTTAATCTACCTGCTTCATCATACGCTTTAGTATATCCAATTCTAATTTTTCATCCTGATATCTATATTGGCAATTACGACAACTAGATAAATCCTATCCTCCATTTCATCCCACTTATAGGCAGATGAGGCTTGGATAGTGTATTTGGGGAAAAAGGCTAGGAAGTTCTTTGTAAGGGCCTGAGCCTTGGAGAAAAGGTCCTCCACGAGCTTATTATCATCCCAATCGAATTTTACACCAGGTACAAGGTCTTGTGTGGGGATAGATAGCTTAAAGGCCATAACATCCTCCCTCTTAGTTGCCTTGGTAAGGTCTGTCTCCACCTTGAACAGTGTTTTTTCCTGGATTTCATTTTTTATATCATCGCTGCTGATTAGATCTTCCCTAAAAAGTACGTACATAGTCCGCTCCTATAAAATAAAAAGTTAAAATTAATAAAAAGCACGCCTAGTAGGATTCGAACCCACAACTCACAGATCCGAAGTCTGCAGCTCTATCCAGTTGAGCTATAGGCGCACATGGTTTATAAATATTATAACATAGGACTTGGACCTAGACAACTTGACTTTTGAGTGGGGGTATGCTATAAAGAATTTAATAAAATTACAAGTTTAATAAGTGTATGGCTCTTCTATTAGGTCATAGAAATTAAATATAAAAATTAATTTGAAGAGGTGTCCAGGACACCTTTTTTTTGAAGGAGAATCAAATGAGAGAAAAAGTATTAGAAAGATTTTTAAAGTATACAGCAATAGACACCCAGTCAGATCCAGAGTCTAAAACCAGCCCATCCACAAGCAAGCAATTTGACTTGGCTAGGCTACTGGTTAAAGAGCTAGAAGACTTAGGTCTAGAAGACATAAGCCTGGATGAAAGGTGCTATGTAATGGCCAGGCTAGCAGCCAATGAGGAGGGTCTTGTACCAATTGGATTTATAGCTCATATGGATACCAGCCCAGACCTATCAGGTAAGGATGTCAAACCTAGGCTTATAGAAAACTATGATGGCGGAGACATAGTCTTGGATAAAGAAAGAGGGATAGTTACAAGTCTTAAAGATTATCCAGAGATAGGAGACTTCAAGGGCCAAACCATTATAGTGACTGACGGAAGCACCCTACTAGGGGCAGATGACAAGGCTGGTATAGCTGAAATAATGACAGGTATAGAATTTCTTGTCAATAATCCCCAGATAAGGCATGGTGATATAATGGTGGCCTTCACACCAGATGAAGAAATAGGCTGTGGGGCAGATTATTTCGATGTAAATAAGTTTGGAGCCAAGTATGCCTATACATTCGATGGGGGCCAGGTGGGTGAGCTAGAATATGAAAACTTCAATGCAGCATCCGCCGTGGTAAAAATACAGGGTAGGAATGTCCATCCAGGATCAGCCAAGGGAAAGATGGTCAACTCTATCTATATAGCAGGTAAGGTCATGGAGGCCTTTCCAGAAAACAAGAGACCAGAGACTACAGAGGGCTATGAAGGCTTTTTTCACCTTAATGATATAAAGGGGTCTACTGAGGAGACAGTCCTTAATTATATAATTAGGGACCATGACAGGGCCAAGTTTGAAGACATGAAGGCCTTCTTTGAGGCTACCATTTCGGACCTATCCAAGGAACATGGTGGGAGGATTTCTCTTACAATCCAAGACTCCTATTATAATATGAGGGAGGTAATAGAGGACCATATGGAGGTAGTAGATATAGCTGTTAAGGCCATGGAGAACTTGGATATAGAGCCAAGGATAATACCTATAAGAGGGGGACTGATGGGTCTCGCCTATCCTTTATGGGCCTACCTTGTCCCAACCTATTTGCAGGAGGAATCAACTTTCATGGCAGGAATGAAATGATAAGCCTTGAGGCCCTTGAGGCTGGGGCAAGACTTTTGATTGAAATAGCAAAGGAGTGGGCAAAAAAATAGGTGTATATAATGTTTGACACAAGCCTGAAAAGTGGGTATAATAGGTGCTAGAGTTTTCTTGTCACCTGCTTAAAAAACAAGATATAGAGTTTTCTTGTCACCTACTTAAAAAACAAGGATGTGGTTAAATGAATCGTTACAGTATAATTGACGATAAAAATCCAAGAGAGATAGTATTACTGCGTTCTCATCCGTGTAGATGGGGACGCTGTTTTTTTTGTGATTATATCGCCGACAACTCAATTGATGAAGAAGAAATGATTAGTGTGAATAAGAAGGTCCTAGAAGATGTCAAAGGTTTGTATGGAAAGCTAGAAGTAATTAATTCAGCCTCGGTATTTGAATTGCCTAAACAGACCTTAGAGGACATCAGAGACCTATGTAGGACCAGGGGAATCAAGGAGATATTCTTTGAGGCTTACTACAACTATAGGACTAGGTTAGATGAAATTAGAAAGTATTTTGATGGGATAGAGGTATCCTTTAAGTGTGGTATTGAAACCTTTGATGATGGTTTTAGAAATGGCTACTTGAACAAGAACATAGAGTTTAAGGATGCCAAAGAGGTGGCTTCATATTTTGAAAATATCTGTCTCCTAGTGGGAATCCAGGGACAGACAAGAGAGATGATAGACAGGGACATGAAACTTCTACAGGAGAATTTTAAGAGGGGCTGTATCAATATTTATGTAGAAAATACCACCCCAGTAAAGAGAGACCAGTCTATAATTGATTACTTCAGAGACCAGTATTCCTATATGGATGATATGGAAAATATTGAAATTCTCTGGAACAATACAGATTTTGGTGTAGGAGGAGAGTAAAAAATATGAATGCAAAAACTTTAGTAAGTAGAAAACTACTAGTAAGGCAGGCCATGATAGCTGCCATTTATGCGGTCCTTACATGGATGATTCCATCACTTTCTTATGGACCTATCCAGTTCAGGATATCAGAGGTAATGACCCTCTTGGCATTTCAATCCAGAGTATATAGTGGGTTTGACTGTAGGTTGTGCAATTTCAAACCTTTTGTCATCCCTAGGCATGATAGATGTTGTGGTTGGGACCCTAGCATCTTTCTTGGCCCTAACCGCTATGTCAAAGATAAAAAATATATGGATAGCATCCCTGATGCCAGCTGTATTTAGTGTCTTAATAGGTTTAGAGATAGTATTTATATCACCAGAGCCGGTTTCATTTATAGTGGTAACAGCCCAAATAATGCTGTCTGAATTCATTATAGTGACAATCTTGGGCGTACCCCTATTTAAAAACCTTATGAAGAATTCAACCTTTAAGAATTTAATTTCATAGACCATCGATTTTTCAAGTTTATTCACCCTATAGCCGCCTAGAAAAAGTTTGTCTAGGCGGCTTTAAAAATAAGTGGGCGAAAAAGCATTGAAATCATTGACAAAAGAAAGATAGTGTGGTATTTTATTTTAGACGGCCGAATAGAGTCGTCAATTTGAGGTGTAAAAAATACAATTTTTGGAAGGTAATAGTTACTTGATTTTTTCAGGAAGCTATATCATCATATATAAAATCAAATTTGGAGGTGTAACAGATGAGAGTTAAAGTAACTTTAGCGTGTACAGAATGTAGTCAGAGAAACTACAACACAACTAAGAATAAGAAGAACAATCCTGACAGAATTGAACTACAGAAGTATTGTAAGTTCTGTAAGAAGCACACTACTCATAAGGAAACTAAGTAATATTGCTAGGTAAAGGATGTGAGTGAATGGCAAAGGAAAATGTACAAGTATCAGAAAAAAAAAGTAGGGTTTATAAAGGGTACGGTTCAGGAGCTTAAAAAGGTAACTTGGCCTACAGCAGGAGAACTTGCAAGTAAGACTGGTGTAGTACTTGGAGTTGTTATTGTTTCTACCCTATTTGTATGGCTAGTAGATTTAGGATTATCAAAGGCACTTAGTCTATTGATTAGGTAGTCGATTGATCTTAATCGTTGAAAGGAATATTTTGATGTCAGAAGAAAGAGATATGCAATGGTATGTTGTTCATACTTATTCCGGTCATGAAAACAAAGTAAAAACTACAATTGAAAACACTGTAAAGAACAGGGGAATGGAAAATATTATCGAAAAGGTAATAGTTCCTACAGAAGATGTAGTAACAACTACAAAGACTGGCAAGGAAAAGATTAGTCAGAGGAAGGTATTTCCAAGTTATGTTATCGTAAAGATGGAGATGACTGATGAATCTTGGTACGTTGTCAGAAACACTAAGGGCGTTACTGGGTTTGTAGGTCCTGGTTCAAAGCCAGTCCCACTAACAGTTGATGAGGTAAGAGCTATGGGAATAGAGCTTCCAGCATCAAAGATAGTTAGCGGTGAAATTGATTTAAACCCAGGTGATACAGTAAGGGTAATTAGTGGTGCTTTTGTCGACAATGTCGGAGAAGTAGAAGATGTAAACATTGAGAAAAAAGAAGTAAAAGTCTATGTAAATGCATTTGGTAGGAAGGCTTTAGTAACACTAGGGCTTGAAAATATAGAAAAAATATAAGGAGGTGCAACACAATGGCTAAGAAAATAATAGGTCAGATTAAGCTACAGATACCTGCAGGAAAGGCCACTCCAGCTCCACCAGTTGGTCCAGCACTAGGACAGCACGGTGTGAACATAATGGCTTTCACAAAGGAATTTAATGCTAAGACAGCAGATCAGGCAGGCATGATTATACCAGTTGTAATCAGTGTATACCAGGATAGGTCTTTCAGTTTCATAACTAAGACACCACCAGCTGCTGTACTAATCAAGAAGGCTATCAACCTACAGTCAGGTTCTGGAGAACCAAACAAGAAGAAGGTTGGTAAGATAACATCAGCTCAGGTTAAGGAAATAGCTGAGTTAAAGATGAAGGACTTAAATGCTGCTACAGTTGAATCAGCTATGAAATGATCGCTGGTACTGCTAGAAGTATGGGTGTAGAAGTAGTTGACTAATTAGTCGACAACACTATAAAGACGGTGTCTTTATAAGTGGGAGGTTAAAAACCGTATTACCACAAGGAGGATTATTAAAATGGCAAAAAAAGGTAAGAGATACGCTGAGGCGTTTGCAAAAGTAGACAGAAGCGTTTACTATGATGCTTCACAGGCTCTAGGGCTAGTAGTTGATACTGCAAGTGCTAAGTTTGATGAAACAGTTGAAGCCCACATCAAGTTGGGTGTTGACTCTAGACATGCTGACCAGCAGGTTAGAGGTGCTATCGTGTTACCACACGGTACAGGTAAGACAAAGAGAGTATTAGTTTTCGCTAAGGGTGAAAAGGCTAAGGAAGCAGAAGCTGCAGGAGCTGATTTTGTAGGTGCTGAAGAACTAGTTCAGAAGATCCAGGGAGAAAACTGGTTTGACTTTGATATAGTTGTTGCTACTCCAGATATGATGGGTGTAGTAGGTAGACTAGGTAGAGTACTTGGTCCTAAGGGATTAATGCCAAACCCTAAGTCTGGTACAGTTACATTTGATGTAGCTAAGGCTATTGATGAAATCAAGGCTGGTAAGGTTGAATATAGACTAGACAAGACTAATATCATCCACGTTCCAGTTGGTAAGGCATCATTCGGTCAGGAAATTATTCGATAACTTCAAGGTTCTTATAGAAGCTATAATCAAGGCTAAGCCATCTGCTGCTAAGGGTCAGTACCTTAGAAGTGTAACAGTTGCTTCTTCAATGGGACCTGGTGTAAAGGTAAACCCAGTTAGAGTTACTGAATAATTAAAATACTGTTGACACAGGTTGACATATGTGATATATTGTCAATGTTAAAGAAGAATAGATTTGCCGTAGACAGTGGGTGCGTAAGCTTAATTTCCCACCGAGGTTGCGATATACGTGATACTTGCGCCCTTGTTGTCTGCTGATGACAAGGGCTTTAATATTTATACGGTAAGTGCTAAACTTTATTTTTGTGAAGGAGGTGCACTAAGAATATGAGTAAGGCTATAGAATTAAAATCAGCTGTAGTTGCTGAGATAGCTGAAAAGCTTGAAAAGGCTGCTTCTGTTATCGTTGTAGATTACAAGGGATTAACAGTTGAGCAGGTTACAGATTTGAGAAGTCAGATGAGAGAAGCTGGTGTTGATTACAAGGTATACAAGAATACTTTGGTAAGAAGAGCTGCTAGCCAGATTGAAGGTGAAGCATTTGCTAACTTCAACGATGAGTTACTAGTAGGACCAAACGCAATAGCATTCGGATACGAAGATGCAGTTGCTCCAGCTAGAGTACTTAAGGCTTTCATGGATAAGAACCCTAACAAGATCACTCTAAAGATGGGTGTAGTTGAAGGTGAATTCTATGATGAAGCAAAGATCGTTTCTCTTGCGTCTATACCATCAAGAGAAGAACTTATCGCAAACTTCTTGGCAGCTTGAAGGCTCCAATGTCAAACTTTGTTTACTTATTGGATGCTGTTGCAAAGAAGCAGGACGAAGAAGCTACAGAAGCTTAATAAATCTACCTACTGGGTAGGTTAAGGCTGCCAGGTGGCAGTATAAATCAGCGAGAAATCGCAAGGGACACATTTAAATTTAGAAAAACAAATAATACACGGAGGTGCAATATAATGACAATAGAACAGATTTTAGAAGCTATAGAAAACATGAAAGTGTTAGAATTAAATGAATTAGTTAAGGCTGCAGAAGAAAAATTTGGCGTATCTGCTTCAGCTCCAGTTATGGTTGCTGGTGCTGCTGCTGGTGCTGCTGCAGGTGGAGAAGAAAAGAGCGAATTCGACGTTATCTTAACTTCAGCTGGTTCTTCAAAGGTTGGAGTAATCAAGGAAGTTAGAGGTATAACAGGTCTTGGTCTTAAGGAAGCTAAGGAAGTTGTTGACAACGCTCCAAAGGCTGTTAAGGAAGGCGTGTCTAAGGAAGAAGCTGAGCAGATCAAGGAAAAATTGGAAGCTGCTGGTGCAACAGTAGAAGTTAAATAATTAAAGATTTAATTTGCTTGTTAAAAGGGTTGTCTGTATCGTTAGGATCGGGCGGCTCTTTTTTAATATAAGCCCAAGGGTGTGGTGGCCAGAATCACTGGCTGGCAACCACAGGACTAGGCTTTGTACTTGTAAGTGAGGTAGATTATGAAAGAATATAGATTTATACTGGCTGGCTATACTAGGAGGTCTAATAAGGGTGTCCATATACTTAACATAAGTCTTGATAAGCCAGAGATAGATGGCTTAAACTCAAAGATACTATAGGGTCAGGACCTGGTAAGAGGGAAGAAACACCATATATGAGCCTAGTAGATTCTGACGTCAGGGACCATAGTAGACTGCTATTAAATATAGAGGACCCTTCCTATATGGCACTAGATGCCGATAAACTCTTTGTCCTTAGCTCTGGGGATGAAGGAGGAGTAAAGGCCTATAATTTTGATAGGAAGAGGGAAGTGCTTAGACCTATAGGAGGTGTGGATATGCTCGGTAAGGCTCCATGTCACCTATATTTTGACAGGGATAAGTCTCTTATATATGCCAGCAACTACCACCTAGGCAGGTTGGACATCCTATTATTGAACGAGGACGGGTTGAGTCTGGCTGGGTCTATATGTCTTGAAGGTAGAGGTCCGATCAGTCCAAACCAGGATGGACCAAGGTGTCACATGGCAATCAAGGATCCTAGCGACAGGTTTACCCTAGTGGTAAACCTGGGTGGAGACAGGGTTGAGACCTACTACATAGATACTGAGGGATATGACCTCGTTTCAAGCTACCATACAAGACCTGGTATGGGGCCTAGGCACATGGTCTTTGGACCAGGAGGTAGACATGTATATCTTATGGGGGGAATTAGACTCCACAGTAGAGGTTCTGGCCTATGATAGTGCCAAGGGAATACTAAAGTCTATAAGTAGGGTTTCAAGCCTTCCTGAGGGCTCTGAGAGCTTCACAGGTAATAGTGGGGCTGCTATTAAGGTGACTAAGCTTAAATGAATTGGGCAAGTATAACCTATACGTATCAAATAGGGGGCATAATAGTCTTAGTGTCTATGAGATAGGTGATGGTGGCAACCTGAATTTCTTACAAAATATAGGTACTGGAGGAAAAAATCCTAGGGATTTTGCCCTAAGTCCCGACGATAGATTTATCCTAGTCGGCCACCAGGATTCAGAGGACATAGTTCTATTTGAAAGGTTGGGAGATGGACGTCTACTAGAAGGGAAAAAGCTCAAATCTAGGCTGGATGAAATCGTATGTATAATCCCTATAGATTAATTTATTAATTGCAAAAGGCAGGTTTTTTAAAAAAAAGAATAAAAAAGGGGATAAATCTGTGTATATGTGGATAATTTAGATAATTTTTCCACAATTACTACTTTTTTTATCATTCAGTTATGGTATAATTAAGTATTAGAATGTAGGTGTATTTTGCATGATGCAATTTAGACACCTTTAAGGTAATTAATAATGAATTTATAAATAGAGATTGGAAGATGTATATGAAAAAAAGTAAGCTTTTAGCACTTAGTGCGGTGATGATAGTGGCTAGTGCCACGGCATATAGTACATATGCTGCAGATACTGCTAGGTCAGGCAAGGCTAGTATTGAGTGGACATTGTCATTTTTGAAGAAGCAAGAAAATCAGCGTATTGACGATGTGGAAGAAGAAATCAACAAGGTAAATAAGGATACTTCTATCACTAAGTTTGATATGACTAAGGCCAAGTCTAGGTTTGATGATGTGGTCTTTCTTGGTGACTCTATAACGGAATACTTAAGACAGGCCAATATACTTGATTCTACTAGTATTCTGGCTAGCAAGGGCGAGCATGTAAATCAGGCTAGCAAGCACCTTGATGAAATCAAAAATCTAAAAGCCAAAGCAGATAGTAATCCTATATGGGGCGAACGACCTGAATACTCAGACACCAGAGGCCTTTAAGGAGAACTATATAAATCTGGTTAAGAAAATCCAGAAGGTTGATCCAGGCGTAAAGATATACCTACAGGCTCCTCTGGCTGTAAATGAGACGATTACTAGGGCCAAGGACGACAGGATCAACAATGAGAATGTAAAGATTCTTATTCAAAAAAACTAAGGCTGTTGCATCGGCGACAGGGGCCAACTTCCTACCTTCAGATGGCTTGATAACATCAAAGAACCTATATGAGCCAGATGGTATCCATCTAAAGTATGATTTTTTTACAAGAATTGGCTATACTTCTTGAGTGAAAATATATAGGGAGGTGGACTAATTGGATAATAAAGATAAGAATAAGAAAAAAATCCTGCTAACGATCCAAACCAGGGCCAGGGAGTAAACTACGAACAGACTGCCAGGCTGAGAATAATAAAGAGTGAGGAAATAGAGGCAGACTTAAAGGGAAAGACTATTAAGAATAAGCTAAACAAGATTAAGCCCATGAAGACAAGCTCAATCTATAGGAAGAAGTACCTGGTACTAGCCTTGGTAGTAGTCCTAATTTTTGTATTGGCCTACCAGCTTGTAAAGGTTAAAAACCTTGACTTTGCAACACTTGGAGCTAATATTGAAAAGAAGGTAAGTATGGAGAACTTCGTCAAGGGTAATGACCTTAGTTTGAGAAAGCTATATGGTATAAACAAGATAGAGGTTGAAAAGTATATTTCATATGTTCCAAAGAGTAATATGATGGCTAATGAAATTCTTATAGTAAAGGCCAAGCCGGAGTATGCTGATGCCATACTGGCAAGGATACAGAAGAGGGTGGATGCCCAGTCAAAGAGCTTCAAAAACTATGCACCAGACCAATACAAGATAATGAGCTCTAGTGTTTTGAAGAAGAAGGGTGACTACATCTACTTCATATCCTATGAGAATGTAGATTTAATAAATAAAATTATAAAGGCAAATTATGAGTAGGGGAGGGAAGATAATTGAGTTTTACTAGTTTAACATTTTTATTTTATTTCTTCCCGATAGCAATTATATTGTATTCTATAGTGCCGAAAAGGTTTAAAAATGGCCTATTATTGCTGCTGAGTTTGTTTTTCTACAGCTGGGGAGACCCTAGATACCTATTGTTGATAATGGTGTCTATAGTCGTTACCTGGTTTGGAATTAAGTTTATCCACTCCAGGCGACAAAAGAGGGAGGAAGCCAGGTTTTATTTTGTGTGTCTATTGGTATTTAATTTATCTATATTGGCATTTTTTAAGTATTATGGATTCCTAATAGACAACGTAAATATGATATTTAGGACTAATTTACAGATAGTAGATTTAGGCCTTCCTTTTGGTATATCCTTCTATACATTTAAGATTATTTCGTATATGGCGGATGTATATACGGGTAAGACTCCTCCACAGAAGAGTTTTACAAACTTTGCCCTATATGTTTGCATATTCCCACAGGTAGGGGCTGGTCCTATTGTCCAGTATTCAGATATGGCCAAGGAGCTTTTGGTTAGAAGGCCATCACCTGACCTATTTGGTAGGGGGGTTGAAAAGTTTATACTTGGACTAGGCAAGAAGGTTCTAATAGCCAACAACCTAGCCTTGGTATGGTCTAGTGTCAAGGCTAGTCCAGATTTGAAGATGTCTGCTATGACAGCCTGGTTGGGTATTATAGCCTTTACCCTACAGATATACTTTGATTTTAGTGGTTATTCAGACATGGCCATAGGTCTAGGTAATATGTTTGGCTTTAAGTGGGCAGAAAACTTTAACTATCCATATATTTCCAAGAGTGCCACAGAATTTTGGAGAAGGTGGCATATATCTCTAGGAAATTGGTTCAAGACCTATATATACTTCCCTCTAGGTGGTAGCAAGTGTTCTCCAAGAAAGCACCTAAGGAATATATTTGTAGTATGGATGGTTACAGGTTTGTGGCATGGTGCCAGCTGGAATTTCGTGGTATGGGGTCTGTATTTTGGACTTATTATATACCTAGAAAGATCAAGATAGGCAAAATATTAAAGAAGCTAAGCTCAAAGGTCCAGCTTTTATACTGCTTACTAATAGTAGTTTTGGGTTGGGTAATGTTCGACCTAGAGGGAGTATCTCAGATAGGACGCTTCTATAGCAGGCTGTTGGTATTCGGCTCTAGCGGACTTATAGACGGAAATGCCCTATACATACTAAAGACTTCATGGAAGCTGTTTGTATTGGCTATTATAGGTGCGAGTCCTTTTGTATTAGGCTTGATAAACAATGTTAAGAGTAGGTTTGGAAGGGGTGGATATGCCTTTTTGTCAGTATGCTATTTATTGATATTCCTTCTATCAGTAGCCTCCTTGGTAGGAGATAGTTACAGCCCATTCTTATACTTTAAATTTTAGGTGGAGGTGAAGTAAATGAATAAAAAAATACGTTATGAAGAACCCAAGATGCCTGAAAGCCTAAGAAAGTTAATGGAAATAGAGGACGAAAGACCTAGGAAGAAGAAAAGACCTGAAGAGGGTCCTAGAAATACTAAAAAAATTGTCAAAAAGAGACCTAGTCAAGCCAGCTCTACTAATAGGGTGAAGAAGACTAGACCAAGTCAAGAGAGGACAGAAAGGCCTAAAAAATCAAGTAGTCAGCCTTCAAATCAGGCTGTGAGAAAGACTGCAAGACCAGCAGGCCAGCCTCCTAGGCAGGCGTCAAAGGCCAGACCAAGCACTAAGGCCCAGCCGACTAGGAATCCTAGACCAAGACCTGAACAGGATGGTCAGAGGAAGTCAAGCCAGGCTAGACCGAGCCAAGCAAGGCCAACAAGTAAGGCCAGGCCAAACCAGAGGGCTAATAAACCTAAAAAGAGACCAGTAGCTAGACAGTCAAAAAGAAGACCCATGAACTTAAGGTCTATACCTTCAACTATCCTATATGGATTTACCTTGCTTATAAACTTCCTAGTATCGGGTGGTGACAAGAATAAATACATAAGGGGAGATAGGAGAGAAAAGCTAGATAAGAGGTTCTACAGAATATTGCCAGTAGGCTTTGTAGGATTAACTGTCTTGATAATGCTAGCGGTCCTAGTTCATAGGGACCAGACTACTTCTCTGGCAGAAAATAGGGAACTAGAGCAAAAGCCTAAGTTTACAATATCATCCTTTGTGACTGGAAAGTATTCTAGCAAGCAGGCTAGCTATATGTCAGACCAGTTCCCAAATAGGGCTGGCTTTATTAAAACTAAGGCCAACCTAGATAGGTTAATGGGCAAGAAGGAGATAAATGGTGTCTATCTTGGGGCGGATGGCTACCTGATGGAGGGCTTCAAGGCTGAAGATCCAAATATAACTAAGATAAAGGTAGATGCTATCAATAAATTTGCTAGCTCAAATAAGAGTCTGAAGGTGTCTATGATGCTTGTTCCTAATAAGGTTGACATATATAGCCACCTAATGCCTAAAAACGCTCCTGTGGACTCTCAGACGGATTATTTAAAGGCTGTATCATCCATGTTAAGCAACAAGGTAAGGATGGTAGATGTGGAGCAGACCTTCAATAAGCTAAAAAATAGTGAGCAACTATACTACAAGACTGACCACCACTGGACTACTGATGGTGCCTTCCATGCATACACAGACTTCTGTAAGGCACTTAATATACAGCCAACTGGACAGAATAGCTTCAACAGGTCTCAGGCATCTGATTCCTTTAGGGGTAGCCTTTACTACAAGACTGGGGCTGAAATCGGCAAACCAGAGGACATCTACCTGTATCTAACACAGGACAATGCACCAGTAATAACAAAGTACTATGATACTAAGAAGAAGGTGCCAAGTCTTTATGATTCATCTAAGTTATCAGGTAGGGACCAGTATGAGGTATTCACTGGAGGCAACCACTCACAGATTAAGATTAGGACGAGTGTTGAGACGGATAGAAAAATCTTGGTTATTAAGGATTCATATGCAAATGCTATGATACCTTTCCTAGCTACAAGCTTCTCTGAGATAAATGTCGTTGATATGAGGTACTTTACTGGAAGTCTTAGCGATGTTATAAACAATAACGAGGTGACAGATGTATTGTTCCTGTACAATGTAAATACATTTAACTCTGACTCTTCAATATTGAGTATAAATGAGTAACCAGTTTACAATAAGGCTTTTGAATAATTGAAATAATATAGATTTACAAAGAGGGAGGCTGTATCGCAATGATACAGACCTCCCTTTACTAGATGCATGAATTTAGATGAAATAGACCAGTAAAAAGAGAGACCGGATTTACCGGTCTCTCAGAAGTAATTTTTTATTTATGGGGCTAGCAAGCCCTAATATATAAGCGTATCAATATAAGGCTCTAATCGGGCATATTAGAGTAAATATCCGTTATGCTATCCTTTACCTTGTCACTCTTGTTCAAAGGCTTTTTAGGGGCATTCTGCGAGCTCATATAGGGTGTATTCTGCTGGAAGCCACCACCACTCATAATTCCTCTTAGGAATGTGACCTCATTCTTCATGTATTTAAACTCTATCAGCATCCTCTCAAGAGCCTGGCTCTTGGTAGAAATGTTGTTGTCGTCCATATAGTCCTGTATCAAGTCGTCGAGGTCAGGACTGATGTAGGAAGTTAATCTAATTCTATTATTTTTCAAGTCCTATCCACCAACTCTCTTATTTTTCAAGCTTTACACCGACTTCATATAGACCCTTAGAAGTGGCCATCTGACTGTCATCTACCATTTTGTACTTGGAGTCAAGCTGAAGATTAAGGGCAGTTCCTCCTGAAACAAATATTTCCATCTCGCCTAGGTTGTTCCAAGTTTCCTCTATGATTTCGTTAGTATCATCAGAAGTTAACTTGTAGGCTAATTCCTTTAGATCTGGATAGTCATCAGCTGTGTCTATTTCTGGTAGACTCTTAGTAATACCAAGGTCTACAAGTTTCTTTTGTACTATTTTTAGGGCATTTTGGTTGCCTGATTCAATAGTTGTACTTAGTTTATCGTTGAATTTGAAGCCCTTGTCAAAGTAACTAAGCTCAGTAGTTCTAAAGCCTATATTTACCATACCAACGGGGTTGTTTTCGTTAATCCTATTGCCCATAGCATATATAAGGGCAGCATCTGCCTCTCTAAATATATTTACATTTTCTATTTTTATAGTCTTAACACTATTGTTTATCTTGTTCTTTACAACTATTGTAGAGTCCCTGTATTCCTTCTGGACTTCCTTAAGTGTACTTTCTTAAAGATCTTGTATGGAACGCCTAGAATAAGGCTTACATTGTCTGACACAGCTATTTCGCTAAGGGCAGCGCTAATAAGTATTCTAACAACCGGGGAAACCTTGCTATCACCGGCATTTCTAATACATTTCATACTTTCCTTTTCTGATAGGTCGCCTACAAAATACTCATTTCCATCAAGCTCTATATAGATTGGATTTTCCTTGTAGTCATCTAGGGAGATGTTTCTACCATCACCGTATACGCTTTTGAATAGACAAGAATATTCCTTGTCATTGTATAGGGAATAACCCTTCACATATCCTCTACCTATGTCTAATCCTATTATCTGTGTGTCCATTTTTGTTTCCTCCTTCTTTTTATTTCCATTAGTCGCCATTTTAAGGCCTTCTCCTATTACTACCTCTTTTTTATTTTCCTTCTTTTCTTGTCTTACAGGCTTTTTTGTGACTTTTTCTTCTAGCCTTCCTTCTATAGTCTCTTTTTTTTCATCTATATTGCCTTCTACAATATTATTGTCTTGAATTTGATTTTTTATCATAATTCTATAGCTCCTTTGCCTACTTATTATAACATATTAGTTCCTAAATAGCTACACTTTTATTTAAATATATAAAGATAGTTTCTAAAAAGACACTAAAAAAATTATATAAAAAAAGTATATTTTTTTAGGTACTAATAAGTAACTATTTTATTATAACAAAAATAAAACAGTGTCTATATAGGAACTGAATAGGTAATCAAAGAGGTTTTTTTATGGACTTATTTTTATGGATTTATAATTAAAACAATAATTGGAAAAATTTGGTATATTTTTTTATAAATTTGACCAAATAGGATTCGACTTGAAAATGTCTAGACATAAATGGATAAGAATATATATAGAATGTGAAAGAGTATTCAATATATATAATCCATACAGTATTTTAAAGGTATTATTATAGAGAAAGTAGAAATATATAGGTAAGGTATTCTATGTATATGAAATAGGATTCTATCAAGAAAAAGCTGGTTAGTAACCAAGGGTATGAATAAACTTAGACCCAGTTATAAATATGTACGAGAAATTAGTGGAGGCGACAAGTATGAACAATATAATGGACTATTTAGACTGGAGAGGGGATATAGGCTTTGACCAAGATGGACTCAATGAAGTGGATAATCTGATCTTCTCCATGGTGGCATATTTGAATTTTGATATGATAAGAGGGGCTCAGACTATAGAGGAAGCCTCTAAGGCCTATAAAGATTCTAAAAAAAGAGGGACAAGTAAGGAATCAAGAGATTTTATAAAGAAAATAGAAAGGCTTTTGGATAAGCTTGCCAAGACTCAAAGATACAGAGGGGTAACAATATCGGATTATATGTACAAGTATGACCACGATAATGAGAGTCAGTTTTGTGCAATGACCTTTAGCTTCGGGGATTGGTTATATGTAGCCTATAGGGGGACAGATGAAAGCTTGGTTGGATTTAAAGAGGATTTCAATATGTGCTTTTCAGCCCCTGTAATGGCCCAGAAGGATGCAGTGGCCTATCTTAGGCAGGTTCTTAATAAGTATAGGGACCAAGAGGTTTATACTGGTGGTCACTCCAAGGGAGGTAACCTAGCAGTGTATTCCCATGTCGGCATAGATGGAGAATATAGGAAGAGGATAATCAAGATATTTAATAATGATGGGCCAGGATTTACAGAAGAAATATTAAAGACCCCTGCCTACAGGGAGACGACCAAAAAGGTCATAAAACTCCTACCACATGGGTCGTTAGTTGGAATCCTTATGGATGATGAGGAAGAGTACTCTATAGTAAAGGCCAAGGGTGATAATGGTATAGTCCAGCACGATGGATTTAACTGGGATATTAAGGGAACTAAATTTGTTAAAAAGATAAGTTCACAGACCAGTCAATCCGTATTAATCAAACCCTAAAGCTATGGCTTGCCAGTCTTGACAGGGAAGAAAGAAATAAGTTTATAGATGAATTTTATGGCCTAATAGTTAAGTCTACTGATGCCAGCATTCTGGGTGATATATCAGGCAAGGAAATACAGTCTGCCCTAGCTATAGTCAAGAATATAAATAGCATGGATGAAGAAAGCAAGGAGATATTGGTTTCTGCCATAAAGAAGCTTTTAAAGAGTACTTCAGAGGCAAGGGGCAAACTATCCATGAAAAAAAAGCTCCAAAAAAAGGCCGGGGAAATCATGAAAATAAAAAGTAAGAAGAGGCTATAGAAGTCATTTATAGCCAAAAAAATCTTGTAATGGACCTCTATTTATGGTAAGATAATCAATGAAGGTGCTGGAAAGGTCGTACAGAGATGCGGCTGCACTAAAAAATAGATTAAGTCTTTTAAGCTGGTCCAGAGAGACTGGTAAGGATAGGGCCCGAGAGGCCTAAAATAGAGGATTGTACTAGACAATCATAGCTTATGGAGCATATTTTATCCTTATACCCTTGTATCTCAACCGGGTGTAAGGATTTTTTTGTACCTAAAAGCCTTAATCAGACAGGAGAGTATGTATGATAAATGGAAAGAGTAGATTGATGGTGGCAATAGACACTGACAACTATGAGAAGGCAGTAGAATTAATTGATAGACTAGATAATAGTGTAGACATATTCAAGCTGGGGCTTGAAAACTACATAGCATCTAGGGGTAAGACTCTAGACTACCTAAAGTCTAAGGGTAAGAGGGTGTTTTTGGACTTGAAATTTCACGATATACCTAATACTATGATGTCAGCTGTAAAGGCCTGCATCAAGGATGGTGTATGGCTGATGACAATTCATGTATCAGACTATGAAGGAATGAAGATGTGTGCAGACATAGCTAAGGAGGAAGCAGCTAGACTAGGTATAGAAAAACCCCTGATTGTAGGAGTAACAGTACTTACATCTATGAGTGACGAAGACTTGGCAAGTGTGGGCTGTAGCCTATCTACTAGGGAGGCTGCTATAAAGAGGGCCAAGCTAGCCAAGGATGCAGGTCTAGACGGTGTTGTATGCTCAGCCCAGGAAGTAGCCGATATAGTTGAAGCCTGTGGTAATGATTTGTGACAGTGTGTCCAGGAATAAGGCCAAAATCTGCTGAACTTGGTGACCAGAAGAGGGTTGTAACACCTAGTCAGGCTATAAAGAATGGGGCCAAGCTCCTGGTGGTTGGAAGGCCTATAACTAGAGCAGAAAATCCAGCTGGGGCTGCAGACCAGATAGTTGAAGAAATAGAAAAGGCATTAGTATAAATCTTGATTGGGTTACTCTGGCCACAGGGGCAAGAGGGCTACCTAGTTTCATTAAAAGGAGAGCATCAGATGAAGGGAAGATTAATTTTAGAAGACGGAACGATTTTTGAAGGCAAGGCCTTTGGTTATATTGAGGATAGCGTTGGAGAGGTAGTATTTAACACTTCTATGACAGGCTACCAGGAAATACTTACGGACCCATCTTACTACGGTCAGATAGTTACAATCACATACCCATTGGTGGGTAACTATGGTATAAATCTAGAAGACAAGGAGTCAGATGGTATAAAGGTAAGTGGATTTATAGTTAGAGAAAAGAGCGATATGCCATCAAATTTCAGGTGCGAGATGGATATAGATACATACCTAAAGCAGAGTAAGGTAATAGGCCTTGAGGGCATAGATACAAGAGCCCTTACAAAGATTCTAAGAAACAGAGGAACAATGAGGGGTATAATAACTACTGAACACACTAAGCTATCCGATGTAAAGTCAAAGATAGAGGCCTTTGACAACAGTCAGGCAGTAAGGATGGTAGGCAGGAAGGCAGTAGAGCATATAGCTGGACCTGGCAAGAGGGTGGCTATAATGGACTATGGAGTTAAGGAAAATATAATCAGAAACTTTGCAGGAAGGGGATGCGACATTACAATATTCCCAGCAGAGACGGGCTATGAAGAGGTCTTGGCTATAGATCCAGACCTAGTATTCCTTTCTAATGGACCTGGAGATCCTGCAGACCTGGAGGATATAGTTGAAAATGTTAGACAGATGATAGGCAAGAAGCCAATAGTTGGTATATGCCTAGGCCATCAGATACTAGCAATAGCCCTTGGTGGTAAGACAGGAAAGCTAAAGTTTGGTCACAGGGGAGGAAACCACCCAGTTAAGGACTTTGAAGAAAATAAGATATTTATCACATCTCAAAACCACGGCTACTATGTAACTGAGGTTCCTCAGGACATGACAGTTACTCAGATAAACCTAAACGATAATACTGTTGAGGGCATGAGGCATAATACTCTTCCAATTTACAGTGTTCAGTACCATCCAGAGGCTTGTCCAGGACCACTTGATAGTGAGTATGTATTTGATAAATTTCTAGAGATAGCAGAGTAGGGAGGAGTTAAAGATGCCTAAAATAGAGAGTATAAAGAAAACATTAGTATTGGGCTCAGGTCCAATTATCATTGGCCAGGCTGCAGAATTTGACTATTCTGGAACACAGGCTTGTCAGGCCCTAAAGGAAGAGGGGATAGAGGTAGTTTTAATAAACTCAAACCCAGCTACTATAATGACTGACCAGGAAATAGCTGACCATATATACATAGAGCCTTTGACTCTAGACTTTATAGAAAAGATAATTGAAAAGGAAAGACCAGACAGCTTGTTGGCAGGTATGGGTGGACAAACGGGCCTAAACCTAGCAGTAGACCTATATGAAGCAGGCATACTAGACAAGTACGGAGTAAAGATAATCGGTACATCTGTCGAATCTATCAAGAAGGGTGAAGACAGGGATACCTTTAGAGAGGTAATGAGAGAAATAGGCCAGCCGGTAATAGAGAGTGATATAGTCACAACCCTAGAAGAGGGTCTAGCCTATGCAAGTAGGATAGGCTACCCAGTAGTTGTTAGGCCAGCCTATACGCTTGGTGGTACAGGCGGTGGTATAGCAGAGACGGAAGAAGAGTTAAGAGAAACTCTAACTCATGGTCTTGAGCTAAGTCCGGTAACACAGTGCTTGTTAGAGAAGTCTATCAAGGGCTGGAAGGAAATAGAGTACGAGGTAATGAGAGACTCTAATGGTAACTGTATTACAGTTTGTAATATGGAAAATATAGACCCAGTAGGTGTACATACAGGGGACTCAATAGTTGTAGCACCTAGCCAGACTCTATCTAACCTAGAATACCAGATGCTGAGAACAGCATCACTAGATATAATAGAGGCGATAGGGGTTGAAGGTGGCTGTAATGTACAGCTAGCCCTAAATCCTAAGAGCCTAGAGTATGCAATAATAGAAATAAACCCAAGAGTATCGAGGTCATCAGCCCTAGCTTCTAAGGCTACAGGTTATCCAATAGCTAAGGTTGCAGCCAAGATAGCCCTAGGATATACTCTTGATGAAATAGAAAATGCAGTAACTAAGAAGACAAATGCTTGCTTCGAGCCTACTTTAGACTATGTGGTAGTTAAGATACCTAAGTGGCCATTTGACAAGTTTAAGCATGCCAACAGAAAGCTTGGTACTAAGATGATGGCAACTGGTGAAATAATGAGTATAGGCTCTAACTTTGAATCAGCCTTCCTAAAGGGAATTAGGTCTCTTGAAACTGGTAAGTTTTCACTAGTTCACAAGGCATCTGAGGGCAAGACCCTAGCCCAGCTGAAGGAAAGTATAGTTGTACCGGATGATGAGAGAATCTTTGACCTTGCAGAGATGATTAGAAGGGGTTACAAGCTAGAGATGATATCTACAATTACAGGTGTAGATGAGTGGTTCCTAAACAAGTTTAAGTGGATAGTAGACCAGGAAGAAAAGCTAAGAGTCATGAAGATAGAAGACCTTAATAAGGAATACCTTCTAGAGCTAAAAAAGAAGGGCTTCTCAGACAAGGGAATGGCAGACTTGATGAAGATAGATACAGAGGACCTAGTAGAGCTAAGAAAGTTGTATAAGATTAGGCCTTCTTACAAGATGGTTGATACTTGTGCGGGTGAATTCGATGCTATATCACCTTACTACTACTCAACTTATGAAGAATATGATGAAGTAGAAATCAGCGACAAGAAAAAGGTCATTGTTCTAGGTTCAGGGCCTATCAGAATAGGCCAGGGTATAGAGTTTGACTATTGTTCAGTTCATGCTGTAATAGCACTAAGAAAGCTGGGCATAGAGACTATAATCATCAACAACAACCCAGAAACAGTAAGTACAGACTTTGATACATCTGACAAGCTATACTTTGAACCATTGACAGAAGAGGACGTATACCACATCATAGAAAAGGAAAGGCCAGAGGGAGTAATCCTACAGTTTGGTGGCCAGACAGCTATAAAGCTAGCTAAATTCCTTAGCGAAAAGGGTGTAAAGATCCTGGGAACAGACTTCAAGGACATAGATGCAGCAGAAGATAGGGAAAAGTTCGAAGACCTATTGGAAAGCTTGAATATAAATAGACCTAAGGGTAAGGGTGTATGGTCAGTAGCTGAAGGTGTAGAGGTTGCCACACAGCTTGGTTATCCAGTCCTAGTTAGACCATCATATGTCCTAGGAGGCCAGGGTATGGAGATAACTTATGATGAAGTAAGGTTGACTCAGTACCTAGAAGATGCCTTGATAGGGACCCTATCAATCCAGTTCTGATAGACAAGTACTTGACTGGTAGGGAGATAGAGGTTGATGCTATATGCGATGGCAAGGACATCCTTATACCAGGTATTATGGAGCACTTGGAGAGGGCAGGAGTCCACTCTGGAGACTCTATAACAATGTATCCTAGCCAGGGTATATCAGACAAGATCAAGGACAAGATATACGAATATACAAAGATGATGGCGCTTAACCTAAATGTGGTAGGTATGGTAAACATCCAGTTTATAGAATACAAGGATGAACTTTATATCATAGAGGTAAACCCAAGAGCCAGCCGTACAGTACCATATATATCAAAGGTAAGTGGTGTGCCAATAATAGACCTGGCTACTAAGTGTATGATAGGCTATGAATTAAAAGACCTAGGCTTTGGTACAGGAGTATACAAGACGCCTTCTCACGTATGCGTAAAGGTACCTGTATTCTCTATGTCAAAGCTATCTAAGGTAGAGGTCAGCCTAGGACCAGAAATGAAGTCTACAGGTGAAGTATTGGGTGTAGGAGAGACTCTTGAAGAGGCCCTATACAAAGGCTTTTTGGCATCAGGCCAGAGGGTGTCTGAAGAGAAGAAGAAGGTCCTAGCTACCGTTAACAACAATGACAAGGCAGAGTTTATAGAATTGGCCAAGGATATGCAGGAGATAGGTTATACATTTGTAGCTACTCAGGGAACTGCCAAGGCCCTAAATGAAGCTGGTGTTAAGTGTGAGGTAGTAAATAGGGTAGAGGAGCCTAGACCAAACATACTTGATGTAATCAGAAACAAGGAAGTAGACATGGTTATCAACACGCCAACAAAGGGTAACGACTCTACTAGAGACGGTTTCAAGATGAGGAGAACTGCCATAGAGTTCCAGACAGAGATAATGACTTCTCTAGATACATTAAAGGCTATGGTAGCAGTAAATAGAAGGCATGTAGATTCTCAGGACAAGAGGGTATATAGCCTGAGAGAAATTAATAAATAAGACTGGTAGACGAAAGTCGAAAGGATCTTTTTATGAAGCCAAATATTAAATCTAAAAAAGGACTAAAGTGGGTTAGAAGAGCTAGTTCCGTAGGTATCTTAATCTCCGCCTTCCTTTTTTCAAACGAAAAAACCCGTATACTAGGGGTAATATTGGTCTTTGCTTCATTGATCTTTGGATGGAGGTTTTATAGGTGTCCCTCTTGTGGTAGGGCACTTGACTCCAGGGTTGATATAGACAGGGATCCTTACTGCCCTCATTGCAGTCAAAGAATATAGTTTTTTGAATTTTGAAGGCCATAAAGCTAACTAGCTTTATGGTCTTTTTTTATAGGTTTTTCATATTCCTGCCAGGGTAGATTTATAAAAAAGTGCTTGAAATTAGCTATCACTTAATATATCATATAATTATAGCTTCAAATATTTAAATTTGTATAAATATATATTTTCTACCTTAGGAGGTGGATGTAAATGGGATTAAGAAATAAGGTAATATTCCCTCTTATAGTTGTACTAATAACTATATCATCTTCTTTTTGCGCTTATAGTAATACTCATATAAGCCAAGAGGACGAAAGAAAGATAAGGGAAACTAGTGAAAGTTTTATAAAGACTGATTTTTCTAGCCTGAGAGGTAGCAACGATTTTTCAACTCTTGGAAATGATAAATTCAAGGAATACTTGAGAGCCAGAAACGATATCAAGAGGGCCTATGCTGAGCTTATAAGGTCAGACTCTCAAACCGAGAAGCTAGATTATAAGTTTAAATTTATAGAGATTTCTAGGGTAGGAAAGTATGTCAAGGTAGATCTAGATACAAGTGAAATAGGATTAGACCCTATGGAGGTTTCATATGCAGGTAAGAAGGTGAGTACTAAGAGCGGTAGGACTAACCATTCTATCATTTATCTTGCAAAGATAGGAGACCAGTACAAGGTTATGTCTGCTAGGATGGATACGGAAGCCGACCTTATTGATGATGAATTTAATGCCAATAAAGAATTAGGTTTTGAGAATGGTTTTGCCGATAATGATAGCTTGACTAGTAAAAATCTAAAAAAGATGTTGAAGGCTATGGAAGAGCGTAAAGGAAGGCTCTTGGACTATTATAAGAAAAGGGGAATATAAATATTATACAGAGAGTATGCAAAAAACTCTGTAAATTAAAATAAGTCCTTCTATGATAATTTAACCATAGAAAGATTTTTGATTTTACAGACTTTTTTACATAGACTCGCTTGTTGAGATCGAACGTGTCTACCGACAAGCGAAAAGGGACAGTATTAATTTACATATTGCTAATCTCCCATTCCTAAAAAAACCATTGATGATTTTGACTTCGGATTCCAACCAGGAATCAATAAAAAAGAAGTCTTAGAACTAAATAATCTAGGTTTTTTTGGAAAAAAATATGAAAATGTTGATGATACAATCAACAACTATTTTTAAAATATAAAAAAATCCTATAACAAAAAAACAGCGCACACAGATAAAATACTCAACCATAATTTATGGCGTTTTTTTCTATATCTAATAAATTAATATATACAGTCCAACTTGTAATTTGTAAAATAAATATCAAAATAACCCAGATGTTATCTAACTTAATCTTCCCATTAGATATCATCCCAATCAAGATAGTCGCAAGTAAAAAAATACTATTCCTAATATTTTATTCATATGTAACACCTCCTTGTGTAATATATTCGTAGTTAATACTACTTTTTTTCTTTTTCTATCCTGCACTCTTTGTGGGATAGTATTAATATGGATAGAGACTATAGTTACATTGTTTCAGACTAAAGTAAATATAACATAAATCGAAATAGTTATCAATATAAATAGTAAAAAAATTAAAAAAATCTGTGTATTCAAAAATTGTTTATATAAAAATGCTACACTGTCCTATATAATCAACAGCAAAAATCTAAAGAAAATCTTGAAGGCTATGGAAGAACGTAAATTTAAGATACTAGACTATCATAAAAAAAGGAATATAAATTATTAAAAAAGGCACCGACCTCAAAAGAGAGGTCGGAAAAAGTCATTGAGTTCAAATAAAAATGAAACATGTGTAGTTAAAAATATCGTTGAAACATCAGTATATACTTGCAAGAGTAGACGCTACAACTCTTACAAGTGTAAGGTTGGTAGAGTTGCACCTAATAGAGTCAATCGTAGATTTAATACTTCTATTGCGCACCAAAAGATAAGAACTGATACAAGCGAATTTAAGTACTATAAAATTGATATTAAGGGTAGGACGGATGAGTCCTATTGAATACAGGTTATCCGCTTTGGCTGCATAAAAATAGCGAGGCAGCATAAACTGTCTCGCTAATAAAGTCTAACTTTTTGGGGTCACATCATTTTCTGTTTTTATTTATTATACTAAATGAAGTACATAGAACCTTCAGCAGCCAACCTTTCGTTTAGGTTGATCACCTTTGAACTAGTATTCTTTATCTTTACAATCTTGCCGGGGATACCTACGACTGTTGCCCCATTTGGCACATCGTGTAGGACTACGCTGTTGGCACCGACCTTGACCTCGTCTCCAAGGGTCACAGGACCTAATACCTTGGCTCCTGAGCCTATTATAACGTCATTACCTACTGTAGGGTGCCTCTTGCCTGTGTGGTTACCTGTACCGCCTAGAGTGACTCCCTGATAGATGGTAACCCTATTGCCGACCTCTGCAGTTTCTCCGATTACAACACCCATACCATGGTCTATCATGATACTATGGCCTATAGTGGCTCCTGGGTGGATTTCTATACCAGTTAGGAACCTAAATATCTGGGATACCAGCCTTGCCAGGAATTTTAAGCCCATATTGCTAAGTGCATGGGATATGCTGTGGCCTATTAGGGCATGGACAGATGGATATATAATAAATACCATCAGTCTATTCAAAAATTTTATCTTACCCCTGCTGGATGCAGGGTCATTAGCTATAATATAATCAATGTTCTTTATAAATTTCATCTACATCACCATCTCAATCTCAAACATAATAGTTGGCAACTTTTGATTAAAATATACCCATTGACATATACTTGTCCGCGCCATCTGGAGCAACTGTGACAACCTTTTTACCTGGGAACCTTTCGGCCAGCTTCTTGGCAGCGGCTATATTAGCTCCGGCAGATATACCTATAAGGATACCCTCATTATTGGCTACCTGTCTTACCATTTCAAATGCTTCATCATCAGTAATTAATATAACTTCATCTACAATGTCTGCAAAGTAGTTCTTTGGAATGAAGTTTGCACCGATCCCCTGGATCTTGTGTGGTCCAGCCTGGCCCCTTGTAATTAATGGTGAGGATTTGGCTCTACACCATAAACTTTAATTTGAGTATTCTGGTCCTTTAGGTAGGAGCCTATACCTGATACAGTACCACCAGTACCTATGCCTGCAACAAAAATATCTACATCCTTTAATTCATCATATATTTCTGGTCCAGTTGTCTTGTAGTGATAGTCAGGGTTGTCCTTGTTGTCAAACTGGCCTAAGGACTTGTATTCACCACTGGCCAGTAGTTCCTGCATCTTGTCTATACTTCCCTGCATACCCTTGGCAGCCTCTGTCAATATCAACTCGGCACCATAGGCCTTGATTAGGCTTCTTCTTTCAACACTCATGGATTCAGGCATTATTATAGTTACCTGGTAGCCCCTGCTTTTACCAATCATTGCTGTAGCGATACCAGTGTTTCCACTAGTTGCTTCAACAATTCTATCGCCAGCCTTTAGTAGGCCCTTTTCCTCTGCCCCCAGTATCATACCTAGGACTGCACGGTCCTTAATAGACCCTCCTGGATTCTTGTTTTCCAGCTTTACATATACGTTTTTTTATCTATCTTTTCCAAATTTACAAGTGGTGTATTTCCTATTAATTCTATTACGTTCTTTTTTTCATCTTCATTTCTCCTTATCTTATCTGTTGTTAGTGGTCATCAGGCTATAAGGCCCAAGTATTCTGGTATAAATTATCCCAAAAAGATACCTAAACTCTTTGATCGTATAGGAATCTCTGCTACTCCTAGTGGTTACAAGAACAGCAACAACAGCAAGAGATGCCTCCAAACGCAGTGAATATGAAATTTTTAGTCTGTATATTTTTCATTTGAACATCTCCTTTACCTTTTTGGTAATCAATAAATAGAAATTTGATTTTCGAACTCTATTTTTAATAACCTGTATTTTATTATCCTGAAATTAAAGGGAATATACTTGCAATTTTAATTCCGATTAATTTACTAGGGATTAATAACTATTGTATACCAAGAGCCTGGCTTTGTCTATACCCAAAGATAAAAAAGATATTAATAAAATATTCGAAAAATTCTTTCTATCACTAGAAATTAATCTGATGATGGAGTATAATTGTTTTTAAAATATTAGAAAAGAGGTGTTGTATATGGGATATATACCAACTTATGATCAGGCCTTAGAGCTTTTAAAGAAGTACAACAAGGAGGACTTTCATATACATCATGGCAAGACAGTGGGTGGTGTTATGAGGTACTTTGCGAACAAGTTTGATCCGGAGAGGGCAGACTTTTGGGAAGTAGTAGGTCTTTTACACGATTTGGACTTTGAGTTGTATCCTGAAGAACATTGTGTCAAGCAGGTAGACCTAATGAAGGCTGAGGGTCTTGACCAGTCCATTATAGATTCGACTATTAGTCATGGATATGGTCTCACAGGGGCTACAGTTAAGCCAGAGAAAGATATGGAAAAAATATTATTTGCTACTGATGAACTTACGGGTATAGTTGGGGCGGCTGCTTTGATGAGACCTTCCAAGAGCGTTTCAGATATGGAGCTAAGGTCTTTGAAGAAAAAATTTAAGGACAAGAAGTTTGCTGCTGGCTGCTCTAGAGATGTAATAAGGCAGGGAGCTGAGAACCTTGGCTGGGAATTAGACGACCTCTTAAATGAAACTCTTGAGGCAATGAAGTGGCTTGAAGAAAATAAATAGGGGGAATATTTATGTCTGTAGAAAAGGTAAAAGAGTATTTTGAACAGTTTGGTATGAGTGATAGGGTATTGGAGTTTGACAGGTCTAGTGAGACTGTTGAACTGGCTGCCCAGGCTGTTGGTTGCGAACCAAAACAGATAACCAAGACCATGTCCTTCTTAGTTGAAGATGAACCTATTTGATATGCCTAGCAGGTGATGCTAGAATAGCTAATGCCAAGTACAAGCAAGAGTTTGGAACGAAGGCCAAGATGATTTCATTTGATGATGTTGAAGGACTTATAGGCCATCAGGTTGGGGGAGTATGTCCCTTTGCCATAAGGGAGGGGGTCAAGGTCTACCTGGATGAATCTCTAAAGAGGTTTGAGACTGTATATCCTGCTGCAGGAAGCGGAAACTCTGCCATAGAGATGACTATACCGGAGCTGGAAAAGTACTCAAATTACACAAAATGGATAGATATAGCCAAGGATTGGGAATAATGCCGTTAGACTAGGGCAAAAATGAGGCTATAGAAATTTGTATACGACAAGATAAGAGTGGGGACCATATAGAAATTAAGATAGGGTCTCCCTTTTTATGTTCGAATATATCTGATATAGATATTGACAGAGGACCCTTAGGCGTAGGGAGATAACTCAACGAGCTAATACCTGGCAAGGAATATGATAAGAGGACCCTTAGGCATAGGGAGATAACTTTAGATCTGATGGGACTGAAGACTTCTTCTTTTTAGTCTATCATTATTGCTATTATCCACCATAGTCTGTATAATATGAGTAGTGTAATTGTTGAAATTTAGAAGTTTTAAAGGAGAAAATATGTTATTACTTGCAGACAAGTGGAAAGAATATGAATTAATAGATTTAGGTGGCGGAGAAAAGCTAGAACGATGGGGAGACTATGTCCTAAGAAGGCCAGATCCCCAGGTAATATGGCCAATAGAGAGGGAGTGGTCCCTATGGAAGAACCCACATGGCCACTACCACAGGAGCAATAGGGGTGGTGGTAGCTGGGAGGTTAAGAAAAAATACCCAGACCAGTGGACTATTAACTATGGTCCGCTAAAGTTCAAGATAAGGCCTACAGGCTTCAAGCATACTGGATTATTCCCTGAGCAGGCAGCTAATTGGGACTGGATGATAGACAAGATAAGGACTGCCAAGAGGCCTATAAAGGTCCTAAACCTATTTGCCTATACCGGTGGGCATCTGTGGCCTGTGCCTATGCTGGTGCAGAGGTATGCCATGTCGATGCAGCCAAGGGTATGGTTAACTGGGCCAAGGAGAATATCGAGTTATCTGGACTCAAGGATAGGACCGTTAGGTTTATAGTAGATGATGCGGTCAAGTTTGTGGAAAGAGAAATCAGGCGTGGCAACAGATATGATGCCATTATAATGGACCCACCTTCTTATGGTAGGGGACCTAAGGGCGAGGTTTGGAAAATTGAGGACAAGTTGTTTGAATTTGTAAGTCTGTGTATGCAGGTCTTATCAGACAAGCCCCTTTTCTTCTTGATTAACTCATATACTACGGGCTTTTCACCAATTGTTCTGGAAAATGTCTTAGAAACTACTATAGGCAAGAAGGCCAAGGGTGGAAAGATATATGCCGGTGAAGTCGGCATACCAGCCTCAAGAAATGGTATGGTTCTACCTTGTGGTATATTTGGTAGATGGGAAAGATAGGAAGCGATAAGATGGATTTAAAGGTGATATATGAGGACAACCATCTATTGGTGGTAGAGAAGCCCGTAAACGTCCTTTCACAGGCTGACAATACTCAAGATATAGATATGGTGTCTATGTGTAAGGCCTATGTAAAGGAAAAGTACAAGAAGCCGGGTAACGTCTATATAGGTCTGGTCCATAGGCTAGATAGGCCAGTCGGAGGGGTTATGGTTTTTGCCAAGACCTCCAAGGCGGCATCAAGGCTGTCAGACCAAGTAAGGACCAGGACTATGAAGAAGACCTACAGGACAGTGGTTGTAGGAAAGTGTCAAAAAGATGGGATTGTGTGGATTACTTGTACAAGAATACAAAAACCAATATGGTAAAGGTTGTTGATAAGTCCAACAAGGATGGTAAGATGGCCAGCCTATCCTATAAGAAGTTAGGAGAGACCTATTCTGATAAGGACATGCTAGATTATTCCCTTCTTGAGGTAGACCTGCATACAGGCAGGCCCCACCAGATCAGGGTCCAGTTTTCTAGCCGTAACCACCCTCTTTACGGGGACCAGAGGTATTCTAAGTTTTCTAAGGTTGGCCAGCAGATAGCCCTTTGGTCAGCCAGGATAGAGTTGGTCCATCCGACAACCAAGGAAGTGATGGCCTTTGAAGCTGAGATGCCAAATGCCTACCCCTGGAATATTTTTTAGGAGGCCATTATGATTGATTACGGTGGTTTTTATATAGACAGGCCAGTAGGTAATAATGCCTTCTCCTACGAAGAGAGAGCCAAGAAGAGAATATATGTACCTAAATTGATAGATGCCAGGATAGACCAGGTAGAGCTTGGTGGTCCAGCGACCTTTATAGAGATTGAAGATGGACAGGAGAAGGAATGCTTTGGTATGAAAAATATCTACCACCTGGTGGATAGGGAGATTACTGAAATGGGCAAGGAAGTCTACCTCTTTGACAACCACAACCATGCCTTTTTCTTTTGGTGTCAGGCCCTAAAAAGGGGCTTGATGAAGAGGGGGCAGGTACTCTTGCATGTGGATCAGCACAAGGATACCAGGATACCCCCAGACTATGATGTGGATATAGGGGACTTGGAGGACGTGAAAAGGTACACCAATGAGGTCTTAAATGTGGGGTCCTTTATAAGGCCAGCCCTACACCATGGTATATTTTCAGACCTTATGATAGTTGACTCAACCTACTCTATGGGTATGGAATACCCAGAGTCCTATGTCTTGGATATAGACCTGGATTTTTTCTCCAGGGATATGGATTATATTGACTATGACCTAAAAATAGCAAGGGTCAAGAAATATATTGAGGGTGCAAGCCTAATTACAATCGCAACTAGCCCCTACTTTATCGAGCAGGACAGGGCCCTAAAGGTACTTAGAGACCTCTTTGACTTATAAGTAGTATTACATAAGCTATATACTGCTAGTTCCAGCCTCCTATGTGAGTCTAGAAAAAAGCAGGAAAATATGTTATTATAAGGGGTATAACTATAAAAAAATATGAAACAATATGGAGGTAATTATGTTATTTCAAGAATGGAAGAATATTAGTGAAAATCAGGCAAGTGAAGAGGCCGAAGTAAAGTTCTGGGAAGAGTTTTTAAGGGCTGAAACTTATATATACAATGATATATTAAACAACAAGACTCAGATTGTAGCTGGAAAGGTATCAGACCTTGCGGAAAAGTATAATACTAGTCCTGAGTACTTCATGGGCTTCCTAGATGGTATAAATGAAAGCATAGAAATGGCCCAGGACCTGGAAAAGATAGAGGCAGATACTCAGATTAATATTAAGATAGACTGGGAGAAGCTATACTATAACATGGTAAATGTTGAGGCCCACTGGCTATATGGTCTAAAGGGTTGGAATGATATCCTAGATGAAAAGACTAGAAAGCAGATTAGGAAGGACCACAACAGGTCAAAGATGGTTATCAATGATGACAAGGTTGGAAGAAATGATCCATGTCCATGTGGTAGTGGAAAGAAGTACAAGAAGTGCTGCGGAAAGTAGACTATAGGCCTATTTGACAAAAAAACACAAAAAAATTAAAAAAAACAGAAAATAAATTGACAAAAGCATTTTCATGATGTAAAATATATGGTTATGCCTTGACCAAATCCTTGAAATATGCTATAATAAGGCATAGACTGAAAGGATAGGTGATACTTTTGGCAACAACAGCTACATTAGATAATATCAGGCATACTCTTGAGAAGTATGTAGGCAGGAAGATTTTGCTAAAGGCAAACAAGGGCAGAAAGCAAATAGTTACAAAACAGGGTATTTTAGAGACTCTATACCCAAGTGTATTTGTAATCAAAGTAGGTCATGGAGATGAAGGCTTTGAGAGGGTAGCATATAGCTACTCTGATTTATTGACTGAGACAGTTAAGATAAAGGTTTTTAAAAATAAGGTAAGTTAAGAGATTAGGGATTGGGTATTATTACGCAATCTCTTTTTTTAGTAAAATTTATATAGGGTGATGAATTTTATATAGTCAGTCAAGGCCATGGGCCTATTTAAATTTTAAAGCATATCCTAAAAAGTAATATTTTATGCTAGCTTTATATGATATAATAAGTAAAGCGAAATAATGCATATTGAATACAATAATAAGTAAAATATAAAATAGTAGGCCAGGCCTATTAGGAGTGATGATATGGATAGTATTAGACTGAGGGCTATGGGTAAGGTAAACCTATCTATAGACATAAAGGGTATATTAGATGATGGCTACCATGATGTAGAAATGGTAATGCAGTCTGTAAATTTATCAGACAAGCTACTAATTAGGAAGTCTAGGGGGAATTTTTCGATGAAGTGTTCCAACTCAGATGTACCACTTGGAAAGAAAAATATAATATACAAGACTTGGATGCTTATGAAAAAGAGATATAAGATAAATAGTGGAATAGAGGTCTTTCTAGAAAAGAACATTCCTATTGCTGCTGGTATGGCAGGGGGAAGTGCTAATTCTGCGGCTGTATTTGTTGGCGTAAACAAGCTATTTGAGCTAGGTCTAAGTGATGATGACCTGATAGACCTGTCTAAGGAATTGGGGTCAGATATAGCCTTTTGTATAAAAGGGGGAACCTATTTAGCTACGGGCAGGGGGACTGACCTAAAAAAGCTTGATGACCTTGAACTTGACCTAGAGGTCTTAGTATGTAGGCCAAATATTTTTGTATCTACTAAGAAGGTCTACAAGAAATTTGATACTATGTATGAAAGAAAGATAGAAATAGATAGGCCTGACAATGTGAGTTTGATCAAGGCAATTAAGGATAAAAATATGGACCTTCTGGTATCCAGTATGTGTAATGTACTTGAACCAGTGACAAAAGAGTGGTGTTCAGACATAGGAAATATAGAGAAAATAATGCTTGAAGAGGGCGCTGATAAGTCCATGATGAGTGGAAGTGGACCTACAGTCTTTGGCTTTTTTAAGGACAAAAAAAAGGCCAGAAAGTGTGCAAATATCCTGAGAAAGCAGTATTTACAGACCCACTTAACATCTATGTCCAAAAAGGGGGTAGAGATATATGGGAATAAATAAGTTAAACTTGGATGATTACAAGCCTCTAAGAGAGGTAGTTTTTGAAAATATGAGAAAGGCTATTATAGAGGGTGTCCTAAAGCCAGGAGAAAGACTCATGGAGATCCAGCTATCAGAACAGTTGGGTGTGAGCAGGACCCCTATAAGAGAGGCTATAAGAATGTTGGAGCTAGAAGGCCTGGTTGTTATGCTCCCAAGAAAGGGGGCCTATGTAGCCAACATAAGCAAGAAGGACCTTATGGATATTCTAGAGGTAAGAGTTGGTTTAGAGGGTCTGGCAGCCTACTGTGCTACAGACAGGATGACAGAGGACCATATAAGGATGCTAGAAATCATATCAAAGGACCTTGAAGAGGCTGTCTATAAGAATGATGTAGAGACTATGCTGGCCAAGGATGAGGAATTTCACACCCTTATATTTGAAGCAACCGGCAACAAGAGGCTCATGAACATGATGATCAACATATGGGAGACAGTCTATAGGTTCAGGCTCATGTATATGTCTGATTATAGCTCGGCCGTAAACATAGTGGATGAGCACAAGAAGATAATAGAAGCTTTTAAGAAAGGAAGAGCTCATCTTGCAGAAAGCTAGCCAAGGAGCACATAGAGTTGGCACAGCAGTTTATGATAGAAAAGCTAATGCAAGATGACAGGGTGTAGTTTATGGATAATAGGGCGATAGGAGTGTTTGACTCTGGTCTAGGAGGTCTTACAGTCCTGAAGGAAATAAATAAATACTTGCCAAATGAGGATATTATATACTTTGGTGATACAGCTAGGGTTCCTTATGGGTCTAGGTCCAAGGAGACTATAATAAAGTATACCTTCCAGGCCATAAACTTTTTGGCAGAACAAAATGTAAAGGCCATTGTAATTGCATGTAATACTGCCTCTGCAAGGGCCTTACTAGAAGCAAGGGAAGAATATGATATACCAATTATGGGTGTTATAGAGCCGGGGGCAAGAACTGCCGTATATTCTACTAGAAACAAGGTTGTAGGAGTAATAGGGACAGCTGCAACAGTGAACTCCAAGGCCTACAACAAGGCTATAAAGTCAAAAGATAGTAGTATCAGGGTTATAGGTAAGGCTTGTCCTATATTTGTACCCCTAGTTGAAGAGGGCTGGTCAAATAAGGAAATATCGGCTACAGCAGCCCATATGTACCTAGATTCTTTGGTGGAAAAGGGCATAGACTCTCTAGTGTTAGGATGTACCCATTATCCAATCCTAAAGAGGACTATAGGAGAGGTTGTAGGCAAGGATGTGAAGTTGATAAATCCAGCCAAGGAAACAGCCCTAGACTTAAAGGATGTCCTAGAGAAGAGGGATATGATGAATGATTCAGACCAGAAGGGTACTTGTAAGTACTTTGTATCCGACATAAATGAACAATTCTCAAAGGTAGCATCCGAATTTTTAAAGAAGAAGATAAAGAATGAGAACTTAGAGAAGGTAGAAATACACAGGTACTAGCGGATGGAATGAGGTGAAAATATGAAGGTAAAACTCAAGATAAAGACATCCCAATATTTAGACGGAAGTGATTTTCAGACTATAGAATCCTATTACAAGGGTGAGCAAATAGAAAAGAATGGTAATATTTACATAACCTTTTCGGAGTTTGATACATCCAAGGAGAGGTCTAGCACCATAAAGATATCTGATGAGGAGGTTTTACTACTCAAGTCAGGAGACATCACTAGTAGGATGAAGTTCAGGGAGGATAGGGACTTTAGGTCTAAGTACAGGACCCCATACGGTGTATTTGATATGGACCTACATACCTACAAGATATCAAAAAGGATATCAGACAAGGAGCTTAAGTTAAATTTGGACTATAAGATATCTATAAGGGGTCTTATGGATGCCAACAATAGGTTGGAAATGAAGGTAGTTCCGGAGGTGTAGTATGGTATATGATAGAATGAAACAAACTGTACTAGACCACCAGCTGATAGAAGATGGTGATGGCATAGTGGTAGGCCTGTCCGGTGGACCGGACTCGGTCTGTCTATTGCATACCCTATACAGGTTGTCCAAGGAAAAAAAATTAAAAATCTATGCAGTCCACCTAAATCATATGATCAGGGGGTTAGATGCTTTTTTAGACTCTCTTTATGTGATGAAGCTATGTCAGAGTCTGTATATTCCTTGCTTTATAAGGACCATTGATGTACCCAAGTACTGTCAGGAAAATAAGCTTGGTCTAGAGGATGGGGCAAGACGATTGAGATACCAAGTATTTTCTGAGGTGAGAGACAGGCTTGGTGCCAAGAAGATAGCTATTGGTCACAACAAGAATGACCAGGCGGAAACTATACTTATGAGAATAATGAGGGGAACAGGCCTTCAAGGTTTGAGGGGTATAGAATACAAGAGAAAAGATGGGGTTATAAGGCCAATACTTGATATTGATAGGGAGTCTATAGAAACCTATTGTATGGAACACAAGCTCTTACCCAGAATAGACTCTAGCAACCTAGAACCAATATACTCAAGGAACAAGATAAGGTTAAAGATCCTGCCTTATATGAAATCCGAATTCAACGACAATATTGTAGATAGTATAGTCAGGATGGGTGACAGTCTAAGGGTTGATAGTGACTATATAAATTTTCAGGTAGATAAGATTGCTGAATATGCAGTCAAGACCTACAAGGATGGGTCCTATATTTGTCGATTACATAAAGGATGCCCACCCGGCAATCAAGACCAGGATAGTAATTAGGGCTATTAGGAATCTACTTGGTAATGTGACCTCCATAGAAAAAAAGCATATAGACGAAGTTCTAGACCTGATGCCAGGAGAGAAGCGTTACAAGAAGATAGACCTACCAAGAGGTCTGCATGCCTATAGGTTTGCTGACTATATACTTATGAGTCAGAAGGAGATAAAAGTAGAGGATGTTGAATACGACTACAAGATAAACCCTGGCACAGACCAGTATATAGAAGAAATTGACAAGACTCTGAAGACTAGGTTGATAAGCCAGAATGATTTTGATAGGAGCAACTTTAAGAGTGGTAAACAATACCTTGACTTTGACAAAATAAAGGGACATATAAGATTGAGAAATCGTCGTCAAGGTGATAAAATAAAATTGTTAGGTGGAACTAAAAAGGTTAAAGACCTATTCATAGGCCTGAAGGTACCTAGAGAGGAAAGGTCTTTCGTGCCTTTTGTAGTAAATAATGATACAGTTGTGTCCATTTATGGGTATAGGATAAATGTAGACTACAAGGTAGATGATGATACAAAGAGGATATTAGAGATATCAATCGACTAAGAAGTTGGTTGTAGAGGAGGTAAGATTTGAAGAGAGCATTAAGAGGGGCAGGCCTGTACCTAGTACTCTTGCTGGTTATATTCTTTGGTGTTAGATACAGTGCAAACCAGACAGTAGATGTCAAGACTATGGAATTTTCCAAGGTATATAAGGAGCTAAAAGCAGGTAATGTAAAAAGCCTACATATAATTGATGATACTGGTATAGAAGGAACCCTGAAAAATTCAAAGGTAAAGTTCAAGTCCTATATACCAAGTGAGGTTAGGGGTGAAAACCTATCTAAGGACCTATTAAATGGCGTCCAGAAGAATAACCTGGTTCTTGAAGGGGAGTCCAAGCCGAAGACTCCTTGGATTGTAGAGATGATACCAACAATACTATTGTTGATATTTATGGCAGTAGCCTTTTTCGTACTAATGAACCAGAGTCAAGGTGGCGGTGGGGGAAGAATGATGAACTTCTCCAAGTCTAAGGCTAAGCTTCACAAGGGTGATGAAAAGGTAAATGTAGTATTTGACGATGTAGCAGGACTAAATGAAGAAAGGATGAATTGCAGGAAGTTGTAGACTTTTTGAAGAATCCAAAGAAGTATATGGACCTAGGAGCCAGAATACCTAAGGGAATCCTAATGGTAGGACCTCCAGGAACAGGTAAGACCTACCTGTCAAAGGCAGTTGCTGGTGAGGCTGGAGTGCCATTTTTCAGTATCAGTGGTTCAGACTTCGTTGAGATGTTTGTAGGAGTAGGTGCATCAAGAGTAAGAGACCTATTTGAACAGGCCAAGAAGGAGTCCCCAGCCATTGTGTTTATTGACGAAATAGACGCAGTTGGTAGAAAGAGAGGGGCAGGTCTAGGTGGAGGCCATGACGAAAGAGAACAGACTCTAAACCAGCTACTAGTAGAGATGGATGGCTTTGGTATAAACCAGGGTATAATTATTATGGCAGCTACAAATAGGCCAGACATACTGGACCCTGCATTACTTAGACCAGGTAGGTTTGATAGACAGGTAGTAGTTGGTAGACCAGATGTTAAGGGTAGAGAGGCTATCTTTAGGGTTCACTCTAGAAAGAAGCCTTTAGCAGATGATGTAGACCTAGCTGTTTTAGCTAAATTTACAGCAGGCTTCACACCAGCTGATATAGAAAATGTAATGAATGAAGCAGCTATTTTAACTGCTAGAAAAAGAGAAAATAAGATTTCCATGGAGACCATAGAAGAGGCTATCACTAAGACAGTTGTAGGTGTTGCCAAGAAGTCAAGGATAATTACTGAAAAGGAAAGAAACCTAACAGCCTACCACGAGGCAGGCCATGCTGTTTGTGCCCATGTTCTAGACTTGATGGACCCAGTCCACCAGGTTACTATCATACCTAGGGGTATGGCAGGTGGATTTACTATGCAGCTACCTACTGAGGACAAGTACTATGCCACAAAGGGAGAAATGCTACAGGAATTGATAGTACTATTGGGTGGTAGGGTCTCAGAGGAGATCAACCTAGATGATATATCAACGGGAGCATCAAATGACCTGGAGAGGGTAACTAGCCTGGCTAGGAGCATGGTAACTAAGTACGGTATGAGTAGCAAATTAGGTCCTTTGACATTTGATTCAAGTGATGAGGTCTTCTTAGGAAATAGCATAGGTCACTCAAGACAGTATTCTGAAGAGGTTGCATCTGAAATAGATGTGGAAGTAAGAAAGATTGTTGTGGATGCCTATGAAAAGACTAGGGAGATACTGAAGTCAAACCAGGATAGGCTAGATTATATAGCTAAGGCCTTACTAGAGTATGAAACACTTAACGACAAGCAGTTTGAAGAGGCCTTTGAAATGAGATTGCCATTTGGTCAAAACGACAAGTCTAAAGAGGATAGCACTCCAGAAAAAATTGTCATTTCTGAAGATACTGGCAGTGAAAACAGGATGCCTGCTTCTCAAGACCTTGTAAGTGAAGATAGGATAGATGAAGAGTAAAATTTAAGACTAAAATATTAGGGGCTGGCCTTTTTACTAGCCCCTTTTAAATTTGAAAATTCACACCTACTTTTCAACAAACGATATATTATAAGCCTGGGTATGCTATAATGTAAGGGTAGGGTAACTACGAATTGATTTTTGAATGGGGGTTTGATTATTATGAGTAATAAGGCAAGAGTAAGCGAATTTTTAGGCAAGGCAGGAGTATATTATCTAACTACAGTAGATGGTAATAAGCCTAAGTGTAGACCAATTGGTTTCCAGATGTTGGTTGATGATGAAATATATTTTTGTGTAGGAGATTTCAAGGAAGTCTACAAACAGATGCAGGCTAATCCTTATGTAGAAATCTGTGCTACAATAGAAACTGATTTTATCCGTTACTTTGGTAAGGCAGTATTTGTTGAATCAGCAGACCTAGAAGCCAAGGCCTTTGAGGTTCTACCAATGTTAAGCAGCTATACAATGAAAAGACAGGTTTTAAGATGAAAATCTTCAAGCTAGAAGAAGCTGTTGCTGAGTTTAGGTCAATGATGAAGGTTGAAGAAAGAATAGAATTCTAAGAGACCAAATTTATTGATCTGGGGGACTAGAGTTTAAGAGCTCAAGTGTAAAAGTAAACGTAAGACGATATAAATAAAACAGAGGTCAGCATTCTCCTTTTTAGGCATAGAATACAACCTCTGTTTTTTATTGATATTTAGACTAATATAATTGATAATTATAAAAAATAAAGATATGGTTAGTGTGAAGGCTAGCAAAAAGCAGGGGATGCAGGATTAATTTACATACCCACAAAATCCGCAGACCCTGCTTGAAGCTAGCCATTTAAACTATATATAAGAATCTAGTCCCCTGATAGAAATCTCTCCAGTAAAGATCTCTTCCAAAAATCCTAATTCATTTCTAACTATCAAATTACCATATTCATCTATATTTTCGGCAAAGACCTTGTCCTTTTGTCCATCCCTAATCAAGTAGATTTCCTTGCCAAGGACTGCTGACTTGTCCTTTAGTATCCCTAATATACGGGTATAGTCCCTCTTTTTGAAATCCTCATAAAGGTATTCAAAGTCTATAAAGAAGGTCCTTAGAAGGTCTAGGTCTTGAATTTGATAGCCCTCATTGGCAAGGGATGTAGCTACATTACTTATAGCCCCATCAAAGGTCTTGGGACCTATGTTTATCCCTATTCCAACTATTATATAGGAAATACTCTCTATCTCTGCCCTCATCTCTGTTAGGATGCCGGCTATCTTTCTCCCATTTAAAACCAGGTCATTGGGCCATTTTATCTGGCAGGCTACACCCAACTTTTCCAGGCTAGTAGCCAGGGCTGCCCCTGCTACCTGGGTAAGAAAGGAGGCCCTACTAATAGGTATGGAAGGTTTAAGTATTGTTGAGAAGTAAATTCCCTGGTCATAGTCGGATACCCAGATCTTGCCAGACCTACCCTTTCCTTGAGTTTGTTTCTTGGATACCACTACAGCTCCTTCAGGGGCCTGGTTGGCTATAGTATTGGCATATATATTGGTAGAGTCTATGGATTCAAAGTAGTAGACCTCCTGGCCCATGTAGGATGTCTTTAACTGGTGCTTTATCTCATAGGAGCTAAGTCCCCTTTTTTCTTTTCGATATAGCCTGTATCCGTGTCCAGCCTTTGATTTTATGTCAAAACCCTCCGTCTTTAGGGCCTTTATATGTTTCCAAACAGAGGCTCTTGATAGTCCTAATATATCTGACATATACTCTCCGGATATATACTTATCTGAATTATCTATTAGTATATTTATAACCTTTCTCTGGTTTTTGTCATCGTGTCACCATCCTAATAAAATTTTACTATTACATATATTATACTATCACAATCAGCACTTGATAAGGGCCTTTTGTACTAATAAAGTCATAAAATTAAGCATCTGACCCTAATATTATAATTAAAAATTTAGGTTATATAGGTAGTTAAAAAAATTTTCTGTACCTTGGTGTATATTAATGATATAATAAAAACGTTATAAAGGGCTAGTTTCAAGCCCTTGGCATTTGAATAAATGCGCGTAATATTTTTAACAATAAATAATAAAGGAATGGTAAATATATATGTTGTTGGTTTTTGATATAGGAAATACAAATATGGTATTAGGTGTATACGATGGAGATAACCTAGTAAGAGACTGGAGAATAAATACAGACCTAAATAAGACTTCTGATGAGTATGGCGTACTGATTAAGAGTCTATTTGATGCTAGTAATATTTCCCTAGGTGTAGTAGATGCGATTATAGTATCATCTGTTGTGCCTGCAGTAATGCACTCTTTGGAGAACTTCTGCAGGAAGTACTGTAATATCAGTCCAATGGTTGTTGGACCTGGTATAAAGACTGGTTTAAATATAAAGTATGAGGACCCTAAGATGGTCGGTGCAGATAGGATAGTAAATGCAGTTGCCGCCATATCTAAGTATAACTGCCCGGTTATAATCATAGATTTTGGAACAGCAACTACATATTGTGCTGTCTCAAAGAAGGGCGAGTATATAGGTGGGGCGATTTCTCCAGGTATGAAGATTTCTAGTGAGGCTCTTTTCCAAAAGGCATCCAAGCTGCCTAGGGTGGAACTAGTGACTCCAGAGACAGTTATTTGTAAGGATACAGTATCAGCCATGCAGGCTGGTATAATATATGGCTATGCAGGCCAGGTTGAAAAAATAGTAGGTCTGATGAAGAAGGAGCTAAAAGATGAGGGAACACTTGTAATAGCAACTGGTGGTCTGGCTAATATGATATCCCAGGAAACAAATGCTATTGATGTTATAGATCCAAATCTTACCCTAGAAGGCCTAAGGATAATATACGAGAAGAATATATAGGAAGGATAAGATATATAGTTCTTTTATCTAGATAGGAGAAGTAATATAGTGAAATTTAGAGATTTTGAAGTTGAAAATGAAGTTTTTTTAGCACCAATGGCAGGAGTAACAGACCTGCCATTTAGGTTAATATGTAAAGAATTAGGCTGTGGGCTCCTATATACAGAGATGATAAATGCCAAGGCCCTTTGCTATGATGATAAAAATACGAAGAAAATGCTTAATATCTTGGATGAAGAGCATCCGGTGGCAGTCCAAATATTTGGAAGTGACCCGGAGTTTATGGGCAAGGCGGCCCAAATTTTAAATGACTACCCGAATGAAATTTTGGATATAAATATGGGTTGTCCAGCACCTAAGGTAGTAAAAAATGGTGATGGGTCTGCCCTTATGAGAAATCCCAAACTGGCAGGACAAGTCATGGACCAGGTTGTGAAAAACTCAAAGAAGCCGGTTACCCTAAAGATACGTAAGGGCTGGGATGATAATTCTATAAATGCTCTAGAAATAGCCAAGATAGCAGAGGATTGTGGTATATGTGCCATTACAATACATGGCAGGACTAGGGAGCAGTATTATTCCGGTCAGGCGGATTGGGATATTATAGGGGAGGTAAAGTCTCAAATATCCATACCTGTTATAGGAAATGGGGATGTCACTAGTGTGGAGGACGCCATTAGAATCAAGGACCATACTGGCTGTGATGCCATTATGATTGGTAGGGGGGGCCCAGGGCAACCCTTGGATATTTAAGAGGATTGACTACTATATGAAGACAGGCCAGCTACTAGATCAGCCTAGCAAGGATGAGAAGATAGATGTAGCTATCAAGCACATGGGCTTGGCTATAAAAGAGCATGGAGAATATGTGGCCGTAAGAGAGATGCGTAAGCATATAGGTTGGTACCTAAAGGGTATGAAGAACTCTGCCAGGTTTAGGGACCAGATAAATCATATGGAAACTGCGAAAGAGGTAATTGAGACCTTGAACCAGTATAGGAACTACTAGGGGGAAAAGATGAACAAGCTGATGGATTTTGACCAGGCTATTGACCTAATAAAAGATGGGGATACAGTAGCCTTTTCTGGATTTATGCTGGCAACTGCTGCCAGAGAGATGATGGTAAAAATTGGACAGAGATACCTAAGTGAGGGTAGGCCTAAAAACCTAACCCTGTACCAGGGGGCTGGTCTAGGAAACAATAATGACCAAGGGATATGTGAGTTATCCTATCCAGGTCTGATAAAGAGGTATGTAACAGCCCACTTTGCCAACAACAGGCCAATGATAGATATGGTCTTGAGAAATGAGGTCGAGGCCTATAACTTTCCTCAGGGTGTAATTGCTCATCTATACAGGCAGGCTGCAGGTGGTAAGGATTTTGAAATTACTAGGATAGGTCTGAAAACCTACTGTGATCCAAGGCTAAGGGGTGGCAAGGTAAATGATGCTGCCAAGGAAGACCTTGTAGACCTTATAGAAATAGATGGAAAAGAATACTTGAAGTACAAGGTTCCTAGCTATGATATTGGTATTATCAGAGGAACCAGTGCTGATGAATTTGGTAATATAAGTATGGAGGAGGAATCCTCAATTATAGACTCTTTAGATGTTGCAATGGCTGTAAAGGCCTCTGGTGGCAAGGTTATAGTCCAGGTGAAGAATCTAGTTTCTTCCCAGTCTATGAACAGGCAGGACGTGGTGATACCGGGTGTATTTGTAGATGCAATTGTGAAGTCTGAAGACCCTATAAACTTCCACCGTCAGACACCGGGAGTATATTATGATCCTATAATAGCTGGTAGGTACAAGTCTGACAAGTATGGATTTAAGCCCCTATATCTAAATGAGAGGAAGCTTATTGCAAGGAGGGCAGTCCTAGAGCTAGAGGATAATTCGGTAGTAAATCTTGGTATAGGAATACCAGAGGCGGTATCTTCTGTTGCAGCGGAAGAGGGCCTTGAAATATAATACTTACAGTAGAGAGTGGTCTTATTGGAGGAATACCCCTAGGTGGATCTAACTTTGGTTCGGCTGTGAACTCATGGGCAGGTCTAGCCATGGCTAGTCAGTTTGATTTCTATAACAGTGGAGGTCTAAAGAAGACCTTCTTGGGCTTTGCCGAGATGGATCCACGTGGAAATATAAATGTAAGTAGGTTTGGTGACAGGATTGGTGGCTGTGGAGGATTCATAGACATTACCCAGTCTACCAAGGATATAGTCTTCTGTGGCACAATGACGGCAGGAGGCCTGGTAACAGAGGTTAGAGACGGTAAGCTAGTTATTGTCCAGGAAGGAAAAAGGAAGAAATTTAAAAAGATAATAGATGAGATAACCTTTAGTGCAGAGGAGAGTTTTGAGAATGGTCAAAATGTTATTTTTGTTACTGAAAGATGTGTTTTTGCCCTTAGAGAGGATGGAATAGAACTTATAGAGATAGCACCTGGAGTAGATTTAGACAAGGACATATTGGGTCAGATGGACTTTAGGCCTATGATAGCAGAGGACCTAAAAGTTATGGATTTAAGGATATACCAAGAAGGCCTGATGGGCATAAAATAAAAGTGGATTTTAAAGATCCAATATTATATTGTAATTAAATATAATAGTAAGTAGAATTCAGTAAAGAGGTTAGGAGGTAGTTTTTATGGTTAAGGAAGTTTATAAGAATATATATACTTTTCAGGTGGTCTTGCCCAAGAGTCCCCTAAAGGCTACAAATATTTATATAATCAAGGATAGGGACAAGAACCTAGTCTTGGATACGGGTTACCACACACAGGAGACCCTAGATTCTATGCTAGCAGGTTTGGCAGACCTTGGTCTTGAAATGTCGGATACCGACCTCTTTATTAGCCATATGCATGCCGACCACTCTGGCCTGGCATCAAACTTCAAGAGTGCTGGTTGTAAGGTCTATGCCAGTGCTGCCGATGGAAAGATAATCAATGATGCTGCCAATGGTAGCTACTGGCAGCTTTTGTATAAGCTTCTAGACTACTTTAATGTGACTGGTGGTGAAATAATGTTAGAAGACCACCCAGGCTATTTATTCCAGGCACCCGATGAGGTAGACATGGACATAGTAGCACCAGGAGACATAATAAGAACGGGCGAATATGAATTTGAAGTAATGGACCTAAAGGGGCACACACCGGGACATATAGGCCTATATGAAAGAAGCACAAGATATTTTTCTGTGGTGATACAATCTTAGAGACGATTACTCCTAATATTACCTTCTGGGGATTTGAAGAGGGGGATGCCCTGAATACCTATATGAATACCCTGCTAGGTTTGAGAAAGATGGATTTTGACCATGTATTTTCAACACATAGGGACCCGGTATTAGACTATATAAAGAGGATTGATGAGATTATAGACCACCATATCTTGAGGCTTCAGGAAATACTAGATGCCATGGAGCCTGGTGTAGAATATACTATCAGGGACCTATCTCCTAGGATTACCTGGAGAATCAAGGCTGATTCTTGGGATGATTTCCCACCAGCCCAGAAGTTCTTTGCATCCGGTGAAACTATGGCCCATGTATTTCACATGGTAAAGAGGGGTCAGGTCCACATGGATGAAAGGGAGGGAGTCCTATATTTTATCAAGTTAGACGATAAGTATGACCCTAGCTGGATAAAAAGGGTATAATGAGTAACTAGATTATTATTTGTTACATTATATTATAAATGAATAATAATCTACATAGTGAAAACCTAGGTAAATAATGCTAAAATACGAGTATGTAGTGAAACAAAAGATAACTTTAGGAGGAGGATTGGATATGGTTGGAAGAATATATCATGTTGGCTTGACGGTATCAGACTTAGATAAATCAATTGCCTTTTACAGAGACATACTTGGATTAAAGTTTCAGGGAGAAATATTGATGGTTGGTGAAGCGACAGATAAGATATTTTGTAAAGAAAATTGTAAGGCAAGAGTTGCTTACTTAAATGCTTCTGAAAATATTCAAGCTCCACCTGTGGAACTGATTCAGTTTATAGATAATGAAATTAGAAAAATAGAGCCAGATTTATTTGCCACATCTATTTCTGAATTATGTTTTTATACGAATGACATTGATTTAGTTTACGAAGACCTGATCAAGAATAATGTAGAATGTTTGTCTGAACCGCAATATTTTGATTTTAGCTCAGATGGATTTGGAAAAAGTAGAGCTTTTTACTTTAAAGATCCAGATGGGATTGTACTTGAAATGATGCAACCATTATAAATATTATACAAGCAGTAAAAAATAGGAGGTCAGATATGGACAGGAAATTTTATGAAGAAATGCTGACAAGACATCAAAATAAGGATATAGATCCAGAAAAGATGTGGGATATGAGGGCCGCTAGTTTCAATGAAGCAGTAAAATCGGACAAGTCGGGATTTGTAGATGAGGTAGTGAACAGGCTGGCAGAGGCCGGTATACTAGAGGGTGCCAGCGTGCTTGATATAGGTGGAGGTAGCGGTAGGTATGCCATCCCTATGGCGAGACTAGCCCCGTCGGTGACCATGACTGATATTTCTAAAAATATGCTGGACCTGGCAAGAGAGAATGCTAATAGTCAGGGAATAGCTAATATAAATTACGAAAAGATGGTATGGGAGACAGCAGACTTGGCCAAGATAGGTTGGGATGCTAAGTTTGACCTAGCCTTTGCATCAATGTGCCCAGCAGTTAGGACTCCACAAGGTCTCAAGAATATGGTATACTCATCAAGGAAGTACTGCCTGATAAACCAGTTTATAGAGGCAACAGATTCGCTGAGCGACTTTTTGATTGAGAGGTCAGGAGTCAAGAGAGAATATAATCCACACAATGATAGGAATGCTGTCATGGCTAGCTTTAATCTTTTATGGATGGATGGCTATAGTCCAGAGATTTCCTACCTGACTAGGGAAGATAGGGATGTTCTGTCTGTTGAAGATATATTGAGGGGCTATGTCTTTGTCTTTGAGGATATTAGGGAAAAAACGGGGCTCGAAGCTGAGGACTTGATCAGGGAGTACAAGGAGACTTATTGTCCTGAGAGTCAGGGTATAGAGGTTGCTAGCAGGACTGTACTGGCTATGATTCTGTGGAAGGTATAAAATACAAAAAGGCAACATCCATAGCTATAAGTTTGCTATGGATGCTGCCGCATAGTTTAATAGATTTTGTTGATTTAAATTATCACCAACGTTATTTGACATAGAACCATTTTTTAAGAGAGTATAGTAATACTACCTTTAATTGTGCTATATTTTGTTTAAATTATTTATTTTCTAGCAGATCAAATTCCTTGGCTAGGGCCTGGACAGCATCCTGACACTTGTCTGATTCCACTATTACAGAAATTGTAATTTCAGAAGTTGATATCATGTCTATATTTACTCCAGCTCCAGCTAGGGCAGAGAACATCCTGGAGGCTATATTAGTATGAGTCATCATACCAGCCCCTACTATACTTACCTTAGCAAGCTTATCAGTTATTACTACTGACCTGGCCCCTATTTCCCTTACAACCCTTTCTAGGGCATCCTTGGCCTCTCTTGCTTCCTCTATTGAGCAAGTAAAGGCTATATCATTCATATTCTCTGTTTGAGCAGACTGGACTATCATCTGTATATTTATATCTAATTTTGATATTTCTCCAAATATCCTGGCTGCAATACCAGGCTTGTCAGGTACTCCAAACAACGACCTTGGCTACATTAAAGTCGTGGGCTATACCTGTAATTATTCCGTTATGTTCCATAGAAGCATCCTCCTTGACTACTGTTCCTAAATTATGGTTAAAGCTTGACCTAACATGAATTGCTACCTTGTGAGTCTTTGCCAACTCAACAGAGCGGTGTTGTAATACTTTGGCTCCTAAGATAGCAAGCTCTAGCATTTCGTCATAAGAAACGACCTTTAGCTTTTTAGCATTAGGCACTATCCTAGGGTCACATGAGTATACACCATCTACATCTGTGAAAATCTCGCATAGATCTGCATTCACTGCAGCGGCGATTGCTACTGCGGAGGTATCTGATCCACCCCTACCAAGGGTTGTGACATCATAGTCGGCATTTTCGCCCTGGAAGCCGGCTACTATAATAATATTATCTTCCTCTAGCTCCTTTTTTAACCTGTCAGACTCCACATTTTTTATTCTAGCCTTGCTATGGTAGGCATCTGTCATAATACCTGCCTGGGGGCCTGATAGGGAGATAGCCTTTTCTCCCATAGCTTGTATAGCCATGGCCAAAAGTGACATGGATATCTGTTCGCCAGTAGACAAGAGTCTGTCCATTTCTCTTTTTGGAGGAACCTCGGATATTTCCCTAGCCATCTGTATGAGCTTATCTGTAGTCTTACCCATAGCAGACACAATTGCTATAACCTTGTTGCCCTCCCTCTTAGTTTCAACAATTCTCCTTGCAACGTTTATGATTCTTTCCTTGTCAGCAAGAGAACTTCCTCCGTATTTTTGTACTATTAGTCCCATTTAGACCACCTCACAGACTGCACCTTTACTGCAAGGTGCTATTATTTTGCTAGCTCCACTAATTTCATACCTTTGGCTAATAGTTTCAAATGCATCCTTAACACTCGGGGCAGAATCATGGTCACAATAGGCTATGATAGTCGAACCGGATCCACTCAAGGAAAAAGGCAAAGGCTCCTGCATCTAGGGCAGCTGCCTTAAAGTCATCAAAGCTCTTGATAAGGCCCTTTCTGTATGGTTCGTGAAGCTTGTCGGCCATAGTTTTACCAATCAAGTCCTTGTTTCCAGTCATAAAGCCAGCTAGCATTAAACTCAGGTGACCGCTAGTGTGGACTGCATCTGCCATACTTATGGACTTTGGTAGGACAGACCTAGACATATTTGTAGATACCTCATAGTCAGGTATGAATAGGACACAAGTCATATCCTCAAATGGATGGATAGAGTGGTAGATGACCTGGTTATCATCAACCATAGCAGATAGGACAATATTTCCCATTAGGGCTGGGGCTACATTGTCGGGATGTCCCTCTATTTGAGTTGCTAACATAAGGATCTGGTCCTGGCCAAGTTTGGCATCTACTAGGTGGTTTGCCACAAGCAGGCCACCTACAATTGCTGATGCACTTGACCCCATCCCCCTAGCCAGGGGTATATCATTAATAATTTCAAGCTTATAACCCTTTGGGTATTTATTTACGTATTCAAATAGGTGGTTCATAGACCTTACAACTAGGTTATCTTCATGGTCCTGGCCAAGCAATTTTTGACTTTCTAGTCCCTCGATAAAAAGGGAAATCTTGTCATCTTCCTGGCACTGGAAAGTTGAATACTGTGATAGGGCCATGCCCAACACATCGTAACCAGGTCCCATATTGGCTGTTGTTGCTGGTACTCTTACTCTAATCATAGGACCACCTAACCTTCTATCAGCTTTAGGACACTTTCCAGGTTGGCTGGAATAGATTGAGGCTTAACCGCCGATTCTAGGCAAGTATCTGGATCCTTCAGGCCATTACCTGTCAATATACAAACCACCTTGGCACCCTTTTCTATATCTCCGTTTTTTACAGACTGAATCACACCGGCAAGGGATGCAGCTGAGGCAGGCTCTGCGAACACACCCTCCTGGTTGGAAAGTAGCTTGTAGGCTGCTAGAATTTCTTCGTCTGTGACTGCCTTAATAGATCCACCAGATTCGTCTCTGGCTGCTAGGGCCTTGTCCCAAGATGCTGGATTTCCAATTCTTATGGCCGTTGCTATAGTATCAGGATTTTCAAAAGTGTGACCTTCTACTATTGGAGAAGCCCCCTTGGCCTGGTAGCCCTTCATCTTAGGTAACTTTGTAGATTTTCCTGCTTCCTTGTACTCCTTAAATCCCTTCCAGTAGGCAGTAATATTACCAGCATTACCAACTGGGATAGCTAGGTAGTCTGGTGCATCACCTAGGTCATCAACAATTTCAAAGGCTCCAGTTTTTTGACCCTCAATCCTGTATGGATTTAGGGAATTAACCAAAGTAATTGGGTGGGATTCAGTAATCTCCTTAACAAGGTTTAGGGCATCATCGAAGTTACCCTGGATAGCTACTACCTGGGCACCATACTGTAGGGCCTGGGCTAGTTTACCCATGGCAATATATCCATCTGGTATTAGGACTATAGTCCTTAGTCCATACCTTGCACCATAGGCAGCTGCCGAAGCTGAAGTATTTCCTGTACTAGCACACATGATAGTGTCAGACCCTTCTTCTATGGCCTTGGCGATTGCCATAAACATACCACGGTCTTTAAATGAACCTGTAGGATTTAGGCCCTCGAACTTAAAGTAAAGGTCTATGCCCAGTTCCTTGCTTAGGTTTAAACTCTTAATTAGGGGAGTATTGCCCTCGTATAGGGATACCATAGGTGTATTTCATTAACTGGTAAAAATTCCTTATATTGATTTATTAATCCTTGCCATTTCATTTTTAAAATCTCCTTTTTATCTATATATAATCTTTTCTGTATATATTCTTTATTCTATATATCTTCTTCTATTCTAATAACTGTTATCGAATTACTGATATTTTCCAAGTCCTTGATGGCTTCATTGAAAGCTTTCTCTCTCACTCTTTCTGTTACAATCACAAATTGATCTACATTGACTAGGTTTTGGCCTGGTTCAGTATTTTCAGGGTTTTCATCTATATCAGATATCTCTAGGTTCCTGTTTGCTTTTGAAATAGATCTTATCTTAAGTCCCTTTTTATCAAGCAGGTCTATTAGACCACCTTGACCAAGCTTGTCATGGTCCGTAATTAGTCTGATATAGTAGGCAAAGTCTAGGTCTTCTATGTCTATTAGGGCCTTATCTCCCATGCTAGCATAGGCTAATTCAGGTTTATTCTGAGACAAAATTTCTTTACCCGCAGCTACAATATCGCTGACAACGGCTGAACCTGTTGGATTTCCTCCTGCTCCCCTACCATAGTACATTGTCTGGCCGAGGTAGTCTCCATCCACGTATACAGCATTAAATTCATACTGAACTCCTGCAAGAGGGTGGTTTTCTCCTATTAGGACTGGGTGGACCCTAGCAACAATACCGGCATCCTTATTTTCAGCAATAGCCAATAATTTTATTTTATAACCTAATTTCTTTGCTTGATTAATGTCTTCTAGAGATATGTTTCTAATTCCTGATACGTATACCTGATCTGATTTTACAAGATTGTGAAAACCAAGGCTAGCAAGTATTGCACACTTCCTTGCTGCATCTAGGCCATCAAGGTCAGCACTTGGGTCTGCCTCTAAATAACCTAGGGCTTTGGCATCTTCTATGATTGATTCCAATGATAAACTTTCTATTTCCATTCGAGTGAGAATATAGTTTGTTGAACCATTTACGATTCCACTGATTTTTTTTATGTGATTTCCTGTAAGAGAAGTTTGTAGAGTTCTTAGAATAGGGATTCCACCGGCAACTGCGGCTTCAAAAAAGAAATGACAATTGTTTTGTTTGGCGAGTTCAGATAATTCTTTGCCATAGAGGGCAATTAAGTCTTTATTTGCCGAAACAACGTGTTTTCCGTTTTTAAAGGCGGCTTCGATAATTTCCTTGGATTTCTCTATTCCTCCCATTACTTCAACCACAATATCTATCTTTGGGTCTAGAAGAATGTCTTCGGGCCTGGAGGTAAGTATGCTGTTGGATGTATCAACGGAGCGGGTCTTCCCGGTATCTCTGACACATATTTTACCTATCTGCGTGGTGCAGCCTAATTGACGCTCCAACAATTCACGGTTGGAGGTAAGTATCTCCACTGTTGAGGAGCCCACGGTCCCGAGACCAAATAATCCTATCTGTAATGTTTTCAAAATAAATTCCTCCTTCTTATCAAAGTTAACCTTGGCCACTTCTGTGTGGCCATCAATAAAATAAAGCTTTATACAAGCCTACTTTATGTGTTAAAAGATATTCTAACACTAAATAAGGAAAGATACAAGTCAAATCTTTCATTTGTTGCAAAATTATATTATTTAAACTTGTCTTTTTGCCTCTAGCATCTCTGCTATTTGTACAGCATTACTGGCTGCTCCCTTTCTGATATTATCTGCTACACACCAGATGTAAAAGCTCCTATCTTGGGAAATATCCCTTCTAATCCTTCCAACATAGACCTCGTCGTGACCGCTTGCCTCTAATGGAGTAGGGTAGAGGTTTTCTCCTGGGTCATCAAGCAGGACTAGGCCTGGGGAATTTTTCAGTATACTTCTTATTTCATCAACACTAGTATCCTTCTTAAATGTTACATTGATGTCTACTGAGTGTGAATTTAAGACTGGTACACGAACACAAGTAGCTGTAATCCTGACATCATCGCCAAGGGATAAAATTTTCTTAGTCTCATCAATCATCTTCATCTCTTCTTTTGTATAGCCGTTATCCAAGAAAACGTCTATATGGGGAAGAACATTATTGTAGATTGGGTGAGGGTATTTCTTTGGCTCTTTTCCATCCTGCCCGTTTAATAGGTCATCTATGCCACCCTTGCCTGAGCCTGAAACAGCCTGGTAAGTTGTGTAGGCTACACGGTCCAGACCAAAGGCATCTGCTAGTGGCTTTAGTGGGACTACTGACTGGATAGTAGAGCAATTAGGGTTAGCGATTATCTTTCTCTTTAATAGGGGCTCATTGCACTCTGGAACTATAAGGTCTATATCTTTTTCCATCCTCCAAGCACTTGAGTTATCAATTACTATGATTCCCTTGGATTCGGCTATAGGGGCAAACCTTCGAGAAGTATCTCCTCCTGCAGAAAAGATTGCGTAATCGATTTCCTTGTCGAAAGAATCTTCCTTTAACTCTTCTACGATGACATCCTGCCCCCTAAATTTAAGGACCTTACCTGCTGACCTAGCTGATGCCATAAGGTAGATCTTATCAACCTCTAGCTTGCTTTCACCAAGTCTTTCAATCATCTTTGTTCCTACGAGTCCTGTAGCTCCTACAATTGCGAAATTAGCCATAATATAATTTCCTCCTTATGTAAATTTATAAAAAAAGTAAGGTAGTTAGCCTACCTTGCTTGATTTGCTAAATCGCATTATGTATTTCTATAAAGTTTGTAGAATATTATAAGGCATATAAAAGCATTTGTAAATAGAAAAGTCTAAAAAATGAATAAGTATATCAATTAGGTGCAAAATTTGATATATTATAGCTAGGAGGTGGTATTTATGTACTATTCAAGAGAATATAAATCGCCCTTGGGAAGGATAACCCTAGTGTGCGACGATAATAAAAGACATATAGTTGGGCTATGGCTAGAAGGTCAGAAATACTATATGGATGGCCTGGATGCTAGCCAAGTTATCCCAAGCAAGTCGGAAAAAAGCGGTGGGGTTTCAGAACATAAGATGGATATACTGGACAAGGCTAACCATTGGCTTGACAGGTATTTTGCCGGTCAAAATCCACCTATAGGGGACTTGAGTCTAAGGCCAGAGGGGACAGCCTTAGGCAGGAGGTATGGTCAATATTGATGAACATACCATATGGTCAGGTCACATCCTATACGAGTATAGCAAGACAGGTGGCTAAAAACCTAGGAAGGGAGTCTATGTCAGCCCAGGCTGTCGGAGGAGCGGTAGGCCATAACCCTATATCTATAATAATACCCTGTCATAGGGTCTTAGGACGTCATGGAGACCTGACAGGCTATGCAGGTGGTTTAGACAAGAAAATATGGCTCTTGAACCATGAGGGGGCATGTGTCCGAAATACTAGCCTAGATTAAGACTTGTATTTTTTTATATTTAGAAATTTTAAGATAGTAAAAATAGTTTTAAAATGGTATAATATTTATGATGCATAATCTTATGTAGATAAAAATTTCAAATTATTAGAGGTAAAGAAATATGAAGAAAATTATTGTACTAGCCTTAAGTTTAATTTGCGCTGTCTCATTAGTGGCCTGCGGAAGTAGTAACAAGGATAAAGATGGGGACAGGGTTGAGGTATACGATAAAAATCAGAAGATGATTTCTGAAATGACTAGTCAAAAGGATTTGAAATATATTTCAGAGCTTATTGCTAAGAGTACTGAGAGTATGAAATCTAAAGATTTCCAGCTTTTAGAGGTTCCAAAAGATGCAGTAGTTAGCAGGGAGTACAGGGCTATTACTAAGGCTACTGATGGTAAAGACTTTGTAGTTAAGTTTACTGTATATGAGAACTATCCATATATGACATTATCAGGTATACAAGGAATTCCTGACTTTACATGGAAGCTAACTGATGAAGATTATGCAAAGCTAAAGGATATGAATAAATAGGTCCTAAAGAATATTTTTATTCATATAAGGGGTAATGCCTAATAGAGTAAATTAATATAAATCGAGATAAGAGCAGCGAGTTAAAAGACTCTGCTGTTCTTTTTTTTATGAATGGTGGAGAATTCCTCAGTAGAAAAAATATTTTATAAATGGTATAATATTCTAAAATATTTAAATATGAAAAATTATGATTTATCTATGAAGGGGATCTAATATGAAAAATTTGATAGGCCTTATAAGTGATAAGCCTTGGATAGTAGTTGCTGCGATGACTATACTCTTCTTTGTAAGTATAGGACGATTGATATATCAGCAGTCCAGGCGAAAGAAGGCCTTTAAAATGATTAAGGATATGAGAAATAATAGGGACTTATCCAAAGTATACCTAAGGATGGATAATGGATATGGTGATTTTTATGATGTTTCAGTTAGTATGGATAGTGAAATATGGCACAGAGCAGTGTTTACTGAAGACCTACTGACTCCAGCCATACTCTTACCTCCAGGAAAGTATGAGCTTAAGTTCTTCGTAAAATCGCGTTCAGGAGTTTCACCATACCATAGCAAGAAGGGAGCTTTTTATACTGAAGTCATAGTGGAACCGTTTATTGATACGATGATCGTATTTGATAATGATACTTTAGCAAGTTGGCAAGAAGACTATAAGGAGGAAAATTAAAATGGATAAGCTAAGAATCAACTTTATCGACAACTGGGAAAAGAAAGACGTAAATTTAGAGGAGCTTAGGCTAGCTCTAGAGGAGGGCAACTCGTCTGTTTATACTGATGCCAGTCTTAAAAAGATTTCAAGCAAGTGGAAGAAATTTAAGGAGAGAGGGATTTCAAATCTTTATCTGATTAAGGAGTTGGATGACGATGGTGTTGCATGTGCATACTATGCTTATTCAATAACTGACGGTGTAATTGACGAAGAAACTTTAGAGAGAATTAGAGAGATTTGTGCACAGAATCTATCTTCAGGTGAGATGAGGGCCGATGGATCCTTCTCAAAGCCGGATGAATGGTGGGATACACATCCACTACGCTCTATAAAGGCAGTTGAATCTGGTTCAGCAGACAGTCTACACCAGTTTTTATCAGCAGAGCTTTATCCAAAGGGAATTGTACTTAGCACAAGAAGTGTCAAGGCAAAGCATGCAAATGAATTGGCTTGCTCAGCAGTTGCCTGGGGTGTGAGTACTTCGCTTTTCAAGAAGGGGGCATATATGAGTCTTCTTATTCATAATGACTCTCTGTAAATCGCAAATATGGTAAATTAAAATAGTTGTATCTAAGGAAGATTTTCTTAAACCATTTAAATAACTTAAGAAAAAAATAAAATAAAAAAAATACACAAAATTAATTGACAATAAATATTATTATTTGATATAATTCTAGTAATAATTATTGCTTAGAAAAATTTTTAATTTTCATATTTTTTTAATTTATTAGAGTTTTTTTATGTTAAACAAAAAAATTAAGAGTCGTTCAGTTGTGACATTAATTGTTACATTATCTCAGGGAGGATTTCATTAATGTTTGATTATGTTGATGGTTTAATTATATTGATATTTATTTCTGGATTTGTAATTAAATCTATTATTATGAAAGCTATTTTTTTGGAGAAAGTTTTCGTAAGAATCTTTTTAAAAAAAGAAAAATATTATCCTTATTTCGATTTTTCTTTTTATCTTTCATATTATTAAGAGCGTTTTTTTAATTAGTAAAAAAACATTTATTTAAAATGAAAGATAAATATTATATAAAGAATAGATTTGCATTATATTAGTTTTAAATATCTAGAACAAAAAAACCTATGGAAATTACTATAGGTTTTTTTGTTCTTTTTGTAATTAAGCTTTATTTATTGTCTTTATTTTTATGAACATTTGCCAGCTAAAACATAGGGGGAGTTGATAGACATAGGCAAAAAAACAAATGTATTTTTAACTACCCAATAAATGATCGGGCCAAAATATCTATTAATTTTCTGATAAAAATTGTAATTTATCTATAATTAAGTTAAAATAAATAGAGTAGTATAAAGAATTTTTAGACGATATTAGTAGGTCTTTTAATTATAGATACCTTATAATCGAAAAGTATAAGTAAATTTTTTTGGAGGATATTTAATATGAACATTAATCAAAAGGCAGTAAATGCTTTAAGAATCTTGTCAGCTGACCAGGTTCAAAAGGCCAATTCAGGACACCCAGGTTTGCCACTAGGTGCAGCTCCTATAGCATACAGCTTGTGGGCTAATAATATGAACCATAATCCAAAGAACCCAAATTGGGAAAACAGGGATAGGTTCATTCTATCAGCAGGACATGGATCTTCATTACTATACTCTCTACTTCATATGTTTGGATATGGACTAAGCTTAGAGGATTTAAAAAGCTTTAGACAGTTTGGTAGCCTTACTCCAGGACACCCAGAATACAAGCATACGGCAGGAGTAGAATCTACTACAGGACCTCTAGGTGCAGGTGTATCTACAGCAGTGGGTATGGCAATGGCAGAAGCACACTTGGCTGCAAAGTTCAACAAGGATGGATATCCTATAGTTGACCACTATACATACGCCCTAACTGGTGATGGATGTTTGATGGAGGGTGTAGCATACGAGGCTCTATCATTGGCTGGTACCTTGAAATTAGACAAGCTAATTGTCCTATACGATTCAAATAGGATAACTATAGAAGGCGATACAGACCTTGCCTTTACAGAAGATGTAGCGGCTAGATTTGAGGCTTTCGGCTACCATGTACAGTTAGTTGAGGATGGAAATGACCTAGATGCTTAAATGTAGCAATAGCTAAGGCTAAGGCAGACAAGGAAAGGCCATCATTGATAATATGCAAGACTCAGATTGGTTATGGTTGTCCTGCTAAGGTTGGTAAGGCATCTGCTCATGGAGAGCCACTAGGTGAAGATAATATAGTAGAGCTTAGAAAATTCCTAGGATGGGAAAACCAGACAGCATTTGAAGTGGATGCAGAAATTTATGACCACTATAAGGCACTTGCAGAAGAAGGCGCCAAGAAGGAAGAGGCTTGGAAGTCTATGTTTGCTGAATATGCAACAAAGTATCCAGAAGATGCAAGGCTATGGGATGAGTACTTTGCTAAGCCCGATGTTCAGAAGATAATAGATTCAGAAGAGTATTGGGCACATGAAGATAAGGCTATGGCTACAAGAGCTGTATCAGGTGATATAATCAACAAGCTAAAGGATGTATATCCTAACCTAGTAGGTGGATCAGCTGACCTTGCACCATCCAATAAGACTGAAATGAAGGGTCAGGGATACTTCTCAGCAACTGATAGGAGCGGTAGAAATATCCATTTTGGTGTAAGAGAAATGGCTATGACAGCTATAACAAATGGTATCTACCTACATGGTGGTTTAAATCCATATTGTGCTACATTCTTTGTATTCTCTGATTTCATGAAGCCAATGATTAGGTTATCATCTTTAATGGGACTACCAGTTACATTTGTGTTGACTCATGACTCTATTGGGGTTGGTGAAGATGGACTACACACGAGCCTATCGAACAGTTGGCTATGCTAAGATCTATACCTAACCTAAACGTATTTAGACCAGCTGACTATATAGAAACTGCGGCAGCATGGGCTAGTGCCATAGGATCAGAGGCAACTCCGACTGCCATAGTACTTACTAGACAGAACCTACCACAGCTAGAGGGATCTTCTAAGGAAGCCTTTAAGGGTGGATATATACTAGCAGAGGCAGCAAATAAGGACAAGATAGACCTGATTATAATGGCATCTGGATCAGAAGTAGAGCTAGCTCTTGGGGCTAAGGAAGAGTTAGAAAAGGAAGGCAAGTCAGTAAGAGTAGTATCTGTACCATGTATGGATATCTTTGAAACTCAGTCTCCAGAATACATTGAGGAAGTGCTTCCATCTGCTGTTAGGACAAGGTTGGCGGTTGAGGCGGCAAACCCAATGCCATGGTACAAGTACATTGGCCTAGATGGTGATGTAGTCGCTATGAACTCATTTGGGGCATCAGCTCCAGCCAAGGTATTGTTCGATCACTTTGGATTCACAGTAGCTAATGTAGTAGACAAGGCCAAGGCCCTAGTTAAATAAGACATAAAATATCTAAATTGATAATATAAGACATATAATATGTAAAATAAAGACTCCACACCCAAGAAAAATCAAACAGGGAATGTGGGGTCTTTTTTTTGGTCTTACAAGGAAAAAATCCTAGAAAATTCGCTAAAATACGTATATATTAAATAAAATATAATTTATAATTCGTATAATTAAAAATAGAAAGAAAAAACTTATTTTTTAGGCGAAAAAACTTACAAAAAAGTGTTGACGCTATATAGCAATTATGATATTATAATACTTGTCCTCGAGGGGACGAGAAAGTTTAAAAGAAAGTTTGAAGCGGATAATTTTTGTCGCTTTCAAGTTAATGTGGTTACTATAGCAAGGAGGATACACCTGTTCCCATTCCGAACACAGAAGTTAAGCTCCTTAGCGCTGAAGGTACTTGGTGGGAAGCTGCCTGGGAGAATAGGACGTAGCCACGTTATTCCAAGGTAGCTCAATGGTGGAGCAACCGGCTGTTAACCGGTAGGCTGTGGGTTCGAGCCCCACCCTTGGAGCTTTCTAGCATGGCTCCTTGGTCAAGCGGTTAAGACACCGCCCTTTCACGGCGGTAACAGGGGTTCGATTCCCCTAGGAGTCATAATGTGGGAGTATAGCTCAGCTGGGAGAGCATCTGCCTTACAAGCAGGGGGTCACAGGTTCGAGCCCTGTTACTCCCACCATTAATATGCTGGTGTGGCTCAACGGTAGAGCAGCTGACTTGTAATCAGCAGGTTGTAGGTTCGATTCCTATCACCAGCTCCATTGGAATTAAATAGCCTGGTCTATTAGCTCAGTCGGTAGAGCACTTGACTTTTAATCAAGGTGTCCCGAGTTCGAATCTCGGATAGATCATTTTTTTGGAGAGGTGTCCGAGTGGTTTAAGGAGCTGGTCTTGAAAACCAGTGATGTCGTGAGGCACCGTGGGTTCGAATCCCACCCTCTCCGCCACTTATAATTTTATTTTGGAGAAGTACTCAAGAGGCTCAAGAGGATCCCCTGCTAAGGGATTAGGCTGGGTAAAACTGGTGCGAGGGTTCGAATCCCTCCTTCTCCGCCATAGGACGAGGTGTAGCGCAGTTTGGTAGCGCACGTGGTTTGGGACCATGGGGCCGGGGGTTCGAGTCCCTTCACCTCGACCATTTTTTTGAGAATATAAGCCATTATATTGAAAAAAATAATGAACTTTGAAAATTGAACAGCAGGTTAATTCAATGAGTCCTTTTAGGACAATTGATTAATCGTTTAAACCATGTAAGACAAACTTACTTGATTTAAACCACAAACAAACCAAGCCAGATATTTTAGAGATAACAATAGTCTGAGCACAGTAACAAATTTTTTATGAGAGTTTGATCCTGGCTCAGGATGAACGCTGGCGGCGTGCCTAACACATGCAAGTCGAGCGAGGGTTTGCTCAGTATTGAGTATTCTAAGACTAGAATGTTCAATTCTGAGCAAAACCAAGCGGCGGACGGGTGAGTAACGCGTGGGTAACCTGCCCTATACACATGGATAACATACTGAAAAGTTTACTAATACATGATAATATATATTTGCGGCATCGCAGATATATCAAAGTGTTAGCGGTATAGGATGGACCCGCGTCTGATTAGCTAGTTGGTGAGATAACTGCCCACCAAGGCGACGATCAGTAGCCGACCTGAGAGGGTGATCGGCCACATTGGAACTGAGACACGGTCCAAACTCCTACGGGAGGCAGCAGTGGGGAATATTGCACAATGGGCGAAAGCCTGATGCAGCAACGCCGCGTGAACGATGAAGGTCTTCGGATCGTAAAGTTCTGTTGCAGGGGAAGATAATGACGGTACCCTGTGAGGAAGCCCCGGCTAACTACGTGCCAGCAGCCGCGGTAATACGTAGGGGGCTAGCGTTATCCGGATTTACTGGGCGTAAAGGGTGCGTAGGTGGTCCTTCAAGTCGGTGGTTAAAGGCTACGGCTCAACCGTAGTAAGCCGCCGAAACTGGAGGACTTGAGTGCAGGAGAGGAAAGTGGAATTCCCAGTGTAGCGGTGAAATGCGTAGATATTGGGAGGAACACCAGTAGCGAAGGCGGCTTTCTGGACTGCAACTGACACTGAGGCACGAAAGCGTGGGTAGCAAACAGGATTAGATACCCTGGTAGTCCACGCTGTAAACGATGAGTACTAGGTGTCGGGGGTTACCCCCCTCGGTGCCGCAGCTAACGCATTAAGTACTCCGCCTGGGGAGTACGCACGCAAGTGTGAAACTCAAAGGAATTGACGGGGACCCGCACAAGTAGCGGAGCATGTGGTTTAATTCGAAGCAACGCGAAGAACCTTACCTAAGCTTGACATCCCTCGGACAGGTGTTTAATCACACCCTTCCTTCGGGACTGAGGTGACAGGTGGTGCATGGTTGTCGTCAGCTCGTGTCGTGAGATGTTGGGTTAAGTCCCGCAACGAGCGCAACCCTTGTCTTTAGTTGCCAGCATTCAGTTGGGCACTCTAGAGAGACTGCCAGGGATAACCTGGAGGAAGGTGGGGATGACGTCAAATCATCATGCCCCTTATGCTTAGGGCTACACACGTGCTACAATGGGTGGTACAGAGGGTTGCCAAACCGTGAGGTGGAGCCAATCCCTTAAAGCCATTCTCAGTTCGGATTGTAGGCTGAAACTCGCCTACATGAAGCTGGAGTTACTAGTAATCGCAGATCAGAATGCTGCGGTGAATGCGTTCCCGGGTCTTGTACACACCGCCCGTCACACCACGGGAGTCGGAAACACCCGAAGCCGATTATCCAACCGCAAGGAGGAAGTCGTCGAAGGTGGCGTCGATAACTGGGGTGAAGTCGTAACAAGGTAGCCGTATCGGAAGGTGCGGCTGGATCACCTCCTTTCTAAGGAGAATTACCTGCTGTTCAATTTTGAAGGTTCATTAGAAACTTCAATTAGATAGGTTACTTTTAGGTCTCGTTAGAGACTTATAGTCTATTAAATGGGGGTGTAGCTCAGTTGGGAGAGCACTTGCCTTGCAAGCAAGGGGTCAGGAGTTCGACTCTCCTCATCTCCACCATTATTAATATTAAATTGCTAATATTAAATTAATATTTTTGCGAGTATTTTTGATAGACCCTGTATAAAGGGATTCAAAAAAATACCAAAAAAAAGATTGTACTTTGAAAAACTGAATACTAGTGATAATTATACAATGACATCTATTTAATATCCTAACGGATATAAAAAGAAATGAGAGAAAACTCATTAAAAAAACAACCAATTATTCTTTAACAGTCTAGAGATAGACTATAGAAAAATCTCAATTAATAACTTAAAGGTCAAGTTATTAAGGGTGTAGGGCGGATGCCTTGGCACTAGGAGCCGATGAAAGACGTGATAAGCTGCGATAAGCTTCGGGGAGTGGCACATACACTTTGATCCGAAGATTTCTGAATGAGGAAACTCACTTGGAGTAATGTCCAAGTATCCATAGGTGAATACATAGCCTATGGAGGGGAACTCAGGGAACTGAAACATCTAAGTACCTGAAGGAAGAGAAAGAAATTCGATTCCGCTAGTAGCGGCGAGCGAAAGCGGAAGAGCCCAAACCAAGTCAGTTTACTGATTTGGGGTTGCGGACATATCTTAAGGAAAGGTTATTGCGAGTAGAATAGGTCTGGAAAGATCAACCACAGAGGGTAAAAGTCCCGTATACAAAGCCAAGAAAGTTCTTGATATGATCCAGAGTACCACGAGACACGTGAAACCTTGTGGGAAGCAGGGGGGACCACCCCCCAAGGCTAAATACTACCTAGTGACCGATAGCGAATAGTACCGTGAGGGAAAGGTGAAAAGAACCCCGGGAGGGGAGTGAAATAGAACCTGAAACCCTACACTTACAAGCTGTGGGAGCGCATTATTCGCGTGACCGCGTACTTTTTTTGTAGAACGGGCCAACGAGTTACGTTATGTGGCAAGGTTAAGCACTTAAGGTGTGGAGCCGAAGCGAAAGCGAGTCTTAACTGGGCGCCATAGTCACATGACGTAGACCCGAAACCGGGCGACCTACCCATGAGCAGGATGAAGCGAAAGTAAAATTTCGTGGAGGTCCGAACCCACGTACGTTGAAAAGTGCGGGGATGACTTGTGGGTAGCGGTGAAATTCCAATCGAGCTCGGAGATAGCTGGTTCTCCCCGAAATAGCTTTTAGGGCTAGCCTTGAAATTTAGAGATGTGGAGGTAGAGCACTGAATGTCCTAGGGGGTATTGCACTTACCGAAGACTATCAAACTCCGAATGCCATTATCTTTTGTTCAGGAGTCAGACTATGGGTGATAAGGTTCATAGTCGAAAGGGAAAGAGCCCAGACCGTCAGCTAAGGTCCCTAAATGTATGTTAAGTGGTAAAGGATGTGGGATTGCACAGACAACCAGGATGTTGGCTTAGAAGCAGCCACTCATTTAAAGAGTGCGTAATAGCTCACTGGTCGAGTGATCCTGCGCCGAAGATTTCCGGGGCTAAAACATACTACCGAAGCTACGGCATCATATGATGATGGGTAGGGGAGCTTCCCATGCAGGCTGAAGCGATACCGTAAGGAGTCGTGGACAGTATGGGAGAGAGAATGTTGGCATGAGTAGCGAGATGAGGGTGAGAATCCCTCAGGCCGTAAACCCAAGGTTTCCAGGGGAAGGTTCGTCCTCCCTGGGTTAGTCGGGACCTAAGCTCAGGCCGAAAGGCGTAGGCGATGGACAACAGGTTGAGATTCCTGTACTACCGATAATCGTTTGAGAGAAGGGATGACACAGTAGGATAAGCTGAGCACACTGTTGGTTATGTGTGTCTAAGCGTTGAGGCAGACTAGATAGGCAAATCCGTTTAGTTAATGCTGGGGCGCGATGGGGAGCGAAACTAAGTAGCGAAGCAGCTGATTTCACACTGTCGAGAAAAGTCTCTATCGAGATTAAAGGTACCCGTACCGCAAACCGACACAGGTGGGTGAGGAGAGTATCCTAAGGCCAGCGAGAGAACTGTTGTTAAGGAACTCGGCAAAATGACCCCGTAACTTAGGGATAAGGGGTGCCCCAGCAATGGGGCCGCAGAGAATTGGCCCAAGCGACTGTTTACCAAAAACATAGGTTTCTGCTAAGTCGCAAGACGATGTATAGGAGCTGACGCCTGCCCGGTGCTGGAAGGTTAAGGGGATCTGTTAGAGCAATCGAAGCAGTGATCTTAAGCCCCAGTAAACGGCGGCCGTAACTATAACGGTCCTAAGGTAGCGAAATTCCTTGTCGGGTAAGTTCCGACCCGCACGAAAGGCGTAACGATTTGGGCACTGTCTCAACAACAGACTCGGTGAAATTGTAATCCCGGTGAAGATGCCGGGTACCTGCGACAGGACGGAAAGACCCCATGGAGCTTTACTGTAGCTTGACATTGGGTTTCGATACTACATGTACAGGATAGGTGGGAGACTATGAAATCAGGGCGTCAGTTTTGATGGAGTCATCCTTGGGATACCACCCTTGTAGTATTGGGACTCTAACCATAGGCCATGAATCTGGTCTTGGGACACTGTCTGGTGGGCAGTTTGACTGGGGCGGTCGCCTCCCAAAGGTAACGGAGGCGCTCAAAGGTTCCCTCAGTACGGTCGGAAATCGTACGAAGAGTGTAAAGGCAAAAGGGAGCTTGATTGCAAGACATACAGGTCGAGCAAGGTAGAAATACGGACTTAGTGATCCGGTGGTTCTGAGTGGAAGGGCCATCGCTCAACGGATAAAAGCTACCCTGGGGATAACAGGCTTATCTCCCCCAAGAGTCCACATCGACGGGGAGGTTTGGCACCTCGATGTCGGCTCATCACATCCTGGGGCTGTAGTTGGTCCCAAGGGTTGGGCTGTTCGCCCATTAAAGTGGTACGCGAGCTGGGTTCAGAACGTCGTGAGACAGTTCGGTCCCTATCCGTCGCAGGCGTAGGAAATTTGAGAAGATCTGTCCTTAGTACGAGAGGACCGGGATGGACATACCTCTGGTGTACCAGTTGTTCTGCCAAGGGCATGGCTGGGTAGCTATGTATGGAAGGGATAAGCGCTGAAAGCATCTAAGCGCGAAGCCAACTTCAAGATAAGATTTCCCACCGCAAGGTTAAGATCCCAGGAAGACTACCTGGTTGATAGGTCAGAGGTGTAAGTGCAGCAATGTATGTAGCTTACTGATACTAATAGATCGAGGACTTGACCAAGGATATCATTGGATATCGCTAGAATTCAGTTTTGAGAGCACAATCTCAACTTTATATTCCATAAGGAATATAGAGTTTTATAGTTACATATTTGATGTAATACCTTGTTCCAAGGTAGCTCAATGGTGGAGCAACCGGCTGTTAACCGGTAGGCTGTGGGTTCGAGCCCCACCCTTGGAGCCATTGAATGTCGCGGGGTGGAGCAGTTGGTAGCTCGTCGGGCTCATAACCCGAAGGTCGAAGGTTCAAGTCCTTCCTCCGCAACCATTAAAAAATATTTTGTTACCATGGCTCCTTGGTCAAGCGGTTAAGACACCGCCCTTTCACGGCGGTAACAGGGGTTCGATTCCCCTAGGAGTCATAATGTGGGAGTATAGCTCAGCTGGGAGAGCATCTGCCTTACAAGCAGGGGGTCACAGGTTCGAGCCCTGTTACTCCCACCATTAATGCGGCCTGGTAGTTCAGTTGGTTAGAATGCCAGCCTGTCACGCTGGAGGTCGAGGGTTCGAGCCCCTTCCAGGTCGCCATTTAATCAATATGCGGGAATAGTTCAGCGGTAGAGCGCGACCTTGCCAAGGTCGAAGTCGCGAGTTCGAATCTCGTTTCCCGCTCCAATTTTATGGGTGCATAGCTCAGCTGGATAGAGCAACGCCCTTCTAAGGCGTGTGTCCGGGGTTCGAATCCCTGTGCGCTCATTCAAACTCTTTATCGTAATGATGGAGAGTTTTTTTTATAAAATAAATAAATTATCCTGATTTTTATGGTAAAGTATACTTAGGAAAGTAGGTGGAAGATGTGTTATCGTTTGATTTGATTTTTAATAAATTTTTTCAATTGATCTATAGGATAAGTATAAATGACGTAGTAGATATATTGATAGTAGCCTATCTATTTTATAAGATATTGAGATTTATAAAGGATACCCGTGCTGAGCAGCTATTTAAGGGAGTAATAATACTACTAGTTGCAACCCAGGTCAGTGGTATGCTGAAGCTACACACACTTTATTGGATACTTGTAAAGATATTGGAGGCAGGTTTTATATTGCCATTTATTATATTCCAACCAGAGTTAAGGGCAGGCTTGGAGCACCTGGGCAGGAATACAAACCTATATAGGTTTGGTACGCAAGCCAAGAGCGCCTATGAGCTGAATGTAGAGAAGGTGATTTCTGAGATGCTTGGCGCAGTATACGATATGGCAGGAAGGAAGATAGGGGCCCTATTAGTATTAGAGGGAAAGACTAAGTTAAATGAAATTGTCGAAACAGGTACTGAGATAGATGCTAAAATAACTAAGCAGATTCTATGTAATATATTTATTCCAAATACGCCACTTCATGATGGGGCAGTGATAATTAGGGATGGGAAAATTAAGTCAGCCGCATGTTTTTTGCCACTAACCCAGAGGAAGGACCTTAGTAAGGATCTGGGAACAAGGCATAGGGCAGGTATAGGTGTAAGTGAAATATCAGATTCCTTGACCCTGATAGTTTCGGAGGAAACCGGTCATGTATCTATTGCTAGGGCAGGTAAGATATATAGGGATGTCAGCAAGGAAAGGCTGGCAAATATATTAAAGAACTTTTATAAGAACAATTCAGAAGAAAAAGGCTTAGGTCTTGTAAAAGATTTTTTTAATAAGTAGCTAGGGGGTGCTGAATTTGAGTAAATTTAGGCAAAAAGCCAAGGGAAACATCAAATCAAAGATTATATCAGTATTAGCAGCACTTGCACTCTGGTTATACGTTTTGGCTGTAGTAGATCCAGATGAGAAGAAGGTAATAGTTGGTATACCTATAACTATAAATAAGATAAATCAGATAGAAAATGAGGGTTTTGTAGTATACCCAAAGGCGAATTTTAAGACAGATATTACACTAGAAGGTAAGTTGTCAGAGCTACAAAAACTAACTAAGGATAACATAGATATTTATGGAGAAATCAATAATCCTGTTGAAGGGAGTAATGTTGTAAGCCTGAGGACTAATATATCCAACAGGGTGTCTAGAGACCTAAAGGATTCTTCTATAGTAGTTAATCTTGAAAAGAGGATAAAAAAGCAAGTTGATGTAAGGGTTAACCTAAAAGGTAGTCTAAAGGATGAGGTTATAAATATTAGAACAAGCTATAAAAAAGTAAGTGTGGCCGGGGCTATGTCCTTAGTTGAGAAGGTGGACTATGTTGGTCTAGACTTAGATACTGATAAGCTTGATACTGAATCTGACTTTGCTTTTAATAAGGAAGTTCAGGCAAAAGCCTATGATAAAAAGGGAAATATCCTAGATTTGGATATAAATGTAAAAAAAATAACAGTCTCTGGTGAGTTTAGGCAAACTAAAAGTGTAGCATTGAGAATCGATTACGATGGAAGTCTATATGACCCTGATTCCTATGCTATTTCTCCAGAAAAAATAGCTATTGTCGGAAGTAGTGAAACTTTAAAAAATATAGACTACATTAAAACAAAAAAGCTGACAGATGATAATTTTGGAGATTTTCTGAATAAAAAAGTAGAAATTGCTTTACCAGAAGGTATAAAGCTAAAAAAATGAAAAATACTGAAATACTATTAATTAAGAAATAGAAAACAGTGAATTATTACTTGATAATTTGTGAGAATATCCTTATTTTTTTAAGTTGATAAAATATAATTATATTATCTTATTTAATATAATTTCTGTTGAAAATACAAATGGACAAATATTTGGAATATTTTTAATTAAATTATAAAGTAAAAGTAAAATATGGAATTTGCTTAATCATATTAAAAATTAACAAAATTGTTAATTTAATATTTTTTTATTGCAAGTTCCTTATTTTTAGTTATAAAATAATATATAGGAAAGACTAATTAGCAATTTTTTTTCTTACCTATTACCAGTTGAAAACTTGTTGGATAATGTTTTCAAGATATAAAAAAGTAAAAAAAATATTTCCTGATGTGCAAATGACTAGCAATAAAAAAAGTTTGCTAAATATGAAGGATTTATTCATTTTTATTAATTTATAACTAGTAATATGAATTTGTCGATAATTGAGGAAAACCCTCTTGCAGGATCACACATTTAGAATCTTAAAAGGAGCCTTGGGAAAAAGTTTTTATTAGATTAGATGGGTGCTATTATTGTGAGTGGTCTCTAGGATTAATTGGCAGGTTTAGCAATAAAATTTATTCAGTTAGAGTTAAATAGGAGGATACAATGAAGGAAGTTTACAGAATTTTAACTATCAACCCAGGTTCTACGTCGACTAAGATTGCCGTGTATGATAACGACAAAGAGGTTTTTGAAAAGACTCTTAGACATTCATCAGAAGAAATAGGCCAATTCGAAAATATCTCTGATCAGTTCAACTTCAGAAAGGATGTTATAGAGGGAGAACTTAAGGCTGCAGATATCAAGCTAGAAGAGCTTGATTGCGTAGTAGGTAGAGGTGGTCTGCTTAAGCCAATAAAGGGTGGTACATATAGTGTGACTGAAAGTATGCTAGAAGACCTTAGAGTAGGAGTTTCAGGACAGCATGCATCAAATCTTGGCGGAATTATTGCAAACGAATTCTCAAAGGAATTAGATATACCAGCATTTATAGTTGACCCAGTTGTGGTTGATGAAATATCTGATCTAGCTAGAATATCTGGTACAGCTAGCATAGAAAGAAAGAGCATATTCCATGCCCTTAACCAGAAGGCTATAGGTAGAAGATTTGCAGGGGAAATAGGTAAGAAGTATGAAGACCTTAACTTGATAATAGCTCACATGGGTGGAGGTATATCAGTTGGTGCTCATAGCAAGGGAGCAGTAGTTGATGTTGCTAATGCTCTAGATGGTGAAGGTCCATTCTCACCTGAAAGAAGTGGTGGAGTCCCAGTTGGTTCAGTGATAGACTTATGCTTCAGTGGCAACTATACAGTATATGATATAAGGAAGATGATAACTGGTAACGGTGGTCTTGTTTCTTACTTAAATACAAATGATGCTAGAGAAGTAGAAGCTATGATAGAAAAGGGTGACAAGAAGGCTGAATTAGTATATGAAGCAATGGCTTACCAGGTAGCTAAGGAAATCGGTAGCTGTGCAGCAGTACTTTCAGGAAAGGTAGACGGAATTCTATTAACTGGTGGTATAGCATACTCTAAGAGCTTTACAAAGATGATAACTGATAGGGTTGGATTCATATCTGAGGTTAAGATATACCCAGGTGAAGACGAAATGATAGCCCTTGCTCTAGGTGGATTAAGAGTTCTAAAGGGAGAAGAAAAGGCTCAGAATTACGACGAGCAGTAATTGAAAGTCTTTGAATATTTGTCACAGATTGTAGGCCTTGCCTATCTGGAGATTGAGTATTTGGATAAAGGAGAAGGCAACAAATGGAGAAAACAAAGAGAATCAGAATAATAACAGGCCACTATGGAAGTGGAAAGAGTGAGTTTACAGTAAATTATGCATTACAGTTGAGGAAAGAAGTTGAAGGTCCGCTTTCAATTTCTGACCTTGATGTTGTTAACGTATACTTTAGGTCTAGAGGGAAGAAGGAGTTCCTTGAGGAAAACGGAATCCACCTTATATCTAGCTCAGTAGATGCACCGACGTTGGATATACCAGCGCTTTCTGCGGAAATACATACACCATTATTAAACCAGGAACACAATAATATAATTGACCTTGGTGGCGATAAGGTTGGTGCAACTGTTATTGCAAGATATAGAAATATGATTAAAGATGACGATTACGATATGTTCTTCGTTGTCAACGCAAACAGGGAAAAACACAGAATGCAGAAGAAGTAATGAAGTATATTGATGAGATCGAAACAGCTTCTAAGCTTAAGGTTACAGGTCTTATTAATAATACTCACATGCTTAAAGCTACTACAATTGAAGATATAGAGAAGGGGCAGGAGGTCTGTCGTGAAGTATCAAAGCAGAGAAATATACCTATTAGGTTTATATCTTGCCTTGAGTCATTAGTTGACCAGATTCCTGAGGACTTCGAAGGTGATGTGGTACCTATTCATCTATATTTGAGAGATGAGTGGATGATGTAGTTTGTGTTTTTATAAATAATTTTAGATTTATTTTATTTTAAGGAGGCAATACAAATGGCTAAAGGTAGAGTGTCTTTTGATCAGAAGTACTGTAAGGGTTGCGGTCTATGCATCTCAGTATGTCCAAAAAAGATTATTGAGCTTGATCTGTCTAAGGTAAATTCAAAGGGATATAATCCAGCTCACGTTGAAAGAATGGAAGAATGCATAGGATGTTCAAGCTGCGCATTGATGTGTCCAGATGCAGTAATCACAGTAGAAAGAGATTAATTTAGGGGGGATTTTAAATGGCTAAGATACTAATGAAAGGTAACGAAGCATTCGGTAAGGCAGCTATGGTTGCAGGATGTAAGTATTTCTTCGGTTACCCAATAACTCCACAGAGTGAGTTACCTGAATATTTATCAAGAGAATTACCAGCAATTGGCGGAACATTCGTTCAGGCTGAATCAGAAGTTGCTGCTATAAACATGGTTTACGGTGCAGGCGGATGTGGTGCGAGAGTACTTACTTCATCATCTTCACCAGGTATTGCATTAAAGCAGGAAGGTATAACTTACTGTGCAGGTGCAGAAGTTCCATGTGTTATACTAAACGTAGTGAGAGGTGGCCCAGGACTAGGATCAATCCAGCCTTCACAGTCAGACTACTTCATGACAACTAGAGGCGGTGGTGACGGTGACTACAGAACACCAGTATATGCTCCAGCAAGTGTACAGGAAGCATGTGATATGATAATGGATGCATTTGATGTTGCAGAACTATATAGAACTCCAGTTCTAGTATTACTAGACGGTATGATCGGTCAGATGATGGAACCAGTTGACTTTGATAAGCCAAGAAAGCAGAGAGAACTTCCTTCTAAGGAAGGTTGGGCTACTACTGGTACTAAGGGAAAGAGAAAGCCAAATATCATAAACTCTCTATACCTTTCTCCAGAAATTCTTGAAGAGCACAACTATCATCTACAGAGAAAGTACGATGTAATTGAAGCTAACGAACTTCAGTATGAAATGGATAGAACTGAAGATGCTGAATTAGTGTTCGTTGCATACGGTACTATGGCGAGAGTTGTTAAGAACTGCGTAAATGAGATGAGAGCAGAAGGTTATAAGGTAGGTCTAATCAGACCTAAGACTGTATGGCCTTACCCATATAAGGCATTTGATGAAATACCAGCTTGTAAGAACCTATTCGTAATCGAAATGAGTTTAGGACAGATGGTAGAAGATGTTAAGTTAGGTTCTAACGGTAGATATCCAGTTCACTTCTATGGTAGACCAGGTGGTATGGTACCAGAACCAAAGAAATAATCGCAAGAGCAAAAGAAATCATGGGAGGTGTTAAGTAATGGCTGTTATATTCAAAAAGACATCAGGTTTAACTGACGCACAGACACATTACTGTCCAGGATGTACTCACGGTATAATCCACAGACTAGTTGCTGAAGTATTGGAAGAAATGGACGTTGTAGGATCTGCAATAGGTGTAGCTCCAGTTGGATGTTCAGTTCTAGCATATAATTATTTTAACTGCGACATGCACGAAGCTGCTCATGGTAGAGCTCCAGCATGTGCTACAGGTATAAAGAGAGTTAATCCAAATAATACAGTATTCACATACCAGGGTGACGGTGACCTTGCATCAATCGGTGCTGCAGAAATCGTTCACGCTGCAAACAGAGGTGAAAAGATAACTGTTATATTCGTAAACAACACTACTTACGGTATGACAGGTGGACAGATGGCTCCTACTACACTAATCGGTGAAAGAGGAACAACTTGTCAGTCAGGTAGAGATCCAGAACTACACGGATATCCAATCAGAATTTCTGAAATGCTTTCTACACTAACTGGTGCTAGATATATCGAAAGAGTTAGAGTAGATACTCCAGCTGAAGTTAGAAAGGCTAAGAAGGCTATAAGAAAGGCTTTCGAAGTACAGATGGCTGGTTTAGTTTCTCTATGGTAGAAGTACTTTCTACATGTCCTACTAACTGGGGTAAAACTCCTGTAGATGCTCTTGAATGGTTAAGGGAGAACATGGTTCCTTACTATCCAGTACAGAACTTCAAGGACATTGATATAGAAGCTGCATTAGCAGAAAAAGCTGCAAAGGAGGAAAAATAAATGAGGACATCTAGAGTTATTTGTGCAGGTTTCGGTGGACAGGGTGTAATGTCTATGGGTCAGCTAATGACTTATGCCGGAATGCTTGAAAATAAAGAAGTTTCTTGGTTGCCATCTTATGGTCCAGAAATGCGTGGTGGTACAGCTAACTGCGCAGTTACAATTTCTGACCAGCCAGTAGGTTCTCCAATCATAACTGATGATGCGACAGCTGCCGTAATAATGAACTCTCCATCTTTAACTAAGTTCGAAGGTGACGTAGTTCCTGGTGGTGTTATACTAATAAACAGCTCACTTGTACATGAAAAGTGTAGCAGAGATGATATAGAAGCTTACTATATAGATGCTAACGAATTATCAAATGAATTAGGTGGACCTAAGTTTGCCAACATGGTAATGCTAGGTGCTTTCCTTGCAGTTGATGATAGTGTTAACATAGAATCAGTTCTTGAAGCCTTCAAGAAGGTTTTCGGAAAGAGAAAAGAAAAGTTCATACCAGTTAATAGACAGGCTCTTGAAGCAGGTTACAACGCTGTTATGTCTCAGAAAAAATAATAAATTAGTTTATAATTAGGGATTGGCCTTAGTGACTAGTCCTGACTGAGTAGAGGGTACATATTCTAAGCGTAAGCAGATGAATATGTACCCTCTAATTTGTTTGTACAAAATGAGAAAATTGATATAAAATCTCCAATATAGGCCTAAAAAACGTGTATAAATACGTTTTTTGTGATAAAATGGATTATATATAGGAATTTTTATAAAGGACCCATAATTAAAATTGACAAATAAGGTGGTAGCATATATGAGAAAATATTTTGGTACAGATGGAGTAAGAGGAGTAGCAAATACAGAGCTTAATTCCTCTTTGGCCTACAGATTAGGTAGGGCAGGTGGCTTTGTCTTAACGAAGGAATGTAAAAGTGATGCAAGGGTTAAGGTAGTAGTTGGTAGAGACACTAGAATCTCGGGTGATATGCTAGAAGCGGCCCTAATTGCAGGCTTGATGTCAGTTGGTTGTGATGTAATAACAGTAGGAGTAATACCTACACCAGCAGTTGCATATTTGACTAGAAAGTATGGGGCTAATTGTGGTGTGGTTATATCAGCATCTCATAATCCAGTTGAGTACAATGGTATAAAGTTTTTTAATGATAAGGGCTTCAAACTAGATGATGAAATAGAGCTAGAAATAGAAAAGCATATAGACGACGAAAATCTACTAGACAAGTGGCCAGTGGGTTCAGATGTTGGTAGGAAGATATATGAGCACAATGCTGTTAGGGACTATGTAGATTACCTGAAGTCACACATAGATGGAGACCTAAAGGGTCTAAAGCTTGTTTTAGACTGTGCTAATGGTGCGGCCTATAAGGTGGCTCCTATGGCATATAGGGAGCTAGGTGCTGAGGTAATAGAAATACACTGCCAGCCAGACGGTAATAATATAAATGACAAGTGTGGATCTACACATCCAGAATCACTACAGGCTAAGGTTGTAGAAGTAGGTGCCCACATGGGTATGGCCTACGATGGTGACGCTGATAGATTGATTGCAGTAGATGAAAAGGGTAATATAGTAGATGGTGATAAGATTATGGTAGTGAGTGCCATAGATATGAAGTCGAAGGGCCAGCTAAAGAATGATACCCTAGTTGTCACTGTAATGAGTAATATAGGATTAAGAATTGCTGCTGAGGAAAATGGAATCAAGCTGGCTACTACTCAGGTTGGCGATAGGTATGTACTTGAAGAGATGATAAAGTGCGATTACAGTCTTGGTGGAGAGCAGTCAGGTCACTTGGTATTCTTGGATTATAATACTACGGGTGATGGTACTATGTCATCTTTAGTCCTAGCATCAATAGTAAAGTCCAAGGGAGAGGCTCTTTCTAGTATAGCGGGTGTAATGGACCAGTACCCTCAGGTCTTAGTAAATGTTAGGGTTCAGAATGAGTACAAGAACAGCTATATGGAAATTGAAGAGATAGCTAAGAGGATAGATGAAATAGAAAAAGAAATGGATGGCAAGGGTAGGGTCCTAATCAGACCATCTGGAACAGAGCCACTAGTAAGGGTTATGTTAGAGGGTAAAAATGAAGACCATATTTACGGCTTAGCCAAGGGACTTGCAGACCTAATAGATGAGAAGATAGGATTGAAATAGTCTGAAAAATTTCCTAGGGTTTTGGATTAAAAAAAATTTAAAAAGAATTTAAGTGATTGAAATTTTGCCACTGATTTGATATAATAAGGAGATGTATGCACATCTCCTTGGGTGGCAAACCCAATCGCATGTGTGTACTATAATTTGATATCATTTATAAACCTTGGAGTAGGTTTCTGTGGCAGACATAAATCTTGCCACTATAAGTGGAGTCGGATTGAAAATTTTAAGCTTTATAAATGACAGCAAAGTTGGTGGAGGATCTTCCCAAGTAGGGATATATAAGAGGGATGGCCTTAGCACCATTGATGAGTATACGGGAAAGATTTACAAGGATTATTAGTGTTAAGTTAAGAGGAGAAATTATGCCAAGAATTAGAGTAAAAAAGAGCGGTCCTTTGAAGGGTACCCTAAAAATAGATGGAGCAAAAAATGCTGTACTACCTATTATTGCAGCTACGATACTAGCAAGGGGTAAGTGTACTTTGAAGAGTGTACCAAGTCTAAGAGACGTACATGTAATATCAGATCTTTTAGCCCACCTGGGTGCGGATGTTAATTATAAGGATGGATGTCTAGAAATAGATACTTCAAGTATAAACACATATGAGGCTCCATATGAGCTAGTAAAGAAGATGAGGGCATCCTTTGTAGTTATGGGTCCACTATTGGCTATCTTTAATCGCACGAAGATTTCTATGCCAGGAGGATGTGCAATTGGTACCAGACCGATAGACCTGCATTTAAAAGGATTTAAGGCCTTGGGCGCTGAAATAATAATGGACCATGGCTTTATAGAAGCCAGGGCTGATAAGCTAGTTGGAAATAAGCTGTACCTTGACTTCCCATCGGTTGGTGCTACTCAGAATATAATGATGGCATCAGTACTAGCTGATGGTGTAACAATTATTGAAAATGCGGCTGAAGAGCCTGAAATAGTCGATTTGGCGAATTTTCTAAACGAAATGGGCGCTTCTGTTAGGGGTGCTGGTACAAATACAATAAAGATAAAGGAGTGAAGTCTCTTCATGGGGCTGAGCACACGATAATACCTGATAGGATAGAGGCTTCTACATATATGGTGGCAGCAGCTATGACAAAGGGTGATATAGTCCTTGAAAATGTAATTATTGACCACCTAAAGCCAGTTATAGCAAAACTTTCTGAAGCAGGTGCTACAATTGAAGAGGGTGAAACATCAATCAGGGTAATAGGGCCTGATAAGATAAAGCCTATAGATATTAAGACCCTACCACATCCTGGATTCCCTACAGATGTACAGGCCCAGTTTATGGCCATGCTGACAGTTGCTGAGGGTACAGGTGTAGTAATAGAGACGGTATTTGAAAATAGGTTTATGCATGTAAATGAATTTAATAAAATGGGAGCCAATATAAAGATTGATGGCAGGAGTGCAGTAGTTAATGGAGTAGACTGCCTAAAGGGAGCAGACGTAGTAGCTACTGACCTTAGGGCTGGAGCAGCCCTTATCCTATGTGGCCTAATTGCTGATGGTACTACTAATGTAGGTGAAATATACCATATACAGAGGGGCTATGTAGACATAGATAAGAAGCTGAGAAGTATAGGCGGAGACGTTGAAATAGTTGAAGATTAATTAGTCGTATACGGAGGTTTGTGATGGCAGGAATGGATATTGGAATAGATTTAGGTACTGCGAATGTATTAGTAGTAGTAGATGACAAGGGTGTTGTTTTGAATGAACCAGCTGTAGTAGCTGTTGATAATAGGATGGACGAGATCATAGCCGTGGGTCATGAGGCTTACAAAATGATTGGTAGGACTCCTAAGGATATAGAGGCTATCAAACCAATGATGAATGGTGTAATATCTGACTATGATAATGCAGAAAAGATGTTACGTGGCTTTATCAATATGCTTGGTGAAAGCAAGGGTATGGGCAAGATTGTAATGCCTAGAATCATGGTATCAGTGCCTAGTAAGATAACTGATGTAGAGAGAAAGGCTGTCCAGGATGCCACTAAGCAGGCAGGGGCAAGAGAAGTCCTATTAATTGAAGAACCTATAGCAGCAGCAATAGGGGCAGGTATAGATATTACTGTACCAGGTGGTCACCTAGTAGTAGATATAGGTGGTGGTACTTCGGATGTAGCCGTTATATCTCTTGGAGGAACTGTAATCAGTAAGTCTATTAAGGTTGGTGGTAACAGGTTTGACCAGGATGTTATCAGGTACATCAAGAAGAATTACAATGTAATTATAGGAGAGAGAACTGCCGAAAAGATAAAGAAGGATATAGGTTGTGCCTATAGACGTCAGGAAGAAAGGTTTATAAAGATAACAGGTAGGGACTTGACTAATGGTCTTCCAAAGTCTATAACTGTTAGCTCTTTTGAGATAATGGATGCTATGAGCGATAGCGTGGCCCAGATTACTAACCTAGTAATCAAGGTCCTACAGGATACACCACCTGAACTAGCGTCTGACATAGCAGAAAGGGGAATCGTCCTGACTGGAGGAGGCGCCCTACTATATGGTATGGACAAGAAGATTTCTGAGGTTACTGGCCTAAAGGTAAGGTTGGCAAGTGAGCCAATTAACTGTGTTGCCCTAGGTACAGGTATAGCCTTAGGATCTGTAGAGCTACTTGAAATAGCAGGAACTGTTTAAATTTAAAAATTAAATCTTGACTTTTAGGAGTCATGATGATAACATAATCATATAATTAAATAAAATCTTGATTACCTTATCAAGAGTGGCTGAGGGACAGGCCCTATGAAGCCCGGCAACCGGAAGTATTTACGGTGCTAAATCCTACAAGATATGTATATCTTGAAAGATGAGGTTTGCTATTTATTGTGTAAATAATGGCCTCTTCTTTTGAAGAGGCCAATTTTTATTATAAGGTAAATTGAGGAAGAGTTGTATTAAAGTATATAGTATTTTATGAAAGGAAGAAGAGATGGCGAGACATTTATTTACATCAGAATCAGTAACAGAAGGGCATCCAGACAAACTTTGTGACCAGGTATCAGACGCGATACTTGACGCCTTGATTGAAAAGGATCCAAAGTCTAGGGTAGCATGTGAGACAACAGCTACAACAGGGCTAATATTAGTAGCAGGAGAAATATCTACAAATGCCTATGTAGATATTCCAAAGATAGTAAGAGAAACAGTAGAAGGCATAGGATATATTAGGGGTAAGTTTGGTTTCGATGCCGAAAACTGTGCAGTAATCACAGCTATAGATGAGCAGTCAAATGATATCGCTATGGGTGTTGATGAAGGTTTGGAATCAAAGGAAGGCGAGAATATAGAAGATGAGATAGAAAAGGTTGGTGCAGGTGACCAGGGTATAATGTTCGGTTTTGCTTGTAACGAGACTCCAGAATTAATGCCATTACCAATATCTCTTGCCCACAAGCTATCAAGAAAGCTTACTGAGGTTAGAAAGTCAGGAGAAATAGCCTACCTAAGACCAGATGGTAAGACTCAGGTAACTGTTGAGTATGAAGAGGATACACCAGTAAGAGTACATACAGTATTGATATCTGCCCAGCATGACCCAGATACTACAAATGACCAGATTAGAAAAGACCTTATAGAAAAGGTTATAAAGACTACAATACCAGCAGACCTATTGGACGATGAAACTCTATACTACATCAACCCAACGGGCAGGTTCGTTGTGGGCGGACCACACGGAGATACAGGCCTAACTGGCAGAAAGATTATCATAGATACATATGGTGGATATTCTAGACATGGTGGTGGTGCCTTCTCAGGAAAGGACCCAACAAAGGTAGACAGGTCGGCTTGTTATGCAGCAAGATACGTTGCTAAGAACATAGTAGCAGCAGGCCTTGCAGACAAGTGTGAAATAGAGCTTGCCTATGCGATAGGTGTAGCGAGACCACTATCAATTTTTGTTGACACATTTGGCACAGGAAAGGTATCTAATGAGAAGTTAGTTGAAATCGTAAAGGAAAACTTCGATCTTAGACCAGGTGCTATTATAAAGAACCTAGACCTGTTAAGACCAATCTACAAGCAGGTGGCTGCTTATGGTCACTTTGGTAGAACTGATGTAGACCTACCATGGGAAAGAACTGATAAGGTTGAGACTTTAAAGGCTTATTTATAAAAATATAATAATGTTAGCGTTGGATGATAATTTATTTCTGAGTGTATGTAATTTTTTTCTGTAAATTAGCCTTCTATGGCTAATCCGCCGATTAGGCAGTTAAAAAAATAAATATTTGATTATTGGGAAGGCTGGTGAAAATCCAACTTCCCTTTAATTTATAATATTACTTAATTTTTTGCATGTCAATAAAAACTGCTATAAAGTCAGTTTTAAATCTAGTAACTTATGCGTTCTTCGAACATGATTGATAGCTCTCCGAATATAGAACCCCAATTTCTAATAGGGTGAGTCCATTTTTTGCTTATTTTTTCTACTGATAAAAACAAAGCTTTTTCCAGAGAAGATTTAGTTGGGAACACACTTCTATTCCTGTTTAATCTCTTAAACTGGGCATTGAGGCTCTCTATAGCGTTTGTAGTGTATATAACCCTTCTGGTTTCTGGAGAAAATTTAAAAATCGGAGTTATACAATCCCAATTAGTATACCAAGATTTTAAAGAATTAGGGTATTTTTCTGACCATTTTTCACTAACTGCATCCAAATTTTGCCTAGCTTGTTCTTCATTTCCTGATAAGTAAATTGACTTCAAATCTGCAGCAAATTCTTTCTTTTCTTTGTAACTAACATATTTCAGTGTATTCCTTACTTGATGCACTATACAACGTTGATATTCAGTGTTTGGAAAGGCTACACTTATAGACTCCTTAATACCTGTTAGCCCATCTGCACAAAGTATCATAATGTCTTTTAGACCTCTATTTTTTAGTTCATTGAATATAGATAACCAATATTTTGAGGATTCAGCATCTCCTACATAAAGCCCTAATACTTCTTTAATGCCTTCTATTGTAATACCTAAAATCACATAAGCAGCTCTCTTTTTTACTATACCAGCATCTTTAACTGAAAAATGAACAGCATCAATATATATAACGGGATAAGTTGGGTCAAGAGGTCTGTTTTTCCATTCTTCGATCCTTGGTATTACCTTATCTGTTATATCGCTTATCATGGATTCTGACACCTCAAATCCGTATATATCTTCGATTTCTTCGACTATAGTCTTGCTAGTCATGCCGGAGGCATACATATTTATTATTTTTTTGCTCAATTTCTGAAATATCTTTTTTTGCCTTTTTTTAATAATCTTCGGTTCAAATTGAGATTCTCTATCCTGAGGAACATCGATCTCAAATTCACCCATAGAACTTCTGACTTTTTTACTCTTATAACCGTTCCTACTGTTTTCAACGTCTTCATCTCTAGAATATTTCTCATATCCTAAATGCTCATTCATTTCTGCTTCTAACATATCCTGTAGTGTTTCTCCCAACAAGTCTTTTAAAGCTTCTTGAATATCCTTAGCTGTTTTTATATCATAAGTTTTTATTAATTCACTTACGATATTTTTCTTAGCTGGATCCATTGGTTCTCTTTTTCTTCTTCCCATAACAAAAGTCCTCCTATGATAATTTTACCATAGAAGGACTTACAATTTTACAGACTTTTTTACATAGACTCTTATTTCTCTTCCAGCGCTATTTTTTTGGCTCTATGTCAAATAACGTTGGTGATAATTTAAATCAATAAAATCTATTAAATTATGCGGCAGCATCCATAGCAAACTTATAGCTATGGATGTTGCCCTTTTGTATTTTATACCTTTCCATTAGCATTATCCTTGCCTTAAAATTTCTAAAGCTCCTATATCCGTAGGATACTCTTTTAATTACCTTTATCTTATTATTCTTACCCTCCACCATAGCATTCGTATAGTCATATTTCAGTGAATTTACCACATATTTTCTAAGCTTTTTAAGGGTTTTTATACTCTTCCTAAAACACACCGGTATTTTATCAGTCCTAGTATTTAGAATGTCTTCAAGCATAGCCACATCATTTTTCGAGATACTTAATAGAAAGTTTTGATAAAAATCATAGGCTTCTTTTTAAATTAGGGAATTTTTCCTAACATGTAGTCTAATATGTCAACTGAACTAGTCATATTTTTTTAAAGTGTATGTTCTTGTAAAAATATATACTGTTTAATTCCCAGTTCTTCCTAAGTGGTATTTTTCCAGTATCTCTTCAGTATTTTTATACTCTCTAGACCTGGTATTAAGCTTCTTCATCTCATTTATTCTTAACTTGTTTAGCTCTCTCGTCAAGAGCTGTACAATGTGGAATTTATCGACCACAATATTGGCATTTGGAAAGACCTTCTTGGCAAGATCAATATATGGCTTATACATGTCTGTAGTTACATATTCAACCATCTTTCTTGCCTTTAGTGGATAGGAGTTAAAATACTCAAAGAGGTATCTTTGCCTTCTATCCGCTAGGATATCAAAAATATGACCGCCTTCTAAATCGGTTAAATTTACACTCATAGACGCATCAACTGTATTTACTGACTTGAATTCGTCTATTGATAGAATCCTAGGTAGATAATTTTTTCTTCTCCTATCTTCAGTTAAACGGAGTATTCTGGCAACACTAGTAGGGGATACACAGTGTTCTCTTGCAATCAGGTCCATTGACTTAGTCTCACATAGGTTTAAAACTATAGACCTCTTAACATCATTCGATATGAAGCACCCCTTATCTACGATAGGTGTTTTAGCCATAAATGTTGACTCGCAATGTTTACAGAAGAACCTCTGCTTTTTAACCATCAATATCAAAGGGTTTGTATTAACCCTATTAAAAAAAGTATTTTTTTACGGTCTGACTCCCATTTTTTTAGTTATGTCATAATTTTTCATTGACTATACCACATTTAGGGCAGCAAGCTGGCCTATATGAAAGCTTTCCCCTTAAGACTGTATATTCTATCCCCTTAATGTTTTCTTTTTCGTTACCTAAAATTACTAAATTTTTATCGTTAATTCCTAAGATTTCTGTTATACTAGCATTAGAACACATATCATTTCTCCTTATTATTTTTTTTCGCGATTTAAATTATACACGAGATTTGATGTGTGTTCCTATTTTTTAAGAAATTTAGCGTTGGGAGAGAATTTTTTTCTCACCAACGCTAAATATTATACTAACCATTTTTTTTTGAAAACGGCAGTATTTGTAAAATTAGTTTTTAATATTTTTAGTAAAGTTTGTCTTTTTATTAGGTAATATGTTAAACTTTATATGATATGTAATAATATGAATTATAGTTTTTTGACCGGTAAATAAAGCTGAAAGGATATAGAATAATGTTCAATTTATCAAACACAATCAAGAAATTATCACTGCTAGCAGTAGTTTTACTACTAGCCCTGAGCTTAGGTGCCTGCAAGAGCCAGTACAAGGAAACAAAGGAAGAAGTCAAGGTTGAGAGTCTAGATGAAAAAATAGCGAAAGCATATAGTCAAGTCTTGGACAAGGCAGATAAGTATGACTACCAGGATGAAGGTCAGGAAGCTAGAGAATATGAATACGCAATTGTAAAGATGGATGGTGAAAAAATACCCCAGCTATTACTTTCAAAGAACTCTGACTTAAGGTACGTAAAGGTATTTTCCTATAATGAAAAGGAAGAGAAGCTAATTGAATGCAGTGAATCAATAGTCTACGGTGCTGCAGGAGTAGGAGGTTTTAGGGGAGATATAATGTCTAGAAGCGACTATAAGGGTCTAGAATATATTGAAACATCTAGTGGAACAGGTGATACAAGTGTAGAAAATATAAGTATAGAAAATGGTCAATTAAAGCGTGAGACTAAATGGGAAGGTAGATATGACCAAATGCCAGAAGATGATAGCACCCAAGAGATAGTATGGTCAAAAATAAATGATAAAAGTCAGCTTAAAAAGTTAGCTGGTAAAGAAATCACTTCAGATGGCGAAAGTGCTAGCAAGGATAAATACGAGCAAAGGAAAGAGATAAGGAGTCAAAGTCTAGTGTAGGATCAAAGGGTCCAAGTAATGAAAAGATACAGGCTATGATCAGGGAAGAGAGAAAAGCTGGAAGGCTGGTATTAGATGGAAAAATTAGGATATTAACATATATGCAGGTACTGGAAGTACAAGGGGTGGATGATCCTAATCCAGAACATTCGAATCCGAATGAAGAGTATATAATATTTATACTAGCTAAGCCTCAAAAGATAACTGCTAGGTCATCTGGAGGAGCCTATATGACTACTAGACAAGTTAAGGTAATGGGTTTGGCAGATTATGATTATGTAAGAAAGTATGATGGGAAAAATGTTACTATCAGTGTAGACCTTGATGAAACAATGTTTCCAAGTGATGTAGGTCTGCCTTTGGGAGAGCCTATGTCTGCTAGCTTTAAGATTTTAGATGGATTACCAAATGGTCAAACTCCGAAAAAGGAAAAGGATGATTCTAGCCTAGCATCAAAAATTAAAAACACAGACCAGATTGTAAGGGCAAAAAACACAAATATGAGGGAGGACCATTCTAAAAATTCTGCAATTCTAAAAACCCTGCTTTCAGGCACAGAGGTCCATGTAATTGACACCTATGTAGAAAGTCCGGAAAGAATGTGGTGTAAGATAAGATATGAAGGTGTTACAGGATGGATTTCCTATAATACAATCAATGGAAGTATAAAGTAGGTAAGTGAGGGAAGAAAATTAATAAACCTTCATAATAAGTACATATTGAAAGTTTAATGTGATATTTTGGATGTAGACCAAGTTTTCGGCAAAAATATATTCAAAAAAATATGTAAAAAAACTAAAAAAGTTTCGTAAAAAGCTTTACGAAAAAAATAAAATTGACTATAAGAAGTTAGGAGGCAGAAAAATGGACCAAGTCGAAGGAAGTGTTGTCGATATTGTTTATTCGAATGATGCTAATGGCTATACGGTAGCAAGATTAAAAATTGAAGACTATACAGAAGTGATCACTGGTTATATGCCTGGCCTAACTGCCGGCGAGAATATCCTAGTCAAGGGTGAGTGGAAGGTACATGACCAATATGGTAGACAGCTAAATGTAGATTCCTACGAAATTGTGGTTCCTTCTACCATTAGTGGGATACTATCCTTCCTATCATCAGGTGTGATTAGGGGTGTAGGTGAGAAGACAGCCAAGAGGATAGTTGAAAGGTTTGGTTTAGAAACCCTAAATGTCATACAAAATGAGCCTGAAAGACTCCTTGAAATTGAGGGGATTGGCAAGAAAAAACTCCAGCCCATAATAGAGAGTTACCAGGAAAATATGGGAGTTAAAAATGTAATAGTAGCCCTATCTCCCTATGGGATCAGCCCAAGGATGAGCATGAAGATTTACAAGATTTACGGTGAAAAATCTCTAGATGTAATCAGGACAAATCCCTACCTTTTAGTGGATAGGGTAGTGGGTATAGGATTTACAATTGCTGATGAGATAGCACAAAAGTCAGGTGTAGAAAAAGACTCAGAATACAGGATAGAAAAGGGAATACTCCATGTCCTGAAAAACTCTATTAATAGTGGACATACCTTTTTGCCAGAGGACCTTGTGAGGTCAGAGTCACAAAAGTTGCTTGACCTCGATGTGGACCTAATCGACACTATGATATACGAGATGGCCCTAGAGAGGAAGATAGTGATTGAAAGGCTTGGAGACTACAATATTATATACCTGGCCAAGTACCATAAGGCAGAGGTAGGTGTATGTAATAGGTTAATTAGATTAAACTCCTATGAGCACAGGGACTTAAAAATTGATATAGATAGAGAGATAGAGAGATTTGAAGAGGACCAGTCCCTTTTCCTTGACTATAACCAAAAGCTGGCTGTAAGAGCCGCCTTTGAAAATGGGGTTTTGGTACTGACAGGAGGACCAGGAACAGGCAAGACAACCACAATTAATACCATAATCAACCTATTTAGCTTAAACAAGAATAAGGTTGCCTTAGCAGCCCCAACAGGGCGTGCTGCTAAAAGAATGACAGAGACAACAGGTAAGGAAGCTAAGACCATACATAGGCTTTTAGAGATGACCTTCGATACAGATGATAGGTCTATATTTATGAAAAATGAAGAAGAACCCATAGAGGCCGACGTGATAATTGTTGATGAGTCTTCTATGATAGATATATTTCTTATGGATGCCCTATTAAAGGCAGTCTCACCAAAGACCAGACTAATCCTGGTAGGCGATGTAGACCAGCTACCATCAGTAGGGGCCGGTAATGTGCTAGGAGATATTATTTCCTCAGGTGTAATTACTACTATAAGGCTGACAGAAATATTTAGGCAGGCCCAGGAAAGCGACATAATAGTTAATGCCCATAGGATTAATAAGGGGCAGGATATTGTTGCCAACAAAAAGGATACAGACTTTTACTTTATAAACAAGGAAGAGGATTCTGAAATACTAGAGGAAATTAAGAGTCTAGTGAAGGGACGTTTACCAAGTTTTTATAAGGTTGATTCCGTCAAAGACATCCAGGTCCTATCGCCAATGCGTAAGGGCTTAGCGGGTGTACATAGCCTAAATATAAACCTACAGGAGACCCTAAACCCTTCTAGGGGTGAAAGGCAGGAGGTTGAGCTTATGAAAAGGACCTTCAGGGTAGGGGACAAGGTGATGCAGATAAAGAACAACTACTCCAAAAAGTGGGAAAATGAAAAAAACACAGACTATGGAGAAGGTATCTATAATGGGGATATAGGATATATCTACCATATAGACAAGCATAACAAGACCATATATGTTCTTTTTGATGAATATAAAATTTTTAAGTACAAGTATGACGAGCTATCAGAGCTTGACCACTGTTTTTGTACAACAGTCCACAAAAGTCAGGGTAGTGAGTTCCCTATAGTTGTTATACCAATGACCTGGGGACCACCTATGCTATTGAGTAGAAATCTCTTGTATACAGCTGTAACGAGGGCCAAGAAGCTGGTTGTCATAGTTGGTAACAAAAAGTATCTAGATTATATGATATCCAATAATATGAACCAGGATAGGTATTCAAACCTGTCCTACAAGCTGACTAGTTTTAAATTAAATTCAATAATTGAAGATTAGAAGCAGGATTTTTCATAGTCGAGGTATAATAAGATAACAAAAGCTAGTTTTTTTATTAGTATAATATTTACGTAATTGCCTCCTAATTAAGGGGGCTTTTTATGTTTGAAAAAAATTTGGAAAAATCATTTTTGGATATGGTTTATCCACAGAATTTGAATTGTATATTTTTGCCATATGCCAATATCCAGGTCAAATAGGTATTCCATATGTAAAAAAATGCCTAGAGAAGATCATTTTTATACACAATTCTTGTGAGTGCTGTGGAAAACCTACCATAAATACCAGCCTGGAGCTTGATAGACCAATAGAGGCTTGTCCCTATTGTCAAGGAAAGAGGTTTTTGTTTGACAGAAATATTAGCTTTATAGAGTATGGAGACCTATCAAAACTCATGGTATTCAAGCTAAAATATAGTGCTAAAACCTATATGGCCAAGATAATAGGGGAAATAATGGCTGACTCCTTACTAGAATCACATCAAGACCTAGTAGCCAGGATGGATATAATCACCTTCGTTCCTCTCAATAAGAAGAGACTAGAGGCTAGGGGCTTTAATCAGGCTGAGAAAATAGGAGCTTACCTGGCAGATCTTATAGGCCTGCCAATGGTAAGCCTAGTAGAAAGGGTCAAGAATACAGACAAGTTACACGGCCTATCATCACAGGAAAGAAGGAGGATGCTGAAAAATTCCTTTAAGCTAAAGGAAGAAGCCAAAGACCTAGTTTATGGTAAGAATATACTTATAGTAGATGATATATTTACAACTGGGGCCACTGTCGATGAAATATCCAAGGTTTTAAGACTAGCAGGAGCCCAAGAGCTAGTATCTTTAACCTTTTTAACAGGAAAATACGAAAAAGATATTGACAAGTAGGGGTTAAAATTATAAACTAAATAAAGTATTTAGGTCTGTGGTTGCAAGTCCAAGCCAGTCGCGGGCAAAAGGATCCACGTAAGCTACTCCTAAAAATTGGAGAGTGAGCATGGCGCGGCTTAGAGGTAAGTCCTGCCGAGAAAATCGAGAGGATTAGTAGTGCGGTAACCCCAAAGCGAAAGTTCCAGCAGGCGAGTGTGGGGTCAAAGACCAGGTCAGCTAAATACAAAAAGCTTTTTACTAGTAGCCACTAGTAAAAAGCTTTTTTCTTTTATAGGATATTTGCTGTATCCCATTTATATTGCAGGCTAGGCAGCCCTAAATTTTTCAAATAACTTATGTTTTTCCATTACCCTACCAAAGGCATAGATAAGACCTACCTTTATAGGTAACATTACTATGAATCTGATTAATCTAGGTATAGCAAATAGCTTTGCACCGTAAAGTATATTTAACCAAATAGGTGTAAGGATTAGGACAGTAATTACACCTTCAATCAATACACAAATAGTCACACGCTTTACAGTTAATTCTTGCTTGTACAAGAAAAGACCAAAAATAACTCCTGAAATAATGCTATTTAGGGTAAAGCCTGGGAAAAATGGTCCACTCGGTCTCACTATATACTGGATTATATCCGAAATACCCCCAACAACTCCTCCTACAAGGGGGCCGTATAGCATACCAGTCAAGGCTAAGGCCAAAAAGCTAAAGGATATCTCCATTATATTTGAAAATACAATCCTAAAAAAGTCAATAATTACGGCTACTGCCATCAGCAAGGCTGAACCAGTTATAGTTCTGATATCCCTAAGACTTTCAGATTTTAAGCTAATAGTTTTTTTCAATAAATATTCACCTCTCATTTTAGTTATATTTATGTAATTTAATGTATATTGTAAATTACTGCAATATATTCATAATATATTAGATTTAAATAAAAATCAATACTAAAAAATCTTTTGTAATGTGCTATAACATATGTTACACAATTGAATAAAAAAAGAGAGGAACTCTGATACAATAGTAATACCGACAAAACCATTAAGTAAAGGAGTCCTCTCATGTCTATTATAACAGAAGAAATGCGTTACCGCCAAAAATTATGTGAATTTGCTAAAAAATATGGAGTTACAAAAGCCGCAAGGCGATATCATACTAACCGTCAGTTTGTGTATAGACAACTAAAAAAGTATGATGGCACAGTAAGAAGTTTAGCATTAGGCTCTAGAAGGCCTTTACATACTCCAAATGCTCACACAAAATCTGAATTGAAGTTAATTAGAAAGATGCTTAAAAGAAATGGTATCGGGAGTTTGACACTTGTAATCGAAGATTTACTATTCAATGGCTTGAAAAGCCTTAATTTTTTTGTCAAATTTTAAAATTTATGTCTTCGCAATGCACGCAATGTATGATATAATATAAGTATGTATATTTTTTGTGAGGTGAATTATGAGACTACTTGTATCTAAATCTGCTAACGCTTCTTCCTTCTATGTTCAGAAGGATATAAAAAAAGGAAATTCTAGAACTACTGTTATTGTTGAAAAACTTGGAACAGAAACAGAGATAATGGAAAAATACGGAGTAGCTGACGCTAAAGCTTGGGCACTTGATTATATAGCCAATTTGAATAGAATAGAAAAAGGAAAAAAAGACTGAAATTATGCCGGTAAATATGAAGCTTTTTTTCCTCAGCAAACCATAAGCAATCGTCAAAGAATATTTAACGGAGGATATCTACCACTTCAATCAATTTACCATAGTCTTGGACTTAATAAGATTTGTAAAAAAATAAGTTCAAACGGTAAATTCGAGTATAATCTTAATAGCATTCTTTCAAGATTGATATACACTAGAATTCTTTTTCCCGGTTCTAAACTCAATGCATTCGAAGAATCTAAAAAAAGTTTATTGAAGATCCTGAATTTGACCTACATCAGGTCTATAGAGCTCTTGATGTTCTGAATAAAGAAAGTGACTATATACAGTCGCAATTGTATAAAAATAGCACCAAAGTTACTCAAAGAAACGCTAGTGTTCTTTACTATGACTGTACAAACTATTTCTTTGAAATCGAAGAAGCTGATGATGAAGGTCAACTAAGACAATACGGGAGATCCAAAGAAAACAGACCTAATCCATTAGTGCAGATGGGGTTATTTATGGATGGCAATGGAATTCCACTAACCTTTGATATAACCAGTGGAAACACTAATGAACAAACCACTCTTAGGCCTCTTGAAAAGAAAAATAATCGAAGATTTTTAATCTATCTAAATTCATAGTGTGCACTGATGCTGGTCTTTCGAGTAATGCAAATAAAAAGTACAACTCTATCAAGGATAGGGCTTACATAACTACGCAGAGTCTTAAAAAAAATTAAGAAACATCTTAAAGAATGGTCTCTTGATCCTAATGGTTGGAAAAAAATACGGCTCTACTATATCATATAATATCAATGAAATTGACGAAGAGGAAAAATAGAGACACTATATTTTTATAAGGAAAGATGGATAAATGAAAATGGACTTGAAGAAAAAAGCTTATAGTAACATACAGTATAAAAATACAGAGACTACCATAGAAACATTAGATCAAATCAGATATACAGAGCTAATGAACTAATAAAAAAAGGTTCTCTAGCTGCTAAGAAAATTCGTGATAATGATATAAGAAGGTTCATTCATGAAACAAAAAGTTACATCAGATGGAGAAATCGCAGATAGGTCAATAGTAAGCCTTGATGAAAACAAAATAATGGAAGAATCCCTGTATGATGGCTTCTATGCTGTTGTTACAAACCTTGAGGCTAAAGCTCATGAAATAGCTCAAATAAACAAAAAAACAGATGGCAAATAGAAGAATGTTTCAGAATAATGAAGAGTGAATTCAAGGCTAGACCGATATATCTTAGCAATGATGAGAGAATAAAAGCTCATTTTCTTATTTGCTTTTTTTAGCTCTTACGGTATATAGAATCCTTGAAGTAAAGTTAGGAAATAAATATACAGTAAGTGAAATAACAAAAAAACTCTACGAGAAATGAATATGCTTAAAACTAAGCAGAATGACTATATACCAGCGTTTAATAGAACTCAGATAAGTGATGATATCTTCGAAGTTTTTGAATATAGGCTAGACTATGAAATTATAACAGAAAAAAATATGAAAAAAATTTTAAAAGCTACAACAAAATGAGAACATTACGCAAAATTTAAACATAATATAAAAAGCCGGAAGTATTAGTATTACTAGCCTTTCCGGCTTTTATCATCAAAAAAAGTGTCAAATACAGGATTATAACAGAAGAAATGCGTTACCGCCAAAAATTATGTGAATTTGCTAAAAAATATGGAGTTACAAAAGCCGCAAGGCGATATCATACTAACCGTCAGTTTGTGTATAGACAACTAAAAAAGTATGATGGCACAGTAAGAAGTTTAGCATTAGGCTCTAGAAGGCCTTTACATACTCCAAATGCTCACACAAAATCTGAATTGAAGTTAATTAGAAAGATGCTTAAAAGAAATGGTATCTATGGTCTTGCAGAAGTATACGTACGATGTAAAGCAAAGGGCTATACAAGAAGCTTTTCAAGCATGTGTAGACAAATTAGGAATAATGGTTATAAAAAACCGGAGATACGTCGTAAAAGTTACACAAAGTACGATAGAATGGATGGTAAATACCCTGGTGACAAAGTACAGGTTGATATAAAATATGTTCCTAACGAATGTATAAAATTTCCTACATATGGCTATAAATACTATCAAATAACAAGTATTGACGAGTATAGTCGAAAAAGAATTTTGAAGATTGTAAAGGAAAAAAGTACCTATGAAACAAAAAAATTTCTAGAGAATTTGGAAGAAATGATGGGATTTCCAATCCATATCGTTCAGGTGGATAACGGTCATGAGTTTGTTAATGATAATGACAAAACAAGTAAAGAGAGTGCCTTTGAAAAAGCTGCTTATAATCTTGGTATCACGATTAAACGAACAAGACCATATTCACCATGGCAAAACGGAAAAGTAGAAAGAAGTCACAGGGAAGATGGCAAGGTTTTATATAATCGAAAAGTATTTACTAGCGAAAAAGATCTGATAAATCAGGTGGCAAAGCATGAAAGAAGATATAATAGTACGGCAAAAACAAGTTTAAAATTTAAAAGTCCAGATGAAGTTGTAGAAGAGTATTTCAAAAATACATCCTGCTATTATGAAAATTAAAATGAACCAAGTCAAGGTTCGCAAAGCTTTACTCCTTGACTTATCCATTTATAATTTTCGATAAAATAGCAGGCATTTTGAAAAACTCTCTTGTAAGTGTAACATATGTGTTGACAACTAAGATAAAAATCAATACTAAAAAATCTTTTAACTATTCAAAACTACGTATTTGTGGTAAAATAGACTATGTACGAATAATTTTGTAAGTAAATAAAAGAGGAGGACGTGAATGAGTTTTTTAGACAGCCTTTTTAATATGGCAGATAAAAAAGATTTAAAGCAGTTTAGTAAGATTGCTGATCAGATAGATGCGGCTGGGGAAAAATATGCAGCCATGACAGATGCAGAGCTTAAGGCCATGACACCTGAGTTCAAAGAAAGACTAAAGAATGGACAAACACTTGACGATATACTAGTAGATGCCTTTGCAGTTGTAAGGGAAGCTTCAACAAGAATACTAGGTATGAGACACTTTAAGGTCCAGCTAATAGGTGGTATGGTTTTACACCAGGGACGTATAGCCGAGATGAAGACAGGTGAAGGTAAGACCCTTGTTGCCACTTGTCCAGTATACCTAAATGCCCTAGAAGGCAAGGGTGTACACGTTGTAACAGTTAATGACTATCTTGCAAAGCGTGACCGTGATCAGATGGCAAAGATATATGAGTTCCTAGGCCTATCCGTAGGTGTAATAATTCATGGACAGTCACCTCAGGTAAGAAAGCAGCAGTATGATTGTGATATCACATATGGTACTAACAATGAGTATGGCTTCGACTACCTGAAGGATAACATGGTTATACACGAAGAACAGATGGTTCAGAGAGGGCTTAACTATGCTATTGTCGATGAGGTTGACTCAATCCTAGTCGATGAAGCAAGGACACCACTTATCATATCAGGACCTGGAGACAAGTCCACCCACCTATATTCAGATGCTAATGTATTTATACTTACGCTGAATGAGGATGATTATGAGAAGGAAGAAAAGGATAAGGCAGTTTCTCTTACAGAAACTGGTATAAAGAAGGCAGAAGTATACTTCAATGTAGATAACATAACTACTATGGAACATACAGAGCTTTACCATCATATCAACCAGGCCCTAAAGGCCCATACAATAATGAAGAAGGATGTTGACTATGTAGCCAAGGATGACGAGATAATAATCGTTGACGAATTTACAGGCCGTTTGATGTTTGGTAGAAGGTATTCAGATGGTCTACACCAGGCAATCGAAGCCAAGGAAGGCTTGACGATTCAGAGAGAATCAAAGACTCTAGCTACAATTACATTCCAGAACTACTTTAGAATGTATACGAAGCTATCTGGTATGACAGGTACAGCAAAGACAGAGGAAGAAGAATTCAAGTCAATCTACAAGATGGACGTATTCCAGGTTCCAACTAACAAGCCATTGTTGAGAAAGGACCTAGCAGACTCTGTATATGCCAACCAGCTGGCTAAGTTCAGGGCAGTTGCTAGGGATATAAAGGAAAGACATGAAAGAAAGCAGCCGGTCCTAGTAGGTACTGTTTCAATAGAAAAGTCTGAGTTACTTTCAAGTATATTGGCAGAAGAGGGAATAGCCCACGAAGTATTGAATGCCAAGTTCCACGAAAAGGAAGCAGAGATTATAGCCCAGGCAGGTAGACTAGGTGCCGTTACGATTGCGACAAATATGGCAGGTAGAGGTACCGACATACTACTAGGTGGTAACCCATCATTCATGGCTCTAAAGGAAATGAAGAGGTTAAACTTCACTGACGAGATGATCAATAGGGTAAATTCAGCCAATGAAGTAGCTGGTGTTGAAGCCAATGAAGAATATGATGCAGCAAGAAAGACATATAAGAAGTTGTATGAAGAGTATAAGTTGCAGACTGATGCTGAACAGCTAGAGGTTATAGAAGCCGGTGGTCTATGTATATTGGGTACAGAGAGACATGAGTCTCGTAGAATAGATAACCAGTTAAGAGGTCGTGCTGGTCGTCAGGGTGACCCAGGTGAGTCTAGGTTCTATATAGGACTTGATGATGATTTAATGAGACTATTTGGTAGTGAAAGAGTCCAGGGTCTGCTTGAAAAGCTTGGTCTTGATGATGAAACTCCAATTGAGCATAGGATGCTTACTAAGTCAATCGAAAATGCACAGAAGAAGGTCGAAGGAAAGAACTTCGGTATCAGAAAGCATGTCCTTGAATATGACGATGTAATGAACAAGCAGAGAGAAATAATCTATGCTGAAAGAAGAAGAGTCTTATCTGGAGAGAACCTACAAGACCAGATTCAGATGATGATGAGGGATGTAATTACAGAATCTGTAGCCCTTTATACTGATGAAAAGGAAGAATTTGATCACGTTGGTTACAGGGCTCATATGTATAGAAAGTACCTGCCAGGTGGGGTGATAGATGACCTTAACTTTGCTGAGATGACATCATCTGAAGCTCTTGAAGCTACATATGAAAGGCTATTAGCTCTTTATACAGAAAAGGAAGAGTTTATAGGATCTGAGAGAATGAGGGAAGTAGAAAGAGTAATACTACTTCAGTCAGTAGACAACCACTGGATAGACCATATAGATGCCATGGACCAGCTGCGTCAGGGTATTGGTCTTAGGGCTATAGGTCAGATAGACCCAGTTATAGCCTATAAGATGGAAGGCTTTGACATGTTCGATGAAATGAACAAGCTGATCAGGGAGGATACAGTTTCTTACCTATTCAATATACAGATAGAAGTTCCAGTAGAGAGAAAGGCGGTAGTTGATGTAGACAGCCTAGAATCTCCTGATATGGACGGGGTAGACAGAAAGCCAAGCAAGTCTACACCAGAGCATGTAGAGGAAAAGATTGGTAGAAATGATCTTTGCCCATGTGGAAGTGGAAAGAAGTATAAGAACTGTTGTGGTAAGTAGTTTCTAGCATAAGCTAGCAAGAAATAGTATTTAATCACAATTACAAGATGAATAGGCCTAGAATGTAGGTAAATAAGTAAGTTTAAATGGCACAGGTATTTAAGAAATCAAATATCTGTGCTATTATTTATATATAGGTATTTTGCTAGGAAGACCTAGTTTAGATGTATCTATATACATGAGGGCCTCTAAGGCTTAGAAGGGAGAAATATATGGAAAAATCTCTTTTGATTAGTATTACGATGAATATTGATTTACCATCCCTAGTTTCTTATGAGGATGGGACTATCCTCTGTCAAAATAAGCAAATAGGGTCTGTTTGTGATTTTTGGGTTTAAGAAACCTAGATAATACCAGGCAGCTAGATATAGAAGAGCTATTGGAAAAGACATCGGGTCCCATGTCCTTTAGGATAAGGAACACCTCTCTAATTGGTAAAAAATATGAGGTTTATATAGATGGTAAGGATGTTTGCTACTGGTATATCTTCAATAATGACCTAACTATAGATGCAGGCATAAAGAATGTAATCGAGCATATAGATGAGATAATCGTTGTATTCAATGAAATGGGTATATTGCAGAAGATGAATAGCATCTGTGACCAGATCCTACCCTTTAAGAGAAAGGATGTTTTGAAAAAGAGTATTGATGAGTTAGTTAAAGATGGCAAAGTTTCAAATCCTGTCATTACTGAGATGATAGAAAAAAAGAAGAAGGTCTATAGGGAGATCGTATACCCAAATGGCAAGGTTATATCCTATACTGCGATTCCCCACTATGATGTAAATGGCAACTTCAAGGGTGGAGTTTTGACAGGCCGTGATGTATCCAGGTTGATAAACCTAGCCAAGATATCTAGTGAAAATAATGAAAATGTAGTTGAATATATCAGTGCCAGTGAAGAGATGAAGCAGGTAAAGGCCATAGTAGAGAGGGTTGCACCTTCAGATGCCTCTATCTTTATAATGGGAGAATCTGGTGTTGGTAAGGAAATAATAGCTAGGAGCCTCTGGTCTAAGAGTAAGAGGTGTAATGGTCCTTTTGTAAGCATTAACTGTGCCTCTATACCTGAGGAACTGATAGAGTCAGAGCTCTTTGGTTATGAAAAGGGAGCCTTTACCGGGGCCAATAAGGAAGGTAAGATGGGGCTTATGGAGGCTGCTGATGGCGGCACCCTATTCTTGGATGAGATAGGAGAGATGCCACTTAAGACCCAGAAAAAGTTCCTGCGTGCCATCCAGGAAAATGCCATAATGAGGATTGGTAGCACCAAGTCCAAGCATATAGATGTAAGGTATGTGTGTGCTACAAACAAGACCCTTGATGAACTGAGGGACGAAAGAATCTTTAGGCAGGATCTTTACTATAGGCTAAATGTAATACCAGTAGTTGTGCCACCTCTAAGAGACAGGAGAGATGATATCCTGCCTATTACAGACTATTATATAAACTACTTCAATGAAAGGTATAATAGGAATGTAAGCTTGTCAACTGAGGCCAGGGCTAGGATGGTAGAAAACGACTGGAAGGGTAATATAAGAGAGCTTAAAAACGTGGTAGAGAGACTGGTTATCCTATCACCACAGGAAAATATCTACCTGGAACAGGTTGAAAGGATTCTTACTCTTGAAAGTAATGAGGATATAATAGAAAGTAAAAAGCTTGAAGATAAGCCTTCTACTATAAGAGGTGATAGGGGGGATACTAGCCTGGTGATAAAGGATATTATGAATATAGATGATGCCCATAGGCTGGTTGAACAAGAAATCCTTAAGAATGCAGTTAAAAAATATGGAAATATAACTAAGGCTGCCAAGGCAGTGGGTATAAATCCGTCCACTGTGTATAGAAAAATAAAAAGTGGATATATAAAGCTATAAATATCTGAAATATATTTGTGATATATCCCGAAATCGTTGAAAAATTCTGAAATATAAATAAAAAATCGACTTGATAGCTATAAATCCATCTACCCTATATAAAAATAATAAAAATTCTCTTTTTTAGGGGATTTTTATTTATATAAGTGATTTACAAGGTATAAAAGAGGGAATAGAATAGAATATAATATATTTTATTTTAACATATTAAAACGGAGAGATGGAGGAATTAAATGAAGGAGATGAAAAGGAAAGTAAATGGAGACAAGACATCGCGTCACTCCATAAAAAGACACCAGCTTGGTGTAGTAGGTGTTGCTGTTACAGCAATGGTATTTTTCGCAAATAGTGAAGTAAATATACATGCCTTAGAAACAGGAGAAACTGCTACAGTTATAGCTAGCGAAACAAATAACACAGCTAATATTAGTAATAATGGAACTAGGCTAGTGAGCTCTGATAGAGGTTCAGCAGAATCAACAAGAGCTAGCCAGACAAGTAATATAAACAATACAAACTCTGCTTCAAACAGCAGTAACAAGGTGGCTGAAGGCTCTAGTGAAAGTCCAGCTACATCAACAGAGACTAAAGAAGCTGGTGGCCTAGCAGGCTCTTCAGAAACGACTACAGCTAGTGGTCAGGCTAATGATAGCCTGGAGTCTGCAAGTCTACAAGATCTAGGAGGGTTGCTAGAAGTACTCCAGCAAGTACTCCAGCAAGTACTCCGACGGGTGCCCCAGCAAGTACTCCAACAGCCAATTATAATGGGTCTGTAAGCCTTATCGGTCAGTGGACAAATGAATCTAGGGTTAAAAATGATACAGTAGGTAATTATACAACAGGAACAGATAAGCTAGGTAGCCCACTTGCTAATCCAGGCCTATTCCGTGGTATTGCAAAGACCTTCCTTGGTTGGTCTGATAAGCCACCGGTAGATGGAAAGATAGCTGAAGGAGCTAGACTGTTTTCTCCAGAAGATACTGTTGCAACAGCCTTTCCTAATGGTATAGGAGGGGACTCGAAGCTATATGGAGTATACTCTAGTTTAAATGACCAGGATACACCATTACCGGACAGTACATTTGGTATGGGTTTAAGTCTTCTTAGTGGAATGGATAAGTTTGCAATCGAGGATAACAAGGTAAAGATTGATGCTGGTGTGAAGGCAGATGATGTTTTACCAAACACCAACCTAAATGAAGAAACTATTACTGGTGACACTCGTAAAATTCTTGATGTATATAAGCCAGAAAATAATGATACTACAAAGGTAAATGAAGTTGTTTTAACTTCTGAGTTTGAAATGGATAAGACTACTGCTATGTTAGTATATCGTAACCTAATGTAGGTTATGTAGGTCCAGTTTTATCAAATACTTACAAGGGTAATCAGTTTAGCCTTGATAAAAACGACAAGACTTACACATATGTAGACTTAAATGTAAACCTAGATAAGGATATGGTTGTACCAGATAAGTTCTTTGCAGAGTTTAATGGCTACTCATGGAGACCAGTATATGCCCTAGGCGTAAATGGCGAAAATAAAGAAGCCTTGAATGTATTTTCTCCAAGTGACGTGGCCTTGGGTAACACAAAGGATAGTTTTAATAGCCTAGTAAGCAATACTGATCCTAAGGTTACTTTTGGTATAGAGACAAAGGGGTATAAGAATATAACCATTCGAATGATTCTTAGATCGTCAGGGGCTCAGGATAGCGATAGTAGAGCCAATGAACGTATTGCTGAGAGTGATGTAGTAGCAGATGAGGGCAAGTCTATAGCAGAAACTATTGTGCGTAATATGACACTTCGTTCGCTTACATCAGCTGATCTTAAGAAGTTATTCCCAGGCAAGAGCGATGAAGAAATCAATAAGATAGTAATCCGTATTGCCCAGGATAAGGCAAAAGAGTTGGCAGAAACTAATGGTCAAACAGTTTTAACAGTAAAGGGATCCGTGGAAGGGAATGTTTTTGCCAATGCAGGTAGAATTGGTTTTCTACCATTGTCTAGTGCACTACCAATTAAAAATGTTGAATCTAATGTTTTGGAACTTGGATATGTAACAGCTCCTCAACCAAACCCACAGCCAAACCCACAACCGGATGTTAAACCAAATCCACAACCGGATGTAAAGCCAGATCCACAGCCAGATGTGAAACCAGACCCACAACCGGATGTAAAACCAGATCCACAGCCGGATGTAAAACCAGATCCACAGCCTCAGCCAAGGACTCAGGTGGAAAAGAAAAAGGTTGATTACGACTATAGTAAGAGGTTGGCAAAGACTGGTACTAGTAAAAATGATAGTTTACTTGCCATAGGAGGACTTTCTATACTAGGTGGTATAGGCCTATTGTCTAAGAGGAGAAAAGAACAGGATTAATATAATTAATACTTCTTTTAGTATCTTTAGAAAATAAAAGAAAATACAAATTACAATATTTTTTAAATATTCGCCTTAGCTAGCATAAATTTGATTAATAAACTAGCTAAGGCGATTTTTTGGCACAAAATTTGCTTTAAATAATTACGAGAGGTATTAAATATGCTTTTCAATAATTAAAGGAGGAATTTTGACATGAAAAAAGCTAAAACGATTGGATCATTTGGCGCTATATTTGGTGTAGCGGCCGTATTATTTGGTTCGCACGCAGGCGGAGGTTTTGCTACAGGAAACCAGGAGACACAGTATTATGTTCAGTTTGGTTGGACAGCACCAATTACTGCGATCTTAGCCATGGTATTGTTGACAGTTACTCTAAGAGAAGCGATTGTAATGTACAATAACTACGACTGTAAGAATTATAAGGAATTATTTAAGCATCTTTGGGACCCATATCCAAAGCTAGAAATACTATGGGAAATCTATTATTACTTAATGGTTATAATTGCTGTAGGCGCGGTAATCGCGGGTGCAGCAGCAGTATTCCAGACAATGGGTGTTCCTTACATCGTATCTATTATAATAGTAGGTCTTGTATTGTTAATCCTTACTGTATACGGTGCAGTGGTTGTATCTAGTGCAGCAGGTGTAATGTCAATTATAATCATGATATGTTGTTTGGCCATATTCCTAACAGGTATTAGCATGAGAACTGGTGAAATTGGACGTATCATATCAGCTAGAGAGGTTTGGGGAGGTTCTTCTATTAAACCATTTATCCTAATCTTTACATATGCCGGATTCCAGTCAGTTGTAATACCATCACTGGCTGCGGCTTCTAGAGAACTATTAAAGAATGAAAAGCAGGCTACAGCAGCGATGGCACTTTCTTTCCTAATGAATGCAGTTGCCTTGTGTCTAGCAGTTACAATGCTACTAGGTTGGTTCAAGGAGTTTAGTGCGGCAGGTCAGATGACTCTTCCAACTTTATTCGTTGCTAAGCATACAGGTAGCCCTGCTATAGCAGTTGCCTACCAGATATCCCTATTCCTATGCTTGATATCAACAGGTGTAACTTGCATATTCGGTTTGGTTAATAGGTTTGAAGAACACGAAAAGCTAACTTTCTTAAAGACTAGACAGAAGAGAAGGGTATTTACAGCAGCGATGATCATAATAGTTGCAGTGTTTATCTCATCTACAGGTCTTACAAACATAGTTAAATTTGGATATGGTTACTGTGGTTACCTAGGTATATTCGTTATAGTAATACCATTCTTGACAATTGGGGTTTACAAAAATAGAAAGTTCAAGAGAGAACATCCAGACCATAAGTGGTATGGACAGAGAGTTCTAGATGGTGAGGAAGTAGAGTAATCTCCAGCAAATTTAAAAATAAGTGTAGAATATTAAACAAAAATTAGTATTTTTAGGGGGTATTTGCAAAATGCAAATATCCTCTTTTTATAGAAAAAAAAGGCTTTCAAGAAATAAAAACATGGCTTTTTTTACTAAAAAAACATCATTAAGTTAATAAAAGATAGAAAAATGTTATTTTATTAACCTGTATAAAAATAATATTTCAGTTTTAAAAAAAGTTTATTTGCAAAATGCAAAAAAACAAACCTCATATATTTGCAAAATGCCATATAATAATAATTAATTTCAATAAAAAAATAAGCTTTAAAAGGGGTGTTTTTTTCTTTGTGAAAAAGGCTTTTTTTATATTTGGCAAAGCTTTGCCTACCTCATACTAGCCTATTAGATTCAGTAGCTTTAGTAAAAATATATGCAGCCATATATTTATAAAAAATATGAAAAATTATTTGTAAAAGATATAAGTTGAAAAGTTGGCACGGTATTTGCTCATATAAGAGGTAGAAAGTCAGGGACTTCAAATTATATTAAATTATCAATTTTTTGGGAGGTAGAGAAAATGACAAAAATAGGATTACCTTTGGAAGGTGTAAGAGTAATTGAGTACGCAAACTTCGTTGCAGCGCCAATATGTGGTAGATTGCTAGCTGACTGGGGTGCGGAAGTTATAAAGATTGAACCTACATTCGGAGACACAATGAGATTTGTTGGTATACAGTGGTGTTTCCCAACTGATGAAAAAGAAAATCCAATGTTTGAAATCGAAAACTCAGGTAAGAAGGGTATAGTAATTGACACTGGTACTAAGGAAGGTGTTGAAGTTATCTACAAGTTACTTGATGATGCAGATATTTTCTTGACAAATACAAGACAGAAGGCTCTTGACAGAAGTGGTCTTAACTATGAAGAAGTTAAGAAGAGAGCTCCACACATTATATATGCTCACTTACTAGGATACGGTGAAAATGGACCAGCCAAGGACAATCCAGCATTCGACTATACAGCTTACTTCGCTAGAGGTGGTGTAGCAATGAGTTTGATGGAAAAAGGCGGTTCTCCATGTAACCCAGTAGCAGGTCTAGGTGACCACTATGCAGGTATGAGTTTGGCAGCAGGTGTACTAGCAGCCCTACGTAAAAAAGAACAGACTGGTAAGGGAGAAAGAGTAACAGTTTCTCTATTCCATACAGCTGTATTTGGTATGGGTATCATGGTTTCTGCAGCTCACTATGGATACAGAATGCCAATTACTAGAAAGAACCCACCTAACCCAATCAACACTACTTTCAAGTGTGCAGATGATAGATGGTTACAGATCGCCTTCATGCAGTATGACAAGTGGTTTGCTAACTTCTGTAATACAGTAATCGAAAGACCTGACTTAATCGGCGGAAAGTATAGTACACTTAAGAGTGCGGTAAACTATGTAGAAGAATTTGTTGAAATATTAGAAAAAGAATTTATAAAGAGACCTATAGATGAATGGTGTGCAAGACTTCAGGCAGCTGGTATCCCTTATGAAAAGCTAGCTACAACTGACGAAATACTTAATGACGAACAGTGCTGGGCTAATGATGTCTTAATCAAACATACATTTGAAAGTGGTAATGAAGGTGTTGTATTCAACACACCAGTTATGTTCACAGAAAACAAGAGAGGCGAATACATAAGAGCTCCTAAGTTTGGTGAACATACTAAGGAAGTACTTGAAGGTGCTGGTGTTAGTGGTGCTGAATTCGATGAATTGAAGGAAAGGTATCATTAAGTAAAGAATTTTGGAGGTGTTGATGATGGAAGCAAATGTAAAGAAAGATGCAAAGACAGCCATAGCTGACTTATTGCAGGCACAGTACGATAATGCATTTAAAGAAAAGGAAGCTGGTAGACCAGTTGGTTGGTCAACATCAGTTTTCCCTCAGGAATTAGCTGAAATATTTGACCTTCAGTTACTATATCCTGAAAACCACGCAGCAGGTGTTGCAGCAAAGAGAGAATCACTAGAGCTTTGCGAGCTATCTGAAGGCGAAGGTTACTCAAATGACTTATGTGCATACGCTAGAACAAACTTTGGTGTTCTTTTAAAGGGACACTCAGATGCTCTACCAATGCCAAAGCCAGATTTCCTATGTTGTTGTAACAACATTTGTAACGAAGTTATAAAGTGGTATGAAAATATCTCTAGAGAATTAAATATACCTCTTATAATGATAGACACAGCTTACAATCTAGAAACTGAGGTTACTGAAAATAGAATCAAGTACCTAAGAGGACAGTTTGAAGAAGCTATAAGACAGTTTGAAGAAATTTCAGGCAAGAAATTCGATCCAAAGAGATTAGAAGAAGTTATGAAGATATCTTCTGAAAATGGTAAGTTATGGAAGTACTCAATGAGTCTACCAGAAGGTAACTTCCCATCTCCAATGAATGGTTTCGACCTATTCAACTACATGGCAGCTATAGTTGCAGCTAGAGGTAAAAAGGAAACTACTGAAGCATTTAAGCTACTTATAGAAGAGCTTGAGGAAAATGCTAAGACTGGACAGACTTCATTTAGAGGTGAAGAAAAGTTCAGAATCATGATGGAAGGTATTCCATGTTGGCCACATATCGGTTACAAGATGAAGTCTCTATCTAAGCAGGGTGTAAACATGACTGGTTCAGTTTATCCACATGCTTGGGCATTGATTTACGATGTGAACGACCTAGATGGAATGGCTAGAGCTTATAGTACAATGTTCAACAATGTTAATATAGAAACTATGGTAGAGTACAGAGTTAACGCTCTTAAGGGTGGAAACTGTGATGGTGCTTTCTACCATATGAACAGAAGCTGTAAGTTGATGTCTTTCGTACAGTACGAAATGCAGAGAAGAATAGCTGAGCAGACTGGATTACCATATGCAGGATTTGATGGTGACCAGGCCGACCCAAGAAACTTCGCTAAGGCACAGTTTGAAACAAGACTAGAAGGACTAGTAGAAGTTATGGAAGAAAGAAAGAACAATGGAGGTGCTCAGTAATGACTGTTAATGAATTGATTGCAAAATTCGAATATGCTGCAAATAACCCAAATGCATTATTAGATGAATATCTTAAAGAAGGTAAGAAAGTTATAGGATGTTTCCCAGTATACACTCCAAGAGAAATAGTTCACGCAGGTGGAATGATACCAATGGGAACATGGGGTGGTAACACTTCAATAGAAAGAGCTAAGGAATACTTCCCAGCATTCTGTTGTTCTATAATTCAGGCTATCATGGAATATGGTCTAAAGGGAAGCTTTAAGGGCTTGTCAGGTGCTATAATACCATGTCACTGTGATACACTTATAACACTTACTCAGAACTGGAAGTCTGGTGTTAAGGACATACCTATGATAGGTTTTGCCTTCCCTCAGAACAGAAAGATCCAGGCTGGTAAAGACTACTTAGTTGGTGAATACACTACAGTGAAGACTAAGTTAGAAGAGATCTGTGGACACGAAATAACTGATGAAAGCATCCAGGCTAGTATAGCAGTTTACAATGAACACAGAAAAGCAATGAATGAGTTTGTTAAGTTGGTTCCTGACTATCTAAATACAATCACTCCTATAGTAAGAAATTACGTATTAAAGAGTGCTCACTTTATGAAGGTTGAAGAACATACAGCTTTAGTTAAAGATTTAGTTGCTGGCCTAAAGGCTATGCCTAAGGAAGACTTTAAGGGCAAGAAGATAATCACTTCTGGTATAGTACTAGATGATAAGGGCTTGTTAGAAGTATTCGAGGCAAACAACATGGCTATAGTGGCTGATGATGTTGCTCAGGAAACTAGACAGTTCAGAACTCTAGTTCCAGAAGGTGGAAGTGCATTAGAAAGAATGGCACAGTGGTGGGCTGACGTTGAAGGATGTTCACTAGCATACGACCCTGCTAAGCTAAGGGGAAGAATGGTAGCAGAAGATGCTAAGAAGCTAGGCGCTGATGGCGTTGTTTACGCACTAATGAAATTCTGTGACCCAGAAGAGTATGACTATCCAATCTTCAAGAAGGATATGGAAGAGGCAGGAGTACCTCACCTATTTATTGAGATTGAACAGGGAACAACTAGCATAGAACAAATTAGAACAAGAATACAAACATTCGCTGAAATATTAGCGTAATTGTAATCAAATTTTTGGAGGTTAAAAATGATACTAAAAAAAGAGCATGAATTAGTAAAAAAATCAGTTAGTGATTTGCCAGCGTGAATTGTATGATACTGATTTAGCTGAAAAAATGGACAGAGAAGGCCTTGATATGCCACAGGAATTTATTGACAAGCTAGCTAGATATAAATTCTCTTGCCCAATCGTACCAAAGGAATATGGTGGTGCGGGAGCTGATTATGTTTCATACGCGCTAATTATGGAAGAAATATCAAGAGCAGATGCTTCTTGTGGTACTTACGTAACTGCAGGTGCATCATTGGTTGCACTTCCACTAATTAACTTTGGTACTGAAGAACAGAAGCAGAAGTACCTTAAGCCACTTGCAGAAGGTAAGCTTGTAGGTGCATTCGGTCTTACAGAGCCAGGAGCTGGTTCAGATGCCGGTGCTACTCAGACAACTGCAGTACTTGAAGGCGACTACTATATACTAAATGGTAGAAAATGCTGGATAACTAATGGTCCTTTCTGTGATTTCGCTATAGTTACTGCTGTAACAGAAAAGGGTAAAGGAACTAGAGGAATATCTACTTTCATAGTAGAAGCTAAGTGGGAAGGATTCTCTCATGGTGCACACGAAGATAAGATGGGTATCAGAGGTACTAGAACATCAGACCTTATATTTGAAAATGTTAAGGTTCCAAAGGAAAACTTACTTGGTAAGCTAGGTGGAGGTTTCAAGGTAATGATGAATACACTTGAAGCTGGTAGAATAGGTGTTGCTGCTCAGGCAGTTGGTGTTGCTCAGTCTGCTCTAGATGAAGCAATAAAGTACACTAAGGAAAGAGTTCAGTTTGGTAAGACACTTTCTAAGTTCCAGAACACTCAGTTTACAATAGCTGATATGGCTACTAAGGTTGAAGCTGCTAGACTTTTAGTACATCAGGCAGCTCAGTTAAAGGATAACAAGCAGAGCCCTGCTCTTCTATCATCTATGGCTAAGTACTATGCTGCAGAAGTAGCTAATGAAGTTGCTTACAAGGCATTACAGCTACATGGTGGATACGGATTTGTTAAGGACTACAGAATAGAAAGAATCTACAGAGATGCTAGAATCCTTTCTATCTATGAAGGAACTTCTCAGGTTCAGCAGATAGTAATCGCAGGAAATGTATTAAAATAAGAGGGTGGTGTGAATTTTGAAGATCATAGTATGCGTAAAGCAAGTACCAGATACAACAGAAGTTAGAATTGATAAAGAAACAAACACATTAATAAGAGAAGGTGTACCAAGTATATTAAACCCAGACGATGCAAACGCGTTGGAACAGGCTCTAGCATTCAAGGATGCTAATGAAGATGTTCATATCACAGTAGTGTCAATGGGACCTCCACAGGCAGATGTAATGCTTAGAGAGTGTTTAGCTATGGGAGCTGACGAAGCAGTTCTACTATCAGATAGAGCTTTCGGTGGTTCAGATACATGGGCTACTTCAAATGCAATAGCAGCAGGAATCAGAGCTATTGGAGATTATGATTTAATATTGGCTGGTAGACAGGCGATAGACGGAGATACAGCTCAGGTTGGTCCTCAGATATCTGAAAAGCTTGGAATACCACAGGTTACATATGTAGAAGGTCTAGAAGTTGACGGTAAGAAGCTTACAGTTAAGAGACAGTTAGAAGATGGATATGAAATGATCGAATTACAGATGCCAGCTCTACTAACAGCTGTTAAGGAACTTAATGAACCAAGACATATGTACATAGATAAAATATTCGAAGCCTATGAAAAGGAAATTAAGGTTCTTTCAATAGATGATGTTGATATAGAAAGACTGAAGTTGGTCTTAAGGCATCACCTACAAGAGTATTTAGATCATTTACACCAGAAGTAAAGGGTCAGGGAGTTATACTAGAAGGAACTGAAAAGGAAGTTGCAGCTAAGGTTGTAAACGAATTAAAGGCTGTACATATTATATAATTTAATTGTTTATAGGAGAAGAGTATTATGGATAGAAATGAATTGAATCAGTACAAGAACATTTGGGTCTATGCTGAACAGAGACAGGGAAAACTTACTCCAGTTGTAATTGAATTACTAGGAGAAGGTAGAAAATTAGCTGACGTTAGAGGAGTTAAGTTAAATGCTATACTTCTTGGTCAGGATATGGACGAACTAGCAAAAGAATTAATTAGCTACGGTGCTGAAACTGTATATGTAGCTGATGATGCTCTTTTAAAGAACTACACAACTGATGCCTACACTAAGGTTATAGTTGATGCTGTTCACGAAATCAAGCCAGAAATAGTTTTAGTTGGTGCTACTCATATAGGTAGAGACCTTGCTCCAAGAATAGCTTCTAGACTAAACACTGGTCTTACAGCTGACTGTACTAAGTTAGAAATAGATCCAGAAGATGGTAAGATTAAGCAGACAAGACCAGCATTTGGTGGTAACATAATGGCTACTATCATATGCCCAGACAACAGACCTCAGATGTCTACAGTTAGACCTGGTGTTATGGACAAGGCTGCAAAGGACGACTCTAGAACTGGTGAAGTTGTTAAGCTAAACATAGATCTTAAGGAATCTGATATCAGAACTAAGGTGTTAGAAATCGTTAAGTCTGCTAACGAAAAGGTATCTTTAACAGATGCTAACATAATCGTATCTGGAGGTAAGGGACTAGGAACTCCAGATGGATTCAAGCTTATAGCTGAATTAGCAGAAGCTTTAGGCGGTGTAGTTGGTTCTTCAAGAGCAGCTGTTGACGCTGGTTGGATAGACAGATCTCACCAGGTAGGACAGACAGGTGTTACTGTTAAGCCTAACCTATATGTAGCTTGTGGTATATCTGGAGCTATACAGCACTTAGCTGGTATGAAGGAATCTGACCTTATAATAGCTATAAACAAGGATCCAGATGCTCCAATATTCGGTGTTGCTGATTATGGTATCGTTGGTGACCTTTACAAGGTAATACCAGAAATACTTGAAGCTTTAAAGGCTGTTAAGTAATTTAAGAAGAATTTTTAATCTACAAACTATATAGTGGTAGTTGTGTCGCCGTATCTAGTATATGGCGACCTATTGCCATAGTTTTTAACTGAAATATTAATTCAGCTGTGTTTTTTTAATATTGATAGTTAAAAATTTATTATTATCATAAAAGTGATATAAAATTTGTGTTTTTTAATGTTTATGTGTTTATAAAATTGTGTTATTAAGTAAGAAGTCAAGAAAACGTTTTAATCAATAGAAAAATATTTAAAAAAAGAACAATCAAAATTATTAGTTAATGTTTTTATTAGTTTAAAGTAAATTTATGTGTATTAGGAGGCAGCATTATGAAAATTTTAGCATATCATGTACAGGGTTACGAAGAAAAAGCATTTAAAAAATGGTCAGAAGAAAATGGAGTTCAGGTAGACTTAGAGTATGGTCTAATCACACCAGAATCAATCGAAAAGGCTAAGGACTATGATGGAATAACTACTCAGCAGGTTATACCAGTTAAGGATGAAGAAATCTTCAAGAAGATGAAGGAATTTGGACTAACTCAGATAGCATCTAGAACTGCCGGTGTTGACATGTTTGACCTTAAGACTGCAAGAGAATACGGAATCTCTATAACAAATGTACCAAGATATTCTCCAAATGCTATAGCTGAATTAGCTGTTACACATGCTATGACACTACTTAGAAATATAGGACATATTAGATCAGCTCAGTTTAAGGGTGATTTCACTTGGAATAAGGACCTTATCTCTAAGGAAATCAGAAGCTGTACAGTAGGTATCATAGGTACTGGTAGAATAGGTCTTACAGCTGCAACTCTATTCAAGGGACTAGGCGCTAAGGTTATAGGTTTTGACGAATTCAGAAACCCAGGTGCAGAAGGAATCCTAGAATATAGAGATACAATAGAAGCTTTGCTAGAAGAAGCTGACGTTGTTTCACTTCACTTACCACTAACTGATGGAACTCACCATATCATAAACAAGGATAGAATAAAGCACATGAAGGATCATGCTATCCTAGTTAACACTGGTAGAGGTGGTCTAGTAAACATAGACGATGTAGTAGAAGCTCTAGAAACTGGAAAGCTAAAGGGAGCAGCTCTAGACGTTCTAGAATGCGAAACTCTATACGTAAACCAGAAGATAGACCCTAAGAAGATAGAAGGAACAGTAGTTGAAACGCTAATGTCAATGGACAATGTTGTGTTGACAGGACATTTCGCATTCTTTACTGAAACTGCAGTAGATAATATGGTTTCAACTGCCCTTGACAACCTTAAGGTAGAAATCGAAACTGGTAAAGTACAGAACTGTATGAATACTTAATTAGGCAAGAGCCTTTCTAAAATTTTAATATTTTTTATCAATGCACGCCATATTTTATGGCGTGCATTTGTGTTATAATAAAAAAATGAAATGAAGAAAGTGTGAAGGGGTGATAAGGTTGATCAATATTCAAGATTATAAGTCTGAATACGAAGAAATGATTAAAAAAGCCAAAGAATTGGGTGAGTCACTTTGACCTGAGGGGTCTAGAGAAAAGGAAGAAGACCATTGAGAAATTGATGGCCCAACAAGACTTTTGGGAGGATACTGACAAGTCCAACAAAATACTTCAAGAAAATAAGACAATAGAAGTCAGGCTGTCACAGTATAGTCAGCTGATAACGTCTATAGAGGACATAAATATACTACTAGAGTTAAGTGAGGATGAAGGGTCAGAGCAAGACCAGGAAATGGAAAGTTCAATCATCGACCAGGTGAAGGATGCCAGGGAAAATCTGGACCGTATGACAATGGAAATGCTCTTTAGTGGCCAGTATGACTCTAATAATGCAATTTTATCTGTGAATTCTGGGACTGGAGGATTAGATGCCCAGGACTGGGCTCAAATGCTCTTGAGAATGTATATTAGGTGGTCTGAATCCAGTGGATACAAGGTCAAGCTTATCGATTTAAGTTCTGACCCCGAGGCTGGTATAAAGGCAGCAACCATACTAGTCCAGGGGCAAAATGCCTATGGTTACCTCAAAAGTGAAAAGGGGGTCCATAGATTGGTTAGGATATCTCCATTTGATTCATCAGGCAAGAGACACACCTCCTTTGCATCGATTGATGTAATACCTGAATTAAATGAGGATATAAGTGTGGAGATAAACCAGGCAGACCTAAAGATAGATACATATAGGTCTTCGGGTGCAGGTGGCCAGCATGTAAATACAACGGATTCTGCTGTAAGGATTACACATATACCTACAGGTATAGTAGTTCAGTGTCAGAATGAAAGAAGCCAGCACTCCAACAAGGATATAGCCATGAAGCTTTTGATGGCCAAGCTAATCCAGCTAAAGGAAGAGGAAAATAAGGAGAGGATAGAAGACCTCCAGGGCAAGTATTCGCAAATTACCTGGGGAAGCCAGATAAGGTCCTATGTGTTCCAACCCTACAAGCTGGTAAAGGACCATAGGACAAATGAAGAAAATGCAAATGTAGATGCGGTTATGGATGGGAAATTGGATAATTTTATGTTCCAATACCTAAAGCAAAAGGTATAGAGAATCCTCCTGCAGGCAATGATATGGGTAAAAGAGGAAATTATGGATATTAAAGAAATACTAATAAAAGAGATGGGCTTAGGTCCAAATCAGGTTGAAAATACAATAAAGCTAATAGATGAAGGAAATACAATTCCCTTTATAGCAAGATATAGGAAAGAAATGACTGGGGAGATGACAGATGTCCAGCTGAGAGAATTTGGAGACAGGTTGACCTACCTTAGAAATCTTGAGGAAAGGAAGGAAGATGTAAAGAGGCTTATAGACGAACAAGATAAGCTAGACAAGGTCCTAGTGGATGCTATAGACAAGGCCAAGACCCTACAGGAGGTAGAGGATATATATGCTCCTTTTAAACAGAAGAAGAGGACTAGGGCAACTATAGCCAAGGAGAGGGGGCTAGAGCCACTAGCCAATATGATACTCCTATCTAAGAACCTAGATATAGTGAAAGAGGCAGAGAAGTTTGTCGATTCAGAAAAGGGACTAGATGATATCGAAAAGGTTATAGGGGGTGCAAGAGACATACTTGCAGAGGTAATGAGTGACGATGCAGAAATTAGAAAGTATATAAGGAACCAGGCCTTGAAAAGAGGCCAGGTCCAGTCAAAGGCCAAGTTAGAAGAGGATTCTGTTTATAGGATGTACTATGACTTTACTGAAAGGGTAGAAGACATACTTCCACATAGGACCCTGGCCATAAACAGGGGAGAAAAAGAAGGCTTTTTGACTGTTAAGGTTTTGCTTGATGACCAGCAGATGATAGACAAGATTATTGCTTCATACAAGAGTCCTCAGAATGTGGGTAATGAAGCAATTTTGGAAGAGGTTGCCCAGGATGCCTATAAGAGGTTGATTTTCCCAGCAATAGAGAGAGAAGTTAGAAACCATTTGACAGACCTAGCCCAGGAAAGGGCCATCAAGGTGTTTGGTAAAAATCTCCAAGGCCTACTTTTGCAGCCACCGATCAAAAATGCAGTAGTAATGGGCTTTGACCCAGCCTATAGGACTGGCTGTAAGATAGCAGTGGTTGATAAAAATGGGAAGCTATTGGACTTTACAACAGTATATCCAACCAAGCCACAAAATAAGGTGGAGGAAGCAAAGTCAATCCTTAAGAGATTAATTGAAAAACATAAGGTTGATATAGTATCTATAGGTAATGGTACAGCTTCAAGGGAATCTGAACAATTTGTAGCTGAAATGATAGGTGAAATTGATAGACCTATTTCCTATCTTATAGTCAATGAGGCAGGGGCTTCAGTCTACTCAGCTTCCAAGCTGGCCAATGAGGAGCACCCAGATATAAATGTATCTATAAGAGGGGCCATATCAATAGCAAGAAGGCTACAAGACCCAATGGCTGAGCTGGTAAAGATAGAACCTAAGAGTATAGGTGTAGGCCAGTACCAGCATGATGTAAATGAAAAGAGACTAACTGAGGTCTTGGATGGGGTAGTAGAAGACTCTGTTAACCAGATTGGTGTAGATGCAAATACAGCATCATATTCCCTACTAGAGCATGTTGCAGGTATATCTTCCAGTCTTGCCAAGAATATAGTTGCCTATAGGGATGAAAATGGTGACTTTAAAGACATCAATGACCTAAAAATGTAAAAAGGCTAGGACCAGCTGCCTTCAAGCAGGCTGCAGGATTTATTAGACTTCCAAATGCCAAGAACCCACTTGACAATACAGGGGTCCACCCAGAGTCATATAAGGCTTGCTTAGCAATGCTAGACCTACTGGGCTATAGTCTAGATGATGTGGCCGAATCAAGATTAGACCAATTAAATAAAAGGGTTAAGGATTATGGACTAGACAAGCTTAGTTCAGATATTGGTGTAGGTAAGGCGACCCTAAAAGACATACTTGAAGAAATCAAAAAGCCTGGTAGGGATATCAGGGAGAGTGGAGTAAAGCCTATCCTTAGAAAGGATGTAATGCAGCTAGAGGACTTAGAAGAGGGCATGGTCTTGAATGGTACGGTTAGGAATGTAGTAGACTTTGGAGCCTTTATCGATATAGGTATAAAAAATGATGGACTAGTCCATATATCAAAGATATCAAACAAGAGGGTAAAAAATGCATCAGACCTACTTACAGTTGGAGACATAGTCAAGGTAAAGGTTATAGGAATAGACAAGGACAAGGGTAGGGTGTCTCTCTCCATGAGGGATGTTAGCCAGGACAAGTAGGATTAAAATCTTAATGAAAAAGATTGACATTTAGTCAGGCATCTTATATAATGAACTTGTAAATAAATATAATTAATCTTCGGGGGTGGGTGAAATTCCCTACCGGCGGTATAGCCCGCGAGCGCAAGCTGATTTGGTGAAATTCCAAAGCCGACAGTAAAGTCTGGATGAGAGAAGTATTTTATAACAATGTATATTGTGATGAAGTTGTTATTCCTGGGGATATTTTCTCCAGGAATTTTATTTTTCCCTCGAAAAATAGGAGGATAAAATGGAAAAGGTTAATTCAGTAAGTTTAAAGAAGAGAAGAGTGTCTACAATTAATATGGTTAAGGTAGCCCTATTGGCTGGGATAGCGTATGCATTGATGTTTTTAGAAATGCCGATACCACTATTCCCTGGTTTTTTGAAGCTTGACCTATCAGATATGCCAGCAATAGTGGCAGGCTTGGCCCTGGGACCAGTGGCAGGCTTTGCAGTTGAAGCAGTGAAGAACTTCCTTCACCTAATCACAGCAACTAGCACAGGAGGTGTTGGTGAAATCGCCAATATCGTAGTAGGATCTTCATTTGTAGTTGTTGCATCTTTTGTTTATAAGAAGGACAAGAGCATAAAGACTTTGGTAAAGGGGCTTGCCTTTGGAACAATAGCAATGGTTATTATAGGTACATCTATGAATTACTTTGTGATGCTACCTTTTTATGGTCAGTTCATGGGACTAGATGCTATAATCGGCATGGGTACAGCTATCAATCCAAACGTAAAGGACCTATTATCATTCGTTCTTGGTTTATAGCACCATTTAACCTAATTAAGGGTATATTATTGTCAATAATCACTATACCACTTTATAAAAAGATAGAAAAATTGATAAAAAATAATTTAGCTTAAGCCATAAGTAGTAATTTAATTAAAAGTTTACAAGAGGCCCTATTTTCAATAATATTATTGAAAGTGGGGTCTTTTATATGATATAATTGACGAGGAGATGGGTTTAAAAATAATCCTTGATATTGTTTTTTAATTATCAATGATTAACGATTGCAGAGAATTAAATTTCGCATAAAATGTTAAGAAATAAATTTATATTTTGAAAAAAATGGGTATTAAATAAATTGTTAAAATCTATCGACGATATTTAATCTAAACAAATTATATAGGAGTACAGGAGGCGTTTTAAAATGAGCAGTGTATACACAATGGGTATTGACATTGGATCAACATCATCAAAGTGTGTGATAATGAAGGATGGTAAGGAAGTTGTAGGTGAAGGTGTAGTTAGCCTAGGTGCTGGTACTAAGGGAGCTGACCTAGTTATAGAAGAGGTACTTGGTAAGGCAGGAAAGGCTTTTGATGAAATAGACCTAATCGTATCAACTGGATATGGTAGAAATAGTTATGAAAATGCTGCTAAGACTGTTAGTGAGCTTAGTTGTCATGCCAAGGGTGGTGGATTTATCTTCGGTGGAGTTGGAACTATCATAGACATTGGTGGACAGGATATAAAGATACTTAAGCTAAATGACAAGGGTGGTCTTGTAAACTTTCTGATGAATGATAAGTGTGCGGCTGGTACAGGTAGATTCCTAGAAGTTATGGCTGGCGTATTGGATGTGAAGCTAGATGAACTAGGTGAGTTAGATGCCAAGTCTACAGAAGTAACACCAATCAGTTCTACATGTACAGTTTTTGCTGAGTCAGAGGTTATATCATGTATGGCTAAGAAGATTCCACTAGAGAATATTATAAGAGGTATACATGCTTCTGTTGCTACTAGAGTTGCTAGTTTGGCAAGGAGAGGTGGATTAAAGACTCCTGTTGCCATGACAGGTGGTGTTAGTAAGAACAAGGGTATAGTAAGGGCCCTTAATGAAGAATTAGAATGTGATATACTTATATCCCCTGATTCTCAGATGGCTGGCGCTATAGGTGCTGCCCTATATGCTTATGAAGAATACCAGAAGCAAAACGCTGAATAATATATAAAATTTAGAGTTTATTATAAATAGACTTTTTTGGGTCCTCGTAAGGGTATCTACAAACAAAAAGACAGTATGCATAGAGGTGGAGAAACTAATATGCCTACTGTCTTATATTATATATAATTATAATTCTATACCTTCAACATCCTTATCCATCATAGTCTTGCAAGTAAAGCTAGCATCCTCTAGAGTATATATTTCAAAGATTCCATCACCTACTGCGTATCCCATTTTAGCAAGGGCTGGCATAACCTCAAAGGCAGCCTTTTGTGCTTCTTCTGATGTTATAAACTTAGCCTTGGCTACGATAAGTAGTGTGTTGAATTCTGAGTCTAGGGCACATATTAAATATGGCAGACTGGGGTAAGAGGAATATGGTTCAAAAAAGGAATGCATCTTTTTGTAAAAAGTGTCAGTCTATAGATTAGAGCTTTATTATACTTGATGATATATATTTTAATAAGTAAAACAATAGAAAAAGTTTATAAATATAAACAAAATGTTAAAAAACACAAAAATTTACAAAAAAATTCAAGAAAACGTTACTATTGTTCTATAAATATGTTAAAATATATATAACGAGTGGTTTTTGAATGACCTACAATAATAAGAATTATGTTATAGGAGTGTATAGAATGATAAATCAGGATTATTTTATTAATTTAGCTAAGGAAAAAACTGGCAATGCAATTCAGACAGTAGCAGTTGCGGCCCCACACGACTTAGCCACATTAGAATCTTTAAGAAATGCGGTTGATTTAGGATTTACAAAGGCGATCCTAGTTGGTGATGAAAATATCATCACAGATGTTGCCAAGGAAGGTAACTTAGATATATCCGATATGGAATTGGTACATGCAGATAACTTGGCAGATGCTGCCCAGAAGTCTGTTGACCAGGTTACTGCTGGTAAGGCTAGCTTAATAATGAAGGGTCTGATAGATACTTCTGTAATTCTTAAGGCAGTAGTAAAGAAGGAGAACAACCTTAGAACTGGTAAGACTCTAAGCTATGTTGGTATCCTATTCAATGAAAACAGGGATAAGTACTACCTATCTTCTGACGGTGCCATGCTTATATCACCAGATATTGAACAGAAGAAGGGTATCATAGAAAATGCTGTAGATGTTGCCCATGCCCTAGGAAATGAACTACCAAAGGTGGCAATGATCTGTGCTAAGGAAAAGTACTATGAAAAGATGCCAGCTACAGTAGATGCAGTTGCCCTACAGAGAATGAACCATGAGGGTGAAATAAAGGGCTGTGTAGTAAGTGGACCATTACAGATAGACAATGCTGTTGACCTACATGCTGTTGAAGTAAAGGGTATAGATGACCCAGTTGCAGGTCATGCAGACATACTAATAGTTCCAGCAATAGAAGCAGGTAACGTATTATTAAAGACAGCTAAGTACCTAGGCGGATGGACATTCGGTGGTATTGTTGTTGGTGCAAGGTGCCAATCGTTGTATGCTCTAGGTCTGATGGAGAGTCTGCTAAGCTAGTTTCTATAGCTGTTGCTTGCATGCTATCAGCAAGAAATGCGAGTAAGTAGGATAATTATAGCCTACTAGTCCAGGTATGAGTCATCAGCACTCATCTGGACCATAAGATTGATAAACATATATTGATTATAATATTTATAAATGAGACACTACCCGAGTCTAGGGCTTCCAAATTTTAATGAGTTTGGAGGCGTATAGACTTGGGTAGTGTCTTTTTGAGCATATTTATTTGTGAGATAGAGTCTATTAGTGGTATAATAATATTATTTGATATATAAGGAGGCTATATGAAGAGTATTTATCTAGAAAATGAAAAAGCTACTTCCAGTCTAGGGGAAAAGATAGGGAAGTTTTTATTTCCAGGGGCTATCTTGTGCCTTAATGGTGACTTGGGTGCAGGTAAGACTGCCCTTACTAAGTCTATTGCCCTTGGTCTAGGCATAAGAGAAGATATAACTAGCCCTACCTTTACTATAGTCAATGAATACGAGGATGGTAGGTTAAAGCTAAACCACTTTGATGTATATAGGATCGGTTCAAGTGATGAGATGTACGATATAGGCTTTGAGGAATATATTGCTTCTGAAGGGGTCTGTATTATTGAGTGGTCTCAGATAATAGAGGATATATTACCTGATGAGAGGTTGGATATAAATATAAAGTATGAAGATGAGGGAAGGCACCTAGAATTTTCGCCCAGGGGCCAGGCCTATAAGAGTCTAGTAGAGGAGGTTGCTAGAGGATGATTATTTTGGGTTTAGATACTTCAACTAGGGCTGCTAGCGTAGCCCTATGGTCAGATGGGGACTTGTTGGGAGAACTTGTGATAAATGACAAGAGGACCCACTCACAAAAGCTAATGCCCATGTTGGAAAATTTGTTCCAACTGGCCAATATAAGTATAGACGATGTAGACCTTCTGGCAGTATGTATAGGTCCAGGATCTTTTACGGGTATAAGGATAGCAATGGCTACTGTTAAGGCCCTTGGTCATGTAAGAAATCTTCCAATAGTAGGGGTGAATTCTCTTGAAAGCTTGGCCTATAACCTATCTGATGGTAAGGCTAGACTAGTGCCAATCTTGGATGCCCAGGGTAGCCAGGTGTATTCGGCTATATACGAAAGCTCTGGACAAGCCCCAGAAATTCTTAGGGATATAAGGGTAGTAGATATAGATAACCTAATAGAGGAAGTAAGAGGCCTTGATGGAAAAATTATTTTACTAGGTGAAGGTATAAATAAGTATAGGGACAGGTTGAAAGACTTGGGACCAAACATAAACTTGGCGTCTAGTAATACCAATGTATCTAGGGCATCCAGTGTGTGTGCCTGCGCCTCGCATAAGTATAAGAAGGGTCAAGACATCCATACCTGCTATGATATACTGCCTATGTATATTAGGAAGTCACAGGCAGAGGTTCAATATGAAGAAAAGCAGAGGGCTATGAAGAATGATTTATAGGAGGATGACTGCAGATGATATAGATGGCGTTTATGAGGTAGAGCTTTCTGCCTTTGAGGACCCTTGGTCCTATAGTGCCCTTAGGGGGGAGCTAAAAACAAGCTATCTAGATATATTGTGGCAGAGGATGATGATGGAAGGATAGTGGGCTACGTTGGAGCCTGGTATATATTAGATGAAGCCCATATTACAAATGTGGCAGTTCACAAGGAATTTAGGGGGAAAAAGATTGGTAATGGTCTTATAGAAGCCTTAATTGCCATGTGTGACAAGGATAAAATTGCATCCATAACCCTAGAGGTAAGGGCTGGTAATTTTGTAGCTCAAGGCCTATACAAGAAGTATGGCTTCTTGGCAGGTGGTGTCAGGAAGGAATACTATTCAAACAATAGGGAAGATGCAATAATAATGTGGAAACAGCTCAGGGAGGTGTTTTAATAGGTGAGTGATATTATAACTTTAGCTATAGAGAGTAGCTGTGATGAGACAGCCTGTGCCATTACCAGAAATGGCAGGGAGGTACTTGCCAACATCATATCTACCCAGATAGATATACATAAAAAGTTCGGAGGGGGTAGTGCCAGAAGTGGCGTCTAGGAAGCATATAGAAAATATAGACCCAGTGGTCCAAGAAGCTCTTGATACAGCAGGTTTAACTCTTACTGATATCGATCATGTAGCAGTTACATATGGGCCTGGCCTAGTGGGGGCCCTACTAGTTGGTCTATCTTACGCCAAGGCCCTGGCCTTTGGACTAGGTAAGCCACTTGTTGGAGTAAACCATATAGAGGGCCATCTTTCAGCTAATTATATCGAGCACAAGGACCTAAGGCCACCATTTATTACCTTGATAGTCTCAGGAGGTCATACCCACCTAGTGGAGGTAAGGGACTATGGCAAGTATGAAATATTGGGCAAAACTAAAGATGATGCTTCAGGAGAGGCCTTCGATAAGGTTGCAAGGGCTATGAACCTAGGTTACCCAGGTGGACCTATAGTGGATAGGTTAGCCAAAAGGGGCAATCCAAAGGCAATTGATTTTCCAAGGGCCTGTATACATGAAGAGGGATATGACTTTAGCTTTAGTGGTCTCAAGTCTTCTGTATTGAATTACTTAAACTCAATGAAAATGAAGAATATAGAAATAGTCCCAGAGGATGTATGCGCATCCTTCCAGGCAGCAGTAGTCGATGTTTTGACCGACAAGGCTATAAAGGCCTGCAAAGATAAGGGCTATAAGACTATTACCTATCAGGTGGAGTTGCAGCAAACTCTGGGTTAAGAGACCAGATGGCAGACCTATGCGCCAAGGAGGGGATAGACTTGAGGTATCCACCACTTGTACTTTGTACAGATAATGCTGCCATGATAGCCTGTGCAGGCTACTATAGGTATATGGCAGGTAGGAGGGATGGCATGTCCCTAAATGCCCTTCCTAACCTAAAGATAGACCAGGGTTAGGATGGAGGTGGACCTATGATAATGTTATCGTGTAATAATGTATCCAAGAGCTTTGGAGTAGAGACTATACTGGAGGATATTTCTTTCTCGGTAAATGAGGGGGATAAGATAGGTATAGTAGGGGTAAATGGTACGGGAAAAACTACCCTATTTAAGGTAATAACAGGTATATTTCCCCACGATAAGGGGGATATATTTACCTCTAAAAACTGTAGGCTTGGCTACCTAGAGCAGAATACAAATTTCTATTCTGAAAAAACCATATATGATGAAGTGGTTTCAGTGTTCTCAGACCTGATAGAGGCAGAGGAGGAACTAAGAAGCTTGGAACACCAGATAGCTAGCCTATCTGCTAAGGAGTCTTCATCAGGAGACCAGCTAAAAAAGGCCATGGATACCTATGGAAAAAAATACGAGGAATTCGAAAAGAAAAATGGTTATGCCTATAAGAGTGAAGTAAGGGGAACCCTAAAGGGACTAGGATTTAGTGACGAGGAAATGAACAAGCCTGTAAATGTCCTATCCGGAGGGGAAAAAACCAGGGTACTACTAGCAAAACTCCTTCTTAGTAAGCCATCCCTACTGCTACTAGATGAGCCTACCAACCACCTAGATGCCGATGCCATAGAATGGTTGGAAGCATTTTTAAGGTCTTATGAGGAAACAATAATGATAATTTCCCATGACAGGTACTTCCTAGACCAGTCCGTAAATAGAATTTTCGAAATGGAAAACAAACGTCTTACCAGCTATAATGGTAATTACACAGACTACCAGAAGCAGGCTAAGATCAATAGGGAAATAAGACTTAGGCAGTATGAAAACCAACAAAGAGATATAAAAAAACAGGAAGAATCAATCGAAAGACTCAAGGCCTATGGTAGGGAAAAGCACCTAAAGAGGGCCAGGTCTAAAGAAAAAATGCTAGATAAGGTAGACAGGCTAGATAAGCCTCAGGAACTGAGAAAAAAGGCTAGATTCAACTTTGTTCTTAGACACCACAGTGGAAATGATGTACTAAAGGCCCAGGGTCTAGGCAAGTCCTTTGGTGATAGAAAGCTTTTTGAAGGTGTAGACTTTGAGCTCTATAGGGGGGAGAAGGTGGCCTTAATAGGACCAAACGGAGTGGGTAAGTCAACCCTTTTTAAGATAATAATGGGGGATGAAAGTCAGGACCAGGGCGAATATAAGCTTGGTCAGGGTGTAGATATAGCCTACTTCCACCAGGAACAAAAGTCTCTAAATCTAGAAAACTCAATAATAGACGAGGTTTGGGATGATAATCCTCACATGACTCAGACGGAGGTCAGAAATTTACTGGGGGCCTTTCTGTTTGAGGGCGAGGATGTATTTAAGAGCATAAGGAGCCTAAGTGGTGGAGAAAGGGCCAGGGTAGCGATTCTAAAGTTGATCCTTTCTAAATCGAACCTTCTATTGCTAGACGAGCCAACCAACCACCTAGATATTGATTCAAAAGAAGTTCTAGAGGATGCCCTTAAGGAATATGAGGGGACTCTTCTAACTATATCGCATGATAGATATTTCCTTAACACAGTTGTTGATAGAATACTGGTACTTAAGCCGAATGGAATAGAAGAATATTTGGGTAACTACGAATATTATCAAAATAAGAAGAAAGAGGAGTCTGAAAAAAGTCATTTGGCGGAGATGGAAGACCTGCCAAGCAAGACAAAGACTCAAATCAAGGAAGAAAGAAGAAGAGAAAAAGAGCTTAAGAAAAACGAGAATAAGGCCAAAAAGCTAATAAAAGATATAGAAGTTGAGATAGAATTACTAGAAAAGCAAATTGGTGGTCTAGACTATATGCTTTGTCAGGAAGAGGTATACACTAGTCCAGAGCGTACTAGGGAGGTAAATCAGGAAAAAAGTGATTTAGAGAAGCGTTTGTCCAAATTATACGAAAAATGGGAGCAAATTGTAGAATAAAAGTGTTTTAAATTTATCGAATATGAGGTATAATATATATTATAATTGTGTAAAATGCTAGAGTTGGCTCTTTTTTTAACAAGAATTAACTTTTAAGGTTATAAAATATAGGATACTAGGAGGACGATAATGGGGAATAAAAATATTTCTATGGCCGTAATTAGAAGATTACCTAAGTATTATAGATATTTAGCAGACCTACTGTCAAAGGATGTACAGAGGATATCTTCAAAAGAATTAAGCGAAATAATAGGCTTTACAGCTTCTCAGATTAGACAGGACCTTAATAACTTTGGTGGCTTTGGTCAGCAGGGATACGGATATAATGTAGAGGCTCTTCATAGGGAAATAGGAAAGATACTTGGGCTAGATAGGAAATACCGTGCAATCTTAATTGGTGCTGGGAACCTAGGTCAGGCCTTGACTAACTATACAGGTTTTAGGCTAGCTGGATTTGAAACTATTGCAGTATTTGATGCAAATCCAAAGATGATTGGTCTAAAGATAAGAGACTTTGAAATAATGGACTCAGATAATGTAGAGGAATTTGTCAGGGAAAATAATGTAGATATAGCTATAGTATGTATACCAAAAAATGGCGCCCAGCTTGTTGCAGACAAGCTTGTTAGGGCAGGCATAAAGGGTATTTGGAACTTTGCCCCAATAGACCTTGAAGTGCCAAGCAATATTATAGTAGAGAATGTAAACCTAACAGAGAGCCTATTCACTCTTTCTTACCTAATGAAGGAAAATGTAGAAGACTAGGCTATAATTGGATTTTATAAGTAGATAATATAGATATAGGATGGAAGCAAGACTTTTGTCCTATATTTTTTTTGTCATTTATAAATTAATGATAACAAGAGGGTTAATTGATAATGAAAATAAATAATTATAGATATATAATTCTCAATTAAGATAAAAAAATTAAAAAAATTACTAATAATTAGAAATAAAAAAAGTATGTAATATCAATAAACTGAAGCTGAAATAAAATTTTTTATTTTTTTTCAAAAAATCAATTGCAAAAAGAGGGGGAGTTTGTTATAATAAGGCTATCGATAAAATATAATTAATTAGGAGGAAATAAAAATGGCATACGTAATTAAAGATTCTTGTATAGCTTGTGGTGCTTGTGCAGCTGAATGTCCAGTATCTTGTATAACTGATGGAGATATCTATGTTATAGATGGTTCAGCTTGTATAGATTGTGGATCATGTGCTGGTGTTTGTCCAGTTGATGCTCCTCAGCCAGAATAATAACAAGAGCAAATTTAGAATTTAAGGGTTAAGTAGGACCTATGACTACCGAATGTGGAAACACATTCGGTATTTTTTTTACTCTCTTTATCTGTTTAAATTTATTACTTGCTATTTATAAAAACATATTTTCTAGATCCAAGAATCCTTTAAAAGTATACCTAAAATAGGGTCAGTTGAGATGGATTTTTTATTAAAAAGTATAAAGAAAAAGAAGCTAATAATAAGCTATGAAATTACTAAAAATAAGAGACTTAGCTTAGCAAGTGAAACTTTATTTATCTGAATTAAAAAATATTGTTAAAATATAAATTATTATACACTATTTAACTTACATGTGTTATAATTCTATTAGGGCAGGAAAATGTTTCTTTAGCAGAGGAAAGGGATTTTCGAATCACTTTTTGTGCTTAAAATATGTTTTTCTGGAATAAATAAAATTTAGAGTATCTTAAATTTAAGGAGGCTTACAAATGGCAAATGTATTTGAAATGGCACAGGCTCAGGTTAAGAATGCTTGTGACAAGTTAGGAATGGAACCACAGGTTTATGAACTATTAAAGGAACCAAGAAGAGTTATCGAAGTTAACATCCCAGTTAAGATGGATGACGGTTCTATAAAGGTGTTCAAGGGATATAGATCTCAGCACTGTGATGCAGTTGGACCAACTAAGGGTGGTATCAGATTCCATCCAAACGTATCTCTAGAAGAAGTTAAGGCGCTTTCTATATGGATGACATTCAAGTGCTCAGTAACTGGTATTCCTTACGGTGGTGGTAAGGGTGGTATCATAGTTGACCCATCTGAACTATCTGAAGGTGAATTAGAAAGATTATCTAGAGGATACATCGATGGTATCTATAAGTTAATCGGTGAAAAGGTTGACGTTCCAGCTCCAGACGTAAATACAAACGGTAAGATAATGTCTTGGATGGTTGACGAATATAACAAGCTAGTTGGTGTTTCTTCTATCGGTGTATTAACTGGTAAGCCAGTTGAATTCGGTGGATCTCTTGGTAGAAACGAAGCTACTGGATACGGTGTTGCTGTTACAGTAAGAGAAGCTGCTAAGAAGATGGGTATGGACATGACTCATGCTAAGATAGCTGTTCAGGGATTCGGTAACGTTGGTGCTTACACAGTTAAGAACATCCAGAAGTTAGGCGGAACAGTTGTTGCTGTGGCTGAATGGGCTAAGGAAGTTGGACCATATGCTATATACAAGGAAGATGGACTAGACTTCCAGGCTATGTGGGATTACAGAGCTGAAAAGGGTAACCTAGTTGACTTCCCAGGTTCTAAGATGATATCTATGGACGAATTCTGGTCTGCACAGGTAGACGTTGTAGTTCCAGCTGCTCTTGAAAACTCTATAGACGCTGCTGTAGCTGAAAAGATCCAGGCTAAGCTTGTTTGTGAAGCTGCTAATGGTCCTACTACTCCAGAAGGTGACGAAGTTCTTAACAGAAAGGGTATCATACTTACTCCAGACATCTTAACTAATGCTGGTGGTGTTACAGTTTCTTACTTCGAATGGGTACAGAACCTATATGGATACTACTGGTCAGAAGCTGAAGTAGAAGCTAAGGAAGACGAAGCTATGGTTAAGGCTTTCGAAGCTCTATGGGCTATAAAGGAAGAATACGGAGTAACTGTGAGAGAAGCTGCTTACATGCATTCTGTAAAGAGAGTTGCTACTGCTATGAAGCTTAGAGGATGGTACTAAAATATAAATAATATTTAGTATATTGTAAATTTCTAAATACATATAAGGGCTAAAGGTATAGTCGTTAAACAGTATATGAATTACAACTGAATAATCAAGAGTCACTGGTTTTACTGGTGACTCTTTTTTTTATCTCCAGGAAGATATAATCATCGTAGTGTGGTATAATAAAACTGTGGAGGGGAAGCTATGAAGAAGATAATAAAGATATTGATAGGGTTGACAGTTTTATTTGCCTTGTTGATGCTGACGGTAACCTATTTTTTAAAGCCTAGTGACAGACTTAAAAATGATGATAGACTGTGGAATGTATCAGACAATGTTGATATAGACTCATATAATAGAGAGGTTTTGGGTAATATCAGTCTGGACAAGGGCAAGCTAGTATCTGAAATAAAAATTGATGATTATAATTTCAAGAAGCTACTTAAATATGCCTTGGCCCACAATGGGAATGCAGAAATGCAGGAGGCCAGCTACACTCTAAAGGGTAAGAGGATCCTGATAAAGTACCCTTTAAAGCTGGGTCTTTGGAATACTCAGGTAGATATAGGGGCCAGCCTGTCAAATACAAGTAAAGAGCTGGTTTTTATAGTAGAGGAGGCCAAGCTGGGCAAGATCAGCCTATCAAAAAATATGATAAATAAGGTTCTAGATAGACTAAAGAAAACAGGCTATGGAAATATGAAAATAGAGGGTAATAGGATATATGTTCAGGTGAATGCGCCCAATATTAGCATAAGGAAGGCTAGTATAGACAAGGACCTGATGAAGCTACAGGTACTGGTTAAGGCCAAGGGAATAATAAATATAGAGAGAGAAATAATAGAGACACTGGTTCAATAGAACCAATGTCTCTTTTTTAAGGCATATATAGTCATATAGCCACTAATTATATACGATATATTGATTTATTAAACAATATAATAAACTGCAATACAATAAATGATAATGAAAGCAAAAAATAATACTAGGATTAAAAGATTGATAATAGTATTGATTGAAGTATTAGTGTGACTCACTTCTTCAAGAGATAAAAACTATCATAACTTATTGACATATGCTACTGAATGTTTTATACTAGGATTTAGAAATAAAGGTTTTAAGTCTTTTTCATAAGCAATTCAACGCTTTTAATTACAGTTTGGGGAGGAGGAACTACTATGAATTTGTCCATAGCACCAATGGGAGTAGCACTGAAAATTTTAAAAATTAAAATCGAAGGAGATCAGAAAAAGCTATTAGCTAATATGGGGTTTGTTGTCGATGCCAATGTTACTGTTGTAGCTGAAAATGCAGGTAACCTTATAATTAATATTAAGGATAGTAGGGTTGCAATTGGGCCAGATTTGGCTAAAAAGATAATGGTAAGTCCTGTATAAATGTAGTTAAAAGCATAATGAGCGATACGGTAGTACTGTATGGTTCATTTTTATGCTATATTGACGATATATATTATCAATATCAATGAAAGAATATAAAGGTAGGAGGAGTATTATGACAACGCTAAGAGAAGCAACAGTAGGTAGTAGCTATGTGATCAAGAAGATACATGGCACAGGTCCTTTAAAGAGAAGGATTATGGATATGGGGTTATCTAAAAATACCGAAATTTATGTTAGGAAGGTAGCGCCACTTGGAGATCCAGTTCAGATCAGAGTAAGAGGATATGAACTATCATTAAGAAGAGAAGATGCAGAATGTGTCGAAGTCGAAGAAATCGAAAAATAATATTTTAAGAATGGAAAGGGGAATGAAATGAGCATAACAATTGCCTTAGCGGGAAATCCCAATTGTGGTAAATCAACTTTATTCAATGCCTTGACCGGATCTAATCAGTATGTTGGTAACTGGCCAGGTGTAACGGTTGAAAAAAAGAGTGGTGTATATAAGAAGGACAAGGAAGTTAATATAACTGACTTGCCAGGTATCTATTCTTTATCACCATATACTTTAGAGGAAGTAGTAAGTAGAGAGTACTTAATTAATGAAAAGCCAGATGTAATCGTTGATGTTATGGATGCATCTAATATAGAGAGAAATCTTTATTTGGCAACTCAGCTATCAGAAATAGGTATACCAATGGTCTTGGCCTAAACATGATGGATGTAGTTGAAAAGAATGGTGACAAGATTGACACTGACAAGCTAAGCCAAGAGTTTGGTTATCCTGTTGTTGAAATATCTGCCCTTAGAGGTAAGAATATAGACAAGGTAGTCGAGGCTGCTAAGCAGGTTGCTGGAAGAAAGCACAAAGAAGTTAATGTCTATGATGAAAAGCTTGAAAAGGTCCTATCAGACATAGAGGCTAGTGCAGGATGTCTAGCAAATTCTGAATACAAGAGATGGTATTCTGTTAAGCTATTTGAAAAGGACACAAAGGCTACAGAAAAATTGGAATTATCTTCTGTTGAAAGAAATAATATCGACGAAATTATAGCAAAGGCTGAGGAAGACTTTGATGATGATGGTGAAGGTATCATAACAGATGCACGTTATACATATATAACAGATGTAGTTGCAAGAACAGTAAGCAAGGGAAGAGCTGGTCTTACTACAAGTGATAAGATAGACAAGTATGTAACTAGTAGACTATTGGCTATACCAATCTTTGCTGCCATGATGTTCTTGATATACTATGTGGCAGTAACCGTTGTTGGTGGTCCAGTTACAGACTGGGTAAATGATGTATTCTTTGGTGAAATAATTGGTGGTAATGTAGGTAATATGCTAGAGAGTGCAGGAGTAGCACCTTGGGTAAAGAGCCTAGTTGTAGACGGTATCATAGGCGGTGTTGGTGGAGTACTTGGATTCCTGCCAATAATAACAACACTTTACCTATTTATGGCTATCCTAGAGGATATAGGCTACATGTCAAGAATAGCATTTATACTTGATAGGATCTTCCGTAAGTTTGGTCTATCTGGTAAGTCTTTCATACCTATCCTTATAGGTACAGGTTGTTCAGTACCAGGTATCATGGCTACTAGAACAATAGAAAATGACAATGATAGAAGGATGACTATAATGGTTGCAGCTTTCATGCCATGTGGTGCTAAGACAGACATAATTGCCCTATTTGCAGCCTCAATATTTGCAGGTAGCAAGGGCTGGTGGTTCGCCCCAGTTTGCTACTTCTCAGGTATATTAGCTGTAATAATCTCAGGCTTGATGTTAAAGAAGACTAAGCAGTTCGCAGGAGATCCAGCACCATTCGTAATGGAGCTACCAGAATACCATATGCCTCTTGCTTCAATGTTCTAAGAACAGTATGGGATAGGGTTAAGGCCTTCATAGTAAAGGCCGGTACTGTAATCCTAGTTGCAACAGTAGTAATCTGGTTCTTAAAGAATATATCTACTAGCTTTGAATTTGTTGAGTTCTCTGACAATAGTCATTCACTCCTTGAAGCTATAGGTAAAACTCTAGCACCAGTCTTTAGCCCTCTAGGCTTTGGTAACTGGGCAGCTACAGTTGCAACAGTTTCAGGTCTAATAGCCAAGGAAGTAGTAGTAGGTACATTGGGTGTTGTCGCTGGTGTAGGTGAAGTTGGCGCTGATAATGCAGGAGTAATAAACTATGCAGCTACTTTATTTACAAGTGTAACTGCCCTAAGCTTCATGCTATTCAACCAGCTATGCATACCTTGTTTCGCAGCAGTTGGTGCTCTAAGGGAAGAAATGAACAGTGCTAAGTGGACTTGGTTCGCTGTAGCCTACCAGTTGTGCTTTGCATATGCAATAGCCCTAATGGTATATCAGTTTGGTAATGTACTAGTAATGGGTGCAGCTCCAACAGTATGGACAGGTGTAGCAGTAGTGATTTTAGTTGCTATGATCTATGCAATGTTTAGAAAACCTAAGTTTGATAAGGTTGAAGCTAAGAGAGCCGTACCAGAAAATAACTAGCAAGGTATTTTTTGAAAGGAAGTGTAGACATGGGAAATACTTCAATGGTGTCAACACTAATAGTATTGGCAGTAATAGCGGTAGCAGTTGGTTTTGCTATCAAGAGAATGAGGAAGAAGGGAGCTTGTGGCTGTGGTCATGAAGATGGCTGTGGAGGTTGCTGTAGTAGCTCTTGTGGTCCTAAGGACAAGGAAAATTAAATTGTCAATATAAGGGGTCTAGGGCCCACTTATAAAAATGGAAAAGATAGTGCAAGGGATTATCCTCTAGCACTATCTTTTCTATTTTTTGCACAGATTTCTATTTACTTCTAACTGATTGCATTCTATTTGCTACTAGTTGATTTCACCATTCATATAATAGTCGAATAGCTTGTCAAATATTCCTATAGGATAGGGACCAGTTTCCTCTACAGTTTTGCCGATCTGAGGGTCCTTCTTATAGATAGTAAGAGAGTAGACACCTAATTTTTTGTAGATTGGATTTTGACCTATATTAATCATTTCTATCTGGCTGATAGGTATAAGGATGGTCTTTGTTGATAAGATACCTTTCTTTATAATCAGGTCAGTTTCTGTAAGTAACATCCTTCCACCGAATATCATATATAGGCTTGCAAGTATGGCTAGTGGCAGGCCTAGGAGACCAGTCCAATATTTTCCTAAGGGTAGGCCAACTAAGACAGCTACAAGAACGAAAATAAGGCTAAAAAGAGGAAGATAGTACTTTATTAGGAAGGTAGGCTTTCTTATAAAGTCACCTCCTAGCTGGTCCAGGCTAAATTCTGGTATAATCCTGTCCATGAAATCTCCCACGGACTCGTCCTTCATATAAAGTGAAAGGAGCCTGCTCTCGTTCTCTTCATTACCATAGCCTATAGCATCAAGTGTTAGGTACCTATAACCCAAAATACTTCCGATAAAGGACTTTTGGTAACCAACAGAGCTTATATTTTCTATTGGTATAGTAAAGTCCCTTGCCTTAAATAGGCCATAGTTAATGTGGATATGGTCTGGGTACCTCTTAACAGTGAAGTCATAAAGTCCATCCATCTTGCTCAAGAAACCCTTGATTATACCTATATTAATTAGGGCGAAGATGGCAACGACCTTGCTAATAAGGGCCACTATAGCACCTATAAATAGGACAATATGGAATAGATTAATATCCATGAAAAAGTGGCCTATTGCCTGACTAGACCTAAACCTATAGCTAGAAAGATCTTGACTAGGAACCTTATCGTCAACCTCTATATCGCTTCTATCAGTCTTACTGGCCATGACCCAGTCTTTTATTATTTGAGCATTCTTCCTAGACAGGTACATCTTGTAGTCCAAGTCATTGGCTGTGGCAGAAGAATTTATATCTATGGTCAAAACACAAAGACCTAATACACCATATATAATCCCAGTCCTGATGTTTACATTTGCTATATTGGTAAAGTTGACCTCCTTGTGGACCTTGCTAAATAATCCCTGCCTAGTATAAAAAATTGAATGATCACCTAGGTTGATATAGGAATTTTTCCACTCAAAAAAGGTCTTTACCAGTGAAGCTACTAGTATGACTACTAGGCCTAGAAATATTAGGGAGGGTATCTTTTGGTCAAAAATATAGGCCAAAAAATCTCCCTTAATATGACCAGATAGACCAGTCCAAAGGTCCTTGGGTCTAAGGTCTCCCTCAACCAACCTTTCTAATGTTGAAAATACAATCCAGGCTATAAAGGCGATAATGACCAAGAAGGGCCTTGCTATCATTATGGGATGATTTCTAAATTTCATGTCTAAACCACCCTTTCATTAATTTTATTCTTTAAGTTATCCACTAGCATCTCTGCCTGGTCCAGGGGAATGAAGTCTATGCTTGCAACACCACCCCCAGTAGTAATACTGATATTGGCCAGCTTAAAGAATTTGTTAATAGGTCCCATGCTGATATCTACCTGCTGCATCCTGCGTATAGGTATTACTGTGTGCTCTATAAAAAATATTCCCTTAATAATATCGATACTCTCATCATTAATCCTATACTGGTGCCTCTTGTAACCAAGGCTTGGTTCTAGGACCAGGAGGAGGATTATATTGGCTATAACCAGGCCTCCAATGCACTTATACCAGAAAAATACCGGTTTTGGTATCGGGAAGATATGGAGGATCTTCCAAACTGATATTAGGATGGCAAGGGCTATAGCGAGACTCAACAAATTTCCTATTATCATGCTGTAGCGAGCCTTTGCTGGCAGGCTGTTATAGTCACTTCTATTTATCATAAAAACTCTCCTTATTATTTAAAATTATTACCCCTAATTATTGGCAGGTCTAGCTTGAAGCGGGCGGCCAAAAACCTTATAAGAAATACGACTGATGTACCTGCTAGCATGGCTATATTCTCACCACTTATATCCCAAAGGTAGATGCACACTATTGCACCTAGGATAGAAGCCGAGGCATAGATATGCTTGACGAAGATATAGGGTTTGTCACCTGCCATAATATCTCTTACTAGGCCACCTCCTACACCTGTTACTACCCCAACCAATATTAGGAGGAAGAAACCAGGTGAATTCAAGCGATGGTAGGCTGCATTTATACCCACGACTGTAAAAAGTCCTAGGCCTATAGAGTCTGATACCAATAAAAGATTGTTGTAGACTAGCTTGAAGCTATATTTAATAGGCCTATCACGGTATATATAGGCTATCAAGAAGACCAAAGCGATGTTGCTATGGAAATCTTAGCGTAGATGGTATGCTGGACACTAGAGGGCGGTATGGCACCAATTATGACGTCCCTGATGACACCGCCACCTATAGAGGTAGTTAGACCTAATACTATGACCCCAAGTAGGTCCATTTGCTTTTTTATTGCCAGAGCCGAACCTGATACGGCAAAGGCTATAGTTCCAAGTATTTCAATTGCAAAAATTAACAAGTTATTTCCCCCTATACTTATTTTAAAAAATTTAAAAGTTTATTATATATTATAAGGCCTTGTCCTAGCTAGATATCCAATAAAAAGATACTTATTAGCTGACGCAAGGCCCTTATTTACTACATTTATAGACTAATTATTGTATGACCAAAAGTCCTATTATATCAAGCCCATATACCTAAGTATAAATATCCAGAAGGTAAAGGTAACCGAAGAAAATAGGGTGGTCATGACCACTATATTGGACATTAGGACATAGTCATTGTCCATGGCCTTAGACATAATATAGCCAGATACTGCTGACGGGGCACCCAGCATTACGAGTATTGCTATCAAGGCTGATTCTCTAAATCCCATATAGATGGCTATTGGAAGGACCACAAGGGGTAGGAATACTAGCTTGATACTAGATGCCACTACAGACGGCTTAAATTTGGCAGTGAGATCGCTCATCCTAAAGTCTGCCCCTATTGATATAAGCATAAGGGGAACCGCCATGGACCCTATTGAGGTCAAGCTCTTGTCCAAGATAGGTGGAATACTTATTCCAAGATACAGAAAGGGAAGCCTATCAGGATACCCCTAATAAGGGGGTTTTTAAAGATGGACTTAACTATTTCCTTGTACTGGATCCTAGTCTTGGAGCCTGCTAAAAACCTCCGAGATGATATGGTAAGAATAATTACCGAATATGCATTAAAAAGGGGTACAGCAGCGAGTATCATAAGGGGTATCATGCCTGCATCACCATATATATTTGTGACGAAGGGGATACCTAAGATGGCAGCACTGCCCCTTGCAGCGCCCTGAGCAAAGGAGCCTACCATAGTCTTATCCTTAAGAAAAATCCTCGCAAGTATATAAATAAAAAAGAACATGACCGTTGTGGATACCATACAGAAGATGATAAAGGTCATATCCATATCCTTGTGTATATCCATCTTGGCTATATCGAGGAAGAGAACGATTGGCAGGGCGTACTTAAATGCCATCCTGTCAGAAATCCTTGTCCATTCCTCATTTATTATACCAACCCTCATAAAAAATCTTCCTACTAGGATTACCAGGAAGACTGGAAGGGTAGAGTTTAGGGCAAAAATAAAACTAGACAAAGTAAACATCTCCTTTACATACTAAGTATACAAAAATGGTATGTAAATTACAACTATTTTAATGTGATATTTGACTACAGTCTTTAATAAAATTAATCAGAATAGTAAATATAAAAAATAATTTTAATATTTACTATTTTTAGGTTTTGTATTATAATAATATAAAGAAGGTGATTTTATGAAACTAAACACAAAAAAACTTTTGTTACATATAAGCTTATTGATAATAATAATATCCATACCTACTAGATTATGGTTTTTAAATCAAGAAAAGAAGCAAGTATCTTCTATAGCAAAGACCTTTATATCTAACTCATACAATTCTCATTTTAGTGATCATGATACTAGATTAATTGATAAGGAATCAAAGGTCTTCATATATTATTTTGAAAAGAGAAATTCAATTAGAGAAAAGGCTCTTAGATATGCAGGCTACACACCTAATAATCTAAAGCAGGTATCCAAAAATTTTATTTTTCAACTTGTCGCCGTAAATATGAACACCGCTTATGTCAGACTATATGAAGAGTACTATGTTTATGATATGACTCGTTCAGATTTTGACCGACCAGGTACAGCTTCTGTGGACTATGAAGTAGTTCTACATAAAAGAAATAATAGATGGTATATTTGGTCATGCACATCACATGATCCAATAATAAATGATCTTGATAGAGAAATAAATGCCTTTTTAATAGCTGGCTGGCCATCTGACATCCTGAAAATGAGAGAGAGACTAGCTATTTATCGTGAGTATGATAAAAAAAATATAAAAATGATAGATACGATTTATAATAAGAAGATAAAAAACTATAAAGATATATAAAAGATTATAAGTGAATATCATCTGAAAAAGAATAGATATGAAGTGGGTATAAGATATATTTTTAGGCTGTGCAATATATAGTGTCAAGGGTAATTAAAAGTTCTCAAAGTTATAAAGCTATGAGAAAAGATTACCCTTGATGCTATATATTTTTTTGTGGATAATTTATTAACTGTATAGAAAAACATCCTAATTTCATTGTATAATAATGCTTGAAATCTTATATAATAGCTCAAGATATGGTATAATTAAGGCTTGAAAAGGAGTTGATTTTATGGATGTATACCTAGACAACAGCGCAACTACAAAACCCTATGCCCAAGTAGTAGAGGAAATGTGCAAGGCCTTGACTGAGGACTTTGCCAACCCATCATCTGCCTACAGAAAGGGATTTTTGGTTGAAAAAAAGATAAAGAAGATAAGAGAAAATATAGCAAAGACTATAGGTGTTGAAGATAAATCGATAATTTTTACCTCAGGGGGGACAGAAGGCAACAATGCAATTATACGTAGTGTGGCCGGCCTTAATAAGAGGAGAAGGAACCATATCATCACCTCATGTATAGAGCATCCTGCAGTTTTGAACACTGTAAAGTCTCTAGAAGAGGAAGGCTTTGATATAACCATTCTAGGAGTAGATGAAACAGGCCAGGTGAATGTGGATGAATTGGAAGAGGCCATTACTGATAGGACTTGCCTGGTAAGTATAATGTATGTCAATAATGAGCTGGGGTCTATTCAGCCGGTCCAGCAGATTGGTGAGATAGTATCTAGGCATGACCAGGTATTTCCATGTAGATGCTGTCCAGGCCTATGGTAAGATTAACTTTAAGATCAAGGATATAGGGGCTGATTTTATGACTGTCAGTGGTCACAAAATTCATGGACCTAAGGGGATAGGCTTTATGTATGTAAAGGACCTAAACAGGTTCAAGCCCTTATTAACAGGTGGTGGACAAGAGTTTGATCTAAGGTCTGGAACTGAAAATGTGCCGGGTATATACGGTCTAGGCAAGGCAATAGAAATCCTCTTTGAAGACCTTGATGCTAATATAGAAAAAATAAGGGACAACAAGGATTACCTATATATGAGGATTTCCCAAAAAATAGATGGTATAAGGCTTAACTCTGACCTCCTAAGAGGGGTTTGCCATGTATTGAATGTAAGCTTTGACCAAGTAAAGGGGGAAGTCTTGCTCCACTACTTGGATGATGAGGGTATATCTGTTTCTACAGGTTCAGCCTGCTCAGCCAAGAAGAAGGGTAGCCATGTTCTAAATGCTATAGGGCTGAGTCCTGAACAGGTTGATGGAACGATAAGATTTAGTTTATCAGAGGATAATACTAAGGAAGAAATAGACTATGTTGTAGAAAAATTACAAAAGCACATAGAAATGATTAGGTTTTTTGCTAAGAAAAATAAGAGATAGGTCTTGTTATTTACTTGAGACCAGTATAGACTAGTCTATAAGTAGGGCTAGACTTGGTCAAGGCCAAGGAAAATGAAGGAGAAAGCAAATGTATAATATATTGATAGCCAAATATGGTGAAATTGGCGTAAAGGGTAAGAACAGGTATATATTTGAAATAAGCTTATAAGAAATATTAGGAATATGTTGAAGTCTATGGGCGAGTTCAAGGTATACAAGGAATACGGAAGAATATATATAGACGTAGATGATACTAATTATGAAGCGGTTATAGATGAAGTGAGGAAGGTCTTTGGAGTAGTTGGTGTTTGTCCGGCCATAAAGAGGGACAAGGATTATGACCTCTTGAAGGAAACAGCCCTATATATGCTTAAGGAAAAGGTGGCCCAGGGGGCCAAGACCTTTAAGATAACATCAAAGAGGGGAGACAAGTCTTTCAGACTGACTTCCCAGGAAATGAGTATAGATATAGGCGGCTATGTACTTAGTCACCTAAACAATCCGGATGTAAAGGTTGATGTTAGAAATCCAGAATTGACAATTACATGTGAGTACAGGGAGGAACATATACTTGTATATACAGATGCAGTAGCAGGTTATGGTGGCCTACCACTTGGTACAAATGGAAAGGCTATAACCCTATTATCTGGCGGTATAGACAGTCCAGTTGCATCATGGCTAGTTGCCAAGAGGGGGGTAGACATAGAGGCTGTCCACTTCCACTCATATCCTTTTACCAATGAAAGGTCCCAGGAAAAGGTGAGAGACCTAGCTAGAATCCTATCAAAGTATTGTGGTCCTATCAAGCTACACATGGTGAATATACTGGATATACAAAAGGCTATAGCTGAAAAGTGTAATGAGGAAGAAACTACTATCTTGTCTAGGAGATTTATGATGAGGATAGCAGAGGAAATAGGAAGGTCAAGGTATTGTGATGCCTTGATAACAGGTGAAAGCATAGGCCAGGTTGCATCCCAGACCATGCAGGGTATAGTGTGTACTAATGCTGCTGTATCACTACCTATATTCAGGCCTTTGATTGCCATGGACAAGGTAGAAATTATAAAGTTGGCTGAAGAGATAGGTACCTATGATACTTCAATCATACCAGAAACAGATTGCTGTGCCCTATTTCACCAAAGAAGCCAGTGACTAAGCCTAGGTTAGAGCGTATTGAAAAGTCAGAGTCCAAGCTGGATGTAGAGGATCTAATCAAGGCGGCAGTCGAGGCTTCAGTAATGGAGGTAATAGACTATGGAGACCAAGAATAATATAAATGATATAAAGACAAATGTAGAAAAAATAGCCCTAATTTTTGAGGGTGGGGGAATGAGGGCTGCTTTTTCTTGCGGTATCTCTAACACCCTACTTGAAAATGGCATATATTTTGACTATGTAGCAGGTATATCTGCTGGTTCAAGTATGACTGTCAACTATATAGCCAGGGACCAGGTTAGGACTAAAAGGTCCTTCGTGGAACTGGCAGCAGACCCAAATTTTGGTGGCTGGAGTACCTTCCTAAGAGGTAAGGGCTTTTTCAATTCAGAGTATATTTACGAGCATACCTCAATGCCAGGCCAGGCCCTGCCACTTAACTTCGACTTCTTCATGGCTAATCCAACTAAGTTTAGGATAATAGCCTATGACCTAGAGGCAGACGCACCTAGGGTGTTTGCAAATGGAGATATAAAAGAGTTGGCAGACCTGATGAAGATAGTGAGGTCATCCTCGTCGCTTCCAATTTTTATGCCACCGACCTATTACGAGGGTAAGATTTACTATGATGGTGGTGTCCTAGGTGGAATACCCTTAGATATTGCCATAGAAGAGGGTTATGATAAATTCTTTATAGTCAGGACCCAGGAAAGGTCCTACAGGAAGAAACCTGTCAAGCATCCAGGCCTGATAAAGTGGTTCTTTAGGAAGCATCCAGGTCTTGTTGAAAGAATACTTACAAGGCCCCAGGTATACAATGATACATGTGACCTGATTGATAGGATAGAGGCCCAGGGAAAGGCCTATGTGGTCTATCCTGAGGATATGAAGGTATCGAACAGAGAGAAGAATGTAAATGTTCTAGAAGGCCTTTATAGGCAGGGTCTAGACATAGGAAAAAGAGATCTAGAAAAGTGGAAAAAATTTATTAATGGTTAGATATAATTAAGGGGAACCCCAGAGACTAGAATAAAGTCTTTGGGGTTCATTTTTTATAGGTTGTATAATATTTAGCGTTGGTGAGAGAAAAAATTCTCTCCCAACGCTAAATTTTTGCAAAAAAATAGGAACACACATCAAATCTCGTGTATAATTTAAATCGCAAAAAATAAAAAACAAGGAGAAATGATATGTGTTCTAATGCTAGTATAACAGAAATCTTAGGAATTAACGATAAAAATTTAGTAATTTTAGGTGACCTTTTTATACAGAAATGATTGATTTTTTTTCTCATTAGATGTATAATAACAAGAATGTGTGCAATGTATGTAAAAGGAAAGGAAAATATATGGAAATATCAAAATTCAGTGAATTACAAATAAGTGAAGAAATAAAAAGAGCTATAGAGGATCTAGGCTATGAGGAACCATCTCCAATTCAGGACCAGGCCATACCTAGTATGATAGAAGGTCATGACGTAATAGGTCAGGCCCAGACTGGAACAGGAAAGACAGCATCCTTCAGTATACCGATCCTAGAAAATATTGATAAAGATAATAGAAAACTACAGGCAATTGTATTGTGTCCAACTAGAGAATTGGCTATACAGGTGTCTGAAGAGGTCAGAAAACTTGCTAAATATATGCAGGGTATACGTACCCTACCTATATATGGTGGACAGCCTATAGACAGGCAAATAAAGGCTATTAAGGGGGGTGTGCAGGTAGTAATAGGTACACCTGGTCGTGTAATCGACCACATTAATAGAAGGACACTAAAGCTAGACCAGGTAAAGATGGTCGTATTGGATGAGGCAGATGAGATGCTAGATATGGGCTTTAGGGAGGATATAGAGACTATCCTATCAAATGTGCCAGAAGAAAGACAGACAGCCCTATTCTCGGCTACTATGCCAAGGCCTATCCTAGAGCTTACTAAGAAGTACCAAAAAGACCCTGTTCATATAAAGGTAGTAAGAAAAACTCTTACAGTTTCAAATATCAAGCAGTACTATATAGAGACCAGAAAGTCCAACAAGCTTGAGGTTTTAACTAGGCTATTAGATGTATATAACCCAAAGCTAACAGTAGTATTTACCAATACTAAGAAGGGTGCAGATGAGCTAGTATCAAGTCTACAGGCAAGAGGATACGGGGCTGACTCCCTACATGGCGACCTAAAGCAGGTTCAGAGAGATATAGTTATGGACAAGTTCAGGGCTGGTACAATAGATATACTTGTGGCGACAGATGTGGCCGCCAGGGGTATAGACATTGATGACGTAGAGTGTGTAATCAACTACGAGCTACCTCAGGATGACGAGTACTATGTTCACAGAATAGGTAGGACAGGTAGGGCAGGTAGAGAGGGTATAGCCTTTTCTTTTGCCTTTGGTAGGGAAATGAGAAAGCTGAAAGATATAGAGAGATATACCAAGTCAAAGATAGTAAAGCATGATATCCCATCCGTAAATGATGTAGAGCAAAAGAAGGTTAGCCAGTTCTTTGAAGGGGTAAAGGAAACTCTACAGGAAGGTAATATAGCCAAGCATGTCCAGTGGATAGAAGACTTCTGTAATGAAGAGGACTATTCTATGATAGATATATGTGCTGCCATCCTAAAAAATAGCATGGGCGATGAAGAAATGCAGGAAATCGTAGAAGAGGCACCAAGGTCTAGGAATAAACATAGCCTTAACCCATCAGATGTAACTAGATTATTTCTTAATGTGGGTAAGAACCAGAGAATACTAGCCAAGGATATACTAGGAGCTATAGCAGGTGAAACAGGTGTAAGAAGTAAGTTCATAGGGAATATAGACGTATATGACAAGTATACATTTGTAGATGTAGACAAGAACAAGGCAAGAGAAATAATAGAAAAAATGAAAAACAGGAAGATAAAGGGCAACAAGCTAAATATTGAAAGGGCCAACAGGTCTAGCCGTTCAAGAAGAAAGAAGTAGGCCTGGCCCAAGTAAAATAAGTCTAAATAACAAGATACAAGTAAAAAGGAAGTCACATACTGTGGCTTCCTTTTTACTTGTATCTTGTTCCTTTTCTACAAAAAAATAGCATTGGGAGAGAATTTTTCCTCTCGCCAATGCTAAATATTATACTGCTTTAAATTTTAACCTACTCTACTGGGCTCCCTGACCAGAGGCCTGTTGCTGCCTATTATATGCACCTTGTTGCTGCTGTCTAGTATAGGCGCCCTGTTGTTGCCTATTATATGCACCCTGAGCTCCCTGCTGAGCACCTGGGTTAGCAACCTGGCCATTCGCACCCTGTGTACCCTGCTGACCAGTTTGAGTCTTCTTCTTAGTAGTCTGGGTAGCAATATAGCTGTACCTGTCAGGCGCTGTACCGTCTATAAAGGCCGCCAATACACCGTATGATGTACGACCACCATCTATAGGATTTATAGTAGTCATATACACATTGTCAGGCTTTGTAAATGTCTTGTACTCTAGGTTCTGGTGAATCCTATTCATAATCTTTGCCCACAGCCTAGATGATGTCATTGCCGCACCACCCTCGATACGACGTCTCTGCATGATTGTTCCATCCTCATTCTTGACACCGGCGTCATCTCCTATGTAAGTTGAGCCTACATAGTATGGAGTATAGCCGACAAACCAAGTATCCAGATAGTTGTTGGTAGAACCAGTCTTACCTGCTACCGGTATGCCAGAGCTTAGGGCTGCATTGTTACCAATACCCTCCTTGACAACGGCCGTTAGCATGTCTGTAATAACATAGGCTACATCAGGATCTACAACCTTATGCGTCTTAGGCGTATTCTTGATAATTAGCTCACCATTGTAAGTAGTTATTGTAGTGAATATTTCTGGCTCTATGTAGACACCATTGTTGGCAAGTGTGCCAAAGGCTGCTGCCATCTGCAGTGGCGATATACCTCTAGTCAAACCACCTAATACCAATGAGTTGAAGTGACGGTCACTACGCTGCATTCCGGCTTTTTTCTCTTCCTTGAAGTCAAGTATAGAGGTAATACCGAAGTTTCTCAAGTAGTCCATCATTACATCTATAGCATCATCATAGGTTGGTCCCAGTAATTCACCTGTTTTATAGGCGATTGTATTTGAAGATAGGGCCAAGGCATGTCTCAAGCTCATTGAACCATAACCATTGGTAGTAGTCTCTGGATTGTCTGCCTATTTTCCTTAAACCTATAGCCACCCCTTGTATCTGACATTAGGGTAGACTGGGTAACCTTCTGAGTGTCTATAGCCGGTGTATAAACTGATAGAGGCTTGATAGTAGAACCTGGCTGGTAAGGAGTGATTGCCCTGTTAAGAGTCTTCCTTGCCTTGATATTTCTACCACCTATTAGGCCCTTGATATTACCTGTCTTATAGTCTATAACTACACTTGCTGACTGAGGCTCGCTTAGTCCATTAGCTGCTACAGTATCGTTAGGGAAGTTTGAATTAATTGCATATTCAGCCTCGATCGCCTTCTGTATCTTTGGATCTATAGTTGAATTTACTATCAAACCGCCATTGTAGTACATATTTCTGGCTTCTTCTTCTGTCTTACCCTGTTCCATTAGGGCGTCGATTACATCATATTCTATTAAACTCTCTACAGAGTTTGCTATCTTTTCATTTGAATCAGGGAACTGGATGTTGATCTTTTCGTTAACTGCTGCAACGTACTGCTTTTCAGTTATTACTCCTAGCTCCTTCATCTTGCTAAGTACAGTTTCCTGTCTAGTCTTAGCATCTGGGTTATTTATTGCCTTTCTGACAAGAAGGTCACCACTCTTCAACTGTTTGTAGGTATCCTGGTCTACTAGGTCCCACTCATAAAGCTTTTCGTACATAGACTTTTCTGTTGAATTTGCCCCCTCTAGTCCTTCTGTTGGAAGGAAGAAGATAAGCTTGTGGTCTAGGTCAGACTTAGACTCGTCACCAGTTATTCTTGCTGATGTATAAGGAGCATACTTAGATGGGTTCCTAGTTACACCGGCTAGCATGGCTGCTTCTCCCAAAGTAAGGTCCTTTGAGTGCTTGTTAAAATAGCCCAAGGCACCGGCTTCAGCACCAGACAAACTCTTACCAACGAAGTAGTTGTTTAGGTATGTTTCCAAAATCTTGTCCTTGCTGACTGACTTACTCATTTCAAGCGCATAGTAGATATCTTTGATTTTACGGCTCATTGTCTGGTCACTACTAGTTAATAGTATTTTTGATACCTGCATAGGTATTGTACTACCACCCTGTTTTTTACCGATAAGAGTCTTAACCACAGAACGTCCCAGACCCCAATAGTCTACACCATTATGAGAGTAGAAACGCTCATCCTCTATGGATATTATGGCCTTTCTAAGGTAAGGTGACATATCACTTAGAGGGATAGGTGTCTTCTTGTACTGGGAAGGGGCTGTAGACATAGTCTCACCATTTGCATACTTGATAGTAGTGGTCTGGTGGGTCAACTTGTCAAGCAGGGCCTCATTTACAGGCTTTACATCCTTTAGGGATGCGAATACAAAGCCAAGTACAAGGGCAGATGCGATTATGAAGAAGGCAATTACGCCACCTATAATCTTTTTCTTTCTCCTTGACCTCATCTTTCTCTTAAGTGTTTTTGAGTTCTTACTCTTAGATATATTCTTTCTATTATTTTCACTTGTATTTGCAGAGTTTTTATTGCTATTTCTGTTTCTAGTACTAGACTTGGAACTCGGACTAACAGCCCTAGTTTTTGTCTGAGGATTACTAGAGGTAGAAGACCTTTTTGAATTTGTTGAACTCGTTCTTGTCTTTCTTCTATCAGAACTGCCATCTGTCTTTGAACGTTCTGACGGCAATGTTAAATCAGAATTGCTCGAAGATGGTCTGCGAGTAGAAGACTTGCTAGACGGACTAGCCTTTTTCTTCTTATCTTGTTATCTTCAGGATTTTCTTTTTTCATGTATTATTAACCCCCTTACTATCTAATAATTATACTTTAAATATGTGCATTTTACAACATTTTTGCTTGAATAAATCACGAATTAATAATATTATATAGTAGTGAATCATGATATAATAGCTAATAATAAAACCATATTAAAGTGATAAAATTTACAATAAAATTAGAAAGATTAGGAGGAGTAGATGTTAGTTGTAGAAAATGTTAGTCACGGCTTTGGTGCCAGGACTATTTTAGAAGATGTATCCTTTAGGATCAGAAAGGGAGAGCATATAGCCCTAGTAGGTCCAAATGGAGAAGGAAAGTCTAGCTTTTTAAATATAATCACAATGAGGCAGATGCCAGATGCTGGAGACATAAAATGGTCAAACAGGGTTACAGTTGGCTATCTAGACCAGCATACTGTGTTAGAAAAGGGTAAGACTATAAGGGAAATCCTAAGAGATGCCTTCAAGCATATGTTTGATCTAGAAAAGGAAATGCTTGAAATTTATGACAAGATGGGCGAGGCCAGTGATGAGGAAATGAGCAAGTATCTTGAGGATACTGCTGAAATCCAGACTATGCTAGAGCACAGTGGCTTTTATACTATAGATGCTAAGATACAGGAGGTTGCAAACGGCCTAGGCTTGGGTGAGTTAGGTCTAGACAAGGATGTTACAGACCTGTCTGGAGGGCAGAGGACTAAGGTTCTTTTGACTAAGCTCTTGCTTGAAAATCCAACCATTCTAGTCTTGGACGAGCCTACTAACTTCCTAGATGAAGAACACATTATCTGGCTTACAAGGTATCTACAGGAGTATGAAAATGCCTTTGTATTGGTATCCCATGATATAGAATTTATCAACAATACATGTAATGTTATCTACCACCTAGAAAACGGAGAACTAAACAGGTACAAGGGTAATTACGATGAGTTTGAGAGACTAAATGAAATAAAGAAGCGTCAGGAAGAACAGGCCTATGAAAAGCAGGTCGAAGAGAGGAAGAAGCTTGAGGACTTCATAGCCAGGAACAAGGCTAGGGTTGCTACTAGGGGTATGGCAAATTCTAGGCAGAAGCAGCTAGATAAGATGGAAATCCTAGAGAGACCAAAGGAAAAGATTAAGCCTAGCTTTGCCTTTAGAAATGCCCGTACCTCAGGTAAGCTGGTATTTGAAACAAGTGACCTGGTATTGGGTTATGATGAACCGCTGACTAAACCCCTTAATTTCAGGCTTGAGAGGGGTAAGAAGATAGCCCTAAAGGGTATGAACGGTATTGGTAAGTCGACTCTACTAAAGACCCTGTTAGGAATAGTCAAGCCTTATGGAGGAGACCTGAGACTAGGTGACTACCTTGAGGTAGGATACTTCGAACAGGAATCTTCTCATGAAAATACAAATACAGCCATGGATGAAATATGGAATGAATATCCTGGTATGGATAATATAGATGTTAGGCGTGCCCTGGCTAAGTGTGGTCTTACAAATGACCATATAACAAGTCAGATGAGGGTCCTATCTGGAGGAGAGGCAGCCAAGGTTAGACTGTGCAAGATTATGCTCAAGGATATCAACTTCCTAGTCTTGGATGAGCCTACTAACCACTTAGATGTAGATGCTAAGGATGAGCTAAAGAAGGCTGTAAAGGAATTTAAGGGGACCGTGCTATTAGTAAGCCATGAGCCTGACTTCTATAATGACCTAGTAGATGAGGTCTGGAATATAGAAGATTTACGACAAAATTAGTATAGGCAGACCTAGCCTATGTGAGAGAAGGATATAAAGCCTTACTCTTACATGGGTGCAGGTAAAATATAAAAATTTTCAGGTCTGCAGATTTTTGGGGCTGGGCTTATATTGATAGGTGTATATAGGGCCAATATTGGGGACAGGTAGACCGAGTTTGAAGAAGGTTAAATAATATAGTTTTTATAAAAATAAGGCTGGTGTGATTATTCTACACACCAGCCTTTATTTTTATCCGCCTATCTTATTTAACTCTTTAATATAATTATTCAAGATCTAGTTCCCACTCGTCAAACCAAGATTCATCTAGCTTAGATAGCATTTCAGCATACTTACTTTCGTTAGCAACCTGCCTTTCTGCCTTCTTCTTGTAGTTATTTACTGTTGCAGTACTCTTGTTAACTGGCTGGATTGTACCTGTACCAGCAACACAACCACCAGGGCAGGCCATGCCTTCTAGTAGGTAGCCATTTCTCTTACCAGCCTTAGCTAGCATTAGCATATTTCTACACTCCTTAAGTCCATCTGCCTGATCGATTGGAACCTCTCTGTCTGGATCAATCTTCTTGATTACATCTACAACCGCATTAGCAACACCACCTGATACAGCAAAGCCTCTACCAGCTCCTGTACCAAAGTTAATGTTCTTAGCTGGCTCCATGTCCTCAAGGACTATACCCTTAGCTTCGAACATACCCATTACCTCTTCGAAAGTAAGTACGTAATCGACATGACTCTTTACAGACTTTCTAGTTGCTTCTAGCTTCTTAGAAACACATGGTCCAATAAATACAACCTTAGAATCCTTGTATCTCTGCTTGATGAAACGAGCAGTGAATACCATTGGGAGTCATGGCCATTGATATATTGTCTGAAAACTCTGGGAATAGCTTCTTGGCCATAACAGACCACGATGGACAACATGATGTAGCCATAAAGTCTAGCTTTTCAGGTACATTCTTCATGTAGTCTTCAGCTTCTTCTATAGTACAAAGGTCAGCACCTATAGCAACTTCAACAACATCGAAGAAGCCTAATTCCAGTAGGGCAGCCTTTAATTTTTCTGCTGTAACCTTAGGTCCAAACTGACCGGCAAAGGCAGGTGCTATTTCAGCTATAACTCTAGAACCTGACTTGATTTCGTTGATTAGCTGGAAGATCTGAGACTTGTCAGCTATGGCACCGAATGGACATGATGAAATACATACACCACAAGATACACACTTGTCGTAGTCTATAGAGGCACGACCATACTTGTCTGATGAAATAGCATCCATACCACAAGCCCTAGCACAAGGTCTTTCTAGCTTGGCTATTGCATCATATGGACAGACAGCCTTACATCTACCACACTTGATACATAGGTCCTGATCAATGAAGGACTTGCCGTTTACCATTGATACGGCCTTTTTTGGACATACTTCAACGCAAGGTCTTGCCAAGCAACCCCTGCAGATATCAGTAGTCTTATACACATTGTCCGGACACGAATTACATGCGAACTTGATTATGTTAACAAACGGTGGCTTGTAAATAGTGTTTGTAACTGACTTTTCATCTATACCAGCTGGTATTGGAGCGTGCTCAGAAATACGTCTAAGAGGAAGACCCATTGCCAAACGAACTCTTTCACCAACGATAGCCCTTTCCAAGAAAATACTCTCTCTATGCGAAGCGATTTCACCAGGTACTATCTTGTAGGGAATTTCTTCTAATGTGTTGTAATCTGGACTATCTTCATAGGCAAATCTAGCCACTTCTGTGAAGACGTCACGACGAACTTTTGCAATAGCAGTAAAGATACCTTTTAAGCTCATTGTATACCTCCATATAAATATAAACTAATAATAAATTCTCTAAAATTCTTGTATTCGTATAAAGTATAACACAGAAAGACCACTAAATAAACAAGAATATTAATATATTTAAACAAATTATAAAAAAATAACTAACTTTTTCAACATATTATATAAAAAAACAAAAGCATAAAAAAAGTTAATTTTTTTAGAGAAAAAGACCCCTAAAATAAAGGTTTAAGTTTTTTTAAAATTAGTAAATGGGGCAAAAAAATTGCGAAAAAAAATTGCAAAAAAAGTATTTGTTATCGATTTAAATTTTTTTAAACTAAAATGAGAAAGAAGACCTAAAAAAAGGGGCTTTAAGAGAGATAAAAATAAGAATTGTCTAAATATTCTTAGAAAAAATCAAGTATCACGTAAGACTTATTTTTATAAAAACCTTCTAAATTTTCTTGAAAAATGGTCTGATTTGCTATATAATCTACTTATTATACAGAGAAGTAAAGATTTATGCCTTGAAGAAGAGGAGTAGGCAGGCCTATTTTACAGAGAGAAAATCATTGGTGGAAGATTTTTAAAGATGGTGTGTTGAAGGTAGCTTCTGAGCATATTGCGTGAAGCCTGATATAAAATTAGGTGTTAGTGCAGTACGGTTGACCCCGTTATAGGTTTTGAGTGCCGGCTATTGGTCGGAATTAAGGTGGTAACGCGAGCTTTCGTCCTTTTGTGGATGGGAGCTTTTTTTGTTAGAAAATAAGAAGGAGGTTAAAGAATGGATAAAAATTTAGCTAAAAATTACAATCCAAAGGATTTCGAAGACAGAATATATAAAGAGTGGCAGGACAAGGGACTTTTCAAGTCAAAGATCGACAAGACGAAAAAGTCCTTCTCTATAGTAATGCCACCACCAAACATAACTGGTCAGCTACATATGGGTCATGCCCTTGATGATACCCTACAGGATATCCTGACTAGGTGGAAGAGGATGGATGGTTACGAGGCCCTATGGATACCGGGTACTGACCACGCATCTATAGCTACTGAGGTAAAGGTAGTGGATAAGATAAATAAGGAAACTGGCAAGTCTAAGTATGAGATAGGAAGGGAAGAATTCCTTAAGTATGCCTGGGCTTGGAAGGAAGAATTTGGTGGCAAGATAGTAAACCAGGTAAAGAAGCTAGGGGCATCATGTGATTGGGACCTAGAGAGATTTACCATGGATGAAGGCTGTAACAAGGCGGTTACAAAGTTCTTCGTAAAGCTATACGAAGAAGGTCATATCTACAGGGGCAACAGGATTATTAACTGGTGTCCAGACTGTAAGACTACCCTATCTGATGCAGAGGTAGAGCATGAGGACCAAGAGGGTAACTTCTGGCATATCAAGTACCCTATCAAGGATAGTGAGGAGTATTTGGAAATAGCAACGACAAGACCTGAGACCCTACTAGGAGACTCTGGTATTGCAGTACATCCTGAGGATGAAAGATATATCCACCTAGTTGGTAAGACAGCTGTCCTACCATTGGTTGGAAGAGAACTGCCTATAGTTGCAGATGAGTATGTAGACAAGGAGTTTGGAACAGGTGCCGTTAAGATGACACCAGCCCATGACCCTAACGACTTTGAGGTTGGTAAGAGACACCAGCTTGAAGAAATAAATGTAATGAATGATGATGCTACAATGAATGAACTAGCAGGCAAGTATGCAGGTATGGATAGGTACGAATGCAGGAAGGCCTTAGTTGCCGACTTAGATGAAGCCGGCTACCTAATCAAGGTAAAGAAGCATGACCATGCTGTAGGTACTTGCTATAGATGTCATACAACTGTAGAGCCAAGATTGTCATTACAGTGGTTTGTTAAGATGGATGAATTGGCCAAGCCAGCCATAGATATATTAAAGAAGGGCGAATTAAAGTTTGTTCCTGATAAGTTTGACAAGACTTACCTACAGTGGCTAGAAAATATTAGAGACTGGTGTGTGTCTAGGCAGCTATGGTGGGGTCACCAGATACCAGCCTACTATTGCCAGGATTGTGGTGAAATAATAGTTGCTGAAGAAGCTCCACATGAATGTACAAAGTGTAAGTCAAGCAATATCAAGCAGGATGAAGATGTACTAGACACTTGGTTCTCATCAGGTCTATGGCCTTTTGAAACTATGGGATGGCCAGAAAAAACTGATATGCTGGACTACTACTATCCGACTAGCGTATTGGTTACAGGCTACGATATAATCTTCTTCTGGGTAGTTAGGATGGCATTTTCAGCCATGTTCTGTATGAATGAAAAGCCGTTCGAACATGTATTGATACACGGATTGGTTAGGGATTCAGAGGGTAGAAAGATGTCTAAGTCCCTAGGTAATGGTATAGACCCGCTAGAAATAATAGACCAGTATGGTGCAGACGCCTTGAGATTTACCCTTGCAACAGGTAACTCACCAGGTAACGATATGAGATTCTATATGGAAAGGGTTGAATTTGCTCGTAACTTCAACAACAAGCTATGGAATGCGTCAAGGTTTGTATTTATGAACCTAGAGGATGAAAGCCTATTAGAAGGCTTGACTCGTGAGTCAGTTAAGGCCAACTTGACACTAGCCGACAAGTGGATCATTTCCAGGGCCAACAGGGTAGTAAAGGAAGTGAACTACAATATGGATCAGTTTGACCTAGGTATAGGCCTACAGAAGGCCTATGACTTTACATGGTCAGAATACTGCGACTGGTATATAGAAATAGTTAAGCCAAGATTATATGGTGATGATAGAGAGGCCAAGAGGGCAGCCCTATACACATTGACATATGTACTAGAAAAGATATTAAAGCTATTACATCCATTTATACCATTTATAACAGAGGAAATATATTCATACCTACCAACAGTAGAAGGATATATTATCACTGCTGAATATCCTCATTACGAGGAAGCGGATGATATGCTAGCTGAAGAAGAAAAAATGAACCTGATCATGGATGGTATCAGGAATGTTAGAAATGTAAGGGCAGAGATGAATGTACCACCTTCAAAGAAGGCCAAGATAATTATTGTACCTACAGATGACAAGAGACCAGCCATGGAAGATGGCAAGGAATACTTCAAGTCTTTGGCATCAGCATCAGAGGTTGAAATCCAGGACAGCAAGGATGGTATACCAGAGGATGCAGTATCTGTAGTAATAGACGGGGTAGAGCTATTTATACCACTAGATGAATTGGTAGACTTTGAAAGGAAAAAGAGAGACTGAATAAGGAAAGAGACAAGGCCCTAGCTGAAATAAAGAGGGTAGAAGGCAAGCTGAATAACCCTGGCTTTGTTAATAAGGCGCCTGCAAAATTGGTTGAAGAAGAAAAGGCTAAGAAGGAAAAGTTTGAAGAAATACTTCATACTATAGAAGAAAGATTGGCTAAGTTCTAATTGACGACAAGCTAGTTCCTAAGTGGATAAGTTATAAAAGAAGGTAAGACATAAAACACCTACAAGGCTATACAGATTGTATTGGCCGAGTAGGTGTTTTTATTCTTCCTAGTATTAATATTGATAGTATCAAAAAGACCTTATTAAACATAAAAAATGCACTTATAAGTAGACATAAGTGCATCTTTGCGCCGGGGGCTTAAGAGAGGAAACACCCAGCATATTTTATGTGAAATTATATTAAATTTAGATCAAATTAACCTAACATAATCTTTTCAAGCTTTAGTGGTTCGATATACTCATCACCCTTGTAAGCTCTCATGTTTCCACCTGATATTTCATCTATTAGGGCAACCTTGCCATCTATCATACCGAATTCGAACTTGATATCGTATAATTCAAGGTCCTTCTTAGCTAGCTCAGCCTTTACAACCTCACCTATTTCTAGGGCAAGCTTTGCTAGTTCTTCATATTCAGCCTCTGACATAATCTTTAGAAGGGCAAGAGCGTCCTTAGTGATTAGTGGATCGTTTCTATCGTCATCCTTTAGAGTTACTTCAACGTATGGAGGGATTACAGTACCAGATGCTATATAGTCACCATATCTTCTGATGAATGATCCTACTGCTCTGTAACGAACAATTACTTCTACACCCTTACCAAATACTTTAGCCTTCTTAACTACAGCTTCATTCTTGTCAACATCTGCAGATACGAAGTGAGTGTTAAGTCCCATAGCATTTAGCTTTTCATAGAAGAACTTAGTCATAGCAACAGCTGAACGACCAGCACCCTCTATCTGTAGGCCTACCTGGTTTCACCTGGATCAAAAACGCCGTCTTTTCCAGTTACATCGTCCTTAAACTTCAACAGAACGTTCTTATCATCAATTTCAAATACATCCTTTGTTTTACCAGTATAAATCTTATTCATTTTAAACCTCCTATGAATAGTACCATAAAAATAATATAGTAAATGCACAATATACGCACATTCTTACAAGTTTTATAAAAATAGTTCGCTTTTCTATGGACTTATTATCTCACAACTAGACCCAATAGTCAATTTTTTTTTAGAAATTTTTTCAAAAAAACTGAACTTTTTTTTAATATGTATACGAAAAGTTTGGAAAAATAAAAAAGACTGAGATAGGGAGAAGGCTCTTATATATGGCTTAAGAGCCTCTTTCTCTCGTCTCAGTCTTAATATATTATTCTCTTTTAAAAGACTACTTTAAAGCAGCAAGTAGCTTCTTAGTGTATTCCCAAACTCTTTCAACAGAAGATATATACATATGCTCCTTAGGAGTATGGGCATCAAAGATACTTGGTCCGTAACTAATCATGTCAGTGTTTGGAAGTATACCCTTTAATAGTCCACATTCTAGACCTGCATGGATAGATGTGATGTTAGGTTCCTTTCCATACATTTCTACATAAATCTTTTCAGCTATATCCCTAAGTGGTGAAACGGCTTCATACTGCCATGCTGGGTATGAAGAGTATTCTCTTGCAACTGCACCCATTCTGTTAGCTATAATAGTAACTCTGTTTAGGATTTCTCTTAGAGAGCTAGATGATGCAGAACGAACAGATGTAGTAAGAACTAGCTTACCATCATTTTCAAGGATTACTGAATTATTTAGGGAAGTCTGGACTAGACCCTCTATATCCTTGCTCATGTACTGAACTCCATCAGGTAGGGCCATGATCATATCTATTACTGAATCACTAAGGTCCTTAGTGTATACCTGGTCAGCAGTAACTTCTGTAAAGCTAATTGTTAGACCTGGATCCTCAACCCTGTATTCTTCCTTTAGGTCAGCTACTAGGGCATCTAGACCTTCCTTTAATGAGTCGAACTTATCTGTAGCGAATACAACCTCAGCATTTCCTGGAACTGCATTATGCTTGATACCACCAACAAATGATGCAAGTCTTACATCTGCTTTACTAGGTAAAGAAGTCTAGCAGCAAGCTTGATAGCATTGGCTCTCTGCTTGTCTATTTCAACACCAGAGTGGCCACCCTTTAGACCAGATATAGAAAGCTTGTAGGCCTTGCTTGAATTTGCTTCTCTCTCTTATATCAAAGCTAAGGTCGATATTTGATCCACCTGAACAGCTAACTAAGAAGTCACCTTCTACCTCTGTATCAAGGTTTAATAGACGAGTACCTGATAGGTGGTCAGCCTTTAGCTCCATAGCACCATCCATACCAGTTTCTTCGTTTGTAGTTACCAATAGCTCTAGTGGAGGATGAGGGATATCATCTGCATCCAAGATAGCTAGTCCATAGGCAACAGCTATACCATCGTCTCCACCAAGTGTAGTATTGTTGGCTCTAAGCACATCACCTTCAACTATCATTTCTATAGGATCAGTATCAAAGTTGTGGTTAGAATCATCAGTCTTTACACATACCATGTCCATATGTCCCTGGATAATTAGGGGCTCAGAGTTCTCGTAGCCTGGAGTACCTGGCTTCTTTATTATTACGTTAAGGATTTCATCCTGGTAAACTTCAAGGTTTCTATCCTTGGCAAACTGTACTAGAAAGTCACTTACTTCCTTTTCATTACCAGAACTTCTAGGGTGCTGGTTGATTTCGTAAAACCATCTAAATACTTCTTTTGGTTCTATGTTGCTTAAGTTATTCATACATTTAACCTCCTAAATTGTATACAATTGTATAAACTTTCCTATAATTATAATAACGCATTTGCTGGGATTTATCAAGAAAATGTAAATTAATTAAGGCTAAAAATGGCTTTCAAGACGGTAGATAATGAGGCTAGTATGGGGCTTGTGGTGGACTTGAGTATAGGGTGTTTTACATAAATAAAATTATGAGGTAAAATTATAAGATATATAGAAAAAAACTGGGAAATATAGTATTGTGTATATAGGATTAATGAAAGCTACATATAATTAAGTTTGAAAGGAGAGCTTGACCTAGATTTTAGGTCAACAATTTATAGATGAACTATAGTGAAGCATTAGAATTTATACATGGGGTGGAGAAGTTCGGTATGGTCTTGGGTTTGGACTCTATCAGAAGTCTTTTAGACAGGTTGGATATGCCCCAGGATAGGTTGAAATTTATACATATATCAGGAACTAATGGCAAGGGGTCAACGGCAACCTTTATATCAAATATATTGATTGAAGCAGGTTATAATGTTGGCCTATACACATCACCATTCTTGGAGGTATTTAATGAAAGAATCAGGCTAAATGGTCAAATATAGGAGACCAAGACCTGGCAGATAGTGTTGAATTGGTACAGGCGGCCTGCCAAAAAATGGTTGAAGATGGCCTAGCCCATCCAACTGAATTTGAACTAGTTACGGCTACAGCCTTTGTCTACTATGCAAACAAGGAGGTAGACTACGTAGTTTTAGAAGTTGGTCTAGGGGGCAGGTATGATGCGACAAATGTCATCGACCAGTCTCTTGTAAGTGCAATAGCCTCAATAAGCCTTGACCATACTATGGTCCTAGGGGATACAGTAGACAAGGTGGCCTATGAAAAGGCCGGTATAATCAAGAAAAATGGCCAGGTAATTATGTATGAACAGGGTCCTGAGGCAACTGGAGTTGTAGAGGAGGTTTGCCAGGAAGAGGGTGCAGGTCTCATTATATCTAAGAACTCAAGTATAGACATTAAAAAGTCTAACCTAAATAACCAGGTATTTGACGCAGTTGACTATCTAGGAAATAAGTATGAAGATCTTAAAATAAGAATGATAGGTAGACACCAGACAAAAAATGCCCTTTTGGCCTTGAATATAGCAGTATATCTTAAGGAAGCTATGTTGGCAGACAGGATCAGCGAGGAAGCTATTTATTCGGGTCTCTTAAAGTCTAAGTGGCCGGGTAGGATGGAAATTCTTAAGGATAGCCCCCTATTTATGATAGATGGGGCCCACAATCTAGACGGGGCCCAGTCCCTAGTAGGGGAAATAGACAGGCTCCTAGGAGATGAATGGGATAAGACCCTGATTTTGGGATTACTTGCTGACAAGGATGTAGATGGTATAGTTAAACTCTTGGTACCTAGGTTTGATAGGGTAATAGTTACCCTACCTAATAACCCAAGGGCCATGCCTGTTGAAGAACTGGCCTACAGGGTTGGAATGTATTGTCAAGATATTATCTGTATAGAGAATATAGACCAGGCTATAGACTATTCTTTTGACCTAGTTGATAGGTTGACTAGGGATGAAAAGGCCAGAATGCATGAATCAGAAAAAATGTCTAAGAAATCCAAGTCAAGGCAAAAGAAAGTCACTAATGAGAAGCCTAAGAAAAAGGCCATTATTGGGGCTGGATCCCTATTTTTGGTTGGGGATATAAGGAGTCATGTTAATAGATCTACTTCAGGCCGGTAATAAGGTTAAACAAGTAAGACAAGATATTTTTAAAAATATTAGAAAACCTATTGACTATGACATCAGGTAATAGTTTATACTCTTCATTGTTAGGAGGTGCGAAAATGTATTTAATCAAGAAAGTTAGTGAGATTAGTGGTGTATCGGTGCGCACTTTACATCATTATGACAAAATCGGCTTGCTGTCTCCAAAAAAGAATAAAAATGGATACAGATATTATTCTGAAGATGATATATCCTTTTTACAAATGATATTATACTATAAGTATTTGGGATTTTCTCTAGGACAGATAAAAGAATTGATAAGACAAGAAGATGAAGAGATATTATATCATCTAAGAAAACAACTAACTTTAATGCAAAATGAAAAGCAAAGACTCCTGACACTAATAGACACATTAGAAAAGACTATTGAGTCTAAGGAAAGGAGAGTCACTATGTCAGTGAAAGAAAAATTCAAGGGATTTACATACCAGGATAATGAAAAGTATAAACAGGCAGCTGTGGATACATATGGAAAAGAAGTTATTGAGCAGGCTATCGAAAAGCAAAAAGGAAAAGAAAAAGAAATTGCCGATGGTTTTAATGAAATATTCTTTGCCTTTTCAGAAAACCTATCAAACGAACTAAGTCCTACATCCAAAGAAAATATAGGTTTGGCAGAAAAACTGCATAAACATCTTTGCGAATATGCTTTTGATTGTAAGATAAGTGTATTTTCAAGTATTGGTTATGGATATGTTCAAAATATAGAATTTAAAAATAATCTAGATAAATTTGGAGATGGAATGGCACAGTATGTATGTGATGCGATTCAAGAGTATGTAAAAGAAAAACAAAAGTAAAAACAAAAGGGGATAGTATTAATGCTTGTGGTTCAAATATAAAAAATCTTATGAGCATAACATAGTAATAAAAAATTAAATAAAATATTTTTTTCATCTGTTGCATCTGCAACAGATTTTTTTTTGACTCGATACTATAATGAGTACATAAGTTAAATAAAAGTGAAACATAAAACACAAAACACAAATAATAAGACCCCAATATCCTAGAGGGGCAAAATCAAAAAAGGGTATGTTAAAAATCAAAAATATTGTTAGAAGTAAAGGAGAACTAAGATGAAAGAAATAAACATGTTTTGTTATCAATGTCAGGAAACAGCAGGATGTTCAGGATGTACAGTAAAGGGTGTATGTGGAAAGACACCAGAAGTTGCTAGAATTCAGGACCTACTAGTATATGTAACTAAGGGTATATCAGAAGTAACTACAAAGCTAAGAGCAGAGGGTAAGACTATCAGCAAGGAAGATAACCACTTGATCACTCTTAACCTATTCACAACTATCACAAATGCCAACTTTGACTTCGATGTATTCGTACAGAGAATCTACAATACGCTAGATGCAAAGAAGAGATTAATAGCTCAGCTAGATGATGCATCAAGCCTAAGTCCAGTAGCTCTTTGGGATGAAAGAGATGTAAATGTAATGGATGAAAAGGCAAAGACAGTAGGTGTTTTAGCTACTGAAAATGAAGATATTAGATCTTTAAGAGAGCTTACAATTTATGGTCTAAAGGGACTATCAGCATATTCTAAGCATGCCAACATGCTAGACTATGATAGTGAAGAAGTTGATGCCTTCCTACAGGAAGCATTATACAAGACTACTCAGGCCCTAAGTGTAGATGAACTAATCGCACTAGTATTGGCAACAGGTGAAGCTGGTGTTAAGGGTATGGCCCTTCTAGATGCAGCTAACACTGGTACATTTGGAAACCCAGAAATCACAGAGGTTAACCTAGGAGTTAGAAATAACCCAGCTATCTTAATCTCAGGTCACGACCTATCAGACCTAAAGGAATTACTAGAGCAGACAAAGGGTACTGGCGTAGACGTTTATACACACTCAGAAATGCTACCAGCTAACTACTATCCAGAACTAAAGAAGTATGACAACCTAGTAGGTAACTACGGTAATGCATGGTGGAAGCAGAAGGAAGAGTTCGAAAGCTTTAACGGACCTATCCTAATGACAACTAACTGTATAGTACCACCAAAGGATTCATACAAGGATAGAGTATATACAACAGGTTCAGCAGGATTCCCAGGATGTAAGCACATTCCAGGTGAAGCAGGTTCAACTAAGGACTTCTCTGCAATAATCGAACACGCTAAGAAGTGTGCTAGCCCAACTCAGATTGAAGAGGGAACAATAGTTGGTGGATTCGCCCACAACCAGGTTCTTGCATTAGCTGACCAGATTGTTGAAGCAGTAAAGACTGGAGCAATCAAGAAGTTCGTAGTAATGGCTGGTTGTGACGGTAGACAGAAGGGTAGAAACTACTATACAGACTTCGCAAAGGCCCTTCCAAAGGAAGCAGTAATCCTTACAGCAGGATGTGCTAAGTACAAGTACAACAAGTTAAATCTTGGAGATATAAATGGTATACCAAGAGTACTAGATGCAGGTCAGTGTAACGACTCTTACTCACTAGCAGTAATAGCTATGAAGCTACAGGAAGTATTTGGTCTAGAAGACATCAACGACCTTCCACTAGTATTCAACATAGCTTGGTATGAGCAGAAGGCAGTAATAGTTCTATTATCCCTACTATACCTAGGAGTAAAGAATATCCACCTAGGACCAACTCTACCAGCCTTCCTATCACCAAATGTAGCTAAGGTATTGGTTGAAAACTTTGGTATAGCTGGTATAGGAACAGTAGAAGATGATATAGAATTATTCTTCAACTAAGAAAAAGTAATATGAGGATATACTATAGATAGTAAAAACAAATAGTAAAAATTATTGGTCAGTCAGGCTATAGCCTGGCTGGCCTTTTTTACATAGGATAAAAGTAGATAAGCAGATATTAGTTTAAAGGACAGGCAAGTCGATTGAGTTGTGGATTTTATTGATATAATCTATCAATTATGTTAAATTTATAGCTAATTTCTATAGAAAAGTAAATAAGTTTGCTACTTGTTTAACAGATTTTTATCTAATAGAATTATTGAAAATATTAAAAGTAGATTATAAAATAAATATAAATAATAATAAACTTAAATAAATAAGTATATTTTTGTCTAAAATAAGGATTTTATACAAGAAACTTAATAGCTGAAATAATATTATATTTAAGAATTTTTGTAAAATTTCCTATAAATTTTTCAAAAAAAGTATATGAAAAAAATTTATCAAATGCGTTATAATATAATCAAGTTATTTAAGTAGCTTTTATTTTTGCAGGTAAAAAAGTAAAATACAAAGTGACAAGAAAAATATAGGGAATTTGGTGAGGATTATGACAGATAGTAGAGAATTTTTCAAAAGAGTATACACGAAAATGTTACAGCAGGAGAAGTTCGTCCAGGAGATAATAAGACTTTCAGAGGATGAGGGTTTAGACCTAGACTTGGCTAGACAGCTTGACGAAAGATATGGTTGTCTAGAAATAGGTGACATAGACGATATGGCTAACAAATATGCTGGTGATGATAAGTGGATTGACAACAACCTTAGTATAATAGAAACAGGTTTGCCTATGCTATAAAGGCAGTAGTTGATTATGATGAGGGCCAGATAATAAACTTAAGGGAAAGATTTTATGGTCTAGGCCAGGAATACATACCTGATTACGAAGGGTTACCAATCAGACATATATATGACCTAATTAGGGACCTTTTATTAGATGGGGGAAGGTCTGAAGAGCTAAATGAGGTTATTAGTGAGGACTTTGATGAAATCATATGGAAGAGGACTAGGCCATCAACTTGTAAGTATTGGGCCTATTTAGATGTAGATTTCAACAAGTACTACCTACCACTAAGACAAGAGTTTATAGATGGTTTAACAGAAAAGACTGACGTAGAATTCAAGAGGTTAGATGATTCAGTATGTGTATTGGCTAGAAGAATGTAGTAGCCAAAAATAAAAATGTAACCAATGGTAATAAGATAAGTATAATAAAAAACGGAGATGGCACTTCAAATTGAGTAGCCTACCTCCGTTTTTTATTTGTTTAATATCAAATTAATTATTTGAAAAAATAAGGTCTAAATTATCTTAAATAAAATATCTTGGACCATTACTAAAGTCTAAAACCTGATCAAAGATAGTGCCAATTATAGTACATAGGCTGACAAGGAACTTTTCAAAGAAGTTCATCTTGCTTAGGGGCTTACTCGTACTGATATCAAAGGATGCAACCTGGTTGCCCTTGTCATCTGTGTATATAAGATTGGCTAGTGGCTGGTCCCCGTCAGCAAGTATATCAACTGAATTGTACTTTATAGTCTTTTTCAGTTTTTCGGAATCCTTCTGTATTAGGTAAAGGTCCTTGTTTGAAACTAGGTTCACCTTCGCAAAAGGAATACCATTTAAGGCAGGCCTATCTATTACTTGATTCTTCTTGTATAGGTACTTAGTCTTATAGTGACTACTGATATATACAAGCGTATTGTAGGACGCTAGCTTACGATTTTCCTTACTTGAGGCTCCTAGGCTGACTCCAACTAGTCTATTAGGGCTGTCATTACCATTGCCCTTGTCTATTTTCATAGAGTAGGCCAGACAGTAGCCTGCTGCACCTGTAAAGCCTGTCTTTAGTCCGTCTACATTAGCAATTAGGGGTAAAAGGGGGTTTGTATTCTCCTCGTTTATAGCCTTGCCTGGATTAACATAGGAAGACATATTTGTTATAGCAGTCAGCTGGTTGCCATATGTGGAATAAAGGTACTTAGATAGGACTAGGACATCCCTGGCTGTTGTCTTATTCTCAACACCCACGACATTACCACCTACATTAACACTGGTAGGTAAACCATTAGGGTTGTAGAAGACAGTATTTTCCATGCCTATTTCCTTGGCCTTGTTATTCATATTTTCCACAAAATGACCATATGTGGTTCCTACATGGTGGCTGATAGCTAGGGCTGCATCATTGGCTGATACTATCATCATGCCCTTCATCAATTCCTCAAGGCTGATTTGATCGCCTGCATTTAGTTTTATATTTGTGCCGACCCTGTTGACATCTGATGGTAGGATAGTAACTATATCCTTGTAGTCCACCTTCTTTGGGCTATGGCATCAAATGTTAGCAGTAGGGTCATCATCTTTGTTAGGCTGGCCATAGGTACTACCTGGCTAGCATTTTTTTCATATACGATCCTGTTTGTATCCATGTCGCTGACTATGGCAGAACGTGAATAGGGATCGCTAAACCTTGTCTCAGCGCCAGCCCTTGCTTGCATCAAAAGAGGCAGGCAAAGCCCTATTGCTAAGATTTTACATGCTTTTTTCCTATAACTTATCATTTAAAAAATAACTCCTATATCTATGGTAAAAGACCCTATATACAAGGATCCTTTTTTAATCAAACAAGTTAATTATAGCACAGTTTTGGACAAAATACGGACATTTTCTATATTTATTTATAAATATATTTGGAGCATTTTAGTATTATATTTAAAAGTGTGGTAGAATAGTAGTTATAATTGGAAATTTGAAATAGATACATAGGAGGTAGGTATGTTAGATAATAGTACAGATGATTTAATATTAGAGAAACTGATCGTATTATACACGCTAAATAGCATGGACGAAGATCTGACAGATTCCCAGCTGACAGAAATAATTTTGGGAACAGGTGTTATAAACTACTTTGTATTACTGGCACTCTTACCAAAGATGATGGATGCAAAGTTTATAACTACATATGAAAAGAATAATACAAAGCTAAATGCCATTACCCAGAGTGGGCTAGAGGTTTGGTATACTTCCAAAATAGGATACCAGAATTCTTTGTAAAAAAGATAGATGACTATATAAGGGACAACAAGGAAGAGCTCCTATCTAGTCAGATAAAAAAACAAGCCCACTACAGCATGCAGGGGGACTCTTCTTATCTTGTCAACCTGGTAATCATCAAGGGTCGCCAGAATGTCTTGAATGTAAATGTCAATGTCGATACAGAGGATGAGGCCAAGGCTATGTGTGACAAGTGGCATAGGGACTACGAGAACAAGTACAGCCAAATAATGGATATAATAAACTCGTAGTTGGGATCAAATTGGCCCGATTGATTGAAAGGTGTTAAAACAAAAAGCTAAAAAAATAAAGCTAGGTGGTTCAAATAAGATGAACAGCCTAGCTTTTTTGTGGAATTATTTATTACTGGACCTCAATATAGTCCTTGTACTTGTTGTAGTCTATCTCATCTAGTGATAGGATTACACTAATACCTGTATCCAGGTATTCAAAGGATTCAAGAGCATATTTGTCACTAAGGCTACTAAAGATATGGCCCTGGTCATATGGAAGCAGGAGTTTGACATGGTAGGAATCCTTGTCTAGGGCCTTTTGGATCATGTCCATGAGCTTGTCCATATTTATATTCTTCTTGGCAGATAGGTAGACCAGGTCCTCCTGGTTTCTTGGATATATATCCAGGTCTAGCTTGTCTATCTTGTTGTAGACTGTAATAGTGTACTTGTCATCTGCCTTAAGATCCTTCAAGACACTTTCTGTAGTAGATTTCTGTATGTCAGAGCTATCATTTGTAGCATCTATGACGTGGAGTATAAGGTCTGCATAGGTTACCTCTTCAAGAGTCGCCTTAAAGGCGTCTACTAGGTCATGAGGCAGCTTGCTGACAAAACCTACAGTATCGACTACCAGAAATTCCTTCTTATTAGGTAGCAGGGCCTTTCTTAGGGTTACATCAAGGGTAGCAAAAAGCATGTCCTTGACAAAAACCTCCTTGTCCTTTTCATAGTCAGGATGACTTTTGATCAGCTCATTCAGCAGGGTGGACTTACCCGCATTAGTATAGCCGACAAGGGCAACAATTGGCACCCTGTTCTTACTTCTTTGAGCCCTCTGGATATCTCTAATCTTTACTACTTCCCTTAGTTCCTTCCTGATATTGGCAGCCCTATTTAGGATATGTCTCTTATCCTTTTCAAGCTTCTGCTCACCAGGCCCCCTAGTACCTATGCCGGCACCAGTCCTAGACATCTGTCCACCCATACCATATAGTCTTGGTAGCCTGTACTTTAGCTGGGCCAGCTCGACCTGGAGCTTACCCTCACGACTAAGGGCTCGCTGGGCAAAAATATCCAAAATTAGGGTAGTCCTATCAATTATCTTCTTGCCTACTATGTCTTCAATATTTCTGATTTGGGCACCTGATAGCTCATCATTAAAAACTACCATACTTGCATCTAGACTCTCAGCATAGGCCTTTATTTCCTCGATTTTACCAGAACCCATGTGTGTTGCAGCATCTATACTTGACCTATTTTGGATTAGGTCACCAACCACCTCGGCACCGGCAGCCTGGACCAATTCCTTTAGCTCTAGCATAGAGTCCTCAATATCGATATCATCTGGTCTTTTTACAAGGCTGGTCAGGTTAAGACCAACACAAAGGGCCTTTTCCTTTAAATTAATTAAGTCTTCGTTGTTTATATTTAAATCATTCATAGTTTTCCCTGAGGAAGACACCTCCTTGATCTAGTTTATTTTTCCACATTTTATTCGATTATATCATATTACAAGAATAAAAAACATACTAGCAAGTGGACTCTTAATGAATTTATTGAAAAAATTCACATTAAATTCACATTGCAAAATACTAATAATTTATCCGTTCACATTAAAAAAAACCTAATAATATTTTTTTTATCGGGACAAAAAAAGTAACCATATGTGAAACTTGTCAGAAAAAAGACTAAATTTATATAAGAAAAAATTTTTAAAGTAAGAGGCTAGGAAATCGTTACTATAAAAAGATAATAGCACTTAAATTTACAGGTAAAACCTAATAATAGGATGCTATTATAAGGTTTGATAGATTTACTACTATTAAGCGACTTTAAAATAAGATTTTTATATAAATTTCATATGAAAAATATAAAATAATGTATGTAAACAGATGCAATTATTTAAAAAAAGAAAAATGAGGACGGAGGTTGAATAATATGTCTAGTATTTTAGCGATCAACAAGGCCATAGGAGACTTTGTTTGGGGATGGCCTATGTTGATCATGTTACTTGGAACAGGTTTGTTCCTAGGTTTCAGAACGAGGTTTATAGTAATAAGGAAGTTTGGTTATATACTTAAAAATACTGTAATGAAGATGTTTAGCAAGAATTCCGGGGGAGAAGGCGAAATATCAGCATTCCAGGCGGTATCTACAGCTCTTGCAGCTACAGTAGGTACAGGTAATATAGCAGGTGTTGCCCTTGCAATAGCAGTTGGTGGGCCTGGTGCAGTATTCTGGATGTGGCTATCAGCTATTTTAGGTATGTCTACGAAGTTCTCAGAAGTTATCCTAGCGGTGACATATAGAACAAGGGACAAGAAGACAAATGCTTACTCAGGTGGTCCTATGTACTACATAGAAAGAGGTCTAGGACAGAAGTGGTTGGCAAAGCTATTTGCCTTATTTGGTGCTCTTGCAGCATTGGGTACAGGTAACATGACACAGTCAAACTCTATAGCCCAGTCACTAAATACAGCCTTTAATATAGATATGAAGGTTGTTGGTATAGTACTTACAGTATTGACAGCCATAGTGATACTAGGTGGTATCAAGAGAATTGGCCAGGTAACAGAAAAGTTCGTGCCACTTATGGCAGCCTTCTATATAGTTGGTGCAATAGCAATCCTATGCATTAACGCAGGTCAGATTCCAAACGCATTTGGTCTAATATTTGGTTCAGCCTTCACAGGCCATGCCGCAGCAGGTGGTTTTGCAGGATCAACTCTAATGATGGCCTTGAGAAATGGTGTAGCTAGAGGTGTATTCACTAATGAAGCAGGTCTAGGTAGTGCTCCTATTGCCCATGCAGCAGCAACTACAGACCATCCAGTTAGACAGGGTCTATGGGGAGTATTTGAGGTATTTGTCGATACTCTAGTTATATGTACAATGACAGCCCTAGTTATCCTAGTTTCTGGAGAATGGACATCAGGCCTACAGGGTGCAGCCCTTACAACTAAGGCATTCCAGTCAGGCTTTAAGGGTGGCCATTACATAGTATCTATAGGCTTAACGCTATTTGCCTTCTCAACAATTTTGGGTTGGTCATACTATGGAGAAAAGTGTACAGAGTACCTACTTGGAGAAAAGTTTGTAAAGATATACAGATTAATATACATACCATTGGTATTTGTAGGATCTATTGGTGGCTTACAGGCAATCTGGGCAATCTCAGATACTGTAAATGGTCTAATGGCCCTACCAAACTTAGTGGGACTACTATTCCTATCAGGAGTAATAGTTAGTCTAGTTAAGGACTTCTTCAAGGATCCTGACAGGATTAGACAGAATGAAGAATATATGGAAGCGATACCAGATAAATATAAGCCTAGAGATGTAGAATAAGATAAAATAAATCAAATTTAATAGGTGAGATTATAGTAGGTATAAAAGATGTATTCATGAAAATGGATACATCTTTCTGCTTTGAAGAAATAGTTTGTGGATGGACCGGTCAGGAAGTACCCCTTGTATGATATAATAGATATGTAGAAGATCTACAGAGTTGAAATGATAGGGAGCAGAGAAAGGACTAATAGATGGAGAATTCATATAAATTTTTTGCAAACAAGGACTGTAAATACTTTTCCCTGCCACAGGGTAGAAAGGCCAGATGACTTTTAACTGTCTCTTTTGTTATTGTCCACTTTATACACTGGGAGACCAGTGTGGTGGCAATTTCAAATACAGGGAAAATGGAATAAAAGACTGTACTGATTGTGTCCTACCCCACAGGCCAGAATCGTATGAATATATAATAGGAAAGTATGGTAAGATACTTGAATTAGCCAAGAGGGGGTGGACTAGTGGAAAAGAAAAAGACGAAAAATAATAGTATTGTGAGGATTGGTGTAGCAGGTATAGCCATTATAATACAGATTATCTGGATTATCTACGAGGTTGATTGGATTAATGATATCTATCCAATAGCAGAGGGAATAACCCACTTCCTGGCCTTCCTTCTAGTAATTAGGATTTATGGCAAGCATACAAACGCTGCTATGAAGATGCCGTGGATGGTACTCTTATTGGTTTTACCAATAACTGGCTTGATACTATATGCCCTATTTGCCAGCCGTATATCCAAGTACACTATAAAAAGGCGATTTAAGCATATCCTAGGCAAGGTATACCACTACCTATATGATGATAGTCATATCTTGGAGGGTATCAAGGAAACAGATCCAGATATATATGGCCAGGTCCACTATATATCTAAAATAGGCAGGTTCCCAGTATATAATGAAGGTAGGGTAACATACTACCCAGATGCCAAGCAGGGTATAGAGGCTCAGAAGGAAGCCATGAGGAAGGCTGAGAAGTTTATCTTTATGGAATACCATGCAATTGAGGACTCTGTATCCTTCCAAGAAATAGAGGAAATTCTTGTTGAAAGGCTAGACAGGGTTTAGATGTAAGGGTTGTATACGATGATGTAGGAAGTCTTGTATTTATAAACAAGTCCTTTAGGAATAGGCTAGAGGAAGAAGGAATAAAGTGTAGGGTATTTAACCAGATAGGCCCGATATTTAATGTCTTTATGAACAATAGGGACCATAGGAAGATAAGCGTGATAGATGGTAAGATAGGCTTCACAGGGGGATACAACCTAGCTGATGAGTACTTCAACCTAGTAAATCCATATGGTCACTGGAAGGATACTGGTATAAGGATAGAGGGTAGGCCAGTAGATAGCTTGACCCTCATGTTTTTAGAAATGTGGCATGCCAGCAAGTATACTAGAAGTATAAATGAGGATATAAGCCTCTTTATCAACCAGTGGCAGTCTGATCAGGAGGATGGAGGGCAAGGGGACCATCCAGGCAATAAGGAAGATAATATAATCATCCAGCCGTTTGCAGAAAATCCCCTAAAAGAGGAGCTACTGGCTGAAAATGCCTATATGAACCAAATAAAAAATGCCAGAGACTACCTATATATTACTACCCCATATCTCTTGATAGATGACAATATGAGTGAAGAGCTATCGTCAGCAGCCAAGAGGGGTGTAGATGTAAGAATAGTAACTCCAGGTATACCTGACAAGAGGATAGTATATAAGATGACTAGGTCATATTATGGTAACCTGGCTAGAAATGGTGTAAGGATATATGAATATATGCCTGGCTTTATCCATGCAAAGCAGCATTTATCTGATGACAGGACTGCCATTATAGGTACTATAAACATGGACTACAGGAGTCTTTACCACCACTTTGAAAATGGGGTATTCCTGTACAATGTGGACTGTATAAGGGATATGAGGGTAGACTTTGAAGACTATTTGACCAGTCCTATGAGGTGACTGACAAGTATGCTAGTGGTAGGGATACTTCCCTTAGGATTATCCAGTGTTTGTGGAGGTTTGTAGCACCATTGATGTAGTTTGATAGTGATGTAATCTTATATAGTGATCAAATAGAGGTGGAAATGCAGATAAAAGAGAAAATAAAAATAATAGAAAAATACATATGCAATAACTTTGAAGACTGGGACTTAGAGGACCCAATAGCAGAAAGCTACCTAGACGATTACCAAGAAATCACAGGTACATCAGAAACTGATATAAAAGCCTTTGAAGAAAAATTTAAAATATCCCTTCCCCACGATATAAAAGACCTCTACAGCTATAAAAATGGAAGTAAGTTTTTTACTATACTCCCCTGTCTAATTGGTCAAAGGGAAATGGCCTTTTCCTTGATGAGCCTAGAGGCCATAGAGAGGTCGAAGGAATACTTCCAAAATAAGGACTCACTTCTAAGTGATTTTCCAGAATATTTTACCAGTGAAGACATAGAAGCCATGAAGGATTCTAGGATAAATCCCTACCTTTTTAATAAGAGCTGGTTTCCTATTGCAGAATACTGTGATACCTGCTACCTAATGCTTGACTTTGATCCAGGCCAAGGTGGCAAGGAGGGTCAAATTATATGTTATATCCACGATCCTGATGAAATTATCTATGTAGCAGAGGGGATTACAAACCTTGTAGACATGATTATAGAGATGATAGAAAATGAATAATTGTATGTTAGAATTATAATAAATATATAAAAAAGAGACCTTGATGATAGAATTAAGGTCTTTTTTGAAGAATTAAAGATAATGGAATTGTTATAAAAATAATATAGTTATTAATCTCAAAAACATATTGTATAATTTATGAAATGGGTGTAAAATAGAGTTTATATTTGTTGAAATATTTCGATAAATACAAGCTATTTTTTAAGTGAATAAATAATACTAAATGGGGGTGTATTTTAATGAAAAGTATTAGGACTTTATTAATTGTAGCAATCTGCTTCGCCTTTGTGGGCTTGCTACACACAAAGAGCACTACTTATGCGGTGACTGACAGGTCAAGTATACATAGCTTTTATGACAATCCGCTAAGCAAGACTCCAGACCAGTCAAGTAACTATAACGGCATAGAATATTATGCAAGGTTTGTTGCCAAGAACAAGAAGACAGGTAACACAGAATATTCTTCAAAGGACTGGGATATGCTTGCTCCATGGAATCCAAGTCATCCAGACTATGATTATGACTATGCGGCAGTTGAGGCGAGTGCAGATGTCTATGACATGACAAATTCAAGCGACCTAGCAGTGGTAGGCCAGGTGAAAAATACTACAGGTCAGAGGGTTAATATCAACCTTTTATATGATTTTAGTAACAAAAATAAGAAAAATGGTGTGGCTAGGTTTATTGATGATACGAAGGCTGCAGAGATTACAGGAACATATGGTTCAGATGTAAATATACAGCTAAGGTGTGATGGGAATGTCACTTATACATATGCCCAGGCAAGGGCCTTGAGCAACTTTTCTTGGTCATCAGTAAATCAGATTCAGATTACGGGAACAATGGACCCTAATGATACTATTAACTTTAATATACCTCTGACTACAAGCCAGGCAACAAAGGGTGACTATATAGAATTACCAGTAACATTTTATGGAAGTCCACGTAAGTCTACTAAGGCTAAGATTAGACTATCAGAGTACCTATATAATGTGGCTGATAGGATAAATGGAGTTTATGTTGGTGCCTATAAGATGCCAGACAATACATACAAGCAGGTCCCAGATAAGATCCAGGCAATTATGCCAAAGTACAGAAGAGTGACCTGATTTACAGTATGTCTAAGCTTCTATTTACTACTAATTTAGCTAAGTATGAGGCAGATGGTAGCGATGGCGTTGCCTATGACCATTCATACTACCTAATCAAGCTAGACAGGATATTCAATGCAGTAAAGGATGAGGGCTACAGTGTAAACTATAGTGCAAACAGGGGACTATGGAAGTCTTACCAGTACAATATGAAATCTGGCCTAAAGCTTACAGATAAGAATGGACAGGATGTTGAATTTGGTACTTATGATGCCGATGCAGGTGTCCAGCTATCAAGATACTATGTTGAACTACACAAGGTCCTAGATACTAAGGATATAACTATAAATGTTGGCGATGCTTGGAACAAGTTCGACAACCTAACTTTGGCGTAAGGTAATCGGTGGTAGCCGTGATATAACTGATGCAGAGCTAGATGTAACAAATAACGTAGATAAGACAAGACCAGGAACTTACTGGGTTAAGTATTCATATAAGGTTGATACAGACAAGTATGTGACTAAGACTGCCAAGGTAATAGTAAAGGACAACTCTAGTGGAAACAACACAGGTGGAAATAGAAATAATAGGGGCAACCAATCTAAGAGGTATGTAATACTTGCCAGTGGGTACAAGTACACAGATGTACTTACAGCTACAGTTTTAGGTAATGAAAAGAAGTGCCCTATACTTTTAACTAGCCTTGATGAGGTTTCTGATAATACTATGAAGGAAATTAAGAGACTAGGTGTTGATGAGGTTATAATCTCTGGAGGTCCAGCATCTGTATCAGAAAAGGTAGTAAGTCAGCTTAAAAAGGCAGGCTACAATGTTAGAAGAATTGCAGGTAAGGATAGGTATGAAACTGCTGAAAAATCGGTGACGAGGTTAGACTTACAAGCAACAATAAAAACGAAGTAATCCTAGTAGATGGAACAAACTTCCCAGATGTTATAACACTTTCTACATTGGCAAACCAGAAGAGGGTTCCAATACTACTTACTCAGCCAAAGGCCCTAAACTTTGTAACTAATAGACTTTTAGGTGCTTGGAGAATAGACAAGGTAACTATTGGTGGAGAAAAGACATCTGTATCTAAGAATGTTGAGGATACAGTTAAGGCAAAGACTAAGGCTGTTGATAGGATAGGTGGAGCAACTAGGTATGAAACTGCCTACAAGGTTGCTGACCAGGTGAGAAGACTAACTAACAATGAAAAGGACTTGATCCTAGTAGATGGAACAAAATTCCCAGATGGTATCACTATCAGTTCATTGGCAGCCAAGTTCAAGGCTCCAATCCTTCTTACAAAGCCTGACAAGCTTCATCCTGTAACAGAGGCTGCAGTAAGCCAGTGGGGAATTGAAAACCTACTAATAGGTGGAGGCTATAACTCAGTATCTAAGAATATAGAAGACACTATAAGGATAAAGAACAAGGAAAGAGTAGCTGGTAGCGATAGGTATAATACAGCTGTAGAAATATCTAAGAGGTATACAGACTCTAGACAGCTAGCCAGATAAATTTAATACTAAATGAAGAGGGGTCTCCAAGGGGGCCTCTTTTTGTGCGAAAAAAACTTTTAAAAATTTTTTCATAAAAAAATCTATTTCATATATGTTTCATAAAAGTATTATAAGATATATCTGTAAACGATTGAACTTAAGATTAAAAGGGGTATATTCCCTTATAACAAGTAAAGATATTTAAGGAGGAATTATTATGAACAAGAATGCACTAAAGGGAGCAGGAGTACTACTGTCCCTATGCCTAGTTTTTGGGGCTGTAGGCTGTCAAAAATCAGATGACAAGGCAAAGACTAAGGAAAACCAGTCTGTAAGCTCTGAAGAGGCGGGTATGACTGCTAATGGAGGCAAGGAAAATACATTTAAGCCGGCGGACTATACATTGCCAGTCAAGAATGAATATGTATATGAATTTTTAGGCTTAAAGTTCAAGCTTTCAGACCAGCTTAAGAAGGATCTTACAAATAAGTCTATAGTTATGCTAGATGACCAGAGCCCAGTAGACAAGGACCTAAAGTATGGTATTTTGACCTTCAGTAATATTACAGATGAGCAGAAAAACGCTGTAGTAGACAAGATGGGTGACGCATATGACAAGTGGAAGGATAGCCTTGCCAGAGTGGGTACTATAGGTATGTTCGAAAAGAGCCTATCTGAGGACGAAATATCTAAGATTACTAAGTGTGACACTCACAAGAAGCTGGGAACTTCTGCAGATGGCAAGTACAACTACTATATCAGTTCAAAGTCTGGTACTAAGGGTAGCTTCCTAGAAGAGTTTGCCAAGACTAAGGTAGATATAATAGAAAAGAAGGATCGTCCTGATAATGGCTTTGTCCTAGCAGAAAAGAGTGACTTAGAGCAGACTCAGGCCTTTGATGGAGAGACTAGTAAGGATTTAAGTAAGGTAGTTGCCAAGGATATAGACGGTAAGGAATTCTCTAGCAAGGATTTCGCTAAGTATGACCTAACTATGGTAAATGTATTTGCTACTTGGTGTTCACCATGTGTTAAAGAAATACCAGACCTTGCCAAGGTTCACAATGAAATGAAGAGCAAGGGTGTAAATATAGTTGGTATAGTAACTGATACATATGATGGAGCAAATGTAGACCAGACTGCTGTAAAGAAGGCAAAGCTGATCAAGGAAAAGTCAAAGGCAGCCTATCCTTTCCTAATACCTGATAAGACTTTATTCAATGGTAGATTGATAGGAATCCAGGCTGTGCCAGAGACATTCTTCGTAGACAAGAATGGAAAGATAGTTGGTGATACTTATTCTGGTGCAAGAGATGCAGCTACTTGGAAGAAGATTATAGAAAAAGAATTATCAAATGTTAAAAAATAAGTAGATATAAGCGGTGGATATATATGAGTAAGAAAATTTTAAAGAGTAGGGCCTTACCTATGATAATTGTACTTGCTGGTGTGGCCATGATGTACCATGGCTACAAGACTGGAGAGGTCCAGGTTGTACTTGATAAGGCCATCAGAATTTGTATGGAGTGTATTGGAATTGGATAGGGTTAAAAAGTTAATAAATTTTGGAACAAAAAAGAATAGATATAAGATTATGGATCGTTTTAGACATCTATTTCAATCTATTTGGTTTCTGATTACGAATTCCTACTTTGAAGGATTTAAGACTGGTAAAATCTACGGTGGAGACCTTAAAAAAGTTTGTGTTCCGGGTATGAATTGTTATTCATGCCCGGGGGCAAAGGGGTCTTGCCCAATAGGTGCATTGCAGGCTGTAATTGGAAACTCAGATTATAAGTTTAGCTATTATGTGGTTGGATTTTTATTCTTCATAGGGGCCCTGATTGGAAGGTTTGTCTGTGGTTGGCTATGTCCATTTGGCTTGGTCCAGGACCTATTGCACAAGATTCCTTTCTTCAAGAAGGTGGAGACCTTCAAGTTCGACAAGCATTTAAGGAAGTTAAAGTATGTGATCCTCTTGGTATTTGTAATTATACTACCCCTATTTATCGTGGATATATTGGGTCAGGGGTCACCGTATTTCTGTAAGCTTGTATGCCCTGTGGGTATGCTAGAAGGTGGAATACCACTTGTATTGTTAAATGAAAGTATGAGGGGGGCAATTGGCTTCCTGTACTATTGGAAGGGACTAATATTGGTACTGACTATCCTACTTTCTATAGTAGTATACAGACCCTTCTGTAAGTATATCTGCCCACTTGGTGCAATATACTCAGTCTTTAATCCTATTTCTGTCTTTAGGTACAGGTTAGACAAGGATAAGTGTATTGGCTGTGGCAGGTGTAAGAGGGTCTGTCAGATGAATATAGACCCAGTTCAAAATTGCAACCACCTAGAGTGTATCAGGTGTGCTAGGTGTAAGAATGCCTGTCCTGTGGATGCGATTAGCTATGGAATTAAAAATTAAAAGGGGGCTAGTGGTGAAATGATTAAAAATGCTATAGCATACGTTACAAGGAAGAAAAATAGGACGCTTATAGTATTCGTTATTTTGGCACTAGTCCTTTCATGCCTATACTCGTGTCTAAGTGTAATTAAGTCTAGCGATAGGCTAGAGGAATCCCTATACAGGTCTTCTAACTCATCCCTGTCTATAAGTAAAAAGGGAGATGGATATTTTGACCTAGACCAGTTTAAGGCTATAAAGAGTATAGGGGAAATTAAAGATATAGTTCCCATATATGAAGGACTGGCAAGTCCTGTAAATGTAAGGGTAGTAGAGGGGAAGCAACAGGTTGAAAGAAGTGACCTGCCTGATGAATTTAAAAACCTCTTAGCACTTGAAGCAACAAGTGATACTAGCAGGAATACCCTATTTACTAGTGGTGTCTTCAGTCTTAGAAAGGGCAAGCATATAGGAAAGAGTGATAGGGACAAGATACTCGTACATGAGGACTTTGCTAAGAGAAATAGTCTGAAATTGAACGATATCATTGGTCTTGATTTAATCGAGACCGATAAAGGAAAGTCAGATATTAAACATAATTTTAAGGTGGCAGGTATTTTCTCCGGTAAAAAGCAGGAAAAATACACTGGCTTATCATCCGACTTTAGTGAAAATCTGGTTTTTGTAGACTATGAATCTAGTCAGAGGGCCCTGAATAGGGATCCGTCCAAGGGGTTAGTGAACAAGTTGGGCTTGTTTCCGGACGGTCTCCAGTCAACAGACCTGGCCCTAAAGAAGGTAAAAAATCTAGGTGTAGACTGGTCAAAGTATAGTCTTGAAAAGGATACAAATGCATTTGAAGAGTCCTTGGAGTCCTTAAGTGGCATAAAGCACATTATAAGAATAATGACATACTCAATAATGTTAGGTGGGATTGTGGTCCTATCCCTTATATTAATCCTATGGATGAGGGAGAGGGTTTATGAAATAGGAATACTATTGTCAATTGGAATGACTAAGGCTAGGATTGTGGGTCAATTTATAATTGAACTCCTATTAATATCTATACCGGCAATGCTAGCATCTCTCCTATTTGGAAATATTCTGATAGGACAAATACTAGGAGGACTTCTGGATTCAGATAGTCCAGCCAACCTGAGTGATAACCTCCTAAGTGCCAGTGGTGGACTTGGGGCTATGACAAGTTTTTTACAGGCTTCTGGTATTTTAGTAGGAATTATTGTGGCGTCAGTCCTTATTGCTAGTCTGATGATTTTAATAAGAAAGCCTAAGGACATATTAACAAAGATAGGTTAGGAGAAGCTAATGGATGTACTAGAAATAAAAAATGTGACATATACTTATTCAGGCTCTAGGGAGACGGTTTTGCTGTCTGTAAACCAAAAATTTGAGCTTGGAAAATTTTATGCAATTATAGGTAAGTCAGGGGCAGGTAAGTCAACCCTACTATCCCTATTGGCTGGCCTAGACAAGCCAAATAGCGGTAGGATTTTATTTGAAGATGAAGATATAGGTAAAAAGGGTTATTCTAACCACAGGAGGAATAACATATCCCTGGTATTTCAGAACTATAACCTGATTGACTACCTATCACCGCTAGAAAATATTAGGCTAGTAAATAACAAGGCCTCAGAGGATATACTTTTGGAATTGGGTCTTGATAAGAGTCAGATAAAGAGGAATGTAATGAAACTATCTGGTGGTCAGCAGCAGAGGGTTGCCATTGCAAGGGCCCTAGTGTCTGAGGCACCTATAATTTTAGCTGATGAGCCTACGGGAAATCTTGATAGTGCTACAGCTGATGAAATAATAGGTATCTTGAAAAGGCTCGCCAAGGAAAGAAACAAGTGTGTTATAGTGGTTACCCACAGCAAGGAGGTTGCAGATGCGGCTGATGTAATCCTAGAGCTTGGTGATAAGAAGCTGAAGGCTGTCTAGGAGGTCGGACTATGATTAGAAACGCATTTGCATATGTAACTAGAAAAAGCTTGAAATCTCTGATTATCCTACTAGTTATCCTAGCCATGTCAACCCTTAGCCTTATAAGCTTGTCTATTAAGGATGCAACGAATAGGGCCTCAGAAGAGACCTTTGGCAACATAACAAACAGCTTCACCATGGAGATAAACAGGCAGGTAAATCCTGGTACTCCAAGGGGTGGTGGTAATGTAAAGGGTCAGGATATAAAGAAAATTTCAGAAACAAAAAATATAGATTCCTTTGTTAAGAGGATCAACAGTGTAGCTGACCTTGTGGATCTCAGCATAATTGAAACTGAGGAGACCCTTGCCAACCAGTCAGAGGAAAGGGCAAAGAACTTCAAGTCAACTGTAATGCTGACAGGTGTTAATGACTCGTCCAAGGAGACAAAGTTCGTGTCAGGTGCCTATAAGCTAGTAGAGGGCGACCACCTAAATGATAAGGACCTACACAAGGTTTTAATCCACAAGGACCTAGCTAAGAAGAATAATTTGAAAATAGGTGACAAGCTAAAGCTTAAGTCTAACCTATTTGATGCCGATAATGAGAAGGGGGCAAATGAGACTGTAGAGGTTGAAATAAAGGGACTTTTTGATGGCCACAATGAGGGTGGTGTAAGTGCTGCCCAGGAGCTTTACGAAAATACCCTGATTACTGACCTTGATACGGCGGCTAAGGTATATGGAAATACTGAAGATACTGCAGTTTATCAGGACGCTACCTTTTTGTAAAGGGTAATAAGAAGTTGGACAAGGTTATAGATGACCTTGGCAAGCTTGACATAGACTGGAACCAGTACTATTTGATTAAGAGCTCTTCTAACTACCCAGCCCTACAGGCATCTATATCAGGTATATATTCCATAGCAAATAAGCTATTTGCGGGATCTATGATATTTGCAGGCCTAGTAGTATCACTCCTATTATTCCTATGGATGAATGCTAGAAAAAAGGAAATCGCAATACTATTGTCAATTGGCTTCTCAAAGGCCAGGATTTTTGGACAGTTTATAGTAGAGCTTGTCCTTGTATCCATACCAGCCTTTATAGGGTCTTACTTTTTGGCGGCCTATACAGGAAAGATACTGGGTAACAGCATCCTAAACAAGGTTACTGGTGATATAGCCAAGCAGATAGAAAGGCAGGCAGCATCTAGCCAGCTAGGTGGTGGAGCTGAAGTGGATGGTTTTAATAAGACCCTTACTAGTCTAAATGTCCAGATCCAGCCAAAGTCGATGGTATATGTGGTTATATTCATGTGTATAGTATTGATAATTTCACTTGCTATTGCATCTTGGGGCAAACTAAAAAAGAACCCTAAAGAATTATTGGAGGATACAAAATAAGGATAATTTATTCGAATAGAGTTTGCTTAGTATTTGACAAAAGCAAAAGGCTAGTTGCTATAAATAAGGATTGGCTACGACAGAAAAGATTAGTTGATACATTTAGGAATTATCGGTGCGGCATGCACCGATAATTTTTGTCCTAATGAAGGACAATTTGAGATATAATATAATTATTAAGCCAATAAAACCAAAGGAGGAAGCCATGAGGATATTAGTTGTTGAAGATGACCAAATGATTAGAGAGGGTATAAGCGAGTACTTATCGGAATTCGGCTATACAATCATAGAGGCAGGAGACGGAAAGCAGGCCCTAGAAAAATTCAATAAAGATATTAACCTGGTTATCTTGGATATTCAAATTCCCTTCATAAATGGCTTAGAGGTACTTAAGGAAATCAGGAGGACTAGCAAGTTGCCTATCCTTATGCTGACAGCCTTTAGTGATGAGGAGTACAAGATAGATGCCTTTACAAACCTGGCAGATGGATATATAGAAAAGCCATTTCCCTACCAGTCTTAAGGGCCAGGGTTGACTCCCTGATAAAGAAGAATTTTGCAAGAGTAGACAAGTTCGAATACCAGGACCTAGAGGTGAATTTTACCAGCTATACAGCAAAAGTTGCTGGAAAGGATATAGATGTAAATGCTAAGGAATTAGAAATTCTAAAATATCTCTTGGACAATGAGGGTCAGGCCCTTACAAGGATGCAGATAATTGATAACGTTTGGAAGGATACAGATGAGATTCCCTTTGATCGTGTAATTGACGTATATATAAAGGAGCTTAGGAAGAAGCTTGGCTTAGACTGTATTGTGACGATTAGAAATGTAGGTTATAAATTGGAGAGAAAATGAAAAATTTAAAGATATTCCCCAAGATGTTTATACAAATATTTTCAGTTTTAGGAATAATAATCCTCTTGATCCACCTCTTGGTCTTCTATATATTTCCAAAGACCTACCTGGAAAATAGGAAGGAGGAAATATGTACAGAGGCCAATAAAATATCTAGAAACCTAGCTGGCAAGGATATTAACTATGTGAATCAGGCCCTGGACTTTTATTCTAAGAATAGTGAAATAAAGGCATCTGTAAAGGGACAAAACAAGAAATGAAGTACAAATCAAAGACAATGTAGACATAAATATGGATAGCAATAGCAATTCCCTGATAATTGAGGAGAGGACCATAAGTCTAAATAGTGGTAATAAGGCATATCTCCAGTTTGTTTCTACGGCTGATATGCAGGAGGATGCCAAGAACCTAAGCTTTAAATTCCTACCATATACCCTTTTAATATCACTCTTGTTCTCTATAGTAGTTTCCCTGGTCTATGCAAAGTCTATCAAGAACAATATAGAGGAAATTAAGACAGTTACTGACAGGATGATGAAGCTAGACAAGGATGCTAGACTTATAGTGGATTCCAGTGATGAAATTGGTCACCTAAAGGACCAGATAAACGACCTATACTTTACCCTACTCAAATCAATAGATAACCTGGAGTTTAAGAATAGGGAGATTATAAAGCTAGAAAAGTTAAAATATGACTTTTTGAAGGGGGCCTCCCATGAGCTTAAGACCCCTCTTGCCAGTTTGAAGATAATATTGGAAAACATGAAGTACAATATTGGCAAGTACAAGAACAGGGACCTATATATTAGTGACTGTATTGATATAGTCGATGGCTTGACCCATAATATAAGTCAGATTTTATCGGTTTCTTCCCTGGACAATTTGAAGGATGACGAAGAGGTCCTATGTATAGGAGATATCTTGGATCCTGTCTTGGACAAGTATGAGCTTTTGGCTAACCAAAAGAATATAAGGATTGAAAAATTTCTTGGTGATGAGACCATATATATAGGTAAAAGGGCCCTTAGGATTATCCTATCCAATCTTGTCAGCAATGCAGTCAAGTATACGGAAGAGAGTGGCCTGATTAAAATTGGAGTAGAGGATGCCTGGTTCTATATTGAAAACTCCTACACATCCAATAAACCCCTAGACATGGACAAGGTATTTGATGTTAAGTTTGACCTTAATAAGGAAAATAGCAATGGCTTAGGCTTGTATATTGTGAGTAATCTTTTGAATAACTACAAGATAGGTCATAAGGTCCTACAAGGCCAGTCTAGCTTTGTATTTAAGATAGACCTAGCTAATAGGCAGAATATGGAATAAGGTTTGAAGATGATAATAAAGACCAGAAAAGGTTAGATAATAAAGATCAGAAAAGATTAGGTAAAAAAGTCTAAGCAAAAAATGTCTTAGCAAAAAGATTGGAAAGAATGAACCATAAATAAACTACAAAAGGAGTGTGAAATTTTCACACTCCTTTATCTACTTTCTGCATCGATACTAGGTTAGGTAAGGGCTATGGCTGTTGCACTTGCATAGTGTTTAGAATGGGATATTGTAACCATTATCTGGCTGATACCACGCTCTCTGCAAATATCCCTTAGCCTGCCACTCGTTACAACATAGGGCTTGTTGACCTCGTCTCTTAAGATTTCCAAGTCTTGAAGCTTAAAGCCCCTCAGTCCTGTTCCCAGTGATTTGACCACAGCCTCCTTGGCAGAGAAGTTTCCTGCAACAGACTCTGGCTTGAAGCCCTTGGACTCAAGCATGTCCTTCTCCCTGCCAGAAAAGAGCTTGTCTATAATTCGAGGGTTTCTTTCCATAGCCTTACTTATGCGGTCTATTTCAATAATGTCATTACCAATTCCATAAATCATATTAGGGCCTCCTAAAATACTTATTACTTATATTACACATTATCGGCCTTCCTATGTCAACTTTATTTTTCAATGAAAAATTTACAATTATATCTCAAGTAGTAGATATCGCTACACCTAGCTTGGCATATATAGTATAATAGAAAATGTATTGGTGTAACCAATCACAGATTAAGTTAGGTTTAAGTTCATACTAATAGCCTAAGGGGAAAGGAATTATAAAATGATTGATTATAATGACCTAAGTGAAAGGGCAAAAAGAATAAGAAGAAATATAGTAAAAATGATATATAAGGCCCAGTCGGGACACCTGGGAGGGTCCCTATCTTGTGTGGATATTTTGACTGCACTCTACTTTGGTAGAATGAATGTAGACCCAGAGGATCCAAAGAAGTATGACAGGGATAGGTTTGTTATGTGTAAGGGACATTCTTCACCTGCCATATACGCTACTCTGGCTGATAGGGGCTACCTGCTTGAGGAGGAGTTGTATGGCTTTAGGCAGATAAATGAAGACCTTCAGGGGAGTCCAGACATGCTGAGAGTAAATGGTATAGACATGTCCACAGGGTCGCTTGGCCAAGGCTTATCTGCAGCCTGTGGTATGGCCTAGCATCCAAGCTTGATGATATAGACTATAACGTATATGCCTTACTGGGTGATGGTGAGCTCCAGGAGGGTATGGTATGGGAGGCAGCCATGTTTGCCAACCAATACAAGCTAGACAATCTTCTTGCTATAGTTGATATGAATGGTTTACAAATTGATGGTACAACAGATGAGGTAATGAGCCTTGGCTCTATAGCCAAGAAGTTTACATCCTTTGGTTGGTACGTATTGGAGATAGATGGTCATGACTTTGACCAGATATTTGGAGCCTTTAATACCTTTGAAAAGATTAGCTCTAAGCCAGTTTTGGTAATTGCCAATACTATTAAGGGTAAGGGTGTGTCCTTTATGGAAAATGCCTGTGAATGGCATAGTAATGTACCTAATGAAGCAGAATATAAGCTAGCTATGGAAGAGCTAAGATAGGAGATTTTATGAGTAAGAGTTCAATGAGAGAGGCCTTTGGAAGGGCCTTGGTAGATATAGGAGATGAGAGGGACGACCTTATTGTTGTGGATGCAGACCTTGCTACATCTACAAAAACTCAATATTTCAAGGAAGCCTTCCCATCAAGGTTTGTAGATGTAGGAATAGCTGAGCAGAACTTGATCGGTGTATCCGCAGGCCTGGCTTCCACAGGTAAGACGGTCTTCGCCTCTTCCTTTGCAGTATTTGAAACTGGAAGGGCCTACGAGATTATAAGGAATACAGTATGTATAGGTAAGCTAAATGTCAAGCTTTGTGCAAGTCATGCAGGCCTGATGACAGGTCCAGATGGGGCAACCCACCAAAGCTTGGAGGACATAGCAAATATGAGGGTTCTACCAAATATGAAGGTATTAGTTCCGGCAGATTCTAGGGAGGCTGCCAGCATGGTGGAATTTATGGCCTCTGACAAGGGACCTACCTACATGAGAATAGTAAGAGATGATACAGAGGATATAAATGATCAGGACTATGTATATGAACTTGGCAAGGGCCAGGTCCTAAGAGAGGGCAAGGATATAAGTATACTTGCATGTGGTCCTATGGTCAAGAAGGCCCTAGATGCAGCCAGCCAGCTAGAGGCTACTGGTGTAGATGCCAGGGTGGTAAATATGTCGACTATAAAGCCACTAGATGTAGAGACTGTATTGGCCTGCGCTAGAGAGACAAGAGGCATAATAACAGTTGAGGACCACAGCATTTATGGGGGGCTTGGGTCAGCAGTAGCAGAGCTTGTAGTAGAGAACTATCCAGTCAAGATGAAGCTAATTGGTGTCAATGATAGCTTTGGTATGTCAGGAAGCTGCCAGGACCTATACAGGCATTATGGCTTGACTAGCGAGAGGATTGTCAATGAAGCCCTTGGCATTTTAGATAGGGACTAGTACTTTAGATAGAGACTAGCAATTTAGATAGCTAATAAATTATTATGGTAGAGGTAAGTGATAAAATGAAGAATAATAAGGACAGTTTAGAAAGAAGATTTTTAAGGATAATACCAGTGGTACTTGTGACCGCTATTGTGACAAGCCTAGTACTAGTAAACCTTGGTTTTCTAGGCTTTGTACCACCATCAGAATATAAGAAATATGCCAAGTACAAGCTCTTAGAGCAGAGTATAAAGGCTGAATTCTACAAGAAGCCAGACGAAAAAAAGCTGGAGGAAGCTACCTATAAGGGGCTTTTTAGTGGGCTTGACGACGTGTATTCATCCTACTATACTGCAGATGAAATGAAGCAGCTCCTAGAGGTGGCAACGGGCAAGTATGTAGGTATAGGCTTCGTGGTTGGGGCTGACAAGGCAACAGGTGCCATCAAGGTTGAATCGGTTATGGATAATAGCCCTGCCAAGCAGGCTGATGTAAGGCAGGGAGACCTAGTAGTAGCTGTAAGTGGAAAGAAGTATTCATATATGGAGATGGACATAGCAGTTAAGAATATTAGGGGGCCTGAAAATACAAGTGTAAAGATCACTTTTTTAAGAGATGGTAAGAAGATAGATAAGGCCATTACTAGGAAGGAAATTAAGATAGTATCCATTGAGAGCAGGATGCTAGAGGATAAGATAGGATACATTAATATAAAGAGCTTTGAAGAGGATACTGCCAAGGACTTTAGGAAGGCCCTAACTAGTCTAGAGGATCAGGGTATGAAGGCCTTGATTATAGACGTAAGAGATGATGGAGGTGGACTATTGACTGTTGTTCAGGACATAAGTGACAGGATCTTGGGTAAGGCAGTCATAGTATATACCAAGGATAGACAGGGTAATAAGAACTACCTAAAGAGCAGTGACAAGGAAAAACTAGATTTACCAATAGTAGTCCTTACAAACGGCAACTCTGCATCTGCATCAGAGATATTGACAGGGGCGGTGCTTGATAATAAGGCAGGTATATCTATTGGTGAAACTACCTATGGTAAGGGGCTAGTCCAAGGTATGTTAAAGCTAAAGGATGGTAGTGGCTACAAGCTTACTACGGCCCAGTATTTTACACCTAATGGCAGCTATATAGACAAGAAGGGTATCAAGCCGACTATAGAGGTCAAGGACAAGGCCCAGCAGTTGCCTAAGGCTATAGAATACCTAAAAGAAAAGATAAAGAAGTAAGGGATGAGCAAGTAGATAGGAAAATGAGTAAATAGGAAGAAAAGTAAAAATACATATATGTATTTATGGAGGAAGTTATGAATCTTTTGGTTAGTATATCTAGTAATATATATCCACTAGATAAAAAGAGTATAGATAAGGCCAGGGCCAGGTGGGAAGACCTAATACATCCACCGAGGTCCATGGGAAGGCTAGAGGATATTACTTGTATGATGGCTGGAGTCTATGGAAATGATGTAATTGAGGACAGACCAAAGAAGTGTATAATAGCCTTTGCTGGAGACCATGGTGTTCATGAGGAGGGTGTGTCAGCCTATCCCCAGGATATTACTAGACTTCAGTTTGAGAATTTTGTAAATGGTAAATGCGGAGTAGCCAACCTAGCCAAGTGCAATGGAGTGGATATGTTTGCAGTTGATATAGGTATGAAGGGTAGGGATTCTATTGTCGGTGTTCTTAACTATAAGATAAAGGAAGCTACTGACAATATGACCCTAGGACCAGCAATGAGCCTTGATGATGCAGTCAAGTCTATAGAAATTGGTATAGAGGTTGCTGAAAGATGCATTGTAGAGGACTACAGGATAATTGGTATAGGAGAGATGGGTATAGCCAATACTACTCCGGCTACTGCTATCTTGTCAGTCATGTCCGGTAAGGACCCTATGGATATTGTGGTTTCAGAGTCACAAGACCCAAGTAAGGACCTCAAGCACAAGGCGGATGTGATCAGGAAGGCCATAGAGGTAAATAATCCAAATCCAACTGACGGTATAGAGGTCCTAGCCAAGGTTGGAGGCTTTGAGATAGGTGGTATGGTAGGTGTAATTCTAGGCTGTGCTGCCAACAAGATACCTGTAGTTATAGATGGTTTTATATCCTATGCGGCTGTCCTCATAGCCAACAGGATTAATCCAAAGTGCTTAGACTATCTGATTCCATCCCACCTATCAGGACATGGAGGATCTAGGCTGGCCATGGAAATCTTGAAGCTAGACCCTATTTTAAATATGAATATGTGCCTGGGTGAAGGTACTGGTGCAGCCCTAGCTATGCCTATAATAGATTCTGCAATATATGCCTACAACAATATGGCCAAGTTCAGCCAGGAGCCCCTGGGTGAATTTAAGGTCATATGAGTCAGGCCAGGATAAGTAGGTGACGGTATGGCAAGAATTAGTTTGGTTACAGGTGGGGCAAATTCAGGTAAGAGCAAGTTTGCAGAAGACCTATGCCTAGGCCTAGACCCGAGGATAAATGGCCAGGACAAGGTCCTGTATATAGCCAGTGCCAAAGTACTTGACGATGAGATGGCAGAAAAAAAGGCCAAGCATATTGAAAGAAGAATGTCCTATGGCTGGGATACCCTAGAGGCCTATAAGGACTTCGACCAGTATTTTGCTGACAAATCAATATTGGATACAGGCTACAAGTCCATCCTCTTTGATTGTCTGACTATGATGGTGACCAATATAATCTTTGAAGGTCATATGGACTTTGATGCTAGTGACAAGGATCTCAGACGGGAAAAAGAAGACCTTGTCTTTAGAGAGCTAGACAAGCTTTTAGACCTAGTAGCTGACCAAGATCTAGACCTGGTATTTGTAACTAATGAACTGGGCATGGGCCTGGTTGGAGATAGTAGCCTGTCCAGGTACTTTCAGGAGGTGGCTGGCAGGGTCAACAAGTATATAGGTGATAGGAGCCAGACCATGTATTTTGTGGTATCAGGCCAGCCCATTAGGGTAAAGTAGTCCCTGGATTTATGGGGACAAGGTAAGCGAGCTATATATGTAAAGTGTTTATGAAGGCCCTTATTGTAATTATTTGGATAGGGGCAAGAGAGCTAGGAGAGGTGCCGAGTATGAGGTTTATCAGTATACTTCAATTTTTAACCAGGATAAGCATAAAAAAGGATATTGGCTATGACCCACACATGGAAAGAGGTATTGTATATTTTCCAGTAGTCGGTGCCATAATAGGCCTGATTTTATTTGTAGGCTTCAGGGTCTTTAATTGGATTTTTTCAGGTATAGACAACATCTACTTATTGGCTACTCTCATACTGATTTTGGAGCTTATAATAACAGGTGGCCTCCATATGGACGGATTTGGAGATACCTTTGATGGATTTTTTTCCTATCGGTCCAAAGATAGGATTTTGGAGATAATGAGGGACCCAAGACTGGGGACCAATGGCTTATTGGCTATAGTGGCCCTTGTAGTCCTGAAGATTGTGGCTATGGCAACCCTTATAGTCTATAATATGGCTGTATATTTGATTTTTATGCCAATTGTAGGGCGCCTGGCTGGAGTATTTTTGACCTATAAAACTAGGCCTGCCAGGGAAAATGGCATGGGTAATATGTTCATAGGAAAGTGTAGTACTAGTGCACTGGTTTTAGCAAGCCTATTTACCGCCTTATCAGCCATAGCTATAGAGTACCTTATAGGCTTTAATACCTATATATTTATATACCTAATAGGGTCAATGGTCCTAATTTTTATACTATCAAGGCTTCTTATAAGCCTTAGTTATAGGAGGATTGATGGAATAACGGGAGACCTATTGGGCTGTGTAATTGAAATAAGTGAAGTGGTATTTTTGATATATATTTTGATAGTGATGAGGTGAGAGAATGAATAAACTTATATTGGTTAGGCATGGTCTGACGGTTGACAACGAGCATAAGAGTTTTTCAGGTTTTAGTGACTGTGACCTAAGTCAGATAGGCAGGGCCCAGGCCAAGGGGCTATGTGAGTATTTGAAGAGTTGTGACGTTGACAAGATATATACATCAACCCTAAAGAGGACTGTCCAGACCATAGAGGCCTATGCTGACTACAAGGGCCTTGAAATAGATGAGAGGGATGGCTTTAGGGAAATAAATTTCGGACTTTTCGATGGACTTAACTACGAGGAAATAAAGGAGAAATATCCAAAAGAAACCGAAGAAATGATGGTTTTAAGCAAGGACTACAAGTTCCCCCAGGGTGAAAGCCTAGATGAGATGTACCAGAGAAATGCTAAAGAACTTGAAATGGTAATCGAGGAAAATAAGGGCAATGATAAGAATATATTGATTTGCTCTCATATGGGGACTATAAGAAATATTTTATCTCATCTTTTGACGAAAAATGGAGATATTCACTGGAATTTCAGGTTGCAAAATGCAAGTGTTACAGTGATTGATATGTCCAGTGGCTTTCCAATAATTGAATTGATGGGCTTTATACCTTATAGCCATGACCTAGTAAGAGATCCTTACAGGTCATAGACCTAGAGGAAAGTCATAGTAAGAATGAATAATAGAAGCAAGGACTTATAAAATGATTAGGAAATTTTAAAAATATAGTATTGATTAAGCTTAAATGAGCATATATGAAGGGGGGTCAGGTGATTTGAATAATATAATGTTTCAGGGGACTGCATCTAATGTAGGCAAGAGCATAATATCAGCAGGTATTTGTAGGGTCTTGTGGCAGGATGGATACAGGGTTGGCCCCTTTAAATCACAAAATATGTCCCTAAATTCATATATAGACAAGTATGGGGGGGAAATGGGTAGGGCCCAGGTTTTTCAGGCTGAAGCCTGTAATCTACTTCCCAGGGCTTACATGAATCCAATCCTCCTTAAGCCATCTGGCAACCATAAGTCACAGCTCATAATGAAGGGTAAATTTATAAAGAACATTTCTTCTAGTGATTACCAGGACCTAAAGCCAGACTTAGTTAGCTGGTTGGACCAGGTCTACCAGAGATACCAAAGAGACTTTGATATAGTAGTCCTAGAAGGGGCAGGAAGCCCGGTGGAAATTAATATAAATAAGCTGGATATCTCCAATATGGAGATGGCCAGGATAGCTGATTCACCAGTAGTCTTAGTTGCTGACATAGATAGGGGAGGTGTTTTTGCCTCAATAGTAGGAACCTTGAGTCTTATGTCGGATGAGGAACGTTCCAGGGTTAAGGGTGTAATCATCAATAAATTTAGGGGAAGGAAGGACTACTTTTCTGAGGGCGTAAGGCTTTTAGAGGACATAATTAAAATACCGGTCCTAGGGGTAGTTCCCTATCAAAAGCTAGGTATAGATGAAGAGGATGGGGTCAGTGAAAAGACCTATAAGGAAGCCAAGCAGGTCTACAGGAAGGACAAGCTAAATGTGGTAGTCCTCAAGCTAGACCATATGTCTAACTATACAGACTTCAATGTATTTGAACATATAGAGGGGCTGGAGCTTTCTTATATAAGTCCAGACCAGGACCTAGAGGCCTCTGATGGCCAGAAGGGTCAAGTTGGACCAGATATATTGATTATACCTGGGTCGAAGAATACCCTGGGTGATATGGAAAGGCTAAATAAGTCACCTATGAGAGACCAGATATTGGCCTATTCTAAAAGGGGAGGCCTGATAGTTGGCTTATGTGGTGGCTACCAGATGCTGGGCCAGACTATTAGGGATGACCGTGGTCTAGATGGTAGTCGGGGTAAGGTTGACGGTCTAGGTCTATTAGAGGTCGATACTGTATTTGGCAGTGATAAAATTACTGGTCAGGTGAGGTGGAACTTTGGACATGAAGAGGGATATTTCTTTGGACTAGAGAATAGTCAGATAGAGGGCTATGAAACCCACCTGGGCAGGACATATCCTGGACCGGATGATAACTACAAAATTAAGAATGGTCATATAATGGGTACCTATTGTCATGGTCTATTTGATTCGGCCGGTTTTTTATCAGGTCTACTCAATAATATAGCCAAGGCGAAGGGGCTAGCTAGGGCCTTTGAGGTAAAAGATTATAGGGCTATCAAAAATGAAGAATACAACAAGCTAGCTGACTTAATTAGGGAAAATATAGATATGGAAAAGGTCTACAATATAATTTTTTCTAGGGATATTTAGCTAGGTGAAAATATAGATTAGAGATTTATGAAAATATTATGGTGTTAACGGGGACACAGATTGAAGGTAGGTATGAAGAAGATTATAATTGCAGGAACAGGAAGTGGCGTGGGCAAGACGACTATCAGTATTGGCATAATGAAGGCCCTGATAGATAGGGGCAAGTCAGTCCAAGCCTTTAAGATAGGTCCGGACTATATAGACCCAAGCTTCCATGAATATGTGACGGGTAGGTCATCTAGAAATTTGGATTCCTATATGCTTGACGATGAACAGGTCAAGTATGTCTATAGACAGGCATCCAAGAGGGCTGATATTTCCATAATAGAGGGGGTTATGGGCCTATATGATGGACTTGGAACAGATATAAATAAGCATTCGACATCCAAGATGGCAAAGACCCTAAAGGCTCCTGTTATACTGGTAGTGGATGCCAAGGCTATGGGATCATCAGTTGCAGCCATGGTCTTGGGCTATAAGCAACTGGATAAGGATGTTGAAATAGTGGGGGTAATAGCCAATAATGTAAGGACTAAGAGGCATTTTGATATTGTTAAAACGTCAATCGAAAGTACTGTGCCCTTGAAGTTTTGGGATATATTCCACCACTTGAAGATATAAGACTAGAGTCAAGGCAGCTGGGACTTGTGCCTAGTGGGGAAACGGAATATATAGAAAGAAAAATAGACATCCTAGGCAAGTTGCTTGAAGACTATGTCGATATTGATAGGATTATAGAGCTATCTGAAAGTGAGGCAGTGACATCTAACTTTGAACTGAGCATGTTTATAGAGGATCCTGATGTTCAGGACCTGGCCAGGGGAAAAAAGATGGCTGTTGCCCATGACGAGGCCTTTAACTTCTATTATGATAGCAACCTGGAGTTACTTGAGGATATAGGTGTGGAGTTGGAATTTTTCTCGCCTATAGAGGATGAAACCCTGCCTGAGGCTGACCTTATTTATATAGGTGGAGGCTTCCCAGAGGTTTTTGCAGCCCAACTAGAGGCCAATAAATCTATGAGGGAGAGTATATACAAGGCCTATGAGGCCAACAAGCCAATCTATGCAGAGTGCGGAGGCCTTATGTATCTTGGAGAATATATGATAGACCTAGAAGGTAATAAGCACCAAATGGTTGGGGCAATAAAGGGCTACAGTCAGATGGAAAAAAGGTTAAAGAGGGTTGGCTATTGTCAGGCAACTGCTAAGGAGGACAACCTAATAGCCTACAAGGGACAGCAGATATGTGGTCATGAATTCCACTATTCTAGCTTCCATTCAGACCTTGAGGCTGCCTTTGATATAGAGAAGATAGTAAATGATCAGGTAATAGATAGGTGGGAAGGTGGCTATTTCACAAGGAATACCCTAGCCAGCTACCTACATATTCACTTCTACAATAATTTGAGTCTGGTATGCTATCTTTTGAGTAGGGCCTAGCTATGGGTGGTATACTAATAAATATCTGGATGGAGAGCTTTCTGATAGTATTTATACTAGCATTTTGCCTAGACCTAATAGTAGGTGACCCCTACTGGTTTCCCCACCCAGTCATATTTATAGGCAGGCTAGTAGCCTACCTAGAAAGGGTGGCTAGGAGTCTAGTATCAAGGCTTATAAATAGGACTTTATGTAAGGATAGACCCAAACCAATAGGTGAGGCCAAGGCCCTAAGGGCGTCAGGACTTGCCATATGGCTAATAACTGTGGTGCTTAGCTATTTGATTGCCTATGCCTGGTCCCATATCTTTGATTTCAATACCTACCTGGATATGGGCATGACTATATTGGCAATGTGTACCTGTCTTTCTACAAGGTGCCTGGCAACTGAGTCAAAAAAAGATATATAGGGCCCTGGATAAGGGAGATCTTGACTTGGCTAGAAGGCATCTTTCCTATATAGTTGGCAGGGATACCAAGGACCTGAAAGAAAAAGATATAATAAGGGCTACGGTTGAAACCGTAGCTGAAAATACTGTAGATGGAAGTCTAGCCCCCATGTTTTACTATATTTTGGGTGGCCTGCCAATGGCCTTTGCCTACAAGGCAGTAAATACTATGGATTCAATGCTAGGTTACAAGAATGAAAAATATAGGGAATTGGGATATTTTCCCGCTAGACTGGATGATGTATTTAACTACATACCAGCCAGGCTGTCCCTTATATTTTTTGCTTTAGCCAGCCTAGTCTTGACCTATGACTTTAGGGCTTCTATTAGGATTGGGCTTAGGGACAGAAAAAATCACACAAGTCCAAATTGCGCCTATCCAGAGGGGGCTGTAGCGGGAGCTCTTGGTATAAGACTGGGTGGCACAAATACATACTTTGGTCAGCTGGTCTATAAGCCGAGCATAGGGGATGAAAAAAAGGACCTAGAGGCAAGTGATATAGTTAAGGCCAATAGACTCCTATACGTCTCTAGCCTGGTAGGACTTGTATTCTTTTGCATTTCCTACTTGCTTGTAAGGGCTTTAGCCCTGTAATTATAAAAAAATATGGAGGTACTACTTGGGACACGGGGCAGACTTGTATAAGATAAAAAGAGAATATGGCATAAGTGGGCCAATTATTGACTTTAGCTCAAATATAAATCCTACAATGCCTGATGGACTGGAGGAAATAATATTAGAAAATATAGATTATATAAGGGCCTATCCAGATATAGAATATATGGACCTAAGAAGGTCTATAGGATCTCACGTAGCTGGTATGGGGCCTGAAAATGTATGTAGTAGGCAATGGGGCAACAGAGCTAATATTCTTATTTATGAAGCTTGTCAGAGGAAGCCTAGCTATTATAGGGCCGACCTTTTTCAGAATATGCCAGGGCAGCCCAAATATGTGGTCTTGATTACAGGTCTATAAATATGGTTGTCAAGGATGGGGCCTTTGAATTGCCAGATCTTGATGTCCTAGATAGGATAGAGAACCTTGAGGCTATTGTAGTATGTAACCCCAACAATCCAGACGGGGGCCTAAAAAGTCTGGATAGGCTGGTAGACTATTGCCAATCTAGGTCAGTGAAGCTCCTAGTGGATGAAACCTTTATAGAGTTTTGTCAGGACTATAAGGCTTATACAGCCTTAAATTACAACTGTAAGGAAGTATTTGTCCTAAGGGCCATGACCAAGTTTTATGGTATGCCAGGCCTTAGGATGGGATATATTTTAAGCGAAAATAAAGACTTTATTGATAAGCTATATAGTATAAAAGAGCCTTGGACGGTTAATTTCTTGGCTGAAAAAATAACTATAGAAGTACTAAAAAGTGAGGAAGAAAGCAAGTATAGGTTCGGTATTGATACCAGGCTAGCCTATAAAGATGAGAGGGACTACCTTCTTGCTAGTCTTGCTAAAATCAAGGGTATGAGGACCTATAAGACAGATTCTGCCTTTATCCTAGTAGAAATAGACAAGGGTTGTGGTCATACAGCTGGTAGCCTAAAGGATGTCCTGGTTAGGGACCATTCAATACTTATAAGGGATGCCAGTGATTTTTGGGGTCTGGATTCTAGCTTTATAAGGCTAGCCATTAAGGATAGGGGGTCAAATGAGGCCTTGATAGAGGCTCTTCTTAGTATATTTGGAAAGGAAAACCTATGAAAAAGGGGTATGGAGCCTGTCCAGCCACCTGTGGCGAGTTGGTTCAGGGCTATTCAAATAAAATAGAATGTATCAGTTCCTACTGTATAGATGTCTTTTCAAGGGCTGTAATAAGTGAAGGGACTGGTATGTCAAATAGAAATATAAAAAACAAAAGCAAGTCTCTCGAGGCTATAGCATATGTACTAGACCACTTTGATATAGATAGGTCTTGGTTGGACAGGCTATCCCTGTCTATAAGGTCTAGTATACCTACAGGTAAGGGGATGGCCAGTTCGACTGCAGATATAGGGGCCAGTATTATGGCTATATTAGACTATTTGGACCAGGATATGGAGCCAGACCTAATTTCAAAGATTGTGGCCAGGGTTGAGCCAACTGATTCAATATACAACGAGAATATATGTATATTTGACCCAGTCAAGGGCCAGGTAGTAGATGAGCTTGGCAAGCTGAGTGTAAAGAAGGTATTGATACTGGAGCCAGGCTTTAAGATTAATACAATCAAGCTAAGGATGAGGCAGGACTACTACAGGTACCTAGGTGAAAATAGGGAGCTGACCAGCCAAGCCTTTAAGAAGTTAAAGTACGGTATCGAAAATGATCATATGGAATCTATTAGGCAGGCCTGTGAGACCAGTGCCCTGGCCAATGAGAATATAAAGAATACTCCCCACCTAAGAGACCTAATTGAGTTAGCTAGAGAATGTGACTATGAATTTTTAAATATATCACATACCGGGACAGCTCTTGGTATAGGTCTAGGTGAGAGGACTGATATAGAAAGACTAGAGTATGAGATTAGAAATTCCGAGATTTCTAAAGTATATAAAAGGCAGTATGTAAAGAATATAATCGATGGGGGTTTGAGAAGGAGGTAGACTAGTGGACTATATAAAAAATCCAGGTGAAATTGAAGAAAAGAGTTTTGAAATTATCCAGGCTATAATAGATGAGACTAGGCCTGACTACAAATTTTCATCAAAGGCAGAGGAGCTTATAATCAAGAGGGCCATCCATACGACGGCAGACTTTGATTATTTAGATATTTTAAAAATCTCAGAAGGGGCAGTTGAGACCATAGTCCATGCCATAAAAAATGGTGCAACCATATATACAGATACGACTATGGGTCTAAGTGGTATAAACAAGAGGATACTTGATAAGCTAGGTGTAGGCTATAGGTGCTTAATAGCAGACCAGGAGACTATTGACCTAGCCAAGGCCAAGGGTATTACAAGATCTATGGCGGCCGTAGAAATAGCAGCCAAGGACAGTGGAGACAAGATATTTATTTTTGGAAATGCCCCAACAGCCCTATACAAGGCTATTGAAATGAATGAGAGGGGCCTGTTAAATGCCAGTGCCATAATAGGTGTGCCGGTTGGTTTTGTAGGAGCAGAAGACTCCAAGGAGGCCCTTATGGAAACCAATATGGAATATATAGTTTCTAGGGGTAGAAAGGGAGGAAGTAACCTAGCTGCGGCCATCATAAATGCCATCCTCTACTATTATTTAGCTAGGGTGACAAGATGATTGATGAATTTGTATACGTAGAAGGAAAAAAATACCGTAGGGGATATACAAGTGGATCTTGTGCCTGTGGTGCTAGCAAGGCTGCCTTAATGCTGCTTTTGGAAAATAGACCTATAAATAAGGTAAGGATAGGGACTCCAAAGGGGATAGACCTAGACCTGGTAGTTGAAAATATAAGTTGGGGCCAGGACTGGGCCCAGTGCTCTATCAGAAAGGATGGGGGAGACGATATAGATGCTACCCATGGCATGGATATTTTTGCTAGACTAGACCTAGTGGAACCTGACCAGGTGCCTGATTTTAGGTCAGACCTAGATTCAGACTACCTTTTTATTACATCCGGCCAGGGTATAGGCAGGGTGACTAAAAAGGGCCTAGATATAGGGATTGGAAGGCCTGCCATCAACAGGGTCCCCCTGGGTATGATCCTTAAGGAGGTCCAGGAGACTATAGATGAGCTAGGTCTTGATATATATGACTACCTGGCTGGCAGGAAGATTTTGGTGACCATATTTGCACCACAAGGCCAGGAAATTGCCAAGAAGACCTTTAATAGCAAACTTGGAATAGAGGGTGGTATATCCATTATAGGTACGACTGGTATAGTTGAGCCTATGAGTGACGAGGGTTGGAAGAAGGCCCTTTCTGCTGAGCTGGCCATTAAGAGGGCAGAGGGCAGGGAGTCTATAGTCCTAGTACCAGGAAACATAGGTAGGGACATTATGGTCAAGTCCTATGGTATAGATGTAAATGAAATTGTAAAGATGAGTAATTTTATAGGCTATATGCTGATGGAGTCCAAGCGTTTGGGATTTAGTAAGATTAGCATAGGAGGCCATATAGGTAAGCTAATTAAATTATCTGCTGGTATCACAAATAGCCATAGTAGGTTGGCTGATGCCAGGAGTGAGATAATGGTGGCCAACCTAGCCCTACTAGGGGCTCCACTAGAGCTTCTGAAAGAGGTGGATGCCTGTTTGAGTACCGATGCCATGGTTGATATAATCGTGGATGCAGGTTATGAGCAGGTTTTTAAGGTCCTTGCAGACAAGGCGGCTAGAAGGGCCAAGCAATATATGAGGCTAGGTCAGGAAGACCATGTAGACATAGAGGTATACCTATTTTCTATGGATGGTTCTCTCTTGGCCAGGTCGGAAATCTAGACTAGTTTCTAGAAGGAGGTTAGATGGTATATGTAGTTGGAGTTGGCCCAGGTTCAGGTCTTTACCTGACTAGGGCGGCAGAAGAAATCATTGATAAGGCTCAACTCTTGATAGGGGGTACTAGGAATATAGAATTTATAAGGACTAGCCTTGGCCTAAAAGAGGGGCAAGACACTTTGGTTCTAGGCTCAGACCTAGCCAGCATGATGGACCAAATAGAGAAAAATTTGGACAAGGATATAGTGGTCCTGGCATCGGGAGACCCATCTATCTATGGTATAGCTGACTATATAAATAGGACTATGTCTAGGCAGGAGGACCCGGCTACTGAAACGAATAGAATTCCTAGTCAGAGGGATAGCATACAAGATAAAGAAAACCTGGTAATAGTTCCAGGTATAAGCTCTATCCAGTATGCCTTTTCGGTATTCAAAATACCTATGAATGACCTCTATATTACAAGTAGTCACGGTAGGCAGCCAGACTATGATTTTATATTTATGCATGACAAGCTAGCCCTAGTGACTGATTCCAAAATAGGGCCAAGGCAGATAGCCCAGGAGGTCAAGGACAGGGGTTTGGATTATAGCTTTTATGTTGGTGAAAACCTGTCATACCATAACCAGAGGCTTACAGTTGGAAGTGCAGATGATATTTTGGCTAGGGACAGCTACGGTATGTGCCTAGTGATATTGATAAGGTGGAGAGATAAGGATGAAAAATAGCGAATTTATAGTAGGTAAGGTACCTATTACCAAGGAAGAATTTAGGGCCATATCCCTGGCCAAGCTAGACCTAACCAGGGCCTCCAATTTCTTGGATATAGGATCGGGGACCGGCAGTGTTACAGTAGAAGCAGCTCTTAATAATAGGCATTTAAGGGTGACTTCAATAGAAAAAGACCAGGCAGCCCTTGATCTTACTAGACTTAACATAGAAAAATTTGACCTAAAAAATGTGGTCTTGATTGATGGAACTGCCCCACTAGACCCAGAAAAATCTGGCCTAAACAAATCCTACCAGGCCATATTTTTGGGTGGAAGTGGTGAAAATTTAGGCGATATACTTGACTGGTCCTACCAGCTTTTGGACCAAGGGGGCAGGCTAGTGTCTAATTTTATCCTATTGGAAAATGCAACTAAGGCCTATAGGATAATGGAAGATATTGGCTTTAAAAAAATTGAGCTAGTTCAGGTAGGTGTATCTGTATTAGAAGGTCTAGGTGGGGGCCATTACCTTAAACCTAGAAACCCAATTATAATTATAAGTGGAGAAAAGTGATGGAAAGATATATTTTGTAGGTGCTGGTCCTGGTGACAAGGAACTGATTACCCTGAAGGGATACAGGCTCTTGAGCCAGGCAGATATAGTAATATATGCAGGGTCCTTGGTAAATCCTGACCTTCTAGACTACTGTAAGTCAGGGGCTAGGCTATATGACAGTGCTGGTATGAACCTTGAAGAGATTATTGACATCATGAGGGAGGGGGCCAAAAAAGACCTCCTAGTGGTCAGACTGCAGACTGGAGATATCTCAATTTACGGGTCAATAAGAGAACAGGCTGAGGAATTGAAAAAATTAGATATAGACTATGAATCTATACCAGGAGTCAGCTCATTTTTAGGTGCTGCAGGGGCTCTAGGTATAGAGTATACGGTACCAGAGGTTTCTCAAAGCCTGATTATTACGAGAATAGAGGGAAGGACTCCGGTACCAAAGTTAGAAAGCCTAAGGTCCTTCGCTAGTCACCAGACCTCTATGGCAATCTTCCTATCTGTCCAGGATATAGATAGGGTGGTATACCAGCTCCTTGAGGGTGGATACCCAATTGACACACCTGTTGCAGTTGTATATAAGGCAACCTGGCCAGACCAGGAGCTTGTGAGAGGGTCTCTGGAGGATATAGCTGACAAGGTTAAGGCGGCGGGAATTAAAAAGACAGCCCTAATACTTGTTGGTAGATTCTTGGGAAATGAGTACAGTTACTCTAAGCTATATGATAAGTACTTTAGTCATGAATACAGGGATTCGATATAGGTGTTGGTATGAGGATAAGGTATATATATTTGACTGACCAGTCAAGGCAGCTTGCCCAGAAATAAAGTCATCCCTTAGCAAGGATTGCTGGTTTGACATTGGTCTTGACTACGAGAAAGGGCTTGAAGCAGAGATAATTTCATATAGTGAATTTAAGGCTAAGTCAGGGACCTATTTTAAGGAATCGGACTGCCTGGTATTTATAATGGCTAGTGGTATAGTGGTCAGGTCTATAGCAGGTCACCTGGTCGATAAGTTCACAGATCCAGCCGTCCTAGTTGTGGATGAATTGGGTATAAATGTTATAAGCCTACTATCTGGTCATATGGGTGGGGCCAATGATTTTTGTAGACGGATAGCCTCTAGTATAGGGGCAAACCCTGTAATCACTACGGCTACTGACATTAATAATAAGGGTGCCTTTGACATGCTTGTTAAAAAGATGTGGGCAAATGTGGATAATTTAAGAGACTTGAGCCTGCTTATAAATTCGGACCTTTTAAAGGGTGTGGATATCCAGCTTTATATAGACCCAGATTACAGAGAGTATTTTGAGGAAGATGACCTGAGGGGCTTTAGTCTAGTAGATCAAGTTAAGAACCTAACTTCTGTGGGTAGAAATATAGAAAAAATATAGATGTTAAGATCCAGACTAGGTATGATAAGATAGTAATAAGTGATAAGCTAGACCTTTGTAGGCTGGCCAAAGAAGAGGGCTTGGTCCTAGTGGTTCCAAGAAGGAATGTGCTGGGCATAGGCTGTAGGAAAAATACAGACTCAAAAGTCTTTGAGGAGGAGGTCCTTAGCTACCTTTCTCAGGCCAATATTGACGTCAGGTCTATCGGTAGGCTGGGCTCTATTGACCTTAAGATGAATGAGATCTGCATAGGTGAGTTTTCTAGCAAGTACGGTATAGGGTGTGAATTTTTTGCACCAGAGGACCTGGCTGCTTATCATGATATATATGAAAAATCAGAGTTTGTAAAGAGGGTTACGGGTGTTTATTCTGTAGCCCAACCAGCCTGTCACATATTGGCTGGAGGAAGGCTCTTGGGGGAAATGTACAGAGATAAGGGAATTACTTTGGCCCTAGGGAGAAGATAGACTCGATTTTTTCGATTTTTTGGAAAGGAAGAAGTATGATTTACGTTGTAGGTATAGGGCCTGGAAGTAAGGAGTATATGACTTTGGAAGCCCTAGAAACTATTGAAAAATGTGACATAATAATAGGCTATAAGACCTATATAGGTCTCATAGGAGACCTGCTAGCTGGCAAGACTGTATTAGAAAATGGCATGAGGCAGGAAGTCGACAGGTGTAAGAAGGCCCTAGACCTATCAGCCCAGGGGCATAAGGTTGCCCTAATAAGTGGGGGAGACTCAGGGGTCTATGCCATGGCTGGTCTGGTATATGAGCTCAACTCAAGGCTTGATATGAAAGAGGATATAAGAGTAGTCCAGGGGGTTACATCGAGTATATCTGCTGCAGCAAGCCTGGGAGCACCGCTTATGCACGATTTCTGCCAGATAAGTCTAAGTGACCTGATGACTGACTGGTCACTTATAGAAAAAAGGCTTGAGCTGGCATCTATGGCCGACTTTGTCATCTGTATATATAATCCTAAGAGTAAGGGGAGGCCAAACCACTTGAGGAGGGCCTTTGAAATAATGCAGGCCCACAAGCCGGCAACAACACCTGTTGGTATAGTCAAAAATGCGGGTAGGATTAATGAGGAGAAGTATATAAGAACATTGGAGACCATGGACTTTGAGGTGTGTGATATGTCAACTATGATAATAGTGGGCAACAAGGAAACATATATTGATGGAGATAAGATAATCACTCCAAGGGGGTATGGAATATGATATTGGTTTTGGGTGGAACATCAGATAGCTTAAAGATATGCGACAGGCTAAATGAAATAGGTATAAGCGACTTTGTCCTATCTGTAGCAACCGAATTTGGCAAGGACTTGGCGCTTGAGCATGCAAAAAACATAATCAATGGCAAGATGGATAAAAAGGAAATGATCGAATACATCAAGGACCAGGAAATCAGGCAGGTAATAGATGCTACCCATCCATATGCGGTAGAGGTATCTAGAAATGCAATTGAGGCCTGTGAGCAGACAGATATCAAGTACATAAGGTTTGAAAGAAAGTCACTCTTGGACGAAATTAAATACCAGCAGGAATATGTAGTCGACACCATAGAAGAGGCCTGTGATATGGTTATGAAAAATAAGAACTGGGAAAATGTGCTTATAGCTACAGGAAGCAAGAACCTAGCTACCTATGTCAAGCTACTAAAGGGCAAAAAGCTAGTTGCCAGAGTACTTCCGACCAGTGAAGTAATAAGGAGCTGTGAGTCTATGGGCCTAAATGCAGACAATATAATAGCCCTAAAGGGGCCCTTTAGTAAGGATATAAATGTAGCCCTTTTAAAGCACTCCAAGATAGAGGTAGTAATTACCAAGGAAAGCGGCTTTGCAGGAGGCTTTATAGACAAGATTGAAGCCTGTGAAGAGTTGGGTATACCTGTTATAATAATCAGGAGAAGGACTATTGACTATCAGAGGATGATACACAGTGTTGATGAAATAGAAGAAGGATTGATATTTGGATAGGAGGCAGAATGGAGAATATAAAAAGGAAGGCCCTTTTGGTTATCAGCTTTGGGACTTCTCATATGGATACTAGGCAGAAGACTATAGAGGCCTGTGAGAAAAGGTTGAGGGACAGGTTCCCTGACTGTGACTTTTATAGGTCATGGACATCAAAAATGATTATAAAAAAGCTAAAGACTAGGGACAATGAGGAAGTACTTTATCCTAGTCAGGCCCTAGACCTACTTTTGGAAAGGGGCTACAAGGAGGTATATATCCAGTCTCTCCACCTAATTTGTGGTGAAGAGTACAACAAGATGATGAATATAATAGACAACTACAGGCATAAGTTTGACAAGATACTTGTTGGAAGGCCCCTGCTTACCAGTCTAGAAGACTATGACTATGTGACCGACCTAATAAAAGAGGTTAGTCTTGAAGATACTAAGCTTGATTTGAAGAGGTCAGCTAGTGTATGGATGGGTCATGGTACAGGACATCAAGCACATGCCTCATATGCAGCCATAGACTATAGGTTGAGTAGAAATTCTATCAAGGCCTACCTTGCGACTGTAGAGGGCTATCCTGAAATAGAGGACATGATATTCTTCCTAAAAAAGGATGGAATAGAAAAGATCCACCTTAGACCCTTTCTATTGGTAGCTGGAGACCATGCAAAAAATGATATGGCTGGCCAGGATGAGGAATCTTGGTTGAGTATACTAAGGGCCGAGGGCTTTGAAGTAGAGGTCCATATGGAAGGTATGGGTGAATTTGAGGCTATCCAGGACAAGTTTGTCGAAAACTTAGTTGATGCTATTGAAGAGGATAAGAGGATAGGCGTAGCTTGTCGAGACCAAGATGTGGAAGCTGGAAGGTTCTATGGTATAGGGACAGGACCTGGTGACAGTCAGCTCCTTACTATAAAGGCGGCCAAGACCCTTGATAAACTAGATATACTATACCTACCACAGGCAAAAATTGGTGGGGAGAGTAGGGTAAGGAAGATAGTAGACCCTTACCTAAGGCCGGACCTTGTCCTAAAGGAAAGACACTTCCCTATGTCCTACGATAGCCAGGAAAAGAGGGAATCTTGGGATGCCATATCTAAGGAGATAATAGATGATGTAAGGCATGGCAAGCAAGTAGGCTTTGTCAGTTTGGGAGACCCAATGCTGTATTCTACATATGTCTACCTACTAGATAGGCTGATAGACAGGATAGAAATCGAAACAATACCAGGTCTTAGCTCCTTTTCAAATATAGCAGCATCCAATAACTTCTCCCTAGCCATGGATACAGACCCAATGCTAGTATATCCGTGTACAGGGTCTATGGAGGAGATAGAAAGGATGGTAGATTTATTTGATTCTATAGTTCTTATGAAGGTCTATAAAAGATGCAGGCCAATAATAGAAATGCTTGAGGCCAAGGGTCTGGCAGACAAGTCTATTATGGTATCGAATTCTGCTATGGAGGAAGAGCTGGTTTATAGGGATATAAGCCAGGCTAAGGACCTAGACTCTTATTCTTACTTTACTACTATAATTGTAAACAAGAAGACCTACAAGGCTAATATATAGGATTTATGGACCAAAAACAATTAAAATAAATATGTCAAGATAATTAATATTTCTATAATAAATTAAATAAATTCGATTAAAAATATATAAAAAAATAGCATTGACAGTAAGATGGCCTTTTGGTGTCGTTACTTTGAAGGTCATTACCGTCAATGCCAGAATTTATGGAAAAATCTAGTTTACCTTGTTATTGCCTATAAAATAGGCAATAAACGAGTCTAGCCAATAGACTAGTCTATTAGGTCTTCTAGGCTAAAGGAAGACTCTTCAGAATCCCTTACCGGATCTGGACTAGGGGCATCATCTGCCATCTTCTTCCTCTTGCTAGAGGCCTTTTTTATATCCTTATTTTTTCTTTTTTCATTTTTCTTTAACTTTTTCTGAAGCTCAAGCAGGTTAAGCTTTTGAGTATTTTCCATAACCCTCTGCCTATGGACCTCTGGGTCCTCTAATATGCTGATAAAGCTTGCAAGCAGCATAAAGGCTCCGACTATAAAGCTCAGTACATATTCACCATAGATTATATAGGTAATTATATCAGATCCTATCTTGTGACCTAGTAGGTATGCCAAGAAAAACTTTGAAGCATAGGCTACAATTGCTACCGAAACGGCATAACAGGACCAAGTAGGGAAAAATCCGTCAAATAGGTGTAGAATCATATTGATAATAACAAATACCAGGATTGCCTGCAGTCCTATAAACATTAGCCATAGACTATTAGTGGAAACGCTTGGTGACAGGCCTATATAGGCAGGTAGTATAATACCCAAAGGTATTGCCAAGAGTGATATAAGAGGTCTAGCCGCTATAGTAGTATCCCTCTTGAAGAACCTAGTTAAAATAGGTATTACCAAGATTATAGAGATAAATATAGTGTAGAAGTAGACCGCCTTTCCATATATATCCATACCGAAGTCCTTGCAGGTAATGGCCGACATCCCCAGGCCTGCATAGACCATAACCAGCTAGGGAAGACATACTTTATCCTAAAGTTAAAGACGTATTTAATTGTAAATATGATCAAGATTGCCGTTTGAATGACGACACCTGCTACCCAAAAATAAAGGTTGGCCTTGTCAAAGAGCTCCTTCATCCATACAGATATCATTATCAATGACATAGGAAAGGATGAGAAGAGGGATAGGCCTACAGGTGATTTGATGCTAGTGTAAAAGCTAACTGGGCTCAAGAATATCTTGGCTATAGTTAGTATTAGTAGTATTAAGGCCACTATCATACACATGTCACTCAAAAAAGGAATCAAGCCCTTAAATATGTTTCCTAGAAGTACCCAAGCCAGGGCCAAGGCCGTGATTGGTAGGGGCATTCTAGCTATAAACTTTCTCAAAAAACCACCTCTTATTAAATAACTATATAATATTTTTATATACCTTAGTAATTATAGCACATTTATATGAATATTACTATAAGTTTGATTATTGGGGTCTAATATAGTAAAATTGGAGTTAGGATTATGCCTAGTAAGAAGGAGGGGTAACTATGAGTAAGAAGATATTTTCAAAGATAGATAAGATACCTAGGGGGAGGGCAAGCAACAAGATTAGCAAGCTATGTCTAGTCCTTGAGGGAGGAGCCTTTAGGGGACTATACAGCGAAGGGGTACTGGATGCCTTAATGCTAGCGGGTATAAATGCAGAGTGTACAATTGGTGTATCTGCAGGGGCCATGAATGGAATGAATTATGTATCTGGCCAGATTGGTCGAGCAGCCAGGATCAACCTTACTTACAGGCATGATAGCAGATATATAGGCCTAAAGGCTATCAAGACCAATAAGGGGGTTGTAGGTTTGATTTTGTAATGAACCAGATTGATGAGGAAGCCTTTGATGAGGAGACCTTCTTTGACAGGAGGAAGAGGTTTGTTGTCGTTGCTACTAACTGCCTGACTGGTAAGCCGGAATATTTTGACAGGGACCAGGTTGGAGACAAAATATACGATGCTGTCAGTGCATCTGCCAGTATGCCATTTATTTCAAAAATGGTTGAAATTGAAGGGGTTCCCTACCTAGATGGGGGCTGTAGCAACAAGATTCCTTATAGGTGGGCCCTAGACCAAGGATATGAAAAAATTATAGTAGTTAGGACCAGACCAAGCTCATTCAGGAGAAAGGTAAAGTCTAACCATCTAGTGACAAACAGGGTATACAAGTCCTATCCTGAATTTGCAGAGGTCCTTGCCAGGAGTGACCAGGACTACAATAGGCAGTGTGATGAGCTAACAATCTTAAATTCACAGAAGAGGCTATATGTTATCAGTCCATCTGTATTTATGGACGTAAATAGGTTAGAGGGAGACCTAGAAAAGTTGGGTCAGCTTTATAAGCTAGGCTTTGATGATATAGTAAGACAGATTAAGGATATAATGGCCTACCTATACCTGTAATATATTATATGGGAGCTTACTTATTTTAAAAAAAGGTGTTCATTTAGTAATATTTTTTGGTATAATAAAGATGATGGGTAAGTTTTAAAAGTTTATAAGGAGGAAATTATGGCATTAGTAAATACTAAAGAAATGTTCAAGAAGGCATATGAAGGTGGATATTCTATAGGAGCTTTTAACATCAGTGACTTAGAGCAGTTACAGGGTGTACTAGAGGCTTGTAAGGAAAGAAATTCTGCTGTTATAATCCAGGCTTCAAAGTCTGCTATATCATATGCAGGTATCGACACACTAGTAGAATTAGTAAAGGCTGCTTCTGAAGAAATAGGAGTAGATTGTGCCCTACACCTAGACCATGGTCCAAACTTTGAAATGGCTAAAAAGTGTATCGATGCTGGATTCACTTCAGTTATGATAGATGGTTCTCATCTTGACTACGAAGAAAATGTAGCTATTACTAAGCAGGTTGTTGAATATGCACATCCTAAGAATGTTACAGTTGAAGCTGAACTAGGTGTATTAGCTGGTACAGAGGATGATGTTACATCTGACGTACATAAGTATACTGAGCCAGACCAGGCGGTAGATTTCGTAAATAGAACTGGTGTTGATTCACTAGCTATAGCAATCGGTACTTCTCACGGAGCTTTCAAGTTCAAGGGCGAGGCTAAACTAAGATTTGATATACTAGAAGAAATCCAGTCTAAGCTACCAAACTATCCAATCGTACTTCACGGTGCATCTGCTGTTGACCAGGACGCTGTTGCTACTTGTAACAAGTTCGGTGGAGATATAGCTGGTGCCAAGGGTGTTCCAGTGGAAATGCTAAGAAAGCTTCTGAAATGGCTGTTTGTAAGATCAATATGGATACAGACCTAAGACTTGCAATGACGGCAGCTATCAGAAAGTTCATGGCAGAAAATCCTAAGGAATTCGACCCAAGAAAGTACCTAGGTGCTGGTAGAGATGCTATAAAGGAAGTTGTTCTTGGTAAGATAGATACTGTATTAGGTTCTAAGGATTCTTTATAGGAATTACTTAGGAGTAGGTATAGTTATTTAAATAAGCAAGCATAACCATAACTTATAAATAATAGAAACTTTTAGGGGAGGCTATGCCTCCTCTTTTTTAATGAAAAGGACTTATTTTAGCCCTTGATATCAGCTATAAATTTAGCTAAAAATGGATAAAAAAATAGGAGAGTCTATAAAAACTCGCCCTTACATCCATTATACAACAAAAAAGATATAATTTAAAGACTTTAATTAGTTATGAATCTCTACTATACTAAAAATAAGAAGTAAATAGGTTGAATTATCAATCTATCCGAAGGGAGTTGTTTTTATGAGAATAACAGTATCAGGAAAGAAGATAAAATTAACTGATGGAATTACGGGCTATATCGACAAGAAGTTCAGCAAGTTAGAAAAGCTGCTTGACCCTGAGGCAGAATTAAGAGTTACGGTAAGTGCAAACAAGAAGGAAAAACAGAAGGTTGAAGTTACCCTGGACAATATTAATGGACATGTCGTAAGAGCTGAAGATGTACAGGACGACCTGTATTCAGCTATAGACCTAGTGTGTGATAAGTTAAACAGACAGATTGTGAAATACAAGAATAAATTCAAGACTAGGGGCGCAGGAAATTCAACTATCAGGTTTGAGAATTTTGATGAATTAGTAGAAGAAGAAATCGACAGCCTACCAGGTGATACAGAACTAGTATTTGAGAGAAAGAAGAGGTTTAATCTTAGACCTATGTCAGCAGAAGAGGCTGTATTGCAGATGAACCTATTAGGACATGACTTCTTCCTATTCAAGGACCAGGATACCTTCGAGGTTTGTCTAGTTTATAGAAGGGGTGACGGGGGCTACGGCCTAATTGAGCAAGAATGATGAGACTCCTGAGAGGGTTGACATATAGAGATTGTTAATATACGATCTCACCTATTTTTTAGAGGACAGTATGTAATTACTGTCCTCTATGCTTTTAGCAATATATTTGATATAATAAGTATATACAATGAAAATAGAGGTGATAACTTGATAATACAAAAGCAATTTCAGATTTACGAACCTAAATTTGAACATGAATTATTTGGAAATTTTGATGAAAATATAAAGCTTATAGAAAAGAACATAAATACAGATATCCTCCTAAGAGAGGGGACTATTGTAGTTCTAGGAGAGGAAAAAAATGTAGAGACTACACTAGAGCTCTTGGGCCAGTTGCACAGGATGGTTGAGGTAGGCAAGACCCTGGACAGGCAGGCTATATTATATGCCATCGACCTTATGTTTGGAGGTAGTCAGGACAGGATAAAGGAGCTAGAAGATACTATAGTAATTACCAAAAAAGGTAATCCCGTAAAACCAAAGACCCTAGGGCAAAAGGAGTATGTCAACCTGATTGAAAACCATGACATTACCTTTGGAATAGGTCCAGCAGGTACAGGTAAGACCTACCTTGCAGTTGCCATGGCAGTAAAGGCCTTTAAGGCTGATGAAGTTACAAAAATAATCTTGACTAGGCCAGCAGTAGAAGCGGGAGAAACACTTGGATTTTTACCAGGTGATATGAAGGACAAGGTAGACCCATACTTGAGGCCCCTTTATGACGCCTTATTTGATATGTTTGGACCAGACAAGTTTAACAAGTTCCTTGAAAGAGGAATTATAGAGGTTGCCCCCCTAGCCTTTATGAGGGGTAGGACCCTAGACAATGCCTTTATTATACTGGATGAAGCCCAAAATACTACGCCAGAGCAGATGAAGATGTTCCTGACAAGGTTAGGCTTTGGCTCTAAGGCCGTAGTTACAGGTGATATTACCCAGACTGACCTACCTAGGTCTAGGCAGAGTGGCCTAGTCCAGGCGATTAAGATACTTGAGGGAGTAAAGGGTATAGGTTACAAGGAGTTGACTGAAAAGGACGTTGTTAGACATGAGCTAGTTCAGAGAATTATCAAGGCCTATGCCAAGCATGAAAAGAGGATGGAGTTTAAGGAAAAGTCCGGTGAAAGAAAGAAATCTAGAGCTGATAGGTCAGGAGATGGTGACTCAAGAGGAAAGAGTAGGGATAAAAAATGGAAATAATTTTTGAAGATAGACAGGATTTTGCAAGGCTAGACCAGGATATAATGGATAAGGTAAAGGCAGTAATCCTAGGTGTTCTGGCCTATGAGGGCTATGACGATGACTACGAAGTAAGCCTATCCTTTGTATCAAACGATGAGATAAGGGAAATAAATAGGGATTATAGGAAGATAGACAAGGTGACTGATGTTCTATCCTTTCCAATGTATGATGGTGAGGAGGTCGATGTAGACTTCGGGGCAATATCCCTAGGAGACATAGTGGTTTCCATAGAAAGGGCATCTGACCAGGCCAAGGACTTTGGTCATAGCCTAGAAAGAGAGGTATGTTTCTTGGTATGTCATAGCATGTTCCACCTGCTTGGCTATGACCATATGGAAGAGGAAGAGGCCAAGGAGATGAGGGCCAAGGAAGAGGCTGTACTTAGCCAGCTAGGAATTACTAGAAACTAAAGCTGATGGGGGATTTGTATGAATAAAGACCTGAGAGATGATAGGAATATAGATGAAAATATAGATGAAAATCTTAATAAAAAGACTAGTAGAGTAGACCTTGAGGACATAGATGAAATGATGATAGGTGAGTCAAGTGGCATGGAGGAAAAGAAGTCCTATAAGCCAGACAAGGAAAGACTCAAGGAAGAAAAGGATAGGGAGAGATACAAGGCCTTTAAGAAGAACAAGGACAAGAAAATAAAGCAGGGCTTTACCAAGTCTGTAAATGCTGCCATTGATGGTATCCTATATACCTTTAGAAGTGAGAGAAATATGAAGCTCCACTATTTGGCCTGCTTCCTGGTACTTATAGCCAGCCTATTCTTTGACTTTTCAAAGATGGAATTTATAGTTCTTCTAGGAGCTATTACCCTTGTTGTAATCACAGAAATGATAAATACAGCAGTAGAAAAAACCGTAGATATGGTAACCCAGGAGTACAACCCCCTGGCAAAGATAGCCAAGGACGTGGCTGCAGGGGCAGTATTAGTATCTGCCATATACTCAGTTGGTGTGGCCTACATACTATTTTACAAAAAGCTTACCCTACTTACAGGTAACCTGGTTTATAGGATAAGGGAGTCAGAACTCCACATCACCCTTATATGTATAGTGGTAGTCCTTATAGCAGTTGTGGTGGTTAAGGCCATAACATTTACTGGTACGCCCCTAAAGGGTGGAATGCCTAGTGGCCATGCAGCTCTAGCCTTTGCAATAGCAACATCTATCACCCTTATGACAGAGAGAGTTGAGGCATCTTCTCTTGCCTATCTGATGGCGCTTTTGGTGGCCCAGAGTAGGATAGAGGGAAAGATACACACCTTCTGGGAGACAGTAGCTGGAGCCATACTGGGGACCCTGGTGGCCATAGTTATATTCCAGCTTGGCTTGTTTTATTAAAATTTGAAAAATACTACCGTATATGGTATAATTAAAATGTTTTATCAAAATAAAAATAGGCATTTAAGGAGAAATATATGGAATATAAATCGGGTTTCGTCAGTATAGTAGGTAGACCTAATGTAGGTAAGTCTACACTGATGAACAATATGGTAGGTGAGAAAATCGCCATAATGAGCGACAAACCTCAGACTACAAGAAACACCATCCAGGCTGTATATACAGATGACCAGGCTCAGATAGTATTCTTGGATACACCAGGCATACACAAGCCAAAGAACAAGCTAGGACAGATGATGGTAAAGTCAGCCGAAGAATCTTTCAAGAATGTTGACTGTATCTTGTTCGTAGTAGATGACTCAGACAAGATAGGTAAGGGAGATTCTATGATTATAGACAACTTAAGAAAGGCCAAGGTGCCTGTATTTCTTGTAATCAACAAGGTTGACAAGATAGCCAACAAGGAGGATATATTTGACCTGATAAAGATGTATGATCAGGAGGGGGTATTCAAGGAGATAATTCCAGTATCGGCCCTAAAGAACTCAAATATTGACAGCCTTATAAAGGCTATAAAGCAGACCCTAGATGTAGGACCAAAGTACTTTCCTGACTATATGGTTACAGACCAGCCTGAGAGGGTCTTGGTTGCAGAACTAATCAGGGAAAAAGTGCTTCAGTATACTAATGATGAGGTTCCCCATGGCATAGCAATTGAAATTGAAAAGATGAAGGCCAGAAAGGACAAGGACATAGTAGATGTATCAGCAGTTATCTACTGTGAAAGAAACTCCCACAAGGGCATCATTATAGGTAAGAATGGTAGAAAGTTAAAGGGAATCGGAAAATCAGCGAGAGAAGAAATAGAATTTTTATTGGATACAAAGGTCAATCTTCAATTATGGGTTAAGGTTAAGGAAAATTGGAGAAACCTGACTAATTTTATTACTGATTTTGGTTTAAATGAAAATAGAGATTAAAAGGTGGTTATGATGGATAAAAAACAGGACTCGGCGCGAGAGTTGTACAATGAAGTTAAAGAAATGATTGATAAATCCAAGCTCATTGAGTTAAAGGAGACCTTAGAGGAGTACCATACGGTAGATATATATGATGTATTGATGGAGCTAGATGAGGTAGATAGGGTAAAGCTATTTGAAATACTACCCCTAGATACTGCTGCATCAATACTAGAGGAATGTGAACTAGACCTATTTATGGAGTTGATTTCAGAAATGGATGTAGACCATGTTAGGAGTATATTCGAGGAGATGTCACTAGGTGACCTTGCAGACATCCTAAGAGACATGGGAGAGGAAGAAAGAGAAAAGATTCTTGATATGGTCAACAAGGAGGATGAGACTGAGCTAAGAGAACTATTGGCTTATGTAGATGAAACCTCTGGTTCAACTATGAAGAAGGGCTATGTTACGGTAAATAAGAACCTAAGTGTCATGTCTGCTATCAAGCATATAAGGACAGAGGCAGTTGACGCAGATTCAATCTACTATATTTACGTACTTGACAATGATCAGAAACTAGTAGGTGTACTTTCACTTAGAGAACTATTCTTAGCCAAGGACTCAGAGATAATTGAGGACATAATGATGGAGAATGTCAGGTCCGTAAATGACAATGACGATAGGGAAGAGGCAGTAAAGATAGTTTCAAAGTATAATCTTGTTGCAGTACCAGTTGTTGATGACGAGGGTATCCTAAAGGGCATCATAACTATAGATGACATTATTGATGTAATGGAGGAAGAGGCCTCAGAGGACCTTTACAAGATTGCAGGAAGTAGTGAGAGAGAAAGAGATACTGATGAAGATGACAATTCTACCCTAGGTCAGCAGATTATATCTTGCGTGAGGGGTAGGTTAGGATGGTTGGTATTGACAGCAATCATCTCCTTTATAACAGCTATTATATTTATGAATTTTAAGAAGGTTATAGATAAGAATCTTATAGAATTAATCTTCTTGGCACCTTTAGTAGTAGCTTTGGGAGGTAGTGTTAGCAGTCAGTCATCATCTGTAACAGTAATAAATCTAACAGACAAGGACAAGGGCGTAGATGGCGTACTAATACTTAAGGAAATCATAAGTAGTTTGATTAATGGTATTGTAGTAGCTATAATTGCAGTTATTTTGCTGGCAGTATTTATAGGCAAGCCTGAAATTACAATGGTCGTAGCCCTAACTATTTTAATAAATATGGTACTAGGTGCATGTGCAGGTACCCTATTACCTATTATCCTAGCTAAGATGGATTCGGATCCAACGGCTATATTCTCACCTATAATGGCAGTATTAATGGATGTAATAGGAATAGGTGTTTACTATGTAATGATAAGCACATTCTTAATGTAGATAATTAGATGATGATATTAGATAGCTAAATTGGAATGAGAATTGCAATTTAGCTATTTTTGTTGATTTATGAGGTAGAAATGATAGTTTTAGATACGCAAGGTATAGTTCTAAGGGCCGTCAAATACAGGGACAAGGACCTGATACTTACTATATTTACTAGGAAATATGGCAAGGTTTCAGCCATAGCCAAGGGAGCCCAGGGACAAAAGAGCAGGTTTTTATCTGCATCCCAGCTTTTTTCCTACAACAACTACAACCTAAGAAAGCAGAAGGATATGTTTACCCTTTACCAGGCTGACAATATCAAGAGCTTCTATAATATATCCATGGACTTTGAGAGCTTCTCCTATGCCTCCTTTATAATTAAGCTGGTGGAGGCCAATATTGTGGAAGGCCAGCCAAATAATAGGCTCTTTGAACTTCTAGCCCAGACCCTATTTTTGTATTCTGAGAAAATAGACAATAAGAACCTGGTCTTAGATGCTTTTTTGCTCAAGTTTGTGGACTATATGGGCTATAGACCCAACTTGGATAGGTGCACAATATGTGGCAATAATAATTTGAAATATGCTGTATTTTCTGTCGAGGATGGGGGTTTGGTATGCAATAATTGCAATACCAAGGAAAAATTTTTTATAAAATTGGATCAAACTACTATATCACTTATGCAATATATACTAAATAATGATATAATAGTATGTAGCAAAGCAAAAGTTGCAGAGGTCTTGGTCAGGGAGCTCTTTTCTTTATTGAAGATCTACCTGGTCAATTATTTTGAAAATGTCAGTTTCAAATCCCTAGACCTCTTGAAAACTTTAAAATAATATCTATTTTTTTAGAACTTGAGAAAGGATGAAAAATATGGCACAGATAACAATTGAAATGGTAGATCAGGTATTGGATAGACTTCCATATGCAACATACAAGGAAGCCAGAGAAGCCTTAATCAAGACTGATGGTAATGTACTAGACGCAATTATATATATTGAGTCAGGTCAGAAGGATACGGGTTTTGAAACAAGAAGGAATCTATACGTAGGTTTGGGGAAAATATATCCCAGGAGTCAGAAAGAATAAGGGGCCAGTTAGGTGACCTATTTAAGAAGACTACTGTTGTCAGAATAATTGTAGAAAAAGAGGGCAAGGTGGTGCTAAATATACCTTTGACTTTAGGTGTATTAGGTGTAGCGGCCATGCCAGTCCTATCTTTATTAGGCCTATCAGCTGCAGTTCTTAGTAAGTACTCAGTCCTTATTACGGATGAGGCTAGTGGGGAAAGTGTTGATATGGGTAGCTTGACTCCAGAAAAACTAGAAATCCTAAAGGAGATTATATTTAACTCCTTCGAGGATATAAGGGGAACCTTCAAGAAGTCCAAGGATGTAGAGGAAGATGATTCAAGTGATGATATCATATATGAATTAATCAAGGAAGAAGACCCTAAAAAGGAAGATCCTGAAGAAAAATAAGGGCAAAGATAGGTCCAAGAAAGACTAAAGAGTGAATTATATTCCATAAATAGGTGGATGAAAAAAGAACCAGGAGGAAATATTTATGAATTTTCAAGAAATGATTTTGACTTTGCAAAATTTCTGGGCAAAGCAAGGTTGCATAATGACACAGCCATATGATGTGGAAAAGGGTGCGGGTACTATGAACCCTAACACTTTTCTTAGATCACTTGGGCCTGAGCCATGGAGTGTTTGTTATGTAGAGCCATCAAGGAGACCTGCAGACGGTAGGTATGGAGAAAACCCTAACAGGTTGTACCAGCACCACCAGTTCCAGGTAATCCTTAAGCCATCACCGGATGATATACAGGACCTATACCTAGAATCACTAAGGGCTATAGGTATCAATCCAGATGAACACGACATAAGATTTGTTGAGGACAACTGGGAGGCAGCTACTGTAGGTGCCTGGGGCCTAGGTTGGGAAGTCTGGCTTGACGGTATGGAAATCACTCAGTTCACTTACTTCCAGCAGGTAGGTAATATAGAATGTGAATTAGAGACCGGAGAAATTACTTACGGTCTTGAAAGAATAGGTATGTATATACAGGACGTAGATAGTGTATATGACCTAAAGTGGAATGATGAAATAACTTATGGAGAAGTTTTCAAGAGACAGGAATATGAAAACTCAAGATATGCCTTTGATGAGTGTAATGCTGAAATGCTATTTAAGCTATTTGATATGTATGAGGCAGAGGCGGTGCGTCTTGCTGAAATAGGCCTAGTAATACCTTGCTATGACTATGTATTGAAGTGTTCTCATACATTTAATACCCTAGAGGCTAGGGGGGCTATCGGTGTTAGCCAGAGGGCTGCCTTTATAGGTAAGATTAGGTCCTTGGCCAAGATAGTAGCAGAATCCTATGTTAAGCAGAGAGAAGAACTGGGATATCCATTATTGAAGGCAGGTGAAAGCAATGAATAATTATCTATTATATGAAATAGGCGTAGAGGAAATGCCATCAAGATTTGTGGAATCTACTCTTGGTCAGCTTAAGGACAACCTTACAAAGGCCTTGACAGAAAAGAGGGTTGGTTTCTCTGAAATAGAAACCTATGCGACACCAAGAAGACTAGTCCTAGTAGTAAAGGGCTTGGCTGATAGACAGGCAGACCTAGAAGAAGAGGTTAAGGGTCCATCTAAGAAGATTGCCCTAGCTGAGGATGGTAGTTTTACTAAGGCAGCCCTTGGATTTATGAAGGGCAAGGGTCTTGGTGAAAATGATGTATACTTCAAGGACCTAGACGGAACTGAATATATATATGCAACTATAAAGGAAGTCGGTGAAGATACAGAAAAAATTCTATACGATGTTTTAGGTGAAATAGTAAAGGCTGTAGTCTTCCCTAAGTCAATGCGTTGGGGTGGAAAGAACATGAGGTTTGTAAGACCTATTAGGTGGCTTTTGGCCTTGATGAATGATAAGGTAGTTCCAGTTAATATGGAGGGTATCATAGCTTCTAATAAAACTGTAGGCCACAGGTTCCTAGGAGCCAAGTCAATAGAGGTTACAAGCATAGAAGACTACCTAGCCAAACTAGAAGAAAACTATGTAATACTTGACCAGGCCAAGAGAAAGGCTATAATAAGAGACCAGATAGACAAGGTTGCTGCCAGCATAAATGGTAGGGTAGATATGGATGAAGACCTACTAGAAGAGGTAACTTATATAGTAGAATATCCAACAGCCTTCTACGGTGAATTCGACAAGGAATACGCCAGCCTTCCAAAGGAGGTAGTAAAGACTCCTATGAAGGCCCACCAAAGGTACTTCCCAGTAGTAGATGACAAGGGTGACCTATTGGCCAACTTCATTGCTGTTAGAAATGGAAATGACTACAAGATAGAAAATGTCAAGAAGGGTAATGAAAAGGTACTTGAAGCTAGACTAGCAGATGCCCTATTCTTCTTTAGGGAAGATAGGAAGAAGGCCCTAGTAGACTATAGGCCACAGCTTGATACAGTTGTATTCCAGGAAAAGCTAGGTACCCTATTAGACAAGTCAGAAAGACTTTATAAGCTAGCAGGAAGATTAGCTGATGAGATAGGTAGAGGTGTAAACAAGGACCTACTAGAAAGGGCGGCCTACCTATGCAAGGCAGACCTAGTAACTAGCATGGTATTTGAATTTGATGAATTACAGGGATATATGGGTATGGAATACTCAAAGCTAGACAAGGAGGACCCTATTGTATCTAAGGCTATATATGAGCACTATATGCCAAGATTCAGTGGAGATGAAATACCTCAATCTGCAGAGGGTGCTATACTATCAATTATTGATAAGATTGATACCATAGCAGGCTTCTTTGCAATAGGTATCCAACCAACAGGATCTGCTGACCCATTTGCCTTAAGACGTCAGTGTCTAGGAATATTGACTATACTACTTGAAAAGAACATAGAACTTGATATAGCAAGGCTTGCTGAATTAGCCCTTGACCAGTATTCTGGTGTGGACTTCGACAAGGCAGGTGTGGTTGACCAGATAGTTGCCTTCTTCAATGATAGGACTAGGGTAATGTTCAAAGACTTGGGTATTAGGTATGACGTTGTAGATGCTGTCCTAGCAAGTGATGAAAAGAATATGTCAGACCTATATGCTAGGGGCCAGGCTATAAATGCATGGATAGATAATCCAAGCCTAAACGATATGCTAGTAGCCTTTAACAGGGTATCAACACTAGCAGAAAAGGCTGAGGGATTAGATATAAAGGAAGTGAACCTTGTTGAAGCTGCAGAAAAAGACCTATATGCTAAGTTTGTACTAGTGGATAAGGAAATAGTTAACCTTATGGGACAGAAGAAGTATACAGAATCACTTGATGCCTTTGCTTCATTAAAACCAGCCATAGATGACTTTTTTGAAACGGTTATGGTAATGGACGAAAACCTAGATGTTAGGAACAATAGGCTAGCCCTACTTGCCAATATTTACAAGGCCATGCTAAAGATATGTGACCTATCAAAGATAGTTTACAAGTAAATTATAGAATATGGAACTGTAAAAGGTTTTGGAATTGAATCTGCTAGACCTTGGAGTCTCTTCGTGTGAGGGGACTTCAGGGTCTATTTTTATGCTTAAACAAGTAGTTTATAAGATAAAAAGAAATAAAAAAGTAGTTATAAAATTATCGAAAATTATTATCAAAAATTATTGACAGAGATTATCAACATTGTTATAATAAAAATAGATATTGGTTGATATAAAAAATCAGTATTTATACAAGAAAGGTTGGTATATTTTATGGCAGACGTAAAGTTTGAAAACATACTTGCATACTACTGCTCACCGGTCTTGACAGGGGCCAAGGTTTCTAACCTGGTATCCATTTCTAAAATGGAGCTACCTGACTATCGTAGACTAGTCCAGTATTATAATAAGAGATTTGAAAAATACGATATTAAGATTAATCCAATTTGCGAGTGTGGCCAGAGAATTTTAGTCTTTGTCTATAAACAGTCCCAGCTCTACCAGTACTTGAGGAGGACCGATGTAAATACGATATTGGAGGATTATGGTTACTCTAGCTCCTGGTCACTAAACAGGTACATTGCTACCTTGAAGACTAGGATGAGCAGGGGAGACTTCCCTCATGAAATTGGTGCCTTTTTAGGCTATCCTGTATCTGACATATTAGGCTTTATAGAAAATAATGGTAAGAACTACAAGTTCAGTGGCTATTGGAAGGTCTATGGTGATGCCGAAGAGGCCAAGGTCTTATTCGAAAGATATGATAGGTCTAGGTGCATGATGATGGAAAAGATGAGTTGTGGAGAGTGTTTGGAAAATATATTAGGCCAATTTAAAAATCAATTATACATAGCATAGGAGGATTTAGAAATGAAGAAAGTTGGAGTTTTTTATTGGAGTGGAACAGGTAATACACAGGCAATGGCAGAAGCTATTGGTGAAGGTCTAGCAAAGGCTGGAGTTGAATATGATGTAATCAATATTTCAAATGATCCTGGTAAGAGTGTAAAGGACTATGAATCTCTAATATTTGGTTGCCCATCAATGGGATCAGAAGTTCTAGAAGAAGCTGAATTTGAACCATTCTTCGAAGAAGCAGAAGGTTCAATAGGCGGTAAGAGAGTTGCTCTATTCGGTTCTTACGGATGGGGAGACGGAGAATGGATGAGAGACTGGCAGTCAAGAGTTGAAGCAGCCGGTGCTAACCTATTTGATGATGGACTAATCATTAATGAGACTCCAAATGAAGAAGGTATAGCCCTATGCGTTGAATTAGGAGAAACTTTCGCAAGATAGTTGATACTAGCTATATGAGATACCTCCGCAAGCATATATTAGCCTAAATGCATGCTGGTGAGATCGAGAGATAGTAAGACATTAATTAGCATATTGAGTGATTTGATTTATATAAGTAAATTAAGTCTTTTTGACATACCCAAAAGATAAAATAATCAATGAAAAGAGGCCTGCGCGATGGGTCTCTTTTTATTTACTTATATTCAGCCCGCTTGTATAATAGTTAATAAGGGGAGTGATATTAATGGATAGAATAGAATGGTATTATGGTAAAAGAAATATATATGCATCAGAATGGCCGGTTGAAAATCCTAAAGGGGTTGTTCAAATAGTCCATGGAATGATAGAACATATAGGCAGGTATGAAACCTTTATAAAGGAATTAAACCAGGAGGGCTATGTAGTTGTAGGCGAGGACCATATGGGACATGGCAGGACTGCAAGAGATAGGAAGAATTTTGGAGTCTTTACAGGTGGTTGGATGGACCTTGTTGAAGATGTGGCAGACCTACAGAGGCAGACTGCAGCCAAGTATCCAGGCCTAACTTATATAATGCTAGGCCATTCAATGGGGTCCTTTGTGGTGAGAACCTATGCATCCCTATATGGGGATCAAATAGATGGGCTTATTATTATGGGAACTGGCCAAGTGCCACTTTCTTCATCCTACTTTGGCATTGGTGTATCCAATCTTATTAAGGCCTTTAAGGGGGACAAGTATAAGAGTAAGTTTCTCCACAAAACCTCACTAGGATCATATAATGATAAGATAGATAATAATAGGACTGTATCTGACTGGTTGACAAGGGATGAGTCAGTAGTTGATTCCTACCTATCAGACAAGTATTGTAGGTTTATACCATCAGTGAGCATGTATTTGGCAATATTCGAAGGGGTTAACTATGTGGCCAAGAGGAAAAATATAGCTAAGATGCCTAAGGACCTACCAATACTTTTGATATCAGGCCAGGAAGATCCTGTTGGGGACTATGGAAGGGGAGTGGACAAGCTGTATACAATACTTGAAGAGGAAGGCTTTGAGAAAATTACTAAAAAGCTATACCCATCCTGTAGGCATGAGATTTTGAACGAGATAAATAGGGAAGAAGTAAAGGTTTTCATTTTTGACTGGATTGATAATATATAGAAAAATATACAGATTATCTTATTTTGTGGTATAATAGATTTTAGGTTATAGTATTATTTTTTAATTTATATTTTTTAAAAGAAAGGAAAATGTGATAATGAGTGCTAAGAAATTATCAAAAGAAGCTTACGGTGGCGTAAAGGGTGAAGATTATATACCTTACAATACCGATAAGACTAAAAGAGGTTCGAATACTGTTGTCATGATTATAGGTATAATCCTAGCTATAGTATTTGCAGCTTCAACAGCTTATTCAGGAATGAAGGCTGGTTTAACAGTTGCAGCAGGTATACCAGGATCTATAATTGGATCTGCCTTTATTGCAGCTTTCGCAAGGCAGAAGGGGCTATTAGGTAAGAACCTTGTTCAGGGTATGGCCAGTGGTGGTGAATCAGTTGCCAGTGGTTTAATATTCGTATTACCAGCAGTCCTATTAATAGGAAGCAAGATATCTTTTGTTGAAGGTCTTGTAATTGGTCTAGGAGGTGTCCTATTTGGTCTAGGAGTTGCTTCTCTAGTTCTTGACTACCTAATAATAGAAGAGCATGGTAACCTAATGTACCCAGAATCCATGGCTATATCTGAAACCCTAGTAGCATCTGAGGGTGCTGGAGATTCAGTTAAGTTCATGGGAATAGGATTTGTAATCAGTGGTATTATAACAATTTTAACAGGTTCATTCCTTAACCTATGTAACAATGTTTACAGTAAGTTAGGAGAATCTTTCTACAAGTTCAAGTTTGAAATAGAAGCTAATCCACTACTATTAGGTATAGGATTTATAGTTGGTTTAGAGGTTTCTATATCAATGTTTGCAGGATCTATTCTTTCAAACTTTGGTATACTTCCTTTGATCGGTTACTTCTCTGATATGGCTCACAATGGTCACCACGTATGGAACAATGCTTCAGTAGCCATTGGTCAAATGGATGTAAACACAATCTCAGGTGCCTATGTTAAGTATATCGGTGCAGGTATGATGCTTTGTGGTGGTGTAATCGGTGCTATCAAGCTTATCCCAGTTATAGTTTCATCAATCAAGCAGACAATGGGTGCTAAATCTGCTGGTGCTAACCAGGAAGGTGCAGGCGTTCAGAGATTAATACTATTAGGTGGTATAGTAATAGGCTTCATAGGTGCTGTAATGGTATCTGGAAACATATTAATGGCTATAATAGGTATAGTGATTTCATTCATCCTATCAGCCCTATTCGTAATAGTTGCAGGTAGATTGACAGGTACTATAGGTACTTCAAACCTACCAGTTTCTGGTATGACAATAGCATCTCTAGTTATAGCAACTCTAGTATTCGTTGTTGCAGGTTGGACTGATCCAGCAAGCAACAAGTCTCTATTGATGTTCGCATCATTTATAGTTGTTGCTATCGCTATGGCAGGTGGATATGCCCAGTCTCAGAAGGTTACATTCATAATCGGTGGCAATGAACCAGAAATGCAGAAGCACTATGCTATATCAGGTATCCTAGGTGTTGTTATAGTTGTTGGAGTTATGATCCTACTTGCTGACCAGTTGGCAGTAACAGGAGCTAACCCTCCTTTCGCCCTACCACAGGCTAACTTGATGGCTACACTTACATCAGGTATAATGTCAGGAGACCTACCATGGGTAATGATCATAGTTGGTGTTGTAATGGCCCTATTTATGTTCTTCCTTGACCTACCAATAATGACAGTTGCTATAGGTTTCTACCTACCAATATCTACAAGTTCTATCATCTTGATAGGTGCTCTAGTTAGAGTTCTTGTAGAAAAGATGGCTAAATCTGAAGCTGAAAAGGCAGCAAGAGTATCAAGAGGTGTAAGTTTATCTTCTGGTCTAGTTGCCGGTGGATCTATAATAGGTCTAATAGGTATCATACTTCAGGTTGCTGGTGTTGTTGGTGGACATACTCCAGAAGGATTTGCTGCTGGCAATGGAATGGCCCTAGTATTATTAGCTGCCATGGTAATTGCTACATTTATTGCAATAATGGCTACTAAGGTCAAGCTACACGACGAAGAATAATATATAGGCGTAAATTAAAAATAAAGGCTAGGAGGCTTTATATAGGCTTTCATAGTTAAAAAGACCCAGTTTGAGGACTAATCAGACTGGGTCTTTTTGGTATGACGGGCATGCCGATAGTTAAGACCAGCCTATATCTTAAAATTAGGCTTTGAAAGATATAGTGGTATTTTTAAGTGAAAACTCCATAATTATGGCATTTTTTGCTTGATTTTGACAGGTTTTTTTGGTATTGTTATAAATAAGAAGAAAAAGTGGGTAAAAGCCCTTAATTATATAAGAAAAGGGAGGACTTTATGAGAAAGTTAATTTTTGTGTTTTCATTCCTATTGCTGACATCTATGGTCTTGGTAGCTTGTGGATCGACTAGCCAGAGGAATACCAGTCAGGCCAACCAGTCACAGACTCAGTCTAGTACTAAGGGGTCTGACCAGCAAGGCAGGGATAAGAAAAAGGACAAGACAGGCAAGAGTCATACTGTAGTAATAGATCCAGGCCACCAAGAGGCAGCTATGAATGACTTGGAGCCAATTGGACCAGGGGCTAGTCAGTCCAAACCAATGCTTGCATCAGGAACGACAGGGGCCGTAACAGGTGTTCCAGAGTACCAGCTGACTTTAGATGTATCCTTGAAGCTTAGGGACCAACTAAGGGCAAGAGGCTATGAGGTTGTAATGATAAGAGAGGACAACCACTGTCCCATTTCTAACAAGGGAAGGGCAGAAATTGCAAATAGGTACAAGGGGGCTGTATTTTTGAGGATACATGCCAATGGTGACTCAAATCCAGCTACATCAGGGATCTTGACTATGTGTCCAGCCAGTGATAACCCATATGTACCAGAGATTATAGGGGATAGTAAGCGACTTTCTCAGCTGGTTTTAGACCAGATGCTAAAGTCTACTGGGGCTAAAAGTAAGGGAATAATAGAAACCAACAAGATGAGTGGTATAAATTGGTGCAAGATACCGGTCACTATCATAGAGATGGGTTTTATGTCTAATCCAGAGGAGGACAGGCTAATGCAGACAGAGGACTACCAGGACAAGCTAGCAGAGGGTATTTCTGATGGTGTGGACAGGTACTTTGAAATATAAGAAGTGAATAAAAGAAAAAACGATAGAAATAAACAATTAATATGAACAAAACAAACAAAATGAAAAAACAGTAGAAATAAACAATTAATATGGAATTAAGGAGATTAAATCAATGCTAACAGAAGAGAGACAGGCCTACATATTAGACAGGATTAACAAGTTTAATACTGTTAAGTTGAAGGACCTAGTAATAGAATTAGGGGCTAGTGAGTCGACGATAAGGAGGGACTTTGACGACCTAGAAGACAAGGGACTCATAAAGAGGGTTCACGGTGGTGCCATGAGTATAGACGGTGCCTTTACCTTTGATAATACAATTATAGAGAGAAGTGAGAGGGCCCTAAGTGAGAAAATAGCCATAGGAAGATGCTGTGGTGATCTTGTAAAGGATGGGGATTTTATATATATAGATGCAGGAACTACATGCTATGAAATAATTCCCTTCCTAAGGGGTAAGGATATAGTAGTTGTTACAAATGGAATACATAATATAGATAGGCTGTTGGATAATAACATAAAGACCTATATACTAGGTGGCTATGTAAAACCCATGACTAAGGCCCTGATAGGTGAAGAGGCAATTCTGGAGATGGGCAAGTATAGGTTTACTAAGGCCTTTATAGGGGCTAATGGAATTAGTGCCAACTCATCAATAACTACACCAGATATCAGTGAAGCCAATATAAAGGCAGAGGCTATCAGGAGGTCAAAGGATGTTTATGTCGTGATAGATTCTAGTAAGTTTGGCAAGGTATCCTTTGCCAAGATTTGCGACTTGGATGAGGTTTCAATAATCACAGATGCAAAGAAGGAAGGAATAGACAAGAGAATAGTTGAAAATACTAGGATAATTAGTGTAGAATAAAAGTGAAAGAAATTGAAAGAAAATTATAAAAAAACGGTTGATTTTAGAAGTATTTTTTGTTATACTAGGCATATAGTGATAGAAAATAAAAGAAAATAATATATTATGATAGAAAAGAGGTGTATTTCATGATATATTCGGTAACACTTAATCCATCTATTGACTACATAGTCCAGCTGGAAGAATTTAGCGAAGGAAAGCTAAACAGGTCAGAGGGTGAATATGTAAATGTCGGTGGAAAGGGAATAATGGTGTCTAAGCTACTTACTAATATAGGGGTAGAAAACAAGGCGCTAGGATTCCTAGGTGGCTTTACGGGTGACTACATATATTCTTGGTTCAAAGACCAGGGTATGGCAGAAGATTTTACCAAGGTAGGCCAAAATACGAGGATAAATGTCAAGCTTAAGGGCAACCAGGAAAGTGAAATTAACGGCAAGGGTCCAAGTATAAGCAGTGAGGAGGAAAAAGACTTTTTGAATAAGCTGGCAGGTCTAAACAAGGGTGACACAGTCATTATATCAGGAAGTGCAGCCCCAGGACTTAGCAAGGACATATTTGACCAGATAATTAAAATCTGTAAGGAAAAGGAAGCTGACTTCGTGATAGATACAAGTGGCCAGGCCCTAAGAAAGGCCATATACCTAAAACCTCTATTGATCAAGCCAAACTTCGACGAGGTAAGTGAGCTTTTTGGTCAAGAATTCACTAGTAAGGATGAAATAATCCCATATGGTAAGAAGTGCTTAGAGATGGGAGCCCAGTATGCCATAGTATCAATGGGTGGAGACGGAGCCCTATTCTTCGACGGAGATAGCGTCTACTATGCACCAGCTGTAGAGGGTGTCCTAGTGAACTCAGTAGGTGCTGGAGATTCAATGTTGGCTGGCTTTGTAGGAAGTATAAAGAGTGGACTAGAGCCACTAGAAGCCTTTAAGTGGTCGGTTGCAAGTGGAACGGCTACTGCATTTTGTCAGGATATAGCGACTAAGGACCAGATTGATGAAATCTATAGGAAGATTAAGATAGAAAGATTATAATTGGCGGGCACTTATAGGATGTCAGCTTAAAAACTTATATAAAAAAACAAAAGGTAATGGTTTTAAAATTTGTAAAGGAGAAATTATGAAAATTTCAGATTTGTTGAAAAAAGAAATTATGATTATGGACCTTAGTGCAGACACTAAGGAGGGCGTAATTGATGAAATGATCGCTAAGTTAAGCGAAAAGAACATGATAAACGACCCTGTAGCCTTCAAACAGGAGATTATGAACAGGGAAGAACTATCATCAACAGGTTTAGGTGATGGTATAGCAATGCCTCACGCTAAGACTAGTGCAGTAAATACACCTTGTGTTCTTTTTGCTAGAAAGTCCCAGGGACTTGACTATGATTCATTGGATGGTCAGCCAGCCTACCTATTCTTTATGATAGCGGCAGAGGATGGGGCTAACAATACTCATATTGAAACCCTAGCCAACCTATCTAGACTTCTATTAAAGCCAAACTTCATAGATTCACTAAAGGCTGCCAAGGATGCTGATGAGGTCCTAGCCCTAGTAGAGGCTGGTGAAGCAGAGGTTAATGAAGCCAAGAAGGAAGAAGCCAATGCTGTAGTGGACCAAGAAAAGCCATTAGTTGTAGCAGTTACTGCTTGTCCAACTGGTATATCCCATACATATATGGCAGAGGATGCCCTTAAGGAGCAGGCCAAGAAGATGGGTGTAAACATCAGGGTTGAGACAAATGGTAGTGATGGTGCCAAGAACGTATTAACGAAGGAAGAAATAGAAAGGCTGTAGGTGTAATAGTTGCGGCTGACAAGAATGTAGAAATGGACAGGTTTGATGGTAAGCACCTGCTAAAGACACCAGTTAGTGAAGCCATTAGAAATCCAAAGGGCCTAATCAACAAGTCATTAAACAAGGAAGGTATTATATTCAAGGCTAGTGGAGAGGCCAAGTCTCAGGACGATAAGAAGGAAAAAACCTCTATAGGAGGCAAAATATACAAGGATGTAATGAACGGTGTATCTCATATGCTGCCATTCGTAGTTGGTGGAGGTATCCTGATAGCAGTATCATTCATGGCAGAGAGTTCATTTGGTCAAAATAGCCAGATTTATAAGTTCTTGATGGATATTGGTGGTAATGGTGCCTTTACAATGCTAATACCTATCTTGGCTGGTTATATAGCAATGAGTATAGCTGATAGACCAGGTCTTATGCCAGGTATGGTCGGCGGTCTTCTAGCAGTAAATGCGGGTTCAGGTTTCTTGGGTGGTCTAGCTGCCGGTTTCATTGGTGGTTATGTAGTACAATTCCTAAAGAAGTTGACAGCAGGTATGCCTAGGTCACTTGATGGTATCAAGCCTATGATTATCTATCCGGTATTTGGTTTGTTATTGACAGGATTGATTATGCAGTTTGGTATAAACCCAGTATTCGCAGGTATCAACAAGTCAATGAATACAGCCCTTACTCACTTGGGTACAGGTAATGCAGTCCTTCTAGGAGCAGTCCTAGGTGGTATGATGGCAGTAGATATGGGTGGTCCGGTAAATAAGGCAGCCTATACCTTCTCAATAGGTGTATTCACAGCTACTAAGTCTGGTGCCTTCATGGCAGCGGTAATGGCAGGTGGTATGGTTCCACCTTTGGCTATAGCCCTAGCTACAGTAGTATTTAAGCATAAGTTTACAGAAAAGGAAAGAGAGTCTGGTATGACTAACTGGTTATTGGGTGCAACATTTATCACTGAGGGTGCAATACCTTTTGCAGCTGCGGACCCAGTAAGAGTAATCGTGAGCTCCGTGATAGGATCAGCTATTGCAGGTGGTTTAACCCAGCTATGGCATGTAAATGCCCCAGCTCCACACGGTGGTGTCTTGGTTGCCTTTGTAATGAACCCTCACCACGTATTGTTCTTCTTCTTATCAATTATTATAGGTACAGTGATATCAGGTATGATCTACGGTATCTGGAAGAAGACTGCTTAGAATTAAGCAATCTATAAAAACAAAGCTGCCCCCTAACAAGGCATGCAAATTTTACAAAAAGCACATAAATAAAAACTTTAAAATAAACATAAATCTAAAATAAATAAAAACGGTTGATTGTATAATCAATTTGTACAACTGAATAAAAAAATGATTCATTGCGAATCCTGTGTTAAAATATAAGTCGCTAAACAAATTCTACAGGAGGATCACAATGAATCAACTTAATTTTAACACAGAAAAGAGAAACTTTAAACACCTAAGTGAGTATGAAAGAGGAGAAATTTATGCCATGATCAAATTAGGTTGCTCAATATCTTCTATTGCCAGGCACCTAAAAAGGTCAAGAACCACTATTTACAATGAACTTAAACGCGGTAGCGTAGAACAAATAAAAAATGGCCGCAAGGTCATAGTCTATTATCCTGATGCAGGACAAGCCCAGTATGAAAGAAACAGGGAAAACTCAAAAAAGAAGTTCAAAGCATTGGAATGTATTGACTTTATCAGATTTGTTGAAGCATCATTTAAGGAAAAGTTTTGGTCCTTGGATGAGTGTTATGGTAGAGCAAGGTTGGAAAAATCTATTTGAAAACACAGTCTGCACAAAGACACTATACAACTATGTTGAACGTGGATTTTTGAAGATAAAAAACGTGGATCTACCTCAAAAACTAAAAACAATTCCAAAGTCTACAAAAGTCAGAACAAATAAGAAAAAACTTGGAAAATCAATATCTGAAAGGCCAGAAAATGTAGATTTTAGAGTAGAATTTGGACATTGGGAGATAGATACCGTAATTGGCAAAAAAACCTCAGACCAAGATGTTTTTGCTGACGATAATAGAACGAAAAATCTAGATATTATAAAGCTATAAAAATCGATTCCAAGTCTTCAAAAACCAGTAAATGATGCACTTTTTAGACCTTATAATGGAAAGTAAAACAAAAAGTTTCAAAAAGTATTCAAGACAATAACAAGTGACAATGGTTCAGAGTTTTCAGGACTAAGTGATATTGAATCACTCGTATCCATATACTTCTGTCATCCCTACTCTTCATTTGAAAGAGGTAGCAACGAAAGGCATAATGGTATATTGAGACAATTCATTCCTAAGGGAAGGAGTATAAATGACTTTAGTGAAGACGAAATCATGTATTATGTTGACCTAATAAATGCTAAGCCTAGAAAAATTCTTGGATACAAAACTCCTGAAGAAATCTTCGATGAAGAGATGGATAAGATATACTCTACGAGTGTTGTGGCTTAAAGTATAAAAGCCTTCCTGTAAATACCAGTTTACTCGCCCTAAAATACTAGTCAAGACTAAAATGAATAGGCTAAGCCTAGTCTTGACATATATTTCAGGTCAAGTTCTGATATTTTGGCAGGAAGGACAAAAAGTGTACAAATTGATATTGCAATTTTGGAAATAAATAAAAACACAAAAACACTAAATATATGATTAGTAAGGGAGTCTCTCTTGGCAATAGCTAAACTACTGCTAGGAGGACTTCTTTTTTATACACATACATGTATTAAAAGCCTGTACTTTATGATATAATTTTTAGGTAAGAAGTAGATGACTTTTGGAGGTGGAATTATGGACGAAAGAGTAGCCGTTATAGGCGCTATCTTGGAGGACCCTACTAGGTCTCAGAGTCAATTTAATAGGATTGTTGCTGAATACCATGACCTTGTCAGGGGTAGGATGGGTCTGCCGCTTAAGGACAAGTGTATGTCAGTCATCAGTATCACGGTAGTTGGTACTATGGACCAGATAAATACCATGACAGGTAGGTTGGGTAATCTAGAGGGGGTCACAGTAAAGACAGCAATTTCAAGGTAGGTATGGGTAGCCTATTAAAGATATATTTTATAGAAAGAATGATGGTTTATGAATAAAAGAGTATATAAGCTAATAAATGACCTTTACTTTGATCATGACCTTAGGGAAGAGGACTTGTTATATCTCTTAGATAATATGGAATCCGAGGACAGGGACTATCTGCTTGGCCTGGCTTATAATACCAGGAACAGTCATTATGGCAAGACTGTATATATGAGGGGCCTAATAGAGTTTACAAACTACTGTAAAAGAGAGTGTAAATACTGTGGTATCAATACCTTCAACAAGGATGTCAAGAGGTATAGGATGACAAAAAAGGAAATATTAGATACCTGTAAGTTAGGCTACAGGCTTGGTTTTAGAACATTTGTATTCCAGGGTGGAGAAGATCCATACTTTACAGATAAGCGTATCTGTGATATCGTAAAAGCTGTAAAGAAACTATTTCCTGATGTGGCTATAACCCTGTCTCTAGGTGAGAGGCCAATAGAGTCCTACAGGGCTATAAAGCTGGCTGGAGCTGACAGGTATTTGCTTAGACATGAAACCTCAAACCCAAGCCTATATAGGTGGCTGCATCCATTTTCTAGCCTTGATTCTAGGGTTGGATGTCTATGTAGCTTGAAATATACAGGTTTTCAGACGGGGGCAGGCTTTATGGTTGGCCTACCATGGTATACCAACAAGGACTATGCTCGTGACCTTAGGTTCTTAAAGGACTTGAAACCTGAAATGATAGGTATAGGTCCTTTTATACCACATTCAAGTACCTCTATGAAGGACTATTCACCTGGGACTTTAGACCAGACGGTGTTAATGCTGGCTCTTATAAGGCTCTTGCTGCCAAAGGTACTCCTACCTGCAACTACGGCCCTTGCAAGCATAGGCCAGATGGGTAGGAAGAAGGGCTTGGATGCTGGAGCAAATGTAATAATGCCAAATTTAACCCACTGAAATACAGGGGTGACTACAGCCTTTACAACAATAAAAAAAGTACGGGCAGTGAATCTGCTGAATCACTAAGGTTGATAAGGCAGGAGCTAGAAGCCTATGGGTATAGGGCAGATATGTCCAGGGGAGATAGCAAGATGTGCGACTAGTCGAGCTAGGGTTAAAATATATTTATAACCCTTCTTGGTAAGTCTATTAAATGTATTAAAAATCTGACAAAAAAGAATTTCTAATTTGAAAGGTGGACAAGATGAATAGGAAGAGATTTGACGAAAATGTAAGTATAGATAGAGACTATATTCTATCTTTAATTGATGGTGCAAAAAATACTAGTAGAGAAGACATTGACAGGATATTGGAAAAGGCCACACATAAGAAGGGGCTTGACCATGCTGAGATTGCAGCCTTGCTTGAAATCAAGGACCCAGACCAGGTCCAGAAACTTTATGAGGTTTCAGGTAGGATCAAGAGGGATGTCTATGGAAACAGGATAGTATTGTTTGCACCTTTATATATTAGCGACTATTGTGTGAATAACTGCATATACTGTGGATACAAATGTAAGAATAAATTTAATAGGAAGCGTCTGACTATGGATGAAATCAGGCGTGAAGTAGAAATTCTTGAGGAAATGGGCCACAAGAGGTTGGCCCTAGAAGCGGGTGAAGACCCTCTAAACTGTCCGATTGACTATGTTCTAGAGGCAATAAATACCATCTATGATACCTATGAAAAAAATGGGGTCATCAGGAGGATAAATGTGAATATAGCTGCTACTACTGTTGAAAACTACAAGGCCCTAAAGGATGCTCAGATTGGTACATATATCCTATTCCAGGAAACATATGACAAGGAGGTATATGAAAAAATGCATCCCAACTGTTTAAAGGGGGACTACAACTACCACTTAACAGCCTTTGACAGGGCTATGGAGGCAGGCATAGATGATGTTGGAGCAGGTGTCTTATTTGGTCTTGCAGACCCTAAGTTTGAAGTCCTAGGACTTATGATGCATAACGAGCACCTAGAGAAAAAGTACGGTGTAGGCTTCCATACCATATCAGTTCCAAGGCTACGTCCAGCCGAGGGAGTTTCACTTGAAACCTTTCCACACCTACTGGATGATGATATGTTCAAAAAGATTGTTGCCATCATTAGGCTGGCAGTCCCATACACAGGTATGATTCTGTCAACTAGGGAAGATGAGGACATGAGAAAAGAGCTTATAGAATATGGTATTTCACAGATATCAGCAGGTTCATGTGTCGGTGTTGGAGGCTACCACGAGTCTATGGTTGGAGAAAATATAGGCCAGTTTGAGATGGCAGATGATAGAAAGCCAATAGAGGTAATCGATGACCTTATTGACCATGGATATATACCAAGCTACTGTACAGCCTGCTACAGGTCTGGTCGTACAGGAGAAAAGTTTATGAATATTGCTAAGTCGGAGAAAATCCACTATATGTGCAAGCCAAATGCCCTTACAACTCTAATGGAATATGCAGTTGACTACGGGAATGAAGAATTCTTAGAAAAGGCTGAGAAGTTCGTCAGAGACCAGGCAGATGAGATAGATAGAGAGGATATAAAGAAGTTTACCCTGGATAATATAAACAAGCTAAAGGATGGAATCAGGGACTTATATATATAGGTGAAATTAGGATGAATAATACGCCGATTGCAAACAGGAAGACCATAGTCCTAGCAGGTAAGAGAAATAGCGGCAAGTCAAGCCTCTTTAACCTGATATTGGGCCAGGATATGTCTATAGTATCAGACTATGCAGGCACAACGACAGACCCAGTAGGAAGGAATATGGAGCTAATAGGTTATGGACCAGTAAGGATAATAGATACAGCCGGCCTGGATGACCTGGGTGACCTGGGTCAAATGAGGGTTAAGAAGACCCAGCTAGAAATTGGGGAGGCAGACTAATTGTCCATGTCTTTAATGCTGGATATGAAGGAAGACAGGACCTCCTAGATGCTAGGGACAGGTATAAAGAACTGAATAAAAGGGCCATTTATATTTTTAATAAGTGTGATAGCCTGGAAGATATAGGGGACTATAAAAGGTCTATAGGGCAAGCATCTGACTGCCTGTTTACATCTATAGGGCAAGACAATCAGGCTTTAAAGGATAGGCTATCTAGATTTATAGCAGACAATATAGGTAGGCTAGAAGAGGATAGGAGCCTCTTAGACGGACTAGCCAAGCCTGGTGACACAGTAGTCTTGGTAGTACCTATAGATTCAGAGGCACCAAAGGGTAGGCTCATCCTACCCCAGGTCCAGATGGTTAGGGCCTGCCTTGATGAAGCTATAATTTCTATAGTCGTGAAGGATACAGAACTTGAAGCCGCTCTTGATAAGATTCAGTCTATAGACCTAGTAGTTACAGACTCTAAGGTTTTCGACAAGGTGGCTCAAATACTGGATGAGTCTGGAAGAAATATTGATTTGACTAGCTTTCTATAGTATTTGCCAGACAAAAGGGTGATATAGGTGTATTTCTAGAGGGGGCGGCTTACCTAGATAGCTTGAAGGATGGAGATAGGGTCCTGATAGCAGAATCCTGTACCCATACGACGTCACATGAGGATATAGGCACTGTCCTGATACCAAACCTTATAAGGAAAAAGACTGGTAAGGATTTAGTCTTTGAATTCTCCCAGGGGAAGCTAGATGAGACTGACCTATCCAGGTTTGCCCTAATGATCCAGTGTGGTGGCTGTATGATGACTAGAAACAATATGATGAATAGGATAGGCTTGGCAGGCCAATCTGGCATACCAATCACCAACTATGGGGTTGTCTTAGCCTACCTAAAGGGAGTATTTGACAGGGCTATCTACTAGGACAAATTTACCTATATGCCTACTTGGACCCTCTTTACTGACCGGTTAAAAAAAATAAAATACCAGCCTGAAAAAATAGGTATAAATTAAAGAAATAAAGAATTGCAAGTCTTAATTCTGCATGCTATACTAGTGTAGGAATGATGTTAGTTTAATAATATTAAGTAGGGAGGATTTTGATGAGCGCTTTATTTGCTTTAGGTTTGGGAACAGGTATTTGTTGTGGTATATGGGGAGCAATTTCTTCAATCCAGTCTCTAGGACTTGTTACTTGGATAGGTTTTGCTGGGTGTACAGCATATTTTGCTTCTGGTAAGCACGGTCTAGAGGGTGTCAAGACAGCGATTTTGTCTACCTTATCAGGTATGATATCTGCCCTTGTAGCAATGTATATATCTGGTCTAGTACCAAATGTAGTAGCTATATCATTTATAATGACAGGTGTAATATCAGCAACTATGTGTTGGCAGGCTAAGGCCAAGGAATTGTGGTTTATACCGGGTGCCTTTATTGGATGCTTTACAACATTTGGAGCAGCCTCAATGGGTATAAATGTTATGAGTGGTGACATAATACATGTAATTTTGTCCTTCTTGTGTGGTGGAGTTTTAGCCCTATCATGTGACAAGAGTGGCCAGTTCTTACTAAAGAAGTTTGGTAAGGAAGAGGAAAATTAATAAAATACTAGCATAAAAATAGGTCGTGGATTTCCTGCTTGATAGGGGGAAATACGACCTATATTTTTTAGTCGAATATAAGCTCATAGAAAATTTTTACAAAAAATTATAGGCACTCTCTCATAAAAATACCTATAAATATCATATGAAAATTCAAGAGTCTATCATAAAAAGTCGAAAAAAATGAATTAATCCATCCACTTATGGATAAAAAAAATAATTATACTTATATAAAAAAATTAAAAATTTTTATGTATAATATAAAGGACAAAAGGAATATTAAATAATGTTAAAAATATGTGAAGATTGAATCGTATAGAGTATAAATATGGCTTATAAAAGCACATAGTTAGGACTCGGTACATTTAAAAATAAGAGGAGGTTATAAGATGAAATCACAGGACAATATTTTTGAAAGTAAGTCAGGTATCAGACTGGATACACCAGCAAAGGATCTTTTTGAAAGGTTTAGCTACCTAAAGGAATATATAATATCTGTAAATCCAAGATTCAACCAGCTGCAGTATCTTGCTGCCAATGGTGACCTAGCCAAGATGAATGTAAGTGATTTGGCTGAGCTTGGTCAGATGCCAGCAGAATCCCTAATATATATGATGGAGTCAAGGATTTCGGAAGAGTAGGGTCAAAGGACTTGATTTTTATGAGGCTTGACCAGTTAATTTATTTGGAATAATCATACAAGTCCAGTCCTGAATTTATTAGTTTAATCTATAGGAGGTATAATATGGATATATTAGAGTGCATAAGGTCTAGGAGAAGTGTTAGAAGCTTCACTGACCAGGAATTAACTTATGATGAAATTATGGAATTGATCGACCTAGGTATTTGTGCCCCAACAGGCCAGTACCGCCAGCCTTGGGGATTTGTAATAATCCAGGACCCTGAGGAAATCAAGAGGTGGTCGGACATAGGAAAGGTAGACATCCTGTCGAGAATAGATGACCTACCTGCCTATAAGAAATATATAAACTGGTTTAAGGATCCTGATTTTAACCTATTTTATGGGGCAAAAAACCTAGTTATAGTATTTGGAGATAAGAGCTCTCCATGGTACATAGAGGATTCTTGCTGTCTGGCTCAAAATATGATATTGGCTGGCTTTAGCAAGGGTATTGGGTCCTGTTGGATAGGCTTTGGCCAGGAAATATTTAACAGAGAAGATTTTAAGAAGGAATATAATATACCAGAATCTTACGTGTCTGTAGCCCCATTGATTTGGGCTACATGGGATCAAAGCCAAAGCCACCTAAGAGGAAGGAAGCCCTTATTTTCTCAAAAAGATAAAGGAAGGGAGGGGTTTGATGAAAATATCAGCCACATTAGCAGTTTCGTTAATAATATTCTTAGGAGTATTTTCACAGTGGTTGGCTTGGAAGATTTCCAAACCGGCTATAGTAATAATGAGTTTGGCAGGCCTAATTGTCGGACCATTTCTAAATATAATAGTGCCATCCCAGGTTTTGGGAGATAGCATATATAAGTCAATAATATCTATATCGGTAGCCCTAATCCTGTTTGAGGGAAGTTTGTCCCTAGACTTTAAGGAGATTACCGATACAAAGATGACCATAAAGAGGATAGTAGTATTTGGGGCCCTGATTTCATGGATTTTGGGAAGCTTAAGCGCCTACTTCCTAGCTGGCCTATCAATTACTACATCCCTTGTTATAGGCGCCCTTTTAATAGTTACAGGGCCTACTGTAATAATTGCCCTACTAAGACAGGCCAAACTAGATTCCAAGGTATCTACAATCCTAAAGTGGGAGGGGATCCTGGTTGATCCAATGGGGGCCATACTGGCAGTCCTATCCTTTGAGGCAGCAGAGGTATTTGCCTCCTCAAGTGTGAGCCCAGGCATACTGGTCAAGTTTGGTATAGGGGTTTTAATAGCAGTAGCAATAGGTGTCCTAGTTGGTATAGGAACTGGTAGGGCCCTGCAGAAGAATTACTTCCCAGAGTATTTGAAGTCGGCCATAGTCCTATGTCTGGTTTTAGGAACCTTCAGTCTTAGTGAATCTATTACCCATGAGACAGGACTTTTAGCAGTAACAGTAATGGGTGTAATCCTTGCTAATATGCATATATCATCTATAGAGCAGGTAAAGCACTTTAATGAGAATATATCAATACTATTGACATCTTCAGTGTTTGTCATGCTGACATCATCCCTATCAAGGTCTATCCTAGTTGATATATTCCAGTTAAAGATAATACTTTTTGTCTTGTCCATGCTATTTATAGTTAGACCGCTTTCTATATGGATTTCAACCATAGGGACCGACTTGAATATTAGGGAAAAGACCCTTATAGGCTGGATTGCCCCAAGGGGTATAGTTGCTCTTACAGTTACAGGTTACTTCAGTAACCTACTAGTAGAGGAAGGCCATAAGGATGCTGAACTCCTACTAGCCCTTACCTTTGCCTTGGTAATAGTTACCGTGATTGCCCACGGATTTTCTATTCAACCATTGGCTAAGAAGCTTGGTCTAGCCCATGATGGTAAGCCGGGCCTAGTGATAGTTGGGTCAAATCCATTTTCTGTAGCCTTGGCTAAGTTTCTAAAGGATTGGGATGTACCTAGCCTAATAGTTGACTATAGTGGTAAAAACCTAGAAAATGTCATAAATACAGATATTGAGACCTACCAGGGAGAAATCCTATACGAGGTTGCCAACTACAACCTTGACCTGGTAATCTATAAGAAGATGCTCCTTAATACTCCGATACCCCTATACAATATACTGGTATCCAATGAGTTTGTAAGTAGATTTGAACACACTAGCAGTATTTGTATAATCAATGTCTTGGGAGACAAGGTCAGGTCTGACTTTAAGGAACTCCAGAAGATAGGTGTACCGAGGTTAGGAGACTACAGGGCCACATACCTGAGTCTAATAAGACTGGTTGAAGATGGATATGACTTCGCTGCAACACAGATTACAGAGGAACTAACGGAAGAAGAATACTATAGGCTAATGGACTATAGGAGAATTAATATCTTTACCATGACTGAGTCTGGAGACATAGAATTCTTTACTACAGAACATAAGCCAAGGATCTCTAGCGGAGATTATATAGTATCTCTTACACCGCCTAGTCCGGATGATACTGGTCAGCACTTGGAATTTACAACATCACGTGCAGACTTTAATACTATACAGAATAGTTAAATATACTTATCAGGATGGGATAAAGGGTCCTGTCCAACCATGGTAAGCTGTAAAAATAAACTAAATATAATTTTAAATAAAAATAACTTTTCGGAGTTATTTTTATTTTTTTTGTCTATATATCTGTGAGTAAGGGGGTAGAGGATTTTGGAGAATATTTTGTCGACAGTGGTTCCCAAAAAAATGGCGGATAAGTATTGTATATTTCCGCTAAGTGCTAGTGATACCAAGCTAGTAATCCTGATGGCTGAATTCGATATAGGCCTGGTAAATAGCCTTAGGGCCATTTCTGGAAGAGAGATAGGTGTCAGGCTTGATACTAGGGACAATATTAGGAGGCTGATAGACCAGTCCTACAAGGACCTGGACAAGGATCCTGAAACTATGGCCAAGGGGATGGTGGATGATATAATCAGTCAGGCAATAGAGGCTGATATAAGCGATATCCATATAGAACCCTTTAGCAAGGAAATCCTGGTCAGGTATAGGTCAAATGGTGACCTAGTCTTGGTTGATAGGCTGTCACTGACCAACCACCATGAGATTAGTACTATAATCAAGCTAAAGGCTTCATGTGATATAACTGAAAGAGACTACCACAGGATGGTCGCTTTAGCTATGAATACAGGGGTCAGGACATCGATATAAGGTTGAGTACCATACCGACCATATATGGAGAAAAGCTGGTTATGAGGATACTAAATAAGTCTAGCTCCTTAAAAACCATGGGGGAGCTGGGTTTTTCTACAAGTGCTGAGAAAATAATCGAGGGCATACTAGACCAAAAGTGTGGCATGCTTATAGTATCAGGCCCGACTGGCAGTGGTAAGTCATCGACAGTATATTCCTTGCTCAATCAATTAAAAGACAAGAGTATTAATATAACAACTATAGAGGACCCTGTAGAGTATAAGATAGACGGTATCAACCAGGTCCAGGTGAATTACAAGGCTGGACTAAGGTTTGACAATGGCTTGAAATCAATTCTGAGGCAGGACCCCGACTGTATAGTGGTGGGTGAAATCAGGGATGTAGATACAGCGCAAATAGCCCTAAGGGCTGCTATCACAGGCCACTTTGTAATTACTACCCTCCATACCAATGATGCAATTTCAGCCATTGTTAGGCTTGAGGATATGGGGATAGACAGGTATATGATTAATTCAGCCCTAGTGGGTGTAATTGCCCAACGCCTGGTCAAGAAGAAGCTAATAATAAGTGGGTCAAAGGATGAGTCTAGGACCCTTATATATGAGATTTTAAAAATGGATGACCAGCTTAGGTCTGCTGTAAAGTCTGGCTGGGAGGCCAAGAGGATAAGAAGGCTGGCTATAGAAAATGGAATGGTGACATATGAAGATTCTATCGCAGAAAAAAATCAAGGATAAGGAACTCAAGCTTATATGCCAGCAGATAGCCAGCATGGAGAAGTCTGGATGTGACCTTATGACTATATTCGATACTATAATCAAGACCTCATCAAAGAAGGTCTCTGGGGTCATGATCATGGTAAAGAGGAATATAGAGAGGGGAAGGACTATGACAGAGGCCTTTTACCTGACCAATGCTTTTTCAGTCTTTTTCATAAGTATGATAAGGGCCGGTGAGGTCAGCGGTAATATTGACTTTGTTTTTGAAAAAATGTCTGCCTACTATGATAGGGAGCACAGGCTTAAAAATAAGCTCCTAGCTGCTGCCATATACCCTATGATACTGGTCTTTGTGACTCTTCTTTCCCTGATTTTTATGCTGGTGTTTGTAGTTCCAAATTTTGAGGCTGCCTTTGCTGTTGATATGGACCAGCTGCCAGTAGCCACTAGGAGCCTCTTTGGCCTATCCAGGTTTTTGAGGACAAACCTATTGATACTACTGGTATTTTCAACCCTATTGCTAGTATCCTTGGTCCAGATGGTAAAGAATAGCAGGGAAATTAAGGCCTGGTATGACGAGAAGAAGTTTGAAATACCCAAGCTGGGAGGTTTACATAGGATGATTGTTTCCGATAGCTTTTCCAGGGCAATGGCCATCCTTTTGGGAAGTGGTGTACATATAGGTGAGTCTATAGATATCACCACTAGACTATTGGACAATTCCCATATAGAAAAGAAGATGAAGTTAGTTGGAGAACGAATAAAAAAGGGAAACTCAGTGACCAGGTCGCTAGAGCTATCGGGCATATTTCCCCAGGTTTTCATATCTATGCTAATGTCTGGAGAGGAATCTGGGAATTTTGATAGGAGTCTAGAAATGGCCTCTAGCTACTATGAAAGAGAGCTAGACCAAGAGCTTGAAAACCTGATAAAAATTGTTGAGCCAGCCCTAATACTTTTAATGGGGCTCATAATAGGGAGCTGCCTATATGCCATCCTTTCGCCAATGTTTGATATGATATCTAGTCTAGGTCAATAGGACCATAGACAATATGTGGATGGCAGACAATATAAGTCAGGGTAGGTGACTATACTCCAGCCTGGAAAAGGGGCCTATATTCTATGGTTGATAGTTGGACTTGGGTCCGTAGAATTGTTTTGGAGGTAATATCAATGGATAAGTTAGAGCTTAAAAATACTAGCCTTACAAAGGCTAAAAGAAGAAGGGGCTTTACCCTAGTAGAGCTAACTAATGTAAATATTAGCTTTAAATAAAGCAGTATCAACCTTGCAAGGATTTTTAATATTAATTTGATACTGTTTTGATACTAATATTTTTTATTTTTTAACTCCTTATCACTCTCTTTTTTTAAATCATTGATAGCTTGAGCAACTTCCATATCATGATTTTGATATGCGTGAGCATATACTTTTAGGGTGATGGCTGGGTTACTATGTCCAAGTCTTTTACTAACACTTACTAAGTCAATGTTATTTTTCAACAAATAGGATGCATGTGAATGCCTTAGATCATGTGCAGTCACTTTTGGCAAACCATAACTATATCTATCAAGATAATATCTAAAATTTGATGGATTATCAAAGCTTAAAAGCCTATCTGAAGGGTCAGGCTTATATTTCATATCTATTAGCTTGTGGACCATCTCAGCAAGGAATTCTGGCATTGTAACATCTCTTGTGCTGGAATTCGTTTTTGGTGTAGATGTAATCCTATGTATATAGCTGTATGTTTTAGTTATTGTGATTATAGATCCTTTAACATCGCCCACAGTAAGAGCTAGAAGTTCACCATCTCTTAGCCCTAGCCAGAACAGCATTGAAAAGGCTACATAGTATTCAAAATTATCAATCCTGGATAGGAATATGTCAAATTGTTCTGGAGTCCATATATTTCTTTTATCTACAGTTGTACGAAAACCTTTAAATTTTTCAACACTTTTAATATTATAATACTCCTTGCCCCAGCGAATACAGGCATTTATTTGAGCAATAACCCTATTACACGTTTTTTTACTTCGTCCTTCTTCAATCATATTATCAGTCATAGTTTTAATATCAATTGCTTCTATGTCTATAACCTTCATATTGCCAATATAAGCATGAATAAACTGATTATAGTAATATTGCTTACCTATAAGGGTAGACTCTTTAAAAACACCTTCACAGTCTTTCATATACTCATCCCATAATATATGGAATTTAATATCGGAAGTTCCTTCCTTTTTTGCCTTATATTGATCTTCATATTCTTTAGCTGCTTTTTTAGTTTTAAAGCCTCTTTTAACTTTCTTTTTTCCTAAGCAATAAAAAGAGCAGTACCAGGTATTTCTTTCTAAATCTTTGTATGCTGGCATTGAAATTTTCTCCTTTCTGTGGTAAAATTTGTATTATAAATAGGCATAATAAATTATGCAGCTATTTGTGACTAAGAAGTAGTTAATCCGCCAAGATAGTGACTACTTCTTTTTTTTATTATTAATTAGCTTAAATTCATATACATTTACTTAATATAAATAACGCAATGGGAACTATAATAGTTCCAATAAACCATTTTCTTTGCTCCTTTTCACTCTTAAGGATAGAATTCTTAATCTCAGATGAAACATTTTTAGCAGAATAATCTATTTTATCTTCAAGTTTTTTAAATTTAACATCTATAGTTTCCATTTTTGCATTGAATTCTTCTCTTGTAATATAATTCATACCTCCACCTCCAGAACCATCATTTCGTAATTCTATTATATCACATTTACTATATAATGACGAGTCTACAGGCAATATATCTCTATCTATGTTATTTGGAAAATCAGTTACGTTGTTCTTATTTATCCCCATTTATCTTCCTCACAGTTTCAAGTATATAATCAAGATCATTATCTCCAAGTTCGATTTCGAATTTACAACCATCATTTCTGACGAATAACAATGACAAAGGTTTATTGTTAAAGGCATCACTAATAGCTCTTATATTAACTAAAGATTTTGATGGACTTTCAATAAAGTAATAAAATGCAATGTAATCCTTTATAATCGTATAGAAACATGAGATATCCCTTTCATAATTATCCAAAAGTTCTTCATCATAAAAAGTCAGTAAGGATATGGATTCTGACTCCCCATGAGTATTTTCACGAAGTTTATCTTTAAATAAAAATCCAAAAACATCAGTTCTATCCCATATGGCAGCATTCTCATAATCTTCTTTCGCTATCATTCCTGCTTTAAGTTTTTCTTTATTTTCCATTTCTATACGAATATATTTTCCATTAGCTGCAAACACTGTAAATGGAATCCCCATCAACATCTCAAATAATTCACTAATCTGAACAATATTGTATTTTAATTCATGTGGTTTAAATGAAAGCAATATTTGAGTAGCTTTATTAAATATTTGATTGTCTTTACTGTAATATTTTTAATGGTTCACAAAAAAATAATTATATATATTATTTCCATTTTCATATGCCATAATTAAATACCTCCTAAATTTGTAAATTTAAATTATAAATATATTCCTAGTCTAAACTAACAATATATTTAACAACTTTCCCAATAAGCCTTAAGCCTTCTGAATTCTCGTATTTAACTTCAATGGCAGTAAATGTATCATCAGTGCTATCAGGTTTAAATAAAATTCTCTGGTTTGCGGAGTCATTTATAAATCGCTTAACACTGTAGGAGCCATTTTCAGAAAATACAACTATATCTCTATCCTTTATATCATGGATAGTATTTCTAGAAGTATCTACAATAATATAAGACCCATTAGGGATTATGTTATTCATGGATTCTCCATTTATTTTTAGCAAAATAATATTTTTGCTTCTAGCATATTTCCCTAAAATTTTATCAGAAATTGATATAAGATCATATTCCTGTATAGAATCAATGTTTTCTAATGAACCAGCAGAAATTGATACAGGAAAATATTTATACTCGTAAAGGTCAGTATTACGTGTTGATCCTGTAATACTTTTGTCATTTGATGACAGTTTTGTATACAAAATTTCGCTCATTGATACATTGTACAATTCACATAATTTCTGAACAGTAGATATGCTTGGTTCAGATATTCCAGATTCCCATTTTTGAATTGTTGTAAAAGATTTATACCCTAAAAGACTAGCAATATGATCTTGAGAAAATCCTGATTGCTTTCTTAAAAATTTCAAGTTACTACTTAAATACATCTTACATGCCTCCTTTCTACTATTCAATAGTACAATAAAAATTGAATAAAAATCAAGTAATTTAGAATAAATTACAAAAAAAAAGAAATAAATTCAAATAAATGCTTGACACAAGAATTAAAATCAAGTAAACTGTAATTGAAAAGAAAGAAAGGAGATGAGTAAATTGCGTACACAATATTCGATGAAAGAACTTAGAGCAAGGATTAATAAGACGCAATCTGAAGTCGCTTCTGATATAGGAGTTTCAACAACTACATATAATTATTGGGAAAATAACATAGGAAAAATTTCCATAAGTAAATGTGTAATGTTGGCGGAATATTTTGGTGTAAATATTGAAGAATTAAAAATCAATTAATTTTTTTTACACCTATACTTGAAAATAAATCAAGTATAAAATCAGCTCCGACTGAAATCTAATCAGGGAGGATGGGGACATAAATAAAAAACCAGCCCGAAGGCTGGAAAGATTTACTTGTTATCAAGAAGACTTTTTATGAAAAAGATATGAAATACTATTAAAGATATCAATAAGCTATATTCGGGGAAAACACAGCTTATTAGATAAGGTAATAGTACTGTATATGCAATTTCAAACAAATATCTACCAATAACCTTATAAATCTTTTTTAAGATTTGAGGTGGACCTCTAATTGTGTTTATGTTTGTATAAGTTTGATATTGAATTTTAGAAAGAGTTATTTCAAAATCAATCAGAGTTGGCTTTAATAAAAGAATTAACTTTCTAGCCATTTCTCGGAGTTTTTCACAAATATGTATAACCATTTTGAGAATTGGGTTGTATGCATCTGAAATAAAAACACTCATACACTCATTGATTGAATCAGTTAATGACTGACATAAGATTGAAACATTATTTCTATCAGTATCACCTACTACAACCACCACAATATCATCCCCCTTTCTGATTAGATTTCAGCAGGAGCTGATAAGTAAATTATAGCATAAGAGGAAGTAAAAAAAGAAAGGATGAATAATATGGACAAATTAAACATAACGGTAAATATAGAAATTGAAAATTTAACTGAAGTTAAAGAAGAATTAACCCAAGTCAACGATTTACTAATTGAAGTAGAAAATCGACTTAAGTCAATCGAACAGAAAGAATTAAATTTAAAGGTTTTCAAATAATTATTTAAAGATACATCTATATCAAAAATTATAAACTTAGGAGGTGTAAGAAGTGAATTATTATTTTGATGTAAATGACGTAATGAAAATTACTGGCAGAAAAAAAACAACTTGCTACGGACTGATAAAAAAGCTTAATAAGGAATTGAACAAGATGGGAAAATTCACTGTCAATGGCAAGGTCCCAAGGAAATATTTTGAAGAAAGATTTGGATTAGAACAGTAAGAGGTGTAGATATGAAAGAAATTGATGCTTTTTTAGGTGCAATCTGGTACGCCCTACTAATAGGGTTTGAATATATCAAAGTTGGATGGAATAAATGGCAGAATATATAAAGCAATTGGAGGTATATTGTGAGAGTTTACAGCAGAAAGGTAAGGGATTATGTCCCTACTGCAAAAAAGATAAAAGTTCATAAGGGGTCTTTCAGGGGTCAATCGTCATACGACCTACTGAGTGTTATGGATCTAGTACACTGGATTAACTGGATGAACAATCCAACCAATGAATTTAACTGCGAATCCTGTAGGGAAAATATAGGGTCAAAAAGAAGATTCCCTTGCGGTCATCAAAATTGCTGGGTTTCATGTTCTATAGGAAAGATTTAGTAAAAGGAAGGTGATTATATTGTTAATTAAGCAAGAGATTCAGGCAATCCATGATCCTGACTATAAGTTTACTGTCGAGCATACACCTACAGGGTGGTTGATTATCTGTTATAAAAAAGATGAAATGACAGGCTTTTTCAAATGTATAGGAAGAGTAATGAATATATCAAGAAATTCAACAGGATTTAAATCTTTAAAGAAATTTAAAGGTATTAGTAAAGAAGTGAAAATCAAATTACTGCAAATAGCATGTAATTATATGGATGAAGGGATGTCAGCATGATTTTAACATATAAAATCAAAAAAATAGGACCCGCAAAAAAGTCAAGCGAATCCAAAAAAAATAATTGTTGTAAATATTGTAATACAAAAGTCAAGGATAGTCAAGGGGAGGTGATTTCATGGCTGGATGGATAAAGGTTCATAGAAAAATTTTAAATTCTGAATTTTATAGAGGACTTACAGGCAGACAAAGAGATGTGATAATCACCTTACTACTCATGGTGAATCATGAGCCCAGGGAATGGATTTATAAAGGAATGAAATATAAAACTAAGCCAGGGCAATGTGTTACATCACTTCAAAAAATTGCAGATCGTTGTGGAAAAGACTGTACTCGTGAAGTTGTGCGGGCAACCATAAAACACGCAGAAAACGCACATTTCCTAACACACACAACACACACAACACACACAGTTATAAGTATTGAAATTGGGAGAAGTATCAAGATATTAACACAGAAAACACACAAAGTGCACGCAACATAGACACAAAAAGCACCTGTGTTTTAAACACTAACAAGAATATAAGAAATAAAGAATACAAGAAGTATAGTCCTGACTCTGATGAGTTCAGGCTCTCTAATCTTCTTTATGGGCTCATAAAAAAGAACAATCCTAAATTTAAAGAGCCCAACTTGGATAACTGGTGTGGACATGTGGATAAAATGCTTAGAATTGATAAAAGGTCCGTTGATGATATTGAAGCAGTAATAAGATGGTGCCAGCAGGACGATTTTTGGCACAAGAATATATTATCGACAGATAAGCTTAGAAAGCAATTCGATAAACTTTATATGGGAATGCCGAAAGACAAGAAGGTCATTCCATTTAAGAAAGACGGTGACAAAGATGGCTGGGGATATATGTAATATTAACGCAGAAATGGCTTTTTTAGGATCCATAATCACTGATGAAAAATTAATAGTGAGAGCTATAGAAGATGGAATAAAACCTGGAGACTTAACCGGTAAGGGTTTTGACATAATATATCAGTGTATGTTATCAATCCATAACTCTAAGAAGCCAATAGAAATGGTTAGTCTGGTTGCTGAATTAAAAGCTATGGGAATACAGGCCCCAGTAAGTCTTTTGACAGATATGGCAGCTATGGGGATAACACCTAACTTTAAGTATTACATGAATGAAATAAAAGACAGTTCATTCAAAAGAAAGGTTAAAGACCATGTATTTGATTTAGTAAATAGCCTTGAAAGTAAGGCCCCTTCAGAGATTAAAAGTTACATAGAAGATTTGGCTAATAAGCTTGATTATGGAAGAAGTGCCGAACAATTATTTGTTGATGCAAGTGAAATCAAAAGGACAGACTTAAATTCAGGCCTTGAAACAGGATTTAAAGATTTAGATGCACTTTTAGGAGGGCTTGTATACGGAAGTTTGACGATCTTAACTGGGGAACCAAGTTCAGGAAAATCAACATTGCTTAATCAGATTATAGCCCAAAATATAATGAATGGACATAGATGTATGTTGTATTCAGGAGAATTAACAGACTTCAATGTATTACAGTGGTTTATGAGAGCGGTGGCTAATCCAAGCGATCTTCAAGAATTTAAGGGAAAGGTTGGCTCTTACTATGATGTGACATCTCATGGAGAGTATTCTATAAGGCAGTGGATTAAGAATAAACTGTTTATTTATTCAGAAGATTCCAGTTCAAGTGTTGATAACATATCGGTCAGTATTGAATATTTAGCCAGAACGAAGGATGTTAAGCTATTTGTCCTAGATAACATGATGACGGTTGACGATTCAGGTCTTGAAGAACTAGATAAGCAGAAAAGACTAGCTAAGAAACTTAAGTCTCTGGCCAGAAAATATAGGATATGCATTATCTTGGTTGCACATCCTAAAAAAAAGGGTGACAAGGATAAATATCACATGCATGACGTGTCAGGGGCCAGTGAAGTTGTTAACCTAGCAGACTATGAGTTGATATTAACTAGGAACATTAAGGTTGATAGCAAGACTAATGATGTGTCTGATATTACCAAGATTGGGATTCTTAAGAATAGAACAACAGGTAAACAGGGAATTAGTCGAAGATTAAACTTTGATGATATGCGAAAAAGATTCTGGATAGATGATAGGGATAAAATAAAAGATTATGGCTATGACAAAGTTGACCAGGTCAGTTTTGTAGAACTGGATGATGTGGCCAATGATGTGCCATTTTAGGAGAATTAGATATGGATGTAGTTGAAGAATATTTGAAGAACCTGAAAAGGTTTGATGATGCAGAAAAGTATTTCGAATCACTAAGTGAGGAACAGCTTAAGGATATAGAGTCTACAAAAGAATATGCTGCGTTTCTAAGAATCTGGAAACCTTGAAAGATTATATCCGCTTGCAAAGGCAGCAGGATGTACTAGGGTGAAGTACTACGAAAGCTAGGTGATCATATGTGAAGGCTCCATGCTATAAGTGTGAACAGCGTCATGTAAATTGTCATGACAATTGCATGAAATATAAGGAATATCGAAAAGAGCGGGAATTTGTGTATAAAAAAGCAAAGGAAAGTGTTGATTTAAGAGGATATTTTCAAGATGAACTTAATAAGAATGTCTTTGGAAGGGGAAAGAAAAAATGATGGAATGGATTTATGAACATAGGTGTAAAATTCATGTCTTGGCCCTAATTTGTAATTTTGGACTAGGTATGTTTGTAGGATATAGGATTGTTGAGCATGAAGCTAAGACCTACGTAGGGACAGTTATTAAGAAAGACTACCAGCCAAGTGAGATAAAGTACGAAAAAAGAGAAGAGTGGATTGATGGGAAATTAAAAGTAGTCAAGGTGCCTGAAAGGGCCGAAGAACAGTACTCTTTTTTGCTAAAAGATGTGTTTGGAAGCCAAACAACAGTTTTTGTTACAAAAGAGGAGTACAAGCAATTTGAAATCGGGGATAAATATAGGAGGTAAGGCATATGAATGTGCTTGTTAGCTATAAAGGGATTATATTATTTAACCCAGATGTTATTTATACTGACGGAGTAACGGTTAAAGCAAAAAAAGGATTAGATTACTATGTATTGCGTGAATATGAAGACGCCCATACTGCAGAAAGATTAGTTTCTGGAATATGGACGAAGTTGAGCGAAGGTAAAGATAAAGCATTTATAACTATTAAATAAAAAAAGAGGAGATATGAAAATGTATAAAGTACCACTTGAAATGCCTAAATACTGTAACAAATGCCCTTTTGGGATTTGCTCCTACAGTCTGCCACTAACAAGAGAGATATGGAGAGATAAGGAGTTTTCTAGCGTAGACGGAAAAGAATGCGAATCTGGGACATATGGATATGTCTGCAACATCCAATTCGGCATACTAGGAATTTATGAGGATGTTATAAGAGGAAAGATAGGCGAGAATATAAAGAAGCCAAGCTGGTGTAGTTTAGAGGGGGAAGATTAATGACATATTTTTACAATAATTCAAATGATTTTGAGGGGAGCGAAAATGACATGGTCAACAGTCCTGCACATTACAAGCTAGATGGTCTAGATATTGAGTCTAAGGATGTCCTTAAATCAGTGTTAGGCAATAAGGGCTATGTTCACTGGGCTTGTGGTAATGCTATGAAATACATCTTTAGGTGGGAAAAGAAACGGCCTTGAGGATCTGAAGAAAGCCAGGAAAAATCTTGATTTTGCTATAGATACTTTAGAAAGCATTGGTGAGTGATATGGATCTAGATTATAATTTACAAATAATTACAGCGACTTACGCTGTATCTTATTTGGAAGAAGCAATATGCGGCATAGACAAATACATAGATATCTCACCGACTGATGATTATAAAGCACAATTAATCGCAACAAAAAGATTGTATGGTGGATATTTAAAGAAATTAAAAGAGTGGCTTGATAGTCAGGAAAAATAGGAGGTATTCTTTTGAGAACTTTACATTGTGGCGATTGGGCGAATAAAAGAATGACAGAGAGACATAAACAATTTACAACTCTGTTGCCTTTAAATTCAGTGGACTTGATAGGGATGTACAGAGATTACAACACATTTTATGCACACTTATTGTCTACTGAAAGATTATGCGATTTAGAAGAACTACTTACTTTAAAGAAGGCTGAAGACTGGCACGAAGATGATGGACCTTGCATCTGGTGGAGTAAGGATCAGGTAGAAGATGGACTGCCGTTTGAAGAACCATTTTACATTGGGTCACCACTATCTACAGATTTCCCAACAGATGCGTATTACTTTATTGGGATAATGGTCTTCCCTAACAAGAATAAGTAAAGCGTTATAAGCCTTAATTATATATTGTTATATTAGTAAAAATAAGGAGTGAAAAATGGAAAATATTATAAAAAATACTGGTTTAGGGTTACTGAATATAGTAATAGTGGGATATGCAGAAATTGCACATGCCACTGTAAAAGGAGTATAAAACATGGATGAATATAAAAAAGTAAAGTTTAAATTAAAATTAATTGCTCTAAATGAAAAGCTAAGAAAAAAACAACATTTAGAAAAGGAAATAGCAAGCCTAAAAAGAGGGATATTAAGTGAAGCCTCTTTAACTAATCAAGATAGAAATTTAATATCTATCCCAATAGATTGTTATTGCGGAGGCATCTGTTCCGAAATTAAACAAGTATATAAAAATTGCAATAGGGAATTGCCGGAGATTTTAAGAGATTAGGATAGATAGTTAGAAAGGAATTACCAAAATGAAAGTAGATAAGATATATAGGCTAGAGGCTAGGATAGATTTTATGGACAGAATAACAATTAATGATAAATTCTATACAAGCAAGGAAGAAGCCTTGCAGCAACTGGCAGATTTTAAGGAAGAAATAGAAGAAGCATATGCAGACTATGATGGTATAGAATATGGAATTCATATAGTTTTACAAGAAATAAAGCTAACAGGGATAGAGGATATAGATTGTGATGCAAAGAAATATTACTATCCGAGTGGGTTTGTGATGAAAAAGCCACAGAGGAGCAATGGGATGATATGAGAAGAGATGGTAAAGAAGTAGATAAGAGCATACAAATAGGTATGTGGGAAGATTATGATATTAACCAAGGAGAATAATGATGAATAATGTTGTTTTAGTTGGAAGATTAACTAAGGATCCTGAGCTTAGATATTTAACGTCAGGAACAGCGGTAGCTACATTTACATTGGCTATTGATAGAGATTACAAAAATAAGGACGGGTCAATTACTACAGACTTCATACCAGTAGAGATTATGGGCAAACCCGCAGAGTTTGTAGCCAACTACATTACCAAAGGCAGGCTAGTAGGTGTTCAGGGGTCTATAAGGGTTGATAGGTACGAAACACCGGAGGGCGAAAAAAGGACATTCACAAAGGTGGCAGGTAGGAATATACAGGCATTGGAAAGTAAAAATAAGGCAACAAAGAACGAGGAGCCACCAGAATCACCGACAGAGTTTGCTGCAGTAGATGATGATGACGTTCCATTCTAAATTGGAGTAAAAAAATGAAAAATGTACTTAAGTATCCGGGAAGTAAGAATAGAATAGCCAAGTGGATTTGTGATATGATCCCGAGTCATGAAGTTTATTTAGAGCCATTTTTTGGTGGTGGAGCAGTATTTTTTAATAAAGAACCTGCAAGAATTGAAACGATAAATGATATATCGTCAGAAGTATATAACTACTTTAAGCAACTAAGAGAAAAGCCTGATGAATTAATTAAATTACTATCATTGACTCCGTATTCAAGGCAAGAATATGAAGAGTCTTTTAATAAAAGTTACACAGAGATTGAAAGAGCAAGAAAATTCGCTGTAAGATGCTGCCAGGGATTTGGGTGTTCTAATAAATATAAAAATGGGTTTAGAAGTTCTAAGGGAAAAATGTCACCAGTAACAACTAAATTTTGGGGACAATTTCCAACAGTTCTAATGCAAGCAACTGAAAGATTAAAGCAAGCACAAATAGAAAATAAAGATGCTATAGAGTTAATTGAAAGCTACAATAAGGAAGAAGTTTTTATATATGCAGATCCACCATATTTATTAAGAACAAGAAAAAATTATTTATATGAACATGAAATGAAAGATGAAGAACATATGAGACTGCTTAATGCGTTAAAGAAACACAAGGGAAAAGTTATGATATCTGGATATGAAAATGATTTATATAACGAAACATTGGTTGGGTGGCATAAATGCACCAAAAATACAACTGCAGAAAGTGCAATTAAGAGAACTGAGGTTGTTTGGATGAATTACGAGCCATTCGAACAATTAAAAATGTCAATATAGAAAAAGTTTATAATGGAGTAGTAGGAGGATGAATGAAGACTATATTATCTCCATATGACTGTGAGTTTTGTGGGGAAAAGAAAATTAAAGAGGAGACTTTCTCGGGAACCTTTTATATATGCTTAGAATGTGGAATGGTACATGGTGAATTACATGATAGAAACAACGAATACAGACAAGCATGGTACAGAAAACAGGGCAGGTGATATGATGAAAAAAATTAGGGTTAAGAAAGAATTTTTTGAAAGTACAGAAGTAATACTAAAAAACCATAGGGGTATTATTCGGCATATCAAAATATTAGAAGATACTATGTCAGAAATTAAAGAGTACAAATCAAGAGGTATTAAGTCTATATCTACAGATGGCATAAGAGTGTCTTCTTCTCCAGGGGATTCAATCGGAAATCAAGTGGTAAAGATATCTGAAATGATGGAAAGAGTCCAAAGAGAAATAGATGATGAGAAAAAATACATAACCCTTATCAAAAAAGGAATGGCAGATTTATCAGATCAAGAAAAAGAAATTATAGAAATGAGATACTTTGATAATATTCCAGATTCAAAGATTGCCTTATATACTAACTATGAGAGGTCAAATATATTTAGAAAAAGAGTGGCTGCAGTAAGAAAATTGGCCATTGCAATACATGGCATAAAATGCCTAGAATCTTAAAATAAAGTGTGAAATGTGCACTGAAATAATTAAAAAGGTTGCAACAATCGTGCAACAAAAATGCCAAAAAACTGTGTTATAATATATTCAAGTCAAAGAGTAAACAGATCTAAAAAGTTATTCATTCTGTAACACAAGGAAAGAGGGAGCACGCTTCCTCTTTTTGATTTATAAAAATTAAGGAGGCGGTGATATGTGAATTATGTTGAGCCGATAAGAGATAATAACAAGTTGGAAGATATATTGAAATATCTTAAGAAAACCAACTCAAGAAACTATATGTTATTTTGCCTAGGTTTATATACTGGCTTAAGAATATCAGATATCTTAAAGCTCCAGGTAAAACATGTAAAAGGTAAAGATAGCATAAGAATTAAAGAGAAGAAGACCAGTAAAAGTAAGGTTATTAAGATCAACAAATTTTTAAAAAAGGAACTTGATCTATATATTGATGGTAAGGAAGAATATGAGTATTTAATATCAAATTCTAAGACAGGTATTGAGCCCGTGTCAAGGCAACATGCCTATAGGATAATTAGAGATACCTGTAGTGGTTTTGGCATTGAAAATGTTGGGACCCATTCGCTTAGGAAGACTTTTGGATATAACTACTATAACAAAACTAAAAATATAGCTATACTCCAAAATATATTTAATCATAGCGAACCGTCAATAACCCTTAGATATATAGGCATTAATCAAGATACCATATCAGATGCCTATGAGTCTATGAGTTATTTTTAATTTATATAAAATGTGACATATTGAGTGGGTGTAACATTTAAGTTTAAATTCTGAAATATAAAGGTGGTTCAAATATATATAAAATCAATATATGTGGGTTTACTGAAATCTTATATTTGAAATGTTACACAATATTAGATATGTCACATTTCGAGAGGTGAGATAATGAAAAATTACTCAACTAGAAAGTGGGAGAAGAAAAGAGAAGCAATCCTTAAAAGAGATGGATATAAGTGCATGGAATGCAGCAGGAAGAATATAACAACATCTGCAACTATGGTTCACCATATAAATCCTGCAGATAGATATCCAGATTTGTTTTTGGTAAATGAAAATCTCATATCACTATGTGATGAGTGCCATAATAAAATGCACGACCGAAAGCATAAGACTCTATCGAAGCTGGGAAGAAAATATCAACAGCTTTACTACAGAAAGAGAGATACCGATAAGATGACCAAAATAGTATTTGTTGTGGGTCCACCTTGTAGTGGTAAGTCGACATATGTTAGGAAGCATATGGGCAAGAATGACGTAGTCTTTGACTATGATGAAATATCAAGAGCCATGACCGGATGTGATCTACATGACAACAATCCATTTATCAAAAAGTATTTGCATGAGTTTAGAAAAACATTTCTGAAGATGCTTGAGGTTGAATCAGAATTTGACACAGCTTATATAATAACAACTCAAATGAGTAAGTATTACTATGACTATGTGCTTTATGACCCAGATGTTGTTATTATGAGGACAACAAAAGAAGAATGTTTGAAGCGACTTTATGAAGACACAGACAACAGAAACATAGAAGAAGTTAGAAATGTCATATTAGCTTACTACAGCGAACAAGAGACACAGTAAATATCCCCCCTACCTAAAAACATAACAAAGGCAGTAGGGACAACGGGGGGAGGGTAGGCATTTCCAATAGTCTCATTTTTTCAAAAAAGGGGGGAAAATGAGAATTTGATAAAAATCAAAAACGCTCTATATATTGAAAAAACATAATCAAGGAAGGAGGTGGTGATAATCGTGGCAAGAAAAAAAGAAAAAGATTTTAAGTATTACAGGAAAGATATTGTTAAGAAAATGGGAGCTGTTGGTACATATAACAAGTCTTTTGACCATATTATTGACGTGTATTCCAATATGCTTTTGGAATATAATCAGATGTTAGAGAAGTTTAATCTTAATGGGTCAGAATATACAATTAAGTATACTAATAAAAGTGGAGCTACTAACTACATTAAAAGTCCTGAATATCTTATAATTGAAAAGTTGAGGACAGACATTATATCTTATTCTAGAGAACTAGGGTTATCACCATCAGGGCTAAAGAAAATAAAAGATGATACGGCCGATAAAAAGGTTTCAAAACTGGCCCAGGCCTTAAGGGATGTCTAAGAAAAAATTAGATAGATACCCTAATTACAAGTTGGTTTTTGATTATGTTTACAATATTGTAGAGGGTAGAATAAACGTAAATAAGGCACAGGTAAAAGGATGTAAAAGATTTCTTAGAATGCTTGAAGATGATAGGTATGACTTTGACCCGAGGCCTTGTGAAAAAATAATAGGAATAATTGAAAAGACCTTTGTTCATAAACAGGGGGAAAACATTGAGGGGGTGCCAATGCGTGGCAGTCCTTTTTTGTTGCAAGATTTTCATAAATATATAATTTATGCAATAATGGGGTTTTATTTTAAAGGCACTAATAAAAGAGTTGTAAGAGAAGCCCTTATTCATCTTCCAAGAAAAAATGTAAAGACTACATTTGCAGCTGCACTTGCATGGGCCCTTAGTTTGTATTATAGAAAATCAGGGAGTAAATGTTATATTGCATCTGCTGCACTTAAGCAGTCTCTTGAAAGTTTTGATTTTATAAACTGGAATATAAAATCAATGGGTGAGGAAGATTTATTTAGAATTATAGATAACAATCAAGAACACTCAATTCAAGCAGACTTTGGAAGTGAAGGAAGCATGTTTATCCAGGCCTTGGCTGCTAATCCAGATAGGCAAGACTCACTTAACTGTAATTTGGCTATATGCGACGAGATCCATGCCTTCAAAGTTCCAAAGCAATATAATATTATTAAAGAAGCTATGAAGGCTTACACAAATAAGCTTATGATAGGGATTTCAACAGCGGGTGATAATATTAATAGTTTCTACTACAGAAGACTTCAATATGCAGATAAGATTTTAGATGGTCAAATAGAAAATGATGATTTATTTATATTTAAAGCTGAGGCAGACAAGGAGCCTGATGGAAGCATAGATTTTACAAATCCAAAAATTCACGAAATGGCAAATCCTGGATATGGTGTAACTATAAGGCCAAAAGATATGCTAAATGATTCAATTGAGGCCCTTAATGACCCTCAGCAGAGAAAAGACTTTCTTGCAAAATCACTCAATGTTTATACTTCATCAATGAAATCATATTTCAATTTGGATACTTTCAAGGCATCAGATGAAAAATATAATTGGACCATAGACGATTTATTGAAGTTAAAGTTGGAATGGTTTGGAGGGGCAGACTTATCTAAAATGCATGACTTAACTGCAGCTGCTTTATATGCTAGACATGGTGATGTTGATATCATAATTACACATGCTTTTTTTCCATCAACAAGAGCACATTTGAAAGCAGAAGAAGATTCCATCCCACTTTATGAATGGTTAGATGATGGTGACCTCACAATGACAAATGGGGATATCACAGAACACACAGATATAGTTAAATGGTTTTGCAAGATGAGAGATCTAGGATTTAATATTAAGCAGATAGGTTTTGATAGAAAGTTTTCAGAAGAGTTTTATTTATATATGAAACAGCAGAGATTTAACATAAAAGACGAACCACAGCTTTTTATAAATAAAACAAGAGGATTTAGACGAATTGAGCAAAAGGTTATAGGTGGAAATTTATATTATATGCATTCTAGGGCCTTTGAGTATTGCGTAGAAAATGTTCATGGAATAGAAAAAACAGATGATATGATCCAATATGAAAAGATAGAGCCTAAGATGAGGATAGACTTATTTGATGCATCTGTTTTTGCAGCATGTAGAATGCTTAAGAATATGGAAAAATCAAATACAGCAAGTAAATGGCTAAAAAATAAAAATAGTGAAAACTAGGAGGTATTATGTTTGAAAAAATAAAAAACAAGAAAACCAGGGCAGAGCCCAAAAGTCCCATTATCCAATTTATAAGCTCGGACAGTGATTTATATGTTCAAGGCTACACCAGGTTAAGTGACTGTCCTGAAGTTAGGTCAGGAATAGAAAGGATTGCCGATCTAATAGCATCAATGACAATCCATCTTATGGAAAATAAAGAAGATGGCGATGTAAGGGTTAGAAATCAGTTGTCTAAAAAAATTGACATAGAGCCATATTCACTGATGACTGGATTTAATTTTAAGCACTGGCTGGTAAAGTCACTGATGCTAGAAGGAAATGTTTTTGTATATCCAAAAATAAGCCGAGATGGGATGTTAGAGGACTTGATACCAATCACAAATGGTTTTTTACAAAAAAACAATACTGGATATGGAGTAAGGGTCGGGAATATCTATTACAATTCTGATGAAATACTTCACTTTATGATTAATCCAAAGCAAAGAGTTCCATTTGAGGGAGAGTCATATAGGGTTGTTTTAAAGGATGTTGCAAAAAATATAAAGCAGGCAAACAAAACCACAAATGAATTTATGAGCAATAGAGTTGTTCCATCTCTTATTGTAAAAGTAGATTCAACTGTTGCCGAGCTTGCAAGTGAAGAAGGTAGAGATGGAGTTTATCATAAGTATTTAGAAAGTTCAAATCAGGGACAACCCTGGATAATTCCTGCAGAACTATTAGAAGTTCAGCAGGTAAAGCCATTAACTTTAAATGACATAGCTATAAAAGATACAATTGAAATTGATAAGAAAACTGTGGCAGGGATTTTAAATATTCCTGCTTTTTTACTTGGGGTTGGGACTTTTAATGCAGAAGAATACAACAATTTTATTCGTAGCAGGATAATGAGTATAGCAAAAAATATCGAACAAGAGTTTACTAAAAAATTACTATATTCACCAAACCTATATTTTAAGTTTAACTCCAGGTCGCTTTACACTTACTCACTAAAAGAACTTGCAGAAATTGGGTCAACTATGTATGTGAGGGGAATAATGACTGGCAATGAAGTTAGGGATTGGGTAGGTCTTTCACCAAAAGAAGGTCTTTCAGAGCTTGTGATTTTGGAAAACTACATCCCACTTAACATGATTGATCAGCAAGAAAAGCTAAAGGGGGGTGAAGAAGATGCTTAAAGGAAACATACAAAACAGAAATGTAAAGACCAAGCTGGAAATTAGAAGTGATGAAAATGAGGGCAAATTTATAGAGGGCTACTTTGCTGTTTTTGGAAAAGAAACTGAGTTGTGGGAAGGTTGCTTTGAAGAAATAAAGGCAAGTGCTTTTGACAACTCTATAAATTCTGATATTAGAGCCCTAATTAATCACGATAGTAAATATGTCCTTGGAAGAACAAAGGCAGCTACTTTAAATTTAAGAACTGACAATTACGGTTTGTGGGGACGAATAAAAATCAATGAAGAAGATAGCGATGCTATGAATTTATATTCCAGGGTAAAAAGAGGTGATATAGATCAGTGTAGTTTTGGCTTTGATATAGTGAAAGAATCCACAGAAATTAGAGACGATGGAAGCATAAAATGGGTCATTGAAGAAGCTATACTGCATGAAGTTAGTATTTGTACTTTCCCTGCCTATGAAGATACAAGTGTTCAGGCCAGAGAAAAACAATGCCAGGAAATAAAAAGTAGAAGTATAGAAAAGTGGAAGCTTGATAGTAAAGAAAGGATGAAAAAGATATGTTAAGAAAAATAATGCTTACAAGAAAGAAAACACTACTAAAAGATGAGCTAGAGGAGCTTAGGAAGAAGGGAGAAGACTTTGCAAAAAGAGAAAAAGAGTTAAAAGCTGCTATTGAAGAAGTCAAGACCGAAGAAGAACAGAAGGTTGTTAATGAAATGATTGACAAGTTTGAAGCAGAAAAGAAGGAATATGATGAGAATGTCAAGGGCCTTGAAGAAGAAATAGGTGATATTGAAAAAGAGATTGATGAGCTAGAAGATAATGAACCCGGGGTCCCAAGTGGAGAGCCAGAACCAGCAGAACCAATTCAGGAAAGAAAAAAAGCAAAAGAAGAAAAGGAGATAGTATCAATGACAAGAAGAAAATATTTCGGTGGAAACACTAGGGAAACTTTAAAATCACATGTGGAAAGAGATGATGTAAAGGACTTTCTTGAAAGAGCAAAAAATAAGATTGGGGAAACTAGGGGAGTCAAAGAAACTGACTTGCTAATTCCTACAGTAACATTGGAGCTTTTAAGAGATTCACTTCATGAATACTCAAAGCTAATTAATAAGGTAAAGCTGACAAAAATTGCAGGAAAGGCTAGACAGACAATTGCTGGGAGCATCCCAGAAGCTATATGGATGGAAGCGTGCAGCAAATTAAGCGAACTTTCATTTGGATTTAATGAAATAGAAATTGACGGCTACAAGGTTGGTGGATTTATTCCAATTTGCAATGCTGCACTAGAAGATGCAGATCCTGTAGATTTATATAATGAAATACTATATATGTTAGGCCAGGCAATAGGACTAGCAATAGATAAGGCTATATTATACGGAACAGGAAAGAAAATGCCACTTGGAATTGTAACAAGGCTTGCTCAGGCCACTAAGCCAGAAGGTTACTCTGATAAGGACAGAAAGTGGGAGAACTTGTCTGCAAGCAACTTAGTTAAATTAGAAAATGCTAATGGGGCAGATTTCTTTACTAAGCTTCTTTTAGGCATATCAGGGTTAAAGTCAAACTATGCAACTAAAGAAAAGTTCTGGGTCATGAATGACACAACTAAAAATAAGCTTATGGCAAAGGCTTTGACTTTTGATGCATCTGGAGCTATTGTAGCCAAGATTAATAATGAAATGCCGGTCATTGGTGGCGAAATAATAACACTGCCATTCGTTCCAGAAGGAGATATGATTGGTGGATATGGTGAACTATACTTGCTTGGAGAAAGAGCAGGAGCGACATTCGCTGCATCTGAACACGCTAACTTTATAGAGGACAATACTCTATTTAAGGGAACAGCTAGATATGATGGAAGACCAATCATAGCTGAGGCATTTATTGGAGTAAATATAGAAAATAAGGATGTCACAAAGATTTTAGATTTTGCAAAGGGCAGTGAAGTATAGGAGGTTTTAAATGATTACAGTATGTGCTATATATGATTTTAAGGACAAGGAAGAAGGAGTATATAGAAAAGTCGGAGAGAGATTCGAGGTCAGCAAGGAAAGATATTTTGAAATACTAGAAAAAGGTGGCGACTGGGTAGTTCCAGTTGCCAAAATCTCTAAGGAAGATTTAGAAAATAGGGATGAAGCACATTCTAGTAATCCAGACTCAGAAAACAGCTCTGATAATGTAGACCTAAAAGAAGGTGAAAAACCAGAAAAGAGAAAAAAGTCCAGTAAAAGAAAAAGTGAAGACAAGGGAGAATAATTCATATGGATGAAGTTTTAGAGCTTCTAAAACTGAAATTAGGAATTTCGACAAGTAAAAGAGATATAATTTTAAAAAACACAATCGAATCAGTAAAAGTCGAACTAAAAGAGATGCAAGGCATTGAGCTTGATTTAGATAATGAAAGCCATATAGCATTTCTGATCGATTATGCAGAATTCAGGTATAAAGGTGGCGAGGATATTCCTCGCCATTTAAAGTGGAGATTGAATAATTTTTACATAAAAGCAGGTGTAAAAAATGAAAAGATTTGATGATATTATAGAACTTTTGCAAGTTGAAATCACCTCTGACAAAGAATTAAACCAGGTTAAAAAACATAAATCTGTAGAAGTTTTTTGTAAAGTTGATTCAGTTTCCAGGAGTGAAATTTATAATGCTGCAATAACTGGTTTAAGGCCCACTTATAACATAACAATGAATGAATTTGAATATAGTGGGGAGAGTGAAATAAAATATAATGGTCAATTATATTCGGTTTTGCGAACATATAAAAAGGATGACTATATAGAATTGACGGTAGGTGGTAAACTTGGCAAAATCGATTGAAGCACAGCTAGAAATAATATTAGAGGACTATAGCAAAGAAGTACGTGAGATTCTTGATGAAGAAATTGAAAAGACTTCAGATGATCTAGTCGCAGACCTCAAAAGAGATAGCCCTAAAAAAACTGGCAAGTATGCAAAATCTTGGACATCTAAAAAAACAGTTACTGAAACTAATAAAAAAGTTAAAACTGTTTATAATGAAAAAGGCCAATTGACCCATCTTCTTGAACATGGCCATATGACAAGAAATGGAAAAACCAGGACAAAGGCATTTCCTCATATCTTAAAGAATGAAGAAAAGGCAAATGCTTTACTTTTTAAAAGAATTTCCGAAAGGTTGGAAAAATGAAACCTATAGAGAAGATTTTAGAAGAAATAAATCTTCCTGCTGCATATATGAGATTTGGCGGTGTAACACACCCCCCATATTTAATTTACTATGCTAGTGGAGCAGATAACTATATGGCTGATGATAGTGTATATTATAGTGAATATAAATATACTATAGAGTATTACTTCACTATTAAATCAAGGGAAAATGAGCAGGAAATAGAAAGTATCCTGAACAAAAATGAAGTAGTTTGGGAAAAGTCTGAAGATATATACATTGATTCAGAAGATATGTATTTAATAAAATATTATATTTAGAAAAGAGGTACAAAATGGCAGGAGAAACAAATAAAGTAAGATTTGGATTAAGCAATGTCCATATATTCCCAATTCAAAAGGAAGAGGCAGGCAAGTTAACATACGGGGAAGGATTCAAGCTCCCAGGTGCAGTAAGTCTATCCTTGGACCCATCAGGAGACAGCAATCCATTTTACGCTGATGACGTGATTTATTACAATGAATTTACAAACAATGGCTACGAAGGAGAGCTGGAAATAGCAACCTTAAATGAAGATTTCGAGACAAAAATTCTAGGGTATACCAAGGATAAGAATGGAGCGATCGTTGAAAATGTAAATGCAAGAGCTAATAACTTTGCACTGGCTTTTGAATTTAATGGAGATAAAAATAAGGTAAGGCATGTTCTTTATAAAGTGTCTGCGTCTAGGCCAAAGCTAGAGTCTAATACTAAGGAAGAAAAGACAAAAATAGGGACTGACAAGATAAAGTTTTCTGCAATCCCAGATCCATCAGGAAAAATTAAGGCAAAAATAACAAAGGGATCTCAGGGATATGATAATTTTTATAACAGCGTATACACAGCAAGCGAAAATGAAGTTTAGGAGGATCCATGGAAAAAATAATTAATATTGATGGAAGAGATGTTAAGCTAAAAGTAAATGGTGGTTTCTTAATAAAATACAAGACAAGATACAAGCGTGATGCTCTTCAGGACATTATAAAGATTTTTGAAAACGTGGATTTAAATGAATCAGAAAATCTTGAAGATGATCTAACCGCCCAATTTAGAATCATGCAAAATATAGATCTTGAAATATTCTACAGAATACTTCACATGATGGCTAAGACAGGTAATCCTGATATTACTGATGATGTTGAAGAGTGGTGTTGTAGCTTTGACAATCTTCCAGTATTTGATTTAATAACTGATATTATTGAAATTTTTATGTCTTCAATAACTTCAAATAGTCAAAAAAAAAGAATTTAGAGAGTGAGGACAGTCACGAACTCACTACAGAAAAGCTTATGGCTGGGGCTTTTAAAAGGCATTTACCATATGAAGCCTTTTGTGAAATGAATATATGCATGATTATAGATTATATGACTGAATATAATGATATGTTCTATTCTCAAAATGAAAGCAGCACAGACAGAGAAGCAACTCAAAGTGACTTTGATAGATTTTAGCAAAAATAAGGACCTGAAAGGGTCCTTTTTTATTGCGGAAAGGGGGTAAATATGGCAGGAAAAATAAAGGGAATAACAGTCGAGCTTGGTGGCGATTCAACCAAATTAGACAAGGCTATGAAAGATCTTAACAAAGAGAGTAGAAACCTTGATAGCCAATTAAGGCAAATTAATAATTCGCTGAAATTTAACCCTGGGAACACTGACCTTTTGGCTCAAAAACAAAGAGTGTTAGCAGAGAAAATAGAAAATACTAAAAACAAGCTTGATGTTTTAAAACAGGCTCAAAAGGAAGCTGAGGCTGCTTTTAAAAATGGAGACATAGGAGCAGAAGAATATGAAAAACTACAAAGAGAAATTCTAAAAACTGAAAATCAGTTAAAGAGTTTAAAAAAAGAGCAAACTGAAATAAACAATGGTTGGAAAGAAACTGGAGAGAAGCTAAAAGAAGTTGGTCAAAAATCAGAAGCTGTGGGAAAATCCCTAACCAAAGGGGTTACTGCTCCAATTTTAGGCATTGGTGCAGCATCTATAAAAGCATTCACAGAAGTTGATGAAGGCTTAGATATTGTAGTTCAAAAAACTGGAGCTACAGGAAAAGCAGCCCAAGATTTACAAAAGTCTTTTAAAAATGTATATTCAAACTTCCCAGCAAGCTCTACAGAAGTCGGAAATGCCTTGGGAGAGGTTAATACGCAGTTTGGATTTTTAGGAAAAGAGCTTGAAGATAAGACAAGCTTAATGCTTAAATTTTCTCAAATAAATGGTCAAGATGTAACCCAGTCTACCATACAATCAAAGCAAGCAATAGAAGCATTCAATTTAACTGGTAAGGATTTAGATCTAGTATTAGATAGCGTTACAAAAACCGCACAAAATACTGGGGTTTCTACAGATAAATTGTTTGACAGTGTTGTCAAAGGAGCTCCTGCTCTTCAAGGAATGGGGCTTAACTTTAGCCAGTCTGTTGCCCTTATGGGACAATTTGAACAGTCTGGAGTGGATTCCTCAAAGGCAATGTCTTACCTAACAAAAGCACAGGCAAATTGGGCTAAAGAAGGAAAGACTATGGAACAAGGTCTTACTGAACTTACAAGTAAGATTAAGGGGGCTAAAAATGAACAAGAAGCCATTGCTTTGGCTACTGAAACATTCGGAACAAAAGCAGGTCCAATGATGGCAAAGGCCATAAAAGATGGCAAGTTAAATTTTGAGGAGTTGGCAGGTGCCGCAAATGGGGCAAAAGGGGCTGTAACGTCAACTTTTGATGAAACAAAAGACCCTATAGATGAATTTAAGGTGGCTATGAATAACCTTAAAATCGCTGGAGCTGAATTAGGCGAAGCACTTCAAAAAGCACTAGGTCCTATTATAAAAGAAGTAATAGAAAAGTTAAAAGGCTTTACAAAGTGGTTTTCAAGTCTTTCGCAGGGTCAAAAAGAATTCATAATAAAAATAGGGCTACTAGCTGCTGCGGTGGGTCCTGTTGTTATTGTGTTTTCCAAACTCACCCAAGGGGTAGGAGGGTTTGCATTAAAGATGGTAGGACTTTCTGCTAAAATAACACAGGCTGGAGGGGTCATGTCTTTTTTATCTGGAGGGATGGCAAGCCTTATGGGAGTAATTTCCACTTTACTACCAATTGTAATTGCTCTTGGTGCTGCCTTTTTAGTAGGTAAATTAATATATGATCACTGGGCAGAAATCAAGCAATTTTTCATAGACACACTAAATACCTTAAAAGATCTAGTTGAATCTATCTGGGAAGGAATTAAAGCTGTAACTGAGGCTGTATGGGAAGGAATAAAAACATTTTTTATAGGATTGTTTGAATTTTACAAGACCATATTCACCACAGTATTTGAAGCTTTAAAAGTAATAGTAACAAGTGTGTGGGAAGGAATCAAGGTTGTAACTGAAGCTATATGGAATGGCATTAAAGCATATTTCACAGCCTTATTTGAATTCTATAAAACGCTGTTTACTACTGTATTTGAAGTCTTAAAAACAATCATAACAGGGGTTTGGAATGGGATAAAATATGTAACAGAAACTATATGGAATGGCATTAAAACATACTTTAACAATTTGTTTAATATGTACAAACAAATTTTCACTTCTGTGTTTAACACCATAAAATCTATTGTGACAGGTGTTTGGAATGGAATTAAAAACATTACATCAAGCATTTGGAATGGGATTAAAAATATAATAGGAAATAGTTTAGATGGTGCTGTAAGAACCATCTTTAATTTTGGCCGTAGATTTTATGAGGCAGGAAGAAATATAATAGGTTCAATTGTAGATGGAATTAAATCAGCAATTAGCTGGGTAACAGACGCAGTGCAGGATGTTGTTCAAGGCATTAGAGACTTTTTGCCATTTTCTCCTGCGAAAAGAGGACCACTTAGAGACCTTAATAGGTTGAATTTTGGAGGTACTATTTCAGAAGGAATAATTAAAGGCAAGTCAGCAATCCAGGATGCAATGGCCAATGCATTAACGGTTCCTGAAATAGCTTTTTCCGGAGTTGGTACAGATTTTTCAAATTCAAATGGAATATCTTCAGATATATATCAAGGAGAAAGAGTTATTTTAAATATAGAAAACATGAGCCTAAGAGATAGAGATGATGCCAAATATATGGCAGAAGAGCTATATAGGCTAAACAGTCGGGCAAAAAGAGGGAGGGGATTATAAATGAGCTATGCATTTTCAGAGAATGATCTTATATTCAATGGGTTTAATTTTAAAGATTTACTTAAAGTTGAAAAGGTAGAGATGAGTCTTATTCCTCAAATTGAAAATACATCTCAAAAAATCCCAGGACGTGCTGGAGCTGTTTTTAGAAAAAACAATCTAGGGATAAGAGAAATAATAATTTACTGCAGAATTATAAAAAGTAACAAGCAAGAAATCTTTGATTTTAGAAGGAGATTGTCTTCACTTTTATATACAGAAAAGCCAGAAATACTAAGATTTAGGAATGAAAAAAATCTTTATTACAAGGCTATTTTAGATGGCGATATAAAGTATTCAACATCAAGAAAAAGTGCAGAAGTTGCATTAAAGTTTGTTGCCCACGATCCATTTGGGTACTCCGATATCAAAACAATAAGCGGAACTGGAGATAGGATTTCTTTTAATTATGATGCATCCTATAATACCAGTGCTATCATTAGCCTTACCCTTACAAGCTCAGCAGAAATATTTCTAATCCAGGATTTGACATCTACTAAATTCATAAGAATCATAAACAACTTTAGTCCTGGAGCAAAAGTTAAGGCTGACTGTATAAATAATTTTATAGAAATAAACGGGGAAAAATCTATGAGGCTTTTGGATTACAAAAGTGACTTTATCAAAATAAAGAAAGGTGAAAATAGGTGGGCTTTTTCTCAAAGTGTAAACTATGAGATAGCATACCAAGAAAGGTGGCTATAATGAATGTTTTATTATTAGATAGAGAAGAGACTTTAATAGATTATATAGACATCTTTAATCCAGAAGACGAGGAAAGCATCAATGCCGATTCAATACTAACTTTTAGCACTTTTTACAAGAATATCGAGAAAGGATATCGCATACTATATCAAGATAGGCTAAATAAGTGGCATGAATATATTATTCAGTCCGCAAAAACCAAACATGATTCAAACAATGATATTTTTATTGAAGTATACGCTGAAAATTCATTTTATGAGACACTGGGAGATTATATTGAAGATAAAAGACCTAGAAATTCAACAGCAACAAATGCACTTTCAGAAGCACTTGCTACAAGTAGGTGGGAAGTGGGAGTTGTTGAAAATCTAGGGCTAAATACAACAAGTTTTTACAGATGTAGCGTTAAAGATGCCGTTCAAAATAAAATTGTAAAAGTTTGGGGAGGAGAATTTTCTACCAGCATCGAGGTTGAGGGCAATAAAATTGTGAGCAGAAAGGTAAATATCTACAAAAAACGTGGTGATGATCATGGTAAAAGATTTGTATATGGAAAAGATATACATGAGATTGAAAAAGTCGTCAACGAAGAAGATATCATCACAGCCTTATACGGATTTGGTAAAGGTGAGGAAATTGAGGAAACTGGTGGCCATGGAAGAAGAATAGATTTTGCAGATATAAATAACGGCAAGAAATACGTTGAAAATAATGCAGCAAGACTAAAGTACGGCCGAAATTCAGATAAAGGTAAAGTCCATGTCTTTGGCAAGATTGAGTTTGACGATATTACAGATAAAAATGAACTTTTGGCAAAGACAAGAGAAGAACTTGAAAAGGCATCTACCCCTAAAATCACATACAATGCAACGGTTGAAGATTTAGCAAAATATGGGTTTGAATATGAAGGAGTAAAGCTGGGCGATACCGTCACCATTATTGATGAAGAACTTGGATTAAGGCTTAAGGCTAGGGTCATTAAGTTGGTTAAAAACCTGGATGATTCAAATGCTGACAAGGTTACTTTAGGAAATTTTGTCGAAACTACCAATGATTTATTTATAGAAGCCTATAAGAAAATTAATGACTTTAGAAATAAAGAGGCTATTTGGGATAGTGCAAGCAAGAAAATCCAGGATGGTATTGATGCAGAATTTCTAAACAACGTTATAGATAAAATAAACACTGAAATAAACAATTCAGGTGGGTATGTATATATATCAAAAGATGGTAAGGGCATAATTACTTATGACAAACCACTAGATCAGAATCCAACAAAGGCTATCCAATTAATGGGTGGATCCATAAGGATAGCAAACAAAAAGAAGTCAGATGGGACCTGGGACTGGAGAAGCTTTGGCACAGGTGATGGATTTGTTGCAGATGAAATTATCACAGGTATTTTAAAAGGTGGAAATGTAAAGTGGAACTTAAATGACGGAACTTTCCTAATAGGTGAATCTGAAGATAATTATTTACTAAAGTTTGATGGCAGCAAACTGAAATTTGGAAGTGGAACCATAGGGGAAAATAACTTATCAGAAAGCTTAAAGCAAGAATTAAAAGGCAAAGATGGAGAGTCTTTTAAGTTCAACCTGCTATCCAACGGAGACTTCCATGAGGATTTCACTAAAAATAAACCCAGCTACTATTCTGGCGGCCTGGATGAATGGTTGGTGCACAGCCAGGAAGAAATGAGTCGCATTCACATCGCTAATGCTGATGGAGGAAATATCATGGATGTGACTATAGCAAGTAGTGGAGTGCAGATCATTCAAAAGGTTAATTTAAAGAAAAACACCAAATATTATATTAAAATTATGGGAACATCACAATTGCTGTACTTAGGATATCGAGGAGAGTCTTATAAAGAAGTGTTAACTATCAAAGAGCTGTCAGACCAAAATTATAAAATGTATAATGGCGAATTTACAACCGACAACCATAGTCTTCATACTGTGGAAATATACTGCGGGAAGAATAGTAAAATTAAGTGGATTATTTTGTCTGAAGAACCAATAAGCTCTACTAAATGGTATCCATCGCAAAAAGATTTAAAAGGAAAGGATGGGGAACAGGGGCCACCTGGCAAAGATGGGAGCCTTGAGGACCTTTCACCTGCACTAAAAGCTTGGAGTGGCAAAGCGACAGAAATTTCAGGAGAATACGTATTCACTCCAGAGTTGTTTATCGGAAATGGAGCTTATGAGAATAAGACAGGCATATATGTTGGAAATAGCATAAGAACAAAATTTCAGGGTGAGTGGTACAACATAGCCGGAATGGTTGGCATGGAAAACGGCGAAGCGAACTGGATGTTTACTCACTCGGGCAATTTTGTTCTTGGAAGAAAACCTGGCGAAACTATTCAATTAGTGCCGATGGCAGAGCTATAATCCCCATGATTAAGACAAACATGATTGAAGCAGGAGCGATTACTGCAAGCAAGATAAAAACCGGCGAAATCACAACAGATTTCTTATACCCTGGACAGAGCAAAAGAATTGTACTTGAGCCAGGATATGAACCTGGATCTAATGATGCAATGAGCATAGATGCTAATAACAATGCTATAAGACTAAAGTATGATTCAAGCAATTATATTTCCTGTAGCTCCGGAGGAGTAACTGCATATTATGAAGGCAGAAGGTGTTTTAAAACCGGCGGAGGATATAACGGAATATCCGTGTTAGCTGGAACTTTAATGAACTTAGATAACTATAAATCCAATATGAATGTAAGAGATGACGAATTTTTCGTAAACTGCAACGGTGACACAGTTTTAAGTGCTAATAGAAATGGTGTTTGGGGAATGGGGTCTTACTCGGCTTCCGATGCCAGGCTTAAAGAAAATATATGTAAGCTTGACTGCGATAGGGTTACCTTTAAAAACACCAATGTAGAAAATGAAAATTTCACAAGTGATGAGATTTTTAAGTTTATAAAAGAGCTATCACTCTTCAACTACAATTTTAAAGATGACACATCATTACATGTATCACCAATAACACAAACAATAACTGGGAAATTTAAGGATACTTTAGTCGGTAAAAACAACGGCAGATATGCCCTGGAAATATATAACTATACAGCTTTTATTCACTCAGCCCTACAAAGTGAAATTAAAAAGCGTGAGGCCCTGGAAGATAAGGTCATTAAGCTAGAAGAAGAGTTGGCCGGTATTAAGAAGTTACTAAAAGAAAGGGGGATAGAGTAATGTTGCAAAGTCTAAGAAGAATAAATTTATATAAAACTGCTACCATAGACAGAGTTTTCAAAACACATGCGGGGGAAACTGCAAGAGGCATAAGACTAATTGCTAAGGATATGGATTTAGAGAGCTTAAATTTCAAACATTATATAGAAATTAAAGGAAAGCTTTTTGAAAATGAAAGGCTTGAGGTTGACTTAAAAAATAGATATATTGACATCTATTTTCCACCACTTGAAGTAGGAAGCTATCCATCAGAATTACTAATATATGATGGCGAAAAACTACTCAAGTCAGGAACTTTCATAATTGAAGTAGATAAGTCAATTATAGCAGGAGAAGCCGAATCTTTAAAAAAAAAGCTGAAGGAAATTGATATTGAAAAGTTACTGTTTGAGATTGACAAGAGGCTTGATGTCCTTAAGAAATTTGATGACTTAACCGGTGATATTGTCCTGGATAAAAGCTACAAATACACTCAAATTCAGGCCAGTAAGACCTGGAATATTAATCACAACTTAAAAAAAATACCATCCGTAACTATCATAGATAGCGGTGGCAATGAGGTAATAGGAGATATAAGGCACTTATCTGAAAATGAATTGGTAATAACTTTTACCTATGAATTTTCAGGAAGTGCTATTTTAAATTAATAAATTTTGAAAGGCGGTAAAATATGAATTTACTTACGAATCTAAAAGCGAACCAAAACCAACTACTAGAGGCGGTGCTACACTCAGTTGCAGTAGAGCCAACCCAGGCCGTAGCTGGACAGGTCTACTATAATACCAAGAACAAGAGGGCCTATGTCTATACTGGAGCTGTGTGGATGGCTATGGATGCCAAAGACGCATCACCTACAGCGGTCAGCATAGTTAATACCATTAATGATGGTGACAAGCTGATTAATATAGATAAGATTAAGGACTTAGTAGCTAAGCTTAGTGCTGCCAATATAGTAGCGACTATTAATGATGGTACTGAAAATATCAATGCTGAAAGAATCAATGGACTAGCTAATGCTCTTGATGGGGCTAAAATCGTATCTAAGATTAATGAAGGTGCATCTAAAATCAACATCAATAAGATAGATGGTTTAGAAGAAAAGCTAAAAATAGACACTATCATAGAGGCCCTGATAGCTAGTGATAAGACTATCCCTACAAACAAGATTGCTGGTTTGGATACTGCCCTAGCTGACAAAATAACTGATGCACAGGCACAGGCTAAGGCAGACACGGCTTTACAGCAGGCTAAAACATTTGCTACATCAGAGATTACCAGGATAATCGGCGGTGCAAGTGAAGAGTTTGATACGCTTAAAGAAATTGAGGAAAAGTTAAAGAGTAGCGATAATGCTAGAGATCTTATAAATAATGTCGCGAAGAGCAAGGCAGGTAAGGTGGCTAAAGATATAGGAGATGGAACAGCTACAGAATTTACCGTATCTCACAATCTTAATACCCAGGATGTGGTTATCACGGTTAGGGAGAATAATGCACCTTTTACTCAGGTGATTACAGATATTGAAGTTACAGACGCTAATAATATCAAGGTGAAGTTTGCAAAGGCCCCGGCACAAAATGAATATAGGGTAATTATAGTAGGATAAGGAGAGTAGCAATGAAAGTTTTAGGACTAATTGAACAGGATTTAGATATAGTATCTAAGGAATATGTTGATAAAAAATTGAAAGAAATAAGCAAATCAGGGGCAGAAGCTCCAGACGCCCCAGAAGATAGCGTTAAGGTTGATTTGACAAGCCTATGGGGAATGTTACAGTTAAACCACAATATAAATTTAGAACCTGATGGTGACAGCGTAGACATTACAGAGATACTTCATAAGTGTTTCAATAGAGATGGAGTCGCATTACTTCCACCTAATGAAAAAACTTATGGATATAATGACAGGCTCGATGTAATCAAGGCAAATCCTATATGTTATATGAAAGAAGCAGACTATATAAAATATGTTTGCAAAACTTTAGATGAAACTAGACCACGAGGTTTGATTAAGATTGATACAGTATCTATCGTACTTTGGGCTACATTTTTTTATAGACCGACAATGGGCATTAGCCATACAGATTTCTATGAATATCTATTTGGGTTTATAAGTAATTGTGTTCTAGCAGATGGAAAAACTCCTGTTTCTCAAGCAACTAATTCAACTATAACTAAAGATGACAGGGGTCTGAGAAAGCTGCTTACAGAAAATCCATACATATATGTTAATGTGGGATTTTTTGATACAGCTCCAGAGATTGTGGTAAACTCTATCCTATCTAATCTTGCCCCCGCAAAAAATCCAAACTTCTCTCAAGATTGCAAGTAGATCTAGCATCAATGCTTATGGGGTTGCCTTCTGAAGTAGATTGTAAGCTTGCAGGTAAAAGCCAATTAGATATAATGAAGATAATTGTAAATAATTCATTAGATAGAGATGGCAATGTTTTGGTTGATAAATATGGTAGTGAAATATCAAGTAAAGAGGAGCTAGATTATATTTTAGCATCTGATCGTACAGTTTACATAGAACCACAAACATTCGAGCAAGTATTGTCCTTAATTGCTAATCTTACTCCAGTCGGTAAGAGAAAGGGATATGAGTTAATGAAAACTCACTATGCTATATACTTATTCTCTTTGGCTCACAGGATAAAAAATAGTAGATTAGGACAAAATCAACAATTCTTTAAACTTATCAAAGACGGATATAGCGTCAATGAATATGATGAAAGAAAAACTTTAGTTAATGACTTAGGTTTTACATATGACGAGTCTGCTCCAGAGTCAAGCTATGATATAGATGCCCTAAGCAACTTTACCAACAAGCACACAGAAATATATGTAACCACTGAATTTACCGATTATGTCAAGGGTACTGCCGAAGGGACTATGGGGTTGTTTGGTGCAATAACAAATATGATGGGATACTACGAAGCTCACAAAAATGACCCTAAGATAAAAATTGTAACTCCAAATGAATATAAGATAAATCGTAAAGACCCTGATACTCTATATATCGTAAAGGAGAGTTAGTATGATTCAAGATGCTAAAGATATTAAAATAGGAGAAGCACAGGTCATTGAAGTCTATCTAGGTAGTGAACTTGTCTGGAAATTAGGTGGGGTCGATAGAGAGTGTTCAGGAGTCATATATACCAGTAATGCATTTGACAGGGTTTATGGTGATGGACGTAGAGCATTTGATATGATTGAAAAGGTAGTCCTTAAGGATAAGGGGCAAGGTAAATTTGATATAGACATCTATACCAAACCCTATGCTCTGAATAAGTACAACATTTTTTATATAGAAGCTATCAAGCCTGTATTTGGTGGCGGTGAAGCTATATCATATGAAAGACAAAAGCTTACAAACGCCAAGTTTAGTTTTCAAGATATAGGTTTTACTTCCCACGCTGACACTAAGGAGCTAAAAAATGTACTATATACTTCATTCTACATCACAGATGCTGTAACAGATGAAGAACGCATAAAGTACCAAAAGAGAACAAGTTCTGGCAGCAGCTTTAAGATTTTGGGAGTTGGAGATAAAAAATAAACAATAGATAAAGGAGAGTAAATAATATGACAGCAGCACATTTATTTGAGTTTTTTAGAGGTTGCACAAACACACAGGAATCAAGAGTTGTATTCGTGCTAGCACTAATAGCTAGTGCTATGATTATTGATTTTATAACTGGGGTAATTGGAGCCTGGGTAAACCCCAAAATAGATTTTAAATCTAAGGCCGGGATTAATGGGATTCTAAGGAAAGTGGCCAGTATGTTAGCACTAACAATATTCTTGCCGGTTAGCACATTGCTACCAAGCGGGATAGATACAATGCTTATATCCACGCTATATATAGGGTACTTATTCTTTGAAATGAAGTCGATAATAGAAAACCTAGGAAAATGTGGCATTGACACAACACTTTTCAAGGATATACTAGGCAAGATGTCAGGAAAAACAGAAGACAAATAAATTTAATCTGGTGGGTGGTCTTTACGGCCACCTTTTTATTTTAGAAAGTGAGGTAAGATATGAGAATTTTTTTATCAGTAGGACACTCAATTTTAAAAGGTGGTGTGTGTACTAGTGCAAGTGGCTATACCCATGAGTATAAGTATAATAAGGAGCTTGCCCCGTATATTAAGAGGATTTTAGAATCACTGGGGCATAAGTGTGATGTGATAGTTTGTCCTGAGGGAGTTTTTCCAAGCAAAAGAAGTGAATATAGCTATAAAATTCCTAAGGCAAATTCAGGCAAGTATGATCTTGTTTGTGAACTACATTTAAATGCTTCAGATGGAGCAGGGCACGGTGTAGAAGTTTTCCACTATCCAGGAGATAAAAAGGGCTATAGTATAGCCAGTCAAATATGTAAGAATGTCAGTAGTCTCGGATTTACCAATCGTGGCCCAATAACTGACCAATTATATATGATTAATGACACTAAACCAACGGCTGTACTTGTAGAGTCTTTCTTTTGTGATAATAAAAAGGATTCAGAGCTGGCTAAGAAGTTAGGATTTGAGAAGATGGCCCAGGCTATAGCTTATGGCCTTGTAGGTAAAGCCCCAGATAGCTCCATAGAAGAAGTTGAGCAGACTACTCAAAAGGTGGTCCCTAAGTCAGGGTGGACTGAAGAATCAGGCAAGTGGTACTATTACGATAAAGGAAAGAGATTAACCGGCTGGCTAAAGTCAGGATCCAAGTGGTTTTACCTAAAACCAGACAAAGATGGTGAGATGGCTACAGGTTGGTTAAAATACAATAACAACTGGTTTTACTTCAATTCAAAAGGCTATTGTATGACTGGTAAGCAGACCATAGATGGCAAGACTTATGAATTTGATAAAGACGGATACTTAATAAAATAGGCATTAAAATAGGGGGCTTAGTTGCCCCCTTTATATGTTAATCTTCTTCTATATTAACCTCTAAGGCCTCTACCGCCTTAAGGTAATCGGCCCACATCATATCTGGGTCGTCGTACTTGTGATAATCCAAATTTAAATCTTCAAGATGGCTTACGTACTCGTCAACTTCAATATCAGACCAAAATTCAGCCCCATCTACTTCTTTGATGAAATCTTCATGATACTCTTTCCAATCTTTATTTTTTCTGGCCTTAGCAATATCAAATTTGTAATATTTTAATGGCTCCCACTCTCCAATAGAATCGCCATTTTCGTCAACTTCTGCTTCATATAGTGTATACGAGCAGTTCGCAACTTTCTTCTCCTTCCAGTACTTCTGAATACTTTCATTTATCCAAAAGTAAACATCCTCTTTATCAGGCACCTTGACCCACTTTTCTATACAGTGGTCATATCCTGGTTCAAAAAGTTCACCTCTTGAATCTAATAACACTTCTTCTAATAAATATTTTTTCATTCTCCCTTTTCTCCTTTTAACTTATATTTTCCGAGGTTTTCCTTTCCCTCTTTCTTTAATTATATTATACTATCGATAGTATATTTTGTCAACACTTTTTACAAATTTTTTAATTCTTTTTTTCTGATTTCTATTAGAGTTTCTAGTTCTTGAATATCATCTACAGTAGCTAGCTTTTTAATAAAATTTCTTGCTGTAGACCTATTTCTCAAATATCTAGTATGCTCTCTATTTTTCTCTTGCCATTTTTTATTTGCTATAGTTTGGCTATTTTTATCTTCCATCACCTTGATTCCTTTCTCTTGCTCTGATATAATTAGATTATCAGAAGGGTGAGCAAGCACCCTCTTGATAATTTTCTTTTGGTTGCCCTGCTATTAATTTAGTAGGGCTTTGATTTTTTCTTTAGCTTCTTCTAAGTCCTTGCATTCATTTAGAATTTCAAGAATTTTCCTTATTTGGTTTTCTTCAGCTATCTCTTTTAGTAATTCGCTTGTGTTCATTCCTTTGTTCATTTTGTTCTCCTTTCTGCTCTTGCTAGCCTACTTGTAAGTTATCTCTTACTGTACTTATATTATACTATCGATAGTATAATTTGTCAATACTTTTTATAAACTTTTTTTAAAAATATACTTTTTTCTGGAGATGTACTCATCTAAATTCATGTGGTATAATGGAATAAAGAACATATGTTCTTTATATGATGAAAGGAGATTAATGTGGAAAGTATTTTAAATTATAAATTGAAAAAGGGTGACTGCCTGGAGCTGATGAAAGAAATAGAAGCCGATACTATAGATATGATATTGGCCGACTTGCCTTATGGGACTACAGCATGTAAGTGGGATAGCATCATAAATTTGGATATCTTATGGAAAGAATATAGACGGATTTTAAAGCCTGGCGGGGTGATCGTCTTATTTTCAGCACAGCCATTTACAACCAAGCTTATAAGCTCTAATATTAAAGATTATAAATATTCTTGGTATTGGATCAAGAACAACGTCACAGGCTTCAGCTTTGCAAAATATCAGCCTATGAGAAAAGTGGAAGATATAAATGTTTTTTATAAAAAGCATCCACCATATAATCCGCAAGGACTAATAAAGCTTGATACTCCAAAGACAATTGTACGAAAAAAGCCTACTAGAGAGACGATATATGACGGCAAAGATGTACTATGTAAGGAATATTTACAAAAATACACTAATTATCCTAACAATATTTTGAATTTTAGTAAGGAAAGCAAATGCGTGCATCCAACTCAAAAGCCTGTGCAACTGCTTGAATACTTAATTAAAACTTATACAGATGAAGGTATGCTAGTGTTAGATAATTGTATGGGAAGTGGTTCTACTGGGGTTGCCTGTGGCAATTTAGGCAGAAGATTTTTAGGAATTGAATTAGAAGAGAAATATTTTGAAATATCATCAGAACGAATAAAAGAAGCTTATTTAAAAAAATAAATAATAATAGACTAAAGAGTAGCTGATTTGCTACTCTTTAGTTTGCTGCTCTTTATTGTGATACTATAATATATCAAATTTAATTAAAAATAACTCTATGATACTATTTACAGTTATGTTTGATACTGTTTTGATTCTGTGGTATTTAGAAATGCTTAATTTTATGTGAATTTGTTGCTTTATTTAACACTATTTAACATTCATTAATAACCGTTGATTTAAAAACCTTAATAGAGCTAGTTATTGTAGTTGCCATAATAGGTATACTTGCTGGTATAGTAGCGATTAAGTTTTCTGGAGCCCAGAAAAAGGCCAAGGAAAATGCAGACTATGCGAATGCTTCTAATATAGCGACTGCAGTATATATGGCAGAGAGTGAGGGTAAGGAAGGTGAAGATTTAAAGAATATTGATAAGCTAGTAGAGGCTAAATACCTATCTAGCAAACCAAAGCCTCAAAGTGTAACTGGTGAATTTACCTTAGAGGAGGATGCTACCAGTAAGGAGCTAAAGGTAACTGCTGGTGGTAAGACCTTCTATCCAAAGCCAGATACTAAGGCTGTTGGCAAATAGGCTGGCTAGCTTAGGATAGCTTAGATATTTGAAGTATGTTTTATATTATAGGGGGGAGAAGATGGTTTTATTTATAGGAGTTGAGACAAGGGGATATAGGCTGACAGCCTATTCTAGGTCTGGAGAGTCAGCAATCCTGTTTGACCAGTACTACCCCCTTGATATAGACATGGGATCAATGTTTGATAAGGAAAATGAAATTGCCTACAAGCTGTGCGAAGACATTGCCTTCATTGAAAAAAAGCTTGGGGTAAAGTTTAAGTGCTTTTACATGCTATGCCAAAATAATCATCTAGTTGTAAGAAAAATTGAGGTCCTTAAAGATTCTAAGAGGAAGGATATAGACCTTGTAGTAGATATAGAAATAATGGAATTATTAAATTTAAATAAGGATAGGTACAGCCTAATATATAAGAGGGGACAGGTGGATGAAAACGACATGGTTTACCTAGAGGTTTGCCTATTTCCAAATTATTTATACAGTATAGTAAGAGCTATAGAAAAAAATGCCAAGCTAAGGTGTAAGGCTATATACAGCAACTACCAGCTGGCAAGCCACTTTATAGAGGCTAAGGACAACTACTTTGCCCTGATGGAGGTCAGGGAGGAGGATCTAGTCTTAACCATTCTCGAGGGAGATAGTATCAAGAGCTCTATAGTTGTTGACCAGTCCTATAGGGATGAAAACTTTATAGCCTACCTAAATAGCCAGGGCAGGATATTGGTATTTGGTGACTACAGGGGCCAAAGGTTTAAGGACCTAATAGGGTCGCTTACAAATATGGAGACCCTAGATGATTATAGGCCTAATATTTATGGGAAAATCCTAGCCTACAAGGGCCAGTCCCTGATAGGGGGGAAGTCCAAGAAGGGAGGTCTGGTAGACCATTACCTAGAAAGTGTGAGAGGGTCAAGGCTAAATATCTACATGATGAGATTTATGGTACTTGTATTAGTCCTATTTATACTTATGGGGGTCAGGACACTTATGGACAAGAGGAGCTTATATAGGGAATTGGAAGAGGCCAGGTCCCAATCTATATCCAGGGAGGCAAGCAGGACTGACAGGCCTAAGAAAATTGATAAAAATATATACGGACTCGATATCATCAAGGTATACGAAATCCATAAAAAGCTAGGAAACACGGTGAAAGATGGATTATGACAAGGATAGGCTCCTTGTAGACCTGGAGCTAGATGATAGGTCAAAGGTAAGTGGACTCAGTAATGACAAGCTCTTTGATAAGGCCAGCATCCTTTCAATTAGCAAGCTGGAATACTATGTGGAAAAGGAAGTTGAACGCAAGAAGGAAAGAAAGCCAGACCCCGGTCAGGACAGCCAGGACCAGGATGGTCAGAATATCAATACCAAGCTAGAGGACAAGTATGAAATAGTCAAGGAAAAGGTAAAGAAAAAGGCCTACAAGTACCTAGTCAAACTAGAAATAAGGAACTGACTCTTGGGACAGGATGCCATAGGAGGATAAGGATGAGAATAGATAAAAACATATTGTACATACTGGCATTTTTTGGACTTATGCTCATAGTTAACAGCCTTATAATAAGCCCCATGAAGGAAGAAAATAGGGACTTGGCCCTACAAATAGAAAGCATAAAAAATAATGATAGTCCTGATGACCAGGATACGGCGAGGTCTATTAGGAGGTCAAAGAAGGGATCTGATATGGCTAGGGACCTTGGCCTATATGAAATGTCCAACAAGGACCTTTCAATTGAGTCTATGGAGGTCATGGAGGGAAATGAATACAGGCAGTATGAAATAAGCCTATCTGGCAAGGGAGATTCACTTTTGAAGTTTGTCCAGGGTCTAGAAACAATGGACAAGAGGCTGGTTGTGGACAGTATTTCCTACGATGGTCAGGGCCAATCTAAATATGTAATAAAGCTGCATTTTTTTGATTAGAAGATATCTGGTAATTAATATAATTAAGACTATATTGTCAGATTAAATTGACTGTGATATAATTTAAGTATTGTTTATTATTTTGTAGTAGGACTTGTGTTCGTATATATTTAATAAAGCAATATTTATGTGTGAAATGTCTTTTAATATAAAAAAGTAGGGAGCAGTTGCATATGTTGAATAGAAACGATTTGTGCCATTGTGGAAGTGGTAAAAAATATAAAAAGTGTTGTATGGACAAAGATCTGGCAGACCACAGGATGGTCTTGGGCCAGAAGACTTTGCACGACAAAAAGCAGAAGGCAAACGAGGCATACTCAAGAGCGATTATTGGACTTAGTGAGTCTCTAGAGGACCTAATTGAGAGGGATGAGAACTTTGCCAGCAAGGAAGAGGAAGCAAGAAATATATTCTTTGATAATATGATTGTCAACAATATAGCTTCCAATAGGTTCTTTGCGTCATACTTCTCATACGACTATATGGTTGATGGTGAAAATACACCTGCCATGTATGTATTAGGTCATAAGAAATTTAGTAAAAGTGATAGGGAAATAGTAGTTAACTGCCTGAACTCTCATCCAAGCTTGTTTGTTATTGATAGCTTTGAGGGTCTAGAGGTGGTTATTAGGGATGTCTTTACTGGTATCCAGTACTATACTCTTGATGCAGAAATATTGGCAGGATTTGAAGTTGGCCAGTACCTATTGGCTAGGCCAGTAAAGGTCGGAAATATATACGTATTGACTGATTTAACTATCAGAATCCAGGAGGATGCCAAGGACTACATCTATAATGATGTGATGAATGAGTACAAGGGTGATGTGAACAACATAGCTAATATAGACTACTTTGTATCTATAAATTCCCTATACTTCTATAAGCATATGCTGAACCTTTTACAGATGAGTGACTATAAGGACGACATGATGGAAGAAAGCCTACATGACCTAGAGTCTGATGAAGAAGCTGGGTCAGCTTCAAACCTAGAGGACCTGCTTAGGTCAAAGATTGAAGAGGAAGATATCCTAGCAAGTGTAATGGACCTATGGTCAGAAATTTCATCCAAGCTAAATCTAGCAGGGGCAGAAAATGGATGGGCTTCAGGACTTGAATACTATTATAGGAAGTCTATAGGCCAGAGTATTACCCAAAACTCTATAGCTCAGAAGTACGATGTTAGCACTAGTACCCTAGCCAAGAGAAATAAGGAAATACTAGCAGTTGTTGAAGGTGAATAGGAGGAAATATGCAGTTAAAAGTAGGGAATAGTATACCGGTATCTACTAATTTTATAAAATCACATCCAGCTATACCAGTTTACAATGGTGATGAGAGTATAGAAAACCTATTTGCTGTTATCTACCATATAGAAATTGGATACAATAAGGATGGTAGACAGGAAGTTCTTCAGTATGTGATAGTTGACTACAAGGAATACTCACTGGCACCTGACAACAAGGGCACTATAATAGATATAGCCAATCAGTATTGTAGGGACAAGGGCATTGAAGACAATGAAAATCTTGAAATTAAGCTACTTGACGATGAAATAGCTGAAAACTTTATTGAGAAGATATTCAATAATATGAAGGTTATAAGAGGCTTGATTACTAAGGACTAAGCCAAATCAATTAGATGATAAGACTAAATTACAGTACTTCTTTTGTGATTTAGTCTTTTTTATATATTTTAGAAGGTCAGTATTTAGGTATAGCCAGCCTATTTTAAGCTTGCCAGACCAATAGTCCGCGACCGGGCAAGGAGGAAGTATGTTAAGAGTATCTAATATAAAAATTGATATAGACCAGCCAATAGACCTAGTCAGGTCTAAGCTGTGCAAAAAACTAAGAATTCATGATTCTGATATTATTGACTACAGCATTTACAAGGAATCAATCGATGCCAGAAAAAAAGACCAGATTAGCTTTGTCTATACCGTAGATGTAAGTCTTAAATCAGAGAAAAAAATCTTGGCAAGAAAGCCAAAGGATACAGTATTTATAGAGTCAAACAGGTACCAAGATGTTAAATCAGGCCGAGAAAACATGGAAAATCCACCGCTTGTGATCGGTGCGGGACCAGCAGGACTTTTTGCCAGTCTAGTTCTAGCCCAGAGAGGCTATAGGCCAATTTTGTTGGAAAGGGGCCAGGATGTTGATACTAGGACTGCCGACATAGACATGTTTGGGAGACAGGCATTCTAAATGATAGGTCCAATGTCCAGTTCGGCGAAGGAGGGGCAGGTACCTTTTCTGATGGCAAGCTTACAACTAGGATAAAGGATATCAGGAGTGAGAAGGTCCTAAGAGAGTTCGTGCTTGCAGGGGCCCCAGAGGACATCCTATATTCCCACAAGCCACATGTAGGCACTGATATCCTAAAGAATGTGGTAAAAAATATAAGACAGGAGATAATTCGTCTGGGTGGCCAGGTTAGGTTTTCTAGCCAGCTAACTGATATAAAAGTAGAAGGTGACAGGATAGTGTCCGTCATAGTAAATGACCATGAGGAATTGGCCTGCCAAGACCTAATACTAGCTACAGGCCATAGTGCTAGAGACACCTATAGGATGCTAAATTCAAGAGGAATATATATGGAGCAAAAGCCTTTTGCAATCGGGGCTAGGATCGAGCATCCCCAGGACCTAATCAACAAGGCTCAATACGGGAAATTTGCAGGGCATGAAAGGCTGGGCGCAGCAGACTATAGGCTGACTAGTCAGGTAGAAAATGGTAGAAGTGTGTATACTTTTTGTATGTGTCCGGGAGGAAGTGTAATAGCCTCAGCTAGTAGTCAGGGACACCTTGTTACAAACGGTATGAGTGAGCATGCTAGGGACCTAGAAAATGCCAATAGTGGACTTTTGGTCAACATCACAACAGATGACTATGAATCAGACCACCCTCTAGCAGGTATAGATTTCCAGGAAAAATATGAGGCTATGGCCTTTGAACTTGGGGGCAGCAATTACCAGGCCCCTTGCCAGCTAGTTGGAGACTTTTTAGCGGGGAGACCATCAGTGGAACTTGCTAGTGTAAGGCCATCTTATAAGCCAGGTGTAAGGCCTACTGACCTGGCCCTTTGTCTACCGGACTTCGTAGTGGAGGCTATGAGAATGGGTATTTTGAGTATGGACAAGAGGCTCAAGGGCTTTGCCATGTCGGATGCAGTCCTTACCGGTGTGGAGACTAGATCATCAGCCCCAGTTAGGATAAATAGGGACAGGAATAGTCTCAAGTCCTTAAATATAAGCAACCTTTACCCCTGTGGTGAGGGGGCAGGCTATGCAGGTGGCATAGTAACTGCTGCAGTCGATGGTATAAAGTGTGCAGAAAAAATAATTGAAAAATATTCGCCTTTAGATACCAAAAATGGTGACTAGTGGTATAATGGAAATAATAGATTTTTTATTATGGTAATAAAACGGCTGTGGTAGAGTCGTCTAATAAATAAAAGGTAATAGAGGAGGCAATATGAGTAATATTAAATTTGATTACAGTAAGGCTGAGAAATTTTTAGCTAAGAGAGAGGTAGAGGCTATGCAACCATTTGTTGACCTAGCGCATGACCTATTGCATGAGGGTAGGTCTTTAGGTAATGACTACATTGGTTGGATTGACCTTCCAGTTAACTACGACAAGGATGAATTTGCCAGAATTAAGAAGGCTGCAGACAAGATTAAGTCTGATTCAGAGGTATTGGTAGTAATAGGTATAGGTGGTTCTTACCTAGGTGCCAAGGCAGCCATAGAAATGTTGGGTAAAAATTTCAAGAACAATCTGAGCAAGGAAGAGAGACAGGCTCCAGAAATATACTTTGCAGGTAATAGCATAAGCTCATCCTACCTGCTAGACCTACTAGACCTAGTAAGGGACAGGGACTACTCTGTAAATGTAATATCTAAGTCTGGTACTACAACTGAGCCAGCCCTTGCCTTTAGAATTTTCAAGGAAGACCTAGAAAAGAGGTATGGTAAGGAAGGTGCAGCCAAGAGAATATATGCAACTACAGATGCAAAGAGGGGGGCTCTTAGGAGCCTAGCTGAAGCAGAGGGTTATGAAACGTTTGTAATACCAGATGATGTAGGTGGTAGATTCTCAGTTTTAACTGCAGTTGGACTACTTCCAATTGCTGCGGCAGGCTTTGATATAGATGCCATGATGAAGGGGGCAGCAGATGCCAGAGAGGAATACTCTGTCAAGGATCTTGAAAAGAACCAGTCCTACCAATATGCTGTTGCAAGGACAGTTTTACAGAGAAAGGGTAAGGAAACCGAGCTATTGGTAAACTACGAACCACAACTACAGTACTTCGCTGAGTGGTGGAAGCAGCTATTTGGTGAGAGTGAAGGTAAGGACCAGAGGGGGATATTCCCAGCATCAGTAAATTTCTCAACTGACCTACACTCAATGGGTCAGTATATACAGGATGGTAGAAGATTTATCTTTGAAACTGTAATCAATGTAGAAAGCCCAAGAAGAGACATAGAAATAAAGTTAGACAAGGATGACTTAGACGGCCTTAACTACCTAGCAGGCAGAACTGTGGACTTTGTAAACCACAAGGCCTTCCAGGGAACCCTACTAGCCCATACTGATGGTGATGTGCCAAACCTAGTTTTAAATATTGCTAGACTAGATGAATACACATTTGGCCAGATGGTATACTTCTTTGAAAAGGCTTGTGGTATAGGTGGTGTTATCCTAGGAGTTAACCCATTTAACCAGCCAGGAGTAGAGGACTACAAGAGAAATATGTTCGCCCTACTAGGTAAGCCAGGCTATGAAGAAGAAAAGGCAAGATTAGAAGCTAGATTATAGTTTTCATAGGCCCAAAATATAATATAGGAAATGATGACCTCTTGATTGGTTTAATTGACCAGTCAAGAGGTTTTATGTGTTGTTAGAGGCTGTTCAATATGTTATAATAAAGGTTAGTAGCAATTTTATATTAGATTGGAGATTAGTTATGGCGAAGAGTATGACAGGATTTGGTATAGGTGAATTTAAGGACCAATACTACAATCTTTCGGTTGAATGCAAAACAATAAATCACAAATATTTAGACATAAATCCTAGGATGCCTAGGAAGCTATCTTTTTTAGAAGATAAGCTAAGATTTTTAATCAAGGACCACCTTGGAAGGGGTAGGGTTGATATATTTGTTAAGTTCGAGACTGTTACTTCTGTCGGGTCCCAACTAGTATATGATGCTGAATTAGCTAAGCAGTACTACCATATTCTTAAGAATATCAAGAGTGACTTTGGCTTGGAAGAGCCTATTAGTCCTGTTGATATAGCTAAGTTTCCAGATGTAGTAAAGATTACAGAGGCTGAGGACGATGAGGAAATGTTATGGAATATGTTGTCTGACGCTGCCAACAAGGCCCTAGAAAACCTATGCAATATGAGGATTATAGAGGGGAAGAAGCTAGAAAAGGATATACTTGCTAGGGCAGACCTATTGGAAAGGTCTGTATGTGACCTAGAAAAGTATACTGATACTATTGAAAAAGAATACAAGGACAAGCTGTATGCCAGAATAAGTGAGCTCTTAGACGATCCTAAGGTGGTAGACGAGTATAGGCTAGCCCAAGAAGTGGCTATATATGCTGACAAGTCAAATATCACAGAGGAAATAGTTAGATTTAAGAGTCATATAAACCAGTTGAGAGATACTGTGACAGCAGATGAATCTGTTGGTAGGAAGATGGACTTCCTAATTCAGGAAATGAATAGGGAAGTAAATACTATGGGATCAAAATCATCCGATGTCTCTATAGCCAACCTGGTTATCAATATGAAGGCTGAATTAGAAAAAATCAGGGAACAGGTCCAGAATATAGAGTAGTTTGGGGGATAATATGATTAATAAAAAGGGTTTATTACTTGTTGTATCTGGTCCAAGCGGGACTGGAAAAGGAACTATATGTAAGGATATAGTTGCCAAACATGAGGATATCAACCTATCTATATCAGCAACCACTAGAAATCCTAGGGTTGGTGAAGTAGAGGGCAAAAGCTATTTCTTCAAGACCAAGGAGGAATTTGAAGCCATGGTGGACAGGGGGGAATTCCTGGAACATGCCATGATTTATGACAACTACTATGGTACGCCTAAGAAGGCTATTTTTGATGAACTTGATATGGGTAGGGACGTTATTCTAGAGATAGAAATGCAGGGGGCTATGCAGATCAAGGAAGTATATCCACAGGCTGTATTTATATTTGTCCTGCCACCGAGTCTACAGGAATTGAGAAATAGGATAGTAGGAAGGGGCACAGAAACAGAGGAGCAGATAGAAAAGAGATTTAACAGTGCTTACGATGAAATTAAGCTCCTTGGGGACTATGACTACTTCATATTTAACAATATAGTGGAGAAGTCCTCAGAGGAGATTTTAAATATATTAGAGGTTGAAAAGAACAAGGTCAGCAGATACAAAAAAGATATATTAGATATGTTTGAGAAGGAGATAAAAAATGTTAAAACCATCATTAAATGATATAGTAGAAAAGATAGACAATAGGTACTACCTGATAGCGACAGTTTCAAAGAGGGCAAGAGAGCTAGTTAACAAGGAAGATGCCCTTATAGACATTGACGAAAAGGCTAAGCCAGTAGTAATAGCCAGTGAAGAGGTAATAGCTGGTAAGGTAGGCTATAGGCTACTTACTGATGATGAAATAGAGGCTAAGGAATTGGCCCACAAGCTAGCCCAGGAAAAGAAATTATTAGAACAGGACTAATAGGCAGGCTGTGAATAGGGGCAGGGATACACACTTGCTTCAAATTACAGCAGGACAACTATATAAATTTAATGAAAAACTATGTAAAAGGAGTCTATTAATATGTTAAGTAATAAGACTATTATAGTAGGTGTTACAGGCGGCATAGCAGCCTACAAGGCCTGTGATGTCGTAAGTAAATTGAAAAAGTTGAATGCAAATATCCATGTCATAATGACTGAGTCTGCCTGTGAATTCGTACAGCCAATGACCTTTCAGACTTTGAGTAATAATTTTGTTATAAATGATATGTTCAAAGAACCCAAGACTTGGGAGGTTGAGCATATAGAGCTGGCCAAGAAGGCGGATGCCTTTTTGATTGTACCGGCAACAGCAAATTTTATAGGTAAGCTGGCAGCCGGCATAGCTGATGATATGCTTACTACTACGGTAATGGCCACAAGGGCACCGGTGATAATTGCACCAGCCATGAATACGAATATGTATACAAACAGGATAGTCCAGGCAAATATGGACAAGCTGGGGGACCTAGGTTATAGGTTTATAGATCCAGCGTCAGGAAGATTGGCATGTGGAGATATAGGTGCGGGCAAGCTGGCTGATGTAGATGATATTCTAGCCTTTATAGTCGACTTTTTTGAAAAGGAGTCTGAAGCTAAAGACTTGGCTGGTAGGAGGATAATGATAAGTGCCGGACCTACCATAGAGGCCATTGATCCAGTTAGGTATATCACTAATAGGTCTAGTGGTAAGATGGGCTATGCAATAGCCAAGAGAGCAGTTGCCAGAGGTGCCCAGGTTACCCTTGTATCAGGTAAGACTGACCTAGAGGTTCCAGAAGGACTTGCAAAGTTCATAAGCATTGAGAGTGCAGATGACCTGTATGAAAACCTAGTAGGGGAGTTTGACTCTAATGATGTTGTTATCCAGAGTGCTGCTGTGGCGGACTACAAGCCAAAGTCATATTCAGATAAGAAGATAAAAAAGAAGGATTCAGACCTGAGGATAGACCTATGTAGAAACAAGGATATAGCCCAGGAACTAGGCAAGATAAAAGGAAATAAGGTTTTGGTTGGCTTTGCTGCCGAAACAAATGACGTCTTGGAGAATGCGGCCAAGAAGATTAAAAAGAAGAATCTTGACTTTATAGTAGCCAATGACCTGACAATGCAGGGGGCTGGCTTTAGTACAGAAACAAATATAGTTAAGATAATAGAAGCCGATGGAAGGATAAAGGAATATCCAAAGCTACTGAAGTCTGAAGTAGGAGACATAATATTGGATAAGGTAAGAGATATATTAGAAAATAAGTAGGATTGAAGATAGCTAAATGTAAATGTTGACCCTTTACCATTTAGCTATTTTTACGATTTTACAAGTATCCAAGGGGGGATGGAAGATGTATATAGACTTAATACTTAGGAATATGAGCAGGTTCGCTGATATGCTATTCACATATAGGCTTCCATCTGACCAAGAGGACAAAATCAGGATTGGTCACAGGGTCAGTATACCCTTTGGAAGGTCTAATAAGCCTATAGAGGCCTTTGTAGTAGCCAAGAGAGACAGTCTAGGACCTGGTGATATAGGAGAGGATAAGATCAAGGAAATATTTGAAATCCTGGATGTAGAGCCCATGCTTAGCCAGGAAATATACGCCTAATAATGTGGATTAGGAATAGGTATATGTGTACCTATATGGATGCCCTTAACCTTTTTTATCCAAAGGGCTATAGGCTGGAAGCAAAAAAGATTGAAAAGGATGGCCAGGTAGTCTGGACCTATAAGGACAAGAAGAACGAAAAAAAGCTAAGCTACCTGTCCCTAAGATACGACCTGGATACAATAGACCGGATAGTAGGGGAAAAAAGGTATAGGCTGGGGCCAAAGCAGGTGGATATAATCAAGTTCCTAGGCCTTAACAAGTCAGTTGAATCGAGAAGCCTAATGGAAATCCTGGGGGTTTCCAACCAAACTATCAAGAGCCTAGTAGACAAGGACTTGATAGAAGTTAAGGAAGAAAACTACTACAGGCGGTCAGAAGCCAGATTTAGGTCACCTGTCAAGAAGATAAGTCTCAACAAGGACCAGGTCCAGGTGGTCGACCAGATAAAAGAAGGATTTTTCCTAGATGAAAAGAAGCCCTACCTCCTACATGGTGTAACTGGTAGTGGTAAGACCGAGGTATATATGGAGTTGATAGAATATAGTCTAAATCAAGGTTTGGATAGTATTTTATTAGTACCAGAGATAGCCTTGACACCCCAGATGATAGCTAGGGTTAAGGCTAGGTTTGGAGACATAGTGGGAGTATTCCATAGTGGCCTGTCAGAAGGTCAAAAGCACGATGTCTACAGGGAAATTAAAAACGGCAATATCAGGGTAACTATAGGGACTAGGTCGGCATTATTTCTGCCATTCCGGTCACTAGGCCTGATAATAATAGATGAAGAGCATGATATGAGCTACCATTCTGAGATGACACCTAAGTATTCAACTATAGAAGTGGCCAGGTATATGTCTCTAAGGCAGAATATATGCCTAGTCATGGGTTCGGCAACACCATCTGTGGCAGACTACTACAGGGCTGACCATGGTGAATATAGCCTATTAGAGCTAAATAATAGGGCCAATGAAAGGGCCATGCCCCAGATAGAAATAGTTGATATGAAGGCTGAGATAAATAGGGGTAACAGGTCGGAAATCAGTAGGGTCCTGGAGGACGAGATAGTAAGGACTGTAAATGCTGGTAACCAGGCAATTCTCTTCTAAATAGGAGGGGATATGCAAGTTCTGTAACCTGTAGGGAGTGTGGTCACGTAATTAAGTGTAAGAGGTGTGACATATCACTAACCTACCACAAGTTTAAAAACAAGGGCTTATGCCACTATTGTGGACATGAGGAGGACATACCAAGCATGTGTCCGGAATGCTCTAGTACAAATATAGGTGTCTTAGGCTTGGGAACAGAGAAAATAGAAGAATATATAAATAAAAAGTACCCGTCTTTTAGGACTCTAAGGATAGACAAGGACACGACCTCCAAGAAGGGCCAGCTTGAAGCTATCCTAGATGACTTTAATAGACAGGAAGCAGATGTTTTGATAGGAACTCAAATTCTTAGCAAGGGCCATGACTTCGAAAATGTAACCCTAGTTGGTATAATTTCAGCGGACATGATGCTAAATTATCCGGACTTCAGGTCCTTTGAGCAAACCTACCAGCTGATAACCCAGGTGGCAGGCAGGGCAGGAAGGGGTCAAAAGAGGGGCCATGTAGTCCTTCAGACCTACAATGTGGACCACTTTGCTATCAGACATGCAGTAAATTATGATTACAAGAGTTTTTACAAGGATGAAATCAGGCTTAGAAGGGCCTTTGGATATGAACCCTTTAATAATATGTTCAGACTGGTTTTTTCGGGTAATAACTATAATATAGTTAAAAATAACGCCACAAAGTTTATAGAAACGGTCAGGTATCTTTTAGAGGCCAGATCAATCGAGGTCAAGGGTATACTTGGGCCTAATGAGTGCTCAATCAACAAGATAAACGACCGGTACAGGTGGCAGGTTATTATAAAGGATGAGGTCATGGACGTCAAAGAAATCAAGTCCATGCTGAGATATATTTGTATCAGCAAGTTTGACCAGATATTCGACAAGGATATCAATATAAATATAGAGATTAATCCAAATAGTTTTATATAGTGTAGGAGGAAGTAGAAATGGCAATACGTAATGTACTAAAGATGGGAGACCCCATTTTGAATAAAAAATCCAAGCAGGTAGTAGACTTCAATGACAGGTTACATACCCTACTAGGTGATATGGCAGATACAATGTACAAGGAGGATGGGGTTGGCCTAGCAGCTCCCCAGGTAGGTGTACTTAGGAGGGCCGTTGTAGTGGATGTTGGTGAAGGCTTAATTGAGCTTGTCAATCCAGTTATAGTTGAGTCTTCAGGCCAACAGACAGACCTTGAGGGTTGCCTAAGTGTAGTTGATTATGTAGGAGAGGTTACAAGACCAAACTATGTAAGGATCAAGGCCCAGGACAGGTATGGTAAGGAAATAGAGGTAGAAGGACATGGCTTCTTGGCTAGGGCTTTCTGCCATGAATTAGACCATTTGGAAGGCATTTTATTTGTTGAAAAAGTAGAAGAAACAGAAAAGGGTGAATAATATGCGTATAGTTTTTATGGGAACACCAGAAATAGCAGTGCCTTCACTGGAGAGATTGATTAGCGATGGTCATGATTTGTGTGCCGTAGTGACCCAGCCAGATAGACCTAAGGGAAGGGGCAAGAAACTAGCTTTTTCACCAGTCAAGGAAGCTGCCATGAGACATGAATTAGAAATACTACAACCTGAAAAGGCTAGCCAACCAGACTTCTTAGACAGGCTAAGAGAATTAAATCCGGACCTTATTGTGGTGATAGCCTTTGGACAGATACTTAGGAAGGAGGTCCTAGACCTACCCAAGTATGGCTGTGTAAATGTTCACGTATCCCTATTGCCTAAGTATAGAGGGGCTGCCCCAATAAACTGGGCAATCATAAATGGCGAAGAAAAAACTGGTGTGACTACCATGTTTATGGATGAAGGTCTTGATACAGGTGACATCATCCAGATCAAGGAATTTAGACTAGATAATGAAATAAATGCAGGCCAGCTTCATGACATAATGATGGATGAAGGGGCAGAGGTTTTGAGCCAGACGGTAAGGGCTATAGAGGATGGAACTGCTAATAGGACAAAGCAAAATGATGATGAGTCTACCTATGCACCTATGATGGATAGGGACCTTGGACATATAGACTTTAAGAAGTCTGCAGTATGTATTCATAACCTTGTAAGGGGGACTGTACCATGGCCAGGAGCCTGGTGTGAAAGCCCATATGGCAAGATAAAGATATGGAAAACAAGCATCAGCCAAGGCCAGACTGGTAAGGAACCGGGTACCATTGTTGCAGTTGGCAAAGATGGTATTGAGGTAGCCTGTGGTGTAGGTTTAATCCTGATTGAAGAGATACAGATGCCTAACAAAAAGAGGATGCATGTGTCTGAATATATAAAGGGAAATACTATAGAAATAGGAAAAATATTGAGTTAACAGGAGGGATAATTATGTATCCTTATGGATTATATATGGACAGGACTTTCTTGATTTTGATACCAGCAATCTTGTTAAGTATCTACGCATCTTTCAAGGTAAGTTCTACAACAAAAAAAATATTTTAAGGTAAGGGCCATGAAGGGGATGACAGGCCAGGAGGTGGCTAGGAGGATACTAGACTCCAATGGACTATCATCAGTACCTGTAAACCCAGTACCAGGTTCCCTGACTGACCACTATGACCCAAGGGGTAAGACTGTCAGTCTATCTGAAGAGGTATTTTATGGGACTTCCATCACTTCGATTTCGGTTGCAGCCCATGAGTGTGGACACGCAATCCAGGACAAAGAGTCTTATGTGCCTATGATGTTTAGAAGTGCAATAGTTCCAGCAGTTAATTTCGCATCTTCTGCATCATGGATAATTATAATGATGGGTTTCTTTGTAAGTAGGCAGTTCTTGTGGCTAGGAATAGTCCTATTTTCAGCTACAGTTTTATTTCAGGTAGTTACTTTACCTGTTGAGTTCAATGCCTCATCAAGGGCTTTGAAGCAGTTGGAAAGTCTAGGTATAGTGGGCCTAGATGAGCATAAGGAAAGCAAAAAGGTATTGAATGCAGCAGCCTTAACATACGTAGCAGCAGCTCTTGCATCGATCTTACAGTTAGTGAGGTTGGTCCTGCTTGCTAGAAATGATGATTAGGTCTGCAGTATATAAAAGTAATGTGACTATATGCAGATGTGTATAGTCACATCTATTTGAAGGGAGATAATATGTCAGCTAGGTATATAGCTTATAAGATATTGTTTGATATAGAGGTCAACGAAAACTATTCCAATATGGCTCTTAATAAGTTCCTGAATGAAGCCGACTTAGATGACCAGGACAAGGGTTTTGTCACAGAGCTAGTATATGGCATACTTGAGAGGAAGAGGTACCTGGACTATATGATTAACAAGGTATCTAAAATCAAGGTCAGGAAGATGCAGCATTCTGTCAAGCTGGTCCTGAGGATGGGAACCTACCAATTGGTACATATGGATGGTGTAGCTGACTATGCGGCCATAAATGAGTCCGTAAACTTAATCAAAAAACTAGATAAGAGGTCTGCTTCTTTCGTAAATGCAGTCCTTAGAAATATTTCTAGAAGTCTAGATGATATCAAGTCTATCAGACTAAATACAGTAGACAACCTAGCTATATACTATTCCTATGAGAAGTGGATAGTTGAAGGCCTGGTCAAGGAATATGGATTTGAAAGGACAGAGGCTATACTAAGTGCCCTATCCCAAAAGCCAAGTATATACCTTAGGGTAAATAGGACCAAGCTAAGACCGGGACAATCAATGGATGACCTTGTAGGGAAAATAGTTGAAGACCTGAGAGGCCAGGGACTTGAAACTAGTAGGATAGATGGAATTGAAGAGGCTATCAAGGTCAAGGGCCTAAAGTCTATAGACAAGCATCCTCTATTCAGGGAGGGTTATGTAAGCGTTCAGGATTTAAGCTCTATGCTGGTAGCTAGGATAATGGACCCCAAAGAGAGTCAAGGGTCTTAGACCTATGTGCTGCTCCTGGTGGTAAGTCTACCCATATTGGAGAGCTCATGGAAAATACTGGTCAGGTCATATCACAGGATATATTTGACCACAAGATTAAGTTGATGAATACCTATGCTAGGAGGCTGGGTCTAAAGAATATGGAGGCTAGACTAGGAGATGCCCTGGTCCTTAATGAGGGCTACATAGGCAAGTTTGACTATGTCTTATGTGATGTACCCTGTTCAGGCATGGGAATAGTAAGGAGAAAGCCAGAAATCAAGTACAAGAAGGAGGAAGAGGTCCTAGACCTACCAGGCCTTCAGTACCAGATTTTGGAAAATGCTAGTGCCTACCTAAGGGAGGGAGGCCAGATAATATATTCAACCTGTACTATTTTTAGGCAGGAAAATATGGATGTGGTGGACAAGTTCTTAGCCAACCACAAGGACTTTTCCCTAGACAAGCTAGGGACTATCAAGGAGTTTTTGGGTCTAGGTGACAAGGCCATAGTAAAGATCTTACCAGACCAATATGAGATGGATGGATTCTTTATTTGCAGAATGAAAAAAATTTAAAAATCAATAAAGGTGTGGTATAATGTATAAAGGAAAGATTGTGCTCAAAAACTTGACAGAAGAAGAGCTTAAGGATTTTCTAGTGTCCATAGGAGAGAAAAAGTTCAGGGGAAGTCAGATATATTCTTGGCTATATAGGAACATTAGGGACTTTGATGAAATGAATAATATACCTAAGTCTCTTAGGGCTAAGCTAGAGGAGCACGCAATAATAGGAAATATAGAAAAGGACCTACGTTTAGATTCCAAAATTGATGGTACTAAAAAGTACCTATTTAAGCTAAATGATGGTAATATAATTGAAACAGTAGCCATGGACTACGATACGAGGCTGACTCTTTGTGTGTCCAACCAGGTTGGATGTAGGATGGGTTGTAGATTTTGTGCCTCTACCATAGATGGCTTATCTAGAAACCTAGAAGCATGGGAGATATTAGACCAGATTATCAAGGTCCAGGAAGACATGGGCAAGAGGGTGTCTAATATAGTCATGATGGGAAGTGGTGAGCCACTTGACAACTATGAAAACTCTATAAGGTTTTTGAAGCTGGTAAATGAAGAAAATGGACTAAACATTGGTAATAGGCATATTACCCTATCCACTTGTGGTATAGTCGATAGGATAAGAGACCTGGCTGACTTGGAAATTCCAATAAATCTAGCCATATCTCTCCACTCTCCCTTTGATGAGGAGAGACAAAAGATAATGCCTGTTGCCAACAAGTATAAGATAGATCAAATAATAGAAGCTTGTCATTATTATCTTGGCAAGACCAACAGGAGGATTACCTTTGAATATTCCTTGATAAAGGGGGTTAATGACTCCAAAAAGGAAGCAGAGAGGATAGTCAAATTACTGAGGGGAATGTTGTGTCATGTTAATCTAATCCCTATAAATCCAATAGAGGAAAGGGACTTTGAAAAGCCTGACATTTTATACATAAACAAATTTAAAGCTTATTTAGAAAAGAATAATATACCTGTTACAATCAGAAACTCTATGGGTGCAGACATCAGTGGTGCCTGCGGCCAGCTAAGGAGGAGTGTAAGTAAGAGGTAAAGGAGGACTCGTATGGATTTTTTGTTTAAATCTCATATTGGCATGGTCAGGAAGAATAACGAAGACTATTGTAAGGGTGAGATAATAGAAGTCGGCGATGGTAGTGAGATAGGAATTTTTGCCATAGCAGATGGTATGGGTGGCCACAACAAGGGTGAGGTTGCCAGCCAACTAGCAGTAGAAAATTTAATAGAATTTTTTAATGATAACTTAATACAAAATGGAGTAGTAAAAATTGATTATATAGAGGATATAATTAAGCAGGCCTATAACACTGTCAACTCTATGGTATATGACAAGTCCAAGGAGGACATAATCTATGACGGTATGGGCACAACCCTAACACTTGCAGTTGTTTACAAGAATAAGGCCTATATAGCCAATGTTGGTGATAGTAGGTGCTATGTATTGAAAAATGGTGGAAGACTAGAAAAGATTACTTATGACCACTCAATAGTAGAGGAGTATGTAAAGGCCAATATAATAACTGAGGAAGAAGCTAGGAACCATCCCGATAGAAACAAGATAACAAGGGCGGTCGGAACAGAGCCAGTTGTATTGGTAGACATATACGATGTTGACCTTGAGGAAGGTGACAAAATATTATTGGCTACTGACGGATTGACTGGGGCTGTTGATAGAGAAGATATAGAGCAAACATTGTTGAATACAGAGCTTGATGATCCTACCCAAGGCCTAGTAGACCTGGCCAATGAAGCATCGGGCAAAGATAATGTTACTGTAATAATAGTTTTGGTATAAGGTGGTGTTATTATGGGAGCTACAGTATTAGGAAATAGATACGAGATATTAAGAAAAATTGGCGACGGTGGAATGGCATTTGTATACCAGGCTAGGGACAAGCTTTTAAATAGGATTGTTGCAGTAAAGGTATTAAGGCCAGAATTTGTCGATGACCAGGAATTTTTGGTTAAGTTCAAGAGAGAGGCAGAGGCCGTAGCCAGCCTATCCCACCCTAACATTGTGAACGTATACGATGTCGGTGAGGATGGAAAGGTCCACTATATAGTAATGGAGTATGTGGACGGACAAAATCTAAAGGAAATTATACAGGATGAAGGTCGTCTTGAGGAATATACTGCCTTGGATATAGCCAAGCAGATAGCTAGGGCTCTGAGTGCAGCCCATAGGAATGGTATAATTCACAGGGACATTAAACCTCATAATATATTGATATCAAAGGATGGTAGGCAGGTAAAGGTTGCAGACTTTGGTATAGCAAAGGCTGTCAGCAGCTCGACTATGACAAATATGGGAAGTGTAATTGGGTCAGTCCACTACATTTCACCTGAGCAGGCCAAGGGTAAGCACCTAACAAGTAATGCAGACCTATATTCTCTAGGTATAGTCCTATATGAAATGATTATAGGTAGGGTACCTTTTAGTGGTGATAGCCCTATATCTATAGCCTTGAAGCATATAAATGAGGATATAGCCTTTACAGAAGAGGATAAGATAAATATTCCAAATAGTGTAAGGACAATTATCAGCAAGATGACACAGAAGGAACCTGCTAATAGGTACCAGACAGCTGAAGAGTTGATAGAGGATATAGAATTTGTAGAGAGGAATATAGACCTACCATATATAAAGGACTATAATAACTTCGCTACGACTGATGTAGATAGGAGAGATCCTGAGATTTCAATGGTAGAAAGCCAGTCCAATATGATGACTACGAGGACGATGACTACTATGATGAAGATGGAGATGACTATTACGAGGACGATGACTACTACTATGAAGATGAAGATATAGACGATGACTACTACGAAGAAAAGCCTAAGTCTAGAAAAGAAAAGAAGAGAGAAAAGAAGCAGGAAAAGAAGAACAAGGCCAAGAAGAAGGAAACACCAAGGGCTCGTAGGAGACTGAAGATACTTGCAGTAATCCTAATAATGATCCTTATAGGCTATGCGGCCTTTTTCATGAAATACTTTGGACTTGGACTATTCAGCAAGGATAATTCAGAAAATGTTACAGTGCCTAGCGTTGTGAACATGACTGTTGAAGAGGCCCAGAAGAGTCTAGAGGGAACAGGTCTAAGGCTAGTTGTCAAATCAGAGGAGTATAGCAATGGTGTCAGCAAGGATAGGATAATTACACAGACACCTAGTGAGAATACTACCCTAAAGAAGGGAGACTCTGTGAGCGTAATAGTCAGCAAGGGTAATTCAAAGGTTCCTGTACCAAATGTGGTGGGCCTAAAGCTTTCTCAGGCAGAAAAGCTATTGAATGACAACAAGCTAATCTTAGGAAATGTTAAATACGAATATAATGATGCCGAAGAGGGCACAGTATTAAGCCAGAGTCTAGTTGGTGGTTCAAGTGATGAAGGTCAGAAGGTATCCCTAGTTGTCAGCAAGGGTAAGAAGGCAAGTCAGGAGAGACCATCTATAATTGATGATAATGACTCAAATGATAACGGGGCTATTATCAATGACAACAGTGGTAGGGACATAGACCCTTCTACAGGCAGGACATCTAGGATTACTAGGCCAAATGGCAGGTCAGGTAATAATAGTGGCAACAACAGTGGTAATGGAAGTAGTATAATAGTACCTGATAATGGTTCAGATTCTTCAGGAGGTACTACAAGCGAAAATATTATTGGTGGAACTAACAACTAAGATAATTTAGACAATATTACTAAAGTAGATTATGACAAGGAGTTGCCTAGCTGGTAACTCCTTGTTTTTAGGAGGAGATTTAATGAACAAGGTAGCATTGGTAACTGGAGGCTCCAGGGGAATTGGTAGACAGGTAGCCATCCAGCTTGCAAGAGAGGGCTATATGGTATTAATAAACTACAACAAATCAAAAAGCGAAGCCCAGGATACCTGCCAACTGCTAAGGTCAGAAGGCTGCCAGGTAGAGGTTTTCAAGGCAGATGTATCAAAACAGGACCAGGTCAAGGCCATGTTTGAATTTTGTATAGATAGGTTTGGTCATATAGATGTATTGGTAAATAACTCAGGCATCAGCTATGAGGGATTGCTTACTGACATGGAGGAGGAAGATTGGGATAGGATAATGGACATAAATCTAAAGTCAGTCTTCCTATGTTCCAAGGAAGTCCTAGCCTATATGGTATCAAACCACCACGGTAATATAATTAATATATCCTCAATGTGGGGACAGGTAGGGGCATCATGTGAGGTTGCCTATTCAGCATCCAAGGCGGGTATGATTGGTTTTACAAAGGCCCTGGCCAAGGAGGTTGGACCATCAGGCATAAGGGTAAATGCTATTGCCCCAGGCGTGATCATCACAGATATGATGAAGGACTTCGGCCAGGCAGATATAGACTACTTAAGAGATGAGACACCCCTAATGAGGCTGGGCCAGCCTGAAGATATAGCTAACCTGGTTTCATTTGGCCTCTGACAGGGCTGACTTTATTACGGGCCAGGTCCTAGCCAGCAACGGTGGTTTTGTCATTTAAAGAACTTTAATTGACAAGTTACTTGTGTTATCATATAAGTAGTGATAGATACTGGGAGGTAGAATGAAAGACGGAATAATAATCAAGGGTATCAGTGGATTTTATTATGTAGAGGTAGGCCAGGACCTATACGAATGTAAGGCTCGTGGTATATTCAGAAAAAAGGGACTTAGCCCTCTTGTGGGGGATAGGGTTGCAATTAGCATAATAGATGAAACAGATAAAAAGGGCAATATAGAAAAAATATACGAAAGAAAAACTGAGCTGGTAAGGCCACCAATAGCCAATATTGACAAGGTCTTAATAACCTTTTCAGTTAAGGAACCAAGTCCAAATATGGTTCTTTTAGATAGGTTTATAGTTTTTTCGGAAAAGGAAAATTTAGATATAAGGATTATTTTGACCAAGGTTGACCTGGACAAGGATGGGACTATAGTAGATAGGATAGTTTCTGACTATGAGAAAATAGGCTACAAGGTCATACCTGTAAGTGTTGAAACAGGCCAGGGTGTAGACCAGGTTAGGCATGAACTAGAAGGATGTATATCTGTATTTGCGGGCCAGTCAGGTGTAGGCAAGTCAAGTATCCTAAATGCCATAGAGCCAGACTTCAAGCTTGAAACTGCAGAAATTTCACAAAAGCTAGGCAGGGGCAAGCATACAACTAGGCATTCCCAACTATACAAGCTAGGTCCAAATGCCATAGTTGCGGACACACCAGGCTTCAGTTCCTTTGACCTTACTGATATAGAAATTGAAGAGCTTCAGGAATACTTTATAGAGTTTGCCAATTACCAGGACTGCCGCTTTGGGAACAAGTGTATCCACAAGAATGAGCCAGCCTGTGGAGTCAAGGAGGCTCTTGAAGCAGGACAAATATCAGAAAGTAGGTACAAGTCTTACCTACAGATACTAGATGAAATAAATAATTTGAAAATTAGAGAGCTTAGGAGGAATTTATAATGAAATTAGCACCATCAGTTTTGTCAGCAGACTTTGCTAGACTATTAGAATCATGTAAGAGGGTGGAGGCAGCAGGTTGTGAATACCTACACCTAGATGTAATGGACGGTCATTTTGTACCAAATATTACATTTGGGGCTCCAATCATTAAGAGTCTGAGAAAGGACCTAAATATGGTGTTTGATGCCCACCTAATGATATCAGATCCGGACAAGTTCTTGCCAGATTTGGCAGCAGCTGGCTGTGACATCATTACGGTCCACTATGAAACTTGCACCCACCTACATAGGACTATACAGAATATCAAGTCATATGGTATTAAGGCGGGAGTTGTCCTAAACCCAGCTACACCAGTCTGTATGATAAAACATATCCTAGGAGAACTAGACATGGTCCTATTGATGTCAGTTAACCCTGGCTTTGGTGGACAGAAGTTCATACCCGAGGTCCTAGACAAGGTAAAAGAACTAAAAAAGATGATTGATGACAAGGGACTAGACGTGGAAATCGAGGTAGATGGAGGCGTTACAAGTGAGAATATCAAGGCTTTGGTAGATGCAGGTGCTGATGTGCTAGTAGCGGGTTCAGCTATATTTGGTAAGGAAGATATTGACAAGGCCGTAATGGATTTAAGAAGAGCGGTAGATGGAGAATAAATGGGAACACTTATAAGCGATATAATTCATGGCAAGACTGCCTGCCTGGTCCTAAATGGCCAGCTGGAAGACTATGACTATATTAGAGAGGTCATGGATTACAATACATATGAATTAATAATAGCTGTAGATGGTGGTGCAAACCACCTATACAGGCTGGGAATAATGCCCAACTATATATTGGGCGACCTGGACTCAATTGATGATGATATCAGAAGCTACTATGAGGCCTCAGATGTTGTCTTTAAGAAATTTCCTACTAAGAAGGATGAGACAGATGCTGAACTGGCAGTATGGATGGTCGAGGAGGAGGGTCTTCTGGGCATAGATATATATGCAGCCCTTGGGGGACGTATTGACCACGAGCTAGCTAATATTCAGCTCCTATACTATATATTGGATAGGGGTATGTATCCTAGGATCATATCTGAAAGGGAAGAAATATACATCCTAAGAAATGAAGAAATGAACTTGAAGGGTAGTATAGGAGATATTGTATCTATCATACCTGTAAAGGGTGATGCCAGAGGAATTACCCTTGCCAATATGGAATACAGCGTTGAGGAGCTAGACCTTAAATACTCGGTAACAAGGGGTATTTCCAATGTGATGTTGGCTGAAGATGCCTACATAAATGTAAGGGACGGCTGTATACTGGTTATAAAAAATATCAAAAATAAGTAATAAAATTATATGGAAAAGAGGTGCCTATGAAATCATATAATATATTAGTTGTAGATGACGAAAAGGAGATAGCCGATGTCGTCGAAATATACCTATTAAACCAGGGTTATAAGGTTTTTAAGGCAAACAATGGCCTAGAGGGTATGAAAATAGTAGACAAGGAAGATATCCACCTGGCAATTATAGATATGATGATGCCTAAAATGGACGGGGCAACTATGATAATGAAGCTGAGGGAAAAGCACAACTTCCCAGTAATTATCCTATCTGCCAAGTCTGAAGAGGTAGACCAAATAATGGGCCTAAATATAGGAGCAGACGACTATGTGAACAAGCCCTTTAAGCCGCTTGAGCTTTTGGCTAGGGTCAATTCCCAGCTAAGAAGATATACCAAGTATATGAATATCAGTGACGGTGATGCTGGTGAAAAGGAAGATGAAGGCCTTTATATTATAGGTGGCCTAGAGCTTAATGAGAATAAGAGGACAGTGAGTGTAGATGACAAGCCTGTCAAGATTACACCGATCGAATTTAAGATACTAAACCTTCTTATGAAAAACCCAGGCAGGGTCTTTTCTTCAGAGGAAATTTATGAGAAGGTATGGAATGAAAATGCTATTAATACCGATACTGTAATGGTTCATATAAGAAATATTAGGGAGAAGATAGAGCTTGACTCTAAAAAACCTAAGTATTTGAAGGTAGTATGGGGAGTTGGATACAAAATTGACAAGATTTAAGATTAACGAAATTCAAAAAAAGCATATATTTACCCTTGGGGTTATACTTTTCATGTTGATCTTGGCCTTCAACATGATTAGAAGGTACCACTATGTAGAGACAAAGATATCCGAAATAAAGAACGATCCCTTTGAGACAGAGGAGTATGCATCCGATATCTTCAATTCTAACTATTATCTCTACTATAAGAGCTATCAGGCTGAAAAGAACAAGGAACTGTTACCTGCAGATATTTTTTTGAGTGAGGATACCATAAACTCGATAATTAAGAGTGCCAACATAGAGTACTATTCAGGTACCCTAGATGCAAACTCTGTTAAAAATGAGTTCAACCAGGTAGCAAATACGGACCTGGGACCTATGATCAAGGGGTCGGAAGGGAATATAAAGTTTTCCTGCATAAATACAGAGACTGGCTATGCCTTTTCTAACTATGACTTTAAGGAGTCGGTGAACAATATCAAGAAGTATATGGAAGCCAAGTCAAGTGACGAGAATTATGCAAGTATAGTAGAGGCCTATAGGTCTTCAGATAAGAATATAAATAAACTTCAGAAATTGCATCATCTTAGAATACGACAAAGATGGCAGGTACAAGCTAATATATACAAGTGGATTCAACAGGCAAAAAATAAATGACTTTATGTTGGAGCATGAGTCAGAGAGGAAGATGAAGGTGGAATACAGCTTTGATGGAAATCTTCCGAGTAACTTTTTTGGCTATAGTACTAACCAAATAAAGAATAGGGTCTATATCTACGCAATTCCAAGGGTCCTAAATAATAATTTCTATACTAGCAGTGATACCATTAGCAAGTATGTAAACAAGCTAGAGAGAAGTAAGTTCACTATGATAGATAAGATAGCCAGCTTTTTAATTGTATCAATCTTCATAATTACCCTTATCCTGCCTAAGGAGCTCTTGACAGGATTTTATGGTATGAAGAATATCTTCAAGTTGCCTTTTGAAATATTGGTTGGAATTATTATTGAGCTGGATTATTCCCTGTTGAGGAATGACGTACCAGTAAAGATAGTCAGAGAGACCATAAATGGAAATATCCTCAAGGAGGTCATGGCCAATAACGTACCTATTTGGTTATCCAAGCAAGTGGTAAATGGTATAAATATAGCCTACTGGTTCCTTGTATTTCTGATAACATTTATATTTGCGGTCTGGGTCAGGATGGTACTGGCAACAGGAATCAGAAAGTACTTAGCCAAGAAGAGTCTTATCATAAGGCTATTCATACTTATTTACAGATCTATCAGCTCTGGTATAAGGAGGTTTATGAATGTAGACTTTAGCAGGAGGTACAACAGGCTCTGCATCCTAGGTATAGTAATCATCAGCATTGGGTCTGTATTCTTAATCCTTAGTGGATTTGTGGACAGCTACCTGATCTGGCTTGCTATCATAGCAGTCTACTACCTGGTGGTTATCATATTTGAAAAGGTGGTAATTAGGGAGATAAGAGAGAGTGAAGATGACTACAATAGCCTATTTGGCCTAACAGAGAATATAGCCAATGGTAATCTTGATATAGATATTATGAGTCAAAATGTAGGTATATACGAAGAACTCAAGAGACAGCTTGTAAGTATACAGGAGGCCTACAAGAAGAGTGTAGAGGATGAAATAAAGAGTCAGAAGCTAAAGAGTGAACTGATTTCGAACGTTTCACACGACCTCAAGACACCTTTGACCTCTATAATATCCTATTCAGATCTACTAAAGAACGAGGAGGACCTATCAGAAAGGTCAAGAGAATATGTAGAGACCATATCCAGAAAGTCTGAGAGGTTAAAGGTCCTTATAGAGGATATGTTTGAAATATCAAAGGCCCAGTCAGGCAGTATTACCCTGGATATCAACTATATAGATGTAGTCGAGTTAATCAAGCAGTGTATCTGGGAGGTAGAGGACAGGTTTAATGAAAGCAAGCTAGTTTTGAGGACCAGGCTGCCAGAAAAAAAGATTATGCTTTACTTAGATGGTGAAAAGACCTACAGGATATTCGAAAATCTTCTAGTTAATATGGTGAAGTATGCACTTGAGGGTTCTAGAGTATATATAGAGCTAGAGGAGGACCCTGAAGTAGTGTCCCTGGCCTTTAAAAATATTTCTGCTAGTGAAATAGACTATGACAGGGAAGAGATTACTGAGAGGTTCAGGCGAGGAGACAAGTCCAGGAATACGGAGGGCTCAGGCCTAGGACTATCTATAGCAAAGAGCTATGCCCAGGTCCAGGGTGGAGACCTTAATATTGACTTGGATGGAGACCTATTTAAGGCTATAGTCAGCTTCAAGAGGTCTGCCAACAATGGTGGCGAAAAATAAATAAGACAATGAGATGACACTTTTTGTGGATGATATAGTCTTGAGCTAATAAAAAACCCTCCTAGAGGATAACTAGGAGGGGGATATAGCTTAAGACTATTTTTTTGCCTGATTTACCATCCTATTTGTAAAGGTGAAAAATAGGATTCCGGTAACTATAGTAGCAGCCAGGTCGGCAATTGGGGCTGCATATAGGATACCATTTAGACCAAATAACCTAGAAAGGATTAGTATGGACGGTATAAGTATCAGGACCTGTCTAAGTAGAGTTAAGAACATGGCTCTCTTTGGTCGTCCTATAGCCTGGAAGAAGTTTGATCCTATAATCTGGAAGCCCAGGAAAGGAAGGATCATCAGCCAGGTCTGAAGAGCATGCACAGTGAATTCTACAAGGTCCTTGTCCTGGTTAAACATTGATACCATCAAGACTGGTATGGTCCTAATCAGGATAAAGCCAAAGCTGGTCATGCAAGTGGCAATAATAATGGCTAGTCTAGCAGCCTTGTTGACTCTTTCATAGTTTTTGGCACCATAGTTAAAGCTAACAATAGGCTGGAGACCCTGGTTTAGGCCTATGACTGGTAGGACTAATAGGGTTGCTATACTTGTGACTATACCCATACCAGACACTGCTATGTCGCCGCCATAGATGACAAGGGCATTGTTCAGAATCAAGTTTAGGATACTACTAAATAGCTGGATCAAAAAGCCTGGCATACCCAAGCTTGTGATTTCAAGTGCCAAGTCCCTATCTAGCCTCATGTACCTAAGCTGGATCCTGTGTAGGGCATCTCTTTTTAGGAAGTGGTGGATACTCCAAACCATCGACACAAATTGGGATATTATAGTTGCAATGGCTGCCCCACTCATACCCATCCTAAGGGCGTAGATAAAGATTGGGTCAAGTATTACATTTAGACCAGCACCAACCAGCATGGTAATCATGGACATCTTAGGCTTACCATCAGCTCTTAGAAAGTTATTCATACCCATGCTGACTACCTGAAATACTGTACCTATCAGGATAATCCTCATATATTCCTTGGCATGTGGCAGTATAGCTGGACTAGCTCCAAACCAAATTAGGAGCTTATTAAGAAAGACCTGGCCAAAGATTGTAATCAGTAGACCGAATATAATTAATAGGGCAGTTGCATTACCCAAGACTCTATCAGACTTTTCATAGTTTTTCTTACCTAAGTTTATTGAAAATAGGGTGGCACCACCTTGACCAAAGAGGATACCAGTTGACATCATGATGATCATGGCTGGGAAGCATATGGTAAGGGCTGCCAGACCATTAGCTCCTAGGTCAGGGCTATTACCGATAAAAATCCTGTCTACCACGTTGTACATGGCACTGACAAGCATACCAATAATGGCAGGTAGGGAGAACTTATATAATAATTTTAAAATGCTCTCATATCCGAGAATGTTATTATCTAGTGTCTGATTTTTATCAGTCATTGTTAGTCACCTTTCCTTTCTTAATTTTTTTCTTGCTATTTTCATTAAAATATTTTTCCGTATTCTCAACCATCTTGAATAGGAATGAATATAGGAGGTCCTTTTCATCATCTGTAAGGCCGTCTGTCAGGGTACTTTCCCAGTTATTTAGGACTGAAAAAAGATTCTCCTTGATGTCCATGGCCTTGTCAGTAAGGTAGATCCTATTTACCCTCCTATCTTTTTCGTCGCTAGTTTTGACTACTAGCCCCTTGACAAGCAGAGATTGGATAACCCTGGCTGTAGATGCCTTGTCTATATTAAGGGCGCTAGATAGGTCGTCTTGCGAGCATCCGTTCTCGGCATATAGGGCATTTAAAAAGGGCTGCTCAGAGGCAGTTACATTTATAGGTCTAAGGTGGTCGTTTTTATAGATATTTCCCTTCCTGTAGAGGATGGATATCATACGTCCTGGATTGTTTTTCATAGCTATTATCTCCTGACTATCTCTTGTATTTTAAGCAATATATCATTTGGACGGTCTAAAGATATATTGTGGAATTAGTTGCTTAGTCAACCAATTACATATTTTACTAAATATTAGTTGCTTAGTCAACAATTTTAAAAATATTTTTTAAAAGTTAATTTATATGCTACAATAGGGTGAGATATATGTATAAATACACTTAGCTAAAGGCTGAATAAGGAACTTATCCAGAGGCTTGAATAGATGTGAAAATCTAATAGCGGAATAAAAATAAGAAAGTATAAAGGAAAGAAACAGAAAACAAAAAAAGTAAAAACAAAAAAGTAAAAACAAAAAAGTAAAAACAAGAAAGTAGAAGTAAAAGATAGAAATATAATTTTACAGTAAAGGTGGTATGGAGATTATGGTAAAGGCAATTTTTTTTGATATCGATGGTACACTACTGAGTATGAAGACTCACAGGGTGCCTGATTCTACTAGGAGAGCCCTAGAAGAATTGAGGAGGAAGGGGATTAAGCTCTTCTTGGCAACTGGTAGGTCACCAGCCTGGTTGGGGTCTATAGAGGGTATGTTGGACTTTAAATTTGATGGTTATGTAATGCTAAATGGCCAGTATTGTATATTTGAGGGACAGGTACTAAGAGATGTTGCCATACCATTGGAGAGTCTAGAGCCACTTATTCCTTATATAGAAGAAAATGAGATATCGTGTGAATTTGTTGAAGAAGGTCATATGTATATAAATATTATAAATGATAGGGTATTAGCCTTTAGAGAGAAGATTGGTGGAACAGGCTACGATACACATGTAGAGGACCTATCTAGGATATATAGCCATAAGACCTACCAGCTTCTGGCCTATATAGATGAAAAGGATGAGGATGAATTTTTGGCTCATATGCCAAATTGTAAGGCTATGAGATGGTGTCCAGAATTTGCAGATATAGTTATAGCCGACGGTGGCAAGGACAAGGGTATAGAGGCCCTGCTAAATCACCTAGGAATATCAAAAAATGATTGTATGGCCTTTGGAGACGGGGGCAACGACATATCCATGCTAGAATATGTAGGTATAGGTGTTGCCATGGGAAATGCAAATCCACCGGTAAAGGAAAGAGCCGACTTCGTTACCAAGGACATAGATGATGACGGTATAGAATATGCCCTAAGGCACTTTGGTCTTATATAGATAATAGGACTGGGACAAATTATGGCCAAAATCCTGTAAAAAATTAATAAGTTATAATAGGGGACCAAAAATGTCCCCTGTTTTTTATTTTTTCAAGAAGTTGAATAAACATTGAAATAAGTGGGATTTAACAAGGTGAGTCAAAAAGATAAAAAATAATTTAAAAATATTTTTAAAAAAGCCTTGCAAAATTTGTCCCACTAGCTTATAATGAAATTGTGGGACGGATAAGATACATCTGGGACACAAATAGCCGGATAATTGGAGGAAGGTTTATGAAAAATTTAATAGAAGTTCAGAAGAAAATCATTCCTCAGGCTATTGACTTGATGGAAAAGAGATACGCCATACTAAGGCAGATAAATATCAGTCAGCCGATTGGCAGGAGGATGCTTTCTTCGGTCTTGAATCTAAGTGAAAGAACCACTAGAACGGAGATCGACTTCTTAAAGGACCAGAGATTTATCAACATAGATGTCTCGGGTATGACCATTACGAGTCAGGGACAGGACCTCTTAGAAAATCTAGAGGCTGTAATGGGCGATATAATGGGCATTAGTGATATGGAAGATAAGTTGAGGGAATTGCTTGAAATAAAGGATGTGGTGATAGCCAAAAGAACTGGAGATGACAATTTCAAGTCGGTTGCTAAAGCAGCAGCTGATTATCTCTTAAAAAGAATTAATGAATATGACATCATTGCTATAGCAGGTGGATCTACTATGAAGGAGCTGGCGGAGAATATAGACACTGACCAAGAATACGAAGGAGTCAAGATCCTGCCTACAAGAGGAAGTGTTGGTGCAGAAATTGAACTGCAGGCCAATAGTATAGCAGCAACTATGGCAAAGAGACTCGGTTCACAGGTCGAGTTCCTCTACATACCAGACAACTTAGATGGTAGTGCCAGAGAGGCCCTGATGTCGGTACCAGATATCAAGCGTACCCTGGACGACCTAAAGAAGGCAGACAAGATATTCTTCAGTATAGGAAGGGCGGATGTCATGGCCCTGAGAAGGGGAATGTCTGAAGCAGAGGTAGACCTACTAAAGGAAAAAAAAGCAGTAGGAGAGGCCTTTGGTTACTACTTCGATAAGGATGGCCAGATAGCTATGAAGCTAAAGACGGTGGGTATAGATATGGATATGTACAAAAATTCGAAGGATGCCAGCCTGGTATTTACAGGTAAAGACAAGGTAGATGCATTCCTAGCCTTGTACAAGATGAATAAAAATCTAAACCTAATAACAGATGAGGAATGTGCTAAGGAATTGATAAGTAGGCTGTCCAAACAGAGATAGCAAGACAAAAGCAAAGACAAAAAGTAAAAACAAAATTATGGTAAAAATGACAAAATCTTAATTCTAAAAGAATTAGACGATGTAAATTTGGTAGAATTAGGTAAAATAAAAAACAAAAAGTATTTTTGGAGGTAACAAAATGGTAAAAGTTGCAATTAATGGTTTTGGTAGAATAGGTAGACTAGCTTTAAGAAAGATGATGGAAGAAACTGACAAGTTTGAAGTTGTTGCTATTAACGACTTAACAGATGCTAACATGCTAGCACACTTGTTCAAGTATGATTCATCTCAGGGTAGATTCAACGGTGAAATTATTGTTGAAGAAGGTGCCTTCATAGTAAACGGACATGAAATAAAGGTAATATCTGAAAGAAATCCTGAAAATCTTCCTTGGGGAGACCTTGATGTAGATATAGTACTAGAGTGTACTGGTCTATTCACATCAAGAGAAAAGGCAGAAGCTCATATAGTAGCAGGTGCTAAGAAGGTTCTAATATCTGCACCAGCAACAGGTGACCTTAAGACAGTAGTATACAATGTAAACTCAGACATACTAGATGGAAGCGAAACAGTAGTTTCAGGTGCATCTTGTACAACTAACTGCCTAGCACCAATGGCTAAGGTTCTAAACGACAAGTTTGGTATAGTTGAAGGTCTAATGACTACAATCCACGCATACACAAATGACCAGAATACTCTAGATGGTCCTCACAAGAAGGGTGACCTAAGAAGAGCTAGAGCTGCTGCAGCTAATATTATCCCTAACACAACAGGTGCTGCCAAGGCAATCGGCCTAGTAATTCCTGAATTGGCTGGTAAGCTTGACGGTGCTGCACAGAGAGTTCCAGTAACAACTGGATCAATAACTGAACTAGTTTGTGTACTTGAAAAGAATACAACAGTTGAAGAAATCAACGCTGCAATGAAGGCTGCTGCAAATGAATCATTTGGTTACACTGAAGATGAAATAGTATCAAGTGACATAGTAGGTATCAGCTACGGTTCACTATTTGATGCTACACTTACCAAGGTAATGGATGTAGCTGGCAAGCAGTTAGTAAAGACAGTTGCATGGTATGACAACGAAATGTCTTATACTTCTCAGTTAGTTAGAACATTAGGTTTAGTTGGAAGTATGACTAAATAATATAGGCCTGGCTTTTAAGAAGATAAAGCCTCGTTGATGCAAGTTATTTTAGTCCGAGGTTAATCCCTCGGACTTTTTTGTTGAAATAAATATGTTATATTATTATAAAAAATATGTCTATGAATACAAATAATATAGGAATATATGATATAATATTTATAAAAAAATTATGTATTTTTATCCGGTTTAATCGACTAAGCTGGACTTGTATTTATAAGTCAGATAATGACACAATGAGTTTAAAGGAGAAGTTCTATGACAATGCTTAACAAAAAGACAATTGAAGACATCAATGTGAGAGGAAAAAAGTGCCTAGTTAGATGCGATTTTAATGTGCCTCTAAAGGATGGTAAGATAACTGATGAAAATAGACTTGTTGGAGCTATGCCTACAATTAAGTACCTAATAGAAAATGGAGCTAAGGTAATACTTTGCTCACACCTTGGTAAGCCAAAGGGTGAGCCAAAGCCAGAACTATCACTTGCACCAGTTGCAACAAGATTGTCTGAAATGCTTGGTCAGGAAGTTGTATTTGCTGCCGATGCCAATGTAGTAGGTGAAAATGCCAAGAAGGCAGTGGCTGAAATGAAGGATGGAGATGTAGTTTTACTAGAAAACACAAGATATAGAAAAGAAGAAACTAAGAATGAAGAAGGATATTCAAAGGAATTGGCGTCACTAGCTGAAATCTTTGTAAATGATGCCTTTGGTACTGCCCACAGAGCCCACTGCTCAACTGTTGGTGCAGGTCAGTTCTTAGAAGAAAGAGTTTGTGGTTACCTAATCCAGAAGGAATTAGACTTCCTTGGATCAGCAGTAGAGAATCCAGTTAGACCTTTCCTAGCTATCCTAGGTGGAGCCAAGGTTAGTGACAAGCTAGGCGTAATCAACAACCTATTAGAAAAGGTAGATACTTTGATCATAGGTGGTGGTATGGCCTATACATTTATCAAGGCCCTAGGTCATGAAATAGGAACATCCCTACTAGAGGAAGACAAGGTTGCCTATGCTAAGGAAATGATGGACAAGGCCAAGGCCAAGGGAGTAAACCTATTATTACCAGTTGATTTTGTATATGCTGACATGTTTGCAGAAGATGCCCAGCCTCATATTACTGAGGGTAGGGATATACCTGCTGACTGCATGGGACTAGATATAGGACCAAAGACTAGAGAATTATTTGCCAATGCTATAAGAGAATCTAAGACAATAGTATGGAATGGACCAATGGGAGTATTCGAATTCGAAAACTTTGCAAATGGTACAAAGGCTATTGCCCAGGCTATGGCAGATGTAGATGCCACAACTATTATAGGTGGTGGAGACTCAGCTGCAGCAGTAAATCAGATGGGCTTTGGTGACAAGATGAGCCATATATCAACTGGTGGCGGAGCATCGCTAGAATTCTTAGAAGGTAAAGAGCTGCCAGGTATAGTAGCCCTTGACGACAAATAGGACAAGAAAAGTTTTGCAAATATAAGCTTTACAATAAATAAAAGGTAATAAGGAGAATAATATGAGAAAACCAATAATCGCTGGTAACTGGAAGATGAATAAGACTATCAAGGAAGGTCTTGAATTTATAGAGGAAGTAAAGGGGCAGACAGAAGGTGACGTTGAGGTACTAATCTGCGCACCATTCACCCTATTAAAGGATTTGAAGCTAGCAACTAAGGGTACAAATATAAAAGTAGGTGCTCAGAATATGCATTACGAAAATTCAGGAGCCTTTACTGGTGAAGTTGCACCAGCAAACCTAGTAGAAATAGGAATGGACTATGTAATCATAGGCCACTCTGAAAGAAGAGAATACTATGGTGAAACTGATGAAACTTGTAACAAGAAGGTCTTAAAGGCTATAGAGGTAGGAATAAATCCAATTCTTTGCTGTGGTGAAACACTAGAGGAAAGAGAAGCTGACAAGACTATGGACAAGGTAAAGGGACAGATAGTGGCTGGTCTAGCTGGTGTGAAGGCTGAAGACCTAGCTAAGGTAGTAATAGCATACGAACCAATCTGGGCTATAGGTACAGGTAAGACTGCTACAGCTGAACAGGCAAACGAAGTAATCGCCTATATTAGACAGGTAGTAAGAGATGTATACGGAGACCTTGCTGACCAGGTAAGAATCCAGTATGGTGGAAGTGTAAAACCTGCCAATGTAGCAAAAATCATGGGACAGTCTGATATAGATGGTGCCTTGGTTGGTGGTGCATCACTTAAGCCAGCAGACTTCCTAGGATTATTGAAGTTTTAATAGATAGAAGGTAATAATTATGAAAAAACCAGTAGTATTAACAATAATGGATGGTTTTGGATATACACCTAATAAGGAGGGTAACGCCATAGCCTTGGCAGGAACTCCCCACCTAGATGCCCTATCTGCCAAGTATCCTCATACATTGATTGAGGCAAGTGGACTAGATGTTGGTCTACCAGGAGGTCAGATGGGAAATTCAGAGGTTGGGCACACTAATATTGGTGCAGGTAGGATAGTATACCAGGACCTAACAAGAATAACAAAGGCAATAGAGGATGGGGACTTCTTTGAAAATCCAGCCTTGGTTGCAGCAATGGAAAATGCCAAGGACAAGAGCCTACATATACTAGGCCTATTGTCAGATGGTGGAGTCCACTCACATATAGACCACCTAAGGGCCCTACTAGATATGGCCAAAAGAAGGGGTCTAACAAGTGTATATGTCCATGCCCTTACAGACGGTAGGGACACAGATCCACAGAGTGCAATAGAATATGTGGGTCAGATAGAAGACTATATGAAAGAACTAGGACTGGGCAGGTTTGCCACAGTAGCCGGTAGATACTATGCTATGGACAGAGACCAGAGATGGGAAAGGGTAAAGCTTGCCTACCAGGCCATAGTTGAAGGTAAGGGACCAAGAGCCAAATCGGCATCAGACTGTGTAAAGGCATCATATGCTGAAGGTGTAAATGATGAGTTTATAGTTCCAACAGTGATAGAGGGACCAGATGGGTCTATAGGAAATATTAAGGCTGAAGACTCAGTTGTATTCTTCAACTTTAGACCAGACAGGGCCAGAGAAATCACAAGGGCTATAGTAGACAGAGACTTTACAGGCTTTGAGAGAGACCTAGTTCCAACTAAGTTTGTTTGTATGACTACGTACGATGCTACTATCCAGGACGTCCAGGTAGCCTATGGACCTGAGGATATAGTAAATACATTAGGACAATATCTATCAGACAAGGGAATGAAGCAGCTAAGGGCAGCAGAAACAGAAAAGTATGCCCACGTTACATTCTTCTTCAATGGTGGTATGGAAAAGCCTTATGAGGGTGAAGACAGGATCTTGATTCCATCTCCAAAGGTGGCAACCTATGACCTACAGCCGGAGATGTCTGCCTATGACCTTTTAGACAAGTTATTGGCAGCCTTGGATGAGGACAAGTATGACCTGATTGTTGTTAACTTTGCTAACCCTGATATGGTAGGCCATACAGGTAGCGTCGAAGCAACTGAAAAGGCTATAAAGACTGTTGACGAATGCGTTGGCAGACTATTTGAAAAGGTAATTAGCCTTGGAGGCAGTGGTATAATCACTGCTGACCACGGTAATGCAGAGCTAATGGTAGACCTTGAAACAGGTAGACCAATTACATCACATTCAACAAATCCAGTGCCATTTATAGTGGTGGGGGATGAATTTAAGGGAAGAGACCTATTGACAGGTGGTAGACTGTCAGATATAGCTCCAACCTTGCTGGCCATGCTAAAGATGGACCAGCCAAAAGAAATGACAGGTCATTCTTTGATTAAATAATTCGTTCAGTATATTTTAGAGAAACTTTTACAAATTTACCCATCAATTTATTTGTAATAAAAACAAAAGGTAACGAATATTTAGGTAAAAATTAAGTGATCGATAATAGTTTGTGATATAATATTAGTGATAAAAATTATAAGCGTTTTGATAACGAGAGGAGAGAGAATATGTCAGCTATTGAATTAGTTTATGCAAGAGAAGTTCTAGATTCAAGAGGTAACCCTACAGTAGAGGTAGAGGTAGTATTAGAAAGTGGTGCCCTAGGTAGAGCTATAGTACCATCAGGTGCATCTACAGGAGCCTTTGAAGCAGTTGAATTAAGAGACGGAGACAAGGGCAGATACGTCGGTAAGGGTGTAACAAAGGCTGTTGACAATGTTAATGAAATAATAGCTCCAGAGGTTGAAGGTCTTGATGCTTTTGACCAGCCAGGAATAGACGGTCTAATGATAGAACTAGATGGTACTCCAAACAAGGGTAAGCTAGGTGCAAATGCTATACTAGGTGTATCTCTAGCAGTAGCAAGAGCTGCAGCTGATGAATTAGGACTACCACTATTCCAGTACATAGGTGGAGTAAATGCTAAGCAGCTACCAGTTCCAATGATGAACATCCTAAACGGTGGCGAACATGCAGACAACAACGTAGATGTACAGGAATTCATGATCCTACCAGTTGGCGCTGAATCTTTTGCTGAAGGCCTAAGAATGGGTGCCGAAGTATTCCACGCATTAAAGAAGGTTCTTGCTGAAAAGGGACTAGCTTGTGGTGTAGGTGATGAAGGTGGATTCGCTCCAAACCTTGAATCAAACAGAGAAGCCCTAGAATTAATCGTTGAAGCTATAAAGGCTGCTGGTCTTGAGCCAGGTAAGGACATAATGCTAGGTATGGACGTTGCTGCATCTGAAATGTACAATGCAGACACTAAGAAGTACGAATTAAAGGGAGAAGGAAAGGTTCTTTCTTCTGAAGAAATGATAGACCTATTCGAGGGTTGGGTAAATGAGTTCCCAATCATCACTATAGAAGACGGTCTAGACGAAGAGGACTGGGATGGATGGAAGCTACTTACTGAAAGACTTGGTAAGAGAATCCAGCTAGTTGGTGACGACCTGTTCGTTACAAACACTGAAAGACTTGAAAGAGGTATAGAAGCTGGTGTGGCTAACTCAATCCTAATCAAGGTTAACCAGATAGGTACCCTAACTGAAACTCTTGACGCTATAGAAATGGCTAAGAGAGCTGGATATACAGCAGTTATATCTCATAGATCTGGTGAAACAGAAGATACAACTATAGCAGACATAGCTGTAGCTGTAAATGCAGGTCAGATTAAGACTGGTGCTCCGTCAAGAACTGATAGAGTTGCTAAGTACAACCAGTTGTTAAGAATCGAAGAAATTGTTGGTGAATCAGCTAGATACGAACAGTTGAAGTCATTCTACAACCTAAGCAAGTAATAAGAAATTGGTATGAACTTTAAGGAGGGGCTAATATTTAGGCCCCTTTTTAATGCCGATATTAGTGCCAGCTCACTGATTTTGGTCAAAATTTCATATATATATTTTAGGCATGAATCAAATTAATAATAAAAACATCAAAAGTCAAAGAAATATTGTAATTACCCCCTTGATGTGTTATAATTAATCTTGGATTTTATAGAAGTAGAGTATGACGAAGGAGGACGTGATGTTAGGAAATATATTAATGGCTATACAGATATTTTTAAGTATAGTGATGATAATTGTAGTTTTACCACAACAGAGTAAGCAGAACCAGCCTCAGGTATTTATAGAAGATAGTTCTTCACAGGCTTATTTCAAGCCAAAAGGTAAGGAAGCCTTTTTGAACAAGATGACAAAGATAATTTCAGTATTATTTTTTATAAATGCAATAGCGCTTGTAATGGTAATGAAATAATTAATAAGAATGAAGATTGGTCGGCAGTGTCAATAGTTTGATGTTGCCGATATTTTTGTATAAAAATCCATATATATGTTATACTAGAAGTGAAATTAGGTTGTTGACTAAGGAGGTGTTGGCAATTATAGATATGCTAAGACAGAGAGTGCTAGATTTAATACATGACCCATCCTACAAGCCTTTAAAAAGGGATGAACTGGCCAAGATTTTTGTAGAGCACCGTGACGATAAAAAAGAATTTTACAGGCTCCTAGACCAGATGAACGAGGAAGGAGACCTCTTTATAAATACAAGGAAAAAGGTGGCTAGCCTTGAAGCCTTTGATCTTAGAAGGGGGACATACAAGGGGACTAAGAGTAGGTTTGGCTTTCTAGTCTCAAACAAGCAAGATTTTGAGGATGTATTTATTGATGGTGATTCTAGGAAGGGTGCCTTCAATGGAGATGAGGTCCTGGTAAAAATAACCAAGCCAGCCAAAGGAAATAACAAGGCGGAGGGTCTAGTTGTAAGGATAATAAAGAGGGCCAAGCAAGATCTTGTAGGCCTATTTGTTAGCAACGGGTCTTTCGGTTTTGTCATAGTAGATGACAAGAAGTTTGACATGGACATATTTATACCTAAAAACTACTTTAGTGGGGCAAAAAACAATGATAAGGTGGTATGTAGGGTTACTGAATGGTCTACGGAAGAGGACAAGAAGCCAGAGGGCAAGATAATAGAAGTGCTAGGCCAAAAGGGGGATAGGTATGTAGAAATAGACTCCATAGTCAGAGCCCATGGTCTAGTAGAGGGCTTCAACCCAAAGGTAACCAACCAGGTAGATAATATACCTGACCATGTCCTAGATGAAGAAATAGGGGGCAGGGAGGACCTTAGGGACCAGCTAATATATACTATAGATGGGGATGATTCTAAGGACTTTGACGATGCTATTTGTGTTGACCTCTTAGACAATGGAAATTACAGGTTGGGTGTCCATATAGCAGATGTTACCCACTATGTAACAGAAAATTCACCCCTTGACAGAGAGGCCCTAAAGAGGGCTACATCAGTATACCTAGTCGACAAGGTGATACCTATGCTACCAAAGAAGCTGTCAAATGGTATTTGCTCACTAAATCCTATGGTAGACAGGCTAAGTTTGTCCTGTATTATGGAGGTTGAACCAAAAATGGCAAGGTGGTCAAGTATGATATAGCCAAGTCCGTAATCAGGTCCAAGGCCAGGTTGACCTACCACGAGGTCAGTGAAATCCTAGAAAACAATGATCCTGACATGACTGCCAAGTACGCGGATTTTCTTGAGAGCTTTAAAAATGCAGGTGATCTAGCTGAAATCCTTAGGAAGAGAAGGTTCAAGAGGGGTGCAATAGACTTTGACTTCCCTGAATCTAAGATCCAGCTAGATAGCCAGGGGGATACCTATAAATATAGTCCCTTATGAGAGAAGGACATCAAATAAGTTGATAGAAGAGTTTATGCTTTTGGCCAATGAAACTATAGCAGAGCACTACTACTGGCTCAAGTACCCATTTGTCTACAGGATACATGACGAGCCAGACCTGGAGAAGATTTTAACTCTTAGAAACTTTGTCCAGGCCAGGGGCTACTCTATGCGCATAGGAAGGTCTGAGGTGAGGCCAAGTGATCTTCAAGATGTCCTAAATAAGATTGAGGATAAGGAAACTAAGCAGGCTATAGGGACTATCATGCTTAGGTCCTTGAAGCAGGCCAAGTATTCGCCTTCATGTGAGGGACATTTTGGTCTAGCTGCCAAGTACTACTGTCACTTTACATCCCCTATAAGGAGGTATCCAGACCTCCTTATACACAGGATAATAAAGGAAAACCTGGATGGTAGGTTCAACGATAAGAGGAGGGCCCACTATGAAGCAATCCTTGAGTCTGTTGCCAACCAATCATCAATCCAGGAAAGGAAGGCCGTAGATGCTGAAAGAGATGTAGACGACTACTATAAGGCAGTCTACATGGAAGACAAGATAGGACAGAAGTTTGAGGGACACATATCCAGTATCACTAGCTTTGGTATCTTTGTAGAACTTGACAATGGAATTGAGGGCCTAATAAGGCTATCAACACTTAAGGATATGTATGAATATATTGAAAGTGCAAGTATACTCGTAGGTCAAAGGACAGGCAGGACCTTTATGCTGGGCCAAAAGGTTGAGGTTGAGCTAGTAAAGGTAAATGTAGATGCAAGAGAAATAGATTTTGAAATGATAGAAGGTGGTAAGTAATGTCGGGAAAAAAGATTCTAGCGACTAACAAGAAGGCTAGACACGACTATTTTATAGATGAGGTCTACGAATGTGGTATAGAACTAAAGGGGACTGAGGTCAAGTCAATCAGACAGGGTAGGATTAACCTAAAGGAAGGCTATGCATCAGTTGACAACAGCGAAGTATTCCTAAAGCAGGTCCATATCAGCCCCTACGACCAGGGGAATAGGTTCAATGTAGACCCACTTAGGACTAGGAAGCTCCTACTCCACAAGGCAGAAATCAGGAAGCTGATTGGGGCTACGACTATAAAGGGATACTCGCTGGTACCAATGAGCGTCTACCTGAAAAATGGTAGGGTCAAGCTGGAGCTAGGGCTAGCCAAGGGTAAAAAACTCTATGACAAGAGACAAGACCTGGCTAAAAAAGATGCAATGAGAAGGATAGAAAGAGAGTCCAAGGATAGGTATTAGAAACCTATGAAGATTATAAAATATGATGATATTTTACTTGCTACAAGATGAGTGGGGTAACTATAAAATTTTATCAATAGGAAAGTAGGATATAATAAAAAAATAAAAAAAGGTGTTGACAAGTTTAACAAGAAGCAATATAATAATACTCAACTAAATAAAGCCGATGATAAAGAGAGTAGCTCAGATGAATTTTCAGCGAGTCGGAGTATGGTGTGAGTCCGATATTGAAGTTTGAAGTGAAGAGAGCTTTTGAGGTTGCTATAGGAAATAACAGTATTGTAGCAGGTTCCCCGCCTTAAGGGTTTGAGAGGATAGTATATCTATCAATAGGAGTGGTAACGCGGAAATTTTTCGTCTCTTGGACATTTGTCCAAGAGACTTTTTTTTATTTGCGATTCCGGATAGCAGGTAGAATTTTTGTAGTACCGCCTATTTAGAAACTATAGGTTTCACGAGTTAGCTAGCAGATAGATATCCTATCAACAAGAGTGGTAACGCGGAAGTTTTCGTCTCTTGGGCATTATGCCCAAGAGGCTTTTTTGTTTGTTAAAGGAGTGAGTATGATGAAGAAAAATATAAGTAAATTAATATTACTAGTAATGTCATTAGTACTAGTAGTGGGGTGTACAGCCACAAAAAATTCTAATGAAAATGATAAGGCAGATGTTTTAAGTAAAATAAAGGCAAATGGTAAGCTAGTCGTAGGTACTGCACCAGGCTATCCACCATTTGAATTCACTGTAAATAAGTCAGGGAAAGCCAGGTAGTAGGCGCAGATATAGACCTGGCCAAGAAAATAGCAGACGAGATAGGTGTAAAGCTGGAAATCAAGGCTATGGACTTTGATGCCCTGATAATGGCCCTTCAGTCTTCCAAGGTAGACATGGTAATTACATCTATGACACCAACGGAAGAAAGAAAAAAATCTGTAGACTTTTCAGACGTATATTTTGAAGGAACAAATTCCATCATAGTAAATAGCAATTTCAGTAAGGATATCAGCAAAGAGGATGACCTAAAAAATATAGTCCTAGGAGTACAGAGGGGGAGTGTCCAGGAAATATATGCTAAGGAGGCCTTGAAGGCTCCAAAGATAAAGTCCCTAACAGCCATACCAGACCTAATAGCTGATATGAAAAATGGTAATATAGATGGAATCGTAGCCAGCACTGTAGTAGCAAAAATAAATGCCAACCAGTATGATGGACTTAAATTAATAGATGTCAACCTAAGTCAGGCCAACAAGGAAGAGGCAGCCATAGCCATTAAAAAGGGAGACAACAAGTCCCTTTTAGACATAGTTAACAAGACTATAAAGTCATTAAAGGATAGTGGACAATACGAGGAAATTTTAAACAAGAATATAGATTTAGCGAGCAAGCAATAAGAAGGGGTGGAGAAAAGACATGAAAAATATAGATAATGGAGCAATAGCAAAGGATAAGGAAATTGTAAATGCTGGAGAAATGACAAAGGTGGTCTTGGCCTATTCAGGAGGCCTGGACACATCAGTAATTATACCATGGCTGAAAGAAAACTACCAAAACTGCCAGGTAATAGCAGTTTGTGGTGATGTAGGCCAGGGTGATGAGTTGGATATAGTATATGAAAAAGCCTTAAAGAGTGGGGCCAGCAAGTGCTATATAGTAGACCTGAAAAAAGAATTCGTCAAAGACTTCGTTTGGCCGGTCATAAAGGCAGGATCTAAGTATGAAGGCAAGTACCTACTAGGAACATCAGTTGCTAGACCCCTAATAGCCAAGGCCCTGGTTGATGTAGCCAAAAAAGAAGGTGCCCAGTACATATGCCACGGTGCCACAGGTAAGGGTAATGACCAGGTTAGGTTTGAGGTATCAATAGCAGCCCTTAGCCCGGATACAAAGATAATAGCCCCATGGCGTGAATGGGATATCAAGTCTCGTGAAGATGCCATAGACTATGCAAAAGACCACGGTATAGAGGTACCAGTCACTAAGAAAAGGCCCTACAGCATGGACAGGAATGTCCTTCACCTTAGCCATGAGGGTGGTGACCTGGAAAATCCTGAAAACGAACCAATCGATGACTTGTGCCTGATATGTACAAGGCCAGAAGAGGCACCGGACCAGGCAGAATATGTAGTTATAGACTTTGAAAAGGGCCAGCCAGTAGCCATAAATGGACAAAAGTTTGATGAGCCACTAGCCCTACTTGAAAAGGCCAATGAAATTGGGGCCAAGCATGGTATAGGTATACTAGACATGGTAGAAAACAGGTTGGTAGGAATGAAGTCAAGGGGTATATATGAAACTCCAGGAGGAACCCTACTGATGGAAGCCCACCAACTTTTAGAAAGCTTGACTCTGGACAGAGATACAGCATCTTTTAAGTCTCATATTGCTATTAAATATGCCCAGCTACTTTATGATGGCCTATGGTATACACCACTTAAGCAGGCCCTGGATGCCTTTATAGACTCAACGCAAGAGACTTGTACGGGTCAGATAAAGATGAAGCTATACAAGGGCAACTGCATACCAGCTGGAATAAAATCACCATATTCACTATACAGTGAAGAAATAGCAACTTTTTGTGAAGATGATGTATATGATCAAAAGGATGCAGAAGGCTTTATACACCTATTCTCCCTACCACTAAAGACCAATGCCAGGATGAGGGCAAAAAGAGGCCTGGAAATATAGGTTATGGAAGCAAAAAAATAGGTAAAAAGAATTAGGCAAAATACATATGTAGGGGATATAAGTTAGAAAAATAAGGACAGGTTGACTGAGGAGGTTAAGATGAAAAAATTATGGGGTGGAAGGTTCCAATCTGAGACCAGCAACATTATGGAAGACTTTAATTCTTCTATTGGCTTTGACTGGAAGCTTTACCACTATGATATAGAGGGAAGTAAGGCCCATGTAAAAATGTTGGATGAAACTGGAATAATAAGCAGGGAAGAAGCCGGCCTAATAATTGGTGGTCTAGAGGCTATAGAAGCTGATATTGACCAGGGCCTGGTGGAATTTACCAGTAAGCATGAAGATATCCACATGAATATAGAAGCCCTTCTGATAGAAAAAATAGGTCAAGTAGGCAAGAAAATACATACAGCAAGAAGCAGAAATGACCAGGTAGCCCTTGATTTAAAGCTATATGCCAGGCAGTCTGTGGACAAGCTATCAGGCCTATTGAGGGAGTGGATAGATATCCTGGTAAATATGGCAGAGGAAAATATTGATACAATAATGCCTGGCTATACCCACCTTCAAAGGGCCCAGCCCATATCACTGGCCCATTTTCTTATGGCCCATGTAGAAATGGCAAGGAGGGACCTACTTAGGCTAGAATCATGGAAATCTATCCACAATACCATGCCGCTTGGTAGTGGGGCCCTGGCAGGAACGAGTTTTCCTATAGACAGGCATATGACAGCAAAAGACTTGGGCTTTGAAATGCCAAGTATGAACTCCCTAGACGGAGTAAGTGATAGGGACTTTGTAATAGACCTACTTGGAGCTTGTTCGGTGGGAATGATGCACTTGAGCAGGTTATGTGAGGAGCTGATTATCTGGTCTAGCCAGGAATTTGCCTTCGTAGAGATGGATGATGCCTACAGCACAGGAAGTTCCATGATGCCACAAAAGAAAAATCCAGATGCCTGCGAACTGATAAGGGGTAAAACGGGTAGGGTATATGGAGACCTCTTGACTGTATTGTCTATGATGAAGGCCCTGCCACTGGCCTATAACAAGGATATGCAGGAAGACAAGGAAGCACTTTTTGATGGTGTAGAGACATGGACCAAGGCCCTGATGGTTGCCAAGCCAATGATGAAAACCCTTAAGGTAAAGAAGGATAATATGTTGAGGGCAACTAGACAAGGCTTCCTAAATGCTACAGACCTGGCAGACTACCTGGTTAAAAAGGGATTGACATTTAGGGACTCCCACAGGCTAGTAGGTGAAATAGTCTTTGATTGCATAGAAAAGGGCATTGGTCTGGAAGATATCAGCCTTGATGACTACAAGGCCTACTGTGACCTTATAGGGGAAGATATATTTGATAATATTGCTATTGAAGCCTGCGTGGAAAGTAGGCAATCCTTGGGAGGCCCTAGCAGGGACCAGGTAACCAATCATATTGAATTTGTTAGGGGATGGAATGTTTAGCTAATTAGGCCATATATAGAAGACTGTTAATTCAATGATGTGGATGGTGTAGATAAGTAGTATATAAAAGAAATAGTTTTTTAGAGCGTAGGAGCAAAACTTCTACGCTTTTTTTCAAGTGAGAAAATATATTTGCAGAAAACAGTATGATTTTTTTAAAGTATTTAGCTATATTTAGTAAAATTCATCGAAAAAAACTAAAAATAATGAATGTTATTTCTAGTTAAAATATGATATCATTAAATTGGAGTTGTAAGCATGGTTACAAATATATGATAAGGAAAGGAGTTTCGTCATGAAAAAAAAAATAACTAATAGTTTGATGGTCCTGTTAATTTTTGCAGGAATGCTATCAAATGGATATAATGCAATTGATGCATTATCAGCAGGAGCAGTGACAGAAAAGGCCCAGGCACCGATATTACTTGTGAGAAAGGACAGCATACCATCAAAGGTTAGGTCAATGGTTGATAATAATTCAAGCAAGGCTGTATTGTTGGGTGGTGTGAATACTATAAGTAGTTGGGTAGAATCAAGTTTAAATAAGTAAGAGTCAAATTATGTTAAGGGATGAGGATAAGGTATGAGGATAAGGTATATCCTTGTCCCTTTATATTCATAAGTATAAGAATAATAAGTATGAGAATCTATATTGATTGACAATAAATATTACACATGTTATTATATATATAGCTTATATAATAACTTATAAGCAAGAGGGTAAGCTTTATAGACATATATGGGTCGAATATATGTAAGTTGAAAAGTTATATTACAAAGGAGAAGATATTATGAAGTTTAAAAAGTTATTATCAACAGTAATGGCAATGACTATAGTTTCTGCGATAGGTGCAAACGCTTTCGCCCTAGACAAGAGTGTGACTGTGTATAAGAATATAGTTAATAATGAGTTTTATACAGGAATGGGTGCACATTCAGCCAAGGCTTTTTCTAACGGAATAGTAGTGAATAATAATACAGACCTAAAGTTAGAAAGGGTGAAAACTAAGAAAATATATGTAGGTATATTTGGTGGATATATTTCTGAACTCACTTTGCAAGAAAAGAAAGGCAAACTGGATGGATATGAGTTTGATTTTACAGGCACAAATGTTACACCAACAAATCTTGCAAATACTTCAAGAAAGTATTACAGTGGTCAGGCTAAAATTAAGGTAGTTGGAATACCACATGGAGAAAAACACGTAGACTTGGAAATAAACAACTAATATAGAAAACTTAGATGAAAATATATGTCTATTAAAGCTTTCTGTTGTTATACAAACATAATTAATAAACAATAGATTATCTTATAGGAAGGAGAATAAAATGCTTAAAAAAATATCAAGCATCTTGCTAGCGACAACAATGTTATTTACTGCAATCGGCTATATCAATGTAAGGGCAGAAGCAAATGACGATGTCATTGATTACATCGCCCCAAATGAAGCCTATAGCAATTTTGCAGACAAGAGCTTCTTTTATAAAGTTAGGTATAATTCTGTTTTTAATGGTCGTAACTTGGGAACCTATATAGCCTGGTATGCTAATTTAGAAGACTATGGAATTCCGGGTGTAAAAAAAGGTCTTTTTGATGAAGAAAATCCGGATAGGATCGTGCATGAAGAAAAAGATGAAGACACTGGTGTGGTTGAACAGACTTATAAATCCATGATAAATGCAGATGCTCAGGATGAGCAAAATCGTGACTTTATGAATATATCTGCATATAACCTTAATAGTCTTGATTATGGACTTTATAATAAGATTACCAAAAAATTCGTTTCTAAGAAAAACACACCCATAAAATTTATGCCAGAGAGAGAATTAAGCGATGTAGCATATCCGGAAATTGCTGATGGACAAAGTAAAACTGTAAGGCTTGTATGTAAGGACAAGTACTGGATGGCTAAGCTTAGCAGGGAGGGAGATAAATATAAGATAAAGGTGTATTTAACTACATCTGAAAAAGGAAAAACAGAAGAATTTAAGTATAGTTATAAAATAGCTAATAAAGAAATTATCAAAGAAGATGCCCAAGAAAAGACGGTTGAACACTATGACTATTATGGTGAAAAAATTATATATAAGTTAAAAGAGGCAGAAATTCAGCTAGATAGGCTCACTCAATATATTAACATCGATTTGAATAAGGAAAATTACTCTAACACAAATCATAACGGGACATTTAAGATGGAAGTTATGATAGACCCTAGTTTTGACTCTGATTTCACCAGTGATACCATAGGTTTGAAGAAGTTGGAAATTACAGGATACCCTTTCGGATATTCTAAAAAAATAGAAGACCTCTTTACAGAGCAAATATTTGATAACTCTGATGGTTCAGAAAATGAGTTTTCATTTAGAAAAAATGGCGGTTATAATGTAGAAGATGAGTATAGGTATACTATTGATGGGAGTGAACCGACGATAAACTCAAAAGAACTATACTATTCTGGAGACGCCTATAATAAGGATGGTCAGGGTATGCCTACATATAAACTTTCTATCAATGAGTCAAAAAATGGGGTAGGAAGAGAGGGTATATCTAATCAGTATCTTGACGGGGGCAAGTTAACTATCAAGGTGAGGTCTTTTAGGGATGGACAACCTAGTTCCAAGGTCTTTACTTATGACTTAAAGGTTAGTAAAAGAAGTATTGACGTAGCTTCAGATTTAAAAGTAGTAAAAATAAAATTTAATGGACAGTCAAAAAGTTTTGACCTGGCAAATATCGGTATAAACGCTTATGTTTTTGATAATACTGGAATCGCTCCACTATATTATGATACAAGGGCAGAAATAAATAAAATAGATATCGATAACACAATCAAAGAAAAATTAAAAAATAAAAAAATAGGTAGATATTATCCATTATCAATCAGTCTACTTGATAAAGATGGTAAGACTGCTGATATACCAAACGGATGGAAAAATGAACAATTAGAGTCTCATACCAAAGGCAAACCACTTTTAGCCCTATCATTATTAAAATTAGACGAAAATGAAGTGGAACCATTAAAGCTGAATAATAATTTGAAACTCTATGAGATAAAGGATGATGGAAGTATTCAAGAGGTAATAGACGACTATAATGCGGGACTATTTAAATACGGACTAAAGGTAGTAAGTGGAAAATTAAATGCTAAAATACCTATTGATAAGCCGGTTTCCAAATATATAATGGCAGAAGAAAATTCATATACTGAGCCCGTTGTAGAAGATTTAAACGAGCTAAAAACAAATACGAATAAGGAAATAGACAAATTGTCTAACCTAAGTAATGAAGAAAAAACAAAGTATAAAAACAGGGTAAATAGTGCAACAACAAAGGCCGAAGTAGAAAAAATACTAAAAGAAGCCAAGGAGGCCAATGATAAAGAAGCTAACAAAGCCGAAGTTTATTCTGTTCCGGTTAGAATGTTACAAGCACATTCTGATACTGCTTCAATGGGTGAAAAAGCCCTTGATGGAAACGTGATAGTAAGAAAGAAGGACAATAAGTATTCATATGAAGTAAGCTTTAAAGGATTAGAGTTTATGAATATGTATGGACATCTATGGGGCTTAAATATTTATGATAGCTCCTTTACTTCATCAAAATCAGAGGCAAGGGTATTAAAGAAATTTATGGATAAAAACTTGAAGGGAAAACAAATGGAATTCCCTAAGGTTTATGCATTTGATAAAAATTCTAAGGAAGATACTATCCATATTGAAGTATATGTAGATGCTATGGATGCAATAAAAAATAATGCCCAATCCTATGAGGATATAGTAAAAGGCGCAGGAAGGCAAAATGCCAGACTGGTCTTAGATTGGAGTAAGGCTAAAAAAGTAGAAGATAATCAAGGAAATGATAGCAATGAAGTAGTAAAAAGATTGGCAGGAGATGACAGTACGAAACTGCCATAAAGATAAGCAAGGATAATTTTAAGTCAGCAGATACAGTCGTTCTTGCAAGTGGTACTAATTCTGCAGATGCCTTGGCAGCGTCATCATTAGCAACATCAAAATCAGCACCAATACTTTTAACTAAGAGAAATGAAATAGGCAAAAATGTTTTTGATGAAATAAAGAGATTGAATGCGAATAATGTAATAGTAGTAGGTGGAAAAGTTTCCATATCTGAAAAAGTGGTTTCTGACTTGAAAGATAAAAATATTACTGTAAAAAGACTAGCGGGTGATAATAGATATGAAACTTCCTATGAAATTGCAAAAGAATTGCTAAAGTCAAATAAGGCTAAAGAAGCCATCATAGTAAATGGCTTTAAGAATGTTGATGCCCTATCAGTATCTTCATTGGCTACAAAGGAGAATTTACCGATACTATTAAATGACGGAAATCGTTTAAGCAAAGATATAAAAAATATCGTTGAAGATTCAAATATTAAGAAGATGTATATAATCGGTGGTAGAACATCTTTACCAAGGAGAATAGAAGACAACATAAAGGCTCTTGATATAGAATACGAAAGATTGGCAGGAGAAGATAGGTATGAGACATCTTCAAAAATAGCAAAATATGCTTACGAAAACAGTGATAAGGTTATTCTTGCAAGTGGTGAGAATTCTATAGATGCCCTGGCAGCAGGTGTTTTAACAAAAATGGAAAAGGCTCCTATGCTATTGGTACAAAAGAGAAGAATACCAAAGAGTATTTCAAATAGGATAGAAGAATCCAAAGCGAAAAAATTCTTATTGATAGGTGGAGAAAAGACTATTTCTGATAGAGTAAAAGACAAGGTAGAAGGACTTCTTAAATAACATTTCTCTCTAGATATTTAATTAAGGGAGGGCTTATCCTCCTTTAATTAAATTTATCTAAACAGTCGTTTAAAAGGGAACTGTTGAAGAAGTATAAAATATTGATGGGAGGAAAATATAAATGTTTAAGAAAACATCATCTGTGGCCTTATCTTTGGCAATTTTATTGTCAACAGGTTCAGTAGCCCTTGCCAATCAAAATATTCAAGGATTAGATTTAAATGTGGTCGAAAAAATTAACATGAAAAATGTTAAGGGAACTTCTAATCAAGAGGTAACGGATCTACAGAAAAAATTAAAAGAATTAATTGACCAGGCAGAAGACACTGATACCTTGGCTTTGAAAACAGATGAAAGTGTCAACAAGTTAAAAGATTTTGTAAAAACTGCAAAGACATATTTAAATAGTGAAGATACTAATAAACTTAAGTCTACTATTGATGAATTAAATCAAAATTTAATTCAAATTGGGGGTGATGTAAATAATATCAAGGATATTTACTCATTGAAAACAAAGCCTCAATTGGAAAAGGGAGTCTATAATGTTCCCATAGTTTTGAGGAATTTTGAGTTAACAGAACAAAATTCAATGGGAAATAATGCTATCATGAGGAAGGCCAAACTAATTGTAGATGATAGTGGAAAAATAAGACTAAGGTTTAACCTAAGAGGACTATACTTTATGGGAATTTATGGTCATTTGACGAATTTGTGGTATTATAATAATACTAAGGAAGAAAATGTTGATAAAAGTCACTTGGAATACCTAGGTGAATTAACCAGAGTTAAGGTATTAAACCGAGAAAGAGCTGGATATGAAAGGCAATTTAAGAGATTTTCTAAAAAGTGTTGAAATAAATATAGACAAGCATGTAGATAATCCCAAAAGATATCTTAAAGTAAAGGTCGATGCCATGGATATGCTTAATGATATAAATCCATATGAAAATTTGGATGATAACTCTACGTCACCTAATGCCATTCTTACCCTTGACTATAGGTTTATTGAAAAAGATCCTACAAACAATGAAAATCCATATAGCCAAGATGACGAGTTAGGACAAGCTAAAAAAGAGGCAAAAATAAGTATTGATAATTTGTCAAAATTAGACTCAAATAGCAAGGCTAAATACAAGGCAGATATAGACAACGCCGAGTCAAAAGAAAAAATCAACGAGATACTAAAAGAAGCAAAGGATGCCAATGACAAAAAAGAAGCAAAGGATGCCAATGACAAAATAGAAAAGGATATTGATAAATCGAAAAAAGACGCAAAGTCTGAAATAGACAAATTAACAGACTTATCAAGTGATGAAAAAACTAATTTTAAAAATAAGATTGATTCATCCACTTCAAAAGAGTCTATAGAAGCTATTGCCAAGGAGGCAAAAGACCTAAACAAGAAGAAAAAAGAAAAAAAGAAGAAAAAGTCAGAAAAAATACAGAGGTTGTCAGGTGATAATAGATATGAGACTTCTGTTGAGGTAAGTGAAAAAAACTTTAAATCTGCAGATACAGTTGTTCTTGCAAGTGGTCAAAATATTGCTGATGCCTTAGTTGCATCATCATATGCCGATATTGAAGAGGCCCCAATACTTTTGACAAATAAAAATTCTATTTCAGACGAAGTTCTTGATGAGATTGAGAGGTTAAAGGCGGATAAGGTAGTTATTGTAGGCGGTCAATCCTCTATCTCTAGTAGTGTTGAGTCTAGATTGAAAAAGAAGATATAAAAGTGACTCGTATAGCAGGAAGTGATAGGTTTGACACTTCTGATAAGCTATCCCAGGAAGTTAGTAGACTATCTAAAAAATCCAGCCAGGCTATCCTGGTAAATGGATATAAGAATATAGATGCTCTTTCGGTTTCATCTCTAGCAACAAAAGAAGAACTACCTATATTACTGAATGGTAGAAATGCCTTAAATATGTCTGTAAAAAATAGATTAAAACAGATGAATGTGAATAAGGTATATATAATTGGCGGCAACAATTCCATATCAAGTGATGTGGAAAAAGAGTTGAAGAGAATGCAAATATCAGTTGTAAGATTATCTGGAACGGATAGGTATGAAACATCTGCCAATATTGCCAAGTATGCCTACAAGGACTTTGATGAAGCTATAATAGCCAGTGGTGAAAATCCTGTTGATGCATTAGCAGCTAGTACACTTACAGGTAAAAAGGAAGCCCCAATACTATTGACGAATAGAAATAAGATTCCAAAATCAATTAAAAAAATTATTGAAGATATGGATATAGGAAAGATTACAATAGTTGGCGGTGAAAACAGTATTACTGATAATGTGATGGATGATATGGAGGATATGCTATAAGTTTTTAAAACTTTGATACTTCCATATGCCATTTAAAAAAGCAAAATAGGAAAAAGGATTTATTTCAATATGGGCTTAAGACCCATATTGATTTAAATCTTTTTTGTTATATATCAAATTATGAGATTTATAAAATTGGAGGTTAATAGTTTATGAGTATTAAGAAAAATAAATTTACCTTTATTTGTGCTCTTATTTTAATCCTAATGTCTATTACATTCTCGGCTTGCAAGCAGGATGAAATAGTTGCAAGTACTGATAAATTTGATATTAGGCTAAGTGAAGTTAATGATAATATAAAGTTGGCAAAATTTGAATATAATTCTATTTTTGATGATGATAGCTGGAAGAGTGTTGTGGTTTCATCTGACGGAAGTACGGAACAATTTAAGAAAAGCGTTATAGATTATTTAATAATGAGTCATTATAAGGATGAAGAAAATAAAAAGAATGGGTATTCATATTCAGAAGAGGAATTAAATGATATGCTTGACAGTGCTAAGCAAAATATTGAGGAGGATAAAATAAAAAGCAATGAGTATAAGAGTCTGAATATAGATGACCACGTACTAAAAAAATATATCAAAGACAAGATGATTGAGAACAAGTATCAAGAAGGATTTAATAAAAGGGTCAAAAATCAAAGAGGAAGATATAAAAAAATATTATAAAGACAAGATAAATGAATTTAAAGAAAAGGAATTTGATTGTTATCAAATTTGGATAAAGAATCCTAATGATAAAAATAAGGCAGAAAATGCTTATGAAGACTTAAAAAAGGGCATGGATTTTTCTACTGTAGCCAAAAAGTATTCAGAAGACGAAAACAGTAAGAATAAGGGGGGCTATATTGGAAGAATCAAAAAAGAAAATTTGATTCCGGAATTACGTGAAAAGGCTTTAACATTGAGGGATAAAGAGTATACTGGAGTAGTAAAAAAAGTAAGAATGGATATTTTATAATAAAAAAATTGATAACCAAAGAAATTTAACAAAAAAACATTGGATTCTTGTAGATCGAAAATAAAAGATGATTTGTTAGAAGAATTATATCAGGAAAATAATAAAAAGATAATTAATAAAATTGGAGTGAAATATTATAAGGACAATATAAAAAAATAAATATACAGTTGTGAGGTTTTTAGAGAGTATAGAATTTTTTCTGTAAATGTGTCTTCTATGGTAATTTTGTCAATTTGAGCACCTACTATTAATATTGTTATTCATATAGGATTCATGGTATTATATTTGTGTTGTCTTTCCCATACTGGGCAACCAGAAAGGGGGGTGCGAACATGCAACAAGAATTAATATATCTATTAAAATCGGCGAAAAGGTATTATAATGAAGAGATAGAGAATATAGATTTCTAATTGAAGGGTCGCAAGTCCAACTACGTCAGATGTGGATAGGCTGATTCATTATATTCTTTATCAAAACTATAGAGAGGGTAAAATTTAATATTTATAAGAGAAGAATTTATGAATATAAAAATGAAAAGAATATTATCTCTGTCTTTGGCAGGCTTTATAAGCTTAGGACCTGTTCTAAATACCTTTGCAGCTGGAAATATCGACCTTGTTGCCGGAAGTGATAGGATACAGACATCGATAACAACAGCCTTAAAGGATGGCTCAAGGATAGATTATGTAGTTCTTGCTAATGCCTATTCCTTTGCAGATAGTTTGAGTAGCGTAAATATACTTAATAGCCACCCAAATACTAAGTTAATCTTAATAGGTAAGCAGACTGATATTACAGGTCAGATTAGAAAGATAAATCCCAAAAAGGTATTTATAGTAGGTGGTACTGACAGTATTAGTGATATAGTCCTTAAGGGAATCAATAATATAAATATACCAACCGAGAGAATTTCTGGCCAGTCAAGGTATGAAACAAATGCCAAAACCCTAGAGGGCTTTGAGTCTGTAGGTGTGGCAGATGGTAGAAACTACCCGGATGCCCTATCAGCATCATCGCTTTTGAAGAAGGAAAGACTTGGCCTAATGCTAGTTAATGGCTCAAAGCCATACAGGACTGACAAAATAGTTAAGTATACCTTTGGAGATAAGTCATCAATTATTCAAGATGGGGGAGAGAGGCTAGCCGGTACTACTCGCTATGAGACTAATGAAAAGATAAATACGAAGTTAGCTGATATGGGCAAGAATATATTAACATATGGTGGTAATTATGCAGATGCCCTTTCAGCTGTCAACCTATTAGATGGTAGCAACAAGATAGTTTTGCTCAATAATAGGAATATATCAAGCTTCAACGCCAAGCTTATCAGGGAAAATACCAACCTAGTAGTAGGTGGACTTTTATCAAATTCCATGACTCAGCTGGGTAGGATTTCTAGGGGAGGTCAGCTGGATAATATTGACTCGGATGATCAAGTAAGCAATGAATATCCTAATTCCAATGATAATGACTCATTGACCTTTAGCTTTGATGGTAGGATTAATAGTCAAAAGGACCTAGATAGGTATATATTAGCTAGATTTGTAAATGGTATCGAGACAGCAGGTGAATCTGTAAGGATTGAAAATGATGATGTGAATGGAATTTCAACTGCCCTTAGCTATATTATAGAAGATACAGGATTTGTACTAAAGGCCTACAAGGGAAATGACAAGGTCTACCACTACTGGCTTAAGCCAGGACGCTTTACAGACCAGCTAAATGGTAATCGCTACAACAAGAAGGACTTTGTAGACAACCTAAACCACATAAGAAATGATATAAGGAATTCAGGTGCCTTAAATGAGCCTACAAACTATGGCAAGTATAGGAAGCTAACCCTATATTCAAAGAGGAAGTATTTCTATAGGCTTTCTAATTCTAGGGAATACAGGGAAAATTCTTCAAGCCCATATGCCCTATGGCAAAAGGGTACAGCTAGCTGTGCGGCCTTTACCTATTATAGTGACCTTGCAGCTATGCTTATGAGGATACCAAGCTTTGCCGTATTGGGTATGGACAATAAGGGAGACTATCACACAGAAAATGTCTTTTTAGACGAGGATGGCCAGGCCCACCAGATAAATACTACTGGGGTACCTGTAAGATACAAGGATGCATCACAGGATATTATAGACAAGACCCTTGAGCCTTCTATACATGACTACTATTACATAAGTGATTATAAGTATACAAAGGATAGGGACTTTATCCAAAGAGGTTAGCTGCTATAAAGGCTGATTTTTATAAGTAATAAACTAGGGCTATGCTTTAAGCATAGCCCTCATTGTAGGAATAAAGAACCACCAGCCGTGCTGGTGGTTTTATCTTGCTATTTAGTTAAAATATGACCGGCTTAGTCTTAGCTAGGATAGGCATAAAATATAATCCTATCCGGTGCATCTCCTAGGTATCCAAAAGGATAGCAGGTGCAGACTATTAAAACTTCCTCGTCATATTTCTTGATGATGGTCTTATCGTCCCTAGGCACTATCTTAATATTCTTCACTGTGTACTTATAGTTGCCCTTTGAGTTTTTAAAATAAAAGCTATCACCCTTTTGTATTTTATTGAAATTCGTAAATACTGTATTCCTATGGCCTGCCAAAAAAATCATGTTATCTTCTCTAGGCATATAGGAATTAGATAGGTGACCTACACCCTTGTCTAGGCTATCAGAGTCTGTTCCTTCGATGATAGGTATTTCCCTATCTAGTCTTGGTATATTGAGTATTCCAATAACGTCCCCAACCTTTAGTTCTTCCTTAGCATCTTCACTGCCTGCCTTGTCATTGTTTTTTTCGTTAGCTTGAGTCTTGCTTTCTTTTTCTATTTTAGTGTTGGCAAGCTTCAAGTAATGATTTTGAGCCACCTCCATCTTATATAGGTTAACCCCTACATAGATAATGACTGCTGAGCCAAGAATCATTAGTATTTTACTTATTATAGATCTCATTATTTATCCTGTTTTTTCTTACGTGATAGAACAAAGCCAAGAGCTAGCGATAAAGCTCCTCCTGCACCTAGAGACCAGATGCTTGAGTTTGTGTCTGGTAAGCTATTTTCAGAAACCTTAGTTTTCTTGTAAGTAACCTGTGGTTTGCCAGGTACGTATTTATTTGGTACTGGCTTACTTGGCACTGGACTCTTCGGTTCTACTGGTTTATTTGGCTCAGGATTCTTAGGCTCTACTGGCTTGTTTGGCTCAGGATTCTTAGGTTCTTCTGGTTTGTTTGGCTCAGGATTCTTAGGTTCCTCTGGCTTGTTAGGAACTGGCCTGTTAGGTGTTGGTATATTTGGTAGCTCACAAGTACCACACTTGATATCATGCATTATCTTAGTAGTTGGTAGCTTGATATACTTTTCGTCTAATCTCCAATTACCTGAAACATTAATTCTTGCTTCTTTTATATCATTGCTAAAGTCCTGAGGAGTAGCAAACTTCTTGTGAACTGTAAATGACAGGGCAGTTCTTGCCGGGATATCACCTACGTCAATAGTTAAGTTATCTCCATCTATCTGGATCTTTGACTTGTATGTATCCTTGTTTACTAGATTTAGGTCTGAATAAAACTTCTTACCAGTTACTGCTGGATAGTACCTATCTACAAGCCAATTAGTAGTATCCTCTATTGTATAGTTATCCTTTAATTCGTAAGGTAGCTTAACAGTGATTTTACCATTCTGGATAGCATAGTCAGTTGAAAATACGAATCTCCAATGCTGTTGCTTTGTGCTTTCATTTGGTCCATCCTGCCAGTGGTGAACCTCAAGGTTGCCTGGTCCAGATAACTTTTCAGCGGCCTTCTTTTCAGTTTCAGTAGTGATACTGTGGTTGTTTTCATTTATAATTTTTTCTGTATATCCATTGTTTGAATAATCTTTTAGGCGAGTATCTATTTTTGCAGATGCATTTAGGTTTACCTTGTCATTTATTTTCTTTTCAACTGTTATGATATCACAAGCTCCGTCCTTACCCTGCTTTACGATACTAATATCTTCACCAACTATATATCCATTCTTAGTTGGAGTACCATCCTCGTTGTAGTAGACCTTCTGACGTGACTTATAGTCCTTTTCGTCTATTGCATTCTCTTTAGTTTCATTAATCTTATACTTGTAAGTTGTTGTATTTCCAGGGAGAACTAGGTTATCAAAGTTCCATTTTCCCTTCATTTCTGCAGTTGCCTTTGTATCCTTTATGGCATTATCAAAATCTTCATTCGTATCAAATGTCCTGTGGAACTGTAGGCTTCCTCCAGTCCTCGCTTCTAGCTTACCAAGATCAAAGATTATCTTATTAGCATCTATTACATAGTCTGGTATTACGTTAGGGTCTATTGTGTCATAGCCCGATTCATTTCTATAATATCTTTCTGTTAACCACTTACTTGCATTAGAGATCTTAAGCTTACCATTAGTTATAAGTGTATTTAAATCCTCATATGGAAGACCAACCTCTAGCTTGGCATCATCTATCTTATAATCAGTGGCAAAGTTAACCCTGATATTTTCCTGCTTAGCTGTCTTGTTAGTCCAGTAGTTAAACTCCATATCACCAGCTCCGTAGAACTTTTCGTAGTCTGGGTTTGTATGGTCATGGGCCTTATTGTAAGGGCTCTTTGTCTTTTCCTTATTTAATTCACTGTCTGTTCCGTTACTTGCTTCCATCTTTGCCTTTAGGCTGACATTATTTTCTTCTCTTGTAGTGGTAACTATGTCTGTACAGACATCATCATAGTTTTCAACTGACTTACTTTCTGGCTTGTTTTCCTTACTCGCAAGCGCATTTTCCTTGCCTTCATTATTATTTACAAGGCTTGTAGTTGCTTCTGTATTATTTGTAGCAGGGGTACTGATGCTAGTACTTGCTGCAGCTGGTAGGCTGCTGGCTTCGTCTGCAAGTGAAACATTTTGCAGAGAGCTTAGGGTGCATGCTAGCGTGACCGATGCTATTAAAACCTTCTTCATACTTTAAATTCCTCCTAAATTCTTACTTTATAATATTTAATTCTTCTTCACCTATAGGTAATTGTCCTTGATGAAGTGTTTTATACCAATGGGTATAATACTTAAGATAACTATCTAAATGATAAGCAGTTGCACAAAATGTCAATTTCGTCTACTAAATCTGTATAATTGTTTAATACCCTCATTATATTGAACAAAACATCAATATAATGAATTTTTCAGGAAAAAACCATATTGAAAAAAATAGAAAAAGGCTTACATTAAGAATTTACAAGGCTTATAGCACCGTGATATTTTTAGTAAAAAATTAACAAATAGCTGTTGAAAATTGCTATAATATATATGTTGTATTTCCCATACTGGGCAACCAGAAAGGGGGTGAACAATTATGAATAGTATATTTATTACTAAATAATACCATAAGGACGCCATAATTTTCACATGTAACTTGACAAATATTGAATTATAATTTATTATTAAATATAAATTCAGTATTAACATAGAAAGAGGTGGGCTATGGCACAAGTATTAAAAGAAGAAGTTAGAAATAGAATACTTGAAGCAGCAGAAAAAGTATTTTATAAAAAGGATTATAGAGGTGCCAAATTAACAGAAATTGCAAAAGAAGCAGATATTCCTGTGGCGCTAATTTATACCTATTTCAAAAATAAGGAAGTTTTGTTTGATGCAGTAGTAAGTTCTGTTTATATAAGCTTCGAGTCTGCTTTTAATGAGGAAGAATCTTTGGAAAAAGGTTCTGCTTCTGAAAGATTTGATGAGGTTGGAGAAAATTATATTCATAAACTTTTAAAAGAGCGTAAGAAGTTAATTATTTTAATGGATAAAAGCTCAGGGACAAAGCATACAGAAGCAAAACAAAAACTCATATCGCAAATGCAGGTTCATATTGAAGTAAGTTTAAAAAGACAATCTAAACAGGAATATGATCCAATGCTTGCCCATATTTTAGCCAGTAACTTTACAGAGGGGCTTCTTGAAATAGCAAGGCACTATCAAAGTGAAAAGTGGGCAAAAGATATGCTAAAACTTATTGCAAGGTGTTATTACAAGGGAGTAGAATCCCTATAATTAGCACTAAAAAATAGACTTTGCGTAATCAGCAAAGTCTTACTTTAAACCTTAATACTGAATTAAAATTCAATATTATTCAATTTTGAAAGGAGAGTTGTTCATGCCGGAAAAAGAATTAAGGAAAAAAGTGGTTGGGAAAAATGGCTTATCCAATTCACTTCTTGCTTTAAAAATAGTATTTGATTTAATACCACAAATCTTACTCGTATATTTGATTAGTTCTTTAATTACAAACAATATTAACGAAGATAATTTAAAGTATATATTCTTGGGAATCTTTATATCATTTGCATTAAAAGGTGTGTTTTACTATTTCGCAACAAAGGTTGCCCATGAAAAAGCCTATGAAAAATTGACAGAACTTAGGTTAGATATTATCGGGCATCTAAAAAAACTAAGTTTAGGATTTTTCAAAGAACATAATACTGGAGAACTTACCAATATCGTTCAACATGATGTAGAGCAAGTGGAAGTATACCTTGCCCATGGTCTTCCTGAAATAATGTCAGTTACACTTCTGCCTACCATTATTTTCATAGCTATGATTTTTGTGGACTGGCGTCTTGCTCTTGGAATGATTGCCGGAGTTCCACTCATGTATTTGGTAAAAGTTCTTTCACAGAAAACAATGGATAAGAACTTTGCTATTTACTTTAACCATGAAAACAAGATGAGAGAAGAGCTAATGGAATATGTAAAAAATATTTCTGTGATTAAGGCTTTTGCTAAAGAAGAGGAGATTAGTGAAAGGACATTAAAAACGGCAAGAGAGTATATTTACTGGGTTAAAAAGAGCATGGGAGCAATTACAATTCCAATGGGACTCATTGACATATTTATGGAAATTGGAGTAGTTATTGTCATGATTTTGGGAAGTATATTTCTTTATCAGGGGAATATTACAACGCCTAATTTTATCCTTGCCATTATTTTATCATCTGCCTTTACTGCATCTATAAGTAAGACAGCTACATTGCAACATTTTTCTATTGTGTTTAGGGAGGCATTAAATGCTATTGGAAAAGTTTTAACAGTTCCACTTCCAAAGAAAAAGATGGAACAAGGTTTAGAATTTGGAAACATAGAATTTAAAGATGTGAATTTTGCATACGGAAAAGATGGATTTGAGCTTAAAAATATCAATTTGACTTTTAAGAAAAATAGTTTGAATGCCTTTGTAGGAGCAAGTGGTTGTGGTAAGAGTACTGTATCTAATTTGCTTATGGGTTTTTGGGATGCTGACAGCGGACGAATAGAAATAAATGGGAAAGATATAAAGGATTACAGTCAGGAAAATATTTCAAACCTTATTGGAAGTGTCGGGCAAGATGTTATCCTTTTTGATTTAAGTATTTTTGACAATATTGCAATCGGGAAACTTAATGCGACAAAAGAAGAAGTTATAGAAGCTGCCAAAAAAGCAAGGTGTCATGATTTTATTTCTGCTTTACCAAATGGATATGAAACACGAGTAGGTGAAATGGGAGTTAAGTTATCCGGTGGAGAAAAACAAAGAATCTCTATTGCAAGAATGATACTGAAAAATGCACCGATTTTAATATTAGATGAGGCAATGGCAGCTGTTGATAGTGAAAATGAAAGACTAATTGGTGAAGCGATTGATGATTTAAGTAAGGATAAAACCATCATTACAATTGCTCATCATCTAAATACGATTAGAGATTCAGACCAAATTATAGTTATGGATAAGGGTGTTGTTCTTGATGCAGGAAGCCATGAAGAGTTGATGAAAAGATGTGATTTTTATAAGGATATGGTTGATGCACAGAACAAAGTTGATAGATGGAATTTGAAAGGTAATAGTCTTTCACGAACAAGGAACTGAGTGGATTGCGAGTGTACGGAGGTGGTAACAAAAAATGTTTAGAGAAATGTTAAAACTACTTACAAAAACCGGCAAGAGAGATTTGATTATATCAAGTGTATTCTTTGCCCTTTATGGACTAAGCTCCATAGCCATGATTGTTATCGTATTTTCTATACTGTTTCAGATATTTGATGGGACGAGTTTAGATATGCTTTATAAATATTTTATTGCGATTGGATTACTTGTAGTCTTCAAAGGTATTTGTAATATGGTCGCAGATATGAAAAAGCATAGTGCAGGTTTTGATATTGTTCAGCAAATAAGAGAACGCATGATTATCAAATTAAAGAAATTCAGTTTGGGATTTTATACCAATGAAAGACTGGGAGAGATCAATACAATTTTACACAAAGATGTTGATAATATGTCCCTTGTTGTAGGACACATGTGGTCGAGAATGTTTGGTGATTTTTTGATAGGTGTAGTCGTATTTGTTGGTCTTGCAAGTATTGATTTCAATCTTTCTATTATTATGGCTGTACCTGTTCCAATTGCACTTATCTTTCTATATCTGACAATTAAGCAATCTAAAAAAATAGAAAATCAGAACAACTCAAGCCTTCTTGATATGGTTAGCTTATTTGTTGAATATGTTAGAGGAATACCTGTATTAAAGAGTTTTTCAAACAATAAGAGCTTGGATAATGAGCTTACGAATAAGACAAAAAAGTTTGGAGAAACAAGCAAAGTAGCTTCAAGATTCAAGGCAAAACAGATATCTATATTTGGGTTTTTACTGGATATTGGATATTTAGTTCTTTTAATTGCAGGAACAATATTTGTTGTAAAGGGAAGTCTTGATGTACTTCATTTTATTATCTTTACGGTAATTTCAAAAGAGTTTTATAAGCCCTTCGCTTCTATGGAACAATACTATATGTACTATGTTTCGGCGATAGATAGTTACGAAAGACTTTCAAGAATTCTATATGCAGATGTAATCCCGGATAAAGTGAATGGAATTGTTCCGACAGATAATGATATAGCTTTTGAAAACATAGATTTTTCTTATGAAAAAGATGAATTTAAAATGGAAAAATTGAGCTTTTCTATTGCTGAAAAACGGGTGACAGCCTTAGTTGGAGAATCAGGTAGTGGAAAGACTACTATAACCAACTTGCTTCTAAGATTTTATGATGTGCATAAAGGGAAAATTACACTTGGCGGTGTGGATATTAGAGATATTCCTTATGATGAGCTTTTAGATCGTATTAGTATTGTCATGCAAAATGTTCAACTGTTTGATAACACGATTGAAGAAAACATCAGGGTAGGTAGAAAAGGAGCTACAAAAGAGGAAATCATTAAAGCTGCAAAGAAGGCAAGGATACATGATTTCATTATGAGTTTACCAAAAGGTTATGAAACTGATATTGGAGAAAACGGTGGGGTTCTTTCAGGTGGACAGAGACAAAGAATATCTATTGCAAGAGCTTTTCTAAAGGATGCACCTATTTTAATTCTTGATGAAATGACAAGTAATGTTGATCCTGTAAATGAATCTTTGATACAAGATGCTATTACAGAACTTGCAAAGAATAGAACTGTACTTGTAGTGGCTCATCATTTAAAAACAATTCAAAAAGCTGACCAAATTCTCGTATTTCAAAAAGGAAATTTACTTGAAAAAGGAAAGCATGGGGAACTTCTTGATAAAAATGGTTACTACACAAAATTATGGAAAGCTCAATATGAGGTGTAACCATGATTTTATTAAAAGATGTTTCTTATGAATGGGAAGATGGGCGAACTGCTTTAAAAAATATCAATCTTGAAATTAAAAAAGGTGAATTTGTTTTAATTTCAGGGAAAAGTGGAAGTGGTAAAAGCACTCTTGGAAGTGTAATGAATGGTCTTATTCCACATTATTACAAAGGCAAAATGAAAGGAGAAGCCTTTGCGTCCGGAAAAGATATAAGCAAATTATTACTTCATGAAGTAGGGCATATTGTAGGGACTGTATTTCAAGATCCAAGAAGTCAGTTTCACGACAACGACAGATGAAGAAATAGCTTTTGGGCTACAAACTATTTGCAAATCAAGAGATGAAATCAAACAGAGAGTAGAAGAAGTATATGCAGAACTGGATATTGAGGGACTGAAAGGAAAATCTGTTTTTGAATTATCAAGCGGGCAGAAACAAAAGATAGCTATTGCAAGCATCTATGCGATGAATCCGAAAGTTTTAATTTTAGATGAGCCTTCAGCAAATTTGGATATGAAAGCAACATTTGACCTATTTTTAATTTTGGAAAAATTAAAGAAAAAAGGAACAACAGTTGTTCTAATTGAACATCGTTTGTACTATGTAAAGTCTTTATTTGACCGTTTTCTTTTGATGAAAGATGGAGAAATTGCACAGGATTTGAGTCGGGAAGAAGTTATCCATCTTGAAGGGGAGTTTTGGGATGAGAATGGACTAAGAACTCTTGAATTAGAAGAATACAGGATAAGTGAGAAGAAAGATTCATATCAATTAAATGATGAAAGTATCATCGGTAAAGGCTTGAAATTTTGCTATCCGAATGTAGCTAAGGATGGAAAGAGGCAAAAACAGTACATTTTAAATCATCTTGATTTCAATATGGAGTGCGGAATAGCCATTGGTCTTATCGGCTTAAATGGTACCGGAAAAACTACCTTTGCAAGAGTGCTTTCTGGACTTGAGAAGATAGAAGAGGGAAAAATATGGGCGAGGAAAGATAAGTCGCTTAATCATAAAGATTTAATGGATATGTCATATTTTGTCTTTCAAGATTCAGACTATCAGTTGTTTTCGGAAAGTGTACTTGATGAAATGTTACTTGGTATTTCAAACAAAGATAAAAAAGAAAATACTCAAAAGGCAAAGTCTATTTTGAATGTTCTTGGCTTAGATAAACATATAGATAAGCATCCGTTTGCTTTATCAAGAGGAGAGAAACAAAGACTGACAATAGCTTGTGGAATGATGAAACAGGCAAAGATTTTTATCTATGATGAACCAACATCAGGTTGTGATAAAGACTCAATGCTTTCCGTCGCAAAACTGATTGAAGAACAATTGAAAAATGGGACAACAGTTTTGGTAATAAGTCATGATTTTGAGTTTTTAGCAAACACAGTGAGCAAGCTATGGGTAATGGGAGATGGAAAAATAGAAAGTGTTTTAGATATGAGTGAAAGTAATAAATTTCTCATATTAGACAAGATGAGAGGAGGTAGAGAGCTTGTCAGATAGAAAAACTATAGATCCGAGAATAAAACTTACTCTACTTCCAATTGTTGGATTTACGAGCTTTTTTATAAGCGATACAATTCTACTTTTTGTACTAATTGTTTTTGCCTTTTTTCTATACTTACATAGCGGGATGTGGAAAAGATCGTTACGCTTTATTTTGTTTTTTGTGCTTTTATACTGCATAGAGTTAGGGCTTGGAAAATTTTGCCAAGCAAGTATTGTATTTGCAATATATATGTTTATTTACTTTGCATCAAGAATGACCTTAATCGCTATGTTTGGTGGATATATAACAAAGACTACAAGTGTAAGTGAAATGCTGGAAGCGTTAAATAGAATGAAAGTACCAAGAAGCATTGGTATACCTTTTAGTGTTTTGCTTAGGTTTGTACCAACTATAAAAATAGAACTCAAGGCATTAAAAGAGAATATGAAGATTCGAGGAATTGTAACAAGCAGATTTTTCCCATTGCTACATCCAATTAAATATATTGAATATACGCTTGTTCCGCTTTTAATGAGAATGATTAAGATTTCAGATGAACTGTCAGCTTCAGCACTTATTAGAGGACTTGATAGTGATGAGAAGAGGGTAACATTAACAGAATTGAGGTTTAGAAAAACAGACTTAATGATTGGGCTATTAGAAGCTTTGATGATTGCTCTTGTGATAGTAATACAGAAAATTTATTAGGAGGACTTTTATGAAAAACAAATTGAATGGTCATGATTTTATTACAATCGGAATTTTTAATGCAATTGGAATTGTCATATACATGGCGGCCAGCTTTGCTATGGCAACAACAGTTATTGGAGGATTTATTGCTTCAGGTGTTAGCTTTATGGTAGCTGCTACCGTTTATATCCTTATGGCTTTGAAAGTTAAAAAGAATGGCATATTTACAATATCAGGAACGCTTCTTGCTTTAATTGCATTGTCAGGAGGACATTTGCCTCATGCAATCTTTGCTGTAATCGGTGGAATTATATGTGATTTGATTATAGGAAATTATGAGAGCAAGGTACGAATAATTATTGGATATGGGACATTTGCATTAGCAGATTTTTTAGGAACAGTAATTCCTGTAATTTTATTCGGAACAGCTTCTTTTGTGGAAAGGGCATCAAAATGGAAAATGAGCGAAGCACAAATAAATGAAGCATTATCTTATTTCAAAGTTTCGTGGGCAGTAGGATTTGGCTTGATAACCTTTGTTCTTGCTTGCATAGGAGCATTTGTTGCATTAAAGATACTTAAAAAACATTTTGAAAAAGCAGGAGTGATTTAATAATCAATTTACTTGGGAGGAAAAGCAATGGAGGAATAATCATGTCAAATCTTTAATTTTTTACTGCCTAATCGGCAGATTGACCATAGAAGGCTAATTTACAGAAAAAATTACATACACTCGGTATAAGATACAAAAGGGCAACATCCATAGCTATAAGTTTGCTATGGATGCTGCCACATAATTTAATAGATTTTATTGATTTAAATTATCACCAACCTTATTTGACATAGAGCCATATAAATTTGCAACAATCCATTTTTTACTCTCCAAATACTTCTTTTGCATACCTTACTGATTCCATTGCATCTTTACAATACTTATCTGCACCTATCTTTTGTGCATAATCTCTTGTAAGTACTGCTCCACCCACCATTATTTTTACATCTTGATTGTTTGTTTCTCTTATAAGGTCTATTGTTTTTTGCATATTATCAACAGTAGTGGTCATAAGAGCTGATAAGCCTACTAAAGTAACTTTTTCTTTTTTTATAGTATCCAGTATAACATCATAGTCTACATCTTTACCCAAATCATACACATAATATCCGTAGTTTTCTAATAAAACTTTTACTATATTCTTACCTATATCGTGTACATCACCTTTTACAGTTGCCAGTATTATTTTTTGTTTTTCTTTTGTATTATCTTCTAATGCTATCATTTTTTCTTTTAGTGCGTCAAACGCTCTAGCTGCTGAGTCTGCACTCATCATAAGTTGTGGCAAAAAAACTGTACCTTTTTCAAAACCAGCCCCAACATCATCAAGTGCCGGAATTAACTCATCATTTATTATATCAAGTGGCATTTTTTCATTCAAAAGATTTTTTGCTATGTTAAAACTATCTTCCTTTAGTCCTTTTTTTATAGCATCTTTAAGAGATATATCTGATACTTCTACTTTTTTTACAGTATCAATTTGTGCAGAATATTTTGATATATAATATGCTGCATTGTTATCAAGCCCCGCAAGTACCATATGTGCATCATATGCTCTCATCATTGTATCAGCGCTAGGATTTATAATACCAAAATCTAATCCCGCTCTAAGTGCTGATGTAAAGAAAGTGTGATTTATAAGCTCTCTTTGTGGAAGTCCAAAGGATACATTAGATACACCAAGTATTGTTTTTACTCCTAAATTCTCTTTTATCATTGTAAGTGCTTTTAATGTCTCATTTGCTGCGTTTTTATCAGAGCTTATAGTCATACATAGTGGATCTACCACTATATCTTTTTTATCTATACCATATGTTTGTGCTGTTTCTACTATTTTTTTGGCTATGTCATATCTACCTTGTGCATCAGAAGGTATACCATTATCGTCTATGGTAAGTGCAACTACTACTGCTCCATATTTTTGTACTATAGGAAATACCTCTTTCATTATAGATTCTTTTCCATTTACAGAATTTAGCATGGCTTTACCGTTGTAGTTTCTTAGCGATGTTTCTAGAACATCAGTTTTTGCTGAGTCTATCTGTAGTGGTAATCTGCTTATTTCCTGTATTGCCCTTACAACACTTAATGACATTTCTCTTTCATCTATTTCATTTAAGCCAGTATTTACGTCTAATATGTGTGCACCTTTTTCTTCTTGGGTTATTGCCTCTTTTAATATATATGACATATCCTTATTTATAAGTGCCTGTTTTAATATTTTTTTACCTGTAGGATTTATTCTTTCACCTATGATTTTAGGCACATCACATACAACTGTTTTTGCATATGAGCTTACAAGTGTATGATTTTTAGGCTTTACTTGTACTACATCAATATCTTTTGTATATTCGTAAAGACTCTGTATATGTGCAGGTGTAGTACCACAACAACCACCTACAACATTTGCGCCCATTGTCACAAACTCTTGCATTATCTTACCAAATCCATCTGCTTCAAGATTAAACTTTATCTCTCCATCTATATTTTCAGGTATACCTGCATTTGGTTTTAGTATAAGTGGTGTAGATGAGTAATACAAGAATTCTTCTACTACATCTTTTATATTTCTAGGATCAAGACCGCAATTCATACCTAGTGCATCTACCCTAAGACCTTCTAATATCGATACTACAGTTTTTACATCTGCACCATTTAATAATCTCTTATCATCAGAAAAGGCTACAGTAGCTATAATAGGTAAATCACATACTTCTTTTGCAGCTAATATGGCCGCCTTTAGCTCATACGTATCTGACATAGTCTCTATTGCTATAATGTCTACACCATTTTGTACACCTATTTTTATTGTCTTTTTAAAAATATTTATGGCATCTTCAAAATCTAAATCGCCTATAGGCTTTAATAACTTACCAAGTGGTCCTATATCAAGAGCTACGAATTTATTATCTTTGTTTGTGGATTTTTCTCTTGCTATCTTCGCATTTTCTACACCTTTTGCTACAACCTGTTCTATTGTGTAACTGCTATCTTCAAATTTTAATTCATTTGCACCAAATGTATTTGTATATACTACATTTGCTCCTGAATTATAATATTCTAGGTGTATTTCTTGTATCATATCAGGATTTGTTATATTTAGTAACTCTGGTAGTTCTCCTGCTTTAAGACCTTTTTGTTGTAATACGCTACCCATACCCCCATCAAGATAGATGAGTTTTTTCCCCAATAATTCTCTAAAATTTATTTTAATCACATCCTTATTTAATTTCTTATTATATAACAAAACAAGTTAAGCTTTTTTAACTTTCTCTAAATTCACAATTACTAGAATTACAACTACTACATTTATTTTTTGCTCTGAAATCTGTATTTGTAATTCCTATTATAGCTGTCACACTTTTCGTAGGTGCAAGCATACCACCGTTTGTAAGACTTAGACCTATTTTTTTAGGTGTATTTAATAATCTTATAAAATCTTTTTGATATGATATGTCAAGATCACCATAACCAGGAGAAAATCTTGGTTTTAGATATATTTTATCATTAGAGCTAGACACCACATCTTTTTCTATTTCATCTATTATTTTTTCCAAATATTCTGCAGCTATAGCCTGTACAAATACCATGGACGTGCTATCTAAAGATGAGTATCTTCTAATAAGAGCATCTATTTCATTACCTAATGTTACAGCTAATATTATAACTTTGTGACAAGTGTCAAGATTTTTTGCAAGAGCCTTGCTCTCAAATACTACATTTGAAAATTCTATTTTACTTTCATCTACCTTAACATCAAAAACATCATATACATATTTTACCCTTGCCTTTTTTCACTTCATCTATCAAGACATCTATTTTTTTCTTCTAGTTCTTCTATTATTTTTAAACTTTTTCTTTATATCCAGAATATCTACGTACTTCACTTTTTATCCAAAACTATATTTTTCTATATCCATAAAATCACCTTTATAATTGCTCTAATATTAAACAAACTCAAAATACATATATTATAATTTATATTATAAATTTAAACTTTAAATATATTGTATATTAATATACTCAATTATAATATTAAAACCTATGATTTACTATATGCGACATATTTTTGCATTATCTGTTTTTGCTACACTAGCGTTATTCATAGTATATATGTGTATATTGTTTATACCATTTGATATAAGATCTATTATTTGGTTGCATGTATATATTATACCGGCTTGTCTCATAGAATCCTTATCATCTTGGAATTTATCAGCTATAGATAAGAATTTTGGAGGTATATTTGCATTTGACAGTTCTTTTATCTTTTTTAATTGAACTACATTAGTAACAGGCATTATACCAGCTACTACAGGTATACTTACTCCTGCACTTCTTAGTTTATACATAAAATTATAAAAAATAGAATTGTCAAAAAACATCTGTGTAGTAATAAAATCAGCACCCATATCTTGTTTTAGTTTTAGATAGTTTATATCTTCATTTTGATTTTTACTTTCAGGATGTACCTCTGGATAACAAGCTGCACCTACACAAAAATCATAGTTCGACTTGATATACTCTATTAATTCACTTGCATATAGTAAATCATCCTTTTTAGCAAACTTCTCTTTGTCTATGATATCTCCCCTAAGAGCAAGTATGTTTTGTATATTATTTTCTTTTAATTGCACCAATTTCTCATCTATATTATCTTTACTAGATCCTACACAAGTAAGATGAGCAAGCACTGGTGTGTTAAGCTCATTTTTTATATGGCTTGCTACTTTAACTGTATTTTCGCTCGCACCACCATTAGCACCGTAAGTTACAGAGCAAAATGCCGGGTGCAATTTTGATATCTCTTCAACTGTATTTAATATTGGTTCTATAGGTTGACCATACTTTTGTGGAAATACCTCAAAAGATATATGTAATTTATCATCACTTAATATTTTATCTATTCTCATAATACAACTCCTAAATTTTTTCTTAAATTATATCACAAAATCAAATAAAATCATAACTATAAATTCTTATAATTTGTTATAAGTATTTCTTATTATTGAATCAAAACTACCGGCTTATACATTATACTTATAAAAGTGGACACATATTTTAGGGAGCTTATATAAAGCCTCTATTTTTTATGACTTTGTACAGATGTGTTATAGATGTGTTATTTTGACGTTAAAAAAGGAAATGCCAAACTATATAACTTAGCATTTCCAACACATTAACTTCTAATAAAATATAATTGTAAAATATAATTGGTGGAGATGAGGGGAGTCGAACCCCTGTCCGCAAGCCCATTCCCTGCTACGTCTACATGCTTAGTCATCCCTTTTAAAATCTCAACTCTCATGGCACCGAGTGACAGGTTCCATGATCGTCCAGCCTTAATTAGTCCGCAATGGGTCAAGACAACCCCCAAAGCAGTTCCCTGCATAAATAGCGTCAGCTCTTAATCGGCAGGAGGACTAAGAGGGACGAGCTGCAACTAGGCAGCTAATAAATTATTTTCGTTTGCGTTTGTTTTAAAATTCCCCAGTTTTTACGTGACCCAGAGTAACACGACATGCTGTCTCAAGTTCAAAACCCACGTCGAAACCGGTACACCCCCGTGTATAGTTTCAATGAAGTTAACTAACTCATTATAGCATATTTAATAATAGGATACAAGCCAGTATGGTTTGGTAGGTTTGTATAATTGTAACACTACAAAGTTCTGAAAAATACACCTAATTATAAATTGACGGTTACTCCCTAAAGTGGTATACTAGTATTGAAATATGTGTGGAGTTGATATTATGGAGAAAATGTTATCATCAGACTTTATTTATTCTGACATTTTAGACAGGATAATAAGTTTGAAGTTAAGCCCAGGAAGCAAGATTAGTGAGAATAAAATCTGCGAGGACTATAATGTGTCAAGGTCTGTAATCAGACATATTTTTGCCAGACTTGCACAGATTAATTTCCTTACAGTATATCCTCAAAGGGGTACTTATGTGAATTATATTGATTTAGAGTACATAAGGAATGCCCTTTTGATTAGGTTGTCCATAGAAAAGGAAATCTTGTACAGGTTTATGCAAAAGGAGGATAAGTCTGATACTATTACTAAGATGAAAGAAAATATGAGGCAACAAGAAAAGTTCTACCACGAAAATGAATATTTGATGGAGTTCAAGGAACTTGATGAAGAATTCCACAATTATATTATCATGAGTGTTGAGAATAATGCTATTTTGCCGCTGATTAATGACCATTTACTACATATAAGTAGGTGGAGGAATGTCTATATTAAGTCGGGCTATAAGTTGAGCAAGCTTATAGATGAGCACAAGAGTATTCTTGAGGCCATTGAGGCAAACGATACTGAAAGAGCCCTGAGATGTATGACAACCACATTGATACAGTGTCAGGTATAGTCAGTCTAGATCCCGAATATATTTCATACTTCAAGGGTGCAGACCAGGATTATGTAAAGCTTATGAAGTAGTGTGTTATCCATCTTAAGCGGGTGGTAGGTATTATTTTAAAAAAGTATTTACAATGGTTAAAAAATATGATAAAGTATTGTCAATGCCTAGTATACAAGTAGACTAAAATTAAAAAATATGGCATTTAACCTAAAACTATTTTAATAAAGAAATTAAAAAATAGTATATGCGAAATAAATATTTGATATTTATGCAAAATATTTTATTTTATGTAATTTTTATGTGTTTGGCAAAGGGTTGCCTCGGGAATGAGGAAAGCCTTTTAAATACCAAAATATACTTTTGTTTTTAAATTAAATTTAAAATATAAAATGATTATAGGTATGGAAAACTACCTATGAGACTAATAAGTAATTGGTAATCATTAAATGTTATTTAGTAGGAGGTATTTGTAATGAGTACAAGAAAGAAACCATTAGAAGGTGTCAAAGTTGTTGAACTTGCTAACTTTATAGCAGCTGCTACAACAGGAAGGTTCCTAGCTGACTTAGGAGCGGATGTTATAAAGGTAGAAAGTGCTAAGGGAGATCCACTTAGGTATACTGCCCCAACAGAAGGTAGACCTCTAGATATGTATGAAAATACTACATGGGAGTTAGAAAACGCTAATAAGAGGTGTATATCTCTAAATATGAAGGATCCTAAGGGTAAGGAAGCATTCTTTAAGCTACTTGATGAGGCTGATATCCTTATAACTAACTGGAGAGTTCAGGCTCTACAGAGAGCAGGTCTTGACTATGAAACTCTAAAGGTTAAATATCCAAGCCTAGTATACGCTATGTGTACTGGTTATGGTGAATATGGTCCGGACAAAGACCTACCAGGATTCGACTTCACTGCATTCTTTGCAAGAGGTGGATATCTTGAAAACCTAAGACAGAAGTCAGATGTTCCTATGAACGTTGTTCCAGGTATAGGTGACCACAATGTTGGTATAAACCTTGCTGCTGGTGTACTAGCTGCATTATATCATGCTAAATTAACAGGTGAAGGTGAAAAGGTTGAAACAAGTTTGTTCGAATCAGCTATATTCAACATGGGTATGATGATTCAGGCTGCTCAGTACAAGGATTATGGGGCAACATATCCAATCAACATCAGAGAAGCTAACAACCCAGTTAATGCTGCTTGGTTGACTAAGGATGGAAGATATGTTCAGACTTGTATGCCTGACTACAATACATACTTCAAGAAGTTCTTTACAGCTTTAGGTTTAGATGAAATGGTGAATGATGATAGATTCTTCCCAGTTCAGAACGTAATAGCTAACAATTTAGGAACAGAAGTATATGACAGAGCGATGGCTAGATTTGGTGAAAAGACTTATGCAGAATGGGCACCAATACTTACAGCAGCTGACATTCCGTTCGCACTTGCTAAGACTTGGGAAGAGTTATTAGAAGACGAACAGGCATGGGCAAATGACTGCTTCTACAAGATGAAGTATCCAAAGGGAGAAAGAATCCTTTGTAAGCACCCAGTTAAGTACCAGGAAATGGGACCTACTCCATATAACAGAGGGCCATTCATAGGTGAACACGGTGTTGAAGTAATGAAGGAACTTGGCTACTCAGATGCTGAAATCAATGCAATGTTAGAAGACAAGACATTATTTGTTTGGGAAGACGAAAACAAGTAATAGATAAATAACAATTAATAAGATATGGGAGTTTGTCTAGGAACTTTAATATATAGCCTAGACGAGAAAGGAGCTTATCATGAGTAATACAGGAATGGTAGAAGAAAAGCCAGCAAAAGTATTGTTAGGAGAAATTGTTGCAAGGCACTATAAGGAAGCTTGGGAGGCAAAGAATAATGGTGAATTAGTTGGATGGTGTGCATCTAACTTCCCACAGGAAATCTTTGAAACTATGGATATAAAGGTTGTTTATCCAGAAAACCAGGCTGCCGCTATATCTGCTAAGGGTGGCGGACAGAGAATGTGTGAAATAGCTGAAAATGAAGGATATTCAAATGACATCTGTGCTTATGCTAGAATATCTTTGGCATACATGGACGTTAAGGATGCTCCAGAGTTAAATATGCCACAGCCAGACTTCGTTGCTTGCTGTAACAATATTTGTAACTGTATGATCAAGTGGTACGAAAATATAGCTAAAGAATTGAATATACCTTTAATTTTAATAGACGTTCCTTACAACAATGACTATGAAGCAGGTGACGACAGAGTTGAATACCTAAAGGGTCAGTTTGATCATGCTATCAAACAGCTAGAAGACTTAACTGGCAAGAAGTGGGATGAAAAGAAATTTGAAGAGGTTATGGAGATATCTCAGAGAACAGGTAGAGCTTGGTTAAAGGCTACAGGATATGCTAAGTATACACCATCACCTTTCTCAGGTTTTGATGTATTCAACCACATGGCAGTTGCGGTTTGTGCAAGAGGTAAGTTAGAATCAGCTTTGGCATTCGAAAAGCTAGCTGAAGAATTCGACGAAAATGTAAGAACTGGTAAGTCAACATTTAAGGGCGAAGAAAAGTTCAGAGTATTATTCGAAGGTATAGCATGTTGGCCACACCTAAGACATACATTCAAGCAGCTTAAGGATGCTGGTGTTAATGTCTGTGGTACAGTTTATGCAGATGCTTTCGGATATATCTATGACAATACATATCAGTTAATGCAGGCTTACTGCGGAACTCCAAATGCTATTTCATACGAAAGAGCAACTGATATGAGACTAAAGGTAATTGAAGAAAACAATATAGATGGTATGTTAATCCACATCAATAGAAGCTGTAAGCAGTGGTCAGGTATCATGTACGAGATGGAAAGAGATATAAGAGAAAAGACAGGTATACCAACAGCAACATTCGATGGTGACCAGGCGGATCCAAGAAACTTCTCTGAAGCTCAGTATGATACTAGAGTACAGGGTCTTATAGAACTAATGGAAGCTAATAAAGCTGCAAAGATGAAGGAGGCGCACTAATATGAGTAATATAGATGTATTGTTAGGTAAACTTGATGTAGACCTTTTAGAACAGGTAGACAAGTATGTTTCTGAAGGCAAGAAGGTTATAGGTTGCGCACCAGTTTATACACCAGAGGAATTAGTATATGCTGCAGGCATGGTACCAATAGGTGTATGGGGTGCAGAAGGTGAAGTAGGTCTATCAAAGGAATACTTCCCAGCATTCTACGCAGCTATAATCCTAAGATTAATGGACCTAGGTCTTGAAGGTAAGCTTGACAAGATGTCAGGTATGATCATACCAGGCTAAGCGATGGTCTAAAGGGTCTTAGCCAGAACTGGAAGAGAGCTATAAAGCAGGTTCCAGCCCTTTATATAGGCTACGGACAGAACAGAAAAATCGAAGCTGGTATTACTTACAATGAAAAGCAGTACATCAAGCTAAGAGAACAGTTAGAAGAAATAGCTGGTTGCAAGATAGAAGATGCTAAGGTTGAAGAGGCTATAGTACTTTACAACAAGCACAGAAAGGCAATGCAGGAATTCAGTTCTCTAGCAGCTAGTCACCTAAACACAATTACACCTAGCCTAAGAGCTAGAGTAATGACAAGTGCCTTCTTGTTTGACAAGGCAGAGCATTTAGCTATTTTAGAAGAATTAAATAAAGAATTAAGGGCGATACCTGAAGAAAAATTTGCTGGCAAGAAGATAGTAACTACTGGTATTCTTGCAAATAGCCCAGGTATGCTAGAAATACTAGATGAGTACAAGCTTGGTATAGTTGATGACAATGTCAACCATGAATCAGGACAGTTTGACTATCTAGTTGATGAAGGTACTGGTAATCCAGTTAGAGCCTTATCTAAGTGGATTTCAGATATAGAAGGAAGTACTTTGTTGTATGACCCAGAAAAACTTAGGGGACAGATAATAATTGACAAGGTTAAGAAGCACCAGGCAGATGGTGTTATCTACCTAATGACTAAGTTTAGTGATTCTGATGAATTCGACTATCCGATTATCAGAAAAGAATTAGAAAATGCAGGTATCATGCATATACTAGTTGAGGTAGACCAGCAAATGACTAACTTCGAACAGGCGAAAACAGCATTACAGACTTTCGCTGATATGATTTAATTTAAAAAAATTAAAATTTTAAGGAGGCAATCTATGATTTTCGAAAAAGAACATGAATTAGTTCGTCAGCTAGCTAAGGAATTCGCTGAAAATGAAATTAAACCAACTGCAGAAGAAGTTGATGAAACTGGCGATTTCCCTATGGAAATTTATCAAAAATGGCTAAAGCTGGATTTTTAGGTATTAAGATACCAAAGGCTTATGGAGGTTCAGGTGGAGACCACCGTTCATATGCAATAGTTATGGAAGAATTAGCTAAGGCATCTGGTGTATCTACTATATGGATATCATCTCCAAACTCTCTACAGTCAACTCCAATACTAAGAGATGGTACTGAAGAGCAGAAGGAACAGTATCTTAGACCAATGGTTACAGGCGAAAAGTTATTCGCATTCGGTCTTACTGAGCCAGGAGCTGGTTCAGACGCAGCGTCTATATTGACAACTGCTGAAAAAGATGGTGATGACTACATCCTAAACGGAAGAAAAACTTTCATAACTGGTGCTCCAGTATCTGATTATGTAATAGTTTTCGCTAAGACTAATCCAGAATTAGGCGTTAAGGGTATATCTACTTTCGTAGTAGACTCTAAGCTAGAAGGTGTATCTTTTGGTAAGTCAGAAAACAAGATGGGTATGATTGGTTGCCCAACTAGTGATGTTGTTCTTGAAAATGTTAGAGTTTCTAAGGATTGTATGCTAGGCAGAGAAGGTAAGGGATTCATCAACGCAATGAAGACTCTAAGCGTTGGTAGATTAGGTATTGCCAGCCAGGCTCTAGGTCTTGCTCAGGGTGCTATGGAAGAAGCAGTTAAGTATGCTAAGTCTAGACACCAGTTCGGTAAGTCACTAGCTCAGTTCCAGAATACTCAGTTCATACTAGCAGAGATGGAAACAAAGTTAGCAGCTATGCGTCACCTTGTTTATGATGCTGCTTATAAGATGGATTTAGGACAAGCAGCTGATAAGGAAGCTTCAATGGCTAAATTATTCGCTACAGAAGAAGCAAAATGGATAATTGACAAAGCATTACAGATTCATGGTGGATATGGTTACATTAAGGAATATCCAGTTGAAAGAATGTACAGAGACATCAGAGTAACTTCACTTTACGAAGGAACATCTGAAGTTCAGAAGATGGTTATAGCATCAAGCTTATTGAAATAAGGGGAGGTATATATAGATGAAAATTGTAGCTTGCATAAAACAAGTACCAGATACAACAGAGGTAAAACTTGACCCTGTAAAGAATACTTTGATCCGTGATGGTGTACCTAGTATCATAAACCCTGACGATAAGGCAGGTCTTGAACTAGCACTTCAGATCAAGGAATCAGTTCCAGGATCTACTTTAACAGTAGTATCAATGGGACCTCCACAGGCAGAAGTTGCACTTAGAGAAGCATTAGCAATGGGAGCAGATGATGCAGTTCTAGTAACTGACAGAGCTTTCGGTGGAGCAGATACATGGGCGACATCTTCAACAATAGCTGGTGCACTTAGAAACATTGATTACGATATAATAATAGCAGGTAGACAGGCTATAGACGGTGACACAGCACAGGTTGGTCCACAGATCGCTGAGCATCTTGGAATACCTCAGGTATCTTACTGTGAAGAACTAAAGGTTGAAGGTGACAAGTTCATCGTTAGAAGACAGTTCGAAGATAGATATCACATAGTTGAAATAAAGCCACCTTGCCTAATTACTACACTAAGCGAAGAAATAGACCCAAGATACATGACAGTAGGCGGAATATTCGATGCTTATCAGAAGGAAATGAAGGTTTGGGGATTGAAGGACATTGAAGACAAACTAGATCTTTCAAATATCGGTTTAAAGGGTTCACCTACAAACGTTAAAAAGTCATTTACAAAGCAGGCTAAGGGCAAAGGCGTTAAGCTAGAAGGATTAACTCCAGAAGAAGCAGCTGATGCAATTCTTGCTAAGTTACAGGAAAGTATTTTATATAAGATACTAGAGAATTACAATTATAAAAAAATAATGATTTGAAAGGAAGATTACCTAATGAACAAGGATATTTATGTAGTAGTTGAACAGGTAGACGGTGTCGTTCAAAAAGTAGGCATCGAGCTTATCGGTATAGCAAGTAAATTGGCAGCTGACCTAGGACAGGAAGTAGTTGCAGTTTTACTAGGAAAAGAAGTAAAGGGGTTAGCTGAAAACCTAATCCACCATGGAGCAAACAAGGTTATATGTGTAGAAGATCCAATCTTGGAGCACTATGCAACTGAACCATATACTAAGGCATTAAACGCAATAGTAGAAGCTAAGAAGCCAGAAATAGTACTTTACGGTGCTACTTCAATAGGTAGAGACTTGGCTCCTAGAGTATCTGCAAGAGTACATACAGGATTAACAGCTGACTGTACTAAGCTAGAAATAGATCCAGAAACTAAGTTATTACTTATGACTAGACCAGCTTTCGGTGGTAACATCATGGCTACAATAGTTTGTAAGGAATTCAGACCTCAGATGGCAACTGTAAGACCAGGTGTTATGCAGGCCCTTCCTACAGACACTTCTAGAACTGGTGAAGTTGAACTATTCAAGGTTGAATTCACTGATGCTGATATGAACATCAAAATCAGAGAAGTAATCAAGGAAAAGCATGCTAAGGTTGATATCACAGAAGCTAAGGTTCTAGTTTCTGGTGGTAGAGGTATCGGTAATGCAGAATACTTCGATGTATTAAAGGAATTAGCTGACGAACTAGGCGGTCTAGTTACTTCTTCAAGAGCTAACGTAGATGCTGGTTGGATCGGTAGAGAAAGACAGGTTGGACAGACTGGTAAGACAGTTAGACCAGACCTATACATGGCTTGTGGTATATCAGGAGCTATACAGCACTTAGCTGGTATGGAAGATTCTGAATTTATCGTAGCTATAAACAAGGATGCTCAGGCTCCTATATTCGACGTAGCTGACTTAGGTGTAGTTGGTGACTTACACAAGATAATGCCAATACTAATCGATAAGGTTAGAGCATTAAAGGCTGAAAAGGCGAATATGTAATTTTATTAACGAAAAAGAAAATTTATTTCAACAGATTTTTTGAAAAAGTTGTTTAGATAATACTGTGAATATAAAATTTCTGTAGTAAAATACAAAAACTTATTGTATAATATACCTAGGGGTTTGCACTTCTCCCTAGGTATAGAGTACAATTTGTTTAAAAATAGACATTACTGTAGTAAATCTGACAAGTATGTCTAAAAAATTTAAACACATTGGTTAAATAAATAACGGATTGTTTAAATTTATTTAAAATTTTTATTATACGAATGCTTATTAGCTAGAGTTAGGGAGGCAAATTAATGGTTAAGGTTAGAGTAACTTGTAACAAAAATATTATTGAAAGATTCGGCGTTAAAAAGCCAGAAGGTTGGGATTTCCAGTATATCAACTATCCTTGTTCAGATGAGGAACTAGTTGAACAGTGTAAGGATGCAGACATAGTTTTCTGTGGTCCAGTTGATCATTTCAGAAGAGAAGTAATAGAACAGCTTGATAATTGTAAGCTTATTCATTCATTAGGTGTTGGCTTCGACAAGATAGACTTAGAAGCAGCCAAGGAAAAGGGTATTTATGTTTGCAATAATAGGGCCGTTAACGCAGTACCAGTTGCAGAATTAGCTCTTGGACATATGATAACTTCTTTAAGAAGAATGCCAGAAGCAGATGCAAAGATAAAAGCTAAGGGTGTTGACGGATTTAACGAAAGCTTCAGAGAATATCAAGTTAAGGGTCAGAGCGAATTGAGCTCAAGAGTAATAGGACTTGTAGGTCTAGGTGCCATAGGTAAGGCGGCTGTTAGAATGCTTAAGGCATTTGGATGCAAGATTCTTTATTATGATGTGTTCAGAGCTTCTGAAGACTATGAAAAAGAAAATGATCTTACTTTCTGTACATACGAGGAAATACTTGCTCAGTGTGACATAATTTCTTACCACGTTCCAGTTCTAGATACTACTAGAAACATGGTTCGTAAGGAAACTATAGCGCAGATGAAGCAGGATGCAGTAATAATCAACGTTGCAAGAGGAGAAATAGTTAACAACGAAGACCTAGCAGAGGCTCTAAACAACGGTAGAATCTTTGCAGGACTAGATGTTATAGCTCCAGAACCACCAAGTGCGGATCATCCTTTATTTAACCTAACTGAGGCTGGTAAGGCTAGATTATCAATTACTCCTCATATAGCAGGTACAACTGATGATGCGTTCATAAGAATGTCAGAATGGTCATATGCAGACATGGTTAAGGTTATGAATGGAGAAAGACCAAATAACGTAGTTAATGGTCTTTAATGACTAAGCCTATATGGCAAATCTATTTTAGAAGGTGAATGAGTATGGAAATTAAAAGAAAAGACGTTATCGTTTGTGGTTTTGCATTATTTGCAATTTTCTTTGGTGCTGGTAACTTGATATTCCCACCACACCTTGGTGTATTAGCTGGTGACAGATGGTTCACAGCTATGGTTGGATTCTTGATTTCAGACCCAGTTTTACCTATACTAGGTGTTATCGTTACAGCTAGATTAGGTGGTAGAGCAGACGACCTAGGTAAGAGAGTTAGTCTAAATTTGCTAAGTTGATAGGTACAATCGCTATATTGACAATTGGACCTTTCTTCGCAATTCCAAGAACAGGTGCTACAACACATGAAGTATTTATTAGATCATTGTTCCCATCAGTTCCAATTTGGGCTACTTCAATAGTATTCTTCGGTTTAACACTTTACATCACATTAAATCCTGGTAAGGTTATCGACTTTATAGGTCAGTATCTTACACCAGCTCTTTTGATAATCTTGGCGATTATTGTGGTTATAGCTATAGTTAACCCACCAGATCCTAAGGTTACAACAGATGTGCAAGGACTATTTACAATGTCATTTAAGGAAGGTTACCAGACAATGGATGCTCTTGGTTCTCCTCTAATGGCTGGTATAGTTATAAGTGACCTTATAAGACGTGGATACCACGACAAGGAAGTTCAGTTCAAGGTAAGTGTTCAGGTTGGTATCGTTGCATTCATACTACTAGCTCTAGTTTACGGTGGTTTAACTTATGCAGGTGCTACAGTTGGTGGCCACTTCAATGGTGAAACTGAAAGAACTGTATTACTTATAGGTATGGTTCAATTAATGCTAGGAAACGTTGGTAAGGTATTCATGGGTATAGCTGTTGCTCTTGCTTGTTTAACAACTTCAACAGGACTAAGCTCAACTTGTGGTAACTACTTTGAAACTATTTCAGGTGGTAAGTTAAAGTATAAGCAGATAGTTTGCGTATGTATTGCTATAGCTTTCGTTCTTTCACTAATCGGTGTTGACGGTCTTATAGCAATAGCAGTTCCAATCCTATCAGCTATATACCCAGTTATCATAGTACTTATATTCATGTCTATATTTGACAAGCAGATCAAGTACAACTGGACTTATACAGGTGCTGTTATAGGTGCATTCGCAGTAGCTTTAATCGAAAGTATAAACCTTGCTTCAGTCATGAGAGGTGGAAACCTTCTTGCAGGTGCTGCTAAGGCTTGTGCTTCATTACCACTAGGTACATACGGATTCGAATGGGTTGTTCCAGCTCTTGTTTGCTCAATAGTACTTACACTAATAAGTGCTGTAGCAAAGGTTGGTAAGACAATAAATGATCCACTAGATTAATTTGTATTGAGATTCATCGAGCGAATTAAGCAATTATAAAAATGCATATGACTTTAAGCTTGATTCCTCTGGGCTAGGTTCTAGAGGAATCAAGTATTAAATATAGTAATTTTCAAAAAAGATTTCTAACATTAATTAGGAGGTAATTATTATGATTTCTCAGGAAATGGTAAAATTAGGTACAGCAAAATCAATAATCAGAGAATTAGCAGCATTCGGTGCTATGAGATCAGCTGAAATAGGTGCTGAAAACGTATTAGACTTTTCACTAGGTAACCCTTCAGTTCCAGCTCCAAAGGAAGTACAGGATGCAATTGTAGATATAATAAAGACTTATGAACCAAAGGTATACCATTCTTATTCTTCAGGTGCTGGTCATGACGGTTGTAGAACAGCTATAGCTGATGACTTAAACAAGAGATTTGGAACTAAGTATACTAAGGACAACCTATTGATGACTTGTGGTGCTGCAGCATCTCTAAACATTACTCTTAAGGCTTAATCTCATCTGCTGATGATGAAATAATGGTTCTAGCTCCATTCTTCCCAGAATACACAGTATTCATCAATGGTCAGGGTGGTAAGCAGGTTCTTGTACCTTGCAAGGACGACATGCAGTTAAATATAGAAGGTGTTAAGGCAGCTATAACTCCTAACACTAAGGCTATAATAGTTAACTCTCCTAACAACCCATCAGGTGTTATCTATACACTAGATGAAATAAAGGCTCTAGTTGAATTACTAGAAGCTAAGGAAAAAGAATATGGTCATCCTATATACATCATAGCTGACGAACCATACAGAGAATTAGTTCTAATAGATGGTCTTGAAGTACCATTTATACCAAACCTATACAAGAACACAGTAATCTGCTATTCTTGGTCTAAGTCTCTATCTCTACCAGGTGAAAGAATTGGTTATATCCTAGTTCCAAGCGAAGTAGATGATGAATTACTTATGGCAGCAGTAGGTGGAGCAGCAAGAGTACTTGGTTATGTTTGTGCACCAACACTATTCCAGCTTGTAGTTGAAAGATGTGTAAGCGTACCACCAAATGTAGAAGTATACAAGAAGAACAGAGACCTTCTATATGATGGTTTAACTAAGCTAGGCTACAAGGTAGCTAAGCCAGCTGGTGCATTCTACCTATTCATTGAAGCTCCAGATGGAGATTCTGAAACATTCTCTGAAAAGGCTAAGGCTCATGATATGCTAGTAGTTCCTGGAACAGGATTCGGTTCAAAGGCACACATGAGATTATCTTACTGTGTTGAAACTGAAAAGTGTGAAAAGTCACTAGCAGTATTTGAAAAGTTGATGGCTGAATACAAGTAATCCTTGTATTAACCAAGAGATTTAAGTTAGATAGTTAATACTTGATATAAAAAAGTGTCGGCATTTTATGCGGACACTTTTTTTATTTTCTTGAACAAGAAAGCTTATTGCCTAAGTGGTCCAAAAAAGATATAATAAATATGGATTAATTTATTAAAGAATAAAGTGGAATTCAATAATGGATATATTAAGTTTGTAAATAAGTATTTTAGATTAAAGGAGAGATATATGTTTATTGGTGAAATAACAGCCCTGATGGCATCTTTTTGTTGGACTGTCAGTAGTACAATAGTAGAAAAAAAGGGAGTAGGCTTTTCTGCAGTAGCTATGAATGTTGCAAGGCAGATAGTTGCCTTCCTGGCAATAGGCCTTATAATAGTATTATTTAATAGGTCAAGCTTATCAACCGACCTCAGTTTTAGGGGGGCCTTTTTCCTTGCCATGTCTGGTTTGATTGGATTTTCTTTGGGTGATTCCTTCTTGATGAGCGCCTTTACCAGGATAGGGGCTCAGATTACCCTACTTATATATACTATATCACCAGTTTTAACAGCTATACTGGGTAGGATATTCTTTGGAGAAAGACTAAGTCCTAGAAATATAGTAGGTATGCTGATTGTAATTGGGGCAATAATGCTGGTTATAGCCAAGGGAGGATCATCTAACCTAAAGGTAAAGGGAGATCCAAAGGGGCTTATTTTTGCCTTCTTGGCATCAATTGGTCAGGCCCTGGGTGTTTTATTTAGCAAGGCAGGTCTAGAAAATATACCAGCCCTACCAGCTACAGAAATTAGACTCTTGGGAGGTCTAGTAGGTATTTTGGTAATGTGTAGCCTAACTAAGGGGTGGCCAGATGTTAAGAGGTTATTTACATCAAGGCAGGGTATAGAGGTAACGCTTGGTAATGCCTTAATAGGTACTACTATAGGAGTTGTCCTATCAATGTTTGCTATTAAATATACCAAGGCAGCAGTTGCTTCAACCCTAATGACTATGTCACCAGTTATGATAATCCCTATAATGTACTTCTTCTACAAGCAGAAGGTAAGCAAGTATGAGGTCTTGGGTGCAGTTATGTCAGTAGTTGGTGTAGCCCTATTGGTGTAATTTACAAAGTAGGAATGGTTTTTTATGTAGCTTGTATTGATACTACATTTGTGATAAGATGTACTGGTAGATAGAATTCAAGTGAATCTATACTCACAAACCGGTTTATTTGTGATTTTTATTGGAGAGCTTATATTTAAAAAAAATGAGACTCAGGATCTCAGTAAAATTAAGGGGAAATATCAATGAAGGTAGATATGTTATGTGGTAAAATCCACAGGGCTACAGTTACTCAGGCAGAGTTAAATTATGTAGGGAGTATAACTGTAGATGAAGACCTGCTAGATGCGGCAGGTATAAGAGAGTACCAGAAGGTTCAAATCGTCGATATAGACAACGGAAGTAGGTTTGAAACCTATACAATAAGTGGAGAAAGAGGCAGTGGTATAATTTGCCTAAATGGTGCTGCAGCTAGGTGTGTAAGTGTGGGTGACAAGGTGATTATAATGGCCTACTGTGCATGCGACTACGAGGAGGCCAAGGACCACAAGCCTAGGGTAGTTTTCGTTGATGAAGGCAACAAGGTTCACAGGTTAACACGCTATGAAAAGCATGGTAGGATAGAGGATTTAAACCTATAAGTACAGAGCAAATAGCTAGTACCAAGTTCCTAGATAATTTTAAAAATAAACTGAAGATAAATAATATAAAAGGTGCAGACAAGTCAAATGAGGACTCGGTCTGCACCTTTTTATCTCTATTTTCACTCAAGCGCATCGTGGTGCTTGTTTACATATTCCTTAAGAATCTTGTATATGCTGGCTATTATAGGAACACCAAGTATAATACCTGAGATACCAAATAAGCCACCACTTATAATAATTGCCACAAATACCCAGATTCCAGGTAGGCCTATAGAAGAGCCCACAACTTTAGTGTAGATTAGGTTGCCCTCTAGCTGCTGTAGACTATTAGGAATACTATGAAGGCCATGGCCCTGACAGGGTTCACAGATAGGATCATCAGGAAGCCAAAAAGTCCGCCTAAGTAGGCACCTACCATTGGTATTAAGGCTGTTACACCTACAACTGAACCTATCATGAAGGCATAAGGAAATCCAAATATTAGAAGACCTACAGAGCATAGGACTCCAAGTATTATTGCCTCTAAAAACTGGCCTACAAAAAATGCCTTGAAGGTTTGATCTGTAACCTTAAGCAGGTAGTAAAGTCTGTCTAAAATATGCTGGGGTACAAAGGTAGCAAATAGTCTAGTAAACTGACTCTTTAGTCCCTCCTTGCTAGCAAGTATATAGATGGCTATAATCAAGGCAATTACAATATTAGCAATTGCGCTAAAGACTGAATTGATAATATTAAGTATGCCACCAGCCCAAGTAGTTGATAGGCTTACTAGCTTCTTTAAAATCTCCTGGGCATCTAGGTTGCTAGCCAGAAGCTTTGATTGGATCGAAGGGAATTCCTTTGATAGACCAGCCAAAAAGTTTATTATCTCCTTGTATATATCTGGGAATTCATTTGTAAAAACCACAATAAATTTAGATATCTGAGGAATGATAATCCTAGATACCAGCAAGATAATAAGTACAAAGAAGGCTAGGGCCAAAAGTATAGATATAGGCCTCTTCAATTTTTTTAAAGGTTTGGAGTTTAACCTATCCAGTAGTCTCTTCTCCACGTTTTCAACTATTATATTTAGTATAAAGGCTATAAAACAGCCTAGTAATATTGGGCTAAGCACTGTAAGTATCTTGTCCAATATAGAATATATATCCTTAATATTTAATACTACCAGGGCAGTTAGGCCAAAGACCAGACTGATAAATACGATTCTTCCCTTAAAATTTATGCTATTCATATGTCCTCCTTTAGCTCCTATATCATATGTGAAAGGTCACATAGGCAAATCTCTATTTAAATTATATAATTTAAACACAATCTTAATACGATTTTACATTATAAAAAAATATAATACAAGTAGTAAAATTCATAAATTACCACCGTATATAGTTATATCTTAATATCTATTAAAGTGGTATAATAGTAGTACGAAGTAAACCTACTTTGCTTTGTATTGCTATGATTTTTATTTAATATTCTTACCTTGCCTCATAGCTAGCCTCTGGAATTATATATTTCTATGTACTTATTTAGATTAAACATTTGGACTAGCTATAGCGGGTAACTTTAGAGGAGGTATTATCATGACAGACGTATTTAACAATGAAAGGGTTTTGGTATCCTTTAAAACTAAGAGGAGATTGAGCCTAGAAAAGCAGGGTACAAATATGGTAGCCAATTGTCTACTAGGACATAACAAGACTTCTGGACTCGAGCCAGATGTATACACTATTTACCTTACAGACAAAACCTTTTTTGCTGAATATAGCAGGAAGAGCCTACATGGAGGCCTACCTAAAAAGGTTACAAAGCTGGATATACCTTTGGCGGATATCAAAAAGATTGAATTCAGAATTAAGGATGGCCAGGAGTGTCTATACGTATTCACTGACTGGGCCAAGGAATATGATTTTGAAATTGGAGATGCAGCTGCAAGGCGGCTGCAGAGGAAATAATAGCCTATATAAATAAGTAGATAGACAGGAGATGCACAAGATGGATTTTAAGTTAGTATCTGACTATGTGCCGACAGGAGACCAACCTGAAGCCATAGATAGGATAGCTCAATCCATAGAAGAAGGCAATAAGTACCAGACCCTAGTAGGTGTAACAGGGTCTGGTAAGACCTTTGCTATGGCAAATATAATACAGCGAGTGAAAAAACCGACCCTTGTTCTTGCCCACAACAAGACCCTGGCTGCCCAGCTCTATAGTGAGTTCAAAGAGTTTTTCCCTGAAAATGCTGTTGAATACTTTGTTTCATACTATGACTACTATCAACCAGAGGCCTATGTTGCCCACAGTGATACCTATATAGAAAAAGATGCCAGCATAAATGATGAAATAGACAAGCTAAGGCATTCAGCCACAGCCGCTATCTTAGAAAGGAATGATACAATTATAATATCATCCGTTTCTTGTATTTATGGCTTGGGTGATCCTAAAGACTACAAGGAGCTGATGTTGTCACTAAGACCTGGCATGATTAGGGACAGGGATGACATAATCAAGAGGTTGGTGGAAATCCAGTATGAAAGAAATGATGTAAACTTCATCAGAGGTACCTTTAGGGTTAGGGGAGATATTTTGGAAATATTCCCAGCTAGTAATGATGAAAAGGCCATCAGGATAGAGTTTTTTGGTGATGAAATAGATAGGATCACAGAAATAGACTATCTCACAGGTAAGGTGGCTGGGCAGAGAAATCATGTGGTAATATTCCCAGCATCCCACTATGTGACTACGCCTGAAAGAATAGAAAGAGCAATTGGGTCTATAGAAGAGGAGTTAGACCAGGCTATAAAGGACTTTAAGGCCCAGGACAAGCTACTTGAGGCCCAGAGGATAGAGCAGAGAACCAAGTACGATATAGAGATGCTTAGGGAAATTGGCTTTTGTCAGGGAATAGAGAATTATTCTAGGCATATAACAGGTAGGGCCAAAGGAGAAAAGCCCTATACACTAATGGACTTCTTCCCGGAGGACTACCTTATAATAGTAGACGAATCCCACGTAACCATTCCCCAGGTCAGGGGTATGTACGCAGGAGATAGGTCTAGAAAGAAGTCCCTTATAGAAAATGGCTTTAGGTTAGAGTCAGCCTACGATAATAGGCCGCTCAACTTTGAGGAGTTTGAATCTAACATACACCAGGTCCTATTTACGACTGCTACGCCCGGCCCATATGAAATGGAGCATACAGAGGTATTTGCAGAGCAAATAATCAGGCCTACAGGTCTCTTGGATCCAACTATAAGCGTAAGACCGGTTGAAAACCAAATAGATGACCTTATAGTAGAAATAAATAAATGTTGAAAAGGGCGAAAGAGTCTTAATAACTACCCTTACCAAGAAGATGAGTGAAGACCTAACAAAGTACCTACTAGAGGCTGGTATCAAGGTAAAGTATATGCACTCAGATATAGTAACCCTTGAGAGGACTGAAATAATCAGGGACCTAAGGCTAGGCAAGTTTGATGTCTTGGTCGGTATCAACCTCTTGAGAGAGGGACTAGATATACCTGAGGTGTCACTTGTAGCCATATTAGATGCTGACAAGGAGGGCTTCCTAAGGTCAGAAACATCTATGATACAGACCATTGGTCGTGCTGCCAGAAATGCAAACGGAAGGGTCATCATGTATGCTGATAGGGTAACCGACTCTATGCAGAGGGCAATATCTGAGACTGAAAGAAGAAGGTCTATCCAGATAGCCTATAATGAAAAGCATGGCATAGTACCTAAGACCATACAAAAGGGCGTAAGGGATAGTATAGAGGCAACAAAAATAGCAGAGGAAGTTGAATCCTATGATGTAAATGATATAAGGAACCTAAAGGATGAGGCTGAAATTAGCCAGGCTATAATAGTTCTAAAATCAGAAATGATGGCTGCTGCTGAAAATCTAGAGTTTGAAAAGGCTGCTGAACTTAGAGACAAGATTATGATTTTGGAGAAAAAGCTCTAACCATTACCTATATCAAGACACTATGCAAAAGATTTAAAATTACAAATTCCAGATAGGCTATAAATAACTAGTAATAAAAAGTAGTAAAATTATAAAGATAAATATGTAAAATGGAAAGGTGGTAATACCATGAATTTCAAAGAATTAGTCAAATCAAACAGGACTTGCAGAAGGTATGATGGTACAAAGTCTATCACTAGACAGGACCTACTAGATCTTGTAGACCTGGTAAGGTATACTCCTTCTGGTATGAACAAGCAGGCTCTTAGGTTTGCCATAGTTGCTGATAAGGAAATAAATGCTAAAATATTTAGGACTTTGTTTTGGGCAGGTTATATAAAGGACTGGGATGGGCCTATTGAGGGCGAGAGGCCAGGTGGATATATACTTGTATTTGAAGACATTAATTATGGTAAGCCTATGCCAGAGGATATTGGTATAGCAGCACAGACAATAGCCCTAGGTGCAAGGGCTGAGGGTAAGGCTGTATGCATAATCAAATCTTTTAAGAAGAATGAAATAAAGGAGATCCTAGGTATAGGTGACAACTTAAATCCAATACTAGCTATACCAATAGGATATCCTCTAGAAGAGGTTGTAATAGACGATATACATGCAGGCGATGATATTAAGTACTATAGGGACCAGGACCAGGTCCACCATGTACCAAAGATTGTCACTGAAGACTTGTTGGTGAAAAAGTAATAGAAAGGGAAGATTTTGAACGAATACATAAGAATAAAGGGGGCCAGGGAAAACAACCTAAAGGCTGTTGACCTTGACCTACCCAGAAATAAATTTATAGTTTTTACAGGTCTATCTGGATCTGGTAAGTCTTCTTTGGCCTTTGATACCATATATGCTGAGGGCCAGAGAAGGTATGTAGAGAGCTTATCTTCATATGCAAGACAGTTCTTGGGCCAGATGGACAAGCCTAGCGTAGACTACATTGATGGTCTCTCTCCGGCTATTTCCATAGACCAGAAGACTACATCCAAGAATCCTAGGTCAACTGTTGGTACAGTCACAGAAATATATGACTACCTAAGACTCCTATTTGCCAGGGTGGGCAAGGTGCACTGCCCCCAGTGTGGCAAGCTGATCAGCCAGATGACCATACAGGAAATAGTTGATAGGGTTATGGAATATGAGGAGTCTAGTAGGCTTCAAATTCTATCTCCGATAATTAGGGGCCAGAAGGGTAGCCATAAGAAGACCCTAGACTACATTAGGAAAGAGGGCTATGTCAGAGTAAGGATAGATGGTGAAAACTATGATATAACGATGATATAGACCTGGAAAAGAATAAGAAACACAGCATAGAAATAGTTGTAGATAGGATAATAGTAAAGTCTGGTATTGAGGCCAGGTTGGCTGATTCAATCGAGGCAGCCGTAAAATTGTCTGATGGACTGGTAATAGTCCAGGATATTAGGCAGGAAGAGGAAACTATGTTTTCTACAAAGTTTGCATGCCCTGACCATGGTATAGGTATCGAGGAGCTATCTCCTAGGATGTTCTCCTTCAATGCTCCCTTTGGTGCCTGTGATATGTGTAATGGACTGGGTGAGAGTAAGGAAGTAGATGTAGACCTAATAGTGCCCAATAGGGACCTAAGTCTTAAGCAGGGGGCTATTGCAGCCTGGTCGAGCAATGGACTTAATGACAATACCTACTACTCTATGATGATCCAGTCCCTATGTAAGGTCTATGGGGTATCCCTAGATACACCATTTAAGGATCTTCCAGATGACTTTGTTGAAGAGCTACTTTATGGCAAGGACAATACCCTATTAACCTTTGAGTTCGACTCAAAGTTTAGTGGTATGAAGACCTACCAAAACTACTATGAGGGTGTGGTTGTCAACATAGACAGGAGGTATAGGGAAACTAACTCAGACTTTATGAGGGATAAGTTAGAGGACTTCTTTGCAGAAAATCCATGCCCTAAGTGTAATGGCCAAAGGTTAAAGCCAGAGGTACTCGCAGTAAGGGTTAATGGTAAGAATATAATGGAGGTCACGGACCTATCTGTTGAAGGCCTAATTGACTATGTTTCTAACCTAGAATTGAGCCAGAAGGACCAGGTTATTGCCAAAGATATAGTCAAGGAAATAAAGGAGAGGGCATCCTTCCTATACAATGTAGGCCTAGGCTACCTTACCCTATCAAGGAAGGCAGGAACTCTTTCAGGTGGCGAGGCCCAGAGAATTAGACTGGCTACCCAGATAGGCTCGGCCTTGACGGGTGTCCTATATGTTCTAGATGAGCCTAGTATAGGTCTTCACCAAAGGGACAATGACAAATTGATTGCCACACTTAGAAACCTAACTGACCTAGGTAATACCCTTATAGTTGTAGAACATGATGAGGACACGATGAGGGCTGCAGACTATATAGTAGACATAGGACCTGGTGCAGGTATACATGGTGGTGAGATAGTTGCTGAGGGAAATCTAGACCAGATTGTAAAAAATAAGAATTCGATTACTGGCAAGTACCTGAGTGGTGAGATTAAGATACCTATTCCTGAAAAGACAAGAAAGGGTAATGGTCTCTTCCTGGAGGTAAGAGGGGCTAGTGAAAATAACCTAAAAAATATAAATGTAAAGTTCCCACTGGGAAAGTTTATATGCGTAACAGGTGTATCAGGATCAGGCAAGTCAACCCTGGTAAATGAAATTCTCTACAAGACTACGACTAAGAAGCTTAACAAGTCTAGGGTTAGACCAGGTAAGCACAAGGAAATCCTAGGCATAGAAAATGTAGACAAGGTTATAAATATAGACCAGAGCCCAATAGGCAGGACTCCTAGGTCCAACCCAGCTACCTATACAGGTGTATTTGATATGATTAGGGATCTTTTTGCATCGACCAATGAAGCCAAGGCTAGGGGCTATAAGAAGGGAAGATTTAGCTTCAATGTCAAGGGTGGTAGGTGTGAGGCCTGCAAGGGCGATGGTATCTAAAGATAGAGATGTTCTTCCTGCCAGATGTTTATGTTCCTTGCGAGGTATGTAAGGGTGAAAGATACAACAGGGAGACCCTACAGGTTAAATACAAGGACAAGTCCATAGCAGATGTACTGGAAATGAATGTTGAAGAGGCCCTGGAATTTTTTGAGAATATACCTAGTATAAAGAGAAAGCTTGAAACCTTGATGGACGTTGGTCTATCTTATATAAAGCTAGGGCAGCCATCTACCCAGCTATCCGGCGGAGAGGCCCAGAGAATAAAGCTGGCTACCGAGCTGAGTAAGAGACCTACAGGCAAGACCCTTTATATCTTAGATGAGCCTACAACAGGCCTGCATTCAGAGGATGTAAGGAAGCTGATAGAGGTCCTACAGAGGCTAACCGATACTGGAAATAGTATTGTGGTAATAGAACACAACCTAGATGTAATCAAGACTTCAGACTATATTATCGACCTTGGACCAGAGGGTGGTAATAGGGGAGGTACTATAATAGCAAGTGGAAGCCCAAGAGAAATATGCCAGGTAGAAGAGAGCTATACAGGCCAGTACCTAAAGAAGATGATATAGGAATAAGGTAAGAAATGAAGCAAGAAATCAAACGAAAAAAGCGAGTAATATACTAAGTAGCCTATTAAGTTATAAACAAAGGAATAAACTAAGCAATAAAGCAAGTAAAAATAATCTAGTTAGGTCTATCACCTAGCTAGATTATTTTATTGAAAAAAACACATATAATATATCTAATAAGGTATAAAGGGATAATCAATATAAAATTAAAAGGTCTATTTTCTGATTAAATTTAAATTCTAAACTTATTTTCCTTAATTTACATTCAATAATAAGGATAAATTCCTTGTAAATATAGGAAAAACGCTTTTTTTATATTTGATTATTCCTATATTTTTGTTATATAATAGCTTTATCTAAATTAGTAGGAGGTTTGAGTTTATGAGAGATTTACTCAGAAAATGGAATAGCGTAAGTCTAGTTAAGCGTATCATCATTGGTATGGTTCTAGGTGCTATCTTAGGTGTGGCAGCACCAAAGGCAGTAGCAATAGGAATGCTAGGTACATTATTCGTTGGTGGACTGAAGGCAGTTGCACCAGTATTGGTTTTCGTTTTGGTAATTGCGGCTATATGTCAGCATCAGTCAGGACAGAAGACAAACATGAAGAGCATCATCGTTCTATATCTAGTAGGAACATTCTCAGCAGCATTGATTGCAGTAATTGCAAGTTTTGCATTCCCAATTAAGCTAATCTTGGCAGAGGGAGCAACAGATGTAACTGCACCAGGTGGAATTGCAGAAGTTTTAAAGGCATTATTAATGAATATAGTTGACAATCCACTAAATGCAATTGTTAATGGAAACTACATAGGTATATTAACATGGGCACTTATATTTGGTTTCGCTTTGAGAAAGGCAGCTGAAGGAACTAAGAAGATATTCGCAGACATTTCAGATGCAGTATCTCAGGCAGTTAAGTGGGTAATCAACTGTGCACCATTCGGTATCATGGGTCTAGTATTCAACACAGTATCTACAAACGGTCTAGGAATATTCACAACTTACGGTAAGCTATTACTAGTATTGGTTGGAACAATGTTCTTTATAGCCCTAGTTGTAAATCCATTCATCGTATGGATTTGCACAAGAACTAACCCATACCCATTGGTAATGAGGACATTAAAGGATAGTGGTATGTATGCCTTCTTCACAAGAAGTTCAGCAGCAAATATACCAGTTAACATGAACTTATGTAAGAGCCTTGGTCTAGACAAGGATACGTATTCAGTTTCTATACCTTTAGGAGCTACAATAAACATGGCCGGTGCAGCTGTAACAATAGCTGTACTATCATTGGCAGCAGCTAATACACTAGGTATTAAGGTTGATATGCCAACTGCTATTATACTAAGTGTTCTATCAGCGGTATCAGCTTGTGGAGCATCAGGTGTTGCTGGTGGATCATTGCTATTGATACCTCTAGCTTGTTCACTATTTGGTATACCAGCAGATATATCAATGCAGGTTGTTGGTGTTGGTTTCATCATAGGTGTTATTCAGGACTCTTGTGAAACTGGTCTTAACTCATCAACTGACGTTCTTTTCACAGCTACAGCTGAATTAATGGAAAGAAAGAAAAAGGGCGAAAGGTTGACTATGCAAGTGTAAAAGCTGCAGCAGAAAAATAATACTCTATAATTTAAGATTATTTAAGGGGATTGGACAAGCCAATCCTCTTTTTATACGCATAATTTTAGTCTTGGATAATCGATAAATTGTACCCATACAAACATAATAAAATTACCAGTATAATTGAATATTTCTTAAAAGTGTATTATATTATTTAGTGTAGACAGGATATGTCTCAAAAATGTAATTATATATGGAGGTTATTATGAGCGAACAGTTAGGAAGTAGGAAGGGTCTTCAAACAAAGGATATAGTCTTATGTGGTATATTGATGGCCTTGACAACTGTAATGACAATGATAGTGCAGATACCTGTAATAGGTGCCCATGGCTATGTGAATATGGGAGATACAGTGGTATTATTTACAGCCCTTTACCTGGGCAAGAAGGAGGGGGCCATAGTTGGTGGACTTGGATCAGCCCTTGCCGACCTTATATCCGGTTATGGAGTATATGCACCCGTGACACTTATTGCTAAGGGTCTAGAAGGATTTGTATGTGGTTTGATAGCAGAGAAGGTATCTGGTAGGGCAGGAAGAATAATAGGTACACTTGTTGGTGGTACAATTATGGTTACTGGCTACTTTATAGGGGAAATCTTTATGTATGGTCTAAAGACTTCTGCAGCAGCCGTGCCAGCAAACTCTATGCAGGCCATATTTGGTATAATTACTTCACTAGTAATATATGCTGGTGTATCAAGGGCCATGCACAAGTCTAAATAGGCTAGCTGAGACTAAGAGGCCTATAGAAGTGATAGACAAGTAATTATATTTCAGTATTATATACTAAGATAAGTATACAAACTAAAAAATAAAAGTGACTATTATAAGGGAGATTCCAGTAGGGGTCTCCATTTTCTTTTCTTGGAGTAGAATATGTGAAATTAAGAATAATTTTTTTAGTTGATTTTTGTTTGAAAGTATATAGCATGGGTAAACTAATTTATAGGTAAACTTTGTAGTTAAGGTTTTAATTGAGAATTGAAAACCTATTTCAAATAATAAACACTCTGAAATTAAAAGAAAAAAATAGTTAATAAAAAAATATTGACTATAATTTCAATTGAGAGTATAATTAAGAGAAATAACTATTATGTTTATTTTTTTGAAAAAGATTAACAACGTTAAATAAACGTTCAAAAAATTAAAATTTATTATGGGAGGTAATGAAAAATGACATTAGAATTAAAGGGAACAAAGACAGAAAAGAATTTACAGGATGGTTTTGCAGGAGAGTCTCAGGCAAGAAATAAATATACTTACTATGCATCTCAGGCAAGAAAAGAAGGATACAACCAGATAGCTGACCTATTCTTAGAAACAGCTAACAACGAAAAGGAACATGCTAAGCTTTGGTTCAAGGCTCTTCACGGTGGAGAAATACCAACAACTGAAGAAAACCTACTAGATGCAGCTGAAGGTGAAAACTTTGAGTGGACTGACATGTATGTTAGATTTGCTGAAGAAGCTAAGGAAGAAGGTTTCAAGGATTTAGCTAGACTATTCGAAGGTGTTGGAGCTATAGAAAAGGTACATGAAGAAAGGTATAGAACTCTACTTCAGAACCTAAAGGATGGTAAGGTATTTGAAAAGGATGAAATCGTACTTTGGGAATGTGCTAACTGTGGTCATATCCATATAGCTAAGAAGGCTCCTAAGTTATGTCCAGTATGTAAGCATCCTCAGGCTTTCTTCAAGGTAAGAGAAGAGGGTTGGAGATAATTGACAACCTGTCGATTAGCTTCTTGTTTAAATGGTAGTGAGGTAATAGATGAAATATTCAAGACAGAGAGAATTAATCCTAAATAACGTGATAGATAGCAAGGGTCATCCAACAGCTGATGATGTTTATGATGACTTAAAAAGGCCAATCCAAGTCTTAGTCTTGGTACTGTGTACAGGAACTTGACTCAGCTTGAAAAGAACGGCATGCTAAAGAAGGTAAATATACCTGGAGATCCTGTTCGTTTCGAGGCCAACTTGACAGACCACAATCACTTTGTTTGTGATGACTGTAAGAAGATTAAGGATATAGATAATAATGTAGTTGACTTTTCAGAAAAGCTACTTGATGAACAGGGCCTAAAGATAAAGTCAAGCTATGTAATCTTGACTGGTACTTGTAGCGAGTGCCACAGATAAGTAAACAATTTATATTTATATAAAAAGATCCATCAAAAGGTGGGCTAGAATAAAAAGGAGGAAATGTAATGGCAAGAGAATTAACATTCTATAAGAGTAATAAATGTGGGAATGTCGTAGAAGTAGTAGTAAATGGTGGCGGAACACTAGCTTGCTGTGGAGAAGACATGAAGGAATTAAAGGCTAATTCTACAGATGCTGCTAATGAAAAGCACGTTCCAGTAATCGAAGTAGCTGGTAACAAGGTAAGTGTTAAAGTTGGTAGCGTTGCTCATCCAATGACTGAAGAACACCATATAGCTTTCGTTGTACTTCTAACTGAAAAGACTGTACAGAGAGTTGACCTAGACCATGTTGGTGAACCAGTTGCAGACTTCGTAATAGCTGATGACGATAAGGTAGTAGCTGCTTACGAATACTGTAATCTTCACGGTTTATGGGTTGCTAGAGCATAGTAACTGATATAGATATATTTGCAGGCGGTTTTAATCGTATTTAACCACTTGTGCAATATATAATTGATTTTTAAAAATAAGAGTCTCGTATTTTATACGGGGCTCTTGTTTTGTTTTATATGTTTAAAAAAGAAGAACCCTCGAAAAGAGGATTCTTTTTTTATAGATATTAATTTAAATATTATTCTGCATTCTTGTCAGAATTTGGCCCTTCATTAGCTTCAGCCTGTAGGTCTGACTCACTAAATAGCTTTACCTCTGACTGGATATCCGTCTGGTCTCCTGAATTGTGTTCAGCCTGAGCTGGGTTCTTATTTTCTAAGTCAGTCTGCTTAGACTGAATTTTAGGCTCAGGTTTACTTTCTAGTCTCTTTTCCTTTTTTACCTCAGACTTAGCCTTCTTCTTGCCCTTATTTTTAGGCTGGCCACCAGCATCCTTATATCTTCTTCCAGTTATGATATCCTTGATTAGGCTTATTATCAACCAAAGGATTATAAGAAGTATTAGGATAGGAAGTCCAAATATAATAAGTGGAGCAGGTACTGGACCAGTCTTGTCGCCTATTTCCTTGTTCAGGAACTTGTAGAAGTCTGACTTCATTATATTACCCGGAGTCAGGCTAGCTGGAGTCAGGTTAGAGATTGATCTCTTGGCATCAGAGAAAAAATCTCCGAGATTGCTAAAGATACCTAGGACACCATGTAGAGATGAAGAGCCTTCCTTCTTAATAGTGCCTATTAAGCCCTTAGAGGAGTCATTCTTTTTATCTTCAGTCTTCTTAGTGTCTGTCTTTTTAGGTTCTGATGTATTTGAAGAAGGGTCCTTCTTGTCTTCAGTCTTCTTAGTATCTGCTTTTTAGTATCATTAGTGGACTTCTTATCGTCTGCCTTCTTGTCGCTATTTAAACCGAGCTTAGATAGGACTAACTGTAGGTAGGTCTGGGAGCTGTTTTCCGCGACTAGGCCTATGCTAGATACCATTTCACCATTCTTATAGATGTTCATAGTACCGATTATATCTCCCTTCCTAACCGGCATTTCAAGCTTATCAAAATTATACTTGTAGGAATATCCCTTTATATTAGCATCATCAGTCTTCATAGCAGTTATGCTATAGTCATTTGCCAGCTTGTACTTTATTTTGCCTGGCCTTGCAAATTTGACTGATTTTTCACCCTTTATATCATCTGCCCTATAGATAGTGATGCTTTTATAGTTTTCTAGACCATAATCGATTAGGGTCCTAGAATCATGATAAAGGCTACCACCTGGTGCAAAAAAGACATTCGCCATCAGCCTGATATTACCCTGCTTAGCTGTTGATACTAGGCAGTTACCAGCATCATCAGTGAAGCCAGTCTTAATTCCATCTACAATATCATACTTGATAGGTATAGTCTTGCCCTTGTAGTCGATAGTATCACTAGATGTTAGGAACTTGTTGCTGTTGACTAGGTTTCTTTCAACCTTTATCCTATCACTAGCCTTGAAGGATACACTCTTCATCTTTACTATTTCACTGATGGTAGGTTACCATAGGCTATCCTAGACAAGATTGCCATATCCATGGCAGTAGTGTAGTGGTCAGTATCCGGCAGACCATGAGGGTTGTTGAAGTGGGTATTGTTAGCCCCATACTTCTTGGCCTCTTCATTCATATAATTTATAAAGTCCTGTGGGTTGCCACCACCAAAATGCTTGGCCAGAACATAGGCCACATCATTTGATGAATGGATTAGCAGGGATTCCAATAGCTCTTTTACTGTAAATTTCTCTCCGTTCTCAAGGTACATACTTGAGCCCTCTATCTGAGGTATGTCCTTTATTTCTACTAACTCATCAAGATTTTTAGATTTTTTCAAGACACAAAAGGCAGTCCATATCTTAGTAGTTGATGCTGGATACATCTTTTGTGTTGCATTTTTCTTGTATAGGACCTGGCCTGAGTTGTAGTCCATCAAGACCATGTATTTTGATTTTAAGGCGTCTAAATCACTAGTTTGGTCTGCATGAGAAGTCAGGCTAGCTGGTGCTAGCAGGCCTATAGAAAGGGTCAATGCTGATAAAACTGATACAGTTCTTTTCATATATTGTTTAGATGTAGTAAAAATACATCTCCTCCTCTCCCGATTATTTATATATATTCTCCAAATTAGTATATCATAAAATCACTTATATAAGAAGGTCTTAGATGAATTTACACTAAAAGAAATTCTTGTTTTTATAAATCTGTCTATAAGATATAAAGACTATTTTATTAGGTTGGAGGTAGATTATGGAGAGATTGATAGCCAAGCTTAAGTGCTTGGATAGAAAAAAACTGATAATAACAAGCCTAGTAGCCATTTTCTTTATATACAAGCTGGTATTTGTAGGTGGGCTAGGATTTTTTGATAGAGGAAATCCTATAAGTGATGACCTTGGGGCTGGTGCTGGGACTAATACCAGGGGGAAATGACAGGTTCCTATCCAATAAGAGGGGGTCCTATAGTGGTTCTGATTCAAACGGTCAGGATAATAGTGGTAACATAGTCAGTCTAGATGGTGGCCAAGACAAGGCCAAAAATAAAAATGGCAAGATAGTGGTATATATTTCAGGGGCAGTATCTAGCCCTGGAGTCATAAGTATAGGGGCAGACAAGAGGCTAGATGATGCTATTAAGATGGTTGGAGGCCTAGCAAAGGATGCGGACATAAATAGGGTAAACCTAGCCATGAACCTAGAAGACTCCCAACACTACATTATCCCTTATAAGGGTCAGGATGTACAAACAGACCAGCCACAAGGAGGGGGTCAATCTGTAAATGCAAGTGGTCAAGCTGGACAGGGCCAGAGCCAGGGCCAAGCCAATGACCAGTCCAAGGTTAATATTAATACAGCTGATGAAAAGAGCCTAGAGGCCATACCAGGAGTTGGACCAGCAACTGCCAAGAAGATAGTGGACTATAGGACCAAGCAGGGCAAGTTTAATGCTATTGAGGACATAAAAAATGTATCAGGTATAGGGGATAAAAAATTTGAGTCCATGAAGGATTTTATTTCAGTCAAATAGATTTTTAAGACTCCCTGTGTTATAATTAGGTTTGTAAAAATAAGATATTTGGGCCAAGGTCTAGGTTCAAATATTGTTATAGAATGGGGGAGTATAACGTGAATAAGGAGAATATAAAGGGTATTATTTTTTGCTTTCTTATGGCAATACCTGCCTGGTTTTTGGGTAAAATCATGCCTATAATTGGGGGACCGGTATTTTCTATCCTAATAGGAATTCTGGTTGCAGGCCTGCTTAAGGATGGCAAGAAAACCTTTCAACCAGGCATAAACTTTGTATCTAAGAAGGTACTCCAGTATGCGGTTATCCTACTGGGATTTGGTTTGAACCTACAGATGATTATAAGAGTTGGAAAAATCTCCATACCAATAATTATAAGTACTATAGCTACATCACTGATAGTTTCGTACATCTTGTGTAGGGCCTTGAATATACCTAGGAAGATTTCTATCCTGGTAGGTGTAGGCTCATCTATTTGTGGAGGGTCAGCCATAGCAGCTACAGCTCCTGTAGTAGATGCAGACAGTGATGAAATAGCCCAGGCTATTTCTGTGATATTTTTCTTTAATATCATTGCAGCCCTGATTTTCCCTATTTTGGGAGATATATTGGGCCTATCAAATAGTGGTTTTGCAGTTTTTGCAGGGACAGCTATCAATGATACTTCATCAGTAACGGCAGCCGCTTCATCATGGGATAGTATCCATAAGACAGGTTCAGCAGTACTGGATTCAGCTACAATAGTAAAGCTGACTAGGACCCTGGCAATTATACCGATTACCTTTTGCCTGTCTCTATATGAAACGAAGAAGTCTGGAGTCCAGGAGGGCAAGAAAATTAACTTTTTAGCCATGCTACCAAGGTTTATCCTGTACTTTATACTTTGTTCTATTATAACTAGTCTATTTGACCTTGCTATAGGCAAGGGTGTAATTACTGGTAGGAGTGCTAGTATGGTTACAGGATTTTTTGCCCTGATGAAGAAGGTCAGCAAGTTCTTTATAGTTATGGCCATGGGTGCCATAGGTCTTAACACGAATATAGTTAAGTTAATAAAGACAGGTGGTAAGCCCCTATTACTTGGAGCTACATGCTGGATTAGTATAATATTGGTCAGCCTAGGTATGCAGTTTGTAACAGGCTTATTGTAATTACATTATGACTAGTTTGGTTTAGCATATAAGGGTCCTATAGGGCCTATATGGGAGATTAGCCTTGGTTTGTAATCAAACCTGACTGGTCTTGGAATATTAAGAGATACTTTTTAGGAGGAATAATGAAGAATTTAAAGATTGGTATAATTGGTGCCATGAATGAAGAGGTAGTTGAATTAACTGCCATGATAGAAGATAGAAGAACTAGACTAGTTGCAGGCATGGCCTTCAATGAGGGTAGGATAAAGGGTCGTGATGTGGTAGTTGTTGAGTGTGGCATAGCCAAGGTAAATGCAGCCATGTGTACCCAGATATTAATTAGTGAATTCGGGGTTGGGGCTCTTATCAATACAGGTGTAGCAGGTGCCCTTCACGAGGACCTAAATATTAATGATGTGGTTATATCTACAGATGCTATCCAGTACGATGTTGATGCATCTAGCCTAGGTGATCCTAAAGGGACTATACCTAGGATGAAGACATCTGTATTTGTGGCAGATTCTAGTCTAATAGATATGGCCTATGAATCCTTCCTAGAAGAAAAGAGCGACTATAAGGCCTATAAGGGCAGGGTTGTGACTGGCGACAAGTTCGTGGCTAGCCTTGAAGAAAAGACCTATCTTAGAGAGGAATTTGGTGGCTACTGTTGTGAGATGGAAGGTGGGGCAAATTGCCCATGTAGCCCACTGTAATGGACTTCCATTCGTAATCATTAGGGCCATTTCTGACAAGGCTGACAAGTCGGCTGAATTAGCCTATGATGAATTTGTAAAGAGGGCAGCCGAGACCTCAAAGGACATGGTCCTAAATATCTTAGCCAAGATAGGTTAATACAATTGACCGAATTTTCTACTAATGATATAATTTAAGAGTATATATAGCTTGTCATATAAAGGAGAATAGAATTATGGGAGAAAATGGAAAGAAAGTTATATTTAGTGGAGTTCAGCCATCAGGAAAGATGACACTAGGAAATTATCTAGGAGCATTAAAGAGCTGGACAAAGCTACAGAATGAATACGAGTGTTTCTTTAGTATGGTAAATATGCACGCCATAACTGTACCACAGGACCCAGAGGTTTTGAGGAAACAGACAATAGAATTGTTGGCCCAGTTTATAGCCTGCGGTATTGATCCAGACTTAAATACAATATTTATACAGTCGCATGTTCATGAACATGCTGAACTTAATTGGGCCCTATGTACTTTGACTTATATGGGTGAATTAAATAGGATGACTCAGTACAAGGATAAGTCTAGAAAGAGCGAGCAGAACCTAAATGCAGGTCTATTTACATATCCTGTCTTGATGGCAGCCGATATCCTATTATACCAGACTGACCTGGTACCAGTAGGTGACGACCAGAAGCAGCATATGGAATTAGCAAGAGACCTTGCAACAAGGTTTAATAATAGATTTGGTGATACATTTGTAGTTCCAGAGGGTTACTATCCTAAGGAAACTGCCAGGGTAATGAGTTTACAGGAGCCTGAAAGAAGATGAGTAAGTCTGACTCTAATACAAGTGCCTTTATCCTATTGGCAGAGGATGCAGACTCTACTGCTAAGAAAATCAAGAAGGCTGTTACTGACTCTATCGGTATAGTTAAGTATACTGATGACCAGCCAGGCTTAAAGAACCTGATCAATATTTACTCAGCTATGACAGACAAGAGTGTTGAAGAAATAGTTGCTATGTATGACGGTAAGGGCTATGGTGCCTTCAAGGGTGAAATGGCAGAGGCTGTTGTTGAACACCTAAGACCGATTAGGGAAAAGTACAACTACCTATTAGAAAACAGGGACTACCTAGAGGGTATCTATACAAGAGGTGCTGAAAAGGCTAGTGCCAGAGCAGGTCAGACCCTAAGAGATGTTTATGATAGGATAGGCTTTATACCTAAAAAATTCTAGTTATAGGAATCTAACTATAAAATAGGGTAATTGCGAAAATAGTATAAATGATAAAAAAATAAGCAAGTCTCCGAGTATAAAAAATACTCTGAGATTTGCTTTTTTATTGGCTAAAAGCAGTAAATTTTAAAAGGGTTTTTGTGGTATAATTGTAAGAGAGTACGATGACCATACTATAGTTAAAAATGGGGTAAGAATATGATTAAGGATTTTGAAATAAAAAAAGATGATATATTGATAAGGGGAGAGGTTTACCTTCCTCCTGACTACGATGGCCAGGCTAAGTTGCCAGTTATAATTATGAGTCATGAGTTTGGTCTAACCCTAAATTCTACTGCCAGGTATGCCAGGCGTATATGTCCATCCGGCTATGCGGTTTGTATATTTGATTTTCCAGGTTCAGGCTTTGGCAAGAGCCAGGGGAGGGATTCTGTTGATATGAGTATATTTACTCTTAAAGATGACCTCCTAAGTGTCTTTGAATACATCAAGACCCTGGACTATATAGATAAGGACAGGATAATCATGGGTGGACTTTCCCAAGGAGGTCTGGTGACAGCCCTTTTTGCAGCAGAGCATGCTGATGAAATCTACAAGATGTTCCTATACTATCCAGCCCTTTGTATACCTGATGAGGTTAGGGCAGGTAATATTATGGACACCAAGATTGACCTCAATAATTTAGAGGACAAGTTCAGGGTTACTGGCAGTGTAAACCTGGGCAAAAAATTTGTCGAGGACGCTATAAAGCTAGACCCTTGGAAGGAGATGGAGGGCTTTGATAAGCCAGTCCTAATATGCCATGGAACCAAGGATGAACTGGTTGATATTAGTTATGCCAAGAAGGCTGCTGACCTATACAAGGATTGTAAACTTGTTGAGGTAAAGGGTGGCAAGCATATCTTCTTTATGCCTTGGCATATAAATGATGTAGTCTTTGAGACTGTAAATTTCTTAAATGCATAGTGGGGACTTTTATGTCTAGGGATTTTGTCAAAGGTCTATGTCTAGTGAATCATTTGCTGGCTTGACCTAGGTCTGTAGTCAAATATAGGCCCTACTTATATAATAGGTTTTGTGAGGATAAATAATGTATGAAATATTAATACTAGCCTTGATAGGTATAGACCAGTTGACCAAGTGGTTGGTTAGGACTAGCCTGTCAAGCTCTAGGTCTATAGAAATTATAGGTGGTTTTTTTAACCTTACCTATGTAGAAAATAGGGGGGCGGCCTTTGGCTTGCTCCAAAATATGAAGGTATTTTTTGTCCTAGTAGCCCTTATAGTGGCTATTGTGGGACTAGTATATATACATAGGTCAAAGTCTCGTGACGGGGCTAGGACAAAAAAGGACCTAAGGATAGCCAGGATAAATAGGCTAGCAGTTTCATCTATTATAGGTGGGGCAATAGGCAACCTTATAGACAGACTGTGGCTGGGCTATGTAGTGGACTTTTTTGACTTTAGGTTTATATGGTCATATGTATTTAATTTTGCGGACATACTGGTTGTAGTGGGAACCCTGGTTTTCTGCATTAGTATGTTCCTGCTAGGAGAGGATGTGGACTAATGGACCAGACTTATGAAGAGGTAGATGCCTACCAGGTTGACCAGGATAATGCTGGCAAGAGGCTGGATGTTTTTATAGCAGACCAGTACCAGGATATATCTAGGTCCTATGTCCAAAAGCTGATAAAGGATGGTCTTGTCCTGGTGAATGAGGGGGTAAAAAAGGCCAGCTACAAACTAGAGGAAGGTGACAAACTGGAGGTGGCTATGCCAGAACCAGAGGTCTTAGAGGTCCTGGCCCAGGATATTGACCTGGATATAGTCTATGAGGATGATGACCTTCTGATAGTAAATAAGCCCCAGGGCATGGTAGTCCATCCAGCACCGGGTAACCCAGATGGTACCCTTGTAAATGCAATAATGTACCATTGTAAGGACAAGCTTTCATCTATAAATGGTGTAATCAGGCCTGGTATAGTTCACAGGATAGACAAGAATACATCAGGCCTCCTAGTTGTAGCCAAGAACAATGCCAGCCACCAGGGTCTAGCAGACCAGTTCAAGCTGCATTCAATTACCAGAGAGTATGAGATGGTATGTATTGGTGGTGTAGATTGGGACCAGATAACGGTAGATAAAAATATCGGTAGAAACCCAAAGGACAGGCTCAAGATGGCAGTTCTAGAAAGTGGTGGCAGGCATGCGGTTACACATTTTACTGTAATAGACCACCTAGAGGGATATACCTATATGAAGGCCAGTTTAGAAACTGGAAGGACCCACCAGATAAGGGTCCACAGCAATTATTTAAAGCACCCAATCCTAGGTGACAATCTTTATGGTTACCAGGTCAAGAAATTTTCCAAGCTAGAGGGTCAGACCCTACATGCAAGGAAACTAGGCTTTGTCCACCCTAGGACAGGTGAATATATGGAATTCACAAGCGAATTACCGGACTATTTTAAAAAGATTTTAGACACTATAAGGAGATAGGTGGTTGACTATGGAAAAAGCTAAAATAATGGATGAAAAGGCTATACAGAGGGCCATTACCAGGATTAGCCATGAAATAATAGAAAAGAACAAGGGTATAGATGATATATGCATAGTTGGTATCAAGTCAAAGGGGATACCCCTAGCCAAGATGATAGCAGAAAAGATAGGCCAGATAGAGGATGTAGACCTTCCATGTGGCTTTATAGATATTACTGCCTACAGGGATGATGTGAGTAGGGACAGGCATGATATGAAGGATGAGGGCTTTGACCTGGATGTCCACGACAAGACAGTAGTCCTAGTTGATGATGTCTTATTTACAGGTAGGACAATAAGGGCAGCCCTAGACTATATTATAGATAATGGAAGACCCAAGCTAATTCAGCTGGCAGTACTTATTGACAGAGGCCACAGGGAGCTTCCAATCAGGGCTGACTATGTAGGTAAGAATGTACCTACTTCAAGGCTGGAAAAGGTCCAGGTCAACTTTAAGGAATTTGACCAGGAAACTCTGTTATAATTTGTGAATAGCCACTAGAAAAGAGGAAATAGATATGTCATTTGACGGAATAGTTGTAAAGTCCTTGGTTGCCGAGCTAAGAGAAAAGCTAATCGACACCAAGATAGACAAGGTATACCAGCCTGAAAAGGATGAGATATGCCTAAAAATAAGGTCTAAAGAGGGGGCCCATAAGCTCATATTGAGTGCCAGCGCATCCCATCCAAGGGCCTATATAGCCAATAGGTATGAAAAGTCAAATCCCAAAAAGGCACCCGTATTTTGTATGACCCTGAGAAAATATATTCAGGGTGGTGTGATTGTGGATATAGACCAGGTTGGCTTTGAAAGAATAATTAAAATATCAGTAGAATCCTATGATGAATTGAGGGAAAAAACTCGTAAGGACCTCTATATAGAAATCATGGGCAAGCACAGTAATATAATTTTGGTAGCTGACCAGGAGGCCAAGGTTATAGACTCCATAAAGAGGGTGCCTCTCAGTGTAAGTAGGGCAAGACAGGTCCTACCAGGTGCACCATACGAGCTACCACCTAGTCAGGACAAGCTAAACCCACTTGAAAGGATAGATGTAGACAAGTTCACCCTAAGAGTAAATAGGTCAAAGGGACCAGTTTACAAGGCCATATACTCTAGCATACTAGGCCTATCACCCCTGGTTGCCAGAGAGGTTTGTTCTAGAATTGATATTGACCAAAATAAGGATACAGAGGACCTATCTAATGGGGAGATAAGGTCTCTTGCAGACTGCATAAATTCTATATTTGACGACCTAGACGAGGGTAGGTCCTATCCTAACATTATAGTAGACGACAAGAGGGACAAGATAGTAGAGTTCAGTAGCATAAGGCTGAGCCAATACCAGGGCCTAAGAGAAATACACCACGATAGTATATCGACAATAATTGAAGACTACTATATATCCAAGGACAATAAGGATAGGATAAACCAAAAGGCATCCAGCATGAAAAAGAACCTATCCCTAAGCTAGATAGGATCAAGCACAAGATAGAAAAGCAGGAACTAGAGCTCAAGGAATCTGAAAATGCTGACAAGTATAGGATAAGGGGTGAATTAATTACCTCATATATCTATATGATAAAAGAGGGCATGGAGTCAGTGGTCCTAGAAAACTACTATGACAACAACAAAAAGATAGAAATTTCTTTAAGACCCAACCTAAGCCCATCAGAAAATGCTCAAAAGTACTTCAAAAAGTACAACAAGTTAAAAAATGCTGGCCAGGAAATAGCCAAGCAGATGACCATAAATGTCGAGGAAAAAGACTACCTCGAAAATACTCTTTTGTCCATTGAAAACTGTGATGATGCCAAGGAACTAAAGGAAATCAGGGAAGAGCTAATAAGAGAGGGATATATCAAGTCCTACAAGATGCCTAAGAAGGATAACAAGCCTGGTACTGATATGAGGAAGTATATCTCATGTGAGGGCAATATGATAATCGTAGGTAAGAACAACAAGCAAAATGACTACCTGACTCTTAGGCTGGCAGATAATGAGGACTACTGGTTCCATACCAAGGATATACCAGGCTCCCATGTCCTGATAAAGTCTGCAGGCAAAAAGGTTACAGATAAGGAACTACTAGAGGCAGCAATCCTTGCAGCCTACTACAGCAAGGCCAGGATGTCAGCCAATGTACCTGTTGACTATACGATGAAGAAAAATGTAAAAAAACCATCAGGTGCCAAGCCTGGCATGGTAATATATGAAAGAATAAGACCCTTTATGTAACGCCTAGTGATGAGGCCAAGGCCAAGATTAAAAAGGCATAGCCCAAATTAAGAAGGCATAGCTAAAACTAAGAAGGCAAAGCCAAGACCTAGGGTAGGTCTTATAAGGGTGAAAATGGCTTATATAGATTGATTAAAGCTAGACTTGGGAGAGGGTCTAGTTTTAATATTATAACTGAAAAGAGGTGACCTATGTATTACAAAAATAGTCAAGGCTACAATATATATTATGAAGATAGGGGTAATAAAGAAGACCAGGCCATTATATTCCTCCATGCCTGGGGGTCAAGTATGGATGACTTTACCTATACCCTGGAAAATTTGGAGGGTTATAGGAGGGTAGCCTATGACCACAGGGGTTTTGGTAGGTCAGACAAGCCAGATAGGGATATGTCTCTAAGACACCTTGCCAGAGACTTAAAAGAGCTTATAGACCACCTAGGCCTAGAGGACGTGGTAGTGGTAGGCTATTCTATGGGGGCCTGTGTCCTATACAAGTATATTGAGCTTTTTGGTCAGTACAAGATCAAGAGCCTGGTAATATGTGATATGACGCCAAGGGTCCTAAATGACCATGAATGGAAGCTGGGAATCATGGGAGGGCGCTTTGGACACAAGGAATTTTTAGAGAGCCTTGCCAGACAGTTTGATGACATGACAGATGCCTACCTAGAGCTATATATGGATATCAATCCTGAGTTGAGGGGTAGGGACAACAAGGTCCTAAAGAGGGTAATAGAAATGGACCTTGCAGGTAATTCCTACTACTCGATTAGCTCAATGTGGTTTTCCATATGTTATGAGGACTTCAGGCATATACTTAAGGATATAAGCGTCAAAACAGGCCTATTTTTTGCTACTCCAGGCTCAATGATTAACCCAGAGGTTGTAAAATACCTGGAGGAAAATATTGACCATACCTATGTTTGCATGTTTGAAAAATCTACCCATAGTTTTATCGGCAATAGGCCAAAGTACTTTACTAGTGAGTTGGTCAAGTTTTTAGAGAGTCTTTAGGAAGAAAAATAGGAGGTAAAAATGGAATTAATCTATGAAGCAAATAGGATATACATAAATGATGAAGAGGGAAAAATGATAGCAGAGATAACTTTTCCCATTATAGGAGATAAGCTAGTTGATATAGACCATACCTATGTATCCAATGTCCTTAGGGGACAAGGTATAGCAGGCAAGCTAATGGAGGAGGCCATGAAGGTGATAGAAAAAAATGGTTGGAGGGCCAATACATCTTGCTCATATGCTGCCTATTGGAAGGAGGAACATCCAGAGAGTCTTGACCTATTTAGTCAGGATTAGGAAGCTCAGTAAAAAAGAAACATTTAGGACTAGGAATAATATGAGGTGAAAAATGAAACAAATGACTTTGTGTTACCTGCAGAGGGATGGAAAGTATCTTATGCTGCATAGGACCAAAAAGAAAAATGATATAAACGAGGGCAAGTGGATAGGAGTAGGTGGCAAGCTAGAGCCGGGTGAGACCCCATATGAGTGTGCCCTTAGGGAAATAAAGGAAGAGACTGGCTATAGGGCTAAGTCCTGTGAATTTAGGGGGATAGTTGTATTTAGCTACAATGACAACCCACCAGAAGAAATGTACCTATATACATGCACGGACTTCGAGGGTCAAGAAATTGTATGTGATGAAGGAGACCTTGCCTGGATAGATGAGGACAAGCTATTTGACCTAAACCTATGGGAGGGTGACAAGATCTTTATAGACCTAGTTAGGAGCGGGAAAAGTGGCTTCCACTTGACACTTAACTATGATGACGACAAGCTACTAGGCCACAAATTAGTTTTTGATAAATAATATTTTTTTTATATTCTTCTGAATAAAAAATCTTTTCCAGGGTATTAAAAATATTAGGAATAAAAGACGACTTATAATGACCAAGGACGGTCATGATAAATATGATATAATTTTTATGGAGGAATATAAAATGGAAAAGAGATCAGTAACAACATTCGCAGGCAACCCAATAACACTATTAGGTAAGGAAGTAAAGGTAGGAGACAAGGCTCCAGACTTCGTTTGTCTAAAGGCAGACCTTAGTCCATTCACACTAAAGGACGTAGAAGGTAAGGTTAAGCTTATAAGTATTGTACCTTCTGTAGACACAGGAGTATGTGAGCTTCAGACTATTAGATTCAACCAGGAAGCAGGAGCATTAAAGGATACTGCTGTCATAACTATCAGTTGCGACCTTCCTTTCGCACAGGCTAGATTCTGTGGAGCAAAGGGAATTGAAAACGCAGTAGTAGTATCAGATTACAAGGATACTTCTTTGGTCTAAACTATGGATTCCTTATGGAAGAGTTCAGACTTCTTAACAGGGGTATAGTAGTAATAGACAAGGATGATGTAGTTAGATATGTAGAATATGTAGCTGAAAATACAGACCATCCAAACTATGACAAGGCTTTAGAGGTAGCTAAGTCTCTATAATTAGAAATATAATTTAGCAAAATTTGTCAATTTTAAATAAGTTTGCCGACTTAAATAGATTTGAATACAAAAAATGATAAAATACGTATCTACCATTATGGACGGATACAAAAGAGAGGGGACTGTTCAAGTCCTCTTTTTTAATGGTATGACGGGCATGCCGTCAGTCTGTGGTGAAAGTCCACGTAGGGCGTAGTTGCCGACGAACCTCATAGCAACTTGCAAGGTTATCACCGTGAGGTGATGGCGAGAAGAAGCAATAGCGAAATCGTAGCCTGACGTACAGAAACCTAATATCAAGGCTTACATAACGGATGAGTGGGCCATTAGTCACAAAGTCCAAAAGGCAAACGTAACTTATGTAAGTAGATTAGGCAGGTAGACGAGGAAAGACTGACGACTTATCCCGTGAGGTCTCACAGAGGGAAAACCTAGTAACAACGAACTGTGAGAAGTCAGCAGAAGCCATAGTAGTGGAGAAGTTTCTGTAATGGAAATGGAGCGAAGGGCTGAACAATTCTAAAAGTCAAAGTGACTTAATCAAACTAAGTATATAAGCCCGACGAGAAATATAGTAGCAAAGACGTAACGGAGTGAACATTTCACAGGAGTTAGGGCTAGTATGTACAAAAGAAAATTAGGAAAGTGAGACAATCTATGGGACAACTAATGAATCAGATATTATCCAGAGAAAATATGAAAATGGCATACAAAAAGGTAAAAGCCAATAAGGGTGCCGGAGGCATAGATGGTATAAGCATCGAAGATGTTAACAAATACCTCAAAGAAAACTGGATAGATATCAAAACTAAAATCCTCAAAAGGAAATATAAACCACAACCAGTACTCAGAGTAGAAATACCAAAACCAAACGGTGGAGTACGAAATCTTGGAATTCCAACAGTAGTAGACAGAATCATAGAACAAGCAATTGCCCAAGTTCTAACACCAATGTTTGAGCCACAGTTTAGTGAACATAGCTATGGATTTAGACCAGGTAGAAGGGCACAACAAGCAATAGTAAAGCTACTAGAATATCTAAATGATGGATACACATACATAGTGGATATTGACCTAGAAAAGTTCTTTGATAACGTACCACAGGACAAGCTAATGTATCTGGTAGGTAAAACGGTGAAAGACCCAGATGTAATATCTCTTGTAACTAAGTATCTAAGAGCAGGAGTTATGGTAAAAGGGAAATACGAAGAAACCAATATAGGAACTCCGCAAGGAGGTAACTTATCCCCTTTGCTTAGTAACATAATGCTCAATGAACTAGACAAAGAGTTAGAAGCACGAGGCCTACACTTCGTTAGATATGCAGATGACTGTATAATAACCGTTGCAAGCAGTGCAGCTGCAAATAGAGTGATGCATACGGTCACATCGTGGATAGAGAGGAAGCTAAGCCTTAAGGTAAATGCTACTAAATCCAAAGTCACAAAACCAACAAGGCTCAAGTACCTAGGATTTGGCTTTGTGAAAATGAATGGAAAATGGGAAGCCAGACCACACAAAGACTCAATAAACAGTTTTAAGAGAAAGCTCAAGAAACTAACATATCGTTCGTGGTCAGTGTCTATGGACTACAGGATACTGAAACTAAATCAGGTGATAAGAGGATGGATAAACTATTTAGAATAGGTAAGATGAAACAAAATATGACTAAAATAGATGAACATCTTCGTAATCGTATGAGAATAGTTATATGGAAACAATGGAAAACTAGCAAGAAAAGGATGTGGGGACTAAGGAAGCTTGGTGTACCAGAATGGATGGCGAGACAATCCGTAGGATTTACAGACCATTATCAGGCGGTAGCCAAAACAGCGGGACTTCGCAAGATAACAAAAGAAATCCTCGCAAAGCGAGGACTCATTAGTTGTTTAGATTATTATTTGAATTGAACCGCGGAGTGCCGAACGGCACGCTCCGTGGTGTGAGAGGGAGGAGAAAGTCCTCCCTACTCGATCCAAGACCTCTTGGCATTAATAGGTTATACTAGACGACCAGATACCAATTCTATATATTTTCATACACCAATACAAAGTATGGTATAATTTACTTAAATTGAAAGGAGACAATATGAAAATAATTATATCACCGGCTAAGACGGTTTCAAAAGAAATAGAAAGTCTTAATAATAAAGAAAATTTCTCTAAAAAGACATATGAAATTCTAGAAAGAGTGCCTCAAGTCAGGTTATCCAGTGAATTATTTAAAGCCTTTTATATGTATGATGGGTTATGCTTTAAAAATATGAATAGAGAAGACTTAGACTCAAAGGACCTAGACTATATAGACAAACGCCTATTTATCCTATCAGCCCTATATGGTGCAGTAAGACCCTTTGACCTGATTTCACCATACAGGCTAGATTTTTTGATGAAAACAGAAATGGGTAATTTGTACAAGTTTTGGCAAGACGAAATAGCAAAAAAAGTATTGGAAGATGAGGAATTAATAGTAAACCTTGCAAGTGATGAGTTTTCGAAAACTATAAAAAAGTACATAAAAGATGAAAAAATTTTAAATATTGAGTTTTTTGAGAATGTAGATGGTAACTTAAAAAAACACTCTACTATTTCAAAAAAAGCAAGGGGAAAAAAATGTTATATTTTATGACAAAAAATAAGATCGAGGATATAGAAGACATAAAAAAATTTAATTTAGATGGCTATTCTTTTTTTCTGAAGAAAAGTCAACAAAAGATAGGTATGTTTTTATTGCAAGTAGATAGAAACATTATATCGTATAAAAGAGGGATTACCCTCTCTTTTGTTTTCATACTATGAGTGAGTCCTAATAGGAGAAAGCACCGAATATGCCCAGACAGTGGTAAAAAAATGAGTATAATTAGTTATATAGACAATAATAAATAAATTTTTAAATTATTTTTGTTCTTATACTATTTTAGTATTGACTGATAATCAAAAATTGCGTATACTTAAAGAATAAAATCATGAAATTATTATTACTAATAAAAAGTACAATATTCTTACATTATGTAATGTATATTTAGTCTAAAAATATAGTCAACAGATGATTATCAGCTAATATAAATAGCTAATATCATTTTAATAATATTAATTATAATTGAAGGAGGATTTGCTTTGAGAAATCTAGTAAAAAAAATGTCGAGTCTAGTTGTGGCTCTAGTGATGGTGGTGGGTGTATTTACCTGTGCGACAGTATTTGCGGCCAATAGTAATGTCCCAAGTACTTAAAATAGTGGAAAGAAAAAGATTGTGGGACAGGTTGATTTATCAAATGTGACATATAATAATGGTCAAGAAGTAGAGAAAAATGGGAAACTTTTTTATGAAGGATATGTAGGTGGAACAGTTGAAGCCAGTGACTTATTTGAGGGTGCATATGTTAAGTTTGTAGCTGATTTTAAGGGTCAGAAAGAACCAATTAAAAGAAAACCATATGAAAATCTAGTTATGTTTGATAAGGGAGAAGAATTTCCATCAATAAAATATACTGTTAAATTTCCTAAAAATTTTGTAATAGATGAAAATGCTATTACAGTATCAGAAAGCACAGAGACTATAGGAAAAATTGAAAAATTCTATGATAAAGATAGTAACTCTGTTACATTTAGGTTATTCTTAGGTACTTGGAATGATTATAAAGGTTTCTTTGAATTGTATGACAAGGAGAAGGGAACTACAGGACATAATATTTCTATAAATATACCTTACTCAGTAGAGATAAAAGACCAAGCTACAACAGATCTCGGAACTATATCTTCTAACGGAAAGTGTGAACTTTATAAATATGGTGGATGGTTTGGTTACGGTACAAAGATTGTTAATGTAACAAGTAAACCAATTTCATTCCATGTTACTAGATAAGAAGGGGTACTATTATGAAAAGAAAAATAAATTATAAAATTATTTCATGTATATTAGCATTTAGTATTTCTATACCTTTTTTATCTTTGGGGATAGTACATGCAGATGAAGATGAAGTACCTGATGCGGATACAGCTATTGCAGAAAACTATTGGGGTGAATTAGAAAAAGAACCTTTATTAGATGGTGGCATATACCCCAAACATTTAATGAAATTACAGGCTAGTGCTCTTAAAAATTTTGATCTTGCAAGCGGTGGTAATTCTCCAAGTTCAGGGGCTTATAAAAATTTTAATACACTGGCTTGGACTGCTGGTATGGATATGTTTGATTATTTCTCAAAGCCAGAACTAAAAGTTAACGAGGGTCCTAATGGTGATCCAGATTATCAAGATAATAAGTATCATAACCCATTTAAGTTTGATTTTAATACTGACTTTATTAAAGATAGAGATCAGTTGAATGTATACGGTGATATTTCTGTCAATGGAAATACTGAGAATACTACTTTAGCAACTCATGCAGTTGGTGATGAGTTAAGCTTGATTTTTCTGTTAACTTGAGTAACCTTAGCAAATGGCAAAATACTAGATTTTGGCAACATATTAATGGGAATTCAGCGGGACAGCTCTGGAAGTTACATGGCACAGAGGGTTATGTAGCAACTGATTCTGAGCTGGTATTTGTTTTAAATATACCAAGAGGTATTACAATACCTGATGTAAACAGTCTGAGATTCACAGTTGAAGGATTGAATTCTTTAAAATTTAAAAAAGCAGAAAAAGTAGGTGATAAGCTTATTATTAGAGTACATCCTACATTAAATAGTGAAGGCTACATGAAGGCTAAAGACTACTATGCCCACCTTAAAACTATTGGTACGATAAAAGTCAAGGTTGAGGGACTTTTAGTTAACAATGAAGTTGCTATAGGACAAGATGTAAGTATTACAGGTAGCGTTGTAGGTGTAAATGATGACCTAGTTACAGATTCTATGGATGTTGCAAAAAATAAGGTTAGTAGTGGATCAGACGATGTAAGATCAGCATATTTCTTTGTTGGAAAGCAAAGCAATGAAGGTAGGGATGCAAATGCCCCTGCTGACAAGCCAAACCTAATATCATATACTTTCAAGGTAGCTAAGGCTCCTGATAATCCATACAGACCACATAGGCCTGATGTACCAAACCCAGGAAGAATAGATGGTCCTGATAGAATAGAAACAGGAATAAATATATCTAAAAAGTATTATGATAAGGCTAAGACTGTAATAGTGGTTAGACACGACCTATTCCCAGACTCAATGACAGCCTCTGTCCTTGCCAAGCTAAAGGATGCTCCTATCCTACTTAATCCTACAAACAAGCTTGACCCAAGAGTGGCAGCAGAAATTAAGAGACTAGGAGCCGAAGAAGTAATCATAGTAGGTGGTCCAGACTCTATATCTGAAAATGTAAGAGGAGACCTAAAGGCCTATGACAAGGATAAGGATGTAGAAAGAATAGCCGGTGTAGATAGGTACGGTACATCTGAAATGGTAGCCAGAAGGGTAGTTGGTATCACAGGCAAGAAGTACACAGGAGTAGTAGCTTCAGGCCAGGTATTCCCAGATGCCCTATCAGTTGGAACATTTGCATCTAGGGATGGCTATCCAATCCTATTGGTTAAGAAGGACATGGTACCAGACCAGGTAGAAAGGGCCATAAAAGACCTTGAAATCAGGAAGACTTATATAGCAGGTGGAACAAATACCATATCTAAGATGACTGAAGCCAAGCTTCCTTCAGTAGTTGAGAGAATGGCAGGCAAGGATAGGTACGAAACATCAGTAGCTATTGCCAAATCAAAGTTTAAGGATAGTAGGGATGCCTTTATAGCTTCTGGTGAAGAGTTTGCCGATGCCCTTGTTATATCACCAGTATCTGGTAAATACAATAGGCCAACCCTACTGGCATCAAGAAACAAGAATACTAATGCCCTAGTTAAGAAGTATATAAGTGATACAAGAATTCTTGGAATTACTGCTATAGGCGGAGAAAGATACCTGCCATATAGCATATTACTTGACTTAGTTGGTAGGTAGTCTAAAGATATGCATATTAACATGGTTGAATAATTTTGTTTGTATAATATTTAGCGTTGGTGAGAGAAAAAATTCTCTCCCAACGCTAAATTTTTTGCAAAAAACAGGAATATATATATTATATGAACTTCTGGACTTAACCTAGCTCTTAAGATAGTAAATGGCTAGCTGGGTCCTATCCCTAAGATCTAACTTGACCAGGATGGAGGATATATAGTTCCTGACAGTACCCTCACTTAGGTGGAGTTGGCTGGCTATTTCCTTATTGCTTAGGCCATCAGCTATTAGCTCTAGTACATCTATTTCCCTTTCGCTCAGGATACCTATTAGGCCTTCCTTCCTGTCCTTGTTGTCTATGTCACCCTTCTCACTTTGAGCCTTGTCAGGAGTCAAAGTAAGGCTATCAAAGACCTTGTTTCCAAAGACATTCTGTCCTGCTAGGGCAGCCCTAATAGCTGGGCATATACTTTCAAAGTCGTCCTTTAAATATAGCCAGAGCTACCATACTTTATTGAGTCCTTGACATATTCCTGGTCTAGGAAGGTCGTCAGGAATATGACCTTGGCATCAGGGTAGTCTATTTTTATATCTCTTAGGGCATCTATACCCGTCTTTTGTCCGATCCTAATATCAAATAGGCATATATCAGGCTTGTGTTCCTTATATTTATTAATGGCATCATCGTAGTTATGACCAATGTCAACCACTTCCATATCACTTTCAGACTCTATGATGGTCTTAAGGGCAAAGCATATCATTTTGTCGTCATCTATCACTAGTATTTTCATAGTATCACCTTTTTCTATCTAAAATTCTTAGTCCTTCTTGTAGATGGTAGCAAATATCCTAAAGCCATCCTGTGTGGATATTTCCACCTTGCCACCCAGGTCTTCAATCCTCTTACTGATAGAGAAGAGTCCCATACCACCATCCTTGGCTGGGGGATTGGTTCCATTGTCGCTGATCTTTAGGTAGCAAGCAGTCTTCATTTCTACCAGGGTTATATTTACAAGGCTAGCATTAGAGTGCTTGCTAACGTTTGTTAGGGCCTCCTTGATAATATATAAGATTGAGTACTTGAAGGCCATATCAAAGTCGCTAGTCAGTCCATATGAAAAGCTGACCCTACAAAATGAAAATTCACCTATTAGCTTATCTATTTCAGCTTTCAAATTAATGGATTCGCTTTGGAGGTTATGGAGACTCCTCCTTACCTCTGTCATACCCTCGGATAGGGTATTCTTGATTTCATTAAGGGCATCCTTTTTGACAGGGTCCTTTTCCACGACCATCAGGGCTCCTAACTGGAGGATGGCCCTTGATGTTAAGTGGCCTAGGCCGTCATGGATATCCCTAGAAATCCTATTTCTTTCACTAAGGATAGCATTCTCTATCCTGTTATTTTGGTCTATATTCAGGGACTGGTATAGACTTTCTAGCTTGTACTTTTCACCCTTAGACCTATGGTAATAGCTGTAATACTTATTTTCTAAATCTATAATATTTAGGCTATACTTGCCTATGATAAAGACCAGACCGCTTACTCCTAAGAGTATGCCTATATCAGCAGGATCCAGAGAGGCAAAGTGGCCCAGGACAGGTATGGAGACCAGTAGTACTACCTCCTCCAAGGACATCCTTGGCCTATCTATAGAAAAGTATAGGATTAGGGGTATATAGACCAGGCTGTACCTTAAGTCCAGATAGGATGGGATGATTTTTGCTGCATCTAGACCTACAAGTAGGGCTAGACAAATATTTACAAGGGCAACCATGTGGTCATACTTGAAAATTATAGTAGAAAGGGCTAGAATCAGGCCTAAACAGATAGGAATTATTATATATACATCAGTTGCCGATCTAAGAGATATAGAAAGGCAACTTACAAATACAAGCAGGCCTATAAAATTTGTCTTTATCCTATATTTTTGATACATACCTATCCCCCTCAGTTAAATATACTTATTTACTAGATACCATATAAGTATCCATAACATAATTATATCAAAAAAAGAATTATAGGGGGACTTTTAATGTAGAAAGTATAGATAATGACAAATGTAATATAGGATTATGACGGTGGGCACTAAAATAATAGGTAAAGATATGTTAGAATATCAATACTAATTAAAAACCTTATAAATAGGTTGAAAGAAAATGGTAAAAGCAAATATGGCAATATGAAGGTAAATAAATAAAGGAGGAAATAATATGTTAGAGGTTAAGAATGTATTAAAAAGGTATGATGATTTGGTTGCCCTAGACAACCTTAGCTTGGATATAAAGAAGGGAGAGGTTTATGGCCTATTGGGACCCAATGGATCAGGTAAAACTACCCTTATAAATTGTATCTTGTCTTTGAGTAAGTTTGAAAAGGGGGATATAAAGATATTTGACCAGCCTATGTCTGTTGATCGTTACGATTTAAGGCTAAAATAGGCTATGTTCCCCAGGAAATAGCTGTCTTTGATGAATTAAGTGTCTATGATAATATAGATTTTTTCTGTGGTCTTTACATACAGGACAAGGCGACTAGGAAGCAGTATGTAGAGGAGGCCATAGAATTTGTTGGCCTAAATGACTTTAGGAAGTTTGTACCTAAGAAGCTAAGTGGAGGACTAAAGAGGAGACTAAATTTAGCCTGTGGTTTGGCCCACAAACCTGAGCTTTTAATCCTAGATGAACCGACAGTAGCAGTAGACCCTCAGAGTAGAAATGCCATCCTAGAGGGGATAATGGACCTTAACAAAAAGGGGATGACAGTAATATATACATCCCACTACATGGATGAGGTAGAGCAGATTTGCACAAGAATTTCAATAATAGACAAGGGTAAGCTACTGGCAACAGGAGACAAGTATGAACTTAAGAAGCTAGTTGGCCTAACGGATACCCTAATACTAAAGGATATAGATATGAATAACCTAGACCTAAGTCAGTTAGAAAGTATTGAGGGCTTAGGAAAAATAAGCCTAGAAGGGTCTAATCTAAGCATTGGTATTCAAGATAACATGGCTATGACACATATCTTTGCCTACCTTGAAAATAATGACATCTTCTTTAAGGGTATGGATATAAATTCTCCTAGCCTTAACGATGTATTCTTGGAGATAACTGGCAAGCAGTTAAGAGACGACTTATAAGGAGGGATAAATATATGTTTGGATTTTTATTTAAATATGTTATAAAGCGTGCAATTTTAAACAAGGAATCCCTTTTTTGGGTCTTGATATTCCCATTTTTCCTATCAACTATATTTGGTATAGTTTTTACTAGAATGGATAATAATACTGAACTGTCACCAATACCAATCATGGTAGAGGACAGGACCTATAAGGAAATTCTCAACCAAATAGACCTGGATGACAAGAAAATCTTTGACATAAAAGATTACAAAAATCCTGACCAAGCCCTAGAGTCTGGTAAGGTAGAGGCAGTAATTAAGGGTGACCTTAGTAAGCCTAAATTAGTTATAAAAAATGATACTGTAAATACAGCCATTGTACATGGGGTAGTATCACAAATCAACCACATGGGTCTATCAGTTGGTCAACTTATGAAAAACCCCGAAAATAGGTCAAAGGTAGAAGCTATATTAAAAGACCTAAGGGGAAATAATGATTTCGAATTTGAAAATGCCCTTAATCTTAAAAATAAGTCTGGTATTACTATATATATTTACTCCCTATTAGCCATGATATGCCTGGGTGCTTCTTCATTTGGTGTAGCAACAGTAGAAGGCTTGAGACTAGATTCAGATATGGATACTTCAAAGAGACTTGGAGCATCACCAGTACCAAGAATCAAGCACCTGATTGCCGACTTCGCAGGCTACCTTGTAATTACTAGCCTAAATACTATCCTATTGTATATCTATATCAGGTATGTAATGAACACCGACTTTGCCGGTAGCCAGGCCCAGATAATATTTGGCCTATTGATTGGTAATGTTATGGCCATGGCAATGGGTATGTTTATAGCCCTATCTACAAGGATGGGGACTAATGCAAAGTTTGGTCTTAGTGCAGGTATATATGTATTTTCTTCATTCTTAGCCGGTATGATGAATCCTAGTGTGGCTGGCTATATAAGCAATAACATACCTGTATTAAACTACATAAATCCAGCGACTGTCCTGACTAGGATGTTTACAGCCCTATACCTTTCAGATAATAGGGTGTACGCCTATTCACTTTTAAATATAGGACTTATAAGTCTGGTCCTATTTGCTGGAGGCTATATATTTGCAAGGAGGAACTCATATGACAGTATTTAATACATACTTTAAAATAATGAAAAAAAATGCGAGAATGATGTTTATATATATTGCAATTTTTGTTGCTATTGCCATAGGGATAGCAGCATCAGGAGACCAGGATGTAAAGACAGATATAAATTCCAACATCAGAATCAGTGTTATAAATATGGATCAAGGTAACCAGAGAAGTAAAGGCCTAAAGGACTATCTAGAGTCAAATTTTAAGCCAATTAAGATTAAATCTGATGATAGGTCAATAAGGGAGAACCTACTGTCATCATACGTAGACTATGTGCTTAAGATAGGCAAGGACGGAAAACTTAAGTACTATGTAAGCAAGGACCAGGGTAAGTCTTTTATGGTCAACCAAAAGGCTATGGAATACTTAAAGACCTACGACCTTATGGATAAGTACAGGTTTGAGGGTATGGTCAAGCCAGAAAATACTTAAAGAAAAGATAGACGTTAGCTATATAGGCCAGTCAAGGGCAAAAAAGGATATAAAACAAAATATGTATGCCTACTACAATGTCAGCTCATATGTAGTATTTATAATCCTAATGCTAGGTGCATTTACAGGCCAGTATAGTTTTAACTCAAAAAAAATCAGTGACAGGATTAGGGTGTCGAAGGTTTCCCCAAGAAAGATTAGCTTGAATATATTTTATAGCTCGCTTTCCTTTGTAGCCCTTGTTTGGGCTATCTTCTTTGTTACAGCACTGGCATCCTTTAGGACAAATATGTTCACGTCATATGGAAGGGACTTTGTCTTGGCTAGTATACTTTACTTGCTACCAGCATCAGCCATGTCTTACCTATTTGCCAACGTAACAAAGAGCCCTGCAGTTAATAACGGTCTTTCTAATATGCTGGGACTTCTATTTTCCTTTATATCAGGTGTATTTATACCTTTAAAGTACTTACCTTCATATGTGGAAATATTGGCTATAGTATCCCCTATGTACTGGAACAATAAGATATACTCTGCAATAGCTGATTCATCAGCTGCGGGTAAGGGTATAATTGTCTATGTATTTATACAGGCACTAATAGGACTAGCTTGTTTATTTATAGGTATTGCAATAAAAAATAAAAGCGTGGAAAGTATGAGTGCTTAGTGGTATAATTAAACCAAGTGAAATATATAAACAATATCAATTGTCCAGTGATGACGACTGGACGAAGGGGTCCTGCTTAGAATAAAATTACTAATTGAGAACAAAATATTGAAAAATCAATAAAATCTTCAAAATTACTCTTGCAATTGATAACAAAAAGTGGTATAGTAGTAATATCATTGAATTGGATATCAAGAGTTATACAGAAATTATGTGACTTAAATAAAGGTAAAATGGAGGTAGACATATGTTACTAGGTAGGAGACGTGCTTTATGGATAAGTGCTTTACTAATAATGAATGGGTTCAACAGAAGAAAGAGGGATAAGGACCTAGCTGGTGGTAATGACGGTAATAACCTAAAATTACCATCTTTCAAAAATGCCCTAGAAGTAAAGAGTTCTATACCAGGTAGGGTCAGATTTTATGCCCCTATATTGGTAGGTAACATCGAAGTAGCAAATAGCTTCGTTGACCAGATAAGCAAGATTGACGTTATAAAGACTTGTAGGGTCAACACGCTTACAGGAACTATACTAATGGAATATGATCATCAGCTTTTAGATCCACAGACACTAGAGGGTGCGGTAATAAAGCTTCTAGGTGTGGATAAGTCAATTGATGAGGGCAGAGTTTCTGAAGTCAAGAAGGCTTCTGAAAGATTATTCGCAGCAGTTAACAATGGTTTATATGATTTCACAAATGGACTATTAGATGTAAAGTCTTTGGCAGCCTTGGCTCTAATTGGGGCTGGATTGCTTGACCTTAGACGTAATGGTGGTGGTAGACTGCCAGACTATGCAACACTTGGATGGTGGGGCACAAGTTTATTTATGATGTAATAGGAGGTAATAATGTTTAATTTCAAAGCATCTATTCTAAATTTGCTTTTCAAGTTTGAGGTTGTATCAGACATACCAGGGCGATTGAGAATAAAGGTAAATAACTTTAAGAAGTTACCAAAAGAGGCTGTCAACTTCCAGAGCCAGGCTGTGGAGGCTGTAAAAAGGCTTGATGGTGTTGAAAGTGTAAAGTTTAACTTTGTTATCGGTACTGTCCTTATAGAGTATGACAAAGACAAGATCGATTCTAAGGCAATTGTGAGCTGGCTAAATACTATAAAGAAGCTAGCCCTAGACAATATGGGCTTGATAAATAGTTTAGAAGGTAAGGATGAAAAAGAGGTTATAGACATCCTATTTAATATCCTAGACGCCAATACATCTAAATAACGAAAGGAGTGAGTTATTTGATTCAAATGGGAAATAGGACATTCTCTTTGAAGGGAAAGAGCGTGTCAAATATTGAAGGACGTATAAGGATCAAGTATACGGGCTTGAAGTATATCCAGGACCTATATACTGACCTTATAGACCAGGTAGGGTCCTTGTACTATGTTGAATATGTAGCCGTTAATTCTGTTACAGAGACCATCTTAATAAAGTACGATGGTGACGCAGACGTTGATTCATTGGAGATTATAGAGGCTGTAGACCACATAATGCAGAAGTTCTCCTTGGATGTATACAAAAACTATATAGAAGCAAGAAATAATGAAACGAATAATAGGTATGATGGAGAGGAAATGTCATCTAGGAAGCTGATAGCTAGACTACTGGTAAATGGTAGTGTAATATTGGCTACTAGGCTACTGGGAGGTGCAAACACACCACTGATAAACCTACCTAAATATGACAAGTTCACTACTTTGCCAGCCATCACAAGCTTGGCATTGACATCTCCATTATTTAGGTCTGCCTGGGATGGTCTAGTAGAAGACAAGAGACCAAATGCAGACGCCTTGACAATCATGTCAATTGTAGCCAGTCTAATGCTAGGTAATAGTATATCTGCCTTGACTATAATAGCCTTATCAGACATAGCAGAGTTTATGACAGCCTATACGGTTGAGCGTACTAGAAATTCAATAAAGAACCTTTTAAGTGTTGAACAAGATACAACTTGGAAGGTGCTTGAAGATGGAAGCCTAGAAAAGTGTAGTGTAGACAAGCTATCGAAAGAAGACCTAGTGGCTACACATACAGGTGAAAAATATGTGTCGACGGTGAAGTAATAGACGGTGAAGCCATAGTTGACCTTAGTTCTGTATCTGGTGAATACATGCCAGTTATCAAGAAAAAGGGAGACAAGGTATTTGCTGGTGGTCTAATCAAGAACGGTACTATAACAGTTAAGGCTGAAAAAGTCGGCGATGATACGGTAATATCTAGAATTATAGACTTAGTTGAAAATAGTGCAACTCAGCAGGCTCCAATACAGAAGTATGCTGACAAGTTCTCTAACTACCTAGTTCCATTAAACCTACTGCTTTGTGGTGTGGTTTATGGGGTAACTAGGTCTACAACTAAGGCTCTTAACATGTTAGTTATAGACTACTCATGTGGTATCAAGCTATCAACAGCAACAGCCTTCTCAGCATCTATCAATACATCAGTTAAGAATGGTGTCTTGATAAAGGGTGGTGCCTTTATTGAGCAGTTAAGTATGACTGATACAGTTGTATTTGACAAGACAGGTACTATTACAGAAGGTAAGCCAAGGATCAAGGATGTATTTATAGAAGAAGGTAATGGCTATACAGAAAGAGACCTAGTTAGCTATGCATGTGCAGCAGAGGAAGCTTCTTCCCACCCATTATCATACTGTGTACTAGAGTATGGCAAGCTATTGGGAGTGCAGATTCCTAAGCATGGCCCTATAGAAACTGTAGTAGCAAGGGGTACATCTACTGAAGTAGATGGCAAGCTTGTACGTGCCGGTAACCTTAAGTTTATGACAGAAAATGGCATAGAGCCATCTAATGAAGCCATAGAATTTGCTATGAGCTCAACTCCAATCTTTGTCTCATATGGAGACGACTTCATAGGAGTATTAGGTGCCTTTGACAAGCCTAGAAAGAATATAAAGAGAGCCATCAATATGATGCGTTCAAATGGTATAAATGAAGTGGTAATCCTAACTGGAGACATGAAGAAGCAGGCCCAGGAGGTAGCAGCCAAGGTTAATGCAGATAGCTTAGGGCTGAGCTTTTACCAGAGGACAAGGCCAATGAAATACTAAAGATGAAGTCAGAGGGTACTGGCGTAATAATGGTTGGAGACGGTATCAATGATGCCCCAGCCCTATCTTATGCCAATGTAGGTATATCACTAGGCAGTAAGTCTACTGATGTAGCTATGGAGACATCTGACCTAGTAATACATTCTGATGACCCAATAATGATTCCAAGGGTTATCGACCTATCTCACAAGACTATGGATATAGTAAAGCAGAACTTTGCCCTAGTAGCAGGTATAAATACTGTAGGTCTAGTCTTGGGAGCAACTAGTAATATATCTGTATTCTGGAGTGCTGTAATGCACAATATGAGTACAATATTGGTGGTTGGAAACTCTTGTAGATTATTGTTCCACAAGTCCTTGAGGGGAGGAATGTAGGATGGTCAAGCATTGCCCTGAAAAGAATATAGATGTTGATGTGGTTTTTTCTGTATCAGGTAGACTGAGAATGAGGGTTGTAAATGAACCTAAGAATCCACTAGATATATTAAACAAGCTAAAGGAAAAAACTAAGATTATCAGGGGTAGTTACACTGGCCCTACAAGGACCTTTGTACTTGAATATGACAAGGACATTACAGACCTTAATCAGCTGATACTTACTTTCTGTGGCTTGTACTCTAGGGACATAAAGGAAAACCAGATTAAGCTTAACTACAAGATATCTAACAAGCACGCAATGGGCTATAGTTCACTTGTTTCCCTGGCCTTTATAATAATTGACCTAGGTATGAACTTTATAGGTCTGGGAGGACAGGCCCTTAATGAAGACGGCACTGTATCTACTATTGGTCTAGGGCAGGCTACAGGTCTTGCAAGCAGAGTGTTCGGTAGCCTAAATACATATAGGAACTTCGTAAGGTGGGGTGCCCTAGTGACTACTATTGGAGCCATCTTTGAGCATGGTTACAAGGAGTTGAACGAAAATGGTGCCTTTGACCCTGAGGTAATGTCAATCATGTACTTGATTACGTCCATAAACGAGGTTACGGCAGTAAATGGTACAACTAATATGAGCCTATATTCACCAGCCATTGCCTGGTTATTGACATTCGGTCGTCATATATTGACAAGACAGGAAAGGTCAATCCTGATTGAAACATATGAGGATGAAGATGGTGAAATAAAGGTGGCAGAAGAAGAAAGCAAGTCTTACTTCTACAAAAAGTTCATCAGCTCATGCTTTGATGCATACCAGAATGTAAACTTTAGAAGAGGTATTTCAAAGTAGGAGTATATTTATAGGAGAGGATTGTATTAATCCTAAATTAATACTTAATATATTAAATTAATTAACATTATAAGGAGGATTTTGATATGATGTTTAGTATTGGTAATAGAAGTGATGTTTTAAAGGGTGTTGCAATTGGTGTTGGTGTATGCGCTATTGCTTATGTAGCATATAAGAAGAACGAAGAAACAGTTAATGCTTTCTTAAACGAACACGGATTCAACATTGAAGGAAATGCTGGTTCAGACTACTATTCAATGTCACTAGAAAAGTTGATGGAAACTAAGGAAACTATAGAAGATATTATAGCTGAAAAGGACCTTTCTGGTGTTACAATAGTATCAACTGAAGATAAGTAAGATTTTTATTAGACTATTAATAAATAAGAGCGGCAGCAGCCACAAGAAAAAATATTCTTGTGGCTGCTGTTTTTTTGTATTTTTAAAGGAAGATAGGGAGGACTAGGATATATTATAAAAAAATAAAAAAAGTGATTATAATAATTTACATTACTTTTTTTGTATATGATAAAATATTAGTGTATAAAAAGAATTATTGGAAAATATAATTCAAATAAATAAAACTAATGAAATAAATTAATATTGAATATTTTATTGGATGTTAAATGGACCTTGTAGGTCTGGTTAAGAGACCGGATTATATGTTTTAGGAGGTATCTGAAATGAATCAAAGGGATTTGTTTAGAAAGAAAATTGAAGAAAAGAAGGAAAAGGCTAGTAAAAAGCCTAGGTATGGAATGAGAAAGCTATCAGTCGGATTTGTATCCTGCCTGGTCGGATTTGTAATGTTTTTGACTGGCGTGCCGGTAATGGCTGAGGGTGGCCAGAGTAGGTCAGTTAATAATGAGGTCCACTATACACTAGCTGGGGAGACTGATGGTGTTTTGGACTATGCCAGGACAGACTATACCAAGGAAGATAGTGATGGAATTCACTTAACTGTTACAAAATGGGCAAATTACCTGGAACTTGGGGATATACAGAAAGAGGGCCATATAATGGTAGGTACCTATTAAACTTCTTTGAAGACGACTTCTATACGCAAATTGAATCCATCAAGGTAAACAATACTGAATTTGAAAAGGAGGCTAATGGAGCCCTTTGGAAGGTGCCAATTGAGAATGCAACACTGCATTCTGGAGGAATTGGGGCTATAACAAATGACGATATTGTAATAAAGCTAAAAAGTGGTGCTAGTTTGACTAGTCTAGGCCTAGCCGATAAAAAAATCAACTTTACAACGACTTGGGTCAGGAATGATGCCAAGGCCGATACAGGTGGCTACGACAATGGGTATATCCTAAAGAACAATACTAATGTACCAACACTTCCAAGTAATCCAAGCAATGGAAACGAATACTACTTAGGAACAGGCCTAAATGGATTAACAAATGATGGAACTAAGTCAAAGGATGGAAATTTTACGAGTGGCAATACTGGTAAGGTAGTAAGCTACGATGCTAAAGAAAAGGCCATAAGGTCTACAGTATCCTTTAAGCCGGACCAGAACTTCCTTCAGGCCAACAGTGGCTGGGTCCTATATATAAATGAGGTTATACCAAAGGAATTATTAAAATATATAGATACAAACAATGTAAGATTAGGTGTGTCTACTTCCAGAGGTAAGATAACTGCTAATGAGCCTATTAAACTAACTGTTGACCCTAATGGTAATGGCCACATATCTACTAAGGATACTCCTGAACTAAGTATAGAAGGGGGAGATTGGGATAGGGTTACTAAGGTAAGAAGTACTTTAGATTCACAGGTGTTTTATGGAGCACTTGGTCAAAGAAGATCTTACACGATTGAATATAAGCTTAAGAGCGATGTTTCAAATCAAGAATTTGCTAAGGCTTTAAATGAATATATCACAACGAATAATAGCCAATTGAATTTTGAATCCTGGCTGACAGCGGACTTTGTCGACTCTACAAATGCATTCCCAGGTATAAGGAAGCCAGATGGTGGAAAACCAAATAAAATACTACAAAATTCCTACGCAAATGCCTTTATGGAGGTCCTAGATACAGACAAGGACGGCCTATACGACTTTTTAGAGGATGAGATTGATTCAGATAAGTTCAAGGTTGATACTGATGGTGATGGTGTGCCAGATGGCCAGGAAGTTCTTGCAGACAAGACTGACCCTAAAAATGCAAAATCATACCTAGTAGTGAAGCCAGATGTCACTACTAAGACTATAGAAGCAAATAGTACACAGACAATTGTTGGTAAGGTACCAAAGACGATTTACGATAATCCTGCAGATACTAGTAAAAAGCTAGCTGCGACTAATCCAGATGCCGGAAATGTAATTGTAAAGGCCTACAAGTATGTAGCTGATAATACAGACTACACAACACAGCCTGTTAAGGCCCAGACTACTATACCATTTGCAGATTTAACAGATGGAAACTTCACTGTTAATGTTCCTGCTGGTACATTTGCAGAAGGCGACAAGGTTATACTAGTTGCCTACTCACCAGATGGAAATAATCCTAAGGTATCAAGCACTACAGTAAGGGTAGGTGCAATCAAGGTAACCTTTGATACTAATGGAGGTAAGTGGTCTGATGGAACAAATGCTGATAAGATAGTTAATGCCGTAAATGGTGCTGCAACACAGCCAGAAGAGCCAACAAGAGATGGTTACCAGTTCTTAGGCTGGGCTTCTACAGATAACGCAACAGTTGCTGAAGCTGGTATCCTAGATAATGTGAGTGAAGATAAGGAAGTATTTGCAGTATGGAAGGACAATAAGGCGCCTGTAATAGGGAATATAGGTGACCAGACAGTAGTAGAAAGAAATGCAATTACAGAAATAAATGTAACAACAGATGACCCTACAGCAACAGTTACAGTAAAAGACCTACCAAGTGGCTTAACATACAGTAACGGAAAGATAAGTGGAACTCCAAGTGTTACAAGCTGGGGTAATGATGAAAAAAAGGAATTTACAGTAACTGTAGAAGCTAAGGATCCTTCAGGTAATACATCTACTAAGACCTTCAAGATTATAGTACATAGGGATACAGATAGGGATGGTACACCGGATATAACTGATACAGATGATGATGGAGATGGGGTACCTGACACAGTAGAAATAGCCAAGGGGTCAGATCCAAAGAATCCGAACTCAAGGCCAATGGGAACTGTAACACCGGTATCACCAACAACAATATCAAACCCAACACAGACAGTTATAGACGAAAATGCTATAACAAACATAGTAATAACACCAGGAAACACAGCTTCTACAGTAACAGTAGATACTAGCAAGCTTCCTAATGGAGTTACTTATGACCCAATAACAAAGACAATATCAGGAACACCAGATGTAACAAACTGGGGAACTGATGAAACAAAGAAGTTTGATATACCTGTAGTGATCACAAATCCAGACGGATCAAAGGTAACTAAGACTGTAGAAATAACTGTTCAAAGGGATACAGACAGTGATGGTACACCTGATGTAACTGATACAGATGATGATGGAGATGGAGTAACTGATACAGAAGAAATAGCCAAGGGATCAGATCCAAAGAATCCGAACTCAAGACCAATGGGAACTGTAACACCGGTATCACCAACAACAATATCAAACCCAACACAGACTCTTATAGATGAAAATGCCATAACTAACATTGTGATTACACCAGGAAATACAGCTTCTACAGTAACAGTAGACACTAGCAAGCTTCCTAATGGAGTTACTTATGACCCAATAACAAAGACAATATCAGGAACACCAGATGTAACAAACTGGGGAACTGATGAAACAAAGAAGTTTGATATACCAGTAGTAATCACAAATCCAGACGGTTCAAAGGTAACCAAGACTGTAGAAATAACTGTTCAAAGGGATACAGACGGTGATGGTACACCTGATGTAACTGATACAGATGATGATGGAGATGGAGTAAGTGATACAGAAGAAATAGCCAAGGGATCAGATCCAAAGAATCCAAACTCAAGACCAATGGGAACTGTAACACCGGTATCACCAACAACAATATCAAACCCAACACAGACAGTTATAGATGAAAATGCTATAACAAATATAGTAATAACACCAGGAAACACAGCTTCTACAGTAACAGTAGATACAAGCAAGCTACCAAACGGAGTAACATATGACCCAACAACAAAGACAATATCTGGAACACCAGATGTAACAAACTGGGGAACTGATGAAACAAAGAAGTTTGATATACCAGTAGTGATAACAAATCCAGATGGATCAAAGGTAACTAAGACTGTAGAAATAACTGTTCAAAGAGATACTGACGGAGATGGAATACCTGATATAACAGACACAGACGATGATGGTGATGGTTATACAGATTTAGAAGAAAGTGCAAAGGGAACAGATCCGAAGGATGCTACATCAAAGCCAACAACAGGAATAAGTCCAATAGCTGACCAGACTGTAGTAGAAGGAAATGCAATCAGTGAAATAACAGTAACAACAGACAATCCTACTGCGACAGTAACAGTTAAGGACCTACCGGCAGGTGTGACATATGACCAATCTACAAAGAAGATAAGTGGAACACCAAGTGTTACAGGTTGGGGAAGTGATGAGACTAAGGACTTTACTGTAACAATAGAGGCCAAGGACTCAGCAAACAATGTAGTAACAAAGACATTTAAGATAACAGTCCAGAGGGATACAGATAGTGATGGTACACCTGATGTAACTGATACAGATGATGATGGAGATGGAGTAAGTGATACAGAAGAAATAGCCAAGGGATCAGATCCAAAGAATCCAAACTCAAGACCAATGGGAACTGTAACACCGGTATCACCAACAACAATATCAAACCCAACACAGACAGTTATAGATGAAAATGCTATAACAAATATAGTAATAACACCAGGAAACACAGCTTCTACAGTAACAGTAGATACAAGCAAGCTACCAAACGGAGTAACATATGACCCAACAACAAAGACAATATCTGGAACACCAGATGTAACAAACTGGGGAACTGATGAAACAAAGAAGTTTGATATACCAGTAGTGATCACAAATCCAGATGGATCAAAGATAACAAAGACTGTTGAAATAACTGTTCAAAGAGATACTGACGGAGATGGAATACCGGATATAACAGATACAGATGATGATGGAGATGGCTATACTGACCTAGAAGAAAATGCAAAGGGAACAGATCCGAAGGATCCAACATCAAAGCCAACTACAGGAATAAGTCCAATAGCTAATCAGACTGTAGTAGAAGGAAATGCAATCAGTGAAATAACAGTAACAACAGACAATCCTACTGCGACAGTAACAGTTAAGGACCTACCGGCAGGTGTGACATATGACCCATCTACAAAGAAGATAAGTGGAACACCAAGTGTTACAGGTTGGGGAAGTGATGAGACTAAGGACTTTACTGTAACAATAGAGGCCAAGGACTCAGCAAACAATGTAGTGACAAAGACATTTAAGATAACAGTCCAGAGGGATACAGATAGTGATGGTACACCTGATGTAACTGATACAGATGATGATGGAGATGGAGTAAGTGATACAGAAGAAATAGCCAAGGGATCAGATCCAAAGAATCCAAACTCAAGACCAATGGGAACTGTAACACCGGTATCACCAACAACAATATCGAACCCAACACAGACAGTTATAGATGAAAATGCCATAACTAACATTGTGATTACACCAGGAAATACAGCTTCTACAGTAACAGTAGATACTAGCAAGCTTCCTAACGGAGTTACTTACGACCCAACTACTAAGACAATATCAGGAACACCAGATGTAACAAACTGGACTGGTATGGAAGAGTTTAAGAAATTTGAAGTGCCGGTTGTAGTCACAAATCCAGATGGGTCTAAGGTTACAAAGACTATAGAGATTAGAGTTGAGAGGGATACAGACGGTGATGGTACACCTGATGTAACTGATACAGATGATGATGGAGATGGAGTAACTGATACAGAAGAAATAGCCAAGGGATCAGATCCGAAGAATCCAAACTCAAGGCCAATGGGAACTGTAACACCGGTATCACCAACAACAATATCAAACCCAACACAGACAGTTATAGATGAAAATGCCATAACTAACATTGTGATTACACCAGGAAATACAGCTTCTACAGTAACAGTAGATACTAGTAAGCTTCCTAACGGAGTTACTTATGACCCAACAACTAAGACAATATCAGGAACACCAGATGTAACAAACTGGGGAACTGATGAAACAAAGAAGTTTGATATACCTGTAGTGATCACAAATCCAGATGGATCAAAGATAACAAAGACTGTTGAAATAACTGTTCAAAGAGATACTGACGGAGATGGAATACCGGATATTACAGACACAGACGATGATGGAGATGGTTATACAGATTTAGAAGAAAGTGCCAAGGGGACAGATCCGAAGGATGCTACATCAAAGCCAACAACAGGAATAAGTCCTATAGCTGACCAGACTGTAGTAGAAAGAAATCCAATAAATGAGATAACAGTTACTACGGACGACCCAAGTGCAACAATTACAGTTAAAGACCTACCAACAGGTGTAACATATGACCCATCTACAAAGAAGATAAGTGGAACACCAAGTGTAACAAGTTGGACAGGAAATGATGAGACTAAGGACTTCACTGTAACAGTAGAGGCCAAGGACTCAGCAAACAATGTGGTGACTAGGACCTTTAAGATAAGTGTTCAAAGGGATACAGACAGTGATGGTACACCTGATGTGACAGATACAGATGATGATGGAGATGGAGTACCTGATACAGAAGAAATAGCCAAGGGATCAGATCCAAAGAATCCAAACTCAAGGCCAATGGGAACTGTAACACCGGTATCACCAACAACAATATCAAACCCAACACAGACAGTTATAGATGAAAATGCCATAACTAACATTGTGATTACACCAGGAAATACAGCTTCTACAGTAACAGTAGATACAAGCAAGCTTCCTAACGGAGTAACATATGACCCAACAACAAAGACAATATCAGGAACACCAGATGTAACAAACTGGGGAACTGATGAAACAAAGAAGTTTGATATACCAGTAGTAATCACAAATCCAGATGGATCAAAGATAACAAAGACTGTTGAAATAACTGTTCAAAGAGATACTGACGGAGATGGAATACCGGATATAACAGATACAGATGATGATGGAGATGGCTATACTGACCTAGAAGAAAATGCAAAGGGAACAGATCCGAAGGATCCAACATCAAAGCCAACTACAGGAATAAGTCCAATAGCTAATCAGACTGTAGTAGAAGGAAATGCAATCAGTGAAATAACAGTAACAACAGACAATCCTACAGCGACAGTAACAGTTAAGGACCTACCGGCAGGTGTGACATATGACCCATCTACAAAGAAGATAAGTGGAACACCAAGTGTTACAGGTTGGGGAAGTGATGAGACTAAGGACTTTACTGTAACAATAGAAGCCAAGGACTCAGCAAACAATGTGGTGACTAGGACCTTTAAGATAACAGTCCAGAGGGATACAGATAGTGATGGTACACCTGATGTAACAGATACAGATGATGATGGAGATGGAGTAACTGATACAGAAGAAATAGCTAAGGGGTCAGATCCAAAGAATCCTAACTCAAGGCCAATGGGAACTGTAACACCGGTATCACCAACAACAATATCGAACCCAACACAGACTCTTATAGATGAAAATGCTATAACAAATATAGTAATAACACCAGGAAATACAGCTTCTACAGTAACAGTAGATACAAGCAAGCTTCCTAACGGAGTTACTTACGACCCAACAACAAAGACAATATCTGGAACACCAGATGTAACAAACTGGGGAACTGATGAAACAAAGAAGTTTGATATACCAGTAGTAATCACAAATCCAGATGGATCGAAGGTGACAAAGACTGTTGAAATAACTGTTCAAAGGGATACAGATAGTGATGGTACACCTGATGTAACTGATACAGATGATGATGGAGATGGAGTACCTGATACAGAAGAAATAGCTAAGGGATCAGATCCAAAGAATCCAAACTCAAGGCCAATGGGAACTGTAACACCGGTATCACCAACAACAATATCAAACCCAACACAGACTCTTATAGATGAAAATGCTATAACAAACATAGTAATAACACCAGGAAACACAGCTTCTACAGTAACAGTAGATACTAGCAAGCTTCCTAACGGAGTCACTTATGACCCAACAACAAAGACAATATCAGGAACACCAGATGTAACAAACTGGGGAACTGATGAAACAAAGAAGTTTGATATACCAGTAGTGATCACAAATCCAGACGGATCAAAGGTGACTAAGACTGTAGAAATAACTGTTCAAAGGGATACAGACGGTGATGGTACACCTGATGTAACTGATACGGATGACGATGGAGATGGTTACACAGATGTAGAAGAAAATGCTAAGGGAACAGATCCAAAAGATCCTACATCAGTACCAACGACACCAGGAAGTACAACAATTACAAATCCTACACAGACAGTTATAGACGAAAAGCCGATAACAAGTATAGTGATAACACCTGGTAATCCAAGCACAACTATAACAGTAGATACTAGCAAGCTTCCTAATGGAGTTACTTACGACCCAACAACAAAGACAATATCAGGAACACCAGATGTAACTGACTGGGGTCCAAGTGAAGAAACAAGGAAGTTTGAAGTACCAGTTGTAGTTCAGAATCCAGATGGAACAACTGAAAACAAAAAGATTGAGATCACAATACAAAGGGATACTGACAATGATGGTATACCTGATGTGACAGACACAGATGACGATGGAGATGGAGTAACTGATACAGAAGAAATAGCCAAGGGATCAGATCCAAAGAATCCGAACTCAAGGCCAATGGGAACTGTAGCGCCGGTATCGCCAACTAATGTGACAAATCCAAATCAGACTGTAATAGATGAAAAGCCAATAACAAGCATAGTAATAACACCAGGAAATACAGCTTCTACAGTAACAGTAGATACTAGCAAGCTTCCTAATGGAGTTACTTATGACCCAACAACAAAGACAATATCAGGAACACCAGATGTGACAAACTGGGGTCCAAGTGAAGAGACTAGGAAGTTTGAAGTGCCGGTAGTAGTTACAAATCCAGACGGTTCAAAGACTACTAAGACTGTAGAGATAGTAGTTCAGAGGGATACTGATAAGGATGGAAATCCTGATGTAACTGACCCTGATGACGACAACGATGGCGTTACAGATGTAGAGGAGAATGCTAAGGGAACTAATCCAAAAGACCCAAATTCAAAACCTACAAATACTTCTACACAAACTAACAATCAAGGGTCTGGTAAGAAAATTGATACAGGAAGAATCGCGGGCAAGGATAGGATAGACACAGCGATTGATATATCTAAAAAGTTGTATAAAAAATCTAAGGCTGTAATAATAGTTAGAAGTGATATCTTCCCAGATTCAATGACAGCATCAGTGCTAGCAAGACTAAAGGATGCGCCAATCCTACTTAACCCTACTGGCCAGCTTGATTCAAGGGTGGCTGCAGAGATTAAGAGGCTAGGAGCCACAGAAATAATTATAGTCGGAGGAGCTGACTCTATATCAGCAAGAGTAAGAGATGAATTAAGAGCTTATGATTCTGATAATGATGTTGAGAGAATTGGTGGTAAGGACAGGTATGAGACATCTGAATTAGTTGCAAGGAAGGTTATAAGTATTACAGGCAATAAGAATACTGCAGTAGTAGCATCAGGCCAGGTATTCCCAGATGCCCTTACAGTAGGTACCTTTGCCTCAAGAGACGGATATCCGATCTTGCTTGTAAAGAAGGATATAGTACCAAGTCAGATTGAGAGGGTGATCAAGGACCTAGACATAGACAAGGTATATATTGCTGGAGGTACAGATACAATATCTAAGAGGGTAGAAGCCAAACTTCCTAGAGTAATTGAGAGGATGGCTGGTAGAGACAGGTATGAAACATCAGTTGCCATAGCGAGGTCTAAGTTCAAGGATAGCAAGGAAGCCTTTGTAGCATCAGGCCAGCAGTTTGCAGATGCTCTAGTAATATCTCCGGTATCTGGTAAGTACAACCTACCAACATTATTGGTTTCAACAAATGCTAGCAGTAACCAGGAGGTAAAGAGGTATATTCAGCAATCTAAGATTAATAAGCTTATAGCAGTAGGTGGAGAAAGATACCTTCCATCAAGCATTATTGACAACTTGATTAAATAAGCTATTAAAGACCCAAAAGAGTTTTAAGACTTAAGCGTATTTTTATAGCTTGAAAATGGTTAAAAATATATTTAAGAAAATAAAAATATAATAAAATGAGCTGTAGCTAGCCCATATTTACGATGGTAAATGTGGGTTAGCTTTTTTTTGCGGAAAAAAATAGGAGAGCAATTGTCTTAAGATGATCAAGCTATAGATGAACTGGAAAAAGTTTCTAAAAGCCTAATTTAGGTAAAATTATCGAAAAAATATAGACTTACGTGGAAGCCAGTCATATACTCAAAGTACAATTTAAGTTAAAAGGTATACATTAAAAATAAATACAAGCTCAACTTTTTTTTAGTGATTTTAAAAAAATTTTTTCGTGAAAACGATTGTAAGTGTTTATAATGCTTTACTTAGGGTATCATAAGATGGTATTATAGTTAAAAACAATATATTGAAGTAGTAATAGATATAATAAATAGGCTCAATAAAAGAATTAAGAGAAATTCAAAGTAGTTAAAAGTTCAAGTTAAAATATAAGGAGGTATCTTAATGGATCATTTGGATGTTTTTAGAAAAAGAATTCAAGAGAAAAAAGAAAAAGGTTTAAGCCAACCTAAATATGGTACAAGAAAGCTGTCTATAGGACTAGTATCTTGTTTACTAGGCTTTATGATGTTTATAACAGCACCTGTATCAAGTAGTGCAGCTGGTATTCAGGCAAGATCGATGGATAATCAAGTACACTACACTCTGGCTGGTGAAACTGATGGTGTTCTAGACTACGCAAGGACAGAGTTTACAAAAGAGGATAGCGATGGTATACACCTTACTATTACTAAGTGGGCAAAACTACCTGGTTCTTGGGGTGGTACTGAAAAAGGACCTTATAATGGCAGGTACCTGTTAAACTTCTTTGAAGACAGGTTCTTCACACAGATTGAGTCAATCACTATAAATGGAGTTGAGTTTGAAAAAGAAGCAAACGGAGCCCTATGGAAGGTACCAATTAACAACCAGACTGTACAGTCAGGTCTGGTTGGTGTTATTACAAATAGAGACGTTGTAATAAAGCTTAAAAATGGTGCTACACTAAGTAGTCTTGGCCTAGATTCTACAAAGGTTGATTTTACTACAACTTGGGTTAGATCAGATGGCAAGGCAGACAAGGGAGGATATGACAATGGATTTATCCTTAAAAACAATCCAAACCACCCTACAGAGCCTTCTAATTCAAAGGCAGGAGACGAGAACTATTTAGGAACAGGTGTTAATGGTTTGGGATCTGATGGTACTAAGTCAAAGGATGGTAACTTCTCAGGTGGTCATGCTGGTAAGGCTGTAAGCTTTGATGCAAAAAACAAGGCTATAAAGTCAACGGTATCATTTAAGCCTGACCAGAATTTCCTTAATGCAAACAGTGGTTGGGTCTTATACATCAATGAGGTTATACCTAAGGAATTATTCAAATATATAGATACAAACAATGTAAGGTTAGGTGTGTCTACTTCCACAGGTGAGATAACTGCTAATAATCCTATTAAGCTAACTGTTAACCCTAATGGTAATGGTCACATATCAACTAAGGACACTCCTGAACTAAGTATAGTAGGGGGAGATTGGAATAAGGTCACTCAAGTAAGAGGTACTCTAAATTCACAGGTTTTCCCCGGTCTCATAGGACAGAGAAGGTCATATACAATAGAATACAAGCTTAAGAGCAATGTTACTAACCAGGAATTTGCAGATGCACTAAATAAGTACATTAAAGAAAACAATAGCCAGATGAACTTTGAATCTTGGCTTACAGCAGACTTTGTAGACACAGCAGGTGGATTCCCTAATATTAGAAAGGCAGATAATGGTAAGCCTAACAAGAGGGTTCAAAATACATATTCTACTGCATTCTTAGAAGTATTGGATACTGACAAGGATGGACTTTATGACTTTGTAGAGGATGAAATAGGTTCAGACAAGTTCAATGTTGATACTGACGGTGATGGTGTGCCAGATGGACAGGAGTACTTGGTTGATAAGACAAAGCCAACTGATCCAAAATCATACCTAGTGGTAAAGCCAAATGTCACAACGAAGAACATCGAAGCAAATCAGAATCAGACGATTGTAGGTACAGTTCCAAAGACAATTTATAAGAATCCAGCAAATAATACTCAAGACCTACAGGCTACAAATGGAAATGCTGGAAATGTAATTGTAAAGGCCTACAAGTATGTAGCAGATAATACAGACTATACAAATCAGCCAGTTAAGGCCCAAACAACTATACCATTCTCAGACTTAACAGCTGGTAACTTCACTGTTAACATTCCTTCTGGCACATTTGCTGAAGGCGACAAGGTTATACTAGTTGCCTACTCACCAGATGGAAAGAACCCAATGGTATCAAGCACTACAGTAAAGGTAGGAGCGACAAAGGTAACATTTGATACAAATGGTGGTCAGTGGTCTGATGGAACAAATGCTGATAAGGTTGTTAATGCCGTAAATGGTACTGCAACACAGCCAGAGGAGCCAACAAGAGATGGCTACCAGTTCCTAGGATGGGCATCTACAGCCAATGCAACAGCTGCAGAAGCTGGTATCCTAAATAATATTGAGGATGCTAAGGAAGTATTTGCTGTTTGGAAGGATGTAAAGGCGCCTGTAATAGCTAACATAGGCGACCAGGCAGTAGTGGAAGGAAAGTCTTTAACTGAAATACCAGTTACAACAGACGATCCAGATGCAACAGTAGCAGTAAAAGACCTACCAACAGGTGTAACATATACAAATGGAAAGATAAGCGGAACTCCAAAGGTTGATAACTGGGGTCCAAATGAGGAAAAAAGAGAATTTACAGTAACTGTAGAGGCTAAGGATCCTTCAGGTAACACATCGACTAAGACTTTCAAGATAACAGTACAGAGAGATACTGATAAGGATGGAAATCCGGACATAACAGACCTAGATGATGATGGTGATGGATATTCAGATGCGGATGAAAAGGCAAAGGGATCAGACCCTAAAAATGCTGGCTCAATACCAGCTACTATTATTGGTCCAATAGAGTCTATGTCAATAGAAAATCAGGAGCAGACTGTTGTTGATAAAAAACCAATAAAAAGAGTAAGTATAAATCCAGATAATATTGACTCAAATGCAAAGATTGATAGAACAAAGGTGCCATCTGGAATTACTGTAGACGATTCTGATCCAGGAACGGCAATAATCACTGGTAGCCCAAATATAACAGATTGGGGTCCAGATGAAGAAACAAGAAGGTTTGAAATACCAGTAACAGTAACAAACTCAGATGGTTCTAAGTTAACTAAGAAGGTAATAATAACAGTACAGAGAGACACTGATGGTGACGGAGATCCAGATGTAACAGATCCAGATGATGATGGTGACGGAGTAACAGATGTTGAAGAAAATGCAAAGGGGTCAAATCCAAAGGATCCAAACTCAAGACCAGCTGCAGTAATAACTCCAGTAAGCCCAACAACTGTAACAAATCCAAACCAGACAGTAGTTGATGGAAAGCCAGTAGCAAGTGTGGTAATCACACCTGGTAATTCAGATGCAACAGTAACAGTGGATGAAAGTAAGCTTCCAAATGGAGTAACTTACGACCCAACAACAAAGACAATCTCTGGAACACCAAACGTAACAGATTGGGGCCCAACTGAGGAGACAAGAAAGTTTGATATACCAGTAGTAGTAACAAACCCAGACGGTTCAAAGACTACTAAGACTGTAGAAATCACTGTACAGAGAGACACTGACAGGGATGGAGATCCAGACGTAACAGACCCAGATGATGATGGTGACGGAGTAACAGATGTTGAAGAAAAGGCAAAGGGATCAGATCCAAAGGATGCTAACTCAAGACCAGCTGCAGTAATAACTCCAGTAAGCCCAACAACTGTAACAAATCCAAACCAGACAGTGGTAGATGGAAAGCCAGTAGCAAGTGTGGTAATTACACCTGGTAATTCAGATGCAACAGTAACAGTGGATGAAAGCAAACTTCCAAATGGGGTAACTTACGACCCAACAACAAAGACAATCTCTGGAACACCAAACGTAACAGATTGGGGTCCAAGTGAAGAAACTAGAAAATTTGATATACCAGTGGTAGTAACAAACCCAGACGGTTCAAAGACTACTAAGACTGTAGAAATCACTGTACAGAGAGATACTGATAGGGACGGAGATCCAGACGTAACAGACCCAGATGATGATGGTGACGGAGTAACAGATGTTGAAGAAAAGGCAAAGGGATCAAATCCAAAGGATGCTAACTCAAGACCAGCTGCAGTAGTTACACCAGTAGCACCAACAACAATCTTGAATCCAAAACAGACAGTGGTAGATAGAAAGCCAATAACAAGTGTAACAATTACACCAGGAAACCCAACGGCTACAGTAACAGTGGATGAAAGCAAGCTTCCTAACGGAGTTACATATGATCCAGTAACAAAGACAATATCTGGAACACCAAATGTAACAGATTGGACTGGTATGGAAGAGTTTAAGAAATTTGAAGTACCGGTTGTAGTTACAAATCCAGATGGCTCTAAGGTTACAAAAACTATTGAGATTAGAGTTGAGAGGGATACAGACGCTGATGGAATACCTGATGTTACCGACACAGATGATGATGGAGATGGTTATACAGATATAGATGAAAAGGCAAAGGGATCAAATCCGAAGGATGCAAACTCAGTACCAGGAACTGTAATAAGTCCAATAGCTGACCAGACGATAGTAGAAGGTAGACCAATAGCTGAAATTACAGTAACAACAGATAATCCTGCTGCTACAGTAACAGTTAAGGACCTACCAACAGGTGTAACATATGACCCATCTACAAAGAAGATAAGCGGAACACCACAGGTTAACAACTGGGGTCCAAACGAAGAAACAAGAGAAATTACAGTTACAGTAGAGGCTAAGGACCCAACAGGAAAGACTACAACAAAGAAGTTTAAGATAACAGTACAGAGAGACACTGATAGGGACGGAGATCCAGACGTAACAGATCCAGATGATGATGGAGATGGAGTAACAGATGTTGAAGAAAAGGCAAAGGGATCAAATCCAAAGGATGCTAACTCAAGACCAGCTGCAGTAATAACTCCAGTAAGTCCAACAACAATCTTGAATCCAAACCAGACAGTGGTAGATGGAAAGCCGGTAACAAGTGTAACAATTACACCAGGAAACCCAACAGCTACAGTAACAGTGGATGAAAGTAAGCTTCCTAACGGAGTTACATATGATCCAGTAACAAAGACAATCTCTGGAACACCAAACGTAACAGATTGGGGTCCAAGTGAAGAAACTAGAAAGTTTGATATACCAGTGGTAGTAACAAACCCGGACGGTTCAAAGACTACTAAGACTGTAGAAATCACTGTACAGAGAGACACTGATAGGGATGGAGATCCAGACGTAACAGATCCAGATGATGATGGTGACGGAGTAACAGATGTTGAAGAAAAGGCAAAGGGATCAAATCCAAAGGATGCTAACTCAAGACCAGCTGCAGTAATAACTCCAGTAAGTCCAACAACAATCTTGAATCCAAACCAGACAGTGGTAGATGGAAAGCCGGTAGCAAGTGTAACAATTACACCAGGAAACCCAACAGCTACAGTAACAGTGGATGAAAGTAAGCTTCCTAACGGAGTTACATATGATCCAGTAACAAAGACAATCAGTGGAACACCAAATGTAACAGATTGGGGTCCAAGTGAAGAAACTAGAAAGTTTGAGATACCAGTAGTAGTAACAAACCCAGACGGTTCAAAGACTACTAAGACTGTAGAAATCACTGTACAGAGAGACACTGACAGGGATGGAGATCCAGACGTAACAGATCCAGATGATGATGGAGATGGCTATACAGATATAGATGAAAAGGCGAAGGGATCAAATCCAAAGGATGCTAACTCAAGACCAGCTGCAGTAATCACTCCAGTAAGCCCAACAACTGTAACAAATCCAAATCAGACAGTGGTAGATGGAAAGCCGGTAACAAGTGTAACAATTACACCAGGAAACCCAACAGCTACAGTAACAGTGGATGAAAGTAAGCTTCCTAACGGAGTTACATATGATCCAGTAACAAAGACAATCTCTGGAACACCAAACGTAACAGATTGGGGTCCAAGTGAAGAAACTAGAAAGTTTGAGATACCAGTGGTAGTTACAAATCCAGACGGTTCAAAGACTACTAAGACTGTAGAAATCACTGTACAGAGGGATACTGACAGGGATGGAGATCCAGACGTAACAGATCCAGATGATGATGGAGATGGAGTAACAGATGTTGAAGAAAAGGCAAAGGGATCAAATCCAAAGGATCCAAACTCAAGACCAGCTGCAGTAATTACACCAGTAGCGCCAACAACAATCTTGAATCCAAACCAGACAGTTGTAGATGGAAAGCCGGTAACAAGTGTAACAATTACACCAGGAAACCCAACAGCTACAGTAACAGTGGATGAAAGTAAGCTTCCTAACGGAGTTACATATGATCCAGTAACAAAGACAATCTCTGGAACACCAAACGTAACAGATTGGGGTCCAAGTGAAGAAACTAGAAAGTTTGAGATACCAGTGGTAGTTACAAACCCAGATGGTTCAAAGACTACTAAGACTGTAGAAATCACTGTACAGAGGGATACTGACAGGGATGGAGATCCAGACGTAACAGATCCAGATGATGATGGAGATGGCTATACAGATGTAGATGAAAAGGCAAAGGGCACAGATCCGAAGGATGCAAACTCAGTACCAGGAACTGTAATAAGTCCAATAGCTGACCAGACGGTAGTAGAAGGTAGACCAATAGATGAAATTACAGTAACAACAGATAATCCTGCTGCTACAGTAACAGTTAAGGACCTACCAACAGGTGTAACATATGACCCATCTACAAAGAAGATAAGCGGAACACCACAGGTTAACAACTGGGGTCCAAACGAAGAAACAAGAGAAATTACAGTTACAGTAGAGGCTAAGGACCCAACAGGAAAGACTACAACAAAGAAGTTTAAGATAACAGTACAGAGGGATACTGATAGGGACGGAGATCCAGACGTAACAGATCCAGATGATGATGGTGACGGAGTAACAGATGTTGAAGAAAAGGCAAAGGGATCAAATCCAAAGGATGCCAACTCAAGACCAGCTGCAGTAATTACACCAGTAGCGCCAACAACAATCTTGAATCCAAACCAGACAGTTGTAGATGGAAAGCCGGTAACAAGTGTAACAATTACACCAGGAAACCCAACAGCTACAGTAACAGTGGATGAAAGTAAGCTTCCTAACGGAGTTACATATGATCCAGTAACAAAGACAATTTCTGGAACACCAAACGTAACAGATTGGGGTCCAAGTGAAGAAACTAGAAAGTTTGAGATACCAGTGGTAGTTACAAATCCAGACGGTTCAAAGACTACTAAGACTGTAGAAATCACTGTACAGAGAGACACTGACAGGGATGGAGATCCAGACGTAACAGATCCAGATGATGATGGAGATGGAGTTACAGATGTTGAAGAAAAGGCAAAGGGATCAAATCCAAAGGATGCTAACTCAAGACCAGCTGCAGTAATCACTCCAGTAAGCCCAACAACTGTAACAAATCCAAACCAGACTGTTATAGATGAAAAGCCAATAACTAACATAGTAATCACACCAGGAAACCCAGCAGCTAATGTAACAGTAGACAACAGTAAGCTACCAAACGGAGTAACTTACAACCCAACTACTAATACAGTTAGTGGTACACCAGACGTGACTGACTGGGGTCCAAGTGAAGAAACTAGAAAGTTTGAAGTGCCAGTAGTAGTTACAAATCCAGACGGATCAAAGGTAACTAAGGACATAGAAATAGTAGTACAGAGAGATACTGACAAGGATGGAGACCCAGATGTAACAGATCCAGATGATGATGGAGATGGTTATACTGATGCACAGGAAAAGACAAAGGGAACGGATCCAAAGAATTCAAACTCTAAGCCTTCAACTCCAGCAACTCCAACTAATCCTTCAAATCCTAACAGGCCAGGAACTGGTAATAAGCCTGATACTGGTAGAATTGCAGGTAAGGATAGGATAGATACAGCTATTGATATATCTAAGAAGTTCTTTGGTAAGTCTAAGACTGTTATAGTAGTAAGGAGCGACCTGTTCCCAGATTCAATGACTGCTTCAGTTTTAGCTAAGCTATTGAATGCCCCAATCCTTCTTAACCCAACAGACAAGCTTGATTCAAGAGTGGCTGAAGAAATTAAGAGATTAGGTGCAACAGAAATAATCATAGTCGGAGGTACAGATTCTATATCTGATAGAGTTAGAGAGGAATTAAAGGCCTTTGATGCTGATAAGGATGTAGAAAGAATAGCTGGTAAGGACAGGTATGGTACATCTGAGATGGTAGCTAGAAGGGTTATAGGTATTACAGGCAAGAAGAATACTGCAGTAGTAGCTTCAGGCCAGGTATTCCCAGATGCTCTATCAGTTGGTACATTTGCATCAAGAGATGGATATCCAATCCTACTAGTTAAGAAGGACCTAATTCCAAATCAGATTCAGAGGGTAATCAAAGACTAGACATAGACAAGGTATACATAGCAGGTGGTACAGATACTATATCTAAGGCTGCAGAAGCCAAGCTTCCAAAGGTAATTGAAAGAATGGCTGGTAAGAATAGATATGAAACATCAGTTGCCATAGCTAAGTCTAAGTTCCAGGGTAGCAAGGAAGCCTTCATAGCTTCAGGTCAGCAGTTTGCAGATGCTTTAGTAATATCGCCAATATCAGGTAAGTACAACCTACCAACATTATTGGTATCAACAAATGTAAACAGCAACAGGGAAGTTAAGAGGTATATCCAGGAGACTAAGATAGGCAGGCTAACAGCTATCGGTGGAGAAAGATATGTTCCATCAAGCATTATAGATAGCTTAACTAAATAGTAAATTGTAAAATTGCTAGAAACATCCAAATTTATAGGCAGGGTTCATATTCACATAAGTGGATATGAACCCTGCTTTATTATGTCAATGACCATTACATGTACAGAGTGAAAATAGCCAATAGTCGTACAAAAGAGATATTATATAAAATTAAAGGGTTGTATAATATTTAGCGTTGGTGAGAGAAAAAATTCTCTCCCAACGCTAAATTTCTTGCAAAAAAATAGGAACACACATCAAATCTCGTGTATAATTTAAATCGCGAAAAAAAATAATAAGGAGAAATGATATGTGTTCTAATGCTAGTATAACAGAAATCTTAGGAATTAACGATAAAAATTTAGTAATTTTAGGTAACGAAAAAGAAAACATTAAGGGGATAGAATATACAGTCTTAAGGGGAAAGCTTTCATATAGGCCAGCTTGCTGCCCTAAATGTGGTATAGTCAATGAAAATTATGACATAACTAAAAATGGGAGTCAGACCGTAAAAATACTTTTTAATAGGGTTAATACAAACCCTTTGATATTGATGGTTAAAAAGCAGAGGTTCTTCTGTAAACATTGCGAGTCAACATTTATGGCTAAAACACCTATCGTAGATAAGGGGTGCTTCATATCGAATGATGTTAAGAGGTCTATAGTTTTAAACCTATGTGAGACTAAGTCAATGGACCTGATTGCAAGAGAACACTGTGTATCCCCTACTAGTGTTGCCAGAATACTCCGTTTAACTGAAGATAGGAGAAGAAAAAATTATCTACCTAGGATTCTATCAATAGACGAATTCAAGTCAGTAAATACAGTTGATGCGTCTATGAGTGTAAATTTAACCGATTTAGAAGGCGGTCATATTTTTGATATCCTAGCGGATAGAAGGCAAAGATACCTCTTTGAGTATTTTAACTCCTATCCACTAAAGGCAAGAAAGATGGTTGAATATGTAACTACAGACATGTATAAGCCATATATTGATCTTGCCAAGAAGGTCTTTCCAAATGCCAATATTGTGGTCGATAAATTCCACATTGTACAGCTCTTGACGAGAGAGCTAAACAAGTTAAGAATAAATGAGATGAAGAAGCTTAATACCAGGTCTAGAGAGTATAAAATACTGAAGAGATACTGGAAAATACCACTTAGGAAGAACTGGGAATTAAACAGTATATATTTTTACAAGAACATACACTTTAAAAATATGACTAGTTCAGTTGACATATTAGACTACATGTTAGGAAAATTCCCTAATTTAAAAGAAGCCTATGATTTTTATCAAAACTTTCTATTAAGTATCTCGAAAAATGATGTGGCTATGCTTGAAGACATTCTAAATACTAGGACTGATAAAATACCGGTGTGTTTTAGGAAGAGTATAAAAACCCTTAAAAAGCTTAGAAAATATGTGGTAAATTCACTGAAATATGACTATACGAATGCTATGGTGGAGGGTAAGAATAATAAGATAAAGGTAATTAAAAGAGTATCCTACGGATATAGGAGCTTTAGAAATTTTAAGGCAAGGATAATGCTAATGGAAAGGTATAAAATACAAAAGGGCAACATCCATAGCTATAAGTTTGCTATGGATGCTGCCGCATAATTTAATAGATTTTATTGATTTAAATTATCACCAACGTTATTTGACATAGAGCCAATTAAAGGCTATAATAGATTAGAGATAGTTTATATATTACTTATATAATTTTTTTAACAAAAATAGGATTTTTTTCTTAAACATATTGTATAATCTTATGATATATAAAAAAATATAGCTATGATATAAATTTACATCTACAATATTTAAGAATTATATATGTAAATCTTAAAAAAATAGTAGGTTTTTTTGTTGATTTCATGTTATAATGAAAAAAATAATATAGAATGCCAAACAATTTTTGATTTGAAATAGTAAGAGCTCTTATGGCTTTATCCGTGAGATGGAGTCGATTTACCTGTGTAAAAAAAGTGTCTGATATATTTCAAACAATCTATAAAAATATTTAATCATTAAATATAAAATGGTTGATATTTGTGGGTTTGGTATTTTTGTAATATACATTTATAAAGTTTATATTATTTAATATGATATAAAACCAGTTTTAGGAGGTGGTATGGGAAAAGGCATGCAAAGGGCTTAAAAAGGAATTTTTAAAATAAGTAAAAAAAGAAAAGGAGAAGAGTAAGGTATGAAAAATTTAAGAAAAATTAGTGCTTTATTTATAGCACTGGCGATGGTATTGAGTGTAATATCATCACTATCCGGAGTAAGCGTAAAAGCAGCTGGCTCTACGGACGTTGTAATCCATAAGATTGTAATGGAAAAAACTGCAATGGATGCACATTTCAATTCTGAAAAATCTAAGAAGTTTGATGGTAACCAAATTGGTGCTAGTGATATAGGCACTTATTTTGGAGGAAATGCAAAAGAAGTTGCAGGAGTAGCTTTTGATGTTTACCAGAGGATTGATGCTAATGAAACAGGTGCTTTAAAAAATGATAATCCAATTTTTGGTGGAGTAGCAGATACAGATACTGGTAAGTTTTTCAAGAAGGTTCAGGGGCCATTGATAACAACAGCAAATGGTATAACAGCTGCAGGTCTAGCAGATGGTGTATATGTTATAGTTGAAAATAAGGCTGCTTCTACTTATACTGGAGCAAACAATGAAATACTATCAGAAGCTAAGGCAGTTCCAGCTAGATTAGTGCTTCCTGCAACTAACAGTGCTGGTAAGACATTTGGAACTGGAGCAGATGCCCTTCACATTTATCCAAAGAATACTGAAGAAAGCCAAAGATAGACAAGACTGTTGGAGATCTTGAAAATAAGTACATGTCAACTGAAATAGGCAAAACTGTAACTTGGTACCTACAGGCTACAGCTCCATCTGATATAAAGGACTACAAGAAGTTCATTTTATCAGATACATTCTCTAACTCACTAACTTATAAGGGTAATGTTCAGGTTAAATTTGGTACAGGTACTGACTTCACTACATATACAGCCCTAACTAAGGATACTGACTATACACTTACTGAAGCTGGTCAGACTGTTACAATAGCGCTTAAAGATGCTGGTATTGCTAAGTTAGCACCGGGTCAGAAGGTTATAGCTTCAGTTGATACAGTTATAAACAAAGATGCTGTGATGGGTCTAGAAATACCAAATAACTTCACTTTAGAATATGGACATGATCCTAACTCTACAGGTAAGAAAGAAAAGCTTCCAAAGGATGAAGAACCTAAGGTAGTTACTGGTGGTAAGAAGTTCAAGAAGGTTATAGAGGGCACTGACACAGCTCTTGAAGATGCAGTATTCAAACTACGTGATGATCAGACTGATGCAAAGTGGACAGCTGAATTAATCGAAGCAAATAAGGCTGCTATAGATGCAGGTCAGTTTGCTACAGAAAATGCTGGAGCATACACTGCTACTTCAGCAACTAATCAGCCAACAGCTGGACAGCCAATATACCTAAGATCAAAGTCTGATGGTACTTTTGAAATCAAGGGTCTAGAATTCTCAAGCTGGAAGAAGCAGAAGTGGAATGGTACAGCTATGGTAGATGGTGACCAGGTAACTCACAAGTGGAACCTTGTCGAAGTTAAGGCTCCTACTGACTATGCTATAAATACAACACCAGTAGATTTCACAGTAGATAAGACTTCTTATTTTGAGAATCCAACAATAGCTAGCCCAGTTGCTGCTGATCCACTAAAGGTTAACAATAAGAAGGTAACTATCCCACAGACTGGTGGTATAGGTACTGTAATATTCGCAGTAGTAGGTCTAGGACTTATGGGATTTGCTGCATATGCTATGAAGAGAAACTCTAAGGAAGACTAATTAATATAAAAAGCCGGAGGAAATTTTATGAAAAAGTACTTTAAAAACTTAATAAAGACAGCTTTCATATTTGTTCTAGGCTTTGTATTAACTCTATCAGTAGTTTCAGCTGATACGACAACTTCTGTCCAAGGGCCTGCAAATGGCAACCAAGTAAATTTCACCATCCACCTTGGTAGTAATTCATTTTCAGGAACAGCTAGCAATAAGAACTTTGAAAACAGGACCCTTTTGCTATGGAAGCTGGATACTCACCTAGTAGGTAGTCAAGAATCTATAGATAAACAAAAGTTAGAACTTGTAAAGAAGCTAGCAAATGTTAAAAATGAGGATTTGACTAAAAAATATGGTGAGCCTATAAAGACAGATAAGTCTGATAAGGATGGTCTGATTAAGCTCCTACTAAATAAGGACACTTCTTATTATGTTAGAGAAGACCTTTCAAGTGGAATAAAATCACCTTTAATCTCAAGCTTTGTCATAGTGGTAGAAAAGGTTTCGACAGGGAATGTTGATATATACAATAAGTATGTACGACCACCTAATCCATACACTCCACCTGGAAAAGAAATTCCACCAAAAAAGTTTGTGAAGGTAGATTATGATGACACTAGCAAGGTTCTTGAAGGTGCTATATTTAGGGTAGCTGTAAAACAGGGGGATACCTATAGGACTGTAATTAAAAAACATTTAACCTATGCAGTTATTTCGAATGAAAAGGGAGAATTCACTGTTGAAGGCCTTCCAAAGGGAACCTATTACCTAATAGAGACAAAGGCTCCAAGAGGATACCGTCAGCTAGCTAGTCCGATAGAATTTACTATTGACGACAACTCAGAGAATAACTTCACTGTTACACAGGTGAAAAACAAACTTGATGCAAATTATATCCCAATTAAACCACAAGATGGTGGAAACATAGTCTATAAATACTCAACTAATAAGATTGTGGTTCCGAAGACTGGTGACATAATGCTTCTACTATTAACTATAGGAGGAGGCTTACTAGCTATACTAGGACATCTAATCTTAAGGGATGAGAAAAATAGTTTTTACCCAAGTTTTTTTAGGAGGCTCTAGTGTCAGATTTGTTAGAAACAGAAAACAAAGTTGAAAATTCAAGTGAAACTACTAAAAATACAAATAAAAAAACAAGGAAGAGGAGAAAAAAGCAATGGCCATTTCTAGTAGTATTTATACTAGGGCTATTGGTAATGTCCTATCCCTTGGTATCACGCTTTTATTATAGGATAGAGTCTACACAGCAAGTTGAATACTTTGATGATGAAAAGAAAAAGCTAACAGAAGCAGAAGTAAGAAAAAGGATAGAGTTGGCCCATGCCTTCAATAAATCCTTAAACAATGTAATTTCAACTGATCCATATGTTAAAAAACGAATGGAAGCAGGAAGACTAGAATATGCCCGTATGCTTGAAATAAATGAGCTAATAGGGCATGTTGAAATACCTAAGATTGACACTGATATACCTATCTATGCAGGTACGGTAGAGGACGTCCTTCAAAAGGGCGCCGGTCATTTGGAAGGTACATCTCTTCCCGTTGGTGGCTCTAGTACCCATACAGTTATAACTGCTCATTCAGGGCTTCCGACTGCCAAGCTATTTACAGACCTTTCGAAATTAAAGGTTGGAGACAAGTTCTTTATACACAATCTGTCTCGAGTACTAGCCTATGAGGTCGACCAAATAAGAACTGTAGAGCCTTCAAACTTTAGTGATTTGCTTATAGTTCCCCACAAGGACTATGCAACCCTACTTACATGCACGCCTATAATGATCAATACACATAGGCTCCTGGTGAGAGGGCATAGGGTTCCATACAACCCACATGAGTTTGATTCCTTGAACAAGAAATAAGAAAATCTTCTGGCTCAAGGCACTAAGTTTTGTATTATTACTACTACTAATAATGCGATGGATATACAGGAAAATTAGAAGGAAGTCAAAAAAGGGCAAAGATATAGCTGAAAATTAAAAGTGAGCTTCAAACATAGGATAAGTAAAAAGTAAGTTTAAAAGCGATAGATAATTTTCAATAAGCAATATATAAACCACATATAGGGGCTGGAAGCCCGGTCCCATATGGGTTTATATCTGGGTGATAAGGGCTTATCACTCGGATATAAGCCTATATAAACAGTACAGAGTTTATTTAATTAGAGATAATAAAGTGATAATTACAGATATATTAATATAAAAAGTAGGGTGAGAATATGGGAAGAGCACTTAGGCAAAAAGATAAGAAGAGTCAAGGAAAAAATAGAATATTGAAGAAAACTATAAAAATAGGCAAACATGAGGTTGACCAAAAAATAGTTTTAGGGGTTGTATTTATCCTAGGCTTCTTGATAGCTGTATACCCCATTATTTCTCAGATGTACTACAGTGTCGAGTCTACCCAAGAGATTAAGGATTTCGATGAGAATAGGGAAAGGATGGCCAGGTCAGAGCTAAATAGGAAAATTGAGCTAGCCAAGGGCTATAATGCTTCTCTAAAACCAACTAATCTCAAGGATCCATACAAGAACAAGCAAAAAGAGGGTATAGCAGAATATGCTAGGATGCTCGAGGTTCACGAGAAGATAGGCTACGTAAGTATACCAAAGATAAGGCAAAAGTTACCTATCTACGCAGGGACAGCAGAAACTGTACTAGAAAAGGGAGCAGGCCATATGGAGGGAACATCACTTCCTGTTGGAGGTGCTAGTACCCATACAGTAATAACAGCACATAGGGGCCTACCAAGTGCCACTATGTTTAGACACCTAGATGAATTAAAGAGGGGTGACATTTTTTACATACACAATATAAGAGATGTGCTAGCATATAAGGTTGACAGGATTCTTACCGTAGAGCCTTCAAACTTTAAATATGTACTAGTTGATGCAGGATATGACAAGGCAACCCTACTTACATGTACGCCATATATGATAAACTCACACAGGCTACTGGTTACAGGACACAGGGTACCTTATGTACCACCTAAGAAGACAATAGATGAAGTTCCACCATTTGTATGGCTAAAGAACATATATGTCTTCATAGGAGTAATGATACTTTTGGCACTACTTATATTCGTTTTATTTAATAAGTGGTTGAAAAAGGATAAAGAAGAAAAAAATATAAAAATGAAAAAAGAACTTGAATAATTATGACACTTATGACACCGATAAGGTGGATTTAGTATAGATAAAAAAAATAAGTTAAAAAAAGTAAGTTAAAAAAATTTAAAAAGTGAAGTTAAAATGCAAGGCAAGAAATATAGTAATTATGGAAACAATAAATTTAACGGGATGAGAGGTATAAAATGTTGAGAGATTTTCTGAAAAAAACAATAACGATCTTGCTGGTCGTTATGATGATTACACAATATTTGCCGCACTCAGCAAGTGGTGAAGGTCTATCGGGAAGTGATATTTCCCAAAGAGGCATAAGCTCTATATGGCATGATCTATTTGGCTTTGGAGATGCGGAATCTAAATCTACGGAGTCTAAATCTACGGAGTCAAATGATGTAGAGGTAGATACTAATGAAAAAGCTAATTCTAATAATGATTCTGTAGAAACAGAAGATAAAAATGAACCTGCAGATCAAATAGAAATAGGAGAGCCAACAGACACTGTAGTTAGTGTTAGTGAAAAGGATGAATCTCTAACACCACTTTACCAGAACCTGATTATTGACGTATCGGATAATCTAGGTGGCAAGGTGAACGCAGTAGAATTCAAGCTAACTCAGACTAGTCCTAAGTCTAACGAAGCAAATGTTAGGACTGGTAAGACTATAAGAGGGAAGCTGGTATTCAATGGATTAGAGAAGGGCGAATACCTTCTTGAAACTAGTAAGAACTTGACTGGCTTTGACCAGACAAGGCTAAAGTATAAGGTAACTGTATCAGATGATGCCCGTATTAGTGTTACTGACCTATTAAACAATAGGGAAGCCAGTACTACTACAGGCAAGGAGTCTATAGTTAACAATAACCTAATCCTGTCTTTAGAGGCAAAGAAGACTTCTGGAAATATAATAAGTATACCTATTAGTATCCAGGCCCTAAAGAGGGATAAGTTAACAAGGCTAAGTCTATATGCTGACCTGAATGAGGCATTTGCTGACCAGACCTATAATATATCATCTGGTGAAGGAACATACAACTCAGGTAAGTACAAATTTACGGATATAAGTTTGATTCAAGTAACAAGTGGACAGCTAATATTAAGCTTAAGATAAAGGATGGAAAGCTTGATAAGGCAGATGTAAAGAAAATTTTTGAAAATATATATCTAGACAATGACGGAAAGAAAGTCAACATAACAAGCCCATTATTATACATGTCAGAAGTAGTAGAAAATACTAAGTTGAACGTAGACCTAATCAGGAAAGAGGAGCCAGAGGTTAAACCATATAAGAAGACTGAGCTACCAATATCTCCTAGAGCGCTTACAGGAAGTGCAATGTCTAAATCGGTTGACCTTGATGCTATTGATGAGCTTCCACCAGTAATGTTGGATTCTATTATAGAAGCAACTGTGAATAATGCTTTGGCTGCGTCTAATGGTAGTGAATTATCTGATTCAGATATTAGATTATTAGCAAGAAGTGCATCTTTGCCTGGTGAAAATGGCAAGGGAAAAGTTGTAATCAACAAGGTCGACAAGGCTAGTAATGCTCCATTGGAAGATGCGGTTTTTGAATTGCTTTCTAGTGATAAACAAACAGTAGTTCAAACTAAACCTCTGGGACAGATGGTAAGGTGAAGTTCGATAATATTAACCAAGGAACTTATTATATCAGGGAAGCTACTGCGCCTCTTGGTTATTTTAGGGATGATAACATATGGAAGTTAGTCGTTGATGGATCTGGTAATACACAAGTATATGATAAGAAAATAAGGTATCAAAGTGATGAGGTTAGTAAATATGTAGATGGTGGTATAAGTGGTCGTCAGGTATATACAAAGTCTAAAGTAGTCAAGGTTGATTATGAAAATGGAACATTTACTGTTGTATCATATATCAATATAGATGGTAATGTATATAGAAATAATTCATTGTTTTATGTATATCCGAAATCGTTATCTGAAGAGTCATCATCTGATGATGTAAATAATACAAATTTAATATTAGAATACGCTGTGGTAGATGCAAGCACTTTACCTAGTGAGGTACAAAATTATGATCAGTTACCAAGTTCTACATATAATGGTCTTGGCAATCCAGTAAAAGTAAGTAACCAATGGTTTAGGATACCGTTAAATGACGCCTTCAAAATTCCAGGTAAAGCTGCCATTATAAAGACTACTATGAATTTTGATAAAAACTCAAGTCATAATCTATCAACTGCGGTATGGTTTAGGGGATTTACGCCAACAAGGTATGATACTAACAAAATGGTTATGGTTGTGGAAAAAAATGATTATGTTCCTATGGAGAGTAGTGACCCGAGTGTATTTACTTTCAAGGCTCAAAACACTAAAGAGTTTGATGTGGTTGGAAGAATACAAATTGACAAGACTGATAAGACAGGAAATAAACTTGCTGGGGCAGTGTTTAAGTTGACAAAAAAAAATGATGCTAGTAAGGTTTTTGATGTTACTACGGCTGCAGGACAGTCTGCATATATAGATGATATACCACCAGGAACATATACTTTAAGAGAATCAACGCCTCCAAGTGGATATGTTTCGTCAACTGAAGTCTGGGATGTGACAGTCGATAAGAGAGGTAATTCAAGCATAACAAAAATAGGTACTGATCCGAACTCTACTGTTTCTTCAGTAGCTTATAATGGAAATAATGCTAATATGAGAAACCTAAACCCTTCTGTAGGGAGCTTAAATGTTCAAAATGATAGGGCTAAAATAAAGGTAAAGAAAGTCGATTTTAACTCTAGAACAACACCAATTGACGGTGCGGAATTTGAATTATATAAGGAGTCGGGGTCAGGTAAGGTTACTACTGGAAATAAGGCAACTACTGATGCTAGTGGTCTATTAGAGTTTGAAATTTTAGAAACCAATAAGGTATACTGGTTGAAGGAAACGAGTGTTCCTGAAGGTTATAAGATAGAAACAGAAGCAAATGGAACAGAAAAGTATTATGGTCCTTTTGCTGTAGACAGTAGTGGTGCAGTTAAGACTAGTCTTAGTGCAGGTGCCCAGGCAGTTCAGCAACCATTTGAAATAACAAACAAGAAGATAAATGAAAAGAACGCATTAACTATCAAGAAAGTTGATTCTAAGGCAACGAATATAACACTAGATGGTGCGGTATTTGAACTGTATAAGGAAAGTGGTGGAAACAAGGTAACTACAGCTAAAAAGGCTACATCAAATGCAAGTGGCGTAGCAGAGTTTGAAGGCTTGGAAGCTGGTAACGTATATTGGGTAAGAGAAGTAACTTCACCTGATGGCTATACAAAGGAAAGGCAAGTGATGGTTCAGATAAGTACTATGGCCCATTTGTAATAAATGCAAGGGGTATAATCAGGAATGGACAGGAAGCAACGGCTCAGAAGGTTGACCAACCTTATATAGTTACAAACAAAAAGGTTAATGAAAAGAATAAGCTTCTTCTTAAGAAGGTGGCTGATGATGCTTCAAAGACTCCGCTAGCGGATGCAGTGTTCGAACTATATAAAGATAATGGTGGAAATAAGGTGTCTACTGGAATTAAGACGAGTTCTTCATCAGACGGTACTTTTGAGTTTGAAGCTCTTGAAACGGGCAAACTGTATTGGTTGAAGGAAGTAACAGCACCAATCGGTTATGAAAAAGAAAAGGATGCGAGCGGCGACAAGTATTACGGACCTTTTGCAATAGATAACAAGGGTATAGCAAGAATAGGTCTAGGTACAGATGCTCAAAAGGCTGACCAACCATTTGAAATAAAAAATAAGAAGACTGACTCTAGAAAGGGTAAGTTTATAATAGAGAAGCAAGATAGTAAGGGGAATCCATTGGCTGGGGCAGAATTCAAGATATATTCAGCTGATGACAACTGGACAAACCTTCAGGAGCTAAGTGCTACAAACTACAAGCTTGAACTAAACCCAGCTAAGAACACATTTGCCTTCTCTGACCTAAAGAAGGGTAAATATGTTGTTAAAGAGTCGAAGGCACCAAATGGCTATATAGTATCAACTGAAGTATTGAAGATTGAGGTAATGGAGGATAGCCAGACTAAGATAGTAAATGCTGAAAACTTCAATAGAAGGGTTAGAAGGTCAGTAGATGGATTCGAAAGTAATTCTGTATCAATGGATGATCCTTCAAGAGGATCTAGTGGATTCTTCTCGCTTGCTGCAAGAGGCATATCAAGATTTATGTCAGCTGGTACAAGTGGGATAAATTCAACTACAAGAAATACTTTAGGTGCCGCAAGAGCACCGGGATCAACTAGGGACCCTGCTATAAGTCAGCTTGGATTAGAGCAACTTTATACAGAGAAGCCAGAGCCTACTGCTTACACAACAGATGGAGAGGGAGAATACCCAAGTCCTTTAGTTCAGTCAGATCCAACTGTAAGGAACTCAAATATACCACTTGATGGGTTACATTGGTATGAGTCTCTTTATACTAGGCCAAATTCTGGAAAGCCTGCAACAAACCTTCAGGTAGCTGGTGTAAATAAGTATGCTAGAGAGGCTAAGGATAATTCTGGTAAGACTATTGAAGGTGAATATGATATCAACCTAAAGACACAGGGTAATCTGGTAAACCCAGATGAAAATGTAGATATAATGCTTGTTTACGATAACTCTCAGTCCATGGCCGATACAGCACTTGATGCAAATGGTAATAGAACAAGAAGATTTGATGTGGCTAAAAAAGCAACTAAAGAATTTATAGAAAATGTTCTTAAGCCAGAAAATAATCCGGGTGGTCGTGTCAGGATGGGCCTAGTTACGTATGCTACAGATATATTTGATGGTGAGATTCATCAGTCTCCTTTTAATAGCTCAGTACAGAGGTTACCAAATTATACTTACGATAATTTCTCAAGTAATCCTAATGATATTATATCCAAATTACCTGTAAATGTTCCAGCTTTAATAAGTCCAGAACCATTCAACGGTGTATATCAGGGTATATATCATGGTGCACCTTATACATTCCATGCAGCATACAATACAAATGTTAAATGGACACATCTTGAAGCCTTTGGTGGTACATTCACATCAGGCGCTATGAAAAAGCTAGTGATATCTTAAATGACCCTAGTAAATCACCACCAGCAAACAAGAAGATTATATTACATATAACTGATGGTATGCCTACAATTTCCTTAAAGCTTAGTAAAGTAAATGGTGATGGAACAGTAGAATTTGAAAATGAAAATGTAAATGGTGAGACTAGGATAGCTAGGAAGGGTGACGGTAGTGACTACTCGCTTCCTGGAGAAAATTACTGGTATTTTGTATATGAGTGTAAATATGTAAAAAATGGCAGATATGAATATCAGCAATATATTTTCACTGGTACAGAGGCTGAAGTTAATGCAAAGATGAATGAGCTTAAGGTTGGAAAAGTAATAAACATTATGGATGACCAAGTAAACTACAGGGCTACGGTTACTAGACATGTAAGAACGTATTATAAAGTTAAAGATCCTGTAGAGGGTAAAAGAAGAAGATCACTACATGACAGCTATCTTGGAGATCCTTACTTCAATGAGTACGATAGAATATACAAGCTACATTCAGAATATAGTGCTAATGGCAGTCTAGTAAGAGATCATGGTATTGCAGCAAAAGGAATAGCTAAAAACTTAATATCCCAAGGTGTTGAAGTATTTAACTTGGCCGTGGAGATAGGTGACCCTTCTGCAATAAACCCACAGCATTCTCCGGTTTATGTTCAAGTTGAAGAGGGTAGGAATAAATATGATCCTAAATATTGTACAAGATTAATAGACAAGAAAGATGCAAATGATGTTATGTTGGGTATGTCATCCGATTCGAGCCACTACTATGATGTTAAAAAGGTTTCTGAATTGAAGAAAATTCTGGAAGATGTACAAAAAAGGGTTCCTCAAAGAACTATATACAAGGGGCAGACTACTGACCCAATGGGTGCAATGGTAGATTTGAAGCTTCCAACTACTTGGAAGAATGGTCTTACTAAGGAAACAGATGATAGTGGACAAGAAACTGGCTACTTTATGATCTATGATGGTACCAAGGCTGGGGCAAGCTTTCCGTCAGGCTTTAATTTTGCATTAACTGCATCTAATCCGGCTTTATTAAAAGATGTAAGAGTTTATTATAACCCTGACACTAGGACTATAAAGATGAACAATTATACTCTAGGTAAGGATGAGTGGATTAATTTAAGCTATAAGGTTAATCTTAGGACAACAGATCCTAATTATGAGGATAATAGGTATTATCCTACAAATGGCATAACAGAGTTACAGCCAAACACATATTTGATAGAAAGTGGAGATATCCTGTGCCGTCTGTAAAGGGACCGATGAATTCAATAAAGGTTGAAAAGAAATGGCAGGATGTAGATGGTAATACGATTACGGGTGCACCGATAAGAGTTAAGCTCCAGAGAAGGGCAAGACATAAAATCAATAATACTGTAATCATAGATTGGACCGATGCTAAGAAGACAGGAACAAATGATGTGATGTCATTACAACTTGATTCCAGTAGCGACTGGAAGGGTTCTTTCAAAAACCTATTAAAGTATGACACTCAATATACTTATGAATATAGGGTGGTAGAAGAAAACGTGCCGGAGGGCTTCACTTCTTCTATAGAACTAACTGATACTAATGGCAATGTAGTTAACAATGATGATGGTGTAAAAAACGGTGCGGGTTATGCAAAGATAACAAATACCAAGTCTACTAGAAATATTAAAGTCAAGAAAACTTGGAAGACTGATGAAAATACAGATGGAAAGTCTGTAACAGTCCACCTAAAGGCCTTTAAGGGTGATACCAACGCACCACTTAAGACTAGTGATTTGTCAGCAAGTGAACTAAATGCCATTAGAATTAGTGGTAGTACGAGTCCTGTAAGTATAAGTGGACAAGATGTGGTTATAACTACGAGTCTAAGCAAGGCTAACAATTGGGAGGCTATATTCGAAAACCTACCAACTAAGACTAAGGAAACTCCTACTTCTAAATCTCAACCAATTATATACCGTGTTGAAGAGGACCAGGTAGATGGCTATGAAGTAGACTACAACTATAGTGATGGAACTTTGGGACTAGTCAACTATAAGGTACCTAATCTAGGCTTTAAGAATGAAAAGAACAAGATTGAATTCATAAAGACTGATGAAAAGGGAAATGAAATAGCTGAAGCTGATCTGGCAGTTGCTAAATTCGTCTTGAAACGTACGGACGAACCTGGAAGTGCACCTATTAATGCGACAAGACAGGGTAGTAAGTTTATATTCGAAGGCTTAAGCCCAGGTACATATGAACTGTGGGAGGAAGTAGCTCCTAATAATTACGATAAACCAAATACTGCACTTACTAAGTTCGTGGTTGATCAAGACGGTAGAATAGGTACTCCAGTAGCACTGCATGTAATTAATTCTAGTACTACAGCTCCAGAGGACAAGTACCTGAAGGAGGATAATGGCTACAAGATCAAGAACTATAAGAAGGACATGAAGTTTAAGTTCGAAAAGGTTGCGCCTATAGGACCTAATTCAGTAACCGTACTTGCTAATGGTGAACTAAAGCTAGAACTGTATAAGGCAACGAGTACAAGTGATGAAAGTCAAAAAATAGATGGTGTATTTGCGAATTCTTATGACTTATCGCAACAAAGGCCAGAGACACCTTTCGTAGTTCCAATTACAAAGGATAAGGTTCCATCTGGTATATACTATATAAAGGAAACTCAGGCTCCTGCAGGCTATGCCATAGGTTCTGATAAGATATATATAGAGGTTGACTGGGATAATAGGACTATAAAACAAGTAGAAAATCCATTTGATCCAGCTAATAAGAGGGATGTTGGAGAAGCACTATATACAGAAGTTAATAATGGTGCTGGAGAGTGCTTGAATATCCTTAGAATAGTAAATAATAGGATAGAGTTACCAAGATCTGGTGGTATTGGACCTCATGTAATTTCACTTGCTGGTATAGGTATAATGTTGATGGCAGCATTTGTCTACAGAAAGAATATACTAGTCTCGTGATTAGGTAATATAAACAAAATATTAAGGCATACCTCGCATGATGATTTCATGCGGGGTCTTGCTGATTATAGTGGATATTAGATTAGAAGGTGAATTTATGAAAACTAAAAGGTTGATAGGTCACATCCTCATACTAGTAGGTATATGTATCCCCCTTCAGGCGTTTACCCAGATAAGCATTCGGGATATGTCTTCTGCAATGGAGTATAGGAAGTACCAAGAAGTCTATAGTAATGAAAGTTCTGACAAGTCTAAGAGTGGAGAGTCAAGTGCTTCATCCAATTCTGAGACTGTAAAAAAGGGCTTTGATAATTATAATAAGTCTGTGGTTGATGGTACAGGTCTGGTAGACCCTTTTGTGTCAGATGACTACAAGAGTGATTACCAGATAAAGGACTGGAAACCTGACCAGGTCTTTGGTTACCTTATAATGCCGTCAATAGATGTCAAGCTGCCAATTAGGCTTGACGCTACATATGACCACCTGGACAAGGGGGTTGCCCATGTTTATGGGACATCTCTTCCAACTGGTGGTAAGGATAGGCGTAGTGTAATAGCAGGTCATAGGGGTTGGTACAGGGGTATCATGCTACTCAATCTTGGCAAGGTAAAACCTGGTGACAAGGTCTTTATAGACAGGAATGGTAACCTAATGACATATGTGGTGAAGAATATAGAAATAATTAGCCCTTCTGAGTGGGAGAAACTAAAGCCAATAGAGGGTAAGGATATGTTGACTATATTGTCATGCCACCCAATTAGGCCACCAAGTCCATACAGGATGCTAGTCAACTGTGAAAGACAAGAGGAGCCAGTAAGAGAAAAGACCTCTGTTAGTAGTTCTGATATAAAGGCAATAGATGCCAAGCTAGAGACACAGGAGAAGAGATCAGTAAAGGTCAAGTACCTATTCTACCTGGCTACATTAGTAGGCTGGATTCTATTGATTTATAGGGTTTGGAAAATAGTAAAAGAATTTAGAAATAGCAAGAGATGCTAATACACTTAAATATCTAAAATTATAAATATCCTTGACAAGGTTTTCATAATATGATAGATTAAACTTGTAAGAAATGAATATAATCTTCAGGGCAGGGTGCAAGTCCCTACCGGCGGTAAAGCCCGCGAGCGCAAGCTGATTTGGTGAGATTCCAAAGCCGACAGTTAAAGTCTGGATGAAAGAAGATATTGTGTATATTTATGATACAAAAAATTGCTCTGAAATGTTTTTTAAACATTTCAGATTTTTTTTACAAGGACTAGTCTTGTTTTATGGTTTTTTTTGTGCCACAATATATACACTACTAAAGGATTTATGCCCTGGACTATATGTTCAGGGCTTTTTTTATGGGGGGATTCATATGGAAGAACAATATATGATGATGGCAATAGAGCTTGCCAAAAAGGCCTGTGGATACACCAACCCTAATCCTATGGTTGGGGCTGTAATAGTTAAGGATGGTCAGGTCTTAGGTAAGGGCTACCATACCAGGTGTGGTTGTCTACATGCAGAGAGGGAGGCCCTTGGGGACTGCCAGTCTAGAGGTGTAGATGTTAAAGGGGCAACTATGTATGTTACCTTGGAGCCCTGTTGCCACTATGGAAAGACTCCACCTTGTACCCAGGCCATAATAGAAAGTGGTATAAAGAAGGTAGTGGTGGGTTCGCTTGATCCAAATCCCAAGGTGGCAGGTCAGGGAATAAGGATACTCAGGGACCATGGCATAGAGGTTGTAACTGGAGTCCTTGAAGATGAATGTGATGACCTAAATGAGGTCTTCATGCACTATATAAGGGACAAAAAGCCCTTTGTAGTAATGAAGTATGCAATGACTGCTGATGGAAAGATAGCTACTAGGACAGGCAAGTCTCAGTGGATAACGGGTCCAGAAGCAAGGGGCCAGGTCCATAAGGACAGGCACAGGTACTCGGCCATTATGGTTGGTATAGGAACTGTCCTAGCAGACGATCCTACCTAAATTGCAGGCTAGAGGGTGGACTTAGCCCGACTAGGATAATATGCGACACACATTTGAGGATTCCTATGGGGTCTAATATAGTAGGGACAGCCAATAGCTATCCTACGATCATAGCAACAAGGTCAACTGATGGGGACAAGATAGCCAACCTAGAGAAGGCAGGCTGCCAGGTCCTAGTCCAGGAGGGACCGGGACCAGGTATAGACCTAGCAGACCTTATGGACAGGATAGGGGCTATGGGACTGGATTCAGTCCTACTAGAGGGGGGAGGCCAGCTGAACTGGTCAGCCCTTGAGGCAGGTATAGTGTCAAAAGTCCAGGTATATATAGGCAACAAGATCTTTGGTGGAAAGGATGCCAAGTCGCCAGTTGGAGGACATGGAGTTGACCTACCAGACCAGGCAAGGTCCTTGAGGCTTAAGAGTATAGAGGCCTTTGGTCCTGACCTACTGATAAACTACATTGTAGAAAATGAGGTGGTTGAGTGTTTACAGGAATAATAGAGGAAATAGGAAGTGTAAAGGCTATAGCAAGGGGGACCAATTCAGCAGTCCTGACCCTGTCAGCCAATAGGGTCCTAGAGGATGTCTGCCTGGGGGATAGTATTGCAGTAAATGGGGTTTGCCTAACTGTGACTTCCTTTAGTAAGGACCAGTTTACAGTTGATGTCATGCATGAGACCATGATCAGGTCATCCCTGGCTAGCCTAAAGACGGGATCGAGGGTAAACCTTGAAAGGGCCATGCAGGCTAATGGACGTTTTGGGGGTCATATAGTATCTGGTCACATCGATGGAACGGGCAAAATCCTATCTGTAAAGAAGGACGATAATGCGGTCTGGTACCAGATAGGCGCAGATGAGAAAATACTGAAGTACATCATTGAGAAGGGGTCTATAACTATAGATGGTATAAGCCTGACAGTGGCCAAGGTAAGTGATAGAGATTTTTCAGTATCCATAATTCCCCACACTCTGGCTAATACTATCCTGGCCTATAAGGGTCAGGGACATATAGTAAACCTGGAAAATGACTGTATAGGTAAGTATGTTGAAAGGCTGATGAGCTTCGGTAGCTTGGGTAGCAGGGAAGCAGACAAGCATGAAATAACAAGAGAATTTTTATTGAAAAATGGTTTTTAGGAGGATGAGATGTTTAAGCTTAACACAATTGAGGAAGTATTAGAAGACCTAAGACAGGGAAAGATGGTCTTGGTTACAGATGATGAAGACAGGGAAAATGAAGGTGACCTAATCTGTGCAGCAGAGTTTGCTACTACAGAAAATATTAACTTTATGGCTAGCTATGGAAAGGGGCTAATCTGTATGCCAATGAGTGCAGAATATTGCAAGAGGTTGGGCCTTGAGCAGATGGTGGTAAATAATACTGACAACCACGAAACAGCCTTTACAGTATCTATAGACCATGTTGATACAACTACAGGCATATCAGCAGTTGAGAGAGGCTTCACTGCTAGGGCCTGTGTAGCTGACGATGTAAAGCCAAGTGACTTCCGTAGACCTGGACATATGTTCCCCCTAAAGGCTAAGCCTAATGGTGTCTTAGAGAGAAATGGTCATACAGAGGCTACTGTTGACCTAATGAGACTAGCTGGCCTAAAGGAGTGTGGCCTTTGCTGTGAAATCATGAAGGAAGACGGAACTATGATGAGGAAGACAGACCTTATCGAAATGTCAAAGGAGTGGAACCTAAAATTTACTTCCATAAAGGCCCTACAGGAATACAGGAAAAAATACGATAAGCTAGTAGAGTGCTCTAGTAAGGTAAAGATGCCAACTAGGTTTGGAGATTTTACAGCCTATGCCTATATAAACAAGCTAAATGGTGAGCACCATGTAGCCCTAGTAAAGGGGGACATAGGTGACGGTAGAGACATACTTTGCAGGGTTCATTCTGAGTGCCTAACAGGTGATGTATTCGGTTCAATGAGGTGCGATTGTGGTAAGCAGTTTGAGGCTGCCATGGAGGCTGTAGAAAAAGAGGGTCGTGGAATAGTCCTATACATGAGGCAGGAGGGCCGTGGTATTGGCCTAGTAAACAAGCTAAAGGCCTATGCCCTACAGGACCAAGGGATGGATACCCTAGAAGCCAACCTAGCCCTAGGCTTTGAAGGAGATTTGAGGGAGTACTTTACAGGTGCCCAAATCCTAAAGGACCTAGGAGTAAAGACTATAAGGCTATTGACAAATAACCCAGACAAGGTATACCAACTATCAGACTATGGTATGGAAATTGTTGATAGAGTGCCAATAGAAATAAAGGCTACAGACCATGACAGGTTCTACCTACAGACTAAGAAGGACAAGATGGGTCATATACTTGAGATAGCAGAATAATTGTAGTAGGTAGAAAAAAACAAATAAGTATAGGTAAGATATAAAATATTGATTAAGAAGGACAAGTATAAGCATATATAAAGGGTTAGATTATAGCAAGACAAATATAAGCCTTAGATTAAATATTAGATTAAATATTAGATTAAATAAGACAAATATAAGCACAATATAATTTCAGAGTGAAAATAGGAGGAAAAAAATGAATTATATCCAAGGAAACTTAGTAGCAAAGGAAGTAAAGATAGGAATAGTAGCGGGTCGTTTTAATGAGTTTATTACATCAAAGTTGCTTTCAGGTGCCCAGGATGCCCTAGTAAGACATGATGTGAAGGATGACAATATAGATGTGGCCTGGGTACCAGGTGCCTTTGAAATACCCCTAATAGCTGATAAGATGGCCAAGTCTGGTAAGTATGATGCAGTGATCTGCCTAGGAGCAGTAATCAGGGGTAACACTAGCCACTATGACTATGTATGCAGCGAAGTTTCAAAGGGTATAGCCCATGTATCACTTGAAAGTGGAATCCCTGTAATGTTTGGTGTAGTGACTACAGAAAATATAGAACAGGCTATAGAAAGGGCAGGAACAAAGGCAGGCAACAAGGGCTTTGACGTTGCAGTTGGAGCAATTGAAATGATCAACCTTATAAAAAATCTATAGGGTTTGGATAAATTATATAAATTTTGAATATAGTATATAGAATTTGGATAAAGTATATAGAATTAAGCTTATAAATTAAGGTATATAAAATATATTAAAATAGGTCTAGTTTAGTCTTGTAAATAGCTGAACTAGGCCTATTTTTGATTAAGCTATCCAATAAAAATAATACCTACAAAATGACAGAAAGACCAAAATATGATAATATTAATAATAGGGGTAGTATAGATAAAATACTATAATTAACCCCTTGGTTGGATGCTATTGAACAATTATGTAAGGTTTGGAAAGAAGGATGCATATGAAAGCTAAGATTGAAGAAGTATGCGGAGTCAAGGTATTCGAGGGTATATCTGATGAAAGTTTAAATAGGATACTAGTCTGTGGTGATATTGTGGACTTAAAGAAAAATGCTTGTTTATACCATGATAGACAGGACCTATATTATGTGTATTTTTTGCTAGAGGGTAAGGTTACCCTTGTGAAGCCTAATGAAAATGGAGAGAGCAAGGTTGTCTTTATCTTAAATCCAGGCGACACGATCAACCAGCCTGTTATGAGAAATAATACATCAGCCGTTGAGTGCTGGGGCTTTGAGAGATCAAGGATACTGAGGGTTGGCTTTGATGATTTTGATGAAATAATGTCCAAGGACTATTTATTGGCAAGAAACTGCATGGCCTATATGGAAAATAGGATAAGGAGGCTATATAGGCAGCTTAAAAACTCAGTGACTATAAATATAGAAAAGAGGCTAGCTGCTAAGCTGGTGAGGTTGGGACTAGACTATGGTAGCAAGATCGATGGCTCGTGTATGACCATGATAGACCTAAATCTGACGGTTACCTACCTGGCTAAGATGTTGGGATGTCAGAGGGAGTCAGTATCTAGGGCTATGAAGTCCTTAACCAATAGGGGTATAGTTGAGCTAGATGGAAGGAAGATAAGTGTGGATATAGATAAAGCCAGAAGATTCTTTAAGGCATGATAGTAAATATCATTTGCAGACAAGCAATACTAATGATTTTCATAAAAGAATAAAAAAATTTGACAATTTGATAATTTATAGGGAAACTGTGACTTATGTTACAGTTTTTTTTTTATCAAACTGCTATTATTGAATTATCAATTATTATATCAATTGACAAAGCCCCGTCTTTGTCCTTAAATTAAAAATTTAGAATAATTTTCTAGAGGAGGTAAGTTGCATGAAATTAGAGTTAAATCTCGAATCGTTTGACAAGGGGTTGGAAGTCCTAAGCAAGGAATATAGGATATTCGCTCCAAAGGCTTTCCCTCAGAGGGGAACTTACTCAGATACAGATGTTGTTAAGTATTCAGTAGTTAGTTCCTTTGATGAAATGGTGTGGGATAGAAAGTCAAATTTTTCACCAAAAGAGACTTTTTTACCTATTAATGAGGTCTTATTCTACTTTACTGAGAGCGAATTCAGAGAGTCTTCAATCGATGATAGGAAGACGCTTGTATTCCTTAGGGCTTGTGACCTAAACGCTGTTAAGAGGGTAGACCAGATTTATCTTGGAAATGGAGAGGAAGAGGACTACTATTACAAGAGGAACAGGGAAAAGGTTAAGTTTGTCTTGGTTGGATGTCAGGAATCATATAGAAACTGCTTCTGTGTAAGCATGGATTCAAATAGGGCTGATGACTACCATGCTGCCATGAACATAAGGGATGGCAAGATTTTCCTAGATATAAGGGATGAAGACCTAAATGTGTTCGAGGGAAGTCCAACAGACTTTGAGCTTGATTATGTGAAGGAAAACCTATTTAAGGTGAATGTGCCTGATAAGGTTGACTTCAACCATATGAAGGACCACAAGATGTGGGATGAGTACGATGCTAGGTGTATTGCCTGTGGTAGGTGCAACTTTACCTGTCCAACTTGTACTTGCTACTCTATGCAGGATATTTTCTATAGGGAAAATGAAAATGTAGGTGAGAGAAGAAGGGTATGGGCATCATGTCAGGTTGACGGATATACTAGTATAGCTGGTGGACATTCCTTCAGAGAAAGCATGGCCAGAGGATGAGGTTCAAGTCTATGCACAAGATACATGACTTCAAGGAAAGATTTGGCTACAATATGTGCGTAGGATGTGGCAGATGTGATGATGCCTGTCCACAGTATATTTCATTCTCAGAGGCTATAGACAAGGTATCAAAGGCCATGAGCGAAAAAGATTTGGAAAAGTAGGAGGTCATTATGTGTAATAGTAAAAACCCATATATACCAGTAGCAAGTGAAATACTTGAAATAATAAAGCATACTGACAAGGAGTGGACTTTTAGGACTAAGACTGATACTAGCAAGGTAAAGCCAGGCCAGTTCTATGAGATATCCCTTCCAAGGTACGGTGAATCACCAATATCTGTATCAGGTATTGGGCCAAACTATGTAGACCTTACTATCAGAAACGTAGGTAAGGTTACAGGTGTAATCTTCGGCTACAAGCCAGGAGACAAGCTATTATTAAGAGGACCTTATGGTAATGGCTTTGATATTAATGAATATAAGGGAAGGGACCTAGTTGTAGTAGCAGGTGGTTCTGCCCTAGCTCCTGTAAGGGGTATAATTGAATATGTATATGACCACAAGGAAGAATTTAAGTCCTTCAAACTAATCGTAGGATTCAAGTCACCAGCAGATGTACTATTTGCAAAGGACCTTGAAAAGTGGGCTGAAAGGCTGGATATCCTAGTGACAGTTGATGGTGCAGAAGAGGGCTATACAGGTAATATAGGCCTGGTAACAAAGTATATACCAGAATTAAACATAGATATTGACCAGGCATCTGCAGTGGTTGTTGGACCACCTATGATGATGAAGTTTGCAGTTGCAGAATTTGAAACTAAATATGGCCGAGTCTAATATTTGGGTTTCATACGAAAGAAGAATGCACTGTGGTATAGGTAAGTGTGGTCATTGTAAGATGGATTCAACATATATCTGTCTAGATGGTCCAGTATTTAGCTATGATTTTGCTAAGAACTTAGCAGACTAGGAGGTAGAGTCATGATTAGAGATTTGAATACTAAAAAGGTGATGAAAAATGCCTTTAGAATAACTAAGCACAAGTATCAGACATCTTTGAGAGTCAGGGTTCCAGGTGGTTTGATAGACCCTGAATCACTAATGACAGTGTCTAAGATTTCATCTGAATACGGAGACGGTCAGATACATATAACTACTAGACAAGGATTTGAAATACTTGGTATAGCTATGGAGGATATGGGTCAGGTAAACCAGATGATCCAGCCTGTAATTGAAAAGCTTGACATCAACCAGGATGAAAAGGGAACAGGTTATGGGGCAGCAGGAACTAGAAATGTATCTGCCTGTGTTGGCAACAAGGTCTGTCCAAAGGCTCAGTACAATACTACTAAATTTGCCAAGAGAGTAGAAAAGGCGATATTCCCTCATGACCTACACTTTAAAGTAGCCCTAACAGGGTGTCCAAATGACTGTATAAAGGCAAGAATGCACGACTTTGGTATAATCGGTACTTGCCTACCTGAATACGAAATGGATAGGTGTGTAACTTGCATGGCTTGTGTAAATAAGTGTAAGTCATATTCAGTAGGGGCCCTAAGGTGTGAAAACAACAAGATAATTAGAAATGAAGAAAAGTGCATAGGCTGTGGTGAATGCGTACTTAACTGTCCCATGAATGCCTGGACAAGAAGCCCTAAAAAGTACTACAAGCTGATGATAATGGGTAGAACAGGTAAGAAATCCTAGGCTAGCTGAAGACTGGTTGAGGTGGGTTGATGAAGATTCTATAGTTAAGATAATAGTAAATACTTATGACTATGTTAAGGAGTATATTGATCCAAAAGCACCAGGTGGTAAGGAACATATAGGCTACATAATTGATAGGACTGGCTTCCAGGAATACAGAAAGTGGGCCCTAAAGGATGTTAACCTACCAGAAGAAACAATAGAAAACAAGAACGTATATTGGGGTGGACCAAAATACTATTAGGAATCGGTTTTTAATAGGGGATAAGGTATTCGAATATATTTATAGTAAATGAGTTCTCCTTATGGTAACATAATAAGGGGGGCTTGTTTACAAGCATTGATTTTGAATTATATATTAGTGATGTTTTGGAGGTAATTATGTACGATGAAACAATCGGTAAGCTGACGGGTGCATCTAAGAAAAAGCTTGGTGTTTTGAATGATAGTACGTTCAAGTACCTGGTATCATCTGCTTTTGCGGGTGCCTTTATAGGAGTAGGTATACTTCTAGCATTTACAGTAGGTGGCCTAATGACTGCTGGTGGTAGTCCAGCTACAAAGATTTTGATGGGTGTATCATTCTCAGTAGCATTGAGCTTGGTAATATTCACAGGTACAGACCTATTTACAGGTAACAACCTTGTAATGACAGTTGGATACCTGAACAAGGCCGTTTCTATGAAGGACCTAGTGAGGGTCTGGGTAGTTTCTTATATAGGTAACTTTATAGGTGCTATTATACTAAGTGTAATATTTGTATATACAGGCCTAGTAGACAAGGGACCTGTTATGGAATTCTTTGCAAGTTCAGCTGTTGCTAAGGCAGCACCATCATTTATGGCCCTATTTATGAGGGGCGTACTTTGTAACTTCTTGGTTTGTCTAGCAGTAATGATATCTTTCAGGACTGAAAATGATGCAGCTAAGCTAATAATGATCACTATGTGCCTATTTGCCTTTATAACATCCGGCTTTGAACATAGTATTGCCAATATGACAGTATACAGCGTGGGACTAATCTCTAAGTCTATTACAGGTGTAACTATGGGTCAGCTAGTAGCCAACCTAGTGCCAGTTACCCTAGGTAATATAGTTGGTGGTGGTCTTATCATGGGTGGAGGCTTCTTTGCCCTAAGGTCAGGTAAGTAATTAATAAGTACTCTACACTACAACATAATGTTTTTTTGGAGGAGCGAGATACATAAATCTTGCTCTTTCATTTTTATGCAATATAATAAAATATTGTATTAACTAAAAGTATATATACAAATAATTGATCAAATCAAAAGGTCTATGGTTTTAATAACATAGGCCTTTTTGGTGTGAAGAATCTTCTATAATATAAAAAGCTTGACCTTATATATCGAGGTATGATATATTATATATAACGAAGTACGATATATAGAGCTTAGATATAAACAGTAAGTCAAATGATAAATATTAAGTGGAGGGCAAAAATGGATTCTAAGTTGAAGAGGATTTATATACCTATGTCTGAGACGGCCTTTTATATTTTGTTTTACCTGCAAGGTCCAAACCACGGTTATGGCATAGGTCAGGAGGTCAAGCAGGTTACAAATAATGAGGTAACTATTAGTCCAGGGACTATGTATGGAACCCTGTCTAAGATGGAAAAGGATGGACTAATAGTCTTCGATAGGGAAGAGAATAAGAGGAAAATATATCAGATTACAGACCTGGGTAGGCAAATACTGGAAATAGAGTTAAAGAGGATAAAAAGACTATACAAGACTAGTATAGGGGAGGTTTAAAATGGCTGACTACAAGACAAAAATTAGATTTTTTACAATAGCAGACTACGAAAATGCACAAGCCTGGCTTGAAGACCAACGTAGGCAGGGTTGGAAGCTTAAAAATATGATTCCTCCTTGTTTCTTTAAATTTGAGAAGGTAGAACCAGAGGAAGTGGTCTACCAGCTAGACTATAAGAATCAAAGGGTTACAGGAGAGTATTTACAGATGTTTAGAGACTATGGTTGGGAATACTCTGGTTCATGTATGGGTTGGAACTATTTTTCAAAGCCTAAGTCACAGATAGAAAACGAGAGTGAGATGGAGATTTTTTCTGATTCAGAGTCAAAGATAGAGATGATTAACCATATATTTAAGACAAGGATACTCCCACTAGTTATTGTGTTCTGTGTCATTATAGTACCGAACTTAATGAGTATTTTATCTTCAGGAAATGGCCCTAGGGATCCCTTATTTATAATTACACTAATGATATTTGCCCTATATATCTACATATTTTTACACTGTGGTCTAAAATTAAAGAAAATTAAGAATAAATTGAAATAAATATAGGTCAGGTGGGTATATATCTTTTAAGGCAGTGGAAGGCTAAACTAAGGTCATGTTTTACTGCTTGAAAAGTCCTATGACTAATGATAAAATTAATTATAGGATAGTGATATTCAAAAGAAAAATATTATTTTATGAGGAGAAAAGATATGTTAGAAGTTGGATTAAAGGGTGTTGAAAAAACGGTTGTAGATAAGACAAATACAGCAGCGGCTATTGGTAGTGGTGGACTAGAGGTATTCTCTACACCAAGCATGATATCTCTTATGGAGTGTACTTGTAAACTTTGCGCCCAGGAGCACCTTGAAGAAGGTCTAGGAACAGTTGGTATATCTATATCAACAAACCATAAGGCGGCTACACCAATAGGCATGGAGGTTACTTGTGAGTGTGAACTAGTTGAAATCGATAGGTCTAGACTTGTTTTCAAGGTTAGGTGCTATGATGAATTAGAAGAAATCGGTGTTGGTACACATGAAAGGTTCATCGTTGATAATGCTAAGTTCCTAGCTAATGTTGATGCAAAGATAGAAAGAGCTAAGAATAAATAAGACTAATAATAAGAGGATTAGAGCTTCTATATAAATAAAAGAGCTATAGGTCTACCAATAATAGGCAGGCCATAGCTCTTTTTATTATCTTAATCATAGGGACTTCCTTATTCAAAGTCCTTGTACATAAGTGATGGCTGAATACCTGTATTATTCTGGTACTTGCCACTCTTGTATAGGTCATATTCGCCATGTATATCATGGTAGTAAATCTGACAAATCTGCGTATTTGGATATATCTTTATAGGCTGGACACAGAAAATCTCAAGAGTCCAGTAGCCAGCAAAGCCGATATCACCGAAGCCTGCAGTAACGTGGATAAATAGGCCCAGTCTACCTGTTGAAGACCTTCCCTCTAGCATAGGTACAAATTTTTCGGTCTTAGTAAATTCATTTGTCCTGCCTAGGTAAAGCTTGTTTGGTTCAAGAACCAGACCCTCTTCTGGTATTTTGATTAGCCTAGTTTCATTTGGTATCTTCATATCCAAAAGATCATTTTCATATACCAAAAGCTCATCACTTAGGGTAAGATTATAGCTATTTGGGTTTACCCTAGACTTGTCGAAGGGTTCTATTATTATATCTTTAGATTCTATATTTTTTAATATTTCCTTACCAGATAAAATCATTGCTATCTCCTTTCAAAAAAAGAATACTACCTGTATTTTAGCACAAAAAGTAGTATAAATAAATCATTTAAATAAAAGTATCCTATATTTTTCACTTATTGAGCCTGATTGTAGTATAATTAATTCATGAGAAATTTTTGGAGGTTATATTATGGATATTAAAACACTTTACAATAGGGTCATAGGTGGACACCTAATAACGAGAGAAGAAGCCCTATTTTTATATAAAGAGGATCTAGGAGACCTGACTAGGTATGCGGATATGATTAGAGACTACTTTTGTGGCAACCAGTTCGATATGTGTACAATTATAAATGGCAAGAGCGGACTCTGTTCAGAAAACTGTAAGTTTTGTGCCCAGTCAAGCCACTATAATACAGGCTCTAAGGTTTATTCACTTTTGTCTGAGGAAGAGATTCTTGCAGATGCCAAGAAGAATGCTGACCAGGGTGTCATGAGGTATTCAATAGTAACTGCTGGCAGGAGCTTGTCTGACGGGGAGGTAGATAGGATGTGCCATATAATTAGGAGGATCAAGGAAGAGGTTCATATTTCTGTATGTGTATCCTTTGGACTTTTGAAGGAGGACCAGTTTAGGAGACTCAAAGAGGCTGGTGCAGAGAGGGTTCACAACAACCTAGAGGCATCAGAAAACTTCTTTCCATCTGTCTGTACAAGTCATAGCTTCTCGGACAAGGTCCAGGCCATAAGGGCAGCCCAGGCTGCAGGTTTGGATGTCTGTAGTGGTGGAATAATGGGTCTAGGTGAGGGTATAGAGGACCGTATTGACATGGCTCTTAGCCTAAGAGACCTAGGAATTGAGAGTATACCTGTCAATATGCTAAATCCGATACCTGGAACACCTATGGAAAAGTATGAAAGCCTTGATGAAAAAGAAATGCAGAGGATAATTGCTGTTTATAGGTTTATCCTACCTAAGGCCTTTATAAGACTAGCAGGTGGTAGGGGCTTAATGCGTGACAAGGGCAAGGCCTGCTTTATGTCTGGTGCCAATGCAGCCATATCAGGAGATATGTTGACTACTGCGGGAATTACTGTAGACAAGGACAAGAAGCTTTTAGAGGAATTAGATTACATGATAAAACCTTTATAGTTATAGAGGAAAGGGTCCAGATATGGTATACTAAAAGGTAATTGATATATAATTGATAAATAACTTAAATAATTGATAAGAAGCTTAAATGATTGTAAAAAAAACAAGAAGTGTATGTTTGGAGGTAGTAGATGAAGTTGATTGTGGGTACTAGGGGAAGTGCCTTGGCTCTTGCACAGACCGACAGTATAATCAATCTAGTTTTAGAAAAATTTCCAGACCTGGAGATAGAAAAGAAGATTATAAAGACAAAGGGTGACAAGATTCTTGATAAGTCCTTGGACAAGATTGGTGATAAGGGCTTGTTTGTAAGTGAAATAGAGAGGGAGCTCCTGGAAGGGACTATAGATTTTGCAGTGCATAGCCTGAAGGATATGCCTACAAAAATGAGTCCTGGATTGAAGCTGGCACAGACTCCTCCAAGGCAAGACCCTAGGGATGTCCTAGTGATAAATCCTAAGCACCAGGTCAGGCATGAAGACTTAGGGAAATGGTTGAGGTCTAGCCAGGGCCTAAAAATTGGTACTGGTAGCAAGCGTAGGACCAGCCAGCTGAAGAAAATAAACGAATCAATCCAGGAAGTAATGATAAGGGGCAATATTGGGACTAGACTAGAAAAGCTAGTCAGTCAAGACCTAGATGCGATTGTCTTGGCTACTGCAGGTATAAACCGACTTGGACTTGAAGACCTAAAGCTATATCATTTTTCCTATGATGAGATGATACCAGCCTGTGGTCAGGGTGCTCTTGCTATAGAGGTCAGGTCAAATGATGAAAATATGGATAGGATATTTGACTTTTTGGCTGATGAAATAGCCTGTATGGAGATAGAGGCTGAAAGGACCTTTTTGGAGGTCATAAATGGAGGTTGTCATGTACCTGTAGGGGCAATTGTTAGGAAGAGTAATGACAGTTGGATCTTGATGGGCATGTATGGCAAGGAGGATTGTTCTTCTATTGTGTATGGCCAGATGAGTTTTGAGCCAAGTCTTGAGGATGCAAAAAGAGCTGGTAGGGACCTGGCAATGGACCTGGTAAAAAGCTTGGAGAACCAAGAAAGATAAGATATTAGATGTGTTGATATAAGGAAGGAAATTATGAATAAGGGAAAAGTGTACCTAGTTGGGGCAGGTCCTGGTGACTACGGTCTGATAACCCTGAAGGGTTTAGACTGTATAGCAAAGGCAGACATAATTATATACGATAGACTGGTAAACAGAGACCTATTGAAAAATGCCAAGCCTGGCTGTGAATTTATATATGTTGGCAAGAAGTCCAGTAACCATATAATGGCCCAGGATAAGATCAATGAGACTATTGCTGAAAATGCAGCATGTGGTAAAATTGTTGTAAGGCTAAAGGGGGGAGACCCCTTTGTATTTGGCAGGGGTGGCGAAGAGGCCGAGGTCCTTTATGACCAGGGCATAGATTTTGAAATAGTGCCAGGTGTAACTTCTTCTATAGGAGGCTTGGCCTATGCAGGTATACCTGTAACCCACAGGGATTTTGCATCATCATTTCACGTTGTGACTGGCCATGCCAAAAAGGATGATAGCTTAGACATCAATTGGGATTCCCTAGCCAGAGAAAAGGGAACAGTTGTATTCTTGATGGGTATCGGTAATATCAAGCATATTACTGAAATGTTGGTAACTCATGGTAGGGACCCAAAGACGCCAGTTGCCTTTGTGTCTAATGCTACCAATTACAGGCAGAGGACTGTCAAGACTAGTCTTGAAGATGCATATGACTGTGTCCGGAGGGAAGAAATCAAGGCTCCTAGCCTATTTGTAGTAGGTGGAGTGGTAGGCCTGTCTGACAAGCTTGGCTTTTATGAGAGAAAACCCCTATTTGGCAAGACTATAATGGTGACAAGGACTAGGAAGAAAAATAGTGATTTAAGGCAGAAGATAGATGAATTAGGTGGTAAGACCTTTGAACTACCAACTATAGATATAAAGGACAAGGAAAATGTGGGCAGGATCCTACTTGAAAGGCTGAAAAGAAAGACGTATAGTCATATAGCCTTTACTAGTCACAATAGCGTGGATATATTCTTTAAAAGCCTAATTAAGGAGGGTTATGATTTTAGAGGGCTAGCAGGCTTTAGGATAGCCAGTGTTGGTAGTGCAACTAGCAGGGCCATCCGTAAGTATGGCTTCATAGCCGATATAGAGAGTAGCCAGTCTACAGGTCAGGACCTAGCAAAGTTAATCCTTAAGGATATAAGAGAGGGTGGTTTTGATAGTCCATCAGTCCTATTTCCATGTTCTGAGATAGCTAGCAGGGTGATGGAAGGGGTTATGGAATCAGGCCAGGTTGACCTTGATAGGGTAGACCTTTATACGAATACTGTAAATATGGGTATCAAGGATGAGCTATTGGATATTTGAAGAAGGAAGATATAGATTATATCACCTTTACTAGCTCATCTACAGTCAAGTACCTAGTTGAGATACTTGGTGAAGACAAGGACCTGATAAAAGATATAAGGAAGGTTTCAATTGGCAGTGTAACTAGCCAGACCATAAGGGACCTTGGCTTTGACTTGGATATAGAAGCAGACCAGGCCAGTATAGATTCCATGATTTTGGCTATCCTAGAGGACGTTAATAAGTAAGTCTTGTGCTTTAGCATATGCGCCCTCAGTTGGGATGATTTTTATTAAGTGAAAAATATAAGGAGAAATAGATGATAAAGAGACCGAGACGTTTAAGAGTAAGTGGTATAATGAGAGATTTGGTAAGGGAAACTAGGCTTGATATGAAGACCTTAGTATACCCCTTGTTTATTGTCGAGGGACAAGGGATCAAGAATGAAATCAAGTCTATGCCAGGTGTATATCATTTTTCTATAGATATGCTTGAGGATGAAATTGAAGATATTTTAAGGCATGGTATACAGAATATCATGGTATTTGGCGTAACACACGACAAGGATGCCTGTGCGAGCTCTGGCTTTGCAGAGGATGGTATAGTCCAGAGGGCTGTAAGGAAGATAAAGTCCTTTGAAAAGAGTCTAAATGTAATTACAGACGTTTGTATGTGTGAATATACTGACCATGGTCACTGTGGAATCTTGGATGAAAGCGGCTATGTAGACAATGACAAGAGCCTAGCAGTACTAGCCAGGATAGCCCTAAGTCATGCCCAGGCAGGGGCAGATATGGTGGCCCCATCTGATATGATGGACGGTAGGGTAGGAGCTATTAGGAGGATACTTGATGAACATGGTTTTGTGAATGTAGGAATTATGGCCTATAGTGCAAAGTTTGCATCAAACTTCTACGGACCATTTAGGGATGCTGCTGATTCAGCGCCAGCCTTTGGTGATAGGAAGACCTACCAGATGGATCCAGCCAACTTTAGGGAGGCCATGCTGGAATGTGCCTATGATATAGAAGAAGGAGCAGATATGGTAATGGTTAAGCCGGCCCTGGCCTATTTGGATGTAATCAAGGGGGCTAGAGAAAGATTTGATGTACCTATTGTAGCCTACAATGTGAGTGGTGAATATTCTATGATAAAATTTGCCATCAGCCAGGGTCTTCTAAATGAAGAGGCCATGTATGAGGCTGTAATGTCTATAAAGAGGGCAGGTGCAGATATTATTATCACATATTTTGCCAAGGACCTATCAAAGTATATTGGTAGATACTAAGTTCAAAATATAAATTAAAACGACCGCTAAGGAGTTAAAATTCCTATGTGGTCGTTATTTTAATGGAGAGGTATATAGCTTGTAAATAATTATTTTTCCTTCTAATAAATGACCTCTTAATAGTATTGGTATTTATCGGAGTTTTTGTATATAATATATATGAGAAAGTATGTGTAAGAGGAGGTAGCTATGTTTTTTCCAGTAATGGTAGATTTATCAGCCATGGAGGTCTTGGTTGTGGGCGGTGGAAGAATTGCCTATAGGAAGGTCAAGAAACTCCTAGATTTTGGTGGCAGGGTCAAGGTGATTGCCCCTGAATTTTGTAAAGACCTTTATTCCCTGGCCAAGTACTTGAATTATGAAGAAAGGCTGATAATGATAAGTAGACCCTTTGAAGTGACTGACCTTGAAGGTCAAGACCTGGTCTACCTAGCTACTGATGATAAGGACCTAAATAGCCAAATAGGTGATATATGTAAGTCTAAAAAAATACTGGTGAATAGGCTGGATGACCATAGGGATTCAAGCTTTATAAATATGGCAACAAGGAGAAAAGAATACAGGGGCCAAGATGTCTTGCTGGCAGTGTCTTGCTTTGGTGAAAATCCAAGCCTGACAAGGGACCTATGTGAGAAGCTAGATGAAGAATTTTTGGAGGATAGATAATGAATATAGACGATTTAAACCCCGCCCAAAGACAGGCGGTTGAGAGGACTGAGGGGCCGGTTTTAATTTTGGCTGGTGCCGGTTCTGGTAAGACTAAGGTGCTGACGACTAGGATTGCCTACCTAGTGGAGGACAAGCAGGTTTTGCCGGCCAATATCCTGGCTATAACCTTTACCAATAAGGCAGCCAATGAGATGAGGGAGAGGGTAGAAAATATAATAGGAGAAAACTCCAGGGAAATGTGGATATCTACCTTTCATTCCTGCTGTGTGAGGATACTTAGGAAGGATATAAATAAGATAGGCTACAACAGGAGCTTTGTTATATACGATGCTTCAGACCAGCTAACCCTGGTAAAGACTGCTTGAAGGAATTGAATTTGGACGATAAGAAGTTTGAACCAAAGTCTATAATTTCATATATATCATCAGCCAAGGACAAGCTACAGGGTCCAAAGGAGTTTGCAAGAGAGGCCGAGGGTGATATTTGGCTATCAAAAATTGCGGAGGTATATGCCATATACCAGGATAGGCTTTTGAGGAATAGTGCCCTGGACTTTGACGACCTTATAGTTAAGACTGTAGAACTACTCCAGTCAAGTGAGGATGTCCTAAATTTCTATAGGGGCAAGTTCAAGTATATAATGGTTGATGAGTACCAGGATACATCAAGGGCCCAGTACCAGCTAATCAAGATGCTGGCCCAAGGTCACCAGAACATATGCGTGGTTGGTGATGATGATCAGAGTATATATGGCTGGAGAGGGGCAGATATAAGGAATATATTAGAGTTTGAAAAGGACTATGATGATGTATTTGTGGTCAAGTTGGAGCAGAACTACAGGTCTACCCAGCTAATACTGGATACTGCCAACCACCTGATAGCCAACAATGTAGAGAGGAAGAAAGAGGCTGTGGAGTGATAAAAAGGAAGGTCAGCCAGTCAAGATAAAGCTACTTAGGAACGAGGTTGAAGAGGCCAGCTATGTGGCCGAGGAAATCTACAACCATTCTATGGAGACCGGTAGACCCTTTGAAGATTATGCAGTCCTATACAGGGCCAATGCCCAGGCCAGGGCTATAGAGGATGCCCTAAATAGGTTCCAGATACCATACAGTATCTATGGTGGAACCAAGTTCTACGAGAGAAAGGAAATTAAGGATCTATTAGCCTACCTAAGGATAATAGTTAACCCACAGGATGATATATCTGTAAAGAGGGTGATAAATGTTCCTAGGAGGGGGATAGGTCTTAGGACAATAGAAAAGCTAGAGGATAGGGCCAGCCTTATGAAGGAGAGCATCTATTCGGTCATTTTGGATGTAGACAATAATTCAGATATATCTACCAAGGCCAAGAAGAGCATCAATGAGTTTTTGGATCTGATTAGTATCTTCAGGACCTTTGTAGATGCCTATTCACCTAGTCAGTTGGTTGAAAAGGTCCTTGATATGACTGGTTACATCCACGAGCTAGAAGAGGTAGTGGCCAAGAACCAGAACCTACAAAACGGCAAGGCTGAGGATGCCCAAGATAGGATAGACAACCTTAAAGAGTTTATATCCATAGCCCTAGAATATGAAACTCAGACCTAAATAACGAGGAGGAAAAGAACCTTGAAAACTTCCTGGCTACTATTTCCCTATCTAGTGATATGGCTGAAGAGGAAGAAGAGGGCTTATCTAAGGTATCCATGATGACCATGCACTCATCTAAGGGACTGGAATTTCCAGTGGTATTTATAGTTGGTATGGAGGAGAATATCTTCCCTATTGCTAGGGCTATCTCATCAATGTCTGATTCAGACATGGAGGAGGAACGTAGGCTTTGCTATGTTGGTATTACAAGGGCCATGCGTGTACTTTATCTAACATATGTTGCTACCAGGACCCTTTATGGTAAGACATCTGTAAATATGAGGTCAAGGTTTTTGGCAGAGCTACCAGAGGAGACTACAGAGGTATTGGATTCGCCAGTCAAGGTCAACAATTATGACCATGCCGACTATAGCCTACTCCATAATTATGCAGAGAAGTACAAAAAGCAGATGAATGTGGATAATATAAAGAAGGTCGCTAGAAGTGCTAGGCTGAGTGAATTAGAAGCTAGTAGTATGGACCAGGAGGACCCAGGTAAGTCTGGAGATATGACCAAAATTGGTGGTGAAGGCAAGGGCTATGACTCCTATGATGCTGACACTATACCAAGGCTAAAGATAGGGTCCCTAGTCGAACACCCTAAGTTTGGAGAGGGATCTATAATATCCAAGGCTGGGGCAGATGTAACTATAGCCTTCAAGATAAAGGGAGTCAAGAAAATTAATCTTGAATATACTAATATCAAGGTTTTAAAATACTAAGTTACCAGCTATCCTAAATAAGTGAAGAAAGGAACCAGATATGTTGAATGATAATTCATTTGAGCTAGGCCAGGACCTAGTCGATTATATAAATGATAGTCCTACCATGTACAATGCAGTTGAAAATGTGAGGTTATGGTTGGATGAATACAATTTTGAAAGGTTAGACCTTGCTGAGGAATGGAAGCTGGTCAATGGGGGAAAGTACTACCTAGTAGTAAACTCCTCCTCAATATTTGCCTTTGTAGTTGTAGGTGATAGGATAGAGAAGGAAGGCTTCAGGATAATCGGTAGCCATACAGACTCACCCGGCTTTAAGCTAAAGCCAAATCCTGAAATCAAGCAGAGACAGTACCTAAAGCTAAATGTTGAACCCTATGGTGGTATGATATTAAGTACATGGATGGACAGGCCACTTTCTCTGGCAGGTAGGGTCTTTACTAGGAATATAGAAGATTCATTTAGGCCTATTGAGCATATAATAAAGTTAGATAGGCCAATATGCATGATACCAAACCTAGCCATCCACATGAATAGGTCTATAAATGAGGGCTATGCCTACAATAAGCAGGAAGATATGGCTCCTATTGTTTTGGAGTCATATGACGGGGATGAAAAGAACTATATAAGATCTTTAATTCTTAGAGAAATAAATATGTCAGGTAAGGAAAAAATATCTCTTGAGGACATTTTAGACTATGACCTATACCTGTATGAGTTTGAAAAGGGGAGCCTTGTAGGAGACGAGAAGGAGTACATATCCTGTGGTAGGCTAGACAACCTAGCCTCTGTACATGCCAGTATATCAGCCCTTTTATATAGCGGTAGTTCAGCTAGGAGTATTTGCAATGAGGACATAGATATTAGTTCATTTAGAAATGTTATGTCTATAAATGATGTTGGTATGGACCAGTCATCTCAAGAAATGGCTAGGTTTGAAGGGGTTAAATTAGTTGCAGCCTTTAACAATGAAGAGGTTGGCAGTCAGACTAGGCAGGGGGCTGATTCCCAGTTATTGATTAATATTCTGGAGAGGATAGCCCTAGGGTTAGGAAAGACTAAGTCTCAGCTACTTAGGTCCTATGAATCATCCTTTATGATATCAGCAGACCTGGCCCATGCAGTCCACCCTAATAAGTCAGCCCTGGCAGATCCTACAAATAGACCAGTTTGCAGGTGGTCCAACTATCAAGTCCCATGCAGGCCAGGCATATGCGAGTGATGCCTATTCTGTGGCAGTCTACAAGGACATATGCGATAGGAATGGTATTAAATACCAGACCTTTGCAAACAGGTCAGACAAGGCCAGTGGGTCTACAATAGGTTCGATTACTGCATCCTACTTACCTATAGCCATAGTAGATGTGGGCATGCCTATTTTGGCCATGCACTCGATCAGGGAGCTGGGCCATATAGATGACTATAGGTCCTACTATGAAAGTTTTTATAGGTTTTTTGACCTATAATGAAATATAGACAGGCATCTAGGTATGGTATAGGACTAGGACATATAATATAGCCTATATTATCCAGTCTAGATTTTTACCATTGATATTGAGGCGAATTTATATTAAATTTTGGGATTTTCCTATTAAAAAAACTAGTCCAGAGCCTTGTGGCCTGGACTAGTCTTATATTTAAGATATTTTATTTGACTATACTGTTTCTGGTTCTGGATAATCAACACCAAATGTGTCGACAGTAACCTTCTTGATTTTCTGGTCAACTACTGGCTTGTCACCGAAAGTGGTTTCTGTTCCAGCTATTTCATCTACTATATCCATTCCTTCTACAACCCTACCAAAGCCGGCATACTGGCCATCTAGGTGAGGAGAGTTCTGGTGCATGATAAAGAACTGAGATCCTGCTGAGTTAGGATTCATAGCCCTAGCCAAAGATAGGACACCTCTTTCATGCTTTAGGTTGTTAGTGAAACCATTCATTGTGAATTCACCGGCTATTGTATAGCCAGGTCCACCCATGCCTGATCCCTGAGGGCATCCACCCTGGATCATGAAGCCATTGATTACCCTATGGAAATTAGGCCGTCATAGTAACCCTTCTTTATTAGTGAGATAAAATTGTTTACTGAGTTTGGAGCTATATTTGGCAACAACTCTGCCTTTATTACTCCGCCATTTTCCATTTCTATTGTTACTAGTGGATTTTTAATTTCCATTTTTTCACCTCTTTTTATAATTTTTCTACTTCAGGAGTTAGGTTTGGAACTAACTGCTTCTTTCTAGATACTAGACCCTCTACAAAGGCACCCTGAACTGGTTCTACCTTGAAGGCATTCCTTACTATTTCGTCTGGAGACTTGTATAGTAGGTAAGATCCCTCATTGATGATGTCTGTGATAGCTAGGTATAGCATATCATAGTCAGTACCATTGATGTAGTCTAGGTATTCATCCTTTTTGCTTAGGACAGAGTCTATATCAAGAGTCATTACCTGACCAATACCAACCTTCTTGCTGCCCATATCAAAGGCCTTGAAGTCCATGTTTACTATTTCTTCTATGCTGTAGCCCTCTAGAGAAGTACCAGCCTTGAACATTTCCATACCGTAGGCTTCGTAGTCAACGCCAGCTATCTTAGCTAGGTCCTTACCAGCTGCTATATCATCTTCAGTAGTAGTTGGTGACCTGAATATCAATGTATCAGAAAGTATTGCTGACAACATTAGGCCAGCAATTGGCTTAGTTATTTCTACATCATTTTCCTTGTACATATAGTAAAGGATAGTGTTTGTACATCCAACTGGTCTAAGAGTTACGCTTAGTGGAGCTGGAGTAGTGATTCCGCCTAGCTTGTGGTGGTCAACTATTTCTACTATTGTAGCATTTTCTAGTCCGTCAACACTCTGGCCATATTCATTGTGGTCAACTAGACAACATAGGTCGCCTTCCTTAACAGATTCTATAAGTTTTGGACCCTCTACGCCAAAGTAGTTTAGGACGAATTCTGCTTCCTTTCTAAGTTCACCTAGACAACATGCAACTGCATCGACACCTAGAGACTTTTTAAAATTTGTCATTACCAAACTTGAACAGATTGAATCTGTGTCTGGGTTCTTATGACCAAATACTAATAAACTCATTTTTTCATACCCCTTTCAACTTTTCGATTTATTGATAAAATCACTTTCATGATTCCTTTTCCTATTTTATTATACCAAAAAAAGTGGGTAATTAGTATATTTGACCCTATATTTATTCCTACAAATATGCAATATTTTATGATATCATTAAATATAAGTTATAAAGCATATGAAAAGAGTGAGCAAATAATGGTGAATAATAATATAAATAATACACTTGTAAATAATAAAAATACAGAAAAAATAAATATAAAGAATGACTCTAAGTTACCAGTTAAGCCAGCCAAGGTAAACTACCAAAAGGAGCTAGAAAAGATCCTAAAGAAGGTAGAAGAGGAAGGGACCTGTCCAAGCCTACTTTTACATTCCTGTTGTGGTCCGTGCAGCTCCTATGTGCTAGAATACCTAGGCCAGTATTTTGAGATTACAGTCTTTTACTATAATCCAAATATCTACCCATCTGAGGAGTACTGGTATAGGGTTGATGAGCAGAAGAAGATAATAGACCTGACTAGGACCAAATACCCTATTCATATGACAGAGGGTGCCTATGAAGTAGACAGATTTATGAAACTATAGCTGGTATGGAGGACCTGCCAGAGGGTGGGGCCAGGTGTCACATGTGCTATGAGCTGAGGATGTCTGAGGCTGCTAAGCTGGCCAAAGAAGAGGGCTTTGACTACTTCACTACCACCCTTACTATCAGTCCCCACAAGAATTCCCAAGTCCTAAATAGGATAGGCCAGGAGGTTGGAGAAAGATTGGGTGTAAGACATCTGCCTTCTGACTTCAAGAAGAATAATGGCTATAAGAGGTCTTGCCAACTGACTAGTGACTTTGGTATGTACAGACAGGACTACTGTGGATGTGAGTATTCCATGAAGGAGACTATGAGGAGAAGGAAAAAGAAGCTAAGAGATGATATGAAGGTCCTTAATGAAGGTCTAGACCTAGAATATATGGTCCAGGCTGACCAGGTCATATTTGACAAGCTATACAGGAGGCCAGAGTATATTGATTCAAGGGTGATTTTTACCTATGCGGGTAGGTATCCTGAAATAAACACCCTGGATTTTATAAATAAGGCCCTTGCTGATGGAAAGGTAGTAGCAGTACCATATTGTAGCGACAAGGAGACAATGAAGGCCTATGAAATCCAATCTATAAGTCACTTGCTAACAAATTCCTTTGGTGTCCTGGAGCCAGATATCAGTATATGTAATCAGCTTGATATAGATGATATAGACCTCATCATAGTACCTTGCTGTACTGCTGATAAGAAGGGGGCCAGACTGGGCTTTGGTAGGGGCTACTATGATAGGTTCTTGCCTAAGACTAGGGCAGAAAAGCTACTCTTGATTAGGTCCAGGCAGGTCTCAGAGGACATACCAATGGAGGACCACGATCTAGTAATAGACAAGCTGATTAGTGAAATAGAACTTTAAAAAAGAGGAATATATATGATTAAATAGAAATAGATAAACAATAAGAATATAAATTAAGAAATATATAAGCAAGAACTGTATAAATGAGTAAGAATATAGGCAGGCAAGTCTATATGAAATAAGTAGAGATAGATCATATTAGTATAATGTAATTGGTTAGGAGTTTAAAAATGATAAGAATTGAGAACTTGACTAAAAATTATGGAGCTACTATGGCTCTTGATAACCTGAATTTAACTATAAATGATGGGGAGATATTTGGTCTGATTGGTCATAATGGAGCGGGTAAGTCAACTACCATCAAGTCCCTAGTGAGCATCCTAGAGCCTACGAGTGGTCAAATATACTTTGATGACCTAGATTTAAAGAGCAATAGGGATACGATTAAGAAGATGATAGGTTATGTTCCTGACAGCCCGGACATGTTTTTGAAGCTGCCAGTGACTAGCTACTGGAAGTTTATAGCCAGTGTATTTGGGATTGACAAGGACCTGAGAGAAGAGAGGATAAAAAGCCTATGCCAGATTTTCTCCTTGGAGGTAAAGGCTACAACGAGGATAGAAGAGTGCTCACATGGTATGAGACAGAAGGTATTTTTGATAGGTGCCCTAATTTCAGATCCAAAGATATGGATTTTAGATGAGCCTATGACTGGTCTAGACCCTCAGTCTGCCTATAATCTTAAAGAGCTAATGAAGGACCATGCAAGCCAGGGTAATACAGTCTTGTTTTCTACCCATGTTCTAGAGGTAGCAGAGCAGCTGTGTGATAGGATAGGTATACTTAGCAAGGGGAGGATTCTTTTCCTTGGAACGATGGATGAATTAAAGGATAGGCACCCAGGCCAGTCTCTTGAAGACATATACCTGGCTATGGTAAACCACAAGCCACAGGATACTGCTGGCAGGGATGAGGCAAGTATTTATAATAATGTTATAGCTGATAAGGTGTCACAGGGACCGGAAGCTGAAGAAAAGTAGGTGATACTATGTTTAAGATCTTTAAGAACCCTATTTTCAAGCAGGTTTTCTATTTTAACCTGCTATACGCAAACCCAACTATAACGGCCAATGCTATGAATAAAAAGCGTTATGGAGACACTCCGGAGGAAATATTTAGGGGCCTATTAACAAAGTCATACTTAATGTCTAGTCTATTTATTTTTATAGTCTATACCCTAGTATTTTTGGTAGCTCCCCTAAGAGAGGCTCCCTATATTCTAGACTATATTTTACTTGTCTTCTTTTTACTATCAGTGTTACAGACATTTACACATTACTTTAATGTATTTTATGTCAGTAAGGATATAGAAGGATATATGGCCCTGCCTATAGAAGAGAGCATAATTTATAAGGCAAAGATGGCAGTTGTAGCTATAGGAACTATCCAGATGGCCATACCAGTTTGGTCAACATCAGCTATTTATGGATATAAAATGGGACTAGGTCCTATGTCCATACTTTACGGTTTTATTGAATTTATCCTGGCAGGGGCATTGGTAGTCATAGTAAATATGATCTTGATGGAGCTATTGGCCAAGACCTCAGTCCTATACAGGTTTAAAAATGGCATAATAACGACAATAAATATAGTGGCCTCTATATCGAATATAGCCATAATAATTTTCCTACAAACCTCAAGGGCTAGAAACCTTGATATATACCAGCTTGGAGGCAAGGAAGATTATGGAATTCTCTCAGGCTTGATGAAATCACACCTGGGAAACCTCCTTCTAATAGGAATTATGGCCCTTGTAATATTTGGTGTATACGCAGTCTTAATGAGGTCTGTAAATGGAAGGTTCTACATGTATATAAGAAGGATACAGGAAGGGCCTGGCCAAAGGACGTCTATAAAGGAAAATGTAAAAGCCCAGCCTGATGGGGTGGACCTAGAAAGGGGGGCAAGTGTAGACCTATTTAGAGAGTCAAAAGTGGCCGGTCAAACCGACAAGACTTCTAAGGCCAAGAAGGACAAGAATGATGCTGGCTCGAGTCTAGGGGTAAGCCTATTCAAGTATAATTTAGGTCTGATAAATGATCCTACTGTAATTACACAGTCAATTGTTATGACCTGTATTATGCCAATATTCGTCCTACTTCCTAGCTTTTTAAATGCTGGTAAAGATGGGAACTTTTTAAGTATAATGAGAGACAATAGTGGTATGGCATCGGCCTTAATAGCACTTGTGGTAGCCATATTTACTAATGCTATGTCAACTAGTTTGCCAAGTATAATAGTGTCCTTGGACAGGGAAAACTACAACTATATAAAGAGTCTACCTATTAGCAGAAAAAAATATTTTATGTCCAAGCTAATATTCTCTATAGCTGTAAATTCTATACTTCCTTTGCTGATGCTAGTTGGTGCCTACATATATATAGGTATACCAGTCCTTGATATAGTTTATGCCCTAGTACTATTTATAATTATGGTAGTATCTATATCTTCATTATGGCTGATTTATGACTTCAAAAATATTGTTACAGACTGGCAAAATGTATCTGATATATATGGCAGGATGAATAAGGCCGTGGGATTTTTACTTACATTTTTGATATTCTTTGTATGTATGATTCTTGTAATTTTCCTAGGCTTCATAGTAAGTCTTGGTTTCGGAGCCCAGATTAGGACTGCATTTACAATATTGTCACTTGCATTTGCAGCATTTTCCATATCTAGGGTGATTAATTTTACAAAAAAAGCAAACTACTAGGTGGGATAGGAGGACTATCTATCCTAGTTAAGAAGATGGGTACAGGCTCTTAACCTATAGGGAGCCTGTACCCTATTTTTATAAAAAATGAAATTTGGTTGCATTTGCAATGTTGTTTTCATTTCTTTTAGTGTATAGTATAGGTAAGGGATAATGTAAGTAAAAAAAAGACAAAAAGTATATAAAGTATTTAGCTTAGTTAAAATTAGGAGGTAGTTTTATGAACAAGTATTTTTCAATAAATGACAAGATATATGATATAGTGGAAAAGAATCCGAGGGCTTTAGACTTCTTGACAGCCAATGGCTTTGAACAGTTTATGGACCAGTCTATATTTGATAAGATGGCCAAGACTGTAAGTCTATCAATGGCCCTTAAACTAAAGAGGATGAACGTAGACCTTTACGAGGAAAGATTGGTTTCCTATCTAGAAAGTGAGTCTACAAGTGTGGACAAGGACTTAATTGAAGAGGTTAAGACATCTAAGTCAGATATAAATGTTGAGGGTGTTCTACCTTGCCCAATCAGGATACCACTTTTAGAAGGCTTTGAAATGTGGCTAAAGGACAACAGAGACAAGTATGCCTACTCTATAGGCTATGAATTGAAGTCTGCCAACCTTGGTCTTGACTGGATTGAGGACCAGGTAAAGACTGGTGATGTAGACCAGATACCGGATATCCTGATGTCAGCAGGCTTTGACCTATTTTTTGATAGGGAATTGATGGGCCAGTATCTAGACAAGGATGTATTTGAAGCAGCAACTGATGAGATGAACAAGGACTTCTGTAATGATTATATTGACCTAAGAGACCCAAGCAAGAAGTATCTTATAACTGGTGTAGTTCCAGCAGTTTTTCTTGGTAAACCTTGACGAATTAAATGGTAGAGAGGTGCCTAAGACGTGGGATGATATCTTGAGTCCAGAATTTGAAGACTCTGTAGCAGTTCCAATGGGAGACCTAGACCTATTTAATGCCCTAGTAGTCAACCTATACAAGGAATATGGTATGGATGGTATCACTAGGTTGGCTAGGTCCTACAAGAAGAGCCTACATCCAGCCCAGATGGTAAAGGCTAAGTCTAAGGGTAAGTCAGAAAATCCAGCAGTAAGTATAATACCATACTTCTTCACACAGATGATTCAGGGCAACAACCAGGTGGCAGTTTGGCCTGAGGATGGGGCAGTAATAAGTCCAATATTTATGATAGCCAAGAAGGACAAGAAGGAAAAGACCCAGCCAATTATAGACTTCTTTATGTCTGAAGCAGTAGGTAAGGTATTTTCTGCCAACGGCAAGTTCCCATCAACAAACAAGTTGGTTGACAATGGCCTAAGCCCAGACCAGAAGTTCAAGTGGGTTGGCTGGGACTTTATAGAGAATACAGACATAGGAGCCCTATTAAGGGACTTGGAAGCCAAGTTTAATGAGGATATCCTAAAGTAGGTTTGAGAAGAAATAGAGATAGGTTGAAAAATTTTAAGTAATATTTGCAAGTCGACCTAAGTTGAATAATTATTAAAAATAATAATTATTAAAAATATAGATATATACACTGCTTATTATAAGAGAAAGGGATAAATATGAATCTAGTAGTATTTTCTGGTCCTCCTTCATCAGGCAAGACCAGTGTAATTATAAAGACGATAGATGCCTTGAAGCAACAGGGTATCAAGGTAGGGGTGGTTAAATTTGACTGCCTATATACAGACGATGACGTCCTATATGAAAGGGCTGGAGTCCCTGTTAGAAAGGGCCTATCAGGGGCCCTTTGTCCAGACCACTTCTTCGTATCGAATATTGAAGAGGTAGTAAAGTGGGGTACAGACAATGACTTAGACCTACTTATAACAGAATCAGCAGGTCTTTGTAACAGGTGTTCTCCTTATATCAAAGAGATAAAGGGGGTCTGTGTTATAGACAACCTTTCAGGTATCAACACACCAAAGAAGATAGGGCCTATGCTAAAGGCTGCAGACATAGTAATAATAACAAAGGGCGATATAGTATCCCAGGCAGAGAGGGAGGTTTTTGCATCAAAGGTAAATTCAGTAAACCCAACAGCCATAACTATGCATGTAAATGGTCTTACTGGCCAGGGAACTTACGAGCTAAGTACCCTATTGATGGATGAGAAGAAGGAAATATCTACAGTAAAGGGTATGAAGCTGAGATTCCCGATGCCATCAGCCTTATGCTCCTACTGTCTAGGTGAAACTAGGATAGGTGAGCAGTACCAGATGGGTAATGTCAGAAATGGACCTAGAGGACAAGTAAAGGGATGGAGGAAGAGAAATGAATGAAATAGAAAAGTTAAAAATTGCGGACCTTCTAGAAAAGTATCCTTTTGTAGAGTCCTATTTTGAAGAAAATAAGCTAGATGTTGTAGGCTTTGAGGACAAGACCTTTGTAGAATTTTTAGACCATTTTTCCCTAGAGGAAGTGGAGGATATGGCCCTAGATCTAAACAAGATGACTATAGACCTAGTGGAGTATATCAAGCAGATGAAGGACTTCCTGGGTATAGAGGATTCAAATACGGTTGATGTATTGACAATTATACCAGGCCAGGACAAGTCTGGTAACAAGGAGGGCTTTGATAGGCTGGATATTAAAAAGTCTGAGATGATAGCCATAGTAGGACCAACAGGTTCAGGCAAGTCAAGGCTTTTGGCAGATATAGAGTGGACTGCCCAGTGCGACACTCCTACTAAGAGGACAATAATGATAAATGGAGAATATCCGGATAAGAAGTGGAGATTTTCTTCAAACAACAAGCTGGTAGCCCAGCTATCACAGAACATGAACTTTGTAATGGACCTTTCTGTAAGAGACTTCCTAGAGCTTCATGCAAGGTCTAGGATGGTAGAGGACATAGACCAGACAGTTGACAAGATAATAGAAGAGGCTAACAAGTTGGCTGGTGAACAGTTCAAGATGGATACCCAGATTACAGCCCTAAGTGGGGGTCAGTCTAGGGCCCTGATGATTGCAGATACAGCTATCCTATCTTCATCACCAATTGTTCTGATAGATGAAATAGAAAATGCAGGTATTGATAGGAAAAAGGCCTTGGAATTATTGGTATCATCTGATAAGATAGTCTTGATGGCAACTCATGACCCTACACTTGCCCTATTGGCAGATAGGAGAATAGTTATCCAGAATGGTGGTATCTTCAAGATAATAGAAACTAGCCCAGAGGAAAAAGAGAAGTTGTCAGAGCTAGAGGAAATGGATAGGAAAATCCAAGAAATGAGAAGGGCCCTTAGGTACGGGGAAAGAGTTTAGCCTGGGGGAATCAGGTGATATTATGGATATAAAGCATTTTTATATTGAAAAGGGCCAAGGAGAGCCACTAATTCTCCTTCATGGGAATGGGGAAGACTCCACCTATTTTGTAAACCAGATAGATGAATTTTCTTCAAACTATAGGGTGATTGCCCTTGATACAAGAGGTCATGGTAATAGCCCGAGGGGGGAGGCTCCCTTTACAATCAGACAGTTTGCCGATGACTTATTGGGATTTTTGGATAGGATGGATATTCAAAAGGCAAATTTACTAGGATTTTCTGACGGGGCTAATATTGCCATGTGCTTTGCTGCCAAGTACCCAGATAGGGTCTTGAAGCTAGTATTAAATGGTGGGAACCTTGATACCAAGGGCATAGAGGAAGAGATTCAGAATAAGATAGAAAATGCCTATGAGTCAGCAAAAATGGATGCAGATAATAGTGAAAAAGCAAGGAAAAAAATGGAGCTACTTGGTCTTATGGTAAATGACCCAAATATAACAAGACAAGAGTTAGAGGCAATAGGGGCTGAGACACTTGTGATTGCAGGTACAGAGGACTTGGTTAAAAAGGACCATACTGAACTTATTGCTAGCCAGATTAAAAATGCAAGCCTGGCATTTGTAAAGGGTGATCACTTTGTTGCCAAGGAAAATCCAAGTGATTTTAATATTTCTGTTAGGGACTTTTTGCTTAAATAAATTTCACCTTGCTCTAGAAAGAGATATATAAAGGAATGGCTTTGCAGAGTGCGGTATTATCTATATTGAAGAAGGCCATCCAAGAATTGCCTACCAGCTTCTTGTATAGCCTATATATAAATAGAGTATAATATTAGGTTGGAAATATATTGAAAACAATAGCTAGTTGTGATATTATTTCAATTAGGAAGTTATTAATAATATTTAATGGTTTTTAATAAAGGAGAGCGTATATGAAAAAGAAATTAGCGGTATTTTTAGCAGCCCTACTAGTTGCAACTGGTTTGACTGCTTGTGGTCAGAAGGAAGAAGTATCCAGTGAACCTGCTGTTACTGCAAAGGTTGCAGCCCTAAAGGGACCTACTAGTATGGGTATGGTGAAGATGATGGCAGACCAGAAGGATGCAAAGGAGAAGAACTATGAATTTACAATAGGGAGTTCTCCTGATGAGATAGCACCAAAGTTTTTGAAGGGTGAGTTTGATATAGTAGCCCTACCATCAAACCTTGCGTCTATCCTTTACAACAAGAGTCAGGGTAAGGTTCAGGTCTTAGCTATAAATACCCTAGGAATCCTATACCTTATGGAAAATGGAGACACTGTAAAGTCTGTTGGTGATCTTAAGGGAAGGACAATTTATTCAAGTGGTAAGGGAGCTGTGCCAGAATATGCCTTCAACTATATACTTAAGGCAAACGGCCTAAATCCTGATACCGACCTAAGGATTGAGTACAAGTCTGAACATACAGAGGCCCTAGCAGCCCTATTGAATGACAAGTCTAGCCTAGCAGTTTTGCCGCAACCATTTGCTACAGTTGCAAGTCTTAAGAATAAGGGCTTAAGACCAGCCCTAGACCTGACTAAAGAATGGGACAAGGCAAGTAAGAATGCTAAGAGCACAATGATTACGGGTGTAGTAGTTGTAAACAAGGACTTTGCAGCTAAGTATCCTGAAAAGATTAAAAAGTTTATGGCTGATTACAAGGCATCAATAGACTATACAAACACTAATGTTGATGATGCAGCCAAGCTAATAGAAGAAAATAATATAGTTCCTGCAGCAGTTGCCAAGAAGGCTATACCACAGTGTAATATTACCTATATAGACGGGTCTGATATGAAGGACAAGCTGAGTGGGTATTTACAGGTCCTATTTGAGGCAAATCCTAAGTCTATAGGAGGCAAGATGCCTGCTGACGATTTCTACTATGTACAAAAGAAATAGTAAATTATATATACTGGCTATAGTCTTTTGGTTGTCAATTTGGCAATTAGTCAGTTCTTTGATGGGCCAGGAGATACTTTTAGTATCTCCTGTTTCTGCTTTAGCCAGGTTGGGTCAACTTTCCTTGGAAGTAGACTTTTGGAAGACGGTGTGGTATTCGTTTTATAAGATAAGCCTTGGCTTTTTACTTGCCTTTGTACTGGGGATAGGCATGGCCCTACTGGGGTCAGGGTCAAGGACATTTAGGGTCTTAATCCAGCCCTTAATGGCTACAATACAAGCAATACCGGTAGTTTCATTTATTATACTATGTTTAATATGGGTGTCATCACGAAACCTGTCAGTCTTGATATCCTTTTTGATGGTTCTGCCTATTATATATACCAACGTTTTGACGGGTATAGATAGCATCGATGCATCATTTGGGGACCTAGCCAAGGTATTCAAGATGAAAAGGTCAAAGATAATCAGGTATATTTACCTATCCGAGGTATATCCCCACCTAAAATCTGCAACCTATGTATCCCTGGGTTTATGCTGGAAGTCTGGTATTGCTGCCGAAGTAATTGGTATGCCCCATATGACTATTGGAGAGAATCTTTACCAGGCAAAGATATATCTTAGTACGGGAGACCTATTTGCCTGGACCCTGGTAATTATAGTTTTGAGTGTGGCCTTTAGGAAGGTATTTGTGGCCTTAATGGATAGGCTGGTAGACAGGCTGTCTATATAATTAGGGTAGGTGAAATTATGGATATTTTGATGGAAAAAATAAATAAGACCTATGGAGACAAGCAAGTCCTTAAAGACTTTACAGCAAATTTTCAAGAGGGGACTATAACCTTTATCAGGGGTGAATCGGGCATAGGTAAGACGTCTATTATTAGAATTTTGATGGGACTAGAGGGCTACCAGTCGGGTATGATAAGTGGTATGGATGACAAAGAGGTATCTGTTGTATTCCAGGATGACTGTCTTTGTGACAAACTAAGTCTATATAAAAACTTGAGGATGGTCCTAGATGGTCAGGAAGACAAGGACCAAGATTTAGGTGGACTTTTAGATGTATTTGGATTGGGAGCATATGGTCACAAGAGAGTGGCTGAACTAAGTGGTGGTATGAAGAGACGGTTGGCTATTTTAAGGGCTATCCTATTTCCCCATAATTTAATGATTATGGATGAACCCTTCAAGGGTTTAGACGAAGAAAATAAAAGGTTGGTTATGGGCCAGGTTGGTCAAAGTCTAGTTGGAAAAACTGGAATTATTGTTACCCATGACAAGACAGAAATAGATTTTTTTAGGTTAATTGAAGGCCTTATAATAAGAGAAATATATATAAAAAAATAGGGTTGATTTGCGTCAACCCTATTGATAGTATGACGGGCATGCCGTCAGTCTGTGGTGAAAGTCCATGCAGGACGTAGTTGCCGACGAACCTCATAGCAACTTGCAAGGTTATCACCGTGAGGTGATGGCGAGACAATCCGTAGGACTCGCAGACCATTATCAGGCGGTAGCCAAAACAGCGGGACTTCGCAGGATAATAAAAGAAATTCTCGCAAAGCTAGGACTCATTAGTTGTGGTTGTATAATATTTAGCGTTGGTGAGAGAGGGAGAAGAAAGTCCCCCCTACTCGATTCAAATCTTTATTTTTTACTTTTACAATTACATTCTTTTTTATATCTTATATAACTTCCTAAAGAAATAATCGCATATACAATTATATTATATATTGTCATCTCTACTTTTTTTTGATTAACACTATAGAAAAGAAATATTATAAAAACTATAGTTATGAAAAAATGAAATAAAACTCTTCTGCTTCTCATATCCTTCCCCTTGAATAATGTATAAATATTTAATCTTAATTTGTAGATATATAAAAAAACATCTACTATAATAATTATACAATTCATAAATCAAATTAACAAGATAAAGGGTAAAAATTATAGTTATAAGCGGCAAAAATCAAGCCTTCTAAGAGGAAATCTCCTAGGCTTATATTTAAAGTAAAGCTATTGAAAATAGCTAATTTTATCACTTGTTAAATAGTGTTGGCATATGGATTAGTTTATTGTATAATATAGGCTAGGAGTAGTTTGTATATTAAATGAAATTTAAAATAAGAGTTTATTGAAGGAGGAATTTATTTCATGAATACAGTTAGTGTTGAAATTTTGAAGGACTTGTACTATATGGGTGTTAACGATAGAGATACAAATCTTTTTGAAAATATGTGGCCATTGCCAGAGGGTGTAGCCTACAATTCGTACCTGATAGTTGACGAAAAGACAGCCCTACTTGACACTGTAAAGATAACTAAGGTTAATGGATTTATTGAAAACTTAAAGAAGAACCTAAATGGTAGAGATCTAGATTATTTGGTAATCCACCATATGGAGCCTGACCACTCAGGTTGTTACCTATCAGTTTTGGATATTTATCCAAATCTTACTTTTGTAGGAAACAAGAAGGCTAGGGCTATGTTCAAGGACTACCTAGACATGGAACCAGAAAACTTCATTGAAGTAAAGGAAGGGGATACCCTATCACTAGGTAAGAGGACTCTTACTTTTGTTAATACTCCAATGGTTCACTGGCCGGAATCTATGGTTAGTTACGAAACAACTGACAAGATCCTATTCTCACAGGATATATTCGGAGGTTTTGGTGCCCTAAATGGTACAATCTTTGACGATGAAATGAATTTCGACTTCTTTAGAGACGAAATCAGAAGGTACTATTCAAACATAGTTGGTAAGTACTCCAAGCAGGCAGCAAAGGCTCTTCAAAAGGTAAAGACTCTAGAAATAAACGTTATATGTCCAGTACATGGTATCGTTTGGAGAAGTCATCCAAACATGATAATAGACGAATATATAAGACTAGCCAACCAGATCAACGAAGAGGGTGTAGTAATAGCTTATGGTTCTATGTACGGAAACACTGAAAAGATGGCTGATACTTTGGCTAGGTACCTAGCCGAAGAGGGCATAAGAAATATAAAGGTATTTGATGTTTCTAAGACTCATGTATCCTACATACTTAGTGAAATTTGGAAGTATAAGGGCTTCATACTAGGAAGCTGTACATACAACAATTCAGTATATCCTAATGTAAACCAGCTACTATATACTCTAAGAATGAACAAGATGTCTAACCACGTCCTAGGAATCTTCGGTTCTTATGGATGGAGTGGCGGTGCTGTCAAGGAATTGACAGAATTTGCTTCTGAAGGTGGTAACTTCGAGGTTCTTCCAACAGTTGTTGAAGCTAAGGGAACAATGAAGGAAGAGGATAATGAAGCGCTTAGAGCCTTGGCTAAGGAAATGGCTGAAGCCCTAAGAAATAGCTAGGATAAAAATTGTTATGTCTTACTAGCTGGATCGTTTAAGTGTCCAGCTAGACTTATATAAATATAATTTAGAACAAGAGGTAGGTATATGAGAGGTTTTGAACTAGTTTCAGATCAACATAGGAAATATCCAGATTGCAATATCCTTATCCCTCAGAGGGGAACTGCAAAGTCAGCAGGCTATGACCTGTGTACACCAGTTGATATAGTCATACCAGCAAGGGGGCAGTCAGGTGTAATATTCACAGATATAAAGGCCTATATGGGGGCGGATGAAGTGCTGACTACTCATGTTAGGAGCTCTATAGGTATGAAGAGGGGTCTAGTCTTGGCTAATACTACAGGTATTATAGATTCAGACTATTATTCTAACCCAGACAATGATGGAAACATAGGCTTTATGCTTAGGAACCTAACTGATGAAGAGGTTATTATCAAGGCTGGCGAGAGGGTAATTCAGGGAATATTTATAAAATACCTAATAAGTGATGATGACCAGCCTAAGTCTGAGGATAGACTAGGCGGGGTAGGATCTACTGGAAAAAAATAGGTTAAAAAGCTTTAAAGTAATACCTATTAATGCTATAATAAGCATATGTGCGTATGAACGTAACAAAAGTCTAAAAACCAAACAAGGTCCGGTTTGAAGCTGGTCCAAGTAAAAAGCCACTGTATTCATTTGGAAAAAATGAGTACAGTGGCTTTTTTCATAGGTGCTTGTCGTAGTAAAATTGATTTTTTCCCCTTTTCCTATTCACATTTATTGTCATGTATAGTATTATGTATATGTTGGTGTATATACATATAAATATATACAAATAGACAATAAGTAAGCAGATTTTATCTGCTGAGGAGGATATATGGAAAGGGAAACTGAGATTTTAAAAGAAAAAATTTTACGCTTAAAGGAGGAGAAAGATGTCCTAATACTTGCTCATTTTTATGCAAATAGCGAGGTTCAGGACATAGCTGACAAGGTTGGAGATTCCTTCAAGTTAGCTAAGGATGCCCAGAATGCAAAAAATAAGATTATTTGCTTTTGTGGTGTCAATTTTATGGGTGAGAGTGCTAAGCTCTTGAATCCCGATAAAAAAATATTGATTCCAGACATAGAGGCAGGCTGTCCCATGGCAGACATGGTAAACCTAGATGATTTAGACGGTATCAAGGAAAGGTATGATGATGTAGCTATAGTCTCTTACATAAATACAAAAGCAGATGTAAAGTCTAGGAGTGATGTATGTGTTACTTCTTCAAATGCTATGAAGATAGTATCGGCCCTACCGAACAAGAATATATATTTCTTGCCAGATAAAAATTTAGGATCCTATATAGCAAACCAGATAGAGGACAAAAACTTTATATTCCATGAGGGCTACTGCAAGTACCATAACTTTGTGGAACATGAGGAGGTTGAGGACTTAAAGAATAGGTATGGCTACGATGTCCTTGTACATCCAGAATGTACAAGCCGAGTAGTTGAGCTTGGAGACTGCGTAGGATCTACCAAGGCACTCTTAGACTATGTTGGAAGGACTAAGAAGAAGGGATATATTGTCTGTACAGAAGAGGGCATTTTATACCAGATGAATAAGTTATCACCGGATAGTGAATTTATTATACCTTCATCTATGAAGCCTTGTGAGGATATGAAAAAGAATAGCTTGGAAATCTATACAGGGTATTGGTAGATGAAGGACCAGAAATTATACTTGACGAGTCCTTAATGGAGAGGGCCAGTCGACCTCTCAAAAAGATGATGGAGATGAGTTAAATGAGAGATTTTTATGATATTGTAATAGTTGGTAGTGGTGCGGCAGGTCTTTCTTGTGCCCTGAAATTAGACCCTGTCTATAGGGTATGCCTAATATCAAAGGGGGCCATGGAAGAGGCCAATTCATACCTGGCCCAGGGAGGAATATCAGCCAAGCTAGCCGATGAAAACCTCGATGACTATATAGAGGATACCCTAAAGGCAGGGCATTATGAAAATGATGTAGATGTAGTCAGGACTATATTGGACCGGTCTCTAGATGTGGTTAATGATTTGATAGGCTATGGTGTGAATTTTGACAAACTTGACCCAGACACCTATAGTCTCCATAAGGAAGGTGGACATAGGTCGGCTAGGGTCTATCATGTTGGAGACTTTACAGGCAGGTCCATGTGTGAGGCTATGGCAGAAAGGATAAAGGCCAGACCTAATATAGATACTTGTGAAAATACAGTTTTATATGACCTGATAATTGAGGATAATAAAGCGGTAGGTATAAGGGTATTTGTCGATGGCCTGTATAGGAATATATATGCCAGGGCAGTAGTCCTAGCCACAGGAGGTATAGGTGGTATATTTAACTCATCAACTAACTACAAGTCGGTATCTGGTGAGGCCTTGTCTATAGCCATGAAATATGGTGTGGAGGTCTCTAATTTAGAATATATACAGATACACCCAACAGTCTTATACGATAAGGCTATGGGAAGGCATAGTCTGATTACCGAGGCCCTGAGGGGAGAAGGAGGCATCCTACTTGGAATTAATGGAGATAGGTTTGTTGACGAATTACTTCCTAGGGATGTGGTCAGCAAGGCCATCAGAAAAAAGATGGAGGAGGACCAGACTGACCATGTTTACCTATCACTTGAAAATATATATGATAGGGAAAGGATTGATGAAAGATTTCCGACGGTTTTCCAGGCCTGTATGGACAAGGGTATAGATATCAGGAAGGATATGATACCCGTATGCCCAGGCCAACACTACCATATGGGTGGCATAAAGGCCAAGCTAGATGGTAGGACTAGTCTACCAGGCCTATATGCCATAGGAGAGACGTCTTGTACAGGTCTACATGGAAGAAATAGGTTGGCGTCAAACTCCCTTTTAGAAGCATGTTTTTGTGGTATGAAGTGTGGTGAAGGCCTAAATGCTTCATTGCCAGACTTCAAGGCCCATATGGAAGAAAATAGAGAAACTGGAAATATAGATGATATAATTGCTGACTACCAGAAGATTTTGGTGGATACAATAAAGGAAAGGAACCACGATTTTTATGAATACTGGCTTAAAAATGAGGATGCTTGATAAGATCAAAGAGAGTCTACTTGAGGATATTAGCTACAAGGATATCAGTGCCGATGCCATAATAGATGAGGATAGGATGGCCAGGGCTGACTTGATAGCCAAGGAAGAGGGGATTGTATGTGGTTTGGAAGTCTTTTACCAGGCTTTTAAAATCTTGGATGAAGGGGCAAAGTTTACTTGCTCTCACAAGGATGGAGATAGGGTTTACAAGGGCGACAAGATTGGTATAGTTGAATGTAAGGCCCAAGCCATGCTCTTGGCTGAGAGGACTGGCCTAAATTTCCTTCAGAGGATGAGTGGTATAGCCAGTATGACTAGGTATATGGTGGATGCCCTAGGTGATGAATCAGTTGGCCTAGCTGACACTAGGAAGACTGCCCCAGGACTGAGGGTATTTGACAAGTATTCTGTAGAGGTCGGTGGTGGAAAGAACCACAGGTTCAACCTATCCGATATGGTAATGCTAAAGGACAACCACATAGGGGTTGCAGGTGGCATTAGGCAGGCTGTTGAAAAGACTAGAAAAAAAGTATCCTTTTCCAAAAAAATTGAGGTGGAGGTTGAAAGTCTTGATCAGGTTAGGGAAGCCCTTGGTGTCGGGTGTGATATAATCATGCTAGATAACATGTCTATAGACCAAATAAGGAAGGCTGTAGACCTTATAGGTGGGCAGGCACTTATAGAAGTATCTGGAAATATAGGTCCGGACAATATAGGAGACTACAGGGGCTTGGGTATAGATATCATATCATGTGGAGCCCTGACTCATTCGGTAAAGGCCCTGGATATAAGCTTAAAAAATATGGAAATTATATAATCTTAGATGAGGTCCTCTGTTTGGCAAATCCTATTGCTAGATAGGAGGGTCTCTTTTTATAGGTGTTATTTTCTTATAGATAAATATTTACTAAATCACAAATATGGTGTAAAATGGACTTAAAAAGAACATATGTTCTTTTTAAGTCCATTTTTTAGGGGGTGTTTTGGTGAAGGACAAGGTATTTTTTCATATAGATGTAAACTCTGCCTACCTTAGCTGGGAGGCAGCCTACAGAAAAAGGCACAATATTGAGGGTCTGGACCTGATTAATATAGCTTCTGCGGTGGCAGGTAGTTCAGAGAGAAGGAGTGGCATAATTTTGGCCAAGAGTCAGCTGGCCAAAAAGCTAGGTGTAAAGACAGGTGAACCTGTGTGCATGGCTAGGACCAAGTGTCCAGATATATATCTAGTTCCACCAAATTTTGACCTCTATGTAGAGTATTCCAATCGTTTGATGGATTTTTTGAGGTCCTATTCACCTAGTGTTTACCAGTATTCTATAGATGAGGCCTTTGTGGATATGACTGGGACCCAAAGGCTATTTGGAAATCCTATAGACTGTGCTGATACCATCCGAGAGAGGGTAAGGACGGAACTAGGATTTACTATAAATGTGGGGGTTTCTGACAAGATGGTCCTAGCCAAGATAGCTGGGGACTTCAGTAAGCCAGACAAGACCCACACCCTTTTCCAGTCGGAGATAGAGGAAAAAATGTGGCCACTTCCGATAGAAGACCTATTTTTTGTGGGGAGAAAGACTTCAAAAAAGCTTAGGAGTCTTGGTATAATAACTATAGGACAGTTGGCCAATACAGATATAAATTTTATGAAGAGGCACTTTAAAAAGCATGGTATAGTCATACACAACCATGCCAACGGTTTGGATGGCTATGATTTTTTTCATAAGACCAATACTAATAATAGGTCTGTTGGTAATTCAACCACAACCTCCAGCGATATATACAGCTTTGAAGAGGCCAAGCACTGGATTTTGGCCCTTAGTGAGACTGTCTGTGCTAGACTGAGGAGGAAAAATTCCACTGCAGGTGTAGTATCAGTGGAGCTTGTAGATAGGGATTTTAAAAGGTCACAGGCCCAGAGGACTCTTGGATTTAGGACCAATAAGGTCAGTGATATATATGGGGTAGCCTGTGAGATTTTTAAGAGTCTTTGGTGTGGCAAGCCTATTAGACACATAGGCATAGGAACCAGCAAGGTCCAGGAGAAGGATTCAAACCAGCTCAACTTTTTCAACCAGATATCATCTAAGGAGGAAAGGCTATATTCGGCCATGGATGATATAAGGGCCAAGTATGGTGATGATTCTGTAAAGAGGGCCAGCTTCCTGTGTGGAGAGGCCGACCATATGGAGGGGGGAACCTCTAAAAATAAAAAAAATGGTCTGGTATATCTCTAGAAGGAGTCCATTAAGAAAAACTAGGAAGAACCTTGTGCTAATGATTAAAGCTTGGTCTTTTGGTGTATAAAAATAATATGAATCTATACAAAGAGTAAAGTGTAAAATGAAAGTGAGGAATATAGATGAATGATATAGGTGTAATTGGACTATCTGTCATGGGGCTGAATCTAGCCCTAAATATGGCAGACAAGGGCTACAAGGTTTCCATCTACAATAGGACTAGCTCGGTTGTAGATGAAGTAATGAGAGACCACGGACATGAAAATTTCACACCAACCTATAATCTTGAGGACTTTGTCAAGTCTCTTGAAAGGCCAAGAAGGGTATTTCTGATGATAAAGTCTGGCAAGCCAATAGATATGGTTATAGACCAGCTGATAGGTCTTTTGGATGAAGGTGACATCATAATAGACGGAGGAAATTCATATTTCAAGGATACTATAAGGAGGTCCAACTACCTGGAGGACAAGAAGATAAACTATCTAGGCGTTGGTATTTCAGGTGGTGAAGAGGGTGCAAGGTTTGGACCAGCTATCATGCCTAGTGGTAATAGGGAGGCCTATGAAAATGTAAGGGATATCTTTGAAAATATATCAGCCAAGGCATATGGAGAAGCTTGTTGTAAGTATATTTCTACAGGCGGATCTGGCCACTACGTCAAGATGGTCCACAATGGCATAGAGTATGGCGATATGCAGCTTATCAGTGAGGCCTACATACTTCTAAGGGACCTAGGTGGTATGGACAATAGTCAGATTCAGGAGGTATTTGAGGCCTGGAACAAGACTGAGCTAGAGAGCTACCTGATAGAGATTACAGCCAATATTCTTAAGGTTAAGGAGGCAGACGGATCCTACCTAGTAGACAAGATTCTAGACAAGTCAGCCCAAAAGGGTACTGGTAAGTGGACCAACCTAGAGGCTATAGACCTAGGGGTTGATGTTTCTGTAATCACAGCTGCCCTAAATGCCAGATATATGTCTGGGCTAAAGGATGAAAGGGTCAAGCTATCTAAAATTATAGGTCAGAACAAGGCCGAATTTATAGGCAAGAAGGATATTTTAGACCTTATGGGTCTAGGCAGGGAGGACCTGGTAGACCTGGTTAAAAATAGCTTATATGCATCTAAGATAGTATCCTATGCCCAGGGCTTCAAGCTACTTAGTGTAGCCGAAAAGGAATATGGCTGGGACTTGAATTTTGCAGATATAGCAAAGATATTCAGGGGTGGATGTATAATTAGGGCTAAGTTCCTAAACGATATATCAGCAGCCTTTGACCAGGACAAGGGAGTGGAGAATTTGTTGATGACAGACTTCTTCGCAAAGGAAATTAATGATAGGCTAGCAGACCTGAGAAAGCTAGTAGCTATTGGGGCTATGGAAGGTATTCCAATAACTGCTATGTCAGCAGCCTTGGCTTATGTGGACACGTATAGGTCTTCAAGACTAGGTGCCAATATTGTACAGGCACAGAGGGATTATTTTGGGGCCCATACATTTGAAAGAGTAGATGTAGATGGAGTATTCCATCATGATTGGATAGATGAAGATGAAAAATAAGGGAATAATAATATTTGGAGGAACAGGGGATTTAGCTTATAGGAAGCTATTTCCAGCTTTATATAATTTGCATTGTCTAGGCCTACTGCCAGAAGACTATAAGATAGTTGGTGTAGGAAGGAAGGACTATAGCAAGGAAGACTATGTTGAGATAATAAAAAAATGGACTAGTGAATTCTCTAGACTAAAGTATAGGGATGAAGACTTCTTTGAATTTTCAAAGAGGATTATCTACTACCAGATGGATATGACTAAGGTTGCCCAGTATAGGAACCTACTAGCTGACCTGGACTATGTAAATGGCAGGACAGAGAGTGGTTGGACATATTACTATGCAGTACCACCTAAGATATTCGGCTTTATAACGGATGGTATTAGGTTGGCAGGCTGTCCTTTGAGTGGGGCCAAGGTAATAATTGAAAAGCCATTTGGTGACACTATGGATGCAGCAGAATATATTTACAAGAACCTAAAGCAGTGCTTCTCACAAGAAAATATATTCTTTATAGACCACTATTTAGGTAAGGAAATGATAATAAATATAATGACCCTAAGATTTGCCAACGCCATATTCGGAGGTGTATGGAATAAGGACTTTATAGAAAAGGTCGAAATAAATGCCTTTGAAGAGGTGGGTGTAGGCACAAGAGGTGGCTACTATGACAAGAGTGGGGCCATGGTGGATATGGTACAGAACCACCTATTCCAGATCCTGTCTATAGTGGCAATGGAAAGGCCAGCAGACAATTCATCTGAGGCTATAAAGGCTGCCCAGACCAAGCTATTCAAGGAGCTGAAGGATATAGAGGACCCTCACAAGATAGACCAGCTACTTGTAATGGGCCAGTACAAGGGTTACCTAGAGGAAGATAAGATAGACCCAGAATCTACTACAGAAACATATGTAGCCCTTAAGTTGGCTATAGAAAATGACAGGTGGATGGGAGTTCCATTCTACCTAAGGACAGGTAAGAAGATGGCTCAGAAAAAGAGTGAGGTAGTCATTACCTTTAAGTCCACTACAGAGGGTGCCCAGCCAAACAAGCTGATAATAGAGATACAGCCGGACGAGGGTGTCAAGCTAGACTTCAATATAAAGAAGCCAGGCACAGAAAATACCATAGAAAAGGTTGATATGGACTTCTGCCAGAGCTGTGTATTGGAAAATAGGCAGAATACACCAGAAGCATATGAAAGGTTATTGATGGCTGCCATGGACGAGGATAGGTCCCTATTCTCCCAGTGGAACCAGATAGAGATTTGCTGGAAGTATATCAATAGGATAATGGAAATATACCATAGGTTCTCTGACAAGGTTCATGTATATGAGCCAGGCCAGGATGGTCCTATAAATGATTTTTAGTATATACATAAGACAAAGAAATGTATTATAATAGATAGTACGATATTAGTGAAGTTACTTTATTAGACAATATTGGAGGTAGAATAATGAGTGAGGTTAAGGTTCATGATATAGTAATAATCGGTAGTGGCCCTGGTGGTATGACTGCTGGTATATATGGTGGAAGGGCAGAGTTGGATACAGTAATTTTGGAAAAGAACTTCCACGGCGGCCAGATGGTTTCTACTACGGAAATAGAAAACTATCCAGCCCTACCTGAAACTAATGGTATCCAGCTGGCTAATGATATGCTAGCCCATGCCAAGAAGTTTGGGGCTAAGATTGAATACAAGGGAGTAGACTCAATTGAGGTGCTAGAAGATGGTACAAAGAAGTTGATAGCAGGTGGAGAGGAAATCTTAACTAAGACTGTAATACTATCAATGGGATCTACACCAAGAAAGCTAGGTCTAGACAAGGAGGACAAGTTTACTGGAAGGGGCCTAGGCTACTGTGCAACATGTGATGGTGGCTTCTATAGAAATAAGGTAGTGGCAGTAAATGGTGGTGGAGACACAGCTGTTGAAGATGCCCTATACCTATCAAGAATAGCATCTAAGGTATACCTAATCCACAGGAGAGATGAGCTAAGAGCCAATAAGACACTACAGACAAGGCTAGCTGAATCTAATGTAGAGGTTGTATGGAACAGCACAATCAAGGAAATTCTAGGTGAAGAAAAGCTAACAGGTGTAGTAACTGTAGACAAGACAGACCAGTCGGAAAGAAAGATAGAACTAGATGGTCTATTTGTAGCAATCGGTGGTATACCTACTTCAGGTCTAGTAGACGGTCTAGTAGATTTAAATCCACAGGGTTATATAATAGCTGATGAAGACTGTCAGACAAGTGTCGATGGTATTTATGCAGTTGGCGACATAAGGGTTAAGTCTCTGAGACAGGTAATAACTGCAGCTGCTGATGGAGCTATAGCAGTCCATGCGGCAGAAAAATATATACTAGAGCACCAGTAAATTAAATATAATAGTGGGTCATATAGGTGGCTGACTAAGATTTTTATAAATACCAAGGGAGGATTTACCAAACTTGGTATTTTGTGAAGAAATTAATAGTAATAAAAAAATACCGGCACCCAAGCTAGTGCGATACTAGACTTTGGGGTCGGTATTTTATATTTATAATTATTCTTGGCTAGTAGTACTAGTAGTCTTATCACTGGCACCAGTAGTGTCACTACTTGAAGTACTAGTAGTCTTATCTGTTGAACTAGTCTGGCTTGCTTCAAGGTCGGCCTTAGTCAAAATTTTGCCTGAAATAGCATCTACTAATACAGTCTCGGCATTTTTGGCATCCCCATCATATAGCTTGAATGAAAATACATTCTTGCCGTTTTTTGCGAACAACTGGTATGATAGGACCTGAGTATAGTTCTTTGTAGAGGCCTTTGCAGCTAACTGGGCAGCCTCATCTACATCCATTACAGGTACAAAGTCTAGCAGGTTAGCCTTAAGGTCAGCACTTGCCGGACCATTTTCAGTCTTAGTTAATATATCGCCAGTCTTGGCATCAATTGTCATAGTCTGACTAAGCCCCTTTTTAGAGATTACTTCTAGCGTATAGATGTACTTCTTTTCAGTCTTAGCTTCCTCAGCTTCATCCTGTTTTTCAGTCTCTATAGGAATATCCTTTTCTTCAAGACTAACTGATGCTACACTGCCTGCTTTTTCTGCAGTTGTGAATTTTAATAGGGCAGCCTGTAGTCCTATTAGTTTTTCAGACTTTAGTTCGTTTACTAGGCTAGGGCCAGATGCCTTGTTTTTATCACCGCCACCAGCATTTTTAGAGCCACATCCTACTAGGGATAGGGCAAGGATAGAACACATTGAAAAGACTAGTAGTTTTTTTTCTATTTTTTTTCTGTTATTATTTTTTGAAATTTTCATATCTATCTCCTCATCGAATTATAATCAATAGTAGCTATATTATACTATAAAATTTAAATGCTAGTAAAGTACTAAAAAAAAGTCTCTGCTTGTGGTATAATATTCAAATGAAGATATTAACACGTTAGTTGTGGAAGGAGAAAAAAGTGAAGATCGTAATAATAGGTGGAGGAAAGGTTGGTTCTAAGCTATCTGAGGAGTTGTCTAATGAATCTCATGACGTAACGGTTATAGAGCAGGATGTAGATGTAATCAACAGGATAAATTCTCACCAGGATGTCGCCTGCATAAATGGAAATGCTATCAATCGTGAAATATTAAAAGAGGCTGGCGTAGAAGAGGCAGACCTACTAATTGGGTGTACCTCATCTGATGAAATAAACATGTTCTCTTGCTTGTTTGCCAAAAACCTAGGGGCAAAAAATACTATAGCAAGGGTTAGAAATCCAGAATACTACAGCCAATTAAATTATATAAAGGAAGATCTGGGTCTAAGTATGATTATAAATCCAGAGTTTGTTGCTGCCAATGTAATTTCAAGGATCTTGAGGTTCCCGTCGGCAATCAAGGTTGAGACCTTTGCCAAGGGTAAGGTCGAGTTGATGGAGTTTAAAATATATGAAAATTCCGAGCTAGTTGGCAAACAGATGAAGGATGTGGTAAAGACCTTTGGTGTAAAAATTTTGGTTTGTGCCATACAGAGAAGGGATGAAGTATTTATACCAGATGGTAATTTCACCTTTGAGAAGGGGGACAAGCTGAGTATAGCTGGTAGCCACGAGGATTTGGAAAAATTCCTAAAGAAGGTTGGTGGCCTTAAGAGAAAGGTCAAGACTGTTATGATAATTGGTGGTGGTAAGATTGCCTACTACCTATGCAAGAGTCTTGAGAACATAAATATTAAAACTAAGATTATAGAAAGAGACAGGAAGACTTGTCATTTCTTGGCACAGAACCTTCCTAAGGTCGATATTATACATGGGGATGGAACAGACAACCAGATACTAGAGGAAGAGGGTATCCACGAGGTAGATGCCTTTGTATCCCTAACTGGTATTGATGAAGAAAATATCATCATGTCTATGTATGCAGACTCTAAGGGGGCTTCTAAGGTTATTACAAAGATTAGTCAGTCTACCTTCAAGGATATGATTGATACCTTTAATCTAGATACTGTAATATCGCCAAAGGAATTGACAGCTACAAGGATACTTCAGTATGTTAAGGCTATGAACAACTCCTATGGTAGCCAGCTGAATTCCCTATATAGAATAGTAAATGACAAGGTTGAGGTATTGGAATTCTCAGTAAATGCTACTGGTAGGATAGTCAACCAGCCATTGAAGGACCTAAGGTTTAAAGGGCATGCTGATAGCTTGTATAGTGCGTAACGGTAAAATAATAATACCAGGTGGAGATGACAAGATTATGGTAGGCGATAATATTATCATCGTGACTTCGAGCCTGAGAATAACTGATATAGAAGATATACTAGAACGAAGCGTATAGGTTTATTTAGGAGAATTAAGATGAATTATGAAATGATGATCTATGTTCTTATGAATATAGCCAAGGTGGAAGGTTTTTTAATGTTTATACCTGCCATAGTATCATTGGCATATGGAGAGAGGGATGTTGCACTTAGGATTTTTGAGATAGCCCTAGTCTCTGCTGGAGTTGGTATGGCATTTACAAGAAAAAGGCCGACCAAGTCTGAATTGTTTATCAAGGACGGTCTCTTGATAGTAGGCTTGGCCTGGATTATATTTTCTGTGATAGGGGCCATGCCCTATTTTCTGACAGGAAGTATAGCCAGTCCAATAGATGCATTTTTCGAAACTGTATCAGGTTTTACTACTACAGGGTCTACGATCCTTACTGATATAGAGGCACTTCCAATAGGTATCCTATTTTGGAGGTCCTTTACTCACTGGATAGGCGGTATGGGAGTATTGGTCTTTGTAATGGCCGTAATACCCCTATCATCTGGAAATACAATGAATATAATGAGGGCAGAGGTACCAGGTCCTACAGTGGACAAGCTGGTCCCAAAGACTAAGCAGACGGCGAAAATTTTGTACTATCTATACATAGCCCTGACAGCCATAGAGGTAGTTTTACTGATGATGGGTGGCATGCCATTTATGGATAGCTTGACAAACTCATTTTCTACTGCAGGTACAGGTGGATTCTGTATGAGGGCTGATAGTATAGGCTACTATAACAGCGCCTATATTGATGGTGTAATTACAGTGTTTATGATCCTATTTGGTATAAACTTCAACCTGTTTTATTTAATATTATTGAAGAAGTTTAAGCGTATATTCAAGAGTGAAGAGCTAAAGGCTTACCTGGCAATTATAGCTGTATCTATAGGTCTGATTACTTGGAATATATACGCTATGTATGGCAGTGTATTGAAGGCCTTAGGTATGCATCCTTCCAGGTTGCAACCATAATAACTACTACAGGTTTTATGACTACTGACTACAATCTTTGGCCGAGCTTTTCAAAGGCTATCCTCTTGTCCCTGATGGTAATAGGTGCATGTGCAGGTTCTACTGGTGGTGGTATAAAGGTATCCAGGGTACTTATTACCTTCAAGTACATAAAGTCAGAGATTAAAAAGGTTATTCAGCCTAGGTCAGTTAGTAATATTACTATGGATGAAAAGCTAATAGATGATACGGTAACAAAGAATGTATCAGCCTATCTTTTGATATATACAATTATAATGGTGGTATCATTTATTTTGATAACCCTAAATGAGTTTGATATAGAGACATCCTTGACATCGGTCATTACTTGTGTGAATAATGTAGGACCGGGATTTGGTAATTTGGTAGGTCCTACTGGTAACTTCTCGACCTTCTCAGTTTTCTCTAAGCTAGTCTTGTGCTTAGATATGCTGTTGGGTAGGCTGGAGATATTCCCAATCCTATTCCTATTCAGTCCAAGGATATTTAATAGGCGTTTTTGACATATTAAAATTTCTTACTTATGGGGTTGAAAAAGACAATCCGCTAGAATGAGATATTATTAGTTAGAAAAAGAATAATACGAACGATTTTGGAGGGAAGGACATTAACGTATATTGCACAATATACGATTATATGGACTTTCCTTTTTTTGTATGGTATAATTTTAAGGTAATAGACAGTCGCGAGCTAGGTTTATTACGCAGATACTGGCCATGATAGGCAGTATATTGGTATCTAAATAGGCCTGTATACCAAGGTGGTAAATAGGTAGTGTATAGCTAGTAATAGAAAGGACTGAAGAAATGTTAACAGCAATTACAGGAATAAACTGGGGAGACGAAGGTAAGGGTAGGATGGTTGACCTACTATCAGAAAACTATGACATAGTTGTGAGGTACCAGGGTGGTAATAATGCAGGCCACACAGTAGTAAATGAGAGGGGTAAGTTTATCTTGAACCTACTTCCATCAGGTATACTACGTTCTGATGTTGTAAATATAATCGGCAATGGGGTGGTTGTTGATATCAAGCACCTTGTTGGCGAAATAAATAAATTAAGGGATGCAGGTATAGTAATTACACCTGACAACTTAAAGTTAAGTGATAGGGCAGTTATAGTAATGCCCTACCATGTGGACCAGGATTGTCTGGAGGAAGAAAGACTAGCAGATGCAAAATTCGGGTCTACAAAGAGGGGTATAGGTCCAGTCTATGGAGATAAGTATATGAAGAAGGCTCTTAGACTGGGTGAATTATTAGATAGTGAAGAGGACATAAAGGAAAGACTTAGGGGTATAATCGAGTGGAAGAACCTCATGATAGAAAGGGGATATGGCAAGGAAGCTATTAAATTCGATGATATGTGGGCCTACCTAAAGGAATATGGGGATATAGTTAAGGATTTTGTATGTGATACAGGCCATTACTTGAATAGGGCAAATAGAGAAGGAAAGAACATAATGTTTGAGGCCCAGCTAGGTGCCTTGAGGGATATAGACTTTGGTATATACCCATTTACATCATCCTCTTCTACAATAGCGCCATATGCACCTATTGGAGCTGGTGTACCAAACTTAAGGCTAACTAATTCTGTGGGTATAATGAAGGCCTACTCTACATGTGTAGGTGAGGGTCCATTTACGGCTGAAATTTGGTGATGAGGCAGATAAATTACGAGAAGCGGGCAATGAGTACGGGGCAGCAACTGGCAGACCTAGAAGGGTAGGTGGCTTTGATGTCTTGGCCTCAAGGTATGGTGTAATGGCCCAGGGCTCAGACCAGATAGCCCTTACAAAGCTGGATGTATTGTCATATATGAAAGAAATACCTGTATGTGTGGCTTATAAGTTTGAAGGTGAAGTACTCGATGAATTCCCTATAGGAGAAAAATTATTCAAGGCCCAGCCGGTTTATGAGTACAGAAAGGGCTGGATGAAGGATATTTCTAACTGCAGGAGCATTGAAGACCTACCAAAAGAGGCAGTAGACTATATCAAGTACCTAGAGGATGTGGTTGACTGTAAAATAAAGTATGTATCAGTAGGTCCAGAAAGAGACCAGTATATAGTAATGCCTTAAGAGGAGGAAATTTATGAAGAATACATATGAATCACCCTTGACATCAAGGTATGCAAGTAAGGAAATGCAGGCCTTATTTTCTCCAGATAAGAAGTTTAAGACTTGGAGGAGGCTATGGGTAGCCCTGGCAGAAGCTGAAATGGAGTTGGGACTGGACATTAGTCAGGACCAGGTAGATGAGTTGAAGAGCTACCAAGATGATATAAACTACGATGTAGCTCAGGCCAGGGAGAGGGAGGTAAGACATGATGTTATGAGTCATGTATATGCCTATGGAGTCCAGTGCCCAAAGGCAGCTGGTATAATACATCTGGGGGCAACCTCATGCTATGTCGGTGATAATACAGATTTAATAATAGATTATGAGGCTCTCGATCTTATTAGGAAGAGGCTGATCAAGCTGATATCAATATTGGCCGACTTTGCAGACAAATACAAGGACCTGCCAACCCTTGGTTTTACTCATTTCCAACCAGCCCAACCTACTACAGTCGGTAAGAGGGCCTGCCTGTGGATACAGGACTTCATACTTGATTTAGAGAACCTAGAAGACTTCCTACAGAGGAGAAGATTGAGGGGGGTAAAGGGAACAACGGGGACCCAGGCCTCCTTCCTAGAATTATTTGATGGTGACTATGAAAGGGTCAAGCAACTTGATAGGCTAGTAGCCAAAAAAATGGGCTATGATAATGTGTTTGCAGTTACAGGGCAGACATATTCTAGAAAATTTGACAGCCAGTTGGTAAATATCCTGGCAGGTATAGCCCAGTCTGCAACAAAGTTTTCTAATGACATAAGACTGCTACAACACCTAAAGGAGATAGAGGAACCCTTTGAAAAGAATCAAATAGGCTCATCTGCCATGGCCTACAAGAGAAATCCTATGAGGAGCGAGAGGATAGCATCTCTTGCAAGGTATATCATTGCGGATATGCTCAATCCGGCTATGACTGTATCAGGCCAGTGGTTTGAAAGAACCCTAGATGATTCTGCCAACAGGAGGATATCAGTACCAGAAGCATTTTTGGCTACAGATGCGGTCCTAAACCTATGTGCCAATGTAGCTGATGGACTTGTAGTTTATCCTAAGGTTATAGAGCAGAGACTGATGAAGGAATTACCATTTATGGCTACTGAAAATATAATGATGGATGCCGTAAAGAGGGGCGGAAATAGGCAAGAACTTCATGAGAGGATAAGGATACATTCTCTAGCAGCAGGAAAAATAGTTAAGGAGGAAGGCGGAGACAATGACCTCGTGGACAGGATTGCAGGAGACCCTAGCTTTGGTATTAGCAAGGAGGAAATCCTCGAGGTCCTAAGGCCAGACCTATATGTAGGCTGTGCACCTATGCAGGTAAGAGAATTTATAGATAAGGTAGTAGGTCCTATCCTGGCTAGTGGAGAGGCTATAGATATTGCAGAACTAAGTGTATAGGCTCTTTATAAGGTCATCTTGGACTAGATATATATAGTAAAAAAATTAAGGTTGATTTAAGACTTAATATAGGCTATAATAAATAGAAATTAATTAATAAATTAATTTAAAAAAGAAGGGAGGACTTTTATGTTATCTAATAAAGAAATAAGAGCCCTAAGTAGGGAGCAGTTAAAAGGACATTGGTTAAAATTTGCCTTGATTAATCTAGTAATGATGATTTTGGCAGGTGGGTGTAGTTATATTGCATCATCGAAGCAAATAATGTCACTTACATTTGTTCAGATTTTGTTACAGTTAATTATAGGACTAGGTATTTACAAGTTATTACTAGAAATAGCTAAGGGTAAGGGATTTAGCTTCTCTAACTTCTGGCAGCCTGGTAGGGTATATCTGAGGTATTTACTTGCAACAATCTTGTTAACACTTTTGGTTTTCGTTATAAACTTGATTCTGATGGCAATCCTAGGTGCAGTATCATTCTCTATGTTTATAGGTGGTGCTAGTAGTGTTATGGCTGGTGTAAGCAGTGAATCAATACTTCCAATTTTAGCAAGCGCTGGTGGAGGTCTATTGGTATTATTATTGATAGTATTCATTGTTATATTTGCTATAAATATATACATTACATATTCATACATGATGCTAGACCTAATAGTACTTGGTAACCATGATGATATTGGTGCTATAGATTCACTAGGGGCTTCAAGAAAGCTAATGAAGGGCTACAAGTGGAGATTATTCAAACTGATGCTATCGTTTATTGGCTGGGCTATACTTTGTATATTCACACTGGGTATAGGCTTGCTGTGGTTATCAACTTATATTAATATGTCAATAGTTAACTTCTATCTTGAATTATTAAAGGAAAGGGAAGAATTAGCTAAGGAGCTAAATTTAGTTGAACCAGTAGAGGCTTATAGTGGATACACAGGTGACTACCAGACTCAGGATAGTGAGAGTGTGGAAGTGAAGGCTATCGAAGAAGCAAAGGTAGAGGAACCAGTAAAGACTGAAGACCCTACTCAGGATAGCAAATAGTAATTATAAATAACAAACTTTTATATGGCTATGGGAATATTTATTCCTGTAGCCATTTTTCTCGTCAAAAACGTTAAATATAAAAACTAAATCTAAATATAGTTAATAAATATCCAAAAATATTGAATTTTATTATCAGTAATTTAGTGATAGAATATAAAGAGGAATAATTTTATTATGGGATTTACTATCAATAAGGCTTATTTATGATATACTAATAAGGGATGTTAATAAAACTTTATCGTAAATACTATTTGATATACAGTGAGAATAGATATAGTCACTAGAATCTAGTAAAAAATAAGGAATTATCTATAATACAAGGAGGTTTTTTATGAAATATATTTATATTATTATAGGTATCTTATCTATGATACTGGGTGGGATAGGCGTTGTATTGCCAGTTTTACCTACAGTACCATTCTTGCTCCTAGCTTCCTTTTGTTTGCTAAGGGGTCTGATAGGTTCAATAACTGGTTCAAGTCTACAAGTCTATATAAGAATAACCTAGAGTCTTTTGAAAAGAATAAATCTATGACTAGGAAAACTAAGTGGAAGATACTAATATTTGCAAGTGTAATGCTAGGCTTTGTATTTTTCAAATACGATGTTTTGCCAATGAGGATATTTATTGCTGCCTTAATAGCTTTTAAATATTACTACTTCCTAGTAGTTATAAAGACAGTTGATGGGGGTGATTGTCATTGATAGGTTAAGAGGTCAGTTCAGGATAAAAAGATCGACTAAATCAAATTATAGGAATTTTAATAAGCTTATATTGAGAATAATAGTGTCTCTAGCTCTAATTATTAGTTTGTTAACTTCATTTGTACCAGATGTAAGTGCTGCCACTCCTCCAGATGGTATCTACAAGGTCAAGCTATCCTTGATGAAGAGGTATGATGAAGAAAAATCTATGGGAGATGGGGCATTTATACCAACAGGCTTTATTACTGTATCTGGTGGCAGGGCCAAGCTTAGGATAAAGATGGTTCCCCTGACAGCCTTCAACTTTAGGGGCTACCTTAGTGAGCTTTTGGTCAAGGACAAGCCCGTAAATGTCCTTTCAAGATATGATGAGTACGATGTCTACAACAACCCTACAAATGGCAAGGATACAAAGTTCAAGGGGGTCAAGTATCCAAAGGAAATGGACTTTGATGTTGAATGGGGAGAAAAGGATATTTTTGTCCAAGTCTATGTACCGGTCATGGGGGAATTGGCCAGTGGGGACCAGAAGGCAAGGCTAAGGATAGATTGGCCTTCAAATCCTGAATCTGCCAAGGTTTCATCTATTAATTTTGATTCTAGTCCTGTTGAGGATGTGTCGCCTGCTAGCAGTGATACTTCTAGCAGTGCCTACCAGTCAAAGGACACAAGGAATCTTCCACCACTTGAAAAGGGAGAAAATGTTAGTCTAGAGCCAGGTATATACAAGTTAGATGTAAGTCTTTTCCATGAGAGAGAGGACAAGGCCTCCATGGGAAACAATGCCATGGTCCATGATGCTGAATTGGTATCAAAAGATGGCAAGTATAGCTTCCTATTGGGGTCTACAACTATGGAGGTTTCAAATATTACGGCTTCTCTTGTTTCTCTTCAGATTAGGGATGACAATGCCTACTACCATTTTGCTGAGCCACATGCCTTCGACCTGTCAATACCAGGTGAGCAAGACAAGAGGCCAGAGGTATTCAGCTTTGACCTTGTGCGTAAAGACCCAATGATATACGTTAAGGTTGACCCGAAGGTAAAGCCTATGGGCGAGGTACCAGTTGGGGCCAGGCTAAAGATTGATTGGACATCTATTAAAAAGATAGAAGAGTCAGAGGCTGTCCTGTATAAGAAAATGAAAAGTGGTACGCCTAGGAAGAAGTTTGATCCAAAGGAAAGTATCCATAAAGTTTTACCAGAAGGCTTTGAGCTTTTGGCTCAGCCGGGTGCCTTCAAGGAAAATATAGTATTTAAGGCCAATCCGGTTACAGGAGGGGCCAGCTTCCAGAAGATTACACAGAAGTTTGGTAGGGCAAGGGCCATGAAGATCTATGAGTTTAAAATAGAAAACGACTATGGTGTTCCAACCAAGCCTTCTAAGGATATAACAATAAAGGCCAAGCTAGCATCGAATATAGTGAAGCCTAAGGTTTATAGGCTTGCTGATATGGCTGAAATGAATACATCTATTTCGGGCGATACAGCTTCCTTTACGACTAATACCTATGGTGAATTCGCCTTTGTTTCTTCAGATGGTCCAGCCAACCAAGCAAGGACTGGCAACATATCTAATAATGGTTCAAAGGGACTTGCAGGTGTAAGCAATAATAAATCTAGGGTAAATAGTGGTAAAAGGTCAGCTGATACAAAGGATAGTGGTAAGTCAAAGGCTAGCAATGATAGGCCTACACCGACATCTGTTAGCCAGTTGAACAATGATTCTACTGATTTTACTACTAGTAGTCAGCCGGTACAAACAGACCAGGCTAGCCAGGTTGATGTAGGAAGAAAGCCAGTAAGGTCCAAGGAAAATCCAAAGGTAATATTTTACTGTGTCTTGATACTTGCAGCCATAATTGGAGGATCAGCCTATGTATACATTAGGTTTAGCAAACGTTTGATTTATGAATTCAAGTATAATAGCTACCTGAAGAATAAGATGAATGAATTTAATAAGGTACGGGATAGCTTATAGGGAAAGGTGGAGGATAGGATAAAATGCAATATATAAATAAAGGAATATTTAGCAAGCTGTCAATACTAGCCTTCATCTTGATGGTATGCTTCTATATGTCAACCGGTATTTCATTTGCTGGTGAAGTATACACTGCAAATGCCCATGGCCACTATTCGCATCCTGTGAGTGGTGCTATTGAGGATCCAGGCAATAATCCTGGTATTGGTGAAGGAATGGTATCCAATGTAGTATATGGTACAGCCCTTATAGAAAAGGACGATGATGGCAAGCTATATGCAACTGTAAGATACAACCTAAGGGACAAGATCAGTAAGTTTAGCTTCAATGTACAGAAGAAGGGTGATAGTGGATGGACAGAGGTTCCCTTCCAGGAAACTCAGAATGCCGGATCTACTGGAGATTTTAGGTTTGAGATACCTTCTACTGATTGTGTTGTAAGAGCTACATTTTTCGTTGATCCAATGTCCAGGTCGGTAGTCTTCTATATAGACTTTGATGCCCTAGAAGCTGGTAATACAGACTTCAAGGCCCTGGTTTCCACTGGGGGAACAGGTCAGTCATCAGGAGCAGGCAGTCAAGCCTCGGCTACAACAAACAATTCTACTAGCTCCGAAGCTAGCCCTGCTGGGTCTTCAGGCCCATCAAATTCATCAACTAGCCAGTCTACATCCAAGGTTAAGACTAATGCTAGCTCGAATGACAAGGTGAAGACTTTGATGTCTTCATCCAACAAGGTTACTCCAAAGGCTGGAACTAGCCCCAATAATGGAGTGGCACCAGCAAATGGTGGAGACGGTGACAAGAAAATAAATCAAGGAGACCTGGGCTATGATCATGGACTTTTGACTAATAAGGATTTTGGCGATAGTAAGACCCTGATGGATGGTCAAGATGAAGATGCCCCTTGGGGTATTGTTACCAAGGTTTTATTTACTGTAGTAGTGGTCCTAGTAGCCATAATATTAGCTGCTATACTATTTGGTGCGATCGCCCTAGTTTTAGGCTTTAACTACCTAAAAAATAAAAATAATTCTTTGGCTGATGATTTGGAAGGCCAGGGATTAGAATTTGATGAGCTAGAAGATAGGGAAATTCTGTGTGAACCAAGTGGGGTGACAGGCTATGAATAAGAAAATACGCTTAATAGGACTGGCCTTATGCCTAGTTGCTTGTCTTCTAGGTGGATGTGTCAACCAACACCCAGAAGGAACAAAAAACAAGCAGGAAGAGCTAAGACAGGTTACTAAAATAAAAAATCCGAGGATTATAGCAACATCTATGGCTACAGTAGATATATTGGACAAGTTAAATGTAGACCTGATAGCAGTTCCAGATAGCAAGATTGATGCCCTTCCTAAGAGGTACAAGGGTAAGCCAACTATAGGTATGGCCATGGCACCAGATATGGAAAAGATTAAAACCCTTAATCCAGACTGGATATTTTCACCGGTCAGCTTGGTCAGTGACCTGGAACCTAAATATGAAAATGCTGGCCTGAGGTTTGGCTTTCTAAACCTAAACAATGTACCTGGTATGTACAAGTCAATAGAGGACCTGGGAGTTCTTTTAGACAGGGAGAAGGAAGCAAGAGTCCTTATAGATGAGTACCAAAGCTTTATGAAGGACTATAAGGAAAAGCATAAAAATATGAAAAAGAAGAAGGTTCTTGTCTTGATGGGACTACCGGGTAGTTATGTGGTGGCAACTGACAAGTCATATGTTGGGTCCCTAGTGGAGCTGGCAGGAGGAGACAATGTATATAAGTCTGACAAGGACCAGTTTATTAACATTACAACAGAGGATATGTTGAAGAAAAATCCTGAAATTATCCTGAGAACAGCTCATGCCATGCCGGACGATGTAAGGAAGATGTTCTTTAAGGAATTTAAGACTAACCAGATATGGTCTAAGTTTGATGCAGTCAAAAACAATAAGGTCTATGATTTGGACTACAAGAAGTTTGGTATGTCCGCCAAGTTTACATATCCAGAGGCCTTGAAGGATTTAGGCAAGATATTTGATGACGCAGGAGGTGATAAGTAGTGAAGACAAAAAAGTTTAAATTTGGTCTTTCCAGATTTCTGGCTGGACATGACAGGAGGGAAAAACCAATTAATAATACCAGGAAGGCCCTAGCCTTTATTATCACCCTGATCTTATTAGTTGTAGTATTTTTTATAGCGGCAACTTCCGGTAGCATAAATGTGGGCTTTGGCAAGCTCTTGAGAGGTCTGTTTGTAGAAATAGACCAAGATGTAGTAGCTATATGGGACTTGAGGTTTCCTAGAATTGTAATATCCATTTTGGCTGGTGCAGCCATATCTGTATCGGGTGTCCTATTACAGGCAGTGATGAAAAATCCACTGACAGATCCAGGTATCATAGGTATATCATCGGCAGCTTCTCTCATGTCTGTCTTAGTAATAACTATGTTCCCAGCCCTATATTTCTCGATTCCATTATTCTCAGTAGTAGGTGGTCTTTTGGCCTACCTATTGATATATTCACTAGCCTGGGATGGTGGGGTGAATCCTGTGAAGCTGATACTAGTAGGTGTTGCCCTTAATATGACCTTTACAGGAATAAGTGAATTTTGCAAGGCCTTTGTAGGTGGTGGGGCCAACCTAAGCAAGGTTCAGTCGATTGTTGAAGGTAATATTACCCAGAGGACCTGGGCGGATGTAAATATGCTATTTTGGTATGTGCTAATAGGCTTGATTCTAGCCTTCTGCCTGTACAAAAAGTGCGACCTACTTTCCTTAGAGGACAAGACAGCCAGGGGATTGGGCGTAAATGTAGATAGGGATAGGTTTATAGTTGCCCTGATTGCTATTATCCTTGTAAGTATATCAACTGCCATAGTTGGTGTTATTGGTTTTTTGGGGCTGATAGTACCTCATATGGCCAAGATGCTAGTGGGTAGTGAACATAAGATTAAGATACCTTATACTATGGTGCTGGGAGCCTTTGTATTCCTTTTATGCGATACAATAGGAAGAACTATGGTTGCTCCTTATGAAATACCAGCCTCTATCATGATGGCTATTATAGGTGGTCCATTCTTTATCTTCCTTCTAAAGCATGGAGGTGATAGCTATGGAAGTTAGAAATCTTACATTCTCCTACACTGAGGGTGGGAAGATAATTTTAAATGATATATCCTTTAAGATAAAAGAGGGGAGTATAACCTCTATACTTGGGGCAAATGGGTGTGGTAAGTCTACCTTATTTGACCTAATGACAAAGAACCTAAAGGTAAATTCGGGCCAGATTCTCCTAAATGGTAGGAATATAGAATCCATGTCCCAGAAGGAATTTGCCAGAAAGGTAGCCATAATCCACCAGTACAATAGGGTGTCAAACGACATTACGGTAAGGCAGTTGGTTAGTTATGGAAGGACTCCCTACCAGGTAATGATGAAGAGGCATGATGACGAGGATGAGAGGATGATAAACTGGGCCATAGAAGCTACTAACCTGGTAGATATACAGGATAGGACAGTAAATTCACTTTCAGGTGGACAAAAGCAGAGAGCCTGGATAGCCATGGCCCTAGCCCAGGGAACAAAGTTCCTCTTCCTGGATGAACCAACTACCTATCTTGATATAAGGTACCAGCTGGAGGTTTTACAGTTGATAGAAAGGCTGAATAAGGATTTGGGCATGACTATAGTCATGGTCTTACACGATATCAATCAGGCGATGTACTATAGTGATAGGATTATAGGCCTAAAGGATGGTAATATACTAGTTCAAGGAGATCCAGACAAGGTTATATCATCCTATTCAGTAGAGCAGATGTTCGGTGTCAAACTTGATATAATTGAGGTTGATAATAAAAAGCTAATATTAACTATTTAAAAAAGATATTCATAGTATATAGCATTTTTAAATATTTTGTTGTATACTAATATTGATAGGATTAAATATAGTTTTCATTACAAATATGGTATCATTGTTATAATATGATATAGATTTGAGTAATTTTTAATTTAAATATATTTGGAGGTAAAGTATGAAGAATATGACTAAAAAATTTGCAACAGTTATGGTGGCAGCGACTGCTGTTACAGCTATAGCACCAACATTGGTAAATGCAGAGGAGGCCGTTGAATATAAGGTTCCAGTTCAGATGAAGCATGCCCATGAAGATAAGGATTCTATGGGTAATGCAGCCTTAGACCACACAGCTAAGGTAATCGAAAAGGACGGAAAGACTGAAATATACATAAACGTTAAGGGTCTTTCATTTATGGGCCTATTTGGTCACCTTTGGGGGATGAATGTATATGAAAATGGTTTAGGAAGTGCAAAGTCTCCAGTTACAGTGGCAAAGACTTATACTGACAAGGACCTAGAAGGTAAGACTAGGGAATTCCCTCAGACTTTAAAGATAGTAAGAAATTCAACTAAGGAAGACAAGGTTTATATAAATGTTGAAGTTGATGCAATGGATGCAATTTCAAGTGGTGGAGCAAGTACTTATGCAAGTACTATAAAGGGTAAGGGTGCCCAGGATGCCATCCTGATGCTAGACTACTCAAAGGCAGAAAAGGTAACTCCAGATCCTGTTAAGCCTGAAGAAAACAAGGATAACAAGACTAGGGATAGAATAGCAGGTGCAAGCAGGTATGCTACAGCAGCTAAGATTAGTTCAACTAACTATGACAAGGCCGAAGCAGTAATCCTAGCTAATGCCTATAAGGATGCGGATGCTCTTGCAGCAGCACCTCTTGCAGCTAGCATGTCAGCACCTATACTATTAACTAAGGGAGATGCCATACCAGCTGAAACTATGACTGAAATAACTAGACTAGGTGCCAAGAAGGTGTATATAGCAGGTGGAGAAGGATCTGTAAGCGCAGGTGTTGCTGACCAGCTAAAGAAGGCGGGCATAGAAGTAGTAAGAATCAGTGGTGACAACAAGTACCAGACAGCTATAAAGATTGCTGATATGGTAAGGGCTACTGGTAACAAGGAAGAAGCTATACTAGTAAATGGAACTAAGACAGCAGATGCCCTTTCAGTATCTGCCTTTGCAACTAAGATTAAGGCTCCAGTCCTATTAACTGGTGCAACTAGCCTAAATGCTGATGTAGATGCGTCTCTAAAGGCTTGGAACCTAAAGAAGCTAACAGTAGTTGGTGGAGTAAATAGTGTAGCTAAGTCTGTTGAAGATGCTGCTAAGGCCGAAGCTAAGGTTAGAATCAGTGGTGACAACAAGTATGCAACTTCTGTAGCTATAGCTAAGCATGCCTATGCTAATCCTAAGTCTGTAATGGTTGCTAATGGTGTTAAGACAGCAGATGCCCTTGCAGCTGGTGCAGTAACAGCTAAGACTATGAGTCCAGTTGTCCTAGTTAATGGCAAGACAGTAGCTCCAGAATTAAAGACATACCTAGCAGGAACTGAAAAGATATCTGTAGTTGGTGGAGTAGACTCTATACCAGATGCTTTGATGAACCTTCTAGGCAAGTAGTTTTGTCCTAGCTAGGCAGATGATTTAAAAGATAGACAAACATATTAAATTACATTAATTACATAGCTTATAGCGCCGATGGATTGGGTTATTTGTATTATCGAGGATAACCCATGAAGTTGGCGTTATTTTTTTAAAGCTTACTTGGTCTAAGCATCATATAAGTAGATCTCTATTTTAGGTTTAGTAAATGGGATAAATAAAGGGTGGAATGAATAAATAAAAGGAGTAGATGAAACTAAAAAGAGTCCAGTATTATCTCACTATAATACTGGACTCTTTACTAGTATTCTGTTTTCTTGATTGGCTAGTCTACATAAAATATATATTTATTAGCTAACATTCAATAGAAGATTTATTTTTCAAGTTCAACAATCATGGCCATTAGTTTGTTAGTCCTATCTATATAGTCATTAAGCTGGTCTGGCTTTAATTCCTTATTAGACAACATGGCTAGGTCGGCTATCTGCTGACACATTAGTTCAACCATATCCTTCTTGTCGGCCTGGTCTGCAAAGCCTACAAGCTTTGATTATAGGGGACTTCCTATTTATCAATAGACCCTGCTGTTCATCAAAGTTAAGGCCTTCTAGACCCATGGCCTGGAACTGGTCCTTCATATGGGCCATACGTATACTTTGCTCATCCACTACCACCATGGCTGACAGGTTGGAGTCCTTGAAGCTTTCAACCTTATAGGATGCTAGCTTCTGGCCCAAGATGTCCTGGAATAGGCTAATAATTTTTTCATCATCTGCCTTGTCCTCATCATCGTCAGAATTTAGGACCTTGGATATGTCTGAGTCAATTCTGGCAAACTTAAGTATTTCTTCCTGGTTTTCTGGATTTTTATCCATATTTTCTACATATTCTATTAGCCCCATAAATGGTGTATCAAGGCTATTATCAAGTATTAGGGCATTTAGACCATTTTCCTTGAACTGCTTTATATACTGGGCCTGTTGGTTTTCATCAGTTACATAGTAGATAGTCTTGTCCTGGTTGTCTGCCAGGTATTCCTTTAGGTTTATGTGTCTACCATCTATAGTCTTGTATAGGATTACATCCTTGATCTTGTCATAGAACTTGTCATCCTTTAGACAGCCAAACTTGATAAATACCTGGATGTCATCCCAGAACTTATCATAGCTTTCCTCTTTCAGTATTGTATAGGGATTTAAGCTTGTCGGCAACCTTCTTAACTATATGCTTAGAAATCTTGCTGACATCCCTGTCATTCTGTAGGAAGCTCCTTGAAACATTTAGTGGCAGGTCAGGGCAGTCTATTACACCCTTTAATAGAAGTAGGAATTCTGGTATTACCTCCTTGATATTGTCAGCTACAAATACCTGGTTGTTGTATAGCTTTACCTGGCCCTCAACTAGTTCAAATTCATTTTTAAGTTTCGGGAAGTATAGGATACCCTCTAGGTTGAAGGGAAAGTCTACATTTAGGTGGATCCAGAAAAGTGGTTCATCATTGGTCTGGAAAACCTCCTTGTAGAAGGCCTTGTAGTCATCCTCAGTACAGTCCTTAGGTGACCTTATCCATAGGGGTTGGGTATTGTTTATCGGCCTTTTTTCCGCTGGAGTTTCAACATCTATTGGTTCAGGAGTCTGACCGTTTTTTATAGCCTCGTCATACTTTTCCTGAGACTCCTGGGCCCTTCTAACCCTTTCTTCTGCCAGTCTTTTTTCTTCATCTGCATCCTCAAGGTATATTTCAGTCGGTAGGAAGTAGCAGTACTTATTAAGGATTTCCCTAATCTTGTAGGCGTATAAGAAGTCTTCATTGTCTGCAGATATTGTCAAAGTGATGCTTGTACCGTGTTCCTTCCTATCTCCCTGGCTTATTTCAAATTCCATACCATCCTCAGATACCCACTTAACTGGCTGGGCCCCATCCTTGTAGGAAAGTGTGTCTATCTCTACCTTGTCTGCTACCATGAAGGCAGAATAAAATCCAAGACCAAAGTGGCCTATGATATCATTTGATTCATCTATCTTGTCCTTGTACTTGTTTACAAATTCTTCAGCCCCAGAAAAGGCTACCTGGTTGATGTATTTCTTGATTTCATCTAAGTCCATACCGATACCATTGTCGTTAAAGGTAAGGGTCCTATTTCCTTGTCAACCCTTACTATAACCCTGTAGTCATCCCTTAGGCTTGCTTCACCTATACTGGCTAGTCTTTTATGTTTGGCTATGGCATCACAACCATTACTCACTAATTCTCTTACAAATATATCCTTATCAGAGTACAACCATTTTTTAATTATTGGAAAAATATTCTCTGAGTGGATAGATACTTTACCCTTTTCAGTAGTCATATTAATGCCTCCTCTTATCATTAATTATTATTACAGATAAATTCTACCACTTTTTGTTATCACTGTCAATTGTTGAGTGCTAAAAACTGTCAAAATTAGAAATACTAAGGATTTATAATTGTAGACTATGTATTTTTTAATGAGAAATCTAAAAATTTTAAGCTTGATTTATAGTGAATTTGTCAAGAGTGGAGATTTTTTTGGTATAATATATGGGAGAAAAATATTTTGGAGGACTTAATGGAAAAAAAATACTTAGATTTCAGTTTAGAGGAATTTGCCCAGGACCTTGGGTCAAAAAAATCAATGCCTGGTGGGGGTAGTGTGGCAGCCTATGCCCTAAATCTTGCCAATGGTTTGGCTTCTATGGTGGCAAATTTTACAAGTGGTAAGAAAAAGTATGCGGCCTATCAGGCTGATATAGAGAGAATATTAGAGGAGTGTCAAGTCTTTCATAGGGAGTCTATGAACATGGTGGACAGGGATGCAGAGGCCTTTTTGCCACTTGCAGCAGTCTACAAGATGCCTAGTGAAACAGATGAAGAAAAGGTAGCTAAGCATGCCCAAATGCAACTCTGTTTAAAAAGGGCAGCAGGTGTTCCCCTGGACCTTTTGCGTTTATCTAAGAGGGTATTAGACCTTCATGAGGACCTATTAGAAAAGGGGTCTGTCATGCTACTAAGTGATGTTGGGGTTGGAGTGGCTATGCTTAGGTCAGCAGCCTTGAGTGCCAGGATAAATGTAATGATAAATATAAAGGACCTTGATGATAGGGACTTTATTGTAAGGACAAGCCAGGAGGTAGAGGACCTAGTTGCTGATATAGTAAAGAGGTCAGACTACATATATGAAGAGGTATTTAGGAGGTTAAGATAAGTGGAAGATAAATTGTTAAGAGGAAAGCCAGTTGCTGATTCACTGACGGACGATATAATAGATAAGGTTAGAAGGTTAAATGACCAGGGAATATTCCCAAAGCTAGCCATGCTGAAGGTTGGTAATAAGGCAGATGACGCTTCCTACCAAAAGGGGGCAACAAGCAGGTGTGCTAAGTGTGGTATTGAAACACAGGTGGTTGAGTTGGATGAAGACTGTAGCCAGGATGAATATCTTGCTGCCCTAGAGGGCTTGAACAAGGATGAGTCTGTACATGGGATCCTATGTTTTAGACCCCTTCCTGCCCATATTGACGAGGAGATAGTCAAGTATTATATAGATGATAGGAAGGATGTAGACTGCTTTTCACCCCTTAGCTTAGCCAAGATTATATCTGGTGATAAGAGGGGATTTGCACCATGTACTCCTATGGGGGTTATAGAAATTTTAAAGTACTATAATGTGGACCTAAAGGGCAAGAATGTGACTGTACTAGGAAGGTCTATGGTAGTAGGTAAGCCCCTATCAATGCTTCTTTTGAACAGGGATTCTACTGTTACTATATGTCATTCAAGGTCAAAGGACCTAGAAAATATTGTAAAGGGGTCTGATATCCTAGTCTCTTGTATGGGTAGGGCCAAGGCAGTTGACAAGTCCTTTATAAAGGAGGGGGCAGTAGTAATTGACGTTGGAATTAACTTTGATAATGATGGCAATATGTGTGGAGATGTTGATACTGATGATGTACTTGACAGGGTATCACATATTACGCCAGTTCCAGGAGGAGTAGGGTCTGTAACTAGCTCTATATTGGCAAGACATACCTTGAGGGCCTGTATCCAACTACATGACCTTTAAAGTATGATTTTTGAGGGGGGTTTTTAGTGTTTTCTAAATTAATGGGATACAAAAATGAAAATGTGTCTACAATAATAAAGAGTACAAATGGTCTTAAATACAAGATGATAATCCACTCATTTTTTATAGGTATATTGACTGGCTGTATAATTGTTGCTTATAGGATAATGGGAGAGAAGCTTCTGGGCCTATTTGCCAACCTGTATAGGCTTTCAAAGACTAATATGTCTGTAGCAATAGGGGTTTTACTAGTTTTGATACTGATGGCCCTTCTTGTTAGCCTATTTATAAGGCAGGAACCAGATATATCTGGCTCTGGTATACCCCAGGTAGAGGGGGTCATGACCAGGAGGATGAAGACAAATTGGTGGTCTGTGCTAGTATATAAGTTTTTCGGAGGCATACTTTGCTTGGCTGCAGGCCTGTCTGTAGGAAGGGAGGGGCCTTCTATACAGATGGGGGCTGCCATAGGTGAGGGTGTGTCCAGAAAGACCAATAAATTGGATTATGAGCACAAGTACCTTATGACTAGTGGTGCATCTGCAGGTTTGGCAGCGGCCTTTAATGCTCCAATGGCAGGGGTTATGTTTGCCCTAGAGGAGGTCCATAAGAACTTTTCACCAGTAGTCCTTTTATCTGCCATGGTATCAGCAGTAACGGCAGATATGGTTACCAAGTCTTTTCTGGGAATCAGCCCTTCTTTGAGGTTTGAAGTCCTGAGTATAATGCCCATAAAGTACTACTGGTCCCTTTTATTATTGGGTATCTTGATAGGACTTTCTAGCTATATTTTTAACCACGGTGTAATAATGTCAAAGGCCCTATATAGGAGTATGTCAGTAAAGCAGGAATTTAAGATAATAATTCCCTTTATTTTTGCAGCCCTTATAGGTATGACCTTTCCAACCCTACTTGGGGGTGGTCATGAATTAATTATGAACATAAACCACCTACACCTAGGATTAGCTATTTTGTTACTTTACCTGCTAATAAAGTACCTATTTACCTTTGCTTCCTTTGGGTCAGGTGTACCGGGGGGGATATTCTTTCCCCTACTAGCCCTTGGAGCACTAATGGGCAATATTTTCGGTACTATATGTGTGACCTACCTAGGTATACCCCACCAGTTTTTGGTAAACTTTGCTGTACTGGCTATGGCAGGACATTTTGCGGCAACGGTAAAGGCCCCAATAACTGGTATAATACTAATTTTTGAAATGACCGGTTCCTTTGAGCACCTACTACCCTTATCAGTGGTGGTATTTAGTGCCTTGATCACATCAGACCTATTGGGTGTAGAACCTGTCTATGATATGCTTTTAAATGATATACTAAGCCATAAGAAGGATGCTGATTTCCACACAGAGGACAAGAACAAGACTCTAATGGAGTTGTCAGTCCATATAGGAAGTCAGGTGGAGGGCAAGCTAATATCCCAGGTGACTTGGCCGGACAAGTGTCTAGTTGTAGCCATTTACAGGGGGGCAGAAGAAATAATTCCTAGAGGGAATACCCTGATACTTGGTGGAGATATGCTCCTGGTCATGGTCAACAAGGATGAGTCAAAGGAAATGCTAGAGTCCTTGACCCGAATGACCAGTCGACTAGGCTGATAATAGAAAAAATATTTTGAAAGGTGGTGGTAGAGTGGTTAAACTAAATAAAAACCAGGCCCAGGCAGTAGCCCATATAGATGGCCCCTGCATGGTTCTGGCTGGACCTGGATCTGGTAAGACCAGGATAATATCACAGAGGATAGTCTCTATGGTGCTTGACCACGATATACCACCAACTAGGATATTGGCGATTAGCTTACAAAGGCTTCTTCTCTTGAAATGAAGAAGAGGACTCTTGCCTATGGTAAGGATGATAGGCTCAACAAGGTTAGCTTCGGGACCTTCCATTCAAGCTTTTTTAGAATACTTAGGAGGTATGCGGGGGTCAGTTTGGAGGACCTCCTTCTTGATTTAGATAGGTTCAAGCTGGTCAGGTCTATATTGAAATACTTAAAAATCAGCAATTATAACGATGATGATGTCCTAGACCTCTTAAATGAGATATCCCTAGTTAAAAATGAGCTTGTAGACTATAGGGACTATGATAGCAAAAGTTTTGAGCAAGAGATATTTCAAAAGGCCTACAGGCTCTATGAAGATGAAAAGAAGAGACATGGCAAGATAGATTTTGACGATATGCTAATACAGGCATATGACCTCCTGAATAATGACCCTGCCATCCTGTCTATAGTAAGGCAGGTTTTTAAGTATATACTTATAGATGAATTTCAGGACATAAATAGGGTACAATTTGAGCTTATAAGGCTAATAGCAGGCCAGGAGAATAATCTTTTTGTAGTTGGAGATGAGGACCAGAGTATATATGGATTCAGGGGGGCCAGACCAGACTTTATGCTGGAGTTTGACCAGTATTTTCCAAGTGCCCGACATATACTACTTGATACCAACTATAGGTCTAGTAAGGATATAGTAGACCTATCGCTTGGTCTTATAAAGAAGAATAAGAAAAGACACCCCAAGGACCTAAAGGCCTTTAGCAAGGACCCTGCCAGGATTAGCTATATATATCCAAAGGATACAGATGACGAGGCTAGGCTAGTGGCAGACCAAATCTTTGATAGGGTAGGTTCTCAGAAGGGGGCTGACTATGGTGACTTTGCAGTTATATATAGGACTAATAGGCAGGCTAGGGCCTTTGTTGATGCTTTATGGACAAGAGGATTCCCTTTATACTTAAGGATGCACCCAAGACTATCTATGACCACTGGGTGAGTTTAGATATTATTGCCTACCTGAGAATAGCCATGGAAATAGGGTCAGGTGGAGATTGGGCCAGAGTTATAAACAAGCCCTTTAGGTATATTTCTAAAAAGTCTCTTGCCAACGCAGAGGCTTCTATGGACTTCCTTGACTGCCTCATAAATGATGAGGACATAAAAGACTTTCAAAAGAAAAACCTAGAGGACCTATATATTGACCTGAACTATGTGAGGGGCTTAAGTCCCCAGTATGGTATTTCATATATCAGGACAACACTTGACTATGATAGGTATATCTTGGACTATTGTCATGAGAGAAGGATAAAGTCCCAGCAGATTGTAGAAATACTAGATGAACTAGAAGCAGCAGCGAGTCCATACAGGACAATACTGGACTTTTTTAAGCATATAGACCAGGTAAGGGAAGAGGTAAAAAAGAATGCTGACAAGACTGCAGGATCAAGCCTGGCAACAAGTGCAGATAAGGGGGTAGTCCTCACAACTATGCATAGTTCTAAGGGACTTGAATTTGATAATGTATACATTGTCGGTGTAAATGAAGGTATTGTACCCTACCAGTTGGGCGATGATTCAAAGCTCGATATAGAAGAGGAGAGAAGGCTTTTATATGTAGCCATTACCAGGGCAAAGAGGTTCTTAGTCATATCGAGCCCACTAAAGAGGTTTGGAAAGAAGATTGGACAATCACAATTCTTAAAGGAATTGCAGGAAAAAAAGGTAGTAAAGAGTCTGTGTAGACCCTTTACTACCTTTTTGCTTTTCTATAACCAGCCGCTATTGCATCATCCTCCTTATCGAAGTAGACCACATTCTTGTCACTAATAGAATCATAGCCCTTGGACCCTCTTATGTGGTAGACCATACTCTTCTTATTGGCCTTGATATAAGCTTGGGAATTATCGTCTGCCACCTGAGAATTATGCTCTTTACTAGACATATCCTGTTTTATATTTATATCAGTAGCCGGCTTAGAAACTTGGCCACTAGTATTTTTATTGCCCTTTTTTATAGACTTGCCCTTGTTTAAAGGCCTAGTCTCAATAGCTTCCGGATGGGTCTGGTTGAAGGACTTTAGCCTAGCCTCATCCCAAAGTCCTCTTGAATTTTCCTGAGCCTGGTGCTGGAACTTGGCAAATAGGTCACTATACCTAGTATCTGGCTGGTAGCTATAGGAATAGGCGTATCCATTGATTACAAGCTGGGCATTGTACATATACCTGACAATTTCCTCCTGACTAGGATTGTCACTAGATGGCCTTTCCAACCACACATACCTCAAGAGACGGCCATACTTATCTGTATCAGACACATCCTTTTGAAGATAGACAGTCCTGTCCTTGAGCTGATTTTTTGTATAGTCACTGGCTTCTTTGCCGTAGAACTGGACGGGCTTATTTGGATGTACTGTTTCAGGTGTATCAACACCAATCATCCTAAGCTTGTACTTTTTGCCATCTAGACTTACATGAAGGGTATCACCGTCAATAACCCTCACTACAGTAGCCCTTTGAAAGCTCGAGTCACCCGTGTTCTTGTTACCACATCCAACTAGGGAGGCAAGCAAGACTAGGCAAAGACACATAGAGCTTAATTTGAAAATTTTATTTTTAATCTTGTCAAACATCCTTTATCTCTCCTTGTTTATTGTACCAAACGAATAGACGTCCGACTATATTATAACATATTTATTTCTTATTAAACTAGATGCCCCTTCCAGCCATTATGATTTCAATTTTATCTTCATTTATACCCGCCATGGCTTCACCAAGATTTTCATACACTGGGCTATTAGCTTGGTTGAAAAGGCGGATAAGAAGGATATAAGGCTGGCTAGCCTATCAAGATATTTTACGGGGAGCCCACCAAGAGAGGGTCTAGTTTTAGGTTTTGGGTCTTTGTCACTTGAAGACATTGAAGATAGCCTGACCATATTATTAGGCATGCTTAATGATAGAAAATTACTTGAAAAATGGTAGTCTAAGACGTATAATTTAATTAGAAGATGTAGGTAACAAATTAAATAGCTTTAAAGAAAATATTGTATAAATATAGGAGGCGTGGATATGGCAGTAGTAGAGTTAACAGTTTGTCCTCTAGGGACTGGAACAACAAGTGCAAGCTCATATGTAGCAGGTGCACAGAAGATATTGAGTGACCAGGATAAGGTTAAGTATTTACTAAACCCAATGGGAACTGTTATGGAAGGTGACATTGATGAAATATTTGCCCTAATTAGAAGGATTCAAGAGGATGTTTTTGACAAGGGTGTAGGAAGAGTATACTCCATTATAAAGGTCGATGATAGAAGAGACAAGCAGGCTACTATGGAGCAGAAGTTAGCATCTGTTAAGGCTAAGCTATAGTAAGCCTTAGGCTAGATAGTGACCTAGTTTACTTTAAAGACATTTTTATATTATTTAGGGCAATTAGGCTTATATCCTAATTGCCTTTTTCGTGATAGACAAGGGCCAATCTTTAGATTTTATTTATATTTTTGCTAGGCTTTATTTAAGTTTTTTGTGGTAATATTTTAAATTGTAGTAGTATGTAATAGGGCTACATTAGGAGGAATAATGGAATTATTAGGATATATAGAGGAAATAGCTAAAGCAAAACCCCTAAGATTGGTTTTTAGTAATAAATATGACAAAAATTATGACTACAAGAAGGTTAAAGTAAATTTGGTCAGCGCCAAGGGAAAGGACTTTTATCAGTTAGAAAAGTTTACTGACAAGCAGGTCTTTCATGAAAATATTGATCCGCAAGCCTTAGCTAGCTGTGTAGGAGATTTATTGAAGAGCTTTCGTCAGCTAACAGCTATGTCTAAGGACTTTAATTTCGACCTAAGGATATCAAAAAAGGGAAAGGTATTTTACTCAAGACATGCGCAGAAAAATGATTTGAAGATAGACAAAAATCATAATAAAAAGAAAAATTATATCCTTGAAGAGGGTATGGATATACCAGCCTTTGTTGACTTGGGTGTCTTTAATAAAGACGGCAAGATTATAAATTCAAAGTATGACAAGTACAGGCAGATAAACAGGTTTATAGAAATAATAGATGATGAGATAAAAAATCTGAGTGATGAGTATAGCTATGATGGAGACAAGGTCTTGAGGATATTAGACTTTGGTTGTGGAAAGTCCTATCTTACCTTTATAGTCTACTATTACTTTGTAGAAATAAGGAAGATGAATGTAGAAATTACTGGTCTTGACCTCAAGGAGGACGTAATAGACAAGTGTAATAAGGTTGCTCAAAAGTACGGCTATGATAGGCTAAGATTTGAACTTGGAGATATAAATGGCTATAAGTTTGAAGATAATGTTGATATAGTTATCAGCCTTCATGCCTGTGATACTGCTACGGACTATGCCCTTTACAATGCCATTAATTGGAAGGCCAAGATGATATTTTCAGTACCATGCTGTCAGCATGAAATTAATTCGACAATAAAGTCTGACAAACTCTCTATAATTACTAGGTATGGACTAATCCAGGAGAGAGTGGCTGCCCTGATGACAGATAGTATTAGGGCCAATCTTTTGGAAGCTATGGGCTACAAGACACAGATGATAGAATTTATAGACTTTGAGCATTCTCCAAAAACATACTGATAAGGGCGGTAAGGTCTAATGTAAGCGAGGAAAAAAGGAGAAAGCTGATAGAGGAGATAGAGGCTTTGAGGGGTGAATTTTACTTCGACCAGACCCTATATAAGCTTTTGGAGGACAGATTAAAAAAATATATATATTAATAATGGGTGTTAATTATGAAAAAAGTTTGCTATGTGGTACTTGCCTTGTTAATACCAGTTTTGGTGGCAACGTCATGCGTTTATAGCTTGGACAAGTATCTAGATTATAAAAATAATAAGATGATGGAGGTCAAGGACCTTTATCCCATGTTACATGATACAGTTAGCCTGGTCAAGGACAAGGGGGTCTATGCGAATAACTATCTAGCTCATAAGGGTGCAATCATGATAATGGGGTCATCGGAGCTGAGCCATTCTACTAGGCAGCATCCCGACTATTATTTTAATACGGGAAGGACTAAGGATATGGCTGTTACAATAGGTAGGGCCTATACACAGTCACTCCAGCATGCCACTATAGTAGGGTCCTTGGACAACAAGATAAAAAATAAAAAGGTAGTCCTACTACTATCCATGCAGTGGTTTATGGAAAAAAAAAGGTGTGACAGCAGACCACTTTCTTACTAGGTTTTCGCCAGTCCAGTTCTACAATTTTATGTCTAATCCAAAAATTAGCCAAAAGACCAAGAAGGACTATGCCAAGAGGATATCAAACCTAATGAAGGAACCAGGTGAGTTTAAGCCAGAAGCTATATATGCCAACCTTTATCTGAATGATGACCTAGGTCACAAGACCTTAAGGATGCTTTTTAGCCCATACTTTAAGGCTAGGAGGGTCATGGTCAGCATGAAGGACAAGGGTATAACCTATAAGGCCCTTAGGAAGCTCTACAACAAGGTTGACCAGTCCCATGATATAGCAGGACAGATAGACTGGGACAAGGAAAAAGAGTATGCTGAGATAGAGGCCAAAAATAGGGTTGGAAATAAGATTTACAAGCTTGGTGGAAGGGATGTATATGTCGATAAGGGCTACTATAAGGAGTACATGAAGGGTAAGGATGAAGGCTTTAGAGGTTTCTATAGCTACGTCAAGTTGACAGATTCAAAGGAATATACGGACCTGAATATATTCTTGGAAGCCTGTAGGGACATGGGCGTAAAGCCGACCATAGTTATTATACCAGGTATGCCTGAATTCTACGATTTTGCTGGTATAGGTCCTGCTGACAGGAAGGCTTTTGCCAACAAGATAAAGAAAATATCTAGCCAGTATGATACAAGGCTGATAGACCTGATGGGTAATGAGAACAAGAGGTACTATCTTAGAGATATAATGCACCTGGGAACCCTAGGTTGGGCTGACCTAAGCGAAAAATTTACAATATTTATGAGAGGTAGGATGTTATGACAGATGAAGCAAAAAAGTATATTAAGATTGCCTTGGTTATAAGCCTGGTAATGGTCATGTGTATTTTAGTTTTTACCTTTTTACCTTTTAAAGAATTGCCATTTATATATAATGAGTTTTAGATAGTGGGGGATGAAGATGATGAACATAGTCAGTGGTGTTAGACACTATGCTACTAGTGATAGGTTAGCAGTTGTCTGTGACGATGAAAAATTAAGCTATAAGGACCTGGACAGGTATTCAGATATTATAGCAAACTATATCAGTCATAAATACGGAGAAAATACCCCTCTTGCTATATACGGAAATAAGGATGTCATGATCATAGCCTGTATGATTGGGGCCTTAAAGTCAAAGAGGGCCTATGTACCTATGGATGTCAGCTTTCCTGAGCAGAGGGTTATGGATGTCCTAGACAGTGTGAGACCTAATATAGTCTTTGATATGTCTGGCAAGGATTTCTTCCGTGACCAGGATGGACAGATAAAGGAGGCCTATAGGTCTTTTGAAATAATAGACAAGAAGGCCTTGATAAAGCTTATAGAGGAAAATGAAGACGGGCCTCTAGCAAGCCAGGTACCAAGTGAGAACTGGGTGGATGGGGATGAAAATTCATATATCCTATTTACATCAGGGTCTACTGGTAAGCCAAAGGGGGTGCAGATAAGTGCCTACAACCTAGATTCCTTTATGAGATGGATGAGTCCAATCCTGGGCTTGGATGGCCAAGCTAAGGTGGTAATGGACCAGCCAGCCTATTCATTTGATCTGAGTGTATCCCAACTATATCCGGGACTGGCAAATGGGGCTACCCTGTATTCCTTCTCAAAAGATGTAGTGGCGGACTTTAAGGTCCTATTTGACCATATGAGAAAGTCAGATATGGAAGTCTGGGTTTCTACACCTTCATTTGTAGGTATGTGTTTAGTAGACAAGGACTTCAACCAGGAAATGCTGCCTAAGCTAAGAAAGATGCTTTATATAGGTGAGGTTCTACCAGTTGAGGTAGCTAGAAAGCTAAGGGAGAGGTTCCCAAAGGTTGATGTGATTAATGGATATGGTCCAACTGAGCAACAGTTGGTATAAGCCATGTAGTAATAAATGACGACCATATTGGCTCAGGTAAGTCTTTACCAGTAGGTATACCTATGGAAAACTGTAGGATAAAGATAGTTGATGAAGATGGCAGGGAAGTAGAAAAAGGTCAAAAGGGAGAAATAGTAATAATAGGACCATCTGTATCAAAGGGATACTTCAAGAATGAAGAAAAGACTAGGGAGGTATTTTACCTTGAGTCCACAGATCCCGGCTTAGAGGATGGAACTCCTGATGACTTGGCCCACTTGAGGTTTAGGGCCTACAGGACTGGAGACCTTGGTTCTATTGATGAAACTGGCAATATCAGGTATGCGGGTAGGAAGGACTTCCAGATCAAGTTAAATGGCTACAGGATAGAGATTGAAGATATAGAAAACAACCTAAGGAAGGTTGAAAATATTAGAAATGCTGTGGTCCTACCAGTATATAAGAATGAAAAAATAGCCTACCTTAAGGCTATAGTTGAGCTAGAGGTTGAAAATGACCTGGGCAACCTGAAAAATGGTATAAGGATCAAGAAGGACTTGGCAAAGCTGATACCAGAATATATGGTGCCTAGGAATGTAACTATAATAGATAAGCTGCCAATGAATACCAACGGCAAGATAGACAGAAAAAAATTAGCACAGGAATTGTAGTTAGGAGGCAACCATGACATTTTCACAATATGATAGTTACCTCTACATGTACATACTGCTCTTGACCATGATACCAGCCATAGGTCTGGGACTAGCTGGCAAGAGGATAAAGTACTATGGTATGGCTGCAAGTGCCTTTATGATATACCTAATAATAGGACTGGATATACAATTTAAGTTCCTACTTGGCTTTATGGTCTGGGAGCTAGCCTGCATCTACCTATTTATGTGGTCTAGAAAAAAGGAAAAGAATAAGTGGACCTTTAGGTTGTTCCTTTTGGCAACCATGATGCCACTTATAATAAATAAGGTATCTGCCAAGTTACCAATAGGTGTCCTGGGCTTTATAGGTATTTCCTACCTGAGCTTTAGGACTATCCAGATAGTTATTGAAATTTATGATGGTGCCATAAAGGACTTGAAATTCCTTGACATGGTCTACTTTATCCTCTTTTTTCCAAGCTTGAGTTCAGGGCCTATAGACAGGTCCAGGAGGTTTGAGGAGGAGATAAACCAGGCTATACCAAGGGGTGAATACCTAAGCAAGTACCTGATGCCAGGTATCAAAAAGGTATTTTTAGGAATACTCTACAAGTTTGCAATAGCAACATTGATACATCTTTACTTTATAAGTAATATTGTCCCAAGTAAGTCGGTTGTACCTATAATACTATATATGTACGTATATACCATGTACCTTTTCTTTGACTTTGCAGGCTACAGCTTGATAGCAGTAGGTACAAGCTACATATTCGGGGTCCATGCACCAGATAACTTCAACAAGCCTTTCCTTTCAAAGGATATGAAGGAATTTTGGACCAGGTGGCACATAAGCTTGTCTAGATGGTTTGGAGATTATATTTTCTCAAGATATGTCTTAAATGCCATGAGAAATAAAAAATTTAAAAAGAGGGCGACTGCATCCCATGTTGCCCAGATGATAACAATGACAGTGATGGGATTTTGGCATGGCTTGACATGGTACTATATTGCCTATGGTGTCTACCAGGGCTTGATGCTTGTATTGACTGATGAATTTACAAAGAAGTCTAAAATCTATAAAAAATACAAGAAGGAAAAGTGGTTCCAGAGACTACAGATAGTTATAACTTTCAATATAGTATGCTTTGGTATGCTGATATTCTCAGGCTTCCTAGATTTCTATGTTAAGTAGAAACCCTTAAACGAGCCTTATAGGAGCTATATCAGATAGGAGCCTCAAAGATCTACTTAATGATTATCTATTAATAAAAAGTTAAGGTTTGAGAGTATAATTAAGTATATACTAATAGCTATTTTATTTATAGATAATTTGATATGTAATATGGAGGTAAAAATGGATATAAGAGAAAGTGTAATAGAGATATTTGAAGAAGTTCTAGGTAGTGATGAAATAAGAGACAATCAGGACTTGGATATGTTCGAAAATGAAATGCTTGATTCACTTGCAATAATAGAAGTATTATTGGGAATTGAAGACAAGCTAGACCTATCTTTACAGCCAACAGACTTGGAAAGAAAGGATATGGCCACAGTTAATAACTTGGTCGACTTTTTAAAGGATAGGATATAAGGAATTTTGTCAGATAGGGGGTTCATGTTAAAGACGTGACCCCTATTTTTTATATATAATTAATGCGGAATTTAATAGTAAAGAATATAGGTTGTATAATATTTAGCGTTGGTGAGAGAAAATTCTCTCCCAACGCTAAATTTTTTGCAAAAAATAGGAACACACATCAAATCTCGTGTATAATTTAAATCACGACAAAATAAAAAAAGGAGAAATGATATGTGTTCTAATGCTAGTATAACAGAAATCTTAGGAATTAACGATAAAAATTTAGTAATTTTAGGTAACGAAAAAGAAAACATTAAGGGGATAGAATATACAGTCTTAAGGGGAAAGCTTTCATATAGGCCAGCTTGCTGCCCTAAATGTGGTATAGTCAATGAAAATTATGACATAACTAAAAATGGGAGTCAGACTGTAAAAATACTTTTTAATAGGGTTAATACAAACCCTTTGATATTGATGGTTAAAAAAAGCAGAGGTTTTTTTCTGTAAGCATTGCGAGTCAACATTTATGGCCAAAACACCTATCGTAGATAAGGGGTGCTTCATATCGAATGATGTTAAGAGGTCTATAGTTTTAAACCTATGTGAGACTAAGTCAATAGACCTGATTGCAAGAGAACACTGTGTATCTCCTACTAGTGTTGCCAGAATACTCCGTTTAACTGAAGATAGGAGAAGAAAAAATTATCTTCCTAGGATTCTATCAATAGACGAATTCAAGTCAGTAAATACAGTTGACGCGTCTATGAGTGTGAATTTAACCGATTTAGAAGGCGGTCATATTTTTTTGATATCCTGGCAGATAGGGAGGCAAAGATACCTCTTTGAGTATTTTTAATTCATATCCCTTGAAGGTGAGAAAAAAAGGGTAGAATATGTGACTACAGACATGTATAGGCCATATATTGATCTTGCCAAGAAGGTCTTTCCAAATGCCAATATCGTAGTTGATAAATTCCACATAGTACAGCTCTTGACAAGGGAGTTAAACAAGCTAAGAATAAACGAGATGAAGAAGCTTAATACCAGGTCTAGAGAGTATAAAAATACTGAAGAGATACTGGAAAAATACCACTTACAAAGAACTGGGAATTAAACAGTATATTTTTTTACAAGAACATACACTTTAAAAAAATATGACTAGTTCAGTTGACATATTAGACTACATGTTAGGAAAATTTCCCAACTTAAAAAGAAGCCTATGATTTTTTTATCAAAACTTCCTATTAAGTATATCTAATAATGATGTGGCTATGCTTGAAGACATTCTAAATACTAGGACTGATAAAGTACCGATGTGTTTTAGAAAGAGTATAAAAACCCTTAAAAAGCTTAGAAAATATGTGGTAAATTCACTGAAATATGACTATACGAATGCTATGGTGGAGGGTAAGAATAATAAGATAAAGGTAATTAAAAGAGTATCCTACGGATATAGGAGTTTTAGAAATTTTTAAGGCAAGGATAATGCTTATGGAAAGGTATAAGATACAAAAGGGCAACATCCATAGCTATAAGTTTGCTATGGATGCTGCCGCATAATTTAATAGATTTTATTGATTTAAATTATCACCAACGTTATTTGACATAGAGCCAGAATATAAAGTAAAGATAAAGGTTACAATTTAGTAAATTTACTTGTTTAGTAATTTTTTTGTGTTAATATATATAAGAGTATATTATGTAAAAGTATATAATCTAATGTTAAATATATATAAGGGTTTGAGAACATTCTAAGTATGAAAGGAAACAATCATGTCTAGAGTAGAGAGAAAAAGACTAGAAAAAGAAGCTAAAAAGAAGAATAAAACTAGACTTTTTAAATCCAACGAAAAAGAAGTAAAGGAGTCGGAGGAATCTTTGGAAGCAGATGAATCTGCAAAGTTACCTCCAAGGCTTGATGTTAGTAGGGATAAAAAGGTCGATGATAATATAGATTTTGTAACTAAGAAAATAGAAGATAGGTTTATAGCCAGAGAAAGCCAAAATGATGACCCTATAAAAAAAGGGCTTGAGAATAACCTGAACAGTAAGAACGAGCTAAAGATGAAAAGATTGGCAGAAATGGGTATGAAGACAGCGGATAAGATAGTTTCAGTTGAAGATGAAGAAATGAGACTAAAGAGGAGGAGGGCCTACCTTGACAGCAAGAATGAGGTTGACCCAGATGACAAGCCTCCAATTACAGTTGATGATATAAGGACAGAGGAGGATATAAATCTAGGTATATATGATAGGCCTCAAGTAAAGGAAATAAAGGATATTGACGCAAACTTAGAAGCTGATATCAATATAAATGAGGTCAAGCATATAGATATAGAAAGGGCTCCATTTGAGGATGTTGTAAAGGTTGTAGAATCAAGGATTGCAGCTGAAAAAATAAGGCATGAGGAGCAGAAGAAGGAAGAAGAAAAAATCTTAAAGCAAGAGCAAATAAAGAAGGAAGTACTAGAGAAGGAATTGCGTGAAAGAGAAAGACTAAAGACCCAGCAATTGAACCTAGATATGGGCCAGGACCAGGCTCCTAAGCCTGAGACTTCCAGCAAGAAGAAAGGATGGTTTAAGAGAAGTATGGATGAAAAAAACCAGGAAGAAGTAAAGGGACTCGACCAGGCTAGCCAGTCTGAGGAACTGAGTTCACAGGAAAATAAAGCAGAAGAAGTAAAGGCAGAAGAAAAAGTCCAGGAAATAAAGCAGGAGGCTAAGGCACCTATTCTTGTAGCAGATGAAAAGATTGATAGTATGGGAGACCTACCTAAAAAGGGTGGATTCAAGAGCTTCTTGAAGAAATTATGTATATTTTTAATAGCAATTATAGTCCTTGTTTATATAGCAGGTTGTCTGATATTCAAGGATAGGTATTTTGTAAATACTAGTATCAACGGCATCAAGGCAGACCTTAAAACTCCTGGTGATATAGACAAGTTAGCTAGTGATAAGACGGCTAACTACAAGCTCAACATCAGTGGTAGAAATGACGTAAAGGACTCTATAAACGGGTCTGATATAGGAATTGCCTATGTTAAGGATGGTAGTGCAGCTAAAATAAAGGCTGACCAGGGCTTCTTGGCATGGCCACTAGCCTTCCTAGACAAGACAAATATTGATGGAAAGCTAATGTAAAGTATGATGAAGCCAAGCTAAACGATGTAGTTAAGAAACTGAACATATTTGATAAGAAGTATATAAAGGCTCCAGTAAGTGCCTTCCCAAGGTTTGATGAGAAAAAGAAGGACTATGTAGTCGACAAGGGTGACTTAGGAAGTACTCCAATAGAAGCTTCAGTCAAGAACTTTGTAGCTAGCTCTGTTAAGGCAGAGGCAACAAAGGTTGAATATCCAGCATCTGCCTACAAGGCACAGAAGAACAAGGCTGATGACAAGAGGATAGAAAAGGCCATAGCCCAGTTAAAGGAATATGACAAGGTCAAGGTAGTATACGATTTTGAAAAAGAAAAGTATGTAGCCGGAACTAAGGATATAAGCACTATGTTTAACGTAGCTTCTGAGGATGACTACAAGGTTGAGCTAAGCAAGGATAAGGTAAGAGAGTTTGTAAGGAGCCTTAGCAAGAAGTATTCTACATATGGAGATGCTAGAGAAATTCCATCAGCATCTACAGGTGGTAAGCTAAAGGTTACTGGTGGTATATATGGATGGTTGATAGATAGGGGAAAAGGAAACTGACTACCTATATGACCTTGTAAAGGCTAAGAAGAGTGAAAACAATAGGAAGCCAATATACGCCCAGACAGCCATAACAAGAGAAAACCAGGATTTGGGTAATGAGTTTATAGAGATAGACCTTACTAAGCAGCACATGTGGTTTGTTAGAGATGGCAAGGTCCTAATAGAGACTCCTATAGTATCAGGTAACCCAAACCGTGGAGATGCTACACCTCCAGGTATTTACCCTGTAAACTACAAGACTAGACATGCTACCCTAAAGGGGCCAGGATATTCGTCACCAGTTTCATACTGGATGCCATTTAACGGTGATATAGGTATACATGATGCCAGCTGGCAGCCAGTGTATGGTGGAAGCAGGTACCTGTATGCAGGATCACATGGATGTATTAACACGCCTTACAGTAAGGTGGCTCAATTCTACGCCCTAACTAAGGAAGGAATGCCAGTTGTAGTACATTATTAAGAATTTGAGCATCTATAATCAATATATTGATTGTAGGTGCTTATTTTTTTCCTAAAAGGGTATAGATAAATCATAAGTATTTGAGAAAGGGAAGTATATTTAATGACTAGTTATGTTGAGTTGAATAATGAGGTTATTGTGAGAGATATTGAGGGTAAGTACCAGCTCCACAAGGACAAGGAGGCCTTAGACCTATACCTAAGGGATTCCATAGATAGTAGGTCTATGAAGTTTGATTCTATATCAGACAAGATTAACTACCTAGTAGAAAATGATTACTATGAAAAAGAGATAATTGACAAGTACAGTATGGACTTTATAGAGGACCTATACGAGTATATAAAGGGGTTTGGATTTAGCTTCCAGTCATATATGAGTGCTAGTAAGTTTTATGAAAACTATGCCTTGAAGACGGATGATGGAGACTATATACTGGAAGATTATAATGATAAGATATTGATTTGCTCACTAGCCATAGCAAGTGGTGATACAGCCGTAGCAAAGAGGGTAGCCAAGAGACTGATTAGGCAGGAGTTTCAGCCAGCTACTCCAACCTTCCTTAATCTTGGTAGGAAGAGGGCTGGACAGCTAGTGAGCTGCTTTTTGCTGACAGTTGAAGACTCATGCGAGGGTATAAGCTATGCAGTTGCATCTGCCAACCACCTTTCAAAGATAGGTGGAGGAGTTGCCCTTAACCTTACTAGACTTAGGGCTAGAGCCGAGTCTATAAAGGGAATCGAGGGTGCCAGTGGTGGTGTAGTTGGTGTTGCCAAGATGCTTGAGCAGAGCTTTAGCTACTTCAACCAGATGGGGGCTAGACAGGGTGCAGGTGCAGTCTACCTAAATGTACTACATGCAGACTTTGACGCCCTTATGGATACTAAGAAGATAAATGCAGATGAGAGGGTTAGACTAGCAACACTTTCAATCGGAGCTATTATACCGGATGTATTTATGAGGCTGGCTGAAAAGAACGAGACAGGCTATGCCTTCTATCCACACTCAATCTATAAGAAGTACGGACTTCATTTAGACGACCTAAATATGGAGGAATGGTATGACAAGCTAGTAGCAGATCCTGATATCAGGAAAGGAAATCAATCCAAGGCAGTACCTGACTAGGATAGCGGCTACTCAGATGGAGTCAGGCTACCCTTACATAGTCTATATAGATACAGCCAATAGGGACCATACCCTTAAGGACCTGGGCATGATAAGGATGTCCAACCTTTGTTGTGAAATTTTCCAGTACCAGGAACCTTCTCACATAGAGTCTTACGGATCAAGTGCTAGCCAGTGGGGTCAGGACGTATCTTGTAACCTAGGATCCTTGAATATAGTTAACCTAATGGAAAGCAAGGAGGTTGACAAGGCCATAGACACTGCAGTCAGGTTCCTAACAGACGTAAGTGATAGGACTGATATCCACCAGGTGCCTACTATAAAGATGGGTAACGATAAGAGTCATTCAATAGGTCTTGGAGCCATGAACCTGCATGGCTACCTAATGAAGAATAATATAATGTATGCGACAGATCATGCTGTTGAATTTACAGATGTATTCTTTGCCATGATGAGATACTATGCTATCAAGACTTCAATGGAAATAGCAAGAGAGAGGAAGGAAACCTTTGAAGGCTTCGAAAAATCAGAGTATGCAAAGGGAAGGGCAAGTGATGTCCTAGGCAAGTACTATGAGCAGGACTTTAAGCCAAAGTCTGACAAGGTTAAAAAGTTATTTGAGGGTATCTATCTACCTGATAAGAATGATTGGGCTAAGTTACTTGATGAGGTCAAGGAAGTTGGAATTTACAATGCCTACTTGATGGCTATAGCTCCAACACAGAGTATCAGCTATGTGCAGAATTCTACATCTTCTATCATGCCTATTACAGAGCAGATTGAGGTTAGAATATACGGTGACTCTACTACAATATACCCAATGCCATTTTTGACTAATGAAAATATGCTTTTCTATAGATCGGCTTACAATACAGACATGTTCAAGGTTATAGATGTAGTGGCTGCTGCCCAGGGACATGTAGACCAGGGAATCTCAACTACGCTTTTCGTTACAGATGATAAGACTACTAGGGATATAGCCAGGTATTATATATATGCCTATAAGAAGGGTCTGAAGAGTCTTTATTATACAAGAACTAAGATGTTAAGAGAGTTAAATAATGAATGCCTATCATGCTCTGTGTAGGTAGGACTTTTATTTTAGACGGGGGAAATTATGACAAAGGAAAATTATGTAGATGTTTTTAATACGGTCCACAAGGCTGTTAATTGGGATACAGAGGACGATGATTTTACCCAAGCCTTTTGGGACGAAAATGTAAAGCAGTTTTGGTTGCCTGAAGAGGTGCCAATTTCAAAGGATATACCTAGCTGGTCCCAACTAAGTGAGAGTGAAAGGGTCCTATACAAAAGGGTCCTAGCTGGACTTACACTTTTGGATACCAAGCAGGGTAATGACGGTATACCTTCCATGATGGCCTTGACAGACAACTTCCAGAGGAAGGCTGTCCTATCATTTATGGGGACTATGGAAGAAATTCATGCCAAGAGCTATTCGAGTATATTTACTACCCTTCTGTCAAAGCAGGAGATAAATGATCTTTTTGTTTGGATAGAGGAGGAGCCTCTTCTACAGAATAAGGCCAAGCTAGTATTAAGACAGTACAAGAATACTCACACACCTAAGGGTCTTTATATGTCAATGGCTACAAGTGTATTTCTTGAATCATTCTTGTTCTATAGTGGTTTCTTCTACCCGCTTTTCTTGGCAGGTCAGGGAAAGATGATATCTAGTGGAGAGATAATATCACTTATATTGAGGGATGAGTCTTTACACGGTAAGTATATAGGCCTTTTGGCCCAGGAAAAGTTCAACGAATTCCATTACGATGACAAGAATGAACTAAAGGAGAGGGTTTATGCCCTGCTTAAGGAACTAATGGACAACGAAGAGAAGTATACGAGACTTCTTTATGAGGGGTCTGGCCTTGAGGAACAGGTTATAAACTTCTTGAAGTACAATGCCAATACAGCCCTTACGAATTTAGGTTTCGAAGAATTCTACAAGGTTGAGCCTGTAAACGCCATAGTCCTTAATGGTTTAAGTACAGAGACAAAGACACACGACTTTTTCTCAACTAAGGGTAACGGCTACCAGAAGGGTATATACGAAGAACTAACAGACGACGATTTTATATTTTAGGATAGCTTATGCTATCCTCAAATCGTAGACAAAGTCTCTTAAGTCATTAATGATTTAAGGGACTTTTCTCTATATAATTGTTAAAAACTAAAGGATAACCTAAAAAAACGAAAAAAATTGTCGAAAAAGTCACAGTGTTTTTTTACTCTTCTTTGTCAGTATTTTTTTGCTAGTTTTTTTCATATTTAGACACGCAAAAAGTTAGGCCTATTTTTTCATGGCCATTTTTTTCTTTACCTATCTGCTGTGTATATCGCATACTATGATTTTTCTTTTGCTACTCCAAATACTCTTTCTATTGTTTCTTTTTCGTAAATCGTAGATGCTTTTTCGTCCCTCTTGTATGTCTAATGTCTTCGCATATATCCATATATTCTTGCCATACATGCCTTGTAACTACCTTCTGATGATTTTTTTACTTTGGGTGCATTGAGATATATATGGACAACTACTGCAATTTACAGGATTACTTTTTATACTCTCTATATCCGTCTCTGTTTGTAGTTGAGTATTTTAGTATCTTGTTATTTGGGCAAATGTAGCAATCGTAATATTCATCATATACATACTCATATTTTCTAAAGAATCCTTTTTTTGTCATTGGTGCTTTATACGGAAAAATTGGCCTTATACCATCATCAATCAACATTCTAGCTATAGCCGGTGTTTTGTACCCTGCATCAGCAACAATTATTTCAGGTTTGAGTTTCTTTATTTTTTCATAAATTGCAGGGAATGTTTTAGAATCGTGTTCATTGCCTGGATGTACTGTATAACCAAGTAACCAGCCATGCTTATCACATGCAGCTTCTATCGCATATGCAAAGACCTCTTTATGTTCTCCTTTATGAAACCAACCACTTTCAGGATCTGTTGTGCTGACTTTCTTTTCTTTAAGTTCGCTACAATCTATGCTAGGGGGATCAACATCATCGTCATCCTTATTTTTGTCTTTTAAGGACTTTTTACCATGTTTTTCTCTATCTGAATTTATTTCCTTTGATAACTGATCATCATAAAATCTCGCAGCTTTCTTTGCTACAAGAATTTTCTTAGCCTTCTTTCTATTTGCGGCTGCTTTGACATGGGTAGAATCTACAAATACAGTTGAAGTATCAACAAGATTCTTATTCATACACTGCATTAACACATTAGAAAAAATCTGCTCAAATAGGTCTGTTCCTTCAAATCTTCTTTTGTAGTTCTTCCCAAAAGTACTGAAATGAGGAACGGGGTCGAAAAAATCCAAACCAAGAAACCATCTATATGCTACATTTACTTCTATTTCCCTTATTGTCTGTCGCATACTTTTTATTCCAAACATATATTGAATGATTGGAATCTTGATTAGTATCACCGGATCTATACTTGGTCTGCCAGTATCTGAAGAATATTTATCTTCCACTAAATCATATATGAATGAAAAATCAATTGTATCATCAATTTTTCTAAGAATATGGTCTTTGGGAACAAGCTGTTCTAAGGAAACCATCTGTATTTGCTCTTTATTGGATGTATTTTTCGTAATCATAGCGCACCTCTTTTCATATATATTATACCACGAAAACATTGAAATCTCAATGCTTTCGTGGTATGGATATCATAAAGATGCATTTGTATTGTACTAAAAACTAGAAAAGTCCACACTTTTACATGTGGACTTTGTCTACAGTCTGAGGATAGCTTATGCTATCCTATTATTTTGCAAAACTTAATAAAAAATTAAGATTTGTATGTACTTTATATTTAGTTTTTTTGACTATACTAATAGCATAAAGTAAAAGGCTTTATTAGAAAAATTCTTAGGAAAAGGAGGACTAGAAATGAAGATAGTAATTTTGACTGCAAAGTTTGGCATGGGCCATATGTCAGCATCTAAATCAATAATGCAGGATATACAAAACCAGTATAAGAGTCAGGATGTAGAAATAATAGACTTCTATGAATATGCCCTGCCACATTTATCTAGCTACATGTACAAGTCCTTCGACCTATTATTGAAATATGCTAAGGGACTTTATAGCTTCTACTATTCCATGAATGACAAGAAGGTGACTGGTGTGGACCTATTAACTAGGATATTTGCCAGTGCCTGCAAGAGGATGGTTGATGAGATGGAGCCAGACCTAGTTGTATCTACCTTCCCAATGATTTCAAGGGGAGTTGGCCATTACAAGGAAAGGTATGGTTCTGACCTAGAATTGATCACATGCATTACAGATGTTAGTAGCCACTACGAATGGTTGGTTGATGGAACTGACCAGTATTTGGTTGCATGTCCAGACGTAAAGTATGAGATGATTCACAAGGGTATAGACCCAGATAAGATAGTCGTATATGGTATTCCAGTAGGAGAAAAGTTTAAAAATAGAAGGGCAAGTAAGAAGACAGGTCGCTTGATCAGTGATAATATAATTGGTATGCCTAGTATTAAGGCCAAGAAGGAAATCCTAATAATGGGTGGTGGCCTAGGTATCCTACCTAAGAGCCCAGCCTTCTATGAGGAATTGAATTCAGCACCGGGACTTCATACTACTATAGTGGCTGGTAACAACAAGGAAATTTACAAGGACCTTCATGGAAGGTATGAGAATATTACAGTTTTAGGCTTTACTGACCAGGTAGACAAGCTAATGGAAAGGGCTGACTGTATAGTGACTAAGCCAGGTGGGATAACTGTATTTGAAGCCTTATATTCAAACACACCTATAGTTTCATTTGCCCCAACCCTACCTAATGAGCAGAGGAATGTAGAGTTTATAGAGGATAATAATTTTGGTATTCTCTTGACTCAGAATCCAGATGCAAGTGTTAGGACTATTGTAGACCTGGTAAATGATGACAAGGCTCTAGAGTCTATACGTTCAAGTATGGCTGCCTTTGTTGCCAAGTTAAATACAGGCTACTTCAAGGATTATGCCTATGCGAGCAAGCACAATTACAGCCTAGGCATGTATAATGATTCAAGAAAGATATACAGCTATTAAGTAGGAGTGTAAGAATCCTACTTGTAGGCTAATTATAGTGGATACTTAATCGCAAATTGTAATTAATGTTTAATATAAATATAGTATTAAGAGTTGCCTTTGCGGGCAACTTTTAGTCTATTAAGGAGATGGAATAAATGTATTTTTATATTTGATTTTGCTAGTAGCCTTGGTATTTGTAGTTCATTCTATCCTACCTACCTACTACAATAAGATTTTTAATAAGGATATTGTTAGGACTACAGGACAGGCCAATAAGATAATGTTGACCTTTGATGATGGACCTGATGATAGGTATATACACGAACTCTTGGAGGTCTTGGACCAAAACCAGGTCAAGGCTAGCTTTTTTATGGTGGCAGAAAATGCCCAGAAAAATAAGATGGTTGTAGAAAAGATACTAGGAGCTGGTCACAGGGTAGGTCTACATTCTTGGCAGCATAAAAATGCCATGCTTTATTCATACCCATATACAAAAAAGGATTTTGAAAATAGCTATAGGATAATGAAGGATCTAGGCCTAGACCAAATGCTATACAGGCCACCATGGGGACATACAAATATTTTTTCTAACCATTTTGTGAAAAAATATGGTATGAAGATGATATACTGGGATGTAATGGCAGAGGATTGGGAAGCTCAGGCAAGCCCAGAATCTATTAGGAAGAAATTGTTGGATAGGACAGGTCCAACCAGTATAATATGCCTGCATGATGCAGGTGAAAATTCTGGTGGGGCAGTAGGTGCACCAAAAAATACAATAGAGGCTTTAAGGCTAGCTATACCAGAATTAAAGGCTAAGGGTTATGAATTTATCCTACCCTAGGTCATAGGTTTTAGGAGGTAAAATGGAGGGTTTAAAGAATAAAAAAAGCCAGTTTATAGGTATAACTATAATGGTTGTATTGATGGTATTTACCGTATCTCAGGTTTTGAAGGGAGAGTCTATTGACTCTATAGTGACTGCCCTTAGGTCGGTAAAGCCAATATATATTTTAACAGGTATAGGTATGATGCTGCTATATGCATCCTTGGAGGGTGTAAATATATGGTTGATTATAAGAGGACTTAAGTACAGGACCTCAATACTCAAATGCATAGGCTATGGCTTTGTGGGTTTTTATTTCAGTTCTATAACACCTTCAGCCTCAGGGGGTCAGCCTGCCCAGGTATACTATATGAAAAAGGATGGCATCAGTGTTACAGCCTCTTCATTGAGCCTAATGCTAATCCTATTTGCCCACCAACTGGTAGTTGTGATATATGCCCTTATAGGACTACTTACAAATACAAATATTGGTGGTTCACAGCTGGCAAACACCATACTTTTGGCCTTTGGTTTTATCACAAATGCCATTCTTTTAATAGGAATTATATTGCTGGTATACTGGCCTAAGCTGGTATTTAAAATATTAAATTTCTTTGGTCTGCTACTACACAGGAGTAGGATTATAAAGAATAAGGAAAAGATTGAAAAGAAGATTTCAAGCTCTGTTGAAGAGTACGAGCGTGGAGCCATATATATGAGGAATAATCCAATATTACTGCTGAAGGTAACAGCCTTAACCCTAGTCCAGATAAGTCTCTTGTATGCAGTACCATATGTAGTCTATAGGGGCTTTGGCCTAAGTGGCTATACTATTATGGACCTAATCCTAATGCAGGCTATACTTAATATAGCTGTGTCATCCCTACCGCTACCAGGTGGAGTAGGGGCAAGTGAGTCTCTATTCCTTAGTATGTTTATGGTTTTCTATGGAAAAAAGCTTCTTGTACCTGGAATGTTATTGACCAGGATATCAAACTTCTATTCAGTTTTGGTAATTAGTGGTATAATATCATTAATAATGTACCTATGGCCTAGCAAAGGAGGTCAGAGAGGGCATTTAAATCTTACTGAAAAGAAGGCAATTTATGGATATACACAACTCTATACAACAAAAACAAACACAAAGTTTAAATATTTCTAACCAGATAGTTCAGTTTTTGAATATACTCAATATGGGCAGGTATGAGTTGGAGGAAGCCATAGTAGCTGAAGCTGAGTCAAACCCTTTATTGGAGGTAGATATAAAGGATGATGGAATCAACTGGGAGGAATATTTTAAAAAAGAAAAATTCAACTATGATTTTGATAAAAATGAATCAGTGTATGCAGATAACTCTGACTATGACTTTGAAAATATGACTAGTGGTGAAGACAGTCTTTATGATGAACTGCATGGTCAGGTCAAGATAATGAATTTAGATGATAGGAAGAAGAAGGTTTGTGACTACTTGGTAGATAGCCTAGACGAAGATGGATACCTGAGGGAAAGTGAAGACCTCATAGCTGATAAGCTGGGTGTGGACCTTGACCTGGTTGAAGAATGCATAGGTCTAGTTCAAGGTCTGGAACCTGCAGGCATATGTGCTAGGAACCTACAGGAGTGCATTATTCTCCAGCTACATAGCGAGGGTATATACGATGATGTTCTAGAAGATATTATAAAGAATAATATCAACCTTGTAGCCAATTCTAATATCAAGCAACTAGCATCTAAATATAAGAAAAACAGGAAGAAATCCGAGACTACCTCGAATTAATCAGGAGTTTAGACCCTAGACCTGCTGAAAAATACTTTAAGAATGCCATTGTATATGCCTATCCTGACCTCGTTCTTGAAGAGGACGAAGAGGGTAACTTGGTGGTTAGACCCTATAATGAAAAGAGGCTAAGGTTAAACATTAGCAACTACTATAGGGACCTCTATATCACTACTGATGATCCAAGTGTCAAGGCCTATATAAGGGAAAAACTATCTTCTGCAAGGAGGATTATGAATGATGTTGAGGACAGGAAGACCACTCTTATATCAATAGCTGAGGCCATCGTTGATATCCAATTCAACTACTTTAAGTTTGAGGGCCAGCTTGAGCCTATGACCCTGCAGAGGATTGCTGATACTGTAGGATGTCATATCTCGACGGTTAGCAGGGGTATAAATGATAAGTATATACTTACAAACAAGGGACTATACGAAATTAGGAGCTTTTTCTCAGGTAGCCTAGAGACTGAAGGAGGAAGCATGATTTCTATATCCGTAGTAAAGGATAAGTTAAAAGATATAATAGAACACGAAAACAAGAAGAAACCACTTAGCGATAAGAAGTTAGAGGATATGCTAAGGGCAGAAGGTTTTGAAATAGCGAGAAGAACCGTAGCAAAATACAGAGAAGAAATGGGTTACTTAAGTTCCTCAAAGCGAAAAGAAATCTAGAAGGATTGAGGACCATTTTGGTATTTAATGTATCAAGATGGTTTTTTATTATACTTTACTTTTGTTCTCGAATTAATTTATTTCCTAAGATGGGGCAAGAAAGACAAAATTTATTGTATAATAGGTTTAAATGAAGAACAGTCTACTATTTTTTAGAAAGACTGTTTAATATATAAGGAGTAGCGATGGAAAAAAAATACCTACATATCCTGTCCTTTGATGGCCTATCAAGGGTGGATATAGACAAGATGAAAGAATTACCAGCCTTTGGAGAATTTTTCAAGGAAGCATCTGGTTGTATAAATGTAAAAACAGTATACCCAAGTCTTACCTACTGTGCCCATACTACAATATCTACAGGCACATATCCAGCTAGGCATGGGGTAATTAATAATACAAGGGTCCAGCCCTCAAGGTTGAGTCCAGATTGGTACTGGTATGATAGGGATATAAAGGTTCCTACCTTCCAATCCTACGCAAAAAAGGCAGGTTATGATATCCTATCAATATTTTGGCCAGTTACAGCTGGATCAAGGGATATAAAATACAATATGCCTGAAATCTTTGCCAACAGGAAGTGGCAGAGTCAGATATGGGTTTCTATGGTAAACGGTAGCCCATATTTCCAGTATGACCTCAATTCTAAGTTTGGCAAGCTAAGAAATGGACATAAGGAGCCTGAGCTGGACAACTTCTCTCATGCATCCTTTATGTATGCACTTGATAGGTATCCAGCCCACATAAATATGGTCCACTATATAGACCTGGACTCACAAAGACATGAGTATGGATTTAATTCTAGGGAGGCCCAGGATGCCATGCTGAGGCTTGATAAGAGACTAGGAGACCTGGTGACCAAACTAAAGCAAAAGGGAATTTACGAGGACTCTGTTATAGTTGTCCTTGGAGACCATAGTAGTATAGATGGACACACTAACATATACCCAAACAAGCTTTTGGAAGGAGCCGGTCTACTGACTAAGAGCCAGGACAACCTGGTTGCTAGCTATAAGGCTGTGTGCAAGTCTGCTGATGGAGCTGCCTATATATATGCAGGTCAAGATGTAAGTGATAAAGACCTGATGGAGGCTATAGAGCCACTTATATCTAAGGGGGCAATTGAAAGGGTATATAATAGTGAGGAAGCCCAAGAGATGGGTGCAGATCCATCCTGCAGGTTTATGCTTGAAGCAGCTGTTGGCTACTTTTTTAAGGATGAGGTGGAAGACCAGGCCTTGATAAGGGTCTTAGAGGCACCAAAAAGATCCTCGAAGGTATGTATAAATAATCACGGATATAACCCATCTAGCAAGGAAAACTACGAAACAGTATTTTTAGTTGCTGGTAAGGGAATAAAAAAGAATGTATTTTTAGACGAGATGTCACTGACAGATGAAGGACCTACCCTGGCTGCTATACTTGGCCTGGAAATGAAGAGTACTGATGGCAGGGCACTAGTGGAGATTTTGGAGGTTTAATGTGTTAAGAATTACAAAGAAAGAAAAATCGTGGATTCTGTACGATTGGGGCAACTCGGCTTTTACAATGACGATGCTAGCTACAATCCTACCTATATATTTTACAGCAATGGTGGGAGAGGCAGGTCTATCCAAGGAAATGGCAACTTCTTATTGGGGCTATACAAATGCCATTGCATCCCTAATAGTGGCTGTTCTATCACCTTTTATGGGTGGCTTGGCAGACTATATGGGTGTAAAGAAGAAGTTCTTTACTATCTTCTCTATGCTAGGTATTATATTCTCAGGAATGATTACCTTTATACCTTATGGCCAGTGGCAACTACTTATGGCTACCTATATTATTTCACTTATAGGTTTCTCCCTAAGTAATGTATTCTATGACTCATTCTTGACTGATATAACTACAGAAGAGAGGATGGATATGATATCATCCCTAGGATATGCATTTGGCTATATCGGTAGCACAATACCATTTATTATTTGTATGGGTATTATAATGGCTGCTCAGAAGTCTATACTGCCTATATCCACTATTACGGCCAGCAAGATATCATTCTTTATAACCACTATGTGGTGGCTGATATTCACCCTGCCAATGTTAAAAAATGTAGACCAGATACATGGAAAGCCATATGAAAAATATAGGTTCAAGGACTCTATTGCCATGCTCAGGAAGAGCTTTTATAGGGTTAGGAAGAACAGAAAGGCATTTTTATTCCTATGTGCCTACTTCTTTTATATAGATGGAGTTGATACAATTATTAGGATGGCAGCTAGTTTTGGTACAACTGTAGGAATAAATTCCACAACCCTACTGGTAATACTACTAGTCACTCAATTTATTGCCTTTCCATTTGCTATTATATACGGGAAACTAGCCCAAATTTTTAAGGGTAAGGCCATGCTAATTGCAGGTATATGTGTTTATATTGTAATATGTATATTTGCCTTCTTCCTTAAGACGGCTAGGGAATTCTGGATTTTATCTATCCTTGTCGGTAGTTCCCAGGGGGGTATACAGGCCCTGAGTAGGTCATACTTTGCCAAGATGATTCCAAAGGAAAATTCAAATGAATTTTTTGGCTTCTACAATATATTTGGTAAGTTTGCAGCCATAATGGGACCATTTTTAGTAGGTATTGTTACCCAGATTACAGGTGATGTAAGAAATGGCGTCTTGAGCTTGATTCTTATATTTATTGTTGGCGTAGTATTACTACTTAAAGACTAGTACTAACCTGTAAAGGGTCTTATATAGAATTTAAATATAAAAAGACACCATAATACAGGCAAGTATCATGTGGCCAAGGTCTCGGATTATAATATAAAAAATGGGGCAGTAGCCTCAAGTGTATCCCATGATTCCCACAATGTAATAGACCTTGGTGACAATGATAGGGATATGATGTTTTAGGCGATAGATATCTTGATTAGAAAAAAATTTAGGACAACAAAAAAAGATACCAGCTCATGGTATCTTTTGTCGTCATTATGCTCTTTCAACTTTTCCTGAACGTAGACATCTTGTACAAACAGAAACTCTCTGAGGAGATCCATCAACAACAGCCTTCACGTTTCTTATATTAGCTGACCAAGTTCTCTTATTATGCTTATTTGAGTGTGATACCTGGTTTCCAGATATTTTACCTTTACCGCACACGCTACATACTTTTGACATTACGCACACCTCCTTAATACTAAAATATTAAGCCTAAAAACATAATTAATAATATCATAGTGGTATGAAAAAATCAAGTAAAAAATTGCATTACTGCTTATTTTTTTGTATAATAGTGTATAAGAATATATATAATTTAGGAGGTCAACATGAGTTCAATTTTAACTAGTAAATTAGGAAATATAGAAATAGACAAAAATGTATTGGCGCAGCTTACTTATAAGGCTGCTACAGAAAGTTACGGCTTGGTTGGCTTTTCATCAAGATCAAAGGGGATAGTAGAACTTTTAAAGGGTGAGAACGCCACTAAGGGTGTTAATATTGTAGAAATTAACGAAAATCAGGTAGATATAGAAATTTCTGTTATATTACAGTATGGTACAAACATTACAACAGTTGCCAACAATATTATTGAGAGAATCAAGTACACTGTTGAGACGTATTCTGGAATAAAGGTTAACTTAGTTACTGTAAGTGTTCAAGGAATAAGAGTCAAGTAATCAGGAGGAGAGAAATGATAGAAAGTATTAATGGTAAGTTGTTAAAGGAGATGTTTATCTCTGGTGCAAACCATCTACAGAATAATAAGGATTTGATAGATAAGCTAAATGTATTCCCGGTTCCAGATGGAGATACGGGTACAAATATGTCGCTTACAATAGCTTCAGCTATAAAGGAATTAAAGACTATTAAGTCTGATTCTATAACTGACCTAGGTAAGGCCTTATCTAAGGGGTCATTGATGGGGGCCAGAGGTAATTCAGGAGTTATACTATCACAGATTATAAGAGGTATAGCCAAGTCTATAGAGGGTAAGGACCAGCTAAGCGTTGAAGACCTTGCCAAGGCCCTAAAGTCAGGTTCTGATACCGCCTACAAGGCCGTAATCAAGCCTATAGAGGGTACAATCCTTACAGTTGTAAGAGAATCAAGTGACTTTGCCGTAAAGAATTCAAAGAAGGCTAAGGACTGTGTAGAATTTATGGAAATGTTAGTTGAGGAAGCCGACAAGTCTCTTGAAAGGACACCAGACCTATTAAAGAACCTTAAGGATGCTGGAGTTGTTGACTCTGGTGGTAAGGGCTTGGTATGTCTGTACGAGGGTATGTTGAGTGCCTTAAAGGGTAATCCTGTAAGGCTACAGGCTGGTGGCGAGGAAACTAAGTCCGCCCCAACTACAGGTGTTCACAGTGATAGTGCTAGGGATGTAGACATCAAGTTCGGCTACTGTACTGAATTTATACTTGAATCACAGGAAGTAGATTCTGATACTATCAGGGATATAATGATGGGCTATGGAGATAGCTTAGTTGTTGTTGGTTATGATGGAGTTATCAAGGTTCACGTTCATACTAACAACCCTGGTAAGGCCCTAGAAGAGGCCCTAAAGTTTGGTCAGCTATTGACTATAAAGATAGAAAATATGAGACTTCAGCATGAAAACCAGATTATCACTGATGAAGAGCAGGAAGAACTTGATCAGGTAACTGCTGAGGACGATTTGTTGTAAATGAAGAAGAAAAGGAATTTGGATTTATCACGACTACTATGGGTAGGGGTCTAGCAGACATATTCGATGAGCTAGGTGTTGACATAGTTATCGAAGGTGGCCAGACAATGAACCCATCTACAGAGGACTTTATGAATGCAATCAAGATGATAAATGCCAAGAACATATTTATTATGCCTAACAACAGCAATGTAATAATGGCTGCCAACCAGGCTAAGGAGCTATCAGAAAAAAATGTATATGTAGTTCCTACTAAGAATATACCACAGGGTATCAGCTGCATGGTTACATTTGACCATGATGCAGACCCAGAAGCAAATATGAAAAACTTTGAGTCTGTTCTTGAAACTATTAAGTCAGGAGAGATTACTTATGCAGTAAGGGATACCGTAATGGGTGGCATAGAGGTTGCTGAAGGTGATGTAATTGGTATCACTGGTAAGGCCCTAATTTCTTCAGGTAAGCAGGTTGAAGAGGTTACTAGAAACGTCATCAAGGAAATGGTAGACGATGATGCAAGTATAATTACCCTATACTATGGTGAAGATGTAGAGGAAGATGCTGCAAGACTATTTGCAGAGAATATCCAGGATGAATTTGAAGACCTGGATGTAGAACTTTACTATGGAGGTCAGCCTCTATACTACTACCTAATATCTGTGGAGTAGGATTTAAATGCAAACTACAAGAGACCGCTATAGCCTTACATTGTCTTGACGCTTAAAGAGATAAGGCTAGGGCTCGTAGTTGTAATAATATATTTGAGTATAGGTAGTCCAACCTATACTCTTTTCATATATGGAGGAAGCATGTACAGTGTATTAAATGAAAATATACAATTTGTAAAGGGGATAGGTCCCAAAAAGGCAGAAAAGATGGCCAGGCTGGGAATATTCACAGTCAAGGATGCCCTCTACTATTTCCCAAGGCAATTTGAAGATAGGAGTAGGCAAAAAAAAATATTCCAGCTAGAAGAGGGAGAAAAAACGGGTGTAAGGGTCAAGATAGACAGGATAAACTCAGTTAGTCGTAGAAAATTTAGCATTACGGAATTTTATGTCAGCGATGACACTGGCAAGGCCAAGCTGGTATTTTTCAATAAGGCCTATCTAAGAAATACCTTTAGGGTGGGTGACATAGTCAAGGTATTTGGAAGTGTAAAAAAGAATCTTGGACCTGTTACTGAGCTACATAATTGTGAGATAGAATATGATAAATTAGATAAAAATACAGGGATAATAGTACCGGTTTATAGCCTTACAGCAGGAGTAGGTAATAAGGAAGTCATGGGGATGATAAGGAATATATTCGAATCATCAGATATCAGTATAGACGAATACCTGCCCAAATGGTTGGTTGACAAGTACAACCTGTGCGGGGTTGACTTTGCCATAAAAAATATGCATTTTCCGGAAAAAAAAGAGAATGTAAAAATCGCCATGTATAGGCTGATCTTTGAAGAGCTACTCTTCCTCCAGCTAGGCCTTTTTACTGTAAAGGGTAACAATAAGGTTGGCAAGGGGATAAGATTTCAAAGGCACAAGGACATGGATAAGATAGAAGAAAAACTTCCATTTAAACTAACTCGTGCTCAACAGAAGGCCTATGATGAAATAATTGAGGATATGACATCTGACAGGATAATGAATAGACTAGTTCAGGGGGATGTTGGCTCAGGTAAGACGGTTGTTGCCCAGTTGGCCTTGGCTAATTGTGTCCTAAATGGTTATCAGGGAGCCTACATGGCTCCAACTGAAATTTTAGCCAAACAGCATATGGAGAGCTTTAAGGACTTCTTTGAAGGTACGGGCATTAGGGTTGAGGTCTTAACTGGCAGCTCCACAAAGAAGGAGGCTAGAGAAATCCTTGAGGACCTAGCAAGCGGCCGAGTAGATATCCTGATTGGTACCCATGCCCTAATAGAGGATAGGGTAGAATTTGCCAGCTTGGGCCTGGTAATTACGGATGAACAGCACCGCTTTGGTGTCAACCAGAGGGGGAGGCTGACTTCAAAGTCTGAAAATCCAGATGTCCTGGTAATGACGGCCACACCTATACCTAGGACCCTGGCCCTTATCCTATATGGAGACCTTGATATATCGATAATAGATGAGTTACCACCAGGCAGGAAACCTATAGAAACCTTGGCTATAGAAAAGAGAAAAAGAGAGTCCTACTATATGTCTAAGGTTAGTCAGAGATAGAAAAGGGAAGGCAGGTATATGTGGTATGCCCACTGGTAGAGGAAAGTGAGACCCTAGACCTAAAGTCAGCTAGTGAGGTATATGACGAGCTAAGGTATGACTTCTTTAAGGACCTTAGGGTGGGACTTTTACACGGGAAAATGAAGGCAAGTGAGAAGGACCAGGTTATGGAGGCCTTTAAGAACCACGAGCTAGATATACTTGTATCGACAACTGTAATAGAAGTAGGTGTAAATGTACCTAATGCCAGTCTGATGATAATTGAAAATGCAGAGAGATTCGGACTTGCCCAGCTCCACCAGTTGAGAGGACGTGTGGGTAGGGGGAGTGAAAAATCCTACTGTACACTCATATATGGGTCAAAGACAGAAATTTGTAGGCATAGGATGGCTATAATGGAAGAGACCAACGATGGCTTCAAAATATCAGAAAAGGACCTAGAGCTAAGGGGACCAGGAGACTTTTTTGGTACCAGGCAGCATGGTCTGCCTGAACTAAGGGTAGCCAACCTATTCAAACATATGAAGATACTTAGACTGGTCCAAAAAGAGGCCAGAGAAATATATGCCCAGGATCCAGCTCTTAGGATCAAGGATAATGAAGGTATAAGACTTAAAATAGAGGAAATGTTTAAGTCAATAGGTGGAAATATATCCATCTAGATTTACATGTATAGCATTATATTAGTTAAATAAATACTTAGAAACTATAGTTCATTTATCTTGTTATTTTAGTATAATATTTATATCTATTTGTATTTATAATATTTTGTCTAAAATAAGAACATTAATCTAGTTAAATACTATATTGTATGATAAAATATATCTAAGTGAAGATTTTATTAGGGGGACTAGGAGTGAGAGTAATATCAGGAAGTGCCAGGGGGCTAAAACTCAATACACCAGGAGATGATAGGGTAAGACCTACCACTGACAGGGTAAAGGAGTCCATGTTTAATATAGTACAGGACTGGGTTTATGATAGCCAGGTGCTAGACCTTTTTGCTGGTAGTGGTGCCCTGGGAATAGAGGCATTGTCAAGAGGTGCAAGCCAGGCAGTGTTTTGCGATAATAGTCTCGACAGTATCAAGATAATAAAGTCTAATATCGAAAAGGCAAGAGTGGTTGATAGGAGCCAGATAGTTAGTGGTGACTTTAAAAGGTGCCTAAGGGATATGGAGGCAAAAAATCAAAGCTTTGATATGATTTTTGTCGACCCTCCCTACTATGAGGGGCTTTTTGAAGAGGTCTTAGATACTATAAGGTCCTGTAAGATATTGAAAAAAGACGGAATAGTCATAGTTGAACACGATGCCAAAAAGCCTATAGGTCAAGTTGAGGGTCTAGAGGTTTACAAGGAAAAAAAGTACGGTATTACAATGTTGACTTTCTACTGTTTGGAGGATGATGATGAGTAAGGGTGTAAAGGCCATATTTGCAGGGACGTTTGATCCTATTACCAATGGCCATATAGATATAATTGAAAGGGCTGCCAAGATGTTTGATCACTTGCAGGTGGGTTTGCTGATAAATCCTAACAAGGAGACCCTATTCTCTATGGATGAGAGGATGGACTTGATTAAGGAATCAATCAAGCACCTGGATAATGTAAGTGTGATTAGCTTTGATGGTCTTTTGATAGAATATTGTATAAAAAATGATATAAGTGTACTTGTTAGGGGGGTTAGGACTATAGCTGATATGGAATATGAGCTACAGATGGCCCACATGAACAAGGAATTAAATGATAAATTGGAGACTGTTATCTTGCCAACTAGCAAGACATATTCTTTTATCAGTTCTTCGCTTATAAAAGAGGTGCTCCACTTCAATGCTGATGTGAGCAACCTAGTACCAAGATGTGTAATTGAAAAGCTAAAAGGAAAAGAATTAATATAGTATATAAATTGGAGGATAAATATGAACGAAGATATGAAGATTATGCAAATACTTTCCGATATGGAAGAAATGCTTAACCAGGCTAATGGTTTCCCACTTTCAAAGAAGGTAGGGGTGGATAGGGACGAAATGCTTGACCTAATAGAGGAGCTAAGGGGAGCCCTACCATATGAACTTGATACTGCCCTAAAAATTATAAAGGAGCAGGACTCTATTCTTGAGTCTGCTAGAAATGATGCAGACTTCCTTAGGGAAGAGGCCAAGAGGGAGAGAGAACAGAAAATCAGAGAATGTAATGACGAAATCATAATAAAAAACAAACAGGTTGATGCAGAAATTGAAAGTATGATGAAGGAAGCCACTATCAGGGCTGAAGAGCTTGTATCTGAAAGTAAGATAAACAAGGATGCCAAGGCTAGGTCCGAAAAGATGATAAAGGAAGCTACAGACTACTCGAGGGACCTTAGAACAGGGGCTAGAAACTACTCTATAGAGCAACTAGAAAGTGTTGAAGCTACTTTAGTAGAAATCCTATCCGAGGTTAGAAAGGGTAAATCCCAGCTATAGGCATATGAAGATAGGTGGAATAATAGCAGAATACAACCCTTTTCATAAGGGACACAGTTACCAGATTCAGGAATTCAAGAGGGTATCCTCTTGTAGCCACCTCGTGGTAGCCATGAGTGGTAACTTTGTACAAAGGGGAGGTCCTGCCCTAGTGGATAAGTATGCCAGGGCCCAAATGGCCCTAGAAATGGGGTGGACTTGGTCCTAGAAATACCAAGCATCTTTGCTGGACAGACTGCTGAAATATTTGCTAGAGGGGGTCTACTCAGTCTAAATTCATTGGGCTGTGTAGATTCTTTTTGTTTTGGTTCAGAGGATGGTAGTATAGAGAGGTTAACTGGCCTGGCTAACTTTATCTATGACCAGGCTGACTGGATAGACAAGAGGGCCAAGGACCTGATGAAGACTAGTCTATCCTATGCGAAGGCGAGAGAAGAGGCCATTAAAGAGGGTTTTAGAGACTTTGATATAGGAGAAGTCTTGGGTCAGTCTAATAATATATTGGGCCTAGAATACCTTAAGGAGGGAAAAAGGCTAGGAACGACCATGGAGCCAGTAACCATAAGGAGAAAGGGATCTTCATATAGTAGTCAGGACCTAGATGGAGACCTCCCATCAGCAAGTGCCATCAGGGCTGCCCTATTAGGATCAACTACAAAAACAAGGACTGGACAAGCTTTAGGTATGGCAGACAGTGTCTTGTCTGGCACTGACTTAGACAAGCATCTAGGTAAGGCTATTGATGAGTCAGTTCTTGATATAATCAAGGGAATTATGGACCAAGGAACTGGTCTTATGGGAGATGAAACCTTCTTTGGTGAAATATCCTATATAGTTGCCAGGGAAAGCGGCAGGTTAGAGGAGTATTTTGAGGTCAATGGTGGCCTGGATAGGTCTATAGAAAAACATATTCTAAGGTCTGTGACTATGGGAGAGGCAGTAGAAGCCTTGACCAACAAGTCTCACACAAGGGCTAAGATAAGAAGGGCTCTATACAATATCCTGCTTGGTATCAGAGAAGAAGACCTAGACCAGGTGAAGCATATCGAGAGCCTTCCGTATATAAGGGTTTTAGGTATGACCCAAAGGGGTAGGGATATACTTAGGATGGTAAAGGAAGAGTCCAATATTAGTATAGTAACAAGTCCGGCAAAGTCTATAGATAGTGACCAATACAGGGAGAATGCCTTGTTCAGAAAACTCTTAGATATAGATATGAGGACATCGGCCATCTATTACCAGAAATACTATTCCAAGAATTCGGACCTACTGGCAAGGGGTCAGGCAGATTTTTTTGATACAAGATTTAATTTTTGATTCAAGTAGATTTTTTAAGTTTGTTTTTTTAAGAAGCATATGTACTTTTTCTAAAAAAAGTGGTATATTAACAGAGGTAAAATAATTAAGATTAAGTGGAGGAATGTAATTAAATGAAAGTTTTAGTGTTAAATTGCGGTAGTTCATCATTAAAGTATCAGTTAATCGATATGGAGAATGAAGCAGTACTTTGTAAGGGATTGGTTGAAAGAATAGGAATAGATGGCTCAATCCTTAAGCATGAAAGGAAGGTCTAGATGGTAAGCATGTTGTAGAGCAGCCAATGAAGGACCATAAGGATGCTATCGGCCATGTTCTAAGTGCTGTAGTTGATCCAACTGTTGGAGCTGTAAAGGAAATGAAGGAGATAGATGCTGTTGGACACAGAATAGTTCACGGTGGAGAAAAGTTTGCTTCTTCTGCAGTCTTGACTGATGAAGTAATAGCTGCAATCAAGGATTGTAGTGATCTTGCACCACTACACAACCCAGCTAATTTAATGGGTGTAGAAGCTTGTAAGGCTATACTTCCTGATGTACCAATGGTAGGTGTATTCGATACAGCCTTCCACCAGACAATGCCAGAAAAATCTTTTATGTATGGTTTGCCTCATGAATTATATAAGAAGCATGGTGTAAGAAGATATGGATTCCACGGAACTTCTCACCTATACGTATCTCAGAAGGCTGCAGAAATGCTAGGTAAGAAGCCAGAAGACCTAAAGATAATCACTTGCCACCTTGGTAATGGAGCATCTATAACTGCAGTAGACGGTGGTAAGTCAGTAGATACTTCAATGGGTCTAACTCCACTAGAGGGTCTAATCATGGGAACTAGATGTGGTGATATAGATCCAGCCATAATACCTTTCGTTATGAAGAAGGAAGGTCTTGACGCTGATGGTGTTGACAAGCTAATGAACAAGGAGTCAGGAGTATACGGTATGACAGGTATATCTTCAGACTTTAGAGATATAGAGGATGCAGCAGCTGAAGGAAACCAGCTTGCTATAAATGCCCTAGACGCATATGCTCAGAGGGTAAAGAAGTATATAGGTGCTTATGCTGCTGAGATGAATGGTGTAGATGCAATAGTATTTACAGCTGGTCTTGGAGAAAATGGTATAGGCATGAGAGAGATGATCTGTGCTGACATGGACTTCATGGGAATCAAGCTAGATCCTGAAAAGAATGATGTAAGAGGTAAGGATAGGATAATCTCTGCAGACGATTCAAGAGTAAAGGTATTATTGATACCAACTAACGAAGAATTGATGATAGCAAGAGATACTTTAAGACTATCTAATCGTTAAAAATACTTGACAAATAAGACTCAAATATGTATAATGGACAAGTAATGTTTTAGAGGTGATAAATTTATGAAGCTAAATATAGATTCTCTAACTAATAAAGAGAGAGAAAGTGTAGACTTTGATTTTTGTGAAAATGTGGAGTCGATTAGATATTATGGTGTAGATTATAATTTGATATCACCCCTGCGTCTAACTGGTAGGATATCCAGGGCGGGAAGGAATTTTTTACTGAAGGCTAAGGTAGGCTTTGATTACAAGGGTGCCTGCTCAAGATGTTTAAAAGACCTTGATGTTCCGGTGGCTTATGAGATAGATGCATACTTAATGAAAGAAACGTATGATGAGGATAGTTATGAAGATGTAGATATATTTCCTCTAGAAGGGACAGAGATTGATCTCTTGAAACTTGTAGACAGTACTCTGACTTATAACATGCCTCAAAAAGTGTTGTGTAGCGAAGATTGCAAAGGAATATGTTCGGGCTGTGGGGTAGACTTGAATACTAAAGACTGTGTATGTGAAGACTCCATGGACGACGATGACATTGATCCTAGATTTGCTAAATTAAAAGAATTGTTAAAATAGAGTAAGGAGGTGTCTTCATGGCAGTACCAAAGCGTAGAACATCTAAATCTAAAACTAAAATGAGAAGAGCGTCTAATTCAAAGATGGTTCCTACTGGTTTTGTTGAGTGTCCACAGTGTCACGAACCAAAGTTACCACACAGAGTTTGTCTAAGCTGTGGATCATACGATGGTAAAGAAGTAGTATCAGTTGACTAATTAGATTTTAGAAAACGAAATATGATTTTTAGGTAGCGTAAGCTTTTTTGCTTACGCTATTTTTACGTTCAAAAATGTGATATAATTTAATTAGTAGCTTTAAATGGAGGTTAAATATGAAGATAGCTATAGATGGAATGGGCGGGGATAATGCACCTATGGCCCCTGTAGAGGGTGCTTGCATGGCCGTCAAGGAATACGGTATAGATATAGTAATAACAGGTGATAAGGGCCTACTAGAGGCAGAATTAGCCAAGTATGATTGTGACAAGACAAAGATAGAAATAGTCCCTACTAGCCAGGTAATTACAAATGATGAGAAGCCAGTAGTTGCTATTAGGAGGAAGACGGACTCATCTATGGTAGTGGCCCTTAATATGGTTAAAAATAAGAAGGCTGATGCCATGGTATCAGCTGGCAGTACAGGGGCCCTTCTAAGTGGTGGTGTCTTTGTAATTAAAAGGATCAAGGGCATTAGCAGGCCTTGTATATGTACAGCCATACCTACAATGGATGGGGGACTTAGCCTTTTATCAGATACTGGTGCCAATGTAGACTGTGATGCCCAGCAGTTAGTTGACTTTGCAGCCATGACTAATATCTACGCCAAGAGGGTTATGAAGATAGACAAGCCTAGAGTTGCCTTGGCCAATATTGGTACAGAAGAGGGCAAGGGTAATGACCTAGTAAAGACTACATTTGACCTACTGAAGGACAGGAATGACATGAACTTTATAGGCAATATGGAGACTAGGGAAATACTCAATGGTGTTTGTGATGTAGTTATATGTGACGGCTTTGTAGGTAATATGATAGTTAAGACCCTAGAGGGAACAGTACTTTCACTTTTCAAGAAGTTAAAGGAGACTATGATGTCTTCTACTAAGGCTAAGCTAGGAGCCCTAATGATGAAAGATAGCCTAAGAGGGCTAAAGGACTCACTTGACTACTCTTCACATGGTGGTGCACCATTTTTAGGAGTAGAGGGAGGCCTAATAAAGGCACATGGTAGCTCTGATGCTAGGGCAATCAAGAATGCTATTAGACAGGCAATCCAGTTTGTAGATGGAAATGTAGTTGAGGAAATTAGGGAATATATATCAAGCGACCAGGAAAAGGAAGAAGACAAGTAGGTAAACCAGACGAGTGTTTTGGAGGTAGATATGAGAGATAATTTAGCTGTTGATGAAAAGGACCTTAAGTTCAAGTATTTGAAACTGATGTCCAACCAGTATAAGACAATATCTGAAGCAAGTACGGAAATAATCAATTTAGAGGCAATATTGAACCTACCAAAGGGGACAGAGCATTTTTTATCAGACATACACGGAGAGCATGAGCCCTTTATCCATGTTTTGAAAAATGGGTCAGGCGTGGTCAGGAGAAAGATAGATGAGCTCTTTACAAATACCATGATGGATTCGGAAAAGAGGTCCTTGGCTACCTTGGTCTACTATCCATTTAGCAAGATAGAGATGATAAAGAAGACTGAAGCAAATATGGAGGACTTCTATAGGATATCTATATATAGGTTAGTGGAATTATGCAAGTATTGTTCTAGTAAGTATACCAGGTCTAAGGTTAGAAAGCTCCTGCCAAAGGACTATGCCTATGTAATAGAAGAACTAATGCATGAGCACAGGAAGAGCGAGCATAAGGAAGAATACTATGTATCCCTAGTAGAATCTATTATTACGCTGGGCCAGTCAGAGGACTTTATAGGGGCCCTAGCCAAGGTAATACAAAAGTTGGTAGTTGACAGGCTCCACATAGTTGGCGATATTTACGACAGAGGACCAAGGCCAGACCTAATAGTAGATAGGTTGATGGACCACCACAGCGTTGACATACAGTGGGGTAACCACGACATACTTTGGATGGGGGCAGCAGCAGGTGAAAAGACTTGTATAGCAAATGCCTTGAGGATATCATCTAGGTACGATAACTTGGATATTATAGAGGATATATATGGTATAAACCTACTTCCATTGGCCAGCTTTGCCATAAATACCTACAGGCATGACCCATGCAGTGAATTTCAGCCTAAAGTAGACCGTGATGATTCAAATATGAGGGAAATTTCCATGATAGCCAAGATCCACAAGGCTATCAGTGTTATACAGTTCAAGCTAGAGGGGGGCAATTATAAATAGGAGGCCAGAGTATGAAATGAGCCATAGGTTGCTTCTAGACAAGGTCGACTATGATAAGGGAACCATAGTAATCAAGGGTAAGACCTATCCTCTTAAGGATACAAACTTCCCAACGATAGATCCTAAAGACCCATATAAATTAATAGAGGAAGAAGAAGAGATAATCGACAAGCTAGCCGATGCCTTTATGGCAAGTGACAAGCTTCAAAAACACGTAAACTTCCTCTTCTCTAAGGGAAGTATCTACCTTAAGTACAACGGAAACCTCCTAATCCATGGTGGCCTACCACTTAATGATGATGGAAGCTTTATGTCCATGGAATTAAAGGGACAGAGGTATTCGGGCAAGGCTTTGTTAGATAAGATGGAATCCCTGGTTAGAGAGGCCTACTATGAAGAAGATGAAGAAAAGAGGTCCTATGGTCTGGACATGTTCTGGTACCTATGGACAGGCAAGTGTTCTTCCCTATTTGGTAAGGACGATATGACTACCTATGAGAGGTACTTTATAGAGGACAAGGCAACCCACAAGGAGAACAAAAACCCTTATTTTAACCTGAGAGAGGACATGACTATATTAAAGAAGATCTTTGACGAGTTCAATATGGACTTTGACGAAGACCATATAATTAATGGCCATGTTCCAGTTAAGTACAAGAAGGGAGAAAGTCCTGTCAAGGCCCAGGGTAAGGTTCTGGTAATAGATGGTGGATTTTCTAAGGCCTACCAGAGTAAGACTGGTATGGCAGGCTACACCCTAATATACAATTCAAGAACGCTACAGCTGGTTGCCCATGAGCCTTTTACATCAAAGGAGGACGCTGTTAAAAACGAGAGAGATATCATTTCATCTACAGTCTTGGTAGAGCACAAGACCAAGAGGAGGATGATTAAGGATACAAATGATGGTCTACAGCTATTGGAGAGGGTAGAGGATCTTAAGGACCTTCTAGCTGCCTATAGGTCAGGCCTTATAAAGGAAAAATAATTTGCAAAAATAAGTATATTTTGGTATTATTGTAGCATAAGATAATAGTGAAATAAACATGGAGGTGTACTATGGAAAATTTAGGTCAGATAAAGATTTCAAATGATGTTATACAGACAATAGCTGGTTTTGCAGCACTAGAAATAGACGGTATAGACAAGTCTACTTCATTTACAGACAAGCTATTTAGGAATCACGGGATAAAGGTAAGTGTTGAAGATGACAAGGCTATAATAGACATAGATATAGCTGTTAAGTATGGTCAGGTAATACCAGATGTATCACTTAAGGTTCAGGAAAGCATAGTAAACGCAGTAGAAACTATGGCAGGTCTTAAGGTTGATAAGGTAAATGTACATGTTGATAGCCTAGTGATAAAAAAGGAAAAGGCAGAAAAGAAAGAAAATGACTAGAGCTAATAATTTAATAATGCAGAGGAAGGTTTCTAGGGAAATATTTATGAAGTATCTCTATAGCAGGGCCGTATCAAATGCGGGCTGGGAGGGTCTAAGCCAAGACCTAGACAGTTTTTTGGATTCAGTAGAAGACGATGCTATAGAAATTTACAAGTCACATGGTGGCAAGGAAATAGATATGCTAGACTCTTATAGGGAGGTCATATTGGATTCCTCATATTTGATGGATGCAGCCAGGGCTGTTGAAGACAATATAGGGGCCATAGATGCCTATATAAATGAGTATGCGAGAAACTGGACTACAGATACAATGCCTGCAGTTGACGTTGCCATCCTAAGATTGGCTGTTGCTGAAATCAAGTTCATGTTTACTATACCAGAGGCTGTTGCCTGCGATGAGGCGGTAAACATTGCAAAGAAGTATTGTGACGACGACGCCTACAAGTATATAAATGGTATACTTGGAAGTGTTATGAAGGCTTAGTTTAATAAGATCAACAAAGAGGGCCCGGTGTGGATATCCACACTAGGCCCTATATTTTTGCTCATATTAAGTTTAGTTGGCAAGGCTATAGCTTGAATTTTCTAGTTTGAACTTGTCTTTGATGCCCTTACTTGTATATACCTTCTTATCATTTGTTATAAAGATAGCATTTACATCGTCAAGCCCCTCTATAAACTTCATACCCTCCTCAAGGCCAAGGCCAAAGGTAGAGGTAGAAAGGGCATCCCCATCTATAGACTTTTTAGATATTATAGTTACACTACTTAAGTTATTTTCAAACGGATAACCAGTAGTCGGGTTGATCATATGGTGGTAGACCTTACCGTCTTTTTCTATAAATCTCTCATATACACCAGACGTTACTATAGACTTATCTGTTAGCTGTATAGTTCCAAGAGGCTCTGTATTGGTCTTGGCCGGGTCCTGGACACCTACATTAAAGTCGGTCTTCTTGGCATTTTGACCAAATACATATATATTTCCACCTAGGTTTATAATAGCATTTTTTACACCATTTTCCTTGAGGTAGTCAGCTAGTTTGTCAGCACAATAGCCCTTGGCGATACCACCTAGGTCTATTTTCATGCCTTTCTTTTTAAGATAGACAGACTTTTCTTTGTCATTTAGGCTAATATCCTTGTAGTTTACAAGAGGAAGCAAGCTTTTGATTTCCTCAGATGATGGAACTCTTGCAGACTCATTACCAATATTCCATATAGAGGAAATAGCACCAACTGATATATCAAACTTTCCACCTGTCTTTTGGGAATAGGAGATGGCCTTTTTGATTACAGTATAGGTATCGTCAGAAACCTTGATAGGCTGGATACCCGCATTTTGATTTATCTTTGAGACTTCACTTGAAGCCAGCTGGGAGCTCATCTTGTTATGTATGTCAAGGACTATCTTGTCAGAAGCAGGAAGAACCTTGTTAGCCTTGGACTTCCTAGTGTTGATGACACTGATCTGGTTTACAGTATCCAAGTAATAATTAGTAGTAGAAAAAGTACCGACCTTATCTATAACTGTAAAATAAAATATAAGACCAATAATAAAGAAAATTATTATTGATGCAAGTATCTTAAGATTTGATTTTTTCATTTTTACCTCCATTTATGTTATAATCAATATAGCACAATAAGTATTATAACATATTTTAAAGCATATGAGTAGAATTAGGAGAAGAAATGAAAAAGAGAGACATAATCCTTTTTGGAATAGTGGGCATACTAATTGTACAGGGAGTCCTTATAAATAAATTTATGAATTCAGGCCAGGGTGCTAGGGTAGAGGTTTATGTAGAAAACAAGCTATATAATACCTATCCCCTAGACAAGGACCAGAAGATAAATATAAAGGAAAAAAATGGTAGGATAAACAATATACATATCCATGACAAGGGAGTAGAAATGACTAAGGCCAACTGTCCAGACAAGGTCTGTATCCATACGGGCTTTATAGATAAGCCAGGCCAAAGTATAGTCTGCCTACCACACAAGATAAATATAAAGATAATTAGTGATGATGGCAGCCAGCTAGACAAGGATGTAATTGTAAAATAGTATGACAGGGAGGGCCTTATGGTAAATATAGGTAATGATTGGGACCAGGTCTTAGTTGACGAATTTAAAAAAGAATACTACCTAAAGTTAAGAGAGTTTCTAAAGTCAGAGTACAGGAGTCAGCAGGTATTTCCAGATATGTATGATATTTTTAATGCCTTGAAATATACATCATATGAAGGGACAAAGGTATTGATATTGGGCCAGGACCCCTACCATGATGATGGTCAGGCCCATGGCTTGGCCTTTTCAGTAAAGCCGGGTATAAAGACACCACCGTCCCTTTTAAATATGTACAAGGAGCTGAGGGATGAGCTAGGTCTATATATACCAAATAATGGCTACCTGGTACCCTGGGCCAGGCAGGGTGTACTATTACTCAACACGGCCCTGACTGTGAGGGCCCACCAGGCAAACTCCCACAAGGGTATGGGTTGGGAGACCTTTACAGACAATATAATATCCTACCTAAATCAAAGAGAGGAGCCTGTAATATTTGTACTATGGGGGGCAAATGCAAGGTCTAAAAAGAAGCTTATAGATGGATCGAGGCACCATATACTAGAGGCCCCCCATCCGAGTCCGCTTTCAGCCCACAGGGGTTTTTTCGGGTGTGGACATTTTGCCAGGGTAAACCAGCTCCTAGAGGAAATGAGACAAGAGCCTATAGATTGGCAGATAAAAAATATTTAGTAGGTGTAGGTATATGAAATTTTCAGCGTCATTTAGTGGTGGTAAAGACTCCACATTAGCAATAAAGAGGATGTTAGACCAGGGCAACGACTTAGTTGCCCTAATTGTTTCTACAAAAAAGGGAGAAGACATTTCCTGGACCCATAACCTGGCTAGGAAATATTTTGAAGATATTGGTCAGATATTGGATTGTCAGGTCCTGTTTACAGAGGCAGACCTAGAAGACTATGAGGACCTTTTTGAAGGGGCTCTAAAGGCCAGCAAGGAACTAGGGGCTCAAGCCTGTGTCTTTGGTGATATAGATATTCAAGACCACCTAGACTGGAATAGGGCAAGGTGCAAGGAGGCTGGTATAACCTGTATACATCCCTTGGAGTGTGAGGGCAGGGAGGCCGTCCTAGAGGAATTTTTAAATACCGGTCTTGAGGCAAGGATAGTCAAAGTCAATAAAACTTTCCTGGATGAATCCATAGTTGGGAGGGTTTTGGATAAAGACCTGGTAGAAGAACTTAAATCTAATAAGTCTATAGACCCCTGTGGTGAAAATGGTGAATACCACACTAGGCTAGAGGTTTGGTCTATAGAAAAATATCTAAAAAAATTGTAAAATCTACTTGATTTTTATAAAAAGCTATGGTAAACTAAAGTTACTTGATACTGATTATCGTATCAAAATTAAAGATTTAATCAATCTTTAGCTTCCATATCAACACATATAAATTGTTTAATAAAAATAGGCTGGGCACAGCCTATTTTTATTTATAGAAATGAAAACCCCCAGTTAGACTGGGGGTTCCGTTTAGCTTTAGCGATGAGAAACTATTAAAAAAATCCTCCTTTGTGTATAATTAATCTGTGGTCTGGCAACTACAAATTAATATCAAAAGGCACAAAGGAGGATTTAACATGTCAAAAGACATTCATAGTTTATCACACACAAGGTGGAATTGCAAATATCATGTGGTGTTTGCACCAAAATATAGAAGAAAAGTATTTTATGGGGAAAAAAGATTGGAAATAGGAGCCATACTCAGGGAGTTATGTAATTGGAAAGGTGTAAATATAATACAAGCAGAGGTGTGTATAGATCATGTACATATGTTGATAGAAATACCACCTAAAATGAGTGTATCAAGCTTTATGGGATTTCTAAAAGGTAAAAGCAGTATAATGATTTATGAAAAATGGGGTAACTTAAAATACAAATATAGAGGTCGTCAGTTCTGGTGTAGGGGTTACTATGTAGATACAGCAGGCAAAAATGACAAGATAATAAAGGAATATATAGCAAAACAATTAAAAGAAGACGAATTAGGAGAACAACTAACATTTGATGTCAGTGACCCTTTTAAAGGGTAGCAGTTAAAATTTGCAAATGTCAGACTACAAAAAATACCTTTTGAGGTATTGCTAGTAAATAAGGCCTTAACGGCCGAAAATGAAGAACCACCAGCTAGGCTGGTGGATTTCTTTTTTCTCTTAAACTTATAATCAAAATACAACAATTTATAATCAAAGTACAAAAAAAAGATTCATAGCTTTCTGATAAAATAGAGTTGCCAATACATCTAAAAAATAAGAAGGAGCTATGAATCATTATAATTGTTATATATAAGGTATATTATTAGCGCTTAAGCAGTATTAAAAATACTTTAAGCAGTGTCTTAACGGAAGTTTCCATTTAGGGTATTGTAAGAAATCCAACCGCCGTCAATCTTACACCAAATCCTGCTTGCAGATTCTACATAAGTATCATATACATATACTTCCTCACCCTTGTATAATACTCTGACAGAAGAAGATGACTTGCTAGGACCACTCCTTACGTTGGCTTCACCGGCTGTTACATACTGGTAGCTATTTCTTATAGAATTAGCAGTAGCATTTGCGGCACTTAGGTTAGATGAAGGCTGGCTTGTTACTTCCCTGGTTATAACCTGTTTTACTTCAGCATCAGTCTTGCCAGATACTTTCTTGTAAAGGTCGCTGGCTGACTTGTCATCAGGAACCAGTCCTAGATATTCAGACAGTAGGGAAGAGGCAGAAGCAGTATTGCCAGAATCTATAAAAGCACTGGCCTTCTTTACAACATCAGACTTTAGTGAGTTAATCCTGTCACTAGCCTTCTTGTAGTTGTCCTTATCTTCTGCAGGGATTTGCTTGTATAGGGCTATTGCCTTTACATATTCACCCTGTTGTTCCAGGTTCTTGGCTTCATCCATATTAGTCTTGGTTTCAGCCATTATATCCATCTGGTTTTTCTTGGACTTGTATTCCACATCACCAGTCTTCGTGTAGAGGTCAGAATAAATTTTTGCTGCCTCTTCATAGTCCTTGATCTCTACAAAGTTTTCAGCTTTTTTATTTAGGGAAGATATTTCCATCTTACCCTTGGCAAAGATGCCACCAATCACGATTAAGGCCAAAATAACCAAACCACCTACTATAAAGATAAGCTTCTTTTTCTTATCTAGACCTTCATTTGTATCGTAATTAAAATCATTTGTGAATTTTTCTCTAGACAATGTATAATTCCTCCAATTCATAAAATAATAAGTTTAAAACTTTGATATAATAATTTTGATGTTAATATAATTATACCAAATAAGGAAAACTATTTCAATTTAAATTATATTGAAAAGTATGTAATTTATGGGTTTAGGAAAACTTGTCTATAGGATGCTTTATAGGGATAAGGGGGACAGTATAAATAATATCTTTAACAGAAGGAGGAAGGCATCAAATAAGACATTTTATAGACGCAAAAAAGACTATACATACAAGATGCATAGTCTTTTAGTTAGCTTACACTAAGTTTTTACAAATTCTTCTTAACAAGTTCATTTATCTTTCTGCCGTCTGCACGTCCAGCAGTCTTAGGCTTGATAGTAGCCATAATCTTGCCCATATCCTTCATTGATGTAGCACCAACTTCAGCTATAGTTTCGATTACGATCTTCTCAAGTTCTTCTTCGCTTAATTGTTGAGGTAGGTATCCTTCTAAAACTTGTATTTCAGATTTTGTTTCTTCAACCAAATCATCCCTGTTAGCCTTGACGAATTCAGCAAGTGAATCCTTTCTTTGCTTAAGCTGCTTTGATATGATATCGATGATAGCATCATCAGCTAGCTCAACACGGTTATCAACTTCATGCTGTTTAATAGCAGCCCTGATAAGTGTAACAACAGACTTTTTGACTGTATCCTTGTTTTTCATAGAAGACTTTAGGTCTTCCTGCAGTTTTTCTTTAAGGGACATTCCCTTTCACCTCTTTTTAATTAACTATCTTTTAGCGTTTTTTCTTCTAGCAGCTTCTGCTTTTTTCTTACGCTTAACACTAGGCTTGTCATAGTGTTCTCTTTTTCTAACTTCTGACATTATGCCAGACATAGCACACTGTCTCTTGAATCTTCTAAGTGCACTATCTAATGATTCGTTTTCTCTTACTCTAACTTCTGACATCTGTTTCACCTCCCTACAACTAGCGATTTGTTAACCTAATCCAATTAGTTTAACACCATAATATTATAAGATAAATTAGGCTATTTAGCAAGTCTTTTTGAAAAATATATAGAAATATATATAAAATTCTAAAAAAATCTAATCTTACGCAAAAATTATTTATGAATTTAAAAAAGTGTGGTATAATAAGTAAGTGGATAATACCCATTATTTTTTTATACATTGTGGGATAAAAAATGCAATATAGGGACTAAAAAAGTCCATAACCTGTTTCAAATCATAAATAAGTGGTATCTTGAAAATAGGTATTATAGGTAGATTTTTAATATAAGTGATATTATAGATATATATTTGATTATGGTAAGTTAAATGGTAAAAATGGTAAATGGTAAAAGGTAAAAATCAGGAGGTAATGTATGAAGGCTATTGGTATTTTGACTAGTGGAGGAGATGCTCCAGGTATGAACGCAGCCATTAGAGCAGTTGTTAGAACTGCCATATATTATGGCTACAAGGTATACGGAATCGAAAGAGGTTATGCAGGTCTTTTGGAAAAGGACTTTAGAGAAATGGACCTTTCTTCAGTAGGTGATATCGTCCAAAAGGGTGGTACAGTATTAAAGTCGTCAAGATGTGATGAGTTTAGGACAGAAGAAGGTAGGGCCAAGGCTGTAAAAATATTGGAAGAATTTGGTGTTGAAAGCCTAGTGGTAATAGGTGGAGACGGGTCTTTTACAGGAGCTAACAAACTAAGCCAGTTAGGAGTGCATACTATAGGTATACCAGGAACTATAGACAATGACCTTGCCTATACTGATTATACTATAGGCTTCGATACTGCAACAAATACAGTCATAGATGCTATAGGTAAGCTAAGAGATACGTCATCATCACATGACAGGGTGAATATTATAGAGGTAATGGGTAGACATTGTGGAGACCTTGCCCTATTTGCTGGTATAGCAGGTGGTGCAGAGTCTATAATAGTACCTGAAATGAATACAAGTACAGAGGATGTAGTTAAAAAGCTTAAGACAACTCAGAAGAGGGGGAAGAAGCACAGTATCATAGTTCTAGCAGAGGGTGCTGAAAATATAGAGGGTGGAGCCCTAGGCCTTAGGTCTGCCCTTACAATAGAAGACAAGGCAGATGTTAGGATAACAGTCCTAGGCCATGTTCAGAGGGGGGGTTCTCCATCAGCCTTTGATAGGATCCTGGCTAGTAAACTGGGCAATAAGGCAGTAGAATTACTAATAGAAGGTAAGTCTGGCAGGGTTGTCGGTATAAAGGACAATAAGATAATAGACATGGATATAGATGAAGCTCTTTCAATGAAGAAGACTTTTGATGAAGATATGTATGAAATGGCAAAGATACTGTCTATATAGGGCTTGTATCTTGTTGACATAAAGACTGAGCTGGTGACTTAGTTTATAATTTATAATTTGGCAGGCTAAGGCCTAGCCGTACAAAGTTATAGGAGTGATTAAATTATGGTAAGATGTAAAAAGACAAAAATTGTTTGTACAATGGGACCTTCAACTGATTCAGACCAGGTTCTAAAGGAATTAATTGAAAATGGACTAAATGTTTGTAGGTTCAATTTCTCACATGGTTCACATGAAGAACACAAGGAGAGAATGGATAGGACAAAGAGGCTAAGAGAAGAATTAGACCAGCCAGTGGCAATCCTTCTAGACACTAAGGGTCCAGAAATTAGAACTGGTGAATTTGAAGAGCCAGTAGTCCTTGAAGAGGGTGCAAAGTTTGTAGTAAGTATGGACGACTGTATTGGTAACAGCCAGAGATGTAGCGTATCATACAAGGGTATGATAGACGATGTTAAGGTTGGAGATACAATCCTAATCGATGACGGTCTAGTAGGCCTAAAAATTGAAGAAATTAAGGGTAATGACATACATACAGTAGTGGCAAACTCAGGAAAGGTATCATCAAGAAAGGGTGTAAACCTTCCAGGTGTTTCAATCAACCTACCAGCAATCACAGAAAAGGATATAGAGGATATCAAGTTTGGTATAGAACAGGGTATAGACTTTATAGCAGCATCATTTGTTAGAAAGGCTTCTGACGTACTTGAAATTAGAAAGGTACTAGAAGAAAACAATGCACCTGACATCCACATCATATCTAAGATAGAGAGCCAGGAGGGTGTAGATAATATAGACTCAATCATCCAGGTTTCAGATGGTATAATGGTGGCCAGAGGAGACATGGGTGTTGAAATTCCAAGTGAAGAGGTACCTATTGTCCAGAAGATGATCATCAAGAAGTGTAATGAGGTAGCCAAGCCAGTAATTACAGCTACTCAGATGCTTGACTCAATGATTAGAAACCCTAGACCTACAAGAGCAGAGGTAACAGACGTGGCAAATGCCATCTATGATGGTACTGACGCTATAATGCTTTCTGGAGAAACAGCTGCCGGTAAGTACCCAGTAGAGGCTGTAAAGACAATGAACAGAGTAGCCTTGAGAACAGAAGAAACTCTTGACTACAAGATTAAATACAATATAGACATAGACGAAATAACTGTAACAGATGCTATCAGCCATGCTACTTGTACAACAGCAATGGACCTTGGTGCTAGGGCTATCATAACTTGTACCTCATCTGGTTATACAACTAGGATGGTATCTAAGTTCAGACCTAAGTCTCCAATCATAGCGGCAACTCAGAATGAAAGAGTTAGAAGAAAGCTATCCCTATTATGGGGTACATACCCTCTAATTTCTAAGTTTGCTGAAAGTACTGATGAGGTAATGGATGAATCAGTAGAAGTAGCTAAGAAGGCAGGAATAGTAAATCCTGGCGATGTAGTTGTAATCACAGCAGGCGTACCAGTAGGTAAGACAGGAAAAACTAACCTAGTAAAGGTTGCTGTAATTGGCGAATTCCTAGGTAGGGGTGTTGGTATTGGTAAGGTTTGTGTAGAAGGACCAGCCAAGGTAATTATGCCAGGAGAAGACAAGGAATTCAATGAAGGAGATGTCCTAGTTACACTTGGTACTGACAGAGATATGTTGAAGTACATGGAAAAGGCATCAGCAGTAGTAACTGAGACTGGTGGTATGACTTCACATGCTGCCATAGCAGGAATCAACCTAGGCATACCAGTAATAGTATCCGTAGAAGATATCACAAAGAAGATAAAGGACGGACAAATGATAAAGGTAGAGCCAGCCAGTGGTGCTGTTAGTAGAGAACAGTAATATTAACTAAATAAAATATATAAATCAGGTCGTATATCCAAGTTTCTATGAAATTGGGTCTACGGCCTATTTTTTGACCTTATAAATGGTACTATGTGATATAATAGGGTGTAGTATATGATTATTTTATAAGAATGATTAGACCTAGCTTAAGCAAATATTTGCTAAGCTAATTTATAGATAAATTTTATGAAAAAGTTAGAAAAAGCCTAATAAGGTTTAGTAAAAGATAAATAAGTGTTGAGAAGGATGGAAGATGTTAGAAAAAGGCAAAAAATACGAATGTAAGATAGTAGATATAGGACAAAATGGTGTTGGTATAGGCAAGCATGAGGGCTTTACCGTCTTTGTAGACGGGGCACTATTGGGTGAGGTTGTTGATGTCAAGATCAAGAAGTCCAAGAAAAAATATGCAGAAGGAGTAGTCTCTAAGATAAAGGAAAGGTCACCATACAGGGTAGACAGGGCCTGTAACCCCAAATACTCAAGCTGTGGTGGATGTCAGATCCAGGAGCTAGACTACCAAAGCAGCTAGACCTGAAGACTAATATGGTCAAGGAAGATTTAAAGAGGATAGGTGGCTTAGAAGATGTACAGGTATTTGATACAATAGGTATGGAGGTTCCATATAGGTACAGGAACAAGGCCCAATTCCCAGTCCAGAAGGAATATGGAAAAGTGAAGTTAGGCTTTTATAGGAAGAAGAGCCACGATATCATTGATATAGACAAGTGCCTTATCCAGGATGAAAAAAATGACCTTATCATAGACATTATAAGGAAGTACATAGAAGACGAAAATATCAGCATTTACGATGAAAAAAGCCACAAGGGGATACTAAGACATATAGTAACCAAGGTGGGCTTTACAAGTGGTCAGGTAATGGTAGTCCTAGTAGCTACAGAGGATAGGTTCAAGGGCTTAGACAGGCTTATAGAAAACCTAAAGGACCAGGTTGAAGGTTTTACCAGCCTGGTGGTAAATATAAACAAGGACAAGACCAATGTAATCCTAGGATTAAAGAATATAAACAAGTATGGAAATGGCAAGATAGTAGACAATATAGGCGACCTAAAGTTTGAAATATCGCCACTGTCATTCTTCCAGGTAAACCCAATTCAGACAGAGATCCTTTACAATAAGGCCCTTGAATATGCAGACCTAAAAGAGGGGGACAAGGTCTTTGATATCTATTGTGGAATAGGGACTATATCCCTGTTTCTAGCACAAAAGGCAGAATTTGTATACGGGATAGAAATAGTTGAAGATGCAATCAAGGATGCCAGACTAAATGCCAAATTGAATGGTATGGATAACCTAGAATTCTTTGTAGGCAAGGCAGAAGAGGTAGTTCCTGAAATATACAAGGAGGGCAAGAGAGCCAATGTAGTCGTAGTGGACCCACCAAGAAAGGGCTGCGATGAAAGGGTATTAGATACCATAGTCGAGATGGCACCTGACAGGGTGGTATATGTAAGCTGTAACCCAAGTACTCTGGCCAGGGACTTGAGGTATCTGGAGGATAGGGGCTATAGGTGTGAGAAGGTCCAGCCTGTAGACTTATTCCCTCATAGTGTCCATGTTGAGAGTGTGGCACTTCTAACCAAGGAATAGAGCTATTTTTAGTGCTTTTAAAAGCTTAATTTACATGTGTTGTCCACCATTTGTCCACGGTTATTTTATCCGTGGACAAGTTTTTATAATTTGACCACGTCTTCTAGTATATCTATACTTTGTGCCTGCATCTTAAGTGTATTATGGGAGTAAGCAAATGTTTGTTCAATGTTTGTATGCCCTAACCTTTCGGCAACATCCACTGGGTTAGCTCCATTTTCCATTAGTATAGTAGCATGTGTATGCCTTAGACTGTGAAAGTTGAATTTAATATTTAGATTATTTCTAATGACCTTAGAATAATATTTTTCTGTATCTGAGTCACAATACACCCCGTTTTCCCTAACACATACAAGGTTTAGCGGGGGGAGATCCAGCGGTATAACAGACTCAATTATCTTGTAAATATCATTTCCGGCATCATCTTTTTCAACTCTTTTATATAAAGTTGTGTAATATTTACCATAAAATAACCTATTTTCTTGTTGTCTTATTTTTTCCTTTTTAAGCTCACTAATAGTCCAGTCATCAAGCTTTACTATCCTGTCAGATTTATACGTTTTGGGTGTGCCTATAAACCACCCAAAGCCTTTTGTTTGACGTGTCATATCAGCATATCTTTTATACACTGATTTACTGACATGTAAAGTTTTATTTTTAAAATCGATATCATCCCATGATATACCATAGACCTCTGACTTCCTTAATCCTGCCATATATCCCAGTATGGTTGGTATGTAGAATGGATGACCTGGTGGAAATTTATCCAGTATCCTTTTAAAGTCTTTTACGCTTATAATGTATCTTATAGAATCTCTTGGCTCAAATCGAGGTATTTTAACGGGCGACGCAGGGTTAAACTGAATTAGTTTTAGTGGCTCTATAGCATAATTAAGGGCACTGGATAGTGTCGTAAATATTCCAACGGTATGTGATTTTGAGTACCCTTTTATTTTAAAGTTATTAACAAATGATTGTATGGAACCGGGGGTTAAACTAGATAATTGATACTCACCCAATGCCGGCTTTATGTGGTGTTCTATATGTCCCCTATAGCTAAGTAAAGTATTGTACTTATAGTTTAGCCTGCAATACTCTTCAAACCATAGATCCATGTAATCTGATACAGACATATCAGATGCAGTAAATGTAAGCCCAGTATTATTATACTCATTAAGGGCCTTAGTACCAGCTTCTAGGGCTTCCTTCTTAGTCCTAAAGCCGCCCTTAGACTTTTGCTTCCTTTTACCGCCAACTGAAGCTATTTCAAATCGATACTCCCACTTACTGCCACGCTTTCTAGTATTTACTTCTGCCATTGTAATTTCTCCTTTCCTGGTGTATAATTGTATTATAAAAGGACACACTTGCAGTGTGCTTTTGTGCGTATAAGAAGTAGTTGATCTGCCAAGACTCTGACTACTTCTTATTTTTATTCCGTTGTTTTTATTCTGATTCCTGTAACTTTTCTAATATACTGTGCAATAAATCAATAATTGCATTATTTTGTTCAATTATGACATCATTAGTGAGTACATTAAGCTCATTCATATTTATTTTTTGATTATTTCTAAGCTCATTTAATTCATCAATTTTGTTGAATAAATCAGGGAACTCACCCACAACAACAGATTTTGATATATCATCAAATCTCATATTTTTCACCCCCATACATGTATAATAAAATATGATTAATCCACTTTAATATCTAACTCATAGTTATCATATTCAGTGGCGTCATCATCCGTAAAAGATACTGGTCCCCTGCAGAATAATTTAAAATGCTTAGCGTTATTTTCATCAGCTATATAAAAAGCATATTTACCTTGAATTTTAGCATTGCCTGATAGTTCAGACTCAGATGCATCTGATTTTAGAGGATCCATTTCCTCCTGGGTTTTATCATCAAAAAGTAATTTTGCAGACATAGGCAATATACTTATTTTATCAGTTCCAGTATTTTCCATGCCAAAGTCCATTTCTACATAGGTTAATACATCTTTACCCTTATAAGAATTCTTATAGGTTTCATCAGGTTTAAATGTAGCTACTCTGATATTATATATTGTATACTTCACAGGCCCCTGCGTTTGTGATATATTAACTCCTTTTTTATCAACACTAAAAGTATACTCACCTTCAGGTTCCTTGACCACATTTCCATTGTTTTGGTTTTGATCTTGGGTTTGGTTACCAGGCTCTTGCCCGCTATCTACCTGTGATCCACAAGCAGTCAAGCTTAACGCTATCAATCCAACAAATAAAGATGCTTTCATTTTCTTTTTAAGACTCATGTAATAATATCCTCCTAAAATATATAAATTAAAATAATAGACTAATATTTTCTAACTATCCCTGATAGCTTACCGATAATATATGGATTATCTTCCTCTTTAACCATTAAAGGTTCATACTTACTATTACAAGGTTGCAAAGTAAGGAAGTTATCATTCTTGTATACTTTCTTTAATGTGGCATCACCATCCACTAATACCGCGTATATATCACCATTTATGATAGGCCTATCTTTAATTATAAGTGCTAAATCTCCGTCATTTATACCAACATCTATCATTGAATCGCCTTTATGTTAAGAGCAAAGTCTGCTTTATATTCTTGACCAAGTAAAAGATAAGAATCTATATTTTCCTCGGCCAATATAGGCTTTCCTGCTGCAATAGACACTACAACAGGAATTCTATTGACCTTAGTTATAGGTTTAAGATTTTCAGGAAGAGGTCTACTTTCAACAGTGTCTTCACTACCTAATAAATACCCAATACTTACGTCCAGAGCTTCAGATAGAGGTTCTAGTATATCATATGGAACCTTACCAATATCCCCGTTCTCATATCTATAAATGGTGGCTTTGTTCTTATTAATTCTATCAGCTAATTCCTCAACTGATATACCTAACTCTTGCCTTCTATTTTTAATCCTCTTGGAAATACTCATTTAGATCACCTTCCTTTGAAATCATTATAATACAGAGTTTGCATAAATGCAATATAAAAAAGTAGATTAAAAATATTTTTTTGCATTTTAGCGAAAAAAGGTGTTGACATATAATTCTACACAGTGTATCATGTAATTAACCAATCGCATAAATGCGAACAAGAAAGAGGTGAATTACATGTTAGCAGTAAATAAGTTGAAAGGTAAGGTTGCTGAACAAGGTCTGACCTTGACTGCGTTAGCAAAAGAGATAGGACTGGACTACTCTAGCCTATATAGACGCCTTGAGGGACAGGTATCTTTTACCGTATCTGATGTTGAAAAAATAACAAAAGTTTTACATTTGAGGGATGAAGATATAGTAAATATTTTTTTTGCAAAATAAGTCGCAAATATGCGAATAAAAAGCGAGGTGATGAGAGATGAAAGAATTACTAACAGTAACAGAAGTGGCCATGCATTTAAAAGTGAATAAAAATACAGTGTATAGCTATAAAAAGGCTGGGCTTTTAAAGTTTATGAAGCTTGGTAAGTTGAAGTGTAGGGAACAGGATCTAGAAGAGTTTAAGGAATGGTGCGTAGGGAAAGATGTTACAGATCCATTTAATGTAAAAATACTAGAAGAGAATTGAGGTGGTTAATTTGAGGGCTATAGATGATTTTCTAGGGGCAATTTGGTATGCCCTACTGATAGGGCTTGAGTATATCAGGATAGCATGGTCAAGATGGCAGAATATATAAGATTTAAGTAAAGGAAGGTAAAATTATGAACTGTTGTGAAAAGGAAATGAAAGATTTATTGGGAGCTTTGGATGAATTTGTAAAGGCTGCAAATAAAAATTATGAAAATGTAATTGTTGAAGCAAAAGAAAAAGGCGAACCAGAAGAGCTTCTAAATATAGTAGAGGCTTATGTTAGCACTATTACAGAGGTAGGAATACCCCTTATAAAAGAAGGTTTTGTCGATATGCGAAAAGGTGTAAAAGGCGTAAGGGATAAACTCACTGAAGTTATTGAATTGCTAGATGCAATTAAATATGAAGATTAGGGGGTGATTAAATTGAGGGTGGAAGATTTGGAAGCAGACGACCTGAAAGACTACTTAGATTACCAAGAGTATCTAAAGTCAGATGATTATCTTGGGTGGCAATACGAAGAAAGCGACGACTAATAATCGGAAATCAGTCAATCGCTTTAAAAGAAATTAGTTAAGTTATTCAACTTAATTATAACACAGTAAAGGAGAGTAATACAATGATAAAAGTTGAAATTGATGTTAATGTAAGGGGTTTGGATTTTTTAAAAGGTTTTATAGGGGCTAGTGTGGGTCCAGTAGTGACAGCAGATAATGCACCTGCATGGACTACTAATGAAGTGCCAAAAGAGGAAATACCTCAACCACCAGTACAATCAACAGTACAGCCAATGGTACAGCCAATGGTGCAGCCAACAGCACAGCCAACTCAGACAGTTACTGCGCCAGTTAGTGAAGTGGCTTACACGTTTGACCAGTTGACTAAGGCAGCTATAGGACTAGTACAGTCAGGTAAGATTAAGTCTACAGACTTAACGCCAGTGTTAGTTAATGGATTTGGTGTAAATCAGATGAGTGATTTGAAGCCTGAGCAGTACAACGATTTGCTGCTAAGCTAAAAGAACTTGGTGGGGTGATCTAATGCCAGAAGAACACGCAAAATTAAGTGCTAGTGGGTCTAACAGATGGATAAATTGTCCTGGCTCTATAGTGCTTGAAAGAAGTTTTGAGGAAAAAGAATCAGAGTACGCAGAAGAGGGCAGATTGGCCCACGCAGTAGCAGAATTGAAACTGACTAAGTACTTTAAAAAAGGGATAGGCCCTAAGAAATTTAAGGCTCAGATGGACGAGTTTAAGAAGTCACCATATTGGAATAAATCAATGGATGATTATACTGATGACTACTTTGAATTCGTAAAAGAAAAGGCACTATCTTACCCAGACAGACCCTTTGTAGATGTAGAGTTAAGGGTGGACTACTCAAATGTAGCACCTGAAGGATTCGGCACCTGTGACTGTGCGATGTTACACGGTAATGAGTTATCCATTATAGATTTAAAGTATGGTACTGGTGTAAAAGTGGATGCCAAGGATAACTCACAACTAATGCTGTACGCGCTGGGCGTGTATAATATGTTTTCTGTGATATATGATATTAAGACAATTCACTTGTCTATAGTGCAGCCCAGGTTAGGTCACTTTGATACCCACACAATCGGGATAGATGAACTACTGGCATTTGGCGAGAGGATAAAGCCGATAGCACTAGAGGCGTTTAATGACTCAGGCAAACTGGCTGTAGGCGATCATTGTGGTTTTTGTAAGGCAAAGTCAAAGTGTAGGACTAGGGCAGAAGCAATGTTTAAGCCGGTAGAAGATCACATACTACCTATTATGAATGGTGAGCCAGGTAATCTACTAACTAGTGAAGAGATAGGGGAACTGCTAACCAAAATAGAGGGTGTGGCTGACTGGATAAAGAAGCTTGAGGCAGAAGCCTTAGCAGAGGCCCTAGCAGGTAATACAGTAACAGGTTATAAGCTAGTAGAGGGCAGAAGTGTTAGAAAGATTACTGATGAAGCCTTGGCCGTAAGTAAGCTAGTATCAGCGGGATATGAAGAGCCACTACTATACGAAAGAAAGTTACTATCCATGACTAACTTAGAAAAGCTAGTTGGTAAAGGACTTTGCGAGTATCTTAGATGGTGTGATAGAAAAGCCACCAGGTAAACCAACACTTGTTAAGGCTAGTGATAAGAGAAAAGAATACGTCTTAAATGACGCAAAAAGTATGTTTAATAATTTAGATGAAGAAAAGGAGAATTAATTATGGCACAGCAGATAACAACAACAGAGGTAAGACTAAGCTACGTAAATGTATTTGTGGCAAGAGAGGACCAGAGCGGTAGATTAAAGTACGGGGTAACTTGTCTGTTACCTAAGACAGATGTAAATGGATATAACATGTTAATGCAGGCTATCCAGGCAGAAGCACAGGCAGAGGCTAATGGAAAGTTAAAGGGCGTATCAATTCAGCACGTAAAACATCCAATCCATGATGGTGATGGAGTTACTCAAAATGGTACGCCATTTGGAGACGAGTGCAAAGGCCACTGGGTATTTACTGCATCTTGTAGTGAGGATAGACCACCTTCAGTGGTAGACCAGAGAGTGCAGCCAATATTAGATAAGTCACAGGTATATAGCGGGTGTTATGGCCACGTAGCCTTATCCATATATGCCTATGACAACCAGTCAAAAGGTATTGGGTTTGGGCTTAACGGTCTTCAGAAGACAAGAGATGGTGAGGCACTAGGATTTAACTTTAACGCACAGGACGCATTTACGGCAGTAGCTATGCCAGCAGTAGATCCTATTACAGGACAGCCAGTATAATACATGAACTTAATAGAGGGGTTTTTACCCCTCTTTATTTTACCGATATAGGGGGTTAAGAATATGGAACTTGAAGTTTTTATAAATGCATTAAATGAAATAATTGATAAAGCTAAAGAAAGAGATGTTGAAATAGACGAAGTTGATATCCTGGCAGACAACTACTATAACTGTATTCAGTTTTCATCAAAGGGGATTATCGTGGCTGACTTAGACCTTACTGAAAGTGGACCATATAACTTCTATGGAGCTTTGAGGGATTAGTTATGAAGCACTTAAATATAGATATAGAAACCTATTCAGAGGTAGATATCACCAGTAGCGGGGCTTATAAATATGTAGAAGACCCAGCATTTGAGGTCCTTATGTTTGCATACTCAATAGACTTTGGAGAAGTTCAAATAATAGACCTGGCACAGGGTGAGGTCCTACCTGATGAAATAATTAAGGCTATGGCAGATGATGAAGTAATCAAGCATGCATATAATGCTTCGTTTGAGTATAACGCACTTTTGGCAGCTGGGTATGATGTGGGTACTAGATGTGGTTGGCGTTGTTCAATGTTTCATGCTATGTATCTAGGCTATCCTGGTGGGCTAGCTAAGACAGGCAATGCCATAGGATTACCACAGGATAAGAAAAGATTCAGCAGGTAAGGCACTCATTAATTACTTCTCTAAGCCTTGTAAACCAACTAAGGTTAATGGTGGTAGGCTTAGAAACCTACCCCACCACGATCTAGACAAGTGGGAGATGTTTAAGGACTACTGTAAGCAGGACGTTGTGGCCGAGATGGAGATATATAAGAGATTATCTATATTTCCAGTACCTGATATTGAACAGAGGCTGTGGGAGATCTCAGACTCAATGAATGCCCTGGGGGTTAAGGTGGATGTAGACCTGGTAAATAGCGCACTGGCTATTGATGATGAATCGTCTGACAGACTCATTAAAAGGGCCAAGGAAGTAACTGGGATAGATAATCCTAAGTCAACTAGTCAAGTACTAAATTGGCTGCAGAAAAGGGTAGACGGAGTTGAAAACACCAACAAGGAAACAGTAGCAAGTCTTCTATCAAGAGATGATATACCTGGAGATGTTAGAGAATTTCTTAAGATTAGGCAAGAACTGGCCAAGGCCTCTATAAGCAAGTATAAGGCCATGGATGTATGCAGGGGTAGCGGTGACAGGGTAAGGGGACTGCTACAGGTGTATGGAGCTAACAGGACTGGTAGATGGGCAGGAAGATTAGTCCAGGTACAGAACTTACCTAGAAACTACTTAGACAATCTAGAGACCATTAGAGATGTTATTAAGACTAAGAATCTTGACTTACTACAGCTTGTATGTGGGAATGCTTCTGACACCCTATCACAGCTTATCAGAACGGCTTTATACCATCTGAAGGTAATAAGTTTGTAGTGGCTGACTATTCAGCCATAGAGGCAAGAGTAGTTGCCTGGCTAGCTGGTGAAGAGTGGGTCAACAAGGTATTTGCTACCCACGGAAAGATATACGAAGCTACAGCAAGTCAAATGTTTGGAGTGCCTTTTGAACTGATTAAAAAGGGTAATCCAGAGTATGAGTTAAGGCAGCGTGGCAAGGTCGCTACACTTGCCCTGGGTTATCAAGGTGGTGTAGGTGCCCTAGTTGCTATGGGTGCTGATAAGATGGGCCTTAGTGAAGATGAAATGACTGAGATAGTAGATAGGTGGAGGGGGGCAAACCCTAACATAGTTAAGCTATGGCACGGTCTAAATCGGGCTTGTATAAAGGCCCTACAGACAGGAAAAGACCAAGAGATAAGAGGTCTTAGGATTAGGTATGAGTGTGAGGCTATATACGGCCAGTCATTTTTAACAATCCAGCTACCTAGTGGACGAAAGCTATTTTACCCTAAGCCTTACATCAAGGATAATCAGTTTGATAAGCCAGCAATTCACTTTTTCTCACAGAAAAACACTAAGTGGTATCCTGAAAGCACTTATGGTGGTAAGCTAACAGAAAATTGTGTGCAAGCTATAGCCAGAGACTGCCTGGCAGACTTATTGATTAAATTAGATAGTAGACTTAAAAGCCATCCAGTAGTAATGCACATACATGATGAGGTAGTTTTGGATGCCGGCCAAGACCTTACACTTGACGAAGTGTGCGAGATAATGGCAGAGCCAGTAGGATGGGCACCTGGATTAGTACTAAAAGGTGCTGGCTTTGAGTCAGAATTTTATATGAAGGATTAGGGGGTTAAATATGATAAGGAATGAATTAGAAGAACAGATTAAGAATGAAGCGGTGGCACCATATATAGCGGGTGAAATGCCTGATATGGTTAATAGCCCGGCACATTATAAGTTAGACGGCTTAGATATAGAGTCTAAGGACGTTCTAAAATCAGTCTTAGGCACTAAGGGATACGTACACTGGGCTTGTGGAAACGCACTTAAATATATTTTTAGGTGGGAAAAGAAGAATGGCTTAGAAGATTTAAAGAAGGCTAGAAAGAATCTTGATTTTGCCATTGAGACTTTGGAAAGTGAGGGCAAATAATATGAGTTATTTGGATTATAGAAAGCTGCCAAAGAAGATATACTACATTGCAATAGTCATAGTTGTCTTATGCAGCATATTCTTAGCTGGGGCCCATATAGGTAGGATTATCCAGCAGGAACAGGATAGGTTATATGTGGGCAAAGTGATTGAAAAAGAACATGTTCCAGAAAAGATAGAAAATGGCGAGAGATTTGATGAGGCTTACTATATAGTAGTTGAAGATAATCACGGTGAATACCTAAGATATAGCGTATCAAAAGATGTTTACCAGCAAATAGAAATAAATGATATGTATAAAAGGAAGTAGGTGGGTTGATGTCAGTATATAAATATCCCTGGTTGGATGATGAAATAAGTCTCATAGCAGATAATATTGAACACCCACCCAGAATCGTATATAAGAAATACGTTGAGAAGTTTGGCCAGGTAAGGTCATTTAATGCAGTCAAGAGAAAGAGATTAGACCTTATAGATGAATTGGGTGGGGTGGATAAAGACTTAAAAGAAATTGGACCGGCCAGAAACACAGAGGCTAAGCCCAACAAGGTCGTATCAAAATACGATATGGGTAGAATTCTCAAAGGTGATTTAACAGAGAGACGAAAGAGAAATGCCCAACTAAAAGACTTCACTGAATTAATTACTGGTAACAGATATAGTGTGAAGTTAGCAGAGGGTCACAGTAGTGAACTTGATTTAACATTCGAGTATATGGATGACTACAACCTATATTTTAGGGCCAATAGTGGTTGCGTTGAGACTTTTCCAAGGCATAGAAATTTAGTAGTAATATTTGATAAAAATTCAAATAGGTTGGTGTGCAAACCTCTAGTATTTGCACCCAATGATAAAGTTTAAGGAGTAGGATATGAAATTACTAAAGATATATACAGAAGTACTAAAAGATATTTTAAGTGATAAACATTTAAAGGTGAAGGTATATCCAAAGGATGATTACCTAGAGGTGATATGTGCGCCATACACAGTGGTATACTGCGTACCTAAGGATTCTTTCCCGTTTGATTTAAATAGTAAAAGACTATCAGAGGGAGTATCAGAAACTGGTTCAATACTCCCAAATAAAGCGGCGGTTGATTCCCAAAGGCTACTATAGTAGGCTATGATATGCGAATTGTTGATGCCAAAGAATATTTAGTGGCACTTTTAAAGGTTAATCCTGATGATGAAAAAGAAAGACCTGTTATGGTTAACAAGGATCTGTTAAAGAATTTTGATAAAGATGCAGAATTACGTATCGTAAATGAAGTTGACAGAATACACCCAGTAGGTGTATTTGAAAAGAACACTAGTGGTGACTACGCCCTTGCGGGATTAGTTTTACCTATAATGCGCTAAAATCTGAAGGGGGGGGTAACCTTGTTTATAAACGATAGAAAAATAACCTTGTCGGTAGGGTCAAATAGGTACTCAAAAAACTGGCAAAGACAGACTATGAACTATTCTGACCTTGTTGACAAACTGAAGACCCCTACTAGATCGCTTGAGAGTCTAGCCGATTATATGAAGATGAAAAAATCCCAGCAGGACGCTTTAAAAGATGTTGGTGGTTTTGTCGGTGGTGTGCTAAAAGGTAACCAAAGACTTTCACATAATATCGAGTCCAGGGATCTAATTACCCTGGACTTTGATAATATCGCAAGTGGGATGACAGATGATGTTATCAAAAGGGTTCAGATACTAGGGTGTAATTATGTTATATATTCAACTAGAAAGCATGCTGGATATAAGCCCAGGCTTAGGATAATCATTCCTACAGATAGGACAATTACCGTAGATGAATATGAGCCTATAGCGAGAAAAGTTGCTGCCATGATAGGAATAGAGATGGCAGACCCGACAACATTCCAGGCATCTAGACTAATGTATTGGCCGAGTTGTTCATCTGATAGCGAATACGTGTATAAGTATGAGGACAAACCATTTTTAAATGCAGACGGTATTCTTAGCCAGTATGCAGACTGGAAGGATGTTACTTGCTGGCCACAGGTTCCTGGGGTTGATATTAAGCAAAGGCACTTAGTAGATAAGCAACAGGATCCTACCACTAAAAAAGGGCTTGTAGGGGCTTTTTGTAGGACCTATGATATATTTTCAGCCATGGATAAATTTATCCCCGGTGCTTATGAAGATACAGGAAAAGATGACAGGTATACCTATGCAGGTGGGTCAACCTCAGGTGGTGCAGTTATATACCAAGATGGAATGTTCTTGTATTCTCATCATGCTACAGACCCATGTAGTGGTCAGCTAGTTAATGCCTGGGACCTTATAAGGCTGCATAAGTTCTCACATCTTGACGAAGAAGCGACTGAAGGTACACCAGTATCCAAAATGCCGTCTTACGTGGCTATGAAAGAGCTTGTTAGGGTAGATAAGGCAGTTATGTCTAAGCTTGATGAAGAACGCCAGGAAGAGGCCCAGGATTATTTCAGTGACCTAGGTCAAAGTAGAGTAGGTCAAATTGCCGTAAGTCAAGATGTAGCAGATAGTGTAGATCAAGTTAAAGAAATAGAAGATAGCAACTGGGTAGAGAAGCTAGAAAAAAATCCAAATACTGGAAAGAATGAAAAGTCAATAGCCAACATCGTGCTAATCCTATCTAATGATAGGAATTACAAAGGTAAGATATGGTTAGATGACTTCGCTGGTAGGCTAATGGTTACTTGTCCACTACCCTGGGATAGTGGTGATGGATCAAGAGAGTGGAAAGATTCAGATGACGCCCAGCTGGCTTTAAGGTTAGAAAAGGAGTACCAGATAACAGGCAAGGATAAGATAGAAACAGCAGTTAAGGTAGTTAGCGATAACAACAAAAGAAATGAAGTAAAAGACCTTATAGAGTCATTTAAGTGGGATGGCGTACCGAGGATACCTACACTGCTGCATGACTATTTAGGTGCTGAACAGTCCATATATGCAGCGGATATCATGAAGAAGTCATTGGCTGCTGCCGTTGCTAGGGCGTTTAGTGATAGTGGGGTTAAATATGACTACATGGTAATTTTTACTGGCAAGCAGGGGATAGGTAAGTCTACCTTTTTGAGTAAGTTAGGCATGAACTGGTTTAGTGACAGCTTGTATAATTTGAAGGTAAAGAGGCAGCGGAACTTATCCAAGGGACTCTGATTAATGAAGTGGGCGAGCTATCAGCCATGAATAAGTCAGAGACAGAAGCCATCAAGCAGTTTTTATCTAAGACGCATGACATCTACAGGGCTGCTTATGGAAGACATACATTTAAAAGACCTAGAAGATGTGTATTTTTTGGATCAACTAATGCAAGTGAGTTTCTAAAGGATGTCACAGGTAATAGGCGTTTTTGGCCGATAAAGGTTGGTGTAGAGCCTACAAGTAAGAATATATTTAAGGACCTAGACGGGGAAATAGACCAGATATGGGCAGAAGCTTATATTTACTATATATTAGGTGAGCCTCTATACCTAGAGGGCGAGAAGTGAAGCTATATCAAAGAAGTTCCAGGAAGACTTTAGGGAGATTGACCCTTGGCAGACAGAGATAGAAGAGTTTCTTGCTATGAAGATACCCAGGGACTGGTACAATCTTAATATAGGTCAGCAGAGGGCATACGTGCAAGGAAATTTAAAGACAGAAAGTCCCTTAGTGGATAGAGATAGAGTGTGTGTTAAAGAGATTTGGCAGGTGTGTTTTGGCACTGATATGAAATATTGCACTAAAAGAGAGTCCAATAGAATATCATCAATATTGACCGGATTATCGGGTTGGATTCGACTAGAAAAATCGACAAGATTTGGTTCATATGGAGTGCAAAAAGGTTTTGAAAAAAGTAAGATTTTAGAGTTCAAAATAGTGTAACCATCTATGTAACCATCTATGTAACCATCTATCAAAATGTAACCATCGATGGTTACAAAAAGTAACCAAAGTAACCAAAAAAATTTAGGTGGTTACAAGGATGGTTACAAGCTAAAGCAAGTAAATTCAATATGTATAATATATATGTAACCATTGTAACCATCTTTTACTAAATAATAATAAAAATATAGATATATAGATATTATAGGCGTATATATTATCTATAATATCTATAATTAAGGGTTATATACGCGCGAGAGATAAAGATGGTTACATCTAATTTTTAGGGAGATTTAGAGATGTTAGAAAGAGATGTTGAAAGACGATTAGTCGAAGAAGTTAAAAACCTTGGGGGGTTATGTTATAAATTTGTATCTCCAGGAAATGTGGGGGTACCAGATAGGATATTAGTGCTAGAGTCAGGGGTGATAATATTTACTGAGATAAAAGCAGATAAAGGTAAGTTGACTATGGCGCAGAGAAGTCAGATAAGTAAAATTAGGGGACGACATCAGAGGGCAGTAGTTGTCTATGGAATCCCAGGAGTTGAAAAACTAGTTGACCTTATTAAGAGGTCTAGGTATGATTTAATACCGGATGAATTGAGGTGATCAAGTGAGTTTGAAATTACATCCATACCAAGCACATTGTGTGGATAAGATTTTGGAAAATGACAATATAGGCTTGTTTCTTGACATGGGATTAGGCAAGACCCTTATAACACTGACGAGTATAGATAAACTAAAATACGATAGATTTTTAGTAAATAAGGTGTTAGTTATAGCACCTAAGAAGGTGGCAGAAGCTACCTGGCAAAATGAGATTGAAAAATGGCCAGAGCTAAACCACCTAAAAGTATCCACAGTGCTAGGAACAGAGAAGCAGAGAATAAAGGCCCTTAATACTACAGCAGATGTGTATATCATAAACCGGGAGAACGTGGTATGGCTAGTGGATTTATATCAGAATAATTGGCCGTTTGATATGGTAGTGTGTGATGAATTTTCCAGCTTTAAATCATACCAGGCAAAGAGATTTAAAGCCTTAAAATCAGTTAAGCCACACATCAAAAGACTTATAGGGTTGACTGGAACACCAAGCCCTAATGGACTATTAGACTTGTGGAGCCAAGTATATTTACTGGATAGTGGCCAAAGATTGGGTAAAAGCTTTTTTGGGTTTAGGGCAAACTATTTTAAGTCTGATTACATGGGCTATTCATACGAACCTGTAGAAAATACAGAAAAGCTAATCACAGATAAGATATCAGATATTTGTATTTCTATGAAGGCAGAAGATTACCTGGATTTGCCACCAGTTACTGATAATATTATCCCAGTTAGATTAACGCCTAAAGCAGAGAAGCAGTACAAAACTATGGAGCGTGATATGATATTGGCCGTTCCTGATGCAGAAGATATAGACGCCACGAGTGCAGCAGCTTTATCTAATAAATTATTACAGCTAGCCAATGGGGCAATTTATGATGAGGACCACAACTATCACGAGATCCACGACTGTAAGATAGATGCCTTCATGGAGCTTATAGAACAGCTAAATGGCAAGAGTGCATTAGTGTTTTATAACTACCAACATGACCTTGTAAGGCTTCAGGAAGCACTAGCCAAGACTAAGCTAAGGGTTAAGAAGCTAGAGGGCCCACGGGACCAACTAGAGTGGAATAATGGCAAGATAGATATACTACTTACCCACCCAGCCAGTTCAGCTTATGGGCTTAACCTACAGCAAGGCGGTAATCACGTAGTGTGGTTTGGTCTTAACTGGAATTATGAGTTATATACACAGGCTAATAAGAGACTTCACAGACAGGGCCAGACAGAAAAGGTTATAATACATCACCTGGTAACACAGGATACGAGAGACGAGGATGTTATGGAAGCCTTAAGACGTAAGGAAAACGTACAAAATTATGTACTAGACAGTCTAAAGGCTAGAATTAAGAGAGTTAAGGGGGAGTGATCATGACACCTAAGAAATACTTAGAACAGATTCAGATATTAGAGACCAAGATAAATTTAAAAAAGGACCAGATATTAGAGGAGAGAGCAAGGGCCCAGTCGTGTACTGCGGTAATGTTTGAGAGAGTCCAAACCTCACCTTGCGAAGATAGCCTACCCAACATAATTAATAGAATATGTGAGTTTGAAAAGGATATGGACATCCTAATTGATGAACTTATTGACTTAAAACGAGATATAATAGCCAAGCTAGATCAGATGACTAATTCAGACCATATCAGAATTTTAGACATGAAATATCTTAAGGGCAAGAATTTAGTTGAAGTAGCGTGCGAATTAAATTACAGCTACAGACAAGTTAAAAGAAAACACGGATGGGCGTTAGAAGAATTCAAGCAATTTATGTAAAGATGTCCCCTAATGTCCCCGTAACATGTGATATTATGATATCGTGGAAGTATAAAGGACAGCCATTAAATAAACAACACAATATCCAGGGCAAAAGCCTTTTACTTCCACTATAACTTAGAAGGCACAAGTTGTTGACCTCCTTAAACATATACAATTATTTTAAAAAGACATCTTAGGGTGTCTTTTTTGTTGTTAAATATATTGTGAGAATTATTTTATTGTGATATAGTCATAGATAATAATTGTATTTAGGAGGATTGAGCAATGTGTATTTTCAATAAGAATTCGAAAGATTATGTATTTGAGAATAATAAACAAAAAATAATATGGGCGGTTTTATTGTTTTTTTTAAGTTTGGGGGTTAGTTTTTTATTGGATGAATGTTTAATAAAACTAATTGTTAGCACAGATGATTCAAAAAAACAATAGCCAATATTTTTGCTTTTGCAGTTTTTATTATATCTATACCGTTTTGTGCTGGGATAGCATGTCTAATGTTAAATGTGGATTTAGGAAAGAAAATCTTAATAGATGCGACTAAAGGGATAGTCTATGCTTTTGGGGTAGGTGTAATAGTTGGTATAATCTCTGTTATGGCTGGGGAAAGTATTAGAGATAATGAAAAACAAGATTATAGACCAGAAGCAATAATTAATGAAACGATATCTAATTATGAAAGAAAATTGATAATAGAGGAGACAGAAAAAGGATTGATTGAAAAAAACTATAAAAGCAGGTTTATTAATAATGATACGAAAGCTGTCAGGGATATTAGAGAACAAATAAGCAGGGATGTAGTAAATAAGATCAATAAATAAAAGTAACTTTTAAAAGGACCTGTAATGGGTTCTTTTTTCATACAATACATTGAAGGGTGGTGATATACCATGGGTTGACGTTAAAACAAAAGAAATTTGCTGATGAGTATATCATCAGTGGTAATAAATGTGAAGCAGCTATTTTAGCTGGATACAGTGAAAAATATGCGAAAGCACAAAGCCATAGATTGTTGGAAAATGTTGGAATTAAAACATATATAGACGAAAGGCTGGCAAAACTTGACTCAGAGAAGATAGCCGACCAAAAAGAGGTGCTGGAGTACCTTACTTCAGTGATGCGTGGAGAACATACCGAACAAACACTTATATCAAGAGGTGCAGAATGGGGTCAAGAGAAAACTAATATAGATGTTGGCGCTAAGGATAGGATAAAGGCCGCAGAACTATTGGGCAAGAGATATTCAATGTGGACCGATAAGGTAGATATGTCCGGTAATGTTGAGTTGATATTTGAGGATGACTATGGGGAAGAAGATATCTAGAACTGTAAAGCTGCAGTGGAACAAGGTATTTAAGCCAGTCAACGAATGCCACAAAAGATATAAGGTCCTTAAAGGTTCAGCGGGTAGCGGTAAGTCTACTAACATAGCACAAGACTATATTAAGAAGTTGTCAGATATAAGATATAAAGGTGCTAACTTGCTAGTAGTAAGAAAAGTTGACGAGTCAAACAGGGACTCAACCTTTGCAGAGCTTCAAAGTGCTATATACAAAATGTTTGGAGATCAAGCAGAAAGAGTATGGAAGGTGACCCAGTCACCACTAAAGCTTGAGTGCTTACTTACCGGAAATTCCATAATATTTAGGGGAATGAAGGACGATAAGCAACGAGAAAAGGTAAAGTCAATCACCTTCAAGACAGGTAAGCTAGTGTGGATATGGGTAGAAGAAGCCACAGAGCTAACAGAAGCCGATATAGACATCCTAGACGACCGTTTAAGGGGCCAGCTAGATAATCCTAACCTATTCTATCAGATGACCTTTACATTCAATCCTGTAAGCTCTAGGCACTGGATAAAGGCTAAATACTTTGATATTATTCATGAGGATGTATTTACACACCAGTCAACTTATCTGCAAAACCGCTTCATAGACGAAGCCTACCATAAAAGAATGATGATGAGAAAGGAACGAGATCCAGACGGATATAGGATATACGGACTGGGTGAGTGGGGAGAAGTTGGTGGACTTATATTTAATAATTGGGAAGTAAAGAATATAAGCCAAGATACATCAGATTATGAGTATCTAAGCATAGGTCAGGACTTTGGATATAATCACGCCAACGCTATCCTTACAATAGCATATAAGGACGGTGACTTATATATCCTGAATGAACACTATTGCTATGAAAAAGATACATCAGAAATTATTGAAGATGCTGAAGGTAAATTCAATAAAAAAATATTAATGTATTGTGACTCAGCAGAGCCGGATAGAAAGAAGACTTGGCAGAAGGCTGGATATAAGGCCAAGGGGTCAAGAAAGAAAAGACAACAGATAAAAAATATATCAACACGCAGATAGACTGGATAAAACAAAGAAGGATATATGTGCATCCGTCATGTGTGAATACAATTAAAGAGTTAGGACAGTGGAAGTGGAAGTATGACGATAAGTTAAGCACTTATCTAGATGATCCAGTTCCATTTTTTGATGATGCAATTGCAGCCTTAAGATATGGCATTGAGCCTTGGAGAAAATCGAAGGGGCTTAAGACTATGAACAAGGCTAAGTTGGGATTATAGGGGGAATGATATGTATAGGACCGATAAAGAAGAATTGAGTATTGAAGATATACAAAAGTTCATCAAGAAGCATAAGGCAGAGTCCATTAGATATATTAAGCTTCAGAAATATTATGAAGGTAAGCACGATATACTGGACCATACATCTAGGGATGGACAGCCTAATAACAAAATAGTAAATCCATACCCTAAATATATTACTGATATGCTTGTAGGTTATTTTGTTGGACAGCCCATAAGCTATACTAGCAAAGAAGAAGATGGACTGCTTGAGGACTTGCAGGCTATATTCGATTATTCAGATGAGCAGGAAGAAAATCTAGAACTTGCCAAGATATGCAGCATAAAAGGCAAGGCTTATGAACTTTTATATCGTGATGAAGATGCACGAATAAGATTTAATGAATTTGGACCAGATCAAATGTTTGTTATTTATGATATGACAATATCACCAAGCATTAAATTTGCTATCAGGTATTATGACGTGGGTGAGGGCAATGATAAGGTAACATATGCAGAAGTATATGACAAGGAAGTGTGTACGCTATATAAGGGCAAGGATTCTGATTTAAGCTTAGAGCAAATAACACCACACGCTTTTAAGGAGGTACCAGTAGTTGAATATGTGAACAACAAGGAAGAGCAGGGGGACTTTGAGCAGGTAATTACTCTGATAGATGCTTACAACAAGGCACAGTCAAATACATTAAATGACATGGACCAATTCACTGATGCATACTTGATATTAGTAAATATGGCTGGTACAGACTCAGAGCGAATAGATGAGCTTAAGAGAGACAGGGTAATGCTACTTGATGATGATGGTGACGCTAAGTGGCTAATAAAGGAAATAAATGATGCGTGGGTAGAGAATTACAAGGATAGAGTTAGAAGAGATATACACAAGTTTCTTATACACCAGATATGCAGGATGAAAGCTTCGGTAATAATCTAAGTGGCGTGTCAATTAGATATAAGATACTGGCCATGGAACAGATAAGAAGCAACAAGGAAAGGAAATTCAAGAAAGGATTACAGCGAAGGATAGAACTTATATGTAATTCCCTAAGCCTAGAAAAGGATATAGACCTCTTCACGAGCATTAACATCAAGTTTGCTAACACCTTACCGCAGAACATCTATGAGTTATCCCAGACTATCAAGAATTTATCACCTTATTTAAGTAGTGAAACCTTGCTTAATCAACTTCCATTTGTGGAAAATGCAAAAGAAGAGTTAGAAAAGAAAAAGGCAGAGGATGAGGAGATAACAAGCAGTTATGATTTCACCAATATAGATAATGCAGGTGGTGATACTGATGCCGAAGAAGAGTAACTACTGGATTCAAAGGGCTCTTGAAAGGTCACGGGCAGATATCAGGTCAGCAGATGAAGTAGTTAAGACAATCAATGAGTCATTCTATAATTGTCTTAAGGAAATTGAAAAAGAAATATCCGTCTTGTATTACAGGTACGCAGAGGATAATGAGCTTGATTATGACCTTGCTAATAAGCTTCTAACGGGTGATGAGTATAAAGCTTTAGAATGGGATTAGAAGAGTATATGGACCTAATAGACAGCCCAGAGATACAACTGGAGCTTAACACTTTATCCACTAGGTCAAGGATTAGTCACCTTGAAGAAACATTCTTTAATATCCAAAAGCAAATAGACAAGGCATATATCTACCAACATGAAGCGGTAGAATCACTCATGAAAGAGTCACTACAGACTAACTACCATAGGGTGATTTTTGATATAGGTGTTGCTACTGGTGAAACAGTGATAAAAGATTTTCATAAATTGACTATAGGGGAAATAGTAAAGGAATTTGAAAGGCCTTGGTCAGGGAAGAACTTCAGCGAAAGAATATGGAAGAATAGGGCCAAGCTAAAAGATGCCTTGGAAGAAGAGATAGTAAAGATGGCTATATCAGGGGCTGATTGCACACAGGCTATAGAAAGTGTAGCAAAGAAGATGGATGTATCAAAAAGGGCAGCCGCTACATTAGTGCATACAGAGCAAGCCTATTTTAGTAGTCTTGGCACACTAAAAGCATACAGCGAAATGGGTGTTGACGAATATATCTATGTCGCTACTCTAGACTTAAGAACATCTGATATATGCAGAGATTTAGACCATGAAGTTTTTAGCATTAAGGATGCACAAGCAGGGGTAAATTATCCACCAATGCACCCTAGATGTAGAAGTACAACCGCACCATATACTGGGGCTTTGGAAGGGACTAGGACAGCCAGAGACATGTTTAATAACGAAGTTAAGGTAGATAAGTCACTAAACTATAAGGAGTGGCACAAGAAGTATGTTGAGTCTGACCCTAAGTATCTGATAGAGGAAAAGAAATGGAAAAATAGACATAGTGACAAGGAACAACTAGAAAGGTACAAAAAAGCGGGGGTCGAAGTGCCTAAAAGCTTTGATAAATACCAGGAAATGAAGTATAATAATAGCAAGGGATATTGGAGAACAAAAAACCAATACAGAAGCTTCAATGCTATAGATAAAAAAGAGTGGACTGAAGAATTTAAGAGTAAATGTAAAGAGACTATCAAGAGGTTTTCAAGAGAATACGATCTAGATTTTAACGAGCACAGCGTTGCAAGATATCATGACAGAATATCTAATAAAGATAAAAAAACTTTCATGAGTGAAGAAGATTTTGTTACTCTTGCTAAAAGTAAACCGAATTATAGGCAGTTAGATGGTAATCTCATTAGCTATTCAAATAAAACCGCAATAGTTTTTGATAGAGATAACATAACGCATATAAAAACAGTGATGGTGGGATTAAGTAATCCTAGAAAGAAGTGGGTAAAAAATGATACTACAACTAAAAAATAATATATATGAATATCTTAATGATAAAGAAGTTGTTGTGCCTGATGGGTATGACAAAATATCTGATGAATATCCATTCTATTACTTCCTGGAAGACTTTATTGGGTCAAACTCAGCAGAGCTGGATGAAGATGATAGGGTTGGTTTTATAGTTGATGAAATTTATGACCTGGCCATAACAATGGAGCCAATGTTAGATACAACAGTAATGGATAATAGATTAAGAAAATTACATGAAGAATTAATAAAGGTTACATAAAGCACTTTAACTGTGAATAGTTAGGGTGCTTTTTTAGTACGGTTAATTTATTTCCTTCGCATAGTTAAGAAAAAATAAAAAGTTGAGAAAAGTTGAGTAAATATGCTATGGTTTCCTATAGATAATAAATTTAGCATATAGATAGCTGACTTTTTATTTAAAAGAGGCTCTATATGTGGGCGCATGGTTTAAAAGGGCTATGCGCTATAAATTAATATAATTCGACCTAGACAAGTCGTTAAAAGGTCTATTTTTATTTAAAAGAAAGGACGGTAACTTAGAGGGATGAAGAATAACTATAAGGGACTTAAGATGAATTTACAGCTACTGGCAGAGGATACAGGAGCTGGTAATGGTGGAGAAAACAACCCACCAGAGGAGAACAAGCCAGAGGGTAAGATGTACACAGAAGAGGAGTTACAGAAGTTAATCCAATCTGAATCAGATAAGAGAGTTACCCAGGCTATGAAGACTGCTGAACAAAGTGGCAAAGAGAATATGAGAAAAAGCTTGAAGACGAGAAGTCAGAAGCAGAGAAACTGGCCAAGATGTCGGCAGATGAAAGAGCCAAGGCAGAGTTTGAAAAAGAAAAGACTAAATTTGAACAGGACAGGGCCCAATTCAATAGAGATAGGCTAGAGCTAGAAACAGTAAAAGAACTTGGTAAACAAGGGCTTGATGTTGAGTTTAGCTCTTTTTTAATGGGCGAAAATGCAGAGTCCACAAATGAAAATATCAAGCTATTTAAGGAAAAGTTTGATATAGCAGTTGAAAATGCAGTCAATGAAAGGTTAAAAGGAAAAACACCCAAGACTACTGACAAGAATACTTCGATATCTTCAGATAGTCTAAGGGGCATGTCTATGGCAGAAATCAATGCAAATTGGGATGCCATAAAAGACATGAAATTATAAAAGAAGGAGAATAGAATATGTCAATTAAGAATTTTATACCAACACTGTGGTCAGCAAGACTACAGGCAAACTTAGATAAGAAGTTAGTATACGCAGATGTAGTTAATCATGACTACGAAGGTGAAATTAAGAAGCTGGGAGATAAGGTTAAGATTAATCAGATAGGTCCAATTACTATTAAGGATTATCTAACTGGTGATGGCGCACCTAAGAAGCTGGCAGATCCTGAAGAAGTAACATCAACACAACAGGAACTTGTAATAGACAAGGCTAAGTACTTCAACTTTAAGGTGGACGATATAGATGCAGCACAGGCTAATGTTAAGCTGGTAGACAAAGCGATGGATAGAGCATCATACGCCATAGGTGATGTTATTGACCAGCATATAGCTAGTTTTGTGAAAGATGCGGGAATCAAGGTTGGGTCTACAGCTACACCAATAGATGTAGAAGTAGCTAATGCATATGACCAGCTAGTAGATTTAGCAGTTAAGCTAGATGAAAACAACGTAACAAGAGCAGGAAGATTTGCAATTATACCAGCTTGGTATTTAGGTATGCTATCTAAGGATCCAAGATTTACTAAGGACTTTAAGGTGTTAGCTAATGGTGTAATTGATGGGGCAGATGTAGCAGGCTTCACGCTAAGAATGTCAAATAATGTACCAGTGGCTGCCAACAAGTACTCTATCATGGCAGGTACAGAGCAGGCTATAACTTATGCAGGTCAGATTACAGAAATAGAATCTTACAGACCAGAAAAGACTTTCGCTGATGCGGTGAAGGGTCTATTTGTGTACGGTACTAAGGTAATTGAGCCTAAGGCACTTGTAAACTTCACTTGCAAGTAAAGGGTGCGTAGTATAAGAAGGTGATAGAATGAACGAGAGAATTATATCAAAACTCAAAATCTTACTAGGTAAGGATACATTAGAGAATGAGAGTACAATATCTCTCGTTCTTGATATCCTTATTCAAAAGATTAAGAACTTCTGCAACAGGGATGATATTCCAGCTGACTTAGAACTTGTAATAGTTGAAATGCTAAGCGAATACAACAAGGTATTGTCAAGTGGTGGACAAGACAACCAGAATACTGGGGAAGTGAAGGCCATCACTAGGGGAAATACCAAGATTGAGTACAATGTGGGTGCTAATACCAAGATAACATCTATTGATGATTTAATCACTAAGTACAAAAAGCACCTTGTTAGATTCAAGAAGCTGGGAACTATTAAAATGAATGGGGGTAACTAGGTGAGAGAATCAGATATATTAGCTAGTACCTACCATGACAGGATGGATATTATCAGACACGTAGAGGTAGAGGATAGTGATTCACACCTTACTACTATGCAGAAGAAAACAATAAAATCTAATGTGGCTTGTGAGCTTGATAAAGCAAACACAGGATACCATGACGAAACACTTGTAATTGACTATATCGTATATACGAGGCCTGAAGTGGATGTTATAGAAGGCGATATGCTATCTATTACTCACTTAGGTAGGAATTATGAGTGCATAGCAGGTATACCATTTAAGTGGCCATCACACCTTGAAATACCGGTAACCCTAAAGGAGAGACAGTAATGAGTTTTGAATTTGAGGGCCTAGATGACCTTATAAATAGAGTAGACACCATTGAGAAGAGGATACCTGAAGAATTTAACAGGCTTAAGACTAAGGTAGCCAGTGAAGTATTAAGGGATGTAATAGAAAATACTCCAGTTAACAAAGACCCTAAGGCATTAACTGCTGGTACTCTTAGAAGAAGCTGGAAGGTGAGAGATATGGGCAATGCTGTTGAGATATACAATGATGCCCAATCAAAAGGTGAGTTTTATGCCTGGGATGTTGAGTATGGTCATAGAACTAGGGCAGGTATGGGTCTTTCAGTATCTAGAAAGCGTCGTAAGGCAGTACGAAGTGATGGGGGTAAAATACTATTCGTACCCGGTAAATTCATGTTTAGAAACGCAATGAAGAAGGGAAAAGCCACACTAGACAAAGAGGGAAAAAAGATATTAGATGATTTGATGGGTGGTAGATAATGATTAAGGTAAACGAACTAATAAAGTCAGTATCGAATATGATCTATGATGCCATCAAGGATACTGAATATAAGTGTAAAATTACAGATGATGACGAACAACTGCAGTTATACCTAGATAAGGGTAGCTGCTTTTTTATTGATGTAAATACATCAGATTCAGAGTCAGTAAATCTACACTTCAATAAAAAGAGCCTTGTAATAGACATAAGGTATTTTCCAGGTAACGGCAACAAGACTGCTAAGGCTAGCTTATATGACCTAAAAGACTTGCTGGAAAGGACATTTACAAGGAGCATAAAAGATGGAAGAAGATACATTCACATATCTGGGGTAGATGGCTTGATATTAAAAGATGAAGTGGGCCACACCCTACATTTTAGTATATCAGTAAGTTATCACGAGCAAGTTTATTTTGATAAGGTAGATGAGTATGTTATGAAAGAGATTAATAATAACATCAGTATTGAGGTCCAAGATAAATTTGATCTACTAGAGGAAGTTAATATCAGGTATGGGGATAGATTGAGAAGAAGAGGAAGGAAGGTATAATATATGGGCTTAACAGAGCTTAAAATTGTATTTAAAGAAATAAAGAGGAAGGCCTTAGAGGGGGCCAGTACTGGAGTTGTGTGCCTAATCCTAAAAGATGGCACGGCAAAGGGCCTATCTGAGTACACTTCACTAGAGGACCTAGAAGGTGCTAAATTTAAGGCAGAAAATCTTACCTACATGAAGCAGGCCTTAATAGGCAATGTGCAGGATGTAAGAGTGGGTGGAGTTCTTGAAGAAAGAAACTTCACGCCTACTAAGTTAATAGTATACGCGATAAATGGGGCCGATACACTAGATAATGCACTAGATGTGCTTGAAAATTATGAGTTTAACTATATATGCATGCCTGAAGCTGCAGACCAGACAGAGAATCCGAAGTTGATTGAGTTCATCACAAAGAAGTTACCTGATGTCGGCTATGATGCCAATCTGGTAATCACAACAACTAAGCCTTCAAACTCTAGTGATGTCATAGAGTTTGCGACTGAAGACATCAAGGAAGGTGATGTAACTTATACAGCAGCTAAGCTACTGCCGTTTATTTGTGGGCTATGCGCAGGTACACCGCTTACACAGTCAATAACGCATGCTAATGTACCATTTATTAGCACTATTCCTAAAAAGACCAAGGACGAAAAGAACCAGCTAATTGATGGTGGTAAGCTGATTTTGACAAAAGAGGGTGGCAACATCAAGATTGCAAGAGGGGTTACATCACTTACAACACCTACAGGTAATGAAGGGGAGTCATTCAAGAAGATAAAGCTTGTAAGAACTTATAAGTTCATCAATAACTCTATCAAGAAGTCGATATCTAACTATTATGTAGGTAAAGTAGCTAATAACTACGACAATAAGTGCCTGCTTATAGCAGAGATTAGTAACTTCTTAGAAGACCTGGCAAGAGATGGAATAATTGAAAGAGGGCATAGTGTTGGTATTGATTTGGATGCACATAAGAAATATCTGAAGGAAATAGGTTCAGATGTAGATTCAATGTCAGAACAGGAGCTTAAGGAAGCTAATACTAAGTCTAAGGTATTTATTGCTATTAAGCTAAAAGGTGTAGACGCTATGGAAGACTTCTACATCAATATAAACGTTTAAAAGGGGGCTAAATAATGGCAGATACAAACAAGGAACAGATAAAGAAATATTAGGTACTGATGGAATAAGCGGTACATTTGGAGAGCTATGGCTTGATGGTGAGTATGTGGCTGAACTTGAAGGCTTCCAAGCTAAGATAGACTTTAAAAAGGCAGCAGTGCCTAGGCCAAGGAAAATGATGGATGCGCACAAGACTACAGGTGCAGAGGGTAAAGGGTCTTGTACCATGACTAAGGTATCATCAAGAATGACCAAACTAATAGGGCTTAGGATGAAGGAGCAAAAGACCATCTACTTTGAAGCAATATCTAAGTTAGATGACCCAGATAATGTAGGAGCTGAAAGAATTAGATATAAAGGTGTGCAGTTTGATGATCTAACACTTGCCGACTTTAAAAATGGAGAAGTGGGCAAGGTGGAAGCACCATTTACATTTGATGATTTTGAGCCAATAGATTTGATATAAGGAGATAGTTATGAGTGAAAAGAATGTTAATTTAATTGATCTACTACTAAGCAAAGATAGGGATGACTTCCTTGTTAAGAAGGAAGAAATAGAGATAAGCAGCCTATCTACTATGTTTGGTCAGCCTTTCATAGTGGAGATGCGTAGAATGAGCCTAGAACAGGAAGCAGAGCTAGAAGACTATGGCTATAAGCTTAAGATGGCCGATAAAGGCAAGCTACAGATGGCAGAGAATAACAGGAAGAGGAAACTACTTACTCTTGTTTATTCGATATTCTATAAGGGTGAAGCCTTATTTAAGAATACAGAGCTGATAAGTAAGTTTAAAGTGGGTACTCCTACCGACCTAGTATTAGTGCTTCTTACACCAGATGAGATTGACACACTATTCATGGCTTACGACAACCTAATCAACAATGTTCCGAAAGAAGATGAAATAAAAACTAATAGAGGTGGATGATGAACTGCGTACTTTCTACTATTTCTGGAAGTACGCACATCTGACTCCATCCGAGGTTTACCAAAAGAAAAAAACAGATATTGGAGAATATCGAATGATGAAGGCCTTTCTATTCAAGGAAATAGAAGACAGGCTTGAAGATGAAAAAAATCAATTTTGCCCTTTTATGGGAGAAAGGGGGTAAAAAATGGCAACTAACACAACTGAACTGAAAGCTAGATTTAAGGCTGAAGACTTGATGACAAAAGAACTCAAAAGAATGCAGGCAGAACTTAAGAAGTTTCAGAAAGAGACTAAGGAAGTAGCCAAGGCACAAAAGGACTTTGACAAGAGTCTGAAAGGCAATAAAAAGCTAAAACTAGATGCAAAAGATGCTAATAAGCAGGTTGAGGGCGTGTCTAAGAAGATGAAATCATTTGTTGAGGGATTGAAAAAATCTAACAAGATACCAGTTGAGATAAAAGACTTAGCATCTAAGGGATTAAGTAGCATAAGTGGTCAGTTAGGCAAATTAGGTCCTATGGCTAAAGTTCCGCTAAAACTACTTGGCAAACATCCAGCACTTGCGGTATTGGCTGCAGTAACAATGGCTGTTGGTGTACTTGCTAAGAAGGCGAAAGATGATGTCAAGGTATTCCTTCATGATATGACCGCATGGGGCATACAGAAGATTCAACAAGGTCTAGCAAGACTTAAGGATAAAGTTATTAAAGTCACCGTAGAGGGATATAACAACTATTCTGACTATAAGGCTAGGGTTAACTCTCTTGATAGGGGCGGATTGAGTATAGGTGATTATGATAAATTAGCCCAAGGGGTAGCAAGAAACTCTAGATCTAACTTATCAGATGTAAGAAATGGAATGACTAAGCTAATGCAGATGTCACCAGATGTATTCGGTGGTAAGCCGGGTGAAGCAGCTAAGTTTTATCAGACTGCCATGCAGTCATTTAGAAAAGGCGGGTCATCTAATGAAGAGGCTAGTGCAGCAATGTATCAGCTTAATCAGGGGCTTGCAAGTGGAACGCTACAAGGTGATGAACTTAGGTCAGTTAGAGAAAATGCACCACTAATGGCCAAGATGATTGAAAAAGAAGTTGGTACAGGAATAAAAGAAGCTGGTAAGAAGGGGCTTCTTACTGCTGATCTAGTTAAGCGTGCAATTCTTAAACATTCAGATGAAGTTAATAAAGAGTTCCAAAATATTCCTATGAATTTCAAGGATGCATGGGTTATGGCTAATAATCTACTTGAAGCCAAGGTATATACCCCAATGTATGAGAGGATGCAGAAGATATTTGATAGTGAGAATGTTAAAAGTTTCTTCTCAGGCATCTACACGAAGGCGGAAGAGGCTATAAGTGGGCTATGGAGATTAATGGATGTAACCAACTTCGGGGGCATTGATTTTAGCAAGCTACAAACTGCAGCCAAACCGATTACCGATATGCTAGATGAAGTATATAACCATATAATCACTAACTCACCTGAAGCCCAAGAGGCAATAAATGTATTGGACCAACAAGTTAATGGCGCATTTGAGGGTATGGGGGATGTATTCCAATTTTTCAAGCACGTTGCCGAAGATGTATTTAAATTCCTAAAAGAAAACCCTAATTTTGTAAGAGATGTGATTAAGCTGTTGGCGTCTGATTGGGAAAAGAAATGGGCCCTTATGCAGCTTAAATTAGAGTTTGCAAGCACGGTAATAATCCCACTTCTCACAGAGATAAATAAAACTATAAAATTTATCACAGACTCTATAAGAGCTGTTCAAAACGCTTGGACTGATATGTGTAACTGGTTTGAAAAGAAAATACCTAAGATACCAACCGTTGATTTTGGTGTTGGTGGTGACTCTTCTGGTGGAAACGGTTCAGTGAATACTAGACCGACCCAATATAGTCATGCATTTGGTCTACCTCGAGTACCTTATGATAACTACCCAGCTAATCTACATCAGGGCGAAAAAGTCTTGACTAAGAGAGAGGCTAACGACTATGAGAACAGAGGTAGTAACAATGGTATAGTAATAAACCTAAATGGAATTACTGTTAGAGAAGAAGCCGACATTGATTTAATGATAGGGAAGCTAGTTAAGAAGCTTAAATTAGCACAGGGGGTGGTGTAATTGGTAGAGATATACTTAAATGGAGATGGGGATAATCTAAGGCTGCCAGTTGTACCATCTGAATTTAACAAAATTGTTAATGCTGATATAAGTGCTGAAAGCATAGTTAAAAAGGGGAAGGTAAATATCTATAATGGGTATGAGCCTTCCGCCATGTCTATATCGTGCTTTTTCCTCATGAAGGGGCAAACTATCACTTTGCCACAGGTAGTGGGGACCCGTATAGTTATGTCAATAAGCTTGAAAAATGGTGTAGAGAGGGTACAAGACTTAGGTATATAGTGACTGGCACTTCAATTAATGTTCCAGTCAGGATATCTCACTTTGAATATAGTGAGAGAGACTCTAGTGGTGATGTGTACTATACTCTAGATCTTAAGGAAGATGAAGATATAAACATACCTACATGGCAACCTGGTCCAGTTAGTGGAAATCCTAAAAATCCTATCCCTAATAAGGTCTACTCAAGAAATAAGCCTACCATAGACTTAAGTAAGCAGACTTCAGGAAAGGGCCACACAGTTAAGCATGGAGAGTACTTATACTTGATAGCACAAAAATACTACGGAGATGGTCGTAAATACAAGAAGATTACTTCTAATGCAGAAAATCTTAAAAGGTATCCTAGTCTGAAGAACTCAAATGTTATCTACAGTGATTGGAAGTTGGTGATTCCTTAATGGCTACATATAAGATGGAAAATATAGACTTAATAGTTCATATAAGGGGCGGTGGAAGCTTCTACAGGCTTACGGATATAGTTACTAACATATTATGGAGCGGTAGTATTAAAAGCCCTTATAGAGAGCTAAACTTTGAATTTATTCAGGCAGTCAATGATGAAAAGGTAAAAAGCATAGGCCTTAGCGCTAATTCTACTTGTTGCTTTTATGTAGGTGGCAAGGAAATATTCAGGGGCAACATCATAGAGGTAGAAAAAGCCAGTAGTAATAATGGCATAAGAGTTACTGCCTATGATATAGGATATGTGCTACACAAGGATGAAGTAAGCTATAATTTTGTAAATAAATCAGCTTCTGAAATTGCTAAAACAGTGTTTGCTGGTAAAGATGGCCAGATGAATCTACCTGTAGGGAAAATTGCTAAGGGTGATAGCAAGATAACCAAAATGTTTATCGGCGTATCAAGATATGATGCCATAATGACAGCCTACACAGAGCACTCTAAGACTAGTAAGAAGAAATACATGATAGATGTTGATATAGATAAGTTTAATGTGATAGAAAAGGGCGAAGTTAAGCTTAAGATACTATTTAATGAAAAGCAAAATGTAGAATATAGCTCTTATAAAGAGTCTGTGGCTAATGTGGTCAACAGAGTCTTAGTAGTGGATGAACAAGGTAATAAGCTTCAGGTGAAGACAAACAAGGAATTCAGGAAGCTATATCACACTGTATCAAAAGTAATTGAACAGAAAAAAGATGGAAAGACAGAAGATATAGATGCAGCCTTTCATGGACTGGATAGGACTTGTGACCTACACGGATACGGTGATATCACTTGTAAAAGTGGATATAAGGTCCAGGTAAAAGATTCACATACAGGCCTAATAGGTGACTTCTATATTGACAAGGATAAACATTCCTGGATAGGTGGAAAATATTCCATAGACTTGGAACTTAACTTCGACAATATCATGGATGAGAAGTCAGCAGGAAAGGATGAATCAAAGGCATCCAGTGGTGAAGGAAAAGCCCTTGACTGGGGACATGGAATTACAGCTGATATGATAAATAAATTACTAAAGGGTCCACTTGCAGGTAAGGGGGACCTATTTATTAAGTATGGAAATATGTATAAGGTAAACCCTATGATGGTTGCCTTGGTGGCAAGAATGGAATGTGGGGAAAAGTTTGATTCCAATCTTGCGGTTAATCACTTTAACTTCTTTGGAATAAAGGATCCCGACAAAAACATCAAGAAATACAAGTCATTTGGTAGTTACTCATCAGTAGAAGAAGGGATTAGAAGAGGTTTTTCACTTCATAGGCATATCACATGTAAATAAGAAGGGTAGGGAAGTTTGACCAGATAATTTCTACATGGGCGCCAATAAGTGATGGTAATGATACTGCTGGATATATTAGACAAGTGAAATCGTGGTATAAACAGCATACCGGTAAGGATTGGACTGACTCAAACCTTGGTACTGGTGTAACTTCAGATGAAGAAGCAGATAGTAGGCTTATATCAAGTAGTACTTCAGGAAGTGGTGGAAGTGGCGGAAATGATAGACAAAGAAAAATACTACAAGTAGCTGAAAGTATGGTTGGTAAGGGTAGATATACCTGGGGCGGTAAGAGTATCTACAATTCGGATTGTAGTGGCTTTGTGTACGCATGCCATAAAGCAGCAGGGATAACTATTGGTGGGTCTACATCAGCGCAGTTACACAATGGGAAGAAGATACCATCACTGGCTCAGGCACTTCCTGGAGACTTAATAATAACGCAGTCTTCAGCAAGTGGTAGTGGCCGACACGTGATGCTATATATAGGTAATGGAATGGTAATCCACAACGGTGGTCCAGAAGGTTCACCGATCACAAAAACAAGAGTTAGAAGGGGAAGTTGGACTGAAATCAGGAGGTGTTGGTAGATGTCATACGAACATGAATTGTTAGGAATAATGAATACAGAAGGTATGCGAAGCCACACACCTTCTATTCAGTTTGCAGAGGTGATTAACAGTTACCCAAAAACAAGACTAAAATATAATGACTTTGAGATTGAAACAGTGCAGATAAGATACACATCATGGGCTTACGCCTTAGCAAACGGCTTAAAGACAAGTGTAAATGACGGACATTCACATATGATAGACTTAGGAGGCATAAAAGCCGGCGATGTTGTGATTATTAATTGTGACGAGTCTACTGTAACGATTCTAGATAAGGTGGTGAGGTAGTGACTGAGAAAAAAGACATATTCCCATTTATAGGCGTACCTGAAGATTATAATTATATACCAGATAGCGAACTACCGCCGCTAAAAGAGTTGGCATACGATTTTGACAAAGATGACTTCGTAATTGATGAAGATACAAAAGAGTTCAAGGTGGTTGAAGGTGCAGAGGCGCTTAAGGTGTGGATATATATGGCTATCAAAACAATTAGATTTAACCATGAGATATACTCTTGGGACTATGGTACAGAGTTAAATTCCCTGATAGGTCAGAAATTCAGCAGAGGACTAACAGAGTCAGAGGCTTTTAGATTCATAAAAGAGGCTTTGCTTATAAATCCTTACATCAATGATGTTGAAAATAGGGGGATAACCTTCACTGGTGATGATTTACACATAAAAATTAAAGTAAAAAGCATATATGGGGGGATTGATATAGATGTTTGAAGATAAAACGCACTTAAATTTAAAAAATGAGATGCTAATAGGCACAGAGCTCCCCATTGCTAAAAATGAGGGGTCTATACTAGACAGTATGTTCAGTTCCATTTCGCTGGCACATGCTAGTATTTATACAGTACTTGATAAGCTCCTTAATATAGCCTTTATAAAAGATAGTTATGGGGATAGCTTAGATAAGAGAGTCCAGGAATTTGGGGTCTATAGAAAAGAAGGAAAAGAATCAGTAGGACAAGCATTATTTATTGGTGAAGTTGGTCAAGAAATCCCTTCTGGGGCCGTTATAAGCGTCTTTGGAAATAAATACGAAGTGTTAGATAATCAAGATGGTAGGATTAATGATGAAAATGGAGTGACTTTATATATAAGGTCTATGAATGTTGGCGCAGGTGTAAATAGCGTATCCACAGTAGACTTCACACTAGTAAGCCCAGAAAATGATAAAATCACATCCATAAGAAGTGTAGGAGCACTTGAGGGGGGTGTGGATCCTGAAACTGATGATGAACTAAAGGAAAGATTTTTCTATTTACAGGCCCACAAAGGGACATCAGGAAATGTAGATGACTACATCAACTGGGCTCTATCAGTAGATGGGGTTAAGAATGTAAAAGTCGTTCCGCTTTGGAATGGTAATGGTACTGTAAAAGTGATTGTCATGAGTAAGAATAATAGGAATGTAGCACCTGAAGTAGTAGAAGCTACAAAAAAATACATTGAAGTTAAAAGACCTATAGGTGCAAGCGTAACAGTAACTACACCCACTATACTGGATATTAATATATCAGCTACTGTAGAGGTAGATGATAACTACACACTTGATCAAGTTAAGGAAGGCTTTATACAAGCCTTAGATGACTACCTAGTTAAGTCAGTGAAGGAAATTACCTATACTAAGGTAGCAGGGCTTCTGGTAAGCGCTGAGGGGGTCATAGACTTCTCTAATTTAACAATAAATGGTGCTACAAGAAATATAAAGCTTATAACTGACCAGGTAGGTGCAGTTGGTACTATAACGCTTACTAAGGGAGTGATTGACTAATGTTTAAATTAATTGATTTATATCCTGATCATTTAATAAATACTACCACAGAAGAAATATTCACAGCCTATGGATATCAGTTAGAAGAGCTTGAACTAAGTATAGATGCTTTAGTAAATGAATTTTTTATAGAATCCGCTACTTTTTCCCTACCTATGTGGTGCAGTTTTGCCGGCATAGACTATGATCCTGATTTGCCTATAGATATCATTAGGAGTAATATATTAGCTGCTTTAAAGGCTAAGGAAACTACTACTGTAGAAGTGATTAAGAATATAGTCGAGAGCTATTCAAACGGCACCTGTGAGGTGATAGAACACTATGGAAGGTATCAATTTACAATAAAATTTGTAGGAATAATAGGTGTGCCTAGAAAGATAGGTGAGATAAGAAAAATAATAGATAAGCTTAAGCCAGCACACTTAAACTATGACTTTGAATTTAAGTATATCACCTGGGGTGATACAAAAGAATTTGGCAAGCCAGCTAAGTGGTATAAGGCTAAGGGCTTAACTTGGCTAGATGTGAGAAATGGGGGCATTTGACTTAATGGAAGGATATAGCAAAACAGACAAAAACAGGTTAAATAAAATAACCAACGATAATATATACGATATAGACCCTATCATGGAGAACTTCACTTTACTTGATGATTCTATCGGCAAGGTAAGTTCAGTAAATATGGAAGGGTATGACGAAGACTCAGAAGTAAGTAGTGAGAAATCACTAACTAATTTAATTAAATTCCTATGGAAAAAGCTAGGCTCTATAGAGCTAACTGACTTAAAGGTAAAGGTCACAACATGGGCAAATAAGACCCTTGATATCGTGCTTAAAGAACTAAAGGAGAAGGATACCGAAATAGTAAATACTATGAAAGAGTATAAGGCCAGTGTAGATGAATATAGCAGGAATTTAGGCATATATGTTGATAGGCATGAGGCGGCCAACAATAAACTAGAAAAGTTGCTGAAGGGGGTTGAAGTGGTTGACAACCTATAAAAGAGAAGTTGAAAGAACTGAACAGTTAGGGCTTGAGTATCAAACAGCCCTCGATAACATAATAACTGAAATTAAAAAAGATGATAATATATCTCCTGATAGAATACTTGATATAGTAGACTCTATTCAATATATAAAAAGGAATAGGAAGAGGTGGGCTACAGGAACTGGAAACACACCAGTGCTAAAAAGGTATAATATAAGAACTCAAAGTAGTTATGATTGCGTAGAGATAAGTGGTCTAACGTTTAAACCGAGTATAATAATGATGTATGGGTCATTAACATACGATTATAAAACTTATAAAGTATTAATAGTGAACATAAATAACACCTCATTTGATAAGTCTTTAGGGGTATTCACAGTAACGAATGGGGCACATTCTATAGAATCATACTGGACAATTAGCAAGAATTACGGAACAACTTCAAGTGCTTTTGCTAATGGGGCCTATACAACAGAAAGATGGATAGCTTTTGAATAGGATAAACAAAGGAGTGAACAAATGTTAAAGTTAGGCACGAAAATATATTACTTAATTAGTAATGGAAATGTAATCCTTAATACAGGGGATATGATGGGGAGTGTAGTCGAAACATCTTTTGATGAAGACTATAAAAACTACACAGACCTAAATAAATATGCGAAAGACTCAATAGGCTGCATAAAGCTTGAATATGGAGAACTAAACAGGCTACTTGAAGAACACAAGGCCAACTCTTTTAAGGTAGATGTATCTAGTCAACCTCATAAGCTTATATTTGAGTGGATAGACTATGATACAGGGGAGCCTGCAGAGCCACCAAAGACCATGGAAGAGCTAATTAAAGAAGAGGCTGACAAGGTGAGGTTAGAGTACGCTATGGCAATAGCAGAGGTTGTAGAAAATATTGAAAAAGATAAGTTAGAATTATCTACTGCCATTGTAGAGGCAATAGAGATGAGATCAGGGGGTAATTAATTATGAGTACATTAGCTAAGTTATATGCGTTGTTAATAAAAAGAAAATAAGAACTATAAAAGACGTTCCCGAATACCTAAGAAAAGAAGTTGAGGAACTACTAAAAGCTGAATAGAGGTGTTATATATGAAGAATCTTATCAATAATATTAGGTTCTTTTTTTATATAAAATTTTATAAGTTAGGAGGTGGAAACGATATGGCAATGTGTTATGTAACTTGCATTATAGCAGGTGTAAGAACTTTTAAGCAGGTACCACAGTTCTTAAAGGCTAAGGTTAAGGCTTTACTAATAGCTATGGACTTAGAAGAATTAGTGGTTGAGTAATTACTATTGATGTTCTAGTTTTTATTTGCACAGGCCTGGGCATGCCTTAAAAAGGCCCAGTTTTAATAAGAATAAATTCAGAGGTGATATATGACGAATCAGGAATTTATATACAGCGCAGTAGTAGGAGTTCCTGTATTAATAGCATTTGTGAGCCCAATGCTTAAGCTGAACTCAAGTATAGTTAAACTTAATTCGACTATTGAGAGCCAAACAAAGGATATTGTTACGCACGGAGACTCACTTAAAGAACACACACAGGAGCTAGATGAATTAAAGACTAACATAGTAAGGCATGATATGAGGATATCCGTGCTTGAAAAAAGGAAATGTAAGTATGAAGAGTTTAAAAAGCATAAAGGGGACTGGCATGAGTAGAATTGAAAACAATATAGAAAAGAAATCAAACAATATAGAAAGGTATAAGAATCCGTGGTTTTGGGTAGGTATTGGTGGTATACTCCTTACTTCACTGCAAGTAGAAGCAAGCTCACTAACTACTTGGGCCAGTGTAGGAGATTTAATACTAAATACAGTATCTAACCCATTCCTGCTAGGTACTACAGCTATGGCAGTGCTGGGTGTATTTATAAACCCTACAAGTAAGGGACTGGGGGACTAATGATATTATATAGTAGAAAGGGGCAATACTATGGAAGTTAATCATGTGATAGAATTTGACGAGGACCTATACGCTAAGAATCTGACCGATAATAACTACCCTGATGCAAGCGAGTATGGGGGATTGGCATCAGAAGATTTTGAGGACTTAAAGAAAGAAGGCTTGATATAATGAATAAAATTAATTGTGGTGTGCCTGTATATGATTTTCCAGTTCCTGACTGGAATAAATCAAAAAAGCAGACTTTTTCAATGGACCCAGAGAAGATAGTCATACATAATACTTATAATTCAGCCAAAGCTAAGGCAGAAGCATCATATATGGTGGGCAACTCAAATTGGACTAGCTTCCACACTGTGGTAGATGAGTCAGCTATATATGAGTGCATACCATTTAATAGAAATGCTTGGCACTGTGGGGCAACATATGGCAATAGGCATTATATAGGCATTGAAATTGCCAGGAGCACCGGTAGTGCAGATGACTTTGCAAAGGCAGAGGATAACTGTGCTAGATATGTTGCTGCCATTTTAAAGGCTAAAGGCTGGGGAGTAGATAGAGTTGTAACTCACAAGTCGTGCAGCGGTAAATACTGCCCACATAAGACGCTTGATCTAGGGTGGGATAGATTTATCAATCTAATCAAGAAATATATGGGTCAGGCACCTGCTCAAGTTACTACTAATGTATCTAAGGGCGGATACTCAGTGTTGACTAATACTCCAGGAGATGTATTAAATGTGAGAATGGGCCCGGGTGTTGGTTATAGAAAAGTATCAAGCTATAGAGATGGATCTAAAATTTATGTTGAAGATATAGTGAAATATCGAAGGAACGTGGTATAAGATACCTAATGTTGGCTATGTGTCAGCTAAGTACTGTGTGGGTATAAAGTAGGCATTAAAACAGGGGGTAGCAGTTCGCTATCCCCTTATTTTTTTGTACATGTCCACCATTTGTCCACCATAGAGAAGTTTTATTATAATATAGTCAATTATCACTAAAATACCATATGATATTTTTACCCCAAAAAGCTTGAAACGGCAAAGTCTAAGAAACTATATCACGATTAAATATGATATAATAAGAGATAGATAGTCGACACAGTGTCCATACGGAGACGGTAGTTCTGATGTCAAAAGCACAGAAGTGAAAGGTTAGAAAAAAGCTTAAAATCAAAGAAATCTAGGAGATGAAACGCCTGTAACTAAAATAATTTTTTATTTGACATAATGATTTCATCTTTATTTCATTTGATTTATGAGACTATTTTACAAAACAGAAACCGACAAGTAAATGACAAAAGAAGTCAAGGTGTTGACAATTCGCGCCACATTAAGTTATTTAAGAATCTCCTTGTATTTCATTGCCATTATTGTTATAATAAATTATACTTCTAAAATGAGTCTATGTAAAAAAGTCTGTAAAATTGTAAGTCCTTCTATGGTAAAATTATCATAGGAGGACTTTTGTTATGGGAAGAAGAAAAAGAGAACCAATGGATCCAGCTAAGAAAAATATCGTAAGTGAATTAATAAAAACTTATGATATAAAAACAGCTAAGGATATTCAAGAAGCTTTAAAAGACTTGTTGGGAGAAACACTACAGGATATGTTAGAAGCAGAAATGAATGAGCATTTAGGATATGAGAAATATTCTAGAGATGAAGACGTTGAAAACAGTAGGAACGGTTATAAGAGTAAAAAAGTCAGAAGTTCTATGGGTGAATTTGAGATCGATGTTCCTCAGGATAGAGAATCTCAATTTGAACCGAAGATTATTAAAAAAAGGCAAAAAGATATTTCAGAAATTGAGCAAAAAATAATAAATATGTATGCCTCCGGCATGACTAGCAAGACTATAGTCGAAGAAATCGAAGATATATACGGATTTGAGGTGTCAGAATCCATGATAAGCGATATAACAGATAAGGTAATACCAAGGATCGAAGAATGGAAAAACAGACCTCTTGACCCAACTTATCCCGTTATATATATTGATGCTGTTCATTTTTCAGTTAAAGATGCTGGTATAGTAAAAAAGAGAGCTGCTTATGTGATTTTAGGTATTACAATAGAAGGCATTAAAGAAGTATTAGGGCTTTATGTAGGAGATGCTGAATCCTCAAAATATTGGTTATCTATATTCAATGAACTAAAAAATAGAGGTCTAAAAGACATTATGATACTTTGTGCAGATGGGCTAACAGGTATTAAGGAGTCTATAAGTGTAGCCTTTCCAAACACTGAATATCAACGTTGTATAGTGCATCAAGTAAGGAATACACTGAAATATGTTAGTTACAAAGAAAAGAAAGAATTTGCTGCAGATTTGAAGTCAATTTACTTATCAGGAAATGAAGAACAAGCTAGGCAAAATTTGGATGCAGTTAGTGAAAAATGGTCAGAAAAATACCCTAATTCTTTAAAATCTTGGTATACTAATTGGGATTGTATAACTCCGATTTTTTTAAATTTTTCTCCAGAAACCAGAAGGGTTATATACACTACAAACGCTATAGAGAGCCTCAATGCCCAGTTTAAGAGATTAAACAGGAATAGAAGTGTGTTCCCAACTAAATCTTCTCTGGAAAAAGCTTTGTTTTTATCAGTAGAAAAAATAAGCAAAAAATGGACTCACCCTATTAGAAATTGGGGTTCTATATTCGGAGAGCTATCAATCATGTTCGAAGAACGCATAAGTTACTAGATTTAAAACTGACTTTATAGCAGTTTTTATTGACATGCAAAAAATTAAGTAATATTATAAATTAAAGGGAAGTTGGATTTTCACCAGCCTTCCCAATAATCAAATATTTATTTTTTTAACTGCCTAATCGGCGGATTAGCCATAGAAGGCTAATTTACAGAAAAAATTACATACACTCTCTAAAATAGAAAGGACTTAATATGACAACTCTTATTAAACATAAACGTGTAGAATTTTCAGAACTTTTTTATGACCTAGTTTTTGTTTTTGCAATTTCAAAAGCAACTACTTTAATTGACCATCTTCATAACGGTATTTTGACTTGGAATTCTTTCCTTGATTTTTTCATGGCTGTCTTGGTTCTCACCGATTCCTGGATGATTCAAACCGTTTATACCAATCGCTATGGAAAGAACTCTTTATTTAACATAGTAATCATGTTTATCAAAATGGGACTTTTACTCTTTATAGCCAATATGATGGGACCTGATTGGCAACAATATTTTAATTATCTCTGTTGGGCTATTGGTACATTAACCCTTACCTTATTTTTTCAATATTTGGTTGAGTTTTTTAGAAAATCAACCGATGATGTTAATCAGGGAAAGTATCAAAGATTTTTCTATGGATAACAGGTCTAGGAAGTTTAGGAGTCTATCTAGCAGCTCTTCTTCCTATTTACGTTGGAGTCTATACCTTATTTGCTAGTATTCTGCTAACATTTATTATGCCAATTATCTTGCTTAGTAAAGATGAGCATTACCAGGTAAATTTCCCCCATTTAATCGAGCGCCTCTCCCTTCTTGTCATTATTACGTTTGGAGAGATGATTATGGAGCTAACTGACTTCTTTACAATCGAGAATTTCTCGATTTATTCGGTTCTCTATTTCATTATTACGCTTTCTCTGTTCTTGTTTTATTTTGGTCAATTCGACCATGCTATTGATGAAAAATTCTGATAAAAAGGGACTATTTCTAGTTTACAGTCACTATCCTATTTTCATTGGACTTATTATGATGACTGTTTCGATGAGTTTTCTTCTGAATCCTGAAGTTAATCGTCTCTTTGCAACCAGCTTCTATTATATCGGATTTGGCCTATTTCAAGCTGCTGTCCTAGCAAATGGACCCTATAACAAACACTATCTTAGCTATTCGAAAAGTTACTACTGTGTACAAGCGACACTCTATCTGGCTGCATTGATTCTCTCTTTAATCTTTGTTTCTAATCCTATAATAGTAGTGAGTATAACAACCATTTTTGCTCTAGCTATAACCATTCAATTTATTTATTTTTATGTGACACAGAATAAAAAACATTCTAAATCTAAATGGGGGTTATTTTAATGAGATTATAACATAAAAAAAGCTTTGGGAACCAAGGCTTTTTTTGGCTCTTTGTCAACTGTAGTGGGTTGAATAAAAGCTAACTCCTGGAGAGGGCTATCGTTGTCCTTTCCAGGCTTATATTCAGAAGAACCTGAAATTTTTGAAAGCCCTTTAAAAACAGCATATAGAAACAAAATGGAATATACATTTGCTGATATGTATAAGGATAGTCCAATAATGCTTGGAATGCATAAGAAGAATAGATTTTACGAAGTGCTTTTATTAAGACTCTAAAAGAAGTAATGAAGAAACATTAGCACTGCACTTGATCATGAACTTGTAGCAAAGTTTGCTAAAGATTTTATGGAATTATATAATGGGGTTAATTTTTAAACAAAGAGAAATTAGAAATCTTAGGGAGGTATTTATGTTTTTAAATTATAATAAAGATTAAAAGTTAGAATTTAATTATAAGAGAGCCTGTGGTTTATGGTTAATTGTAGTAGCGGTGGTTATTTTATTGGCAACTTTAATAGGAGGAAAACAAATCATCAATATGCAAGTATTTTCCATTGGATATGTTATCAGTTTTTTCTCAATAAATATGAATAAAAAAGTGTTGAATAAACTATCCAACGGTTCATCGAGTAAATTTCAAGATAAAGTTTCTCTGTATGCGATTATTTTATTATTCGTGTTAATGGCTTTCTTAGGAGGACCTTTTTTTGCAACTGAGAATTGGCGATTAATTTGGCTAGGTGCATTAATGGCGACAGCTTTGCATTTTTTTCCATATTATTTTGTGCATGGGAAATCAATGATATTTTTGGGAATTATTTGTACTATAAATATTGCTATAGCTTATATTTTTACTGATATTCCATTGGCGTTAGTTGCATATATTGATGCAGCAATCAAGTTTGTATTTGGAGTATATTTACTATTTTTTTCAAAACCATCAAAACAGAGATAACTCTTAGTTTGTCTAGGTAATACCTTTTAACGATAACCTTAAGCTATCGTTAAAAAGTATGTGGATATGTTCCACCATACGAACATGTCAATAAGGCATACTTGGTGTTCACTCGTTCCATGTGGAGTGCATTGTATTGATGTCAAAAGTGGGCATAGCAAAGGCATAAAAACCTTTATTTCAAAGGCTTATTTAGGTTCTATCGTTAAATGCTCAGATTAGGTCCGAATATGACATTAATTTTTATCTTTGAATTTGACTTTGTGAGAACTGGTCTATTTGATAGGGTTGACACTAAGGTTTTGATGTCAGATAAAAGTGAACCCTACTGCAAGGGTGGGTTCACTTTTAATGGTATGACGGGCATGCCGTCAGTCTGTGGTGAAAGTCCACGTAGGGCGTAGTTGCCGACGAACCTCATAGCAACTTGCAAGGTTATCACCGTGAGGTGATGGCGAGAAGAAGCAATAGCGAAATCGTAGCCTGACGCACAGAAACCTAATATCAAGGCTTACATAAAGGATGAGTGGGCAATAAGTCACAAAGTCCAAAAGGCAAACGTAACTTATGTAAGTAAATTAGGCAGGTAGACGAGGAAAGACTGACGACTTATCCCGTGAGGTCTCACAGAGGGAAAACCTAGTAACAACGAACTGTGAGAAGTCAGCAGAAGCCATAGTAGTGGAGAAGTTTCTGTAATGGGAATGGAGCGAAGGGCTGAACAATTCTAAAAGTCAAAGTGACTTAATCAAACTGAGTATACAGGTCCGACGAGAAATATAGTAGCAAAGACGTAACGGAGTGAACATTTCACAGGAGCTAGGGCTAGTATGTACAAAAGAAAATTAGGAAAGTGAGACAATCTATGGGACAACTAATGAATCAGATATTATCCAGAGAAAATATGAAAATGGCATATAAAAAGGTAAAAGCCAATAAGGGTGCCGGAGGCATAGATGGTATAAGCATCGAAGATGTTAACAAATACCTCAAAGAAAACTGGATAGATATCAAAACTAAAATCCTGAAAAGGAAATATAAACCACAACCAGTACTCAGAGTAGAAATACCAAAACCAAACGGTGGAGTACGAAATCTTGGAATTCCAACAGTAGTAGACAGAATCATAGAACAAGCAATTGCCCAAGTTCTAACACCAATGTTTGAACCACAATTTAGTGAACATAGTTATGGATTTAGACCAGGTAGAAGGGCACAACAAGCAATAGTAGAGCTACTAGAATATCTAAATGATGGATACACATACATAGTGGATATTGACCTAGAAAAGTTCTTTGATAACGTACCACAGGACAAACTTATGTATCTGGTAGGTAAAACGGTGAAAGACCCAGATGTAATATCTCTTGTAACTAAGTACCTAAGAGCCGGAGTTATGGTAAAAGGGAAATATGAAGAAACCACTATAGGAACTCCGCAAGGAGGTAACTTATCCCCTTTGCTTAGTAACATAATGCTCAATGAATTAGACAAAGAGTTAGAAGCACGAGGCTTGCACTTCGTTAGATATGCAGACGACTGTATAATAACCGTTGCAAGTAGTGCAGCTGCAAATAGAGTGATGCATTCGGTCACATCGTGGATAGAGAGGAAGCTAAGCCTTAAGGTAAATGCTACTAAATCCAAAGTCACAAAACCAACAAGGCTCAAGTACCTAGGATTTGGCTTTGTGAAAATGAATGGAAAATGGGAAGCCAGACCACACAAAGACTCAATAAACAGTTTTAAGAGAAAGCTCAAGAAACTAACATATCGTTCGTGGTCAGTGTCTATGGACTACAGGATACTGAAACTAAATCAGGTGATAAGAGGATGGATAAACTATTTTAGAATAGGTAAGATGAAACAAAATATGACTAAAATAGATGAACATCTTCGTAATCGTATGAGAATAGTTATATGGAAACAATGGAAAACTAGCAAGAAAAGGATGTGGGGACTAAGGAAGCTTGGTGTACCAGAATGGATGGCGAGACAATCCGTAGGATTTACAGACCATTATCAGGCGGTAGCCAAAACAGCGGGACTTCGCAAGATAACAAAAGAAATCCTCGCAAAGCGAGGACTCATTAGTTGTTTAGATTATTATTTGAATTGAACCGCGGAGTGCCGAACGGCACGCTCCGTGGTGTGAGAGGGAGGAGAAAGTCCTCCCTACTCGATCTAAGAAAGATTATACTACACTGGTTGATGAGATAGACATTCTTAGAGACAAGAAACATGAGCTTCAGGTACAAAGAGCAGAAACGGAAGGTGTGAAAAAACGAATAGAAGAATTAACGGATTTTCTTAAAGGAGAAAATAATCAACTGATAGAATATGATGAAGGTATGGTAAGAAAATACATCGAGGAAATAAAGGTACACGAGGGCAAGTTTACGATTCGCTTTAAAGCAAAGGTAGAGATAGAAGTGGTAAGATAAATAATGTTGATTTGAGGCAGGACTCCGGTTCTGCCTTTTGTGATTTATGAAGTATACGAAATATGGTATAATAAAATATAGTCAACAAGAATTAAAAAAATGTAAGATATAATAAGAATTTACATGGGGGAATAAAGTGACAGAAAAAGAAAATACAGTTTATAAAATATTACTTACTCCTATCAAATGTGATAAAAATATCCCTAAAATTTGTTTGAAAGATACTGTTATATATAGCCCACAGTTATATAAAAGTACTCCGTATGAAGACATGTCAGATTTTAGTGTGGGTTTCTATAAAATAGTATATAAGGACATTTTAGGGGGAAATAATGTAGAAATTTTAAATGAAGATGAGATATATAAAAATGAGAATTATATGGGAGATACTATTCATTCATTTAATTCACTTGCGAATGTGATTTTGGGTAATAGATCGCAAAAAGAACGAAGTCTAAAAGAAGAGTGACCTAAAGAATTAATTGACTATCAGTCTAGAGCTTTGAATGTAAAGAATCTATAAACTATTTTTCCTATTCACCCCTTGAATGATACCGATAATTGATGATACAATCAAGGGGTATTTTTTAATTTAAAAACTATAAATGAAAATTTGTTGGGATTTACCTTGAATTAAATGGTTTTAAAGATATGGAGGTTATGTAATTGAAAGTTATTGATGAATGTTGCTGTGAATGTATCACACAAAATTTAAATAGAACAAAGGAGAGTTGCCCTGTCTGTAATAATGAAGGAGTAACAGTTAGTAGGATAACCGTTGAACACTTGGTGACAGATGATTATCGTAATGCCGTTGATGGAGATCAATATAAGATATGCATGAATGAGGACTGCGACGTTATTTACTATAACTTAGATAAAGAAATAAAATTCTTAAAAGACCAAGTTAGGGTTCCTATCTGGTTTAAGAAAGATGCAGATCCTAAGTATGCTTGTTATTGCAGCAAAGTCACAGAAAATCAGGTAATTGAAGCAGTTGTAAAGCATGGTGCGAAAACCGTTAAAGAAGTAAATGCCATAACTGGAGCAATGAAAAATTCGCTTTGTAAGGAAAACAATCCTTTGGGGGTATGTTGTCATAAGATTATTCAGGAAGCCATTGATAAGGGATTAACCATGAAATGATTTGAGTTGATATGTTCTCACGAACAGACAAAACCGTTGATATCTTCCCACAAACGAGAGCCAATGTTGGATATGTTTCCAACTACGAGTGTGGATATGTTCCCCTTAACCATAGGGGTTGAAGCAGTAACACTTCTTGAACGAGATATTTAATTGGAGAAGTAGAAGAATATTTTATACTCTGGGATAGAACTCGTAGAATGAGGAGTGAAACCTTAGCCGCTGCGTTTGATTATTAACTTGTCACATAGTTTTCTAAAGAGTTTATGGAATTGTATAATGGGATTTATTTTTAAACGAAGACAAATTGAAATTTTTGGAGGTGAAGGGTATGGCTTCAAGGAAAGAATATTTAGATTTTATTTTAGAACAACTATCCGATTTGGAAGAAATATCATATAAGTTCATTTAATTCACTTGCGAATGTGATTTTGGGTTATTCCTATGTGTCATGGAAGAACAAGTGCAAAACTCAATCGCTATGATTCTCTAGATTCGTATTTAAACAAAGTATATTCAGGGGTTATAAAAAATACAGATGAGTATTTTCAGAAGTTTACATATGAATCTTTTTTAGAAATTCATGGTATGTCAGGGTGCAAAATATCAGATAATCCATTAGAAATATATATGTCAAAAGATAAGAAAGGTTGTATTGATGAAATACAACGTATATATAGTTTTTGGAATAAAAGGGCTAGTGAAATTGTAAAAAAATATAATAGTGAACTTTATGATTACTTTGATGGTCTTGGATTAATAAATATAGCTGAGACTACGAATTAATGGTTATTACTTGGCTAAGTTGTTGTAATAAAAATGGTTAGGATTATGACAAATCTAAATTTATCTGTCTGATACCTTTTAACGATAACCTTATGCTATCGTTAAAAGGTTTATAGATATGTTCCCACATACGAATGTAACTACTTGACATACTTGGTGTTCACTCGTTTCATTGTGAGACGGTAGCGTTATTGTCCAAACTCAATTAAGGGAAACATTAGATTAGTAAGTTCTACTTCTGTATCTGGAGAATAAGATGATTAGTTATTGGATGGATTTAAATAAGTCAATTGTTAAAAAATGGGAAAGAGGGATATTTATGCAAGAAATAAGAATCATCGAAACATTGACAGAGTATCAAACACTGAAAGAACAAGAAAAGTTTAGTTTGTTTTTGTTTGGTTCACAGACTTGTGCTCCGTGCAAAGCACTTAAAGAGAGAATTATAGTTTGGAGTGAAACACATCCGCAAGTATTCACTGGCTATATATCAATAGATAATAATATCTCACTTGCAGCACAGGAAAATATTCTAGGAGCACCAGCAATACTTGTTTTCGTTGAGGGAAAAGAAGCAATACGAAAAATTGGATATTTCAGCCTTGAAGAAGTGTTTACTGCATTGGATAGATATATATCATATAGAAAAAGAAGATAATATAGAATTACACTATTTAAGAAGAGGGCTTTGAAGAAATACTGAAAAATATGGTTTAGACAATATAGAAAGGACGAGCATATGGAAGAAAAAATGATAGAAGAGGCAAAGAAGGTCAATCTTACTGAGCTGTTTTATGACTTGGTATTTGTATTTGGGATTTCTAAGATTACTCATGTTCTACATAGCCTAGAGAGAGGAATATTTAGCTTAAATGAGATAATTATATATATTGTTGTTTTTGTATGTTTCATAAATATTTGGAATGTACAGACAGTGTACATGAACCGCTATGGAAAGCATAATTTATTGCATATCATAATTATGACAGTTTTCCAAATACCTGCCTTATTATTTATGGCCGCAAATGTCAACCCGGATATGGAGGATAGCTGGACCGCCTTTACCTTGGCGATTCTATGGATTTCTGTTGTGCAATTTCTGCAATATCTTCTCGCTTATACTAAGCACAAGCATAGTGAAAAAGATATAAAATTGATTAAGGATTTTCTATGGCTTCTCTTTATAAGATCAGTTGTTATTGTTATTAGCTTATTTATACCGGGAACAGGTGGCATCTTGTTGACTGGCTTTGGCTTTATTTTAAGTATTCTAGGCTCAAGTTTATTTAGAAAAGACATGGCTATGGTACCCATTAATATGCCCCATCTTATAGAAAGATTGACACTCTTTACCATTATTACTCTTGGGGAAATGCTGATGGCCGCGGCGAATTTCTTCGAATTAGAGAAATTTTCAATAAACTCTGTTTTACTTATGCTTCAGGTAGTGGCGTTGTTTTTGTTTTATATATCAGAATTTGACCACGCTATTGAGGAGAATATTCCTTGCCAAAGTGGGGCTGAACTCATTTACAAGCATTACTTTATTTGGTTTGGCTTAAATATCTGTACAGTAGACTTAGACTATGCCAATGATGCCATGGGAATTATAAGGGTTATAATGATGTTTCTTGGCTTGTTTCTATTTTACCTTGGTGTGCTAAGCAATTCACGATTAAACAAAAAGAGCCATCAGCTGGATAAGAAGATAATGATTCCGTTTGTGCTGATTTATATCTTGGGGCTTGGCTGTTCCATTGTTTTCCAGTCAAATATTCCTGTGACCATTGTTCTTTGTACCCTGACGATTATTTTGGAAACGGTATTATTTATTACATTCGTATTAAGGCGTTTTTCAAAGAAAATCAGGGAAGAGATAATTTGTCCGTAAATGAAATGTCCATTGCGTTTTACAAGATTGATTTAGCTCGTGGACATTGTGGACTGGTTGTTTGATGAGTTATAATGTCAGTAACTTCTAATTTGTAGGGATGTTTTAAATCAACTTAGTCTGTTAATATAGCCCTACTCTTATGCCAGACCACGTACACATGCTGGTAAGTATACCACCTAAAATTAGTGTATAACAATTTATGGGTTATCTCAAAGGAAAAAGTGCACTAATGATATTTGACAAACACGCAAACTTAAAATATAAATTTGGAAATAGGCATTTTTGGTCTGAAGGATACTATCTAAGTACAGTTAGATTGAATTTATTCGTGGTTTGGAATATACTATTGTTAATGAGTGTAGCTGTAAAGTTATTCATGGAGAAATTATGATGGAATATTTATCAATAAAGCAAACATCAGAAAAATAGGGTATTATAGTTAGAAGAATATAGGTCCTTTGCACAGAGGGACGTATACCTGGTGCCACAAAGGTTGGCTCATATTGGGCTATTCCTGTAGACGCTGAGAAACTATAGTGGGATTTATTTTTAAACAAAGAGAAATTAGAAATCTTAGGGAGGTATTTATGTTTTCTTTAAATTATAATAAAGATGAAAAGTTGGAATTTAATTATAAGAGAGCCTGTGGTTTATGGTTAATTGTAGTAGCGGTGGTTATTGCATTGGCAACTTTAATAGGAGGAAAACAAATCATCAATATGCAAGTATTTTGCATTGGATATGTTATCAGTTTTTTCTCAATAAATATGAATAAAAAAGTGTTGAATAAACTATCCAACGGTTCGTCAAGTAAATTTCAAGATAAAGTTTCTCTGTATGCGATTATTTTATTATTCGTGTTAATGGTTTTCTTAGGGGGACCTTTTTTTGCAACTGAGAATTGGCGATTAATTTGGCTAGGTGCATTAATGGCGACAGCTTTGCATTTTTTTCCATATTATTTTGTGCATGGAAAATCAATGATATATTTGGGGATTATTTGTACTATAAATATTGCTGTAGCTTATATTTTTACTGATATTTCATTGGTGTTAGTTGCATATATTGATGCAGCAATCAAGTTTGTATTTGGAGTATATTTACTATTTTTTTCAAAACCATCAAAAAATAGATGACTCACAGCTTGTCGAGGTAATACCTTTTAACGATGACCTTATGCTATCGTTAAAAAGTATGTGGATATGTTCCCGCATACGAACGCTTGATATACTTGGTGTTCACTCATTCCATGTTGAAGCCGTAACCTTATTAGTTAAGTTAGGAGCGGATGCAAACATATAAAGGTACATATCATGCAAAGCTTACCTAATAGAAAGAACGAAGCAACTTTCGATTGGCAACAATCTACTGTGATAGTGTTAATATTTTTAAGAAATAAAATTGACTTAAAAATATAAAAATATTAAGTTTAAATAATTGGATAGTTAATAGGAAAATGTAAAATAAGTATAATAAAAATGTGAATGAAGTTTCAAAATAAATAGATTTTTTTCAAGTATTATATTTTTTTAGTTAAGGTAATGAATACATGTAAATAGTATTCATATAAAGGGGTGATTATATAAATGAGAAAACATCTTAGTAGTTCAAGTAATACGGGGAAAAAAAGATTATAAAAAAATATGAGTTTATTTTTCATATAGTTATGATTACAAGGAGGAGAAAGAGAATGTAATTTATTATTATTTTTAAGTGGAATTTTTGATGGTCAAGAAGGCTACGCTACTATAATAGTTAAAAAAAGGTGAAATTCTAGAAGAATCTTTAATTAATACATATAGATGCACGCCTAGAAAAATTTAACAAATCATTGTCCTTATATAACGATCCTACACTTGGACAAGTGTTTAAAAATTATGCTAGATTCTATAGGTGTGAAGTAAGAAGTATCATTAAGATATTAATATCATAGATATATTTGAATTGTTTAGAGTAAATACTACACATATATCTTGAGATTATATAAGTATAGTATGAAATTGACATATATCCTAATTTTATAAATGGTTACCAAAAAAAATAGAATTTAACTCCATATATGTGTAGTTAAATTCATCCTTATTACTTTTGTGTGAGAATAAAAAGCTATTACAAATTATGGGTATAATGATATTTTGATATTTTTAACAAGATTGTATTAATAGACTGAAGACCTTGGGTTGCAATTTGACGTATTAACTATAGATATCAAAAATACTTAGCTGAACAATAGATTATATGGTATACATACTAATATAGAAACATTGGGAGATTATTTGAAGTTATATAATTAAGTATAAATAACGAATATGATAAATGAATGTATAAACTTTAAGTTGTCTAAGAGAGTCATAATTGAAAAAAATAGTTTAATAAACATTATAGTAATAAGAAAAAAATTTATACTAATATAAATATTATAAATTAATTATATGGATGTAGAGATAACCAACTAAAAAAATGTGATTGAACTTATACAAATAATGAAAAGTAGATTTTTGAGGTTTTATCAAAATTAGTAAAACATATTATAAGAGTTGATAATGTCTACTGTTAAAACAGACATTAGTTTTCAGACTCTAAATAGATGATGTAGATTTTCACAAGAAAATATGTTAAATAGTTTGTAAAGTTTATGTAATAAGTGATTTAGATGTTGATGAAGGAGTTATTAATATGGAGTATGATTTGAGAACCTGTGATAGTGCCTATAAGTTTGTGTTGGAATTTATGAATATGACTGATGGTGATTATTTTAGTGAATTTTTCATTGAATGTGAAAAAAATTATGAACTTTTTTGGAAAAGGAACATTGAACGAATAGAATCTGTTGATATTTCTAGATTAAAAATTATTGCATTTCATATTGTATGTTCATTAGATGAGTGTAGAGAAATTAAAATAAATGGATTGATGGATTTACAGAAGGTACTTTCTCAGGATACCATGCTGAAAAGAATGCTTGAAAAATCAGGTATTGAATTCGACCTTCCTAATAAATGTATAATTTGTGATGGCAAGAAATATGATATTGACTATGATAATTATTCGGGGAAAGTTGATTTAACAGGAGATGAAGAGAATTTAAAATATGTAGCCCGTAGAGTGTTTTATGATTATTGTGTAAATGGATTTATGTATAATAACGATGTAACAAGTTATGGTGCTAATATACATGAAAGGCCAGAATTTTTAATGACTTTGAGTAAATTATCTAAGAAAGCGGAAGAATTAGAGTGTTTTTGGAAATCAAATGCTAAAAGTTATAGAATAGATTTTTATGCTACAATTGACCAAGTTCATAGATCTAATTTTGAACTTGATGAATCAAAAGATACACCATATAATGATTGGAATCAACTTAATGATAATATGAAAATTAAAAAAATGGTTGCTTTCACACGCCATAGAAAAAAACAGAAAATGATTATGGGGAAGCATTTTTTTATATTAAAGATGGAGTGATAATTCCATCAAGTCATATTATAGAAATAAATGAATTTTAAAGGGTATAAATTTTGTGTTATACCATGGGAGAGAAGATTAAAAGTTGTTAGTATTTATAGTATATTTCTAAAGTATGAATTTTTGGAGAAAAAAATTTATGCTAAAGAAGAAAGGCTATATACTGAATAATGAGTGTATCAGCAATTAACTGATGAAATACTAGTATTTGTTTAAAGACAATATATCCATGGATGTATAAAATACCTTTTATAGTAAAGTAACAAAATATAATCTAATAATAGAAATGTGAGGTCTTTATGGATCCAATTCAAGCAATTTTAGATGGTGTAGCAATAGCAGCAATCTTCAATGGTCTAGTAGCTGCTTTGGTTCTCATTAATCCAAGATACTTTTTTGATTCTTATCCAAAAGCAATTCAGAAGGCTGCACCGGAACAAATGACAAAAAAAGAGAAAAAAATTAATGTTATGCTAACGATTGTGATTGTAGGGATTTGTTTGATATATTCCATAGTAAGCCTCCTGCACACAGGAATTACTGGATTTAGGAATATTTTTATAATGGGATACATTCAGTGGTACATATTAAACTTAGGAGATTTCTTTTTGTTGGACTGCCTTTTGTTTCAAGGTAAGTATAAGTCAAAAATTGTGATTCCAGGTACAGAAGGACACCCAGATTATGAATTTGGTAATTGGATGAAACATTTGGCAATAAAGGAACACTTTGTCGTTGCACCATTAATTATTGTACCACTTGTATCGGTGATTCAGGCAGGTGTTATATTCTTAATAAGATAATCCAATAGAAGGAGATAGTATTTTATGCAGAAAAACTTAGAACAAATGAGGATAATAAGAATAATCATATATGTATTGGTTTTTTGCTGTGCTTAATAAGGAGAGCCACATCTTATCCGACTTTTTTATCAAAGTAAATCCAATGACCGTATTATATCACTGATAATGATAGTATAGAGGTTGGTGATTTAGTTATTGTTCCTGCAGGCCGGGATAATCATGAAGCAGTTGTAGAGGTAGAGGAGATTGAATATTTTAGTGAAGACGAGGTTCCTTTGCCTGTAGAAAAAACAAAGAGGATTATAAGAAAATATCTCGATGATGATTTTGCTTAAAAATTTGATTGTATGATATATATGCCTGGAGAATGGAATATAGCACAGATTTATGTGGAGGTGTTTATTTCATCTAGGTATAAAAATGTGGATTTTATAGAGTATAAAAATAAATTTTGTAGTGTTTTAAGAGGAGATATAATGTATTATTCAGAATTAGTAAAAAAAGCTATTAAAATTATGTACGAAGCTCATAAAGAAGACTTTGATAAAGGTGGATATCCTTATGTTTTCCATCCATTCTACCTTGCAACTCAAGTGGATGGAGAATGTGCTACATGTGTTGCATTACTTCATGATTTAGTCGAAGATCATAGGGATAAATATGACTTTGATTATTTAATAAAAGAGGGCTTTCCTCTTGAAGTAGTCGATATATTACGATTATTGACTCATGAAAAGGAAGTACCATATATGGAGTATATAAAATCTATATCTAAAAATCAAATTGCGAGAGAAGTTAAGATTCAAGATTTAAAACATAATATTAATATTGACAGAATGGATGGTATAAAGAGTAAAAAATACTCATTATATATCAAGGCCTTAGAAGTTTTGGAAGAATATGATTTAAATGAGCAAGAATCAGTGACAAAAAGTGATAGTAGAATACTTAAATTTAAGTATGCAAGAAATTTGAATAACAATAGTTTAAATTATGATAGAAGTAAATGGATATACTATCCAGAATTTTTATACTCAATATAGATATGTACTTGGAACCAAAGGTAATAAACCAATTATTGTGATTGGAATTAATCCATCTACAGCAGGGCCAAATGACTTAGATAATACAATGAAATCTGTTGATAGATTAGCATCAAACAATGGTTTTGACTCATATATAATGTTTAATGTATATGCACAAAGAGCAACAAATCCTAGTGATATGGATATGATTTTTAATGAAAAACTTCATGAAGAAAATATGGAAGCTTTTAAATGGATTTTTAATAATATAAAGAGTCCACCTATAATCTGGGCTGCATGGGGAACAAATATTTATAAGAGGTCTTATCTTAAAGATTGTTTGAAATGCATAGTTGATTTGAGTAAAAGTTTTAATTCGAAGTGGCATAATGCAGGTGAGTTGACTGAAAAAGGCCATCCACGTCATCCATTATATTTACCAAAGGATACTAGATTTGAACCTTTCGATATAGACTCGTATATTAAAAATTTATAGAAAACAGGTGATTTAATCGAGTAGGTATTAAATGTCAAATGATGATTTTGTAAATTTAGAAGAATTGATTGAGTCTAGGAATTTTTGGAGGTAATAGTTTGAAAAACAAATAAAGCAAAGACTAACCAGTCTAGCCACTGGAGAGTTAGTGGCCGTAGTAGTATTTTGGGTTAATTTTTTCCTATTTAAAAAATGGATTACTAGTACGAATGCTCTGATTTCTATTTCATTCCCTTTATTAATACTAAGTTTTGTACTTATACAAGGCTCAATATTTTGGTGTATTTTGATAAAATGGATTTCAAAGCCTAGGTTTGCTGAAAAATATACGGGAAGGATTTACAAGGGCTTAAAGATAATAGATTTAATCTTACTGTGTATAGGAATACGGGTGATAATATTCAAATATAGTGGTTTTTACACCTTAATAATATACTTAGCGATTTGGATATTCGCTGTGATAGAATGGATAAATTACTATAAATTACAGTTATCATACAGTCTAAATCCTGCTGTTTTACTAAAATACATACGAGAGGGAAAATTGAGAAAGAGTAAGATAGCAAGAGAAATTGAAAAAACTTGTAAAAAATAGACCTGGAAATCTTTCTATAAGGTCTATTTTTTGTAGAAATGAAAACCCCCAGTTAGACTGGGGGTTCCGTTTAGCTTTAACGATACAGTGGTTTTAAAAGATGGCAGACAAGCAGCGATTGTTGAAGTGTTCAGCGATACTCAATTTCTTGCTGATGTAGGTGACGATCCTAGCACTTGGGAAACTATTGGTATTACAATAGATGATATAAAAGAGGTGATATAATGGATAACCTTAAAGATAGCGTATAAGATACTGGTTGAAATAGAAGCATCTATGAACAGCAACCGATTTGATGGTACATTTCTAAAGGCATTAAAAATATCAGAAGAGAGAAGAAATAGAATATTACAATCAATGATTGGTGAAGGATTGATTGATGGCTTTGAAAGAGTCAATTATCCGGATGGCTATGGATTTAAAGCTATAGAGCCTAGGCTAACAATCAAAGGTATGGAGTTTCTACAAGAAAATTCGGCAATGCAAAAAATAAAGAATGGTTTAAAAGATATTAAAGACGTAACACCATTTATTAATTTGTTTGACACCTCTTTTAAGGGGTGGTATAATACAAGTATACAGATGAAGAGTGTTCGATATACAATATATCAAGGACAAAAAAGGGAAGAGTTGCCGCTCTTCCCTTTAAACATTATTTCTTTTTATTGTCAAGGAATTGTATTGCATAATGCAATATAAGACCAACGACTATAGGGCAAATAACATTTCCCGCTATGAAAAGTGTCCAGTTAATCAACATATCACCTCCTTTAGAGGGATAGGACATACATATTATATCATTAAACCAAGCAATCCGAAAAGGATTGCTTCAAATCGTAGACAAAGTCTTTTAAATCATGAATAATTTAAGAGACTTTGTCTACGATTTGCGGTTGATTATACAATCAACCCGTAAAAAATATATAATTAAAGTACGAAAAGGAGGCAATTGATATAAGTCAGATATGTTTGCAAGATATTTAAATCAGAGACAGAATTTATATTTGTCTATTTTGGATAATTAAGAATAATACAGAAACAGTAAAAGGAGAAGAGATATGAAGTTTAAGATGATTCACGAGAATTTAAATGTGTCTAATTTGGATCGGTCCATTCGATTCTATAATGAAGCACTTGATTTACACGAGGTGAGACGAAAGACCGGAGACGGTTTTATCATTGTCTACTTAAAGAGTGACGTCGGTGATCTTGAGTTGGAACTTACCTGGCTGAGAGACCATCCTCAGGCCTACGATTTGGGAGAGTGTGAATTCCACTTGGCATTTCAGGCGGAAAATTTTGAAGAAGCACATAAAAAGCATAAGGAGATGGAATGCATTTGCTTTGAAAATGAAGCTATGGGAATCTATTTCATTCAAGACCCAGATGGCTACTGGCTTGAAATTTTACCGTAAATTTGCCGATTTGTGGCGGACAGGCTGTTTTTCAGAGAGAAAACCATTGGCATGGCTTAGGACCATACAATTAGAAGGGATGTTAGAAAAAGAGGAACCCACACTACAATCGCCGGAGACGGAGACTAGCATTCGCATGATATTTGTGCAAACTGCCCATATACAATGAAACAAAATATCTGGAAATTCGACCACTTGAAATTTTGAGATATTTCATATATAATATAGAAACAACGTGTGGCATTTCAACTGCGTAAATCCAGTTGAAAATCCGCACGTTTATTTTATGTCACGAAGAGGAGGTAAAGTAAAATGAAACTAGTAAAAGTCGAAGGAGGAGACTCACTATGCCGAAGAGAAAAATAGAAATCAGCGATTATGCAAATGAAATCATAAAAGCACTGCCAAAGGGAGTGCTGCTAACGTCAAAGGCAGACAAGGTAAATTCCATGGTAATAGGCTGGGGTACGCTTGGAATAAATTGGTCAAGACCTGTTATAGCCGTGTATGTTCGTGAGGGAAGGTATACCAAAGGGCAGCTTGACAAGAATCCGGAATTTACTGTGAATGTACCCATTGGTGAATATGATAAAAGAATAATAGGCGTTTGTGGTGGCAAGAGCGGCAGGGATATAGACAAGATCAAGGAAGCTGGGCTTACCATAGTCGATTCGGAAGAAATTTCGGTTCCAGCTATTAAGGAATTTCCTTTGACACTGGAATGCCGAGTTATGTATGCCCAAAAGCAGGATTTATCTTTGCTTGACGAAGAAATCAACTCTACACTTTATCCTCAGAATATTGATGGGACAGCAGTTGGGGCAAATAGGGATCCACATACTACCTACTATGGAGAAATTGTTTCAGCCTATATTATTGAATAAGAAGCTCTAGTTTAAATTACAAATAGACCACCTTGCTAACAAAGGCGACAGGGAGCTCACAATTAAAGAAATACTTCTAAGTCATTATGGTTTAGGAGTATTTCTGCGTTTGTGGGTTTATATTTCAATATCAATCTTAATCCTGGACTTAAGTTCAGGTGAAATGATCCTCAAAAACACTAATCTTACTAATCAATTGTAAAATATAGATAATCCAAAGATATGACCCATTTGGTTGATTGTTGATTTGTCATCTACATTAAACCAAAAACGCATAACTATGGATTTTTATTGTTGAAAAAAGAAATCCACCAGCCTAGATGGTGGTTCTTCATTTTCGTAAGTATCCGTACACTTACTCTGCTTGCTCCTTTTAAAGTTTATTTATTTTTTATATTGTAAAAAATAGAGTAATTATAATTTGGTTATTTTTTCTTATTAGAATTGATTACATAAGAAATGGAGGGATAATATATGGAAATTATGCTTGAAACAAGAAATTTAACAAAGAAAATCAAAGGACAAATGATACTTGAAAATGTATCAATTAAAGTAGAAAAAGGAAAGATATATGGACTATTAGGACCGAATGGTGCTGGAAAATCAACGCTATTAAAAGTGATTACTAAAGTTATGAATTGTACATCAGGGGATATTTTTTTTGAAGGAAAAAGCATGTGTACAGAAGATTTAAAAAAAGTTGGAGCTATCATAGAGCATCCTGCCATCTATCCCAATTTAACAGCATATGAAAACTTAGAGGTTTTAACAGTATTATTAAATATTGATAAAAGAAGAATTGACTATGTGTTAAAAATAGTTGGGTTAGAAGATACGAATAAAAAATTGGCAAGAAATTTTTCGTTAGGTATGAAACAAAGACTTGGAATTGCAATGGCACTAATAAATAATCCGGAACTATTAATACTAGATGAACCAACAAATGGGTTAGATCCTTTGGGAATTCAAGAATTAAGAGAATTGATAAAAGAGTTTTCTAAAAAAGGAATTACAGTCATTATTTCAAGTCATATTTTGAGTGAGATAAAGCAGATAGCAGATAAGATAGGGATTATTAATAATGGGCACCTCATTTACGAAGCTAATAATTCTGATGAGATGGATTTGGAAAAGTTGTTTTTAGAAGTGATAAAAAAGGACGTGAAAAATAATGATTAGTTATATTAAAACAGAGTTAATGAAAGAAAAAAAGATCCGCTAACTTAAAGTTAGGAATTATTGTACCTATAATTTTTTTGTTTTTATTTAATATAGCTATGGTTAGCTTGATGGGGGAAAGCCCAGAAGGAAAAAGTTACATATTGGCAACTTCTTTTAATTGGTATCCACTTTTAATTCTTCCAATAGTTTTGAGCCTACTAGTTGTGAATATAAATGGTAAAGAAAAGAGTGAGCATATTGTTTTTACAAAAAAAGCAAAAAAATTTAAGTTCTATAAAAAAATAGAATTGGCAAAAAAATATTATTATTGTAGCTGAATTATTTATTATTCTGCTAATATCAACAATACTAATATTTGCTGTTGCGATATTTTTTTTAGGTGAAAAAATATTGCTAAGTCAATTAGTTATAGCTACTATTTGCCTTTTTGTTGGAAGTTTACCAATCGTTGCTTTATCTTTTTTGATATATGGGCTTACAAAAAAGAAAGCTGTTCTTATATTGTTGAATTTTGTGTTGACATTCCCATCGGCTGTGATTGCAGTAACAAATAATTGGATTTTATTTCCATGGTCATATAACTTGCGAATGCTTAGTCCAGTTGTTGGAGTACATCCAAATGGAACTTTTCTTGAGACTGGCTCTAAACTAATGAATATGGATGCAACATATTTAGGATTACTTTTAAGTATTGCAGTCTATGTAGTCGTATTAATATTAAGTCTATTAATTAACAAGAAAAGGAGTGAATGAAGTGTATAATTTAATATTATCATACTGGCTTAGAAGTAGAAGGACACCAGTAAGACTAATAACTTTTTTATGCCCAATCCTATTTTCTTTGATTTATGGTATTTATTCGATGAATTCAAAAGGATTAATAGGGAAAGAAATGGGAATGTTTTTTTGCACATATATAATTTTAGCAAATTTTTCAATGTGTTTTTTTATATACCAATGATATATGAGGTTGATAAGGTAGCTGGAAATTTTTGCAAATGATATAAGGACTGGGATTAGTAGGAAAAAAATATTCTTTTTCTAAAATCTATTTATATCTCTATATTACTATTTATAATTGAATTTATATCTATCTTGGTAATGATATTAATAGGGTTTGGAAAAGTTGAGTTTAATTATATAAGTACACTTTTTATGCTTCTTAATTGGTACAATTATGCTGATACCAATGATTCCTGTTTATCAATTTTTTTAAGTTTGAAATTAGGTTTTTTTCTGGTAGTATACTAATCGGAGTTTTTTTAACATTATCAGGTATTTTTGTTAGGTACTACAGAATTAGGCAGTAATATTTGGTATTTATTACCTTTTGTTTGGCCGATAAAACTTATTTTTGCTTATACAAGTCATGAAGTTACAAGTCATGTTGTTTTGATATTTTTAGTATTATCAGTAATCATTACTGTAGTACTTATAGGCGTATTTGATAATTGGTATAATAGATGGGATGGTATTAATAAAATGGAGGAGTAGAATGAACTTATTAATCATAGATGATGATAAAGATTTATTGAGACTTTTAGAGTTGACTTTTAAAAAAGAATATAATGTTGACCTTTATGATTCAGCTGAAAAAATTGTTCCTGAACAGCTGGTTAAATATAATTTGATTATTCTTGATGTTATGATGGATAAAATGGATGGATTTGAGTTTTTATCACGATATAGAGAATTGATAGATGCACCGATTATCTTGTTGACGGCTAAAAGTTTCGAAAAGGACAAGATAGAGGGTTTTGCTTTAGGTGCAGATGATTATGTTACAAAGCCATTTTCTGTATCTGAAATAAGGGCTAGGGTTGCAGCACATATTAGAAGAGAAAATAGAGATAAGCACATTAGAATAATTGATTATCCAATTTCTTGTGACTTATTGTCTAAAAAAATATATTTCAAGAAAATTGAGATTGCTCTTACCAGAAGTGAATATGAAATATGTGAATTACTTTTAAAAAATAGAAACCAGGTTTTTACTAAAGAAAAGATTTATACAACAATTTATGGATATGATGCTGAAGGTGATAGTTCAACTTCTATTACAGAAAGAATAAAAAAATAAGAGAAAAAAATTTGCTGGATTTCATATAAATCCAGTTAAAAACTATATGGGGAGTAGGATACCAATGGGAAGTAAAAAAAGTTTAAACTATTTAATTAGTAAATTTGCAATTTTAGAATTATTTTTTTGCACTTTTCATGAGTCTATTTACCTATTTTTCTTCTAAATGTCTTAGTTAACACTGGGGTAGTATATCCTGCAAATTATGCTGAAATTAATTCTGATACAGTGAAATATGAATTTCTAAAAGAAAATTGGAAAAACTGATAAAATACCATTTTTTTATGAATATCAATTAAGAGATAATGGAGAAATTATACAAAAACACGATTGATGAACGCTATAATCAAAAAATAAGTGAGGCATTGCAAAAAGGAAAATCTTCAAATGATAAAATAATAGGTTCAGATGTATTTAAGGCTTTAAAAAATGGTAATAAAGATTTGATCATAAAATATAAAATTGGTGCTATACCTACCAATCCAAATGTGTATAAGATAATTAGAAATTTTGAATTGGTGTATTTTCCAAGCATGTTTTGCCTATGGCTAATTGGATTTATTTATTTAATAAATAATTTGACAAGGAAATTAAAGAGTGAACTTAGAAAGATATCCAAGAGTAATGATAATATTGAAAAATTACAATTAGAATTTGAAAGAGAGCATTCTGATTATGCCGAAATTTCAGGAGTATTGGATTCGATAGATAGTATGGCAAGGAGCTTAAAGGCATCATTAGAAAAACAATGGAATATGCAGATGACACAAAAAGAGATGATTGAATCGATTACTCATGACGTGAGGACTCCAATTACTCTAATCAAAGGGAATATTGAATTACTAAAAGAAGATCAAGAAAATGTTCTTGAAAGAGCTGAAGATGCTTTAAATGGTGTGGAGAGATTGGAATTTTTTTTAAAAAAACTAAATGAATTTTCTGATTTGATGCAAGCTCCAAAGGAAGTTGTATCAAGAGAAGTTTTAGACGATTGGATAAAAATTGTTACTAGTATTTGTAAACTTAAAGGCTTTAGCTTATCAATTCTTTCGTATGATACAAGTAATATTAAATTAGATAAAAATTCCATTTCCATCGTGATACAAAATTTAGTAAATAATGCAATTGAGAATTCTTCAGTAGGTTCAACTATATTTATCGGTTTCTATGATGATATAGATGATTATACTATTGTTGTCAGGGACCAAGGCGATGGATTTAATAATGCTATTCTTTATGATCTAAGAGAAAAATATGTATCAACGAAAATGTATGATAATAATATACATGGTTTGGGGCTTTCAATTGTTACGAAAATACTTGAAACTAACAAGGGGGAATTGTTACTAAAAAATTATGACGATCAAGGTAATGGTGCTGAAGTTAAAATGGTATTTAAAAAGTAAGCATATTTGGTCTGAAGGATACTATCTAAGTACAGTTAGATTGAATTTATTCGTGGTTTTGAATATACTATTGTTAATGAGTGTAGCTGTAGAGTTATTTACGGAGAGATTATGATGGAATATTTATCAATAAAGCAAACATAAGAAAAATGAGGTATTATAGTTAGAAGAATACAGGTTCTTTGCACGGATGGACGTATACCTGGTGCCACAAAGTTTTGCTTATATTGGACTATTCCTGTAGACGCTGAGAAACTATAATGGTATTTATTTTTAAGAAAAGAAAAATTAGAAGTTGTAAGGATAATAATAATTCGCAGAAGGAGAGAAATATGAATAAGAATACAAGTAAAGACAGTCGTAAGAGAGATGGAGAAGGTTTAGTAGTAGGGATGTCTATTGGGTTATCTATAGGCTGTGCAGTAGGTGTAGCAACTCATAATATTGGATTATGGATGCCAATTTGCATGTGTATTGGCATGGGGGCCGGGGTGATCCTTGGAAGTAAAAGTAAGGAAGGCGAAAACGAAAATTTAGAGGATAAGCAATAATTAAACCCTTTTGAAGAAGAATAGTTATATCATGTTACCTATATCCGTTCATTAAGCATGCACTAGTATATAGTTATCTTTACAAATATTCTTTAATGATTGAAATTTAGAGAATAAATATAGCTGGAAGTAGCATTGATTTTTGTGCTTAAAAAATATATAATTTAAGTACGAAAAGGCGGCAATTGATATGATTCAGATATGTTTGCAAGATATTTAAATCAGAGACTGAATTTATATTTATCTATTTTGTATAAATAAGAATCATACGGAAGCAACAAAAGGAGAAGAGCTATGAAGTTTAAGATGATTCACGAGAATTTAAATGTAACGAATTTGGATCGATCCATTCGATTCTATAATGAAGCACTTGATTTACACGAGGTGAGACGAATGACCGGAGACGGCTTTATCATTGTCTACTTAAAGAGTGATGTCGGTGATTTTGAGTTGGAACTTACCTGGCTGAGAGACCATCCTCAGGCCTACGATTTGGGAGAGTGTGAATTCCACTTGGCATTTCAGGCGGAAAATTTTGAAGAAGCACATAAAAAGCATAAGGAGATGGAATGCATTTGCTTTGAAAATAAAGCTATGGGCATATATTTCATTCAAGACCCAGATGGCTACTGGCTTGAAATTTTACCGTAAAATTGCCGATTTGTAGCGAATAGGCTTTTTTTCAGAGAGAAAATAGTTTGCCTCGCTTACAACTATACAACTAGAACGTATGTTAGAAATAAGAGGCATAGTTTCGGAAAATAAGGATCTATTGAATACATTGCTGTTCAATACATAGCTATGGGAAATGCCACAAATTTTAAGAACGAAAATATTGAAGGTGTTCACATCTGCATTGCGGATTCACACCCTACAACTGATATAGACGAGGAGCACTATGTCATTGAAATATATCCTCTTAGACTGAATTGGACTGTATAGACAAATTCAATTTTATCGAGGCAATATACAACTAAATAGCATATATGAGAGGCAGGATTATTATTCTGTCTTTTTTATGATTTATGAAGTCCATAAATACTGTATAATTAGCTAAAATTGTATTTATAATACAAGAAAAATTACTACGAATTAATATGAATTTAATAGGTACTTGGTATATAATTATAGGTAGAAAATGTACTTAACTATTAGGAGGTATAAAAAAATGCTGTTAGATAGTGATAGATATGAAGCGGTTATAAACTATGGTAAGGATGCTATAAATAAACTTGATGAAAAGGAGTTAGAAGAAGGTTTTGCTGCGGCTGAAAAAGGGTGGGAGGCATTCCCTGAATCTGGAGCAAAGTGGAATCAGGGGTATAACTACGCAAAAATGTTTTATGGACGAGCTCTTCAATATCACAATATGGAGATTGCAAAACTTTGGTTAGATAGAATGACAGAGAATAATGACACATTACATCTATTTGACATTGAAATTGATCATATGAAGGCAAAATATGAATTTGAAGCTGGAAATCATGATATAGCTTTTCAAATCTGGGATAATCTTGTCAAACAAAAAGGTGTTAAGTATAGATACTTCGAATATGACGATCCAAAATATTTGGAATTTTACAAGTTAAAAAAATAAAGAGAGAAGGAAAATATATGTCTATAACATTATATGTTCACTTAAATGAAGAAATTAATCACGAGTTTGATGTTGAGAAATTTAATGAAGATATCAATACAAAATATCCCGGCACCAATATTGAAGTAAGTACTACTGCCAGGACCTTTGATATTTGCTGGGAGAACTATTCCAAACCGTATCAATTTGAACTAAAAATTGATAAAAATCGTTGTACGTTTGTGATAGAGTACTTTAATTTTGATAAAGAATTATATGAACTTGCAAGATTTATAGCTTGGCTTAGAAGTCATTTTAATAGAGAAAAGAATGTGATATTGCTTTATGAGATAAATTGTAGACAAATGAATTTGTCATCCGTTAAGACAATTGATGATATAAAGATGTGGCTAGAAGAAATTTTTGGTTAATACATGTAACTATTGTATAAAATATATGAAAATAATGAGGTTTTACGATAAGAGGTTTTTCCTGACGAAAAAAATTATGTAGAAGTTTTTGGAAGATAAATTATTTACTAAAAAAATTGGAGGTTAACAAATGTATATATTAGAATTATATCAAAATAACTACTCAAAAGATTTAGTAGCATTTGATTCTTTAGATGAGGGAAGGGACTTTGTATCTAAAATACCCGGATACACTATAGAAAAGGAAGATGGTCTAGAAAATGAATATTTCAATCCTAAGAAGATACCAGATTATATGGAAATTATCTATAATGAAAATATTGTTCCCTTGTCCAGGTTTATGTTTGAACCTGAAGAGAATGTTGAAATTATTTGGAAAGAAATTTCCAACCTATCAGTCACAAAAGATAAAATTATAGAAGGATACTCAAAGATAGATGCTTATATAATTGACAATGAAGAAGTGAAGTCTTATATTGAAGAAAGAGAAGTTAAATATGGTTTTATAAAGGAATTCTTAGAAAGTAAGGGATATGAGGTAGGAAGAAGCTTTTTCGGAAGTGAAGATGGTGAAGCAATTATATACAGAAAAAAGGAAAGCGAAGAATGGCACTTCTTGTGTCACCTAGATCCATCACTATTAGATATAAAAAATTTGAAGATTAATCTTGAAGAAATAGTAGATGAAGGCCTCATATAAAGCCTGCACAAGAGAAAATCATATAATAAGGAGATTATAGATGGAAAAAATTAAAGTGATAGGAAAAAATATAGGTGTTATAATACTTTCTATAATGGTGCTGGTAATAGGTGCTTTGGCAGAAAGTCTGGTAAAACAAGGCCTTTCAAACCAGTACCTTAGTTTGATAATACCAGCTCTTGTAAGGATAGCAGTTACCATTGTACTAGCCTGGTTTGTATCGGAAAGCTACTAAAAATCAATCCAAATGAACTTGGGATTAAGTTTAGGAAGATAGATATAAAATTGATCCTGATTTCTATTGCCTTGCCAATCCTAGTTCTTCTTTTCTATGCCTATATACTTCCAGGTAAAGCATATATAGCAAGGCCGGGAAGATTTTGGATATCCCTGATAGGTGCTTTTTTTAGTCTAGGTATTACAGCAGGAATATGTGAGGAGCTAGTATTCAGGGGTATGATTTTTAGGTATATGGAGAAAACACTTGGCTTAAAGCTTGCAGTGATTATACCAGCAATCTTATTTGCCTTTCTCCATATCATGAATATGCAGACCTTTGACCTTCTAGACCTAGTACTATTAGTCTTGGCCGGCTCGTCTGCTGCAGTCATGTTCACCTTTTATGCAGTTAAATCTGCCTCCATCTATCCAGGAGCATTAGCGCACACACTATGGAATACCCTTATAATTGGTGGAGTATTTGGAGTAGGGGATATAGTAAATGGAATGAGAAACGAATCATACATTATCATTCCAATTAAGTCTACAAGTAAGCTACTTACAGGAGGTAATTTCGGTGTAGAAGCAGGCCTACCAGCAATTGTGGGATATATAGCAGTTACCTTGCTCATAGGAATTTTTATAAAGAAGGAACAAATGAAGCTTGGTAAGTAGTGATAGTTAATGTGAATTCTAACTAACAAGTTAGGGGGGATTGGATTTGCATAAAAATACAATTAAAGAAGTAAGACTCATATCCAATAATTGCTCTACATTTTATAAGCCAGCTTATGACGAAGAAGTGCAACAAGAACTTACCATTAATGATAAGGGAGAGGTATGCTTAATTGGATATGACCATGTTATTTACAAGCAAGAACTAGAAAAAATGAGAACTGAGGAATTTAAAATATCTGGAAAAGAGGCTGAAAAGTTGCTCGCTGGATTTACAGTTTTTTTCGATTATAAAGACATAGTTAGTAAGGCTACAGATTTTGGAATTTGGGACCTAGAGATAAGAGGTAAGGACGGTAATGTGAGTATATATACCGGGTCACTTTGTACAAGGATTGATTATGAGGGACAAGACCTATCTGACCTTGTTCGTGATGCGCTAGGTATTGAGGACTTGTTTGTATTCGATGGAAGGAGCAAGCCAGACCTTATAAATAGAATTACCTTAGACTATCTTAGAACTACAATAATAGAGCCCAGCTATGAATGGGAATATGAAGAAGTGGACGAGGAAGAGAGGGAAGGCTTAACCTGGAAATATAGTGAACGATTAATTATTGATAGAAGGTCGGATACCCTTGAGCATATTCAGCATATTACAAGTGGACGTAAGGTTACTCGTAAAATTGAGTTTGAAGAGATGGTAAAAACTTTATTGGATAGCTTTGACCCAGTAACCTTATTTTCTTGTATTGAAGGGAACCCAGAAGATATTATAGACACTTTGGATGTTGAGAAGGACTATATTATCACAATAGACTGCAAGAATGGGACAAGCCGTACAATATGTGGTAGTTTTGATAAAAAAGGTCTACCAGATGACTTCGGAGACTTTATTGAAAAGGTAATTGATTTAATGTATTATTATGGATTTGGAGAAATTTTCTCTAAATCAAATTACAATAGGGTTATAAGACGTAAATCAGACTACATTTATTGTAGTGTAAGCTTTAGTGGGGGATATAAGACCTACTATTATATTACGGATGATGATAGTATAGAGGTTGGAGACTTGGTTATTGTTCCAGCAGGTAGGGATAACCATGAGACAGTTGTAGAGGTAGAGGAAATTGAGTATTTTAGTGAAGAAGATGTTCCCTTGCCTATAGAAAAGACAAAGAGGATTATTAGAAAGATATAAATCAAAATATAGATAAGGATAGATATAAATATGCATGATTATGAAGAAATAAAACCAAACTACTTAGCCATTAAACTAGGTCTACCTCTTATGGTGATATTTGTCTGTGCCTTCTTTATTCAGCTTGGCACGCAATGACGATAAATATACAAGCATAGATACTAAGGGGGAAAGAATTAAATACAGTATTTACTATAAGTACGATGGTAAGATATATGCCATGATTCCAAGTGGAGGATACTACCAAGTAGAGGGTGCAGATGCAAAAACCTTTAAGCTAGTTGATTCTGACCCTATTTATAATAATAGCGTGGGTGTTGATAAAGACCATGTATACTTTGGAAATCAGAAAATAGGTGACCTAAATGCCAAGACTATTAAGTATATAGGTAACGGCTACTATAGTGACGGTAAAAATACATATTTTTGCTCTAATAATTCTGTAAGAAATCCAAACTTACCAGTAATTGTAGAAGCATTTCAGTCAATAGTCTACACTCTTACAAATAACAAAAAGCCGCAATCCTACATATATCCATATCAAAAGCTTGAAGGAGTGAAGGATGTTGTGAAATTTGATAAGCTCAGTTTTTTTGCAAGGTCGGGTAATAGGCTTTACTATATGGGGAAGGCTTTGAAAAATGCAGATCCTCATACTATAAGGACGGTATCAGAAAAGGGAGAGTTTTTCTGTGATGCAGAAAATGTATATTACAAGGATGAAATTTTACCTATAAAAAACTCTGGTCAATTGGAGTATTTGGAAATTCCACAGGAAGATTATTTCCTATACGACAAAAAGACTGGTCATGTCTTTAATGGAACATATATGTTTGACAAAGACCATGCCCCATATAAGTACATTGGGAATAACAGCAAGCATGCCTATAGTATGTTTTTTACATCAAAGGATGGACTGTATTTCTACAACTCAAAAAAACAGAAAATAGAAAGGTCTGGGGACAATCCATTTAGTGGAGATGTAAGGGCCTTAACTGATAATGTTTTTGCAGACAATGATAGGCTCTATTACCTAAATTCCTTTGAAGAAGTTAGGTATGGCAAACACCGAATACCAAGGACCTATATTAAACATACAATCCTAGTAGCTTTTGATAAAAAGGATGGATGGAAAAAAGTTGGAGATATAGACCATGGAATAGTAGGAACACTTTGGGAGAAAAATGGTCAATATTACTATTTTGATAACCTAGGCAATAACCAGCTTATAAAGGATACGGGATATAAGGTAAGGGATAAAAGAGTGCTTAATCTTATGCTTTCAAACATTAAGGGTGAATATAACGATAATATCACAGTTGATTGGGTCAGAAGTGCTATAGAAGATAAAAAGATGGAGCCTATTTCAGGTGAAACCATATCTGATGCAGGTGTAACTCTTTATGGTACTAAGAGTAAGATTTTAAATATAATTTATTGTACTTTAGGTTTTGGTCTATTAATTTTAAGCAGAAAGTATTACTGGAAGACTAGAAAATAATTTTTTTTAATTAAGACCCATAAGAAGGCCTTTTAACAAACCATTTTATCATTAAAACTGTATTATAAAGGTAGGTCTAAAAGAATTGCCTAAAATAAAAACAGTTTATTATGCTTATTTTGTGGTATTTATTAAATATGCTGACTATTCTGTAAAATAAAATTATATGAAGAGTACATATCTATTAAGAAGCAGGTGATGAAATAGATGGAAAGAAGAGCTTCAAGAAGCATTTTCTGAGTTTAGAAAGAAGACATTTATAGAGAAAAAAGTAGATTGTTAGATAGGTAAGGTATACATTCAAAGGTTAAAGAAAGAGTAAAATAATGATGGAGGAGGTAACTTATGAGCATTATAAAATCATTAGAAAAGAGAAGGACATATTATAATATAGACAAGAATATACCGGTTCTAGAAAAGGAAATCGAAGAGAAAATCAAGGAGGTTACTGAGCTGGTTCCAGATGCATTCAATATGAAGAGCGCAAGGGTAGTAATTGTCTTTGGAGAAAAGCATGACCTCTTATGGGATGAAATATATGAGGTATATGGAGGAAAGGTATCTAGAGAAAAGATAGATTCATTTAAGGCAGGAGCAGGTACAGTCCTATTTTTATACGACGAGGAAACTGTAAAGGGCCTACAAGAAAAGTTCAGTGCATATGCAGACAACTTCCCAGTTTGGGCAAATCAGGCAAATGGAATGCTACAGCTTGCAGTATGGACTGTTTTAAGGGAACTAAAGGTGGGGGCTTCACTTCAGCACTACAATCCAGTGATAGATGATAAGGTGAAGGACTTGTTTAATATACCTAGCCAGTATAGGTTAGTGGCCCAAATGCCTTTTGGAGGAATAGTTAGTGAGCCCGAAGAGAAAGATAAGGAAGATATAGACCAGAGGGTAAAGATTGTAAGATAGGTATAAGATAGTTTAAGTAAAGATTATGGAAAATAATAGGTATTAAAACTAAAAACTGAGGGGTCAGCTTATAACAGTAAATTCTTAATTATCTACTAATTTTAGCTGGCCTTTTTAAAAACAAGCTGGCCTTTTTAAAAACAATATGTATTTAAATATATAAACAGATAAAATATATGATATAATAAATAATAACTAAGGAGGAATATGATTATGAACAAAAGAGTTGATAATATAATTATTGGATTCGGTAAGGCAGGAAAAACATTGGCCAATTACCTAGGAAGCAAGGGTGAAAAGACTATATTAATAGAAAAATCACCTAATATGTATGGTGGTACTTGTATTAACGTTGGGTGTATACCGTCTAAATTCTTAGCAACTAAGGCTGATAGAAGACCTTTTAGTGATATAAGTAATCTAGACTATTATAAAGAGTCTGTAGTAGGCAAAAAGGCCCTGATAAGTAAGCTAAATAAGGTTAACTACGACAAGGTTGCAAGTAACGAAAATGTTGAAGTAATAGATGGACTTGGTTCTTTTATAGACGACCATACTATCAATATAAAGACTGATGGTGGAGACTACCAGGTGTATGGTGAAAGGATATTTATCAATACAGGAGCAAGGCCATTTGTACCGGGTATAGAAGGCCTAGAAATAAGTAATAGGATCTATTCTAGTGAAACGCTGATGGATTTAGAAGAATTTCCAGAGTCACTAGCAATATTAGGAAGTGGATTTATAGGCCTTGAATTTGCAGCTTCATATGCCAAATTTGGTACAAAGGTTACTATAATAGATATGGGAGACAAGATATTGCCAAGAGAAGATGAGGATGTGGCTCAGGAAGTGTTTGAATCCTACAAGTCACTAGGAGTAGACTTTATTTTCAATGCTGGTATTGACAAAGTTGAGCAGGATGAAAAAACTGTTAGAATTGAGTATTCTGTAAATGGTAAAAAAGATGAGATCGCTACAGAGGCCCTTTTAGTTGCTACAGGAAGAAGGGCAAATACTGAAGATCTTAACTTAGAAGCAGCAGGCATAAAGGTATCTGAAAGAGGCTTTATAGAAGTAAATAAGCACCTGCAGACTAACAAGGACCATATATTTGCTATGGGAGATGTCAATGGTGGACCTCAGTTTACATACGTATCTTTGGATGACTACCGTATTGTTAAAAGCTATCTAGACGGCAAGGGTGAATATACTAGGGATGACAGACAGCCAATAGCTTTCTCGGCATTTTTACATCCAACATTCTCCAAAGTTGGTCTTAGTGAAAGGGAAGCAAGAGAGGCAGGATACAAGGTTAAGGTGGCAAAGCTGCCTGTAACTGCAATTCCAAAGGCAAAGATTCTAGGAAACCAGACTGGTATATACAAGGCAGTTGTAGACGCTGATACAGACCAGATTTTAGGAGTTGTTCTCTTTGGAGAAGAGTCCCATGAGGTTATTAATATTGTTGTATTAGCTATGATTATGAAACAGCCGTATACTTTGTTGGCTAATCAGATATTCACTCATCCGACTATGGCTGAGGCACTTAATGATTTGTTTGGGATGATTAAGTAGAGGGATTTGAATATTAACTTTATACAAAGAATAGAGTATATATTTATAGGAAAATTTAATTAAGGTGAATAGTAAAATTGGTAAATTAATATTATGTTTTATTTATATAAAATTTAAAGGGGGATTATCCTATGGATTTTAATCCGGGATTAAGAATTGGACAAATAATAAATAATCGCGAGTTAGTTGAAATTTTTAAGTGTGGCATTATGGGAAGGATGCGTAGGTCAAAAGCAACAAATACTCTTGTAATAGTAACGGACCATACAAAAAAGCTTTACAAAGACAAATGGAAGGATGGAGTTTTATATTATACAGGTATGGGAAAAGTTGGAGATCAAGATCTTTATTGGGGACAAAATGCAACACTTGCAAACTATTCTAAGAATGGAGTTGATGTACATCTTTTTGAGGTAATGAACAGTGGTGAGTACACATACTGTGGGCTTGTAGAGTTGGTTGGTAAACCATATGCTGATACTCAGACAGATGAGGATGAACGAGAACGTAAGGTTTGGATATTCCCAATACGCCCGATTTCAGATAACAATTTTATAAAAACCGGTAAATGTACTCATAAGGTCATAAATATTACTGATAAAATTAATAAGCATGAATATGGTGTAATGGAAGCTGAAGATAATAATGGGTATGCTAAATTTATATATAATAATACTATTAATAGTGAGTTAGAGGTAGAATCAAAGTCGCAAGTAAAAATATTCGATAAGTGTATAGGTAGGCAAATAAATCATAAACGATTTGGAATTGGAACGATTAAAGAAGTAGAAAAGAGTAATATCGTAGTTGAATTTGAGGGCAAAGGTAAGAAGAAGTTAAGTTATGAACTTTGTTTAATAAAAGGATTGATAGAGTTTATTTAGAATAATGAACCAGAATAATAAGGGTATAAATTTGAGATCCTAGATTACTTATACTAAAGATAGAATTAAATTAACGACCACCAGCATAGTCTGGTGGTTTTCGTATTTTTTCACTAGAAATCGACCCAAATTTAGAATATAATTATACTTATAAACGTATATTATAATTAGAAATAAAGACTAAGAGGACCTTTAAGGAGGGATATAAGTGAAAATTAGGAGAATTATATTTTATATATTTTTAGTGATATTTACAATTATATGTGAGACCTACCTATTTCTAAATAGGAATGCCTGGTTGGGACTAGGTCTTGTCCTTGTAACATCAATAGTATGTGGTATATATAGGCATAAAACAAAGAGGTGGGAGTGCTTTTTTAGGCCTGGTCATCATATCAGTTTTGGCAACATTTATAAGCCTACCAAAGGAAAAATTGGTACCTGCTACCTATGAGGGAGCCAAGGAAACTAGCCAGATAAAAGTAGCTGAAGGGAAACTAACTGGTGTTTACAACAGGGATGAATCAGTGGAAGTGTATGCTGGTATACCGTATGCAAAGGCTCCTGTTGGTGACCTAAGATGGAAAGAGCCACAAGACCCCGATAAATATGAAGGACTTTTAAAGGCCGACCACTTTAAGCCTATGGCAATGCAAAAGAGACAAAATAGCCTTATTTCAACAGCTAGTGATGTATTATTCTACCATAATGTAACTAGGACTATAAAAAACAGGTATCTTCCAAAGATGAGTGAAGACTGTCTATACCTAAATGTTTGGAAGCCTGCTGGGGACAAGAAAAACCTACCAGTAGTATTCTATATACATGGAGGGTCATTGACTACAGGCCAGTCTTGGTGGCAAGATTATAATGGTGAGTCATATGCTAAGAAGGATGTAATTTTTGTGACATTTAGCTATAGGCTGGGTGCCTTGGGCTTTTATGCTGATGAAAATTTAGCTAGGGAGTCAGCAAATAATACGACAGGTATGTATGGATTTTTAGACCAGGTCAAGGCACTTGAATGGGTAAATAAGAACATAAAAAGTTTTGGTGGTGATCCTAACAAGATAACTATAGCAGGTGAGTCTGCAGGTTCGTCTTCAGTTAACGCTATGTGCGTATCGCCACTAACAAAAGGCCTATTTAGGTATGCTATTTCAGAAAGTTCATCCATAACGGGTAAAAAGCCTCCACATTCCTACAAGGACTTTGCAGATGCTATCAAGCAGGGAAAAACCCTTAGGGATGAGTTAGGGGTATCTAGTCCTGTAGATTTAAGAAAGGTTCCTTCAGAAAAGATTGCAAATACGAGTACCCAGTATGGTACCCTAAATGCTATGACTAATGATGGTTATGCCTTAAAGAAGTCGCCTTATGAATCATATTTAGCAGGTGAACACAATGAAAAGGCCTTATTGACAGGCTATAACAAGAAGGATGGAGACCTTTTTATGCTTGTAGATAAAAAGACTAATAAGGATACATATAAAGAGAGTATTAAGGCAATATATCCAAGGGCCTATAGGGAAATTATCAAGGCATATCCTGCAAATACGGACGAGGAAGCAGAAAATAACCAAAGGAAAATTTATAATGCGGCTACCTTTGGTTATGGCCATGATGTTTGGTCTAGGCTAGCTGTTAAGAAGGAACCAGTCTACAGGTATTATTTTACTAAGGAAAATAAGTCCATCGGATCAAACCATACTGGTGAGCTACCATATGCTTATGGTAACTTATGGACAGCACCCTACCTATATGATGGGACTGACAGAAGTCTTTCTAATACTATGGTGTCCTACTGGCTTAACTTTGTGAAGACAGGAGATCCTAATGGTAGTGAGCTTCCTAAGTGGGAACCATATACAAGTGGAAAAGTAGTGGAATTTGGTAACAAGGTCGGTATGATAGAAGATCCAAATGAAGGCCTTTATAGGATTTGATACAGGCCTATAAAGTTAGTTATAACTCAAGCGAAAACTCAAGCGATATATAATCTTTGTTTGATATAAGAAGGAGTAAAATAGATGACAAAAGAGGAAAGAGCGATAAAATGGTTTAGTAAGGTGGATCAAAATCAGGAAATTGATCTGAAAACTAAGATGAAAATATGCGATATGGCTGCTATGATAATGCTGTTAATAATATTTTTAGTATTGGCAATAGAACTCTCCCTTCTGGTTGGATTGGGTGGAATAGATGTAATAAATGCCGCTACAGATTTTCTTAATAGTATTTCCCAGGGGAAGACATACAAAGATGACTAGGATATCAGTAATTATAGCTGGAGGGCTAATCTGTCTACCCCTATTTATATTACCTATTGGACTTGCAATCATTTTTAGGAACAAGTTGATTAGGTCTCAGATAAATAAAATTAAATAAGATTACCTATCTTATAGAATATAGTGAGTATAATAATATTAAAAAGCCGGGAATTGTCCGGCTTTTTAATATTATTAGCATCATAAGAAAAATATTAACGATATTCTGGAATCCACTTAAAATCACGTACGGCTTTTGCCATATCTATTTCTTTAGATTGTGAAAGTCCTTGCTCCTGTGCTTTCTTAGCTACTGCTTCAGCAACCTTTAAAGATACTTCTGCGACATATTTAAATGGTGGCAATACAGGTGCTCCTGGTTTAGTCATATCTATAATACCACTCAAAGAATGAGCAGCTTCACCGATCATTTCATCAGTTAAAAGGCTAGCTTCTGAAGCCAACATTCCAAGTCCTAGTCCTGGGTATATTAGAGCATTATTAGCCTGACCAATTACATAGTCAACTCCCTTATAAGTAACTGTGTCAGCAGGTATACCTGTAGCAACAAGAGCCTTTCCATCTGACCATGTAATCAAATCCTCAGCCCTTGCCTCTGCCAATTTAGTTGGGTTTGAAAGAGGAAATCATAGGTCGGTCTGCATTTTGACACATTGCTTCCACAATTTCTTTAGTGAAGGTATTTGGTTGGGTAGATGTTCCCACCAAAATAGTTGGTTTAACAGTCTTTATAACCTCTAAAAGGCTAGTAAGCGTGTCTGTATTGGCAAAGTCAGCACGATTTTTTGCAAAAGGTCTCTGTTCTGGTGTTAAATCATCCATATCATCAAATAAAAGACCCTGTTTGTCTACCATAAAGAAACGTTTATAGGCTTCTTCTTCAGAAAGACCAAGAGTGACCATTTCACGATGGACCCTAGAGGCAATACCTGCACCAGCAGTTCCACCTCCAAAGCAAAGGTAGGTTTGGTCTGTCAACTTTTCTCCAGTAACTGCAAGAGATCCAAAGATCCCACCTAGTGTGACTATACCAGTACCTTGTATATCATCATTGAAGGTAGGAATTTGTTTGCGGTATTTCTCAAGTATATTTGCAGCATTAGATCGGCCAAAGTCTTCCCAATGAAGGTAAAGTTTAGGGAAGTGTCTTTCTGCAGTGTTAACAAAATTATCGATAAAATCATAGTAACGATCACCACGTATGCGTTCATGACGATTACCTAAATAATTTGGGTCATTGCGTAGTTCTTCACGGTTTGTTCCAGCATCAATAACCAATGGTAAAACCATTGAAGGGTCGATACCGGCAGCACCAGTGTATACCATTAGTTTTCCGACTGATATATCTACACCATTTGTTCCCCAATCGCCAATTCCTAGAATTTCTTCTGCATCTGTCACTACAATAAGTCGTATTTCTCGACCACCAGCAGCATTTATCAAGCTTACTTCAATATCTTCAGGATGATTTATATCTAGATAGCCTGAATATTGTGGGTCAACAAAAAAATTACTATATCCTTCTATAGTTTCTGCAATTGTTGGGTCATATACTATAGGATTAAACTCTTCTAAATGATGAGAAAACAAGTAGTAGAAAAGCCTGCGATTGGTATTAAATATTTCCATAAGGAAAAGTCTTTTTTCCAAATCACTTGACTTTGTCTGCAACTGAGCATAAGTTTGAGTTGCTTGTTCTTCTATAGTTTGAACATAAGGTGGCAAAAGACCTATTAGTCCAAGCTCTTTTCTTTCTTCCATAGTAAAGGCAGTACCCTTATTAAGGAATGGATCGTTTAAAATTTTATGTGCACTCATTTGTCAACCTCCTTTAGTAGAATTATACTACTTTTTATTGATTAAAAAAAGAGTCTTAGGGTAAATATTATATTATGCAAATGTTACTATTTTATTTATTTTTTTAAATCAATACTGTTTTTAACAAAAGATGTTAAATATATATTGATTGTAATAGATGATAAGTAATATAAAAAAAGCTCAAATAATATTTATTACTAGATTTTTGGTTGTTTTATAAAAGTTATTTTCTAAGTTTTTCTGTTTAATTTTTGTAAATTCAACACACACAATTAAATGATTAAAAGTTTAGTTTATTTAGCTTTTAAAATAGAAAAAAATAGGAGGGGAATCATATGTTTAAAAGAAAGGATAGGTTGTCAAAAAGAACTTATGCAATTGGTACGACATCTGTTGTTGCAGGTATACTTTTTGCCTTAAGTCTAAATGGTAATGAAGTTTACGCTGCAGAAGATGCTAGTTTGCCTTCAACTGGAGGTACAGCAGTATCTAGTGCACCAACAAGTGTCAGTGCACCACCAAGCGCAAGTACACCAGCAAGTACAAGTGCACCAGCAAGCGCAAGTACACTATCAAGTACAAGTGCACCAGCAAGCGCAAGTGGGCCAGCAAGTACAAGTGCACCAGCAAGTACAAGTGCACCAGCAAGTACAAGTGCACCAACAAGTGTCAGTGTAAGTGGTGATACAGCCACTCTACCAAGTATTCCAACACCGGTAGTACCTGGTTTATATGCTGATAAGAAGGAGTCATCTGCAGTAGATTTTGATCCAGATAATGGAAATATCGATGTAGAAGAAAGTGTATATTATACAAGGTTAGGTAATATAAGGTATGTAGATAAGGCTACAGGAAATACTGTTGGTAATAGAGTGACATATAATAATGACCCTATAGATGCAACTAAGGCAGCGCCAACGCTTTTACCAGATTTACCTGAAGGATACAAATATGTCTTAAGTGGACCAAACTCTGAACTTCCACTTGCAAGTACTGAAAAAATAACACGAGCTCGTGGCACTAACAAGGAAGATATTGAAAAGAGTAATAGTCCTGTAATTGTAACTCGTTCAAATGATAAGTTCACTTTTACACCACTAAATGATGAGGTTTCTCCTTTTTTAGCAGGTGTGCCATATAGCTACAGTCAGGGCAACAATGTAATTTTCTATATTGAGCAGCCACAACCGCAGCCGCAGCCGCAGCCGCAGCCACAGCCGCAACCGCAGCCACAACCGCAGCCGCAGCCACAACCACAGCCGCAGCCACAACCGCAGCCACAACCGCAACCGCAGCCACAACCACAGCCGCAGCCAGAGCCAAAGCCTGAACCAAAGCCAGAGCCAAAGCCAGAGCCAAAGCCTGAACCAAAGCCAGAGCCAAAGCTTGAACCAAAGCCTGAACCAAAGCCAGAGCCAAAGCCACAGCCAAAACCAAGATATGTAAAAGAGAAGCCAAGGCTAGTTAAGACAGGTATGACAGGGACTTCAACACTTATTCCAGGTTTGAGTCTAACAATTGCGGGAGCCCTGCTAAGAAGAAAGAACAAGTAATTTTAGAATATAAAACTAGAATATAAAACTAGAATATAAAACTAGAATATAAAACTAGAATATAAAACTAGAATATAAAACTAGAATATAAAAAGAACACCTCTATAAGTCAAACTATAAGACTTGTATGAGGTGTTTTTTTAATACGAATAATTAATAAAAGCTCAACAATTAAACAATAAAGATAAAGATTTTCATTGACTTTTATATTTATTAGACTTATAATATCTATGAATAAATATATAAATATTCATTGGTTAGCAGGAGGTTAATGATGGCTAGAGCATTCACTGAAGAAGAAAAGTTAGAAATAAAAGAAAAAATCATGGAAACGGCCCTTGACCTATTTCATGACAAGGGGACCAAGTCTTTAAGTATAGGAGAGCTTACAAGGAGAGTAGGGATAGCCCAGGGTAGTTTCTATAACTTTTGGAAGGACAAGGAGTCACTAATTATCGACTTAATGGCATATAGGTCAAGACAAAAACTGACTGGAATAGAAGCTATATTTCCGCAGTCACTAGAGGATCCTATAGGCTTTTTATCTCAGGCAATATACAAGTACTCATTAGACCTAATGATAAAAATAAAGACTCAACCTATCTACGAGGACGCCTTTGATATATTTAAAAAATACAAGCTTAGTGAGGTTGATAGGATAGAAAAACTGTATGGAGATTTTTTAAAAAAGCTTGTAGACTACTGGAATGAAAAATCTGCTGTAAAAAATGCAGACCAAAGGGGCCTATCTAATGCTTTTGTGGGTAGCTTTTTACTCTGTTCAGAATACAAGCATTTTGATGATGATTATTTTGAAGGAATACTTGAAACATATATTGTATCTATAGTAAATAGGTATATTGATCTTTAAGGCATTAAAGGGGGATAAAAAATGATAGTAGACTTTATTAATCTAAAAAAAGAAGATATTTTGATAGCAGGTGGAAAAGGGGCAAACTTAGGTGAGATGACGGCTGCAAATATAAATGTACCAAGAGGTTTTGTATTGACAGCTGATTCCTACAAGGACTACCTAAGAAACAATAATATTGAACCTATTATTAAAAAGAGTATCGAAGACGCAGCAAATGATGAAAATAAGCTAATAGAGGCCGCAACATCTTTTCGTCAGCTTATTAAAAATGGAGAATTTTCAGAAGGGGTTCGAAAGGAGATAGAATATAAGTATTCTATGCTTGGTGAAAATGTAAGGGTAGCCGTGCGTTCTTCTGCCACAGCGGAGGACCTACCTGATGCCAGTTTTGCAGGCCAACAGGAAACATACTTAAATGTAAGAGGGATAGACGACCTCCTAGTCCAGATCCGTAACTGCTATGCATCCTTGTGGGGCAATAGGGCTGTATCCTATAGGCTTCACCAAGGCTATGACCAGTTGGCTGTTTCCATTGCGGTAGTAATTCAGGAGATGGTGGAGAGTCAGAAGGCTGGAGTTTTATTTACAGTTAACCCAGTAAGCAAAAAAGAAGATGAAATGCAGATTAATGCAAGCTATGGACTAGGCGAAAGTGTTGTAAGCGGTAGGGTAACTCCCGATACCTATGTAGTAAATAAGAAAGGCGAAATTTTAGACATAAGTATTGGTAGTAAGGCCAGTCAAATAATATACGGTGATAAGAATACTGTAGAAGTTGAAGTTGAGGCAGCTAAGAAAAGTGAGAGAGCCTTGAATGATGATGAAATCAGGGGCCTTATTAAGGCAGGCCTAAATATAGAGGACCATTATGACATGCCTATGGATATAGAATGGGCCATTAGAGATGGTCAAATATATATTTGCAGGCTAGGGCCATAACTACCCTTAAAAATAATGAAATTGATGAGGGCAAGGTTAAGGCCTACCTAAAGGATATGAAGCTAAGTAAGGGAACACGTGAAAATCTGGGCTTTCTTTTAGAGAAAATGCCTTTTGCCTACAGGCCCCTAGACTATGATTTTATGATTGCTATAAATGATCAAAAGGGTAAGATCTTTGCTGAAGGTGGCCTAGTAATAAATGCAAATCCACAAATGGACCAGGACGGTATCCAGACCCTACCAGATGGGTCTAAATCAATAAACAAAAATATCTTTAAAATTCTAAAGTTAGTAAAAAAGCTAAAAGACTTTGACTATTGCTCAGATATGTGTAGGGAATTTATGGCCCAGTATGAGGCTGACCTAAATAAAATCAAGGATATAGATTTTGATCAAATGAGCCTAGGTGAGGCTAGTAGTTTTTTGAAATATAGCTACCAGCTGACAAAAAAACTAGCCTATGATAGGTTTAAATATGCCCTTTTCCCAACTATGATAGTTTTTGATAAGTACAGTAAGATAATAAAGAAGGTTGACCCTAGTTACACTGCCTTTGATTTTTATTGGGGCTTAGATAATAAGACAGCCCTAGTAAATAATGAAATTTCTCTTATTGGGCAAAGGATACTTGAAGACACCCAATTAAAAGAAGCCGTTCTATCAGGTGCTAGCTATAATGACCTTCATGCAAAATTTGAAGGTTTTAGAAGAATGACTGATGAATTCCTTAAAAACAGTGGCTATAAGTCTGATTATAATTGCTATTGCCTTGAGGCAAAGACCTTTTTTGAAGAGCCAGACAGGATAGTAAATATAATAAGGCCAATGTTAAACCTAGACAATAAAAACGAATTAAATACTTCTAAAAAAGATTATAACGATCTTATGGAAAAGCTTAAGTCTATTTATGGCAATAAGTATAGCAAACTTGAAAAAGACATTGAAAACTTTAGGTACTTCCATATAGTTCGTGAGGAAAGTCAGTACCTATGGGAAAGTCTATTTTTCTATGTAAGAAGGTGTGTTAGAAGGATAAATCTGCTTCTTCTTGACAGTGAAGACTATAGAAGTGGTGTTGCCAACCTATTTTTGAAGGACCTAGTAAAGGCTATGGATAGGGGCTACTTAAGTGATGAGGACAAGGAAAATATAAGGAGGAGGCAGGAAAATTTTCCACTAGCTACAAGGGTATGGGAGGCATCTAAGCTTCAAGTATTTGATGCCAAAGGTGATATCCTAAAGGGTGTAAGTGGAAGCACAGGAAGCGTACTTGGTAGGGTTTGTATTATACGAGATACAGATGAATTCTACAAGATGCAAAAGGGTGATATCCTAGTTTGCCACTTGACAGACCCAGAATGGACACCCTTATTTAAGCTTGCAAGTGGTGTAGTTGCCGATACGGGAGGGGCCTTGAGCCATGCAGCAATAGTTGCAAGAGAGTTTAATATACCAGCCGTACTTGGAGTGGGTCTTGCTACTTCTAGGTTTAAGGACGGGGATATGATAGAGGTCGACGGTGATAAGGGAACAGTAAGAGGTATGTAATATGGTTTCAGATATAGAAAAAAAGGAGCTAAGGAGGAAGTCCATCCTAAATGATCCCATCTTGCCCCTATTAGTAAAAACATCCATACCTACTATAATAGGCATGCTGGTAATGGTAATATACAATTTGACCGATACATTTTTTGTCGGTATCCTTGATAATAAGTCAATGACAGCAGCAATAGGGATAGTCTTTAGCTTTATGGGTTTTGTTCAGGCCATTGGATTTTGGTTTGGTTATGGTAGTGGAAATATAATGTCAAAAAGAATCGGACAGGGTAGTGAGAAAGAGGCGGAGAAAATATCCTCTATTGGAATACTATTTGCACTAGGAGTAGGAATTCTTATAGCCCTAATTTCTTGGATATATATATCACCACTTGCTAGCTTTATAGGAGGAAGTGCATCAGAAAGTCTGATTGGATTTACCGTAGACTACCTTAAGGTAATAGTCCTAACCATACCATTTGCCCTATACTCCATCACCCTATATAACCAACTAAGGCTTTGTGGTAATGTTAAGGATGGTATGCTAGGCCTACTTTCAGGCATGCTGGTAAATATGGTCTTAGATCCTATTTTAATGTTTGGTCTAGGATTTGGATTTATCGGAGCTGGCTATGCTACCTTGATAGGACAAGTAGTGAGTTGTATTGTACTCACAGGTCTGTCTATGAAAAACGGGAATATTAGGGCAAGCTTAAAAAATGCAAGGGTAAATAGGGAGAGGGTCTATCATATTTTGGCGGGTGGAATGCCAAATTTTTTGCGTCAATCTATCACTAGTGTAGCCCTCATTCTTCTCAACATATCTGCAGCAAGATACGGTGATGGACTCCTTGCAGCCTTGACTATTAGTTCAAGAATCCTAGCCCTCGCATATTTGATAATGATAGGCTGGGGTCAGGGATTTCAGCCAATTTGTGCTATGAATTATGGGGCAAACCAGTATGATAGGGTGAAAAAAGCCTTCAAACTGGCAGTTTTAGGGGCAACTGGTTTTTTAATTATATCTGCCCTAGGTTTGTATATATTCTCAGAAGAGCTAATTATGACTATGACAAGGGATAGCCAGGTGATCCTATATAGCAAGAAGTTACTAAACCTTCAATGTATAAGCCTACCACTATTAGGGTATTTCGCCCTGGCTAGCATGCTTATGCAGAATATAGGCCAGTATTTCTGGTCCTCTCTTATTTCTGTCTCGCGTCAGGGTATCTTTTACATACCTCTTTTATATATACTTACAGGGGCCTTTGGTCAGGCTGGTATTTTCCTACTACAGCCAGTGGCAGACTTTATGTCCTTTATATTAGCCCTAGTGGTAGTTTGGAAAATAGGACTTGGGACTGGAAGTAAGCATGGAAAATATGATAAAATCAAATATAACTAGTAGATTGCTAGTAAATATTTGAAGGGAAGTATACTTTGATGAAGGGCAAAATTAAATTTCACAGTATTTATTATAGATATCCTACTTTTATAATCCTACTAGTTATTGCAGTTGCAAAATTTATAGCCAATGGTAATGACATACTGATTGGATATTCTGGTCAAGAAATTAGTATTGGACTAGACCAGTTAAACTATATTGTACTTGGATTTATACTTTCCATGTGGATAATTTTTTCTCTTGTGAAGTATAAGCTATACATATGTAAAGATGGCATATATCTAAGGAAAATAGACCTACTAGTAAAATGGGATGAGATAGAGGGACTTAGTCATGTATGGATAAATGAATGGAATAACAGGTTGGCTAGTCGGTACTTCTATAACCGAAAAACCTTAGTAATATACAGGAAGGAATATAAGCCTATTTGTGTATACAATATATCACTATTATCTTTATATATAGGGAAGCTTTACTGCCCTAAACTTAGGACTAATATAGTCTTATCTAGCCTGGCTACCCTGCTCAACCTAGGGCTAAATGCCTGGGTATTTTGTCAATTATATTTTGCTGGTGTAGAAAGTATGACCATGGGAATATACTTTACATGGTTGGGATTATTCTTGCTTAAAATTATAATTTTACCATTACTTTTGACCAAGCTAGAGAATATAAGGTATGGATCCTACTTATTCCACGATAATTTATATAAGAAGAATGGGTCTGAAACAGTCCATCTTTAGTATGATAATTAGTCTAGTTAGTAGTCTAAAAGGATGTTTGTAAGTAATATAAAAATCATGTATAATAAAATTAATAAATATAGAAAGGCAATACTAGTATATTTCATAGGGGGTAAGAGTAATGAGACAATACGTTGTAGACGCATTTGCAGATAAGGTGTTTTCTGGTAACCCAGCAGCAGTTTGTATTATGGAAAAATGGCTTTCAGAAGATCTTATGATGAATATAACAAGAGAGAACAACTTATCTGAAACAGCCTTTGCGGTTAAAGTTGGTGAAGGAAAGTACCATCTTAGATGGTTCACGCCAGGTGGGGAAATTGATCTTTGTGGACATGCGACACTTGGAACAGCATTTGTAATCATGAACTACTATGACAAAGACCTTGACCAGGTTTCTTTTGATACCCTAAGTGGAGAATTGATAGTTAAGAGAGATAGGGACCTTTATGAATTAGACTTTCCTAAGTATGACCTGGAAGAAGTTCCTGTTACACAGGCTATGACAAATACTATTGGATGCCAACCTCTAAAAGCATATATGGCCCGTGACTTATTATGCATAATTGATGATGAACAGGCTGTAAGAGACTTGAATCTCGATATGGAAAAGGTAAAAGAACTAGATGGACTTCTTTTGCATGTGTCAGCACCGGGCAAGGACTTTGATTGTGTATCAAGGAGTTTTGCCCCTAAATTAAATGTACCAGAGGACCCTGTTTGTGGTTCAGGACATTGCCATATCATCCCATATTGGGCTGATAAATTGGGTAAAAATGACCTAGTTGCCTACCAGGCATCTAGTAGAGGAGGAACCCTATATTGTAGGATAGAGGGGGACAGGATTACCCTTGCTGGTAAGGCTTGTTTATATTCAGTTGCTGATATAAATGTTTAGCAAATAAATAACAAGGAACGCTGTAGTTAGGTAAATATTAAAATTATAGGGGGGGATTTATGGAAAATCTGAACTTATATCCTTGGGGAATTAGCCTAGATAAGGATAAAACTATTGAATACTATATAAATAATGATCTTTCAGAAGATAAGGACCTAAACCTAGCTTTAAAGAAGCATTTAGATTCTGATACTCTTAACTTTATAGAGGGCTTTGGTGTAGATATAAATAAGGCCAGTGTACGCTTTATTAAAAGTATATTTGATGAAGAAGATGTAGGAATATTGTCTAAAGACCTTTATAAGTTAGGTTTTATGTTTGCTGGCCAACTGGATGCAGTTCCTAGTGTTCAGTGGGATTTTTACTTTGATGAACTTGATGATGAACCACCAATTTTTGAAGTAGATGAAACCAGTCCAAAGAGAGTAGAATTTGAGGATTTTATAGCATTTCATACTTCTAGTGACAAGATGGGGGTCTATAAATTCAGTCCAGGAGTAGCCTATGATGATTCTTATGAGGGCTGGAATTCAGGTTTTGTGTATTGTAATGCTGTATTTTTCATCGATTAACTTTATAAGAAAAATTTAATAAATGATTATAAGTAATGCTGTCTGTGAAATCAAATACCCAATGAAAGATTTTCACCTTTTCATGTGGTTTATTTGTAAAAGATATTTATTATTGAAGTTTACAATATGGCTATTGTATAATTAAGTTGTAAAAAATAATGTATATATAAAATTAACTTGTGGAGGTGGAAGCATGAAGTCTATGAAGTCTATATAGAATGATTGGTTAAAGCAGGCAGTTTTTATTTATTCAGTTTTATATACTATTGCAACTATTTTCAATAGTGTGTTATATCTTTTGAATGGACGTTATGAAGATCCTAATGGTAATTGGCATGAATTGGATATGGCTATTTGGCTGTTTCAATCATAGGATGGATCAAAGGTCTTGCTAAAAGTAAAAGTTTAATTAGTAGATAAGTGATGGGAGAAAGCGACATGATAAATGATGCAAGTCAAAATTATAAGAGAACAATAGGTATAAATCGTGACCAAATTAAGTACATAGCTATGTTTTTGATGCTATTGAATCATATATCAATAATATTTCTAGAGCCGGGTACCTTTTTGTCAGAGCTTTTTTTGGACTTGGGTTACTTTACTGCTATTACCATGTGCTATTTTTTAGTTGAAGGCTACCAATACACTCATTCAAAAAAGAAATATGCAAGCAGGTTACTTATATTTGCCTTAATATCTGAGATTCCATTTTGCCTAGCCTTTACTGAAGAGGGTATTATAGGATTTCATGGACTAAATATGATATTCACCCTACTACTTTGTTTTGGAATTATATTTGTAGTTGAAAAAGTATCAAATAAGGTTTTAAAGTTTGTATGTATTTTAGGGCTTATTATACCATCTTTAATATCAGATTGGGCCTTATTAGCACCAGTGTTTACACTTTTATTTATTTGGAGCTATGGGTCAAAGAGTAAGATAAAGATTACCTTTATTATATCTATGCTTTTGTTTGGCCTAATGGAAATTTTAAATAGAATTGATATCATACCCCTAAAGGAAAATTTGATATTTGCTCTGGGGAATATGTCTGGTATTTTACTTGCAGGAATTGCAATCATATATTTATATAATGGCGAACGAATGGAGAGGGGAAGGGACTTCTCCAAGTGGTTCTTTTATGTATTTTATCCAGGGCATTTATTGGTACTAGGCCTTATTAGGATATTTTTAGTATAAGGAAGATAGCATTACAAAAATGTATATAAACGGGAAATTTGATTTAGAAGGTTGAAATTAAATAAATATCAGCTTATAAATCAAATGAAAATTAACATTAAAAAAAAAACAAACAGACTAATTTAAACATTTTCACAAAAAATTAGAAAAATATTCGATTTCTTCTTTTTAAATTGCTACTTTTGTAGTATTATATATAGAGTGCTTGGTATAAGTAAAAAACTTTAAGACTGGATAGTCTCTGGTAAAGGATTATCTGTAAAGTCTATAAGTAAATTTGAATTTAATTGAAAGAGGAATATAGTATGACAAGAAATGTTGGTACAGTAGCGCGTGGAGTACGTTGCCCAATAATTCGTCAGGGTGACAATTTATCAGAGATTATAGTAGATTCTGTTATAGAAGCTTCTAAGACAGATGGCTTTGACCTAGGTGATAGGGATGTAATAGGTATTACAGAATCTATCGTAGCAAGAAGCCAGGGTAACTATGCTTCTATAGATGCAATAGGTAAGGATGTTAAGGCTAAGTTTGGTGGGGAAACTGTAGGTATTATCTTCCCAATCCTTCTCGTAACAGATTTGCTATCTGCCTAAAGGGTATGGCTATGGGTGCTAAGAAGGTCGTTTTAATGCTTTCATATCCAAGAGATGAAGTTGGTAACCAGTTATTGACTGAAGATCAGCTTGATGAAAAGGGAATAGACCCATATTCAACGGTATTGACACTTGAAAAATATAGAGAATTATTTGGTAAGAATATACACCCATTTACAGGTGTGGATTATGTTGACTACTATAGTGAAGTTATTAGATCAGCTGGTGCAGAAGTTGAAATTGTATTTGCTAACCATGCTACTGAAATATTAAACTACACTAAGAATGTGATAAACTGCGATATCCATACTAGAAAGAGAACAAGTAGGATACTAAAGGCTGCAGGAGCTACAGTTTATGGTATGGATGAAATATTGACTGAATCAATAGACGGAAGTGGTTACAACACCCTATATGGGCTATTGGGATCAAATAAGTCAACAGAAGATAGCGTAAAGCTATTCCCTAATGAATGTACTGACCTTGTATATGATATCCAGGAAAAACTATTAAAGAAGACTGGTAAGCATATAGAGGTAATGGTATATGGAGATGGTGCCTTCAAGGATCCAGTAGGACAGATTTGGGAGCTTGCTGACCCAGTGGTATCACCAGCCTATACTAAGGGACTAGAGGGTACACCTAATGAATTGAAGCTAAAGTATCTAGCAGACAATGACTTCAATGATTTATCAGGTGAAGCTCTTAAGGAAGCTATATCTGAAAGAATAAAGACTAAGGATGCTTCCTTGGTAGGAAAGATGGAGTCTGAAGGTACTACACCAAGAAGACTTACTGACCTAATTGGTTCATTGTGTGACCTTACAAGTGGATCAGGTGACAAGGGTACACCAATAGTACTTGTACAGGGATACTTTGATAATTATACAAACAATTAATCGAAAATAAATTATAAATTGGGACTAGTATTTAGGCTGAGAGGTCTAGAGGCTAGTCCTTATTTTTATATCTTATTATTATTGGATTAGAATATCAAAATATTAACAAAAGTCTTGTTTAATAATTTGAATTGTGCTAATATGAAGGAAATTAATAGTTTAGGAGGAGTTATTATGGCAAAAATATTAATTAGTCCAAGCAAGTATATCCAGGGACCAGGAGAGCTAAATAGGCTTGGCAAGTATGTTGAAAATCTAGGTAATAAGGCCCTTATCCTGATAACTGAATCAGGCTACAAGAGGGTGGGACCAGGCATAGAGGAAGGTTTTAAGTCTTCTGAAGCCAAGATGGAAGTTTGCTATTTCAATAGAGAATGTTCAAAGCTTGAGGTCGATAGAATTATCGACAAGTATGTGAAGAATGATGATTGTGATATAATTGTCGGTGTTGGTGGAGGAAAGCTAGCAGATACTGCCAAGGCAGTAGCCTACTATACGAATAAACCTGTAGTAGTTTGTCCTACTATAGCATCAACAGATGCACCTTGTAGTGCCCTATCTGTTTTATACACTGAAGATGGTATTTTCGACCAGTACCTGTTCCTACCAAAAAATCCAGATATAGTTATGATGGATACAGAAGTTATTTCTAAGTCACCTGTAAGATTGACGGTTGCTGGTGTAGGAGATGCCTTGGCTACATATTTTGAAGCAAGAGCTTGTAAGGCTAGTGGAGCCATTTCTTGTGCTGGTGGAAAAACTACAGAGGCAGCTGTAGCCTTGGCCAAGCTGTGCCTAGATACACTTTTAGAAGAAGGTTTAAAGGCTAAGATTGCACTAGAGGCAGGTGTATGCACAGAGGCAGTTGAAAAGATAGTTGAAGCGAATACTCTATTAAGTGGGCTAGGCTTTGAGTCTGCTGGTTTGGCAGGTGCCCATGCCATCCACAATGGTTTGACAGCACTTGAGGAATGTCACCATATGTACCATGGTGAAAAGGTAGCCTTTGGTACACTAACTCAGCTTGTATTGGAAAATGCCCCAACTGAGGAACTAGAGGAAATATACAATTTCTGTATAGATATGGGTCTACCTGTTACACTAGAAGAATTGGGTGTTAAGGAAATAAATAAGGATAGGCTATTAGAGGTAGCTAGACTTGCATGTGCAGAGGGTGAGACAATTCATAATATGCCTTTTGAGGTTGATGAAGACAAGGTATGTAGTGCTATAATTGCTGCGGATGCTATGGGTAGGTTCTTCCTAGGTCTATAGCTTAGGATAACCACTAGCTTTTGAACAAGTATTATTAAATATAATTTGAAGTGGAATAAGACCCTAGGTTTTGTTCCACTTTTTAAAATTATGTACTATAATATAGGTAGGGTATATGGACAATTGATTGATTAGTAAAATGTGTGCCTATATAATCCCTTATATATTTGTATGTAAGTTTATTAGATAAGGAGGTTATTGTTATGAGTGGAGCAAATAATTTGAAGAAGTATAAGTGCAGGCCATGTGGCTTTGTGTATGATCCTGAAAAGGGTGTTCCTGACTATGGTATTGAGCCAGGTATTCCTTTTGAAGACCTTCCAGATGACTGGGTATGTCCAAATTGTGCAGCTAGCAGGTGGATGTTCGAAGAAGTTAAGGAAGACTAATAGGACTCAGTCAGCCCTATATAATTAATATTATGGAGGGAACAATGAAGTTAGTAATTGATTTGTTTATAGCCTTTGCCAAGATTGGTAGCTTTACCTTTGGGGGAGGCTATGCCATGTTACCTATGATAAAGAAGGAAGTAGTTGAAAGACATGGCTGGGCAAGTGATAACGAAATTTTGGATTATTTTGCAATTAGCCAGGTGACACCAGGTGTAATAGCTGTAAATACAGCAACCTTTGTTGGCTACAAGATAGGTGGACTAGTGGGTGCTATCGCGGCAACCCTAGGTGTTATATTCCCATCGATTGTAATTATAGCAATAATAGCAGCCTTTTTGACAAATTTTGCTAGCCTACCTGCAGTAGTTCACGCCTTTAATGGTATCAGGGCATGTGTATGTGTTCTTATATTAAATGCAGTATATAATATGGCCAAAAAGTCTGTAATTGATATACCGACAGCTATCATATTTATACTAGTAGCTATTGTAGCAATAATGAGTGTAGTTTCACCCTTTATACTTGTGATTCTAGCAGGTGTATTAGGATTTATTATCCAGTATTTTAAGCTAAGAAAGAAGGTGGACTAGGTGCCAGGAATTTTTAAGTTAGTCTACTATTTCTTCACTACAGGCTTATTTGCTGTAGGGGGTGGCCTTGCAACCCTACCATTTCTATATGATATTGGTAAGAAGACAGGTTGGTATACAACAGTAGATGTTGGTAATATGGTTGCTATAGCCCAGAGTACGCCTGGACCAACTGGCATAAACATGGCTACATACGTTGGTTTTAAACAGTTTGGAGTCTTAGGAACAATTATAGGTCCGGTATCTTTGGTCCTGCCATCCCTAATTATCATAATAATAGTCTATAGGATCCTGGACAAGTTTAAGGAATCACAGACCGTACAAAGTGTTTTTATGGACTAAGACCGGCCTCAAGTGGTTTGATTTTGGCGGCTGCCTTTAGTGTTATTCAGATCTCCCTATTGGATATGGCCAATAAGGGATCTATAATGGGGTATTTTAGGTGGCCAGCCTTGGCTTTAGCAGGACTTATATTTTTATTGCAGTACTACAAGAAAAATATCCATCCAATATTTTTAATAGTCTTGGCGGGTATTATTGGTTTTGTATTTAAGATATAATATCAGATATGCGGTATGGTATAAGTAATGTGACATAAAAAATGTGACATTAAAATTATAATTTTAGAATTGCTATATTAAAAGGGGTCATACCCTTTTGCATAAAAAATAGAGAAGGAAGCCTAATGATAGTCTTCCTTCTCTATTTTGTTTAATAGGTTTATTAAGGTATTCTAATGTGCTAATTTAATATGCAAAACTACCTGTCTGCATTCAAGTCGTAGTCAACCAAAAGGTTGGCCTTTATTAGTATTGGTCTAAGAGCAGTGTATAGAAGCATAGCTATTACAACTGTAGTTATAGCATTGAAGAATGTTGCTCCTGCACTAAACTTTGCTAGAACGCTAGCAACATCAGCTGGTTGACCTAATACATATATCTTATAAAAGTATCCTACAATTGGGTCTGCAAATACATTAAATGCCATACCTATTATTGATCCTGATAGGGCATACCTAAATACTTTGTGGATCGTTAGTATGGTTAATTCTACCAATCTTGTGGGCAAATAGGCCAACAATAAGGCCTATGCACAGCTTAAGTACAAAAGTCTTAGGCGCTACTAGTATATAAACCGGATCCATTATGTCAGCAATTGTCATACCGATAGCTCCAGCAAGTCCACCATACACACCGCCTATAAGTAGGGCAGCAAGTACAAGAAAGACATTACCAAAGTGGATTGACGTTGCGTCGCCTCCTGGAACAGGTATCTTAATCTGTAGGTAAGTAAATGTTACAAAGCAAAGAGCGGCAAGTATTGCAGACTGTGTCAGCTTTGCTAGATTCTTATTTTTCATAAATCCTCCTTTAAGTATTAAAATATAATTACAAATACAATTCTATCAATTTAAGGCTTATAAAGTCAACTATTAGGCGTCATATGATAAAAAAATATACTTTGAACCCATACAATTTTAATTATCTTTTAAAAACTATTATCATAAACAGACCTTTTGCAAATAATTTTAAAAAGGTCTATAATATTCCAGTTTATTTGGTATAATATATATGAAAGATTCAGGTTGGTCAGACAAGCTACTGGTCAATAAATAATATATAAGGGAGAGGATAAACATGGATAGAAATGACAAGTGTTGGTGTGGTAGTGGACAAAAGTACAAGAAATGCCACATGGATTTTGATGACAAGATAAAAGAATATGCTATGAAGGGCCATATAGTACCTGATAGATTTAATATAAAGACACCTAGAGAGATAGAGGCAATAAAGGAAAGTGCCAAGGTAAATACAGGGGTACTTGACCACCTAGAGGGAAAGATTGTTGCAGGTATGTCTACTGAGGACATAAACAAGCTAGTTCACAACTATACTATAGAGCATGATGCAATACCAGCTCCTTTGAACTATGAGGGATTCCCAAAGAGCTGTTGTACCTCTATTAATAATGAGGTATGCCATGGGATACCTTCAGAGGATATTATCCTAAAGGAAGGAGATATAATTAACGTAGATGTATCTACCATAAAGAATGGTTATTTCTCTGATGCATCCAGAATGTATATGGTAGGTCAGGTAAGTGAAGAGGCTAAAAAACTTGTTGAGACAACTAAGGAGTGTCTAAATGCAGGTTTAGACCAGGTAAAGCCTTGGGGCCATATAGGTGACATTGGAGCTGCTATCCAGGAATATGCTGAATCTAGGGGCTATTCTGTAGTAACTATGTTTGGTGGTCACGGTATAGGAAATGAATTCCATGAGGAACCATTTGTGTCTCATGTAGGAAGAAGGGATACAGGTATGTTAATGGTGCCTGGTATGGTATTTACAATAGAGCCTATGATCAATATTGGTAAGCCACAGGTCTACGTAGATAAGAAGAATGGATGGACTTCATATACAAAGGATGGAAGCCTATCAGCCCAGTGGGAGCACCAGATTTTGGTCACTGAAGATGGATATGAAATAATTTCAGCTTAATTTATAAAAATGATTGACAGGGACGGATTTTTGTATTATACTATTTGAGTAATGAAAAGAAGTAGAATCCGTTCTCACCTTACGGCACGGCTAGTAGGGTTGTATAAGTTTAATCAGTAGTTAATTTTGCTGTTTTATTTTAGAACTTATGACGGATTTTTATATCCGTCTTTTTTTCGTACCAGAGAATTTCTCAGTGAGAGATTTATTTTTTAGAAAGTTGAGGTGTTCTAAGATTAGTAAAGAAATAGCTATCAATGAAGAAATAAGAGTTAAGGAAGTCAGATTGATTTCTGAAACAGGAGAACAGTTAGGTATAGTTACTTCTAAGGAAGCGAAGGAGTTGGCAAGTTCTAAGAATTTGGATCTTGCAATGATATCACCTAATGCAAAGCCTCCAGTTTGCAAGATTATGGACTACGGTAAGTACAAGTATGAGCAGGCTAGGAAGGAAAAAGAGGCAAAGAAAAAGCAAAAAGTAATCAATGTAAAGGAAGTAAGACTTAGACCAGGTATAGGTGATCATGACCTTAATACTAAGGCAAACCAGGCAGCTAAGTTCTTACAGAAGGGTGACAAGGTTAAGGTTGAGCTTAGGTTCAGAGGAAGAGAGCTTGGTCACAAGGACATTGGTAAGGAAGTAATGTTAAAATTTATTGACATGTTGAGTGAGTTTGGAGAACCAAATAAGGCCCCTAAGTTCGAGGGAAATAATATGGTTGCAATTATAGATCCAAAGAAATAGATAAATATTGAGAGGAGGATTTTGTTATGCCAAAGATGAAAACACACAGAGGTGCAGCAAAGAGATTAAAGAGAACAGGAAGCGGAAAGCTAAAGAGAGCGAAGGCTTATAAGAGTCATATACTTACAAAGAAATCACCTAAGACTAAGATGAACTTGAGACATTCAACTTTAGTAAGTGATGGCGATGCAAAGAGAATAGCACAATTATTACCATACAAGTAAGATTAGTATTTAGGAGGATTAGAAATGGCAAGAGTAAAGAAGGGTATGAATGCCCATAAGAGACATAAAAAGGTATTGAAGCTTGCAAAGGGATACCAGGGATCAAGAAGTAAGCTTTTCAAGACTTCAAATCAGTTTGTAATGAAGGCATTAAAGAATGCTTATATAGGTAGAAAGCAGAAGAAGAGAGACTTCAGAAAGCTATGGATACAGAGAATAAATGCAGCATGTAGAATGAACGACATGTCTTATTCTAAGTTCATGAATGGTTTAAAGAAGGCCGGAGTAGAAGTTAACAGAAAGATGCTTTCAGAATTAGCAATAGCTGATCCAGAAGGATTTGCAAAGCTAGTTGCAGTTGCAAAGGAAAACCTAGCATAATTAAGAAATGTGAGACGAACCGTTTGGGTCGTCTCTTTTTTATATGCGTTAAATGAGGTATGCCTTATATGAACTCATCTTCCAGCACAATGCATACTCATATCCTATAATAAAACTATCCTTAAAGATGCAAAGGACCCAATACTGGGTCCTTAAAAAATAAGCTTTAGTTTTAGTCCTTCTTAAAATGGTCCTTTGCCTTTGCTGCCAAGCCGGCAGACATAATTATACCATTTTTTACTGTTTCCTTTGCCGTGCTTATATCATTGCTGATATCTGCAGCAACCTCACTTACCTCCTTAGCGTTATCAGTAACAGAATCTACATTTTCAAGGATAGCAGGTATCTTGGATATTGCTAGACCGACATTTGTAGAGTTCTGAACTAGGAGAGCCTCTACACTACTTATGAAGGCTGTAAGCTTTTTTAAAAGTAGTATAAGTGCTATAAGGGTTGCACATCCAAGAAGGGCCAAAAGAAATAAAATTGTGTCGATATTTATTGTTATAGTCATATTACACCACCAATCCAATACTATTATTTATCTTGATAAAAATCCATTATAATTAATTATATATTATAAGAAGACTAAATAAAAAGCCATAGATTAAAATTTGTATTTATAAATTTATTTCATATCCTTAAAGTTATCATGAAAGGAGATTAAGTATCTGACGTAAAATATATGGTTCCAAATAGTAAGGTCGATATATATAGGAAGGTTTTAATGCATAAAAACACATCTAATTAATAAAGGTAGATAAAGGAATCAAGAAAAGTTACAAAAATAAGTTACAAAATGTAACTTTTATTTATTCTATATAAGTCTGTTATTTCAACGTGTACAGCATTTACAACTAGGCTTAAGGTTAAAAAAAAAGGTTGCTTTTTTGTAATTTTTGTATTAGAATAAAGAAGTCGGCAGTATTAAAGTAACAAAAATAATACAAAAAGTTACAACGGTGTAATTAATACACTAGGACAAAAATGAATATAATTATTCAAAAAGAAGGGATAGATAAAGTTGAGATTTTTGCTTTATTATCCATACTAAGGAGGATATTTATGAAAAAAATATTGGGAAAGATAGTCTGTATGGCTTTTATATTAATTTTTGCATTTGGTGGAAGTATGTCAGATGCTAAGTCAATACTAGCAACAAGCGGATGGTCTACACAAAATGGTAGACACGTATATGTAGGTTCTGATGGAAAAAACCTAATTGGATGGAATAGAATCAGTGGTTTGTGGTTCTACTTTAATTCTTCAGGTTACATGGTAACAGGAACTCAGAACATAAATGGCAAGACGTATCAGTTTAACAACGATGGAAGTTATAGTAGGGAAGTGCCCGCTACAAAGACAAGCACTTATACAACTTCAACTTCTAACGGTAAGGTTAAGTACTATGACAAGAGTGGTAACTACCTAGGTACAGGTAAGAAATATATCTCTAATGCAAGTGCCTATACAGGAGATACTACAACTGCATCAGGACAGAGACCGAGATGGGGTACTATAGCGGTAGACCCAAAGGTTATACCACTAGGATCAAAGGTTTATGTACCTTATTACGATAAGGTATTTATAGCTAACGATACAGGCGGTATCATAAGGGGTACAATGATCGATATATTCATGAATTCAGCAACTAATATGAGAAACTTTGGTAGAAGAAATATCGAGATAGTAGTACTTGATAAATAAGAGCACAGAGGTAAATAACTCGATGATATTTTATTTAGATTTCAAGTTGTAAAATAAGTTTTATCTTGATTTTAATTAGCACAAGCTCAAGAAATTTAAAGCGTAAGATATTAAGAGAGACCTAAAAGAAGTATAAAAGTAATTTAAAGACCCTAACCGGTAAGTCATTATGACTAAAAGGCTAGGGTCTTTATTATTAGTCCAATTTTAAAAGCAACTTAAAATCTATATTTTAATTAATATCTTATCTGACCTCAAGCTTATTTGTAGCAAATATCATCACAACATTATGGACAGATATATTTTTAAACTTATACCTAAGGTCAGGTGGTATCCTCATAGTGTCACCCTTCTTTAAAAGGATGGACTTACCATCATCGGTTTGGACGGTAAGGCTGCCCTTTTCTATATGGATTACATCGTCAGAAATATTTTTTCCTAAGGGCTGGTAAGACGTCTCTGAATGAGCATGAAATACAATTCTCACAAGGTTTATATTTAGTGTAGCCGTCCTAGTTGTAAGCAACTGAAATTCCAAATTATCCCTACAAGGATATACAATAGTTGAAAGGCCATCTGACCTTCTAACCAAGTTTTCTAAAATAACAGGCTCTTCAAATAAAGAGGAAAGACTAGTGTTCATAGTTTCAGATATAGCGTTTAGGACACTTAGGCTAGGGTTACCAACCCCTCTTTCCAATTGGCTAGCAAAGCAGTACTAATTCCCGACAGCTCAGAGAATTCTTTAATAGTCATATTATTGCTTTTTCTGTATTCTACAAGTCTGTTACTGAGTTGAATAATTTCCATGGTAGCCTCCTATAGTGTTAAAAATTTATATAATATCATTGACTTTTACATATTGACAAGGGTTAAAATCATTGGCTACGAACTATAGACAAGGATTAAAATCATCGACTATACATTATTGACAAGTGATTAATATATTGATTAGTAATAGTAATTATATTATAACATTTTAAAAGGAAAAAGTGTAGAATTTCTAGAAAAAAATATTGTACTAAATCAAATTGTTATATCTTTTCATATGTGTTAAAATTAAATGTAATGCATAATAGGTAGAAATAATCTAAAGGGAAGGTATTATGATAATTTTGGGAATAGACCCAGGTCTGGCTATTATTGGCTATGGCTTGGTTGAATATAAAAATAACAAATTCAGGACAATAGACTACGGGGCTATAACAACTCCAGCAGGTATGAGTACTGTGGAGAGGCTGGAGAGGATATACAAGGGTATGAACCAGCTCTTTCATATGTATGATATTGATGAAGTTGGTATAGAAGAACTTTTCTTCAATAAAAATGTTAAGACGGCCATTACAGTAGCCCAGGCTAGGGGGGGTTATACTCCTATCCTGTCAGCATCATGCAAAGCCGACTTATGAGTATACACCCCTACAGGTAAAGCAGGGCGTATGTGGCTACGGAAGGGCCGACAAGTCTCAGGTGCAGAAATGGTGACCTCTTTCTTGAGTCTAAAGGAAATACCAAAGCCAGATGACGTCGCTGATGCCCTGGCTGTGGCTATCTGTCATGCGCATTCTAACAGGATGGGTAAGGAATTGAGTAGGTTTTAAAAATAGGAGTGGTATAAATGATTGGATATATTAAGGGCACAGTTGAAGATATAGGAATTGACTATGTGCTAATTGAAAACAATGAAATAGGCTATAAGTTAAATGCTTCTAGCAATACCCTGTCCAAGTTAAGTGAAGGTGACAGGACTAAGATGTATACAAAGATGATAGTTAGGGAGGATGATATTAGCCTTTGTGGTTTTTATTCTAAAGAAGAGCTAGATATGTTTAATCTATTAACATCAGTGTCAAAGATAGGAACAAAGCTAGGACTGGCTATTCTTTCCTTTGCTACACCGTCCCAGATCCACCTATATATTTCGACTTCTGATACCAAGACCCTATCAAAGGCTCCGGGGGTTGGAAAGAAGACTGCAGAGAGAATGGTATTAGAGCTTAAGGACAAGCTAGGTAAGCTAAATATAAGTGGGGAAGACCTGGGAGGAAAACCAGCTATGTCGATACCAACTACTAGTGATGGAGAGGCTATTGATGCCCTAGTTGCCCTAGGCTATACCGGTCAGGAATCGAAGGTGGCTGTAGACTTTGTCAAGCAACCAGGTATGGGTGTTGAGGATATAGTTAAGAAGGCCCTAGAATATATTTTGAAGACAAACTTCAAATTCTAATAGGAGGTAGAGGGTATGGATGAAGAACGTATAATTACTTCCAGTATGAAGGAAGAAGATTTTGATATAGAAAACAGTTTAAGACCCAAGTCCCTAGATGAGTATTTGGGACAGGAGAAGTCAAAGGAACAGCTAAGGATATTTATAGATGCTGCAAAATCGAGGAGCGAGTCTCTGGACCATGTATTACTTTATGGACCTCCTGGACTTGGTAAGACAACACTTGCTAGTATAATAGCGAATGAAATGGGTGTTAACCTAAGGATTACATCTGGCCCAGCCATAGAAAGGGCTGGAGATTTGGCTGCTATTTTAACAAATTTACAGGAAAATGACGTCCTGTTTATAGATGAGATTCACAGGATTAATAGGAGCGTGGAAGAGGTCCTATATCCAGCTATGGAGGACTTTTGTCTAGATATTATTATAGGTAAGGGACCGTCTGCCAGGAGCATTAGGCTAGACCTACCTAAGTTTACCCTTATTGGGGCTACAACCAGGGCAGGTATGTTGACAAATCCGCTTAGGGATAGGTTTGGTGTTATTTGTAAGCTAGACTACTATAAGGAAGATGAGTTAGCTGAGATAGTGCGAAGGTCATCTGGCATATTAAATGCAGGGATTATGGATGACGGTGCAGTTGAGATTGCAAGAAGGTCTAGGGGTACACCTAGAATAGCAAATAGATTACTAAAGAGGGTTAGGGACTTTGCCCAGGTCAAGGCGGACGGTCATATTACAGACCAGGTAGCCCAGGCTGCCCTAGAGTTACTAGGAGTGGACTCCTTAGGTCTAGATTTTGTTGATAAGAAACTTTTAATGACAATAATAGAAAAGTTTAATGGGGGGCCTGTAGGTCTAGATACCCTTGCAGCATCCATAGGAGAGGATAGGAATACTATTGAAGATGTATATGAGCCCTACCTACTACAGCTAGGTTTATTAATAGGGCACCTAGGGGTAGAATAGCCATGCCAATGGCCTACCAGCATTTGGGTATACCATATGAGGAAAAGAAGAAATAGTAATTGAGGTGAGATATGAAGACCAGTGATTTTAAATACGACCTACCAGAAGAGCTGATTGCGCAGGTTCCAATAGAGGATAGGTCAAGCTCAAGGTTGATGGTTGTTGATAAGAAGACAGGCCAGATAGAGCACAGGGTTTTTAAGGATATTATAGATTATCTAGAAGAGGGGGACTGCCTAGTTTTAAATGATACTAGGGTAATCCCTGCCAGGCTAATAGGTGAGAAGGTTGGGACTGGTGGAAAGATGGAGTTTTTACTATTGAAAAGAAATGAGGATGATAGTTGGGAGACTCTTGTAAAACCAGGTAAAAGAGCCAAAATAGGAGCAAAATTTTCCTTTGGTGGAGGCAAGCTATTTGCTGAGGTAGTAGATATACTTGTAGATGGATCAAGGTTGGTCAAGTTTGACTATAATGGTATATTTGAGGAAATTCTGGACGAGCTAGGTAATATGCCACTTCCGCCATATATAACAGAAAAGCTAGAGGATAAGGATAGGTATCAGACTGTATATTCAAAGCATAATGGATCGGCTGCAGCACCCACAGCAGGTCTACATTTTACAGACCAGCTACTTGACCAGATTAGGGCCAAGGGAGTAAAGACAGCCTTTGTAACCCTGCATGTTGGGCTAGGTACCTTTAGACCAGTCAAGGTAGATGATGTAGACCAGCACAAGATGCACTCGGAATTTATATGGTAAATCAAGAGGCAGCAGATATAATCAATGAGGCAAGAGTCAAGTCTAAAAGGATTATATGTGTGGGTACTACCAGCTGTAGAACTATAGAGTCTGCCGCAAAAGAGGATGGGAGCCTAGAAGCTAAGAGCGACTGGACAGATATATTTATTTATCCAGGCTACAAGTTCAAGGTATGTGACAACCTAATCACCAACTTCCACCTACCAGAATCGACCCTGATAATGCTGGTAAGCGCCCTATCAAGTAAGGATAATATATTAAGGGCCTATGGGACAGCTGTAGAGGAAAAATATAGGTTCTTTAGCTTTGGTGACGCAATGTTCCTAAAATAAGTAGGATTGTAAGTTCAAAGACATGTAAGAGCAAGACATGTAAAAGATATTGAAATAGTAAGACTATGAAAGGAAATATATGTACGCAGTTAAATATGAATTGATAAAAACCTGTAAGCAGACTGGTGCAAGATTGGGTAGACTCCATACACCTCATGGTGTAATAGAGACCCCTATTTTCATGCCAGTTGGAACCCAGGCAACAGTAAAGGCCATGACTCCAGAGGAATTAAAGGAAATAGGGTCCCAGATAATTTTAAGTAATACCTACCACCTATATATGAGGCCAGGCCATGACCTTATAGAAAGAGCCGGTGGACTACACAAGTTTATGAATTGGGATAAGCCAATATTGACAGATAGTGGTGGCTTCCAGGTATTTAGTCTTGGACCACTAAGGAAGATAAAGGAAGAGGGGGTAGAGTTTAGGTCCCACCTTGATGGGTCAAAGCACTTTCTATCACCTGAGAAGGCAACAGAGATTCAGAATGCCCTAGGGTCTGATATAATTATGGCATTTGATGAATGTGCACCTTACCCAGCGGATAGACAGTATGTTAAAAATTCATTAGAAAGGACAACTAGGTGGCTGGAGAGGTGTAAGGCAGCTCATAAGTATCCTGAAAAGCAGGCCCTGTTTGGTATAGTTCAAGGTGGCATGTACAAGGAGCTAAGAGAGCAGTCTGCCAAGGAGATTACAGCAATTGATCTACCAGGCTATGCGATAGGGGGCCTAAGTGTTGGAGAACCTAAGGATATGATGTATGAGGTCCTTGATTACACAGTGCCCCTACTACCAGAGGACAAGCCAAGATATCTGATGGGGGTGGGATCACCGGATGACCTACTAGAGGGTGTCTTAAGGGGGATAGACATGTTTGACTGTGTTTTACCTACTAGAATAGCTAGAAATGGCACTGCCATGACAAGCCAGGGCAAGGTAGTGGTTAGAAATGCATCCTATGCTGAGGACTTTACAAGCCTAGATCCAGAATGTGATTGCTATACGTGTAAGAATTACACCAAGGCCTACCTAAGACACTTGATAAAGTGTAATGAAATATTAGGGGCTAGGCTTCTTACAATTCATAACCTACACTTTCTATTAAAGATGATGGAAAACGTAAGAGAGGCCATCAAGGAGGATAGACTTTTAGACTACAAAAAGGACTTCTTTGAAAAATATTATGGTAAATAATATCTAGATGGTTTATAATATAACATATATGATTTAAATAAAAGGAGGGTATAAAATGCCACAGAATCAGATGATTATGGGAATTGGTATATGGATATTGATTTTTGTAATATTCTATTTCATACTAATAAGACCACAGAAGCAGAAGGAAAAGAAACTTAATGAGATGAGAAATTCTATTGAAAAGGGTGACACAGTTATTACAGTTGGTGGTATAATTGCCAAGGTAACAAGGGTTGAAGAGGATAGAATTATACTTGAATTAGGTCCAAATAGAACTAAAGTACCATTTGAAAAATGGGCTATAGGAAGAGTTGTTGAAAAGGCAGCTAAGGATGAAGAGGCTGTTGAAGTTGAAGAAAAGCTAGAACAGTAATACCAAGAGGTATGTGAAAAATACTACTCAATTTGCCATGTATATGGTATAATGAGATAAGAAAATTATTTTGGAGGGATTATCATGGAGAAAAAACATGTAAAAACTCTTTCAAAGGCTACTTTAAAGGAAAGTGCAGCAAAGGGCGGATGTGGTGAATGCCAGACTTCTTGCCAGTCTGCTTGCAAGACTTCTTGTACAGTTGCTAACCAAGAGTGCGAAAGATAGTATTCGAAAAGTAGAAGACAGCCTTTATGGCTGTCTTTTCGTATCAATAGAAATAGGGGGGTTAAAATATGAAACTTAAAAAGAGACTTGGATCTCTAGTATTGTCACTTACTATGTTGGCTTGTAGCTTGGCAACTGCCAATGCCTTGTCATATAGTGAAATACAGCAGATTAGGGGAACTGATAGGTATGCAACAGCCAGTGGTATTGCTGGTGAGTATGGCCTATATGATTCAGTAATATTGGTAAATGCCGACAAGAACAAGTTGGCAGATGGTTTAAGTGCCAGTGGTTTAGCAGGTGTAATCAATGCACCTATACTTTTGGTACACAGGGATAGTATACCTAATGAAACTCAGCTAAGAATGGAAATTGCTAAGAGGGTATATATCGTTGGTTCTGATAACTCTATAAGTAGTGATATAGAAAACAAGCTAAGGAGTCAGGGTGGATTCTCTGTTAAGAGAATAGGTGGCCAGAATAGGTATGAGACTAGTAATAATGTTGCTAATGAAATCCTAAATATAAAGGGATCAGTTGGCAAGGTATTTATAGCTAACGGAAGTAAGGGTGAGGCAGACGCTATGAGTATATCTGCAGTTGCAGCCAGAGATGGTGAACCTATCCTGCTTACAAACGGAACTAGTATAAGTGAAACATCAAGATCAATAGCAGAATCTACAAAGAATGTTTATGCTATAGGTGGTGTTGATTCTATATCATCTAGACTAGTAAGCTCACTAGGTGCTACAAGAGTCAGTGGTACTAGTAGATACTTAACTAACTCACAGGTTATAAGGACCTTCTACAGAGAAACACCATTTAAGTACATTCTAAGTGATGGCTATAAGCTAGTTGACGCCTTGACAGGTGGGCCTCTAGCCGGTAGAAATAATGCCCCAATAGTACTAGTTAGCGAAAGAAGCGACAAGTCAGTACTAAGAGGTGCTACATCTTTAGTATCTTTGGGAGGAATCAGTCAGAGCGTACTAACTAAGTGTGCGGCTGAGACAAATAGGTAAAAATATGAGATATAACAAGCAGAAATATGAAGGTAGATTAGATTTAATAGTTTTAATTGTATATTCATTGTTTTTGTTTGGCCTTATAGAGACAATCAACAGGCGAAGTTTTATTAAATTTATAGACTTCGCCTTAGATTTCCAATCCAGTTTTTTATAAACTACTTTTTAATTTTTATGATACTTGGAGTATCAATATTTTTAAAGAGGAAGGTATTTTACTATTACATAGCCAGTAGCGTGCTTTTGATACTGGCTATTAGTAGTTCTGTTTTATATAGCTTGAGAGGTATGCCCTTGTCACCTTATGACCTTGTATCATACAAGGAGGCCCTAAATATTGCCAATGTTTTTTTAGATGTCAAATTTATGGTGGCAGGGATTGCTTTTTTACTACTGGTTATAATTTTTTCAGTTCTTATATTCAAAAGGTTTAAGACTGAAAATAGGATTAGGAATAAATTTGACCTAGTGGTCCTTTTGCTTGTGGCAACCGTATTTTTTATAGTTGTTCCCCAGCTAAAGGCGGCTAAAATTGTAACTGCCATAGCCTGGGACCCTGGATTGTCTTATGAGACCAATGGTCTAGTTTTCTCCTTTGCAGATGAGACCTTTATGTCTATAAGGAAAAAACCAAAGGGATATAGTCAGGCTACTATAGAGGCTATCAGATCAGATTTGGACAAGGAAGCTAAAAAGGACAAGAGGCTAATTAGGACTGGGGATGACAGGCCGGATGTAATCTTTGTCCAGCTGGAAGGCTTCATGGATCCTACAAGGCTAAAAGATTGCAATTATAATATAGACCCAATGCCAAACCTAAGGAAGATGATGGAAAGGTACACGTCAGGCCTAATGAATGTGCCGGTTACTGGTGGTGGTACGGCTAGGACAGAGTATGAGGTCATGTCAGGGAATAATTTTGAATTTTTAAACCAGGGTGAGATTCCCTACCAGACATTCTTGGCAAAAAGACCATCAATATCTATAGCAAGCCAAATGAGGTCAGAGGGATATAGGGCTGAGGCTATTCATAACTTCAATTCCAGCTTCTATAACAGGAGAGAAGGCTATGAAAATATCGGTTATCAGAAGTTTATCAGTCTTGAATCAATGACGGATGTTGAATATACTCCTATGTGGTGGCCAAAGGACAAAATATTGACTAGGTATATAATGGGTGAATTAGACCAGAATAAGTCTAAGTCTATGATTTATACCATATCTACTCAGGGCCATAGCAAGTATCCTACCAGCAATATGGACATGGAGTACAAGGTCAAGCTAATGGATTCAAAATTACCTAAACAGGACCAAAACCAGATTAATTACTATGCCAACCAGGTATATGAGATGGACCAATTTATTGGGGACCTAAAGGCCAGCCTAGATGCAAGGAAGAAGAACTATGTCCTGGTTGTGTACGGAGACCACCTACCTGCCCTGAATATAATTACACGCAATATGTCCGGTGTAGACAAGTTTTCATCGCTTTTTGCAGTGATAGATAATATGGGAATCAAGAAAAGGTCTATTCCGAATGACCTTCAGGCCTACCAGCTATCTACTATGGTAATGGAACTTGCTGGACTTAAGTATGGGCCTATGAATATGGTACATGCCTACCTGAAGGACAAGTCTGACTACCAGGAAAAGATGAAGCTAGTCCAGTATGATATTTTATTTGGTAAGAGATACTTCTTAAAGGAGTCAGAAGTGCCTATAAAAAATAATAAGATGCAGTTAGGTACTAGGGATATGAAGCTTGAGTCTGTAGAGAAGAAGGATGGCAAGGTCTTTATTAAAGGTCAGGGAATAAACAGAAACACAAGGTTATACATAGGAGGAGAAGAAGCCCAGGTATACTTTGTAGATGATAAGACCTTACTATTGAAAGCACCTAACTATAGGGGTAAGAAGATAGTATACCTTGAAATATTGGATAGCGATGAAAAACCAATTTACAGGTCAAATACCTTGGTGTATAAATTTTAGGGACCCATGGGGTTCTTAAAATTTGTGAATTTTAACTTGATCTGGGAGTTTTATGGAGGCAGAAATGAGGAAAAATAGCAAGATACATCCATCGCCCCTGCATATTTTATCGCCCGGGCAGATGATGGTTGCAGGCTTTGGTTTTTTGATTTTACTGGGTGCCGTACTTTTGACCAGCCCCCTATCATCAGCCAATGGAACTAGTACAAGTTTTATTGATGCCCTGTTTACAGCAACATCCGCTGTATGTGTGACAGGTTTGGTAGTAGTTGATACCAGCATCCATTGGTCTATATTTGGGAAGGTGGTAATTATATTATTAATCCAGGTTGGTGGCCTAGGCTTTATGACACTTGGAACACTAGTAGCCCTTATCTTCGGGAAAAAAATTAATTTGAGACAAAGAATACTGATAAAAGAAGCCTTGAATCAAGATGAATTGTCAGGTAGTGTTAAATTGATTAAAAGGGTCCTGAAATATACTATGGTTATAGAGGGTATGGGTGCTTTAATATTGTCCTTTGCCTTTATACCACAATTCGGCTTTAAAGGGTATAGGTTACTCGATATTTACATCAATATCTTCCTTTTGTAATGCGGGTTTTGACCTGATGGGAAGTATTTCAGGAGAATACTCATCTATAGTGAGTTACTACAACAGGCCACTGATAGTATTTACTATTTCGGCTTTGATAATTCTAGGTGGTATTGGTTTTCCTGTCATAATTAATATTGTAAATAAGAGACATTTAAAAAAGCTAAGCCTAAATTCTAAGATGGCCTTGGTGACTACGGCTATACTAATTGTGGGTGGTTTTTTGATGATATTCTTAGGGGAAGTTGGCCATGCCTTACACGGTATGACCTTGTGGGAAAAGTTCCAGGTGGCATTTTTCCAGTCAGTTACTACTAGAACGGCTGGCTATGCTACAATAGACTTGACCCAGTTTAGAGAATCAACTTTATTTGTGATGATAATACTGATGTTTATAGGTGCATCACCAGCATCTACTGGTGGTGGTATAAAGACAACTACAGCAGCAGTTTTATTTATAGCAGTAAAGTCATTTATAAAAAATGAAAATGAAATAACAGTCCAACACAAGAGGATAAATGTATTTACCTTTAGGAAGGCCTTGGGAATATTTATGATTGCTATTAGCATAGCTGTTTTGGGTGTTTATCTTTTGAGTATAACCCAGGACCCAAAACATTTTGATCTCTTATCTAATTCCTTTGAAGTATCTTCGGCCTTGGCGACAGTAGGTTTGTCTCTGGCAGGTAGCTATCACTTAAACAGTGTTGGCAAGGTGATAATAATGGTCTTGATGTTTACCGGTAGAGTAGGGTCATTGACTATATTTACAGCCTTTATAAGCGAAAACAAGAGGATGAGGGTTAGATACCCTGAAGCCAAGGTATTAGTTGGCTAGGAGGATATAAGATGAAGCAGTTTATAGTAATAGGTGGGGGAAGGTTTGGAGAAGCTACAGCCAAGACCCTTACAGAATCAGGCCAAGAAGTTATGGTAGTGGATATGGATGAAGATGTAATTCAACAGATATCCGATGAAGTAGAAAATACTGCCATACTGAATGTTACAGATGCGCAGGCTATGAAAAGCATAGGTTTAAACAACTTTGATGTGGCTATAGTTGCAATCGGTGGAGACCTGAGGGCTTCAATTATGGCTACCCTAATAGCCAAGGAAGAAGGTGTCCCTCTAGTTATAAGTAGGGCCAAGGACAGTCTACAGGCCGATGTATTAAAAAGGATAGGTGCTGATAGGGTTGTTTTTCCAGAGTCTGATATGGGGATAAAGATAGCCAAGTCCTTGACCTTTGAGAATGTTGTGGATTTCATGCAGTTGGATGATACACATTCAGTATTTGAAGTCACTGTTCCAAAGTCATGGGTAGGAAGCAACTTAATTGACTTGATGGTAAGAGACAAGTACAATATCAATGTTGTTGGTATCAAGAGGGGAGATACTTTTCAGGTTCCCCCTAGTCCTAGTCAGAACTTTGAGGACGGAGATATCATAGTAATAGCTGGTCAGACTAAGGTAATAGAAGAGATTGCCCTTTTGATCAGCGGTGATTCGTATATAAAGAGATAGGAAGTTTGGTATGACTTATATAAAGAGTAAGGATAATGAAAAATTTAAAACCATTAAATCTTTGCTAGCCTCTAAAAAGAGGTATAAGGAGAAAAAGTATTTAGCCGAGGGACTTAGGACTGTAGAGTTGGCCCTTGAACACGGGGCAGACATCGACATGGTAATTTTAAGAGAGGGGTCTGAATTTGACCTGGACCTAAAAGACCTTAGGGTTCACACCCTATCAAAAGACCTTTATGACCAGGTTAGTGATACAGAAAATTCTCAGGGGATAATGGCAGTGGTCAAGACGAAAGACTTGTCCATAGATGACTTTGACCCAACCAGACACAGGAGGGTCCTAGTTCTGGATAGACTTCAGGACCCAGGTAACGTAGGGACTATAATCAGGACTGCCGATGCCATGGGCTTTGACCTAATCTGTATGACTAAGGGATGTGTGGATGTATACAATCCCAAGGTAGTTAGGTCGGCTATGGGGTCAGGTTTTTATATGGACCTACTAATGGAGAGTCAGGAGGCTATACTATCTATCTTAAAAGGGGCAGGCCTGCAAATAGTGTCAAGCTCCCTGGATACGGATAACTATTATGATGAGGTTACTTATTCAGACAGGTGTGCCATTGTCCTTGGTAATGAAGCAAATGGGATAAATGACTTTTGGGTAGAAAATTCCGACCTATTAGTCAAGATTCCTATGTATGGTAAGGCGGAATCCTTTAATGTTGCCATATCTGGAGCCCTATTGATGAGTAAGATGATAAAGAGGGAGAATAAATAGTATATATTATATATAATCCTAGCTGTTTTTTGGTTGAGTCCAAAGAACAGCTATTTTTTTATATTTTTCACCCATAAAGAAATATTGATTTTAAAAGGCTATATCCCTATTATAATGACACAATTAGTTTTGTAATAAAACGATAATAGAAGAGGTTCATAAATATTGAAAAATAAGTCTTGCCTAATTAAGCATGAAGTATTATAATATACTATATAGAAATGGTATATCATATTAAACAATAATATGACGCAATATTTAAAGGGTAAGTATGTTATGAGGTAGGTGATTATTATCCAACTGAATGAGAGGCAATTGAAGATTATTGCTATAGTAAAGGAAAATGAACCTATTACAGGAGAAAAAATTGCAGAAAAGCTAAGAGTAACTAGGGCAACACTAAGGTCTGACTTGGTTGTCTTGACAATGACAGGTATTCTAGATGCTCGTCCAAAGGTCGGCTATTTTTATGTGGGTGAGGGAAACTTCTCTAATGAAAATACATCCATGAAAAATACAAAGGTATCATCAGTTATGGGTGTGCCATTGACTGCGAGACAAAGTGACTCTGTATATGATGTAATAGTAAATATCTTTTTGGAAGACTCTGGTGGAGTTTTCATACTGGATGAGGACGACTACTTGAGTGGCGTGGTTTCCAGGAAGGATTTGTTGAAGGCTACTGTTGGGGGTTCGGATGTCAATAAGCTACCTGTGGGTATGATAATGACAAGAATGCCTAATATAGCGACTGTTGAAGAAGACGAGTCAATTAATTTAGCGGCTTCCAAATTGATGAAGAGAGAGGTTGACAGCCTACCTGTTATCAGGTACGAAGACGATGACAAGCAAAGATGAAGGTTGTGGGTAAAATATCAAAAACTATAATAAATAGACTATTTGTCGAACTGACTGAATAGGTCGACACTAGTTTATGGGAGGTAATATGGAAAACAATTCGATCATATATATTGTATCAGATTCGCTGGGAGAGACGGCTAGGTCGATAGCCAAAGCCTGTATCTACCAGTTTCCAAACCATGAGAATTGGGATATTAAGAGATTTTCTTATATAAACAATAAGGACTTGCTAAATGAAGTCTTTGAAGAAGCAAAAGGAAAAAGGGTCCTAGTTATGTACAGCTTAGTAAATCCTGAGCTGGCAGAATATGCTAAGGACTACTGTGAAAGAGAAAATATAGAGTATATGGACCTATTAAGTCATATATTGAGGAAGATGAAGAGAATTTCAGGTGTTGAGCCACTTGGAGAACCAGGTATCATTAGAAAGATGGACAAGTCTTACTTCAATAGGGTAGAGGCCATAGAATTTGCTGTTAAATACGATGATGGTAAGGACCCTAGGGGCCTACTAAAGGCGGATGTAGTCTTGGTTGGTATATCTAGAACATCAAAGACACCGCTAAGTATGTATCTTGCCAACAAGCACCTGAAGGTGGCAAACGTTCCTTTAGTTCCAGAGGTACCCATTCCAAAGGAATTGGCTGAAGTGGAAACTAAGAGGATAATAGGTCTAACGAACTCACCTGAAAAGTTAAACACTATAAGGGTTGAAAGATTAAAGTCAATGGGCCTATCTGGCACAGCCAACTATGCTAAGCTTGAAAGGATACTTGAGGAGCTAGACTACTCAGAAAAGGTTATGAAAAATTAAAGTGCCCTGTGATAAATGTGGCTAACAAGGCTATAGAGGAAACAGCCGGCATAATTTTAGATTTATTAAAAGAAAATGGTGTAGCCATTCTAAAAGACTACGAAGTATAACATTAGGAGGAAGAAATGAGTAAGAAGTTTGTTTACAGTTTTGATGAAGGTAACAAGGAAATGAGGGGCTTGCTAGGTGGTAAGGGTGCCAATCTAGCAGAAATGACTAATATAGGTCTTCCTGTACCACAGGGATTCACTATAACTACAGAAGCATGTAATGACTACTATGACAACGACCACAAGATCGTTCAGGAAGTTCTAGACCAGATTGACGAAAAGTTAAAGCAGTTAGAAAAAGAACAGGGCAAGACTCTAGGATGTGAAACTAATCCACTACTTGTATCTGTAAGATCAGGTGCTGTTTTCTCAATGCCTGGTATGATGGATACAATCCTAAACCTAGGTCTTAATGACACAAGTGTAAAGGGTCTAGTAGCAGCTACAAATAACGAAAGATTCTCATATGACTCATATAGAAGATTTATACAGATGTTTTCAGACGTTGCTATGGAGGTTCCTAAGTACAAGTTTGAAAACGTTCTTGACAAGGTAAAGGAAGCAAAGGGCTATGGTTCTGACCTTGACCTTACAACTGAAGACCTAAAGTCAATAGTAGAAGAGTTCAAGAAGATCTACAAGGCTGAAATCGGTGAAGACTTCCCTCAGGATCCTAAGAAGCAGTTAATGCTAGCTATAGAAGCAGTATTCAGATCTTGGAACAACCCAAGAGCTATAGTATATAGAAAGCTAAATGATATACCAGGAAACCTTGGTACAGCAGTAAACATCCAGTCAATGGTATTCGGTAACATGGGTATGACATCTGGTACAGGTGTTGCCTTCACAAGAAACCCATCTACTGGTGAAAACAAATTATTTGGTGAATATCTAATAAATGCCCAGGGTGAAGACGTTGTTGCTGGTATCAGAACTCCACAGAGCATAGATACACTAAAGGAAGAAATGCCAGAAATGTACAACCAGTTCGTAGAAATTACTCATACTCTTGAAGCTCATTACAAGGATATGCAGGATATAGAATTCACTATAGAAAATGGTAAACTATACATACTACAGACTAGAAATGGTAAGAGAACTGCTAAGGCTGCTATAAATGTAGTAGTTGACCTAGTAAATGATGGTGTAATCGACAAAGAAGAAGCTATCATGAGAATTGAGCCTAACCAGTTAGACCAGTTACTACACCCAACATTTGATGCAAAGGCTATAAAGGATGCTCAGCAGTTAGCTAAGGGTCTTCCAGCATCTCCAGGTGCTGCTGTGGGTAAGGTATACTTCTACGCGGAAGATGCAGTAGTACAGGCTAAGGCAGGAGAAAAGGTACTTCTAGTTAGACAGGAAACATCTCCAGAAGATATAGAAGGTATGGTAAGTGCAGAAGGTATCCTAACTGCAAGAGGTGGTATGACTTCTCATGCTGCAGTTGTTGCAAGAGGTATGGGTAAGTGCTGTGTAGCAGGTTGTGGTGAATTAAGAGTTGACGAAGCTGCTAGAGAAATCAGAGTAGGCGACCTTGTAATCAAGGAAGGCGAATATATGTCAATAGATGGTTCTTCAGGTTGTGTATACCTAGGCCAGATACCAATGACAAGTGTTGAAGTTGGAGGAAGCTTCGGTGTATTCATGTCTTGGGTTGATGAAATAAGAGATATGATGGTTAGAACAAATGCAGATAATCCAAGAGATGCTAAGAAGGCTATAGAGTTCGGTGCTGAAGGTATTGGTCTTTGTAGAACTGAGCACATGTTCTTTGAAGAAGATAGAATTCCAGCAGTAAGAAAGATGATACTTGCTGATAATGTAGAGGACAGAGTAAAGGCTCTTGACAGTCTACTACCATTCCAGAGAGAAGACTTCCACGGTATATTCAAGGCTATGGAAGGAAGACCTTGTAATGTTAGACTTCTTGACCCACCACTACATGAATTCCTTCCTCATGAAGATGGAGCTATAGCTGAATTGGCTAGCCAGATGGGAATATCAGCTAGTGAACTTAAGAAGAGAGTTCTTGACCTAGATGAATTCAACCCAATGCTTGGTCACAGAGGTTGTAGACTAGCTGTTACATACCCAGAAATCTGTGAAATGCAGGCTAGAGCAATAGCACAGGGTGCTATACTAGCTATGAAGGATGGCGTGGATGTTAAGCCAGAAATAATGGTTCCATTAATCGGTACTGTAAACGAATTAAAGATGTTAAGACCAATAATAGAAGAAACTGTAGATGCTGAATTAGAAAAGGCTGGTATGAAGCTAGACTACACAGTAGGTACAATGATAGAAATACCAAGAGCTTGTGTAACAGCTGATGAAATAGCAGAAGTTGCTGACTTCTTCTCATTCGGTACAAACGACCTTACTCAGATGGGATTCGGTTACTCAAGAGACGATGCTGGTAAGTTCCTAGGTGAATATGTTGAAAAGGGTGTACTTGAAAAAGACCCATTCCAGGTACTTGACCAGAGAGGTATAGGTAGACTAGTTGAAATGGCAGTTAAGCTAGGTAGACAGACTAAGCCAAATCTTAAGCTAGGTATTTGTGGAGAGCACGGTGGTGAAGCATCATCTGTTGAATTCTGCTACAACCAGGGTCTAGACTATGTATCTTGTTCACCATTTAGAGTACCAATTGCTAGACTTGCAGCGGCACAGGCAACTGTAAGGAAGAAAAAAGGTGACGGACATAGAGACAAATAAGTCGATACATCCTATAATAAATTGTTAATAATTACTTTCTAAAATTTTTAGCAAACCCACTCGATTTCGAGTGGGTTTTTGCTGTATATATTGGTTGTATAATATGGTTGTATAATATAAGAAGAAAAATAATTTTTTTGAAAAATTTTCATGTGTATTTTTTTGAAAAAAAGGTTATAATAGAGATAACTTATATAGGTGAAAGGAGATTCTTATGGACTACAAGAAATTATATAATGAATGGACGACATCTTCTTATTTTGATGAGGATACAAAAAAGGAATTATTGGCCATAAAGGACGATGAAAAGGAAATTGAAGACAGGTTTTATCGTGATCTAGAGTTTGGTACAGCGGGCCTTAGGGGAGTTGTAGAGGCTGGTAGAAACAGGATGAATATCTATACTGTCAGAAGGACTTCTTATGGTTTGGCCAACTATTTCTTGAAAAATGAAGAAGGGGCTGCTGAAAGAGGTATAGTAATAGCCCATGATAATAGAAATATGTCTAGGGAATTCTGTATTGAGGCAGCAAGAACTATAGCTGCAGCTGGTATGAGGGTCTACTATTTTGATGATCTTAGGACGACACCTATGCTTTCATATTCAGTAAGAAAGCTAAACTGTATAGGTGGTATAGTTATTACAGCCAGTCATAATCCACCAAAATACAACGGATATAAGGTTTATGGTGATAACGGTGCCCAGATAATGCCTCATGTGGCGGACGAGGTTTTGGCAGAAATAGAAACTATAAAGGACTTTTCTACAATACCAGCCTTCAAGAAGGAAGATGAGGCTAGGATGACCTTACTAGGCCCATCAATAGATGATGATTTTATTGATGCAGTTGAGGCCAATGTAATTAGAAAAGATATCATAGAAAGATATGCAGGAGAATTCAAGGTTGTATATTCACCTCTTTGTGGCACTGGTAGGGTGCCAGTTCTTAGGGTCTTAAAAGATAGTGGCTTTAAGAATGTCCTAGTTGTACCTGAGGAAGAAATGCCAGATCCAAACTTTGCTGGTATTCTGACTCCTAACCCAGAGGAGAGTGTTGCCCTTACAAGGGGTATTGAGCTTCTAAAGAAGGAAGATGCAGACATCCTTATCGCAAATGACCCAGATTGTGACAGGGTTGGTGTTGCAGTTAAGAATTCTGCTGGTGAGGTTGTATTATTGACTGGTAACCAGATTGGTGGACTACTTGCAGAATATACAATATCAGGTCTTAAGGAAAAGGGAAGATTGGCTGACAATGCCTGCATAATCAAGACAGTGGTAACATCAGAATTCGGAGCGGATATAGCCAAGTCAATGGGCGTAGATGTTGTGAGTATACTAACTGGTTTTAAGTTCCTAGGGGACAAGATGACTCAGTACGAAAAAGACCACTCTCATACATTTGTAATGGGCTATGAAGAAAGCTATGGTTACTTGATAGGTGACCAGTGTAGGGACAAGGACGGTGTAGTAGCCACACTTATGATCTCTGAAATGGCCCTATACTACAGGAGTAAGGGTAAGACCCTATATGAAGGCCTAATGGACCTATATGCCAAGTATGGTTACTACAGGGAAAAGACTACTTCTATCTACCTAGAAGGTATAGAGGGAAGTGGCAAGATAAAGAGGATAATGGAACATTTCAGGTCTACAAAGATGGATGCTGTAGATGGTGTGAAGGTGGCAGAGGTTCTAGACTTTGGGGCTGGTGTAGAGGGCTTCCCTAAGTCGAATGTGCTTAAGTACATCCTAGAGGATGGATCTTGGATAGCCCTAAGACCGTCAGGAACGGAACCAAAGATTAAGGTTTATATAGGAACGCATGACAAGGAAGACCAGGTGGCACTTAAGAAGTTAGACGGAATTAATGACTACTTCTTGGCCATTGTTGATTCAGTGAACTAGACAAATCAAGCCATTCCATGATATAATTATTAAGATAAACATATTAATTACAATTTTTGGAGGATATAAAATGGTAACAGCTAGTGATTTTAGAAAAGGTGTAACGTTTGAAAAAGATGGTCAGCCATGTCTAGTAGTTGACTTCCAGCACGTTAAGCCAGGTAAGGGTGCTGCGTTCGTTAGAACTAAGTATAAAAATTTAATAACAGGAGCAATTAGAGAAGAAGCTTTTAACCCAAGTGATAAGTTCCCTAAGGCAAATATAGAAACTAAGCAGATGCAGTATCTATACAATGATGGAGAGCTATACTACTTCATGGATGAAGAAACTTATGACCAGATTCCTTTGAACTACGAACAGGTAGAAGATGCTATCAAGTTCTTGAAGGAAAATGAAGTTGCTACTATAAGATTTTACCAGGGAGCTCCATTCCAGGTTGAAGGTCCTAACTTTGTTGACCTAGAAGTTGTTGATACAGAACCAGGAATCAAGGGCGATACAGCAAGTAATGTTACAAAGGCTGCTACAGTAGAAACTGGTGCAGTTATTCAGGTACCATTATTTATAAATGTTGGCGATAAGGTAAAGATAGACACAAGAACAAGTGAATATTTATCAAGAGTAAATTAATTTAGTGCTATAGAATACCTGTTTGAAAGAGCAGGTATTCTATAGCTATATTTTTTATAAGGAGGGGTGAGCATGGCATCAATTAACGATGTGATCAAAGAAAGTATCAGGGCCTTTGAAGAAAAAATAGGCTATGAATTCAAGGACAAGACCTATATACAGACAGCCTTGACACATTCTTCTTTTGCCAATGAGCACAAGGAATTCAACTACAATGAAAGACTAGAATTTCTTGGGGACTCAGTTTTAGGCTTGGTGGTAAGTGACTACTTATTTAGGGCTAGAAATGACCTACCAGAAGGAAAGCTAACAAGGTTAAGAGCGAATGTAGTTTGTGAAGAATCTCTTAGTGCAGTAGCTAGGAAAATAAACCTGGGCAACCACCTATTTTTAGGTAAGGGAGAAAAGGCTTCAGGTGGCAGTGACAGGGACTCAATCCTAGCAGATGCTACGGAGGCAGTGATAGCTGCCATATACTTGGATGGTGGTTTTGACCAGGCAAAGGACTTTATACTATCAAACCTAAGAGATACAATAGCAAAAAATATTGATGGAAATATCTTCAGAGACTACAAGACGATTCTACAGGAAATCATACAGGGTAATAATGGTAAGATTTCATACAAACTAGTAGGAGAAAGTGGACCAGACCACAACAAGGAATTTGAGATGCAGGTCAAGTGCGGTCAGGAGACAATCGGTATAGGCAAGGGAAAGAACAAGAAGGAAGCAGAAAAAGAGGCTGCTAGGGATGCCCTAGTTAAGATGGGAGAACTATAGATGAGGGGCAAAAAGATAATACCCATATTTGTACCCCACCAGGGATGTCCCCATGATTGTATATTTTGCAACCAGAAGAAAATAACAGGTATATCAACGGATATGACTGGTGATAAGGCTAGGGAAATTATAGAAGACTGCCTAGCAACGATTAAGCCCGATGTAGATGTGGAAATTGCCTTTTTGGGGGTAGCTTTACAGCAATAGACAGGGATAAGCAGATAGAACTTTTGAGTGTGGCCAAGGAATATAAGGATAGGGGACTAGTCAGTGATATAAGGATGTCTACCAGACCCGACTGCATAGATAGGGAGGGTCTAGACCTAGTAAAGTCATTTGGGACAACTATAATAGAACTAGGGGTCCAATCCATGGATGAAGAGGTATTAGTAGAAAGCCTAAGAGGTCATAATAGCAAGATAGTCTATGAAAGTGGGGCCCTAATTAAGGAGGTTGGACTTAAGCTAGGTCTCCAGCAGATGATTGGCCTACCTGGAGATACTGAGAAAAAGTGTATCAGGACAGCCAAAGAATTCGCCAAGATAGGGCCAGATTTTGTAAGAATATATCCAACTCTGATAATAAAGGAGACTGGTCTTGAACAGAGCTACAGGGATGGATATTACAGGCCATTTAGCCTTGATGAGTGCGTAGACATAGTAAAAAAGCTGATGGTCATATACCACACTAATGATATAGGTGTTATTAGGGTTGGTCTTCAGGCAACCGATGATATCCAGCTGGGTATTGATGTAGTTGATGGTCCCTACCATCCAGCCTTTAGGGAGTTGGTAAAGTCTAGGATGATAAGAGACTATCTAGATAGTCTAATTGATAGGGAATTTAAGGACCTCGTAGTCTATTCGGACAATAAGAATATATCAACCATAGTAGGCGATAAGAGGTCTAACAGGATATATATAAATGAAAAATACAAGGCTAGGTTCAAGACTGGTCTAAGGAAGGGTCTACTTGATGGGATTATAGTAGAGATAGACTCAAAGATAGTCTCAGAAATTAGCTTTGAAGAGATGTATAAGTTTTTAGGTAAAAGGTATGGTTTATACTAGTCGGAGGTAATAGTGTATTTAAAAAAGTTAGAATTAAAGGGATTTAAATCCTTCCCAACAAAAACAGACATATACTTTGACAAGGGTGTAACTGCGGTAGTAGGACCAAACGGTAGTGGTAAGAGTAATATCTCAGATGCTATCAGGTGGGTCTTGGGAGAACAAAGTGTCAAGAGTCTGAGGGGAGAGAAGATGGAAGATGTTATCTTCCTAGGAACTGACTCTAAAAAAACCAAATGAACTATTGTGAGGTGTCCATTACCCTAGATAATTCCCAGGCTGAAATTGACATAGACTCTGAAGAGCTAGTCATAAAGAGAAGGGTCTATAGGAGTGGTGAGTCAGAATTTTTATATAAACAATAAGACATGTAGACTTAAGGATGTAAGAGAGACTCTACTGGATACAGGTATAGGTAAGGACGGCTACTCTATAATCGAGCAGGGTAAGGTAGAAGAGATACTTAGCAATAATCCTGCCAACAGGAGAAAGATATTTGACGAGGCCTGTGGTATATCCAAGTTTAGGTACAAGAAAAAAATGAGGCTGAAAGAAACCTAAAGAAGTCAAGTGACAACCTAGCAAGGATAGAAGACATCTTTTATGAAATCGAAAACCAGGTAAAGCCATTAGAACGTCAGGCTAAGAAGGCTGAAAAGTACCTTGAGGTAAGTCAAGAATTGAAAAAGCTAGAGCTAAATGATTTTATTGACCAGACTAGCCAGATGGATGACCTTATAAGGGATATGTCTGAAAAGCTAGCAGGTCTTGAAAAGGAATTAGACCTGACTGATTCTGAAAGGTCTAGTATAGAGGGTCAGATAGAAGAGTTGGATGCTAGTCTAAATGAGTGTGATGCCCTACTAGAGGAGTTAAATTCCAACCTTGTTGATATAAACTCTGAACTAGCAGGTAAAAAGTATGAAATAGAAATTTCCCAAGAAAAGATAAATAGTCAGCTAAGAGAGATATCAATAAAGGAAAATGAAATATCAGGACTTGAAGCCTCTATAAGGGTGGATAGGCTTGAATTAGACAAGGCCAATAAGAAGGTATACCAGACCTCTTATGAGATTGAGGAGGCCCAGAAAGAAATAGACAAGGCCTACCAGGAAAAGAGGAAGGCTGAGCTTGAGCTAGAAGCAATAAACGAAGAAATGGAGTCTAACAAGGCCCTTTCCCTAGATATACTAGAAAAGAAGCAGGAACTATCTGCAAACTTTGCTACTAGTCAGGCTAATCTTGATAATCTAAGGTCAAGTAGGTTAGGTCTAGAAGAAAAAATAGTCTTGCAGGAAGATGAAATAAAAGAACTTGAAGACTACCTTGAGGGTAAAAATTCAGGTGCTGGAGACCTTTTAACTAAAATGGAAGCCTTGGACAAGGACCTTGACCAGGCTCAGGCTAAGCTAGGAGACTTAGAAAAGAATATAGGCCAGCTAGCTAAAAACGATAGGAACCTAAATATGGACCTAGGCCGTATCAAGTCTAGGAGAAATACATATATAGATATGGAAAACCACCATGAAGGCTTCAACAAAGGAGTAAGAGAAATCCTAAAGAACAAGTCGCTTGAGGGTATTTGTGGAGCTCTGGGTGAATTGATTAGGGTGCCGGCCAAGTATGAAAAGGCCATAGAAGCAAGCCTAGGTGCTGCCATACAAAATGTGGTGGTTGAAGATGAAAGTGTAGCTAAGAGGTCAATTGAGTACCTTAAGAAGTCTAACCTTGGTAGGGTAACCTTCCTACCTAAGACCACTATGAGGTCTAACAAGTTAGCCCTAGCAACTAATACTGGTGTAAGGCCCCTAGGCCTATGTAGTGACCTAGTAGAATTTGATGAGGCCTATAGGAAGGTAGTAGAAAGCCTATTGGGCAGGGTTATCCTTATAGATAATATGACTGATGCCATAGCCTATGCAAAGGAAACTGGCCATAGGTTTAAGCTGGTAACATTAGATGGAGATATACTTAATCCAGGCGGGTCAATGACAGGTGGTAGTCTTAAGACTAGTGGCAATATCTTGTCTAGAAAGAGACTTATTGACGAGTTAGGCCAGGAAATTGAGTCAATTGAAGACCAGATAAACCAGTGTAAGTCTGAATTTGACCTACTGGGCTTAGAAAAAGCCAAGCTCAGTGACCAGGCTGCCAAGATCAGGGAGAAAAAAGAGACCCTTTCCAAGGAAATAATAGTAGCTAATACAGAAATAAAGCTAGCAGAGGCAAAGCTTAGGGATAGAAGGCATGACTTAGATAATAGCAAGGAAGAAATTGCTAGGATAGATAAGCAGATAGAAAAGAACCAGGCTGAATTTGACCAGTGTAAGGACCAGCTAGAAGCCTTGGACAGGGAAGGTCAAGGAAATATGGACCTAATCCAGTCCTTAAGCGACAGCCTAAATGAAGCCAAGGAAAAGCATGATATCTGCCTAAAGCTATTCAATGACAAGAACCTAGACCTAGTTAGGAGCAAGCAGGTATTCGAAAACAATCTAGCAGAGGTTGAAAGAATAGAAAGTGGTATGAAGAAGTCCCAAGAAAATCTGGCTAGCCTAATTGAGTCAATAAAGGAAAATAACAATGAAATTAACGACTATGACCTATTGATAGAAACCTATACAAGCCAGATAGATACTCTCAACCAGACTAAGGAAGACTTCTCAAGAAGGATTTTAGACAAGAAGGCTGATAGGGACGATATTAGACTATCATTAGATGAGGCCAAGGCTGAACTAAGGTCAAGAGAGAGGGACTTTAATGAACTTAGGGAAGAAAAGTACAAGCTAGAATCTAAGTTGGATAGGTCTATAACAAGTAGGGACAATCTTCAGGCAAATATATTTGAAAGATATAGTTTAGACTACCAGGAGGCCCTAGAATATAGGGATGAAAACCTGGTAATTGACTATAAAGTCATGGAGGCTCTAAGAAAGAAAATTAAGTCAATAGGTAATGTAAACCTAGACGCCATAGAGGAATATGCAGAGGTTAAGGAAAGGTATGAATACTATTCAGAGCAGAAGCAGGACCTTGAAGAGTCTATAGTTTCCTTGAACGCCCTAATAGCAGACCTAGTGGCAAGTATGGAAAGTGAATTCTTATCCAACTTCGATATTATAAATAAGAATTTCGTAGAGGTATACAAGAAGTTATTTGGTGGCGGAAGTGCCAACCTAAGGATTACAGATATGGATGATGTCCTATCATGTGATATAGAGATAACAGCCCAGCCTCCAGGCAAGAAGATGAAATCTTTCCTTGCTATCTGGTGGTGAAAAGGCCCTTACTGCTATATCCATCCTATTTGCCATCCTTATATCAAAGCCAACACCTTTCTGTATACTTGACGAAATCGAAGCCCCACTAGACGATGTAAATGTCTATAGGTTTGGTGACTTCCTGAAGGAATTAAGTCAGGATACCCAGTTTATAGCAGTTACTCACAGGAGGGGAACTATGGAAGTTGCAGACTTTATATATGGTGTAACTATGCAGGAAAAGGGAATTTCATCAATAATAGGTATCAAGCTAAAAGAGGCCCAGGAAATGGTGGAGAATTCCTAGATAGATATATAGGAGGATTTTATGTTTAAATTTTGGAAGAAAAATGAAAACAATAATGAAAACCCTGACCAGGAAGTAAACTTGGAAGAAGGGCTTAGTGAAGAAGAAATCCGGGAAGAAGTCAGTGATCAAGCTTCCCAGGACCAAAGAATAGAAGAAATAGCCTTACAGGAAGATGTTAAAGAAGAAGGGTCCCAGGATCAAGGTCTTAGCGAAGGCACTCTAGAAGAAGACATAGAGGAAGAAAAAGCCCAAGTAGAAGAAGAAATTGAAAATGTTGAAGATGCTGACGTCCAGGCTGAAGAAGAAATTAGAGAAGAAGAAACAATAGAGAAAGAAATAATAGAAGAAGTAGATGGTGATGGTAGACAGGATTCTGACCAGGAAGAAGGTCAGGAAAAGATGGGTATTTTTGCCAGGCTACTAGCAGGTCTATCAAAGACTAAGGACAATATAACAGGTAGGATAGACAGTCTTTTAAAGTCTTATACAAAGATAGACGAAGAGCTTTTAGAAGACCTAGAAGAAATCCTTATAACTGCCGATGTAGGTGTTACAACTACTATGGAAATAATAGACCGTTTAAGGGATATGATTAAGGAAAGAGGAGTAAAAGACCCTCTAGAGGTAAGGGATTTGTTAAAGGAAATAGTTGCCTCTATTCTAAAGGAAGGCAATTCAGAACTTGATATCAATCCAGGACCAGCAGTAATAGTAATGGTTGGTGTGAATGGTGTTGGTAAGACTACTACAATTGGTAAGTTAGCCCAGAGATACAAGAAAGATGGTAAAAAAGTTATGTTGGCAGCTGCTGATACTTTTAGGGCAGCAGCAACTGAGCAGTTGGATATTTGGGCCAAGAGGATAGATGTAGATATTATCAAGCACCATGAGGGAGCAGACCCTGGAGCAGTAGTATTTGATGCCATCAAAGCTTCCCAGGCCAGAAAGGTAGACCTACTGATATGCGATACGGCAGGTAGGCTCCACAACAAGGCAAACCTAATGAACGAGTTGGGCAAGATATTTAAGATAATTGACAGGGAATACCCAGAGGCCAAGAAGGAGGTCCTGTTGGTAGTAGATGCTACTACAGGCCAGAATGCAGTTAGCCAGGCCAAGACCTTTAAGGAAGTTGCCAATATAACGGGTATTGTACTTACTAAGCTGGATGGTACTGCCAAGGGTGGTGTAGTTCTAGCGGTTAAGTCAGAAGTTGATGTGCCAGTCAAGCTGATAGGTGTTGGTGAAAGGGCTGAAGACTTACAGAGTTTTGATGCAGACTCATTTACTGATGCTATATTTGGATAGTATATATAATTTAGAAATATGTTTTTAGGTTAATTTATGTAAAAAGGATAAAATAGGGGAAGAGCAATGAACAAACAGGAACTTGCAAATAGAATTTGGGAGTCAGCAAATAAAATGCGTTCTAAGATTGAAGCAAATGAATATAAGGACTACATTCTAGGATTTATATTTTACAAGTATTTGTCAGACCAGGAAATCAAATTTTTAAAGGAAAATGACTTTGATGATGCAGATATTAAAGATCTAAGAGAAGATGAAATTGAGACTTTAGAATATGTACAGAGAAATATTGGATACTTTATTTCCTATGAAAACTTATTTTCAACTTGGATTTCTAAAGGTAGAGATTTTGATGTATCAGACGTAAGAGATGCCTTGTCTGCCTTTAATAGGTTGATTTATCCAACTCATAAAAAAGTTTTTGATAAGGTATTTGATACTCTACAGACGGGTCTTAGTAAGCTAGGAGATAGCTCAAATTCACAGACTAAGGCCATAAGTGGATTATTACAGTTGATTAAAGATATTCCAATGGATGGAAAGCAAGACTATGATGTACTTGGTTTTATATATGAATATTTGATAAGTCAGTTTGCTGCAAATGCAGGTAAAAAGGCTGGTGAATTCTATACTCCTCATGAGGTTTCTGTTTTGATGTCGGAAATTGTTGCAGAACACTTAAAAGGAGAAAAAGAAATAAAAATATATGACCCTACAAGTGGGTCTCGTGTCATAATAATGACAGAGGCAAATAGTTCAGTAAAATCAAAGGTTTTGAAGCTTCTACCAAAGTTAAAAACTGAAGAAACTGATAGTTTATGTGTTGCTTAGAGTAATTATCCATTAAAATAATGGTTGTAAGCAGCACATAAGCCGAAGAGAAAAGAGGTAGTGTATGCGATGGATATTAAAAATTATCTTATTCCCGATTAGTCTTGTCTTATCAATTCTGACTGCTTTTCTGACATTCTTACTTGGTATAGGAACGGCGTTACTTTATATCGTTATGATGTTCTGCATATTTGGGGCGTCAGCTTCTTTCATTCAAGGAGAAGTCGGAATAGGCATATCGGGTTTGATTATCGGTTTCCTATTTAGTCCTTATGGGCTCCCGATGATAGGAGCGACTGTGATAGCGTTTATTGAATTGATAAATGAGAAGATTAAAGAGGTGTAGGTAAATAGATATTTTGTGAGGAGGCGAGGCTACTTGAAAGAATATATTGCGAGTTTAGAAAAAGAGTTTTCTTTGATAGAAAATGGTTTCAAAGAGGAAGAGAAAAGAGCCTTAACTGATTATAAAGCTAATGATAATGAATATGCTAAGAGTTTGGCATTTTTAGCATATAAATCTGATACCTATCAAGTAAGAATGTACGGTGTATTTCTTTTTGGATATTTATCAGAACAAGATGATATTTTAGCATTTATGAGAGATGAAGTTTCCAAAGATGATAATTGGAGAGTTCAGGAAGTATTGGCAAAGGCATTTGATGAATTCTGCAAGAAAAAAGGATATGAAAAAGCACTTCCAATAATTGATGAATGGTTAAAAAACAATAATCCTAATACAAGGAGAGCTGTTACGGAGGGACTAAGAATATGGACGAGCAGACCATATTTCAAGGAAAATCCGAATGAAGCTATTGAAAGGATTGCCAACTTAAAAGAAGATGCAAGCGAATATGTGAGAAAATCTGTTGGAAATGCTTTAAGGGATATTAGTAAGAAATTCCCGGAGTTGATTAAAATTGAGCTTGATAGCTGGAAATTAGAAAGTAAAGAGATAAAACAAGTTTACAAGTTGGCAAGTAAATTGATTGTATGACAAATAAGAATTCATAGGAGGTAACGATGAACAAGATTACTTGTATTTGTTTAGGTGTTAAAAGATATGGAAAAGGTCAATCAAGTTTTTATAGAGATGGCTTAGGCTATAAGACTGATTGCAGAGAAAATAATCCACCGGTATGCTTTTTCGATACTCCGGGAACAAAGTTTGAACTATTTCCTTTGGAACAATTAGTAAAAGATATTGATGAAAATAATCCACCAAAAGGAAACGGATTTTCAGGAATTACATTAGCTTACAATGTTGAACATAAAGAAGATGTGGATAGTGTAATTGAATTAGTACGAAGCGCTGGCGGAAGAATTGTAAAAGAACCACAAGATACCTTTTGGGGCGGATATCACGCATATTTTTTTCTGATTTAGATGGATATTATTGGGAAGTTGCATGGGGTTCGAATTTTAAGTTTGACGAAAATGGACTATTGAAATTTTAGTGAGTAAGGAAGGTATAAAAAATGGCTTCAAGTAAAGAATATTTGGATTTCATTTTAGAACAACTATCTGAGTTGGAAGAAATAACATATAAAGCAATGATGGGTGAATATATTGTTTATTATCGCGGGAAAATTATTGGTGGAATTTATGATGATAGGTTTTTAGTGAAGCCTGTTAAATCTGCAATAGCATATATGCCGAATGCAAAGTATGAGTTACCCTATGATGGAGCAAAGGAAATGCTGTTGGTAGATGATGTTGATAACAAAAGAATTTTTTTAACCGGCTTATTCAATTCAATGTATGATGAGCTGCCAACACCTAACCCCAAGAAAAAAAGAAATAGTAAAAATTAGAACTTGTAGAGGTAAGCATTTGAAAGAGAATAGACCTGATTTTCGAGATATAAAATCATTTGAAGAATTTAACAGATACTACTGGTATCGAGATGAACTTTCACAAATTTGTAAATCTCTTGGATTGGAGTATAGATGTACAAAACAGGAGCTGAATCATATTATAGAACAATATTTTAAGGGAAATAGGATAGAAAAATTTTTGAGCAAAGGAAACAAAAATCAATCCGAAGTTATAACATTAGATACACCGTTACTTGAATGCGGATTTTCTTTTAACCAAAAATTTCGAGATTATTTTTCAGCGGTAATAGGCGTTAATTCGTTTAAATTTAATGCTGATATGGCAACAGCTTGGCGAAAAGTAAAAAGGGATAACGATATAAAATTTACAATCCAAGATATGATTAAAATATACTATGGAGAATCAGACTATGCCAAATATGATAATTCAGTTTGCCAATGGAACCAATTTTTAAAAGATTTTTGTACAGATGAATTTAGCGAATATTATTCTAACAAATTAAAAGCTGCAGCTATCCTTTGGAAAGAAGTTAGAGATTCAAAAAATGAAAAAAATATATTCACGGGAACTTTTTGAAAAAAATATGAGGATAAAATAGAGGCGTACTGTAAGTAAACAAATCCCAAGTTATAAGTTTCTATGAGATGAAACCTATAAAATTTGTACAAATATTGTAGGGTAGGAAAAGAAATCTTCCTCTATACTAAAATAAACCGAAAGAAAGGAGGGATCGAAATGAATATTATCAAGTTGTTTAACAATACAATTGATTACCTTGAAACAGTTCTTGATGATGAGATTGATGAAAAGAAAGTAACTCAGTTATCCGGATATTCGTATTCAATGTTCAGTCGCTTGTTTTCTATTCTGACTGAAACAACGCTTTCAGAATATTTAAGAAGCAGAAGATTGACGGAAGCAGCCGTTATATTAAGAAATACGGATGAAAAAATTATTGATGTTGCTTTCAAATTTGGATATGAGTCATCAGATTCATTTGGAACAGCTTTTAAAAATTTTCATGGATTTACTCCTTCTGAGGTAAGAAATGGAAAACCATTCAAATTAGTATCACGAGTGCAGTTAGCACTAAGTGTAAGAGGAGGAAGAAGCATGAACATTACAATTCAAAAGAAACAAGCATTTACAGTTGCAGGGGTAAATGAACAAAGCATCAATTCATCATTATGTCCGAGTGTATGGAATAAGCTATATAAAAAATATAGCCACGATGAACTTGCAAGTTTGGGAAGCGATCAAAGTATGGGCGTTTGCCATGATGTGGAAATCCAAGCACAATAAATTATATGGCTGGTTATATCGTTAATGATGTAGATAAAGCCACAAGTATGGGCTTAGATGTTTTGGAAGTGGAAGAAGCAGAGTATGCAGTTGTAGAATTAGTAGGAAGTGTTCCGGAGTGCATTCATAACGGGTGGAAATATGCAATGGAAGTATTCTTCCCTGAGCATGGCTATATTCATTCAGGAAAACCTGACTTTGAATATTACTATGAAGGTGATATGCACAGCAAAGACTACAAAATGGAACTTTGGATTCCGATAACTAAAGCTTAAAAACCAGCTTGTCGAGCTGAATAAAACTAGATATTGAAGATACAAGGCGATTAAGGAATAGAAATCTTAGTCGCTTTTTCTTATGCAAAAAATTAAGAAGAGAGGAGGTGTGAGAAGTGAAATTTGATTATTTTTATAACCGGGACGGAGACCGTTTCAGCTACTATATGCTACCGAAAATCATAGTAACTGATGAAAGGTTTAAGAACTTATCATCGGATGCAAAGATTTTGTATTCCTGTCTCTTAGAGCGAACAAGTCTGTCTTTCAGGAATAAGTGGCTTGATGAAGAAAACAGAGTATATATCATCTTCACTGTGGAAGAAATTATGGAGATTTTAGGAAGATCCAATAAGACGGCAGTCAAAATCCTTAACGAGCTTGACAGCACCTCAGGCGGTATAGGACTTATCGAAAGAAAGAAACGAGGTCTTGGAAAGCCTAATATCATCTATGTTAAAGACTTTATGAGCGTATTTCGCTGTGAGTGTAAAAATTACACTTCAGAAGTGAAGAATTTACACTTCAGAAGTGTAGAAACTACACCTCAAGAAATGAAGAATGTACACGGAAGTAATCCTAATAGAAATAATACTGAATATAGTAATCCTAATATGAGTTTAGGGAAAGCTCCCTATGGAACATTTCAAAATGTCTTTTTAACAGAGGATGAAGTAACAGACCTAAAAGAGATACTGCAACGCTGATACAGGGGAGCTACACTCCCCTACGGAAATAAATTTCCTATCCCTTGTGTACTTCCCAAAAGAAATCGGATAAAAGCTATCCGATTTTTTTAGGAAGTCTTATCCATCGCCACCATATCCATATTAGAAAAAGAGAGGAGGTTTTCCCTTATGGCAATATATCATCTTAGTATAAAGATTATCTCAAGAGGAAAAGGAAAAAGTGCAGTTGCAGCTTCTGCCTATCGAAGTGGCGAAAAGATAAAAAATGAATATGACGGAGTAGTTCACGACTTTACAAGAAAAGGAGGAATAGCACATACAGAAATTCTCTTACCACAAAATGCACCACAGGAATTTTTAGATAGAGGAACATTATGGAACAGTGTAGAGAAAATAGAAAAAAGTAAAAACTCACAGCTTGCAAGAGAAATAGAAATTGCATTACCTAAAGAATTAGACAGGGAAAAACAGATAGAGCTTGTACGAGAGTATGTAAAAGAAAATTTTGTAAAGGTCGGTATGTGTGCCGATATTGCTCTACACGATAAAGATGACGGAAACCCACACGCACATATACTATTAACTATGCGACCGCTAAACGAAGATAAAACATGGGGAGCAAAATCAAAAAAGGAATATATCCTTGATGAAAACGGAGAGAAAGTAAAACTTAAAAATGGCAACTACAAAACAAGAAAAATCAATACAGTGGATTGGAACGAACAAGACAAAGCGGAACATTGGCGAAAGGCATGGGCAGACATTACAAATAAATATTTGGAAGAAAATAATATACAGGACAAAGTAGACCATCGTTCCTATCAAAAACAGGGCATAGAACAAATACCGACCATTCATTTAGGCGTATCAGCCACTCAAATGGAAAAGAAAGGCATAGCCACCGACAAAGGAAATATCAATCGGGAAATCAGAAAACAGAATAGGCTATTACAAGAAATCAAGTTAAGAATAAAAGCCTTGTTAAATTGGATAAGAGGAATTGGAAAAGAAGAAAAAGCAGAAACTGATAATCTCAAATCCACCCTCCCACCCAAAGAAAATTTGCTATCCGTTTTTGAAAATCTTATCCGTAAAAAAGCAGATAGCAATAACACAGATTTAGAAAAATATATTGAAAACTATCAGTTCTTAAAAGAGAAAAATATCATTTCCGTATCTGAACTGAAAGAGAGTATTACCGATTTACGAGACAAAAATTATAAGACCACAAGAGCTTTGAAAGATACCGAAAAGAAGATTGATGATAAAACCAAACTTATTGACCAAGCCGAAAAATATTTGAATCATAAAGACACCTACAAAGCCTATACCAAGTTAAAGAAAAACAAACAAGATATTTTTTATAACGAGCATACGGCAGAGATTATTTTATTTGAAAGTGCCAAGAAATATTTGAAAGAGCATTTAGGAGAAAACAAGACCTTAAATATATCCAAGTGGAAATCAGAAGTAATAACTTTGAGGAAAGAAAAAGACAGTCTATATTCTCAAATCATAGACCTACGAAAAGAAGTTGAACAAGCAGAAAAAGTTAAGATCTGTATAGAGACGTTACATACACAGAAAAAGGAACTAACACAGAGCAAGAGTAAAGATTTGGGACTGTGAGAAAGGATAAAAAAATGGTATAATATTAATTGATGTAGACAAACAAATTCGTGTTTTAGGGGGATAAAAATGGAAAGAGTGTTTTGGTTATTCCCTATTGTTTTCATGATTCATGAAATGGAAGAAATAATAGGTTTTAGGTTATGGTTTGAAAAGAATTTTGATTTAGTAAAAAAATATAGTACGCTTGAAAAATTATACAGTAATTTTAGCAGTGAAGGTTTTGCAATAGCTGTTCTTGAAGAATATATAATATGTATTGTAGTAACAGGTATAAGCATATTTTTGGGAAATTTATATAATTTGGATAGGGGTATTTATTGCTTTTGTAATACATTTAGTAATTCATATAATACAAAGTCTTGTGATAAGAAGATATATACCGGCATTGATTTCAAGTATTGCACTTTTACCAATTAGTATTTTTTTGATATCTAAATCTATTCATTACTTTGGGTATCATTTTACAGATATAGTTATGATTTCTATTTTTGTCTGTAATTTTTAATGGTGCTAAATTTAATTTTTAGTTCATTGGATAATGAGAATAGTAACTCAAAAGAATCAAGAAATAATAATTTGCAAAAATTTATAGTTTGATAAACACAGGAACAGTAAATCATAAAGGTTTACTGTTTTTTTCTTTGCCTAAAAGCGGAAAGGAGGACTTATGGAAGAAGAAAAAAAGAGTAATAAAAAGAATCACAACATAAACAGTTAGTAATGGATATTGGAAAAAAACAAAATATACTGTAAATCTACATTTCAAGCAAGGTACAGGGGAAACATACAAGGATAAAATACTAAAGTTAATTAAGAGAGAAACAGAGAAGATATAAATTTATCAAAAAATTTTTGTTTATGTCCTTGACAAATCTTCCCTAAAGGAACGATAGTAATTGAGTGCGGCAAGATGCTTGAGGATAATGGATATGAAATAAAAATATTAAATACCATCAATTTCAAAAAGAGCATGAAGTACAATCCCTTTGCTTATCTTAGAAGTGAAAAAGACATACTCAAATTGGTACAGACAATCATTGCAAATACTAAAGGAGAGGGAGAAAAAGCAGGTGAGGATTTTTGGGTGAAAGCCGAAAAACTCTACTATACGGCTTTGATAGGTTATATCTTCTATGAAGCTCCAAGAGAAGAAAAGAACTTTGCAACACTACTGGATATGATAGATGCTTCAGAAGTTAGAGAAGATGACGAAACCTATATGAATCCGATTGACAGACTCTTTGAAGCACTTGAGAAAAGAGTGCCGACACACTTTGCAGTGAAGCAATATAAAAAGTACAAATTGGCTGCGGGAAAAACAGCGAAATCTATTCTTATATCTTGTGGTGCAAGGCTTGCTCCCTTTGATATTCAGGAACTTAGGGACTTGATGAGTGAGGATGAACTGGAGCTTGATACTCTTGGAGATAGAAAAACAGCACTCTTTGTTATTATCTCTGATACGGATGATACCTTTAACTTCGTAGTGTCAATTATGTACTCACAACTATTTAATCTACTTTGCGATAAAGCAGATGATGAGTATGGAGGTAGACTTGGTTTATATTACTTGTTGCTAAGACAGGTTTAAGGTTTTCAGAGGCACTTGCCCTAACACCAAAGGATTTTGACTTTGCACATCAGTCAATTTCTGTAAGTAAGACATGGAACTATAAGGGTAAAGGAGGATTTATGCCGACAAAGAACAAGTCATCAGTTAGAAAAGTTCAGATTGATTGGCAAATGGTAATTCAATTTTCTGAACTAATTAAAGGCTTATCAGAAGAGGAGCCAATATTTGTAAAAGGAAAAGTTTATAATTCGACTGTTAATGATATATTATCTAGATATTGCAAAAGAGCAAATGTACCTGTAATTTCAATTCATGGGCTAAGGCATACTCATGCATCAATACTCTTGTTTGCAGGAGTTTCTATTGCTAGTGTTGCAAGACGCTTAGGACATTCTAGTATGAACACGACTCAAAAAACATACTTACACATTATTCAGGAGTTGGAAAATAGGGATATTGATTTGGTAATGCGCTCATTATCAGTTTTAAACTAGTATAAAAATATAATGGCTTACGTTGGTAAAACCAAACACCAAAAAAGTGTAAAGGTAAAATACTTTACACTTTTTTCTTAAAATACTTGACTTTTTATAAACCTTGGTTTATCATATTACTTATGTAAAGTGTAAGACCTTTACAGATAGGAGGCAGTATGGATATTCAAAAGATGGTAGAAATCGAAATACTGTATAGTCAATACGGTCCCTTGTTGACGGACAAGCAGAGGGATATTTTGTCTATGTACTATGAAGAGGACTACTCACTAGGAGAGATCAGTAATATACTAGGGACATCCAGGCAGTCCATATTTGATTCCTTGAAGAGGTCGGAGAAGTCTCTAAGAGACTATGAGGCCAAGCTAGGCATGGTAAAAAAGTTCAAGAATATAGATGAAGAGATTAACAAGCTAGCTGATAAGGTAGAAAACTTAGGCAAGAAAAGTGGTAACCTTGAGGAATCAAGTCAGCTTATAGAATTAATTGACAAGATTAGGGAGTTGATATAATGATATTTGAAGGATTATCAGATAAACTTCAAAACGCATTTGGAAAACTTAGGTCTAAGGGAAAACTGACTGAGGCTGACGTTAAGACAGCCATGAGAGAAGTTAAGATGGCCCTTTTAGAGGCAGATGTTAACTTCAAGGTTGTAAAGGACTTTGTAAAGGTTGCACAAGAGCGTTGTGTAGGCGAAGAAGTATTGAAGAGCTTGACACCAGGTCAGATGGTGGTAAAGATTGTAAATGAAGAGCTGACAGCCCTTATGGGAGATGTTCAGAGCAAGTTGACATATTCACCACAGCCACCGACTGTTATAATGATGGTTGGTCTACAGGGTGCAGGTAAGACCACAACTTCTGGTAAATTGGGCGGTTACCTGAAAAAAGATGGTAAGTCACCACTACTGGTTGCCTGTGACGTATACAGGCCGGCAGCTATTAAGCAGCTTCAGGTTGTGGGTGAAAAGCTAGACCTACCAGTATTTACTATGGGAGATCAGGTTTCACCGGTGGAGATAGCCAAGAAGGCCCTTGAGCATGCTAAAAGCCACTCAAATGATGTGGTTATTATAGATACAGCTGGTAGACTACATGTAGATGAAGTCTTGATGCAGGAATTAAAAGATATAAAAACTCAGGTAAACCCTCAGGAAATTCTATTGGTAGTTGACTCAATGACGGGTCAGGATGCCGTAAATGTTTCTGAGAGCTTTAATGAGATACTTGGTGTTGACGGGGTAGTTTTAACTAAGCTAGACGGTGATACCAGGGGTGGTGCAGCCTTATCAATAAGGGCTGTAACACAAAGCCTATCAAATTTATTGGTATGGGAGAAAAACTTGATAACTTGGAACCTTTCTATCCTGATAGGATGGCCTCTCGAATACTTGGTATGGGTGATGTACTAAGCTTGATAGAGAAGGCTGAATCAGCCCTTGATTTGGAAAAGGCCAAGGAGTTAGGTCAGAAGCTAAAGAAGAATGAAATGGACTTTGAAGACTTCTTGATGCAGTTGGAACAGGTTCAAAACCTGGGACCACTAGACAAGATTTTGGAATTGGTGCCTGGTATGGGTAACCTAAAGGGTCAGATAGGTGATCTAGATAGCAAGGGCAAGGAAATAAATAGGACTAAGGCTATTATCCAGTCCATGACCCTAGAGGAGAGAAGGAATCCACAGATTCTAAATGCCTCTAGAAAGAAGAGGATAGCAAGAGGTAGTGGTACTAGTGTCCAGGATGTGAACAGACTGATTAAGCAGTTTAATGAAATGAAAAAAATGATGAAGATGTTCCAGTCAAGTGGAATGATGGGCAAGATGAAAAAGGGTGGTTTCCCTGGTATGCCTAAGTTACCTTTCTAGGTTAGCATATTCATTGTTTAGAATAAATTATATTAATATTAAATTTTTGGAGGTATTTTGAAATGGCAGTTAAGATAAGATTAAGAAGAATGGGAACTCATAAGAGACCTTTTTACAGAGTAATAGTAGCAGACGCTAGATCGCCGAGAAACGGTAGATTTATTGAAGAAATAGGATACTATAACCCATTAACAGAACCTAAGCAGGTTAAGATTGACGAAGAAAAGGCAATCAAGTGGTTGGTAACAGGTGCACAGCCTACTGAAGTTGTTAAGAAGTTATTCGTATCAAACGGAATAATTGAAAAGTTTGAAGCAGCTAAAGAATCTAAGTAATTTTTGGTGGAGACGATAATATGAAACAACTAGTAGAAGGAATAGCAAGAGCTCTTGTTGACAATCCTGATAAAGTGCTAGTCGAAGAAATTGTGGACGGCAAGGAGATCCTACTTAAGCTAAAGGTTGATGACTCGGATATGGGTAAGGTAATCGGCAAGAAGGGGAGAATTGCTAAATCAATAAGAACTGTATTAAAATCAGTATCCAACAAGAAGAAAGTAAATGTAACATTAGAAATAGTAGAGGATTAGGCTTGCCTAATCCTTTTTTGCTAAAAAAATATATTTATCTTAGTGACTAGACTTATTTAAGAGGAAAGCATTAACAGAAGTGCTAGGAGGTAATTAAGTGACTGATAAATTAGAATATTTTAAGCTAGGTAAGATAGTGACTACCAGGGGCTTAAAAGGAGAAATTAAAATATACCCCCATACAGACAAGATAGATAGGTTCAAAGACCTTGAATACTTTTTTATAGCCAATGATAGGGAACACAAGTACCTAGTAGAAAGAGCTGTAACTGCATCCAACAATTCTATAGTTGTTAAGCTCAAGGGCTACGATACTATCGAATCAGTCCAGGCCCTGATTGGCAAGTTTATATTTGTCGATAGGGACAAGTCGTATCAACTTGATGAGGATGAATTTTTTATAGCTGATATGATTGGTATGGATGTGGAGACCCTAGATGGTCAAAAGGTTGGAAAATTAGTCGATGTTCTGCAATATGCAGCAAATGACGTATATGTGGTTAAGGGAGAGGATTCTAAGGAGTACCTTATCCCTGCAACATACGAAATTGTGCCGGATATTGACACAAAAAATAGGTTGATGAAGATCAAGCCTATACCGGGACTTTTGGACTAATGAGAATACATGTGATGACACTTTTCCCTGATATATTTGCTGCATACGTAGGGGAAAGCATGATAAAAAAAGCAATAGACAATGGAATTTTAGAGATTAATTTATTTAATATTCGAGATTTTTCGGAAAACAAGCACAAGAAGGTAGACGACTATCCATTTGGGGGAGGGGCAGGCATGGTGATGACTCCCCAGCCTATTATTTCCACATATGAGCATATAGTTGAGACTTACGGTCTAGACAAGCCTAGAGTTATATATCTTTCACCTAAGGGTAGATATTTAACCAGGAAATGGCTAAGGACTTTGCACATTCTGATGACTGTATCTTTCTGTGTGGCCACTATGAGGGTATAGACCAGAGGGTTATAGATATGATAGTTACTGAAGAAATATCAATCGGTGACTATGTTTTAACTGGAGGAGAGCTCCCCGCCCTGACCATGATTGATGCCATATCTAGGTTGATACCAGGTGTTTTAAATAGGAATGAGAGCTTTGAGGATGAGAGCTTAGAAAATAATCTACTTGAGTATCCCCAGTATACTAGGCCCAGAGACTTTAGGGGGGTGGAAGTACCGCCTGTCTTAGTGTCAGGCAATCATGGTAACATAGACAAGTGGAGACTAGAAGAGTCTAAGAAGATAACGAAGGATAGGAGGCCAGATTTATGGGACAAGTACCAGGCCTCTCACAGGGAAGATAATAAAAATAAGAGACGAACTCGAAAGGCGGATTAATATGGAAAATAGAAAAAAAGTTAAGGCGATAGGTATAGAGACCTTTGTCTTTCTAACGATATTTATTGGAGGATTTTCTTGGTTAGGTAGTGTGATGGGTGTAGGACCAATGTTTAAGACAATGATGGCTACAGCTCATGACCTCCTACTAAATACAGTATTTTTAATAATGGCTATGGCTGTTCTAGCGGGTGCTATCAGTAGTTTACTATCAGAATTTGGGGCTATAGCCTTGATCAACAAAATATTTGCACCTTTGATGAAGCCAATCTGGGGTCTACCAGGTGCAAGTATAACAGGTGTTGTTGCTACATACCTATCTGATAACCCAGCAATTATACCATTCGCTAAGGATAAGACATTTACACAGTATTTCAAGAAATACCAGGTACCAGCCCTTTGTAACATAGGTACAGCCTTTGGTATGGGTCTTATAGTTACAACATTTATGATAGCCCAGGGTAAGGAATATATAGCACCAGCCTTAATAGGTAATGTGGGAGCTATAATAGGTTCTATTATAAGTGTTAGACTAATGTTAAGACAGACTAAAAAGTACTATGGTGCCCAGGCCATGGAGCCATATGATGAAAGTCTAAGTGGGGCTGACATGGATAGTCAGGCAGAGTTTAGGCTAGTAAGAGAAGGTAACCTATTCCAGAGAGTGCTAGACTCATTACTAGAGGGTGGTAAGAACGGTGTTGAAATGGGTGTAGCTATTATACCAGGTGTTTTAATCGTTTGTACCCTAGTTATGATGCTAACTTTTGGACCAGGAGAAAAGGGATATACAGGTGCTGCCTATGAGGGTGTAAAGTTGCTTCCATATATAGGACAGAAGATAAGCTTTATACTTGAACCACTATTTGGATTTAAGTCACCAGAGGCTATAGCCTTCCCAATAACAGCCCTAGGAGCAGTTGGAGCTGCTATCTCACTAGTACCAGAGTTTATTAAAAACGGGGCAATAGCTCCAAATGATATAGCTGTATTTACAGCAATGGGTATGTGTTGGTCAGGCTACCTAAGTACTCATATAGGTATGATGGATGCCCTAAAGTCAAGAGACCTAGCAGGTAAGGCAATCCTTGCCCATACAATTGGTGGTCTTTGTGCAGGTATATCTGCCCACCTAATATTTATGCTAATTGCCCACTAAAGACAATTTATTAAAACTTAATTAGACATGAAAAAGGCTATGCTTAAAATCCTATATTTAGAGCATAGCCTTTCTTTTTTTCGTTAGGGACGTGTCCCTGTTGAGCTCGCAAAGCGTGCGAAACAATAAACCACCCGCTATGCGGGTGCGCGACAGATGTTATACAAAAAAAATCACCATTCCGTAGTATAATTGAATTGTTCAAGCTCAATAATACGAATAGGAAGGTGATTTTATGGCTAATAAAGCGAATAGCTTATCTCACACAAAATGGATGTGCAAATATCATATAGTGTTTACACCAAAATACAGGCGAAAAATAATATATAATCAGTATAAACAAAGTATAGGCCAAATTCTGAGACAATTATGTTCGTATAAAGGTGTAGAAATACTAGAAGGTCATCTTATGCCAGACCATGTACATATGCTAGTAAGTATACCACCTAAAATTAGTGTATCACAATTTATGGATTATCTCAAAGGAAAAAGTGCACTAATGATATTTGACAAACACGCAAACTTAAAATATAAATTTGGAAATAGACATTTTTGGTCTGAAGGATACTATGTAAGTACGGTTGGATTGAATGAAGCAACTATAAAGAAGTATATTCAAGAACAGGAAAAACATGATATAGCCATGGATAAATTAAGTGTCAAAGAATATGAAGATCCCTTTAGGGATGGCAAGTAGTACAAATACCCTTTAAAGGGTGGCGACGAGTCAAAGGCCGAGCTTGAACAGAGTGAAAGCCAGCGCCTTTAGACGCTGGCCGGTAACCCTTGGGCTTATAGCCCTTGTGCAAACCACCCGTTGGACGGGTGGTCATGATTTATCTAATTTATGTATAGCTTTTTCTTGCTAGAGGGGGCTATTTAACAAGGGCCTTGTGGAATTTCTTTTTACCCTTCTTAATTATAACACCCTCCTTAAGATCATCTAGGCTGATTGTAAGGTTAAGGTCATCAACCTTCTTGTCAGAAATCGTAAGACCTCCCTGCTGAACAAGCCTTCTTACCTCACTCCTAGATGGTACTAGGTCACATTCTAGCATTAGGTCAGTAACATTTATTACACCATCAGTAAGCTTAGTTGGGTCTATTTCAGTAGTAGGCATATTAGAATCATCTGCACCACCAGCAAATAGGGCCTTAGATGCTTCCTGAGCCTTCTTGGCATCTTCTTCAGAGTGGACTAGTTTAGTCATTTCAAAGGCAAGTAGTTCCTTTGCTTCGTTTAACTTGGCACCCTCCCAGGCTTCCATCGGCTCGATTTCTTCAAGCGATAGGAAAGTTAGCTTCTTGATGAAATTGATAACATCAGCGTCATCTACATTTCTCCAGTACTGGTAGAAGTCAAATGGAGAAGTCTTATTAGGGTCAAGCCATACAGCTCCACCTGCAGTTTTACCCATCTTAGTTCCGTCTGCCTTTGTAAGTAGAGGAATTGTCATTGCATGGGCATCTTGTCCTAGCTTTCTACGGATTAATTCAGTACCGCCAAGTAGGTTAGACCACTGGTCGTTACCACCTAGCTGTATGTTACATCCGTATTCTCTAAATAGGTGGTAGAAGTCATATGACTGCATTACCATATAGTTAAATTCAAGGAATGATAGGCCCTTTTCCATCCTGTTCTTGTAGCATTCAGCCCTTAGCATGTTGTTAACAGAAAAATGTGGACCAACCTCTCTTAACATTTCTATATAGTTAAGCTGAAGTAACCAATCTGCATTGTTGACCATAATAGCCTTGTCATCGCTAAAGTCTATAAACTTAGACATCTGGACCTTGAAGCAGTCACAATTGTGCTGGATAGTTTCCGGTGTCATCATAGTACGCATATCTGTACGACCTGATGGGTCACCTATGTAGCCAGTACCTCCACCAACTAGGACAACTGGCTTGTTACCAGCTAACTGTAGCCTTCTCATTAAGGCTAGGGCCATAAAATGACCAACATGTAGTGAATCTGCAGTAGGGTCAAAGCCAAGATAGAATATAGCCTTACCAGTATTTACTAGATTTTTAATTTCTTCTTCGTTTGTTATTTGGGCAATTAAGCCACGTGCTTGTAGTTCTTCAAAAACTCCCATTAGTACACCTCTTTCTTAAAAATATTATTCTTAAATCAAATAAGTATATAATTTTGTAATAAGTCCACATATATTATACACTATATAAATACAAAATAAAAGTGGGGCAAATTATAAAAGGCTTCCTACACCTATGTAAGAAGCCTTAATGATCAATTTATATTAGGGCTCCTTTATTATCATTGGAAATAGAGCCACTAGAATTTGCTATGTGACCCTTAACTCTTATAATAATAAACGTAACCAAAAATTGCTATATTTAACTTGCTTGTCGAATTGTCTATATTGTTTCTTTTTCATTTTGGTTACCTCCCTTAAAAAAATTTATTAGTAATTGTAACACTTATTACTGGTTTTTTGTCAATACAATTCCCTAATATTTTTCAATATTAATGTTACTTGTAAAAGTAAATTCCCCCATGATATGGAATTTACTTTTACAATTAACAAAAAAATACAATAAAGGTGAATTGAAAAAGTAAATTCCACTTTGTAAGACTAAATTCTGTAATAGTAAAGCTCTTTAGAAAAAAATATAAAAAAGAGCTGACTTTTCGATAGAAAAGTATTAAAATATACGTAAGAAACAAAGTTTTGGAAGCATTTTATGCATACTAATTAGGAGTCGGATTCACTTGTTTTTTTCGGAAATTGTAAATTCCACCCCTAGTGAAGATATATCATAGTTGCATTTTCCATGATCCTAATTGTACAATTTAATTGGATAAAAACCGATTCCGGTTTTGTTATTTATCTGCTTTTTGAAAAAAAGTTTTTTTCTGTTAACGTGATTTCATCAGCAGATATTTTTTTATATTAAATATATCTAATAATTCCTCTCCGTATTGAAATGCAAATACTTCATATGGGCTCTTATTCCCAAGAGATTTTCTTGCATATGAATTTATATGACTCATCATAATATCTATATCTTTTTGTGTATATTTTCCAAAATCGACACCCTTAGGTATTATACGACGAATAAATTCGTGGTTGTTTTCACAGTTAGGCTTTTGAAAAGGAGCATTTGCATCGCAATAAAAAACCCTGGAGCGAAGTTTGCCTTCCTTATCAAATTCGATTGCAGTAGGATTTGAAAATTCACTTCCATTATCTGCTAACAAAATTGGAAATAGGTCAGAATAGGCATCAGAACCCAATTTAGAGTACAGATTGTTAAATATGTCCGTAACCGATTTTGAGTCGTTAGACTCTCTTAAAAATGCAAGTTGTAGTTCCTGTTTTACAAAGTGTATAGTAAGCAATACAGGACCACCCTTTATACCTATAACAGAATCTATCTGTTGCGCTGGAAGGTCAGAATGATTACTCATATAGTCTTTATAATCCTTAAAAGTACGATTAATACGACAGGATTTATCTACCTTGAGTGGCCTAGTCTTAGACTTGCGAGGACGCATTCTAACTGTTCTTGGCATGTCTATATTCCTAGCAGAGAAAAGCCCGTTATTTACATAAGAGTATAGAGTTCGTTCTGACATCATGACCTCATCTTTGTGAAAGATAGATATATGATGAATAGATTGACCTTTAATGAGTAATGGAGAAACAATATTATCTAGATGTTTTTATTTCCTCCTCAGAAAAAAAGCAAATCCACTACGAGACTCACTTAGTAGAGTTTCATATTCCTTTTGAGCCGATAAGGCTTTATAGAAAGACTTTTCTAACGTGCAGTTGGTCTTAGATTCACAAGAATTACAAACATATGGTGGCTTTTTAAGCTTAGGACAAGTATATTTCTCATATAAACTGCATTTTTCATTACATATACCACAGGACCAGCAAAGTCGTTTTCTATAGGTACACATCTTGCAAACATTACGTAGTGAGCATGAGCGATTAGCATTATGAAGACAGTCATTGAAAGACTTACTAAAAGCACCAGTCTTCTCATGTCTTATATGTGCACGAATTTCTTTTGAAATAGTAGTAGGGTCTTTATGAAGAATACGTGCAATCTTTCTAAAAGATGTTCCTTTACCTAATTCTATTTCTATTATATTTCTTGATTCAAGAGTTAAATGTTTTTGTGTGTTCATAATAATTTCCTCCTCATAAATCAAGGTAATGCAACTATAAACTTATGATACATTTAAATTATGAACTAGTAAATTCCATATACAAATAAAGTGTATTTGGTAAAAGTAAATTCCATATCATGGGGGAATTTACTTTTACAAGTAACAAAAATACAATAAATATTATTTAATGTAATGTGCTATAACATATGTTACACAATTGAATAAAAAAAGAGAGGAACTCTGATACAATAGTAATACCGACAAAACCATTAAGTAAAGGAGTCCTCTCATGTCTATTATAACAGAAGAAATGCGTTACCGCCAAAAAAATTATGTGAATTTGCTAAAAAATATGGAGTTACAAAAGCCGCAAGGCGATATCATACCAACCGTCAGTTTGTGTATAGACAACTAAAAAAGTATGATGGCACAGTAAGAAGTTTAGCATTAGGCTCTAGAAGGCCTTTACATAGTCCAAATGCTCACACAAAACCTGAATTGAAGTTAATTAGAAAGATGCTTAAAAGAAATGGTATCTATGGTCTTGCAGAAGTATACGTACGATGTAAAGCAAAGGGCTATACAAGAAGCTTTTCAAGCATGTGTAGACAAATTAGGAATAAGGGTTATAAAAAACCGGAGATACGTCGTAAAAGTTACACAAAGTACGATAAAATGGATGGTAAATACCCTGGTGACAAAGTACAGGTTGATATAAAATATGTTCCTAACGAATGTATAAAATTTCCTACATATGGCTATAAATACTATCAAATAACAAGTATTGACGAGTATAGTCGAAAAAGAATTTTGAAGATTGTAAAGGAAAAAAGTACCTATGAAACAAAAAAATTTCTAGAGAATTTGGAAGAAATGATGGGATTTCCAATCCATATCGTTCAGGTGGATAACGGTCATGAGTTTGTTAATGATAATGACAAAACAAGTAAAGAGAGTGCCTTTGAAAAAGCTGCTTATAATCTTGGTATCACGATTAAACGAACAAGACCATATTCACCATGGCAAAACGGAAAAGTAGAAAGAAGTCATAGGGAAGATGGCAAGGTTTTATATAATCGAAAAGTATTTACTAGCGAAAAAGATCTGATAAATCAGGTGGCAAAGCATGAAAGAAGATATAATAGTACGGCAAAAACAAGTTTAAAATTTAAAAGTCCAGATGAAGTTGTAGAAGAGTATTTCAAAAATACATCCTACTATTATGAAAATTAAAATGAACCAAGTCAAGGTTCGCAAAGCTTTACTCCTTGACTTATCCATTTATAATTTTCGATAAAATAGCAGGCATTTTGAAAAACTCTCTTGTAAGTGTAACATATGTGTTGACAACTAAGAACAAAAATACAATAAATATTATTTAAACTATTGACAATACTAATATCTAAGGGTATAATGTAATGGTTATTGAGTACGGGCGTACCTCTTTTACAAAGGTCAAGTATTTATGTACGTCTATGATATTAGGAGGAAGAAATGAACGAATTAATTAAGGCTATTGAAGCCGCACAGGTAAAATCAGATGTTCCTAATTTTGGACCAGGGGACACAGTTAAAGTACACGTTAAAATCGTCGAAGGTAAGAGAGAAAGAATCCAGGTTTTCGAAGGTCTTGTTATTAAGAGACAGAATGGAGGAATCAGAGAAACTTTCACTGTTAGAAAGATATCTTTCGGTGTAGGTGTAGAAAGAACATTCCCAGTTCATTCACCAAAGATTGAAAAGATTGAAGTTACAAGATTTGGTAAGGTTAGAAGAGCTAAGATCAACTATATCAGAGGTAGAGTTGGTAAAGCTGCTAAGATCAAAGAAGCTAGAGGCAAAAGAAAATAATCTAGCATATACAAGTATGTATATTAGTAAATTAGGGTGTCTCAGGATGCCCTTTTTTAGTGTAAAGAGTCTGGGAACAATGGGGTCCTTGGATTGAAATAAAGGGCTTTCTCAAGCCCAGCTATGACAAAATGGTCATATGAAGGAGGAAGTATGAGCTATAACGATGAATATTTGAGGGATGATAACCTAAATATAAACTGGTATCCTGGTCACATGAAGAAAACCAGGGAGCTAGTACAGAATAATTTAAAGCTAGTAGACGTGGTAATAGAACTCCTAGATGCTAGAATACCACTTAGCAGCAAGAATCCTGACATTGATAGGCTAGTAGGTGATAAGCCTAGGATAGTCTTGTTGAACAAGGCGGATATGTGTGAAAAGTCTGCCATAGATGCTTGGGTGGCATATTTCGCCAAAGAAGGTGTAAAGGCCATCCCAATCAATGCAATGACTGGCACAGGTGTTAATAAGGTAATAAGTGAGTGTAAGGCTGTTACTAGGTCAATGATGGAAGGCCTAGCTGAAAGGGAAGAAGAGAGAGAGCTATCAGGATTATGATAGTTGGTGTACCAAATGTTGGTAAGTCATCCCTAATCAATAAACTATCTGGTAGAAGGTCAACTCAGACTGGCGATAGGCCTGGTGTTACCAAGGGCAAGCAGTGGGTTAAAATCAGGGGTGACATGGAGCTTTTAGATACTCCAGGTATACTTTGGCCAAAGTTTGAAGACCAGGAAGTAGCCTTAAACCTTGCCTTTACAAGGGCAATTAAGGATGAAATACTAGATGTTGAGACTCTAGGCCTAAGGCTAATTGAGAGGTTGATGGAGATTGCCCCAGACCTTTTGATGGAGAGATATAAGCTAGAATCTATTGGTCCACAGGGTATTGATACTATGGAAGCCATTGGTAGGAAGAGGGGCTTCATACTTGGTAATAGGGAGCTTGACTATACTAGGATAGCAACTACAGTCCTAAATGAGTTTAGGGAAGGTAAGATTGGTAAAATAGTATTAGAGATGCCTTCAATCTAGCTTGATAAATTATTCTCGGTGCTTGACTAGAAAAAAAATTAAAAATATAATTACTATAGGTAATATATTATAGAAATCCACCGATTGAAAAGTTATCGAATGGGAGGAATTAGATGAAAAAATTGGTAAATAAGGCCTCAAATTGGTTGGAAATAAATTTGGATAATTTGGAGTACAACTTTAAGGGGATAAAGAATAAGATACCTGAAGGCACAAAGATGTGTATGGTAATAAAGTCAAATGCTTATGGACATGGGGCAGTTGAAATAGCCAGGTTTTATGAAGAATTAGGCGCAGATTTTTTTGCAGTTGCCAGGCTAAATGAGGCTCTAGAGCTAAGAGACCATGGAATAACAAGGCCTATCTTAAATCTTGGCTATACAAATCCTATGACAATAGAGGATTCCATTAGGAATAATGTATCTATGACGGTATTTGACCTTGAATTAGCTCGTGAAATTGATAAGGTTGCTAGGGAAATTGGAATTAAGGCAAAGATCCATCTGAAATTAGATACGGGCATGTCAAGGTTAGGCTACGTAGTACTAGATGATAAGGTTGAAGAGATAGCAGCTGAAATAAAGGAAATTAGTGAGCTAGAAGGCATAATACTAGAGGGTATGTATACCCACTTTGCCACTGCTGATGCTAGAAATAAGGAATTTGAAAATTTACAGACACATAGGTTTCAGAGATGGTTGAAAAAATAAAGGACATGGGTGTAGAGGTTAACTATATACATTGCTCTAACAGTGCAGAAATCCTGGACTGTGATGAAAAATACGATATGGTTAGGCCAGGTATAATCCAGTACGGTGTCTACCCATCAAATGAGGTTAATTATTCTATAGATATTAAGCCAGTTATGGCCTTTAAGGCTAAGGTTTCCAATGTCAAGATACTAGATGCTGGTACATCAATCAGCTATGGTAGAATCTACTTCACCACTGTAAGGGAAAAAATAGTAAGTATAGCAGCCGGCTATGCGGACGGCTTCTTGAGGGGGGAGGAGAAATCCATATGTATATATCAATGGGGTAAAGTGCTCTATAGTTGGTAGGATATGTATGGACCAGTCTATGGTCAGGGTGCCTATGGATATGGATGTTAAGGTAAATGATGATGTCCTAGTCTTTGGTGATGACCTAGTTTCCGTGGATGATGTAGCAAGAGATTGTGATTCAATAGCCCATGAGGTTATGTGTATGATGAGTAGGCGTGTGCCTAGGGTTTACTATAGGCATGGTGAAATAGTATCTATAGTTGACTACTTATAAAGATAAGTAATGAATCAGTAAATTTCAATTACGGATTAGATAGGGAGGTTATATGCTAAATGATTTAGACCTAAGCCAAATAAATAAATTAAAGACCAAGGAAATAAAGGACCTGGCTGACAGGATTACCCAGGAGGAATACCTAGATTTCATAGAGGTTTTTCAGCTGATGAGAGGAAGTCTGTCCAGGCCATATGTGACAAGCTGAAGAAGGCCCTAATCAGGCTTCAGGCAGAGGAAGAAAGGTTAGACCTCCTAAATTACTACGAAAATGAGTGCTATAAAAATGGGGCAGTATTTGTGGCAGGACTTGATGAGGTTGGCAGGGGACCCTTGGCTGGACCAGTAGTGGCTGCAGTTGTAGTCCTTAAGCCAAATGCCAGGATTCCAGGTATAAATGACTCTAAAAAACTGTCAGAGGAAAAGAGGGAGTCTCTATACGATACAATAATAAACGAAGCGATAGACTATGGCATAGGCATGGCAGATAATAATGAAATAGATGAACACAACATCTTAAACGCAACCTATATAGCCATGAAAAGGGCTTTAGAAAGGCTAGAAGTGGACGTAGATTGCCTCTTAAATGATGCAGTAAGGATACCAGGAGTAGATATTCCACAGCTGCCTATTATAAAGGGGGATGCCAAGTCTATATCAATTGCTGCGGCAAGTATAGTAGCCAAGGTTACTAGGGATAGGATGATGATAGATTATGACAAGGAATATCCAGGTTATGGATTTGCTTCGAATAAGGGCTACGGCACTAGGGACCACTACCAGGGTCTAGAAAAATTTGGTAGAACAAAGATACATAGGGATAGCTTTTTGAAGAATCTTCAAGGTTGACCTATATATGTATATATGGAGGTATGGATATGGAATACAAGGAAATGCTAGATAGGGCAAGAGAAAAGTATAATGGATCATGTAAGGTCTGTAGGGTATGTGATGGTGTTGCCTGTCGTGGTCAGGTTCCAGGTATGGGTGGTAAGGGCACAGGTAAGGCCTTTATAGAAATGTTGAAGCCCTAGACAGGATTAAACTTAATATGAGAGTTATCCATAAGGTGGCTGAACCGGATATGTCTATAGACCTATTTGGTAAGAAGCTAGACCTACCTGTGATGGCAGCACCTATAACTGGTACAATCTTTAATATGGGGGGCCTAGTTACTGAAAAGGAATATATTGAGCCTGTAATAGAAGGCTGTAAAAATATGGGTACCTATGCTATGGTAGGGGATACAGCAGTACCTCAGATACTACTAGACAACCTAGAGGTGATGGAAAAGTACGATGGGGCTGGAATTGTATTTATCAAGCCATGGGAAAATGCAAATATAATAGAAAAGATTAAAAAGGCAGAAAAGGCTGGTGCAATAGCTGTTGGTGTTGACCTAGATGCTTGTGGTCTAGTTACACTTAAGCTACATGGTACACCTGTATTTGCTAAGAATATAGATGAAATAAGAGAGCTTGTAAATTCAACGAACCTTCCCTTTATCTTAAAGGGAATAATGACTCCAGACGAGGCTCTGATGGCAGTTGAGGCCGGAGTTTATGGTATAGTTGTTTCTAACCATGGTGGTAGAGTCCAGGATTACACTCCTGGAACTGCGGATGTACTACCTGAAATAGCCAAGGTAGTAGATGGCAGGGTAAAGGTATTCGTAGACGGAGGAATAAGGACTGGTGTTGATGTCCTTAAGATGTTGGCCCTGGGTGCTGATGCCTGTCTAATAGGCAGACCTTTTATAACTGCTTCCTTTGGTGGTCAGACTCAAGGGGTTGAAATGTATATTTCAAGGCTAAAGGCAGATCTTGAGGCAGCCATGGTATTGACTGGTTGCCAGGACCTTGCATCTATAGATGATAGGATAATATATAAGTAAGAGTATATTTATATGACTAGAAGTTAAGCAATTGACTTCTGGTCTTTTTTTTATGGACTTTATTTATTCTAAAAATCGTACATAAGACTATAGATCTAACTAGGCTTATGGAGGTTTTATGAATAATTACGAGATTGGTATGATAGGAGAAGAGGCAGTAGCCCTTTATCTTGAAAGAATAGGCTGCAGGATTGTGGATAGGAACTACAGGACCAGGAGGGGGGAAGTGGATATAATATTTGTGGAGAATGAAGTTTTGGTCTTTGGAGAGGTAAAGACTAGGAATAATACATATTTTGGAAATCCTGCCCAGGCGGTTGACTCAAAGAAGATGGCCAGGATTATTTGCCTTGCCAAAAATTATCTTTCTTCTAAAAACCTATTTGACTACCCGGTTAGGTTTGATGTATTTGAGGTGTATTTTACGGATAAAAAGATAAAGCACATAAGAAATGCTTATACCATAGGAGGTAATATATGATTAACAAGATCAAGTCAGGTATGGTCATGGGTGTAGATGGCCTAATCGTCGATATTGAGGTTGATATATCAAAGGGATGCCCTACTTTAGTGTAGTGGGTCTTGCTGGCACAGAGGTTAAGGAGTCAAAAGAGAGGGTTAGGTCGGCAATTTTAAATAGTGGCTATGACTTTCCCCTAAGTAGGCTGGTAATAAACCTGTCACCTGCAGACATTAAAAAGGATGGTGCCTACCTTGACCTCGGTATTTGTGTTGGTATACTTAGGTCTAGGATTAAACAGTCAGATGACTACCTGGCAGAATCTGGTTTTTTGGGAGAATTATCTCTTGATGGTAGGGTAAAGAACATGAGGGGGATTCTTTCCATTGTAATAAGGATGAAAAAGGAAGGGATCAAGAGGGTTTTTATACCTATAAGCAACTATCCAGAGTGTAGAGGGATAGGTGGGATGGAAATTATAGGCATTGATAGCGTTAAGGAGTGTATAAAGCTATTAGAAATGGCACCTAAAGATAGGGAAGTATATATGTCCAGCAAATACGCTAACCTATATGGGGATAATAAAATTAATGGTCCAATCTTAGGTCAAGCCGAGAATAATGAAGGTGTCTTATCAAAAGGTGAATATAGTATTCAAGGGGCTGGGAATCAGGGAATCATAGATGAAAAGTATAGTGAGTCAGATATGAGTAGACCTGGAATTGTGGAGGATGACTTTTTTTAATATTAGGGGCAATATCCTAGCCAAGAGGGCTGCCATGATAGCAGTAGCTGGAGGGCATAACCTCCTTATGATAGGTCCACCCGGAACTGGTAAGACAATGATAGCTAGGTCTATTAGGACAATATTGCCTAGACCTAATACCCAAGAAGAATTAGAAATTACCCAGATATATAGTGCTGCAGGCCTCCTAAGAGAGGGGCAGGGCCTAATAAGAGTCAGACCCTTTAGACAGCCCCACCATACGGCTACAAAGATATCTATTATAGGTGGTGGTTCCAAGGCTAGCCTGGGTGAGATTACCCTAGCCCATAGGGGGGTCTTATTTCTAGATGAGGTAGCAGAGTTTCCCAAACAAATACTAGAGGCCCTAAGACAACCTATTGAAGATTCTGTAGTAAATATTTCGAGGATCAACCACAGTGTGACCTATCCTGCCGCCTTTCAATTGATAGTATCAATGAATCCTTGTCCCTGTGGCTACTACAAAAGTCATAAAGAGTGTAGCTGTAGACAATACGAAATAGACAAGTATCTAGGAAAGATATCTGGGCCTATATTGGATAGAATGGATGTTTTTTGTGAGGTTGGAAAGGTTGATTTTGAAGAATTCGATGATAGGTCTAAGAGTATGACCTCTAAAGAAATTTTGCAGATCATCGAAGTGGCAAGGAGGATTCAAGCGGATAGATTTAATGATAGGGATTTCTATGTGAATTCTCAAATGACAAGTGAAGATATAGAAAGGTATTGTAGCCTGGACCAGGATTCGGCCATGGTGGCAGGAAGCCTATATAAAAAATATGGCTTGAGTAATAGATCCTACACTAGACTGATAAAGCTAGCCAGGACTATAGCAGATCTAGAAGCAAGGGAGAGTATTTCTTGTCGGGATATTGTAGAGGCCTTTTCCTACAGGAAGGCTTATTATAAGTACTTTTGCCCCTATTAGTGGATAGAGAGTTCTCATATAGGGGACTGGATATTGTAGTAATGAGATTTTTTAAGGAATAGTAGGTGTATAAGATTTGGAGGATGGGATATGGATAATTTTTTTATATGGGCCAAGGAAGTTGTAGGTATAGGGTCTAGGGAAATGAAGCTTTTTTATGAAGAAAATATGGCAGAGCTAAGGTCTATATTTTCAGATGATACCAATATAATCTCAATTGGTAAGCTAGCTAGCCACACAGGAGTGGATAAGGCGCCTAGGCAAGACAGGCTTCAAGAACCAGAAGTATGTATAGGGGTTAGGTCATTTATAGATTGGATTTTAAGTATTGGAAATAGCTATTTTTCTAAAAAAGTAATGGATAAGATTAGGAAATATGGATATGACCAGACCCTTATAGATGAAATTAAAAATAATATAAGCTCGAGCAAGGTCTTATTAGTTACTTATGATTCAGAGGATTATCCTAGCTTGCTTAGGAATGTCTACGATCCACCATATATCCTCTATTATTATGGGGATATATCTATAGTAAACAAGTACCCCTTCCTATCGGTTGTAGGAGCAAGGAAGTGTACTGACTATGGGAAAAATGCCAGCAAGTACCTGGTCAAGGACCTATCAGAAGCTGGTATAGGCATAGTGAGTGGCTTAGCCATGGGGATTGATTCTTATGCCCATAGCTACTGTATGGAGGGTGGATCACCTACCATAGCCGTGATGGGGACTGCCATAGACAATATATACCCAAGGTCTAACACCAGGCTCTTTAAAGAAATAATCGACAAGGGTGGCCTCGTTTTATCCGAGATAGGTCCAGGAGGCCAGACCTTTAGGGCTAGCTTTGCCATGAGAAATAGGATAATAGCAGGACTATCCAGGGGAACCCTGGTAATTGAGGCTGGTAAAAAGAGTGGGTCTTTAATAACAGCCACCTATGGTCTAGATAATGGTAGGGAGGTTTACCTAGTCCCTGGAAGTATTTTTTCAGATCTTTCATATGGTTGTAATGAGATGATAAGTAAGGGGGGAAAAATAGTACAGACTAGCCGAGATATACTAGAAGATTATGAAGCTTTTTATTCTTTTGATTCCTTAAATAACAAAAAAATTAAGAAAAATGCTAGTAATATTGACTCTGTTTGTGATAATATTAGAAATGATAAGTTAAAAAGGCAACAATTTTCTGAACACGAGCAGGCTATTTTAAAGCTCTTGTCTGAAAAAGGAGCCCTAGATATTGACAAGATTTCCCTCTACCTTAATATTGAGATAGGGGATGTCATATTTTATGTCAATAATTTGACTATGATGGATTATATTTTAGAAGTAGGCATAAATACCTACGAATTAAATAGGATCCTTATAATATAAATAAATGGAGGTGTTGTTTGTGCCAAAAGCTTTAGTAATAGTCGAGTCTCCAGCGAAGGCAAAGACTATCGAAAAATTTCTAGGCAAAAACCACTATGTTGTAAAGGCATCTGTAGGACATATAAGAGATTTACCCAAGAGTAGGCTGGGCGTCGATATAGATAATAATTTTGAACCCGAGTATATAAACATTAGGGGAAAGGGTCCAATAATAAAGGACCTTAAAAAGGAAGCTAAAAAGGCTTCGAAAATATATCTAGCAACCGACCCCGATAGAGAGGGAGAGGCAATCTCCTGGCACCTATCTTATTTACTTGAAATAGATCCTGAGAGCCAATGTAGGATAGAATTTAATGAAATTACAAAGGATACAATCAAGAAGGCTATCAAGAAACCAAGATCGATAAATATTGATTTAGTTGATGCCCAGCAGGCAAGAAGGGTCTTGGATAGGCTATTGGGATACCAGATTAGTCCAATCTTATGGCAGAAAATAAGGAGAGGTCTAAGTGCTGGTAGGGTCCAGTCGGTTACTACTAAATTGGTATGTGATAGGGAAACAGAAATTGAGAACTTTGTACCTGTTGAATACTGGTCTTTAGACCTAGTTTCTGAGGTGGCAGGATGTCCAGTTGATTTTTCTTTTTATGGTATAGATGGTAAGAAGTTAGACTTGGACAATGAAGACCAGGTCAATGAGATCATTGAAAATATAAAGGGATCAAAAATTCTTGTTAAGAATATAGATACAAAGACTAGGAAGAGGGCTACAGTCAAGCCTTTTACTACCTCTGTACTTCAGCAGGAGGCTGTAAATAGACTGGGATTCACTACAAGGAAAACTATGAAGGTAGCCCAGGAACTATATGAAGGTGTAAATATAAAGGGTGAAGGTAGTGTAGGTTTGATATCTTACATTAGAACTGATTCACAGAGGCTGTCTGAAGAAGCAAAGTCTTCTGCCAAGGAATTTATATTGAACTCATATGGACAAAAGTACCATTCAACAAGCAAGGACAAGAAGTCCAAGTCTAAGACTAATTCTCAGGATGCCCACGAGGCTATTAGACCTACATCTGTTTATAGGCACCCAGAAGAAATAAAGGCTTCTTTATCAACAGACCAGTACAAGCTTTACAACCTAATATGGAAGAGGTTTGTAGCTAGTCAGATGTCAGATGCCCTATATGAAAGTATGAGTATAGAGGCTACTATCGGGCAATATACTTTCAAGGCGTCAGGTTCAAAGCAGGTTTCGATGGTTTTACCAAGGTATATGACTATTATGATAGGGAGGATAAAATCCTACCAGAAATCAAGCTTAATGATAAACTACCAGTTAAGGAGGTAGATCCTAAGCAGCACTTTACTCAGCCACCACCAAGGTATACAGAGGCAAGTCTGGTAAAAACACTCGAAGAACTAGGGATTGGTAGACCTTCCACATACGCACCTACTATAGGTACTATCCTAACTAGGGGATATGTAGAAAAAGAGGGACCTGCAATCAAGCCAACAGAGCTTGGAAAGATAGTAACAGATATTTTAGAAGAAAACTTTGAAATGTTGACAGATGTTGACTATACAGCCCAGATGGAATTGAGATTAGATAAGATTGAAGAGGGTCTTGAAGATTGGAAAAATGTTGTTTCTGAATCATATGCCCCACTGGCTTCTTCTATAAAAGAGGCTATTGAAAATATAGAGAAGATTAATATGGACGAAGAAACTGATGAAATTTGTGAACTTTGTGGGTCTAACATGGTAATCAAGCATGGCAGGTTTGGTAAGTTCATGGCCTGTAAAAACTATCCAGAATGTAAGAATACCAAGCCTATAGTAGACAAGGTTGGAGTAAAATGTCCAAAGTGTGGAGATGGAGACATAATACTTAGAAAGTCAAAAAGGGGTAGGGTATTCTATGGATGTAGCAACTTCCCTGATTGTGACTTTGTAGAATGGAATAAGCCTACAGGCCAGGTCTGTCCTGAGTGTGGTTCTTATATGGTTGAAAAGGTTACTAAGAAGGAAAGTAAGTCCATCTGTTCAAACAAGGATTGTCCTACAAATAAGAAGCCTAAAAAGGAAAAGAGCAAGTAGACTAGGTAAAAATCTAGCCAAAATTTTAAAAGTTATTAGAATATAATGAAAATTATATAAATGATTGTTAAAATAGTTGAAAAAATATACATAGTGTGGTAATCTTAACTTGTATTGTATTGTTTGAATTGTGTGTATTTTAAAAAAATAAGGTTACATACAGGTTGGTTTGGACAATTATAAATAAGATCAGTAAATAAATATATGATAATTAATAAAATTAGGAGGGTTACCACATGACAAGTGATTTGTTGTTAAATACGAGAAAGATAAACAAGACACTTCAGTCTAATGCGGGGACATCTGTTTCCTTTGAACAGCTATCAGTTATCTTAAGCGATGTACTGGATTCAAATGTCTACATAGTTAGCTTGAAGGGTAAGGTATTAGGACACCATCTACAGAAGCCAGAGGACAGTTCAATAATAATCGACGAAGATAGCAATAAGAACGTGTTCCCAGTTGAGTATACTGAAAATATCCTGAAGATATTAGAAACTAGAGAAAATATATCTGGAGAAGAGGCCCTAAAGTTCTTCCCACATGAACAAAATAGGTTGGCTAAGTTTACGACAGTCGTACCTATATTTGGAAGTGGTGAAAGACTAGGAACACTACTATTATCTAGGTATAATAAGGCTTTTGTTGATGAAGACCTAGTAGTTGCTGAATATGCAGCGACTGTTGTAGGCCTAGAAATCATAAGGGCTATAAGTGAAGAGATGGAAGAAGATATGAGGAAGAAGGCCGTTGTTAAGATGGCTATAGGAACACTTTCATATTCTGAGCTTGAAGCAATAGAACATATATTTAATGAATTAGATGGTAATGAGGGTCTACTAGTTGCCAGTAAGATAGCAGATAAGGTTGGAATTACTAGGTCTGTAATAGTAAATGCACTTAGAAAGTTTGAAAGTGCAGGAGTAATAGAGTCTAGGTCGCTTGGTATGAAGGGAACTCATATTAGGATCCTAAATGACAAGCTGCTAGATGAGCTAGCAAATGTAAGATAGAAATATATAATAAAGCTATGCAAGTGATTGCTTGTAAGCTACCAGTATATATTATGTATGTTAAAGTGGCGTTAGGGTGGTCTACTACCTCGACGCCATATTTTTTAGGAGGAAGATATGCCATTAGCAGATAAGTATAGGCCTACAAGGATAGAGGATGTCGTCGGTCAAAAGCATATTATTGGTAGGGGTAAGCTCTTGAATAATATGATAGAGAAGGCCTATTTTCCAAATATGATATTTTTTGGTCCACCAGGTGTGGGCAAGACGACGGTGGCTGAGATAATAGCAGCCAGGGCAGATAAGAAGTTTTTTAAAATCAATGCATCTAACTCTTCTATTGATGATATAAAGAGGGTTATAGCATCCATTGGTAGTCTTGATGCCCAAAATGGAATACTCCTATATATTGATGAGATTCAGAGCTTTAATAAAAAGCAACAACAGTCAATTTTGGAATTTATAGAAAATGGTCAGATAAGCTTGATAGCAAGTACGACAGAAAACCCATACCACTATGTATACAAGGCCATCTTGAGTAGAAGTGTAGTAATGGAGTTTAAGTCAATTTCACTTGATGAGATAGTTAAGGGACTCGAAAATATAGTTAATAAATACAAGGAGAATACTAATCTAGATCTTGTGTGTGATAGGGATGCCTATGAGGCAATGGCGAATGCATCAGGAGGCGATATGAGGTCAGCAACAAACATTTTGGAGTTGGCAATTAGCGAGTCTAGATTGGACAAAGATGCTAGGGCTAGGATTGATATGGGTGTAATAGAGGGGCTAAATATTTCTACTAGCTATAATTTTGACACTAGTGGTGATGTCCACTACAACCTATTAAGTGCCCTACAAAAATCTATAAGGGGTAGCGATCCAGATGCTGCTGTATACTACTTGGCCCGTCTGATTAAGGGGGGAGACCTAGCAAGCATAATTAGAAGACTCCTAGTTATAGCTTCGGAGGATATTGGAATGGCCTATCCCAATGCCATTGTAATAGTTAAGGCCTGTGTGGATTCTGCCATGCAATTAGGTCTACCAGAGGCAAGGATACCCCTAGCTCAAGCTTGTATAGTTCTGGCTACTGCACCAAAGTCAAATTCAGCCTACCTTGCAGTAGACAGAGCCTTGGCAGATATAGATAGGATGGTCCAGGATGATATACCTAGCCACCTCTTAGATGCCCATTATAGGGGGGCAAAGGCCCTTGGACATGGACAAGGATATAAGTATCCACACGCCTATCCAGACCACTATGTAGACCAGCAATACCTACCAGATAATATGGTCGACAAGGTATATTATGAGCCACAGGCCAATAAATTTGAAGGCCAGATTAGAGACTTTATGAATTATCTTAAGGGTAAGAAGGCTGAATAGGGTACATAGATTAGGTTTGATAGTTTATAAATAATATAAAAAGAATCTTGAAATTTTAATAAAATTTTAATCTTGACTTTTTTACTAGGATATAATATTATAGATATAGAGTTAATTCATATTAATTTACTAGGAATTAATTCAGAAGAGGTGAAAACAATGAAGCTTTCGACTAAGGGTAAGTACGGTTTAAAGGCAATGTTTGAACTAGCTGTCAGTGGCAATGAAAAGGATCCAGTTCCTCTAAAGTATATTGCAAATAGGCAAGAGATATCAGACCAGTATTTAGAGCAGATTTTCTCATCACTTAAAAAGGCCGGCTTGGTCAAGAGTGTAAGAGGGGCTCAAGGAGGTTACTTCCTTTCTAAGCCTGCATCTGAAATAACTGTAGCAGATATCTTAAGAGTATTAGAAGGGGATATGGCCTTTACGGAATGCTTGTTGGATGAAGATGCCTGTAAGAATTTTGATTCATGTTCAACTAGGTATGTATGGGCTAGGATCAAGCAGGCAATAGAGGATGTCACAATGTCTATATCCTTACAGGATATGGTAGATGATTACAATTCAAACTTCAATTACAGGGAAGATGACATTACTTTAAAAATGAGAGAAATTAAATAACTCTTAAATATATTTTATCGATAAAAAGAAGGGCCTAGAGCTCTTCTTTTGAGTTTATAAGGATTTTGGAGGAAAGATGAAAAGAGTTTTATTGGGTATGAGTGGCGGTGTGGATAGCTCGGTAGCCGCCTACCTACTACAGAAGGAAGGTTATGAGGTTGTTGGTGCAACTATGGCCTTATGGGACTTCAAGGATGAAGATAAGGATACTTCAATTGAGGATGCGAAGGCAGTTTGCAAAAGATTGAGTATCGACCACTATGTTCTAGATTTCAAGGATGACTTTAAGGGTCAAGTTGTGGACAATTTTATAGATGAGTATTTTGCGGGAAAGACACCAAATCCATGTGTTTTTTGCAATAAGACCATTAAATTTGGGCTTTTATTCGACAAGGCCAAGGACCTAGGTTGTGACTATGTAGCAACTGGCCACTATGCCCTTGTGGAATTTAATGAGACAAGTGGCAAGTATGAAATAAGGAAGGCATCAAGTGATAGCAAGGACCAAACCTATGTCCTTTATAACCTTAACCAGGAAAAGCTGGCTAAGACCTTATTTCCAATTGGTAGATATGATAAGAATACTATTAGGCAGATAGCTAAAGAAATTGGTCTCGAGGTTCATAATAAGCCAGATAGCCAGGATATATGCTTTATACCAGACCATGACTATGAAGGCTTCTTGAAGGAAAATTCCAACAAGAAGATAGAGGCTGGTAACTTTGTAGATAAGTCAGGTAAGATTCTAGGAAAGCATAAGGGTATTATTAGCTATACTATAGGCCAGAGGAAGGGACTTGGTATAACCTTTGGTAAACCAACATATGTGGTTGATATTAATGGTCAGGATAAGTCTATTGTTCTTGGGGATAATGATGACCTATTTAAGACAAGCCTTACTGCAAGGGATGTAAACTTTGTCGAATGGACTCAGGAGGAAGTAAGTGGACCTATAGGTGTTTATGCCAAGGTAAGGTATGCAGCTAAACCTGCCAAGGCTGAAGTGACATATATTGGTCAGGGTTTGGTCAGGGTTGACTTTGAAGAGCCTCAGAGAGCTATAACAAGTGGCCAGAGTGTGGTATTCTATTCTGAAGATAGGCTCCTTGGTGGGGGTATCATAGTATAGGCTAGCTACACTTGAAAGTTTGGGTGGTTAAGCAAGGCCTACTGGGGATTCAAATAAGAGAAAGGCAATATTACGTGCTCAATTTTTTAGATAGCAACAAAATGTTGAAATTAAATTAAAAAGTTGAAGTCAAAATAAGCAGAAAGTATTGAAAAATTATAATTTTTATTGTAATATATAGGTATTAAGTTTAAGGCCAAGTGGCCAGGATCAAAATAAGGATTTAAATACGAGGATGGGAAGTAGTAGGAGTCCAAGGTCTTGTAGAGAGGGGTTGTCGGTGGAAATACCCCAGATACAGGCTGTGAAGCAGTCCCGGAGTAGCTCTTTGGAAATAGTAGTACATTGAGACGTGATGCTGCGTTAATGCTAATGAAGATGTCACAATTTGTGATAATCAGGGTGGTACCGCGAATACAAGCTCGCCCCTGTAGTTTATACAGGAGTGGGCTTTTTTTATTAAAAACATATCCTGTAAATTTAAAATAATTCATATGGAGGAAAGTTATGGAAAAGTTGGGATTAAACGAAATAAGAAGTAGGTTTACTAAATTTTTTGAATCAAAGGATCATTATATAGCCAAGTCGCATTCTTTGGTTCCTAGCAACGACAAGTCTTTGTTGTTGATAAACTCTGGTATGGCACCTTTGAAAAACTATTTTTCAGGTGTTGAGATACCACCAAAGAAAAGGATGTCAACAGTTCAGAAGTGTATCAGAACTGGTGATATAGAAAATGTAGGTGTAACAGCTAGGCATGCTACCTTCTTTGAAATGATGGGTAATTTCTCTTTCGGTGATTACTTCAAGAAGGATGCTATTACTTGGGCCTGGGAATTTATAACTGAATGGCTAGAAATTCCTGAAGAAAAGTTGTGGGTAACTGTATACGAAAGCGATGATGAAGCTTATGACCTATGGAAAGATATGATAGGCTTCCCTGAAGAAAAAATAGTCAGACTAGGCAAGGATGACAACTTCTGGGAAATAGGCCTAGGACCATGTGGACCTTGTACAGAAATATACTTTGATAAGGGTGAAAAGTATGGTTGTGGTTGTGAAGACTGTAAGCCAGGCTGTGACTGTGACAGGTTTTTAGAGTTCTGGAACCTAGTGTTTACGCAGTTTGATAGAAAAGAAGATGGTTCTTATGGAGAATTAGAGCATAAGAATATAGATACAGGCATGGGTCTAGAAAGAATGGCCTGTATAATGCAGGAAGTCGATACTATTTTCGAAGTTGACACTATAAAGTCAGTCCTAAATAGGGTATGTCAGCTAGCAGGTATCACTTATGGTCAGGATTCAAAGAAGGACAAGTCTGTAAGAATAATAACTGACCATATAAGGTCTGTTGCCTTTATGGTGGGTGATGGTATACTACCATCAAATGAAGGTAGGGGTTATGTACTTAGGAGACTATTGAGAAGGGCTGCTCGTCATGGTAGGTTACTTGGAATTGAGGGAGATTTCCTAAATGATTTAGTAGAGGTGGTATTTGATACTTGCGGTCAGGCCTATCCAGAATTGATTGAAAGAAGGACTATATCAAGAAGGTAATTGGAATAGAAGAAGAAAAGTTTGGTGAAACTTTAGAGCAAGGACTAGAAATCTTGAAGTCATATACTGAAGATCTAGTTGCTGGCGGTGGCGACACTATATCAGGAGAACAGGCCTTCAAGCTTTATGATACATATGGCTTCCCTCTAGACCTTACTATGGAAATACTTGAGGACGAGGGTCTAAAGGTAGATACAGATGGATTTGAAAGAGAAATGCAAGCCCAGAAGGATAGGGCTAGGGCAGCAAGAGGTAACACGGAAGGTGATGCATGGAAGGAAGACCCTCTAACATCACTTGAGGATGCAAGCTCAAGTTTTGATGGTTACCAAAAGTTAGTTAAGACTTCAGAAATTAAGGCTATGGTAGTTGACAATGTCTTGGTTGACGTAGTTGAAGAGGGTATTGAAGCAGCCATAATCTTAGATGAAACAAGTTTCTATCCTAATGGTGGTGGCCAGGTTGGTGATAAGGGCCAGATACTAGGTGATACAGGCCTATTTGAAGTTGAAGATACTTTGAAGGGGGCTAATGGAAGCATCAAGCATATTGGTAGACTTGTAAGTGGGTCTTTAAGCAAGGGTGAAAAGGTAGAAACAAGGGTAGACAAGACCCTAAGAATGGATGCAGCTAGAAATCATACGGCTACCCACCTACTGCACAAGGCCCCTAAAGGAGGTACTAGGCGACCATGTAAACCAGGCGGGTTCTCTAGTTGAACCAGATAGGTTAAGATTTGATATAACACACTTCGAAGCTATGACTAAGGAAGAAATTAGCAGGGTTGAAGCAATGGTAAATGAATTTATTCTAGAGGCTCACCCAGTTACTGCTGAGGTAATGAATATAAATGAAGCAAGAGCTATGGGCGCCATGGCCCTATTTGGAGAAAAGTATGGTGAAGAGGTAAGAGTTGTAAAGATGGGTGACTGTTCAGTTGAATTGTGTGGTGGTACCCACCTAGACAATACATCACAGGTAGGCATGTTCAAGATTCTATCTGAAAGTGGCGTTGCTGCCGGAGTAAGAAGAATTGAAGCCATCACAGGAAGAGCAGTATACCAGTATATACTTGCAAAAGATTCGCTAATTAATAGTATTAGTGATATAATGAAGACAAGGGAAGATAACCTAGTTGCTAAGGCTAATTCATTAGTCGATGAAAATAAGCAGTTAGAAAAAGAAGTACACAATCTTAAATCAAAGATGAGTATGCAGAATGCGGGGAATGCCCTAGAGGATAGCCTTGATATCAAGGGGGTTAGGCTTCTAACAGCTAAGTATGAAGATATGGATATGGATACCCTAAGAGAGGTAGCTGATAACCTTAGAGACAAGCTAGGAACAAGTGTTGTAGTCCTAGCGAATGTAGCGGGAGACAAGATTAACTTTGTAGCAACTGCTAGTAAGGATGCTATTGACAGGGGAGCCCATGCTGGCAACATAGTTAGGGAAGTTGCAAAAATCGCTGGAGGCAAGGGCGGTGGTAGACCTAACATGGCCCAGGCCGGTGGTAGTGACAAGACTATGGTAGACCAGGCGCTAGCAAGTGCGCAGAAGGTGGTTGAGTCACAGATTAAATAGTGTAAGGAGGGTTGTTTATGGAAAAAAAATTAGAATACACAGTTCAGTTTGAAACAGTTAACCAGGATAAAATGAGTGTAGCTCAGACTATTGAGTATGTATATAATGCTTTGATAGAAAAGGGCTATAATCCTGTAAACCAGATAATAGGATATATATTATCTGGAGATTCAAGCTATATCACAAGCTATAAGAATGCCAGGGCGGCAATAAAGAGGTTTGAAAGGGATGAAATCCTAGAAGAAGTAATAACTAAGTATTTGAACATAGAGGAGTAAATGTTATATGTTTAAAAAGACTTTAGCCTTTATAGTGTCTCTTGTCTTGGTACTTAGCCTAGTAGGACCTAGCCTTGCAGCAGGGTCTAAGTCAGAGGAATCTGTATTTGCTACTGAGCAGGCAATGACCAAGGGGGAGCTTGATCCAAAGGCCGACAACAATACTGCCAAGAATAAGGGCAAGGTAATACTTATTGACTTAAATAGGACAAATTACGATAACTTTAAGAATATAAAGTTTTTGGCAAATAAGCTAGAAAATAGTGGTTATCTTGGCATGATGAATATCAGGGGTGACAAGGGCTATGATGATAGGAGAAACTATGCTAGCATGGGTGCTACTGGGAGGGTTAATATCCTTCCAGATACACCTGTTAACTTTAGTCAGTTAGATAATAAGGACCTATACAATTATGCTACCGGTCAGTCTCCAAAAAAGATTAACCTTTTGAGCATTAACAACCTAGACCAGTATAACCAAGCTGATGGTGAGTTTAAGTCCAAAATGGGATACCTGGGTGACACCCTAACCACTAATGGAAAAAAGATAAGTGTGCTTGGAAATAGTGATTACTACGATATGCTTACTGGTCAGGAAATAAAAAATAGGGACTTTGCCCTTATGGTCATGGATTCTAGGGGTAGGGTAGAAGATGGAAATGTGGACTTTATCAACAAGAAGGACCAGTCATTCCCGTTTGGTATCTCGACTGATTACAATAAGCTAAAAGAAGAAACTAAGAAATATTATGCAAAGTCAGACCTTTTGATGGTTAATCTAGGTGATACCTATAGGCTAGACGAGTATAAGGTCAACCTAAATAGCAAGTCCTATACAAGGATGAAGTATAGGGTCTACAATAAGATAAGTGACTATATTGAATACGTATTTAAGATGGCTGGCAAAAATGACACAATCTATATACTAGGGTCTTTTCCGAGCAAGCTAGACTATGCTAATAATAGACGCTTGGCGCCTTTAGTAAGATTTGATATGTCTGATACAGGGAAGGGTCTACTTTTTTCTTCAACAACTAGGAGGACAGGACTCTTTGCCAACTTAGATATGGGCGTGGACATCTTAAGCAGGTTCGGATTAAAGAATAGTGAAATGGTAGGTCGCCAGCTGACTAATAAGGCTGTGGCTAATAGGGACGACTACATGGCTAAGGAATATAAGAAAATTGTAGCAATATCATCTATTAGGATGTCTATCATAAATATATATGTAGCAGTTATTTCGATTTCTTGGATTTTAGGAGCCCTAGCCCTATGGCAGAGGGACAAGCTACCAAAGAAACATAAGAAGAATATTTTGAACTTTTTGAAGGAAATGGTCAAGTTGGGCCTAATTATGCCTCTAGCATTTTTATCAGCGCCTATTTTGAGGCCTGGAAGTCAGGTACAGATTACCCTGGCCATAGTATTCATGACTTTCTTGCTATATATACTAGGTAATAGACTATTTAAAAATGATGACCTTAAACAGGTAGGATTTTTCTCAATTTTGATGATCCTCCTAATAGTGATAGACTCCGTAATATCAACACCTTTGATGCAGAGTAATATAATGAGCTATGATCCTATGATAGGTGCAAGGTACTATGGTATAGGTAATGAATACGAGGGTGCAACCATAGGTAGTGCTATACTGGGTATTGCCATACTTCTCGAGTATAGAAAGATACCTAAGCCATGGGTTGCAATATTCCTAATTGTAGTTTTAATTACATCTGCCTATCCTAGTATGGGTGCAAATGTAGGTGGGGCAATTTCAGAGTCTATTGCCTATATAGCCTTCTTCTTGTTAATATGTGGAGTTAAGATTGACTTTAAGAAGTCGGTACTTGTTGTAGCTGTAACAGGCCTGATTGTAGTAGCATTTGCTGCTGCTGATATTATCTTGGGCTTGGGTTCTCACTTGGGTAACTTTGTAAGTCAGGTAATTGCAAATGGCCCTATGGAGATAGTAACTGTATTTGCTAGAAAAATAGAAATGAACGTACAGCTAGCCCAGACTACAGTATGGGTTAATATTCTCCTTGTAGGTCTACTGATACTAGGCTTTACTATATTTAGACCAAATAGGCACTTTAGCCATATGAAGGAAAGGTACAAGATAGTATACAAGGGATACCTGGCTATAGTAATTGGTTGTCTTGTGACTCTACTAGTAAATGATTCTGGTATAATTGCGGCGGCTACAGATTCAATTTATTTATTGATACCTATAATTATAATTTTGATAAATAAGTTCAATCAAAAGTCAGACGAGTATATAAGTTAGATTAAGTAGGTGTAAATGTGCTAAATGGAAGAATAATGGGCCTCGATATTGGTGACAATACGATTGGTGTAGCCGTAAGTGACCTGATGGGTATGACAGCCCAGGGGGTTACAACAATAAAGAGGTCAAGTAAAAAAAATGATATAGAGGCCTTGAAGCAGATAGTTGAAGAAAGGCAGGTAAACCTGATAGTATCGGGTCTACCAAAGAATATGAATGGGACAATAGGTCCCCAGGCTGAGAAGGTCATGAAGTTTTGTGACATGATTAAGGAGGAACTTGGCTTGGAAATCAAGTTCTGGGATGAAAGACTAACTACAGTATCAGCTGAAAAGATGCTGATTCAGGGTGATGTTCGTAGAAAGAATAGAAAAAAAGTCATAGATAAGCTTGCAGCAGTACTAATTTTGCAGGGATATCTTGATTCAATATAGTTTTTCTCAAGGTGTCAATAGAAAAATATTTTCTATTGACATTTTTTGAGAATTGATATACTATGAGTATAAGAAAGTTATCAATTGAAAAGGAGGGCTATAATATGGAAAATAACAATACTATGGAATTGTTGAAAGAGAAGCTAAAAGCTACTGGTTTTAAAATTACACCTCAGAGAAGGGCTATAATTGAAGTATTAATAGAGAATGAAAGTTCACATATGAGCAGTGAAGAAATATATGATAAGGTACGTGTAAACTGTCCAGAAATAGGTCTTGCAACTGTTTATAGAACTATGCAGTTACTTGACGAAATCAATGGTATATCTAAGCTAAACCTTGATGATGGATGTATCAGGTACGAAATCAATGTTGAGGGAGAGGATGTTCACCACCATCACCACTTGATTTGTAGAGACTGTGGAGCTATCATAGAGGTAAAGGAAGACCTTTTGGAATCTATTGAGGCTACTGTAGAGAACAACTATAATTTCCAGATAAAGGACCACGACCTAAAGTTTTATGGTCTATGTAGTAATTGTAAGGATAAATAGTTATCAGTAGAAAGTGATTATAAAAAATTGAATCTTAATGATAAAACCCATGACCTATATAGGCCATGGGTTTTCTTTTTTTTTTATTTTATAGGTCAAGCTTATAGTCCTCGTCCGTAATTAGTCCACGCTTTTTCATAAAACTTGCCACTATCAAAGATAGGATGGCTGGTAGAATAATATGTAGGAAAAGAATAATCACAAATAGGTGGACCTTGTCCATTTGTCCTGACATGGTCTGCCATGTCATTAGCTGACCAACAAGACCTGATGTTCCCATACCTCCGCCTGCGGGTTATTTTGCATCTTAAATACTAGGGTTGCAAGAGGGCCTAGTATGGCACTTGCAACTATTGGAGGTAACCAAATAATTGGCTTTCTCATAATATTTGGCACCTGAAGCATGGATGTACCCAAGCCCTGGGCCAACAAGCCATTCCAACCATTAGCCTTGAAGCTAATTGCTGCGAATCCTATCATTTGTGCTGAACAGCCGACTGTTGCGGCACCGGCTGCTAGTCCTGATAGAGATAGGATTATTGAAAGGGCTGCTGAGCTTATAGGTAGGGTCAATATAATACCCATCAATACAGATACTGCTACACCCATTAAGAAGGGCTGAAGCTCTGTAGAAACACGGATAAATTCACCTAGGTTGGCCATGGCCATTGCAAGATAAGGCCCAACAAAATAGGCTACCATACCACCTGTAACAATAGTTACTAGGGGAGTGACAATTATATCCACCTTTGTTTTACCTGATACAAGGCGGCCTATTTCTGCACTTATAACTACAGCAATAAAGGCACCTAGAGGATCGCCTGCACCCGGCAGGACTAGTTGCATCTTGTCACTCAATAGGGCGCCACTTGAAAAAGTGCCACCAAAGGCACCCAAGAGACCTGTTACACCTGAAGCTAGTATTACAAGCTTTGGTGATTTTAGGGCATGGGCTACTCCTATACCTATTACTGGTCCAGTTAGGGACATGGCTACTACGGCTACAGTAAGTAAAAAACTGGCGATACTACCTGTAAAGACACTACTTATCTGTTTTATTATAAGTCCTATTATAAGAGTTGAAAACAAGCCCAGGGCCATACCGTTTAGACCCTGGATAAAGTATCTATCAAAGAGCTTCCAGGCCATAGAATTTTTATTTTTAGACATTTTGATTTACCTCCATATAGTACAGCTAAATATAACTGTATTTTATATAATACATTGTCGTATATATTAGTGTATATATACTAATATATTATATATTGCCTTGTCATAAAAATCAAGCATCATAAGAAGGAAGATAGAGGTTTTTAATATTAAAGGTCTCTTATAAAAATATCCTATAGGTAGAGATATTTATATCTTATTTACTGGTAAGCTACTAGTAATTGATTTTTATAGGACCTTTAATATATAATTTATGGAGGAGATTTTAAGCTATAGGTCAAAATATTGTACTATGGATTCATACATATGTATATTCAAGTAGATATGATATAGATTAATTAGAATGGAGTTTTACTATGAATTTTAAGGATATAGTATATGAGAGATGCGACTATGATTCAATCAAGGGTATATATGAAAAAGCCCTAGCTGATATTAGGTCAAGCGAAAAATTTGAAGACCTTAAGGCTAGCATAGAGGGCTTGAACAAGACTAGGGTCCACCTACAAACTATGAAGGAACTAGCCTCTATAAAGTACTCTATAAATACCAAGGACGACTTTTATATGGCTGAAAATGAATATTGGGATGAGTATGGTCCCCTATACCAAGACCTAGACTACAACCTTTACCAAACCCTTTTGAAGATAGATTATAAGGACCAGATAATAGGGGAGTATGGTCAGCAATTTTATGGACTAATGGAGTGTAATGTAAAGAGCTTTTCCAAGGAAATAATAGGACTTTTGCAGGAAGAAAATAAGCTTATGTCAGAATATACAGCCCTATTAGCGTCAGCAAAAATAGACTTTGATGGAAGGATATGCAACCTTTCAGATATGAATCTTTACATGGAATCTATTGATGATAAGGTTAGGGAGGAGGCTATAAGAGCCCATACACACTTTTTTGAAGAGAATGAAGCTAGGTTTGATCAGATATTTGATAGACTGGTCAAAATAAGGCACCAGATGGCCCTTAAAATGGGTTATAAATCATTTGTTGACTTGGGATATTATAGAATGCAGAGAACCGACTACAATAGGGATATGGTGGCTAATTTAAGGGAAAATGTTCTTGTAAAATATGGAAAAAAAGCCCAAGACCTATATGATGACCAGGCCAAGAGGATAGGTAGGGACAAGATAGACTATTTCTGTGAAAAAATTGAATTCTTGGATGGAAATGCCGAGCCACAAGGAGGCAGTGAAGAAATCTTTGAGGCTGGAAGGGCAATGTATTCTAGCCTATCTGAAGAAACCAAGGAATTTTTCGAATTCCTACTTTCTAGAGGTCTATTTGATGTAGAGGCTAGGGAGAATAAGGCTATGGGAGGCTATTGTACGGTTCTGCCTGAATACAGGATGCCCTTTATATTTGCAAACTTTAATGGAACTGTTGATGATATTGACGTCCTAACTCATGAGGCTGGACATGCCTTTCAGATGTACATGTCTAGACATATAAATATGCCAGAGTTAATTTTTCCAACTCTAGACTCATGTGAAATACATTCTATGAGCATGGAATTCTTTACATATCCATGGATGGACCTATTCTTTGGTCAGGATGTAGAAAAGTATAAGACCTACCACTATGGGGCTGCAATCAAGTTTTTACCTTATGGCTGTCTAGTGGATCATTTCCAGCATGAGATATATGAAAACCCAGATATGACGCCGGAACAGAGAAAGGAAACCTGGTCAAGGCTAGAAAAGAATTATTTGCCTTATAGGGACTATGGCGATTTAGAAATATTAAATAGGGGAGGATATTGGTATAGGCAGGGGCATATATTTAAGGATCCCTTCTATTATATAGACTATGTTTTGGCCCAAATTTGTGCTTTGAATTTTTATGAAAAAATGCAGGAGGATTTTGATATTGCCTGGAATGACTACTTAAAAATATGTAAGTTAGGCGGCAAATATTCATTTTTTAATTTGGTAAAAGCTGGAAATTTACCTAATCCTTTTAATTAAAAAAGGCAAAATAGGCAAATAATGTTTAACTTGACACAAAATTAAAAAGATTATAAAATAGAGTGTGGGAGTATGTGCCTACAAAAATTTATGATTTAAAAGCTATAATTTTTGTTGATATGCGAATAAACGAATATTGAATGAAAATGAACTTTGAAAACAGAATAAGACGAAGGAGGTGGACGCAATTAATCCTTATATAATAATAACTGCTGTAGTGGCAGTATTACTAGGGCTATTAATTGGTTATGTTATCAGAAAAAACATCTCTGAAGCCAAGATAGGACAGGCTGAAAATTTAGCTAGAGAAATCCTTGAAAAGGCGAACAGAGACTCTGAAACAGTTAAGAAAGAAAAACTTCTAGAGGCTAAAGAAGAGATTCATAGATTACGTACTGAAGGCGAAAAAGAAAACAAGGAAAGAAGAAACGAAGTACAGAAATATGAAAAAAGAGTTTTACAAAAAGAAGAAACTCTTGACAGGAAGATTCAGTCTTTAGAGCAGAAGGAAGCAAACCTACAGAAAAAAAATGAAGCGGTTGCAAAAAAAGAAAGTGAAGTAGAGGAAATAAAGGTCCAGCAACAGCAGAAATTGGAAAGTATATCAGGTTTTACAACTGAAGAAGCCAAGGAAATAATACTTTCTAATGCTGAGAGAGATGTTAGAAGAGAAATGTCTCTAATGATTAAGGAAAAGGAAGCTCAGGCCAAGGAAGAGGCTGAAAAAAAGGCTAGAGAAATCATTGGTTACGCTATTCAGAAGTGTTCCGCAGACCATGTTGCTGAAACTACTGTATCAGTAGTTAACCTACCTAATGATGAAATGAAGGGTAGGATAATTGGTAGAGAAGGTAGAAATATCAGGGCTTTGGAAACATTGACTGGTATAGACTTGATTATAGACGATACTCCAGAAGCAGTAATCCTATCAGGATTTGATCCAATTAGGAGAGAGGTAGCAAGGATTGCTCTTGAAAACCTGATTGGTGATGGTAGAATACATCCAGCCAGAATTGAAGAAATGGTAGAAAAGGCCAAGAAAGAGGTACAGAATATCGTTAAGGAAGCTGGTGAACAGGCCATGTTCGATACGGGTGTACACGGACTTCATCCAGAGTTGGTCAAGCTACTAGGTAGACTTAGGTACAGAACAAGTTATGGACAGAATGTATTAAAGCATTCTATAGAAGTATCTATCCTAGCAGGTATTATGGCTGAGGAAATTGGTGCAGATGTTAAGCTAGCCAAGAGGGCTGGTTTGGTACATGATATTGGCAAGGCTGTTGACCATGAGATTGAAGGTACACACATAGAAATAGGTATGGACCTATTAAAGAAGTACAAGGAATCTAAGGATGTAATACATGCTATGAGTACCCACCATGGTGATTATGAGCCACAGACAGTTGAGGCTGTTTTGGTTACAGCTGCAGATGCTGTTTCTGCAGCTAGACCTGGTGCAAGGAGAGAAACTCTTGAAGCTTACATAAAGAGACTTGAAAAGCTTGAAGAAATAACTAATTCATACGAAGGTGTAGAAAAATCATTTGCAATCCAGGCCGGTAGAGAGGTCAGAATAATGGTTAAGCCAGAGTATGTAAATGATGAAGAAATGCACTTATTGGCTAGGGATATGACTAAGAGGATAGAAGAAGAACTTGAATATCCAGGTCAGATCAAGGTTAGCATAATTAGAGAGACAAGAGCTACTGATTACGCTAAATAAGCAAGCTAGATTTAAATGAGCTTACCTATAAGGGAAGCCTCGAGAAAGGAGGGTATCTATTTATAAGATTAAATAAATAGATATCCTCTTTTTATTTTTATAAGGATATTTAGTCAAGTCCTTTCTAGTTTATTATTTGAAATTCTGTGGTATAATACTTAGTAAATATATTTGATTTATTACTAAATAGGAGGTGCTGGTTTTGAAAAAATTTACAAATATAGTTTCAAACCTTGACGCTCTAAAACTAAAAAAAGTTGAAGAATTTATATATAAAAATGTAGATGAAGATGTGTTTATCCTACCTAAAGTAGTTCCATTTAAGGGGGTAAACACTGATATGCTCTATATAAGGGACAATAGACTCTTATTTATAAAATTTATGGATACCACTGAAGAGTTATTTTCCTTCTTAGATGAAGAAATACTTGAAATAATGAAGGAAGAATATGAGCTCATGAAGGAAAATATGGATATGTATTACCCAAATATATCCTACAACTATGTTTATGTCATGCCGTATATTGACTATATTGAGGATACCTATGGAATGGATGACTTTGTAGCTGAGAATGTTGTATGTGGTACTAGGGTAAAGGAGCTTATAAATGATGATAAGGTCGATCTGGGACCATATCTAAGAGATGAAAATGATGAGGTGAGTATGTCTATGTACCTATTTAGGATTTGTACTGAGTACTTTACCTTGACTAGGGGCATAAATATAAATGATAAACTCAAAGAATCAGTTTTCATGATAAATACCTAGACTACAAGTTTGCCTTGATGGATGATGAGCAGATCCTCAATATCGCTTCTGTAAACTATGGAAATCACTCCATAGTTGGGGGTTCAGGTACAGGAAAAAGTGCAATTATGATGGGTAGGGTAATAAAGCTATCCAAAATATATCCCCACCATAATTTCTTGATTTTGACCTTCACTAAGCAGCAGGCCAACAAGTATCTTGAGCTCTTAGATATACTAAAGGTAGATACAAATAATATTATGGTATATACCTTCAGCTCTTTTATATTCAAGATAGCCAAGATAAACAAGCTGGTGATTGACTACAACCTTGTAAAGACCAACTATGATAGGGCCTTTGCCAATATAATGAAACAAGTTGACAACTCAGTAAAGAATAAAAAAATGTTTAAGGGTATCTTTATAGACGAAGCAGAAAATATGAATGAAGAGGATATTAACCTTATTTACCAGTTCCTATATACGAGTAAGAGGGTATTTAATGTTAATGTGTGTAAGTCATATAATATTAACAATAGTCTCAATATATACAAGTGCAGGATAAAAGAAGATATAGAATATGAGGAAGAGTTATTTCTAAAAAAGAATTACAGACAGTCACGAGAAGTGGTTGACTTTATAAATAGTTTTTGTGACAGGTCAAACGACTATATAAGGTTCCTAAGAGACAATATTCCGACTACCATATTCATGAAGACAGAAGCTATATATGAAAGTGGTATGAACGTAAATATAGTCAAGGTGGACGACCTAGATGACCAAATTCATTCTGTAGTATGGGAAATTCAACACCTTATAAATGACTGTGGCTTTAGACCTGAAGACATAGCGGTGGTATATCCATTTAACAAGAAAAAGCTAAAGAATGGAAAGATGATATACTTCCAGTATATGCTGAGAAAGTCATTAGAAGATGCAGATATACCTTATATGTACGCAGATGATACAGTTACCAACCTTACGCCAAAGACAGGTGTGACTATATCTAATATATATTCAATAAAATCCCTATCATACAAGGCTATCATCATCTGTGAATTGGAAATGCTATACAACCAAAAGGTAAGCCCTGAGGACCAGGACTACCAGATAAATGACTTCGTAGGAGACCTAAACAAGGTGTACACAGCTATGACAAGGGTAGAGGACTATTTATCTATTATAGCCTCCTACGATAAGGAGTCTAGTGATATATTTAAGCTTCTAATTGACTAGAATATATTTTTAATGTACCTGAATACAGTAAAGAATATAATAGCTATATAGGCCATATAAAAATCAAATTAATAATAAATAAAAAATAAACCAGTCTTTCGATAAGTACAATACTTATTGAAGACTGGTTTCTTATTACATATTATCCTGCTATTGCAAAGTAAATAAATACTATTATACCTAGTACGATTCTATAGACACCAAAGGCCTTGAAGTCGTGTTTCTTTATGTAGGACATAAAGAACTTTATAACTATAACCGAAACTATGAAGGCTACAAGGGATCCTAGGAGCATGATAAACCATTCAAAACCTGTGAAAGCGAAACCAGCCTTAAGCAGCTTCAGTAGGCTGGCACCCAGCATAGTAGGTATGGCTAGGAAGAATGAAAATTCTGCTGCTATATACCTAGATGTACCAAGTAGGGTAGCTCCTATAATTGTAGAACCAGACCTTGACGTACCTGGTACCAGGGCAAGGCACTGGAAGAGACCAATTAGAAGGGCAGTCTTGTAGGACACCTGACTGAACTTAGTAATACCGGGTCTCTTGTGTCTATTTTCTATCCATATCATTATTACACCATATATAATTAGGGCGGCAGCTACTACAGAGGGTCTGAAGAAAATCCTATCTATCTGGTCTTCAAAAAGAACACCTATTATACCTGATGGTAGCACTGCTATTAGTACCTTTATCCAAAGGTCCCATGTTGCCTTTTTAGCCTTAGGACTCTTTCTAGTGGAAAAAGGATTAAGTTTATTAAAATAGAGTATTAATACTGCTAATATCGATCCGAACTGTATAACTACTAAAAAAGTATCTATAAACTTCTTTGAGCCAGCCAGGTGTAAAAACTGGTCGACTAAAATCATATGACCTGTGCTACTGACTGGTAGCCATTCTGTGATACCCTGGACAATACCAAGGAAAATCGCCTTAAAAATTTCTAACAAAAATATGTCCTCCTTTTATAAAATCTACTATTAATAGTATCACAAGAAAACCAATAAATCAATTATTTTACTATAAAGGCTTAATTAAAAAGTCCCCCAGGGTTCACAGAGTGGGGGACAATTTGAATAGTATTATTTATTTGTGGCCTGCAGCCTTGTAAGCTTCTAGACCAAACTTCATACATTCAGCAGCAGCCTTAAGGTCGTCTGCATTTAGGATGTAGGCAAGTCTAACTTCGTCTCTTCCTAGACCAGGTGTAGCGTAGAAGTTTTCAGCTGGTGTAGCCATTGTAGTTGCACCATTGTGGCTGAACTCATTTAGCATAAAGATTACGAAGTCTTCAGCATTTTCTACTGGAAGCTTGACCTGCATGTAGAAGGCACCAGTTGGCTTTTCACATACGACACCTGGGATTTCCATGATTGCATCATATAGAACATCTCTTCTGTGGCAGTATTCCTTGTTTACTTCTTCAAGGTAAGACTTTGGAGTCTTGTATAATTCAGCTGAACCAACCATTTCTAGTGTAGGAACGCATAGCCTTCCCTGGCAAAGCTTTAGAACTTCAGCAATGAATTCCTTATTCTTACAAGCAAGGGAACCTATTCTAGCTCCACAAGCTGAGTATCTCTTAGATACAGAGTCAACTATTATTACCCTGTCCTGAACATTTTCTAGGTTACCAAAACTAGTGTATTTCAAACCGTCATATACGAATTCTCTATATACTTCATCAGAAATTATCCATAGATCTTTTTCTATAGCGATTTCTGCTAGCATCTGCATCTCTTCTACAGTGTAGATAGCACCAGTTGGATTACCTGGGTTTGAAAGTAGGATAGCCCTAGTTTTATCATTTACCTTAGCTAGGATTTCCTCCTTAGCTGGTAGGTGGAAGCCATTTTCAGCTAGTGTAGTAACTGGGTTTATTTCAACATCAACACAGGTAGCAAATCCATTGTAGTTTGTGTAGAAAGGCTCTGGTACAAGTATATTTTCACCTGGGTTACATAGTGTTAGCATTGCAAATAAAAGTGCTTCAGAACCACCGTTTGTAATTAGAAGCTCATCATGTCCAAATTCCATGTCATAAGACTTGTAGTATTTGATCATTGCATCTAATAGGTCATCAGAACCTACTGAATCAGCATATGCAAGTACAGATTCATCAAATTCTCTTATGGCCTTCATAAAGCCTTCAGGAGTCTTGATATCTGGCTGACCTATATTTAAGTGGTAAACCTTAATTCCCTTTTTCTTTGCTTCTGTAGCATATGGAACAAGCTTTCTTACTGGTGAAGCCTGCATTGAACCGACTCTTTTTGAATATCTCATAATTTTCCTCCTATATATTTAAAACTGAATAACGTTTTCGACGTAACATTAATATAACATAAAACTAGATAAAAATAAACAATTATCGCATATATTTATAATTTAACAAAGTTATGATAGGTACTTAGGTGCTTTTTCTAATTTTTATTCTAGTAAAGCTCTTAAATACTATAATTAATTGATTTTGTTTTACCAGGGATGGGTTTTTATTAAATACAAAATGGTATATAATAGACCTAACAGATTATTGTGAAAGTTTGTATGAGGTGAAATTATGAAAGAAATGAGAAAGGACCAGATAACTGGTGATTTGATTATATATTCAAGTTATAGGAATAAGAGGCCACACGATACTATTAAGTCCAATAAAAATAAGCCAAGTGAAGGTCCACAATACAGCGATACATGCCCATTTTGTAGGGGTAACGAGCACCTGAATGACATGCCAACCCACCTTATAGAAAAAGAGGGACAATGGTTGGCTAAATCTGTAAAAAATAAGTTTCCTATAGTAGATATGGAGACTGACCATATATACGGTGAACACGAGGTTATTGTGGAGACCTATAGACATGAGGGGTCCTATTATAACATGTCCATAGATGAATTTAAGCATATTTTTGATATTTTTATAAATAGGTACAAAGACCTTTCAGCGAGACCTGGCATTGAATATGTAAATATATTCAAGAATCACCTGAGAGATGCTGGGGCCTCACTTATGCACCCCCACTCTCAAATAGTGTCCTTTAATCTTATACCGGCTGAGATAGTAAAAGAGATAAAGATAGCAAGGTCACATATGGACCACCATAATAGTAACCTATATGACTATATAATAGAAAGTGAGCTTGCCCACCAAAAGAGGGTGGTATATGATGGTAAGAGTTTTTTGGTATTTATACCGCATGCTACAAGGTATAATGGAGAAATTAGAATTATCTGCAAGGATGACAAGAAGATAGACCAGTGGGGACTAGATGAAATAGAAGAAATTTCCTATATCTACAAGAGGTTATTCGAAAAATGGGAGGACTACAATGTGGAGCAAATTGCCTTTAACGTGGTAATTCATACTTATCCTTTAAATGGAGATTATGACGACCTATTTAGGACCCACTTCCATATAATACCTAGAAAATTTAATTTCGGTGGCTTTGAGCTATCTACGGACCTTTTTGTTTGCGGAACTGACCCAGAGGACCTAGCTGAGTTTTTGAGGTTTGACTAGGAGGCTAAACTCTAAGAATAGTTTTTAATATAAATTAGAAGATAGACTTGAAATTATATAAAAGTTGATATATAATTAAAAAACAAAAAGCGAATATTTATATAAAATAGATAAAAATAATTCATGTATTTTAGGAGGAAATATGTCAAGTTTACTATATTACATAAAAAAGGAAGACCACTCAGGTGAAAGACTGAGAAAAATACTTGAGGAAAATAAATATATAAAGTTCGTATCACTAATGGGTGTAGACCTAGGTGGTAATGCAACTGATGAAAAGATACCGGTAAAACTAGTCTTGGAGGATATAGAAGAATTTTTAAATGCTTCAATACAGACTGATGGATCTTCAGTTGAACTTTATAATATAGCTACCTTAAATAATGCAAAGGTTGATTTAAAGGCTGACCTAGACGCAGCTTGGTTTGTTGACTACAACCATGAATTCATAGATGAAGAGACTGGTTGCCCTGTTGGAACTTTGAAAATTCCCGCCTTTTTAATACATGACAACAAGAAGGTTTGCTCTAGAGGTACACTTGAAAGAGCAGAAAAATACTTCAAAAATAGTTTAACTGATATAATTAGAAATAACCCTGAAATTTTAGAAAATACGAACGTTGATAGTCCTGATGATATAGAAAGTATTGAGTTGACAGCCGCGACAGAACTAGAGTTCTGGGTTAATACGCCAGAGGATAAGGCCGACCTAGAAAAGCTATTTGTGTCACAGAGTTTGAAGGAACAATACTGGAAGAGGACGCATGGTGTTATTAGGACATGCCTAGAAAAATGTCTTATAGCACTTGAAAACTATGGCCTAGAACCAGAAATGGCCCACAAGGAGGTTGGTGGTATCCATAGCTCTATCAACATTAAGGGTTCTACAAATCATGCCATGGAACAGCTTGAAATTTCTTGGAAGTTCAACAAGCCTCTTCAGGCGGCAGATAATGAATTATGGGTAAGAGAAATAGTTTATGATATATTTGAATCACATGGATTGGAGGTTAGTTTTAAGGCCAAGCCTATCCATGGTGTTGCAGGTAGTGGTGCACATGCCCACGTAAGTGTTGCAGCTAAACTAAAGGATGGAAGACTTGTAAACCTATTTGCACCAAAGGACCTAAAAAATGATTATCTGAGTCCAATAGGTTATGCATCCCTTATGGGTATGATGAAAAACTATGAGGTGCTGGCTCCTATAGTAACCAATACAAATGATGGCTTTAATAGATTAGTTCCAGGATTTGAAGCCCCTGTATGCGTTGTTACATCATTAGGTCATACATATGAAATACCTTCAAGGAATAGGTCTGTCCTAGTAGGTCTTATCAGGGATATTGACAAGCCAAAGTCCTTGAGGTTTGAATTGAGGTCACCAAATCCATTGTCTAACAAGTATCTAGTAATAGCTGGTTGCTACCAGACTATGCTAGATGGTATAAAGGCCATAGCAGATTTAAAAGCAATTTGATACAAAGCTATTGGAGGCTGAGTTATCTAAGGCTCCAAGTGACAAGGGCTTCTACCTAGAAGAAGGAAGGGCCTATAGGGATGAAAATAACATATTTAACTACTATACTTTGGAGGAAAGAAACGCTAGGTTCGGGCAGCCACCTAGAACTGTATACGAAGCCATGTTAGCCTTCGAGACTTATCCAGAAAAACTCAAGTCCTTGACTCAGGGGGCGGTCTTTACTGAGGCTATAATTGATTCTTTTAAGGTAGGATCTCTTGACAAGTGGAAGAAGAAACTGTCATCAAGAATTATTGATAGGAATATAAGGCTCTTAACTTCTTTTGTAAAGCTTCACTCTCATGAAAATATGGATGCAATAGATGAAGTGATGTGGGATGCTATTGAGCAGATTAAGTATGACTTGATGAAAAATACACTTAAGGGACCATCTATATACGGCATGATAAAGAGTGCTATAGATGTTGGTAACTACAAGGAGGCTTCCGATCTACAGATTGAGGCCAAGAAGAAAATGGAGGAAATTCAGCAACTATATGTTAATTACAAGAAAAATATATTCTAGTAAATAATACTAAAGCTGTGTAAACCGATTTGGCTAGCCTATATAATAGGGGATAAGAAAAGACCAATACGAATAATAAATGATATAAAAAGAGGTACAACTTATGTATGACTTATGACCGAATTTGGTTATTTGGGTCAGTCGTGTAAGTAGTACCTCTGTTTTTTATAAATTTGAATCCATCTAGGCTTGGTCTAGTCATTAATATAAAATAAAAACCAATTTAAGATAGCTACAAGTGGTTAGATTTGACACAGGCTAGCTAAGAAGTTTTCAAACATTATACCATCGTTTCTATCCACGCTTCCAAGGCTTGCAGTATAGTTGACAGCATCATAAATGAAGTCTGTAGCAATTTGGCAGCTAAAACCTATATCAAAGCCCCTAGTTATAAGGGCAGTTACTATTGACGTAAATATCTCCAGTACCACTAAAGCTCATCTTGTTGTATGGTTTTCCAATCTTAGTCATAGTATCGGACTTAGCATCGTAGGAAATATTATAAATATGGTCATCATTAAGGAAGCCAGTTATAAGTACCAGATTAGGTCCCTGCTTGGCAAGGCCCCTACAAATGTTCTTTAGGTCAATATCACTGTAGTTAAATTTATCTGGATCCAAGCCCAAAAGTAGGTTGGCTTCAGTTATATTTGGAGTAATAAGGTCAGCCATTGAAGCTAACTTTTTCATCTCTAAGACGTAGGCATCATCAAAGATAGGGAAGATGGAGCCGAGGTCACCAAGGACAGGGTCTACCACTACCAGGGCCTTATTGTTATTATTAATAAGATTTTCAACTAGCTTGATTTGTTCAATAGAGCCTAAAAAACCGCTATAGATTGTATCAAACTCCTGGCCGAGCTCTTTCCAAGTATCAATATAGTCCTGGATAGATGAAGTTAAGTCTACAAAGGTATATTTTGGATAGCCGGTCTGGCTGGAAAGGACAGATGTTGGTAGGGGGCAACACTGGCACTTTAGGACCGAAATCAGGGGTAGGGCTACAGTAAGCGAGCACTTACCAACACCAGAAATATCATTTATACAAGCAATTTTTTTCTGCATAGCAATTCTCCGTTCTAAATATATTTTCAAGAAATATTATACCACCTATTAAGGATTATGTCTAAATATAGGTGATATTGGGCAAAAGATGACAAAAAGAGTATAATTTATATAAAAATTTTTAAATTTGCAAAAAAATACTCAATAATTCTAATAATTTCGTTGACTTGACCAAATAAATATGTTATGGTTAATAGGTAATGGATCACAAAAAATCAAGCGATTCATATTATTAGGAGGAAGTTAATGAAAATCGGAACAGTAAAATGGTTTAACAACGAAAAAGGATTTGGATTTATTTCAGTTGAAGGAGAAAATGATATGTTTGTACATTTCTCTGCAATCCAGGGAGATGGATACAAGTCTCTAGAAGAAGGTCAGAAGGTTGAATTTGAAGTCGTAGATGGAGAAAAGGGACCTCAGGCTGCAAATGTAACAAGAATATAATTTGAGATTTAAGATATACAAGATATATTAAGTAAAAAATTTTTTCAAGCTTACATTGATGGACCGACATTTGTTGGTCCATTTTTTACGTATATTTTTAAATAAGTGGATATACTTGTTTAAAAATGTTATACTTAAATATAGGGATAATTACAAGGAGCTATAGGATAGGTAAAGCCCAATAGGCCTGTAATTATCTTGCTTAAGGCGTGTGTAATTTATTTGAAAGTATAGATATTCAGGAGGTTCGGTTATGAATATAATGTTTTTCATTACACCAAAGAAAGATGTAATAAGTGTTAGTGACAAGGACAATATAAAGACAGTTTTGAAGACTCTAAATGAGCACAAATTTTCTTCAGTTCCTATAATTAATGCTGAAGGTAATTACCTGGGAACAATCAAAGAAGGAGATATATTATGGTACCTATACCAAAAATCTTCTTTTAATGAGAGGTTAATCGAAACTACAAATATTATGGACGTACCTAGAAGGTCAACCAATGTAACTGCCAAGGTAGATGCTAATGTAGAGGACCTACTGCATATACTGATCAGTCAAAATTTTGTTCCAGCTATAGATGACTCAAATATATTTATAGGCATTATAAAAAGAAGGGATGTAATCTCCTATGCCTATGACAAGATTAAGAGTGATGAAGGATATATGGCTGATTTCTTTCATGCTAAAAAACTGTCAAGATAGATGTAAGCTTCTATATATGCTAGGACTCTCGATTAGAATTATTAGAGATTTAGATCATGAAAAACTTGATATGGATAGAGTTGAACCGCCAGCTATTTGGTGGTTCTTTATTGTATGACGGGCATGCCGTCAGTCTGTGGTGAAAGTCCACGTAGGGCGTAGTTGCCGACGAACCTCATAGCAACTTGCAAGGTTATCACCGTGAGGTGATGGCGAGAAGAAGCAATAGCGAAATCGTAGCCTGACGCACAGAAACCTAATATCAAGGCTTACATAAAGGATGAGTGGGCAATAAGTCACAAAGTCCAAAAGGCAAACGTAACTTATGTAAGTAAATTAGGCAGGTAGACGAGGAAAGACTGACGACTTATCCCGTGAGGTCTCACAGAGGGAAAACCTAGTAACAACGAACTGTGAGAAGTCAGCAGAAGCCATAGTAGTGGAGAAGTTTCTGTAATGGGAATGGAGCGAAGGGCTGAACAATTCTAAAAGTCAAAGTGACTTAATCAAACTGAGTATACAGGTCCGACGAGAAATATAGTAGCAAAGACGTAACGGAGTGAACATTTCACAGGAGCTAGGGCTAGTATGTACAAAAGAAAATTAGGAAAGTGAGACAATCTATGGGACAACTAATGAATCAGATATTATCCAGAGAAAATATGAAAATGGCATATAAAAAAAGGTAAAAGCCAATAAGGGTGCCGGAGGCATAGATGGTATAAGCATCGAAGATGTTAACAAATACCTCAAAGAAAACTGGATAGATATCAAAACTAAAAATCCTGAAAAAGGAAATATAAACCACAACCAGTACTCAGAGTAGAAATACCAAAAACCAAACGGTGGAGTACGAAATCTTGGAATTCCAACAGTAGTAGACAGAATCATAGAACAAGCAATTGCCCAAGTTCTAACACCAATGTTTGAACCACAATTTAGTGAACATAGTTATGGATTTAGACCAGGTAGAAGGGCACAACAAGCAATAGTAGAGCTACTAGAATATCTAAATGATGGATACACATACATAGTGGATATTGACCCTAGAAAAGTTCTTTGATAACGTACCACAGGACAAACTTATGTATCTGGTAGGTAAAACGGTGAAAGACCCAGATGTAATATCTCTTGTAACTAAGTACCCTAAGAGCCGGAGTTATGGTAAAAGGGAAATATGAAGAAACCACTATAGGAACTCCGCAAGGAGGTAACTTATCCCCTTTGCTTAGTAACATAATGCTCAATGAATTAGACAAAGAGTTAGAAGCACGAGGCTTGCACTTCGTTAGATATGCAGACGACTGTATAATAACCGTTGCAAGTAGTGCAGCTGCAAATAGAGTGATGCATTCGGTCACATCGTGGATAGAGAGGAAGCTAAGCCTTAAGGTAAATGCTACTAAATCCAAAGTCACAAAACCAACAAGGCTCAAGTACCTAGGATTTGGCTTTGTGAAAATGAATGGAAAATGGGAAGCCAGACCACACAAAGACTCAATAAACAGTTTTAAGAGAAAGCTCAAGAAACTAACATATCGTTCGTGGTCAGTGTCTATGGACTACAGGATACTGAAACTAAATCAGGTGATAAGAGGATGGATAAACTATTTTAGAATAGGTAAGATGAAACAAAATATGACTAAAATAGATGAACATCTTCGTAATCGTATGAGAATAGTTATATGGAAACAATGGAAAACTAGCAAGAAAAGGATGTGGGGACTAAGGAAGCTTGGTGTACCAGAATGGATGGCGAGACAATCCGTAGGATTTACAGACCATTATCAGGCGGTAGCCAAAACAGCGGGACTTCGCAAGATAACAAAAGAAATCCTCGCAAAGCGAGGACTCATTAGTTGTTTAGATTATTATTTGAATTGAACCGCGGAGTGCCGAACGGCACGCTCCGTGGTGTGAGAGGGAGGAGAAAGTCCTCCCTACTCGATTATGCATAAAAGTAGTTTAGGTGTAAATGCTAGGCTCTAAATCTATATAAATAAGTGAGCTAGTTGTATATATTAAGCTCTAAATTTAAAAAAGGAGTTAACATGTGCATGCTAACCCCCAAATTTATCAATTATTATCTAATATTGTTTCTTGTAACAACAATACCTATCTTACCAACTGGATTATAGGTAATCTGTACTAGTGTGTTCTTCTTTAACTTCTCTAGGTCTTCGCCACCATACTTTAGGTCAAGTTTGACAGGCTTCTTACCCTGCTTGATTAGGACAGTATGACCATCCTTACCCTTGTTTTCTATGCTGATAAGATTACCAACATATGGTGTGAATTCCTGGTACTTTACCTTCGTTCTTTAGGTAGAAGTAACCACCTACTGCAGCCAGAACCTCTAGACCTACAAGTGCCCACCATGGTATCTTTACTACTATACCTATTGCCACTATTACTACCATTGCTGCTATTGGAACAATGGCCTTTTTCATCATTAATTTTCCGATTATGTCATTTGCCTTTTTTTCAGGACCAGTCATTGTTTTCTGTCTTGCGTACTGGTCAGCAAATCTATCTCTTATGCCCATAATTAGCCTCCACTTCCTATAATTTCTAAAAATACTATATAAAAATACTATATTATTTTAACATAGTTTGTTGAAAAATAAAAGCTATTATGTAAAGATTATCCAATTTGAGGGACATTAAATTACTTTTGCGAAGAATAATTCGAATGATTGAAACTTGACTATAGAGGGCCAATTTTGTTACTATGAGGGTATGAATAGATTTAAAGTCAGTTTATATGAATGTTGGGATGTGGTAGATATGTCTAGACAGAGTCTAAAAAGAAAGAAACAAAAAATAGGTTTTATAGAAATATATTTCAGGTTGGTTAGTATATTATTTTGGCCAATTTATTGGTACAAGTGGACAGTAATAACAGTGGAGAATTTCAATAATGTACTCTTTAATATATATGGGGTTATAGATTTGGCCTTTATAGTCTTATTGGTCATTTTTTTCTTATTTAAGAGAAGAGAGACCCTGTGGTATTTTCTATTCTCCTTGTCAATGGCTGTATGCTATATAGTTTCCCTATATAGTTTTATAATAGTTCCAGTAGACATTAATTGGCTCTATATAAAGATAGGCACTATAATTGTGACTATGGTGATCTCGTGGAACCTTTTGAAGCGTGACGGAAATGATGTAGGTGTGGTAGGACTATTGAGTGGTGTCTTGCTTTTAATAATGACCTACTTCTACTAAATAAGAATTGGTCAGTATTATTAGGGTGTAATTATTTATATTTTTAAATGATTGGCCCTATTACTAGATATATATGGACATAAGGACTAAAAAATGCTATGATACTAGATGTAGTACATAATAGAAATTATTAGGAGGACGAAATGGAAGAATTGAATTTTTTAGCTAAAGTTGGCGATAAGGTTATAACTCAGGAAGACCTTGAAGCTGCAGTTGCAAGTCTTGATGGATACCAGAGGCAACAGTTCGACAATGAAGAAGGAAGAAAGAGAATCTTGGCTGATATGATCAATCAGGAGCTATTCTATCTTGACGCACTTGAAAACAAGATGGACCAGGATGAAATATTTGTAAACGAAATGGAGCTAGTAAAGGCTAACATGTTAAAGCAGTATGCTATCAATGCTTGTCTAGCTGCGATTGAAATAACTGATGACGAAAAGCTAGCATATTATGAAGAGCATAAGGATGAATTCAAGGAAGATGAATCAGCAAGTGCTAAGCATATACTAGTTGACAATGAAGAACTAGCTCTAGAAATAGAGAAGAAGATAAACAAGAAGGAAATATCTTTTGAAGATGCAGCCGTAGAGTATTCTACATGCCCATCTAAGTCTAGTGGAGGTTCTCTAGGAACTTTTGGTAGGGGACAGATGGTTCCAGAATTTGAAGAAGCTGTGTTTACATTACCTGTGGGAAAGGTGTCTTCGCCTGTAAAGACTCAGTTCGGTTACCATCTAATCCTAGTTGATGACCGTAAAGAGGCTAGACAGCTAGAATATGAAGATTGTAAGAATGATGTTGAGCAGTCACTTGCCTTCAAAAAGCAGAATGAAGCCTTCCTAGCTAAGTTGACTGACCTAACAGAAAAGTACAAGGATATCTTAACTATAAAGGGTGTAGAAAAATAATATTGGATTAAATACTGTTAAGTATAGAAATAAGAGGGGATTTTCCCTCTTATTTTGCTTTTATTAAGTTTTTATAAAATTTAATGCTATGTATATCAAGTCTTATATTTGTGTTATAATCAGTATATGAAGATTTTTAGAAAGGATATACTATGAAAAAAATATTATCGTATTTCGTTAAACATATACCAGCAATACTATTACTGATACTAGTTTTGGGTCTAGAAGTTAAGTTTGAGCTTTTATTACCAAGCTACACATCAAATATAGTTAATGTAGGTATACAACAGGGGGGGATTGAAAACTCTATACCAAAAGTCATAGATGAAGATACCTATGCTGTGATGCTTTCCTTGTCTAAGGTAGACCATAAGGCAACAATAGCAAAGTCTTATGAGAGATGGGTACCAAGTGATAAAAATACATATAATATAAACTTAGAAAAGAATAATAAAAATTCTAAGCTTATAAGCCAATCAAGGCGTGATAGGGTATATTATCTCCTAAAAACTGATGCCAAGACAGATAAGCTGGATGACTATATGGCAGAATCCTTGGTGAATATGGCTTCCTATATGGCCAGCAACCCAAAGAAATCGAGCAATGGGGCCTCCAATAAGGCTATGGCGGGCATAGTAAGGGATAAGAATATGCCTGATTTTATGAAAAAACAAGTAAGTATAAGGCTGGTCAGCCAAATATATAAAAATTTAGGAATTGACACAGGAAAGATGCAAAAGTCCTACTTATGGAAGGCTGGCGGCATAATGCTAGTCCTAAGTGTACTAGCAGGCCTATTTTCTATAGTAGTAAGTTTTATAGCTGCAAGGGTATCGACTAGGGTGTCTAAGAACTTGAGACGTGATTCCTTTAAGAAAGTACTTGAATTTTCAAATTCAGAGATGGACAAGTTTTCTATATCATCCTTGATAGCAAGGTGTACTAATGATATCCAGCAGATTCAGCAGTCATCTATTCTAGGTCTAAGATTCCTCTTCTACGGTCCATTGATGGCAGTAGGAGCCTTTAGCAGGGTATTTAAGCTAGAAGTATCCATGCTGTGGATAATTGGACTAGCTATTTAGTAACAGTTCTATCTATAGTTGTAATAATGGTATTTGCTATTCCAAAGTTCAAGATTATACAGAGTGTAGTTGACAAGATGAACCTAGTAACTAGGGAGTTTATATCAGGTATAGAAGTAAACAGGGTATTTGGTACTGCTAAATATGAAGAGGAGAGGTTTGATAAGGTTAATAGTGAGTTGACTGGTATAAACCTATTTATAAATAGGACCATGTCCTTGATGCAGCCTCTGATGATTTTTATCATGGATATCACAACTATATTAATTATATGGTTTGGAGCCAAGCAAATAGACTTAGGTAATATACAGGTGGGAGATATGATGGCCTTTATCCAGTATACTATGCAGATAATTATATCATTCCTATTTATAACGATGATGTCTGTTATGTTGCCAAGGGCCATGGTAAGTGCTAACAGGGTGAGTGAAGTATTAACAAGTGAAATTAGCATAGAGGACAAGGGTACAATAAAGGCTTTTGCCCAGGAGGGAAGCCTTGCATTTGAAAATGTAAGTTTCAAGTACGAGGGTGCCCATGAGTATGTATTAGAGGATATTACCTTTGAGGCTGAAAAGGGTAAAACAACGGCCATAATTGGTTCAACCGGATCAGGCAAGACCACTATAGTGAACCTAATACCAAGATTCCTAGAGGCAACAAGTGGTAAGATATACCTAGATGGGGTAGAGATAAGGCAGATACCAATGTCTGTGATAAGAGACAAGGTGTCGGTAGTTCCACAAAAATCTGTCCTATTCTCTGGTACAATAGCTTCTAATATAGAATATGCCAAGACTATAAGAAGTTATAAGAAGGTTAAAAATGCTGCCGAGATATCCCAGTCAATGGACTTTATCAACTCTAAGCCTGAAGGCCTAGATAGTAAAGTATCACAGGGAGGGTCTAATTTATCTGGTGGCCAAAAGCAGAGGTTGTCTATAGCAAGGGCTATAGCGAGAAACCCTGAAATAATAGTCTTCGATGATAGTTTTTCAGCCCTAGATTCAAAGACTGACAAGATGGTAAGACGTGAAATACACGAAAAATTGAAGGATAAGACCCTAATTATAGTAGCTCAAAGAATAAATACTATTATAAATGCGGATGAGATAATAGTCCTAGATAATGGTAGGATAGTTGCCAAGGGCAAACATAAGGACTTGCTTGAAACATGTAGTGTTTATTATGAAATAGCAAAATCGCAGTTGACAGAGGAGGAATTAAAAAATGTTGAGTAGAAAAACTGATAATAGATCCTCTAAGGCTAATAAGAATAGGTATAAAAAACATAATAATAGACCAGATAAGAGGTCTAAGATGGATAAGAAAAAGGAAGTTAGCTTCACCAAGACTATGAAGAGGCTTTTAGACTATGCTAGTGGAGATAAGCTAAATGTCCTTATAGTACTAATATTTTCGATTGTATCAACTATATTTGCCATAATTGGGCCTAAGATAATGGGTAATGCTACAACTGAGATATTCAATGGCTTGATTAGCAAGATTAGGGATGGAGGACAGGGTATTGACTTTAGTAAGCTACTAAAGATAATATTTGTCTTGACTATCCTGTATATTATTAGTACTGTTTTCTCTTATGCCCAGTCATATATAATGAGTGGTGTAGCCCAGAGAATATCATATAGGCTCAGACAGGAAATATCACAAAAATAAATAGGCTACCTATGGAGTATTTTGATAAGAATAGCAAGGGAGATATTATATCAAGGGTGACAAATGATGTAGACACTCTTAGCCAAACAATGAATCAGAGTTTGATGCAGGTGGTTACATCCGTCATAACTGTTGTTGGCGTATTTATAATGATGTTATATATAAATTTGATGATGACTATAGCAGCCTTGATAGTAATGCCACTAACTATGCTAGTCTTATCCATAATAATTAGAAAGTCACAGGTATTTTTCAAGCAACAGCAAAAGTATCTCGGTGATATAAATGGGAAGATTGAGGAGACCTTCTCAGGTCAGAATATTGTCAGAGGCTATAATGGAGAAAGGTTTGAAATTAACGAATTTGACGCCATAAATAGGAAGCTATATGATACTGGATGGAAGTCCCAATTTCTTTCAAGTATCATGATGCCAATAATGAATTTTGTTGGAAATCTTGGCTATGTTATAGTGTCTATCCTGGGTGGCTATATGGCTATTAATGGAAGAATATCAGTCGGAGATATCCAGGCCTTTATTCAGTATATGAGGATGTTTACCCAGCCATTAAACCAGCTAGCCCAGATTATGAACCTACTACAGTCTACAGCTGCAGCGGCAGATAGGATATTTGAGTTCCTAGATGAAGAAGAGATTGACCTATCTGATAAGTTGCCTTTAGAGGGACCAGTACAAGGAAATATTAACTTTGACCACGTAAGATTTGGCTATAATAGTGACAATATAATAATTAAAGATTTAGCCTGGATATAAAAGCAGGTCAAAAGGTAGCCATAGTGGGTCCTACAGGTGCTGGTAAAACAACTATAGTCAAGCTATTGATGAGATTTTACAAGCTAAATTCAGGAAAAATTAGCATTGACGGTATAGATATTGATAGCCTAGACCTAGAGTCTTACAGGAAAAATTTTGCGATGGTTTTACAGGATACATGGCTATTCAGTGGAACTATTATGGAAAACCTAAAGTATGGTAGGCTAGATGCCACTGATGAAGAGGTTTATAAGGCTGCAAAAGCTGCCCATGTTGATAGATTTATAATGACTCAGAAGCAGGGATATGATACAATATTAACTGAAGACTCTAAGAATATATCTCAGGGACAAAAGCAGCTACTAACAATAGCCAGGGCTATACTTTCTGACCCTAAGATATTAATCTTGGATGAGGCGACAAGCTCAGTAGATACAAGGACAGAGGTGTTGATACAGCAGGCTATGGACAATCTTATCAAGGATAGGACTAGCTTTATAATTGCCCATAGATTGTCGACAATCAGAAATGCTGACCTAATTCTAGTTCTAAATGAGGGTGATATCGTAGAACAGGGTAGTCATGATGAATTATTGGCTATGGATGGTTTCTACAGTAATCTATACAGGTCGCAATACGAAGAATTGAAAGGTGCTAATTAAGATGAAGATAGATTGGAATAGAAAATATACTACTATAGCGGTTTATGCCATAATTGTAGTGGTATTTGGAATATCATTCTACTTGAGTGTAATGCAGTTCTCTAAGTTGAGTGAGTTGACATCAACATTTATAGCTATATTAAAGCCATTTATAGTAGGATTTTCTTTGGCCTACCTATTAAACTTTATTCTGGAGTTAATAGAGGGAAAAATAGTTTCAAATTTGATGCCTGGAGCTGGCAAAAGACTAGTTAGGTATATGTCCATGGTTATTACCTATATTTTAGTGACAATACTGGTATTTCTATTCTTTGAATTTATATTCCCACAGGTTGCAGAAAGTATAGTAAAGCTGGTAACAGACTTCCCACATATTGTGAATAGGGTCTACAATTATATAAATCAGTTTATTAATCATATAAACCTACCGGACCCAACTAGGGTAGCTGTAAACCAAAAGGTAAATGAAATAGGGAAGTCTGCAATAGACTTTGCTACAAACTTAGTTCCATTTTTGGCCAACTTTTTCTTAAATATAGTTAAGAGTATTTGGAATTTGATTTTAGGTTTAATAATATCAATCTATATACTAGCAGACAAGGAAGGCTTCTTCCTTTTATGCAGAAAATTTATATTTGCTATATTCACTAAGGATAGTGCTGAAAGCATACTAAAGGTAACTAGACTTTCCAATGATATATTTGGCAAGTTTATAATAGGTAAGATTATTGACTCTATTATAATAGCGATAATTACCTTTGTAATACTTTCGATAGTCAAGATGCCTTATGTAATACTTTTAACCTTTATAATAGGTGTTACAAATGTTATTCCATTCTTTGGACCATTTATTGGTGCAATTCCAGCTGTCTTGTTAGTATTGATTGTTGACCCTATAAAGGCACTTTGGCTGATAGTGATCATATTCATAATCCAGCAGTTGGATGGTAATGTAATAGGACCAAAGATTTTAGGCGATTCTATAGGAATTTCATCCTTCTGGATCCTATTCTCCCTATTAGTGGCAGGCAAGTTCTTTGGTATAATAGGTATGGTTATAGGGGTACCACTATTTGCGGTAATCTATACGATAGTTGGTGAGACCATAAATAATAGGCTAAAGACTAAGGGTCTGACGGACCACGCAAATGGAAAAGAATAAATGAAAAATAAGCTGGCATGACCCAAGTTGATTTGGATCTTAGCCAGCTTTTTATTATAATTTTTTTGGTCTATAGCCAGGGCTAGTTAGGCTAAAACCTAATATGAAAATTAAAGGAGTTTGAAGGTATTTTTTTCATAGTCAATAAGACCATCATCCTTTAAACGACTAAGCTCTCTTGAAAGGGCAGACCTGTCCACACCTAAAAAGTCGGCCATATCCTTTCTTGAATAAGGAATTAAAAATATATTTGAATTATTTTTTAGTTTATGTAACTCAAGGAAGTGGAGTATTTTTTCCCTTATATTTCTCCTAGATACGACCTCTATCTTTGATAGGAGTATAAGGTTCTTGTCAGCAAAGGTATGAAGTAGTCTAGATATGATTTCCTGTTTTTCCCTAATCAAGTCCAGGTCATCAAGATTTCCAACAGCTAGTAGCTCATCTGTATTTACTAATAAGAGGGTTGATCTCTTATTTGTTGTTGCTGTAACAGGGCTAATTTTGCTACTAGTGAAAGAAAATACCTCGGCAAAAATTTGGTTCTTGACTACAGAGTCTATTATATTTCTATTGCCATATTCATCTGTGTTAGAAAGTATTACCTCCCCATCTAAGAGGATACACATATTATGGTAGACTTCACCCTCATTAAAGAGGATTTCATTTTTATCTAGTGTTATTATCTTTGAATTGAAAGAATTCAAAAGTCTTTCTAGGTTATCTTGACTTAAATGCGAGAACAAGGTGATCTTGTTTAAATCTTCTAAGTATTTTTTTCTATCATAGAAACCTCCTATAGTTATTTTTATATTAATAGTCATTTTTTTATAAAAGTTATATGTAATTATTATAACAAATATTTGATAAAAAGGTATATTTATTTCTAAAGTGTTGAATTCTTAAGTAAGATTAAGGGGATTTTAATAAGAAAAATGAGTAAATTTAGTTTAATTTTCATTTTAAAGGATATAAATATATGTAGCAATAATAAGTAATAAGAATATGTACAAGGTTGTAGCCTTTACTAGAATATAATTAGTAGATCTAATATGAGGAGGAAATAATATGAGAGAAGTTGCTATTTTGGCTGGAGGATGTTTTTGGTGTATGGTTAAACCCTTTATAAGCTATGAGGGAGTTGAAGACGTTGTGAGTGGCTATATAGGTGGGCACAAGGAAAATCCTAGCTACAAGGAAGTTTCTAGCGGTGAAACAGGTCATTATGAGGCTGTTAAGATAATATTTGACAATGATAAAATTAAATACACGGAAATATTAAATATCTTCTGGAAGCAGATAGATCCACAGGATGAAAGCGGTCAGTTTGCTGACAGGGGTAGCCAGTACAGGACAGCAATCTTCTATACAAATGAGAAGCAAAGGCAAGAGGCTGAAGAGGCCAAGAAGAGTATTGAGGACCTTTACTACAATGGTAAGGAAATTGCCACAGATATTTGGAAGCAGGAGACTTTTATCCTGCAGAAGACTACCACCAGAATTACTGTAAGACTAATTCTAAACACTATAGCGTTTACTATAAAAACTCTGGCAGGTATAACTTTGTCAAGGCAAGGTGGGATAGGAACAACCTTAACAGGAATAACCTTAGAAACAGTCTCAAGGATATAGAGTTTGAAGTAACGCAGAACGACATGACAGAGGTGCCGTTTGAAAATGAATACTTTGATAATTTTGAAAAGGGTATATATGTTGACATAGTAGATGGAAGGCCTTTGTTTAGTTCCAAGGACAAGTTTGACTCAGGCTGTGGCTGGCCAGCATTCTCTAGACCTATTGAGGATACTGTCTTAATGGAGAGGACAGATTATTCGTTTGGTATGGAGAGGACAGAGGTTAGGTCACTTGGATCCAACTGCCACCTTGGCCATGTATTCAATGATAACCCATTTTCTGACGATGGTTTGAGGTATTGTATAAATTCTGCTGCTATAAAGTTTATTTCTTATGATAAAATGGAAGAGTGTGGATATGGTGAATACAAGAAGTATGTAGACTAGGTATTTATTTGCTGGTTCTATTTAGCCTTTAGGAATTAATTGTCTACTAGTGGCTACTTCTAGTAGAGGTACTTCACACAGAATATTTCAAGGAGAGCATCTATGTTGAAGACAGAAGCTTTATATTATCATGATAGGTATATGAAAGAATGTCAGGCCAAGCTATTATCAGTAGAGGTCGACCAGGGAAAGGTAAAAATGATTTTTGATAAGACAATTTTCTTTCCTGGTGGTGGTGGACAGGCTCAGGATAAGGGGTATCTTATTGATGACTCTGGAATAAGGTTTGATATTTATGGACTGGAAGATAGGGAGGGCCGTATCTACCATGAGGTTAGACCGGCTAAGGAAGGTCTTGAATTTCTTATGGAAAAAATGCATAGTCAGACTGATTGCACATACCATGATGGAAAAAAGTCAATATTGGAAGCCTACATAAGAGGCAAGATTGGAGAACCGTTTGAAATGGTTTTGGACTGGGAGCATAGAGAGGATAATATGCACCAGCATTCGGGCCAGCATGTCCTATCAGGAGTGTTTTATAAGCTATTTTCAAGAAATACACTAGGGCTACATATAGGCAAGGATCTATCACAATTAGATATAGTCGGTGAATTTGATGATGATATGGTTAAAGAGGCTGAAAGATATGCAAATTTAATCATATCACAAGAAATAAAGATAGATAACTTTGTTTTGGGGAGGGACAAACTAAAGGACTTCTACACTAGGAGACCACTACCTAAGACAGGTGAAGAAATTAGAATTTTAAAAATAGGTAACTTAGATACAAATGCTTGCTGTGGAGTCCACTCCGCAAATACAGGTCAGCTAAAGTTGATAAAAATAAAAAAATATTACCATCACAAGGGCAATACCCGTTTTGAGTACCTGGTAGGTAAAAGGGCAGTATCATACCTCTTGGAGAGGGACCACTACTTTAGTAAGCTTCTTTTGGAATATGATACTAATGAGACTAATATCTTAAATGCTATTGGAAATATAGAGGCTAAAAAGGATGATTTTGCTGAAAAGAATAAGGTCCTCTTAGACTATTATCTTGAGTCTAGGTCTAGGAATTTGATTCAGGATCTTAAGGAGAATTCCCAGGGGATTTTAGTGGTTAAAGGGGTCCTTGATGAGGAAGCCTGGATGGTGGAAGCCCTTGCCAAGTACATTACTAATAAGTATAAGGCCATAGCAATCTTTGCTAGTGGAGCTAAGGATTCAAGTAGGGTATTTCTACAGATAGATAAGAAGCTGGCCAAGGATAAGTCTATTAAACTGGGTAGGGACCTAAAGGAATTTGCCAGCCTGGCAGATATAAGGGGTGGTGGCTCTGATTATATGGCTCAGGGTCAGGTATTTGATAAAAAAAATGTTGACAAATTTATAGATAAAATTTATTCTATATATACTGGTCTTTAGTTAGATATAACAATTATTTTTATTGGTAGGTAGGGGCTTTTTACTAAAGCCCCATTAACTTTTATAGGAGGAAACAATGTCACGTTCAGGATTGGTTATTTTAGTGATTCTATCCTTGGTTGTAGTAGGCTTTGTAATAGGCAAGAATGGCAAGGGAGCAAATAACTATATTGTTAGAAATACCGCTGCGGTTTATAGTTTGATACTTTCACTCTTAGCAATCGTTAAGTCTAACCAGGGTATGATTCAGGGATTTTATATGGGTGTATTAGCCTTTATATTAGGGTTTTTGGTCCTTACAGTATACAAAAAAAGATATGATTTTTGTAGGATACTTCTAATAGTAAGTATAGTTTTGGCTACAGTTGCCACTTATTTTTCCTACATAAAATAAAATAAAGGCTCTATGTCAAATAACGTTGGTGATAATTTAAATCAATAAAATCTATTAAATTATGCGGCAGCATCCATAGCAAACTTATAGCTATGGATGTTGCCCTTTTGTATTTTATACCTTTCCATTAGCATTATCCTTGCCTTAAAATTTCTAAAGCTCCTATATCCGTAGGATACTCTTTTAATTACCTTTATCTTATTATTCTTACCCTCCACCATAGCATTCGTATAGTCATATTTCAGTGAATTTACCACATATTTTCTAAGCTTTTTAATGGTTTTTATACTCTTCCTAAAAACACACCGGTATTTTATCAGTCCTAGTATTTAGAATGTCTTCAAGCATAGCCACATCATTTTTCGAGATACTTAATAGAAAGTTTTGATAAAAATCATAGGCTTCTTTTAAGTCAGGGAATTTTCCTAACATGTAGTCTAATATGTCAACTGAACTAGTCATATTTTTAAAGTGTATGTTCTTGTAAAAATATATACTGTTTAATTCCCAGTTCTTCCTAAGTGGTATTTTCCAGTATCTCTTCAGTATTTTATACTCTCTAGACCTGGTATTAAGCTTCTTCATCTCGTTTATTCTTAGCTTGTTTAACTCCCTTGTCAAGAGCTGTACTATGTGGAATTTATCAACTACGATTTTGGCATTTGGAAAGACCTTCTTGGCAAGATCAATATATGGCCTATACATGTCTGTAGTTACATATTCAACCATATTTCTTGCCTCTAGTGGATAGGAGTTAAAATACTCAAAGAGGTATCTTTGTCTCCTATCTGCCAGGATATCAAAAATATGACCACCTTCTAAATCGGTTAAATTTACACTCATAGACGCATCAACTGTATTTACTGACTTGAATTCGTCTATTGATAGAATCCTAGGTAGATAATTTTTTCTTCTCCTATCTTCAGTTAAACGAAGTATTCTGGCAACACTGGTAGGAGATACACAGTGTTCTCTTGCAATCAGGTCCATTGACTTAGTCTCACATAGATTTAAAACTATAGACTTCTTAACATCATTCGATATGAAGCACCCCTTATCTACGATAGGTGTTTTAGCCATAAATGTTGACTCGCAATGCTTACAGAAGAACCTCTGCTTTTTAACCATTAATATCATTGGGTTTGTATTGACCCTATTAAAAAGTATTTTTACAGTCTGACTCCCATTTCTAATTATGTCATAATTTTCATTGACTATACCACATTTAGGGCAGCAAGTCGGCCTATATGAAAGCTTTCCCCTTAGTACTGTATATTCTATTCCCTTAATATTTTCTTTTTTGTTACCTAAAATTACTAAATTGTTATCGTTAATTCCTAAGATTTCTGTTATACTAGCATTAGAACACATATCATTTCTCCTTGTTTTTTATTTTTTGCGATTTAAATTATACACGAGATTTGATGTGTGTTCCTATTTTTTTGCAAAAATTTAGCGTTGGGAGAGAATTTTTTCTCTCACCAACGCTAAATATTATACAACCAAAATAAAGTAATCATGAACATCTAATAGATGCTTGTGATTACTTTATTTTTGTCAACTCGAAACCATTTACCTGCAAGGATTCAATCTTTTCAGACCTTATAATGGAGTCGAAGTATATTTTGTCTTTTTCATTTGCATATGTGAAATATCCATTGGCATATACCGTTTGGCCGTTTCTGTGGATTGAGGATGTGATAACCTCCAGTCTGGTATCAGACTTAACACTTGAAAGGATCTTTTTCTTTATAAGCTGCTCATATTTAATAGTATCTTGAGTGCTTAGGCTATTGTCAATACTGGTAAATTTCTTTGGCATAGTACCATAGGTCCTATAGTTTAGGGCTGCATTATAGATTTTAGAGCCTGTAAGTACGACAATTGCGGTTATGATAAGAAGGTAGACTAAGACAACCCAGGCAGGACGAGATTTTTAATCAACTTTTTATTTTTTAGATTTCTTGTTTGCTGGTTGATTTGCTCCCTCATTCTATTGATATCATAGACCATCTTACCTTCGGGCATGGTTTGAGGAGACTTATTTTGAGCCTTTTTCGAAGCATATGCTTTCTTCTTTTCGGCAAAGTTTATAGTTTTATTCTTATTATTTTCTTTGGCCATAGCTCCTTCCTCCTATTTCTATAATAATTCTAATTATATTAAATTTATCCAGTCAAGTCAATCATTTGCCTAAATAAATGATAAAAATAATGCTGATTAAGGAGAATATTTTAATAATTTATGGTAAGGCTAATACAATTATGATATTATATAGTAGATAGAATATGGGCGATTGCCCAAGAAGGTAGTGATAAAGATGATATTTATAGGAAATAGATATGAAATAACTGATAGGCCTGTTTATATCGAGGAAAATAAGCTATATAACGCCTATGATTCAGAGAAAAAAATAGATGTTAAGATTAAAATAATAGAAAATAATAGGTATATAAGTCTGGACTTTATACCGAACCTGATAGATGAGAGCATAATTATTGATGACCTGAGGTCTCCATATATACTAAAGATATTAGATGTAGGAGTGCATAGGACAGTCGATAATCTCCTTTATTATATAGTTTACGAAAACTTTAGGGGGGGTTTCACTGGCCACCCTAAATAAGGGAGCCTACCTGCATATGGATGCCCTTATAAGGATAGCTACACAAACTGTAAAGGCACTTCAAGCCTACTATAATTTGGGTAAAAAGCACGGTTCATTAAGACCAGACAATATCCTAGTTAATGAAAGGTACGAGATAAAGATAGCTGACTTTGGTATTACAGAAGCTAATAAGGGGACTAATATCAGGTGTTCTGGCAATCTTAAGTACCTATCACCATCCCAGCTAAGTATTGACTTTACAGATATTAAGTCAGACTTATACTGCCTAGGTGTCATTTTATATGAGTCAGTTTTCAAGAAATTTCCGTTTAATGATGCCCATACAGAAAAGCAGTTAATAAAGGCAATTGACAAGGGTGTAATTTGGTCTAAGATTAATACAAATGGTATGAATAAGGACTTTATTGAAATTATAAAGCGTTTATTAGAGAGAAATGACAACCTATGCTATAAGAACTATAATGATGTTTTATTGAGCCTAAGTCATTTTATGTACAAGACCTCAAAAATCGATATTGAAGCAATAAGGGCTGAAGAAAACCAGCCCCATCTTGAATCTGTTTTACACAAGACAGGTCATGTTAGTCCTGATGACTTTTATAAAACTAGACAGATGTACCTGTCTGATATACAAAAGGAGCTTGACAATAAGAGTATAGATGATATGAAGATTGTCAAGAATGGTCATACAGACAAGAAAAGTAAGAAAAAAAATAATGGAAAAAAGACATCTCTTATCATTATAATTCTAATCTTAATTATAATGATGGTTTTACCTTTTATTAGTACGTTTTTATAAGATTTAGCCCATGCTCATGCATGGGCTTTTTATTCGTAAAATTTCCTATTATATGGTATAATAAAATTTAGCATATTATGCATATTTGGTGGTGATTTAATGAAGATTAGAGTATTGGAAGTATCTGAAGTAAATGAATATATTAAAAAAGTTTTTTTAGATGACCCCATCCTTAATGGTGTAAGAATAAGAGGGGAGATATCTAATTTTAAGATACATTCTAGTGGGCATGTATATTTGACACTGAAGGATAATAAGTCAAGGATTAGGTGTATGATATATAGGTCTGACTATAACAAGGATCTCAAATTAGACAACGGAAGTAAGATTGTTGCTGACGGATATATTTCCAATTATGTAAGTGATGGATCATATCAATTGTATATAAAAAATGTCTCTCTTGAAGGTGTAGGCAACCTCTACCTGGAGTTTTTAAAATTGAAGGACAAGCTGGATAAGGAAGGTCTTTTCTCTAACTATCACAAGAAGCCTATACCAAGATTCCCTAAGTCTATAGGTGTTGTTACATCGGAGACGGGGGCGGTTATAAGAGATATAATAAATGTGGTTACTAGAAGGTATCCAAAGGTGGATATAAAGCTATTTCCTGCCTTGGTCCAGGGGAAGGGTTCGGTACCTAGCCTGATAGAGGGTATTAACTTTTTTAACCAGGACCACCCTGTAGATACAATTATTATAGGCAGAGGTGGGGGATCTCTTGAAGAATTATGGTCATTTAACGATGAAGGACTTGCCAGGGTGATATTTGCATCTACTATACCGATAATTTCGGCAGTAGGACATGAAACAGATTTTACTATTTGTGACTTTGTTTCAGATGAAAGGGCACCAACCCCTTCTGCTGCAGCTGAAATAGCCACACCAAATCTGGCAGACCTGTTAAGGGACCAGGACCTGATGGCCAAGCGTATTAGTAATTCAATTAATAACAGGATTATTTTGGAAAAACACAGGTTAAGGTCTATTATAGACAGGTTTAGTCAGTATGCTGATAGGTATATGCTCGGTGATAGGTATATGGAACTAGATAGGATATATGATAAGATGGATTCAAGCTTTACCAAGTATATTGAAAAGAAAAGGGAAGAGATGAATCTATACGGGGCTAGGATGTCCAGTCTAAATCCCTTTGCAATATTTGACAGGGGCTATTCAATCGCACAAAAGGATGGGAGAATACTCTCGACTATAGAGGATATAGACCAAGGGGATAGGTTAAGATTAACCTGAAGGATGGAAATATTGATTGTCAGGTAGTAGATATAGAAGCTAAATAAGTATATAAATACAGGATGAAGGTGACGAATTGAATATAGATAATATGGAAAATATAGGACAGATAGATATAGAAAAGTTGACTTATGAAGAGGCATTTGACATGATGAAGGCCTTGGTTGACCAGCTAGAAAATGGTCAGGTCAACCTTGAAGAGTCCCTAAAGCTATTTGAAGATGGAACTCGTCTATATAGGCACTGTAATGCCATTTTGGAAAAAACTGAAATGAAGATAAGTAAGTTTAACGAATACAAGGAAGAAGTTGAGGTGGACTAATGGATTTCATCAGTGAATTGAAAAAGAGGAGCGATTTTATAGAAGAAGAAATATATAGCTACTTACCGGCTGAGGAAGGCTATCAAAAGACTCTTTTTTCAGCTATGAATTATAGCTATAAGGCCGGTGGTAAAAGACTAAGGCCAATTTTGATAATGGAGTCATATAGGCTGTGTGGCGGTAAGGGAAGCGACTATCTACCTTATGCAGCCGCCATTGAGATGATCCACACTTATTCATTAATACATGATGACCTGCCAGCACTAGACAACGATGACCTAAGAAGGGGAAAGAAAACTAATCACAAGGTATTCGGAGAAGCTATGGCTATATTGGCAGGAGACGGACTACTAAACTATGCATATGAGGTAATCTTGGGCCATGCCCTTACTTCAAGTGACCATCTATCGGCTATTAAGGCTTGTAAGGTCATAGCAGACGGAGCAGGTATATATGGTATGGTTGGCGGCCAGGTGGTAGATGTTGAAAGTGAGTCTAGGGATATTGACCTAGACTGTCTTAACTTTATTCATTTGAATAAGACTGCGGCGATTATAGTTGCCTGTATGAAGGCGGGTGCCTATCTTGCAGGGGCTGATGATAGTAAGGTAGAAAAGTTAGAAGCCTTTGGGAGAAACCTAGGCTTGGCCTTTCAGATAGCTGACGATATCCTTGATATAGAAGGGGATGAAAAGCTACTTGGAAAGCATATTGGCAGTGATATAGAAAATGATAAGGCTACTTATCCCCATATACTTGGTATGGAGAGGTCCAAGGAAATATCTAGGGACTTAATTGCTCAGGCAAAAAAAGAAATATAGAAGACTTTGAGGGGAAAGACTTTTTGATTGGATTAGCTGATTATGTTATCAGCAGAAACAAGTAGCAATTTTTGGAGGAAGTATGAGTTTTTTTAGTGAGATATTTAGCAATGAAATATTATGGGTGAGTATTTTTTTGCCTGTTTCTTTGCTCAATTTTTTTGAAAAATTTTTTTCAGGAGACAAGGGTATAGACGTAAGCAGAATAATAGTATCTGGAGGTATGCCAAGTTCACACAGCTCCTTTGTCTCATGTATGTCTACAATGATTGGCCTAAAGTATGGCTTTTCATCAGATCTATTTGCTATAGCAACAGTTGTATCCTTAATTATAATGTATGATGCATCTGGGGTAAGGCAGGCTGTAGGTAAGCAGGCAACCATACTAAACCAGTTGATAGAGGATTGGCAGAAGAAAAAAGAAATAAAGCAGGAGAAGCTCAAGGAATTGATGGGACATACTCCTAAACAGGTTTTCTTTGGGGCATTATTAGGTATAATTATAGGCCTAATATTCTAAATAATAAGGTGATAATATGTATGAGTTAATAAGGGGAATAAACTCTCCATCAGATATAAAAAAAATGAATAGGGAGGACTTGACAAGCCTGGCCAAGGATATAAGGAAGTTCTTGATAAAGAAGGTATCGACTACTGGTGGCCACCTAGCATCTAACCTAGGCGTGGTTGAATTAACCCTGGCCCTTCATAAGGTTTTTGATAGTCCTAAGGATAAGATTATATGGGATGTAGGTCACCAGGCCTATGTCCACAAAATATTGACAGGTAGGAAAAATGACTTCGACTCTCTAAGACAATTTGGTGGACTGTCAGGATTTCCAAAAGAATCTGAGAGTGACCATGATATATTTGACACAGGACATAGTTCAACATCTATATCAGTGGCCTTGGGACTTGCCTGTGCAAGAGATATACAAAAACAGAAGTATCAGGTAATTGCTGTCATAGGTGATGGTGCCTTTACAGGTGGTATGGCCTTGGAGGCTTTGAATAATTTGGGCTATTTGAATAAGAATATGATAGTGATCCTAAATGATAATGAAATGTCTATTGACAAGAATACGGGGGCTTTTTCATCATATATGTCTAAGATAATGATGAATAGCGATACCCTCATCATGAAGGAAAACCTTGATAAGTTCATGAATATGACACAAATAGGAAGCAAGATATCTAAGAGGGCTAATAGACTAACAGATTCTATATTTACCAGCCTATCACCGTCAGAGTGTGGTCTCATAGATGCTTTAGGAATAAAATACTTTGGTCCTATAGATGGACACAATATTGAAGAACTAGTTGAGACATTGGAGTTTATTAAACATGTAGATGGACCTAAATTTATTCATGTAAAAACTGTCAAGGGCAAGGGCTATAAGTTTGCTCAAGACCATCCTGAGGACTATCATGGTGTAGGAAAGTTTGACTACAGGGTAGGGGTCAGTCCAAGTAAGACTAGGTCAATATCATCTATAGTTGGAATCACACTTGCTGAGATGGCCAACTATAATGAAAATATAGTAGCCATTACAGCGGCCATGCCTACAGGTACCGGTCTAAATATATTTTCTAAGCTACATCCGGACAGGTACTTTGACGTTGGTATAGCTGAACAGCATGCGACTACATTTGCGGCAGGACTTGCCAAGGCAGGTATAAAGCCATACTTTGCAGTCTATTCTAGCTTCTTGCAAAGGGGATATGACCAGCTGATACACGATGTATGCATAACGAGCAAGCCGGTAACCTTCTTGATAGATAGGGCTGGACTGGTCGGTAACGATGGTGAAACCCACCATGGTATGTTTGACCTATCCTACCTAAATCCTATACCAAACCTAACAGTTATGGCACCTATGGACAGTCAGGAAATGATAGACATGATTAGGTTTTCTGAAAGGATAGATAGTCCTCTTGCCATAAGGTACCCTAGGGGCAATGAATATGTATTGAGTCGTAAGGACTATGATTTCTGTGTGATAGACAGGGAGCCTATGGATTCCTACTCTATAGGTCAACCCCAGGTTCTTATAGATGAAGTAAGACCTAGTAGGGAAGCAAATAGTACAAAAAAGATGGCTATAATAAGTATAGGAAATATGATGAAGCCAGTCCTTGATATACTGCCTGAGTTGAGGAAAGAATACAGAGAGTCCCACAGAGGAAAAGACTTTGAGCTTATCCTATTAAATGCGAGATACCTAAAGCCTTTAAATGAAGATACTTATCTTGATATACTGGGCAGGGTAGATAATGTCATAACTTTGGAAGATAATGTGGTTACTGGTGGCTTTGGGGCAAATATTATGAGGCTTATCTCAGAAAATAAGCTTGACACAAGCATTGATATATTAGGAATACCTGATAAATTTATTGAACAGGGTAACACTGAAATACTGATGGATGAGCTAGGCTTGTCACCGGGTAAGATAAAGGATAGGATATTAAAAATCATAGAATAGGTCCTATCTATATCTATGGAGGTAATGATGAAGAAGAGGATAGATGTATTACTAGTTGATATGGGCTTTTTTCCTAGTCGTGAACAGGCTAGGAGGACTATAATGACGGGTAATGTTTTTGTAGATAATCAAAGAGTAGATAAACCAGGTACAATGGTAAAGGATGATGCAGACATACTTGTAAAGGGCAAGCCTCTTGCCTATGTTAGCCGTGGTGGACTAAAGCTAGAAAAGGCCATGAAAAATTTTGATCTCAGCCTAGAAGGTAAGGTATGTATGGACATTGGTGCATCAACGGGTGGCTTTACAGACTGTATGCTACAAAATGGAGCTACAAAGGTTTACTCTGTTGATGTTGGTTATGGTCAGCTGGCCTGGAAGCTGAGACAAGATGAAAGAGTAGTTTGCATGGAAAGGCAAAATATAAGGTTTTTGGAGCCTGATGCTCTGGATGAGAGGCCAGACTTTGCCTCTATAGATGTATCCTTCATATCTCTTAAGCTAGTCCTACCTAAGGCATGGGAGCTCATAAATGATGGAGGCAGGGTAGTTGCTCTTATAAAACCACAATTTGAAGCTGGAAGAGAAAAGGTGGGTAAGAAGGGGGTAGTAAGGGAGAAGTCAACTCATATTGAAGTGATTGAGATGGTTTCAAGACTTGCTATCATGGAGGGGTTTAAAATCCTAGACCTTGATTTTTCACCAATAAAGGGGCCTGAGGGAAATATAGAGTATCTTATTTATCTAGAGAAAATTGATAATAAAATTGAGACAAAGGATGAAGTAGATGAGGCTAGACTCCTTAAGGATTATGAGTCTTATCATGAGAGGGTTGTAGATTTGGTGGAGAGGTCACACTCATTAGATTAGTAGAGGGAGAGGAATATGATTAAGGAACTGTATATGAAAAATTGCGCCCTAATTGAAGAGCTTAGGGTTGATTTTGGAAGCAAGTTAAATATCTTGACAGGTGAAACTGGATCTGGAAAGTCGATTGTCCTTGAAGGTCTAAGCCTATGTCTGGGCGGTAAGTATGACAGGTCTTTCTTAAGAAAGGGTTGTGATAAGGGTCTAGTTGAATTGCTTATATACACAGATAACAAAAAGGTAGAGAACCTTTTAGATGAGTATTCTATTCCCTATAGTGATAATGAGCTACATGTATCGAGGTCTATATTTGAAGATGGTAAATCTACTACTAAGCTAAATGGTAGAACAATTAGGCTGGCTGATTTGAGAACTATTATGATGGCTATTGTAGATATACATAGTCAGCACCAAAATCAAGCCCTGTATAACAGGGATGTCCACCTTGAATTTTTGGACCTATATGGTAAAGACGCTTTAAAGGATAGTATGTCAAAATACTCTGCTTGCTATGAAAAGTATACAGAAGTTAAGAAAAAAATTAACGAACTAAATGACAATATGTCAGAAAGAGAGCTGGAAAGAGAAGTAGACCTTCTTAAATACCAGATTGATGAAATAGAAAAGGCCAATTTGGATGTAGATGAATACGAGATACTAAGGGTAAAATATAAGAAGTTATCAAACCAGGACAAGATAAATACAGCAATCCTAACTAGCTATGATCTATTAAGGTCTGGGGATTTGGGCGTTGAGGATAGGATTGGTAAATCCTTGGCTGCCTTGGGACCCGTGGCTGATTATGATATTGTTTTGGAGGACTTTGTAGAAGTGCTGGAGAATATTATGTACCAGCTAGAAGACCTAGATGCAAGCTTTAGGTCATATATAGACAAGAATGAATATAACCCCCAACTTTTAGAGGAAATCCAGGTTAGAATGGACTTTATAAACACAATGAAGAGGAAGTATGGGGATAGGATAGAAGATATCCTAGACTATAAACTAGAGATGAAAAAAAGACTCTACAATATTGAAAATAGGGAGGAACGTAGACAGGCCCTATTGAAGGAAAAAAGAATTATAGAAGAAGACTTAGAAGTAATAGGTGGTGAGTTGACCGACCAGAGGATGAAGGTGGCTAATTTACTGGAAGAAAGCCTATTAAAGGAACTAGGATCTCTAAATATGAAAAATACAAAATTTAAGGTAATCTTTAACAAAGTAGGTTATACTAGTAGTGGGTGTGATGATGTGGAATTCTATGTTTCATTTAATCTAGGTGAAAACCTAAACCCACTAAATAAGGTAGCATCTGGTGGTGAAATGTCACGTTTTATGCTGGCCTTTAAGAAGATACTATCAGATGTTGATAAGATTGAAACCATGATTTTTGATGAAATAGATACCGGTATAAGTGGAAGGGCTGCCCAGGTGGTCGGGGAGAAGTTGGCTGAAATGTCCAAGTACAAACAGCTAATCTGTATCACCCACCTACCTCAGATAGCTGCCTTTGCAGATGACCACTACTATATAGAAAAGAATGTTGAAAATGAGAGAACATTTACAAGTATAAGTAATCTTGACTACGAGGATAGGGAAAAGGAAATTGCAAGGTTGATTTCCGGAAAAATAATAACAGAAAAAACCTTAGAGCACTCTCATGAAATGATAGAGCTAGCTAAGAAAACAAAGGCATAGGAGGTTATCATGCGGGTAGAAGGTAAGTTGAAAAAAGATAAGAAAACTAAAAAACTCGCTAAGAGGATAAATGCAGGCGAAATAGCCCTAATAAACCATATTGATTTGGACGAAGTGGCTGCAAAATCGTTGGTTGAAGCAAAGATAAAACTAGTGATTAACGCTGCTGAGTCTATTAGTGGCAGGTATCCAAATGTTGGACCGTCAATATTGATGAAGGAAAATATACTGATCATAGATAACATAGGTATGGAAGCCTTCGATATCTTAAATGAAGACGATGAAATCGTTGTTGAAGATGGAATTATATATAGAAATGATCAGAAAATAGGGTCTGGTCAGGTTATGGATGCCAAGCTTGTAGTTGAAAAAACACGACAGGCATATGAAAATCTTGAGGTAGAGTTGGATAGGTTTATTGACAATACTATCGAGTATGCAAAGAAAGAAAAGGGACTAATTCTAGGTGATGTTGAAATACCAGACATGAAAACCAACTATCAGGATAGGCATGTCCTTGTTGTAGTTAGGGGTCACAATTATAAGGATGACCTTGAGGCTATGATATCATATATAGAGGAAGTAAAGCCCGTATTGGTGGGAGTTGATGGTGGGGCCGATGCCATACTTGAATTTGGTTACAAGCCAGATGTGATTGTTGGAGATATGGATAGTGTTACAGATGAAGCCCTTAAGTCAGCCGGTGAAATAGTTGTACATGCCTATACGGATGGAAGGGCGCCAGGTCTTAAGAGGATAGAAGACTAGGCTTAGAGGCAGTGGTATTCCCTTCACCAGGTACGAGTGAAGATATAGCTATGCTGGCAGCCTATGAACACAAGGCCAAGTTAATAGTTGCTCTTGGTACCCATTCCAACATGATTGACTTCCTTGAAAAAGGAAGGAAGGGTATGGCTTCGACCTTCTTGGTCAGGCTAAAGATAGGGTCTAAACTTATAGATGCAAGAGGCGTAAGCATGCTATACCAGAGTCGTTTAAAGCTCAAGTATATATTTGCCCTAATAGCAACTGCTCTATTCCCGGTGGCTATAGTGGTTAGTCAGTCACCTAAGGTACAGATACTGATGCAATTATTGAACATAAAGATAAAGCTTTTGTTACAGATATAAGATGAATGTGGAGGAATAAGTTATGCATATAAATTTTAAATATTTTATTGTATCTATAGGGGCAATATTCCTAGCCCTGGGTGTCGGAATCTTAATAGGTACAAGCATGGGATCTAGTGTCGATATACAGGAACAGAATGCTGCTATAGTAACAGACATAGACAAACAATTTAAGCAACTAAAGGAAAGGATGACAAACTAACAGAGACTAATAAAAATTTACTTGCTAAGATAGACAATATTAAGGACTTTATAGCAGATAATGAAAGTCTACTTAGCGACCAGAAGTTATCTGGTAAGAAGTTAGCTTTAATATCATTCAACGAAAAGGCCAATGTAGATAGTGTTAAGAATGCACTTACAAAAGCTGGAGCCAGTATAGAACTTGATATACAGATTAAAGATGAGGTCTTGAATACGACTAACCTAGAAAAAATCAATACTAAGCTGAGCCAAAAGTTTACCAAGAAGGAAGAAGTAATAAGCTATATAGCAAATGCAATAAAAAATTCTTCTGATACAAGCAGCTTGGCTAGTCTGGAAGAGTTGGGATTAATAAAGGTTAGAGCTAATAATGGTACATATGATACTGTAAATGCTATACTTGTATTTAACGGTTCAACTTCAAGTGGCAAGACTAAGTTTCCTAGTCTAATAAAGCCAATACTAGACCAGATAAAGGAAGACAAGTATACAGTTGCCATAGCAACGAGTGGAGAAAATGTTGGTCTAAAAGAATTTTCTAAAATTAAGGTATCAAGTATAGATAATATAGATGAAGCAGTGGGAAGAGTATCTTTGATAGACCTACTAGCTAGCTCAAATATTATTGGTAGCTTTGGTAATAGCCTAGAAGGTGACAAGCTACTACCTGTAGGAAAATAGGAGGATATATGTTTACTAGCGTAATAATACCAGCCTATAATGAGGAGTCCAGAATTAGGGCAACACTTGATGGTATAAGGGATATAGATATTATAAATCAGATTGTTGTAGTTGATGATGGGTCTAGTGATGGCACAGCCCAAGTATTGAAACTACGTATGTGACAAGCTGGTATATACTGTGCAAAATCCTAATCAGGGTAAGGGTAAGGCCCTTGAAAAAGGCCTGGAATTAGCTGATAAATCTGCAGATGTAATAGTATTTTTAGATGCAGACCTAGGGTTGACTTCTTCTGAGATAGCTAAGGTAATTGAACCAGTACTTGCAGACCAGTGCGATGTATCTATAGCAAGGTTTAAACCAGCCAGTAAGAAGGGTGGTATGGGCTTTGTAAAGAGACTAGCCAGGGATTCCGTATATGAAATGACGGGTGTAGAGTTAAATGCTACTATATCAGGTCAAAGGGCCTTTAAAAAAGAGGTTATATCAAAATTTGACCACATACCAGAGGGATATGGGGTAGAGGTTGGTATGACAATAGATATACTTAAGTGGGGCTATAGGATAAAGGAAGTAACTGTTGACATGACCCATAATGAAACTGGAAGAGACCTAAGCGGTTTTATTCATAGGGGTAAGCAATATTTGCATATAAAGAGAATCGTAAAAGAAAAGAAACGTGAGTGGAGGTAGTCATGTATACATATTTTATGACAATAATGTTGTTTTGTATTGGCATAGCAATCACCCTGCTTTCAATACCTATGATAAGCAAAATGTTAGAAAATAGTGGTATGATTAGGGAAAACTATAGGGGTGATATGATACCAGTAGGTCTAGGCCTAGTATTTATACCAACCTTAGTTATTAATTCAATTATATTGATTTATTCTAATATTGTTCCAGAAAAGATAATTATGATATACATGCTTTTATTTGCTTCTATTGCTATGTCATTTGTAGGTATTATAGACGATAGTTTGGGCAATAGGGGGGTAACAGGCTTGATAGGCCACTTTAAAGCCTTATTCAAGGGTAGTCTAACTACAGGTGCCTTTAAGGCCCTTTTAGGTGGATTTGTGGGATTAACCCTAGCAGTTACACTAAGCAAGTCAATACCAAATATAATAGTTGCAACTTTGGTGGTTGCCCTTTCAACAAATATGATGAATCTGTTTGACCTAAGACCAGGTAGGGCAATAAAGGCGTATGTTATACTTGCTATAATAATATTTCTAGCAAGTGCCAAGTTTAATAGGGAGGTAATGATGCTAATAGTACCAGCTGTACTAGCATATTTTTACTTTGACTTAAGGGCCTTGACTATGATGGGAGATGCAGGCTCAAATGTTTTGGGAGTTTCTATAGGCGTATTTATAGTATCTTCTTTTGATTTGCCAGTCCAACTAGTGTCCTTGGTACTTTTAGTGGCTATCCACGTATTGACAGAAAAGTTTTCTCTAACTAAGATTATCGAAAACAACAAGTTTTTGGATTATGTAGATAAGTTGGGAAGGGGTTTATAGATGATAAGTAAAAGAGTAGCTAAGGTAATTGAAATAAAGAGCCAGAGCGACCTAATCCAGGATATAAGGGTTGACATAAATGGAAGAATTGAAAAGGCATACAACTATGTTCAATTGACTGGTATTGCACAAGTTGGTGATGAGGTGGTAGTAAATACTACAGCAGTAGAGCTAAGCCTTGGAACAGGGGGTTTCCACTTTGTTATAACTAATTATAATAGGCCTGAATCTAAGTTTACAGAAGGTGGACATATTATGAAACTTAGATATACACCCTTCCAGATTAAGGTCGATTCGGTTGAAGAGCAAGGAAGTCCATACCATGATATATTCAATGATTTTATCTGTTTGGAAGGTATGCCAGTTGCAGTAGGCGCCCTACATAGTATTGTTCCTGTATTTGCAGCTACTTTTAAAAAGCTGTGTCCAGATAAGAAACTTGTATATATAATGTCAGATGGAGCGGCCCTGCCAATAGCCTTTAGTAAAAATGTTGATAACTTAAAGAATATGGGTCTAATAGATAATACAATCACTTATGGTAATGCCTTTGGGGGAGATTATGAGTGTATTAATATATATACATCTCTCATTACAGCCAAGGAAATTTGTAAGGCAGATTGTGTTTTAGTTGCAATGGGACCAGGTATTGCTGGTACAGGAACCAAGTATGGCTTTAGTGGTATCGATCAGGCAGTGATAATAGATGCCGTTGAAAAGTTAAATGGAAAATCCTATATTATACCAAGAATTAGTTTTGCTGATAAAAGACCCAGACACAAGGGGATTTCCCACCATACACTTACAATTTTAAGCGAGCTAACTAACAAGTCTACAAATGTAGTTTTAAATTCTCTGTATGAACCAGCCAAATTAAGCATAATTAAGGACCAGCTTCTACTAAATAGCATAGATGAAAAGCATAAGGTTGATTTTGAAGAATATGATATGACAAAAGAAGACTTAGATAAGTATGGGTTAAAGGTTAAGAGTATGGGTAGGTCCTTTGAAGAAGATAAGGAATTCTTGAAGCTGCAGCTACAGTAGCTTATAAGATTTCTAAATTATTTTAAATATAGTCTTGATGAAAATTTAAGTATTTAATGATATAATAGGTTTATAGTTCGGTTAGGAGGTATATATGGCTGACTTGTATAACAAAATATTAGATAGTGTAGATTATATCAAAAAGTCTTATACAGGCGACATAGATATAGCCCTAGTACTGGGGTCTGGCCTATCCTATTTAGTGGAGCAATTTGATAACAAGCTAGAGCTTGACTACAAGGATATACCAAATTTTCACACATCTCAGGTAGAGGGACATGAAAATAGGCTCGTAATAGGGACTTTTTGTGGCAAAAGGGTTTTGGCTATGAAGGGTAGATTCCATTATTATGAGGGATACAAGCAAGAGGATATCACCTATCCAATTAGGGTTTTTAAGGAGTTAGGTATAGGTAAGATTTTAGTGACTAATGCAGCCGGTGGAGCCAACAAGGACTTCAAAGCTGGAGACCTTATGATTATTAATGACCATATAAATTTCTCAGGCTCAAATCCTTTGATTGGGATGAATGATGACAGGTTAGGGCCTAGGTTTCCAGATATGACTGATGCCTATGATCAAGATGGTATAAGGCTACTAAGAAGATGTGCTGATGATTTAGGATTTTCAATTCAAGAAGGTGTATATATGTTTTTCTCAGGGCCTAGCTATGAGACACCTGCAGAGGTGAGAATGGCAGGTATTTTGGGGGCTGATGCCCTAGGGATGTCTACGGTTCCTGAGGTTATTGTGGCGAGGCACTCTGGAATGAGAGTATTTGGAATTTCATGCATCACCAATATGGGAGCGGGTATAAGTGGTCAAATTAAACCATGAAGAAGTAATAGAAACTACAGATAGGGTTAAAAGTAAATTTTCATCCCTAGTGAAGTTATTTATAGAAAGAGTATAAAAGGAGGTGTGGTATATTGAGTACGAATATGGCTAGAAAAAAGCAAATAAAAACGAATAAGAAGAAGGCCAAGCGTAGACCTAGAATCAGGATCTTTAGGTTAATAATAGTAGTCTTTATTTTACTAGGTATGCTTTCCTTAGGTGGCAACCTATACTATAAGTCTGCATCAAAGCCAGTAAATCCAAATTCAACAGCTACTAAGATTGTTGATATACCTGCAGGTGCCAATGTCAAGCAGATAGCAACTATCTTAAAAGACCAGGACATGATAAAAAACAAAAAGGTTTTCGTAGCCAATGTAAAGGAAACAGGTAAGGCAGAACAGATAAAATCTGGTAAGTATAAACTATCACAGAGTATGTCGAATGACCAAATTATTGATAAGATGATAAAGGGTCAAATATACCAGGACGGTATCAAGGTAACAATACCAGAGGGTAGTATTTCTACTGAAATAGTGAATATTTTAGTGAAGAAGAATCTTGGTGATAGAAAGAAGCTCGTCAAGCTATTTAGGACACCTAGTGAATTCTCTAGTAAATATAGCTTCCTTAAGGATAGTAGGATAACTACACTTGAAGGGTTCTTGTATCCTGAAACCTACTACTTTAAAAAGGGAACAAGTGAAAAAGATATATTTGACAAGATGTTAAGTGAGTTTGATAAGAACTACAAAAAAAGTGTAAGTGCAAATGTCAAGAAGAACAATTATAATTTTTATGATACAATTATCATGGCATCTATAATTGAAAAAGAGGCTGTGAAGGATGAGGATAGACCTATTATTGCAAGTGTATTCTACAATAGGTTGGCTAAGAAAATGAAGCTACAGTCTGATGCAGTTCTTCAGTATGGTTTGCCTGAGAGAAAGGGTAAGGTTTTGTATTCTGATTTAAAGGTTGAGTCAGCCTATAATCTTTATATACACAATGGCCTTCCACCAACACCAATTGCCAGTCCAGGTATCAAGTCTATGATAGCAGCGTCAAGGCCTAGCAAGACAGACTACCTCTACTTTGTAACAAATGTAAATGGCGTAAATTCGTATAGTAAGACTTTTGAAGAACATGATAAGAATGCTAAAAATTACCATAAAGAGAGGGATGCTAAAGAAAAGGCTGACCAGGAAAAATCATCTGCTACTGATAAAACTGGAACTAGCTCAAGTACTGATGAAAAGACAAGCACTAGTTCTGACAAGAGCAAGACAAACTAGCTAGAGGATTCTATTGCAGGGAGGGTAAACTTCCCTGCTTTTTAAAGGAGTGAAATAAGGTGAGTAATATTGTAAACGATAAGGTTGAAAATTATATAAGGGAGACCTTGAAGCCCAGTCAGGGGCTATTGAGAGACCTGGAGATATATGCAGAAGAAAACTCTGTTCCCATAATACATAAGGAGGTTGCCGACCTATTAAGAGTTATTTTAAAGCTAAAGAGGCCGAAAAAAATCCTAGAACTAGGTTGTGCAATAGGATATTCTTCCTTATTTTTTGCCGATGTCCTAGATGGAGATGTTGAAATTGTAACTACCGAGAGAAATCCAATAATGTTGGATAGGGCCCAAGATAATATAAAGAAGGCCGGTATGGAGGATAGGATAAAGATTTAGTTGGAGATGCAGAAGAAACTCTAAAGGACCTTGAAGGGACCTTTGATATGATATTTATAGATGCAGCTAAGGGCCATTACAAGATGTTTTTTGATATGCTTATAAGTAAACTAAACCACGGTGGAATAGTTATTTCTGACAATATACTTTACAAGGGTATGATAGCAAGTGATGACTATGTGGTCAGGAGAAAAAAGACTATAGTTAAGAGGATGAGAACATATTTAGATTACATATGCGATTTAGAGGGTATAAGTACATCGTTGATACCTATAGGCGATGGCCTAGCCATATCCTACAAGGACTAGTTGGATTTTTAATATGGTACAATATAAGTGGGTTTAAATATTATATAAGCAAGGAAAAGGAAGGAATAAATGGAAAGAGTAGAACTATTGGCTCCTGCGGGAGATTTAGAAAGATTAAAAATAGCCATAGAATATGGGGCAGATGCCGTATACCTTGGTGGTGAAAATTTTGGCATGAGAACAGCAGCCAAAAACTTCTCAAACGAAGAAATCAAAGAAGGGGTCGAGTTTGCCCATAAAAGAGGAAAAAAGGTATTTGTAACCGTAAATATAATTCCTCATAATGAGGATTTTAACGGATTGGCAGAGTACTTAATAAAATTAGAAAAGGCAGGTGCTGATGCCCTAATAGCTTCGGATCCTGGTGTTATATCTGTAATAAAGGATACAATACCTAATATGGAAATCCACCTAAGCACCCAGGCCAACACAACTAATTACCACAGTGCCAATTTCTGGTATAAGCAGGGGGTTAAAAGGGTTGTTATAGCTAGAGAATTATCGTTCAAGGAAATTAAAGAACTTAGAGATAACATACCGGATGACATGGACGTAGAAGCCTTCATGCATGGGGCCATGTGTATATCATATTCTGGTAGGTGCCTGATAAGTAACTATATGACAGGTAGGGATGCTAACAGGGGGTCTTGTGCTCAATCATGTCGTTGGAAGTATAGCTTGGTTGAAGAAAAAGACCTGGTGAGTATTATCCTGTTTACGAGGATGAAAGGGGAACCTTCTTCTTCAATTCTAAAGACCTTTGTATGATTGAATATGTGCCTGAATTGATAGAATCTGGTATTACAAGTCTAAAGATAGAGGGTAGGATGAAGACAGCCTACTATGTTGCAACAGTTGTAAGGGCATACAGGATGGCTATAGATGCCTACTATGAAAAAGGCTCTGACTGGAAGTTTGACCCAATATGGCTAGATGAGTTAAAGAAGGGTAGTCATAGACACTTTACTACAGGATTCTATAATTACAAGCCAGGCCATGAGGAACAAAATTATGCTTCTGCTTCATATGTTAGAAACTACGACTTTATAGGTATTGTAGTCGATGGACCAGACAAGGACGGCTATGTAACTGTAGAGCAGAGAAATAAGATGGTTCTAGGTGACCAGATAGAAATAATAGGACCGTATACGGCTACTCTTGAAACCGAAATATTAGAGATGTTTGACGAAGAAATGAACCCTATTACTGAGGCTCCACATCCAAGACAGCTTATTAAGATGAAGCTTCCAGAAGGAGTAGGACTTAACTTTATGCTAAGAAAGGCTATAGAGGAAAGGTAAAAGGACAAATGCCAAAGGGGCTTGTTATACTAAATTTATAAAAAATGCTATTTAAAAAGATATTTTCAAAAATTTGAAGGTATCTTTTTATTTTTGTCTATAAATAAATAGGATTAAAAAGATCCTTTAATTTCTACCTGTTAGGGGGATATAAGTGTATGATATTACAAAAATGTGAGAAAAAGTATATAGCCACATTAGCAAGTCATAAGATTTGTGATTATAGTGGGCGTAATAAGGCATACAGGGGTTATTTAGCGACCGAATTTATATTTAGCCTTATTATTTTTTCTATAACCATCTATATATTCTCATTTTTTATTGTGAATGTGACTTATATGGAGAAGAAGCTAGACGATAGGGACAAGTTTGATTATGTAATGGGAAAAGCCCTACTAGAGGAGAGGTCCTATCTGAAAAAATATAAGGGTGACTATGAGGATTTGGACCTGGTATCAACTCATCATATTGATGGGAACAGTATAGAAATCAAGAGAGTCTTTAAGGATAAGAGATTTGGCTGGGTGGAATCTGAGCTTATTGTATATGAAAATGGGACTAATAAGAAGATACTTTTACATACAATTATAGGTCTTGAATAGTTGACAGGGGGTCGTGCTTTTGATGAAGAAAAATAAATATAAGGGGTCTATGTCAGTAAATGTAATACTATTATTTATGTTCCTTGTATCACTGGTTGTATTGTTTATGCCCCTATACAGGGACCTAGGAGACTTTAAAAAGGACTACGATAGCTTGTATGGTCATGATTATGAGCTTGCTTCAATAGAGAGGGCCTTTATGGTAAATGCCTATTATACTCTAGAGGATACATATCTAAAAAGTAAAGATTCTAAGGACTTTTATGACCAAGTCTTGAAGAAGGATACAAGATTTTATAAGGATTTAATTGAACAAAAATACATTAAATCTCCACATACAAAATATGAACTGATTACAGGTGATGGAGGTTATTATGAAATTGTTAAAAAAGATAATTATGTTGAATTTTATGTAAATTACTACTATGAAAATAATAGTATTGATAGGTGGAAGAGGAAAAAATATAGGGTCTATTGTCCCTTTGAAAAATTAGGCTTGGATAAGAAGGATAGGCCAAGTCTAGAGATAGAAGAAATCAAAAACTTATTTGTAGAGCTGGCTTAGAATATAAATATATATTAAAAAAAGGGAGACGAAGTCTGTTGGAAGTAATAAAAAAGCATAGGGGGACTAGCTTTGTAGAGCTAGCTATAGCCATGTCAATATTGCTTGTGGTAATATCCATATCAATAGTGAGGGTAAATAGAGATAGTTTAGTCTTTGACTCTACAGTTACAAGAGTTAAGACTGATATCAGAAGGATAATAGTAATGGGCCAGGATGACTATTGCACTTACAGGATGAGCTTTTATAGGGGTTATTATACAGTAAGTAGGGATGGGATGGAAATCTTCAAGAGGTACCAGGGTGACCACACCCATGTATTAAGTGGGACAAGGCTTGAGTTTAGGGGCATAAAGAGGATGGGAGCGCCAGGTGGCGGTGGCAGCCTCTATGTATTTAATGATAGGACAAAGAATTTGGAGAGGATTACCTACATACCAGCTAGTGGCAGGGTGACATCATATAAGGATGATTATCTCAAGAAAAAAATTATGATAGATAATTGGTTGTCCGAATTAAAATAGCTATTTATCCACATATATTAGTTTTATATAGACAGGGCCTAATTAGATATACTAGGGGGGAAATTATGAATCTAGAATCAAGACTTATAAATATAAATGGCAAGAATAGTATTAGGAAAAGTGAGGCCTATATAATGGTAGAGGTCTTGGTATATCTAATGATAGCAAGTATTATACTGGTCTCAATAGGTATAATTTTCAGGTCATCTATATCAATAAAAAATAGTATAATAAGTAAGATAGAAATGAGACAAATGGCCTCCGTAGTAGAGGATAGGATTAGGTATGAAATGGGAAATAGCGTAGGAATTACCAGAGTCTGGGGGAAAAATAGTGGGGACACTAGCTATAAAAATGTGAGAAAAATTGAATATAGGGCCTATAGTAAGCTTCAAAAGGAGGTATTGGAAAGTAAGTATATAAGCATTGAGGGTGATAGGATATATGTGGAAAATCAGGGCAAGTATCAAATAGGGAGACACATAGAGTCTATGGATATTGATGATGAAAAAGACTACATGAAATATAGGTTATATTTTAAAATTGCTAGGAAGACCTATGCGAAAGAGTTCATTTTATTAAAAAAATATAAATTTTAAGAAGGCCCCATTCAAAAGATATGAATAGGACCTTTTCTCTTACATATTATTAATTTCTTCCAAAAGGGTATCAACTATTGTTTCTTGAGAAATTTTCTTGACGATTTCTCCTTTTTTAAATAGTAGACCAACCTTGTCACCACCTGCTATACCTATATCAGCTTCTCTGGCTTCACCAGGTCCATTCACGGCACATCCCATTATGGCTACAGTGATGTCCTTTTCTAGAGATGATATTTTATCTTCTACCTCATTGGCTAGGTCTATCAGGTTTATATTACACCTACCACAAGTAGGGCAGGATACTATTTTTATCTTGTCATTTAGGAGGTCTAGGCTCCTAAGTATATCCTTGGCTACAGGGATTTCCTCAGTAGGGTCACCTGTCAAGGATATTCTAATAGTATCACCGATACCATCAGCTAAAAGAGAACCAACACCTATGGCTGATTTGATAGTACCCCTTTTTATTCCACCGGCCTCAGTGATACCAAGGTGGAGTGGGTAGTCAACAGTCTTAGACATCAACCTATAGGCCTCTATTGACCTTATTACATCAGAATTTTTAAGTGATATTACTATGTCCTGAAAGTCTAGGTCCTCCAGGATTCTGACATGTCTCATTGCTGATTCTACCATTGCTTCGGCTACTGGGCCACCATATTGGTTTAGGAGGTCCTTTTCTAGTGAACCACCATTTACACCTATTCTTATAGGTATATTATTATCTTTGCAGGCCTTGACAACCTCTTTGGTCTTGGCAAGGCTACCAATATTACCAGGATTTATCCTGATACCATCAACCTGGCTTCTTACTGCTTCAAGGGCAAGCCTATGGTCAAAGTGTATATCTGCAACGATCGGTATATTAATTTCTTTTTTTATGTTTGCTATATTCTTAGCAGCATCCATATCTACAACAGCAACTCTTACAAGATCGCAACCAACATCCTCTAGCCTATGTATCTGGCTGATAGTAGACTTGGCATCCCTTGTATCGGTAGTAGTCATGGATTGTATTGATATAGGGCTATCACCACCTATGTTTAGGTTTCCAACCCTTACCATCCTAGTTTTTCTTCTTTTATAAGCCATCTTTTACCTTCCTAAGTTAGTAGTCTGATTATGTCCTTGTAGGTTACAAATAACATCAAGCCTAAGATTACAAATAGGCCTATAGCATTAATATAGCCCTCTACCTTAGCTGGGAATTTCTTTCTCCCCCTAATTGCTTCAATAATCAGCATTAGGATTCTCCATCCATCAAGGGCTGGAATAGGTAATAGGTTCATTAAGCCTATATTTAAGCTGATGATTGCAGTCAGGTAGATAACATTTATTATGCCTGTTGTAGCAGCGTTAGAGACCATCTTTACCACGCCTACAGGTCCTGATAGGGCATCAGCCGCCTTACCAGATAGCTGTCCAGTAACTAGCTTCCATAAAAAGCTAAGCATAGTCTTTGATGTATCATAGGTTACAACAAAAGCCTGTTTTACAGCCTTCATAGGCTGATTTTTCTCATAGGCAGGCTGTATTCCTACAATATATCTGCCAGCCTGGTTCTGAGCCCTTAATTTAACAGTATTTACCTGGTTTTTCCTCTTGTATTTTATTGTAAGGTCTTCCTTACCATACTTATTAACTAATTTACTTATGTCGTTAAATTCCTTAGTTTCTTCTCCATTTATAGAGAGGATGGTATCATCCTTTTGCAGACCTGCTAGGGCGGCAGGGGACTTATCTATTACCTGACCGAACCTTGTAGTAGGTGCACCTATAAAGAAAAATACAGGTACTAATAGGATTATACAAAAGACAATATTTACAAAGGGCCCTGCAAATATAGTAAGAAACCTCTCCTTTAAAGATTTTTTTCCAAATGAATTTGGGTCATCAGAATCATCATCTTCACCTTCCATGGCTACGTAACCACCAATGGGGATCATTCTTAGAGAATATTTAATGCCTTGAGATTCCCTTGAAAAAATTTGCGGTCCCATTCCTATAGAAAATTCATGTATGGTTACGCCAGCCCTTTTAGCCAACATAAAGTGTCCTAGCTCATGGACAAATATAATTAGTCCAAAAACTAAAATTGCAACAATTATATTCATATTTCACCTACCTTTAATTTATTAAAACTCAAACCAGTAAAGTCTAGTCATAACTAGCCGTGACCAAAGAACTTACTGATCTTTCTTTACAAGTATATACTATTATAAAAGCCTTTAATTATGCTTAAGATTAAAGGCTATTAGTAATTTATATATTTTATTCCCAAAATATGGTCTAGTTAATAATATTTTTTATATAGGACCTGGTCCAAGCATCTATATTAATTATATCTTTTAGGCTTGGTTGGTCTATAAAGTCATGCTCGTTCATTGCCATTTCAATATACTTAGGTATATCATAAAATCCTATCTTATCATTAAGGAAATATTCCACTAAGACTTCATTTGCCGCATTTAGGACTGTAGCACTAGTGCCACCTTCCCTTAGGGCCCTATAGGCAAGGTCTAGGCAAGGGAAAACATCCAGGTCAGGTCTTTGAAAATTAAGGCTGGCAATTTTAAATAGGTCAAGCCTTTCAAAATCGCTATCAAGCCTACTTGGGTAACTAAGTGCATACTGAATTGGTACACGCATATCAGGACAACCTAGCTGGGCTATGACCGATGAGTCTTGGAACTGGACCATAGAGTGGACTATGCTCTCAGGATGAACATGGACTATTATATCCTCTGGTTCTACATCAAATAACCACTTAGCCTCTATTACCTCAAGTCCTTTGTTCATTAGGGTAGAGGAGTCGATACTAATTTCTGGCCCATTGACCAATTTGGGTGCTTAAGGGCATCTAACTTACTTACATTTATTAGGTCCTGTCTTGACCTACCCCTAAAGGGTCCACCAGATGCAGTCAAGAGGATTTTATCTATTTTATTTGACTCCTCACCATTCAAGCACTGGAATATGGCACTATGCTCACTGTCGACAGGTAGTATCTTGGCCTGGTGCTTTTTAGCCAAGTCCATTACTATCTGACCAGCTGTTACCAAGGTTTCCTTATTGGCAAGGGCAATTGTAGTTGAATTTTTAATTGCTTCCACTGTTGGCAATAGGCCTATCATACCTACCACGGCAGTAACTAGTATATCTATTGTCCTTGAACCTGCAATTTTTATTAGTCCCTCGTGGCCCTTATATACATTGATCTTAGCAAGGTATGGACTTGTAGCCACCTTTTCCTCTACTAGGGTTAAGAATTCTTCATATGCAGTATCATCAAATATAGCAACTGATTTTGGTTTGAATTCATTAATCTGGTCTAATAGCTGGTTAATACTCTTATTGACAGTCAAACCTTCAACCTTGTAAAGATTAGGGTTTTTTCTGATAACATCAAGAGTTTGGCTACCAATGGATCCAGTAGAGCCTAGTATTGATATATTCTTTATTTTCATTGCTTCACTTCCTTTTTAAAATGCTTAGTATATTATAGCATAAGTGTATATGCTAGATATGAAATAAAAAATATTTTTTTTATAATATTTTTTTGATTATAGGTCCTGAAATCTAGACTAGGACTAGATTTGAAAAGGATAAAATTTATAAAAAAATTTACCATAATGATAAACTTAAAATTTATAAAATGATAAATAAAGTGATTTTTGTTAGCTTGACTGATAAACATTTAAGGTATATATTATAGGAAGTAAGTGATAGGATTTGGATAGAATGAAAATAATAAAGACAGGTATATGGCGAGGAAGTGATGTGAATGTTTGATTTAGAGCATAAACCAAGAAAATTAAATAAGGATAGGTATAGTGAAAGTCAGCTTGTTAACTATAAAAAGGAACATGAAAGGTTTATCAATATATCTCCAAACAACTATATCAGGTCTTTGAAAGACACATCAACAAAGAAGGCAATGATACCCATGGTCCTTATTAGCCTGATGGATAAGAATAATAAGATATTTATGACCTTAGACGACCTATCTCTTGAACTAGACTACCCCAAGACAGGCTTGTCTGTATTATTTGGACAGTATAAAAAAATGGATTTTTTAAAGAAGATTAGGAATGGACTGTATATGGTTAATCCCCTTGTATCATACAGGGGATCAAAGTACGAGAGAGATAAATTAATTAAGGAATATAATAGTGTGGATAAAGGGAAGAAGTGATAGATATGAATTATATATTTGACAGGGATATAATGAGGTGGTTTGACCATCTCTTTGAAAAACATACCAACACATTTTTAATAGATAATTTTATTTGTAACATGTACGATAGGGCTAGGCCGGTGGATAAAAGTGATATTCTTCCTCTGGCTACAAAGAGGTACAAGGATGATAGTGTAATTAGTTTAGCCAAAAAGGAATCAAGTTTTTGGACTATTAGCTTTTTACTGTCTTCCAAATATGTATATGAATTAAGAGAAAATGTTCATCCATATTTTGGTCACTATATTTATGAGAATATATCAGTTTACAATAACGATGATGTATACTCTTTTGTAAATAAGTATTTGTTAGATATACTCAATTATATGGTTGACTACATATATTATCCTGAAGAAGATGATTACTATATAGACTATAGGGATGAATTTATCAATACCTGCTCGGCTATGAATTATGGTGAGAGGGTCCTGGTTACTGATGATATTTATATGTATATTATTTCTGAAGACCAGCTGAATTTTATAGATAAGTCGGAAAGATTCAATTTGGAACTAAGATTTGACTCTAGAGGCGGTCAAGAATTAATGGATGCCATCCTTGACTTGAGTAGGTCTATTTTATTAAAAACCAAGTGATAAGCACAAAATAAGTATATGGATAGGTTATACAAGAAAAATAGGATAGGTGAGATAGGTAAGACAGATAAAATTAAATAGATAAATAAGATAAATAAGGTAATATGATAAATATAATATATTAAAGTTAGATAATAAAAATAATAGAAATTGGAGGGAAATTTAATTATGAACGTAGAAAAAATGACATTAAGAGTACAAAATGCCTTGAATGATGCTTTTTCTGAGGCAGTTAGAAACAATAACCAACAGGTTGATGTAATCCACCTACTTTATGCTTTATTAGACCAGGAGGATGGGTTAATACCAAATATAGTAGAAAAAATGAATATAAGTTCTGATTCTTTGAAGAAGTCAGTTAAAAGCGAAATATCTAAGCTACCAAGTGTAACGGGTGGCGGTGCAAACTCACAAGGAGTAACTGCAACTAGGGCTATAAATGAAGTAATGGTTGAGGCAGAAAAAATAGCAGATGACTTTAAGGATTCTTATATTAGCGTCGAGCATATTATGTTGGCTATATTTGATAAAGAAAAGTCATCAGCTATAGGAAGAATATTTAACCAGTATGGATTGGTTAAGCAGGAATTCTTGAATGTACTACACCAAGTTAGGGGTAACCAGAGGGTTGATAGTCAGGATCCAGAGGGTACCTATGATGCCCTAGCTAAGTACGGAACTAACCTTGTGAAACTAGCAGAAAATAATAAGCTAGACCCTGTTATAGGTAGGGATGAAGAGATAAGGAGGGCCATTAGGATCCTATCAAGAAGGACAAAAAATAATCCAGTCTTAATTGGTGAGCCTGGAGTAGGTAAGACAGCCATAGTTGAAGGACTTGCCCAGAGAATCGTAAAAGGTGATGTTCCAGAGGGCTTGAAGGATAAGGTGATCTTCTCCTTAGATATGGGTGCCTTGATCGCCGGTGCCAAGTTTAGGGGTGAATTCGAAGAGAGATTAAAGGCGGTGTTAAAGGAGGTATCGAGCTCTGAAGGTAAGATAATCCTATTTATTGACGAAATACACACTATAGTAGGTGCTGGTAAGACTGAAGGTTCTATGGATGCTGGAAACCTAATCAAGCCTATGTTGGCAAGAGGCGAGCTTAACTGTATAGGAGCAACTACCTTTGATGAATATAGGAAGTATATAGAAAAGGATAAGGCCCTAGAGAGAAGATTCCAGCCTGTTATAGTTGATGAACCAAGCCTTGAAGATACCATATCTATTCTTAGGGGTCTAAAAGAAAGGTTTGAAATCCACCACGGTATCAGGATACACGATAATGCGATTGTAGCCGCAGCCAAGCTGTCAGACAGGTATATACAGGATAGATACCTACCTGATAAGGCTATAGACCTGATAGACGAGGCAGGTGCAATGATTAGGTCAGAGATAGATTCTCTTCCTACAGACCTAGATATTGTTAGAAGAAGACTATTTATGCTAGAAACAGAGAGAGAAGCCCTTTTAAAGGAAGAAGATGAAAAGTCCAAATCAAGACTTGAAGAATTAGAAAAGGAACTTGCTGATCTTAAGGAAGAAAATGATAGCATGACAGCTAGGTATGAAAAGGAAAGAACAGGATTACAGACCTAAAGGAACTTAAGTCTAAGCTAGATGAGGCTAGGGCCAAGGTTGAAAAGTATGAAAGAGAATACGACTTCAATAAGGCAGCAGAGGTAAAGTTTGGTCAAATACCAAAATTAGAAGAGGAAATAAAAAACTTTGATGACAAGTATGACAAAGAAGCAGGAGATAGCCTTCTAAAGGAGGAGGTAACGGAAAATGAAATTGCAGATATAATTTCTAAGTGGACTGGCATACCTGTTAGTAAACTAGTTGAAACTGAAAAGGCCAAGCTATTAAATCTAGAAAATCAGCTACATAAGAGGGTCATAGGGCAGGATGAAGCAGTTACTGCAGTATCTAATGCCATCTTAAGGTCTAGGGCAGGTCTTAGTGACCAGAAAAAGCCTATGGGATCCTTTATATTCTTAGGTCCTACTGGTGTAGGTAAGACTGAGTTGGCCAAGACACTTGCAAGAGACCTATTCGATAGCGAGGACAGTATCGTTAGGATAGATATGTCTGAGTATATGGAAAAGCATAGCGTATCAAGGCTAGTAGGACCACCTCCAGGCTATGTAGGCTATGAAGAGGGTGGTCAGCTAACAGAGGCTATACGTAGAAAGCCATATTCTGTAATCTTATTTGATGAGATTGAAAAGGCCCATGACGATGTGTTCAATATCTTCTTACAGATACTAGATGATGGTAGGTTGACTGACAATAAGGGAAAAACAGTAGACTTTAAAAACTGTTTGATCATAATGACATCTAATATAGGAAGCTCAACCCTACTAGAAGCTGGTGGCAATATAGATGAAAATGTTAGTGAAAGCGTACTTAAGCAGATGAGAGCTAGGTTTAAGCCAGAATTCTTGAATAGGGTAGATGATATAATCATGTTTAAACCTCTAATGAAGGATGAAATTAAGCAGGTTATAGATATATTCTTTGCAGACTTAGCGTCAAGACTAGCGGAAAATGATATAGATGTAGAATTAACAGAAGCTGCCAAGGACCTTATGATTAAGGAAGCCTATGACCCAGTATACGGTGCAAGACCTTTGAAGAGGTACATTAGCAATAACATAGAAACTATACTGGCAAGAAAAATAATTGGTGGTCAGATAAGACCTGGTGACAGGGTAAAGATTGATTCACAGAATGACCACATACTTATATCCTAAGCAGAAACTTTGATAGCTTGTAACTAGGAAATATTGTAATTAATTATTGGTATATTTACAAATCAATATATTGTGTTTTGTTAAATATAACTTGAAAAGTATAGGAAATTTATATACTTGGTCTTGACTTTCTGGATATTATAAAGCCATACGAGCAAACTAGTTAATAATACAAGGTATAAATGCCTTTGAGGATGTATAATATCATATTGTACATCCTCATTTTTTTAGTTATAATTCACATAAAATTTAAAGGTGATTTCAAGAAAAAAAGATTTAAAGTTTAAAAAAACATAAAATTTAATTAAAATTAATAATAAATAAATATGCAATTGTTTACCTTTCAATAATATAGAAAATGACACCTTTAGATATTAAATTAAAAAAATTATTTGACAATACTGAAAATTAAGGTTATACTCTAAGAGAACTAATTTAATTTTGATTATTTTTAAGGAGGAGTTCAAAATGAGTATCAAATTTAAAGACATTGTTGTCATCGGTTTCGCATTATTCGCGATGTTCTTTGGTGCTGGTAACTTAATTTTCCCACCGTTCTTGGGTGTTATATCAGGAACTAAATGGTTTGTATCATTCATGGCATTCTTATTTGCAGATGGTGGTTTGGCATTATTAGGTGTTATCGCAGCAACAGGTACACAGGGCGATATGATGGCCTTCTTCGGAAGAGCTGGAAAGAAGCTAGGTATTGTAATTGCATCATTAACTATTCTTTGTATAGGACCATTCGTTGCTATACCAAGAACAGCAGCTACAACTTATGAAATAGGTATAGTTCCTAATTTCGGACATAGCCTAAGCCCAATAGTTTTCGCAATTATATTCTTCGTAATAGTTCTAGTATTAACTATTAAGCCTTCAAAGGTTGTAGATATAATTGGTGCTTTCTTGACACCAGTACTTCTAATATGCTTGGCAGTATTGATCATAAAGGGTATAGTGAGCCCTCTAGGTGCACCACTTGATAGAACGCTAGTTGATAACGTATTTATAAGCGGTATCAATGACGGTTATCAGACTCTTGATGGTATGGCTGGAGCAGTATTCGCTGGTATCGTTATAGCATCTGTTAAGCAGAAGGGTTATACTGAAAAGAAGGTTCTAGTTAAGGCTACAATACTTGCCGGCATAGTGGCAGTTGTAGGTTTGGCCCTTGTTTATGGTGGTCTAACTTACCTAGGTGCTACAGTATCTCCACAGTATGACAATACAGTTGAAAGAACTACACTAGTAATATCAATAACTCAGGCTATACTTGGTGGACCTGGTAAGGTAATCCTTGGTCTAGTTGTTGGTCTAGCTTGTTTAACTACAGCTATAGGTCTTACATCTGCTTGTGGTAACTACTTCAGTGACCTTACAGAAGGTAAGCTTAAGTATGAAGTTATAGTTGTTGTAGTTTGTGTATTCTCAGCAATCATATCTAACTTCGGAGTTGATAAGATTATACAGATCGCTGCACCACTACTATACATGATGTACCCAGCAGTTGTTACTCTAATACTTCTTGGTCTAATTCATACTAAGATTCAGAACAAGAATGTATACGTGCTAGCATCTTGGGTAGCTCTAATATTAGGTGTTGCTCATGAATTGTCAACTGTTCCTCTTTTTGCAAAAGTAGGCGTACTAGCTAGTCTAACAGAAGCTTTAAACAAGTTACCAGGTCATTCAGTTGGATTCTACTGGATTATACCAGTGCTAGTTGCAGCTATAGTTGGTAAGTTCATAGCAGCTAAGAAAGAAGCTTAATAGACTTATAAGTATAAGTTTTGACTGAATAAACACAAAAAATAAACACAAAAAATAAACACACAGATAGGATCCCGGTTGACTAATTCAGCCGGGATTTTTAGTCTTATAAGCATCATGGAATATTATAATGTCTTAGGTGAGAGATATATAAGTAATAGGAAAATTTTTTAGATAAGAGGATGGCACCACTATAACAAGAATATTACAAATGGGAGATTATCAAACTTGAAAATATGCTAGTCCTATATTATAATATTTATATAAATTACATGATAGCTAGCTGGTATATATACTAGCAACTTATAAGAGTTGATTTAAAATAGTTGATAAATTGGAGGATTGAAATGTCTAAGAATACTGGAAAGAATAAGAAAAAAAATAAGCCCTATTATAAGAAGCAGGAAGTTTCCAATAATAAGGAAACAAAGGTAAGCAATTCACCTATGTCAAATAATACCTTTTTGTTGGGAGTGGGCTTTTTGATTATAATATATTCTAGGTACTTAGCAAATCAACTATCTTCTGTTTTGGTAAATATATTAGGACTGGGTGTGATGTTCTATGCCATGTTTAGGTCATTTAATGAAGACAAGGAAAATGGTAAAAAGAGGGCAGTTGTAATTGATTCTATAATAATGGGAATTATAGGGCTTGCTATAATTTACAGCATTTATTGGTTGACACAACTAAGATTTTAGTTTATTTTATAAGGCTTTCAGAGGATTTTTCTTATTGTTAAAAGACTAACTTAAAAAATATTAAAAAAATTCTTGACAAAGTTCAACTAATATTTTATCATAGGTAATAACAAAATATTAAATCTCTTATCGAGAGTGGCGGAGGGACTGGCCCTGTGAAGCCCGGCAACCTAACTTTGTTAAGGTGCTAAATCCAGCGGTGTGTAACCGAAAGATGAGTAGTATTTCCAGGTCTGGGTATATTTACTCAGGCATTTTTTATTTTTTATTAAAGTTTATAGAAAGGAGTATAAAATGATTGAAATAAAGGAAGTAAATAAGTTTTATGGTCAAAACCAAGTTTTGACGGACATAAACTTAAAGATAAATGACGGAGAAATATTCGGCATCATCGGACATAGTGGCGCTGGTAAATCTACGATATTGAGATGTATTAATAGGCTAGAAAGCTTCGATTCTGGGTCAATATATGTAAATGGCCAGGATGTAGCCAATCTTGATGAAAAGTCTCTTAGAAATTTAAGAAAAGACCTGGGCATGATTTTCCAACACTTTTCACTTTTAGAGAGGAAGACAGTTTTTGAGAATGTAGCCCTACCAATGGAATGTTTTAAGTATTCTAAGGAGGAAATAAAGACAAGGGTAGAGGAGTTACTAGACCTAGTTGGTATTTTGGATAAGAAGGATGTCAAGCCTAGAAACCTAAGTGGTGGACAGAAGCAAAGAGTAGCAATAGCCAGAGCCTTGACAATGAACCCATCTGTATTGCTTTGTGATGAGGCTACTTCAGCCCTAGACCCAAAGACAACCAAGTCAATACTAGACCTGCTACAGGAAATCAATCAAAAGTTGGGCATTACTATAATAATAGTTACCCACCAGATGGAGGTAATCAAGCAGGTTTGTACGAGAACGGCAATAATGGATGCGGGTAAGGTCCTAGAGGTAGGAGATACTCAGGAGATATTCTTAAAAATAATAAACCTCTAAGAAAATTACTTGGAGAGGAAAATATAGTTTTACCTAGTGGATGTAACCTAAAGCTATTGTTCACTAATGACAGGTCAAATGATCCGGTTATAACAGGTATGGCTAGAGAGCTTTCCATAGATGTATCAATAATTTATGGTAAGCTGGAGAAATTTAGAGATAATATATTAGGTTCCTTGATTATTAATGTTCCGGGAGAAAGACTTGGAGATGTCGAAAAATATTTGACTGATCATGGTATGAGATGGCAGGAGGTAGACAATGAGCTTTAGAGATTATATGACAACTTTATTCCCAACTGCCTTTGTGGAAACACTTTATATGATTTTGGTTCCTACTATAATAGCATCTATAATAGGCTTTATAATCGCAATTATCTTAGTAATAACTAAGGAGGACGGCTTAAAACCTAATAGGACTATATACAATACGCTTGGCTTGATAGTTAATGTATTTAGGTCTTTCCCATTTATCATCTTAATAGTTGCTATTAGTAGCTTTACAAGACTGGTTGTGGGAACTAGTATAGGTAATACAGCAGCCCTAGTACCTATTACAGTAGGTACAGCACCATTTATGGCCAGACTGATTGAGTCATCTTTAAATGAAGTAGATAAGGGCTTGATTGAGGCGGCAAAATCATTTGGTGCTACAAATGTGCAGATAATATTCAAGGTTATGGTAAAAGAGTCAGTTCCATCAATTGTATTAGGAGTAACTCTTACTATAATTTCAGTACTTGGTTATACTGCAATAGCAGGAGCCGTTGGTGCTGGTGGACTTGGTAACGTAGCAATTGTATATGGTTACCAGCAGTTCGATAAAAATGTAATGTTATTTACTGTTATAGCTCTTGTAATCCTAGTACAGATTATACAGAACTTAGGAGACTTCTTATATAAGAAGCTAAAGTAATAACTTATATTAAAACAAAGTTAAACAAATAACTTATATAAAATAGCTAACTAAATTTACAATTTAGTGCTATAATATAAATTAAAAATTAGAATTTTTAGAAAAAGTTAAATTTTAGGAGGTACAAGTATGAAAGCAAAGAAATTTTTAACATTAGCTGCAGTTGCAGTACTATCACTAGGACTAGTTGCTTGTGGAGCAAACAAGGATGCAGATAAGGCATCTACATCTTCAGGAGATGACAAGACTATTACAGTAGGTGCTACACCTAACCCACATGCACAGATTTTAAACGAAGTAGTAAAGCCACTTCTTGAAAAGGATGGATACAAGTTAGATGTTAAGGTATTTAATGACTATGTTCTACCAAACAAGGGCTTGACTGAAAAGTCTCTAGACGCTAACTACTTCCAGCACGTACCATACTTAGATGAGTACAATGCTAAGAACAAGACTGATATAGTTTATACTGCAAAGGTACACTTAGAACCAATGGGTGTATATTCAAACTCACTAAAGAAGATTAGTGATGCTAAGGACGGAGCTACAGTTGCAGTTCCTAACGATGCTACAAATGAATCAAGAGCTCTTAAGCTACTTGCTAGAGAAGGCTTAATTAAGGTTGCAGACAAGGACCTATTAACTAAGAATGATATCACAGAAAATCCAAAAAATATTGAAATTAAGGAACTTGCAGCAGAACAGCTACCAACAGCTTTAAAGGATGTAGACATAGCAGTTATAAACTCTAACTATGCACTTGAAGCTAAGTTAAACCCAACTAAGGATTCAATCGCAATCGAGTCAACTGATTCTCCATATGCTAATATATTAGCTGTTAGAAAGGGTGAGGAAAATAGCGATAAGATAAAGGCTCTTACAAAGGCCCTTACATCTCCAGAAGTTAAGAAGTATATCGAAGAAAAGTACAATGGTGCTATAATTCCTTCTTTCTAATTAGGGTATAGAATATAATATAAGTTTAAAAGTATAAAATAAAAAGAAGAGGCCATTTTACCTCTTCTTTTTACTTTTATAAAGCATTAACTGTTTAGAATAGCTTCTTCTAAGACTCCTTTAGTGGTTATGGTGGTGGTCTTCACAACCACAGTCACAGTCAGGATGTTCAGCCATATACTCCTTATATTCTTTTTCAACAGCCTTGAATTCTTCTAGCATCTGGCTGTATTTTGGTAGAGCTTCTTCATCCTCTAGCTCAGTTCCATTCCAGTCAGCATACATCATCTGGTCTCCGTTTGTAAGTATCATCCTACCAACGTGAGTAGATTCATCGATTAATTCAAGGAAGTCCATCTGACCGTCTACAACGCTCTCAGTTAGCTCAATATCATCATCAAGACAAACTACAATCATAAGTGGTAAAAGTGCACCATCTTCATCCTCAACTGTGACTGTGATGTCAATAGTACCTTCTACACCTTCTTCATACTCAGATAGGGGAGTATCTATTTCAATCATTTCTTCAGGTACCGCTAATTCCTGGATTAAATATTCTACAACTCTATCCTTTACTAACTCTTTTGACATATTTGTCTCCTTTCAATCTTTTGTTTTAATACCATAAGAGTGTCCAACCAGACAAGCTAGACCAAGTAAGGTATTTATAATATCAAGTATATTATAGCATTGTAAGTATTTAAAGTCTAGAATTTATGCCTTTAAGGTAAAATTAAGCATATAGAGATATCCTCATAATACAGGTTGAGAATAAGCAATAAATGAATGACCTGTGTTGGAGGTATGAAAATGAACATATTGAAAAATAAGACAAAGAAAAATATTAAAGGAAAATTTTTGGCTATGCTTACGGCAATTAGCATGACTGCAGGTCTAACAGCCAATGCCTTTGCTGACTCAGGTGAGGTAGTAACACTGGGTGCTAACCTCAATGCCAGTCAAAAACAGGCTATATTAAATTACTTTGGCGTAGATGAGGCAAACTCAAATATAATTTATGTAAACAACCAACAGGAGAGAAAGTACCTTGGTGGAATTGCACCAGAGGCTCAGATCGGTAGGGTGACAATGTCGTCTTCCTATGTTGTGCCAACAACAAGTGGTGGTATAAATGTAAAAACATCAAATATCACCTGGGTAACGAGCTCTATGATTGCATCTACACTTGCCACAGCAGGCGTGGAAAATGCAAATGTGGTCGCCGCTGCACCGTTCCCTGTGAGTGGTACAGGGGCACTGACAGGTATTACAATAGCCTTTGAAAAGTCTTCAGGTGAAAAGCTTACAGAAGAGAAGAAGAAGCTTGCCAATAAGGAGCTGATAACTACAGGCAACCTTGCTGAGTCAGTTGGTAAGGATAAGGCTGCAGGTATAGTTAATGATACTAAGAAGGAAGTAATAAAGAACGACTTAGATTCTGAAAAGGAAATCAAGGATACAGTAAAAAAGGTTGCTGATAATTATAATGTGACCCTTAATACTGGTGACATTAACATTATAACTAACCTAATGAAGGACGTGGGTAACCAGAACTACAACTACAATGATATAAAGGATACCCTAAATAATGTAAGTGCTAATGTAAAGAACAATCTTAGTCAGGCAGGTGAAAAGATAGAAGCCAGTGGCATAATAGACAAGGCATCTTCTTGGATAAAGAACAACAAGGATGCTAGTAACTTTTTTAATAAGTTCGACGATTCTAAGCTATCTAAGGATGCTGTAGTAAGTACTACATCTACAGGCTTAGATGAGGCAAAGAAGGTTGCTGGTGACCTGGCAGACAAGGCACAGAAGTCAGGCTTACTTGACAGGATCATAGACTTTATAAACTCATTTTTTAACTAATATAAACTAATATATAGGGCTAGATAAATATATAAGTACAAGGAAATAAAAATAGAGGTATACATTTACTTTAATGTATACCTCATTTTAATTGTTCCTATTTAGACTTGGGTATCGTTAATTTAGTACATTGTCTTAAATTCATAACCTTCAGCCTTGAAATATTTAATAATCCTATCAAGATACTTAGCAGTTTCTTCCTTACCATAAGTATCATGCATTAGTAGGACAACAAGGTTTTTACCCTTACTGCTTTCTACAGCGTGCTTATACAACTCATCTGCATTTTTCTTTGGCCCTTCAGCATCAGCGTTTAGGGCATTCCAGTCAATAGAAGACTTATTATTTTTAATTAAATATTCATTAAGAGGTTCTGTCTTCTGCCAAGATATCTGACCACCTGGACATCTGTAAACCCTGGTTTCGAAGTCAAATCCAAGACTCTTCTTAATTAGGTCTGCATTTTTGTTAAAATCTGCAGTATAGTTTGATAGGTTTAAAACCCTACCAGGGTATAGGTGGCTATAGTCATGTGAATATGAGTGGTTGGCAATAGCCATGCCTTCGTTATACTCTTGCTTTAGTATATCTGCAGCACCATTCATAGCCAGTGACTTACCTATAACGAAGAAGGTAGCCTTTACATCATTATCCTTAAGAGTCTTAAGTATATTAGGTGTATTTGTTAGAGATGGGCCATCATCAAAAGTTAAGAAGACCTGTTTTTTGCCACCATTATCATAGTCGTAAGTGTTTAGAGCATTCCATACCTTTTGGGAATCGACACCGTAAAGCTTCTTTGCATCTTCCTTCTGGCCTATTACGGTTTTAGACTTTTTTGTTTGAGTCTGAGCCTGCTTGTTTTCAATTTTTGTCTTGTTTTCTGCTTCTTCATTACTTCTATAAGCATTTATTAGCTTAAAGCAACCAGCTGCACATGCAATAATTATCAACAGTAATAAGATTTTTTTTGCATTAAAGCCGGCTCTTTTCTTTCTTTTAGGTAAACGTATGTCTCTTTTGTTAGGATTAGTCCTACTATAGTTTATATAGTGTTTTTTATTTTTTTTCATAATATATCCTCCCATCTTTATATTTTACTACATAAATGAGATTTTTTAAAGGAGACTTTTGAAGAAAAGTATTAAATTATTATAAAAAAAATCATAAATTTACTTTAGATTATAGACAAGTCAGCCTATATAGGATATTATATTTTGAGATGTATCTATTAAGACAGCTTGGAATGAGAGGTGTTGAAATGAAGCGATTTAAGTGTAAAGAATGTGGATATATACACATTGGTGAAGAGGCACCGGATGCGTGCCCAGTATGTGCCTATGACAAGAGTGTATTTATAGAAATGGTTCAAGAAGGAGAAGAACAAAAAATTTCTTATGCCATGATAGAAGACTTGGATGATAATTCCATAAGAATTTTGAGGCAATTAATTGATGATACTTCTAGGTTGGCAGCAGTTGCATCTGCTATGGCCAAGAGTGCCCTTATGGATAATAACCTAGAACAAGAAAAATACTTTAGGGAGCTTTCCTTAGAGCTTCTAGACCAGGCATCGGTATACATGATTTATTCAGGTGAATTTTTAGAGGTCACTACAAGTGCTAATAAGCCTGAGTTAGAGAAAAAAATATTAAATGAGATAAAGAAAATAGACAAGTTCCTTGAGACTATTCGTGATATGGATTTAGAAGAAGTCGTAGGTGTTTTAGAAGGTAATAAGAAAAAATTAGGGGATTTAATGAATTAGCATCTTGCTATAGGAGGAAGTAATGAGTCAGGTTAGAGACAGGTTCAGTGAACACCCTTCCTTAAGGTTGGGAACTATGATACTAGGTTTGAGTATATCTGCAGTTGGGGTGAATGGTTTTTTACGACAGGCCCATCTTTTAAGTGGTGGTGTAACTGGTTTTGCAACTGCTATCAACTACTTGACGGGTTTAAATGTTGGTATAGGGACCTTTATATTAAATATACCTATATTTATACTGGGATTTATATACTTGAAAAAAGAGTTTTGTATGCTTAGTTTAACAAATATGATTATATATTCTTTAATTCTAGGTTTAACCCAGGATATAGGGGCGATTATTCCTATAAATGATATTTTCCTACAGACTATATTTGGAGGATTTTTAAATGGTATAGGAATTGGTCTTGTATTTAGGGCTAGGGCATCTACAGGTGGTACCGATATAATTGCTGCCATCTTGAAGATGAAGAAGAATATTGAAATTAAAGATACTAGCTTTGGCTTCAATGTAATAGTGGTAATGGTTGGAAGTATTTTATTTAGCCTTAAATTGGGCCTATATACCCTAATAGGCTTTATATTAGCTCCATTGCACTTGGATTTATTAAGGATGCAATGAACTACCAAAAGTCCTTAATAATTATATCTGACAAACCGGACCTGATAGCTGAGGATATAATGAAGGCCATGATTAGAGGGGTAACCTTTATACATGCTGAAGGGGCCTATACAGGCGATAGTAAGAAATTGATATATACTATAGTATCTTCAAATGAGATACCAAAAATTAAAGAGATAGCATTTAAAATTGACCCTAGGGCCTTTATCACCATCAATGATATAACTGAAGTTAGGGGAAGGGGCTTTAAGCCCAAGGATTTATAATATTTTAGAGGTCTAGGGACAAAATACTTTTAAAATAATAAAAAATATTATATAATTAGTATAGATGTCTATTGAACGGAGGGATTAGTTTGAGCATATCAAATAATTATGTAGAATTATATACCAGTTATATAAATGAAATTGACGACATAAGAAAGAATTTAAAATTATTTAAGATAAAGAAGAGCAATGCCTTGAAAAAGGGTATTTTTGCAAGTGATGAAGAGGTATATGAACTTGAAAAACTAATACTAGGAGAGCCTTCAGATCAAATTAAGGAGAAGTTGGCTGCTAGTAAGGAAGAGGAAATATATGTTGAATCACAAAAGGAAGAGCTTGCTAAAAATGAAAATCTAGCCGATATAGTTGGTTTTCTTGATGATAGTGAAGAGGATAGACTTAACCTGGCCAAAGAAAATGATATGGTACAGATTTACAGGTTCTCTAATGGTGATATGTATATTGGCAGACTTTTAGATGGAAAGTTGATTGGTATAGGGTCTTATATTTTCCAACCTAGTGAAGATGACGATTCAAGTATTAATACTGAATACATAGGCAACTTTGTAAATGGTGTTAGAGAGGGAAGGGGTTCCTTTACTTTTTCTAATGGTAATGAATATATAGGTAACTTCAAAGCTAATAAGAGTGATGGTATTGGTCGTATTAAGTACAACAATGGCGATGAATATCTTGGCAATTGGATAGAAGGAAGAAAAGAAGGTCTCGGTATATATACTTGGAGCGATGGCTATATTTATATTGGCGATTTCAAGGATGGTAAGATGGATGGTAATGGTTCATGCTTTAATTCTAAGGGTGAGCTTATATATGATGGTGAGTGGAAGCTAGGTCAGATTCACGGTAAGGGCAAGTATATATGGAATAGAAACAAATGGTATGAAGGAGACTTCCAACAGGGAGAAAAGCATGGAGAAGGAACCTTCTACTTAAATGGCGATCCTGTTTACCAGGGTACGTGGAAGTTTGATAAACCATCGATCTTTGATAAGTCTTTTGAGGACATCATAGCTGCGATGCAGTAGAAGAATAGTAAAAGAAACTCGATTAGGGGTTTCTTTTTTATTGAATTAAAATTAAATAAAGGAAATTTAGGGCTTCTGTCGAATACAACTATTGTAATATATTGACAAATAGTATGTTTCATGCAATAATGAAATGTTAATGTTTATAGTAGGGGCAAGTGGTTAGATGAATGATATGAAAGAGATAATAGAGGAAATTAAATATAGGAGTGATATAGCCGATATTATTTCCGACTATGTCAAATTGAAGCCAGCAGGGACTAATTATAAGGGTCTTTGCCCTTTTCATAATGAGAAGACTCCTTCATTCCATGTAAATACTTCCAAGCAGATATACAGGTGCTTTGGCTGTGGAGAAGGAGGGGATGTTATTTCATTTGTCATGAAGGCAGAAAACCTAGACTTTATGGATGCAGTCCGTCTTCTAGCAGATAGGTGTGGTATTGAAATAAAAAGAATATTGACCATGATACCAAGGTAAGGCTAGAGAAGATAAATAAATTTCATGCAATTCATGTAGAGGCCGCTAGATTCTACTATACTAACCTTATGAATGAGGATAACCAGGCCTTTAACTATTTAAAAAAGAGGGGTCTTGACCTTAAGGTCATCAAGAACTTTGGACTTGGATATGCCCCAGATTCTTGGGACAGTTTGAAAATATACCTAAGCTCGAAGGGTTATACAGATGAAGAACTTTTTGAATCAGGTCTATTGAGCAAGAGCTCAAAGTCTGATAGGTTGTTTGATAAATTTAGGAACAGGATTATGTTCCCTATTTTTGACTATAAGGGCAATGTTATAGGTTTTGGTGGCAGAGTAATGGATGATGGCCAACCAAAATACTTAAACTCACCTGATTCCGAAATATTCAACAAGAGGTATAACCTATATGGACTAAACTTTGCTAGAAAACACCTGGGTAACCAAAAAACCCTAATTCTAGTGGAAGGTTATATGGACCTAATATCCTTATACCAGTTTGGTATAAAAAATACTGTGGCAACTCTAGGTACAGCACTTACTGATGAACAGGCAGCCCTTATTAAAAGATATGCAGATACCCTAGTACTGTCATATGATTCAGATCAGGCGGGTATAAATGCAAGTATGAGGGCTATAGATATATTAGACAGGCATGGCATTTCAGTCAAGGTACTGGACCTTGGAGAGAGTAAGGATCCAGATGAATTTATAAGAGAACATGGTATGGCCAAGATGTATGACAGTATAGAAAATGCTCTTGAAGCCACGAGGTTTAAGATAAATGTCCTATCTAAGAATTATAATTTGCAAGATAGGAAGGACACTATGGTCTACCTTAGGGAGGCTGTGAAGATTTTGAAGGATATTAAAAGTCCTATAGAACAGGACTACTATATTAATATTTTGTCCCAGATGACTGCGACAAATGCAGAAATTATAAGAAATGAAATGAACGGCAAGAAGCTTGCTTGGAAGAATAGTCCTGGCAATAGGTCTTCTAGTATATACAAGAGACAGGTTAATTTTAAGAAGCCGAAGGAAGTTGAAGAACCAAGCTCATTTGTAGAAATGAATATAATTGCTGCCATTATGTTGAGTCCAAAGGCAAGAGAGATAGTTAAGTATAAACTAGATGAAGATGACTTTTCTGACAATAATAGTAAAAATCATTTACTCAAAGGTTTTTAAAGCTTGATGAAAAGGGCATAATAGAAAATGAAGATATTTTTTTGACGACAGGATTAGTTTAGACTATTTAAATAGGTTAAGCAAGATGAATTTAAGTGGCGTTGACCTAAATGATGTCCTAGAAGTCGACAAATTAATATTCAATTTATTAGAGAAAAATAGGCAGGCAAAGATAGAAGCACTATTGAAAAAACAGAAAAAGTTAGAGAATAGAAGAAAGACTATTGAAGACAATAGTAAGGAAGCAGAAGAGGTTGATTTAGAAATTATGAAGATTGCACTAGAAATAGTAGCGGAGAATAAGAAAAAATCACTGTAGGCAGGAGGATTAGTTATGACAGAGAAAAAGAATGAGTTAATGATAAATAAAGAGGCTCAGAAAAAACTTTTTGAAAAGGGTAAAAAAGATGGCACTGTAACACTAATCGATATTATGGAAGCCTTTCAGGATAATGACATGGATAAGGGTGTCGCTGAAAATTTATATGAGACACTTGGCAATCTAGGTATTGAAGTAGTAGATGATAAGGAAATCAAGGCCGACATAGATTTGACTAAGCCAGATGACCTTGATTTACAGGCTATAGATGAAGAGGAAGATAAGGAAGAACTTGTAGCAGAATCCAGTGACCCTGTCGAAATTGCAGTTCCAAAGGGAATTAGCATAGATGACCCTGTAAGAATGTACCTAAAGGAAATAGGAAAAATTCCTCTATTAAAGCCACATGAAGAGGTTGAATACGCCAAGAGAATGGCAGAGGGTGACGAATTTGCCAAGCAAAAGCTAGTTGAAGCCAACCTTAGATTGGTAGTTAGTATAGCCAAGAGATATGTTGGAAGGGGTATGCTATTCCTAGATCTTATACAGGAGGGCAACCTTGGTCTAATAAAGGCAGTTGAAAAGTTTGACTACAAGAAGGGTTATAAGTTTTCTACTTATGCCACATGGTGGATTAGGCAGGCTATCACCAGGGCCATAGCTGACCAGGCAAGGACAATCAGGATACCTGTACATATGGTTGAAACCATAAACAAACTAATTAGAGTATCTAGACAGCTATTACAGGAATTAGGAAGAGATCCTAAGCCAGATGAGATAGCCAAGGAAATGAACATGACTGAAGAAAAGGTCAGGGAGATAATGAAGATAGCCCAGGACCCAGTTTCACTTGAAACACCTATAGGAGAAGAGGAAGATAGTCATTTGGGTGACTTTATTCCTGATGAAGATGCTCCTGCACCGGCAGAAGCTGCAGCATATTCCTTATTAAAGGAGCAGATTGAGGAGGTTCTAAACACCCTAAATGATAGGGAACAGAACGTTCTTAAGTTAAGATTTGGACTAGAGGATGGTAGAGCGAGAACACTTGAGGAAGTAGGTAAAGAATTTGACGTAACTAGGGAAAGAATTAGACAGATTGAGGCTAAGGCCTTGAGAAAGTTAAGACACCCTAGCAGGTCTAAAAAGCTTAGAGACTTCTTAGACTAGGCAAATCTTAAGAGCTTATATATGTATTAAAAATTCACAGGGATGCAGGATTGGTCTTATTTACCAAGTTTCCTGTATCCCTATTTTATATTAGACTAGAGGGGTATAAAAATATGAAATTAAGTGCTAGGTTGGAAAAAATCGTAGACTTAGTAGGTAAGGATGTTAGGTTGGCAGATATAGGAACTGATCATGGCTATATACCGATAGAACTTTTGAAGTCTGAGAAGATAAATTATGCAATTTTGAGTGATATCAACAAGGGTCCCTTGGAAAATGCAAGAAAAGAAATTGAGAGACAGGGGCTTGTTAATAAAACCGACCTTAGGTTGGGAAGTGGGCTAGAGGTATTAGATACCAATGAGGTAGACCAAGTAATAATAGCTGGTATGGGTGGTATACTAATTTCAGACCTAATAGAAAAAAAGTTAGACCTATGCAAAAAGCTGGATAAGATGATACTGCAACCGATGCAGGCCCAAGAAGACCTAAGGGAATATTTGAATATGAGGGGCTTCTACATTATTGAAGAACATTTAGTTAAAGAAGACTTTAGGATATATGAGATTATGGAGGTTGTGTATAGGGGAAAAGTTGAAGAAATTGATCCTATTTACTACGAAATACCAATTAGGCTAATAGAAAAAAAGGACCCTCTTTTAGGAGCTCTTTTAGAAAAAAAGCTTAGGGAGAATAGGTCTATCTTAGATAAATTAGACAAGTCTACTCAGGGACAGGAAGAAAACAAGAGTATTTAGGTAGAAAAAAAATTGTTGAAGCCAAGTTAAATAAATTAGGCCAAATATATAGGGAATTAGGAGGTAAGGCATGAAATTAAGAGAACTACTTGACAGGATAAGGGTAAAATACCCAGAAGAACTACAGTATAGCTGGGATAATTCCAGCTTGAACCTTGGTGACCTTGACCAGGATATAAAAAAGATTATGTTAACACTAGAGATTACCAATAGGACTATTGATGAAGCTGTTGAAAAGGGTGTAGACCTAGTGATTTCTCACCATCCGTTTTTGATTTCTAAGCTAAACCAGATTACGAGTGATACTATTAAGGGTGGCCTGGTTTATAAGATGATTAGAAACAATATCAGCGCCTACTGTATGCATACATCATATGATATGGCAGAAGATGGACTTAACGATTACTTTTTCAACCTACTAGGTATCAAGGATAGGGAAGTTCTAGATGTTGAATCTAGCCTTGATTATTATAATGAGGGCAAGGTATATGGACTTGGTAGGGTGGCAGAACTCGAGAAGCCATTGGTTATAGGTGAATTGATAAGCAAGCTAAAGGACAAGTTAAACATTGACCACGCAAGATATGTAGGTCCTAAAGACCTAGTAATTAACAAGATAGCAGTAGTTACAGGCAATGGATCAGAGTTTTTCCAGCTTGCTAAGTCTAAGGGTTGTGATATTTTGGTTACTGGTGACATAAAGTACCACCAAGCTATGGATGCTCTAGATTTAGGCATGGCCCTGCTTGATTTTGGCCATTTTGGAACAGAACATATCTTCTCTAAGTCAGTATATGACTATATTAACTCTATATCAGGAGATATTGAGGTTATAATAAGTGAGAAGAATATAGATCCGTTTACATTTGTATAGAAAACCGTAGACCTATGTTAAATAAGCTTGATCATTATTCAAATTAATTTTTACAAGAACATATACTTTAAAAATATGACTATACGAATGCTATGGTGGAGGGTAAGAATAATAAGATAAAGGCAATTAAAAGAGTATTCTACTGATATAGGAGTTTTAGAAATTTTAAGGCAAGGATAATGCTCATGAAAAGGTATAAGATACAAAAGGGCAACATCCATAGCTACAAGTTTGCTATGGATGCTGCCACATAATTTAATAGATTTTGTTGATTTAAATTATCACTAAGGTTATTTGACATAGAACCTTTACTTTTTAATGTTGATAGTTAAAGAACCGAAAAACTCTGCATCCTTTCCCCATCTCACCTTAATTTTGTGTCCATTATTTAGTTCATCAAAATTAAGTATTTCTATCTTATCAGCATTATTTTTCACATTTTCTTTTTCGGTAATATCAAGTTTATTACCACTCTGGTCCAATATAGGATTTTTTATTAAATGATTACTTGCATCAACTTCTATTTCTTGTGAACCCATTTCTATAGCTACTTTGAACTTACTTCTTAATTTACTTACTGGAGAAGCATCTGAAATCCTATTATATCCTAATTTTTATTTCTCTTAGATTTCCCATATTAATAAGAGGGTTTATATCTGTAATTTCATTTTGTTGTAAATTCATCTCCGTAATATTATTAAGCCCTTCTAAGAAGGATATATCTGTCAAATTACACCTTGTCAGATTTAATTCATCAAGATTTTTAAGACTTGATATTGGAGTGAAATCATTGATTTTTTTAGCATTATTCATCTTGAGTTCACTAATATTGATCAGCTTTTTGAATACTTCTAGTGATTCTATATCGGGGTTGTTTCCTATATCTAAATCATCAAGTTTTAGCAATTTTTCTAATGGGCTTAAATCACTTATCTTGTTTTCAGAAACGTGAAGTTCCTTAAGGTCAGTTAAATTTCTTAAACCTTCAAGACTTGTAATTTTATTGCCATTTGCAAGAAGTCTTGCTAATTTTGTAGATTTAAGTAGAGGAGATAGGTCACTTATATTCTTATTTCCAGAAATATCTAGGGAAAGTAGTTTTTCGTGGTCTTTTAAAGCTTCTATAGAAGAAACTTTATTATATTGGATAGATAGTTCTTCTAAATTTCTGCATTCTTTTAGAGGTCCAATATCCGTGATACCCATAGTCCTATTTAATAGTAACTTTCTTAAGTTAGTTAAATTCTCAAAACCACCTATTGATTTTATTCCTCTGTTACCATATAGGTCCAATTCTTCTAGCTTTGTCAATTTAGAAATGGCAGTCAAATCTACAATTTTATTATTTTTTAATATCAATTTCTTCAAGTTAATGAGCTCACCAAGAGGACTGATATCAGTTAAGTATTGATCATTTTCATATAAATATTGGTCACCAAGATCAAGGAACTCAAGGTTTTTGCATGCCTTTAGGGGGATTAAATCTACTATTTCATTGCCAGCAAGATCAAGACTCTTGATATTAACAGCATATTCCAGACCTTCTAAAGATTTTATCCCACCATTTCTTCCTTGGGTAAAGTTAAGATGACAATCAAGACCATTTAAGGCAGCCATTCTTTTTTCTGTTATCTTTTGATTATCCTTATATATATTTTGGTGTTTAAGCTGTCTAATTACTGCCTTTTTAAGGTTTTCATCCTTGATATTTACTTCCTTGGAATTATCCAAATCATCATGCAAACCTTGATTTATTCTACCAGAAGAACTAGAAGTGTTAGTAATATTATTATTAGAAGTATAATTTATTTTAAATTTATTTAGTAATGACCTTTCAATATTTTTTGAAAGGCTATTTTCTCCACCTACTAAAATTATATTTTTTAAATCCTTCTTATTTAAGATTTCGTCAGGAATAGATAAACCATTACTTAAAATCACTGGTGCAGAAAGTTTTTTGGCTAGAGAAGAGGATGATAAAGCATCAGCAAAGACCTTTCCAGATGCCAAAACTACACTATTGTAATTACCAAGTTCACTTGCAATTTTGGATGAAGTTTCATACCTGTCCTTACCATAAATTCTTTTTCCAAAGCTCTTTTTGACTGATTGGGGCCCACCAAAAGTATAAACTATATTATAGTCTCGATGAATTTTATCTATTGAATGCCCATCTGAGTGCCCATCAACTAAAAGTAATGGTATACCTTTTATAGATAGGACACCACCTGCGCTTAGTGCATCTGGAAAATCTCTTCCGGTTGCTACTGCAATATTTTTTACACCCATCTTTTCTACGAGTTTTAATGATGTCTCATAGCGATTTGCACCACCTATCCTAGATACCTTGAAGTCCTGCTTTAAAGTGTTTTCTAGGGCTTTAGATATAGAATCTTCGCCACCTACAATAGCAATCTCGGTTACGGATTTGGATTTGAGTTTGTTAGCATCAAGGTTTACCATCAGTAAGGAGAATTGCTGCGTTTTCTTTTCCGGCAACTGGCCCAACAGATAAGGCATCAGCAAAAGACTTTCCATTGGCTAAATATACCTTGGATGGACTTAGCTTTCCTATAATATTCATTGATGTTTCATATCTGTCTTTGCCATATATTCTTTCCAATGATAAACCTGACGGAGATTCATTAGCATGTATATCTCCTATGGTTAGACTTGAAAAAGTAATTACCGTAGCTAAAAACAATGATATATTCTTTTTATGATATTTTGACATTTTCTTTTGATACCTCCAATAAAAATTTGAGAAAATCTCCAGCTTGATTATACAATTAATGATAACTATTGTCAATACTGTTATTCTCTTTATAACATATAATTTTTATTATATTGGAACAGTATATAAAAATAGCCAGTTATCTCTTTGCTTGTTGGATACCTGGCTATTTTGTGCTAAGAAATAGTATACATATCATATACTAGAGCTTACAATTTAAATTAAATGATAACATATAATATACTAGCCAATCTGGTAGCTTGATCTCTTTAGGGCTAGCTTAACAATATTAAATAATACCATTGATGCAAGTACATTTAAAACTATAGAAGGTAGTACCACTGCTACAATAAGGCTCATTAGGCTAGCTGGTAGTCCAACCATTGCTGCAGCAGACACTAGGAATACTAGACCACTTACAAAAGTACCCACTAAAGTCATAACAAATATAATTATCTGGTCCTTCTTTTCGTTTAACTTGTTCATTAGTGGTAGGGCATACATAGTCTTCATCAATATGAACATTACATTTACAGTTACCAACTTATCTACCATATTAGGAACCTGGCCAGAAGGGAACTTTGTTGCTAGGGCAGAGAAAATACCTGAAATAATACCTGCAACCAAGCATGACTTATAGTCATCCCTGTTAATTACCATAATACAGAATAGCATTACTAGTGTAAGGTCTGGTGTGATACCTCCTGCAATAGCAGGGAAGATCTGATGGGCTATAAAGCCAATTCCTAATAAAATTGCGTTTAAAATCATAGTTTTTGTTTTTGAGTTTCTCATTTTTATACCTCCATAAAATACATAAATTCTTGATATAAAAAATCCAATAAAAAAACTCCGCCCCATATATAGGGCGAAGTATAATCCGCGTTGCCACCTAAATTATACGAGTATGAACTCGTACATCTCTATTCAGGAACTCATGATTCCCTATCCGCTATATCGTGCAGCCCACGGTGAAGTCTACTCTCGAAAAGATTTCGATTCACTCCTCAGAGACCCATTCAATCAGTTGCTAGTATCGGTATTCCACCATCACCGACTCTCTATAAATAGTTAACTAACCTACTACTTCTCCTCATAGGATTTTTCTATTTGTAAATATCATATATCTTTCGTAGATCATTGTCAAGGATTTTTTTTGAAATTTTTTCCTGAATTTTAAATTAATGAAAAATTAAAAAAGCGTTTTTTTTCCGGACTTTTTCTGTAAAAACGTTGCTTTTATAGTAGAACTATGTTAGAATAATATCAAACAAAGCAATAAATAATAATTTATTTTTTTTGAGAAGGGATGGGTAACTTAAATGAATAGGTTAAACTTGAGCATAAGAGACAAGAAGGATTTAAAAGATTTTGTGTTGGCTATACTTAGGAAGGAAGCATTTGAGAATCCGAAAATCTATAAGAGAGCTGTATTATCTACGATTAAGGAATTAGGTTTTGACGAAGAATGGGTTAAGACTGACCTAGCAAATGAATTTGATCACATTATTAAGATTAATGAAATGGATGAAAAAATCAAGGGTATCAACAATAGTGCAAATAAGTTCTATGATGCAGAAAATATAAAGAACATCATTAAGAAATTATTTGATAAGAAGGTATATGTATCTGACATCTACCATACTTGGGACAATATTCCTTTCACTTGCAAGTTTCTAGCTAATGATGAATTTGAGTGCTTAAAGCATACTTGCCCAGATTATCGTCTAATAGTTGAAGCATATGATGAATACCTAAAGGAACGTGGTTTAGAGAGAGCTGAAATTACTCTTAGGACTATGAAGATAATCGATAAGAAGCTTAAGGTTCTTTCACCAGATGCTATGATGAATATGTCACTATTAAATAGCAACAATGAGTCATTTGATGCTGTATTCAGAAGAGAACTTGAGAAGTTGCCTGAAGAAGAAAGAGCTAGATATGTAAATGCAGCTCATATATATGCAGTAGAGAGATACTACAAGTAGGAAGCGCTTTTAGTCTGCCTTGCAGGTTCTAGTATACTAGTTACTAAGGTGGAGTATGATTTGGTTTTTGCAAAAGATAGATAGCTTATTAGGGACTACCGTAAGGGTAGTCCTTTTCTGTTGGAATCAATAACTAGTCACGGTATAGTAGAATGATTTTTATAAATATGTAGACCATTCATTTATGTGAGTCTATGATGAATATCTAAGCACTAGTTTAATATACTGCTGAAATAGGTCTTATAAGAGGATCTTAATCAGTAATTTATTGTAAATTAGGATAAATTAAATTCAGTTATTTGTCAAAATATGATAAAATAGAGTGATAATATAAATGAAAGTATGGGGAGTAAGTACTTTTAAGTAAGGAGAAATAAGGTGTCAAAAAGGAAGCAAATAGAGTTATCTATAGATAAAATAGAAGAGCAAGAAAAATATATAGAGTCTATTCACATGATGAATGAAGGCCTATTTAATAGGACTGGAAATAGAAAGTCATACTTCTGCACTACCTTTGGGTGTCAGATGAATGAGCATGACTCTGAAATGCTAATAAATATGCTAGAGGCAATGGGCTATGTACAGGCCCTGTCAGAGGACCAGGCAGACCTAGTTATATATAATACATGTGCTGTAAGAGAAAATGCTGAATTAAAGGTATATGGTAATCTAGGCCATCTTAAGAGTATAAAAAGAAAGAGACCCGACATGAAGATTGTTGTATGTGGTTGTATGATGCAACAGGAACATGTTGTTGAAGAAATTAAGAACAGGTATAGACATGTGGACCTAATCTTTGGTACACACAACCTTTACAAGTTCCCTGAATTGCTAGAGTCTACTTTCAACAGAGATAAGCTTATAGTCGATGTATGGGATGTAGATGGGGAGGTAGTTGAAGGTCTTAAGAGCAATAGAAAATTTGATATTAAAGCCTTTGTAAACATTATGTATGGATGTAACAACTTCTGTACATACTGTATAGTACCTTATACTAGGGGAAGGGAAAGAAGCAGGAAGCCAAGTGATATAATTGCTGAGATAGAGTCACTTGTAAAAAATGGAACCAAGGAAGTGACTCTTTTAGGACAGAATGTGAATTCATACGGTAAGACGCTAGAAGAAGATCAAAGGATTAGTTTTGCCCAGCTCCTAAGACAAGTAAATAAGATAGAAGGTCTTGAAAGGATTAGGTTTATGACATCCCACCCAAAGGATATATCTGATGATGTAATCTGTGCTATGAGGGATTGTGATAAGGTATGTGAGTTCCTACACCTACCATTTCAGGCTGGAAGTAGCAGTCTATTAAAGAAGATGAATAGGCACTATACTAAGGAAGATTACTTGGATATTATAGAAAAGGCCAAAAGAGAAATACCAGACCTAGCCTTTCAACTGATATAATGATAGGATTTCCAGGCGAAACAGACCAGGATGTTGAAGATACAATAGATATATGTGAACAGGTAAGGTATGACTCCGCCTTTACCTTTATATACTCAAAGAGGAGGGGGACACCTGCAGCTAAAATGCTAGATCAAATACCTGAAGATGTCAAGCATGAAAGATTTGAGAGGGTGCTTGAAGTAGTAAATAGGATTTCTGGAGAAAAGAATGCGGAATATATGGGTAAGACTCTAGAGGTACTTGTAGAGGGTACTAGCAAGAAAAATGAAGCAGTTTTAACGGGTAAGTCAAGACATAATAAGACTGTAAACTTCACGGGTGGAGACAAGTCTATGATTGGTAAATTGGTCCAGGTCAAGATAACGGATCCTAAATCATTCTCGCTAAATGGAGAATTAGTAAAGTATATATTATAAATTTAAATAATCTTATCGTATAAAAAGGGGGATTCTATGAAGAGTAAAGGAATGGTGATTACCATCTTGGCCGGCCTTATTTTGGTTGGTTGCCAGTCCCAGGTAACTACGGACAACAGGATGAAGGATTCATCTCTAAGGGAAAATGCATTAGAATATGATGCCTATAGGAAAAATGTAGTTGATTCAGAATACACATGGTATAGCAAGTATATAAATCAGTACCTTGTAGACATAAAGGAGGATTCATATAAGGTTAATCCTAATGATATCAAATCCTTAATAGGAGAACTAGATTCAAAAATTGATGAAATTAAGAAACTTGATACGGATAAGATAAAGGCTGCTATAGACAGAGAGTCAGATGCTGTATCAAAAAATGATAAGGATGATACTAAGTACAAGGCAGAAATAAAAAAGGTTAAGGCAAATATAGGCAAGAACAAGGAGTCTATGCTTGAGATATTAGGGATGATTAGGTCAGGTCTAGAACTAGGTCAGGATGGACAATTCGATCAGGATGACCTCAAAAAAATATCAGGAATACAGTCATCTTTGCTAAAGATATATGACGAAAATTTAAAATCATATTAGACTTATTAGAAAGTAACTTTATTTTTTTATCATTATAATATAGAATATAGTTATAGACATTTTAAAAAAGAAGCGGGGGTTATTATATGTCGTTTGAAAGAGAGAATTCAAACTTTATAAGAAACATAGTTATAGACGATTTAGAAAGTGGTAAGCATAAAAGCATTATTACAAGGTTTCCACCAGAACCAAATGGTTATCTGCATATAGGTCATGCAAAAAGTATATGCCTAAACTTTGGTTTAGCAAAGGAGTTCGAGGGCAGGGTAAACCTAAGGTTTGATGATACAAACCCAGTTAAGGAAGATGTGGAGTATGTTGAATCTATAAAAGAAGATGTAAAGTGGCTAGGTTTTGAATGGGATGAGCTACATTTTGCATCAGACTATTTTGAAGAAATGCATAAGAGGGCAATCCTATTGATAAACAAGGGCTTGGCCTACGTTGATGACTTAACTGCCGACCAGATAAGAGAGTATAGGGGGACACTTACTGAACCTGGTAAGGAAAGCCCATATAGAAATAGGTCTGTGGAGGAAAATCTCGACTTATTCAAGAGAATGACGGCCGGAGAATTTAAGGACGGAGAAAAGGTACTAAGGGCCAAGATAGATATGGCTTCACCAAATATTAACTTTAGAGACCCAGTAATTTACAGGATATCTCATAATGCACACCATAATACTGGTGACAAGTGGTGTGTATATCCAATGTATGCGTACGCCCACCCACTAGAAGATGCAATAGAGCATATTACACATTCAATCTGTACACTTGAATTTGAAGACCAGAGACCTTTCTATGATTGGGTAGTAAGAGAGTGTGAAATGGAGGCAGTTCCAAGACAGATAGAATTTGCAAGACTTAATCTTACAAATACAGTTATGTCTAAGCGTAAGTTAAACAACTAGTTGATAATAGTGTTGCGGACGGATGGGATGATCCAAGAATACCAACCATTTCAGGTTTAAGGAGAAGGGGCTATACACCGGAGTCTATTAGGAACTTCTGTAGAGAAATTGGTATATCAAAGGCTGACTCTACTGTTGATAGCAGGATGCTGGACTACTTCTTAAGAGAGGACCTGCAGCCTAAGGCGCCTTTGGCAATGGCCGTTTTAAATCCACTAAAGGTAGTAATAACTAACTATCCAGAAGGTGAGTCAGAACTTATTGAGATAGAAAATAATGCTAAAAATGAAGAAATGGGCAAGAGGTTTGTAAGTTTTTCTAGAGAGTTATATGTCGAAAGAGATGACTTTATGGAAGTGCCAGTTAAAAAGTATTTTAGGTTATTCCCAGGAAATGAAGTTAGGCTTAAGGGTGGTTACTTTATTAAATGTAATGATGTGGTTAAGGATGCTGATGGAAATGTAGTAGAAATCCACTGTACATATGACCCAGAAACTAAGAGTGGTTCTGGCTTTGAAGGAAGAAAGGTCAAGGCCACTATACATTGGGTTGATGCCAATAATTCATATCCAGCTGAGTTTAGATTGTTTGAACCCTTGATTTTAGACGATGATCCAGCTAATGAAGGCAAGCACTTCTTGGAACAGATAAATCCGAGCTCGCTAGAAATCAAGCAAGGATTTGTTGAGAAGGCTGCTATTGAAGGTGCAAAGAAGAATGATAAGTTCCAGTTTATCAGAAACGGATTCTACTGTGTAGATTCTAAGTACTCAAGTGATGATAAGTTAGTATTTAACAGAATAGTACCTTTAAAGAGTTCCTTCAAATTATAGGAAGTATATAAGTTTGTAAATCTCAGACAATGATAAAAGGGAGTATGTGTATTGATTGCATACTCCCTTATTTTTTAAAAAATTTCTACACGACTTAGACCCATATTAGAGAAATAAATATAGCCAAGATTAAATTCTAATTTGTGCTAGTCTTTATTTTGGTTTTACGCTATAGTCTATTTCATATAAATTGTAATTCTTAATAACAGATATTAGCTTATCAGCATATATTTTTTCACCCTTGGCGTTGGTAGTTGTAGCATAACCAGCATCTTCAAGTGCCTGGGCCTGGCTCCTATAGGTATTAGTTTCAAATAGACCTGACTTTAAATACCTTTTGTTTTTCATCAAAAAGTTGCTCCTGTCTGTTACACTATCAGCCCAGGACTTATACTTTCTGAAGTAGGCATTTACATGGCTATTGTAGTATTCTTTAGTGTTAAATAGGACCTTATCACCATGCCATGATGCATCTGCCTTGATACCATACAGGTTGTTGGCCTCCTTTGTTAGTTTAGAACGACCCCAATTAGACTCGAGTATGGCTTGGGCAATTGTTACTGAAGGGAGAAGTCCAGTCTTTCTGTATTCAACTATAGAAATTTCCCTTAGACTATCTATGAACTCCTGGTTGCTCCTATTATTTTCAGTCATAGTCTGAATTTCTATATTGTCAAAATAGCTGAACAAGTTTGCAAAGGTATAGGCAAATATTATAAGTATTAGGAGTATAAAAACTTGCAAAAATCTCCTTGGCCTTTTAGACTTCTTTTTGGAACCACGGCTGACATTCTTTTGCCTATATTTATTTGATGTAGACTTGTCGCTTTTACCAGTATTTTGTAACTTTTTCTTTCTAACCCTACTATCTAAACTTGCTATAAAAACCACCTCCTATACTTGCTTTTAATTAAGTATAAAGTAGACATAAAAAATTCTTTTCTAAAGTTATATTTGAATAATAAATCACTAAGCTTAATTTAGGTTAAGCTTTATCAGATGTCAATTCATTATAACAAAAAAACTGTGGATGTCCACAGTCTCTTTGTTAAGTATAGCTATAAGCGGAGTTCTGTATTTGATGATCATCTTTCTAGGCCTATTGTCACCAATAGGCTCGAGCGGCCTACCTACCGGGAGATGCGAGCAACATCTCTTATTCCTATCTTGGCCTTGCACCAGGTGGGGTTTACATAGCCATATAGTCACCTATATGCTGGTGAGCTCTTACCTCGCCTTTCCATCCTTACCCTATTAAGGGCGGTTTATTTCTGTTGCACTATCCTTAAGATCGCTCTCACTAGGCGTTACCTAGCACCCTGCTCTATGGAGCTCCGACTTTCCTCACGTATTTCTACCTGCGATCACCTGCTATACTTGTCAACAATTATACCAAAAAGACTAGTCCAATGCAAATATTATTAACTTATTTAAATAGTTTGAAACTAATAATAGAAAATATGCTATAATAGTAGTAATGAACTGAAATTTAGTAATAATAAAACTAATAAGGAGTGAATACATTGAATAATAGCAGAGAATTGATTAGGTTAGCTGTTCTTGAAGTTAATGAAAAATACATTGAAGACAAGTATGCTATGAACACTAACTTAAATGAAACGCTTAAAAATAAATTTGAAAAAGTAGATGAAAACGAAGAAAAGTATATAGAGCTTTTAAGATACAATATAATATATTACAAGTCGATAATTAAAAAGCTAGAGTATATATTGGAGATGTGGATACAGAATGACCTTATACAGGGGCATCAGTCTGTGGAAAAAAGTATTGAAAATATCAAGGCTTCTTCAAGACAATATGTAAATAAGGCTATGAAGAACGGCAATAAACACCTTAATGACAAGGATAGGAAGATATTTTTGTCTTATGACAAGAATTCAGGTGTAAAGAAGATAGAAAAAATAGAAAATGACTATAAAATCCTAAATATTTACAAGGATGTTCTTGGAATGGTTATAACCGTAATATCAGGAAATGTAGATAAGTATAAGGATATACTTGATATGAGTACTGAAGAAGTTAAAATAGACTTGATGAATGAAATATTCACGATGATAAATGAAATACTTTTTAGTCAAGAGCCTCCAATAGAGGAATTTACTGATGAAGCCCTAGTAGAGGATGATGACATATCAGAAGAATATGAGCTAGCAGATGAAGATAAGTGCATAAGCTTTAGTAAGTATGTATCAATGATTAGTACACCTGAAATATCAGTTAAGATTAATGATATATTTAGGGACGCTGTACTAGCTGAAGATATTGAAGAAGATGATGCGTACGGTTTCTCTGAAGGATCGAGAGACTATGTATCATGTGTAGCCCTTCTTATGGACTATATTTCTGATGAAAACAAGCAGTACTTTGTCAATGCTTTTAGGATGATGGTTATAGGGCTTTTAGATGAAAATGAATTTAAGGAAGTTATTGAAAGGCTCGTAAGGAACAAGACTTTCCTAAATAAGTCTAGGTGGATAGGCTGCCACAAACTGGTTAAGTCAGATTTCAATATAGAAAACAATAATTTTTTTGGTAGAAGTGTAGTTGATACTAGTTATGATAAGATTGATTTTGCCCAGAAGATGGAACTTTTAGATACTGGTATGGATGTTCCGATAGGGGAAAGGGTAGAGAATATAGTCGATGGAAAAGATTACTATGGTAAAGAAGACCAGGGTGGTTTTATATCATCACTAAAGGACAACCTATTTAAGAAAAAGAATAGGGAAGACTATGATCTTGCTTCTGATGAGTACTATGATGATGAATTTGAAGAATATAATTATGATGAAATTAACGATGAAGAAGACTACTACGAAAAAGATAGTATATCAGACAGATTCAAAAACTTCTTTTCAAAAAAGCGCAGGGATGATGAGTATTCAAATCTTGATGAAGATGAATATAATGATATTGATCCTAACCTATTTAACGGAGACAAGTCTATCCAGGATGAAAATGCCCTAGCCATAATTATGATGAGGGAGAAGAATAGACGTAAGGAAGATAATGACAGCAAGAAAGAATATGATGAGCTAATCGATGAAAGACACATAGCTGAAGAAATTGTAAATCCAGGTATCAAGTCGCTAGCTGGCAAGGCAGATATTGTATTTGAAGAAGGCGACTGTGTATATCCTAAGAAGGAAGATACTGGACAAGAAGTAGGTCATATTCATTATGGAGACCTAGGTAAGCTTGATAATCAAGTAGAGCATGATGACTTATCTGAAATTCAAGAGGATTTAGCTGGAGAACATAACTATGTGAGTGTTGAACCATCTGATGAAAGAAATCCCAGGATGATAAAGCAAATGATCTCGAAGAACTAGAAAAAATGATGTCTATGAATGATCAAGATGAAGAAGAAATAGAAACAGAAAATTCATCGGAACATGATTTTGTTAATGAACTAGAGGATGAGGAATACGATGAGTTTGATGATTTCCAAGAGGGACCTGGACTTGTAGAAAAGCTCAAAGATACTAAGTTATATTCTAAATTTGCTGAGTTTAAAGACGCAAGAACAGACAAAAAGTCAAGTGAAGATATAGGTGATAGCGATAAGGGAGGCTTTATGGAAGCCCTACCTAAGGCTAAGATGGCCAGAGATGGGATAATTATTGTAGCTATAATAGCAGTCCTATTCGCATCATATGTTTTCTTTATAAAGCAGTTTACAATGCCTTCTGTTGAAGAAACTAATAATACAACGAAGAACCTAAAGGTGGAAAAAAAGGTTGATAGCAAGACTACTAGTGACAAAGATGGTCATAAGTCTACTGCTGAAATAACACAAAAGACTGAAGCAGAAAAAGTTAGGGATGAAAATGAAGCCAAGGCTAGTGAATTAGATAGGCAGGCGGAACAGTATAAAAATGGTAAGGGAACTTACTATACTGTATTCGTAGGTGCTACTAAGGACAAGGATGGTGCTGAGTCAGTTGCTAATAATTTTGCTAATAGGGGTGTAGAGGCCCAGGTTGTTAGGAATGCAGGCTACTATATGCTTAAGGTAGGAGAGTTCTTTAATTATAACGATGCTTATGCTAAATCAAAGTCAATATCTGCCAAGGGTATACAGAATTATATAGCTAGTCAGAACAAGTACTATGACTTGAAGATAAGTGCCTATAAGACTAGGATACCTAACCTATCTAAGGACCAGTTAAAAACTGATTATAATGATTTGAGGAACCAGATATCTTCAACAGGTAAGAATGCATCATATGTTACTAATTTAGACGAAATATACGAACAAGCGCTTAAGGACAAATAAGGGGGGTCACAGGTTTTGTTAAAGGATAGTGAAAGAGTTGTATTTAAAATAAAATCTGGATATAGCTTAAACGGTTTAGTTGACTTCAGCCTTGAGGACAAGTATTTGCAATTTACTAACCTTGGAAACATTTATGTTTCCAAGGTTGATTCTTTACAAGGGGAAAATGAGGATTACATATTCTATGACTTGTCTGCTGAAGGTCAAAAGCTATATACAGAAATAGACGGTGATAGTGTGAGCGTAATTGCTGACTCAATTCCTTTTGTAAGAGTAAAGGATGGAGAATCACACAGGGTTTACCCATCCTTGATAATGGTCTTAGACCTGTTTGAGTTGGTAAAAATAGGACAGAATTCTAAAAAGTTTATCTTTGATATTCAGGGTGGAAGCCTAATTATGAATGCTGATGGAGACATACACACAGGTATATTAGAATACGAGAACAGCCGAATAGTATTTGTAAGTAGTGGCAAGAGGTTTGAATTTAGTCTTTATGATCTTGAATCATATACAAATACAGATAATATATTAAATATAAAGGGGTATTTATATAGATTTTCAATCGAGGGTCTACAGGGATATTAGCTTTATTGGGAAGATTAATAGGGCTAGTATACCTAAAAATATCGATGAAATAGTTAAGAACAATTCTAAAATAGGAAGATTGCCTGACCAAGACCCTATTGTTTTTTGTAAGCTATCAGGTAGGCTTAGGTCTAACGAATACCTAAATAAGAATATGTTTTTGATTAGACACGAGGACCTTTATGTCCTATATGAAAAAAAGGACAAAAAGGAACTGGTATGTAAGGAAAAAAGCTTATTTACTAGCTACTATATAGGTGATGACAATTATATAGTATACGATGGACAGGATGTATTTACTCTTTATATTGATCCAGAGTCGGCGAAAAGGGTTGGTTTTGGTTCCCTAAAGGCTATAGAGAACAAATCTATAGGCTTTACGAAGGAGTTTAGGCCCTTCTTCATTGAAATAGATGATGACTATATTTCAATAATGAAATCAGAGGACAAGTGTATTTTGGATATCGAGAAAAGCACAATATCAAATATTTCGGTAAATGAAGATCTATTTGAAAGCGAAGACTTTGTTGGAGTTGAGATAAAGTTTAAGGACAAGCTTGTTATTATGAATTTGAAGAGGGAGATAATAACAGAGCTATCTGCAAATATATTCTCTGAATACCAAAAATCCCTGCTAGAAACTACTGATCTTGATGAAGTCTATGATAACTGGATTAAATCGGTATCAGATATGGTAATCTTTAACTTTTTTGGTCATATTTATCATATGAATAGTAAGTATTCATATATGCTGAATGAAAATATTGACCTAGCTGATAAGGTTGATTTCATAAACTTCTTATATAGTGATTTACAGGACCAACTTAGCAATATAGACCTTATAACTGTCCATATGTCAGATATACTAGAAAGAAGTGAGGAAAGATACTTTCATCTCTAGGTTTAGATTGTAACTTGACTGATATAACAAGACTACAGAGACATTTCTTCGATCTTAGAAATGATATTAAAATGGATATAAATGGGATTATAAGTCTTATAGACAAGATGTCCTATATGATCCTACCTGAAGATATGAGAAAGTCAAGTATTAGGATGTTGAAGGAAGCTCAAATTTATCAGATAGACTTGCACGCAGATATGGCCTATCAGAAGCTTGAGCATATAATATATAATCTTTTACCGCATTATGTAGGGAAAACTGTAAAGACTGTTTTTGAAACATATTACAGTTTTTATCCAAACTACAGACAACTTGATGAGGAGAGCTTAAAAATGGAACTGATGGAGAGGATTAAATCTACTCATATCTTTAGACAGTTCAATATTAATAGGGAGTCAAAGGTCTTAAGGAAGGATATTATTGATGATCTATACTCTCTGATGAAGTTTGGTAGTATGAAGATAGACAGTGAATACTACTTCACAGGTGGCTATAGATAGGGGGGGCTTATGTTAATAGATGAGATAATGGCCAAGGAATTTAGGTTATGTAATTTCGTTGCGAGAGAAAAAAGTGTTAAGTATAAGGAAATAGATTTAGATGACTTGCTAGTAGCTGACACGAATATAGATAGGGATAATGTTATTGAAATAGTAGACCCAGAAGTTTCTAGCAAGCTTATATAGGAGGTGGGAAGATGAAAAATATTTTATTAGCTGGTGGAGCCGGTTATATTGGAAGTCACACCGCTGTTGAGTTGTTAAAGTCAGGATATGGAGTCGTAATTGTTGACAACCTATCAAATAGCTACAAGACTGTAATAGACAGGATAGAAAGCTTATCTTTAAAGAGGGTCAAGTTTTATGAACTTGATACTAGGTCATCTGACTTAGAGATAGTATTTCAAGAAAATAATATAGATGTCGTTGTTGATTTTGCTGCCTATAAGGCGGTTGGTGACTCTGTTGCTAATCCATTAAAGTATTATGACAACAACCTTCTTTCGCTAATAAATATGATGACTATAATGTCAAAATACAATGTGCAAAACTTTGTTTTTAGTTCATCAGCAACAGTATATGGAGACTTAGAAATTGAAGACCTACCAGCAAGGGAGGACTACAAACTATCAACTACAAATCCGTATGGTACCACAAAGCTGATGGGAGAGCAAATTATAAAAGATGCATGGAAGGCTAATAGGAAGCTTAATGCTATCATTCTTAGATATTTCAACCCAATAGGTGCCCATGAATCGGGAATGATTGGTGAAGATTGTGGTGGAATACCGGCTAATATTATGCCTTATTTAACCAAGGTTGCGATTGGAGAATTGCCACATATAAATGTATTTGGAAATGATTATAGGACAAAGGATGGTACAGGTGTAAGAGACTATATACACGTCGTTGATTTGGCCAGGGGTCATGTGAAGGCTATAGAAAAGCTACTAGATGATAAAATAGGCTTGGAATATTACAACTTGGGAACGGGTCATGGTTATAGTGTAATGGAACTAATAGAATCTTTTTCTAAGGCCTGTGGTAAAGTTATACCATATAAGATAGGGCCAAGAAGAGATGGAGATATAGACATGTCATATGCTGATTCATCAAAGGCTGAAAGAGAACTAGGATGGAAGGCAGAATTTGATATAGATAGAATGTGTCAGGATTCTTGGAGATGGCAAAAAAATAATCCTAGAGGTTATGAAGAATAATACGGTAATTACTTAGAAATCAAAGTTTAAGTATAAATACCTAGGAATATACGAAACAAAGAGGTGTAGAATGTTAAAAAGATTAATGCTATTTTGTTTAGCTTCTATAATTGCTGTAGGATTGGTTGCATGCAATAAAAGTCAGAATACAAAAAAAGATACATTAGACATGACGGATAATAAGGCAGAAATAACAATTTATATAGACAAGGGCACTAAGGTAGATCCAAAATATTTGAATAGTGGTAATGTTGCCATAAACTACCTACCAAATATAAATGGAGACTTTAACCAGGAGCATGTCAAGAGAATAGTCAATGCAGTGGACAAAAATGTTAAAGTCCTTGTAATAGCTACCAATAAAAGTGGCTTAGAGCCAGTTTTTAAGAGTGTGAAGACAAAACTGCCTGGTGTAGTTACAGTAGCCAATGGTATAGGCGAATTATCTTCTGTTGATAAATATCTAGTTGCTAAAGATAAAAATATAGACATTGGACTTGTAGTGTCAGACTATTTGGGTAGGGAATCACTAATAACAGCCAAGGAAATGTCAGCAAAAAGTTTTATTTATATAGTGTCAAAAGAAAATATATATAAAAGAGAATATGTGGAGGATATAAATAAGGCCAGACTGGCTGCTCTAAAATATCAGATTGATTTTACTGTAGAGGAGGTTGGCGATAATCTTAATGACCTGCAGAAAAAGCTTGATGCTATGAATGAAGCAACTAGGTCTACTACTGCCATATATTCAGCAGATAGGTTATATTCAGACTTCTGTCTTGATAATCTGATTAAGAATAAGTTCATCTTGCCAAATATCAACTCTTTAAATGATGGTGACCTTTTGGCTAAGAAACTAGATATTAAGACCATGGAAAAGTTTAAGTCTAGGGAGGATTTGACAAGGCCGTTTCAAAGGTGCTTGCCAGTAGGGGACTAAGTAATAAGCTAGCAGGTATATCAGAATCAAGAAATGCTGTGACTTCTGAAATAGTAATCGAAGTGGCTAATTATATGTACGAAAAGAATTTCAATCTAGAAGAGTGCTATACAAATATTTCACTATTGAATAGGGCAAATACTAACTTGAATCTTAGTTTGAACTTTGATAGCTTTGGGATTGCCTATGGATATTTTAGGAAGCTGAGCTTCCTAAGTAGAATTTATTAAGGAGGCGTCTATGAAAAATTTATTCAAAAAGATATGCCTATTTGCGGGACTTACAATAGTACTTGCCTCTCTCACAGCCTGCTCGGGTGATGACAACAAGGTTAAAAAAGAAATTCTTGATTCGAACTCTGATAAGGATACTAGCATAGCTATACTTACAGATAGCAAGAATGATGATTTTGCTAGTTATGATATGGCCCAGTCAATAAAAGAGCAGTATGACGTTAAGTTTAAAAATGAATTGACTAAGGCGAAAGTTATTAATTATAGTCTTCCTGACAAGGACTCATCCTCATACAAAAATGACAAAAGCTATATACTGGATAAGATAAGGAATAATAAGGATATTAAGGCTATTCTTGTTTCGACTTCAGATCCAAACATAATATCAGAAATGAATGAGCTGAAAAAGTCTAGGAAGGACCTAGTTCTATTGTCGGCCGACCAGAAGTTTAATGAAAGTGGGAAATTCTATAAGAGATCTTGTAAGCACATTTGACATGAACTTTAAGACTGATATGTCAGACAGGACAGATAGAATAGCTGAACTAGCTAAAACTATGGGAGCTGAGAGAACTGTGGTCATTATTGATGAGGACAATCTTTCACCATATGTAAAGTCAAATATAGATGGTTTAGAAAAAGAGACAAAATCATATGGAATGGAATATGAAGAAATTAAGATACCTAAGCTTGATGATAGTCAAAAGAAGGCCTATGTATCAAGCCTTATAGATGAAATTGCAAAAAAATATGGTGACAAGGTTAACTATTACTCCACTAATAAATTGATAGATGAGGTTTTAATTAGTAGGATTATGGAAAATAAGTACTATGTTTCAGAGTTATCTGAACCAAACAGGTTAACTTATATCCTAAATAAGTTTGGTATAAAGTATATTCATAGACAGAGGTGTGAATATGCCTACCTAAACTCTCAGGTTTCTACTTATCTTTCTAGGATTAATAATTCTAGTAATAGGATAGGCTCTGCTAGTGCAGACCCTAAAAATCATACCCTAAGGATAGCCTTGGAGCTTGCAGTTAATATCACTGGTAAGGACACGGATATAAAAAAATGCTATAACCCGTATTTCCTAGAGAAGATTTCTACCTTTAGGACAAATATTAATGCGGGCTTTGTTAATCTAGGAAAAGGAATGAATAACTACAAGCTTGTTTATCCGGACCAGTATGTTTATTAATTGATATGCATTGAGATTGACAAAAAGGGCAATTAATAAGTATAATGAAGTTATTGATTCAAGGGAGGTAGTGAAATGGTAATGATAATACCTAAAAATTATAAATGTGAGCTAGGTGTTTTAGAAACACAAAAGGCCATAAAGAATTTAAAAGATTTTTTTCAGTCAGAACTAAGTAAGGAGTTAAGTCTTTTAAGAGTGTCTTCTCCACTATTTGTTCTTCCTGAAACTGGTACTAACGACAACTTGAGTGGTGTAGAAACACCTGTAAGCTTTACAGTACCATTTATGAATAAGAAGGCGGAAATAGTCCAGTCCTTGGCCAAGTGGAAGAGGGTGGCTATAAAGAGGTATAATATACCTATGTATGAGGGTATATATGCTGATATGAACGCTATAAGGAAGGATGAAGAGCTGGACAACCTACATTCTTTATATGTTGACCAGTGGGACTGGGAATATCAAATTAAAAAAGAAGATAGGACTTATGACAAGCTAGTTTGGATTGTTGAAAGGATATATGAAGTTTTTAAGAGAGCTGATAAGTATGTAATGTCTATGTACCCTCATTTTACACCATTACTTCCTGACAAGATTACATTTATATCTAGTCAGGAATTAGAAAATGAATGGCCTAACCTTAGTCCAAAGGAAAGGGAGAGGGCTATAGTAAAGAGGCATAAGGCTGTATTCCTAGTAGGCATAGGAGGAGTATTAGAATCGGGTGAAAAGCATGACGGTAGGTCTCCTGACTATGATGATTGGGAACTAAATGGAGACTTTTTATTCTACAATCCTGTACTTGACGATGTGATAGAATTGTCTTCAATGGGAATCAGGGTAGATGAAGAATCTTTAAGTAGACAGCTAGAAATTGCCGGCGCTGAAGATAGAAAGTCTTTTGACTACCATAGAGACCTATTAAATGGTGACCTTCCATACACAATTGGTGGAGGTATAGGTCAGTCTAGAATATGTATGTTCTTCCTAAGAAAGGCTCATATTGGTGAAGTCCAGGTTGGCATATGGCCAAATGGCATGATAAAAGAGTGTGCCAAGGCAGGTATCCACCTACTATAAATATTTGTATAGAATTTTGGAGGCAGTATGTATAAGTTAACTGGTGTAATGTTAAGCCAAGAAGAAATAGAAAACAAGGTAACAGAATTAGCCAAGCAAATTGAAAAAGACTACGAGGGACAGGACCTTCTTTTAGTTGGTATATTAAAGGGGGCAAGTGTATTTGTTGCAGACCTAATGAGGAAGATAAACCTTAATGTCAATATAGACTTTATGAGCGTCTCAAGCTATGGAAGTGGAACAGTATCATCCGGTACAGTAAAAATTTTAAAAGATCTTGATGTAGATATAAAGGATAAGAATGTATTGATAGTTGAAGATATTATTGACTCTGGTATAACTTTAAGAAATCTATATGATACGCTTATGACTAGAGAGCCAAGAAGCCTAAAACTATGTACACTATTAAATAAACCTGCAAGAAAAAAGGTTGATGTAAATGTTGACTACGTTGGTTTTGTGATAGAGGACAAATTTATAGTAGGATATGGAATAGACTATGACGAAAAATATAGAAACCTTCCATATATTGCTATTGTTGAAGACGTAGAAGACTAATATATTTAATATTTTATAATGACTTATAGGAACTGTACCTTATGTGATATAATTAGGGTACAGTTTTTATTTTGGAAGGGGTAAGAAATGGAAGGAAAAAAGGACTTTAGGAAGAAGTATTTCTTTTTTGATATAGATGGTACAATAGCTATAGGTATGCCTAGATATATACCTGAATCAACCAAGTATGCCCTAAATAAGTTAAAGGAAAATGGGCATTTTATAAGTGTAGCTACTGGGAGAATGTATACGATGACAAAGCCATTCTGTGATGAATTTGGTATAAAAAATATGGTTACAGATGGAGGCTTCGGTACAGTATTGAATGGAAAGGTGGATATTAAACCATTAGATAAGCAAATGATGATAGATATAGTAGATGTTTTTGAAGAAAAGGGAATCCCTTGGGCTATTTGCTTGGCAGACGAGAGAGTTTGGCACACTAAGACTAAAAAATTCTACGATATTATGAAGAAGGAAACACAGAATTATATGGATACAGTTATTGACCCAAATCTTGATATTAGGAAGGTCAAGGACGTATTTAAGGGGTTTGCCTGCATAAATCTCGAAGAAGAAGCCCAGTTAGAAGCTTTAAAGAACGTAACCTATACTAGGTATAGGCCTAATTATATAATTATTGAGCCAGATGATAAGTCACTTGGTATCAGAAAGGTTATGGACCTTTTGGGTATAGAGGACCAAGATGTGGTAGTATTTGGTGATAACACGAATGACATCAAGATGTTTAGGCCTGAATGGACATCTATAGCAATGGGAAATGCAGTTGAAGAACTAAAAAGATTGCTGATTTTGTTACAAAGGATGCTGATGATGGGGGAATTGAACATGCTTGTAGGCATTTTGGTTGGATTGATTAGCTTGATAAAAGTCTATCTACTTTTATGTGAGATTAATACTGTGGAAAGCGGTACTTTATTTATTGTAATGTAAGTTGAGGTATACAGGTGGATGATAAGATGAAAAAGGTATTAGTAGTTGGGGGAGGGGCCGCCGGCATGATGGCAGCATACTTTGCTGCAAAGGAGGGGGCTCAGGTCACAATTTTAGAGAAGAACAAGCTCTTGGGTAGAAAAATAAGGATAACTGGTAAGGGGAGATGTAATGTAACTAACGCATCTGATCTTGAGACTATAATCAAGAATATATATAGAAATGGCAATTTTATGTATAGCTCTTTGTATTCCTTCACCAATGATGACCTGATGGACCTATTTAGGTCCTTTGGTTTAGATTTGAAGACAGAAAGGGGAAATAGGGTATTTCCAGTGAGTGATAGGGCTATTGATGTTGTGAGGACAATGGAAAAAATGTTGGATAGCCAGGGTGTGAAAATTAAAACTGGCGCCAGGGTAAAATCACTTATAATAGATCAAGCTAGGGCAAAGGGGCTAGTCCTTGTCGATGGCAAAAAATTATTTGCAGACAAGATAATTCTTGCTACTGGAGGTAAATCATACCCACTCACAGGCTCTACAGGTGATGGCTATATTATGGCACAGCAGTGTGGTCATAAGGTCACTAGTCTATACCCAAGTCTTATCGGTATGGAGACTATAGGAGAGATAAAGAAGGAACTTGTTGGTCTTAATCTAAGGAATATATCTATAGACTTATACAAGAACAATAAAAAGATTTATGATGATTTTGGAGAACTTGAATTTAGGGACTACGGATTGGATGGACCAGTTATTAAGTCATCCTCGTGTTATATAGACGATTTCCGAAAGAATAATTACAGACTTATGCTAGATCTTAAGCCAGCCCTATCTAGTGAGAAGCTAGATGCTAGGATACTAAGGGATTTTGACAAATATTCTAAATCTAGTATTGAGGCAGGATTAAAGGATCTACTACCTAAGAGAATGATAGGATATATTATAGACAGACTAGCTATTGATGGCAAAAAGCCTGTTCATCAGGTATCTAAGGAAGAGAGGCAGGGCCTACTTTCATTAATTAAGGGTATAAGCTTTGATATAAAAAGGCTAAGGCCAATGGATGAGGCTATCATTACCGAGGGGGGTATAGAGGTTAAGGAGGTTAATCCGAGCACGATGGAATCAAAAATAGTTAAGGACCTATATTTTGCGGGAGAAATCTTAGATGTAAATGGATTTACAGGGGGCTACAACCTACAAATAGCTTTTTCTACAGGATACTTAGCTGGAGTTAGTTCAGCTAAAAATGACTAGGTAAACAAGTATTACGAATAGATTTGTAGAAATGGATAGATATAAAAATGGATATATAAAGACAAATGCCAAATAGAAAGAGGTCACAAGCTCTTCCAGATTGGTTCGATTCCAAGCTACATAATGATGGCTTGGGAACAAATCAAAGTGGAAGAGGGTAGTGACCTCTTATTGGAGTGTATGTAATTTTTTCTGTAAATTAGCCTTCTATGGCTAATCCGCCGATTAGGCAGTTAAAAAAATAAATATTTGATTATTGGGAAGGCTGGTGAAAATCCAACTTCCCTTTAATTTATAATATTACTTAATTTTTTGCATGTCAATAAAAACTGCTATAAAGTCAGTTTTAAATCTAGTAACTTATGCGTTCTTCGAACATGATTGATAGCTCTCCGAATATAGAACCCCAATTTCTAATAGGGTGAGTCCATTTTTTGCTTATTTTTTCTACTGATAAAAACAAAGCTTTTTCCAGAGAAGATTTAGTTGGGAACACACTTCTATTCCTGTTTAATCTCTTAAACTGGGCATTGAGGCTCTCTATAGCGTTTGTAGTGTATATAACCCTTCTGGTTTCTGGAGAAAATTTAAAAATCGGAGTTATACAATCCCAATTAGTATACCAAGATTTTAAAGAATTAGGGTATTTTTCTGACCATTTTTCACTAACTGCATCCAAATTTTGCCTAGCTTGTTCTTCATTTCCTGATAAGTAAATTGACTTCAAATCTGCAGCAAATTCTTTCTTTTCTTTGTAACTAACATATTTCAGTGTATTCCTTACTTGATGCACTATACAACGTTGATATTCAGTGTTTGGAAAGGCTACACTTATAGACTCCTTAATACCTGTTAGCCCATCTGCACAAAGTATCATAATGTCTTTTAGACCTCTATTTTTTAGTTCATTGAATATAGATAACCAATATTTTGAGGATTCAGCATCTCCTACATAAAGCCCTAATACTTCTTTAATGCCTTCTATTGTAATACCTAAAATCACATAAGCAGCTCTCTTTTTACTATACCAGCATCTTTAACTGAAAAAAATGAACAGCATCAATATATATAACGGGATAAGTTGGGTCAAGAGGTCTGTTTTTCCATTCTTCGATCCTTGGTATTACCTTATCTGTTATATCGCTTATCATGGATTCTGACACCTCAAATCCGTATATATCTTCGATTTCTTCGACTATAGTCTTGCTAGTCATGCCGGAGGCATACATATTTATTATTTTTTGCTCAATTTCTGAAATATCTTTTTGCCTTTTTTTAATAATCTTCGGTTCAAATTGAGATTCTCTATCCTGAGGAACATCGATCTCAAATTCACCCATAGAACTTCTGACTTTTTTACTCTTATAACCGTTCCTACTGTTTTCAACGTCTTCATCTCTAGAATATTTCTCATATCCTAAATGCTCATTCATTTCTGCTTCTAACATATCCTGTAGTGTTTCTCCCAACAAGTCTTTTAAAGCTTCTTGAATATCCTTAGCTGTTTTTATATCATAAGTTTTTATTAATTCACTTACGATATTTTTCTTAGCTGGATCCATTGGTTCTCTTTTTCTTCTTCCCATAACAAAAGTCCTCCTATGATAATTTTACCATAGAAGGACTTACAATTTTACAGACTTTTTTACATAGACTCTCTTATTGGTATAGATAATTTTCTGCAAGACAAATAATTAAGTTCACCCTATCTTTTCATTTTAGCAAATTATAGGAGAACAATAGATTTACCTATTATAGGCTAGTAATATAATTGTAAATCTTTTCGTTACCAATATCTATATTGCCCGTTTCTAAAAACCTTTCTATGCAATCTACATCCCATTCAGTTAAATATTGAGCGGGTATAGAAAGATTATAGCCACATTCGGCCAACAAGGTGTTTAGTTTAAAAATACTAGTGTAGTCAGCTTTTTTTGAATAGTAGGAAGGCGCTTTCTGCTTGTGGTATGCTAAGCAGTCATTTTGTATAAGTATAAGGGTTTGTACATACTCCTTGTATGCATCCCTGAAATCCGTTACAGTTATTCCTATTTCATCTAAATAAGCGATCATGGATATATCTTTTAACATATTATCAGCAAACTTATCTGCTGTTAGTTTTCCAGATATAATTCCTTTCTGGTACTTTCTCAATACTTTTTTTGTGCGGCTATAGATGTCGTAACGATGCTTTAAACTAAGATCCAAACTTCATCCGCATCACCTCTACTTTAATTTTACAATAAAAGAATAAAAAAAGCTAGTTAATGATAATAAATAATTTATAAAATTTACTTTTTTTCACTAAAAATGTAGTATAATAGACTTAATATTGAAGAGGGGAGGAGTAATATGCGTAATATTGAGAGAATGAAAAACCTTGTTGAGATTACAAAGATAGTGACAAGTGCAGATAGTTTTTACGATGTCAAAGACTTGATTATTAGCAAGATGCTTAACGTTGTACATCCAACCAAAGCTTGTGTAAACCTTTTTTATGGAAATGACTATAATTATGCACACTTAGTTTGCTCCGCAACCCTTGAGTACATACCTCAACTTTTTAAGCCAGATAAAAAATATGGTGTTAAGATAGACTTTGATATATATCCGGACTATATACATGAGGCTGTAAGAGAACAGAAGGTCGTCATTGTAGAAAATATTTTTGAAGACCCTAGGGCAGCTAAAGAAATAGAACTTGCAACTAGTGAAAATTATGTTGGAAGGGCAGTTTTTCCTTTTGTAATAAATCGTAAGACAGTAGGCTTTATGACTTGTTACCTAAGCGAAAGTGATGTTTTAACTGACGATGATATAGACTTCATTACTCAGGTAGCTTCACTTATGACCCTGTCAATTTCTATTACACAAAAAAATAATGGGATTAATAAGCTTATAAACAAGCTGAGAAAATCAATTACAAGCGTGAATAAGGCTTCGAGACAGCTCTATTCTACTAAGGATATGCATAACTATCTTACTAGAATGGCAAGCATACTTAAGGAGAGTACAAACAGTTCATCCTGTTTATTGAATGTATACCACCTTGATAATAAGGGGGATATAGTGGGCCAAAAATTAAGTATAGTTCAACCCGCTAGCGAGTCCAACTTTATGAATAAATTGATTCCAGAGGTAATAAGGCAAAACAAGATGTCTGCCTTTGGTGAAAGTGATTACCTAGGTGAGACGAATGATAAGGGAATTAGATATTATCTTTACTATAAGTTTATAATAGACTCAAAGACCCAGCTAATTCTATGGTGTATAAGCGACAATAAATATACTAAGGACGACCAGAATACACTTTCAGCTATATCTAAGCAGATAGGTATGAGTATGCAATCCTACGAGTATACGCTTAATTATGAAAAACATAGGTCTATAGATAATGATCTTAATGTTTTGAAGCAACAGCAAGAACTGATAATGAAACAAAATAACGTTAAAACAGTTAATGGTAAGGATATTTTCTACTATCATAAGTCAGCCAAGGTAGTTGGGGGAGACTTTCACTATGCGATTGAAACTAATGAAAATATAGTATTTATAATTGCCGATGTAATGGGACATGGTATTATATCTAACTATATTGTTGCGATCATGAAGGGGGCCTTTAATGCCTTACTTAGCTATGTTAAAAGTCCAGCTGAGCTTTTAACAAAGATGAATAAGTTCCTTTATGACGAATTCGATAAGATGGGGGTTTATTCAACCGCTCTAGTAGGAACTATTAGTAAGCATGAAAGATTAATGACCATAGCTAATGCTGGCCACTATCTTCCTATATTAGTTGACCTGGACAACAAGCCTATGGGCTATGAAGAGGATAAAAAGGGTATACCAGTTGGAATCTTAGATGACACAAAGTATGAAAATATGAAAATAAATATTAAGAACCTGAAGGGGCTACTCCTTTTTACTGATGGTATAATTGAACTTAAAAATTCAGAGGGAGAAGAGTTTGGTCTATCAAGGCTGGAAAAATTTTTTGTAGAGCATATTGATGATAAGAAGGAGCTTTTCTTGGACTTACTTGATAGGGCAATTAAAGAATACACCTTCGATGAAGAAAAGAGGGATGATATACTCCTTGTTACAATAAAACCATCGACTTAAATTGAATATTTGAATTTATTTTATTCAATTTCAAATGAGATATGGATTATTAATTGAGAAATAAAAAATAAAATGATAGTTAAAAACAAGTTAATTGTTTAACACCAATTAGCTTGTTTTTTTATGAAAAAAATGGGAATAACTAATATGATTAGAAATATTGCAATAATATATTTAAAATTATTAGTGAAAGGTTGTTTTTAGATTCAATGAGAGAAAGCCCTAAACACTATATAAACAAGGTATTAAATTTAATATGCTTATAGACATTTTGAATGTCTATAAATAGACAAATGAATTTTTTTATTATTAAGTTGATTTTTTTGGTTTTTAGTATAATGAGTCTAAACGATTAGAAGCCTACGAAAAACTTTTAAAAAAAGTTTTTCCTAAGCATACCAATTGTAAATTTTATTAATTAATTTAGTATACACTATTTTTTTGTTTTTCTATTATCAAATGCGACTAGTATATAACTTATTTATATAGTTTACATTAATGATGGTAAAGACAGTTTTAGTGTATTCCATATTGTATACAAGAAACAATATACTTATTCTTATTTTCTTAAGGAGGAAAAAAATGGCTAAATTTATGAAAACAGTTGATGGAAATACAGCTGCTGCTCATGTATCTTATAGTTTTACAGATGTAGCTGCTATATATCCAATTACTCCATCATCTACAATGGCAGAAGTTGTTGATGAATGGGCATCACAGGGTAGAAAGAACATATTTGGACAGGTTGTAGAGGTTGTAGAAATGCAGTCTGAAGGTGGAGCAGCTGGTGCTTTCCACGGTTCATTGGCATCAGGTGCGCTTACTTCTACTTACACTGCATCTCAGGGTCTACTATTAATGTTACCTAACATGTACAAGTGTGCAGGTGAATTACTACCAGGTGTATTCCACGTATCTGCAAGAGCACTTGCGGCTCAGGCACTATCAATATTCGGTGACCATCAGGACGTTATGTCTGCTAGAATGACAGGATGTTGTTTACTAGCTTCAGGTTCAGTACAGGAAGTTGCCGATATAGCTCCAGTAGCTCACTATGCAGCTATTGAAGGTAGACTACCATTCATACATTTCTTTGATGGTTTTAGAACATCTCACGAAATACAGAAGGTAGAATTATTTGAAAATGAAGACTATGCTAAGTTATTAAACTTCGATGCAGTAAAGGACTTTAGAGATAGGGCTCTTTCTCCAAATTCTCCAGTAACTAGAGGTACTGCTCAGAACCCTGATATTTACTTCCAGACTAGAGAAGCGTCTAACAAGTACTATGACAACATGATTGGTATAGTTGAAAAGTACATGGATAAGATGTCAGAAATGACAGGAAGAAACACAGCCTATTTGACTACTATGGTGCTGAAGATGCTAAGTATGTAATGGTTGCTATGGGTTCTGTTACAGAAGCTGCTGAAGAATTAATAGACGTACTAAATGCTAACGGTGGTAAGTATGGTATGGTTAAGGTTCACCTTTATAGACCATTCTCTCAGGACCACTTCCTAGCAGCTATGCCTAAAACAGTAGAAAGAATTGTTGTTCTAGATAGAACTAAGGAACCAGGTGCTAATGGAGAACCTCTATACCTTGACGTAAGAGATATCTATTATGGAAAAGAAAATGCTCCTATGATAATAGGTGGTAGATACGGTCTAGGTTCTAAGGATACTATACCAACTGACCTATTGGCAGCGTTTGAAAACTTAACTTCTGACCAGCCAAAGGATAGATTTACCCTAAGCATTGTTGACGATGTAACTCATCACTCAATCAAGGCTAGCAAGGAAGTTAGAATAGCTCATCCAGGAACAGTAAGATGTAAGTTCTGGGGTCTAGGTTCTGATGGTACTGTAGGTGCTAACAAGCAGGCTATAAAGATCATCGGTGACAACACTAACAAGTATGTACAGGCATACTTCGACTACGACTCTAAGAAGTCTGGTGGTATAACTATGTCTCACTTAAGATTTGGTGATACTCCAATTAGATCAACTTACCTATTAGATGAAGCTGATTACATTGCATGTCATAAGCAGAGCTATGTACACCAGTATGATGTAATCAAGGGATTAAGAAAGGGTGGTACATTTGTACTTAACACTATCTGGTCTCCAGAAGAATTAGATACACACCTACCAGCTGCTCTTAAGAGATATATAGCTAGAAATGAAATTGAATTCTATACTCTTGATGCTGTAAATATAGCTAAGGAAATAGGACTAGGAAATAGAATAAACATGATCTGTCAGTCAGCATTCTTCAAGTTGGCAGATATCATACCAGTAGATGATGCTGTTGCTTACTTAAAGGATTCTATAAAGAAGACTTATGGTAAGAAGGGTGACAAGATTGTTAGCATGAATAACGAAGCAGTTGAAAAGGGTATAAATGCCCTAGTTAAGATTGATGTCCCAGCTGCTTGGGCTGATGCAGTTGATGAAGCTGAATTAGCTACTATAGGTGAACCAGAATTCATCAAGAACATACTTAGACCGATGACAGCAGTTGAAGGTAACTCTTTACCAGTATCTGCATTCAATGGTCGTGAAGATGGTCATTTCCCTCAGGGTACTGCAGCATATGAAAGAGATGTATAGCTGTTGACGTTCCTGAATGGCAGATAGATAACTGTATCCAGTGTAACCAGTGTTCATTAGTATGTCCTCACGCTGCAATAAGACCATTCCTATTAACAGAAGAAGAAGCTGCTAATGCACCAGAAGGATTTGAAACTAAAAAGGCTGCTGGTAAGGGTCTTGAAGGCCTACAGTACAGAATCCAGGTATCAGCTATGGACTGTACAGGATGTGGTAACTGTGCTGACATTTGTCCAGCGAAGACTAAGGCCTTAATCATGAAGCCTATGGAAGAACAGATGGAAGCTCAGGAAGCTAACTGGTACTTTGCAACTGACTTTGAAAAGGTATCAGCTAAGCCAAATGTTATGGAACCAACTACAATTAAGGGATCACAGTTCAGACAGCCACTTCTTGAGTTCTCAGGTGCATGTGCAGGTTGTGGTGAAACAGCTTACATGAAGCTTGTAACTCAGTTGTTTGGACCAAGAATGATGGTTGCCAATGCTACAGGTTGTTCATCAATCTGGGGTGCGTCAGCTCCATCAACACCTTACACAATTAACCACGAAGGTAAGGGTCCATCATGGGCAAATTCATTGTTCGAAGATAATGCTGAATACGGATATGGTATGTATCTAGGCGTTAAGCAGTTAAGAAATAGAGTTAAGTCATTAGCTGAAGAGTTAGTAGGTCTAGCTCCAGAAGCTGACAAGGCAATAGTAAATGACTACCTAGCTAATATGTTTAATGGTGATACTACAGTTGCTACAAGTGAAGCATTTGAAGGTCTAGTTGACAAGTATGTAGCAGAAGGTAAGTTCACAGAAGTTACTAGCCAGCTAGCTGAATTAAAGGATTACTTTGTTAAGAGATCAAACTGGATTCTTGGTGGAGACGGTTGGGCATACGACATCGGTTACGGTGGTCTTGACCATGTTCTTGCTTCTGGTGAAGACATCAACGTATTGGTATTCGATACAGAAGTTTACTCTAATACAGGTGGACAGGCTTCAAAGGCTACCCCAGTAGCCGCTATGGCTAAGTTTGCTGCAGCTGGTAAGAGATCAAAGAAGAAAGACCTTGGTATGATGGCTGCAACTTACGGTAACGTATATGTTGCTCAGGTTGCGATTGGTGCTGACAAAAACCAGGTACTTAAGGCTATCATAGAAGCTGAAAAGCACAATGGTCCATCTCTAATAATAGCTTATGCTCCATGTATCAACCATGGTATTAGAAAGGGTATGGGTAAATCAGTAGAAAACGAAGCTGATGCAGTTAAGTGCGGATACTGGCACCTATACAGATTCAACCCAGAGCTTAAGGCTGAAGGAAAGAATCCATTCATTCTTGATTCTAAGGAACCAACTGAGTCATTCAGAGAATTCATCATGGGTCAGAACAGATATGCTTCAATAGCTAAGATGTTCCCAGAAGAAAGTGAAGAACTATTCGCTCTTGCTGAACAGAATGCTAAAGAAAGATACGAAGGCTACAAGGCTTTAGCAGACAGATAAGAATAAGTATACATAAAATGAGACTTGCATAAGCGGGTTTCAAGAAGATGGAGACTGGAAATTTCAGCTTTGAAATTCCAGTCTCCTATCTTTTTATCTTCAATGGAGTACAAAGTCTTCTAGTTATAAGGGAATTATCACAAGTCTTGATAAAATATTTAAATATAGAAGTAATAATTGAGAAATGCGTGCAAAAGGCTATTTTTTGTGATAAGCTAATATAAGTAGGGTATCTGTTTTCAAGATGGAGGGGATATAGGATGTTAATTAAGCAAGTATTTAATAATAATGTAGTATTAGTAGATGACGACTTAAAAAAGAGAGAATATATCCTAATAGGTAAGGGCCTAGGTTTCCAGAAGAAGAAGGGCATGAAGGTTGATATAGACAGGGTAGAAAAGAAGTTTATATCAGATGATGCAAGTGTAAAAAAAAGGTTGATTGCCTTGGCTGAAGAAGTTGATCCAGATATATTTGATGCGACAAGCGAGATGATTGGGCGTATAGAAAAGGAGCTTGGTCAAGACCTTTATAAGTATATATACCTATCCTTAACAGACCATATTGCCTTTGCAATAAAGAGGAATAAGGAAGGTATATTAGTTAGAAATTCTTTTTTACATGAGATTAAAAGAATATATAAAAATGAATTTGCTGCGGCTATGTTGGCCTTAGAATATTTAAATGAAAGGTTTAATGTTGACCTTAACGAGGATGAAGCAGGCTTCATTGCCATTCATATAGTTAATTCCTACTACCAAGGTAATTCTGACAAGTATGATGAGGACATAAAAGTTTTAAAAATTATGAAAGATATCTTGAATATTATAAGATATTATTATAAAATAGATTATGATGAAGATGATCTTGATTATGACAGACTGGTTACCCATGTGAGGTTCTTTGCTAAGAGGGTCTTATTGATGAAGAGGCTGGTCGACAATAATGATGATTTGCTGGAGTTAGTTAAAATTAAATATGACAGGGCCTATAGGTGTGTAGAGAAAATTAATGATTACATCATGAATAATTATTCGTATGAAATCGGGAATGATGAGAAATTATATTTAATCCTACATATCGATAGAGTCACGAGAAAATATTAAATAACTAGGGTTGTTACTGAAGAAGGCAAGACTTAGGTATATAGGTGTAGGTGAAGTGTGTTGACACTCTTATTTGGTGTTCATATATTCACATATACCCATATACTTGGGTCTTTTTTTATTTGAGATCTTTGGTAAGTATTTAGTAAAAATTTATGTCATATTAAGTTAAAATTTTTAGGAGGTTATTATGAACAAGGGTAAAATTTTTGAAGTTTTACAAAGAGTTGGTAGGTCTTTTATGCTTCCGATAGCAATTCTACCAGTTGCAGGACTTTTCCTTGGTATAGGTGGATCATTCACTAATACAACGATGCTAGAAACCTATAACCTAATGGGTGTCTTAGGACCTGGTACCTTTGCCAACTCAATTCTTACAGTTATGAATGATGCAGGTAGCATAGTATTTTCTAACCTGCCAATCTTGTTTGCCATGGGAGTTGCTATAGGTATGGCGAAGGCAGAAAAGGCTGTAGCCGCACTAGCAGGTGCACTAGCCTTCTTTATCATGCATGCTTCTATAGGTGCTATGATAACAGTTCACGGTGGTGCTGATAATATGCTAGCTGGTTCTGTTGCTACGACTGTTGGTATCAACTCACTACAGATGGGTGTATTTGGTGGTATTATAGTAGGTTTGGGTGTTGCTTACCTACACAACAAGTTCTACAAAATAGAACTGCCACAGTCCCTATCTTTCTTCTCAGGAACTAAGTTTGTTCCAATTATTTCGGCTGTTGTATATCTTATAGTTGGTATAATAATGTTTTACATCTGGCCAACAGTACAGGCTGGTATAAATGGAGTAGGTGAAGTGGTTAGAATTTCTGGTTACTTTGGTACTTGGGTATATGGTTTATGGAAAGATTGCTTATACCGTTCGGTCTTCACCACGTATTCTACCTACCATTCTGGCAGACATCTGTTGGTGGTACAATGGAAGTTGGAGGCAAGATGATAGAGGGTGCTCAGAATATATTCTTTGCCCAGCTAGCAGATCCTTCTACTACACATTTTAGCGTAGAAGCAACTAGATTTATGTCTGGTAAGTTTCCACTAATGATATTTGGTTTACCAGGAGCGGCTCTTGCTATGTATAAGACTGCAAAGCCAGAAAAGAAAAAGATAGTAGGAGGTTTGCTATTCTCAGCTGCACTAACATCAATTTTAACTGGTATAACTGAGCCTCTAGAATTTACATTCTTATTTGTTGCTCCATTCTTATACTTAATCCATTGTATATTTGCAGGTTTAGCATACATGCTAATGCATATATTACAGGTTGGTGTAGGTATGACCTTCTCAGGAGGTCTTATAGACTTGACTTTATTTGGTATACTTCCTGGTAATGGTAGGACAAACTGGCTGATGATACCTTTAGTTGGTATAGGATACTTTATTGTTTATTACTTCCTATTCAGCTTCCTAATCAAGAAGTTTAACCTTAAGACTCCGGGTAGGGAAGATGATGATAATGCTGAAGTAAAGCTATATACTAAGGCTGATGTAAATGCTAAGAAGGGTGAAGTTCAAAGTGGAGATAAGTCAGCAAATTCTGATGATGACCTATCAATGGCCATAGTTCACGGCTTAGGTGGAAAGTCAAATATTGAGTCAGTTGACTGCTGTATAACTAGGTTAAGGTGTACGGTTGCTGATTCAAACCTAGTAAGGGATGATGTCCTAAAAGCAACTGGTGCTGCTGGTGTAGTAAAGGCAGGTGCAGGTGTTCAGGTAATATATGGACCAAGAGTAACCCTGATCAAGTCTAACCTAGAAGAGTATCTTGAAAGGTCTAATGTAGATGATGCTTACGGAGACATGCTAGCTGCTGGGCAGATAGATGGAGCTGCCAAGCTTGAAGAAGAAAACAAGGTAGACCTTGGTGAATCAAGTATGGAAATTCTATCTCCTGCAAATGGCGACTTGCTTGACCTAAGTGAGGTTCCGGATGATGTATTTTCTCAGAAGTTAATGGGTGAGGGATTTGCTGTAGAATCTGCTGACGGAGATATTTATGCACCTGTAAGTGGTGAAATTGGAATGATATTCCCAACAAAGCATGCCATTATAATTGCTACTGAAGATGGTATAGAAGTATTAATCCATATGGGTATTGATACTGTTAAGATGGACGGTAGGGGCTTTGAACTATTCTGTGAAATGGGGCAGAAAGTTAAGGCTGGTGATAAGCTAGCCCACATGGACAAGGCTGTATTCCAGGCTGAAGGTTATCCTACGGTTACACCAGTGATATTTACCAACCTTGATGCTAGCAAGAAGATTGACATAGTAGAAGGACAGGTTAAAGCCGGGGATAAGGACAGGATTGTTTGCAAGTAGTCTTACAAACTATAGTTTAAAATATAAAAGATAAATATACTGGGTTAGTAGACTGGCCCAAATTCAAAACAGGCAGATATTCCATATACGGAGTATCTACCTGTTTTTTTATAAAGATTGATTTATAGAATTATATTTACATTCTTAAAAGATAATTACAAGTCTAGTATATATCCATATAGCCTGATGGATGGAAGTAGTATACCTCCCTAGTATTCTTATCTACGAACATACCCATATCTGTCTGAGCATCTGGTAGAAATACGTAACCTTCATGTCCCTTTTCCTTCAATACACTATAGGATTCTTCATCTCCCATGTAGTTGTAGTCAAGCTTGTTATTTTTTTCTTTCAAAACATTTAGGGCATCTTCCTTACTAAGACTAGTAGAAGAATTTTTATCCTTATTTGTATCTGGTTGTGAATTACTTGCTAAAGGCTGACTAGAAGCAACTTTATTTTGGCTTACATTTGAATCTGACCTTTGCCTAGAAGGCTCATACCTACTTACCTTATTTAATACTAGGTCCCTATTTTTGGACTTATTAGTTTTTTCTGTATTATTATTTCTATCAACATCTACTTCATCTATTGTAAGATCTTTGTCATTTGATGTAGGTCTGCTATTATCTTCCTCAGTTACTAGACTAGTCTCAGGAGTTTTTACCTGGGCATACATTATGTCATTATTGCTGCTTGTCTTATCTGTTAACTGGTTAGCACTTAAGGCAAAGCCTATACCTCCTATTGATACGATACCAGCTACTACCATTACTATTGTCAATACTTTCTTTTTCATAAAATCACATCCTTTACTTTAAAAAATAAATAAATTTATATTGATGTGTTAGAACACCTTTTTAACACTTCTTTATACTATTATATTATCATAATTGTCGCTGTTTAAAGATTACAGGCCTGTTATTTACCATTACAGTTCCGTAATCTGTATTACATTTTGTAACAAGTTATCAACTGTGGTATAATTATTTTAACTAAATAAGTTGATTCTATAGAGGGGAAGATAATTGATATGAAAAAGGCTAGAATTAAACAGATTGCAAACTCTTTGATGTTTTCTATCGGTGTTTGTGGTATAGATTACTTGATAAAAAATGGAAATGGAAGTCTAGTTAAACAGTTTGCTAATAATAGGGAAAAAATGACAATATATTACAGCTTATTATTTATAATACTTTTTATTCTATGTAATCTTGTTTACGAGAAGATAAGAAAGTATAATTCTAGGTAGTTTGGTGTGATTATGACTAGTAACAAGAGTGTAACTATTAAGAAACTAGACCATGAAGCTAGACAGATAAAACCAATTAAAGAACTAGGTGCTATAAGTTCAAAGTCCTTTTTACATAGGGCCCTTATTTGTGCTAGTCTTGCCAAGGGAAGGTCAACCATATACTATAGGGGATTATCTGAGGATATTATAGCTACCATAGGAGCCTTAGGAGCATTTGGGCAAGAATTAGTATAGACAAGGATTATATAAGCCTAGAGCCTATACCAAGTAACTGTATAGCGACTTATGAAAATCTTGTAAATGAGTCTGATACTAAAAGCCTTGACTCTGTACACGGATTCAGGCTTGTAAATTGTGGAGAGAGCGGCTCTACGCTTAGGATGTTACTTCCTATGGCTACAAGGCTATCAGATGACTATATATTTACTGGTAAAGAAGGACTTATGGCTAGACCTATAGGAGATTTAACAAGGGTATTGAGAGAGAGCGGATCTGACCTATCTTCAGATAGACTACCGATAAAAATTAGAAATAAATCAGGGCTTATCAAAATCAAAAACAATAAAAGCATGAGCAAATTTCAAATACGAGGGGATGTATCCTCCCAGTATATATCTGGGCTACTACTAGCAGGCCCACTTATGCATGGAGATACTAGGGTTGATGTGTTGGACAAAATAGAATCCAAACCATATATCGATTTGACAAAGGATGTTATGAACTTGTTTGGGGTCGAGGTTGAAGAATTTGATATAAATTTAAAGGATTATATAGATAAAGAGACCATGGAAGCCAGGACTAGGATAGTCAAATCCTATAAGCTGAAATCAGGACAATTTTATAAGCCTTGTTGTATAAGGGCGGAGGCAGATTGGTCAAATTCATGCTTTTTTCTAGCCCTCGGTGCCCTATATAGGGAGATTAGGCTACTTAATTTAGATATGACATCTAGTCAAGGAGATAAGAGGATCATAGAGATTCTGAAATGGTATGGAGCAGGTCTGCTTATTAAAGACTCTTATATAGAAGTTAGACCAGGAAAAAGAAGGGCAATCAATCTAGATATTTCTGACACTCCAGACATGCTACCTATACTTGCTATATTGGCTATTTTTGCTGAGGGGCAGAGTTCTTTTACAGGGATTGAAAGGTTAAGGAAAAAGGAAAGCGATAGGATTGAATCGGTTATTAGGATGGTAGAGGATCTTGGTGCTAAGGCCTGGCAAGAAGATAATAAATTAATAGTCTCTGGTGAAGAAAGGACAGAAAAAACAATTTACAGGGTTAATTCATTTAATGACCATAGGATTGTTATGGCTGCGAGTATTGGAGGGTCCCTATTGGGTGGAGACTTGATAATAGAAGGGGCAGAGGCTGTAAACAAGTCTTATCCAGACTTTTTTAAAGACTTGAAAAAATTTGGTTTTGAGGTTAGGTGGTGTTAAGATGACTTGGATATTGGGAAATAAGATTAGAATTAATATTTTTGGAGAATCTCACGGACCGGCAATAGGTGGTGTAGTTGAAGGCCTGGCTTCAGGAATTAAAATAGATATGGGAGAATTGGAAAAATTTATGGCTAGGAGGGCACCAGGCAGGACCAGCCTCACAACTTCTAGGAAAGAAGATGATAGGCCAATATTTCATAGCGGCATATTAGACGGATATACAACAGGTACACCCATAGCCTTCACGATAAAGAACTCAGACTATAGGTCTAATGATTATTCGGATTTGACTAATAGGCCTAGGCCCTCACATGCAGATTTGACTGCAAGACAGAGGTTTGGTGAAAGGGTAGATATGAGAGGAGGAGGCAACTTCTCAGGTAGGCTAACAGCACCAATATGCCTAATAGGAGGTCTACTTATACAGGTTCTAAGTAGTAAGGGTATAAGTATTGGTGCACATTTATATAAGTTAGGACCAATAGAGGACTTAAAATTTGATTTATTGAATCTTAGTTTTGAAGACATAATAAAGCTTAAAGAGTGTGATTTCCTACAATTGACTCAAAAATAAGAGTCAATATAAAAGATTATATAGACCAGCTTAGGTCTAAGAAGGATAGCGTAGGCGGTGTAATAGAATGTGGAATTGTAGGCTTGGAGGCCGGCTATGGAAACCCAATATTTGATGGTATTGAGTCATCAATTTCTAAAAATATTTTTTCTATTCCTGGTGTTAAAGGCATAGAATTCGGACAGGGATTTGGTGTGGCTAACATGCTCGGATCAGATCATAACGATTCAATGTATTATAAGGAGGACGCCAGGATAGGTTATTACTCAAATAATTCGGCTGGAATTATTGGAGGAATTTCTACGGGTATGCCTATAGTATTTAGGCTTGCGGTTAAGCCCACTCCTTCAATTGGTTTGAAGCAGAAAACCATTGACTTAGAAAGTGGTGAAAATGTAAGTATAGAAATTAAAGGTAGGCATGATCCTTGTATAGCTATTAGGATGGTTCCAGTAGTTGAGGCTATGACTGCTATTAGCTTGGCTGAATTTATATTGTAGTAATATATGTATAGGACCATATAAGCCAAGGCGTGCTTGGCCTTATATGGAGTTATTATTGGGAGTATAAAATGGATTTAGGAGATATAAGGAGAGGTATAGACCAGGTTAACAGGGACCTAGTGGGGCTTTTGAACAAGAGGTTTGACCTGGTCGATAGGGTTGGTCTATATAAATTTATAGAAGGACTAGAAATCGAAAATAAGAGTAGGGAGCATGATATTAAGGCGAGTCTTCTTCGTGACTTTGACCTTAAAGATGAGGCCATAGTAGGACTATTTGAATATATAATTGACGTAAGCAAGGCTAGACAGGCTAGAAATTTTGACAATTATAAAAGACTTAGAGAAGCTTGTATGAATAAATCTGAAAATATACTTCTAGTAGGTATGCCCGGAAGTGGAAAAACCACAATTGGCAAAAAATTAAGTTCTTTTATGAATAAAGACTTTGTAGATGTAGATGAAATAATCTACAAGGAAAATAAGTCTAGACCAGGAGAAATTATTGAAAAGCATGGAGAAGATTATTTTAGAAATCTCGAGACGCTAGTCCTGGAGAGAGTTCTTATGAAACAAGGAAAGATTATAGCTACTGGTGGTGGTCTGGTAGTTAGGGATGAAAACCTAGACCTCATTAAAAAATCCTCAAATCTAGTTTTTTATATTGATAGGAAATTGGAGGATCTGGACATAGAAGGTAGACCACTTTCACAGGGTGGTCTAAAGCAGCTAGAAGATCTTTATAGATTTAGGAATAAAAGATATGAGTCAATATCTACCTATAAGCTTTATAATGACGATATTTATGACACTGTATACTCTATAGTAAAGATATATACCAGCCTTTAGACTAAGAGTATATACCATAAATTTGCTCGAATAGATTCTGTACTAGGATAGTCCTATAAATTGAAAAATATCAGATTTTATGGTATGATGATACTTATACAAATTGATGATTATAAATCGACTAATATTTGATTTACCTCATTTTTAAAATATGAGGAATAAGTAGAATAAGAAAGGGATTTAACATATGTGTGGTTTTGTTGGATTTTTTGACAATAGCAATAACAAAGAAGTAATTTTAGATAAGATGATGGACAGGATTTACCATAGGGGGCCTGACATGGGAGGCAAGTACTATGATGACGATGCTGCCCTAGGCTTTAGAAGACTAAGCATACTTGACTTATCTGAGGCTGGTGGCCAGCCCCTATATAGCCATGATGGAAATAAGGTCCTGGTATTCAATGGTGAAATTTACAATTTTGAAGAAATAAGAAATGACTTAAAGAGTAAGGGTTACACTTTTAAGAGTGATACAGATAGTGAGGTCCTAATACATGGTTATGTAGAGTATGGTGAAGCCTTAGTTGATAGACTTAGGGGGATGTATGCCTTTTGCATATGGGATAAGGTTGAAAAAAAAGCCTTTGTAGTTAGAGACCACTTCGGTATTAAACCACTTTACTATTATGAATATAAAAAAGATGGTAGGGATTGTCTTTTGATTGGGTCAGAAATTAAGTCCTTCTTAGAGCACCCAGACTTTAAGAAAGAGGTAAATGAAAAGGCCCTAAAACCTTACTTGACTTTCCAGTATTCTTCTCAGAAGGATGAGACCTTCTTTAAGGGGGTAAAGAGACTTGAAGCTGGTCACTTTTTTACTTATCAGGACGGTAAAATGAAAATAAAGAAGTATTGGGATGTTGACTTTAATGATACACATTCAAGTCTAGAAGAGAATATACAGAAGATAGAAGATGTAATAGCTGATTCTGTTAGGCTACACAAGCGTTCAGATGTTGCTTCAGGTTCCTTCCTATCAGGAGGTATAGATTCAAGCTATATAACAGCTTGCCTAATGCCAGATAAGACATTTTCTGTAGGCTTTGAGCAGAATAATTTTGATGAATCTACCCTTGCTGCAGACCTATCTAAGATACTAGGTATAGAAAATATTAGAAAGACTATAAATGGAGATGACTGTCTTGGTAAGCTTGCAGAAATTCAGTACCATATGGATGAGCCTCAAGCAAATCCGTCAACACTACCACTTTACTTCCTTTCTAAGCTAGTAAGAGACAACGGTGTAACTGTTGTTCTATCAGGTGAAGGTGCTGATGAGATATTTGGTGGTTATGAATGGTATGATATAGACCCAGGTCAGAGAAAACTTAGACAGTTACCAGGATTTATTTTGAAGCCAGCCGCTGCAATAGCAAAGCACTTGCCAGAATTCCATGGTAAGACTACCCTGTTAAGGGCAGGTAGACCAGTTGAGGAGACTTTTATAGGTGAGGCTCTTGTGTTTGAAGAGGACGAGGCTAAGGATATCCTAAAGTCTAAGTACCTAAATTCAAGAAGTGTAAGACAAATTACGAAAGAAGTTTACGACTTGGTTAAGGGCAAGGATGATATAACTAAGAAACAGTATTTAGATATTAAGCTATTTATGGAGGGTGATATACTACAGAAGGCAGATAAGATGAGTATGGCTCATTCCATAGAGTTAAGAGTTCCTTTCCTTGATAAGGAAGTAATGAAGGTGGGAGAAGGCATCAGTTCAGACCAAAAGATCAGTCATGGAACAACAAAGTATGTCTTGAGAAAGGCTGCTGAAAAGAAATTACCTGAAGAATGGTACAAGAGAAAGAAGAAGGGCTTTCCAGTTCCAATTAGGTTCTGGTTCCAGGAGGAAAAGCACTATAAGTTTGTAAAGGAATATTTTAATGCAGACTATGTAGATGAATTCTTCGATAAGGACAAGATTAATAAGCTATTAGATGACCACTACAATGGCATAACTAATAATGCTAGAAAAATATATACAGTATTAGTCTTCCTAGTTTGGTACAAGAGGTACTTTATAGACGAAGTGGCGGGAAATTAGCCTTAGCTATATCTAAAAACATCTAGGACATAAAAGTAAATTTTTAAAAGGAAAAATAGAGAGGAGTAACTACTTATGCATAAGAAAAAACAATTAGGTATAATAGCAGTCATTCCTCTCCTTTTATTTGGGATTTTCTATGGACTTAAGTATGGATATATAAGTCCAATGGTTAAGGGGATAGATATAAGGATTATAGGTGGAACCTTTATTACAAATGTAAACAAGTACGTAATTAAGCAGGGGGATACTGTATCAATATCTCCAGGTGAGTATATAATGGTTCCTGACTTTGCTAAGAAGCCAAGCCTAAAGTTTGCTGTTTTAGATAATAAGTCTGTCATATCAATTAAGGGTGATAAGTTGACTGCCAATAAGGTGGGATATGCATCCATAGGCGTATTAAATAAAAATAGGGTCTTGAGAAAGGCAACTATTATGGTGGTTAACCCCAAAATTACAAAAATGCAAGTTAGTCTAGATAAGCCACTAAAGTACTATGGTGACAAGAGTAAAATCAATGCAAATATAGATATTGATGACTTTAAAAAGTTAGAGAGGGGCTACAAGCTTAAGTATGCAAGTACAAATGACAAGGTACTGAGGGTTGAAAACAATACAGTTGAAGCCGTTGGTGTTGGGGAGGCCAAGCTTATATCAAGGTATGACAGGAAGGAAACCCAGACAACTATAAAGATTGAGCCAAGAGTATATAAGCTAGAGCTTGATGATATATATAATGTAGAGCAGGCAACTAGTCAAAATTTAAATGCTAGGATTGCAACTTTGCCAATAAATATGAAGACAAAGGTAAGCTATAGGGTTCTAGATTCTGACAAATATGATGCCAACAAGAAGGTTGCCTTTGGAGAGAGTGGTCTTGAAACTAGCTACGGCATTGAAATAGATGACAAGGGTAATGTAAGAGCAAATAGGTTGGGGACCTACTTAATAGAAGCAAAGAGCGGCAATATGTTGGACAAGGCTCTTGTAAGTGTAGGACCTACAAAATTTGAAAATTTGGAGCCGAAAAGCTTTCAATATAGGTATGAGATTAGGAATGGTAAGCTAAATATAGAGTTGGGATGGGACCACAACCAGAGAATAAATTCCTATGATATATATGTTAGGGACAAAATTAAAGGTGAGGATTATAGTCTCTATACTAAGACTAGGGTAGACAATGCCAAGATACCATATGGAAACAGGTTATCGGAGCTTTTAAGGTTTGATATTGGGTCAGGGTCTGACTTTGATTATGACATATACATTGTTGGAAATAACTACATGGGAGAAAAAACTAAGAATAGTAAGATTCTACACATATCAAACAGTATAGGTGACAGTTTCCAGAACAAGGCTGTTAAAAATTTAGAGGCTGTAACAGATAGGGAGAATAGTACAGTAAGGTTAAAATGGACCCCTATAGATAGCGCCAAGTATAGCTATAGAGTTTATTATGTTGATAAAAGCCGTAAAGAGGGGAACCACATACTTATGGCTAAGAATATACAGAAAAATACTAGTACCCTAAAGATAGACAGGTCTAAGATAAATTATGATTTCTATATTATAGCAGTAAATGAGGCTGGCCAAGTGTCTAGTTTTAGTAGGCCAGTTAATGTAAAATCAAATTTCTTGGAATAAATCATAAATAAGCAAGTATATAGATTGACAAAGTATTTTAAAATTGTTATACTTTTGTTATTGAATTTTAAAGACTGTGATTAGGAGAGTAGTTATAGGTCAATGTTTAAGCGAGCTGGTGGTGGTGTGAGACCAGTAATATACTTATGATGAAGAACACCTATGAGTTTCTGACCGAACAATAGAGTAGGCTCAGACGGATGGATACCGTTATAAATCCTCTAAGAGATCGGCCTAGCCGGTAATTAGGGTGGTACCGCGATTATAACACGTCGTCCCTTTTGTGGACTACGTGTTTTTTTGTTATGTAGTCCAAGTACAGAATATATCATATAGTTTAATTAGGAGGAATTATGCAGAAGGAATTTTTAGAAGTAAAAACTCTTTATAGAAACAGTGAAGAGTACATAGGAAAAACAGTTAAGATAGCGGGATGGATTAGGACATCTAGAATATCGAAGAGTTTTGGTTTTATGGAAGTAAATGATGGTTCATTTTTTAAGAACCTACAGGTAGTAATAGATGAAAAGGCCTTGGACAATTTTGCCCAGGTATCTAAGTTAGCTATTTCTTCAGCGATTTTAGTTGAAGGTAAGCTAGTAGCGGTTGACAACGCAAAGAATCCAATAGAAATACACGCCACTAAGCTTGTAGTAGAGGGAGATTCAGATTCAAGTTACCCACTACAGAAAAAAAAGCATACATTTGAATACCTTAGAACTATTGCCCATCTAAGACCTAGGTCAAATACTTTCTCAGCAGTATTTAGGGTAAGGTCGGTAGTTGCATTTGCCCTACATAAGTTCTTTAATGAAAGAAACTTTGTGTATGCACATACACCACTTATTACAGGTTCAGATACTGAGGGTGCTGGTGAAATGTTCAGAGTCACTACTTTAGATATGCAGAACCCACCACTAACTGAAGATGGTAAGGTTGACTACAGCAAGGACTTCTTTGGTAAGGAAGCAAACCTAACTGTCTCAGGTCAGCTAAATGGTGAAATAATGGCCCTTGCTTTTAGAAATATCTATACATTCGGTCCTACATTTAGGGCAGAAAATTCATACACAGGCCGTCATGCATCTGAATTTTGGATGGTAGAGCCTGAAATAGTTTTTGCTGATCTAGAAGATAATATGGATCTAGCAGAGGATATGATCAAGTATGTAATCAACTATGTGCTTGAAGAGTGCCCAGAAGAAATGGCCTTCTTCAACAACTTTATAGATAAGGGACTTTTGGAGAGACTAGATAATATCCTAAATTCTAACTTTAAGAGGATTACATATACAGAAGCTGTTGAAATACTAATAAATTCAGGACAAAAATTTGAATACCCAGTTGAATGGGGATGTGACCTACAGACTGAGCACGAAAGATATATAACTGAACAGGTATACAAGGCTCCAGTATTTGTTACAGATTATCCAAAGGATATCAAGGCCTTCTATATGAGGATGAATGAAGATGGTAAGACAGTAAGGGCTATGGACCTACTAGTGCCAGGTGTTGGAGAAATAATAGGAGGTTCTCAGAGGGAAGAAAGATATGATGTTTTGATGAATAGGATTCATGAGCTAGGACTAAACGAAGAGGAATACTGGTGGTATCTAGAGCTTAGAAAGTTTGGTACAGCTACTCATGCTGGATTTGGTCTAGGATTTGAGAGAATAATAATGTATCTAACAGGTATGTCAAATATAAGGGACGTTATACCATTCCCTAGAACACCAAAGAATGCTGAATTCTAAAAAGACAGTTATTTCTTTATGTTTTTAATATATTTTAAGGGGGAGGTTATGCCTCCCCCTTATGCTAGAAATAATATAGACAAAGTAAAGAATAATAGTATAAAATATATAAAAATAGACTTTTATGTGTAAATGTATTTGTGGAATTAAGAATTAGTCGACAAATATGATGGGTCATAAGACATAAGTAATAATTATAAATTTACTATAAGGGGGCAGGTCTATTGAAGGTGATAAGGGATTCAAAAGTTAGAATTAAAAGTAAAAATAATAAGAGGGAGACTGATACTCTTGGTATCACAATGGAGCTCGAAAAGTCTTTATCAATTGGTGACCAGTTGGAAAAGGAGAGAAAAAATCTAAAGTCTAAGAAGAGAAGACAAGTTAGAGACCTGATTATTAAGCTAACCTTCATTGTGCTTATCCTAGTTTTGGCCATGTTCTTTTTCCATATAAATAAGACCTACGAGCCTAAGGCCTACACACAGGATCTTATAAAATCAGATTCAGAAATCAATATAATATATGATAAGGATAATAACCTAGTATTAAGTCCCTATAATAGGGCTAATAAAGAAGCGATTATTATCTATCCTAGTAGTGGCATAGAACCTAAGGGTTATATTGGTATAGGAAGAAAATTAGCAAGTATGGGATATAAGGTTGTAATAGCTAAGATACCTATGAACTATCCTTTCTTTTCTTTCAATAAGGCTGATAAGATAATCAGTGCAAACCCAAAAGAGCTAAGTTGGTATCTAGTGGCTCACAACACAAGTGGTGAGGTTGCTGCTAAGGCCGCTACAGGAAATAAGAAGATAAGGGGTGTTGTATTTATGGGAACCTATCCAATTAGTGAGGATCTAAGGGTGATAAATGAACCGGTCTTGACAATTTGGGGTACCAATGATGGAGTCTTGGACTTTTCAAAATTTAATACCTACAAGGCAAATCTGCCTACAGGTGCTAAATATCAGGAAATTGTAGGCGGTAATAATACTAATTTTGCTGATGTAGAAATAATTAGTAAGGATCATAAGGCTAGAATAAGTGCTGCCAGCCAACAGGACAAGGCTGTAAAAGCTATTGACAGATTTATACTTGGTATAAGTCGTTAGATATTTAATAATAGTAGATAATGTGGTCTATACAAATAATAATTTAAATATAATTTTAAGTGAGGAGCTTATATAGTATAAGATTATCAAAGATTGATAGGATTTAATAGAGATACGTTTTATATAGAAAAATCAGATTGGTAAAAATTTGAACTATAAAACTACAAAGGAGGTGTTTACATGGGGGATATGAAGCATTATAAAAGGGCTGAAGAATATTGGGACAAGTTGTTGGGAGACTATATAACTCTGGCTAGGTTTCCAAATGATTTTTTTAATGAAGATACAGGCAAGTTTAGCTTAATACAAAAGACCATTAAGAGAACTCCCTATGAAAACCTATTGAGGTACTGTGATGAAAACAGCCTATCGTTTGAAGCTGTTTTGGATACTGTCTTTGGTATAGTACTACAGAGATTTACCCATGAAGATGATGTTGTGTTCGGTAAAACAGACAAGTGGTTACCAATGCGTCTGAAAATAGATAATACAAATGTAAGGTTTATTGATGTATGCAGGCAGGTTATGGACCAGTCAACTGAGTCTAAGGAATTTGACTACTTTATGATGGCTCCTAGTGGCTTTAAAACAGGATTAAATGAAAAGTTAATAAATACCTTATTCATATATGAGGTAAAAAACGATAAGAATGTTTCGCAGGAAAATATGCAAAAAATAGATATCTATATGAAGGTTAGTATATCAAATGAAATGAGAATAAAGCTAGCTTATAAGCCATCTTTTTATGATAAGTCTACTGCTAGGAGCATTATTTACCTATTTAAGTATATCTTGACTCAGATTGTAAATAATAAAGATATAAAGATAAAAGATATACAGAGCATGAAGGAAGAGCATAAGCAGATATTTATCAGGAGTTTTAATGAAAATTTATTCGATTTCGATCCAAATATAGGCTATGTAGAGCTTCTTAAAAACAAGTAGAAAAAACACCAGATAATATTGCTATATGTGACTATAAGGAAGAAATTACCTATAGGGAGATGGATAGGATTACCGACAAGATAGCAGGCTACCTAAACCATCTTGGTATAAGAAAGGGTGACACAGTAGCTGTCCTTCAAGAAAGGGACAAGAACGTCGTTATATCAGCCATATCCATATTAAAGGCGGGGGCAATATTTTTCCCAATAGACAAGACTAATCCAGATGAAAGGCTCGGATATCTACTTGAAGATGGTCAAACAAAACTAATACTAACCTGTGATAGTCAAATGCTTAGGATTGGAGAGAGACACTCAGGATATTCTGTTTTAGATATCAACAATCCGGACCTACTAGACCATGAATATTCTATGACACAAAGTAATGAACCTACTGATGAGGCCTATAGGATTTCTACATCAGGTACTACAGGAAGGCCTAAATGTATTAGTGTAAGGCACGAGAGTCTCTTGAATATGTGCTACTATTCAAATAACTATATAAGTGCTGATGAAAATGATAGGTGTGGTATATATTTGAGTTTTAGTTTTGATGCCATAATGAAGCAGATATTCCCATATTTATTAGTTGGGGCAAGTGTTGATATAATACCTGAAGTAAATAGGAAAAACGAGAGAACGGTAGAAGTATATTGTCAGAGGAAGGGGATAACTATTTTAGCCCTACCTGCAATCTTGGGCAAGCTCTTTATGACAAATTGTCCATGTCCAGGTCTAAGAGTCCTACAGGTTGGGGGAGATAAGTTTAAAGGATATGTTGAAAGGACATACAAGATAATAAATGAATATGGTCCTGCTGAGTTTACAGTACTTTGTTCATCGTTTGAGGTAGATAAGTTCTATGAAAATGTACCAGTAGGCAAGCCTATATATAATACAGAGGCCTATATACTAGATAACAACAATAACGTCTGCGCTATTGGTGTACCAGGAGAGCTGTGTCTATCAGGCATACAGATAGCCAATGGATACCTTAACAAGGAAGAACAAAACGAGAGGTCTTTTGTAGATAACCCATTTAAGCATAACCAGTATACAGAGAAAATGTATAGGACTGGTGACTTGGCTAAGTGGATTGATGATGAAGGTACTATTTCCATATTGGGTAGGATGGACTCTCAGGTACAGATTAAGGGTATAAGAATAGAACTTTTTGAAATTGAAAATATGATAAATATGATATCAGAAATTAAAAATTCAGTTGTCATTAATAAGGAAGACAGGGATGGGGACACCTACCTAGATGCTTATTATGAGCCATTTGATGGATATTACCCACCTGAGAAGGTAAAGAGTTTTTAGAGGAAAATCTGCCACCACATATGTTACCTAGGCATATAATGTGTTTAGACCATCTGCCGGTTACTCCAATTGGTAAGGTTGATAAAAAGTCTTTACCTATTATAGAAAATAAAGAATAATGATAAAAAAGGGGTCATTTAAGATTGACCCCTTTTAATATTTTATAATTAAATTTACACCAAACTGTTAAAGGCTACTTTCAATAAGCTTATCTAAAAGCTCCTGGTAGCTAATTCCCATAGCCTTGGCACTCTTAGGAATAAGGCTTGTCTCCGTCATACCTGGTAGGGTATTTAACTCAAGAAGGTAAACGTCCTGGTCTTCAGTGATTATATAGTCAACCCTTACATATCCCTTGCAGTTAAAAATTTTCCAACAAGTATTTGATGCTGCCCTTAACTTTTTATCTAGGTCAGGACTCAATTCAACGACCTCTTCTCTGGCGCCGTTTGTAGTGGAGTACTTAGCTTCAAAGTCAAAAAACTCATTGTCAGAAGTTATCCTTATTGTAGGAAATACCTGTCCATTTAATATAAACGACGTATATTCTACACCTTTGACATATTTCTCTATTAGGACGATTTCGTCGTACTTAAGGCCTTCTCTCACAGCATTTTCTACGTCTTTTCTCTCCTTGATGAAGAAGGTTGCCACACTAGAACCACCTGAGTTAGGTTTTATAAATACAGGATAGCCCATCTGGTCAATTAGGTCATAGTCAATTTCTTCTACACTCTTAACGCTAGTCCAATCAGCTGTCAAGAGCTTGTTTTGTCTGGCTATAGTCTTAGTATAGTTTGTCCATTAGGATACCGCTAGTAAGTGGATTGCACCCGCAGTATTTGACACCCTTGGCTTCTAAGATAGACTGAATAGATCCGTCCTCACCAAACTTACCATGTAGGCCTATAAGGGCAATATCAATATCATTGTCAATTTTAAATACGTCTGTCATTTCATCTATCTGACAGTCTATAACTTCATACTTATTTCTATCTAAGTTACTTACCATAGCCTTACCTGATCTTAAGGATATTTCTCTTTCTGATGAAATACCTCCATATATTACTGCTACTTTCATATATTTCCTCCATAATTTTTCTAAAGTCTTCTATGGTCTATTATATATCTATGTCAGATACCATGCAAGGAAAAGAGCATAAAACTTGTCTATTTTTAAGTTTTTTGATATTATTAACCTATATAGGATTATAATAAAGCAGGACATGTGGCAATTGCCAGGAGGAAATATAATGAATGTAGAGATAATTTCAGTCGGAACAGAGTTGCTTTTGGGCGATATAGTAAATACAAATGCCCAATATATATCTAGGGGAGCTTGCTGCTATAGGTATAAATGTATATAGACAAATGACTCTGGGAGATAATATAGATAGACTAGTGAGGTCCTTTGAGATAGCCTTTGAGAGGGCAGATACTGTAATTACAACAGGAGGTCTAGGTCCAACTGGTGATGATATCACAAAGGAGGCCGCTGCCAAGTACTTTGGTCAGGAAATGGTGCTTGACCAGGAGTCTTGGAAAATTATAGAAGATATGTGTTTAAGATATAACGGAAGCAAGGATAGGATACCAAAGAATAATATCAAGCAGGCAATGTTCCCAAGAGAGGCAGATATTATACCAAATAAAAATGGAACAGCCCCCGGAGCCGTCTTTAAGAAGGATGGAAAGAGGATAATAGTAATGCCTGGACCACCGAGGGAGATGAAGGCCATGTTTAAAGATGCGGTATTGCCAATCTTGATGGATGAGAATCCAGATATATTCTTATCTAGGTATGTCAGGTTTTTTGGAATAGGAGAGTCTGGTCTAGAGATAGAGCTAATGGATATATTGAATTCTCAGACAAACCCAACAGTAGCCCTGTATGCCAAGGAGGGTGAAGTTCTTGTAAGAGTTACTGCAAGGGCAAAGAATAAAAAAGACTGCCTTAGCCTAATAGATAAAAAAATAGAGGAAATTAAGGCTGTATCAGGTAAGTATATCTACATGATTGGTGATGATTCCATATCAGAAAGCCAGTCAGAAATGGAAAGACTAGTTGGAGACCTACTTCTAGAAAGAAAAAAACAATAGCTGTAGCTGAGTCATGTACAGGAGGCCTAATAGCATCTTACTTAGTAGCAAATTCAGGTATATCTGACTCATTTATGGAGGCTTGTGTAACATATACTAATGATGCAAAGGTCAGGAGGTTGGGAGTAAGTCCTCAAACTCTTGATGAATTTGGGGCTGTTTCTAGCCAAACAGCAGAGGAAATGGCAATGGGTATAGCTAAAACTGCTGGTGCAGATATAGGACTTTCAACAACTGGCATAGCAGGTCCAGGTGGAGGAAGTGACAAAAAGCCAGTAGGACTAGTATACATAGGCCTATACTACAAGGGTAAGGTTACCTCAATAAAAAGAGTATTCTCTGGAGATAGAAGAAAAATAAGGGAAAGAGCTGCAAGGACTGCCTTAAATGAAGTAAGGCAACTACTAGAAGGTGAATAGGAGGCCTTTATGATAAAAGACATTTTTTGTGACCTAGATGGGACCCTATACAGAGACGGTATTAGCCCGAAAGATATAGAAGCAATAAATGAAGCCAGACTAAATGGCATTAATTTTAATATAGCGACAGGAAGAGTATACAAGCACAGTGTTAATATATTAAAAGAAGTAGCTAGTGGTGGTTACTTGATATGCGAAAATGGATCGTATATATATGATCCAGATGGAAATTGTATACATAAAACTAGTCTTACAGATGAACAAATTAAAAAGATAATTGAAATATATAGGTCTCTGGATTATATTGATCCGTCTGATGATGTAATATACTTCAAGTATGAGGGTCAAATTATAATGACTAGAGATGGATCATCTGCTGACTACTTTACAAGGGCTATGAGGTTGATGAGTCCTTTATGGATAGGGACAGCTATGATAATAGGGTGGGAAATATAGGGATATTGAGTCCTGACAAGAATAAGTTAAATAGGTTGGTTGAAAGATATAGAGAAGAGCTAAATATGGATTTAGAGGTCTACTTATCGAGTGAAACTACAATCAATATAGTTCCAGCTCATGTTTCAAAATTTGAGGCTATCAAGTATATTTGTAAAAAAGAAAATACAGCCTTAAATGAAGTTGTAACTATTGGCGATTCACCGAATGATATAAGCATGTTGAAAAATATTAAGATGAGCTTTGCCATGGACGATGCTATGGACATAGTTAAGAAAGAAGCGACATTTTCTGCTCCAAGTGTAGCAGACGCAATAAAGATGGTAATAGATTATAATGAGGAAATAGGAGGTTAGGCTTATGAGCTTTAAGATTAATATGGACAATATGGACTTGATTTACTTCGTTAACTTCTATGACAAGAAGAACTATAAGAAGCTGATTATTTTAGGTGTAATCCTACTTTCTATTGGTTTTTACTGTATTTCTAGAAAATCTGTTGGTATCAATATTTTTTCTTGGGGTATTGCCCTTTGCTTCTTATATGCTGCTTGGTTGGCATTTAAAGAAGTGAATGACTTGAATAAGTATGCACCCAAGAATCAGGTTAATTTAATGAGACTTAGGTCCTTAACTTTTTTAGTACTTGCAGTACTTTTATTTATATTTCCTAGACAAGTGAATATGATCCTATCAATCTTGTTGGGAATATATTTATTGTATAAGGAAGTAAGATACTTCATGAAATGTAGGAAGTATGCAGGTTATACCTTTGGTACATGGGATATTATAAAGCTTATATTAGGCCTTATGTTGATAATATCTCCCCTATTTTTCACTAAATTTTTAGTCAGTGTACTATCATTTATTGCTATAGTTTTTGGCATTAGCTTTATAGTTGCTGGCGTAAGGTTGGTTAACAGTTGATGATGGAAAATAATAAGTTTAAGTATAAAATAGAAAATAAGCGCTACCATACATGGAACTATTATTTGAGACAAAAATTTGGTACAAAGGTATTTAAGGTCTCAATAAATGCGGGTTTCACCTGTCCTAATATAGATGGTAGTATCAGCTATGGTGGCTGTGCCTATTGTAGTAAGGATGGGTCTGGTGATTTTGCAGGCAACCCGCGAGACAATCTGGTAAAACAGTTCAAAGAAATAAAGGAAATGATGGAAAAGAAGTGGCCACAAGCAAAATATATAGGTTACTTCCAAGCCTTTACAAATACATATGCACCACTTGAGGTTCTTAAAGAAAAGTATGAAATCATACTAGACCAGGAAGGAGTTATTGGGCTTTCTATATCAACTCGGCCAGACTGTATAGATGACCACATATTGGACTATCTAGATGATCTTAATAAGAGAACTAACTTATGGGTAGAGTTGGGATTACAGACAGTTCATGATAAGACCTCTAATATAATAAATAGGGGGCATGGCTTAGATATATTTATTGATTGTGTCAATAGGTTGAGGTCAAGAGGCATTGAAGTTGTAGCACATGTTATAAATGGCCTGCCCGGTGAAAGTCATGATATGATGATGGAAACTATATCAAGGGTGGCCCAGATGAACATACAGGGGGTAAAAATACACTTACTCCATGTAATAAAGGGGACTCCTATGGTCAATATGCTAAATAGGGGAGACCTAAAACTCCTAACTAAGGAGGAATATGTTAATCTTGTATGTGACCAGCTGGAAATCCTACCTCAAGAGATGGTAATACATAGATTGACTGGAGATGGCAAGAAGGAGGACCTTGTTGGACCAATGTGGAGTCTTAAAAAGTGGGAAGTCTTAAATGCTATAGATGATGAATTGAAAAGAAGAGATAGCTGGCAGGGAAAATTTTATACAAAAAATGTACAAAAATAATGAAAATAATTCAATTTTTTTAATAATTAATTAAGAAAAAAGGTATATAATATACTAAAAGAATGAAGGTGATTGATATGATGATGAAGTCCCATATAATTATATCAAAATCCTTGCTAGAAAATACTGACTCAAATAAACAGTTTTTCCTAGATAGCAAGAATTTTATATATGGGAATATAAAACCAGATATCGTATCTAAGTATAAATTGAAGAAACACTATTTAGACGAGTCCTATGATATGGTGAGGCGAAAGATAGGCTTTTTATCTAGTTTAAATTTAGATAGCATTGACCACTATTACACTAAGGCAAGTCTGTCACAGGAAATAGGGGTGGTGTGCCACTTTTTGACAGATTTTTTCTGCCTAGCACATAGTGAGAGGTGGGAATTCAAGCACAGTATGAAGATCCATATCCAGTACGAGAGAAACCTAACTAAGGTCGCAAAGGACTATAAGATAGTTAATGACAGACAACAATACTTAGATGGATTTGATGAGTTTTTTGATAAAATGTACTCAGAATACAAATCTAATGGTAAGTTTGAAGAAAATGACCTAAAGTATTCTACTTATGTTTGTAACACGGTTACAAACTATATTCTAGAGTCTATTTTAGAAAATACGGTCAGGTCGCACACAGTATGCTAATAGAGTTCGTATAAGCCTTATACGAACTTTTTTAATACATTGCTATTCTGGAGTATTGATTCATCTTTATAATTAATCTAAAACTGAAACATAGAAGGTGATATAATGCAATATATTGAACATATCCTTTATTGGGCAGGAGATAATGTAGTTTTATCCTTAGTCCTTGGATACCTGGCTGCCTGTATAGAAAGCTTTATACCAGCCCTACCAATTATGGCTATAGCAGCTATTAACGCAGCTATTAATGGACTTGTAGGAGGCTTTTTGGTATCATGGCTAGGCTCATGTACAGGCGCAATAATAGTTTTTTTATTGGTAAAAAAGCTAGCCCATAAAGAGTTTTTATTAAAGAGAAGGACTCAAAAGGTAGAAAATATAATAAAAAAGATAGAAAGATCACAGTTTATGGTTATATTCCTTTTCTATACCCTACCTGTTTTACCTAGCTCTTTAATGACTATAGCAGCAGGATTTTGTGATATTAAAGTGAAAGACTTTGTACCGCCATTGATGTTTGGTAAGTTTTTAATGATGTTTTTGGCAAGCTATATTGGTAGCGACTTTGTCGGTTTTATACAAAGTCCACTAAAAATCCTTGTGGTAACGATAATAGTAGTTGGGTCCTACCTACTAGCTAATAAGATGAAAAAGGATATGGATAAAATTTACGAAAAGAGATATAAAGAAAAGAAATATAAAGAAAAGAAATAATGAAAGTTTTAACTAGGAGGGGTCAAATGAAAAAGAAAAAATATTATGTAGTTGTAAGGGGAAGGATAAGAGGTATATTATTAAGCTGGGATGACTGTAAGGCGTCTGTTGCTGCCTATCCTAAAGCCAGCTATAAGTCTTTTGAAGAAGCTCAAGAAGCCCTAGACTACCTCTTAGATGCTTTGGATAAAGAAGATAGTCAGTATTGTAAAGGGGAAAATCAGGAAGGTAGTGACACTATAATAAGAAGTAAAATTAGTGATTTTGAACTAAAAAATAGAGAGGATAAACGAGTTAAGGATTATGAAATAGCAGAAAAAATACATTTAAATATGGATAAAAATCAATATATAGAAAAAAATGATGAAAAAGACCCTATTTTTGGCACTATTGAAGCATATATAGATGGAAGTTATGAACATGCAAGTAAAACTTATGGTTCAGGTCTTGTCGTTTTAAAAGATGGAGAAGTAATCGACATGATATCAAACACAGGCCAGAACCCAAATTTTGTTTCAATGAGAAATGTTGCGGGAGAGATAGAAGCATCCATGTTAGCTATGAAGTACTGTATTGACAAAGGCTACAAGGATTTATTGATATACTATGACTATGAAGGTATAGAAAAATGGTGTAGTGGCGAGTGGAAGGCCAACAAGGAAGGTACTATTTATTATAGGCAATTTTGTATTGAAGCTATGAAAAAAATCAATATAAGCTTTAAAAAGGTAAAGGCTCATAGTGGTAATAAGTATAATGATATGGCTGATAAATTAGCTAAACAAGCCGTTTTTTTATAAGCTCAAACATTTTTTTAAAAATTAAAAAAACATTCCCAAAATTTATTTAAAAAAATTTCTAAAATTTAATTGCTAAAAGTGTCATAATTTGTTATTATATTAGTAGGATGAACATAATTTATGGAAATTATGATACAAATTATGAGTTTTTTGGGAAGGGATGGTGAAAATATTGAGAGACTTGTTAATTAAATTAAGTAGTTTTTGGAGTAGAATAATAAGACTTTTTGTATTTTCAGTTATTGTATCCCTTACTTTAAGTGCAACTATTTTTGATTATGAACCTATTTTTAGGAGTACAGGCATCTGTAGTATTCTACAGGTATATTTTATTTGGTTCTACTATTTTTTTGACTCTTTCGCTTACTATATATAAGGGCCGCAAGATGTTTGCACCGGTCAATAAGCCATTGATCAAGAGACTTGAACGTGAAAGGCTTGAAAGGGCAAGACAGAACAATAGAGAAAGAGACAGAAAGAACAATAGAGCTGCTTCTTAATTTTGACTTTAAAACACAACAGAGATGTTGTGTTTTTTTGTTTCTACAAAAGAGAGTTATACATTATTACTTTTCCTATAATATTTAAACCATCACAATTATCAAAAGGAATAACTATATCATCAAAACAAGTTTCATAAGTATCAGGACTAAATACATAGCATCTATTAACCTTATCCTTAAAGAATCTTTTGACACTGTATTCATAATTATAGGAGAAGACTACGATATCTCCACTTGATAGAGAAGATGTTGAAACATTTGTTATAAGTCCTATCAAAGAACCATTCGGTATAACTTTGTTCATACTTTCCCCATTAACTCTCATTAGAAGGAGATCTTTTCTACCTGCATATCTCCCAAGTAGTAGGTCAGGTATATTCACGAGGTCAAGGTCATGCTGAGCTTCAATTTCATTTGCTAGACCAGCAGATACACCTGCATCAACATAAGGGTAAGAGTTGATATAAGGGCTGTCCTCTAAGTAGTCATTTAGTTTAGAACTAATTCTTTCCATACTGTTTGAATTGCAGGCCAACCATTCAGGGTTTACCTCTAATATGTCTGCTAGGATGAATATTTTATCTTGTTTGGGAAGATACTTTCCAGACATATATGAGCTAATTGTTCCCCTATTTATACCACTAAGCTTGGAGAGAGTGTATTGACTTATTGATTTATTTTTCATAGCGACTCTTAGCCTATCTATAAATAACTCCTTATCCATACCTATACCTCCTTGAACTTGGTGATTAATCAATCTGTAATAATATTATATCATATAGTTATGAAAAACGCAACTACTTTTTTTAAAAAAATTTTTCTATAAAAAAATAATCTATTATTTTAGTCGACTTCTATGTTATAATACTAAAATGATACTTTAAAAAGTTACAGTTTGTTTATTAGGGTTTTATTTTTATAATTAGTAAATTTTTCTGATTAATCAAAAATTTACTGCATAAATTGTAATGTCTGCTTGAATATTTTTATTTATGTAGTATAATGAAAAAGGAGTAATATAATTGTTAGTGAGGTGGATATATGAATATATTTAAAGATCATAAAAAAGCGGTAATAATATCTGCAGGTGTTCTTATTGGTGCCTTGGTACTGGGAACAGGTGCCTTATCTATGCAGGTAGCATCAGATAAGATACTAAAAGGTGTTAAAGTTGCTAACGTAGATCTAGGTGGCATGACAAAGGATCAGGCCTTAACAAAATTGGAATCATTAGATACTTTAAAAAATATAAAGATGTATTATGGCGACCAGTCGTGGAAAGTTTCAGCAAGTGATATTGACTTAAAAATCAATTATAAGTCTACTGTGGATTCTGCCTATAATTATAATAGGAAGAATGGTGTTTTTACAAATTTAGTTAGAACTCTACAGGCAGATTTTGGTAGTAAGTCCAATATAGGCCTTGATATGTCTTATAACGATGCCAAGCTTAATGACAGTCTTAAGCAGGTAAAGTCTAAGCTAGATAGTGAGGTAAAAGAGGCGACTTTAGATTATGACTACAAGACAAAGAAGACCACTATAGTAGCAGATGAACCTGGTAAGACTATGAACCTTCAGGCTTCGCATGATAGGCTGGTCAAGAACCTGGCTGCTGATAAATTTGAGTCTGAAATGGTGGTTAAATTAGAGCAAGCCAAATTTACTAAGGCTGACTTAAAGGGAATAGATACACTTCTAGGAGCATATTCTACTGTATACGGTGGACTATCTTCAAGAAACTATAATATAGAAAAGTCTACAAAAGATTCAAGTGGCATAGTATTAAAGCCTGGCCAAGAGTATTCATTTAATGGATTGACTGGTGAAAAGACTATAGCAGGGGTTACAAGGCAGCTCCAGTTATAGAAAGTGGTAAGCTTGTAATGGGTATTGGTGGAGGAGTTTGTCAGACTTCATCGACTATATTCAATGCAGCCCTTCTATCAGGTTTGGAAATAACTAACAGGAGAAGCCATACAATACCTTCTGACTATGTAAATATGGGTAGGGATGCTACTGTTTTTGATGGTAATCCAGGACAGGACTTAAAGTTTAAAAACCCATTTAAGCATAGTGTATATATAAAGAACTACACATACGGAAGTAAGGTGATTTCTGAAATATATGGGTCTTCAAGTGACTATAAGAACATTGATATAGCAACTCAGGTACTAGGTTCTTATGGTGGGGGAAGCAAGACTGTTTCAGACCCAAGTCTACCAGCCGGAGCTAGAGTAGTAGAAAAGTATTCTAGAGCAGGATATAATGTAGTTACATATAGACAGTTCAAAGATGAAAAGGGAAATGTTGTTAAGTCTGAAAAGATTGGCTATAGTAATTATCCATCCCAGGTAGGTGTCGTAAGGGTAGGTGCAGCTAAGGCCGCCAAGCCAGCTGCTAAGCCAGCCGCTAAGCCTGGACAGACAGCCAAGCCTCAGCAGACAGCACCAGCACCATCTCAGGGTGCTGGACAAGCAGGAGCAGGTGCATAATTTCCTTATATTAAGATATTATATTATTAATTTTGGCTAGCCGCAATGGCTAGCCATTTTCATATATTACAGATATATACTGTGAACTCTCAATGTTGGAGAATTTACGTAAGTCTTAATGATTTGTACATATGTAAGCTTTAATCATAGTTTAAATTAATAATATATGATATAATAATACTGATTAAAAATGGAGGACGTGTGATATGAGTAAAGAGTTGGCGCAATTGCTATTTCCAAATGTAGATAAGACAATAGAATATTATGAAGAACTTTATCCAGAAAGGAACTTAGATAAAAAAGCCAAGGTAACAAGGTTGGGACCTAGTCCAACAGGCTTTATACACTTGGGTAATCTTTATGGTGCCCTTGTAGACGAAAGAATAGCCCACCTTAGCCAAGGACCTATGCTCCTAAGAATAGAGGATACAGATGATAAGAGAAAGGTAGAAGGCTCTGAAGAGTTGATTATTAGGTCTCTAAAATTCTTTGGTATAGAATTTGATGAAGGTGTTAGCCTAGAAGGTGAGAAGGGCATTTATGGCCCATATAGGCAGAGTGACAGGAGGGAAATATACCAGACTGCTGCTAAATACCTTACAGAAAAGGGATTCGCATATCCCTCTTTTGTATCTGAGGAAGAAATGGCCCAGATTAGAGAAGAACAGGAAAAGGCTGGAGTAAATACAGGCTACTACGGCGAATGGGCTAAGGATAGGGAGCTTACATTTGAAGAGATAAAGGATAATCTTGATGCTGGTAAGCCGTGGACCCTAAGATTAAAGTCTGGTGGGGATCCAGAGGTTGTAATGAAGTTCAAGGATGGTATCAGGGGAGAAATTAACGTTAGACAGAATAATCTCGATGTAGTTATACTAAAGCAGAATGGAATCCCAACTTATCACTTTGCCCATGTAGTGGATGATCACTTTATGAGGGTTACCGATGTTGTTAGGGGTGAGGAATGGCTATCTACCCTACCTATTCACTTAGAGCTATTCTTTGTTATGGGTTGGAGAAGGCCTAACTATAACCATACTGCCCACCTAATGAAGGTTGAGGATGGAAAGAAGAGAAAGTTATCCAAGAGGAAGGACCCAGAGCTATCTCTAGAATACTATATGAAAGATGGCTACTTCCCTGAGGCGGTTACTGAGTACCTTATGACTTTGATGAATTCTAACTATGAAGAGTGGAGAATGAAAAATCCAGATAAGTCATATAAAGAGTTTGCCTTTAAGACAAAAAATATGAGTTCTTCTGGGGCCCTATTTGATTTAAATAAGCTTAAAGATATATCTAAGGACGTCCTAGTAAAGATGTCAGAAGACCAAATTCTTGATTTTATGATATCGTGGTCTGAAAAGTTTGATAAGGATGCTAACCAACTTCTGGTAAAGTATAGGGATGAATTAGGACGTCTGTTAGCAATAGGAAGGTCAGGAAAGAAGCCTAGAAAGGATCTTGTGAACTGTACTCAGATAATGGACTTTGTATCTTATTATTTCGATGAAGGGTTTAGCTATGTAGATGACCTACCTGAAAGAGTTTCTAAAGAGGATGCTAAGGTAATTTTAAGGGCATATTTAGATACATATAGGCAGGGAGACACTAATGAAGCCTGGTTTGAAAAGGTGAAGGAAATAACTGATTCAAATGGCTTCACATCAAATAATAAGGAATTTAAGAAGGCGCCGGACCTTTATAAGGGTAATATAACGGATGTTTCTACAGCTATAAGGGTTGCTGTAGTTGGTAGGCAGCAGTCACCAGACCTGTGGAGTATACAACAGGTTATGGGATATGATAGGGTGGTAGCAAGAATCGAAGAATATCTTGAGTCTCTTGACTAGGATTTTAAGTATATGCAATCTGCAAGCTTATATAATTGGGATTTGCTAATATTAATTTAAAGATTTTAAAAAAATTCGAAGGAAATCAATAAATACGAATATTATACTAGTGGTAACAGGTTGAAAGTTCGATATATTTCAACTTATTGCCACTTTTTTTATAAAAAAATACGCATTTAGTCTTGCAAAAAATTGTAAATACGAATAAAATATAAGTATAAGGAAATAAATGTACGAAGATGTATGTATATTATAGATTTATAGAGGAGAGATGATATGGCAGGATTAAGAGAAGAATGTGGAGTATTTGGTGCTTTTGATTTTAGTGGTCAGGATGTAGCATCCTATATATATTACGGACTATTTGCCTTACAGCATAGGGGGCAAGAAAGTGCTGGTATTTCAGTTACTGATACAAATGAAGAAGGAAGGAACGTAATGTTTCATAAGGATAGTGGTCTAGTTAATGAGGTTTTTAACAAGGATGTATTGAGATCTTTGAAGGGGAACCTAGGCGTTGGTCACGTTAGGTATTCTACTGCTGGTGGAATCGGACGTGAAAATGCCCAACCTTTTGTAATCCACTATATGAAGGGGATACTTTCGATGGCCCATAACGGTAATCTGACTAATGCAGCAGAGTTAAAACAGGGCTTGGCCACTACTGGCGCAATCTTCCAGACAAATACTGACTCTGAGGTAATAGCCTACCTTATAGCCAGAGAAAGATTACATACCCTATCTATACAGGATGCTGTCAAGTCGGCAGCCCAGAAGCTAAGAGGGGCATTTTCTCTTGTGGTTGGCAGTCCGTCAAAACTAATAGGTGCCAGAGATCCATTAGGTTTCAGACCCCTATGTATAGGTAAGAAGGATAGTATATACTTCCTGAGCTCTGAATCAGCAGCCCTAGATACGATAGGGGCAGAATTTGTCAGGGATGTTGAACCAGGTGAAATTGTAACGATTGTAGATGGACAAATCTATTCAGACTGGATATATCATACGGATATAAAGTCTAGGTGTATATTCGAATATATATATTTTGCTAGAACAGATAGTATAATTGATGGACAGAGTGTTTATTCATCAAGGGTCAAGGCTGGCAGTATCCTAGCTGACAAGTATCCAGTAGAGGCTGACCTTATTGTTGGTGTTCCTGAGTCAGGCCTAGCTGCTGCAGTTGGATATTCGCAGGGCTCTAATATACCATATGGCATGGCTTTTTACAAGAATAGCTATGTAGGTAGAACCTTCATAAAGCCAAAGCAGAATGAAAGAACTGCAGGTGTACAGGCTAAGCTAAATGTAATTAGGGATGTAGTAAAGGGTAAGAGGATAGTCATGGTAGACGACTCCATAGTAAGGGGGACTACTATAAGAAATATTGTAATGATGCTAAAGGATGCTGGTGCCCTAGAAGTGCATGTAAGGATCAGTTCTCCACCATTTAAACACCCATGCTACTATGGTACAGATGTCCCAAGCAGTGAAAACCTAGTAGCTGTAAATAATACAATTGAAGAAATAAGGGGAGAGCATAAATGCTGATTCCCTGGGCTTCTTGGAGATAGAGGACCTTGGTCAGCTATGTCCAGGACTAGATTATTGTGACGCTTGTTTTACAGGTAAGTACACAGGTGGAATACCAAGTGACCCAACGAAAACAAGTTCATGCTCTAGTAAAGTAGTATAAAAAGTATATAAGGAAGGAACAATAAACCTATCGAAAAATAAGCTGATAGGTATAATTAGCTATTTATAGACAGTCTAAGTTACATTGTAGCTTGGGCTGTTTTTTTATACCAATATTGTATGTTAAAAGATGTATTATAAAACGTATTAGATTCATTAGGGCCAAAAAATTGGTCTGATTTTTAATGATATGATATAATAAAAAGACAAGTAGATAGATAAATAAATAATAAAAATAAATATGGATATAGGAAGGAGACCTATATGATATTAGTATTGGCAGAAAAACCTTCAGTAGCCAAGACGATAGCTGCCTTTCTAAAGGCAAATGCTAGAAAAAATGGTTATTTTGAGGGAAATAATTATATAGTAACATACGCAGTTGGCCACCTTGTATCTCTATTTGATATGAAGGACTATGATAAGGACAAGTATTCGGGTTCGTGGAAGATGGAAAATTATCCCTTTATACCAGAGTCAAAATTTAGGTTTAAGGTGGACAAGGACAAGGATAAGCAGTTTAAAATAGTTTCAAGTCTGATTAATAGAAATGATGTTGAATATATAATAAATGCAACAGATAATGACAGAGAAGGTGAGCTTATATCCTTCCTGATTTTTATGATGGCCAAAAACACTAAGCCCGTAAAGCGTATATTGGTTAACGAATGGACACCTGAAGATATAACTAGGGGACTTAATGACCTAAAAAATGATGAGGATATGAGGAACCTACAGGCGGCTGGTTATACTAGGCTAATCACAGACTGGCTAATAGGTATTAACTTTACCTGTGCAGCAACTCTAAAATACGGTAATGGTAAGCTTTTAAATATTGGTAGGGTAATCCTACCTACTGTGAAGCTAGTATACGATAGGCATATGGAAATAGAGAATTTTGTGCCAGAAAAGTACTATGAAATTGAAGGGAAATTTAGGGCAAAAAATGGAGAATATAGTGGTAAGCTGATTTTAGATAAGGTAAAAAAGATGTCAGATCAAGACTTAGCTAAAGAAATTATATCTAAAATTGATTCAAATATAGGTGTCATAAACTCAAAAGTAGTAACCAAATCAAAGGAATATGCACCTAAGCTCTTTTCATTAACTTCACTACAGGGATTTATCACATCAAAATACGCAAGTTTTACATCTGATAAGGTCCTAAGCATATGCCAAAATCTTTATGAAGGTAAGGGTAAGGGAGGATACATAACATACCCAAGAACTGATTCTGTTTACCTAGAGGAGAGTTTGGTTGGTAAGGTTGAAAAAACCCTCAATATAATTAAAAAGGGTCATCCTTGCGAAGCCAATATCAAATTTTCGAAGTCTAAGAGGGTTTTTGATTCATCTAAGGTAGAAAGCCATAGTGCTATCATACCTACCTATATTATACCTCCTAGTAGTCTATCAAAGGATGAAAGTATAGTATATGAGGCAATAAGGGATAGGTTTTTAGCAAACTTTATGCCACCGGCTGAATATGAAAATACAGAGATAATTACTGATGTAGATAAATACAAATTTCAATCAAAGGGAAAAGTCTTAAAGGTGATGGGCTATTTAGATATATACGGTAAGTCGACCAGTGGAAATTTATTACCCCTAGTTGAAAAGGGCGAGGAGGTCGACGTTTTATCTATAAATCCAGTGGAAAAGATAACTAGCCCTCCAAAGCCATATACTGAGGATTCACTTCTAAAGGCAATGAAAAATTGTGGTAAAAATGTTCCGGAAGATGATACCAGCGTCCTATCTGGCTATTCTATAGGTACTTCTGCAACAAGGGCAGATGTCCTAAAGAAGATTGGCCAGGTCGGTTATGTTAAAAAGAAGGGGAAGAGTTATTCCATAACAGAACTAGGCATAAACCTTGTTGAGATATTTCCTGTTGAAGACCTATTTGATGTCGACTTCACGGGTAAGTTAGAGAAGAGCCTCTTCGACATACAAAAGGGTAACTTCAGTAGGAAGGACTACCTAAATATGATATGTAAGTTTATATATGATAATGTAAACAAGATAAAGTTTGGGCCAAGTAGGCCCATTAACACCGATAAAATAGTATATAATCCAAAGACCAAGAAGTTTGTCAAGGAGTCAAGTTTTAAGGCTAGGGGTTCGGGAACTAATTCGGGGGATTCTAAGGCCAAGAAAAATACCCTAGAAAAAGGTGGTAAGATTTCAAGCCCTGCATCAATGGCTCCAAAAAAGACTAAGGAAAAGACTTTAGACCAAGAAACAGGTTTAGAAATAATAGCTGCATGTCCAGAATGTGGCGCTAGTGTCTTAGAGTCACCAAAGGCTTTTTCTTGTAAAAATTATAGGCAGTGCGGCTTTACCATTTGGAAGAATGACACCCAGTTGGCCTCTTACAACAAAAAACCTAATAAGACCATGGTTAGGTCACTTGCAAAGAAGGGAGAAGCTAGCTTGAAGGGTCTACAAGACATAGATGGTAATAAGTTTGAAGCCAAGATTAGCTATACTATTGGAAATGACAGGGTCCTAAGGTTGAAAATTGAGGCTAGGTAGGACCATAGTTTTTAAGTCGACACTCAGATATTAATTCCTCTATCCATTATTTATGCCTTATAACTTTGACCATGAAGGTCCATATATGGTATAATGAGTGATGAATTTTTAATAGTAACAGATTTGGAGGAAAAATGTCAGAAAATGGATTAGCAGGACTAGGTTGTAACCTAATAGTTCCTGATGAAGATAAAAAGGATTTAAAGGAAATAGAGAAAAGTATAACTAAAAGGTATAGAAAGAAACTTTGGTCGAAATTTATAAAGGCTATCAAGGCCTATAACCTTGTAGAAGAAGGAGATAAGATTGCTGTAGCCATATCTGGTGGTAAGGATAGTATCTTGATGGCTAAGATGTTCCAAGAGCTTAAAAAACATTCACCAGTTAACTTTGACGTGGTTTATATAGGGATGGACCCAGGCTATCACGAGACTATAAGAGAGATCCTACTTGATAATTCAAGATATTTGGAGATACCAATCCAGGTATTTGATTCTCAGATATTCGAGGTAGCTGATAGGATAGCCAGTGACTATCCGTGCTATATGTGTGCAAGGATGAGAAGGGGAGCTCTTATGGCAAGGCTGAAGCCTTGGGCTGTAACAAGCTAGCCTTAGGTCACCACTTTGACGACGTAATAGAAACTACAATGATGAATATACTTTGCTCAGGTAACTTTAAAACAATGTTGCCAAGATTAAAGTCAACAAATTTTGAAGGCCTTGAGCTAATTAGGCCATTATACTATATAAGGGAAGAAGATATAATTAGGTGGGTTAGGTATACTGGCCTTGCACCTATAAATTGTGCATGTACAGTTGCAGCAAGCAGGACGGGCAATAAGAGGTATGAAATAAAGGATCTTATAAAAAGCCTGAGCGAAAACTTTGCTAATGTAGAGAAGTCTATATTTAAGGCTGCAGAGAATGTAAATATCGATTCCCTACTAGGTTGGCAGCTAGAAGGAGAAAAGCACTCCTTTATGGAGAGGTTTGATAAGAATAATTCAGGTGACTTTGAGTAGGAGACCAGGAGGTGGTTACATGGAATATTTTGAAGATGAATATGTAGTAGTGGATTTAGAAACTACTGGCTTGAGTCCCTTCAATGGTGATGAAATAATTGAAATAGGTGTAACTGAAATCAGGGGGAGATAAGATTCATAGAAACTATTCTAGGCTTGTAAAACCAAATGGCTTTATACCTAGTATTATAACGGAAATTACCAATATTACAAATGAAATGGTTGAAGATGCTCTGCCAATTGAAGAGGTATTACCTAATTTTAGGAAGTATATAGGTAATAGGACGATAATAGCCCACAATGCAAAGTTTGATGTAGGATTTTTAAACTATTATTTAGAAAAGATGAACCTAGCTCCAATAGATAAGTATATTTGTACAGTGGAGATGTTAAAAAAGAATAAGGAATACAAGGGTAAGAATAAAAAATTGCAGACTGCCTGCGACTATTATGGTATTTTAAATGAAAATGCCCACAGAGCAGATTCTGATACCCTTGCAACAGCTAAGCTATTTATGAAAATAAGGCTGTCTATGTAAGGGGAGGTACTTATGGCTGACAATAATGATATAAATAAGGTGAGACGAAAAAGGGTTGGATCTACTAGTTCAGATAGACCAGGTCAAACTAGGTCTAGTAGGGACCAAGTTAATAAAGAGGTTCGTATAAAAAAACAGGCTGGTAGTGGAGATAACTATTACGAAGAAAGCTCTAAGCTAGTTGACTTTAATTCCAGGAGAAAGAGGCCCTCTGATACCTATACTGAAGGTAGGGATAGGGGTGCCTATAGTAGGAGAAGGAGCTCATATGATGAAGATTATTACGATGACAACGATTACTATGATGATGACTACGACTATGAAGAAGGTGGACCATCTAGGCTAAGGAGAGTTCTAAAGAGGCTAATATTAGTTGTTCTTGTTATTTCCATAGTCGGTGGATCAGCAGGTTTTTATACGTCAGGAGTGTAGTAAGTGACATGCCAGTACTGACTAAAAAAATGGTTAATGAAAGCTATATAAATAAGGAGCCAGTTGCTCTTTCCAGGATACCAGCCAACCTACAAAAGGCTGTTATAGCTATAGAAGACCATAGGTTTTATGACCATAAGGGGGTTGATTATAGGTCCTTTGTAAGGTCTATATTGAACAATCTTACTGGAGGGTCTACACAGGGGGCTAGTACCATAGATATGCAGGTTTCCAAAAACCTATTAACCAGCAACGAAAAAACTATTAAAAGAAAAATTCAGGATATGCACAATGCACGTGAGCTTAATAAGATAATGACAAAGGATGAAATCCTTGAGGCATACCTAAATAATATATACTTGGGCAAGTCCGCATATGGAGTTCAGGCAGGTGCCCACCTTTATTTTGGTAAGGATGTATCAAATCTTACCTTTGGAGAGTGTACTATGCTTGCCGGTATAACCAACAATCCAAGTCTATATCAAAATTATGAACAGGCCAAAAAGAGGCAGGCAGCTGTCCTATATAGGATGTATAAGCTTGGTTATATAAAGGAAAATGTCTACAAGGCTCAGATGTACAGGGATACGCCATTTAAGTCTGAGATTGACCAATAGTAAATAAAGTTTGATTAAAATTGCATTTAAGGATGAGAAATACCAAGAGTAACATATTTCTTGGTATTTTTATGATAAAAAAAACATATATTAAAGAGGTAGACCACAAGTCTATAAACTAGTGTCTACCTCTTCTTAAAAACTAGTCAATTGACCTAGTCTATGATTTTATTTTACTCTTCTCCTGTAGCAATCTTATTATCGTCATAGCTTATCCAATCTGAGTAGCTACCTGGATAAATCTTGTAAGGGATATCAATCTTGTCAAGGGCAAGGGCATTTACCATTAAAGATATGCCAGAACCACAGTAAAGGATAATTTCCTTCTTAGGATCAAGTTCTTTGAAGCGTTCTTTTAGCTTTTCATCACTGATATATGATGACTTAGTCATGTCATCTAGATTTAAGTTATCCATAAAGAAGTAGTTTTTAGCGCTAGGTATATGACCAGCAACCTTGTCAACTGGCTCTTCAAGACCTAGGTATCTTGGGTGTGACCTAGAGTCTATTAATATTGTATTTTCATCATATAATTTAGACTTAACATATTCCATATCCACCATGAAAGAAGTATCAATTTTTACGTCAAAAGGTTTATCAGATTTTTGTGGCTTTCTTTCGTCAGTTTCTATCTGGCCACCATTAGCCTTGTAGGCAATTAGACCACCATCTAAAACAAAGGCATTGTAAAAACCTAGGTTGTTTAACTGGAAGACAAGTCTACCAGCACCCTGAAGGTCTCCATCATCATATGTAACGACAATAGTATCATTGTCTATACCAAAGCCCTCTATGATAGCCTTTAGCTGGTTACGATCCTTAAAAGGATGTCTACCACCGTGCTGGCCAACTGGGTCAGTCAGATCCTTTTCTATATTAATCAAGTAAGCATCCTTAATATGTCCTTCCTTGTATGAATCAATACCATAAGTCTTGTTCATTAGGTCAAACCTACAGTCAAGAACAACAAGCTTTTTGTCACTCTTCTGTAGTTCAAAGAATTCTCCAACACTAATAAGTCTTTTCATAATAACATCTCCTTTTAAATTACATATCATTTATGAATAATATTAAAACTGGATTAGTTTTAATCCCCCTTTATCTTGAGTATAACATAATTGTTTTATTATGTATACAATATGAGACCCTAATATTGATAATTTTTAAATTAATTAATTTATCTATATCATATGAAAACAAACATTTTCCACTTGCCAATATTTTTAAATATTGTAGGGCTCAAAAAGGATAAATTTACCCTAATAAGGGTCGTATTTTTTATAAAACATCTGTAAAATATAGTAAATATGGTGTATAATTAGAGGTAAATACGGTTGAATTTTTTATGTTTTGCTTCCGTATTATCTATTGAGAATAAAAAACATATTATTAAACAGGGGGTATATTATAATGAGCTACAAAATAGTTGAGAAGAAAAAACTTAACGATGTTGTATACTTAATGGACATTGAAGCTCCAAGAGTTGCTCACTCAGCAAAACCAGGTCAATTTATTATTGTTATAATAGACGAAAAAGGGGAGAGAATGCCGCTTACAATAGCTGACTACGACAAGGAAAGGGGAACAGTTACCATTGTTTTCCAGGTTGTAGGCTTTTCTAGTAAGAAGTTGGGCAAGCTAGAAGTTGGAGATTCTATTAAGGATTTTGTTGGTCCTCTTGGTCAGCCAAGTGAGTTTATCTATGAAGATATCGACGAATTAAAGAAGAAAAAAATAATATTCATAGCAGGTGGAGTAGGTGCGGCACCAGTATATCCACAGGTTAAATGGCTTCATGAACATGGGGTAGATGTAGATGTAATTATAGGAGCTAGGACAAAGGACCTTATAATATTTGAAGATAAGATGGACAAGGTGGCAAAGAACCTTTATATGTGTACTGATGATGGAAGCTATGGATTCCACGGTAATGTAACAGTTATGCTAGATGAATTAGTGACTAATAGGGGCATGGAATATGACCAGGCAATAGTAATTGGGCCTATGATAATGATGAAGTTTGCATGTCTAGCTACTAAGAAGCTAAATATACCAACAATTGTCAGCTTGAACACTATTATGGTTGATGGTACAGGTATGTGTGGAGCCTGTCGTATTAGTATTGGTGACGACGTCAAGTTTGCCTGCGTTGACGGACCAGAGTTTGATGGTTGGTTAGTAAACTTTGATGAGGCGATGAAAAGACAGCAGATGTTTAAGAGTGAAGAGGGTAGAAAGACCTTAAGAAAGCAAGATGGACCTACTCACTCTAGTCCAAATTGTCAGATAGGAGGTAAGCACTAATGGCTATTAAGACAAAAGTACCCGTTAGAGAACAGGATCCAAAGGTTAGGGCAACTAATTTTGAGGAAGTATGTTATGGCTATAATTCCGAAGAGGCCCAGGAAGAAGCCCTGAGATGTCTAAATTGTAAAAATCCTAGATGTGTCCAGGGATGTCCTGTAAGTATAAACGTTCCAGATTTTATCCAAGAGGTAAAGGCAGGTAACTTTGAAGAAGCAGCGAAGGTAATAGCAAAGTCTAGCTCACTTCCAGCAGTGTGTGGGCGTGTATGTCCACAGGAATCACAGTGTGAGGGTGTGTGTGTTGTAGGTATCAAAGGTGAGCCTGTATCCATAGGTAAGTTGGAAAGATTTGTTGCCGACTGGTCTAGGGAAAATGAAATAGACCTAAGTGGAAATATAGAAAAGAATGGCATTAAGGTAGCTATAGTAGGGTCTGGACCATCAGGTCTTGCCTGTGCTGGTGACCTTGCTAAGGCTGGTTATGACGTGACTATTTGAAGCCTTTCACGAGTCTGGTGGAGTTTTAACTTATGGTATACCAGAGTTTAGACTTCCAAAGACAAAGGTTGTAAACTACGAGATTGACTCAATAAAAAAATTGGGTGTAAAGATAGAAAATAATGTTGTAGTTGGTAGGACAATTACAATAGATGAAATGTTTGAAAACGAAGGCTTTAAGGCTGTATTTATTGGATCTGGAGCCGGTCTACCTTCATTTATGGGTATACCTGGTGAAAATGCCAATGGTGTCTTATCAGCCAATGAATTCCTTACAAGAGTAAATCTAATGAAGGCCTATATAGATGACTATGATACACCAATTAGGGTTGGTAAAAAGGTAGCAGTAGTAGGTGGGGGTAATGTTGCCATGGATGCTGCCAGAACGGCCTTAAGACTTGGGGCGGACACCCATATAGTATATAGGAGAAGTGAATCAGAGCTTCCAGCCAGGGTTGAAGAGGTACACCATGCTAAGGAAGAGGGTATACAGTTTAACCTACTTACAAATCCAACTGAAATTATGGTTGATGAAAATGGAAATGTATGTGGCATGAAGTGCATAAGGATGGAACTAGGTGAGCCAGATGAATCAGGTAGAAGAAGACTGTTGAGGTGGAAGGTTCTGAGTTTGAGCTAGATGTTGATATGGTAATAATGTCTCTAGGAACTAGACCTAACCCACTTATAGCATCTACAACTCCTGGTCTTGATGTAAATAAGAGGAAATGTATAGTAGCTGATGATGACGGTCTGACATCACTTGAGGGTATCTATGCAGGAGGAGATACAGTTACTGGTGCAGCAACAGTTATATCGGCTATGGGTGCGGGCAGGACAGCTGCTGCAGCCATGGACAAATATCTAAGGGAAAAATACCTATAGGAAATCTATCACATCATCTAGATAGTTAAAGCATATAAGGGTAAGCATTCACTAATGAATGTCTTGCCCTTTTTATAATTATTAAAAATCATCCTATATTCATTATTAAAATAACTAAATTTCTATACTTATTGACTTATCTATGGTATAATTGTATAAATAGACAGTATGTACCTTAATAGGAGGTTATTATGAAAAAGAAGATACTTTCAATTTTGTTGTTATGTACACTTGTCCTAAGCGGTTGTGGATTTACTGAATCAGGTCAGTTAATGAGCGATGCTAGAAAATATATAGAGGACGGTGAGTACAACAAGGCTATGTCTAACCTATCTAAGGTTCTAGATGAGGATGAAGCCAATACAGAGGCAAGAGGTATGTATTATCAGGCTTTAAAGCTACAGAAGGCAACAAAAAGTGAAAAAAGAAAAGATTATGAGCAGGCTATAATAGAGCTTCAAGACCTTGTGAATGATAATTCTGGATCAGCCAAGATAAAGAGTCAGGCCCAGGAAATGCTCGCTAAGGTTAAGGATGAGTATGATAAGCAGAAAAAAGCAGTAATTGTTAGGAAAGAGAATGCCAAGAAGTCTGCAGAAGAGAATAAAAAAATAAATATGCTAGTGGCTCCACTTATGGAAGCAACTATAATAAGTATTCTAAAAAGTATAAGAATCAAAATGACGATAACAATTCTAATGAGAATGTTAATAGTCAAAGGAAGTACAATAATAATGCCAACGGAAATATTAACCAAGGTGGCAATGTAAATAACGGTAATACTGGAGGTCTTGGTGGCACAGGTCAGGTTACACAAGGTAATGCGGGCGCTACCACAGGTACAGCAGGTGAGCAAACAGGAAATTAATTGTGTATAAAAAGCTATTTCATTATGAGATAGCTTTTTTTGAAATGGAGAAATATAGGTATGAGAATTAACAAGTACATAGCCAATGCTGGTATAGCATCAAGGAGAAAGGCTGAAAAATTTAGTGACTGAGGGTAGGATAAGGGTTAATGGTCAGGTTATATATGACGTGGCTTATCAGGTTGATGAAGCTAATGACATTGTTGAATTTGATGAAAAAAAGATCGATATAGCCAGTGAAAAATTGGTGTACATCCTACTTAATAAACCCGAGGGTTACATTACCTCCTCTAAGGACCAATTTGGTAGGAAGGATGTTATTGACCTAGTAAGTGATATAAGAGAAAGGATATATCCGGTTGGAAGGTTAGACTACGAAACTAGCGGACTTTTACTGATGACAAATGATGGAGACCTAACATATAGGATTACCCACCCAAAACATGAGTTTGGTAAAACCTATATTGCATCAATCAGGGGTATACCAACTAATGAAGATCTCAAGAACTTTGAAAATGGGCTAGAGATAGAAGATTATATTACAGCTAAGGCTAAGATAAGTGTATTAAAAACAGACCCTAAGAAGAACTATTCAGTTTGTAGGGTTACTATACATGAGGGCCGGAATCGTCAGGTAAGAAAGATGTTTAATGCTATAGACCACCCAGTAATGAACTTAAAGAGGGTAGCCTTGGGTAAGATAAACATAAATAATGTTGAAGTTGGCAAATATAGACATCTTACGGAGGATGAAGTAAATTATCTTAAAAATGCTACAAATAATAGGGACTAATTGTACTTATAAAAGTTTTGACTTTATTGAAAATTATTGATTTTTACTGTATAATTGTAGTAGTAAATTATACAAATTTGTCTAGAGGTGTATTTTATGAAATTTGATACAAATGATACAAAAACAAAGAAAGAACTAAAGATTGGTATGTCCAATGACAAGAACCTAAATGAGGGAGATATTGATCAATTAAACAACCTTATGCATATAATGAAAGTAAGGTATAAGACTATGAGTAAGGGACAAAAGCTTTTGGCCCAGTACACGATGAATAACTATCCTAAGGTAGCCTTCATGACAGCTTCAAAGCTAGGTGAGACAGTAGGTGTAAGTGAATCTACAGTTGTAAGGTTTGCAACGGCCTTAGGCTTTAGTGGATATCCAAAGTTCCAGGATGCCCTGCAGGAGTTAATCAAAACAAAGTTAACGACAGTAGAGAGGGTTGAAATGACAGACGCAGACTATGTATCTGACAAAATGATCCTTAATAACGTATTTAAGAATGATATAAATAATATTAAAGATACCATGGAACATCTTGACCAGGCCTCCTATGAAGAAGCAGTTGATACCATTATAAATGCTAAGAAGGTATATGTTATGGGCTTAAGAAGTTCTATTTTCGTTGCCAAGTATTTGGCTTATTATTTGAATTATATACTTGATAATGTAATTATAATAAGGATGGATATGGGTGAACCATATGAACAGATGACAAAGATCAGTGAGGGAGATGTTTTTATACCAATAAGCTTCCCTAGGTATTCTAAGAAAACTTATAAGGTTGTAAACTTCGCCAAGGAAAGAGGGGCAAAGGTAGTAGCCATTACAGACAGTATTAATGCTCCTATATCCAAAATATCAGATACAGTTGTTACTGTTAGAAATAATATGGTTTCCTTTATAGACTCTCTAGTACCTGCTTTTAGTGTTGCAAATGCTATTGTTATGGGGATAGCTATAAGAGAAAAGGATGACGTTAAGTCCTATCTAAAAGAGCTAGAGGATATCTGGGAAAAATATGGAATATACGAATAGACAAGACAATTAATATAAGTAATTCAATAACCTAATAGAGATATTAGGTTATTATTTTATGTATAAGAAAGGACTTATTTGGAGGTTAGAATGAATACATATTATTTAGTAAGACACGGTCAAACCCTTTGGAATACACAAGGAAGAACTCAGGGTCACGGAAATTCGCCATTGACAGAACTTGGAAAGATTCAAGCAATAAATTTGGCAAGACATTTAAAGGAGTATCCTATAGATTTAATTTATTGTAGTGATTTAGGTAGAGCCATAGAGACAGCAGATATAATAGGTGTGGAGTTGGGCTTAGATGTCAATCTACACCAGCCCTTAGGGAAATGGGCTTTGGCGAGTGGGAGGGTATGCCAATCCCGAAGATAAAGGAAAAGTATCCTGAACTTTTACATCTATGGAGAAATCAGCCAGATAAAGCCAAGATGCCGGGTGGCGAGACCCTTCATATTGTGAAAGAAAGAGAAGACAAGCTAATAGAAGAATTAAATGAAAAATACAAGGGCAAGCACATACTATTAGTCTCTCATTCAGTTACTGTTAGGGTAATGCTACTAAGCTTTTTACAGGCTCCTCTTTCTAACCTTTATAGGATTAAGCAGGACAATACGGCCCTTAATATTGTTGAATTTAAGGAGTACGGACCTGTAGTAATTAAGATAAATGATGTAAACCACCTACAGGATGGTGAATTTTTGGACCCTAACCAGATACAAAGTCCACTTGAGTAATTAAGAGAGATTAAAATGAAGAAAGAATATGATTTAGTTGTTGTTGGGGCAGGGCCTGCGGGGATAATGGCAGCCCTTACAGCAAAGAAATATAATGACAAATTAAGGATCGCCCTAGTTGATTCGGGTAAGTCTATTGGCCAAAAACTTGCCATTACTGGTGGGGGCAGGTGTAATTTCACCAATAATAGACCTATAGATGAGTTTTTTGATATGGTAGTTAATAACAATAAATTCCTTTACTCATCCTTCTATGGCTTCACAAATGAAGATTTAAAGGACTTTATTAGGGGATTGGGTTTAGATTACAGCATAGAATCAGGTAATGATCAAAAGGTATATATTAAATCGGGAAGAGCCCAGGATTTAATAAGAGTCCTAGATGAAAAAATAAGAGCATCTAAGATTGATCTTTACCTTGATAGTAAGGTGAATGATATAGGTCTTGGTGATGAGATTAAAACTGTAAAATTTAATGACTATATTTTAAATTCTAACAAGCTATTATTTGCCACAGGAGGACTTAGTTTTCCAAAAACAGGGTCTGATGGGTCTGTAATGAGACTTCTTCAAGATAAGGGTTATGATATTGTTACTCCTAGACCTGGTCTTGTGCCAATTGAGGTGAAGGAAGGCTGGTCTAAAGACCTAGCAGGTATATCCCTAAAGGATGTATTAGTTTGGACCCAGATAGGTAAAAGAAAAAAGGAACTTATTGGAGACCTTATGTTTACACACAAGGGTTTGGGGGGACCAGCAATATTAAAGATATCTTCCTATATAAATAACAGGCCTTTTGATAGGCTGATTTACATAGATTTTCTTCCTGGCATGACCAGGGACCAAATATACAAATTAGCTATTAAGGATAGAAAGAAGACCATATTGGCCAACCTCAAGAGTAGCCTTCCAAATAACTTTACCAAGCTTCTTATACAAGAGGTGGGTAGAAAAACAGGGATAGACCTACTAGGGCAAACTACTGCCAATATGACTAGGGATACTATAGGCCTGGTAATATCTTCTATAAAGCAGACCAGCTTTACAGTAAGGAGTCTAGCTAGTATAGAGATTGCAACGATTACTGCCGGGGGAATTTCCCACAAGCAGATAAATCCTACCAACATGGAATCAAAGCTTCATCCAGGTATATATTTTTCTGGAGAAATGATAGATGTGGATGCCCTTACTGGGGGATTTAATCTACAAATAGCATTTTCAACTGGATATTTGGCTGGCAGGTCCCTTGCAGAAAAGTTTTAAGAGCTAAGTGAAAATAAAGGTTGTATATATATACTTTAATTACAAAATAGCTAAAAAGGAAAGTAGGTATAAATATGGAAAATTTAGTAATTGCTATAGACGGACCAGCAGGTGCTGGCAAAAGTACTATTTCGAAGTTGATTGCTAAAAATCTGGGTATTAATTACATAGATACGGGCGCTATGTATAGGGCAATTACATACAAGTGTATTAAAGAAGACATTGATGTTAATGATATTCAAAGAGTGGTTGACCTATGCTCAAGGACAGATGTTGATTTTGTTGACAACTATATCTACCTTGATGGTCAGCGTCTTAATGAAGAAATTAGGACTCTCCAAGTCAGTTCTAGGGTGTCTGATGTAGCAAAAATTCCCCAGGTAAGAGAGTTTTTACTGGAAAAACAGAGGGAAATTGGCAAGAGGTCAGATGTTATTTTAGATGGTAGAGATGTTGGTACCCATATATTTCCTAATGCAAAATATAAATTTTTCTTGAATGCTTCAGCCCAAGAGAGGGGAAGAAGGAGGTATCAGGAATTGATAGACAAGGGTCAGAGTGTTGTTTTAGAAGAGATTATAGAAGATATAAAAAAGAGAGACTATATTGACTCTACTAGAGAGGTTGCCCCACTAGTAAAGGCTGATGATGCTATAGAGGTTGATACGACGTCTATGACGATTGACCAGGTTGTGACTTATATATCTGATATGGTGAGAAGGATTGGTGAATAATGAGATTTTACAATTTGTATGTTCTATATTAAGGTTTCTATTGGCAATTTTTTATAGGATAGAGGTTGTTGGAAAGGAAAACATACCTGATGAAGGTAAGTATATCATAATAGCTAACCACAAGCACTATTTTGACCCCCTATTTATGATAGGAGCGGTTAAGAATAGGAGGATTATACCAGTTGCCAAACAAGAGTTATTTAGGATTCCTATTTTAAGGGCCCTACTTAAGAAGGTGGAGGTTATACCAATAAATAGAGCAAATCCTAGCCTATCTACTGTTAAGGAAATACTTAGACAGATTAAAAATGGCAGGGTATTGGGTATATTCCCTGAGGGAACAAGGTGTCTAGACCAGAATATATTCTTACCTGCTAAGCCTGGTGTAGCCCTATTTTCTATAAAATCTAAGGCTGATATAATACCCATGAGCATAATTACGAATTACAGACTATTTTCTAAGGTCAAGGTAGTCATTGGAGAGCCTATAGATATGTCAAAGTATTATAATAGTAAAGTTGACAAGGAAGACTATCCTAAAATTGCCCAAGAGGTTTTTGACAAGGTTATATACAACTTTAACAAAAACAAGGATGGTATTAAGCTAATAGAGACCAAAAATAATTAATAGGAATAACGGTGGGTGATTAAGATTGAAGAATATATTAATTGCGGATAATGCGGGTTTTTGCTTTGGAGTAAAAAGGGCTATGAATATGGCCTGGAATGAACTTGACAAGGGCGATGAGCTTTCTATATATGCCTTGGGCCCCCTAATCCACAATAAGCAGGCAGTTGCTAAATATGAAGAGAGAGGTATGATGACTGTTGATACAATCGAAGAGCTAGAGAAGATTGAAGGTCAAAAAGTCCGAGAAAATTCAGATACTTCCAAGGGAAGAGAAATGATAATAAGGTCCCATGGTGTATCCAAGTCTGTATATGACGAGGCAAAATTAAAGGGTATACCAATAATAGACACAACATGTCCCTTTGTAAGAAAAATCCATTACCTAGCTAACAAGTGCTATGAGGATGGGAAACAGCTAATAGTAATAGGTGACAAAAACCACCCAGAGATTATAGGCATCAATGGATGGTCTAGCCATTCAGCTATAATAGCTAAATTTAGAAGAAATTTATAATATAAGTTTTGATACCGAAAAAGACTATTTTATAGTTGCACAGACCACCATGAATGAAAAGGAGTTTGATGCAATTATTGAATATATTGATTCTTTGGACATCAGGTATGAGGTGGAAAATACAATTTGTTCTGCCACTAGGGTTAGGCAGGAGTCTGCTAGAGACCTAGCCCAAAGGGTTGAATTAATGATAGTCATTGGTGGAAAGCATAGTTCAAATACACAGAAATTGGTAAAGATATGCCAAGGAATAGTTGATACTTTCTCTATTGAGACTAAGGAAGACCTTGATAGGGGACTATTAGCAAAATATACTAGCATTGGTATAACAGCCGGTGCTTCAACTCCAGATTGGATAATAGAGGAAGTTATTGACTTTTTAAAAGAATTGTAGGTGATTTAAGATGAACGATAAGGACAAGAAACCAAATTTAAATTTTATATGGTTTTACGCAGTTTTATTAGGTGTTATATTGTTGTTTAATACAATTTTGATACCTAATGTAGAAAAGAATAGGGTAACCCAGGTTGGATATGGTACCTTCGTTCAGATGTTGGAAAAGAAGGAGGTCGACACTGTAACTATTCTGGACAAGAAAATCAAGTTTACACCTAAAAAGGATAGCAAGAAGATTTATGTAACGGGTGTTATGGATGATCCAGACCTAGTAAAGACCCTCAATGCATCAGGAGCCAAGTATTCTAAGGAAGTACCTATAGAAAACTCTCCTTTCTTAAACTTTATACTGTCTTGGGTCCTACCTTTCCTTATTTTCTGGATGCTGGGAAGGTACTTACTAAACAGCATGGGTAAGAGAATGGGTGGTTCAGGTGGAATCATGTCATTTGGTAAGAGTAATGCCAAGCTATATGTAAAGACTACAGGTGTAAGCTTTGATGATGTTGCTGGTCAGGATGAAGCTAAGGAGGCCTTGAGTGAGATTGTTGACTTTTTACATGATCCTAGTAAGTATACAGAGATAGGTGCCAAAATGCCTAAGGGGGCACTTTTAGTCGGACCTCCAGGCACAGGTAAGACCCTACTTGCCCAAGCGGTGGCAGGTGAAGCAGGAGTTCCATTTTTCTCAATTTCAGGTTCCGAATTTGTTGAGATGTTTGTTGGCATGGGTGCCTCAAGAGTTAGGGACTTATTCAAACAGGCCAAGGAGAAGGCACCATGTATAGTCTTTATAGATGAAATTGATGCCATTGGTAAGAAAAGGGACTCTAATTTTGGAGGCAATGACGAAAGAGAGCAGACCCTAAACCAGCTTTTAAGTGAAATGGATGGCTTTGAAGATGGTATAGGAGTAGTAATATTAGCGGCTACTAATAGGCCTGAATCCTTGGACAAGGCCCTACTTAGACCAGGGAGATTTGATAGGAGAGTTCCAGTTGAACTACCAGACCTAAATGGTAGGGAGGCCATATTAAGAGTCCATGCTAAGGATGTAAATGTAGACCAGCATATCGACTATAACCAGGTTGCCAGGGCCACATCAGGTGCTTCAGGAGCAGAGTTAGCAAATATAGTAAATGAGGCAGCCCTTAGGGCTGTAAGGATGGGTAGGAAGCAAGTTGTTCAGGAGGACTTGGAAGAGTCTGTTGAAACAGTTATAGCTGGTTACCAAAGAAAGGGCGCTGTTATAAACGAAAGAGAAAAGAAGATAATTGCCTATCATGAGGTTGGACATGCCCTAGTAGCAGCCATGGGTAAACATTCAGCCCCAGTCCACAAGATAACAATTATACCAAGAACTTCTGGTGCCCTTGGCTATACTATGCAGGTAGACGAAGAAGAAAAGGTCCTAATGTCTAAGGAAGAGGCCTTAGACAAGATAACTACCTATACAGGAGGACGTGCAGCTGAAGAGGTTATATTCAATACTAAGACATCAGGTGCATCAAATGATATTGAGATGGCGACTAGGTTTGCTAGGTCTATGGTAACAAGGTTTGGTATGGATGATAACTTTGGTATGGTGGCTCTTGAAACTGTAAACAATGCCTACCTAGGTGGAGATACGTCACTGGCTTGTTCACCTGAAACTTCAACTAATATAGACAAGGCTGTTATTAAAATAATCAGTGATTGTCACCAGAGGGCAGTTGATATTTTAATGGAAAATATAGACAAGCTACATGAAATAGCCGAATACTTATTACAAAATGAAACCATTACTGGTGATGAGTTTATGGATATACTTGATAATAATTATATAATAACTAAAAAGGCTGACTTTATAGAGGCTAGCCAGCAATTGGAATCTGCTAAAAAGCAGATCTGGAAAATAATTAAGGAGTTAGAGTGGATGAAAGCTTTTAAAAGAGAATTGAAATTTGAATCCTATGCCAAGCCTGTTGAAAGGGATGATTTGGTAGAAAAAAATCTAGACTACTATAAACCAATATTTGAATCCTTTGATAAGGGAGGAGACAAGAAGGTATTCAACCTTCATGCCATGATACTTGCTCCTTATTGGTATATATACCGCAAGATGGTTTTACAGGGGGCCAGCATAATAGGCCTTCAGGTAATACTTGCCATGGTGGCATCTGTAATGAGACAGCCTTTATGGATTGGTATTTATATCCTGTCATTTGGCCTATATGTTCGTGCAGGTTTTTATGGAGTTCATGACTATTACAAGCATGTTAACAAGCTAAAGAAGCAGGGTGATGAGGTTGCTGTAAAATTTAGGCACAAGTTTATGACAGATAAGTCTGGGGTAGATGGATATATAGCCGGATGCTGGGTAGGAGGAACAATTTTCCTATATGCAGTGGGCATATTCTTATAGGACCCATATAGAAAATATAGACTATAATATAGGTAACGAATACCTATAAATGAAAAAGAATCACTATATTAGTGGTTCTTTTTTGCTAGAAAGGGTGTCCTTCAAGAAGAAGTCACCCTTGTATTTATCGTATCTCATATGTTAATGGAAGATATTTAATAAACCCTAAATACACCTGTCACTGAACCCATCACCTTTACTTGGTCTGGTTCAAAGATCATTGGCTCATAGGCAGAATTTTGTGGTATCAGCCATATCTTGCCATTCTTTTTTTCAATGGTTTTAACAGTTGCGCTTTCACCATTAATCAAGGCTACGACAATTTTACCATTATCAGCCCTGGTGTCGGCGGCATCAACTATTATGTAGTCCTTGTCCATTATACCAACATCTACCATACTATCACCCTTGATTTTAAGCATAAAGCAGTCCTTTCCCTTTATATATGCTGAAGGGAGGCCTATATAGTCTTCTATATTCTCTTGGGCTAAAATAGGACTACCAGCTGCAATGCTGCCAACTAGTGGTAGGTTGATTATTTCGGGATTTAAGTTTAGCCTATTAGACTCGTCACTCATGTCTAATATTTCAATGGCCCTGGTCTTACTAGGGTCCTTTCTAATATACTTATTTTTTTCAAGTGTATTCAAAATAGCAAAGACAGTTGAAGTAGACTTGATATCAAGATTTTTACAAATTTCACGTACTGAAGGTGGATAGCCCCTATCCTTGATATGGACTTTCAAAAAATTCAGTACAGAAAGTTCTTTTTCATTTAAATTATCGTACATGGCAATCCTCCTATACTATGAGTATAACACACTTAGAACATACGTTCAAGAGGTGTGGCTATATAAGAAAAAATAGCCCTATATTTTAATTGTATAGGACTAATTATTCTTCACTTGTTTATTAAATTGGGGTCTAGATATTAAAGATATTTAGTCCTCCCTTTTTTTACCAAGAGGAGTGTCATCATCTAACCAGTTGAAGTTCTCAACTATATCTCTCTTTAGATTCTTCCTATGTGCTGCATATAGTTGGGTAGTAGTAACATTATCATGGTCCATAAGGTTTTGGACATCGTATATGGAAAAACCAGTTTCTATTAGGGATGTAGCAGCTGTTGCCCTTAGCTTATGAGGACTATAACCCTTGTCTCTAGTGGTTTTCATAGCTATAGATGTATACTTCTTTACCAGGTCCCTAATAGATCTAGCAGTCATTCTTTTCTTTTGTAGGGATAGGAATAGGGCATCTTGGTCTTCCTCTCCTATATCGCTTGACTTTGGTCTCTCATATTCAATATAATCCTTTACTACTTTTTCGCAGGCCTGATTTATAGGCATAAGTACCTCTTTACCCCTTTTCCTATAAATCATGAATTCTCCTCTAGAAAAATTAAAAGAAGAAATATTAAGTTCTCTTAGTTCATTTAGCCTAAGACCATATGTTACGAATAGGACCAATATTGCCTTATCCCTCAGCTTGGTCTTTAGCCAATAATCTCTTTCTTTATCAGTAAGACCATTGCCATTTTCTACTACATCAAGCATAGTGGCAACCTCATCTATTTCTAGTCTTTTAATAGCATCTGGTTGGGGTTTAGGTAGCTTTATAGGATTAAAGCCTCCTGTGATATCATCCTTTAGCTGACCATTTCTATATAAAAATTTAAAGAGGGTAGAGATGGATGATTTTTTTCTTGCTAGGGACTTATTGTTATTTTCATAAAGAATCCTATCAGAGTTAACTTCCTTATAGTAGCGGTTACAGTAGTCGCCAAGGAAGACATTTATATCCCTTGCACTTATTTCAGAGAAGTCGTCCAAGCTTATATCTGATAAGTTTTCTGCATTTGTATACAGGCCTGATTCTATTATATAGTTACAGAAAAATTTTATGTCATTTAAATATGCCCTTCTAGTAGTGACAGCCACGGCCCCCCTTAAGTATATAAAGTAGTCCTTCATAAAAGGAGGAAGCTGTGATTCCAATAACATACATTCATCCATAACATTACTATCTCTTATTACAATATTGTTCGGTTTAGACGATTTATTATTTATTTTTTTAGCCATTTCGTTCACCTTTCTTTAGATTGTAAGAAGTTTTCAGAATTTATAAAAATTACTGGACAAATTCTTTTATATAATATACTATTATAGCATATCATTTTTACTACTTGTTAGTATTAGACTAAATTTATAGGTCAATAAAGAAAATGATTAGAAAAAAATATTATCAGGAGGAAAATTTTATGCTAAGATTCGAAAATGACTATTTAGAAGGCTGCCTGCCAGGCGTACTTGACAGACTTGTAAAAACGAACATGGAGCAGACAGCCGGGTATAGGTTAGATGAATATTGTGATAGTGCGACTGAAAAAATTAGACAAGCATGTAAGTCTAGTGACTTGGATGTGCATTATTTCGTTGGTGGAACACAGGCAAATCTAACTGTATTATCTTCAATTATGAGACCGCATGAGGGCGTCGTTTCGCCTGTACTCGGGCATGTAAATATACATGAGTGTGGAGCAATTGAAGGGATCGGGCATAAGGTTATCTCCGTATCTAATGGTGATGAAGTTCTTGATGATGAGGCTAAGCTATATCCAGCTAGCTTAGAAAAATACCTAACAAACTTCTTTGGGCACTGGGATTGGCATAGGGCTCAACCAGGTGCAGTATACATATCCCACCCAACAGAGAGGGGAGTATTGTATACAAGAGATGAATTGATAGAGATTAAATCAATCTGTGACAGGTTCAATTTGCCATTATTTGTTGATGGAGCAAGATTATCCTATGCACTTGCATCAGACCATAACGATATTAGTCTTGAGGATTTGGCTAAGTATACTGATGTATTCTATATTGGAGGAACTAAGTGTGGTGCAATGTTTGGGGAGGCTGTTTGCTTTACTAATGACAAATACAATAAGGGCTTTGCCTGTTTATCTAAGAGTAAGGGAGCCATAATGGCTAAGGGTAGACTTTTGGGTGTCCAATTTGAATACCTATTTACGGATGATGTATATACAAAGAGTAGTGTAGAGGCTTGTAAGTATGCACTGGAAATAAAGGAAGCATTTTTGAAGAAGAATATAAAGTTTCTTTCAAATTCTTACACTAATCAGCAATTTCCAATATTGACTAAAGACCAGCAGAAGGTATTTGATGATAGGAAAATCAGTTATACAACTGAATCTTATGAAGATGATAATTCAAATGGACTAAGATTTTGTACGAGCTGGGCTTCAAAGAGGGAAGATATAGATTATCTACTTGAAACCATTGAAAAACTTTAATCTGAATAAGTTATAAGGAATATATTAAAAGATAATTAAGATAGAACAAATATTAAAAATTAACGATTTCCTGAAAAAGTAAATTTAATTAGCTTTTTAAGAGCTAATATAAGAGTCCAGGTATACTTTATGTTTACCTGGGCTCTTTTTATCTAATTTTATTTATGATATGAAATATCACTAGTAAAACTTGCATATTGACAAAAAAATGAAAAGAGCTTATAGTATTATTAAAGAAAGATTGCATTTAAAAGTTGCAAATTTATATAGTATAAGTTTCTATATACAGCTAGTAATAGCCAATTACCTCTTATTGACAATGCGTAAAATGCCTGAAATACATGAGATATTGCATATTCGTGTTTTATGAAAAATATACTTTTAAATTTGCAATTAAAAAATAAATGAAATAATATTTAAAAATAATTCAAAGAGGTGTTTTTATATGTGCGTTATAAAAGGTTTAGATAATTATGTTGAGAATAAGAAAGAATTATGTGAAATAAATGATAGTATAGACAGGAGTCTGTTTGGTAAGTATGGTGTAAAAAGGGGACTTAGAGATGAAAAAGGTCAGGGAGTATTAACGGGCCTTACAAATATATCTCATCTTGGTGGTACAAGGCTTGTAGATGGTGTAAAGGTTCCTACAGATGGCTTCCTATTGTATAGGGGCTATGACATTGTTGACCTTGTTCAAGGGGCTATGGGAAAGAGATTTATTTTTGAAGAAGCTACCTACCTATTGTTATTCGGCCAGTTACCTAATAGTCAAGAATTGGATGAATTTAAGTCAATAATTGCTAATGCCATGTCTTTTCCACCTACCTTTACAAGGGATGTAATAATGAAGGCAGCTACACCAGATATCATGAACAATATGACTAGGAGCATATTAACCCTTTCATCTTATGATGATGAGCTTAACAATCTTAGTCTAGAAAACGTTTTAAGACAATGCATCATGCTTATTGCAACCTTCCCTATGATGGCTGCGTACGGCTACCATGCCTATAACCACTATGAAAATGACAATTCCATGTATATACACAGGCCTGATAAGAACCTATCTCTAGCTGAAAACTTATTGAGGATGCTAAGGCCAAATGGAGAATATTCAAAGCTAGAAGCAAGGGCCTTGGATATAGCTCTAATGTTGCATATGGAGCATGGTGGTGGTAATAACTCTACATTTACTACAAGGGTTGTAACATCAAGTGGTTCTGATACATATTCAGCTATTGCAGCAGCAATGTCTTCCTTAAAGGGAAAGAAGCATGGTGGGGCCAACCTGATGGTTATCAATATGATGGATGATATAAAAGAACATATCTCTGATTATGACAATGAGGCGGAAATAGAGGCTTATCTAAGAAGAATTCTAGAGAAGAAGGCCTTTGATAAGAAGGGCTTAATATATGGTATGGGTCATGCAGTGTACACAATATCTGACCCAAGAGAAGTAGTATTTAAGAGGTTTGTCGAAATGTTAGCCAAGGAGACTAAGCACTGTAATGACCTTAAGTTATATAATAATATAGAGAAGATAGCACCTGGCTTGATACAGGAGTACAGGAATACCCTAAAACCTGTCAGTCCTAACGTGGACTTTTATAGTGGATTTGTATATGATATGCTTGGTATTCCAAGAGAGCTATTCACACCTTTATTCGCAATTGCCAGGATAGTTGGGTGGTCTGCCCATAGAATTGAGGAATTGATATCTGCAGACAAGATAATTAGACCTGCCTATAAGAGTCTCGTAGTTGCGAAAGAATATAAGCCAAGGGAAGAGAGGTAAAATTATAAAATACCCACTATAGACCCTATATAGGATTAATATAGAAAAATAGGTGGCTATATAATACCCTTTGTATATAGATTAATAAGAATAAAATATATGAAAATAAAAGGTAGGCGAGCATTTTTATCTAAAAAGATTAAAGGCTTGCCTACCTATATTTATTATATCTAAAAAACTATTGCCAATTACTATTTCTTGAAGAATGCAAGTCCAATGGTTCCAGGTCCTACATGGGTACCTATTGTTGATCCCATAACAGCTACAGGTATACTGTTTATATCCTTTCCAAATATATCAGGATACAATTCCTTAAATTTATTTAAGCCTTTTGGATCATTACCTGAATAAAGTAGCATAGCCGGCATATCAGGATCATAGTCATCAGCTGTCTTGATTACTTCAGCCAACTTTTCCATACCTTTTTTTACACCCCTAGCTTTGGCTATGACCTCAACCTCACCATTAATCAATGTACATAGGGGCTTAAGAGACAGGATGGATCCTGCAAGTGCCTGGGCTGCAGAAAGTCTACCTCCCTTGTGTAGGTATTCAAGTGTATCTAATAGGTAGCATATACCTATTTTTTCACGCTTTTCTTCTAATATCTTTACAATTTCCTCTGGGTCATCTATAGTTTTTGTAAGCTCAAGGGCATATAGAATTAGGATTTTCTCGCCTATAGTTGCACTTAAACTATCAACTAGAAATACCTTGCCTGGGAATGACTGGGCAGCAAGTCTTGCACTAGAATAGGTACCAGATAGCTTAGAAGACAATGTGATTGCAAGGGCTGTGTGACCATTTTCAACAATTTCTTCAAAGGCTTCCTGGAATGCAAAAGGTCCAACCTGGCTAGTCTTAGGAAGGTCTTTTGATGCCTCTAACATTTCATAGAATGTTTTATTATCTATATCTATACTATCCCTATATTCTGTATCTCCAAAGCTAACGCTAAGAGGGCAGAAATAAAGGCCCAACGCTTTTGCTTCTTCATAAGAGAATTCTGAAGCAGAATCCACGACTATTTTTACACTCATTAAAAATCCTCCTAATTATTTTTATTTGCCCAGAAATTTTAGGGCAATAAACTCATTGATCACATTTATTTAAGACTAGCTTATATTATATCATAAAAATATATCGAAGTGGCGGTATTATAAGCTAATAAATCATATAGGTGGCAAATTGTCCAATTTAAGCAAAAATACCACTATTCGTATTTAAAGACATATAACTATTCCCTAAATATACATTTAAGGAATAGTTGTATATACTTACCTAACCCCTTTGACTTATATTTTTACACTAGATTGAATTCTATAGAAACGTCCTTATAGAAAGGCTCTGTAGGCCATTCTAAGGTCTTTCAACACAGATTATGGTATCAAAGGTTAAGTCAAATCCTATATGGGCTCCGACTTAACCTATAAACACATCAAGTATCTTAGAAATTATCATAGTTGTAAATGCAAAAAATAATCCTACTGTCAAAAATGAAAATACACTTATCAAGATCTTAAGTAATATAATTTGATACCTTATACCTAATACTATAAAAATCAGGTTTATTATATAGGTCATGATCACAAATACAAATAGTCCTGACCTGCTGTTGATTATATCCTCCTTACTAAGGTCCATATGGCTAGTTATAGAATACATTATGTATATGAATACTATATACCTAGGCCAATTATGCCCTATAAGAGGGTTTAAATTATGGATTATGGCTATGACTATATTGATATAGATATTCAAAGAATCACCTATACTATTTATATTAGACATATAGACCATATTTCGGTTAAAGGTCTGGTAGCTATCCATAAATTCATTTGGCAGCAGAATACGCATTAATAGTATCATACAGCCAGTTCCCACTATTATAGGTGCAATACCGATAAAGAAATTACCTACCATTTGATAAGGACTAGACCTATCACACCTATGGTTGACATAGCCCATTACACCATCATACCTACTCTTATATGGTCTAAATAGGGAGAATTCAACTATTTGATGCCTAAAGATAAGACAGAATAGCATATGGCTAAACTCATGAACAACCGTACCTATAAGACCCGTGAAAACAAGACCATTCATACCAAAGCATCTGTATATATAAGTTGTGTTTCTTACCTAAAAAGCTAAATATGCTGGCAAGTAGACCCAATACCAAAAGTATTTCTAGACTCAGTATTAGGGCGCTTAAAAGATAGTTACCTAGACTTTCCATCCTAATCCTACCTCCTATCAAGGGCCTCTAATCTGTATATTGGCATGCCTAAGGTCAAAAACCTCTCTTCATACTCGGTTGTAATGTTGCCCTGATAATCACTATTAGCAAGGTCAAGAGATATGTTTTTTAGCATCCAGTCATTTGCTGAGATTTCGTTTAAGCTAAATTCAAATAGGTCCCTGTTATCTGTTTTAAAGTGAATTTGACCCTGCTTTAACTTCTTCCTATAGAGTTCAAGGAAATTACTATGTGTAAGTCTCCTCTTTGCATTCCTCTTTTTAGGCCATGGATCGCAGAAATTAATATAGACCCTGTCAAGTTCTCCATCAGCGAAATATAGGTCAAATAGCTCTACACTACCCCATAAGAATACTATATTATCAAGATTTAATTTGTCGGCCTTCTCTACAGCCTTGACCAGTACCTCTTCCTTGATCTCAATAGCAATATAATTTATATCCTTGTTGGCCTGGGCCATACTAGTGATAAACTTGCCCCTTCCGGTTCCGACCTCTACATGGATTGGCCTATCATTACCAAAAATTTCCTTCCACCTACCCCTATGCTTGTCCACCAGGTTATTGTAGATTTGGTCCTTAATGAAGTATCTATTATCAAAGGGGTTAAGATAATCCCTAGAAAGGTCTTCCCTACCCATAGTACTAGTATCTATATTCCTTCTTAAAGAGTTAGATTTTGGTCTTTTATAAGTACCAGATTCTGAATTAGAGGACTCTATTACATGCTTTTCTAATATTTGGTCCACCATTCCATTTACTATATAGTCCTTATATGATAGGAGCTTCTGGTCAGCCCCCCTTACTCTACGTCTTCTCATACCTACTCCTTTAATATAATTAGTTTGTTATGTAATAGCCCCTAGACCTAAATTAGACCTTAGAGACAATCTAATTTTCTATATTTTTATTATAACATGATCATTTGCAATAGGCAAAAAAATACCGTAGTCCGATTACAGTCTACGGTATTAATTAAATAAAATTTTAGTGACAGCCTGAGCAAGTTCCACAACCGCTCTGCATATCCTTCATCTTTTCAGGTATAACTCTAAAACCACTGTTCATATCCTGTATTACCATATCGCCGAATTCTTGGTACTCTTGAGCATCCATGATAAATTCAATATCTTCAACTACACAAGATACGTCACTGTCCTTCTTTTCATCTAGAGCTAAACCAAATGATGGTCCAGAACAAGCTGCTCCAGCAAAATACATTCTTACTGAAGCTGGCTGGTCTGCCTGTTCAGCTATTATTTCTTTTAAAACGTTTATAGCCTGCTGTGGTGCATCTACTTTCATTTCTTTATACCTCACTTTTCATTATTTTAATTACTTGTATTAATTATATATCCATATAGGTAAGTAAATAATCAATAATATATTTTAAAACTAAGCTTATTATATCATAAAAATTACTATTTTGCATTTGTTTTTATGTCTATTATAGCCTTATATTGGGTAGTCTACTAGATAACCGCTAGCCAAGGATTCCTTTACATCAATAACCCTCTGATTTTTAGACCCCCTATACTTAAGCTTAATATCCCTCTTGTCTATTTCAAATCGGCCATCTATTAGGACGTCTACCTCTTTAAGAAGGGCTAATTTTTTTGGATTTTTTATAGCATCTTCAAAAATGTCCCCAGTCCATAACCATATATCCTTATTTGGATGGACCTCATTTACCCTTTTGAGCAAATCTAGTAATGAAGAGTCCATAGTTTGCTGAAGAGGCTCTCCACCAAGTATATTTAGGCCCACAACCATAGGATTAGATACAAGGTCTAGGAAGTATTTTTCAGTTTCGTCCGTCCAGTCATCACCGTAATTAAAGTCCTGCTGGTCCTTGTTAAAACAACCCTCACAATTGTGACTACAACCAGAAACAAACAGACTTACCCTGATTCCTGGACCGTTGGTTACATCTAGTTTTCTTATCTTACTGTATTTCATCTTTACTCCTTAATCATAGATACGAATAAGATGGCAAAAGGTAACCTCTTGCCATCAAATATCATAATATATATTATATATGTTTGGTATCAAAACTTATAAGTGTAAAACCCTGTCTCCAATTTCTTGAGTCCTACCTTTGTTCCAAATTAGTTCCAATATATCCACAAGTACGTCTCATTACCTGCATTTCGTCCCTATCCTTGTTACCACAAGAAGGGCAATACCAGTCTAGATTTTCATCTAGCTGCATTTCACCGGTATAGCCACACTCATAGCATACATCTGGCTTTGTATTAATTTCAGCATACTGAATATTGTGGTAGATAAAGTTTATTACCTGCTCCACAGCCTCTGGATTCCTAGTCATATCTGGGACTTCTATGTATGATATACAGCCACCAGTAGAAATGCCATGGAACTGTGACTCAAACTGAAGTTTGCTGAAGGCATCTATTTCTTCAAGGACATTTACATGGTAAGAATTTGTATAGTAAAGCTTATCTGTCACGCCCTCTATCTCTCCAAACCTTGCCTTATCTATTCTACAGAACCTGTAAACTAGAGATTCTGCTGGTGTTCCATAAAGACTGAAGCCTAGACCAGTTTCATTTCTCCATCTATCACATGCATCCTTCATATGTCTCATTACATCTAGGGCAAACTTTTCTCCTTCTGGTGTAGTATGGCTAACACCTAGCATAGCATAAACCATTTCGTATATACCAACATAGCCAAGAGAAAGTGTGGAATATCCATTCTTTAGCAAGGAATCAATTTTTCGCCCTTTTCAAGCCTAGCTATAGCTCCATGCTGCCAGTGTATAGGTGATACGTCAGAAAGTGTTCCTAGTAGCATTTCATGCCTTCTAAGTAGGGCATCCTTACACAACTCTAGTCTCTGGTCTAGTATATTCCAGAACTGCCCCATTCTACCGCCTGAAATAATAGCTATCTGTGGTAGGTTTAGTGACACAACCCCCTGGTTGAATCTTCCGTACCACTTGTAATTGCCATCCTCATCCCTCCATGGAGATAGGTGGGACCTACAACCCATTGGTGGGAATGTACAACCTTCATAGTTCATTTTCATTATCTTAGCACTCTGGTAGTCTGGTACTAGTCTCTTAGCAGTACATTCAGCTGCCATCTTTGTTATATAGTCATATTTTCCACCTTCAAGGCAGTTGTTTTCATCCAATAGATAAACTAGCTTAGGGAAGGCTTCACCTACATTTTGTCCCTTGTAGTTCTTCATACCCTCTAGCCTTTGCTTAATCATCTCTTCGCATATTAGGGCCATTTCCTCTTCGTACTCATTGCCATCTTCGATTTCAAGGTAAATAGTTGCGAATGGGGCCTGACCATTTGTCGTCATCAGGGTTGAAAGCTGGTACCTGATAGTCTGAACTCCATCCTTTAGGTCCTTTAACATCATATCGTTAGCTAGGTCTAGGGCTAGTTCTTCGTCCTTGTACTTGTCTAGGTAGAAATTATAGAACTTGTCCTTAGTCTTTCTTAGGTACGGTGCTAGGTGCTTTATAGTTATACTCTGACCACCGTACTGGTTGCTAGCAACCTGGGCCATTATCTGTGTAGTTACTGTACAAGCAGTAGAAAATGACTTTGGACTTTCTACCATCTTTTCGTTTATAACAGTACCATTATCTAACATATCCTCTATGTTTATTAGACAGCAATTGAATATTGGCTGTAGTGTATAGTCCATATCGTGCCAATGGATAGCACCCTCATCATGGGCCTGAACTATATGTGGTGGTATAAGCTTTCTTCTAGCTATATCCTTTGATACTTCGCCTGCAATCAAGTCTCTCTGAGTTGAGCATATAACAGCATTCTTATTTGAGTTTTCCATCATAAGGTCTTCATTAGACTTTCTCATCAGCTTAAGTATGGAGTCGTCAGTAGTATTTACCTGTCTCTTGAACTGCTGAACGGCTCTGTAGCCTTCGTAAGCCCTTGCTGTTTCACTATGGTTATAGTGGATTAGTCTATCATATACAAAACCTTCTATCTTGTAGATTGTTGGTGTTTCATCTAACTTTAAAAAATGATTTTCGCAGTCTCTAGCTACTGCTTCAGCTATATCTGGGTGGTAGAGACCACTACCATTTTTCATTGCTTTCTCTATTGCTATTCTTATTTTCGATCGGTCAAAAGGAACAGTAGTCCCATCTCTCTTAATTGCGTACATATAATTCACTCACTTTCATCTTTATATTCGTAATTTATTTCTAACACATTATCACCGTATCCAAAAATAAAAAGTATAACCATCTGTCTTTAAAATTTCTAATAAAAAATTGCTTAAAATATGTCTTCAAACAGATATAATATACTTGAACTATTGATATACACTATATTGTGTTATTCTTTCTTTAAATACAACATATAGATTATATTTTTTTCGCAGATACAATATGTTGTGTCTTCGCTATATAGTATAAGACATTTTTAGAAAAATAAAAACAAGACTATATTTTTAGGTTAAAAATGATGGCAAAATAGTCAAACTTTAGATAATAATGTTGGGTATGGTACCATAACTATCATAACATATAGCATTAAACTTTTTGCACTTTATGCTACCAAGATTAATTAATAAATTAAGGTGAAAAAAACTGTGAAAAATTTTTTTATTCTTTATTTATATATAACACTATATATTGATTCCTTAACCGGGTAAGCCCGGCTCTTAACTACTAAATATGCTATTTTAAACATGTGAAAACAGTAAAAATCACAACTTTTAGTGATAGAAAAGTTTCATTATGAAGTGATTGGAGTATCTTATCTTATATTATTATAGTTTGTGGCTAATAATCTATAAGTGTGTTATAATGCAGTAAGTAAATATATATGAAATTAGGAGGATATTATGGAGATTTTAGAAAATGAACAGCAAGTCTATGATAAATTAGACTCTCTAGGTGTAGAATATAAGGTAATTGAACATGAACCCCTTTTTACAGCTGAAGATATGGATAAGATAGCTGATAGGGCTCCAGGAATTCAGTGCAAGAACCTCTTCTTAAGAAATGCCAAGGGAAATAAGTATTACCTAATCACTGCTGAACATATGGCAGATATAGATATGGTTGATATCAGGGCAAAGATAGGTTCTACAAGATTATCCTTTGGATCACCTCAAAGGCTTATGAAGGTTTTAAAGCTTGAGCCAGGATCTGTAAACCCCTTCTCTCTTATTAATGATACAAACAAAGAGGTTCAGTTCTTTTTAGATAAGAACCTTATGACAGACCAACAGCTTAACTTCCACCCTAATGTAAACCATAAGACGGTAAATATATCTTTTGAGGGTTTAAAGAAATATCTTTCTTCAATAGGAGTAGTAGTAAATACAATAGACCTTTAATCTTATATCTTTAAGATAGGTTAACAACATATATGGTAGAGATGATTTTACGTAAATAAAAAAGTAAGTAGGACTATTTATCCTTCTTACTTTTTCTTTGTATACATGGATGCTCTTAGGTCTTAACTAGGTAATCTAAGATTAATCAGAAGACATTATAAAGTCCATTCTTTATGCCACTCACTATCCGCTTAAATACATAAACTATAAGATATTCATCTGTTGCAGGGCCTTTAAAGATCCCATTTGAGTGGTCATATGTCATACCGCCCTGGAAATAAACATTATAAGGTGGCCTAATTGGTCCATCAGCACTTAATTCTATTGATGATCCCTGGACGAAGGCTCCTGCTGCCATAATTACCTGGTCATCATAGCCAGGCATATCCCATGGTACTGGTGTTACATATGAATCGACTGGTGCTGCAGCTTGAACACCTTCGCAGAACTTGATCAATTCGTCTGCACTATGAAGCTGGACAATTTGTATAATATCACTTCTCTCAGCATCGTAGGCAGGATTGACCTTGTAGCCAAGTTTTTCATAGAGTCTTGCACAAAAGATTGCCCCCATTATAGCCTGAGATACTACATAAGGTGCTATAAACAAGCCTTGAAGTATTGATCTAGTAGTTCCGAAGGTAAGCCCACATTCTTTACCAATTCCTGGACAAGTCAACCTATAGGCAATTAATTCAATTACATCAGACCTACCAACTATATATCCACCAGCAAGAGCAAGACCTCCACCAGGATTTTTTATTAGAGACCCAGCCATTACATCTGCTCCGACATCAGTGGGCTCAAGAGTTTCCAAAAATTCACCATAACAGTTGTCAACCATGACAATAAGGTCAGATTTTACTGACTTTACGGCTTCTATAGCTTCCTTTATATCCATAATAGTTAGGGATTTTCTCCAGGCATAGCCCTTTGACCTCTGAATCATTATTAGCTTAGTTTTTTCGCTGATGGCTGCCTTTGCTGCTTCAATGTCGATGTCTCCATTTTCCAGAAAGTCCACCTGCTTGTAGGTAACACCAAATTCCTTTAGGCAGCCCTTCTCTTCCCTTATCCCAATTACACCCTGAAGTGTATCATAAGGTGCAGAGGTAATAGATAGTATTTCATCTCCAGGCCTAACTATACCCTGAACAGTTAGGGAAAGGGCATGTGTACCATTTACTATCTGGGGTCTAACAAGGGCATCCTCAGCATGGAATACATTGGCATAGATTTCCTCTAATTTTTCACGGCCAATATCATTATAGCCATAGCCAGTAGTCCAATTGAAGTGGTTATCACTAAGGTTGGCTTCCTGCATGGCATTTAAGACCTTCAACTGGTTGTACTCTCTTATTTCCTTTATCCTATCGAACTGGGCCTTTATTTCTTGGTCGACCTCCTTGGATAGGTCAAATATTTTCTTATCTATACCATATTTACTCAATAAGAGCTCTTCGGTTTCTTTTAACATTATATTTCTCCTTTTTCTTCAAAGCCTTGACTAGCCATGAATTCTCTTATAATTTTTAACTGGTCGTCTAGAGATTTTACCTTATCAACGTCAAGCCATAGGGCCTTTGGATACCTCTTGAACCATGTTATCTGTCTCTTAGCATATCTTCTAGAGGACTGTTTAATGGATGCTTTGCATCCTCTAGACTAATTAGTCCCTCAAAATAGTCTAGAATCTCCTTATAGCCTATTCCCTGCATAGAGGTAATTTCCTTTTTATAGCCCATCTTGTGTAAGGCCTCTACCTCATCAAGAAGACCCTGTTCAAACATAAGGTCTACCCTATTGTTAATGCGGTCATATAGGTGGTCCCTATCTCTATTAAGAACAATAATATGGGCTTGATAATTTTCGTTAAGTGTCAAGTCGCTTGAAAAGTCCCCAAGCTGACCACCAGACTTATAGACCTCAATAGCCCTTATAAGCCTTTTTGAGTTATTTTTATGGATACGCCTAGCAGTTTGAGGTGATATATCCTCAAGCATTGAATAAAGGTAGTCGGTCCCCTTTTCCTTTAATATGTCTTCCAGCTCCTTCCTTATACCTGGATCAGCCTGGGACTGACCAAAGTCCATATTAAAGATGATAGAGTTTAGGTAAAGTCCCGTTCCTCCTGTGATTATCGGGAGTTTGCCCCTTGAATAGATATCCTCTATTATAGACTTTGTGGCATTTGGAAGTCTGATACAGAGAAATCCTCATCAGGTTCAATTATATCAATCATATGGTGGACGACCCCATCCATTTCTTGAGGTCTTACCTTAGCGCTGCCGATATCCATATACTTGTAAATCTGCATTGAGTCTGCGGATATTATTTCACCATGAAGGCTCTTGGCCAATTTTATGGAGAGGTCGGTCTTACCGACTGCTGTAGGACCTGTGAGTATAAGTATTGGTATTATATTTTCCATACTTTTTCCTTTCTGGGGTTAGGTCCCCTACATTTTTCTCTTAAACATCTTTTCCATATCGTACTTGGTCATAGATACCATAACAGGTCTTCCATGAGGGCAAGTATATGGATTGTCACATTTTTTTAGTGACTCTAGAAGGGCAATCACTTCATTATAATCAAGCTTGTCGTTAGCCTTTATGGCCGACTTGCAAGCTATTTCAGCAATTTCATCATACTTACTGTCATAAATACTATCTCTTTTAGATGCCTTTTCAAGGTCTGAAAACTTGTCTATAAGTTCATATATAAACCTCTCTGATTCCGGCCTTCCAAAGGTATTTGGTAAGCCTCTTACGCTAATATTCTTGTGTCCAAAGGCTTCGACTATAAAGCCATACCTTTCGAATAGGTCTATATTCCTTGTGGCTATTTCCATGTCAGTTGTAGATAGATCCATTATAATTGGATCTAGTAGGTACTGAACCCTAATGGAATCAGACTTGAAGGATTTCATGTACATTTCAAACCTAACTCTTTCATGGGCTGCGTGCTGGTCCATCATATATAGTTGGTCAGACTTAGAAAAAAGAATATAAGTATTGAATACAATGCCTATATAGTTGAGTCCATCGAATTCGTGTCTAACTGAAGTGTCTTCTTCCACAAAGGAAAGTTGGTGGTCTTGGTCAGCACTTGTTCCAGTTTCCTTATTGATTGAGTCTAGTCGACCTCTTATATTAACTTTATCAGCAGTTAAGTCATGCTGACCCAATGTATACTTATCATCTTGAACCAATATATCCCTATTTCTAACGACCTTATTTCGCTTAGACTAGCAAAGTGGTCTGCCTTATAAAGAGTCTTATCTGAAGAGGAAGATGCCTTTTCTATATCATGCTTCGGATTATCAAAATCCTTATGATTATGAGATGTCTCTAAAACTATATTCTCTTCGGCTTCAAAAGCAGATTTCCCATTTTCCCTTACTAAGTCTGAATTGGTCTTTTGCTCATTTTTAGTATAGGTAAAAGAGTCAAAGGTCCTGAATGTATCATTTGATTCATAGGACTTTTTAGCTAGGTCCTTAGACCTATACCTACCGACCAGGCTATTCTTAAGGAGGCTTCCCCTTATATAGTCTCCTAAGTCCCCAAGAATTGGTCCTTCATTGTCAAACTTAACTTCAAGCTTGCTTGGATGTATATTCACATCGATTTTAGCAGGGTCTATTTGAAGATTTATAAAATAGACAGGGTACTTGTTAATAGGTATGATGTCCTTATAGGCACTATTAATAGCATCCATTATATTAGGACTTTTTACATATCTCCCGTTTATGAAAATAAGTTGGTTATTTCTGTTTGACCTGTATACATTGTTATTAGCAATGTATCCATCTATCTTATAATAGGCTGACTGGTAGTCAATTTTTATCAGGTTATCACTAGTGTCCTTACCATAAATCATCCTAATAGTATTATATAGGTTTGAATCACCAATCGTTTCAAAAATGGTTTTTCCATTATTTATATACTTAATACTAACACCTGGATTACCGATTGCTAGCTTATTTATAAGGTCAGTTATATTAATAATCTCTGCATGGTTGGACTTTAGAAACTTCCTTCTAGCAGGCACATTGTAGAAGAGGTCTTTTACAATGAGTTGTGTTCCTGTATTTGCACCTACAGGGCTTTTAGATTCTATCTTACCACCATTTATAAGTAATCTGGTACCCATAAGGGCATCCTTAGTCTTAGTAGTCATATCTACCTTGGATACAGCCGCAATTGATGCCAGGGCCTCCCCCCTAAAGCCAAGAGAGTGAAGGTTAGATAGGTCCTCTGCCCTCCTTATCTTGCTCGTAGCATGCCTTAAGAAGGCCTTATTTATATCATCAGCATCTATACCAGATCCATTGTCTATGACTTTAATCATATCCTTGCCTGCATTTTCTATTTGTATAGTTATGGTCTTTGCACCAGCATCTAGGGAGTTTTCGACCACTTCCTTTATAATCGATGAAGGTCTTTCTATGACTTCACCAGCAGCAATTTTATTGATAGTCGAATCATCTAATATATTTATCCTAGTCATAGCCACCTCCTAGCTCTTACTAATTTTTTCTGCTTCCTTCTTTAATTCATACATTGCATTCATAATATCCATAGGAGTAGAATTCATTATGTCAATATCCAAGATCCTAGCAATAAAGTCCATATAGGCCCTATTTTTATCTTGGATTTCTTTATTTTTAGCCTGGTTTTGGAACATGTCAAAGCTAAGCTGTACACTATTGGACTGAGACTGGTCGATGCTAGCAGAATTATCAATATGGTTCTTTTCAAGTTCTACTAGTATTTGGTCTGCCCTTGCTATGACATCATCAGGTAGTTTGGCCAATTTTGCAACATAGATGCCGTAACTCTTATCAGCAGCCCCCTCTATAATCTTTCTTAAGAAAACGATATTGTCTCCATCTTCTTGAACAGCAACAGAATAATTCTTTATCCTTGTATACTTGTCTTCTAGGTCAGTCAACTCGTGATAGTGGGTTGCGAAAAGAGTCTTGGATCCAATCTTATTGTATATGTACTCTACTATCGACCAGGCAAGAGATATACCATCATAGGTACTTGTACCCCTTCCTATTTCATCCAGAATAATTAAGCTATCACTGCTTGCGTTTGACAGTATCTGGCTTACCTCATCCATTTCAACCATAAAGGTTGACTGGCCTTGGGCTAGGTCATCACTTGCTCCTACCCTGGTAAATATACGGTCTACTATAGGTATATTTGCATAGGTCGCTGGTACAAAGGAACCAATATGGGCCATTAAAGTAATCAAGGCTACCTGTCTCATATAGGTTGACTTACCAGACATATTTGGACCTGTAATAATATTAACCATATTATCATACCCTATATCTGTATCATTATTAATAAAGTTTTCCTCGCCAATAATCTGCTCTATAACAGGGTGACGACCACCTTCTATAGTCAAGACTCCGTTTTTATTTATATTTGGTCTTGTGTAATTATACCTGTTCGCTATAATAGCATTCGAAATATATAGGTCAACTTGGGCGATCTTAGCTGCCACTATTTGTATCCTGTCAATATTTTGGTATACCTGTCCACAAATATCCTTGAAAAAGTTATACTCCATAGCCTTTATTTTATCCTCAGCATTGAGTATCTTGTCTTCAATTTCCTTTAGCTCAGGTGTTATAAACCTTTCGGCATTGACCAGGGTCTGTTTTCTTATATATGATTCATCTATATCTATCTGAAGAAGGCTTGCCTTTGTAATTTCAATGTAGTAGCCAAAAACCTTATTATATCCTATTTTTAGAGATTTTGCACCAGTTTTTTCCCTCTCTCTTTGCTCTATATCCCGAATCATAAAGGCCCCGTTATTAGATATATCTCTTAGCTGGTCTAGTTCATCAGAATAGGCTTCCCTTATTATATTACCGTCCTTAGTTCCCGTTGCAGGTTCATCTTTTATAGAATCCCTTATCAGCATATAAATGTCCCTTAGGCAGTCTAGGTCCTCAATAAAGGTCTTAAAACATAAGCCTTAGAGTTGGATATAGTATCCGTGATATATGGAAGGACCTCGAGACTATTCTTAAGGTTTACCAGGTCCTTAGGAGATACCCTATCATAGGCTATCTTGGCACAAATCCTTTCTAAATCAAAAATTGAAGAAAGTGACGTTTTTAGCTCATCCCTAAGTATATAGTCCTCCTTTATTTCCTGGGTAATATTCAGTCGGTGGTCTATAATATCCTTATTTATAAGGGGCTGCTCAATATGCTTTTTAAGCATTCTAGCCCCCATAGGTGTAGATGTAGCGTCAAGTACCTGTAAAAGGCTCCCCTTTTTCTTACTAGTCCTAATAGTCTTGGTCAATTCCAAATTTATACGAGTAAATAAGTCAAGGGCCATATAGTCTCCTGACTGGTATATATTTATTGTATTTAGGTTACTTTCATGCATCATCTGGGTCTTACTGATATAGTTTAAGACTATGGCAAGTGAATACATAATCAGGTTATCCCTGTCTAGACCTAGCTGGTCTAGGTAGGACTGTTCAAACTGTTTAGTAATTATAGTCTTATCTAAGAGACTGGTATCAAAGTCCTCATTTAGGTATATGTTGGCCATATCAGATAGGCTGCCTAATGAACCTAAAAGGTCTGGGCTGTTGGACAAAACCTCTCTAGGAAGAATTTTAGCAACCTCATTTTTAACCTTGTCCAGGTCTAACAGTGATGCATTTAGCTCACCGGTGCTAATATCTACATAGGCAATTGAAACTTCATGGCCCTGGCAATATATAGCCATTAGATAATTATTTGAGCTCTTTTCCAGTGAGTCATCCTCTAGTAGGGTTCCAGGTGTAACGATCTTTACAACCTCTCTTTTTACCAAGCCCTTAGCAGTAGCAGGGTCTTCTACCTGTTCTCCTATAGCTACCTTATAACCGGCTTCCACAAGTCTTGTAAGGTATGACGATGCGGAGTGATATGGAACGCCACACATAGGGGCTCTTTCCTCTAGACCACAAGCCTTACCTGTGAGAGCTATATCTAGTATTCTAGATGCTAAAGTGCATCATCAAAGAACATTTCATAAAAGTCACCTAATCTATAAAATAGAATACAATCGGGATATTCATCTTTTGTTTCTAAGTATTTTTTCATCATGGGTGAAAGTTTATCTCTATCTATATTCATGACTACCTCCATCTTATTTCTCAATATTTAATTATAACATATTTCTATAATGCTTGACAAAAAACCAACCCCTAAAAGTCAGAAATTTAAACTACTAAAACTCTTTTGAGGTTGGTTGTTAAAGCTTATTTGATTGTACTAATAATATTATAGATATCTAATGCTATTTGAGTCAAAATAAGAAAATCAGGCTCGAATCAAGTCCATAATATGGGCCTTTATCCTGGCCACCTCCCCTATTTGTGTCTTATCTACATGGCTAGGGTAAAGGGAAATTTCCTCCTTAACATGAGCTGGCTTGTTTGATAGTACATAAACCCTATCAGCCAAATTAATAGCCTCATCTATATCATGGGTTATCAGGAAAATAGTTGAGTTCATTTTCCTTCTTACCTTCCGAAACCAGTCCTGAATTGATGCCTTGGTTATAGAATCTAGGGCACCAAAGGGCTCATCCAAAAGCATGATATCATTAGATGAGAAGTAGGTCCTCATAAAGTTTGCCCTCTGTCTCATACCACCTGATAGCTCATGGGGATACATATTTTCATAGCCTTCAAGTTCGAAGGTCTTAAAGTATGGCTTAACACTTTCTCTAGCAAGACTCTTTGACTGGCCTTCAATTATCATTGGAAGGGCTACATTGTCCAATATAGTCTTATATGGCAGTAAGAGGTCTTTTTGGTACATATAGCTAAGTTTACCCTCAATCCTATAGCTACCTGAAGAGGGCTCTACTAGGCCTGCTATTATATTAAATATTGTAGACTTACCACAACCGCTCGGTCCAACAATGGCAACTAGTTCACCCTCGCTTATATGGAGGTTTATATTATCCAGTATTTTAGTTTTACCATAGTACCTATTGATGTTTTCAAAGACAACCTTAATTTTATTTTGGCAAGAATTCATTTGTAAAAGCCTCATCAACATTTAATGCTTTTTTAATTAGGCCATTGTCCTGCATGAACTTAGCATAGTTTTTCCATACTTCTGCTTTCATCTGACCCCATTTTTGTGCGTCGTCCTTGTATAGCTTGGCCAAGTATTCTTGGCTTGCCTTCACTAGGTCCTTGTCAAGCTCTGGTACAGCCTTTGAAAGAATATCTGCTGCCCCACTAGGATCTTTGATAGCCTCTTCATAGCCCTTACTTGTTGCTGCCATAAATTTTTTGACAAGTTCTGGATTTTCCTTTATTGTCTTATTGTTTGTGATTATTATTGGTGTATAGTAATCTAGGGCTGGATCAATATCCTTGATAGGAATATAGTCAAGCTTGACATTCTTTAATCTTGCTTCAACACCTGTCCAGGCATCAAATACCCAGGCGAAGTCGATATTTTTCTTAGTAGCAGTAAAGTAGTCGTCCTTACCAATATCTACCCTCTTTAGCTTATTGAAGTCTGCACCCTTTTTTTTCATGGCTAGCTTTATTATAGCCTCTTCCGATGGTGATCCCCAACCACCGTAAGTTTTACCCTCAAAATCTTTAGCAGTCTTTATATTCTTTTCAACTGGAGCAGCGAAGCCTGATGTATTATGCTGGATAATCGTAGCAATAGCCTTTATTGGAAGAGGGTCCTTTTCTCTTGTAAGAGCATAAGTTACGTCCTCCTGGTAGCTAACACCGAATTGGGCCTTGTCACTAGCAACAAGGGTTGCCGCGTCACTGTCAGATGGCTGTATTATTTCCAGGTCGATACCCTGGTCCTTATAGTAGCCCTTTTCCTTGGCTAGATATATACCAGTGTGGTTAGTGTTAGGCGTATAATCAAGAACAAGGGTAACTTTTTCTAGCTTGTCACCTTTCCCACTCTTAGATGCATTATTTTCACCTGAACAAGCAGATAAACCAGCTATAGCTAGTAGTCCTACCAAGGCGAGTGATAAAATTTTCTTTGCTTTCATAATTACCTCCATTTAATAAGTATTTTTTTAAATATTGAAATAAGTCCTACAAATAGTAAACTAAATAAAACGACTAATAAAGTACAGGCAAACACCTTATCAAGGGCATAGGAAGACTTAGCCCTAACCATATAAACCCCCAAGCCTGCACTTCCACCCAACCACTCAGCAACAGTTGCCGCTATAAAGGCATAAGTAGATGAAATCTTTAGACCTGTAAAAAACTTATCCATAGCCATTGGGAATTTGAGGTGGACAAAGGTTTTAAGCCTGTTGGCCTTCATAATTTTAAATAAATTTAGAAGGTCCCTGTCTATACTGTCCATACCATCTATAAAATTGATTAGCATAGGGAAAAAGCAGGTTAAGATAACACATATAACCTTCGATTTAATTCCAAAGCCAAACCAAATAACAAGAAGTGGTGCTATTGTGATAGTTGGTATCATCTGAGTTACATACATGATTGGATGAAAACATTTTTTTATAAAAGGCACGAAGTCCATTATCATACCAATAAGGAGGGATATGATTACAGACATGAAAAGACCAATTACTGTTTCTTTTAGGGTCACCTTGCTGTGCATGGCTAGGACCTGCCAATCATTTACAAACTCTAAATATATATCCTTTGGGCTAGGTAGTATATAGGATGGTACAGAAAACTTGACCACTGTAATTTCCCATATAATTATTATCCCAATAAAGGTTGCCAGAGGGTAGGCAATATTTTTTAATTTATCTATGGTGCTTAAGTTTTTCATCAATAGACAACCCACCCTTTTTTTGGTCTATTCTAAAAATTGTTATAACTCTCTCGCAACCTAATTCAAATGGAACAAGGTGGACTTTTTTCGCTAGTTCGAACACCTTATCCAGATCTCCCTCTACAGTTGTTGAATTGGCACCTATTTCATATTTAAGCCCACTCTTTTTAATAAGCTCTATACACTCATCTACAACCCTATACATCTCCTCTTCACTCCCATAAGGCCTTAAGGGCATTACTGCTATATCTCCTAATACCATAACTATCATCTCCTTTTGTTTAATAAAAAAGTCCCACTAGTGTGAGACAAAAATTCCAACACTGGCATTATCCAATGAGTTTAAGGGTCGAAATAAATCCTCTCAGCAAAAGCTCCCCTTTTAAATTTTCTTTTTTTGTAGATTTATCAAATCAGAAAAATATAAGATAAGCTACCCTTACAATTATATCATATATATAGTCTAAAGAATAGCTATATTAGTTTTTTTGAAAAACTGTTCACTATATTTGCTGTAATACCCCATATCACAATCTCCCCTATCTTGTAGAAGGAAATAGGATACTTATATGACCCCCAGTGGTATGATTCAGGTATATTCATTTCCTCAAATGGGAAATCAGGACTCGGCTCTATACGGACAGTGTTTTTAAGAACAAGGGGCTCATTTTCTAGGAAATAGCTAATTGGAAGAGTAAACAAGCACTCCACCTCATCATTTTTTATATCCAGGTTAAAGTTCCTATCTATCTCTGCAAGAAAACAGTGTATTAGGCCTCTTCCTGGAGCCACATAGGTATCAAGCTCAGTGATGATTTTCACCTGGTCTGGGCTACATGACATTTCTTCAGAGAACTCTCTTATTGCAGTGTCATAAGGTGTTTCGCCTTCCTCTAGTTGACCACCTGGGAAGGAAACTTCACCTGGCTGAACCTTCAGCCTTTTATTCCTAACCTGAAAAATGAGGTGCTGGTCACCGTCTATCTCAATAACGGGTACGACAATGGAGTAGGTCTTATTCTCTTGACCTATAAAGCCAGGCTCTTTGTTTTTGAAAATTTCATCTAAATCAAACATTAACTTCCTCCTTAGTACAAATCTATTGAATTTAACTAGTCACTTATCTCATATGGTATACACCTAGTATACCATATGAGATATCTACCCACTATATAAATTTATAATTGTTTATCATATTTTATTAACTTCCTAGATAGGCCTATTCCTATAATCACTGAAACCAGGACAATTAAACTGTATGCACATATTTCCTTGTAAGGTTAGATAGCTTTCATATAAACAAAAAAGACCAATTATGGTCTAGTCCAAAATTAGTCTTTATAAATTCACATTAATAATATAATTCCTATTTTATTGCCTGCTTCTTTGCTCTTATAAGGGTACTCTTCGATATGCCGGTCAATTCCTCTACCTTCTTATAAGAATAAGAGTTTAGCATATCTAAGGCTTCCTGGATTTGTTCCTCGCTAAACTTCTTAGGCCTGCCTTCTTTAAAGCCACTTGTTTTTTTAGCCTTGTTCTTGCCAGACTGGATTCTTTCTACTAATAGTGCCTTATCAAAATTGTTAACAGCACAAAGGGTCTTGAATAGGATATTACCTAAAATTGAAAAATCAACAAGTCCTATATTTAGAATATGAATAGATGCCTGCTTGTCTCTTATAGAGGCAATAATATCAACTGCATCGCCAATGGAAGTGGCAAACCTGTCTAACTGGGTAACCACCAATATGTCTTCTGGATTTAATAAATTAATTATCTTTTCAAATTCTGGTTTCACATTCATATCAAGTGATGACTCTTTAAATATGATGCTGTCATAGTATCTCTCTTTTATAAGATCTTCTTGCTCTTCTAAATATCCAAGCTCTATTTGCTTGCTCGTAGTCGCCCTACAATAACCATAAATCAAGTGCCACACCTCCTTTGATACTCATGTTCATAACTTATGATTTTTTTAATTCTATATCCTAACAAAAATCATTATAACATACTTTACCCATAAAATACAATTAGTAATATTCAAAAAAATTAAAAAAATATTTTTTTGAATATTACTAATGAAATGTTATAAATTTATGGTTACAATAAATGGCTTTTTGGTTAAGACCAATTTGTTGTAATCATAAGTCTAATCTTATTTTTATTAGAATTTTGTAAAATTTATTTTATAAGTTAGGTTTATAAGTGTCAGTAATTATACCTATAAAAAGCTTGAAATCAAGGCTTTTAGATATATTTGATACTTTTGATACCAAACATAAAACTTGTGCACCTACTGCTGAACGATTTTCTTCAATAGATCTTGTATTTCTTCGCTTTCTATAAAATCTTCAAAGTTAGTCTTTCTGTCTAAGATTCCATTTTCACCTATAAATATAATCCTGTTAGCTATAGATGATATGAATTGGTGGTCGTGTGAAGTAAATAGAAGGACACCCTTGTAGTCCTCTAAGGCCTTATTGACCGAAGTTATAGATTCTAGGTCTAAGTGGTTTGTAGGATCATCCAGCATAAGTACATTTGCATTTGATAGCATTAGCTTTGATAACATACACCTTACCTTCTCTCCTCCGCTTAATACTTGAGCTTCCTTAAGGGCCTCATCTCCACTAAATAGCATCCTACCAAGAAAACCTCTAATATATGACTCACTCTTCTCTTCTGAATACTGTCTTAGCCAGTCTACCAGGGATAATTCACATCCGTCAAAGTACTCATTGTGGTTTTTTGGCATATAGTCCTGAGATGTAGTCACACCCCACTTAAAGCTACCTTCGAAGTCTGTATCCCTTTCAGAAAGTATATTAAATAGGGCTGTTGCTGCAGCGTCATCACCCATAAATACAACCTTGTCATCATTTTCTAGCCTAAAAGATATATCATCTAGAACCTTTACTCCATCTATTACCTTAGTAATATTATGAACCTCAAGAACCTCATTACCAATTTCTCTTTCTGGCTTGAAGGCTACATATGGATACTTCCTTCTGGAAGGCTGTATTTCCTCTATATTAAGCTTTTCCAGCTGTTTCTTCCTAGATGTTGCCTGCTTAGCCTTAGAGGCGTTAGAGGAGAACCTAGCGATAAATTCCTTTAACTGGGCAATCTTCTCTTCGGCCTTCTTATTCTGGTCCTTCATTAGCTGTAGTGCCAACTGACTTGATTCATACCAGAAATCATAGTTACCAGTGTATAACTGTATTTACCAAAGTCTACATCAACTATATGTGTACATATTGTATTCAAGAAATGCCTGTCGTGGGATACTACTATTACTATTGTTTCATCTAGCCCAATTATGAACTCATTAAGCCACTTTATTGATGCATAATCTAAGTGGTTGGTTGGCTCGTCCAAAAGAAGTATATCAGGTGATCCGAAAAGGGCCTGGGCCAATAATACCTTGACCTTTTCAGCGCCTGTTAGGTCTGCCATCAGTGAGTAATGTAGGTCTTTTTCAATGCCCAATCCCATTAGGATTTTTTCAGCATTAGTTTCGGCATCCCAACCATCAAGCTCAGAAAATTCACCCTCTAGCTCTGCAGCCTTTATTCCGTCTTCATCAGAAAAGTCTTCTTTCATATATAGGGCGTCCTTTTCCTTCATAATATTCCATAGCCTTTCGTGTCCCATTATTACTGTATCAAGAACAGAGGTTTGGTCATATTTAAAGTGGTCCTGCTTTAGGACGGACATTCTTTCTTTGTCAGTAATTGATATTACACCTGTATTAGGCTCAATTTCACCAGATAAGATCTTCAAGAAAGTAGACTTTCCTGCACCATTTGCCCCAATCACTCCATAGCAGTTACCCTTTGTGAATTTTAGATTTACATCCTTATATAGCTCCTTGTCGCCAAATCTTAGGCCGACATCTGTTACCTGTAACATAGTATCTCCTCTCAATTTATATCAAATATTTTTTCTCAAGATAAAGGACTATTGAATACGTACATAATCAATAGTCCTTGATATTCCATATATATTTAATTATATCAATTAGACAGCTTTTGTCAATTAGTATTTATACGGACTTATTTTATAGGAATAATAACTTTATTAGGAATAGTATTCCCAGAATTATCATAACCCAAGATACCTTTTCTCTCTCTTCTGGCTTAGCGAAGATATTGTAAACTAGGTTAATAATTACATATGAAAGTATACCAATAGTTAAACCGTCACCAATACTGTAAGTAAGGGCCATACTTATAACTGTAATAAAGGCTGGAAGACCTTCTGTTACATTGTGTAGGTCTACTTCACGTAGGGAGCTGATCATTAGGTAACCAACATATATAAGGGCTGGTGCTGTAGCACAAGCAGGAATTGCTACAAATATTGGTGAGAAGAACATAGCTATAAGGAATAAGATACCTACTGTAATAGCTGTATATCCTGTCTTACCACCTGCTAGTACACCTGTTGATGATTCAACATATGTAGTTACAGTTGATACACCTAGTAGGGCACCTATAGTAGTAGCTAAAGAGTCAGCTAGAAGAGCTCTACCAACATTTGGTACATTACCATCTTCATCAAGCATATTGGCCTTAGAGCAAACACCAACCAAAGTTCCTACTGTATCAAAAAAGTCAACAAATAGGAAAGTACAAACTATAACGAAGAAGTTACCAATGTCTGTCGGATGTGAAAAGAATCCGAAATCAACCTTGCCAGCTATTGGAGCTATTGATTCAAACTTAAAGATTCCTGTAGGAAGATATATGCCAAGCTTAGTTGCCATTTCAGGGTTAAGTGCAGCATATATCCAAGCCATAATAGAAGAAATGGCAATACCTGCAAGTATAGACCCCTTTAAATTCTTCTTATCCATAACACCTATAACAAATAAACCAATAAAGGCAAAGATAACTGTAGGTGAAAGGTGACCCATGCTAACAAATGTAGCTTCATTAGCAACTATAAGGCCACAACCCTTTAAGCCTAGGAAGGCTATAAAGATACCTATACCGGCTGTAACACCATGCTTCATATTCAGTGGTATAGAATTTACTACAGCTTCTCTAACCTTAAATAATGTTAAGAATATAAATATAATACCTTCTACAAATACTGCCGTAAGTGCAGTTTCCCATGGAATACCACCCTTTAAAACAACTGTATATGCAAAGAATGCATTTAAACCCATACCTGATGCAAGGGCAAATGGTAGGTTGGCTACAAATCCCATGATAAAACAACCAAGAGCTGCAGCTAGGCATGTAGCAGTTACTAGGGCTCCGGCATTCATACCAGCAGCGGCTAAGGTGCTTGGGTTTACGGCTATAATATAAGCCATAGTTAAAAATGTCGTGATACCTGCTAATATCTCTTTTTTAATATTAACATTTTTTTCAGAAAGCAGGGGAAATATACCCTGGCTACTAGCAGTTTTCTGATTTGAGTTCATTTAGTACCTCCAAAATTAAAAATAAATAATAAAATATATCAAGAGTTGCCCTAATGCTAGAAACAGCTCTATAAATAACCTATTTCTTATTCATGATTTCCATCAATCTTATCCAGTGTATAGCCAATACCCTTTACAGTCTTTATATAGGGTAGGCCAATTTTTTTTCTTATATTCTTTATATGTGCATCTACTATCCTGGAGTCACCATAATAGTCATAGCCCCATATACTGTCTAAAAGAGTCTCCCTAGTAATAACCTGTGGGTACTTCTCAATTAGTTCCTTAAGTATATTAAACTCTTTCAAGGTTAACTCAACGACCGCATCCTTAACCTTCAAGCTGTAGGTATTTAGGTCTAGTGAGATTTCCTCAAAGTTTAATTCGGTATTTTTATTTTCGTTATGACTCCTCCTTAGGACAGCCTCTACTCTCTTTAGTAGGAGGTTGAAAGAAAATGGCTTCGTGATATAGTCGTCACAGCCAAGATCAAAGCCCCTTATTTGATCGGATTCGTCAGCTAAGGCAGTAAGGAATATTATGGGAATGTTAGAAGTATTTCTAATCATCTTGCAGGTAGTATGACCATCTAAGTTAGGCATCCTTACATCCAAGATGATCATATCAAACTTAGATTCCTTAAACTTCTTAATACATTCAACCCCATTAGTAGCAGTAACAACCAGGTAGTTTTTTGCCTGTAAAAATTCAGCTGTCAACTCTCTTGTTTCCTTATCGTCTTCTACAATTAGAATTCTTTGTCTATTCATTTTACTATCCCTTCTCTCGAGCTCACTCATAGAAATATTATACCAGATTATCCTAATTCATACAATTTTCTAAATAGACATTGCAAGCCCACTACACATCCTAAAATCAATTATATCAAATTTTATACCAATATTCAAGAAATAAAGTTCGTCTCAATGTGAATATTAATCTATAATCAAGTACTATAATCACCTATTGCAAAAAAATATTGGAAATTTAAGCCTTTTATTATATAATCTAAGTGATAAATATTTCAAGAGGAGGTTCAGCGTGAAGCACATAGTTTTATTCAAGTTTGAGAATAAGGATTGCCTTGAAAAGGTAGATAGGTTAGTAACTGAAACGTATGATAAATTAGAGAGGGTCCATAAGGTAATAGAGGGCTACAGTTTTTCCATTAACTGTTTGCCAGAAAAGGAAAATAATATGGATCTAGTCTTGTTTGTAGACCTTACAGGACCAAGTAGCCTGTCAGGCTATATTGACCATCCAGACCATCAGGAGGTACTTGTCAAGATAAAATCACTTGGACTAAAAGACAAGGCAGTTATAGATATAAACGAGTAATTATTATAAAATTTGTATAATTATTTACAGGTCTAAATAGCTATTAAAGCTTATGAGTAAATTAAAAGGGAAATATAGGGGTTTGATGTGCCCCCTATATTTCCCTTTTTTATTATACTTATATTTTATACTTCTTATTTATTCTATCTTATGTCTTATATCATGTGCATATTTTCTCGTCATATAAGCTATATTCATTTAAAATGGCAAGGAAGCTAAAATGTCTTAAATTTCCTCAACCTTAGAGCGTTTGAAACAACACTTACAGATGATAGACTCATGGCCGCAGCAGCTATCATTGGATTCAGAAGTGGTCCTCCAAATAAGTATATTAATCCAGCTGCAAAAGGTATGCCTATTATATTGTAACCAAAGGCCCATCCAAGATTTTCTTTGATATTCCTGATTGTTTCCTTGCTAAGCTTGATTGAATTAGGAACATCCATCAGGCTATTCTTCATTAGGACTATGTCTGCAGACTCAATGGCTACATCAGTTCCACTACCGATTGCTATACCAACATCAGCCAAGGCCAAGGCTGGGGCATCATTTATACCATCACCAACCATGGCAACAAACTCACCTGGTCTTGTAGGTCCTTAATTACCTGAGATTTTTCTGATGGAAGAACATCTGCCCTTACTATATCTATTCCTACCTGCTTGGCTATGGCTAAGGCTGTTTTTTCATTATCTCCAGTAATCATGGCTACCTTGATACCCATTTGATGGAGCTTTTCTACCGCCATAGCACTATCTTTCTTTATTGTATCAGCTACAGCTATAAGAGCCTCAACTTGACCTTCTACTGCCAATAGCATAGGTGTGTTACCCTCTTGTGCATATTGATCAACCATAGCCTTTAGCCTATCCATATCATTCTTATCCTTATAGTCTTCTATTAGTTTTAGGTTACCCAGACTAATCCTTTTTCCATTGACCTGGGCTTCTACCCCCTTACCAGTTATACTGGTAAAGCCTTCTACAGGATATAATTCTAGACCTCTTTCTTTAGCGTAATCAAGTATCGCATCTGCTAGAGGATGCTCTGAATTTTTTTCTATTGATCCAGCATATGATATTAGTGCATCTTCATCCGTAGTATTTCCCAATAGCCTTAAACCGATAACCCTAGGCTTTCCCTCGGTAATTGTACCTGTCTTATCAAAGGCTACAGTGCTTATCTTGTGGGCAGATTCAAGTGAATCTCCACCCTTTATAAGTATGCCATTCTCTGCCCCCTTACCTGTTCCAACCATAATGGCAGTAGGTGTTGCCAGGCCAAGTGCACATGGGCAGGCAATTACCAAGACGGATATAAAAATAGTAAAGGAAAAACTGGAAGCTCGCCCCCCCAATCAGCAACCAGGCAAGACCTGACACTAGGGCAATAGCAATGACAACTGGTACAAAGTATCCTGATATTAGGTCAGCAAGATTGGATATTGGGGCCTTCCTATTTTGGGCATCCTCCACAAGCCTTATAATCTGTGATAGGGTTGTATCCTTGCCAATCTTTTCTACCTTGAATTTAATATATCCGTTTTTATTAACACTGGCACCAGTTACCTTGTCACCAATCGTCTTTTCAATAGGTATACTTTCACCAGTTAACATTGATTCATCTATAGATGTAGAACCGTACACTATACTTCCATCTACTGGTATTTTCTGACCAGGCTTAACAATAACTATATCTCCAACCCTAACCTTATCGATATCTACCTCTTTTTCCTGACCATCAATCTCTATTATAGCTGTTTTAGCCTGAAGCTCAAGTAAGGACTTAATAGCTTGAGAGGTTTTTGACTTGCTTCTGGACTCTAAATATTTACCAAGCATTATAAGGGCTATAATCATGGCACTAGACTCATAATATAAAGGAAGGTGATGGCCATTTGACATAATGCTATCAGCAAATCCTGGCTCACTTCCTATCCTAAAGCTAGTTATTATACTGTAAATAAAGGCAGCTGATGTTGAGACTGCAACCAAGGAGTCCATATTTGGACCAAGTTGGTAAAGGGCCTTAAATCCATTGATATAGAATTTTTTGCCCGCAAGCATTACAACTATAGCCAGTAAAGCCTGTATAAGTGCATAGTTTAGAGGATTATGATGGGGTGATATAAAGGCTGGTAAACCTATCCCCACCATAGGTCCCATGGATATAGTGAAGAGTATGCTAGCAAAGATTATCGCAACCAAAAATCTCTTGAAGCTTGTTGAATTATCTTCTCTTTCTATATTATCCTCCAGCTCCATTTTAAAGCCTGCTTTTTCAATGGCCGCTCTTAGATTGTCTGTATTACAAACCTTTGGGTCATACTCCACACTGGCCTTTTCTGTCGCGATATTTACCATAGCAGACTCTACGCCAGGGGTCTTTTTAAGCGATCTTTCAGCAGACTTTGAGCAGGCTGCACAAGACATACCCAAGACTGAAAAATCTATTTTTTCTAATTTGATATTCTTATTGTCCATAACTTACCTCCTAGACTTAGTATATATTAATAAAGGAAATACTATATATAATAGTTTTCATCTATAGTCATATTATACCCCCTATAGGTATATTAAATCAAGTAGTAAAATATATATGGCATTTTTTTTATATTTGCTTTATAATAATTATATGGATGCTTATAGCTATCCATTATACTATAATAGACAGGGGGTTCTTTATGAGCAAGTCAACTAGAAATATACTACTATTTGTAGCCCTATTCTCTGTTTTTTCTTCAGTGAGTGGTTTAATTTACAAGTTTATTTTGCATGCAGATGTACCGATGTTTCCGATAGTCGGTGGCTTGATATGTGGTTTTGTACTTACTTACTTGGTTACATCATACAACAAGGATGATGACTTTATGCCAAAGAAATAGTACATTTCTTTTTAATAAGTAATTTCACCCTGATCTTCCTTAAAATGTGAAAATCAGGGTTTTTTGTTTCGATTTTTCTATACAGTATTCTCATTATTTGGTATAATGTAAAAGTTGATTAAAATTTAATTTAAATTTAATATATGTATTTATAAAGGAGCGTTTTTAGTGAGTATTAAGCATAATATAATTAATATAGCAGTAATAGCCCACGTCGATGCGGGAAAATCTACCCTAGTAGATGCCTTCCTAAACCAGAGTGGTGTTTTTAGAGAAAATGAGGTTGTTAAGGACTGTGTAATGGACAGTAATGACCTAGAACAGGAAAGGGGTATAACTATTTATTCAAAGAACTGTTCAATAAGACATGGTGAATATAAGATAAATATAGTTGATACGCCTGGCCATAGTGACTTCTCTTCTGAGGTTGAGCGTGTCTTAAAGACTGTAGATACAGTTATACTACTTGTTGATGCAACTGAGGGACCAATGCCTCAGACAAGGTTCGTACTTCAGAAGTCCTTAGAACAGGGCCTAAGACCAATCCTATTCATCAACAAGATAGACAAGAAGGACCAGAGGGCTGAAGAGGTTGTCAATGAAGTATTTGACCTATTTGTTGAGTTAAATGCAACAGATGAACAGTGCGATTTCCCTATTGTGTATGGTATAGCCAAGCAAGGTATAGCCCTTAAAGAACTTGAGGATGAGGGCAAGGATCTATCTCCCCTATTTGAAACAATAATTAATCATGTAGACGCATATCCAGACTATGATGACGAGCCACTACAGGTGCAGATTTCTGCCCTTGCCTATGACGATTATATAGGAAGACTTGGAATTGGCCGTGTTTAAGGGAAAATTAGACTCATCTGAACAGATATGTATCTGCTCAGAGGGGCATGAGCCTAGAAGAGGTAAAATTTCGAAGCTATCAGTTTACGAGGGGCTTAAGCAGGTTGAAACTGACCAGGCTATGAGTGGTGAAATGGTTGTGGTTGCAGGAATACCTGATATAGCAATAGGTGAAACTATATGTAGCCAGGATAATCCAAAGCCAATGGGTGCCATCCTAATTGAGGAGCCTACCCTATCTATGAACTTTATGGTTAATGATTCCCCATTTGTTGGTAGGAGTGGTAAGTTTGTTACAACTAGACATATAAAGGACAGACTTGAAAGAACTTGAAGTAAATGTAGGACTTAAGGTTGAACCTCTTGAAACAACTGATGGTTATAGGGTTAGTGGACGTGGTGAGCTTCACCTATCTATACTTATAGAAAACATGAGAAGAGAGGGCTATGAACTTGGTGTTTCTAAGCCACAGGTTCTAATGCACAAGGATGCAGAAGGAAATCTTCTTGAACCAATAGAAAGAGTTACTGTATCATGTCCTGAAGCCTACTCGGGTACAGTTATAAATGAATTAAACCTTAGGAAGGGTCTGATGGAATCAATGGAAATCCTAGATGGGGACTATGTGAAGATAGAATTCTTGGTACCTACTAGGGGCTTACTTGGTTATAGGAGTGAATTTATAAATGCAACGAGGGGTGAAGGTACCCTACTTTCATCATTTGAAAGGTTTGACGACTATAAGGGTGAAATACCATCAAGATTAAACGGTGTTTTAGTATCACAGACTGCTGGTAAAACTATGGGTTATGCTCTTAATGCCTTGTCATCTAGGGGTATACTATTCGTAGATCCAGCTATAGATGTGTACGAGGGCATGATAATTGGTATGAACTCCAGAAAAGAAGACATGGTAGTTAACCCATGTAAGAATAAGAAGATGTCAAATGTCAGGGCTTCAGGCTCAGACGATGCCATAAAGCTATCACCACCTAAGATATTTACCCTAGAGGAATCACTTGAATTTATTGAAGATGATGAGTTGGTTGAAGTAACTCCAGATTCAATTAGACTAAGAAAGAAGATCCTAAATGAACAGGACAGGATTAAATACAATAGGTCACTACAGAATAAGGTAATAGACTAAAAAAATAAGGGTCACTATATAGTTTTAGTAAGCTATTATAGTGACCTTTTTTTATGCTTTTGAAAAATCATCAAGTCTCTTGAGTAAACAGACTTAATACATATATTTGAATAGCAGTCATCGTAAATAGACTTATCCTCTCCTAGCCTATATATTACGAACCTGTCCCTAGGGTCATTTTTAGACTCTTCAAGAAAAACTTCCTTGTACAGCCGGAAGTTGGTCCTGTTTTCTAGGTATTCAATATATTCATATGAAGGATAGTAAAGTATAATATCTACTTCCCTAGGTCTTTCTTCAACAGACCTATAAATATTATTTACAATACATATAAATATATTCAGGGCAAAGGGATTAAAAAAATAAAATTTATTTTCAAAACCACTCACCTGGTACTTCTCCGCTGGTCCATTTACGAAAAATAACCTATCCTTAGAGGCTTGATTTCTCGGCCTGTAGGTTTTTTTGTTTGCTAGGGCCGTCTTATGGAAGTCTTCACAAATTTCTACGCTTGTACAAGAGGAGTCAAATAAGAAATTTACCATAAAGGCAAACCTGGCCTTACCTGAACCAAAATCTACAAAGTGGTCCTCTCCTCCTGCCCTATATTCATCAAATAGCTTGATAAGAGCCTTGTAGGGTGTTGGCTCATAGCGATTGTAGATCTTCTTTGTGTCCATCCTAGTTTCAGCCCTTGAAGTATTTATATGTAATAATTTTTCATAGTTTTCTTCTCGCATTTAAAACACCACCCTATAAGAGCCTCTTCCTTATTAGGTAGGCTGTAGATAAGATGCATATCAAATTGTAATTACATTTACAATCAAGAAGCCATATGGATGGCTAGCAAAAGGTATACCACCAACGTTCATACCAAATAGACCGGAAATAATCGTTGGTACTGCCATTACAATGGTTACGACAGTCAGGTAAGTCATGACATTATTCTGGTTGTTACTAATAATAGCACTAAAGGCATCCATAATCCTGCTTAGGATGTCTCCGTACATCTTTGACATCTGTAAGGCCTGCTTGTTTTCAATTATTACATCCTCTAATAGGTCTTGATCCTCCTGGTAGTGCTTTATTATATTCAGCTTCAAAAGCCTGTCTAATGTTGCCTCGTTAGCTGTAAGCGATGTTGAAAAATATACAAGTGACTTTTCCAATTGTAATAATTGTAGAAGCTCCCTGTTCTTCATTGAATTATGGATTTCCTGCTCTATTAGGTTTGTAGTGTTATTTATTCTTCTAAGATATAGTAAGTAGAAGGTAGCATTCCTATAAAGAATTTGTAGGATAAACCTAGTCTTCATATATGTATAGAAGTCCTTAACATGACCAACTATAAAGTCATTTATTATTCTTGTCTGCTTTGAACATATAGTAATAATACAGTCCTTAGCAAGTATTATACCTATAGGTACTGTCATATAGTTAGATGACTGGGCATCTGACATATCGAAGGGGGATGTCAATTAATATAAGTGTATAGTCGTCATCATACTCTACTCTTGAGCTCTCCTCATTATCTAGGGCTGCTCCAACAACATCTGCCTCTATCTCCAAAAGCTTGCTGATATCTTCTATTTCATTGGAGGTAGGCTCAGTAAGATTTATCCAACAACTTGGTTCGAATTGATCTAGTCTTTCTAAATTTTGATTAATTGTCTTGTAGTATCTTATCATAAGCTCACCCCTTTCTGAAATTTATTGTATTTCTATTGATTTCTTTAACAAAATATACCTAATCTATATTTTATCATAAAAGCACTTTATTTAATACATATTCTTAAACATCAATATTTTCTACATGGCCCTGGTCAACAGCCATCCTTACATCCCCCTGACTAAGTAGGCTTGTTATATCCTCATCTATATCTATGATATATAAGGGCTCAACATCCTCCTTTATAACCTCGTATTCAAGAGGATATATAGAAAAATCAGTCATTAATAGGTGATCATCAATAAAGTCCATATGTCTAACATCATTTAAGAGTTCATTTGTATTCTCGTAATTAAGGTTAGCCAAAGACTTAAACATATCTATTGACTTCCTGTAATAAAGGCTGCCAAGAAGTATTCACACCTCTTGTTGCCATTTTCTGCCCCCATTTTTAGGTATTTTTCAGCCTTGTCGTATTCAAAGCTTCTAAACATTAACTGGGCAAGATTGTACATGGCTTCAGTACAATTAAACATAATGGCCTTCTCATAATACTCTATTGCCTTTTTAGGGTCTTTAAAAAAGTTATCATACATGATGGCTAGTGTATTTAAGGCATATATGTTATTTAGTTTTGCAGGCTCTTCAAGATAGGCCTTGGCCTCCTCGTAGTTGGTCTGCATAAAATATAGCCTACCTGCATATAGCTTGGCTATCTGGTGGCCATGGTCTGAGGCTATCTGGTAGTACCTAATTGCCTTCTTCTCATTACCCGTTTTTTCGTATATACTGGCTAGCTTGAAACATGACTCTATATCACCATGATCAGCTGCCTTCTTATACCAATCTATCATATTATCCAAATCATTTAATTTCTCGTATATATTAGCTAGCTTAATCTGACAGTTTATATTGTCAGGAATCATCTTATAGTAGTTAATGGCTATATCATATTCCTTTAGAGTCCTACAAAGGTCCCCCATATTCTCCGCCGAATTATAGCATCCCTGGGCTATGGCCTGCTTGTAGTAAAGACCAGCCTCCTTGTAGTTCTTGTCCTCAAAAAGGATACCCGCAAGGTTATTTTTTGCCTCCTTGACACCATCATCAGCAGCCATCTTATAGTATATCCTAGCATTGTCTGTATCATTGTTCCTATTATAAAGGTTAGCCAGCCTGTACTTGGCCATTGTATGGTTTTGGGCAACGGCCAGCTCATAGTAGTGGATAGCATCAGATGACTTATCCTTCCTATCAAGTATAAAGCCCATCCTATATTGGGCATCCGGATCTCCCTCATCTGCTGCAACAGAATATGCCTTCTCTGCATCAACGAAGTTTTCAGAAAGCTCACTCAAGACGCCTAGATTCATAGCAGCCTTAAGGTGTTTCTTCTTTAAAAGCTTCTTATAAAGGTCTATAGACCTAGTGAAATTGCTCCTATCCATTTCAATAACAGCTAGGTTGTAGATGGCATCCTCATCATTTAAGCTTGCCCCCTTTTCGTACATTTCTTCTGCAAGCTCCTTATTATCTAGCTCTATATTTAGAAGCCCAAGGTTGAAGTAAGACTTAGCAAAACCAGCCTCAGCAGTCTCCTTTAGGATTTTTTCAGACATTTCATAGTCTTCTAGTATATAGTAAATGACACCAATATTGTTTTTGGCAGCAAGTATTCCTTTTTCTGCTGCCTTTTCATACCAATAAAGGGATGTGTCGTATATTTCATTATTGTAGTACATGTTGCCTAGGTTAAATGCTGCATAATCAACACCATTATTAAAGGCAGACCTATACCAGTTTTCTGCCTTTTCGATTTCACCCTGGCTATCATATAATTGACCTAGAATAAGTTGGGCTCTTTCATATCCAGACTCAGCTGCTTCTCTAAATTTTTCTACAGCAAGTTCAGACTTACCAATTTTTTCATAGAAGTTTCCTTTTAAATAATCCACCTTTGGATTTTGTGACATCTCTTTCACCCCTTACTCTCATTTGCATACTTTTTCACTTATAATTATATAGCATTTAAAAAGTAAAGTAAATATAAAATAAAAAGTGGCCAAGTCCTTTTATACTAAAATACCTCTTGATATTCAAAGTATAGTCTCTTAACCACTATTTTACTGATTCTAGTAGGTAAACAAGGAATAGTAGGAGGACATCAAAATCGATACCTCCTTTTCAAGACTGTCCACCCTTAGATCACCATTTACCCTTTTAAAATTGTATTTAATTTGGTCTATAAGCCTCTGACTAACTCCAGTCTTAGACCTGTATGAGCTTATTTTTTCCATATCTGCCCTAATGTCCTTGTTCATATTAGAAACAAAGTAGTTGTATTCAACCTTATTATCCAGCATCATTGACTGGGTCATCATACTTAGAATTGATACATAGGCAGAATACTTAATGCTAGGGTTTGTATTGTTAATACCAGCTAAATAGGCAAAAAAGGTTGCTTCATCCTCTCTAGCAATTCCCCTTTGATAGGCCATATACTTAGACACTAGGAAGGGCCTGTATATATCTGGTAGGTTCTTACTTATACTAACCTCATTGGTAAGTATAAAGTACCTAGCCTCTAGACCAAGTGTATCATATATCTGACTATATAGACTTAACTTAGGCCTAGAATATGTGCCCCCAAGGCTTGGAAAGGCATCTGAAATTATCCTAAAGCCCTCCTCTGCCTGAATTGACAAATCATTTATATTGGATAGACTGGTATTTTCTTCATGCCTTACCAAATTTCTTGTATCGATAGCCTTACTCTCAAGATACTTCAAAACCTCAAGTTGCTTATTAGTATCCACATGGACCTTAATATCTGTTGAATACTTTGCATTGTACTTATCGACTAAGGAATTTGCCAAAGGTTGGGTATGGTAGTTTAAGCCATAGAAAAGTACATATACAAAGAATCCTATACAAATTATATTTATAGTTCCCCAAAAGACCCTATAAATATAGGTTGGCCACTTAGTTAGACTAAATAACCTTCTTACTAAATTCAGCAGGAAAAATATTAGGACAAATATTAGCAGTAGTGCTATTATGTCACCAATCGGTATATCAACCTTACCAAAGGCAAGACTAAGCTTTTCTCTAATAAATCTGTTAATTATATTCGTATATATAAGCCCTGTTGCCTTTTTATACTTTATAGACAGGCCCAGAATAAAACTGGAAAATACAAATAGCAATAGGGGTCCAATCTTAAATTTAAACACTTTACCACCTCCATAAACATGATATATTATACCATAAATTGAGGTTATTTGCCTTAATTATAGATTAATACTTATTTACCCTTATGAATTTTCTCGCTGGCGTAGATTTCCTCATCTAATTGTTTGAGTCCACCCATAATCTGACCCTCATAGTCTATCTTTTTAGTATCCAAGCCAAATATTATAATTCTTTTTAGTTCCTCTAAATTTACCCTCTTTTCATACTCATTTGCATTCGATAAGGAGGCATCATTCACCACATAGAATATTAGTTTATCATTGTTTAGAAATATATCGGCCCTACCATAATTATCTAGTTCAAAAGTCTTTCCACCGTCCTCTATTTTCTTCTCATCTATACTTTTAATACCTACACCTGTATCTATATCTTGATCAAGTACAAGCTTGCCCTCCTTATGCTTAATCAGGTACAGATGATAGTTTTTGCTGCCGACAGGATTTTTAACCCTTACTATAATATTTTTTTCTGGCAGATACTTTATATATGAAAAACTATCTGTGTGGTCACTCCTATTAGGGTTATATTCAAATACGCTAAATATTGGATCTTTATCATCTATATAGGCTCTAGATATTTTATTTTCCTTAAAATCAAAGGCCAGGGTTGACGGTCTAAAATTGCCATCTTCATCACTATAATCAAAAATATAGAACTTATCGAAGGCTACTAGACCATACCTACTCCACCTATACTTAACCTTGTCCTCTAGCCTGTCCAGAATCCTAAGCTGATTCTTATCCAAGCAGGCAAAAGCAAGGATATTTGTCTTCTTGTCCTTATTATAGTAGGAAAAGGCCAGATAATAATTGTTCTTATACCTTTCTATCCTATAAATCTTCAGATCCTCAGACTTGGCACTTGCTGCTATGTCCTTATCATATATAGATCCACTATACGCCTTCCCCTGATAGTCTTGAAATCTTACCTGTACAAGCCCAGTTTTATCATCAAGGGTATAGTATATATTTATAGGAACACTTAAGGATGTCTTCGGCTTATATATGCTATTTATCCCTAAGAAGAAAATCTTGACCTTCTTTTATTATATTAAGTTTCGTTAGTCTATTTGAATTTAATAGATAAGCATTAGTGGTCCTCATCCTATAGTAATCTTTCTGCATATCATACGGTCTAGATATTAAATCATTATCGACCAATAATAGATTTTGTTCATTTAAAATCCGGTCACTTCCCATAATAGTATTGACCTTAAATGATTTGTGGTAGGACCTTCCTACATATGATATGCTAACTAATAGGATTGTCAATAGGCCTATAAAAACCATAACTCCTTTTTTACTTGTCTTCATAACCTAATCCTCCTCTAAAGCTTCTTTTACTATTTACCATATCCAGTATAAATAATATGGCTACTAGTATATATAGTAGAATTATAAAAATTAAGGTTGGAGGACTTGTATCTAATCCCTGAATACCAGCAACAAGCCCAGAGGAATTTACATCCAATCCTATAATAATAACTATAAAGGCTGATAGTATAATCAATATAAAGAAGCCAACCCTCTTTGCAAGCCTAGTCCTTATATTTCCTCCATAGATTATACTAGTGGATGCTTGTAGTCCAATTATAGATGGCAAGGCAAGCATAAATGTATAAAATAAAGATGTCATGTAGTCAAAGGGTAGAAATAATGCCTCCTTTGTCAGGCTCCATATACCAGGCCTGTATAAATCGGCAAACTTGAATTGGTTTATACAGTCCAAACACACTAGGGCAAGCGTAATTAATATAATTGTATATATGTATAGGCTAAGACCGACTAAAATCTTTGCCAATTTTATTTCTAAGATACTATTGGGAAGATTGTATATCAAGTAAAAGGAAGAGTTCCTCTTCCTAAAGTCCCTAGATACCAAAAAGTAGGAGGCTAGTATGGAAGCCAGGCAAATAGGTGCTATCATTAGTATATTGTTATTCATTGTAGAGCTAATATTTATAGAACCACTAAAAAGTAAGCTCAATTGTAGCTTGTCTTGGTCATTAGGTGCACCTGCAATTATTTGTGGTGACAGGTCCTTGACTAGATTTAAGTCACCTGCAGAATACTGGCCCCTGTAAAAATTAAATACACAAAATAAAAACCATGTCAATACTGCTACTCCCAATAGGATTATAATTTTCTTATTTACCTTTAGCTCATGGTAATATAATTTAAAAATATTATTAATAAAAGTCATATATAGCCTCCTAATAATCTACATGTTTAACTAAATAGAAATTAATTAAGATCATGGTCAAACCGCCAATTATTAACGGTATGGAATTGTCAAATTGATACCTACTTAAAAATGATATCAAAATATATATGGTAAAGTATAGGGCCACAACAAGTAAGCAAGACCCTATGGTATTTAGTCTAAGCTTTCTCGAAAATAGGATAGTAGTCAGGCATGATATACCAATTAATAGGATCCATCCGGCAACAATCATATCAGGTCTAAAGTTCTGAAAGAGCGGATTATATATAAGTATCTGCTTTAATACTTCTAGCATATTTATTGTTTCCTTTATTGGTATACCATAGTTCAAACTATAGAACTTAAATTTTGATACTAAATAAATTCCCCTAACATAGGAAATTATACCTATCATTAGGTAGTTCACAAGGATGAATAAGCCTGCTTCTATGTAAACCGCTATAGTGTGTATATATTTTGGTAGCGGTAGCTGTAAAATATTATAGCTACTGGTATTTTGTCCAGTGTTTACCTTCTGATTCATTACTACAATAGTTAAAATAAGGGAAAATACAAGTAGTCCAAACGTTTCAATTGTGTTTACAAGGATAGAGTAAATACTTGTCCTAAGGTTAATTTCATTAATTTTTGAAAAGTCTAGAGTCCTATAATACTCTACTGTCATCCTATAAGAAACAACATTACCAAAAATATAAAGTCCAGCCAGTATCATAATAAAAACTATTAGTAGTCTCCTATTTCTCTTAAGGTCAAACTTCAAATATCTTAATAAGCTAGTCATCAAAAGACACCTCTCTTATTTTGTCTAGAATAGACTTTCCTTCATGTAATCTCATTTCCTCTGCATCGAAACTGGCAACAAGCCTCCCGTCATTTAGTATGTGTACATAATCTACAACAGACTCTATATCCTCAATTTCATGTGTAGTAAGTATCAAGGCCTGGTCATCTGACATATACTGGGCCATCATGCTGACAAATTCCTTCCTCTTAAATACGTCGATGCCTCCAAAGGGCTCATCCAATATAATATACTTCATATTCAAGCAAAAGGCCATAACAAGCTTTACCTTAGCTATGTTCCCCTTCGACATAGAGTCAATATAGTCATTCCTATTTATCTTGAATAGCTCAAGCATCTCATCAGCCTTATAGTCATCCCACGTCTCATAAAAATCCTTGTAGAAGTCTACCATATCCTGGACCCTATATCCTGGAAAATGTGTTGGACAATCTGGCACATATATCATTTTCTTGTATAACTGGTATGACAGCTTTTGGTCATCAACACTAATAGAACCTCTAGTAGGTTTTATAAAGCCCATAATAGACTTTAATAGGCTTGTCTTACCTGCTCCATTAAGGCCAAGAATGGCAGTAATTGTCCCTTCTTTTATATCAAGACTTACATTATCAAGGGCATACTTAACGCATGAAGATCTTCCACCTGTATGATTTCTATATTTCTTTGTTAAATTCTGTACTCGTATCATCTAATAGATCCTCCTTAGTTTCATCGTAATATTTGTCTAGTAGGTCTATAACCTTTTCCTTATCAATATTTATTGACTTCATACTTGAAATAAATTCAATCAATGGCTCTTTAATATAATCATCCCTAAGTTGATGTAGTATTTCTAGGTCACTTGTTATCACACTACCCTTACTTTTTTCAGTAATTATAAGGCCTATTTCATCCATATAGGAATAGGCCTTTTGTACTGTATTAAGGTTTACACCTAAGATGCCAGCTAACTCCCTTCTAGAGGGTATTAAACTACCAGGCTCAAGTTCTCCCAAGAATACCCGAGACTCAAAGTATTTTGATATCTGTAGGTATATGGGTGAATTACTATTGAATTTTATCTCTTTCAAGCTTGAATCACTCCTCTCCTTATTTTAAATATTATAATTTGTAATTTTAAGTCCTTAACTGTACTAGTGATATAGTACAGTTAACTGTATTATATCACTAGTACAGTTTAAGTGCAAGAGTAAAAAGTATCTTTTTCCATTTTATTATTCAATGATACATCTTCGGCAGTATTTTAAATACTTCTTCCTTTTTTTTCGACTATTCTTTGTTCACATAAAAAGGGGCTCTATGTCAAATAACGTTGGTGATAATTTAAATCAATAAAATCTATTAAATTATGCGGCAGCATCCATAGCAAACTTATAGCTATGGATGTTGCCCTTTTGTATTTTATACCTTTCCATTAGCATTATCCTTGCCTTAAAATTTCTAAAGCTCCTATATCCGTAGGATACTCTTTTAATTACCTTTATCTTATTATTCTTACCCTCCACCATAGCATTCGTATAGTCATATTTCAGTGAATTTACCACATATTTTCTAAGCTTTTTAAGGGTTTTTATACTCTTCCTAAAACACCCCGGTATTTTATCAGTCCTAGTATTTAGAATATCTTCAAGCATAGCTACATCATTTTTCGAGATGTAAAGTGTAAAATATAAATGAACAATTAGTGGAATATAATAATGTACAAATAAGAAAAATATGATACTGTATTCGTGGAGGTAAATGCACATGAATACAGTACTATTAACTCAACTAAAAAAATATTAAAAAAATGAGCGACATTAAACCAAATTTTTTTCAGAGCTTGCAAGGTTATATGAAATGGACCGAAGAACTATTAAAAAAATACTATGAAGGATATGAAGGAAAACCTAAAAAAATAGATATAAAACTAGTAAATTAGACAAATATAAAGAATTAATAGGTATCAAACTTGCAATTAAAGGGGGTCAATGTCAGGTCTGTTTATGAATATTTAATATCTGAAATAGATTCTGACATTGGGACATACTCTAATTTCAATAAGTATGTTAAAAAAGAAGGTTTGAAACCAAGTAAAACTCCCAAAGGGTTCCCACGATATGAAACGTCACCTGGAATACAGGCTCAAGTTGATTGGAAAGAAGATATATCTATAAAAAAAACAAATTCGGAAAAAAATATTCACGTTTCACGTTTTTTTAGCTACAAGTTAGGTTATTCAAGATATCCAGTCTTCATTTACAAGTCAAGTCGTACAAGAGAAGATGTAATTGACTGCCTTATTGCATCTTTTTAAAAAAATACTGGTGGCGTACCTAAGGAGATTCTTTTTTTGACAACATGTCGTCACTTGTAACTTTTTAAAGATGGGCATGCAACAATTAGTCCTAAAATACAGGCTTTCGCCAAGGATTTTAACTTTAAAATCAAACGATGTAAGCCATATCATCCTTTCACTAAGGGTAAGGTTGAAGCTGCAAATAAATTCATTGCTTGGATACTACCATATGAAGGCGAGTTTGAAACAGAAAAAAAGACCTAATTGAAATATTATCTGGTATAAACAAGAAAGTATGCACTAGGATTTGCTATGAAACAGGACTTACACCAGTACTATTACTGCAAAAAGAAGCAGAGTACCTACAACCACTGCCTGATATAAATATCGTGGAATCCTATACAGCAAAAAAACTCGACGCACGACCGTCACAAAAAGATTCCATGATTACCTATTTAGGTTGCAAATACTCTGTTCCACATCAATATATTGGTAAAACAGTTTGCCTATCTGTCACCAAAGATATGTTATACATATATTATAGCACAGATTTGCTAACCATGCACAGTATAAGTAACCGAAGGTTAAATTACAAAGAGGAACATTACAAGCAGCTACTCAAGTATTCTATCAAAAAAATGAAGATTCTATAGATGAGTTAGCTGAAACTAATTTAAGGCAGATGGATGAATTTCTTTAAGGAGGAAAAAAAATATGTCATCACATCAAAAAAATTATTAAATGGACTAGAAGAGATTGGTATAATATGTATTCAAGATCATATTGATACCTATATAGATCTCGTAAACCAGGGGGAAAAATCCTTTGGAGAGGCTCTTGAAGAGCTTGTTGAGATCGAGCGTGTCTACCGACAAGCGAAAAGGGACAGTATTAATTTACATATTGCTAATTTCCCATTCCTAAAAACCATTGATGATTTTGACTTCGGATTCCAACCAGGAATCAATAAAAAAGAAGTCTTAGAACTAAATAATCTAGGTTTTTTGGAAAAATATGAAAATATAATATTTGTTGGTTCTAGTGGAGTAGGAAAGACTCATTTAGCTACATCTCTTGGTATTAGCTGTACGAAAGCGAGATACCAAACATACTTTTATATCCTTTTGAATCCTTAATCTCACAACTAAAAAAAGGCCTTAAATGAGAATAAGCTTGAATCACGATTAAAGTTTTATGCCAAATACAAGGTTTTAATTATAGATGAAATTGGATATATGCCAATTGATAAAGATGCTGCTAACATGTTTTTTCAGCTAATCGCTAAAAGGTATGAAAAAAATACTACAATTGTGACAACAAATATGCCATTTTCCAAATGGGGTGAGTTCTTTGGTTCGTCGACTCTGGCCAATGCAGTTTTAGATAGACTTTTACACCATTCTAAAATTATATCAATAAAAGGCCCCTCATATCGTCTTAAAGACAAGAGATCCTTCATTGATGATAAGAGAGTTGATGGATAGTTGAGCCCAAATTGTACATTTTTATTTTGGTTGATTGTATAATCAATTTGTACAACTGAATAAAAAAATGATTCATTGCGAATCCTGTGTTATAATATAAGTCGCTAAACAAATTCTACAGGAGGATCACAATGAATCAACTTAATTTTAACACAGAAAAGAGAAACTTTAAACACCTAAGTGAGTATGAAAGAGGAGAAATTTATGCCATGATCAAATTAGGTTGCTCAATATCTTCTATTGCCAGGCACCTAAAAAGGTCAAGAACCACTATTTACAATGAACTTAAACGCGGTAGCGTAGAACAAATTAAAAATGGCCGCAAGGTCATAGTCTATTATCCTGATGCAGGACAAGCCCAGTATGAAAGAAACAGGGAAAACTCAAAAAAGAAGTTCAAAGCATTGGAATGTATTGACTTTATCAGATTTGTTGAAGCATCATTTAAGGAAAAGTTTTGGTCCTTGGATGAGTGTTATGGTAGAGCAAGGTTGGAAAATCTATTTGAAAACACAGTCTGCACAAAGACACTATACAACTATGTTGAACGTGGATTTTTGAAGATAAAAAACGTGGATCTACCTCAAAAACTAAAAAGAATTCCAAAGTCTACAAAAGTCAGAACAAATAAGAAAAAACTTGGAAAATCAATATCTGAAAGGCCAGAAAATGTAGATTTTAGAGTAGAATTTGGACATTGGGAGATAGATACCGTAATTGGCAAAAAAACCTCAGACCAAGATGTTTTGCTGACGATAATAGAACGAAAATCTAGATATTATAAAGCTATAAAAATCGATTCCAAGTCTTCAAAACCAGTAAATGATGCACTTTTAGACCTTATAATGGAAAGTAAAACAAAAGTTTCAAAAGTATTCAAGACAATAACAAGTGACAATGGTTCAGAGTTTTCAGGACTAAGTGATATTGAATCACTCGTATCCATATACTTCTGTCATCCCTACTCTTCATTTGAAAGAGGTAGCAACGAAAGGCATAATGGTATATTGAGACAATTCATTCCTAAGGGAAGGAGTATAAATGACTTTAGTGAAGACGAAATCATGTATTATGTTGACCTAATAAATGCTAAGCCTAGAAAAATTCTTGGATACAAAACTCCTGAAGAAATCTTCGATGAAGAGATGGATAAGATATACTCTACGAGTGTTGTGGCTTAAAGTATAAAAGCCTTCCTGTAAATACCAGTTTACTCGCCCTAAAATACTAGTCAAGACTAAAATGAATAGGCTAAGCCTAGTCTTGACATATATTTCAGGTCAAGTTCTGATATTTTGGCAGGAAGGACAAAAAGTGTACAAATTGATATTGCAATTTTGGTACATTTTTATTTTCCATTTTTTGTACATTTTAATATTGACATTTACATCGAGATACTTAATAGAAAGTTTTGATAAAAATCATAGGCTTCTTTTAAATTAGGGAATTTTCCTAACATGTAGTCTAATATGTCAACTGAACTAGTCATATTTTTAAAGTGTATGTTCTTGTAAAAATATATACTGTTTAATTCCCAGTTCTTCCTAAGTGGTATTTTCCAGTATCTCTTCAGTATTTTATACTCTCTAGACCTCGTATTAAGCTTCTTCATCTCATTTATTCTTAACTTGTTTAGCTCTCTTGTCAAGAGCTGTACAATGTGGAATTTATCGACCACAATATTGGCATTTGGAAAGACCTTCTTGGCAAGATCAATATATGGTCTATACATGTCTGTAGTCACATATTCTACCCTTTTTCTCACCTTCAAGGGATAGGAATTAAAATACTCAAAGAGGTATCTCTGCCTCCTATCTGCCAGGATATCAAAAATATGACCGCCTTCTAAATCGGTTAAATTTACACTCATAGATGCATCAACTGTATTTACTGACTTGAATTCGTCTATTGATAGAATCCTAGGTAGATAATTTTTTCTTCTCCTATCTTCAGTTAAACGGAGTATTCTGGCAACACTAGTAGGAGATACACAGTGTTCTCTTGCAATTAGGTCCATTGACTTAGTCTCACATAGGTTTAAAACTATAGACCTCTTAACATCATTCGATATGAAGCACCCCTTATCTACAATAGGTGTTTTTGGCCATAAATGTTGACTCGCAATGCTTACAGAAAAAAACCTCTGCTTTTTTTAACCATCAATATCAAAGGGTTTGTATTAACCCTATTAAAAAGTATTTTTACAGTCTGACTCCCATTTCTAATTATGCCATAATTTTCATTGACTATACCACATTTAGGGCAGCAAGTCGGCCTATATGAAAGCTTTCCCCTTAAGACTGTATATTCTATCCCCTTAATATTTTCTTTTTCGTTACTTAAAATTACTAAATTTTTATCGTTAATTCCTAAGATTTCTGTTATACTAGCATTAGAACACATATCATTTCTCCTTTTTATTTATTTTTCGCGATTTAAATTATACACGAGATTTGATGTGTGTTCCTATTTTTTTGCAAAAAATTTAGCGTTGGGAGAGATTTTTTTTCTCTCACCAACGCTAAATATTATACAACCTAAAAAGGGAAGTATAGGTTATTTACCTTTACTCCCCCTTATAGATGAATAAAATGCAGTGTATTTAATTAAAGATATTCTGGGCCATCTTGTCTCTTGCTAAACGATGTATATCTATATACAAGAATACTAAGGCAATAGCTCCTGATATAATATTACTAAGGGCATTAGCTAAATAAACCCCATTTATGCCCATTATTTTTGGTACTATATATAAAAGTGGTATAAGTATACCCCCGTACCTAAGTATGTATAATATAGAAGAAGTCTTTGGTCTTCTAATTGACTGGAAGTAGGTTGTTGCTATTGAGTGGATACCTACAAAAGTTATACCTAGAAGGTATATTCTTATATTATGACTCGTTATGTCAAGTAGTCTAGTATCAGAAGTATATGGGTATATAAATAATTTTGGATACAATACTATTAATATTAAAAACAAGGAGCTTATAGCTACTATAACTCCTGTGGTCAACCTCACAGTTTTAACTATCCTGTGGTACTTATTGGCACCAAAGTTATATCCTATTAGTGGTTGGGCCCCTTGACTGATTCCATAAATTATCATTGTTATAAACAAACTAATAGATGATATAATGGTTACAGATGCCATATGGTAGTCACCACCAAAGTTAATTATAAACCTATTTAGTATTATATTAACAATTATACCAAACAAGTTCATAAAGAAATTTGGGAGACCATTATGGAATATTTCCCAAACAACCCTCATGTCAAGAGATGCATTTTTCTTCCTGAGTTTTATAGGTATATTCTCTGCCTTTATAAAGAAGTATAGGACAAATACTGTAACAGTAGTCTGAGATATCACAGTTGCAATTGCTGCTCCTCTTACACCCCACTTAAAGACAAAAATAAAAAGAGCATCCAGAATAATATTAAGTATTGAGCTCACTATAACTATTATCATAGATTCCTTAGCATGTCCAAGACTTCTTACAGAGTTATTTAAACAGTAACCTGTTAAGCCAGGCACGCCACCAATAAGTATAATCCATATATAGTCCCTGGCATATCCATATACATCCTTAGATACGCCTAAAAGATCAAAAATCGTATTCATAAATATGATACAGACAATAGTAATTATAAGTTCAGAAATTATAACCAAAAGTAAAGAGTTGTATAGTATTTTTTCTGCTGAATCATACTTCTTCTCCCCGTATCGAATAGAAATTAAAGTAGATCCACCTACCCCAATCAAGAGAATAAAGGCCATCTGGACAACCTGAAATGGCATTGTAATACCAATAGCTGTTAGACCTAAAGGATTGATCCTGCCTATAAAAATCCTGTCTACAATATTATAAACCGCAGCTACAAGCATACTTAAAATTGCTGGTATACTCATATCTAGCAATAACTTTGAAATTTTATCATTACCTAAATCCTTGTTCAAAACTACCTCCTAATAGTAAATTTTCCCTAGTTAGGAATAACCCCATGAGGACTTATACCCTTATGAGGTTATTTTAAACATGTATATTAAGATTTTCTGCTATCATTTGAAATAGTGATTGTGATTTGAGTTCCAACATTCTTCTTACTATTTATAGTTAGGAACCCACCATGTAGCTTAACTATTTCTTCACTTATAGCAAGACCCAAGCCGCTTCCAGACTTGTGGAAATCTTCCTGGAAGAATTTCTTAGATACATTTGCTATATTCTTTTCATCTATACCTATACCATTGTCGGCTACACATATACTAGTTTCGTTACTTGTCTGGTCGACCTTTACTGAGATAACGCCCTCTTCTGGCGTGAATTTAAGAGAGTTCTGTACTAGGTTTATCAGAACCTGTCTTAGTCTGTCTTTGTCTCCATAAATTATAGTCATATCTTGATTTAAGAATTCAAAGCTCAGTCTTATATTCTTTTTAATAGCCATAGACCTAAGCTGGTTTATTACACTAGAAACAAGATTTTCTATATTTACCTCTGCAATATTTAGCTTCATCCTGTTGGATGACATCCTTGAAAAGTCAAGGAGCTCCTCTACTAGCTTTATTAGTCTCTCAGTTTCATCATTGATTATGCCTAGACCCATGCTCAGTTCTTCCTTACTAATATTATCCAGTCCAAGAGTTTCACTCCAGCCCTTAATAGATGTTAGAGGTGTTCTTAGCTCATGGGATACTGATGAAATAAATTCATCCTTTAGCTTTTCACTCTTCTGAATTTCCTGGGCCATATTTTCAAAGGTATTGGCAAGGTCGCCAATTTCATCATCATATATCCTAGACTTGTTAACCTTTATATTATAGTTACCCTTGGCCAACATATTGGAAAATATTTTTAGCTCATGTATAGGATCTATAATTGAATCAGCAAACTTCAGGCTAAGGCTGATTGAAAATGCGATTACTATTAAGCCCATAAAGAATAGGTAAAACATTATTTTTAATATTTCAGTATTTACATACTTAAGTGAAACACTAAACCTAACCACACCCTGGATTACACCATTGCTTTTAATTGCTACAGAAGCACTCATTACATTTTCATGGGTGTCTTTCTCCTCATATATATATGTATACATATCATTACCAGCAGTGTTTTTAAGGGCATTTTTTACATCTACATAATCAATGGTTCTATTACTGTTAAAGCCATACTGGTCTACAATTAGCTTACCCTTACTGTTTATAATATTTACAGCTATATTAGAGTTTTGTAGGTTATTTTGGTTTTCTAATATACTCCTAACCCTATCATTAAAGTCTATATTAGTCATATTAGCTGCATTATATACGGTATCTATATACCTCATCTGCGAAAACATGGTCTGCCTTATAGAGGTATAGTAGTACCTAGTTGTAAATATGGCAAAGAATACTTCAAATATCAATACTATCAGGATTATTATAATTATGAAATTTTTAAGAACTTTTTTCCTTAATCCTCCAAAGTATAAACCCATTAATCTGCTCTCCTAAAAGTATAGCCATAGCCCCATGCAGTCAAAATATACTTTGGCTTTGATGGGTCTTCTTCTATCTTGTTTCTAATACGTCTTATATTTACATCCACTATCTTGTAGTCATATAGTTCAGTAGATCCCCATACCTCCTGAAGGATTTGGTCCCTACTCAGACTATCACTTGCATTTATCATTAGGAACTTTACAATTGAGAACTCTGTAGGAGTAAGGTCTACAACATTTCCATTCTTATAAAGCTTCCTCTTATTAATATCCAAAGAAAATGGTGGTAGATCAAGAACACTGCTCTTTCTAGTATCATTGTCTTTATTAACCCTCCTAATTAGGGCAGATACCCTAAATAAAAGCTCTTTTATACTAAATGGCTTTATCATATAATCGTCAGCCCCTGCCACGAAGCCCTCAATCTTATCATCCTCCTGGGCCTTTGCTGTAAGCATGATGATACCCATATTTTCATACTTGTCTCTTATATACCTACATATATCTACACCACTCATGTCAGGTAGCATTATATCTAGTAGTGCAACAGCAATGTTGGGTTCACTATTAAGTTTTTCTATGGCCTCACTACCGGTTCCAGCCTCTATTACTTCATAACCCTCTCTCTTTAAATTTATGCTAACAAAACTTCTTATACCTATTTCATCCTCTAAAATAAGAATCTTGTCCATATTATTCCCTCCTAACGTAGATACTATTTATTGATCAACACAAATGTTTTGCTTATTCTATTAAGGTTTATACCATATTTCTTCAACATAGTTTCATTTGACTTCTTAAGTATGCACACGTAGTCTTCTGTTTCAAACAGGACCCTAGTTTTAACATCCTCCTTATCTATATTTTCATAATTAGCTGAAGCCTTTGGGATGACAGTGTAAGTCAATAATTCGACCTTTGACTTATCATTGATATAGTAAATAGAGTATTCATCCTTATTATTCTTATTTTCAACCTTTATATAGATTTTATCTCTTAGTATGTCAGGTATAACCTGTTTGAAGTTATAAGTAAATGAATAGAAATTCTGACCTATTCTTGTAAGAACTTCCTTTTTTTCTTCTAGCTTACCATTCCAGTCATACCAGCTAATAATTATATTGTCCTTAGTGCTTGAATTTGTCAGTCCCTCTTCAATCTTTGGCAGGTCCAAGATGCCATCACCATTCATATCCTCAGCCCTTAAATTATAAGGATTAATGGCTATGTTGGATTCATTTTTTATAACCTTTTCAAACCTTGAATTTCTGTATATAATTAGTTGGTTTACCGAAGATCCTCTAAGACTCTGGTAGGTTATCACACTTCCAAGGTACTTATTTGAAAGTCTTCCGTTTAGTATCTCGACCTTGTCCAAAGATTCTACAGTATAGGATGTATCATACTTATCAAACTGAATATTATTGTTCTCAAGCCTCATACCACATATACTGACCTCATAATTCTTTTGACTCTGGATAAGGGCTAAACATTCCATCTGCCCATCATTATCATAGTCAAAGAAGTTTAACTTAATTGAAGTCTCAGATGAGTTGTACTCCGCCTTCTTTTTAATGTTTCCATCTTCATAAGAATAGACGTATATATTTTCATAACCTAGACTATTAATATGGAGAATAATTTCTTTTTTTCCATCATTATCTAAATCTATAAAATTAGCATACTTAATCGTCTCTCCGGGAATTCTAACTATGCCTTCATCATCCTCTGAAATCTGACCACTTTGCATATTAAATATATACATGTATATATTACTCGTACCTTGGTTTTCATTATTTTTTTTCTTAAAGGCAACTATGTCCTCTATTCCATCAGAATCAAGGTCTACCCTATTTATCTTGGACACCTCTTTGAAGTTTTGAGGCATTGTAAAGCTAGTATCAAGAGGTGTTAAACGCCTTATTGAATTATAAATTTGAAGGTTACTTTCATTGCTTACAGGCTTTACTATCAACTTTTCTGGCGATTTTAATGAATTAAAATTGGCAGCGATCAGGGTTGGTAGAGCAATCAATAAAACTATGAAGAATACCCATATATATTTATTAAATAACTTATTCAATATATCACCCCTTTAAGCTTTTTTTGGTGGTTTAGGACCTGGATACTGGTAATAATAGGTTTTTAACATACCATTATATAGCTTTCTTTTTCTTATAGCATCCTGACCAAATTCATACTCAAAATCTTCATATGAAGTAATAAGGTAGTATGACCAGTTTTTAAGCCTCCTTAGAGTATAGCCTAATTCCTTATATAGAAGCTTTACACTTTCTTGGTCCTCAAGTCTTTCACCATATGGCGGGTTGGTAATTAAAAATCCATACTCTTCTTGAGAAGCAAATTTAGTAGCATCTCCACATTCAAATTTTATATACTTTTCTACCCCTGCAATTTCAGCGTTGTTTTTTGCTATTTTAATAGACTCAGGATCTATATCATATCCATATATGGTGAAGCTTTCATCGTCTCTTAAGAGATCAAAGGCCTCTTTTCTAACCTCCCACCAGATATTTTTATCTATAGTTCTCCACTTTTCTGATATAAACTCCCTATTCATGCCTGGGGCCATATTTATACCAATCATAGCTGCTTCTATCAGTATTGTACCTGATCCACACATTGGGTCTACAAGAGTTCTACCCGGTCTCCAAGGAGTAAGATATACAAGGCCTGCTGCTAAAGTTTCCCTTATAGGAGCCTTGTTTGATACTTCTCTATAACCCCTCTTGTGTAGGGCTAGGCCTGTAGTATCTATAGATAACACCACCTTGTCCTTGTGTATAAAAACAAATATTGGGTATCTTTCCTTGTCCTCCTTTAGCATATTGCTTTCCATATACTTTTCCTTAAGGCTATCAACCACTGCCTTCTTGACTATAGACTGTATATCAGGGGTTGAATAGAGCTTAGACTTTATAGATGATGCCTTTGCTACTGGAAATTCAGCTCCATAGGGTATAAATCTAGACCAATCTATCTGTCTAGTCCTATCGTAAAGCTCCTCGAATGATGTAGCCTTGAACTCAGCCACCTTTAGGCTAACCCTCTCAGCACACCTCAACCACATATTTGCCCTGGCTATTCCGTACTCATCAGTCTTATAAGTAACCCTGCCATCTTCAGTCTTTTCAATTTCAAAACCTAAATTTTTTATTTCATTTGCTAACATCTTTTCCATACCAAAAAAACATGGAGAGATTAAAGTGTACTTATACTTCATATTTATTCACCATTTCTATCATCTTATCCTTAAGCTCATTCTCAAGCCTAAGGATCTCATTTTCAGCCTCTTTTCTCTTTGCCCTAGACTCAACCTGTATCTTCATAACCTCATCTAGACTAGATATAAGAGCTTCATTTGTATGTTTTAAGCTATCTATATCAACTATTCCTCTTTCTGATTCCTTAGCAGTTTCTATTGAAGCCATTTTAAGGTTGTCTGCATTCTTCTTTAAAAGCTCATTAGTTATATTTGATACTTCTCTTTGGGCCCTTATAGCTTCACTAGAATGACTTACCCCAAGGGCTAATACCATTTGATTTTTCCATAGGGGGATGGTATTTACAATGGTTGATTGTATCTTTTCAACCATGAGGATATTATTATTCTGGACCATTCTTATCTGGGGTGCTGTCTGTATTGATATCATCCTAGACAGATCAAGGTCATGTAGCTTTTTCTCAAACCTATCTATTTGGTTATTAAGGTCATTAAGGTTTTGGGCATCCTCCTGTAGGCCAGATTCCTTGGCCTTTCTACTTAGGGCTGGCAGATCATTGGCCTTAATATCAGCTAATTTTTTCTTACCTGCCAATATATACATCGATACTTCTTTATAGTAATTCTTATTTAGGTCATACATCTGGTCTAGGGTAGAAATATCCTTCATAAGAGTTACCTGCTGCTTTTCTAATGATTTTACTATAGAGTTTACATTATTCTCAGCCTTGTCATAGTTGGCCCTAATTAACTGGGTCTTCTTAGTTCCCCTCTTAAAGAATCCAAGTATACCCTTGTCTTCATCACTAGCATCAAAGCCCTTTAATTCGACAACAAGGTTTGAGATCATATCTCCTACCTCTCCCAGGTCCTTGGTCCTAATAACATTTAGGGTAGAATCTGAGAAATCAGACATCTTTTTTTGAACTCCTGACCCATATTCGAGTACTAGTTGTGAGTTTGCTATATCTATTTGCTTAGAAAAATCTTCAACCATTTTTCGTTCTGATTCACTTAAGCTCATTTCATCGAAAGAATCTAGGGCTCTAGTATCAACTACATTTTCTTCTACTAGGTCTATGTCTTCTTTCGTATTATTTCCAAAACTTAAAATTATATCATCCATGTTTAATCTCCTAATTTCTTATTTTATCAATACACATTCCAACTAAATCTAGCCTAAAATATATTATTCAGTCTTATTTTCAAATGGACTAGTACCACTTAAACCATCCTGGGCTAGCATTGTTTTTAAGACAGAAATATCTGACTTTATGTCTATATTATCTACCTGAATTAGCTGGTCTACTAGCCTCTGGTAGGCCTCTATGATTGTATCCATAGTAGTTCCTATTTCAATCATAGACTTGTTTAGTAGGTCAGTACTAGGCTTATTTTCAAGGTCTTGATAAGACCTAAGCAGCTTGATTGTAATTGGCATATAGTATGATGAAAACCTGTCTAGCCTATGTAGCTTACCTGGATTTTTTGCTACTATAGTCTCAAGACTTTCTATCAGACAGAATATATCTGAACATCTTTGCTTCATGTCTGGGTCAATTAGTGAGCCCTCCAGGCTGACAAGTTCTTGCTTAGCCTCCTGACATGTATATTGAAATTCCTTTAATTCTTTATTAGATTCAAGTTTTTCTTTTTCAATATCCCTTTGCCTACGACTTTCCTGACCAGACTGGTAGTAGGAATATAATTCATCATTTACAAGGAATATCGTGTCATTCTCTACTAGGTGGCCTTGGTAAAAGAATCTCTTGTCTATCAGCCTATGTAGATCCTTAACAACACTGCTTTCTGCTATCCCCACACGGTAGGCCATGCTTGAAACTTCGGCATATCCATTTTGATCAAGCGATCCTATATAGGACTTGTATCTTGCTATTTCTTTCCTTTTTCTTGAAAAGAAATAACTAATACCAAACATTAGTCCAAAAATTGCAAAGAATGGTATAAAATTCATCTCTAGTACTAGAAAAATAATACCTAATATAAGCATAAGCAAGGATGTAGCACCAAATATTATTTGAAACACCAGGTTAACTGCATAGTTTTCTGGTCTCCTGGCATATATATCTAATTTATTAGTTTGGACCGTATTACTAGGGTCATAGCCCTTATTATAGAATTTCTTATAAGAGTTTCTCCCAAATAAGTTTTGACCTATAACTGAATTATTGACCTGGTCAAGGGCTATATCTATAGACCTCTTCACCGTCTCATTTAGGTCCGAAAAATTACTTTCATTTATTTTAGTATCTATAGTATCACCCAAACGCTTAACTAGGTCATCTATATAAAAATTATTCTTCCTATGTCTATCACTCATAAAAAACACCTCACTAATATGATTATACCATATTTTTTTAGATATTTTCGCCTTTTTGCTTATATAAATATATACAGATATCAGGTTCATATAAGTATATTTTAGATTCTTATTGGTCAGTTTATATAAGATGAGTTTCTACAATATAAACATGTATATTAAAATGAGGCCCCGTATTTAAATACGTGACCTCTGTAGGTTGGTACTACCCATCAGGGTAAGAAACTTATTTACTAGATATATTATATACCTTTACTAGACTCATAATTATACTAATAGTCCCTCAGAAATATTAAGGGTTTTGTCAGCAATTTCTTGAGCAAAAACTGTGTCATGGGTAATTATTAATATAGTCATACCCATCCTCTTACAGTTTCTAATGATCTCCTCTACCTTTTGAATATTTTCCTTATCTAGGGCTGAAGTTGGTTCATCAAAGCATAATACCTTTGGCTTAAGGGCACAAGATCTAGCAATAGCAACCCTCTGTTGTTGCCCTCCAGACAACTGGTGAGGATAGTGGTCCTTCTTGTCTAAAAGATCTACCATCTCAAGTAGATCTAGGGCTTCCTTAACTACTTCATCCTTATTTCTTCCAAATACCCTTACAGGAGATTCTATTATATTCTCAAGGACAGTTAGATGTGGAAAAAGGTTGAAATTCTGAAAAACCATGCCTATCTGGCCCCTAATTTCCTTCATATCATTAATAGACATAATTTCAACATCATCTAGGATAATTTTACCACTATCAAAGCTTTCAAGTCCATTAATACACCTTATAAGGGTCGTCTTGCCTGCTCCTGACTTTCCTAATACTACACCTATTTCACCATCATCAATCTGGAAACTTATTCCCTTTAAAACATCTACCTGCCCGAATTTTTTCTTAAGATCAACAATTTTTAACATCTTCTCACCCCTTACCTATAGTATGAATATCTCTTCTCTAAGATTGCCATCAACTTAGTTAATATAGCTGTCATTACTAGGTATATAACAGCAGCATAAGCGAAAGGCATCAAACTAGCTTCCCTATTGCTGGCTGCTGTTGCCACCCTCAATAGGTCATTTAATCCTAGTATATAAACTAAAGAAGTATCCTTTACTAGGGTAATTAGCTCATTAGATACTGGAGGCAATACCCTCTTAGTTAGCTGGGGCAAAATAATTCTCCTGTACATAGTTACCTTGTCAAAACCAAGGACCTTAGCTGCTTCAAACTGTCCTTTGTCTATAGATAATAGACCACCTCTAAATATTTCTGCATAATATGCAGCATAGTTGATAACAAAGGCTATAAAGGCTACCGTCAACTGGTCAAATACTAGCTTGGACTAATTATAGGAAGTACATAGTAGAAAAACATCATCTGTAGTAACAAAGGACTTCCCCTCATTATCCATATATAGAAGCTAGATACTGAACTAGCTATTTTATTATTTGATAGCCTTACAAAGGCAACTGCTATACCCAAGGGTATGGAAAATATAGTTGTTACAAAGAACAATTCTAAAAGTATTTTAACCCCTTCAAACATTTATTTCCTCCTGTCGCTGACCTAATATACTTATCTGCTTTAATTACTTATATTTTTACTATTGGTTGAACCATTTTTTCTTAATATTGTCAAAAGTACCGTCGGCCTTCATATCATCAAGGGCCTTGTCTATCTTATCTCTTAGTTCTGTGTCATTCTTTCTAAATCCAACACCGTACTGCTCACTACCAAGGTCTCCCTCTAGAACCTTATACTTATCAGCACCCCTCTGAGTAATATAGTACTTAAGTAGGACTTCATCACCAACAACTGCCTTAATTCTGCCAATTTCTAAGTCTCTAAGGGCCTTGTCATATGTATCATATGTGACTGGCTTCTGGTCCTTTATCATTCCAATGAATTCCTTGTTAGCTTCAATTGCCTCTAAAGCTGATGATGCTGCCTGAGTTCCAACCACCTGGTCCTTAAGGTCTGCAAGTTTAGTTGGGCTTTCAGTAGACATTGTAATTGCAATCTGCTTGTTATCGAAGTATGGCTTAGAAAAGGCTACTCTTGCCTTACGTTCTTCAGTTATTGAGTATCCATTCCATAGGCAGTCGACATTTCCATTATCAAGGGCCTGTTCCTTCATTGACCAGTCAATATTCTGGAACTTAACTGTATAGCCTGCTCTCTTAAATGCTTCTTTTGCTAGATCGATGTCAAAGCCCTCTAGCTCGTTTATCGTTCAAGAATCCCATTGGAACAAATGTGTTGTCAAGTCCCATGACAATTTCTTTTTTAGAGTTTGTATCACTAGCCTTCTTATCCTCATTCTGGCCTGAGCATCCTACTAAGCCAGCAGCTAATACTAAGCCTAATCCTAACATAACCGTTTTTTTGATAATACCTTTTTTCATTTTCTTTTCCTCCTAAAAATATAATAAAATATGTTTTAGTCAGGTCCAGGATAGAATACACACAAAAAACTCCCGTGCCCTGACGTCTGCCAGAGGACGAGAGTATAAAATCCAATACTTCGTGTTCCCACCTCTATTCGTTACTATCTCACAATAGCAACCTCATCGAGTACTATATAATACTCTAACACTGTAACGTGTGTTCACGTGATAGCCTACTAAAATTCGGTATCCAACTCATAGATGTGTTCAATATAATCTGTAATGCGCTTCTCACCAACCAGCTACTCTCTGATTAACTTCATATACCTACTATTTCTAGTCAAAGTCTTTATTTTTGTGGTTTCTTTACTTGTTATAAAACATTCTAAATCATGGTAAAGATTTTGTCAAGCTTATTTTTTAATATTTTTGAATTTTTGTTACTTGTAAAAGTAAATTCCCCCCATGATATGGAATTTACTTTTACCAAATACACTTTATTTGTATATGGAATTTACTAGTTCATAATTTAAATGTATCATAAGTTTATAGTTGCATTACCTTGATTTATGAGGAGGAAATTATTATGAACACACAAAAACATTTAACTCTTGAATCAAGAAATATAATAGAAATAGAATTAGGTAAAGGAACATCTTTAGAAAGATTGCACGTATTCTTCATAAAGACCCTACTACTATTTCAAAAGAAATTCGTGCACATATAAGACATGAGAAGACTGGTGCTTTTAGTAAGTCTTTCAATGACTGTCTTCATAATGCTAATCGCTCATGCTCACTACGTAATGTTTGCAAGATGTGTACCTATAGAAAACGACTTTGCTGGTCCTGTGGTATATGTAATGAAAAATGCAGTTTATATGAGAAATATACTTGTCCTAAGCTTAAAAAGCCACCATATGTTTGTAATTCTTGTGAATCTAAGACCAACTGCACGTTAGAAAAGTCTTTCTATAAAGCCTTATCGGCTCAAAAGGAATATGAAACTCTACTAAGTGAGTCTCGTAGTGGATTTGCTTTTTCTGAGGAGGAAATAAAACATCTAGATAATATTGTTTCTCCATTACTCATTAAAGGTCAATCTATTCATCATATATCTATCTTTCACAAAGATGAGGTCATGATGTCAGAACGAACTCTATACTCTTATGTAAATAACGGGCTTTTCTCTGCAAGGAATATAGACATGCCAAGAACAGTTAGAATGCGTCCTCGCAAGTCTAAGACTAGGCCACTCAAGATAGATAAATCCTGTCGTATTAATCGTACTTTTAAGGATTATAAAGACTATATGAGTAATCATTCTGACCTTCCAGCGCAACAGATAGATTCTGTTATAGGTATAAAGGGTGGTCCTGTATTGCTTACTATACACTTTGTAAAACAGGAACTACAACTTGCATTTTTAAGAGAGTCTAACGACTCAAAATCGGTTACGGACATATTTAACAATCTGTACTCTAAATTGGGTTCTGATGCCTATTCTGACCTATTTCCAATTTTGTTAGCAGATAATGGAAGTGAATTTTCAAATCCTACTGCAATCGAATTTGATAAGGAAGGCAAACTTCGCTCCAGGGTTTTTTATTGCGATGCAAATGCTCCTTTTCAAAAGCCTAACTGTGAAAACAACCACGAATTTATTCGTCGTATAATACCTAAGGGTGTCGATTTTGGAAAATATACACAAAAAGATATAGATATTATGATGAGTCATATAAATTCATATGCAAGAAAATCTCTTGGGAATAAGAGCCCATATGAAGTATTTGCATTTCAATACGGAGAGGAATTATTAGATATATTTAATATAAAAAAAATATCTGCTGATGAAATCACGTTAACAGAAAAAAACTTTTTTTCAAAAAGCAGATAAATAACAAAACCGGAATCGGTTTTTTTATCCAATTAAATTGTACAATTAGGATCATGGAAAAATGCAACTATGATATATCTTCACTAGGGGTGGAATTTACAATTTCCGAAAAAAACAAGTGAATCCGACTCCTAATTAGTATGCATAAAATGCTTCCAAAACTTTGTTTCTTATGTATATTTTAATACTTTTCTATCGAAAAGTCAGCTCTTTTTTATATTTTTTTCTAAAGAGCTTTACTATTACAGAATTTAGTCTTACAAAGTGGAATTTACTTTTTCAATTCACCATTAAAAAAATTCCCCCTCTATTGTCCGAAATGCAGACAAGAAAATTTAATTGAAATAAAGCAGTTCAAAGTAACTGTGATTACAGAGCCAGACGCAAAGACGCAGAGCCGATAAAATGAGATTAATACAATCTCATTTTATCGGCTCTTTCCGTTATGTATGGATTCTTTTAATTAGTCTTCGATGTTTCTTGCTTCGTTGATACCGCTGGCTAAAGATTCCATTAAGGATAGTTCTTTGTCTGTAAAGCTATCCATGTATTTCTCTATCTGTAATCGTCGGGTGCTTTTTACCAAGTTATTAGCAGGTAGGGGTCCCGAGCGCCTACGAGGAATTTGTATCGATAAGAAATAGATTTAAAAATTTCGCTGTTATTTTGTACATTTAACTTGACGGTGACATCTCTCTATTGTGAGTTATTAGTGGTACAGTTTTCAACCGTTTTAATTATAAAAAAGTGGTGCATTTTTAAATTGGCACAAACAGGTAACGGTTATTGCAGGTGTATTTCTTATCTATGGGTTTAACATGGATTTTATCATTAAAATCATGAGTATTGTCCGAGAGTGATTGGTCTTGCGTATGGTTAACCCTAAAGTTATGGAAATAAGACTTAGAAGCAAACTTAAGAGTGTGTTGATTGTGCATTATTGTAAATATCAATATTAAAATGTACAAAAAATGGAAAATAAAAATGTACAATTTGGGCTCAACTATCCATCAACTCTCTTATCATCAATGAAGGATCTCTTGTCTTTAAGACGATATGAGGGGCCTTTTATTGATATAATTTTAGAATGGTGTAAAAGTCTATCTAAAACTGCATTGGCCAGAGTCGACGAACCAAAGAACTCACCCCATTTGGAAAATGGCATATTTGTTGTCACAATTGTAGTATTTTTTTCATACCTTTTAGCGATTAGCTGAAAAAACATGTTAGCAGCATCTTTATCAATTGGCATATATCCAATTTCATCTATAATTAAAACCTTGTATTTGGCATAAAACTTTAATCGTGATTCAAGCTTATTCTCATTTAAGGCCTTTTTTAGTTGTGAGATTAAGGATTCAAAGGATATAAAGTATGTTTGGTATCTCGCTTTCGTACAGCTAATACCAAGAGATGTAGCTAAATGAGTCTTTCCTACTCCACTAGAACCAACAAATATTATATTTTCATATTTTTCCAAAAAACCTAGATTATTTAGTTCTAAGACTTCTTTTTTATTGATTCCTGGTTGGAATCCGAAGTCAAAATCATCAATGGTTTTTAGGAATGGGAAATTAGCAATATGTAAATTAATACTGTCCCTTTTCGCTTGTCGGTAGACACGCTCGATCTCAACAAGCTCTTCAAGAGCCTCTCCAAAGGATTTTTCCCCCTGGTTTACGAGATCTATATAGGTATCAATATGATCTTGAATACATATTATACCAATCTCTTCTAGTCCATTTAATAATTTTTTTGATGTGATGACATATTTTTTTCCTCCTTAAAGAAATTCATCCATCTGCCTTTAAATTAGTTTCAGCTAACTCATCTATAGAATCTTCATTTTTTGATAGAATACTTGAGTAGCTGCTTGTAATGTTCCTCTTTGTAATTTAACCTTCGGTTACTTATACTGTGCATGGTTAGCAAATCTGTGCTATAATATATGTATAACATATCTTTGGTGACAGATAGGCAAACTGTTTTACCAATATATTGATGTGGAACAGAGTATTTGCAACCTAAATAGGTAATCATGGAATCTTTTGTGACGGTCGTGCGTCGAGTTTTTTTGCTGTATAGGATTCCACGATATTTATATCAGGCAGTGGTTGTAGGTACTCTGCTTCTTTTTGCAGTAATAGTACTGGTGTAAGTCCTGTTTCATAGCAAATCCTAGTGCATACTTTCTTGTTTATACCAGATAATATTTCAATTAGGTCTTTTTCTGTTTCAAACTCGCCTTCATATGGTAGTATCCAAGCAATGAATTTATTTGCAGCTTCAACCTTACCCTTAGTGAAAGGATGATATGGCTTACATCGTTTGATTTTTAAAGTTAAAAATCCTTGGCGAAAGCCTGTATTTTAGGACTAATTGTTGCATGCCCATCTTTAAAAAGTTACAAGTGACGACATGTTGTCAAAAAAAGAATCTCCTTAGGTACGCCACCAGTATTTTTTTAAAAGATGCAATAAGGCAGTCAATTACATCTTCTCTTGTACGACTTGACTTGTAAATGAAGACTGGATATCTTGAATAACCTAACTTGTAGCTAAAAAAACGTGAAACGTGAATATTTTTTTCCGAATTTGTTTTTTTATAGATATATCTTCTTTCCAATCAACTTGAGCCTGTATTCCAGGTGACGTTTCATATCGTGGGAACCCTTTGGGAGTTTTTACTTGGTTTCAAACCTTCTTTTTTTAACATACTTATTGAAATTAGAGTATGTCCCAATGTCAGAATCTATTTCAGATATTAAATATTCATAAACAGACCTGACATTGACCCCCTTAATTGCAAGTTTGATACCTATTAATTCTTTATATTTGTCTAATTTACTAGTTTTTATATCTATTTTTTTAGGTTTTCCTTCATATCCTTCATAGTATTTTTTTAATAGTTCTTCGGTCCATTTCATATAACCTTGCAAGCTCTGAAAAAAATTTGGTTTAATGTCGCTCATTTTTTTAATATTTTTTTAGTTGAGTTAATAGTACTGTATTCATGTGCATTTACCTCCACGAATACAGTATCATATTTTTTTCTTATTTGTACATTATTATATTCCACTAATTGTTCATTTATATTTTTACACTTTTACAATTATCTTAAAATTTTTGTATAATAGGAATTGAAGTTAAATTAGATGCTAAAAAAATTTGTAATTAAGAAGGAGGGATTCGTCATGTTGGTATTCCAAATGCGTAATGTAGATAAAACATCTACTGTTTTGAAACAGACTAAAAACAGTGATTACGCAGATAAATAAATACGTTAGATTAATTCCTACCAGTGACTAATCTTATGACTTTTTAAACAGATAACTAAAATTACAAACAAATCGTTTAACTTCTGTATTTATTTATAGATGTAATCACTTCAGGAGTGATTACATGAACAAAAATATAAAATATTCTCAAAACTTTTTAACGAGTGAAAAAGTACTCAACCAAATAATAAAACAATTGAATTTAAAAGAAACCGATACCGTTTACGAAATTGGAACAGGTAAAGGGCATTTAACGACGAAACTGGCTAAAATAAGTAAACAGGTAACGTCTATTGAATTAGACAGTCATCTATTCAACTTATCGTCAGAAAAATTAAAACTGAACATTCGTGTCACTTTAATTCACCAAGATATTCTACAGTTTCAATTCCCTAACAAACAGAGGTATAAAATTGTTGGGAATATTCCTTACCATTTAAGCACACAAATTATTAAAAAAGTGGTTTTTGAAAGCCATGCGTCTGACATCTATCTGATTGTTGAAGAAGGATTCTACAAGCGTACCTTGGATATTCACCGAACACTAGGGTTGCTCTTGCACACTCAAGTCTCGATTCAGCAATTGCTTAAGCTGCCAGCGGAATGCTTTCATCCTAAACCAAAAGTAAACAGTGTCTTAATAAAACTTACCCGCCATACCACAGATGTTCCAGATAAATATTGGAAGCTATATACGTACTTTGTTTCAAAATGGGTCAATCGAGAATATCGTCAACTGTTTACTAAAAATCAGTTTCATCAAGCAATGAAACACGCCAAAGTAAACAATTTAAGTACCGTTACTTATGAGCAAGTATTGTCTATTTTTAATAGTTATCTATTATTTAACGGGAGGAAATAATTCTATGAGTCGCTTTTGTAAATTTGGAAAGTTACACGTTACTAAAGGGAATGTAGATAAATTATTAGGTATACTACTGACAGCTTCCAAGGAGCTAAAGAGGTCCCTAGCGCCTACGGGGAATTTGTATCGATAAGGAATAGATTTAAAAATTTCGCTGTTATTTTGTACAATAAGGATAAATTTGAATGGTACCATAAACGACCGTTTATGGTACCTTTTCATTTTTCCTGCTTTTTTTCTAAATGTTTTTTTAAGTAAATCAAGTACCAAAAATCCGTTCCTTTTTTTCATAGTTCCTATATAGTTATACTTAATGAGTTATGGTACATTTAAATTATAAAATTAAGGAGGTTTTTTTATGATTTTTGGCTATGCTCGAGTGAGTACGGATGATCAAAATCTTAGTTTACAAATTGATGCACTTACTCATTATGGAATTGATAAATTATTTCAAGAAAAAGTAACTGGTGCGAAAAAAGACCGACCGCAATTAGAAGAAATGATCAACCTACTACGTGAAGGAGATTCTGTTGTCATTTACAAGTTAGATCGAATTTCACGATCAACTAAACATTTGATTGAACTTTCTGAATTATTTGAAGAACTTAGTGTCAATTTTATATCTATTCAAGATAACGTAGATACTTCAACGTCTATGGGAAGATTCTTTTTCCGAGTTATGGCTAGTTTAGCAGAACTGGAACGGGATATTATTATTGAACGAACTAACTCTGGTCTTAAGGCAGCCAGAGTCCGAGGAAAAAAAGGGGGCCGTCCAAGTAAAGGTAAGCTATCAATTGATTTAGCTTTAAAAATGTATGACAGCAAAGAGTATTCTATTCGTCAAATTCTTGATGCCTCTAAATTAAGCAAAACAACCTTTTACCGTTACCTCAATAAAAGGAATGCTTAAGATATGGCTATGAAAGAATTTTAACTACTTCACAGCGTGAACAACTTCTTTCTGTAGACCACTTATCAGAAGAGGATTTTAAAGCGTATTTTAGTTTTTCTGATTATGATCTGGAGGTTATTAATCAACACCGTGGAAAGGTCAATAAACTAGGATTTGCGATACAACTTTGTTTGGCCCGGTATCCTGGGTGTTCTTTAAGTAATTGGCCGATTAAATCAACCAGACTAACTTCTTATGTGAGTCGACAGCTCCATCTTGATGCAATTGATTTAAATTCATATGATCATAGAAATACACGTGCAAATCACTTCAACGAGATCTTAGAAGTATTCAACTATCATCGATTCGGTAGTGCTAATACACAAAAACAGTTAATAGAATATTTAATTGAACTAGCTTTAGAAAATGATGACTCTATCTATCTAATGAAAAAAACAATTGATTTCTTAACTCGAAAAAGAATTATTTTTCCATCTATAGCTACACTTGAAGACATTATAAGCCGCTGTCGAGATAAAGCAGAAAACAACTTATTTTCAATATTACTCTGTTCATTAACAGATATACAAATTGAAAAACTAGAGAGTTTGTTTCAAATTTATGAAGAGACGAAAATAACTAAACTCGCTTGGCTAAAAGACATTCCAGGTAAGGCAAATCCAGAAAGCTTTATGAGTATTTGTAAAAAAGTGGAAGTGATTGCTTCCATGGGACTCGGGACAATTAATGTCTCCCATATTAATCGGAACAGGTTTCTTCAGCTAGCTAGACTAGGGGAAAATTATGATGCATATGACTTCTCCCGTTTTGAGCTTGAAAAAAGATACTCTTTACTTATTGCTTTTTTAGTCAATCATCATCAATATCTGATCGATCAACTGATTGAGATTAATGACCGCATTTTAGCAAGTATTAAACGCAAAGGGACACGTGATTCACAAGAACAGTTAAAAGAAAAAGGAAAATTGGCTACTAAAAAATTGGAACATTATGCTTCTTTAATTGATGCTCTTCACTTTGCAAAAGATAATGATAGTAATCCTTTTGACGAAATTGAACGAATCATGCCTTGGGAAGATTTAGTACAAGATGGAGAAGAAGCTAAAAAAATTACAGGTAATAAAAATCATGGCTATTTAGAAATGGTTCGAAATAAAGCTAATTACCTCCGAAGATACACGCCAATGTTATTGAGGACCCTTTCGTTCAAAGCAACTCCGGCAGCAAATCCAGTCCTCATGGCCCTAACTCAACTAACTGATTTACACAATAGTGGTAAAAGAAAAATACCGGCAGATACTTCTACTGATTTTGTGAGTAAAAAATGGAAAAGCCTTGTTCGGCCAGAAGAGGGGAAAATAGATCGGTCTTACTATGAGTTAGTAGCTTTCACCGAGCTAAAGAACAATATTCGATCAGGAGATATTTCAGTTGAAGGAAGTATGATCCATCGAAATATTGATGATTACTTAGTTGATTTATCTGCTTGTATTGATTCAGAAACTATTCCAGACACGTTTGAGGACTATTTAAAGGATCGGGAAATAATTTTAGATTTACAGCTTCAATTTTATTCGACAGTTGATAAGAGAATTTCAAGAGCAAACCTTAAAAAGTTGGAAAAAGTTACACCTAGCGAAGCAGAAATATATAGAAAAAAACTTTATTCAATAATTCCTAAGATAAGGCTTAGTGATCTTTTAATTGAGGTGGACAGTTGGACCAACTTTTCACAAGAATTTAGTCATGATTCTACAGGGAAACCGCCGAGTGAACAAGAAAGAAAAATTATTTTTGCTGCTTTGCTGGGTTTAGGGATGAATATTGGTCTTGAAAAAATGGCCCAATCAACTCCTGGAATTTCTTATTCTCAGTTAGCCAATGCCAAACAATGGCGCTTTTATAAAGAAGCTCTGACTCGTGCTCAATCTGTTTTGGTTAATTATCAGTTAAAGCTTCCTGTTGCAGACTTTTGGGGTGAAGGAAAAACCACTGCTTCAGACGGAATGCGCGTCCCAGTGGGCGTCTCAGCTCTAAAATCCGATGTTAATCCACATTACAAAAGTATGGAAAAAGGAGCTACAATGATTCGATCAATAAATGATAGGCATACGACTCATCATATCGAGGTTGCTTCAACTAATACAAGGGAAGCTACTCATACCCTTGATGGCCTACTTTATCATGAAACAGATCTAGATATTGAGGAACATTTTACTGATACAAATGGGTATTCTGATCAGGTGTTTGGAATGACCGCATTACTAGGCTTTGATTTTGAACCTCGCATCAGAAATATAAAAAAATCACAATTATTTTCTATCAAATCACCTTCCTACTACCCTAACTTATCAGAAGATATAAGCGGAAAAATCAATGTAAAAATTATTGAAGAAAACTATGATGAAATTAAACGAATCGCCTATTCGATTCAAACAGGAAAAGTATCTAGTTCTTTACTATTAGGAAAGCTAGGCTCATACGCACGTAAGAATAGAGTAGCTCTTGCACTGAGAGAACTAGGTCGCATTGAAAAGAGCATTTTTATGATAGATTATATTACAGATAGTGAGCTACGGCGAAGGATCACTCATGGACTAAATAAGACAGAAGCGATTAATGCTTTAGCTAGAGAACTATTTTTTGGGCGACGCGGAAAATTTATGGAGCGCGATATTCGCCGACAACTTCAAAGTGCTAGTGCGCTTAATGTGTTAATAAATGCAATAAGTATATGGAACGCCGTCTACTTACAAGCAGCTTATAATTATCTCGTCAAAATAGATCCCGAAGTAACTAAGTATATGAAGCATGTATCTCCTATTAATTGGGAGCATATCACTTTTCTTGGAGAGTATAAATTTGACTTGTTATCTATTCCTAAACACTTAAGAGAATTGAATATAAAAAATAAATAGGCCTTGAAACATTGGTTTAGTGGGAATTTGTACCCCTTATCGATACAAATTCCCACTAAGCGCTCGGGACCCCAGGTAAGAAAAATTCATCAACGGAAACATGAAGTAACGATACAAGGTCATAAAGAACTTGTATGCTGGGGTGTTGCCCTTTATTTTCAATATTAGTTAAGTACCGTGGGTCAATTTCAATCAATGCTCCCACTTGTTCACGAGTTAAACCTCGTTTCAATCGAGCTTCTTTAATGGCTAAACCAAAGGCTCTAAAATCATATTTATCTTCTTTTTTACGCATAGTAGACCACCTCTATACATTTTATTGTTCCTACTGAATTAAAAACAGGTATAGAAAAACGTGTTATATGGTTTATAGGTTTATATTTAATAAAAAGCACTACTAAACGCCAATAAAAAAAACCGTTATATGGTAGTGCTATTTACGCTGTTAAAATATTGTATATTACTTCCAAATGGCGGTTTGTTGGAGGTCAACGTCGCCATGAAGTACATCATATACAATAAATTTCCTTACATTGGGTTCTTGTCAAAAAAAGTCGTCTATCTGCAATAGATAAGTACGTCCACCAATGTGGTTTTATAAATCATATAGATAGAATAACAGAAGCATGTAAACAGAGAAATAAATCTGTTTATATGCTTTTTTGGCTATTCAGAACTTTTTTACAAAGTTTATTTATCAGTAATGCAACAAATCCCCCTTTCACATTGGGACTAAGAGTGAAAGGAGATAAACGAGCAAGGCTCACTTCCTTTCCTAGACAGAAAGGGGTGAGAAACATGAAACCATCTTCTTTTCAGACCACAATAGAAAATCAGTTTGACTATATCTGTAAACGTGCTATGGAAGACGAGCGAAAAGAATTATATGCTTTATCTTTCAAGGATTGCAAAGCGTGAGGTGTCCTTTTTCGGATGTTGGCGATTATCTTGTTAGCCAGTTTGCGACAACAGATAACTATTCAACTGACTTTCAGATTTTTTTACACTCAATGGGTTATCAGTAGGCGTTGAAAAATGATTTGTTGAGTGAAGCATTACGTGAGTTGCCAGACAAGAAACGTGAAATTCTACTGCTGTTTTTACTTTATGGACATGAGCGATTCAGAAATTGCAGACCTGTTGAAATTGAACCGTTCTACTGTCTATCGGCATAGAACCAGTGGACTAGCCTTAATTAAAAAAAGTTTATGGAGGAATTTGAAGAATGAAAACACAATATCCTATGATTCCCTTTCCTCTCATTGTAAAGGCAACAGATGGCGATACCGAAGCGATTAACCAGATTCTACATCATTACAGAGGGTACATAACGAAGCGTTCCCTACGACTTATGAAAGATGAATATGGCAATCAAAGTATGGTCGTTGATGAAGTCTTACGTGGAAGAATGGAAACCAGACTGATTACAAAGATTTTTGTCATTTGAAATTAAGTAATATCCTCTCTCCTTTCGTGGAAGCGTGCTAAACCATTCCACGCTTCCCGAACAGGGAGGTTTGTTATTCCACCAAAGCATATTGAGCTTTCAATGTGTTTTGATAGGCTAACGAGCCATTGTTCTTTGAAAACTGAATAAAAGTAATCGAATACGTTTCGATAAGAAAAGAGCCAACGGAACTAACCGCCATGACCTATCTTATAAAGATAGCGAGCGATTCATGTTAGTGATCCGAGAAGCAATCTTTAGCAGGATTGCCTGCAACGACATTCTTATCGTGATAATGATACTCCCATACAGTCAATAGTCCGAGCGTGATAAAACCGTCGCAGGCAATGAGTATGGCTACATGAGAACCATGCAGGGGTGGAACTCCCGTGAGCTTTGCTAAAGCTGTTCGATTGCTGGTAAAACAACTTTTATGAAATCCAAATAAGTGATTTGGAAAGGAGGATTTTATGAAGCAGACTGACATTCCTATTTGGGAACGTTATACCCTAACCATTGAAGAAGCGTCAAAATATTTTCGTATTGGCGAAAACAAGCTACGACGCTTTGGCAGAGGAAAATAAAAATGCAAATTGGCTGATTATGAATGGCAATCGTATTCAGATTAAACGAAAACAATTTGAAAAAATTATAGATACATTGGACGCAATCTAGCGTCGCCAAAGGGTCTTGTATATGATAAAATAGTATTAAGTCGTATCAAGGCTCTTTCCATAAAGGAAAGGAGCAAATGCCATGTCAGAAAAAAGACGTGACAATAAAGGTCGAATCTTAAAGACTGGAGAGAGCCAACGAAAAGACGGAAGATACTTATACAAATATATAGATTCATTTGGAGAACCGCAATTTGTTTACTCGTGGAAACTTGTGGCTACAGACCGAGTACCAGCAGGAAAGCGTGATTGTATCTCACTTAGAGAGAAAAATCGCAGAGTTACAGAAAGACATTCATGATGGTATTGATGTTGTAGGAAAGAAAATGACACTCTGCCAGCTTTACGCAAAACAGAACGCTCAAAGACCAAAGGTTAGAAAAAACACTGAAACTGGACGCAAATATCTTATGGATATTTTGAAGAAAGACAAGTTAGGTGTAAGAAGTATTGACAGTATTAAGCCATCAGACGCTAAAGAATGGGCTATTAGAATGAGTGAAAATGGTTATGCTTATCAAACCATCAATAACTACAAACGTTCTTTAAAGGCTTCATTCTATATTGCTATACAAGATGATTGTGTTCGGAAGAATCCATTTGACTTTCAACTGAAAGCAGTTCTTGATGATGATACTGTCCCTAAGACCGTACTAACAGAAGAACAGGAAGAAAAAAACTGTTAGCCTTTGCAAAAAGCTGATAAAACCTACAGCAAAAAAATTATGATGAAATTCTGATACTCTTAAAAAAACAGGTCTTCGTATTTCAGAGTTTGGTGGTTTGACACTTCCAGATTTAGATTTTTGAGAATCGTCTTGTCAATATAGACCATCAGCTATTGAGAGATACTGAAATTGGGTACTACATTGAAACACCAAAAGACCAAAAAGTGGCGAACGTCAAGTTCCTATGGTTGAAGAAGCCTATCAAGCATTTAAGCGAGTGTTAGCGAATCGAAAGAATGATAAGCGTGTTGAGATTGATGGATATAGTGATTTCCTCTTTCTTAATAGAAAGAACTATCCAAAAGTGGCAAGTGATTACAACGGCATGATGAAAGGTCTTGTTAAGAAATACAATAAGTATAACGAGGATAAATTGCCACACATCACTCCACATAGTTTGCGACATACATTCTGTACCAACTATGCAAATGCAGGAATGAATCCAAAGGCATTACAGTACATTATGGGACATGCTAATATAGCCATGACGCTGAACTATTACGCACATGCAACATTCGATTCTGCAATGGCAGAAATGAAACGCTTGAATAAAGAGAAGCAACAGGAGCGTCTTGTTGCTTAGTAGTACAAATGAATTTACTACTTATTTACCACTTCTGACAGCTAAGACATGAGGAAATATGCAAAGAAACGTGAAGTATCTTCCTACAGTAAAAATACTCGAAAGCACATAGAATAAGGCTTTACGAGCATTTAAGAAAATATAAAAAGATAATTAGAAATTTATACTTTGTTTAATTTAAAAAAAATATCTGCTGATGAAATCACGTTAACAGAAAAACTTTTTTCAAAAGCAGATAAATAACAAAACCGGAATCGGTTTTTATCCAATTAAATTGTACAATTAGGATCATGGAAAATGCAACTATGATATATCTTCACTAGGGGTGGAATTTACAATTTCCGAAAAAAACAAGTGAATCCGACTCCTAATTAGTATGCATAAAATGCTTCCAAAACTTTGTTTCTTATGTATATTTTAATACTTTTTCTATCGAAAAGTCAGCTCTTTTTATATTTTTTTCTAAAGAGCTTTACTATTACAGAATTTAGTCTTACAAAGTGGAATTTACTTTTTCAATTCACCATTTTTGAATTTACTTCTTGTTTCAAGAAATTTCATAGACTGATATATTATTTCTATGTCCTAGCCCATGGTACTAGGTTAACCTGACCAAAGCTTAGGTCTTTAAATCTATCAGTATACTCGCCCCTATAATTTATCAGATATAGTATAACCAGTTCTATGTAGTTAATACCTAGTAGGGTTATATTCCACATGTCTTCAAATTCCAATTTATTATTTTGCTTAGACTTACTTGGGTGGACCACGGTATTTCTATAATAGGTTATCAGGTCTACCCCATCTTTAAAATCGTCTACAAGGTCTGGTTGGAACTGGTCTATCCTAGCTATGCTTGTATCAAGGCTACATTCCTTAAGAAGCCTCCTGATATTATGCTTGGCAGGATTCCTATCATATTCAACCGTATTGAATACTTCCTTCATTTCTACTAAGACCACATATGAAAGCATCTCGAGAGCAGTCTGTATAGATATTATATTATTGTCTATATTATTACCATTTAAGGCTTCAAGGTACCAGTCAACTGTGTTGTCTATGGCAGAACTATAATATGTATCTTCAAGTCTTTTGCACATAAGAGAAAGGTATTTTCAATGTTATGGTAATTTGAAATAGTAGATGTCCAATTAAAAACAAAACGGTAGTCTGATGAATAATTTCTACACCACTCCCTATAGGCATTCTTGTCCCCATTATAACCAAAGGCATTTAGGATATTAATATACCTACCACAGAGGAAGGATAGGGCTGTTGATAGGTTATTTAAAATATACCTTACCCTCTTGGTCTTGACCTTACTAGCATCTTTTTTATATATCCTACCTGTATGGGTGATTATATTCCCTGTTTTTGACACTAAGTTATTATGCATTTCCTTATTATACTTATAGCTCTTGTCAATTACTATAGTATACTCATTGACATCAAACTCAAGTCTTGCTGCATAGACTAGGTCACCATGTCTAACTAGCTTGCCTGGCAGCTTGTCCATATTTAGAATATCAAACTGTAGGTAGTCTACATCTGTATCCTTTGACTTGATCAATATATCATTTATATAGCCGTATAGGTCTCCATTTACAGTTTGAGTTATTTCAGCGTTTATGACCTTGTAGCCTGGTATTTCAATAGATATTTCCTCCATAGAAAGGTCATCAATATAGTCTGATATAGTTTCATATTTATAAACGGTAGCCCTGAAATTTATGGAAACGGGATCACTTATCTTATAGTAGATAGTTCCTTGACACTTAATATCATATGTCCCATATATATAAAATCTACCCTGGTATATTATCAAGTCTTCATTGATGTCATTATCATCATAGATAGAGATAAATGATTCATTACTTATATTCAATATTATCTCTCCTTCCAAAAAATAAGTACCCTACTTATTTGTAGAGTACTTATATTATACTATCTTTGTGCATTTAAATCAATTGGTTTGAAAGATGAACCATATAGGGGTTCTTCCCTTCCCTCGGTTTCTCTGAAAGCAGTCGATAGCATTAATTTGATTCTATTTAACTGGTTCACTGACGTAGCCGATGCATCATAATCTATAGGAATTATATTGGCCTTAGGGAAGTCCTTCTTAATACCCTTGATTACCCCCTTACCTATAATATGGTTAGGTAGACATCCAAATGGCTGCATACATACAATATTGTTACATCCAGCCTCTAAAAGTTCTAGCATTTCTCCAGGTAATAACCATCCCTCTCCAGTTTGGTTTCCTAGGGATACATAAGACTTAGTTAATTCTGCCAGATTATCAATCTTTTTAGGAGGATCAAACCTCTTACTTGCCTTGAGGGCAGACGTATAGGTAGCCATGTAAGTTTCTAGTATCTTTACTACTGCCTTACTAGCAACCATACTCCTCCAAGATCCTTCTAGGTTCTTGTGCTTATATATGTTATTGTAGGCACAGGCCATAAAAAGTTAATCAATTCAGGAACAACTGCTTCTGCACCTTCTCTTTCTAATATACCTATAAGGTCGTTGTTGGCAATAGGGCTAAACTTTACTAGTATTTCGCCAACTAGTCCAACCCTTGGTTTAACCTCATCAGTTATCTCAAGATTATCAAAGTCTGAAACAATATCTTTTATATTCTTCTTGAACTGCCTGATATTGGCATCCTTAAGTGAGTCCTTACATTTATCACACCATTTTTCATATAATAGATTTGCACTACCAGGTATACTCTCATAAGGTCTAACTCTTAGTAGGACCTTCATTAAAAGGTCACCATAGACTGCACCCATAACTAGCTTGTGTAGGACCTTCATATTTATCTGGTCCCTGAATCCATTGTCTTCTATACCCTGGGCACTAACAGATACTACGGGTACATTAGGGAAGCCAGCAGACTTTAGGGCCTTTCTAAGAAATGCAATGTAGTTAGTTGCTCTACATCCACCACCAGTCTGACTCATTAGTACTGTGGTGTTGTCAATATCATATTCACCAGATTTCAGGGCGTGTATAATCTGACCAATTACTATAATAGCCGGATAGCAGGCATCATTGTTTACATACCTCAAGCCTTCATCAATTATTTCAGATGAGTTATTATTTAGTATAACTATATTTAGACCTGAATCCTGCATAGCTCTTTCGATAAACTGGAATTGAACTGGGGCCATCTGTGGTGCTAGCAGTGTATGCTGGGTATTTAACCTTGTATTTTTCTGATATTCCACCTTTTTTTCATCTAACTGTGATGGCTTTACTCCACTTTGTTCTCTTTCACTTATTGCTGCCTTCAAAGACCTCAATCTTATCTTAGCTGCACCTAGGTTGTTACCTTCATCTATCTTGATTACCGTATGTATCTTGGACTTTTCACTAAGGATATCCTCTACCTGCTCTGTAGTTACCGCATCTAGTCCACAGCCAAATGAATTTAACTGAACCATATCTAAGTTGTCATGTTCCTTACAGAACTGTGCCGCCTTATATAGTCTTGAGTGGTAAACCCACTGGTCAACTACCCTTAATGGCCTATCCATCTTAGCCAAGTGGCAAATTGAGTCCTCAGATATGACTGCCATACCCAATGAGTTTATCAATTCAGGTATACCATGGTTTATTTCTGGGTCTAAGTGGTATGGTCTACCTGCCAAAACAATACCCTTTAAGTTGTTTTCTTCTAGGTAGGCTAAGGCTTCTTCACCCTTCTGCCTAACCTGGGCCTTGAATAGGTCATATTCCTTTGTAGCCATATCTATTGCTTTATTTATTTCATCCTGCCTTAGGTCTGGATAATGGTACTTCAATGCAGAGTAGATTCTCTTCTTTAACTTGTTCTTGTCATTTAGTGTTATAAAGAAGTTTATAAACCTAATATTATTTTCTTCAAGTGAATCCATATTACTCTTGATTACCTCTGGATAGGAAGTGACTACCGGACAGTTAAAGTGGTTGTCGGAGTCTGGATCTTCTCTAAACTCATGTGTAACCGATGGATAGAAATAGTCTTAATCCCCTTCTCTATCAAGTCCTCTATGTGTCCATGTACCAACTTTGCTGGATAACATACGGTATCTGAAGCAATAGAGCTAATCCCCTTTTCGAATATATCCTTAGTTGACTTAGCAGATAGAACTACAGAAAATCCTAGTTCAGTCAAAAAAGTATGCCAGAAGGGATAGTTTTCGTACATATTAAGTACTCTAGGTATACCTATAAGTCCCCTTTTAGCCTTATCAGCCTTAAGAGGCTTGTAATCGAATACCCTATCGTACTTGTACTTATATATATTAATAGACTTTTTATCTTTTTCTATCTTCTTATGAGTGTAAATAGCCTCACCAACCTCACACCTATTACCAGACACAAAAATCTCTGATTCAGAGAACTTATTTATAGTTAATAGGCATTTGTTAGAACAGCCCTTACACCTTGTCACACTTGATTCTACAGTAATATCATTTAACTGGTCTAGGCTAAGTATATTAGACCTAATACCCCTGTACTTTTCTTTGGCAATCAAGGCACATCCAAAAGCTCCCATTAATCCAGCTATATCAGGTCTTGTGACCTCTCTTCCTGTAAGAATTTCGAAAGATCTTAATACTAGATCGTTGTAGAAGGTACCGCCCTGGACTACTACATTTTCTCCAAGCTCTTCTACATCCCTTAGTTTTATAACCTTAAATAGGGCATTCTTTACTACTGAGTAAGCCAAGCCTGCTGATATGTCAGCTACGGTAGACCCTTCCTTTTGAGCCTGCTTTACCCTGGAATTCATAAAAACTGTACATCTTGAACCAAGGTCAACAGGATTTGTTGCTCCAATACCAACCTTTGAAAAGTCGACTATGTCCATGTGTAAAGACTTAGAGAAGGACTCTAAGAAGGAACCACAGCCAGATGAACATGCCTCATTTAGGATTATCTGGTCAATTACCCCATCCTTTATCTTTAGACACTTCATATCCTGACCACCTATATCTAGGATAAAGTCAACCTCAGGATCAAAGAACTTTGCTGCCTTATAGTGGGCAATAGTCTCTATTTCTCCCTCATCTATCCTAAGGGCCTTTTTAATAAGTTCCTCACCATAGCCAGTAACTGTTGCCCTAGATATAGAACAGCCTTCAGGCATCTTGGAGTATATATCCTTTAATATCTTGATACTCATATCTAAAGGACTGCCTTCATTACTGCCATAATGGGAATAAAGGATTTGCCCCTCGTCCCCAATTAAGACTGCCTTAGTTGTAGTTGAACCCGCATCTATACCAAAGAAGCACTGACCTTGATAGTTTTCTATATCAGCTCTCTTTACACAGGCCTTTTCATGTCTTTCCTTAAATTCATCATAGGCCTTATCATCCTTAAATAGGGCCACTATTTCATCACTATTTCCATCCTCAAGGCTGTCTACCCCATCAACCAAGTCGATTAGGTCCTTGATTGAATGTACTTCTTCCTTTGATGCTAAGAGTGCTGCCCCCATAGCCACGTATAGCTGGGCATTTTCTGGGAAAATAATATTATCCTCACTAAGCTTTAACACACTTGCAAACTGCTTCCTTAATTCAGACAAGAAGTATAAGGGACCACCAAGAAATGCAACATTTCCCTCTATCTTCCTACCACAGGATAATACACTTACAGTTTGGACTACAACTGCATTAAAGATACTCATAGCTATATCTGCCTTGCTTGCACCATCATTTATAAGGGGCTGTATGTCTGTCTTCGCAAACACACCACACCTTGATGCAATAGGATATACTACCTTGAAATCCTTAGCCATTTCATTAAGACCACTCGCATCAGTCTTTAAAAGAGATGCCATCTGGTCAATAAAGGCACCTGTACCACCAGCACAAATACCATTCATCCTCTGGTCAATTCCACCTGACAAGAAGGTAACCTTGGCATCCTCTCCGCCTAGCTCTATTACAACATCTGTATCTGGATTGTACTCCTCTATAGACCTTGTACTAGATATAACCTCCTGTTCAAACTTAATACCTATCTTTTTAGATAGACCAATACCACCTGAACCTGTTATTACAGATTTTACCTTAATATTTCCTAATTTACTAAAAATATCCTTTAACTGGTCACTTACTGCCTTTTTGACATCAGAAAAGTGCCTCCTATATTCCTTGTATTCTATTGATTTATCTTCTGATAAGATAACTGCTTTAACGGTTGTGGATCCAACATCTATGCCTAAATTATAGACTTTTTCCATCTTATTCCTCCTTAACGGTAATATACTATATATATACTACCTCTCACCCAATTAAGATAGGTGATATGTATATATAGAATAATCTTTTTAAGATTACCTACTTTTTATACCCATTTTTTTATATCTTATACCAAATTTGGATTTTTGTAAAATGAATTTATCTTCATTTTAGGCATAAAAATTATCCTCCCATGATATTTGTTTATCACAGGAGGATAAAGAATTTTATATACTTTATATATACACTACTTTTTAAATTGTATGGATTATTACTTTAGCTTCTTTGATATCATATTTACTAGATCGGCAGTTCTTTCAGCATAACCCCATTCATTGTCATACCAAGAAATAACCTTTACAAGTCCATCGCTCATTACCATAGTAGAAAGGGCATCAACTATTGAAGATCTCTTGTCTCCCTTGAAGTCAACAGATACTAGAGGCTTGTCACAGTAGCCTAATATCCCATTAAGTTCGTTTTCAGCGGCTTCCTTAAGGGCTGCATTTATTTCTTCAACAGTAACATCCTTCTTTTTAAGGTTTACTACTAGGTCTACAACCGATACAGTCTGAGTTGGTACTCTTAAAGAGAATCCATTTAACTTACCTTCTAATTCTGGTAACACAAGTGAAACAGCCTTTGCTGCACCAGTTGTTGTTGGTATTATTGAACCTGCACAAGCTCTAGCTCTTCTTAAGTCCTTATGAGTCTTATCTAGTACCTGTTGGTCATTAGTATAGGCATGGACTGTTGTCATCATACCATTTTCAATACCAAACTTTGCATCAATAACCTTGGCAACTGGAGCCAGACAGTTAGTAGTACAAGATGCATTTGAAATTATATTATGAAGTTCATTGTCATACTTATCTTCATTAACACCCAATACTATTGTAATATCTTCATTTTTAGCAGGACAAGTAATTACTACCTTCTTTGCGCCTGCATCAATATGACCCTGGGCATCTTCTCTATTTTTAAACTTACCTGTATTGTCTATTACTATATCAACACCTAGGTCCTTCCAAGGAATTTCACTTGGCTTAGCTTCCCTAGTTATTACTATATCTCTTCCGTTCACACTTATACAGTCGTTGTTCTTTACTTCAACCTGGCCATCAAATATACCATAGCTTGAATCGTACTCGAATAGGTGGGCTAATGTTTCTGCATTTGCCCTAGCGTTTATAGCTACTACTTCGTATTCATAATTATCAGATGCCTCTGTAATTCTTAATACCGATCTACCAATCCTACCAAATCCGTTTAATCCAACTTTAATTTTCATCATAATCCTCCATTTAGTATAGTATATAATATAATTTTGTAGTTATTAGATATTAGTATATCCTTTTTCTACAAATATTGTATACTATTTATTCTAATAATGCAATACTATAAGGAAAACTTTTTCAACTTTTTTATGTGTTCTTTTCTCAATTTTGAGGCGAAAAATAGCGTTGGGAAAAATTCATAGGTCTATCCCAACGCTAAATATAATACACTATTAACTTACACTATCTATTATTTTATTTGCCAACTAAGTCAAGTAATATGCTATATGGCAGGTATCTTTCTCCGCCTATAGCAGTAATTCCATGAATTCTTGTATCACTTATATACTTCTTAACTAGGGCATTACTTGTCTTATTTCTTGACGCCAATAGGGTTGGCCTATTGTATTTACCAGATACTGGTGATATAACAAGGGCATCGGCAAACTCTTCACCAGAAGCTATAAAGGCATCCCTACTATCCTTAAACTTTGATTTGGCAATAGCTACTGAAGTTTCATACCTATCCCTACCAGCCATCCTCTCAACTACTGAAGGAAGCTTGGCTTCTGTCAACTTAGATATGGTATTTGTTCCACCAGCTATATAGGTCTTCTTGATTTCAAGGTCCTTTATGGCCCTTTCGACCTGGTTTGGCACCATGTCCTTCTTAACCAAAAGAATTGGATAGCCATCTCTAGAAGCAAATGTTCCAACTGATAGGGCATCTGGGAATACCTGGCCTGAAGCTATTACTCCTGTGTACTTCTTGCCTGTGATACCAACTACCCTTCTGGCTACCATTTCAGATGTACCGTACCTATCTACACCGGCTATTCTTTCTACATCCTTATCCTTGTCATAGACCTTTAGTCTCCTCTTACCTTTTCAGATATAGAGTCTGGACCACCTACTATGATTACTTCTTCGGCACCTAGTCTCTTGATTTCTGTAGCAACTCTTGGGTCAAGCTTATTTGTAGGATTAAGTAGAATAGGAGCATCTTTAAGTTTGGCAAGGACAGATGAAGTCATAGAGTCTGGAAACAAGTCATGCCTAACCACTATAACTGTTTTAGCCTTATCATAATACTTTTTAGATATATTAATTCCTGTTTCTATCCTATCAGGACCATCTATCCTACCAGGATTTGGATTATTTGGGTTATTTGGTTTTGAAGGGTCATACTTATATGCTGCCTTCAGATAAACATTTCCCGTTAATTTGTTTGATATATTAACTTCTGTTGGAGAATTTTTTTCCCAACGAGGGTTATTATCATTATACCAACCAATAATTGGGTGATTTGAACCATCAGTCGTAAGGAATGTATTCATTTCTTTAGCATCAGCCAAAATAATACCATTATCAGGGCTTCCGCCTTCTTGGTTTATAATATCATCTGCTGCAACCTTAGCTGTATTATTGGCTAAAATTGCACCCTTTTGAATTTCTGCTTTAGCCTTTTTATTGAATAAGCCACCTCCAGCTTTTTCTGCAGAGTTGTCTACAATAGCTGTACCCTTTAAAATCTTAAGAGTAGCATCAGTATTATAAATTCCTCCACCAACAATTTCAGCTTTATTCCCATATATTCTAGCTCCATCTAGTGTTAATGTTGCCCAATCATCATTAAATAATCCAGCCCCTCCAACAGCTACGTTACCTGTAATCAGAGCATCTTGTAGGATTGCATTTCCTGCCTGGACATATATACCACCGCCACCATAGGCAGCTTTATTGTTGATTATACTACCCTTTTTTATAGTGATAATTCCACCACGGCTATAGATGCCACCGCCACCTTTTTTTATTGTTGTATTGCTAGAAATTTCTCCACCTTCCATGATAATTGTACCTGGAGCGGTAACTATTGACCCATTCATACCACGACTATTGTAAATACCTCCACCAATTCTTGCAGTATTATTAGAAATTTTACCACCCTTGATTGTAAGTATTCCACTATTATTTATACCTCCGCCAGAGCTTTTGCTAGTGTTATTGATAATGCTACCAGCCTCAATAACCATAGTTCCATTAGGAGAGTTAGTAACTCCTCCACCCTCGGCTGTATCAACTAGTGTCTCATTTTCAGAGATAAGACCTCCCTTAAGAGTCAGGTCACCAGTATTATATATACCACCAGCACTTGACTTTGCTGTATTCGATATGATTTTAGTGTCTCTTATTGTTGCTGAACCTTTATCAATATAAATTCCTCCGCCCTGCTCTGCATAATTTTCAGAAATTATACCGCCATTTAAAGTTGTTCTTCCATTCTTAACATATATTCCTCCACCACGAGGATAACGATCCACTTTCCTTGTTGAGTACTCTATAGAATTTTTTGAAATACTTCCACCTTCCATATAGAAGCTTGCATTATTCAAATAAATAGCACCACCATTTATATTATATGCGCTTGTCTGGATAGTCTTGTTAGAGTAAATACTTCCTCCATAAATGTTAACGCTTATGTTAGTACCACTAGTACTGCCATCTCCAAAAATAGCTCCTCCTGCCTTATATGGTAGGACTTCATTATCATCTAATGTAATTTCATTATTATTTATCTCTCCGCCATACATATTAAATTGACCATTGGCAATCTTAAGTGCTGAACCATCAATATTTTTATCGGCCTTAATACCACTTATAGCGACACCAGAATACATATTTAGGGTTCCAGTAGATTTATCGCCAGCATCATTTCCAATAATTATTGGGGAAATTGATCGATAAATTGAATCTTTACTGGTAATCGTAAGTTTGTTTTCACTTTCAGCTTTAGTTTTGTTACCTAAAGATAATATGGCGTTTTTTTCAACGTGGATATATGAACCCAACTTACTGTCACCAAGATTAATTTTATTTCCATTTCCTAAAATAAGTGTATTCTTTTGTATTTTCGCAATATAGCCACCACTTGCTTCACTTGGAAACTCAATGTCATTTTTAATGCTTATAGTATATTCTGCGGCACCACTAGTACTACTATTTATAGTTGTAATTGCGTTTTTAAAGTCCTGAAAATTATTTACTTCGTATGTATTTGAACCCGAATCTGCAAAAATATTCATTGGTATCAAGGACATAATCAAAGCAAATACAAGTATAAAACTAGTTAAGTTTGGAAGTTTGAAATTTTTTTTAATCAACTTTATCCTTCTTTCTTTCATAATATCTACTTTTCAACTGCTGGATCTTCTACAACTGATTCCTCTAATTTTGGTTCTTCCTTATCGAAGTCTTGCATAGATACTACAAAGCTATCTAGATCGTCATCCGCCTCTTCATCTCCATCAAAGTCACGAGCATTCTTTCTATCTATCAGGTCTTCGATAGTATCTCTTAGAGCCTCAAGATCTTCCAGCTCAAAATCTTCGTCATCGAAATCCTCGAAATCAGCCTCATAATGTAATTTTTCACGAAGGAATTCATTTACTTCTTCTTCGTTGTCCTTATATAGTTTGTAACCAAGAGCACCAGCCGCAAGACCAAGTGCTGTACCAAATAGTATTTTTTTCATAATTTACCTCCATTATCATTATATGAAAATTTTATATTGGGTAGATAACCCAAATATTTAAAATTAAAATTGACCAATTTAATAAATACTTCATAGATATTTAAGTGATAAAATCAAGAAATCTCTAATCCACATTCAATTAAAAATTGATGAGGGTCCTCAAACATGTATTGCATATGGCTCATACCATCAATTATTTTTATCTTACCTGCTCCCAGTGATTTAATTTCTGGTAGGTTGATTTTAGCTTTATCCTTTTCTCCAAATAAGAAAACAATGCTTGTATCATCCCTGTATAGTCTTGATGGTAGTGTATAATCGTAGCAAGAAAAGGCAATTTTCTTTAAGCAGTCATTGTCAATACCACTATAAACATCAATACAATGCTGTTCATCTTCCTTGTTTAGATACCTATATTTTTTAGCCTTACTAAAGAATTCCTTTGGATGCCTCTTAAGGCCATTAGAAGTCTTTTTCATTTCCATATATAACTTTAGACCCTGTATTCTGCTACACTTCATAGCAGGTGCGTCCAGGGCAGCCTTATCAATTTTCAGATTAATATCCTTTAATATTTCAAAAGCAACTGAAGTTCCATAGGATGACCCCAATAAAAATGCTATCCTATCAATATTATGCTCTTTTAACCAATCAATAATCTTATCCGATTGGCACCTTGCAGATACAAAATCAGAATGAGGGTAGTCAAGCCCCTCCAAATTCGGTATCACAACATAATAGTCCTTTATAAGTAAGGGTAAAATTGTCCTATAACTAGTGACTCCTGGGTAAAAAATGCTATGCACTAAAAGTGCCACGGGTTTTTTAGAATCACCAAAAGTTTGAACATTCATGTTTAAGTTCCTCCACAAAATCTTTTATAGCTTCTCTAAATTATAATACCCCTATAATCGTTAAAAGTAAAGTATTTAGAAATTTTTTATTCATGCTAATTAATTTATGACAGGTCTCCCGTCATCATCTAGTATAGCCTTTCCGTCAGCATCTAGCTTTACACCTGAAACAACCTTGTCTCTTTCAAGTATACCCTCCTCATTATAGTAGAACTTATCATATCCATAAGACGACCTACTTGCCTGGTAGAGCCAGCCCTTAAATATGCTTGCATTCGAAAACCTATAGGTCTGACTCTCAGTGTCAAAGCCCACATCATTAGAAGCCGAATAAGAGTAATTATACTTGTCCATAATAGAATTAATGGTCAAACCACTTACTGAATTTATACCACCTACTACTGTAATATTGTCACGATTAGCACTTTGTTCTATAGCATTGTCATCTACCCTAGCTGAACATAGTAGGACTCCAGTATCAATCATGCTTGCCATAGATGATGCTGACAAGGCATCTGGAAAGTCCCTTCCACTTGCAATAAGTAGGTTCTTTGGATCTATTATAGAAAGTATTTGATTGCAGGTCTGGTACCTATTGCCACCTGCTATCCTCTTACCATATGCATTTATAATTGAATTTCCCACCTACTGTATATAAGACCCTATAGTCTTTTAGAAATTCTAGTTTTTTCCTACCATCTACTAGTAGTAGGCTAGTTTTAGTTTTTGCTACAAGTCCACTAGTAGATAGGGCATCAGGAAAGTTTCTTCCATCAGCTATGCAGAGATTTTTATTTCCAACCCTTTCAACAACCTTCAAGCTTGTATCGTACCTATCGCTTCCCTCTATCCTTTCTACCTGAAAGAACTTTAGTAAGGCTGCTTCATACCCCCTGTCTACAGAATTTTCACCACCTACTATGATTACATTTTTTATCTTCCTATTTAAGAGTTCTGCAGCAAATTTTCTATGCTCAAAGACATCTGAACTAGGTTTAACTAATATAATATTTGCCTTATGCTTACTTGCAAGACTAATAGCTGATAGGGCATCTGGAAAGTCTTTACCACTAACTACTATGGCCATATCAGACTTATGGTGGTCAGCAACATTCAAGGACGTCTGATACCTATCAGGTCCATCTATCCTCCTAATTGCTGCTGCATCGGCCCTTATCAAGAAAATTCCAGTAAATATAAGACCTAGTCCCAAATATATTACTCCCTTTCTAAATTTTATCTTACTTAAAATCATATATCCCCCTCATCAAATTCTGTTATTTCCCAGAATTTTTTTTTCATTTATTACATTTATATTGTGTCCAAGAGCTAGATAGGCCAATACTATTTCATGTTCTTTGGAATCATAGAATACAGGCTTATCATAACCCTCTCCCACTATAACATAATCTATTTGACTAGATATTTCCTCGTATACTATTGCACCCATGCCTCTTAGTCTCTTTTCTATACTTCCCTTAGACTCGTAATTAAAATCATTATATAGGTAAATTCTCTTATCCTTAAAGTCAATACAAGACAGAGGGTCATTGTACTCCCAATCATCTATTGACTCGAAATTTTTTAATATTGTAGCAAGCTCTCTTAAAGACATAATCCTTACAGACCTGCCCAATCTATTTAAATCGACTATTTTTTTTATATATTGTTTATCAAGATCACCTGTATAGTAGATAAAGTTTTTGACTATATAGTAGTCAGTTTCCAAATCCAAAGAGTTGGTTAATTTTATATTGTACTCATCTAACAACTTCTTAAAGTCTGGCGTATTTTTTAATTTAATCTTATTTGAAAGGCAAAATTTGGAATTGAAAAAGTCTAGATCCAGCCTCTTGTCCTCTAAATATGCCTTCCTTTTCAAGCTCCAGTTTTTGGAATTAATGTTATTCATGACCCTATTTTTTAAGATCCTATTTTGCTTTAAAAGTGCCCTATCCATCCACTGGAAAAACTCTGTACCATAATTATCTCCGTACTTTGATTTTAGGTCAGATAAGATGGAAAGGTAGGATAAGTGAGTTCTATAGGCGTCTGATCTTGCCCTATGTACTCCTATATTTTTTATATTGAGATAGCCACATAGGCGTATTAGAGAAAATTTTTCTCCATAGATAAATTCCCCTAGGTCAAAGGTATCAATACAAGGATTCTCAAAATCCTTACCCAAAATCCTATCAAAGGCATCCTTGATTTCACGTATATCATTGCCCATACCATGCCCTATTACAGGTAGATTTCCTATAAAGTTATAAAATTTCTTAATGACACTATACTCATTTTCTGCTGAAAAAATCATATCATTAGATATTCCTGTTAAGTCCTCTATAAATTCGTCTATATAATAAATCTCCTGTCCATCAACATTTACAGTAGACTTGACCCTGCTATGCTTATCCCTCCTATTAGGCCTATTCTTATTATCTAATACCTTATAATCCGGAGGCTTAACCAGGCTAGAAAACTCATCAATGATTTCACCATCTACTACCTTTAGGGCTGCTAGTTCGATTATATAATTTAGACAGTAATTGCCAGTTAATTCTAAATCTACTGCTACATATGTTTTTGGAAGTGTTTTTCAATTTATGGTCGTATTTATTGCATTTAATCGTCAAAACATTCCTCCTAGAAAACTTTTTCTCTCTATTAATATTATAACATAAGTTGAGTTTTTTAGTTTATAATGTGTTAAAATATATTAAAGTAGTATTGGGAGGTAATTATGAAAACTCTTAAAAAATATATGAATAAAAGCAAATATTTAGTAGGACAATTAAATATAACAGATATTTTTTCAAGATCGGCAGGTGTTGCCTACTATTTGACATTGTCTATATTCCCATCAGTAATGTTTTTGATGTGTGCCTTTGCCTATATGCCATCTATAATAGGGGATTTTGTTGAAGCCTCAATTAGGACTAATGTTCCTGCTGGAGCATCTAATATTCTCCTTTTAGTGGTGGATTCAGCAATCAATAATAGGAGTTTAAGGCTACTGGAAATCACCTTTTTAATTGCTGTTTGGACATTCTCAAAGGCAGTTAAGAACCTTATAATAGGTCAAAATGAAGCCTATAATTTCTGAAACCAGGTCCTTTATAAAGAGAAACCTATTAGCTTTTTTATATGCAATTGCTTTTTTTGTGGCACTAATACTTGCCGTTTTATTTTTTGTATATGGAGGAAAGTTCGCAAACATAATCAGGGATAGCCTAGATGAATTCTATATACTAACCCTTATATATAACTTTATAAGATTCGTCGTGCCAATAGTATTTATATTATTAATATTTCTTAATTTTTATATATTCGGTCCTTGCAAACCTATAAAAATTAAACAGGCCTTACCCGGTGCATTTATTACGACTATACTTTGGACTCTATTATCGATTGGATACTCCTATTATATTAATAATTTTAGTAACTATAGAGAGATATACGGTAATATATCGACTATAATCGTTCTTATGACCTGGATATATCTTTGCAGTATTTCCATTACGATCGGCTACAAAATAAATGCCCTACACTATTGGAAGGATGACTATAATAATAAAAGAAAACTAAAATAAAGAGGTTGCCTATATGGACCCCAGGGAATAGAATTTTCTGAGTCCTGGACCATGTGGCAACCTCTTTTAAAATTAAAGCATATATAAATTTGTGTATCTATTTACCTTTATATAATATATTCCTTTTTGAAAATACAACCATACTAGATATTATGATTATACCACCAATTATTGTTCCAAGGTTTGGCACTTCACCAAGAACTAGTGATCCTAATAGGGTTGCAAAGAAGGGCGTTAAAAAGCTATAATTTGCCACCTCACTTGTATTATCAGCTATTGATAGGGCTATACTCCATAGGAAGTAGGCTATAGCACTACAGAATACACTTAAAATAACCAATACTAGTATATACTTACTAGATGCTGCTAGTAGTTCTCCCTTTGCTTGGAGGGAGAAAGGTGACAATATAAGGATTGAAAATACCATACTGTAGGTAACAATCTCAATCCCCTTATAACCATCCATAGATAGTTTCCTATTAAGGTTATTGTATATAGAAAATAATACCGATGCAGCAAGGGTCCAAATCATACCCATATTTACTGACAGTACTCCATCCCATAGCATCATAATAAGTACGCCACCAAAGGCTGTAATCATAGATATCCATCCTATTTTATTTATCTTTTCCCCATATATCTTGCTTGATTCTATGGCAGTTAAGATTGGTGTAAGGGCTATAATGATACTTGAAGATGCAGATGTTATGGTCTGTATACCCTTATTAAATACAAAGAGGTATACTCCAAAACCACAGGCAGCCGATAAGAAAAGCCAGCCCAAGTCCTTGGCCTTTGGTAGTCTAATCTTGGTGAATATACCTATTACAAGTAAGACAACTGAAGCTATACAAACCCTCAAAAAACCAAGTGCAAAGGGAGTAAAATGTTGCATTGCAACCTTTGAAAATGGAAAGGCCAAGGCCCAAAAGGATATAGTTGCTAGTCCCAATAGGTTTACTTTTAATTTTTTGTTCATTTATACATAACTCCTCTCCTTTTCCTTAATGACTGTAAATATATTTTTTACATTAAGCATTACTATTATGCTAATATAAATATTTTTTGGCAGCTAGGAAATATCTTCATACTTGATTCTAACATCTTTTACCTAGTTCTTCAATCTATATTTTATGAAATTGTGGCTAGAAGAAGGATAGCTGATTTTTCTCGCTCATTCCATCTAGGGCCCCATGTTCAGATAGCTTCTCCACCAAAGTTTTAGATAGCTTGGTCCTCTTGATCAGGTCCTCCTTAGACAGGAACTTACCATCTTTTCTAGCATCTACCACACTAAGGGCGGCATTTTCCCCCATCCCCTGAAGGGATACCATTGGTGGTAGTATTTTCTTCGGTCCGTATATCTTGAAGTCCTTAGCATCTGACTCATACAGGTCTATATGCATAAATTCTATACCCCTAGCATACATTTCTACAACGACCTCTAATATTGTATACTGGGAATTTTCCTTGGTTGTTGCCTTGGTTCCCAGCTCCTTTATTTGATTAAGTCTTTCCTTAACATTATCTATTCCAGAAGTGATAAGCTCGATATCAAAGTCATCAACCTTAGTAGTAAAATATGTAGCATAGAAGGCCTCCGGATAGTTAACCTTACAGTAGGCTATCCTGAATGAGGTCATTACATAAGCAACTGCATGTGCCTTTGGAAACATATATTTAATCTTCTTACAAGACGTTATATACCAGTCTGGAACTTCATTTTCCAGCATGGCCTCTTCATGCTCAGGCTTTAGACCCTTACCCTTTCTAACACTCTCCATTATAGTAAAGGCCATTTTTGGTTTAAGACCCATAAATATAAGGTAGTTCATTATGTCGTCGCGGGTTGAAATAACCTCCTTTAGACCTACAACATTAGCCCTAACTAAGTCTTGGGCATTATTTAGCCAAACGTCTGTCCCGTGGGAAAGCCCAGCGATCCTGACTAATTCAGCAAAGGTTGTAGGTTTTGTATCAACCAGCATTTGTCTCGTAAACTTTGTTCCAAATTCAGGTATGGCCATAGACCCTACCGTAGTACCATCTATATCCTCAGGCTCAATACCCAGGGCCTTTGTGGAAGTAAATAGGGACATAGTAGCTGGATCATCAAGGGGTATATCTGTTATCTTAATACCCGTCATATCCTCTAGCATTCTGATTATTGTAGGACCGTCATGTCCTAGAATATCTAGCTTTAAAATTCTACCACTTATTGAATGGTAGTCGAAATGGGTTGTGATTACACCAGAAGATTTATCGTTGGCTGGATACTGGACCGGTGTGAAATCATGAACATTCTTGTAGTGTGGTATTACCATTACACCTCCAGGGTGCTGACCAGAAGTCCTCTTAACCTCCGTACAACCCTTTGTAAGCCATGTCATTTCAGCATTAGTTAGGTCTAAGTGGTTATCTTTAGAGAAATTCCTAACATATCCAAATGCAGTTTTTTCCTGGACAGTACCAATTGTACCAGCCCTAAAGGTAAAGCCTTTACCAAATAACTCCTCTGTGTACTTATGAATAGTTGCTTGGTAGGTCCCTGAGAAATTCAGGTCAATATCAGGTTCCTTATCACCCTCAAAGCCAAGGAATACCTCAAAAGGTATATCCTGACCCTCCTTTATCAACTGACTTCCACACCTAGGACATTTCTTGTCTGGCAGGTCTATACCTGAACCATACTCACCAATACCAAAAAATTCCGAGTACTTACAATCCTCATTTGGACAAACATAGTGGGCAGGTAATGGATTTACCTCTGTAATGTCACTCATCGTTGCAGCAAAAGAAGATCCAACTGACCCCCTTGATCCAACTAGATAGCCATCAGATAGGGACTTGGCAACTAGCTTGTTGGCTATAATATACATAACAGCATATCCATTACCTATAATTGAGTCTAGCTCCCTATTAAGCCTATTCTCAACTATTTCAGGCAATGGATAACCATAGATTCTCTCTGCCTTTTCAAAACACATTCTCCTTAGTTCTTCCTTAGACCCCTCTATAACAGGGGCATAAGTCTCATCAGGTATTGGCCTTATATCTTCAAACATATCGGCTATCTTGTTTGAGTTTTCTACTACCACCCTATAGGCCGTCTCCTCACCTAAGTAAGCAAACTCCTCCAGCATCTCATCAGTGGTCCTGAAATGAAGACTTTCTATATTCTTTTTGTATTTAGGTATCTGTGAATACTTAAGTACACTCCTATATAGTCTTTCATGTGGTTCTAGTGTATGTACATCACCAGTAGCAACTACAGGCTTACCATAGTTATCACCAAGGTCAACTAGTTTTTTATTTATAGCCTTTAGCTCTTCGAAGGTCTTTATTTCTCCAGATTCAACCAGGTATTTAAGGTTGTCTAAGGGCATAACTTCAATAAAGTCATAAAAGTCTAAGATTTTTTCCATTTCCTCCTTGGTCTTATTTTTTTGTACACCAGAAAAAACTTCGCCACTTGAACAAGCACTACCTATTATTAGGCCTTCACGCTTTTGCTTAACTAGGCTCTTTAGCATTAGGGGTTGCCTGTAGAAATGTTTTAAGTGGGAATCACTGATTAATTCATAGAGATGTCTTAAACCTAGGTAATTTTGTGCATATATTGTTGCATGGCTTGGTCTCAGCTTTGTATGGTCTATCTTTCCATAGACCTTATTTATGTCTGAGAGTTTTTCCACACCATCTTTTTTCATCATGCTAATAAATCTGAGGAATATTTGTGCAGTTGCCTCAGCATCATTTACAGCCCTATGATGACCACTCAGATTAATGGCTAGGGCCTTGGCTAGTCTGTCCAAGCCAAACCTCTTCATATCTGGCATCAAGACTCTAGCAAGTAAAAGTGTGTCTATCTTTTCATGTTTGTAGTCTAATCCAACTTGACTGCACTTCTGAGCAATAAATCCAGTGTCAAAGTCTGCATTATGGGCGACTAGGATGGAGTCCCTGGCAAAGTCCATAAACTTTTTTAGAGCTTCTTCTATAGGTGGTGCATCTTCTACCATATCATTTGTAATATTTGTAAGTTCTTGGACCTCATATGGTATGTCCATTCTTGGATTAACAAAGGTCGAAAACCTGTCCTTTATTTGTCCGTCCTCCAGTAAAACTGCTCCAATTTCCGTTATATTATCACCTGTAACTGAAAATCCTGTAGTCTCTATATCAAAAACTACAAACCTTTGGTTAAAATCTCTCTCATTGGGATTTGTACTATATCTAGGTCATCATCGACTAGGTAAGCCTCAACACCATATATTACTTTTATATCCTTACCCTTAGACGCATTCATAGCATCTGGAAAGGCCTGAACCACGCCGTGGTCAGTAATTGCAACTGCCTTGTGGCCCCATTCTATCGCCTTGTTTATAAGGTTCTTTACGCTGACTACAGAGTCCATGGCTGACATCTTGGTATGGGCATGAAGCTCGACCCTCTTTTCTAGGGCAGTATCCTGTCTTGACTTTTTATCCTGAGTCCTAATTCCAGTTACCGTCATTTCTATTTCATCAGTATAGGAGCTAACTATAATATCTCCCTTTACCCTTATATAAGAACCCTTTTTTGTGGCATTCTTTACCATATCCACATTGTTATCCTTAAGCTGTAGTTTACATAGCAGGGCTCCACTTGTGTCGGTGATAAAAATAGAATACATGGACTTACCACTCCTTAGGATTACCTCCTCAGTATGAAATACCTCACCCTCTATTGCCACAGTTCTAAAGCTCTCATTTATATCCCCAATTCTAACAAGGTCTGCAAAAACATCCTTACCGTATACCATTCTAGGATCAATAGTATCAAGCTTATATGCATCTTCATTTTGAGGGTCTTCTTTATCATCAGCCTCTATTTGAGATAGAACTTCCTCAAGCTCAAGGTCGAGGTTTTCAATTAATTTATTGATATTATCCATGTCGTCTATGTTCAGGTTCTTTTTAGCCACCTCAAATTCAACCTCTATATCTCTAGAAAGCTGCCTTTTAACCATCTCTTTTATTTTTTTGTCTATTTTCTGGTTTACAAACCTAAAGTATATATAGTCTTCTGGTAGCTTTATCTTCAAACAGTTTCCCCTTGTCATATGCTCAAGGTCTTCATGAACGTAAAGGATGGGTACATTAGAATATAATAATTTCTTAATATTCGGCCAATATGACTTCATTATATCTTTTAGGGTCTTCTTTTCTAGTCCTCTAAACCTACATTCCATCCTTATAGAAGAAAGTGGTGGACAGAGCTTTTTCTTTACCTTATCTTCTAGCCTAGTGAGCCTGTCAATCATTATAATTTCATCTGAAACCAAATGGATTGTACAAATCTGTGTGGACTTATCTAAGATAGACTTTTCAATATTAATCTTATCAAATTCTTCTATGAGATTTTTATTGTCCAAGCCAATCTTTATCAAAAAATCACAAAGCTTCATCTAAACTCCTTTCCTATTTTAACGATAATTCAACAGTAAATATTATAATCAAATTTCTAATTTTAGGTACTAGTCTAAGCTTATACCCTCAGCAGGAATCTTATTGGTATCCACTAGGTCTATATCTCCTAGTAGGTCCTTGTTCCTACTTCTAAACTTATCAATTACTTCAAACTTGTTCCAACAATGCATGGGAACTAGGTGTCTTGGTCTCGTTTTTCAATGAAATACTTCATGCCCCAATCAAAGCGGTCACCCTGCCTTGGGTCAAGAGGTACCATAGCTATGTCTATTAGTCTAGCTCCCATCTTATCTATTTCATTTTTAAAGTTTCTTGTAAGGTTATCATACTCTTCTTCTGTTTCAAAGCCAACCCATGTCCACCAATTAAGGTCTCCTGCGTGGTATATAGTCTTCCCATTGTAGGAAACCATAAAGGCAAGGCCCTGGTCCGTGCTTAGATATGTTTCCACCCCCAACTCATTAAAATAATATTCCTTGTTTGGCTCCAAAGAATATGACCTGTCTGCATCTTCTTGCTTCTTAGGAACTACGTCATTAGATAAGATGTATTCCACATCCTTATGGTCTCTAAATATATCGAATATGTCTTCATTAAAATGGTCTGGGTGAGAATGACTTACAAAAACATATAGCTTCTTTTTCTTATCAAGGCTAGGGATATCTCCCTTATAATAGTCAAAAAGCATATAGGCTCTTTCAAATTCTAGTAAAAATCCACTGTGATATATATATTTTAAATTCATAATTTATCCTCCTTAATTCTATAAACAAATTATACCATATAGATCTTCTCTTATCTATACTTCCAAACTTACTTATATAGCTTAGATGCTAATAATAATCTCATAATAGAAAGTGAATTTCAAATTAAAAGAGTGACAATCCATAAAGACTATCACCCAAATCTCTTTATTATATTTAAATTTATGTCTGAGGTCCATGTATGACTAGTTCTTATGTGAGTGTCCCTTGCCATGTTCTTGTCCACATGAGCACACACCATGCTTATGTGTATGATCATGACTATGGTCATGACCACATGAGCAAGAACCATGTATATGATGACTATGATCATGACTCAAACCTTCATTACTAGCCTGTGCCTTTTTTAGCTCCATCAGTGCATCATACCTACGTTCCTCTTTTTCATCTACATCATCTAGCTTCTTAGATTTTTCTAAAAGCTCATCAAGCATTTCACCTGTAATATGTGATAGCTTATCTATGTCGCTAGCAAGTAGTTCTGTAAAGTCCATATTAAGGCTTCTCTTTTTCCTATAAACATATCCAGCCATACTTAATATTCCAGATAGGCCTTCAATATAGTCAAGAGTCTTCTTGAATTGGTTAAGCTCACTCAAGCCCTTAGCCCTTGACTTCATATCTATATCTGAGTTTAAGGCAAAGGAGTCAAGCAAGGAGTCCTTGATAAATTCTAGTACAACTATCAAGACACTAACCATATCCACACCACTTATATTTTTGTTGTAGGCAACCTCATATATTTCCTGGTCACTAGTCATAAAAGTATTTGGCTGGTAGACTTCAATTTTTAGGTTTACCCTACCTAAGTCTGTGACCCTATCTAGAACCTTATTAAAATCTCCCGCTAAAACATCTACAGCCTCTATATCATCAGTATCATTCATTAGCATCATATTATACTCCCCTATTATTAGTGACAGTATCTTAATCATGTCTATTGGGCCTGTCTCATGCTTCTCATCAACCTCAAATATATTATTGTTTACATCCACAGTAATTTCTATAGTATTTACCTTTTTCATTATATCCTCCAAATTATGCATTTAGTCTTAAGTATATAGTCAATTTCATACTTATTCTAAAGGCAGTATAGTAAAGTTTCATAAAATTTAACAATTCATATAAATAATTACAAATGAAACTTATTTTTTTATTATACCACATTTGATAAGAAAATGTAGAGATTTGGGCTACTAATCAGGAAAAATATTTGTACTCTCTCTGTTATATATACGTCTTTAGTGAGTAAATGACTCCATAAAAAAAGAGGGCAAATGCCCTCTTTAATATTAAACTTAAAGTGATTCTTCATATATCTTTCTTACAACTTCTCTAGAAGCTTCTACTGGTGCACATGACAATAATCCGTCAAGAGATGGAGTTGTAAATGTTAGGTCTGTAAGCTTATCAAGGTCTGCTTCAGTGAAGCCTTCATCCTTAAGAGTCTGAGTTAGACCTATTGAATGCAACCATTCTCTGACTAGGTTAGCCGCCTCTTCAGCATTTATATCCTTCTTATCTCCAAAAATAGGTGCAAATACTTCAAGGATAGTTTCCTTCTTAGCATCAAACACCTGCCTAACAACTGCAGGAAGAAGTATTCCAAGACCAAAACCATGAGTTAAGTCAGTCTTTACTGCACTTAGTGGATGCTCAAGAGCATGAGTAAAGTGTAGAAGACCATTATCAAAAGATGTACCTGCTATCATAGAAGCATATGCTAAGTAGTATCTAGCTTCTAGGTCAGATCCATCCTTAAGTGCCTTTGGTAAGTAGTCATGTACTAGTCTAACTGTTTCCTTTGCTAGTAGAATACTTAGTGGATTAGCAACTATACTTGTTGCCGCCTCAAATACATGGTTTACAGCGTCTACAGATACTGACATAGTCTGAAATTCAGACAAGCTAGTCATTAGACCTGGGTCATCTATTGCATATATTGGGTATATACAGTCATATGCTATTGCAGGCTTTAACTCTTCTTCTGGTATTGATACAACTGCGAACCTGTCAACTTCTGTACCAGTACCATGAGTTAGGTTTATAGCAACTACTGGAACTGCCTTGTTAGGAATTAAAGTAAACTTACATAGGTCTGCAGCCTTATTGTCTGGATATTCTAAAAGAATAGCTGCAAATTTAGCCGCATCTATAGGGCTACCTCCTCCTATACCTATAACAGCCTTTGCATTGATTTCTTTAGCCATAACTACCGCTTCATCAACATCCTTATGCTCTGGATTTGGAGTAATCCTATCATATAATACATATTTAATGTTATTATCCTTTAAGGCTTTTTCTACTACATCCCAAGCTCCTGTTTTCTTATAAGCACCTCTACCTGTAATGATAAGAACACTATCTAAGCCCTTGTCTGACATTTCTTTAGCTATATCATTAAATTTTTCTATAGCTCCTACACCAACATAGGCAGTAGTCTTTGTTCTAATTTCTCTGATTTCATTGATATTGATGTCCTTTTCCCACATAATAATATTTCCTCCACATATAAAATAATAAAAAAATTAGTAAGGAGATTGTTATTATACTAACAAAGTCCTTACTAATATTATAATCCTTAATATATTATTTGTAAACATTAAAAGATAAATTTTCTGAATTTTTTGCTATTTTTACAATAAAATCAAGCTAATATTTCAATGTCTTAATTATACTTATATAGGTTATTTGTGGACAATAACTGGTGTGCCTACACTGATTTTTGAGTATAGGTATGACATATTTGAAAGCGGTGTATTTACACAACCATGCGATCCTGCATATAGGTACCTACTTCCACCAAATGCTGGCTGCCAATATGCATCATGGATTCCTATGCTTCCATTAAATGGTACCCAGTACTTGACTGGTGATGCGTATCCTGGTCCTCTTAAGACAGCATTTTTCATTTTTTTATTTACCTTAAATATGCCTGGAGGTGTTGCCATACCCTTGTTTGGATTACCAGTTACAACTGGTGTAACAAGCTTATCATAGCCATTTTCTTTCAGCCACATTTTTTGCTGACTTATATCTATCTCAACATATTTTTTACCTATATTAACCGCCTTAGCAGGTATATCATTTGAACTAGTCACTGAATACTTAGGGCTAATATCATAAGTTGATACGCCGGAATTTAGTATACCAGATAATCTATCTAACTCATAACTAAGATCCATCTTTCTTACCTGGCCCTGCTTAGATATTACAACATCCCCATTTTTCCAGTAGGCATAAGAATCTTCAGATTGACCTGCTAATATCTGACTATCCATATTCTTTAATATGTACTCCATCCTTGTTTTATCATAGGTTAGGTTGAAGCTAATATCCATTTTGGCTGTAGGTAGGAACTGGCTACCACTAATCAGCTTCTTTGTTCCATCAATATTGTATTCAGCAACTAGGCCCTCTAGCTTCATTAGGCTATCAAAGGCCTGGTCAGCTCTGGCATTACCCTTATTTTGGATTAGCCTAGCTAATATATCCATGCTATTGGCTAGTGTGTCTCCACCACTAACCTGAGTAAGACCTGTCAAGCTTGACATATTATATAGGGTCCTATACTGGTTAAAGGAAAGACCAGTATTCGAATTAACTAAGACAACTGCCCCCTCGGATAGGTTTGAGGAATTTGATGGCTGGGCTGGCCCTACCTGCTCAACATCCTTATCTTTTTGACCTGTCTGGGCGTTACTAGCGATTATTCCTGAATTAATTAAGACTGCATCTATAAGTCTATTGGCCTTTACTGCCCCATCATCTGTTAGGTATACAACTCCTGGGTTTGGGCTGAACTTATTCATCATCTTAAGGTTTGTTTCTTGCCTATTAGATCCAGCTATTCTCTCTACATTAGCTGCGATAGAATCAAATCCATCCACTAGGCTAAGGTTACCTCCAATTACATAAACATTATCTACACCTAGGAGACTCAAGTCTGACCTAGTAGCTTCTAGCTTACTATTAGAAGTAAATAGTATGGGTGATCCATTTTTTGCTGCTATGGCTCCAATACCTGCAGCATCTGCAAGTCCCTTGTGACCATTAACCAAAAATGCAGCCTGGAACTTGTCACTAGTTAGGTCCTTAAGCTTTTTAGCAATATTTAGTGATGTCTCTTCCCTACTAGACCCCTGAATTCTCTCAACCTCAAGCGAAGAAGCCTTCAAGCTATCCTCTAAACCTGATGATATAGAATCCTGTCCACCGATAATTAGTACCTTTTTAGCTCCTAATCTCGAAATTTCTGTCCTTGTAGCTTCATTCAAGGCATTGCTTTGAGTTAAAAGAACTGGTACCCTTAGTTTACTTGCAAGTGGAGCAACTGAAAGAGAGTCTGCCACTGCATTAGCATTAGTTAGGATTACTGTCTCAGACTGGTTCCATCCTGACTGTGATATTTTAACAGCTGTAGAAAACCTATCACTACCACTAATATTTTGACTACTTACATCTTGAGCATATACACCTGGGGCTAGACTAGTTCCTACTAGCGAACCTGTTGCAATGATTAAAGCCGTATTTCTCACCAATTTTTTCATATACACACCTCACATAATTCCAATAAAATTAAACAAACAATGAGTAATAAATTATAAATAATTTCCTAATTCTAGTATATAAATTTATGAAATTATTTTTCAAGTAACATTGCTATTACAATTTATATAAATTTTTGGTATATTTTTTTACGAATACCTAGAAAATATGTAATATAACTGATACTTTTTAGATAATATATGGTAAAAATACTATTATATGTTTTTTTATGAAATGTATTTACATCTAGAATATAAAGGTATTTTATAGGAGGTAATGATGACTATAGCAGATATTAATCTAAAATCGCTTTGCAATGATATTTTAAATAGTGGTAACAATACCCTAGGAGAAAAAGTTAGACCAAAATATGCTGATGGTACGCCATCACATACAATGTTTGTGAACCAGGTATTTGAAAGATATGACCTTTCAAAGGGTGAACTCCCAATTGTTACACTTAGACAGGTTGCATGGAAGTCTGGCATTAAGGAAATATTATGGATATACCAGGACCAGAGTAATAATCTTGATCTTTTAAGGGATAAGTATGGTATTACTTGGTGGGATGAATGGGACTTAGGCGACAGAACTATTGGTCAGAGATACGGTGCAACTGTCAAAAGGTATAAGCTTATAGACAAGCTACTTGAAAATTTAAAGAACCAACCATATGGTAGAAGGCATATAATTAACCTATACCAGGAGGCTGACCTAGAGGAAACAGCAGGGCTTTTCCCATGTGCAATGGAAACACAGTGGTCTGTAAGAGATGGATACCTTGACCTTACTCTTATTCAGAGGTCATCTGACGTAGCAGTTGCCAATGCAATTAATAAAATCCAGTATGTGGCTCTTCAGATGATGGTTGCAAGACATGTTGGCCTGGAACCTGGTGTATTCTGCCATTATGTAAATAATGCCCATATATATGATAGGCATGTAGACCAGATAAGGGAAATGATCGCTAGAGACCCTCAGGAAGGACATGAGTCTGTTAGGTTGGTCCTAAATCCAGAAAAAACCAACTTCTATGACTTCACTATAGATGATTTTACAATGGAAAACTATAATCCAGTAAAACCTAACTTCCAATTTGAGTTAGCCATATAGTAAATATAGGCCTATAGCCTATGCAAGTGTTAATGTTTAGGATATGGCAAATCCGATACCATATCCTATCTTAGTATAAATTAGGAGATAATATATGATAGATAATATATATGTGATAGTTGCCATGACTAAAAAAACAAGGGCCATTGGTATAGATGGAGATATGCTTTATCACCTTAAGGAAGACCTAAAGTATTTCAAGGAAACTACCCTAAACCACACTATAGTATGTGGAAGAAAAACTTACTTTAGTTTTCCAAAAAGACCACTGCCGAATAGGAAGAATATAATACTCACTAGGGGTAATGACCATTATGATCAGGCCTTCACCCTTCATTCAAAGGACCAGGTTGCCCAATATGCACTTAACCATCCGGATGAGAAGATTTTTATATGTGGTGGTGACAATGTCTATAAGCAATTTATGGATCTTGCTAGTAAGCTATATATTACAGAAATAGACGAAGATAGTCCTGTAGAGGCTGATAGCTTCTTTCCCCAGATTGATCCTAACCTATGGACTAAGGTATCGGAATCAGACTATATAATACCTGAAAAAGCACCTAGGTATAAATTCCTAGTCTATGATAGAAATTTATAAGATAAAATAAAAAACTGGAAAAAATCTAAAAAAGTCCCGCCCTGTAATGGGACTTTTTTAATGCTAAAAAAGTGGCTTATACTAAGTACAAGCCACCTCTTAAAGGCTAATTTTTTTATTTAATATTTATAAAAAAAATCAACAATATGTTCAGGAATACTTTTTTTCTCCACCTAAAACTATTATGTCTTCAATGTTTTTCTCTACTAGTGAAGTCTATATAATTATCTGAATTATTTTTCGGATTTAATAACTGTATAGGTGCATTTTCCATAGCTGCCAAAGCCGATGATACTAATGCATCTGCAAAAGATTCACCTGTCGTTAAGAATATTTTTTTTGGTTTTTTATATCCATATTCTCTAACAAGATTGGCAGTTTCATACCTATTTTTACCAGCAATTCTATACTCTGCCCTTAATTCAGACTCTATATTCTTACCAATTGATTTATTACCACCAACCAATATTGTTTTCTTTATTCCCATATCCTTCATTACCTCATCAATGTAATAAGGGATACTAGTTGATTTTACCAATAATACTGGAAGGTCATCCTTAGCAGCAATTGATGATGCAGTCAGTGCATCAGGAAAATTTTCACCTGACGCAACTATAGCCCTGTCACTATAACCAGTAAGTTTGACCAATTGCTTAGCAAGTCTAGCAGATGTATCATACCTATCTTTTCCAGCTATCCTGCTTAATTCTAAATTCATAATTTTTAGGTCTTTTTCAATACCAATAGCCAAAGAATTATTACCCCCTACTAGTATAACTTTTTTCACTCCTAATCTTCTAATTTCATTTTTAACCTGAGTATCAAGTCTATTAGAATCATTTAACAAAATTGGTGCCTTCAAAGCTTTTGCCAATGGAGCAGCCGTAAGTGAGTCGGGATATTCTTTAGAATTTACCAATACTAGAGTATTAGCATGGTCAAAGTAATTTCTTGATAAGTTTATGGCAGTGGATATCCTATTATTTCCGCTGATTCTATTTATCTTAGCTGATCTAAATTTATTCTCTTTAACCTTATCATCTTCTTTTTTTTTCATTTAGTTCATCTTTTTTCTTCATATCCTCAATAGCCTTTTTCACATCATTTTCAAAGCTACTATCCGATTTATTATCTTTTACAGACTCTTTACCATTTTTGTGATCTTTATTTTTTTCATGTTCTTTTTCAGACTCTTTATCTTTTTTAGGCTCTTTATTTTTTTCGGATTCTTTATCCTTTTCAGGCTCCTTGTCTTTTTTAGGTTCTTTCTCTTTTTCAGGCCCTTTGTCTTTTTCTATTTCCTTGTCTTTTTTAGGCTCTTTGTCTTTTTCAGGTTCCTTGTCTTTTTCAGGCTCTTTGTCTTTTTCAGGTTCCTTATCTTTTTTAGGCTCTTTGTCTTTTTCAGGTTCCTTGTCTTTTTTAGGTTCCTTGTCTTTTTCAGGTTCTTTATTCTTATCAGGCACTTTTTGCTTCTGATCATCATCCTGGCCACCATAATCTATATCACTGGCTCCCTCATCATATGATAATACTGATCTTATCATTAGAGCACCCTTTTTATTATCTAGACTATCATAAGACCTGAAATAGCCACGGTCAATTTGATATGAATATTTCTTCATATTGCTAGCTGTTCTGTCAAGAGCTACCACAATTGATTTATTCGTATCATAATCTGGTTCTATTAGAACATAATATTCTCCGTCTACCTGTATATTATACTTTTCTAAATCTATCTCAGTATCTCCAAAGACATTCAAATGTCTAACTTTTACCGGCATTAATAATGTTTTTATACGTTTATTACTATCGAATTTCACAACAGAAATCATAGCAGAAGTTCCCGTATTCTCTATATCGCTAGCAAACCTAACCTTTACTTTACTCAAGGTAGCTTTTTTCTTTGGCTTGAATGAAACGGCTACACCTAAATCACCATTTATACCAACAATCTGGTTTTTTCCACTTTCGTTTTCTTTACCATTATCATAATAAAGTTCAACGTCACCTAAATTATTCTTGTCTTCCAAGCTTATATCGAAATCACCTGAATTTTCATCAAGTGTTACCTTTTTTTCATAGAATTTGTAACCATGCTTAAAGGCTCTGAGTGTGTATTCACCTACTGGAACATCTTTGATACTAAACCTACCATTATTTCCTGTTAATTCAATCTCAGTTGTAGCATCTTCTACCAAATATACATTCACATCAGATAATTTTGTGCCTGATTTATCACTGACACTACCCTCTAAATTTCTTGTAGGTTTTTTTATCATATCAAAGTCTACATGTGTAGTATTTTCTTTATTAATCTTAATAGTTTTGTCTATAGAATTATATCCAAATGCCTTGCAAGATATTTTTATATCACCTTCTGATGGATATACAAGGAAAAATTCACCACTTGTGGAGTTACTCTTAACCTTAATATCTGTACCTTCTACACTTATCTCTGCCTCTATTGGTTTTCCGTCAGACATTACTCTTCCCCTAATAGTACCTATTTCCTTATCCATTGCCTTTACGACTGCAGCATAAGCATTGACAATTCCATAGCCATATCCATTATTAGGTGTAGTTTTGTAGTAAGAATCGGTCCTAGGAGTTGCAGTTTCTTCCAATATTTTTTGTATCTCCCTATCATCTAGATTTTGTTTGGCAGATTTTACCAAGGCTGCAACACCGGCTACATGAGGAGCTGCCATTGAAGTACCACTCATATAGGCATAAGTATCTTTGATACTTGACCTTACCTTAACACCAGGAGCAGAAATTTCTGGCTTTATAAGGCTTGTATCAAATAGAGATGGCCCTCTTTTTGAAAATGAAGCTAGGTTGCCCATTATATCTACCGCCCCTACTGCGAAAGATTCTGGATATGATGCAGGTATAACTATACTGCTTTCGCCAGGTAATGATTCTCCAGGCATCTGATTACCTGCTGCAAATACAGGTAATATATGGGCCTGTCTCCACCTATCCACAGTTGATTTAAACCAAGTATCTGTCAAATACTGTGAACCACCCCATGAATTATTGATTATTTGAGGTGCCTTAGACGGGTCATTTCCTGGTGCTAACATCCATTCAGCGGCCTTTATAAAACTTGATTGTTCTACATTCTTGTAATTACTATCAAATATTCTGGCATTTATCCATTGAGCATCAGGTGCTACACCTACCCTATTAAACTCCTCACCATTTGAGTTTAATTCTGAACCCAGTACTATACCGGTGCAATGGCTTCCATGGGCCATATCAAGAACACCACTAGTATCCTGCTTACCTTGAATGGCATCAAAATAATTACTGTCATTGAAGTTAACCCTATCACTTGACTGGTCATAACCTTTAAATTTTCTTTTTAAGGCAGGGTGGTTAGCATCTACCGCTGAGTCCATAATACCAACCGTCACACCTTGACCTCTTATTCCCTGATTCCAAGCTAAATCAGCACCTATGTTCTTCAAGTTCCACTCTATCTCATCCCTGTCAGATTCTACCTTACTTGGTTGTTTGTCAACTGGATTTTCAGCTTGGATTTTCTGATTTATATCTATTTTATCTACTTTAGGATAAGATGCTAATTTCTCTATTAAATTCGCCTTTGCTTTCAAATGTATTGCATTTATGATATAAAATCCTTCATAATTCTTTACATTACCAGATTCTTTTTCCTCTTCTAACCAATCCAATATACCATTTTGACTTTCAATAGCTGTCTGAGATAACTGAGCTATAACAGCCTTCCTATCTTTATCATCTTTACTCTCTTCTGTATTTATGGTCTTACTAAGTTTTTGAATATCCTCATTTGATGTATCATCCTTAAAATAAACCATGCAATCTATGTAGTCACCAGTTCCATTTAACTTTGCCCTTAAGGCATCACTGATTACATTATCATATGACATTCCTTTTACCTGTATGATTTTTTCTAACGGTTTATGTGCTATAATGCTAGTACTAAAATTTGCCATTATCATACTAGTAGCCAAAATAAGACTCAGACAAGATTTTTTCATTTTATTTTGCACTTGTAATGCCTCCTAACTTTACCATAGGATACAAAATTGTATCCCATGGTAAAATATTTTTTAAATATTAGTATCAATATTATTAATCCTTCACTATTAATGACTTTATTGATTCTCTCATTGACCTTCCAATTGAGTTTATTCCACCAAGAATAGTAGCATTACTTATTTTCTTGTCTTCAATATATTTTTTCTGTCTTGAAGTCATATAATTTGAAACTAATTGTAATGGTGCTTTCTTATAAGCAGCTAACTGAGAACCTGCTAGAGCATCTGTCATTTTATCGTTATCACCGGCTGCCATAAGTATCTCATCAGTCTTCGTGTACAGCTCCTCTGACAATTTTAATGAAGTTTCATACCTATCATATCCACTAATCCTTCTTATTTTTTTAGCAATCATATCTATTTTTCTTTCCAGATCATTTGATATAGATTTATCTCCACCAACAATAATTACCTCATCAGACTTCTTTATTAATGACATATCACCATCAGACAAACTCTTGCCGTTCGTTAAAATCATATTGTAGTCATTCTGAGCACAATAACCTGATATAGAAATTGCATCAGCATAATTAACTCCATTCACTATAACCAGCTTCTTAAGATCTGAGCCAGTTTTCTTAGCTAATTCTATAGCTGTATCATACCTATCGCTACCATAAATTCTTTCAGTACTAATACCCATAGCTCTCAATTCATCAGTAACCTGTCTATTGATAGTATTATAACCACCAATTATACTTACTTCACTGACCCCTAGTCTTTTTAACTCTCTTATAGTTTCACTTGGCAGATAAGAGCTCTTAGTTAATAGTATTGGAGCGCCTTTCTTGCTTGCAAACAGAGAGGTTGATAGAGCATCTACAGTCACTTGACCAGATGCCAATACAGCCCTCTTATTTGTCTTAGGGTATAGCTTTTTACTTATTTTACAAGCAGTGTCATACCTATTTTCACCTTCAAGACTAGTAATTTCAGACTTTGCAATTTCATTTTTTACATCAAGTGTGAGCTTGGCAGTCTTTTCAGCATTCATGGCAGGAATATACATTTTTATTATAATGCTTTTCTCAGGTTCGCCCTTTCTAATGAATTTAAAAGTATTTACCCCCTTATCTTCATTAGCAAGGTTTGCTTCTTTAAAATCTTCACCATTTTTCACATATAGCTTGCTTACACTAGGTTTATCAACATCATACCTTTTGAACGTTAATTCATATGTGGTTTGATCTTTATCCTTGTCATATTTTGTTACTACCTTATGGTCTTTAAGGAAAATATCTGCCATTGATTCCCTGTTGTTCTCATCCATGATTTTTTTGCATCAATATTTTTTTCTTGACAGAATTATCATTATCCTTTTTCTTTATTTTTTTATCTTTGTCTTCGTTTTTTTATCCTTTTCTTTATTTTTTTATCCTCTTCTTTGTTTTTTTATCCTTTTCTTTATTTTTTTACCCTCTTCTTTGTTTTTTTATCCTCTTCTTTGTTTTTATCCTTTTCTTTGTTTTTATCCTCTTCTTTGTTTTTTTATCTGCATTATCTATTTTGATATCTTCAGATGCTTTAAACTTTTCAATTGCCTTTTCTAATTTTTCTATCTGTTTTTCATAGTCGTCATCATTTCCAGACACATTTAATATATTTACAGATTCATTTATTACCTTATTAAGTTCATCGTAAGCAAGTTTAGATTTTTTACCTTGTTCTATTTTCTTAGCTATACTTACCTTGCTCTCCAAGGATTTTCTCGCCTGGCTAGAAACTTTTTTCGTCTTTTCTATTAGGGACTTAATAGCATTATCTATTTCCTTAATCAGCTCAGACCTTTTATCCTGTCCCCTCTTGCTCTTTGTCTCTTTAAGATAACTTTTGGCTTCAGACAACTTATCCTTTAGATACTCCAATGTTTCATCAGTGTATTTGTCTGAATTTGATTTTACTTCCGCTTCGCTTATTACCTTTTCCAACTCACTAGTATCATATCTAAGTCTATCAGGTGAGTGCTGTAGTTCAAACTTGTAATCATCTATCTTAGAATCTTGTATGTCATCTCTAGCAAGGTATTCTTTCAGCTCTTTATAGCTATCTTCTACGAATTTCTTTGCTTCTTTAACACTCTCTTGAGTGTATTTACCTGATTCTGACTCTGATTTTAAATCTGCATCTGCCTGTCTTTTGACAATATCAAACTCTATATATAAATTAGGCTTTATAAGAGAATTAAATAAATTTTTATATGCCTCACTTACTTTATCTTTTGTGGAATTAATATTATTACTAACTAATATTGCATTATTATAGGCAGACATTAGGTTTTCATATGGTTTCTCAGGTATAATATTTTTATAGACTTGATAATAATCCTTTTTTATGCTATTTATTAAGTTTATTAACTGAGTCTTATCCGCTTCATTATCATTGTATCCATCAGTCTTTTTAGCATAATCTATGTCTAAGACTACTGTATGCGCGTGAGTCTTATCTCCAAAGACTGGTGTAGCAGAGTCAAGACCCAAATACAATTGTCGTGTAGACCCATCTACTGGAATTTCAACCTGAGTAGGATATTCGTATTCCTTATCAACTGATTCATACTTCATTCTTATCCTAGCTGTTGTTTTATTCTTAGCCTCAAACTTTTTACCACTCTTTTGATTTCCTTCAAAGTAGTATATTTTAGATATTACTCCTGTAGGATTACCACCTTCTCCATAAAGTGGTCTTAGCTTCAGCGTCAATATTTTATCTGAACCATTGATACTTAGTTTGGCCCTATTTATAAGTGCAGGTGCAGCATGGGTTTCGGAATGACCATCCTCATGTAAAAACTTAACATTTACCGTATAGTCCTTAGATTCATTTTTTCCTGGTATATTTGGTTCTTCCTTATTACCGGCTCCATTGTCAGGCTTAAGATTTTCGTTGTCTGTTTTTACCTTTTCATCATAGTTGATGCTTAGCTTATTATCTGTAATATAACGTTTTCCATCTACTTTTTCCTTAGAATCACAGTATGTTATATCTATCGGCAGAAGATCTTGCTTGCCATCTACATCTAATTCTATTTTTTCAGGACTATACAAAGCTTTTGTTCCGTCTACAAAATTAACCTGATATTTTTTCCTTGTAATTGTGTTAGCTGGTTGAAGTATATTTTTTCTTGAATATTGAAATTCTGTAATTAATTTATCAATTTTATTCTCACTCATGATAGGTTTTAAATACAAAACTAATTTCTTACTCTTTCCACCTTCTTTAACAATATACTTTGCATCCTTGCTTATAAATTTTGAAAAATCGGTGTTCTCGTGCCCATTTGGTTTTTGTAAATTTATCTTGATATCATATATAGCGTCATTTTCTTGACCCTTATTTTTATCATCTTCAATTAAGTCATTGCTGTTTCCATCTTTTCTTTTCATAGAATTTGCAGCCTTCTTTAATTCATCATAAATTTCTTTTGTATCATTAGGAACCGGCATAGTGTTTTTAGTAGTCTCTAGCCATTTTTCCGCCCTGGTGAAAGCTACCAAAAATTTTGCATATGAATCAGATTCATAACTTCCTCTTTTATCCACCCTATCTTTAACTTTGTCATATAAACCTTGTAGTTTTTCAGTATTATAACGTAGAACTGTGAAGCTTAAATTAGTGACCCTAGCCACATCTCCAACAAGGTCAGACAGGTCCTTATTATCCATGCTTCTACTTATACGTTCGAGTTCACTTTTGAAATTTCCTAGACTCTCCTTAGTATAGATTTCAGGTGAATAAATAGAACTATCTAAACTGCTTTTCTGTTGACCAAGTTTTTTTGTTAATATACCTCTTGTCGTTTCCTTATATTCCGCATAATATATAGGCTTAACAATTTCATATAGTCTGGTTAAATCTTCCTCGCCCATATCTCTAAAGTCTCTAAGATCACGTAAAGCATTATCTATCTTCCTAGTCTCAGTAAGATCCATTATCTCACGTTTTATGGCATCGCCTCTCTTCATCCAAGCCTGAATCTTATTTTCAACATAGCCTTCTGGTCTTTTGTCTTTTAGGGATGTATTTACTTTTTTTAATTGACTATACTTTATATCTATTCCAAAAGGTTCACTTATAGTAACTTCTTCATTATTATTGTTTATATATTTTAAGCTATTTACTACTAGATTTTCAGGTCCAACTTCTCCAGGTACTGTAACACTAAACATCGCAATATCACTGTCTTGTTCTACAGGTCTTATAGCAGTAATTGGTTTGACAGTTGCTATTCCGTTAAAGGAAATATGCTTGATAGATTTGACCATATTTTTGTTCATTGACAGCATGATATCATGTTCATTTCCAGATTTAACTACGGCTACAATTCCAAATAATTTTTTTATTTCCGTATTATTTTCTCCCTTAGTATAGATATCTTGAGCTGGAGTATAAGAATTTACACTGGTAACTTTATATATATCAAAATCTGCCTCTTTACCTTCATAGTATCCATCTCGTCTAAGTTCATTAGACAAGGGAAAACACAAAGCAGTTTTTTCAAGCATCAAATCATCATAAAGTGATTTAGCTTGTGCATCCGTTAAATTTTCCAATTTTCCATTAATACGATATGCTTCCTGCCACAACTTCCACCATGGTGTATCTTGAATTGCACCTTCATTCATTTTACTACCGTCACTAAATACATCAAAAGGAGTTCCATTATCCACTGTTTTGATAAATATTGTACCTATATATCTATCACGGATACTCTTGTCAGATATAATCCCTTCTACCAGTTTTCTTAGCTTAGCCTTTATTTCACTCTCTTCTTTTCCATTTTGCAAAATACCTAAATTAGCACGACTTTCAACATGGTTAATTTCAGCAAAACCTGGTACTAGGGTTCCAGTTGTCATTATCAAAGACAGGGCAACTGAGGCCATTTTCTTGCTTATATTATATTTTTTATTAAGCATAACTTCCTCCTTTGTTTACAACTTTTTCAATATGCTTCTTTTGTCAGAATTCAGAATAACGTTTACATAATTATTAGAGTAGCGCTACCATTTTTATAATTATAAACATATTTCTACCGAAATATATATTACCATAGTTTAAATGCGATTACAAGTCATTATTACTCTCATCGACACTTTCTTATTTGTTATTTAATTATAAATATAGTAATAAAATTTAACTTATTTTTGGACTATATAGAAATTATGCTAATATTATATTTTTAAATATTTCTTTTTTTCCTTTACTTATATAAGAAAAATAAAGATAAATAAAAAGAGGTTGTGCATTCATTAACATATATCTTGAATGCACAACCACCAATATGAGATCTACTTATGTATAATCTCTCCTATATTAAATTTACAAATCATAGTATAAACTGCACAAACTACTTAAGTCCTGCTAATATTGATTCGATCTTTTCCTTAGGCATAAAACCTATTTCTCTTCTTACTTCCTTACCACCCTTGAAGAAAACTACTGTTGGTACAGTACTTACACCGAACTCCTGAGCCAACTCCATGCTTTCGTCAACGTCAACCTTAGCAAAGTAAGCTGAGTCCTTATGTTCTTCAGCTACTTCACTAAAAACAGGTGCTAGCATATTACATGGTCCACACCAAGTAGCAAAAAAGTCTACTACAGCTATACCTTCATTTTGCTTTACATTCTTTACGAAATCCTCTACCTTAATTACATTTGCCATATTTATAACCTCCTAAATTATATTCATCATATATCATTTTATCAAATATCTTTGAATACGTATACCAATATTTTAATTATACCTGAAAAAAGTCATTTGAAACATATTTCTTATTTTTTTAACTTATTAATAGCTCATTTGAGAAATATAAAATACCATTATAAGCTATCTAACTTTTCCTACATCAATCTGCTTGGTAGATTGAACAGGCGTCATTTATTCTTTATTATTCTTATCAGTATTTATTTTTTCATTCTTTTTCTTATCATTCTTTTTATTAGCATTTTTTGTCTTGTCAGGCTTTGACTTTTGTTTTATTGGCTTACCCTTAGGTAGGTCAATACTAAAGCTGGTTCCCTGACCAAGCTTTGACTGTACCCTTATATTACCATATAGGGTTGTTACTATTAGTTTGGCAATTGAAAGACCAATACCAGATCCCTCAACCTCAGTAGCCCTAACAGAATCACTCCTGAAAAACCTTTCGAAAATCCTCTTTTGGTCCTTATCGGAAATACCTATTCCTGTATCCTCAACCAAAATCAAGACCCTGTCCCTGCCCTTATCACTAGCCGTAATAGAAATTTTATCGCCTGCCTCAGTATATTTAAAGGCATTGTCGACAAGTATTCTAATTAACTGGTTAAGCTTTGTCTTATCTGTGTAAATTATCTTATTTTTCATTTTGATTTGGTAGTTAAAGGATTTTTCCTGGTAGTCGGCTATCTCTAGATAGCTTTCAAAGGTTTCCTTAAAGAGGTCTTCTAGGTCTACCCTACCAATATTAAGCTTGACTATAGACTCCTCCTTAGTTAGAGATAGGAGCTCATTTATCATCTTTTTTAGCTGCCTCGTCTCCCTCATAGCCACTGCGATAGTCTCTGCCTCGTCTTCTATAGTAACGTCTGGCTGCTTTAATAGGGATTCAAGCTTTGACTGGATAATAGCTACAGGCGTCCTAAGTTCATGTGATGCATCCTGGACAAACTTAACCTGGTTATTCCACGATATTTCTATTGGCTTGAGGGCCTTACTAGATAGGTATCTGGCTATTACGTACACTAGTAATAGGGATAGTATATCTACCAATATTAAGAGTGTTACCATATTTCCCAAGCTCAGAATTTCCGAGTCAATATTCCTCATAATTTTGAACTTGTAGTCATCATCACCCTTGACTAATAGACTCCTAAAATTGTATCCGTTTATATTTTCATATGTGAAGCCTAGCTCTTTTACCATACTTTCCTCAGGTAGACTAATACCAAAATACCTGTTCCTAGTATAATATAAGAGTGTCTTACCCTTGTATATATATAGGATATCTTTTGGGTCCTGTAGACTTATAGGCTTTAGGATTGAATCTTTGCTATACTGCTCCTTTATAAAGTTGTACTCCTCAGCTATATTACTGTCAATACCACCTATAAGACTTATGCTAAAATAATTGTATATAAAGCAACTAACCAAAATCATAAAGATCTCAACGACACACATTATGGTCAAAGTGAGCTTCCTTTTGGTCTTGTCAAAAACATTATTGTTTATCATCCAGTATATAACCAACCTTTCTCTTTGTCTTTATGTATTTATCATAATCATACTTGGATAATTTTTTTCTTAGGTTACTCACATATACTTCTACAATTTCAATTGTAGCATCTGAATCTATCCCCCAAATCCTGTCATATATTTGCTCCTTCAATAGGATTGAGCCCTTATTTAGAACGAAGTACTCTAGAAGTTTAAACTGCTTGTTTTGTAACTCTATTTCCTCATCATTTATATATACACTATTCTTTTCAGAATCTATTCTTAGGTCCTTGAATTCCAGGTACTTCTTGTCCTTTATCTTTCCGTTAGTCCTAAGTATAGCATATACCCTAGCAACAAGTTCATCCATATAGAAAGGCTTAGTTAGGTAGTCATTTGCACCAAGAGTAAAGGCTTCAACCTTGTCATCAAGGGCCTCCTTGGCAGTCAATATTAAGATTGGAGTATCAATACCATCCTTCCTAGCCTGGTTTAATATTTCTATGCCTCCCATATTAGGTAGCATAAGGTCTAGTATAACTAAATCATATATCCCCTGAGAAATTAGGTAAAGACCCTCTTCACCGTCACCACAAGTTTCAGTGTCAAAATGCTTTGAAAGTTCCTTTTCTATATCCTTTTGAATCGTTTTATTATCTTCAACTATTAGTATCTTCATAGTTTTCCTCCCTATCAACACTCAATTATAAATATCAACGGCTAAACTTGACTAGCCAATTTTAATTCCCTACTATAAAATAATTTCGTTTTTTTGTTTGAATATCGTATAAGCCTATTTTATCATTATTAGTAGAAAATATCCATACATACCCTTATAATATATGTTATAATATTCAAGAATAAGTTGAGGAGGTCAACCATGTCTAATAAACAAATAACTTTAAGGAGCTACTTAAACCAGTAAATTCAAATGATGTAAAAATATCTGAAAAGATAAATAAAACTAATAGAAAAAAAGCTTCAAAAGAAGATCCTTTAAAGAATATATCTGAAAAGTCAACAAGTAAAACAAGACCTAAGCATCACAGCTCTCAGGATAATAAGGCTAATGCAAAAGCCAAGACGTCTACTAAAACCAGGGCTACAAGTGATACTAAGACCCTAAAAAAAGCTAGCCTCTCAAAAGTAGCTAAGACTACCAGTAAGAATAAAACCTCAAGGGTTAGCTTTACCCAAGATGAATTGGACAAGCTATGTGAAGTATATGACTGGTATATGGCTATCAAAGACCTTGACCCTTTAAAGCAGGTAAAACATATTGAAAATACAAATATTAAAATTGAGGAAGATATTATAAAGCAAGCTAAAAAGGTCTCCATAACCATTGACCAGGATGTATGGGAAAACTTCTCTACCCTAGCTACAAATATCTCTCAAAAAAAAGGCCCCCTACTTACTGAGATACTAAAGGAGTACCTTTTAAAGCACAGGGACCTATACTAAGTTCAACTAGAATATTTCTCATAAAAAAGATCGATAGCACCCCCCATTAGGGGGGATTTTTTATGCCATCGACCTAAAATTCAAATTTTTATTTAATTAGAAGTGGATTCCTTCCTTGGCTAACTTAGCTTCAAATTCCTGATCATCAACATCAATCCTCTTACCAATTATTCTAAGTCCTACTGCAGATGCAACTATAGCAACTGGTAATACGATATAGAATGGGACACCCATACCTGCTGGTACGTAACCAAATAATACAGTTATAACACTTATAAAGATAGCATAAGGCATCTGTGTATTAACATGGTCAATGTGGTGACAACCAGCACCCATTGATGATAGTATTGTAGTATCTGAAATCGGTGAACAATGGTCGCCGAATATAGCGCCTGTCAATACTGCTGAAGTTGCTACTACTACATAACTCATATCTGGTGATAGTGAGTGTGCTAGTGGTATTGCTAGAGGCATCAAGATACCCATAGTACCATAAGCTGTACCAGTTGAGAAAGATATAATAGCACCTAGTATAAATATAATACTTGGTAATAGGAATGGTGGTATTGATCCAGATAAGTATCTTATAAGGAACTTAGCTGTTCCAACTTCCTTGATTACTGAACTTAGAGACCAAGCAAGTATCAGGATAACACCTGTAATCATCAAAGTCTTCATACCATCTACCCAAACTTCAATTGCTTCAGACATTGTATAGATTTTCTTAATCTTTGCAATGATTATTGAAACAATAGATGAGAATATAGCAGACTGGAATAGAGCAACAGAAGCATCTGAAGATGAGAAGCACTGTCTTACTGAAGAAATGAGAAAGGACTCGCCTTAATTGACGCTATTAAAGCTGTATCTTCTCCACCCATTATAGTTGAGTAACCACTATAGTAGAATGCTATAAGCGAACTGACAATCAATACACCTATCGGTATGATTGCATTCCAAACACTTAGCTTAACACCTTCCTTTGGTGCCATATCATCTAATTCCTCAACACCCTGATCCAGGTCAGTTGTTACATTCTGTCTTCTTCTTGCTATATATTCTGCCCTTCTCATTGGTCCAAATTCTCTAGCCATATAAGCTGTAACCAAAATGAAGGCCAAGATTAATATATTATAGAACCTATATGGTATAGTGCTTAAGAATACACCAAAGGCATCTGTATCTACATGTATACTATTAAAAGCATCGTGTATCAAACCAACTTCCAAACCTATCCAAGTTGATATGATAGCCAAACCTGCTATTGGAGCAGCTGTTGCATCTATTACAAAGGCAAGCTTCTCTCTAGATATGTTCATTTTGTCAAATACCGGTCTCATTATAGGACCAACGATTAGTGAGTTTGCATAGTCATCGAAGAATACTAGGATTCCTAATAACCAAGATATTGTCTGGGCACCCTTTGCTGTCTTTGCTCTCTTGGCTAGTGCTTCAGCTACAGCCTTTGCTCCACCCATCTTACCTACTAGGTTAATAACACCACCTATACATAATACCTGTAAAACTATACCTGCATTCCATGGATCTGCTAGTGAGTGTAGGGCCCTAGATATGAAATCAAGGAAGGCCAATACTATACCTGATAAGACTCCCTTACCCGATGATAGCTGTAGTATTAGAGATCCTGACATAACCCCCAAAAATAAAGATATAACAACATTTCTTGTAATGAATGCCAAGACAATTGCTAGCAATGGCGGTATAACTGTTATAATTCCTAATTTTAATGAATTCGCCTGCGCTATCTGATCAATTTCTGCGGCATACGATGGCACTGCCATCAAGATTGTCATCATTAATGTGACGATCAAAATTCTTAAACTTCTTCTGTTCATAATAACCTCCTATAAAATATAATTCATTTTTGTAATATCCTCAATAGAAGATTTATTGACACCAAGTAATATAAAAAACGTCTCGGATGGACATCCGAGACGTTTGAAAACATACTCAAATGATAGCCCAACACAAATACTTGTGACAGTGATACGCATATTCTACGTACCCCCAGCTATACAAGCCTAAAGCTGCTTGTATGCTTCGGCAATTGTTCCTTTCCTTGTGGATGCTTTAACCCTTTTATCAAGTACTAATAACAAGTGCGCCTCTACCTTCTATATTCAATTACTATCGCTAGTATACACTATGTAATAAAAACTTGCAAGCCCTTTTCTGCTTTTATTTCAAATTTTCAACAAATCTATCGTATTTTGTGATATCTACCTATACTTCGGTATATTGTAACTCATTGATCCTATATTATTTGAGTAAGCTGCTATATCAGCCATCTTATTGGCAATAGCGCTTGGCCACCTTACATCAGATGCATACTGGTGGTATATAATACTTGGATTCCACTTCATGCTGTATAGGGTATTCTGATTGTACTTGCTGCTATGTATATACCTACTAGCAATCCAAGAAGCTGCTCCATCTATACCAGCTGCTACACTTGTCCAACCGTTATTATAGGCTGTAGCACTACCACCTGCAAGAGCATTACCATCTACAGCTCCAATACCAAAGAAATTATAAACAGTCTTTCCATTATATACAGTTCCTTGGGCTAGTTTTGAAGTTCCATAGCCAGTCTCTATCATTGAATGGGCCACTAGGTATAATACATTTATATTATTCTTCTTAGCCGCATCTATAAAGGCCTGCCCCTGGTTATAAAAAACATTACCATACTTACAGTACTTAGCTAAATATGCATTCAGCTGACCAGCTGTTATATCTTCTGTATACCTATCTAGCAAGGCAAACTGCATGATAGTAGATGCATCCATATGTCTAGATGGATCCATGTATGACTTTAACTCATCTCTTGTTACCTTTCTCCAACCACCTGCAGTTAAGGTATTTAAAGCCTTAGACATCTGCATATCAACATGTGCATCAAGTGTCATACCCATATCTATGTAGTTGGTATTTCCAGTTGAAACATTAGCCTGACTCTTACTTGTACTTATGCTTAAATCTTCATTTTCAATATTATTGTCCTGGTCTGGATTTTCAACTTCTCCTGTATCCTTTAGATAGTAAGAAGATACATAGCCTACATATCCATTATAACGAACCTTGTTCCAACCATTTGTAGAAGAGATATATTCAACCATATCACCCTTACTTAGGTCTGCTAGCTTTCACTTAATAAATTGGCAGACTTTCTTATACTTAGGTTATTAGCCATAACCATCATCTTACTACCTACACTTGTCTTAGAATTAGCTGATGAACCAGATAAAAACCTAGTTGAAAGATAGCCAGTTTTTCCATTGAATGATACCTTGGTCCAGGCAGATCCTTCTTCAATAACAGTTACCTTATCACCCTTTTTTAAGACCTGGATGACCGTAGACTTAGTATTAGCTTCCTTCCTAAAGTTCAGGGTATCACTAGTCACAGTCTTTGTAGTAGTAGCTGGACTAGTCTTTATATTATTAACTGTTTCAAACTTCTCTGCTATGGCAGATTCCTGAACCCAACCATCTTTATTATTAAATTTAATATTAACCCAAGAATCCTTCTTAGAAAGTATCTCAACTTCGTCTCCCTTCTTCAAGACAAACTTAACACTTTCATTCGAACCAGGGTTTACTCTTATATTTACATATTCGTAATTTATTACACCAACCTGTCCGGCTGCGAAAGCTGAAGCACCAAATAGTGGCAAAACAGCCAAAGCCGATAAACCTATTTTAATATTCAAAAAAACACTTCCTTTCTGAGTACTTTAACCATTATAGCAAATAATTACAAATTTGTAAACATAATAAGTTACAGAAAAAGTAACATGTTTGAGATTTTTTTATTTTTTTATCAATTATAAATAATATATTTAAGAATGTATTTTTTTCTTTTTTACAATAAATTGTAAGCTCCTCTATTTTTATTGAAAAAAAGCTCTTTAAATCATGCTTAAAAATGTGATACAATTAATGTATGAAATGTGTTCTAAAGTAGTTTTTTTATGATATTGCATTTCAGTATAATATTCATTTTATGGATATTTAATTTTATATAAAAGGAGGAGACGAAAATGGAAGATAGAGGGTTGGCACTACTTTTGCTTGAGAATTTTAATAGGTTCGATAACCTGATTAAAAATGTCACAAACACAGGTATGAAGAAAATTCAGAAGCTTACTTCTAAGCAGTTCTTTACATTGCAACAGATTAGTAAGTATGAGAAAATTGAGCTTAAAAACCTGAGCAAAGATCTTTATGTCTCTACATCAAGCCTATGCATCCTTCTTAACAAGATGGTTGCTGCTGGTTATGTTTTTAGGGAAGAAGATCCAAGAGACAGGAGAAATACTTTCTACGGCATCACTGAAGATGGAAGAAAGGTATTGAAGGAAGAAGAAATCAGAATCACATCAACTTTGGTTGAACACATGAGTGGTTTTGATGAAAAGTTCAAGAAAAATTTAGAAAAAAGCTTGTCTGTTTTAGTTAAAACAGCAGAAAAGCTATACTAATATTGATACCTATGTTATCCTAGTTGCTTAGGCTAGGATTTTAAAAGACACCCATTTCCTCACTGGAAATTAGGTGTCTTTTACTGTTTTTTATAGTTCTTTTACCACCTGGTCTAAAACACTTCCTATAGATTCATTTATTACTAGGTCTGCCCTCTTATCATATGAAGTTTCTGCCTTGTTTATCAAGACTATATACCTACCCTTAAAGTAGTCTAAAAAGCCTGCAGCCGGATATACTACTAGGGATGTTCCACCAACAATCAACATATCTGCTTGTGATATAGCCTTTATGGTCTTCATTATAGTTTCATCATCTAAGGATTCTTCATATAGGACTACATCTGGCTTGACAGAGCCTCCACACTTGGGACACTTAGGAACTGGACCCTTAAGGTCGAGAAACTCCTTTAAGTTCATATTATATCCACATGTTTGACAGGTGTTTGAATTAACACTTCCATGTAACTCTAATACATTTTTGCTACCAGCCATTTGGTGGAGACCATCTATATTTTGGGTTACAACAGTTTTTAGCTTACCAATTTCTTCTAGCTTGGCCAAGGCCTCGTGAGCCTTATTGGGTCTAGCATCCTGATAAATCAGCTTATCTTTATAAAATTCATAGAATTCTTCAGGATAATGAATATAAAAGCTGTGTGATACTAGTTGTTCAGGGCTAAAGTGCTTATTTAGCTTCTTGCTAAATAGTCCATCAGAGCTTCTAAAATCTGGTATATTCGACTCAGTAGAAACTCCTGCCCCTCCAAAAAACACTATATTATCAGAATCCTTAATCATATCTCTAAGAGCTAGAACCTCTTCTTGCAAATTTCCCATAGATATTCCCCCTTATACTATAAGTTTATTAAAATTATAAATTTATATTTTATATAAGTTTAAATTTTTTTATTTCATATAAATAAATTTATTAATAGGTTCTCCCATAACATAATTTAAATTTATTAACCTCATTTTACAAATTCTGAACACTTACCCAGCAAGACAAGACATATTATGCCTAGTCTTCATATTTCTTATCATCATCTAGTTTAGGCAAATCTCCAAGTGACTCAATTTCAAGAAGCTTTAAAAATTCCTGACTGGTCTTATATATAATTGGTTTACCAGTCTTATTTAACCTACCAGCTTCATATATAAGGTCGTTGTCTAAAAGAGTTTTCAGCACCTTATCACACTTGACCCCTCTAATTGCCTCAATATCGTTTTTCGTAATAGGCTGTTTATAGGCAATGACTATAAGGGTTTCAAGTGTAGCCTGACTTAGGGCCCTTTTCTTTCCCGGCTCTACCAACTTCTTAATATAGGGAGCATATTCTTCATTAGAGCACATCTGGAACTTGTCCTCTATCTTGATAATCTGTATACCCCTATCATTTTCCTTATACTCTTCTATCAACTTATCTAGCATTAGTTCTATTTCTCTAGGAGATAGCTCTTCATTTATGGCCATATTAAGTTCTTCAATACTGATAGGTTTTGCATATGAGAATAAGATGGCTTCTATTATATTTTTTATCTGGCTTCTTCTCACTCGTTCCTGCCCTCCCTTTTAATAATAATTATGTCCTTATTCTTCTTGTCCTGGATAATTTCAATTTCCTTTAGTTTTATAAGCTCTAGCATAGCTAAGAAACTGGCTATAACCTCCTTCTTATCCTGGCTCTCTAGACTTTGTATAAAACTAAGTCTCTCTCCTTCTTTAATCTTAGACCTAAGAGATTTTATTCTGTCCTCAACCGATATAGTCCTATTTTCAACTATCTTTTTCAAGTTAGGATTTTTTTCTAGTCCCTTGTCATTCTTTTTAACCTGGTCAAGTATTTTAAATAAATCAGGAAGTAGGGTTTCAATTTCGTCAAGATTTATTCTTGAAAGGTCAAGATTATCATCTTCTTCCTCAAGTTCAAGTTCTTCCTCTTGACGATAAAACCTGTTATCATACTCCTTGATTTTATCCTTGATTTCTTCGGCTATCTGTCTGTATTTTTTATATTCCTCAATCTGGTCAATCAATTCCTGTCTAGGGTCCTGCTCGCTCTCTCCCTTGTCCTTTACATAGAGAATATATCTGGATTTTATTTCCAAAAGCCTTGTAGCCATCATAATAAAATCACTTGCCAGATCCATATCTATGGACTTAACATGGTCTACATATTCCATATATTGGTTAGTGATTTCCACTATCGATATATCTCTAATATCTATTTTGTTCCTGCTAATAAGGTCAAATAAGAGCTCCATTGGCCCCTCATATTTTTTTGTTTGTATGCTATAATCCATACTACCCCCCACTAGATAAATATCGTTACTAGGTTAAAAAATGCCGAATAAATAGGATTTAATATAAAGCCTAATATGTTTGTCATTATCAAAAATACGAATAACAAAAATGTGTATCTTGAGTATTCATATGCCCTATAAACAATTTCTCTTGGCAAGAAGGTGGATAAGAGACTCCATCCATCAAGTGGTGGTATAGGCAATATATTGAAGGCTGCAAATCCAACATTATACATGACTAGGGACCTAGTTACCATCAACATAGACTCCTGGTCCACGAAGCCCAATATCTGCCACTGACTAGAATACTTATATATCATGACAAATATAAAGGCTGATATAAGATTAAAGATAATACCAGCCAAGGAAACTGTAATATTACCAAGCTTTTCATTTTTGTAGTTATATGGATTCACTGGGACAGGCTTTGCCCAACCAAAGTGAACCAAAAACATCATTAGCATACCGAATGGGTCTATATGACTCATAGGATTTATATTCATCCTGCCTGCCCTCTTTGCTGTATCATCTCCATTTAGATATGCAACAAATGCATGTCCGAACTCATGTATAGATATCGCAAATAGTATTCCTAGAATTGTAGAAAAGAATTCAGGCACGCTATTTAAAAAACTCAAATTCATATATATTCACTCCTCTCATAAGATATACAGTAAACTCATATATGTCTTAGTAAGTGATACTTAATAAGGACTTCCTTTACAAGTCTACTGTACCCTATCATATATTATAACATTTTTACCTTTAAAAATGCTTGCCTATATAGAAAAAGTGAGGCAAAGCCTCACTTTTATCTTAGCTTGGTATTCTTATACTTCCATAAGTATTGGTAGTATCATAGGATTTCTCTTAGTCTTAACATACAAGTACTCCTTCAATTCATCCTTGATAGTGTTCTTGATGTAAGCCCATTCCTTAATCTTCTTCGTTTCACACTGCTTGAAGATATTTAAGACTATATCCTTGGCTCCATCCATCAGGGTTTCGGATTCTCTTACATAAACAAAACCTCTTGAAATGATATCCGGACCAGCTAGTATTCTTCCATCTTCTTTTGATAGAGTCACTACTATAGTCATTAAGCCATCTTCTGATAGGTGCTTCCTGTCTCTTAGGACTATGTTACCAACATCTCCTACTCCAAGACCATCTATCAAGACCCTACCTGATGGAACTCGTCCATTCTTTCTAGCAGACTTCCTGTCAACTTCTAGAATATCTCCATTAGATATTATAAATATATTGTTAGGGTCTGTTCCTACCTGCTTGGCCAATTCAGCATGCCTTTTAAGCATCTTGTATTCACCATGAACTGGTAGGAAGAACTTTGGTTTAGCCAGAGCATGCATCAATTTCAATTCTTCCTGCCTAGCATGTCCAGATACGTGTATATCAGCTATATCACTTGATACAACGTCTGCCCCCTTCTCCAGTAGGAAGTTGATTACCTTTGATACAGTCTTTTCATTTCCAGGGATTGGATGTGCAGAAATTATAACTAGGTCACCCTTCTTAATTTCTACCTTTTTGTGTTCTGAGTTAGCCATTCTTGCCAAGGCTGACATTGGCTCTCCCTGGGATCCTGTTGTTATTATAACCAATTCGTTATCCTTGTACTTATGGATAGAATTAAGGTCTATTATATGTTCATCTGTACTCAAATAGCCAAGCTCCTTGGCTACACCTAAAATATTTACCATTGACCTTCCTGATACAGCTACCTTTCTGCCATATACCTTGGCAACCTCAGCTATCTGCTGAAGTCTGTGTATATTTGATGCAAAGGTTGCAACTATAATTCTACTATCCTGGGCCCTCTTAAATAGGTCATCAAGGCCTGCACCTACACTTTTCTCAGACATTGTTGAGCCTGGCTTATCTGCATTAGTCGAGTCGGCCATCATAAGAAGAATTCCTTCTTCATCACTAATCTGACATATCCTATGTATATCCATCATCTGTCCATCAATAGGTGTAAGGTCAATTTTAAAATCACCTGTATGGAAAATTACACCCTGGTTAGTATGTACTGCTATAGAATAAGCATCTGGTATAGAGTGGTTTACCCTAATAAACTCAACCTGCATATTCTTTAGTTTTACCTGCTGCCTTGGTCCCACAATATTTAGCTTAGCATTTGTTATTCTATGTTCTTTCAATTTTACTCTAATTAGCTCTATACTAAGTGGTGAACCGTAAACAGGTACATTAATCTTCTTTAATAAATAAGGGATGGCCCCTATATGGTCCTCATGACCATGTGTAATAAATATACCCTTTACCTTGTTTATATTTCTCATCAGATAAAGTATATCCGGTATCACTATATCGATACCCAGTAATTCATCCTCTGGAAAACTTAGTCCAGCGTCAATTACTATAATCTCATCCTTATACTCTATAACGGTCATGTTTTTTCCGATTTCATTAATACCGCCTAGAGGTATAATTTTTATTTTATCGTTATTGTTTTTTGCCAAAATTTATCTCCTTTACTTTTATTTTTCACGAACACAAAACATCTATATACTATAATACCACAAAAAACCTCTTTTAAAATACTTTTTTACAATTATCTGCATCAAGACCCCTTTTTATGGTATAATTTATTAAATAAATTAAGCATATATAACTTAATTAGTATTTTTCATAGAAAGGTTAATATATGAGGAGCAGAACACACTTAATAGCTGGTACTTTGGCCACTCTAGAAATTTCAATCTTATGTGGTTTAACTATAAATCCTTTAACCATTCCTGTTGCCATGGTATGTTCAGTTATGTCTGATATAGATGAGGCAAATTCAAATGTACTCAACAAGTTTATAAGTAAGGATACTACAAAGAATATACATTCCTTGTTACTATTTTTATTCGCTATTGTATCCTTTTACATGTATTTTAAAACGGGCTTAAACCTCTATATAGCAACTATATTTGCCCTAGCTATGACCCTATTAGTATCAAGATGGCTTACCTCTAATCTGGTTCGTTCACTGGTAATATCTGCCGTATTCTTTCTTATAGGGGCTAGCATGTACTTGCATGATTTTAATATGGGCTATACACTATTTACACTTATGATAGCTACCTACCCCCTTCTTAAGCATAGGGGAACTAGCCATAGCCTACTTGCCCTTTTACTTATATTTATAGTATTCACCTCTATAGAGAGGGGTGGTGGTCCTTCGGGCCTTGCCTATCCTGCCCTTATTGCCTATTCTAGCCACCTAGTATTAGATATGGCAACCAAGAGGGGGGTTCCACTCTTTCTTCCCTTTAGTGAAAAATACTATAACTATGCTAACCTAAAAGTTGGGTCTCTTGTATGCAATATTGTAGAGACTATTCTTATACTGGTCCTGGCAGTCCTATTGGTAGTGATTCTGACCAATATGTTTTAGTTTTACAAACTTATAATATTTTGTTTGGTATATTTCTATTATTCACTTTTATATGCCAATAAAATTTGTTATAATATATTCATATGTTATTGACTTTAGGTATCTTGAGCCTTTATAGACTCTTGTACCAAATGTTTTTATTAGTTTAAAAATACATTTAAGTCTAGAAAATAAGTATTAGTTTATAAGGAGATGATAATTAATGGCTTTTTATTTCGATACTCCATCAAGAACATTTAGTGAGTATTTATTAGTACCAGGTTACTCATCAGCAGATTGTATCCCGGCAAATGTAAGTCTAGAGACACCAGTAGTTAAATTCAAGAAGGGTGAAGAACCCGCTATAAAGATGAATATACCCCTAGTATCTGCAATCATGCAGGCTGTTTCTGACGACAATATGGCTATAGCACTTGCTAAAGAAGGTGGTATATCTTTCATATATGGTTCTCAGTCAATTGAAAGCCAGGCAGCTATGGTTGCAAGAGTAAAGATGCATAAGGCAGGCTTTGTAGTAAGTGATTCAAACCTAACTCCAGAAAACACCCTAGCAGATATACTTGCACTAAAGAAAAAAACTGGACACTCAACAGTTGCTATAACTGATGATGGAACTGCTAATGGAAAACTACTAGGTATAGTTGCTAGTAGGGACTATAGGGTTAGTAGAATGTCACCTGATATAAAGGTTGCAGAATTTATGACACCACTTGATCAGATAGTATCTGCCCCTAAGACTGTTACATTAAAGGAGGCAAACAATATTATATGGGACAACAAGCTAAATTCTCTTCCAATAGTTGATGATGAAGGGAAACTAGTATATATGGTGTTTAGAAAAGACTATGACTCTCACAAGGAAAATCCTTTAGAGCTACATGATAGTCTTAAAAGATATGTAGTTGGTGCAGGTATCAACACTAGAGACTATGCTGAAAGAGTTCCTGCCCTATTAAAAGCAGGTGTAGACATCCTTTGTATAGATTCTTCTGAGGGTCATTCAGAATGGCAGGCAAGGACGATTGCTTGGATAAGAGAAAATTACGGTGAAACTGTAAAGATCGGTGCTGGTAACGTTGTTGATAGGGAAGGTTTTAGGTTCCTAGCTGAAGCTGGAGCTGACTTTATCAAGATAGGTATCGGAGGTGGATCTATCTGTATAACAAGAGAACAAAAGGGTATTGGTCGTGGTCAGGCTACATCAGTTATAGATGTTGCCAAGGCTAGGGATGAGTACTATGAAGAAACTGGTATCTATATTCCAATTTGTTCAGATGGTGGTATAGTTTATGACCACCATATAACTCTAGCACTCGCTATGGGTTCTGACTTTGTAATGTTGGGTAGGTATTTCTCTAGATTTGATGAATCTCCTACAAACAAGGTAAATATAAACGGTTCTTATATGAAGGAATACTGGGGTGAAGGTTCTGCTAGAGCTAGAAACTGGCAGAGATATGACCTAGGTGGAGACAAGAAACTTTCTTTTGAAGAGGGTGTTGACTCTTATGTACCATATGCTGGTTCATTAAAGGACAATGTTGGTCTTACTCTATCAAAGGTAAGATCAACTATGTGTAACTGTGGTGCCCTTTCAATACCTGAATTACAGGAAAAGGCCAAGTTGACTGTTGTATCTTCTACTTCTATTGTTGAGGGTGGAGCTCACGACGTATTACTAAAGGATAATAGAAATCTTTAGTGTAGATTCTAGCTTATTTGATTTCTCTGATTTCCTATAGGCTGTTACAAATAAATTATTGAATAAAATATCCTTTTGGTCAGGTTCTTATTTCATTAAATAAATCCTGGCCATTTTTATAAGAATAAAAAAAGCCTTGCTAGCAATATAGTCTTAAATATTTATTTAAAGACTTTGTCACTAGCAAGGCTATGCTATTTATTATTTATAACTTATAAGAGTTGGCAGGATTAAAACTGCATCTGCTCTTCTTCAGAACTAGACTTTAAGTCTGTGCCATCTACTGGAAGTCCGTAGTATTCTCTAACCTTAGCCTCTATTTCAGCTGCTATATCTTCATTTTCTTCTAGAAAGTTCTTAGAGTTTTCTCTACCCTGTCCCATTTTTTCATCATTATAGCTATACCAAGCACCAGCCTTCTTTATAACATCTATACCTACTGCCACATCTAGAAGGTCTCCTGACTTAGATATACCTGTACCGTACATAATATCAAACTCTATCTGCTTGAATGGTGGAGCAACCTTATTCTTTACTATCTTTATTCTAGTCCTATTACCTAGAATCTTATCACCCTGCTTTATAGAATCAATCCTTCTAACCTCTATTCTCATAGTTGAGAAGAACTTAAGGGCCCTACCACCAGTAGTAGTTTCTGGGTTTCCAAACATAACCCCAACCTTTTCTCTTAACTGGTTGATAAATATAACAACACAGTTTGATTTTTTAATAGATCCAGTAAGCTTTCTAAGAGCCTGAGACATTAGTCTGGCCTGTAGACCTACATGTGAATCTCCCATATCTCCTTCAATTTCAGCCTTTGGCACAAGTGCCGCAACAGAGTCTATAACAAGTATATCAATTGCTCCTGATCTGATTAGTGATTCTGCTATATCAAGTGCCTGTTCACCTGTATCAGGCTGAGAAATTATAAGGTTATCCACATCTACCCCTAGAGACCTAGCGTAAACTGGATCTAAAGCATGCTCTGCATCTATAAAGGCAGCTATACCATTTCTCTTCTGTGCTTCAGCTATACAGTGTAGAGTCACAGTTGTCTTACCTGATGATTCTGGTCCATAAACTTCAATTATTCTTCCCCTTGGCAGACCACCTACTCCAGCTGCTATATCTAAGCCTATTACACCTGTAGGTATAGAATCGACATCTAAGCCTGAAGTTTCGCCAAGCTTCATTACAGATCCCTTACCGTGTTCTTTTTCGATTTTCTTTAAGGCCTCATTTAGAGCCTCCATTTTATTATTATCAATAGTCATATCATTACCCTTTCCATTAATTAAATATGTCGATTAAACATATGTTCTTATAGCTTTATTATATAATAAGTAGTTGACATAGTCAAGAACAATTGTTCTTTTTCCTTGTTTAAACTAAAAAATCAAACCTTACTAAGATAGGCTGTCATCCTTTAAATCTTTATAGGCACTTTTATAAAAACATAAAGAAAAAGCACCCTTATTCTCTATTATCCATAATTTTATCGATATAGTTAGCTATGTACAAACGATTCATATCTTAAATTCATCGCTATAATATCATACTGTCTATCTGTCTTCAAATAATTCCTTGTTCTTTGAAAAATATTCATATCCCGAATATAGGGTAAGTATAGCTGCTATGTATATAAGTACTGTTCCTATTTTTAAGATTATACTCGCATCAGTATGGGCCCCCAATAATAAGAATACAATGGCCAACATCTGTGTTACAGTCTTAAGTTTGCCGCTATTACCAGCTGCTATTACCTTACCATCCGCAGCTGCTATAGCCCTCATTATACTTACAGCTAGTTCTCTGGCAACAATAACTACAACTATCCAAGCTGGTACCAGACCCGGCTTTATCATGCAGGTTAAGGCCGCTATTACTAGTAGCTTATCTGCCAAAGGGTCCATAAACTTTCCAAAGTCAGTCACCAAATTATACTTTCTAGCTATCTTACCATCCAGAGCATCTGTGATTGCTGCCAAGGCAAATATAATTAAAGAAATTAGGTATTTGCCAGGAATAGGCAAGTAGATAAAGAGCATAAAAAGTGGAACCATACATATTCTAAAAACTGTTAATTTATTAGGTAAATTCATCCCATCCTCCTCTTAAACTAGTTATCCTCTAGACAACCCTTAAGGTCGTATTCAAAGGCTTCTTTCACTACTACATCTACAAAATCTCCTATTTCAAGATTTTGTCTTGATTCTACATATATGACATTATCAATATCTTCAGCATCACATTGTGTCCTGCCTATATATAGGCTATCATCAACCTGGTCTTCAATCAACACCTTGAAGATTTTTCCAATCTTTTTGCGGTTAAGTTCTTCTGAAATAACCTGCTGAACCATCATTAGCCTCTGTAGACGTTCATCTTTTATCTCCTGACATAGGTGTCCATCTAACTTATCAGCCGGTGTATCCTCTTCCCTCGAATAGGTAAAGGCCCCCATCCTATCAAGTTTCATTTCCTCTACAAAGTCTATAAGCTCTTCAAAATCTTCATCTCTTTCACCTGGGAAACCTACTATAAAGGTAGTCCTTATTGTTGCATCAGGAATCCTTGTTCTTATCATATCAATCTTGTCTTTTAGCTCCTGACGACTAGTCTTTCTATTCATAAGCTTAAGTATCCTATCACTTGCGTGCTGCATAGGTATATCAAAATATGAGCATATATTATCATACTTGGCAACTACGTCGACAATATCCTGACTTATACCCTCTGGATAGGAATACATAAACCTAATCCAATCAAAATCAATTTGTGCTAGCCCTTCCAAAAGACCTGCCAGGTTAGGCTTTCCATATAGGTCTCTTCCGTATACACTCGTATCCTGGGCTATTACTACTAGCTCCTTGACACCTGCTTCCTTGAGTTTTTTAGCCTCTTCTAATAGGCTTTCAATATCTCTCGACCTATACTTACCTCTTAGTTTTGGTATTATGCAATAGGTACAATGGTTGTCGCAGCCTTCTCCTATCTTTAGATAGGCCAGGTGGTCCGGAGTGGATACATACCTAGGTAGGTCCTCATTAAAGCTGAAATTAATATCTTCAATCAACCTTATGCCATCCCTCTTAGTCAGATCCTCAACTACATCAGTTATATTTGGTATGATCCTGTGCCAACTATTGCATCAATTTCTGGTATCTCCTCCATAAGTTCATCAGGGTATCTCTGAGCTAGACAGCCTGATACTAGCAGGTAACTAAGACTACCCTCGTTCTTGAGGTTAGCATACTGGACTATAGAGTCAATTGACTCCTGCTTAGCGGATTCTATAAAGCCACAAGTGTTGACAATCACTATATCAGCATCATTATAGTCTCCTACTAGCTGGTGTCCATTTTTGTTAAGGAGACCCAACATTATCTCGGCATCAACCAAGTTTTTTGAGCATCCTAATGATTCCAATGCTATCTTCAAATTACATCCTCCATATCTCACAATATAGACTTGTAGCATAAAAGCTACTAGTCCTCCATGCCAGAAAGGTCCTCTTGACTAATCAATACCTTTCTTGGCTTACTTCCTTCGCTAGGGCCAACTATGCCCCTCTCTTCCATATTATCAATTAATCTGGCAGCCCTATTAAAGCCTATCTTGTATTTTCTTTGTAGCATTGAAGATGAAGCTTGACCATTTGCTACAACAAAGCCAATCGCATCATAAAGCAGCTCATCTTCATCGCCGCTTCTCTCAGTATTAATACTTGAAATAGACTCTTCTATATCGCCCGCATATGAAATCTCACCGGCTTCCTTCTTGACATAATCAATTATATTCTCCGACTCTGCCTCGGAAATAAAGGCTCCCTGAAGTCTCACAGGCTTTGCAGCTCCTAGAGGGTAAAATAGCATATCTCCCTTACCTAGTAGCTTTTCTGCACCACCCATATCTATTATAGTTCTAGAGTCTGTCTGGGACGAAACCGCAAAGGCAATTCTTGATGGTATATTGGCCTTAATTACACCTGTTATTACGTCAACTGATGGCCTCTGGGTTGCAACAATAAGATGCATACCCGCAGCCCTGGCCATTTGGGCTAACCTACAGATATGGTCCTCAACATCATTAGCACTAACCATCATAAGGTCGGCCAACTCGTCTATAATTATGACTATCTTAGGTAGTGGGTCGTCCGACTTTTCATTATAGGAGCTGATATCCTTGACCTGGTTTTCAGCGAATAGCTTATACCTTCTATTCATTTCACTCACTGCCCATCCAAGTGCATTAGCCGCCTTCTTTGCATCTGTTACAACTGGTACCAATAGGTGTGGTATACCATTGTAATTGGCTAACTCTACTACCTTAGGGTCTATCAACATCAATTTGACCTCATCAGGCTTGGCCTTATACATGATACTGGTAATAAGTGTATTTACACAAACCGACTTACCAGACCCTGTAGATCCCGCTATTAAAAGGTGAGGCATCTTACCTATATCACCAACTATAATTCTACCGGCGACATCCTTACCCAAGCCCATAACCAGGGGCGATTTAAAGTTCTTAAACTCATCACTATCTATTATTTCCCTAATGCTAACCATCTGTGATTCATCGTTAGGAACTCAATACCTATGGCACTCTTACCTGGTATTGGGGCCTCCATCCTGATACTCTTGGCAGCAAGACTAAGGGCAATATCGTCTGTTAGGTTTACAATTTTACTCACCTTTACCCCTGGACTCGGCTGAATTTCATATCTGGTAATTGTAGGTCCTACAGTCACCTGGTTGATATTAGCATCTACACCAAAGTCTCGCAAGGTCTTTTCCAGTCTACGAGCATTTTCAAGGACCCTATGCTTAGATTTTTTATCTCCTCCACCAGACACCTTATTTAATAGTGAAATAGGTGGCATCTTATAGTTTTTAAATTTTTCATGTTCATTTTCCTGGATCAGCTTATTATCCTCTTCTATGTAGGTCTTACTAGTTTGGATATGACCAAGCTTGACATCTTCTGTCGGACCAGTCATCCTCCTCTTAGGTAGGCTAGTTCCTCCAGATATATTTTCAGAGTCCTTGTCTAGGTCCAATATTTCTTCGGTATCATCCAGCTGAAGTAACCTATTAGGCCTTTTATTTGATAGGTCATCATCCTCCTTGGTAACCAGACCATCTATTAAAGGCTCTTCATTTTGCATCTGCTGAAGTATCTCTAGATCAGATAGGCCCTGGGTACCCTCGAGAATCTCTAGGTAGTCATCCTCAGCCTTATTAAAGCCAACTATCTTTATAGTCTTATCATCATCAGCATCATCCTGGTAGTCATCTTCCTCTACATCCTTATGGAACTTATCTCTAATTTTTTCAAAGAAGCCAGTCTTATTTAGCATAGTTTTGTCATCTACACCGTCAATTTTGGCCTTTTTGCCAAACTTAATCCTAATCTTATTTATAATGTTATTTGAATCTTTAGGATTCTTGACATAGGCTATAATATCCTTGACTGAAATCTCAAAGAAATAAAGGATTGTCAGTATTGTTGCAAATATAGTTAAGAGCCATGCACCGACAAAACCTAACAAGTGGCTAAGTAGGTAGGTCAATATAGACGGTAGCAGACCTACACCCTCTCTAGAAACACCCATCTTGACTATGTCCTGTATCATATCAAGGCTGAATGGACTTTCTGATGGTGTCCTCGCATAGTTGATTAGACCATAGTATATTACAATGTAAAACACAAATATATAGAATATTTTCGTCTTCTTAAACCTATCTATCTTCTCATTACCTTCTAGGATACCTGCAATACCCATGATTACCATAGTAAAAGGTATTAGTATGGCTAGGCCACCAAACATACCCTTACATAATAGCTGTATAACCCTTGGTACTAAGGCACTTGAACCTGACATCAGACCATAGCCAAAGAAAAGCCCAATAAATACTAAAATTAGGTATTGGTATTCGCCATTTATCCTAAGACCAGTCTTTGTTTTTTTATTCTGTTTTCTTTTTTTATTGTTATTCGCAAGCTTGGCAGGTGGTCCTGACCTCCTACTAGGTTGCCTACTCTTTTTACTAGGCATTATTTCACCTCACTTAAATCTTTAATTTGACCAATCAGGGAAGTCGCTGACCTTCCTGTTACTCCAATAGACATAGGACCTCCAAATATCTTATCTATAAGACCCTTGATATAGTCTAGGTCTATTGACTCAACAATCTCCATTTTGTCATCAACAGAAAGGAGTCTCTTGTCATTTACTTCATACTCACCAATTAGGAGCATCCTATCCTCTGTGTCTTCAATATTCATAAGAACACTACCCTTGTACTGTTCCTTGGCAAATTCTAGTTCATCCTGACTGATATAATCCTCTTTTATACTATATATTTCATCCATAATCAGTTTATATACCTGGTATAGGTTATCATCAGCCATGCTTGAATATATACCCAATTCTGCATAATCTACGTAGAAAGAATCATAGGAAGCTATATTATAGGTAAGTCCCCTATCTTCTCTTATATTTTGGAAGAGCCTAGAGCTTGTAGAATTACCCAAAATATTATTTAATAGCTTTACTCCAATAAAATCCTTATAATTATTGTCGCTTGGACAAGGGAATATAATACCGATATTTGACTGTTCATCATCCCTATCCTCTATATAGTATTGAGGCTTAAATTCTTGTTCCTCTCTTGATATTGAAATCTCTCTAGGAGCCCATTTAGAAAATATCTCCTCTAGCCTTTCTACTATATCTTCAAGAATAAAATTTCCACTCATAACCAAGACAGCATTATTTGGTATGTAGTATCTTGCAAGAATTGACATATATGATCTCTGGTAATTTCTATTAAGGACTCTACACTACCCAATACTGACCTACCGATTCCCCTATTAGAATAGGTCCTCTTCAAGAGTTCCTCACGTAGGTAGTCTTCAGGCGAATCCTCATACATCTTGATTTCATCCCTAATTACTAGCTTTTCCTTCTCTATATCGCTTTCTAGAAACAATGAACTAGTTAGTAGGTCCCCTATGACATCAAGGCCCTCCAATATATGGTTATAGGGCATCTTTACATGGTAACATGTATGGTCATGGCTAGTAAAAGCATTTAAAAATCCCCCATAATAGTCTATATCATTAGATATTTTTTTAGAGGACCTTGTCTCAGTTCCCTTAAATAGCATATGCTCTATAAAGTGGGCTAGACCTCTTGGATATCCTAGCTCCATCCTGGCACCAACATTTATCCAAACACCCGCTGATACCGACCTAACATAGGGTATTTCCTCAGCTACTATCCTCAATCCATTTTTCAATGTCTTGTATTTTATCATCCTATCTCCTTATCGACATATTATAATCACAAAATCTCAATTTTATTGGCTGACATAGATATTGACAGTCAAAATATGTCTAACTCCAGTATTATTCTAACATAGTTTTCTTAATTAAAAATGTACTAGCAAATAATGTCCCCTGATTTATGTATATAATACCTATCAGGTCTACCCTTGTCCCGCTATAAAACTAGTAAGATAGGCTAGTAAAGTCACGTCCTGACGTTACATAATCTATAAAGGCTGAAGATGAGCTTACCTGCTTAGCAACATCAGTTATTTCATTTCTAAAAACTCCTGTTTTCCTTCCATTTACAAATGCATAGCCATACTGGTGTACCATATTTGGTCTAGAGTTTGCATCCTTGCCCAAATACATCATGACATGGCCCTGCATATACATACAAATTCCCGGCTTCTGCCTTATTAGAAAAGCCTCTTTTGAAGCCCTACTAGTATATTGACTAAGGTCTATGTAAGTTCCTATTGTATCCTTAGCCTGCTGACCTGCATCCCTAGCAATAACTATACCAAAAGACCTGTAAACATCCCTGATAAAACCTGAGCAGTCTCTTGCATTATTGCTATGTCCCCAGCCATAGTTTTCTCCCTGAAACTTTAAAGCCTGCTTGATTAGGTTGGCCTGACTAAAGTCAAGATATGACTTAGTAACCTCGAACTTATCTAGACTAATTGTACTTGTCCTATAACTTTCCCCTGCAAGAGGCATTGCAAGTTTATAGCTACTAGCATCCTCCGAAATAATTGGCATCCTAGTACCCATATCTATAGTATATCCGGATATTGATTTTTGTCTGTTTATATAGGTAGCAAAATCTACATTTCTATTAGCCAAAAGCTCTTCCTTTGTCACCTTCATTATATTTTTAGTTGGAATCCAACCACTGTAGTCAAGGCAATATACTCTTGCCCAAGTCTTGTCTGAGTTGTATCCGACTATTACGACCTCATCCCATGGGAATAGGCCTGTTAAGGCCCCCTGGTCCTGGCTATCTGAGGAATTCATAGGACCTGGTTCCTCCCTAATAACTGTTCTATTTGCTACAAAGCCATACTGGCCCTTTATGTTCTCTAGTTTGTTTAGGTATTTTGATCTAGATATATTTTTTTGGTTAATTTCCTTTAGCTGGTCCTGGCTATATAGTATAGTCTTGTCATAGTGGTTATAGTAGTCCCAGTATTCATAGGAGGACCTATTATTTGTTGGGGGCTTTGTATACCCACCTGTATTTGTCTCGCCTGACACCTTTGATTTAAATAAACTATCAGGTACCCATTTTCGTCCACCGACCAAATTTATTTCCTTATATTTACTATTTATATATGATTCATATGTCTTATCAATACCAGATACCTTAGTCAGTATAATTCCTGCCCCATCCTTGTAGGCAAGTGGCCCCAAGGAAAGGGCATCTATTATATTTGGCCAGAAGCTATATAAGCCTTATCTCCACTTATAAGCTTAGAAATCTCAATAGCTGTATCATACCTATCCTTACCAGCTATCCTATTCTTTAAACCTAGCCTATTATAAAGATCTTGGCCGATAGAATCTCTACCACCAATGGCAAACTTATTTAATTTTTCATACTTTATTCCAATCTGGTCACTGGCTTTTGATTTATTGATAAGTAAGATTGGTTTTTTACCGCCACAATAGGCACAGGCCGAAATAGCATCCATCTGGTTTGATACAAGACACAAGCCCTCAGCCCCATACTTATCTATAATCTCATCGACAATCTTCTCGGATGTCTGGTACCTATCCTGACCACTTATCCTGATTATATCGTAGCCCCTTATCCTCAGGTCATTCTCTATAGTAGGTGATACAGATGAATAACCTCCTAGTATATAGATCTTACTTGGCTTAACTCTTTCGATTTCATCCAAGGTATGGCTAGGTATGGCATTTTTTTCGACTAATAGTATCCTCCCTTGGCTGGCTGCAGCTAAGCTTCCTCCAGAAAGGGCATCTACATAGGACCTGGCATTTGCTACTATTACAGTCCCATTATCAGCATCTATCCTCTTTGATATTTCAACAGCCGTAGTAAACCTATCCTTACCAGCCAGCCTTTCAAGGGCATGGCCTGCAGCAAACATACTTGATATCATAAGTCCTGCTAGTACAGTACTTGCTAAGATTCTTCTTAGTCTCCTAGCTGACAAAAGTCTAATGTTTTTCAGCATTCATATTAAAATTACTTGATATTGTATACCTCTTATTACAACAAGCCCTCGTATTACTAGACTTATTATAGGTTATTCTCATAGTCATAATTACCTCCCAACTTACTTATACAGGTCTGGTCCTGTTTACAGATATTCACATAATGAAGGGACTAGAAGGAGACCCCAGGCAAAAACATGAAAAAGTCAGTGCAAAATCTATTCACACTGACTTTAATGAACTATAATCTAAACTATCTCTTAATAGCCTTTATTGAAAGATTTATCCTGTCCTTGTCATCTATTTCAGTTACTAAAACCTCTATCTGGTCGCCGATAGCTAAAACATCTTCAACCTTAGCTACTCTCTCCTTAGATATCTGAGATATATGTAGTAAGCCCTGCTTACCTGGTAGTATCTCAACGAAGGCACCGAATTTTTCTATTCTTGTTACAGTACCCTTGTAGATCTTGCCTGGTTCAGCCTCCGCAACTATTTCTTCAATCATTGCTAGGGCCTTGTCTATCATATCCTGTTCAACACCTACAACAAATACTTCACCAGTCTGTTCTATATCAATCTTAACACCAGTTTCATCAATAATCTTGTTGATCATCTTTCCACCAGGTCCAATTACATCCCTTATCTTGTCTGGGTCTATCATCATCTTTACAATCTTTGGAGCATACTTAGAAAGCTCTGGTCTAGGCTCAGTAATTACCTTCTTCATTTCTCCAAGTATGTGAAGTCTACCCTCTCTCTCGCCTGCTTTAATGCCTGTCTAAGTACAGGTTCATCTATACCAGCTATCTTTATATCCATCTGGATTGCAGTTACTCCCTTCTCAGTACCTGCAACCTTAAAGTCCATATCACCTAGGTGGTCTTCCATACCCTGAATGTCTGATAAAACTGCCACCTTGCCATGATGCTTGATTAGACCCATGGCTATACCAGCAACCATATCTTTGATAGGTACACCAGCATCCAATAGAGAAAGTGTAGATGCACAAACAGATGCCTGAGAAGTTGAACCATTAGAACTCAATACTTCTGATACCAGCCTTATTGCATATGGGAAATCTTCCTTGCTAGGTATTACTGGTAGTAGGGCCCTCTCTGCCAAGGCACCATGACCTATTTCTCTTCTGCCTGGACCTCTTGAAGGTCTAGTTTCACCAACAGAATATGCTGGGAAATTATAGTGGTGCATATATCTCTTATTTCTTCTTCATCTAGTCCATCAAGTTTCTGAACATCACCAAGAGCACCCAATGTAGTTACATTTAATACCTGAGTCTGACCTCTTGTAAATATAGCCGAACCGTGAGTTCTTGGTATCATACCAACCTCACACCAGATAGGTCTAATTTCATCTAAAGACCTGTTGTCTGGTCTTACATTGTGGTCTGCTATAAGGCTTCTAACCTCATCCTTGATAATAGCATGTAGGACATCTTCTATATCTCCTGCAACTTCTTCAAAATTTTCCCACTTTTCCTCAAAGTAAGCCATAGTTTCTTCGCTTACAGCATCCATCTTTTCAGTTCTTTCCATCTTTTCAACTGTCTTAACTGCCTCTCTCATATTTTCTCTAGCAAATTCATTAACAGCTGCTTCAACTTCTGGACTTGGTAGATGTAGTTGAACTGGGCACTTTTCATGACCAACCTCAGCCACAATACCTTCTATAAATTCAACAATCTTCTTTATTTCCTCATGGGCATAAAGGATAGCATCTAGTACTATATCATCATCAACTTCCTTGGCACCAGCCTCAACCATCATTATAGCTTCCTTAGTACCAGAAACTACAAGATGTAGGTCACTTTCCTCCCTCTGCTGCTGGTTAGGGTTTAATACAAATTCACCATCAACAAGACCTACTAAAACTGATGCAGTTGGTCCATTGAAAGGTATATCAGATATAGATAGGGCTATAGAAGAACCAAGCATTGCTACTATATCAGGAGTACAGTCCTGCTCAACAGATAGTACCGTAGCAACAACCTGAACGTCATTTCTAAACCCCTCTGGGAATAGTGGCCTGATAGGCCTATCTATCAATCTAGAAGTCAAGGTAGCCTTCTCAGAAGCCTTACCTTCCCTCTTTAAATCCACCTGGTATCTTACCAACTGAATACAATTTTTCTTCAAAATCTACACTTAGCGGGAAAAAGTCAATCCCATCTCTTGGCTGTGCTGACTTAGTCACATTAACCATTAACATAGTATCACCATAGCTGATAATACAGTTACCATTTGTCATTTCGGCAATCTTACCAATCTCAACAGTCAGTGTTCTACCGGCGATTTCCGTTTTAAAAATTCTATGTTCGAACATAGTTTCCTCCTCTTACTTCTTTATCTTAACAATTATTACTATCTAACTAAATGGCAGACCAATAAGACAAGGTCCTGCTGCCTCTATATTACTTTGAATAACTAATAGCAATTATATCCGGACCTGTATGTGAGCATATGCAGGCACCACCCTTTGCATAGACAATCTTCTTTACCTTGTCCTTTAGTCTCATTTCAATTTCTTCCTTAAATTTAGCAAGGTTCTCAAGGTTTGACCCATAGCCAACTATGACTGTAATCTCACTCAAATACTTTTCATTTTTCTCTAGAACCATATCAACTAGCTTAGTAACTAGCTTCTTAACCCCTCTAACCTTAGCTGCCAGGGAAATTTCTCCCTTTTCCATGATAAATATAGGCTTTATACTCAGCATATTACCCAATATTGCAGTAGATAGGTTTACCCTACCACTCTTCTTTAGGAAATCAAAGGATGATGGTGCAAACAGGATGCTAACGGTATCTCTTACAGTTTCAAGACCTGATAATACATCATCATAAGAAAGCCCCTCATCTATCATATCACATGCCCTTACTATGTACTGGCCTGCTCCCAAAGATAACTGTTCTGTATCGAACACATGAATCGGTCCATCTGTATCATTTTTTGCCAATACAGCACTCTGGTAGGTACCACTCTTAGTAGATGCTCCTGTGACACATATGACCCTCTTGCCTTCTTCCATTGCCCTATCAAATACTTCCTTAAACTGTACATATGTAGCCTGGGAAGTTTTTGGCACCTGGTCAGACTTCAAAGCCCTTTCATAAAATTCTTCCTTAGTTAGGTCTATATTATCTCTATACTCTTTACCATCCAATATCAAAGTTAATGGGACTACTTCCAGATACTCTTTTTCATACAATTCATCGGGAATATCACATAAACTATCACATATCAATTTTATGTCCAAAGTCCTACCTCCTAAACTTATTTATAATTAAGTCAATATAATCTATTATACCATATTGACACCTATAAATATATTTTTTTATTGATTTCAAAGCTTAATTTGTAGCTAGAAAAACATATTTCTGGCTATTTTTATAATATACGTCTTTTATATACGTAAAAAAGCAGATATGAAACTAATCACACCTGCTTAAAGAAATTATTTTCTTAGTCCTAATCTAGCTATTAAGGCTCTGTAACCTTCTAGATCGTTCTTCTTCAAATATCCTAGTAGATTTCTTCTTCTACCAACCATCTTTAATAGACCTCTTCTTGAGTGGTGGTCCTTCTTATGAACCTTTAAGTGTTCATTAAGTTCATTAATTCTAGCTGTTAGTAAAGCTATCTGTACTTCTGGAGAACCTGTATCTCCTTCTTTTCTACCAAAATCCTTGATTATTTGTTCCTTATTCATTTCTTTCCTCCTAAAAATTTAAAAATCGCCATTAGCTAAGCAAGGAGTGGAGCCTCGTTTGCCGAGCCATGGTTAAACCTCTATTATTATAACATATCATATTTTCAAATACAAGCCTTATTTAACCCTATCAATGCTCGATTTTAGACAGGATACATAATTTTCCCTAACATAGGCTACATCCTTCTTGAGCTGGTTCATAAGATCCTCTTTACTTTCAAATTTAACCTCATCACGCATATGCTCAACAAATTCAACTTTGAGTTCTTTGCCATATATCATCTGGTCAAAATCCAATATATAGGTCTCAATTGTCACCTTTTTTCCGTGAACAGTTGGATTAGTACCAATATTGGTAGCACCACAGTAAATGTTTCCATCCACAGTAGCTAGAGTTGCATATATACCCCTTCTTGGAATTACCATAGACTTGTCAAAGTCTATATTGGCTGTAGAAAACCTATAGTCCTACCTATCTGCCTACCCTCTACAACTATACCCTCTATACAATAATATTGACCCAAGAGTTTTTTAGCACCAGCAACATCACCATTACTTATCATAGCCCTAATGTCAGTTGAACTCACCCTCTTTCCATCTAATAGGACAGGCGTAACTATTTCAACATCAAAATTGTACTCCCTACCAAAGTCTATCAACTTTTCAGGATTACCCTCCTTTTTTCTAGCAAAAGAGAAGTCATGGCCAACAATAACCTTTTTAGTGCCTAGCTTGTCAACTAGGATTTCCTTAATATAATCCCTAGCAGATATCTGGGTCATACTTACATCAAAGGGTATGTTTACGTATACATCAACACCTAGCCTTTCAATTAGAGCCTGCTTTTGGTCTTGACTTATTATATTTTTTACATATCCAGGCCTGAAAAAATTAACTGGATGGTTAGAAAAAGTGAATACCACACTTTTCAGTTTATTATCCTTAGCATATTTGACTGTCTTGGATATCAATTCCTGGTGACCTAAGTGGACCCCATCAAAATTACCTATAGTTACGCATGTATTTGAATCCAAAACTATATCTTCTATACTATTAAAAACTATCATTAAATCACCTATTTCTTTATAATCTATTATAAAGCACCTATCTTCTGCATTATTTCTATTTCGATTTTAATATTGGCAAAAAGTCTCTACCGCTTGCCCTACTAGAAAAACTTATGACTCTTTACCATAAGCTGACCATCCTGCCTAATAATTTGCCCTGAGCCAATAAAGCCCTCTTTAGAATATACCCTAACTAGGTCAGAGTTTTCATCCAGGCTGTGGTCATCAAATCTTCTATCCTCAATCTTACCACCATTAGAATAGTACTTAACAGCATTATCCTTCAGTACTATATATGGCAGGTCTGAAAGAACATCCTCCACTGACCATGAATTTTCTTCAAGCTTATCCTCATCTCTGAGTCTTTCAAGGTCTTCAAGACTAATTGCCTTATCTATTTCAAATATACCCGTTTTGGACCTAATTAATCCTGTCATATGTCCTCCTACTCCTAGCAGTTGACCGAGGTCATGACAGATACTCCTAACATAGGTCCCCTTACTACACTCTACCTCAAAGCTAAGCTTAGGTAGGTCAATAGAAAGTATATTAATCCTTTTTATGACAACCCTCCTAGCTACAAGCTGAATCTGGTCACCCTTGCCAGCCCTTACTAGGTCGCACATCCTCTTTCCCCTTACTTTTAGGGCCGAATATTTTGGTGGAAGCTGATCAATTGGTCCAAGTTGGCTATTAAGAGCTCTAATTATGTCCTCTTCAACAAGGCCTGATGGATCCCTTTCTTTTACCACATTACCAGAAGAATCATAGGTGTCGGTCTCAATGCCCAATATCATATTACATACATAGGTCTTATCCTTATTTAATATTAGGTCGCATACCTTAGTAGCTCTTCCCACACATATAGGTAATACTCCTACCGCATCAGGATCCAAGGTACCGGTATGACCGACCTTCTTTATACCCAATATTTTTCTCACCTTGTAGACAAGATCATGTGATGTCATTCCTGCAGGCTTGTAAATATTAAAAATTCTATCCATTAAATCCTACCCTCTAAAAAAGTTTCTTTGCTTGTTCAAGAAGCATGTTTCTAACCTCTTCAACGCTTTTATTTCTAAATGTACAGCCTGATGCCCTTACATGGCCTCCACCATCGAAGGCAGCTGCCAATTCTGTACAGTCAATATATGACTTTGACCTTAGACTAACCTTTATTTCATCAATCTCTTTCTGTTTAATAAATATTCCTAATTCAACCCCATCTATATCTCTAGTATAAGGTATAATTGCATCAATATCTCCATACTCAAGACCGTACTTATCCAACATTTCTTTGGTAACAATTGCTATGCATATTTTCGAATCAATAATCTCAAGATTATTTAGGCATTCACCCAATATCCTATAATAAGCTGGTGAATTCTTTTGGTATATATTTTCTATTACTAGCTGCTTTTTAGCTCCTCTTGCAATCAGGTCGGCGGCCATCAAGAAGGATGATGGTTCTGTATTAGAATACTGGAAGTTTCCAGTATCTGTAACCAGTCCAGCATAAAGGCATGTTCCTATTTCTGGACCTATTATAGGCCTAGCCTTTATGTCTTCATACCTAGTAATAATATTATAGACCAACTCACATGTAGAGGATGCCTTGGCATCTATATAGTTTATAAAGCCATAGTCCCCATTTGTGTGGTGGTGGTCAATACATATAATGCCCCTTGAAGTCTCAAGCAGGTCCTTATCCATACATATTCTCTCATAAGACCCTGAATCCTGGGCTATAACAGTATACCCCTCTAGGCTAGGTACCTGGTCGGAAGTTTTCCTAAGCCCTTCCCTATTTAAGAAGACCAGGCTACTAGGATAGGCATCATCTAATAGATATATATATTCCTTATCCAGGGCTTCTAGAAATCCACACATAGCCAATGATGAACCTATATTGTCACCATCTGGATTTATGTGGGAAGTCACCACAAATTTGTCGTTACATAATATATAATCAATTATCTTATCTATTTCTATAAGGAACTCCTCTGACAGGCTCCTATTTTTAATCTCAGCCATCCTTCTACCTCCTCAGCATAATCCACTCTTTATTATACAGCAATTATCATATATATGACAATATAATTTGATATATAAGCTTATTGTGATTTTAATGTCCCTATCTTATGCAGATATTTATCCTTGTGATTTTTTAAATATTTCTAGGTTTAGATGTTCCCCAATACAAAAAGAAACCCCTTAGGAAAATACCTAAAGAGTTCCTTTTACTTTACATTTAATTAATGGTCTCCATCCTTGTTGACACTCTTGATCAACTCATCCATGTACATACCTCTTTCAATAGAATCATCTATTTTGAAGATAATTTCAGGTGCATATCTAAGCTTGACCTGCCTACCTACCTCTCTTCTTATATAGCCCTTAGCTGAGTTTAGACCCACTAAAGAGGCTTCCTTGTCCCCACCTAGTATGCTTATATATACAAAGGCATATCTTAGGTCATTTGTAACCTCTACATCAGTTACACTGATCATTGAAGTGATTCTTGGATCTTTGATCCCATTAATCAGCATGGTGCTGACTACCTTTCTTACTTCTTCACTAATTCTTTTTATTCTGTTTGAAGCCATATTATACCTCTCTTTTCTGAGGCACTATTAGTCTAGAGTTCTTTCGACCTCTTTAGTGATATATGCCTCTACTACATCACCCGGTTTGATATCGTTATAGTTAACAAAGCTTAGACCACATTCGAATCCCTGGGCTACTTCCTTTACATCATCCTTGAACCTCTTTAAAGCAGCTAGCTCGCCTTCATGGATGATTATACCATCCCTAACAATCCTAACCTTAGAGGCTCTCATTATCTTACCTGATGTTACATAACAGCCGGCAACTGTTCCTACACCAGATATCTTGTATATTTCTCTAATTTCTACTTTACCTGTATCTTCATCTACATAGTCAGGATCCAGCATACCACTCATGGCAGCCTTGATATCCTCAATTGCCTTGTATATGATTGTGTAAGTTCTTATATCAACAGATTCCTTTTCAGCTACCTGCTCTGATCCTGATACTGGCCTAACATTAAAGCCTATGATTATGGCATTGGATGCGGATGCTAGTAATACGTCTGATTCTGTTATAGCACCAACTCCGCCGTGGATTACCTTTATGGCAACCTCTTCGTTAGATAGTTTTTCTAAAGACTGCTTTACAGCCTGTACAGAACCCTGAACATCAGCCTTTATTACTATATTAAGGTCCTTAACCTTTCCTTCCGACATCTGGGCAAATAGGTCATCAAGAGATATCTTTGAAGAAGCCTTCAACATTTCCTCTCTCTGCATTGCCTGCCTCTTTTCAGCTATAAGTCTAGCTGTCTTGTCATTTGGTGTTTCAGCGAACTGGTCACCACCAGCTGGAACTTCAGATAGACCAAGTATTTCTACTGCTGTAGAAGGACCTGCCTGCTTGATTCTCTTGCCCTTGTAGTTAATCATAGCTCTAACCTTACCAGATGCTACACCCGCAACTATTGGATCTCCAACGCTTAGAGTACCACCCTGTACTAATACAGTTGCAACTGGACCCCTTGCCTTGTCGAGTTCTGCCTCTATTACAGTACCAACAGCCCTCTTGTTAGGATTTGCCTTTAGCTCCTCTACCTCAGCTACAAGAAGTACCATTTCTAGCAGACTTTCTATATTTATCCTCTTCTTGGCTGACACTTCTACAGAGATTACATCTCCACCCCAGTCTTCAACCAAAAGTCCCTGTTCAGACAATTCCTGTTTTACCCTTTCTGGGTTAGCACCTGGCTTGTCTATTTTATTAATTGCTACAATTAGGGGAACATTCGCTGCCTTGGCATGGTTTATTGCCTCTATTGTCTGTGGCATGATACCGTCATCTGCAGCAACTACAAGGATAGCTATATCTGTAACCTGGGCACCTCTTGCCCTCATTGATGTGAAGGCCTCATGACCTGGTGTATCCAAGAATACTATCTTCTGACCATTTATCTTGACCTCAGATGCACCTATGTGCTGTGTAATACCACCAGCTTCTCCAGATATTACATCTGTATCTCTAATTGCATCTAGAAGGGATGTCTTACCGTGGTCAACGTGACCCATTACTGTTACCACTGGTGGTCTAGGCACTAGGTCCTTTTCATCATCCTCTTCCATTTCCATTAAGGCTTCTATTTCTAGTTCTTCTATTTCTGAGTTGTCAGACCTCATTAGGGTAAAGCCAAATTCACTACATACTAGGGCAGCTATATCAAAGCTTATTTCTTGGTTTATAGTAGCCATAGTACCCATCTTCATCAATTTCATAATTACTTCTGAAGCTGGTCTATCCATCTGAGTTGCAATTTCTTGGACAGTTATCTTGCCCTCAACTTCAACTACATTACCCTTGGCTTCCTTTATTTCTTCATTCAGCATTTCTATAAATAGCTGTAGGTTTTCACCCTCTAAATGTTTCTTATCTTCTGTTGTTTCTACACCAAAGTCATTAATTTTTTTTGCGATTTCTTTTTCGCTCATCTTATAATCTTCGGCAATATTTTTTATGCTAGTCTTAGACATAAAAACCACCTCCTATATCTGAGTCCCATCTAACAAGATTAATATCTGGTCTGACATTTTCTTGTCCTTTATTCCAAGTACAGCCCTGGGACTTTTTCCTATAGACCTGCCCAATTCTTCCTTGGTTCCGAATTGTCTGCAGGCTATATTTCTATAGCTGGACTTGTCTGTGAATAATTTTTTAGTGTTGGCTGATGCATCATCAGCTATTATAATTAGGCTTAGTCTCATTTTTTTAAGGTCTCTTAGGGTTGTATCATCGCCTGATACCAGGTTTCCCGACCTCATAGCTAGACCCAACCATGAGTATATTTTTTTTTCCTGCATACTACTAATCCTCTAGCTTTTCTAGTTGGCCTAGTAGGTGTTCATATACCTGGTCATCTACATCCATCCTAAAGGCCCTATTCAGTTGCTTAGACTTGATGGCCTTTGTTAGACATTCCTGGTTGGCACATACATAGGCACCCCTGCCATTGGCCCTGCCTGTAGGATCTATAAATATTTCATTTTCCTTATTTTTTACGACCCTAATTAACCCCTTTTTTGCATCCCTAGTTTGACAAACTATGCACTTTCTCTGGGGTACTTTCTTCTGCTTCTGCATTGGACACCTCCAACATATATCTTACCCATAGTGACTTTTGACCCTATAGGCCTATTACCAGTCTTACTCTTCTATTTCTTCCTTAGCTTCTTGAACCTCTAGTTCTGAAGTATCATTGGCTTCATTAGCCTCTAGCTGGTCATCATTTACTTTCTCAGCCTTTAGTTCAGCCTCTTTTGCCAATCTCTTAGCTTCCTCTTCAGCCGCTATCTGGTTGCTTTCTATTTCCTCTAGTAGGGCAGCCTCTTCATCTGGACCAAATTCTGATTCTGGCTTGATATCAATCTTCCAGTTAGTTAATCTAGCTGCTAGTCTTGCATTCTGACCCTCCTTACCAATGGCAAGTGATAGCTGGTAGTCTGGCACTATTACTATGGCAGACTTATTTGCTTCGTCCACAAATACCTTTGTAACCTTAGACGGACTAAGAGCAGCTTCTATAAATGTAGATGGGGCATCACTATACTTAACTATATCTATCTTTCATCTCCAAGCTCGTCAACAATATTTCTTACCCTGGCACCCTGCGTACCTACACAAGCACCAATTGGATCGATCTTGTCGTCTATAGACTTTACAGCCATCTTTGTTCTAGATCCAGCCTCTCTAGAGATAGACTTGATATGGACGATACCTTCCTGAATTTCAGGGACTTCCATTTCAAAAAGTCTCTTTACTAGGCCAGCATTAGACCTTGATAGTAATATCTGAGGATTCTTGTTAGTCTTGTTTACCTCAAGGACATAGAATTTCATATTGCTACCTATCCTATAGTCTTCACCCCTAATTTGTTCGCTCTGTAGTAAAACGCCCTCACCCTTACCTATTTGGACAAATACTATCTGCTTGCCATCTCTTGATGAAGTCCTAGATATTTCTCCAGTTACTAGTTCATCCTGCTTTCTAGGAATTCATTGTATGTCATTTCACGTTCAGCCTCTCTTATCTTCTGAACTACTATCTGCTTAGCTGTCTGGGCCGCTATTCTACCAAAGTCTCTTGGAGTTACCTCATGCTCAATTATGTCACCAAGCTCATATGACTGGTTGATTTCCCTGGCCTCGGATAGCTCAATTTCTAGGAAGTTATCGTATAGGTCTGACTCGTCTACAACCACTCTCTGCGAATATACCTTTATATCACCTGTTTCCCTATTCATATCTATTCTGACGTTCTGGGCAGAACCGAAGTTCTTCTTGTAGGCAGATGTCAATGCCTGTTCTATAGTTTCTAGCAATACATCCTTGTCTATTCCCCTATCTCTTACAAGCTCATCAAGGGCCTGCATAAATTCTGTATTCATTATTACCTCCGATTTATTTACCTATTTAAAATACAACTGCCAGCCTTATCTGGGCAATTTCTTTTCTATCAAATTTCTTTTCTGTATCACCTATAGATACCACTACCATACCATCCTGATCAAGTCCTCTCAACTCAGCTTCAAACTGCTTAGTCTTAAGGTCTTCATCATTCTTATAAAGCTTAACCTCTACAGTCTTGCCTGCATACTTACTAAACTCCTTGTCCTTCTTAAGGACCCTGTCTATACCTGGTGAGCATACCTCTAAGAAGTAGTTATCTTCTATATAGTCCTCTTCATCAAGTATAGGGTTTATTTCCCTACTTACCTTTCACATTCGTCTAGGCCTATTCCATTTTGATGGTCTATAATTACCCTTAGGTAGTATACACCTGCTTCCTTGACGTATTCCACATCAACAAGCTCATATCCAAAGCCTTCAACGCTTGGCCGAATCTTTTCTTCAACCCTCTGCGCAATGTTTTTCTTCATAGCACACCTCCTATTCAATTGTCAAAATATTAAATTGTCTATATCAGGCCTATCAATATACCACTTTTAGTAGTGATTTGTCAGGCAATGATACCAGCATGAAAAAATGTGAGCCAAAAAATGCCTCACATTTAAAACACATATTCAATACATCTATAATACCATACTTTTTAAGCATTTTCAAGGCATTTCAAGTATTTAGTTGAATCGTTTTAATTCATTTAGTTCAAAGGTCCACTGAGGTGTTACCATCTTACCAGCCTTCTTGACCTGGTCTAGGCTATACCAAGGACTCAATTCCTTATCAGCCTTATTTACTAGGACCTGGGTCTGCTGAGCTGGCATATATGATTGGGCTAGCATAAATACCTTCTGGCCCTTATGGTTTTCAGCCATGTCTATAACCATAATAGCATGACCTACCCTCTTAGTCCCTGGAGTTCCACCTCTTACAAAGACATCTCCTATCTGCATATCGTCAATATCTACATCATGAGTATCCTTTACCAAGGATAGGGTGCCACAGTAGCCATAGACAAGATTCATAAACTTCTTATATACAGCCTCTGAACTATCTGGTTCTGCCATCAAAAAGTACTGACCTGATTCAGGGTCTACCCTGTATCCCTTGGTATACTTAGAAATCTGCCACACCTGATGATACAAAGTTAAACTTAATTTTGTCATACTGGCCTGATTTATATAGGTAGTCTCCCCTAAACTTAAAGCAAGCATCTGCACAGTGAAGGAGATTTTTTCCGCCTAAGTCTATATCAAATACTGAATCATATACACCCTCTGATGGTTTAGTCTTACCATTATAGTAATAAGACTTTTCTCCATATTTTTTTAACTTTTCCTGTCTTAAAAATTCTCCAAATGAGTCATTTGCAACTTTCACCCTTGTATAGCCTTCAGGCGTCTTGTACCTAGTCTCTATATTATCTCCATCCTTATTAACTAGGCTCTTGACCTGGCTAGTGCTTGTTTAGTCCCCTTTGTGTCAGTAGAAGATTTATTGTCCCCACAGCCTGTAAGTGATATTGACATTCCTAGGCATATTGCTAGTAGTGTTAGGTATGATTTTTTCCCAAGCTTTGTTTTTCTTTTCATATTGTCCTCCAAACAAAATACGATGCTTGTAGTGGTCCTTACCATCCAAGCCGGGACCCCCCCTCATATATTGGCTTGTCCAACTAGGGCTGTCCTTATAAAAAAGACCCCCTACCTCATACAAGGCAGAGGGTCATTCAATAGCTATTTGATCACTCTGAATTTATATATTCAATTATATCACAAATTTACTTTAAAAGGTAGACCAATACAAAATAAACATATGGCGCTACCAATAACACACTATCAAACCTGTCCAAAACACCACCGTGTCCTGGAATTAACTTTCCATAATCCTTGATTCCTACATACCTCTTAATTGCTGATGCAATAAGGTCTCCCATCTGGGCAATAATACTACCAAATATTGCTATAATTACCATTATGCCTATTGGAAGCTTAAATATTAGGCCAAATACTATACATGCAATAGTTGAGCCGGCAATACCACCAATGCTTCCCTCTATTGTCTTTTTCGGGCTGGTCTTAGGCATTAGCTTGTGCCTACCAAACCTTCTTCCAACAAAGTAGGCGAAGGTATCTGTTAGAAAGGCAATTATAAATACCAACCAAACATATATATGGCCCCTGTCAAGTCTTTCAGATATCAAAATTATGTAGTTAAAACAAAAGCATATGTACAGGATTCCAGAGAAGGTCAATGACAGGTCGATGACATCCCTCTTTTGTCTTAACACATATATAATCGCCACCAAGAATAGTATGAACAATATAAAGGCATATGCGCCTGTATCAAATACAAATAGATTAGCTAAGAACATACATGCCACAAATGCATATCCAATCTCATATATTGGACGCTTTTGGATTATATCAAATGCATTATAAAATTCATGTAAGGCTACCCCCATAAGGACTAGACCACCAAGATATAGTGGAAGCCCACCTAACACCACAAGTATTAGGAGTGGTAGCATAATCATTGCGGAAACCAATCTCTTCTTCATGAGTTCACCCCTACTTTATAGCACCAAAACGCCTATCCCTGCTCTGATAAGCAAAAATAGCCTTTTGTAGCTCCTTTTCATCAAAATCAGGCCAGTGGATATCAGTAAAATAAAACTCTGAATAGGCTAGCTCCCACAACAGGAAGTTGCTTAGTCTCTGCTCTCCACTCGTCCTTATAACTAGGTCTGGATCTGGAGATTCATTAGTCGACAAGTGGCTTGATATAAGATTATCACCAATATCATCTAATGAAATTTTCCCATCTACTAGGTCCTGACTGATATTCTTAACTGCATTTACCAAGTCATTTCTACCACCGTAATTTAGGGCAAGCGACATTACAAGACCGGTATTATCCTTAGTCTTTTCCTTGGCAAGGACTAGCTCTTCTATACAGGCCTCAGGTAGCTTGCTAATATCACCTATAGTAAGTATCTTGACATTATTTTTATGCAGTTCTTCTAATTCATTTCTCAGATACTTGACCAAGAGACCCATCAAGGCTGATACCTCATCCTTTGGACGCTTCCAGTTTTCAGTGGAAAAGGCATAGAGTGTCAGGTACTTCACTCCAAGTCTAGAGCATTCCTTTACTACCTTCCTTATAGTTTCTACACCAACCTTGTGTCCATAGGTTCTAGGCATAAACCTTGACTTGGCCCATCTACCATTACCATCCATAATGATGGCTATATGGGCAGGTACCTTGTCCAAGTTTATATCATAGAATAAATTTTCCATTTTACACTTCCATTATATCTTTTTCTTTATCAGCAGTTATCTGCTCAATTGTCTTGATGTACTTGTCAGTGATCTTCTGAACCTCATCTACTGCCTTCTTTGCATCGTCTTCAGCTAGTTCTCCTGCCTTTTCCATCTTCTTAATCTTGTCATTAGCATCTCTTCTTTCATTTCTGATTCTTACCTTGAAAGTTTCAGAAGCCTTCGATGCCTTCTTGGCTAGTTCTTTTCTTCTTTCTTCTGTTAGTGGTGGCACTACTAGTCTAATTACAGAACCATCATTAGCTGGTGCTATACCAATATCAGACTCTGATATTGCCTTTTCTATAGTATGAATACTAGACTTATCCCATGGAGTTATTGTTAGTATTCTACCCTCTGATACAGCAATAGCAGCCATCTGGTTTACTGGTGTAGGTGTTCCATAGTAGTCAACCCTTACCTTATCCAACATTGAAGCATTAGCTCTACCAGCCCTGATAGTGCCAAATTCAAACTTTAAGGCCTCTATCGTCTTTTCCATTTGTTCTTCTAATTGAACATGAACATCCAGTTTCATATTTTACCTCCTAATATGCGTTATATATACGCCTAAATTTTTTTAATTTATTACTTATATATATTATACTACGATTTCACTTACTATTCTACTGTAGTACCTACATCTTCTCCATAAACAACCTTAATTATATTTTCAGTATTTAATTCGAATACCTTAATAGTTATCTTGTTGTCCATGCATAAAGAAGTTGCAGTTGAATCCATTACCTTCAGCTCCCTATTAATAACTTCCATATATGAAAGCTTAGTGAACTTCTTAGCATCAGCGTGCTCCTTTGGATCCTTGTCATATACAGCATCTACGTTCTTAGCAAGAAGGATTACATCTGCCTCCATTTCAGCAGCTCTCAAGGCTGCAGCAGTATCTGTTGAGAAGTATGGGTTACCTGTTCCTGCCCCAAATATAACTACCCTACCCTTTTCAAGGTGTCTGACAGCTCTTCTTCTGATGTATGGTTCTGCTACCTTGTTCATTTCTATACCTGTCTGAACTCTTGTTGGCACGCCAATATTTTCCAGTGAATCCTGTAGGGCCATGGCATTCATAACTGTTGCCAACATACCTATATAGTCAGCAGTCGTCCTGTCCATACCCTGGCTAGTTCTGCCTCTCCAGAAGTTTCCTCCACCTACGACAACGGCTACCTCTACGCCTACATCATTAAGCTTCTTGATACCTAAAGAGATTTCACTTACAACATCGTTGTTTATACCAAATCCAGTCCCTCCAGAAAGGGCTTCCCCACTTATCTTTAGTAATACTCTCTTATACATTGGCTGTTCACTCATTTTTACTCCTCCTAACAATATCTTAAAAAAAAGAGAACACAAGAAGTGTCCTCTTTAATTACAATTACTTCATCTGCTTAGCTACTTCTTCAGCAAAGTTTTCTTTTCTCTTTTCAATACCTTCACCAACTTCGTATCTAACCATATTAGCAACGCTAATATCACTAGCTACTTCCTTAGCAACCTTAGCTATAAGCTTAGATATAGTTAACTCAGAATCCTTTACGAACACCTGGTCTACCAAGCATACTTCCTTTAATTCCTTGTTTAATCTACCAACAACCATCTTTTCAACTATATTAGCTGGCTTTCCTTCATTAAGGGCCTGCTGAGTTAAGACTTCTGTTTCGTGAGCTATGTATTCTGGATCTACATCATCTCTTGAGATGTACTTAGGGTTCATAGCAGCTACCTGCATAGCTATATCCTTACCTAGAGTTAATACTCTTTCATCATTTGAGTCTGTAGCTAATTCAACTACAACACCAATTTTTCCACCACCATGGATATATCCAGCTACCTTACCACTAGTAGCTATTCTTTCAAATCTTCTTACATCTAGCTTTTCACCGATTGTAGCAACTCTATCATTTAATACATCCTTTAGAGGCTTGCCTTCCTTGTGGTTTGAAGCAAGAAGTGCCTCAACATCTGCAACGTCTCCTTCTAGAACCATTTCAGCAACATCTGCTACAAAGTCCTTGAAATCCTGGTTCTTTGCAACGAAGTCAGTTTCTGAATTTACTTCTACTATTGCAGCAACAGTGTTGTCAGCATTAGTCTTTATAGTTACTAGACCTTCAGCAGCTACTCTATCAGCCTTCTTAGCAGCCTTAGAAAGACCCTTTTCTCTTAATATATCAACTGCTCTTTCCATATTTCCATCAGCTTCAGTAAGAGCCTTCTTGCAGTCCATCATACCTGCGCCTGTCGCTTCTCTTAATTCTTTTACCATCTGTGCAGTTACAGCCATTGTAAAATCCTCCTAATAATATAATAATTTTCCTATTGTATTCACAAAATGGTAAGGGCATTGCCCTTACCATAAGCTTTACATATTGAATGTAAGTTGATTACATTTCTTCTGTAGTTTCAGTAGTTTCTTCAGTTTCTTCAACTTCTACAGCTTCAGATTCTTCAGCTACGTCATCAAGACCTTGTCTAGCTTCGATTATGGCACTAGCCATTGCTCCAGTTATTAACTTTACAGCTCTGATAGCATCATCATTTGCTGGGATTGGGTAGTCGATTTCATCTGGGTCACAGTTAGTATCAACTGTTCCTATTACAGGAATACCTAGTCTGTGAGCTTCCTGGATAGCTATGTTTTCTTTTCTTGGGTCTACTACAAATAGTGCAGCTGGTAGTTCAGGCATATCCTTAACACCACCTAAGAACTTTTCTAGCTTTTCCTTTTCTGCTCTTAGCTTGATTACTTCCTTCTTTGGTAGTACATCAAATGTACCATCTTCTTCCATTGCTTCCAATTCTCTTAACTTCTGGATTCTAGTCTTGATTGTCTTGTGGTTAGTAAGCATACCACCTAGCCATCTTTCGTTTACGAAGTACATACCACATCTCTGAGCTTCTTCCTTGATAGCTTCCTGAGCCTGCTTCTTAGTACCAACGAAAAGGATTGGCTTACCAGTTTCTGCTACTTCCTGCATGAACTTGTATGCTTCATCAATCTTCTTTACTGTTTTCTGTAGGTCAATGATATATATTCCATTTCTTTCTGTGAATATAAACTTGGCCATCTTTGGGTTCCATCTTCTAGTCTGGTGACCGAAGTGTACACCAGCTTCTAGCAATTGCTTCATTGAAATTACTGACATTTAATTTTTCCTCCTTGGTTTTTACCTCCAGCACGTTCTACTTCCTAAAAAACCCTATAGGCACCTTTTAAGAATCCCGTTGCTGTGTTTATTTAATTTAGTTTTTAAAATAACCTCTATTATTTTAACATCTATACCTAGACCTGTCAAGCTATTTAGCCATTTTACTCATTCATTTTCTATAAGGCGGCCTGGTATATTTTAACTATGTCATCTGGCTTTAAATTTACAAAGCCCTGTATGCTTCCACCCTTGACATTGGCAGCATGTTTAGCCATTACTTCAAAGTTTTCATCGTCTATACCTATATCAGTTAGGCTGGCAGGTATATTTAGGTCCTTGCAGAAGAAGTCCTGAGTAAGGTCTATTGCCTTATTTGCTATCTTATACTTATCTAAACTTGGGTCAAGACCCCACACATTAACACCATAATCAACAAAATTATCTAGTGTCTCATCATTTAGGACATACCTCATCCAGTGAGGAGTCAATATAGCAAGGCCCACACCGTGAGTTACATCATAGTAGGCACTTAACTCATGCTCCATAGGATGGACTGACCAGTTATTAGCTGAGCCATTTGAAATCAAACCATTTATTGCCCATGAAGAAGCCCACATCAGGTTGGCCCTAGCCTCATAGTTGTCTGGTTCCTTACAGGCAATAGGTCCATAGTGGAAGCAAGTCTTTAAGATTGCCTCTGCAAACCTAGCCTGAAGATAGCCTCCCTTTACATTTGTAAAGTAATTTTCAAATGTATGACTTATGATATCAGCAGTACCAGCAGCTGTGTGCTTGGCTGGAACTGTAAATGTATACTCTGGATCAAGTATAGAAGACTTTGGTAGGGTAATACCTGGCATACCTGTCCCTAGCTTCTGGTTAGTTGTCATGTTTGATATAACCGCTCCAGCATTCATCTCTGAACCGGTAGCTGATAAAGTCAAGACAGTAAACAGGGATTGCATCCTTAATTTTTGTCCTGTCTAGAACAAGGTCCCAAGGGTCACCATCGTATTTTACGCCGGCAGCTATGACTTTGGAACAGTCAATTGAACTACCTCCACCAACTGCTAGGACGCCACCAAGCTGGTTTTCCCTACAGAGTTTGATTCCCTCTCTAACTGATTCAATCCTTGGGTTTGGGTCTACACCGTCTAGTTCAACAAAATCTATATTATTAGCCTTTAGGTTGGCCACTACGGCATCATAAATACCATTTCTCTTGATACTACCACCACCATATACTAGCAGTACCTTATCCGTATACTTTATAATATCCTTGCCAAGCTTTTCAACCTGACCCTTACCAAAGTGGATACTTGTATTTAAGTGCATATTGAAATTGTACATAGAAATTCCTCCTTTATTAATATGTAATACTCTTAATAGGCCTTCAATCTCTCTTATAATTATAGGCCTATCAGATATTTATTTAGTTTACTTGTTATCAGCCTGACTGTCTAGGTAGTCTTCAACCTTCTTAAGATCTTCAACATTGTCTATTTCCATCAGGTCATTTTTTTCTAGCTTTGATTGTGACATTTAGCTTATCCATATTATCTCTGACTACATCATCCCAGTATTTATTCTGGTAGTCCTCTATTTCCTCAATATTATCTAGTCTTTCCTTGATACATTGACCGTCCTTGTGGTCCCAATAGGACACACCACACATGATATAGCCATCACCGTCACAGATGTCAATGGCCTTAACCCTACCCTTATCATCTACTACGAGCTTCCATTCGTTTATGAAGCCCTCCTTGTAACAAGAAAAATAAGTAGACCTGGTCACACTAGTATCTATTATATTATTGTTCATATATATATCCCCTTCTAGGACATATGATCCTGGAAGAAGGTCTCTTACCTTATACATAGAATAAATATTGTTGTAGGAATCAAACTTTTCATTGAATACCAGCTCCACCCCATACTTATCAACTAAATAGTCGAAGGCATCTTTCTGGTAACCCACTACTACTATTATATCGTTTATACCCTTATCTTTCAAAAATCTAACTTGTCTCTCAGTCATAGCTTCACCGGCAACTTCAACCAGTGACTTTGGCTTCTTGTCCGTAATGGGCCTAAGTCTAGTCCCCATGCCAGCAGCTAAAATAATTGCTCTCATACTCTTAACTCCTATTGTTATGCTTCAGCCTGGTCCTTGGATACCAATACTGATCCAATAATGATCAATACTGAACAAAATACCAGTCTTAGATTAAATTCTGTTCCCAAGGCTATAATGGATATTATCATGGCCCATATAGAATATGTAATATTAAGGCCCGTTGCCTTAACTGGTCCTATAGAATCTATGGCACTATAATAGCATAGATAGGATGCAGTCCCAATAAAGGCTGTTATAGCTATAAATATCATTAGCTTGGATGAGACTATCTCCGCAGAAAGCGGAGCTCCCTTTATAAATAATACCACAATGATAACATATATAAAAGCAGAAGTCATCTGTCTAATCCATAAAGCCTCTACAGGTGTTATATCATCCTTCATACCATAGGCACAAATTACGCTCTCTAGTGACCATGCAAGTACTGTTACTAGGGCAGCACCGAAGCCTAGGGCAAAATTCTTCACCTCTACTTGACCTGGTGTATATCCCAAAATAATAATTGATAGAATACTCAAAAATAGGCCCAACCATCCCTTTTTTTGGATAGCTTAATCTTTAAAAATAGATAGCTGAAAAAAATGCACCTGCAGCAGGATACATGGCAGAAATGGACGCTGTATAGCTGGCTCCAATATTTGTAATAGCAAACATATAGGCCATCATACCCTATAGGCCCTCCAAATAGGGCGGCTAAAATCACATACCTACCACTCTTTGACCATAAAAGCTTTAGTGTATGTATAAAATCCTTCCTAATAATAGAAAGAATGGTCATCCAAAAAGCGGATGAAAAGTCATGGAGAAAGGCTCCTACTATTGGTGCAATGGCTATGGCCTGGGCTGTGGATACAAAGGGTGACTTAGCCAAAATCACACCTGTTAATACAGTATCCATTCCCCAAAAAATACCTGATAGGAGGGCCGACGATACCCCAAATTTCAAGTTATTCCTATAATTCTTAATCATTATATCCTCCGAACACATAAAATACTCATCTCTATCTCTTCTAGCAAAAACTACATAAAACTAATACTTAAGACTGCATATATATCTCATAGAATTTTTCTATATTCTGTTTGGCCCTTTCATACCTCATTGGACCGTAGTCACCAAAGGAAACTCCCTTGGCCTCCTTGTAGACTGTCCATATTGACCACAAAAAGTCTTGACATATCTTAAATAGGAGAATTTTTTCCTCTTGGACTGGGCTAGGCTTGTCTGACCCCTTCTTCAAATCATAGTCTATACTAAAATACTTGTTCTTAAATAGGTCTTCCTCGTCCCTATTGAAGTCACATTCTATAATATGTCCAGCTATATCCCACATTGGATCATTCATACCAGAATACTCCCAGTCAATAAGATAGTTTTTGTCTAAGCCCTTGATGAAATTCTCAGGAACTGTATCGTTGTGGCAGGTATATAGGTCCTTACCTATTTCATCTAATACTGCCTCTAGGGCCATAACCTTCTTCCTTATAATCGGGTACTCATCATCGTAGTAGGAACCCTTGACCTCCTCAACTAGCCCCTCGTACTTCTCTATCTCCCTAAATACATTGAATTCATTATCAAAATCTACACACGAGAAATGTAGCTTCTTTAGGAGATGGGCTACTATTTCCATATTTTCTTCCTTCTTGGCTGTTGTAGGGTTTAGGGTTTCTGCACTTTCAATGAGCTTACTTACCTTGGTACCTGTTTCCTCATTAAAGTATAGGATTTCTGTATTCAAGCCAAGTATGCCCGCTATAATAGAGTTTGACTTTTCATTTATCCTACTAATCATACTCTTTGTGCCAGCACCAGCTACCCTAAGTATGTAGGCCTGACCATCTATGTCAACCTTATAGTTTTTATTGGTCATGCCCCCAGCAGGTTCAATCTTACCTATTTTATCCTCATTAACACCAAGGACCTGAATTAGCTCATCCTTAATGTCTGCAAGCTTCATCTTGTCATCCCTTCTAAGAATACCAGAATATACCTGCCCCTTGGCCTTAGCAAAATTCTCCTTATTATTGATCTCATACCACATAAGGTCATCTAGCTTAATATAGCCAACCTTGTATTCCCTACCTACATCAATTATAGTATGCTCATAATCCATGTATGGATTCTTATTTCTTTTATATTGGTCTAACATCTTATAGTAGAAGGAGCTTGATAGTTTAGCTAAGCCAACCAATTCCCCGTCCACCCTATTAAATTGGTGGATATCCTTAGATAACTTGTAAACCCAACCATCTCTTAACTCAACTAAGGTTTCATTTCCAGAACCCGATTCAGACGTAATCAGCATAGTGGTTTGGTCTGGGCTCGACAAAAGACTCTTTATAGCCCTTTCCTCAAATATCAAGTTATCTGACATTAGGATGAAGTTACCCCTAATATAATCCTTACATAAGGACAAGGAATACATACTCCCCCTGTACTTGTGCTTGTCATTTTCTACTATTTTTTTATATTTTTGGGTTAGACATGGCTAATTCCTTATAGTAGTCAGACTTATAGCCTACAACAACTATTATCTCATCTAGGTCCAAGTCTCCAAGGAGCTTCAATATTCTCTTTGCAACAGTCTCCTCGCCAATCTTTAGGAAGCCTGTAGGTTTACCGAAGTCGCCAATTGCCCTATCAGCTAATATTACTGCCTGAGACAAGCCTTCTTGGTCTTTTTTTGACTCCAAGTTAATCCTTCTGTTTTGATTTTCAACTATGAAGTTCTCAAGCACTTCCATACCCTGCTTAGTTAGGCTATAGCCCGACTTTGAATTAGGTGCTTTGACTATATAGTTTTCTTCTTCAAGGTTCTTTACAATAGAGTTTACTGCACCAAGCGATATACCAGACTCATCAGCCAGCATCCTCTGTGTAACCTTTTCATTATTATTTATCAACAATAAAATATCATATAATCTACTCATTTTATCAACCCTTCAATAGATTTGTTCATTATATGAACATAAATTAAGTATATTCTTTTCTAGAGAAAATGTCAATATGGACAATATACTTTATCAACTTAAAAGTATACAAAAAGAAAAGCCTTTAGAAAATTCTAAAGGCATTAATCTTTAAATAATATTTAATTATTTTTTCTTCTTCTTAGAGTCAATACAAGTCCCATAGAGATTGTTAAAACAGCTGCTAGGTTTAGTAATGCTGATGAGCTTGTACTTCCAGTTTTTGCTAATCCATTACTACTTCCTCTGTCAACTACATGAACTGTTTTTCCAGAATCCACATATCTTACTGTTTGAGTTGAATTCCCTGTTTCTACTGACTTACTAGAGTTTCCATAGTTTCCAGGGTTTCCAGAGTTTCCAGAATTTCCAGAGTTTCCAGAGTTTCCAGAATTTCCAGAGTTTCCTGAATTTCCTGAATTTCCAGAGTTTCCAGAGTTTCCAGAGTTTCCAGAGTTTCCTGAGTTCCCTGAGTTTCCAGAGTTTCTTGGTTCTTCTTTTAATTTGTAGATATAAGTTACGTTCTTATCTCCTTCAATTACCTTTCCAGTTATAGCATCTGTTGTTACTAAATGTCCATCAGAATCTACTTGACCAACTGTATAGTTTCCTGCTGGTACTAGTTCATAAGTCTTACCGTTGAATTCTATCTCTTTTGGTCTGTTATCTACTACTGTATCATAATCTTTACCTACTGCTTGTTTGAATTCATCTGTTACTTTAGGTTTAATTACGTTACCCTCAGTATCTTTATATTCAACATAAACATTACCTGTAGGTTGATTTGGATCTGATTTTAATGAATAGATATACGTTACGTTTTTATCTCCTTCAATTACCTTTCCAGTCGTATGATCTGATGACTTAAGATGTCCTTGGTCGTCTACTTCACCTACTGTATAGTTACCTGCTGGTACCAATACATAAGTCTTTCCATCTTTTTTAATTTCAGTTGGTCTATTGTCTACTACTGTATCGTAATCCTTACCTACTGGCTGTGCATTTTCATCAGTCACTTTTGCCTTAATTTCATTACCTTCAGTGTCCCTATAATGAACATATACATTTCCCTTAGGCTGTGACTGTTCTTCTTTAACTTCTTTATATACATAAGTAACTGTTGTTTTTGCTTTGTCAACCTTACCCTTTGTTGGGTCAGAAGATACAAGGTGTCCATCTCCATCAACCTTACCTACTGGGTAAGTTCCCTCTGGTACTAGCTTATATGTCTTACCATCTTTTTCAATAGTATTAGGTTTTTCACCTGGTTCAGTTGTATCATACGGTGTATCATATGGTGATGGTGGTGTATCCTGCTTTGGATCCTTAATTGGATTTCCTTTTTCATCTACATATGTGATTTCAACTTCACCCTTTTTCGGCTGTGATGGTTCTTCTTTAACTTCTTTATATACATAAGTAACTGTTGTTTTTGCTTTGTCAACCTTACCCTTTGTTGTGTCAGAAGATACAAGGTGTCCATCTCCATCAACCTTACCTACTGAGTAAGTTCCCTCTGGTACTATCTTATATGTCTTACCATCTTTTTCAATAGTATTAGGTTTTTCACCTGGTTCAGTTGTATCATACGGTGTATCATACGGTGAAGGTGGTGTATCCTGCTTTGGATCCTTAATTGGATTTCCTTTTTCATCTACATATGTGATTTCAACTTCACCCTTTTTTTCGGCTGTGATGGTTCTTCTTTAACTTCTTTATATACATAAGTTATAACTGATTTTGGTTTGTCAACTTTTCCTGTTATTGGGTCAGAAGATACAAGATGTCCATCTCCATCAACCTTACCTACTGAGTAAGTTCCCTCTGGTACTATCTTATATGTCTTACCATCTTTTTCAATAGTATTAGGTTTTTCACCTGGTTCAGTTGTATCATACGGTGTATCATATGGTGATGGTGGTGTATCCTGCTTTGGATCCTTAATTGGATTTCCTTTTTCATCTACATATGTGATTTCAACTTCACCCTTTTTCGGCTGTGATGGTTCTTCTTTAACTTCTTTATATACATAAGTTATAACTGATTTTGGTTTGTCAACTTTTCCTGTTATTGGGTCAGAAGATACAAGATGTCCATCTCCATCAACCTTACCTACTGAGTAAGTTCCCTCTGGTACTATCTTATATGTCTTACCATCTTTTTCAATAGTATTAGGTTTTTCACCTGGTTCAGTTGTATCATACGGTGTATCATATGGTGATGGTGGTGTATCCTGCTTTGGATCCTTAATTGGATTTCCTTTTTTTCATCTACATATGTGATTTCAACTTCACCCTTTTTTTCGGCTGTGATGGTTCTTCTTTAACTTCTTTATATACATAAGTTATAACTGATTTTTGGTTTGTCAACTTTTCCTGTTATTGGGTCAGAAGATACAAGATGTCCATCTCCATCAACCTTACCTACTGAGTAAGTTCCCTCTGGTACTATCTTATATGTCTTACCATCTTTTTCAATAGTATTAGGTTTTTCACCTGGTTCAGTTGTATCATACGGTGTATCATATGGTGATGGTGGTGTATCCTGCTTTGGATCCTTAATTGGATTCCCTTTTTCATCTACATATGTGATTTCAACTTCACCCTTTTTCGGTTGTACTGGATCTTCTTTAACCTCTTTATAAACATAAGTTATAACTGATTTTGGTTTGTCAACTTTTCCTCTTATTGGGTCAGAAGATACAAGATGTCCATTTTCATCAACTTTACCTACTGGATAATCATCTCCCTTTGGTACAAGCTTATATGTTTTACCATCTTTTTCGATAGTATTTGGTCTTTCACCTGGTTCATCAGCATTATATGGTGTGTCATATGGAGATTTTGGAGTATCCTGTTTTGGATCCTTTATTTCATTACCCTTTTCATCAACATAAGTTATGACAACTTCACCCTTTGGTGCTTCTTTAAGTTTGTATATATAAGTTACATTCTTGTCTTTTTCAGCTACTTTTCCAGTTGTAGGGTCTGATGTTACTAAATGTCCTTGAGCATCAACTTCACCTACTGTATAATCAGTTTTTGCTGGTGCTAATACATAAGTTTTACCATCTTTTTCAATTTCAGCTGGTCTATTATCTACTACTGTATCATAATCTGAATCGATTATTTCCTTATCCATATCAGTTACAGAATCTTTTAGTACATTTCCTTCTGTATCTTTGTAATGAACATATACATTACCAACTTGTTTGTATACATAAGTTACTGTTGATTTGGTTTTTCAACTTTTCCTTTAATTGGATCAGACTTTTCAAGACGTCCATTTTCATCAACCTTACCTACTGGATAATCTCCCTTTGGTACTCTCTTATATGTCTTACCTTCTTTTTCAATAGTGTCAGGTCTTTCACCTGGTTCATCTGCATTATATGGTGTATCATATGGTGATTTTGGTGTGTCTTTTTTAGGATCTTTTATTTCATTACCCTTATCATCAACATATGTTATTTCAACTTCACCTTTTAGTTTACGGAAGTAATAGTTTACATCAGTAGACCCGTTCGGTGGAGTTGGAATTGAATAGTTATTTGAGAACGAAGAAAAACTATTTGTAGGTATCTGGAAATCTGGTTCCTTACCAGCAATTACATTCTTAGAGTTATTTCCTTTACCGGCTGCTGTAAGTGCAGCGTCTGGAGCATTTGTAAATGGTTTATCAAATTGTTTTCCATTATGAGTTACTTTCTCAGTTTTTGAAAACCATCCAGTGACAATAAGAGATCTGCTACCTGCTGTTTCATTGACCTCAATATAGTAGTCTCCGTTTTTACTATTTACTTTAGTAACTTTACTTTCTGGAGCTGTCCATATTTCTCCTGGTGCATTTACTTTAGTTGTATACAATAAAGTATATTTAGAAACATCAGTTGATCCAACATCATCTCCATTGAAATTATTAACTTCTGACGGGTCAAGAGCATAAAGCTTAGTTATTGTTGAACCCTTAGAATCTATAACTTCTGAAATACGTTTAACATAGTAATGGTTAGCCCCACCTTGAAGCTCAACTTTTTTTTTGACCTACCACATGTCTAACAAGACCTTTTTTTGGTTGATTGTCGTCAGTTGTAGCTTTTATTTTTTCATATTTTGTTATATCTCTATTATCAGAAGCATTATACTGTTGACCAGCAATACCTTCTTGAACATACTTTGTAATAACAGTTTCATCACCTGTTGGTGTATAAGGTTGACCTTCAGTATATTTTGATTCGTCAATTTCCCTATAGTAAGTTATCTGTTCTGGTTTCTTGAATGGTACAGTCGTCTGAATATTTGGTTTGTCTTCATTTTCATTTCCTGGAAGTTCAGTATCACGAACCTGAAGTGTTTCATATTCAAGATTTGCATGTACTAATGAGAATGTTATAACTCCTGGTGTTGTTCCCCTTGACGCCACATAAGTCAATGTATTTGTAACCCCTGCAGCGTTATTAGTAATGTAGCTTGGTAATGATATATTACTGTCTCCTGCTCTAAGTTCTTTTGTATAAACTTCAGAACCTGTTGATTTTTTAACTATACGCAAGTATACTTTTGGATTTGAACCAGGATTACCTGTGATAGCATCCCTATCTACAGAAAGAGTTGCATAGTAATCAAAATTTGTTTTAGTTCCTGTATTAGAATCTGTTCTAAGGAATTGCCAAACTCCAAATGTGTAACGACTAGTATTTGGATCCAATGCATAACCCGCTTTATTGAACGGAGCATCTGCAATTGAAGCATTATTTGGATCTGTCATTACAGGTGTTGCTGTTACGTCTTCAGCTTGAACTGTGTATACAGTATTTAAATAGCCAAAGCCGTTTCCACCTAGTACCATACTAGTGGATAGTGCAAGACTTAAAAAAGCCTTTTTAAAGTCTTTTTTCATATAATCCCTCCTTTTCCCCCTATAAATTTTTTTAATACTTATTCATAATAATAAAATTCTCAAACAATTAAGCAATATTATACCATTTATATTTTTTTAGTCAAACAAATTCGCTAATTTATCCATTAATTTTTTTCTTCTAATAAATTAATGGATAAATTGTCATAAAACTACCCTAATTTTTTTGACACCATTATTGTACATTTTTTTAATGCAATTCTTAAATGTGAAAAATATAAGTAAAAAAATCAAAAATATAAATGGACTAATCACATAAAAAAATTATGGATGTTGATATATATTTTTAGGTTAATAAATATTGATTTTGTAATTAATTGCTCTTCCATGATATTTTTTTATAAACCAAAAAGACTATGATAGCTGGATTAGTTATAGTTTTTTTCTTCACAAGATATCTAGTCATTTATGATTAAAAAGTTATGGATAAATCTCTTCATAAGCTGGTATAGCTATAAATACAAAAAAAGGTAACAAGCATAAGTATCTCTTTCTTATGAATGTTACCTTTATAATTAAATTTATTATATTAAATCAAATTATTGCCAAGTTAATTTTATATAGATTTAATTGAAGCTTTTTAACTATACTTAGGTTGGCAAATTTGATTCTTCCCTTTGCCTTCTAGCTATATCTTTAGGTCTAAAATATGGGGAACCCTCTCCTCTTCTGGTGGTATCTCCATATAGTCTCCATAAAGATCTTCTAAGTAGGCATGAACGTCCCTAGGTGCCTTTAGCTGACACCCCTCAAATTCAATACTTGAAAGGGGGAAGATCTGGTCCTTCTTTTTTAAACTCCCTAGTCATAAATGGTGTATCTACACCGTAAACGATATATGGAGCATCACCATTGTCCTCAAGTTTGGCACACTTGTTAATCCACCTTTCCTCTAGACCCGAATTTTGTAGGAGGATCTTAATATGGTCTCTTAGCTTCTTTGGCTTAGACTTTCGGAAAAAAGATATCTTGTGCATAAATTTACCAATCTTCGAATCTATAAGTTTATCGTTCATAGGGTCCATAGGAAATATATCCACAAAGGTTCCAATACAAGGTAGGCCAGAAGCCCTCTCAAAGCCAGAAAAATGACCTAGATAAAAAATTTTTAGAAAGGATGGTTGTATATCAACATCCTTCTGTGACCAGTCCTTACAATCCTTATTTTCATAGATAAGCCCCTCTGGTAGCTGGTCATTGATGAGACCTATAAACCTATTGTAGTCCTTCCTCATCATACAAATATCACAGTCATCATCCCATGGTATAAAGCCACCATGCCTCTTTGCACCAAGTAGGGTTCCTGCATCTATCCAGTAGTCTATATTATTGTCCTGGCAAATCTGGTCTATGACCTTCATTATTTCTAATATTACTAGCTGTAGCTTTCTTAGTTCGCTCTCATCACCAGCTATTATAGTTTCAACTTTATCCTTAAACATAGCTATATTCTCTTCCTTTAAATGACTACTAGACCCTTCAAAGAGGGCCTAGTAGACTATATTTAGTATTTATTAAACTCTTTCAACCTTTATACCAGTTTCGTGGTCATTTAAGTTCTGCTTTTCTAGGCTTGGATCTTCAACCCTTACTACTTCAAGGGCCAAAGTTTCAGTCTTGATGTAGTCTTCAAAGGCAGCTACTGCGTTTGCTATATCAGCATCTCCATCGAAGTATACCCTGATGTTGTCTAGTACTTCAAATCCACTAGACTTTCTAAGCTGCTGTACCTTTGATACAAATTCTCTAGCAAAACCTTCACTTATAAGCTCTGGACTTAGGTTAGTTTCTAGGATCACGAATAGGTTGTTTTCCATAGAAACGTTGAAGCCTGGCTTAGAATCAATATTTATTAGGATATCATCCTTACCAAATTCAAATTCCTGCCCTTCAACATCGACTCTTACCTTTTGACCAGACTCCACCTTGGCAACTACCTCATGAGCATTTAGGCCATCTAATACCTTACCAAATGCATTTATATTCTTACCAAGAACTGGTCCTAGTACCTTGAAGTTTGGCTTTAGGTTAAAGTTCATAAATTCACCTAATTCCTTGGCAAACTTAACCTGCTTAACATTTAGCTCTTCTCTTATGATTTCAACAAGATCTCCTAGAGTAGCTTCATACTTACCATCTACAAGGACCTCAGCGATTGGCTGCCTTACCTTTATCTTAGCATTTTCTCTAGCTGCTCTACCAAGAGTTACAAGATCTCTAGCCAAGTCCATCTTTTCTTCAAGAGCTGGATCTACAAGACTAGCGTCACATCTTGGGTAATCAGCACAGTGAACTGAGTACTCACCAGTTAGGTTCCTATACATTTCTTCTGATAGGTATGGTGAGAATGGTGCTATCATCTTACAGAAGTCTCTTAATACTTCATATGTTGTATTGTAGACTGACTTTTTGTCTTCAGTTAAGTCTGTTCCCCAGAATCTTCTTCTAGACCTTCTGATATACCAGTTAGATAGGTCATCATTTAGGAATTCTGTCATTCTTCTGATTGACTTATTAACTTCAAATATCTCTAGGTTCTCTTCTATTTCCTTCTTTAGGTTGTTGAACTTAGATAGGATCCATCTATCTAGTTCTGGTCTATCCTTATATTCTACAAAGAAGTCATTTGGATTTAATCCATCAGTATTTGCATATAGGGTAAAGAAGTTATAAGTATTCTTCAGTGTTCCTATAAACTTTGACATGATTTCCTTTAGACCATCTTCGTCAAATCTCAATGGAGTCCATGGTGGTGATACATATAGTAGGTACCATCTCAAGGCATCTGCTCCATACTTGTCAAACATTTCAAATGGATTGATTGTGTTACCCTTAGACTTTGACATCTTCTTACCGTTCTTGTCCAATACTAGGTCTGTAACTAAGACATTCTTGTATGGAGACTTGCCAGTTACAAATGTGGATACAGCTAGTAATGAGTAGAACCAACCTCTAGTCTGGTCTATACCTTCACAGATATAGTCAGCTGGGAATAGTTCGTCGAAGTTTTCCTTATTTTCAAATGGGTAATGCCACTGGGCAAAAGGCATGGCTCCTGAGTCGAACCAACAGTCGATTACCTCTGTTACCCTTGTCATTGTTCCACCACAATCTGGGCACTTAAGGTGAACTTCATCTATATATGGTCTGTGTAGCTCAATAGTCTTCGGATCTACATCTTCTACAGCCAACTTAGCTAATTCTTCTCTTGAGCCTATTGTAGTCTTGCAGCCACATTCACACTTCCAAACTGGTAGTGGTGTCCCCCAATACCTAGTTCTAGAAATAGCCCAATCCTTTAGCTCTTCAAGCCAGTTACCAAATCTACCTTCACCAACGAATTCTGGGAACCAGTTTACACCGTTATTGTTTTCTATTAGCTTATCCTTTAGCTTAGTCATTTCTAAGTACCATCCAGGATTAGCATAATATACAAGTGGTGTAGAGCATCTCCAGCAATGAGGATAGTTATGTTCTACCTTTAACTTGGAGAATAGCTTATTTCAGCAGCTAACCACTTGATTATTTCAACATCTAGACCTTCTTCCATTACGAATTTGCCCTTCCATGGAGTCGTAGTAAACTTACCTTCACTATCAACTGGCTGAACGAATGCTAATTCATATGCCCTACCTAAGTTGTAGTCATCTTCACCAAAAGCTGGTGCTGTATGTACTATACCTGTACCGTCAGTAGTAGTTACATAGTCTGCACAAGTTACGAAGAAGGCCTTGCCTTCAACTTCAACAAACGGCATTAACTGTTCATATTCTTGATATTCTAAGTCTTTACCCTTTAGAGTTTCTAAAAGCTTGTATTCCTTATCGCCTAGGTGCTTTTCTAATAGGAGCTCAGCTAGGTAATATACCTCGTCCTCAACCTGAACCTTCACATAGTCAACTTCTGGATTAACAGTTAGGGCAACATTTGATGGTAGTGTCCAAGGAGTAGTTGTCCATGCAAGGAAGTATTCATTTTCTGTACCCTTCTTTTTAAACTTAGCAACTAGTGTATTTGACTTGATTTCCTTATAACCCTGGGCAACCTCATGAGATGCAAGACCTGTTCCACATCTTGGACAATATGGTAAGATCTTGTGTCCTTCATAAAGTAGGCCTTCCTTGTTGAACTTGTCTAGGATCCACCATAGAGATTCTATATAGTCATTGTCAAGAGTAATATAAGGATCGTCTAAGTCTATAGCATATGCCATTCTTTCAGACATCTTTCTCCATTCTTTTTCATAAGTAAATACAGAGTCCCTACACTTACTACAGAATTCTTCTATACCATAGTCTTCTATAGCCTTCTTATCTGAAAGACCTAATTCCTTTTCTACCTGTAGCTCAACCGGTAGACCATGAGTATCCCAACCAGCCTTTCTAGGTACCTTGTAACCACTCATTGTCTTATAACGACAAACCCAATCCTTAAGTGTTCTTGAGATTACGTGGTGAATACCTGGATTACCATTAGCTGTTGGTGGTCCTTCAAAGAATACATAAGTCGGGTCATTTTTACCCTTTTCCAACACCTTTTCTAATATATTATCTTCCTGCCAACGCTTTAACGTTAGCTCTTCTGCTTGGGCAACTGAGCCTTCATGCAGTTTCTTAAATACAGTCTTATTTTCCATATTTATATTTCTCCTTTCCTTATCTGCTAGATAGTTTAACGAATAAAAAAAACTCGTCACCTTGATTAATCAAGGGACGAGTCAAATCGCGTTACCACCCTAGTTCCTGGGAAAACCCAGACACTCTCGGTCAATATCGGAACCACCCGGTCAACTTAATCAGCCATGGCTTTTCAGTATCCAGCTCGGAAGTGATCTTCATTCAGTCATTCATATATCGGCTCACACCATACCCGACTCGCTTAAAAGAAATCATGAACTACTCTCTTCGTCAAAGCTATCTTTAAATTCTATGTTATTGATTATATTGCATAAAAACCTATTAGTCAATATCTTTTTATTAGAATTATTTAAAAAAATTCCAATAAAAACGTTATTCTTTGAATATATTTTTATTATTTTGATGAATCGCAAATAATATTACGACACTTAGAGTAAACTAAGTTCGTGCATAAAGACATCAAATAAAGTTAAAATATTTAGACATTTCCTAGGTCTGTTATTAAGCTCCATTATATTTTTAATTAACTCTTCCAGTCCATTTTTAGCTAAATCTGTATTCTTCGGATAATATTCCCTCAATAATCCATTTGAATTTTCATTACTTCCTCTTTGGCATGCTGAATATGGATCTGCAAAATAGAAGTCTATTCCAATATCCTTAATTTCTTTGTAACAATCGAATTCTTTTCCTCTATCGTATGTAAAGCTTTTTAAAGCTGATTTTGGTAGAGGTTTTATTAATTTTTTCATGGCTTCAAGCACGGACTCATTACTCCTATCTTTCATTGGTAATGCCACATAGAACCTTGATTTCATTTCAATAAAAGTAGCCAAGTAGTCTTTGCTCTTTCTGCCTTTTTGTAATAATTTGATATCTTTATCTTTATTTGCCTCAACAGCAGAATAAATGTTGTTGCATCTTTTCAATTCTCTAGAAATAGTAGAGTGATGAAAGCCTAAAATTTTCGCTATTCTTCTAGAAGAATAGCCCTCTTGTTTTAATACCTCTATCTTATTTCTATCATTTAGTGTAATATGTTTATAGCTCATACTAACCTCCGTGTGTGTATTTTTATCGTTATTAACATTTTACACGAAGTTAGTATGAGTTTTTTTAATTATTTAAGATGTCGCATTTAATTTTTACAACTTATTATAAATAAAAAAATTTATAAAGCTGTAATAAAAGTTAAAAATCCTAATATTACACCAGCTAAATTTGGAACAATAAGGATGAAATCTTTTTTAGGTTCTTTAGTCCATCCATAAATAACCCAAATTAGACAAGAAATTGAAGCTGTGAGCGGTTGCCAAGGCAGAGCTTTTTCTCCTACTAAATTAGCGATAATTTGAGGAATATAGGTTAAAAACACGAAAACCCCAATAAATGCTCCAATTGAACCAACAATAGTGTTAATTTTCTTTTTGTTCATAAAATTATCTCCTTTTTTATTTTAAGCTATATTTATACGTGAACTGCTCCCGCTTTTAGAAGTGGGAGCTTCTTGGGAAGTATCTGCTTCTGTTAGCCAAATATATTTACCAAGCTCTTCGGGCAGTCCCTGCCCTGATATACTGGTATTATACTATATAAAAATTATCATTTCAAGTTATGTTCTGCAATTCATCTCCTTCTTGTAGAAGAGGAATATGAATTGCTAGACATTTGAACAGGTCAAGAACTACTATTTACAATGAACTTAAACGCGGTAGCGTAGAACAAATAAAAAATGGCCGCAAGATCATAGTCTATTATCCTGATGCAGGACAAGCTCAGTATAAAAGAAACAATGTAGATTTTATGGAAAGTAAAACAAAAGTTTCAAAAGTATTCAAGACAATGACAAGTGACAATGGTTCAGAGTTTTCAGGACTAAGTGATATTGAATCACTCGTATCCATATACTTCTGTCATCCCTACTCTTCATTTGAAAGAGGTAGCAACGAAAGGCATAATGGTATATTGAGACAATTCATTCCTAAGGGAAGGAGTATAAATGACTTTAGTGAAGACGAAATCATGTATTATGTTGACCTAATAAATGCTAAGCCTAGAAAAATTCTTGGATACAAAACTCCTGAAGAAATCTTCGATGAAGAGATGGATAAGATATACTCTACGAGTGTTGTGGCTTAAAGTATAAAAAGCCTTCCTGTAAATACCAGTTTACTCGTCCCTAAAAATACTAGTCAAGACTAAAAATGAATAGGCTAGGCCTAGTCTTGACTAGTATTTCAGGTCAAGTTCTGATATTTTGGCAGGAAGGACAAAAAGTGTACAAATAGATATTGCAATTTTGGCTTACTTTATTTTAAATATATCCTCAGGATCTCCACTTAAATTTTCATTTGAAGTCTGGTCTTCAACCTCTAACTCTGCGGTTTCAATACTTAGAGTCTTATCTTCCTGTTCTTGAACATCCTCTAGAACAGCCATCCTCATGGTACCAGTAATATCTAGGTCAACAGGTCCATTTACAGCCTGATTGAATTCCTCCTTTTCATTACCTATACCACTAAAGATCTGGTCGACATTTTGCATTTCGTCTTCTAGTAGTGACTTGAACTTTATCCTAAATACCTTAAATTCCTTAACAAGGCCTTCGTATTCATTTCTAATTTCTACAACCTTATTGTTGGCCCTATCTATTAGCTGCTTAGCCTGTAGCTCGGCTTCCTGAACTATGATTCTAGCCTTCTTGTTGGCAGAATTAGTAGTATCTTCCGCTGCACTCTGGGCAGTTATCAGAGTTTCCTTTAGGGTCTCTTCTATGCTAGAGTACTTGCCAACCTGGTCCTTGTACATTTCTAGTTTTTCCTTTAGAGACTCATTTTCCTTTATTACAGCTTCATAGTCTTCCTTGATCTGGTCTAGGAATACATCTACTTCTTCTTCGTTATAACCTCTGAATCCCTTTTTAAATTCTTTACTTTCTATTAGTTCTGGCGCTATCATTTTATCACTTCCTATACAAATTTATTAATTTTCACTCTAAACTTATCCTTCTTGGACATTCCTAATACCTTGTCGAAAATGAACTTTCCCTTCTTTCTCACAGAGATAATAGATCCCTCTTCAACACTTTTTGAGACATTGTTGGTGGGCTCATAATTAACCTGGACAAGGTCGGCATTTATCAGTTTCGAGGCCTCTTGTCTCGATAAGTCAAATGCTCCTGCTATAACAGAATCCAATCTTAGGGAAGATATGCTAAATACCCTGTCATCATAAGACTTTTTCGGTGGCTTAAGATCTGACTTGTCTATTTCTGTCACACTTACCTTATTGTTCTTGATCCTATTGTAGTTATATATGATAAAATCTGCAATATCACTGTGGACTACTATCTGGCAATAATCATCATGTACCAGTATGTCTCCTATCTTCTCACGCTTAATGCCTAGTGACATTAGGGATCCTAAGTAGTCCCTGTGAGATACTGTGGTGAACTTAAAAGACCCCCTTACCTCTAGGTAGGTCAGGTTTAAGTCTCCTTCTTCTAGGAAATAGTAGTCAGGATAAATAAAAATAACTGCCCTTTCAGCATCATCATATCCACCCTCAATAGTATATTCTAGGTCTTTATCATAGTTTATAATAGAAATAGCATTCCTTATTTCATAGGGATTTAGGAATTCAGTATTCCTAAGGCTATAAGAGTTTGAAACGCTATTACAAATATCAACTATCTTATACATTTTTATTTAAGTCATCATCCTTGATGTGACTTGTTACCTTTAACTTGTCCATACCATCATCCCGTTATAGATAAGCATATATCAATCTGCTTAAAACCCACAGGAAGACTATTGCCAACATAGGCGATATATCAACCGGACCAGTATTAAACCTGCTTAATAGCTTCCTCATAGGCGCTTCAACAGGCTCTGTAAAATCATCTAAAAGAGCATAAAGTCTACTATCCTGCGCTCCTGGGAACCACGACATAATAGACTTTGCTATAATAATCCAAACAATTATATCGATTAGACGAACTAAAGCAATTTTCAAAACTTCCATTATAGGCACCTAATTACTTATTCTGCCAAGGAAAAATTGCCTTACTCTCTAATTCCTTTTTTATACTTGCATCTACATCTACATTCTTAGGAGCTAGTATGAATATTGACTTAGAAACACGCTGGATGCTTCCATCAAGCACATACACTGCACCATTCATGAAGTCAAATATAGACTTCTTTGTATTCTGCTGAGTCAAGGCTTCCAGATTTACTATTACAGTCTTTCTTAACCTTAAGTGGTCTGCAATTGTAGCAGCATCATCATATACCTTAGGCTCAACTATTACAACCTTCATCTGGTTATGAGCCTGATAATCTACCCTAGAACCTAGTGGACTATTGTAAGAATCCTCTAGTTCGTCTTCATCTTCGTAGTCGTCGTATACATCATCTTCGTATACATCATCTTCATATTCATCGTATGCATCGTAATCATCATTGGCATTGTCACCATCAACAATCATCCAATTCTTTAACTTACCCATTTTATCCTTAATTCCAGCCATATTATACCTCCTAAACAGCGTGTCTTTATTTTAAATATTATAATTTCTCTTTCCAAATATAGATGTTCCAACTCTAACTATTGTTGAACCCTCTTCTATAGCGATCTGATAATCACCGCTCATACCCATTGAAAGTTCCTTCATTTCTACACCCTCAATAGACATAGCCTTGATATTTTCAAAGGCCTCCTTAAGACCCCTAAAAACAGACCTGACTTCAGCTTCATCATCTGAATCTGGAGCCATTGTCATCAAACCAGCAATCTTTATTCTATCAAATTTATCAGCACATTCTCTAACAAAGTTCTCAAGATCTTCTACATAAATACCATGCTTGCTTGCTTCCTTAGATACATTTACCTGAACTAGACACCTAATATCCCTACCGATACTTTCTGCCCTCTTATTAATTTCTTCTGCCAGGCTCATCCTATCCAAAGAATGAATCAAGTCGACCTTGTCTATTATGTACTTGACCTTGTTGGTCTGAAGTGTACCAATTTGGTGCCATTTGGCTCTATTCCCAATCAGTCCATACTTACGTTGCAATTCCTGGGGCTTGTTTCACCAACATCTGTAATCCCACATTCAAGAGCCTCTTCAATTACATCTACATCAACAGTCTTAGTGACACCAAGAAGTAAAATATCTTCTGGATTCCTATTGGCCTTAGTTGATGCTTGTCGTATGCTTGACTTTACCTGGTCAATTCTAACCGAAATATCGCTCATCATATCACCTACTTTAATCAATTAAGAATACACATATATATTCCATTATAGCATAATGTAACTTATATTTGTATACTTTTGTTCATCTATAATTTAAAAATTGATTCATTTTCATATTTTTTATTTCTTGTCATTAGTTCCTTGACAGCCGTCTTTGGATCAATTTGACCTTCGACCACCTTGTATATACACTCAGTAATCGGCATTTCAACATTCAATTCTTTAGCTATCTTGTATACAGCTTCAGTAGCTGTAATACCCTCAACAACCATTTCTATCTTTTCTTGAGTTTCTTCAATGCTATAGCCCTGACCTATTAGGATCCCAGCCCTCCTATTTCTAGAGTGCATACTTGTACAGGTAACAATCAAGTCTCCTATGCCTGACAAGCCTGAGAAGGTAGATATATCTGCTCCCAAGGCTACACCAAATCTAGAAATTTCAGCTATACCCCTAGTCATAAGGGCTGCCTTTGAATTATCACCATAACCCATACCGTCTAGGATACCTGCCCCAAAAGCAATAATATTCTTGGTAGTACCACCTAACTCAACACCCACCATATCAGTATTTGTATAGACTCTTAAATACTCATTCATAAATAGGTCTTGTACCCCTTGTGATATATCAAGATTTTCTGAAGCAGCGACTAATGTTGTTGGCATCTTTCTTGAAACCTCTTCGGCGTGTGATGGTCCAGATAACATACAGTAGGGATTTTGTGGTAATACCTCAGAGCATACCTGTGACAGCCTCTTGCTGGTATTTTTTTCTATACCCTTTGCTACATTTACCAATACCTGGTCTGGCCCTATCTTGTCTGCTATATCACTACAAACAGACCTAATCTGCTGGGACGGTACACCAAGAACTATGAACTCTGCCCCATCGACCACCTGATCAATATTGCTAGAAGCCCTAAGAGTCTTCGATAGCTTCACTCCAGGTAGGTACTTTTCATTTGTATTTTTATTATTTATTTCATCAACCTGGTCCTGCCTTCTGGCCCAAATCAAAACTTCATGTCCATTTTCATCTAACACAGATGCAAGTGCTGTGCCCCAGCTGCCTGCTCCTAATACACAAACTTTACTCATAGTATCCTCCAAGAATTATGAAAATAATGTATTTTGTAGTTAATACACTAGTGAATTATATAGTCTATTTACTATCTATTTATGCCTAGACACCTACTATCTCGTCTTAGTCCCAAGCCTGTTTTCCCTTCCATTTAATAGTTTTCTAATATTCTCCCTATGCTTATATACAACCGATACTGAAAGTAGAATACCAAGCCAAAGGCCAGACATATCATCTGTCATCAGCATCAAAATCGGGAATAGGCATACACCAAGCATAGAAGCAATTGATACATACCTTGTCACTAGGAGTATTATTATATAAAATACCATACTGGCAAGGGTCATAAGAGGAGAAATGGCTAACATGGCACCATAGCTAGTAGCTACTCCCTTACCACCCCTAAATCTCATAAAAACAGACCAGTTATGACCACATACTACAGCAAGTGCAGATATATACCTGGCTAGGTCAGGGTCAGCCCCTAATTTCTTTGCCAAAAAGCTTGATATCAAAACAGCTATTGTGCCCTTTAAATAGTCACCTACAAGTGTAACGGCACCAGCTTTCTTGCCAAAGGTCCTCAACATATTAGTTGTGCCTGGATTTTTAGATCCATACTGTCTTATATCTTTCGAGAATATATATTTACTTATTAAGTAGGCACACGAAATGGTGCCCATAAAGTAGGAAATTACAACTACTAATAAATATACAAGCATAATAAAGCCCCCTTATTTTTTCTTCTTTTGGCTGTATTCTATCTTTATCGATGTCCCCTCAAAGCCAAAGTTCTCCCTCAACCTATTTTCTAGGTACCTAGTATATGAAAAGTGAGTCAACTCCTTATCATTTATAAATAGGTTAAATGTTGGAGGTTTAACTCCAGTCTGAGTTCCATAGTATATCTTTAGCCTTCTGCCCTTGTCAGATGGAGGCTGGTTAAGCATTATGGCCTCACCAATAACCTGGTTCAATACAGAAGTAGTAACCCTCTTATTCTGTTCAGCAGATACCTCAACAACTGTCTCAAGTATCTTTCCAATTCTCTGATTGCTAACTGCAGACACAAATAGAATAGGGGCATATGTCATAAATGGGAATTTTTCCCTAACACTCATCCTGAAATTACCCATAGTCTTATTATCCTTTTCTATTAGGTCCCACTTATTAACTACGAATATACAGGCTTTACCTTCATCATGGGCTATACCTGCTATCTTTGTATCCTGTTCAGTAACCCCCTCAGTAGCATCTATCACTATTAGGACTACATCTGCCCTATCAACTGCACTCATAGACCTGATTACCGAGAAACGCTCAACATTTTCATACACCTTGCTCCTTCTCCTGATACCCGCTGTATCAATAAGAAGAAACTTATTTTCATCCTTTTCGAAATAGGTATCTATTGCATCCCTAGTAGTACCCGCTATAGGCGACACAATTACCCTCTCTTCTCCAAGTATATTATTAAGTATAGAAGACTTACCTGCATTAGGCTTACCAGTGATGGCAACCCTAATTACATCTTCATCATATTCCATATTCAAACCTTCTGGGAAGTTTTCAACAACCTCGTCTAAAAGGTCACCAAGTCCCATGCTATTGGCTCCGGAAATAGCAATAGGATTACCTAGGCCTAGCTCATAAAAATCATAGATATTGTCAAACTGGCTCTTTGAATCTATCTTGTTTACTACCAAAAGAACCGGTTTTTTAGTCCTCCTTAATATATCTGCCACTTCCTTGTCTGCAGCTGTCAAACCACTCTTGCCATCTACTACAAATAAGATGACATGAGCCATATCTACCGCTAGCATGGCTTGGTTTCTCATCTGCGAAAGAATTATATCATCACTTTCTGGCTCTATACCACCAGTATCTATAATTGTAAAATACTTATTTAACCACTCTACCTCACCAAATATCCTATCCCTAGTAACGCCTGGTGTGTCTTCAACTATTGATATTTTAGTTCCTGTTAACTTATTAAAGATTGTAGACTTACCTACATTTGGCCTTCCTACAACAGCAACTATTGGTCTATTATCACTATTCAAAATTTCACTTCCTTTTCTATAAACTTATTATCAAAATCTTTCTATTAAACTTATCATTATATTTTTGCCTAATAATATTATTTTATCACAGCCATCTAATCATTATAACCGATTTTGCTTGAAATTTACAATAAAATTAATCTACTGAATAAATTATTGCTTTTTCGGTAGGCTAATCTTGAATATTGATCCTTGACCAAGAACTGATTCAAGCCCTATATCTCCCCCTAGGGATAGGATTATATGCTTGACTATAGCAAGACCCAGTCCAGTCCCATCAACTTCCTTATTCCTGGACTTTGTCACCCTATAAAACCTTTCAAATATTCTTTCCTGTTCCTCTTGACCTATGCCAATACCATTATCTTTAACCCATATCCTGTAATTATCCTGGTCTTCAAAAAACATAACACTCACATAACCACCTGGCTTATTGTATTTTATGGCATTTGATATTAGGTTTATCATTAGCCCCTTATAGTACTCCCTATGAGTGTATATTGATTCAAGGCCATTATAGTCAAAGGATATTTCTACCCCTTTCTCGGACAGTTTATCCTCAAAGAGATCCAACATCTTTTGATTTTCCTCCCTTAGGTCAACTTTCTCCAAACTTAAGTCTATGTCTCCTTCTATTGATGATAGCATGAGAATATCATTAATTAATATCCTGAGTCTTGAAGATTCATTGTCTATAATATCCAAAAACCTCTTTCTTGTAGCAGAATCTATGGTCTCATCATTTACTTTGAGTGTTTCAATAAATCCCTGGATTGATGTAAGGGGGGTCTTAAGCTCATGGCTAACATTCGCTGCAAAGTCTCTCCTTATATTTTCAAGCCTTATCCTCTCACTGATATCCTCAATATTTATTACAGATGATATTACTAAGTCCTTTTCAAGATGCATCTTGACCGGGTCTATCTTTACCTTGAAGGTCCTTCCTTCCGAAGACCTTATTTCCTTTGAAACACTGGTGTTCATTCCAACATTATATACAATAAAGTCGAGTAAGGCCTCATTTTTACTATGCTTGATATTGGCATGCCCTCAAGCCTACCACTAGCCCCATAATCAATGTACTCTCTAGCCACTGAGTTTATCAGGTAGACCCTATTATTTATATCTATTACTATTATGCCATTTGAAACTGACTTTATTATGGCGTCCAACTGCCTATTTTTCTTGGCTAGGTCATAAAATGACTTGTCCAATGAGGAAAGGGTTGAGTTAAAGTTATTGACAAATGACATAACCTCAGCATTATTACTCTTTCTAACCCTAACAGAAAAATCCTTTTTTTGAATCCTACAGGATATCCTATTCAGGTCTTTCATAAAAGTCTTAAAAGCCTGTACATATCTCCAATATAGGATTAATATCAACCAGGATATTAGCATTGCAACTACTAAAATATACATAATCCTGTCCATAATAACCTCCAAAAATTAAGGATAATAAACCTCGTTTACTATCCTCAGCCTCTTTATTTCATTTTATAACCAAGGCCTCTGATGGTATCTATACCATTTTCACTGGTCTCATCCAGACCTAGTTTCTTCCTAAGGTGCCTTATATGCACATCTACAGTCCTGGTCTCGCCATAAAATTCATAGCCCCACACCTTTTCTAGGAGGTAGTCCCTCTTTAGGACCTTACCCCTATTTTCCATAAGAAGTTTTAATAACTCAAACTCCTTACGAGTCAGGTCAACAGCATGACCATCTACAGTCAGCCCATATTGGTCTGTGTTTAGGATAATATTCCCTGCCTCTATTATTGATTGGGATTTGTCACTTACCCTATAGCGCCTTAAAATCGTGTTAATTCTAGCCATAAGCTCCTTGATACTAAATGGCTTGGTTATATAATCATCCGCTCCGACATTTAGCCCCTGAATTTATCATCCTCCATATTTTTTGCTGTCAGCATTATAACTGGAAGATCATATATGTTCTCATCTTGTCTAATTTTCCTTAATATGTCTATACCACTAATCTTTGGCAACATCCAATCTAGGAGCAAAAGATCAGGCTTTTCCTTGCCTATGAGTTCAATAGCCTGGTTAGCCTCAGGGGATACACAAACATCAAATCCGGATAGTTCTAGATTAAATTTTAGTAATTCTAGTATATGTTCTTCATCATCAATTACCAATATTTTCACTACTAATCATCCCTTTTTTCTTTTATAATAGATTCCAATTCGTTTACGAAGGTATTCAAGTCCTTAAACTGTCTATAGACAGATGCAAACCTTACATAGGCTACTTCATCTACATCCTTAAGCCTATCCATTACCATTTCACCAATTTTAGTAGTCTCTATTTCATTGATGAACATCTTATTGATTTCACCCTCTATAGAATCTACCAACTCATCAATCTTTGATACAGATACTGGTAGCTTTTCACATGACCTAATCAAGCCATACTTAATTTTGTCTCTATCAAAGGACTCTCTCCTGCCATCCTTCTTAATAACCATAACAGGTATAAGCTCTATCTTTTCATAGGTTGTAAATCTCTTTTTACATCTTTCACACTCTCTCCTTCTCCTTATTGAAGAAGTATCGATATGTCTCGAATCAAGTACCTTAGATTCCTTATATTCGCAATACGGACAAATCATACTAGTATCCTCCTTATAAAAATATGACTCAGACAAAAGCTGAGTCATACCTAATTTTCTATTGATTTATTTACTTCTTTCTTCTTAAAAAAGTAGGAATAACCATATCATCATCGCTAGCTGTTGCAGTATCATCAAAGCTATTTGAGAAAGTTTCTTCAGCTGGCTTGATATTTTCAACATTTTGACCTTCAGTTACTCTTGGTATTTCGTTATACTTTGGTGTAACTGGTGTTGGGTTGTTTCTTCTCAACTGTGGTGTGAACAAGTCGTCAGAATTATCCTGTAGACCTGTTGCAACTACTGTAATTACAATTTCATCACCGAAATCTTCTCTAGTAGCAGCACCAAATATAATCATTGCATCTGGATCACACTTCTGTCTAATTATATCAGTAGCTTCACTAACTTCTAATAGACCTAGGTCTGTTCCACCTGTTACGTTTATTAGGACACCCTTAGCTCCATCTATAGTAGTTTCTAGTAGTGGAGATTCTATAGCCTGTCTTGCAGCAGCTATGGCCCTATCTTCACCAGAAGCTGTACCCATACCCATATGAGCTAGTCCCTGGTCCTTCATTACTGCTTCAACGTCAGCAAAGTCAAGGTTAATAAGGGCAGCCTCTGATATAAGACCAGATATAGACTGGATACCCTGCTTAATATATCATCTGCCTTAGAAAGGGCATCTGTTATACTAGTTCTCTTTTCTATTATCTGAAGTATCTTGTCATTTGGTATAGTTATCAAAGTATCTACATTCTTCTTTAACTCGATTATACCTTCTTCAGCCTTATTCATTCTAACTCTACCTTCAAAAGAGAAAGGCTTAGTTACTACAGCAACTGTAAGAGCTCCTGCTTCCTTAGCAATCTTTGCAACAACTGGGGCCGCACCTGTACCAGTTCCGCCACCCATACCAGCTGTTACGAACACCATGTCAGCACCTTCTATTGCCTTAGCTATTTCATCTGCAGATTCCTCTGCAGCCTTCTTTCCTTTTTCTGGGTTTGCACCTGCGCCCAAACCTTTAGTTAACTTTTCACCTATTTGTAATACGTGTTCAGCCTTTGATGCTTCCAAGGCCTGCTTGTCAGTATTTAGTGAGATAAATTCAACACCTCTTACGCCTGAATTAATCATGACATTTATGGCATTGTTTCCACCGCCACCTACACCTATTACCTTGATATTGGCAGCACCGATTTGTTCTTCAACAAAGTTTAACATTTATAAACCCCCATTCACAACATAGTTTAATATCATTAAATAATCTGTAATTATATTCATAAATTGTATTCATAAATAATACTAAAAAAATATCTTATATTATTTAAAATAAATAACATTCTATCTATTATATAATATCTCAAATCGTCCTACTTATGCAACATATTTTTGACTTTTTTTGCAATTTATCTATAATTAATTTAGAAAAAAGCAGAAATCCTATCATATATCTGGTCTATAGCATCCCTTTTACCAAAGGCCCTACTTGCCTTAGCCATTTCCTCTAGCTTGTCCTTGTCATTAAGAAGGCCAAGAACTGTGTCATATAGGGAGTCTTCATTTAATTCCCTTTCAGTTATACACACTGCACCACCGGCTTTTTCAAGACTCTTAGCATTATATTCCTGGTGATTTTCTGCTGTATAGGCCTTCGGAACTATAACTGCCGGAATACCTATTGCTGTCATCTCTGCCATTGATATTGCACCAGCTGATCCTATTACTAGGTCTGCCGCAGCAAGGTTGTTGGCCATATCATCCAGGTAAGGAAGTATTTCTGGTTTGGTCCAAAGTCTAGATTAGCATAGTTTTTCATAAAGTCATCATAGTAAGCTCTACCAGTTGCTATTGTGAAGGCAATCCCCCCCTCAACTAGGGCTGGTATCAACTTTTTAAGGGCATTATTAATCTCCTCAGATCCACCACTACCACCTGCGACTAGTAGCATTTTTTCATCCTGACTTAAGCCCAACCTCTTCCTAGATTCAACCCTATCTGAATTCAGGATTTCATCCCTAACTGGGTTGCCTGTAAATGTTAGCTTTGACTGTGCCTGGTCTGGAAACCTCTTATGTGAATCCTCAAAGCTAGTCATAACTAGGTCAACATTCTTTGATAGCATTTTGTTGGTCATGCCAGGGAAAGAATTCTGTTCATGTATACAGGTCTTAATGCCCATCTTACTAGCCTTTAAAACCACCGAACCACTTACATAGCCTCCTGTACCAATAACTAGGTCTGGTTTAAATTTCTTAATTATTCTCTTAGAATCACTCAAGGACTTTAAGAACTTGATAAGCCTCTTAACATTATCGAAGTCAATCTTCCTTCTAAACCCTTGAACATCAATGTATTCTATTTTATAACCATACTTCGGAACTATCTCGGCCTCTATGCCTGCCCTAGTACCTACAAATAGTATCTCTGCATCCGGATGGTATTCCTTTATCTTGTTGGCAATTGCAATAGCTGGATATACATGACCTCCAGTTCCACCACCTGACAATATAAGTCTCATAATGCTCCCCTTTATCTATAAAATATTGTTTACTATATCCTTAAATTCCTGTCCTCTTTCCTCATAATTCTTGTACATTCCCCAACTAGCACATGCTGGAGACAATAGAACTACATCGGCTTCATTTGCAAGCTTACTAGCCTTGATAACTGCGTCCTTTAGGCTCTCTAGTTTGTATATTTCCTTGATGCCGGCCTTGGAAGCTGTATCAGCAATAAGGTCAGCTGTTTGACCTATTACTAGGACTGTCCTAACATAATTAACAGCTATATCAAAAAGTTCAGTAAAATCACTTCCCTTATCATAGCCACCAGCGATTAGGATTATAGGTGTCTTGTATGACTGAACCGCCTTTATAGTAGAGTCTGGGTTAGTACCCTTGGAGTCATTTACATATACAACTCCATTTACCGTATTGACATATTCTAGCCTGTGTTCCACTGCCTTAAAGCTAGTTAACACCCTCTTAATAACTTCCTTATCTATACCGAAATGAAGGCAAAGTCCTATAGCTGCCATAGAGTTTCCAGATTGTGACCACCTGGCAGGCTTAGTTCTTCAGCATTTACTATTTCAAGTTCTACACCATCCTTGACAGCTATAATATTCTCTTTGTCATCAAGGTAGATACCTCCGTTTGGCCTAGCCTGCCTAGAAAAATATACCGGTCTGGCAGGACAAGAAGTTCCCATTTTCCTTGTTATTGGATCATCATAATTCAAAACACACACCATTTCCGGCGTCTGTTTAGCGAAAATATTAGCCTTGGCCCTTGCATAATTTTCCATAGTATGGTGTCTGTTCATATGGTCTTCAGTAAGGTTTAAAACTGTAGAAACTTCTGGCCTAAAGTCATATACTGCTTCAAGCTGGAAGCTTGATAGCTCAGTCACCAATACTGCACCTGGCTGGGCCTCTTCAACAGCACTAATAGCTGGATTTCCGATATTTCCAACTACATAGGTATCTAGGCCAGCCTCCTTACATATTTCACCTACTATTGATGTGGTAGTAGTCTTTCCATTCGTTCCTGTAATTGCTATAAATTTTATGCCCTTTTCTAGACCCTCCCTATAGGCTAGTTCAATTTCACTTATGACCTCCTTGCCCATCTCTCTTAGTCGAACTAAGAAATCTAGATCTAGAGGAACACCTGGTGAAACAACAACCAGGTCCAACTGGGCTAAAACTTCTATACTTGGGTCCTGTCCCAAAATATATTCTAAGCCCTCATAGGCCTTTAATTCATCCAATACCTGACCTAGGTCTTCTATAGACTTGGAATCATTAACAAATACCCTATGCCCCTTCTTTGCTAGGTACTTGACTGCTGCCAGCCCTGACCTTGCCATACCAACAACTAGTATTTTCTTACTCATTATAGTCACCTTCATTTCGTTTTGTCAGTCTGTGGGCTATTGCCCATCATATCTTAAGAGCCCAGTAAACTAGGCTCTAATTTTCATCTATTATTTAATTAAAACATGGCTACTAGTCCGATTAAGGCAAGGACTATTGATACTAGCCAAAATATAAATACAACCTTTGTTTCTGGCCATCCGCATTGTTCATAATGGTGGTGTAATGGTGCCATCTTAAAGATTCTCTTCCTAGTCTTCTTGAAGTACATAACCTGGATCATTACTGAAAGGGCCTCTGCAAAGTATATACCTCCAACAATTGGTATAATTAGGACGGAGTTAGTAAACAAGGCAAAGGCTGTGACTGCACCACCAAGTGCCATAGACCCAGTATCTCCCATGAATACTCTGGCTGGATTTACATTAAACCACAGGAAGCCTATGCAGGCACCAAGTGTTGCTGCTGCCATCTGTGATATACCAAAGTTGTGCGCAATAATTAGGGCAAATACCACAAAAAATGCAGATACAATCGCCGTAATACCAGAAGCTAGACCATCCAGACCATCGGTTAAGTTTACAGCATTTACTGTACCTATAATTACTATAAGCATAAGAGGTATATAGAAAATACCGATATTAATACCCACCTGTATAAATGGTATGATAAACTGGTCGCCTGTTCCTATAGTCCAATACCTATATAAGGCAAGTACAAAGGCTAAACAACCTGTATTATTATCTTTTGTATAGGTGTAAGCCCCAAGGACCTTGTCATCTTAATCTTGACAATATCGTCAAAAAATCCTACTAAACCAAACCCGAACATACACAATAGGGCCATTAAAATATCCCTGCTGACACCTGCCCTGATTAATGTAACAAGCAGGATTGCTGCTATGATCATAACACCTCCCATTGTAGGTGTACCATTCTTTTTTAAGTGACTCTGGGGACCATCATCCCTAACAGTCTGTCCAAACTTGAACCTATGAAGGGCTGGTAAAACTATTGGACCCATTATTAACACCAATACAAATGAAAATAAACCTGTAATGGCCAAGTCTCTAAAACCTAACATTGACAGCCTCCTTTCAAGACCTCTACTATATCTTCAAATTTCATACCCCTAGATGCTTTTAGGAGGATTACATCACCATCATCTACAACTTCCGGAAGGGCGCAAATCAGTTCATCCTTACTTTCAAAGTGAAAGACCCTACTTAGGTCAAATCCTCTTTCCATAGCCTCTACGCCTATAAATCTAGCCGCCTGGCCCGTAGTTATAATAATATCGGCCTTATCTATAGACTGGTAGCCTACCTTTCTATGGGCCTCTTCTGCGAACTGTCCCATCTCTAGACAGTCTCCAAGTATAGCCACCCTTCTATTATCCTTGTATAGCTTCAAGACCTTTAGGGCTGCTATCATAGAGTCTGGACTAGCATTATAGACATCATTTATCAGGACAAACCTATCAGTCTTGATAATGTCCTGCCTATTTTCAGTTGCAACAAAGTCCATCAATCCATTTGAAATCTCTTCCATTGTCATACCCATTATATGACCTGCTAGGATAGCTGCCATGGCATTTTTTACATTATGCTCTCCTAGACAAGGTATAGTAAAGTCATAACTTTGACCTTCAAAACCACATGTAAACCTAGTCTTATCATGGTCTATTATTTCCTGTGACTTGCAGCATAAATCATTTTGAAGCTCCATGCCAAAGGAATATACCTTATATGAGTCCTTATTGCTATTTCTATATCTCTCAAGCTCAGCCCTTAAAAATCTATCATCCCCGTTTATTATAAGTGATGAAGCCCGGTCAAAGCCCGATGTTATTTCCATCTTTGCCTTGAAGATACCCTCCTGGGAGCCAAGGTGCTCTATGTGAGACATTCCTATATTAGTTATAATTCCAATCTTAGGCCTAACTATATTAGCCAAATATTCTATCTCACCAAAGTCACACATACCCATTTCTATCACCGCACACTGGTGACTAGGCTCTAGCCTAAACAGGGTAAGGGGTACCCCAAATTGATTGTTGTAGTTCTTTTCATTTTTATGGTATTAAACTTGCTAGCTAAAACAGAATAAACCATGTCCCTGGTAGTAGTCTTTCCTACACTACCAGTTATACCTACGAAAGGTATATCAAACTTATCCCTATAGTACTTGCCTAATAAGCCAAGTCCTATCTCCGTATTATCAACCTTAATAACAGTGCTGTCCTTAAACCTATCTGTGATGTAGCTTTCGTTACTTACCAAGAAAAATTTACAGCCTTCTTGGTGGGCAGACTCTAAAAATATATGTCCGTCCATACTTTCACCAACAATAGCGACAAACATAGCTCCCGGACATACTAGCCTGCTATCTATGACTATATTGGTAATTACTCCGCTGTCCTCGCCCTGACATACTAGCTGGCCCTGGGTCGCTTGGACAACTTCTTCAACTCTTAAGCTAATCATATTTTCACCTCTATTCCTAGCTATTGTTTACTTCTTTTCTCCTACCCTCAACTTTGAGCTCCTAGATCGTGGATTAAATTCTACCTCTTCATCACTTGGTAAAATCGGCTTCCTAGTTATTATCTTCAGCTCACTTTTCTTATTACACTGACAAAATGGCAGTTCAGGAGGACATAAACAGTCCTTGTTGAGGTACCTGAACTCATTTTTAACTATCCTATCTTCTAGAGAATGGAAGGTTATTATACAGATCCTCCCCCCCTTGTTCATCATGGAGACAGCATCCCTTATCATTGTATTTATTACGCCTAGCTCATTGTTGACCTCTATCCTGATAGCTTGGAAGGTTCTTTTGGCTGGATGAGGCCCATCAATCCTGGCCCCCTTAGGTATGGCCTTTTTGATAACATCAACTAGATCAAATGTTGTATCAATAGTGCGGTTAGCCCTTTCCTCGACTATAAATTCGGCTATCCTTTTGGCCCATTTTTCTTCACCATAGTCCTTGATTATAGTATAAAGGTCCTCCTGGGAATACTCATTTACCACCTGCCAGGCAGACATACTTGCCCTATCGTCCATCCTCATATCTAGACGAGCATCGTGCATATAGGAAAACCCCCTGTCTGCCTCATCTAGCTGATGGGATGAAACTCCCAGGTCAGCCAAGACTCCATCAATACCATATATACCCCTGGATTCCAGCTCGGCCTTAAGGTTCTCAAAGTTACTATGGATCAAGACCACCCTATCATTGTACTCTTTTAGACGGTCCTTTGCAACATTGATGGCATTGATATCCTGGTCAAAGCAAAACAACCTACCCTTAGCCGATAGTCTTTTTACTATTTCCTTGCTATGACCAGCACCTCCCATTGTGCAGTCAACATAGACTCCATCAGGTTTAATATTTAAATTTTCAATGCATTCGTTCAAAAGAACTGATACATGGTTAAATTCCATCTCTTTACCTACTTTCCGGTATTTTCCTTATATGCCTTCTTTTTCAAAAGGAAGTACCTAGCCACAAGGGCCATGCCTATACCTACTAGGCTGATTAGTTGGGCCATTTTGATTGGTCCCAGCATCAAGGAGTCGGTCCTTAGACCCTCTATAAAGAACCTGCCAAGCGAATATAGGAATATGTAATCCACTAGGAGCTGGCCTTCATATTTTTTATTTTTCCTAATCATAAATATATAGACAAATATCATCCAATCCCATAATGATTCATACAGGAAGGTTGGGTGGACCCTTTGGCCCTCAACTAGGATTGCCCAAGGCAGGTTGGTGGGACCACCATGGGCCTCTCCGTTTATAAAATTACCCCACCTACCTATAGCCTGGGCCATAGGTAGGCCCAAGACTAGAATATCAGCCATCCTAAAACTCAAGCTTTTTTATCCTTGTAAATACCCAGACTGTCAATATACCTGCTAGTATCCCACCGTGGATGGCAAGTCCACCACCTCTAATATTTATAATCTCTCTTAAATCACCAGCATACTGGGACCAATTAAAGGCTACATAGTATAGCCTGGCACCCACTATGCCAAGTGGTATAGCGAAAAGGCAAATGTCTGTTACCTGTCCTTCCTGGTAGCCAAGTCTCCGTGCCTCCTTAGAAGAAACTAGTATCGCCATTAAAATACCACAGGCTATCAGGATTCCATACCACATTATATCTAGTCCAAAAATGGAAAATGCTACCCTATCCATAATAACCTCCTAATTATTAGATTTAGGCTTCACTATAGATATTACACTTTGATCTTGGCAGAAGAAGTCATTCAACCTATCTTCTACATCCTCAAAACTAATCTCCTTTAATACCTCTAAATAGTCAAGGAAGTTAATTCCCCTAAACCTATATGACAAGAAATTGTTGGCAATATAGGCGATAGAGTCAAAGGACTTTAAGAAGCCACCGATTTTCTTTTTCTTATTTATTTCAAAATCCTGCCTATCTAGACCTGATTTTCTTAGCTCGTCAATATATGCGTCTACCACCTGTTTAAGTCTTTCTGGATCCCTGGATACACCTGATGCTATTGCATAGGCATAGTCCTTTTGGCTAAGATAGCCACCAGAAATATTACCAAGCAAAAGACCATCATTATATAGGGTCTGGTGGAGGTCTCCACTTTCAGAAAAAATCATATCGAACAGGATGTCAGACCTAATTTCATTTTTAAGGGCCTCCCTAGGCTCCATAGGCTTTTTAACATCCTTATAGCCTATATAAAATAGTGGGATAGACACTGTAAATTCTTCAACTATCTTCTTCTGCTTTACCTCTACAGGCTCCCCTGGCATAAATGACCTAATATTCTTGTCAAAGTCAAGGTCCTTATGGTTAGCCTTCTTAACTGTATCCATCAAGACCTCTACATCTAGGTCGCCTACAACAAATAGTTTCATATTAGCAGGATTATAGAAGGTCCTATAGCACTTATAAAGCTCTTCAGGGCTAATCTTATTTATCGATTCAACACTTCCAGCTATATCTATATTAGCATGGTGTTTGGAATACATAGCCTTCAGGCAATTAAAGTAGACATTCCATTCAGGATCGTCTTCATACATCTTTATCTCTTGGGCTATTATCCCCTTTTCCTTATTTACATTTTCTTCTGTATAGTATGGAGTCTGGACATAATCTATCAAGTGGTATAGTGACTCCATAAAATTGTCTGTAGTGGAGAAAAGATAGGCAGTCATGGTAAAGCTAGTAAAGGCATTTGCACTGGCCCCTAGCTGGGAAAACTTATCAAAGGCATTACCACCATCTGGTTGCTCAAACATCTTGTGCTCCAAGAAATGGGCTATACCCTCTTGAACCCTAATCCTCTCACTTTCACCAATAGGTATAAAATCAAGGTCATTAGAACCAAAGTCAACTCCCAAAACCGCATACTTATTCGTATAGCCTTTCTTAGGCATATAATATACCTCTAGACCATTTTCAAGACAATCATAGTATAAAGTTTCTCTTATTACTTCATTATATATTTTCTTCATAAAATCCCCCTTTTACCTACTTCAAAAAGAAGATTGTATCTTCTTTTACATCCTTCATGGATTCTATGATCATTGGTATATCAACTTTTTCTACATATCCAATAACATCCTCTACGGTCAACTTGCTACCAGATATATACTGGTTATATATAAAGTCAACATCTGAAACTATGGAATCTCCCATGGCCTTCAAGGAGTTAATCAGGCTCTTTTTGGCATTATCTAGCTCTAGCTGGCTTATCTTTCCCTGCCTTGTATCCTCAAGTTCCTTCCTTATGAGGCATAGTGCCTTATCGTAATTTCTGCATCTATGCCTGAGCTTATAAACATAAGCCCCTTAGTCTTTTCTAGGTTAGAGGATGCATAATAGCATATGCTCTCCTTCTCTCTCACATTATTGAATAGCTTGGAGTGGGGACCGCCACCAAATATGCTGTTGGCAAGCATTAGACTATAGTATTTCTCATAGTCCATATAGTCCACACCAGTCCTAAGACCTATTACTAGCTTTGCCTGGCTGGTCTCCATATCCTCTTCGAAATATTTAGTCCTAGTTGGCAAATATTTGTAGTCTTCTCTTACTAATTTTTGAACATTTGTCCTTTCAAACTTGAACTTTCTGATACAAAGGTCTTTTACCTTGTCTTCATCAAAGTCACCCTCAACCATTATAAAAATCCTAGATGTTGATATGAGGTCCCTATATGTATCGTAAATATCCTTGGCGTCTATTGAGTCTAAGTCCTCAACATAACCAATATGGTCAATTGAATAAAGCTCATCCTTACACATGTGTTCTATACACCTCAGACTTGCATAGGTCCTCTTATCATTAATCTTTGAACTTATTTCTTCCTCAAGATTTTTCTTCTCTAGGTCTAGCATGTCTGGGTTTAACTGTCCATCAACCACTAGTGGATTTAATAGTATTTCACTGGCAAAGTTAATCACATCCTCAAAAACTGGCTGGTCAAGATACTTGTCTGATATAGTCAGTAGTTTGAGACTAGTAATTAGCTTTTCACCATGCTTAGTAAGACCTAGGTTCATAGACAGACCATAAAGACTATCTAGTTTCTGAGATATGGCCTTCATGCTTGGATACTTATTGCTGGCAACCTGTAGAAGGTTTGTCAATAAAGAAAGTCTCGTAACCTCCTGCCTGTCAAGTTGCCTTTGGAAATATATAGAAATCAAATTAGATTTAAATTTTTTTGTCTTTACTAGACCTAGGGATAAGCCATCTCCTAGGTCTATAATATTCATCATTGTCATTATCGTTACCTTCCTGGTGAATGGTCACCATATATCAAGGATTTACTTCTTCACAAACCTGATATGACGTAGGGGTAGCCTATTTTCAATAGTATTACCAGATATGTTGATGCTATCAATATTGGCAATATCGTTCAAGGCCATTACATCTGTAATCTTGTTGTAGGCTATATTTAAAGACTCAAGCCTTCTCAATAGTTCAAGTGGCCATATATCCTCCACCTGGTTTCTCTGGAAGTCAAGGATTTCAAGCTTACCACATTCCTTTAGTGGGGTAAGATCCTTTATCTCATTATTGGCCATATATAGGAGTCTTAAATTCTTGGCATTTTGAATGCCCTCAATACTAGTAATTCCATAGTCATTAATATCCAATAGGTCAAACTTTTCCATCATATCAGGACTGATTTCCTGACCATCAAAGGCAGGATCAATCTTTTCCCTGTAATTATCAATTATTGCTCTCTTAAAATTGTCACACTCAAACTTTACAAACATATCTACACCTCACATTGTTTATTGGGGCTAGTAGCTCAATCCCCTAATTATTTTCACCTGATTTTTAATTTTTCCTAGCTCTAAACTAGATATATTTCAATGAGTCTTATACATTAAACTTAAATAGTATAACATCCCCATCTTTTACTATGTAGTCCTTGCCCTCAAGTCTTACCAGACCCTTTTCCTTGGCTGCAGACATAGTTCCATGCTCTATAAGGGCCTCATAGGCTATAGTTTCCGCCTTGATAAAACCTCTTTCAATATCTGAGTGAATTTTTCCACCAGCCTGAGGAGCCTTAGTACCATTCTTTATAGTCCAAGCCCTGACCTCCTGCTCACCAGCAGTAAGGAAGGAAATCAAGCCTAATAGATGATAAGAGGACTTGATAAGTTTGTCTAGACCAGACTGGGATAGACCTAAAGTCTCTAGGAATTCAAGCTTTTCCTCCTCAGTTTCTAATTCTGATATTTCAGCCTCAATCTGGGCACAGATTACAACTACCTCAGAATTTTCAGTTGCAGCAAATTCCCTAACAGCCTTAACCATATCATTGTTTACTCCATCATCAACTAGGTCGTCTTCTGAAACATTTGACACGTATATTACCGGCTTTGAACTAAGCAGGTCCAGTGACCTTACAAAGGCCCAATCATCATCTGACAGGTCCATTGTCCTTATGCTCTTGCCCTCTTCAAGAGTAGCCTTAACCTGGTTAAGTATATCTAATTCTCCCTGTAGGGTCTTATCAGCCTTCAGACCTTTTGTAGTCTTGGCTATTCTCCTGTCTAAAATTTCCATATCTGAGAAAATCAACTCAAGGTTTATAGTCTCTATATCTCTTAAAGAGTTGATTGAACCATCAACATGGACTACATTTGAGTCCTCAAAACACCTAACTACGTGAACTATGGCGTCAACCTCTCTTATGTTTGAAAGGAACTTATTACCAAGCCCTTCTCCCTTAGAAGCACCCTTGACCAGACCAGCTATATCGACAAATTCTATAGCTGTCTGGACAATCTTCTTTGAATTGTACAGGTCTTTTAGCTTGTTTAATCTATTGTCAGGTACTGATACCACACCCACATTTGGATCTATAGTACAAAATGGGTAGTTGGCAGATTCGGCACCTGCCTGCGTAATTGCATTAAAAAGTGTACTCTTACCAACATTTGGTAAGCCTACTATACCTAATTTCATAAATTTAACCTCCGAAGTATATTCTTAGCAAACAAATATATATCCATATCCTTTTCTTAAGGAAAATATATTTGCTAAATTACATTATTCAACACCATATATTATAACCTATAAGAGCCTTAAAATCAATCAAATGGGCATAAAATACATATTCAAACAAGTATATATATAGACACCCGACTCACCTTAAAATAAAACCTATTAAATAGTGTCACAAATCCTTCCTCTCTGTGTTATATTAATATAAAGAAAATTTTCTTGAGTTAATTTCTCAAACAAAATTTAAGTAAATTCTTGGATTCTAATTTGTTGATAGCTAGGCACCATCTTCTAGGAGGTATATATGAAGAATACGGACTTTGAAGAGATATACAAAAAATACCATAAGAACCTACTCGTATATGCCCTTTCCTTATGTGGTGACTACGACCTGGCCCAGTCTTTGGTTCAGGCCACCTTCACCAAGGCCTATCTTTCCTATAAGGAAGGTGGCAGTCTAAGATTTTGGCTGTCCAAAGTCTTAAAAAATGAGTTTATAAACCATATTAGACACAGTTCTAGATACGTAGACGATCCAGACATTATATTTGAGCGCTTGTCTGCACCTGACAATCCTCTGGATATCCTTATAAAAGAGGAAAGCATGAGAGAGGTTGCCCATGGCATCACCCTCTTACCTAATAATTACAGGCTTGTCCTCATGTACAGTATCTATATGCAGCTCAAGGATGAAGAAATTGCCGATATTATGAATACAAGCCCTAGCAATGTTAGAAAAATTAGGTCTAGGGCTCGACAAAAGCTAAAGGAAATTCTAATTGAAAGAAAATGGGGTGAAAAGTATGAAGAATGATAATAGAGACAATATAACTACAAATAGTGCTATTGACATAGACAATATAGATAAGGCTAGTTCTAGTAAAGATCTTCTTGATGAAGACAATCTTCAGGAAGGTCCTTCCAAGAATAAAAAATCAGTAGATGATGCTATTGAAAGCTTTGAAGACCTTTTTAGCCAAGACCCTGACCAAATGGAATTGGAAGCCAAAATGGAAAAACTAATTGATAAGGAAATAAAAAAAAGGATAGCAAGGACTACCAGGTCTGTCCTACTAAAGACGGCTATACTTGTTGTGGCCCTTCTCTTTATAATTAACCCCATAGTAAAGTCCTTTTATCCAGACTTCTACACTATGGCTAATAGCGAGGAAAAAAACAAGCCCCTATGGACCCAGATGAAAAATAGGTATCTTAGTCCCCTCCTTTATGGTAACAATAGAAATTATACCAGTCAGTACAATGACCTGGCCAATATGGTCCACTCATTCTATGCAACCAGCGATCCTACCAGACTACTAATTAATTTGGATGTTGTTGATAGACAGTTCGGGTCCTACGAGTTTTACCTTGATACAGGTAACTATTATGATGGATCAGTCGCTTGTGGAGATATTGATTTAGAAATTATCTATAAAAGAGGCCAAATAACTCTTGATCACAGCAAATATGGAGCTAGTATTAATGGAAATTTGTATGGTAGCTTCCCTGATAAAAAGGACTTGATAGAAAATGTCAAAAAGCTACCAGATTCAGCATATATTTTCGCCTCTGTGGGTAGCAAGAATTTAATATCTATAGCTGACCTTTTAAAAGACTTTGATAAAAACTTCGATATATTGCCGTTTTGGCTACGAGTAGTCGACCCAGCTAGCTACGACTTGATACAAAAGTCACCGGATGGGACAGACCTTACTTTCTATCCTGGTGATCCATACGACCACTACCTTGAGTTAGGTATAAACCCTAGTGCTCATTACCAGGTTAAGAAGAAAACTCTTAAGGATAAGGTTACTGGTGAAACCTATACAGATACAGATCCTAAGACCTTATATGAGGATATTGACAAGCTTAGTAAGGACCAATTGAGAAAAAAACTGAAGAAAGTATATATGGCTAACCTTGACTTAATAGATAATAATAGGGATATATTTGTAGCTTTCAAGGAGATTGTTACTAGTAGATCAAGAATGGACCAGACTTCTATCGCCATCGGTTCTCTCTCAAATTTTACTGGTAAAAAGGACACGTACGAATATGGGAAAATTATACCTGATGACTTTGATATATATAAGAAAGACATAGGCAAGCAGGACGACCTAAAAACCAACCTATTTACCATCTACCTAAGCAAGGACCAGTTCTTAAAACTCCTAAATGAAGACTGGGTATTTTCAGCCAATGTTATCAACTGTAAGTTTTCTAATTTTGCCAGCAATTAGACTGCAATATAAAAGCGAGTGTATGTAATTTTTTCTGTAAATTACATACACTCATTTTGGCAGGAAGTACAAAAAGTGTACAAATTGATATTGAAATTTACGTTTTGTACGATTTAAATTATACATGAGATTTGATGTGTGTTCTTCTTTTTTTGCAAATAATTTAGCGTTGGGAGAGAATTTTTTCTCTCACCAACGCTAAATATTATACAACCAATATTATACAACCAAAATTATATTTTATCTTTGTTATATCTTGTCTATTTCACAAAGGAAAGTGAGTTTATCATACTAGTAGATATAGTACTTTCACCACCTAGTATTACTGACTGACTTATCTTTCCATTTAACCTATCCTTAATGCTATTTGGTATACTTGTCCTATCGACAAGTAGGATAGGCATTTTTGCCCTGGCAGTAACTGCTCCTGCTGACAAGGCATCTATTGAGTTATATCCATTTGCAAACATAACCTTCTTAGTGTTTGGATATGATTCATCTGCTATGGCCAAGGCAGTCTTAAATCTATCCTGACCTGATAGTCTAGTCTTAGTCTTCGCCCTTACCTGATTTACGACAGAGTCTGAAATAGAGTTAGAGCCACCGACTACATATACCTGGTCAAGGTCCCATCCATTAAACTTGGCCCTGGCATTTCCTTCCAGTTCTCCAGACCTAGTCATGATTACTGGTAATCCCTGGCTTGTGGCAAGTCCTGATACCGTCAAGGCATCCGCCTCCTTAGAACCATTAATCAGGATGGCCTTAGATACTTTAGTTATATCCTTGACCTCTTGGGCTATCATGGCAGAAGTTTCATACCTGTCATTTCCTGCTAATCTTCTAACGTTATAACCCTTCTTCCTCATCTCGCCTTCTACCTTATAACTAACTGATGAGCTACCTCCAACTATGATTACATTCTTAGCCTTTAACCTGGATATTTCATTTAGGACACTTTCATCCGTAGTATCTTATTTGTCAACAGTATTGGTGCCTTATGGGCATTTGCAAATGATGCTGATACTAGGGCATCTGCATTATTTTTTCCACTTGCCAGTATTACAGTATCTGCTGAACTGAAGTATTTTTGGCTAATTTTGGCTGAAGTTTCATACCTGTTGCTACCTGCAAGTCTTTCAGTGTTTTTACCATTAAGATCTTCATTGCCTGCATCAAAGTCTATACCATCTTGGCCACTGATATCTTTAGCATTCGACCAGTCAAATTCTAACATAGCATTCTGTGCACCTGAGCCCTTAACTATTTTATCATAACTACTTGCATTGCTTTGTATAGAGTCCATAGCATCCACATAAACCTTTATATATATTTTACTTTCTTTAGTTGTTGGTCTGTTAAAAGCTATTATTCTTGGGAAATCTCTATCCTTTCCATCCATAGCCCTGTCAATATACGTTTTATATACTCTAGCCATTTCTGGTTCAGACGACATTGAAGATCCCGGATATATTAACATATCAGTTAAATGTCCATATTTGTTCATGAGAGAAATACCCTTCATGCCCAGGTATATAGTTGACTTACCATCCTTGGTATATACTATAGCTTCCCTATCTATAGCTTTGTCTCCCATAGATGCTTCTTTTTGATTATAAGCTTGGACCATCTTAACTGGTACCCTATATTTTTTAACTTGTTTTTTCTTATCTTCTCCATTATTATCTGAATCACCAGTCTTGTCCTTAGACTTATCACCTATAAGGTTATCACCTCCATTATTAGGATTTGGGTCTTTCTTAATATTTGCTATAGCAAACCTCAACACTTCTCTAGCAGTTAGATAATGTAATTCTGTAGACTTAGGATTATTTATAGTTATTTTTGCAGAAGATATCGCAGCCTCTACCAAAGACTTTGAATTTCCTGTAACTACACCCGATTTTAGAATTGATTCAGCCAATTCTATATCTTTAATTAAAAGCTCTTTTATTTCCTTGCTTATCTTAGGATTTTCATTTGGTTTTGGCTCATTATTATCTATAGATGAAATATCAAATACCAATCTTGCTAGCTGTGAACCCTTCCATTTTATTCCTTCTGTCTCATATGGATTAGCATTATTACCCTTTATCATATCCATGGCATCAACTGCAACTTCTACGAAAATCACTTCGTCTAAAGAATCTCTTGTTATTGTATATTCAAGTGGAAATTCCCTTTCTTTGCCATACAAGTCTTTATCTTTAGCCATACTTACAGGATGTAGTTCTTCAGATAGCTTACTATCCACCCCATCTTTATAAACTTTAATTCCATACAAGTGTCCATAGAATGTATCAGTTCCCCAGTTTCTACTAATTCCTTTGAAATTAATAGTATATGTATATTTGCCATCCTTTGTTCTTTTAACTTTTGAAGTCTTAATTAGGGCTGCATTTCCCATAGAATCTCTATCCACATAACCGTGAAGCAATTTTACTGGTACAGTCCATTCCTTTTCGGTATTAGATCCTGGCTGCGGTTGTGGATCTGGCTGCGGTTGTGGATCTGGCTGCGGTTGTGGATCTGGCTGTGGTTGTGGATCTGGCTGTGGTTGTGGATCCTTATCATCTGCTGATTTTATCTGTGTATAATCGATCACCAATCCACCTATCTGTAAAATATCGCTATCCGCCTTGTGGTCATTAGAGAATATCTGATTCATGACATCAACTGAAACTCCTATATATCTAACAGGATTTTTCTTATCCAAAGTTAATGGTATAGATACTCTCCTTATATAGTCTCTCTTGACACCGTCTATCCCCTTTGTATTTTCCTTAGCGATAATCTTACCTGACTTGCTCATATCTTCTATCATCTTGCTATAGTCAGCCTTTTGACCTTCAGCAATATCGTAATAGAATAGTTTCATCAACCTACCATACTTATCACCTATCTGAACTCCAGATACATCAAATTCTAGTTCTTGTTTGTCTCCATTTACAATTAACTTAGCTAAACCTTCAACAGCACCATTTCCCATAGAAGTATCTGACATCTTAAAGAAATGCCTCATTTGAATCGGAACTAGATATTCACCATTCTTTAATTCTGGTTGCCTAGCAAAGTCTTTATTAACCAATTTTAACTCGGATATGGCATAATTTATTTTTTCAATAGATGCCAACTTTTCTTTATCAGTCATACTAGACATCTTTTCTTCTACTTCTTTAACTACTGCCTCTAGTTTTTCCTTCGATGTCTTAGTTTTTAAAACCTTAGTTACAGGATCTTTTGCTTTAGCTAAAGCATTCTTCAACATTATATCTTCAAGCTTGCCATAATTTGAATCAAGTCTAATAATAGCGAGCTTTAATTCATTCAGACTATTTTTAACCTGTTCCTTATTGTTATTTGAGCTGATCAATTCTAACTTAGGTTTTACATCTTTGTATAGTTTATCTAATTGAGCCTTATTATATCTTGCCTTGGCATCCTCTGTATTAAGGTAGTCAACTAATTTCTTATATTCAGATTTTAGAGCATCGATATTTTCATCATTATTAACCTCTGCAATGACTATTTTTCCTTCATGGTTGTTTATATCGAAACACAGTTTTTTAGTATCCTTGTTTTTACCATTCAATAAACCTAAATCTATATAGGCATCTTCATTTGGTGAAGATGTCAATTCCATTAAACTGCCATCTTCTGCAAATCTAAATACCTTCACTTTAGAATTATCTAATAAAATCGGATACAGATCATTATTCTTATCCATATCTATAGTAAGAGACCACTTATAAAGATCTTTGTATTTCTTATAATTTTCTTCGGGCTCTTTCAAAAACTTTAAATCAGCCTTTAATTCATCTTCAGTAAACTTAAATTTATCAGTATTCCACTCACCATCGTGTATTTTGACAGGTTTACCATCTTTTCCTAATAATCTATAATCCAATACCGAAAATACAGATATTCCCTTTGCATTTAATTTTTCTCTAATATTTTCATATTGATTGCCCTCTGTCACTTTGCTTAAATCAAGTCTAGTATCTACATACATACCATAACCTGGAATTTCAGACTTAAATCCTCTGCCTGATGCTCCTAACATAGCATCACGCTCTGATCCATTAAATACTGTTTTCATATTTATAAAATTCTCACTATACAAAGCTGTATGTTTAATGTCTGCTACCAAGGTCTCTGATGGCTCCATACCTTTTGAAAATGCCTTTACTCTCAACTTTAAGACTCCCTCATCATTGATGTTCTGAGGTAAATTTCCAAGAGGTTCATAATTTGATGACTTTCTATAATTAATCTCTAATTTTCTATTATTTAAATTAACTTCTCTTAAACTCTCAGAATTTTCATCTGGTTCACTTCCATCTAGAGTGAATTTTAAATCTGGTCTATTATCTAAAATATCATTGTGACTACTAATTGAAATATGGATTCCTCTTAAATCGTCATATGGATATACCTTTTCTGGTTCAAATTTACCAGAATCATTCCCTGCGCTTATTTCAAGTATTTCCGGTTTTTTCAGTTTTTTTGCACCTTGACCACTATTTTCTTTTTTAAATCCTTGGTAGGCATTTAAGATATCTTGTTTGCTTGAATACTCACTCATAGGCCATGAATACTTACTTTCATCTAATGACTCAATATATTTTTTTAATTGTTTCATATAGATTTACATCGACATTCAAAACACTACTTTTTTTCTACAGTTTTAATTCCGTCTCTTGTGTAAATTTTGTAGAAAGTATCTTCTTGAGTACTATTTTTTTCCAATCTAACTAATTCTTCAAAAAAAGCTTTTATTTCACCTGGATTAGCTTTCTTTATTTTTCTTTTGTCGCCATATTCTTTTTAATTTATCAGCTACTATTATCTCTGTACCAGAAATCATAATTTTTTTCTGGGTAAACTGATAAATCTATATTATCATTATTTATATTTTTCTTTTTTTGGAAATAAATTTTTGCAACACCTTTTTAAATCCTGATTAAAATCTGAACTTTGCGATATTTCCGAATCACTTTCTAGTGGAATTCTAATTCTTTCACCATTTCCCAAAAGAAGCCCCTTATAATGGTCTTTTTCTGTATAAAGACACTAGTTTTTAATAGACTTAATTTATATTCTACTGACTGTTGTTCCATTTTTTTAAATGTCCAGATATAACATCTTTTTAATTCTGAAACAGAATTATCAACTACTATATACTTAGAATACTTAGACATATCTATACCATTTGAATCACCGAATAGTTTTTTTGATACATTTCCTCATATTCTTCTTTAGTAGCTGTTTCGGGAATCGCAAATTCATCTCCATTTTTTTAATACTATTTTTGTTTTTTTATATTATCTATATTATTCTGGTTGCCAGATTTATTTACCTCCCCATTAGAATTGTTATTCAAATTGCTGGCTAATGCATCTAATAATCCTTTCACTCCGTTTGAATCAATTGACGGAAATTGACTTTTCAAATCATCAGTATCTAACCTGTACTCCATATACATTTTTCTATTATTTTTAATTCCCTCTTTAACATCACTCAATGTAGCTCTAATGTAAATAGGGTCATCTAATTTCTCCAACTGTACACTGGCATATACAAATTTTTGCACGTACTGACCTGACGCTTCACTCCATTTATCACTTTTTAAAGTATTTTCTAATATTTCTCCTAAATGAAATTTTCCTTCTGAATCTTTATTCACTAATTGATATGCAGATGTTTGAATATTTTCTGGTACGTCAGCACTGAAATTTTGTTCAACCCTAGATGACAAAATTGGTATTTCCACTTTATAATTGCCACCAGAATAATTTATTTTACCAGTAGCCACCACATATCCAGACTCACCCACATAAGAAGGTGACAGCCTATTAAATTCTTCTGAATCTTTTATAATTCCTGTACCATCATTATTTACAACAGTTCTAATTTTAAACTTAACCTCATAATCCTTACTTTCATTCAATTCCAATGTGTTTTTATTTTTATGATTTTTCATCTGCATAACTTATTCTTCCTAAAAAAGCAAAACTAGCAAAAAACATAGAAAATGATAGTAAAATACTCAATAATTTATCACATTTTTTTTTCATCACTATCTCCCATCTATACAAATAATATACACTCTGCTTAGTATGCAATAGCCGTAACAAACATACTATTAAAATCTATCGACCGATACTACAATCTTAATAATCAGCTAAAATTTTGTTAGTTTTAAAAATACTTTTACATTTTTGTGTATAAACTTCATTATTTTCATTTCACAACTAACATTATCTGCCTTTAGAGTTCCATTATCCAACTGCATATCCACATCATTTAATGTGAATACAGGTGGCGTACTAGATACTATAGGATTATTACTTCCCATCATAGTTATTTTTATTACTTCACCAGAAAATCCCATATATCTTATCGGATTAGTATAAAATGTTACCTTGTACTTTCCATTAGGATTTCTAACTACAACAGCTCTTTCAAAAACTTCATCTACTTTACCTTTCATAGGTTTTGTAGTCATACTACTGTTGTGAAAAACGCTAACTTCATAATCTCCATCCCCTGCATATGTATCATCTGCAAATGCCCTGCCTGAAAATCCTAATGTTACTCCTAAAATCAAAGTAAATGCCAGTAAAATTCTTGTAATTTTTTTCATATTATACTCCTTTCGATATATGCCTATTCACGGCTTCTAAACTATTGTAATATTTCTTACGGCTAAAACACATACTTCTATGATAAAAACATCAAAAATCTAAAAACGTTTTATAAACATATAAGATAATATTAATAATATTATTAGTATCATATTATATTTATTGTTTTATGATTATTTTTATCACTTATCTACAGTATAACACATCTCTTTTGAAAATAACATTCACTATATTTAGGTATTCTTTAGATATTTTTAGGTTTTTTCAAACTTTTCACAAAAAAATCCATTTTTTTGCACAAGCATACAGAAAATTTTATATTTTCTATATAGATGTCACAAATTCCTTCTTCCTGTGTTATATTAATATAAACTAAATTTACTTGAAAGAATATTCTATAGCCCATGCCATAATCGGGCTACAAGGCAGATAAATGCAAAAATGAGGTCATATATTCGCAATAGATACGGATTTATGACCTCTCATTTTATGTTTTATATTCACTATCTAGCCCTAACTATTTCAATTGCCTTTAGGACCTCTGCCTTTTCATCATAGAATACTCTCTGACCCTTTATTATCTGGTACTTTTCATGACCCTTGCCTGCCACTACTACCATGTCACCTGGCTGGGCTATTTCCATCCCCTTCAGTATGGCTTGTGGCCTGTCTACAATCTTGTATACCTGACACTTAGAATCCACAAATGACTCCTCAATATCGTTGATTATATCCATTGGGTCTTCATCATCTGGGTTGTCTGTAGTTAGGATTGATATATCACACAGCTTGGCTGCAACGTCTCCCAATTCTTTTCTACGTAGGGCTGACCTTCCACCGATTGAGCCAAATACGCATATAAGCCTTCTTGGCTTGTACTTTAGTAGGGTTTCTAGAACATTTTCTAGACTGACACCATTATGGGCATAGTCAAGGACCACTGTTATATCAGGTATTGACGGTATAACTTCCACCCTACCATCCACCTGGGCAGTAGCCAAGGCTGACAGCATCTTGGTCTTATCTATACCCAGATAATTAGCTGTAGCAATAACTGCCAGGGCATTATATACACTGAATTCACCTGGTGAGGCTATATGGGTCTGGGTAGGCTGACCATTTCTTATATACTTAAAGTCAACACCAAGACTGGTCTGAGTCCTAGTCAGGCTGATATCCTCTGCCCTATAATCACTAGGTTTCTTTATAGAAAAAGTTTCTATATCACAGGTCGCCTTGTCAATCATATATGAGGCATGGTCGTCATCAATATTAATAATACCATGCCTACATAGGGCAAATAGTCTGGACTTACAATCCCTATAGTCTTCAAAAGTAGGATGTTCCTTAGGTCCTATATGGTCCGGTGATAGGTTGGTATATATACCAATATCAAAGTCAACATGGTTGACCCTTTCCATCATTAGTCCTCCTGAAGATACCTCCATTGCCACGCACTTGACACCTGCATCTACCATCTCCCTAATAGTCTTGTGGAGCTCATATGATTCTGGTGTAGTATTTATAGTCTTACCTGCATAGTCATTGTAGAATACCCCATTTGTTCCTATTACACCTGTGTTCAGACCTGACTTAGTCAAGACTGACCTCAGATAATTAGTTATAGTAGTTTTACCCTTGGTACCTGTCACACCAATCACCTTTAATTCTTTAGAAGGATTTCCAAAAAAGTTGGCTGATATATGAGATAGGCAGTTCCTACTGTCATCTACTATTATCATAATGGCATCCTCTGCCAGGTCCATATTGACATTTACTACAAATACCCTACAACCCTTTTGATAGGCTGAGTCTACATACTTATGTCCGTCTACTGTTTCTCCCTTGATGGCTACAAATATCCCATTTTTTCTTGCCTTTCTGGAATCGTAGCATATGTTGTCTATCTCACATTCTTTTAGCTGGTCCATATCCCTGTTTGAAATATATTCCAGGCCTGTGAGTAATTCACTAAGTTTCATTTAGTCCACCCCTATTTCTATCAACCTAGATTTGATAGTCTTCTTTTAGTTTTCTACCTGCCTTCAATATGGTTGTCATGGCCAGGACTTCTGAAGAATCTACAAAAAAGTCGTTTGGCAGTTTTTCATCTTTTTTTATAATGGATAATTCTGTGCAGCCAAGTATGGCACAATCACATCCCTCAGCCTTTAATACCCCTATAATCTTATTAAACTGGTCCATATCGGCCTTCTTGCCTGCCTTTACCTGGTCGTATATTATATTCATGACCATTTCCTGGACCGGCTGACTCGGAACATAGTAGTCCATTGAATGCTTGACACACATATCCTGGTATAGACCAGTATTTATATTTCCAGTCGTTGCTAGTATACCTATCTTCTTGTGCCCCTTCTTTGGCATGAACTACCGTTTCTTCTATCATATTTATCAAGGGTATACCTAGCCCTTCTACAATAGCATTGTAGAAGTAATGGGCAGTATTACATGTTAGGACTAAAAAGTCCGCCCCAGCTGCCTCTAATCTTTTTGCATCTCTAACTATATAGTCGAGTGGACTATCATCAGATGATCCAAGTATATAGGCAGTCCTATCAGGAGTAGTTGCCCTATTCATAATTATCATGTCTAGGTGGTCCTGGTCCCTCTTAGCCTCTGTCATTTCGACTACCATATCGTAGAAGTAGACAGTTGCCATAGGTCCAAGTCCTCCCAATACACCAACTGTTTTATCTTTCTTCATGTTTTTCTCCGTTTATATTTATAGCTAGTATTTCTTACAATACTTGTTGAATTTCTTTTTCTGGTTTAAGCCATACAAGAATAGGTATAGCCTTCTCTTGAAGTTGCCCTTCAAGTCATAGTCATATCCAAATGAGCTCGCCGACTTGCCCTGGGCTACAAGGTCCTTACACCTCTTAACCAAGGACTTGTCCTTTACAAAGTCATATACTACTGAATTCGGTATTACATGCCAGTAGAAAGGGTCCTTTTGTATTTTAAGGTCCATTTCCTTATTGTATATCCTGTCCTCTACTACATACCTGGCTATGTTATTACCGCTAGATGTTACATAGAAGTTACTCCTACCCTGTCTAAGATTTATTTCAAATACCTTAAACTTGCCATCCCTGTCATCATACTTGATATCGAAATTTGAGAAGCCCACATAGCCAATCTTTTCTAGGAAGGCCTTGTACTTTTCCATCAATTCCTCTTCATATTCTGTAATGATGGCCGCATGGTTGCCTATTCCTTTAGGTGTGTGTTCCTCTAAAAGAACATGACCTAGGCACATCATCTTTACCTTGGCATTCTGGTCTGAATAGCATGTCAAAACCCTCATGTGATCGTCCTCACCAGGTATAAAATCCTGTATAATCATACTCTTTTCATAACCATGCGAGTATACATCGGATATTATCTGGTTGAACTCCTCTTCACTATGGGCTACATAGGCCTTGTTCATGCCCTCAAATGGGTTTTGGAAGAAGGATATACTGTCAGAGGCCTTTACTATTACCGGATACATAAAACCAAAGTCCCTTGTCTGGTCCCCCTTATTGTATATATATGTCTTTGGGTAGTCCAATCCATACTCTTCACATACAGCGTAAAAGGATTCCTTCTCGACCAGCCTATTTTTTAGGTCTGCATCAATATAAGGAAGTACAAAGGCACCCTTTAGCTGGTCCTTCTTATCAATTATCAGCTCGGCATATTCGTCAGTACATCCCATAAGGATAAGTTTTACATCTGCAGGATGCTTTTTTGCTTCTTCCAATAGTATATCGACAAACCTGTCAGGGTCTGTAATGTCTGGAGTCACCCTAAAGTCTATTATTTTACTGTCCTTAGTTGCCCCTAGGTAGTACCTACCAAAGGCAATTGACTTTAATCCATATTCCTCGTGGAAGGCCCTTGCTACACTGTAACAATTAAGGTCACCACCACATAAAATTGGTTGTATTTTTATTCTTTCCATTAACTACACCTCGTTTATCTTCAATCTATTCAAATTCATCTATAGCATATATATACATACTTAAAAGCTGATATATACAATAAATATAATAACTTAAAATGGTATTATATGCAAGGTATCTAGGTCTAAAAAGGGGCAAATATCCCTTCTTTTTATATTTATAGGGGTCTCCTATTAGACCCTATTATAACCTATTATAAAAAGGGGCTTATTCCTCCTACCAATTTATGGTTGAGGTCTAGCCCCTTACTTATTTGTCTTTATATACTAATTTATTTTCCCTTAAGCTTTCTTGTCTTCTAGCTGTCCTTTAGCCTCTGCTTTAGCTGTGATTCATCAAATTTTTCCCTAAGTTCAATGAAGGCCTCTCTATACCTATTTTCCCTCATACTTGGAAAGGCTTTAAACACTCTTCTCTCCCTACGGCTAAATTCTGATAGCAATTGGGCCTTGTCCATAACATTTAGGGTCCTGTCTGCTACCCCTGCCCCAACCTTGTCACTAAGCCTATATATATCCTCTCTCATATCACTTAGTATCTTCAGTTTCTTATTGAACTTCAATATTGCTTGAACTGTTGATACCCAGTCTATTATAAATACTATTAGAAGTATAATATCTACTACAACTAGGACTCTAATTGGTATCATGCCTACAAGGTTTACAATACTGGCATGTATATCCCTTATAAGTATCAGTCCCCCTATTCCCCAGTATAGGAGAAATTCTACGCAAACATAGCCGCCTATATTAAACTTATTATCAGAGTAGTCCCACCATCTCTTGTGGAAACACTTGTCCAAGACCAGGCCAGCCATATACTCCAAGAAGGTACATATAAAGGCCGATCCCAAGAATAGGACTGGTATATTGTCTTTCACAGGAAATAATAAGTAGGCCAACATGACTGAACCAAAGCCGTATATTGGGCAAATAGTACCTGCCAGCATACCTCTATTTACAAATTTTCCCTGTTTTACAACATGGTAGATAACCTCAACTATCCAGCCTATAAAGGCATATATAAAAAAATAAAGAATCCACACAAAAATTTGCTTATTTTCGAATAATATATCCATACTGCCTCCTCTTCTAAACTATTAGATATATTATATATTAAAAATCTATTTTATACTAGTATATTAAATTTCTTGTTTTTTATTCATAAAAAGTGGTATTATATTAACTAGGTTATTATCAATCGATAATCTAATGATAAAGGAGGTTATAAAATGAAAAATAACAAGAAAAATATTAATAGTTTAAAGCAAATAGACAGTGCTATTTTTAATCAGGATATTAAGGCTAGTTCAGATAAAGTAAATAATAGGGCCTCAAGCCAGGAAAATAGGACGACTAATATAGACAATAGGGAAAGAAAAATAATGAGGACGTCTATAATTGGTATTATAGCAAATATAGGCCTAGCCATAATTAAAATTGTACTGGGATCAATAACAAGCTCTATTGCCATTACTACTGATGCAATGAACAACTTGACGGACTCCTCTTCTTCAATCATCACAATTATAGGTACAAAACTATCATCAAAAGAGGAAGACGATAAGCATCCCTTTGGTCATGGTAGGATAGAGTACCTTACAAGTATGGTTATAGGCATAATTGTAATAGTAACAGGTATACAGGTCCTTATTTCATCTGTAAATGGTATATTTCACCCTGTACATACAAACTACACAAGCCTTAGTCTAGTTATTATGGTATTGACTGTGGTAACAAAGGTTATATTGGGTTCCTATACTGAAAAACTTGGTAGGGAGGTAGATTCTGGCGCCCTAATAGGATCAGGTAAAGATGCAAAAAATGATGCTATAATTACCAGCCTTACGATTATTTCTGCCCTAGCCAGTATCTTCCTAAAGATACAGGTCGAAGCCTATGCTAGTATAATCATATCCGGCTTTATTATTAAAACTGGGGCAGATATTCTCCTTGATTCTATAAATAATATTCTTGGAGTAAAATTAGACCCCAAAACAACTGCTGAAATAAGAAATATGGTCAAGTCTCAGGAAGGTATTCTTGGTGCATATGACCTAATAATTCACAATTATGGACCAGTCTATAATATGGGATCTATAAATGTTGAACTAGACCATGAAACCAAGGTAGGCGATATCTACCCTACCCTACACAGGCTACAGATGGAAATTTATAAGAAGCATAACATCTATCTCACATTTGGTTTATTCTGTCAATAAAAACCACAAGGTTGCTAAAACTCTTTTGAATATAATTAATGACTATATTTCAAATAACCCATCGTGTCTTGGTTACCATGGACTTTATATAGATGAAGAAGAAAAGTCCATCTACTTTGACCTACTATTGGATTATTCGGTGGACCATGCCCAGGTCAAGAACCAGGTCAAAGAACTTGTAAAGGAAAAATATCTAGGCTATAATGTATACATAAATATAGATACAAAGTTTATATAAGTACTAGCCTATATAGTCCTCAAATTCCTAGGTATTTATATAGGTTTGATTCTTGGAAAGGATATTCTATGAATAAAATTATACTTGCTAGCAAGTCTCCTAGACGAATCGAGCTCTTACAAATGTGTGGGCTTGACTTCAGCAGCCTTGCTGCCGACATAGATGAGGGGCTTATAAAATCTCATATCTTAGCTGATTCAAGGGAAGAATCTACCTTTGACCAGGCTAAAATACTTACTGAGAGATTGGCCAGGGAAAAAGCCCTCCATGTCTACAGACAAAAAAAAAGACCACTATGTTATTGGATCAGATACACTTGTTGTTACCGACAAGTCAATCCTTGGTAAGCCAATAGACTCCCATGATGCCTATAAGATGCTAAAGAACCTAGCAGGCCAGGTACATAGGGTTTATACAGGTGTAAGCATAGTAGGACCAGACTTTGAGGATAGCTTTGTAAGTATAGCCCAGGTCAAGTTTCACGACCTTGATCCAGCTATGGACCAAATTATTAAGGACTATATTGCTACAGGTTCTCCAATGGACAAGGCTGGATCCTATGGTATACAGGATATGGGTGCCCTTTTAGTAGAATATATAGAGGGTGATTATTATACCATTATGGGTCTCCCCATCGGACAGGTATATAGAAAATTAAAATCTCTGAACTTGAAGTAATTTACAAAAGTCTAAAGATTAGACTAATTCTTAAATTATCATTAGTAAATACTCTAAACAAGTAATTAAACTCATAATCTAGCATAAAAATGCCGTCCCTATAGCTAACTTAAACTAGCACTAAGGAACGGCATATTTTTTATCAATTTTGGATAAACTTAATCATGTGTATTAGATTTACCTAATCAAAAATCTACTTGATCAAGGCAGATAGCCTTTCGTATATCATATCACATCCACCCCGGATATCAGATTCAAAATTTATAACCAAAAGCGGTTCATGTAGGGATGACCTCATCAGGAACCAGCCCTTTTCATCTCTACAGTCTACCCTAATCCCCTCATAGTTTTCACTTACCTGAGTCCAGCCATCTATAGTCTTAACTTTTTCAGATAGGGAATTTATAATATTATTAGCGTAGGCCCTAAAATCCTTATCTTCTATTTTAAGTCTTACTTCCTTATCCTCTAAGGCTTCATCAAGATCTCCTATAAGCTTACCAATATCCTGGGACTCCCTGTATAGTTGGGCAGCCTTAACCAGTATTTTAGATATAAGATATGCACCATCATCCAAGAAGTAATTTTCCTTTATAGCTGCATGGCCAGAAGTTTCAATGGCAAGGTGACTTTCCCTACCCTCCTCATTTAATCTTATAGCTTCGTTAATTACGTTCTTATAACCCCTCTTAAACCTATGGTGGATTCCACCTTTAGCCTTGATAAAGCTAGCCAAACCATTTGAAGTCACCGAGTCAGTAACTATAGTAGTTTGCGGGTGTTCTTCTAATATTATTGTAGATATTAGGGCTATAAGGGCATTTTTATTTATTGGCCTACCATTAGGACCCACAATAGCTGCCCTATCCACATCAGTGTCAAATATTATACCTAAATCACCCTTATTATCAAGTGTAGCCTGGCAAATACTTGCCATTGCCTCCTTGTTTTCTGGATTTGGTATATGGTTAGGGAACATTCCATCTGGATTTAAGAACTGGCTACCCTCAGTATCTGCACCAAGTCTTGCCAATACCTTATCTGCAAAAAATCCTCCTGCTCCATTACCTGCATCAACTATAATCTTCATACCAGCTAGAGGCTTCTCATAGTTCTCCGGACTATTAACCCCTGCCCTAATCTTATCAACTAGAATTTGGGCATAGTCCCCTATTAGGTCCTTGCTTACTACTTTCCCCTTAGACTTTCCTTCTACAAAGTTGCCCCCTACACATATGTCAATAAGGTCCTTTATGTCAGTTTTTTCTAAGCATCCCTTACTTGTGAACATTTTAAGTCCATTATATACGTAAGGCATGTGGCTGGCTGTAAACATTATTGCCCCATCACATTCATAGCCATCTATTATAGTTGACATAAACATAGCTGGAGTAGTTGACATACCACAATCTATCACATCAACACCAATTTCAGTCAGGGCCTCTATACAGGCCTGTCTAAAGTCTGGTCCTGTAAGCCTAGAATCAGTACCTATTGAAATCTTAATCTGGTCCTTCTTGTCCTTGTCTATAATCCATGTAGCAAAACCACGTACTAGGTTCTTGACATCCTCTTTTGTAAGAGTGATATCCAAGTCAGACTTGTCATCCTTATAGGCAACCCCCCTTATATCCGTTCCGTTTTGCAATGAATACAATCTATCCAATCTCTACACCTCCAGTGGTAATTATATGTTCAAGGAAGCCTTCTCAGCATCCTTTATAAATGCATCAATACCCCTGTCAGTTAGTGGATGATTTATCATCTGCATTATTACCTTGTAAGGAACAGTAGCTATATCTGCCCCCATCTTTGCTGCTTCTATTACATGTAGTGGGTTTCTAACACTTGCTACTATAATTTCAGTGGCTATATAACTTGCTTCAAATATCTCAGTAATTTCCTGTATAAGCCTTAAGCCATCAAAAGATATATCGTCTAATCTCCCTACAAATGGACTTACATAGCTGGCACCAGCCCTTGCAGCAAGTAGGGCCTGCGAAGCTGAGAAAATCAAAGTTACGTTTGTACGTATACCATTTTCACTAAGGTACTTAACTGCCTTAAGACCTTCTGCACACATAGGAATCTTTATAACTATATTCTCGTGGATAGCAGCAAGCTTTTCAGCCTCCTCTATCATCTGCTTGTGGTCCATGCTCAATACTTCTGCACTTATTGGTCCATCGACAATCGTAGTAATTTCGTTTACAACCTCAGTAAAGTTCCTACCCTCTTTTGCTATAAGAGAAGGGTTAGTAGTCACACCACAAACTACTCCTAGGTCATTAGCTTCCTTTATTTCATCAATGTTAGCTGTGTCAATAAAAAATCTCATACTTTGCCTCCTTAAAATTTATATTCTCCTTGTATTATATATGAAGCTACCTACTTTTTCTAGACCCTTTATAGACTTAGATTGACGTAAGTATTTACTCATGACTAAATGACCTAAAAAAATACATTAATAAAACTTTAAAGTCTTAGTACTTTTTTTGATAAAAATTTTTTTCTTGTATTTTTTTCTAAAAAAATATTAGGATTATGCATATTTTTTACATTGCAATAATATCAATTTTCAGGTAAAAATATAAGTATGTATTATGCAATTATGTTTCATCATACAAATTATAGAATATTTGATAGATTTTTTTAGATTTACTTTGGAGGTTAAAATGACATTTAAGAATAAGATAGAAAATGGATTTGCAAAACTAAAATCCAATAAAAAAATGCAGATCTACTTAGGTGTAGCTGCCGTTGTAGTTATAATAGCAATTGGTGGTATAATTATTGTTAATAACACTAAGCATGACACTACTCCAGTGGTTCAGACCTATACTATACCAGAAAATGAAAAGATATTTATAAACGGAATTATAGTCCCTAAACAGAGCAAGGATATACCTGCTCCAGCTAATGGATCAAATCCTGATATAAGGGTGACAAATGCCCAGAACGTAAAATCAGGAGATGTGCTTTATATAGTTAAGGATGAGGCTGCTATCCAGGAAATTTCATCAATAAAGACTCAGATTAGTAACCTAATCAATGAGAAGAGGGCCCTACAGTCTGGTGACCCTAGTCTTGTTTCAATAAACAACCAGATAGCAACTTTAAATACTAGCCTTTCAACTGCTAATGCCAAGGCTTATACAAAAGTAAAGGCACCTTTTGATGGAAAGGTCTACCTAAACAATAATACTACTTCAGGTTCATCTGATTCTAGTGCCAGCGCTGTACTTATGACTATCCAGTCTACGGAATATGTGATGAATGGCCAGATTAGTGAGCAGGACCTAAGTAAAATAAAGAAGGATATGACTGCTGACGTAACAATCCTAGCTTCAGGAGATACGGTTAAGGGTCGTATTAGCTATATATCTGAAAGACCACAGCTTTCATCAGGCCCTGTAGGTCAGGGAGATTCTGCATCTTCCCTATCTCTATATAATGTGATTATGACTTTTGACACGCAGGAAGGTATAGTAAACGGCTACCATACTCAGGCAACAATAGAGGTAAATACTGACAAGCATAAGGTTCCGACAAAGGCTATAGTAAATGATGGAAACGAAATCTATGTATTTACAGAAGTAGACGGATACCTAAGAAAGGTCAACGTTGAAATCCTAAATGATAGCGAAGACTACTCTATGGTTACAGGTGATCTAAATGAAAATGATGTTGTTGTTAAGAACCCTACTAAAACAATGAAGGATGGAGACCCAATCCCTTCTGACGCATCTAAAAAGTAGCCAGAACCGAGGTTGATAAAATGCAAATAAAATTAGACAATATACAGAAGTATTATAAAGTAGGGAAAGAAAAACTTCACATATTAAAAAGTCTTAATCTAGAGATAGAAGAAGGCGAATTCATAATGATAATGGGTAAGTCTGGTAGTGGTAAAACTACCCTATTAAATGTTCTAGGCTTCTTAGATAAAATTGACGAGGGTCATTATATATTTAATGATACTGATGTCAGTACCCTAAGCGAGAATAAGAGGTCTGAATACAGGGCCAAATATGCCGGCTTTGTTTTTCAGCAGTTTAACCTTATAGACACTATAAATGTCTACCAAAATATAGAGGTTCCTCTGATCTATGCCGGTGTTAAGGATAAAAATAAGAGAAAAGAGTTAATATACGAAAAGCTGAACCAGGTTGGTCTTTCTGACAAGGCCTTGAGTTCACCTAACCACCTTTCTGGTGGTCAGAAGCAGAGGATCGCTATTGCTAGGGCCATAGTTAATAGCCCCAAGATAATATTTGCCGATGAGCCTACGGGAGCACTTGATAGTGAAACTGGACGTGATATCATGGAGCTATTATCTAGCTTAAACAAGAATGGAACAACTGTTATCATGGTTACACACGACCAAGATATGACTAAATATGCATCTAGGGTTATTACCCTAAAGGACGGTGCTTTTGTGAAGGAGGTTTAGAATGTTAACACTGTTAAAAAATTCAATAGAAAACCTCAAGGGACATAAACTGCGTTTAATAGTAGCCTTCATCTGGATAATCACTGGTATTACATCAGTTGTTTTTGTTAGCTCAGTAGGTAATGCTATGAGCCAGGTGTTTAAGCAGTCTTTCCAGACTATAGATTCTAAGACTGCCATTGTGTATTTTGAATCAGCAGATTCCAATACTAATGAAAGTCTACTAACTCCCTTCCTATCATCTGATTTGCAAGAGCTACAGACTGTAGAAGGAGTAGAAAAAATAAAATCATCAAATAAGCCACTTACAGATGTGATTTCTTTTGGTGATGAAAACCTATATAATGGTAATGTATCATACTTTAACCAGAATACTTCAGCTAGCTTTGCCTCTTCCCTAACTCATAAGTATAAGGTAGTCAAAGGTAGGGCCCTTAATGCATCTGATGCTGGCAAAAAGGTTGTTGTTATAGATACATTTACAAAGGAAACCCTATTTGAAAAATCTGATCCAATCGGTAAGGGTATCACTATAGGCAGGCTAAATTTTGAGGTAGTTGGTGTTTGTGATGCAGACTCCGTATACGACCCAGTTGATAAGAAATTTAGGAAGAAGGGATCATTCGACAATGTTCCTCCATATTCAGTAGTACCAAATGATATGTATAACTTCCTAAGTGGTAAAAATATAAAGACAGGTGCTATCAACTATATCAGCGTAACTGTTAAGGATGGCTTTGACATCCCAACCGTTGCCAAGGGGGTAGCAAATAAGATGTCAGAACTACACCCTAAGCTAGAGGGTGAATATAAGGTTAGAGACCAAAATACTATACAGAAATCAACTGAGGCTATGACTAAGGGTATTGATAAATTTGTCCTTGTCATTACTATAGTTGCCATGTTTGTAGGTGGTATTGGTATTATGAACATCATGTACGTTTCTGTAATGGAAAGAAGTAAGGAGATTGGTATTAGAAGGGCCTTGGGTGCCAAGCCTTCAACAATTATGTATCAATTCCTTGTTGAGTCGGTATTTATTACATCCTGTGGTGGTGTCTTAGGTATCATAGTTGGCTATGCAGTTACTATATATTCCAAGAATATTATGCCATTTAGGCCTATACCGAGCTTTAACAGCTTCCTATACTCTTTCTTGGCTATTGTTATTACAGGAATTGTATTTGGACTGGTACCAGCTCATAAGGCGTCTAAAGTTGACCCAATAAAAATTATCTATAAGTAAATATGCAAAGAGATTGATCAAGTGATTAATCTCTTTTCTTATATAAAATCATATAAATTGTAAAAATGCCCTCTAGCTGCTTTTTACTTTCACTAATTTAAAAATAATCCTATATATAAATAGGACTAGAAAACAGAAAAAGGAGGCTCACATGAACAAAGTATTAATAAAAAATGGAAAACTGATAAACCCAGCCACAAATTTCGAAGGAATTGTAGATATATCTATTCAGGATGGCCTTATAAAGGAAATATCACCTAGTATTTCATCTGACTACTTTGAGTATGACGATATAATAGATGCAAAGGGCATGATTGTTTCCCCAGGCTTGATTGATATCCACTCCCACTTTAGAGACCCTGGCTTTACCCAAAAGGAAGACCTTGTATCTGGGGCTCATGCTGCAGCTGCTGGTGGCTATACTACTGTCATCCTTATGGCTAATACTAATCCTAAGATAGACTCTATAGAAAGTCTTTCCTATATACAGGAAAAGGCCAAAGACTGCCCTATAAATATACTACAGGAGGCTGCCTTAACTATTGACTTCAAGGATAGGCTGGTTGATATGGACCTCCTACACAAGGCAGGAGCTGCTGGCTTACCAACGATGGCGTACCGGTTATGAATACAAAAACATTAAGGGATGCTATGCTAAAGGCTGCCCAGCTAGATACTGTAATAGCCCTTCATGAAGAAGATAACAGTCTAATAGATAACCACGGTATAAATGCTGGTCCTATAGCGGATAAATTAGGTCTTAAGGGTGCTCCTAGGGTATCAGAGGATATAATGGTGGCCAGAGATTGTATGCTTGCCCTTGAAACAGGCGCCTGCATAGACATACAACATATTAGCTCGGGTAATGCTGTAGACTTTATAAGGTATGCAAAGTCTATAGGTGTAAAGGTTTTTGCAGAAGCAACACCACACCACTTCACTCTTACAGAGGATAATGTTTTGGAATATGGTGTATTAGCAAAAATGAATCCCCCTCTAAGGTCTGCTGAAGATAGGGAAAGGATTATTGCCGGCCTGATAGATGATACAATAGAGATAATAGCCACTGACCATGCCCCACATACTGCCGATGAAAAGAACGTCGACTTTACTAAGGCACCTAGTGGAATTATAGGACTAGAAACTGCCCTTCCACTTGCAGTAACTGAGCTAGTTATGAAAAACCGCCTGTCAATGATACACATGCTAAGTAAGTTTACATCTAATCCTGCAAGGTATTACAAGCTTAATAAGGGAAATCTACAGGTAGGAAAGCCTGCTGATGTTTGTATATTCGATCCTAACCAGGAATACATAGTTGAGGGTTTCAAGTCTAAGTCTTCTAATTCCCCATTCCTAGGTCGCTCCTTATATGGTAAAGTCAAGTACACTATAGTAGGTGGTGATATTGTCTACAAGGGATAGGCTACATATATCTTAATCAGATATCTAACAATAAAGTACTCCTATTCAATTTTTAAAATCGGATAGGAGTACTTACTTTTATTTGTAGTTCTAATTCTTCTATTATAATTACTACTCTAATTACTGTTTTTTTTCTTATTCTTATTTTTTCTTGTCCTATTTTTCTTGGATTTACTATAGTTTTACATGTCCTCTGCTTCTGATATACTTGAGTTTTCACTTATCACTGGACTATTTAGAGTACTTAAGACCAGGTTATATTCTATACCCAGTCTATCCAAGGCTCTAGTATCCCCCTTTATCAGGTTTTCCTTTTCCTTTCTTTCTAACCTCTTTATATAGGCCTCTAGCTTCATTGCATCAGACCTAGTGGACGATGCTATATAAAACTCCAATTCTTTATAACCTTTTGCCTTCACATACTTGGCTCCCTTGCCTTCTTTATGTTGGTCCATTCTCTTTTCTATATGAGTCGTGTAGCCACAGTAAAGACTTCCATCCCTGCATCTCAACAAATATGTATAATACATGACTATAAACCTACAAATTCCTTTAAGATTAGCCAGGCCTTTATATCGATATTTATATCTTTTTTTGTAAGTAGGTCTTTTACCTCTTCCTTAGTCATGCACATCGGCTCTATCAGCTCAGTATCCTCCATGAAATCCCTTGATAGACTACCTTCTACCCTACCATATACAATGGCCAGGGATTCATCTGACATACCTACAGAAGCATAAGCCTTGTTGCAGGTCTTATCCTTATCTATGGCTATTAGATCAAGGCCAGTCTCTTCCTTCATCTCTCTGATAGCCGTTTCATAGATGTCATCACCAGGGTCTACAAGCCCGGCTGGAAGAGAGTAAATATAGTCATTAATCGGTATCCTAAATTCTCTTATCAGTACAATAGTATCTTGATCTTGGGGCTCAGGACTTATATTAGCTACTTGATTTACAGGTTGACTAGGCCTTTTGTCATCATTCTTATAGCCAACAATTATAACGGCATCTACCCTATCTTTCCCATCTTGTTTATCACCTTATCTATGTACTTTTCTTTATCTAGCCTAGAGGCAACTATCCATTTTTTATCATTATTTTTTTTATCCTTAAATCCTACTTCAAAGACATTTAAAAATTTAGATGAATAAACATTAATTATGTTATTAATTTTAGGTGCTTTAATATTATTATCCATTTTAAAACCTTTCTATTTACTTTTTAAGTAAAATTTTGTATAATATAAATATAGTAAAGGGGTGATTTTATGCCAAAGAAAAACAAAAATGACAGATTATCATGCATTAACAAGAATTTTTTTGATTTTGTTGAAACGCACATCAATGATTTTGCCGAGATAGACTCCTACCTTAGCCAGTCTAAGCTTTATGGTATATTATCTGAATACGACGACATATCATTGACCCTTTCTCAAACTGACATGGATGAGAAACACCCACACTACAATAACCAAAAGGTTTTGTATATTCCGTTGAACTCAATTAAGTCTATTAAAATATTGTAGTATATAATACCGAGATAAATACCGAGATAAATCTTATCTCGGTATTTTTTTCATCTACTTTGTTCTATAAAATTATCCTTCTCTTGCAAAAGCTTGATACCTTATCCACTATCCCACTTAGGATTTTATCCAATTCAAGACTGACCTCATCCATGCCTTCATTAGATAGTCTTATTATCTCTGGCGACATAGGTAGCTCTGCTAGCATATCCAAGGAATAGTCCTTTATAAACTGGTCCCATCCCTCATCATTGTGCATCCTTATCTTTTCAGAGCAATTTGGACACTCTATATAACTCATATTTTCTATTATACCTATAACTGGTACATTCAGCTGTTTGGCCATGTTTACAGCCTTAGAAACTATCATAGAAACAAGGTTCTGTGGCATAGATACCATTATTATGCCCTTGATTGGTATTGATTGCATTACTGTTAAGGCTACATCTCCTGTTCCTGGAGGCATGTCTATTAGCAGGTAGTCTAGGTCACCCCACAGGACATTTTCATAGAACTGCTGAACGACTGACCCTATCATAGGTCCCCTCCATATTACTGGTTTACTTTCTTCGTCCATTATTAGGTTTAGGGAAATAACCTTTATACCATTGTCAGCAGTAACCGGTATTATATTGTCCCCGTCTGAGTAGGCCATCTGCTTGTCTATATGCATTAGTCTAGGTATGCTAGGTCCTGTAATATCAGCATCAAGTATACCTACCCTATAGCCCTGGGCATTTAGCTTGTTGGCTATTAGACTAGTCATAGTCGATTTACCAACTCCTCCTTTACCACTCATTACTCCAACTATATGTCTTATCTTATTCTTACTACCAGCAGCCTTAAGCTCTGGATTTTGCTTATTATTAGTCATTATTTTATCCTCCTGACCTTATCTATTAATTTATCCTTTGTCTCTCTGTCCGCAAAAGAGGCCTCTACTGCCCTTTCATACATTTTTGTATAGGAAGTCCTATCCATACTTAAAAGATGGCCTATAGCCTCAAATTCTGCTGTCAAGTTTGTATTGGATACCGTCCTGTTATCTGTATTAATGCAAAGACCAATACCCTCTTTATAATAGTATATAGCAGGATGTTTTTCAAGTCTATCAACTGCTTTTGTCTGTAAATTACTTGTTGGACATACCTCTAAGAATATATTATTTTCCTTTACTAGCCTAAAGGCCTCATCAGATTGATATAGGTTGGTACCGTGTCCTATCCTCTGGGCTCCCAGTAGGCTTATAGCATCTAGTATATTCTGACCTGGCCCTGCTTCACCAGCATGAACCGTTATATTATAGCCCATGTCCTTGGCTAGTCTCATAGCCCTTATATACTTATGGGCAAAGCCAATATCCTCTTTACCTGCAAGATCTACACCAACAAGTCCCTTGTTCATGTAGGTATAACCGGCCTTGATAGTCTTAAGAGCCTCTTCCTCGCCTAGGTTTTTCATGCAGCAAATTATGATATTACCCTCTATATCATAGTCATTCTTGGCCCTATTCATACCCTTAATTACAGCCCCTATCACCTCTTCTTGGTTGAGCCCCTTATTTATATGGAGTACAGGGGCAAATCTAAGTTCTAAATAGGCTATATTTTCATTTTTGGCATCCTCAAATACCTCATAAGTTAGTCTTTCTAGGTCTTCTTTATCCTGCATGATTTTTAGGGGTAGGTCAAATTTTTTAAGGTAGGTTAGCAGGGAGTCACAATGGTCCCTTATTTTTAAGGCATCATCAATGTTGGTCTCATTTATGCCTAAGTCTATATTATATTTCCTTAAAAGCTCTAAAACTGACCCTGGTCTCAGTGACCCATCCAGGTGACAGTGCAGGTCTATCTTTGGTAAATTTAAAAAATCCATAAAATTGTAGCCCCCTATTTGTCCTCTATACAAATATACTGATATGCGAGACACATACCAGTATATTATATATTATATATTATTTACTTATATCCTTGTTTTATCTCTTGTTTTATCTCTTGTTTTATCTCTTGTTTTGCATGACCAAAGCCTGGTCATATATATCTTCCTCATACCCTATAGGCTTACATGTCCACTCATTCTTCCCAACTCTTCAGTTATGTTGATAGAATGGTCTGATATTCTCTCTAGATTACTTATAATGTCTAGGAAGTAGATACCTGCTTCAACAGAACAAGTACCAGCGTGTAGCCTTGCCATATGAGAATTTCTGGCATTTTGCTCTAGTATATTAATCTCTCTTTCCCTCTCTGTAATAGTAGCTGCTAGCTCGAAGTCACTAGTCTTTAGGGCAGTAATAGAGTCATAGAAGTTCTTAGACGCCAATTCGAATATTGTATCTAATTCATTTCTTGCATCCTCTGTGAAGATAACCTTCTTATCTTCCATAAACTGTGAAATCTCAGCTATATTGTCGGCATGGTCACCAACTCTTTCAATGTCGTTTACTATGTGGAATAGGACATCGGCCTTGATTCTTTCTATATCACTCAGGTTTCTATTTGAAAGAGCAAATAGGTAGTTTGTTATATCAAGCTGTAGTGTGTTTATCATCCTTTCATACTCAAAAGTCTTCTCTCTTTTTTCATGGCTGAAAGTCTTTACTGCATCATAGGCAGAATTTAGAGAGCGAGTTGAACGACTAGCCATTCTGATTACTTCATCAACTGTATTTGAAAGGGCAATAGATGGAGTTTCCAGGATTCTTTCGTCCAAGAACTTTGTAGTATGGATATTTTCTAATTCTTCATCTTCTGTATATGGAACTAGCTTAGTAGCAAGCTTAACCAAATATGTACTAAACGGTAGTAATACTATTACATTTACCACATTGAATAGGGTATGGGCATTGGCTATCTGTCTTGGTACATTTGTTGGATCTATACTAGTTACCAAGGCAACTATTGGCTTACTTAAAACTATTATAAACAATAAGGTACCAATCACATTAAAGCATAGATGCATAATAGCTGCTCTTCTGGCATTCCTACTTGCCCCTATTGTTGATAGTAATGATGTAACACATGTACCTATATTATCACCGTATAGAACTGGTAGGGCTGCTGTAATAGGCAATAGCCCCTGCGAAGCAAGAACAATTAGGATACCTATAGAGGCACTTGAACTCTGGATAGTACCTGTAATAAGGAAACCAGCCAAGATGCCTAGAACTGGATTTACTTAGGTATAGCATTGCATCATGTACCTGTGACATTTCAGATACAGGGGCGGCTGCCTCCTTCATAAAGTTCATACCAACGAATAGGATACCAAAGCCTATTAGTATTTCACTTATGTTCTTTATGTTCTTCTTCTTAGTAAAGAACCAAATACCATACCAATACCAATTGCTATTGGTGCATATTTCTCGATGTTAAAAGATACCAACTGGGCTGTTACTGTTGTACCTATATTTGCACCCATTATAACTCCAACCGCCTGCTGTAATGACATTATACCAGCATTTACGAAACCAATTGTCATGACAGTCGTAGCACTAGAACTCTGTATAATTGCAGTAACTAAGGTACCAACTAGGACACCCATTATCCTGTTGGTTGTCAACATTTCAATAATCTTTTTTAGCTTTTCGCCTGCAGCCTTCTGCAAACCATCTCCCATTACATTCATTCCATAAAGGAACATACCTAATCCACCGATTAAGGAAATTGCAATATCCATATTATTTACACCTCATATTCTAATAAAATCACACCACTTGGCATATTAATTTTACCTACCCTACAATAATACCATGAAAGATAAAAAAAATGTTAATAGAAAGCTAAATTTAACATTCTATTAACATTTATATATATTCTAGAGTCTTGTTTTTATCTTATAAAATATATCTTCTAAGGCTTCCTCATCACCCAATATAGGTTTTATAAAGTAAATATTCTTCTGTAGGGGTCCAACATTCATATAACCCCTGTTGCTTACATTGACCCTACGAAGGTCTTCTTCATATTCTCTAGATCCTGCCCTAATAATGCCCACCCTTCCCTGGGCACCATCTATTTTAAAATACTGGGCTACGCTTAATTCTTCATCATCAGATCTATCAATTGCCTCTGTATTATCAATATATTCCTGTAAGTCCATATAGCCCCTCTCATATACGTTTTTAGATATATTATATGGTAAGAGCTCTATAAGTCTCACATCCAGCTTACTGTTGATAGTAAGTCTCATAAAATCCACTAGCTCATCATCATTAAAGTCCTTGATAGCCACACAATTTATCCTTACGTCTATATTGGCAGCCTGACAGGCATCTATAGATAGGTAAACCTCCTTTAGGTTACCACCTCCTGTAAGGGCGTGGTACCTATACTCTTTTAAAGAATCCAGGGATATATTTACACTATTGAGACCAAGGTTTTTAAGGTCAAGTATCCTAGTTCCAAGACCAATTCCATTTGTTGTCATACCTATATCCTCAATTCCACAGTCATGAGCATAGGCTATTAGGTCTTCTAGGTGCTTGTATAAAAGGGGCTCTCCACCAACAAACTTGACCTTTTTCAAACCCCTATCAGCAAAAAACTTGATAATTGACTTAAAATCATCAGGTGACATGGCCTGGTCATCTTGCCCAATAATATTTACTTCCTCCTGAGACAATGAATACATGACCGGGTAGTTGTCTTCCTCTGTCAGTATAAGCCTCAAATATGTTAAATCGTTCAATTTTATCACCTCAAAACATCTGTCTTCATTATTTATAAATTTTCATTAGACTATCTACCATAATCTTAGATATTATCCTCTTCTGTTCCATGTATTCATAGTAGTTTTCAAACTCGTAACATACATAGTCTAAGCCCTCAGACGCTATCCTTCTCATCTTGGATAAGTTGCTAGCAAAGAAAATATCTATCTTTCCGACCTGCTTTATAACCTTCAAAATACATTCGTACATGTCATCTATAATCTTTATACTATATTCACCAAAGGAATCCATAAGATTATAAAGGCTGTCCTTGCTTATAAGAGACCTCTTGTAGTACCTTATAAAATTAGAAAAAACATCGACATTATTGTCTAGCTCTAGCTCAAATAGGATTCTAAAGAATAGGTTCCACGGCACCTCTGTATTCATCTTATCTATAAATATATAGGCAATATCTCTAGAAAATCTATCCTCAAATACCGGCTCATGTTCAAGGACCAGGCCGTCATTGAAGTTTATATCCTTATTTAAAAATTCGTTTATTTTCTTATATTCTTCAGTCATAAAGGCACTTAGTCCATCACTTGTATCCTTATACTTTTGAAGCGAGTAGTCCAGTATTGTCTGGCAAGGCTTTTTAAAGTCTATAGCAAAGGCCAACTGCTCATCCATCTTATAGGTAATGGTATCATACAGGAGCTTCGAGAATACCGCCTTTATTTCATTCCTACCAAATTTAGAATTTATCTTGGTTTCTGGCTTGAAGTTCTTGTATATACTAAGGAGCTGGTCATCTATCATGGTAAGGTTGTTTTTGATTGATATCATCATATCCTTGATAAACTGATCCTCAAGAAGATATGTAGTATTCTTGTAAATAATCTTGTGTTCTATCTCACTCCAAAATACATTTACTAGGGCCTTTATCTGGAGTTCAAACTTTATCTTCCTGTCTGCTAGCACATATTCACCGTCTAGCTTATAGATTTCAAAGCCATTTTTTTGCTTTAGTGGCTGCTTTTCAAACATATAAAGTCTTATATTTTTATTGGACTTGGCGTAAAAGAACTTTCTATCATCTGTTTCTGAAAAGTAATTCTTTATCTGCATAAAAATATCCTTTTCATCCCTGATAAATTTACACTCTATCCTCACCCCAATAATATCAGGTATTTCAGAGAACATTATTTCTGGATTGTCATAGTCCATTAGGTACCTATTTCTAATTATTTTCTCCTTAAGGCTGCTTTCGGATTTTATCCTTGAACTGACAGACATCAACTCGTTTTCCTTAAGTGGAATAGAACCAAAGAACTTGACCAACTCATATTCAATTGTCTCTAGGGTTTGTTGCTGACTTCTCAGTATATCTATGGCTGATTCGATAAACTCGAATTCTTGTAAACTCATGGCTTCCTCCGTATATATATGATACTTACACCTATATTATATCAAAAAATACCATAATTTAGAAGGTTAATGTAATTGGCCTATCAAGTACATAAGGAAAGGTCCCCTAAGCTGTTAAGCTCACGGGGACCTTTGAAGTCTTTAAAATATTATTTAACTCTTTCTATATGCCATATACCATCAGTATATTCCTGTACAGCCCTATCGGCTGAGAAAATTCCAGCCTTGGCTATGTTAACTAATGACATCCTGTTCCACCTGTCCTTGTCTCCATAAGCCTCTTCAACTTCCTTCTGCTTGTTTACATAGCTTTCGAAGTCTGCAAGACACATATATGGGTCCTGGTTGATTAGGTAGTCAACTATATTAGAGAATGAAGTGCCATCAATATTTATAGTTCTTATAAAGTCAAGTGTTTCCTTGATTTCCGGATTTTTATCATAGTAGTCTCTTGGTCTATAGCCACTCTTGTATAGGTCATTAACCTCTGGTGTCTTTAGACCAAATAGGAACATATTTTCATCACCTACTGCATCATGTATTTCAACATTGGCACCATCTAGCGTACCTAGTGTCAAGGCTCCATTTAGCATTAGCTTCATGTTGCCTGTACCAGATGCTTCCTTACCTGCCTGTGAAATCTGCTCACTAACATTTGCTCCTGGTATAATTATTTCAGCTAGTGTTACCCTGTAGTCTTCTAAGAATACTACCTTTATATAATCCCTAACAAGCGGATCTGCTTCTATCATGTCAGATAGGGTACATATGAACTTAATTATATTCTTAGCCATTACATAGCCTGATGATGCTTTGGCTGCAAATATAAATGTTCTTGGTCTAGGTCTTAGACCATTAAACTTAATCTGTCTATATAGGTAAACTATATGAAGGGCATTTAGTAGCTGTCTCTTATACTCGTGTAGTCTCTTAACCTGAACATCAAATATAGAGTCGATATCTACATTTATACCGTTAGCATCCTTTATATACTTAGCTAACTGTTTCTTCTTTGTATGCTTAATCTTTTCTAAGTCGGCTAGAACTGTCTTATCATCAGCATAATTCAATAGTTCTTCTATGTTTGATAGGTCCTTAATAAAGTCACCGCCTAGTAGGCCATTTAGGTAGCTTGTCAACTCAGGATTGGCCTGACCTAGCCACCTTCTGTGGGCTATACCATTAGTTACATTGTTGAACCTGCCTGGATAAACCTTATTAAATTCCTTAAATGTATCTGCCTTTAGGATATCACTATGTAGGCCTGATACACCATTTACATTGTAGCTTCCTACTATACAAAGGTTAGCCATCCTTATCATATTATTGTGGATAATTGACATTGACTCTAGGTCAGATGACGCTCCAATTTCATTACAATGCTGACAGAACCTATTATTGATTTCCCTAATGATTGTAAATACTCTTGGTAGAATTGGGGCAAACAGGTCTACAGACCACTTTTCTAAAGCTTCTGCCATTATTGTATGATTAGTGTAGGCAAATACCTTAGTAGTTATATCCCACGCTTTTTCCCAACTATAGTCATAGTCATCCAATAGGATTCTCATCAATTCAGGTATACACATTGAAGGGTGAGTATCGTTTATATGGATAGCCACCTTGTCAGCCAAATTATCTAGGCTACCGTAAGTCTTGTAGTGGTTTTTCACTATCTGCTGTAGTGACGCACTAGTAAAGAAGTACTGCTGCTTTATTCTAAGAGCCTTACCCTCATTAGTATCATCAGCTGGGTATAGTAGCTTTGAAATAGATTCAGCTATAGCCTCTGATTCAGATGACTTAGCATATTCTCCTCTTTCAAATAGCTTCATATCGAAACCTGCATCTGCCTTTGACTTCCATAGTCTTAGGACATTTACTGCATCACTCTTGTATCCTGAAATCATAAGGTCATATGGTTCTGCTATTATTGATGTATAGTCTTCATAAGTAACCTTTAGTCCATCCTTAGTCCAGTGTTCTTGAGTCTTACCATAGAACTTAACTTCAATTTCTTCATCACTTCTATGAACCAGACCATACTGACCCATACCTAGCCAGTTGTCTGGGTATTCCTGCTGCCAACCATTTGCAATAACCTGCTTGAATATACCAAATTCATACAGGATGGAAAAGCCAGTTACTGGATAGTCGTTGCTAGTTAAGGCATCAAGGTAACATGATGCAAGTCTACCAAGACCACCATTTCCTAGACCTGGATCTGGCTCCATGTCATAAATCTTATCTAAGTCAAAATTCTTTTCAGCAAGGAAAGACCTTATTTCTTCTTCTAAACCAAGATTAAATAGGTTATTTCTTAGCGTTCTTCCCACCAAGAATTCCATAGACATATAGTAGGCCTGCTTCTGGCCACTTTCCTTTAGCTTTTTGTTGTAGTCGTACCTCTTTTTCAATAGCCTATTTCTGGTTTCAGCCATCAAGGCCTGGTAAAGCTGTCTTTCATTAGACTCCCCTATAGAGTTACCAAACTTTGTTTGCAGATATTGTTCAATATCTTTTGTCATTTCACTCATTCTTTTTCTCCTCTATCACTTTTTGTTTATATTATTTCCATAATATTTAATTTTATAAGCTCTATTTTCTGGCTAAACATACTTGGTGCTACCATACACCAAATACTTATCTCATACCACATTAAGCCTTGTCTTAAACATAGGGCTGGACATTACAATGCTTTAAGATCCTAAAGAACCTCCCTATACATTTCTATGTACCTCTTAGCTGAATTACCCCAAGTCATATCATGATCCATTGCATTTTTCATTATATGCTTCCAAGTTTTCTGGTCATAGTTGTATACATCAAGTGCTCTCTTAATAGCATCTAGCATATCGTATACATTATAGCTTTCAAATGTGAAGCCATAGCCAGTCATACTAGTAGGATCAAACGGTTCTACTGTATCTCTAAGACCGCCCACCCTATTAACTACAGGAATGCTACCATACCTCATAGCTATTAGCTGGGATAGGCCACATGGTTCAGACTTGGATGGCATCAAGAATATATCTGAACTAGCATATATCTTTGATGACAGTTCATTAGAAAACATGATGATAGACCTCATCTTGTCATGTCTCCTATATTCTAGGTTCCTTAACTGTTCTTCGAAGTATGGGTCACCTGTTCCCAATATTACCAGCTGGGCCCCCATATTAAGGATATGCTCAGCCGCCTCCACAACAAGGTCTATACCCTTTTGTCCTGTCAACCTAGTAACCATACCTATCATTGGTATATCATCACTTACCTCCAAGGCCATTTCTTCCTGGAAGGCTAGCTTATTTTTTATTTTCTTGTCTAGAGTCTTTAGCGAGAAGTTTTGACTTATCATATTATCACTTTCAGGGTTAAACTTATCATAGTCAATACCATTCACTATCCCCCTAAGCTTCCATCTCTCACTGGATAAGACTGGACTTAACCCAAAGGCAAAGTATGGGTCTAATATTTCATTTGCATAAGTCTCACTAACTGTATTTACCCTATCAGCTAGCTGTATAGCACCCTTCAATAGGTTTATATCCCCATCAAAAGTCAAGGCTCCTAGGTACTCATTACCTAAACCAAATAGGCTTCCTAATACATATGGATTGTACTTGCCCTGGAATTCTATATTATGAATTGAGATTACGCTCTTCATATCCCTATAGAAATCATATCCTTCTCTCCTATAAAGGTCTAGATATACGACCGATAGGGATGCATGCCAGTCATTGGCATTCATAATATCAGCCTTGAAGTCAATGTGTGGCATTATATCCACAGCTGCCTTAGAGAAGAAGGCAAACCTCTCTCCATCATCTGGTTCACCATAGGTCTGGTACCTATTAAAATACTGTTCATTGTCTATAAAGTAGAACTTAATACCCTTGTATTCAGTTTCGAAAATACCACAATAAATCTGCTTCCAACCCAATGATACATATATGTATTTCACAAAGTTAATATTGTACTTGTTCCTGTCAATTGATGAATAAAGTGGCAGAACTACTCTTGCGTCCACACCACTATCATTCAAGGCTGCAGGTAAGCCACCCATTACGTCTCCCAATCCTCCAACTTTACAAAGGGAGATGCTTCCGCAGCAACGAATAAAACTTTCACTCACAACACCTCTTTCTGTATGTGTTCAAAATTATATCTATATTTTAATTCATATATGTTAGGACCCTAGATAGAGTCCTAACATAGTATTAGCATTAGATTGTCTTCTTCTTAGGAACTATAAACTGACAGTTTCTATCACCCTTTAGCTCCTTACCCTCTGTAACAAGCACTTCCTTGTCTGTGATTACATATTCTAGTTTAGCACCTTCCTTGATAGTCGTGCTAGACATCACGATACAGTTTTTAAGCTCAACACCCTCTTCAATTGTTACATCTCTGAAGATTACTGAGTTTTCAACCTTTCCATTTATATGGCAGCCATCAGCCAAGATAGAGTTAGATACGCTTGAATTCTTGCCATAGCTAGTTGGTACACTGTCCCTTACCCTTGTTAGTATTTCAGTACCAGACAGGAATATTTCCTTGCTTATTCTTTCATCTAATAGGTCCATATGGAAGTCATAATAGCTTTCTAGGCTATTTATTACCTTACAGTATCCCTTTACCTCATATGCATAGACATTCAGCCTGTTGAAGTTCTTTGATATGTAGTCTCTCACTATATCTTCCCAACCTAGTGTGATTCCCTTCTTGATAATTTCATTCAAGAAATCCTTGTGCATGATTGTTATCTTTAATAGGGTATTACATTCATAGTCTGCCCCATCCTTGTGGTAAAGTGAGTCGTAGGCCCTGTTCTTATTGTCAAGAATCATTTCAATTTCATCCTTTCAGGCTTCCTCTTAACTACTGCTACTGTCACATCTGCATTATTTTCTTCATGGTACCTAAGCAAGTCCTTGAAATCAATATTACAGATGATATTAGAATCTGCAATTATACAGTAGTCCTGAAGTCTACCCTCCATATACTGGCTTGCATTACTCAGGGCTTCAAACTTATTCCTGGCTAGACCTGTATCAGAAATCGCTAGTGGAGGTATAATTTTTAGACCACCATTTTTTCTATTTAGATTCCAGTCTTTACCCCAACCTACATGGTCCATTAGAGAATTGTAGTTGTTAGTAGTCAAAATACCAATGTCAGCCACATCAGCCTTTACTAATAAAGAAAGGATAAAGTCAACAATCCTGTACCTACAAGCTACAGGTAGGGATGCTAGGGACCTATTCTTTATTAAACCTTCTAAATCATAATTCTTGTAATTATCTGCAAATATTAAACAAAATCCGTTCATACTATCCCCTCCTACTTCTTTTTGAATGTTTCCTTGTCTTTGACTACATCCTTGTTGGCTACAACAGTGATCATATCCTTACCAAGTTCTATTTTTTCATGACCAACTATAGCACCTTCACCTATAATGGCATCTTCAGCAACTATAGAATTGTATACCTTGGCATTCTTGCCTATAACTGCATTCTTCATTATCACACTGTTTACTACCTCTGCACCCTCGTGGATATATACACCAGATGATACAACCGATTCCTTAACAGTTCCACTTATGCTACTTCCTTCAGAAATCATGGCATTTGATAGCTTGGCCTTTGGTCCAATGTACTGGGCCATAGACTCGTAATGTCTGCAGTATATTCTCCAAAGCGGATCATAGATATAGAAGTTGTCAGCATTGTTCAATAGGTCCATATTAGCCTGCCATAGACTCTCTATAGTTCCTACATCCTTCCAGTAGCCCTTGAATGGGTAGGCGAATATTTCTTTCCATCGGCCAACATCATCGGTATTACGTCCTTACCAAAGTCATAGCTAGTATCTTCAGCATTTTCACACTTTTCAAGGTATATCTTTAACTGGGACCAGTTGAAGATATAAATACCCATCGAAGCCTTAGTTGATATCGGCTTTTCTGGCTTTTCAACAAATTCACTTACAGAAAGGTCTGACATAGTATTAAGGATACCAAACCTACTAGCCTCTTCAAGTGGAACATCTATATGGGCAACTGTTAAATCTGCCCCCCCTAGACTTATGGAACTTCAACATTTCATTGTAGTTCATCTTGTATATATGGTCACCAGAAAGAATTAACACGTATTCTGGATCATACTGTTCAATATACTTCATATTCTGGTAGATTGCATTTGATGTACCCTTATACCAGTCACCTGTCTCTCCACCTGTATACGGAGGAAGGATTGACAAACCACCGTCCATCCTATCTAGGTCCCATGGGGCACCATTTCCTATGTAGCTATTAAGCTCCAAAGGCATAAACTGAGTTAGGACCCCGACTGTAGATATGCCTGAATTCACACAGTTTGATAACGGAAAGTCGATTATCTTGTACTTACCACCAAATGGAACTGCTGGCTTGGCCATATTCTTTGTTAGGGATTTAAGCCTAGTTCCCTGACCACCTGCTAATAGCATTGCAACAATTTCTTTTTTTAAACTCATAGCTTACCTCTCTTAACTATTTATTTTTCTACCAAATATAGACTTCCAAAAGATCCGATATTGACCTCTATATGGTAGTCAAACCCATTAAACTCTGATTTTATTGAATGAATGTTTCTGTTTACCAAGCCATCTCCACCGTACTTCTTGGCGTCACTATTCAATAAGACCTTATATTTTTTATCGGAGCTGACCCCGATTTTATACTTTTTCAGCTGCTGTGATGAGAAGTTGCAGATAACCAAGATCTCATTGCCCTTGGCATCATACCTAGTGAAGGAAAAAACATTATTTGTATTGTCATCCACAGTATTCCACCTAAATCCATCCCAGTTGGTATCCAACTCCCATAGTTGCTTATGCTTGGCATATATAGCATTTAGGTCTCTGACAAACTTCTGATGTGTTGCATGTAATGGGTAATCTAAAAGAACCCAATCTAGTTGCTTTTCATCATTCCATTCTATCACCTGGGCAATGTCTGTACCCATAAAGTTAAGTTTCTTGCCTGGATGGCCAAACATATAGGCTAGGAATACCCTCAGGCTCTTAAACTTGTCCTCATAAGGGACATAGGCCTTTTCAAAGATAGACTTCTTTCCATGTACCACCTCGTCATGTGAAAGAGCTAGTATATAGTTTTCACTGAAGGCGTATGTAATGGAGAAGGTCATGCAATTATGTATTCCAGACCTAAAGTATGGGTCAGATTCAAGATATTTAATGAATCGTTCATCCACCCCATATTCCACTTAAAGTCAAAGTCTAGACCACCGTCCTTTGCAGGATGAGTCACCTTTGGCCAGGCTGTAGATTCTTCTGCTATCATCATAGCTCCTGGGAAGGTATCATGTACATGTTCATTTAGCTTCTTTAGGAATTCAAGAACTTCTAAATTTTCCTTGCCCCCATATTTATTTGGTCTCCACTCGCCACCCTGTCTAAAGTAGTCAAGATATAGCATTGATGAAACTGCATCTACCCTTAGACCATCTATATGGAACTTGTCTAACCAATAAACAGCATTAGATATCAAGAATGATGCCACCTCGTTTTTACCATAGTCAAAGACCCTAGTTCCCCATTCTTTGTGCTCCATTTTTAGTGGATCTGAGTACTCGTAGGCGTATGATCCATCAAATTCACATAAGCCTGATTCATCCTTAGGGAAATGTCCTGGTACCCAGTCTAGGATTATACCTATATTATTCTGGTGTAGCAGGTCAACCAAGTACATAAGGTCTTCAGGTAATCCATACCTAGATGTAGGTGCAAAATAGCCCGTAACTTGGTAGCCCCATGATTTATCATACGGATGCTCCATCAAAGGAAGTAGCTCAACGTGCGTATACTTCATGTCCTTTAGATAGGCAAGCAAAAGTTCTGCATATTCACGATAAGAGTAGAATTCACCATTGTCCCTGGTCTTCCAAGTCCCAAGGTGTAATTCATATATATTCATTGGACCGTCCTTAGGAACCTTCCTGGACTTCATCCAAGCCTGGTCACCCCATTCATAGTCATCAAATTTATATACCTTAGATGAGGTGTTTGGCCTTGTTTCAAAGTGTCTTGCATAAGGGTCGGACTTGTATAGGATCCTTCCGTCTTGAGTTTCAAATACATACTTGTATGCGTCATACTGCTTGATATTTTTTATACGGCACTCATATATTCCTGAATCCGTAACCTTCTCTGCCTCATATACAAATGGGTCCCAGTTACAGAATTCGCCTGTCACATATACCCTCTTGGCACCAGGAGCCCATACCCTAAAGGTGCATTCGTCACCGTCAAGGAAGGAGCCCATATAATCGAAGGCCCTGTAATTGGTACCTTCATGGAATAGATACTTAGCCAAATCGTTCTTTTGGTCTTTTTTCATACTCTTCTCACCTCACCATTTATGATACTTCTATATCGACTCTATTAATTATTTAATAAGTCGATAAAATTTAGTCGATTAAAATTAGGTATAATCAATACATCATACCATTATAATTACATACATCATACCATAAATAAATGCTAATTTTTCACAAAATAATGCATTTTTTTCCTATGAAAAATCTTTGTTTTTTTAGGAAAATCGTTTTTTTCTAATGCTTTCGATATAATTTTTAATAAAATAAAAAAATAATTTCATCAAATTTACACGAAAAAAATCTCATTGTTTTTGGTATATAATATATTATAAAATGTATATTAGAACTCGATTACTATTTAAATAATAAGTTTTAAATAAGCTTTTTAGTCTTATTCTACTTACATTAATTATAGGGTTTATGATATTAGGAAAATAATACAAAAATAAAATAGAAAATACAGAAGAGGATAATATGAGAAAAGTAATTTACAGACAAGAAATTGATAAGAAGCCACTTGGAGGTGTTAAAAATAACGAAAAGACAAGCATAGACATATATATACATGAATCAATTCACTTCCAATCTTTGGAATTTGTATATTTCAATGATAAGTCTCCATATGACTTAAAGAGGATACCAATGACTATACTAGAAATCGACAGGGAAGACCAGTTAAAATACCAGGGCTATATAAGGTATCATGTAGATTTAGGACCACTTGAAACAGGTCTTTATTTCTACTATTTCCAGTTAAACTACCATGACTGTAGTCATAATATATCCAAGATTAACTACCAGCCTGAAGTTACTGATGATTTGATTTGCTGGCAGTTAACTGTATATGATGCAGACTTTACTACCCCTGACTGGATTAAGGGAGGTATCATCTATCAAATATTTCCTGATAGGTTTAAAAGGAGTTCATCATATAAGGCTCCAAGGGCAGTGAATGAAGATGAGAGGACTATTAGAAATGATTGGGGTGGTCGTCCACAGTCTGGATTAGACACGCCTAACTACTCTGCCAAGGACTTCTTTATGGGTAATCTAGATGGTATTAGGGAAAGTCGTGCCTATCTAGAGGGCTTGAATATTGATATGGTCTACCTAAACCCCATAGTTGAAAGCTCGGAAAACCATAGGTATTCAACAGCTGATTACAAGAATGTAGACCCTTATTTGGGAACCATAGACAGCTTCAGAGATCTCTGTCAAGACTTTAATAAGTCTGGCATTAAACTTGTCCTAGATGGTGTCTTTAGTCATACAGGTTCGGATAGTATATATTTTAATAGGTATGGTAGGTATCCTGGCATAGGAGCTTATCAGTCCAAGGAATCAGCCTACTATCCATGGTTTAACTTTATAGATTATCCAAATACCTATGCTTCTTGGTGGGGCTTTGATAACCTTCCAGAGCTGATTAAGGAAAATGAGGACTACACAAACTACGTATGCAGCCAGGAGGATGGAGTCCTTAAATTCTGGCAAGACCTTGGTGCAGGTGGTTGGAGACTCGATGTGGCAGATGAGTTACCAGATGTCTTTATAGATAGACTAAGAGAATCTATCAAGGCTACAGACCCAGAGGCCCTAATCATTGGTGAAGTATGGGAAGATGCCACTAACAAATTTTCATATGGAGGTAGAAGACGTTATTTACTAGGTCAGCAGCTAGATTCTGTCATGAACTACCCTTGGAGGACAGCTATAATTGACCTCCTAAAGGGACAAGATACAAAGCTATTTAAAAATAGGATATTAGACCTTATTTCTAACTATCCTCAGCCTGCCCTAGACACACTTATGAACCTTTTATCTACACATGATACTGCCAGGATAACAACTTGTCTGGCTCTCGATGTAGATAGTTTTAAGCATGAAGACAAGCTAGGCTATAGTTTACCAGAGGGCCTATACGAAAAGGCCCTTGAGCTTGAAAAAATAGCCTCATTTATACAGTTTACCCTACCAGGTGTGCCATCACTATACTACGGTGACGAAAATGGTATGGAGGGCTTCTCCGACCCATACAATAGGTGTTGCTTTATAGAGGAGGACAGAAACCAGGATATATATGACCACTACAAGGCCTTGACTACCTTTAGGGCAAGTATAAGGATAGCTTTAAGACTGGCTTTGAATTTGGTTTTGCTAGAGAAAACCTAATATGCTACTATAGAAACGATATAGCTTGTCTAATAAACCTTGGAGATAAGCCTGTCCTAATAGAAGAAATACTTGGTGGTAAAAAGGTCTTTGGAAATAAGGATGTCTACCCTACAAATTATGGACTGGTTGTTGGACCAAGATCCTATACTGCTATACACTTAGATAAGTAAAATATTTTTGAAGTTTTAAGTCTAATTATAATAAATAGAAAGGATCCAAGTATATATAATAAGACTTGGATAAGAGGTAATCAATATGACAAACACTAGGAAGGCAGGTATCCTCCTGCCAATTTTCTCCCTACCTAGTAAGTACGGGGTTGGGAGTCTAGGCCACTGCGCCTATGAATTTGTAGACTTTTTGGTAAGGACTGGTCAATCTGTTTGGCAGATACTACCGATAACAGCAACTGCTGCAATTGATGAATATTCACCATACAAGTCTGTCTGCGCCTTTTCAGGTAACTATGACCTTATAGACATAGACATGCTTGTAGGCAAGGGCCTTGTAGACTGGAACTTTATTAACTCTGTATACCAGGGCTACTACCAGGCAGATCCAAGATATGCTGACTATGCTAAAGCCAGGTCTCTTAAGATGATTATTTTTAGAGAGGCCTTCAGTAACTTTGATCCTAAGCATGACCAAGCCTACAAGGATTTTAAGAAGGAAAATGCCTTCTGGCTTGATGATTTTGCCAAATACATGGCTCTAAAGGAAGCAAATGACGAAAAGCCATACTGGGAATGGCCAAACCCAGCTAACAAGCCAAATCCTGATACAATTGACTTCCACTGCTTCCTACAGTACCTATTCTTCGACCAGTGGCACCAGCTGAAAAAATATGCAAATGATCGTGGTATAGAAATATTCGGTGATATGCCAATCTACGTATCACGTGATAGTTCTGACTTCTACTACAATAGGGACATGTTCTTGACAGATGAAAAGGGTGAACCGCATCAGATATCAGGAGTTCCACCAGATGAGTTTTCAGCAACTGGCCAGGTTTGGGGTAACCCTCTATACGATTGGGACTACCTAAAGAAGCACAAGTTTGATTGGTGGGTTAAGAGAATCCAAAAATCTCTTGAGCTTTACGATATATTAAGAATAGACCACTTCAGAGGCTTTGAAAGCTTCTATTCTATAGATCCTGTCACTAGAGATGCTATGAACGGAAGGTGGATAAAGGCACCAGGCAAGGAGCTTTTTGACCAGGTAAAGAAGGAAATTAAAAATGCTAACATAGTAGCTGAAGACCTTGGTATTATTACTGACGAGGTTCGTGACCTCCTAGACTATACTGGCTTCCCAGGTATGAAGATAGTCCAGTTTGGATTTAGCTCTGATGCTGACAACCTTAACCTACCACATAACTATCAAAAGAATTCTGTTGCCTACACAGGAACACATGACAATACCAGCCTGGCTGAATGGCTAAAAACTTGCAGCCCTAGTGAATTCTCATATGCAGAGGCCTACCTAAGGATGTCAGCCTATGACAGGTATACTGAATGCCTAATAAGGGCTGTCATGATGACTAATTCCTACATGGCTATTATACCTCTTCAGGACTGGTATGACTTTGAGGGTTGGTCAAGAATAAATACTCCAGGTATCGATGAAGGTAACTGGATATTTAGGATGTTGCCACACGAAATGTACAACCATGACTTAGAGGGATATATCAGTTATATTACAGGTCTGTACGGAAGATTTAAAAACAGGTAATCTATAATTAAAGAACATAAGGCAAATTTTCATATTATGAATAGAGCGTTGATGAGATTAATAATTCTCTCAGCGCTCTTTTTTATTTAGTATTATCATATATTTTTACGAGCATTACTCTCTAATTTATTTATTTCCACTTTTATTGAGTAACAGTATATATCAATATTTTTAAATAGATTTTTAATTTTAGTGTATATCGCAATTTTATCATATATAGGCATATATATTGTGCTTCAAATTTATCAATATTGTAATGAATATTTCAACTCTTATATTTCTATTATTTTAAATCTAATTATTAAGCTGATTATTATAAATCATCTGTTAAATGATATTAACATCCATGTCTATATAAAGTTCCTGTCACCTTACGAGTTTAGTCATTAGAAATTAACTTTGATTTTACTATAGAGACCTTGGAAAGCAAGTTTCCGTCCCCTTACGAGGTTAGTCATTAAAAATCCCTATGAGAAAAGGTAAGAGAGGAGTTGATAAATTTCCGTCCCCTTGCGAGGCTAGTCATTACAAATAGTCAGTCCTGCCATATAGAGACGCTAATAACAAGAATAGTTTCCGTCCCCTTGCGAGGATAGTTATTACAAATTGAAAGTTAGAATGTTATTAAGATTTAGGGCGTATGACGTTTCCGTCCCCTTGCGAGGCTAGTTATTACAAATTCAATTAGCTACTGTAATACACTTTGGACAATATAGTTTCCGTCCCCTTGCGAGGCTAGTTATTACAAATTAGACTATGATAAGTTGAATATATTCCAGTTTTATCATGTTTCCGTCCCCTTGCGAGGCTAGTTATTACAAATTGAATGTAGTCATAAGCTAGCAATAAGCAACTACACGTTTCCGTCCCCTTGCGAGGCTAGTTATTACAAATTATTTCCGGTAACCTTGAACGTATGCAACTTTTGCGAGGGTTTCCGTCCCCTTGCGAGGCTAGTTATTACAAATAGGCTATGTAGCCTACAGAAAGGAGGTAACCTCTATGAGTTTCCGTCCCCTTGCGAGGCTAGTTATTACAAATAGTCTCTTAATGATTTTGAATACAGAGAATTGATTGAGTTTCCGTCCCCTTGCGAGGCTAGTTATTACAAATGTAAAACAAGGACCATGTTAGAAATTATAAAAAACAGTTTCCGTCCCCTTGCGAGGCTAGTTATTACAAATGAGGTGTAAACATGAGAATTTACAGACTTATGAACCAAGTTTCCGTCCCCTTGCGAGGCTAGTTATTACAAATATTGATAAGTCTAAGACTATATGGGATTTGGATATAAGGTTTCCGTCCCCTTGCGAGGCTAGTTATTACAAATAACACGACTCACAAATATATAAGGTGGTGAGCAAGTTTCCGTCCCCTTGCGAGGCTAGTTATTACAAATGTACAAAAAAATCAACGGGTTGACAGAGTATGCAGGTTTCCGTCCCCTTGCGAGGCTAGTTATTACAAATTTTTTGTAAATATTCCTTACAAAGTATATCCTTACCATCGTTTCCGTCCCCTTGCGAGGCTAGTTATTACAAATGCCATCCGAACAGTCCCTACTGGTCAAAGCAGTAGTTTCCGTCCCCTTGCGAGGCTAGTTATTACAAATTCGATACTGATGTAATGAGTGCGGTTGATGACTCCAAAGTTTCCGTCCCCTTGCGAGGCTAGTTATTACAAATAGGACGGAAGTATAATTTATAAAGTTAAGGGCTATCTCGTTTCCGTCCCCTTGCGAGGCTAGTTATTACAAATACGTGTAAATATACACCTTAAATTGCAGTGTTTATAGCTAGTTAAAACGTCTATAAATACAATTCTTCAAAATTTATAACTTCATCTCAATTAAATAGTATTGTATACATTGGTATCGCATGAACGGCTATTATTTACAATATACTTTCAATTTTGCAGAATTAGATATTTCAATAAATAATTCAAATTTCACATTATAAATGTTAGCATTGCTAATATATTCTATTAAATACTAACGCTCACTAATAACTTTAATTATGTAATCATTCATTATATCATAAGACTTCCAATTATCTTCGCTTATATTAAAGTTGGTATATTTAAATGACTCTACCAAAAAAACTATGAATTTCACTTATATAATATCCCGTTCTTTTTTTACAGAATCATCTGTGACACAAAATATATCATGTGCAACTATATTCCTTATTTTTTTCCTCTACAACTCTAATTTTTTTACTAAATTTATCAACTTTTTTTATCATTACAGAATTCTTCGAGTATTGCTTTTTATATGTACTGATTGTATATAATTATATTTAAAAATATCTGAAATTATTATTAAGGCAAGTGTCAATCCTTTTTACCCTTTATATCTAATTTAAGTTTATTTCGGTCCCATTCTTTGACCCCTTTTTTATTTATTTTCATATAATTATTTAATTCTATCCCACACTGTTCATATAGCATTGATTCAAATATTCTAACTATCAATGGACTCGTAGCTCTGATAAAACCATCATAATCTTTTCTTGCAAATTTAATATTTAAAGATAAGGCATACTCATATACCTCTCTAATTCCATCCTTTTTAATCGGTGTAAAAATATTTTTCAAATTTTGTTCATTATTTTTCAGTGCGGATTCTAATTCTCTACTATTAAGTATCACCCTATCTCTGGCCATTTTTATTAATGGTAGGTATTTCTTGCTTCTTTCAGGCATCATATTTGCTAATTCAAATGCAACATCATAGTTATATTCTCTGATATTCTTTTTTTATCATTTCTTCATTTTTTTAATCATTATAAAAGATTCACAATACACCTCAGAACACCTATTTTCGAAATTATCTTCGTTGTCTTGATTTAAGTCCCATAGTGTCTTTATATCATAAGAAGAATGAATATGCTCATTCATTTTTCCTTCAGGTGTTCTTACTTGAACTGGTGTAAATTCCATATCCAACATCTGTTGTAGAATCAAAAGACCATTTTTCATTGCGGGAGTACCTGAAGATACATTTAAAAATCAATCTATCAGTATCATCCATTCCATTCTTTATTTTGTTAATTATATTCTCAAAATCATTATAATAATAGTCATACTCATGTACATCAATTAAATCTGGCCTAGCTACTTTTTTAATTCTTATCTCTCTTTTCTGTAATTCAGCAAGTTTTTCCAGCGCATAGAAATACCTATTATCTTTTTTATGATTTTCTAATATTTCTTTTGACATATAAAGAAATACATCTGTTGCTTTATATACCCTTGCTATATGTAGCATTGAACCATCTCTACAATTTTTATTATGAATTGGATCCGTTCCACCCACTGGTGAAAATAGAATTGTTCTATTCACTTTTGTTCCTCCTCAAATTATTATATTTTTACTTAGATGTCTGTCTACTATATAAAACTATAAAATAATTAGCTCTTCGTCTTCAAAATCTATATTCTTTCCAAATAGTGATACCTCACTATTTCCTACAAGTCTGTACACCCTAACGCTATCTTCATCTTCATTTATATACCTATGTACATCTTTAAGTAATTTCTTATAAATTCTCATCGGTACTACTGCTTCAAAGGCCGATTTTTGCACTCTCATTCCAATCCCAAGCAAGTACTTTACAAAACGACTTCTTCTTTTATTACTTGCTATATCATATATAATTAGGATATATAACTTATTACTATCCCTTATATCCTCTTCATTCCAATAATAATTTTCCATAATTTCACCTAATTTCAATTGGACTATAAAGATCTATATCCTCATTTTCTATAGCTTTCGCCAGTTGATTTACCTGTAAATCCATTGCTCTCCTATATGATACTGGGTGGTTTATATATGATATATAATTTGTCGATGTATTAAATTTTTTGTCTAGGCTTTTTAATAAATTTCTTAAAGCCTTCAGGGTTGATAAAAAAATACCTTCTTTTTTTCCTCGGAAAAAAACACAAAAATGTTTTTTTATCCAGCTCATTACCATTTATCATGCTCATTGCTAATGAGTCAACTATGACTGGCCTCCATTCTTCAATTAAATCACTAGCAAGAGTTGGGTGTTTTTCTCTATCCTTGTGCATAATTCCAAAATATGGATTCATACCTTTTGCTTCTATTTTTCCGTATATTTCATTTAATAAAATCGAATAACCCAAACTTATCAGTGAGTTAAACTCGTCTTTAGGAGGTCTCTTACTTCTTCCAGTAAATTTAAAGTCGTCTTTTATTAGTAAACCTAAATTTTTAAAATAAACTTTTGCAGCATTTCCCTCATATCCCATTAATTCTTCAATACTCTTAGCATTTTCTACTTTTCTTTGCATTAGTCTCATGTACCTAATACCGTCATTGAAATCATCACAGGATCTTCTAGAATATCTTCTAAGCACTACTATTTGATTGTTTATTTTTGCTTTAATAATATTTTTACTCAACCCTAAATTAAACTCGTCATTATAGTATATACTAGCTTGCTTTCTCTGTCTTTTTACATTTATATGATTAGTAGATATTAACCTTCCATAGTATGAACCTTTCGTTGAATAATATATAACGTTAATACCTTTTTTTAAACATACTTCTATTGCTCTGGTAGTAATTACAATATTCCCAAAAACCTCTATAGTATCAAGCAATTCACTTGGCATTAATCTCCTAGTGCCATCTTTCAAGTCTACATAAAATTGATTGCCTTTTACACCTAATTTGCTGCCTTGTTCTGTTAAATATAAATATGACATAGGTCCTCCCATGTTTATAACAACTTATTCCATTACATCATATAAATTCTATTCTTCCAATTCCCATATTATACAATTTGCCATTATAGTATGTACATTTACACATGTGTGGAGATACTCCTAATAAATGATCTTTATTATGTTTGTGTTCATTGTAGTTTTTATTAAGAGTATGTTTAAATACCTTTTGAATATACTCTACATTCTTATCTTTTAAAAGTGAATAAAGTACAATTTTTGAAGCTATCCCAACTCCTCCTCCAAGATATACTATATCATTACCATTGTTTGAACGTTTAAACTTACTATAAAAAGTACTTATTAGAAACTTCATTGAAATATTTTTAATGCCTCTTTTATGTATTCTAGGTCATAATCGAAAAACTTTTTTTCGTCTATTGTTATATCAAACTCTATTTTTAGTTCCAGGCTTCAAAGATTCTCTAAGTATATTTAAACGATTAATTCCATTATTACCATAATCAACTTTTTGAGTTAAAATTATATTATTTGTATCTATTGGCTTACTATCACTTATTATTAAACCAGCCATAATTGAGTTTACAGCATCTTCAACTTTTTCCGTTTTATCAAGTGTATTAAAAACGATATTTTTCTAATTTATGTATTTCTCTATCCATATATTTATTTCTTTTGTTATCTTGATAGTTTTCTAAACCCTCAGTGATTCTTGAAATTTCGTCTTTATATTTCACTTTATTAGACTCAATTATATATGCTAGCAAGGCAGTCCTTATCATACCCTTTATTGAACTTCCTGGAACATATGCAAAGCCATATGGGTCCTTATTAAAGGATATTATATCATGCCCCTTAAATCCACCTATTCTCCCTCCATTACATATTTCTACATCTCCAACATATATATTATATTTAATATAGTCTTTGTACTCGCTATACTTAAAATTGTTGTCTAATAACCATTTACCTAAATCATTCTTGCTAATCATATGTCTATTAAACTGCTCATCAAAGCCAATACTATACAAATATTCATATAGTTTTTTTATATCTGGTATATATACAGTTTTATTTTTAGGTGAGTGTATGTATTCACTTTTTTTTATCAGTGTTCCATCTCCAATATGTATTGGAGAAAGAACATGTATTATTGCTCTATGTTTTTTTAAATATTCTTTCATTATTTCACTCCTATAAACAATGGCTTAGCATACCTATATACGGGATGTTTTCCATTGAATGGTGATAAATCAAATATACCACCTTCAAATTTATTAATAAAACAAGCACCTGTGTTAAACATGTAGAAATCTTTTTTTCTTAAAGGTTCTTCACTAAAATCAAGCGAGTCTATAAATCCACTCCTCTTTATTAGACTATAAGATGCACCCTCTAAACTCTTAGCAAGTTCATCTTCTCTTGCCATACATGTAGATAGGGTCATATATACTTTTTTATCATTTAAATCCAGCCTATGTATCAAAGTTTCAGTATATTTAGAATTCAACAAAGTATACTTACCTAATCCTTGTGATTTCTTACCTCCTATACCTGTATATGATAGTGATTCTAATAAATTTTTCTATTATCTCTAAATCTTTTTCGTTTTTATAAGCCAATATAATATATAGACCAGCATTATCATAAAATTTAAATGTACCTACATGGTATGGTTCTGTATCTTCCTTAGTTCTTACAAAAGCCTTTGACACAGTAACTTTCTCACCAAATTTTTCTTCATCAGATTCATAAACACCATTTAAAAATGAATCTATCTTATCCACAGGAATATATTTTTTTTTTTTATCTTTTTCTTTTCTATTGAATCACCTTTATTAAGATTGTTAGTATCATTATATAGGTTTGGTTTTGGGATATAGTACCTATCCTCAATATAAGGTAACAAATCAGAAAAAGATACACGCCCCTCTTCAATACATTTATAAAATTGTTCATGACAATTTAGTTTTATAGATTCAATGTATAATGCTGAAAATAATGAATCTGATTTAAATATGAAGTCACTTTCATTTAACATACCATTTCCAAAATGAACAGCTGTATTAAACTTCATCTTATATACTCTATATTTCATTTATTTTCTCCTTATTTACTTTAAAATTTTCCTCCACATATCCAAATTACTTTCGTCAACCTCATCTCCAATTATATAGTCAATATGTAAATCCTTAAATTTAACTTTTCCATATCCTCTTGAACCACTTCCCCCTATATAATCGTATTCTAGTAGTCTAAATCCATTAGCTATGATTTCCATATCTTTAGTGCAAGATTCAATAGATGACATCTCATAGATTATATCCAAATCAAACTCAGCACCTCTCACGACCCTCTCTATTTGTCTAGGATTAGCTACTGCACTAGCCCTATTTATAGAGTTTTCAAATTTAACTTCTGTCTTACTATCTAACCCTCTAGATCTCAATTCCTCCCAGTTAGTCATAATCATATCTGAAAATAATAGTTTTGATGGTTTTCTAACTCCTTTAGACCTCCCAAAAATATCTGTAAGACAATCAGCATCATAATTTGGGTCATCTTTTATTTCCTGATTATACATCTTTGCAAGCAAAGCTCTCATCTTCCCTCTTAAACTACTTCCTGGTATCATAGGAAGACCACTTGTAGTATCCCTGACAACTGGAGAATCAACAGCTCCAATGGCTGAAAATGCTTCTGAACCACCTATGTGCAATCCCGTAATCAATTCTATTTTTCCACTTATTTGTAATTTTGTATACATATTAAACCTCCCTATTTATCATAAGACACTAAATATTTTCTATAAGCAACTAAGGCTTCCATATATCTACTAAACCTAATGTAATTTGCTTTTTTATCCCCTATAGAATTAATTATGTCAACTATACAACTTTCTTCCACAAAATTTTTAACATCGTTCTCTCTACCTGATTCATAAATAATTCTAATCTTTAGATACCTTATTCTTGCTTGTATATTTTCAGATAAAATTCCACCTTTCATTTCTGATGGATCATTAACATCATTGTATATATCTGCTGTCATAGCTAATATATTCCTTATCTTTGATGTAGTTAAAAATTTTTTTCTTTCTCCATATTTTTTTCAATCAATGTTTTAATTACTTTTTCAGCTGTTTTAGAGTAATCAGTTTCATAATCAGAAATTATTTTTTTAATATCCACATCATTTCTATTAATGTTTCTTTTTGAAATTATTTTTTTCGAATTATTTTTGATTATAAGCCATTTTCAACCAACCTTTCTAATCTATATCTCTATTTAAATATACATAAATATACATTGCTGTTATTAGCTCCTGTCTATCTTTATCGTCCTTAATCCATTCATACATTTTTTTTGAAAAATGCCTGTATATATCAAACTTTTCAGTGCCTTCATTTATGTCAGGTTCTAATCTAGATAATAGGTATACATATCTGGCAAAATTTATTTTTTCACCACTGTTTATAACGAGATTTAATAAATTGTATATTAATGAGTTTCCTTTTTCACTAAATTTCTCAAAAAACTCATTTAAAAGTTCCATTTTTTCTCCAATTACTTTATCTTTAAAATCATCCCATTTATAACTATGTTCTTCATTAAATATAGTTATCGAGTCTTTTCCCTGCATACCCTTTGAAACATCTTCAAGCTTTGCAGTATCTTTAGCCATTATATTAACAGGATATCCCGATTTATGTATTGTTATTCCAGCCGATATAGTAAGTGTACCTTGTGTAAATTCTTTTAATGCATCTCTCAAATCAATTGCAGCAGATATTATATCATTCCACGCACCAACCAAAAATACATCATCACCACCTGAATATACTATCGATACATTTCTCTTTGAGTTAGATCTAAGTTTATTGTACTTTCCTTCACTAAGTATATTGTTTATATATCCTTTGAAAAATAATGATAAATTTCTTGATAGTGTAGCAGTTCTTGATAGTGTGACATTTTTATTATTTCCATCCTTACCTTTGAATCCTGAAACAAATGCAGTTCCCAAGTTATCAATATCTGCTCTTAAAACACCCAATCTCTTTACACCTTTCGATTGTTGCTCTAATTCATCGAAGGTTTGTCCCAATGTATAATCCCCAACCCACAAGTTTGAATCAACATCTTTACCCGTATGTAGTTTATTTTTTGTATAGGTTCTTACATATGAGTCTGATTTCATAAATTCCTTTAGTTCTGATTTAGACATTGCCAATAAAACCCTATTATTTGGCAATATTATACCTGCTAAATTTGTATCATTACTAATAACAAAATAATCCTTTTTTTATAATTTATATTTTCATTATTTTTCTAATATTTCCCTTGATAATCTTCTTAAACTATGACATATACTACAAACAGAATCTACATCCACTCTATCAACTCTTCTGCATATTTTACATTCTTTTTTACCAGTCTCTTTTGAGCTATTTAACTTAACAATATCTTGAAATTCATATCTATTACTTTTCTTACTAGATATTACTTTTGACATTGTACGGTACAGTTCTTCATAACTACCTTCAGGCTCATTTCTTAAATCCATTGAGCTACATTCAACATATCCACTCGCTATATATAATTGTATATCAAAATTTTCTATAAACCAGTCATTTATTTTTTTCTCGTAGGAGGCCAATTTATCTTTAGTCCTATTTGTATTTGGCAATATAATGTAAGTGTGTCCTCCACCTGAATAAATAAGATTTGCTCTAGTAAGATCTAATTCATCTAGTAAATCGTCAACTATGCTTTCCATCAAAATATCCAAATAAAAACTCCTCGCTCTAAGCGACTTCAATGCACCTTTGCTGCTTATGTTATATATAAAACTTTGTATACCTGAAATATCCATCGAGAACAATAAAAATGTCTTTTTATTATAAAATTCAACAGCATTTTCAAATAAATTTTTTCTATAGTTTGATATATTATTTTCAACCAAATAACTATTGATGCTTGATGCAATGGCTGCTGATAGTTTTAAATGGTCATATAGTGATATATCTGCTAACTCTGTCCTATTGGTAGAAGATGGAATAAATGATAAATTAGCTTCTAATACTGACAAAAGAGAATTTATATATTTTTTAGACCACTCAATACCACGTAAGGAGTCCTTTATGTTATCAACAACTATACTGTAGAAATCTGTATCGAGTTTAGTTTCTCCGTCTGTAGGATAAATAACACCTTTACTTATATCTAGAAGATTATGTCTATAGTGTTTTTTTTCGTTATTACCATTCAAAATATTAAATACACTCTCAAGAGGTTGCTTTTTATCAAACCCATATGATTCATATGAACTATTATGCCTCCTATCTATTCCCGATGCTATATTATCAGCTATATATGTAATATAAGCTAAGTTATCTACACATAATTCAGATGACTTTATCGAATTACTATGATGATACTTAACACAATTTAAGACATCAGCGTTATCAAATCCAACATTATTTTTTAAAAAATCATACCCCGACTCACTATGGTTGTCTGAATTTCCAGATCTATGTACAACTTTTCCTATATCATGTAATAGACTTCCAAAAACAAGTTTCATTTCTCTATCATTCATAAAACGCCTTCCTTTCCAACTTCATCATTGATCCCATTCCCAAACTAGTTTTAGCTCCTATGCCCGAATATGCTCCAAAATCAAAAAGCATGTTTGCAAAACTAGTTATTGTCTTTGTCCCTGATATTTTAAGTTTTATCTTTCCTATAAATCCTGGTATCTTAACCCCTTCCAAATGAAATACAGAACTTTTTAAATTATATTGGACAATTTTTGTGAACTCACAAAGATGTTCTAGAGTTTCTTCCCCGAACATCGATTGATCCATGCTAGAAAAATCATACTTCCTCATTAAACTTTGATATATACACCGAATATCTGGATAGATTATATACTCTCCATTTTTTTTAAAAGTTGTGGTTGTTCTAAAATCTAATTCAACATATTTGTCATATTTTTTTCATAGAAATTATCTATCAATGATTTTTTTATTTGTTGTGGTTAAATATTTACTCGAAAAATATTATATTGGTATTTTTTTGATAGATAAATATTATCTAACTTTAAAATACACTCTTCAATTATTTTTTTATACGCTTCACTGTTCAATGTGTTTATAACCCAATACCAAACGTTTTTCTTTTTTTGTGAGATACTGTGAATAAGGATTCAATTCACAACTATGTAGGTAGTTGCAATAGTCTTTGTCAATATGTTCCATCAAAGCACCATGAAAAAAATAGAAGACATATTGTATGATATCTCTTTGTCAGAAGAAAGTTTAATCTCTATTTTTTTGATAACATATACCCCTCCATGCAATTATTATAAATATAATTGTTTACTTAAAGATAATATTTTAAATATAACGATAAATAATACAATTAAAGTTCTATTTTTCAATTACTGAACTTATTAGATTAAAACTAAAAAAATTTTTCTCTATACAAAAATAGTATATCACTTAATCTCTTAATTGTGTATTGTTTATCATAAATATATGTATAAAAATAATAACGCTAACAGTAACTTAAGCTAGATTGTTATTCATGCTTAAAATATTCATTACTATTAACGTTATTAATGTCTTTATATTAAGTTTTTCATAAATTATTACTTAATGTGATAGTAAATATATTATATGCTATGTTTTAAATCGACTTTATCTAAAGAAGACTAATAGCTCTTTAACTCAATCCAGGCCTTATCATAGTCCTTAATAACCTTCTGTATGTCCAAAAATGCCTCAGACTTGTCTAATATAGCCTTGTCTGGGTACATAGTCTTATTGTTTCTAAGTTCCTCAGGTAAGAGCTTTCTACCCTCGCTATTTGGAGTTGAATATCCTATATACTCTGTATTCCTAGCGTTCACCTTAGGGTCACATAGGAAGTTTATAAAGGCCTCTGCCCAGTCTTCATTATCAGCAGTCTGTGGTATGCATACTGCATCTGTCCACTTGTTAGATCCCTCACTAGGTATTATATACTCTAGGTCGTCATTTTCCTCCTTCATAAGTGGGAAGTCTCCTGAATAAAAGACTCCCATAGCAGCCTCTCCAGCTATCATCCTATCCTTACCATCATCATTTACATAGGCAAGGACAAGTGGCTTCTGTTTTATTAAAAGGTCCTTGGCTGCATTTATCTGGTCCTTGTCAACAGAGTTCATGCTATATCCAAGCTTCTTTAGGGCCACACCCATGCTATCTCTTACAGAGTCGAACATAAGTATATTTCTAGTATACTTCTTGTCCCAAAGTATATCCCATGAGTCAACCTTATCATCTACCATATTCTTGTTATAGACTATGCCTAGGGTACCCCACATGTATGGGACTGAGTACTCATTAGTAGGATCGTACTTAGGATTTAAAAAGGACTTGTCTATATACTTGAAGTTAGGTATATTATTATAGTTTATCTTTTTTAATAGGCCTTCCCTACTCATCTTCTGGACCATATAGTCAGACGGAAATACAAGGTCATATTTTGTGCTTCCACTCTTAACCTTCTGATACATCATCTCATTGGTATCGTAGGTTGAATACTGGACATCAATACCTGTCTGCTCTTCAAACTCACTGATTAGACTCTCATCTATATAGTCACCAACGTTATATACGTTAAGAACTTTAGTAGAATCCTGGCCACCACCTAGGCAACCACTTGTAAATATTGCAACTGAGGATAAAATCAGCATCATGGCCATGGTTCTTCCTATATTGTTTTTTAATTTATTATTTATCTTTATTAGTCTCATTATTTTCTACCCCCTGACTAGGCCTTACCCAAGGCGGAATTCTTAATTATAGAATCCTTCCTATTAGCTAATATCAATAGGACCAATACTGTTAAAAACATCAGGCTTGATAGGGCATTTATCTCCGGTTTTATTCCACGTCTAGCCATACCATATATTTCTATAGACAGATTACTTACACCATTTCCTGTATTGAAGAAGGAAATGATGAAGTCATCTATAGACATAGTAAAGGCCATCAAAAATCCTGACATTATACCCGGCTTGATCTGCGGTATAACAATCTTTCTTATTGCCAACCAAGGTGTTGCTCCTAGATCTAGGGCAGCCTCTTCCACATTGTCAGGTAGCTGCCTTAGCTTGGCAAGACTGATAGGATTACATATGGTGTACAGAACATCACATGTGACAAGAGCATAGTTTTAAAGCCAAAATTCATTTGGAAAAAGGCAAACAAGCTCATTAGGGCTACACCTGTAACTATATCAGTATTTAAAACTGGCAGGTAGTTGATATTTAGGATAGTAGCCTTAGTCTTACCCCTCATCTTATATATACCAATAGAAGTTATAGTTCCAAATATAGTAGATATAATTGAGGCCAAGACAGCTATACTAATAGTGTAGTATAAGGCTGACAATATAGTCTCATTCCTAAATAGAGCCACATACCACTTCATGGTAAAGCCATTTAATACACCCATAGACTTTGAATCATTAAAGGAGAATATTACAAGGGCCAATATAGGTGCATATAAAAACAAAAATACAAGCACCAGGTAGATATTTGAGCATAGCTTTGATATTAAGTTTCTTCTCTGCATTATACCTTACCCCCCTTGTCTTTCATCCCTGTCTATCTTGTTCATAAAGGCCATAGAAATTAGTATTATAACCATCATAACTATGGATATTGATGAACCTAAATTCCAGTCACCAACTGTTGTAAACTGCTGTTCAATCAAGTCTCCTACCAGCATAGTCTTACCACCACCTAGTAGTCTAGATATGGCGAAGGTTGTTACACAAGGCATAAATACCATTGTTACCCCACTTAAGACACCCGGTATGCTCAGTGGGAAGATTACCTTTCTAAATACTGTAGCTGTATTGGCACCCAAGTCTCTTGCTGCATTTACCAGGTCTTCATCTATCTTCTGTAGAGACGTATATATTGGCAATACCATGTAAGGTAAAAAGTTGTATATCATACCTAGTAGTACTGCAGAACTTGTATAGAGGATTGAATTTGGTGTAATACCAAAAATCCCCAAAGAGAATTTAACAATCCATTTTTTCCAAGTATTGCTATCCAGGCATAGGTCCTCAGTAGGAAATTCATCCACATCGGTAGGATAAATAGGAGGATCAGAGAGTCCCTCCTGCTAAGCTTGGCCTTAGATATTATGTAGGCTGCTGGATAACCAATAATTACACATAAAATAGTCGCTATACCAGCAAGAACAAATGACCTCATAAATACCTTTAGGAATAAGGGATCAAAGGCCTGCCTATAATTTTCAAATGTAAATAGGATACCCCCATCGTCAGTTTTTCTAGTCAATGAATAATAAACAATCAATACTAGGGGCACTACTATAAATATTACTGACCAAAGGGCATAGGGATAGGCCAACCTAGTCTCCTTTTGCTCAACCACAGTATTTGTTCTATTCTTAATCTTCTTCATCCTATGCATCTCCTTTGTGCATGATATGAATATCTTCAGGATTAATAATCATGCCTAATTCACTTCCAATAGGAGCTGTCTTAGTGTTCTGAAGTAACCATAGCCTTCCACTCTCTTCTACTTCTAGCTCATAGTGGACTCCCTTAAATACAGAAGACCTTACTATACCTCTTAGCATACCCTCTTCAGCGCTAGTCATAATAATATCTTCTGGTCTAACAACAACATCAACATTTTCACCCTTTTCAAAGCCCTTGTCTACACAGACAAAACGCCTTGATGAAAACTCTACATCAAAGTCATCATGCATTATGCCATCTATAATATTAGATTCACCTATAAAGTTGGCTACAAAGGCATTTTCAGGCTCATTGTAGATATCTATAGGACTACCTATCTGCTGGATTACTCCCTTATCAAGGACTACTATTGTATCACTCATACTCAAGGCTTCCTCCTGGTCATGTGTTACAAATATAAAGGTAATCCCTAGCTTCTTCTGGATTTTCTTTAACTCCACTTGCATTTCCTGTCTTAACTTAAGGTCAAGAGCTCCTAGTGGCTCGTCAAGTAAAAGGACCTTCGGCTCATTAACAAGGGCCCTGGCTATTGCAACTCTCTGCTGCTGACCACCAGATAGGGATGATATCTTTCTGTGCTCAAAGCCCTGTAGGGAAACTAGGGCCAGCATGCTCTTTACCTTTTCCTCAACAGTAATTGGGTCCATCTTCTTAATCTTTAGACCAAAGGCTATGTTCTCATACACATCCATGTGTGGGAACAAGGCATACTTCTGAAATACGGTATTTATATTTCTCTGATAGGCTGGTACACTATTTACCCTATAGCCTCCAAAGAATACATCTCCCTCATCAGCGAACTCAAAGCCTGCTATTATCCTGAGAAGTGTAGTCTTGCCACATCCACTTGGCCCTAGCAGGGTCAAAAATTCATTTTCGTTTATAGTCAGGTTAAACCTGTCCAAAATAGTATTATCATTAAATTTCTTTGATATATTATTAAGTTCAATTAGTTTATTTTCCAATATATATACCCCCTAAAATTTTCTAAAAGGAAGGTGGACAGCTTACCCAGATTAGACTGGCTGGTGTCTTACCTTCATTGCATATTGAATGGGTTTCCCTGGCCTGGTAGTAGAAACTCTCGCCCTTCTTAACCCTATATTTCTTATTGCCCATGTGTAGGCATATAGTCCCCTTTAATACGAATCCAAACTCCTCACCCTCGTGTGGCTTTTCCTCCTTGTAGGAACCTCCTGGCTCTATATTTACTAGAACAGGCTCCATGTCATACTTTTGTGAGTTTGGTACCAACCATTTAAAATGATAACCCAAGTCCTCATCATCAGTTTCAAACATATCGTCCTCAGCAAAGGTAATCTTTTCATTTACCTCATCAGCAAAGAAGTCTCTTAGGTTAGTTCCCAAGATTTCAAGTATGTCTATCAGGGTGGCAATTGATGGTGATGTCAAATCATTCTCCAACTGCGATATAAAGCCCTTGGATAATTCGCAACGATTTGCCAATTCCTCCTGGGTCAGCTGCTTTTCTTTCCTTAACCGCCTTAGCTTTTCACCAATCTCCATCTAATCCTCCATTCCAATTTATATCAAAATAAAATTCCACATTTGCTTTACTTTTAATAAACCTAAAGTTTATTAAAAGTAAACTCCAGATAATTATATATAATAATGCAAAAAAAATCAATGCTTTTTTTATAATTTTTTTACATTTTTTTATAGTAATTATAAAAAGCATTGATTTCAATAAGTCTATTATATTTTAAAATTCTAAGTTTAATAAATTATATCCTGAAGTTTACTTTTATTAAACCTAACCCATTAATAGCCAAGTATTGCTTTTGACACAGTATTATATCCACCTATGATATAATTAGTCTTATTTACTGTTAGTGCCTTATTGTCCTTTGATATTGAGTCCTTCTTCACAAGTAGCAGGTTCTTACCACCATCGTTTAAAAGGTTGACTGCACTTAGGGCATCGGCAAAGCTACTTCCATTAGCAAGTATGTTTTCATTGTACTTAAGTATTTCAGCTACCTGGTTAGATGTTGATTCCCTATCCTGACCAAAAATCCTGTATACCTTATCTCCCTTTACTGCCTTTAGCCTAGTTTCTATATCATGACCTACTGAGTTCTTTCCACCTATTATGTAGGCATCCCTATATGTAGCCAAATTATTAGGTAGCTTGTTGACACTGTTGACCAGTAGGATTGGTGAATTTAGCTTCTTGGCAAGTGGTGTTGCTGAAAGTGCATCGGCAAATTTTCTGCCATCAGTAAATATTATATGCCTAGATGCTCCAAATTCTTTTACCAGCTTGGCTGAAGTCTCATACCTGTCATTTCCTGAGATCCTTCTTACATTTAGACCAGCTAGCTGTGTCGCAATGTTGGTAGGAACTGAGTTTAAACCTCCTACTATAATTACATTAGTAGCTCCCAGATCCTTTATAAGCTTGATTGCATCTGTCTTTAGACCTGTCTTGTCAGAGAATATGATAGGTGCATTGTACTTCATAGCAAGTGGACCAGCTGCAAGTGGATCAGCAAAGCTGTTGCCTGAAGCTACTAGGACAGTCTGACTTGACTTGAAGGTCTTCCTTACTGAGGCAAGGTTTGTAGCAAACCTATCATTACCACTGATTCTTCTTCCATCACTTGGCTGGACTGGTGTCACCTGGTCTGGGTTAATGTCTGAACCAGCTCCATATGTGGCATTTATAAAGAAGCTCTTATTAACTATTTCCATCTGACTCTCTCAAAGAATAGTAGATGCATAAGGCTAGGTGATTACCAACCTTAAGATTGGCTGTATTTATAGTTAAGCTAAACTTGCCATCCTGTGTATTAACATTGTATTTTGGATTTGAAATAAGGGCATCTGTAGTAGGTACAAACTTCTTATCAGTGAACTCCTTGTCTGTAAGTGTGTACACAGATACTCCTATTCCTCTTACTAGCTGGCCATTAACCACACTCTGGCCCACCCCTATTGATGTTGGCAGGTCAATAGTAACCTTGGCATCGGCCTCAATTTTTGACTTCACGTCAGCTAGGTTTTCTAGTTGAACAGCTGAGTTTGTCACATTATCTTTATTTTCCTTTGGCTGACTAGTACTCACATCCTCCCTCTTAAGGTTGTCAGTCGAGATAATTTCTTCGACCACTAAGCTTGACTGGTCATCAACCACTTCGTTTGACTCTGCAAGAGACAAGCCACCCGCATAGGCCAAGATATTTACAACCATAGATAGGGTAAGTACCATCGATATCCTTCTATTCATTTTTATTCCCTCCTTTTAACTACATATCATATATTTACTATAGGTGTAGCTACTTATATGATTTCATATCATTATCCTAAATCCATATAGACATATATATTGAAATTTGAAACCATATATCTTTATATAATAACATATAATCCATAATTAATGCAAATTTCGTCAATTGATTGACTATATTAGGTCTAATAATCCCAAACTAATACATAATTATACTTTTATGTTATACTAACTATGTTAAATGTAATATAGATTGGAGGTAACGACTTGAAAAATAGGCTTGAAGACCAGGAATATAAAAAACAAACCATCAAGCTTGCCCTCTTCCTAGGTGAACTCCTAGTGAAAAACGGAGCGGAAACCTACAGGGTTGAGGATAGTGTCCTTAGAATTTGTAAATCAAGAGGCTATAACCATATCAACTGCTTTAGTACGCCAACTGTAATTATAATATCTGATGACAAGTTTGATGGTCTCTGCTTTATGAAAACCATAGATAGTAGGGGTATAAACCTTAACAAGGTATCTCTACTAAATAATTTTTCTAGAGAATTTGTAAATATGGTTGATCCCGATATTGAAGAAGAAATAGAAAAGTTACATGAAATAGATAAACTTAAAACCTATCCAAAGTGGGTATACCTGCTTGGAACAGGCATCGGCTCTGCTGGATGTGCAGCAGTATTAGGCGGTAACCAGGTATCAACATTTTTACTAACTGTACTAACCTCTATTTTGGCAACCTTTGTATATGATAGTACACTTAAATACAGCTCTATCAGCATGTTTGCCACAATGTTATCATCTTCAATTATAACCATTTGCGGGGTCATACTCCACAAGCTAGGCATGATACCAGATGAAGCCTCTCTTATAGTAGGTTCTATAATGCCCCTACTACCCGGAGTTGCCTTTATAAAGTGCATGAGGGACCTGATTTCGGGAAGTCTCATGTCAGGTGCAGCCCGTATATTTGAAGTCTTTATCATCCTGGCTGCCATTGCCTCAGGCGTGGCCCTAGTGATAGGAATAGGAGGTGTATAGGATGTTAACTCAAGTACCCCTATGGCAACACTTTATTTTCGCTGGCCTAGCAACATGTGGCTTTGCCATATTTTTCAACGTTCAGCCTAAACTCTTACTATGGGTATCCCCTATAGGAGCCTTGGGTTGGGTGGTCTATGTCTTGGGTGTTTTTAACTATGAGAACCCAATGATATACTCATTTACTGCTGCTGCGCTAATCTCTATCTGCTCAGAAGTACTCGCAAGGAGACTTAAGCAACCCGCAATTATATTCGTAATACCCGGTATCTTACCACTAGTACCAGGTGTTGGACTTTACCAGACTGTTTATGCTATTATGTTTAAAAAGTATAGTATTGCCGCAACTGTAGGTACTAAGTCGGTTATAGTTAGTATTGGTATTGCCCTGGGAATCCTGATAGTAGCTTCCTTGTCAAGGGTATTTAACTTCTACCAGCTGAAAAGGGCCTTCTCTAGGAAGGACTCAGCAAGGTATGTTGAATGGGTAAACCTTGGAAAGAACAGAACTGGCAACCAGTTTGTACTTAATAGGGATGAATTAAACGAACACTTAAACAGCTTGAATATAGATACTGAATCCTACAAAAACTCTGATTTGGATAAGATGGAGAAAAACAGTTCACAGGATATCATTTTGGATGATGACTCTGATGATGACTTAGATTTTGAATTAGATCTGGATTAAACTAGAAAAGACTTGGTTGATTGTTCCAAGTCTTTTTATATGAAAATATATGCTATATACAACCCATAAAAATAGGGTAGCCATAGATAAAATGAAATTCTATTTAGCAATCTTGCAAACAGAAGTAACTTCTTAACCTGGCTACCCTTGATATATTCTATTGTGGACTTATTATATTAAGCTCTGACAAGCTGTTATTATACTTAACTTGTATACATCTTCTTCGTTACAACCTCTTGAAAGGTCTGTTATAGGCTTATTTAGACCCTGGATGATTGGACCTAAGGCTTCAAACCCACCCAATCTCTGGGCTATCTTGTATCCAATATTACCAGCATCTACTGATGGGAAGATAAATACATTGGCGAATCCAGCAACCTCTGAACCTGGAGCCTTTTGCTTAGCGACTGTTTCAGATACTGCAGCATCAAACTGTAACTCTCCATCTATTGGAAGGTCTGGCGCTAGTTCCTTAGCCATCCTAGTTGCATCTTGGACCTTTGTTATAAGATCATGCTTAGCTGAACCCTTAGTTGATAAGCTTAGCATGGCTACCTTTGGATCTATACCAAACATCTTAGCCATTCTAGCAGACTCTACTGCTACTCCAGCTAGGCCTTCAGCATCCAATTCTATGTTAATAGCACAGTCTGCAAATAGGTACCTAGTTTCGCCTCTTAGCATTAGGAAAGAACCACTTGTTCTTGGTACTCCCGGCCTAGTCTTTACTATCTGTAGGGCTGGCCTTACTGTATCAGCTGTTGAGTGAACAGCACCACTAACCATACCATCTACCTTATCCATATAAGTCAACATTGTGCCGAAGAAGTTAGCATCCTTTAGGATCTTTCTGGCCTCTTCATAATTTACCTTGCCCTTTCTTCTTTCAACAAAAGCTGCTACCATATCGTCAAATTCTGGATAATTGTCCATGTCTATGATTTCTATGCCGTCAATATCAAAATTATTTTCTAGAGCTACTGACTTTATGGCTTCTGGTTGACCTAGTAGGACTGGTACCAATATTCCTTCCTTCTGTAGCCTTGCTGCTGCACCAAGTACTCTTGGCTCAGTTCCTTCTGGTAAAACTATTCTTATATTTTTACCATCAATTTGTGCTTTTAATTCGTCGAATAATTCCATTTTCATCCTCCTGATTACCTATTACTTTTTATATTTACATGCCCTCACAACTACCATCAAGAGAGCAGGTATTTAAATCTATGACAACCCTTGTTACGGTTGGCATATATTTACGACTAGCTCTAAATTTACCCTCTCTGGACTTAATTAATAAGTAGGCCAGTCCCGTGAAGGCAAATCCTACTAGGGCACTCAAGACCTCTAACATGCTTGTTACACCCAGTAATTCGAATATATAATATGACCCTACTGAGCCTAGTAAAAGTCCTAATAGGGGTATTCCATACAGGATGCCTAGAGCCTTCATTACATCTATTTGGTCCATACTAACCTCGACATTGTCGCCCAACTTTGCACCTATGGAGTTGTCTACCTCTACTATTATTTCCTGGGACTCTGATGATGAAGATCCTATGCACTTACCACAAGATGCACAGGCAGAATTTCTCTGCATCCTCATCATAGCAGTTCTTTCATCTACTATTTCTACAATTCTACCTCTTTGATCCATTTGTATCCCTCCTCTTATTTGGAGTATCTCACCATTAGTTCAATCATTTCATCAATTAGCTCCTGCTTATCGTCCTCATTATGCTCAAGGGCTACCTTTACACAGCCCCTAATATGATTCTCGAGGATCATATTCCCAACGGCATTGATAGCTGACTTGGCTGCAGAAATCTGTGTAAGTATATCTACACAGTATCTTTCATCCTCAACCATACCCTGTATTCCCTTGATTTGGCCCTCAATCCTCCTCAATCTCTTTAGGAGTAGGTCCTTATCATTACTGGGATTCAAGTGTCTATCATCATGATTATTTACTGAATCAATACTCATATCTTATTCCTTATCTTCTATTTCTACCCTAATACTTAGCTCTTTAAGCTGGTCATCTTCTGCTACTGTTGGAGCATTAGTCATAGGGCAAACTGCATTCTGGTTTAGGAAAGGCTATTACCTCTCTGATGTTTTCAGCCCCTGCTAGTAGCATTACTAGTCTATCCAAACCAAAGGCTATACCACCATGAGGTGGTGTACCAAACTTGAAGGCATCAATTAAGAAACCAAATTTATTATAGGCCTCTTCATTTGTAAAGCCAAGGGCCTTAAACATCTTCTTCTGTACCTCTGCATTAGAGATTCTAATTGATCCTCCACCTACTTCATACCCATTTAATACTATATCATAGGCTTTGCCCTTAATTCTAATTTATTTTCTGCTGACTCTAACTTATCTAGGTCCTCGTCCATTGGTGAAGTGAATGGGTGGTGCTTAGCAACAAATCTACCATTTTCTTCATCCTCCTCAAATATTGGGAACTCAGTCACCCATAATAGGTTGAACTGGTTAGGATCTGCTAAACCCAGCTTGTCTGCTACAGCTATTCTTACCTGGCCTAAGGCGTCATACACTACTGAATCCTTGTCTGCCACAAATAGGAGTAGGTCTCCCAGCTTTGCATCCATAGCATCAGTAATCTTTGCTAATTCCTCTTCTGTAAAAAATTTAGCTATTGGTGATGTAACACCTTCATCAGTTATCTTCATCCAGGCTAGACCCTTGGCCCTATATGTCTTGGCATGGTCTTCAAGGTGACTAATAGCCTTTCTAGTAAAGTGGTCTGCCCCACCTACTACATTTATACCCCTTACTGAGTAACCAGGCTTAGTAGAGTCTGCAAAAACCTTAAAGCCACAGTCTGCTACTATGTCAGATATATTTACAAATTCTAGACCATACCTTGTATCTGGCTTATCAGACCCATACTTATTCATTGCATCTGCATAAGTCATCCTTGGAAATGGCGTAACTATATCCCTGCCAAGCACCTTTTTGAATACATCTTTTACTAGACCTTCCATTATAGTCATTACATCATTTTCTTCAACAAATGACATTTCACAGTCTATCTGAGTGAATTCTGGCTGTCTATCAGCCCTAAGGTCTTCATCTCTAAAGCACTTAACTATCTGGAAGTACCTATCCATACCAGATACCATTAATAGCTGCTTATATAGCTGTGGTGACTGTGGAAGGGCATAGAACTTACCTTCATTAACCCTTGATGGTACAAGGTAGTCTCTTGCTCCCTCTGGAGTTGGTTTTACCAAGAAAGGAGTTTCTATTTCACAGAAGTTATTGTCTGAAAGGTAGTTTCTTACTACATTAGCAACCTTGTGTCTTAGCATCAAGTTCTTCTGCATTTTAGGCTTTCTAAGGTCAAGGTACCTATACTTCAACCTTAGTGCTTCACTTACTTCATCATCATCCTTTATATATATAGGTGGTGTCTGTGATTCATTTAGAACTCTTAACTCTTGAGCAAAGACTTCTATGTCACCAGTTGGCATGTTAGGGTTTAGACTGTCTTTCGCATACCTTACCCCTCACAGCTATTACATATTCGCTACCTAGCTTTTCAGCCTTTTCAAAGGCTTCCTTACTTACATCAGTATCAAATACAATCTGGGAAATTCCTCCCCTATCTCTTAAATCAACAAAGACTAGTCCACCAAGATTTCTCTTTTTCTGGACCCATCCCATCAATACTACTTCTTTGCCTATATCAGAAGATCTCAAGTCCCCTGCATAACAAGTTCTCTTCATTCCCTTTAAACTATCCAATGCCTCTACCTCCAAATTATAGTACAGTTCTTAGCTCTTCAACTAATTCACTGATTTTTATCAATTTCTGGTCACCTGTTTCCATATTTTTCAGTGTGGCCTCATCCTTATCAAGCTCGTCGTCTCCAATTACAATAGTATACCTAGCATTAATCTTGTTAGAATACTTGAACTGGGCCTTCAGACTCCTATCTAGATGGTCCTTATCTGCTGCTATATGATTATCTCTTAAGTCTTTTAGGATACTGAAGGACTTTAGCTTCGCCTTGTCCCCTATAGTTACCACAAATATATCTGTATGGTTAGGGTTGCCAATTTCTACCCCATTAGCTTCAAGTGTTAATAGAAGCCTCTCTGCTCCTAGTCCAAAGCCTATACCACTATAACCGCTTGGTCCCCCAATTTGTTCAACCAAACCATCATACCTACCACCGCCACATACAGTAGACTGGGCTCCTAGGTCATTAGAAATAATTTCAAAGGCCGTCCTCTTGTAGTAGTCTAGACCCCTTACTATCTTCTTGTCCACCACATAATTGATGTCCATTTCATCCAGGTATAGCTTTAACTGACTAAAGTGGTCCTTACAATTTTCACATAAGTGGTCTGCCATCAATGGTATATCAACTATATTGGCCTGGCAGGTTTCATTCTTACAATCTATTACCCTCATAGGATTCTTGTCTCTTCTATCATTACATAGGTCACAAAGGACATCAGCCTTAGCAGCCAGGTAGTCCTTTAATAGCTGGTTGTATTCTTCTCTACAAACTGGACATCCAACTGAGTTAATAGACACTGTCAGGTCCTTTAAGCCAGCCTCGCCTAAGAACTGCATTGCCAGTGATATTACCTCTGCATCTAAGGATGGGGTATCGCTACCAATTGCTTCTACACCAAACTGGTGGAACTGTCTCTGTCTACCAGACTGGGGTCTTTCATACCTAAAGCAAGGTGTTATGTAGAAAAGCTTGGTAGGCTGGGTTTCAGCATACATTTTGTTTTCAATAAAGGCCCTGATTACGCCAGCTGTCCCCTCTGGTTTTAGGGTAAGGTCCCTATCTCCCCTATCCTTAAAAGTATACATTTCCTTTTGAACTATATCAGTAGTATCACCAACACCTCTCTTAAATAGCTCTGTGTGCTCAAATATTGGCGTCCTAATTTCTTCATAGCCATATAGCCTGCACAGGTCCCTGAACTTGCCCTCTAGGTAATTCCATTTATAGGCTTCTGCGGGTACTATATCCTTAGTTCCTCTTGGTGCTTTTATTAACATTTTTTGCTACCTCCTTATACTTCTTATCTATCATTTCATCGATTCTTGTTAGATAATGGTCTAGGTTCTTTACATCGTCGACCCTTTCTATTCGATTTTCATCTAGGTATACAAACTTGGAAACTGCCCCAGCCCCTATCGCATAGTTGGATTGCTTTTCCTCCATAATCTGCATATTGTACAGGCATTCATATCCAGGCTTGGCATAGCCTATGTTTTCTAGGTTACCAAGCATATGCTTCTGTCTGTACATGTAGTAAGGCTTGTAGCCATGGACTTCCATATACCTCCTAGAAATATCTATCATTTCAACCATATTCCTATAGTTGGTCAAGTCATTTTTATGGTCTTGTAAATTAATATTCAAGTCTGAAGCCCTTTTAAGTGCAAGTGTGTGGACTGTAACACTCTCTGGGTCCAGGTCTATTATCCTTTTCATAGTCTCCTCAACCATGGATGGCGTCTCACCTGGTAGTCCTAGTATAAGATCCATATTTATATTATCAAAACCAAGGTCTCTGGCCATTTTGAAGGATTCCACAATATCTTCAACACTATGACTTCTACCAATCCTATCTAGACTGACCTGGTTCATAGTCTGTGGATTTATACTAATCCTGTCTACATTGTGCTTTCTAAGTACCTCTAGTTTTTCTCTAGTTATGGTATCTGGTCTCCCTGCTTCTACAGTAAATTCCTTAATCTCAGATAAGTCTAAGATTTCAAATAGGCTTGTTATCAGATAATCCATATCCTTAGCCTCTAAGCTGGTCGGTGTACCTCCACCTATGTAAAGACTTTCTATAGTCTTGCCAAAGTCCTCTATAATTGACTTGATACCCCTGGCTTCCTTTAATAGGGTATCAACATATGACCCCCTATGCTGACCGTACCTATCTAGACTGTAAGATGGAAAGGAACAATATAGGCACCTTGTTGGGCAAAAAGGTATGCTCAAGTAAAGTGATATCTTGTTCTCCGAAGTTGGATATATAAAGGGTCTTTCCCTCTTGGCTATATCCATTATTAGGTTCAACTTTTCCTGGGATATAAGATATTCTTTCTTCATGAAGTCGCTTATTTCCTGGTCGGTCTTAGCCTGGTCCATAAGGCTATGTATTAACTTAACAGGTCTGATACCGGTTAAAATACCCCATGGAACATTGGCATCATACTTGTCACTCAAATAGTCAAACATTGACCTCTGAATAAGTCTTTTTGATATTGTCTTAATATCATTATCTATTTTTTTATTTATTTTTGCAAATTTTTTTTCATAATCTTCTAGGTCTATATCTTGAGAAAGCTCTCTCTCGTATATAAGCTGACCTTCCTTATATACCTGGCTTTTGGTAAGTATCCTCACCCTATCAGAAGCTCGGTCTAACTCCAACTTATTGACCAAAAGTTCACCCTCTCTATTAACGCCAAAATCTTCTGAGCATTCTATAAAAGAAAACTCAGAAGAAAATAACTTTAGAAATTCGGATATCTCGTACCTATAATTATGCCCCTGCAATAATATATACATCTATACCACCAATTTCATATAATAATTTTCTTGTTTTTCAATACCTATAGTACTGGTTGGACCATGACCTGGATAAATAGTTAATTCATTTTCCATCTTGCTTAATTTCTTTAGAGACTTCAATATAACCTTATAGTCGCCTCCATAGAAATCTGTCCTTCCTATTGACCCTGCAAATAGGGTATCACCTGTAAACATATCCATACCTACCCTAATACACATACCACCCTTAGTATGGCCTGGTGTTGCAATAAAGGTAAATGTATGGTCTCCTAGCCTTAGTTTTTCCTTATCGCTAACATATATGTCTGCTTCAAATTCTATTCTAGACCTAAAAAGTTGGTGACTCATATTCTTGTTGGCGTCATTTAGCATTTCTTTTTCATCCTGGTGGGCTAAGACCTTAGCTCCAGTCAATTTTTTTAATTCAAGGACATCTCCTATATGGTCAGCATGACCATGTGTCAGCATTATATACTTGACTACAAGATTTTTGTCCTTTATAAACTTCATTTCTTCATCTATATTGAAGGATGGATCTATTACTACTGCTTCAAGTGTTTTCTCATCGTAGCAAACGTAAGTATTTTCTCCCATCATTGTATCTGTAATTACCTTAATTTTCATGTATATTTAAACCCTTCCTAGAAATTTTTCTTAGAATCAATCAACAAGGTCACTGGTCCATCATTTACCAGCTCTACCATCATATGGGACCTAAACTTTCCTGTATGAGTGTCAACCCCCATAGCCTTGGCCTTGTCTACAAATTTTTGGTAGAAGTCATCTGCCATATCTGGCCTGGCAGCCTCACTGAAGCCTGGACGCCTACCCTTTCTGCAATCACCAAAAAGAGTAAATTGGCTGACAACCAAAAGCTGACCTCCAACATCCACAAGCGATAGGTTCATCTTGTCATCTTGGTCCTCAAATATTCTAAGATTGACAATCTTATCAACCATATAGTCTATATCCTTAGGCGTGTCATCTTGGCTGACACCTAATAGGACCATTAGCCCCTTGTCTATCTGTCCAATCAGCTGATCTTCAACCTCTACCTTAGACCTTGTAACTCTCTGAACAACTGCTCTCATTATCCCTACTCCTATCTTCCGTGCACCCTATAGGCCTCTTCTACACCTGGTATATTTTTCATCTTTCTAATAAGGCTGTTTAGCTCTTCCATGCCAACCACCTCTACTGATAGGTCTATTGTTACACCAATATCTGTTCCCTTTCTGGCGTATATCCCAACCAACCTACCTTTTCATTTGATATTACATGGGTAACTTCGTTTATGATACCCCTTCTATCATTAGCCTTTATCTGAAGCTCTGCTTCGAATTTAGAGTTTATATCCTCTATCCATGACACCTTAATCATCCTTGAAGCATTTTTCTCCTTGTCTCTAAGAACATTCTCACAGTCAGTCCTATGAACTGTAACACCCCTCCCCCTTGTGATGTATCCAACTATTTCATCACCTGGAAGTGGACTGCAGCATCTGGCAAATCTAACATATATACCATCTAGACCATCAACCTTTACACCCGTATGCCTCTTTTCAGTCTTCTTAGATGTATACTTGCTCTTTTCAGGGTCAACTATGTTGTGGGCTACAACCTCTTCTTCAAGGTTTGCCATCTGTTCTTTTTCTAGCTTTCTTTCTTCTCTAGTAATTTCGTCTTTAACCTTATTTACTACGTGGTTACCTATAATACCACCATAGCCTATAGTGGCTAGAAAATCTTCATAGTCAGGTTGGTTAAACCTAACAGCAATTTCCTTAATTGCAGCCATTACCTTGGCATCATTCCTACTTAGGTTATTTCTTGAAAGTTCCTTATCAAGTATGGCTAGACCTCTCTCTATATTTTCCTCTCGCCTTTCCTTCTTAAAGAACTGTTTTATCTTATTTCTTGCATTTGGAGTTTTTACCAAGTTCATCCAGTCCCTACTTGGTCCTAGAGAATTTGGAGATGTAAGTATTTCAACTATCTGTCCATTTTTTAGCTTGTACTCTAATGGTACAATCCTACTATTAACCTTAGCTCCAACACACTTGTTACCTACATTGGAGTGGATCCTATAGGCGAAGTCTATTGGTGTAGAACCATTAGGTAGCTCTAAGACATCCCCCTGTGGTGTAAATACATACACCTGGGCGTTAAATACATCCTCCTTAAGGGCATCAAGGAATTCATAAGGATCAGTAACATCCTTCTCCCATTCCATCATCTGCCTCAACCATTGAAGTCTCCTATCAACATCACTTAGACTATTGTCAGTGACACCCTCCTTGTACTTCCAATGGGCAGCTATACCAAATTCAGCTACATTGTGCATCTCATATGTCCTTATCTGGATTTCAACTGGCTCACCGTCTGAACCTATAACTGTAGTATGCAATGACTGGTACATATTTGGCTTGGCATGGCAATATAGTCCTTGAACCTTCCCGGAATTGGCTTCCATAGGGTATGTACTTCGCCAAGAACTGCGTAGCAGTCCCTATCTGTATCTACCAAAACTCTTACTGCAGTTAAGTCATATATCTCATCAAAGCTCTTATTTTTCTTTTTCATCTTCTTGAAGATACTATAAAAATGCTTAGGACGTCCGTACACATCACATTCTACGCCCTTATCGTTCATGTCCCTCTTTATTATAGTAACAATCTCATCTATATAGGCTTCTCTTTGCTCTCTCTTCTTATTAACCCTATTGACAAGATCGTAGTACTCTTCTGGATACAAAAATCTAAAGGCAAGGTCCTCTAATTCCCATTTTATAGTAGATATACCCAGCCTATGTGCTATACCTGCATATATATCTAGGGTCTCTTGGGCCTTATACCTTACCTTATCGCTATCCATATATTCAAGAGTTCTCATGTTATGGAGTCTATCCGATAGCTTTATCAACATGACCCTCATATCCTTGGCCATAGCCATAAACATCTTTCTAAGGTTGCTAGCTTGAGACTCTTCCTTAGTCATATACTTGATTTTACCAAGCTTAGTTACACCATCAACAAGGGCAGCTACATCCTTACCAAACATTTCTTCTATATCTGACTCTTCATAATCTGTATCCTCTACCACGTCATGAAGTAGGCCTCCACAAATGGTATCAATATCCAATTCCATATCTGCTAGTATATTGGCAACTGCTACTGGATGGATAATATATGGCTCTCCAGACTTTCTGAATTGTCCCTTATGGGCCTCCTTAGCCAAATTATAAGCTCTTACCACCTTATCTATATCAGCATTAGGCGCATATGCTTTTATTTTTTCTATTAAATTTTGTATTCTATCATCGTACATAAAATCACCCCTCATACTAAATATAATCTAAGCTGGTAATGCTCTTCTGATAAACCGGATATAGACCCTCTTATCTCTTATTCACTGTCATACTGAACTAGGGTCTGGACATCGTAGCCCTTAAGCTTGTCCCTACCATTTAAGAATGTCAATTCAATCAAAAATTCTAGACTTACAACCTGACCACCAAGTTTCTCAATTAGCCTAGTTGCTGCTGCGGTTGTACCACCTGTAGCTAGAAGGTCATCAACTATAGCAACCCTCTGTCCTGGCTTTATAGCATCCTTGTGTATCTCTAGAGTATCAGTTCCATATTCTAAGTCATATTCTATACTTTCAACATCGTATGGTAGCTTTCCAGGCTTTCTGATAGGAACAAAGCCTACACCAAGTGCATAGGCAACTGGAGTACCAAATATAAAGCCCCTAGCTTCTGGGCCCACTATCAGGTCAACCTTCTTTTCTCTTAAATAATCCGCCATTCTATCAACGGCAACCTTGAAAGCCTCTCCATCACCAATCAAGGTAGTGATATCCTTAAAACCTATGCCTTCCTTTGGAAAATCCTGGACATTTCTAATTTTTGCTTCTAAATTCATATATTCCTCCACAGTATCGACCCTATAAATTGTATGTTTCAACAAATTTTTTGTAATCTTCACCTATATATTCAATGATTTTATTTTTTTCTAAGTCTAGCTTGGCATCTGGCCTAGGTAATACCTCTATTTGAATCGTATCCCTATCCAAATTTAAATCAAAGCTCAAGAGATTTTCAGCTTTCAAGACCTTTAAAATCAAGTCTAGCTTGATTGGATTGAGGCCTGTTGCTTCAATCAATTGGCTATATTTTATTTTGCCTATATTAATACCCATCAATTTTTTATATACAACAACAAATTCCTTCCTGTCAAATTCAAGCATTTTAAACTTGTTTTTCAAGTATATAAAATCTGATTTATCATAATTAATAAGTAGGTCAGAGTCTCCTATTTTTTTAACTAAATTATTGTACTGATCATAAGAGTCTAAATAGTCGTATACAATAATTTTATTATATACTTTTAAGTCAATTTTATCAATATTTCTTGGGTATATAAGGTCTATTTTCTGGTCATAATACAGATTTTTATCCGACAATGCCTTAAAATAACCATTGATGGTATTTACAAGCATTAAGTTGGAGTCACCTAGGTCCAGAAATCCTATATTTGGTGACTTTTCAACTTCCTTAGCATCTGATAGAGTCTTTATTTTAAATATATTATCTATATGTGTATAGTCAACATATTTGTCTCTACTTGTAGTGTCCTCTTTGCCATCTTGTGTGGCCCTATGGGTAGCCTTTCCTGGGTCTGGTATCATGAGGTCTATAATTTCCTCATAGTGTGGACCTGGATATAGGCTCTTAGGCTTTGACAACCTCATATCCTTCAATAACAATTGGAGACTCGTCCTATTGTTAAATGTGTTGGAATCAACCTGGAAAACAAGATCAATAAGGTCTCCTCTTGATATCCAGTTCCCAAGTAGGCCATATTGAAGCCTATCACATCAAAGTCCTTGTCCTTTTCCACAAGAAGCTTAAGGTGATTCTTGTCTCTACCAATTGGCATCAACCTCTTTAAGAGGCAATTTCTCATCATAAAAATATGGGGTAGGGGTTCTTAATACCAAAAAGGCTCTAAGATGTGAAGATTGTCAACTAGGTCTAGGTCTAGACTAGCTTGATCAATTTCATACTCTACCTTGATTACCTCTACTAGGTCCTCCTGGTTTAGCTCATAGTTAGCTATCTTATTTATTTTTTCTCTTAAAAGAGCAATTTTTGCTACCTCCATACTCATTCCAGCAGCCTGCTGGTGGCCACCAAACTTAGTCATATAGTCCCTACACTCATACAGGGCCGAGAAAATATCAAAGCCCTTTATGGACCTTGCAGATCCAACAGCCATATCCCCCTCCTGACAAAGAAGTATACAGGGCTTGTAGTATTTTTCTGTAACCTTTGATGCAACTATACCTATTATTCCATGGTGCCAGTCCTTGCCTGAAATCACCAGGACCTTATCGTCTTTATAGGAAGTATCCTTAGATAGAATTTCCTCTACCTCCATGTGAATCCTGGCCTCTACTTCCTGCCTTTCTGTATTTTTGGAATCCATCATTAGGGCCAAACTTTTTGCTTCTTCCAGACTATCACTTGTAAAGAGCTCAACTCCAAGTTTGGAAAAGCCAAGCCTACCAGAGGCATTGATCCTAGGTCCTATTGCAAAGCCTAAATGCGAGCTTTTTATCTTCGTCCCATCTAGTCCACATACCTCTAAGAGGGCCTGCATACCTAAATTGTTGCCCTGGCCTAAAATCTCCATACCATTTTTTACAATAATCCTATTTTCATCTAATATTGGCATTATATCGCATATGGTAGCAAGAGAAACTATCTCTAAGTACCTATTAATATTTCTGTAAAATTCTTCATTACCTGACAGGGCGTGGATCAGCTTGAAGGCAACACCACATCCGCATATACCCTCAAAGGGATAACTAGAGTCATCCCTCTTTGGATTCACCACAGCATAGGCATCAGGTAACTTTTCCTGGCACTCGTGGTGGTCTGTTATTATGACATCGATACCTAAACCCTTGGCATAGTCTACCTCCTTTACAGAGGTAATACCACAATCTACTGTAATAATTAGACTACCATCCTTGCTAGCTATATGGTCAATAGCCTCTGTATTTAAGCCATATCCCTCCTCTAGCCTGTTTGGTATATAATAGTCAACAGGATATCCGATTGACTTAAAATAAAGGATCATGATAGATGTAGAGGATACACCATCCACATCATAGTCTCCAAATATCCATATTTTTCATTTTCAGATATGGCCCTTCTCACCCTCTCAACGGTCCTATCCATATCCTTTAGCTGGAAGGGATCTCTTAGGTATTTAAGAGATGGGTCTGTAAACATCTTGACCTGGTCTTGGGTTTCTACGCCCCTATTTAGGAGGATTTGGCCTATTTCCTCCGGTATAGACATAGATTCCATCAGGTCATTTCTAGATGGCTCTTGCCTATGTAGTATATTCCATTTTTTCATCAAAGGCCTCCTCTATTTCTTGTCATGGTAGTTATTCCTAAAAATCAAGAAGACTAGGGTAATACCGATAACAAATGATATCATAAATCCCATAATACTTACATACCTGATCATTACGCTATTTTGTATATTCGACGAAGCCAAAATAAGGGATGACCCCACTATGCAGGCTGCCAGCATTATACTCATCGACATCTGAGTAGTGAACTTCTTTATACTATTGTCCAAGCTAGGAGACTTTAATTCTCCAATTTCTAGCTTCATGTTATTCTTCTCTAGAATTGACAGGATAGTCTTTATTTGGCCTGGAACTGTAATCCACTCATAGTAGTACTCGTCCATATTTGACTTAAATCTCAATAAATTCCTCTTAAGATCTACCTTTTCTTCCCTATAGTACTTAAGGTAAGAGTTAGCAATACTCTCCACACTAAAGTCCTTATACATGCCCCTGGATGTTCCTTCAAGGGTGATTACAGTTTTACCTAATATGATAAGCTGTGAAGGTAGTTTGATCTTATGGTTTCTCATAAACCTAAAGACCTCATCTAATATATCTGTTATACTCAACCTATCAAAAGGTATATCATAATAGTAGTGGATTAAATATAGAAGGTCCCTTCTCAAGGCCTCCGTATTTATATCGACAGACATGGCATCCATATCGGTCAAAACTCTAACTATTTTATCAATATTCTTATTTGTAGAGGCTATTATTAGTTGATTTAGGAAACCTAGGGTCTTATCATCTATTAGACCTATCATTCCAAAATCGATGTAGGCCAAGCGACCATCCTCCAGTATATACATATTTCCAGGATGGGGGTCTGCATGGAAGAATCCACATGTCATGGCCTGCCTAAAAAAGGACCTTACTCCTATGTCTACTATTCTCTTTTTCTCTTGGTCATCTAGATTATACTGGTCTAGTTCAGACAAGCAAATACCCTCTACCTTTTCCATAACCAAGATTTTTTTACTTGTGTAATCACTGAATATCTCAGGTATAAATATCTCACTACTATTTTTAAATATTTTTCCTAGTTTGACCCCATTTACAGACTCAAACTTGTAGTCCAACTCTCTCAAAGCTGGATTTCCATTTCCTTGATAAGCTCTTCAACATCTAGATTAAAGTCTTTTTTAATGCTGTTAAGGCTGGAACCAATATTTTTCAATATACTTATATCAGCTTTGATAGTTGACTCTATACCAGGCCTCTGGATTTTTATAACTACCTTTCTACCATCAAGTAGCCTAGCCTCATAAACCTGACCAATTGAAGCAGCAGCAATTGGATCTTGGCTAATATAGGAAAATACCTGGTCCTTGTGACAACCTAGCTCTTCCTCTAAAATAGCCATAGCTATATCGTTATCGAACATCTCGACATCATCCCTGAGCTTACTAAGCTCACCTATTATCTCATCATCAAAAATATCCTTCCTAGTGCTTAGGATCTGTCCGATTTTTATATAGGTAGGCCCTAGCTCTTCCAGGGCACACTTTAACCTTTGTGCTGTTGTCATAGACTTACTCTTTATGCTAGGTCCATGTCCAACCACCTTGGCAGATATAGAATCCTTATTAAGCCTGTCTACGATAAATCCAAATCCATATTTAATTAAAACTCCAGCGATTTCCTTATATCTACCTAGATATTTATAGCTTATCCTCATATATTATTCACCTTCAGTCAGTAATTTTGCCTGAATCATTATGGCACATTCCGTCCTCTTCTTCTGCATTTCACAGCCTAAATCGTATGGTTTTTTGATATCATTATTGAAATTTATTGCATTAGCATGACATCCACCAGAGCAGTAGAACTTGTTCCAACATGTTTGGCAAGTTTCCTTATTATATACATGAGCCTCCCTGAACATAGTCGTAACATCTTCAGGTATCTCAATTCTTTCGTCATTTATATTACCTAGTATATAGTCTTCTTTACCTACAAACTGGTGACATGGATAGATGTCCCCATTTGGCACTATAGATATATACTCATTACCTGCCCCACAGCCTGTTATCCTTTTGATAACACATGGCCCCTGGTTTAGGTCAATCATAAAGTGGAAGAATTTCATTTTTCCCCTTTTAGCTGCCTATCTGCCAGTTCATCTGCAAAAGATTCATATTCCTCAAAAATCTTAGGAAGGTCTTCCTCTCTTAGGGCAAATGGATTAGACTCATCATCTACAACTGGTTCTATAGATGTCAATTCAAAGCCCAGGTCTGCAAAATGCTTTACATCCTCAGAAAAATCCAGGTTATCCCTAGTGAAGGTACCCCTAACATAGTAGTACTTGTCCTTTGGCCTTTGACTAACTAACTTTTGGAACTTCGGTACTATAATATCATAGCTACCCCTGTCGTTTACAGTTGGCCTCATTCCATCATTTACATCCTTCCTACCGTCAAGCGATAGGACTACATTATGCATGTGCTCATTTATAAAGTCTATCTTTTCGTCATCGAGAAGAACTCCATTTGTCGTAATTGTAAACCTTATATTCTTTCCAGCAGGTTTTTCTACTTCCCTACCATACTTTACCAATGCCTTGACTACTGGCCAGTTCATCAGTGGCTCACCACCAAAGAAATCTATTTCAAGGTTTCTCCTATTACCAGAGTTTGCTATTAGGTAGTCTATGGCCTTCTTACCAACTTCAAGAGGCATAAGCTCAGCCTTACCACCAAAGTCTCCCTGCTTAGCAAAGCAGTACTTACACTTTAGGTTGCAGTCGTGGGCAACATTTAGACAGAGCGCCTTTACTACTGGTTGCCTATTTACAAAACTAGGATGGAACTTGTACTCATCCTCTGAATACAGTAGTCCCTCTTCTTCCAAGTTTTTTATTTCTTCATAGGCCTCCCTAATCTTGTCAGCCTCAAATTCACCTTCTAGAGTCTTTATTATATCCTCTAGACCTATTTCTTTATAAAAGTCTAATACCCTATATGTCACGTCATCTATTACGTGAACAGCTCCTCCATTCACATCTATGACGATATTGTATCCATTCAAACTATACTTATGTATTAATTCCACCTTATTTCCTCCCACTTTAAAAATCCTTTACACTTTATTATACCACACGATTATATTACTATACAAAAAAACCAACCCATATGGATTGGTTTTTATTTAAAAATCAATAATATATCCCTATTTAAACTTAATTTAGGTCCTATAACTTAGTTTCCATAGAAGGCTGCCTTAAAGGCCTCTACAAAAATAGATCTTGCCTCAGAAATCTGGCTTCCCTGGATAGGACTATCGCCTTCAAGGTCATTGAACATCTGAGTGGCTACAGATTCAAGCTGGCTTTCGCTACCACCACTCTGTCTAAAACTACTACCTGCATTGGCGCCGGCACTCCTAATTTCACTTCTTAGACTGTTATTTAAGCTAGAAACCTTTGGAACAAATCCTTGATCGTTATTAGAATTTGAATCGTTATTACTTGGCTTAGTAGTATTTGAAGACCTGTTATTTTTATTGGAATCTTCATCATTTCTTCTCTTATTTGAAGTCTGGTTCTTATCAGTATCTTCGTTTTTCTTATTTGAAGTCTGGTCCTTGTCAGTTTTTGAAGATGTAGTATTCTTATCGGTATCATCTGTCACAGTCTGATCATCACTTGCCTTAACAGACTTACCTCTAACCTTTTCAACATCCTGCCTTATCTTGTCCATCTTTTCCTTGAAATCCTTAAAGAGACTATCGTACTCCTTCATTTCCTTCTTGTATTTAGTAGAATCAGTCAGAACATGGTCTGCCATCTCTAGAGATTTTACATACATCTTTTTTAAGATATCCTTAGCTTCATTTAAAGGCTTGTACTTAATATCTGTACTAGCTAAAAGCGTCTGACCATTTTTTATCAGGTCCTTGGCTGAAACTAGGTCGCTCTCAAGTTCTGGGTTCTTACTAGCATCACTTATTGTCTTTAAGTTATTCTTGAGGTCATTGTAATATGACAATATTTCCTTATATTCAATAACCACTTCTTCCACATTGTCTTTCGTAATCTCTGTAATATATTCTGTTTTCTGGGTTTTATCACTACTATTGGTATCAGTCTTTTTATTGCTACCACATCCTACTGTCAAAGTCATGGCAAGTACCAAGCTAGCAACAATAGTCTTTTTGAATAAATTCAAAAACTCCACCTCCATTTCATAGATATTTTTTATTATACCATATTTTCTTATAATTCACAAAAAAATATATAATAATTCCTGTTTGTAAGTTTTTTAAGTGAAGAAATATCAAGACTTATATACTTAAACAACTAATATTTAGTCATTTTATGGTCTATTTCGTTTTTAAGCTAATCGGCCTATTATTTTATTTATATAGTTCATTCCTTACAATATATTTGATAAATATTGCCATGAAAATTATGATTAAAGAAAGCCCACATCTTTAGCTAGTGGACCCCTAAAAGGTAAAAACGCCGGATTGGTAAGGTCCGACGTTTGTGCACTATAAAAGTGCATGTTATTATGGTAGTTTTGTAAAAAAACAAAAAGTAATAGCAAATTAATTAGCTAGGGCAGCCTTTAGGCTATCGTTTCTATATGCAAGGTCCTTGTTGTCTGTAGGAACCATGACAACTGAATAACGTTTACCTTCAACGAAGAAAACTACGACCTTCTTATCCTTAAAGTTATATTCCCTATACTTATCCATTTCCTTATTGCATACCTTGCGTATCTGGTCGATTTCATTTGAATCTGCCAATACGAACTGGGCATCTGACTTCATCAGTAAGTTGATTAGGTTTCTCTCTTCACCAATTTCGTAAATCTTGTATTTCTCAAGACTCTTTCCAACTGGTCATCTGTCAGGGCCACACTTATAGCTTTGTCATTCTCACTCTTAAGTATAGAACCACTTATATCCTGAACATGTACAGGATGCAATTCTTCAGGTCTAACATCGATGACCTTGCTAAAGTGTACGTACTGCTTATTGCTCACATATCCTTCATTCTTGATTTCAACAAATCCAGGAATTAGGCCAATGCAGAACGATTCAATAGAATCCTTGCTAAACTTGTTAGATATAGGCAAAATCTTCACAGTATTTTTGTCTTCGTCTATATCCAAAATAACTGCGTAGTCTAAAGAGTATGTCTCATAGTCTACATCATCTAGTGCAAAAAAGTTATACCTTATAATATCACCTAACATTAGCTACACCTCCGCTTAATATTCAACATCAGGAAATCATTTCCAACCTTATATTAACACACTTTCAGCCTTAAGTCTAGTTTTTTTTACAAAAAAATAAGGTATTTGAATAAGAATTCAATATACCTTATTTTTTTAAAAGCTCTAATGCCTTGATATTATAGGATTTTATAGCCCTATAACCAGCTATTAGTATAGCATATATTTTTTATTTCCAAGGATATTTTGCTTATATATTTAGTATATATTACATCATATTAAATGTATTTTACACTTTACTTCCTGGAATCTATGAACTTATCCATATAGTCTTCAATTTCTTCTGCAGTGCTTAGACCTAAAACTTGATCAGACAACTTCTGCATATCTGCCTCAGTAACAGAATTTATAAGTCTTCTAGCCCTTAATATAGATATTGGTGACATAGAGAACTCATCTAGTCCAAAACCTAGAAGGATTGGTATCATCTTCTGGTCTCCTGCTGCTTCACCACACATGCCTACCCACTTGCCTTCCTGGTGGGCATTCTTAATCACTAGCTTTATCAATCTCAATACTGCAGGGTTAAACTGGTTGTAAAGGTAGCTTATTTTCTGGTTCATCCTGTCTACTGCACAAGTATACTGGATAAGGTCGTTAGTTCCTATTGAGAAGAAGTCAACATGCTTTGCTAATATATCAGAGATCACTGCTGCAGATGGTATTTCTATCATCATACCTAGCTCTACATCTTCAGCGTATGCTACTGACTCAGCCTTCAACTCATCCTTTACCTTCTGGCACATTTCTTTAGCAGCAAGCAATTCTTCTAGAGAAGATATCATCGGGAACATTATTCTAAGCTTACCGTGTACAGAAGCCCTATAAAGTGCCCTTAGCTGAGTCCTAAAGATGTCAGTCTTATCTAAGCATAATCTTATAGCCCTATAACCTAAGAAAGGATTCATTTCTACATCCATTTCAAAGTAGCTTAGCTTCTTATCTCCACCTATATCAAGTGTTCTAATTACAACTGGCTTACCATCCATGCCCTCTAAAACCTTCTTATAGGCTTCATACTGGATTTCTTCACTTGGGAATTCATCATTATTCATGTATAGGAATTCAGTCCTGTATAGACCTACGCCCTCTGCATCATTCTTTATTAGGCCCTCTACATCATCTGGTGTTCCTATATTACCAGCCAGCTCTACCCTCTTACCATCTATAGTCTTAGATTCCTGACCCTTTAACTGGGCAAGAGCCTTCTTATCTTCTTCAAAAACCCTCTTCTTATCCTGGTATTCATCAATTAAGGTCTGGTCTGGATTAATATATACCTGTCCCTTATCACCGTCAAATACTATTATGTCCCCGTCCTTGGCCTGGCATGTAATATCACTTAGACCTACTACTGCTGGAATTTCAAGAGTTCTTGACATTATTGCGGTATGAGAAGTCCTTCCTCCTATATCAGTTAGGAAGCCCTGAACCATAGCCTTGTTCATAGTGGCCGTATCCGAAGGAGTCAAGTCATGTGCTACTAGAACTACCTCTTCATCAATTGCAGAAAGGTCAACAATCTTTATTCCAAGTATATGCCTAAGTACCCTATTAGTAACGTCCTTTATATCTGCTGCTCTTCCCTCATGTAGTCATTGTCCATAGACTCAAATATAGTCACAAACATATCCTTTACTTCATTTAGGGCATATTCAGCATTTAGTGACTCTGACTTTATCTTGTTTTCTGCCTCACCTATAAATTCTGGATCCTCTAGAACCAAAAGATGAGCTCCAAATATTTCCGCTTCTTCTTCACCAAGATCATTTGCAACCTTAGCTTTTACCTTTTCTAGTTCTGTCTTTGATACCTTAACTGCGTCATTTAATTTATTAACTTCAGCTTCAACATCATTGATAGCCTTCTTTTCTATTACTATTTCATTTTCTTCTACCACTAGGGCTTTACCTATTACAATCCCAGGTGATGCTCCAATACCATTAAATAACATGCCTACCTCCATCAAATATAAATAAAATGTTAAGAGAAAACTCTTAACATTTTACAGTCTAGTTATACTATTTTTCTCCAAAACCACTTTCAATTAATTCTACTACTGAATTTAAAGCTAATTCTTCATCTTCACCGTGAGTTTCGATAACTACTTCAGTACCCTTAGCTAGGCCAAGCTTCATTATACCCATGATTGACTTAGCATTTACCTTTTCGCCATTGCAAACTAATTCTACACTTGACTTGAATTCAGATGCCTTCTTAACGAACATACTAGCTGGTCTGGCATGTAAGCCTGTTTCATTGATAATTGTTACTTTCTTTTCCATAATAACCTCCAAAAAAATTCTCGTATTTGTGAAAACCTAAGACTATATAGACTTTCTAATAAACTATATTTTGATAAATGGTTTTGACGGATTGCGACCCTAGAGGTCATTTTTCGTCCCCATATATTCAACAAATATTATTATACCTGTATTTTACCCTAAATTCAATTAAATTACTAGTATTTATTTAAAATATTTTCTGTAAATTACAAAAAAACAAATTCTATAATTTTTGAACACGAGTAAAGGCTATTTAATAAATATTATACCCAATATTTCCTATCATACTACCTATAATTTATCCTATCCTTTATTAGCTGGGCCCTGTGCTCATCTACAAACTTTAGGACACCTTCACTAATCCCCTTAGCTATATCCTGCTGGTATTTTTCATTTTCTAGTTTTTGGGCATCATCCTTATTGCTTATGAAGCCACACTGGACTATAACTGCCGGCATCTGCGTAAAGTTCAAGATATCAAACTTTTTTTCTAGCACACCCCTATCCTTCATCTCTACATAGGATACAGTTGTGTTTTGTATGCTTTCTGCCAAAAGCTTTGAAAGGTTCAATCTTTCGGGCTTGTCACTTACTTCCTTTATTTTATCCTTAGAAGGATCTTCCTTATTTTTATCACTTACTTTATTATCTTCCTGACCTGAAGTCTTTTTTGCACTTTCACCTGTATTTGTCTTGTTTTTTGATGTCTGAATTCCCTTACTTTCATCAGAATCCTTAGTCTTATTAGAATTCTTAATAGATACCGTCTTCTTATTTTCATCCTTTATTAGAGAATCATACTCTATATCCTCTGGGCTAATATAGTAAGTATCTATTCCAGAAGCATCATTTCTACTCGACTGGGCACTTAACCTTATAGAAACATATAGGTCTGCCTGGTTCTTTTTTGCATAGGCCACCCTCTCAGACAATTTCATATCTTCATCATAGGACCTCACCATTATTACATTAATGTCTGCTTGGTCTGAAAGGTTATCCTTGACATATTTGGCTATTTCTAGATTTATATCCTTCTCCTTTTGACTACCCCTATAGGCGGTCATTCCTTCATTTATACCACCCTTGGCAGCATCAACTGCAACATTTATAACATTCCTCTTCTTCTCTTCCATGAGCTCGATAGACTTTTGGCTTTGAGAAGCCTCTTGGGCTTTTTTAGCCTGGTCATTCTTATGATTCGACCATACTAGCCTACCTATGGCAAAGAAAATTATAAATACAACAAAAAGGACTAAAAATAACCTGGTTTTAATTATTTTTTTCTTCCTCGGCCTAGTCCTACTCACTTGACTATTGGGCCTTCTATGATTATTGGATCTTCTAGGTCTTGTATTCCTATTTTGACCCTTTCTTGTCCTCGTACTCTTTCCCATATCCAACTACCTCTCACTAATCAATAGCAAAAACATCTTTAAGTACCGATACCACCCCAAAGTCCTTATTACTAGGTGCAGTATACCTGGCTATCTGCTTAATTTCATCTATAGCATTATCCATAGCATAGCTATAATAAGCCTGGTTAATCATTTCAAAATCGTTCATCTGGTCACCAAAAGCCATAGTCTCTTGAGGGCTAATTCCAAGCATTCCCTGCATCTTGGCTATGGCTGTACCCTTGTTAGTACCCTTTGGCACTATGTCCAGCCAGTCAAATCCAGACGTGCATATACTGGCTTCATCAGAAAATTCGTCTACCAGTAGCTTAAAATCATTATAATATCCATTTTTCGAATGGACTGAAATCTTGACTGGTAGCTCCTCTATATGGGCCACATCCTTTACTATACCAAATTTTGGTAGGTATATCCTCGCATTTTCTAGAGACTCATCATCAGTCCTATCTATATAGGAATAGTCCGATGTGCAATAAAGAATTCGCATATCATCTAATTCCTTTAGTCTTGCCAAGAATCTATCGCTTATGTCCCTTGTTAGGGTAGCATTTACTATTACATGACCATCTATCTCCATCACAGCACCATTTCAGCTACAAATAGCATCTGGTCCTTATATTTATCAAATACAGACTTAAGACTGGCAAGTTGCCTCCCACTTGCTGCACAAAATTTTACTCCTTTTTCTTTTAAGGCCTTAAAAACCTTGTCAAATTCCGGACTCATTTCCTTGTCATCATTAAGGAAGGTTCCATCCATGTCTACAGTTATTAATTTTATCATAAAGCCTCCTTATTATATTTATCATCTATAACATTATATCATATACTCACCCCTAGTTAAATCCAATAAAAAAATACAATATTTTTCCATATCCTCTTTACTAGTCAAATGATATTTACTATAATAGTTTATGTAACTTTAGAGAAAAGAAATTCAATATAATAATTTATGTAACTTTAGAGAAAAGAAGGTGATTTTTTGTCTGCTCTTAGAAAATTCGTAATTTTTCTAGCAGTACTAGTTGTCGCAATCCCAATCACATTTGCTGGGGTTGTATACTCAAAACTAAAAAGCATGCAAATAGATGGTAATTTTGATATGCTAGCTTCAAATAAATACAAGTATGATAACGAAATTATTAATATACTTTTAGTTGGTAGTGATGGTAGACCTGGTGAAGAGGTTTCAAGGTCAGACTCCATGATGATCTTGACTGTAGATAACAAGCACAAGAAGCTTAAATTAACATCCCTAGGTAGGGATACATATGTGATGATTCCTAAGCACGGCTATCAGAAGCTAACTCATGCATATGCCTATGGCAAAGAAAAATTATTGATACAAACAATAGAAGACAACTTTAAGTTGGATATACAGAACTATGCTCAGGTTGACTTTTTCTCCTTTATGGACATAGTCGATGCCCTAGGTGGTGTGGATGTAAATATTAAAAGTGAAGAAATACCAGAACTAAATAAGTTCGTAGCCGAATGCTATCGTTGGAGCAACCATAAAAATGGCCCTCTAAAGTACTTTAGCAAGACTGGTAAGCAAACCCTAGTAGGCTATCAAGCCCTTACTTATGCCAGAATAAGAAAGAGCGATGGTACTATGGAGAGGGATGACAGGCAGAGAAAGGTGATAGAAGCCATTATACACAAGGTTGATGGCATATCTATATCCAAGTACCCAAAGCTACTTGATGCCGTTAAACCATATGTCAAGACTAATATGACTCCTACTGAGATAATGTACCTAGGTAAGGATGTTCTTTCTATAGGAAATCTAACAATTGATACTATGCAGTTCCCTCTTCATCCAGAAAATGAAGTAAGGTTACCTGAAGCTGGCTATGTAATTCCATTTGAAAGCTACGAGGTAGATATTTTACACAAGTATATATTTGATAATATAAAATCTACACCTAATGAAATTAAAGAAGCTGGGCAGGCATGGAAGGAAGCCGGAAACCATACCCAGTATATAAATGATTCAGACTATATGTCAGGGGCATATAATTCTAATTAATTTAGTGACCTGCTTTAAAAGTTAATATAATATTAGATAATAACAAGGGTGTTAGCATTTGACTTCTATTACGAAAGTGCTAGTCACCCTTTTTTATTTTCTCAATTATGGTTAATTTAATATTAATATTGTACAATCAATGAGAAAGGTAGGTGTTCAGATGTTTAAACTTAGAAATTTCGTCAGACTTTTACTCTTGTTGGTTATATTGATTCCTGTTGGAACCTTTGCCCTAACTGGCTCTATCCTTAGTGATATCCACAACTCAGAGATTAACACTACTAGCCTTGATGACAAGTCCCATACATACAAGGACGGCATCAAGAACATCTTAGTAATGGGCACAGATGCTAGACCGGGTGAAACCACATCGAGGGCTGACTCTATGATGATTGTTACTATAGATAGTGTGCATGATGACATAAAAATAACGTCCCTAGCCAGGGATACCTTGGTAACTATACCGGGGCATGGTAAATCAAAGTTGACACATGCCTATGCCTATGGTAAGGAAGATCTCTTAATTAGAACGGTTGAAAATAATTTCGATATAGATATAGATGAATTTGTAAAGATAAACTTCCAGTCATTTATAGCTATTATAGATAGTATAGGTGGAGTCACAGTTGATGTTACCCAGAATGAGCTTGCCGAGCTCAACAAGTTTATCCCAGAGACATATTCATGGTCTACAAATAAGAACAAGGGAGAGATGGAACTGGTAAAATCTGCCGGCACTCAAAAACTAAATGGTTACCAGGCCTTATCCTATGCTAGGATAAGACACAATGACTCGGCCTTTGGTAGGGACAATAGACAGAGGATGATAGTTTCTAGCATAATGAAGGAAGTAAAGAATACATCCATCCTAAAGTACCCACTACTATTAAAGGCCGCTGCCCCATACATTGATTCAAGTATGTCACCAACTAAGATGATAAAACTTGGACTAGAAGCTCTAAAGATAGGAACTGATAATATAAAACAGAAGGAATTCCCTCTTGTAGATAATCCTAGATATACAACTAACGGTTCTTACCTAAACTACGGATGGGTAATCAGGTATGATCCTGACTCTGTTAAGTTCCTTAAGCAGTTTATATTTGACGATATTGAATACTAGACTAATTCCCTGCAATAGGAATACTCCTTATTAATAATCAACAAAAAATCGGGCTGAATTTGATATGAATCAAATTAGCCCGATTTTGTATTTTGCAAAGTAAAAGTGTTAATATTTTTTAAGATAATATCTAAATTTCATTTTCTAACAACAATTGATTTCTTTTAACCGACTATAGGATATTGTTGTTTTCGGCCTTTTCAAGGGCCTGCTTAACTAACTTAGATAGGCCTATTAGACCTATTACATTTGGTATTACCATAATACCATTAAACATGTCTGCTAGCTCCCAAACTAGTTCAACATGTAGACATGTACCCAAAACTATAAATGCAAGTACTATTAGTCTATAAGGTGTCAGTCCTTTTTCTCCAAATAGATACTTAACATTGGCTTCACCGAAGAAATACCAACCGATTATAGTTGAGAAGGCAAAGAATAGTAGGGCTATGGCAACGAATACTAAACCAAAGGCTCCAAAACCTGTCTCAAAGGCTTTCTGAGTTACAGCTATACCAGTTTCACCTGATAGGTTGGCACCAGTAGCTATAATAACTAGGGCACTTATATTCAATACTACAAAAGTATCTATAAATACACCTACTATGGCAACTAAACCCTGCTGAGTAGGATCGTCTACTTTGGCAATTGCGTGGGCATGTGGTGTTGAACCCATACCTGCTTCATTAGAGAATAGACCTCTAGAAACACCATATCTAATAGCATTCTTAACAGTTATACCTGCAGCACCACCAAGAACGGCACTTGGGTTAAAGGCTCCAACAAATACCTGTCTAATAGCGTCTAGCGTGCTTGAACCCATCATTACAAGTATTATGATACCACCAATGATATAGAAGCCTGCCATTATCGGTACTATCTTTTCCGTAAAAGAAGCTATTCTAGCAACACCACCAACAAAGATAAATCCAGATATAATTGCTAACACGATACCAACTATTAGTGGGCTTATATGAAAAGCTGATTCAAAAGCTGTACCTATAGAGTTGGCCTGAACCATATTACCTATAAAACCTAGGGCCAATACAATAGTCACTGCAAAGAATGACGATAAAAATTTACTGTTTAAGCCATATCTTAAATAGTAGGCTGGACCACCAGTAACATGTCCATTTACCTCTTTTTTAAATAACTGGGCCAAAACAGCCTCGGCGAATATTGTAGCCATACCGAAAAAGGCACTGATCCACATCCAGAATATTGCACCTGGACCACCTGAGACGATCGCTGTTGCAGCACCTGCCAGATTACCTGTACCAACCTGGGCAGCTATTGCTGTTGCAAGAGACTGAAATGATGACATACCGTCTTTCCCGGCCTTTTCCCCCTTTAAACTGAATCCCTTGAAAGCCTGTTTAAATGCCTTCGAGAATTTTCTTAACTGGATACCCTTTAAAGATATAGTAAAGAATATACCACATCCGACAAGGATAACGATAAGAATTTTCCCCCATAGTATACCATTTATGGCTACTACGATTTTTAATAATGCATCATTCATTAAAAAACACCCCCTTGTATTTTATTTATATCAATCGTATAACGAATAATACCAATTTTATACTCGAGGGTGTTTATGTTTTATTTACCTATTTCATGACACCTTCAAGCAAATTGTATATCTGATTGTATGAATTAGCATTTATGCCTCCACCTATCTGATATAGGAGGCTAGTACTCCTTGGATATAGGACATCCTTTTGGTACACGGATACACTAGACCCTGCCAATACTATTGGTGAATCAGATTTCTGAGCAAAGGCACTCACTGTAATTGCATCTATCGGTGCATCACTCCTAGTGACAAATACCTTTGGTGAGAATGGCTGTGTATAGAATTTTTCTATAACCCTTGTGTTGGTTTGAATCCTATCATTACCATAAATCCTATTTGAACTTAGGTCCATATTTAAGGCTGATCCTAGCTGGCTTATAACTGAATCTGATAGTACATTAGGACCACCTATAAAGTATATGTTTTTTATCTGTCTGTTCTTTATCCAATTAATTGAATCCTGGTTTATAGACTTATTTGAAGATACTATAATAGGACTCCTATTTTTGCCTGCCTTAGATGCTATTGATAAAACATCCACTAGGGCATCCTTACTAGCTATGTAGACTGTATCTACCTGCTTGTCTTCTGCTAATTTATCTGCAATTTGCCTAGATGCCACCTCTATATCTGAGCTATATATCTTTTCTATTGTCACATTAGATATTTTTTCCTTGATACTTGCAAGGTCCTTGTTGATTGCAAAGTTGTTTGTACCTACAAGGATTACCTTCTTGGCTCCTAGTCTCTTAATCTCCTTTATTGTGTTGTCACTAAGCTTTCTTGGATAGCTAAGTAATATTGGGGCATTGTAACTTGCTGCCAGTGGACTCGATACCACTCCAGCAATTAGGTCCTTACCATTTACCAATACTACTGTTGATGATCCACTTTTCCAACCCTGCTGACTTATCTTTATAGCAGTTTCTGACCTATCTGCACCCCATAATTTATTCTGATATGGGTACCTCCTATTAGGATCTGCCTGTTGGTCAGTAGTAGTTGTCGTTGATGTAGTTGTCGTATACAGGGCCTTAAGATCATTTGCAACCTGTCCTATATTTACTACATCTCTTGCAGAGAAGAATACACTTCCCTTTATATCCTTATACTTTCTATTTAAGTTTATCTGACTTTTAATTTCTGCGGCTACATTTTCACCATTGTATTCAGACTGACCATGCTTGTAGATACCCTGACCTATGTATAGGTCTACTCCTGTGCCACTTACCTGGTCTGACCACCATTTTACAAGGGTAGCATAGTCCGCCTTTGGATGCCCTATCTTCCAGTATACCTGTGGTACAACATAGTCCACTAAACCATTCTTAATCCAGTACCTAGTATCTGCATATTGCTTGTTATATGATTCTCCCCCACTAGTTCTGGAACCATTCGAATCATTGCTCGAGTTCCTCCATATACCGGCTGGGCTTATTCCAAAGACAAGATTAGAGTTTATTGACTTTATCCTATCCCTTACAGTCTTGACCATATTGTTTATATTGGCCCTTCTCCAGTTTTCAATATTTCCACTTCCGTACTTGTTATAGGTATCGGAATCTGGGAAACCTGGGCCTGGATAGAAGTAGTCATCAAAATGTATTCCATCAACCTGATAATTTTCAACTACTTCTGCTACCACATCTGCTATATACTGGGTTACCTCTGGCTTACCAGGGTCATAGTACCATTTTCCGTTGTACTTGATTACCCAATCCCTATGAGTATTTATGGGATTTGATGCTGATGTGGAACTAATATCATCATATATACTTGCCCTATATGGATTAAACCAAGCATGTACCTTCATCCCCCTCTTATGAGACTCCTCTAAGATAAACTGTAGTGGGTCATAGCCTGGATTTTGTCCCTGCTTACCTGTTAGGAACCTGGACCATGGGCTAATATTTGACTTATAAAATGCATCTGATTCTGGCCTAACCTGGACCATTAGGGTGTTTATTCCTACATTCTTTAGTCTTTCAATTAGACTGATGTACTCCTGTTTCTGCTTCTCAGCATTACCATAAGAAGCTTTTGAAGGCCAGTCTATATTGAATACCGTAGATATCCACGCTGCCCTGACTTCTGAATCCTGGGCTTTAACTGTACCCAAGTTAGCCATAGATGATAGCAGCATGCTAAGGGCTAGAGCTAGTGTTGCGACAAAAGAAACTTTCTTTTTCATTCTTTTCCTCCTAATAAAACATCAACTAGCCAGTATGTAATAAACACCCAAACTGAAATATAATTTCTTTCTAAGATGTTATTTTATATTATGCTTTATATACTACTATAAGATTCTTCATTAAACAATAATTATAGATAAATCGAATATATATATTTATGCTATATATAAAATCTATAGTAGCTACTACATACTGGTGAAAATAGTTATTTATACAAAAAATGCGACTATAATGCAACAAGTTAATGTCGATTATAGTCGCAATATTTTCATAGATTAAATTGCTATATATTTTAGGTCAATAAATTAGACTTACTTTACTGTATTACTCTTCTTGCAGTTGTATAACCACCCAAGTTGGCTATTGTAACTGTAGACCCTGGCTGTGGAGCGTGTATATACTTTCCATTACCTATATAAAGTGCTACATGGTGAACTGGTGAACCCCAGAAAATCAAATCTCCTGGTCTTAATTCAGCCCTAGATACATATGTACCTACAGTAGCCTGGTCCTTAGATACTCTTGGTAGGGTAATTCCTGCACCATTACTAAATGAATAAAGCATTAAACCTGAGCAGTCAAAAGTATTTGGTCCCTGGGCACCCCATACATAGTTAGAACCTATCTTTGACTTGGCAACCTCAATTACCTTGTTTATCTTGATCTGCGAAGAGCTAGACGCCAAACTACCACCAGCGTTAAACTTGTATGTAACACCGTTTATGTTTTTAGTAGTATTTGTCAACATCACACCATTCTGGTCAAAATAGTAAAGATTGTTGTCTATCTTTCTCCATAGGTTTTCTGCCCTATTAAAGGTATTTAAGAAATAGTACCACTTGCCGTTTTCCTTGTACCATCCTCTTACCTTTTTACCATCCTGGTACCTATAGTACTTACCAGCTTCATATAGGACACCATTCTTCTTCGTTGAAGCTGCCTCTATTAGGGTCTGCTGACCTAGATCATAAAGCTTCTGCTGTTCAGCACTCACTTCATCTAGCTTCTTACTAGAATCAAGGTTTACCATATGACCATTCTGGTCAAACTGGTACTCTTTACCATCAATGCTAATTCTCTGGTCCTTGATCATTATACCATCCTTGTTGAAATAGTATAAGTATCCATTGATTTTTCTCCACATATTCTGTGGAAGTTCATATGTGTTTATAATATAGTACTTGTTACCCTTGTACTCTATCCATCCTTTTTTCTGTACATTATTTACATAGAAATACCACTTGCCATTTTCCTTTACAAATCCATTAAAACCGCTGCTAGCAACCTTTATCGGATTTTCATTTGGAGTAACTTCCAACTGGCTTTCTTCCGGTGTACTTGCTGTCTGACTACTTGCATCAGTAGTAACTACTTCTGCATCACTAGTGGACTGACCATCTACAACGGCTTGTTGGCTTGTTATTACTTCAACTTGTTCATCCGCCTTTACACTTGTTGAATACATAAAAGCACTTGATGACAAAACAAATGTCGCTAAGGCTATGGCAATTATTCTTTTGTTTGTTCTCTTTTTAAACTGCATCTCTGCCTCCTTTGGTTAAATATATCCTTCAACAATTACAATTCTACCATATGTCCACAAATAAAGCAAGGTAAAAATTACAATTTGTAACTTTTACCTTCTTTTAACTGAATATATATTTACATTTTATGTTATTTTTGTAACCTTTTAACCTTCTTTTTTACCACTCCAAAGAACATGTCAAAAATCATTTCATACTCTTCTACCCTTAGGAAGTGCATTATTAGAGCATATACGATTACACCAACTCCAACGGCTGAAGCCAGAGCAATAAGCTTAAATAATAGGCCTCCTACTAGACTGCTAGCCACTATACCATAAACTAATTTAACGCCCAGTCCCATTATTAGGGCAGCAAAAAGAGATTTTACGAAGACAATATAGTTGTCCCTAGAGGAGTAGCCCTCAATTTTCTTTCTCATACTACGATTGAAAAGGAGGAGACCTATATAAGCTGAAACTGCCGTGGCAATTGCCAAGCCTTTATAGCCTAGAGGTTTAACTAGTATCAGATTCAAGCTTATATTAAATACAATTGATATAATACTGTTAATCATAGGAGTCTTGCTATCCTCCATAGAATAGAATCCCCTAGTAAGGACATCCCTTAGGGCAAAGGCCAAAATACCTATTACATATATCCATAATATACTAGCTGTCATAGTGGTATCTTTAGATGTAAAGGCATTTCTTTGGAAAAGTACCTCAACTATCTGTCTAGAAAGGACTATACAGCCTACTATTATGGGCACTAGGGCCACAATTATTACATTCATGGTCTTCTTTAAGCTATTTAGGAAGCTATCCATCCTATCAGAAACTATCATGCTAGAAAGTCTTGGGTATATTACAGCAAGTATAGAGGTTATAAATAGGGCCTGAACAAATTCATATAGTTTTATAGCATAACTAAAAGAAGCTACTACCTCTGTACCTAGCAATGAAGCTAGAGATTTGTCAACTATTGAATTTATTTGATTGGCACCCACACCTATGACAACCGGTAATATAAGAATCATCATATCCTTCATAACTGGGTCCTTAAGATTAATCTTAGGCCTGTACCTATAGCCTTCCTTGTATACGAAAGGAAGCTGAAATAAAGCCTTTGCTGAAATAGCTATTAGGGTACCTATTACTAGTACCATTGGACTTGTCTTTAAACTCAGGTATATAGATACTATTATAATTACACTATAAGGCATACCAATAAAACCTGGTATAACATACCTCTTTTTTATCTGAAGGTAGGATGTAAATATATTAGCCAAACCTACAAAGACAATACTTGGTAGTAAGATTCTTGTATACTGAACGCATAGGGTATATACATCACCCTGGTAACCCGGTGCAAATACCTTAACCAAGGGACCTGCAAAGATTATACCTAGGCCAGCTATTGATAGACAGACTATCACTACAAGATTAACAACTGAATTTAAAAATCCCATGGCCCTCTCTGCAGAGTCTTCACTTGCTAACTTATTATACAGGGGGATTAGACTCGTGGCTAGAGCTGTACCTATTACTGCAAAAAGTATTGTCGAAATACTGTTGGCAGTTGAATATACTGCGGCATACTTTCCTGTACCATAGGCCGATGCCAAGACGCTATCTCTAAATAGACCCAATATCTTGGATACTATTGTAACTATCATCAAAAGGACGGTAGCCCTTGCTGCTTTTGACATAACTTTCTCCTCTATCTTAACTTGTTGACATCTTCAGGGTTTCTGTAGCTATCAACCAACTTCTTTATCAAACTTATTACTCTTGGATATCTTCATCATCTGAAGCCAACTTTAATTCTTCTAATTGACTAAAGATTTCTTCCCTATTAAACTCCTGTGGCTTGCCTATGAATATTTTGTTGTGGTCTGTAACCTTTAGACCCTCCTCAGCCATCAAAAGCTCCTCAAATAGCTTTTCACCAGGCCTTAAACCTGTGTAGACTATATCTATATCTACATCCGGCTCGAAACCACTAAGTCTTATCATATTCCTCGCCAAATCATCTATCTTTACTGGATCTCCCATATCAAGGACAAAAATTTCCCCACCAGATGCCATGGCACCTGCCTGCATTACAAGTGCAACTGCCTCTGGTATAGTCATAAAGTACCTTATTATATCCTTGTGGGTAACAGTTACAGGACCACCTGCCTGGATTTGAGACTTGAAGAGTGGAACCACTGACCCATTACTTCCCAATACATTACCAAACCTAACTGCCACAAAGTCTGTAGAACTATTTTCGTTATAAATCTGTATCAGTTTTTCTGCTAACCTCTTTGTTGCACCCATTATGTTAGTTGGGTTAACAGCCTTATCTGTAGATATTAGTACAAACTTGTCTACACCACACTTATCAGATACCTTTAGAAGGTTTCGTGTACCAAACACATTGTTTTTAACTGCCTCTGTTGGATTGGCCTCCATTAAAGGCACATGCTTATGGGCTGCAGCATGAAATACAATATTAGGCCTATACTTTGAAAATACTTTTTCTAGCCTCTTTTCTTCCCTAATATTAGCTATAACAACATCCATATCCAGTTGGTTATCATACTTCATCAATAGTTCCTGCTGCACATTATATACATTATTTTCATAATTATCCAGCAATATTAGCTTGCTTGGTCCATACTTATAGATTTGTCTACATAACTCAGATCCGATTGTTCCCCCAGCCCCGGTAACCATGACAATTTTTTGAGATATATAATCCCTAATCTTGTCCATATCTAGGCTGACTGGATCTCTACCTAAAAGGTCGTCTATCTCAACATCTCTTATTATTTTAAAATCGACCTTGCCATCTATTATCTCCAAAAAGCCTGGTATAGTTTTCGTGTAGCAAGAGGTAGACCTGCATATATCTATGATTTCCTTCTTCCTCTTGTTGCTTATATTGGCAATAGAAAATATTATTTCATCTACCATTAATTCCTTAACAAGTCTTGGTATATCTTTAACCCTACCATCAACAAACTTCCCACATACTTCTTGACCCAGTAATAGCTCATTGTCATCTATAAGTGCAACAACCTGCCTATTTAATTTTCCCTTATTTTTATTAATTTCATTGATGACCATCTGGCCAGCTTCACCTGCACCAACTATCATCACCCTCGACAATTTCGCCATACTTCACCTTTCATCAAACCTTATAAAAGGTCAATCTACAATATAGGCCTAGACCCATGTCTTAATCCTATAATACTACAATCTATTTTTTTCTAGTACCATATCATATAGCTTAGATATATCCTCAAAGTTATCCTCAAACCTATAGGTAGACACTACGAATTCTCTAGCTCTTTTACCCATATCTATCCTTAGCTGGTCATCAGTCATAAGTTTGTCCATAGCCTCAAAAAGCCCTTGAACTGACTTAGACTCTACTACTAGTCCTGTCTCACCTTCATCAACAGATTCAGGATGACCGCCTACCCTGGTTATTATTACCGGTACCTGGCAGGCCTGTGATTCAATAGCCGACACACCAAATCCTTCTCTCAAGGATGGGAAAACACATACATCACATGAATTGTATGTAGCTACAATAACTTGGGGCTGAACCCTTCCAAGGAAGCTAATAGACGCCCTTGATTCAAGCCCTGATACCTGGTCCTTAAGGGCTGCTTCTTCCTGACCACTACCACCAATTAGGAGCCTTAGCTTTTTGCCCTTATAAGCGCCCTGGTATTTAGTATAAAGTTTGTCGTATGCCTCTATTAGGTATTTAATACCATATTTTTTTTCTAGACTCTTTACGATACCAAAGGTAAAATAGGCTTGATCCTTAGCCTCATCTATTGGTTTAAACCTATTTGTGTCTACTCCGAAGTACGTAATATAAACCTTTTTATTCGTATAAAGATTTGCCTCCCTAGCCATATCTATACTATTTGAAAAAATATAGTCTGCCTTCTTAAAATTATACTTGATAATCATCTTTTGAAGCAGACCATTTCTAGGAAAGTCATATATATCAGTACCCCATACAGACAAAATATATGGCTTGTATCCCATTAGGGCTCCCAAAAATCCATATGAGCTAGCATACTGGGCATGTAAAAAATCAGGTCTGATCTTTTCAATTAGAGCCTTGATTTCCTTCCTATGCTTAAGGTAGTTAAACTTACTAAATAGCCCCTTGTTCCTGACTTCATTTACATTTGTTTGAAAGTTGTGAACCGTCACACCATCAATGCTTCCACCATTTAGAGATATGATTTCAATCTCATAGCCCTTCTTTAAAAAGAAGTCACACCACTTTTTCACGTGTGGGTTCGAAGCATCTGCTAAATAACAAATTTTTGGCATATAAACCTCCTAGTTAACCCGTTTATTTTATGCCCCTATCCTTAATTAATACTAAACAAGGGCCTACTTTTCCTTTTTAAGTCTCTTCTTTGCAGCGTTATATGCGTAGAAAATAAATACATATGACGCCTTCCATATACTTAATTTTTCTATATTTCTATAGGTATTCCAAGTCCTCTTAATGGCGTTGAACTTATTATGCGACAAAGATTCCTTGACTATCCTATACCATACTAGATCCTCATATATACCATAGGCATAGTCAACCCTCTTTAGTAAATTCAGCCATGTAGCTGTATCCTGACCTCGCCTAACATTTACCATCCTAAAGTCTCCCATCAAGCCCCTATCAATTAGTACAGTGGAACAACCTATAATAGTATTCTTTAAAAGACCATTATAGTCAATTTTTTCTGGAGCCCTTGCAACCTTAGGGGTTGGGCTACCATCCGTGTTAGTGTACCTATAGGATGTAAAACAAAAAGCGACCTTCTTTTCAGCTAAAAAATTCATCTGTCTCTCCAGCTTTTCTGGTTTCCAGATATCATCACTGTCTAAAAAGGCAACATATCTACCGCTCGCCTCTGAAAGTCCAATATTCCTAGTAACGGCTGCTCCAGAATTTTTTTCTAGCTTTATATATTTAATTCTATCATCTTCCTTAGTCTTTTTTTCTATAATTTGCCCGGAAGAATCACTTGAACAATCGTCCACCAATAACAACTCCCAATATTCGTAGGTCTGTGCCTGCACAGATTCTATTGTTTCTGTCAGAAAGTCCTCTGCATTATATACGGGTATTATTATCGATACCAAACCTTCCTTCATGATATATATCTCCTAACCAATTCTCTTCCTAAACTTTTTAGGTCTCTGTAATTTCATTTTATTTAAACTTATACTTTTAATATCAAATTTGGATATTCCATAAACTAACAATATTATACTTATGTTGCTGGCAATATCAACCAAAATACTTTCTGCAAAACAGTAAGTCAAAATACTCACAAGTAAAAGTAGCTTGTCCTTCTGGTCTTCCTTGCATAGGTTGTACATTGCGAGGCAAATAAAACCTATTATTACAATAAATACAATAAGTCCCATGCTATACAGGGTCCAAATATAACCACTGTCTAGGGGCATTCTCTGCGAAAAAAGGATGTCCCTAATATTTGGTGTGTAACCAAATATGTTAATCCCACTTGTAGGGTGAGTAATGTATGAATGCCAATAAAGGGGTCTGTGCGACAATACCCTATTCAAGTAGTAATTCCCGCTTCCAAACAAGGCAATTAATATACTCAGTATAGACATAAATGCTGGAAATAGACCTATTAGTATAGCATTCCATTTCTTCCTAACATCAATACTTCTCAGTATCAAGAAGGCAATTGCCGTAACAATAGCTGTCAGGAGACCCGTCCTTGTTATAGTCTGGGAATACATCAAAAACGCCATTAAAAATAAGGCTATGAAATCAATCTTCTTTTTACTATAAAACACATAATAAAAGTAAGAAGACCATATTAAAAACATGCATATAAATGATGAGTTTGGATTTCCAAATCCAAAGTCATTTCTTCCTTCCAGATACTCAGTAGGGTGTATACCAAGTAGGTTGCTAACCAAGTAAATAGAAAAGAATATGGCATTGAAGACCATAAACCACTTTACCAGGAGTCTAAAATCACAAGTATAAAGACCTAGGCAAAGGTAATAAACATAGGCCATAGTGATGTTTCTTGACATTACAAACTGTACACTAGCCAATAATAGGACCAATAAATGCGTTATATTAAATTTTCTTATATCACTTGCTATCATAATAGTCGATAGACCCAGACTAAGCACCATTATGTACCTAGAAAAGGAGTTCATATCAAAAAAGTCCCCGTAAAACTTGAAAACGGCCATAAAGACTATAATGATACCAAATAAATTTCTCCATTTATTCTTAAACATCAAACTACTCCCTTAGTATTAACTATTTCTTTAAATTTAGTATAGCCTCAAAAATTCTATCACAATTTTTTCCATCCCTTAGGTCAAAAAAATCTTCGACCCTTTGGGCATATATATCTTCCATCTTAAATTCATTATCAAAGTATTCACTTAGCTTCTTTACAAGGTCTTCTTCATCAATTATAACCTTACCAAATCCATCATCCTCATAGCTGAAATAACCTGGTGCATACTTGTCATCCTTGACCTTTTGATAGTATATAATAGGTTTCTTCATATAGGCAAAGTCAAAGGCTACAGAAGAGAAATCAGTAATCAAGAGTTCTGAGTCCTTTAGCAAGGTCTGGACATCATAGTCATCCTTGTCAGCCAAAATAACCCTGTCACTTTCATTATCAAAGGCTCCCTTATAGGGCTGCATTTCAAAGTGGGGATAGAAAATCAAATCCCTATCATATCTTTCCAAAAGTTCTATAATTTTCTTGTTGTTAATAAGAGAATTAAGTGACTTGAAGTAGTCAGATGCCAAAAAGCTAGTCATATCCAGCTTGTCTTGATTCTTGTATGAAGGAGTGATTATGGTCTGTCTCCACGTAGGCATCAAGAGGATCTGTTTTTTCGTCTTAAAGTCATTTAATCTATCATATCTAGCAATACCTGTCCTTACAACCACACCCTCGGCAAAGCCATAATTAGGCCCACATATAGACTCATACTCACGCTTTGTGGTAGTTATAAAGAGGTCTATCTTAGTAGAGGCATTGTAATACATACTAAGGTCACTAAGTATTACACCATGCTGTAGTAATACAAACTTCTTTTTGTTCTTCCTATCTAAGAGGAGCTTGTATAGTTTATAGCTCCACGGCTCTAAAAAGCCTAGATGTGTAGAAATTGCATATTCACATAGTAGAAAGGCTATCTTATGGTCCTCGCTACCAAATTCTATTATATTTCCAAGGTCCTTTACCCTATCATAGTCCTTCTTGTGGGAAGAATCTATCACATACCAGGCATTTATTTCAGGATGATTTTCCCTCAAATACTTAAAAAATACATATCCATTATCCTTGGCTTCAACCCCTCTTTCAGATATCAGCCACATATTCTTGTATTTTTCATCCTGCCTATACTTATCGACCTTACTATTGTAGGCTAGCATTTCCAAAGAATTTTTGCTTAGCCTAATAATCTTTTCAACTATACTCATAATACCACCCTAAACTTTAAATTTAAGTTGCTCTTTAATAGCTGACATAAAAAGTCCCCAGAACTTTCCATCGTTACTATCCTTGATAAGCTTTCTTTTCTTTAAACCGAAGGCTATAAAAAGCACAAAGCCCGTAAATCCACCAAATAACCTCTTGAAAAGTGGTCCCTTGCCTATAATTGATGTTGGATCAGTGTAGTTAACTCTTTTGTAAGGATGGTAGGCCACAATCACCGGGAAGTAGTACATCTTTCTCTTCCCCTCATTATAGGCATCCATTATAAATATATTTTCCTCTCCAGAGTTATACTTTTTTCCAATACCAAACCTTTCATCGAACCTATGAGTCATAGGGTCTAGTTGGTGGGCGTTAAACCACATATCCAGTGTAAGCTGCTTTAAGGTCTGCCTCCTAGATATCCCCATTATAGGTTCCTTTGGATAGTCTGCCGTAGACTTCTTAACTATTGGATCAAAATGCTGAAAAATTGCTATATCTGGATCATATTTTTCAAAATGCTCCTTTACTATCTCTAGAGTATTATCTGCATACCAGCAATCATCATCAGTGAAGGTGTATACATCACCTGTACAGTAATCCATAGTTGCATTCCTACTTACTGAGCAACCTACTCCACCTGCATCTATATGCTTGTATTCAAAGCTATGCTTTTTAAGTATTTCATCTATCTCTTCGAAGTTGGTCTGTGATCCCACTATAACTTCAAAATTTTTATATGTCTGTCTATCTAAACTATCAAATAGTACATCTAGTTCCTTTAACCTAGAACCATATGTACCCAACAATAAACTGAATTTCATATTATACTTCCCTTCTTCATACTTCAAAAGAGCCACCTATTTAGACAAAAAATGCTTAAATACATTGACAAAGGCATAGTTTGTAAAACAGTACAAGGATTTGAAAAGTCCCAGCTTTTCTTCATTTCTTAGTATATTCCAAGTCCAAGTAGCCGCTTTTAATTTATTGCCAGAAAGTGAATTCTGCCTTGTCCTATAAAGAGCAAGGAGGTCGTTTAAGCCATGGGCCTTATAGCCCCTCTTAAGTATCCTCAACCAGGCAGCATAGTCCTCATGCCTAGTTTTTGGCATGACAATTTCCTTTATATAGTTTCTATCAATTACCACAGTCAAGCAGGCTATAGCATTATGCTTTAGTAGCTTATTGTAATCTAATTCCTTCTTAGCCTTTACTACTGTATTCATCAGCTTGCTATCTGCATCCATAAACCTGTAGCTAGTAAAGGTAAACTCATACTGGTTTTCCAACATAAAGTCTATCTGACGACTTATTTTTTCCGGCAACCAAACATCATCACTATCTAAAAAAGCAATAAACCTACCCTCAGCATTTTCGATAGCTACATTTCTTGCATTTGCAACACCAGCATTCTCCGTCAAGTAAATAGCCTTCACCTTATCACTTTTTTTCTTGTATTTTTCAAGAATAGCCCTAGATCCATCACTAGACATATCATCCACACATATAATCTCTATATCGTCATAGGTCTGGTTTAAGACACTATCCAAGGTTTCTTCCAAGTATCTCTCGGCATTATATACAGGCATAATGACCGAAACCAACTTGTTAGTATATACTTTTTCCATCTCGTTCATTTTAAATCCCCTTCTATCTTGCTCCGTCACCTGTAAAAATAACCTTAACAGTCATAAATACTATCTTTATATCCAAAAGTAGACTCCTATTTTTTATGTAATAGATATCATACTTAAGCTTCTCACCTGGGTCTATTTCATAGCCACCATTTACCTGGGCCCATCCTGTTAGACCAGGCTTTATTGCAAGCCTATAGACAAAGTGACCATACTTTTCCTCAAATTCCTTTGTAAATCCAGGTCTTTCTGGTCTAGGACCTATAATACCCATATCTCCCTTGAAAATATTGAAGAGCTGTGGTATCTCATCAATCCTAGTTTTTCTTATAAACTTACCAACTTTTGTAACTCTTGGGTCATCCTTTTCTGCCCACTGGGCACCATATTTTTCTGCATCAGTCCTCATAGACCTTAGCTTATAAACATAGAATTCCTTACCGTACTTACCCAACCTTTCCTGCTTGTATAGGATAGGTCCATTATCCTCTATTTTTATAAAAATCCCTGCAATCAATATTACTGGTATACCAACTATCATAGCTAAGAGGCTCAGTACTATATCAACGATTCTTTGACATAGCTCTAGGCACTTACCACCCTTTACTATACTATAATCTATGGTATCAATATACTCTTTTAGTTTTACGTCATCTCCACTATACCTGTTTAGAGACATCATTATCCTCCCTTCAGCAGTCAAGTGCGCCAAATCACTGCACATACTGCCCTATATTATTCCAAAACTTTACATTCTTACAAATCAAGACCAAATGACTTCTTTGTAAGAAAAACCCTTACCGTCATGAATAATGCCAGTAAAACTAAAAGTATTGTAGTAGTCAACTTGAATCTTTCTATATTAAAGAAGTTTCTTCTTTCGATTTTAAAACCAACCTGGTTCAACTCTCTATACTTTCTCTCCTTGACCAGCTTTTCATCTGCTGTTGCAAGGTAATTATTTTCTATTAAAAGTAGGGGTGAATTGTTATCCGCTGCTAGTGGAGCTATTGCTATTGCATTAATCAGCTGTCCAGAGGCAATTGACCTCTTGTGTAGAACTTCTCCGCCTTTAGAAATATAAAGCTTATCCCCCTTCTTATATAGGATATCCATTATATTTCTGTTTACTTCATACCTATCCTTGCCACTAATTTTAACTAGGCTGCTAAACATCTTGTCAAAATTTCTGTTTATAGTATTATTATTTGTAACTATATAGGCCTTTTTAACTCCATACTTATCAATATATGACTTTAACTTGGCTGCATCATCATCCCCACCAGATATTACTATTACCGGTATATTGTTTTTCTGGGCATATGGTGAAAATGATATAGCATTCGGTAGATCAAATACATCACTACTAACAAGGGCAAGAGCATCAACCTTTTTTTTGTCGGCCATCATGCTAGCAAACCTTAGAGAAAGGTCTGTAATATTGCTTTCAATGAGCCTATCTACCTTGTAACCATTCCTCTTAAAGGATCTTTCAACCCTCTTGTTCAAGCTATTTATTCCACCTATTAGCACAACCTTTTTTACACCCAACTTTTTCATCTGATCATATACAGGCTTCTTAATAGTGTAGCTTTCTATATAGAAGACTGGATACTTGCTATTGTAGGCGTATGGTGCTACCGATACTATCTGGTCAATCATCTCTGTATTTACTACTATAGCAGTATCTGCCTTTTTAAAGCGTTTGTCCACCACTGTATTTACTGTATCATACCTGGTATCCCCTGTATAGTCGACAATATCGAACTTATCGAAGTATAATTTGTCAAGTAGCTTTCCACCACCAATATATATAACTAAAAATATAAGTATAAATACCGTATACTTTATAATCTTTTTCATACTTAATTCTCCCGCTCTTATTTCTTTGAAATAAACATACTCTCACTCACTACATTATTATACTATATATTAAAAATTTGTGCAAAGCTTGTAAAGAAAAAAAAGGATATATAGAGAACTTTTATTAGTTCTCTATATATCCTTCTTAAAATAACTAATTAAAGCCAGCGACTATACCCGGGAGTTTGACACTTGTAATCGAAGATTTACTATTCAATGGCTTGAAAAGCCTTAATTTTTTTGTCAAATTTTAAAATTTATGTCTTCGCAATGCACGCAATGTATGATATAATATAAGTATGTATATTTTTTGTGAGGTGAATTATGAGACTACTTGTATCTAAATCTGCTAACGCTTCTTCCTTCTATGTTCAGAAGGATATAAAAAAAGGAAATTCTAGAACTACTGTTATTGTTGAAAAACTTGGAACAGAAACAGAGATAATGGAAAAATACGGAGTAGCTGACGCTAAAGCTTGGGCACTTGATTATATAGCCAATTTGAATAGAATAGAAAAGGAAAAAAAGACTGAAATTATGCCGGTAAATATGAAGCTTTTTCCTCAGCAAACCATAAGCAATCGTCAAAGAATATTTAACGGAGGATATCTACCACTTCAATCAATTTACCATAGTCTTGGACTTAATAAGATTTGTAAAAAAATAAGTTCAAACGGTAAATTCGAGTATAATCTTAATAGCATTCTTTCAAGATTGATATACACTAGAATTCTTTTTCCCGGTTCTAAACTCAATGCATTCGAAGAATCTAAAAAGTTTATTGAAGATCCTGAATTTGACCTACATCAGGTCTATAGAGCTCTTGATGTTCTGAATAAAGAAAGTGACTATATACAGTCGCAATTGTATAAAAATAGCACCAAAGTTACTCAAAGAAACGCTAGTGTTCTTTACTATGACTGTACAAACTATTTCTTTGAAATCGAAGAAGCTGATGATGAAGGTCAACTAAGACAATACGGGAGATCCAAAGAAAACAGACCTAATCCATTAGTGCAGATGGGGTTATTTATGGATGGCAATGGAATTCCACTAACCTTTGATATAACCAGTGGAAACACTAATGAACAAACCACTCTTAGGCCTCTTGAAAAGAAAATAATCGAAGATTTTAATCTATCTAAATTCATAGTGTGCACTGATGCTGGTCTTTCGAGTAATGCAAATAAAAAGTACAACTCTATCAAGGATAGGGCTTACATAACTACGCAGAGTCTTAAAAAAATTAAGAAACATCTTAAAGAATGGTCTCTTGATCCTAATGGTTGGAAAAAATACGGCTCTACTATATCATATAATATCAATGAAATTGACGAAGAGGAAAATAGAGACACTATATTTTATAAGGAAAGATGGATAAATGAAAATGGACTTGAAGAAAAGCTTATAGTAACATACAGTATAAAATACAGAGACTACCATAGAAACATTAGATCAAATCAGATATACAGAGCTAATGAACTAATAAAAAAAGGTTCTCTAGCTGCTAAGAAAATTCGTGATAATGATATAAGAAGGTTCATTCGCGAAACAAAAGTTACATCAGATGGAGAAATCGCAGATAGGTCAATAGTAAGCCTTGATGAAAACAAAATAATGGAAGAATCCCTGTATGATGGCTTCTATGCTGTTGTTACAAACCTTGAGGCTAAAGCTCATGAAATAGCTCAAATAAACAAACAGATGGCAAATAGAAGAATGTTTCAGAATAATGAAGAGTGAATTCAAGGCTAGACCGATATATCTTAGCAATGATGAGAGAATAAAAGCTCATTTTCTTATTTGCTTTTTAGCTCTTACGGTATATAGAATCCTTGAAGTAAAGTTAGGAAATAAATATACAGTAAGTGAAATAACAAAAACTCTACGAGAAATGAATATGCTTAAAACTAAGCAGAATGACTATATACCAGCGTTTAATAGAACTCAGATAAGTGATGATATCTTCGAAGTTTTTGAATATAGGCTAGACTATGAAATTATAACAGAAAAAAATATGAAAAAAATTTTAAAAGCTACAACAAAATGAGAACATTACGCAAAATTTAAACATAATATAAAAAGCCGGAAGTATTAGTATTACTAGCCTTTCCGGCTTTTATCATCAAAAAAAGTGTCAAATACAGGATTATTATACTATATATTAAAAATTTGTGCAAAGCTTGTAAAGAAAAAAAAGGATATATAGAGAACTTTTATTAGTTCTCTATATATCCTTCTTAAAATAACTAATTAAAGCCAGCGACTATACCCTTGGCTATCTGGATTCCCATATCTCTTAGGGACTGGTCAGACTTCAGTTTATTTACATCGTACGAACTAGACATAAAGCCTCCCTCAACCAAAATAGCTGGCGCCTCTGTATTTGCAATTACATATAGGTGGGTACCGTCTTTTACCCCCCTGTTTTTCATGTCAAATTTGGCCAATATACTATTCAAAACCTTGCTAGCAGTATTCTGGGACAGGCTACCCTCTCCTGTGTAAACTTCGACTCCTGTACCGCTTAATTCACCTGTATCAGCATTTACAACAGCCCCACCCTTGTTGTAGTGGATACTACAGAAGAATACAGCCTTACTGTTATTTGAAATATCAACCCTGTCCTGAAGGGTTGGATATGTATCGTTCTTTCTCGTCATAATTACATTAGCCCCCGCCTTTGTAAGGTAGTCTGCACATGCTAGGGCAGTCTTTAGGGTCCAGTCCTTTCTTTGTAACCATTTAAACCAACTGCACCTGAATCACTACCACCATGACCCGGGTCGATTACAATAGTCTTACCCCTGATACCCTTACTACTTATATTTGTGTCACTAGTACTTGTCTGAGTTTGGGACTGAGGCTTAGACGGTGTCTGTGGCTGAGTCTGTGGCTTGGTCTGAGTTTGAGTGCTTATTGCTGCAGACTGGAAATTAGACTTAATAAGACTAGTTACACTGGAGCTTATGCCTCCACCAATCTGGTATATTGTGTCACCCTGCACACTATTTAAGAATTTCTGAGAAGCAGCTACCAACTTGTTCCTGTGTGTTATCAAGATTGGACAAGACTTTAGCGTTGCAAATGGACCTGCACTTACAGTATCTATCAGGCCGCTATTTTCTGCCTTTGTAACTATTAGGCTATTTATATCACTACTTTTATAGAACCTATTTATTACATTTACATTTGTCTGGTACCTGTCACTACCGTATATTCTATTTGCCTGACCGCCGTTTCTTACTACTGCGCTGATCTTATTAATTAGACTGTTTGATATAGAATTCTGACCTCCTATATAGTAGACATTGCTAGCAGAGCTCTTTAGGTAATTGTAAACTCCATTACCAACGTAGTTCTTACTAGCTACTAAAACAGGAGCCATAGTGCTTCCCGCCCTAGAGGATATTGATAGGGCATCTGCTACACCATATTCAGTACTCACTACATATGCTGTATTAACTCTACGACTGGCATTTATTTTTTCAGCTACTGCAGCGGAAAGGTCACTCGGGTATGTACCAAATATCCTAGCCATTTCAGCACCAGTATTGGCCTTTATGGCATTTGATATACCCTTTGAAATATGACTAGTATCACCAATCATATATACCTTTTTAGGATTTAACCTTATAATTTCATCCAAAACTGATGGCTTTATTGACTTAGCTGATGTCAATAGTATAGGTGCCTTATTTAGGCTAGCAAATGGCGTTGCAATTAAACCATATATAGCATTTGACGAATTTACCAAAACTACTGCATCTGCTCCATTAGGATAAGAGGCCTTACTGACCTGTACAGATGTTTCATACCTATCACTTCCATATAAATATGATATATTTGCGTTTGTTTTTGCATAACTTGAGTCAAGTCTTGTCTCATAGGACATTTCACCTTCCTCATCATCGACATATTGGCTCACATTGCCATCTTGGTCGAACTTGGCCATACCGAGCTTAATTTCCATAACTCCAGTCTTTCTTCTGATCCATCATTAGAACCGACAGCTTCTATTTTAGAACCAGTTTCACTGGCATTTATTTCATCAGCAAAACTATATGGCGCAAATCCGGCTAGCAAGGTCATAGCTAGTGTCATTGCCATAAATTTTTTCATAAAAACTTTCATCTAATACCTCCCAAAAAAACTATTTATATTACTTTAGTCTATAAGCAAATTAATACTTCTTCATTATAACATAAAAGTTACAGTTTGTAACCTGTTTTATAAAAAAGACCGAATATATTATTATCTGGTAAGCTTTATCACCAGGTAAATATCCGGTCTTTACAATATTTTACAATATTTTTTAATTATTAATCACACCTAAAAAGGTGGACTAGATATCTATTACTTGAATTACTTTTTTACAACAACCTTACCATCTGCGTCCCTATTTATTACATCCTTTGGCAGGAAGTCTGTATAGAAACCACTTACATAACTATTTCTTAGGGAGTTAACCTTATTTTGATCATTGTAGGTGTACATGTATAGACTTATATCCCTATCTACAAGCTTTTTAGTAAGATCATCTGAGAATTTGAACTTATTAGCCGCAACTATTTTTATACCGTGTTCATATGAGAAGTCGACAATCCTATTTACCTCTAGCTCCTCTAGCCTATAAGTTGTAAATATCATTGACTTAAAGTCATATATATTCATTACCGGCTTATACATCTCTTCATAGTAAATTTGTGGTATTACCCTATTTAAAGATGTAGCATCCACCTTTTTAAAGGTATCTACAAGTTTCTTATAAGCCTGCTCAACGCTCTTTATATCATTCGTTTTAAGATCAACAACAAGGTACATATCCTTATGGTCCTTCATGTACTCAACAACATTATCCAAGGCTAAGGTATCGTATTTACCTAAGATTTTTTCATTCAAGAACTCCTTTTTAGTAGGCTTTGCATTAGCCCAAGAAAGAGGTAGTGCAAGCTCTGACAAGCCCTGCCTATCATAGGAATGTAATAGTATCAGTTCATTGTCAGATGACATAGACATATCAGCCTCAAAAACCCTTAAGCCCCTGTTGTAGCTCGAAATCATAGCCTGTCTTGAATTTGTATATGAATTACCATCTACACCACCCATGGCGTGGGCAATATACCTATTTTCACTTACCCAAGAATAGTTAAACTTCTTAGGATAGTTATCCATGTACACAGTCCTATCGCTCGATTGGACTACATTGACATCCAAGACCTTATATATAAAGTCTAGGGGAACATATATAGTATCTTCCATATACTCCATTACCCCATCCATCTTTAAGACATCCTTGTTTTTCGCAAACCTAACTTCATTAGAACCCCTCTTCATATAGTAGGTGTATTTTTTATATTTAACCTCTACTTCTCCAAAGGGAAGGAACTTATATTCTATCTTCGTCCCAAAATTATTACACAGTTCTATCAAGGGAACATAAACTATGCCATTGTTTATTTTATATGGTTTTTTCATTTGTGCAACCTTATTATTGGTTATTAATCTTTCCCTTATATTTGTATTCTTATATTCACTTATAATCCTTCTCTGACTCTGATGGTAGTGAAGCAACCTAAACAAGGCCAAGATCAATACTAGGGAAACTAGTAAAATCAAAGCTTTTCTGGCTCTTTCCTTCATAATTTCCGTATTAAATTTTTCTAACATAAGCCCCCCACTATCATATATTTATCTTTAACTTATACTTTTCCAACAGATTAAAAAGTAGTACCCAAATTACTGTAATAAACACAGAATAACATGCAGATGCATAGTCAGTACCCGTTATTGGTAGTATGAAGTCAGTAGTAAACCAATTATTAAATGGTAACCAAGTTCCTGTATAAATAGACTTGATGTGTATAAATTTTATCAACTCATGTATTGCCGTATCCAAGAGAATAATAGGCACTGCATTCAAACCAACTCTCTTTAATAAGCTAGTCCCAAAACTTAGTTTCATAATATCACATAAAAGATATGCCAACATACTAAGGAAGTATGCATACTCAGCCATCCTCAATACAAAGGTAAGACTAAAAACATTTCTATTCAAAGGTATAAATACCTGACTTATATGCGATAGTATTAGCATCAACAGGGATAAGAGTGCCAAGTTGACCAATTTTTCAACTCATCATTTATCCTATAGTAGTTACTTAGAATTGACCCTATAGACTTTGGATTCAACCAGCTTTTTATATCTATCCATAAATTGGACCTTGAAAAACCATATGTTCTTATCATGGCTGGCCTATAGTACTTTTTATACCTCTTGTTCTTTATAGGCTTCTTATTGAAAATACAGGCTATAGACAGGCCTATCATACCTAGAGGACTGGCAGCTAATATGGCCATCAAGCCCTCTGGGTCTGCAGTAGACTTGCTCATAAAACCACCTAAAATGGACCTATCGATTCCAATAAAAGCACTCTTATCTATAGAATATCCATTTATAAAGGCTATTAGGGTCATTATGCAGGACACTATGATTGCCATAATCAAGAAAACATAGGTAAGGGCATTGTTTTTAATCTTAATATTTAAAAGCCCTATATAGGCCAGTGCCACCAATAAATAATCTATGGCCAATAGCTGGTATGGCCCAGTCAACCTTACACTAGCTCTTCCCTCCATAAAAATCACACTATATAGAAGACCTACTATAAATATTATTGCAAACCTGATAAAAACCCTCTTCACTATGTCTATAATCAAGTCTCCATCAGCATAGTTTTTCTTTACAAAAAATGGTATGGACATGCCCATTATCAGCACAAAATAGGGAAGTACAAGGTCTGCAAAGGTCATGCCATGCCAAGTAGAAATAGCCAGATTGCTTGAGACTGCAGATTCCATACCCTGATTAATTATAAATAGGGCTGCTACTACAAATATTCCCCTTAGCACATCTATGGCACCTATCCTCATATAGGCATACTCCTGGTCCTTTGCTTTTTTATCGAAATATAAAGTTTTAATAATTTTTAAGTACTTACGTATATAAGTTTTCAAAGCAAATTCTTCCACATCATTTACATACATTATTTTATCACCTTCATTTATTCATCTTCTTCGTCAAAGGTAAATACAAATTTCAGTGTTTCTCTCCTAATCTTTCTATTCAAGGATTCAAACATCTTGTAGCCTTCGATTGTATACTCCTTAACGGGGTCCTTCTGGGCTACAGAGACTAAGCCTACACTCTGTCTCATCTGGTCCATCAGGTCTATGTGGTCAACCCAGTAAGTATCTACTACCTCTAGTAGTATGTCTTTTTCCTGTTGAGCCAGCTCATAGTCAGGAACCATCATCATCTTTAATTCATATACCCTTTTTACGATTTCCATAGTATTGTCGATTACCTCATCCCTAGTCATGTTGGCTATGTCAGGCATCAACAAGGTTCCATCTGGCATAAAAGCAGAATAAAGACTCTTGAAATACTTGAAATAATTCCTTGGCTTAACGTCAATATACTTTTCAACACTTTCAATTACAGTATCCTTAGCCATCTGCATGATAGTTTCTCTAAGGTCTACACCCTTAAGTACATTATCTCTTTCTCCATAGATGACCTTTCTCTGCTTGTCTATTACGTTATCGTACTTTAATACGTCTTTTCTCTGCTCAAAGTTCTTACCCTCTATCCCCTTCTGGGCATTTTCTATTGCTCTAGTAAGGGCTCTACTAGATAGGGCACCATGCTCGTCCGGCTTTAGCTTCTTACTTAGCTTCTTGATGGCAGACCCTCCATATAGCTTGATAATTTCATCCTCTATACTCACATAGAACCTAGAAACACCTGGGTCACCCTGTCTACCCGAACGTCCTCTTAGCTGGTTGTCTATTCTACGAGATTCATGTCTCTCAGTGCCTAAAACGTATAGACCCCCTAATTCCTTAACCTGTTCTTCTATTTCCTTGTCTCCGTTACCTAACTTTATATCGGTACCCCTACCAGCCATGTTAGTAGCTATTGTAATATTACCTATCATACCAGCCTTGGCAACTATTTCAGCTTCCATCTTGTTATTCTTTGCATTTAGTATTTCATGCTTCAAGCCCCTCTTTGTCAAAGGTCTGACAATATTTCTGACTTTTCAACAGTCGCAGTACCAATCAGCATCGGCTGACCTGTACTATGGACCTTGATTATCTCTTCTACAACGGCATTAAATTTTTCTTTTTCTGTTGCATATACCTTATCATTTAAGTCAGCTCTTATTACAGGCCTATTCGTAGGTATCTGCACAACATTCATATTGTAGGTTTGTTCAAATTCATTTTCTTCAGTCTTGGCTGTTCCCGTCATACCAGATAGCTTTTCATACATCCTAAAGAAGTTCTGGTAGGTAACTGTAGCCATAGTCTTGTTATCAGACTTTATTTCAACCCTTTCTTTGGCTTCTATAGCCTGGTGAAGTCCATCAGAGAACCTTCTACCATCCATTATTCTACCGGTAAACTCATCTACTATAAAGACCTCTCCATCCTTTACTACGTAGTCATCATCAATATTCATCAGCTTGTGGGCTGTAAGGGCCTGGTTGATATGGTGGTATATAGCCATATTGTTCAAGTTTGTAATAGTCCTAATTTTAAAGAAGTTTCAGCCTTCTTAAAGCCTGATTCAGTTAAGGAAACAGTATGCTCTTTTTCATCAAGATCATAGTCTTCCTCTTCTATAGTTTTTATAAAGTCATCAGCAAGTATATATAGGTCACTTATGGCTTCACCCTCTCCTGATATAATCAGAGGAGTTCTTGCCTCATCTATAAGAATAGAGTCAACCTCGTCAATTATACAATAGTAAAGTTTACCCTGAACCTTATCATTGAAATTTTTAACCATATTGTCTCTCAAGTAGTCAAAACCAAATTCTGAGTTTGTACCATAGGATACATCACAATTATATTGAAGCCTTCTAGTATTCGGGTCCTGACCAGTTATAATAGTACCCACTGTCATTCCTAAAAATTCAAATACTGGCCTTACAGTATCTGCATCACGCTCAGCCAAGTAGTCATTTACAGTAATTACATGAACACCCTTGCCTAATAGGGCATTAAGGTAGCAAGGAGCTACTGCAACTAGGGTCTTACCTTCACCAGTCTTCATTTCTGCTATTTTACCTTGATGTAGAACTATGCCACCTATCAGCTGGACCCTATACTGCCTCATCCCTAAAACTCTCTTACAGGCTTCTCTTGCAACAGCAAAAGCTTCTACTAGTATATCGTCAATTAACTCTCCCTGGTCTAGCCTATCTTTAAATAACTGAGTCTTATTTCTAAGGTCTTCATCCGAAAGTGAAGATATTTCCTCTTCAATTGCTTCTATCTTATCTACAATTTTATTTATTTTTTTTATTTCCGCATTATCTTTTTTGCTCAAAAACGAATCTAAAACCGACATTATTTACTCCTTTTATTACAATTTTTATATCTAATAGGGTCAATTTATCCCTAAATTATCTCCTTGTATAGGCCTTATTTGCCCATTTTCGGCAAATTTACCTACTTCGACTCCTATATTATACCATTAAAATTAGATTTTCACAAAAAAACTATTAGACATTTTTTTCATAACTTATTGTATAATATAGTTACTTAAAAAGAATTACATTTCTTATTAGGTATTTCTCACAAAAAAAGTAGAGGTTGATCAACAACCTCTACTTTTTTTGTTATAAATAACTAACTAGTCTCTCCATGTAGTATAATAGTATATATAAGCTAAGGAGGTATTGCATATGTTAATTGATTTAGTATAGAAAACTACCTTTCTATAAAGAATAGGTTGCATTTTTCACTTGTAGAATCCGATGACGAAGAAGGAAGTAAAATTAAAATACATAGGGCTAATGGCTATCTTAACCTACTACCTGCAATCACCATATACGGATTCAATGCCTCAGGTAAATCAAACTTTTTAAAGGCTCTCGATATGGCTAAAAATCAGATTGTTTTTTCAAAGATATCAAATCCAGAAAAACTAGGTATAGATATCTTCCAGTATAAGCCTTTTAAGCTATCGGATACCTATAGGGATAAGCCTACATCCTACCAACTGAGGGCTCTTGTCAACAATTATATTTTTGACTACCAGGTCGAGTATGATAAAAGCTCAATAATATGCGAAAGACTATCCTCCTTTGATTCAGAGGAAAACTATACACTCCTAATAAATAGGACCCATAATGAATTTTCCTTGGATTTTAATATTGACAAGGATGTAATAGCAAAAATTATGGGACCAAATATATCTAAGAGACCCTTAGTTGGAAGTGTTAGTATTTTTGATGAAAGGGTTGAAAGCTTTGTAAATTGGGTTGAAAATGACCTAATTATCATTAAGAACAACTTCGACTCAAGGGAGAATATACAAAAAACTACCCGCTACCTACTTGAAAAGGGTGATATTTTTCATGCCAAACTCCTAAGAATGCTGTCTGATATTAGCTATTCAAATATCAGCTCTATTCAGACACAAAGCCTTAGTCAGGCTCTTCAGGATTCTGATATTGACGAAACCATAAAAAATGAGCTTCGTGAATCTAGCCTTTATAATAGTATTAGACAAAACTCAACTGGTAGAGATGATGGTGATTCTGAAGCTATGACCCTCAATACATTCAAAAGGGGACTTGATATAGAAGGTAATTCAAAGGATGTAATCTTTAACCTTTTTGAGGAATCAGAGGGCACTATCAAGATTTATGCCCTATATGCCTATATCTATGATGCCCTATATAATGGCAAGACCTTAGTTATAGATGAAATGACATCTTATATACACCCACTGGTTTCTCAGTACATTATTGGACTCTTCCAAAACCCAGTAGAAAACAAGTCAGGTCAACTGATTACAACTACGCATACAACAGACCTTCTTGAAATGAAGAGCTTAAGGCGTGACCAGGTTTATATCACGGACATGGACTTCAATGAGACTACTATCTACTCATTGGCAGATATAATGGATGTTTCCAAGAGTGAAAACTTTAGAAATGCCTATCTTGCAGGAAAATATGGAGGATTAAATTACTTTAGGAGGGAGTTACATGAATAATAAATACAAAGACTCTTTCAAAAGACCAAAACCTACTATAAAGCCAAGGGCTACTGGATTAGACCTGCTTGATCCCAGTATAAATATACCTATAGACGTTTTCCATTCTAACACAAGAAAAATCAGAAACCTTATGTTGGAAAATAAGAAGGACGAAAACATACTTAGATATTGTATTATTCTAATTTGTGGCTCAATGGACAAATATATGCATGATATAGTAAAAACTATGCTACTTCAAATATTTAAGGATAAGGCCCCTGCTGGCAAGTCCTTTGATAGCTTTATGGTTCCGATTTCTCTTTTGAACAAGTTTGACAAGATTGAATTCGACCCTCAAGAAAAGGAGAAAATCTTGAGTGACACCATATACGAGGTAACGTCAAGCTTTACCATGCAAAAGTCATACGCAATAGATAGAAACCTAGGCTATGTAATTAACTTCAATATGTGGAAGGCTATCCATCCTAGAGTGATGATGAGATTCAAGGACCTAACTAGCATTACCGCACTAAAAAAATTTGTTGATGACCTTGCAGATAGAAGAAATATAATAGCCCATGAGCTTGACTTCCAGCCAAATAGTCATGATAGACGACCAATCGACTATGACTATGTTCTTCATACCCTGGATGTAATACAATTTATGGTAGAGGCTGTCAATTATCAAATTACAGATTCAATCAAAAATGTACAATGTAGAGATATAGAAAATGACGGAAGTATATAAATATTATTAATATATAGGTGGTGAAATAATTATGAATACTAATGGTAGATATAACCCAAATAAAAAGTACTTTAACTCAGAATGGCTAGACAAGATAGATAAGAGGGACCAATCCTTGATAGATATGGCCTTCAAGGCCTTAAAAAACTCATACTCACCCTACTCTAATTTCAGAGTAGGTGCCTGTGTAGAGACAAAGACAGACCAATACTTTATCGGTACAAATATTGAGAACTCATCATTGGGACTGACTAATTGTGCAGAAAGAAATGCCATTTTTTCTGCCTTCTCACATGGTTTCAGAAAAAAGGATATAAGGGCTATTGCTATCGTGTCAGAAGATGATAAATTAACTACTCCGTGTGGTGCCTGTAGACAGGTCTTATCTGAACTCTTAGAACCAACATGCCCTATAATACTTACAAATGGTAGAGAGGTCCTTGTTACAGATATCATCCACCTCTTACCACTTAGCTTAGCCTAGATATTTAGGCTATGGTTCTAGATAAATTGACTATATCAAGTTATAAGTTATAAAATTTATAAAGTAATATTGGAAGCCTTCCCCTAATATTTAGGAGAAGGCTTCTTCATCTGTATATAATTTTATATAGATTGCCTGTGAATATACTCATATATTACTTATACAGGACTTTCAGTATGGCTTCATAGCAACCAAGTTCCCTTTTCATCCTGTCTAACTAGGCCAGCCTTCATCAAGGTACCTAAACTTCTCTTGAAATTCTTTTTGCTCGTTGAGAATACAAGTCTAAGCTCTTCGGGGTCTGACTTATCGTTAAACCTCATAAAGCCATCATTCCCCTCCATATAGCTAATGATATTTTTAGCCAGCTTGTCTAGTTCTTCCCCTTTTTCGGCTCTTGTTGATAGGCCTAGTTTCCCATCTTCATAGGTCTTTACTACCCTTAGACCCTCTAGTCGATCACCCTCTCTAAGGCTTGTGTAGTATTCATCCTTTAAAATGAGACCATAATAGTTGGGTTCTATACATACAAGGGCTGTACCATTTGACTGGAAGCCAAATACATATCCGCTACATACATCCCCCTTCTTCAGGTTCGCCTCTAAGCTTAGGTATGGTCCAATATCTGTTGTTGCCGCAAGCCTACCAGACTTATCTACATATATATAGAATGGATATTTTTCTTCTTCAAATAGCTTGTACTTTCTCTCTCTAAATGGAACTAATACATCCCTTTCAAGTCCAATATCTATAAAGCTACCTATTTCAGAGTTATCACATACCTCAAGTATTGCTACCTGACCCGCCATGGCCTTGGGTTCTTTTTGAGTTGCCACTAACCTATTCTGTGAATCCTTATATACAAATACCTCTACATCTTGGTTTAAGCTAATCCTGTTTTCATCAATAATATTCTGTTTTGGTAAGAGTATATCATCACTAGTATCCTTGGTTTGTCCGTCTAAAAAGTAACCGTAGTCCTTTTTCCTCAAAACCTTCAACTTATTTACTTCACCTATTTTTATCAATTCTACACCTCATTAATTCCATATACAGACTAGTCTGCTATAAGATCAGCATACTGGCCTTTAATTAAGTTTATTAAGTCATCAGGGCTTAGCTCTACCTGATATCCAACCTTGCCTGCACTTACTGTTATCGTTTCAATGTCCTTGGCTGACTGGTCTATATAGGTTGGATAAGTCTTTTTCATACCAATTGGTGAGCAACCTCCTCTAATGTAGCCTGTAACCTTGTTTATGTCCCTAACATGTATCATTTCAAGATTTTTTTCACCACAGGCCCTCGCAGCCTTCTTTAGGCTAAGATTTTCTGCTACTGGTATAACAAATACATAGTAGGCCCTTGAGCTTGCCTGAGTTACTAGGGTCTTATAAACTGTCTTAGGATCCTTACCCAGGGACTTGGCTGCAGTAATGCCATCCACATGGTCCTTAGTAACTGGATAAGACAGTTCATTATGATTAATTTTTTCCAAATCAAGTATTCTCATTGCGTTTGTCTTAACATTTTTTTTAGACATTTAACCACCCCTCCTAATACTCTTATTATAAAATCTATGCAACTTTCCCACTATCTTACTAAGACACTACCGACGCCATAGTACTTGGAGATATACTGGTTAACCCAGTACTTGGGGTCGTTACTTCCATCTGGGCTACCATAGGCCGCCATATAGGTGTTCTTAGCCCCTATAGATGGAATTTCAATATTTTCAAAGTGTCCATTTGTCCTGTTGTCTATTATTATAATCTCTCTAGCACTATACCTAGACAAGTAGTCCTTATTCGCTGTAAGAGCGCCCGGAAGGCTAGGTATAAATAAAACAACATATATAAGTAAAATGAAACCTAAACAAACCGAAGAGAAGATATGATTGTTCTCTCCTATCTCTGTAAAGCTAATTAGGCCAGAGATTATAAAAAATATGGCTGGCATAAATACAGGATTTTTATCTCCTATAGGCAAGAGTGATACAAATAAGAATGATATTATACCTGAAAGAAGGTATATTTCCGACTCCCAATTTTTTTCCACATTTATCAGTCTTGAAACCACAAGGAGTATTATGGCCGCTATCATAAATAAAAGTACTAGGTTTAAGAAGTCATTATTGAAGGCTGATAGTTTAGAAGCTCCCGCATAAAGGTCTCCCATAACATGACTTTGTCCTCCAGCCCCCCTTCTAGATGGTGATGACATCATAACGACAAACCCCGTCAGCATACTTAGCATGGATAAAATTAATACCAGCATGTTCTTTCTTTCACCCTCGAATGACCTAAATATATAGTATAAGAAGATAAAAATTATACCGATGGCAAGATTTTCCTGTGACCAACCTGCCAGAAATGAAAAAATAATCATAAATAACATTCTACAAATGCCCACCATTTGTCCATCAGCTTGGCTAGCTATAACAATTTTTCTTGCGTTAGTTATGACAAGTAGACATAATATGGGCACCCATACATACTTGGCTATACTTGGAATCATCAAAAAAGTATTACCAAATTTTGGAATCGAAACCCACATAAGTAGGAATACAAGTAAAACTAGGCCGGCATTTAGTAACTGAACACTTGAACTCTTTTTTTTGCTGATAAAGCCGTAACTTGATATCATATATATAAGGACACAAAATCCAATAGAGTTTACAAAATCAGCAATACTATCACTCAAAATTAATAAGATACCTGCTATAAAATTTCCAACCTGGTATGGATTAACGCTTGCATACTTATATTTTTCATTGGCTATTATATCAGATATTCCTTCTATCCTTATCATATCCTTGGTAAATAGCCTTACCATATCATCAATAATGAGAGGAGTATATGAATTTAAGGCCATCATCAATAAAAAAAACAATGAAAAAGAACAAGTACAATAAAAAAATTAATATTCAAATTTATATTAAAATCTATATCTGGCATAAAATTTAAAACTTCTTTTTAAATTAATATTCAAATTTATTTTTTTAAATTTTTTTCACAATACCTCCTAAAGTTATAATATAATCAGCCCCCCTATACTGGCTAAAATTTCAGTCTATCTACCCACAAAATTAAATAACTTATAAAAGAGGGTTGCACTCGCAACCCTCTTTACTAACTTAAAGTTCATATTAAAAATTATTCAGCTTCAGGTGTTTCATGCTTTTCTTTTAATACATCTCCGATATTACCTATAGTATCATCACCTACTGACATATACTGTGATAAATCTTCTTCTGGTTCTCTAGTTAATTCTCTTATTGAAAGCATCATTCTCTTGTTATCAGCATTGAACTTGATTATGGCAGCCTTAACAGTGTCTCCAACATTTACAACGTCCTCTACCTTGTTAACTCTACCTTCGCTCAATTCACCTATTGGTAGGTAAGCTTCAACACCTTCCTTAACCTGTAGGAAAGCACCCTTTTCAATTATTCTAAGTACAGTAGCTTCTACAACACTTCCCACTGAAACTTCGTCAGCTATTAGCTTCCATGGATCCTGATCTGGATCCTTAAGGGCTAGGGCTATCCTCTTAGTTTCTGGGTCAACACTCTGTACAAATACTTCAACTTCGTCACCAACATTTAATACTGACTCAACTGATTCAACTCTTGTCCAAGATAGATTGTTTATATGAGCTAGTCCTTCTACCCCACCTAGATCTATGAAGGCACCATAAGGCATGATATTTGTAACCTTACCCTTTCTCTTTTCACCTTCAACAAGTGATGCAAATAAGGCTTCTCTTTCAGCCTTTATCTTAGCTCTTTCAGCTTCTCTTTCAGCCTTTATCTTAGCTCTTCTTTCTTTTCTTTCAGCGTCTAGTACTTCCTGGGCAACCTCTCTATGAGAAACTATTATCCTGTTCTTTCTAGGATTTACTTCCTTAACATAAGCATCTAGATCCTTACCAACATACTCACTAGTATCCTTTACAAACTTAGTATCTATCTGAGATATTGGCATAAACATTGTGTATGACTTGTACTGAACGTAAAGTCCTCTGTCTAATGCCTTGTAAGCATGAACGTTTATCACCTTACGTTCTTCTAGGGCATCTATTAGTTCCTTAAGATCACTTCTCTGTTCCAGCTTAAGAACAGATATCTTAATTGTAGCGTCCTTATAGCTGATATTAGTTATAATACCAGTAACTTCGTCATCTATCTTATAAGCTTCTTCTATGTCCTGACCTCTCTCAAGATTTAGTTCGCTGGCAGGTACTACCCCGTCAAAACCAACTTCAAGGCTTAAAACCAGACTATCATGGTTGATCTTTACTACCCTTCCTGTAATTTCATCATCTACATTAATCTTGCTAAGCTCTTGCTCTTGCATATCTAGTAGTTCTTGCATAGTTAAATTATTTTCCATTATTAAAAACATCCTTTCGTCGCGTAGTATCCATATTTAATATTATAGCATATAATTAACAAGATTTTACGATAAATTGTATTTTTTCTTATTTTTTTTTGATGTTTTTTTCTTTTGCAAAAAGAAGCCCACCAAATTAATGGTTGGGCTTCTAAAAATTAATTTTCTTTTCCTGTATTTAGACCATCAGAATTGTTTAAAACCGATATAAAACTATCGTAAATCTCTTTAGTTAGATCACCATATGCAATACCATTAATTTTCTTTTTCAAGCTATCAATAATTGACATAAGCAATGTATTTTTTTCTTTTAGGCTTGTATTTTCTTCCCTCATAGCTTTTATCTCATTCTCTACTTTTTCATTTTCCTCTATGGCCTTTTTTAATTTATCATTTTCTGATTGAATATCTGACTTTTCTTCCTCTATGTAGGCCTTTTTCAAGGCATCCCTCACTGCTGACTTTATTCCGTTTGAAGAATATGTTGCACCAGATACTGAATCTACATTTGGAGTTTGACCGGACACGATATTTGTTATAAGACCTCTGGCCTTTTCAAAGTATGGAGCATCATCCACGTTTTCAACAACCCTAATAGACGATATTTTTCCTTCACTCACATCAACTTCAACCTTTAGATTGCCCCTAAAGCCTATTCCACTACCCTCGTAGCTTCCGTCTTTCAACTTCTTATTAGCAATATATTTCTGTGATTCAGCCTCAAGACTTTCAACTTTCTTTCTTAGGTCTTTACTAAGTTTCTTCATCTGCTTAAGCTTTTCTTCTAGCTTTGAAAGCTTTTCTAGCTTCTTGTTTATTTCATCATTGTTCACACTTTCCTGGCTAGAACCTGCCTTCTTTAAGGCATCTCTCACAGCTGACTTTATTCCATTTGATGAGTATGTTGCTCCAGAAACAGAATCTACATTTGCAGTCTGACTGGATATAATATTAGGTATCAGAGACTTTGCTTTATCAAAGAATGGGGCATCATCTATATTGTCAATGACATTTATAGAAGCAATCTTTCCGTCAGTAACCTTGACTTCTACCCTAACATTCCCCTTGAATCCCATACCAATTCCTTGGTAGCTTCCATCCTTCATCCTTATGTTAGTATCTTCTTTTTGAGATTTTTTTTCTAAGTCTCCTATCTTGGCCTTTAAACCACTTATAGTATCTTTTAGCTTTTGATTTTCTTCCTTTAGCCTAGATAGCTCTATTTTAAGTTCATCATTATTGTCACCCTCGCTACTTACTCCTGCCTTGTTTAGGGCATCTCTCACAGCTGACTTTATTCCATTTGATGAGTATGTTGCTCCTGAAATAGAGTCTACATTTGGTGTTTGTTTTGAAATTATTGTTCCTACTAGAGACTTGGCCTTGTCAAAATATGGGGCATCGTCTACATTATCAACTATATTAATATTTGAGATTTTGCCTTCACTTACATCAACCTGGACCTTTACATCCCCTCTGAAGCCTATTCCTCTTCCTTCATAACTTCCATCCTTTAGCTTTTTGTTGGCTAGGTCCTTCTGTGATTCACTTTCTAGACTCTCAATCCTTTCCCTAAGCTCCTTAGTCAACTTCTTTAGCTGCCTATTCTTTTCTTCTAGCTTTGTTAGCCTAGCAAGCTGTTGTTTTACTTCCTCGCTATTGTCACCTTCGCTACTTACTCCTGCCTTCTTTAGGGCATCTCTCACAGCTGACTTTATTCCATTTGATGAGTATGTTGCTCCTGAAATAGAGTCTACATTTGGTGTTTGCTTTGAAATTATTGTTCCTACTAGGGACTTGGCCTTGTCAAAATATGGGGCATCATCTACATTATCAACTATATTGATATTTGAGATTTTGCCTCCGTTTACATCGACCTGGACCTTTACATCACCTCTGAAGCCTATTCCTCTTCCTTCATAACTTCCATCCTTTAGCTTTTTGTTGGCTAGGTCCTTCTGTGATTCACTTTCTAGACTCTCAATCCTTTCTCTAAGCTCCTTAGTTAACTTCTTTAGCTGCTTATTCTTTTCTTCTAATTTTGTTAGCCTAGCAAGCTGTTGCTTTGCTTCCTCGCTATTGTCACCCTCGCTACTTACTCCTGCCTTCTTTAAGGCATCTCTCACAGCTGACTTTATTCCATTTGATGAGTATGTTGCTCCTGAAATAGAGTCTACATTAGGTGTTTGTTTTGAAATTATTGTTCCTACTAGGGACTTGGCCTTGTCAAAATATGGGGCATCGTCTACATTATCAACTATATTAATATTTGAGATTTTGCCTCCGCTTACATCAACCTGGACCTTTACATCTCCCTTGAAACCAGCCCCACTACCAGAATATCTACCATCCTTCAGCTTCTTGTTTACATTAGTATCCTTTTGAGCTTCATTTTCTAAGCTTTCTATCTTATTTTTCAATCCACTGTTTTGGTCTTTTAGCTTCTTATTTTCCTCCTGTACTTTAGAAAGCAGGCGGTTTGTTTCTTCGTTTAAATCACTATCCTGGCTTGATCCAGCCTTTTTAAGTGCATCTCTTACAGCCGACTTAATACCATTTGATGAGTACGTTGCGCCTGAAATAGAATCAACCTTTAGGGACTGCTTAGATATTATTGATGGTATTAGGGTCTTGGCCTTATCGAAGTATGGAGCGTCATCTACATTTTCCAGTATATTTATACTAGAAATTTTACCTCCACTTACCACAACTTCTGCCTTAACATTGCCCTTAAATCCGGTTCCGTTACCCTGATATTTTCCATCCTTAAGCTTATCCTTAACATCAGCTGCATCTTGAAGCTCCTTTATCTGCTTCTTTAATTTTTTAATTTCTTCCTTATCGGCTGACTGGCTATTTTTGCTTTCTGTCGGCTTTACCTTACTTGTATTTGAGTTAGAGCTATTACTAGCACTGCTAGCTCCCGCACTTTTTAGGGCATCTGCCACAGCAGCCTTTATGCCATTACTAGTAAAGGTTGCTCCACTTACTCCATCAACATTAGTAGACTGTGATGAAATAATATTAGGTATTATTCCAGAACACCTATCATAATATTCAGGTGTTTCAGAATGACTTTCCACCTTTATATCTGAAATTTACCATTTGAAACTGTAACTTTTACCCTTATTTCTCCACCATAGCCACTAGCTGAACCATTGTATACGCCATCCTTTAGCTGACTTGGTATACTCGTATTTACAGAGCTAGCCCTACGACTAGGTCCACTAGAATATCCAGTATTATTTGACCCACTAGATGTCTTTCTATTTCCTATGCCTCCAGTATCGCTACTTGAAGACTTCTTGTTATCTGCTTTTGCTTTATTATTACTTGCTGTATCTGGGCTTTGACTAACAGCATTATTTTCACTTGCTTTTTCGTCGTCATTAGCCTGGTAATCATCTGCCCTATTATCATTCATTACAGGGACATCCTTTGCTATGGAGTTTTTACCTAGACTCATTCCTATACTATAGCCAGTGACACCTATAAATACAGACACTATTATGCTTATAAGTATAAACTTATTTATATTCCTATTCATTAATTTCCTCCACTAGCCAAGGCACTATTTACCGCCCCTATAATTCCATTTGAACTGTACGTTGCCCCACTAACAACAGATACATCTGTACTTTGCTTATTCAATATATCATTTATTAAGGACTTAGCCCTATCAAAGTATTCTGCATCGTCAGTATTTTCCAAAATACTAATATCCCTTATCTTTCCGCCTTCTATCTTGACACTCACCTTTACAGGCCCATGATAGCCAGGACCACTACCAGTGTATTCTCCATCCTTGTACTTTGACTCGGCTTGACCTGAATTTGAACCAGTGGTTGATCCAGTATTTGAGTTGGTACTTGTATTTGAACTATCGATATTATCAAGCTTTATCTTGTGGAGATGCCTTATCAGTAGTCTTTATTTCATTACTCCTTGCTTGAGCCCTATTTGGCGACGGGCTTTCACTTCTTACTATTTTATTTTCACTTATACTAGTCCCCATCACTATAGTTATAACTAATAGCAATGATACTAAGGCAGTTATTATCATATTTTTCTTTTCCATTACACACCTCCAAGTATATATTTTCAGCCTCTACATTAAATCCAATATATATGATTCATACTATAAATTTCTACTTGACTGCTAGATTGGACTTTTTAGACATGTATCTCTTGTCTATAAGTATCTTAAGCTTGAAGATTGTATACGTAACAAAAACTAAACAATAAAAGATCAAGTTTAGATTTCTAATAAGTGATGACGGCCTTGATATGTACACCATCAATACCTGAACGAAAACCATAGCATAAAATATATATGCAAATTCTTGTAGACTCTTCCACTTCTTACCCGTCATTTTCTTCCTTATCAATCTAAATGATGTAACAAATAGCGGTAGCATTATGCCAATTGCAAATACGCCAGCACTGAACATCATTAAATTTGTCCATAAAGGTATTCCACTCATCTGTATGATGATCTTACTGTTTAATAGGAAGGCAAAAAAAGTAGTGTATATTATGTGGTATGGTAAAAATGCATGCTATAATCGATAGCTCACCTCTGTTCATTCTCAATCTCTTTGATATTGGGTATTTCATATCAAATACGCCCATATACATTACTAGTATAAAGAAGGCCCCTCCAAGTGCCCCTGAGTCAATCGCCCTCATAAATTGTTTTAAAACCGGTACGTAGCTAATGCTGTATCCATTCAAAATATATATTGCATGAATAATAGACATTAAAGAAATTACAGATGCTACAAGGTATATTTCCTTGCAAAACTTCTTTATGTAGTCAGCAAAATAATAGGCTAAGCCTACAATTATAATAATTGATACTTCAATGGTCAATTTTATCACTTCCTTCCCCTAGTTTTAATTACTAAATATGTCACTTATACTGACATCCCTTGCACCTTGGAAGCTTTTTTTATATAAAAATCTATCAACCTCATGCAAGCAAACTCCTACATTTTACTTGACCCAGACCTATAAGTTGGGTCTATCATTTAAACAGCAACATCATATGACCTATGATGTTGCTGCATATTTTAAATTATCAGTCTTAATTTATACTACTTACTTAGGGTAAATTCACCCTATAAGTAGTTTTTTTGTGGCTGTTCTTCACTTACTGACTTAGCAAAGTTATATAGGTATAGCTTTGTAGGACCCTCTGCTGATAAAATTTCCTTAGCAGGTTTTTGTCAAGTCAACTATATCATCTCTTGTATAAGACTCCTTTTCACCCTTTTACAACATCAAGTGAGAATAGCTTAAGGTCATCCAAACTATTGACTCTAACCTTTTCAAATTCACCAGTATCCCACTGTCCATTTGCATTTAACCTCTTAGAATAGTTTTAACCAGTAACCTAAGAACATCGGTTTACCACTATCACGAGCTATATTAATATGTTCATCTGGACCATACTCCAATTTAGTGGTTTTTATTATACCTGTTTGAGTTAAAGCTTGGCTGGAAGCCTACTAGCTGGTACCTAACTACTTCAAAAGGTATATCAAATTCTCCCCTAGCCTCTTCCTGGTTAGAATCTATAAGCTTTTACTGTAGCCCTTACTTCATAAGTTCCTATCTTGCTAGTGTTAATCTTCTCTAGTTCCGAGTCCTTAATTTCTACCTTTTCAACAAATACATTGTTAGAAGCACTTCCATAGGTAGTCTTGATATTTTCTTCTAGCTTATCCTTATCTAACTTGCCATACTTATTTATTAGAGTTTCAAGATTTTTCTTCGCAGGTTCATCAATGGCATTAAAACTTTCAGGTAGTGACTGTAAAAGCTGTACCTTCCTTTCCTTAAGTGCCTCCTCAAATTTCAATTGAAGTTGCTTTTTCTCCTTCTTTATTTCAAAGTATACTGGTAGTTTAAACTTGTAAATTGACCCATCACTAAATTCAAATCTCACATCGAGTTTTGCCTGTTGCTTGCTAGCAGCAGTCCTTACGACATTCACTAGCTGGCTTTCATCTAGTACAACATTTGCTGATTTTAGTAGGTTCTTACCATTTTCACTCATAAGACTAGGAAAGGCTGCTTTTATAAGCTTATCATCTATCTTTTTGCTAGCTATAGCCTTAATAGTATCTTGGTCTTCATTAGCATAGTCCTTGTCTAAACTTATAGTCTGTTCAGCTATACTGTACTTTTTCTTTTCAAATTCATGAACCGCATCTCTGAACTCACCGGACTTAATTCCATTAAAGGCAAACCTAAAGTTATTTATTCCTGCCTGGTCTAGCTTAAACTGTTCATTACCAGAAGTGAATTCTCCCTTGTCAATGCTCAAGGCATAATAGCCACTATCATCAAAAATAGGCCATACCATATCACGGTCACTAGTTAGGTTGAATATTTTTTCTTTCTGGTTATCCTCTCTTCTTGTTACAAGCCTGAACTTTATGGCTTTTCCTTTAAGGGCCTGGGATATATCTTCTGATATAGTTAGCTTCTGACTAAAATCTAACTGCTGTGACTTGGGATCAAGGCTGCTATTAAAGCCCTCAACATCCTTCCAATCCTCTTTATCAGCTTCACTTACCTGCACCTTTTCAACCCTAGCCTGAACCTTAGTATTGTCAAATATCTGTATAGACTTTACTAGCTTTACAGTATTGGTTTTATCATGCACTAATCTAAGAGCCAAGCCATTCTTTGTATCATAGCCCAGGCTATCCTTAGTTAAGGTTAACCTATCCTTTATATCTACAAGTTGACCATTAGTGTGGTTTAGGTATGTTAGCTTTATACCATATTTGTCAAAATCCCTAAATGGTATTTCAATAGGGTTTATCTGTCCCTTCTTAAGCATTAGAGCCTTGAAGCCTACCTGGTCAAAATCTATAGTAGTGCCACCCCTATAACTAGGCTCTAGACCATTCTGTGCTGGTATAGTTAGGTTTGTAAAGTCAACACTAGGGTCTGCTTTTTTAAGTGCATTTGATATTGCTTCTACAGTTCCTGTAGCAGTGTAAGTTGCACCACTTATAGTATCAACCTTATAGTTATAGCCGAGATCTTCACTCATATATGTCTTAGTCAATAGGTTTAATCTAGACTCTAATACATGTGGTATGTTTCCTCCCAGGTGACTATTTTCTAGCCTCAGCTTCTGGCTACCAAATTCATGTTTTGAGAATAGGTCATCCAATACCTTATTATATGCTTCAACACTAGCATCCGTTGTAGACTTCTTAACTTGACCAATAACCCTTCTTTCAGTGTCTCTTGCAGTCTTTAAGAAGTAGTTTAACCTATTTATTCCACCTGATTTTGCAATACTAATCGCCCCATCATATCCCTTTATAAATGTTTTACCATCATCTGGAAGTCCAGGATATTCATCATTAGGTCTAACTTTTATAACCTCTTCTTTTATAAATTCAACATCCCTTATTTTGCCATTTTCAACAGTAACCTTCAAAGGTATAGGCTTACTACCGATATAACCAAAGCCATCACCGTAGTAAACTCCATCTGAATAAGTCTTATTTTCATCTAATTTGGCAAAGTCTTCCCTAGTAATTATATTTAATTTATCTGTTTTCTTAGGTCTAGCTACCTTTTTAGTTTCTGCAGCATCCTTAATTTTCTTTATAAGGTCATGACTTCCCTTGTAAAGACTTGCAGTAGAATAAGTAGCAGATGTTACAATATCAATATTATGTTCCTTGTTGATCTTGTCTATGCCTTCTTTATTTATCCTGCCAGTATTTGGGTTTTCGTTGACAAGCTATATAACTCCTGGGCAATTGTGTCTAATTCCTTTATAGATTCCTCATTCTTACCATCAAGATAATAATTATTTTTCTTTAATTTTTCAAATAAACTATCCCTATTCTTTATAAATGGATTTTTAAACATATCCATGTTAGTATCATTGTATTCAAAGGCTATATCCTTAATCTTTCCAGCTTCAACAGTTGCTACTAGCTTATTATTTTCAGCATTTGAGAAGAGTTTGGAGAATCCGCCAGCCTCTACCTCATATCTACCATCTTTTAATACTTTAACCTCATCATATTCTACCTTACTGTCTGGTTTACCTGTGTCCGGCTTTTCTGTATCTGGTTTACCTGTGTCTGGCTTGCTTGTTTCTGGCTTGCCTGTATCTGGCTTGCCTGTGTCTGGCTTTCCAGTGTCTGGCTTACCTGTCTCTGGCTTTCCAGTGTCTGGCTTACCTGTGTCTGGCTTGCCTGTGTCTGGCTTGCCTGTTTCTGGCTTACCTGTGTCTGGCTTGCCTGTGTCTGGCTTGCCTGTATCTGGTTTACCTGTATTTGGTTTACCTGTATCTGGTTTGCCTGTATCTGGTTTGCCTGTCTCTGGCTTGCCTGTCTCTGGCTTGCCTGTCTCTGACTTACCTGTTTCTGGCTTGCCTGTATCTGGCTTTTTTGTATCCTTAACCTTATTTTCTTTCAGTTTTTTCTCTATGTTTTTATATACATCATCTGAAATAGACTGGTATCCTCCTAAAACATAGACCTTATTTGTATTATTTTCTAAAAACTTAGAAACATCATTATCTAGACTATCATAAGCCGTTAAAAGAACAGGTGCATTTTCACTAACTACTAAATTGATTGCAGATAAGGCATCAATTGAATTAACTCCATTAGCTAATAGAGCCTTGTTAGTCTTACCAGCATAATATTTTTCAGCTATTTTTGTAGATGTTTCATACCTGTCAGACCCACCTATTCTTTCACCCTTTAAACCTTCTATGTTTATAGAAGATATACCACCAATAATTATATTATTAGGTGAAGTTGGATTTACCACCCTATTTGCCCCCTCTGGCAAATTAACACCATTAGTTAATATAATCGATCTATTTAACTTGGCAGCAACTGCACCTGCTGTAAGAGCATCTACAGTATTACCGTTAACTATAATATTTTCATGTTTAGTATCCTTATTTATTACTTCTGCTAATTTAATAGATGTTTCATATCTATCTCTTCCACTTACTCTTTCAACCTTATAGATATTGTCTAGCTGGTTTTCTAGTGACCTTGATATAGATTCTTGACCACCTACTAAAATTATTTTCTTAACATTTAATCTCTTCAATTCATCCAATACTACACTTGGCAACCTATCTTTTTGAGTCAATAGCAAAGGTGCCTTTAACTTTGCAGCTACACCACCGCTTGCCAATGCATCTTGAATTTTTTGACCTGACGCTAATATAGCGACTTCAGAGCTCTTATATGCTTTCTTTGAAATATTAACGCAGGTTTCATACCTATCTGTTCCTGAAATTCTTTCCACTTTAGAATCTGCAGAATTAGCTGTATCTGCCAATACAGTATTTTGTAATCCAGTTATACCACTTGTTGCTAAACTTGTTGCAAGCAGTACACTTACCGATTTTTTCATATAATACCCCCTTGGTTATTTGTTTATATAGAAAATAATTTGATTCCCCTCATATATGATTAGTATAATTTCTATAAGTACCCTCTACATAAACAATAAGTTTAACTTCTATACAAAAATTCATCTGCAGATGATATTTATTCTAACATAAATTTTTATCCATATCAATATTGATTTTCATGTCATATTGTGGTATTATTATACTTTATACAGTATTAAAAAAAGAACCTAGTATATTACTGGTTCCTTTTTAAAATTGTATTGTTGTTGTATCTGTAAATTGATTAATCCTGACTATATCAATAAATAAGAATTCTTCAAGTTTAACTTAACCCTCATAAAGGTTAGAGGATTGGTACTTATCATCACATGTTACATCTATACCTAGGTTTCTAAATACCTGTTCATCATCCTTATTAAGAATCACAGTAGAATGCGCCTGGGCCCCCTCTAGTTCAGATAACTTGCTCATAGCAAACTGGGCAAGTGTATTTGTCACTGCACTTATACTCAAGGCCATCAAAACTTCTTCTGCATCTAGGGCTGTATTCCTACTCTTAAATACATTCTTCTTCAAATTCAGCATTGGCTCTAATACAAGCGGTGAAATTAAGTGGATATGGTCCTGTATATCCGCTAAGACCTTTATAGCATTTAATATTGCAGCTGCAGACCCAGTCATAGTCTTAGAAAATTTTCCTGTTATCATTCTTCCATCCGATAGCTCTAGTGAGACCGATTGACAGTCTTCACATTGGTAATGGTCCTTGCTATACTGTCTAGCTACATTGACAACTTTCCTATCCTCGCCCTTTAGGCCAAGCTCCTCCATTATCATCTTCATCCTGGAAACAGCTTCCTTGTCTAGGCTACCCTTCTTGTAGTCGCATAGGGTCTTGAAATACCTTCTAATAATCTCTTGGATGGCTGCTTCTCTTACAACCTCGTCATCTATAATACCAAAGCCTACCCTATTTACACCCATATCAGTAGGCGATTGGAATACACTTTCTTTTCCTGTTATCTTCTCTATTATTTTCTTTAAAACTGGGAATAGCTCCAGGTCTCTGTTATAGTTTACAGTAGTCACACCATATTTTTCCAAGTGGAAGGAGTCTATCATGTTTACATCCTTAAGGTCAACAGTAGCTGCTTCATAGGCCATATTTACAGGATGCTTTAATGGTAGGTTCCATACAGGGAAGGTTTCATACTTTGAATATCCGGCTGCAATACCCATCTTGTTTTCATGGTAAAGCTGACTTAAGCAAGTACCTAGCTTACCACTGTTTGGCCCTGGTGCTGTCATTACAACTATCGGCTTTGTCGTCTCAATGTATGGGTTTATACCAAAGCCCTGATCGCTTACTATAAGGTCAACATCTGTTGGATATCCACTAGTAGGAGCATGCCTATATACCTTTACACCCCTTCTTTCTAGCTTGTTGATAAATATTGTAGCAGCAGGCTGGTTTTCATACCTTGTTATTACAACCGAATTAACATCCAGGTCATAGCCTCTTAGGTCATCAATCAACCTCATAACTTCCATGTCATAGGTGATGCCAAGGTCTCCTCTGACCTTGTTTCTTTCGATATCACCCGCATACACACAAATTACTACCTCAACCTTTTCCTTGATATGACTAAGTACCTTTATCTTTGCATTTTCATCAAAACCAGGCAATACCCTCTTAGCATGTAGGTCACCAATTAACTTTCCTCCAAATTCTATATAGAGTTTGTCATAGTTGTTAACTCTTTCTAGTATATACTTGGACTGTTCTTCTAAATACTTTTCATGATCAAAGCCTATCTTCATTTTTTATACAACTCCCATCTTTTTATAGTTTTTATAAAAAACACTTGACAGGACGAAGCATTTATACTAAAATAGAATTCCATCACAAATTCTAATGCATGCAGCTCCGGCTGTGTGTTTTTTTCAAAAATAACTTAAGTATTTATTATACAATTACCCCGGAAATTTTACAAGTTTTATAAAGAAAAAATTAGGTCCTATTTATCAAAAAGTAATATTTCTTCCTTCAAAAGCTCGCCTATATCCTTAATTCCCGCCAGCACTTCTTCCCTAGAAAAATTTTTTTCCTCTAGTTCCTCATCAGATAATTCCATCATCAGAGTATAAAACTCACCTGCTATAAAAACTGAATTCCTAGTCTTATTTTTTTCTATGCTAGAAAATAATAGGTCTTCTGCTTCACCAAGTTTTCCCTGAAAGAATAGCCTCTTTACACTAATTAAGGTTATCTCTTCCATTGGTGTATAAACTAGCTTGAAGTCATTCAAACTACTATATTTCTTTCCTAAAAGTTCCTTGAAGACCAGTTCTCTTTTTTGACTTTCAAGTCTATCCACTAAACCCATACTTTAACCTCCAATATATATTAATCCCCAGACAAGGTCTAGGGATTAATAAAATACATCTCTTATTTATCTGTTTTTTAATTATAGCTAATAAGACTTAATTAGACCTAAGTCCTAGCAGCCCTAAGAATATTTATTTCTTACTATCATCTGTCAGAACTTCTTTAATACCCTTAAATGTACCTAGAAAGTTGACTGCATCTGATGGAAGAACAAGCTTAGAAGATTCACTTTCACCAAGCTTAACCAAGGCCTCCATTGACTTAAGAGCTAGTATATTATCATCTACATCAGATTCCTTCATAGCACTAAATACCATCCTTAGACCCTCTGCATTGGCTTCCTGAGTCTGTCTAATTACGACTGCTTCACCCTCAGCCTTTGCTTCGAATGTCTTTCTGATTGCAGAAGCCTCACCCTCTGCTTCTAGAATCTTAGACTGCTTCTGACCCTCTGCCTCTCTTATCATGGCTTCCTTCTTTGCCTCAGCCTTTAGTATAGCAGACTGCTTTTCACCCTCTGCTATAAGGATCTTGGACTGCTTTTCACCTTCAGCCTGAAGGATTGCTTCTCTTCTTTCTCTCTCTGCACGCATCTGTTTTTCCATAGCTGCCTGGATGTCTCTAGGTGGCATTATATTCTTTAACTCTACCCTGTTTACCTTTATACCCCATATATCAGTCGCTTCATCCAAGATAGTTCTCATCTTGGCATTTATCAAGTCTCTTGATGTTAGGGTTTCATCTAGGTCAAGGTCACCTATTATATTTCTTAGTGTAGTTGCTGTAAGGTTTCGATTGCAGCTATAGGATTTGCAATTTCAAATACATAGCTCTTTGGATCTGTTACCTTATAGTATACCACTGTATCTATCTGCATTGTTACGTTATCCTTGGTGATAACTGGCTGTGGTGGGAAATCAACTACCATTTCTCTCAGGTCTATCATATAGGCCATAGAGTCTACAAATGGAACCAAGAAATGTATACCTGTCTTGGCCTCCTTATGGAACTTACCAAGCCTCATAACTATACCCATTTTAGCCTGCTTAACGATTCTTATACATCTAATGGCTATAAACAACAATAATAAAATTAGCCAAAACGTAAGAATTTTTCCTATCATATAAGTACCTCCTAAAAATAAAATCTATTTCTTGACTACTACTAATTTTACGCCTTCAACTGCCACTACTTCCACCTCACAACCGGCTTCTATAGCTTCGTATGTTTTTGAAACAGCTGTCCAATCCTCTCCCTTAACCTTGACCAGACCTGGCTTATAGGGACTTATTTTATTCAAAACTATCCCCTTCTTGCCTACTACCGCCATTATATTGGTATCAATTCCTGTCAAGGCGTTTACCTCATCACTCCTATCCATTCTTATAAGCTTTAGTAGCTACAAGAAGGAGCAAACCGGATACTAGGGCAAATACTAATATCTGTATAAATACATTATCCACAAAGTAAGATACTGCTAGGGCACAAAGAGCACCCACGGAGAACCAGACCATGGTAAGGGCTAAAGTAGCTGCTTCACCAATTGCAAAGGCAATGGCAACTATTACCCAAATTATTTTCATACTTAATCCAAACAAGTCAATACCTCCTTGCATTTAATTATTATAGTAAAACTACATTATTAGTATATATTAATTATACATCAGTTTCATAACTTTGGGAATGATTTTTATTAAATCACTAGGACTCACTGTAAAGCTATCCCTATATATAAGGTCACCACATAGACCATGAAGATAAACACCCTTGTAGGCTGCCTCAAATGGATCATATTTTGCGGCTAGACTAGCTATTATTCCAGTTAGGCAGTCTCCCATACCACCCCTGGCCATACCCTCATTACCTGTAGTATTCACAATGGTTCTTGTCCCATCTGTTATTATCGTGTTCTTTCCTTTTAGGACTAGGACTAATTGATTCTCTCTTGCATACTTTTTAGCATAGTAGAGCCTATCCTTTTTTATAAGATCGACCTCTAGTCCTATTAACCTAGAAAATTCACCCAAATGAGGCGTTAAAATATACCTACCACTAAGTCTAAGGTCGGCCTCCTTAAATGCATTTATAGCATCTGCATCCACTACTATTGGCCTACTTGTCCTAGATGATATGTAGGATAGGGTGTCTATGCATAATTGGTTCATGCCCATTCCTGGCCCAATGGCTATTGAATTAGCAGACTCAGTTAACCTATCAAGTCTTGCCTGGTCCCCATAATTACAGGTCATCGCTTCTACAAGATTGGGGGCCAATACCGCCTGGACATCCGGATCAGAAATTAGGGTTACCAGACCAGACCCAGCACCTACGGCCGATTCTGTAGCAAGCCTTGCCGCCCCATAAAAGCCCTTGGACCCTGCAAAAATACATACCCTACCAAAGTCACCCTTGTGGGCACACTGCTTAGGCCTATTAAATTCCAGGTCTTTTTTTGATATAAACCTATCTCTTAATCCCACCTCCTCAAGAATATCCTTCTTACAGCCTAGACTCTCAACATAGACCCTACCTGTATATTCTTCGGACTCATAATTTAAAAAGCCCTTTTTGAAGTAATCAAAACTGATCGTGTAATCACACCTTATGGCTACACCTGGATTTTTCCTATCTGAAACTGGTAGGCCTGTGTCTGGATCTAGTCCTGAAGGTATATCTATGCCTATTATCCTAGTCTCATTTTTTAACCTATACGAGTTTACTGCCTCAAATAGGGGCCTATACTTAGACGCAACTGGACGATTTATACCGACCCCAAATATTGCGTCTATTAGGACATCATACTTATCAATCTCGGTCATAAGGCTTTCAATCTCAGACTCTATATCTGCCATATTATCGTAGTGCTTAATACCAAGACCCAGCCTTTGTATAATATCGTAGTTAGTCTGGGCAGACTGGCTCATCTTATCTTGATTCCCAACAAATAATATATCTACCTTCCTACCAGCTGCCTTTAGCTTTCTGGCCAAAACAAAACCATCTCCACCATTGTTGCCACTTCCACAAAGAATAGCAATCCTTTTAAAGGGTAGACCAGAGAAAATACTAGAATCAAAATCTTCAAAATCTGTATCCCTTATCCTGTCCTTGATATTCCTATAAATTTCCTTTTCTATCTCTAGAATCCTATAAAAAGCACTTGTAGCTGCATTTTCCATCAGAACAAGCTCACTTATGCCATATTTTTCTATACAAGTCCTATCCACCTTAGCTGTTGTGGTCTTGTCACCAATATAAATAGCCAATAAAATCACTTCCTTATCCTATTAATCCATTTCCTTATATAGGTTGCCAGTATTATAGGTTCTACTTAGCCTATCAAGTTCTTCCTTATGCCCCTGGATAAAGGCTCTTAGAACTGACTTTACCTCTTCCTGGTCTTCAAAATTAAAAACTATATCATTATTTTCTATCCCTAGAAATGACAGACTATCAAGGTCTTCCACTAGGTTTACAATTTCATCCGAATATATCGTTGTTCTACATTCTAGACTCTGGGATAACCTATACCTATGCCCCTCATTTGATTCTAGATAGTATATACTCTTATTGCAAAGGGCATCTCTCTTATTTTTTTTTACAATCTTTTGTCAAGACTCCCATTGGACAGTATTCACTTATCATCATTTCGTTGCTTCCATATACTACATACTCTGTCTCACAGCCTTGTCCATAAAGCTTGTCCATACCTCTTAGCTGGTTAAGGGATACCTCTTGCGACATACATACCCTCTTGGCCCCAATAGAAATATAGTAGTCTAGGGATAGGTCATTTATTACATTTAACCAAGGGGCAATCATAATTATTTTATCTGGAAATTTATCTTTGACCCAGCCTATTTGGCCATAGCTAGAAAGTCTAAAACCTCTTAGGTTTTTCTTGGCATCCTCATCCAAATTCAGCAAGGCCCTATATATCCTTTCCTCATCATTTCTTATAATCCTAGGCATATAGAAGTATATGTCCCTACCTGCCTGTCTGCATAGGTCCATGGCCTTGCCTAGACTTTCTATATCCCTATAGTAAATATCACCTATCTCATATTCTAAACAGGTTCTTAGCTGGTCTAGGTTTTGGCAGCTAACATTAAAGCGTGATTTATCTTCTTGATTTTCTATCCTACCTAAAGGGCCTTCTTGCTTATCATCTACTTGCTTATTAGGCCTATCATAGGACCTTTCCTTAATCACTACCCTCTGCTTAGATATCTCTTCGATAGCCAACCTTCTTAGGGTGTTTAGGCTACTTATAGGAATACTCACATTTCCTTCTATATTACAGTTTATGGACTCTAGGTAGTAAGGTGTATTTCCTAGCTTTGATAGCTGTTTAGTGGCCTTTTCCTGGCTTATAGCTACCTTTATGGCCTCTTCAACAAGACAGTCTCCTTCTAGGGTAACTATATTTCCCCTATCATCCCATAGCTTGAGTCTTGGAGCCTGCCCCACATTCAAATCAAGCTCCATAAAAGGGGTATTTTTACATACTCTTGTCCTGGCTCATAGGTCTTCTTCATCCTATCTAATAGCTGACCATCACTAGTCTTAAAAACCTTACTTCCAGGCTTAATATTACCTATATAGTCGATTTCTACAATTTCTCCTGGATGGCCTATGGTCCTTATGTCCTTACCATGTATGATTCTGCCTACTGTTCCTCCACCTATACTTAGGCCATCTCCCTTTTTTAGGCTAGCTTCTAGTCTTATCTTCAGCCTTTTTGACCTAGCATTGTAGGCCTGGACCTTACCAATATATAGACCCCTGTTGTTTGGTTTTGAGGAGTTCATTATATCTCCACCCGTTTCTCCTAGAAGGTATCCCCTGGTAAACTTCCTGTTAAATATAACATACAGGTCCTCCAAGGTCTTATCTGATATACCCGATTTGCCATTTTCGATATAATTTAATATAGCATCCCTATAGGAGCTAACAACTGTAGCAACGTACTCAGGCCTCTTCATTCTCCCCTCTATTTTAAGTGACAGGACATTAGTTTCTATGATTCTACCTATATCTTCAATAGTATTAAGGTCCCTTGGACTTAATAGATAGTCACCATCTAGGTCTTCGTACTTATCTTCCTGGCTGTTATACAGCCTGTACTTCTGCCTACATGGTTGGGCACACCTACCCCTATTACCAGACCTAGTTCCCAAAACTGAGCTCATATAGCATTGGCCTGAGTATGATACACAAAGGGCACCATGTACAAATATCTCTATATCAGCCTGACACTGGTCAGTAATTTTCTTTATTTCATCCACGTTTAGTTCCCTAGCCAAGACCACCCTCTTAAAGCCAATAGACTCTAGGTATAGGACATCATTTAGGGAGTGGGCTGCCATTTGGGTGCTTGCATGTAGCTCAAAATCAGGAAATAGCTCCTTGATTTTTTTAGCCATACCAATATCCTGTAGAATGAGAGCATCAACACTTATAGAATATAGGTATCTTATGTAGTCTATAAAGTCTTCCATCTCTGACTGCTTTATAAGGGTGTTTACTGTTACAAATACCTTACAATCCCTAATATGGGCATATTCAACCGCCTGCCTCAACTCATCATAATCAAAATTATTTGCACTGGCCCTAGCACTAAATACCTTCCCACCCAGATACACTGCATTAGCACCATTCTGAACGGCTGCCCTCAGGGCCTCCATACTCCCTACTGGAGCTAATAGCTCTAAATTTTTATTCATATTTCCTCCATGCCTTTTTATCCATATGAACAAGTACTAAGATACTTGTATTATCACCTTTATTATTCTCCTAACCATGCTTTAAAAAAGACTACTAGCCCATGGCCTAGTAGTCTTTTTAGTACTTGCATATGTTCTTCTAATCCATGCACCCCTATTTATTAAATACGCAAGTGCAAGACCATTTACTTGTTTGTCTTATTTTTTAATTCCTCATAGTTTAGTTGTAGGTTATAGGCCTTGTTTTGAAATTCTGCAGCCATATTTTCAGCAACAGCTACCTTATTTTCCATTTCTTTAACCTTCATTTCAAGAGACTTAACTATCTTATCCACGTCTCCACCCACTTGCCCACCTGTAGCTTCCAACCTCTTAATAGTATCGTCCTTAGACGCTAGGTCTGCTTCAAGCTTGGATATCTTAATCTTTAGGTCTGCTATTTTTGAATCAGCCTCTTCTAACTTTAGAAGTACATTGTCAAATTCCTTTTCAACCTCTTCATTCTTGTTAGAGTCAGTTTCCTTCATCTCAGAGATTTCCTTTTTAAGGACTTCCACTTCACGTTCCCTATCAAATAGCTTGTCTGCTATATTTACAGAAGTAAGTATTGCAGCACTAGTCTTACTTAGGGAAGGGGCTGCCTTACTTATATTCTTCAATTCACCGTCTATATACTTGGCAACCTTAACTATCTCCGCCTCATTCTTTTCACCTGCTATCTGGTAATCAACACCATCTATCTTCACACTAACTCTATTCATATCCACACTCCTATTTATACACCTAATAAGAAATAAACCCACATCATAGGAGAACAAGATATTTTACTTATTATCCTTCTTGTTACTAGTCCTATAATGCCACATATCATTGCCTCATACCATTATACCATAAAAAGAGCTAGTATAATAGTAGGTCTAAGCTTATTGTATCAGATATTTCTAATCCAAGCTGACTCAGTTTGATATGGTCTCCCTCCAAAATAATATGACCACTATTAATATATTTTTCAATTATCTCTAGGTTTTCTTTATACTTGTCCTGGTCTATCTTCTTTAGCCTTTCAAGGTATTTAGCTCGTGATATACCCATAATCTTCCTTAAGCCAAGTATTAGGTATTCATTTAATTTTTCCTCCAGACTTATAGTCTCCTCAAATGCCAGCGGTCTCATACCAAAGTCTAAAGATTGGTAATATGCAGGAAAATACTTATAGTTCGTATACCTACTACCATCTAGGTAGCCAGAAGCGCCCAAACCTAGCCCGTAATATTCCTTGTCGTCCCAGTATATTAAATTATGCCTACATTCCTTACCCTCTTTGGCAAAATTAGATATCTCATATTGACTATAGCCCTTTTCTGCCAGATAATCTATTGTATACCTGTACATGTCAATATAGGCATCCTCATCATAGTCAGTCAAACTTCCTTCCTCGTACATCTTAAAAAACCTAGTCCCCTCCTCTATTATCAGAGAATAGGCAGAAATATGGTCTGGGTCCAAATATACTACCCTTTCTAGGGTCTCCTTCCAGTCCTCAAGGGTCTGCCCCTGGAAGGCAAACATTAGGTCTATATTTATATTCTCAAAGCCAACTAGCCTTGCAAGCCTATAGGACTCCAGGAAGTCATCATAGGTGTGAATTCTCTCTAAAAACCTTAATAGGTGATCTTGACTAGCCTGTAATCCAATACTCAGCCTATTTAGACCGGCTGCCCTCATGAGCTCTAGCTTGTCCCTCGTAAGGCTACCTGGGTTTGATTCTATGGTATATTCTATTATTTGATAAGTCTACATTTTCCCTGACTATCGATAAGAGCCTCTCCAGCTGATTTAACGACAAGATACTAGGTGTACCTCCACCTATAAAAATTGTTTCTATATCTTCAATAGATCCACTAGACCTATATAGGCTAAATTCCTTTTCTAAATATGACAGGTAGTCATCTATCTGGTCTCCATTCCCAGCAAAGGATGTGAAGTCACAATAGCCACATTTCTTTGAACAAAAGGGTATATGTATGTACAAACCTCTAGTCTTCATATCTTCTCCACTTAAACATAAAACTTCTATACTGGTCCTCCTTTACCTACCACAGCAAAAGGACACCTAGTATAATACTATAAAAAATGGCTAAACTGCATGTATTCACAATTTAGCCATCTAGATTTCATCTATTACTTGGTTTTACCAAGATTATATATTACAATATCCTACAACTGTGTAGTTAGCTGGAATACCATAATCCTTGTCTAGATTATCAAATCCCCACTTAGAATCGAACATAGTAACGTCTAGTATTACACCGAAGTATAGCATTACGATACCTGCATCAATCTTGTTTAGGTAGCTTCCTCTGTAGTCTTCGCTATCTATAGCTAGTACAACCTTACCACCATCAACTATAAATCTCCATGGCTGCTTGTTAAGAGCTGATGGAGCCATTCTAGCATATGAGAATGCATCTAGTAATGCTCTTTCTTCTAGAATTTCTGAAGTTGCTGCATTACCCCACTTGTCTATATAAACCATTTCTTCAAGACTAATTCTTTCAGAACCGGTATTTGAAGTAGACATATTAGACTTAGAATAGTTGTCTCCAGTCTTAGCAGTGTGCTCTACCTTAACTTCCTTAGAAGCATAACCTAAAGCTATTAGGGCTACTACTTCCTTATCTGTTTCCAAACCAAGAGTTTTCTTTACCATATCTCTATCAGAGTATGATACCCAACAACTATCTATACCAAGATCTCTAGCCTTTAATATTGCTCTTTCACTACATAACCTGCATTTTCTAAGTGCTGTGGCTTGTCTTCAGATATCAATACTAGGTAGTTTGGTGCTTCTATCATTACACCCTGATAACCCGCTATACCATATAGACGCTTGTAAGTGTCATCACCAGCGAAGAACTTAGGTTCAATAGCTATTGATCCATCAAGCTTCTTACAGTCCTTTATGTAAGATTCTAATTCTAAAAGTGCCTTAGTATCTACTGGTGTTTCCTTAAAATGTCTTACTGACCTTCCATTCATTATTAATGACTTATAATCCATGTCAAACCTCCAAATATTATTGTTTTTGTATTTTTCTGGCCATCTCTAATAGCCTTTTCTTCTCGTTGAGTTGGGGCTGGGATATGACTTGGCATAATAAGGCATCTAGCAGTATGCCAACTTCCTTACCCATAGCTAGACCCTCATCTATAATATCCCTACCACTTATTTGTAAGTGAGAAACAGAAAAACACTCTCCTGTTTCTATTATATCATTAAACAGATTGAAAATTAAGCCGATATTTGCATATTTTTCAATAATTTTTGCATAAATTGCGTATTTTGCCAAAATATTATCCCTAGCATCCCTTAAAACTAACTTTAGGGTCAACCTCAAATCATCCCAAGTAGCATTTTCATTTAATAAATCTGCATACTTGTCATCCCTTAGGGTCTTCCAAATAAATATGGTCTTATCTATGTCCTTCTTAGAGTATTTAAAGAATCTTAGCAGGCCCTTTAGGTCTCCCCTGTAGTCGTTGAATACCATGGCCCTTTTGCTTGCCTGCAGGTATCCTTCATCAGAAGCAATATCCTCTAGTTTCATTGCCCTAGTAAGGTCAGCCTGATTAAAGACAAAGTCACCAAACAGGTAGGCCCTTATATCTAGGTCATTTATCAAACTTAATTTATTGGTATTTGCTTTTATTATACCCTCAAATTCAGTATTTATTCTCTCCATAGAAACCTTTTCAATATTAGCAGAATTTCTTCTTATAGATTCCATGGTAGCCCCTTCAATATCAAAGGATAGTTTTGCTGAAACCTAAGAGCCCTTAGGATCCTTAGGGCATCCTCATTAAACCTCTTATCTGGTTCTCCGACACACCTAACCAGCTTGTTTTCTATATCCTCAAGTCCACCAAACCTATCTACAAGACCCAACTGGTCATTATAGGCCATGGCATTTATTGTAAAGTCCCTCCTGGATAGGTCATCCTCAAGTTTTTGACTATAAGATACGGTCCTAGGCCTTCTCATATCCAGATAGTCACCATCAAGTCTGTAGGTTGTCACCTCAAAGGCCTCATTATCTATTATAACAGTCACCGTACCATGCTGGATACCAGTTGGTATAGTCCTCGTGAATATAGCAATAATATCCTCTGGCAGGGCATTTGTGGTGATATCCCAGTCATGAGGTACCTTACCCATGACTGAATCTCTCACACACCCTCCAACTACAAAGGCTTCAAATCCTGCCCCTCTTATTGAGTCTAAAACCTGCCTTGCCCTTGTAGGAATTTCAATTTTTATTGTTCTATTGTATATATTCATTTTAGTCGTCCAATTTAAGTACAGACATAAAGGCCTTCTGAGGAACTTCAACATTACCAATCTGTCTCATCCTCTTCTTTCCTTCCTTCTGCTTTTCAAGAAGCTTTCTCTTTCTTGAGATATCACCACCATAACACTTGGCTAAGACGTCCTTTCTATAGGCAGCTACAGTCTCTCTAGCTATAATCTTGTTGCCGACAGCCGCCTGAATTGGTACTGGGAACTGGTGTCTTGGTATTTCACCCTTTAACTTTTCACACATAGCCTTACCCCTTACGAAGGATCTAGACTCATGTATTATGAAGCTTAGGGCATCGACCTGCTCCTTATTTATCAGTATATCCATTTTAACAAGGTTAGAAGGTACATAGCCCTTCATTTCATAGTCTATAGACCCGTAACCCCTAGTTCTAGACTTAAGGGCATCGAAGAAGTCATATATTACTTCATTTAGTGGTAGCTCATAGTGGAGCATCACCCTCGTGTCGTCTATGTATTCCATGTCCTTCATGGAACCTCTTCTCTCCTGACATAGCTCCATTACAACACCTACATAATCCTTAGGCACTATAATATCACTCTTTACTATAGGCTCTTCTATCATCCTAATCTCTGTAGGCTCAGGTAGGTTAGCCGGATTCTGTATCATCAACACCTCACCATCCAGCTTTGTAACCCTGTATATAACAGATGGGGCTGTAGTTATAATATTAAGGTCAAACTCTCTCTCCAATCTCTCCTGTATAATTTCCATATGAAGCAAGCCTAGGAAACCACACCTAAACCCAAAGCCCAGTGCTGCTGAAGACTCAGCCTCAAACTCTAGGGCAGCATCATTAATCTGAAGCTTTTCTAGGGCGTCCCTTACATTTTCATACTTTTCACCCTCACCTGGATATATACCACAGTATACCATTGGCGTTGCCTTCTTATAACCTGGTAAAGGCTGGTCAGTCCTATTATTCGCATCCGTGATTGTGTCACCAACTCTACAAGACCTAATATCCTTTATACTTGCAGCTATATAGCCAACATCTCCGGCAGACAGTTCAGCTAACTCAGTGGCATTAGGCGCCATCACACCAACCTCTGTAACCTCGAACTTCTTCTTGCTGTTCATCATCTCTATAACCATACCCTTTTTGACGCAGCCATCAAAGACTCTTACATAGGCTACAACACCCTTGTAGGCATCATAGTATGAATCGAAATAAGGGCCTTTAGTGGGGCCTGGTTGTCACCAACTGGAGCTGGTACATGCTTAACTATGGCCTCAAGAACATCCTCTGTATTTATATCGTTCTTAGCTGATATCAGTGGAGCTTCACTACAGTCAAGTCCAATCAAGTCCTCTATCTCATCCTTTACATAATCTGGTCTGGCACTTGGCAGGTCTATCTTATTTATAACCGGCAGAATTTCTAGATCCTGTTCTAGGGCCAAGTATACATTGGCTAGGGTCTGGGCCTCTACACCCTGGGCGGCATCTACCACCAGTAGGGCACCCTCACAGGCAGCTAAGGACCTAGATACCTCATAGTTAAAGTCTACATGTCCTGGTGTATCAATTAGGTTTAGGTAGTATATTTCCCCATCATTCGCCCTGTATTCAAGACGTACATTCTGCAGCTTGATGGTAATACCCCTCTCTCTCTTTCAAGGTCCATATTGTCTAGCAGCTGGGCCTTCATATCTCTTTCAGACACTAGTCCAGTCTTTTGTATAAGTCTATCTGCCAAGGTAGACTTACCGTGATCTATATGTGCAATTATGCTAAAGTTTCTAGTATTGTTCTGTCTATTTCCCAAATAAAATTCCTCCTTTTCTGAAGATTACATATGTATTCACTCTACATTTTACTTTAAAAAGCTGTCAACGTAAAGATGTGTATTGAAAAATGAATATTTTTTTATTAAATATTGTAATTTAGCTTGATTTTTATCCCTAAGTCTGTTAAAATTGTGTATGTTGATTATGAATTTAGAACAAATATAGGGAGGTGAAGATAGATGGCAAATATTAAATCTGCTAAGAAGAGAATCGGAGTTATAGAAAAGAAGACTGCTTTAAATAGAGTTAGAAAGTCTCAGATAAAGACTGCAATAAGGAGATTCGATGAAGCTGTACTTGCAGGTAACAAGGAAGAAGCTCAGGCTAAGTTCCAGTTAGCTCAGAAAAAGATATATCAGGTAGCATCTAAGGGTACTATCCATAAGAACGCTGCTGATAGAAAGGTATCTAAGCTAGCTAATAGACTAAACTCTTTAAACGCTTAATAAGGAATAATATGATATCGACGGGTATCATTTATAATTGTGACAACGCAATGTATAGATATATCTTGTGTGTCAAACGTTTGAAAATACTAGATATAATAAATCCACTAGCCTGCTAGTGGATTTATTTATATCTAGTATTTTTTGTATATTCTATTATAGCTATTCAGCCAAAGATTACATGTATTATAATCAAATCAATTAATATACCGTTTTTTCTATATATATGCTTCCAAACTACTTATTACAGGCCTCTACTATCAATATTTCAGCTGCCAACCTGTCCGACATCTTACCCTGCTTGATTGCATAGTCAAAGTCTGATATAGACTTTATAATAGCCCTAATAGATTCTTCGTCAAAGTTCTTGGACTGGCTGGCTAGCTTGTTCATGACAAACTTCTGTAGGCCCATGGTAGCTTTAATTGAATCAAAGGATAGCTTAGTATCCTGTAGGGCCTTTATCTGTAGTATCTGACTAAACCTTGTTGATAACAAGGAAAGTACCTAAAATAGAACCACCACTGTAGAGCATGTCATCAAAAAGACTCAGGGCCATCTTCGTATTCTTAGTTCCTATCATATCTATCATCTTAAATACATTGTCCTCTATATTATTAGTCAAGAGCTTGTCTATGGACTCCTTGTCCAAGACCTTTCCCTTACCTATATAGGCACATATCTTGTCTATTTCATTTTTTAGGTCTGCCAGGGTAACTGAAGACTTCCTATCCTTATAACCAACTAGGTTAATAAAATATACTAATTCAGAATTATTTGCTTGGACCTGGTTTTTCTCAAAGGCTTCCTTACACCATTTAAATAGGTCCATATCATCAAGCTTGTCCATGACTGAAACATCACCTAGCTTACTAATAGACTTATATAGCTTAGACCTCTTTGTGTCTACCTCACCATAAGAGGCAAATAGGACTAGGGCAGTATCCGGCATATTTTCAATTATTCTTATAAGCTCAGATTCAGCCTCCTCGTTAAAAAACCTTCTTTTAGCTTGTAGTAATTCGAAATCCTTGACAAGCACATACCTCCTGTCAGACATCATAGGTAGGGTCTCTATAGCAGATACTAGGCTCTCTAGATTGGTTTCCTGGCCATCTATAAGTGTCAGGTTAAAGTCTGGCATCGACCCCTTAGCTAGGTCCTTAAAGGCGTCAACTACTTGATCTATAAGGAGTAATTCCCTACCGTAAACTAGGTTAATCTTATTCAATTTCTATCCTTAAATCTTTCTAGTAGGTCACTTATCTTCATAAATCCTCCATCTAATCTGTCTTGTTCACCTTAATATAATATATTTCTAAAAATATTGCAAGTCCAAGGGCTCCTATATAGTAGGCTATCAATATAAGTGGGCTAATTGATCTTATCTCCATATTATAGGCCCCATAATTTGCCAGCCTCTCTAGAAAATAATATACTGGTCCTAGTATGGCCTTGTTTATATATGCTACTGATAAGGCTAAGTCTATAGATATTCCATAAACCAGCAAGGAAAGCATGTCTAAAAATACCACCAGACCTATAAAGGGTAATATAAATATATTCCCTATCACTCCAACCATTGAAAAGGTCTTAAAATTGTATAGAACTAATGGAAAGGTCAAAATATTTGCAGCAAGGCAAGTATTCAAAAAATCAGTGTATATATACTTTCGTAAGTACTTGGCATATATAACTATTGATAGAACAGCTAAAAAGCTGAGTTGGAAGGATATATTATATATAATATATGGGTTGAGGTAGATCATTATACTGGCTATTAGGGCCAATATATTTATAGAATCAAGTCTCCTATCTAGAAAGTATGTCATGGCCCCTAATAGGCTAAGACCTATGGCCCTTGTTATGGAAGGTCCACCTCCAACCAGTAAATTATAAAAGATGAGTAATATAAATAATAGTCCCAACCTACCCAAGCTATTAATCCTACCTACCAAGACCAGGAAGATTCCTACTAGTATAGATATGTGAAGCCCAGAAATACTCATTACATGACTCACTCCCGCATCCCTAAAGTTATATACCACATCCTTATCTAGGTCTCCCCTATAGCCAAGCACTATAGAGTTGAGTATATCACCATAGGACTTGTACATAAACTTGTTGGCCTCTATGCAATAGTCCTTCATCCTACCAATCATATAATAGATTCCTGACCTCCCATACAGATGGGTACTTGATAGCTCAATATAGGTATCAATACCCTTAGACCTAAGATGTCTTCCATAGTCAAATCCTTTATTTTCAAGTCATCAAGATCTTTATACTTACCAGTCATGCATACCCTATCACCTACATGTAGACCCCTATCCTTACCAGAAAAATCAACTGCTAGTACCCCATTCATATAGTAATTTGTCGTCCTTTTTTTCTTAACAATATTTGTTACAATTCCCTTAGCCAGACCAGGGTCACCCTGTCTCACTTGTCTTGTCCCTAGCCTCTGCCAGTTAAGCATTAGGACTAGGGCTAGAACAAGTAGCCCAAACCGTCTCATAAAACCACCTCTATAGCATATAGGCAGATTTATGTAAAAGACCTACTTTATATACCTATTACCTAAACATACTCATTAATATAGTTTGTCTTTTTCTTGAAATCAAAAATTGCCCTTAGACTGTCACTTACATCTATGCCCTTAATAAAGCATATATCCTCTATTGTCCTATAAGCAAATAGAAGACTTGTTAATTCATTTATAGTCAGGCTAATATCAATATCAGGTGGGTCCTCAACAAGTCTTTCTAAGACAGCCCCATCATCTCCCAGCATTGTATTTTCAGCAAGTCCATATAAATCAGTTACTGCGTTACCATGCTTTCTAGCCCTTAGTATCCCAGTATTGTTATCAAAGCTATAGATACCATTATTTTCCATAATTACAGGGTCACTAATCTCTATATTAAGGCTATGACCTTCTTGACCTGTCTTTATTTCTAAATCTCTTAAAAAGTTTTCTATATCAACTATCCTGGCCATCATAAATGGTTTTATAGTAAAACTAGCGTCCTTTGGATTATCTAGTATATCCATCAGCCTATCATCTATACCTGTATTTATGGTGACTGTCTTACACTGGGTATTGTGGTTAAAGATGAACTTTAAGACTGACTGGTAGGACTTCATATCCTTGTAATATACCTCTCTTACAAAGAAGTCTCCACCATCAATCGTATAGGCAAGATAGGCTGTTGGCTGTCCATCCCTATAGGAAATATAGATATAACCACTCTCTATTTCCATCTCCTCTACAAATTCAGTAAAATAAGCCTGGTCCCTAAGGGCAGATCCATTATAGGCAGTTATAGCGGACGAATAAACTTCTACTAAATCGTCTGCATCCTCCTTGCTAGCCCTCTTAAAGCTACCATCTAGCTTAAATTTTTAAGGTCAAATATATCAAGCTTGATCTCCAAAATATCATAACACGTCTCGAAACCATAGGTTCTATAAAGCCTGTGATCTATTGGCATCAAGATAGCAAATGACTGGTCCATAGCCCCTACTTGATACAAAGATCTTGACATAAGGTCTGCCATGAAGCCCATCCCCCTTGCTTCTGCCAAGGTTGATACACCTACTACATATGATGTATCTAGGTCCTTACCTCCTAATTTGACCCTATGCTGGTTTAGATGGATAGCCGACAGAATCCTGCCCCCATCCTCTACTACCATTGTCTTATCTGGATTGTACTTATTCTTAAAGTAAAAGTCCACATAGTCCTGACTATCAGTAAAACAGTAGGTCCAAAGGTCTCTTACTCCCTGATTTTCATTTGTATTTGTAAATCTAATTTCCATTTTTTCTTCCTTTCAAAATACACTTACCTATATTATATCATGCTAGCTCGACTAAGACTAACTATGAATAATTTTTTGTTAATTAACTTCAAGGTATTTCTAAATAAAACAACACCCTCGTATTGTTATATGCGAGGGTGTTATTTTATTTAAATTTGATTTTTAGTTTGATTCTCCAGCAGCATTATTAAATTGATCTTACTGTATACTTTTCTACAAACCTCTCTGGGTAGTATGACATCTTGGCCTTTCTTAGACCTTCAACACCCATATCCTCTTCTCTATTTACCCACTTAACATCTGGGAAAATATCACTTATAAACATCTGGTTTATATATGGATATAGACCTCTTATTTCTGCATTGGCCTTTTCTATATGAACTAGGGCCATTTCGTCATTTATCTTCTCACCCATACTAAAGGCTTCAAGCTTACCATCTATAAATATACCATAAACCTTTAGCTTGTCCTTTAAGGCATCATAGTTGTCAAGCAACTTCTTTATACCTATGTATTCATCGTCTATGCTGTTTTCAAATTCCTGGTCTCCATCCTTACTTGTAGACCAAGCCTTTAATAAAGCAAAGCATTCAGGAAAGTCCTTTTCGTCTAAAAGTCTTCTCTCAACCCTACCTTCGTATTCTCTCTTAAAGAAGTTAAGGTGATTTCTTTTACTACTCAATTTTCTTCCCTTGACTGTCCTTAGCTTCTCAGCATCGTATATATAGTCGAATATATCCCTCTCCTCTATATACTCAAACTTGCCAGGATATAATTCCTTCAACATTTCTACAACGTTTAGGTCTATACCCCTAAAATATATCTTGTGCTTGCCATCATCAAAGAAGTTGATAGCATACTCGATTGCTGCTGGTATCTTATCCTCAGGAGCCAGTGGAAGGATAGAGAATATCTCACCATCATGTTCTCCAACTAGGATGGCAAAACCATCACCTATATGGTAATGCGTCTTGTAGGCGTGCTGCCACATATATAAAGTATTAAAACAGTATTCACATGCTTCATAATTAACCAAATCAAAGTACTTATCAAGTATTGGTTTGGCCTCAATATTTATTTCCTTAAATTCCATAAAATCTCCTCAATTCTTCTAACCCAACAAAATATTAAACTATTACTAACTAATATTTTGAAAACTGTCTATATAATACTACAAAATTTCTCTTGATTTTAGCTTTACTATATTTATTTGACACTCATTATTGAATACCCAAATTTCCGCCTCTTAATCACAAGTACCTAGATTATCTAGGACCGAACCAGGCCAGGATATTAAAATAATTGGTAACTTAGCTAACTGTTATATTATATACCCAAGGAAGAAAAATGTAAACCATAAAATTACATTTAGAAAGGAAGAAAGCTTATCTATGAGTAAAAAATCCCTATTTAAGGTCCTACTAGCCTCTTTAACTCTCCTATATATGGTATTTTGCCTTACAGGCTGCAATCCCCATAAAGGCCAACTTCAGATTCATGTCATAGATGTCGGCCAGGGCGACTCAACCCTAGTAGTGACACCAGATGATAAAAATATCTTAATAGATGGGGGTGAAGATGAATACTCCCGAAATGTTATACGTCACCTAAAGAGATCTCATATAAGAAGGCTTGATGCTGTCATAGGTACCCACTTCGACAGCGACCATATTGGTGGCCTAGACAAGGTTATAGAAGAGTTCCCGACTAACAAGGTCTACTTCCCTCCTTCCAAGGCCTCAAAGACCGACCTAATAGAAATACTAGACGTATGTAGGCGCAAAAACATAAAAATCACACCGATTATGGCAGGGAGCCAACTAAAGTTTGATCAGACCCTAATAAATGTCCTGTCTCCTAGAAATATATCTACTACTGATGAGAATAAGAACTCTCTTATTTTCACCATATACCAAGATGGTATGAGCTTTATGTTTACTGGCGATGCCGATTCTGAAATGGAGAGGGAGGTCCTGACCCACTATAGACTCCCCAGGTGCATATACCTCAAGGCCGGCCACCATGGTAGTAAGACAGCCTCCTGCGATGAGTTTATAGGGACAATAAGACCCAAATAGCCTCTATATCCTGTGGCTACAAAAATAAGTACGGTCACCCCCACCAGGAAACTCTGGATACCCTAAAGAAATACCAGGTCCAAACCTTTCGTACAGACCTAAATGGTGATATGGTCTTCTATTTTGACCTTAGGAATACAAAAAAAATCTATTCCAAAGGGAAGTACCTTTCAGAATAGATTTTAAACTTTTTGATTTACTTAGATATCAGGCCCAATAGGTCTCTAACTACATATGATGCAATTACAAGACCTCCAGCAGATGGTACAAAGGATATGCTACCATTAATTCTCTCCTGCCTGCCATCAGCTTCAACTAGCCTAGGTTGGCTTGGTTTTTCCTTTGAGTAAACCACTGTCAGCTTCTTTATACCCCTTTGCTTAGCCTCCTTACGGACCAGCTTAGCTAGGGGACACATCTCTGTCTTGTGTATGTCGCTAACCTCTATCTGGCACGGGTCTAGCTTATTACCCATACCCATAGAGCTAATAATTTTTAGCCCCCTCTTATAGCAGGTATCTATAAGGTGAATCTTTGACTTTACCATGTCTATTGCATCAACTACATAGTCATAATGCCCTTCCAAGAGCCTGTCAGATGTAGTCTCATCATATAGGGATACATAGCCTCTTACATCTATTTCAGGGTTTATATCCCTAACCCTTTCTAGGACTACATCTACCTTCTTAGACCCAATAGTTGAATGAAGGGCTGGCAGCTGCCTATTTATATTGGTTGCATCTACATCATCAAAGTCTACTAGGGTCAAATGGCCTACACCTGCCCGAGCTAAGGCTTCAACAACATAACTACCAACTCCACCTAGACCAAATACTATCACCCTTGACTGGTCTAGTCTTTCTAAGGCTTGGTCTCCAATTATTATACTTGTTCTTTCCTTAAATTTTTCCATAGCCTACCTACAGTCTATTTAGTAAAGAAGTCTTCTATCTTCTGACCTAACTTTTTCTTGCTGCCATTGACGATTTCTCCATCTTCTTCTGCAAACTTCTTCAATAGGTCTGCCTGCTTATCACTTATCTTCTTAGGTATTTGTACATTGACCTTTACATACTGGTCTCCCCTAGTAGACGAGTTAATGCGCTGGATACCCTTGCCCTTTAGTCTAAAGACAGTTCCAGTCTGTGTTCCTGGTGGCATTGAGTACTTAACGCTACCATCTATAGTAGGAACCTCAAGTTCATCACCTAGTGTAGCCTGGACAAAGGATATAGGCATATCCATATATATATCAAATCCATCCCTCTTGAATAGCTTATGAGGCTTGACTTCTATCCACAGGTATAGGTCACCCCTAGGTGCTCCTGGTTCACCAAATTCACCCTGGCCTGCCAGCTTAATAGTCTGGCCATCATCTATACCAGCTGGTATATTTACCTCTATTGTCTTAGTCTTTCTTACTGATCCTGATCCACCACACTTGCTACAAGGACTCTCAATCTTCTCACCTGTACCGTGACAGTCTGGACACTCTCTCTGAGATGCCATACTACCAAACATAGTCTGTCTAACCTCACTGATTACACCCCTACCTCCACATGTATTACATGTAGACTTAGATGTACCAGTCTTGCATCCTGTACCATGACATTCATCACATTCTTCACTTCTATTTACCTTAAGACTTACCTTCTTCCCGAATACTGCTTCTTCAAAGGTAATTCCTATATGTTGCCTAATATCAGCACCCCTTCTAGGTCCCCTCTTCTGGGCACCACCAAAGCCACCAAATCCTCTAGAGCCTCCACCAAAGAAGTCTCCAAATATATCTCCAAATATATCTCCAAAGTCGCCAGCCCCATTAAAGCCACCAGCTCCTCCGAATCCACCCTGACCATTTACTGCATCAGCACCATACTGGTCATAGATTTGTCTCTTTTGTGGATCTGACAATACCTCATAGGCTTCATTTACTTCCTTGAACTTTTCTTCAGCTTCCTTGTTGTCAGGATTCTTATCTGGATGGTATTTCATGGCTAATTTTCTATATGCTTTTTTTAGTTCTTTATCATCAGCAGTCTTTTCTACTCCTAAGACTGCATAATAGTCCTTATTGGCCAAAATTTACACCTTCCCCTCTATTTCAACAACAATAGCTTGCGGTAAATCCACAAGCCATTGTCGTATTTTACCTATCAATTATAGGCTATCTTTTTGCTCCTGTCTATACCAGGTCCAATAATTATTACTTGTCGTCAACTTCTGTGAAGTCAGCGTCAACTACATTATCATCCTTTGGCTGGTCCTGAGCTTCTTCCTGACCACCCTGCTGAGCCTGAGCTGCCTGAGCCTTAGCATATAGGTCCTGAGAAACCTTCTGGAACTTGCCCATCAACTCTTCTACTGCAGCGTTGATTTCTTCAACTGAAGCATCTTCCTTGTCCTTAACCTCTCTAACCTTAGCTATAGAAGCTTCTATATCAGTCTTTTCATCTGCTGCTATGTTCTCTCCAGCCTCAACTAGAGTCTGTTCTGTCTGATAAGCTATAGCCTCAGCGTGGTTAATTGCTTCTATCTTTTCTTTCTTCTTCTTATCAGCCTCTGCATTAGCCTCAGCCTCTCTTACCTTCTTTTCTATTTCTTCTTCTGACATATTTGTATTAGAAGTTATAGTTATCTTCTGTTCCTTACCAGTTCCAAGGTCCTTAGCTGTTACATTTACTATACCATTAGCATCTATATCAAATGTAACTTCTATCTGAGGTACCCCCCTCTTTGCTGGTGGTATGTTAGTCAACTGGAATCTACCTAGAGTTGTATTGTCATATGACATAGCTCTTTCACCCTGTAATACATGGATATCAACTGCTGTCTGGTTGTCAGCAGCTGTAGAGAATACCTGTGACTTTTTAGTTGGTATAGTTGTGTTTCTTTCAATTATCTTAGTAAATACATTACCTAGAGTTTCTATACCTAATGAAAGCGGAGTAACATCTAGTAGAAGTATATCATTTACTTCACCTGTTAGTACACCTGCCTGTATAGAAGCACCTGCAGCAACGCATTCATCTGGGTTGATACCCTTGTGTGGGTCCTTGTTTATAAACTTCTTAACAGCATCCTGTACTGCCGGTATTCTTGTAGAACCACCAACAAGTAGTACATCATCTATTTCTGATACAGATACACCTGCATCCTTAATTGCCTGTTCAGTAGGTCCCATAGTCTTAGCAACTAGTTCAGCAGTCAATTCATTGAACTTAGCCCTAGTCAAGTCCATATTCAAGTGCTTTGGACCTTCTGCAGTAGCAGTAATGAATGGAAGGTTTATATTCGTTGTCATTGTAGAAGAAAGTTCCTTCTTAGCCTTTTTCAGCTGCTTCCTTTAATCTCTGAAGAGCCATTTTTGTCAGCCTTAAGGTCTATTCCTTCTGCCTTCTTAAACTCACTTGCCAAGTAGTCTATAAGAACCTGGTCAAAGTCATCTCCACCTAGCTTATTGTTACCAGCTGTAGCCAATACTTCGAATGTACCATCACCAATTTCTAGTAAAGATACGTCAAAAGTACCACCACCAAGGTCAAATACAAGGATTTTCTTTTCTTCTTCTAGCTTATCAAGACCATAAGCTAGTGATGCAGCTGTTGGCTCGTTGATAATTCTCTTAACCTCTAGGCCTGCTATCTTACCAGCATCCTTAGTAGCCTGTCTCTGTGCATCTGTAAAGTAGGCTGGAACTGTAATTACAGCTTCAGTCACCTTTTCTCCAAGGTAGGCTTCAGCGTCAGCCTTTAGCTTCTGTAGTATAATAGCTGAGATTTCCTGTGGAGTATAGTCCTTACCGTCTATGTTCACCTTGTAATCAGTACCCATGTGAGTCTTGATTGATGTTATAGTTCTGTCTGCGTTTGTTACTGCCTGTCTCTTAGCCGGCTCACCTACTATTCTTTCACCATCTTTAGTGAAAGCTACTACTGATGGAGTAGTTCTCATACCTTCATTGTTAGGTATTATTGTTGGCTCTCCACCTTCTAATACTGCGACACATGAATTAGTTGTTCCTAAATCTATTCCTATTACTTTTCCCATTTTTATTACCTCCAAAATTATTCTTTTATTTTTGTATTTATATTATTTATTTGTTAACTTATAATAATCTTCCTAGCAAGAAACCTTGACCATACTGGCCCTTAAAACCTTCTTGTCTAGCCTGTAGCCCTTTTGTAGGACCATTAAAATCTTACCTGGTTCATATTCATCACTAGCCTCCTGCATTACTGCCATATGAAGGTTAGGGTCAAAATCTTGACCAGGCTCTGCATCTATTCTCTCTAAACCTGACTTCTTCAAGGCATCTAAAAGCTGTTTGTAAACCATGTCAACTCCAACAAATAGTGGACTTTCCTTGTCATCACAAGCATCAAGGGCTCTTTCCATGTTGTCTATAACTGGAATTAGCTCATTAAAGGCCTTTCATTGGCATAAAGGCCAATCGTTGCCTTCTCTTCAGCTGTCCTTCTCCTAAAATTTGCATACTCGGCGTTGAGTCTCAGGATAGCTTCTTCCTGGTCCTTTAGCTTATTTTCTAGACTCTTTATCTTAAATACCGGCTCACTCTCATCTATATTTTCCTGATCACTTCCTCCAGATTCAGAACAAGTGGCTTCTTCTTCAAGCTCCTGACCATCCTCTACTATAATTTCTTCCTTTGTTTCTTCCTTTGTTTCTTCCTTTGTTTCTTCCTTTATGTCCTCCTGGACAATATCCTGATCCATATCAATTGGATCCTTTATTTCCTTATCCAAATCATACACCCCTCTCAATATTTATATTCATCACTTACCATCCAGCAACATACTCATATAATTCAAGATTGAGTATACCTTTGAATAATCCATTCTAGTTGGTCCAATAAAACTTATTTTGCCCTGAAGGTCATCTTGGACATTGTAGGTAGCAGTTACGATACTTAAGTCAGTGCTTACATCATCTCCATTACCTATAACTATATTTAAGTTGTCCTTTTGTATCCCCTTAGTCCTTATCATCTTGGCCAGGCTCTCACGCTCTTCCAACATATTTAGGAAGGACTTGGCCTTTACCATATCACTAAACTCTGGATAGTTAAATATATTTGTTGCCCCATTCATGGAAATCTTATAATCACTATCCGCATTTAGCAGGTAGACTAGGTCATCTACTATTTCTGAATACTCGCCTATCTCATATTTAATATAGGCTATCATCTCTTCATCAAGCTCGCTAAACTTCTTACCTGATAGCTTGTTAGATAGGCTATTTGATATAACATTTAGCTTAGCCTGTGGAAGTTCGACAAAAATATCAAACTCTCTACTCTTTATTTCTCCATTATCTGCTACTAGTATCAATAGGATTTTTTCTGGTGATAGGCTGACTAACTGAATATGCTTTATAGTCCTCAGCCCCCTATTCCTATCGTATACTGCGACAGTAGTATAGTTGGTAATGCTAGATAATATCTTAGACAACTCATCAAGTAGGTCATCAACCCTGTTGAAGTTGTTCTCCACACACTTTCTCAGCATCTCCTTTTCATGTTCTTCTAACTCCCTATTACCCATCAGGGAATCTACATATAGCATGTATCCCTTCTTGGTTGGGATTCGGCCTGCAGACGTATGGGGCTGAACTAAGTAACCCATATCCTCTAGGTCAGACATTTCATTTCTGATGGTCGCTGCTGAAATACCAAAATCATATTTTTTTGATATGGTTCTGGAACCAACAGCCTCAGCGGTCTCCACATAGTCTTTTACTATGGCCTTCAATATATTTAATTGTCTCTCTGTAAGATCCATAGTATCACCTACCTTTTTATTATCACTCACTCACTTAGAGTGCTAAAAGCTTATATGTATATTAAACTACTTTTTATGGACCTTGTCAAGTACTTAAATGAAATTTTCTATAATTTTTTTTAATTTTTTAATTACACAGAAAGAGGACCAGTCCTACCAGCATATTTTCTAGTAGGCCTAGTCCCCTATTAATCGTATTCACTTATCTTGTAGTATTTTCACTCACTACTACAATACTTCAACGTCTACATTTTCTCTGTCAGCAATCTGCTTGTTTAGCTTAGCAAGGAAGTCCTCAACTGACATCTGACCTAATTCACCTTCATCTCTAGATCTAACTGATAGTAGGCCACTTTCCATTTCCTTTTCACCAACTACTAGCATGTAAGGTATTTTTTCTAGCTGGGCTTCTCTGATCTTAAAGCCAACCTTCTCAGCCCTGTCATCTAGTTCAACCCTGATACCCGCGTTAAATAGCTTGTCCTGTAATTCCTTAGCAAAGTCATTATACTTGTCTGATACAGATAGTACCTTAACCTGGCATGGAGCCAACCATACTGGGAATTTACCCGCATAGTTTTCTATCAATATACCTATGAATCTTTCTATAGATCCTAGGACAACCCTATGTAGCATAACTGGTCTATGCTTTTCTCCATCCTTACCAACATATGTAGCATCAAATCTCTGAGGTAACTGCATATCTAACTGGCAAGTACCACACTGCCAAGTTCTTCCTAGACAATCCTTTAGGTGGAAGTCTATCTTTGGACCATAGAAGGCACCATCACCTTCATTAACTCTATAATCAATACCCATTTCTTCTAAGGCACCCCTTAGACCATCTTCAGCAATTGCCCATTCTTCATCAGTTCCCATTGAATCCTCTGGTCTAGTAGATAGCTCTACATGGTAACTAAATCCAAACTGCTTGTATACCTTGTCTATTAGGTCGATTACTTCCTTAACCTCATCTCTAATCTGTTCTGGCAAACAGTAGATATGGGCATCGTCCTGAGTAAAGGCTCTAACCCTCATCAATCCGTGTAGTGCTCCTGACAACTCATGTCTATGTACCCTACCTCTTTCAGCAACCCTCATTGGGAAGTCCCTATAAGAGTGTAGCTGCGAATTGTAGAATAACATGGCTCCTGGACAGTTCATTGGCTTAATTGCGTAATCCTCTTCGTCTATCTGTACAGTGTACATATTTTCTTTATAGTGGAACCAGTGTCCTGAAGTCTCCCAAAGCTTTCTATTTAAGATTATAGGAGTTTCTATTTCAACATAGTGGGCTTCTCTGTGTACTTCTTCCCAATACTTCATTAGGGCAGCCTTTAGGGCAGTACCTCTTGGTAAGAATAATGGGAATCCAGGTCCTTCATTAGGTATCATAAATAGGCCTAATTCCTTGCCTATCTTTCTATGATCTCTCTTCTTAGCTTCTTCCAACATAAATAGGTGGGCATCTAGGTCCTTCTTCTTTTCAAATGAAGTACCGTATACTCTCTGAAGCATCTTGTTGTTTTCATCACCTCTCCAATAAGCACCCGCTATTGACTGTAGCTTAAAGGCCTTGACCTTCTTAGTAGACTCTAGGTGTGGTCCCCTACATAGGTCTACAAATTCTCCCTGCCTATACATAGAGATTATCTCGCCATCAGGTAGGTCATTTATCATTTCTACCTTGTAGTCTTCTCCTCTTTCAGCCATCATCTTAATAGCCTCTTCCTTAGAAACCTCGAAGCCTTCTATATGTAAGTCTTCCTTAACTATCTTTTTCATTTCAGCTTCTATTTTTTCTAGATCCTCTGGAACTAGTCTATAGTCTAGGTCAAAGTCATAGTAGAAGCCATTTTCTATAGCAGGACCTATAGCTAACTTAGCCTCAGGCCATAATCTCTTAACTGCCTGAGCGAATATATGGGCTGAAGTATGTCTGAATACTTCCTTACCTTCTTCATCGTCAAACTTATAGAAGTCAACCTTACAATCCTTGTCTAACTTCTTATTTAGGCTTTCTAGTTTACCATCTACTGCACCAACCAGTACACTTCTAGCAAAACCATCGCTAATACCCTTAGCAACATCTAAAAGTGATGCACCTTTTTCAACTTCCACAAAATTGCCATCTCTTAATTCAATCTTTAACATATCTATCCCTCCATAATTTAATTCTATAGTCTTTAATCTTCTTAGTAAGTCAAGCTTTTTATACAAGGATCCTTCTTTGAATCTTATAGGTTTCTCGAGTTTTATAAGAGTCAAATTTGTATAAAAAAAAATCCCAATTCATAAAGAATTGGGACGAATAATCGCGGTTCCACCCAAGTTCCCAGATAAACTCTGGACACTCAATGACTATAAGGTAGTCAACCGAACACTTTCACCTAGGCTACTAAGTCCTGCTCAAAGGTAGTTTTCAGATAGGTCTGTCTAGTTGGACTTCCAGCCGATGATCCAACCTCTCTATAGATGATTACCACCCTACTCTTCCTTTTTCATAGCATATATCTAAGATGTATACATTCTAACACATCAGGAATTAAAATGCAAGTAAAATTCAGATTTTTTATAGCTCTTACCTGTGTATTAATTCTTATGTATACTAAATGCCCATTTAAAGTTAACTTAAACACCTTTAATATTATTTTTTTAAAGGTCAGGTTTAAAGGTCAGGTCTATTATCACATCTCTATCGTATGAAAGTTCCCCTATTAACTAAAAACTCTTTGCAGTAAAATACCCCAAGATGATATTAAAGGCATCCAAATAATTGTGACTAAATAAAAAGTCTCGCAGGGATATATCTAGCATAGGCATGATGCTAACAAAAGGACTGTGTCCTATAAGTGGTCTAAAGTGTGCATCTACCATTAGAATCTCTATAATTAAAATTAAAAATAGCCTTGGAAGGACTTTGTTCAACCAAGGCTATTTTTATGGATTTATACTACACTGGATTTGACATATATGAATTAATATTCTACATCAAATAGGATATTTTCCTCTGTTTCCTTATCAAAGAAGTGCATTCTATTCATATCAAGAGCTAGATCTAGAGTCTGTCCTGGCATTATATCACTTCTACCATCAAACTTAGCTATTAGTTCTGATCCCTGGAAGTTAATATAAGCATATATTTCTGCTCCCATCAACTCTCTAATTACAACATCTGCCTTGAACTGGTTGTTTTCAGACAAATCAAGGAATACTTTCTCCTTGTGTATATCTTCTGGTCTAATACCTACTATAATAGTCTTACCTACATATCCCTTTTCTTCAAGGAAGGCAGCCTTACCCTTAGGTATTACAAATTTAACATCCTTACCAGAAAGACTAGCTACTATGTCGTCACCCTCCTTAAGGATTTCGGCATCCATAAAGTTCATCTGTGGACTACTATAAAGCTTGCAACGAACTTGTTTACTGGGTTATCATATAGAACCTTTGGCTTGTTTATCTGCTGAACTACACCATCCTTCATTACAACTATCCTGTCACCCATTGTCATAGCCTCAGTCTGGTCGTGAGTTACATATATGAATGTAGCTCCAAGGTCCTTGTGTAGCTTTGATATCTGGGCTCTCATTTCAGTTCTTAACTTGGCATCAAGATTTGATAGGGGCTCATCCATCAAAAATACCTTAGGATTTCTTACTATAGACCTTCCTAGAGCTACTCTCTGTCTCTGTCCACCAGATAGGGCCTTTGGCTTTCTGTCTAATAAGTTCTCTAGCTGAAGTATCTTTGCAGCTTCCTTGACCTTCTTGTCTATTTCTTGCTTATCCATCTTTCTTAGCTTAAGTGAAAAAGACATATTATCATATACTGTCATATGTGGATATAGGGCATAATTCTGGAATACCATGGCTATATCTCTATCCTTTGGCTCTACATCATTTACCACCCTATCATCTATCTTTAATGTACCAGAAGTAATGTCTTCTAGTCCTGCAATCATTCTAAGTGTTGTAGACTTACCACAACCTGATGGTCCAACTAAAACTATAAATTCCTTGTCTTCTATATCAATATTTACGTTCTTAGCCGCCTGGAACCCATTGTCGTATGATTTACATATATTTTCTAGCTTTACTGTTGCCATTATCTTACCTCTCATTCAAAATATAAAGCAATTTTTTCTAGACTTAAGTCCTGAGTCGTCTCAAGTCTAAGGTCTGCATCTACACCTATACCAACACTCCTCATCTTGCAAGCCCTCATGGCTTCTACACCTGCCTGGGAGTCTTCAATTCCAAATACCTGGTCTATAGCTAGGCCAATTCCCCTAGCTGATTCTATAAAGATATCTGGTGCTGGCTTGCTCTTTTCCACCTTGGCCGGATCAGCTATAAAGTCAACCTGGTCAAGTAGGCCTAAAATTTCTAAAATCCTACTGGCATTCTTAGAAACCGATGCAAGCCCAATTTTTATATTGTTATCTCTTAGTTCTTTTATGAAGTTTTCTATGCCTGGAAGTATGTCCTCTTTAGTTAGGCCTTCCAAAAGCTTTACATATTCGTCGTTCTTTTTGTCTGTTAAAATTTTTATATCTTGGTCCGAATACTTGTCTCTTACACCACCATACTCAAGTATTCTTATCAGGGAATCAGTTCTAGATATCCCCTTTAGACTTTCATTGAATTCCTCATCGATGTCAATACCTATGCTATTTGCTAGGTTTTTCCAGGCTATATAGTGTAATTTAGCCGTATCTGTTATGACACCGTCTAGGTCAAATATTACTCCTTTTATCATAAAACCACCTTACATGCCTAATAGTTCTTTATGGCAAATGCCTCATATGGCTTTAGGGCCACAATATTGTCATTTATATCCAAGTCTTCATAATTTGAAATCATCAGGTCGTAGTCTCCCAGCTTGTAGTTCTTATCTAGCTCAAAGTTTACCAAGCTTGAGCCGAAGTTAGCAACCACTATGATACTCTTACCGTCTATAAACCTCTCGTATGCAAATACCTCCATATTTTCCCTATCTATAAGCTTGAAATCTGCATCTGTTATCACAGGGTCCGTATGCCTTAATTCAATCAATTTCTTATAGTAGTAGAAAATAGAATTTTTGTCTTTTAATGCATCCTCTACATTTATCTCTTCGTATCTAGGATTAACCCTAAGCCATGGCTGGCCTTGAGTAAAACCTGCATGTTCCTCTTTGTTCCACTGCATTGGAGTCCTGGCATTGTCCCTAGATATCTTATATACAGCTTCCATAAAGTCATCTTTGGATAAAACTTTTCTATCTAGAACCAAGTCCTTGTAGGCATTTCTAATCTCTACGTCCTGGTATTCTTCTATCTCATACCTGCAGTTGACCATACCAATTTCTTCACCCTGGTATATGTATGGTGTCCCCTGCATTAGGTGTAGGATTGTTGCAAACATCTTGGCACATTCAACCCTGTAATTGGTGTCATTTCCCCACCTCGATATTACACGGGCCTGGTCGTGGTTTTCCAGATAAAGTGAATTCCAACCCTTTTTGTATAAGCCATTCTGCCATCCTGCAAAAAAGTCTTTAAGGTCTACCAGGTCTAGGTCCTTTATCTTCCACTTGCCTGCCTCTGTTCCTTCAACAATATCAAGCATCATGTGGTCAAAGGTAAAGATCATATTTAGTTCCTTCCTGTCCTCGCCACAAAATAGTAGGGCGTTGTCTGGATGAGAACCCGGAGCCTCTCCAACCGTCATACAGTCATACTTTGATAGGACCTCCCTATTCATTTCCTGTATGTACTCATGTAGTCTTGGTCCATTCATATGGTAATCACCTATTATGTATTCACCTGACCATCCTCGTAGTCCGGAAAATCCGTGTACTTAGATATGGAACTAATAACATCTAGTCTCCATCCATCTACTCCCTTGTCCATCCAAAACTTCATCATATCCCAGATTTCGTTTCTAACGGTAGGATTTTCCCAATTTAGGTCTGGTTGTTTCTTTGTAAATAGGTGGAGATAGTACTCTCCTGTAGCTTCATCATACTCCCATGCAGACCCACTGAAAAATGATCCCCAGTTGTTTTTCTTGTCAGACCAAAAATAGTAGTCCCTATATGGGTTGTCCTTTGACTTACGACTCTCTACAAACCACTTGTGTTCATCACTTGTGTGATTGGCTACAAGATCCATGACTATCTTTATATTCCTCTTATGGGCCTCATCTATTAGTTCAAACATGTCTTCCTCTGTACCGAAGCTTGACCATATCTTCCTATAGTCGCTTATATCGTAGCCATTATCGTCTTGGGGAGATTCATATACTGGGCTTAACCAGATTACATCTATCCCCAGTTCTACTAGGTAGTCTAGCTTTAATATTATTCCCCTAATATCTCCAAGACCATCCCCATTTGAATCATAAAAACTTCTCGGATATATTTGGTATACTACCGATTTTTTCCACCACTGCATATCTTATCCTCGCTTTATTACTAATTTATCTTCTAGTAAGTGTTTTTCCTTGTAAATATCTAACTCTATTGGGCTACCCTTCTTTAAACTAATAGATATTTCAGTTTGGCTAACATCTAGGTTTATCAACCTATCTCTATAGTTAATATTGAAGCTATAGCCATCCCAGTCATCTGGTAGTATTGGGGCAAATGATAGGCAACCATCGTAGGTCCTCATACCAGCAAAGCCCTGAACTATTGACATCCATGCACCTGACATACTAGTTATATGTAGGCCGTCATCTGTATCCTTATTGTAGTTATCTAGGTCTAGCCTAGCTGTTCTTTCATACATACCAACTGCCTTTTCCTCTAAGCCAATCTCACAAGCTAATATAGAGTGTATACAAGCTGATAGACTTGATTCATGAACTGTCATTGGTTCATAGAATAGGTAGTTATTTTTCTTTTCTTGGTCAGTGTACCTGTCACCAAAGTAGTAGATACCTTGTAGGACGTCTGCCTGCTTTATATAGCAAGACCTCAGAATTTTGTCCCAAGCCCAATTCTTGTTTAGAGGCCTATCAGCTTCAGTCAATATATCAACCGGCTGTAAGTCCTTATCAAGGAAGGTATCATGCTGTACAAATACTCCTAGTTCTTCATCGTATGGGTAGTACATATTGTCTACTATTTCATTCCACTTACTTAATTCATCTTGGTCGATTCCCAATACTTCTAGCTTAGAGACTAACTTATCACCTAGTTTTTCTATCATAGCCATTGTAAACTCAAGAGTCCAAGCTGCTATAGTATTAGTATACCAGTTGTTATTTACATTATTTTCATATTCATTTGGTCCAGTTACACCATGTATCATATACTTCTTATTTCTCTGACTGTAGTGGACTCTATCAGCCCAGAACCTTGATATACCAACTAAAACATCTATACCATAGTCAACTATATAGTCATAGTCTCCAGTATAATTTGCATAATTGTAAAGCGCATAGGCAATTGAACCATTTCTATGGATTTCTTCAAAGGTTATTTCCCACTCATTATGGCACTCTATTCCATTGAAGGTAACCATTGGATAAAGGGCACCCTTTAGTCCCTGCATGCTTGCATTATGGTAGGCTTCAGTCAACTGGTTGTACCTGTATAGTAGTAGGTTCCTTGTAACCTCCTGTGGGGCAGTAGATAAATACATAGGTATAATATATGCCTCAGTATCCCAATAAGTTGCTCCACCGTACTTTCTCCTGTAAAGCCCTTAGGCCCTATATTCAATCTTAGGTCATCCCCATAGTAGGTTGAGAATAGTTGGAATATACTGTACCTAATCCCCTGCTGTAGCTTCGGCTGATTTTTAATTACTACGTCGGCTATATCCCACCTCTGTCTCCACTTTAGGGCATGTCTTTCAAATAGCTTATCATAGCCTAAATCAGCTGCAGACTTGGCAAGGTCTCCTGCTACACGAGTTAGGTCTTCCTCCTTATGGTCTCTTGTAGTAGTTACAGCCACAATTTTTTCTAGACTTGCAGTCTGGCCAGGCTCTAGCCTGACTTGTGCCCTAGTTGAAACAGATTCATCGCCAATTACAGATTCAAACCTATAGTCCTCATTCTGGTCTGAATATAGTCTTGAAACCATATAGTTACATATAGTAAACCTCTCAACACCAAAATTGTTTTCTATAGTCTTAGAAACAAGATAGCCAGTATTCTCATGGGCTCCCTTATCTAAAACATGCCAGAACTTTTCTTCATAGTTAGAATCCTCATTTTCAACATCAGCATCAAGATATGGAACAAATTCCACAAGTGCCTCTGCATCTAACGCTATTACAGAGTACTTGATAGGACAAATTTCCTTTGTATCAATACTAACAAATCTTTCTACATCTATCTGGAAGGACTTGTCAGACCTCTTTATTTCAAAGCTCCTCTTTAGGAGTCCCTTCTCCATATCAAGTTCTCTTCTATATGAGACTATTTCTTCTACATTTAGGTCAAGCTCTTGTCCATCTATCTTTACACCTATCCCAATAAAGTTAGGTGAATTTATCATCTTACCAAAGTATTCTGGGTAACCAATTTCCACCAGCCTACCTTAGTCTTGTCTGGAAACCAAACACCCCCAATATAAGTACCCTGTAGGGAGTCTCCTGAGTATTTTTCTTCAAAATTACCCCTCATCCCCATATACTCATTAGCAAGGGACATTATGCTCTCCGAAAATCTAAGCTCTTCCTTATTTAATTCGTTTTCTATTACTTTAAATTCATTATATTCGAATTTCATATTCCCTCCTGATACCAAGGACCAATAGTCTTCCTTAGACAAAAGCTTGTATATGGTTGACTATTAAAATCCTGGGTTTCTGAAAATTTACTTTACTGATCCGGCTGTTATACCCTTTATAATCTGCTTCTGAGCTATGAAGTAGAAGATGATTACTGGTATGATAGCTATTGTAAGACCAGCTAAGGCTAGGTGCCACTGCTTTGTATACTCACCGAAGAAGAAGAACATCTTTAGTGGTATTGTTTCTGAACCCAACTTGTTTATTACTAAGGATGGTAGCAAGTAGTCGTTCCATATCCAAATTGTGTTTAAGATAGCTACTGTTACTGTAATAGGCTTTAGGATTGGGAATATAATATACCAGAATACCTGGAACCTATTACAACCATCTATGATTGCTGCTTCATCTAGTGACCTAGATATACCGTTGATTGTACCATGATATAGGAAAATGGCCATTGATGAACCAAATCCTAGGTACAAGAACATTATACCCGGTCTATTTAGCATACCTAACTTACCGAAAAATGATACTAGCGGTATCATTACTGCCTGGAAAGGTATTAGCATGGCTGCTACGAATACAAAGAATATTATTGAACTAACCTTTGACTTAACCCTTGAAAGGGCGTATGCTGCCATTGACGAAAATACTATTATAATTATTACGCTGACAACAGTTATGATAATAGAGTTTGTAAATGTCTGTGCAAAGCTCAAATTTTCTGCTGCCTGCTTGTAGTTTTCAAAGTGTACTCCTTCTGGTAACCTAAGTGGAGATTCAAATATTTCCTTTTTAGTCTTTAGCGAGTTGACTACCATCAAGTAGAATGGACTCAGCCAAATTAAACTCAATATTGTTCCAAGGATACCAAGTATTATATTTTTCTTTTTTGTACTACTCATTACATCTCCACCTCCCTCTTCTTGTTATAGTAAACCTGAGTTAGTGATATTACTGCTATGATTATAAAGAATATAAGTGCCTTTGACTGGGCATATGCCATCTTATTTCCAAGAATGCTGTATTGTAGATGTTCATAGCAACCATCTGAGTTGAATTATAAGGTGCTCCACCTGTTAATGACAAGTTCTGGTCATAAAGCTTAAATGAATTAGAAAGTGTCAAGAACATACTTACTGTAAAGGCTGGTGCCACTAGAGGGAATATAATGTGTCTAAACCTCTGGAAGACATTGGCCCCATCTATCTGGGCAGCCTCTACCAAGTCCTCTGGTATACCTTCTAGGTGGGCTATATAAATTATCATTATATAACCTGACATCTGCCAAGCTGTAAGTATTACCAAGCCCCAAAAACCTGTACGAGTAGTTGACAACCAACCTTGTAGGGCTTGTGTTCCAACTGCCTGTCCTATGGCATCAAATCCCTGGATAAATACGAACTGCCAGATAAAACCTAGGATCAAACCACCTATAAGGTTTGGCATGAAAAATACTGTTCTCATTAGGTTACCACCCTTTAATTTCTGTGTAACAAGTAGGGCTAATCCCAAACCTATAGCATTTATCAAAACAACTGACACTACTGCAAACTTAGTAGTAAACCAAAGTGCATTTCTAAAACCTTCATCGCCTAGTAGTTGTATATAATTAGTGATACCCGCAAATACCGGTGTGTTTATACCATCCCAGTTTGTGAAAGAATAATAAACACCATATAAAAGCGGAATAACAACTACCATGATTAGTGCTATTAAAACTGGTGCCAAAAACAACCAGAAAAATAGACCATTCTTACCTAATTTTTTGTTCATAATAGCCTCCTATTGCTTTTTTAAAAACAAGGTGCTGACAAGTTGAAATCAACACGCAGCACCTCAATTTAATCATGTATTACTGTCTAGCCTGTTCCCAAGCCTTCTGTGAAGTCTTAACTATGTCATCCCAACTAGCCTGACCACTTACATATCTCTGGATTTCCGCTCCAAGAGTCTTCTGTCCCCAGCTTGATGGATATCCCATGAATACCCAATTGATTGTGTTACCATCTTTTGCATACTTGTAGATTGTCTGAGCTAGTGGATCACTGATCTTAGATTCGTCAAATCCCTTATATGCTGGTATAAACTTGAACTGAGTTAAGACATATTCCTTACCCTTATCAGAAGTGTAAACCCAGTTTAAGAAGTCCTTAGCTGCCTTCTTAGTTGCATCATCCTTAGTATTGTTTACTGCCCAGTACATTGGAACACCAACTGGTAGCTTACCTTCAGCAACACCTTCTACTGGTATAGGAAGCATGCCTATGTTCTTAGCTAGGTTAGCATCTATCTGTTCTACAGAAGTGTATACCCAGTTACCCTGCTGAATCATAGCAACCTTACCGTTAGAGAACAGCTTTTCAACCTGCTGAGAGTAGTCTAAGCTTGCTGTTGGCTGCACAGAGTACTTGTTCTGCATATCAAGAACATCCTTGAACTGCTTACCATACTTGAATTCTACATTCTTAGCCGCAAATGCCTTGTTGATATCTCCGTCAAATTCTGGAGAAAGGAATACATTTGATAAGTGAAGTCCTGTTACCCAGTCTTCCTTAGCTGGTAGAGCAAATACTGCATCTAAACCTAATTCCTTCTTCTTAGAATCTAGAGTCTTAACCGCTTCTGCTAACTTAGCATAAGTAGTTAGGTCTTCAGCCTTGATTCCAGCCTTTTCAAATATTGCCTTGTTGTAGATGAATCCGTAACCTTCCTGGTTGAATGGTAGACCGTATACCTTACCATCAACTGTTACTCCATCTAGAGTCTTTGGAAGTGCTTGCTTAGCAAGTGGTACATCAGTTAAGTCTTCTAGCTTAGTCTGCCAATCCTTAACGTCCTGAGGTCCACCAATATTAAATATTGTAGGCTCATTACCTGAAGAGAACTTAGACTTTAGTGCTGCACCATAGTCACCACCACCGCCTACAGTAGTTATATTGATCTTAACATTTGGATTTCCTTCATGTATTCCTGAGCCAGCTTATTAAACTGATCCTTGAATTCTACCTTGAACTGGAATACATCCAACTGTACCTGGTCTCCACTTGAGCTTCCACCACCAGAATTTCCACAACCTGCTAGCACTGAAGCAGACAAAACGCCTACTACGGCTAAACTTAGTAATTTTTTAAACTTCATAAAAACCTCCTAAAAAATTTAACACTTACTTTAAAAATTTTAACACTTACCTTGTATGTTATACCCATTACTAGGAAAACTATCACATTTACACAAATAAATCTATTAAATTTCCTATAATCAGTATATAACCAAATTAATAATCAAGATCCTAATCTTCTATGATGTAGTCAACTATATCAGCTAGGTCAACATCCTTCTTTTCAAGTATATCAATCAGCTTTCCACAGCTAAATTCACCAATCCTCATAGACCCTACATCAACATTTACAACCCTGTGCTTGTCCTTGCTAAAGCTATTTGCTTCTGCGCCAAAGGCCCCTATCATTATATCCTTTTCCCTACCTACACTAGAAAGGTAGTCTATGGCCCCAGAAAATATTAGGGAGTCAGTAATCACTACACCATCCATATCCTGGTTGGCCTCTAGTAGCTTCTTCATGGACATATAGCCGTTGAGTTTATTAAATTCGTTTTCCTCAACCAAATCAAAACTGAAATACAAGTCGTTTTCCCTTATAGACTGGAGATAGCCATCGTACCTGTCAATTGTAACCATAGAGTCTCTCCTACCACCTATAAATCCTATCTTCTTACATCCATAATCAGCTAAGTAGTTTGTCAGCTTCCTACAGGCATCTGCATTATCTGTATCCACCGTATAGATATCATTATATTCCCTGCTCTTACCTATTAGGATAAATGGAAAATCTATTTTTCTAAGATAGTTTACTGTTGAATCACCAATTACTGACCTCATAAGAATTACCCCATCTACCTTATTGGAGTTTACCAGCCTTTTCACTGCATTGGTTTCATTTTTACCATTATAGGCAATCAAGGTATCATAGCCCCTCTTACCTGCCGTCTTGGCAACTCCTCTTAGGCTCTCCTGGAAGAAAGGGTTCGTAAAGAAATCATCGTCCGCTGGTAGGACAAGTCCCACATTTTTGGAAATCCTATTGGCAAGACTTCGGGCGATAGCACTAGGATGGTAGTCTAAACGTTCCATCACCTCAAATATCTTTTTCTTGGTGCTATCACTGATATCTGGATAATTTCCGATAGCTCTGGATACAGTTGCCTTTGACACACCGGCCTCATCAGCCACGGTCTGCATTGTAACTTTTCTCTGTTTTTCCACTACCGAACCTCCTTAATTCAGTCAATATTATTTTAAAGTCTCTAAACCGATTCCGTACTAATTTAATTAATTACTTAACCGGTTTCGCTAACTTTATACACAATATATCATAATTACCATTCTATTGCAATATATTTTATTAAAATTTATTGAAAATTTTCAAAATATGGATTATACTGGTCTTACAATTCACTAGCTACTATAAATTTTCTATAAAAAGACGACCAGTAATTAGTGGTAAATTCTTAATTTTAGAAGGGAGAAAATGTATCTGATACATTTAAGTCAATGAATATGAAGCAATATATTTGTTTTGATGTCGGCGGTACTGGCATCGGTTATGGTATTATCGAAGAAAACGGAAATATAATAAAGAAGGGCAGCATGAATTCTGAAGCCAGGACACTTGGTGGTAAGGGCATAGTTGATAAGATGGTTGCCAAGACTAAGAGCCTTCTGCCCGACTACAAGCTAGAGGGTGTGGCCATATCTACTCATGGAATGATAGACTCAAAAATGGTATAGTCATGCATGCGGATGACCACCTAATACCTGGATACTCTATGATGAGGGTCAAGGATATTGTTGAAAATGAAACGGGCCTTACATGTCACCTAGAAAATGACGTCAACTGCGCAGGACTAGGAGAACTTTGGCTGGGTGATAATAGCGACAGGAAGCTAGTAAGTATGATTACGGTCGGAACTGGTATAGGAGCCTGCCTGATTCAGGACGGGCAGTTAATTACTGGTGAATGCATGTGTGCAGGTGAAATCGGTAAAATAATGATACCAGGTGGTAGGTTTGAGGATGTTGCGTCTACATATGCTATGACATCTGGACTTGAAAAAAGGCTGGGTCTTGAAACTGATAGTCTTAACGGTAAGATGGTATTTGAAAGGATAGAGGCTGGAGACCAGGTATATATAGATGCAGTTGATAAGATGATAGATAAGTTGGCTATTGGCCTATCTACCCTTGCCTACATCTATAATCCAGGAATTATAATCCTTGGTGGAGGTATTATGGCAAGAGAGGACTACTTCAAGCCTAGATTAGAAGTTGCCTTGGCCAAGTATTTAACTCCACTTATACTAAACAATACAGAACTTAGGTTTGCCAAGCTAAAGAACGATGCTGGTATGGTTGGAGCCCTTAGGAACTTCTTAAATAGGATGGGAGAATAAGATGATAAAAATAATGTTTGTTTGTCACGGCAATATTTGTAGGTCACCTATGGCCGAAGCCCTATTTCGTCACATGATAAGGGAAGAAGGCCTAAGTGACAGGGTCTTCATAGATTCATCTGCTACATCCTACGAAGAAATCGGCAACCCAGTCCACCCAGGTACCAGAAACAAGCTAAAAAAGTATGGAATCTCTGTAGATAATATGTTCGCAAGCAAACTAAAAAGGTCTGACCTAGATGAATATGACTACATATTTACCATGGACCAAAATAATATGAACAATATTAAGAGAGAATTTGGTAGCATTGACCAGTCTAAGGTTATGAAGTTTATGGACTTGACTGACCACCCAAGGGACATAGCAGACCCTTGGTATACTGGTAATTTTGACCAGACCTATGATGACATTTACGAGTCCTGCCTTTGTCTTATGAAGCTTGTAAAGGAAAGGCTTGGGGCCTAAAATCAAAGTTATTAATATAATTCAAAAGGGGGGAGGATATATTGAATATATCTTCCCCCTTTTGTCTTGGCTCTTATAAACAATTTAGAGGTTTTCAATAAATGCCTCTCTATACACTTGCTCAAATCAGTTTTTATCTATAGGTCTTTACCAAAATACTATGCCACTACCGTAGTCCCTTAGCCTTCCACTTCCAAGTGAAATAGCCTCCTTACCATGGTCTTCAATAAATGACCTAATCGATTCACCATCTGGATGGCTAGCTAGGTCGCCAAAAAAGCCTACCCTTTCCTGGCCTAAGTCACAGCTAGCCCCGCCTATAAATCCGTAGTCCATCCCATATAGACCTATATGACCTGGGCTTATTTCCAGAACCTCCAAACCATGGCCTCTAAGGGTCTTACTTAAGCCTGGATCACCTGTAATCACAGCCCCATCCGTCACCTGACATATGGAACAGTTTGCATAGCCCTGGTTAACTGAAATCATTTTAAGGTCTCCTCTTCTCCCTATAAATTCTATCAGCCTTGGTTCTAATGAATCCAGCCTTCCTATTGCATAGCTGCCCGTATAGGCAAGGTTGAGAGCTACATCTCCAGGATATTTTTTTTCTAAATTTTTTACTCCTTGTACCAAACTGTATTTTCCACTTATATGCTCTGACAAAAGTTGCCTATAATAGTCATAGGACTCCTTAGAGCAAACAAAGGTCTGGCCGTCAAAGAATATTGATAGGTCAACATGTCCCCTTAGTCCCTCATAGAGCAGGCTCTGGTCATAGGAATCATACAGTTCAAATCCCATCGCCAACAGACTATTTCTAATTTCATTATCCATTCGAAAATCAACTATTATATTTATAATAACCACCGTCCTATCATCTAGTAAAATAGTATTTCTAAACAAGATTGGGGTCCAATAAACATAGGTCAAGCCCCTTAAATAAAACTTTTAAAAAGCAGGCCCTATTTTAAAAGCCTGCTTTTATAGTCGGGTAAAGTAATCCCCTAAGGACTAGTCATTGTCCTTATTATTTTCTTTCTCTATGTACTCCTTAAATGAAATTTCATCATCATTTTTTTCAATTTCCTTAGCAAATATCTGGAGCTTTTCTATCCTATTCTTATCAAGAGACAGTACCTTGACCTTGGTAGATTCATCTAGCTCAATCTCTTGACCTTCTTCTGGTAGACCATTAATATAGCCCATGATATAACCACCAATAGAGTCAAACTCATCAGACTCTAATTCATTGTATAGGTACTCGTTTACATCAGTTAACTTCGTTCCTCCATCAACTATATACTCGTTTTCGGCAACCTTTACAATTTCCTCTTCATCCTCATCGTACTCATCCTCTATATCTCCTACCAAGACTTCAACTAGGTCCTCTATTGTCAGTAGACCTGATGTACCACCATACTCATCAAGCACTATGGCTATCTGGGTCTTGGCCAGCTTCATTTCCTCCAAAAGCTGGGATATCTTCTTAAACTCATATGTAAAGAAGGCCTCTCTCATATACTTTTCAACATCAAAGCTTTCCTCTTCTTCATCAGTCAAGAATATTATATCCTTTATATTCAAGATACCTATTATATCATCTATATTTTCCTTATAGACAGGCATCCTACTAATCTTTTCTTCCTTAAAGATTTCAAGTATGTCCTCATAGCTAGCCTCTACATCTATGGCTACCATGTCTACCCTCTGTACCATGGCATCCTCAGCCTTCATATCACCAAATTCAAACACATTATTGATGATTTCTCTTTCCTCATGCTCAAGAACACCCTCTTCATGGCCTACATTAACCATTATTTTTAGGTCCTCTTCAGTTATTAGGGACTTTGGATCATCATCCTTTATCCTAAATATCTTGAATATTATGGTAGTGACTATATTTATAATAAATACAAATGGTGCAAGAACTATTATAACTACCCTAAGTATCTTGGCAAAGGCCAGGGATATCCTCTCCTTATTGTTGGCTGCAAGTGTCTTTGGTGTAACCTCTCCAAAAACCAATACCAATACGGTCATGACAAGTGTAGCCATTGCTATACCCTGATTCCCAAATATACTCATAAATAGAGATGTAGATATGGATGTTGCAGCTATATTTACCACATTGTTGCCCACCAAAATTGAACTTAGCAATTTTTTAGGCTGGTCTATTAACTTTTCTAATACACTAGCGCCCTTTACGCCATTTTCCTTTAGGTGCCTAATCCTCACCTTGCTGACTGACATTACCGCTGTCTCAGATGCCGAGAAAAATGCAGATATTATTATTAACCCTATTAAAACTAGAATCTGAATCCATAAACTACCAGAATCCAATAAAACCACTCTCCTACTATTGAAATTTATCTTAACATTATTCTTTATTATATCACAAGTAACTTCATTTTACCATGAAAGCTTAACTTTTGAAGATGATTCTATTTCATCAAAGTCTACTTCTAGCTTGACAGGTATCATATTCTTCAGTTCTTCCACATGACTTATTATACCTACACTCATATTTCTCCCTGAAGTCTTTCAAGAGATGTCATAACTATATCTAATAGGTCTCTGTCAAGGCTTCCAAAACCTTCATCAAGGAAGAAAAATTCAAGTGGAGCGCTTCCCTTTAGCTGTATCTGTGAAGATAGGGCAAGGGCCAATGATAGGGATACCAGGAAGTTTTCCCCTCCTGATAAGGTATCCGCAGACCTTCTTAGGCCTCCCTTATAGTTGTCCCTTATTACAAAGGCATAGTCACCATCTATTTCTAGGGCATACCTACCACTTGTGATTAGGTCTAACCTCTGCGATGCATCATAGACTATATTTTGTAGGTAGGCCTGGGCAAGATACTCTACGAATTTATTTCCTCTCAATACCCTTTCAAGTTCTAGTATAGAGTCCATACTTGCCTGGTAATTGGCCAGATCTTTCAGGAAGCCAGCAACTAGTTCAAGGTCTTCTCCCATCTTTTTGTGCTGGTAGCTAAGGGTTGATAGCTTGTCCTTTAACAGGTCTATCCTTTCTTCTAAGTCCTTACACAGGTCTTCTTGTCTCAGCATGGCCCCCTCTTCCAAGGTCCTACCTCCTATGCTCTCTATAACCAGCCTTATGGAATGACCCACTTCTAGTATATTTTTATCGTAGTCATCAAGCATAACTAGGGACCTATCATATTCATCCTTGTTTAGAGCTTCCTTCCTTAGCCTATCAATGTCCTTAAGTTCCTCTCTTGATAGGATAGTCTCCTTCTTCACCCTTGCCAGGTCTATTTGGCCCGTGAGGTCCTTGCAGTGGTCGACTAGCCTTGTCTCTTCATGCCTAAGCCCCTCTATTTTTTCCTCTTGACCACGTATATCCTTGTTAAGTCTATCAAAGGCCTCTTCCTTTCTTTGCATTTCTTCATATGCTTCCCGTATATTATCAAGGGCTAGGTTATTCTTGAGGTAATCTAGCTTATCCTCAAAAGTCTTTATGGATTCTTCTAGCTTGTCTATATTTGCCTTATACAAGTCCAATCTCGTCTTTTTTGATTCTAGGTCTACTAGGAGGTCTCTTAGTTCCTTTTCTATGGAGGACTTGGTCCTATTGGCCTTGTCCTTTTCCTTGTTTAGCCTAGCTATTTCCTCTTCTCTTAGAACTTTTAGGATCTTATCTCTTTCTAGTTGGTCCTTTTGGGCCCTATATTTGGCTTTTAAGACCTCAATATCCGTCTTATCCAAGTCCAGCTTGAGTCTATCTAGTTCTTCTTTTTCTATACTCAATTGTACTTCTAACCTACCTAGGTCTAATCTCTTAGCATCCCTTTCCTCTACTAGCCTCTCTAGGTCTAACTGGGTTTTTTCTATATTCGTCTTGTAGGTATCTATATCCATATTACTAGCTGGGTTCTTGTCTATACTTTCAATTTTTGATCCACAAACAGGACAGGCATGACCTATGTAGTCACCTTCCCTAAGTATTTTTTTTAAGTCCTTGACCAGGTCTTGCAGTCTAAGTTCATCATTTTCTTTTACAAGGCTATCAAGCCTCGCCTTTTTGTCCCCTATTTCCTTCTCTTTTTCTTTCAAGGATTCCCTTAGATGACTTAAGTGGTCCTGACACTCTCGATTTCTGCCTTTTAATTGCTCGTGCCTGACTTCATGTTCCTCGTACTTAGATATACTTGCCCCTAAATCATGTAGGTTCGAATTCATATCCATCAGCTGGTCATCACTTGGTATCTTTATTTTCTCCTCTTCAATCAGGGCATCAATTATATTGCCTATCTGGTCTTCAAGTTTATTTAGTTCTCCCTTCCTAGTTTCTAAAAGCTTGTCAATTTTACTTATATGGCCTAAATTTTCTTCAACAAGTACTTCCTGCTTGGCCCTGTCTTTGACCAACTCTATTTTAGCATTTTCTAGTTGGTAGGCTTCTCTTATCTTATTCTTATAGGATGTTTCCTGTATATTAGACCTTATTTCATTTTTTAGGCCTAATAGGATCTCTTTCTCCCTAGCTAGGTCCCTCTTTACGACCTGGCAATTTTTTGTGCCAAGGTCCAATTCACTTCCAAGTCTTTCAAGCTCTATGTCTAGGTCCTCCAATTTTTTTATATCATCGACAAGCCCAAGGTAGGCTTTTGTTGTATCCAACCTAGACCTTAGGTCCTCCATCACATCTTTTTGTCCTATTAGGTCCCTTTCTAGGGCATCAAGCCTAGTCTTTTCTTGAATAAGCTTGTGGACCTCCTTGTATTCTTGATATATTTTTTCTTCTTTTACTAGTAACTTTTTACTAGACTCAAGGTCGCTTCCGAGGTCTTTTATTTGACCTTCTAGGTCCTTATGGGCTTCCTTAGTAACCTCTGGATACTCTGCTAGCTTGGCCTTGACTATGTTAATTTGGTCACCTACTGTCTTTTTATAGCTTGCAAGAGTAAGGTTTAGGTTTGTACCATACTCTTCAAGATTAAAAATCCTCTCTAGCATATTTCTCCTGTCCCTGCCTGTCAGTGATAAAAATTCACCAAACCTACCCTGGGGTAGGACTACCGACTTCAAAAAGTCACCTTCTTCTAGTCCAAGGATGGCCTTTATCTGCTTGTTTACCTCTCCGACCTTATCAGCCAAGACCTCATAATTTCCGTCCTGGCCCATTGACATAAGCCTTACATAGTCACTTGTAGCAGATGTCTTTCCTGATCTTTCACTTTTCTTAAATCTCCTAGACACCATATACCTGACCCTATCTTGACCTAGGCCGAGTTCAAATGTATAGGATACTATTGCCTTATCCCTATTTGAATTGATAAACTCCTTGCTACCCCTTGCTATATTACCATATAGGGCTAGGGTCATAGCATCCAGTATAGTAGACTTTCCTGACCCTGTCTTACCAAAGATTCCAAATATGCCCTTTGATGTAAGTCTATCAAAGTCTATGACCTGCTTGGAGGCGTAGCTATTTATTCCATCAATTTCTAATCTAATTGGTTTCATAGTCTACATCCTCCTTGCTGATCAATTTATTAAACAGGTCTATCAGGTCCTGCCTTGGGTCCATCCCCCCATTTTCTTCCCTGTAGAAGTCTAGGAAGTACTGGCTAATGCTGGCCTTGCTTATATCCACTATTTCCCTTTTCACCAAGTCTTGACTTCCCTTTAAAATAGGCTTTATTTCGATGATGTTTTTCATCAGCTTTTTCATCTTCCTAATAGCCTCTAGGTCTATGCTGTCCTTGGTTTCAATCTCAAAATATGCAAATATATCATGTCCTGACCTTTCCTCACATATTTCCATAGCCTGGTCTATATTTTTGGCCCTAAATAGGCATATTGGCCTATAATTGTCTAGGAGTACTTGATTTACATCCGGCTCTTGACCTGGTCCTAGGTCAACCAGGTATACGGACTTTGATGAAGACCTTTCATTTTTACTGTATTGGATTGGAGAGCCTGAGTAGAAGGCCCTGTATTCCTTGGATATCCTCTGGGGCTTATGGATATGCCCAAGGGCAGTATACTGGGACCTAGCAGGTAGGTCTGTTTTTTCAACTAAAAGGCTACCTCCTAGCTCTATCCTACGCTCTGAATCTGAAATAGCTGACCCAACCACAAATATATGGCTAAGGGCTATATTAATCTCATCGTCCCTGTAATGGTCTTCTAAGTCCTTGAAAATCCTTCCTATCCTTTTAGTATAGGTCTCCTGCATCTCATTTATCTCTCCAACCTCTTCAAATGCATCATTAAGTCTTTTTTCGCTTGGATAAGGTAGGCTAATTATATTTATTTTCTGGCCACCTATGGCTAGCTTTGTAAAACCCGGCTGGGCCTCTTCAATGGAAAACCCCCTATAAGATCCCCTTCTAGCCTGGCTTTTTGGATAGCCTAGTATGGTAATTCCTAGCCCCTCAACTAGGGGTTTAACTGATTCTAGCCTATCAGGATTATCATGGTTGCCGGCTATTATAAAGACTGGTCTCTTACCGCCCTTGGCTAGCCTTTCAATAGTCCTATAAAATAGGGTCTCAGCACTTGAGGGAGGATTGTAGCTGTCGTATATATCCCCTGCTACTAGGACTAGGTCTACCTGATTTTCTTCCACAATATCTATTAAATTATCACAGAACCTAACCTGTTCATCATGCCTATCATGGCCCTCCAGGGTCTTACCCAGATGCCAATCTGATGTATGAAGTATCCTCATATAAACCTCCTAATCATAACTAACTAAGTCACCTACACTAAATAGGTATATATATTTCTCTTTTACCCTCTTGCCGGAAATATCCTCCAAGGCCCTGGCATAGAGGTCAAGCTGTGGCTTATATCTAGCCACTATAGCACCATACCTATCCCTGCTTACATAGTCAGTCTTGTAGTCTATTAGGACCAGGTCGCCATCCTGGTCTTCAAAAAATGCATCTACTATACCAACCAACATAATTCTTTCCGTTTCATCTATGGATTCATCCTTATATATTTCAGTAAGGCTAATATTGTAGTCAATTGCGGTCTCCCTGTGTAGGAGTCCCTGGCCTGATGCCTGGCTGAGTCTTTCAAAAATAGGAGTCTTCACAAAATCAGTTATCCACTTCCTATTTACTGTTGCAAGCTCTTCCGGTCTTAATATATTCTTGTCTACTAGGGCCTCTAGGTCAGCATCTAGCTTGTCTTTTAGGTTCCTGTCATCATCCCTCAAAGCATATAAGCCTTCAAAGTCCAATAGCTCCATCACTAGGTGGAAGATTGTTCCCCTTTCCCCTGGACTAAAGGATAGCTTTGACTCAGACCTATGCATAAAGGCAGGCGTCTTAAGGTCTGGTATAGACCTACTCATGTACATGTTTTCATATTGAGTCTGGTCTTCTGCTTCTATAATCTTCTTGACCTCAGAAACTGATATAGAGGCTGGCTTAAGGGCGCTTGCCTGAAAATGATATGGTCTTACACTTATATGTCCAGGGACAGACTTTTCTTCTTTTGTCTCCACAAGTTGACTAGGTAATAAAGTCTCAAGCCTAGACTCAATATCCTTGGCCCTCTTAAAGACTCTTAGCCTGTCTTCTACAGCAATTATCCAATTTGTGTCCCTATATCCTATATATCCATATTCCTGACCTCTTGCATCAAGGGCCTTTCCCCTAGCCTCTAGCTTGGCTATGGACATCATAATCCAGTCAAGATAGGTCCTTGATTTCAATATTTCAAAGTCTTCTATATTACCATCTAGGTCTCTTGCCTTTGATTTCCATTCGTCCATTTGCTTACTAAAATCATCTATATTAGCAAAAAATACTAGCTTTTCCTTGGCCCTAGTCATGGCAACATAGAGTAACCTCATCTCCTCTGCTTCTTGCTCTAATTCCATCTTCTTGTCAATATATAGCTTGGCCATACTTGGGAAACTAAGCCTCTTAACCTTGTCTATAATCTTTGGTCCAAAACCCATATCCTGATGAAGTGATAGCCTATGGTCACTACTCCTAAAATTAAATTTACCATCAGCCTTGGCTACTATGACTAGGGGGAATTCTAAGCCCTTACTCTTATGGATTGTCATCACTCTTACAACATTTGCATCCTCAGAAAGCTCCTTGGCCTCCCCCATGTCAGACCCCCTAGTCTTGACCCTGTCTATATAATTTACAAAGTTAAACAAGCCCTTAAATGATGTTTTTTCAAAGGATCTGGCCCTCTCGAAAAATAGGATAAGATTGTTCTGCCTATGTTGGCCCATCTCCAGACCACCCACATAGGCATAGTATCCAGTATCCTTTAATAGGAACCAAATAAATTCATCCAAAGGCATAAGGACAGACATCCTCCTGTAGACACCAATTTGGTCCATAAAGTCAACAACCCTAAGTCTTAGGTCTTGATAGTCCTTTCCTAGGCTATCAAGCTCTGCCTGGTCCATTTCATATAGCTTGTCCAAGAGACCATATATGTCTAGGTCCTTATCCACCAGTCTTAATAGGGCAAATCACTTGGCTCAAACTTGTATATTGGTGACCTCATGATAGATAAGAGACATATATCCTGTCTAGGATTGTCTATTACTCTAAGTAGGTTTTCAAATATGCTCACCTCTAGTGTGGAGAAATAATCTCCTCCTAGGTCTGAATACAGGGGAATACCGAGCTGGCCGAATACATCTTCTATATCCTCTACCCTAGACTTTAGGGACCTAAATAGGACTACTATATCCCTATATTCTATCCTTCTATACTTGTCTAGCTTTCTATCAAAAACCAAGTATGGCCTCTCTTTATTGTTTACCACCTGGTCAATATAGGCCCCTATAGCCTGGCACTGGGACCTAAAGCTTGATGTTGACTTAAATTCTTCCAAGGCTTGTCCATTTAAGTCCTGGTCATCTTCATTAAAATTCTTGTCCACTAGCCTTAGCTCTACAGGACCACCTATATTAAATCTCTCCGTAGCTGGGCCTTGCTTGATAATCTCAGACTTATCGGGTCCCCCAACCAGGTCTCTGTATGCACTTTCATCAATGCTATCATAATCTAGGTCCTTAAAAATGGCACTCGGATTTAGTCTCTCCTCTTGTGTATAATCAAGCTCTCCGGTTGCCTTTCTCATTATAGACATGAATACGTGGTTACAGGCCTCTAGTACATGGGCCCTGCTCCTAAAGTTATTGTATAGGAGAATCTTACGACCAGACTCAAGTGGCCCCTGACTAATAGCATAGTCCTCGTATTTATTCATAAATATCTCAGGCATGGCCTGTCTAAACCTATATATACTCTGCTTGACGTCCCCAACCATAAACCTGTTACCAGGACTGGTCCTAGATATAGTTGATAGGATCAATTCCTGGACCATATTGCTATCCTGGTATTCATCTATAAAGACCTCTTCATACATGTCCCTATAGGCTAGGGCAATCTTACTAGGCTTAGGACTTTCACCCGACCTATCTATAAGTATATCAAGAGCCGTATGCGCTATATATGAAAGTCAACCAGGCCTAGACCTTTTAGTTTTTGCCTGTAGGACTTCCTAAATAGTTTAGTTATATTTGATATAGCCCTCATATAAGGATAGGCCATATCCAGTTCTAGCCTTACCTCATCTAGGCCAATATAGAGTCTAGCTAGGATTGACCTTATATCAGAAAATATATCATCAACCATTTTCTTTATTTTCTTATAGTCAACCTTTACGTATTCGTCCACCTTTGATCCTATCCTAAAGGCTTTAATTCCTGCCTTTCCTGAATTGTATATATCAATAGAATTCTTCAAGGCTTCTAGGTCCAGGTCTAAAAAGCCTGAATCTAAATCTGAATCGAAGTCTGTTTTTTCCTGTCCCAACCTAGGTGATAGGACTCCCAGTATTGGCCTAAGATAGGCAAGGTGGTGACCAATAAAGTCCCTGTACTTAGCCAGGTCATCATAACCCTCAAGCTGTTCTACTACTGCCTCCAGCCTATAGGTAGATGAAGCCAAGATACTTAGCTCATTGGAAAGATATGGTCCTAGGTAAGAGGATATGATTTCCCTATCGTCCTTGCCACTAGTATTAAACCTTTCTGCAGCTCTGTCTAACCAGTCCTCGGGATAGGCAGATGAGTCTACAAAGGCATTTAGCTTTAATATTAGGTCTACTAGGGGCTTATCATTGTTCCTGGCTGAATATAGGTCTACAAGACTTAAAAAGTCCCCATTTTTTTCATCGTATAGGTCTTCAAAGAGATCTTCTATGACATCCTTCTTTATCATTTCAATTTCAGCTGGATCTCCAGTCCTGACATTAGGATCAAGGTCACTGGCATGAAAATTTTCTCTAACCACTCGACCACAAAAGGAGTCTATAGTTGTTATGTCTGCCCTGTTCAATAGGAGTACCTGTCTCTGAAGGTGTTCATTTTCAGGGTCCTTGTCTAAATATCCTCTAGGGCTAGTCCTACCCTTTCTCTCATTTCATTGGCAGCAGCCTTGGTAAAGGTTACTACCAATAGCTTGTCTATATCTATAGGCCTATCCTTGTCAGTAACCAGACTAATAATCCTCTCTATTAAGACAGCAGTCTTTCCAGAACCTGCTGCAGCTGCTACTAGGAGATTTGACCCCCTATGGTCTATTACACTTGCCTGGTCCCTTGTCCACTTAGTCGCCACTAGTTAGTCCCCCTTCCTTATTCTTCTTTGCCAAAACTCCTATTATGTCGCTATAGCGACCAAGGCCATCTTTCTTGGCTGCCTTTTTACCACTATCAGGCTTGCACTTATTAGACTTGTCACCTAGTGGTATTTCTATATCCCTATAGCTATTTGTCTTCATACTAGGATCGAACTGGCACACTGACTTGTACTCGCAATAGCTACAGGCATTTGAAGTCCCCTTCCTGTAAGGGCTAATATCTATCTTTCCGTCATAAATATCCTGACAAATCTCCCTAGACTTGTTCATTACATAGGTCCTTACAGTATCAAACTCCTCTGGATACATACTGGTAGTACGACTCTCATAAACAGACCCATCTGCCTTTAGCTCAAGTTTCAATATATCTGAAGATGCACCTGCTCCAAGGTCCTTGTCCAGGTGACCCATTATTTCCTTATCATTGACTATTAGACCACTAAACTTATTTTCCCTTAGTAGCTTCTTTTCTAGGTCCTCGTCAGACAAGGATAGTCCATCTGCTAGACCAGGCATGTCTAGGTCCTTGTTAGAAAAATTCGAATAAAGAACGGCTGCAGGCTCCAGCTTACCAGTCTTATCAGCATTTATCACTGCGTTCATATACATGAACAGTTGGAGCTGAAGGCCACCATATAGGCTAGTCAGGTCTATTTCCTTTGCAGAGGACTTGTAGTCAATTATCCTTACAAACTCCCTATCGCCATCCTTACAGATGTCTAGTCTGTCAATCTTACCTATAATATTAACCCTCCTAGTCCCGTCAAGATCTAGCTTAAGAGGTGGATATGCTGAGTTAAATCCAAAGCTCAGCTCAAAGCCCCTTGGTTCAAAATGTCCCTTGTCTATCTGCTTAGACATATTGTATATGGAATCTACAAGAGACCTATTTAGCCTAGTATACAGGTACCTATATTTTTCAGAGCTGTCCAGTATATAGCCAGCCCTTGACTTAACAAGTTCATTAGAAATTTGGTTTACTGACCTTCCTATATAATCCTTCTCTATCTCTCTCCAAGGAATGGAATTTTTTGCCAAGTACTTGGAAAATTCATCTAGTATCTTGTGGGAATATATGCCTGAGTCCATTGGAGAAAACTCATTTATAGGTCTCTCCTTGGCAGCCAATCCATAATTCATAAAATAAGAAAATGGGCAGGCTGCATACTTCTCAAGCTTAGATACACTAAATATGCCTTGGCCATACAGGATTCTGGCTTGGTTCGCATTAAGGCTGGATACCCTATTATCGTAATTTGAGCTGGATTCCAGCATTTTTCAACCTTGACTCTCTCCTCAAGACTAACTAGCTGGTCATATATGTGACTAGGGTCTAGGTCGGATTCTAAGAAGCTTTCCATCTTTAGACTTGGGAAGATCTTCATTAGCTTCTTGATAAGAGAAGACATCTTCAGAGTATCTCCCTTAAAGCTTGATACAGGGTGGCTGATGATTAACCTCTCCCTTGCTAGTCCCATTGCCCTATAAACCAGAAAGACCTCATCATATGTTTTTGACTTCATATCTGAGTCAAAACTTATACCTATTTGTCCTAATTTTTCTTTTTCCCTATCGCTAATCAGGGTCTGGTCTCCTATTGTCTTAGGGAATACTCCTTCATTTACTCCCATTAGTATCAGTACCTTTGTATCCGGATTCTTCATCCTATCTACACTGGTAACGAATACCTGGTCACTTGAAGGAGGTATAATACCCAGTTCAAAACCAGATAATTCTGCCTCCATTAGCCTTATATACCTATCTAAGCCTATTTTTTCGTCACCTAAAAATTCAACCATTTCATCCAAAACATCTACAAAAATATTCCATACCTGTGAGTATTCCCTGGCCTTGTAGTGGTTTTCTTGGGACTTAAATTCCTCTATTAGGTCGTTAATTCTCTCTCTGCTAGTCCTATATCTAGGGAAAACTCATATAGGTAGGAGGATATATCCCTAAGGCTATTCTTACCCTTGAGCTTATTGTGTAGCTTGCCTATAGGTTCCATAACCCTTTGCCTAATACCGTTAATATATGTATTATCAGGTTCTGAATCGTCCTCTATATTGTGGATTAGGGGCATGTCCCAGTCCTCAAACCACTTAGACCCCCTTATACCATTAGCTATAACGTAATTTTCAAGAAGACTAACCTCTTCATGGTCTATACCAACAAGACCACTCTTAAGGTAGTTAAATACTGAATTATATGAGTAGTTTTCCTTCTTCATATTCAAAATAGACGTTAAGAGCACAAGAATAGGGTTGGTCTTGGCTTCTAGTTTTTGGTCTAGGAAGTAGTTTAGCTTGTAATCCTTAAAAATGGCCCTAACCAGGTAGGCATAGGTATCTAGGTCCCTAGTAGCCACTGTAATCTCCCTATACCTATAGCCCTTGTCGTTTACTAGCTCGACGATCTTGGCCGCTACGTACTCAACTTCCTTATATATATTTTCAAACTCTATAAGTTCAATGCTATTTGACTCTCCGTCGAAGGGCTTGGCCCTATAGAAATTTATATTCTTTTCTAGATAGGCTAGGTCTGGACTTGAATAATAGTCCTGACTGGAAACATCTATATCCTCTAGCCTCTTTAAATTATGCCTATTACATATATCTATTAGCCTTTGGTAGGTAATATGGGTCTTAGAAAAAACAGTCTTAACCTCTATCCTAGATTTTAAGTCTAAAAGTAGGGATATATAGGTGTTTTTTGATAGGGCAATTAGACCCTCTATCAAATCGTACTGGATAGGTGTAAAACCAGTAAACTCATCTATAAAGATAGTTGCTTCCTTGATTTCCTCAAAAGAAACCAGCTTTCTAGAAAATAACTTTATCCAGTCCTCTGTATCTATATAGTCCTCCTCCATTAGCTTCTCGTATGAGGCATATATCAAGCCTATATCCTCAAGCTTAGCCTTAAGGGCATCATCACTTGTTTTTTTTGCCATTTCTTCAAGGTCTTCAAGTCCAATCTTATTCTGCTTTAGTTCAATAAGGGCATCCTTAACTATATCAACTAGGCCAGTTGAGTCCTGGGGCACCCTTAGTGTCTTAAGATCTTTTGATACAGCTTCAATAGCCCTATAGGTCATCATCCCCCTAGCAGAAGAGGTCAATTTTTTTTCCTTTAGGCCTCCAACCTTAGTAAATACCATATTGGCCAGGGTAGACATACTTACTACCCTAATCCTAAGGTTTGGGTCCCTATCCTTCAAAAGCCTAATACTCAGCTTTTTTTCCATTTCAAATGTATACTTTTCTGGTACTAGTATAAATATCGGTCCCCTAGAGCCTGACCTGGCCTCCTTGAAACATAGGTCCAAGAGGGCCTGGCTCCTATCAGAACCAATCCTTCCTTTTATAAATCCTACACCCATCCTATACCTCTTCTCTTAAGTCCTCTAATTTGAGTTTCCTTATCTCCTCTATACAGGCATATATCATATTCCTATTTGCTATATGCTTTTCCTCTGAATAATCTACCATGACCTGGCTATCAATTGCCGGTTGGTAGTAGTACATCCTTATATTTTCATAGTCTAGGCCACTGCCCAATGACTCCTTGCAAACATACTGGTATACCCTAGTCTGCATCCTCTTCTCCGCATATACTTTCTATCTTCTTACGCTCTGTCTTCCAATCCCATATATCTAACCTGGCCAATTCCCCATTTTTATAGACCTTAACTAGGAGGTCATAGGTCACCTGGATCCTATCCTTTAGCTCTATGGTATACTCTGGCAGGAAGCTTAGGTCATGACCATACCTTTCCCTATATAGCCTGTAAATCTTCCTTACCCTATCTAGGTCCCTATCAAATTCACTCTTAGACCTAATAGGTTCTATCCCTAGGAATATCCTTTGGCACATAAGGTGAAAGTCCCTACCATAGGACATATTCTCCTCATATTCCCTATCAAGCTGGCTATCATCTGACCAAAAAATACGTCTTATATACTTGTCTATAAATTCTTTTTTACTTCTCTTCCAGGCACTCAGCATATTTTGACTATATACCAGTCTTTCGAGTCTGAATTCTAAAGCTTCTTTATCAATCATCAATACCACCTATTTTTCTATACCATTCCACTGATTCTTTCTTTCCTCTATGTAACTTGTCAATAGCTCAAGGTAGCTAGAATCCTTTCTAAACATATTCCTATTAAGACTTTCTATAAATTTATTCTTTGAGTTCAATAATAGGAGGCTGGACTTAGCTCTGGTAATTCCTACATATAGTAGTCTTACCCTCTCTCCAATCAGGCCTAGCTTGAGGTCGTCATCATATGAGGCCCTTGTCTTGCCCTGATTTTCGCCCAGAATATTATCTATGTCCATATTTACAAAGGCCTCTGGATACTTGAAGTCTGACCTAAGATACTTCCTATCAACCCTAAAGTAGTCATCCAGGCTAGATGGGAAGTCTGACTTGTTTATGCCTGTAATAATTACTGCATCCCACTCCATACCCTTAGACTTGTGAATTGTAGCCAGGGTCACGCTCCCCCCTAGGGGGTCTGTCTCACCCATATCGTATATAGACTCTATCGCACCGTCAAATACCCTGCTATACCTCTTGTCCAAACTTAGGGCAAGTCTTGATAGGTCTGCCCCCTCATAAGAAAGTAAATTTCCAAGGTAAAATACTATATACTTGGACAAAAGAAGTTCATTACTAGTCAAGCTTAGTCTAGTCAAGATATAAGAAACCAAGCCTAACTTGTCTGCCTGGTTATGGTCACAAATAGACCTAATTGATCCTATTGCCTGGTCAATCTTCTTGGAAAAACTCATCCTGATACTATCATCAAGCCTCACCCTAGTCTTGGATATCCAATCCTCTCTATATGGACTATCATAAAGTAGGGCCTCATGGTCTTCTTTGTCAAACTAGTGGCTATATATTCTATTTCTTCCTGGCTTAGGTCAAGGTCAAATCTTGCTACAAAGGCATCCATGACTAGGTCTACAAAGATTTCCCTACTTGGCTCTAGCAGGAAGTCCAGGGCCAACTTTAGGTCCCCTATTAGCTTCTTCCTAACCTTAGAATCTGCCCCTAGTTTGTCATACTTTATATCCCTAGCATCTAGGAAGTCTCCTAGATCATCTATATCATAGTTTGAAAAAGATAATACCCCTATACTAAAGTTTGGGAATGCCTTTTGGTAGTAGCCTATTGTCTTGGCAACAAGGTCCCTTTCCTCTTCTTGGTTCTTTAGTGACCTGGCAGCCACCATATACTTGTCTGTTTTTGGATTTCCCTTGTAGGTCTGGCCACTCTCCACTGGCTCAATATGTATGCTCTCCAAGTGATCTCTTGTCTGGTCTACTAGAAAATTAGCTAAGTCCAATATATCCCTAGATGACCTACCTGCCATATTCATCTCATAATAGTGGTCAGCCTGTGAGCAAAATTCCTTGAAGTACTTTGGGTCTGACCCAGCAAAGGTACCTGTTATACTTTGGTTAACATCACCAACTCTTACAAGGTTTCTCTTAGATTTTTTACGGTTGGCCTTCTTATATGAAATTACATCTATAATCTTGCCCTGGATTTCATTGGAATCCTGGCACTCATCCTCAAATACATAGGCATACTTGGCCTGGTACTTTTCTGCTACCGACTCATTTTCTACCAGGATCCTATAGGCCCTTATCAAAATATCATCATAGTCAAAGTAGCCCTCCTGGTCCAGTATTGCCTGGTAATTCTTATAGATAGGTCCTATTATCTTCATAATTGTGGCCTGTCCACCATCTAGGTAAGCCTCCAGCCTATCTACACTAATATCGGCGTATTTCATCAATTTAATAGTATTTAGGGTAATATTTGTAAACTCCCTATACCACTTGTCTACCTGGGCCTGGTCGTCCCTCAAGTCTTTTTTTAAGAAGGACCTGATCCTTGTTTCATTGGCCGGTAAAGACTCATATTCATCTATGGCCATTTGGATTAGGATGCCCTTCTTATAGTCATCTATTATCTGACTTTCCTCACTTAACATGGCAATATCGGTATTCTCCCTAATAATCTTCATAGCCAAGGAGTGGATAGTCATTACCTCAAAACTTGCCTTGTCTAGGCCCTCTTCTTCCAAAATAGCCCTTATCCTCGACTTAAAGTTATTGGCGGCACTATTCATATACGTTAGGACCAAGATTTTGCCATCCTGGTCTCCATCCTTCATCTTTGTCAGGAGCTTGGCAACTAAGTTGGTAATTATAAAGGTCTTGCCCGCACCCGGAACCGCCTGAATTCCCATGCTACCAGACTTATATTTCATAATTTCCTTTTGGTCTTTCCTAAAAACTATGTCCATAGTAGCCTCCTGTCTCCCAAGTGATCATATCCATTTATAGCCAGGTCTGAATATAGTAGGTAAATATTCAGGTCTTCCAAAGACCCCTCACCCAAAAATTTCCTAGTTGACCATAAGTCCTTCATATAGGTCTTGTTCTTGTCTACTTCCAAGTCCCTGTAAATCTGGTCTAGGTTAGTGTCGTCAATATTGGTTAAAAGGCTATCCTCCATATAGGCCAGATCTGTATCAAGGTTACTTTCCACCCCTCTGATATAGGCCTTTGAGTCTGCATCAAAGACCAATAGGTGGTCCCTATCCCCAGCTAAAAATTTATATTCATCCAAGGTCATGACTAAGATATTATCCATAAAGGCAAGCTCCATTTTAGTCATATTTCCTGGAAAAATACTTGAATATTCCTTCAAAAATCCTAACCTTGCCTCATCACTAATAGATATAAATTCTACCTTGTCACAAGCCTCTGTCAGTATATTTAGGTCCTTTAAATGGTCGCAGAAACCACTTACTACTAGCATATCATGGTCATCTACACCAGCCTCCATTAGGTAGTCTTTAAAGAATTTTTTCGCAAACTCCTGGTCAGGTACCTGGCCATATGTATCGATAGACAGGGCCTTTCGGATATCCACCATAAGTTTTTCTATATTTCTCGCTAGATATATATACGTTTTGCCTGGATTAAAAACTCTTAATAATTCCAGCTTGTCCTCCTGGCTTAAAATAAATTCCAAGTCTCTATAGATAGCCAGGGCACTAAAGACAAGATTTCCTATTCGAGTCCTCGTAATAGTCTCACTCTCTGGTACATACCTTACCCTATGCCCCAAGGCACTACCTATCTTATCCAAATCTGTATCCGTTAAAAGCCTCTTATTAGGTACTATAACTCCTATTCTACCAGGACTTATCTTATCCTGGTTGACAATATCTTCTAGTGTGTTTATAAGACCTATATACATATCATAGTAGGTATCAAAATGGATGTCTTCTTTTTTCCCACCTGGCTTGACCAGGTTTTGGGCCTTTTCAACTCCACCAAGTAAGTCCTCTAGGTTTGCAAGTTTATTACTTGATGTAAGGTCTATATACCTATCATTTACTGCTAAGTCCCTATAATACTTATCCACTAAGGCCGGTAAATCATATAGGCACAACCTATCCATTATTGACCTGTATTCAACTATTACATTCTTCATATCATCAAAGATATGCCTGTTAGACCTTGAAGTCTTGAACCTTGAAATCCTATGGGCTATGGCCTCTTGAGGTATAGACCTCATACTGGCCTCAATCATAGCCCCGTAAATTTGGTTGGCAATATTTAAATTATTTGAGTTTAAGCCCTGAAAGTATCCATCAAAATACCTCCTGTCACCTATTATTTTATTTAATAAAAAGATACTAGCTAAACGCGACAGGGTATTTGGCTTAACCCCCTCACCAATAAGTGGCCAAAATAGGTTGACCTGGTTAACTATGTAGGCTTGAACACTTATTATATTTATTTTTTCGTGGTAGGCACCACAAAAATTTGACCTCAGCCTATCTATCAAAACAGCCTGGGCCAAAGAGCTTTGGCAGAAGAGGTACTTGTCCCCTGTAAAAGTCGCTAGCATATTAAATTTATCTCTACTCATGTTCATTTTGAAGTCTTTTTTATCTAGTGTCATAACCGGTCTCCCTAACCTATATATTGGTGAAAATAGTTTAACTTTCCTGATTATATTATATCATATTTTTGCTTGAATTATTTTTCTCTGGTGCCCAAACCTATCTTTCGGCAAAACTACTTTTGGAGCTAGCTAGATATTGTTTTGATGTCCATTTTATTTTCTCATGAATTCTTTTGTCTGGCATTTTTTTATATTTATAGACGCTTTTATTTTTAAGTTTAGTAGAAAAAAACAGCAAACCTTTTTTGATTTACTGTTTCTAATATCAATATTTTCAATTATATTAAGTGGGACTTGTACTCTAAGATATACTTTTATAAAATTTTTATAAATTACTTCTTAGGTAAATCAGTTACATCTGATTTTGGTCCTTGAACATTAAGTTTGGCCCCTTCATCTCTTGCATAAATAAGTCTGCCTTTTCTCTAGCTACGATAATGGTCACCCTACTTGGCTTATTTAACTTCTTCTCGTGTAAACCACAAAAAATCGGATTTTTAATTATTATGGTCAGCTTCACACAATTGAAGGGATACTTATTAATTTTTATATTTCCTATATCTTCGGCTTGAAATTTAAAATGTAATATACTATTGCCCCTGCTTCCATAGGTGTAATATTTAATCAAATTATTACCATAAAGTTCCAATTTTACACCATTTAAGTAGTTGTAATAAGCAATAAACCACATAAGTAACGGTAGTACAATCAGCACTATCGTCACTATGACTTTACCTGAAAAACCAGTATTATAGGTCGTAAGCTGTATTAGTATCCATAAAATAATTAGAGTTAACAATATCATGGAAACAAAGGCTACTCTATTAAATTTTAACTTATGAGGATATGTCAAGATAAGTCTTGGTTCATCTTGTAAAGTATCTAATTCCATTTTTACACCTACCTTATTTAGCATGCCTGTCATTTATTATTTTCAGATAACTCATCTTTAAGCAATTCTTTAATATCACTCTTAATATCTTGCGCATCAACTATTGAATCTTCTCCTAGCTGATTAAATTTCTTTATCTTTCTTAGTATATTCTTGCTCATCATCATACTTTTTAGAAATTAACCTAATCATTTTACGTCTTAAATACTTCTCGCTCTTAATATTAGTCCTCTCTTTTATCCATGCAAGGGCCAATATAATCAACATAAGAAAACCTATATAGCCGAGCAAGGGATACATAATCGATACCAATTCCTTAAACCCCATAAAAGATAATCCATACCCTACAGCCACAGTAACTATCATAATTGGATAGAATCTTTTAGGCTTATTGGAAGAAAATCTCTTTGCTAGGGCATAAAACAAGCTAAAAGCAGTGTTAAAAATTAGCCCAAATATGATAAGAGCGTATACTAGTGAAAAGATAGGATGAATCTCCTTAGCAATAGCCAACATTGGAATATCAACCGTTGATACAAGCTTTACATTGGCATATAGGATACATGTTGTAACTGTAATTATAATACTAACTACTAGACCACCCAGGGTCCCACTTTTTTCAGCCACCCCTATTCTCATTATGGATCCACCCAATACAAAGGCCATTGATACACCTGTCATGGCAGTTAATGCAAAGTAGTTAAGTAAGGAAATCCATACATTTGGCATCGGTGATGAAATTGTGCTTGAAATTGCCTCTAGTTCCTCAAAATTAAAGCTACGACCTATAAAAGTATACGCCCCCATAATCATTATCATGATGAAAACCAATGGTGTAAATATACCAAGAACATTTGTTATCTTTTCAAAATCAAGAAAACTAACAAAGATTACTAACAATGCACATATTAATCCCCCCAACCAAAAAGGTAAACCAAATTGTTGATTGAGGTTTGACCCTGCACCTGCTATCATGACAAAACCGACAACAAAACATGAAATAATTAGAGCAATATCTAGTATTTTATTAGTAATAGGTCCTGCGATTTGTGAAAGTACTTCATAGTGGTCATTTGATCTGTAATAACTGCCTAGTGTAATTATTATCTTACCAAAGATAACACTTATTATACCAAGAACAATAGTACCAATAATACCCCATTTACCAAAACCAACAAAGTATTGCATTAAATCCTGACCTGAGGATAGCCCTGCACCAATAACAACCCCCACATAGGCCAATGCTATATTAAAAATTCGTTTTACCATTCAATTTCTCCTATTTACTACATAAATCTATTTACTAGGTGAAATAGACTATATTTATTATTAAAGTAAAAAAGTGTAGCTTTAAAACTCGAGCAGATGTCCAGCTTTGCAACTACACTTTCATTAAGAATATTTTAAATTAAATATATACTATTTGGAGTCAATTACATTTTTATAATTTTCACTTACTTTTTCCCAATCCAAAATGCTTAAAAAATTCTTTATATAATCTCCTCTTAAATTCTTATATTGAAGATAATATGCATGCTCCCATACATCTATACATAATATAGGTGTATGAGCCCCTTCTTCCATAAATGGATTATCCTGATTTGGAGACTTAGTAGCGTATAGCTTTCCATTCTTATCCACTGAAAGGAATGCCCATCCTGACCCAAACTGTCCCAGAGCCAAGCTCTGCAAAGTTTCTATCAAATTTTCAAAAGATCCAAAATCTCTTTTAATCGCTTCTTCTAATATTGAACTTGCTTTTGTATCCTTTTTAGGACCCATAATAGAAAAATATAGGTTATGGTTATAATAACCACCGCCATTATTCTGTAAAGAAGTTCTTAAATCTACATCAGGTATGTTGTTAAGTGTGGAAAGTATCTCCTCGACTGTCTTACCGAAGAGTCCAGCCTTTTCCACTGCTTCATTAAAATTTTTAGTATATGATGCATGATGCTTTCCATAATGAGTTTCCATTGTTAGGGTATCAATATAGGGCTCCAGATCATAATAATTGTAATCCAATTTTACTTGTTCAAACATAAACTCCTCCTTGATTAATGCTTAATCACTAAGTTTTTACGTCTATTATTTTTCTTTGTTTACAACATTTTTGATACCATCAATTGTACCCTCTACAGCACCCTTAACATCTTCTACAACATCCTTAAGTTTTGCAGCTGTTTTCTCTGTAGCACCCTCTTTTTCCAGTTGCTTATCACCTACTAGTTTTCCTAGGCCTTCTTTTACTGCACCTTTTGCTTTATTGATCTTTTCTTCTGTTGTCATAATAACATCTCCTTTATTATTTTATTATAGGTTGATTTTCTACTTGCTTTCAATGTGATTAGTATTCTATTAATCTTCCAATATTACATAAGCTTATTTATCAACCATACCTAACTATACATTGCAACTAAATAGTACTTATTCCCTTTTACCAAAGAAAAACGATACCACTGCAACTACAATTACTGCACCTATTATAGAAGGAATCAATGCCATTCCAGCTAAGCTTGGACCCCATGTGCCAAATAATGATTGACCAACGGAAGAACCTATTAAGCCGGCTACAATATTAGCGATTATTCCCATTGCTCCACCTTTTTTGGTAATAGCTCCTGCAATGAATCCTATAAAACCTCCAACAATCAATGACCAAATCATAACATTCCTCCTTAATACTGTATTATTTTTTTATTATTATATACTTACCCTAATATAAATAAGCTAATCATTCTTTATTGATATTAAAAATACATATTAAAAACATATCCTGTATACACTTTAGTGAAAGACCCTATTATATACAATTTAGATATACAATTTAGATATACAATTTAGATGTATGCATTAGATATTCAAATTAGGTATAAAAATAATACACACTAATCAATTAGGTATTTATACTACTATACACTATTTTACATTATTAGTCAAATCACCTATAAATTTAATCCTCTTATCTGAAGGAAAATCCTCTTTTTCTAAATCAAGGTATAGCTTCTCTAGATCTTCCCTGCCAAGCTTACTACGACTCACTCTTTCAGATTCAATATCTTGCTTGATTTTTTTAGTTGAATCAGACATTGCTTATTCCCCCTATGCAATAACTTTATTATTACTATATCCAGTCAAGATCATTAATATCCTTTAGTACCATAGACTTCCTATCAAAAGTATTTACTAGTTCGATTCCCTCGTCCTTAACCAATATACTATTATACCAATCTCCCAAGCTAGCGTATTCACCCGTATGAATATTGATAAGCATACTTGTAATAGGATTCCAGCTACCAGTCTTTACTGTTTCTGCAAGCAAATAGTAGGCATCTAAAAATATAAGATTCCTCCCATACATCCAAAATGGAAGTTTAATACCCAATAATGGTAGACTTGCAGAAAATATTTCGTCCCCATGAGGTGGTACTATTTCATAGCTAAGCTCTATTTCGCTACCATAGTAGGCAATACTTGCCCCTTGATATCCTATATTTATTGGTAGACCCTCCTCTGCAATAATAAATTCCATAGTATTCTCCTTATTTAAGCTTAATTAGTTCCTCCTAAAGCTTTCTAGAATTATACATTTCTTTCATCACTTATTATTTTACCATCACTTATAGTAATAAGCCTATCTGCCTGCCTTGCTATATTTTCATCATGAGTTATCATAAGTAGGGTCTGGTTTAGGTCTTTTACAGTAGACCTAAGCAGACTCATTACCTCTTCAGTAGTCTTACTATCAAGGTTGCCTGTAGGCTCGTCTGCAAATATTATAGCAGGCTTGTTGGATAGGGCCCTTGCAATTGCCACCCTTTGCTGCTGACCACCCGATAACTCATTAGGAAACTTCTTTAGCTGGTCTTCTAGTCCAACCTTTTTTACTATATCCATAATATATTCCTTGTCTTCCTTCTTTCCATCTAGCTGGATTGGTAGGATTATATTATCATAAACATTAAGGACCGGTATTAGGTTAAAGCTTTGGAATATAAATCCAAATTCTTGTCTCCTAATTTTTGACAATTCATCATCATTTAAGGCGTATATATCCCTTTTGTCAAGAAATACGCTACCCTCAGTTGGCTTGTCTAGGCCAGCCATACAATGAAGCAGGGTACTTTTTCCCGAACCACTAGTTCCTATTATGGCCGTGAATTTTCCATTTTCAATTTCTAGGCTTATGCCATCTACTGCCTTTACTAGACTTTCTTTTTTTCCATAGTATTTTTTCACGTTGTCAATTTTTAAGGATTTCATATTACCAACCTTTCATAAAATAAATTTTACTATTCACTTCTTGTATCAAGCATTATATTCTTTGATACAAGCCTTTTATTTGAGTACATCTGCATTAATATTGATATTATAAATACTAATATTATTAAAACAATTATAGTAGCATATGGTGGATGAAACTCTACATGCGCTATTCCCTTATAATATAGGTCTAGGTCACGTGTAATCTTGTAGTACTTATAGACCCTATATAGGCCTATTGACACTCCAATCACCAGACTAATCACTACAAATATCATATTTTCGACAAATAGGGTCTTATTTATTAACCTTTTGTCAGCTCCTAGCATCCTCAATACACCAACATCTCTTGTCTTCTTGTCTGTTATTATCCTTATAGTAAATACTAAGGAGAATAATAGGAGTATTGAATAGAAGCTTAGCCTAAATTTGATTTTATCAAAGTATGTCTTATCTCTAAGCTCCTTTTTATTTAGTCTCTCTCTATCCCTGTCCTTGACCTCAAACCTCGAGGATAATCTAGACTTAACTAGATTTGCCTCTTCACTTGATGTGACATCAAACCTAATAGCACTAACTGTGCTTGTATTAGTCAAGCTCTTTAGCCTATTTAGGTCAAACATTATCTCTACTGTGGAAGAATTACTAGCAGTCCTCTCCTCTATAGTAGCCTTAGGTTTCTTATTTGGTATAAGCTTCACAGGTAAAAGCTTATAAGTCTGTAGACCATCCTTTATACACGGTAGCTTTATATATACGATCTGACCATCTTTAGGCTTTTCAAAAACTTTTGGTACTTGTCTGTTTGACCATCATAATAGAAGTTATTTGTCACAGCATAGGCTTGGTTCTCTTGGCCCATAATCTTAATATCCTCGCTGGAAAGTATGCCCTTGTCTTTAAGTTCCTCTTGTCTAAGAGAATCTATACCTGTAATAATACAATCAAATTCATATTTACCTCTACTAGATGAAATCCCCTTACTCTCTAGTACAGAATTATTTACTTGACTTGTATCTTCAACTAAATAACCATATAGCTCCATATTTTGCGTGAAGTTCTTGTACTTGTTTATGTCCACTAGGTCTTTAGAATCAATTCCATTATCTATGGAAAAGCTAGAATTCTTTTTAACGAGGAAATTCCTTCCTAGATAGCTTGCTTCACTCACATCATAAGCAGAATCATTTTTTGCCATAGTTTTTTCAACGCCTAGAACATTAATTATACTACTGACCATAATTACAATTATAAGGATTGGTAGTAGATAGTTGTAAAGATTATTTAAAAAACCGATTGTGGCTATTTTTGATACTATATTCCTAATCCTTATTTTTTCTAAATTGATATTTTTCGCCCTAGTCTTCCTATCCTCGTTAAGTAGGTCAAGACCCCCTGTCTTATTGTACTTAATTATTAAATATATTATGTTGGCCAGGATTGGGGCAAATATAACAGCAACCACTAGCAATATGTCTCCTGCATTAAAGTAAACCCTGTAGTTGTCTAGCATAACGTCTATTGCTGAATCTGTAACATTACTACCCCCTATATACCTATAGGTCTGGACATAGCTTATGCATAGACCTAGGACTAATCCAAGTAAACCTAATAGCAAACTCTCTCCTATTAGCATTTTAAATACATCCTTACTTTTAGCCCCCAGTATTTTCAATAGTCCCATATTTCTAAGTCTAATATCATTCAATAGCTTAAATAGGCTGGCTATAAAGAGGACTGCCACAAAAATTAAAGTCTTGTCGTCATTGCTCCTAGTAACATTGCTAATAGATTCATTTAACCTTGAGAGCTCAAAGTTTTGTATTACCATTTGTGGATCATCGGCTACATCAATTCCCAGCTTTACACAATTTCCATATAGGTTATTCATACCATCCTTAAATTTAATTAGAACTGTATAGCTAAGGCTCTGGTCTGGGTACTTGTCAGTATTATATATCCATAAGATTGGATTGACCCTTACCCTGTTTTTCGTCTTAATTTTGCTGATAGCCCTAGTATAATCCTTATTTTTTTCTATAAGGCCTACTATCTTATATTTTTTAGTTGCAGAATATATTTCATGCTTGTTTCCTAGCTCATATTCTAGATTATTGATGCCTAAAATGAAATCCCCCAGACTAGGACTCCCTTCTTGACTTAGGTAGGACCTATCCAATAGCATTTCACCATTATCCCTAGGTAAACGCCCACTTGCTAGTACATATTGGTTGGCTTCAAGAGCCTCTCTTGTATAACCCTTTAATTCATACTCAAGTCTAGATTTCTGACTGGTAAAGACTCCGTAGTTTTCATACTTGATAGATTTTGACACAGCCTTGTTTTCTTCAATTAGTTTGGCCTCCCTATCGCTTGTATAATATGATGTGGCAGGATAATCTGGATAAACCTTTTCCACAACTTTCTTATAGTTGATAGACTGGCTCTTAGCCGTTACAAAAGGAACAAAAACAGCATATACTGATACTAGGATTGCTATTAAAACCAATAAGTATATCAGCATATGTTTCCTTATAAAGTTTAAAGAAACCTTGATATATACATTTTTTAGCATACTTTACATCACCTCATATTATACGGATTATATTTATAAAAGATTACATATTGATTATTTAATGATTTACTTTTAAAAAACATCTGCTAACTTAATGATACAACTCTACTCCTTTTATGTCAAGAAGTATTCAAAAAAGCCGTCTCATTATCATTACTGATAATAAGACGGCTTTTAGTCAGGCCTGACCTTGGTCATTCCTTATTAAACATAATTAGATTTTACTACATTCATATCACTTAAAATATTGGTAAGCTTCTTACTTAAGCTCCTCAATAACCTTGTCACTAACTGTGCTAGTACCACCTAGGGTTGTTATTGTCTTGCCCGATGCTAGCTTCTTTACCTCATTTGTGGAGCTATTGCTTCCCACCAATAATATTGGTGACTCAGCCCTTTTTGTTACAGCTCCTGCTGCTAATGCATCTACAGCCTTATAGCCATTTGTTACAAATAAATGCTTACCACTTGGATATGCTTCTTTAGCTATCATAGCAGCTGTTTCAAATCTTGTGGCACCAGCTATCCTTGTCTTAGACTTGGCACTTATCTGGTCCATAACTCCATCAGATATAGTTGACTTACCACCAACTACTATTACCTGACTTGGATTCCAAGAGTTAATCTTTGTTTTGGCATTAGAATCAAGCTCATTAGCCTTTGTCATCATTACCGGTATACCAGACTTAGTAGCTATACTTGATACTGTTAGGGCATCAGCTTCCTTCTTATCCTGGCCTGTAATTAGGATTAACTTGTCTGAACCAGTTAAGTTCTTTACTTCCTGGGCTAGTATCGCTGATGTTTCATACCTACTAGATCCTGCTATCCTCCTAGTACTTATTCCCATAGCCTTTAGTTCATTTTCAGCCTGGGCACTAATTGAGGCATTTCCTCCTACAATTACTACATTCTTGGCACCTAGCCTTAGGATTTCAGCCTTTACACTTGCTGGTACATCACTTACCTTAGATAATAGGATTGGGGACTTCTTGGCATCTGCATATGAAGCTGATACAAGGGCATCTACTGTGTTCTTACCACTGGCTAGACAACTGTATCTGCCTTATCAAAGTACTTCTGGCTTATCTTAGTTGAAGTTTCATACCTATCAGAACCTGCTAGCCTTCCACCACTATTATTTGTCGCCTCTTGTTCACCTTCCTTGTACTGCTTTGCTGCAGACCAGTCAAAGATAAACTTGGCATTTTGCTTTCCACTACCCTTTACAATCTTATCATAGCTTTCGGCATTATTCTTCATTGAATCCATTGCATCAACAGCAACTTCTGCAAAAATTTCTTTTTCTTTTGTATTTCTTGTGAATGAGAACCTTGCTGGGAATTCCCTCATCTGACCAGTTAAGTCCTTATCCATCTTTGTCTTTTCAACCTTAGCAGGACTCTTAGCTGTTCCTAACCCATTTTCATATACACTTAGGTCCCAAAGGTGGCCATACATACCAAAGAATGGCATTCCATTAAAGTCTACATAATATGTGTACTTACCATCTTTTTCGCTTACTATGGCAGTCTTTACTATGGCACCATTACCCATTGATTCCTTTGAGTCAGTTGCATGCCATAATATTACTGGTACTGAATATAGCTTAGCACCATTCTTATTTCTTTTTCTGCTATATCCTTGTCTAGGTCCTTAATATTGGCGATATCTTTAGGCTTGTCTGTCGATTCCTTATTTCCAGACTCCTTCTTGATATTGTCCATAGCAAACATGATTATATCATTGGCAGATTCATAAGATCCCTTCTTTTCAGCATTATAGATAGCCTTGGCATTCTCAAGAGCCTTCTCTAGGATTTCTTTACTTCTACCCTCTACAAGGCCTGTCTTTAGCATCTTTTCAGCCATCTTAATACTATTCTTTAATAGGGCCTTGCTAGCTGCTGTATCATTGTTTTTATCTTCACTATCTGTCTTTTTATCAGTATCCTTACCAATTATAGATTCCTTTGGTGCTTTTGACCAATCTATACTCAATATAGCCGGCTGGCTGGCATCCTGGTTAGCATTCCCAGTTTCTTTAGCAATTGCATCCATAGCATCAACCCAAACTCTAACAGCTATTTCCTTTCACCCCTCTTAGTCCTAGTGAAAGAAACCTTGCCTGGGAATTCACTACCGGCATCTTCATATTTTGAAAGAACCTTGGCAGGTACATAGTCATTTCCAGTCGCTTCATCTACTGTATCATATACACCCATCCTGTATAGGTGACCAATTCTCTTCTTGCCTGCAAGTACGTATTCCATAGAATGGAAATTTAAGGTAAGTTTTATGCCCTGGCTAGTTTCTTCTACCTCTACAGTCTTGTCCATAGCATCTGCACCCATAGAGTTTTCTGAACGGTTGTCATACTTAACTAAATTAACAGGTAGTGTATACTTCATTAGCTTTTTATCACTTGTGCTTTCGCTTGAGCCTGTTTCAGTCTTTGAGTTTGCATCTACTGTAGCCCTTGCTTCCTTGCTAACTTCATAGTTCTTTACCCATTCTCCTACTACCAGGGTATAAAGCTGTTGAGTAAGCCTGTATAGGCTGCCATTTTCCATCCTCTTATCGCTTGCAGTTTCCTTAGGGTCAGTTAGCTTGTTCAAGTCTTCTTTTTCGTAAATAGTCTTTGTAGACCCATCATCATAGACTCTCTCTACTCTAGTAACTATCTTAAAGTCCCTAGCCTGTCTTATTTTACCTGCTATATCATCGTACTTTCCACCATTTTTCTTCAATAGTTTGTCAGAGTAGTCCTTGTACTCATCCTTCTTAAATATCTTCTTATTCTCGAAAGTGACAGCCTCATTCCAGTTTAATAGGTCAAGGATATTTATATCACCCTTATCACTAAACTCAACCTTGCCATTTTTGGCACTTAAATTATAGTCCACTGGGCTTCTTTGGGCATAATATCCACCCTGCTGGCTCTTGTTTATCTTTAGACCCTCATAAGCAGCTGGCATTTCTGCTGGAAGTAGGTTACTAGCTATGTTCAAAGAGTCGAATTTAACATCATCCAGCCTAGGTAGACTTGTAAGGTTGTTGTGTGTTAAGTCTATTTTCAAACCTTCTCTCTTGGCTAGATTTTTCCATATATCTTCACTAATGCTAGATATATTATTGAATTTTAAGTCTAGGTGCTTTAGGTTAGTAAATTCACCCACATAGGCTGGAAGTGTAGCCAACCTATTGTTTCCTAGTCCCAACCTCTGTAAATTACTAGCACCACCTATGCTAGTAGGTAGCTTTACAAGGGCGTTGTCTGTTATTGATAAAGACCTTAGGTCTCTATTATTCTTAAATAGGCCATCGCTCAATATTGATAGGTCATTTGCACTTAGGTCTAAGTTTTTTAACTTGGCAAGATTGTCAAAAGTACCCTCTTTTACTTCGCTTATCATTGTATTTCCAAGGTCTATATCAGTTATTTCAGGATTATTTGCAAATAAATCCTTATCCAAGATAGCAATTGGGTTAGAGGCAAGTGACACCTTTTTTAACTTCTTGTTGTTCTTGAATATGTCCTTAGGTATTTCTGAAATTTTATTACCATTTAAGTATATCTCTTCAAGGTTTACAGCCTTATCGAATACTCCAGCTGGCAGGCTCTTTAATGAGTTTGATGATAGCTTAATCACCTTTACATTTGGGCCCAAGTCCTTTAGCGAACTAATATCATAAATGGTGTTAAACTGACGCTCTAAAGGTGCCCCCCCTCCAAGTAAGGTCAACTACTGCCGGAGCCTTTTGCAGTTCTTCACTGCTTATTTCACCATTGTTGTCCCTGTCTAAACCAGAGAATGTAAGCCTCTTTTTAAGGATTTCAGGACTCAATTTACGCTTTTGTTCGAGGTCATATGTCTCATGGAATCCCTTCCATCCTTCATATGCATCCTTCTTAAATACAATCTTAACCTTTGTATACTTGGTATCCATCATACCCTTATACTCAAGCTTACCACCCATATAACTAACCAGAACTGCTCCTTCACGAGCCTTTGTAAGATCCTTCAAATCCATTGTGAAATAGGCCTGAGTCTTTGTAACTGGGTCTACGAAGTCCTTCTTAGATTCTTCAGGCCAAGTGTTGTCTGTATTTTTAATCCTAAAGTCCAAAAGTCCATCTGCAAAGAACAAGTTTAAGAACCTAGCTGTAAGTTTATTACCACGCTTTTCTACCTCTACATTCCTATCAAAGAAGCCCTGTAGCATAGATGTACCCTTTCTACCATCAGCATACTTAGCTTCAAAGCCTATTGTATACTTACCATCTGGCGCCTTTTCTAGGTCGGCTATATCTATCTTCTTAAGGCCTTCTAACTCCTTTGCCTCTTCCTGTGGCAACTCCGTATCTACTTCTTCCTTTACCTTGTCTGACCAACTTATAGTTGAATTGTCATCTAGGAAAAATTCCACCTTATTGTTGGCACCTAGGTCGCTGTTCCAATTCTTTATAATTGGGTCCTGGTCACCATTTGGTATGTTCATAAAGTCATTACCACCCGAGTTCTTAAGAAACTTGTCATCCTGTACTGTATATCCATTTATGATAACCTGCTTGATATGTGGTGCAAGTCCATATACAAGGTCCCTATGTTCCTGAAGCTCATCATCAGACTTTTCTTCATAACCCTTTAGGTTTATTACTATAGACTGGGACTTTCTGGAAACATTCTTTATTGCATCCTTATAGAAGGTTGCCCATGTCATGCCTTCAGGTTTCTTGTCTCCAGTTTCATATTTCAACGTAGATCCATCGACAAACTTTATAGCAAACCTATGATTTTCATTTTTTGCTTCAGCCTTCTTGAAGGCTTCATATAGGTCCTTATCCTTTATAATAAAGTTTCTTAAAACCCTATTTTCAGCTTCGTGATGCTTCTGCTTACTTAGACTAAACCTCTGATCAAATTTAAGGTTCCAGCTACTATACTTATCGACTTCCTCGTCTATCTGTTTAATATCCCCCTTGTTTTCAATAGTCTTGCCATCTACTGAAATAGACGTAATTCTACTGAACACCTTTAGTTTGTAGTCATATGTATCCGTATCCATTGATACTGCAAACATATCTACAACTACACCCTTGTCAGCATCACTTTCATAGGACCTGATTCCGTATACTGAGGTATCTAAACTTCTCTCTTTGGCGTTTTTAGTGTACCTAGTTCTCTTTTTATCATATCCATTAGTATCAGTATCCTCTTTTGATTCACCAGGTGTATTGTCATTTGATGGTGGCTTTACTGGTTTTTCATCTTCTACAGGTTTTGCAGGCTTTTTATCAGCTGGTATTTCCCCTGCCTCCTGGGCTGCCTTATAGTCTGGAGATAGATATATTCCTCTTTTTCCATCCTTTAACTTGATTACAAGTTTATACTTACGACCCTCTGTATCATACTTATATAAGGCTTCTTTGTGTTTTTCATAGTTAGCTTCTTTACTAGTCCAATCACCATATGAATATCTTGGTTCACTTGTAAACTTAAACTGGTCTATAGGAAATTCTTCTCCATTTATTTCAACACTTGCTGCATTCGCATAATATCTATCCATCTTTTCTGTGTTACTATAGTCTCTAAACATGACAGTTACAAAATTTCCTCTATCACTAAGACCGGCTATATCACTTGTTGGAATGCCTATATTTTCATCTTCTGTAGAGTTAGTTCCACTTGTAGATCTTGTTGGTGAAGTATTTACATCTTCATCCGCATATACATTTGCTATATCTTGACCTAATAGGCGTACACTTGGTGCTGTTGAAGTACCAAGCATTGCCAAAGACAAGATAAGAGTAGTTAACTTTTTACCCTTCTTACCACACTTCTTCCAATACGTCATTTAATAGTCTCCTCTCAAACCTATATTTTAGTGCTATTTATATCTACCAAAATAAATCCATCATAATAATTATATTAATATCTAGTTTGATATGATAAATGTAATAATTCTCTATTACATACAAAGTATAACATATTCTAAATGCAAATACTATTCAATATTATTAGGTATTTATTAACTATATTTAGTATTTTTTTATAAATTTCATGTAATTAAAGAATATTTTTTTGATGGAATATCTATTTTAAGAAGTCTTTTTAGTTTTTTTGATTTCAACTATATTTATATATAAAATACAGGGTTTTTTTCTTTTTTTAAACCAATTATACATTTCTTGTAAGTAGTTACAATTAGGGATATATATATGGTATTTATAGTTATGTATATTCCTTTTAATTATTTTATAATTGCTATATTAAGTGTCATCTTTAGATTTTTATTAATGAATATCCTACTGATTATATATAATTTTTAGTATATTATTCTCTTATTTGTATTAATAGAAATAGCCTAGACTATATATTTAGATTTTTATTAAAGGAAAATTATAGGTACAAAAAAGACTCTAGTAAAAACTAGAGCCTATTCACATGGCTACGTCCTATTCTCCCAGGCAGCTTCCCACCAAGTACCTTCAGCGCTAAGGAGCTTAACTTCTGTGTTCGGAATGGGAACAGGTGTATCCTCCTTGCTATAGTAACCATATTATTTGAGATTATACTCTCAAAACTGAATTCTAGTGATATCCAATGATATCCTTGGTCAAGTCCTCGATCTATTAGTATCAGTAAGCTACATACATTGCTGCACTTACACCTCTGACCTATCAACCAGGTAGTCTTCCTGGGATCTTAACCTTGCGGTGGGAAATCTTATCTTGAAGTTGGCTTCGCGCTTAGATGCTTTCAGCGCTTATCCCTTCCATACATAGCTACCCAGCCATGCCCTTGGCAGAACAACTGGTACACCAGAGGTATGTCCATCCCGGTCCTCTCGTACTAAGGACAGATCTTCTCAAATTTCCTACGCCTGCGACGGATAGGGACCGAACTGTCTCACGACGTTCTGAACCCAGCTCGCGTACCACTTTAATGGGCGAACAGCCCAACCCTTGGGACCAACTACAGCCCCAGGATGTGATGAGCCGACATCGAGGTGCCAAACCTCCCCGTCGATGTGGACTCTTGGGGGAGATAAGCCTGTTATCCCCAGGGTAGCTTTTATCCGTTGAGCGATGGCCCTTCCACTCAGAACCACCGGATCACTAAGTCCGTATTTCTACCTTGCTCGACCTGTATGTCTTGCAATCAAGCTCCCTTTTGCCTTTACACTCTTCGTACGATTTCCGACCGTACTGAGGGAACCTTTGAGCGCCTCCGTTACCTTTTGGGAGGCGACCGCCCCAGTCAAACTGCCCACCAGACAGTGTCCCAAGACCAGATTCATGGCCTATGGTTAGAGTCCCAATACTACAAGGGTGGTATCCCAAGGATGACTCCATCAAAACTGACGCCCTGATTTCATAGTCTCCCACCCTATCCTGTACATGTAGTATCGAAACCCAATGTCAAGCTACAGTAAAGCTCCATGGGGTCTTTCCGTCCTGTCGCAGGTACCCGGCATCTTCACCGGGATTACAATTTCACCGAGTCTGTTGTTGAGACAGTGCCCAAATCGTTACGCCTTTTCGTGCGGGTCGGAACTTACCCGACAAGGAATTTCGCTACCTTAGGACCGTTATAGTTACGGCCGCCGTTTACTGGGGCTTAAGATCACTGCTTCGATTGCTCTAACAGATCCCCTTAACCTTCCAGCACCGGGCAGGCGTCAGCTCCTATACATCGTCTTGCGACTTAGCAGAAACCTATGTTTTTTTGGTAAACAGTCGCTTGGGCCAGTCTCTGCGGCCCCATTGCTGGGGCACCCCTTATCCCTAAGTTACGGGGTCATTTTGCCGAGTTCCTTAACAACAGTTCTCTCGCTGGCCTTAGGATACTCTCCTCACCCACCTGTGTCGGTTTGCGGTACGGGTACCTTTAATCTCGATAGAGACTTTTCTCGACAGTGTGAAATCAGCTGCTTCGCTACTTAGTTTCGCTCCCCATCGCGCCCCAGCATTAACTAAACGGATTTGCCTATCTAGTCTGCCTCAACGCTTAGACACACATAACCAACAGTGTGCTCAGCTTATCCTACTGTGTCATCCCTTCTCTCAAACGATTATCGGTAGTACAGGAATCTCAACCTGTTGTCCATCGCCTACGCCTTTCGGCCTGAGCTTAGGTCCCGACTAACCCAGGGAGGACGAACCTTCCCCTGGGAAACCTTGGGTTTACGGCCTGAGGGATTCTCACCCTCATCTCGCTACTCATGCCAACATTCTCTCTCCCATACTGTCCACGACTCCTTACGGTATCGCTTCAGCCTGCATGGGAAGCTCCCCTACCCATCATCATATGATGCCGTAGCTTCGGTAGTATGTTTTAGCCCCGGAAATCTTCGGCGCAGGATCACTCGACCAGTGAGCTATTACGCACTCTTTAAATGAGTGGCTGCTTCTAAGCCAACATCCTGGTTGTCTGTGCAATCCCACATCCTTTACCACTTAACATACATTTAGGGACCTTAGCTGACGGTCTGGGCTCTTTCCCTTTCGACTATGAACCTTATCACCCATAGTCTGACTCCTGAACAAAAGATAATGGCATTCGGAGTTTGATAGTCTTCGGTAAGTGCAATACCCCCTAGGACATTCAGTGCTCTACCTCCACATCTCTAAATTTCAAGGCTAGCCCTAAAGCTATTTCGGGGAGAACCAGCTATCTCCGAGCTCGATTGGAATTTCACCGCTACCCACAAGTCATCCCCGCACTTTTCAACGTACGTGGGTTCGGACCTCCACGAAATTTTACTTTCGCTTCATCCTGCTCATGGGTAGGTCGCCCGGTTTCGGGTCTACGTCATGTGACTATGGCGCCCAGTTAAGACTCGCTTTCGCTTCGGCTCCACACCTTAAGTGCTTAACCTTGCCACATAACGTAACTCGTTGGCCCGTTCTACAAAAAGTACGCGGTCACGCGAATAATGCGCTCCCACAGCTTGTAAGTGTAGGGTTTCAGGTTCTATTTCACTCCCCTCCCGGGGTTCTTTTCACCTTTCCCTCACGGTACTATTCGCTATCGGTCACTAGGTAGTATTTAGCCTTGGGGGGTGGTCCCCCCTGCTTCCCACAAGGTTTCACGTGTCTCGTGGTACTCTGGATCATATCAAGAACTTTCTTGGCTTTGTATACGGGACTTTTACCCTCTGTGGTTGATCTTTCCAGACCTATTCTACTCGCAATAACCTTTCCTTAAGATATGTCCGCAACCCCAAATCAGTAAACTGACTTGGTTTGGGCTCTTCCGCGTTCGCTCGCCGCTACTAGCGGAATCGAATTTCTTTCTCTTCCTTCAGGTACTTAGATGTTTCAGTTCCCTGAGTTCCCCTCCATAGGCTATGTATTCACCTATGGATACTTGGACATTACTCCAAGTGAGTTTCCTCATTCAGAAATCTCCGGATCAAAGTGTATGTGCCACTCCCCGAAGCTTATCGCAGCTTATCACGTCTTTCATCGGCTCCTAGTGCCAAGGCATCCGCCCTACACCCTTAATAACTTGACCTTTAAGTTATTAATTGAGATTTTTCTATAGTCTATTTCTAGACTGTTAAAGAATAATTGGTTGTTTTTTAATGAGTTTTCTCTCATTTCATTTATATCCGTTAGGATATTAAATAGATGTCATTGTATAATTATCACTAGTATTCAGTTTTCAAAGTACAATCTTTTTTTGGTATTTTTGAATCCCTTGTATAGGGTCCATCAAAAATACTCGCAAAAATATTAATTTAATATTAGCAATTTAATATTAATAATGGTGGAGATGAGGAGAGTCGAACTCCTGACCCCTTGCTTGCAAGGCAAGTGCTCTCCCAACTGAGCTACACCCCCATTTAATGTACTATAAGTCTCTAACGAGACCTAAAAGTAACCTATTTAATTGAAGTTTCTAATGAACCTTCAAAATTGAACAGCAGGTAATTCTCCTTAGAAAGGAGGTGATCCAGCCGCACCTTCCGATACGGCTACCTTGTTACGACTTCACCCCAGTTATCGACGCCACCTTCGACGACTTCCTCCTTGCGGTTGGATAATCGGCTTCGGGTGTTTCCGACTCCCGTGGTGTGACGGGCGGTGTGTACAAGACCCGGGAACGCATTCACCGCAGCATTCTGATCTGCGATTACTAGTAACTCCAGCTTCATGTAGGCGAGTTTCAGCCTACAATCCGAACTGAGAATGGCTTTAAGGGATTGGCTCCACCTCGCGGTTTGGCAACCCTCTGTACCACCCATTGTAGCACGTGTGTAGCCCTAAGCATAAGGGGCATGATGATTTGACGTCATCCCCACCTTCCTCCAGGTTATCCCTGGCAGTCTCTCTAGAGTGCCCAACTGAATGCTGGCAACTAAAGACAAGGGTTGCGCTCGTTGCGGGACTTAACCCAACATCTCACGACACGAGCTGACGACAACCATGCACCACCTGTCACCTCAGTCCCGAAGGAAGGGTGTGATTAAACACCTGTCCGAGGGATGTCAAGCTTAGGTAAGGTTCTTCGCGTTGCTTCGAATTAAACCACATGCTCCGCTACTTGTGCGGGTCCCCGTCAATTCCTTTGAGTTTCACACTTGCGTGCGTACTCCCCAGGCGGAGTACTTAATGCGTTAGCTGCGGCACCGAGGGGGGTAACCCCCGACACCTAGTACTCATCGTTTACAGCGTGGACTACCAGGGTATCTAATCCTGTTTGCTACCCACGCTTTCGTGCCTCAGTGTCAGTTGCAGTCCAGAAAGCCGCCTTCGCTACTGGTGTTCCTCCCAATATCTACGCATTTCACCGCTACACTGGGAATTCCACTTTCCTCTCCTGCACTCAAGTCCTCCAGTTTCGGCGGCTTACTACGGTTGAGCCGTAGCCTTTAACCACCGACTTGAAGGACCACCCTACGCACCCTTTACGCCCAGTAAATCCGGATAACGCTAGCCCCCTACGTATTACCGCGGCTGCTGGCACGTAGTTAGCCGGGGCTTCCTCACAGGGTACCGTCATTATCTTCCCCTGCAACAGAACTTTACGATCCGAAGACCTTCATCGTTCACGCGGCGTTGCTGCATCAGGCTTTCGCCCATTGTGCAATATTCCCCACTGCTGCCTCCCGTAGGAGTTTGGACCGTGTCTCAGTTCCAATGTGGCCGATCACCCTCTCAGGTCGGCTACTGATCGTCGCCTTGGTGGGCAGTTATCTCACCAACTAGCTAATCAGACGCGGGTCCATCCTATACCGCTAACACTTTGATATATCTGCGATGCCGCAAATATATATTATCATGTATTAGTAAACTTTTCAGTATGTTATCCATGTGTATAGGGCAGGTTACCCACGCGTTACTCACCCGTCCGCCGCTTGGTTTTGCTCAGAATTGAACATTCTAATCTTAGAATACTCAATACTGAGCAAACCCTCGCTCGACTTGCATGTGTTAGGCACGCCGCCAGCGTTCATCCTGAGCCAGGATCAAACTCTCATAAAAAATTTGTTACTGTGCTCAGACTATTGTTATCTCTAAAATATCTGGCTTGGTTTGTTTGTGGTTTAAATCAAGTAAGTTTGTCTTACATGGTTTAAACGATTAATCAATTGTCCTAAAAGGACTCATTGAATTAACCTGCTGTTCAATTTTCAAAGTTCATTGTGTCGTTTTTGACGACTCATTAATAATAACACTTTTAGAATTACTTGTCAACACATATTCGAAAGTTTTTTTATTTTTTGTTACTTGTAAAAGTAAATTCCCCCATGATATGGAATTTACTTTTACCAAATACACTTTATTTGTATATGGAATTTACTAGTTCATAATTTAAATGTATCATAAGTTTATAGTTGCATTACCTTGATTTATGAGGAGGAAATTATTATGAACACACAAAAACATTTAACTCTTGAATCAAGAAATATAATAGAAATAGAATTAGGTAAAGGAACATCTTTTAGAAAGATTGCACGTATTCTTCATAAAGACCCTACTACTATTTCAAAAGAAATTCGTGCACATATAAGACATGAGAAGACTGGTGCTTTTAGTAAGTCTTTCAATGACTGTCTTCATAATGCTAATCGCTCATGCTCACTACGTAATGTTTGCAAGATGTGTACCTATAGAAAACGACTTTGCTGGTCCTGTGGTATATGTAATGAAAAATGCAGTTTATATGAGAAATATACTTGTCCTAAGCTTAAAAAGCCACCATATGTTTGTAATTCTTGTGAATCTAAGACCAACTGCACGTTAGAAAAGTCTTTCTATAAAGCCTTATCGGCTCAAAAGGAATATGAAACTCTACTAAGTGAGTCTCGTAGTGGATTTGCTTTTTCTGAGGAGGAAATAAAACATCTAGATAATATTGTTTCTCCATTACTCATTAAAGGTCAATCTATTCATCATATATCTATCTTTCACAAAGATGAGGTCATGATGTCAGAACGAACTCTATACTCTTATGTAAATAACGGGCTTTTCTCTGCTAGGAATATAGACATGCCAAGAACAGTTAGAATGCGTCCTCGCAAGTCTAAGACTAGGCCACTCAAGGTAGATAAATCCTGTCGTATTAATCGTACTTTTAAGGATTATAAAGACTATATGAGTAATCATTCTGACCTTCCAGCGCAACAGATAGATTCTGTTATAGGTATAAAGGGTGGTCCTGTATTGCTTACTATACACTTTGTAAAACAGGAACTACAACTTGCATTTTTAAGAGAGTCTAACGACTCAAAATCGGTTACGGACATATTTAACAATCTGTACTCTAAATTGGGTTCTGATGCCTATTCTGACCTATTTCCAATTTTGTTAGCAGATAATGGAAGTGAATTTTCAAATCCTACTGCAATCGAATTTGATAAGGAAGGCAAACTTCGCTCCAGGGTTTTTTTATTGCGATGCAAATGCTCCTTTTTCAAAAAGCCTAACTGTGAAAAACAACCACGAATTTATTCGTCGTATAATACCTAAGGGTGTCGATTTTTGGAAAATATACACAAAAAGATATAGATATTATGATGAGTCATATAAATTCATATGCAAGAAAATCTCTTGGGAATAAGAGCCCATATGAAGTATTTGCATTTCAATACGGAGAGGAATTATTAGATATATTTAATATAAAAAATATCTGCTGATGAAATCACGTTAACAGAAAAACTTTTTTCAAAAGCAGATAAATAACAAAACCGGAATCGGTTTTTATCCAATTAAATTGTACAATTAGGATCATGGAAAATGCAACTATGATATATCTTCACTAGGGGTGGAATTTACAATTTCCGAAAAAAACAAGTGAATCCGACTCCTAATTAGTATGCATAAAATGCTTCCAAAACTTTGTTTCTTACGTATATTTTTAATACTTTTTCTATCGAAAAAGTCAGCTCTTTTTTTATATTTTTTTCTAAAGAGCTTTTACTATTACAGAATTTAGTCTTACAAAGTGGAATTTACTTTTTCAATTCACCTTTTTTTATTTTTTTTAAAACCCAACCTTTTATGCCTAATCAAGTAGTCAAATGAATGCAAAAACAATAATAAATATAGGGCCTTATTAATATGTCATAAGATATTAGATTTTCAGTATAATATAATATATATACTAGTCATATAAGACCCTATATTTAATTTTTGTATTCATATTTTTGTCTGTATTTATTTGAATAAGTCTGCCTTACTTTATAACTATATCCCCTTCATTAAGAAAGCTAGCTAGATCAGACTTAAGTTCATCACTAGCATATACACCCATATCCTTTAACTGGTAGGTCTTCTTTTGCCCATCTATATTTCATCCAAAGGGAAAATTATCACTGGATCCCTACCTTGGTGGGCCCTTATTGTAGTATAGACTTGACTTAACAAGTCTTTATTACTCATAGAATCAAGTCTTATAAAGACCTTTTTCCCAGTACCACTAAGGACCTGCCTACTATAATTATCAGCTCGACCATAGCCGCCATTATAGGTAGACTTCTGACTTGAGAACTCGCTATCATCATCTATTGACTTTACTTCACTAGCTATCAGTGATACATCTTCATCCCCCCTGATACTAATCTTACCCTTTATCAGCACTATCTGGTCTTCCTTAATAAGGCTCTTGTATTTTTCTAAGACTCTTGGGAAGACTACTACTTCCATAGTACCATAAAGGTCTTCAAGATTGATAAAGGCCATTATCTCATTATTCTTTGTAGTGAAGGACTTTTTGGATATTATCATTCCTCCCACAATATGGTCTTGGTCATTTATCTCTAATAGCTTTTCAGGTTCTTCCCTGAGCTTGTTAATACGGGCATTTGTAATAGATATTCTATCTTCCAGTTTGTTCGTATATTCAGATAGGGGATGTCCAGATACATAAAGTCCTAGGACCTCTTTTTCCATATCTAGCTTAATCCTATCCTTAAACTCTTCAACCTTGTCTATCCTACCTAATTCAAGTTCATCCTGTTTGCCCATATCTGCAAACATATCAAACATAGATATCTGTCCTTCTACATTCCTCTTCTTGTCTCTACTAATAGAGTCTAGGACATCCTCATAAGCAAACATAAGGCTGGCCCTGTTATCACCAGTTGAGTCAAAAGCACCACACTTTATTAGACTTTCAATAGTCTTCTTATTGGCAAACTTTGAATCGATCCTCTTTACCAGGTCCGTAAGATTCTTATATGGTCCATTGGCCTCCCTCTCTGCGACTATATTATCTATGGCATTGGCCCCAACATTTTTTACTGCAGCCAGACCAAACCTAATATGGTCTCCATCTACAGAGAACTTAGAATATGACTTATTAATATCTGGAGGCAAAACCTCTATACCTATAGAGTTACATTCCCTCATATACTCAACGACCTTGTCATTATTACCCATTACTGAGGTCATAAGGGCTGCCATAAACTCTACTGGGTAGTATGTTTTTAAATAGGCAGTTTCATATGATAGTACACCATAGGCAGCTGCATGCGACTTGTTAAAAGCATACTTAGCAAAGTCTATCATGTCATCAAATATCTGGTTGGCAATATCCTCTGGTACACCATTTCTAACACAACCTGCTATTTCTATATTGTCATTTTCATCCAGCTTACCATGGATAAAATACTGTCTTTCCTTCTCCATGACATCCATCTTTTTCTTACTCATGGCCCTACGCACAGAGTCACTACGTCCCAGGCTGTAGCCACCTAGATCCCTTACCACCTGCATTACCTGTTCCTGATATACTAGACATCCGTATGTCACATCTAGTATAGGCTTTAGCTTCTCATGTAGGTATGTAACCTGGTCAGGATTATTCTTACAATTTATATAGGTCGGTATAGAGTCCATTGGCCCTGGTCTAAATAGGGAAATTCCTGCAACTATATCTTCAAAGCAATTTGGCTTTAGTTGCTTCATAAAGTTCCTCATACCACCACTTTCCAGCTGGAAAACACCCAGAGTATTGGCCTGGGATATCAGGTCAAATACCTTTGGATCATTATATTCCATCTTGCTAAAATCTATCTTTTCCTTGTATCCCTTCTTTTCACGGTTTGCTTCGATTAGGTCAAGGGCATCCCTGATAACAGTCAGTGTTCTTAAACCTAGGAAGTCCATCTTTAGAAGTCCTAGTTCTTCAAGTGTTGTCATTGTAAACTGGGTCGTGATAGAGTCCTGGTTCTTGTACAGGGGTACATACTCATAGACGGGCCTCTTAGAGATAACAACACCTGCTGCATGGGTAGACGCATGCCTAACCATACCCTCCATTTCCTTGGAAATATCAATAATTTCCTTTATCTCATGGTCGGATTCATATAGGTCCCTAAGGGTCGGATTCATATCAAAGGCCTTATCTATAGTCATTCCTAGGGCGAAGGGTATTTCCTTGGCCACACTGTCTACCTTGTTGTAGGCAACATCCAAAACTCTTCCTACATCCCTGATAGCCAGTTTGGCACCCATGGTACCAAAGGTTATGATCTGTGCAACGTGGTCTATACCATACTTCCTCTTTACATAGTCAATAACCTCTTCACGCCTTTCATAGCAAAAGTCTATATCTATATCGGGCATAGTTACTCTCTCAGGATTTAGGAAACGTTCAAAAAGTAAGTTATACTTAATTGGGTCTATATCTGTTATCTTAAGTGTATAGGCAACTATTGATCCCGCTGCAGACCCTCTTCCTGGTCCAACCATGATATTATTCTGCTTGGAATAATTGATAAAATCCCACACTATTAGGAAGTATTCAATATAGCCCATATTTGCTATTACTTCTATTTCATAATTCAACCTATCTCTTAGGACCTGGTCAACATTTCCATCCTTATCCCCATACCTTTCAACCAATCCCTTGTTGCATATATGCTGGAGATATGTCAAGGCCGTATAGCCTTGAGGAACATCAAAGGTAGGTATATGGTAGCTATCAAAATCAAATTCCACATTACACCTTTCAGCTATCTCAAGTGTATTATCAATTGCTTGTGGAGCAAAGGTAAATAGACCCTCCATTTCTTCCCTAGACTTTATATAAAATTCATCATTAGGGAACTTCATCCTTGATGGATCATCCAGCGTCTTTTGCATCTGTATACACATCAAAACATCCTGTATCTTTGCATCCTCCCTATATACATAGTGGGCATCATTTGTTGCCACTAGTGGAATATCCATATCCTTGGATAACTTTAGAAGCCCTGCGTTTACTTCCTTGTCCTCTGCCAGCTTGTGATCTTGGACCTCTAAGAAAAAATTATCCTTACCAAATATATCTATGTATTCCTGGGCCAAGGACCTAGCCCTATCAAAATTTCTAGCTAGAATGGCCTTTGGTATCTCACCATTTAGGCAGGCTGATAGGCATATAATACCTTCAGAATACCTTCTTAGGTGGTCCTTATCAGTCCTTGGCTTGTAATAAAAACCATCCACATAGGCATCTGATACTATCTTAATAAGGTTCTTGTATCCTTGGTTATTTTCTGCCAACAAAATTAAATGAGAGGAGTACTTGTCAAGGGTTGAATCCTTGCTCTCCATATCTCTAGGGGCTAAATATACCTCACAACCAATTATGGGCTTTATGCCTGCAGACTTACATTTTTTATAGAAGTCTACTACACCAAACATAGACCCATGGTCTGTAATTGCGCAGGCAGTCATACCTAGGTCCTTTACCCTTGATATTAACCTGTCTAGCCTGGAAAAACCGTCTAAGAGGCTGTATTCTGTATGGACATGCAAATGGCAAAAGTCCTTCTTTTCTGTATTTTCCATATTTACCCCCTTCTTAAAATAGCTGATGCATGAGCACCAGCCTAGAATAAGTCATCAATAGACACCTGATCCCTATATTGATCAGCAATTTTTTCGATTTTTTTAAACCTATGGTTGACGCCAGACTTACCAAGAGGAGGATGCATTTTTTCACCCAATTCCTTCAGACTGATATCTTCATTTTCCAATCTCAAAAGAGCCAATTCTTGTAGGTTTTCAGGCAGCTTACTTATACCTATAGTCTTCTGTATTATCAGGATGTTTTCCACCTGCTTAACCGCCGCATCCACTGTTTTGGATAGGTTGGCAGTTTCACAGTTTACAATCCTATTAACCTTGTTACGCATATCCTTTACTATCTTTATATTCTGTAACTTGAACATGGCCTTGTGGGCCCCTATCATGGCTAAGAGGTCTGATATCTGTTCACTTTCCTTTAGGTATACTACATGATAGTTCTTTCTTAAAACTATCTTACTGGTAAAGCCCATGGAATTAATCAAATCACTTAATTCATAGGCATAGTCTTCATTATTTGTAACAATTTCCATATGGTAGTTTTTTTCTGGATCATTTATGGAACCAGATCCCAAAAAGGCCCCCCTTACATAGGCATAGGCCTCTTCTGAGCTATCTACTATCTTCCTAGGTATATCATTTTTGGAGAAAAAGCTATCTTCTCTTTCTAAGATACCCAGGTCAACCAATAATTTTGCTGCCCCCATTTCTGGAGTAACAGTCAAAACATAGCTGTTGTTTTTCTTTAACATTTGATTTTTATTAACTGTAATACTAGTGTTTATATCAAAGCAGGTCTTTAAGAGCTTGAATATTTTTCTAGCTATAGAATTCAACTCTGTCGTTATCTTAAGACTCATCTTCATATTTCCAGCAAACTGTATACTACCAGCCTGCCTAATGATTGCAGACAGCTCTGCTATATCTGCCTTTTGGTTAGGATTGTCAATCCTCGCTAGTTCATTTTTCGCTTCTGTAGAAAAAGACATTTTCTATTGCCCCTTTTTAATTTCCTTTAGGGCTACTCTTATAATTTCCTTTTCATCGTCATATCTAGCCATATTTACAACTCTGTCAATATGGATGAACTTAGCATCGACAAAGCCTTCTTCCTTCTGAGGTATAGTGTCCATACACTTTGTATTCATCAGGTACCAGTATACAATCTTGTGTACTTGTTTTGTGTGGTCCCAATTTTCCTTATATGTATAGTGGATTTCTCCCAAGTATTTATCTATATTGGCCTTTACGCCAGTTTCCTCTTTTACTTCCCTTAGGGCAGCCTCCTCGTGACTCTCTCCTGACTCTATCTTTCCCTTGGGTAGGACCCAATCACCATTGTATTTTCTCAATAGTAAGATAGCGTTGCCAAGAAGAACGACCCCTCCTGCACTTTGCTCTTCTCTCATAGTATCACTCCTTAAATATATATAATCAAATGTTATTTATCGTTTTTAGCCTTTATAGCTATGTCTACTACTGCCTTTGATACCATTTCAGCATCATGACGTATGTAGCCATTCTTTATTTCAATTAATTTTTCTTCAATGCATTTTATGCCCATAGCCTCTAGGCCATCTCTTTGTTCCTTGTCCAACATAACAAGCTCAGCCCCATCCTTGGCATATCTTTCGAACACACCTTGAGGTAGGTACTCATTGTTGACTAGAACATAGTCTATAAAGTTAATACCAGCATGGTCAACTATGACCTTTACATGATCAAGGACATTCTTGCCACCTGTTTCACCTGGCTGGGTCATTATATTACAGACATAAACCTTAGGTGCCCTCGTAGTTGATAGGGCATCTACTACGCCTTCAACCAATAGGTTTGGAAGGATACTCGTATATAAACTTCCTGGTCCTATGGCTACTGCATCGGCATTTTTTATGGATGTAACCACTTCATCAAGTGGCTTGGCATCCGGATTATCTAAATAAATTTTTTTAATTGGACTATTAGTTTTTCTAACCTGGCGTGGTATATTTGATTCTCCAACCACAGTTTCTCCATTTTCTAGTTCTGCTATCAGGTTTATATTATCCAATGATACTGGCAATACCCTTCCTGTTACAGCAAATACCTGGCCCATCTTGTAGACAGCCGTTTCAAATTATCATATATACCTGTCATAGCTGCAAGAAATAAGTTGCCAAAACTCTGGCCCTTAAGGCTTCCATCTGGAAACCTATACCTCATAACCTCACTCATGGCTGGCTCCATATTAGCCAAGGCCAATAGACAGTTTCTTATATCTCCTGGCGGTATCATACCCAAATCCTCTCTCAAGACACCTGAACCTCCACCATCATCTGCTACAGTTACTATTGCAGTTATATTTTTTGTTTCATGCTTAAGGCCTCTCAGAAAAACCGACTGGCCTGTACCACCACCTATAACTACTACATTAGGATCATCCTTCTTATAGGTGAACATTTCCATTTGCTTCATATTCTGTTCAACAGTCTTTTTATATAGCTTGGCAACCTTATAAAGTACCACTAGGGCCAATATAAAGGCTAGTATACTCAAGAAGGGTAGCACTAACGAAACAATCTCCCATTTACTCATAATGTCACCCCTAATCTAGCTTTGCATCCCTATGTTTTTTGACTGCCCTGTAGCCCTTGTCGTTCAAATAATCATATGTGTAGTTGGCAATTGTGACGGACCTATGCCTACCGCCTGTACAACCTACACCAATAACTAAATGCTGCTTGCCTTCATTGATATATTCAGGTATCAAGAAGTCTAACATGTCAAAAAACTTTTCGATAAAATCATGACTTACCTTTGAGTCCATTACAAAATCTCTTACATCCTGGCTATCACCAGTCTTTGGCCTAAGCTCTAAATCATAGTATGGGTTAGGTAAAAATCTTACGTCCATAACCAAGTCCGCATCTGTTGGCAGACCATACTTAAATCCAAAAGATACTACCGAGATAGTTATATTAGGACTTTCAAGTCCATCACCCTCATCGTATATACTGGCAATTTCAGCCTTAAGGTCCTTAGGCTTCATATTAGTTGTATCAACTATCATCTTAGAAACCCTCTTTAAAGGCTCCATTATTACTCTTTCCTTTTTAATGCCGTCTGAAATCTGTGAATTTACAGCCAGCGGGTGGTTACGCCTAGTCATCTTGTATCTCTTGATCAAGACGTCATCATCACAATCTAAGTAGATCATATCATACTTAAAATTGGCCGCACTCAACTGGTCAAGAGCTGAATTAAGAGTCTGGAAAAACTCCCTTCCCCTTATATCTATACCTAGGGCCACCTTGTCAATATTTGAATTCCCATGGAAAAATAATTCTGCAAAATTCACTATCAAGGCAGGAGGTAAATTATCTACACAATAAAAGCCTATATCTTCCAAGGCTCTCATGGCCTCACTCTTGCCTGAACCTGACAATCCAGTTACTATGACAAACTTCATAAAAAACCTCCTTTAACATTACCTACTCAGTCTCTATATATCACTAATCCTTGACCAGGTTTACTATCCTAGCAGGGTCTAGTCCACTTTCCTCTACTATTTCATATGCCCTTTCAAAATTAGCTATATTTTCAGGCTTATGGGCATCAGAGCCTATGTAAAACTTCAGGTCCATATGACTAATGGCCCTTATCATCTCAGGGCTTAGCCTATTGTGATGACCATTAATTTCTAAGCCTGTATTAGTTCTTACTGCAGCCTGAGCTACCTCTACAATATCTACCTGGCCCTTGTCTCCTGGATGGGTAATGTACTTTAAGTCATACCTCTCCATAGCCTTAATAAGGGCCCTCGTATTATATTTTTTCGAAAATAGCCTTCCCGAAAACAAGAAATTATCTATATGGTGGAGAATAGACCTAAGTGATGTTGGTCTAGACCCGTAGTGGTAGCCCGCCAAGATATAATCAAAATAGTGAACCATATCGTCTGGCATATCTATCCTACCAGTGTCATCTAAAATATTACACTCCATCCCCATCAGCACCTTAATCTGCGGATATTTCTTGTTTAGTCTATCTATTTCTTCTCTTTCTTTTTTTGCATTTTTCTCGATAGTCCATAGAAATTATGGTTAAATCCGTGTTCAGAAACACCAATAACCTCAAGCCCCTTATCTATGGCAGCAAGGACGTTTTCTTCTATCGTTCCCTTGGCATGCCTTCTATTTTCATTATTACCACAACTATAAATCGTATGTGTATGGTAATCTGCAAGAATTTTCATAGTCACCTCCAGATTACTAAAAATAAGTGCCTAAGTATCTAATTAGACAATTATTCCTCGTCCTCGCCTAGGATCTTTACCTCTTCCTCAAGATGTACACCCTGACATTCAAATACTGTCTTCTTTATATGTTCGATCAGGTCTACTATATCCTTGGCACTTGCCTTATTGTAGTTTATGACAAATCCAGAATGCTTGCTTGATACCTGGGCACCTCCGATAGATACACCCTTAAGGTTGGAATCCTGTATTAACTTTCCTGCAAAGTAACCAGTAGGTCTCTTAAATGTACTGCCTGCACTCGGATACTCCAATGGTTGTTTAGTCCTTCTCTGAAGGGCTAGATCTTCCATTCTAGCCTTAATTTCTGCATAGTCTCCCTTTTCTAGTGATATTATAGCTGAAATAGCTATCCAACTTTCATCAGTCAGTCTACTATGCCTATAGCCAAAATTCATTTCTTCATTTGTAAATTCTACTATCTGACCTTCAATATTCATCAGTCTTACAGACTTAACTATGTTCTTCATTTCTCCACCATAGGCACCTGCATTCATAGCAAGGGCACCACCTAGTGTTCCTGGTATACCTGAAGCAAACTCAAAGCCAGTTAGGGACTTTTCCATAACAGCCCTGCCTATAACAGATAGTAGGGCACCAGACTGAATTTCTACCTCTGTACCTCTTATTTCAAAGTCGCTAAAGTTGTCTGATATTTCTATTACCAGACCTCTGAAGCCACCATCTTTTATCAATATATTACTTCCATTTCCCTTAACTAAAAATGGAATATTTAACTCATTAACCATCTTAAAAATATTGCCTATGTCTTCCTCAGTTTTTGGTCTAACTAGAATATCAGCAGGACCACCAACCCTGAAGGATGTACGTTTATTCATTGGTTCATCTATGTAAATTGAATTTTCATCTATAATTTGACTTAATAGATTATAAATTTCTTTTTTATCCATCATATCCTCCTTTTAAAATATCTAATAATCTACCATCTTATATGATAACCAATACAGAAAAAAATAACAATAGTTTTTGAAAATAAATTATTTTTCATTATTTTTAATTGCGACTGTTAACTTGTTTGAAAACTCAACTGCTGCATCATTTCCTAACTGTCTTTGCCTATAGTTCATAGCAGCCACCTCTAGTATAAGGGCTGTATTTCTACCTGGTCTTACTGGTACTACTAACTTTTCTATTTTTTCACCCAGCATATACTCATAGTCCCTGTCCAAGCCTAACCTATCATAGTACTTACCAGGCTTCCAGTTTTCCAAGTAGACTACAAGGTCTATCTTTTTTGAAGTATTCATAGCCCTTGCTCCATAAAGGCTCTGTATATCTACTATTCCTATACCCCTAATTTCTAAATAGTTTCTCAATATTTCTGGTGCTTGACCCACTACTAAACCATCATCAACCCTCTTTATTTCGACAGCATCATCTGCTATCAGCCTGTTTCCATTTTGGATTAGCTCAAGGGCTGTTTCCGACTTACCAATACCGCTTTCACCCCTTATTAGGACACTACCCCATTAATATCTACTAGTACACCATGCACTGTCTCATTTGGAGCCATCTTATCTTCTAGGTACCATGACAGCCTATTAATAAACCTAGTTGTAGCCTGGTCAGTTGAACAAACTATGACATTGTGCTTTTCTGCGTAGTCATAGAACTCCTCCTTTAGCTCAAGTCCCCTTGTCACTATGACTAGGGGTATATCATGAGAAAAATACTCATCTAGGGTCTTTAACCTATGCTTGTTGGTAAAATTACCAAAGAAGGTATACTCAGTCTTGCCTATAATCTGAATTCTCTCAGGTGTAAAATAGTCAAAATATCCAGCTAGCTGGATTCCTGGCCTATTTAATTCTTTTTCAGTTATATATGTTTCCTCCGCCTTATTATCAGGAGATATTATCTCCTTCAATTTTAAATCGTCAATTAAATTTCTTACTGTAATCTTTGACATCCTATTACCTTTCATTATTTACAACTACCAATTTATTATTTATAGGACCTACCTCGCCCTATTTATATGTCTTAATACCTCATCTGCCAGCCTATCGGTTATACCATCTATGGCAACTAGGTCATCCTTACTGGCCTCCTTAAGTTTATCAACATCCTTAAACTTGTCCATCAAGGCCTTTTTTCTCTTTGGTCCTATACCTGGTATATCGTCTAGGATAGACTTGGTCATCTTCTTATCCCTCAAGCTCCTATGATAGGATATAGAATAGTTGTGGACCTCCTCCTGGATACCCGCCACAAACCTGTAAAGGCTAGTTGTTCTATCCAACTCAATAGTCTTTTCTCCATTTAAAAGACCCTTTGTCCTATGCCTGTCATCCTTATACATGCCCCACAGAGGTATGTCTTCACCATTTTCTTCTAGGACCTTCTTGACCGCAGATACTTGGCCCTTGCCCCCATCTAGGAGGATGAGATCTGGTAAGTTGCCGTGCTTTAGTCGTCTATCCAAAACCTCTGCCATAGAAGCATAGTCATCTGGTCCCTCTACTGTCTTTATCTTAAAACGCCTATATTCCTTTTTATCCTTTATACCCTTTGTATATACGACCATCGTTCCTATTGAATCTACACCTTGGATATTCGATATATCATAGGCTTCTATCCTGTTTAGATTTTTAGCATCCAGGTCTAATAGCTTACCTAATTCTTCAAGCGATCCTATACTCTTTTCATACTTTTTCTTTTTTAGGTCGTCAAACTTCAATAGATATTCATCAGCATTCTTTCTAACCATTAGGACTAGAGCCCTCTTGTCCCCCCTTTTAGGTACCCTTATACTTACGGCGGTTCCCCTTTTAGAGGACAGGATTTCTTCCATTATCTCCATATCCAGAAACTCCTCTTCAACTATAAGCTCTCTTGGTATATATTCCTGGGACATATAGAACTGCTTGATAAAGGACCCTAATATTGTTGACCTGTCACTATCCTTGACCCCTTCAAGCATGAAATTTTCCCTTCCAGATACCTTGCCATGCCTTATAAAGAATACCTGAACACAAGCCTCCTGGTCAAAATTAGCCATGGCTATAACATCCTGGTCAGAATCATTTTGTACATTGGAGATTTTCTGTTTTTCCATTACATCCTTAAGGCTTCTTATCTTATCCCTATATGAAGCCGCCTCTTCAAAGTCTAGGACCATGGAAGCCGCCTTCATCTTTTCTTCTAAAACACCTACTAACTTGTCTTCCTTTCCCGACAAAAATAGGAGTATTTCATCTATCATATCCATATATTCTTTTTTTGAAACCATACCTGTACAAGGCCCTATACATTTTTGATATGATAGTTTAGACAGGGTCTCATACCAGACTTGATTGCCTTGTCCATATCTATATTGCAGGTCCTAATTGGATAAATATTCCTTATTATATCAATTGTGTCATTGACAGCAGATACATTTGAATAGGGACCAAAGTACTTGGCCTTATCCTTTAGGATCCTCCTTACCTTTAGGACTCTTGGATAGTCCTCATTAACCGTTACCTTTATATATGGATAGGTCTTATCATCACGAAGGAGGATATTATATTTTGGTTTGTATTTTTTTATTAAATTACATTCTAATATCAGGGCCTCAAGCTCAGAATCTGTTATTATATACTCAAAACTGAAAATGTTTTTAACCATGGACCTGACCTTGTCAGAGTGATTCTTTGAAGACTGGAAATACTGTCTTACCCTATTTTTTAAGGACACAGCCTTACCTACATATATTACATTTCCGAACTTGTCCTTCATTATGTATACACCCGGGCTAGCAGGCAGTGTTTTCAAGTGCTCCTGTATGTCAAACATATATTTACCCTCCTTCCTTTTTTAATTATCTATAATATTATAATTATACACCAAATTTGACTTGTAAAAAAGCCTTCCGTAGATATTGCTAGCTGAATTTTACCATTAACAAAGGAGAGCCACCAGTCCAGTATAAACTAGTCCATAAGCTCTCCTAAATCTTATTTTATTAAATGTATATTATCTTAACTCAGCCCCAAGCCTTGCCTTTAATTCAGCCAATATCTTGTCGTGTACAGCAAGTACATCATCATCTGTCAGGGTCTTGTCTGAACTTCTGTAGACGATTGAATATGCAACAGACTTATATCCTTGTCCTATCTGGTCTCCCTTGTAGACGTCAAATAGCTTACAAGCTTCAACTAGGCCACCCGCATTATCCATGATAACCTCTTCTATAGCTGCAACCTCAACCTCACTCTTAACCACTAGGGCAATATCTCTAGTGATAGCTGGATACTTAGGTAATGACTTAAATACTATTGTATCATCAGCCTGACTATATACTGTATAAAGGTCGATTTCAGCAATATAGACCCTCTTGCCTATACCATAGTTGGCTAGAACCTCTGGATGTATTTCACCAATTGTTCCTAGTAACTTGTTACCGTAGAAGATATCTGCACACCTACCAGGATGGAAAGATGTATTATTCTTTCTACTAGGTACCTATGTCCCCTTAGGCCAACTCTCTCAAATATCTTTTCAACTACTCCCTTTAGTACAAAGAAGTCGACATCATCGCCGTACATTCCTATACAAATCCTTGTTTCTTCAACTCCTGCCATATCATCTGGAGTAAATACATGACCGCATTCAAATATAGCTAACTGGTCTATATTACGAGATGCATTAGTATATACTACATCTAGCATATTTGGTATTAGGGTAGTTCTCATTATTGATGTATCTTCACCTAGTGGGTTTATCAACTTAACAACATCCCTTAGCTTAGAATCCTGAGGAACCCTAATCTTGTCTAGTCCCTTAGGACTAACAAATGAGTATGTCAATGTTTCGTATAGGCCACATGCAATAGCTGTATCTTTTACTCTTTCCAGGTACTTCTGCTTGTCAGTCTTTACACCTGCTGTTGAATTACCCTGTAGCTGGACAGATGGTATATTTTCAAATCCATATATTCTTGCTATTTCTTCAAAGATATCTGCTTCCTGCTCTATATCCAACCTAAAGCTTGGTACCTCGAGAATCAATTCATCTTCAGAAACTAGATTACACTTAAATTCTAGGTCTTCAAGTATTCCACAGAACTTGTCCATAGGTATATCTATACCAACTCTGGCATTTATCCTTCTAGGGCTAACTGTGATTGTTTGTACTGGCTTAACCTCAGGATATACGTCTACCTTACCCTTCATCACCTTACCAGCACCAAGTAGTTCTACCAGCTGGGCAGCTCTATCTAGGGCTAATTCTGCATTATCAATAGAAACACCCTTTTCAAATCTTGAAGAAGACTCTGACCTTAGTCCTAGCTTCTTAGATGTCTTTCTAATATTTTCACGGTTGAATACAGCTGACTCAAACATGATTTCAACCGTATCATCCTTGATTCCAGAATCAAGTCCACCCATTATACCAGCAATACCTAGTGTCTTTTCACCATCAGTTATCATCAACATTTCTGGATCTAGTTTTCTTTCCTGGTCGTCAAGTGTAGTGAATACTTCATCTTTCTGGGCATTTCTTACCACTATTTTCTTGTTGGAAATCTCCCTCATATCGAAGGCATGCATAGGCTGGCCCATTTCTAGCATTACGAAGTTAGTGATATCCACTATGTTGTTTATAGGTCTTACACCTGCCTCTATCAGCCTCCTCTGCATCCAGTATGGTGACTTTGCTATCTTTACATCAGTCACCCTTCTTGCTAGGTACCTAGTGCATAGGTCGGTGTTATCTATCTTTATTTCAACATCAATTTCCTTGTCTGACTCTTCCTTTACACTTACCTCTGGGTACTTAGTCTTAGTTCCTAAAGTTACAGCAGCTTCTCTGGCTATACCTATCATACACTACAGTCTGGCCTGTTTGATGTCAATTCAAAGTCTATAACTGCATCATTAAGTCCCAATACTTCCTTAATATCCATACCAGGCACATATGTATCTTCCATATCCAATAGATAAATTCCATTTTTCTTATAGTCATCTACATACTTTTCATCAATGCCCAATTCATTGCATGAACACATCATTCCATTTGATTTTACTCCCCTAAGCTCACCATTATTTATAGTTACACCGCCTGGTAGCTTTGCTCCATCAAGGGCTACTGGTATATAGTCTCCCTCAGAAACATTTTTTGCCCCTGTTACTATCTGGACTGGCTGGTCCTGTCCAACCTCAACCTGGGCAACTACCAGCTTGTCAGCATCCGGGTGCCCCTCTATTTTTAAAATCTTACCTACCACTACATTTGATATTTCCTGACCATAGTACTCTACTGTTTCAGTCTTAGTACCCGTCATAGTCATCTTGTCACCAAATGTTTGGGCATCAAGGTCTATATCAACATAATCTCTTAACCATTTTAATGAAACTAACATATTACTACCTCCTAATTAGAACTGGTCCAAGAACCTAACGTCATTTTCAAACATAAGTCTGATATCGTCGATTCCATACTTTAGCATACCTAGTCTTTCTACACCCATACCTGCAGCAAAGCCAGAGTATACTTCTGGATCAATACCACAATTTCTAAGTACATTAGGGTGAACCATACCTGCTCCAAGTATTTCTATCCAACCCTCTCCCTTACAAACAGAACAACCTGAACCGCCACACTTAAAACATGATACGTCTATCTCTGCACTTGGTTCTGTAAATGGGAAATTATGTGGTCTAAACTTAGTCTTTGTTTCAGGCCCATATAGTTTCTTTACGAAGGTCTCCATAGTTCCCTTAAATTCTGTAAAGGTAATATCCTTACCTACAACCAATACCTCTATCTGGTGGAACATTGGTGAGTGGGTAGCGTCAGGACTATCACTTCTGAAGCACCTACCTGGTACTATTATCTTAAGTGGCAGGTCGTTATTCTTAACAGCTTCTTCCATTGTCCTGATTTGGACTGGTGATGTCTGAGTTCTTAGAAGTATGTCCTCTGTAATATAGAAAGTATCCGTCATATCCCTAGATGGGTGGTCCTTTGGTGCATTAAGGGCATCAAAGTTATTCCTAACAGTTTCTATTTCCGGACCCTCAGCTATAGAGAAGCCCATACCCATAAATATCTCTGTTACCTCATCTACCATCTTGCTGATAATATGCTTCTTGCCAACCTTAAATTCCTTGCCTGGCATAGTTACATCTATAGTTTCCATTTCTATCTTTTTCTCAAGCATACAAGCTCTGATGCTTTCCTTTCTCAGCAATTCCATCTGTAATCATTTCCCTGATTTCATTTCCAAGTTTACCTATTGTAGGCCTTTCTTCTGCAGACAACTTGCCCATTTCCTTAAGTATCTTAGTTAACTCGCCCTTTTTACCAAGCAGGTCCACTCTCAATTTTTCAACTTCTTCCATATTTCCAGCTGACTTAATCTGCTCTTCAGCTAGCTTTCTAAGATTTTTTAATTTTTCTTGCATATCCAACATTCCTTTCATATATATTTTTGAATATAAAAAAAGACCTTCCATCCATAGGGACGAAAGGTCTGAAATCGCGGTACCACCCTAATAGTCTGTGAAATAATATATCACAAACCACCTCAAAAGTTTAACGCACATCACGTTCCAACCTACTATTAATTCAGCTGGACTGCTCCGGAGCGAACTTCAAATAATACAGTAAATAGTTTCACCAAGCAACTACTCTCTGGCTTACATGTACTAGACTACTTTTCTCCTTCAAAGCATTTCTTATAGCATTTTTAATAAGTCTAATTTTATCAGACTATTAAAAAAAATTCAAGTTTTTATATGAATTTATTTGTGGCTCTCCCAGTAAAATTATCCCTAACCATGTCAACATGCGACAAAAAGTCCTCATCATCGAAGTACTTGGCATCCTGTGGGCACCTCCTGATGCAGGCCTGGCACTTAATACATATACCAATTACATCTGAATAGTTCTCCTTGCTAATACTAGACATTGGACAGACCCTGTAGCATATACCACACTGGTCACACTTGGATATATCAGTTTTTGGTTTGGCTTTTAAAAATTTGGCTGGACTTCCATCCACCTTCAGGGGCACATAGTAGGGTTCTGGCTCGTAGTTATCCTCTAGTCTAATAAAGTCTATGCTTTCAGCCTTTAGTTTGCTTTCAATAGATTCAACGAAGGTCCTATATTCCCCAAAGTCAAGGTCATCTGGCCTACCAAATCCTATTTGGTCTGAAAAAGCATGCCTAGCCACTAGACTTGCACCAGCTATTATAGAAAATCCCGCCCCTTGACAGACCGACCTTAGTTCATTTAAGGCATCTCCTGGACTCCTGTTGCCGTATACTACCATGGGTACAGCGTAGGCCTCCTTAGATAAAAGGCATGTCCTAAGGTCACCGACTATCTTATTAGGTAGCCTACTTGCATATACTGGGCTAGCAATAAATACTAGGTCTCCACGACTAAATTCATATAGCTTATGTCTATTTTCTAAACTAGTCAAATCAATTTCGTAAATGTCTAGGCCCAAAATTTCTGCCATCATGCCTGTAATTCTAAGGCATATATTCTTACATCCACCTGTTGGACTAAAATACACTGCAAAAATTCTCTTTATTGGATTTTTCAAATCTCATCCCTCCAAAAATTGAATCTCTAGTCTGTTATTAACTTAGTTAGTGGCTTACCTGCTAGTAAATGATAGTGGATATGAGGAACTTCCTGGCCACCATGTTTGCCACAATTATTGATTATCCTATATCCATTTTCAGCAAAGCCCTCTTGGGCTGCAATCTTTCTGATAGCCCTATGAATATCTCCTATAATATCCATTTCTTCCAATGCTATATCCTCTAAGCTAGTATAGTGCTTTTTAGGCACAACTAGAATATGAACTGGTGTAACCGGACTCATATCCCTAAAGGCTGCTACCTTATCGTCTTCATACACCATATTTGTTGGTATTTCACCATTTGCTAATTTACAAAAAATACAATCCATATCCTTACCTCCATATCTTGTCTTTATATTACTTTTGTATATCAAATTAATATATACAAGTAGCTAGCATATAAACTAGCTACTCGTTTCATTACTAGTAATTAAGCTTTACTGCTGTTCCTGAGCAAGTAACCATCAACATTCCGTTGTCAGCACCTAGTACCTCATAGTCCATCTTAACACCTATAACTGCGTCAGCACCCATAGCTTTAGCCCTCTCCTCTAGTTCCTTTAGGGCATTTTCTCTAGCTGTCATTAGCTCTTCTTCATAGCCCTGACTTCTTCCGCCAAAGATATTTCTTAGGTTTGCACCAATATCCTTGAATATATTTATACCTGAGATTACCTCACCAAATACTATGCCTAAGTAGGCATCAACACTTCTTCCTTCTACCTTTCCTGTTGTAGTTATTATCATGATTTTTTCCTCCCTTTTATCATTTCTGCTAGTAGGCCTATACTAGGTCTCCTATACAGTAATCATCACAAATTTCTTCAATCCTTACTGGCAATATCTGCCCTCTTATGTCCTGGTCAGACCTTACCTTAATCCTCATGTAGTTGTCAGTCAAGCCCTCATAGTATCCATCTTTGTCAACCTCTTCAAATAGGACCTTCAGGTCTGTATCCTTGAATTGGTCGGCAAAGAGCCTAAAATTCTTTGCAGATAGGGCAAGCAGGGAATCACTCCTCATTTGCTTCATCTGTGGATCGACCTGGTCTTCCATGCTGGCTGCTGGTGTCCCCTTTCTTGGTGAATACTTAAATACATGCATATGCATTAACTTAAGATCTTTTAGGTAGGCAAGAGTCTGAGAAAATTCTTCATTGGTCTCACCTGGAAAACCTACTATGACATCTGTAGTCAATGATACCCTAGGTATCCTGGCCCTTAAGTTGTCAACAGTCCTCCTATAGTCCTCTGTCGTGTACCTCCTATTCATCCTCTTTAGGGTAGTATCGCAACCACTCTGGAGTGACAGATGGTAGTGGGGAACCAGCTTATCAATCTTACTTATCTGGTCTATAAAGTCCTCTGTAAATAGGACCGGCTCTACAGAGCTTAGCCTTATCCTCTCTATACCATCAACCTCATTTACATCCTTTATTACTGTCAGTATATCTATGTCTTCTTCTAGGTCCCTACCATAGGAAGCGACATGGATTCCAGTCAAGACCACTTCCTTGTAGCCGTTTTCTGCCAGCTTCCTTATCTCATCTATGATACTTCTTCTATCTCTAGATCTGATCCTTCCCCTTGCATACGGTATTATACAGTAGCTACAGTATCTATCGCAGCCATCTTGTATCTTTATAAAGGCCCTAGTCTTACCATTTGTCTGGTTAATCTCTATCTCTTCAAATTCTCTTACCTTCATAATATCGTCAACTGTGCTGACCTTAGAACCTGAATCTATATTTTCAACCTTGTCTACGATGCTTCTCCTGTCATTGGTGCCCATTACTAGGTTTACATCTTCTATATCCAAGATTTCCTCTGGTGAAATCTGGGAATAGCATCCTACGACAGCTATTATAGAATTAGGATTTTTCTTTTTTACACGTCTAATATACTGTCTAGACTTCCTATCTGACATATGGGTCACTGTACAGGTATTTATTACGTATACATCAGCATAGTCTTCGCTAGGCACATTTTCATAACCATTTTTTTCAAACATTTCAAGCATTGCTTCGGTCTCATACTGGTTGACCTTACAGCCCAATGTATAAAATGCCACCTTTTTCAAATTAAATTCCTCCTATATCACCCAGCTCATAAAGGGTTATGGCTGTGGCCACAATAGATGCGGTCTCTGTCCTGAATATCCTTGGCCCCATGGTCACAGAGGCTATACCCGACGCCTTGACCATTTCATTTTCTTCTTCTGCAAACCTCCTTCAGGACCAATAAATATACCAACCCTGACCTCATCCTTATTTTCTAATATTTTTTTCACTTGGCCTGTCTGTAGGGCTTCCTTTATGCCAAGACTTTTTTCCACCTCATATGGGCATATATTTATATCATTTTTGCCCATATCTTCTAGAGCTTCTTTAAAGGAAAGTATACCCCTTAGTTTAGGTATCATCCCCCTCTTGCACTGCTTGGCCGCCTCATATATAATTCTTTCCCAGCGGTCAAACTTCTTGTCAGCCTTATCTCCCTTTATATTAACTACAGACCTTTTTGTATTTACAAGCACTATTTCATCTACACCAGCCTCAGTCAATTTTTGTAGTATTATGTCCATCTTAGTTGATTTAGGGACTCCCTGGTAGAGACTGACCCTAATCCTTGATTCCCTATTTATGTCGACTTCATCCACTATAGACAGGTCTATTCTGGTCTTGTCAACGGACTCAATCCTACATATATATTCGTGCCCATTGGAATCACAAACCTCTATTTCATCGCCCTGTCCATACCTCAAGACCTTGCTGATATGTTTGACATCTTCCCCATCTATATAAAGGGTCTTGTCATCTAAATTTAGATGCTCTGGCTCCACAAAAAACCTATCCATACCTTCTCCTACCTAGCAATTACACAGGCCCATTCGCCCTTCTTTTCTACACTTACTAGCTCGAATCCATTTTCTTCAAGGCTAGCAACCACTTCATCTATCTTGGCCAAAATTATACCCGATGATATAAATATACCTCCCTCTTTCAAGAAGCTTTTCACATCCTTGGCCAGGATAACTATAATATCAGCTATGATATTTGCCACCACGATATCGGCCTTCTTATCCTTGTCCATATCGTCAGCCAGGTTCCCTTCCATGGCAACCATAACCTTATCAACACCATTCTTACTAATATTTTCTTTGGCAACCTTGACAGCTACGGCATCTATATCAATACCCACTACATCCTTGGCGCCAAGCTTGGCAGCTACAATTCCTAAAATACCACTTCCACAGCCTATATCAAAGACTGTAGAATCCTTGTCGACATACTTTTCAAGATTGGCTATACACATACTCGTAGTCTCATGGCTACCTGTACCAAAGGCCATACCTGGATCCATCCTAATAACCAGGTCATTCTCTCCAGCCTCATAGTCCTCCCATTCAGGCTTTATGACTATATTATCTCCTATCCTAGTAGGCTTATAGTACTGCTTCCAGTTGTTTGCCCAGTCCTCTTCCTTTACTGACTCCGTATAGACCCTACCCTGACCTATATCTATCCCATAATCAGTCAACTTCTTGACCTCTTTACTAATTAAAGATATAAAGCCTTCTACATCCTTTTCTTCTGAAATATATGTTTTAATCCTTACAGATTCATCTCCATCTGCCCTCTGAAAAAGCTCTTCCTCTGCATAATCCCAATCATACTCATGGGCCTTCTGGAAGAAAAAGTCCTTTGGGTCATCTATCATAGCACCCTGGGCACCATGCTCATATAATATATTTGTAATGGCCTCAACAGCCTCAGTTGTAGTCTCAATAGTAACCTCTATCCATGTATCACTCACGATAAGCCTCCTTATATATTTATTATTATATATTTATTATTATATGTTTATTCTCATGTATTTATCTTTTTATTATATCATTTTTCTAGTCAAATAAAAGGAGATTAGTCCAAGACTTAGGTTAACAGACCAATCATCACTAGCCACCTACAATAAGGTGCTATTAGTTAATACATATGCTCAGAGTATATATCTAGTAAATCTAATCTCAATAAAAAAGAGAGCCCATATCTGCAGCAACAGACAGGGACTCCCCTAATTCTATATTTTGTTTTATTTTTTAGGTTTTAGTGTTTTGGCACTATCTTAATTAGCTATTTTACTAGGTTATCTATAACACTTGATGGAACATATCTTTCTCCACCAATTGCTATTAGCTTGTTTATGTTTGATCCCTTTACATAGTCTCTAACAAGCTGGTTGCTGTTAACCTTGTTTGATACCAATAATGTTGGTCTGTTGTACTTACCAGATATTGGTGATATAACTAGGGCGTCTGCAAATTCTATACCTGAAGCTACATATGCTTCCTTACTAGCTCCAAACTTAGACTTAGCAATGGCTACTGAAGTTTCATACCTATCCTTACCAGCCATTCTCTCAAGAACACTTGGAAGTTTAGTTTCTGTAGACTTAGATATTGTATTAGTACCACCTGCTATATAAGTCTTATTGATTTCTAGGTCCTTTATAGCCCTTTCAACCTGGCTTGGTACTGAATCCTTCTTAACTAGAAGAATTGGGTAACCCTCTCTTGAAGCAAATGTTCCTACTGATAGGGCATCTGGGAATACCTGACCTGAAGCTACTACACCAGTATGCTTCTTTCCAGTTATACCAGTTACTCTCTTAGCTACCATTTCAGAAGTTCCATACCTATCTACACCAGATATTCTTTCCACATTCTTGTCAGCATCATAGGCCTTTAGGTCTTCTCTTACTTTTTCAGATACAGAGTTTTGGCCACCTACAATGATTACTTCCTCAGCACCTAGTCTCTTGATTTCGTCACCAACTCTTGAGTCTAGCTTGTCAGTTGGGTTAAGTAGGATTGGTGCGTCCTTTAGCTTGGCCAATACTGATGCTGTCATTGAGTCTGGGAATAGGTCATGTCTTACTACGATTACTGTCTTAGCCTTATCATAGTTGTCCTTTGATATCTTTATAGCTGTATCTATCCTATCCTTACCACCAATTCTTCCAGTATCTGGGTTAGTTGGATTTGGGTTTGGATTTGGTGTTGGATCCTTCTTATACTTTAGTGTGAACTGGATATTTTTCACTGTTTAGAGCCCCTAAAGTCAGCCCCTGCCTGTGTCTGCTTTCCAGCCCAAGTATAGTTAAAGTTTATAACCTGGCCACCTGCTATATTTGTTGCCTTTCCTGAGAAGTCTCCTCTTACACTACCATTTATAGTGTATTCAGTTTCTGGACTAGATGTAGCACTGAACTTAACTCCCTTTACAGTTACCTTTAGGGTATCTTCAACAGAATTGACCGCATTAGACAATTGCTGGTAAGTAGTTATCTGATTAGCATCCTTTAGGCTAAGCTTTACTGTAGCAGTTTTGCCTACTAGGCTTGTACTTACTATTTCAAACTTACCATTGGCCCCTTCCAAAACAGCCTGTGGATTTGATGATGTATATTCCATACCCTCTGGAAGCGTAATACTTGCTGTAAAGCTTGTATTTATATCTTCTACACTGATACCACCTGCAACTGCAGCTGAATACTGGGCTTCTAGTCTCTTTAATTCATCCTTAATAGGCTTTACATTTAAGGCACCTGTGATATCAAGTACATCTGTCTTGTTAGCCTCGTACACCTTGTCATGTTGTGTATCGTTACCTATAAGTATATCTCCCTCTAGATTGGCTGATGAGCCCGCATTCTGAGCAGGTGTTGCTGGCTGAGCTGTTGGCTGAGCTGTCGGCTGAGCCGTTGGCTGTACTGATGGTACAAAGCAATCGCTTAGACCACTAACGAATGGCTTACTTAGTGTATCAGCATTATAAGTTGTCTTTACACTGAAAAAATAACGTCCTGTATAGAAGGTGAAGTCCCCAGTACCAGTTATAAGTTCATTTTCATATTTTGTAGCCTCTGCCAAGCTATTAGCAGTTATTGTATAAGGTATTTCAACATCTACTGTATGAGCACTTGGATCAAGCTTGTCTGCAAGATAAAGGTCATATATATCCTTCCAGTTGACATCATTGAATGTCATCTTAAGGCTAACCTGCTTGTTATTCTTTGTAGTAGCCTCTACCTTATTGATAAAACTTGATGTCTCTGTTGCACTTATGTTTCCAAACTGAACCTCTTCTGGGAAGGTAACATCATAAGTAATATATGCTATACCCGTTTTTTCTTTGTTCCATGGATAAGCTCCATTGTCTGCTGCAAGCTTCATGTTTGCTTCATTAGCTTCCATGATCTTTGTTAGAGGTACCTTTAAAGTTACCTTACCCGTATAGGTAGCTGTCTCTGGACTTGTACCACACTGGGCATCACCACTAGCACTTACATACTGGGCGATTGGCAATTCAGTATTTGCTGCACTTACAGGTACCGTACTTACTGCCACACTTGTTACAAGGACAGTTGACATTACCAATGACCTAAGTGCATTTCTTTTATTCTTTGACTTCATTAATTTCAAATTTATAACCCCCTTTTTAGATTACATAATTCCTCTACCCTAACTATAGGAAGGGCATATTATACTTGTTCTTTTACAAATATTTGTCGCAGCTAAATTATTAGCTCAAGTGGTATTTCAATATTTCTATCATATTTTAAATATAATATTAATAATACTTTACCTTACCTGAAATTATATACCCTTCTCCTTTATACGTAAACTTTTATTTTTAATCTATTACTTGTTTTAACATAAAAAAAATAGCATGAAAATGGAATTTTTGCCTTTTTCATACTATTTTTATATTTTTTACCTTATTTATTAAAACAGGAAAACGTATAAGTTCCTATTTTTGCTTTTTTAAAAAGGAATTTATTTTTATTAAATCATCAATGATTCTTGATGGAACATATCTCTGTCCACCTATAGCAGTTAGCTTAGATATTTTTGAATCCTTTACATAGGATCTTACAGGACCATTGTTAGCTTCCTTAGTTGAAACTAGTAGGGTTGGCCTATTATACTTACCAGATACTGGTGATATAACCAAGGCATCTGCAAACTCCTCACCTGATGCTATATAGGCTTCCTTGCTTGCTCCAAACTTAGACTTAGCTATAGCTACTGAAGTTTCGTACCTAGTGCTACCAGCCATTCTTTCTACCACATTTGGAAGGTTGGCCTCTGTTGACTTAGATATTGTGTTTAAACCACCTGCTATATAAGTCTTGTTGATATCAAGGTCTTTTATAGCATTTTGAATCTGACTTGGTACTAAATCCTTCTTAACTAGAAGAATTGGGTAACCCTCTCTTGAAGCAAATGTTCCTACTGATAGGGCATCTGGGAATACCTGGCCTGAAGCTACTACTCCTGTGTTCTTCTTACCAGTGATTCCTACTACTCTCTTTGCTACCATTTCAGAAGTTCCATATCTGTCAGCTCCTGCTATTCTTTCAACATTCTTATCAGAGTCATAGGCCTTTAGGTCTTCTCTTACTTTTTCAGATACAGAGTTTTGACCACCAACTATGATTATTTCCTCAGCACCTAGTCTCTTGATTTCATCTGCAACTCTTGAGTCTAACTTGTCAGTTGGGTTAAGTAAGATTGGTGCATCCTTTAGCTTGGCCAATACTGAAGCAGTCATTGAGTCTGGGAATAGGTCATGTCTAACTACTATTACAGTCTTAGCCTTATTGTAGTTTTCTCTTGATATATTGATTGCAGTTTCTATCCTGTCCCTACCATCTATTCTTCCTGTTTCAGGCCTATTTGTTACAGTATTATTTGCTACAGGACTTGTTGGCCTTGAAGTGCTAGGGTTTGATGGTCTTGAAGGACTTGGACTTGTAACTGTATTTGGTGTTGACTTTGGATCCTTTGGATCTGAACCCTTTGCTAGCTCTTCTACATCTGTGAATCCATCCCCATCGTCATCTGTATCTGTAGTATCAGGTATACCATCCCTATCTGTATCTCTTAGTACAGTCATTATGAATTTTGATTCACCCCTGTTACCTGCAGGATCTATTGCATATACTGTTATTTCATAGTCTCTTTTTTCTTCAGTCTTAGACCAATCATTGATTTTAGGTGTTGTAGTAATAAGAAACTCAGTATATGTAGCTCCAGGTGGCAATCCAGTAGCACCTATTTCTCTTATGGAAATATCATCAGTTAGAAGTTCAATATATGACCTTTCATTTTCTTCTGTGCCATCTATTACAGTCATATTTTTAAGAGGCACTTCATCAACATAATCTCCATTTTCATCAAAAAATCTTCCATATATTTTAGGAGCCGTAACATCATCATCCTTTGGGTCTGTTCCATTTCTCTTCTCGTCTTCGTCAGAGATTCCATCTCCATCATCATCTAGGTCTGTGATATCAGGTATTCCATCATCATCAGTATCTCTTAATACGGTAAGCTCTATTATGATAGTCGTATCGCTACTATCGTATGGAGGATTTGAATTACTCACTGTTAACTCTACCTTTACCTCTTCTGTCCTTATTTCCTCTTCATGTCCCCAAGTTTGTCTTACGTGATATCTTCCATATATAGTCTTATTTGACTCATTAAATATCATTCCATTTAAATTCACATAAGTTTTACCATCATAGATATGTGCTGCTTTTTTCAGTCCGACCCTATAGTTGGGATCATTTGGAGTTATAACTATATCTTCTATTTTTTGATTGTCAACAAGCCTTTGTTTCTGATTTGTTATACTTACATTTCCAAAAGAAACACTCCCTCCTGTACTTGTAGTTGCAGGAATACTTCCTTCAGCTCCTGCTGCCACTGGACTAAGAATCATTGTGCAGCTTAGTGCACAAGATAAAACCCCCACAGATAGCTTCTTTATAGCCTTATTTATACTTGGCAAATTCTTCGTGTTATTTTCTTCATTTCTTTTTTTAAAAACATTAATTTTCTTCAATAAAATTCCCTCCTTAAAAATATAATTCACATAATCTTTCTATATAGTTGAAATCTACTTTATCTATAAGCTTACTTTAAGCTTAACCTCACTTTCATATCTATTCCCTTTAGCTCTAAATTAATCTATTTTTTTGTTAATTTTTTTCTAATATTTTTAAACCACTTTACTTTATTCAACTTGAATATATTTTTAAACTAGTAATGTAATCTATATCTATTTAAATTTTTTTAGCAAAATAAAGTGGATTCCTATCTACCTAATAGGCGTGAATCCACTTTAATACTTAGACTTTATATTCTATTTTTACAATTTCTAGGACTTATAGCCTATAGACTATTTACCATGTCTTGTGTATTTATTAATATTTTAAGGCAACTATTTTACTAAACTATCAATAATTCTTGATGGAACATATCTCTGTCCACCTATAGCAGTTAGCTTAGATATTTTTGAATCCTTTACATAGGATCTTACAGGACCATTGTTGGCTTCCTTAGTTGAAACTAGTAGGGTTGGCCTATTGTACTTACCTGATACTGGTGATATAACCAAGGCATCTGCAAACTCCTCACCTGAAGCTATATAGGCTTCCTTACTTGTTCCAAACTTAGACTTAGCTATGGCTACTGAAGTTTCATACTAGTTGCACCAGCCATTCTTTCTACCACATTTGGAAGGTTGGCCTCTGTTGACTTAGATATTGTGTTTAAACCACCTGCTATATAAGTCTTGTTGATATCAAGGTCCTTTATAGCATTTTGAACCTGGCTTGGTACTGAATCCTTCTTAACTAGAAGTATTGGGTAACCATCTCTAGAAGCAAAAGTTCCTACTGATAGGGCATCTGGGAATACCTGGCCTGAAGCCACAACTGCTGTCTTCTTCTTACCAGTTATGCCAACTACCCTCTTAGCTACCATCTCAGAAGTTCCATACCTGTCAGCTCCTGCTATTCTTTCAACATTCTTGTCAGAGTCATAGGCTTTTAATTCTTCTCTAACTTTTTCTGATACTGAGTTCTGGCCACCTACAATGATTACTTCCTCAGCACCTAGTCTCTTTATTTCATCACCAACTCTTGAGTCAAGCTTGTCAGTTGGGTTAAGTAGGATTGGTGCGTCCTTTAGCTTGGCCAATACTGATGCTGTCATTGAGTCTGGGAATAGGTCATGCCTAACTACTATGGCAGTCTTAGCCTTGTTAAATGTCTGCTTTGATATGTTGATTGCAGTTTCTATCCTATCCCTACCGTCTATTCTTCCTGTTTCAGGTCTATTTGTTGCTGTATCATTTGCTACAGGACTTGTTGGCCTTGAAGTACTAGGATTTGAAGGTCTTGAAGGGCTTGGAGCTGGTATTGTTGCAGGTGTTGATTTAGGATCCTTTGGATCTGAACCCTTTACTAGCTCTTCTACATCTGTAAATCCATCACCATCGTCATCTGTGTCTGTAGTATCAGGTATACCATCTCTATCAGTGTCTCTTAAAACTGTGAATTTGAATCTGTTTCACCCCTTACACCAGCACTGTTTACTGCATAAGCTAGAACATCATACACTCTCTTTTCTTCTGTCTTACCCCAGTCTTCTATTTTTGGCTCACCATAGACTGACATTCCAGTATATTCTATTCCTGGGGGTAGGTTATTAATATTATGTTCTATCATTGAAGGGTCTAATGTAGAAATACCAAAAACATTGATTTCCTGCCCCTCGATTCCAACCTGGTCATCTAGGTCAATTTCGTCTCTAGAATTACCATCGCTATCAATGTAACTACCATATATTCTTGGTGGCACTATCAAGTTACCCTTTGGCTCAGAATCTGATACGTCAGGAATTCCATCCCCATCATCATCTGGGTCTGTTATATCAGGGTCTCCATCTCCATCAATATCATATAGTACTGTTATCTCAACCATCTCTGTAACTATTGAGCCATCAGAATTTTCAACGATGACCTTAATTTCAAATACTTCTTTATCTGTACCAGGACTTGGATTAGGGAAAGATGTATAAGCCTTACCACTAATAATTCTCTTCTCCTTATCAAATTTTAGTACTTTATATGATTCAAAAGTTTTATTTCCAACTCCATCTAGGCTAACCTTAGCATTTGGATCATCTGGCGTAATTACAATTTCCTTAATATTATGAGTGTCTAATACTGTCTGCTTCTTATTTGTCACATTGACACCAGAAACAGAAGTCGTGGAGCTAGTAGATGATACTACACCTCCTACTGCACTAGCTGTAAGTGGTGTAAACAACATAACTCCTGCTAATGCACATGATACTAAACCAATTGATAACTTTCTAGTTCCATAACGGTTTCTCTTTAATCCCTTTTGCTTTTTTTCTTCGATAATTTTTTTGAAATTATTTAAGTAATCCATTAAAAATTCCTCCTAAAATATTCTTCAATTATAAGCCAAATAAAAACACTGTACTTATTTTTATTATTCTATTTATACGTGTCCCTATGTCTATTCCCACGAAATAGGAGTTCTAATCATTTTTTTATCACATTTTTATTATTTTTTTATCATATTTAGTTTGAACTGCAGAAACAATTTTTATAAATATATTTATAATTTAAACATTATCTAAATATATTCTATTCAAGACTTATTTTTGTATAGAAAATATGTCCATACTTATACCCTATCTATGATGTTCTAGTTAAACGTTAAAAAAGAGGGCATATAACATTGATATGTCATAAACCCTCTTATAGTATTTTATATATTTTTATACTCTTCTCTAAGTATCTCAAAGCCTAGCTAGTGAATCATTTATTATTCTCTATATTTCTATCTAAATAAATATATACTAATTTATTAAGCTATCTATAATACTTGATGGAACATATCTCTGTCCACCTATGGCAGTTAGCTTAGATATGTTTGAATCCTTTACATAGGATCTTACAGGACCATTGTTAGCTGCCTTAGTTGAAACTAGTAGGGTTGGTCTATTGTACTTACCAGATACTGGTGATATAACCAAGGCATCCGCAAATTCCTCACCTGATGCTATATAGGCTTCCTTGCTTGCTCCAAACTTAGACTTAGCAATGGCTACTGAAGTTTCGTACCTAGTGTTTCCGGCCATTCTTTCAAGCACACCTGGAAGCTTGGCTTCTGTTGACTTAGATATTGTGTTAGTTCCACCTGCTATATAAGTCTTGTTGATATCAAGGTCTTTTATAGCATTTTGAATCTGTCTTGGTACTGAATCCTTCTTAACTAGAAGTATTGGATATCCCTCTCTTGAAGCGAATGTTCCTACTGATAGGGCATCTGGGAATACCTGGCCTGAAGCTACTACTCCTGTGTTCTTCTCACCAGTGATTCCTACTACTCTCTTAGCTACCATTTCAGAAGTTCCATACCTGTCAGCTCCTGCTATTCTTTCAACATTCTTATCAGAGTCATAGGCTTTAACTCTTCTCTAACTTTTTCTGATACAGAGTTCTGGCCACCAACAATTATTACTTCCTCAGCACCTAGTCTCTTTATTTCATCTGCAACTCTTGAGTCTAGCCTGTCAGTTGGGTTAAGTAGGATTGGTGCATCCTTTAGCTTGGCCAATACTGATGCTGTCATTGAGTCTGGGAATAGGTCATGTCTAACCACTATTACAGACTTGGCCTTGTCATAGTTTTTCTTTGATATATTTATAGCTGTATCTATTCTATCCTTACCATCAATTCTTCCTGTTTCAGGTTTTTTAGGACTGTCTGGAGTCTTAGGATCAGATGGCTTTTTAGGATTTACTGGTGGATTTGTTTTCTTATCCTCTAGCTTAAAGGTATAAGAAATTAGGTTTGGTTTGTCCTTAGGTGCTCCATCATCTCTACCATCATCACTCTGCCTAGCAACAAAAGATAAATATGTACGATTTGGATGCTTTTCTTCTTCTAATAGTGAACCTGACATTAAAGGATTTTTTCTATATTCTTCATCATAGTCTGTACGCATCCATTCAAAGTATCCACCCACGGTTCCACGTAGGCTTACATTTATATCTGGCTTAGCATTAGAATTAACATAAAGACCCGATATTGATACCTTGATATTACTTGTATCAACCTTTCTTATTTTTTCAACGATATTCTTCCAAAGGTCTTTTTTAGCCTGCTTATCTTCCTTTAATCTAAGTGTCAATACTAGCTTTTTCTTGCCAGATTCTTCCTTTACTTCAGTTTTAAGGTCAAAATCATCTATACCTGTAAGACTGGCAGATGGACTTCTAAGATCTACCTCTTCTGGAATATCCAATGTATATACTATCTGAGAATCAACCATACCCTCAGATTTATCAAAAATTTCTTTTATTTTATCATCAGATAGATCCCCCCTTGTCATTTGTAGGGCATCTCCCATCATATAGCGCTTAAACCAAGCTGCATTTATCGAGAAGTCAAGCTTTAGCTCATCCCCTACCTTATGCACCTTAACTTCTTTTGAGTTTGTAGATTCTTTTTCACTAATATCTCCGTAAACAGTTAATTTTTTAGGATCATTTATTTCATCTTGACTCAAAACTTCAGATTCTTTAAATCCAAATGGATTTTCCCTATTTGGTACTGGATCAGTAGATTTCATTCCACTATTTAAATAAGTAGACCCTTCAATATCAGCATCTTCACCAAGTAAATATCCTAGCCTATAGAAATACAGATATTTAATTTTAATTGCACCTGGATCATCTGTTATGCCTGTACTTGGGTTATACAGCCTATTATCAACGTGTAAATTATAATATTGATCAGAAAGCTTTATTGCGGTTTCTCCTGGCTTTAATACATACCTAGGAAAGACACCATAATGCTTAGTATCTTGATATTCTACTATAGATTTAGGATAAGAAAGGTGAATAAGTGAAATAATCCTTCCTAAAACACTTCCCTCTTCTAAATCTGCCCAATATGTATCATTAATAGCTTTTTGGGGAGCTACATAATCGTAATAACCATCTGGCATATACTGAAGTAGACTCATCAATGCATTCTTATCTGTATATACGTCTGGATTATCTGCCAAAACATTTTTTGTATTACTAAACAATCCCGACATCATTAATAAGGTTGCCATAACACATAAAGATTTTTTAAAAACTCTTTTCATAACCTAATACTCCTCTTTTTACTCTTATATGAAACTCTTATTACCAATAATATTTTATATGCATATTTATATAAATAATATCAGCTTTTTTTAAATATTCCTTCTTATCTATTCCCTGAATCATTATGCCCTAATCAATTTTTTTATAACAATTTTTAATATTATTTTTCAGTTTTTTTATTTATTTATATAACCCATATATAAATTTCAATTTTTCATTTATAAATATTTTTCACATAAATACGTAAAAGAAGGTCCACAACTTCATTAGCCATGAACCCTCAGTGTATATCTCTTATTATACTATTTAATCGGTATTTCCTTTACCCCTTAAAAAAATATCCTATGTTTATTATTATTCGTCGTTATTTTACTAGGCTATCAATGATACTTGATGGAATATACCTATGTCCACCTATTGCTACTAGCTTATTTATCTTAGAATCCTTGATATATCCCTTTACTTCTTGGTTTCCGTTTGCCCTACTTGACACCAATAATGTTGGTAGGTTGTACTTGCCTGATATTGGTGATATTACTAAGCATCTGCAAATTCCTCACCTGAAGCTATAAAGGCTTCCTTGCTATCCTTGAACTTAGACTTGGCTATAGCAACTGAAGTCTCATACCTAGTCTTACCAGCCATCCTTTCTACTACATTTGGAAGCTTGGCTTCTACTAGTCTAGATATTGTATCTAGACCACCTGCTATGTAAGTCTTGTTGATATCAAGATCCCTAATAGCTCTTTCCACCTCTTCTGGTATTAGGTTCTTCTTGACAAGAAGTATCGGATAGCCCTCTCTAGATGCAAATGTTCCTACTGATAGGGCATCTGGGAATAGCTGGCCTGAAGCAAGGACTGCCGTATTTTTCTTACCAGTGATTCCAACTACTCTCTTAGCAACCATTTCTGAAGTTCCATACCTGTCAGCTCCTGCTATTCTTTCAACATTCTTATCAGCATCATAGGCCTTTAGGTCTTCTCTTACCTTCTCAGATACAGAGTTCTGGCCACCTACAATGATTACCTCTTGAGCACCTAGTCTCTTGATTTCATCTGCAACTCTTGAGTCTAACTTGTCAGTTGGGTTAAGTAGGATTGGTGCATCCTTTAGCTTGGCCAATACTGATGCTGTCATTGAGTCTGGGAATATGTCATGTCTAACTACTATTACAGCCTTTGACTTTTTAAAGAACTTCTTTGAGATATCTATTGCTGTATCTATCCTATCCCTACCTGCTATTCTAGCAGTATCGATTTTCTTTCCTGTATCAGGCTTGGAATTTGAGTTCTTTGGATCTGTTCCTTTTGCCTTTTCCTCTACATCTGTGAAGCCATCATTATCATCATCCGGATCTGTCACATCAGGTGTGCCATCCTTGTCTGTATCCCTCTGAACTGTTATTTTAAAGGTCTTTGTAGTTATAGTACCTGTTGGATCCTTTGCCTCTACGGTAACTATAAATTCTCTTGTCTCTTCACCCTTACCCCAGTCGTCTATTTTAGGGCTTCCAGTAACCTTTCCATTCTTGTATTCTACACCCTTTGGAAGGTTTTTTACTCCTACATTAGCATTTGGATTGTTTGTTGTAATCGTAACTTCAGCTATCGACTTTCCTTCTATCGCAGTCTGGTCGACTATTGGATTTACAATCGTAGCGGGTATTGAGCTGGCCTTTTTAGGATCTGACCCCTTTGCCTTTTCTTCTACATCTGTGTAACCGTCATTATCATCATCTGGATCTGTCACATCAGGTTTACCATCCCTGTCAGTATCCCTCTGAACTGTTATCTTAAATGTCTTTGTTGTTGTATTGCCTGAAGGATCCTTGGCTTCTACAGTTACTGTAAAGTCCCTAGTCTCTTCATTAGTATCCCAGTCATTAAGTTGTGGGCTACCTCCTATCTTCTTAGTAGTTGGGTCATATGTTAGACCACTAGGTAGGTCCTTTACTTTAAGATTTGCATTTGGATTATCAGTTGTTACAGGTATTTCAGCTATTGGCTTTCCTTCTATTATAGTCTTATCATCTATAGGGCTTATCACTGTTGGTGGTACAGAGCTTGCATCCTTCGGATTTGAGCCCTTTGCCCTTTCTTCTACATCTGTATAGCCATCATTATCATCATCTAGATCGGTTAAGTCAGGTATACCATCCCTGTCTGTATCTCTTTGTACTATAAATATTAGCTTCCTAGTTTCAAGACTTCCGTCCTGACGTATGACTTTGATTGTCTCTACAACCCTCTTTTGCTCTTCGTCCTGACCCCAGGCCTCTCTTAGGTTATACTTACCAGTGATAAGATACTTACCATTTACCTTATTGAAGCTAAGACCCATAAGGTTTAGCTCCCTATCATCAACCTTTATCCATTCTCCATAATAGGTTGGAACAACCTCAATTTCCATATTTTGAGATGCCTCTAATATTGTCTGCTTCTTATTTTCAATGGCTACCTTATCGATATCATCATCACCAAAAAATTCTGGGTCAGTTTCAGCATTTGCCACAAATGGGCTAAAAACTAGATTAAAGCCCAGAATACAAGATACTAGTCCAACAGCTAGCTTTCTCGTTCCAAAGCTATGCTTTTTCAAGCCCTTTTCTTTTTTTTCCTCAATTTTCTTTTTTAAAATATCAAAATAACTCATGATTTCCCCTCCTAAAAACTCTATCAATTTAACTATTACTTTTATGTCTATTGAAATATTTTAATAACTAAGCAGTTATTGTTTTTTAGTTATTTCTATATTTTATTCCCAGAAAACTTTATCCTTAATCATTCACTTATATTCGATTAAGTTGAATTCAATTTTATTTATTAAAAGTAACTTTCAATAGGCTTAGTGTTATTATTTTTAATATGAAGTTTTTTTATGTTTACTTACACAGAATTATAAACGAAAAAAAGAAGGTCCATACCTACTTCTGTAGCTACAGACCCTCTTTATATAATATTAGTACAAGGAATCTAATTTAATTATAGTACTACTAGTACTTCCACTTCTACTCTTGCACCCTTTGGTAATTCAGCAACTGCTACACAAGACCTAGCAGGCTTGTGGTCACCAAAGAAGTCAGCATATACTTCATTTACAGGTCCAAAATCTTCCATGTCTAGGATAAATACTGTAGTCTTTACTACATTAGTTACATCAGCTCCAATTTCATCTAGAACAGCCTTTACATTCTTTAGGGCCTGTCCTGCCTGAGCCTTTATATCCCCTTCAATTAGTAGTCCAGTTTCTGGTACTAGAGGTACCTGACCTGAACAATATACTACATTTCCTACCTTTATAGCCTGTGAATATGGTCCAACTGCAGCTGGAGCCTTATCAGTGAATATAACTTCTCCCATTTTTTCCTCCTAAATTTCTTAAAACCTATTGTCTTTTATAAACCATAATCGTGATAGCAAGTATCACCCTATAGTTAATTTTACCATAGTCTTAGTATTTTACCAATATTATCCTAAATGCAAATCCTATAAGAATTCTACCTTTATACCATTTTCAACAAAGGCAGACTTCATAGCATTTATCTGGTCAAAGTCTACAGTTTCTATAGTTACCTCAACAGTCTGCTTCTTTATATACTTACCAGTAGCTAGCTTGTCCTGATTAATTGTAAGGACATTACCACCATTTTTAGCTATTATTGATACAAGTGTAGCTAGAGCACCTGGTACATCTGGTAGCTCTGCAACTATACTTATCCTTCTACCCTGTCTCTTAAGGGCAACGCTCATAATCCTGTAAAGCGTGTTGATATCCACATTACCACCTGATACTACACATACTACTCTTTCACCAGCAGCTGGCTTGTACTTTTCAGATAGTAGGGCTGCTGTACTGACTGCACCGGCTCCCTCACTTACTAGCTTCTGATTTTCCATCATAAATAGGATTGCTTCTGCTATTTCCTCTTCTGTCACTGTTATTACATCATCAACAAGCTTAGATATAATGTCAAATGTCAAGCTACCTGGAGTCTTAACTGCTATACCATCAGCAATAGTTATATCATTGAAGGCAGATGTTATCTTACCATTTTCATATGACTTCTTCATTGAAGGTATATTGCAAGTCTGCACACCTATAACCTTTATAGCTGGGTTCATTTCCTTTAGTGCAGTTGCTATACCAGCAATAATTCCGCCACCACCGATTGGTACTATAACAGTATCAACATTACCGTTTAGCTGTTCATATATTTCTAGACCTATAGTTCCCTGACCTGCAATTACATACTTGTCGTCAAAAGGATGTAGGAATGTAGCTCCTGTCTGGGCCTGTATTTCTATAGCCTTGGCATAGGCGTCATCATATACTGTTCCGTTTAGAACAACCTCTGCGCCATAGCTCTTAGTTGCAGCAACCTTTGATATAGGTGCATTGGCAGGCATACATATAGTAGCCTTAATACCAGCATTTTTTGCTCCTAGGGCTACACCCTGAGCATGATTACCAGCACTTGATGCTATTACTCCGCAAGCCTTTTCTTCATCAGTAAGGTGGGCTATCTTATTGCAGGCACCCCTTATTTTAAATGAACCTGTTCTCTGTAGGTTTTCACACTTGTAGAATACCTGTGCACCTGTTTTTTCAGATAACCTAACGTTTTCAAGTAGGTCAGTCTTCAAAACCACGTCTTCAATTGTTCCTCTAGCTTCTTTTACATCTTCTAATGTTACTCTTTCCATCTTATTACCTCTTTTCTCCTGGAGAATTATACAAACACCCTCCCTATTTTATAGGAACTAAAAAAAGTCCTACAGTTAGGATAATACTACTATAGGACGAAAATTTCAATATTAAATTTGAATTTTTATAAAAAATTAACAAAGTTGTAAATTTAATATCTAGATATTAAAACTTTATCTGTTTTATTTTCAATAGTTAAGACCACCCTAGACTAGTTATGCCTATTTTTTCTTTATTGATCTGATAGTGGCCTGCTTCTTAGTAATCCTCTTACTACTTGATTCCCTCTTGTCCTTTGGCTTGGCCTGTTCATGTCCCGGGAAAAATATTTTAGGATTTTCGTTGTTCTTCTTATATATAGTAAACTTACTACCTATAGCCTGAACAAACTCAGCTCTTATTTCTGCGCATATAGCATTTGCTGCTTCCTTGGCCTCTATACCAGCATTATCCAGTATCGTTACCTTCACTAGCTCTCTAGCTCTTAGCTGGTCCTCTAGCTGGTCTAGAAAGTCCTGCGTGATGCCTTCCTTACCTATCTGGCTAGTAGGCTTAGTCGTATTGGCTAGTGACCTTAGGTAGGCCCTCTTCTTGCCATTTAACATTTAGCTTCCTCCTTTTTAAATTCAAGCCTGGTCTATGCCAGACTCACCATAAAACATCCTAGTTATAGAATTCAAACTCTAACTCGTATATCTTGACGGTATCTCCATCCTCTATGCCCGCTTCTCTTAGCATATCAAATACTCCCTTGGCTTCCATCTGGGCTTGGAAGAACTGTAGCGATTCCATATCATCAAAGTTTACTGAGTACATGATACGTCTCAATTCCTTACCTGTAACTACATAGATTCCATCTTCATCTACCTCTATCTTTAGACCTGCTTCATCATCTACATCAAGCTCTGGCCTGTACATTTCTTCCTGACTAACTAGTTCAACCTCTTCAACCTCATTAAGTAGCTGGCTTACCCTGTCTATTACCTGATCTACACCATCCCTAGTTGCAGCTGACATCTTGAATACCTCATATCCCTTTTCTTCCATAGTTTTCTTGAAGTTTTCATAGATAGATTCATCAAATAATAAATCAGACTTGTTGGCAACTACAAGCTGAGGCCTTGTAGATAGTCTTTCATTATATAGTCTTAGCTCTTCATTTATCTTTTCAAAGTCGTCGATAGGATCCCTGCCCTCTATGCCTGAAATATCAACTATATGAACCAATACCTTAGTTCTTTCTACGTGTCTTAAGAAGTCATGTCCTAGTCCTACTCCATCAGCGGCCCCTTCTATTATTCCGGGTATATCAGCAATTACAAATGACTCTCCATGGCGTGTCTGCACAACACCCAGGTTAGGAGTAAGGGTAGTAAAGTGGTAGTTTGCTATCTTTGGCTTGGCAGATGTAACCACTGAAAGGAAGGTAGACTTACCTACATTTGGAAAGCCCAATAAACCTACATCAGCTATCATCTTTAACTCGAGTGTAATCCATCTTTCCTGGCCGTCTGTACCTGATTTAGCGAAGGCAGGAGCCTGTCTAACCGCATTTGCAAAGTGCTGGTTACCCTTACCACCGTAGCCACCCCTGGCTACTACAGCCTGGTCTCCAGCCTTCTTTAGGTCAGCTATAATTAGACCTGTCTTTTCATCCCTGATGACAGTTCCTTCTGGTACACTCAAAATTAGGTCTTCACCGTTTTTTCCTGCACGCTTCTTCTTGGATCCGTCTTCACCGTGTTGGGCAGAATACTTCTTCTTATACTTAAAATCCATCAAGGTCCTAAGTCCTGTATCAGCAACCATAATGATATTGGCACCCCTGCCTCCATCGCCACCGTCTGGACCACCTGCTGGTACGTACTTTTCCCTCCTAAAGGACACTGCACCATTACCACCATTACCTGCCTTGACAAATATTCTAGCCTTGTCTATAAACATTCTTACACCTCCTTTTTAAAAAATGGGCTATCGAAAATTCGATAGCCCATCATCTGTATTATTCAGCGATTTCTACTGGATATATACTTACTTTCTTTCTCTTCTTGTCTAATCTTTCGAACTTAACTTTTCCATCAACAAGTGCGAATAGAGTATCATCTCCACCCTTTCCAACATTTGTTCCAGGATGAATCTTAGTTCCTCTCTGTCTAACAATGATAGAACCAGCAGTTACTGTCTGACCATCAAATCTCTTAACACCAAGTCTTTTAGAAATCGAATCTCTACCATTCTTAGAAGAACCAACTCCCTTCTTAGATGCAAGAAGCTGTAAATTCATTTTTAACATCTGGAGTCACCCCCTACTTTTCATATATTTTTATATTTTTTGGATATTCTCTACTAATTTCCTCTAATGTACGTTTTAAGTGGTTTAATAAGAGCTGGGACCTTTCTATATCCTCCTCCTTTATAAAGGCGGCTATAAAACCTTCCTCTGCCTCTTGGACCTCAAAACCCACATTTTGTAGCTCTTCTAGTGAATTGACAACCCCGATTGAATTAGTCGTGGCAGCCGCACATACTATGTCGTATCCAAATTCGTCATAATTTGCGTGACCCTTCAATTCAAAGCCCTTAATTTTAAATTCGTCATTATAATAAAATGTTACTTTAATCATGATGACTATGCGTTGATCTTTTCAACTACGATCTTAGTATATAGCTGACGATGACCGTTCTTTCTTCTGTAGTCTTTCTTTGGCTTGTACTTATAAACAATTATTTTCTTAGCCTTGCCCTGTTCTACGACCTTAGCCTGAACAGATGCACCTTCAACTACAGGAGTACCTAACTTAAGTTCACCGTTGTTTACTGCTAATACTTCATCTAAAGTAACAACATCACCTTCGTTAGCCTCTAGCTTTTCCACGAATAGAACATCACCTTCAGAAACCTTATACTGCTTTCCTCCAGTCTTAACTATAGCGTACATAATACACCTCCTTGTTCTCAAACTCGCCGGGTCAGGTATCTACAAAGTAGAGTTTTTTGCCAAGCACTGCTTATGCGTGCAGCCACCTTTACCGTGCGGCAATTACTCATATAGTATACTAAATAGAGATTTCAATGTCAATAATTTTTATCCTATTTTTTTATTTTATTTTAAAAAAAGGCTGTAGATTTGTTCCAATTCCCAAAAGATAGATTTTTTGTCTAAGCTTTTGGGCCCCATACAAGCTACAGCCTCTTACAAAATATAATTTAAAAAAGAAATATTCAGATTAACCTACATTCGCTTTTTTCCTCTTTGGTAGGTCTACCTGGGCTAAAACCACGGCCACTACCATGACTAGACAGCCGAATAGCTCTCTTGCCATCATGCTCTCACCTAACACTAGCATACCTGCTATCAATGAGAAGATTGACTCTGTACTCATTATTAGTGATGCTATAGTTGGTGGTAGGTGCTTCTGACCTACAACCTGTAGGGTAAAGCCTATACCACTAGAAGCAATACCAGTATATAGGAGTGCAATCCCAGCTGACCTTACTGCCTCTACAGTGACTGTCTCCTTCAGTAAAACTACAATTAGTGAAAGGATACCACAAGTTATAAACTGTGTCATATTCAACTTGATTGCATCTACTCTAGGCGCAAATATATCTACTACAACTATCTGAAAGGAAAATGATATAGCAGAAAGGAACACAAAGAAATCTCCCTTTTCTATAACAAAGCCTTGCTTGATAGAAATTAAATACAAGCCGACAGCAGCTATTAGGACACACAAGCCTGTTTAGGCGTTGGTCTCTTACCATAAAATACTCCCATTAGGGGTACCAGCACTATGTACATGGTAGTTATAAAGCCTGCCTTTGAGGCAGTAGTACTCATCATACCAACCTGCTGTAAGCTCATCCCCATAAAAAGGGCAAGTCCTGCTAGGGTACCTCCTACTAGTAGGTTCTTTGTAACTAGCTTTGGTTTAAAATTGGCAGCCCTGTAGTGTTCTGCATTTTTATATCTAAAAAATCCACTGACCAATAATAGAAATAATGTACTTAATAAACATCTAAAAAAGTTGAATGCAAAGGGACCTATGTGGTCCATACCTGTCCTCTGAAATATAAAGGCCACACCCCAAAGGATAGATGTAAGAGTCAGTAAGGCTGCTCCCCTTGTTTCTTTCTTCTTTATTTCATTCATTGTCCACCTCTACTTTACTACTATATTTACTAGCTTTGAAGGTATAGCTATCACTTTGACTACATCCTTGTCCTCTATGAATTCCTTTATCTTTTCGTCATTTAGGGCTAGGTCCTTCATAGCCTCCTGGTCTATGCCAACTGGGGCATTTATCTTGTTTCTAACCTTACCATTAACCTGGACGATTATTTCAACTTCATCTAGTTGGATGGCTGACTTGTCATATTCTGGCCATGCTATATCAAATACACTGGCCTCCTTGCCTATCATCAACCATAATTCTTCACCAAGGTGTGGAGCAAATGGAGCAAGTATTACAACTACTGCCTCTATGGCTTCCTTGATAACAGCGTCATTTCTATCATCTAACTCCTTGTACTTGTAAAGGTCATTAATCAACTCCATTAGGGCTGCTATTGCAGTGTTGAAGCCAAACCTATCGTTAAGGTCTTCTGTAACCTTCTTCAAGGTATTGTTAGTCTTGGCCCTCATATCCTTGTCAGCCTTAGTTAGGTTTCCAAATTCATGGTCAAGTTTTGTTACAGGGGCAAGCTCGTCAACCAACCTGTATACCCTGTTAAGGAACTTGAAGCAACCTTCCACTCCCTGTTCAGACCATTCAAGGTCTCTTTCTGGTGGCGCTGCAAATAAGATAAATAACCTTGCAGTATCTGCACCATAGTTTTCAACTAATTCTACTGGTGACACTGTGTTACCCTTTGACTTTGACATCTTAGACCCATCCATCAGTACCATACCCTGAGTTAAAAGGTTCTTAAATGGCTCAACATGATTAGTCCAACCAAGCTTGTTAAAGGCCTTAGTGAACCACCTAGCATATAATAGGTGAAGGATAGCATGCTCTACACCACCTATATACTGGTCAACTGGTAGCCAATTGTTCACTACATCAGCATCAAATGGAGCTTCTTCATTCTTGTTGTCTGCATATCTCATATAGTACCATGATGAATCTACAAATGTATCCATAGTATCTACTTCTCTTCTAGCTGGCTTGCCACACTTAGGACAAGTGCACTGTGTAAATGTCTTTGAGCTTGCAAGTGGAGATTCTCCCTTACCAGTGAATTCTACGTCCGTTGGAAGTAGGACTGGTAGGTCCTTTTCATCTACTGGTACTATTCCACAATCATCACAGTAGATCATAGGTATAGGACAGCCCCAGTATCTCTGTCTAGAAATCAACCAGTCTCTTAACCTGAAATTAGTCTTTTTGTTACCCTTGCCCATTTCCTCTAGTTTTTCAATTATCTTGTCAAAGGCCTCATCCTTGTTCATACCATCGAACTGACCTGAATTTATCATCTTGTCATCTTCATCAATTACAGGAATTATTTCTAGGTCATACTTCTTGGCAAAGTCATTGTCCCTATCATCATGGGCAGCAACACCCATTACGGCACCTGTACCATAGTCTGCTAAAACATAGTTGGCAATCCATATAGGCATCTTCTTGCCTGTTAGTGGATTGATTACATACTTGCCTATGAACTTACCTTCCTTTTCTAGGTCGGCCGCTTCTCTTTCTATCTGAGTCATAGTATGCATCTTAGCCAAGAATTCATCCAAGACTGGCTCATACTTCGTACCAGCTACTAGTTCTCTAGCCAACTGAGATTCTGGAGCCAATACCATAAATGTAGACCCAAATATTGTGTCTGGTCTAGTTGTGTATACAGATATTTCCTGGTCACTTCCTTCTAGCTGGAAGTTTACATTAGCACCAAAACTCTTGCCTATCCAGTTCTTCTGCATAAGTTTAACCTTCTCTGGCCATCCATCTAGACTATCAAGGTCTGCCAATAGTTCCTCAGAAAACTCTGTAGTCTTGAAGTACCACTGCTCTAGTTCCTTCTTTTCAACTAGGCTATCACATCTTTCACACTGACCCTGAACTACCTGCTCATTGGCCAAAACTGTTTCACATGATGGACACCAGTTAACAAATGACTTCCTCTTGTATGCCAAACCAGCCTTATAGAATTCTAAGAATATCTTCTGAGTCCACTTGTAGTATTCTGGAGTTGAAGTTGCTACTTCCTTGTCCCAGTCATAGCTAAGACCAAGCATGCTTAGCTGCTCCTTCATTTCCTCTATATTTGACATAGTCCATACGTGTGGATGTATGTTATTCTTAATTGCCGCGTTTCTGCTGGTAGACCAAAAGAGTCCCAACCCATTGGGTGTAAAACATTGTAGCCATTCATTTTCTTGTATCTTGCTACCACATCACCTATTGAATAATTCCTAACGTGACCCATGTGAATCTTGCCTGATGGGTATGGGAACATTTCTAGACAGTAATACTTTGGCTTTGAAGTATCCCTAGTATCCATCTTATACTGGCCCTTTTCATCCCAGGCCTTCTGCCACTTCTTTTCTATACTTTTAAAATCATATACGCTCATAATAACTCCTCCTTCAAAAATATAAATTTTGGTTAACAACAAAAAAGCCCCTAAACAAAAATGTTTAGGGACGATGATATTCTCGCGGTACCACCCTAATTTCCAAATAAATTTGGACTCTCGACGTTATTAAACCAACTACGGTATATAAGTTTCATCGGCAAGTTCAAAGTTTACTACCACCAATTTCCACCATCCATTGGCTCTCTGAAAAATAGTTAGCTCCTACTACTCCGCTTATATTTATGTATTCTTTTTTCTCCTGGCTATTCTTTCATAGCCTAAAACCTATGCTTTATATTAACATAAAGCCCTTACCTTGTCAATATTTAAAATATAAACAACTAGGCCTAATGTAATATAAAATCAAAACAAAAAATAATATATCAGTTAAATTTTATAGGATTATCCAAATTTAGATATCCTAGCCATAGCTAAAGTGTTTCAGGATCTAGATATGGCGCATCCTTCCATAGCTTTTCTAGGTTATAAAAGCCCCTGTTTTCTTCATCAAATACATGGACCATTACATCACCATAGTCTAGTAGGATCCAGTTCTGCATCTCTCTACCTTCTTTACCCCTAGGCTCAATGCCTAATTCAGTCATAGCATCTTCAACACTATCTGCTATTGCCTTTACCTGTCTTGAAGACGAGGCTGATGTTATCACAAAGTAATCACATAGACTAGATACCTTACCTATATTCAGAATAGCTATATCCTGACCTAGCTTGTCATCTATAGCATCGTACATGACTTTACCATATTTTCTACTGTTATCATATCTTTCTCCTCAATCTCTTAACCTATTTAGCCTTGACCTGGGCCAAGTAATAGTTTCTCGCCTCTATAGTTCTCAAATGTAGCGGTGCCTTTTTTCTTATCACCGACAAAATGGCATTTTCTAGGGCCATCAGAACTGCCCTGTCTAAGTCACCACTAAAGGCCACCTCTCTTAGGTCGTCAACACCAGGGTAGTCCCTGCCGACCTCTATTACGTCTGCTACATATATGATTTTTTCCAAGATATTCATATCCGGCTTAGCCGTTGTATGATACCTGATTGCACTTAATATATTTTCATCTTCAATGCCAAATTCGTACCTGGCTATGTAAGACCCCAATACACTGTGTGATAGGGCCGTGCTCTCTTTTTCCATATCATCTAGATGGATATTGTACTTTTCACAATAAGTTCCTACATCTGCTAGCTTTACATACTTGGCTGCATCATGTAAAATCCCAGCTATTTCAGCCTTCTGTGAGTCACATCCCACCAAGTCTGATAATTGGACTGCAGCCTTAGCCACGTTTAATGAATGAGTCCATCTTTTTTCCGGTAGATAATCCTTTAATTTTTCTATCATAACCGATTTTTCCATCTACCTAACAACACCTCCATACAAATTATGTACATTTATGTATTCCTCTACCCTACTAGGTACCAAGTACTTTATACTCTTACCGTTTTTTACTAAGCTCCTAATATAGGTCGATGATATTTCCAATGAAGGAACATATACCATATCTATATCAGCATCATATCTCTGCCTAAAGGCTTCAACATTTTCTTGGGTTTCTAAAAGATTTATACCCGGCCTAATAGCTGCTACAAACTTGGCCAGCTTGAAATTTTCCTGGAATTCCTTCCAAGTTTCCATCTGATTTAGGGCATCTGATCCTGTGATGAAGTATAACTCTTCATTGGGATAGGTTTCACTTATATGCCTTAGGGTATCTACAGTGTAGTCCCTTTCCTTGTCTGAAAGGACCTCATAATCTGAAACCAAAAAATCGTCGTTCTTTAGTGTTGATAGGATGACCATATCAAAACGCTTAAACTTGTTTAAGACCCCCTTCTTATGAGGTGGGTCACCTGCAGGTATAAATATAACCTTGTCTAGATCATACTTGTCCCTTATAAATTCTGCAGTAGCCAAATGGGCGTTATGAATAGGATTAAAGGTTCCTCCCATTATACCTAGCTTGAGTTTAGTCCCTTTACTATCCCTCATCGACTCTAGCTTTTCTATATTTCTTTTTCTAGACAGTTCAAGCCTGTCTTGCAATTCCAACATTATTCTATTCCTCTCATTATCATGATAATTTAATTTTATCACAGGCTTAATCATAAGTCTATTTGATTTTTACCTTCTATCGTCCATATAGAGGCTAACAATGTTGTATACTGCAATTAATATACTGATAGCCAATATAATTATATTCTTCATTTCGACCTTCTCCAAACAATCTTGCCATTATATGTCCAAAACATGACGAATGGCAGAATTTATAGTATCATAAGCAAATCCCTTATAGGATAGGTGCTGGTATAACTTTGTTCTAAGTAGATTTTTATCATCTGATTTGATTTTTGCCAGTCTTTTCTCTGCCAGATATATAGCATTTTCCAATTCTTCGTCCTGGTCTATATCAGATAGGGTTTTGTCTATCATGGCACTATCTATACCCTTCATGTAGAGGTCCTGTTTGATCCTGTTTTTACCAACCCTTTTAAACTTCATAGAGTTGCTTATAATTCTTCCTGCAAACCTGCCATCATCAACAAATGAGTATTTCTTTAAAAAGTCCATGACCATATCTATTATTTCTTGGTCAAATTCATCTTGCAACTTTTCCCTGACCTTCTTTTCAGATCTCTCTACCCTGGAAATGTAGTTTAAGGCCTTGTTCTTGGCCTTCTCATAGTCATCAGCCTTGATTATTTCCGTCAGTCTCTCTTGGTCAATTTCTGAGTTAACGCTGATATTGTACTTGTAGACCATTTCTGCATACATTGACATAAGATAGGTTCCATCAATATATAGGTTGACCCTATCCTTGTTCTTTTTTTGAAATTCAATTGATGTAACCCTAGCCAAAAAACCACATCCTTCCTCTCTGATTATACCACAAAAATATATTTTTATTTTGTATCCTTATATTTTGTATTCAATTGTAACTTATTTATCCTAATTTATGCTAAAATTGATATTATAATAGCTAAAATAGGATTAGATTATTTAGGTTTTTTAATGGATATTTTTTCTCTAACACATATTGCCTATGGGTATGAGAATTTTGAACTAAATATGAAATAATAATTTCATTTAAAGTTACTAGAGCTATAAATTACTATAGGAGTATTTATGATATATATAATACTTGTAGGCCTAGGAGGAGGGCTTGGTGCCCTTGCCCGTTACTCTACTGGCGTCTACATTCAGGATAAAATTGAATCGAAAATGCCCTTGCATACCCTTTTTATAAATGTATTGGGTTCGTTTTTGCTGGCATACGCATACAGTCATTTTAATAATAAGGGCTTACTAACCTTTATGGCTACAGGCTTTTTGGGTGGTTTTACAACCTTTTCTACCTTTATAGTAGAGAACCTAAATCTAGCCCTTGATGGCCATATAACTATTAGTCTTTTATATGTGGTCCTTAGTATTTTCTTGTCTATTGGTGCCTGCTTTTTGGGGGTGCTTATATGATGAAAAAATCTAGCTTCGACCAGTCTATCCCATATATTTTCTTGGGTGGGCTAGTAGGTTCCATATTACGATTTGGAGTATTTACTGGACTTGACGACCTCGTCAACCATAGGTCCAAACTTATAGTTATCAAGCCCAACCATGTAGAGGGACTTTTAGTCAGCCTATTACACTACCTTCCTATAGGGACCCTAGTTGTTAACCTATTAGGCTCTTTTGTCCTAGCCCTGCTTGCTAGGTGCCTACTTGGTAGGATTAGGCCGCATTTTTACAATTTATTTGCTACTGGCTTAGTTGGAAGTTTCACTACTTTTTCAACCTTTAGCAGGGACTTTTGTCAACTTGTTCTGGATGGCCACCCCATACCAGGACTTATATACATATTCCTTTCCATATTTGGAGGCCTGCTTATGGCCGTCCTTGGAAATAACTTAGGAAAGAAGGTGAGTAAATGTTAAATCTTACAATGATAGGCACAGGTGGTAATGTACCCACACCAGAAAGATTTTGTTCAAGTGCCTTTATTAATTATAAGGGAAGAAAAATTTTAATAGATTGTGGCGAAGGAACCCAGATTTCAATGAAGAAGATCGGCTGTGGCTTTAAGGACATAGATTTAATTCTAATCACCCACCTTCATGGTGACCATATCAATGGCCTACTAGGCCTTTTATCTACCATGGGTAATGCCGAAAAAAGAAGTCCCTTGTATATAGTTGGTCCGAGGGGTATAAAAAGAGCCCTTAGTGCAATGATGGTCCTTTGGGAGGGTCTACCCTATAGGCTGGTAGTCATTGAAAAACCAATCGGTAGTTTTTCAATAAACTCCCCTATCCTAAGGGAAATAGAAATATCGAGTCTTGACCTTGACCACTCAACTGAATGTTTGGGCTATAGCCTTTACTTTAAAAGAAATAGGGAGTTTGACATGGACAAGGCCCTAGAAAACCAGGTTCCTAAGCGCCTATGGAGACACCTACAGGCTGGTCAGACCTTCTATGTGGATGATGTGTCCTACACACCTGATATGGTACTTGGCAAGCCTAGGCCTGGTATCAAGTTTTCATATATAACTGACACTAGACCTATAGATGCCATCATTCCCTTTATAGAGTCCAGTAGGCTCTTTGTATGTGAGGCCATGTATGGTGATGACCTAGATATAGGAAAGGCAGTGAAAAATAAGCACATGACCTTTAGGGAGGCAGCCAACCTTGCCTACAGGGGTCAGGTAGATCAATTGCTTTTGACCCACTTTTCACCATCACTGGATTCTCCAAGTGACTATATTGAAAATGCAAGCTCTGTCTTCAAAAACACTAGTCTGGCCTACGATGGTATCAATATATCCATAGGCTATCCCTAAAAATAGGTCTTGTATGATAATATTAAAAAAGCTAGATATTCATATCACCTTCTACAAAGCTTCAAGTGAATGTCTAGCTTTATTATTTTTGATTATATTAAATTTATCATACTGGTCTAAATTCTATAACTAGTCCATACTTGTCCTCAATTTGACCTATGACCTCCTTTTTTTCTGCCATAAGCCTCTTGTACCTGCCAGCCTCCATTTCTATAACAAGACTTTTCTCTTCATCATCTTTTATTAGATCATGGTAAATATGACTGATTGCCTCTTCCTCTACTAGGTCTACTAGCCTATTAGCTGAATAATAGTCTCTAGACTCATGGCTATAGTAGTAGGATTCAAAAGAGTCCTGACTCCTCCTCCTACTTATCTCCAAAAGTCCTAGTCTGGTAAAGCCATGAACTTTGGTATTTTTCCCATCAGCCCCCAAGGCCCTATTCATTTTTCTTATCAGGTCTTCCCTATCCTTTTCTGACTTCATATCTATAAAGTCTACAATGATGATTCCGGACAGGTCCCTCATGAGTATCTGCCTTGCTATTTCATCTACTAGGCCCATATTGACATCTATAACAGTATTGGCATAATTAGCTGACCCAATATACCTACCGGAGTTAACATCTATAACCGTCATGGCCTCAGTCTTATCGATAACTATATAAGATCCATTCCTCAGCCTAATCTTGTTTGAAAGGTAACTAGTAAGCCTAGCGTTTACACCATGGTTGCTAAAGGTTGCAGAGTTTTTATCCCTTACTAGCCTTCCAAGGTAGGACCTATCTATAGACTTGACTATGGCCCTTATATCAATCTTATCCAGACTTTCAGCAGTCCCATTGTTGAAATCCACATCCATATCTTGGGGATAAACTATAGCCTCCAGGTCCTTGTCTAGGTTATAGCCTATAAAAGTCTCAATTTGACCCTTGGCCCTCTTAATCAAGCCTGGACTTAGGCTAGACTTAAAAGATTCCTCTAGTCTTTCATAACTATCCCTTAGAATATTAAAGTCATCCTTTAAATCATCTATACTTGCAAGACCTGCCTCTGTCCTTACAATTAAGCCCCTATTACCTGTGACCCCTAGTTCCTCTATCTTTGCTTTCAAGTCCAATACCTGACTCTTTGTCAGCTTATTCGAGTAACTAATCTTATCATTAGATGGTATATAGACCATATACCTGCCCTGTATGCTGACTTCTCTTGTTAGGCTGACCCTCTTGTCTCCCTTGGCAGATTTAGAAATCTGGACTAAAATTAGATCGCCAACACAGGTACTTTGATCTCTTTTTATCTTCATATAGGCCGGCTCTTCTAAACCAATATCCACAAAACAGGCATCCATTCCCTTGACTACCTTGTGGACTCGCCCCCTATAGATATTTCCTACCAGCCCATCCTTAAACTTGTCTTCTATAATTAATTTAGTCAACTTGTCCTCTTCCAAGAGGGCTAGCTTTCTTGCATTACAAAGTCTTCTATGATTATCCTCTTCATAAAATCCTCCAATCCTAAGACTAGACCCTAGAGTGGACTGACTAATTGGCCATCCTGCTTGAAGTATAGGTCATTTCTTTTTATATCAACATCCAGAGGGTCTATATCTATTGCAAGAACCTCCAGTAACTTAGGTATAAATATATTTGTATTTAGGTTCTGCTTTGATCCGGTTGCCAATATAGATGATACTACAAAGCTATCACCCCTATAGTCTAAAAGCGATAGAGTATTTATAAGAGGCTTGATATCTATATCGACTATTTTCCCCTTTTTATTTTTCTTGGTCATCATGATAGAATCCATAGCCATCAATTTATCCAACCTGTCACATATATCTTCTTTTGAGATTTTATCCACATTTTCAATAGTGAATTCATAGTCACCAAACTCTATAGATGAAGCTAGGTTTCTCTCTCCACCTACTAGTTCTACTAGCTTCACAAAGGCCATACCATCTGGAAGCTGAGCATTTATCCTAGTCTTAAGATCATCCAAGGATAGGTCTGCCTCTATTTCTATATCCACATATTCCCCATAACTCTCCACACCCAGGGCAAGGGCATTTCCATAGGTAATCTTTGGATGTGGATTAAAACCCTGAGAAAAAGATAGCTCTACTTCTGCACGCCTAAATACCCTCTGTAGGAGTCTCTGTACATCTAGGTGGGATATGTATATCATGTCTTTCGTTTTTATGAATTTCATCCTAATTTTCTTAGACATTAGCACAAACCCCTTCCTATATCATTTGTATTTACCCCACAGCCCTTACAGCCATGTCTACAGTCCTCTGTAACCTTATCCTGCTTGGCAAGTTCATTTTCCCGTATTAAGAATTCCTTTGTTACACCTACATCTATATGGTCCCAAGGGAAGACCTCATCATAGGACCTGTCCCTGTGGGCATAAAAGCTTGGGTCAAGACCATTCTTATCCATGGCATCTAACCACCTATCAAGGTCAAAGTATTCTGACCAGCCATCAAACTTAGCCCCCGCCTTGAAGGCATCTAGTAGAACTTCTCCCAGTCTCCTATCACCCCTGGCAAATACTGCCTCCATCAAGCTAGTTTGGGAGTCATGGTAGTTGTATCTAATATTTCCATTTCTAAGCTTAGCTACCAGGTACTTCTGCTTATCCCTAATCTCATCACCAGTATCCTGTCTATGCCACTGGAAAGGAGTAAACGGCTTTGGAACAAAAGTTGAGGTACTTATTGTCACGCCAAACTTACCCCCTAATCTTGCCGCCATGTATATCCCTATAGATATCTATTACCTGGTAGGCAAGGTCTTTTTATACCATCAAGGTCTTCATACCTTTCAGTTGGTAGACCTATCATAAAGTATAGCTTGACACTGTTCCAGCCCATTTCAAAGGCCTTTGAAACTGCTTTTTGGAGCTCTTCTTCTGTAATACCCTTATTTATCACGTCCCTCATTCTCTGAGTTCCTGCCTCAGGTGCAAATGTAAGTCCAGTCTTTCTTACCTGCTGGATTTTTTCTGCTATTTCCATAGAGAAATTGTCCAGCCTCAGAGAAGGCAGGGAAACACTGATATTCTTGGGTGCATATTCGTCAACCAAGAAGTCTGTAATCTCACTGATATGGCTATAGTCACTAGTACTTAGGGAAGATAGGGATATTTCATCATAGCCAGTATTTTTTATCATATTATCTACTATTCCCTTTAGCCTATCTACAGATTTTTCTCTTATAGGCCTGTATATCATACCTGCCTGGCAGAACCTACATCCCCTAGTACAGCCCCTAAATAATTCTAGGACTATCCTATCGTGGACTACCTCTATAAATGGGACTATATACTTTTCAGGGTATACGACTGCATCCATGTCTGATATAATCCTCTTTCTAGGCTTGTCAGGAGCCTCTTCAACCAGCTTTACTAGTTCCTTAACAGTCCCATCTTCATTGTATTTAAAGTCATAGAAGGAAGGTATATATACACCATCTATGCCAATTATCTTCTTATAAAAGTCTGTCTTATCCTTGCCATTTTCATATGGATTTGTCCTTATCCATTCCTTGTAGGCCCTAATCACATCTAGGTTCATTTCTTCGCCCTCTCCAAGGACTACAATATCAACAAAGTCTGCCAATGGTTCAACATTATAGGCACAGGATCCACCCACCATAATTAGTGGGTCCTCATTTTTCCTATCCTTGGCCAGTAGCGGTATGCCTGCTAGGTCTAGCATATTTAGGATGTTGGTATAGCACATCTCATACTGAAGTGTAAACGAAACAAAATCAAAGTGGCGTATAGGCTCCCTAGACTCCAGACCAAACAGGGGGATATTACCTTCCCTCATCTTGGCCTCCATATCAATTCCAGGTGCATAAACCCTCTCGCAGAAAACATCATCTTCTAAATTTATACAATTATACAAGATATGGCTACCCAAATGACTCATACCAACTTCATATAAATCAGGAAAGCAATGAGCATACCTAATTAACTCATTGCTTTCTGTATCCTTATGAATGGAGTTTAATTCGTTGCCCAAATATCTTGCAGGTTTTTCAACCTTTTTTAAGATTCTTTTAATATCAACTTTTTCCAAAACTTGCCTCCATTTCAACTAGTCTATATATTGTCCCCCTATAGTAGGACTAATATACACTATTGAAGATTCAAGCGCCTGCTTAAATCTGTTTTACTTAATTTGACTTTTAACTAAATCACTCAACTATATTTGCTGGTCTCCTAGTATATCCTTCTCCTTCTCAAATATACATTCAAGACTATACCTATATTTGCCATAGATGTCAATATTGAACTACCACCATAGCTTACAAAGGGCAGGGTTACACCTGTTACAGGCATTAGACCAACGGTCATACCTATATTCTGTATTATTTGGTAGACAAACATACCTGTTATACCCGAAACTATGAGAGTTCCGTATACATTTTTAGACTTTTTAGCTATCATCAATAGCCTTGTTATAAGGAGCATAAATAGGATGATCACGACAAGCATACCTATTAGGCCAAACTCCTCACCAAGTACTGCAAATATAAAGTCACTATCTCTTACTGGCAGGAAGTTTTCCTGATTTTGTGACCCCATATATAGGCCCTTCCCAAATATCCCTCCTGATCCTATAGCTATCATTGACTGTAGAACCTGGTAATTACTACTCAGCTCAGGGTTAAAGAAATTGACTATCCTGACCCTCTGGTGGGGTGCCATAAACATATACATAAGTGGTGTTAACAAGAGAATACTTATTAGGGTATTCCTGATTATCTTCTTGTCTAGACCAACCACATATAGCATAAAGAATATTATACACACAAATACTATAGCTGTACCTAGATCAGGCTGGGCTAGTAGGAGACCTATAATCGGCATGGCATACACCACTAGCTTGAATAGGACCTAAGGTTATTCATGCTATCCTTGTGCTTTTCTACTATCTTTGCATAGCTAAGTATAAAAGTCATCTTTACTATTTCCGATGTTTGTAGGTTAAACTTACCTATACGTATCCAGGATATTGCACCGAACTGCCTATCCCCCAAACCTGGTATCCAGACTATGAGTAGCATTATAATACTAAATACATATAGTTCCTTGTAGTATTTGCCTACACTATCGTAGTCAAAGAGCATCATGACCATTATAATACCCACGCCCAATACAAAGGCAAGTAGCTGCTTGTATATCTGGGTATAGTTTTTAGTAATATTCGCATGTGTTGCACTACTTAGTATCAGTATTCCAATCAAAAAGATTACTAGGACTATGGCTACTAATTTCCAGTCGATATTTTTTACTATCTTGAAATTTTTTCTATAATCAATTTTTTTCATCAGCCTGACCTTCCTTTATTAGACCAAAATACTGGGCCATAGTTTCCCTAATTGGCAGAACTGCATATGAACTCGTTTCTCCCTGAGGTATCATACAGGCCACAGCTATCTTAGGATTATCTGCTGGTGCATAAGCCACACACCAGGCAAAAGAACCGTAGTCCTCCTTGTACTTATCTATATCCTCATCGGTAATCTTTGAGTTTAACTGCTTGATTGCCCTTCTTAGGTACTGGGCATTAACCTTGTCTGTATCATCTAGTTTTACCTTGATACCAGCCTCTAGTTCCTTTTGGTACTTCTTTCTCTTGTCGCTATCAATACTAGTATCATTTATTTTAGCCTTCAAGTCCTTAATTTTTTCATTCGTTAGCTCTCTTTCCCTATCGGACTTAAGCTTGTTATACCTTTCAAGAACCTTGGCCTTGTCTAAAGAGTAGGATGACAAATGACTCATAAGATAGTCATATTCCTTATCTGTAGGTATCTTTCCACTCTTTTCCGCTGTTCCTGTCTTGGTTGCAACCTTAATTGGAAAGCTTCCAAATGCATCCTTGGCCAGGCCTTGCGTAGAAACATTGACCATACCTATCTTTATGTCATTTAGGTTTGAAGTGTCCTTAAAGCTAATCTTATCTAGCCTTCTATTGGCTACCTCTGCTACCTTACCATTTGAGGTTTCTACCTTGTTTACTACATTTAGGTTTACTAGATAACCGCCATTGGCAAGGGCTGCAACATATCTGACAACCTGAGATGGATTGTAGGCATTTTCACCCTGACCTATAGCAAGGTTGAAAGTATCACCCACACCCCACTTAGCAAAGTTGAAATAGCTGTAAACCATATAGTCAGCATCGCTCTCTACATAGGCTTCCTTAACTCCTAGTTTCTTTAACCTCTTCATTGTTTCTACCCTACCAGGAGTCTTATCTTCATCTATCCAACTAACAATTTTATCTATCTTTTCTACGAATTCATCCCTATTTTCTTCATAATCAATACCCTCAAAGTGGGTTCTCATAGTTCTCTCTAGGGCATACTTTAATTGAATCTTGGTATTTTCAACCTTCTGCTCTTCACTAGGTACCCTACCATTTCTTTCCTCTAACTGCCCCTCAAGTCCTGTATCGCTATCAAGACCAAACTTCTTGGCATATTCAAGTATCTTGTTGGCATTCATACCTAGGTTTAGGTTCTGGCCTGTCATCCAGTTCCTATTGCTACCCAAGACATAGAAATATATATTACAAGATTCCTGTATCGCCTTATAGAGGTTTACCACGCCGTGGTTTTTTCCACCATGGTGCCATACATAGTCGGCAAAATTTCTATTTCCTAACCTTATTACACCAGGGTCATTTATTGTATAATTTGGATCCAAGCCTGATTCTAGGGCAGCCATTGCTGTTACCATCTTGAAGGTTGATCCCGGCTGGAATACACCCTGAGTAGCCAAATTCAATAATGGGTTTGGTGCCAGCATATCATTCTGATTTTTTGGAAGGTAGTTATTATAGTCCTCACTACTTATACCATTAGCAAACTTATTTGGATCATAATTGGGATAGCTAGCCATGGCCAAGACATCTCCACTAGTTACATCCATGGCAACTATTGCACCTGACCTAGCCTTAGGAGCACTTTCTTTTATATTTATATCTCCAAACTGACTCTTGAAGCTTCCACCTGATCTAGCTGATTCTATAGCATTTTTCAAGGATTCCTCAGCCGTCTTTTGTACCTTACTATCTATTGTTAGGTAAACACTCTTACCACTTGTAGGATCAACAGACTTCATCTGTGAAATAACCCTACCAACACTGTCTACCTTTACTTCCTTATAACCATCCTTACCCCTTAGCTTATTTTCATAGCTGTTTTCAATACCAGATAGACCTATCATATCCTGTGGACTGTAGCCCTCCTTTACAAGGTCCTCTGCCTTAGATGATGGTATCTTACCAACATAGCCTAGAACATGGGCTGCAAGGTTACCCATAGGATAGACCCTCTTTTGCTCTATGGCAACGGAAACACCCGATAGCTTCATAGAGTTTTCTTCTATCTGGACGACTGTCTCCTTTTTTATACCCTTAGATATAGTCACAGGATTGTACTGGGTATATATTTTTGACTTTAGTAGGTCTCTTACCAGCATGATTTTTCTAGCCTCTTTGTCCGTCATACTAGAATCTATCTTATAGTAGTTGTTTCTTATATGCTTAAATGCTAAAAGGGCACTCACACCATCTTTTAGTCCATAGCCCTTCAACCAGTCCTCCTTATTCTTTTGCTGGGTGAAGGTCCAAGAATTTACAAGTACTGGTGGATAATAGCCCAGCTTATTAACCTTGGCCTGGAGCTTAAGCGGATCCATATTCCTATCTGCTAATGACAATAGACCACTTTGTATCATACTATCAACTACATAGTAGAAGGATTTCTTAGCATTATAGTTACTTGGTATACCATTTACTCTTGAACTCACTGATTTTCTGGTCGAAAATGTAGCTATACCTACCATTTTCAAGGCTTATTGGGAACTCATCCGTATATGTTTCACCATTTTTTTCTAGGATATTAATAACCGAATAGGCCATCTTATTTGCCCCGTCCTTACTGTTCTTACCTGCCTTGTTAAAGGTATCTGCAACTATCTGAACGGTGAACTGGGGCTCATTACCTGCCAATAATACACCCTTCCTGTCCCTAATTTCTCCCCTAGGAGCCTGGACCATAATCTGCTTGTATGCCTTTTGGTCAGCCAACTCAGAATAATGTGAATACCTTATAGTTGTCATATATACTATTTTTATTAAAACCACACTAAGTATAATTAGAATAAACTTATTAATTACCTTTAGTCTTGGCTTTATCACTGAATTTTTACTCAATTTGTCACACCACTATTCTTCCCTTAATTTCATCAACAAGTCTCCAAACAGGCTATAGGCCAAGAAGGCTACACCTACATTTAAAAGGGGTATTAGTATTACCCCCTTAAGGAGAACAAGTATAAGTGGAACCGGCACATAAAATATGGCTGATACCACTGCATTTATTATTGAATACACTATGCTAATAACAAATACTAAGAAGAGCACTATTAGCTTCTTATCCTTAAAGATCGATTTTTCTACTGTAGATATAAAGTAGGATGCTGCCATAAATAAAAGGGCTGTAATTCCTACTATGCCACCTACTACCAAATCACTAAGTAAGCCCAAAAGACCAACCTCTATAAGGGCATAGCTCTTGTCCATATAAAGGGAAATCAAAATTATGTAGATCAAAAGCAGGTCTATGCTCAAAAAGGAACTTATATGATTGGTAAAAAAAGCCTCCAAAAAAATCAGAAAGAGGCCAATCAAAAATACTACTATATTTTTCATACTGCCACCTATTGAACCTTTCTTGGAGGGATTATACTGACATTGTCAATATTTTTAAAATCTACACTAGGCCTAATCTTTATAGTTTTCATAGACTTGTTCTTGTCATATGTAACACTAGTAACAGTGCCTATTGGTATATTCTCTGGATATAGGCCCAAACCTGATGTAACTAGGAGGTCATCCTTTTTCACATCTGACTTAGGGTCAAAAAGATATCCTTGGAGTAACTTGTCTATATCTGTAAAGTCCGCACTACCTACTATAGATGACGTTGTAATAACCCCCTTGTAGTCATTCTTTCTGGCTAGCTTAAAGCTAACAGAAGCTCTAGAATCTATCAAGGATATAGCCTTAGAATAGTGGTTGCTCACACTATAAACAATACCCACTACACCTGGCCATTTATCACTATGCTATCTGTCTTGACTCCATCACCTGCACCTGCATCTATTACAAATGACTTGTACCAGTCTCCGTTATTCTTTCCTATTACACTGGCTGTAACCAGACTATTACGTTGGTCTGTAGACACGTAATTCAGGGATTTCTTCAGTCTTTCTAAGGAATCCAGCTTGTCTACATCACTTTCCATATCTATAATTTTTTGTTTTAATTTATCATTTTCATTTTTAAGGTCTTGGACCATCCTAGCATTTGACCTAAAGTTTGCTAGGTCCCCAAAAAAGTCACCAATTCCTACGACTACATTGTTGAGATGCTTGCCCACAATGTAAAAAGCTGAGATTGGTCCCTTTGCTTCAACGGCATCCAGTCTACCTGAATTAGACATAGAGTTAGCTGTTATAGCTACTATCAAAACCACTACAATAGTTGCTAGTATGGTCTTTAGACTCAACCTTCTTCTACTATCCTTCTCTAACTTCAAGGTGACCACCAACTATCCTTCGTGATTCATCATAACGATACTGTTGAATATGTCTGTATTTTCTATAGACTTACCTGCCCCTATTACAACGCACTGAAGTGGGTGGGCTGCCACTGTAACATTTAGTGATGTTTCAGCCTGGATTAACTTGTCCATACCTCTTAATAAGGAGCCTCCACCTGTTAGGAAGATTCCCTTTTCCATTATATCTGACGCCAATTCTGGAGGAGTATCCTCTAGTGTCGTCCTAATAGCCTCTACTATTTCGTTTATTGGCTCTCTTAGGGCCTCTCTAACCTCTGTAGATCCTATTGTTATTGTTCTTGGTAGGCCTGACATTATGTCCCTACCACTTACTGTCATTTCAATTTCCTTGTCTCCTGGGAAGGCAGACCCTATCGCTAATTTGATATTTTCAGCAGTTCTTGCTCCAATTATGATATTGTAGTCCTTTCTTACAAAGTTCTCTATGGCAACGTCAAACTCATCTCCACCTATCCTGATTGAATTGGCTACAACGACTCCGCCAAGTGATATAACGGCTATTTCTGATGTTCCACCACCAATATCAACAATCATATTACCTTCCGGGTCATTGACATTCAAGCCAGCCCCTATAGCTGCTGCCATAGGCTCTTCTAGTATAAAGACCTCTCTGCCACCAGCCTGGATAGCAGCCTCTTCAATGGCCTTCTTCTCAACCTTAGTGATACCAAAAGGTACGCATATAACTATTCTAGGGCTCACAACACCCTTTGATCCCTTCTGGATAAAGTAGCTCATCATGGCCTGTGTCGCCTCAAAATCAGCTATTACACCTTCCTTTACAGGCTGAATAGCAATGATATTTTCCGGAGTTCTACCTACCATATCCCTTGCCTTCTGACCTACTGCTAGTATCTCATTGTTGTCATCCCTAATGGCTACAACTGATGGCTCATCAACTACTATTCCCTGTCCTTTTATGTAAACCAAAGTATTTGCAGTACCCAAGTCGATACCCATATCATTGGTAATTATATTATTTATATTAGATCCAAAAATCTTACTAAAAATTCCCATATCGTCCTCCATTTTTTACAAGTTTTAATAGACTCCCTTATGCGCCTATATCTATTAGTATACCACGAAACAGGAGTCTTGTTGATATCTTTTATTCATTCTTTTTAAAAAATGCAAACAATATTTTATGTAAAAATAATGGACCACTTTTATAAGTCTTAAAATATGTTATTTTCCTTGAGGCTATAGTAACTTCCATCCCCAATGACTATATGGTCTAACACATTAATACCAAGTATTTTGCCGCACTCATTCAGTCTCTTGGTAATCATAATGTCCTCCTTAGAGGGGTCAGGATTACCTGATGGGTGGTTGTGCATTAATATAATAGCATTAGATCTCCTTTTTATAGCCTCTATAAAAACCTCTCTGGGATGAACTATAGAAGAATTTAGGCTCCCAACTGATACATCTACATCTGAGATTATTTCATTTTTTGTATTTAGTAGTATAACCTTAAAAACTTCCTTTTTGAGGTACCTAAGCTCCTCCATATAGTAGGAATATACATCCCATGGGTTATTGATTTTAAACCTATTGGGTAGGTACTGGGATACCCTGACCCCTAATTCTAGGGCAGCCTTGATAATGGTGGCCTTTGAAGGACCAATGCCATCAATACTACATAACTCGTCTAGACTCAAATCAGTCAAGCCCCTTACCCCATGTTTAGAGAGGGTCAATACCTTTGAAGATAGGGTTACTGCATTGTTGTTTTTATCACCTGTCCTAATCATTATAGCTAAAAGCTCGGCGTCTGATAAGGACTTTACCCCTTTCTTCATCATCTTTTCTCTTGGCTTTTCATCATCACACATTTCCCTTATCCTTAAAACCTCACTCATATTAGCACCTATATATTCCCCTTAGTAAACAATTTATAATTTTAGACTTTACTAGCATTTATCGTGACATCATGTCCTATTTTATGCTAGCTCTTTATCCACTATAAGTATTATCCAATCATATATAGACAGTTTTTTAAATAAAAAAATCACCGTATATAATTAAATATACGGTGACCCTTAATATTAGTTAAGCTTTTAAAGCTAATTAGTTATTTTCTTCTGGCTTAACTTCAGCCTTAGCTTCTTCAACCTTTGGCTCTTGTGGCTTTGGCTGAGCTTTAACTACTGGTTTTTTTCTTTCTTTTGGCTTTATAACCTTTGTTGGACACTTCATAGCACACTTGTTACACTGCTTACACTTTTCGTAATCAATACGTGCTAGCTTGTCTTCAAATATGATTGCATCAAACGGACATTCCTTAAAGCATATACCGCAACCAATACAACCTACTGTACAGTTATCCTTAACTGTCTTACCAAAGTCATTTGACTTACACTGAACTGTAACAGCCTATTAGCCGGCTTACGTTCGATAAGTGCCTTTGGACATATATCTATACACTTACCACAGTTAACGCACTTTTCTTCATCAACTACAGCAACGCCATCTACAACATGTATAGCATCAAAGTTACAAACCTGTACACAAGTACCTAGACCTAAACATCCATAAGAACAAGACTTGGCACCACCGATTAATGATGCAGCTGCTCTACAATCCTGTATACCGCTGTACTCATATTTTTCCTTAGTAGCATCACATGTACCCTTACACCTTACATTGGCTACTATCTTTTCTCCTGCTCCGGCTTCAACACCCATTATTGCAGCAACTTTTTCTGCAACAGCTGCTCCACCTACAGGACAACCATTTACTGGCGCTTCTCCCTTAGCAATTGCAGCAGCTAAACCACCACAACCTGGAAATCCACAACCACCACAATTGGCTCCTGGTAAAACTTCTAGTACTTCAGCTTCCTTAGGGTCTACTTCAACGGCAAACTTCTTAGAAGCAAAATCAAGGATTATACCAAAGATTAAACCAAGTATACCAAGTACTACTACCGCATAAACAATAAGCATTCTCTAGTACCTCCCTTATAATTTAATTAATCCTGTGAATCCTAGAAAAGCTATTGACATTAAGCTGGCTGAAATCAGTGTTATAGGGAATCCCTTAAACGCATCCTGAATGTCAGCTAATTCTAACCTTTCTCTGATACCTGCAAATATTACTATCGCAAGTGTAAATCCTATACCAGCACCTATACCATTTACTAGAGTTTCAATGATGTTGTAACCCTTAGTAATGTTAACTATAGCTATACCCAAAACCGCACAGTTTGTAGTTATAAGAGGTAAGAAAACACCAAGTGCCTGATATAGTGATGGCGAAGTCTTCTTTATAACCATTTCAACGAACTGAACGATAGATGCAATAACAAGTATAAATGCTATTGTCTGCAAGTATCCTAACTGATAGTTATCTAATATTATCTGAATGAAATAAGTTATTATAGATGCTAAAGCTATAACGAAAGTTACGGCTACACCCATACCTATTGCTGTATCTGTTTTCTTAGAAACACCCAAGAACGGACAAATACCAAGGAACTGAGAAGTTATAACATTATTTACTAGAACTATGTATAAAAATAATAATATTAATTTCAATCTCTACACCCCTTTACGCTTTTTTCTTTGTTAACTTGTTAAATACAGCCATCAAGCAACCTAGAGTTAGGAAGGCTCCTGGAGGCAATATGAACAACAATGTGTTGAATGTTTCTGGTAAGAAAGCAACTCCAAATACGCTACCTGCACCCAGGATTTCTCTTACAGCACCTAGTATAGTAAGTGCTATTGTAAATCCAAGACCCATGGCGAAACCATCTACTAGTGATGGGAATGGCTTGTTCTTACATGCAAAGACTCAGCTCTTGCTAGTATCAAACAGTTAACAACTATAAGAGGTATATAAAGACCAAGCGCCTTGTCAAGAGCTGGCACATAAGCCTTCAATAACATCTGAACAATTGTAACGAATGTAGCGATTACAACTACGAAACATGGTATTCTTATCTTATCTGGAACGATCTTTCTAAGTAGTGATATTGCCAAGTTTGAACAAGCAAGAACGACTGCTGTAGAAAGTCCCATACCTATACCGTTTATTGCTGAACTTGTAACGGCAAGTGTTGGACACATACCTATTACCTGGACGAAGGTAGGGTTCTCATCGATTATACCATTTTTAAATATCTTTCCTAAATTACTCATCTTTGACCCCCCTATTTATTGATTGCACCGAATATCGCAATAGCTTCATTTACACCACTTGTTACTGCCTTTGATGTAATTGTAGCACCAGATATGGCCTTAATCTGACTTTCATTAGGTGCACCACTCTTTATAACTTCTAGAGGTTTTGCAGCCTTGTCCTTGTACTGTCCGTAGAAGGCAGGATCTGCAGCTTTAGCACCTAGACCTGGAGTTTCACTGTTGTTACCAACATTTACACCAGTAATTTTACCATCTTTGCTGATACCTATTGTGATTTCAACAGGACCACCATAACCTACTGGAGCAGTCTTTATAGTGTAACCAACAGTATCAGAGCCATTAGCACCTTCATAAACTTCCATAGCAGTCTTGGCACCTGCACTTGCATATGCAGACTTGTCAACCTGCTTGAAGTCCTTAGCCTCTGGCAAAACAGCAATTCTGGCTTCATTACTAGCCTTGATATTCAACTGCTCTATAACTGGAGATGTCACTTGGTTAGTACCAGCCAATAATAATGCTGCTATAGCAGAGAAACCAAAAAGAGTTCCCCCGATTTTAACCATACTATTCATTATTTACGCACCTCCCCGAATACTCTATTGTGTACGTACTTGTCGATTAGTGGAACTAAACAGTTGGCGAACAAGATTGAGTATGATACACCTTCTGGATATCCACCGAAAAGTCTGATACAAGTAGCTATTACAGCTGCAATCGCTGCATAAATAATCTGACCCTTCTTAGTCATTGGTGAAGTTGTATAGTCAGTCAACATGAAGAAACCACCTAGTAGTAGTCCACCTGCTAGTGCCTGATATACTGCAAATTCAGCATTAAATCCACCAAATATAAATGTTAATACGAATACCAAGCAAATATAAGTTACTGGCATTACGTAAGATATAATTCCCTTGTAAATCAAGTATACACCACCGATGATTAGCAGTAATGAACATGTTTCACCTACTGTACCACCAATGTTACCCATGAACATGCTTCCGATAGATATACCTGCATCATGTAGCTTTGAAACTGCATCTGCAGAAGAACCCATACCTTCAGCACCCATTAACTTCATGTAGCTAAGTGGTGTTGCTACTGTAGTAGCGTCAGCATTAGCTCCTGGCTTTAACCAAGTTGTCATTGCAACTGGGAAAGAAGCTAGTAGGAATGCTCTACCTGCTAGTGCTGGGTTCAAGAAGTTGAAACCAATTCCACCAAATACCATCTTAACGATTATGATAGAGAATATTGCACCTACAACACACATCCAGATAGGTAAACCTGCTGGAACGTTGAAGGCCAATAATAAACCTGTAACTACTGCTGAAAAATCATTGATTGTTGATTTTTTCTTTGTAATCTTGCAATATACCCATTCTGAACATACTGCACCGATAACACAAGCTAAGATTGTAATCAAGCCCTGAACCCTGAAGTAATACAATCCAGCCAATGTTGCTGGCATAAGTGCCAAAATGACTTGCTTCATAATATATGAAGTATCTTCCTTAGTCCTTATATGTGGAGAAGAAGACACTATCCATTGCTTATCCATTTCTTTTCCCCCTAACTATTATTTCTTCTGAGCTGCTGCAGCTTTTCTTCTCTTAGCACCGATTTCTCTCTTAGCCTGTCTAATTGAAGGCAATAAAAGTCTTCTAGAAGGGCATATGAATGAACATGAACCACATTCTATACAGTCCATAGCTCTGTGCTGTTCTGCCGCATCAAAATCATTTTTCAAAGAATATGCACTTATAAATAATGGTTGAAGGAATGCTGGACATACGTCAGTACATCTACCACACTTAATACAATTCATTGGTTCTGGTGCTACAGCTATATCTTCGTCTAGAATTAATATACCTGAAGATCCCTTGTTAGTAGATATATCATCAGTAAACTGAGCAAATCCCATCATTGGACCACCAGCTATAAGCTTTCTAGCCACAACATCTTCCTTAAGACCACCGCACTGTTCGATTATTTCACTGAACTTTGTACCGATCTTAGTAACTAAGTTCTTTGGTTCCTTAATACAAGGACCAGTAACTGTAGTTATTCTTTCTACTAGAGGCATACCAGTCTTAATAGCATTTGCTATTGCTGCGGCTGTAGCAACGTTGTCAACAACGGCTCCTACTGCTATTGGAAGTGCTCCTGATGGAACTTCTCTTCCAGTACATGCATAAATCAACTGCTTTTCTGCACCTTCTGGGTACTTAACCTGTAGACTTACTACATCAATTTCTGGATATGGCTCTGCTGCCTTTGTTACATTTGCAATGGCTTCTGGCTTATTTACTTCTATACCTATGAAACCTTTGTTAACATCTAGAGCCTTCATAAGAGCTCTTAGACCATATACGACATCTTCCGGATTTTCTACCATTAGTCTGTCGTCAGCTGTTAAATATGGCTCACATTCTGCTCCATTTAAGATAACGTATTCCGCCTTTGAGTCCGGTGGAGGAGAAATCTTTACATGGTTAGGGAATGTTGCACCACCCATACCAACTATACCTGCTTCTTTGACTATTCCAACAATTTCTTCCTTGCTCAAGTCAGCTATATCGCCATGAGGCTTTACACTTTCATGAGGTTCTTCTTTGAAGTCGTTTTCAATGACAACACACATTGCAGTACCGTTAGGAACGCCACATAGCTGAATAGCTTTAACGACACCTGATACTGACGAATGGATGTTAGAAGATACAAATCCCTGAGCTTCACCAATCTTTTGACCTAGTTTAACTTCATCACCTACAGCAACAATACATTTTGCTGGAGCACCTATGTGCTGCTGAAGTGGGATATAAACCTTAGCAGGCGCTGCTGCTTTCTCAATTGGTTTCTTGTTAGCATACTCTTTTCCATATGGAGGATGTATTCCTCCCTTAAAAGTTAAGAGTTTCATTTTGTTACCCCCTATTCTTAACTAATATTAAAATTTTCTCATTACTAGTATACCACTTCCTATATAAATAAGGCAAATAAAATTTGTATATTATTTTTTTATCCATGTTAATTAAAGTAAATTGCTTTTTTTCATTATTAAAATTAAATCTATACCCTTTCCTTAATTTATTCTTAAGTAATTTTTCTCTTTAGGATTCGTTTCTTATAAATTTTCATTTATTAAATGCAAGTAATTTTTCAAAATACCCTAAAAAAATCCTATGATTCCAATAAAAAACTATTCTTTTTGCTAGGTAAAATTTCTATTAGATATACTAATTGATAAAAAATACACAATATAAGATAAATGCTTTTATTTCTCAATTAAGAAAAGACCACAAGAGTCATTAACTCCTATGGTCTTATATTATCATTTTAATTTGGTCTTAAGTTTGTACTAGAATCTTCTAGCTCCTAGACACTTAACCCAACCTTCTGACAGGTTAGATACCTTAACATGTTCTGGATTAGTTGCTGTACCACTTGCATGTATAAACTTACCATTACCCATGTATATACCAACGTGGCTAGTTGAACCTGAACCTGTTGTATCAAAGTATAATAAGTCTCCTGCCTTTATATTTGATAGTGATACTGCACTACCTGCTGTTGCCTGAGCCCTAGAAACTCTAGGTATATCTATACCCATTTTCTTATAGACATACTGAGTGAAGCCTGAACAGTCAAATCCCTGAGTAGTAGTTCCACCCCATACATACTTAGTTCCAAGTAGTGTCTGTGCGTAGTCTACAACCTTGTTACCTGTTACAGTAGCCTTAGCAGTACTCACTGCTTCAGTCTTTGCAGTTTCCTTCACATTACTTGTAGTAGTACTATCTACAATACTTGATCCTCCAGAAACCTTAGATATATAGCTTGCTCCAACATAACCTGTTGAACCATTATCTAACCTTATCTTGTACCATCCATTTTCTTCACCAAGTATATTAACAGATGCATTGTTGGCAAGAGTTCCTATAACTGAACTTCCTGTACCTGCGCCAGATCTAACATTTAAGCCTACAGAGCTATTAACCTTACCCTGTGAACTTGAGCTAGTAGCCTGAGTACGAGTGTCCTGCTTAACATTGTTCTGTGTATAATTGGCTATATTAGTCTTGTCATTTTCTGAAGTTAGGCTGACATACTTACCACTAGCCCAACCTGTAGTACCGTCATTTAATACGACCTTGTACCATCCATTTGAAGACTTAGACACTACCTTAAAAATTTCACCCTTATATACCACACCTGATATACCATTTGATACAGAAGGGCCTATTCTGATGTTTAAAGATGCAGTAGACTCTATCTTGGCATTCGAAGAAATCGCCTGGTCAGAGCTATCGCCCTTTATATTTGTAGTTTTTTCTGTATAATTATTTTCATAAGCTCCAGTATTAGCTACCTTAGCCTTATTTACAACTTTATTAGCTACAACATTCTTACCTGCCTTATTTGTATTATCTACATTGGCAGCATTATTAGTAGCATTGTTGGCTACAATAGGGTTACCTTCCTTATCAGATATATAATATCCACTAACCCAACCGCTCTGACCATCCTCTGTCTGAACGTTGACCCAACCGTTATTGCTCTCTTTAACTGTTATTTTTGAACCCGCGTGAAGCTCTGAGACCTTATTTGAAGTTGCACCTGGTTGTTCTCTTAGGTTAATTCCTGTTGTTGTTTGTGCATCCTGCTGTTCTACTACATTAGCATCCTGCTGTTCTAATGCACTGGCATTTGAAACTGATATAGCAACAGCTGCAGCACCTAAACCTAAGACTGTTATTGCTTTTTCATCTAAATTCTCACCTCTCATTATTTTCTAACTTCATGTAAATACTATTATTTACATGAAGAATTACATCCAAATCAAATGTAACATTTTTTTAACTTTATCATTTTCTAAAGTTTTATCTCTAATTTTTATATTTGCACAAACCTATAATACAACATTTTGTTACTAGTTGTAAAGTGTTTTTTGAAAAAAAGGTGACTTTTTCGCAATTTTTGTCATTTTTTGTAACTTTTTTGTAACTTAAATCCTAAGTACTAGGTTTTTCCCACCTATTTAACTGTAACTTTTTTGTAATATCTGCTTTTTTTTATTTATTAACCTAGTATTTTCTTTAGTATTTCTTTATATTTGCTAGCTTTTCTCTAGTGTCCTATCCCTGTTCCTTTCCCCTATATAAACAGAGAATAGTAGATTTATAAATATACCAAAGCTGGTCGTAATTGTAGCAGATAAACCTAATTGGTTAGGCTTACATTAGGCTGTATACTCATATAATAGGATAGTTGTAATCTCAACAAAAGCATCTGAGCCAGATTCTGGATGTAGCTAATATTCTTGCATAAAAAAGCAGCAAACCAAATTTGATTTACTGCTCATAGAAACTTATTTTATTTCCTTTAATTCAAAGCCCAGCTCTTCAACTGCTGCTTTTAATTGGTCGTCACTTACGCTGTCAGCTGCATCTATATCAGCATACTTACCTTCTAGGCTTATCTCTAATACCTCTACACCCTCTAAATCCTCTGTAAGTACATCGTTTAATCCCTTTACACAGTTAGCACAGTGCATACCTTCAACCATTAATCTCTTTTTCATTTGTATCTCCTCCTTATAGGTCCAATAATTATCTATACAAGGCCTTGTACCTTTTGTAATTATCTAAAACCTTCTCTGTATACTTGGATGTTTCTGCAAAGGTATATTGGCTAAGTTCCTACCATCCTTACTATAATCAGTAGACTTCAACCACTTCCTTACATTACCAGAGCCCCCATTATAGGCTGCGATAATGAGCTTGTAATTACCCTTGAATTCCTTCTGTAGCTTACCCAGGTACCAGACACCTATATTAATATTGGTTTCAGGATCATATATGTCTATACTTCCAAGCCCAAGCTCTTCTCGTCCCCAATCAGCAGTAATATCTGTGATCTGCATTAGACCCTTGGCATTTTTAGAAGAAATAGCTCTTCTATGAAACTTACTCTCAGTTTTTATTATACTATAAACCAGGTATTTATCAACACCATATTCAGAAGAATATTTCTCGACATATTGAGAATACTTGGTAGGATAAAATATTTTTTCTATATTTTCACGGTTTATTAGGGCGAGTATAAGCACTATAAATACAAGTATTAGGGCAAGCAAACCCCTATTAACCATTTTATTCCTTAATTTCACCTTCACACTTCCACTTTCTAATTTCTTTTATTAACTTTTCAACCTCATTTTCTAGCATCTCTAAATCACCAGAGTTATCAATAAGGTAGTCTGCCATTTTTTTCTTGTCCTCCTGGCTCATCTGACTCCTTATCCTCTTTAGGGCATCCTCCGAAGATATGGAATCCCTCTTCATTAGTCGGTCTAGCTGGACCTTTTCATTACAGTAGACAAGGACCACCTTGTCAGCCAAGGAGTCAAACTTGGCCTCCAAAAGAAGGGCCGCATCTATGACAACAAGGTCTCTGTCTCTATTTCTTTCTAGGGACTGGCAGACCAATTCATATATTTTCTTATGTGAAATCCTATTTAGGTCTTCAATCCTAGCCTTGTCTGAAAAAACAATTCCAGCTAGAACCCTTCTATCTACCTTTCCATTGACAAGGGCCTCTGGAAAGCTAAGCTTCATTTCCTCCAGGACATCATCATATTCGTATATTTCCCTCGATAGGAGGTCCGCATCTACTATGATGGCACCTCTTGATGCTAGCATCTTTGAAACACTACTCTTGCCACAGCTAATATTTCCAGTCAAGCCCATTACAAACATACTGTCACCTACTTAGTCTCATACCATGACTTGCCTATATTTAAGTCAACCTTCAAATCAACCTTAAGGTTTACTGCGTTTCCATTTCTTCCCTAAGTAAGACTTCAACCTGGTCTAGCTCATCTCCTGTAGCCTCCACTATCAACTCATCGTGTACCTGGAGGATAAGCCTTGATTTTAGACCCTGTTCCTTTAGCCTGTTGTATACATTTACCATGGCAATCTTTATAATGTCGGCTGCGCTACCCTGTATTGGGGCATTCATCGCAGCCCTCTTACCCCTATTTTTCTCCACAAAGTTACTAGACTTGATCTCAGGTATATACCTGCGCCTATTAAACATGGTTGTAGAATAGCCCTTTTCTTCTGCATCTGAAACTATATGGTCCATGAAGGCCTTGATGGTTTCATACTTATTGAAATAGCTTTCTATATATTCCTTGGCCTTTTTTTGACTTATATTAAGGTCCTGGGCAAGCCCAAAATCACTTTTACCGTATATTATACCGAAGTTTACTGCCTTGGCAGCAGACCTCAATTCCGGTGTCACCTGATCAAAATCTACATTGAAAACCTGTGATGCCGTCTTCTATGGATGTCTTCACCACTATTGAAGGCCTCAATCATATGAGAGTCCTGGCTCATATGGGCCAAAACTCTCAGCTCTACCTGAGAATAGTCGGCATCCACTAGACTCATAGAGTCATCGGCAATAAAAACCTTTCTGATCTGTCTACCCATATCCGTTTTTACAGGTATATTCTGCATGTTAGGATCTGTAGAGGATATTCTTCCCGTAGTAGTTATAGTTTGGTTGAAGGATGAATGTATCCTTCCATCCTTTTCATTAACCAAGGCCTCAATACCATCTACATAGGTAGACTTAAGCTTTACTACAGACCTATATTCTGTAATCATATCTATTATCTCGTGCTTGTCTCTCAGCTTTTCCAATACCTCTGCATTTGTAGAATAGCCTGTCTTAGTCTTCTTTATTACAGGTAGACCCAGCTTTTCAAATAGGATCTGGCCTAGCTGCTTTGGTGAGTTTACATTAAAGTCTTCACCTGCAAGTTCATGTATATTTTTTTCTGTTTTTTCTATTATTTCATCAAAATCTGTGGCTAGGCTAGATAGGATTCCCTTGTCTACACATATACCACTGTATTCCATCTCGGCCAAGACCTCCACCAGTGGCATTTCCACATCATAAAAAAGCATAGTCAGTTGGTCTTCATCAATTATCTTCTTCATCTTGGGGTAGGCTCCCATAATAGTTGAAAGCATACCTCCTACATACTGGTCCAACTTTTCAAGCTCAACCCTGTCATAGCTAAGAGCCTTGGCCCCCTTGCCCAATAGGTCTTCCTTAGACATTATAGTCTTGTAGATATACTTACTTGAAATACTATCTATATCATATGATGTAGACGTCTTAGAGTCTATAACATATTCAGCTATAGCTATATCAAAGGCCATATTCCTAAGGTCTATACCATATGGCTTAAGGGCCACATAGTCTGCTTTCATTTCATAACCTATCTTCTCTATTTCTTCGGCCTCTAAAATAGGCTTCAGTCTTGCTATATCATCACCATGAACCCTATAAATCTTGTCACTTTCTAGGCTCAAATATGTCATATATATGGCCTTGTCAAGTATATTTTCCTCAGCCCTAAATATCTTCATATATAGGTGTCCCTTGTCCTTGGCCTGGTCGATAAAGCCATCGAAGTCAGTCAATTGACATATGTCTATATCAAGTTCCTGGTCCTCCTGACCAACTAGGTCATTTAGCCTTGCGATCAGGCTATTAAATTTCAGGTACTGGAAAGTTTTTACTAAATCCTCCATAGAGAAATCACCAAAGGCCATCTGGTCTAGTGAATAGTCTAAAGGCACTTCCCTAAATATAGTAGCAAGATCCTTGCTCATTAGGGCAGACTCCATATTCTCCTCTACCTTTTTCTTTTGAGCTCCCTTTAGCTTGTCGACATTATCTAGGACCCCCTGGACAGTCTTATACTCAAGTAGAAGCTTTATACCAGTCTTTTCACCAATACCAGGTATACCCGGTATATTATCAGACTTGTCACCCATTAAACCCTTAAGGTCTATAAACTGGTCAGGTGTTAGCGAGTATCTTTCCATAACAGCCTTAGCATCATATTCTTCAACCTCGCCTACACCCTTCTTTGTGATTAGTACTCTTGTATTTTCTGAGGCTAGCTGTATAGCATCCCTGTCTCCAGTAACTATATAGACCTCGTAGCCATCTTTTTCAGCATCCAAAGATAGGGTACCAAGTATATCATCTGCTTCGTAACCCTCTATTTCCTGTCTATCTATATTCATCTTGTCTAAGACATCCTTTAGGGGTTGTAGCTGCATAGCCAACTCTCCCGGCATCTTCTTCCTGCCCGCCTTATATTCCGTATAGGACTTATGTCTAAAGGTAGGTGCCTTCATATCAAAGGCCACAGATATATGACTTGGTTCATAATTCTTTATCATTTTAAATAGCATAGTCAAAAAACCATATATAGCATTAGTATGCAGGCCTTGACCATTATCCATTGGTGGCAGGGCAAAAAATGCCCTATTTATTATTGAATTACCATCGATTAAAAGTAATCTATTCTTCTTCATAATATTAATCGCTCCTCTCTTTTGTACTAGACGACTAAATTAGATTATACCATAAATAACTTATATATTTTTTATAATTTGGTTTTTTATTCTTGTTTTTATTTCTGTCATATGGTAAAATACTCTATGTACTGAAGTCAAACCATTTGACCTCATAAGCCGCTGTGGCGGAATTGGCAGACGCACAGGACTCAAAATCCTGCGGTAGCAATATCGTGCCGGTTCGACCCCGGCCAGCGGCACTAAAGACACAGGATTAATTCTGTGTCTTTTTTATTCTTATTTAATGTATTTTATCCAATAAAAAACATATGGATGGGGCATAAGTCCCATCCATATGTAATACATGCGGTGACGGCATTGAGGATGTGAGGGAGTCCGCCACCTGTCTAAAAAAAAATAATTATAGTTTATTGCCCTAAAGATTCTATATGAATCTTTACACCTTTATATTAACAAAAGCGTATGAATTAGAAATACATTTAGTTTGAATTTTTTATGATATTTATCCTTTTTCCTATAGCTATGATATTATCCTAGCACTCTATCCCCTATTAATATCGCTCACACCATAAACTATAAGTCTCTGTCCCTGTCTCTTGACAATAAATATCTACTGATATTTGACCATATCAGCTTGAAATTAACCTATCCCTATCGTATACTATTCCTAAGCACTTTAACAAGCTTAGCCAACTAATATCAGATAGGAGACAAGTAGATTATGGATATAAAACAACTAGAGGCCTTTGTGGCCGTAGCAAAAAAACAAAGTTTCTCCAAGGCTGCCAAGGACCTATACCTTAGTCAGCCAACCATAAGTTCACATATACAAAACCTAGAGAATGAGATGCAAACCTCTCTTTTTAATAGAAATAGCAAGTCAATTACCTTGACAGATTCTGGCCATATCCTCTTCAATCACGCTATAGCCATACTTAATGACTGTAAGAGGGCTATCAATGATATCAAGGACTACCAGGGTAAGATCGAGGGTAATGTAGACCTAGTATATACTTGTGTACCAGGTGAGGCTATCCTGCCACCAATGGTCAAAAATTTTTCTCGCCTCTTTCCTGGAGCTACCTTCACCCTTAAAAACATGACACATGACCAGGCTATTACAGAACTTATCAATGATGATGCCAGCCTCTGCCTCACATCTACTATCACAGAGTCAGATAGGCTTGTCTATACCCTATTTTCAAGAAACGACCTAGTCCTAGTCTGTCCACCAGACCTTGACATAGAAAATAAAGATGGCTTTGTAAGCCTAGAAAGCTTCAAAAAGCTACCACTCATCTTGAAAAGTGATGAGAGTCTTGATGGGGACTACCTGTCTAGGAAGCTTAGTTCTGTTGGCATAAATTCTAAGGACCTACATATTAGGGCCTATATAGACTCCGATAACCTTATCATGTCAATGGTGAGTGCCGGTATAGGGTCTACACTTGTAACTAATGCCCTGGCCCAATACGGAAAAAGATACAACAACTTCAATATATATAGGATAGAAAATCTAAGCATGGTTTCGGACCATTACCTGGTATATTCAAACAAGAAGTTCCTATCTCCTACAGAGAAGGCCTTCTTAAATTATGTATTTGAACTATATAATCTGGAAAAGCCCTTCTAGGTAAAAAAGACCGACACTAGATCATATCATCATGGTCCCTGTGTCGGTCTTATCTTTTCCTTATAATTTGCAAACTCCTAGGCTGGTCCTGAATTTTTCCAATAGAACCATAACCCTTAGTTCCCAAATTCAAACTAGCAGGCTAGACCTAGTTTTGGTCTTCTGGTGTGACAACCTTTATACCACTAAGCTGCTGGCTAAAGCCCGCCCTAAAATTTTCTAAGAATTCCTGTCTAAGTACCGCTCTTTCTGCTAGTTCTTCCTCAGTCAAGTCTCTTTCCTTAGCTATCTTGGCCAGCTCATTTATCCTAGCTAGCTTATTTTTATCAAATTCATTAACTAAATCCATATTCAGTACTCCTTTCTATTACTTTTATTAATCATGCTGATTAATCATGCTGGATTCTAGGGGCCACTCCCCTCTATACGACTAATTGCGTAGAATTCATCCAGACTATCACTGATAATATCTATGGCCTCTTTTATCCTGTCCATAGTCTCCATCGATATATTTATCCTAAAAAACCTATCTTCAATATCCAGGTCATAATATATATAACCAGGCTGAAGGGCCACCTTTTTATTATACATGAAATTTACAAAATTTCTAGATGAAAATCCCCTATTTAAACCTAGGAAGAAATTAATCCCCCCCTTATTCTTAACAATTGTTAATCGTCCGCCAAGTTTCTTATTTATATATTTATAGGTCTCCAAGAACTTGTCAGTATATATTTTTTCCATATCAGAGCTATGCTTGTCCCAATTAAACTTAGACATATAGTAATATAGTGATTTGGATTAGGGGTGAGGTAGAAATATCAGAATTATGTTTGGATACTACCGTCCTTTCTACTAGTTCAGTAGGCACTACCATCAATCCCATCCTTAGTCCAGGCATTAGGATTTTGGAAAAGCTCTTTATATATATAACCCTATTGTACTTATCATATGACTTTAAGGTCCTATGGTTTTCAGAAATAAACTTAAAATCACTGATAAAATCATCTTCTAATATATAGAAATTATACTCCTCTGCCAGGTCTATTAGCTTTTTTTTCTTGTATTCAGAATAAGATATACCAGTAGGATTCTGGAAGTTTGGCATAAGATAAAGTAGCCTAGGCCTAATCTTTTCCAGCTTCATTTTTAGGAGCCCTATGTCTATACCATCCTCCAAAAGAGGTATTGATATAAGTCTTGTATTCCTCATCTTAAAAAGGTCAATAGCACCTGAATAGGTTGGCTCCTCAATAAAGACTACATCAGTATAGCCCAGTAGCCCCTTTGATATAATATCTATACCCTGCTGACCACCAGATGTAATAATAATATTGTCAGGACTGGCCTCTATCTTTTGTTTGGCAAGATATTCCACCATGACCTCTTTAAGCTCATAAATCCCGTTACCGTCATCATAGTTAAAAAGACTGGCTAAGTCATCATCCAAGGCCATATTTACAGCCTTTTTAAAGTCATTTATGGGAAATATATCTGAAGATGGGTTGCCTGTATCCAGCCTATATAGGTCACTCTTGGCAGATATAGACCTAGTCTTCTCTATCTTAGAAACATAGGATCCACTTCCCTGCCTCTTTATCAAATAGCCTTCATTTTCTAGTAGGTCATAGGCCTTGACTATAGTCACGCTGTTGACTCCAAGTAGGTCTGATAACTTCCTAATAGGAGGTAGCTTTTCGTCACCTACAAGCCTACCCTCTAATATCAAGTTTTTTATCTTATTATATACCTGTATATATTTTTTATTATTCTCATCAAAATCAAACTTGTATATTTCTAGAGTCATCTTATCTCCCCCAAGCAAAAAACTTTGATAAAATAAAAGTGCTGCCTAAGCAACACTTTTACCTTCCAAAACACCGTAGACCAATTAAATTCACACCCGGAATCACCCAGGTGGGTGATCAGTCACACATTTTCTGAAATCCTAGAAAAGTCCAGGCCTATCATACTAATATATGAACATAATCTCCCGTATAATATATGTAGGTTGAACTTACATATAGCCTTGTCGTATGTTCTAGATCTAAATATATTATACCACTTTAAATAGTCACTAGCAAGATTTAATAGATCTTTATTTCCAAAAGTCTATAGGCTAAAAACCAGCAATGACTACGGTTTTAAAGTTCATCACAAGCTAGGTCTTACCTAGTCGCTACACTATCCCTATCAGAAATTGTATAAGGTAATTCAACCTTTTTCTCATCTATTTCTATGCCCTTAACCATCTTTATTATCATTCTAATTGCAACTGCCCCCATGTCATATAAAGGCTGCTTAACTGTTGTCAGCTTTGGTCTACACATCTTAGAAAATTCAATGTCATAGAAACCTACAACCGAAATATCCTCTGGCACCTTATAACCTAGGTCAAAACAGGCATTTATAGCACCTATTGCTACCTCATCACTAGTTGCAAAGATGGCATCCACGTCCACCTTAGACTCTAGCATTTCCTTTACTGCCATATAACCATCGTCGAAAGTTGGCCCACATGATTTTATAAATCCTTCATTAACCTTTAATCCTCTACCTACTATAGCATCCCTATAGCCTGTCAGTCTCTCATCTGCAAGGTTAGTCTGGAATGTAGTGTTTAGTAGGACTATCTTTTTGTGGCCCCTATCCAACAAGAAATTAGTCATGTCCTTAACTGCCGAATTATTATTTATGGATACATTGTATATATCAAAGTCTCTTGTTGTCTTGCTTATGTATACAGCTGGTATACCTGAATCCTCTAATAGGCCTACTACGTCCTTGTCTATATCCCAACTGATCATTACTATACCCTCTACCTGCTTAGCCCTAAGTAGGTTTATATTCTTGACCTCTAGGTCTTTCTCTGAATATGTATTAGCCAAAAGTATATCGTAATCGTACATCTTCGAAATTTCTTCAATCCCATTTAATACTTCCGCCGCAAAAGTATCAGTAACCTCAGGAACTATGACTCCTATTAACTGACTCTTCTTAGTTACCAGGCTTCTTGCCAAAGGGTTAGGAACATATCCTGTTTCCTTGATCACGTCAAGTACTCTTTGCTTGACTTCATTTGTTACTGGCTTGGAGTCATTTATAACTCTAGATACGGTAGATATAGATACTCCTGCCTTCTTAGCAACATCCTTTATTGTTGTCGGTCTTTTTACTACCATTGTAATTCTCCTTCCTCGAGAAATTATAAAGCTAATTCAGGTATAACCTTTTCCACATACCTGAATAATTTTATATAGGTTTCAAAAAATAAAATCTAAGATATTAGTCTATAAAATTCAATTCCCTACTTAACCATTATATAACAAAGCTACAAATAAATATAGTTTTTTTATATAATTTATGTTATTTTTGTTGAATTTTTTTCTAAATTATATATTAATATACAATATATACGATTTAGACTTTAAGAATCGTAGTAAAATAAAGGGTTCTGTATAACCCATATATTTTTTTTAGGAGGCTAATAATGTTTGATAAAATCAAGGAAATCATAGTTGAACAGTTAAATATTGATGATGGTGCTTTTATAAATTTAGACACTAATCTTCAGGAAGACCTTGATGCAGATTCCCTAGATGCTGTAGAAATAATAATGAACATAGAGGAAGAATTTGATATTAAGGTTGATGACGACGAACTAGAAAATATAAAAACTATAGGTGATATCGTCAAGTACATAGAAAACAATAAATAATCTCTATTTAAATAGTGGCTTTACTTATAGGTATTGAAAGTAAAAGAGACCTAACACCACCTGGTGCGAGGTCCTTTTTTTATTTTTCCTCATAAAACTCTACATTCTTGATAGTAATATCAAAGCTACCATCCTCATTTTGCTTGAAGGAATACTTCATAGGATCCTCAAAATCATCCAATAATCCCTTTATATCAAAGCCAGTATTTGTCTTGATGCTCCTGCGCTTCAATTTTTTTTCTACCCAGGTCTTGTCTATATTGAAGGTCTCGTCGATGCCCTTTTCAACCATCAATTCCTTATAGGATTCCTTCCTGGCTTCATCCTTGATAGATTCTTCTATAAATTTATCCAAATCAACATCATTAGTCTCCTTGAGGTTGTAATTTAGGATACTCCTAATGCTCTCTGCCTCTTTAACATCATTAGCATAGGCATTGGTAATCCAGTTTTCAGTAGTATTCTTAAATACCTTAGTCAGAAACTTCTCGTCCTTAATCTTTTCAACCTTCAAAAACTCCGTCACAAAGCTAGAATCTGTCTCCTGCTTTTCTGCCAGCTTGTCCAATACCTGAAGATGCCATTCGTCATTCAGTCCACTTGGTCCTATCAGGGCTGCATGGGTAATTTTTTGAGAATCCTGGATGCCTATTTCATTTGTAACCATCTTGATAGAAACAAGGCTCTCCTGCTCATCATAGGCTATTTCATGTGTATAGAGCTTCTTGTAGTCTAGCTTAATAATAGCTACCCCCTTTTGGTCCTTGTGGGTATACAGTACCACTGCCAGATCGCAGGAATCAAGTTCGGCATTTATCTTCATAGCATCAAACATTAACCCGGCTATAGCCTGGGAGCTTACTACAAAGGATGCTTCATCATAAAGGATATGGTCGGCACATACCCTTATCTCATTGTCTCCATAGTCCTTAAACTTGGCCTTTCTTAGGTCTTCATCCCTTAGTATACGCCTGATTACTTTCTGATAAAAGGCATCTGTTTCTGGTGATATTGAGTTTTCCACTCCATTTAAAACCGGAAAGTCTGAATTCTTATCCAGAACGTGTATGATAAATTTATTTATAACCATCTGTAACTCCTCCTAATTTTTCTAACAAGGCAAGCATGTCTAATGGTAGGCCTGCCCTTAAATCTATCTTGTCACCCAACCTCGGCTGGTCAAAGGCCAGCTTATAGGCATGTAGGGCCTGCCTATCTATAAGGCTCGTATCGGGTCTTCCATACAAATCATCTCCTATAATCGGATGGCCTATATGTGATAGGTGGACTCTTATCTGGTGGGTTCTGCCAGTTTCTAAACGAAGGCTAACAAGACTAGCACCATCAAGCCTTTGTAAAACCCTAAAGTGTGTGATAGACCTCTGTCCCCTAGGATCAACTATCCTACTAATGGAATCATCTGCCTCCCTATAAATAGGAAAGTCCAAGGTTCCAGAATCCTTCTCTACAATGCCCTCTACTATGGCCAGGTACTCCTTGTGGACCCTATCCTGCCCCATATCCAAGGATAACCTGTGGTGGGCGTAGGAATTCTTAGCTATTACTACCAGGCCAGATGTATTCATATCAAGCCTATTGACGAACCTAATCCTGCAGTCCTCTCCAGTCCTGTCAATATGGTAGCTAATTGCATTTGCCAGGGTTCCTTCAAAGTGGCTCTTTGTTGGATGTACTACCATAAAGGGTGGCTTGTCAGCTACTATTAGGTCCTGGTCCTCATATACTATATCTACACCCAAGTCCTGGCCTACAAATCCTGCCTTTTCTTCCTTAATCTCTATTTCTATAATATCGCCAGTTTTGGCCATAGAAGTTGGCTTGGCTACTTGACCATTTTTATATATATTCTTGTCCCTCTTCATTTTTGATATAGACCTAACTGAAAAGTTTAGGTCATCAAGTAGGAGATCCTTTATCTTTAGGTCCCTATCAACCCTTATAACAAAGCTATTCCATTTTTGCCTATCCCTTATAAACAATACCTTCACCTTCACCCTTCTTTTAGGTCCTTCTAACAAGATTTTATCTTACAATATTGTACCACATTAACCCATGAATATCCATATTGTTCCATATAAGACCATATTAAGTAATATCAATACTTTTAAAATCCATATAGTTTCAGGTTGATATATTTAATTTATTTTAAAACACCCATAATTCCCCCATGGTAAACGAACAAAAACCTGTACATCCAACAAATATTCATTAAAATAAACATGGATGCACAGGTTTTAAGTATCAGTCATGGTGTGGCATATTAAGTATAGTTATTTATCCCCCCGTTTTTATAGAATTGTAAAAAAAGTAGGTTGCGTCATTATCGGTCATAGATATTTAAACTGTAGTATTTTCAACGGTGGTTATGTCACAGATGTTTATAGATGTTTAATATAATAAATAAACTTGTCCCCTATTTGTACCTCATAAAAAGTTTTTATATTTATTTTTTTAAAAAAACTATTGACTATTCGTTACGAATGAGGTTTAATATAATTAAAGAAAGGGGAAACATGAGTAACAGATTACACAATCGAATTAAAAGAGAAAGAAAAAGGAGCTTGAAGAACAAAAAAATAAAGAGTTACTTGAGTGGCTTATAAGTCTAATAACTCTGATACAGTTTATAGAATCTATAAAAACTTATTTCAAGTAACTCTTATGAGGGGCTTAGCCCCTCACCCTTTAAGGGTATTATAACATACTCATGTGAAATATGAAATGAAAAACAATAAAACATTAGTAATATCTATTTTGGGCTTGGCATCTATAATACTATTTAATATAACTAGAAATATTTCATTTTTATTTGTTACAATGATATTTTTAATAAGTTTCTTTTACCTGAAGTTAAAAAAATAGATAATTAGATTAAAATTGGAAAGGAAATAGTAATGAGTGAAGAAAGGAAAGCTAAAATGTCACTAAATAAATCTGGTGGAACGGCAGGAAAGGGTGGGATAACCTATAGGGTCACTATTCCAAGTACCTGGGCAAAGCAATTGGTATTACGGAAGATGGTAGAGATTTATCAATAAGATATGATGAAAAAAAACAAGAAATAGTCATTAAGAAGCTGTTAAAATAAGGGAGCAACAAGCTCCCTATTTTAATACCCACTTTATCAAGTAGCCCTTACTATCAAATTCATATGTCTTGCTACCTTCACAAACATCTTTCGATATTTTTTTTACCACTTCATATTATCAACTATCCTTTTTATTCTGGTCGGTACCAGTATTTGGTTGGCCCTTTTATTCTATTAGCCTTGAGTTTTTTATTGAATTAAAAATAGACCTTTAATTACTTGCCAGGTCGATTTTTGTACTAAATAAGCACCCTATCTGTGGTTAATATGCTTAGTCTAAAATTGTAATACTCTTAATGTCTGCTTGCTGAGCAATGTAGTGTTCATCTATAAAAATAGCCGCTTCCTCATCTTCATCCTCAGATTGCATGTAGTAAGAACAATAATATTCCCCAGATTCACCATTCATATAAACAATTCTAATTTTATGTCCCTCGGCTTCTCTCATTTCTTCTAAAGTTACCATTGCTTTAGCTCCTTTCTAGGCACTATGTACGTAGCCTTCTCCTAATAGTATGTCGAAAAGTATCTTGTTGGTGTTACTTCTCCAGTGATATCTCAACAACAAAACCTATTATATCTTTACCATGCTAAAGATATAAAAAAGACTGTAGATGTTGCAATTTCAATGTTTATCACTTTACATAAAATATTATATCATATATTTTATGCCTATGATATAATGAATTATAGGAGGGCATCCCAGATGGGGTGTATGAATAATATGGCTAGAAATGTTGTAATTAAATCAAATGAACTAGAAATTTCCAAGAATATAAAAAAAATACTTATAGATAAGTTCCTATCCATCGGTTTTAATACTAGCGAAGAGATTAGAGACAATACTGAGCTGGTTATATCTATCGGGGGAGATGGGTCTTTTTTAAGGAATGTCAGAGATTTAAACTTTCCTGATATACCTTTTTTCTGTGTAAATACTGGCCACCTTGGTTTTTTTGCAGAAATACTACCTACAGAGAAGGAAATTGATATATTTATCGATGCCTACCTAAATTCAACCTATGTAATCAATGAGCTCTACCTTTTGGAAGTAGATATCAAGGGCAAGGATGAGGTTAACCATACCTATGCTATAAATGAGCTAGTTGTAAGGGGTAACCAATCTAGGACTGCCCACATGGGCCTACACGTCAATGGCAACTATATGGAAACCTTTAGTGGTGACGGGCTGATTATGTCTACATCTACAGGGTCCACTGCCTACAATTACTCTGCTGGTGGTAGTATAGTTGATAACAGGCTAAATATTATCCAGATAACTCCTATATCTCCCATCAGTACAAATGCCTTTAGGAGCTTTACATCAAGCATTATCCTACCAGGTCAGGATAGTGAGATAGCTATCAAGCCAGAATACAAGTCTGAGCACACCATTATTACAGTAGTTGACGGTCAAGAACATAAGTTCAATGACGTCTATGAAATAAATGTAAGAAATGCAAACAAAACTGTAAAGCTACTAAGACTTTCAGACTATGAGTTTTGGGACAGGGTTTATATGAAATTTTTAAAAACCTACGACTATAAAATTGATGAAGCAAGATTTTAAAGATAAAATAACTACCCCTAAAGAAGTCTTCACTTAGGGATTGTAAGAAAAACAGCTTTTGAGTGACGTCTTCAAGCGGTTACAAAAGAAATAACGACCATACGAGAGTAGTAATGCTCCTGTGCGGTCGTTTTCTTATGCTCAAGTACCGAAATGGTATGTGTTGTTATTATTCTTCAACAGTGTTTTTTTCTATCAACTATTGTTCTCTTATATATTTCTCTATCTCTGACATGTCAGCTGCGTTTCTTGCTCTATTAGTACACTGTCCATTTCTTTGATAAATTTCCAATACACCATTTATTTCGGATGTTGAAAGTTCTGTTATATGTTCTTTAAAGAAATTCATAAAACAATCTGCATAATGAAAACCATTAAAAGTTGGAATAGCGTTAGCCATGATTACAACAAATTCTGCCAAATCAAAATCATCACAATCTTTTACTGTCTCGTATAGCACATCCGTGTAAATTGCTTCATGAACTGATGTGTTTTCCTTAAAATAGCAATATATACTCTTGCTTTCACGAGGGAAGAATACTTTATATAGATTCAAACCTCGTGGTTTTGTTAATACTTGATTACTGATGTAATCAAAAACATCTTTATTATCTCTTACAATATCCATAACAATTGGATATGAAGTGATAAGAGAAATAAGAGCATTTGCTCGTGGCGAACTATTCTTTAATCCTTCTACATTTATTTTTGAATAGATATCAATTATTGTTTCTTCAGAGAACAAAGATGAGTATCCATTTTTTATTGCATAATCAGTCATCGTAAATGTAAAAGCATATAATCCACAAACATTTTTTATACACTCTTCTGCATCTGACACTAACAACAAACGTACAAATGTTTTGTATGATTTCTTTAAAGAATCATAAGTCATTCGTTTTAAATATTTTGCAGTAATACTATTTTTAATCAAATTATCAAGACCATCGCTAGGAATATACGATATAGATTCAGCATATTCTTCTACATCTGTCTGAGCAATGGAAAATAAATCCATAATAAAAGGAGCCTTTACTGAAAGAATATGGTCATACATTGAACAAATAAGCATCCTCGCATGATAGTCACTTGGTACATATAATGTATTATCATTCACCTTTAGATGAGCACATTTATTCCTGCAATTTTTTAAATAATCTATATCTTCAATAAATCTATCAAAATATAGCGGGCAATTATCTTTAAAAAATTGAATGATCTCATTTTCAACTTTTGAATACTTCTCATCATCTTCAATCATTGTATTGATTTCTTTTAGCTTTTTATCAGCTTTTTTATCGCCTTCGTTTGCCATATTTTGTAGTTTTATAAACAAGTCGTATATGACAAATGAATAGAGTAAAACTACAGTAGCTCGATAATTCTGTCTATAATATGATTGAAGTATTTCTTTAAAGTAATTTCGAGAATCTGCGTTATCAAATACCCTAAAATCTTTTTCATCAAATAGCACTTTAATCACCATCCTTCTTTCTGCCATAAGGAACATTATCTTCTGCGACCATAAGAGCATGCTGTTGAGTCATTATATCAGAACAATTAATAATCTTAGGTTTTTCTGCTATAAATGAACCCCCAACACCGAAAAACTTTTCAAAGAATGATTTCAGCTTTTCAATTACACTTTGCTTTTTAACAGCTCTGTTTCCACCACCAAAACGAGATACAGGAGGCATAAGCTTATCAATATCTGTACCTGTGGTTTTGATTTCACCGTTACGGAAGGCATTCTCAATGAATTTTCTTGTTTCAGGTTCTTTTAGTTTTTCTTCTTTAATAATCTGAACAAGTTCTTCTTCACGCTTTTCAGCTACGTAATCATGCCATTCTGTCATAACATCTTCGACATCATTAATTCCGGCAATAAAGGTTTCAATGAGTGCTTTCTTGCTACGTAGTTCATGGCTGGCATCAATGGCCTTCTTGATTGTCACAAGAACTTCCTTATCTTCACAGTGGCTATCGTGATATTTCTTTACAAGCATAAGGATATAATCAATATTGATTTCTATCTGTTTAATAAGTTCAACTTCAAAGACAATATCATCAATGATATCTGTACTTTCACCTTTCTTGCGTTCCTCATTCCATTCGTCACGCAAGTCCTGATATCTGCCTAGATAATCCTGTAAATCACGCTCGGTTATCATTTCTTTTCCAGCAAATTCATCAAATGCAGACAAAAGGTTTCTCATACGAAGAATTGCTCCAAATAGAGATATGAAGTCTTTTTGGTTCTGCTCACCTATAATCTGTGGCTCTGAAAGTGGAAACTTTGAGGTAAGGTCATCCATCATATCCATATATCCTTGATGCATCTTGCCATCAATATCTTCATAACCATAGTAGTAATCTTTGAATTCCTTCATCAGAATAATACCACCTGCGTTTTTATCACCGAATAGTGAAATGGCAGTATCAACATGTTTCTGAAGATTTCTAAAACACACAATATTACCGAATGTCTTTATAGAGTTAAGTATTCGGTTTGTTCTTGAAAATGCCTGAATCAATCCGTGCATCTTCAAATTCTTATCAACCCATAATGTATTAAGGGTTGTGGCATCGAAACCTGTAAGGAACATATTTACCACAATAAGCAAATCAAGTTCCTTGTTCTTCATACGAAGAGAAACATCTTTATAATAGTTTGGAATTTGTCGCTATCTGTTGAGTAGTTCGTGTGGAACATCTCGTTATAGTCTTTAATCGAAGTCTCAAGGAAATCTCTTGAAGTCTGGTCAAGTGCAGATGTATCTTCTGAGTTTTCCTCGTCAAGAATACCGCTTGTGCCTTCGTCGTACTCAGCTTCATTTGCACCATAACTATAAATAGTGGCAATACGAAGTTTCTTGGTAGGGTCAGTCTCCATCTGTTTCTTGAATTCCTGATAATATAATTTTGCCATTGGAACAGACGCAACTGCAAAGATAGAGTTAAATCCACTTACTCGCTGTTTCTGTTTGATTTCTTCTACTTCACCATTTTTACCAGAAGCAACTTCTGAAATATTTGTAAGGTTGTTGTAGATGTAAGTCTTATCACCACGATAGGTTTTTCTATCGAAGTTATTAAGAATATACTCGGTAACAAGCTTAATTCTTTCAGGTGCCATCATCGTCTTTTCACGGGCAATGTCCCACACCTGTTCATCGTCAATATCTTCACCCATATCCATTGTCTTTACATAATCCACTCTGAACGGAAGAACGTTCTTATCGTTGATTGCATCGACAATGGTGTATGCATGGAGCTGGTCACCGAAGGTCTGCTCTGTTGTGAAGAACTGTGGCTTACGAACACTTCCTGTATTTGCCGGGAAAATCGGTGTTCCTGTAAAGCCAAACAAATGATATTTCTTAAAGCTTTTTACAATGGCAGCGTGCATATCACCGAACTGACTTCTATGGCACTCGTCAAAGATAATAACCACGTGTTTGTTATAAACTTCATGTTCTTTATTTTTCTTGATGAATGTCGCAAGCTTCTGAATAGTTGTAATGATAATGTGAGCATTGCTATCCTCTAACTGTTTTTTGAGAATAGCAGTAGAAGTATTACTATTAGCTGCACCCTTTTCAAAACGATCATATTCCTTCATTGTCTGATAGTCCAAATCCTTACGGTCAACAACGAACAATACCTTATCGATGTAAGGAAGCAATGAAGCTTGTCTTGCAGTCTTGAATGATGTAAGGGTCTTACCCGAACCTGTTGTATGCCAGATGTAACCTCCACCTGCAACATCACCATATTTTTTATAGTTATTCGCAATCTCGATACGATTTAAAATACGTTCCGTAGCAGTAATCTGATATGGACGCATTACCATAAGCATATTCTCTGATGTGAATATACAGTACTTAGTAATAATGTTAAGAATTGTATGTTTTGCAAAGAATGTTCTTGTAAAGTCAATCAAATCAGGAATGACACGATTGTTTGCATCTGCCCAGAATGAAGTAAATTCAAAGCTATTGCTAGTTTTACCTTTTTTTACGGTGGCAGCAGCATTCACATCCTTAATTGCATTAAAACGAGTACTGTTGGAATAGTACTTTGTATTTGTTCCGTTTGAGATAACGAAAATCTGTGTGTATTCAAACAGACCACTACCAGCCCAGAACGAATCACGCTGATAACGGTTAATCTGATTAAAAGCCTCACGAATAGCCACACCTCTGCGTTTTAATTCTATATGCACAAGTGGGAAACCATTCACAAGGATTGTTACATCATATCGGTTGTCATGCTTTGCACCTTCAGCAGTGCCAATAACATACTGGTTGATGACCTGCAGGAAGTTATTATGAATATTCTTCTTGTCAATAAGAGTGATATTCTTTGTGCTACCATCATCACGCTTTAACACCTGAACATTATCTTCCTGAATCTTACGAGTCTTTTCCACAATTCCCTCATTTTGATTTGCGATGGAATCCTTAAAAAATCTGTACCACTCGGTTTCAGAGAAATGATAACCATTGATTTTTTCAAGCTGAGTACGAAGGTTAGCAATCAAATCCTTTTCGTGATGTATTATAAGATACTCGTAGCCCTGTTCCGTAAGCATACGAATAAATTCTTTTTCCAAGGCTACTTCAGACTGATAATTACCGGAGCGTATTTTTACCGGCTCATATTCTGTAACAACTGTATTTTCTGTTGTCTGTGCGACTATATTGAAATATGTCACAGTATCCGCCTCCTTTTTATATTCACTCAAAGCTGAGTAATTTATCTCTGTAGTATTCATATTGCTTTTGCCTTGCCTCAATCTCGGCAGGCAAACCTGATGCAATATCGTTACATAATGAATCGAACCTATCTAACATAGATACAATTCTTTCTTGTTCTTCTATTGTTGGTAGCATAATTACAATGTCACCTAATTTGCTTGGTGTTACTTCAATTACCTTTGTACCATGTGCTAATCGTTTCTTCTGTTCAAAAAACGAAGCCGAATGGAAGAAGTAGGACATATATTTTGCATTTTGATTATGACTGATGATTGCAGTATGACCACTGATAGCAATTTCTTCATTTCCAAGCCAAGCAGTGCAAGAGCAAACATCTTCCACATTCTCACTTGTGACTGCCATAACAATATCACCCGGTTTTGCAGTCTTTGACTTGGCAAACACTTCATCCTTCACAAAGGTTAATGTTTTATCTGCATAAACACCAAAGTGTGTGTACATCTGACCATAGTGAATGCAAGGTCTTCCGTATTCTACAAAGTCCTTCTTCTGGAAATTCCCACCACGGATAATTGTTGCAATTTCATCAAGTCTAACAAGGGTATAACCAAAGACGTACTGAATAAGCCTAATTATTGCTTGTCTGTCTGTCTGTCTGTCTGTCTGTCTGTCTGTCTGTCTGTCTGTCTGTCTGTCTGTCTGTCTGTCTGTCTGTCTGTCTGTCTGTCTGTCTGTCTGTCTGTCTGTCTGTCTGTCTGTCACGATTGTGTTGCCCGTTTCAGCGAATGTCAATAGTAAATCACGATAAAATTTATATTGTTTTTGACGTGCTTCAATCTCGGCAGGAAGACCAATATTAAGGTCATTACAAATCTGCTCAAAGTTATCAAGAACATCGGCATAGCGTTTCTGTACTTCGAGAGAAGGCAACGGAATTCTAATTTGCTCAATAGATGGAACATTAGAATGAACTACCTTACTTTTAACCTTGCCTTTGCTTTTTTGTTCTCTTGCCATAGAAGTGTTCAGTACATGAGCAAGATATCTTGGATTCTGTTGATGTTTCATTACCACAATGTCACCACCAGCTAAACACTTGTCATGACCGACATAAGCAACTGATTTTGCAATATCTTCAACATTTTCTCCTGTGATTGCAAACAGAATATCCCCATGTTCAAAGTATTTAGGACTTGAAACATATTCTTCTTTTGTGTGAGATACGCATTTATCAAACCATGTATTATATGTAGTATAAATTTCTCCGTATCGTACACATGGAATACCTTCTTCTGTAACCTGATCACGTTTGATTCCGGCACCTCTATAAATAGAAGTAGATATTTCTTTGAGTGTTACTATAGGAATACTTTCCTGTGGCTTTAACAATTCATCTCTATAATATTCATACTGTTTTTTGCGAGCTGTAAGCTCCGCTGTAAGCTCCGCTGTAAGCTCCGCTGTAAGTAACGTGAAAGAGTCCAATATACGGACTATTTCACGTTGTACCTCCAACGGAGGTACGGCGAGTTTAATTCTCGCCATTACGTTACTCATAAGTTTAGGGTTTCCCATTCCTTTATTAACATACTTAGGTGCTTCAATCTGTAGAGAATGATAAATATATCTTGTTATTACATAGTCCTTATTCACTCTAAGCAAGCCACAAACATTAGTAATGCTGAACTTTCCGTTCCTATAGAAAATAGAACCAGCATTGGCACCGTCTGTTGTCCATGTTAAATATTCGCCTTCATAATCAAAACTGGAAATTTTGCCCAATTCCCCATCGTTTTCTGTTTGTGATGAATATACAGGGTATTCACCTTGGTTGGCTTGTATATAATCTTTTGACATCACTCTTCCACGAGAAATATCACAAATTTCATCTATTCTTTTATAATCTACACCATCAAGACACAGCTCCTGAATCAACTCTTCTAATCTGCTCATTTACTGCACCTCGATTTCTGCAATAATTTCATCGATTGCTTTTCTCAAGATTTCTTCACGAGCGACAATTTCTTCGATTTCTGCATTAAGCTTTACAATATCAATCTTTTCTCTTGTATCTTTAGATTCAACATAAGTTGATACTGTAAGGTTATACTCATTTTCGACAACTTCTTCGTATGAAGCAAGATGTGAGAAATGTTGAATTTCACTGCGATTAGCGAAGCAGTCCACAATCCTATCCATGTTTTCCTGTGTAAGCTTATTATTGTTTGTAACCTTGATATACTCATTAGTTGCATCTATGAATAAAGTTTTACTGTCGGCTTTACCTTTCTTAAGCACCATAATGCAGGTTGCAATTGATGTACCAAAGAAAAGGTTAGAAGGTAACTGGATAACGCAGTCAACATAGTTATTATCAATCAAATATTTGCGGATTTTCTGTTCAGCACCACCACGGTACATAATCCCCGGGAAGCATACTATAGCAGCAGTTCCGTTTGATGCAAGCCATGAAAGACTGTGCATAATGAAAGCTAAGTCTGCTTTGCTCTTTGGTGCAAGTACACCTGCAGCTGCAAAACGTGGGTCATTTATAAGAAGTGGGTTATCAGCACCAGCCCACTTGATTGAGTAGGGCGGATTTGAAACAATCAGTTCAAATGGTTCTTCATCCCAGTGAGCAGGTACAATAAGTGTATCTTCACAGGCAATATTGAATTTATCAAAACCGATATCATGTAAGAACATATTGATACGGCAGAGGTTATAGGTTGTGATATTGATTTCCTGTCCATAGAAACCATTGCGTACTTTATCTTTGCCAAGTACCTTTCAGCTTTCAGAAGAAGCGAACCCGAACCACACGCAGGGTCATAAACCTTATTGATTTCAGTCTTACCAACTGTACCAAGTCTTGTAAGAAGTTCTGATACATCAGCAGGAGTAAAGAACTCTCCTCCGGATTTACCTGCATTTGATGCGTACATTGTCATAAGGTATTCATAAGCATCACCAAAAGCATCAATTTCGTGATTTTTAACATCACCAAGATTCATATCAGCCACACCGTCAAGAAGCTTGCAAAGTTTTTCATTTCTTTTTGCAACTGTTGAACCAAGCTTATTACTATTTACATCGAAATCATCAAAAAGACCTGCAAAGTCGGATTCCGATTCGCTACCTTTAGCTGATTCCTCAATGTGATAGAATACAGTCTCTAGTGTCTCATTAAGGTTTTCATCATCTTTAGCCTTTGCTTTTACATTGCAGAAGAGTTCTGACGGAAGAATAAAAAACCCCTTTTCTTCAACAAGACCCTGTCTTGCTTCTTCAGCTTCATCATCAGACATCTGTGCGTAATCAAAGTCAGTATTGCCTGCTTCAATTTCACCTGCATTGATGTAGTTTTTTATATTTTCAGAGATGTATCTATAGAACATAGTGCCAAGCACATAGTTTTTGAAGTCCCATCCATCTACTGCACCACGAAGTTCATCAGCAATTGCCCATATAGCACGATGAAGTTCGTCACGTTCCTGTTCTTTCTTATTATCTATAGCCATTGTATTATTCATCCTTCAGTTATTTAGTCCATTCCGCTTCCAAAGCACTGAAATCAATACCTTGTACCTCGCAGAACTCTTTTATTTTTTTCATAGCAGACATATTAGGCTTGGTTTTGCCACTTTCCCAACGGTTGATAGAGGAAAAGGATACACCAAGCTCTCTTCCAAAAACCTCCTGTGACAGAAAGCATTTCTGACGAATTTCTTTATTTCTTCTGAATAGGTCATAATATTTCATCTCCTTATGTGTCTGTGTCAGTGATATAGCATAATCATAGCATAAATTCATGAATTTTTCTACCCTTGGAGTCCATCTGTAACTTTTGCAAATGGATTTTTTATTTTTCTTTTCTAAAAACGTCCTTTTGATACAACTCCCAAGGCTAACAGTTAGAAGGACAGAAATTCTTTCAAATGTATCCGCTCAAACTTGCAAGCTTTCTCCAGTGGAAAAGTGTAAGGACGACACAGAGGGCTGTCCTTAGGAACGAGGTCATACATATGTATGGATAAGAAAAACGAAAAACTGAATGTGGAGGTTTTCGATTACTCCACAATACCCAAGTCCATGCAGGAGCATGGCAGGTTCTGTCTTTGGAAGCTTGTGATGAAACTGGATAAGATCAAGCCTGACAAGATACCATATCAGCTTAACGGAAAGCGAGCCAATGCAACTAATTCACAACACTATTCATCTTTCGAAGAAACTGTGGAGACATTTGCAAGTGGTGGTTATGCGGATATCGGCATTGGCTGCTTTGAACCATTAAGACTTGTGTATGTTGATGACTGTGTTGTTAACAGAAAGCTTGATGAAAGAGGTCAGGATATTGTTGATACCCTTGATTCCTATACGGAATTTAGTCCGTCTGAGAATGGTATTCATATCTTTATTCTTGCAGATGGTTTTGCCTATGACAGTGAACGCTACTACATCAATAATCGCAACACTCATGTAGAAGTCTATGCTCCTGATGATGTTACAGGCAAATTTCTTACACTGACAGGCAAAGCAATTTATGATGCTGATATATGCGAGCGAAACTCTGAGTTACAGGTTGTGCTTGATAAATACATGAAAAGATCCGATGCAGACACTGCTTCTCCTATTGTAGATGCTCCCAGTAGTTTCCTTTCCGATGAAAGTGTCTATACCAAAGCATCAAAATCCAAACCGGCAGAAAAGTTCAATGCACTGTTAAATGGCAAAATACCTGAAGGCAAATCATCAAGCGAAGCAGATATGGCATTAGCTGAAATACTTGATTTCTGGTGTGGTGGTAATACCGAGCAGATGGACAGGCTTTTCAGACGATCGGGACTTATGCGTGACAAGTGGGACAGAATTCAGAGTGGATCTACTTACGGAATGATTACGCTCACAAAGGCAGTAAAGAAATGTACGGCATTTTACAGTCCGATGATTGCAACTGCCGGTGAGGACTTCAACAGCATTTTTTCAAAACTTACTGAATTCAACCTGCTTGAAAACAGACGATACTGAAGTGGTGATATCGGCTATGGCAGACTCTTCGCTGATATGTTCAAAGAAATCGCAAGATATGTACCTGAACGTAAGAAGTGGTTTGTCTTTGACGGTAGACGATGGGTACATAATATTGCAAATCTTAAATCATGGAACTTGGTAAGGACTTGGCAGATGCAATGCTTATTTGTACTTCAACCATTATGGAATGACCCTTCCAAGTGGCAGGTATTTGAAAACACCCATAAAGCTATTATCAATCAGGAAACTTTTGACATTGTTCAGTGAATTCGTGATGGCAGACGCAGACGTACTACAATGGGGAAATGCCTATTCTTTCCGAGATACTGTATTGTGTCAATTGTGGTGCGAAACTTTATCAGGTAAGAGCCAAAGGCTGGATACATGAGCAGGAACATTTCGTATGTGCTACATACCGTAAGATTAAAGGCGGTTGTTCCTCTCATCAAATCCACAATGTTCAGATGGAAGAAATTCTCCTTAGAGAACTACACCGAATCACTGCATATGCCCGTGAACATGAAGTGAGTTTATCGAAATTGTAACAAAGCAAATCGAAAAAGACCTTAACCGTCAGCTACATAATAGTCACAAAGAATTAGAACAGGCAAAAAGCAGAATCGCAAAACTGGACACCATCGTTCAAAGGCTTTATGAAGATAACCTTGATGGTAAGATTTCAGATAAACGTTTTGCAAGAATGTCAGCTACCTACGATGTCGAGCAGAAACAGTTAGTGCAAAGACAAACTGAACTTCAGGAGTTCATCGATAAATCAAAATAACAGACATTGAATGTGGACTCGTTTCACAAGGTGGTACGAAAATACACCGATATTACAGAAATTACTTCTGAAATCATCAGAAGTTTTTGTAGAAAGAATTGATGTTTACAAACCTGAAATGGTGCCGGGAACAAGAACCAAAAAGCAGACAACCTGTATCCATTGGAACTTCATTGGTGCAGTTGATACCCCGGCAGAGCATGAAAAAACGGCATAACCTACATTGTCATAAGTTATGCCAATTATTTCAGAGATTAAAAATCCCTGATTGAAGTCACCTAAGGGTTGTCATTTTATTTGAATATATTTTAGCTTATTTGAACTTATTTGATATACTTTCTACAAATAAAAATAGACCCTCAGGTACGGGAAGGAAAATGTACCCTAGGGTCTATCTCTATTTTGCAAGTCTATGTAATAATGCGACTGCCTCAATAATTATCCTGGCACTTAACTATAAGCATCCTGCCAGCTATCTATAATATTAATACTAGCCCTTAATCAACCTGCATAGCTCGTCTGCAAATTCATCAGTACTAGCCTTACCACCTAAATCAGTAGTTATAACCTGACCCTTGTCAAATACTTCCTTTAGGGCATTTTCTATCTTTAGGGCTGCCTCATGCTCTCCTATATACCTCAACATCATAACAGCAGACTGGATAAGGGCTGTAGGGTTTGCTATTCCCTGACCAGCTATCTGAGGTGCACTTCCATGGACAGCTTCAAAGACAGCATAGTCCTCTCCAATATTGGCACTTGGTATAATACCTAGGCCACCAACTAGACCCGCACAAAGGTCTGAAAGGATATCACCATATAGGTTTGGCATTACCAAAACATCAAACTTTTCTGGGTTAAGGACTAGGTTCATTGCTGCTGCGTCTACTATGACATCATCTGCATATACCCTGTCAGGGACCTCGCCCTTTTCAAGCCTTTCAATACCATTTCTCCTGCTTACCTCATCGAATACCCTAAGGAATAGACCATCTGAAATCTTCATGATATTAGCCTTATGGACACCAGTCAACCTCTTGTAGCCATTATCTTTTAAATACTTGCAAGCAAAGTCTACTATCCTATCAGAGGCATCCCTAGTAATTAGCTTAATACTTTCACCTGCATAGTCACCTATCTGGTGCTCTATACCAGCATATAGGTCCTCTGTATTTTCTCTTATTATAGTCAAGTCTATGTCCTCATATCTTGACTTTATTCCCTTAAAGGTTTTTACAGGCCTTACATTGGCAAAAAGTTTTAATTCCTTTCTAAGTGCGACATTTACACTTCTAAAACCCTTGCCAACTGGCGTAGTAATAGGTCCCTTGATGGCAATCTTATTTTTCTTTATGCTATCTAATACATAGTCTGGTAGGGGACTACCATATTCCTCTAGAACAGCCTCACCCGCTATGACTTCTTCCCATTCTATAGCTACTCCTGTGGCCTCCACTACCTTTTTCATGGCAGCAGTAACCTCTAGTCCAATTCCATCGCCTGGTATTAAAGTAATCTTATACATCCTAGGCCTCCTTACTGTTTCTCATCTTGATACTATTTAGCTTACCACCAGCCATCAACATATCTATTTCCTTGTCATTGAAGCTGGCCTTTACAAAGAAGGAGATATTCTTTTCCTCATCCTTCACCTCTAGTCTGCCATCCTTCAAGCCCTGGTAGATATTATCTATAGAAAGCATATCCATCTGGTCTAGCTTGTCATAATCCTCTAGATTTTCAAATTCCATAGGTATGATACCACTATTTATCAGGTTAGCCTTGTGTATTCTAGCAAATGACTTTGCAATTACACCCTTTATACCTAGGTATAGTGGAGCTAGGGCTGCGTGCTCTCTCGAAGATCCCTGGCCATAGTTGTCTCCACCTACTATGAAACCTCCCTTATTTTCCTTAGCCCTCTTGGCAAAGTCTTCATCTATGGTAGAGAAGCAGAAATTAGCCAAATAAGGTATATTACTCCTGTATGGGAGTAGCTTGGCATTAGAAGGCATAATATGGTCAGTAGTTATGTTGTCCTCTGTCTTAATAATTATCTTGCCCTCAAGCTTGTCAGTTAGCTTAGTATTTAGTGGGAATGGCTTTATATTTGGCCCCCTAACAACTTCAACTTCTGCTGGATTTCATCAGGCCTTATAATCATACTGTCATCTATCAAGAAATGATCTACATGGATACCTGAAAAATCAATATCAAAGTCAGCATCTCTAGGATCCATTAGGCAACCATAGATAGCCGAAACTGCTGCAAGCTCTGGACTTGCTAGGTAAACCTGGGCTGAATTAGTACCTGACCTACCATAGAAGTTCCTATTAAAAGTTCTAATACTAATTGCATCAGTTCCTGGCGACTGTCCCATACCTATACATGGTCCACATGAATTTTCAAGTATTCTGGCACCTGAACTAATAATATCAGCAAGGGCCCCGTTCCTAGCTATCATTTCCATAACCTGTCTAGAGCCTGGAGCTATAACTAGGCTGACGTGGTCAGCAACCTTCCTGCCCTTTAAGATTCTAGAAACCTTCATCAGGTCCTCATAGGAAGAATTGGTACAGCTTCCTATGGCCACCTGGTCTACCTTAATCCTACCGACTTCCTTACATGTCTTGATATTATCAGGACTATGAGGTGCAGCTACCATAGGTACCAGCTGGTCTAGGTCTATATCAATAACCTCATTATAGCTAGCGTCTGGGTCTGCCACTAGCTCTATCCAGTCCTCTAGCCTATCTTCAGCTATAAAGTATTCTCTTGTCTTGTCATCACTAGGGAAGATAGAAGTAGTTGCTCCTAGCTCTGCCCCCATATTTGTAATGGTTGCCCTCTGAGGAACAGATAGGTTTGCAAGTCCTGGTCCACCGTATTCATAAACCTTACCTACTCCACCTTTTACAGTCTGTCTCCTAAGAACCTCTAGAATAATATCCTTAGATGTAACCATAGGCCTTAGCTTACCCTTTAGGTTGACCTTTATCACCCTAGGCACCTTTATATAGTATGGCTCGCCTGCCATGGCAAGGGCAACATCCAGGCCACCAGCACCAATGGCTAGCATACCTACGCCACCCGCTGTAGGCGTATGGCTATCTGAGCCTAGTAGGGTATCTCCAGGCACAGAAAATCTCTCCAAATTAACCTGGTGACAGATACCATTACCAGGCTTTGAAAAATAGATACCAAACTTGTTGGCTACTGTTTGTATATACTTGTGGTCATCAGCATTTTCAAATCCCTGCTGTAGCATGTTGTGGTCGATATAGGCGACAGACCTCTTAGTCTTTACCTTGTCTATTCCCATGGCCTCCAACTGTAAATATGCCATAGTACCAGTAGAATCCTGCGTTAGGGTCCTGTCAATCCTTATCCCCGCAGTGCTGCCTGCTACAAGCTCACCTTCGACTAAATGCTTGTCCAAAATTTTTTCAACTATATTCCTTCCCATATAATCACCTTCCCAATCGTCTATTAAATGCAAGAATTTAATGTGTTCTTTCATTTTTATATTTTTATTATAAGACTAATCTCCTACAAAATCAAGAAATTTATCAAGTTTTTTGATTTTTATTTTTTTATTGTTTCATTTGAAAGCCTTTTTTTCTTATTTTTCGGAAAAAATATACCTATTTTTGCAGTTTTTATATTGACTTGATTCATTTATATTTTTCAAGATGCTTATCGATATATTAAGATACTAGCCACCTAGGCCTATTAAATGCTATAATTAATTAATGAACTAGGAGGAATTAGTATGACTTTCACAGATATAGGAATTGATATAAATATAGTAGAAGCCTTGGCCAGAATTGGTATTAAAACACCCACTCCAGTCCAGGCAACTAGCATTGGCAAAATTCTTGATGGCCAGAACCTTATAATTGAATCCAATACCGGTACTGGCAAGACCCTTGCCTTCTTGGTCCCCCTTATAAATAGGATATACCTGGGCCAGCTTGACAAGGTCTTAGTCCTGGCTCCAACTAGGGAGTTAGTAATCCAAATAGGAAATGAAGCCCAGTCTATCGCAGACAAGCTTGATAGGGATGTTTCCGTCCTGCCAGTATATGGTGGTCGTGACATCCAGTCACAAATCAGGAAACTAAAAATACTGTAAATATTATAATTGCCACACCTGGTCGTCTGCTTGACCATATTAACAGGAAGTCTATAGATATAAGCAATGTAGATTGCCTAGTCCTAGATGAGGCTGACCAGATGCTCTTGATGGGCTTTAGGAATGAAATAGATACCATAATTAGAAATATTAAAAATTACGACCAGCTACTCTTCCTATCAGCTACAGTAGACCCCAAGGTCAAAAAGCTTGCCTATAGATATGCAAACCCATTAGACATCCTAAGTCTAAATAGCAACAATGATATACCAGACCTAATAGACCAGGTCTTTGTTCATACTACAGACAGGAACAAGTTTGAAGACTTTTGCAGGGTTATAGATGATGATAGGCCCTTTATGGCCATAGTCTTCTGCAGGACTAAGGCCAGGGTAGACAAGCTAGAGCTGCAAATGGGCCAGGCTGGCTATAACTGTAAGAAAATCCATAGTGATATCAGCCAAACTAAGAGGGAAAAAATAATCAAGGATTTTAGGGACCTCAAGATACAGTTCTTGATTTCCACGGACCTATCTTCAAGAGGCCTTGATATAGGCGGCATTACCCATATATACAACTACGACTTCCCAGAAAGACTGGAGGACTATGTCCACAGGGTGGGCAGGTCTGGTAGGCTAGGTAAAGAGGGTAAGGCAACCTCCATGGTAACCGAAAAAAATATGGCAGTATACGAGGAATTAAAAAATCTGTAAAAAAAACCCTCCACCCAAATTTGGATGGAGGATTTTATTTTACATAGCATAACTGTTAGTATCTACGTTACACTCAATCTAAGTTAAGTCTCTACTTATAATACTGCTTTTTCTTTTTGTTTTATTTACCTTTTTCACAGCTAGCTTGTCTACTTAATTAGCTTTTGTACAAGCTGGCTAATATTACTCTAGCTTTTTAGCTACTCAAAATTTTGCACTAGATTAGCTCTTGCTATAGTAGCTCTTTAACGATTTTACTTTTTGTTTTTACCAATTACCTTTTCTTGTTCAAGCCAGAATCTTCTGATTCAAGCTCTTAGTAGGCTTATCCTAGTTATTATTGCACTTGTTTTTCTTGCAGTTACTACAGTTACCTAGACAAACATCAATTTCCTCTAGACATTCATTGAAGGCAACCTTGCTGCTGTTCTTATGTCTAAAAATAGGTATATTCATCTTCTTGGCCTGCATCTCAACTATTCTAGACAGCTTGTGAGAAACCGTTGATGTCATGATTACTATGGCATCTGGACTTCCTATTGAATTTTTGACCTGACTAGACATAGTAGTATATACCTTAGTCTTATAACCTCTATTTTTAGCAAGCTTGTAATAATCTTTTTCCATTCTCTCGTGTCCGCCTATTACCAATAAGCTCATACAAAGAACCCCTCCTTAAAATACTCAATATGTAAATTCATTAATATCATTTTTTATCTTGATAATTATTATCATCTCTGTATATATAATATCTAAAAATAAAAAAAATGTCAATACTTATCGATAATTTTTTTCAATTAATTTTATATATCTTTAACAATAAAAATATCCAGTCGACCATAGGAACCTTCCTATCAAATCGACTGGATATTATACATATGCCTAAGACATGGGTTAGACCCCTTTCCTAGGTCTTATTTAAATTTCTTTTTATAACTAATAGCCTTTGTAATTTCCATACAAATTATTGAGCCTATTGCCAATCCAAGCGAAATAGCAAAATCCTTAATAGAATATGCCGCTGGTATAGCAAATATAGGTCTAATAAATGGTATCATGACTATACCAAATAGGCCTAAACAAATTAGAACTGCAAGTATAACATACTTATTAGAGAAAAAGCCTAATTCAAATGGGTTCTTGAAGTCAGACCTACAAGCAAAGGTCTGGAAGGTCCTAGACAACAATAGGGTAGTAAATGCTAGGGCTACTCCAAGCTCAGCAGACTGCTGCATACCAATATACTGGGCCATTATCGCAGCCAATCCTACAAAAGTACCCCTAGATAGGATAGCCTGCCAAGTGCCTCCTCCAAGAAGACCCTCATCCTTAGATCTTGGTGCAAGAGACATAATCCCCTCTTCTGGATTTCCATACCAAGAGCAATAGCTGGCAAGGAGTCATTTACCATATTTATAAATATCAGCTGTAGGGCAGTATATGGGTTTGACCAATCTGCAAAAACAGCAAATAATATGGATATTATAGCACCTAGGTTACCTGAGAATAGGTAGGTTATTGACTTCTTTATATTGCTATATACTGTTCTACCAATCTCTACTGCATCTATAATACTGGCAAAATTATCATCTACCAAGACCATAGCTGAAGCGTCCTTGGCAACCTCAGTACCTGAACCCATGGCAATACCAATATCAGCACTCTTAAGAGCTGGCGCATCATTTACACCATCACCTGTCATAGCTGTAACCTTGTTCTTCCTCTGCCAAGCACTTACTATCCTAATCTTGTTCTGAGGAGAAACTCTGGCATATACGCTAATCTTTCTAGCTGTTGGTCTAATTCTGCTTCACTCAAATTATCAAGTTCCTGGCCTGTGTATGATAAGTCACCATCTTCAAATAGACCTATAGACTCACCTATAGCAACGGCTGTAGTCTTGTGGTCACCAGTAATCATAATAGGTTTGATGCCAGCACTCTTAGCCTTGGCAACAGCATCAATAACCTCTGCCCTTGGTGGGTCTATCATGGCTATCAAGCCAATGAAGACAAAATTATCTTCCCCAGCTATATCTATTACTTCGCCTGACTCAAGGTCCCTGTATCCAAAGGCCAATACCCTAAGGGCATTTCTCGAGTAGGTCTCATTCTGTTCCTGTATCTTTTCCCTGATATCATCAGTTAGATCTATCACCTGGTCTCCAGACAATATCTTTACAGACCTCGATATCAATATATCTGGTGCACCTTTGGTAATCATGATATCCCTGCCACCAATATTATGGGCAGTTGACATCAGCTTCCTATCCGAGTCAAAAGGTATCTCCTGAAGTCTAGGATAAGTATCCCTCACCCTCTTAGTAATATAGCCCTTCTTATCAGCAAATACTGTCAAGGCTACCTCTGTAGGGTCACTATTTCCTTGCCATCTTCACTAATAACTGAGTCATTACATAGGGCAGCCGCAATATTGATCATATCTTCAGTATTGAAGCCACCTATATTATCCAGATCCTTCTGACCTTCCTCTACCACTTTAATAGAGCCTGCATTACGACCATCATACTTGTAGTATTCAAGGACTGTCATCTTGTTCATAGTAAGTGTACCAGTCTTGTCAGTACATATAACAGAAGTTGAACCTAGAGTCTCAACTGCAGGTAGCTTCCTTATTATGGAATTCTTCTTTGACATAGTATTAGTACCCATTGAAAGTACTATAGTTACTATAGAAGATAGGGCTTCCGGTATTGCTGCAACCGCTATGGCAACTGCAAAAATAAAGGAATTCAAGATTACCACCTTCAGATCACCTGAATTAGGATGGGTCATAGCCCTCATTACCTCTACTAGAAATATGAACAAGCATATAACTAAAATAGTTACACCGAGCTTCTTAGAGAATTTCTCTATATTTGACTGTAAAGGAGTCTGCTTGACCTCTGTATTGTCCAGCATATCAGCTATCTTACCTATTTCAGTATCCATACCTGTACTTGTACAGACAAACTTGGCCCTACCATTTACAACCATAGATGTAGAATAAACCATATTTACCCTGTCACCAACACTACAATCCTCTTCTATCCTGTCAACCAACTTATTGGCTGGCTCTGACTCACCTGTCAGCATGCCCTCCACTATCTTTAGTGATTCTGCCTCTAATAGCCTACCATCAGCCGGAACATAGTCACCAGCCTCTAATAGGACTATGTCTCCAGGCACTACATCCTTAGATGATATAGTAAGCTTTTCGCCATCCCTTACCACCTTGGCACTTGGGACAGACAGTTGCTTTAGACTATTTATAGAAGACTCTGCCTTCTTAGTCTGTACTGTTCCCAAAACTGCATTTAGGATTAGGACTAGGAATATAATTAGTGATTCCATCATAGAACCTGTAACTATCTGTATAAGAGCTGCTACAATCAGTATAATTACCATTGGATCCTTAAAGCTCTCCAGGAATATCTTCCAAGTAGGATCACTCGCTTTTTCTTTCAATTCATTTTTTCCATACTTTTCTAGTCTAGAATTGGCCTCAGCCTGGGATAAACCATCATGACCTACTCCTAGGTCTGCTAAAACCTGGTCACTATCCTTTAGATAGTACTTGATTTCATTCTTTTCTTGCATAAAAACCTCCATTCCTACAAGTATTATTTAATAAAAAAACCTTAACAACATGACACTCAAAATAAACACATAATCTAACTGCTTATTTTGAAGGTCTTGCTGTCAAGGCTGCCCTTGTCTGTTAACCGAGTATAAAAATACTGGCCTGACGATTAACGGATATAGTATACTATAGTGCTACTCCCCTTCATGTAACAATTATAGTATACTAATATCCCTCTTGTCAATCGTTTATAGCTTATATAACAAAACTTTATATTAAATTCTATTTTATAACAAAATCACTACCAACTTGGAATTTATTTTCATTTTCGTCATAGTATCCATTTTTTTCAGGCATTTGTGATGCATAAAGTTTAAAGGTGAAATTTTTAAGAGCATCCCTATCAACTCTTAGCTTACTTAATTCACTTTGTATAAGGGTAGCTTCCTTCCTATCTGAATATGATGATTCTAGTTCCAGTAATTCTCCCTTATCATTTTTGCCATCTATAAAAAATAAATAGTTCTTGCCATCGGAATTGTTTATTTTTAATTTGGCCTCTACCTTGCCTGTAGGCCTAATAATAATATCTTTTACATTGACCTCAATACCCTTAGACTTGATATTTATGCCTGGGTTTATATGAAGCGAGTCCTTGACAAAATCATTGTTAACTGCAAACTTAAAAGCCCAATCTCCACTAATGCTAGAATTTTGCTGAGCATCCTTTTCTGAAAAGGACATTAAAGACCTTACATATACAGCAACATTTTTCTTGTTTCCTAGATAGTCTTTTATATCCTTATCAAAGGTATATGTCATACAGTTGTATTCTACCCCATCCTTTTGGAAACTATGCCCCATAGAACCGTTTGGTCTAAGATATGTCCCACCAATATTAAAGACAAGGTCATCAGGTGAATATGTCATTTTGTCATCACCCTTAGCTAAAAATGTTAGCTGAATCCTATCGTCATACATCAAGGCATCCTCAAGCTGAAGGCCAATGCCCTTGTCCTCTACAGCCTTGTGTACTATATTAGAATAAGGCTTGTAGGCCTCATTATCCATGGCATCTGCTATTGAATATCTCACATTATCTATAACATCCCTAGTATAGGCCTTTACACTTGGAACCTGGTATAGGCCAACCAAGGTCATCATTACAAGACCGGCTACTACTATCTTCTTGTTAAAGCCAGCAAGTCTTGTATCCTTCTTTATAGACTTGTGAATATCCCTCTTTAATTTTGCCTTTTCAAATTCATTCAAGTCTTGTCTATCATAAGATGATATATCAAAATTTCCATCATTTAAAAAATCATATCCCTTATTTTTATTCATAACTACTTCCTCCGTTTTCCATAAGCTTCAGATTGTCCCTAGACCTGGCCAATCTATTGTAGATAGCCTGCTTGCTAAGCTTGTATTTTTCACTTAGTTCATCAATACTGTAGTCTTCAACATACCTATCCCAAAAAATCTGCCTGTTTGTGGGACTCAGCCTGTCGAGTAAGGATTTTATATCCCTATCCAACTCATCCACAAGCCCTGCCCTGGCTTCTCTTTCCAGGTAGCCAACACCATCAATTTGACCAGACTTGTGGTCTTCTAAGCTAACTATTCCGGTATCCATGCTAAGTTCTCTATTAGCTTTCTTCAAAAATTTCCTTTTAGCATCTATAGACCTGTACTTGGCTACCATGCCCAACCAGTTAGGAAACTTTGACTTAAGTGGATCATATCCACCTATCTTGTTCCAAACAAACAGGAGACAATCGTTAAAGGTCTCATCATATAAGTCCGGACAAGTAGCCAATTCCTTTTTCAGGACGGTCTTGATTATCCAACCATACTCATCAATCAGGTAGTCAAGGCCTGACTCATTTTTGATTTTATTAGGTCTATAAAATTGTGCTCGTCAACTTTCACATCTATCACCCCCCTCTTTACTATATAATACGTAAAAGACCAGCTATCAAATGTCAATACAAAATAAAAAAGAAATTTCACACTGACATTATTGCATAGCAAATAAGCCTAATGAATAGGCTTGAAAAATTAATAATATTGACAACTAAATATTTGGAGTATACGGTTTTTGATCTCTCAAGACAGCAAATATAATATTGGTCAATTTCCTTGCAACAGCCCCTATAGCTGTGCCATGAGCTTTGCCTCGTGCTCTCAACCCTTGATAGTATATGGATAGGGCTGGGTCCTTAAAGGCTGCTACAGTGGCGGCAAGCCAAATAGAACGCCTTAAGTAAGGCGAACCTCGCTTGGAAAGTTTTGTATTTGTAGCTGAAAAATCGCCAGACTGTTTTACGCGTGTGTCTAAACCGGCATAGGCAACAAGTTGATTTGCCCTTTCAAACCTAGAAATATTGCCTATCTCGGATACTATAGACGCACCTAAAACACTACCAATACCCGTTATTGTAGTAATAATTGGACATATATCCTCAAGCAAGTAACTAATCTCAATTTCAATTTCTTTAAGTTGTTCTTCTAGGAATGAAATTTGGCTAATTATTTGCTTGATTTGGAAAGAAAAAGATCTTTTAGCGAACTTAATTCCAAAAGTTTCCCTGGCACAGGATTGGATTTCTTCGGCTTTATTTATGCCAAGACGACCCTTGCTACACTTACAAAGTAAGTCGCCAAGCTCCTCAGCAGGAATCGACAGCATGTCTTCTGGTAAAGGATATTTTGACAACAGTTCCTTTGATGCAACACCATATATATTTGAAAAAAGACTTGAGTACTCAGGGAAAACTTGGTCAAGTATAGCTATAAGTTTTCTTTTCCAATCTGAGCATTCATCAACTAAGGCAAACCTATATCTAGTTAAATTTCTAAGGGCAAATGTATTCTCATCGGAAAAATTAGATATAGAGAACTCTCCAAAACGCATTATTTGAGCAATTATAAATGAATCAACTGAATCATTCTTAGTTTGTCTAACATACATTTTCCTAAAAGCATCAGACTGAATTGGATTTATAACATAACACGTAAATCCTAGATCAATGATGTATGAGAACAAACTTATCCAGTAGTGACCAGTTGCTTCCATTCCAATAATGCAATTATTAGTTGTTACACCAAATTCAGAAATAAAATTATTGAACTTTTCTATCCCTTTTGTAGAATTGGGAAAGGAAATACTTTTGGATAAGCTCTTTCCAGAAGAATCAATTATTGAAGCTTCGTGGTTTTTCTTAGCAATATCAATACCTATGTAAAACATAAAATCACCTAGCTTTCATATATTTTAGATAGAGAAAGAACCCTCTAAAACTTTACGACAATGCAACCTCGTTAGATATACAGCAACTTAGTGCTATCCAGCTAATACGCATAAAGACGTAAAGAAGAGGCGTAAGCCTTTAAAAGGAAGATATGACTTCAAGGAGGTAGCTACGACCTCTATCTATACTAATATTATCCCACAAAGAAGAGGGGATAGAAAAGAAAAAAAGTAGTTTTAACTACAAGTATATTATACGAGGGAGGTTTTTTCTTTCACTTTTACAAAAACTTATGGAATTTTTACCTAAACGTAGGAAATACAGTCTCTTATTTATATCGAGTCTTTTAAACTCATTTAAAAATTTTTATCTATAACCTTATTTAAGACCCTGGTTTATCTAAGAAAAAAATCCAGCTATCTTCTCAATAAAGTTATAAAAAGTCGTAGTTGGAAGGTAGAATAAGTATGGGGCTGTCAATACCGCCATAAGTATAGATACCTTTTTCTTTTGGGCCTGGTCTAAATCAGTTTTCCTTAGGCAGAACTTATAATTTAGGAAGTAGATTAGGATAGCTACCAAGACAACAAAAACTGTTACAAAAATAAATGTCTCCGGTGTCTTCAACGGGCTCTCCATGACATTATCTACTATATGCCTTATAAATATCCCAATATTACCCGTTAGTTTAAAGCCAAACATTGTGGACAAGAACATTAGGCCACTGCCTATCATATCAGCTATATAGCCACATATCCATACCTGCAAGATAGACTTGGAATAATTTTTCCAAAGCTGACCTTTAGACACTAGCTTAAGTCCTATTAGGAGAACAATAGAGTCAACCACGAAATTAAATGGCATGGATACCATCCAAAACATTGGAAAAAGTATTAATGCCCATAATGGGAAAAATACATTATACAACTTCATACTGTTTTTTTGATTCAAACTTTCCCTCTTATTTAAATCGTTTTCTTTATTGTGTATACTAGCTTTCATAATAACCATCCTTCCTACAACATAAAACATATATAGACGACTTTCCTAGTCACCTTATCCAATTAAATAATTCTATTTCTTAACTTTAATTTATAATAATTCCATTCCCTGGTCAAGTAGCTTTGCCTATTATTTATTATTATTTAATCTAATTTAATTGTTTCTTTTTATAATTCTTAATTATTTTTCAGATTAGAATAGTAAAATATCTAAACCAATTACAAACTCTAATATTTTCACTAACATAAAAGCAGGCAAGTAACTTTTATATAAAAAATCAGTCGAGGAACTTCCTCGACTGACCACATCCATACTGTATGGATGTTTAGGGTATTTTATATGAAATTCAGTAGACGTGCAAATTTGTAATATAGTATGAATAAGTCTTTATCACAAGCCTTATGATATGCCTAATAACCAATGTCGTAGGTAGGACACATACTTTCATTTCCTATAACTGCCGTATGCTTGTCCCAAACCGACAAATCACTCCTCCTCATTATTATACGCATTTTTCTATCATTTTCATTCTTTTTGATAGAACCTGTAAACTGTGCCCACTCACTCATAGAGCTAACCTTTTTATAAGCTTCCTCTGGCTTACCACCGAAAAATAGTTCCGCAACCTCTAGTACTTGTTCTCTGTTTAGCATCTCAATCAACTCCTTAATACTGCTACATGCTACACATCACATTATCTATTCCTAGATTTTCAGCACTCCTAATTTTTCTATTATCAGTTTGTACTGTTTATGATTCAGCTAAAAAACACTCGTAAATATCTTGCCCCTTGGTGATTATTAATTCACTTTATAGGTATTTTTCTATAATTATTCACGTATCCTTTCTGATATTATTGTTTTTTTATTTTTTTAGTACTTTTTTTAATATACAACAATTTAATTGTTTTTTTGCAATCATTTTTTTGAATATTTGAAATAATTTTTTTATTTTTTTATATCCAAATATAGTAAGTATTACTAGTATTATATTATTATAACATATATTTTTGTCCTAATTGGGCTGATTTGAGAAATTTATTGTTACTATTTATATTTAGAAGTATTGGAAAGTATGTTTTATAGATATTATACTGATAAAAAATACGTATTACATACAAATTTTATATCTTTATACTAAATTGAGATGCATCACCTTTAATAATTATAGTCTGCTTCTCGTTTTATTTTATCAAATTTTTCTTTCATTTTTTTATCCACCAAGTAATCTTTTGCGTAAGGACCATATCGTACTATCTCTGGATTTTTTAGTGCTTCTTCCAAATCTCTATTATCCTGTTCTGATGCCTCTTCATCAAAACTAGTCCACTTCAAAAAAGAATCTAAAAGAACTTCTATAATTATTAATTTATTTGACACAACTACACATGCACAACGTCCATCTTCTAGAGTTACTAAAATTCCACCTAGGCCGTTTCCACCTATTACCTCTTTTAATTTCAACAAATTTATCACCTTCTATTTTCTATTAATTTAACAATCCCAAGTATACTATCTAATTATGTTGAATCAGCAGATATACATCTTACTATAAGTATACTTTATATTTTAAAATTTTTAGAAGTTATTTTTAGAAGTTTTGGTTGTATAATATAGATGTAATACAAATATTGCCACCAAAATACTAACAGCCGAGGAATCCCTCGGCTGTATAAATTGATATATCTATTATTTAGCACCTAGTGCTGCCATTGTAATATAGTTATATGGCTGGTTGAAGTGAGGTAGGAAGAATATATCTAATAGAGCAAGTCTATCGATAGTTACCTTCTCCTGGATAGCCAATGAGAACATATGGATACCCATTGACATATCGTATTCAGATGCCATCTGAGCACCTAGAACTACTCTAGTCTTCTTGTCATATACTATTCTTATCTTAACATCTGGATTAGTTGTTTCTATGAATGCTGGCTTCTGAGTATCTTCAAAATCAGTGTATCCAACTTCTATACCAAGCTTTCAGCCTTAGCAACAGTTATACCTGTAGAAACCATCTTTAGGTCATAGATACAAATACCATTTGATCCCTGAACACCAATAGATTCTATTTCAGTACCAGCTGCATTGTGAGCAGCAACGATACCACTTCTTACAGCATTTGTAGCAAGTGCTATATAGTTAGTGTTGTCTATAGTGTTGTCATATACTGTAGCACAGTCACCTATAGCATAAACATCCTTTAAGCTAGTTTCCTGCTTCTTGTTTACTAGGTATGAACCATTTCTGAATAATTCTAGCTTATCTTTACCTAGGGCATTGTTTGGTCTGAATCCTATTGAAAGGATAACCATATCTGCCTTGATTTCCTTCTTGTCAGTTACTACAGAAGAAACCTTACCGTCAGTTCCCTTTATTTCCTGAACTGCCTGACCAAATTCAAGGTTTATATTGTGGCTAGCAAGATTTTCCTTCATTAGGCTAGTGAACGGCTCGTCATAGTATGCTGGAAGACAAGTTTCAGCTATATCAACCATTGTTACAGTCTTTCCTAGTCTTTCAAATGCTTCTGCTAATTCTACACCTATGTAACCTGCACCAACAACTACAATGTCCTTAATGTCTGGATTCTTTAGCTTTTCAATAACTTCTGCAGCATTCTGGTATAGCTTAACCTGCTGAACATTTTCTAAATCCTTACCTGGTATATTTGGTATGATTGGAAGTGAACCAGTAGCTAATATGATCTTATCATATGTATCTTCTATTTCTGTTCCATCCTTAAGCTTTACAAATACCTTCTTTGCATCGAAATCAATATCATGTACATCTGCTTCCATGTGTACCTTAGCACCCATAGATTCTAACTGAGCCTTATCAGCGTAGAACAAACCATCTGCCTTTGAAATCTGCTTTCCTATCCAAAGTGCCATCCCACAACCTAGGAATGAAATGTTGCTATTCTTGTCATATACTACCACTTCGTGCTGTGGATAGTTACTCAAAATTGTTCTAATTGTTGCTGTACCAGCATGGTTTGCACCTACTACTATAATCTTACTCATAATTACCTCCATAATGTTTTTTACTTTGACCCTACTTTACGAATTGTAGGAATCAGCATAATTAAAATTTGTTTTTATATAGATTGACGTCAAAATTTACTCTGTTATGGATTTACCCTTGTAAGTGTTTTCATAAACATTTTTTTCATGAAAAAGAAACATTTTCTCAAAAATTTTTTTATCTTAAGTTAGACTCCTTGCCTTGCAATGCTTACAGTCTAGAAAATTGACAAAAATATTTTTTTATTTGTGATTTTTTTATTAGAATTTTTGCCCATTTTTTTAAAAAAATATCGCAATAAAAAAACTCCCCTGAAATTTCAAGGGAGCAATAGTCACTCTATTAAATTACTTTATATCAATATTTTAGTTATGGTCTATTCAGGTACTATAACTAAGGTACACTTAGCATGCTTTAAAACATAGGCTGTACAAGAACCAATCATCCTAGTTAAGCCCTTCTTAGTTGACTTAGTCATTACGATCACGTCAATTCCAAGTTCCCCAGCATTTCTTACGATTTCATCACCCGCATAGCCAAAAGTAAATGATGCCTCTGTCTTATACTCGCTCACCAATTGTCTAGCCTTGTCTAGTAGTTCCCTACCGTTCTTTTCAGAAGTCTTAATCTCATCACTCATAGAAATTCCATCTATGAAAACTAGTTCCTTTACATTTATGATATGCAGTTCTACTTTTTCAGGAGAATAATTTTCCTTAATAAAATTCAAAGAGTGCATACTTCTCTCTGTTCCATCAATCGGAACCAATATCTTCTTAGTTGTCATAAAAACACCCCTTTCAGCTAATTGCGATATAATAAGTTCTACCTATTTATTACTTACTTTAATTATACAGCTATTTGCAAAAAAGGTCAATCGAGTAGGGAGGAATTTTCCTCCCTCTCACACCACGGAGCGTGCCGTTCGGCACTCCGCGGTTCAATTCAAATAATAATCTAAACAACTAATGAGTCCTCGCTTTGCGAGGATTTCTTTTGTTATCTTGCGAAGTCCCGCTGTTTTGGCTACCGCCTGATAATGGTCTGTAAATCCTACGGATTGTCTCGCCATCCATTCTGGTACTCCTAGCTTCCTTAGTCCCCACATCCTTTTCTTGTTAGTTTTCCATTGTTTCCATATAACTATCCTCATACGATTACGAAGATGTTTGTCTATTTTAGTCATATTTTGTTTCATCTTACCTATCCTAAAATAGTTTATCCATCCTCTTATCACCTGATTTAGTTTCAGTATCCTGTAGTCCATAGACACTGACCACGAACGATATGTTAGTTTCTTGAGCTTTCTCTTGAATCTGTTTATTGAGTCCTTATGTGGTCTGGCTTCCCATTTTCCATTCATTTTCACAAAGCCAAATCCTAGGTACTTGAGCCTTGTTGGTTTGTGACTTTGGATTTAGTAGCATTTACCTTAAGGCTTAGCTTCCTCTCTATCCACGATGTGACCGAATGCATCACTCTATTTGCAGCTGCACTACTTGCAACGGTTATTATACAGTCGTCTGCATATCTAACGAAGTGCAAGCCTCGTGCTTCTAACTCTTTGTCTAATTCATTGAGCATTATGTTACTAAGCAAAGGGGATAAGTTACCTCCTTGCGGAGTTCCTATAGTGGTTTCTTCATATTTCCCTTTTACCATAACTCCGGCTCTTAGGTACTTAGTTACAAGAGATATTACATCTGGGTCTTTCACCGTTTTGCCTACTAGATACATTAGCTTGTCCTGTGGTACATTATCAAAGAACTTTTCTAGGTCAATATCCACTATGTATGTGTATCCATCATTTAGATATTCTAGTAGCTCTACTATTGCTTGTTGTGCTCTTCTACCTGGTCTAAAGCCATAACTATGTTCACTAAATTGTGGCTCGAACATTGGTGTTAGAACTTGGGCAATTGCTTGTTCTATGATTCTGTCTACTACTGTTGGAATTCCAAGATTTCGTACTCCACCGTTTGGTTTTGGTATTTCTACTCTGAGTACTGGTTGTGGTTTATATTTCCTTTTCAGGATTTTAGTTTTGATATCTATCCAGTTTTCTTTGAGGTATTTGTTAACATCTTCTATGCTTATACCATCTATGCCTCCGGCACCCTTATTGGCTTTTACCTTTTTGTATGCCATTTTCATATTTTCTCTGGATAATATCTGATTCATTAGTTGTCCCATAGATTGTCTCACTTTCCTAATTTTCTTTTGTACATATTTGCCCTAACTCCTATGAAATGTTCACTCCGTTACGTCTTTGCTACTATATTTCTCGTCGGGCTTATATACTCAGTTTGATTAAGTCACTTTGACTTTTAGAATTGTTCAGCCCTTCGCTCCATTTCCATTACAGAAACTTCTCCACTACTATGGCTTCTGCTGACTTCTCACAGTTCGTTGTTACTAGGTTTTCCCTCTGTGAGACCTCACGGGATAAGTCGTCAGTCTTTCCTCGTCTACCTGCCTAATTTACTTACATAAGTTACGTTTGCCTTTGGACTTTGTGACTTATTGCCCACTCATCCTTTATGTAAGCCTTGATATTAGGTTTCTGTGCGTCAGGCTACGATTTTGCTATTGCTTCTTCTCGCCATCACCTCACGGTGATAACCTTGCAAGTTGCTATGAGGTTCGTCGGCAACTACGCCCTACGTGGACTTTCACCACAGACTGATGGCATGCCCGTCATACAATAAAAAGGTAGCCGAGTTCAAATGGCTACCTTTTTATTTTTATTAGTTTATCTTGAGTTATTTTATGTGCATTATTAATTTACCCAAACATACTTTATTTAAGCAAGTTTTTTGCTTTTTTTATATTTTTATTAGGCAAGCTTCTTCTTTCCTACAAGAGCTCCTATTATACCTGCTATGATAGCTGGTATAATCCAGTTGAATCCTAAGTTAGCCAGTGGTAGCTTGTTTATGAAGTCAAGAGCTGGGACCTTAGTAGAAACTAGAGTTAATACACTCACTATAAATGTTACATATGCTGCAAAACTATATACTTTATCGCTTTTAACCTTACTTCTAGCAATAGTTAATACTATTAGAACTATTGTTGGAGGGTAAACTATAGCAAGTATTGGGTTGGCGATCATTACCAATCCTGCAACACCTATTGTAGCAGCTCCTGTAGAGAATACACAAATGATTGCTACAAAGGCTGCATAGCTAACCTTGTTCTTTGTAAGACCTGATAGGTACTCTGCACTTGCAGATGTTAATCCTATTGATGTAGTCAAACATGCTAATGATACTGCTAATGCCAATACAGTCTTACCTGAGTTACCTAATAGTAGGTGTGTTATATTTACTATAACCTGTGACTTCTGAGCATCAACACCATACATAGAAGATACTGTTGCTCCTAGGTAAGTTAATCCACCATAGATTACGCCAAGACCTATACATGCAACTACACCAGCCTTTATTAATAGGCTTACCTGGTCCTTAGATTCAGTATATCCCTTTTCTCTAAGAGTAAGGATCAATACTGCTCCAACTGCTAGTGGAACAAAACAGTCCATTGTCTGGTAACCATCAGTGATACCTCTCTGGAATATATTGGCTATCATTGGCTCTGCAACTGGCTGACCCAATGGTGATATTACACCCTTTACTATGATTACTAGTAGGGCGATTATCAAGAATGGTGTCAATACCTGTCCTACTATATCTATTACCTTTGACGGTCTAACTGTTAGTATAAACGTTAGTACGAAGAATATAATAGTTATTAGAAGAATAGGTGTATTCTGTCCAAAAATTGGAGTTATACCCATCTCATATGTTGTTGCTCCTGTTCTAGGTATTACTAGAAGTGGACCGACACACATGATATCTGCAAAACTTAATAGGATTGCAGGACCCTTACCTATCTTTTCAAATAACTTCATTATGTCACCCTCACATAGGGCAATCGCTATAATTGCTAATAAGGCCAAACCAGCATCCGCTATTGTGAAGCCAGCAAATCCTACGAACCAGCTTGGTCCTGATATAATTCCCAAATATGGTGGGAATATCAAGTTACCTGCTCCGAAGAACATGGCAAACAGGGCAAAGCCAAAAGTTAGGATGTCTTTAAAATTACCTTTCTTTGTCATAAATTACTCCCTTCTGTTACTTTTTAACCACTTACTTTATTTTTGTAAATGCATGTTAAAAAAGTATTGTACTTTAATTTTCTTTATTGATATTATTATAAATTTATTTTTATTAAGTTGTCAAGTGGTTTTTTTATTATTTAAAAAGACCTTTGTTAAATATATATTACTTAATTTTTATAGGTTAATTTATTAAAAAAATATCATATTTAGCTTCATTATTTTTATATGTATAACTAAATATAATAAAAAGTATTTAGCCTTTCCTTTTTATAATATTTACTTTTTTTGCAGATAACGTTGTCATTATGTTGAAACATTTGACTATATTTAGGTACTAAGCCTTATAATCCCTATAATTAAGGATTAGTTAAACATTTATCTACAAAGCTATCATATTTAACATTATTTATTTTTTTAACATCTTTTTTTAAACTATTTCTGGATTTTTTTGAGAAAATCTTTTTCTTTCTTAATTCCAGAAAAATTTAAGATAATTTTGTATTATTCTCACTCAAAAAGATACTTTTTGTAAAAAAATAGAAGATACCCATAACTAAATTAGGTATCTTCCCATTTTTATATAACCAATAATTGTTTTAGCATTATTTATTTTATTAACTAGTCTATATCTTGGATAATACTTGCATCTCCGTCAGAGCTTGATGATTTATCATCACTTGAGCTTGACGAACTATTAGAGCCTGATGATGTATTATCTGAGCCCGACTTGGTATTTGACTTTGCTGATGAACTAGTAGATCCCTTAGAGCTTACACCCCAAATCTTTCTTATTTCACTCTTCAACTCATCAAATGACCATGTCTTGTTAGTATTAACTATACTATTAGGATCATTAATCAGGAAGTCACCATTTTTATTATAGCCTTTGATAACTATAATGTGGCCTCTTTCAGTAAATGTTCCCGGCTTAACGCTAACTATTAGGATCTTGTTGTCATCTAAGGCCTTCTTCATCTTTGCTTCTACAGGTATTACGTCCTGAGATTCTAGACCATACTTAGACAAGCCTGTTTCAAATAGTTTCCAGCTAGTAAAGTTGTCAGCTGATACATAACCATTATCCTGGCTGTACTTGGCTACATCATAAGGATTGACAGTAGAATCAGAATCAAAGTGTCTTATTACCATGGCTAGAGATGTTGGTCCACAACCTGAAAGACCTATCATTTCCTTGCCATATATCCTATAGCCCCACCTTCTATCCCACTGTAGGAATAGCGGCACATCACCATCAACATAATAGCTTGAATTGATATCTGCAGATAGTTTCTATTATTGTACTTTTCCCTATCCTTGTAGCTATATACAAAGTCAACCGTTTCATGGTTCCTAGCAACTAGGTCTATCAAAGTATCTGGATAAGAATCTATATTCTTGATTATGTAGTCTAGTCTTTCAGCTTCCTGGTTGTTTAACTTGCCCTTGATAGCCTCTAGCTTCTTAATCTTTTCTTCCTTAGTCACAGTCTTGCTTGCTGTTGCCGTAGACTTGGTCTTGCTAGTGGATGTACTAGTCTTGCTGCTAGTCTTTGTAGTAGTCTTTGTAGGTGTACTAGTTCCTAGCTTATGCTTTAACATATCTATACCTGTTGCTACCAATACTGCAACTAGTACTATACCTATAATTAGGAGACCCAACCTCTTAAAGTTTATCCTCTCAGCATTTTTCTTGGCATTATTCTTATATACATCTAGCCTTGACCTATATGCACTGTTTGGATTGCTAGTAGTTGTATCCCTCTTATTTTCCTTGGCCTTTTTCCTCGCCTGTTTTCTTTCGGCCCTTGTCATCTTAGAGCTTTCTTCTCTTTCTTGAATCTTACGCCTCCTAAGGAGCTCTTCTATTTCATTCTCCTTTATCCTTACATCATCCTCAAGTGTGACCGGCCTAGGACTTCTCCTAGTCTGTCTTACCTTGGGTAGACGTTCAGTAGGCCTTTCATCCTCATGCTTGCTAAGAGCTTCAATTAGATTTTCTATCTTCTTTGTCTTAAAGTCATCAGCTTCACTGTCTTGACTCAAGCCCTTTTCTATATCAGCAACACTAAGCTCGCTATCTTCTTCGTCCCTAGGTTCACTTGACCTATCAAAGTCAGAGTATTCCTTGTAGATTTCTACATCAGACTTGTCCATGTTGGCCCTTTCCTTGGCCTTTTGCTTGATATATTCTGGATTGTCAACATCTTGACCCAATCTGGAAGCTTCCTTTTCCCTCTTCAACCTTTCTAGACTCTCTATCCTATCATAGGACTGGGCCATAGTATGGTTAACTACAGGACTAGACTTCTGAATTGCTATCTGCTTTTCATTTAGCATAGCCTGCTTTCTCATCTTTGCATTTTTTTCAGCCTCTTCTAGGCTAAGTTCTCTTACCACAGGCTGACCTATTTTATTAATATCATTATTTTCATCTTTATGGAGTTTCTTTAGACTGTTCTCTTCATACAACTTGTCTTTGTTGCTCAAATCTTCGTATATATTTGCATACTTGTTGTCAACCTTTTTATTGTTGCCCTTAAAAGTATACTTGGTGTCTTTTTTTGAAGCCATATTCTATCTCCCTTCGTAGAGTATATAATCTATTATATCATATTTACGCAAATACCACTATTCTATAACCTTAATTCTTTTATTTGTCCCAATCTTTCTTCTACATCACAAAGTTTGATATTTTCAAGCATCTTTACACATTCTTCATTCATCATAAAGAATAGCTCATCAACATACTGGGCCATACCACTACATATGGCACAATCAGAATCCATATCACCAGAATGCCACCTTGATTCTATAATAGGTACAGACACAGCATCATATATCTGCCTTAGGTTTATATTTCACCCTTGTCAGCTACCATATAACCACCATTGACACCTGCCTTGGTAGTCACTATGCCATACTTCTTGCACTTGGCCATTACCTTTCTAATTCTTACTGGGTTGGTACACAAATTGGTAGACAACTCCTCGCTTGACTTTGATTCTCCTGCATGCATCAAGAATACAAGAGCGTGCAAAGCTATAATAAATTCACTCATCTCTTAACCCCTTCTATCCACCTATAAACAGGGCTACTGACCAGCCTTTGTGTATAGGTTATAATAATAAGCTTTATTTTCCATTAATTCTTCATGGCTACCCTTTTCTACTATACCATCAGCAGTCATAACAACTATCATATCTGCGTTCTGTATAGTAGTCAGCCTATGGGCAATAGTAATTGTAGTCCTTCCCTTAGATAAAACCTCTAAAGACTCCTGGATCACTGCCTCACTGTTGTTGTCAAGGGCAGAAGTAGCCTCATCCAAAATCAGAATTGGAGGGTTCTTCAAAAATACCCTGGCTATAGATATCCTCTGCTTTTGACCACCTGATAGCTTGACCCCTCTTTCACCAACATAGGTATCAAAGCCCTCTTCAAGCTCCATAATAAAGTCATAGGCAGATGCAAGCTTGGCAGCCTCTATTATCTCTTCCTCTGTTGCATCTGGCTTACCATACCTAATATTTTCCATAATAGTTCCTGAAAATAGGTAGACATCCTGCTGGACTATACCTATATTATTCCTCAAGGAATAAAGGCTAAAGTCCTTGATGTTTTTTCCATCAACAAAGATGCCACCATCACTCACATCGTAAAATCTAGGTATAAGGGCACATACAGTAGTCTTACCACCACCAGATGGGCCCACCAAGGCTATATTCTTACCGGCCTTGATATCCAGATTGAAATTTTCCAATACATAGTCAAGTTTCTTATTGTACCTAAAGGATACATTCTTGAATTCTATATTTCCCTTCACATCAGTTAAATCTATGGCATGAGGTGAATCAACAATTTCTGCCTCTATTGACATGATTTCATTAAACCTCTCTATACCAGTCATACCCTTTTGGAACTGCTCTGTAAATTCTACTATCCTCTTAACAGTTGCCAATAGAGTAGTTACATACATTATATAGGCCAACATATCGCCTGGCTCTAGCCTTCCATTCATCATCTGGTAGCCACCAAACACTATAATTATAAAGTACATCAGACCATCAATACTCCTATTTACTGTGTTAAAGCCGGCCATAGACTTATAGAAAAGCTCCTTTATTGACAAGAACTTATTGTTGTCACGCTCAAACTTTTCTAGCTCTATATCCTCGTTGGCAAAGCTCTTTACAACCTTGATTCCTAGGATGCTGTCCTCGATGCTAGAATTTAGGTCACCTACATGGACCCTCTGCTTTCTGTGCCCTCCTCATGCTATTTTTGAACTTGCTTGTACTTATAAACATCACAGGTATCATAACATATACTGCCAAAGTCAAAGGCACGTTTATATTTAATAGGATCACAAAGGATATACAAATCTTTATAAAGCCTATAAAGTACTCCTCTGGGCAATGGTGGGAAAACTCTGTAATATCAAAAAGGTCATTAGTCATCCTCGACATAATCTGACCTACCTTGGTTTCATTGTAAAAATTATCAGATAGGGTCTGTAGGTGCTTGTACATATCAAACCTCATATCTGTTTCAATCTTTGCCCCCATTATATGGCCTATAGATGCCATATAGTACACTGCCACTAGCTCAACACACTTGATAAGGACAAATATTACAGCTATCCTCACTATTAGGTTGATGGTTAAAGAGCCTGGATCTGCAATCCCCACATTAGTCAAATACCTAAGTATTAGGGGCAGGATCATTTCTGAAGCAGTTGTCAGACCTGCACACAAAAGGTCTATAAATAAAATATTTCTATACCTATTAAAGTAGGGTATCACACTCTTTATCAAACTAATATTACTCATACTATTCCTTTCTCAATAATCTCTCGGAGTTTGCAAGCAAGTAGTCTGACATTAGGTCAAAGCTTACCTGCTTGATATCTGCCAGCTCCTGTATTACTGCCTCCAAAGTATTCCTCAAATTTCTTGGGTCAAACTTCTTCTTAAATAACCACTCTAGGGCCTCCACCCCATCAGTCTCAACCAATATCCTGTCTAGGGGCAAGAGTTTGACCATATTTCTTACATTATAATCTACAAAAATTGCTGGACCTACCGTGAAGTGGCAGCCCAGATCAATAAATTCTTTTACATACTTGTCACAGCTATACCAGTGGATAACCATATCCAAATCATAAGCCCTCAATATCTCATATATCTTGGCTTCCATCATCTTAGTATGGAGTATAACAGGCTTATTGTACTTCTTTGCCAGGTCTAGACTCATAATAAAGGCCCTTTCCTGGTCCTCGAAGGGAGTATCACACCAACAAGCATCCATACCTATCTCACCTATTAGGTTGGCCTCCTTAATAAGGTCTTCATAGGAAGATCCAAACTGCTGGCCAATTATGTCAGCATCAAATGGATGTATTCCCATGCTATAGTAAACCTTGTCCAAGGCACGAGTCCTATCCCCAGAAAAGGCCTCCCTATTATTCATCAGACTCTTGAATTCATCACGACTCTGACAGTTGATTAGGGGTATAATATCCTGGTCATAATAGGCCTCAAAAACCTCTAGGCTAGAGATGTGTGTATGAAAATCATATATTTTTTTCTTATTCATGGCAGACCTCACTATCTATCTACAACTAAAAAGCCCTCCTTGGCCAAGACCTCCTCTATATAGTCTAGGTCATCCTCACTATCCGCCTCAACAGTGTGGTAGTGAATATAGTCGTCAGTCAAAAGGCTAAGGGGCTTGTTACCATCCAGGTCCATCTTGTCCATAAAGATGGACACCTGCCTCCTATTGGAAATATTCAGATCAGCCTTTATGTCCCCATAAACCGGGTGGTTTACAATTACATCTAAAAGCCTTCCACCAGCATCAACGATAGAGTTTAGCTCATCAAGAGTTCTCGTCATATCATGACTTACCTTAAAGACCCTCCTAGGCTTGCTCGGAAGATTTGCCTTTAAAATATAACCCCTGTTCGTCGATACAATATCTATATTAGAAGCCCTCAAAAGGGCAATATCAGCAACTATAACCTGTCTAGTGACACCAAATTTATGGGCCAAATCAGCAGCAGAAACCGGTCTTTCACTCGACTTTAAAAGTTCAAAGACATCCTGTCTTCTATCATTCACCTTCAATGCTAACACCTCCCAATAAAGCATGAATATCCACTATTATAGCATGTATATAGCTTGGCCGGCAATAGTATCAAAAAAGATTACAGTTGAATTTTGATTTTCATCCTATAATTTATAAATTTAGTTAAAATAAAAAAATAGGCTAGTTAATTCCAAATCCGGTCAAAACCGTACTGGAATAACTAGCCTATCAAGAACAAATCGTGGAGATATTTTCACTCTTTAAAAGTTTCCCTCAACTAGGCATTTGCCTAGACTATATTACTTCTTCGCTAATAAGTCTCTTATTTCTGTTAATAATTCTAACTGTGGATCTACAGCTGGAGCAGCTTCTTCTTCCGCCTTCTTGAACTTGCTGGTAGCTGTATTTATGGCCTTTACAAACAAGAAGATTGAGAATGCAATTATCAAGAAGTTAATAATCGCCTGTAAGAAGGCACCATATCCTAGTGTAGCATTACCCACCTTAACTGATAGGTCTGCTATATTTACACCACCAACTATAATACCAACAAGTGGCATGATTATCTTTTCAACCAAAGAAGTTACGATAGTTCCAAATGCAGAACCCATAACAACACCGACTGCCAAGTCTAATACATTGCCCTTCATAGCAAAATCTTTAAATTCGTTTAAAAAACCCTTCATTATCATTCCTCCTAATTAAAACTAAAAAACTGTTTTTTTACCTAAAACTCACATAATTACTCTTTGATTTGAATTTCTACAATTATATTCCCATTTTGCCTGTATAGCTAGACCTAGCTCAAATCCAACTAGCAAGAAGTGGATTTAAAGCCTATATACCTATACTCATTCCTATAAGTACCCCAAAAAGGAAATAATTAACAATTTATTTAAACTTTACAACAAAAAATATGCAAATATCTTATTCCAATATATCATCTATATAGAAGCCTATAATTTTTGAGAACCTATCATAGTTTTTCACATAGGCAAAGTCTCTACCGAAAATCTTCTTTTCAAGCTCCAGGTCCTCCTCCTGGCCCGTAAATATACCTAGGACATGCTTACCCCTCAGCTTCATATTAAAAACCTCCTGGGCAGTATCCTTGATAGCAAGATCATCTATATAGTCTTGACCATCCACTTCAAAAAAACCCTTAGTTCCAAGGTTTATCTTATCATTAGGCTTGCCGTCGCTTAGGACTATCATTATCTTCTTATCATAGTCACCTGCATCCATTAGCTTGGCAACCAGACTCAAGGCCAGTCCATCCCTATTGCTACCAGATGCCTTGTAGTCAAATATCTTGGAATTCTTAGACCTCGGATCCTTGTAGTCCCTAAACTCATTAACTACCAAGAAGTTAAAAAGATTACTAAAGGCAAGTACCCTAGTTGGTATGTTTAGGGAAGTCAGGGCCTCGGTTATAATATAGGCCTGGGCAGCAACCTGACCCTCACGCTCCATTTGGGATGATGATGCGTCAAGTAAAATATCCACTGATATAGAGGTCATCTCCCTCTTATCTACCCTGGCAAAAATTTTATCTTCATTGAATGCCTTATTCTTCCATATCCTAGAAACTACTAGGCTACCTGAGCTTGCAAATTCTATATCCTCTTCATCGTCAAATACCAGCTTCTTCTTTAGGATTTCCCTTAGCTCATTTATAGACCTCCTAAAAACCAGCTCATTGTCACGGTAGTATTCCATATTTGATTCAGCCTGGGCCTTGATAGACTTGGCATAGTAAATATTATCCCTATCTATATCAAAGTCACCCCTGGTAAAATGGAGCTTTATACCCTTGTGGATGCCCCTGCAAAGGTCGGCCTCTAGGCTGTTTATAGTATGGCCCGGTAAAATCGACTTACCAAACCTATTTGTAACCATCTTTCTTACTGTATCATTGGACCTGGTCATACTAGGGCCAAGGGGACTTTCATTTCTATCAAGAACTAACTCATCTATGTCTATGCCCTTGGTAAACTCTGCAGACTCTATGGTCATATCCGCCCCTATATCCTGGCCTGGCTTTAAGAACTTCTTTTTCATGGCCAGCTTTAGCCTAGACTGCTTTGGCGTCTCCACTTCCTTTTTGCTAGCACTTGACTTATCTTCCTTGTCACCCATCTCATCCTCAAGCCTATTGGCCTGGGATAGGTCCAGCCTTGTATTTACAAAAAAATACTTCAAAAAGGCAGCATTTAGGTTCTTGATTATCTCCTGACTAGTCTTGGCGCTATTTCTAGACTGCATATAGTCAACCAGATCTACAATGGCTGGTGAAATACCTAGCCTTTCCGGGTCTACAAAAATACCTGCCAGTCTAGCATAGTATACGTAGCCCAAGGCCTGAGAGGTATTATATGCCATATTTGACTGGCCATCCTGGTCTTCCTTTACTAAGCCCTTGGCAAGAATCTTGTCCAAAAAGTCCTTCCTATATCCAGCTGCTCCTGGCCTGACCTTGATTAGGTCACCTGCAAGGCAGTCGTCAAAATATACCTCACACAGCTTTAAAAACTCATCCTTTAGCTGGGTTTTTCCATAGTGGACATATAGAAACTCCATAAAGGCTTCCACGTCCATTACCTTGTAGACATAGCCCAGGACCAACATCTTATAGTAATCCATATCGCTATCCCCATAGGTATCAAAAAGATCTAGCAGGGGCTTGAAAGAATAGTCCTCTGAAACAGTCCAGACAGTATTTTCTTTTCTTATCCTATTATCCTTCATATCTATCTTCCCTCATCAATATTTTTATCATTATCTAGAAAATTTTTATAATTATCTATTTATTCGTATCCTAACCTAGGAAAATATCCTTACTGTCCAAATTTTTTGGGAAGAGTGAAGCGACAACATCTGCCACTATTTCTCTCTCATAGACATCGAAGGTCTTATTTACTATACCCATATCTAGGGCAGACTTAAGGTCCAAGCCCTGGGCCATAGTTTCAATTGAAGCAAATAGACCTCTTAGGTCTATCGGCTTAGAGGAAATTTCTGCATTCAGGGACTTTAGTTGTAAGTCCATAAATAGCTTGACGAAAAGATCCCTGTAGTCATCTCTTAGCTTGAACTCCTCAGACAGTATCATCTTCAGATTATCCTCACTAATAGTAGGCATGTCTACCACCAAAAATCTAGATACCAAGGCTTCATTCAACTCCTTAGTACCAATGTAGCCGTAGTTCATAGTGCCTATAAACCTGCTGGCCTCATGTAGTCTTATCTTATCATAACCAGGTACATCTATAATACGCCTATGGTCAAGGGCGGAATAAATTACTGCCAAGGATTCATTCTTAGCCATATTTATTTCATCAAAAACTGCAAATCCACCCACTTCAGCAGCCATATATACAGGTCCCTTCCTTAAAACCACCTCATTGTTTACAAAGGTATCTGACCCTAGTAGGCTGGCCGCATCCGAATTAATATTCATAGACATATTCCACATTGGCCTGTAAAATAAGCTGGCTAGGTTATCTGCCAATACATTCTTACCAGTAGCCTTAGGCCCTGATAGGAGTACATTGTAGCCTGCCAATATGCCCGCTATTAGCTTTGACCAAACCTGGCCACCATAATATTTATACCTAGGCTGGGGTATCCTGTCTATATATTCATCCTCCAGCTTGTAATATTTCCTAAAGGCCTCAACCTCATCCAAAAGCTTTTGAGGGACACCCTGCTTTAATAAAAACTCTCTCATCTATATCCTCCTAGCATTTATCACTAATTTAATAATCAATTTCACAAATATTATACCCAATAAAAAAGGATCTACCAATATTTATTTGAATAATATCGGTAAATCCTAATATTTTCCTGAATTGATTAAACTCTTATAACAAATTTAGACACAAAGATAATATAAAAATCGACTCTGAACCCCTAGGCTACTTCTTTTTTCGGTAATTATTAAGGCCCTTCTTCTTGATAATTGTAGGATAATCGATATAGGCAACATTAGCATCACTTCCACCCTCACTGGTAGTCCCTATACCCTTAAAGTGTCCCCTATTGGTATACTGCCACATACCTACCAAGCCTGGCCCCTTGTAGCCATGCCCCCTACTTGACCACCTAGCAACCCATAGGTCAAATTCCTTGAGCCTTTCCATATCAAAGGAATTGTCCAGCCAGGACTTCATTGTGTAAAGACCAACATAATAGCCACTTGACTCCACCCGCTTCATAAAGGCATAGGCTATTCTTGTCCTAAGGTCATTTCCCAGTCTAGACTGGCACTTGTCCTCCATATCCAGGTAGACCGGATAATCGAACTCCATACCCTCCAAAGAATGGATAAACATATCAGCCTCTCTTAGGGCCTCATCTACATTTGTAGCATAGCAGTACCAATAGGCACCAACACCTAGCCCCGCCTTTTTACAGGCATTATAGTTTCTTACCCAGTATGGGTCTTCACCACTATAGCCACTACCAGCCTTCAAAATGACAAAACTTAGGCCTGACTCCTTGGCTAAGTCCATGTTACACCTACCATTATATTTACTAATATCTACTCCAAGTCTTGTATTCATAGCTTCAATCTCCTTCTTTCTCTTAAAATCATCAATAATATCGTCAACCTCTTCTTCACCCATAGTCTCTGGCTCTAGAAAGGTATTTTTTGTATCTATAGAAATATAGTCCTTAGAATTTTTTGCTGCCCTTAGGAATATCTTTCCTTCCTGGTCGTCTAGCAACCTATTTCTCATAGCCATAATCCTGGCATAAAGGTACTTGTAAAGCCTCACATATAGGCCATCCTTGCTATCATCCCAGGCTGCAGTAAGCTTGTATACCTTGGCTTCTGTAATACCCATATGCTTGGCAATCTCCTTACTGGTCATAGAATAACAGGTCCTAAGTAGCCTACAAATGGCCATATCCTTGTCTCTTGCATGGGCATTGGCAGTCTTTATATAGGTCCTGTCACCCTTACACTCATCAAATATAGACTCCATAAGATCAATGTTGTCATCAATCCTATCCCCAGTCATCCTAAGTGAAAACAAGAGAGATAATATAGTTGGGTCAAAGTATTCTTTGGCCAAGGCCTTGGCATGGTCTGAACAATCAAAATCACCCGACAGCAGGGCCTCTGCATTTAAAATATCCCTAACAGAAACCTTGGCATCCTTGTTTGAAAAATGCTTGTAGCCGGTATCCGTTCCTGCAAAAACTGAATAAAGAAAGTCCCTCATCACAAATAGAGTTATCTCTCTGCATACACCTGCAAAAACATCCACTATAGAGTCTGTCTCCTCAATAGAGTCAATTAGGTCGGTATAAAAACTATCTGCTATAGAATTTAATAAAGCATAGTTTGATACCTCTTTACTAGTTTTTTCTTTCATTAGCATAAAATTTCCTCCTAAGTTTTAATATAGTTTTTATGATTTTAATTATCAGTACGATTTTATAATATCACTTACTTAGACAATTGTAAAGTTTTTTTGTATAAATATTTTGAATATTGTGTTTTTTAACTATAAATCATTTGTCCTTTTATAAAGTATATAAAAATAGCCCTACTAGTTACTTATTTCAACTAGTAGGGCCATTTGACCTAGGGATTATTTTTCAGCAAGTATCCTAGCTAACTCAGAAATGCTGTTTGACAATAGGTCTACCTTCTTTTCCATCCTCACCAACAAGTAGAGGCTAAGGGCTATGGGGAAACCAACATTCTGAATTATGCCTACTATTGTCTGATTATCCATTACGGCCTCTTATAGGACTAGGTCGTATGTCTCTGTGCTAGTTTCCACAAGCTTGGCATCTACTGATTTCACCAAGCCCTGACCCTTTACCCTGAAGACATTCTTTTCTATTATCTTATCCATCACCTTTTTGATAGCCTCTTCATTTACACCTGGTCCAGGATTTTTCACTGATAGGTTGAAGGTCTTGCCATCATCCTTCTTAAACTTCATTGATATAGTCTTTCTTACTTCCATTACTTATCTCCTTTCAAAATTATCCTTGTGATCTCAATTTTACTGGGCATCCTCTAGCTCTTTGTTTTCTAGCTTGAAGATTGCATCTACTTCCTTTTCCTGTAGGCCTAATATAGCCCTTACTACCTCATGCACGTCCTGGTCTGCTGCGTCTGGCCTAATATTTGCGAAATTTATATATGCAAACTTATCCTTGCCATCCTTACCCTGACCATTCTTTAATCTTGCCTTGTAGCTTACCTTTGTTTCTTTTACCTTTACCATAACTTTCCTCCTTAAAAAATATTCTTTATCAACGTTGAAATACTTACCTGTAATGAGTAGCTATCTCTTACACTTACAATTATAGGACCTGGGCTTGATATCTTTTACCAATATACGGCTAAAATTAGGCTAATTTCATATATATGTATCCATAAATTGGAAATCCTACTTCAAATTCTTCTATATGGCTTTTTGATATAGGCTATTTTCTTAGCTCCTTGTGATTTCAGGTATTGATAATAGTGATTTTGGACAAAAAAACACCCCTGGAAAAATCCAGGGGGATAAGTTTCTTATATATTACCTATATTATTATTTTTTTCTTCTAGTTATAGCTAGACCACCGGCTACTATAGCTAGTCCACCACCTACTAATGGTACTAGACCTCCAACCATACCAGTCTTAGCAAGGCTTGCTGACTTAGAAGTATTGCTTGTAACCCCACCAGTCTTGCTATTTGAATTAAGCTTAATAGTCTTTTCTATAGGAGTTACCTTGTCCTGCTCAACAGTAAAGTCATTGTGGTTTGTACCACCAGTTAGCTGGTAGTAGTAGTTACCTGGCTGTAGTGATACCACACCATCCTTTAATAGGGCAATGCCCTCAGTAGCCTTAGTTGCATCTAGGTAACCATCTGCACCTGTCTTTCCCTTGAAAACTAGTCTTGGGTTCTTCTTGTCCTTGTCTACTGCATATATAGACACTTCCTGGTCAGATATAGCTGACTTACTAGTGTTGATTATTCTTAGCTTTACACCAGTCTGCTTTTCACTTGTGCTAGTAGCAGAAGAAGACTTTTCCTGAAGGATTTCAATTGTAGTTGTAACCCCAGACTTAGCTGTTAGCTTGTAGGCCTGCGTATTTAGGGCATAACCTTCACTTGCCTTGTTTTCAACTAGTATATAGTCACCAGGCTTAATTAGTATACTTCCATCCACAGTTTCTAGACCAAGGTTCCTTCCCTCAGCAGTAATATAAGAAGCATCCATTACATTACCCTTATCATCAAAATTGATGCTTGCTAGTAGCTTGTCTCCCTGCTTAAGTCAACAGTAGCCCCACCTAGGGCAGCACTTGTCGCCTTGTCTAAAGACTTGACAATTACCTGTCCCAAGCCATCCTTGAACTTATTGTTCTTGATTTCGACATTCGAAGTCAAACCATCAGTTACAGTCAGAGCTTCGTGCCTAGAGTTTAGCATATAGCCCGTTGGAGCCTTAGTTTCAGCATATGTATATTCCCCTGCCTTCAGGCTAAGGTTACCACTTGAATCGACGATATTTGTAACATCATATGAATTAGCAGAAGCAACTGATGCTGCATCCACCTTGCCCTCAGCATTTGTCTTAAATGTAAAGGCCTTCTTGCCGGCTTGATAGAAAGTAATCTCTGCACCTGCAACCTTGTCGCCTGTAGAAGACGTCTTAAGAAAATCAACTGTACCGTTTGCAAAGGCAGAACCAAGTGACATTGGTAAAGCTATAGCAAAGGCAGATACTACCCCTAATAATTTCTTATTATACTTCATATTATTCCCTCCAATAACTCAAGTTTTACTATAATAACTTTTATATTCTTACTATTTAATCCAGTGGGATATTTGGGCCCACCAATTCCATATTAAATATGCTAGTATATACTACTATCATACCATAAAATAGTCAAAATATAAATAAAAAAAACAAAAAAGAGGCTAAAATGAAAGTAGTCATCCTAACCTCTAAATTATCTATATACTTTTACCTATCTTTTATCTACATGCTTTAAGAATATTTCCTATGTATAGGAATTTAGAACAGACCAGATATTACACCCTTTTCATCAACATCTATCCTTAGGGCTGCTGGTTGCTTTGGTAGGCCTGGCATCTTCATGATTGCCCCAGTCAATACAACTATAAAGCCCGCACCTGCTGATACATTAGCCTCTCTTACATTTATCCTAAATCCTGATGGTCTACCAAGCTTAGTCTGGTCATCAGATAGGGAATACTGAGTCTTGGCCACACATACAGGTAACTTACCAAAACCTAAGTCTTCAAGTTCCTTGATCTGCTTGTTGGCCTCTGCTGTGTAGTCTACACCCTCAGCACCATATATCCTAGTAGCTATGGCATTTAGCTTGTCCTTGATTGACATATCATCATCATAGCAGTACTCAAACTTATTGTCTCCCTCATCTATTAACTTAAGAACTTCCTTGGCAACCTCAAGTCCACCTTCTCCACCCTTAGCCCAAACCTCTGATAGGGCTACATTTACCCCTAGCTCGTTGCACTTGTCCTCAACTAGCTTTTAGCTCTGCCTCTGTATCAAGAGGGAACCTATTTATTGCAACTACTGCAGGTAACTTGTATACCTGGGTAATATTTTTCTATATGCTTTAGTAGATTTGGTAGTCCTGCTTCTAGGGCCTCTAGGTTTTCCTCATTTAGCTGGTCCTTTGGTACTCCACCATTGTACTTTAAGGCTCTAACAGTAGCTACTATCACCACTGCATCCGGTCTAATTCCAGCCTTCCTACACTTGATATCTAAGAACTTTTCAGCACCAAGGTCTGCACCAAAGCCTGCCTCAGTTACCACATAGTCACTCATATGTAGGGCCATCTTTGTAGCAATTATAGAGTTACAACCATGGGCTATATTGGCAAATGGTCCACCGTGGATAATAGCTGGTGTACCTTCTAGGGTCTGAACTAGGTTAGGCTTAAGGGCATCCTTTAGGACTGCTGCCATGGCACCATTAGCACCTAGGTCCCTAGCTGTCACCGGCTTGCCATCATATGTATAGGCAACAACTATGTCGCCAAGTTTTTCCTTTAGTTCACCTATATTATTTGAAAGGCAGAAGGTAGCCATGATTTCAGATGCAACCGTGATATCAAAGCCATCCTCCCTAGTTACACCGTCTACCTTCTTACCAAGACCATCAACGACATTTCTTAGCTGTCTATCGTTCATGTCTACACACCTTCTCCAGGTAATCCTCTTAGGGTTGATATTTAATTCATTGCCCTGGTATACATGGTTGTCTAGCATAGCTGCCAAAAGGTTGTTGGCCGCCCCGATAGCATGCATGTCACCTGTAAAGTGTAGGTTTATATCCTCCATAGGTATTACCTGGGCATAACCACCACCGGCTGCCCCACCCTTGATACCAAAAACTGGACCCATGGATGGCTCTCTAAGAGCTGTTATTACATTCTTGCCCAACTTGGCCAAGGCATCTGCCACACCGATTGATGTAGTTGTCTTACCCTCACCAGCTGGAGTAGGATTGATGGCAGTAGTAAGGATTAACTTACCCTTCCTGTCCTCTGTCCTATCCAATACATTATAGTCAATCTTGGCCTTATACTTACCATAAAGCTCAATATCATCCTCACTTAAATTAATCTTCTTGGCGATATCTCTGATATCCTGTGCCACTGCTTCCTGTGCAATTTCAATATCTGATTTGAAACTCATTACTATACACCTCCGTGAAAATTCAATACTAGTAATTTGGTAAAAGCTATTTTTCATACAATATAGCTTATTTTTAAACTTGATAGTTCGTTTATTTTTCGAACGTTTTTTTATATTTTTTTCTAATTATAGTATAGGTTATATGGCCTTCTAAGTCAATATAATTCTATTAATTTAATCATTAACAAAAATACCTATATATACTTGCACTTAGTTGTCATCAAGGGCCCTTATACATGCCTGGGTAACCTCATCTGCAGGGTCTATCTCATAGGCCCTTCCAATATAATACCTGGCCTCATCTTTCTCACCATTATGTAGGTAGGCCATGCCTAGATTACAAAGAATCTCCGGGTCATCCTTTTTCAGCTTGGATGCCCTGGTTAAATAGTCAATAGCTCCTGGCATATTAGCCTCCTGGGCAAGACAAAGGGCCATCTCTACAAGAGTATCTACCTGGGTTGGTCTTGTAATCAGGATTTTTTCTAGGTAGGACTTGGCCTGGCCAAGGTCTCCCAGTGACTTGTAGGCTAAACTGATGATAAACAAAAGGTTCCACCAGTCTGGATACTGATTTTCTAGGTCTAGCAGGTCCTCTAGTGCCTCTTGGGCCTGACCCTGGAATACAAGGTTGTAGGCCTTTTCATACCTTACTTTGTGGTCGATCTTTGATAGGTTTTCCATAATATCTGCCCTTGACTCCTCATCTATACCTAGGTCTAGGGCCCTGTCCCAAGTCAGTTCGGCCTTGGTAAACTGATTCTGGTTGGAATAATGAAAGCCCAACTGGTAGTAGGCAAGAGCAAAGCTATCATCAATATCCAAAATCTTCTCGAGACTGGCCAAGGCCTCTAAAAGAAAGTCATTCATGGCCTTTATATCTTCATCCTTTTGATATTTAAGGCTTAGCTCCTGACAAATGATGGCATATTGGTATAGGGCCATGACATCGTCTGGATCCATCCTTAGGTAGGCCCTGATATATACTAGGGCATCCCTTAGCTCACCCCTACTAAAGGCCTGGTTGGACATATATCCCATATATTCCATATAGTCAAAGTTGGCCTTCCTGGCAAAGGTCTCAATCAGATCATCATACTCCACACATTATATACAAAGTCAGGGTCTATACCCTCTAAGTATAGCATGGCATCAATCATCGACATCATATTGAGCTCCTCCTGGGCTTTCTTGTCCTTGATTGACTTGACTAGAACATTTGACTTAATAGGTAGCTTGATGCCCTCCTTAGGCGGTATATAGCCCATCAAATCAAGGTCCTCTGATTCATCTATTGTAATAAAGACCAATTCCTCAGTCTTGTCTAATATATACTTGTCTAATCTATTTTTCATATCTATCCCTTCTCACTCTATGATTTTATAATTAACTATATTATACCCAGCCAGCTAGTCCTTAATTGTATAGGTCATATTGTAGGGGCCTGACTTGGTCTCTAGCCTTACTATATAGGTATTACCATCTCTTAGCTTGTCGACAATCCTATACATGTTTAAAATCGGGTCTTTCGCTTGGTATCCTACCTCTTCCTTTAAGAAGTGCCTAGGAGATGACTTGACCCGGTACTTACGACTGATCTTTTTCCTATTTCGTAGGTCTACTAGGTAGTCTGCCATGGAAAGTACAAAGGTCTCACTCTCTTGGCCTTGTCTTTCAGGATTTGAGTCATTTTTGTCGTAGCCAAGCAGGATAGCAAGTAGGCCTGACAGGCTGTCCTTACCAATATTACCATCGACTAGCCCTCCTAGGAGGTCGAGTAGGTTTGGACTATCAAGGTCATATTTAAAACCGTTCAGTCCCTCTAAGTGGTCTATCAACCTGTGGACCTTTTCTATATATTTTATCTTCTTTAGTTGGAAGCCTATGGTTTCCTTCTTTGATCCCTTTATTAGGTTATAGGATACTAGCTTGTCTTTTATATCCTTAAATATTTGGACCCTATCTCCCTCTTGACTTGGTTCTCCTGACCTAATATAAGCCCTTATAAGACTGTCAAGGATAAATACCTCTATTATGTAGTTATCTAGGCTCTCAGTGGTCGTGTAGAAGGTCATAAGCTTATTTATAAGGTCTATCAAGCATGATTCATATGCTTGGTAGGACCTGTTGACCAAGATAATACCTAGGAAAAAGGACAAGGGGCACCTATCATCCTTAGATCCATAGGAGTTGAAGTAGACCAGCTCATCATAAAGCCTATCTACATCGAAGTTAATAGGTCCATTAGACCTGTTGTCTAGGACCTTTGTCCCTATTAGGATTAGCCTGTTTGTTGGCAGGGATAGGTCCAGCTTGCCGGTCTGGTCTAGCTCGTAGGACCTGGTGTATAGTTCTTTAATTATTAGGTCTGTATTTTGCATAGACCAACCCCCCTTTTTTATAGTTATTCAAGCTATATTTTATCATATATTTTAATAATATCATAGCTTATGACCTATATTCTTTGGTATTGCAACACCTTTTTATCCTGTGGAAGGGTTAGAGAAAAGGTAAAAAAATAGGTTGTATAATATTTAGCGTTGGTGAGAGAAAAAATTCTCTCCCAACGCTAAATTTTTGCAAAAAAATAGGAACACACATCAAATCTCGTGTATAATTTAAATCGCAAAAAATAAAAAACAAGGAGAAATGATATGTGTTCTAATGCTAGTATAACAGAAATCTTAGGAATTAACGATAACAATTTAGTAATTTTAGGGAATAAAAAAGAAAATATCAAGGGGATAGAATATACAGTCCTAAGTGGAAAGCTTTCATATAGGCCGACTTGCTGCCCTAAATGTGGTATAGTCAATGAAAATTATGACATAACTAAAAATGGAAGTCAAACTGTAAAAATACTTTTTAATAGGGTTAATACAAACCCTTTGATATTGACGGTTAAAAAGCAGAGGTTTTTCTGTAAGCATTGCGAGTCAACATTTATGGCTAAAACACCTATCGTAGATAAGGGGTGCTTCATATCGAATGATGTTAAGAAGTCTATAGTTTTAAATCTATGTGAGACTAAGTCAATGGACCTGATTGCAAGAGAACACTGTGTATCTCCTACTAGTGTTGCCAGAATACTCCGTTTAACTGAAGATAGGAGAAGAAAAAATTATCTTCCTAGGATTCTATCAATAGACGAATTCAAGTCAGTAAATACAGTTGATGCGTCTATGAGTGTAAATTTAACCGATTTAGAAGGCGGTCATATTTTTGATATCCTGGCAGATAGAAGGCAAAGATACCTCTTTGAGTATTTTAACTCCTATCCACTAAAGGCAAGAAATATGGTCGAATATGTGACTACAGATATGTATAAGCCATATATTGATCTTGCTAAGAAGGTCTTTCCAAATGCCAATATTGTGGTCGATAAATTCCATATAGTACAGCTCTTGACGAGGGAGTTAAACAAGCTAAGAATAAATGAGATGAAGAAGCTTAATACCAGGTCTAGAGAGTATAAAATACTGAAGAGATATTGGAAAATACCGCTTACAAAGAACTGGGAATTAAACAGGATATATTTTTACAAGAACATACACTTTAAAAATATGACTAGTTCAGTTGACATATTAGACTACATGTTAGGAAAATTCCCTAATTTAAAAGAAGCCTATGATTTTTATCAAAACTTCCTATTAAGTATATCTAATAATGATGTGGCTATGCTTGAAGACATTCTAAATACTAGGACTGATAAAATACCGATGTGTTTTAGGAAGAGTATAAAAACCCTTAAAAAGCTTAGAAAATATGTAGTTAACTCATTAAAATATGACTATACGAATGCAATTGTAGAGGGCAAAAACAACAAGATAAAGGTAATTAAAAGAGTATCCTACGGATATAGGAGTTTTAGAAGTTTTAAGGCAAGGATAATGCTAATGGAAAGGTATAAGATACAAAAAGGAAACATCCATAGCTATAAGTTTGCTATGGATGCTGCCGCATAATTTAATAGATTTTATTGATTTAAATTATCACCAACGTTATTTGACATAGAGCCAAAAAATATGGATAGGGAAAATCCCTATCCATATCTGTATTACTAATAAATTAGTATTATTTTTAAGTTATTAACTAGTGATTAAAGACCTAGTATATCAACAACGCTCTTCATAACGTCATTTGAAACAACTCCACCAACCTGGTAGATGTTAGTCTTAAGACCCTTTAATACACCATTAGCTAATGTATCTTCCTGAGCCTTGTTTAGCTTGTCAGCAGTTAATAGAACAGCTAGACCTCTGTCAGCAGCGAATGCACCAGCAGTCTGAGCATCTACTAGGTACTGAGTCTTACCAGATACTACAGCAAGACCGTTAGCCTTTGGAGCCTTGTAGAATTCGTTGATAACAGCTAGGTTAGTAGCGTATCTATCATCACCAGAAAGTCTCTTAACCTCGTTGACAGTAGCATTATCATTAGCTGGAGTCTGGTTTATAACCTTTTCGATATCCTTGAATACCTGAGTTGAAGCAGTTGAAGTACCACTACAACGTAAGCCTGAGTTACCTTACCTGCTAGGTAAGTTCTAGTAGTAGCCTTTATACCATCCTTCTTAACAACTAGGATTGGAGATACCTTTCCTGCAGTCTTCTTAGCAGCAACAGCTGAAGCTGACATAGCATCGGCAGCACCATTTCCACCTACTACGAATCTAGTAGTTGAAGCCTGACCATCCTTAACTAGTCTGTGGTCAACTTCTAGAGAAGTGTCATATCTGTCATCACCAGCAAGTCTAACAACAACAGCGCCGAACTTTTCTTCTAACTGCTTCTTAGCAGCGTATGGTACAGAATTTTCTCCACCAACGATGTATACAGTCTTGTTGCTTAGGTCCTTACAAGCTCTTTCTATTTCAGCAAGAGATCCGTTGTCTAGACCGTTCTTACCAGCTATAAGAACTGGAGCGTTCTTAGCAGCAGCTAGAGGAGCAGCTGAAAGACCATCTATTAATGCATTAGCACCAACTACAACTACAGAATCAGCTTCCTTGTATCCGAATCTTTCCTTAGATACTTCTACTGCTGTAGCAGCTCTGTCAGAACCAGCAAGCTTAACGAACTTACCAACAACTACTTCGTTCTTACCCTTAAGGTCATTTAATACTCTAACAAGATCCTGCTGAGTCTTACCTTCGAACTTGAACTGAAGAGTCTTGAATCTATCCTTATCGTTCTTGTCTAGAACTCTAACGTTTAATCTTAGAACATAACCGTCACCAGCTACATCTATCTTAGCATTTGCAGTATCTACTGCTGCTTCAGCCTGAGTGTCATTAGCAACCTTAACACCAGCATTTGTAGCTAGAGCATAGTTAACACCCTTATAGTTGAAAGAGTAGTCAGCCTTGTTGTCTCTCTTAGCTCTTATTAGTGGGTTGATTAGGTCAGCACCAGCCTTGCTATATCCTTCAGCCTTTGTGTAAACTGTTGGAACAGCTATTTCGTGTACTTCAACGTCATCTAGAACGTATTCGTGAGTATCACCTAGTGGTAGGTCAAGAGTTCTTGATACGCCACCAACGTTTGCTATCTTAGCAAAGTCTACTACCTGATCAGCTACAGCCTGAGAATTTCTAACTGCTTCAAGAGTTAAGTCCTGCTTTTCAGCCTTAGGAGCTGTAAAGTCAAGAGCTTCGCTGTTTTCGCCAACTACTATCTTCTTACCGCTTGTAAGCTCGATAGTTACCTTTGTAGGATTTGCAGCTCCAGCTGGTTCTGGAGTTACATTCTTTACGAAAGAAACTGGAGTAACTACACCAGCTAAAGCATTTATCTGACCTGGAGTAGCTATATCGTTTAGTGATACCTTAGTATCAGCATCTGCAGCACTTACAGTACCTACAACATAGTGCTTGTTAGTAGTTGTGTATGTAGACTTATTGTCCTTTACACCCTTGTCAACGATTAAAACGCTAGTTGTCTTTACACCAGTTGCTAGTGGAGAAGACATTCTCTTTTCAAGTAGGTTCTTAACCTTTGCAGCGTCAGTTACAACGTATTTTACATGTGTTGAACCTGCTGGTAGTTTAGCTTCATCAAGATCCTTGTATATAGTATTAGCTACTGGAACTAGTCCATAAGCTTCTGCATCTGCTACAACACCATCTGCATCTACTATTACAGCATACTTAGAGTTTTCATATCCCTTTACAGCGTCTGGACCTGGTACTCTTATACCATCTTCCTTATCGCTTGCATACTTGTCAGCTAGAGCAGCAGCTATCTTAGCTTCTACCTCACCGATTGACACGTTATCATGCTTGATTGTGTCAGCACTTGCTAGCACTGGAGCTACAGTTGTTACTGCAGTCGCAGCAGCCATTAAAACAGCTATTTGTTTCTTCATGTTATCATTCCTCCCAAACATATTATTGATTACATTTCTTTTAATAATTCTTTATGATTCCGAACAAAAAATATATAGAATCATACATTTCTCACACTTTAATATTATTACAAAATTGTAATAATTTCAAGATGTTTTTGCAAAAAAATTCAAAAAAACCAAAAAAATCAACAAATATAGGTCTTTTATATACATTCTTCTTGCGCTTTTCTTTGTTTTTATTTGCTTTTTCTTCAACATCTTTACTATTATACAATAGCTTTTTCATATTTACAAGAGCTTTTTATTTTTATTATCTAGTTTTAGTTACCAAATAAGGAAGCTATTGTAACTTTTTTTGTTGTAACTTTTACTCATACACATTACTTTTATACTTATCTGTCATATTAACAGAATGTTATTTTCATTTACTCGACTTATTTACGAACTATTCCTTATAAGTTGTCTTTTCTATTGTGTAAGTTTTCTTTCCTATTATATCCCTTCTACTATACAGGTATTATTTCCTATCCATATAAATAGGCTCTATGTCAAATAACGTTGGTGATAATTTAAATCAATAAAATCTATTAAATTATGCGGCAGCATCCATAGCAAAATTATAGCTATGGATGTTGTCTTTTTGTATCTTATACCTTTCCATTAGCATTATTGTAGTTCTGTTCTTGTATTTTATTCTTATTATTCATTTTAACACTTACAATAATAGCAATAATTTAAATAACCATTGGTAACCAGTCTTTTAAAACACTAATCATTTACCATATCTCCTCAAAAATTTATTCTTCTATTTCCTCAACAATTTCTATATATTCTTTTAGTTTTCTTTGTAAGAGACTCTTATCTATCAATTTTAACCTATATTCAGATACCATTGTAGGTGAAAGGCTTCTACTTAATGCAAATTCTACTACCTCATCGTCTTTAGAGGCACAAAGGATTACTCCTACACTTGGATTTTCGGTTTGTTTCTTCACTTCTCTATCCAGTGCCTCCAAGTATAGGTTCATTTTACCAACATATTCTGGTTTAAACTCTCCAATTTTAAGTTCAAAAGCAACCAAACAGGATAATCCTCTATGATAGAATAACAAATCTATATAGTAGTCATGATTTCCGACCTGTACTCTGTACTCATTACCTATAAAGGAAAAATCTTTTCCAATTTCTAAAATAAAGTTCTTCAGATTCTCAAGAATTGACTTCTGAAATTCTCTTTCATTTCCAATCTTGGGAGCATCAAGAAATTCCAATACATAACTGTCCATAAACAAATTATGCGTCTCCTGTTTTGCCCTTTGTATAGCGGGCAAATTATTACTATTTGAAAGCATATAACGTTCATAATAGCCACTGTCCATCTGTCTTACCAACTCTCGATGAGTTAGATTCTCCTTAATTGCAAAGTTAATGTAGAATTCTCTTTCTTCTTTACTTTTAGATCCAGACATTATTTTTCAAATGATTAGACCAACTCAATTGTGTCAACAACGTTGACACTTTTTTTCATCACCACTGTACAACTCGTAGAATTGCTTCATTCTGTAAAGTCCTCTACGATTAAAGCCCTTTAATTCAGGATAGTTAGTAGAGAAAAATTCAGCTACATTGTCAACGAAACCGGATCCATAAGATGCCTCCTTAGTTTTTTCACTAATGTATTTCCCTACCTATTGATACATCAAAATCAGCTCTTCATTAACTTTTCTATATGCACGCTCTTTTTGCATTTTTCTACAATCATAACAATCTCTTCAAATGGATTGTTGTTTTTCTCTGTATTTATATTTTGCAAAGTAGCCTTTTCTTTATTCATAAATTCCTCCTATTGGCATCTCACATCTATAGTTCATTTCCTATCCTGTATATTATCCTCTATAAAAGTTTTTGAATTAACAATTTGTATTTTTCCTTCAGCTACAACAAAAGTAACATAGTCCCCATTTTCTAAATTCAAAAGTTCTCTTATCCTTTTCGGGATAGTAACCTGTCCTTTTGACATAACTTTAGCAGTATCCATAAATGTATCTTTCATGACTAATTCCTTTCGCCCTACTTTTCCTACAAAATATTATAGCACTTTTAAGATATTTTTTCTTGGGTCCAAATCCCGTTTCCTACTCACTTATACCCTCAAGCATCTTTTCCTTTGAATAAGGATATAACCTATTAAAGCTTCCTATTACAAAGTACCTATAGCCGGCCTCATCATAGTAGCATGTCATCAAGGATACTATGGCCTTGCCGTCATACTGACCTAGAAGGCCATCCCCTATCAGGTCTACCCTGTCATCCTTTACCTTCATCATCTTAATAGCCTTGTACTCGTAGATGTTTTTCTTGTTAGTCAGCTTGATTATGTCGCCTTCCTTAATATTCATCAGACCACCAAATAGGATCTTGTCATTTACAATAGTGTCCTGCTATAGCATAGTTACCCTGGCCCATGTGCTGGTTGGCCTTCATAGTACAGGCACCATACATTAAACTGTTGTTCTCTAGGCCTTCAAATAAGGCTATGTTCTTATTTATAGATGGTATTACCAGCTGACCAATGACCTTCGACATGTCTGCCCTATCCCTATTCAGTATTACACCGTTTATATTTATAGGGTCAATCTTAGATGCATCATAGTTAATCTCGCTGCTAGGCTTGGCATTTTTTTCTAGGTCCTTGTCTGAAAGCTGGGATATGTTTATATCCTGCCCCTTTTTCAACAGGAGATATTCAGATATTTTTGGTACTGATAAAAATAGGATACCTACTAGTATCAGCAATAGTCCTAACTTTTTCATTTTGTCCTCCTTACTTATTTCAGATTTCTAATATATTAATTTATAATCTTCCTCATATTCCTTACACATATACTAACAGCCACTAGCTCAGCAATTATTACACACCACCATACCCTGTCTAGGTTGCCAGTTAGTGAGAATAGGTATGCTAGGGGTACTAGGACTACCAACTGCCTGATTATGGATATCATCATACTAAGGGTTCCCTTACCTATGGCCTGGAAGACCCCTATAGATATTATAGATATGGCAGCAAATGCAAAGCTGGTAGCTATTATCCTAAAGGCAACCCTACCAATGACCAACATCTGGTCTGATGCATTGAACATGCCTAGGAGTTTGTCTGGGAATACCATCATTATCAAGGTACCAATCAACATTATAGTCACCGCATACCTCATGCCTAGGAATATTGTTTCCCTCATCCTCTCCTTGTTGCCAGCCCCGTAGTTGTAGGCTACTATTGGTATTATACCGTTGTTTAGCCAAAGACAGGCATAAATATGAAGCTCTGTAACTTGAAGTATATACCAAGAAGGGCAACTGCTGTTATGGAAAACTTGGCCAATATCTGGTTCATTGAGAATATAGTTACAGAAGATATAGATATCATTATAATTGAAGGTATACCTACTGCATATATATCTCTTATTATTTTGAAGTCTGGCTTCATATACCTGAATCCAATATCTATGTCCTTTTCCTTCCTTATACATAGGTAGGCAACTACAAGGGCACCTACATACTGGGATATTACAGTTGCTAGGGCAGCGCCTGCTAGTCCCATGGCCGGCATACCAAACCAACCAAAGATCATTATTGGGTCAAGAATTATATTCATCAGGGCCCCACTTATCTGGGCAATCATAGTATACATAGTCTTGCCCGTTGCCTGGAGTAGTCTCTCAAACATAAGGTGGGTAAAGATACCAAGGGACCCCATAAGACATATCCTTAGGTAGACAGGCCCATGAGAAATTATCTCCTGGTTGTCTGTCTGGATTGTTATTAGCTTGTCTGATAATAATAGCCCCATCATAAAGAAGGCTATAAAACTAAGAAAGGCTAGCAGCAGACCATTGTTGGCTATCTTGTTGACCCTGGAGAACTCCTTGGCACCTAGGCTTCTTGCTAGGAAGGAGTTGACTCCTATAGCTGTACCTATACCAACAGACATCATCAGCTGCTGGAAGGGAAAGGCCATGGATACCGCCGTAATTGCTTCCTCACTAATCTGGGCAACGAAGATACTATCTACTACATTATATAGGGACTGGACCATCATAGAAACTACTATTGGAGCTGACATAGTCAGTATTAGTCTCTTGATGTTCATAGACCCCATCTTATTTTCTTTTATGTGTTCTTTACTCGATGTGTTCGTCAAATTTTTTACCTTACTTTCCTATTATTTCATGTTCGCTTCCTGTTTTTTCTTATCAGCACCATTTATCAGGCCCTTGTAGCGAAGGTAGACACCTGAATAAATGATATTGTCAATTATAGACTTATTGACCTTTATATCTAGGTTTAGGATCGCCTCCTCGAGCCTTGCCAGGGTCATGCCTATTAGCTTGTCTACCTTGACCTTTAGTCCTTCCCTGTCGTCCTTGTAGGAACTAAATGGATTATACCTACCCTTTTCAAGGTCTTGATCTAGGTCCTCATAGGCATCCATTATATATATGTACTTACCTATATTAAAGCCAACCTTCCTCAACCTGTTCCTGTATTCATCATCCTTATAGTCAAATATTTCCTCTAAAAGTCTAGCAAAGCAGTTTGAGGTCTGGTCTATTGAAGTTGACTGGTCCTCTTCAAGAGACCTCAACTCTCCAAGACAGGCCTTTATAAAGTCTGCCTTTTGGGGGTACTTGTCGTAGGCTGTCTTAAAGGACTTCCTGTAGGCCCTTCTTACTAACCTTGACTTGATATCACCCTCATCGTTCACATCATCCTCTAGCTTGTAGTAGGCTAGGAGTATATTCATACTGGCTGCATACTCTGTAATTTCATTGATGATGTGCTTTTTCTTTTTCACTGGATCCACTATACACTTCTCGTGAAATACCTGGGCACTTGGCTGGTATATTGAGCTTAGTAATACTATCAGGAAGGTAATATCATAGTTGATTGTCATCCTGGATAGCTCCGTATGGTTTCTCTTTAGGTACTTACAGAGACCACAATAGTAGGCCTTGTAGTGCTCATATTCACGAAAGGTCAGGTCCATCTTATTTATTCTTACATAACCAAACATTTCTTTTTCCTTATCTATTTAAACCTGTTTTTATAATATCCTCTGCTTGAATATAAATGAGGCTAATTTTGCCTGTTCTTCAAGCATGGTCATACCGTTTATTGACCTTATACCCATTGACTTGGCCTGGCTAAGTAGCCTGGTTTCTTCCGGATTGTAGATTAGGTCTAAGACAGCCTCTAATCCTTTAAAGGGACCCAGGTCCAATGGTGCCTGGTCTATGTTAGGATACATGCCAAGAGGTGTGGTATTTACTATTATGTCTGCCAGGTCATAGTGCCTGTCCAGATTCTCATAATTGTCTTGACCGCTTCTGGATACAATTACAATCTGTCCTGCCCCCATATCCTTCATGTAGGCCTCTACAGTCTTGGAGGCTCCTCCACTTCCCAGGATTAGGACATACTTACCACTAGGGTCTAGGTCTATCCCCTGGATCATCTTGGAAAAGCCATAATAGTCAGTGTTGTCTCCATATAGGCTACCGTCACCTAGCTTAACTAGGGTATTTACTGCTCCTATTGACTTGGCCCTAGCTGATAAGTCATCACAGTAGCCAAGTGCTGTCTCCTTGTAGGGTATGGTTACATTAGAGCAATCTAGCGGGTAGTCCTTCATATAATTGTCTATCTCTTCCCTAGCTATTTCGTATAGCTGATAGTCGTAGTCACCTAGGCCTAGATGGAGCTCTGGTGACTTGCTATGGGACAGACTTTCACCCAATAAACCTGATTTCATAGTCCTAGTAGCTACTGGCCTTGTATCAAAACTCGCAAGCTCTTCAAGGTCTATCTCTATGATTTGACAGTCACCTATAGACCTTGGAACAATTAGGTTAATCTTGTCTCCCTGCCTCTTCTTGTCTGCCCTTATAAGGTCCATGAGCTGGTCCATCTCGTATGGACAAGCAAGGTCTAGGCCTGCCTTGTCTAGGGCCATGGCTATACTAATATGATCTGAAAATTTCATCATACCCCTGGCAACTGCATACCTTGATATTAGGTTTAGGCCAAGGGCCACTGCCTGACCATGTCTAAGCTCGTAGTCGCTAAGCTTTTCTATGGCATGACCTAGGGTATGGCCTAGGTTTAGGGCCTGTCTTTGCCCCTTGTCAAATTCATCTGCCATGACATACTTGGCCTTGATGGATATGGCCTGGTATATATTTTCCATTAAAGCCCCTAGGTCTGACCTGGAGGCTAGCTTATTTATATCTAATGACTTGTCCAATACTGCATACTTTACCATTTCCCCCATACCTGATGACCAGTCTTGATCCTTCAGACTGTCTAGGCTATTGATATCGCATACTACTAGGTCCGGCTGGTAAAAGGCTCCTATTTGATTCTTACCATAGCTGGTATTAATAGCAGTCTTGCCTCCTACACTTGAGTCTATCATGGCTAGTAGGCTGGTTGGAACCTGGACTAGGCCAAGTCCCCTCTGGTAGGTAGCTGCACAAAAACCTGCAAGGTCACCTACTAGACCTCCACCTAAGGCTAGGACCATATCCTGTCTAGTCATTTCTTCCTTTGACATATGGTCAATTATAGCCTGGTAGTTGATTAGATCCTTGTTGGCTTCACCCGGCTCTACCACATACTTAGAGATCCTATATCCTGTTTGTGCAAGTGATATCTCTACCTGTTCTGCATAGAGGGAATCAATATTTGTATCTGTAACTATACAAATATTGGTCCCCTTGCTTGACGGTAAATTTGTAAGTATTTCCTGGCCTATATTTTCTAATAAGTCTCTACCAATCAAGACCTGGTAGGACTTAGACTTAGTTTGAATATTTATATTTCTCATGCTAGCAGTCTCCAAGAGCCTTCTTAATTCTCATAACCTGGTCAACTATCTGGGCGAATTGACTAGGTAGGATTGACTGGTCCCCATCTGATAGGGCATTCGGTGGATCGTTGTGGACCTCTATCATGAGGCCATCTGCACCAGCAGCTATTGCTGCCAAGGACATTGAGCCTACCAGACTAGACATACCTGTTCCATGACTAGGGTCTACTATCACTGGTAGGTGGCTGACATCCTTTAAGATAGGGACCACCGATAGGTCTAGTGTATTCCTTGTAATATCACTAAAGGTCCTAATACCTCTTTCACATAGGATGACCTGGTCATTACCATGGTGCATTAGGTACTCGGCACTCATCAACCACTCCTTGACTGTAGATGAAAATCCCCCTCTTTAGTAGGACTGGCTTACCTATCTTGCCTAGCTCCTTTAATAGCTCAAAGTTCTGCATATTTCTAGCACCTACCTGGAGTATGTCTACATCTACAAACTGGTCCAAGTCACCAATACCTACGATTTCTGATACTATAGGTAGGCCTGTTTCCTTCTTTGCTATCCTCAGTAGGTCTAGTCCATCTGCCCTCATTCCCTGAAATCATAGGGAGATGTTCTAGGCTTGTAGGCCCCACCCCTCAGAAGGCTGGCACCAGCTTCCTTAACCGACCTTGCAATAGACACTATCTGGTCCTCAGACTCAACTGAGCATGGCCCTGCTATTATTATAGGTAACCTACCACCTATCTCTATGATGCCTGAAGCTGTATTTATAGTAACGGGTCTAGTTTTCTCACTAGGATCCCCTTTTGTTCTTTTTAAACCTTCTATCATATAGACCTCCTTTCTAGTATTTTAAAAATACGCTAAACTACATTATACCATATTTTGGTGATTCATAGTTTATTTTACTCTTTCTTGTGAGTCATATTTTAAGACTCGATTCCTTATTTAATTACAGGTATAGTAAACTTTTATAAATTTATGGTTTACAATGTCTTTTGTATGTGGTAAACTATCTTACATAAGGTTAGTAAACCTTTTCTTTTGTTTGGTTTACTATTGATTTAGGAGGATTTATATGAGTAAGAAATTTTTAAACACAAAGACCATGATTCTTTGTTCCCTATTCACAGCCCTAATAGCAATAGGTGCCTTTATCAGGATACCCTTCCCAGTAACTGTTTTCAGTTTTCAGTTTACCTTTGTATTATTAGCTGGTGTGCTACTTGGAGCTAAGAGGGGTGGACTATCTACCCTTGTATATGTTTTAATCGGTTTGGTGGGCTTCCCTATTTTCACAGAGGGTGGCGGACCCCAGTATATACTAAAGCCTACCTTTGGCTACTACTTGCCTTTATAATTACAGCCTACCTAGTTGGCTACTTTAGGGAAAAGCTGGGCACTGGATCATTTATAAAGCTATTTTTGGCCTGTCTACTTGGTATGGCCTTTACATACGGCTTTGGTAGTATGTATACATACTTTATACTAAACTATGCCTTGGGTACAAAGATATCCTACTTGGCCTGTCTGGTTAGTTTATTCCCATTTGCCTTTATTAAGGATATAGCTAGCTGTGCACTTGCCGTATTTGTCGGCCAGAGATTGGCTAAGTATATAGAACTTTAGGTTCCTAAATTTTTTATTAACATAGATATAGACCTTAACCAAATTTTTGGTTAAGGTCTATTTTATATGCTATCTATCTATTTAAGTAGTGATGTTACAAGGCCTGGTATTTGGTCAAAGTCCTGGTCATCTGGATTCCATAATGAACGGATATTTTCATCTATTACCTCAAAACCTGCATCTACAAGCTTGGCCTGTAGAACCTTCACTGATTCTCCACTCCAACCATAACAGCCAAATGCTGCAGCCCTCTTCTTCTTGAACTTAAGCTGCTTCAAGAATTCTAGCCAACCAGCAACACTTGAAAGTATACTATTACTTACTGTTGGTGATCCTACAACTATTGCCTTTGACTTAAATACCTCTGTCATGACATCATTCTTGTCTGCCTTTGAGATATTGAATACCTTGACTACAGTGTCAGGACTCTGTCTATGAATTTCCTCTGCTATCTTGTGGGCAATCTTAGTTGTACCTTCCCACATAGTATCGTAGGCTATTGTTACCTGGTCTTCCTGGTAGTCTTCTGCCCAAGCCGCATACTTTTCAACTATCTGAAGTGGATTTTCACGCCAGATAGCACCATGTGATGGGGCGATAATATCAAAAGTTAAGTTAAAGCCTATAATTTCTGCCAGCTTCTTCTTAAGCAACGGTGAAAAAGGAGTTAAGATATTGGCATAGTACTTAATAGCCTCCTTGTTAAGCAGACACTGGTCTGCCTTGTCGTTAAATAGTTCTTCTACTGCAAAGTGCTGACCAAATGCATCGTTTGAGAAAAGTATATTGTCCCCAGTCATATAAGTCGCCATAGAGTCTGGCCAGTGAAGCATCTTCATTTCTACAAAGACTAGCTTCTTGCCATTACCTATATCCACGCTGTCTCCAGTCTTAACAACATTGAAATTCCATCCACGCTTACCATACTGGCCCTCAATACTCTTTACGGCATTGGCAGTACAATATATTGGTGTATCAGGTATTTCATCCATGATTGTAGTCAATGAGCCTGAATGGTCGCATTCACCATGGTTGGCTACAATAAAATCGATCTTCTTTAGGTCTATTTCCTTCTTTAGGTTTTCCACAAAGTCGAACCTGTGTGGTGTCCAAATTGTATCAATTAATACAGTTTTTTCTTCCTCGATCAAGTAGGCGTTCTGGCTAGAACCATTCATGATTGAATAATCATCTCCATGAAAACTCTCTAGCTCCCAGTCGATATAGCCGACCCAACTTACATTTCCTTTTACATGCTTTCTCATTCTTTTTCCTCCATATACTCTCAAATAAAGCTGGTATTAGCAAACCTTTGCCTCCACCATAAATTTAAAGCCCAAGGGCCTATATATCAACAGCTAGGCCCGGGACCTAGCCTGTATGGGAGGGTTATGGTCTCCCCTACAGGCCTGCCCACTAGCTGTTAATTTTGATATGGTTGTTTCCTAAGTATCTCTACTTACTCTAGTGTCAATAGAAGTCCCATCTTAAACTTCTTATCCGCCTTTACTGAATGTAGGCCTCCCTTGGCAAAGTGGAAATTTTCTCCTGCCTTGATAAGGTGGTCCTCTCCTTCATATCTTATCACAGCTTCACCATCTAAAGCAAATATTAATGCTTCTCCTGGTGCTGCATGCTCAGATAGGCCTGTTCCTGCATCAAATGCCATAATTACAAACTTCATCTTGTCATTGTGAACTATGTCCATATTTACTATCTTTCCATCCTGGTATGGTATAAGTTCTGCAAACTTAAATACCTGTCCTGCTTTTATTGCCTTATTCATAATATCTTTCCTCCTAATTTCTATTTCTGTATATACTACACCTGTTTCTGACTTAAATCCAACCGGTGTATCAAGCTCTGTTAAAATTCCGTCTCCAGCCCCTAGTAGCCTTTCACTACCGTCAGACTTGTAGACAATCACCCTTCCCTCAGCTACGAGTACTAGCTTGTGATATGGGAATATCTCTGCACTGATATCTGTATCCTCTGCCATGGAAAATATGGATATGGCGTTATCTCCACCATATATTTCCTTGGAAACTGTGCAACCTGCTATTGGCTCGTTATCTCTGGCAATTGAAAATACACTTCCTACTACTTCCTTCATTGGCCACACCCTCTCTCTAATCCTGATGACTATCAATTAGGTCTGTTAATTTTGATATCAACAGGTCTAGGTCCATCCCTGACCTCTTGCTCATTTCGTGTACGTCTACCTTTGTAGCCATAATCTTTCCTAGTGGTGAGTTAAGCATCTCGAACTTCTCGTTTACCTTTACTATCTCATCCTTCAACCATGGGTACTCCTCTAAAAGGTCCTTTAGCCTGGTTGCTTCTGTAATCTTCATAGCTTCCTCCTATCTCAGTATATCCTGTATTTATCTATACTATATTTATTTATCTATCTATACTGTATTAATCTATATAATCTTAGATTTTAATATCTAAAGAGTTATCGGGCTATGGTCTAGTCTATTAAACCCTAACGTCTGGGTTTTTCTCACCAAACTTTTCCCTTAGGGCCTGGCAAATTTCACCACGATCCTTGCCCTGCTTTTCCATATTTTTTACTGTCTTGTAGGCTGCAAACAATGTTGATGGTCCAATTTCTGAACTGAAGTTTCCTATACCCTGGTTCCATACCAAAAGCTCAAATACATCATCTAGGGCCCTGCTATCTAGTCCGTGAATATATGCCTTTACTAGCTCCCTAGTTGCCTGACGCATCCTTCCTGCTCCAACGGCATTTGTTAGAGAAAGCAGTAGTCTAGTTTCGTATGGTAGGTACCTCTTTTCATCATTCCAAGTTAGGTCCCAAAACTCAACTGCAATCTTACCTAGACCTTCATCTATAAGGGGCATATTTGTAAGTGCTGCCGGACGCATTGGTATATTCTTTCGTCCTCCTTTACCCTTGCACGATAAAAGTACACATGAAACTCTGTATCTCCAGTCTGCTCTGTATGGTACTCATAACCTAGGTCTTCCATTACCTCATATAGGGGGATAGGATCAAAGCTCTGGATTACCTCTAGGCCCTGTCCCTCTGGAACTGCCTTGGCCTGTTCCTTTAGTCCCATAAAGAAGTTACCCTGTATACCACGAACGTCTACCTTCTTAAATTCCTCTATTTTCCAATCCTTAAATGCCATAATTTTACCTCTCTTTCTTTACTTAAACTTTTCTATTTATTAAAATTATCATTATCAATAGGGAAGTATATTTACTTTAAAGTTTTAGAGTTCCAGGCCTTAATTATAGGTGTGATGCTGATTGTAAGGGAACTCAACCTACTTTAAAGTATTTATTTTTATTATAACTTTCCTTCTTGTTAAGTCTATTATAAATAATTTTCTTTATTATTTCTGTATCTACAGATACACTTTTGAAAAATTTTTGGGTATAATATCTATAAAGACCTAGGAAGGGGGACAAGTATGAATTATTCTATACTAACAAAAAGTAATTTATTCGAAGGAATGACTGAAAAAGACATAATTAAATCGCTTGAAGCAATACCTCATAAAATAAACCACTATGATAGGAATGAAGTAATATTTCACCTGCTGGAGCCTGCCGATACTTTGGGCATCGTGGTCAAGGGTCAGGCTGAATCTCAAAAGCCCTTCCCCAATGGCAACCAGCTAAATGTATCTATTAGGAGGCCTGGTGATATTATAGGTGCTGCGGCAGTTTTTTCAACGAGCCACAAGTATCCCTGTGACGTTGTTGCAACAGAGCCCGTGGATGTCCTTATCTTTAGAAAAGATGACTTCCTGCGTCTAATCCAAAGTAACCTGATAATACTGGAGAACTTTATGACAGAGATATCTTCAACTACCTATATGCTTCAGCAAAAGCTAACCCTACTTTCCTATAGCGGTATTGTAAAGAAGGTAGCCTATTATCTACTATTACAAAAAAAGAGGCTTAATACTGACAGGATTCCTATACCTGGGTCTGTAACAAAGTGGTCTCTATTGATGAATGTATCTAGGCCATCCCTGCATAGGGAATTAAAGAGCCTTGAAGATCAAGGACTAATCCTCTACAAGAAGAATCTGATTGAGATACTAGATCCTGATGCACTTGAGGAAATCTTAGAGCAGTAGGATAAAAGACTATAAGTCTTTACAAATCGTAGACAAGGTCTCTTAAATCATTCGTGATTTAAGAGACTTTTTTTTTAATTTGTCTTTAACCATTATAAATCCTACAAGACCATAGGTAGTATCAATCCTACTAAAATCGCATGTATACCCAAGACAATACCAAAAATACATAGAACAAGAGGAAATAGACTGACATGCTTACGAACCTGAAAGCTAAACTGACTGTAATCCACAGGTGACCTACTTATACTGTTTATAAACTTGGCTCCAAGCCTATCCATAAAGTCAGCCTCATCGGTCATCGAAAGAATATAGGTTCCCACCTCTGCCCTAAAGGAATAGATTGATACTCTAGCAGTATTAAAGCCACTCACACTGGTTCGCATTATACTCCTCGACAATTCTACATCTTGCCTCGTATACATATTTTCCAGCCTTAGGCCAATCTGTCCAAGTGGTGTCTTTTTATACTTTTTGCCACTTAGCCATATTTCATATACGCCCTCACTTTTAATTACAAAGGTTCCTTCACTTTGACTTGCTGGCATTTCATAGATTGGTTCTATTTTCATAAAATTGATTATAGTTTTGATACTAATAAACGCTATGACCAGGCCTATTGGTACTAATATAAAAAGTAAATCTAACATATTCTCCTCCTATATACTTAGTACATTATGCACTATTACACCTATTTGCAACTACATCTTCTCTAAAAGGGCAATCCTCTGCATTAACTTTCTAGCCAAAGTATCTGCCTTTTCAAAGTCCGCTTTGGTCAATACAAGCACTACATAGGAATCACTTCCGACATCCATACCTGCTAATATGTGATCCTCTAATACAGAGTTAATTTGCGCCGCCCACCTTGGTATATCCTCATCTTCATTTAAGACCTTTTTGTCTAATTCATCTAATTTACCTAAGTCTATATTTATCCCATTATTTACAATTAATTCTTTTAGTATAGGTATAAAATCATCCTTTCTAGCCTTCCAATCAAACTCAAATGCTCTTTTTCTTAACAGGATTTCCTCATATAGTTCTTCCCAGGCCATATCTATATCCTCAGGCCCCTTAAGCTTTAGGCTATTAATAAACTTTTGAGTTTCTGGGTAATCACCTAAAAGCAGCCTTGCTAGGTCATAAAATAACTTTGTAACAGCCTCCCTGTCCACTTTAGGAGCTTCAGTATATTTATCTTGACTTGGGATAAGCTTCTTTTTTACAAAAGCCCTCATGATTTTAATAGCATCATCATAGCTAATATCCGGCATCCAGTATTTTTTATCATCAATATCTAGGTATATGTCAATGTAGCCCTCTTTATTTCCAATTTCAGACCTCATTTTTGTACATCCGCTTATAGGACGAGGTGGATAGATTTCCATATATCTTATATATCCATCCCTTATGGCATTGATAGAGTTATCGATTCCTACTATATGAAAACCACCACTATTACTTAAGGGCGATTTCATGTGCCATTCTTCATATGTACTAAAAAATTTTTCCTGTATTAGATTATAGAAACTCATATCTACCCTCCACAAAATTAAATACTCCAAGTAAAGTTCCTTATTTCTTGCTATAGTCGTAGTAGTAGACCTTTACCCTCTTTCTGTTTAATTCCTTTTTCATTTCACTTATTAATTCTACACTCTTCCTATCTTTCCCTACAAAAAATGACTTGCTCCTACCATTTTTCATAGTTAGCCCAATATGGTACCTGTCACCATTTATTCTTACTCCGCTTATAAGGTGTATTGTGACCTCTTTTATGTCCTTTAGTGAAAATTTTCTCTCGCCTGGAACCATACCACTATGAATATATAGGTGGCCATCCCTTATTTTAAAGGGTGACAAAAAGTCACCACCACTCCTGATTGTGATTGATAGCCTCCTAAATCCTATAAGAAGCAAATATAAGGCAAGCAGTAGTATTGGCTTTATTAATATATTACTCGAAAACACAGTCTTCATCCCTATTAAAAAATATTCAAACATGTATATTTTACCACCCATTACACATTTATTATTATAGAACTAGGGAATCAAATTTTCATACAGAAATTTTGATTCCCTAGTATAATTAAACTTTTATACTATAAATACAGTATAATATATTTTTACCTATTCTGCCATATAAGTTATTATATAATGCATATTTTCCGGAATGTCAAACCCAATATCGATAGCCTCAAATCTTCCCTTTAGACCATCACTCATGGCAGTCTGGTGGAAGTGGGCTAGAGCTATACCAAGGTCTATGTGCTTTATCTTCTTTACATCGCTGTTGAGACCATTCTTATAATTACAGAAGAAGTGAAAGCTATCACTCACCTTGACTAGGGCCCAGGGCTGTGAATTGGTAGCACTCGGTGCCAGTCTTAACATCTCAAGGGCATCTACATATTGTCCAGCCTCCGCCTTTGACAAAGGCCTTGTGAAGTCTTCTGAAAAGAATAGCTTGTCCCATTCCTTTCTCTTTCTTGAGCCAAGACTGGCTATTGTTATTTTTTCTATAAATGAGCGCCTTTGACTCGGATATCCTACTGGACAAATACAAGGAAATAAGTCATCCTCACCTATTTTAATTGCATTCTTAAAGTCCTTCCTACTAAAGGTTCCTGCTAACCATACTGTTCCTAGACCCATTTGAGTTGCATATAGGACTAGACCTTCAAACTGGTAGCCTACAGCCTCCATTGCATAGGGCTCATCCTTAACTGTTATGACAAAGAAGTCCTTTGCCCCCTTTATTGTTCCATAGGTACCTAGCTGAACATCCTCTGCTCCCTTGTCCTTACTAATATATTGAACCTTGACATCCACACCAAAGGGGTTTGACAGGGTCCTATTAAAGTCCATCAACTTGTTTTTGTCTACCTTTGTCAGTGATTTCTCTTCATAGGTCCTTGTGCTTATTCGTTTTTTTATAGCCTCTTTTATATCTATTGGTAATTTATCTACATTTTTCAATTCCATTATTAGTCCTCTCTATTCTTTCAAATAAGCTACTTATAACTTTTTATCTTCTTTCATGTGACCAACTTATCAGTCCTTGACTTGACACCTGGTCCTCCTTATTCACCCTATTTATTACTTATATTATACCATTTTATATAGGCTTTATATAAGAAATTTAGTTATAATATTTTTTACCCCAAGGCACTATGTAATGATATAATCTAGGATATAGAAGTTTTTAAAGATTATAATAGAAGAGGAGACTTGATATGGGATTTACTTTAGCTGTTCTTAGCTTTTATCTTGTATTTTTATTGTTGTTGTTATTTACATTTTATATATATATTAAACTCGTAATTGCTGTTAAATCAGGTAAAGAGGTACCTGAATGGATTTATAAATTAGGTCAAACCCTTAAGCCTAGACGCTATATTAAAAATGACGATGACGATATCACTGATCCTAGGTCTTTAAAAGAGGCTAACCTATTTATTTTGAGCCTTGTATTTGTTAATTTGCTTGCTTTTACCCTACTTTACTACAAAAAAGGCAGACTTGACATGGCCCTATATACAGTTTTAAATTACCAGTTTGGTATTGTAGTTATAAATTTGTTTATCAACCGCATAATAAAGCTAATTTACGTGTTTAGTATGTATAAGTCCAACAAGCCAATCTATTCCTACTCACCGACAAGTGCAGTTATTGGATGCGTGTTTTTCTCTAGCTTTGTACTTACCCTGTGTATTTCCTTAACGGGCTTGCCTGCCAAACCTGTGACAGTCGAACTGGATAATGCCAGGCTAGTTGTTGGTCAAACAAGGGCCTCTAGCCTCTTAGCTTCTGGCTTTACCTTCAGAGACAAGGGGCCTGATAGCGAAATTGTCAACCAACGTAATGACCACTTTTTTTACGGCCAGCGTGCAGAATTGACTAGGGATAAGAAGTCCTATGGATATGTATATATCACACCAAAGTGGTCTGATTCGGACAAGCTAAAAAACTGTATCATCACATACTATAGGATTGAAGCTAATAACGACCAGGTCTCTAAGATTAAATTCAATAATACAAACTTGTCAAGGCTGACTATTAAGGACTTTCAGACAAGGAAGCTGACAGATGTTTTTTCTCTGTCACCCATAGACTATGAGGAGGTAAAAACTGATACCTCTTACATACTTACAATACAGACCTACGGATATTCTTTATGGAAGTCATACCGTATCAATGCAAATTATAATTCGAATAATACTCTTAATTTTTTTAGCGTAGGAGCCCAACATACAATATGGGAGTAGGCTTAAGCCTGCTCCCATATTGTGATTTTTTCAATTTTAATGTCTACTTTGGAATAAGATAAATCCTATCCAAAGTAACTTTTGTGTTTAAATAGACTATGTCGGATATATTACTTATAAGTAGTTATTATAAGAGAATTATCAACATACTCTCCTAAAAATACATCACTATAATTATCTACACCCTGTTTTTTAATTTCTTCACTTATCCAGGCCTCGTCCTTACCTTTCATTACTTTTAATTATCAGATAAAAAATACAGGGCCTGGTCTCGGATTTCCTTGCTATAGGTCTCATTTTGGGAAATTTCTTTCATCAAACTCAAATAATTTTCTGGATTGTCCGTACCATTTATTAGCCTATTCAACATCCATATCGTATGCAGACTAGGCATCCTTTTTAAGGAATCAAGAAGTTCTTCTTCATAGCCTTTTTTATAAAATTTTTCAACAAAGTGTACTATTCCACCCGGACTTCCAAAGTCTATAAGAGGGTGTCTTTCCATAAGTTCAAGTAGTGGCTTAACTGTTTCTAATTGATTATAGTTGTTTTCTATCTCCTCCATGTATTCATCTAGGACGACTTCAAAATCACTACCTATACTAACTTCAATTTTCTTAATTATTATATTTAGTCCATCCATAATTATTTATCTCCACTAATAATATATCCTATATAACACACCTATTAAATATCAACCCCATATGCGTTACTAAAATTTAAAATGTACAAAACTAGATATTTTCAAATTTCACCCAATCATTAACTGATTCGATTACTGGTACCCAGGAATCTATTTCAAAGGACTCCTGTATATAGGGTTCAGAATATCCATCAACTATTAGTATGCCCTTGCATATAAGATGAGCCCTATTATCCCTTATTTCAAGCACTTCTAGGTCATATGAAACCATTGGTTCAGACTCATAAATATAAAAGGTGTCCTCTCTATCATCACATTCTTCTATTGTAGCTACCCTGAATTTTTCCCCGACCAAATCTCCTATTGAATTTTTATCAGTAGTGATTGGATTGATACAAATTGCAGGGCTTAGTATATCATCACCAAAATTTCCGTTTTTAAAACCAATATCCACTGACCAGGAGCTAGAATTATTTTCCTTAAGAAACATAAGGCAGGTCTGTCTATTTAATAAATTTTCCTCAAATATAAACTTGTCTCCTATTTTAAGCATTGTTAACCTCCTTATAGTTTTTTCAACCCATTAGTTCAACTTTTACTCGCTCAATTTAGTCCTCGTCAACAAGGCCACACTTTCACAGTGAAACGAGTGAACACCAAGTATGTCAAGTAGTTACGTTCGTATGTGGGAACATATCTATAAACCTTTTAACGATAGCATAAGGTTATCGTTAAAAAGTATCAGTTTGGCAAACTGGGACCTGTATATGTACCTACGGGATTTTCTTTTCTCAGTACATCTTCCGATTCTATAAAAACGGCACCATATACACAGGGATATAATTAATGCCATTTTCCCACTTATAATCCTTCGTATGAACAACGTATTTACCGCTTATGCGGCTACTGAATTTTCTACAAAAATCGTCTAGCGATTTATGATTTCTATAGTTTCCTGACTTAACTTCCACCGGACATATTTTATCACCTGTTGATATTAGAAAGTCGATTTCATACAAATGATTTGAAGTTTCACTCCCCATTGTATAATAAAAAAGTTTATGTCCTTTAGCAGTTAGCATCTGAGCGACTGCATTCTCATATACATACCCCAGATTTGCCTCTAGTTTATCAGAAAGCAGTTTATTATAGATTACATTTTCAGTGTACTTCTTATCTCTAAAAGCAAGAGTCACAAACAGTCCTACATCAGATGTAAAAAGCTTATAGCGCCCCACATCCTTCTCAAGCGACATTCCTGCACTTGGATTATTAGCATGATATGCAATAAGCACTGTATAGGAACTCAACATATCAGGGACAAGCTCCCTCATTTGTCCTGATTTGATGCCAGCTCTAGCATTTGCCAAAACATATCTTGATGCATTACCACTAAGGCTAGCTGGAATCGCATCATAGACATCTCCCGCAAGGCCTGTCCCATCTATTTTTGTGAAATCTTCCACGTATAAATCTATAATTTCTCTTTTAGTTTCATCAACTACCTGCAGATTATTATCTGCCAAATATGTTTCAACTGCCTGAGGCATACCGCCAACAAGCACATACAGCCTAAAAATACGCATCAGACTCCTATGCAGCGTATTACCGGCCGGTCTTTTATTTTCCATCAGAATTCGAATTGTATCTGCAGTTACTTCATCTCCGATTGCCCACAGAAATTCTTCAAAATCCATGGGGTACATATCTATTTTATGTTCCTCGCTTGGTATGAGAATATCCTTCGTATTTTTCCTTATAGACAAAAGTGAGCCCGTCTCTATATATTTATATCTTCCGTCCTCAACAAGATACTTAATAGCCTGCCTTGCCTTAGGCAAAAGCTGTACCTCATCAAATATGATTACTGATTCCTGCTCATACAGTTTAACACCTGTCAGCTGTTGCAGTTGAAGAAAGAAAAAATCCAGACTATACATATCCTCGAATAAGCTATTGATATCTTTACTGGTACGAGCAAAATCAAGCATTATATATGATTTGAATTCTTTACTTGCGAACTCCTCGACAATCGTTGATTTTCCGACACGTCTAGCTCCTCTTATCAAAAGTGCATACTTATCGCTTCGATTGTTTTTCCATTCAAGAATTTCATTATATATTTTCCTTTTAAAGACTGTTGTCCCCATGTACATCACCTCACTATAATGATTTTACCCCAAATCCCCGTTTATGTAAAGCTCAATATGCCTTAAATCCCCATTTTAATATTTTTGAATTTTCCTCAAATCCCTATTCGACAGTCATGCTTTTGTGACATCTGCCTTTCTAAAAAAACAGGTCGTATAGTCATATTTAAATGAGTTAACCACATACTTTCTAAGCTTTTTAAGGGTTTTTATACTCTTCCTAAAACACATCGGTATTTTATCAGTCCTAGTATTTAGAATGTCTTCAAGCATAGCTACATCATTATTAGACTTATAGCTATGGATGTTGCCATTTTGCATTTTATACCTTTCCATAAGCATTATCCTTGCCTTAAAATTCCTGGTTGTATAATATTTCATATCTTTGACTCAACATCTTTTTAAATTCTTCTCCAGGTACAATATATTCTGTTTTACCATTACTCTTTTTGCCTACTATATACCTGAAGTTAAACTGTTTATTGAGCCTTATTGTATGCAGGGTTCCGTTCTCAATAAAATCATATAGCCTATATCCACCTTCTAAAAAATATCTTTCGTTATGGTTTAAAGAACCAATAACGCTTCTATCTTTTAGAGTATCAAAAAATGAAATTGGAGTTTCTTTGAAGTATCTATCTAATAGTTCAACAACTTCCAAATCATCCTCGTAAATTATTTTTAAGTAATGGGCTAGCATATTAGAAATTTCCTTCACATCTTGAACCTTAATATCAATTAGAAATATGCTCACTTTACTGGCAAAATTCATTATTTGAAGACACTTTCTTCTATCAAAGTAAAAGATCTTCACCCCCCATTTAAAAATATCATCTTGCTCTTTAACTAATATATTCCTTGCTAGTAATTCTAATTCATCAGTAAGTTCACTATACAATGGAATATTAAATCTATCTTTCGTCTTTTTTGTTATATACAAAATCATACTAAATACCTCCGTCTACCATATTATATTCACTTACTACTCCCCCACATTTATAATACATTCCAATTTTTTATATTTTTCTAATTAGACATATATATTATTCTGCTTACTTTACTCATCTAAAATAGATAAATATAAATCTAGTCTCTGATTCAAATATTTTGCAAACATATCTGCCATTGCTGATATATTGTGCTTTACATGATATTCATCAAATGCTTCGTAATATTTCAACCTATCAGTAAATTTAATATCAATTGGTGGATATCCTGCCTTCATAAGTTCTAAATTTACCAATAATCTTCCAGTCCTTCCGTTTCCATCAATAAAAGGATGGATATCTTCAAATTCTATATGAAAACGGGCTAACTTGGTCACGATATCTTCCTTGCTATTTTTATATTCTTCTAACAATTCTTCCATTTTAGGAATAATCATATATGGTTGAGCTGGTTCATGGGCTGCTCCCATAATTCTGACAGGAATTTTTCTATATCTTCCCCTATCATCTTTCTTATCAGACAAAACTAAATAATGAATGCCTTTAATTACACTTTCAGAGATTTCAATATTTTCACTTACGAGCTGTCTTACATAATCAAAAGCTTCCTTATGCCCAATTACCTCCAAATGCTCCTTTAATGATTTTTGGTCAATTGTAAGTCCTCTTAGAACCATGTCAGTCTCACGCATGGTTAAAGTATTGCCTTCGATTGCATTTGAATTATATATGTACTCTACTAGAAATTCCTCATTTAATCGTTCCAATTCACCTTCTGTTAAAGGTCTCATTTCTTTAAGAACTTCTAATTTTTTTTCTATAATTGGAATGAGAGACTCTGTATTTTTATATCTTCCATCTGTTGGCTTTACAGCATCAGATGGTATTTTCCAGCTTCTTCCTTCTTTATATGCCCCAAGAATTTTCCCCTCTGAACATAAAATTCTTACCCTTCTATCAGAAACACCCCACTTTTCAGCAGCTTGTTTTACCGTAATGTACATAAACTATCCCTCCAATCTATTTGTATTGTACTATTTTATCGGAATAATATCAACCATATCGGAACGATATTTTATGTTTTGCGGAATAATATAGGTCTCAGAACACTGCTTTACTTTAGACTTTTGTCTCATTTTGTATATAATTTTTTTTAGTTATCAATGTTCAACTTATTATTACAATTTATGATTTTTATTAAATTTAATATTCTTTTTTAGTTTTGCTTGCATATGCTTGCATTTGCATTTTATTTTTTGTATAATATAAGCAAGAAAGGAGCGTGACACTCATGGCAAATACAAATGCTGTTTATGCAAGAATTGACACAAACTTAAAAGAAAATGCGGAAAGCATCTTAAGTCAGCTTGGAATTTCTCCATCCAGTGCAATACAGATGCTTTACAGTCAAATTGTTCTTCAAAAAGGTATGCCTTTTGAACTTCGCCTTCCGGCTAAAAAGCCTTTAGCTCTAGGTAATATGTCCAAAGAAGATCTAAACTTAGAACTTCAAAAAGGAATTGACTCTTTAAATGACGGAAAACCTTATAGTGCAGATGAAGTTGATGAGTCTATGTAAAAAAGTCTGTAAAATTGTAAGTCCTTCTATGGTAAAATTGGTTGTATAATATTTGTCCACGGGTAAAATAACCGTGGACAAATGGTGGACAACATATAGAAATTAAACCATTAAAAGTACTATAAATAGTCTTATTGCTTAATTAGAAGTGCTACACTTTCACAGTGAGGGCCTGATGGGAACATGTCCATCAACTTTAACTTGTCTAGCTTGTAGCCTCTAGATTCAACTCAACCACATTTTCAACCAAAGACTTAGGATTACAGCTGACATAGACTATCTCTCCGGCCCCAAACTCAGCTATATCCTTGACACCATTGCCCAGTATGCCTGCCCTAGGTGGGTCTACTATAATTAGGTCTGGTCTTTCGGGAAGAGAAGTTACTAGCTTGGCCACATCACCAGCTATAAATTCGCAGTTGTCCAGCTTGTTAAGTCTAGCATTTTGGTTGGCTGTAACTACAGCCTCTTCTACCAACTCTATACCGTAAACCTTCTTGGCTGTCTTGGCCATAAGCTGGCCTATAGTACCTGTCCCACTGTATAGGTCAAATACTACCTTGCCATCACCCTTGTTTCCAGCAAATTCCCTGGTTATTGTATATAGGACCTCTGCCCCCTTGGTATTTGTCTGGAAGAATGAGAATGGCGATACCTTAAACTTCAAGCCTAGGACCTCTTCATAGAAGTAGTCCCTACCATGTAGGATTCTAAATTCATCGCACTTAACTGCATCTGCCAGACTGTCATTTATAGTATGTAGTACGCTTACTAGGTTATTTTCAAGATTTAGACCCAATAGAAAGTCCTTGTAGTCCTCCATCTTGTAGTCAAGCTGGGATGATGTAACTATATTTACCATTATTTCCCCAGTATTTTCACCCCTCCTGACTACTAGGTGTCTTAGGTAGCCTTGATGATTAAAGGTCCTGTAGTATGGTAGACCTTTCTCCTCAAAGTAGTCCCTTGTGCCTACCATTATCTTCCTAAAGTCATCATCTATTATCCTACAATCATCAACTGTAACTATATCAATAAACCTACCAACCTTGTGCATACCAAGTGAAAGGGGGGGCATCCTTGTATTCATCTCCAAAGGTAAATTCCATCTTGTTCCTATAGGCATACTGGCTAGGACTACCCTGAATTCCCAAAAATTCATAGTCCTTAATACCAGCCTTGTCGAATAGGTCTAGTATTTGATCTTTTTTTATTTCTAATTGCTTTTCGTAGGGAATGGATAGGATTGAACATCCTCCACACTGTCTAAAGTGTCTACAGACTGGGGCAGTCTCTATTTCAGATGGCTCTAGTAGCTCTAATAGCTTTACTTCACCACTATCCGACCTAGATTTTTTCACAACAGCCCTTACCTTTTGACCTGTAATACCACCCTTCATCTTTATTCTCTTATCTTCGTATATAGATCGGGACACACCACCGAACTCCATCTTGCCTACTTCAAATTCTATAATATCTTTCCTCTTCATCAACACTTACCTTTCTAACTGGCCTATAAATTGCATATTTATATATCTTTTTTATATATCTTTTTTATATATCTTTTTTACATATTTTTTCTCTACATATTTTATACATATTTTCTAGATAATTATCTTTCTTTTAAAGATCTTTTTTCTCTAAAAGGTCAACTTCTTCTTCAGTCAACTCCCTATACTCTCCTAGTTCAAGGGACTCATCTAACTTCAAACCACCCATCTGAACCCTCTTTAGGTAAAGTACATTTTTACCTACTGCTTCGAACATCCTCTTGACCTGGTGAAACTTACCCTCACTAATAGTAACATATATTTCAGAATGTACAGTTCCATCATCAGCCTCAAAGGTCCTGATTACCTCTAGGCTTGCAGGCTTGGTAGTATAGTCATCTCCAATGTATATCCCCTGGCTAAAGGTCTTAATATCCCTGACTAATACCTCTTGATCTATTTCAGCATAGTATTTTTTAGGTACATGCTTTTTTGGTGATAATACCCTGTGACTTAGCTGGCCATCATTTGTGATTACTAGAAGTCCTTCTGTATCCTTGTCGAGACGGCCTACTGGAAAGGGGTCAAAGGCTAGGTATTCATGGTCTATAAGGTCGATGACAGTTTGGTCATACCTGTCAAAAGTCGCTGATACATAGCCTGCAGGCTTGTTCATCATCAGGTAAATAAATTCCCTATACCTAATTGTTTGGCCATTAAGACATACCTGGTCCTGGTTTGGGTCTATATGGTGGTCTGATTTTTTGATTTCTTGACCATTTACCTTGACCATACCCTGCCTACACATTTTTTTAATTTCTGACCTAGTTCCATAGCCTAGGTTACTAAGCAGCTTGTCCAACCTCATATTAATCCTCCTGCCCTATTCTTACATATTGTCGTATATTTCCTTTAGCTCTTCCTCACTAAAGCTATACTTAGATTCACAGAACTGGCAGCCTACCTCAGCCCCCTTGTCCTCCTCAATTATAGCCTTTAATTCATCCCTACCAATGGCCACAAATACCTCTGCAACCCTCTCCTTAGAGCAGTCGCATTCAAAGGCAACATCTATCTTGTCTAATATACTAGGTTCTAGGTCCTTTAGGACTATATTCATCATGTCTTCAGGAGTCAATCCCTGGCTCAGCATCTGAGTTATAGACTGGATGCCTGATAGGTTCCTCTCTATTGTAGATATGGTTTCTTCACTTGCATCCGGCATCATCTGGACTATGAATCCTCCTGCCTCTTCTACTTCATCAGACCTAGTTAAAACACCTAGAGATACCGCTGATGGTGTCTGCTCTGATACAGTGAAATAATATGTGAAGTCCTCTGCTATTTCACCACTTACCATTTCATACTCACCATTATAAGGCTCTCTTAGGCCTAGGTCCTTGATTACCCTTATAGTTCCCTGGTTACCAACTGCACCAGCTACATTTAGCTTGCCATTTTCATAGTTTTCAACCTCTACGCCTGGGTTAGTCACATAGCCCTTTACTATACCACTTGAGTTTGATGTAGTCAGGATAGTACCTATAGGTCCACCCCCCTTGATAATGACACTGATCTTGTCTCCCTTGTTCTTCATCATCAAGCCCATCATAGATGTAGCTGTTAGGGTCCTTCCTAGGGCTGCAGTTGCCACCTTACTAGTATTGTGGAAGCCCCTAGCGGTCTCCACCATATTTTTGGTTGAGGCAAAGAATCCTCTTACCTCTTTATTTCCTGTTGTTACTCTTATACAATAATCCTTCATATTAAAACCCCTCTATTTCTGTATTTCTATATTTCTATATTTCTATATTTCTGTATTTCTATATTTCTATTTATTTATTCTATTTATATTTTTTTATACCTACATTTTACTCAATAATATAGTATCCTGAAACCATATTTTCCATACTTTATACCTACTTTATGGCTGTGAAGAAAATCCTCTCGGACTGGTCACCTGGCCTATCAAGGCTAAAATCTCCATAGGAATCAATCCTTCCAAAGCCAGCTTTTTTCAAGATATCTACAATTTCCTCTTCCCTGTGAGCCCTCTGCAGGTGGACCTCCCTATACCTTTCATATAGGTTATCATCATCTTGCGGTCCTTCTTCGAGGTAGTCGCCTTCAACTTCTTCTGGGTCTAGCTTCAAGAAAAAGTCCAGATTCATCTCCAATAGTTGGTTGGCTTCATCATAATAGTTGGTCCACATATATGAAATACCATCCCTAGACTCACCCATGAAGTTATTACCCAAAACCTCACTCAGCTTGTAGTAAGAGCTAATATCAAAAATAAATATGCCACCCGGCTTTAGTAGGTCATATATTTTTGAAAAAACCTTGTACAGGTCCTCAAGGCTGGTTACATAATTAAAACCATCACAGGCACATAGGACACAATCTAGGTCGTAAAGATCAAAGTCCAGGTCTACCATATCCTGTTCCAATAAAACCAGGGGCACTCCCATGGCTTCTGACTTTTCTAGGGCAAGGCCCAGCATATCATCAGATATGTCTATGCCGGCAATATCGTAGCCCTTTTTGGCCAAGGGTATCGTGATATTACCGGTCCCACAGGCTAACTCCAATATATTCTTTACACTGGCACCACTTTTTTCTATCAAGTTTTCTATATACTTAACCCATGCATCGTAGTCTACATCATCCATTAGCTGGTCGTATACATAGGCAAAATTTCCATACTGGTTCATTTAACTACCACCTTACTTATATATCTTATACACTAATTATTTACACTCATGTATATTTTTCACCTATAGGCAAATACACACCTACACTCTATCCATTATATAACAAAATCGGCCTTCAAGCACCTTTTTATTGGATATTTTAAGGCTTAAAGACCACTTTTGTTAGACGCTTTAAAAGCTGGTCGTCCACAAGACTTATATATAATAAAAAGACAGCAAATCTACCTAATCTACTGCCTTAATGCTATACCTATTTATTTTTCCTTAATCTCTTTTCCCGTCATATGCTCAATCTCTATCTGGAACATCTGAACGGCCTTACCTGCCTTGGCAATCTCTTCATCAATAATATCCTCACTTGGATAATACTTTCTTGCTAGGTCCCTTAGTATTTCCATCGCCCTTTCCTGGTCATCTACCAGATGACATCTTCCATAGACAATGGTACTCTGTACATAAGGAGCCCAGGCCTCTTCCTTTATAGTTTCATTTCCGTAAACAGTAAAGCACACCTTGTCACAGGCCTTGATAGAGTCTAGCTTGTGGCCTACCCTCGCCCCGTGAAAAATAATGGTATTGCTTCCCTCATCATATATATAGTTAAGTGGTAGGGCATATGGGTATCCATTGTCTCCATTTACAGCCAATACGCCACGTCGCGATGCCTTTAGCAGGTTTCTTGCCGCATCAAGACTAATTTCCCTACTCTTTCTCCTAACTGGTCTAAACATTGATACTCCTCCTCAAAAACAAAACATCAACCAAGTCAAGCTTAGCTATGGTTTTAAAATCAACTAGCACTCGAACCACTTAGCAAGTCCGCCTTTTGCTGTTTCCCTATACTTGTCCATCAAGTCAATTCCTGTTTCCTTCATGGTAATAGTTACCTGGTCAAATGATATCGTATGGATACCATCAGTATTTAGGGCATACTTAGCTGCAGCTATTGCTCTTTCAGCAGCCATTGCATTCCTTTCTATACAAGGTATCTGTACGTAACCGTATACTGGGTCACATGTCATACCTAGATGGTGCTCCAATCCTATTTCTGCAGCATACTCTATCTGCTCTAGTGTACCACCGAATAGGTAGGCAGCACCCGCAGATGCCATTGAACAGGCTGCACCAACCTCACCCTGACATCCTACCTCTGCACCCGAAATAGATGCGTTAGTCTTGATTAGGTTACCAATTAAACCTGCTACTATTAGGCCTTCTATTATATGCTGTCTAGTATAGCCATTGTGTACCATCAATGAGAAGAATACACCTGGTATTACTCCGGCAGCACCACAAGTTGGGGCAGTAACTATTGTACCACCTGATGCATTTTCTTCTGATGCAGCCAGGGCAAATGCATAATCTAGAGTAGTGTAGTCTTTTGTTGCAAGATACTTCTTGTAGAACCTAGAAGCCCTCCTCTTAAGCTTTAGCTCGCCAGGAATTACCTCCCTACTTTCGATTCCCTTATCTATAGCTGCCTTCATTGTATCAGCTATACCTTCCATATATTCTAGGAAGTCATCGTCCTCCCTATCCAATACATATTCAACAAATGACTTATCATTTTCCTTACAGTAGGCAATTATATCATCTAGCTTAGAATGCTCATAGTATACCTTACCATCTACCTGGTTTCTCTTGCCTTCTTCTGCTAGTGTACCCCCACCTACTGAGAATACTGTCCATTCATCAAAGGCATTACCTGATTCGTCTAAAGCCTCTAGCATCATACCATTTGGGTGAAATTCTGGGTTGATGTCATCTCTCCATATAAATTCAACCTTCTTTGGCTCGATTGTCTTTCAATTATGTAGTCTGTAAGGTGGCCCTTACCTGTAGCTGCCAATGAACCATAAAGTGTACACCTGTAGCTAGCAGCATTAGGATTCTTTTCCTTGAATCTCTTGGCTGCCCTCTGTGGCCCCATTGTATGTGAACTCGATGGTCCACTACCTATTTTATATAACTCTTTTAATGTATCCATATTTTCCTCCATTAATCTTTATTAAAACATCACTTATTATATCATACTCTAGATGTTAGGTCTATACATCTTGTCTTAAAAAAGTAAGCTTATTTGTTGCTATAATGGGTATAAAACTAATAACTATTGTATAAAATAGGATTTTAATTTATATTAGATATATAGACCAATTTAGGTTAGAAAAGCAGACCAATATAGGGAAGCTCTAGCTAGGCCTAAATTGAGGTAGATAATACGTGAAATTTTTAAAGGAAAAGAGGAGACAAAATGTTATTTAAAGGTTGCGGAATTAATATAGTTACACCATTTACAGATACAAATGAAGTCGATTTTGATAGTCTAGGAAGGCTAGTTGATACCTACATCAACATAGGTGCCAAGGCCCTAATTCTTGGTAGGACTACTGGTGAATTCTTTGCTATGAGCGATAATGAAATTTTGGAAGTAGTGGACTTTGTGGTAAAGAGGGCCGACAAGAAGATCCCTGTCCTTGCCCAGACTGGACTAAACGATACCTCTAGGTCAGTTGTCCTATCTATTAGAGCCAGGGCCCTAGGTCTTGATGGTCTAATCATAGCTAGTCCCTACTACGGCCAGGGAAATGAACTAGGCCTTATCAGCCACTTTAAGTCAATTGCCTTAGCAGGTGGTCTACCAACCTATATAGACAATGACCCTGCTAGAACTGGCTTTAACCTTGAGCCTAGCCTAATTGCTAAGCTGGCAGAAATACCAAACATAGTTGGTATTATAGAGTCATCTAGCGACCTCGACCACTTGGCTGACCTTTCGCCAATAATTAATGATGACTTTGTCCTTATTTCTGGCGATGACAAGACTATCCTAGCTAAGCTAGGTATGGGTGCTAGTGGTCATATATCTATTTAGCAAATATATGCCCAAGGCTTATCTTCAATATTTATGACAGGTTCAATGAGGGTGACCTTGCAGGGGCTAGACAGGTCTTCAATGACTCCCTACATGCTATTAACCTAATGAGCCTAGATGTAAATCCTATACCGGTCAAGACAGCTATGAATATGCTGGGCTATGAGGTTGGTAACTTTAGACTGCCACTTCACCCAATGGACCCAGACAAGGCTGCCCAGGTAGCTACATTTATTATGGATACTGGCCTTGAAAGACTGTAGCTATTAGGGGCCTGATCATATATAAGATGTCTCTTTCTGCCTTGGTGGAAAAACTCTTATGAAAAACTCTTATATAGTATTGCTTGTATAATATTTAGCGTTGGTGAGATAAAAATTCTTCCAACGCTATTTTTTTACAAAAAAGTACCGAATGTGACTGGTCACACTCGGTACATCTAAGGACCTTATTATAGTCCTTCTTATCAATCTTATAGTGAAGACTTTGAGTAGAATTCGACTACTAGTGCATCGTTGATTTCGATTGGCACTTCTTCTCTTTCAGGTAATCTTGTTAATACAGCTGAATAATTAGCCTGATCCTTAGTTAAGTAAGGATATTCGTTTAATGCAGCTGCTTCAAAGTTAGCCTTGAATAATACGTTAGATCTGTACTTTTCTCTTAGAGAGATTTCGTCTCCAACACTAACGATAAATGATGGTATATCTACCTTTCTTCCGTTAACATGGATGTTACCGTGAGATACCATCTGTCTAGCCTGTCTGATTGAGTTAGCTAGACCCATTCTGTATACTAGATTGTCTAGTCTACATTCTAGAGTTGTTATAACTGCAGTACCAGTAGTCATTTTAGCCTTCTGAGCCTTCTTCATGTAGATTCTCATCTGCTTTTCTGATATTCCGTAGTAAGCTCTAAGTCTCTGCTTTTCAAGTAGCTGCTGACCGTATGGTGTAAGCTTCTTATCACTTCTTGCAGTTCCCTTACCAGCTCTGTTCATTGCTTTTGGATGACCACAAACGTTAAGTCCTAGTCTTCTAGATAACTTAAACTTAGGTCCTCTTGTAATTGATGACATATTTTTTTCTCCTTTTTAAATATAAATTATGGATGCACCCCTTGTGCATTGTCCACTTGAAAAAATGGATGTGTGAAACTCCTGACCTAAACACACCTTAGTAGGAAATTTCGCTACATTGTCCATTTAAAGGCTATGCCTTTACTGTGTAAATATTACACGACTCATATATTATACTATAGACCAGGCTATCTGTAAAGATTTTTCTTTGTTAAAACTAGTCTTTTTATATACAAAATCTCCACAAATATACTATCCCTATAAGAAGGGTGTAGGTCCCTTACAGTAAAATGGAAATTTGGCCTACCCCTCTTATTTTTAAACTATTAATTACTTTTATGCTATACCAGGATCTTGTCGAAGAAGTCCTTGGCCCTATCGCTCTTAGGCCTATTGAATACTTCCTCTGGACTTCCATCCTCTACAATCTTGCCGCCATCAACAAATATTACCCTATCGGCAACCTCCTTGGCAAAGCCCATCTCATGTGTAACTATTGCCATAGTCATACCCTCATGGGCAAGCTCCTTGATAACGTCAAGAACTTCCTTTACCATTTCTGGGTCTAGGGCTGATGTTGGCTCGTCAAATAGCATCATGTCCGGCTCCATAGCAAGAGCTCTTGCTATGGCTATACGCTGTTGCTGACCACCTGATAGCTGGACTGGATAGGCATCAACCTTGTCCAATAGGCCTACCCTCTCAAGTAGCTCTTTGGCCTTCTTTCAGCCTCTTCCCTAGTCTTGCCCTTTACCTTCATTGGGGCTAGAGTTATATTGTCTAGAATGGTTTTGTTTGGGAAAAGATTGAAGTTCTGGAATACCATTCCTATCTTCTCCCTAGTCTTGTCTATAGTTCTTAGGTTTTTAAGTATGTCCTTACCCTCAAATATTATCTGGCCTGATGTAGGCTCTTCTAATAGATTCATACACCTTAGTACTGTACTCTTACCAGACCCTGATGGCCCGATTATTACCAGGATGTCGCCCTTGTCTATTTCGAGGTCTATACCCTTTATTACCTCCAGGTTTCCAAAGGACTTATGCAGGTCTTTTAGTTCTAATAAAACTTCCTTGTTACTCATTACAATCTCCTATCTTTCTACAGTCATTTTCTTCTCTAATAAGCCTACCAATTTTGACAATGTAAAGGTAATTACAAAGTAAATCAATGCTGCAAACAAGTATGGTCCAAAGCCATTATAAGTTGAATTCTTTACTGAATTTGCTACGAACATGATATCTGTTACACCTACGAAGGCTACTATGGCAGATTCCTTTACAAGTGATATAAACTCGTTAGCCAAGGCTGGTAGAATATTCTTTACAGCCTGGGGAACTATTATATACCTCATTGACTGTAGGTATGTCAAGCCTAGAGACCTACTGGCCTCCATCTGACCCTTGTCAACTGAAGATATACCTGACCTTAGTATTTCAGCTATATAAGCCCCTGAATTTAGTATCATGGCCATTACTGCAGCTGTGAATGTATCGTCATAACCAAACATAGTTGGGTATTTGATACCTAAGATCATTGGAAAACCATATGCCATAATCGTGACCTGAACAAGTAGTGGCGTGTCCCTGATAACCTCAATATAGATATTTGCTATCCATCTTAATATAAAATTATTCGATATCTTGCATGCACATGCTACTAGGCCAACCATAAAGCCGAATAACAAGGCCAATAAAGATAATAAAACTGTAACTCCTGCACCCTGTAGGTATGACAGGTAGTACTCATTTACAAAACTAAAATCCATCCTAAACTCCTCTATTACATATATCTTCTAATACTATTTTGTTTCTTTTGAAACTAGGTCTACTGCATTGGCTAATATCTTGTCGTATTCACCACTGTCCTGTAGTCCCTTGATAACTTCATTTGTCAACTTGATAAGGTCAGCATTGTCACCCTTCTTTATAGCAACTGCCATGGCTTCTTCATCCCCACCACTAGTTAGCTTCAAGTTTTCAACAACCTTTATGCCATCGTACTTAGTAACATTTATACCGGCAACCTTGCTGTTTAATACTACTGCATCTATGTTACCATTCTTCATATCGGCAATCAAGTCTGGAACTGCTACTAGGGCCTTATAGTTTGTAACCTTTAGGTTGTCCTTAACATACGTTTCCTGAGTAGAACCCTTCTGGACACCTAATTTTGCCTTCTTAAGCTGGTCTTCTGAAGTAAACTTACCTGCATCCTTAGCATTTACTATTACCGCATTTTCACCCTTGAAGTAGATATCTGAGAAGTCTACAGCCTTCTTACGTTTTTCATTTGGTGTCATGCCTGTGATTACCATATCTACCTTACCTGCCTGTAGAGCTGGTACTAGGGCGTCAAAGTCCATAGCCTTTAGCTCTAGCTCTACACCTAGCTTGTCTGCTATCTTCTGGGCCAAGTCTATGTCAGCACCTACTATCTTACTCTTGCCATTTTCAGATACCATAAACTCAAATGGTGGATAGTCAGGAGATGTCGCCACAACTAACTTCTTATTCTTCTTAATCTGTTCAAGGGCTGTCTGGTTTCCACCTGAATTGTCAGATGACTTGTTGCCACAACCAACTAGACCTACTGCTAAAACTGCTACCAATCCTAATGCTACTAATTTTTTCAATCCTGTTTTCATTTTTCTTCTCCTTTAAAAATAATATAATAATTCAAAATAAAAAAGTCCCTTAGCCAATACTGGCTAAGAGACGAATATACCGCGTTACCACTCTTATTGACAAGTCAATTATCTTGAGTGATATAACCATTTTATCCAATCTACCAGGACTGGCCAGTTAACCCCAGTAAATAGAATAAAAAAGTCTCTTAGCTAATACTAGCTAAGAGACGAATATACCGCGTTACCACTCTTATTGACAATTAAATCTTGTCCTCTCAAACCCTTAAGGCGGGAAACCTATTAGAATACTTAATTCCTCTAATAACCTCCAAAGCTCTCTTCACTTTAAAATCCAATATCAGGCTCACACCAAAACCCCGACTCGCTGTAAATTCATTTAAGCTACTCTCTTCATCATCGGCTCTTATCTATTTGTTGTATCTAATTATACGATTAGAATTTATAAAAGTCAATAGGAAATTTTATTTTTTTATTATCTATATTTTTTCCCCAATTGTAGTCTGACTTTCCTCAACTAACTCCTCGAACACAGCCTTTGCATCTATATAGTGCTGACTAGCCATGTGCTTTTCTAGACTTGAATGACTCTCCCATCTCTCGACAAAGCAGTATTCATTGTCTACACCGCTTATTTACAAAAATCATATGTGATGTTCTCCAGCTCTTTTCTTGAAGACTTTACCAAGGCCTTCGCTGCTGCCACATAATCCTCCTCTAAACCAGGCTTTACCTTCACCCTTACAAATACAGTTAACATATTACTTCCTCCATACTACCCTAATAATATTTTTTATTACTTTTATACAGTATATAATACTTTTAAGAAATTTGCTAGTGTATCAAGAAACTCTTCTCAAACTTTTCTGATAAGGGCTCCATTCTGTCGTTTATTTTCTCCTTGAACATTACCCCAAAAACTAGTGGTATAAGGGCAAATACCAGGAGGGCCCCTATATCATTTACTAGGTTTGGCATGTAGACACCACCTATGGCTTCCCTACAAGCATTTATACCATATGTAAATGGTATGACTGAGTTTATTGTCCTGAAGAAGGTAGGTGTCATCTGAACTGGGAAGGTACCTCCTGAACCTCCTATCTGTATAACTAGTAGGAACATTGCTATGCCCTTACCCAGGGTATTAAAGCAGGATACCAGGGTAAATATAAGGACACAAAAGGCCATACTACACAACATCAATATCAATATAAACAATACTGGTTCCTTTGCTGTTACCCCCAATATAAAGAGGTCGCCTGTTGATATTATCATCGACTGGATAATAGACAGGATAAGGAAGAATGATAGTCTGCCAAAGTACCTATCTATACTCCTATACTCCTTGCTAGGCTCAGTCGACAATATAGTTGATAGGATAATAACTCCTACCCAGGCTGCCAAGACACTGTAAAATGGTGCCATAGACGAACCATAATTGGCCACCTTATACATCTTCTCTTCCTTTATTTCCACTGGGTTCTTTATAAAGTCTGCCCTTTCAAGTATATTTGACTTAATTACATTATTAAAGGCCTTTAAGTCCTTGTTGTTCTGTATTTCATCAATCATCTTTATAGAGTCAGAAACCTGGCCCCTCAATATATCTATTGAGATTTCAAGTATTGTAATGCTAGATCCGACCCTGCTATTTAAGGACGATGCAGTATTTATAAAGCTATTTACACTTGGATATAGCTGGCTAGTTGAATCAACCATAGCCCTAATATCACCAGTTACTGTAGACACATTTCCATTTACCATGTTAAGTGGCCTAGTAACCAAGTCATCAAAGTCTCTAATAAAATTATTTATGCCTTCACTTGATTTGCCAACTATATTGACAACATCCTGGGCTATAGAGCTTGACATACTATTACTCGTATTTACCTGGTCAATAAGGTATGCCAGTCTAGAACTAGCATCTGTTAGTGACTTATATTCATTATTTAGCCTAGTTACTGCATTATTTAAGACATTTGAATTCACTACATTTATGTCATTTAGGACCTGACTAATGCTATTAACTCTTGTAGCTGCCTGGTCTATCTTGTCCCTAATATTTTCTATGCTTGCGATGGCCTGCGGGGCCCCTTGGTCTCCTATTGAACTTAGGGACTGGGCTAGGCTGACTGATGAATCCATAATCTTGTCTACATCTCTTAGGGCAGCCTTTATACTAGCTGACGTAGATTGAATACTCGATGTCGCATCTGTAGCCATACTAGCAATGTCATCATTAATTCTCTTTGTACTATTTATAGTATTTTTCATTGCGTCAAGACTTGTCTTTGAACTAGCTAGAGACTTGTCTAGGTCACCTATCATATTCTTGTTATTTTCTGCCAGCTTCTTACTATTTACTAGCTGGGCATCTAGCCTCTGTAGGGATGTCTTCATAGCCGTCAGCTTTGGATTAATATCATCAGACATATTCGATATGCCACCCATAGCACCTAGTGATGTCTTGCTAATTATCTGGATTAGGTGGTTACTAATCTTGGCTTGGAGCTTGTTGGCACCCTGGTCAGTTATCTTTTCTGCTATTGCATTTGTTTTTTCATTTGTAGTATATATAATCTTGGCCTTCCTTACATCTACCTGGGTCACAGACATTAGTGACTCTGTGAAGTCCTTAGGTATGGTTAGGATTGCATAATACCTACCTGTATTTAGGCCTTCAATTGCCATTTTGGAATCTACAAAATGCCAGTCAAGACTCTTGTTCTCCTTGAGGTTTTTTACTATATCGTTACCAAAGTTAAGTCTTTGGTTCTTATATTCATAGTCCTGGTCCTGGTTTACTATGGCCACGCTCAGGTTCTTGGTATTTCCGTATGGATCCCAGAAGGCCTCTATATTAAACCAGGCATAAAGTGATGGGAAAATCATCAAAGCGACTATTATAAGTGCTATTAAACGATTTTTCAAAACCTCCTGACAGTCCTTATACAAAATCTCATGAACCTTTGATGGGTCTGGAATATATCTATCCTTGAATTCCTTATTGAAAATTTTCTTCAAAATCAAACACCTTGCTTTCAAAACTAATAGAAATATCTAAATTACATATTAGGAATTATACCACAAATGAATCAGTTTTAGTTAAATATAAATAAGTTGTATACGAATATTTTTAGTCAGGATGAATAAAAAATAACTACTAGTAACTTGGCTTAGATTATCAAAAAATCCCCTTTAAGTAGGTATGGCCTTGGACAAGATATAAAGCTCCTAAAGTTAGAATAGCTCAGATGACAAAAAAATTCCCTGAGGGTAAGCTAACCTCAGGGAACTAATTTAAATGATACTAAAATTCACAAATTATGTTTAACTCATTTTTATATATATCCAATATTTTTCATATATATTCAATTTTTTCAAAAAATATATAATTTCTTTATCTAGGTATTTTTAATATAAGAAAAACCGACTCCAATTGCTAGCTTGTAACTAGAATGGAATCGGTATAAATTTTCTTTTTACAGGCATCCTTGGTCATACTTTTGACCCTTTAAGCCTTTCTTTAATTATTGTTATTTATCATCTTCTATGATCTAGGTCCAGCCCATATCATACACCTTGGCCATCCCTATTTTGACTTTAGTGAAAGTAAGATACCTAGGCAGATTGATAGTAGAGCCGCGAATATAACTCTGAACTCGCCTGGCAGCAAGAATGTCACTGTATGTGCTGGCAACCAGAATGTTGGTATTGTTCCCCATAGAACATTCTTTCCATAGGCAAAATAGTCAATTCTTGAGCAAATATCCTTGATAGATACCTTAGCTCCCTTAGTTTCATACCTCAGGTCTAAATAGGTATCTGTGTGCTTATGCAATACCATGAATACTGGACCGAATGATGTATTCATTACCAGTGAAGTTAAGAATGCAAAAGCAAGCTTTGTATGCAGGATTGTTGAGCCAGACTTGGCCAACTTAGCTCCCATAGCCTCAGCAAATATACCCATCATGAAGGCTATCCATACACCCAGAAGACCCCAGATAAGCATCCTGTATCCAATTGAATGAGGTATAGTCAGCTTCTTATTTCTCATGCTGTTTGCTATTACCTCTCCTAGAGTTGCCAATATCGCAAATTTGATAAATGACAAGACATAGTGATTTGTTAAAAACGACATAATTCCCTCCAAAAATTCTAATTTTACCCTAATTATATCTTATTCCTAAGAATATTAAAAGAAAAACTTTTCCATATTTACAATATCAATTTTTTCACTCCATTATACATTTTCTCTTAGCCTTGATTATACTGAACTTGAATTGATTTTTATCCGTAAAAGGTATACAATTAAATAAACTATAAATTATATTTACATAATGTAAAGGAGTGGTAAAATGACTAGGAAAAAAATTGTGGCTTCCGTCTTGGCTGCTACTATTTTAGCATCTTCCCTGGCTGTAGTAAATGCTGCTGACAAGGTCGATATCGATATTAATAAGGAGGTCAAGGATTCCAAGAGCTTTGTCTTTGGTGACTTCTTCGGCCCAAAGTACAATCTAAATGACAAGGTCCTACAGGACAAACTTGCTGGCCTACTGGATTCAATAAAGGTAGACTACTACAATAGTGAAACAAGGATTAAAACCTATGATTTTGTAATCTATGTTGATGGGTGTGAAATTGGAATTAGCAAAAAAACTTCTGGCGGTGACTACTACTACATTACCATCAGCAAAAAGGATGGCTCACATAATTTTAATACCTATAGGACAAGGGTCAACCTATATTCAGAGATAATGAAGATCGTAAATTCTAGCAATCATGTAAGTATCAATCTAGAAAAGCCAAACATACCAGATGGACTTGAAAAAGCTGGACCAATTGAAATATCTGTTAAAATTTCGGAGGCTAGTTTTGGAAGGAATGAAAATGTTGTTCTAGTTGGTAAAGATAGTATTCCTGATGCCCTGTGCTCGGCTTCAATGGCTGGCCACTATATGCCCCTATACTATTATCTGATAGGGACAGGCTTGATGAAGGTCTCCTAGCTGAGCTAACCAGACTCCATGCAAAGAACATCTACATCCTATCTGGAGAAATGGTTATATCCAAAAATGTAAAAGATGATCTAAGGGCTAAGGGCTACAAAATATATGACTTCTCTGGTCAGGACAGGTATGAAACATCTGCTAATATTGCAAGCTTTATGAGATCAGACAAGTCCTATATACTTGCCGGTGGAGACCACTACTACGATACACCTTCTATTTCTTCATACGCCTTTGAAAAGAAGCTACCTATACTTTTAACAAGGAAAAATACTATGCCAAATGTTACCTACAATGTGGTAGACCCTGGGTCAAGCATCTTGGCCATAGGTGGTGACAATACCATAGCTAGCGGTGTGTACGGTCAATTGGCTAAAAAGAATGTAAGGATTAATAGGATTGCTGGCAAGGATAGGTTTGATACCTCTGCAAGGATAGTTAATACCCTATACCCTAATGCAAAGTCCTATATTTGCCTAAGCGACAAGTCTTTAGTTAAGGATATTGTCACATCTGTGATGAGTGTTAAGTACCAGAGTCCCCTAGTTCTTGAAAATACTCCTTATAGCTTTACGAAAAATAGGGGAAATAACCTTTATCTGGTATTTAAATAATTTATACTCCTATAAGTAGGCCTCCTTGCCTATCTAAAATGTAGACTTTCGTATTTTGAAAATAATTAATAAGGATCCCCTTGGCTGATGTGTATCCTCTTTGCTGACTTGCCAGTAAAAAGGTTCATATCCGTCTAGGGGATTTTTTTGCTTTTTTGTTAATGAAAAACTAATTTTAAACGTATATATAGGTGAAAGAGGTTACAATTAATCTAGATTAATTAAATTCACAAGGATGGGAGGTGGTTCTTTGAATTTTGAAGATATCTTTGATAAATATTTTGATAGGGTTTACAAGTTTATAAATATAAAAACACTAAACCATATGGATGCCGAAGATATTGCCCTGCTCGTATTTGAAAAGGTCAATAATAAGCTAGACACTTACTCTCCTGATAAGTCTAGCTTCGACACCTGGCTTTTTTCCATAGTCAGAAATGAAATAGCTAGCTTCTATAGGAAAAAGCAGGTTGCTACCGTAAGCATAGATACCGCTAGCCTCTTGGTTGATACTGGGCAGTCACCTGAGGAGATAGTCCAAATATCAGACGAGAGGTCTGACCTAAGACTTGCCCTGGCTTCATTAAATGTCAGAGAGCGTACAATCATTGCCTATAGGTATGGGGCTGACATGAAGAACACTGATATAGGTGACCTCTTAGGTATATCAAGTGAAAATGTAGGTGTTGTCCTATTTAGGGCCTTGAAAAAGCTGAAAAAGGAACTCCAAAAAGACAATCTTTAGTAGGGATATACAAATTAAAAAACATAGAAGAGGAGAGATTATTATGAATAAAAAAGATATAGATAGATCTAATGACCTTGACATCAATCTCGACCCTAATCAGGAAAGAGAAATTAATATTCTTGAAGGACCAGACCAGAATGTCGAAAGTCTACATGACTTAAAGTTTGAAGATGAACTAAAGGAAAGGCTAAACCTGGAATTCTCACCTAGCCCAGCTAGTAAAAATAGGATTAGGGCCAGGTTACTTGAATCAAATTCTGAGGATAATTTGCTTGGTGGACCTAGTGAAAGCCCAGTAGATGATATAAAGGGAGGTAATATTATGGCTAATAAAATAGATAAGGTAAGAAATATAGACAATGCTGGAAAGAAAAAAACTAGACCTTGGTCTAGAAAGTTAATAGCTGCATCAATAGCAGGTTTACTGATAGTTGCAGGCATAGGCATACCGGTTATTGGTAATGAATTTTTTACAACTACTAAGACCCTTAAGACTGAAAATGGAAATATAACTATCCATGAGGAAAAACCACTTATTGACCTGGGTAAACTAATCTATCACTTCCCAGAAAATTTAAAGGGAAAAATATATGATGCCCAGGGAAGACAGGTAGATGATATCAGCTACAAGGAAGCTAAAAAAACTGGCGTATTCGATAAGGACGGAAATAAAATAAAGGAAATAAATAAAAAAAATGGAACATATATTCTAGAAAAGGATGCTGATAAAGTTATAGACGAGGGTATTGCCAAGTTCAAGACACTTGAGGAGGCACAAAAGTATCTGGCTTTTAAACCTAAGCTACCAGCAGGTTGCAAGCTAATAGAAGTTGGTATCTACAAGGATGAAAATGGACTTCCAGGGAAAGATATAGCAGACTTTATACTTGAAAAGGAGGGGGCAAAGATCTATATGCAGGAAAGACTTGCAACAGATGGAAATGGATATGAAACAAGCACAGATGAAGCTAAGTATGTTTACCTAAATTGCAAAAAGGCCATAATGTCCAATAACAAGAGTATTGATTGGGAAGACGATGGGCTACTAATCAACTTAAGTTCAAAAACTTCTACATTCTTTGGACAGAGTCTTGTAGATCTGGCTAAAACTGTTAAGTAGTACTTAAATATTTAACCTCTAGGTAAGAAATTACTATGATTTCCATATAAAAAATCTAGTATATTAGACTATAAATATACCCTTATATATGATAAGATATGAATATGTGAAAATATGGTAATCTGTAAATTATGGAGGTATATTAAATTGAGTAAGCATTCAGATTTAGCTAGAGATTTATTCTTAGAAGGATACAATTGCTCTCAGGCCGTAGTTTTAGCCTTTAGTGATGAAACTGGCCTAGACAAGGAAACGTCTTTAAGAATGGCTTCACCATTTGGACTAGGTATATCCAAATTAAGAGAGGTATGTGGAGCTGTCAGCGGTATGTTTATGGTAGTTGGTCTACTAAACGGATTCACAGACCCTACTGACAAGGAAGCAAAAAACGAACACTATAAGGTAATCAGAAAACTTGCCGAAAGATTCCAGGAAGAAAATGGTTCTATCATTTGTAAGGAGCTATTGGGCTTGACTGGTGAAAAGACTCCTGAAGGCAGACCTATAATGACTAAGAAACCACCTTGTAAGGACTTAGTTGTTCAGGTTTCTGAAATGCTTGATGCCTATATAGAAGAAAGAAAAATCGAAGCTTAATTTATAAAATAAGAGGTCACCTGTCCAATCATATGTGGACTTGTGACCTCGTTTTTTTCCTAACTATTCTCCTAGAAGGTACTTCTTTACATCCGGACCTACTAGAATCTTGTCATCACCTACAAGTAGGATTGGCCTTTTTACCAGCATACCATCTCTTGCCAATAGCTTGTACTGGTCCTCCTCTGACATATCCCCTAGCTTTTTAGACAAGCCTAAGTCCTTGTAGATTTTACCGCTAGTATTGAAGAACCTCTTTAGCGGTAGGCCTGACTTTTCCCTCCAAGCCTTCAACTCCTCTATACTTGGATTTTCCTTATCTATTTCTCTTAGGTCATAGTCAAGACCCTGGTCCTTCATTATCTTCTCTACCCCCTTGCAGGTAGTACACTTCTTATAGCATATCAGGGTATTCATATATCCACCTCCATTTATACAGCTTAATCGTACCTATATATTTAATTAACGATTTGCTTTCATTTTCCAATTTCATTGGTCCTACTTTTCTACTTGATTACATATTTACTTTACCTATCTACCTTACCTATCTACCTTACCTAGTCCACTCTTACTTTTATACAAGTATTTTTTATATATACTTTACAGTTTCCTCTAGAGGCTTACGAGTTCCGTGGTTGGCAAGTGGGCCAGCACCCTCTGCCGGATATCCTAGGTTCAATAGCATCAGGGCCTCTTCATTTTCAGGTAGGTCAAATTCTTTAGCAAGCTTGGCTGGATCGAAGAAGTTAACCCAACAAGAATCTACACCTAGAGACTTTGCTGACAACATCATATGTGTAGCCACTATTGTAGCATCTTCAGCCCCTGAATCACGCTCTTCACCAGGATAAGTAAAGACCTCCTCCTTGTTCCAAGCAACTAATAATACAGTTGCTGAATTGTAACGGCAAGGAGTTACCTTGTCAATCTTGGCAAGACCTTCCTCAGATTCAACTACATAAATCCTCTGTCCTTGTAGGTTCTTGGCTGTTGGAGCCCAACGTCCAGACTCTAATATAAGATCTAGCTTTTCCTTTCAACCCTTCTTCCATCCATGCTCTTGCAGGAATAACGTTCCTTTGCCAATTCCAAAAAGTTCATAAGTCTTCCTCCTTAAATCATCTCTTTCGCCATATATTGTAGCTATATTTTTATTTCAATCAGTTTACCTTTATCTATGTTATACCCCCATAGAGTATAAATGTCAACTACTTTAATCCCTTTAGGTATTCCTTTTTTTCCTTGCTGATACGGAGACTTTCCCTGGCCTTTTGTATAGCCTTTTTGTGGGTCCAGTCATCCAATCTCTTGTCCTCAATATAAGGAAGGCTGACCTCCCACTGCTTGGCTAGGGCTGTGGCAAATAACCAGGCAATCATCATATTCACATAATATTCATCAGACCTAATGCTGGAAGCCATATCAAGGTATTCTGGTCTAAAGTCCTCATCCAAAAAATGAGCCATCAGCATACCCAGACCAAACCTAATCGTATAGGTTTCCTCAGAGGCCATCCATACCTTTATCCTGGTCATCAGGTCCTCCCTGTATCTTTTAAAAAGCTTGGGTGACATAATATCGCATACTGCCCAATTATCTACATATGGCAGGAAGACCTCCAGCCTATTAATACATTTGTCATAGTCCTTCATCTCTGAAATCAGTATTGCATGCAACATATTTCATCATAGTAGTTATGTGGTAGACTATCAAGAAACACTTGACATTCCTGGTCCCTTATATATGACTTGGCTAGGGCCCTAAGCTTTGGTACCCTAATGCCTAAAATTGTCGATGGTTCTATAGTCGGAACTAGTTTGGCTTGAAAATCTGCATATTCTTTCTCCTTTAAGGCTTGAAGCTCCTTGTATATTTTCATATCTTCCTCCCGAGCTTATAGTATCTCTTCAAATAGCTTGTCTGTCTTCTTAGAAATCTCGATGGCATAAAGGCTAAATCCAGCCAGATTATCCTCATAGGCCTGGATAGCAAATAGAAGCATATTTCTTGCAAACTTATCATCTATATGGTCTGCAGGCAATAGTATAGCGTCAGACCTACGCTCACAGTAGAGGGAGTCATTTTTCAGGTCTTTCAAGGCCCCACTATTATAGAGGTCAAAAATTTCCTTTAGGTCTTCCTCTTCAACTGCATCTGTTAGTCGATCATCCATCCAAAGGTAGTAGTCTGGACCAAAGATCCTCTTACCCATACCCTTACCGGCATAACCGTCTACATCCTTAGAAAATATGGCATTATATACCTTTACTATCTCCTCAATAGCTGCTATTGAAAATAAATTAGATGATGAGTAAATTCCCTCCCTGTATAGGGTATATCCACTCTTTAAGAGGTCGTATATATGGTCTACGCACCTGTTAAACTCATCTGTTGTCTTAATTAGAAACTTTCCCTTGGGCCTTTTGTCGCCCTCTAATGGTTCCCTGCCACCTTCTGGCCTGGCCATTTCTATTATTTCATCAGTCATACTCTATATCTCTCTTTCTCATATCATATATAGTAATATAAAGCCTGTAGCAATTGTGATCTTCTTTTTATTGGAATCTCACAAGGACTACAGGCGTCATTTCAATTGCTATATTTTATTTTACTATATCTATAATCGCTAGGTCAATCTTATACTCTATGGGCAATAATACGGTAACCATTGGACAAACCACCCGTTTAACAGGTTGCTTTGATTTATATCATACTACATGTAATCAACTAATAGATATAAGGTTTTAATAGATTTATCATAAGATAAAATATATATTTTATCTGCAAAATCCTTATTTTTCGCATCTTCATCTCTGAAGACTTTTTTGATACCATATACGGAATCTTTATTCTTGGAAAAATCAATCTTGATAGTATCAACTAACTCTTTTATATCGCAATGCTTTTCAATACTCTCAATGGACTTATTATAATCTAATTTATCTATAGAATAATTATTGAAATTTTTTTCGATATCAGGGCTTATGTCCTGGTCGAATTTTACAACCATGTATCTAAAGCCATCTGATGGCCAGCCAACGTCATCATATTTGGAATACGCTTCAGAAATTTCTCCTTTTATATTTAAGCCACTAAAAGTAGAGTTCAGTATCTTATCTGGGATATGTTCATTTGTAGATTCACTACCACCTGTACATCCAGTTGATAAAGATAGGCTCAATAAAAGTATAAATAATGCAAAAAGAGTTTTTTTCATTTTCATAACAATCCCTCCTATAAAAAATACTTACCTATATTATAACATTACTTACCTATATTATAACATAATAATTATTGGTTCTTTTTCTTATTCCCATTTTAAAAGCCCTCCTATGATAAAAGGCTTTTACCACAGAAGGACTTATTCTAATTTACAGAGTTTTTGAATACTCTCCAAAAACTCCAAATTTTTTCATAAATACTAACATTACTTACTAATACACATACTCCTCAGTCAGTCTAGATTTTTCAACCATAGACCTATAAAGGTCTGATTCCTTCAATAGGTCCTCATGACAACCCTGAGAATCTAAAATACCATCCTTCATGACTAATATATTGTCCGCCTTTTCTATAGACTTTAGCCTATGAGAGATAATTATAATGGTCTTACCCTCGATTAGCCTATTAATACTTTCCTGAATTTCCATTTCATTTTCCACATCAAGAGAGGCAGATATTTCATCTAGAAGAACTATAGGGGCATTCTTTAAAAAGGCCCTGGCTATAGATATTCTCTGCCTTTCTCCACCTGATAGCTTAGATCCATTCTCCCCTATAAGGGTGTCATAGCCATTCGGTAGCTTGGCAACTATTTTGTCTACATTTGCTAGCTTGGCTGCTGCAAGTACCTCTTCATCACTGGCATCCTTCCTACCCATCCTAATATTGTCCATAATAGAGAAATCGAATAGGTCTACGTTCTGGAATACCATGGATATATTCTTGAACATTGACCTGGTGCTAATGTCCTTTATATCCTGGCCACCTATACTGATCTCACCCTTGTCATAGTCATATAGTCTAGAAATCAGCCTCAAAACAGTAGTCTTACCACAGCCTGATGGACCAACTATAGCTGTGACCTCATTTTGCTTTGCTACAAAGGATAGGCCCTTGATGACCCTATTATCCCCATACTGGAACTCAACGTTGTCAAATTTCACATCGAAGCTTGTTAGGTCCTTATCCTCTCCTGTTTGAACAGGCTCCTCCTTTAACTCTTCTATCCTCTTGTAGCTAGACTCAAAGAAGAATATCATTAGTACATATTCTTGTATGCCTGCAAATTGGTATGAAAGGGTTGTAGCTGCCATTAGGTAACCTACATAATACAAACATTTATAGAGCCTGATATATATAGGCCTGCCCCTACTGTAGCAGTTAAAACTGGTGCTAAATACGGCAGAATTCCTATAAAGAAGGATAATAGGCCCAGGCCAATCTCTGCCTTTAAATGGATTAATTCTGTAGATTCAAGCTTATGTTCAACATCAGCCCTTACCTGATCCTGCATAGAATAGGACTTTATTTCCTCCTGCATTTCAAAGGCCTCCTGGAATGCATTTGAGTTTTCCAATAGTTTATTAAAAAACTTATTTGTACCCCTCTGTTGGACCTTTTTTGACAGGAATATAAATAGGAAGCCTATCCATATAGGCATGGCAACTGTTAGCCCCAGGATAAAATTCGACATACACATTAGAATTGTCATCAGTACAAAGAATACTGCGAAGCCAATTCCAGCCGGTATGGCATGGGATATTACCATTTCTATATTTCCAACATCCATCATGACTGTCTGAGATAGGTCTGATAGGTTGTGGGTAGAAAAGTATGAAAGTGGTAGCTCCTTAAGTTTGTTTGCTAGGTCTATCCTCATTTGGCTACTCTCTTCATAGGTCACATCATAGGTCATCTTGTATTCCTTGGCAAGAATAAGGAACATCACTACTACTATGACTAGCAGTATACCCATATAAAATGCTGTCTTTCTAAGGTTTCCATTCAAGACATCCTGGAGGAAGAAGAAGGTCAACATTGGTGGAAATATAAATGACAGGAACTTTAAAAAAAGACCATCTTGAAGCCACAAGGGCATTATCTACACCCCTTTGACTCAAGGCAAAGTATCTTCTTAGCTTTTCTTTCATTATGCCAACCTCCATTCATTTGCCTTGTTGAATAGGTCTTGGAAATACCTGTACTTTGTTTGACCCGCCATTAACTGGTCGTGGGATCCACGTTCTACTACCTGGCCATCCTCAACAAGCAAAATTTCATCTACATTTCTAATACTTGAAAGCCTATGGGCTATCATAATTACTGTCTTACCCCTCATTAGTGCCTTAAAGGCCCTCTGCATTTCATATTCATTTTCTGGGTCACTGGCTGCGCTCGCCTCATCTAGGATAACTATAGGGGCATCCTTTAAGATGGCCCTTGCCACTGCTATCCTCTGCATCTCTCCACCTGATAGATGGACCCCCTTAGCCCCGATAATTGTCTTTTCTCGGGTCTCAAACTTATCAAGTATGCTGGAGCACATTGCCATATCCAAGGCCCTCATCACCTCTTCATGACTACTTTCAGGTCTAGCCAGCCTTACATTTTCGTAAATACTAGTCTTAAATAACTTTGATTTTTGGAAAACAAAGGCTACATTCCTTTCTAGTACCTTGCTGGTATATTCTTTGATATCCCTGCCACCGATTTTTAATTGGCCTGAGGACACTGGATAGAAGCCCGATATCAATTTGGCTATAGTCGATTTACCACTTCCAGATGAACCTACAAGGGCATATACCTTGCCAGCTTCTAGTTTCAAGTTGAAGTCTGATAGGACATTGACACCTTCTTCATATTTAAATCCAACATTTTCAAACTCAATATCATAGCTATCCATCTTTTCAATAGAACCACTTTCCAATTTATTTTTTTCCATCTTGGCAAATATATCTTCCAACCTATCGATAGCATCCTGGCCTAGTTGATAGTTCCTACTAAAAAACATAATCTTCATAAAGGCATTATTAAGCATGCCTACAAAGGCAACAAAAAACACAGTCATGCTAATTACTTCACCAACTACCATACCCTTTCCAAGCTGTCTACTGGCAATTACGATTATAATTGCCCCAAATGACATCATACCACATTGGAAGGCTACAAATGGAATCTTGCACAGCTGGCACTGCCTATTTACAACCTCAGAATAGCGGAGTATAGACTTGTATAGCCTTTCGAAGGACTCTATAACCATGTCAAAGATCTTGATTACCTGGATACCTCTTACATACTCTACTGTTTCAGAGTTTATATCGTCAAGTGCATCCATATAGTCCTTCATCATACTAGTGTCAGAATACATAAACTTAAAGCAAACTGTCGCAAATATTATGGCACAAACCAAGAGTATACCAACATAAATATTAGTAGCAAAGGCCAATCCTAGTAGACAGATCGGAAACAAGACTGCATTGACTGAGTCTGGTAACAGATGGGCTATAACAGTATGGGTGTTCACTGAGTTATCATCAATAGTCTTCCTTGTCTTACCAGATGGATTCATATCGAAAAAGGCAAAGGATGCTCCCAAGAGTTCATTTAAACCCCTCTTCTTCATATTTGTCTCTATCCTAAAGGCAAAGACGTGACTGCAGGCCAGGGCAAGAAAATATATCAAGGCATAGGCCGTAGTTGTCAACAAAAATCCAGTAGGAATATGTTCCTATTAAATCTGGTCTACTAGTGGATGTTATCTCCCTCAATAACTTAAGGAAGTAGTAGTAGGGTACAAAGGAAACCACAGTTGCAAGGCCTGATAAGATAAGGGCCATGACCATAAAGTGCTTCTTCTCCTCTGCATAACTAAACAAACGTTTAAATGTATCCATTTCTAAACCACCTAATCCTCTCTAAAGTGCTTTCTAAGAATAACGTATCCTATATATATACCAATTGCTGCCAGAACAAAGGTGATAAGAGAATTGACTATTCCCCATGTTCCTGCAGTGTATTTTATCATGTCATCCATTTGGGCAGCTGTTTGACCACGCTTAATCCAAGTTGACCTATAGGATTCTAGGAAGAAAAGCGATGGAATAATGGCTCCCCAGGCCTGGCCCATATGAAGTAGTCCTGATGCAATTGCAAGTTTAAATACACTCGGCCTTTCCTCTCTTGATGCAATAAAATCCGCTATAATTGCTGTTGATACAGATGTGATTAGCCATGGCAAATATCCACCACCCATAAGGGCAAATACTCCCATTACTAGGAGTGTAAAGATAGTAAACTGCCACATTTTGCCAACCTTTCTAGACATAAAGTAGATTACTGTACCTGCAAAAACACCACAAATACCAGGGCTTATGGCATGACCAAATGCTCCCAATGGCGATATAATTGCCATACAAATCATGTAAATAATCATATAAATTGCTGTTAACAAGGCTAGTAATAGTATGTCTTTAATTTTTAGTTTTCTACTCATAATGAACCTCCATCTCCTTATAAATACTATTTAACTTTTCTACATTATCCTCATTTAATTTAAATTTTTCCCTTATTTGTCCATCCGAAAGATAGGCAACTGAATCGCTCACCCTCCGAATAAACTCATAATCATGTGATATTACAATTATGGTCCTAGACTCTTTTAAGGTCTCTATCATGGAGCAGACCCTTTCCATAGAGGACTTATCAAGACCACTGGTCGGCTCATCCAGGATTACAACCCTATTGCCACTAACCCTGGCTATGGCCATTTGTAGTCTTTGTTTCTCTCCCCCACTCAGACTCTGGGGATGCTTGTCCTTAAGCATATCAATATCCAGACTTTTAAGTGCCTCTATATTAATAGCCTCATCCTTTTGGGCAAGCTCTAACTCCTTGAGACAGGACGAACCAAATAGCTGAAAGTCTGCATCCTGCATTAGGTACATAGCCTGACCTTCCACTTGTATTTTGCCCTTTTCAGGCTTTAGAGACCTGCTGATTAGCTCGGCTAGGGTGGTTTTTCCTACACCGTTGACTCCGACTATACTTGTAACCTCATTTTCCTCAAATTGAATGCTTAGGTCCCTTATAATATCCTTGTAGGATAGGCCCTCTATAGTCACACCCCCTTGACCAGGTCCCAGCTTTTTCACTCGGCCGTAATCACCTGCAAAGATATCAAAGCTACGATTTTTATAGTCCCCCTTCAAGAAGTCTTGCTCGGACCCAAAAGACTTGACTGTCTTGTCCTCAACTAGGAGGACCTTGTCTATAATTCCCTTCAGATAAAAATTTCTGTGGTCTGCTACAATAATAGTCTTGCCCTCTGCCTTGAGGTCTATAATTTGTCTTCTTAGCCTCATTGAATTTCCATAGTCAAGATTGGCTGATGGCTCATCAAATATAATTACCTTTGGATCCATAATCAGGACTGTTAGGAGGGCGATTAGCTGCCTTTCACCCGAGGATATCTCAAATAAGCTCCTATCCCTTAGGTAGTCTACATTGTATTCTCCTATGATAGAGTCCAACCTCTTCTTTATAGCCTCCCTTTCTACCCCATAGTTTTCCAAGGCAAATACCAATTCTGCCGTAGTATCCGTCGTAAAAAACTGGCTTCTAGGATTTTGGAATACGTTTCCAAGGATAAGACTCCTATCGCTTACATCTAGGTCCTTCTTACCGTCTATCAGGATTTGTCCCTCTAGCTGGCCCTCAATTACCTCTGGAATAATCCCATTTAAGAGGTTTAGGAGGGTTGACTTACCGGACCCACTCTTACCACTTATAAAGACCAGGGACCCTTCCTCAATACTAAAATTGACATCCCTTAGGGCGTAGTCATCCTTGTCCATATAGCTAAAGGCCACATTTTTAAATTCGATTATCTTTTTTTTCATCAAACTATCCCCCCAATTATTAGGATATATCCTAGGATTAGGACTATAAAACTGGTATAGTCTATGGGACCAAAGCCACTACCATAGTAGCTAGTCCTATCATTTTTTGCACTTATTCCCTTGGTAAGTCCTGCACAGGTAAGCTCTGTGCTCAGGGCTACACAACGGAAAAGCTGGGGAACCATAAGGTATTCAAAGGTCCTGATTGGATGTAGGGCCGAAAATTCTATCCCCCTAATATTCATGGCCTTCTTGATGATTTTAAACTCCCTATAGAAGGTCGGTATATACCTTATTGTTACTGTTATTCCTATTATAAATATCTTTGGTAGCCTAAGCCTTTGCAGTCCTGACAAGACCTCGGACGATTTATACCCGGTGATCAACAGTGCTGCTATCATAAAGCAAGGCATGAATAATAGCATCATCCTAGCCCAGGCAGCCAGTATAGCACTAAAGCCATAATACTCATTAATGAGATATATAGCTAAAAATACAGCCACCACACAAATCACCTTGAAAATTCTCCTTATATTGCCCGAAACTACTAGGATAAGGCTAGCCATGATATAGGTGAGTGCCACCATTTTTTGGGATGGAAATATAGCGCACATGACCGGCATTATGGCATTGATTAAAATTAATGTAAGAGCATCAAACCTAAAATTCTTCACAATATCCCCCCTCTGTTTTTTAGCTCTAATCCCTTTATTTATATATGGTATCTACATCATCCCCCTCTTCTTCAAGCCATTACTATCAAACCTTATAGCCTTATATAGACTTGATTAAATTTCACTAGATCCTGGTTCATTTTCAAGCTTCAAATCACAGCTTGGACCTAGGTCTCTAGAGTCTCCCAGTAGGCATATCTTGTTCCAGGCCCAGCTTTGGCCATAGGACATTAGCTTTAATATCCTTACAGCCTCTTCATAGTCATACCTATGGTCTATGATTTCAAAAATCGGCGTAATAGACATAGTGCAGAATATGTGGAGTTCAGTCTCTGTAAATGGGTTTTTCATGATGCCACGGGCCTCCATTTCAGCTATATACATCTTGCTTCCCTTGACCTCCATATCCACAAAGAAGTCCTGGATATTTTCGAATTTTGTACCCTGACTACACTTAAATAGGAGGGTAAAGTCATCAAAGTTGTCATACAAATAATCTAGGAAGCAGAGGATACCAGTATGTGACTCTATTAAACCCATATCATATCCTTCCTGGATATTTGTGTATTTTTGCTTGTTTGAGGCATCATCTAACTCCCTCATAAATATCTTCATTAGCTCGTCAAGTGTTGGTTGGACCAGGGCCTCAAACAGGTCCTCCTTAGACTTAAAATACCTGTAAATTGCCCCGACTGTCAGACCTGACTGTCTTGCTATAGTCCTCATTGAAGCCTTTTCAAAGCCCTTATCAAGAAATTCAATTTTTGCATTTTTTAATATTAAATTTTTACTTAAAAGCTTGTCTCTAGCCAATTTAGTCTCCTTTTTAATAAACAGAATTAATTTTTGTTCACTAATCCCTTAAACAAATATAATCGGGTAAAATACCCGATTATCCTTGTGCTTAAGATTAATATAATTTGGTGAACATTGTTTATTTAAGACTATTATAAACCTGTTGAAAATATTTTTCAATACTTTTTTGAAAATAATTCCTATTTTCTTACAAGGAATATAAAAAAAGACAGTAGCCAGAGGTCAAACCTATCTAGATACTGTCTAATTTGCTTTTACTACTTATTATTTATTTTTCTCTGTATTTCTACTTCTCGTTCTTGAACTCTCTACTACCTGGCTTTACTAGGTCTATCTGACCAGCATCACATAGAGGACAAGCACCTTCATCATAAACCTGAATATCTAGGTCTATAGCACTGTAGATTGGCATACCTATATCGTCCTTAGTCCTGTTGGCTATACAGGCTACACCTATTACCTGGCCACCTAACTCCTCTAGAACCTTCTTAGTTTCCTTAGTTGACTTTCCTGTAGTAACGACGTCTTCAGCTATTATTATCCTATCGCCAGGCTTTACCTCAAAGCCTCTTCTTAGCTCCATGATATTGTTCTTTCTTTCTGTAAAGATGGCTTCCTTGCCTAGCTGTCTTCCTAGCTCATATGATACTACTACACCACCCATAGCCGGTCCAACTACTAGGTCTATGTCTAGGTCCTTGATCTTTTCTACTACTACACTTAGGACCTTCTCAGCCTGGTCTGGGAACCTCAATACCTTGGCACACTGTACATACCTGTTTGAGTGCTTACCTGAAGATAGTAGGAAGTGTCCTTCCAATAGTGCATCACAATCCTTTAATACCTGTATTACATCAACATTTGCCATAACTTTACCTCCACAATTTTATAAAATATTTTTCCTATATTATACCCCTAATCTCATCTAGGGACTTTATTCCATTTTCATCCATAAACCTATTTAGGTCCTCTATTATCTCCTGGCCAATCCTAGGATTAGCAAAGTTTGCAGTTCCCAGCTGGACACAGGTTGCACCCGCCATTATAAACTCTATGACATCCTCGGCAGTCATGATACCACCCATACCAACAACCGGTATAGTCACAGCCTGGCAAACCTCGTATACCATCCTTAGGGCTATAGGCTTGATAGCTGGTCCTGATAGGCCTGCTGTCACATTGTTAAAGACTGGTCTTCTCTTATGTATATCTATAGCCATGGCCTTGAAGGTATTTACAAGGGATATGCCATCGGCCCCCCTCCTCTTGACAAACCTTGGCCATCTCCACTATATCCTCTGCATTTGGTGATAGCTTGACTATAAGAGGCTTCTTGGTAGCCTTCCTCACGCTCCTAATCACCTCTCTAGCAACCTCTGACTTGATACCAAAGGCCATACCACCATGCTTTACATTAGGGCAGGATATATTTAGCTCAACAATATCAAAATCCTTGTCATCAAGTAGTCTAGCCCCCTCAACATAGTCGTCTTCACAACCACCACCAAGGTTTACTATCCTACATGTATCTAGCCTTGAAAAATCAGGTAGTTCCTTGTCTATGAAGCCCTGAACACCAGGATTTTCTAAACCTACACTGTTCATCATACCAGATGGAGTCTCATGGACCCTCATGCCCTCATTACCTGGCTTAGCCACTAGGGTTAGTCCCTTTGAGCTAATGCCACCCAAAATACTGACATCATATATTTCACCGTATTCCTTACCAAATCCAAAGGTTCCAGATGCCATTATAATTGGGTTTTTAAGCTCAAATCCACACAAGTTTACTCTTAAATCTGCCATTATAAGATCACATCCTCTCCCCAGAATACTGGTCCATCCTTACAGGTCTTCTTATTACCCGACTTAGTCTTGCAGGTACATACTAGACAGGCACCTACACCACATGCCATGTGGTTTTCTAGAGATACCTGGATCCTAGTCTTAGTTCCCTCTACCATCTCCATTAGCTTCTTCATCATAGGAGTTGGTCCACATGTAAGTATATAGTCATAGTCTTCAACATTTAAAATATCTGTTATAAGCGTGTCTCCACTTGTAGTGTATAGGTCCTTACAGACAGACCTATAATCATCCAACATAATTGCCTGGTCCCTAAAACCCAGGTAAATATCGCAGTTTGGTATATTCTGAGCAACCATATAAAGGGGAGCAATTCCTATTCCTCCACCAACTAGGGCTACCCTTCCCTCTACCTTTTCAAAACCATTACCATATGGACCTTCTAGCTTGATAGGGTCTCCTTCTCTTAGTTGGGAAATTATCTGTGTACCCTGGCCAACCTTCTTGTATAGAAAGCTAATTCCTTCATCATCTATCTGGTATATACTTATTGGTCTAGAAAGGAGTGGAAACTTGTCCCAGGCCCTTAGCATATAAAACTGGCCCATCTTGGCTTCAAAGCTCCCCCCTATCTTTATGTAGTACATACCCTCACCTACATATCTATTTTCAATCACCTTATATTCCATATCATCCACCTATAAACCTAACATCTTCATTATCAAGGCCATCCTTACGTACATACCGTACTGGGCCTGTTCAAAATACTTGGCCCTTGGGTCTGCATCAACCTCAGTTGCTATCTCATTTACCCTTGGTAGTGGGTGAAGGACCATCATATCCTTCTTGGCATCTGCCATCTTTTCCAGATCCAAGATATAGCTATCCTTTAGCCTCTCATATTCTGCCTTATCTTCAAACCTCTCCCTCTGTATCCTAGTCATATACAGGATATCGAGGCTTGGCATAGCAGCCACAAGGTCGTCTGTCTCTATATATTCAGTTCCTTCTATATTGTCCTTTACTGATTGAGGCATCTTTAACTCATCAGGTGAAATAAATACAAACCTAATGCCTGTATACCTAGACATAGCCTTGGCCAAAGAATGAACTGTACGCCCATACTTAAGGTCTCCACACATACCTATAGTTAAATTATCTAAACTGCCCCTATTGGCCTTTATAGTTAATAAGTCTGTTAATGTCTGAGTCGGATGCTGATTTCCACCATCGCCAGCATTTATAAAGGGTAGCCTACAAACCTTAGATGCCTGACTGGCTGCTCCTGACTGGGGATGTCTCATTGCGATTATATCTACATAATTTGAAACTGTTGTGATGGTATCCTCTAGGCTCTCTCCCTTTGATACTGATGAGGCTCCTGGATCTGAAAATCCAATCACCCTACCACCTAGCCTATTCATGGCAGCCTCAAAGCTCAGCCTAGTCCTAGTAGATGGCTCATAAAATAGGGTAGCCAATATCTTACCTTCACATGTATTGAAATAAGAATGTGGGTTTGCACTGATCTGCAAGCCCAGATCTAATACAGAGTCTATCTCTGCAACAGAAAAATCTTCTGGTCTAACCAAATGTCTATTCTTCAACATTTTTCCTCCTTTTGGCCTCACAGGACCCAATTAAAGCACGCGGGGTAACATCAACCCCAAAATATTCTACTTAAGAGATTATCACCTTTACTGTAACTTGTCAATAAAAAACATCGAAGGTCAAGTTTTTAGTCAACCCCCGATGTTTATATATAAAAAATCATTAAATTTTCATCAACTTTAATATTAAACTTAAATATTAAAATAGAAGCGTAAAAGCCCCAATATCAGGATATGGACTGGGTAGAAGAAGTAGTTAAACCACTTGTACTGCTTGCCCCTCTGACCATTGTATGTAAGGGTCATACCAAATCCTAAAACTGAATATAACTCCTTTATAATCGATAGGTAGCCCAGACCTGCACCTATGATTGGCTTGTCATAGAATACATAGAATAGGTAGGCCACAATTACAGCATGGTAGTCATAGTCAAGACTTAGCTGCATAGCTAAAAAGGCAAAAACTGCCACTATAATTATCGATACAAAATACCAGAGTGGTCTATTCTTTATCCTGTCCTTTAGGATGTCAACCACCCAAATGGTAACTAGGCTGAGAGCCAATGTAAACATCATATTATTCCAATATGGGTCAAAGAAGACTCTCGACGTGAACATATCAAAGGGAACCTCTGAAATTACACCAAATATTAATAGGGTTGCTAGGTATTTTTTCCTGCTCCTAGTCTTAAAGAAGCCCTCTACTAGAAAGAAAACAAATATAGGGAAGGCTATCCTACCCAATATCGAAAATAGGTTTGATAGGTGTAGCAAGAAGCCATGCCCATCTAGTAGGGGGGTTATCAAGGCATTATTGGCATGGTCTATAAGCATCGATATAAATGCTATGTATTTCAACTGGGCCCCATTTAGTACTTGGATCCTTTTTAGGTAGTTTCTTTCAAATCTCTTTTCTAACTCCATCCATTCCCTCCTTTATACGGTATGACTATTAAATTCCTGATATCCTTCCAAGTATCTTTAAAAAGCTACTTTATTATTACTTACCCAAAGTTGACCTTCTCTATAGATATTTTCACCATACTACCTATACTTGTCACGGCCTATTTCGGTTGATAGGTCAAAAGAAGTCATCTTGTTGGACATGTCAAAATCTATATAAGAAAAATACTGGTTCCAGAAAAGGTGGTCACTCATACTAGTCCACTGGATCCCGTAATGTAACTGGCTTACATCCCTAGCCCCACTTGGTGGCACCAACCATAGCTTGTCACCAAAGGTCTCTTTCAAGCTATCCTCTTTCAGGGTCCCCATTAGGTCCATGCCATTGAGCTTATAATCTATATCCTTTGACCTGACAGATGCAAGGCAATCTTCATCTAGCCTAAAATATACTATTTTACAGTCCTCCAGGACTACCTTCTTATTCATATCTCCATAGAAGCCTATATTTCCTATTACAAGTCCATCCTTTACTAGTAGGTAGGGAGCCTTGTAGACCACATCATTGTAGTTTAAATCCCTTGTCTACATAAATACTCCTATCTAGTGGGTACCTCTTGTAGTCGCCTGAAGTCAGGAGCTTGTCGTAGTCACTAGTTGTGGACTCCCTCTGCTTGACATATATATCAAAGCCCCGATCCCTTATATCATTTAGGCTTGTGTGGGCTAGCCTTATTTCGGTCTTATCAATGGTCAAAACTGGTTCCTTGACTGGAAGACCAATTATTGCATAGACCATTAACATAAAAAAGAAGAAAATTGCGGCAACCATGCATAGGAATACACTTTTTCCAGTACGCTTTCTGGCATTAAAAAGGGCCATCACTGGTGGCAAAATAATAAACTTGGCCAAAATTGGAGAGCCAGCACTCCCCTCATTTATCATCTGGATTACGTATATAAGAGGTATGGCTATAAAGGATATGTAGATAAAAAGTTCTCCCAACCCCATTTTTGAATCGTCCGCCTGGTCGTTTACAGGTGACTCCATCAAGCTTTTACCCGCTATGCCTCTGTTCTTCATAAACTTATACATAAAAAATATAATTGTCAAAAATCCAAGCCCTAGAAGGGCAATTAGTCCTAAAATAGCTTGTCTTGCACTCATATTCCAGTCTCCTCATCATGAAATCAATATTGCCTTATGCTTGATACTATTATAGCATTTCAAGATCTTTTTTACATCAAAAAGGTGATAAAGTCTCCCTTATCACCCCTAAATAGCTGTTTTTAGAATTTTTATTTTTTAAATCTTATATCTTAAGAGTAAGTTATATAGTTAATTGCCTTATAGCATATTATCTGTATTATATAGGATATATTTTCCTATTACTTAGTACCACTTAGGGCAACCCCGTTTACATATAGGGTATATCCGTTGCTTATTACATTAGATGCATCGCCATTAAATTCAGTAACATATGTATCACCTGTTAGGGTCCAAGTACTTGTCTTGTCAAGAGTAACTGACACCTTACCTCTAAAGTTCCTATAGGGCAGTTATTGCTGCTAGCGCTCCAAATATTATACCTGGAGTATTTGCTATGATTATAGGCCAGTCCCTCTTCTCCTGGAAGACCCCATAGCATACCCATAAAATACAGTTTATGGTTGCTACCATTGGCTGCAAGAAACCACTCTTGTTGCCATGTAAATTATTCATAATCTGTGGGAAATACGAAATGTACATAAGCATAGCTGTACAAGTTGCCACCCATCCTAAAATTTTAAATACCTTTTGATTCATACTACTACCTTCTTTCTAATACTCTATAAAATACTCTTATAAATACATAAGCAGACAAGCTGCTGATTGTATGATAGCCAAGACAAGCCTGGGGCTTATTGGCCTACAGATTATACCTAGTATATAATCACTTAGTTCAAGTCTTATCCCTAATTATTAGTACATATAGTATCACCATTATATAATACTTTTCATAATTTAAACATAGTAAAAATTCTATTTACATAAATTTATAGGGTCTACTTCCTCTTGAATTATTCATTTTATATAATTTTATAGGGTCTGCCTCTGCATGAATTATTCATTGAATTATATATTGTAGATAAAAATATATTGTCGCCTTAGTCCATTTCCTTCAATATGTCTAATATATTCTTTATACCTACTGCATAGGCCAAGAAGAAAAATATGATGCTCAAGATAAGACTCATAAAAGTTTTCTGGTTTGAAAGGTAGAATATTAGGTTTACCAGTGAAGCACTTCCAACAAATATGGGTAAAACAATCATTAACACTCTATAAAGCTTTTTCATACAAACCTCCTGTAATTCACATTACACATAACTATTTTTCATATCTAAATACAACCTTTGAAATTGCCTTAGAATGCATCTTCTCTACAAAAAGTATCTTGGTATTTTTATAGCTTACCCCCTCTGTCTTTTCCGCCTCAGTTCTTGGTGGGGAAATTTTTAGTTGGTCATAGGGGTCCTTCCAATCCTTTATATCGTCATAACCAAGCTTAACCCACTTTGGATCAATAAAAATCTTCCCTCCACCATCTACAGTAACATTGACTAGGGTAGCATCAAATAATTTACAAGGCGAATCTGTCAAATTCTTTGCCTCTATAAATATACGTGTTGTATCGTATTGATCAGGACTCCTAAAGGCGTAGGTAGGACTGGTCTCACCTGGCTGAAGTACAAGGTCCTTTAAATCTTCAACCTTCACACCCTCTAGGTCAAGGCTCTTGTAGAGGAAGTCCTCAAAGGTATCACTGCCCAAGATAAAGATCCTGCCAATATCAGCATGGATGGTCAATCCATCTGGCTTATCCTTATGGGTCTTTAACTTTGGCTTTAATTCGTTGTAGAGGTCCTCATAGGACTTAATATTTAACTGACCCTTTTCTACATTTACAATAGTATCTCTTACATACTTTTCATCATCAGTCAATCCCTTAAGAACTAAGCCATTCATACTCATATCTATATGCAGGTACCTTTCCTCAAGGATTATTGGGTATTTGTCACGCATAAAGTCAACAAAGACCATCAGCCTATCATAAGAAGCCTTGAGGTCTTCAATAGAATTCAACCTTGCATAATATACATAATCCACATCAGTGTCATAGCGGATATCGTCCTTGCCCAACTTAGTAGTTTTCTTGAAGTCCTTAACCACCAGCTGACCAAATACATCATCAAAGTTGGTTGATACGTATGGTGAGCTCATGGATAGGGGGTCGTGGGAAACCGTGTAGTAAACACTAATATCCGGATACTGGTTTAGTGTCACAAACCAGCGGGGATGGTATTTCCTGTTTGATGGTATATGTTCCCTTGCCAAACCTCCTGTCTAGGTAGCTGATTATCTTTGCCTGGTCCTCTTTTGTGTTGGCACAGGCTCCTAGGAGGATGCTTGTGGCTACTAGTAGGATTAGGGCTGTTATTTTTATTAGTTTTATTTTCATAGTTTTATCTTGTAATTTCAACTTCAATACCATGCCTTACTAAAAGAGATGCAAATGTAATTCCATTAATAAGTATAATTCCATTTTTTTTCGCTTCAATTTTTGTATCCTCTGTAAAATAATCCACCAGACTAATAAGTATATAAATACTATTTTTTTCAATAACCTCGTCATCTCTCATCTTAATTAACTGCTTTACTCCATTAATATCATCAAGATCAATTCCTTTTTTCTTTTTGGCCTGAACATGAATATGAGGACTCTCTAGCTCACAAATTTCATATATATTATGCATTAATGTATTTCTATTATAAGCTTCAAATATTATATCTATATCTCCACCATCTCCATCATACTTGTTATTTCCCACAACCAAATATCCATTTTTTTCAAATAACTCGGCTATAATATCCTCAAATTTATGATTATTTAAGTTGCGCAAAGCATCAACAATATGTTTCAAATACCCCCTCTCGCTTTTCTCTTGTTCCGATATCAATCATACTAATTAAATCAGGGCACTCATTATCAAACATATCTGGTGTTTCTTTATGTTTATTTATAAGTCGATCTACAGCATTTTCAAAATCTTCAACCTTTACCCTATTGAGTGGGCTCTGATAGGCTCTAAATTTACTACTAATTAACTGACTATCTATATCCATATCATATCTGCAACTAAAAAGTACTTCTACCCCAAGATAGTGTCCAAAATCATTAATCTTTTTCAGTTCTCCAAATTGATATTCCTTTTTACATTTTGCAATAATAAAACTTCTACAAACAAATTCCTCTTTAGTACTAATTTTTGGTATAATGATATAATCGCCTTGTTTAATTTCTGTCATAATTTTTATGTTTCTATATCTTTTTTCTATTAAGCTATCACTACCATCTTCTTTACCCCAATTAGAACGCCAAGCCTCTTTGAAACGTTTAAAATCTTGGTCTATATTCATTCCTTCAGCTCCCCAGCCTTGCCTTAGTTTGTTATTAAGCAATTCATTTCTAATAGTTTTATAATGTTCATTATAGTTAATTCTAAACACATAGCATGCCATTTGTATTACCTCCCATTAAATTTACATAATTAAATCCACTAAATCATTCATTAAAATCTTATATTATATATATTCACATAAGTAAATTATATTAAATTTCATAATAATATGCTTATTCTTACCTAGCAAGCATTGACTTTGCCCAGTTTTCTGATAGCTGATTTTCCTTGAGCACCAGTTCTTGCCATATACCAGCATAATAAATACCTTTTCCATTCTTTACAGAATTTTTACGGTTAGCATCAATATTATCTACATTATATGCCTTCTCTTCTTTCCATATTGCCTTAGATTTTCCGGGCATGGTAAGAACTCTTTTTATATCATAAGGAAGAATTCCGCATCCGGGCATACCAGGTGCAAATGACAACTCCTTCGCAGCAGTAAATATTATATTATCATTTCCAAAGTATACCCTCTCATCACAAGAATGGGGATGCCATGAAAACTTTTTTTGTTCATCTTGTTCTTTAATCATCTCTCCTACCTGGAGGTATCCCCATATTGCCTGTATCTCATGTCCATGATATGTATTATTATTTAGATTATTAGGTACATACTCATATTGTCCATTAACATTTAAAACATGTCTAAAGTTGCCAAAAAATAAAAATAAATCTCCCTCTTTTATTCCTTTATTAATGAGATATGTTGCAGACTGATTAATTTGACCAAATGCAGGTTTCCAGTCTTTAACACGATTTTTTCTTCTTTCCCAAACAAGATCAGGATCTAAATGGCAACAAGGATCACCTTTATATCCGAGATCGTATAGTATCTTTCTTAATGAAACCCCATTACAGACTAGATCAGAATATTTAATCTTATCTTTTTTATGATCTTTACTTGGGATTGGCAATGATAGCATGGTACCATTATTAAATATTGGACTTACAATGCCCCCATTCGCACTATCAAAACCTTTCCTACTCAAGATTATCTTCATATACACTCCCTCCATTTAATTCTTCATTTAATAAAACAAGCTTTTTACGAATATAACTCTCATCAGTTTCATTATTAAAGTGCAAATCCGAAATCTGTAAAATATACACAATTATCACCTCTTATTAATTATTTTTTTATCTCTTGAATTGTCACTAAATATATGTATTTCTTAATTTATTTACCCCTATAAATTTCTATAGAATTTCCTTTTAAATCTTTCCACTCCAGCCAGCCATTATTAGATTTACCAATTACTATCCAACCTGCACTAGAAGGATTGCTACATATAATATCCTCCTGTAATATGTTATCCTTTATCTTCGCATTTCTCCTAATAGATGGAATATATCCCTTGCCCGTATTTCCACAATAACTTCCCTTTAATAAGGTAAAAACTCCATCTTTAACAATAGCTTTTCCATTTACTTTTCCAAATCCCCTTATTTGGCGGTTTAATATGTACTCGCCATCTGGAATAAATCCTCCATCAGATGCTAAACTCATCTCTACTGTAGATTCTCTAAACACTTCTTTCTTGGTCTTGTCTTTTGGATAAATTTGCTTGCCGTCCAAAGATGCTAGTAAGGATTTTGCTATTTCAATATCCAAGGCAAATAATTCTGTATTAGCAATTCTACTTTTACTAAAAATATCATGGATAAGCTTTTCCTTATCATCATATCCATCAACTTCAATAGCAAACTCTCTCTTCAATCCAGTTATATTTGCATACCCATTGCTTTCTAAAAATCTCATTCTGTTTTCAAATTGGTCGTTTCCGGTCTTGCCAATTTTTATGAGACCATTAACAACTGTCGTCATTAAATATATTATTCCCTTCTCCATAGCATTCCTCTCTATATATTCATCTTCTGTATTATTTTTATAAGGTTAATTGTACAAATAGATTCTACAATTAACCATTTTTCCAATAGCACCTCTAACTTCTTTTCCTAATAAATAGTTAGCCTTTGTTAATGCTCATTTCTATTTCCTCTTTAGTCATGCCTGTAAGTTCCTTCACCCACAGTCCCACAATATCTGAAAGTACTGAATCACAAATATACTCATTTTCACCATCGGCATATTTACAAGAAAAATATGGACTTCTTGTAGCAGCTTGATAAAAATTCATTGCTAAGTCTGCTAATTCATCAGGTTTAAAAGGAAGACCTAAGTCTTTTGCAATATTAGACCGAATCTTATCCCAGTCTTTGCCCTCAGTCCTATAGTTTTCCCTTACTTTTGATAAATATCCGTTACAATATTTTTTTGGTAGATCTTGATTTTGATAAATATATCTACAGTTAAAGTCAAAAATATTTCCTGTATGGATTAAAAAAGTTAGTAGTTCTTCTAAGTTCTCTGCTATCCTACCGACCTCTCCTTCGCTACCGATAAACCCTATGCTGCCATCATTCAAAAAGACAAACTCTCCACCACTCCCATCCCGTGCGAAGGCCTTACATGGCATAGAGTATACCTCTTGATTATTCAAAAATTGAATTTCCTGACTTTGCTTATAAAAATATATATCACACTCATGCATCAGTAAGGTGTTTAACTCTTTATTCCCATTGATATATCCGAATAAGTCCATCGTTTTTTCTCTCCTAACTAATTAACACTTGTACATATCTTATTTAGATTTCTTCCCATCCTCCTGCCTGTGCATCATATTTTGCAAACTCACCGGTATCCGTAAATTCAGATGCGGTCATACCGACTTCAAAAATACAATCAAAGTCGTTTGAGGTAGAAAAATACAGGCCACTATCTGTCAGTAGGGCTTGACCAAAATCAGCATGTTCAAATCTTTTTCCGTCTTTGGTATTTCCTACATGTTTATACTCATATTTCAGCAAACGATCTTCCAGTTGTGACTGCTGGTCTTGTGTGAATTTTTCCAGATTCTCCTCCTTTTCAAAGAAGTCTGACTGGTCTAACTCTTGTTCTTTTCGTTTTGTATTGATAGTATACAAAGATATTGTGTAACTCATTGATGCTTTCCTCCTTATAGATATTATAATTCTATCCCTTTCTTTCTAAATATTATAATTCTATCCCTTTTTTTTTCAGGTTTTCTATGCACTCAAGCAGATATTCATCATTATGTTCTTTATAAATTGGGCTATTTATATTTATTTCTTCAAGATTATTGTATTTTTCTACCTTCTGTCCCCTATAATTTTTATCTCTCCACTCTATAGATACCTTATATCCTCTTTTTTCCATTTCATCCATAACTAATGAATGATAAACAAATAAGTGGTATGGAGAATACAAAAATACATAATCTACTGTTTTATGTTTCTTTTTCCATCCATTTCCTCTAAGAGCACAACATTCTCTATGTTGTCCAAGAAGTTGATTTTTGGGCAATAGATGAATAATTTGTTCATGCCATAGTCTCATCTTGTTCTCCTCTTAGTAAAGTTGACTCTTGCAAATATTTATTGGGGTATTTCTTTAGTAAATCATTAATGTATTCAACTACATATTTCTGATTATTTTTCCCATCCATATATTCTTCCAGTCTGTTAAAAAATTCTTGTTTTTCAATTTCACTTGCCTCTTTTTTGAAGTATCCCCATACATGAAGAATAGCATTACTAAAATCTTTTTTGCTTTCTTCCATCTCCCTTACTTTTTCTATTTTTTGGTTTAGATGCGTAATATCTACTTCTTTTTCTTTCAAGTATTCTCTTATCTCTAGGTATGCTTTATGTGATTTGCTTAGGACATAATATTTGTTTTTTGCCCATAGGTCTTCACATTCTCTTCTTATATTCTTGTGCTTCACATCGGCCCTTCTTTCAGAATATTATTTCACTTCTTTAGCCACTAATATTATATGTTAAATACTTCTACAAAATACAAACTAACTTTTATATCCTAGCAAATGGTAACAAGTACATTACCATTTACTTCTAATATTTTTCTGTAGAAGTCTTTCATATTTTGAAAGTAATCCATTATCTCTTCTTCTATCTCTTCACTTTCCTCTTCGTAGTCCCAAATATCTGGATAGATATTTGCCTTTTTACACTCTTCCATGCTGAAGCTTTCCATAGCTTTTTCTATATCAAAATTATCAAGGGCTAATAATATATCTTTAATCCTTGATTTTTCTGTGTAGGCTATGAAATCCTCAACCTCTTCAATATGGGAAATTCCCAATATAGCCTCACTAAAGCAGTTATTTTTTATAGGCTCGCTTGCACCTGCTCCTGTAAGCGCAAAGTGAAGGGCATCCCACATCTTATCTAGATCAAGTAATATTTCTAAATCGTTATTGTTCTCTTCTATATCTGTAATCGACTCTGTATTTTCTGTATAGAGAGTCTTAAGTTCATTTAGGTTTTTATCGCTTAGGTATTTGTAGTTTGCTATAAGACCCATTCTCTTCTTCCTCCATATAAAGTGTATTGGTTTATATTTTTGTATGAGTTGAAAACTCTTTTTCTATTGTTCAATATATCCAAAACCGTTCTAGATAAAAGCTTCTCGTTTGTTAGATTCTGGTAAATTTGTTTAATTTAAGCTCGTTTTTAGATTTTTTTACCCGTCCCAGTCCCAGTTCCAATTGTATAATTCCAATTAAATTGAATTATAGATATTTTTCCAAACCTTTGCTTTTTAATCAACTTAATAGCCTCTATTTCCTCATTTGATAATACATTATTATCGCTTGCACTACTATCCCATGAATTAAATGTATCAATCACTTCATCAATTATTCTTATGTTGCGTTCCTTGATTTCTTCTAATTTCCAGTCTTTGATATTACTATTACTCATTGCCTTTGCAATTGCTATATTAGATTTCACATACTGCTCTTGTTTTTTTGAAAAGTATCCATTACTAGCAATAATGTTTAATCTTTTCTCAAAAGGAATCTTATTACCTATAGTCTCTATTAATTCATTTATTTCATCCTCATTTGAGTTAAAATAACTTGGCTGCCATTTTAATGGTAATATATGTTCAATTTCCCAATTATGAGGTAATAATTCATTTTGTTCTTCTGTATTGTAAGCAAGTAGTTTTTAATAACATTCTGACAGCATTTCTATGCAAATGTTTAATGCCATTTTTCAACTCATCTTCTGTTACATTTCTAAATTCAAAATTTAACACTTCATCATGTAAAATAGACGAATTTAAATTCAAAATGCTTGTTTTAACTGAGTTTATTGTTGGCGATACTATATACACTTTTAAATAAATTTACAAATAATTTTCTTAAAAATGTCAAAAAAATAATTCTTCAAAATTTTCACTATTCTTATTTTTTTAAATAGTAAATGATTACTGGATATTTCCAGAATTCATTTGGGTATGAGCTAAGAATGTCTAAAATACTTAATATAGAAAAATTAGTTGTCCATTTTGATTCTTTTGCTTCTCTGCAATTAACAACCTCCCAAAATTCTAAAATATCTCTTAGATTTGTACCAGATTGTCCTCATAAAGTCTAGAAAAGCTATCTTCTGCAAAATATTTTCTAAGTCCAGGTGTAGTTGTCTTTTTATCATTGTCCATAGCCCTCAAGTAAAACATGTAATAGTAAAACAACTTTTGAATACTTTCTGCTGCCGTTTCTGATCTCAATGTAAGGTTTTTCCATTCTACCACAAATTTCGCTTTATTCTCTTCATTAAGTTTATTATATATTTTGGCTTTAAAAATATCAGCATCTGATAAAGGTAGACCTCTATCATTTAAAGTAGAGAATATTGTTAATGCAGTTTCTTGAGTGTCAGCTTTAATTGGTAATACAATTGTCTTATTTAATACATTATTTGTGAATCTATAGAAATTTAAAGGTTCATTATTTGCATATTCATCTAATAATTTTATTAGTAACTTGTAATTTAGCGAATATCTATCCTTGCTTTTATCCTCAACTTCTCCAATTTTTAAAATATTTTCTAGAATCTGATTATATTCTACTTCTAATACTTTTGACTCAATAAGAACTGAACTATAGTCAGCAACGCTTGTTAATTCATCTATTTTCCAGATTGCCGGCTCAATCTGTCTAATAAAATTATCCTTTTCCTTGCTATCACTCATTTTTTGAAGTTTTCTATGAATTGCTCTCAATAGTAAAAATAAAGTCGTTATTCGTTGCTGTCCATCTATTATTTCTTGCTCCTTGTTTTCATTGCTAAAAGAAACAATACAGCCTAAAAAATATGATGACTCATTTTGATTATTTGTATATTCCACTAAATCTTCAAAGAGTGTTAAAACTTGATCATCAGTCCAAGCATAAGGCCTTTGGTATTCGGGGATCAAAAATTTTTCTTTTGTTCCTGTCATTAGTAACTCTTTAATACTACTTTTATTTACCTCTATTGTAGTTGCCATATTCCATCTCCTAATTTATATATATACTTTTTATAACTTTAATTAGCTCCGTAAATTGCAATATCAATTTGTACACTTTTTTTGCCACAATTTTATACTTTCATATAAATGACTTGAAATTTTATATATTATTACCTCCATATCATTGTTAGCCATCTAATCATATCTTAATTATTTTTTTCTATATCTAAAAAAATCCGCCCAATATGGATTTTTCTTTATCAAAAATTTCAATCTCATCTTCTGTAAGATTATGAGGATAGTCAGAAAACAAGTTATATATTTTCTTTCTATCGAAACTAAATAAAAACTCACCTACTGTATCTATCCTTTCTACCCACCATACCTTACTTGTTTTGTCATCCTTATAAAAGTTACTCATACCCTCTATATCACAATCTGCAAAAACAGTATTGTCTGGTTTGGAAGCATATTCTTCTAATCTATTGATGAAATCATCATAATTATTGTTTGACACTAGCTCCATCCCCTTTCATTTAATATTTTTTATCATTGTTGATGTAAGCTAACATTTTTATAAACTCTTTATTGTTTAAAGTATCAATGTCAATTAAAATATTTTCTTTATCAATACTATTATAATTATTTCTTCCCCTCTAATTTTTTAATACCAGTACCATTGAGTTTTTCAATTGACATCAGTTGAGTTCTGGCAAGCTTTCTAAGTTCTATCATTCTTTCTTTCTGATCCATTCCTTTACCAATAAGGATTGCATTATAGCTTTCCATATTTGCTAGTACCAATAACTCATTCAGACTTGCATAGTCTCTCATATTTCCCTTTAAGTCAGGATTTTCTTCACGCCACTGTTTTGCTCTTTTGTTAAATAAGGCAACATTGAGCATATCGGCTTCACTTGCATACTTATAAGATAACTGTTCTTTGGTAAGATCCTTTAGGAGATGTTCTTTGATTGCGTCCGTATGAATTTTGTAGTTAATCTTAGAAATTTCTCTATTCAGATTCCATCCTAATGATAGCTTAGAATTTTCATCTGACTTAAGTCTTTTGTAATCCTGAATTACATACATCTTAAATTCAGCAGAAATCCATGAAGCAAATTCAAAGGCAATATCTGTATGTGCAAATGCACCACCATATCTTCCGCCTTTTGAGATAATTCCGATTGCTCCAGTTTTCTCTACCCATTTCTTAGGGGACAGTGTAAAAGAATTATATCCAGCTTCCGATTTAATTCGGTCGAATTCGACCGAATTGAAATTCATGTTGTTTAAGCTTTCCCATAAACCAAGAAATTCAATTGTATCTTTTCTTCTCATCCAATTTTTAATTACATCACTTGGTTCATCGCTTTTATACCTAGCAATATCGGTTAGACTTATATAGTCGTTTTTAAAGTCTTCAGTATAAATTTGAATAGCAAAACCTTTTGCTTCAATCGTGTCTTTTTTAACCTTAGACATATGAGTTCCTCCTTTATGCTGATGTACAGTTTATAACATCTATTTTCATCATGAATGTTCTAAACATCACACCAACAATTTATTTGATTTCAAACTTTGGTAGAAGCTCTAAAATCCTTATATTTACTTGACTATTTACCTGTGTCATTATTATGATAAGAAACCCACAACAAGGATCATACTCTCGACAATTATTGAAAGGTTTCAGTGTAGCAACGATAGTCTTTACAATACTCTTTTATCCAAATCTGGGTTGGCATAGTTCTTATGCAAAACATTTTTTAAACTCGCATTTTCTTTTTCAATTGCCCTCATTGCATCATTAATTACTGTACCAATTTCAGGTGTGTGTGCAGCAGAAGAAATCTTGTTCCAACGAGCTTCTTCTGGCACAAAAAATGTTTTCTTCTGCATACGCATCCCTGTCATTTTCAAAACCATCACCTTCTTTTAAAAGTTCCTCATAACGCTTTTCAAAGGCACTGGATATATAACGAAGAAAAATAAGTCCAACAATTACTTTTCTATATTATTTTTTATTATGCTTTTATACAGTTCCTTATTTCTTATCAACTCTTTGGCTTCTAATTCAGTGATCGCTATTGTTGTTATACTGCCATCATAAACCCCGACCAACCAATCTCCTTCAACCCACTCTCGATCAGTGTAAGAATAAGCTTCCAATAACAAAGGTTCTTTTTCTCTTATTAAAATTTCATCCCTTATATCAACTAGATATTTCATATTATCACCTACTTATTTTTAATTTTACTTATATCAGGTGGCATAGGTATTTCTATAACTTTTTTCATTTCTTTATATAATACTACTCGCCTCACCTTGCTTATTTTTTTAATCTTGCCTCTTTATATGGTTTATGGTTAACTTCCTCTATATTCAAAGATTACATTGTGTGGAATTAAAACCCAGATACATAGCCGTCTTTATCTGAAATAATACTATTTACACCTCTATAACTAAATTTTAAATCTCCCAATGTATTTAATGGACTTGCTGGTAGCACATGCTTCCACGATTTTGCTGACCTCAGCAAAATCGTATTCTATTTCATGTCCACTATTCTCACAAGCAATCATCGCTCTATCAATGACCTTTGAAAGTTTCGCCATTGTGAATAATCAAGTACTGCAGTAAGTTCTCTTGCACCCCAATATTCGCTTCCATCTTCTCTAACATACTTAATATCTTCAAATTTTTTATATTCTTTTGCTTTTAAATTTGGCGTACACATACCTCATGTTATTTTCTATAATAGATAACTTATCTATCGACTACTCTTCTTTATCTCTATATTTTTCAATAGAATTCCCTTGTAAGTCTTTCCATTCTACCCAACCATTATTAGATTTACTTCCTTTTGTCATAACTTACCCTCTCTCGATACACCAGTTTATGAAGCTTAAACTAATTAATCATATTTCCCTATATCTTCTGCAACCAATGGGAGTGTTTTCTCTGCATGATTTATATATGAATAAACTTTGTCTTTTTCCTCGAAGTTATAATTATCAGTCCATAATTCGCACTGTGTCATAACAGTCTGCACCGCATCATCCATACCTTCAGGCGGATACTTATGCTTTTTCAAAAGCTTCTTAATTAGCATACGCATTTTTGCCCTTGCAGACTCACGTTTTTGCCAATCAATAGTTTTATTCCTACGTAGTGTATCTGACAATTCCTTAGTAATAGCAATTAGTTCATCATGTTCATAGAAATCTTTTATTGCCTGTGGTTTTGTTAAGGCATCGTAAAAAGCAAGTTCATCAGCCGTCAATCCTAATTTATCCCCCTCTTTTTGAGCTTGAGCAATCTGATTTGCTAGATTTAGCATTTCCTCTATGACCTCTTCATTGGTAAGCATACCATTAAGATAAGAGTTTAGTGCACGTTGCATAATTTCGCTGAACTTTTGTGACTTTACCACATTTGTTCTACGGTATACTGAAACCTGTTCTGATATTAATTTTTTCAATAATTCAACTGCAAGATTTTTCTCTTTCATATTTGCGACCTCTTGAAGAAATTTTGGGTCAAACAATGAAAACTCTTCTTTAATATCTGAGAAAAGATTGATTACACCATCACTTTTTATGCTTTGTTTTAGCAATTCATTAATCTTTGCATTTATTTCTGGTAAAGAAGCCCTATTGCCATCGCCTGCATTCGCAAGTCTTAATATAAGAACACGTACAGATTCAAAAAAAGCTGCTTCAAATCTACTTTCTTCATCTACCAATGAAGAACATAGAGATAAGGCCTGATGAAGCATGAGAGCCTCTTTTACAAAAGAGTCTTTATCGTCAGCTTTTTCTCTACTCATAATGAAGTTGACAGCACCACTTATTGTCTTTGCCCTTTCAAGATCTGTTCCATCCATAAACATTTTATAATCAAATCCGTGGAACTTATCACGACAAACAGACAATTTCCAAGAACTTAGGATATGCAACTTTTGCAACATTAGTATCACCGTAATTATTTTTGTCACGCGATGTATAATCATTCATAGCCTTCTTTAAAGCTGTCGCAATCCCAACATAATCAACAACTAACCCACCCTCTTTGTCTCGGAATACACGATTTACTCTTGCAATTGCCTGCATTAGATTGTGTCCTGACATAGGCTTGTATACGTACATTGTTGCAAGTGATGGAACATCAAAGCCTGTCAACCACATATCAACTACTATTGCAATCTTCATAGGGCTACTATTATCTTTAAATTTCTTTGCCAATTCATCCTTATGATGCTTATTTCCAATGATTTTTCTCCATTCCTCTGGGTCATTATTCCCAGATGTCATTACAACACCTATTTTTTCGTTCCAAGTAGGACGAAGTTCCAGGATTTTCTTATAAATTTTCATTGCTATTGGTCGAGAATATGATACAATCATGGCCTTACCAGTAAGTAGGTTTTCCCTGTTGTTTTCATAGTGGTCTAAAATATCAGTAACCAGTGAATTAATAGTGTTATCATTACCAAGTACAGCTTCCATTTGTCCTAATTCTCTCTTACTTTTCTCAATAACACTTTCAGTAGCATTTTGAGCTAGTATATCGTATTCTGCATCAATTAACTTCAAGGTCGCTTCATCAAGATTAAGCTTTATTACACGACTCTCATAATAAACTGGTCTAGTTGCCCCATCTTCAACTGCTTGTGTCATATCATATATATCAATATAATCACCAAATACTTCACGCGTACTACGGTCTTTTGATGAAATAGGTGTTCCCGTAAAGCCTATATATGTAGCATTAGGTAAGGTATTACGTATTATCCTGGCAGTGCCAATCACACGTTTTGCAACATCCTTACCATCATCATTCTTAGTAATCTTGATTTTTTCAGCAAGTCCATATTGACCCCTATGGGCTTCATCTGCCATAACAATAATATTATTACGTTCAGATAAAGGTTCATGTGATTCCTCAAATTTTTGCATAGTAGTAAATATAATACCATTTGCCTTCCTACCAGCAAGTAATTTTTTCAGATTATCACGACTCTCAGCATGCATCGGTTCTTGTCTCATAAAGTTTTTACACTTTGCAAATTGACTATATAACTGGTCATCAAGGTCATTCCTATCTGTAAGTACTACAATCGTTGGACTATCTAGTACTTCTTGTAATAAATGAGCGTAAAACACCATAGAAAGTGACTTACCGCTACCCTGTGTATGCCAAAAAACACCACCCTTACCATCAGTAACAGCAGCTTTTTTAGTGGATTCTATAGCTTTTCTTACAGCAAAATACTGATGATATCCGGCGAGGATTTTATAAGTATTAATCCCCTCATTTGAAAAGCATATGAAGTTTTTTATAATATCAAGTAATCTCTCTTTTTGGAATATCCCTTCAAAGAAAGTGTCAAATTGTGCGTACTTTGTATTTTCATAATTCCCATCTTTTGTCTTCCACTCCATAAAACGGTCTTCACCGGAAGTGATAGTACCAGCTTTAGATGTCAATTGATCGCTCATAACACAAATAGCATTATAAATAAACATGGACGGAATTTCCTGCATATAATTGCGAAGTTGCATATAAGCTTCTGAAGCATCTGTGTTCTCACGTGAAGGAGATTTAAGCTCCACTAATACAAGTGGCAATCCATTTAGAAATATTATTATGTCAGGTCTTTTTTTACTATTTTCAATGAATGTCCATTGATTAGATACGATAAATGAATTGTTGTCAACATTCTTATAATCAACAAGGTAAACAATCGAAGAGCGCTCTTCTCCATTGTCAACATATCTAACAGGAATACCGTTTTGAAGATAATCCATAAATATGGCATTTTTCTGTACAAGCTCCCCGTTTTCAAAGTTTTTGATTTGATATAGTGCTTCCTGAATAGCATCATCCGGTAATTCTCTATTCAAACGATATATAGAGTCAATCAGAATGTCTTCGTATAATGGACTGTAAAAATCCCTTTCAATATCAGGACCATATACATACTCGTATCCTAAATCCGTCTGAAATAATTCAATTATTGAGTTTTCATAATCTGCTTCTATATATAAGCCAGGCATAAATCTCTCTCCTTTATAGATTAATTTTCATTTAATTTTTTTTGATTCAGTCCTCCGGCAGGTACCATATTCTAAACAATAATTTAGCGGCTTAGAGGTCAATATCTGATACATCAAGCTCGCCTGACATCAATTTTGGTAGAAGCGTGTCTCTTAGCATAGCCAAATGTTCATTCTGCTTACCGTTAGTGAAAATTTGACTGAAAATTGATTTGCAATAATCATCAAATACAACAATCTTATCTACGGGCGGAATTAAAATAGGTTCTGTTTCAATAAAACCTGAAAAATCAAGATTTTTAATTCCTGTTGTGCCATTTTCGTAAGAGAAAAATACACCTTTACCATACAGGTATTGCCAATAATAGTAAATGAACAGACTGTATCCATCTTTGGGCTTCATTGCTTTACAGAAATTTGTACAAACCATACCACTATCATAACGGTCAAGTAATGATTGAGTTATAGCTGTACATCTTCCAGTTGATTGAGTAGGACTACCTCCTGAGATTTCAACAACAATATCACCTGCCATAAGCTGTTTTGTGGCAAAGTTTTTTGGCAGAATATATCTTGTAGGCATTTTGCCCTTATTGCCTGATTTGACTTCGGGAATATCAGCACCTCTAATGCAGTAAACTTTTTCAGTATTATTACCTGTCGGTGCTTCTTTTCCCCAGTCACCATTTGAGATTGACTTAATAAGTTCAGAGAATGTTCCTGTTGACCATTTACTGTTTTCAGGATTGTCTATAAAGCATTTTTTGAATATTACATGAGCTTGTTGCTCTAAATTATTGTTTATATTTGTATTCTGCTCTATTTTGTCGTCTATTAGCGATAAGATGGAGGCTATCTTTGTTTGAACATCTTTAGTCGGTACAACAATTTCATAGTTAGAAAAAGATGTTTTATTTACTATTGGCACTGCAGTCGAAGTTTTACTATGATGATTCAAAACTTTTCCTAAAATTAACATTGAATAGTAAATATAATCTACATCGTATTTCTCTGTGTCGACGATGATTGAATTTATTTGCTGATTAGTTATGGTTTCTTTTGTTGTTATAACAACCTTTCCTAAATCAGAGCCTATACAGCTAACGCAAATAGCATTGGCGGGTAAAAGCATATTCTTAACACTAACTTTTCCTTTGTCTGTCAAAGTTTTATTTGTGTTTCTAACATATTTAATAGTCATATCATCCGAAGGAGTCAAAAATGGTATTTCTCCACCATAATTATCAGATTCGGATGTTTTTGGCGTTTTACCAGTTATAACTTTTCCAATATCTGATACCTTTATTTTTTTCCATTTATCCATATTTTTACATTCCTATCCTATATATTTTCTATGTGCAATCTTAACATTGCTCTGTTTCACCATCGCATACTGCAAGGTTGTATCTATCTTTCTATGCCCTAAGAGCTGTTGTAGTTGCTCAATGGGCATTCCTTTATCTATCGCCATAGTTGCAAGGGTACGCCTGAATTTATGTGGGTGTACCTTTTGCAAACCTAATTTCTTTCCGTATTCTCTTAATCTCACTTCAACCCCACCTATTTTCAGCCTTTCGTGAGGTGATTTCAAAGATACGAAAAGCGCCGGATTATCGTCTGTTCTGCTTTTCAAGTAATTCTGCAAATGTATCTTTGTTCTTGCATCAAAGTAAACAACCCTTTCTTTACTGCCCTTACCGAAAACAATACATTCCCTCTCATTAAAATCAATATCATTGCGGTTAAGCAACACCATTTCTCCTACACGCATACCAGTAGAAGCAAGCATATCTATAATTGCTAAGTCTCTCAGTTCCGTGCAGTTATCCCTCATAAGCTCCAACGCTTCATCGGAGTATGTTTCTTTGATGTTCGTGCCGGTTTTAACCTTATGTATTCGCCTGACAGGACTTTTCAGTATATAGTCCTCGTCCTCAAGCCACGAAAAGAAACTTGAAAGAATTCGGCGTATATTGTCTATTGTAACTTTACTTGACTTTTTCTTTTCTTGATACCCCGTCAGGTATCTTCTTATATCATCTGTAACTATTCGTTTGACATCTTTTTGGAGTTCATCAAGCATAGTTTCAATAGTAGATTTGTAGTATTTAAGGGATTTCTCGGAACAGCCCTCAATTCGTTTTGCCGACAGAAACAGTTCCATATAATTTTGTTCCGAGTTGTTTTCTTGTTTCTTGTTTTCTGTTACATCATAATTTGCAAAGGTATATTGCAAAACTTCTTGTAACTTCTCATTTTGTGCGTTGTTCAAGTATGGTAACATTCCTTGAACAATATCTTTGATTAAATCTTGTTTCACAGTCAATTCTCCTTATTTATTCTTAGAGAACGACTAGGGGGCGGAAGTCCCCTGATATTAACTTCTGCCACCCACAGAAGTTATGGTTATGTTATATGCTAAACAATAATTTAGAGCAACAAGCTCAGGCGATATTTGATAATATGTTTCATGACATTTCAAATGGTTATTGTACCATAGGTGACTATATAACACCCAAACGTGGAAAGCTTACTTTCTAAAAATGCAATTTCTGGCGATGTCCCCGTAATTGCTGGAGGATTAGAGCCCTCTACATATCACAATATAGCGAATACTCAACCGCCAATACTTACAATTTCGGCATCAGGAGCTAATGCAGGGTATGTAAGTCTATGGAATGTCCCTGTTTGGTCGTCAGACTCATCTTTTATTGATAGCTCAATGACAGATGATGTTTATTTTTGGTATGTACTTCTAAAAAAACGCCAAAAAGAAATATTTGACGCTCAAACAGGTTCGGCTCAACCACATATTTACCCTAAACACATTGCTTCTATGTCCATATCAAGTTTAGATATTGAAGAAGTTCATAGTTACACATCAATTGTTACACCAATTTTTGAAATGATAGGACAGCACAAGGAGGAAAACACATTATTAGCTTTAACTCGTGATTCGTTATTGCCCAAACTTATGTCTGGCGAACTTGATGTCTCCAACATCGACCTTTAAGCCGCTAATAGATACAAAAACTGCTCCGTAGTTTCATCATTACCGCCTCTGCCAGACACCTTGACGTCCGGATACAAGCATCCGTTTGGATTCGGTGTATGCCTACGCTGCTTCACAGCTATTCGTGCGTTGCGCGGACGAGTCGCTAAATTATTGTTTATCGCATTGTTCAGCTCTATTTTTTCATCAATAGGGTTCAGACACGACAGAATTTTTCTTTGTTCCTCTAAATTTGGAATATCAAATTCAAGTCTATTGAGAGTTTCTGTCCTTAAACTCGGAATAGTTGTTCCTTCATTATATTTGTTTAAGTCTATAAGTGACATAACATAAAACAAATACTTTGGAATTACTAGGTCGGTATTTATGATAGTATAAAAGAGCGTGTCAACAGTCCAAAATGGATGTTCGACATACTTTACTTTACCTATTGTACCTTTTCTTCCAATCAAAACAGAAGGCTTATCATAAAGTGAAGTTGCAGCAAAACCCATAAGTCCACCTGTTCCAAAAATAGGAACGGTTCCACTATCAGAAAGTACTTTCTTTTTATTTTTACCGTATTTGATAGTTGCTAAATCAGAAAGCGTATATCTGTTAAACTTCATATCCAATCGCCCCCAGTTTCTTTCTGATTTCATCTTCCAATTCATGAGATTTTTTAAACATACCTGAAAGTTCTGAGGTCAATCTTGTCATCTTTTCCTCAAAAGGCTCGCCGTCATCTTCTTGTTCTTCAATACCTACATATCGACCAGGAGTTAAGATATAGTCATGTTTTGCTATATCTTCTATTGATGCTATCGCTGAAAATCCCTTTTTCTCCTCTAATACTCCATTTTGAAAATCTTCAAAGGTCTTAGCTAATAAGTCAATATCTCCAAGACTTACGTCTTCTTGTATCCCTTCCGTAAAATCTCTGTGTTTTCTATCAACCATATATCCCATTTTACGAGCATCGATAAATAGCGTCTTACCTTTTTGCTTTTTATTTTTAGTGATGAACCACAATGTCACTGGAATAGTTACGCTATAAAATAACTGTGTCGGTAAAGCTACAATCCCTTCAATTAAATCATCTTCTATAATCTTTCTTCGGATTTCCCCTTCTCCAGAAGATTGGGATGATAATGCTCCGTTAGCAAGTACTAAGCCTATTTTCCCATTAGGTGCTAAGTGGTGAATCATATGTTGTATCCAAGCATAGTTTGCATTTCCTGATGGTGGAGTTCCATATTTCCATCTAACATCATCTTTTAATTTGTCTGCGCCCCAATTAGAAAGATTAAATGGAGGATTTGCCATAATGAAATCCGATTTTAATGTTTTATGGATGTCATTAAAAAATGTATCGGCATGATAAGAACCGAAATTAGCATCAATTCCTCTTATTGCCATATTCATTTTTGCCATCTTCCATGTATCTGCATTAGATTCCTGTCCATAAACTGAAATATTCCCTCGATTGTCGCTATGAGCCTGCACAAATTTTTCACTCTGTACAAACATACCACCGCTGCCGCAACAAGGATCATACACTCGGCAATTATTGAAAGGCTTCAGTATAGCAACGATAGTCTTTACAATACTTGAAGGCGTGTAGAATTCTCCACCTTTTGTTCCTTCATAGGAAGCAAACTGAGCAATACAGTATTCATATGTCCTTCCCAGTAAATCTTTGCTCACTTCTGTTCCATCCATTTTTACTTCGTTGGTAAATAAGTCAACAACTTCCCCCAATACTCTTTTATCCAAATCTGGGTTGGCATAGTTCTTAGGCAAAACATTTTTTAAACTCGCATTTTCTTTTTCAATTGCCCTCATTGCATCATCAATTACTGTACCAATTTCAGGTGTGTGTGCAGCGGAAGAAATCTTGCTCCAACGAGCTTCTTCTGGCACAAAAAAAATGTTTTCTTCTGCATATGCATCCCTGTCATTTTCGAAACCATCACCTTCTTTTAAAAGTTCCTCATAACGCTTTTCAAAAGCACTGGATATATAACGAAGAAAAATAAGTCCAACAATTACTTTTCGATATTCAGCAGCAGGAATATGTCCCCAAAGAACACAAGCTGCGTCCCAAATTTGTTTTTCAAAACCTATCTTTGTGCTATCAGCCATTTTTTAGATCTCCTAATATCATATAATTTTAATTTACTAATCTATATATAATTCTATTTTCTAAACACTTTATATTATATCATATTTCTATACATTAACAGTACTTATATATTTGATAATCATTATATATTTTTATGAAAAGTAGCGCTGGTAGAGAATTATTTCTCACCAACGCTAAATATTATACAACCAATATTATACAACCTTCTAACCAAACTTCCTCAAAATCAAATCTTTAATTTTTTTACTGACTAAACAGCAGATTGACCATAGAAGGCTAATTTACAGAAAAAATTACATACACTCATTTAAATCATTATCAAAGTTATTTGACATAGAGCTAATATAAACTAATCTTTTTATAAAAATCTTATCTTCTTGTACGTTTATTTTATTTCTTTCTAGAAGTAGGTTAAAGGAATTATCAAGTTTCAAAGAAATATTTTTTGTTATTCTATCATAATTATAAGATCTTGCTGTTTCTGTGCATAAGGCGTCTTTTGTGATTCCCACACACTTATCTAAAACATATAACATCGCTGCTGAAAGCTCTTCCTCTGAAACATGTTCAATTTTTCTATTATTATTTTGCCTTGGTTCAACTTTTATATAACTTGATGGATAGAAAAATTCTCCTTTTCTAACTACTTTATATTTCAACAAGTTCAACCCACGATCGACTTCTCGTTTAATTTTTACTGTTACTTTTTCATTACCATATAATGGGGCTAATTTTCTGCATAAAAGATCGTAGTGAATTGGAAATAATGTTTTAACTACTTCATTGATACAATCTTCTATACTAAGGTAACCAAAATTTGTTGGTAAGTGATCATACGATACTTCCTTTTCTATAGGAAAATCATATGGATTGTTATTATAGTTTTTTTCTTCTATCAGCAAGTAGGCATCTGATTTTTTTTCGTCAGATTGATCTTCGTCTGAATCTGATTCATCATTTTGCTCAGTATTATCAAGTTCATAAGGATTCTTAGAAGAAGATAGTGCTGACTCAATTGCATCTATAAGTTTTTTCCCCTCCGTATTTTGATCTTTAATCCAATCTGTAGACCATATCCTATATATTTTCCAACCCATTTGTTCAAGCACATCTTGTCTTAATCTATCTCTTTCTCTTGCGGTCCTTGCTGAATGATAAGTTGCCCCATCACATTCTATGCCCAAGACATAAACCCCATTTAATGTAGGATGCTTAACAGCCATATCAATCCTGTATCCTGAACATCCAACTTGTGTTGCAAGAGAATATCCTTTTCTAGAAAGAAAATTGTAAACAGATTCTTCAAAAGGTGAGTCATGTTCTGCAATATCACTTTCTGTAATATCATTCTGTAAGCTTTTGATACCATTCATTGCAAAATCAATATATCCTCTAAGTAATTTTGGACCTTCAGTAGAAATGCTATCAGTTTTTATATCTGTAGGTAATATCGATCCAACTAATTTAACATTATATTTTGCTCTAGTAATGGCAACATTTAGTCTTCGCTCCCCTCCATTTCTACTTAATGGACCAAAATTCATTCTAAATACACCGTTTGCATCTTTTGCATAACCAACACTAAAGATAATGGTGTCTCTTTCATCACCTTGAACATTTTCTAAGTTCTTTACAAAAAAAGGTTCTTGAAGATCTTCTTTAAAAAACATTTCAAAATTTTGATCTTCCATTCGTTTTTTTCTGATAATTGTATCTATAGCTTGTTGCTGAACTTCCCCAAATGCAATGACACCTAATGATCTATCTGGAAATTTTCTAAAATGCTCAAATACTAATTCAGCAACTTTTTCAGCCTCGATCACATTTCCTTTTTTGCCTCCTCTGTCGTAGAACCCATCTTTTACATAAAAATATTCAACCCCGTTATCATTAGTTTTTTCTACTATTGATGGGAATGTAATTAAATTGTTTTTATAAATTTTTGCATTAGAGAATGTAATTAAATGTTCGTGTCTACTTCTATAATGCCAAAGTAGTGTTCTTTCAGGAAGCAAATTTGCCTCATCAATAACTGATTCAAAGGAATTACTATCATCATCTATTTCGTCATCCGTGTCAAAATCGGTATCAGATAAAGTAGTTCCAAAAAAATTAGTAGGTGGAAGTTGTTTACTATCTCCTGCTATTATAACTTGTTTTCCTCTTGAAATTGCACCTATTGCATTCTCTGTACAAACTTGTGAAGCCTCGTCAAATATTACTGTATCAAACTGATATGACTCTGCCTCTAAAAACAAACTTACTGATAATGGAGACATCATTAAACAGGGCTTAATGGCAAGAAGTAAATTAGGGATTAACATAAATAATTTTCTTAAAGGCATAATCTTCCTTTTTTTTGCTAATTCTCTTTTCAAGATACTTATTTCATCAAGTCCACTAGTAAAGTGTTCATAGTTTGGTAAATTATTGATTAATTGACTTTGAATACGAGCTTTAGCAATGTCCATCTGTAATTTATCTAATTCTGCAAACTCTTTTATTGTACTTTCTTGATTTACACGCCTAAAATTTTGTACAGCAGTAAATTGAGGATGAAATGCATCAAGCCATAATCTATAAAATCTTTTTTGAAAAATTGGGATAATAAAATCAGGTTTTATTTTTTCTTTTTCAATTTCCTTTGTATACTCTGATAATCCCTCATATTCACATCTAGCTCTTGCATTTCTAAAATCAATCCATTCTTCAAGTAAAAATAAACTTTCACTACCCTTTTTAATTCTATTCTTTAAGTCGGAAAAGTTCATATTTTTTAATTCATTTGAATAATAAAAAAGGTTGCAATACCAAACAAATTCTTCGTCTATATCTTGCTTAATTTTTAACAATGTTTTTCATAATCGAGTGCAAAAACGCTAATAAATTCTTTTTTTCTATACAAACTTTTTTTAACAAAAAGAACTATCAACTTTATATTTTTAGAACTACTTCTCTAAAAGAAGATGCCCAGGCTAACTTTTCTCTTATTTCTTCCCATGGTGTTTTAAATCCGTTATATAAAAATGAATAATGCGATAACAAAGTAGATTCCATTTCCTCAGCATCGATAGCGATCTTTTTGTAGTTTATCAAATATTAATCTAGTTTCTTTTTATTATTTTTATGCAATTCAATCTTTTTCATCGATTTTTATTAAAATCAGTTTTTTTCTTCATCATAGTAGTGAAAAAAATATTTCTCTAAATAATTGAACATTGTTCGACAACCAGTTTCTTAACTCAGAAATTTCTTTTTAGTTTTATTAATATTTGAATAATTTTTTTCATCAGTTAACTTTACCGGGTAGTTTTTTTGTAAAGTGACTTAAATAATTTTTGTGTCTTCTCTATATGCACTTTTTAAACATTTTTGAAGATTGAGTTATATTCTGTTCTATATCTTCCTAGAATATTTTCATGCTCAATATTTAAAATATTCGGTTCAAAATCAACAAGAATTTCATCTATTTTTGCTTGAATTCTATTTACTTTTTCAATAACCACTTTTCTTTCTTTCAATAATTGTTCAATATTAGGACACTTGTCAATTAATTCAATAGTCTTATCGCTTGTAACTACTGATTTTAGTTTGTTTAATTCTGCTTTGATATCTTCAATATTTAAAATTTCAACAACTTTTTTTGATTCAATATTATCATTTATTTTTTCTAACTTATCGTATAGTTCAATTAACTCATTTCTTGTGCCCAAATACTCAGTTTTAATTTTATCGCATTCAGTGACTTCCTCAATGAGGTTAGAGTCTTGTTTGCCAGTAATCCAATGCTCAGGAATTTCATTTGGTGATTCCTTAGAAATTTTCAAAATATCGATTATTTCCAATAATAAGTTATAACTTTTTGGTTTACTTATCAATACTTTCAATTGTATGTTTTCGATTGATTGCTCGTAATTTGATATTTTATCGATAATGCGAGGCAACTTTGCTCCGATATCATGCCTTAATTCATTTGTTAAAAACTCAACACTAGAACCATTCCATGGATTTTCATCAAAACTCTCAGACATTTTATTCATACTTTTTTTATAATCAGAAAGCAATTTAATATATTCACTAAATTTCATTAAATCAACTTTTTCAATATTTGGTATTGGGAAAATCACATCAGGATATTCTAAAAGATTTGAAAGCAGCCCATTTATTTCAAAAATCGATTTACCTAGGGGTTTTACTTTTTCAGATATTTGAGTGGCATAATCATTCAATTGAGTTCTTTTTTCTTCCAACAATTTTAGTTTTAAAAAAGCCTCATCAGTTAAACTGATTTTGTTTTTTGTTTGTCTTAATACAGTTTCAAACTGCTCTAGAACTTCTTTTTTATTAGCTTTATAGCTATGCAGAACTAAGCAAAAATCATTCAATCCTATAGATGTTAAACGCCTATGAACGACATCAAGTGCTGCCCTTTTTTCAGAAACAAATAAAACCTTTTTCCCCTCTGCTAAACATTCAGCAATAATATTTGTAATAGTTTGACTTTTCCCTGTACCAGGAGGACCTTGAAGTATAAAGCTAATACCTTTTTTGGCAAAAAGTATTGCATCTTGCTGACTGGAATCCGCGTCAACAACTTGGAAAATATCTATAGGTTTTGTTTTACTGTCAAAATCAAAATCTAAAATATCATCAGGAATTTTGTATGTTCCAGAAGTATCGCCACATATTGTTCTTACAACTGGATGCCTCTTAATTCTATCTTTGTACATATTTAAATCTTTGTACATATTCATTTTCAAAAAAATGAAAAAAAGGCTTAAATATACTTCTCGTTCAATTTTCCAATCATTATGAGCAATATTGTTTTTCTATTTTTTTAAATAATCATCAATTCCATAATCACTTTCATAATCAGGAAGTATAATTCCAAAATCATTTTCAAATTTATATTTTTAATGTAGGATTAACAACGATTTCATCCTCATGAAGAGATAGTTTATATGGATCGGAAATCGATTCAACGGATAAATTTACTGGCACTAAAAGAAGAGGTGATTTAAGAATTTGCCCCTTATTAATATTTTCTTTCCACTCAACTAAACCAAAAGATATATATAAAACATTTATACCTTGTTCTTCATTAAATGACTTTGCTTTATCTCTAAGATTTCTTAATGATTTATGCATTTCACTTATTGATTGGTTTGTAACTACAGAACGTTCCTTTTTTTTGTTTGAATTGTCCTCACACTCATCGTAATAAGGAAATTCTATCTCTTTCTCCTCATCAACTAAAATACGCCACAATTCAAAAAAACCAGGTTCTTTTATTTGTAAAGTAGATCTTTTCGTTTCTTTGAAATTTAATAATCTATTCCTTTTTCCAAGGTCTAGCAACTTATTTTTCCACTTTTCAAGCTTTATATCTACCAATTTTTCCATATCAAATACACCCCTTAAAAACTGAAATATGCATTATTAATATAAAATAGCTTTATTAATCTTTATGCAATTTCTTATTTACAATTTCTATTACTTCCGCTATCTCGCAATCCATTGCAAAGTATATCTTTTCTATTGATTCAAGGTTTACATAAGTTCTTTTGTCATTCTTGATATTACATTACTCGTTATCCCTGCTGCTCTTTTTAGATCTTTTTTGTTCATTTCTCTTTCGACCAATAAATTCCACATGGGTTTATAACTAATTACCATATCATCGTCTCCTTTTCACTCCTTTGAAAACAGTTAGTCCTTTTGTTTTTTAGTGTTTAAACAAAAAGACGTACCCCTTGCAAATAAAGTGTTGTATAATATTATTCAACCAAAAATGGCGAAGCAGCATAAACTGTCTCGCTAATAAAGTCTAACTTTTGGGGGTCACATTACATTCTCTACACACCTTTATAATACTATTCGTATATAACTCTATGTTTCTCGCCATACTCTATCAACTCATTTTCAATTTTGTCTAGTTCTTTAATCTCATCCTCAATTTTTTCATAAATCTTATTTTCGACAAATTCCTTCTTAACATTTAGCAGAAATCTTGTGTCCATAAATAAGTGAGACAGAGTAACGAGTAATCCTCCTATATCAACAGCCTTAACATTCTGTGTGCAATATGCAAAAATCAAATTACTACTCGTCCCTATAGTATTTGCAATAAGAAGTATCTTTCTTGTTCTTACTTCATACAGGTCTCTTGATCCGTCTTTTTGAGGATTGTAGTACAATCCATGTACCAAACCAATAAGCATATCCATCAGCAATGATACCACTGCTGAATTTCCTACTATTTTAGCATCTCTTGCAAAGCACAATGCATCATAATGGTTTGCATATAACTTGCTCGCAAAATCTGGTGAGAAGTTTTCAAGTAACGGGACTGGTAAGCCCATTTTTGTATTCATATCAGATTTAAGATGTTGTCCCTCCGTGAATACGGCAGCTGGAAGATTTAGCGGATGCTCTCTAGCTATGTCATAGCTCTCCTTAAACATTTGGATGGCCAGAACTCGTTCTGGTAAAATCATCATCTTAGGCTTTCTTTGAACCTTGTACGATCTTATCCCAGCGACTTTAATTACTTCTGCCCATTTGTTATTACTTTGAACTATCGCCCCTGGTGAAATAGTTATCACATCCGTCAAAATATTTGCTGTACCAAATATCCATCCCAAAATCGGGTCATGTCCTAATGTGTACAAACGGTGAGAGCCACCGTGCAAATTCACATCCAGCATATTGCCAGTTCCAGCTGTAATATCATAAGGAACTGTTCGATATAAAAATTCCATCCATTTTCCTGTGGAATTTTTTTCTATTTTTCTGTTTCTGAATGCATCATTTGCATCTTTATGTGCTTTTTCAATGGACTTGTCATTATGATCTAGTCGGTCTTCTGGATTAAAGCTGTCCCCATATCCAATTTTGTTTGATACAATCGGGAACAATAATCCTTTAGCAACTTCTAATGCAATAGCTATTGCAAGGAATTTTAAGTCCATTTTATTTTTTATGCTGGTCCTTTTAGAAAATTCACCATCAATTTCTTCTTCGAGCTTCTTGTATTCTTGTTCTCCAATCAGTGATAAAAACGGATCTTCATTATCATTAACACCTATTTCTTTAGCGTATTCTATAACCCTATTAAAGTAATATTCCCAATCATTATTAGTTACTACTTCCTTCGTCTTCTTTATATCATACTTAGTAAATAATGATAGTTCTTGTACGCTCTTTAAGTAATCGTCAAAGTATCCATCTATGGATTCAATTGTACTCTCAGATAAGTCCCGACTCTCAACATCACTCAAAAGAGTTTTCAGTTCCGAAATAATGACCTTTCCTTCGGTATAGTTCTCTTCCTGCATTTTTTCTAGAAGAACTAACCCTTCTTTTATTTCTTGCACCTCACCTTGTGCATCAAAAATCTGTGATTGTTGTACTTTCTCTGCTTTTCCAAGCTCGAAGAGTGTGTTGGCATCTAATTGTGCTATTTTCTTTTTGACCATTAGTGCACCTCCTTACACCTATACTAGCTATTCATTGGGAATAGCATTTTCACCTTCCTCTTCTTGCTCCACATTTCTTATTGCAGATTTAATTCGGCTAAGGAGCTGTTTTATTTCTTCATAATCCTGTTTTATTTTATCTTCTTCTTTAAGTGCCTTTTCTAATCTTTCAGCCAGGTAATTCATATCGCCGATAAGAACGTTTAACGCCTTTTGATTGCTAACAATTACTTCTTGTAGTATTAATTCCCTTTGCTTATTAATGGCTTTTTGATTAGTTTCATCTTTCTTTAGAAATCCATTATATGATTTCAATCCATATACAGAGCCAGAGCAGAATAAATATAAAGTCGGTACATAACCTGGAGTATCCTTAATCGATTTTATAAATTTTTTCCACTCGTTTTTTAAATTTTCTATATCAGCATCTTTGTTTTGCATCTTTTTATTCAAAGATACTGCTTTTTCCATAGTGTTAATCTGTTCTGGCTTAAGGGAACAATGCTCCATCAGGCTTCCAATAAAGCCGTCCTCTTCCCATCTTTTTCCCTGTTTTTGTATTTTATGGATATACAGTATGTCCTGCATCATGCAATATTTTACAACATCCCAATATCCAGTCTGGTTTGATGTGATTTTCTTTATTGATGCAAGAAGATTGCCCGTTTTAACTCTCCCATCAAAATCATTCATATACTTGCGCAGGATTCCCCTTGTATCACCGTGGAGTTCCATTCTTACAGAAAATTTTGTAATAGCATTATATTCATCTGAATCAATTATTTGGTCATTTAAATATGCATAATTGCAAAGAATCTGCAAATACAACAATTTGATATTTTCTGGCAACTGTGACGATAGCACTCTCTGTTCACTTACGGTAAACCTATCATTCGTTTGATTTTTTGCAAGTTCGATAATCTTATTAAATATATATGAAATAACAGAAAGATTAACACCATCTATACAACCATCAAGCACATATTCCCTTTGAGCAGTTTTAAAGTAAATTTTATCTGAAGAAAATGTTCCTCCTGATTCTGCACTTACACTTTTAATTTCTGTAAAAGGTACGATTTGAATACCACCCTGCATAAAATTATTAAAATAAAATGTATCTCCAGTAAGGAAAAAGAATCCAGTGCCCGTATAGGACATAACAAGAATATACCTATCAAAGTTATCTCCTAAAGTATCCCCATATTTTTTCTTAATTCTTTTAATATGATCCTCACTAATATCTGGAGCAATTTCAATATTTCTTCTGCAATTTTTCAGGTGAGTAGCTTCTTCTTTTATTAAAGTTTCGACATTCATATAAACCCCCACGCTTTCCTCTTTTATAAGTCATCAAAATTGATTTCGGTAGCATGATTAATTTCCTGAGAACCTCCATCACTATCTCCATACAATTTTTGAAGATACGGTGTAGGCGTAAATACACTCTCATTCATCTCTTTAATAAACGTTGATGAAAACAGAGCAGGAACATCTTTATTAGCCTTTTTTGTTCCTCTAACCAACCATGTATTCAACAAATCACCATCTGGTGTTACATGCGTCATTTTCAACTGAGGGCAATTTACTTCATGTAGCATTTTAGTTACTGTAGAACCACCCGGATGTTTCAATATATATAACTTGAAAGGTTCAAACCAGTCATCATTCTGCAATATATGTTGTTGTTCAATCTGTTTGGCAAAGTTTCTAGTAATAATAGTAAAGTCAGTGGAATACTGTTTATCAACATAATTGGATAGTTTCTTAACCCACATATCATCATTCATGTACCCTAACCAGCAACAATTCTTTGATAATTCTTCCATAAGTGCAGTATCATTATAATGTGCCTGAATATCCTCATGTGTCTTCTGATAAATTTGTGCCTTTTCTTTTTCGCTTTTATCATGCTGTTCAACTTGGTCTCCAACATATTTGCCTGCTTTGCCAAGAAGTGTTACTATTGCAAAACCTACCGCACAAAATACAGCAAATCCCAACGCATATGGCCATAAACCAAATACAGATAACACAATTATCAGTCCGACAATTACGATTAAAGGAATTATGCCACCAACCTTTTCGGCCAACCCGGCTATAGCTACAATAACTATTATTCCTATTATTATATACACCATTATGCATTCCCCTTTCTATTTGGTCTTTGGATCTCGAACTTAATTTTCCCACCAACAGCCTGCTTTGTTTCAGAAACAAACTTATTCTTAGGCAAATTTCTTTTTGCATCTTTAATTATTTTTTCTCCACTATCATCCGAGAAAAACATCTGAATGGAAAATTCATATGCATTATCACTTGAATTTATGACTTGACATTCCCCACCTAAATATGTTAATCCGCCTTCTTCTGCTTCTATAATTTGTCGATCCGTATATTCCTCTAGAATATCTAAATATGTATCGAGGCTGTACTTTCCACTTTTAGATTCCTTGCAATATTTTATAGAATTCCATAATTCACTCCATATAGAATTCTTACGTGTATCCTCCATACGGTTTCCTCCTAACAAGCGAGTGCTTCATCTAATTCTCTAGTATCATCCACTTCAAACTCATCATCAAGCGTTTTATATTTTGGGGGAACATCCTCAAATTTGATTTCTCTCGTTACAGTAGTCTCATTCCATTCACCAAGCTCCTCCTCAAGAGAATAATTTTTAGTACCCTCCTGAAATTTGTTGCCCACCTTTCTAAAAAAATGTGCTGCCCCCAATATTACCCCTCTGACTTTAGCAGCTATTTTTTCGACAACTTTCTTCATCATATCAATAGCTTTTTGGAAAAATCTTGTTAATTTATTTTTAACCTTAACAAAACCCTTCTTTATTTTTTCCATTCCTATATAAAATAACTCTTTAGTCTTTCTAATTAATCCCATCCTTTTTTTCTCCTTTATTAATCTGACTCAAAGCGTATTCCTGTGATACTTTCCTTGTCGTAATTTCAAAATTATCGTTCACTGCTTTTTTAGCCTTTAATATTTCTTCCAAAATATTATAAAGTATCTCGTATGTTATGCAAGCAGGAGTATTACCAACTGCTTCAATTGATGCTTTCAAAATCGCTTTAGATATATCTGATCCAGTAATATCTTCAATATTACTGATTTTTTCTATAATTTCATTTCTATTATCACATGGTATCGTTTGTAGTAAGTAGTGATTCCATAATAAATATCTTGCCTGTCTATTTGGCATTTCGAACTTTATATGGCTTAATATTCTTCTAATAAAAGCTGAATCAAAATTCTGAATAAAATTTGTGGTAAAAAAAATAATTCCCTCATAATCATCAAGTATCTTTAATAGTGTATTACGTGTCTGATTTACACTAACATCGGTAGCACTATGCATGGCAGTAACTCTTCTCGATAAAAGTGCGTCCGCCTCGTCGAAAAGAATCACAGCTTCGTTCTCTTTTGCAAATTGAAATAAACTCACAAGATTTTTGGATGTCTCTCCAACATATTTTGATTCTATTTCTGCATAGTTTACTACAATTATTTTTTTATTAAGCATTCTGGCTATCGCATGAGCAGTCATTGTTTTTCCTGTACCCGACTCTCCATACAAATTAACGCTCAAATTATGTTGTTTAATTACCGACTGTAAATTCCACTCCTTAAAAATTGTATCATGATGTTTAAGATACAATATTATTCTGTCAATTTCATTTTTTACAATTTCAGGTAAAATAATATCCTCCAAACCATATTTAGGCTCAGATATATAAAAATTTACCTTGATTTCATTCTTGGTATTTTTTTTCGATTTTTCGTTTCTTTCATCTTGCTTTTCATCAATTGGTATTCTGCTAATTGGCATTAAAACTCTCCATTTCCCTAATAGTATACGCAACCAGTTTAACAATTTATGTCACTCTGATAGATTCTTTGAGTTTTTTTCCCCAGTTCCTATATTTCCCTAATATCACCCTGCTATCCGTCGATTTCTCAGCATCTGCAGGAATGGCACATATATCTCAAAACTTTGTGGCCCCCGCTATTTTCCCTTCAGAGCACATGATCCACATGGTACGCACCGTCACTCCCATTTTTCTGTCATATCTTTAACTGTGACAAACCCCTCTATCGTATGCCTTTCTTTTCTTGTCAATTTGCACAATAAATTCACCATAATCATAGTTGTTTCTACGCAAAATGTCAATACATTCCTTAATAAAATTAAAAAAGTGGAAAGAAAAAAGTTGGTTGATTGTACAATCAATCGCTTTGTTTTATATATTATTCAATTATTTATACCGAATAGTCCCTTCTTTCAATCGATTTAAAAACATACAATTATCCTCCTCGTATAATATACTTGTAGTTAAAACTACTTTTTTTCTTTTCTATCCCCTCTTCTTTGTGGGATAATATTAGTATAGATAGAGGTCGTAGCTACCTCCTTGAAGTCATATCTTCCTTTTAAAGGCTTACGCCTCTTCTTTACGTCTTTATGCGTATTAGCTGGATAGCACTAAGTTGCTGTATATCTAACGAGGTTGCATTGTCGTAAAGTTTTAGAGGGTTCTTTCTCTATCTAAAATATATGAAAGCTAGGTGATTTTATGTTTTACATAGGTATTGATATTGCTAAGAAAAACCACGAAGCTTCAATAATTGATTCTTCTGGAAAGAGCTTATCCAAAAGTATTTCCTTTCCCAATTCTACAAAAGGGATAGAAAAGTTCAATAATTTTATTTCTGAATTTGGTGTAACAACTAATAATTGCATTATTGGAATGGAAGCAACTGGTCACTACTGGATAAGTTTGTTCTCATACATCATTGATCTAGGATTTACGTGTTATGTTATAAATCCAATTCAGTCTGATGCTTTAGGAAAATGTATGTTAGACAAACTAAGAATGATTCAGTTGATTCATTTATAATTGCTCAAATAATGCGTTTTGGAGAGTTCTCTATATCTAATTTTTCCGATGAGAATACATTTGCCCTTAGAAATTTAACTAGATATAGGTTTGCCTTAGTTGATGAATGCTCAGATTGGAAAAGAAAACTTATAGCTATACTTGACCAAGTTTTCCCTGAGTACTCAAGTCTTTTTTCAAATATATATGGTGTTGCATCAAAGGAACTGTTGTCAAAATATCCTTTACCAGAAGACATGCTGTCGATTCCTGCTGAGGAGCTTGGCGACTTACTTTGTAAGTGTAGCAAGGGTCGTCTTGGCATAAATAAAGCCGAAGAAATCCAATCCTGTGCCAGGGAAACTTTTGGAATTAAGTTCGCTAAAAGATCTTTTTCTTTCCAAATCAAGCAAATAATTAGCCAAATTTCATTCCTAGAAGAACAACTTAAAGAAATTGAAATTGAGATTAGTTACTTGCTTGAGGATATATGTCCAATTATTACTACAATAACGGGTATTGGTAGTGTTTTAGGTGCGTCTATAGTATCCGAGATAGGCAATATTTCTAGGTTTGAAAGGGCAAATCAACTTGTTGCCTATGCCGGTTTAGACACACGCGTAAAACAGTCTGGCGATTTTTCAGCTACAAATACAAAACTTTCCAAGCGAGGTTCGCCTTACTTAAGGCGTTCTATTTGGCTTGCCGCCACTGTAGCAGCCTTTAAGGACCCAGCCCTATCCATATACTATCAAGGATTGAGAGCACGAGGCAAAGCTCATGGCACAGCTATAGGGGCTGTTGCAAGGAAATTGACCAATATTATATTTGCTGTCTTGAGAGATCAAAAACCGTATACTCCAAATATTTAGTTGTCAATATTATTAATTTTTCAAGCCTATTCATTAGGCTTATTTGCTATGCAATAATGTCAGTGTGAAATTTCTTTTTTATTTTGTATTGACATTTGATAGCTGGTCTTTAAAAAATATAATTTATTAGCAATAATTGCTATATTTACTTACACTACATCTATATAACAAATATTATTCAAATAATTAATACAAAAAAATTGTTGATTGTATAATCAAGTTGAATAATTAAATTAAAAATCCATAGCTATACTTCTGCGGTAGAATGTAGGTGTCAAAACCAAATCAACCAAAGGAATTATCACTATGGATCATGTATATTCTACCACAACTAAACACGAAAAAAGGAAACATCTCTTTTATGATGAACAAGCTTTAATTCAGATTCGCTTGAAATATGAATGGTCAGATAACAAAATCTCTAAAGAAATCGTCTGTCCTCCAAACACTGTACGCAATGATATATGCAGAGACACTATCTCTTTGTATAGAGGAAATGTTAAGCGTTGCAAAACAGAGATAGTACCAGCAGAATCGTCTTGCAGACTCTGTGATCTTTAGAAAAAATATGGCGAGCTTTTCAGTCAAGTGTTCAAGACAATCCGACAGACAGCTTCGTGATATGGATTTTTAGTTATCAATGTTCAACTTAATATTGCAATTTACGTCTATATTTATTTTATCATTATTTAGTATATTTATATCAACTATTTTTTCTTATCTTCTAATTGTTTCAAGTTCCCTTTATTTAATTTTTCTAAAGATAACATTTGATTTCTAGCCAGTTTTCTAAGTTCTATCATTCTTTCTTTTTGCTCTAAACCTTTTTCAATCAGGATGGCATTAAAGCTTTCCATATTCGCAAGTACTAATAGTTCATTTAAGCTTGCATAATCTCTCATGTTGCCTTTTAAATCTTTATTTTCTTCTCTCCACTCTTTAGCAGTCTTATCGAACAAGGCAACATTTAACATATCAGCCTCACTTGCATATTTAAAACCTACCTGCTTTTGACACGATACCTTTTGCCTTCGTGCTTTCAATCCATTTTTGAGGCGTCATGGTAAATCTATTAAGCCCTGCTTCCATTTTAAACGTGTCGAATTGCACACGGTTAAAATTTTCATTGTTCAATATTTCCCACAATCCTATAAACTCAAGTGTATTTCTATTTCTCATCCAATTTTGTATAACAAACCTTGGATCATCTTCATTTTTATATTTGGCAATATCTGTTAATAAATATAATCATTCATATAATCTTCAGTATATACTTCTATACTAAAACCTTGAGCCTCTATTTTTATCTTTTTTTACCTTTGACAAAGTAGTACTCTTTCTTATTTTTATGTGTTGTTTACAACTATCTAAAAATTTAGATAACTCTAAACAACATATAGGTTATATTTTTTTACAGAATCACTAAAACCCTTGATTTTTATTAGACTTTTTACTACTAACCTATATATAAACACTTTATATTATATCATATTTTTGAATGTTAAATGCATTTAAATATTTGATGTACAATATATTTTTTGCAAAAAAATTTAGTGTTGGGAGAGAATTTTTTCTCTCACCAACGCTAAATATTATACAACCGAATTTCATGCGAAAAATGTCCTTTTTATTCATAGTCACCAACCCGATAATTTATACTATCCTTTTAAACTATTTTAATATTTTCTTTACAGTTTTCTTTAGCACTGGAACAACATCTTGAACAAACCAAGGATTCTTTGCCTGCCATCTAAAATTCAAGGGACTTGGATGAACGATTGGAAAATACTTAGGTAAATACTCATCAAAGCACCTGACTGTTTCTGTAAGATTCTTCTTTGTCCTACCCTTGAGATAGTAATCCATAGAATATTTACCGATAAGAATTGTAAGTTCAATGTTGTTTAGTTCCTTAAGTATAGGTCCATGGTATTCCTGAGCAATAAATTTTCTAGGTGGCAAATCACCTGTTTTAGCCTTGCCAGGATAGTAAAAATCCATTGGAACTATTGCAATTTCTTTAGAATAAAACGTATCTTTATCTATACCCATCCAAGAAATAAGGGTTTCTCCAGATTTATCATTAAATGGAATAAGTGATTCCTCCACCTTTTTTCCAGGTGCCTGACCTACGATTAGAATCCTAGCTTCCTTATCTACTTGAAGTATTGGTGGTATGTTCTTATTTGTATATTCGGTATTTCTTTTGTCTAGTTCAATTTGCTTTATTATACCTTTTAGCGACATAATATAACCTCCGATACTAAAAAACAAACTTAACTATTCCCACTCAATAGTTCCAGGAGGCTTACTAGTTATATCATACACAACCCTATTAACCCCTTCAACCTCATTGATAATCCTATTAGAGATCCTCTCCAACACATCATAAGGAATCTTGTACCAGTCAGATGTCATACCGTCACTTGACGCAACAGCCCTCAATCCAACTAGGTGGGCATATGTTCTTTCGTCACCCATTACACCTACAGTCATTACATCTGGTAGTGTAGCGAAGGCCTGCCATATTTCCTTGTATAGACCAGCCTTTCTTAGCTCGTCCATATATACAGCATCAGCCTCTCTTAGAATGTCGCACTTTTCCTTAGTTACTTCTCCTATTACCCTGATACCAAGTCCTGGTCCTGGGAATGGGTGTCTAAATATTAGGTTTTCTTCAATACCTAACTCTAGACCTATCTTTCTAACCTCGTCCTTGAATAGCTCTCTTAGAGGTTCTATTATTTCTTGGAAGTCTACATCTTCTGGCAAGCCACCAACATTGTGGTGAGACTTGATAGTTGCAGATTCTCCATTACCAGACTCTACTATGTCTGGGTAGATTGTTCCCTGTACCAAGAAGTCCATCTTACCGAGCTTCTGAGACTCTGCCTCAAAAACTCTGATGAATTCTTCACCTATTATCTTTCTCTTTGCTTCTGGCTCTGTTACTCCAGCCAGTTTGCCTAGGAACCTGTCTTCAGCATTTACCCTGATTAGGTTCATGCCGAACTTCTGCCTAAAGATTCTCTCTACGTCGTCACCCTCGTTCTTTCTTAGTAGGCCGTGGTCAACGAATACGCAAGTCAGATTGTCACCTATAGCCCTGTGCATTAGGGCAGCTGCAACAGATGAGTCTACACCACCACTTAGAGCACATAGGGCCTTCTTGTCGCCTACCTTTGCCTTTATTTCTGCTACCTTGTCATCTATAAATGAGCTAGTAGTCCAGTCTCCACTTACCTGACAAATCTTGTATAGGAAGTTTGTAAGAATCTTGTCGCCTTCGATTGAGTGCTCAACTTCTGGGTGGAACTGCACACCGTATAGTTTCTTGTCTATATTGTGCATAGCTGCCACTGGACAGTTTTTTGTAGTTGCTACTACATCAAATCCCTCTGGCACTTCTAGTATATAGTCTGTATGGCTCATCCATACCTGATTGCTTGATATTCCTTCAAATATTGGTGACTGACCGTATTCTATTACTGTCTTTCCGTATTCTCTAGTCTGGTTGTCACCCTTCTGAACCTTACCGCCTAGTAGGTGGGCCATCAGCTGGTCACCGTAGCATATACCAAGAATTGGTACACCAATTTCAAATATTTCTTTTGAAATCTTTGGTGAATCTTCTAGGTAGGCGCTGTTAGGTCCTCCAGTGAATATTATACCCTTGGGATTTTTTTCCTTTATCTTTTCTATGCTAGTTGTGTATGGTAGGATTTCACAATATACCTTGTTTTCTCTTACTCTTCTAGCAATTAGCTGGTTGTACTGACCTCCAAAATCAATTACAAGAACTATCTCGTGTTTCATATTTTCTCCCTTCTTATTCCGGCACTAGATTTATCAAATAAATATACGAACAATCTAAGTCCTATTGAAATATTTTTTCGTTTTAATTTTCTTATAGCTATTATTATACCATAAATTAGGGGTCTATATCAGCATAATTTCATTAAATATCACCCCTGTGTGAAGATAAAAATGGAGGTTACGCATCCGCCTCTTTGTGGTCTGGATACGCACCTCCATTTGCTTGTCTTATCCTGTCATATACCTGTCTTAGACTACATCATTCCTGGCATTCCACCTGGCATTCCTGGTAGGTCGTCATTACCTGGTAGGTCAGCTATGGCTGCTTCTGTAGTCAAGAATACACTTGCTATTGATGAGGCATTCTGTAGGGCAGACCTGCTTACCTTAGTAGGGTCTACTATACCGGCCTCTATCATATTTACATAGTCTTCGTTTAGGGCATCAAAGCCTATCTGAGACTCTGAGTTTATTACATTCTGTATGATTACAGACCCTTCTAGACCTGCATTTATTGCTATCTGTCTAAGTGGCTCTTCTAGGGCCCTTTGATTATCTGTGCTCCTAGTTTTTCTTCCCCATCTAGTGAAGCTACAAGGGCTTCTACTGCTGGTATGGCACTTACAAAGGCTGTACCACCACCTGCAACTATACCCTCCTGTACGGCTGCCTTAGTTGCATTTAGGGCGTCCTCTATCCTTAGCTTTCTTTCCTTCATTTCTACCTCAGTTGCTGCTCCAACCTTGACAACAGCTACCCCACCTGATAGCTTGGCCAATCTTTCTGCCAATTTTTCCCTATCAAAGTCTGATGTAGTGTCTGCTATCTGCATCTTTATCTGGTTGATCCTGTGGGCAATGTCTGCCTTTGAGCCTACGCCACCAACTATAGTTGTAGTTTCCTTGTTTACCTTTACTGTCTGGGCCCTTCCTAGCATTTCTAACTGGACATCTTTCAGGTCAAAGCCTAACTCTGTAGATACAAACCTACCGCCTGTAAGGATGGCAAGGTCCTCTAGCATGGCCTTTCTCCTGTCTCCAAAGGCTGGTGCCTTTACTGCTACTACGTCAAATGTTCCCCTTAGCTTGTTGACTACTAGTGTTGATAGGGCTTCACCCTCTAGGTCTTCAGCTATGATAAGTAGCTTGCCACCATGCTGGACTAGCTCCTCTAGTAGGGGTAGTATTTCCTGGATATTTGATATCTTCTTGTCTGTAATCAGGATGTATGGATTTTCTAGGACTGCTTCCATCTTTTCTACATCGTTTACCATGTAGGCAGATACAAAGCCTCTGTCAAACTGCATACCCTCAACTGATTCTAGCTCTGTTACCATTGACTTTGACTCCTCGATAGTGATTACACCGTCCTTGCCAACTGTCTTCATGGCTTCTGCTATTAGCTTACCTACCTCTTCGTCACCAGCAGAAATTGCACCTACCTGGGCGATTTCTTCCTCTGTATTTATTTCCTTAGAATTCTTCTTTAGCTCTTCTACTGCTACGTCTACGGCCTTCTTTATACCCTTTCTTAGTAGGATTGGGTTTGAGCCTGCCGTTACGTTCTTTAGGCCCTCTCTTATGATTGCCTGGGCTAGAACTGTGGCTGTAGTAGTACCGTCACCTGCCACGTCGTTAGTCTTTGTAGCTACTTCCTTGACTAGCTGGGCTCCCATATTTTCAAACTTGTCCTCAAGCTCTATTTCCTTGGCTATTGTCACACCATCGTTTGTGATTAGTGGTGCCCCAAATTTCTTGTCTAGTATTACATTTCTACCCTTTGGTCCAAGTGTTACCTTTACTGTGTCTGCTAGCTTGTTTACACCTGCTTCCAAAGAGGCCCTTGCATCCTTTGCAAACTTAATTTCCTTTGCCATTTTAAAACTCCTTCCAATAAATATATATTTTTTTCTAGCAATTATATATTCATTTGTTTATAAATTATCATATCTTATGTTGCTTTTTAAAATATAAAAAAAATTAATATATCACTATACCAATATACCTACTATATCCTCTATCTTTAGGACTATAAATTCATCCTTGTCTATCTTTACTTCAGTTCCAGCGTACTTGTTGTAGATTACCTTGTCACCTACTTCTACTTCCATTTCGATTTCCTTGCCGTCAACTATACCTGAGCCTACAGCTATAACCTCTGCAAACTGTGGTTTTTCCTTGGCAGCTCCCGTCAAAATTATTCCACTGGCTGTCTTTTCTTCAGCTTCTACCCTCTTCAAAACAACCCTATCTCCTAATGGCTTTATTCTCATATTAAACACCTCCGTATTTATTTAGCACTCTCTTTCTTTGACTGCTAATAGTATATATCTTAATTCTTAAAAAAAGCTTAAATTAAAGCAGTGGTGAGAAGAGTCTAGATATTGATTCTGCCAGTCTCACCCATAAAGTTCTCTTACTGTAATACTCCTCTAAAAGCTGGATTGAATCCTCCTGGTCCTGGTAAAATTGGTCTGCAATCCTATTTATGTATTCCCTGTCATAGATAAAAGCATTGACCTCAAATTAAGCATAAAGCTTCTTAGGTCCATATTTGATGACCCTATAGAGGCCACCTCATCATCCACCAGGAATACCTTGGAGTGGATAAAGCCCTTCTGGTATAGGTAGACCTTGCCACCCGTCTTCATTATTTCCTCTAGGTAAGAGTAGGATGCCACATTCACTATGTAGTGGTCTATCTTTTGTGGGAAGATTATCCTTACGTCTACACCGCTAAGGGCCGCTGTCTTTATGGCCTTTAGGAGGCTTTCATCCGGTATAAAGTATGGGGTTTCAATATATACCCTCTCCTTGGCCTGGCTGATGGCTGAGAAAAAGGCATAGTGGATGTCCTCCCACTTGCTATCGGGTCCTGTACCAACTACCTGGATAGCCGTATTTCCTACAGTCTTCATCTTAGGCATATACTTTTCATCGTTTAGGAGCTCCTTGGTCGTCAGGTACCAGTCCACTATAAAGATCAGCTGGAGCATATGGGTAGCTATACCCCTTATCCTGATATGGCTGTCCCTCCAGTAGCCAAACTTCTTGAACCTACCCATATACTCATCACCTATATTTAGGCCTCCGGTATAGCTTATTTTGCCATCTATTACGGCTATCTTTCTATGGTTCCTGTAGTTTAGCTGGCCACCAAAAATCGGAAACTTGGTTGGCAAGAAGGCTGCACACTTTACACCAGCCTCCTTTAGCTCTCTTAGGAAGGACCTTTTTATCTTGAGTCTCCAGCAGGCAAAATCATCGTAAAGGAGTCTGACCTCAACCCCACTTCTTGCCTTGTCTATCAGTATGGCCTGAATTTCCCTGGCTATCTGACTATCCTTTACTATAAAGTACTCTAGGTGGATGTGGTCTTTGGCCTCCTTCATATCTTTAATTAGACTGGCAAACTTCTCGTGTCCATCCTTGTATATCTCTAGCTCATTGTTGGTAGTATAGGGGAACTGGCCTATATTGAATAGGAGCCTTACTACCCTTTCCTTGATAGGGCTGACTTCATCTCCCATCAGAACCCCATCCTCCAACATCTTCTGCTGATTTTTAACTATTTCCTTTAGGGCCTCCATGCTGTATAGGAGCTGTCTGTGACTCAGCTTGCTAGACCTGGTCTTGGCCCTAAATAGCTTTTGCTTTCTGATATTCCTACCAGAAAATACATAAAAGAATATCCCTATACCTGGAAAAATCATAAACATCATTATCCACAGTAGGGTCTTTGATGGGTCCCTGTTTTCTAGAAGGATCTCCATCGAAATAATTATCCCAATTAGATAGGACAATAAAATTATTAAAGCTAATACTTTTAATACCATTACATCCTCCTACCTACAAAACATTCTATTGAAATAAGCCAGCCTATATTTTTCTAGTCTCGCTTATCTAAGTAACCTGCTTGCCTATTTACTCTTGTCAATAGCTTACTTACCTATTTCTAGCTCTCTCACATAGTAAAATAGGTACTGCTGAGCAAAGCCTGCATCCTGGCCAAATAGGTCCATACCGAACTTCCTCATCTTAGGCAGGCTCATGTCCTCTGCCCCATAAAATTCCTGCATCACCCTCTTTACCCAGACATCTACTGGGAAGGACTGGTACTTTCTCATACCAAAAAGGGCTATACAGTCGGCCACCTTGGCCCCAACACCCTTGAACTTAAGCAGCTCCTTGTGGCAGGAATCATGGTCTATATCTACTAGGGCCTTAAGGTCTATATTTTCATCCAGTACTGCCCTTGTAGTGTAGTAGATATACTTGTCCCTAAATCCAGTCTTACAGTCTCTTAGGTCCTCTATACTGGCCTTAGATAATTCTTCTGGACTAGGGAAGGCATAGTAGTCCTTGCCCCTATAGGTCCCTATCTTGCGGCCATACCTCTCTGATATATTGTTGATGGCCCTCTGTATCATTGGTATCCTGTTATTGGAGGATATTATAAAGGAGATTAGCATCTCCCAACCATCCTGCTTTAGGATCCTGATACCAGGCCCAAATTCCACTGCCTTTTTCAGGTTTTCATCCATCTTGGCAAGTTTCTTTTTTAGGGCGCCGTAGTCCCTACCAAGGTCAAAGTATTCATACCATATATTCTCAAAGTCCTCTAGGCTGGTATTGTCTATATGGATAGAGTCCCCCTCCTTGCTGACATTGATTACCCTGCCCATGGCAACCCCTGTATAGGACCCGTCCTCCTGCCTTAGCCACCTAAAGCACTGGCCACAGTCAAATACATGGGCTGGCTCGAAATCCTCTAGACCCTCTAGTATAATCCCATTTTCTACCTGTCTTATCTTCATATATTTATCTCCTAAGATCTATTTATTTAAAAAGCAGCCATACATTAGTACAACTGCCCTTCTTCCTATTAGCCATTAAGCCTATCTCTAAATTCATCTGGGCTTAATACGTCTTCAATTTTTGCATTGACCTCTACAACCTTTAGGCCTGTCATACTCATTACCTGCTCTTCAATAATGTCCTTAAGCTGTAGGTAGATATCTCTTGCATTCTTGCCAAATTCCAGCCATAATCTTAGGTCAACTGCAACCTCAGTTTCTCCAACTTCAACGTTTATACCGCTGCTTTCGTTGCCCCTGCCTACTATACCTGAGAAGGCACCATTGCTCTTTACAGTAGTGATACCTTCCTGGCCCTTTATAGCCATGGCAACTATTTTAGCTATTACTTGTTCTTCAAATACCAGCTTGCTCTTGTGCTGGCTTTCTGTATTATTATCCTTGTATTCCATCTTTACACCTCTCTATATTACTTTTTAAACCACCTATACTGGTAGACTCATTGTTTTTCCTATTCTAGGTCTACTTAAACTTCCTAACTATTGTTTCAAAGACACCCACAACAAATGGGTTCTGGTCAAATAGCTGACCGATTATATTTGCTATCAAGACTACTAGGCATATTACAAGGGTCTTTAGGAAGCCAATCCATAAAAATAAAATTGCTATAATAATTCCAACTATAGTAGCTACAACTGTGTTTGGCTTGTCCTTGTAGGCTGCTGCCAGGATTGCTTCTAGCTTTTCTGTAAGGGTCTTTTTCTTTACATTGTTGATAAGTGGCTTTCTCTTTTCACTAGTTCCCTCTGACCCTTCCTGGTCATAGGCCTCCTCGTAGGCCTGGAAATCCTCACTTTTAGGTTCTTCCACCTTAGACTTGCTAGATGTGCTGTCCTCAAATATTATCCTGGCCTTTACAGGTCCAGTTTTTGTAGCTGCCTCCTTGACAGTTTTATCCTGACTATCAAATATATCGTCTATATCTTCTATATGGTAATTTTCATCTATCATTTCGGCACCTCCTTACCTAACCCTTTTAGCCTTGCCCCTGATTTCAGTACCAGTCTTGGACTTTCTTGGGGCCTTCCTAGGCTTGTCAGCCTTGTTCTTTTTCTCTACATCATAAAATTTAATATTTATTTGGTCTACCCTCTGGCCAATGAAGTTTTCAACCGCCTTGTGTAGTTCTTCCTGAATCATATTTGTCAGTCCAGTCATACCTATGGCCTGGGCCCTGTCCTGAGTATATTCATCCGCTTGACTATTATCAGTCTGAATTGTAGGGTTGTCAACATCTATTTGTCCCTTATCAACCTGGATTGTAGCATTGTTAACCTGGATTTGAACATTATCAGTCTGAATTATAGCCTTATCAAGATTTATTTGGTCATTATCAACCTCTATTGCCTTATTGATTGGCTGGTCTGATCCTTGACTGGTAATTTCCTGGCCCTCAAGATGAACATCCTCTGTGAAGTATTCTGACTCCATATATTTGCCATAGTCAAGTCCACACTTTATATTTACCTTGACATCAGGATAGGCGTCATTTATTTCTGGCCTTTACCTTTATATCCAACTGGTCTATCACTCCAATTTGGCTTGCGGCATATCTGATAGTCCTCTCTATAGACTTGTCAGATATCCTGATAGCTCCTTCATCTTCAAAGATAAGTAAATAGCTATCGTAGGACTTCTTGAATAGTATATATATAGCCCTTAGGCATGTCACCCCTAGTACTAACACTAGGCCTATGTTTACTAGCAAGGTGTAGCTAGCATTATCCCTGATGGCATCTACAAGAGTCTTCATAAACTCTAGGTCAAAGGCCATGGAATATAGGACAATTAGTAGGCACACTAGTATCAAGAAGTATATTAAATTTATAATTTTTCTAAAAGTAGACATATCATTTCTCCTAATATTGTATCAATATTTACATATAAGTTCACAATTCTAGTTTAGCACATAAAGAGCCCAAAATAAAGATATTTAAAGTAATAAAGGGAAATATATTTATAATAAATACATTTCCCCCCAATCAAATATTATTTTCCACTTATTAGCCTGAAAATTTTCTCTGGCCTCTTATTCTTGTCACCACTGATATAGACTAGCTTATTTTTGAGTTTAACCCTCACAAGTGGCCTCTTGCTGCTGTTGATATATAGGTCTAGCCTACCTGACTTTTTGCCCCTAAACCTACCAATATCGGTTTCTCCCATGCTTATTCCGTTGGTCCTAATATAGGAGTCTTGGTCTAGGTCGTCAACCAGGTCTAGGTCTAGGATATCTGACCTCTTAAAGTCAGTCTCATACATACCTGACTTTACACTTATCTGGTCATTGTCGGCCCTTACTATTACATTCTTATCGATAGGGACTAGGCAGATAAGAAAAGTTCCAAATATTATCAGTAGGAGCAAAATATTTATTGCTATGGCTGGTTTCCTGGCCATATTAAATTCTTGGTTCATATTGTTTATCCTACTAGGTACAAGAATTCTTTTGTCGTTCGGGTTGGAATACCAGCCCTTTCTCCAGTAATAGTCATCATCCATATATTCTATGTTTTTGGCCTGGCTAAGTATGTCATCCTTCTTGGTGTTGACTATCCTGGCTACGAAGGCCACGACTATACTTGATATAACAAGGCTCCCTATATATATTCCAAAGTCTACCTCATACAACCAGGCATTTTTAGATACCCTGTAAAGTATATAGGCATTTGTCAAGAATACCATTATATCCCCTATTAGGCAGGCCCTAGACCAGTATAGCTTGTCTACCCTGTTGGCCATGTAGTTGATGTCGCTGTCCTCACAGTAGACCTGGTTTTTTCTATCCCCGTATATTATATGGGTAAGAAGGAAGGATAAGGACATGACTAGTCCAATAGCTAAAATTGTCAGACAAATGAACCTAGAATCCTGGTAAGCGGAAGGATCCATCCCCTTGGTCACAGCCTTAAATACCCTTCCTCCTATTAGGGTGTCTATCAAGAAATATGCATAGACAAGCATAAAGGGTAGGTGGACAAGTGGATGGATTTTAATCTTGTCAACCATGCTAGATACCCTAGTATCTACCCTTACTAGGCTAGACCCCTTACTAAGCCAGCCCCTATCCTCCTTGAGCCTATACATATCCCTCATACAAAATACGGAAAGGTACTGATAGTAGGCTATTATAAATACTATCCAGGTCATGTAGACTACAATAAAGAAGCTAATGTCTACCCAAGTCATTACTAGGGTAATAATCGAACCAAAAACCAAGGCCAGCTTAAAGAAATTGAGCTTCTTCTTATACCTATCAACCAGGGTTAACAGGTCTGGATCCTCTAGCTTGTCAGGGTCAATATGCATACCCAAGACCATGCCATTTATACTTTACAATCTTGCCTATGACTGACCAAAAGACCAGACACATGATCAGATTGGAAATTCCTATAATAACTAGTAATAATATATTCATCTTTATCCCCCCTATTAAATCTCTTTCTTGGTATAGGCCAAGATTTATCTAGCAAATATACTATGGTCCTAAAATCCTAAGGCTCCTGGCATGGTTCAAGACCTGCAAATACCCTCTCGCACATCTTTAAAAAGTCTTTTTTATCCATGCCCTTGACGCTGGCCTCTGCTGTTAGTAGGGTCAGGTCTGATTCTAATTTTTCCTCAAATTCCTTGTCCATCCTTTGACTTTTGGTCACAATAGCACCAGACCTCCTGTCTATCTCTATAAAACCCTCCGCCTTTAAAATCTGGTAGGTCTTATTGACAGTCATGGTATTGATGCCAGCATCCTTGGCCATCTGCCTAACAGTTGGCAGGCCCTCTCCTAGCTTTAATTCACCCCTACCTATGCCCAGGACTATCTGGTTTCTTAGCTGGACATAAATTGGAATACTGGATGATGTATCTAAAGATATAATCATGTAGGTTCCTCCTATCCCAAATTACAATTTATAACTTGTATCATTTTATAAGCCTAAATTGTATTACTATACATAATACTTAATTTGTATTACTTATTATAATACAAACTATACTGTAATTCAAGTCCTTTTTGAAACTTTAAAATTTCATACCACAAAAAAACGCCATACCTATGGCCTTATAGTCATAAATATAGCGTCTCATTCTTTATCTAATTTAAATCTTCATCAATATTAATTCTGTGGCGAATATACCTCTATATGGTCTGCTAAAACCTTAATATCTACTGGTAGTCTGTCACCTTCGTCACCATCAATATCAGTTTCTAATGGCCTATCTGAAGTTATGCTTATTTCCTTAGCTTCAAAGAATTCAATATTATCATTTTCTACCAGGTCCCCCTTTAGGAAATCAGGAATTAGGCCTACCTTAGAGGCAAGAGATGCCTCCTTTAGGATTAAAATATTGGCATAGCCTACCCTGTTGTGGTCGAACATTTTTTTGTCGCCAATAAAATTAGAAAGGAGTACAATTACATGACTGGCATCACCCTTGTATTCAGTATTCTCAGTCTTAATATGGACCTTAAAGGTCTCATCCTTTATAGCTGACTTTACACTCCTATATGCATAGGCCATAAAGCCAAACTTTGTCTTTTCCTCTATATCTACATTATGAATAGCTTGAGGTATGGACCCTATGCTAAAGATATACCCAAAGAAATTATCATTACATTTTCCTATATCAATCCTATTTGTCGAATCAAAGTCTAATTCCTCTATAGCCCTGTCTATATCCTGGCTGATACCAAGAAGCTTGGTTATCAGGTTGCCTGTACCACCTGGTATAATGGCCAGCCTTGGAATGTGTTCATTTTCGGCAAGACCTGAAATGACTTCATTCACTGTACCATCTCCACCAAAGGCAAATACAGCCTCATAGCCTTCTTCTGATGCCTGCTTTGCAAATTCAGTAGCGTCCTTGGCCTTTTGTGTTATTTTTGTTTCGACATAGTCAAAGTATTGACCTGCTTTATTTTCTAACTTTTCCCTGTAATCTAAGGCCTTTTCTCCACCTGATGTTGGGTTCATTATTAGCAAAGCTTTCTTCATAATTACCTCCTTCCTAATCTATGTTTAAGATATTTACTCAAAAACATCCGAATTTCTTATATACACCCAAGAGGTTTACTCAAAAAAATATGTATTTCTGTATATGTCTGGGAATTTATTCAAAAATAACTGAGTTGTTCTCAAAAGCCTTAATCATGGCCTGGCTATATACATCATAACCTTTATCCCTAAATAGCTTTCCACCCTCCTGGAAGGTTTTTTCTATGGCTATACCAATTCCTGCCACCTCAGCTCCGGCCTGGTCACATAATGATACTAACCCCTTTAGGGCCTGGCCTGTAGCTAGGAAGTCGTCTATTATCAATACCTTGTCATCTGCTGACAAGAAGTTCCTGTCAACCTTTATGTCGTATTCCTTCTTCTTTGTATAGGATACTACCTTGCTAGTATAGGCATCATCTGACAAGGTAAGTGAGGCTGACTTCTTAGCAAAGACTAGGGGAACCTTAAAGTATGTAGCAGCAGCAAAGGCTATTGCTATACCTGATACCTCTAGTGTAAGTATCTTGGTAATTCCCTTGTCCTTGAAGTGGTCATAGTAGTCCTTACCCATTTCCATAAATAGGTCTGGATCTATCTGGTGGTTTAAGAAGTTGTCAACCTTCAATATGTTACCATCTAGGACCCTGCCCCTCTTTAATATCATATCTTCTAATAGTTTCATTGTATTCCTCCTGTCCCTCTAGGACCTCTTATTTTCTGTCCCTTTAGGACTTGTTTTCTTATCCCTTATGGACCTACTTACTTCTTCTGTCAACCAAGACAATATTTAATATCAAGGCTGCTAGGGTACCTGTTGAAATACCAGATGAAAGGATCATCTTTAGGGCATTTGGTAGACCCTGTAGGATTTCTGGCTTAACTGTTACACCTATACCTAGGGCAAAGGCAACAGATATTATCAATAGTTCACGGTCTCCCAAGTCGATTGAAGCTAGGGTCTTTATACCCTGGGCTGCAACTAGGCCGAACATTATTACACCAACACCACCCAGTACTGGAGAAGGCATTACTGCAATTAGGGCGCTCAACTTTGGAAATACACCTAGTATGGCTAATATTATACCAGCAATTATCATTACGTGTCTACTAGCAACCTTAGTGAGTGTGATTAGACCAACATTCTGTGAAAGGCAGTATTTGGACCTGCACCAAAAATACCTGATATCATTGAACCTACACCGTCACAAAGGACACCGGCAGCCGCCCTGTCACTGTCAATTTTTTCATGAGATGCTTCACCAATCGCCATCATTATACCAACTGTACCTATTGTAGAAACCACATAGGCCGGCACAAAGGAAAGTGTAGAAGCCATATCAAAATGGAAGCCGTAACGTAAAATATTTGGTATTGCTATCCAGTCTGCCTTGGCTACAGATGTCAAGTCTACCATACCCATTGGTATACATACAAGATAACCGAATACCATACCTATAAATACTGCTGCTGTTGATAGCATGCCCTTACCGAAGTGGTTTAAGAATAGGGTAAATAGCATGATTATAAAGGCAACAGAAATATTTCTTATTGAACCATAGTCAGCCGCACCTACTCCACCTGCTGCCCAGTCTATACTTACTGGTAGTAGGGTAATACCTATCAAGGATACAACTGTACCTGTGATTAGTGGTGGGAAGAACTTCATCAGTGGCTTTATAAACCTACTTAAGACTATTTCCACAAATGATCCAGCGATTGTAGCTGCTACTATACCAGCTATACCAAACTTAGCACCAACGCTTATAGATGGATTTACAAAGGTAAAGTCAGTACCCATCATACCGGAGACTCTTGACCCTATAGGCCCTAGTCCCTTTGACTGTAATATTGTTGTGATACCTGATGCAAATATAGTTGCAGCCACCATTAGACTTGTCTGCTCAACACTTAGCTTCAAGGCTGTACAAACAACAAGAGGCACAGCTATTATACCTGCAAAGGCTGCTAGTATATGCTGTAGGGCTAGTAGGATTGACACACCCATTGGCGGTACTGCCTCTATAGAATACTTGAGTTCATTCCTCTTGCTGGACTGGCTTGCCTGGTCCATGTTTACGTTCATTTCTTCCATTTCCTCCTAAAATACTTATAATTTGATAATTTCATAAAATAAAAACAGACTCCTACTCAAAAGATACTGAGTCAGAAGTCCTTTAATTCCAACTCATAGACTATAGTTTAAGGCTATAGGTAGAAACACCCCACCATATTAGGGGCTTATATGAGTAAATATGCTTTTATATTTAACTATTATATCGAATAAGACGAAAGTTGTCACCACCTTAGAGAAATATTATTCATTATGTAGGGAAAATTTATTTGGAATTTATAAAATAAAGACAACATCTATAACTATAAGTATCTTACAGATGTTGTCTCATAAATTGATAAATTATTCAATGGGATTACTTTTCTATAAAGAAGCTGATTTCTGCTTCTACACACAGGTCCTGACCACAGTAGATCTTACCTGCACCACTTCCAAAATTTCTTCTCATCTTTGTTATTTCCACGTGTATATCCAGCTTGTCTCCAGGCACTACCTCTCTCCTAAACTTGGCATTCTTGATACCGGAGAAAAAAGCTAGCTTTCCCCTATTTTCTTCCATTGATAGGATGGAAACTGCACCTGCCTGGGCCATGGCCTCTACAAGCAGGACACCTGGCATTACATTGTGGTCTGGAAAATGACCCGTAAACCAAGGCTCCGATGCCGTGATACACTTTACCGCATGAACACTCTTGCCCACTTCCATTTCCTCTACCCTGTCTATCAACAAGAATGGGTACCTATGTGGTATTATTTGCTTTATTTCTTCTATATTCAACATACTTCCACCTACTCGCTATACTTTTTAAATAGGAGACTTGAGTTGTGTCCACCAAAGCCTAATGAATTTGATATGGCATATGGTACCTCCTGGTACCTTGTAGCACCTGCTACATAGTCTAGGTCACAAGCCTCATCAGCCACCCTATAGTTTAGGGTCTGTGGTACAAAGCCATCCCTTACTGCATAGGCACATACAAGTGCTTCAACAGCCCCTGCTGCACCTAGCATATGACCCGTCATAGACTTTGTAGATGATACACAAAGTTTTTTTGCATGGTCTCCAAAGGCCTTCTTTATAGCCTTTGTTTCTATTGCATCATTCATAGGTGTGCTAGTACCGTGGGCATTTATGTAGGCAAGTTTTTGAGGTTCTAGCTTGGCTTCTTCAAGGGCCAATAGCATCGCCATCTTAGCCCCTTCAGCATCTGGATCTGGAGCTGTAATATGGTAGGCATCACTAGTCTGACCATAGCCAACTATTTCGCATATAATATTGGCCTTTCTTGCCAGGCTGATTCAAGGGACTCTAGGAGTAAAACTCCTGCACCCTCGCCCATTACAAAGCCTGACCTCTCCTTGTCAAAAGGTATAGAAGCCCTATTTACATCCTGTGAAACAGTCATGGCTGACATGGCTTCAAAGCCTGATACTCCAAGCTCACATATTGATGCTTCACAGCCACCTGCAAAAATAGCATCCTGGTAGCCATCCTTTATTAACCTAAAGGCACTACCTATGGAGTCTGTTGCTGTTGCACACGCTGTTACACTAGATGTGCATACCCCCTTAGTACCAAGCTTTATGGATACATGGGCAGATGCCATATTAATAATGGCCTTTGGTATAAAGTGAGAAGATACCTTCCTAGGTCCCTTTTCCAGGTACTTGGCATAGGCGTCCTGTATAGTCACTAGACCACCAATCCCACTTCCTATTACCACACCTGTCCTAAACCTGTTTTCATCATTTATTTCATATCCACTTGACTCATAGGCCTGCTTTGCTGCTGCCATTGCAAACTGGACAAACCTGTCTTTTTTCTTGTGGCCATCTATATCAAAGTCCTTGGGGTCAAAGTCCTTGACCTCTGCAGCTAGCTTGACCTTGTTCTGGTCTACATCTATTCCTTCAATGAGACTAATCCCATTCTTTCCGTCTTTTATATTTTCTATAAAGGTATCTACAGAATTCCCTAGGGCACTGACTACACCAGCCCCTGTAATAACTACCCTTCTACTCATAAAAAACTTGTTCTCCTTTCAACCTATCCCTATCACCTATATTGATGATAGGCCACCATCAACGCTGATAACCTGACCTGTGATATATGAGCCTCCATCGCCTGCTAAGAAGCCTACTATCTTGCCTATATCCTCAGGCTGGCCTATACGCTTTAGTGGTATGGCCTTGATCATCCCTTCTCTTATCTGGTCTGGAATCGCATCTGTCATATCAGTCTTTATTAGGCCTGGGGCAACTGCATTTACAGTAATTCCATAGGCACCTAATTCAGCTGCCAAGGACCTTGTAAATCCTATTACTCCTGCCTTTGATGCAGAATAGTTTACCTGACCTATATTACCAACTAGGCCTGCTAGCGATGATATATTTATAATGCGACCTGACTTCTGCTTTGACATCTTCCTAGCCACCTGCTTTGAGCAGTTAAATATACCCTTTAGGTTGGTATCTATTACCTGGTCGAAGTCGTCCTCCTTCATCCTAGAGAAGAGCTTGTCCCTTGTTATACCTGCATTATTTACTAGGACATCTATCCTTCCATGTTCTTCATATATCTTATCAAAGGCATCTTCAACCTCCTGAAAGTTCTTTACATCGAACTTGACAGAGAATACCTCTAAGCCCCTTGCAGTCAGCTCATCAACTATAGACTTGGCCTTTTCATCAGAGCTTACATAGCTAAATCCAACCTTGAAGCCATCAGAGGCCAGCTTTTCTACTATGGCCCTTCCAAGACCCCTAGATGCGCCTGTTACAAAGGCTACCTTTTTTATATCATTCATTTTAAATCCTCCAAATCTATACCCTCTATATCGGATATATTTTGTATGTTTATGACTTTTACATCCTTGTTTATCTTTTTTACAAAGCCACTTAGGGACTTGCCTGGACCTATTTCTATAAATAACTGACAACCATCAGCTATCATATTTTCAACACAGTCAATAAACCTAACTGGTGAGCACATCTGGTCCTTAAGGTTGTCTACTATGGAGTCTACCTGCCTATAGTTCTTACCTGACAGGTTGGTATATACATCCATACTAGGCTCCCTGTAGTCTATCTTTGATAGGTAGTTATCAGCAAATTCCTTGGCTGCCTGGTTTAAGATTTGTGTGTGGAAGGGACCTTCGACATTTAGCCTCATATACCTCTTTATCTTGGCTTCCTTGCACTTTCTTCAAACCTATCTAGGGCAGCAAATTCTCCACCAACTACTATCTGGCCTGGCGAGTTTAGGTTGCAAACTGCTAGTACTTCATCCTGCCTAGCCTGGTCTACAAGGTCTTGAATAGTCTCTAGGCCAGTCTTCATAATTGCCACCATAGATCCCTTGCCTCCAGCTCCTTGGCCCATGATAAGACCCCTATTTTTCACTAGGTCTATCCCCTCATCAAGTGAAAATACGCCTGCTGCACATAGGGCAGTATATTCTCCCAGGCTTAGGCCTAGACTGGCAGATACACCTATGTCATTTGGATCTAAAACCCTATCTTTAAGCTCTTGATATAGGCTAAGGCTATTTAAAAATATGGCCACCTGACCATACCTAGTCTTTGACAGCTGGTCAAGGCTGGCCTGTTCAACCACCGAATATGTGTGGTCATCAAGGATTTCCTTGGCCCTCTTATATACTGGACTAGCTATCAAGTCCCTGCCCATGCCCTCATACTGGGAACCTTGGCCGGGAAATAGTACTCCTATCTTCTTGCTCATTCTTAACCTATCCTTTCACTATTTAAATATATCTTGTGGCTACCTGCTTAAAGCTCTAAGCCCCTGACTACCTCCTGGTAGCCCTTCATCAAGTCCTCTATTATATCCTTACAGGATTCTCTCTTGTTTACTAGGCCTGCTATCTGGCCTGCCATTACTGAACCATTGTCAACATCACCGTCAACTACTGCCTTTCTTAGGGCACCAGCACCAAAGGCTTCTAGTTCTGCCTGGTCCGCCTTAGCATCCTCCATGGCCTTGAACTTCTTGGCAAACTTGTTCTTGATTACCCTGACAGGGTGACCTGTAGAATTACCTGTTGTCAAAGTAGAGGTATCCTTGGCCTTTAGGACCTTTTCCTTATATGGCTCGCTGACATTACATTCATCAGCCACCAAAAATCTAGTACCAACCTGGATACCACTGGCTCCTAGGCACATTGCTGCAGCGAAACCCCTGCCGTCAGCTATACCACCAGCTGCAATGACTGGTAGGGACACAGCATCTACTATTTGGGGTATCAGAGACATAGTGTTGGTAACACCAACATGGCCTCCTGCTTCTGCCCCCTCAGCTATCATAGCTACAACACCATCATTTCTTTCCATCCTTATAGCCTGGGCTACTGATGGAACTACTGGGATTATCTTTACACCATGTTCGTTTAGCTTGCTGAAGTACTTACCTGGATTTCCTGCTCCAGTTACTACTATCTTTACACCCTCTTCTATTACGGCATCTACTACCTCATCTATAAAGGGACTAAGCAGCATAAGGTTGAGGGCAAAGGGCTTGTCTGTAAGTCCCTTGATCTTCCTTACTTCGTTTACAACCCAGTCCTTGGGTGCATTACCTGCTGCTATAATGCCTAGGCCACCTGCATTTGATACGGCAGCTGCCAATTCAGCATCTGATACCCAGGCCATACCCCCCTGAAAAATAGGGTAGTCTATGCCCAATAAAGCACATATTTCCTTGTTTTTCATGGCCCTTACTTTACCTTTGCTATATAGTCAGCTATCTTCTGAGGAGTTCTCAATTCCTCTATAGCCTCGTCTTCTACTTCTATATCGAATTCATCCTCTATTTCAGTCATTATATCCATTACGTCTAGAGAATCTGCTTCTAGGTCCTCCTGGATATCACTGTTGTCCTTTATATCTTCTAGTTCTATATCTAACTGGTCTGCTAATATTTCCTTTATCTTTGTTATCATTTTTTTAATCTCCTTTATTACACATAAATTTTTTGTTTAATCTTGCTTATCTCATTTATTCAAGGCTGGTCCTATTTTATCTTCTTTGCTTGTATAAGCTTTTATAGTTTCATTTTTTTTATTTTATTTTACCTAATTACTTATCTAGGTCCTCTTTCTTCCTTATCCTCAGTAGGAAGCCACCATAGCTTAGGCCTCCACCAAAGGCTATCGAAAGTATCCTCTTACCATCCATTTGGTCAAGGTCCCTTCCTGATAAGACATCCTCGACTACCTCATTTAAGGCAAGGGGTACGCTGGCTGCCGATGTATTACCATACTTGTCAAGGTTTACAAACCACTTGTCCTCTGGTATTTGACTCTTTATAGCCAGGGTTTCTATTATTCTCTTATTGGCCTGGTGTGGCACTATCAGTTCTATATCATCTCTTGATAGTCCCCTGTCACCCAGTAGCTTGTCGACTACCTTGACACCGACATCTGTAGCAAACTTGTATATCTGCCTACCATTCATACCTATATAGGGGTACTTGTCTTCATCTAGGCTAAACCTTGAATCAAGGGTTAGGTATCTATTGCTGTCGTACTTACCGGCCAAATAGTCTCCTTCAATTTCTAGCTTGTAGGCCAGGCTAGACTTAACTCCTGGGTCTGCTAGGTCAGAGTTTTCTAATATTGCACAGCCTGCCCCATCTCCAAAGAGGATGCAGGTAGACCTGTCTGACCAATTCACAAACTTGGATAGCCTTTCAGCCCCTATTATCATGGCATAGGCTATATTCATATCTGCCATAAGTGACCTGGCAACCGCCATACTGTAGACAAAACCACTACAAGCAGCATTTAGGTCAAAACAAACCGGATTGCCCTTAAGTCCTAATCTACCAGCGACCGTGAATGATGATGCTGGTGTCCTGGTATCAGAACTAACACTGGCAAAAATAACCAAACCGATCTTTGACCTGTCTATATCTAATTTTTCTAGGGCAGACTCTCCAGCCCTTGCTGCCATCTCTTCAGTAGTTATATCATCACAGATATGCCTAGTCTTGATGCCTGTTCTTTCCTGTATCCATGTGTCATTGGTATCTACAATCTTGGCAAAATAGTCATTGTCTAATATCTTTTCTCCAGCATAACTTCCAGTAGAAATTATGTTAATTGTCATTTTTCCTCCATATTCTCTGACGAAAAACTCATTGATATTCTTTAGGGCCTGAATCAAGGCTGGTTCTTCCTCTAGCTTCAAGTCCACCATCAAATGGTCAATCATCTCATCATGAAAATTCCTATGAATCTTTTCAGCTAAAACTCCCCTTCTAGTCAGGCTACAAACGACAATTCTCCTGTCTCTTTCATCTCTCTTCCTTACCACATAGCCCTTCTTTTCAAGCTTGGTCATGGCTATAGTTAGGGTTCCCATTGTCACTTCCAATATATCGGCTATTTCAGACATCATCTTCCTATTGCCTATTCCGATGGCCTCTATTACATGTATCTCTGTTATAGATAGGTCCTTTATCCCCCTATCCTTTAGAGATTTTTCTTCTATCGTCAATATATTCTTAAATAGTTCAACTATTATACCGTTTATAACCTTGCGACTGTCTTCGTAGTTTTTGTTTTTAATATTCATATTCCTATCCTCCTAAAATCTTTCTATACTTATCATATCTTTTTTTAAGAGTTTTTTCCATAGAAATAGAATAGGATTTGTCTAAAAAGTTCAATATTTCATTCTTTAAATTATATATCTCTCCACCATCTTCTTTTATGATTTTTTCTACAAAGCCATCTTCCTTTAGGTCGTAGCTTGTAAGCCTCATCAGCTCAGCTGCCTCGTCCTTTTTACTAGGTTCCTTCCACAGGATACTAGAGAAGCCTTCTGGTGATAGTATCGAGTAGACGCTCTTTTCCAGCATCCAAATTTCATCTGTAACACTTAGGGCCAGGGCTCCACCACTGCCTCCCTCACCAATAATTATGGCCAGGCTAGGTACTTTCAAGGATGAAAACCTGCATATGCAATTTGCTATCGAGCTTGCCTGTCCCCTTTCCTCTGCTTCTATTCCACATCCAGCACCTGGGGTGTCTATCAGGGTTATAAGAGGTAGCTTAAACTTTTCAGCATATTCAGCCAGCCTCAACACCTTCCTATAACCTTCTGGATTTGGCATACCAAAATTCCTGTCCTTTTGCTGGCCTATTATCATGACAGAATAGGGACCTATACTTCCTATGCCACCTACTATGCTGTCATCGTCAGCAAAGAGCCTGTCTCCATGTAATTCAACGAAGGGATCGCAGAGGTAATTAATGTAGTCATAGGCCTTTCCTCTGAGGGTCTCTTGAGGCACGAACCATATCCATTGCCTTTGTCATCTTCTCACCCCCCTAGACTTATTTACATTCGTATGTATCTTTAGTATATCTCCCAGCCTGTCCCTCATTTCTTCTCTGGACAGTATCATATCAAGTAGGCCGTGCTCAAGTAGAAACTCCGAACTCTGAAAGCCTGGTGGCAACTCTGTTCCTGTTACCTGCTTGATAACCCTAGGACCCGCAAAGCCAATCAGGGCATTTTTCTCCCCTATGACTAGGTCTCCTAGGCTGGCAAAGCTGGCACTTACCCCACCTGTAGTAGGGTTGGTCATTATTGATATATATAAGAGGCCCTTCTCCTTGTGCCTTGCTATGGCCTGGGAGGTCTTTGCCATCTGCATTAGGGAGAACATACCCTCCTGCATCCTGGCCCCACCTGAAGCTGAGAATATCAACAGGGGTAGCTTCTTCTTTATAGACAGCTCAACTGTCTTTGTTATCTTTTCACCCACAGTAGTCCCCATACTGCCCATCAGGTAGTCGGTATCCATAACTGCTATGGCAACCTTGATATTCTTGATACTGGCTGTACCACATACCACACCCTCATCAAGCTCATACTTCCTTCTCAGGCTTAGCTGCTTTTCCTTATATTTTGGAAATTTTAGAGGGTCTCTTATCTTCTTTTCCCTAAAGTACTCAATAAAGCTGTCTTCATCAACTATGCTGGCTAGCCTCTCCCAGGCAGTCATATTGAAGTACTTACCGCAGTGGGGGCATAGCTTGTTTACATGGTCCATATCATCAATGAAGAAAAGGGACTCACACTTGGGACACTTAATTACACAGTCCGGTTGTATATCAACCTTTTTAACCGGCCTATAGGTCTTACTCTTAAAGTGGTCTAGTATCATCTATGCTCCTTTCCAAATATGATGTATCATATTTATTTTCTATAAATACTGGGTCATTTATTAGCTTGAGGTTAAAGCCTATATTAGTCTTTACTCCCTCAACTACAAATTCCTCTAGGGCCCTATTCATTATCCTGATAGCCTCTTTCCTATCCCTGCCATAGGATATTACCTTGGCAAGCATGGAATCATAAAATGGCAGGACCTCGTAGCCCTGGTATATGGCACTGTCAACCTAACCCCATAGCCACCTGGCATATTTAGGGCCTGGATCTTGCCCACGCTAGGTAGGAAGTTGTTGTCAGAGTCGTAGGCATTTATCCTACACTCAATGGCATGGCCCCTAATCAGTATATCTTCCTGCTTGTAGGCCAGCCTTTCTCCACAGGCTATTAATACCTGGTCCCTGACTATATCTATGCCGGTAACCATCTCCGTAATAGGGTGTTCTACCTGAATCCTGGTATTCATTTCCATAAAGTAGTAGGACCCATCCCGGTCTAGAAGGTATTCTATAGTACCTACACTGGTATATGAAACCGACTTGGCGGCCCTGACAGAGGTTTCGTATAGCCTATCCAGGGTTTCCTGGTCTACACCCTCTGGTGGCGCCTCTTCTATTACCTTCTGGTGGTTCATCTGCAGGGAACAGTCCCTAGCACCAAGGTGGATGACATTTCCATGTTCATCAGCCATCAGCTGGACCTCTATGTGACGAGGAGACTTGATATATTTTTCTATGTATACCCCAGAATCACCAAAAGCATTTGGGCTTCCTTTCTGGCAGAATCAAACTGCCTCTTAAGGTCATCCATATCCTCAACCAGCCTCATACCCTTACCACCACCGCCAGACCTGGCCTTGATGATAACAGGTAGTCCCAACCTTTCAAGGATCTCCCTAGCCTCCTCTAGGCTTTCAACAACCCCATCTGAACCCTCAACAACTGGGACACCTGCCTCCTTCATCATCCTCTTGGAAACTTCCTTGTCACCCATCATTGCCATAACCTTGCTAGTCGGACCTATAAACTTGATATTATAGACCTCACACATCCTGGCAAAGCCGTGATTTTCTGACAAGAAGCCAAAGCCTGGATGGATGGCATCTGCTCCAGTCACAAGGGCTGCATTTATAATTTGTATCTTATTTAAGTAGCTATCCTTTACGCTGGCAGGGCCTATACATATGGCCTCATCAGCTATAGTTGCATGGAGTGAGTCCTTGTCTGCACTTGAAAATACAGCCACACTCTTTATCCCCATATCTTTTAGGGTCCTGATAATCCTTACGGCAATCTCCCCCCCTGTTGGCTACCAAAACCTTCTTTATAGGTCTATCATCCTTACTTCCTTTGAAAGACCTAGCTATATCTAATTCCTTTTCTCTAGGCCTAGACATGTAATCACCTCCAAAACCTATTTAGCTTCAAGGTTTTTAACCTTAAACAAGTCCTGACCAAACTCTATAATCTGGCCATCCTCTACTAAAACCTCAACAATCTCACACTTAAATGGTGCTCTGATTTCATTCATAAGCTTCATAGATTCTATAATACAGACAACCTCGTCCTTGTTGACCACCTTACCAGGCTGGACAAAGGCCCCATCATCAGGTGATGGCTTTGAATAGAAGGTACCAATCATATTTGACTGTATGGCATCAAGACCCTGATCTAGCACTGGTTCATTCTTTGCTGAAGTCTCCTGATTGATACTTTGCATATCAATATTATCATCTACAAAGCTCCTATTTTTACTTCATCATATCCATTATCAATCCTATTTAGAGCAGTATTTTGATTATCTAATATATTATTTCTTTTTTTACCTGTCTTTTCACCATATATTTCTAGTTCTAACTTTGTATCCCCACAGCTATAATCAAGTCTATTTAGGTTATATTCTTGCATTACACCTGCTAGGTCTCTTATAAAATTTATATCCATTATCACACTCCCCTTTTCATATATATTTTGATATACAAACTATCTTTTTCTAATTATAGAAGAGTGAAAATTAAAAGTCAAGCTTTTATTTTGAATATCAAAACTTTTTTGCCTGATATCCCTTTCCTTTTTCTAACCTGGCTAGCTTTGAATATATTCCTGACCTATTTTAAGCTTTGTCCAGTTACTTTTTATGCTAGATCTGGGCTAGTACTAGCTTAGTCATCAACATCCCTCAACATATTCCTGATCTTTTCTAGGGCCCTCCTCTTGATATTTCCTACAGATGTAGTTGAACATCCTAGCTGGCGAGCCACTTCTTTTTGGGTCTTGTCATTTATGTAGATTTCCGTGATAACCAAATTTTCTTTTTCCTCTAGTCTGGCTATGGCTTCCATGACTAGCCAATAATTGAATTTGAGATTTTCTTCCTGATTATAGTTCATTAGAACTTTCTGAGAATATTTTTCCATAGATGCAAGGTCTGTATCTAGACATCCATCATTGTCGTATCTGTACTGGCAATTCCTACTCTTTACTGCCATAATTCCATATTCCAACCTTGAGGGGGATATATTGGTCTCCCGTGATATTTTTAATATTTTGCTTGAATCAATCTTATCCTCCAATAGGTCCATTTGTCTGGAGCAGATCCTGTAGATAGAATTAGCCTCTCTAGATACACTTATAGACCCGTATTTTCTATATGCATTCTTTATACTATACTTAACATTATTGTTTATATAGGTCTTCACCTTTACCCCTGGTCTAAAATCGAATTTATCTATAGCACAAAGAACGCCCATTACCCCTGTCTGGAATAGGTCGTCATCATCTAGGCCCCGAGCCTTAAAGCTCTTTATCTCATTATCACATGTAACGATTTTCCTTATATAGTCAATCTTACCCAATATAAACTTATTCCTAGCCGACCTATCCCCATTGATAGACCTCATAAGCAAGACCCTGTCATTAAAGTCTTCTATATCAAGAGATTCTAAATCTATATCTTGTCCATTGTATAAGGTCTTATATTCACCATTAGCCACCAATTCTAAAAAATTACCTTCATCTTTTAATTCAAGCACGAAAAAAGCCTCCTTACTATGTAATATTAGATTTAACAATTATGAAAATCATTTCGTATTCTATTATAGTCTATTCACTAAAAAAATAAATCATTTTCACGAAAAAATTATGTATTTTTCAAAATTTTTTGTATATTCACAAAAACCATAGAAATCCCTATTTTTAGCCAACTAAAAAGACTATATCCCCTCCATTTTAAAAACATTTTGCCTTTATTTCCTAAAAAAATAGCGTTGATAGGTCCTATTTTTCCTCATCAACGCTAATTATATACATATTGGTTTTTCCCCTAGTGCCCAGAATTATATATTTTTTCTAAGTCACATATATCTTCTATGCTGAGCTATATTTTCTCACTAGACTATTTTCTATCCTAACTCTATATACTTATATCTCTACCTACAAGAGTAGCTTTCTTACCTCTTCCCAACTTCCTACCCTAGTAATATTGTCACCCTCGACATCCCTATTGTACATGGCGTCCATAAGTATTACCCTATAGCCTGCCTGAGACAGGTTTACGGCATTGGTTGGGTCATCTTCTATAAAGTAGTCACAGGCCAATTTCAGCCATGGCTACCTTACCCTCATTGCCACTGATAGAAAAAATATCAGTGTAGTTTATTCCCTGCTTGTCTATCCAGGCATTGGTAACATGGGCTATGGCACTGCTCCTGGCAGTTACTATATATACCCTGTCCCCCCTATCATAAAGGTCATTGACCAGGTCCTTGACCCCCTCTAGGAGTTCATTCTCCCAGTAAATATCGGTATGGATATGGTCAAAGTCCTTGTACATCTGGCTATGTTCTGGTCCATAGGTAACATTCCAGTCTATAGAGGTATAGTCCTCAATACCCAGGTTTTTACCAGTCAACTTGTTCAAATAGGGTATAAAAAAGTAGGGACTTGTCATAGTTCCATCTATATCTATACATATATTCCTAGTCATATCTTCCCCCTCTTGATTTTATATTATCTATATGGCTTTTCTTAGTTTTTTGGGATTTTTAGATTTTTAGGGTTTTTAGTTTTTTAGCCCTTCTTAGCCTTTTCTAGCCTTTCATTAACTTTTTGCCCGCCTAGTCTTTCTGACCCAGGTCTTCAATTAGGGCCAATTTAAAGTCCAAGTAGTCACAGGCTACCAAGTGGTAGGATACACCGTCATGTAGACCCTTGAGACCAGCTTCAAAACTGTCCTTCCCATGCAGGTGGCCATAAATTACATACCTTGGCTTGTACTTGTTTATTACTTCCATATAGAGAGAGTCTTCAAATTTTTCGTTAGTAGGTGGGTAGTGGAGGATTACTATATAGTCCTCGTAACCAGCCTTTTTTGCCCCCTCTAGGGATAGGTCTAACCTTTTAGCCTCCCTCTTGTATATCACCTCATCCTTTTCGTCAAACTTTATTTCATTGGGACTCAGCCAACCCCTTGTTCCACACAGGGCGTATGGACCTAGGACCTGAAATTGGTATTCATAAATACCATATCGTCTCCATATAGCTTGTTTAGGCCTGTTGCCGTAGTCCACCAATAGTCGTGGTTGCCCCTTATAAAGAACTTCTTACCCGGTAGCTTGGCTATCTGGTCAAGGTCTAGCTGGGCATCCTTTAGCTTTGAAGCCCAGGATATGTCTCCCACTACTAGGACCACATCATCATCAGTTACCCTGGCTGACCAGTCCTGGAAAATCTTCATGTCGTGACCCTCCCAGTGGTCTCCAAAGATGTTCATAGGCTTGTCCACACTGCCTGATAGGTGGAGGTCTCCTATTGCAAAAATTTTCATCTTGTCTCCTATTATAAATTAACCTTGGTCTTGTTTAAGATTTCATCCAATTCTTCTTTAAGCTCTAGCAGGGATTTTATATTCCTAGACCTAGAAATTTCATTCATCTTCATCCTATAAAGATAGTAGTTTTCTCCATCACCCAATTCCTTGAGCTTGTTTACCCTGGAGTAGATATCTGTCAATACATATTCCTTTTCTGTAAATAGCTCCTGGGCCTTAATTATTTCTTCTCTTATCTCTCCCATCTCCTGGTCAAGCATAAAGGCGGCATCTGCAGCCCTCTTTAGCCTATAAGCCAATTCATCTGGTATATAGTGGTCGTACTTATACTTTAAAGAGTGTTCTATAGTAGCCCAAAAGTTCATTGAAAGTGTACGAATCTGGATCTCACACTGGACTTCCTTTACCCCGTGTATGGTATTAACCGGATACTTAACTATAAGGTGGTAGCTCCTGTAGCCACTTTCCTTGGCATTGTTGATGTAGTCCTTTTCTAAGACTATAGACATGTCATTTCTAGCCTTTATGATATCAACTATTACATAAATATCCTCAACAAACTGACACATTATCCTTATACCGGCCAGGTCCTCTATATCCTCTATCTTGTCTATATCAAGTTTTTCATCTTGGCAAGGGCTGAAGAGAGCTTCTTTGTCCTTCCAGTTACAAACTCAACCGGGGAATGTTGCTTGGTATCCAAATAGTCATTTCTAACATTTCTAAATTTAATCTTTAGCTCCTCTACTGCATATGAGTAGGGTCTAATTATTTCTAGCCACTGTTCGTATTCCATAAAATCACCCAACTTCCTAACCTTTAATTGAATATGAAACCTATCATATATTTTGCTAGTCTATTACTTGCCGGTTACTTTTTTGCCTGTATTATACTTGCCTTTTGCTTATCTTTACATATTTTTACTTGCTTTTATTTATTATTATTTTCCTTCTTCTAGTCCTTGAGCTTGTAGTAAAGCCTGTTGTCTTCTATAATAAACTCTATTACTCCCTCATCCATGAGGTATGATACTACTGCATTAAGGGCATTCCTATATATCATATAGGCCAAATAGTCAAAGGGTAGCTTGTTCTTCAGGGTTATATATTGCTCTATATCATCCATGGTTGCCTTGTCCTTGACTGCCTCTAAAACTACCCTTATCATCCTCATAAGGGCCTTGTGGTTTTCATTGGCAATTTCAAGCACCTCCTGCTTTGAATAGTTCTTTCTTGAGTGTCCCAAGACACCTATTTCAAGTCAATCATCCTCAGCCTATCAAGTGACTTCATCTGCTCCTTATAGTCGTGCATGAATAGGAAGTCAAACTTGTCTAGTGAGTTTTTAGTTACCAAGAGGTCTGATATGAAAAATACACCATCGTCTGTAACTATGCCTATAGACCCCTCAGTATGACCACAGCAATTAATCACCTTAAATTTATGGCCACAAAGGTCTAGGACCTGACCTGGATATATGGTTTCGTCAACCAGCCTTATATCTTCATCTGGACCTGGTAGAGCCATGTATTCCTCTAGGGTCTTTACTAGGTACTTGGACCTAGTTCCCCCCATCAGGTAGTCCATATAGTGGTTTGGATTTTCTGCATAGACCCTAGACTGGTAGGATGAATATATCCTAGCATCTGGAAAGGCCTTCTTGATCTGGTAATTGCCACCTATATGATCCTCGTGTTCATGTGTATTTATTATATACCTTACATTTATATTATTTTCCTTAAAAACACCTATAATCTTCTCTTGACGCTTGCCGGCGAGACCTGTATCTATCAGGAGGGCATCATTATTTTCAAACAGGTATACCCCTGTGTTTGTTCCTCCATTAAACATGTAGGTATTTCCCTTTATATTTCTTAGTTTCATTCTTCCACCTACTTTAAACCTAATATATTTTCATATATTTTTCTTACCCTATATATTTTATCATACCTAGTCTCAATTTGCATTATATCTATTTGACATTGTCAAACTTAGCGTGTTATATTTAAGTGTATATATGTTTTGGAGGTAAAAGTATGAATAGATATACTAAATTTATAAATATGATGGGTAGCTACTACACTAAGGATTTTGAAAAAGAAAAAAAGAATATAGTCAAGGTTAGGGAGGTTAAGGAAGAGACTGTAAGGAAGTTTTTCCTACAGGGTGACTGTGAGGTCCTAGTTGTCTTTGAAGATACTGGTAAGGAAATACTGATAGATGACTTCTCGCCTGAAGAGGATATCAAGAAATACCTAGGCAAGTCTTTTGTAAAAAAATAGGCATAAAGTAAGACAGAATCTCGGGGGATGAGATTCTGTCTTGGGGAGATTGAGTATTTTAATTTATTATGTTTGTATTATATATCTTCCCAACTTTCTCCCCTTTTAAACACATAAATTAAAAAAAATATTTTTTTATTTTCCTTCGTCTTCGATTTCGTTCAGATAGTTATATATTGTATACCTAGATACACCAAGCTGCTCTGCTACATACGGAACACTCTTTTGTATCTTGAATACACCGGCATGCTTAAGGTTTCTGATCAGGTTAATTCTATCGTTCTTATTCATACCGACAATCTTCTTATTCATCTTTTCCAATTCTATATGGAACTTCTGTTCTACTAATTCACCGCTATCAAATACATCAAATTCATCATAGGCTTCATCACCCATAGATAGAAACTTCTTCAACTGTGAGTGGAGTACGGTCAAATCATCACAATCATAATTTATACAAAAAGAGACATTTCTTCCAAAGGCACTTGTAACTATTGTAGAAGACTTTATTTCCTTCTTAATCCTCTTGTTAGCCTTCTTGTAGTTTACATTGTAGCCACCCCTACTCCTTTCTATTAACTCTTCCGGCCTTGTTGTAAGGGGGTCGCCCGGCTTTCTCCCTGTCACTTGACCATTATAAATAGATAAAATCGAATTTTCAGGGTCGTCTAAGTCAGATATTACAACTTCACAATTACTCCCAAACATTTCTGATATTATCATGGCCATAGCATCTAAATAGCTCAAAAATGTGTCAAAATTAGCCACTTCTCCACTGTAATCACTTATAGTCATTCTAGATTATCCACCTTTCATTTTTCATGTATATTCAAGCCCAATTCCAGTCCTTTAATTATATCATATCTATATTTGTAAAGGAAGATTTGCCTAAAAGTTGACAAAATTCAATTATCTAAAAAATCATAAAAGTCGTCATTGCCAGACTCTACAAAGTCAAAGAGTAGATTTTGTTCAAATTCCAAGCTGTCTACCAGCCTTATTTTCTCTCCAAAACTGTCCTTAAATACGTACTCGACAAAGGACCTAGTATCTAGGTCAAAAGTGGCCAGATAAAGGATATTTTCTGTTAGAAAAATATTAAACATAAGGTCATTGTTAATCAGGTAGACCTGACTGTCAAGGTGGGAATTATCCTGGTAATACTGGGTAAAGAGAATCCCCTTTTCATAAGCCAACTCCTGGATTCCTGGATATATACCCCTAAGCTTACTAGCCAATTTAGACATATCATAGTCATCGTCTATTGGCTGGTAGATATCGACGATTTCCGGCTTAGATATCATATCAAAAACCTCATAGTCATAGATTTCTTCCTTACTCATTACCATAAAGGACCTCAGGCTGTACTTCTTTGGTTTGTCATAGTAAACTAGCCTGTCCTCTTCTACATCCTCATGGGCTATATTCACTACTATATTGGCATCATAGTAGCCATCTATATCCTCATATATAGCCCTACAAAGGTACCTATCTTGACTCTTCCTCTCTATATAGTTGTATAGAAGGGCCCCGTTTATCTGGCTGATATGGCTGGCTGCCACTAGATCACTACCAGAGTAATGTAGGAGACCATCCCAGTCCCTGGCTATAAACCTCATAATCATATAGTTTACAAATTCATATTCTGATTCCATTTCCTTGCATAGGCTATCAAATAAGGCGACTGTATCTACTGCTTCCGTATCATATCCATCATAAAAGTCCTGGTATACCTCTTCAAAGTCTTCTGGAAGGGGCTTATTGTACCATTCATTCTTTCTCCTATACTTATTTACTAAATATGCAACCTGGTCCTCTCTAAGGTCTATATTTACCCCACCTAAGCCCCCATATTTTTTCCTATAGAAAAGGTCTCTAGCCTCCTGGTCCATATCCTTCAATATGTAAAGGTCTGATATGCCCAGGCCCTCAGCATCCAGGATAAATACATGAGAAACCAGGCCCCTATCATAGCCAAAATCAAGAGCCTCCTTCTTATTCCTATTTTCAAGGTCCTCTCCAGACACCATATCTATATCAAATCCGTAAAACCATTCAACCATCAGCATCATGGTCCCCATTAGTCGTGTATTAGTGCAAAAAGCCCTTTTAAACTTCTTCATACTTCCTCCTATTTTATCTGCATATACTCTATTATAAGGCCTAGGCTATCTTATATCAAATAATTTTGTAAATTGAGGTTTTCATACTTTTTTGGTATAATAACCATATATGGAAGGGGGTAGAAAACATGGCTAATATAGCTGCTTTTTTTGATATAGACGGGACCCTGTACAGGGATTCTCTTTTAATAGAGCATTTTAGGAAATTGATCCAGTATGACCTGATTCACAGGAGGGAGTGGTCCGAGCAATTGGAGACAACCTATATGAACTGGGAAAAAAGACAGGGTAACTACGACGACTACCTACATGAAATATCAGACCACTATGTTGAGGCCTTGACTGGGCTTGACAAGACATCAGTCGACTTTGCCAGCGACCAGGTAATCAAACTCAAGGCTGATAGGGTATACAGGTATACTAGATCTAGGATTAAATGGCACCAGGACCAGGGCCACAAGATTATCTTTATATCTGGCTCACCAGACTTTTTGGTCAGCAGGATGGCTGAAAAATACAAGGCTACTGACTATATAGGTAGCAAGTACTTTGTAGAAGACGGAAAGATGACTGGGGGTGTATCTCCCATGTGGGGGTCGGACAGTAAGGACAAGGCCCTACAGTATTTCATAGACAAGCATTCTATAGATATGGATAAGTCCTATGCCTATGGAGATACAAATGGTGATATAAGCATGCTCAAGAGGGTTGGTTTCCCTATAGCTATAAACCCTTCTAGGGAAATGCTCCACCAGCTAAACAAAGATGATGCCTTGAAGAATAATACCCTTGTTATTATAGAAAGAAAAGACGTCATATATCAGGTACCAACATCTGTCCTTCATATAGAGGATTGTTGCTAATAGTTGATAGAAAGTGAGGTTTCCTATGTACAACAAGAAATTACTTAAATTTGATGAAGAAAATGACCAGGCAAAAAGCCTAATTGAAGACTTCGATGAAAATTTCGATGATGACTTCGATAGTGATTTTGACCAAGATTTTGATGGAGAAGGTATTAAAATAGTTCTACCAGAGGGTAGCCAGCTAATGAATGACCTAGAGGATGACCCCTTTGCTGACCCAGAAGACAAGCAAAAAAAGGGCCCAGATATCACTAGCTCTTTAGCTAGGATAGCCGATGCCCTTGAAAGAATCGCTGACGCCTTGGAGAGATAGCTATCTCATCCTTATAAGTTTTGACAGCTTGTCAATATAATAGACTACAAATTGACTTAGACCCTTGTCATAAATCAAAAAGCATATATTGTAGACCAAGAGTGAAATCGGTATATACTTAGACATTAGGTCATTTATAGCCACAAACTGTCCATATACCAGGTAGACCACTAGAAAGACCAGGTTGGCATAGGCTAGCTTTAACCCTAGCTCTAGCTTAAGTGACCCTATTTTTTCTACCAGGGCCTTTATTAGGGGATAGGTAGAAAAGGTTAGTAGGTAGGTCACAAAGTGGACCTTGTTGCCTATCAGTAAAAAGGCTAAGATGATAGATCCCAAGGTGTAAAGAGCCCCATTTCTTAGACCAAATTCTACTACTACCACCAGGGCAGGTAGGCTGGCTAGAACCAAAAGGGCTATAGTATTTGTAGGTATATAGTTGACCAGTATATATATTATTGAATTAAAGGCTAGGAGAAGGCCCATAAGAGCCATTTTCCTAGCCATATTATTTTTATTTGTATCTTGCGGTCTCCTTATATCATCCTCTTGATTCTGGGGTCTTATTGGTTTATTTTCCATAAACTATTCCTCCCTTAACAACAAGTTATAAGGTCTCCTCCCATACACTCGCAACAACTGTCTGCACACCATAAAGTACAGCAGGTATCACAGCAATTTCCACCACAGCAACAGCAACCTGCATTATCAAGGTTAGACCTACTCCTATTATAGTAGTCTGCCCTCTGGTTGTAGTTGTTCCTATTGCTTACATAGTTGTCATAGGCATCCTTGTATTCCCTGTTGTTGGGCTCCATAAATTTAGCCCTCTTTATATAGTCCTCGCCCTCTTCATAAAAGCCAAGGTTCATTGCAGCCATGCCCCTTATATAGAACCATTCTGCGTCCCTGTCTTCGAAGTTATTCATAGTATCATAACATCTTCTAAAATCGCCTGTAGCTAATAGGCTTCTTGCATATGAATAATCGTTGTAGCTTGCCATAATGCATCCCTCCAATATATCTAAACTTACAAAAATTTCCGATTAATTTTTAATAGGTACTTTGCTAGATAAGTCCTATTCCAACCTATAGATCCTACTAAAAAATAAAGCTAGACCCATATTAACAGGTCTAGCTTAACTTCCCCATAAATGAGCTTAGACATATTATATCACAAAGCTCTTATTATTTATAGTTTTTATCGATTATATTTCCTAGAGTATGCCATGCAAGTACAGCACACTTAACTCTAGCTGGCATATTTGATACATTTTCTAAGACAACTGCATCGCCCAAGGCATCTATCAAGTCATCATCTACAGGCACTTCCTTCTTGATCATGCCTATAAACTTCTCTACCAGTTCCTTGGCTTCATGTATATTCTTACCCTTGATCAGGTCTATCATCATAGATGTAGAAGCCCTAGATATAGCGCACCCAACACCTGCAAAGCTTGCATCCTTGATAATATCTCCGTCCATTTCTATCTGTAGGGTAATTTCATCACCACAGCTTGGATTATGGCCTAATTCCTTGTATGTAGGAGCCTCTAGATCCCTCATATTAGCCTTGTTGTTGCTCTCCTGTAAGAGCATATCTGTATATAAACTCTTAAGATCCATATCCCATCACCTTTCTTACTTCCTTAAGCTTGTCTATGAAGAAGTCAATTTCTTCAAATGTATTGTAAACTGCAAAGCTAACCCTACATGTTGAATGTTGCTTTATAAAAGTATGTAATGGCATGGCACAGTGGTGGCCTGTCCTGATTGCTATATCATGAGAATCCAGGACTGTCGACACGTCATGGGCGTGGACATCCTTAACATTGAAGTCTATCAAAGGAGATCTTAGGTAGCTAGGTGTTGAATATATTTCCACGAAGTCTAGCTCGCTCATCTTCTTGTAGGCATAGTCAGTTAAGGCCAATTCATGCTCATGTATATTATCTACACCTACTCTTTCCATAAAGTCTATGGCTGCTCCTAGGGCTATTGCTCCACCAACATTCTGAGTACCTGCTTCAAACTTGGCGGGAACAGGTGCATATGTAGTTTCCTGTTCATATACATATTCGATCATGTCTCCACCATACATAAATGGTGTCATTGATTCTAGTAATTCCAGCTTTCCATAAAGAACACCTATACCCATTGGGGCATACATCTTATGACCTGAGAATGATATAAAGTCAACATCCCAGTCCTGAACATCCATTCTTAGGTGTGGTGACAGCTGGGCACAGTCGATTGATACCACAGCACCAACCTCATGGGCTAGCCTAGTCACTTCCTTTACATCTATTACTCCACCAACAGTATTTGATGCACCTGCTAGTGAAACTATCTTCGTCTTGTCGCTTAGGACCTTCTTGTACCCTTCCATGTCCAATTCATTCTTGTCATTTAGGTATACATACTTTAGGACTGCTCCTGTTTTCTGGGCTACAAACTGCCATGTAACAAGGTTACTGTGGTGTTCATAGACTGAAATCACTATTTCATCACCAGCCTTCAGCTTGTCTAAGCCATAAGAATATGCTATTAGGTTCAAGGCCTCTGTAGTATTTCTTACAAAGATTATCTCATTTCTGACTTGGCATTTATAAAGTTCTTTACCTTAACCCTTGAATTTTCATATAGGTCAGTTGCCAGCATTCCCAAATAGTGGGCTCCCCTATGAGGGTTGGCATTCTGGTATGAATAGTAGTTGGCAAGGGCATCAATTACGCACTGTGGCTTCTGTGAAGTTGCCCCGTTGTCCAAATAAACTATCTTCCTACCCATCTTGGCTTCGTCAAGATAAGGGAATTCTTTTCTTATTTCATTTACTGTCTGCTTATCCATGGTTTTTACACCTCTCATTTCTTTTATAAAACCAGGCTACTAGCCTTACATTCTTGATTCTATATGCCTCCAAACATCTTCCCTAAGCTTTTCATCTGGAAGCTTGTGGATAGTTGGAGCAAGCTTAGTTTCAACTATAACCTTCTTTGCCTCTTCTTCATTAATACCCCTACTCATTATATAGAATAGTGTATCCTGGTCTATCTTACCTGCACTGGCTGCGTGTACACCCTCTACATCATCCTCCTGACATAGTAAGACTGGTACTGCTATAGACCTAACCTCATCATCTAGTAGGGTAGCAAATTCCTCTTCGCTACCTGTCGAACCAATTGACCCCCTCTTGAAGTCTATTGTTCCCTTGAAGGTTTTCTTTGCCTTGTCCTTTAGGGCTCCATTTACTAGGATGTTTGAATCAGTTTCCTTACCCATCTGGTTGATGTTGTAGAAGATATCTACCCTATTGTCACCGTCAGCAAAGTATACTGCTTCAACATTAGTACTAGACTTGTCACCAATTAGGTTGGCAACATAGTTAGTTACTACATCCTTGGCACCCGCCTCTATCTGAATCAGGTTTACTCTGGCAGATTCCATTACATCTGCTCTTATATCTGTAAGGGCCTTTTCTTCCTCATGAGACCTAGCTACATAGTAGATATTAACTGTAGAGTCCTTTTCTGCCCTTATGTTTATAACCGTATGTCTAGAAGCTCCTGGCCCTGCCATTTCATTTGTATCGAATAGGGCTGAAACCTCCTGGCCCTCTTCTGCCTTTATTTCATGTACTTGGTCCTTGACCTCAGGTAACTCGATTAGGGATTCATTTACCTTTAGCCATCTCCAAGTAAGAAGTGGTAATGTATTTGCTATCATAATTTTCCTCCTAACCTATAGTACCTTCTAATTCAAGATTAATTAGATTGTTCATTTCTACTGCATATTCAAGTGGCAATTCCTTGGCAATTGGCTCTGCAAAGCCTCTAACTACCATTGACTTGGCCTCGGCTTCACTGATACCCCTTGACATCAAGTAGAAGATTACCTCATCATCTATCCTACCAATCTTGGCTTCGTGACCTAGGTCAACATCTTGAGTCGCTATATCTATTACTGGTATTGTGTCTGACCTTGATTCCTGATCAAGCATTAGGGACTCACAGCTAACTGTTGACTTAGAACCCTTGGCATTCTTTGTAACCTTTACAAGACCCCTGTATATTGCTACACCACCGTCTTTTGATATAGACTTTGAGTTTACTGTAGATGAAGTATTAGGTGCTGCATGGACTACCTTTGTACCTGTATCTAGGTACTGGCCCTTACCAGCAAATGTGATACCAGTAAATTCAGACCTGGCATTTTCACCCCTCAAGACACTCATTGGGTATAGACATGATACCTTAGAACCAAAAGATCCTGATACCCATTCAATTGCCCCATCCTTTTCTACTATGGCCCTCTTTGTATTTAGGTTGTACATATTTCTTGACCAGTTTTCTATTGTAGAATACCTAAGTGTAGCGCCCTCCTGAACGAATAGCTCAACTGCTCCGGCATGGATATTTACAACATTGTACTTAGGTGCTGAACATCCCTCTATAAAGTGACAGTAAGCACCTTCCTCTATAATTATAAGTGTATGCTCGAACTGACCTGCTCCTGGAGCATTTAGTCTGAAATATGACTGTAGAGGCACGTCTACATTTACACCCTTTGGCACATAAACAAATGACCCTCCTGACCATACCGCATAGTGTAGGGCTGCATACTTGTGGTCTGCATTAGATATACACTTCATAAAATACTTCTGAACTATTTCAGGATATTCCCTTACTGCACTTTCAAAGTCAGTATAGATTACACCCTGGTCTAGCAGGTGCTGCTGGATATTGTGGTAAACAACTTCTGAGTCGTACTGGGCTCCAACACCTGATAGGTTATTTTCTCTTTCTGCCTCTGGTATACCAAGTAGCTCAAAGGTATTTTTGATATCGTCTGGAACCTCATCCCAGTCCTCTACTAGGTCTGCATCTGGTCTGATATATGTAGTTATATCGTCTATATTTACCTCGTCTAAGTTAGGCCCCCATGATGGGTTTTCTAATTCATAGAACTTCTTAAGAGATGCTAGCCTGATGTCAAGCATCCACTGAGGCTCATTTTTTTCCTTACTTATCTGAGTTACTATTTCCTCTGTCAATCCCTTTTCAGTTTTTGACTTAAATTTGAACTCATTTTTTATGTCGTATATACCACGATCCTGTTCTTCTATCTGAGTTCTCTTCTTGTTTTCTCTCTTAGTTTCCATTAGATGAATTCACCTCATCTCTAATCCAACCGTAACCTTCTTCTTCGATTCTCTGAATCAATGAGAAGTCGCCTTCTTTAACTATCCTACCATCCATTATTACGTGAACATAATCAGGTATTACATTATGTATGATTTCCTTGTGATGAGTAATTATCAGCAAGGCATTGTCATCATTTTTGAAATTCTTTATACCTTCAGAAACTATCCTTACAGCATCTACGTCTAAGCCTGAGTCAGTTTCATCTAGCATGGCAAGCTTTGGATTTAGGACCTGCATCTGTAGGATTTCAGTCTTCTTCTTTTCTCCACCTGAGAAGCCATAGTTCATGTATCTTCCAGCATATTCAGCCTTCATCTGTAGGTCTCTCATCTTCTTAGATAGGTCCATGTTAAACCTCAATACTGATACTGGCTTTCCATCAACCGCAGACTTAGAAGTTCTAATAAAGTTTTCAACACTGATACCAGGTACCTCTATTGGTGACTGGAATGACATAAAGATACCCCTTCTTGCCCTTTCGTCAGCTGCCATTTCTGTAACATCTTCTCCTTCAAAGAAGATCTTTCCAGATGTAATCTCATACTTAGGATTACTCATTATAGTATTAACTAAAGTAGACTTACCAGAACCGTTTGGTCCCATGATAACATGCGTCTCACCCTTCTTGATTACAAGGTTGACATTCTTTAGTATATCTTTTTCTCCAACCTTAGCGCTAAGGTCTTTTATTTCTAATAATATATCGCTCATACTTTCCACTTCCCTTTCACATCAATTAAATTATTTTATAATTTCAAATTCAGTCAATATCCATCGATTATCACCTGAAAATTTTTCATTTGAAATTTTGTACAAGACTATATTACTATGTTTACCCAAAAAAATCAATAATCTTGACTAATTTACTAGGAATTATTTATTTTTTTATTTTTTTAAAAGTCGGCATTTTTTTAGGCTTCTTGGGCTACAAATTTTTCCACAAAATTGGCAAAAAAACAGAAAAAAATATCATCTCTAAGTCTAGTCTTTTTTATATAAAATATTTAATCTATCTAGTCTTTCTCCATAAAACTAAAAAAGTTAGGCTCCCATAATTACTTATAGCGTAATCATAGTCACCTAACTCTCAAATAGAAATTTGAGTCTATGTAAAAAAGTCTGTAAAATTGTAAGTCCTTCTATGATAAAATTATCATAGGAGGACTTTTGTTATGGGAAGAAGAAAAAGAGAACCAATGGATCCAGCTAAGAAAAATATCGTAAGTGAACTTATTAAAACTTACGATATAAAAACCGCTAAAGACATTCAAGAAGCTCTAAAAGATTTATTAGGTGAAACGCTACAAGATATGTTAGAGGCTGAAATGAATGAGCATTTAGGATATGAGAAATATTCTAGAGATGAAGATGTTGTTAATAGTAGGAATGGCTATAAGAGTAAAAAAGTTAGAAGTTCTATGGGTGAATTTGAGATCGATGTTCCTCAGGATAGGGAATCTCAATTTGAACCGAAGGTTATTAAAAAAAGACAAAAAGATATATCTGAAATCGAGCAAAAAATAATAAATAAGTATGCCTCCGGACTAACTAATAAAACAATCGTAGAAGAAATAGAAGATATATACGGTTTTGAGGTATCAGAATCCATGATAAGTGATATAACAGACAAAGTAATACCAAGAATTGAAGAATGGAAATCTAGACCTCTTGATTCAATTTATCCTGTCATATATATTGATGCTGTCCATTTTTCAGTAAAGGATGCTGGTATAGTGAAAAAGAGAGCTGCCTATGTGATTTTAGGTGTTACAACTGAAGGCATGAAAGAGGTTCTCGGGCTTTATGTTGGAGATGCTGAGTCTTCAAAATATTGGTTGTCAGTATTCAATGAGCTTAAAAATAGAGGATTAAAAGACATTATGATACTTTGCGCAGACGGCTTAACAGGTATTAAAGAGTCTATAAACGTAGCATTTCCAAATACAGAATACCAGCGTTGTATAGTACATCAAGTAAGGAATACACTCAAATATGTCAGCTATAAAGACAAGAAAGAGTTTGCTACAGACTTGAAATCAATTTACTTATCAGGAAGTGAAGAACAAGCTAGGCAGAGTTTAGATGCTGTTAGTGAAAAGTGGTCTAAAAAATACCCGAATTCCCTAAAATCATGGTATACAAATTGGGATTGTATAACTCCTATTTTTAAGTTCTCACCAGAAACCAGGAGAGTCATATACACTACAAATGCCATTGAAAGCTTAAATGCACAGTTTAAGAGACTAAACAGAAATAGAAGTGTATTTCCTACAAAATCTTCGTTAGAAAAAGCTTTATTTTTATCGGTAGAAAAAATCAGTAAAAAATGGACCCACCCTATAAGAAATTGGGGCTCTATTTTTGGTGAGCTATCGATTATGTTCGAAGAACGTATAAGCTATTAGTTTTAAAACCGACTTTATGAAGGTTTTTATTGACATGCTTATAATTAAATAATATTATAAAATTGAGGAAGATAGGATTTTAACCAACCTTCCTCAAAATCAAATCTTTAATTTTTTACTGCCTGATCGGCAGATTGACCATAGAAGGCTAATTTACAGAAAAAATTACATACACTCATTATGAAAATTAAAATGAACCAAGTCAAGGTTCGCAAAGCTTTACTCCTTGACTTATCCATTTATAATTTTCGATAAAATAGCAGGCATTTTGAAAAACTCTCTTGTAAGTGTAACATATGTGTTGACAACTAAGATTTATTTTCCATTTTTTGTACATTTTAATATTGACATTTACACTTATTTACTAGCAATACCTCAAAAGGTATTTTTTGTAGTCTGACATTTGCAAATATTAACTGCTACCCTCTAAAAGGGGCATTGACATCAAATGTTAGTTGTTCTCCCAATTCGTCTTCTTCTAATTGTTTTGCTATATATTACTTTATTATCTTGTCATTCTTACCTGCTGTATCTACATAGTAACCCCTACACTAGAACTGACGACCTCTATATTTGTATTTTAAGTTGCCCCTTTTTTCATAAATCATTATACTGCTTTTACCTTTTAGAAATCCCATAAAGCTTGATACACTCATTTTAGGCGGTATTTCTATCAACATATGTACATGATCTATACACACCTCTACTTGTATTATATTTACACCTTTCCAATTACACAGCTCCCTGAGTATGCCTACTATTTCCAATCTTTTTTCCCCATAAAATACTTTTCTTCTATATTTTGCTGCAAACACCACATATATTTGCAATTCTACCTTGTGTGTGATAAACTATGAGTGTCTTTTGACATGTTAAATCCTCCTTTGTGCCTTTTAATATTAATTTGTAGTTGCCAGACCACAGATTAATTATACACAAAGGAGGATTTTTTTAATAGTTTCTCATCGCTAAAGCTAAACGGAACCCCAGTCTAACTGGGGGTTTTCATTTCTACAAAAAGAGATGGACTTCATCCACCTCCCATAAATGCTATATTCAGTTTTTATCTTAGAAACATTGAATGCAAGCATCTTTTTATTGCTTGCGCGAAGTCCTTAGGATTTTCCCATGCCATCGAGTGCCCAGCATTCGGAACAACTTCAACAATAACATTATGCTCTTTTAATTTATCAAAATCTGCATCAGGTAGTGATTTTTCTCCAAAAATAAAATATTTTGGAAATTCAAATCTATATAGAAGCTCTCTCCATGATACTTTACCACCATTAACAGCATTAACAGATAATTCAAATGCGGCTTTTGGTAGCCAGTTTCTTAAGGTAGCAGTCCACATTGTATTCCCTAATTTTTTTCATACTCTATAAGTTTCTTTTTCAAATGACTTATCTAAATCCTTATCATTAAAAATTCGCAAATTCAAAGCTTGCTGATCCAGGAGTGCTTGGGTCTAAATTTGATTCACTTAGTATAAGAGCCTTTACACGACTTTTTTTAACAAATCAGACAATTCTATCGCTATTGCACCCCCTAAACTGTGACCAAATATAATAACTTTTTTTCTAGATTAAGATCTTCAATAAACTCTTTTTAAATATTTAACATGCGAAGCAACTGTATATTTAAATTTTTAGTGGTTTATCGCTATAACCTGCACCCAATAAATCAACTAAAATTATTCTATGATCACGTCCAAGAGTGGACGCTACTTCAACATAATCAAAAGACCCCGCACATCCTAGACCATGTATGAACACAATCGGTATTGAATCTCCATAAAGATCATTATAGCGAATTTTGTATTCTGTACCTTTAATTTTATATTCCTTCATTTGCACCTCACCATCAATGTTCCTTAAAGTATGCATAATAATATCTATCCAAAGTTGAAGGACAATATAGTTCGGCTTCCTTTTCAAATGACAACTTTCCTTCAACATAAGCAGCACATATAACAGAATAGGCCAAACCAAGATTCTTATCTTTAGGCTTTGACCCCAAAAATTTTTTGCATCTTCATCTACCTTTATAATTCGATTAACATTCACATCATAAAAAACTAACTCATTATATTTTTCTTTAAGCTTTCCATACTTCCCAACTCCACTATAGAAACTTTTTATATCCTCTTTTATATCATTGCTTAAAAGATTAGTTAGGTTTTTTGTTCTGCCGACCTGGATACAAGTTATATCACCATTATCTGCTTTTCCCCTCAGAAACCATACACATGCAGTGTTTTCATCAACAATGTACTTTTTACGTTCTTTTCTATACCTTTTGTTCATAGATGAGGTGAAAATACTTTTTTCATCAGGAGCTTTAAGAGATTCCCCGTTGCAATCTGAAAATTCCCATCCATTATTATTCTTTCTAATTGCACATATCCTTAAATACATTCCATCATTCATTACATCATCCTTGTTGTTATAAACTGGCTATCATTTTTTAAATAGACTGATTGAAGACAAACATCACCTCTCGAAGATGTTTCCCTCCAATATTATAATCCAAGTAGTTATCTGTTTCTATAAAGCCATTTTTTCCATAGAATTCATTTGCCAAATGGTTATCATCTAGAACCCAAAGCAAAATTTGGATGTAACCTTGCTTTATTAATTCTTTAGTAGCCCAATTTAACAGTTCATAGCCATAACCCTTTCCAATATAGTCTTGAAGCAAGTATATTTAGATTATTTCGCCATAAGAAGAATATTCTTTAAAACGAGATTTTGAAAAGCTACAAATCCCTATAAATTTATCATTTTCAACACATACAATGGTATTCCACCCTGGTAAATCCAATACCGATACCCATTTCTCACTTTCAATAGAATCAAGATAATCTTTGGGAATTATATCTTTATATGCATATTTCCAGCTTTCTTAATATATTTTGCTGATTTTCATTCTATCATCAGATGCATTTATATATCTAATTTCCAAATTCTTCACCCCTTCATGTATAAAATAATATACAATATTATTTTACCATATTTTTGAGTTTTATTTAAGTACCAGTTTCTTCTATATTATATGTCTATCTCCGTGCCACCTTTAAATACTACAGTATAGCTTTCTTTATCCTTTACTATAATGTAATCTATCAGACCAGACCACAGATCCTCATCGAACTTTGTAATCTCTCCTTTAACACCATATTATTACCTCACTATACCTTATTATTTAAACACTCAATTATATCTATATCGTCAACATTTTTGTATACTACTGACAATGCTAATAAAATTGATATTGTACAAATTAGTATAAAAATTACAATCTGCATATACGGCAATGAAAAAGTTTCCTTGAACTCTATCCCTTGAATCCCTGCAATTAGTTTCACTTGATTAAACCATTTTATATTGTATATCAAGGACACTATTATAGCTAAAACAATTCCTGGAATGATTGATAGAATTCCATTTTTTCTTAACATTCTTTTTAAATTTCTCCTACTCATTCCCAAGGACAACATAGTAGCATAACCACGCTTGTTTAAATTAAATGTTAATATTATTCCTGCTATTATGTTTACAATAGACATTGATAATAATACTGCTGAAGATACTTCTCTCTTTATTTTTATTCTTTTTTCGTATCTGTTTAATCTTTCCAATATTGTCTTTTTCTGTATCGCCTTCATAAAAAGTTTTTTTACTTGAAAATCTTGACTCTATTTTTAATATATATATTTTTCTAAACTATCTTTATCATTAAGCTCAACTTTTTATTTCATTAACATTACTTATATTAGTTAAGTTCCTATAAATGCTATCGTAAGTTATAATATCCGGAACAAAATGCTCTGTATGAGTTATAGGATCCCAATTATCACTAATAAAACCAACCACTCTAACTTTAGATTTTTTAAATTTTACAGTACCACTATCTTTATCATAATATTGATATGATATAGTGAGCTCATTATTAAGTTTTAGGTTAGGTAAAAGCTTAAATATACCTCGTTTTATTTTCGAATAAAACTTGTTGTACATCAATACTTCTGGGATATCTGAATTTTCATTAGGCAACCTTCCAGATTCTAGTATCTTTTCATTATCTACATACGATTGTATACCTTCTTTATTAATTCCTATTAGATCAATTCTAACATCAATCTTTCCATCGCTTGCTGATAATCTTTGCTCATTATATTCACTAGATAACATTCTAGAATCCAAATACAAATATGCTTTTGAATCACTTGTTGATACTATACTTCTGACATTATCTAACTTATTTATATATTCTATATCATTTTTTTGAATATCCATTTAAATATCTATCAACTATCCTATTGTGATTTAATATAAGGTCGTACCTTCCCAAGCTATATATCGTTGGACTTGTGTACTTGTCTTCATTATTAACATGACTGTATGATTGTAAAAATAGGTATCCGGAAAAACTTATTATAACTGCTGAAATTATCATAAAAGTTTTTTGTTTTCCAATTTGTACCGCCATCAGTTTTTTATTAATATCTTTAAAAGCTTAACCTTCTCATTAGGTCTATTTTCTTATATTTTCCTTCCCCTGTTTCAAAATATTGCTCAACCGGAGAAAATCTATACATATCTAAAATCGGTATAATTATTGAGATTAAAGTTACTATAAATAATGTCAACAAAATCTTTTTCAAGCTACTTACATCGTATATAACAGGTGCGGTATACGGTTCTATAGACGTTGATATAAAGTAAAAGTTCCTGATAAAGATTTTTGTTAGAAAAATACTAAATACTAAACCTAACGCAGTTGCTACAAAGAAAACGATCAAACTTTTCAACAGTTCAAACATTATAACTTCTTTCTTTTTCATCCCAATTATTCTCAGTAGTCCTTGTTCTTTTGACATTGATTTATGCATTAAAAACAAACCAAAATTGCAATATCAATTTGTACACTTTTTGTCCTTCCTGCCAAAATATCAGAACTTGACCTGAAATATATGTCAAGACTAGGCTTAGCCTATTCATTTTAGTCTTGACTAGTATTTTAGGGCGAGTAAACTGGTATTTACAGGAAGGCTTTTATACTTTAAGCCACAACACTCGTAGAGTATATCTTATCCATCTCTTCATCGAAGATTTCTTCAGGAGTTTTGTATCCAAGAATTTTTCTAGGCTTAGCATTTATTAGGTCAACATAATACATGATTTCGTCTTCACTAAAGTCATTTATACTCCTTCCCTTAGGAATGAATTGTCTCAATATACCATTATGCCTTTCGTTGCTACCTCTTTCAAATGAAGAGTAGGGATGACAGAAGTATATGGATACGAGTGATTCAATATCACTTAGTCCTGAAAACTCTGAACCATTGTCACTTGTTATTGTCTTGAATACTTTTGAAACTTTTGTTTTACTTTCCATTATAAGGTCTAAAAGTGCATCATTTACTGGTTTTGAAGACTTGGAATCGATTTTTATAGCTTTATAATATCTAGATTTTCGTTCTATTATCGTCAGCAAAACATCTTGGTCTGAGGTTTTTTTGCCAATTACGGTATCTATCTCCCAATGTCCAAATTCTACTCTAAAATCTACATTTTCTGGCCTTTCAGATATTGATTTTTCCAAGTTTTTTTCTTATTTGTTCTGACTTTTTGTAGACTTTGGAATTCTTTTTTTAGTTTTTTTGAGGTAGATCCACGTTTTTTTATCTTCAAAAAAATCCACGTTCAACATAGTTGTATAGTGTCTTTGTGCAGACTGTGTTTTCAAATAGATTTTCCAACCTTGCTCTACCATAACACTCATCCAAGGACCAAAACTTTTCCTTAAATGATGCTTCAACAAATCTGATAAAGTCAATACATTCCAATGCTTTGAACTTCTTTTTTTGAGTTTTTCCCTGTTTCTTTCATACTGGGCTTGTCCTGCATCAGGATAATAGACTATGACCTTGCGGCCATTTTTAATTTGTTCTACGCTACCGCGTTTAAGTTCATTGTAAATAGTGGTTCTTGACCTTTTTAGGTGCCTGGCAATAGAAGATATTGAGCAACCTAATTTGATCATGGCATAAATTTCTCCTCTTTCATACTCACTTAGGTGTTTAAAGTTTCTCTTTTCTGTGTTAAAATTAAGTTGATTCATTGTGATCCTCCTGTAGAATTTGTTTAGCGACTTATATTATAACACAGGATTCGCAATGAATCATTTTTTTATTCAGTTGTACAAATTGATTATACAATCAACCCATTAAAAACAAAATATTAAATACTAATAAAATAGCCATAGCAATGAACACAATATCAAAAACATCATATTCTTGTGATAGATTAGATTTTTCTTCCATTACTCTCTCAAGTGTATCATTTATATAAATATGGTCTGAATTTGATTTTATCTTTTCACACAACTGGTCTGCAATTCGTAGTAAGTTTGCTTTTTTTATCTTTTTAAATAGATATTACCATCATAATCTGCATATTTATCAAAAGAATAGCTACTGTCATATATAAATATGCTTTTTAAATTTATAGTAATCCTTTAGTTCTTCTGGATAAGAATAAGAACCTACCACTTTAGCATTCAAGTCAAAAATTATAATATTCCTTCTCTTGTTCACGATTCTCTATGATCTTATTAGCCTTAATGGTAACGTTTTTGATTAATATTATATTTCATTGAATTAAATATTTTTTTCTGGTACAATAATCTCATTTTTTTATTTTTCAGGATATCTACCCTTGGTTATTTTTTTAAATTATAAGATTCAAAAATATTCTTTTGTCATATGATATTAGGGGCTGGTGTAGCTTTTAGCCAGATTTACATCAGCATAATTTTTAATAACACTTACTTTTTCGACATTATTATCTCTTTTCAAGACATCTATCTGTTTTGAACTCAATTTAATAAAATCTAATTGTGACATTGGTGAATTACTTTCCATAATATTTTTCGCATATTCACTTTGACTTAATTTAGCTGTTGCATTTGAGAATACAATCGCTAATGATAAGGATAAAACTAAGATAATAGAAATGTTTTTCTTATAATCCTTAATCAAATAGTTTTTGATTAATTTCAACATGGCTTTACCTCCCACTACATAATGTTTTTCTTTCACCTGCGTTCTCTCATATTAAACTATTTTTACAGCTTAATAAGCAGGAAATCCTTTCGGAGAATAATCTGCACAGTCTATTAAACAGTCAAAACGTCTCCATCCTAACCCCTTGCAAGGATCAACTTGTATCTGCACATCGGATAATTCTATTTTATGTCAAGAAATTGTTTAGAATTCAATTTACCTAAACCTTTCTTCCCACTATATACACACATTTGACATTTATAAAAGATCATGTATGAATGATACAGAATTAAATACTCTGTCTACCTATAATTATACTAAATTCTTTCATAACTCACCAACACCTTGGTGCCACTATAAGCATATTTTTCCACTGTTTTGGTCGTATGTTGAAATGAGTAATATTTTAACTATCTATTTTTATTATAGATACCTTATATATTTTAGTCAATACTTAAATTATGTAAGTAAATATTCAAATTATTATTTTTTGGTTGATTGTATAATCAACCTCAGACTGTAGACAAAGTCCACATGTAAAAGTGTGGACTTTTCTAGTTTTTAGTACAATACAAATGCATCTTTATGATATCCATACCACGAAAGCATTGAGATTTCAATGTTTTCGTGGTATAATATATATGAAAAGAGGTGCGCTATGATTACGAAAAATACATCCAATAAAGAGCAAATACAGATGGTTTCCTTAGAACAGCTTGTTCCCAAAGACCATATTCTTAGAAAAATTGATGATACAATTGATTTTTCATTCATATATGACTTAGTGGAAGATAAATATTCTTCAGATACTGGCAGACCAAGTATAGATCCGGTGATACTAATCAAGATTCCAATCATTCAATATATGTTTGGAATAAAAAAAGTATGCGACAGACAATAAAGGGAAATAGAAGTAAATGTAGCATATAGATGGTTTCTTGGTTTGGATTTTTTCGACCCCGTTCCTCATTTCAGTACTTTTGGGAAGAACTACAAAAGAAGATTTGAAGGAACAGACCTATTTGAGCAGATTTTTTCTAATGTGTTAATGCAGTGTATGAATAAGAATCTTGTTGATACTTCAACTGTATTTGTAGATTCTACCCATGTCAAAGCAGCCGCAAATAGAAAGAAGGCTAAGAAAAATTCTTGTAGCAAAAGAAAGCTGCGAGATTTTTATGATGATCAGTTATCAAAGGAAATAAATTCAGATAGAGAAAAACATGGTAAAAAGTCCTTAAAAGACAAAAATAAGGATGACGATGATGTTGATCCCCCTAGCATAGATTGTAGCGAACTTAAAGAAAAGAAAGTCAGCACAACAGATCCTGAAAGTGGTTGGTTTCATAAAGGAGAACATAAAGAGGTCTTTGCATATGCGATAGAAGCTGCATGTGATAAGCATGGCTGGTTACTTGGTTATACAGTACATCCAGGCAATGAACACGATTCTAAAACATTCCCTGCAATTTATGAAAAAATAAAGAAACTCAAACCTGAAATAATTGTTGCTGATGCAGGGTACAAAACACCGGCTATAGCTAGAATGTTGATTGATGATGGTATAAGGCCAATTTTTCCGTATAAAGCACCAATGACAAAAAGGATTCTTTAGAAAATATGAGTATGTATATGATGAATATTACGATTGCTACATTTGCCCAAATAACAAGATACTAAAATACTCAACTACAAACAGAGACGGATATAGAGAGTATAAAAGTAATCCTGTAAATTGCAGTAGTTGTCCATATATATCTCAATGCACCCAAAGTAAAAATCATCAGAAGGTAGTTACAAGGCATGTATGGCAAGAATATATGGATATATGCGAAGACATTAGACATACAAGAGGGACGAAAAGCATCTACGATTTACGAAAAGAAACAATAGAAAGAGTATTTGGAGTAGCAAAAGAAAATCATAGTATGCGATATACACAGCAGATAGGTAAAGAAAAAATGGCCATGAAAATAGGCCTAACTTTTGCGTGTCTAAATATGAAAAAACTAGCAAAAATACTGACAAAGAAGAGTAAAAAACACTGTGACTTTTCGACAATTTTTTCGTTTTTTAGGTTATCCTTTAGTTTTTAACAATTATATAGAGAAAAGTCCCTTAAATCATTAATGACTTAAGAGACTTTGTCTACGATTTGTGGTTGATTGTATAATCAACCTTTCTTTTTTTCCCTAAAATTACTAAAATGTTATCGTTAATTCCCAAAATTTCTGTTACACTAGCATTAGAACACATATCATTTCTCCTTTTTTTAATTGTGGTGATTTAAATTATACATGAGATTTGATGTGTGTTCCTATTTTTTTGCAAAAAATTTAGCGTTGGGAGAGAATTTTCTCTCACCAACGCTAAATATTATACAACCAAAAAAGCTAGGCTTCCATAATTGCTCTAGCAATCATGGTCACCTAACTCTTTAATACTTATTTATAACGATCATAGGACCGTATTAATCTGCAAGCTAGCCCCTAGTCTATTGGGCTTGCCTCCAAGGCCTGTCTAGGATCCTTGTAAATAATACTTGGCTTGGCATCCTTGTCTTCTATACACTCCTTAGTCACTACGACCTTTTCAACATTTTCTAATGATGGTATTTCATACATAGTCTCCATCAAAGAATGTTCTATTATAGACCTCAGACCCCTGGCTCCTGTATTTCTGTCAATAGCCTTCTTGGCTATGGCTGAAAGGGCTTCTGGTTCAAACTCAAGCTTAGTATCATCGTATTCAAATAGCTTTGTATACTGCTTTACTAGAGAGTTCTTAGGCTCAGTCAGGATCCTTACCAACGACTCTTCATCTAATAGGTCTAGGGTAGCTAGGACTGGTATTCTACCTACAAATTCTGGTATCAAACCAAACTTTAATAGGTCATCAGGTATTACCTGCGAATACAGCTTGCCTATATCCATATCAGTCTTGCTCTCTATCTTGGCACCAAAGCCTAGGACCTTGTCCTTGCCACGCTTTTGAACTATCTTTTCGATACCGTCAAAGGCACCACCTAGGATAAATAGGATATTAGTCGTATCAACCTTTAGGAATTCCTGGTGTGGGTGCTTTCTTCCTCCTGATGGTGGAACATTAGCCACAGTTCCCTCTAGTATCTTTAGTAGGGCCTGCTGAACACCTTCACCACTTACATCCCTTGTGATTGATGGGTTGTCAGACTTTCTTGATATCTTGTCAATTTCATCTATATAGATGATACCCCTCTGGGCCTTTTCTATATCGAAATCGGCAGCCTGAACTAACTTTAGGATTATATTTTCAACGTCTTCACCTACATATCCAGCCTCTGTCAATGAAGTTGCATCTGCTATGGCAAATGGTACATTCAATATCTTGGCTAGGGTCTGGGCAAGTAGGGTCTTACCTGATCCTGTTGGTCCTAACAACAGGATGTTACTCTTCTGAATTTCTATATCCTCTGAAGCTATCTTGTCACCATATATCCTCTTATAATGGTTATAAACAGCAACAGATAGGGCCTTCTTAGCCTTGTTCTGACCAATTACATAGTCATCCAAGATAGCCATTATTTCCTTTGGCTTTGGAAGGTTGCCTTCTACATATTCTTCAGTATCGTCTACTTCTTCTTCGATTATCTCGCTACAAAGACTCACACACTCGTCACAAATGTATACACCAGGTCCAGCTATTATCCTCTTTACCTGGTCCTGGCTCTTGCCACAAAATGAGCACTTGTACTGTTTCTTCTTTCTTAGGCACTCTATCACCTCTTTCTATCTATATCTTTCCAATAGGCTAGTCTCTACTTTCAATTACCTGGTCTATTAGACCAAAGGCCTGGGCCTGGTCAGCTGACATGAAATTATCACGTTCAGTATTTTCCTTTACCACATCATATGGTTGACCTGTCCTCTGTGAAAGTATAGTATTTAGCTTTTCCTTAGTGTTTAACAGGAACTTTGTATGAATCTCTACATCAGTTGCCTGACCTCTTGATCCTCCTAGAGGTTGGTGGATCATAATTGTACTGTTTGGTAGGGCATACCTCTTTCCCTTTGCACCTGCTGCCAATAGGAAGGCACCCATTGATGCTGCCATACCTACACAGATTGTGCTAACGTCTGGCTTTATATACTGCATAGTATCATAAATTGCCATACCCGCAGTCACACTGCCTCCTGGTGAATTGATGTAAAGGTGTATATCCTTGTCTGGGTCGTCAGCCTCTAAAAATAGGAGCTGGGCAACAACTAGACTGGCTGTAGCATCATTTACTTCATCACCTAGAAATATTATTCTATCCTTTAGAAGTCTCGAGTAGATGTCGTATGATCTTTCTCCTCTTCCGTCTTGCTCTACTACATAAGGTACTAATGCCATAATTTTCCCTCCTTAAATTAACTTTACTGGTCTTAGTATAGTTATCTCTTAGTATAGTTATCAAATTTCACTTGATAAAGCTATTATTTAAGATAAAGACCACATAGTCATGTGGTCTTTGTCTACATACTTTATTTTATACTATATACCTAAATTTAACCTGTATAATCAGGATTCACTACTTAAGTACAGCAGCATCTAGTAGCATGTCTACTGTCTTAGTGTTCTTTAATCTAGCAACTATGCCTTCTCTTTCATCAGGACCAACCACTTCCTTGATCTTGTCAAGTTCTAGGCCGTACATATTTGCCATGTTTTCTAGGTCTGCATCGATGTCAGCTTCAGTTACTTCAACATTTTCTAATTCAGCTATCTTTTCGATTACTAGTGTGTTCTTAACTAGAGTCTTAGCTTCGTCTCTTCTAGCTTCTCTGATTTCTTCTAAAGTCTGGCCTGATAGTTCGGCAAACTTTTCTAGAGACCATCCCTGGTAGCTTAGCTGCATATTGATTTCGTTCATCTGGTTGTCAAGCTGGCTTTCTATCATTGAGTTTGGTATGTCAACTTCGACTGTTTCAGCTATCTTTTCAACTACCTTGTTTCTCATTTCATTTTTAGCTTCTTCATCTGCCTTCTTCTGAAGGTTAGCCTTGATGTCGTTCTTTAATTCTTCTAGTGATTCAAATTCAGTTGTGTCCTTAGCGAAGTCATCATCTAGGGCTGGTAATTCCTTAACCTTGATTTCATTAATCTTTACTTCGAATACTACTGGCTTACCTGCTAGCTCTTCAGCTGGGTAATCTTCTGGGAAAGTAACTTCAACGTTTATTTCTTCTCCAGCCTTCTTGCCTACTAGTTGTTCTTCAAAGCCTGGTATAAATGTACCTGAACCTACCTCTAGTGAATAGCCTTCAGATGTTCCACCTTCAAAAGCTTCTCCATCTAATAGTCCCTTGAAGTCTATAACTGCTATATTTCCATTTTCTATTGGACCTTCAGTATCTACCATTCTAGACTGTCTTTCTACTAGGGCCTTTAATTCAGCATCTATCTGGTCTTCAGTTACTTCTGCTTCAACCTTTTCTATTTCTACACCCTTGTAGTTTTCTACTGTTAGCTCTGGTCTAACATCAACATCTACTACAAGTACTAGTGAACCGTCTTCTTTAACATCCTTTATATCTATACTTGGCTGGCTAACAACAAATAGACCTAGCTCGTCTATTGCTGCTGGATATACTTCTGGTAGTAGTATATCTAGGGCATCATTGAAGAATACACCCTTACCATAGTTCAATTCTATTATCTTTCTTGGAGCCTTACCCTTTCTAAATCCAGCTATATTGTATCTAGACCTAGTCTTCTTGTAAGCCTTGTCTATTGCTCCCTCAAATTCTGCAGCATCTATAGCTATTTCAAAATTCACAGAATATCCTTCTTTTTAATTAATTCTGGTTTCATAAATAATCCTCCTACACGTCACCTAAATATATTATTGTTTTTTAATTATTCAAATCATAATTTTAAACACAATTCAACCACATAATTATACTATAAAAAAGGTTAAAATACAATGGTTTCCTTAATTATCATGATATGAATAGGTATATTTTCCATTTTCTATGTCCATAACCACATAGGACCCCTTTATACCATCCCTAGGTAGGGATAGGCTTCCGGGATTTATGATTTCAACGCCACCTATGACTTTATTTTCCTTGATATGGGTATGGCCAAAAATCGCTATATTGGCCCCCTTTTCATGGGCATCCTGGGCTAGCAGGTCCAATCCATACTTGACCCTGTGCATGTGGCCATGGACAAGCATAAAGGTTAGGCCTTCTAATTCAAAGACGAGCTCACCATCCGCTATTTCAAAGTCACAGTTCCCCCCTGACTGCCATTATCGGCTTAGAGGTCTTGTCCTTTAAGTAAATGGAGTCCTTAAAATTATCCCCGGCATGTATCATCAAATCAATTTCTTGACTTATAAAGGGTACCAATTTGTCCATACTTCGTCTGTCTCCATGAGTATCAGACAGGATTAATATCTTCATTTTTAAACTCCCTTCTCTAACAAGCGGCTCTTCAAAGCCTATATAGTTCTAGATTCCATTATTTCCTTTAGACTAAGCTTCATTTGAGCAAGGGCTCTAGACCTATGGCTAAAGGAATTCTTAACCTCAGGTGATAACTGGCCAAAAGTTTCTTCATAACCCTCTGGTATGAACATACAGTCATAACCAAAGCCATTTTGACCCCTCTCTTCAAGGGCTATCCTACCCTCTACCTTGCCCCTGGCTAGCATTTCCTTACCATCTGGAAATACAGTCGCTATTACGCATACGAACCTGGCTGTCCTCTGCTCCATAGGTACATCCTTAAGTTCCTCAAACATCTTTATCCTATTTTCTTCGTCACTAGCATTTTCGCCTGCATACCTGGCTGAATATATACCAGGCCTCTTTCCAAGGGCATCTACTTCAATACCAGAATCATCACCTATGGCTATCTTGCCAGTCATCTTGGATATAGTTCTAGCCTTTATTAGGGCATTGTGTTCAAAAGTCCTGCCGTTTTCTATTATCTCTATACCATCAAGGTCAACATCCTTTAGGGACTTTATCTCAAAGTCCATATCTGCCAACATATTCTGGATTTCTTCTAGCTTGTGCATATTACCAGTTGCTATAATGGCCTCTCTTTCGTATTCAGGCCCAATAATTGCATCGGCAACCTCACCTAGGACCCTTCTTTGGATCCTCATAAGTTCCCTATTTCCTTTTTCTGCATATTCAAGTATCTTGTCCATTTCGGCCCTAGTGAAGGGTCTCTCTTCACCAGTACACTGGAGCTCTACAAATTCTCCCTTATTATTCATGATGATATTTGTATCAACCTCAGCATTTGAGTCTTCCTGGTAACAAATATCTAGGCATACCTGGGAATCTACCACACCTACGCTAACTGCTGCCAGCATGCTAGTCACAGGCATAGTCTTTATCAGTCCCTCCTGGTAAAGCTTGTAAAGGGCATCTGCTAAGGCAACAAAGGCTCCTGTAATTGATGCAGTTCTGGTACCACCATCTGCCTGGATGACATCACAGTCTATCCATATAGTTCTTTCACCCAAGTCATCCAGATTAACTACAGACCTGATAGACCTGCCTATCAGTCTCTGTATTTCCTGGCTCCTACCATCTATCCTACCCTTGCTAGAATCTCTCCTTTTCCTAGTTTCTGTAGCTGAAGGTAGCATGGAATACTCTGCGCTTATCCATCCGCGGCCTGTCCCCTTCATAAAACCTGGGACACCCTCTTCCACAGATGCAGTACAGATCACCTTGGTATTTCCTACCTCTATTAGGACAGATCCTGCCGAATGCATCGTATAGTTCCTAGTTATTTTGACTGGTCTTAGCTGGTCGTACTGCCTTCCATCCGGTCTTGGCCCACTTGCTTCCTGGCCAAAACACCGACCTCACCAGCAATTATATTTTCTAGTCCTTGACTAGACTTGACATCTTTGTTCCCTTTAATACTTGAATTTGTCACTAAATCCCCTCTTTTCATCTATATTCAGCCTGATTATATAATCAAGCAATTTATTCTATATATAGGATGTACCCCTAAGCTCAAATAAATCTTAAAAATATCAGGGCCTATACTTGTTCTAATAAGGCAGCGACCTCTTCCTTAGTCTGGCAGTTTAATAGGTCCATAAACTTGGCCTCATCTATAACCTTAACACCAAGTGCTAGGGCCTTGTCTAACTTAGAACCTGCCTCTTCGCCAGCCAATACAAAGCTAGTAGACTTGCTGACACTTGAGGTAGCCTTACCTGCCCTCTCTTCTATTAAGACCTTAGCATGGTTCCTATTCATAGAAGGAAGGGTACCTGTAAGTACTATCTTCATGCCATCAAATACCTTGGCTATACCCTGGTCTTCCTTTTCTATCACTTCCATATTAAGGCCTGCCTGTCTCAGCTTTTCAATAGTCAGCTTATTCTTATCCTCCTGGAAGAACTTAACTACACTATCTGACATTATTTGACCAAATTCTTCTATTCCTATTAGGTCCTCTTCACTAGCCTCCATAATCTTGTCCATAGAACCACAGGCATCAGCTAAGAGCTTGGCCCCCTTGACTCCTACGAACCTAATCCCCAGGCCGTTTATCAGTCTCCAAAGGTCATTTGACTTTGATTTTTCTATAGAGGCCATTAGGTTGGCTACAGATTTTTGTCCCATACGATCTAGACTTACCAATATATCTGGGTCCATATAGTATAGGTCAGCTATATCCTTTATTATCCCCTTGTCTAGAAGGCTTGTAATAATAGACTCACCCATACCCTCTATGTCCATGGCATCCCTGGATACAAAGTGGATAATCCCCCTTCTTATCTGGGCAGGGCAGGAGATGTTGATGCACTTGACAGCTGCCTCACCATCTAGCCTAAAGGTTTCCTGACCACAGGCCGGGCATATATGAGGCATATCAAATATAACTTCATTGCCCGTCTATCCTCCTTGACTACCTCAACTACCTGGGGAATAATATCTCCTGCCTTTTGGACTAGGACTGTATCCCCAATCCTAATATCTCTTTCCTTTATGTAGTCTTCGTTATGAAGGGTTGCCCTACCAACCATGGTACCAGCGAGCCTCACTGGCTCTAGGATAGCGGTTGGGGTAATTGTACCGGTCCTACCCACCTCTACTTCTATATCTAGAAGCCTGGTCTTCTTCCTCTCTGCTGGGAACTTGAAGGCAGTCGCCCACCTTGGACTCTTGGCAGTAAAGCCAAGGACCTCCCTTTGGGCTATGGAGTCAACCTTTATAACCATACCATCTATCTCATATGGCAGGCTGGACCTATTTTCTGTCCAGTACCCTATATATTCTATTACCTCTTCAATATCCTTGCACAGCTTGTATTTTTCATTTACCTTTAGGCCCAGGGACTTCATATAGTCAAAGGACTGGCTGTGCGTTTCTATACCTAAGTCATCTATATTTTCTAGGTTAAAGATAAATATATCTAGAGGCCTCTTAGCTGCTAGCTTAGGGTCAAGCTGTCTTAGAGAGCCTGCTGCTAGGTTCCTTGGATTGGCATATATTTGGAGGTCATGATCCTCCTGGTAGGCATTTACAGCCTCAAAATCGCTTTTTGAAATATATACCTCACCCCTAACTACTAGCTTTCTCTTTTCATCTATCTTGATGGGTATGCTTGCTATTGTTTTGATATTTTCTGTTACATTCTCTCCTATGTGGCCATCACCCCTAGTAGCACCTACCCTTAGGTAGCCATCCTCATAGGTTAGGCCAACCGATAAACCATCTATCTTAGTTTCAACCACATAGTTTACCTGGCCATGACCAGGTTTTAGACTTCCGCGAACCCTCCTATCAAAGTCTCTTATTTCTTCATTATTGAATACATTGGAAAGACTCAGCATAGGTCTCTCGTGCTGGTACTGGTCAAACTTATCAAGTGCCCTTCCCCCTACCCTAACTGTCGGAGAGTCCTCCTTCTTGTATTGAGGAAAGGCCTCCTCTAGAGGATCAGACTCTTCATAAGCCTATCATAGTCCATATCACTTATCTCTGGGCTGTCTGAATTATAGTACCTATCACTGTGGTAGTTCAAAATCTCAGTAAGGTCTTTCACCATTAAACTGGCTTCTTCATTTGAAATCAGGTTTTGGGCCAGTTTTTTCTTGACCCCTTCCATATATAAATTTTCATCTATTAGCTTCATTTTTTTACCTACCTATTTATAATCATTAATAGTATATATACTTAAGACTCTAGCTGCTATAATATCCTTTATATTATAAAAACTTCGCATTATATACTTATACCTATGTCCAAGCTAGGAGTTCTTTAGGATACATACCGTCTTTTCTACCTATCCCAAAAAGTCTCCGGCCATTATATCATCTGCATTTGTAGCAGCCTTCATCCTCTTGCCATTTACTATATCTACTATTATGCCCTCTTCGTCTATCAAGAAAGTTGTTCTTTCTATACCTAGGAAGGTCTTTCCGTACATTTTCTTTTCCTTCCAAACCCCATAGGCCTCTATTACCTTTGCATCTGGATCAGATAAAGTATAAATGGTAGCTCGTGCTTAGTTGCAAAGTTTGTATGAGTCTTAGCGCTATCCTTGCTGATACCTATTACCTCTGCCCCCTTGGCTACTATCTGTGGGTAGTTGTCCCTAAAGTTGCAAGCCTGCTTAGTGCAACCTGGTGTATTGTCCTTTGGATAAAAATACAAAATTACCTTCTTGCCCCTAAACTGACTTAAGGTTACTTCATTATTATCCTTGTCCATTAATTTAAAATCTGGTGCCTTATCTCCAATTTTCATATTATTCTCCTTACCTTTCTATATATTTAAATTTTTACTCAAGATATTTGATATATAAATTATAAACCATTATCCTTTAAATATCCATTATATTGGGACTAAAGTTTAAATATATTAAAAAAACCGGCTATATGATCATGATAATCTAGTCATATAGCCGGTATTATATACTATTTATTTAAAAATTTATGTAGAAGATAAATTGAACTAGCCTTGCTGGCAAGTCCCTATTTAAATACTTCCTCAGAATCCATGGCGGCAATCTCTGAGTCATTATAGCCTAGCTTTTTTAGTACATCCTGGGTATCATAACCTATTTCCCTACCCGCATGTCTGTATAATACATCTGCTTCTGAGAATTTTATAGGCATAGCAAACTGGCGAACCTTCTTTTTACCTGCGTCCACCTCGACTATCATTTCTCTTGCCTTTATTTGTGGTTCATGATTGAAGGCCTGGTCAAAATCTAGAATTGGCTCTATACAAGCATCCAATTCACCAAATACCTGATTCCAATGGGCTAGTGGCTTAGACTTGATTATTTCAACTAGTCTAGCCTTTAGAAGTCCACCATCATCTGGTGTTGGTCCCTTTTCTAGTAGCTCAGGTAGGTCAACTGCCTCAGCTAGCTTTCTTAGGAACTTAGGCTCTAGTGAACCAACTGTTATGTACTCCTTGTCAGAAGTTTCATATATGTCGTATATACCCTTGCCGTTTAGTTCAAATCCTTCTCTCTCCCTCTTCTTGCCATCCATTAAGAATGATGTACCCTCAAAGGTGTTCATAGGTATAATTGTGTCCATCATAGAAATATCTATGTACTGGCCCTTGCCACTTAGGTTCCTATAATTCACTGCAGCCAGGATACCTATAACTGAATGTAGGGCTCCACCTGCTATATCTCCTAACTGTGTACTCATTAGAGATGGTCCAGTAGACTTTCTGCCTGCTACAGATAGGAGACCACTTAGGGCCATAAAGTTACAATCGTGACCCGCCTTGTTCATGGCTGGTCCTGAATTACCATAAGATGAAACAGAGCAGTAGATTAATTTTGGATTAATCTTTGAAAGATCTTCATATGATAGGCCTAGCTTCTTCATTACACCCGGCCTGAATTGCTCAATAACTATGTCGTATTCCTTAATCAATTCCTTGATGATTTCTATGGCCTTAGGTGATTTTAGGTTTAAGGAAATTGTTTTCTTGTTCCTGTTAAGCCATAATTGGTTAGCACTCAATCCTATCTCTTCATCAAAAGCCCCCATCTCATAAACTAGGTCAACCTTTGATTTCGAACTTACCTTCAATACCTCAGCCCCCATATCTGCAAGCATTAGAGTTGCATATGGACCTGGTAATAGGGTAGTGAAATCTAGGATTTTAAGATTAGATAAAGCTGTATTATTAGTCATAATAACCCCCCTATAATTATATCTCACATTTTTTATTATACATCAAATTAGTAGAATTTTAAACACAATAGATAAAAAGATTCAAAAATTACTAAAATTATTGAAAACTTTTAAGATAAAAAGAGGTTGGTATTTACCAACCTCAAAAAATTAACTCTTATGACTCCTGACCTTCTTCAGACTCCTGGTCTGCTGATAGGTAGAACTCTTCATATAGGGCTTCACAAACACCTACAGGCTGAGTTTCCTCGAAATGAGGGGCCCTGTAAGTCTTTATATAAAGAACCACTGGATGACTTAGCTTGTAAACATCTATTTCAACAAACTTTTCTCCATCCTCTTCCTCTTCCCTATAGTTAAAGACAAATGTACCTATCTGGTACATAGACATGTTATACTTCCTTACGTCAAATTCCTGACCTATGTTCATATTTTCCATAGCTATCCTTCCTATGCTTCAGGCATTTCCCAGTTGTGGTGTACATTCTGTACATCATCATCTTCTTCTAGTACGTCTAATAGCTTTTCCATAGACTTAATCTGGCCCTCTTCTTCTAGGACACTTGTAGTCTGAGGTATCAACTTAACGTCAGCTGCCAAGAACTTGTATCCCTTTGCTTCTAGACCATCTCTTACTTCATTGAAGTCTTCTGGAGCAGTCAATATTTCGTAGCCAACCTCTTCAGCTATAAAGTCTTCTGCACCTAGGTCTAGAGATATTTCCATCAACTCATCTTCATCTGCTTCATCTGCAGCTATAAAGATCTGTCCCTTCCTATCGAACATAAATGATACACAACCTGGAGTTCCCAAGTTACCATTGTTCTTGTCAAAGTAGTATCTTACATTACCGGCTGTCCTGTTCTTGTTGTCAGTCAAGGTTTCAACTATTATGGCTACGCCACCTGGTCCATAACCTTCATAAGTTATTGACTCGTAGTTTTCGCCTTCACCGCCACCTACACCCTTCTTAATGGCCCTGTCTATATTATCATTAGGCATGTTGTCTGACTTTGCCTTAACTATGGCTGCCTTTAGAGATGCATTGTATTCTGGATCTCCTCCACCCTCTCTGGCTGCAACTGCAATAGCCCTTGCATGCTTAGTAAACACATTCGATCTTGCTGCGTCCTGCTTATTTTTCTTCCTTCAATATTATGAATACGACCCATAATTTCACTCCTTATTACTTATTTATATATTTAAAACACTTTATACGGATTATCCTCAAACATTATATCACAAATTTTCTTATTCGTTAATATACCTTATTCGAAAATTGGTGGTCTTGCTGCTGGAACCCTCTTGTGCTCACTAACCCTATGTAGCCTCTCTATTATGGCCCTGTCCTTTTCAGGGACCTGGTCAGCCTTGCCTTCAAGAACCATATCTATGTACTTGTAGCTAGTTCCCATTTCACTCTCATCTGTCTGACCTTCCCATAGGCCTGCTGATGGGGCCTTATTGATTAAGTCTTCATGGATACCCAATTCCTTGGCCCATTCAAATACCTCACCCTTTGTAAGGTTGGCAATTGGTAGGAAGTCAACTCCACCATCACCATGCTTTGTAAAGTAGCCTGTGTGTATTTCTGCAGCATTATCAGTTCCTGCTACTAGGTAGCCTAGGTTGTTGGCCACTGTATACACTGTAGACATTCTGATCCTGGCCCTAAGGTTGGCATCAGTCATCTTTAATGACTCTTCCCTATATAGGCCCTTGTCCTTTAACTTGTCAGTTACCATATTTAGTATTTCAATCTGTGGCTGGTCTAAGTCAAATTCTAGGTATTCAATGCCACATCCATCTATTACCTTCATACCATCAATCTTGTCCTGGGGATTACTCTTGATGTTCATTATTACACCCATGGAATTGTCAGGAAAGGCTTCCTTGATTAGATAGGCAACTACAGCTGAATCAATACCACCTGATACACCTACTACTACTCCCTTACAATGGGCTTCCTCAACCTTTGCCCTTATCCACTCTACAGTTTGTCAATCTGCTGTCTTCTAGTCAACATAAAATCCTCCAATTAATTTAGTCATATTTTTATACTTGCAAATTTATAGCTATAAAATTTTTCCGTCCTTCACAGACTGGTAAAAGCTTCCTCTCTCCTCTATTTGGGCCTGGCCACTAGTCAATTCTATGAACAAGGCCTTGAGGTCTCCTAACCTGTCTTCTTCACAGTTAATTATAATGTTTACACTATCTGTATACTCTATATCCTTTACGTGGTAGCCCCTGTTGGCCAGCTCATTTTGAGCCTTGCCCAATAGTGTGTAGTCCAAGCCGATAGCCACTTCAATAAAGGGCATTTTCTCAACTATCTGACCTGCATCAAGGCCTATCTTTGCAGTCTTAGTGTAGGCACGAACTAGGCCTCCTGCCCCCAGCTTGATTCCACCAAAATAACGGGTGCCTACTACTACAACATTGCATAGGCCTTCCTTTTTTATAACCTCTAGGGTAGGTATTCCGGCAGTACCTTGGGGTTCGCCATCATCACTATATCTCTGTATATTCATATTTTGTCCAATCACATAGGCCCAAACATTGTGTGTAGCATCCTTGTGTTTGGTGCTAATTTCGGCTATAAAAGCCCTCGCTTCCTCTTCACTTTCAACCGGCTTGGCATAACCGATGAAAAGGGACTTTTCTATTGTTACCTGGTCTGTACCATAGTCGTGTATCGTCCTGTATGTATCCACCAAAACACCCCTTTCATTCAATATTCTTATTATACCACATATAAGTGATTTTTTTTGACAAAGTGGCTGATTATATGTCAAGTAATGCATTTCTAGTAAATATTTATAAATCAAATCGTTGAATATTTCGGAATATTTTAAAAATTTTATAAAGAATTTCTATCAATAAAAAGGAAATCGTATACTTTTATAGAATAAGATTATAATATAATTTTTAGACCCTGGTAGTACTAGTTCTCACCAGGCCTAGAAATCATTAAGGAGGGGACAAACTTGGTAATAGGATGGGATAATGTCGACAACCTTGAGGATTACTTTATAACTTATCTCCTTTATAGAGACTCGCTAACTGTACCTCAGATAGCAAGAGTAAGGAATATGTCACAAGATGAGGTCAACCTACAGCTGATTGCTGCCAAGACTGAAATTCGTAAGTCAAAACAGGAAAGCAAAAAGGGTAGTGACTGCGATGTAATCATGGACTACCTTACCTTGACTAAGGAAGAGCGCCTTGAGTTTTTGGAAAATTTATCTGATAATGATAAAAATGCTTTTAAAAGACAGGTCTATAAAGGTATCTTAAAGCTTAATAATGTTGATGATTTGATGGTTCTAGTCTGGACCGTTGGAGAATTTAGGGATGACAGGTTTTTAAATATCCTCTATCCCCTAACTCAAAAAGGCCACTCAAATCTTAGGAGGATAGCCTACTCAGCCATAGGTAAAATTGGCAGCTCGACTAGTGCCTCTGTTATAGAGATGGGACTTATGGATGACAATCCTCAAATCAGACAGTATTGTGCAAAATTCTTAGGAGATATCGGAAATAGGAACAGTATAAAAGTCTTAGAAAATGTTATTAAAAACAAGACAGATTTTGAAAAGGAATACGTGATTAGGGCCTGTGTCCTTTCTTTGGACAAACTATATTTCAAGTACAAAATCAAATAATAGCCACGTAGATGCGTGGTACAGTAATATTACTTATTAAACTGGAGGGATTCAAAATGATAGTGAGACGTTGTTCTGGTGGTGTTGTTTTTTACGCAAATAAGGTTCTACTAGTTGAGAATGATAAGGGCGAATGGACTTTACCTAAGGGTAAGATTATTGGCGATGGTTTACCTCATGAAAGTGCAATTGACAGGGTAAAATTTGAGACTGGTGTTGATGCTAAAATACTTGATATAGCTGGTGATACTATATATGAATTTTTCTCAAGGAGTAGAAACCAGAGAGTATGCAATGCAATTATGTGGTATGTTATGGAATCTCCTAAGCCTGATGTTGCCTTAACTGGTGAATTTATGGGCGGTGGCTTCTATAAGGTATCCGAAGCACTAGAAATGTTGACACATAGCAAAGAAAAATCTCTAGTGGATGTTTCTTATAAGAAGTATAAGAACTACAAGAAAAACGACGAAAAATAATACTTCATATATTTGTATATCTTCACTTGCTTGAAGATAAGGGGAGTACTTATATATAACTCTAAATATAGGGACTGACTTATTATATAGCTAGTCACCTTTAAGGGCATTACACCTGGCGTTTGGTCGTGTAGTGCCCTTTTTATTTACTCCAAGACCTTTTATACGAAAAAAAGGACAGGCTATACAAGCCTGACCCCATTTTTAAGTCTATGGATATTACTAATTCTAATTCATTTTTCTATTCAAATTGTATCTAACATCGTACTCTTTGTCTAAGTCTTTCCTTAGATCAACATTTAACTCTAGTTCAAGAGCAAAGAAGGTATCATCCTCAAACATATTGCCGAACTTTTCAACGGCTATCCTCTGCTTGGCTTCAAAAACTCTCTTTCTTTCGATGCTTGAAAAATTCATTTCTCGAATCTGTCTAGTCTTATCTTTCATAATGGATCTCCTTACATTGGATTTTTTACACTACCTTTCCATTATACCTTGAATAAGAAATTTTTCAAGCTTTTTTTATGTTTTTGTATATAGAACCTCAAAATATCCATAGTGTAGACCTTGATATCTAGCTTTAGCCTACTTCTTTATTACATCTGAGTTATCTGTACAAGCAATCCCCAAACCACCAAGGCTATCAGCATTTGAATCCTTATTTACATTTAGCTTCAACTGTGAGTATGAGCTATAGCCACCATCAAGGTTGATTGGCCTATATCCGTTTTGAGTCAGGATTCTAGTAGATAGGTAGCCTCTTAGACCTACCTGGCACGTTATATATACATCCTTGTCCTTAGGTATTTCATCAAGCCTATCTCTCAACTCGTCTAATGGTATATTGATTGCCCCTTCTATAGAACCAAGCTCATATTCCTCTGGTGTCCTAACATCTATTAAAAAGGCTCCCTGGGCAAGCAAATCATCTATCTTGTCAGCTGTAACTGTCTTCACTAGGCCATCAAGTATATTTGTGGCTACATAACCAGCCATATTTACTGGGTCCTTAGCTGATGAGAATGGTGGTGCGTAGGCCAACTCTACATCCTCTAAATCCCTAACTGTAAGTCCTCCTGCTATAGCTGTAGCTATTACATCTATTCTCTTTTTCAACCCCTGTATAACCAACTGCCTGGGCTCCTAAAAATCCTTCCACTTGGTACTTCAAAAAAATTAGTTTGAAATCAAGTGGCATAGCTGTTGGGTAGTAGCCTGCATTTGACAATGGGTGAAGGTGAACTACCTTGTAGTTGTCTATACCCATCTGCCTAAGGTTCTTTTCATTCTTACCTGTTGACGATGCAGTCATATCAAATACCTTGGCAACAGACGTACCCAAGGCACCCTTATATCTTACGTCTATACCGTTTAAAAATGTCGGCTAAAAATTCTTGCCTGTCTATTGGCTGGAGATGCTAGGGCTATACTTGCTGGCTGACCGTATATCCTATCCTGAGTTTCTATAGCGTCACCAAGGGCATATATATGTGGCTTAGAAGTTTCTAGCTTGTCATTTACCTTTATATGACCCCTAGGTCCCATTTCTAGGCCGGCAGATACAGCCAATTCATTTTCAGGCTTAACACCTATCGATAGGATAGTCAGGTCTGTATGTATTTCCCTACCGCTCTTTAATACAATAGTCTTGCCATTGTCTTTGAAAGAATCTACACCATCTCCCAATACTAGGTCAACTCCGTGGTCTATCATGTGGGCATGAAGGATCTGGGCCATCTCAAAGTCAAATGGTGCCATTACCTGGTCAAGCATTTCTACCAGGTGGACCTTAACTCCTCTTTCAACCAAGTTTTCAGCCATTTCTATTCCTATGAAGCCACCACCGATTACTACTGCTTCCTTAGGCTGTTTTTGATCCACAAAGGCCTTGATAGCATCTGTATCCGGTATATTTCTTAGGGTAAATACATTATCAGCATCTGAAAGTCCTGGAATTGGAGGCTTGACTGGATTGGCACCTGGCGAAAGAATCAATTCATCATATGACTCCTTGTATTCTTGTCCTGTCTGCACATTCTTGACTGTAACTTCCTTCTTGTCAGGATCTATAGCAGTAACTTCACTGAAGTTTCTTATATCTAGATTAAACCTCTTACTCATACCCTCCACAGTCTGTACTAGTAAGGCATCTCTCTCAGTTATTACCTGTCCTATATAGTACGGTAGACCACAGTTGGCAAAAGAGATATATTCACCTCTCTCAAACATTATTATATTAGCTGTTTCATCTAGTCTTCTCAATCTAGCCGCTACTGTTGCTCCACCTGCAACTCCACCTACAATCAGTATCTTTTTCATATTTTTCTCCTCTCAATCTTATAAGTTGATACTTTCATTTCACAAGCTAAAGCATGTGGTCAAGTCTTGATTCACCCAACCAAGCCTTGAATTTAATCCTTCATAACCTTTCTTAAATAATCTTTAGTCCTTCACAGTATTTCTTAACTATATTAGTCCTTCATTGTTAGTCCTTCATAGTCTTTACTATATCGGCCACAAAATCATTATCTATGGAATAAATGATTTCTGTACCATTCCTATCACCCTTGATAATACCTGCTGCCTTGAGCTTTGATAGGTGCTGGGAAACTGTTGACTGGGCAAGCTCTAGACAGACGTGCATGTTGGATACATTGCTAGGACCATCCTTAACCAAGCCCTTTACTATGCACAGCCTAGCTGGATGAGCTATGGCCTTTAGTATATTCGCATAATCTACTAGAGACTGGGCATTTACATTTAGTTCTTCCATAGATTCACCTCCATATCTATATATACTCTTATAAATTATTCTTTTTCTATATATTTATATATTACAATATTTGAATATATCATGTCAATATCTATTTTATCCTTTTCTCCCATATATCCTCTTTTAATTTTAATGGATATATTCCGACAAATAGAAAGTATGCTATAATATTATTATATTGATTCATCATGAAGCAAGTATATGGAGGTTGCAATGAATATAGAAGAAAGAAAATGGGAAATTATGTATGACCAGGAAGCCCTAGAGGCCAGAATTAAAGAGCTTGGTCAGCAATTAAAAAATGACTATCAGGACAAGAAGCCACTAGTTATATCCCTACTTAAGGGAAGCTTTATCTTTTGTGCAGACTTAGTGAGGGCAATAGACCTACCTAGGCTAAAAATCAACTTTATGACTACATCAAGCTACGGTGACTCCACAGATTCTAGTGGAAGGGTTAGGGTCCAGTCAGATATTACAATAGACGACCTAAGCCAGTATGATGTTATCCTTCTTGATGACATAGCTGATACAGCCAATACAATGGACTTCGTTTACAAGCATATAGCAAGAAAAAATCCTAAGAGTCTTCAGACATGTGTTCTTTTAGACAAGCCTAGTAGGAGGCAGGTAGAATTTGTACCTGATTATATTGGTTTTACTATAGAGGATAAGTTCGTAGTTGGCTATGGCTTTGATTTTGAAGATATGTATAGGAATGTCCCTTATATATTCAATGTTACTGATGAACCATTGTAGGAAAAAACAGACTAGCTTAAGTTTGTCTTATCATAAATTTCATACATGAAATACTAAAATATTGTTAAAATAACCCAGATTAGGCTCCTAATCTGGGTTATTTTTAGGAAATAAGAGGTATTTCCTCAAATCGTAGACAAAGTCTCTTAAGTCATTAATGATTTAAGGGACTTTTCTCTATATAATTGTTAAAAACTAAAGGATAACCTAAAAAACGAAAAAATTGTCGAAAAGTCACAGTGTTTTTTTACTCTTCTTTGTCAGTATTTTTTTGCTAGTTTTTTTCATATTTAGACACGCAAAAGTTAGGCCTATTTTCATGGCCATTTTTTCTTTACCTATCTGCTGTGTATATCGCATACTATGATTTTCTTTTGCTACTCCAAATACTCTTTCTATTGTTTCTTTTCGTAAATCGTAGATGCTTTTCGTCCCTCTTGTATGTCTAATGTCTTCGCATATATCCATATATTCTTGCCATACATGCCTTGTAACTACCTTCTGATGATTTTTTTACTTTGGGTGCATTGAGATATATATGGACAACTACTGCAATTTACAGGATTACTTTTTATACTCTCTATATCCGTCTCTGTTTGTAGTTGAGTATTTTAGTATCTTGTTATTTGGGCAAATGTAGCAATCGTAATATTCATCATATACATACTCATATTTTCTAAAGAATCCTTTTTTTGTCATTGGTGCTTTATACGGAAATTGGCCTTATACCATCATCAATCAACATTCTAGCTATAGCCGGTGTTTTGTACCCTGCATCAGCAACAATTATTTCAGGTTTGAGTTTCTTTATTTTTTCATAAATTGCAGGGAATGTTTTAGAATCGTGTTCATTGCCTGGATGTACTGTATAACCAAGTAACCAGCCATGCTTATCACATGCAGCTTCTATCGCATATGCAAAGACCTCTTTATGTTCTCCTTTATGAAACCAACCACTTTCAGGATCTGTTGTGCTGACTTTCTTTTCTTTAAGTTCGCTACAATCTATGCTAGGGGGATCAACATCATCGTCATCCTTATTTTTGTCTTTTAAGGACTTTTTACCATGTTTTTCTCTATCTGAATCCAAAATTGCAATATCAATTTGAACACTTTTTGTCCTTCCTGCCAAAATATCAGAACTTGACCTGAAATATATGTCAAGACTAGGCTTAGCCTATTCATTTTAGTCTTGACTAGTATTTTAGGGCGAGTAAACTGGTATTTACAGGAAGGCTTTTATACTTTAAGCCACAACACTCGTAGAGTATATCTTATCCATCTCTTCATCGAAGATTTCTTCAGGAGTTTTGTATCCAAGAATTTTTCTAGGCTTAGCATTTATTAGGTCAACATAATACATGATTTCGTCTTCACTAAAGTCATTTATACTCCTTCCCTTAGGAATGAATTGTCTCAATATACCATTATGCCTTTCGTTGCTACCTCTTTCAAATGAAGAGTAGGGATGACAGAAGTATATGGATACGAGTGATTCAATATCACTTAGTCCTGAAAACTCTGAACCATTGTCACTTGTTATTGTCTTGAATACTTTTGAAACTTTTGTTTTACTTTCCATTATAAGGTCTAAAAGTGCATCATTTACTGGTTTTGAAGACTTGGAATCGATTTTTATAGCTTTATAATATCTAGATTTTCGTTCTATTATCGTCAGCAAAACATCTTGGTCTGAGGTTTTTTTGCCAATTACGGTATCTATCTCCCAATGTCCAAATTCTACTCTAAAATCTACATTTTCTGGCCTTTCAGATATTGATTTTCCAAGTTTTTTCTTATTTGTTCTGACTTTTGTAGACTTTGGAATTCTTTTTAGTTTTTGAGGTAGATCCACGTTTTTTATCTTCAAAAATCCACGTTCAACATAGTTGTATAGTGTCTTTGTGCAGACTGTGTTTTCAAATAGATTTTCCAACCTTGCTCTACCATAACACTCATCCAAGGACCAAAACTTTTCCTTAAATGATGCTTCAACAAATCTGATAAAGTCAATACATTCCAATGCTTTGAACTTCTTTTTTGAGTTTTCCCTGTTTCTTTCATACTGGGCTTGTCCTGCATCAGGATAATAGACTATGACCTTGCGGCCATTTTTTATTTGTTCTACGCTACCGCGTTTAAGTTCATTGTAAATAGTGGTTCTTGACCTTTTTAGGTGCCTGGCAATAGAAGATATTGAGCAACCTAATTTGATCATGGCATAAATTTCTCCTCTTTCATACTCACTTAGGTGTTTAAAGTTTCTCTTTTCTGTGTTAAAATTAAGTTGATTCATTGTGATCCTCCTGTAGAATTTGTTTAGCGACTTATATTTTAACACAGGATTCGCAATGAATCATTTTTTTATTCAGTTGTACAAATTGATTATACAATCAACCTTCTCTATCTGAATTTATTTCCTTTGATAACTGATCATCATAAAATCTCGCAGCTTTCTTTGCTACAAGAATTTTCTTAGCCTTCTTTCTATTTGCGGCTGCTTTGACATGGGTAGAATCTACAAATACAGTTGAAGTATCAACAAGATTCTTATTCATACACTGCATTAACACATTAGAAAAAATCTGCTCAAATAGGTCTGTTCCTTCAAATCTTCTTTTGTAGTTCTTCCCAAAAGTACTGAAATGAGGAACGGGGTCGAAAAAATCCAAACCAAGAAACCATCTATATGCTACATTTACTTCTATTTCCCTTATTGTCTGTCGCATACTTTTTATTCCAAACATATATTGAATGATTGGAATCTTGATTAGTATCACCGGATCTATACTTGGTCTGCCAGTATCTGAAGAATATTTATCTTCCACTAAATCATATATGAATGAAAAATCAATTGTATCATCAATTTTTCTAAGAATATGGTCTTTGGGAACAAGCTGTTCTAAGGAAACCATCTGTATTTGCTCTTTATTGGATGTATTTTTCGTAATCATAGCGCACCTCTTTTCATATATATTATACCACGAAAACATTGAAATCTCAATGCTTTCGTGGTATGGATATCATAAAGATGCATTTGTATTGTACTAAAAACTAGAAAAGTCCACACTTTTACATGTGGACTTTGTCTACAGTCTGAGGAAATAAGAGGTATTTCCTTTTTTCTATTTTTAGTTTATATTTGGCCTAGGCATAACCTATACCATTTTTTCATATGTAATCTGGTAACCATATTTTTCATACTGGGCTACTATTGTCTCCCAAAGGTCTTCTAGACCATTTTTCTTGGATGAAGATGTAATTATAACCTTGTCATCCTTGTCCATATTCAGAGTCCTTCTTATGATGGCCTCATGCTTTTGGTACTGACCCCTGGTTATCTTATCTGCCTTAGTAGCAACTACTACACAGTCATAACCAAAGTGCTTGATCCAGTCGTACATCATCTGGTCATCCGCTGTAGGTTCATGCCTTACATCAACTAGGAGAAAGATAGCACACAACTCTTCCCTGTCCTCTAGGTAGCGTTCCATGATGCCACCCCACTTTCCTTTTCTGTCTTAGACACCTTGGCATATCCATATCCTGGCAGGTCTACAAAGTAGAACTCATTATTTATTAGGTAGAAATTTATAGTCCTCGTCTTACCAGGTGTTGAAGATGTTCTAGCAAAGGTCCTCCTATTTAGAAGACCATTAATCAGTGAGGACTTGCCAACATTAGACCTGCCTGCTAGGGCTATCTCTGGTATACCCTCGGCTGGATACTGGCTCTTGTTGACGGCGCTCATGGTGATTTCAGCACTCCTAATCTTCATTATCTCCTCAGTTGGAACCTCACTTTGACGGCTCTTGTAATACTGGGGAGGACTTGTCAAAGTCTTTTTATTATTTTTCTTGGTATTATTTTTAGCCATATTAGTAACCTACTCTTTTTCCATCAAGGCTATGTCAATCACTTGGTCCATAGTCTCTACTAATACAAATTCTATATCCTGCCTTACATTTTCTGGTATCTTGTCGATATCAGCCTTGCAGTCCTTAGGTAGAATAATCTTTCTGATACCCATCCTGTAAGCAGCTAGTACCTTTTCTCTTACACCACCGACTGGCAATACTCTACCACGTAGGGTAATTTCACCAGTCATGGCTATATTACCTGGTACCGGCCTGTCTGTTAGGGCAGATATAGTTGCTAGGGTCATAGTAATACCTGCAGATGGACCATCCTTAGGAGTAGCTCCCTCTGGTATATGGATATGTATATCCTTATCCTTGTGGAAGTCAGCTGGTATACCCAGCTTGTCTGCTATAGACCTGATATATGAAATACCAGTCCTAGCAGATTCCTTCATGACATCACCCATCATACCTGTAAGTACAATACCACCCTTTCCTGGTAGGGCACTAACCTCTACCTCTAGGGTAACTCCACCTACAGCTGTCCAGGCTAGACCATTTACTACACCAACCTGAGGATTAAGGTCCAGTGGCTCCTCCTTGAACTTTTCAGTTCCTAGGTACTCTACCACCTTTTCCTTAGTCAAATTGATTGGCTTCATATTTGGATTTCCAACCATTTCCTTGACAACCTTCCTGCATAGTTTGGCAATTGTACGCTCTAGCTGTCTTACACCGGACTCCCTAGTGTACCTACTGATGATAAACTTGATTACATCGTCATCAATAGTAATAAAGCCCTTAGTTAGGCCATTTCCTTGACCTGCTTCTTCAATATATATCTCTTAACTATTTCTAGCTTTTCCTCTTCTATATATCCTTCAATGTCTATAACTTCCATCCTGTCAAGTAGTGGCCTAGGTATCTGTCTTAAGTCATTTGCAGTTGTTATAAACATTACCTTTGATAGGTCAAATGGTAGCTCTAAATAGTGGTCTACAAAGTACTTATTCTGTTCTGGATCCAATACTTCCAACATTGCAGATGTCGGGTCTCCCTTAAAGTCACTAGACATCTTGTCAATTTCATCTAGTAGGATTACCGGATTTTTAGACTTGGCCTCCTTCATGGCATTAATAATTCTACCTGGTATGGCCCCAATATAGGTCCTTCTGTGACCCCTGATTTCAGCCTCATCCCTTACACCACCAAGTGATATCCTGATAAAAGGTCTGCCTATTGCCCTAGCAACAGACTTGGCAATTGATGTCTTACCAACCCCTGGAGGTCCTGCCAGACATATGATAGGAGCCTTCATATTCTTTGACTGCTTCCTTACTGCCAAATACTCAAGTATCCTGTCCTTAACATCATCCAGGCCATAATGGTCTTCATTTAGTATTTTTCAGACTTATTTATATCAAACCTGTTTCTAGACTCCTTGTTCCATGGTAGGGAGAAGATAGTGTCCAAGTAGTTCTTTGAAATACTATAGTCAGGAGAATTAGATGGTGTCCTTTCCAGCTTTTCTATCTCCTTTTCAATCTTCTCACGAGTCTCATCAGAGATTTTTAATTCATCTAGCTTGGTCCTATACTGGTTTTCCTGGCCATCATCACTGATATCACCGAGTTCCTTCTGGATAGCCTTTAGCTGTTCCCTAAGGTAGTAGTCCTTCTGAATCTTGTTCATCTGCTTTCTGACATTATTATGTATTTTCTTGTCTATCTTGATTACCTCTAGCTCCTCTAGTAGGTAGTCATATAATAGCCTCATCCTTTCCTCAATATCAAGTGTAACCAATACCTTCTGCCTATCACTAAACTTCAAGAATAGGCTTGATGCCACGATATCAACTATCATAGAATATCCTTCAGCATCTGAAAGGTCCATGGCAGCGTCAGTAGGAACATCAGCCGCTATACTTAGGTACTCCTCAAAGCCCCTTAGCAGCCTTCTTGAATATGCCTCTAGTCTTGTCTTTTCTTCCTTAGTAAAGTTTTCTTCATCGAATTCTATAGGTGTGATTTCACCCATCCAGGCATCATTTTCATCTATCCTCATAGACTCAAGTCTAGCCCTCTCAATACCCTCTACCAAAACCCTAATAGAGGTATCAGAAGTCCTAATAACCTGCTTGATGCTACATATTGTACCAATTGTATATATGTCATCAATTGTTGGATTTTCTATACTAGAATCTATCTGACTAACAAGGAATATCTTCTCATCATTTAACATTGATAGCTCAAAACTCTCTATAGAGTTTAACCTTCCTATATCAAATGACTGTAATATACATGGAGAGATTGATATCCCCCTCAAAGGGATCATTGGCATCTCTATTTTATCCTTGAATATTATTACATCCTTGCCCTTTGCCTGCTTTTTTTTCTTTTCAGACTCAGTAACTTCTATTTCATCTATCTTATCGTCTAATTTACTCATAGCTTACTCCTTTCAAACTATAAATTTAAATGTATTCTTATTATATACTTTATTTATACCTATTTTTCAATACAATTACCCAAAAAAACATAGAACTTATTGGTATTTTTTTTGTAAAAAAATATGCTTCTTAATGGTATTTTTACTGCAAATTTTACCTTCTTATTTTTTTCAATTAATATAACTTATGAAAAAAATATTCTTATAGTTTTTGTTTTATCACAAAAAAATTATCTTCCATTATGCATGGCTTTTTATTAACATAGGCTTTAGGAAATAAATTATTGATTTTTCAATAATTTATTATTGACTTTCAATAATTTTTAGCCCTATAATTTAGGTAAGCAGTATTTTTATTTTTATCAATTATATGACAAGGAGAATTTTTATGATGGACCAAATAATCATTAATAAAAAGCAAATTTCTTTTATCCAAATTATACTAGTCTTGTTTGTATTAGCTTGGATTCTACTTTCCATAGATGATTTAAAGTCGATTTTGAATCCAAATTATACTGAAAAAGACCTTGTGTTTAAGATTTCCTATATGATATTTTTTACAACTAGCATGCTTTCTTACACTCTAGTATATATGACTCTGAATCAAATAAAGCTTAATCCCTTTTCATCTAGGGTTGTGACCTTATTGAAGTGGACTTCACTCTTATTTTTTATAATAGGAGCAACTTCAACGTTCATAGATACATATAGAGGGTTAGATGGTATATTTGTTATTTTTGGACTTACCATTAACCTAATCTCTCTTATCTTTTATATATTGTCCATTTCCTTGCTTATTTTTGGGGATATATTATCTGAGATTGTCAGAATTAAGGATGAATCTGACTATATAATTTAATTTATAGGTCTGATATAATTTTTTTGAAAACAAGATATATGGTACATATTTCATATAATTTTTTTATAAATGGGGGCTTTATTATGAATAGGAATAAAAAAATAAATGTAAGAGTGGAAAGTCTAGTTCTTTGATAAATCTAATATATAAGTATCAAAGAAAATTTCTCGTAGTAATGTTACAACTATTATTGTTTTCTACTGTTTTAACCACTGGATTGCAATTCTTAGTACTTATTATAGGATTAACGGGTGTCGTTGATTCTCATCTTGATATATCTCCTTTTATTTTTGAATTTATAGTTATGCTTTTAGTATCTTTAGTCCTGCTCTTCCTGTACAAAGCTTACACTACTATAGAAGAATCCTCTCCTTTAAATATCAAAAATGCTAGATATTTACTGGTCTTGCACAGGCTTTTTATAACACTTTTAATATGCTTGTTGCTATACTCTATCTTTATAAACAAGCATGGTAATCTCTTATATGTAATTGAATTTCGCAGCCTACTTTTTTCACTTTTTATATTAGCCTGCTTATTTTATGTTTTCCACAAGATCTTTATAGGTATAATCAAAATGAAGGAAGACTACGATTTAACAATATAGGAGGGGGCTTGCAATATGTCAATAAAAGTAAATTTAGATTTAGTCCTGCTAAAAAAGGGTATCAGCTCCAAGGACTTGGCTATGACCATAGGTATTACCAGTGCTAACCTATCAATACTAAAGACAGGCAAGGCTCGTGCTATAAGATTTTCTACCCTGAATGATATCTGTAAGGCTCTGGATTGCCAGCCAGGTGATATACTTGAATATATAGACGATGATACAGGTGAAATAGATAATAACTTAGAAAATAATATAGATTAAAAAAAGACTTTGTCCAGTAACACTTGGGTTACCGGCAAAGTCTTTTTGTATTAATCAACTATTTAAGATTAAGCTTCTAATCTTTCTGAGCTTGATAGAGCCTTCTTACCTGTTCTTATGATTAAGTAAGCATAAACGAAAGCTATTACTATACCTGCTATAGTAGCAATGTTAAGTGGTAGGTTGAAACCTATCTTAGCATTTAGTAGGTATGTAGATATGATATAAGTATAGAACATACCTGGTATTAAGCTCATAATGTATGGCTTCTTTAGCTTGTATAGGTATAATGAGATCATAGCAAATGCGAATACTGCTATAGTCTGGTTAGCCCATGCGAAATACTGCCATAATACGTTGAATCCTTCTGCATTCAACTTAGCGAATATAAGGATTGCTATAACTGGTATGAATATACAGATTGATAGTATTATTCTGTTCTTAGCCTCAGACTGGTCATATCCTATAGCATCCGCTATCATCAATCTAGCCGCTCTAAGTGCTGTATCTCCTGATGTTATAGGTAATACGATAACACCGATTACGGCAATTAGACCACCTATAGAACCCAGCATGTCGTTTGCAACCATACCTATGATAGCTGGCTTACCAACTAATTCTGCTGGAACACCCTTATAGTAGATACCCATAGCTGCTGCCGCCCAGATCATAGCGATGAAACCTTCTAGTATCATCATGTCGTAGAAAGTCTTTTTACCTTCTCTTTCATCTGATACAGATCTACCAATTAGTGTAGCCTGAGTTGAGTGGAATCCTGAAACTATACCACATGCAACTGTTACGAAGAATATTGGTAGCAATGGAGTTCCCTTAGGGTGTGTACCCATCCAGTTAGCTGCAGTTACATTGTCTAGGTGGTATCCCTTGAAGAATAGGCCAAAGAATATACCAACTGCTGATAACAATAGGACAGCACCGAATATTGGGTAAATTCTACCGATTATCTTGTCAATCGGGAATAGAGTAGCTGCTAAGTAGTAGAAGAATATAACAGCATATACTACCCAAACTACTGGGTTTGAGCTTACTGCCTGCTGCTTTAATACACTGGCAACTACAAGGTCTCCTGGTGTATAGATAAATACGGCACCAACTAGAACCATTAGAAGGATTATGAAGATATTATATACCTTATAAACCTTGTTACCTAGGTGGTCCTGAATAAGTGCTGGCATCTGCTTACCATTAGATCTGATAGAAATCATACCAGAGAAATAGTCATGCATTGCTCCACCAAGTACACAACCTATTGGTATCAATAGGAATGCAATAGGTCCAAATAGGATACCCTGGATAGGTCCTAGGATTGGGCCTGTACCTGCAATATTAAGTAATTCAATAAGTGCATTCTTGCTCTGCTTCATAGGAACATAGTCTACACCGTCGTTGATACTAACAGCTGGAGTTGGTCTATCATCTGGTCCGAAGACTTTCACAGACTTTACCATAGGCTAAGCCACCAGCAATTAGTATAACTAATCCAATTATAAAAGTAGTCATTTTATAATACCTCCTAAAATTTTTTATTTAAATCAAAATGATTGATTTACACATTTAAAGCTTGTTTAGCTTTTAACTATCTCACACAGAGACAGCCTAGCAATTTAAGCCGGCTCTCGCCCCTCCACTACATCTTCTGAGGAGCCTTCATACCTAAAATCTTTAGGGCATTTTCTATTGTCTGTCTAGTCGCTTCAACTAGGGCTAGTCTTGCTGCCCTTAGGTCTGCATCGTCAACCAATATTGGACTGTTGTGGTAGAACTTGTTGAAGGCCTGGGCTAGGTCAAGTACAAACCTAGTCACTATATGTGGCTCGTTCTTCTTCATAGCAGTCATTAAACTCTTGTTGAAGTTTTCTAATACACTTAGAACATCTGCTGCATCCTGGTCAGATAGGAGTTCATAATTAATGTCTGCACTTACTGGCTGGTCAGCCTTTCTTAGCACAGCACAACACCTAGCATGTGTATACTGAACATATGGTCCAGTCTCACCTTCAAAGCTAAGTGTCCTATCCCATGAGAATGTGTAGTCCTTAATCCTGCTATTAGATAGTTCCTGGAAGACTACAGCACCTACACCTACTGCCTTTGCAACCTCATCTATATTTTCTGCTTCTGGATTTTTCTCATCAATTATCTGTCTAGTCCTGTCTATAGCCTGGTTTAGAACATCTTCAAGGAAGACTACCCTTCCCTTTCTAGTTGACATAGTTCCCTCTTCTAGGGCAACCATACCAAATTGAACATGAATCATATCCTTATACCATTCATAGCCCATCTTCTTAATTATTTCAAAGCACTGCTTGAAATGTAGCTCCTGCTGCGAGCCTACTACATATATAGACTTGTCAAAGTCATATAGCTTCTTTCTGTAGAAGGCAGACGCTAGGTCTCTTGTTAGATAAAGTGTAGAACCGTCCCTCTTCTGTATAAGGGCTGGTGGTAGCTTGCTATCTTCTAGATTTACTATCATGGCACCATCAGATTCTTCCAATAGATTTTTTTCCTTCAATTCTTTTATTACTGCTGGCATCTTGTCTGAGTAGAAAGATTCTCCAACATATGAGTCAAAGTCTATGTCTAACAACTTGTAAACTCTTGAAAATTCCTTCAAACTTTCATCCCTAAACCACTGCCATAGTTCTTTGGCCTCTTCATCACCATTTTCTAGCTTAGTGAACCATTCTCTTGCTTCATCTTCCATTTCTGGCTTAGTTTCAGCCTCGTCATGGAACCTAATATATAATTTTAATAATTCCTTTATTGGATCATTTTCAACCGCCTGCTTGTCACCCCACAGCTTGTAGGCAACTATTAGCTTACCAAACTGGGTACCATAGTCACCTAGGTGGTTTAGCTTTTCAACATGGTAGCCCTGTGAAGCGTAAATCTTGCTTAGGGCGTTACCGATTACAGTAGTCCTTACGTGACCTATATGGAAAGGTTTTGCTATATTTGGAGATGAAAACTCTACTACTACAGTCTTACCCTTACCAAATTCACTCTTACCGTAATTTTCCTTTTCAGTTAAAACCTGGTTAATTACCTTCTTGGCTAGACTTTCCCTATTTACAAAGAAATTTACATAGCCTCCTAGGTTTATAATTTTATTTATATCATCTGTTGGCTGAATCTTACCTGCCAAGTCCTCTGCTATTGCATTTGGAGCCTTTCTAAATACCTTTGCTAGCTTGAAACAAGGGAAGGCATAATCTCCCATTTCCTTGTTTGGTGGTACTTCTATAAGGGCTGTTATCTCTTCAAGAGTCAAATCTTCTATTTCTGACTTTAGGCTCTCAGATATCAACTTTTTAAAATCTGCCATGAGTCTTCCTCCAATAAATTTATCTATAGTCATATAATTGTTCTGCTTTCTTCAATATTATATGATATACCATTTTTTTTATTTTTTCAATACTTTAAGGTTTTTTTCCTATTTATATTCTTGCTAACTCCTTCTTTTTAAAAACGATTATTAGGCTCATATATAAATCAAAGATCTTCTTCTGTTAATACCCTTATACCATTTTTTCTTAGGAGGGCAGCTGTTACCCCCTGTCCTTTCTTCTTCTGGCCTTCAAACCTGCCTGTATATATCTTGTTACCACCACAGGATGGGCTGGACTCCTTTAGAATAGCCAGGCTGACCTGGTGTTTTTCAGCCTGGTCCAGTGAAATTTGAGCCCCCTTCAAAAACTCTTCTGTCAGATCTCTTCCATCCTTGCCATATACCCTGGCCCTTCCTTCTACAACATCTATACCATCGTAACCAGCTTCTACTTCAGATGGTAGACGGGGTGACTCAAGACCACCCATGGATTCTGGACAAACCTTAATAAAGTCTCTTCCTTCTAGGAAATTTAAGACAGCTTCATTTTTATTGTCTCCACCGTTGTATTTACACTTGATCCCTAGGAGACAGGCAGATACAAGGACTGGTCCCTTATCTATATCCTTCATTTTTATCACCTTTTAACTCTATATTTTCAATATTTGCCTATAGTTTTTCTATATTCTTTACCTATATTCTTTATCTGTGGCCCTTAACCAATGCTTTTATTTATAGTCTTTGTCTCTAGCTTTTATACACTGCTTTTATCTATAATCCCCCTATAAACTTTATAAAAAGCAAGTTTAGGTAAGGATCATTGATTGGTTATGCATATTTAATTCCAACTACTTTACTATTACTATGGTTACTCCAACCCCACCTTCACCATACTGGCCAGGTCTCATGGACTTGACATGTGGATTTTTCTTTAGTAGGTCTGTAATACCCTTTTTCAATATTCCTGTACCTATACCATGGATAATTGTTACCTCTTCATGGCCAGCCATACAGGCATCATCTAAGTACTTTTCAACAGTCATGCTAGCCTCTTCAAGGTTCATGCCCCTTAGGTCTACCTTTCTTTCTACACTACCCGACTTGGAATTAATAACCTGCCTTGTAGTCTTAGTAACCGTGTTTTTCTCTTTCTTATCTATCAGTTTGAGAGACTTGTATGGTAGGCTCATTTTCATGATACCAACCTGGACTATGGCTTCCCTCTTCTTGTCATCTGCAGATACAACTGTACCATCCTGCCTTAGGGTAATTATATTTACATCTGTACCAGGCTTTAGGGTCTTAATCTCCTTGGATGCATACTTTGGTACGACCATACTCTCTACACTAGGCTGGAGTTTGCCCATAGACTGGCCTATTTCTTTTCTAATTTCCTCAAGCCTACGGTCCTTCCCTACTATCCTTCAGCCTATCTGTCTTCCTGATTTCCTTGATCATGGCATCCGTATCTTCCTTGGCCTGCCTTACTATAGAGAAGGCTTGGCTCCTGGCATTTTCTAAAACCTTGGCCTTGGACTGGTCTAGCTTTTCTAGCTTGGCCTGGTAGTCTAGCTTTATATCCTCTATCTCCTGCCTGTATCTTTCTGCCCTTTCAAGCTCTTCCTGGGTCTTAAGTCTACTCTTTTCTACGTTCTGTAGTACCTCCTCTATTTCTATGTCCTCATTTGTTAGGAAGTTTTTAGCATGTTCTATAATATATTCACCCAGACCTAGCTTTCTAGAAATTTCAAAGGCATTTGACTTGCCGGGTACGCCTATAAGGAGCCTGTATGTAGGAGAAAGCGTCTCCATGTCGAACTCTACCGCTGCATTTTCAACATCCTTCTTGGCTAGGGCATATTTTTTCAATTCACTATAGTGGGTAGTTGCTATACAGGACGCTCCCGACTGTCTTATATTTTCTAATATTGCTATTGCTAGGGCTGCCCCCCTCTTCTGGGTCCGTACCTGCCCCCAATTCGTCAAATATTACCAAGGACTGGTCTGTCACCCTATCTACTATATTTACAATCCTAGTCATGTGGGATGAGAAGGTAGACAGGTTCTGCTCTATACTCTGGTCGTCTCCTATATCTGCAAATATTTGATCAAAGACGCACATACTAGTACCATAGTTTGCAGACAAGTGAAGTCCACACTGGGTCATCAGGGCAAATAGGCCTAGGGTCTTGATAGTTACCGTCTTACCACCAGTATTTGGTCCCGTTATCAGTAGGGTAGAATAGTCTCCACCTAAGATAATATCGTTGGCTACTACTGACTTCCTATCTAGTAGGGGGTGTCTACCACCAACTATCCTAACTAGCCTATCCTTATTTAGGCTTGGTTCTGTAGCCTTCATATCTATTGATAGCTTTCCCTTGGAAAATGCAAAGTCCAACTTAGATAGAATTTCCTGGTTTGATAGCAATTCCCTGCTCACCTGACCTACCATGGCAGACAGGTTTGCTAGGATTTTTCTATCTCTTCTTTTTCCTGGAGTCTTAGCTGTCTTAGGTAGTTGTTCATCTCAACTATGGTCATAGGCTCTATGAATAGGGTTGCTCCTGATGAGGACTGGTCATGGATAATTCCGGACACCATAGACCTGTACTCTGCCTTGACTGGTACTACAAACCTATCTCCTCTCATGGATATAATGGCGTCCTGAAGATACTTTTGGTAGCTAGCAGACGATATAATTCCATTTAGCTTGGACCTGATAGATTGGTTCTTTTGCAGGATCCTCCTCCTGATTGACCTTAGGTCTGGTGAAGCTGAGTCTGCTATTTCAACTTCACTAATAATGGCATTAAAAATTTCATCTTCAATATCCTTGTGTACGTATAAGGATGTGGCCAGACTTTGGATTATAGGGTACTTGATTTCATCATCCTCTTCATCTATTGAAGTCTCAGAATTACCAAAGGTCTCCTTCTTTATCTTACCACTTAAAACATTACTTAATACCCTAGTTGCTCTCATAGTGTCAGCCAGGTCCAATAGGCTCTTAGGGTCTAAAACAGCTCCTAGATCTGCCCTCTTGGCCTTGTCTCCTATATCATGTATACCCTCAAGTGGCACATGTCCCCTGTTTATGAGGATTGACTGGGCCTCAGTGGTTTCCTCTTGGGCGACCCTTACCTCTTCAAAACTTGACATTGGTTTTAATTTTTCTATCATTGAAAGACCTAGACTGGATGCAGCCTTGGCCTTTAGCATATCTATTATCTTGTCTAACTCTAATACCTTATAAAATTTAGCTTCCATATTCACCATCCTTTTCTAAGGCCTTGATGCCTGATTTAATTTCTATCTCAATATTATACCACATTGGACTTTAACCATGTTATAATATATATGTAAAGATTTATTTGGAATTATATTACTTAGGGAGGTGCTTTGAGATGAAGTATATAACAGAAGGTTTATTTCCAACATTGGTTTTCAAAAATTTTGAATGTATCTCAAGAATCCCTAGACCATCTGGTCACGAGGGAGCTATCAGCGATTATATTATGAATTTTGCCAAGAGTCTAGGTTTAGAAACCTACCAAGATAGCTACAAAAATTTAATAGTGAAAAAGCCTGCAACTAATAGCAGTCCTAACCCATCCACGGTTATGCTACAGGCCCATGTAGACATGGTACCCGAAGCTAGTGACTCAGTAGACCATGACTTTACCAAGGACCCAATCGAGTTAATCCTAGATGGCAATAATCTAAGGGCGAACCAGACAACGCTTGGTGCAGATGATGGTATGGGTGTTGCCTATATGATGGCTATATTAGAAAGCGATGACCTATCACACCCTAACCTTGAATGTGTATTTACAGTTGAGGAGGAGGTCGGTCTGATAGGTGTAGAAAAGCTTGATATGTCAGATCTTAAGTCTACATATATCCTGAATCTTGATGGAGAGGAGGACGATTCTATCCTTGTAGGATGTGCAGGAGCAGTTAATGCTAGCATGGTCCTAAGGAAGGAATATAGGCCTGCCATTTCTACCAACCTAGCCCTAGAAATTAATGTTAAGGGCCTATTTGGTGGACACTCAGGTATGGATATAGACAAGCAAAGGGCAAATGCCAATGTAATTATGGGCAGGATACTCAGCTCTATCACTTACGACTATGACCTATTCTATATAGGTGGTGGCTCTAAGAGAAATGCTATACCTAGAAGCTGCGAGGCAGTAATTTCCATTAGAAATGAAGACCTAGAAGCACTTGTCAGAGAGATTCAGAGGCTTTCTGCTAAGATACAAAAGGAATACTATCCTACTGACCCTAATTTAAAGATAGAATTGAGAAGGTCTGCACCAACTGATTTCAAGGTATTTACAGATGAGTGTAAGAATAAGATCTTAGATATACTTTGCCTAACACCTGATGGCGTAATATCAAGGGCAGTTGATCTGGGCATGGTTGATACATCCTCTAATTTTGCGGTAATACATGAGGGAAACCAGAACTTAGAATTCAATAGTCTTGTAAGGTTCACTGCAGCATCTAAAAGGGACTATGTTAAGTCAAACTTGGCTAGACTGGCTAAACTAGTCGGAGCTAAACTAGAATTTTCTGCTGAATACCCTGCCTGGGAGCATGACAAAAATTCTAAGCTAGAGGACTTGTCAGTAGGTGTCTACAAGGAAGTATTCGACAAGGACCCTAATGTTGTAATCATGCATTGCGGTCTAGAATGCGGTATCCTTTTAAACAAACTAAGACACAAGGCTGAAGCAATTTCAATAGGTCCTAATATGTTCAATGTGCATACACCACAGGAGCATGTTGAGGTCGATTCTGTAGGTAGGATGTGGAAGTTTATCGTCAGACTACTAGAGGTACTTTAAAAATGCAAACTAGCTTTATATAAGCAGCGAAAAAGACACCTTAAGTGGGTGTCTTTTTATTTGTACAATATATTTAATTATAATTTCTCTTATAGGAGATCCTTAGCCTGGTCCTTCCAGCATATAAAGCCAGTCGTTCCTGGCCCTCCATGGGTACCTATTCCACAGCCTATCATAAAGTATCTTACCTCAGAAGGCTTTAGCTCAGCCCTTATTATATCCTCTAGTCTATCCCTTTCTTTTAGGTCATCTGAATAGCCTATATAGACTGTCCTGCCTTCAAGGCTGGATATTCCATTTTCCTTGGCTATTTCTACTAGTTTTCCTGCTACATTCTTCTTTCCCCTAGCCATGCCTACATTATCAACTATACCATCCTTCAGGATGCATAGGGGCTTGATACTTAAGACCGTACCTATTGTAGCTTTAGTACTTGATATCCTTCCACCCTTGCTAAGGTATAGGAGGTCATCACAGGAGAAACAACCATAGGCCATATCCTTCATAGCCTCAATCTGGTCAACTATTTCATCAAGTGTCTTGCCCTCTTCTCTTAGCTGGCAGGCCCTTATAACCTGTATAGCTATAGCAAAGCAAAGGGTATTAGAGTCTACAATCCTAATTTTATTATCATAACTTTCTTCTAGCTCTGACTTGGCTAGCATGGCACTTTGGTAGGTACCTGTAGCACTTGCCGCTGCAGAAATATAGAGGATATCGTGGCCCTTCTCACAGTAGCTCTTAAAGCATTCATAGAAGGCCCCATATGTTATTTGAGAAGTCTTAGGTATTAGGCCCTCTTCTCTCAATATCCTATAAAACTTTCTCCCTCTATATCAACCCTATCCTTATATTCAACACCATCAATATTTACACTGATTGGCAACATCTCTATATCATATAAGTCCAAATAGTCCTGGGTTATGTCAGACAAACTATCACAGACTATCTTAATCTTATTCATACTCACCTCCAGATTTTTCTAAACCAAACCATCAAAGTCTAATTGTCTCATAGCCTCGTATACCACAATGGCCACTGCATTAGACAGGTTAAGGCACCTTGCACCCTCTATCCCCCTCATTGGTATCCTGATACAGGTATCCATATTGGCTTCTATCAGGTCCTTGGGTAGGCCCTTAGTTTCCTTACCAAATACCAAAAAGCAACCATCCTCATACCTTACATCAGTATGGTTTTGTTTGCCGTTTATGGTAGAGAAGAAAAATTTAGCCCCCTTGTTTTTCTCTTCAAGTTCCTCGAAGCTATCATAGTATTGTATATCTGCTATATCCCAATAGTCTAGGCCACACCTCTTTAGGTGCTTATCATCTAGGGAAAAGCCTAGTGGTCTTACCAGGTGGAGTATAGCCCCTGTATTTGCACATGTCCTAATTATATTACCCGTATTGTGCGGTATTTCTGGCTCAACAAGCACTATATTGATAGCCATAATATCAACCCCCTTATCTTATTTTCTATCTAAAAGCTATAGTAGTTGCACATATGACTAATAGCGCAATTACTACATTCTGGTTTTCTAGCCTTACAGACCCTTCTACCATGGAATATCAGTAGGTGGTGGGAATGGGTCCACCTGTCCTTTGGTATTGCCTTCATCAGGGCAAACTCTGTCTTCTCTGGTGTAGACTCCTTTACTATACCTATCCTATTGCTGACCCTAAATACATGGGTATCCACTGCAATAGCAGGTACTCCGAAGGCATTACTCAAGACAACCCCTGCTGTCTTTCTTCCCACGCCGGGGAGCTTCACAAGGTCTTCTAAATTATCTGGAACCTGGCCCCCATATAGGTCTACTAATATTGATGATGTTTCCTTAATCTTCTTGGCCTTTGACTTGTATAGCCCACAGGTCTTAATCATTTTCTCTATCTGGCCTATACTCAGGTCCTTAAAGTCCTGGGGCTGGTTGTACTTTTTAAACATTTCCTCTGTGACTATATTAACCCTAACATCTGTACACTGGGCTGATAGTATGGTTGCTACTAATAACTCAAAGGCAGATGAATGCACCAACTCGCAATGGGCATCTGGGTGCTGGTCATTCAAGAGGTCCAGTATTTCTATCGTTTCTTTTTCGTCTTTTTTCTCGGCATCCTTCCTCCTCTAGTCAACTATCCTGCTTCCACCAATAAACTCCCTAATTATAGAAGTAGGACCTATATCTCCAGTATCATCTATCTGGTTGAAGTACTGTAAAAACTTTCTTAGCCTCAAGGCATCTAAATAATGACAAGAGTCCTCGTCAACCTTTCTCAATAACTTTATAGCCATTGGCTTTAGGACTGACAGCTCATACACACTGGCTGAGTTAAACATAACATCTGCCTCTTCCTGGTAAGGGAAAATATTTCTTTCCTCCCCCCTCCTAACTGAGGCCCACTTTTCTAGTGTACTCTCTGCATTAGAATTTCTGAATTGGTGGTCCCTGACTATTCTTCTTATCAGCCTGAAATCTGTAGTCGGTATCCTATTGTGGTCATCCAGGTTTATCTGAGTAATAACACTTAAGTATATCTTAAACTTCAAATCATCTGGCAGTGCCTTGGTCAAACTTGGGTTCAAGCCATGGATTCCCTCCAGAATTATAGGGTTGTCACCCTCCAGCTTTAGCTTTTTATCGGTATAGACCCTTGTCCCAGTCATGAAATCAAATTTAATTTTCATAATTTCCTTGCCCTCCAAAAGGTCATTTAGGTCCCTATTGAATCGGTCAATATCAATTGCGTCTATTGATTCAAAGTCGTAGTCTCCATTTTCGTCTCTTGGTGTATCCTCCCTATTGACAAAATAATCGTCTAGGGATATAGGTAGTGGTGTCAATCCATTTACCCTTAGCTGTGTAGATAGCCTGTGGGCAAAACTCGTTTTACCTGATGATGAAGGCGCTGCTATTAAGATCAGCTTACTCTTCCTCCTCACTATCATATCCGCTATCTCAGCTATTTTCTTTTCATGTAGGGACTCAACAGTCCTTATCATTTCACCATATTCATTGTTTTCTATTATCCTATTTAGGTCCACTAGGGTCTCTATTCCTAAGGTCCTAGACCACTGTTCAGACTCCCTGTAGATATCTGACAGCTTTGGTAGGGGTTTAAATTTTGCCACCCTACCCTTTATGCCCTTATCTGGACCCAAGATTACCAGACCTTCACCCATCCTAACTAGGTCAAAAATCCTTGATATATGAGGTAGATGGGAACATATATCCATAAAAAAATAGTCAAAGTAGCCATTACACTCATATACCTTAGTAAGGTCATCATCCCTATACTTTAGGAGATTAGACTTGTCAAACCTTCTAACCTCTTCAAACTTGTCAATGGCCTGGTCATTTGGCATATAGTGACATTTTATTTCATAGTCCTTTTCTATATATTCCTTCATCTTGGCCTTTAGTACCTCAATATCATCATCAGTTAGGTCTTTTGGCATCCTAAGCATACAGTAAAGCCCTCCTGCTATAGAGTGCTTGATAAAGACCTTACAGTTGTCAAATACATCCCTACAGGCCATTACTAAAAGCAAGGATAGACCCCTAAAATACAGACGCATACCGTCTTCACTCCTTGTATCTATAAGGTGGACATCCTCACTAGTGTGAAGCACATAGTTTAAGTCACGGTACCTGTTTTTTATTTTAGCCATGCATATATGTCCCTGGTAGTCATCTTCTAGCATTTTGGCTAACTTGGAAAGTCTAATCTTACCTTCATCTATTTTTATTTCCTTACCATCTACCCTGATATTTAAATCACTCATCAATCTATCCCTTCATACTATGACAAAATTCAAGGAGGTCCCCCCTTGAATTTCAACTAACTATTTTACAGTCCCTATATTTTGCAATGGAAATAATCTAACTAGTACACTTCCTACAAGCCTAGATTCAGGAACAAAGCCAACCTCTGTATACCTACTATCTAGACTGTTTCTCCTGTTATCACCCATGCAAAAAAGCTTGCCCTCTGGCACAGTAGTGTCTATATCACCATCTGTATAATTGTCCTTAGAAATATATTCCTCATCTAGGACCTTTCCGTTTACCTTGACAACCCCATTCTTTATAGTGATGTGGTCACCACCTACAGCGATTACCCTCTTTACTAGGTCCTTAGTGCTACTATCATCCTGCAATATGAAGTCCACTATTTTCTTAGCTGTGCTCTTGTCTTGACTAGTTAGGCTGTTTAAAGGCATATAGCTATCAAATACAACTATATCACCCCTCTTGACACCAGTATACCTACTGACCCTATTAATAATCAGGTAGTCACTATTTTCAAGGGTTGGGTACATTGATAGGCCATCTACCCTGGTTGGTCTAATAACCTGAACTATGACTACAGCCAAAATTGCTGCCATTAAAAAAACTTTGATAATTTCTTTTACTTCATGTATAAATCCCTTTTTCTCTACTCGACTCAATTTAGTCTCCTTCCTCAACCCTATTAATTTATTTTTTCTGACCTTTGAGTCAGCCTCTATCTTCTAAGTCCCTTTGGGTACTTATTTTTAAGTGTTCCATTTGATTCCTTGCCCCAACCTAGGGAAACCCCATCTACGCTTACCAGGACCCAACCCCTTGATTGGCCTGTTCCTATAGATTCTCCCCTCAGATAGGCCCTGATTTCATCAGAGTCATTCGCAAAATCAAGTGTATATTTTACATCACTAGGCTTCAAGGCCATGGCCAAAGAATGGGCTGGCTCGAACCTATTCTTTTTAAATTCACCTATAAAAAGTCCTGACCTCAATACCTTTAAACCCCTAAGGTCATAATCAAGAGGCTGGTAGTGAAGCCTTTCCTCCTTGACGGCTAAACCTGGTTCTAATAGCTTCCTTAGTCCACCATCTATTAAATAGTCGGTGGCGAAGTCTTCGTACAAGCCAAGGTATTCTTGATTTTTTCTATTGGATTTTGCCTTTGACTTTTGTTTTTTCTTTGATTTTTTAGCAGATTCTCTACTAGAATCCCTGTGTGAATCTTTATCGAAAGCTAATAAATCACTATCTTGAGCTTCCTGGTCTCCCTGCTTATCTGCCTTCTTTGTTATCCTGGCACAAAAGTGGCCTTCTCCCCTATCTCTATGGGGCCAAATCCTATCCATATCAAGTAGGTTAGCATCTGGATAGTATCCCAAGAAATCCTCAATTATAGCTTCATTTTCCTGCCTAGTAAAGGTGCAGGTAGAATAAATAATCATACCACCAGCTCTTAGCATTTGGTAGGCATCTCTTATAAGCTGTCTCTGGATGGCAACACATTCATCAACCTTGTCTTGTGACCAGTCTTCAATGGCAAAATCATCCTTCCTGAACATACCTTGACCAGAACATGGTGCATCTATGAATATCTTATCAAAGAAACCTTTAAAAAACGTTAATAAATTACTGGAATCTGAATTAGTTATAATAGAGTTTACAGCTCCAAATCTCTCTAGATTCTCCCCCAAGGCCCTAATCCTACTTGGATTTATCTCATTAGATACCAAAAGTCCCTTATGATTTAGCCTTGATAGTATATAGGTAGACTTGCCACCTGGGGCTGCACATAGGTCTAGGACCCTATCTCCTTCAGAAATAGGTGTTTGACCCACCACACTCATGGCAGAAGGCTCCTGTATATAATAGGCTCCTGCATCATGTAGGGGATTCTTACCTGGATTTACATCTCCTGACAGGTAGTAACCCTCTTCTGCCCAGCTAATCTTGTCCCTCTCAAAATCAATATTAAAAAGGCCCAAGTCCTTGAAGCTTTCTATTGGTAGCTTCAAGGTATTAACCCTTATTGCAGAAGTCTTTTCGTCCCTATAGGAGTCTAAAAAGGCCTGGTATTCATCCCCCAAAAGGTCCTCCATCTCTCTCAGGAAGGCTTTTGGCAATGATGAAGGCTTATCATTTATATCAAATTGAGCCTGGGCCTCTCCTGAAACCCCTTCCTTTAAAGCCTTATTCGTACTATTAGAAGTAGTCATAAACATTCGTCGCCTCGCATATTACTACCTTGATTTTTTCCTTGTTAGCCTGCCTATAGCCAGCTATAAAGGTATTTACATCTGGGTCTGATAGGTCAATTTTTTTCTCACTTACAAGGGTCAAGCTACTACCATCCATGATAAACTTAACCTGGTTGACACCATTATCCAAAATGTAGTGCATAATTGTCTTTTCTTCTATACCCTCATACCTTTCAAAAAAGGCCAGTTTGTCCCCAAAGTCCTTGACACTATAAGACTCTTCCTTGTCCTTATTATTTACTATATAGGCACTTTCATTCATGTCTATGCCCATCCTCTTCATTTCTTCTTCTATATTCTTTGGATCAAATCCATATCTCTCCAGAAGCTTTTCCTGCATCTGGCCGAACTTCTCCACTGAAATATTATTCTTCTTTAGAAATTCATTGATACTTTTCGAAAAATCTAGGGGGCTCATACTTCCACTAGATACGTTCGTATACATTGAATACATGTATGCTTCTAATTTATCTATATCCGAATCCTTGACCTTATTTTGAAAAGAGCCAAAGTCTATTATCTTATCGTCTGACATAGGTCTACCTCCTTAGTAAGATTTAAGTATATTATACCATTAGACGGCTTAATTTAACCATAAACGGTCCCCTTATTTGGGTAGAAAAAAGCCCTATAAATATAAATTAACTGTCTGAGCCTACTCTCCTAAAACTGCCTCAACTATAGGTGTCGGGTCCTGAACCTGGTCAGAGTACTGGAAGCTATTATACATTTCCTCTAGCCAGTCCTTGTCTAGGTCTTCGTCATGATATACCCTGCATAGTACATCTCCTCTCTTGACCCTGTCCCCCTTTTTAACACCTATCTTTAGGCCCACACCATACTTGATTGGGTCAGATTTAGTCGCCCTACCAGCCCCAAGCTTCATGGCTAGGATGCCCAACTGCATTGAATGTATACGGCTGATATAGCCCGCCTCTCTTGACCTTATTTCTGTCACAAATTTTGCCTTTGGGAGTAGGTCTGTATTTTTGATTTGTTCTACATCACCACCCTGGTATTGGACCATTTGGACTAGCTTTTCAAAGGCCTTCCCTGATAAAATTGCTTCTTTTATCTGCCTTCTTGCCTCCTCCTTAGTAGATGCAAGCTGGCCCTGGATTAGCATTATTTCTCCTGCTCTTATACATAATTCTGTAAAATCCTCTGGACCCTTGCCTCTCACAGTTTCAACTGCCTCCTGGACCTCTAGGGCATTTCCTATGGTATTACCCAATGGCTGGTCCATGTCTGTTATCATGGCCATTGTATCTCTTCCAAGTTTCTTGCCTATTGCTATCATAGCCTGGGCCAAGACTTTCGCATCCCCTATAGTCTTCATAAAGGCCCCTTCACCATACTTTACATCTAAAAGTATGGTATCTGCACCCGAAGCCAGCTTCTTAGACATTATTGAAGAGGCTATAAGCGGTATTGAATTTACGGTTGCCGTCACGTCCCTCAGGGCATAAAGTTTCTTGTCTGCCGGTACTAGGTCACCAGTCTGTCCTATTATAGCCAGACCTATTTCCTCTACCTGCCTTTTGAACTGGTCCTCTGACAAATAGCAGTTAAATCCCCTTATGGACTCTAGTTTATCCAAGGTCCCACCAGTATGGCCTAGCCCCCTACCAGACATCTTTGCAACCTTTAGGCCACATGCAGCTACCATAGCACCTAGGGCCATAGAAGTCTTGTCGCCTACACCACCTGTTGAGTGTTTGTCTGCCTTTATTCCCTCTATTGATGATAGGTCTAAGACATGTCCACTCTTCATCATGGCCTCTGCAAGCTTGGCAGTTTCATGATCGTCCATACCATTTAAGACTATGGCCATCAAGAGGGCACTAGTCTGATAGTCAGGTATGGTTTCATTTGTTACTCCATCTATCCAAAATTGTATCTCTTCATCACTCAAAGCTAGCTTATTTTTCTTTTTTTCAATAATATCTAAAAATCTCATATCTTACCTCCGCACACTCCAAGCAAGTCCTTCCTTTAAACAATAAACCTATGGTCAATTGTTATAATGAAAATAGGCTCTTACATAGTTAAATCAATCGGTATACAAAATAGGTCCTAAGCAAATTTCACATCTTTTAAAAAGAAATTTGTTTAGAACCTATTATACTACTATCTCTTGAAATTTACCAATTCTATCCAAGAAATTTAATTTTTATTACTTGAAGTACTTAACACCAGATTCAAATAACTTCTGGTCCTTTTCTCCTATAATATTCTTGATTACATAGTCTCCTCTTCTTTCTGAGTGACCCATCTTACCAAGGATTCTACCATCAACTGAAGTGATTCCCTCTACTGCCCAGTATGAACCATTAGGGTTAAAGTCTATATCATATGTAGCATTTCCATCAAAGTCTACATACTGTGTTGCTATCTGTCCATTTTCTATTAGGGTCTTCATAACCTCTTCACTGGCAACAAACTTACCTTCACCATGAGATATAGCTATTGAGTGGATATCTCCGACCTCTGTTGCAGCCAACCAAGGTGACTTGTTTGATGCAACCCTAGTCTGAACTACCTTAGCCTGGTGACGACCTATATTATTATATGTCAATGTAGGCATATCTGCACTTGGAGTCTTAATCTCACCATATGGTACTAGGCCAAGCTTGATAAGGGCCTGAAAACCATTACAAATACCTATCATTAGACCATCCCTATTATTTATTAGGTTCATGACAGCCTCTTCTATCCTTGGATTTCTAAATACTGTAGCTATAAACTTAGCTGAACCATCTGGTTCATCACCTGCTGAGAAGCCTCCTGGTATCATAATGATCTGGCTCTTGTTAATTTCCTCAACCATCATGTCTATTGAAGCCTCTATATCAGCATAAGTCATATTTCTAAATACGCCTATATGGGCCTCTGCACCTGCCCTTTCAAAGGCTCTTGCAGAGTCATACTCACAGTTAGTTCCTGGGAAGGCTGGTAGGAATACTCTTGGCTTAACTATGCTAAGAGATGACTTGGCTGGTTTAGCATCTAGCTTGTAGCTGATATTTCTATCTTATAATCCACTAGCTTGCTTGCCTTAGTTGGGAAGATTGACTCTAGTGTCTTTTCAGACTCAGCATATAGCTTGTCTAGGCTTACCTCCTGACCAAATACATCTATGACTGGCTTGGCTATTGTCTCTCCAACAAGCACATAGTTGGCTCCCTCTAGGACCCCAAGGTCTGCCTGGTCGATTTCTACTAGGATAGAACCATAGCTCTGTCTAAATAGGTCGTCCCTATTTTCATACCTGCTAGCAAGCTGGTCATCAAGCTTTACACCTATCCTGTTACCAAAGGCCATCTTTGCTATGGCTTCACCTAGACCTCCATAGCCAAGGGCATATGTTGCCTTTAGCTTACCTGCTAGGGCCGCCTGGTGTATAATATCAAAGTTCTTCTTCATCACATCGAAGTCTGGGAAGGCATAGTCCTTCTGAGGCGTTTCTACTAGGACAAGGGCATTACCTGCTGCCTTTAATTCCTGAGAAACTATATTCTTAGCGTCTTCTGTATTAACTGCAAAGGATACAAGGGTAGGCGGTACATCTATATCCTTGAAAGTTCCACTCATTGAGTCCTTGCCACCTATGGCCGGTATCTCAAAGCTTGACTGGGCATAGTAGGCGCCTAGCAGGGCTGAAAATGGCTTTGCCCACTAGTTGGATCCTGGCCTAGCTTTTCAAAATATTCCTGGAATGTAAGCCTTGCAGTAGAGTAGTCACCACCAAGGGCTACAAGCTTGGCAACAGATTCTACTACTGCATTCATAGCTCCGTGGAAAGTAGACCACTTACCAATCTTTGGGTTATATCCATATGTCATTATAGATGATGTATTCGTTTCACCACCTAGTACTGGTATCTTGGCAACCATACCATTAGCTGGTGTAGCCTGGTACTTACCACCTAGTGGCATAATAATTGTATTACCACCTATAGTATTATCAAACTTCTCTACTAGTCCCCTCTGTGAACAAGTATTAAGGTCTGACATAGCTGCTAGGTACTTGTCTTCTATTGTCTCAAACTGGCTTGTTAGGCTAGTCAAGTCTACATATCCAGATTCTGGGTCAATTCCCTCAACCCTTATATCTGTATCCTGCTTTGATCCATTTGTATCAAGGAAGGCCCTTCTTATATTTACTATATCCTTGCCATTCCAGTATATTCTTAGGTAGCCTGTATCTGTAACAGTTGCCACATGAGTAGCCTCTAAATTTTCCAGACCTGCCAACTCTATGAACCTATCCATATTTTCAGCATCTATAGCAACTGCCATTCTTTCCTGAGATTCTGATATGGCCAGCTCTGTACCGTCTAAGCCATCATACTTCTTAGGCACTAGATCAAGGTTGATATCTAGCGATTCGGCTATTTCACCTATAGCAACAGATACACCACCTGCACCGAAGTCATTACACCTTTTTATCATCCTTACAGCTTCTGGATTTCTAAAGAACCTCTGGATTTTTCTTTCATTAGGGGCATCACCCTTTTGAACCTCTGCAGAACAAGTAGAGATAGATTCCTCACTGTGCTCCTTAGATGATCCTGTTGCTCCTCCGCATCCATCTCTACCAGTTTTTCCACCTAGTAGGATGATTACGTCTCCAGCCTCTGGTCTCTTTCTAATTACATTTTCCTTTGGAGCTGCTGCTATTACTGCACCAACCTCCATTCTCTTGGCAACAAAGTTTTCATCGTATACCTCTGCTACCTGGCCAGTTGAAAGACCTATCTGGTTACCATATGATGAATATCCACTGGCTGCTTCTGTAGTTATCTTCTTCTGCATTAGCTTACCTGCTATAGTATCCTCTAGGGAAGTTCTTGGGTCTGCTGATCCTGTTACCCTCATGGCCTGGTATACATATGACCTTCCTGACAATGGGTCCCTGATAGCACCACCAAGACAAGTTGCTGCGCCACCAAATGGCTCTATTTCTGTTGGGTGGTTGTGTGTTTCGTTCTTGAACATTAGAAGGTATTCTTCCTTCTTACCATCAACCTCTACGTCTATATTTATTGAACAAGCATTTATTTCTTCACTTTCATCAAGGTCGGCTAGCTTGCCCTCCTTCTTTAGCTTTTTCATGGCTACAGTCGCCATATCCATTAGGCATATATCCTTGTCCCTGTCACCATAGACAAATTTCCTGTCTGCTAGGTACTGGTCATAGGTATCCTTTACTGGATCTGTAAACCTACCCCCTTCAATTTCTACATTTGCTAGCCTAGTCATGAAGGTAGTATGCCTGCAGTGGTCTGACCAATATGTATCTAGAACCTTTATCTCAGTTATAGTTGGATCTCTCTTTTCATCTTCTTTGAAGTAGACCTGGATACACTTTAGGTCTTCTAAAGTCATAGCAAGACCCATATCAGCTAGGAATTTTTCTAGGCCTGAAGAGTCTAGGTCTATAAATCCATCCAGGATAGCTACTGTCTCTGGTATTTCATATTCAACTGCTAGGGTTTCTGGCTTGTCTAATGAAGCCTCCCTAGAGTCAACTGCATTAATAAGGTAGTCCTTTATCTTGTCAAATTCCTGGTCGCTAATAGTATTTTCTATAACTATTACCCTGGCAGAATTTATATTTGGTCTCTTTCCTTCATTTACGATTTCTGCACACATTGATGCCCAGTCAGCCCTCTGGTCATACTGGCCTGGTAGGTACTCAATGGCGAAGACTCTTTCATCACCCAAACCTGGTATTTCTTCATAATAGACCTGGTCAAGATTAGGTTCTGAAAGAATAGTCTCAGCAACCTTCTTGTAGGCTTCCTGGCCTATACCCTCTACATCATACCTGTTAATTACCCTTAGCTTACCTACATTTATGTGTAGACTTTCTCTTATATCATTTTGCATTGCGAGAGACTCTAAAGCAAAACCGTCCTTCTTTTCAACAAAAACTCTACTTACCCTGCTCATAATCAACCCCTATATCCTTTCTATAGTGCATCCCTTCAAAACTTATCTTGTCTATATTCTTGTAGACATTCTTGGCAGCGGCCTCAACATCCTTGCCCCTAGAGCACACTCCTAGGACCCTACCACCGTTTGTAACTATCTTATCTCCATCAAACTTAGTTCCACTATGGAATACCACTATACTGTCATCTACATCCTCTAGGCCACTAATTAGCTTGCCCTTTTCATAGTCCTCTGGATAGCCTCCAGATGCTAATACAACGCAGGCAGCTGCATCATCTGTATACTTGATATCTAAGTCTGCCAACCTATCCTCTGTAATTGCCAGCATTATCTCACTTAGGTCAGTTTCTAGCCTCATCAATACTGACTGAGTTTCAGGATCTCCAAACCTACAGTTATATTCAAGTACCTTTTCTCCATTTGGAGTAATCATTAGGCCTACAAATAGGATTCCCCTATAGTCAAGCCCATCTGCCTGGAATCCCTTAAGAGACTTTATCAATACCTCATCATAAACCTTCTTGGCTAGGTCTTCTGTATATATTGTACTTGGAGAGAAGGTTCCCATACCACCTGTATTTGGTCCCTTTTCAAGTTCAAATATTTTCTTGTGGTCCTTGGCTGATTCCATAGGTACTATTGTGTTCTTATCTACAAAAGCCAGTATTGAAGTCTCAATACCAGTCAAAAACTCTTCAACTACTACAAGGTTACCAGCGTCACCAAATTTCTTGTCTGCCATTATCATCTTTAGGGTAGCTATGGCATCCTCCCTATTTTCAGGTATTACAACCCCCTTACCAGCAGCTAGACCATCGGCCTTGATAACCACTGGATAGCCAAAGGAGTCTATCTCCTCTATGGCCTTATCTATATCTGTATATTCCTTGTACTTAGCCGTAGGAATATCATGCCTCACAAAGAATTCCTTGGAGAATAGCTTACTACCCTCTAGTCTAGAGCAGGAAGCATCTGGTCCAAAGACCCTCAAACCCCTTTTTGCGAATACATCTGATATGCCCATTACTAGGGGAACTTCAGGTCCTACAACTGTTAGGTCTATCTTATTTTCCTCTGCAAAGTCTGCTAATCTATCTAATTCCGTATCCTTTATATCTAGGCAGTCAGCAACTGATGCTATACCTGCGTTACCAGGTGCACAGTAGACCTTTTCCACATTTTTTTCCTGGCTTAGCTTCCAACAGATGGCGTGTTCTCTTCCTCCACCACCTACTACTAAAATCTTCATACTCATCTCCCCCTATATTAATGCTTAAAGTGTCTGATCCCTGTAAATACCATGCTAATTCCTAGTTCATCACAGGCCTTGATTGAATCTTCATCCCTTATTGATCCACCCGGCTGAACGATGGCCTTTATACCATATTCAGCTGCCAATCTTACACAATCGTCAAATGGGAAGAAGGCATCGGATGCTAGGACTGCACCCTCGAAGTCTTTCTCATTTTTGTTATTTTCTATAGCGTTAGAAAGGGCCCATATTCTAGATGTTTGACCACATCCTACTGCCAAAGTCTGGCCATCCTTAACGATAGCTATGGCGTTAGACTTTAAGTTCTTTGCAACCTTCATGCCGAATTCCATATCTCTTAGCTGGTCATCTGTAGGCTGGACCTTAGTAACTACTTCACACTTGTCGGCTAAGACCCTATCCTTGTCCTGAACCAATAGCTTTCCATCCAGGTACTTCATATCATATGCTTGCTTGCTATCCTCTATCTTGGCTAGCTTTAATATTCTTAGATTCTTCTTTTGCTTTAATACTTCTAGGGCATCTTGGTCAAAGTCATAAGCTACTACTATCTCTAGGAATATTTCATTTATCTTTTCCGCAGTAGGCTTGTCTATCTTTGATGTAATTCCTAGGATACCACCAAAGATTGATACCTTGTCGGCCTCAAAGCACTTCATATATGACTCATACACACTATCTGCAAGACCTACACCACAAGCATTTGAGTGCTTGATAGCCACACTGCATACCTGGTCTGAATCCTTGAATTCTCTCATAAATTCTAGGCAACCTGCTAGGTCATTTATGTTATTGAAGGATAATTCCTTACCGTGTAGCTGTTCATAATTTATAATTGGGTTCTTTGCATTAGGCTGGGAGTACATAAAGCCCCTCTGGTGGCCATTTTCTCCATACCTAAGCTCTGAATCCTTTTCAAATGTAAGGTTTAGTATATCTGGGAACTGCTCTCCTACCACGCCTGCAAAGTACGTAGATATAAGGGTATCATACCTAGCAGTTGTAGCAAAGGCCTTATAGGCTAGCTGCCTTCTGTCTTCTTCTGTCAAGCCTCCTTGGGACAACTTTTCAATCACCATATCATAGTCAGCTATATCAACCACAACTGTAACATCCTTGTAGTTCTTTGAGGCCGACCTGATCATTGACGGACCACCTATATCTATATTTTCGACTATTTCTTCATGGGACTTGCCACTCCTAACAGCACCTTCAAAGTCATATAGGCTAACTACAACCATATCTATAGATCCTATATTTAACTCCTTTACTGTTTCTACATGTGAATCAAGATCTCTTCTATACAAGATGCCACCATGGATATATGGGTTAAGAGTCTTTACCCTTCCATCCAATATTTCTGGAAAGTTTGTAACTGATTCTACCTGCATTACATTCACACCTGCTTCATGAAGCTTCTTGAAGGTATTGCCTGTCGAAACTATCTCATATCCAAACTCATTTAATTTTTTACCAAATTCTACAAGACCAGTCTTGTCTGTAACACTTATCAAAGCCCTCTTCAATTCTATGTACCCCTTTCATACTAAATGCTCTATCTGCTTACTATACTTACTTAAACCTGAACCTTAAATATCTAATCTCAACCAAAATGGTGAATATATCATTAGTTATCTATAAATACCTTTCTTCCAACGACTCTTATCTTGTCATCGCAATAGTCGGCAACTACCTGACTTAAAATCCTATGCTCTATCTTCAAAACCCTCTGTTGTAGGTCTTGAGGACTATCCTCTGGAAGAACCTCTACAGTTTCCTGCCTGATTATAGGGCCTGTATCAGCATTTTCATCAACAAAGTGGACTGTAGCCCCACTTACCTTTACCCCGTATTCTACGGCTGCCTCATGGACCCTTAGGCCATAATATCCCTTACCGCAAAAGGATGGAATTAAGGATGGGTGGATATTAATTATCCTGTTTTCAAATGCCTTAGTGAAATTAGGACTAAGTATCTTTAGGAATCCTGCAAGGACTACTAGGTCTATTTGGCTTTCCTTCATAATATCAATAATAGCCTGCTCGTCCTTTTCAAATACTGCCCTTATATTATGGTTCTTGGCCCTTTCTAGGCCATAAGCCCCTTCCTTGTTGGATATAACCAGTTTGATTTGGCCATTTATCCTACCAGCTTCAACAGCATCGATTATAGACTGTAGGTTGGTTCCACCACCAGATACTAGTACAGCTATATTCTTCATCAAAATACCTCTTTACTCTCTATATTATCCATCTAGACAGGCCTATTACCCTAACTGGGATTATCCACCTGCCCCATATTCTCTCTCTTATACTAGGTCTACACCCTCATGTGAATCTACTACACTACCTATGATATAGGCCTTGTCATCCATTAGGGCCTTGTACTTGTCCTCTACAAAGTCTACATTGTCACTAGGCCTATTATTGATGTAGTCTACTAGGCCCTGAGCCTCATCCTTGTCAACTATCATTACTAGACCAACACCCATGTTAAAGCTCTTGTGAAGCTCCCTCTTTTCTATGGCATTAAAGCCCTCTATCATCTTGAAAATCGCTGGCTTGTCCCAAGACTTGGTATCTATGTCAAGTCCTAATCCCTTAGGTATTACCCTTACAATATTTTCTATTAGACCACCACCAGTAATGTGGGCTATGGCCTTCACATTATGGTTGGCTAAAGCATCAAGCGCTAACTTAACATATATCTTAGTTGGAGTTAACATAGCATCACCCAAGACATGCCTAGGTCATCTATATACTTGTCTAGTTCATACTTGTATTCCTCTAGGAAGATCTTTCTGATAAAGGAGAATCCGTTTGAGTGTATACCACTTGAAGATATGCCAACTAGAAGGTCTCCTGCCTTTACATCCTGACCGCTAACTATCTTCTTCTTATCAGCTATACCTATTGAAAAGCCTGCCAAGTCATAATCATCATCCCCGTACATACCTGGCATTTCAGCAGTTTCTCCACCTATCAAGGCACAGCCACTCATCTTACATCCATCAGCTATACCTCCTACAACCTTTTCTATATGCTCTGGTACTAGCTTTCCTAGGGCTATATAGTCTAAGAAAAATAGTGGCTTTGCCCCCTGACAAATCAAGTCATTTACACACATGGCAACTAGGTCTATACCAACTGTGTCATGCTTGTCCATTAGCTGGGCTATCTTAAGCTTTGTCCCAACCCCATCAGTTGATGCTAGTAGGACTGGTTCCTCCATGCCAAGGAAATCCTTTAGAGAATATAGACCACTAAAGTTACCTAGGTCACCAATTACATTTGAATCATAAGTTCCCTTAATCTTGTTTTTAATTAAATCTACCGCTCTGTTTCCCTCATCAATATCTACACCTGAACTCTTGTAAGTAAGCATTTTATCCCCCTTAAACTGAATATATTTTGATTATTTATTATCCACTATGATTAAAAACTAAAACTCAACTGATGCATCATCAGCTAGAACCTTGTCTGCCATTTCCTTCCTGTAAGCAGCTAGCTTCTCCCTTAAAACTGGGTACTTCACGCTTGCAATCTGAATTGCCATCAAGGCGGCATTCATACCTGAATCTATAGTTACCGTTGCAACTGGGATACCACTTGGCATCTGAACAATCGACAACAAGGAATCCATACCGTCCATTGTAGAAGACTTGATTGGTAGGCCAACTACTGGTATCAATGTCTGGGCAGCTATAACACCTGGTAGATGGGCAGCCTTACCTGCCGCTGCGATTATTACATCTGTATTGTCCTTGATTTCTTCCAAAAATCTAGTTAACTCCTCAGGTGTTCTGTGGGCTGAAAGTATTCTAACCACAACCTCTATACCATAGCTCTTTATAAATTTTATTCCGGACTCAAGCTTTGGCAAATCAGACTTAGAACCCATAACTACTGCAATTTTCATAATTAAATTCTCCTTTTCAACTTATTAAATCTAGGTAAAATATCTTCTAGTCTTTAAAAATCATTTGTTTACACCTATCCACTTAAGAGATAAAACAATATGACTATTTTTTTACTTGATTATCTATATATAATTCTTATATATACGAACCTTTATACTAAAAGAATATCCTAATGTGCAGTTTTTTTCAATACTTTTTTTCAAAAAAATTATTATAAAAAAAGCGTATTTTTTTGCGAACTATATAAATTATTATTACTATGTTTATTCGTATTTTTATGATAATACAGGTAAATAATGGCAACTTTGTACCCTTTAACTGCTATAAATAAAATCCAAGCCAATACCATTATTTGATATTAGCTTGGATTCAAATTCTATACTGAATAGTCTAATTTTTCTTTTACCTATCTTTTAGGACTTCTGACATATTGATTTTCTTTATCCTTCTTACCAGGATCCACCTATTTATTAGGTAGACCATCATTCCACATATAACCGTTGAAAGGTATACATATGCAGGTATATGCGGATCTACATAGCCATCAAACTTATAAAAGGCTAATATTACTAATGATCCTACTAAATATTTTTCTAAAGGAATTAGGATGACTAGAAATACAGCAACGGCTATTGTGGATACCCTAATAAATACCTTCTCTATCTCCTTGTCATAATAGCCAAATATCCTAAGATAAGAGATTGACTCCTTATATTTGTCAACTATAGTCTTGGTAAGGACATACATCACCACTAGGTATATTACAAGAGCCACGGACATGATCATAGGCATAAGGTTTTTAAAATTTACCATAAACTGACCGGCAATTTTTTTCATATCCGAAGAATTTATAATTGTAGCCAGTTCTTTGTCTTCTACCTTTAATTTCTTATCCGTAAATACCCCATTATAATAATATTCCTTCATGCCGACCATTTTATTACAATCCTTCCTATCCATTATGATGGCCATGGAAGTTGCAAAAAGGTCCGTATGACCAACAACCCTTAGTCTATAGTCTACATCCCTATTTTCATCCTTCATACTTATCTGGTCGCCCATATTTATTTTAAACCTATTCATTAGACCGTCTGAAAGGTAAACATCATATAGCCTTGGCTTTTGTTTAGAAGCCTCTTTATCATGTGAGGCCTTATCATTCTTGTATTCTCCATCTTCTTTTGAGCTTAAACCACTAGCCCTTGTCAGACCTTCTTTTATAAAGGCTCCGTCTAAATTGCTGGCATATATATTGACCTTTATATCTTGGTCAAAAGTCTTATCTCTCATTTTGACTCCATACATGGTGAATAGGTTGACTTTATCCCTGTCAACTGACATGGCATCAGATATATACTTGTCTTGTTGGTCATAGGTAGGCTTGTCAAATATACCCTTGTCCCTTTTTGCTAGAGATTCTTTTAACCTTGCCTCCGCCTCTTTTTCAAGGGGTCCCTTTAGTATGGTCTGGTAGCTAGAAGGCATAGATTTTTCTATATCATCCATATAGCCATCAATCAAAATATTTAAAGATAGGCCGTATATCAAAAGTATATTTCCCAATAGCAGGCCAATACACAAAACCAGGTAACTAGCCTTATTTTTCAAGAAGACCCTCATCCTAAACCTCGACAAGAATGCCACCTGTGGTAGCCTAATGGCCTTCCTCTGCCTCTTCTTAGTTAGTTCTCGCCTCAAAAATCTAAGGGGACTCAGCCTCAACTTTCTATATATGGACACAAAATTTATCAGTAATATCAAGCCTATAGGTATCAGGCTTGTCAATAAAAAGGCATAGGCATCCAACTCTACCCTTACAGGAAATAGGGAAAATGTACCCGTATATAGGCCTAAATATACATTCTTCATATGGGTATAGGCCAATAAATTGCCCACTAATACGGCAAACACCGTAACATATAGGGGCAACTTTATATAGTGCCATATAAGGCTAGCCTTGCTATAACCAAAGGATAGTAGGCTACCTATCACACTAGCTTCGTCCTCTATAGTATTCTGAACTAGGACTACAAATATAAAGGCCATTACCAAAAGTACTATCACCATCAAGGATGTCATCATTGGTACATCTCCACCCATATCATCCATAACATAGGAAATCCTAGAATTCCTATACTTATTTTGAGCATTTATCGGCACTAGACCCTTATCTACAAAGGCATCAACTAAATCCTCCAATTTATCAGACTGGACCTTCCTATTTTCACTGGAATGTTCTAATCTGTAAGAGTAGATATAGTTTACACCATAGCCATCTTTACTAGGTCATCAAAAGTCTTTTTATTTACACTGGCCACAGCAAAATCTTTGTTGTCCATCAAGATATCTCCCGGTCGCCTCAATAAACAACTATAGTCTGGAAAGGCCACCAAGCCAACTATTTTTAATCCATCTATAGCCGGCTTCTTGCCATTTACAAATGCTGGCAAGTATAATTCATCACCCAGAGACAACTTGTTCTCTTTGACATAGTTATAATTTAATACTACCTCACCATCTTTATTGGCAGATCTTCCCTTATGGATAGCTGGTATATTTACATGTTCCCTGTTGGAATATAGCCTGATTAATTTACCATTCTTATAATTGATAGATAGGTAGTAGTTTTTATAGGCCTTAATATGATTGTCCTCAAAGATTTTTTCTTCATCCCTACTTAATTCCCTATCAAACTCTATATAACCATCCTCTATCTTGCCTCTTATGTGGCTGTCCTCATAGGATATCTTTACAGAATTTTGTGCTATAAAAAATGAAGATATAAATGATATGGTCATTAGCATAACTATAAATATAGACCCATACCTACCAATATTTGACCTAAGTTCTCTAAAAATTCTCTTGTTTAGTGGATTCTTCATAACTGCCACCTACCAAACTAATTCGCTAGCATCTACTATACTATCATTTATTTTATGCTCCATTATAGTCCCGTCGTGTAGGCTCAAAACCTCATGCGACATACTAGCAATAGCAGTATTGTGTGTAGCTATAATAATAGTACTTTTATATTCCTTATTTATTTTTTGTATCATCCTTAATACATCTTTGGCAGTAGTGTAATCCAAGGCTCCAGTAGGTTCATCACAAAGAAGGATAGTTGGACTCTTGGACAAGGCCCTTGCTATAGCAGTCCTCTGCTGCTGACCGCCTGACAGTTGGTTAGGAAACTTGCCTTGATGTTCTACCAAGCCAAGCTTTTCCATCAAGTCATCAATATCCAAGGGGTCTTTACCCAAATAGGCCCCTACCTCTATATTTTCTTTAAGAGTCAGGTTGGATACTAGGTTATAAAATTGAAAAACAAAACCTAACTTGTCCCTCCTATATTGGAGTAGGTCCTTCTTAGACAAGTTCTTAAGCTCCAAACCATCAACCATGAGACTTCCCTCTTCAAAGGACTCTATCCCCCCTAATATATTCAAAAAAGTGGACTTACCAGACCCAGATGGTCCTAATAGGGTACATATACTCCCCCTCTTTATCTTACAATCTATGCCCTTAAGGACATCTACCCTGCTATCACCTTGACCATATGATTTCCTTAAATTTGAAACCTCTATTAGATTATCACTCACCAGAATAACCCCCTATTCATTATAAATTACTATAAAATTTGCAAAACGTTTTCTTTATGCTCATACGCCTATTCTTGGTTAGAATAAGTATAAATCCACCTCTTAACTATATGATATAATAAATCATAATGATTTTCAATATTTATCAATGATTAAATACTAGGGTTATTATAGATACCAATATACCTATAAAGGAAAGGCTTAAAAATTTTCTTTCCTTCTTATCTACAAAAAAGTAGCCCAGGGCTCCACCAATCGTAAACAGTCCTTCTAAGCCTATAACCATCAACTTAGGATATACACTTGAGGGCTTGCCTGAAGTCCCCACTTGAACAACCACATTAGCTGGTAAAACTATAAAGCCATATATAGATAGGACCAGACCTGCAAATACTAGTATTCCTAGCACTATTGTCTTCTTCATTCCATCCACTACCTTTCCTACAAAAAATACTCTTATCCTATGTATCTTCTATTATATTTATTGTCTAACGAATACAGAAATTTTTCCTATTCATCTTCCTTGTCTAGCCAGCCCATAGACCTCTCTATTGCCTTCTTCCAGTACTTATAATTCTTGGCCCTCTTTTCCTGACTCATCTGAGGTTTGAAGGTCCTGTCTATAGAAAAGTCCTCTGATATTTCATCAAGATCCTTCCAATATCCGACTGCCAAACCTGCCAGATAGGCTGCCCCTAGTGAGGTTGTCTCAAGGGTCTAGGTCTGTGGACTTCTGTATCTAGCATATCAGCCTGGAACTGCATCAAGAAGTTATTTGCTGATGCTCCACCATCTACCCTCAGGTGGGCTAGGGGTATCTTGGCATCCTCCTGCATGGCCTCTATTACATCCTTTGACTGGTAGGCTAGCGATTCCAAGGTAGCCCTTACAAGGTGCTCCCTCTTAGTCCCCCTGGTCAAACCAAAAATTCCACCCCTTGCATACATATCCCAATATGGGGCTCCTAGGCCTGTAAATGCCGGCACAACAACTACACCATCAGTATCTTCAATCTTGTTGGCATAATATTCACTCTGGGGAGAATCGTATACCAGCCTCAACTCATCCCTCAACCACTGTATGGCTGCACCTGCTATAAATACTGACCCTTCTAGGGCATAGGATACCTTGCCGTCAATTCCCCATGCTATTGTAGTCAATAGGCCATTTTTAGACCTTATCATTTCCTGGCCTGTATTCATCAACACAAAACAGCCTGTTCCATAAGTATTCTTTACCATACCTGGCTTAAAGCAATTCTGGCCAAATAGGGCGGCCTGCTGGTCACCTGCTATACCTGCTATTGGTATCCCGGCACCTCCATAGGTGTGCTCATCAGTATAGCCATATATACAGCTAGAATCCTTGACCTCTGGCATCATTGCCTTTGGTATATTCAAAACATCTAGAATTTCATCGTCCCACTTTAGGTCTTTGATATTAAACAACATGGTCCTGGATGCATTAGAATAGTCTGTTACATGGACCTTACCCCTAGTCAGGTTCCATACTAGCCACGTATCCACCGTACCAAAAAGTAGGTCTCCCCTTTCAGCTTTTTCCCTAGCTCCTTCCACATTGTCCAGTATCCAGGCTATCTTTGTGGCTGAGAAATAGGCATCCAATACCAGACCTGTCTTATCCCTAATCTTGTCAATCCAACCCTTTTCTTTAAGTCTTTCACAATAGCTGGCCGTCCTCCTACACTGCCAAACTATGGCATTATAGATAGGTTTGCCTGTATTTTTATCCCATACAATCGTAGTCTCTCTTTGGTTTGTAATACCAATTCCAACAATCTGGTCAGGTCTGATAGCAGACTTTTCCAATACTTCTCTCGCCACCCCACTCTGGGATGCCCATATTTCCATCGGATCGTGCTCTACCCAGCCAGCCTTAGGATATATTTGCTGGAATTCCTTTTGTGCTACATTTATTATTTGACCCTTTTTATTAAATATAATTGCCCTGGAACTTGTAGTTCCCGCATCAAATGATAGTATATACTTTTCCATAATTTTGTCCCCCTTAGAATAAGACCTAAATATTATCTAGGAATTACTTAAATTATATCATTAGGTGAAGACTACTTCCACAAGGATTTACTTTTTTTGCCTTACTCCAAAATACTTTCATATTTATAATGTATATACAAAACAAATAATAATGTAAAATATTGACTATTAATCTTAGTAATGGCATTGTTACTATAAATTAATTGAATATTCAACTAAATAATCGATTTATTTGTAATTTCATAAAAAGGATACTGTTTATTAAGATGTAAGCAGTGTGACTGCATAAAAAAACCTCCCAGGTACTAAAACCTAGAAGGTTGATTTTATCTTGTATATTTTTTATATAATTAGCTTATCCCTATAGCCTATCTAGAGGGTCATATCTTTCCAGTCATCTTTCTGCCTGTCCCTAATCTCTCTTAACAATAAAAGTATCTTATTAAGGGTCAACTGTATAGATATAAGGACCACAAAGAGCATGACCCAGGCAACTAATTTAAAGTTAATAATCTCCATATTTCCACCATCCACTACTTGCTTATCAAGGCTTCTAGCTCATCAACCAGGTCGGCAAATACCTTCAAGGCCCCGTCTACAGCTGACTTTTCTTCCATATTTACACCTGCATGTCTTAACTGGTCCAGTGGGTATTCTGAGCCACCACTCCTCAAGAATTCTATATACCTTGGCACTGCCCCTTCTTCATTTAATATCATATTGCTAAGTACACTTGCTGCTGAGAAGCCTGTAGCATACTTATATACGTAGAAGTTTGAATAGAAGTGAGGTATCCTAGCCCATTCTATACCAACCAGTTCATCCACATTACAAGAACCACCATAATATAGCTTGTTCAAGTCATAGTATATTTCAGTAAAGTCCTTGGCTGTCATAGGTTGACCAGCTTCTACCCTTTCGTGGCTAATCTTTTCAAATTCAGCAAATAGGGTCTGCCTGTAGACAGTAGTCCTAAACTGCTCTAGGTAGTAGTTTAGAAGATATATCTTCTCCTCATCGGACTTTGCATTCTTAAGCAGGTACTTAATCAATAGGTTCTCGTTAACTGTTGATGCCACCTCTGCCACAAATATCTTGTAGCTAGAGTATAGGTAAGGCTGGCTCTCATGAGATAGGTAGCTGTGCATAGAGTGACCCAGCTCATGTATTAGGGTAAACATAGAGTTTAGGTCATTGTTATAACTCATCAGTATATACGGGTGGGAATCGTAGCTTCCCCATGAATAGGCTCCACCCCTCTTGCCCTCATTCTCGTATACATCTATCCACTTCTCATCAAAGGCACGCTTGATTAGGCCTATATAGTCCTGCCCCATTGGCTCTAGGGCCTTGATTATAATTTTCTGGGCCTCTTCGTAGGAAATCTCCATTTTGAAATCCTCTGCCATAGGTACATAAAGGTCATACATATGGACCTCATCTAGACCAAATACTTTTTCTTTAGGCCTATATACTTGTCTAAGGCCGGTATATTTTCATGGATTGATTCAATCAGGTTATTATACACATCTAGGCTGATATTGTCTGCATATAGGGATGCAAACAGGGCTGATGGGTACTTCCTAATGCTTGAATTGAATATCTCTGCCTTGATACCACCAAATAGGGTTGAAGCCATTGTATTTGAATACTTCTTGTAAGTTCCAAACTCTGCCTCAAAGGCCTCCTGCCTAACCCTCCTGTCCTTAGACTTGATAAACTTGCTATAGTTAAACATATCCAGCCTAACCTTATTGCCATCTTCATCTGTAATTTCTGGGAACTTCATATCTGCATAGGATAGCATTTCATAGGTATTTTCAGGTACCCCTGCCAGCTCTGATGCCGCAGCCATTATCTCTTCTTCCTTATCACTAAGTGTATAAGGCTTGTCCCTAAGAATTTCATCTACCATCTTCCTATAGTGGCCTAACCTCTCATCCTTCATATAAGTTTCCAATAACCCTTCGTCCATGGCTATAATCTCAGGAACTATATAGGCTATAGCCTTGCTTAGGTCGGTTGACATCATCTCACTCTTGCTTGACTCTGCCAGGTTTTCATTATTTCTAGTATCCTCATGATGTTTCATGTGAGTATATACATAATAGTGGGATAGCTTCCTTGAAATATCTTCCATCAGTTTTAAGGCTTCGTAAAGATTGTCTGAAGAAGCTGATAATTTTCCCTTATAACGGGCAATCTTGCTTAGGCCCTCTTTTATATAGGCTATATCTGCTTCTATGGCCTCCTTATTTGGGTACATCTTGTCTAGGTCCCATTTATATTCATTTGAAATTTCATTTCTCTCTCTTGCCATATTTACCTCCATCTTTTTTTCATATGTATTTGTATTATGGATTTTTGTATCTATATCCATTGAAGAATTTATTATTATATATTGGTCTATTTATTCCTATTAGTATTATACTCCACTTACCTTTATTTTAACTATAGGTTTAGATATTTTCTGACATTTAAAAGTAATTCTCATATTGTAGACAAAAATATGCTATACTTGTTATATTCCTAGTAATAATATACCCTCTAGGAAATAATTAGCTAGAAAGTAGGATGGAATATTTATGCATAATAGTCATTTAAAAACTAGAAAATTAGTCTTCTATAGTCTCATGGTTACCTATAGTTTAGCCTTATATTTATTGGAGCAATTAATACCTAACCCCTTAATCGCCTTCTTCCCGGGAGCTAAATTGGGTCTAAGCAATATCATCACCCTATTATGTCTCTTGAACTTTGGCTTTAAGGACACTTTTAAGATACTTACAGTCAGGATAATCCTATCCTCAATTTTTGCCGGGGCTGCTACAGTCCTCCTATATAGTATAGCCGGTGGTTATCTCAGCCTAATGGGCATGTATCTTGCCATCAAGATCAAGGGCTTTTCCAAGGTTGGAATTAGTGTTTTCGGTGCCATAATGCACAATATAGGCCAGCTACTTGTTGCAAGTGCTATGATTGAAAATTTGACTATGATGACCTACCTACCTATCATGCTAGGGGCATCTTTGGTTACAGGTATTTTCATAGGTATAGTGGTCAGCTTTACTGACCCCTTATTCAAAAAACACAGTCTCAAATTCAGTCTATAAGAAAGAATTTATTTAAGTTGACTTTAGTGGCAGGTATTATTACCTGCCCTTTTTAATGAAAAAAATCCTATATAATTATTTTTATATATTTAAGTTTATTTTAAGATAGTATAACTATAATGTAAAAAACAAAGTAATAAATTTAGATAGAAAGGAAGTATGTGATATGAAATTTAGAACTTTTATTTTAGTAGTCATAGTTGCAATAGTATCATCCTTTGGTGGTGCTTTTACAACCCTAAAATTTAGTCAAAATAATACATTTAATTCCCAGCCTACAAAGGCAAGTACTACTACACAGATAATTTCTGATGGAAGTAGCAAGTCTCAGAACGTATACCAGGCTGTTGCCCAGAAGGCTTCTCCATCTGTGGTAGGAATTATTACAGAAGAAAGCTCAGGGTCTGGCCTATTTAGTGATAGCAATCAAATTACTAAGAGTTCTGGTACTGGCTTCGTTGTAGATAAGAGGGGCTATATTTTAACAAATTCCCACGTAGTATCTGATGGGCAAACCAAGACTGTTAAGGTCCTATTTAATGACGGTACAACAACTAGCGGTAGTGTGGTTTGGTATGACCAAAGTCTAGACCTAGCTGTTGTAAAGGTAAATAAGTCAAACCTGGTTCCAGCAGAGCTAGGCGATAGTGACCAGGTAACCGTTGGTGATATAGCCATAGCAATAGGTAACCCTCTGGGCACAGACCTTAGAAACTCTGTTACCCAAGGTATTATAAGTGGTCTTAATAGGGATGTATCAACTCAGTCAAGTAATATGTCGGGCCTACTTCAAACAGATGCCAGTATCAACTCAGGTAATAGTGGTGGTCCCTTGCTTAACCAGGATGGCCAGGTAATTGGTATTAACACAGCCAAGGCCAATGCTGATAACCTAGGCTTCTCTATACCTATAAATACAGCCAAGACAATCGTTGAAAAGATTGTTGAGGGCAAGACCTATGTCAGGCCAACTCTTGGTATATCAGGTCTAGATGTAAAAACATACACTAGCTATACTGGTCAAGACCTAGATATTGAAAATGGTATAATTGTCAGGTCTGTTAAGTCAGGTTCAGTTGCATCAAAGGCTGGCATAAAGGCTGGAGATATTATTACCAAGATTGGTAATACTGAAATTAAGACAATGAATGACCTAACTAAGAAGCTCTACTCTTATTCATCAGGCTCTAAGGACACCCTTACCGTCTACAGAAACGGAAAGACCATAGACCTAAAGATAGGCTTCTAGTCAACCAAAAGGTGCTTATTAAAATATAGCTAAGGATAATATAATTTTTCATACTTTATTAATAAATTCAAACAATCAATAAATTAAAAGACACCTATGGGCCTTAGGATTTTAGATGGTAATAATTTTACTATCATAATCCCCCCTCCCAGGTGTCTTTTTCTATTCTATGAAATTATATACAATCTATGCCAGTGATCCCATAGGGTCCCATGGGGATAGAAGTATCGGTTGGCTGTCAAAGGCCTGCCTTTGCTGGTCTGTTAATAGGTCCTTCCTAACTACTATCTGGTATGTGTACTGGTCCATCCAGTCATCTGTCATCACATAATAGCCCTTGTGGCCTACCTTATCACCCCAGCTATTTTCGACCTTCCACCTAGTAGGTTTTCCATCAACTATATCTACTCCTGTCAATACCATAGCATGGGTCATCAGGCTCTCACCATACATGAGCCTATCAGCCTTGCTGGTTGAGAAATCTACATCAAAAAGGTCTTCTAGCTCATATGTATTTAAGGCCATTATACCTGATATGTTGTTAGAAAACTGGCCAACATCACAGCCAAACCATACAGATTCTCCTGACTCTAGCTGGTCTATTGCCAGCTTTTTAAAGTCTTCCATATCTAGGTTGATATATTTTACCTCTTTACCACCAACTACATTGCCAAGCATCTCAACTGTATAGGACCTCATATATGGTTTGTCCTCTGTTGGTGCATTTATAACGGATATATATTGATTAAGATCAAGACCTACATACTTATCATAAAAGGCTTGAGGCGTCATATCCCTGTCTACATGATATTCCTTGTCCCTATCCCTATACTTAAAGTCAAATTTCTTTACTGGGCTACCTAGGGCTATAGATAGGATATCATATACTTCCTTCATAAGTGTCCTTCTAGTTTCTAGAATTTCTTGGTCACCAGCCCCCTTAGCAACTAGGCTTCTTAAGACCATAGCATCCTTACGAAGTTTTTATTTATGTACTTGTTTAACTCTGTTGAATTTGAACTAGCCTGGACTTCTGGCATTGCCTCCTTTGGTACCACACCGTACTTCCGGAATATGGAAACTATCATATCCCACTGGCCTCCATCCTGTTGTGGCACCTGTAGTAAAAAGGCTACCTTCCTATCATCAAGTGGCCTATCTGCTGTAGCCAATATATTTTCGTGGAAGAAATTGGCCTTTTCATACTTGTCCCAGAAAAACACATAGTTCTGGGATAGCTCAAAGTCATCAATCTTGAATTTTTCAATTATCCTATGTCTGAATGTATTTAGGGCAGCAAACATCCAGCAACGGCCTGACCTCTTTTGGTCAGTCACCTTGCCTGTTTCTAAATCAATAGAAAATACTGGTCTAAGGGTCTGCTTTGCCTCTATAGACTCACATGATGCCTGTATTCCATTTTTATGGACAGCCCTCTGAGCCATTACCTTTTTCTTGTCCTTTACAAAACCATCTTCAAATACGTCTGTTAAGTTCCTGCTTAATTCCATCATACACCTCCATTTATATTAATACTTCTACTTCTTTAAAATTTATTTATACTTAAAATACAATTGTATATACTTGTAACCTATCGATTATTGTAGGTCTATAGGTAATTTACAAGTCTAAAGGTCATTTATAATCCTGTAGAAAATATGCTCTACATACATTTCTATAAGGTTGTACTGGCGTCCTACAAGTCTGGTTTCCATGATTTCATCTGCCACCTCTTTAAGCCTTTCATCCTTAATTTTCTTTAGTAGGTCTAGGTTGGCCGGCTTTACCTTTGTCCTAGGCTTAGAACCCTCATAGTACTTTTTCCTCATTAGGCTAAGATCTATCATATCTCCATAGACCTGCTTAAGGTCATCAGCCATCTTCAATCCCTCAGGATCAAAGTCACCGGCATAATACACCCTTGCATCCTCGCTCAGCTTATCCATAAAGGTCCAAACAGACTTTCTCAGCTTGCCATGAAAACAAACTATAGGCAGGCTATTAAACATGGCACTAAGTATATAGAATACACTGGCATTTTCTACTAGTATTAGGGCATCTCCCAGCTCTGGATAGATAAGGTCCATCTTCAGTAGATGCTTGAGTGGGGCCTTCCAAGCCACCTGATTCCTGCAGGATGCAGACCAAATAGAGTTGATCTCACCATTGGACCTGGCCAGCATATGGCTCACACTCATAAAGTGGAAGATATCATCTAGAAGTATTCCATTGTGCACAAACACCTTGTCCCTGTACTCCATATAGGACATACCTATTGGCTTGTCACCATATGTAAGGGCTAAAATTTTAAACAACCAGTCTCCTAAAACCGTCCCCTCGTCAAATTCATAGGGATTGGCTGTAATCTCTGCGGCAAAAACTGCCAAATATATATAATTATCAAAGTGGACACCATCAAACTGACCTGCCCTCTGATTTATCTTTTCTATGGCATTCCCCAGAAAATATATGTCACCCAAGGAAATCTCCTTGTACTTATTTTCATAGTAGATTTTGTCAATAATCTGATCAAGTACATCTGGTCTAACAGCAGAAATAAGCTGCCTAATCTCATCCTTGATAGTCTCCTTGATTAGCTCTTTTGAGGGTTGTCCTATCTCAGAATCAATAGTTAAACTAATTCCTGTAACCTCAGATGCTAGATAGGCTAGGTCAAAATCCCCATACTTACTATCAAGATGGGCACTTTTTATCTTAGCTACACTTACATCATTTTTAGAGCCTAGGTCTGCCACTGATTCACCGACAAAGTCTGCTATCTTTTCCTTTTGCTTGTCAGTATAGTCCTTTAGGCTTATCCTACCAGTTAGACGACCATACCTCTTGTATTTCATCATCAGGTCCTTACACATTTTCCTATAGGCCGATGAATTTTTGTAATAGTTTATCGCACTTTTTTTACTAACCTTTCTACCCATGTATACCTCCAAGAAATAACTACTGCTATGACTTTACCTCGTATTCTTATTATATACCCTAAGTATATATAAGGAAAGACCCCACATTATATTATGCGGGGTCTTCTATATTTTACAATATTAATTTGTATTAGTATATTTTTATTTCTTGCGAAGGTCTATTACTATTTCACTAGGTCTTCCAAAACACTATATGGAACAAATCTTTCTCCACCTATAGCTGTAATACTTGTAAAGCCTGCATTTCTTATATAGGCCTTAACAGGACTATTAACTTTCTTGTTTCTTGATACCAATAGTGTTGGTCTATTAAACTTACCTGATATTGGCGATATAACCAAGGCATCCGCAAACTCCTCACCTGATGCTATATAGGCTTCCTTACTTGCTCCAAACTTAGACTTGGCTATAGCTACTGAAGTTTCGTACCTAGTGCTACCAGCCATTCTTTCTACTACATTCGGAAGCTTGGCTTCTGTTGACTTAGATATTGTGTTTAAACCACCTGCTATATAAGTCTTGTTTATATCAAGGTCTTTTATAGCATTTTGAATCTGGCTTGGTACTGAATCCTTCTTTACTAGAAGTATTGGGTAACCCTCTCTTGAAGCGAATGTTCCTACTGATAGGGCATCTGGGAATACCTGGCCTGAAGCTACTACTCCTGTGTTCTTCTTACCAGTAATTCCAACTACTCTCTTAGCTACCATTTCAGAAGTTCCATACCTGTCAGCTCCTGCTATTCTCTCAACATTCTTGTCAGCATCATAGACCTTTAGGTCTTCTCTTACCTTCTCAGATACAGAGTCCTGGCCACCAACTATGATTACCTCTTGAGCACCTAGTCTCTTGATTTCGTCACCAACTCTTGAATCTAGCTTGGCAGTTGGGTTAAGTAGGATTGGTGCATCCTTTAGCTTGGCCAATACTGATGCTGTCATTGAGTCTGGGAATAGGTCATGTCTAACCACTATTACAGACTTAGCCTTGTCGTAGTTTCTTTGATATATTTATAGCTGTCTCTATCCTATCCCTACCATCTATTCTACCAGTATTAGTATTATCAGACTTCTTAGGTTCTACTGGCTTTCTCTCCTTTTTCTTTACCTTAAAGGTATATGAAATTAGGTTTGGCTTGTCTACCGGTGCAGCCTGGTCCCTTCCAGCATCACTCTGCTTTCCTACGAAATATAGGTATGTACGGTTGTAGGCTCATATGTATCATCATAACGTGAAAGGTCTGGTTCATATGTATAATCATCCCAAGAGTCCGGATTCTCTGAGCCTGCAGGCTTATTAGCCTTATAATACATCCCCTGAGCTAGTCCCTTAGTTGCCCAATCAACATAGCCTCCTAGGCTAGCCTTTAGGGTAACCTTAGTATCTGGATTCACTGTTGACTTCACATACAAACCTGAAATAGATAGGACTGGGTTACTTGTGTCTAGCTTCTTTATTTTTTCAATAGTCTCGCTCCACTTTAGCTTTTTACCCTGTATGCTTTCATCTAGCCTTAGGCTGACTACTAGCTTCTTATTGCCTGATTCATCTTTTACATCAGTTGTAACCTTAAAGCCATCAAGACCAGATATTTTTGCTGATGGATTTTTGACTTCCACTTCATTTGGTATATCGATAGTGTATACAAGCTGAGAGTCAATCATACCATACATTCTCTCAAATATACCCTTAACCATTTCTTCATTTTCATATTCTCTTGTAATGTTTAAGGTATATCCCATTACAAAACGCTTTATCCAGTCTCCCTTTAACAAGAAATCAAGCTTCACTTCCTCTTCCTGTTCGAAAGTCCCAATAGCACTTGAATCTGAGTCACCTGTCTTTTTTATGTCGGCATATACAGTTAATTTTTTAGGGTTATTAATCTCATCCTGACTTATAAGATCGCTCTCCTTAAATTTGTAGGGATTAACCTTGTCACTGATAGGATCACTTGCATTCTTTCCATAATCTCTAGATCCTTCTATATTAACAGTATCTCCAAGATGGTATCCTAAACTTGAAAGCATATATGTTGCAGAATCCATAACACCTAAATTTGAGTCTGTAATTCCTGTACTTAATAAATTTTGGACATCCCAAAATTGGTCGACGTCTATAGGTAGGTCCTTTAATGCAGTTTCATTAGGCTTTAAAAGATACTTGGGGAAAACTCCTTTGGATATAGACCCCCTCAAATCCTTTGCAACCATCTCTAGTAGCTGTGAACTTTTATTTTGGCCCTTCTCGATTATCACATCCACCCCTCTGTCATCTAGTATAAGATTTCTGAATTTGCCCTTTACAGAGCCTTCTTCTAAGTTTGCCCAATAGGTATCCCTGATTACCTCTTCAGCAGTCTTAGTATCATACTTATCCGTCTTATATAAGCTTGGTAATGGACTTCCTTCTCCGTAATCAAATCCAAATACATTTGCCGTATTGGCAAACACACTTAGCATCATTAGTGTAGCCGTGGTAACAGCCATAGTTTTTCTAGCCAATAATTTCATAAAATAACTACTCCTTTATATTTTTCAAGTTTTAAAATAAAAAATATCTACCTTCTTCTTAGGTAGGTATTTAATTTACATGAAAAAATCCCTTAAGTTCTTTTAAAGGCTCCCATCATGTTAGATAGTAAATCTGTTAATCTACTCTTCTCTTTTTACCCAAAAAAAAATATATTAAACCCTAAATTTACAATATATTATTAACTAAAAAAGGAAAATCCTTGGGTTAAAGTACCCTTAGACTTTCCTTTTTTTTATTTATTAAAGTTTTAATTCTGATAGGATATTACTTATTTTTCTAAACTCTATCAAAGCTCACTAAATAAGTCCTCATATTTTACTTCACTAGGTCTTCCAAAACGCTATATGGAACAAATCTTTCTCCACCTATAGCTGTAATACTTGTAAAGCTTGCATTTCTTATATAAGTCCTAACCGGTGAATTGATATTCTTATTCCTTGATACCAATAGGGTAGGTCTATTAAACTTACCTGATATTGGCGATATAACCAAGGCGTCCGCAAACTCTTCACCTGAGGCAATATAGGCTTCCTTACTTGCACCAAACTTAGACTTGGCTATAGCTACTGAAGTTTCGTACCTAGTTGCACCTGCCATTCTTTCAAGCACACCTGGAAGCTTGGCTTCTGTTGACTTAGATATTGTGTTTAAACCACCTGCTATATAAGTCTTGTTGATATCAAGGTCTTTTATAGCATTTTGAATCTGGCTTGGTACTGAATCCTTCTTAACTAAAAGTATTGGATAACCATCTCTTGAAGCAAATGTTCCTACTGATAGGGCATCTGGGAATACCTGGCCTGAAGCTACTACACCAGTATTCTTCTTACCAGTAATTCCAACTACTCTCTTAGCTACCATTTCAGAAGTTCCATACCTGTCAGCTCCTGCTATTCTTTCAACATTCTTGTCAGCATCATATGACTTTAGTTCTTCTCTTACCTTCTCAGATACAGAGTTTGACCACCGACAATGATTACTTCCTCAGCACCCAGTCTCTTTATTTCATCCCCAACTCTTGAGTCTAGCTTGTCAGTTGGATTAAGCAGGATTGGTGCATCCTTTAGCTTAGCCAATACTGAAGCTGTCATTGAGTCTGGGAATAGGTCATGCCTAACTACTATGGCAGTCTTAGCCTTGTCGTAGTTTTTCTTTGATATATTTATAGCTGTCTCTATCCTATCCTTACCATCTATTCTACCGGTATTAGTATTATCAGACTTCCTAGGCTTTACTGGCTTATTCTCCTTTTTCTTTACCTTGAAGGTATATGAAATTAGGTTTGGCTTGTCTGCTGGCGCAGCCTGGTCTCTTCCAGCATCACTCTGCTTTCCTACAAAGTATAGGTATGTACGGTTGTAGGCCTCGTATGTATTTAAATATTCCAATTTCATAGGATCTTCATCATCATAAATTCTCTCTAGGTACATGCCCTGTCTTTTTAACTCATTTCTTTCTTCTTCCACTCCTGCCGGCTCATTTCCCCTATAATATGAAGCCTCATCAAGCCCCTTTGTAGCCCAATCAACATATCCGGCAATGCTAGCATTTAGGGTAACCTTAGTATCTGGATTCACTATTGACTTCACATACAAACCTGAAATAGATAAAACTGGGTTACTTGTGTCTAGCTTCTTTATTTTTTCAATAGTCTCACTCCACTTTAGTTTTTTACCCTGTATACTTTCATCTAGCCTTAAGCTTACTACTAGCTTCTTCTTACCAGATTCATCTTTTATATCAGTAGTGACCTTAAAGCCATCAAGACCAGCTATTTTTGCTGATGGATTTTTAACCTCCACTTCATTTGGTATATCTATAGTGTATACAAGCTGAGAGTCGATCATGCCATACATTCTATTATATATATCTTTATTTATTTCTTCAGGAATATAATACCTCGTACTATATAATGTATATCCCATTATGAAACGTTTTATCCAGTCTCCCTTTACTAAGAATTCAAGCTTCAATTCCTCTTCCTGTTCGAAAGTCCCAATAGCACTTGAATCTGAGTCTCCCGTCTTTTTTATGTCAGCAAATACAGCTAATTTTTTAGGATCTTTTATCTCATCCTGACTTAGAAGGTCAACTTCTTTAAATTTAAAAGGGTTATTTTTTTCATATATAGGATCACTTGCATTCTTACCATAGAATTCTGACCAATCTATATTAACACTTTCTCCAAGAAGATATCCTAAATCAAAAATCTTTGGTATCGCAGAATCCATAACCCCTTGACTTGAAGGTGAAATTCCTGTACTCAATACATTTTTTGGTTCTCCTATTTTATTAAAGTCTATAGGTAGATTCTTTAATGCCGTCTCATTAGGCTTTAATAGATATTGGGGAAATACCCCCTCAGCATCATATCCTATAAGATCCTCTGCTATGGTATTTAATACCTCTGAACCTTCCTGTTGACCTTCTGCTAATCCAACCATCTCTCTTGTATCTTTTTGAATTTTTCTATACTTTCCATATATATATCCTTTTTCTAAATTTGCCCAATATGTATCACTAATTACCTCTTCAGGAGTCTTAGTATCATACTCATCCGTATTATATAAGCTTGATAATACTGTACCTTCAGTAATATCAAATGCAAAATCGTTTGATGTATTTGTAAATACATCAAACGATTTTGCAAATACATTAACGGTATTAGCTATCCCTGCCTAGCATCATTAATGTAGCTATTGTTATAGCCATAGATTTCTTAGTGAATTTTTTTCATAAAAATTTAATCTCCCCTTTTTTTATTATATTGAAAAATATTCATTGCAACTATAAACAGCTATTATTCTGTACATAGTAAACATTATTACTTATCTACCCCGTTAAAGAATATTTAAACATCTAAAAATATTTATTTATTTTTTTAGTGTGTATTAGCATCAAAATAATGGTAAAAATTAAAAGAGGATTCATAGGCTAAACCTCTCATGAACCCCCTTTTAATTTGAGATTAGAATATATTATTTGTAAATAGTAGAATACTTGGTAATCTGTTAGTATGCAAATAAGTTATATTATTTTGTCTTATATTACTTTACTAGGTATTCCAAAACGCTATATGGAACAAATCTTTCTCCACCTATAGCTGTAATACTTGTAAAGCCAGCATTTCTTATATAAGTCTTAACCGATGAATTGCTATTCTTATTCCTTGATACCAATAAAGTAGGTCTATTAAACTTACCTGATATTGGCGATATAACCAAGGCATCCGCAAACTCCTCACCTGAGGCAATATAGGCTTCCTTGCTTGCTCCAAACTTAGACTTGGCTATAGCTACTGAAGTTTCATACCTAGTGTTCCCAGCCATTCTTTCAAGCACACCTGGAAGCTTGGCTTCTGTTTCCTTCGAAATAGTATTAGTTCCACCTGCTATATAAGTTTATTTATATCTAAATCGTTTATAGCTCTCTCAATACGTTCTGGTATTAGATCTTTCTTGACTAATAATATAGGATATGACTCTCTAGAGGCAAATGTACCAACTGATAGGGCATCCGGGAATACCTGACCAGAAGCTACTACTGCTATATATTTCTTACCTGTCATAGCTACAACTCTTCTAGCTACCATTTCAGATGTCCCATACCTATCTGGTCCTGATAGCCTCTCTACATACTTGTCTGTATCAAAGGCCTTAAGTTCTTCTCTAACACCTTCTGATATAGAATCACGACCACCCACTATAATTACCTCTTCTACGCCTAGTCTTTTTATTTCTTCACTAACCCTGTTATCAAGCTTATCTGTTGGATTTAGTAGTATAGGAGCATCCTTTAGCTTAGCCAGTACAGAAGCTGTCATAGAATCTGGGAATAGGTCATGTCTAACTACAATTACTGTATTAGCCTTATTATAATACTTCTTAGAAATATTAATTGCAGTTCCTACCCTGTCTTTATCATTTATCCTACCAGTACTTGGTCTCACTGGCTGGACTTGTGCAGGAATTATTGGTGTGGCTGGTATTGACTTGGCATTTTTCGGATCAGACCCCTTGGCCTTCTCTTCGACATCTGTATAGCCATCATTATCATCGTCTGTATCAGTAATATCAGGTATACCATCCCTATCTGTATCCCTCTGAACTATGAACACCAGTCGTCTATTTTCCACCCTACTATCATGGCGTATTACCTTGATTGCTTCAAATACCTTTTTTACCTCTTCATCCTTACCCCAAGGCTCCCTAAGATTATACTTGCCAGTGATAAGGTAAGTCCCCATATCGTATTTAAGACCCATAAGGCCTAATTCCCTCTCATCTACCTTTGTCCATTCTCCTGTATTGGTTGGTACTATCTTGATAGGAGTTATTTGAGTCCCTTCAACAATAGTCTGCTTTTTATTTTGAATATCAACATCGTCTATGCTGTTTGTTTCATCTGGGAAATCTGGATCTATTTCTGCCCTAGCAACTAGGGGACCAGTCGTTAGTATACAACCTAGTAGTAGGCTTGCAATACCCATATACAACTTTTTTGTGGTCATTGTCTCTCCTATAAAATTATTCCTACCTTTTCTTTCTTTTACATTAAATATTCCTAAAAACTTCATTTAACTTCCCTCCTAAATATTTTCTTTATCTTGTCCATAAAAATACTTATTGTCTAACCTACACATATAATTCTAATAATATAAAGAGGGTTCATTATCACAGTGTTCAAATGCCCCTCTTTATATTATTATGCTAATTTATCATTTTCATTTTGCTTGCATTAGGGCATTTATATATTACGAAGTTTCAAAAATTATATTAGCAAATATTATTTAATTAGGCTTTCAAGTATACTTGAAGGGATGTATTTTTCTCCTCCTATGGCAGTAATCTTTGTTATACCTGTATTCTTTATATAATTTTTCACAACTACATTATTATTTTTATTTCTAGATACCAATAAAGTTGGTTTGTTGTGCTTACCAGATATAGGTGATATAACTAGAGCATCTGCAAACTCTTCACCTGATGCTATAAAGGCTTCCTTACTTCCCCTAAACTTAGACCTCGCTATAGACACTGATGTCTCATACCTATCCTTGCCAGCCATTCTTTCCTCAACCCTTGGAAGTTTAGCTTCTGTAGCCTTTGAAATAGTATTTGTTCCACCTGCTATATAAATACTATTGATTTCAAGATCCTTAATTGCCCTTTCAATCTGACTTGGTAGGTTATCCTTTTTAACTAGAAGTATTGGATATCCGTCCCTCGATGCGAAAGTTCCTACAGATAAGGCATCTGGGAATACTTGACCTGAAGCTACCACTCCAATATGTTTCTTTCCTGTAATTCCAACCACTCTTCTCGCCACTTTCAGATGTCTCATACCTATCAAGACCAGCTATTCTTTCTACATTACTGTCTTTATCAAAGGCTCTCAAGTCTTCCCTTACCCTTTCAGATATTGAATTCTGACCACCTACTATAATGACCTCTTCAACCCCTAGTCTTTTGATTTCATCTCTAACTCTAGAGTCAAGCCTGTCAGTTGGGTTAAGCAGAATTGGTGCCTCCTTTAACCTGGCTAATACAGATGCAGTCATTGAATCTGGGAATAGGTCCTTCCTAACAATTATAGCTGTCTTAGCCTTATCATAGGTATTCTTAGAAATTTTTATTGCTGTGTCTGTCCTATCATTGCCATCTATTCTACCAGGAATAGAGCTATCTGGTTTCTTTTTAACCTGGAAGCTATATGATATTAAATATGGCATGTTTGCAGGAGCTGCTGAGTCTCTTCCATTGTCACTTTGTCTAGCAACATAGTAAAGGTAGACACGATCATATACATCCTTGACCTTATGGAAGTCTTCATTTGGATAAGGATTGTCTGGATCACATGGATTTCTGTCACCTGATGTGGTCTTGTGCACCTTCCTGTACAAGACTGGTTATCTAGCGGTGATGCTGTTGGCACCATGCCCACCCCTGGACTACATGGCTGGTCTGGATCAGGATAATAGTCTAAATCTGGAGGATCTGGTCTATTTATTCCCTCTCTTGAAAGGGCCCAGTCAAAATATCCACCTATAGTACCACGTAAGCTAACAGTCGTTCCAGGACTTACTGTATCTTTAACATATAGTCCAGAAATAGATACTTTAACATCGCTAGCATCCATGCTTCTAATTTTTTCTATTGTTTTCTTCCATAGCTCTGGTTTACCACGTAGGCTCTCCTTTAACATTATATTTATAACCAACTTCTTCTTCGTAGCTGAAAGTGGTTCTAGTTTGGATGTAAGTACAAAATCCTCAAAGCCATTAAGCTTTACCTTTGCATCCTTAGCTTCAACTTCATTTGGTATATCAAGTGTATATACTACCTGTGAGTCAATTATACCCTTCATGTCATTATATTTTACTTGTATATTATATTCATCCATTCCACCCCTTGTCCTATCAAGAGTGCATCCCATAATATAGCGTTTAAGCCAAGAAGCATCCATCGAAAAATCTAACTTTACTTCATCACCTTGCCTGTATTCCCCAATTTCACGAGAGTCTGAAGAGCCTGTCCTCTTAAGGTCACCGTAAACCATCTGCTTTGTTGGATCTTTAATTTCAGCTTGACTTAAAAGTTCTGTTTCACTAAATCCAAATGGGTTTTCCATCGCTGGTATACGGTCTGTAGGCTTCAAATTCCTACCCTGAAAGTAGTCTAGCTTATAATCTCTATCCATCATAAGCCCAAAACGGTAAAATTCGCTCACATTCCTAATATCAACACCTGCATACGTTTTCGTAATACCTACACTTGGTAGATATCTTATATATCCGCACTCAACGTTTCTATAGTCTATATTTAAGAGATTTGATTCAGCTAATTTCGTCTCATTTGGTCCCAGTAGATACTTAGGAAATACACCTGCGGACTTGAAATAAGCATTATACATTATTCCCCAGCCATAATCTGTAGAGTAGTGTACACTCCTATTTCTTCCATAGACAATCTTCTTTTCTAAGTCTGCCCAATAGGTATTCTGTATTACCTCTTGTGGCGTATGTATTATACTAGGCTTACCATCTGGCCCAATATCAGTTAGACTTGATAAGGGTCTACCCTCCTTGTACTCATGCTCTACGGCGCTAATACTAGTTGTAAATAGACCTAATGACATGATTATTGCCGTTGAAAAACTAATTGTTTTTATAAATATCCTTTTAATAGTGATCCCTCCTTTAAAGTGATAGTTTAAAATAAGTTTATAAATTCCTTATACTTCAACTATTTATATTATATCATGTTTTTTAAATTTAAAAGTATATATATACAAAGAATTTAATTTTATTTTGTTGTATTTAAATATATAATATTCTATTTTTTATATAATTAATTTAAAATTAAAGACTCTCTAAATAATTCCTTAGAGAGTCTTTAAATATCTTCTTGTTTTTTATTTTTCTATCTAACTAAATCTTCTAATACACTGTAAGGTATATATCTTTCTCCACCTATAGCTGTAACAGCTGTCAGCCTATTATCCTTAATATAGTCTTTAACCACTAGGTTGTTGGTCTTATTTCTTGATACCAATAATGTTGGTCTGTTGTACTTACCAGATATTGGTGAAATAACTAGGGCATCTGCAAATTCTTCACCTGATGCTATATAGGCTTCCTTGCTTCTCCTGAACTTAGACTTAGCTATAGCTACTGATGTTTCATACCTATCCTTACTGCCATTCTTTCTTCTACTCTTGGTAACTTGGCTTCAGTTGCTCTTGATATAGTATTAGTTCCACCAGCTATATAAGTTTTTTCAATTTCTAGGTCCTTTATGGCCCTTTCAATCTGTACTGGTATAGAATCCTTCTTAACTAGAAGTATAGGATATCCATCTCTAGAAGCAAAAGTTCCTACTGATAGAGCATCTGCAAATACCTGGCCTGAAGCCACTACTCCTGTATACTTCTTGCCTGTTATACCAACTACCCTTCTAGCTACCATTTCGGATGTACCATACCTGTCTACACCAGCTATTCTTTCTACATCTCTGTCCTTATCAAAGGCTTTTAGGTCTTCTCTAACCCTATCTGATATAGAATTGTGACCTCCTACTATAATTATCTCCTCTGCACCTAGTCTCTTTATTTCTGCACCTACTCTTGAATCCAGCTTATCAGTCGGGTTAAGTAGTATTGGGGCATCCTTTAATTTCGCCAATACCGAAGCTGTCATTGAGTCTGGGAATAGGTCATGCCTAACTACGATTACTGTCTTAGCCTTATCATAGTTCTTTTTAGAAATATTTATGGCTGTTTCAATTCTATCAGGACCATCTATCCTACCTGGATTTGGTCTTTCAGGATTTTCTGGTCCCTTTTTAACCTTAAATGTATAAGATATTAGACGTGGCTTGTCCCCAGGTGTAGCCTGGTCCTTGCCACTTGGTTCCTGTCTAGCTACAAATGATAGATAAGTACGATCATATACAGTATCTACCTTACGTCCTAAACTTGGAGCAGGTCCACAGTCGTCTGGTGTGCCTGGACATGGGTTATCACTTGGTCCTGGGCATGGGCTATCACTTGGTCCTGGGCATGGGCTATCACTTGGTCCTGGGCATGGACTATCACTTGGTCCTGGGCATGGACTATTATCTAATGGTGATGAAGTTGGAACATTTCCTGCAGGTGGTGGCGGTGCAACAGGAGATGAACCACATGGTGTTCCTGGTATAGAGCCACCTGATACGTCACAAGCACTCACACGTGAAATCGCCCAGTCATGATACCCTCCTATAGTTCCTACTAGGGTTACATTAGTTTCTGGCCTTGCGTCAGCCTTAACAAATAAGCCTGATATCGATAACTTCACCTTACTTTATCTAGATTTTTTATTCTTTCTATAGTATTCTTCCATAGTTGAGGCTTACCTCTCAAGCTATCCTTTAGTCTTAGAGTCATTACCAGCTTATTCTCTGTTGAAGAAACAGGCTTGACTTGATGTGAAAGTTCAAAATCTTCAAGTCCACTAAGCTTAACCTGTACATTTCTAGCCTCTAGCTCTTTTGGAATACTAAGTGTATATACAATTTGAGAGTCTAGCTTGCCCTTTGTCTCATTATATATCTTCTGAACAGTTTCTGCTGAATGCATACTACCCCTAGTTTTATCAAGAGTCATACCCATTATAAAGCGGTTAGTCCACGAATCATTCATGATGAAGTCTAGCTTTAACTCCTCGCCCTGCTTATACTCACCGATTTCAGTAGAATCAGAAGACCCTGTCTTCATAATATCCCCATAAACCATTAGCTTTGTTGGGTCCTTGATCTCAGCCTGGCTCAATAGGTCTGTCTCCTTAAATCCAAATGGATTATTTGCTGCTGGCACAGGATCTGTAGCACTCTTACCTGCGTAAGTTCCAGAATTAGCATCATCACCAAGTAGGTATCCAAGGCGATAAAAATAATTTAAGTACCAGTAGTCATATCCTACATAACCAGAATAGGTTTCTGTTATACCTGCACTTGGCAGATACTTAACCATTCCAGGCATTCTAAAATCAATATTTTCATCCTTTAAGGCTGTCTCATTTGGCTTTAGTACATACTTAGGAAAAACCCCAGTCGAACTAAATTCATTATTATCTATAATATCATAACCGTCATTATGGGACCAGTTTACACTTCTCTCCCATCCTGAAACCTTCCCTGGCTCCAGGTCAGCCCAATAAACCTTCTTTATCACCTCAGCAGGTGAAGAAAATATTAGACCGTCATCCCCATGATATTCAGATAAACTAGGCAATGAATTCGTCATACTAGGCTCTTCTACCTCTTCTGCAAAAGAATTCACTGTGCCTGCTATTAGGCTTAGTGACATCAGTAAAGCCGTAGTAATGCAAGTTGATTTTTTAAATATCCCTTTAATAATCTTGTCCTCCTTGTACTTTTTTTGTTTCATAATGAATAAAAATTCCTTATAACCCAATCATATATATTATAACATTATTTTTTAATTTGAAAATATATATTTTCAAAGAATTTAATTATTCTTAAATATAATATATTATATTGTATTTAAGAAATAATATTTGTCTGTATAAAATAAAAACTCCCTATATATTTATATAGAGAGTTTTTATTTATTATATGTTGATTTAATTTATTTAACCAGGCCTTCTAATACTCTATATGGTAGGTACTTGTATCCACCTATAGCTATTATATTCTTATAGCCCGAGTCCTTTACATGTCTTTTTACAACATTATTACTATTTATATTTCTTGATACCAATAAAGTCGGCCTATTATACTTACCTGATATTGGCGATATTACTAGGGCATCAGCGAATTCTTCACCTGACGCTATATAGGCTTCCTTGCTTACTCCAAACTTAGACTTGGCTATGGCAACTGAAGTCTCGTACCTAGTCGGACCTGCCATTCTTTCTACTACATTCGGAAGCTTGGCTTCTGTTGACTTAGATATTGTGTTAGTTCCACCTGCTATATAAGTCTTGTTGATATCAAGGTCTTTTATAGCATTTTGAATCTGGCTTGGCACTGAATCCTTCTTAACTAGAAGTATTGGGTAGCCATCTCTAGAAGCGAAAGTTCCTACTGATAGGGCATCTGGGAATACCTGGCCTGAAGCTACTACTCCTGTGTTCTTCTTACCAGTAATTCCAACCACTCTCTTAGCTACCATTTCAGAAGTTCCGTACCTATCTACACCAGAAATTCTTTCTACATTCTTGTCAGCGTCATAGGCCTTTAGGTCTTCTCTTACCTTCTCAGATACAGAGTCCTGCCCACCAACAATGATTACCTCTTCAGCACCCAGTCTCTTTATTTCATCCCCAACTCTTGAGTCTAACTTGTCAGTTGGGTTAAGTAGGATTGGTGCATCCTTTAGCTTGGCCAATACTGAAGCTGTCATTGAATCTGGGAATAGGTCATGCCTAACTACTATAACTGCATTTGCCTTGTCATAGCTATTTTTAGAAATCTTTATTGCAGTTTCTATCCTATCCCTACCATCTATCCTACCAGGTATTGGCTTTTCAGTACTAGATAGATCTTTCTTCACCTTAAAGGTATATGATATTAGGTTAGGTTTATCATTTGGTGCTCCAGCATCTCTCCCAAGATCACTCTGTCTAGCTACGAAGGGAAGATATATTCTAGTATAGGTTTCATCCACATAATAAGTACCCTTTGATGGCTCTGCTATTGGTGAACTAACTGGTGGCGGTGTAAGGATAATATCTGAACTTGCCCAGTCTAAATAACCACCCAGGCTACCTCTTACACTGATGTTTGTATCTGCTTGCGCACTAGAATTAACAAATAAGCCAGAAACTGATACCTTTATTTTACCCATATCTATCTTCTTAAACTTATTTATAAGGTCTCTCCAAGCTTCTTCTTTTTCCCTAATATCTTTCTTTAATCTAAGACTTATTAGGAGTTTCTTTCTGCCAGAAACTTCAATTTCATTTTTTTCAAGCTCAAAATCTTCTAATCCATTTAGGCTTACAGATGCACCCCTTAAATCAACCTCATTCGGAATATCTAGTGTATATACTAACTGGGAATCTATCATACCCTTTTTATCATCATATATCATTCTGTATAGTACATCAAACAAGTCTCCTTTAGTCATAGACAAGGTATAACTCATAAAGTAGCGTTTAATTGCTGAAGCATCTACTGAAAAATCCAGCTTTATTTCATCCCCAACCTTGTACTCACCTATTTTACTTGAGTTTGAATCACCACTTTCCTTTATATCACCATATACAGTTATTTTTCTTGGATCCTTAACTTCCTCTTCCTTTAAGACATCTGTTTTCTTCAATCCAAAAGGATTCGTAATCGCTGGTACCTCATCTGTTGGCTTCATATTATTATTTCTATAGTATGAGTATGGCAAATCAGCATCCTTGCCAATTAGATAACTATAACGGTAAAAAAGATCTTTTGCTATAATTTTCATACCTAGTTCTGACTCTGTTATCCCTGAGCTAGGTATGTTTCTCACAAAGCCACCTGAATAATCAATATCAAATTTTTTAAGTGACGTTTCATTAGGCTTTAATATATATTGTGGTAGTACTCCATAAACTATAACATCTTCATAATCTACTCTTGTCATAGTTTTACCATTATTCGGGTTAAATTGTTCGTGTCCTATTCTATACCTACTCAAAATACTAGCCTTCTCTAAGTCTGCCCAGTAGGTATCATTAACAACTTTATCCGGTGAGGAATATCTTATATTACCACTTGAATCAAGTTGGATCAGGTTCGACAATGAATTCTTTTCCGTATAATCTAGTGCGAGTACACTCGATGTACTAGCAAAAACTCCTAGCATTATTAATAGAGCCATAGTAAAGCTCTTAGATTTATTTGACAATCTTATCATAAAATTCATACTCCTTATTTCATTAATTATCTTCATATTTATTTTGTTATTTTTTAATTTTTATATTATATCATCATTTGTGGACTTTTACTACAATTAATTAAAAAAGACCCAAGCAAAAGCTTGAGCCTTGTAAATACCATATTTTATATAATAGGCTTATCTATATATACAATACACTTGCATCAAATGAATCTGTATCCTTAACGCCTGTATACATCATCATTTCTGATAGCTCCTCATTCATTCTTTCAACCTTAGTAACTACTCCATCCCTGCCTTCCTTAAGAAGTGGTGCTAGTATACCCCTTCCTACTGATACAGCGTGGGCACCTAGTGCAAGTGCCTTATAGGCATCATAGCCCGTATCCATAGAGCAGTCACAGAATATTGTTACACCGCTACCTTCTAAAGCATCTACTATCTGTGGCAGGACTAAAATTGGTGGTATACCAAATGGTATTCTTCCATGGTGGTGAGAAACTACTATTCCCTTACAACCAGCATCCCTAGCCTTGAGTGCATCCTGAACTGATAGGACCCCCTTGGCTATAAATGGTATGCCTGCATGGTCTACATACTTTTTCAAGTCCTCCCCCATTACAGGTCCCATAGGGTAGCCATCAACTACATCATACTTACCATCAGTACCTGGAACGTGGTCTATATCTACACCAACCGCTACCGCACCTGTTTTCTTGGCAAAGTCTATCTGATCAAGTATTATTTGGTGATCAGCGAATGGCTTTATTATACGTATTGTGTCCGCTCCAACTTGGCTGATTTCTTCATATTCATCATCTGGCTCCATTCCAACCCAGTTTAATAGACCCATATCCTTGGCTGCCTTTGCATACTCAACCATTGGCTTCTTTCCATCCTTGCCTACCTTGTTTAAGTGGGAAAATGCAGGCATCATTATCGGTGATGAATACTTTCTTCCAAAGATCTCTACTGATAGGTCTGGCTCAACTGAATCTATTACCCTCATTTCGACTAGGATACTATCTAGGTAGTTCCTGTTGTGTACATTTGCATCCTCTGCCTTACCACTTGTTACCGGAATCAGTCCCTTAGGACCTGGCCATGGGCTCTTTATTTCACTCATAATATTACCTCTAACTTTCTCTAATACTGATTACTGAAAGACCTAAGGTCTTTTAATTCCTTTAAAACCTACAAATACTTCACCTAAAATGGCCTAAATACTGTTATTAATGTATAGGCTACCAGTGTTATAAACATATAAACTGATATAAAGGCCGACATAAAGCTTTCCTGGTCCTTGCCGTCACATAGGGCTGACAACTGAAGTGGAACTGGAAAACCAGTTGGGCACATAAAGTATAGCAATACTGCTGTCTTAAAATATGGATTGGCCATCAGGCTCGGGAATACTAGGAAGAAACCTCCTATTATCAAACCACATAATACTAACCTAATCACAACAAGTGATAGTAGGGACTTTAGGGTAGATAAATCCACCTTTAGGTCATAGCCAAGTGTAAATAGGATTATTCCCGTAATCGGTGCCAATACAGCATTGATAGTATTATTGTATAGATTTACCACTTCTATAGATTCCATAATACCATATAGGCCTGAGAGGTTGGCCATTACACCCAAGATTACAGCCAATACAAAGGAATTGGTAAAAATATTCTTTAGTAGACCCTTTGAATCCTGGCCTGTATTTACCTGTCTAGATACCAATATTGGAACTAGTCCAAAATTAATAATTATACCTGCCACATCAAAGGTTACTATATTTAGGGCATAGGCTGATCCTACCAAGGTAATATATAGGGGTAGGGCTACATTTCCTCCCTCACATGTCATCAATAGGAAAGGTACTAGCTTCCTATATCTTTCGCCTATATACCTAGACATAAACCTTCCTACTAGGTAAACTAGGATCCAGGCTATGTCTAGAAATACTATCTGCTTCAATAAATTAACAGATAGGTCAGATACGAATATTACGTGAAATATCAGGGCTGGAAATAGGATTTTAAATACTATCTTTTTAGCCCCCTCTTTCTCGTCCCAGTTAATCCATTTTTTACTCCTGGATAATATGCCTAGGAACATCATAAAAAATACTGGAAACAGAGTTTCTATTACTTTCATCAAGTCCTCCATAAAATATATAAAATAAACGCTGACACGACAAAACTCTCACTTGGAGAATCGTCATAATCAGCGTTACTTCAATCTTTTAGTCTGGAATTAGCTCAAACTTAGCTATTCTCCAAGCTCCATTTTTTATTTTTACTAGCCACACCTTTTCTTTTTTGTTTTTGTATAGCTTTTTACCAGTATCCTTATAGCCCTTATTACCATATTCTCCATACATATTTTTTGCCTTCTTGGTATTGAAATAACTTATATTATATGTAACCTCGTATAGGACTGTGTCTTCTAGTGGGAATGTTTCTATACTGCCATCCCTCCTTGGGAAGGTGATTGGCTTACCCTCATAATCCAATTCTCTTTAGAAACCATCTTCATACTCTTTATATTTTTAACCATCTGGGATGTAATCCTATGACCTGGCTCCCCCTTGTCATTGTATAGCTCCCATCTTAAATATGGCTTCTCACTTAGTACTAGAAAGGGTATATTCTTGCCCATTCTCTCATCTAATGAACTATAGTAATTGGCTATTATGTTCTCTGGATAGATTTCATCTAGCGGAACCTTAGCATCATGTTTTTTTGACATTGCATATAGTCCGAAGACTGTAGCTAGTAGAACAAACAAAATAATAACTACCCAATGTCTAATTTTCATTATTAAACCTCATTTTCGCACCAGCTAGCAGATTCAATAAGTATAACTGTCTCTGTATCTGCATTCACAGTTACAAAACCCCTACCTATTTCAGCTGTCCTGAAGCGACCCCCGTCTTTTTTGATTCTTAGCTTGCCTTCTTTGATACCTGCAACAATCGGTATATGTCCCTTTAGTATAGCCCTATCTCCAACCGTAGTTTTGAATATGGCCATATCTACCTGGTCTTCATAAAAAGTGCTGTCTGGAGTTACTACTTTTAAACTAAACATTAGTTAGCACTTCCTTTCGCCTTTCTAACTGCATCTTCAATCGTACCTACAAATAAGAAAGCTGATTCTGGTAGGTCGTCATGCTTACCTTCCAGTATTTCCTTGAAGCCCCTGATAGATTCCTTGACTGGAACATATACACCAGGTATACCAGTAAACTGTTCACCTACCGTAAATGGCTGTGACAAGAATCTCTGTATCTTTCTGGCCCTAGCAACAGTTACCTTATCTTCTTCTGATAACTCGTCCATACCCAAGATAGCAATGATATCCTGTAGCTCCCTATACCTCTGTAGTATTGACTGCACACCTCTGGCTACCTCATAGTGTTCCTTACCAACTATATTAGGATCTAGAACTCTTGATGTAGATTCTAGTGGGTCAACCGCTGGATATATACCTAGAGATGATATCTGCCTTGATAATACGGTCTTTGCATCCAAGTGTGAGAATGTTGTCGCTGGTGCTGGGTCAGTCAAGTCATCGGCCGGTACATATACCGCCTGGACTGAAGTGATTGAACCCTTCTTAGTCGATGTTATTCTCTCCTGTAGGGCACCCATCTCTGTTGCCAAAGTTGGCTGATAACCAACGGCTGATGGCATACGTCCTAGTAGGGCAGACACCTCAGAACCCGCCTGAGTAAATCTGAATATATTATCTATGAATAGAAGAACATCCTGCCCTTCCTGGTCTCTGAAATATTCAGCCATTGTAAGACCTGTTAGGGCAACCCTCATTCTTGCTCCTGGTGGCTCATTCATCTGACCGAATACCATGGCAGTCTTATTGATAACTCCTGACTCAGTCATTTCACCGTATAGGTCATTACCCTCTCTTGTTCTCTCTCCAACACCTGAGAATACAGATATACCACCGTGTTGCTTGGCTATATTGTTAATTAGCTCCTGAATTAGAACTGTCTTACCAACACCTGCACCACCGAATAGGCCTATCTTACCACCCTTTAGGTAAGGGGCAAGCAGGTCAACTACCTTTATACCTGTTTCCAATATTTCTGCCTTTGTTTCTAGTTCATCATAGGCTGGCGCTTCCTTATGTATAGGAGAAAGGCTAACACCCTCTGGCATAGGCTTTAGGTCTATGGCCTCTCCTAAAACATTGAATACCTACCCAATGTTTCCTTACCAACTGGAACTGATATAGGAGCTCCTGTATCTACAGCCTCCATACCCCTAACTAGTCCATCAGTAGCACTCATGGCTATACACCTTACAGTGTCATTACCTATGTGCTGGGCTACTTCGGCAACTATTTTGTTTCCATTTTCTAACTTTATTTCTAAAGCATTTAATAGGTTAGGTAGATCTTTTTCATCTTCAAACCTAATATCTAGTACAGCTCCTACGATCTGTACAATTTTTCCTATATTTGCCATTTTTTCCTCCTTACTTTAGGGCTTCTACACCACCGCTTATTTCAGTTATTTCCTGAGTTACGGCACTCTGTCTAGCCCTATTGTAGCTAAGCTCTAAGTTTTGAATCATTTCATTTGCATTATCTGTAGCTGATTCCATGGCAGTCCTTCTTGCCCCCTGTTCAGAAGCATATGACTCCACTATGGCCCCATTTACTGTCCCTGTGATATAGGTAGGTATCAAGAATTCAAGGACGCTCTTTGCTGAAGGAAGATACTGGACCTTGGCTCTTGAGCTAGCTTCTGTCTTCTTGAACTTATTTACAAATTCTCCTGCTTCCCTGGCTTCTTCCTCTCTTCTTTCATATCTTTCACGAAGGATTTCTTCACTAATGAACATATTAGGATCATTCTCCTCCTGCTTTTCCCTATATCTTTCACCGCCGTATTCCAGTGGCTGGTCAAAAACCAAAGGCAATAGCTTAATAGCCTTAGGCTTCTGAGATAAGGCAGATTCAAATTCAGTATAGGTAAGGATGACTTCATCTATTTGGCCATCTTCATACATCTTCATCAGCTTGTCTGTGATTGCCCTTACCTCTTCATACTCATACTTTTCTGCTGATTCAATCCTATCTATTATATTTACATCTCTCTTGGAAAAATGTTCATATGATTTTTTTCCAACTGTTATTACGTAATCTTCAACTAACCCCATATACTTCTCTGCTTCTTTAAAAGCATTTGAATTATATCCACCTGCCAGGCCTCTATCTCCGGCAATTACTATATGGCACCTAGCCTTTAGGTCTCTAGCCTTTAAAAACTGACTATTTATACCCTTAGTATTCACCGAAATATTAACTATAGTTTCATACATGGTATTGAAGTATGCACTAGAGTTTTCTGTGGCCTGCTTAGCTTTTCTCAGTTTTGATGAGGCTACCAGATGCATGGCGTTAGTAATCTGCTTGGTACTATTTACGCTGGCAATACGATTTTTGATTGCCTTCATTCCAGCTCCTGCCATTGTACGCCTCCTTTAAAATTATACTTCTGATTTGAATTTAACCTTAAACTCTTCAATTGCCTTTGTAAGTTCCTCGTTAAAGTCCTCAGCCTTTAGTATCTTTTCAATTATTTCTGGGTGTACGCTATCCATATAGCTGTATAGTTCTGCTTCAAACCTCTTGATATCTTCCAACTCGATATCTGCTAGTAGGTTGTTGATTACTGCGTATATTATAATTACCTGGTTTTCTACTGTTATAGGATTATGTTCATCCTGTTTTAGAACTTCCACTATTCTCTGTCCCTGAGCAAGTCTCCTCTTAGTATCTTCATCCAAGTCTGAACCAAACTGAGAGAAGGCTGCTAGCTCTCTATACTGAGAATATGCAAGCTTCAGTGTACCAGCTATCTTCTTCATAGACTTGATCTGGGCAGACCCACCAACTCTTGATACTGATATACCAGGGTCAACGGCTGGCCTGATACCCGCATAGAATAGCTCTGGCTGTAGGTATATCTGACCATCTGTAATCGATATTACATTTGTTGGTATATAGGCAGCAACGTCACCAGCCTGTGTTTCTATAACTGGTAGGGCTGTCATTGATCCACCACCCAAGTCATCAGATAACTTGGCAGCTCTTTCAAGTAGTCTTGAATGTAGGTAGAAAACATCACCTGGGTAGGCTTCACGGCCTGGTGGTCTCCTTAGTAGTAGGGACATTTCTCTGTAGGCAACTGCCTGCTTAGAAAGGTCATCATATACTATTAGCACGTGCTTCCCATTATACATAAATTCTTCACCTATGGCAGCACCTGCGTATGGAGCTAGATACTGTAATGGTGCAGATTCTGACGCTGTAGCTGACACTACTATTGTGTAATCCATGGCACCGAACTCTTCTAAAGTTGAAACCAACTGGGCTACAGTTGACCTCTTCTGGCCGATTGCTACATATATACAGATTACATCCTTGCCCTTCTGGTTGATAATTGTGTCAGTAAGTATGGATGTCTTACCTGTCTGTCTATCACCTATAACCAATTCTCTCTGACCCCTACCAATTGGTATCATTGAGTCAATTGACTTGATACCAGTCTGTAATGGTTCAAACACTGACTTCCTACTCATGATTCCAGGAGCTGGACACTCAACTGGTCTAGTCTTGTCAGTTATTATGTCTCCCTTACCATCTATTGGCTGTCCTAGGGCATTTACTACCCTTCCTATCATAGCCTCTCCAACTGGTACTTCAACTATCCTCCCAGTTCTCTTTACCATGTCACCTTCCTTGATACTTGAATCATCGCCAAGTATAACGGTACCAACAACCTCTTCTTCGAGGTTAAGGGCCATACCGTATACCTTATTAGGGAATTCAAGTAGCTCACCTGACATGACACTTTCAAGACCATATACACTTGCTATACCGTCACCAACGCTTAATACGCTACCAGTGTCGGTAAGTTTTATCTTATTGTCATAATTCTTTATCTGACTTTTTATTATGGAACTTATTTCCTCTGGTTTTAAATTCATTGGTTCACCACCATTTCCTTATGATATTACCTGGGATAGGGTATCCTTTATATCGTCTAGCCTAGACTTAATGCTACCATCTATCTCTTCATTACCTATTTTCACAAGGGCACCACCTAGTATGCTCTCGTCTATTTCGTTAGTTAATCTTATAGTTTTATTATATTTAGCAGAAAGCTTGCCCTCTAGTTCAGCCAACTTGTCTGGACTAAGTGCTATAGCAGTTATTACCTTTCCTTCTGCGACATTATTCTTTTCGTCCAACATCTGCTTGTATGACTTTACTATTGAATCTAGCTCAGTTGTCCTTGTATTCTCTATCAATACCATCAAAAAATTTCTTGTATTCTTTGATAGCTTGTCTGTGAATAGCTTGTCTGCTATATCCAACTTTTCGTCCTTACCTATAAAAGGGGACCTCAATACATCATATAAGTCTTTGTTGTCTAAAATAACTTTGTTTAAATCTTCTATCTCTGAATATACCTGGGAAAGTTGATTTTCTTCTTCTGCTAATTGAAATAAAGCCTCTGCATATCTACTTGCAACCTGACTAATCATTATTAGCTTCTCCTACTTCCTTAATAAAGTTATCTATCAAATCTTCGTGCTTGGCCTTGTCTATATCTTTCGATAACCTTAGATGCCACCAAAACAGCTATCTCAGAAATCTCAGACTTAATATTGTTAAAGGCCTGCTCTTTGTCCTTTGCAATTTCACTGTTTGCCTTTTGCTTGATATATTCAGCTTCCTTATTGGCTTCTGAAATTATGTTGTCAGACTTTTCTTCTGCCCTCTTTCTAGCAGAGTCTACAATCAACTGACCCTCATCGCGAGCATCCTTGACCTTATTTTCATATTCTGACTTTAATTTCAAGCCCTCTTCCTTGGCTCTCTGACCCTCTTCAATATCGTTCTTTATGTCAGCCTCTCTGGCATCCATTACATTTATAACCTTCTTAAATAAGATTTTTCTCAATATCAAGAACAATACTAGTACATTGATCAAGGTAAAGAAAAGCTCATATGTCAAGCCTACTAATGGCTTAAATTCCATACTTGTTGCCTCCTATCTTTAGCTGTATTCTTCGATTACATCTTTATCCAAGGGTTAACAAATATTAGTATAATTGCTATTACTAGACCATATATAGCTGAAGACTCTGCAACGGCCTGACCTAATAGCATTGTTGAAATGATATCACTCTTTGCTTCTGGCTGGTTTCCTACTGCTTCTGCTGCCTTACCTGCTGCAAAACCTGACCAGCACCTGTACCTATACCTGTTGCTACTGCTATACCAGCACCTATTGCTGAACCTGCTATTGCTATTGCTAAACTCATTCCTTCTAACATAATTCTTTCCTCCTAAAATTTTCTAATTTCCATTATTGTATTAATTTTCTTTTAACTATTCCTGTGTTGCTCCACTTACAAATACCATTGTTAGCATTATAAATATGAAGGCCTGCAATGAACCTGCGAAAAGGTCAAAATACAGGTGTAGTGGAACTGGTATCAAAAATTCTCCAATTGGTATCTTTAAAGACGGTATCATACTTGAGAAGTACTCTAGCATCTGGTAGAACAATGACATTATTATTGAACCACCCAAAATATTACCAAATGGACGGAAACTCAATGATATTGGTCTTGCAAATTCACCAATAATATTAAGTGGCGCCATCAAGGGTGTTGGCTCTAGCAACTCCTTGAAATAGGCCATACCTTTGAACTTTACCCCCATGACATAGATCATGAAGAATGTAATCAAGGCCCAGGCTACGGTTGTATCCAAGTCTGTAGTTGGCGACCTAAATCCAAACATCACTATTAGGTCTGAGCAGACAAAGAACAAGAATATTGTTCCAATATATGATATCATCCAAGGCGCACGCTTTATAAAGGCTGTTCCCGTAGTCTCAGTAACCAGGTTTCTAAGCCCACCAATTGCCATTTCCAAAAATACCTGTCTCTTGCTTGTAGGAACCTTTTTTAAGTCCCTTGTAAGCAACAGGGCCAGAATTATTAAAAAGGCCATTATGATCCACTGGGTTACAATGGTCTCACTTAGCTTGAAGTTACCAAGGTAGAGAACATATTTTGCTTGATACATAAGCCTAATCCTCCTTTCTCATTTTCTTTATTAAGTTTTTGCCTCCAGGGAGGTTTTGAGCTTTTATCACTATATTAGTACTAATCAAGCCCAATGCAACAGTATACACGTTTATATGTTTTGTAGTTGCTGCAAAAACTAGGACTGCCCCATAGATAAAAATCCTAAAAGCATAGCTTCCCATGGACGACAGGGTTGCACTTTTCTTGTCCCTATTCCCAAGTCCATCTAGGTTTTTAGCTATAGAAAATAAGGCCAACATGGCGACTATACTGCCTGCAAGCAGGCCAGCCATAGTGCTGACTGATGCCTTGCCAATTATGGCTATAAGAAAAAGTCCCACCAGGTCATATACTCCTATGCCCATGTATATTTTTTTTAAATTTTCCATTAGTTGCTTATCCAACGCATCACTTCCTAACCCATCAACATATAAACCTACACACCATTAAACTTCCTTTTTAAGGACCCTACCTGTACTTATCTTCCTTTTTAGTAAATACCTTTAGGGTCTTGTATAGGCTGACAAAGGCACTTGCTATGCCCAACAATATGAATATTATTGAAAATATTGGCGAAGTACCTAGCTTCTTGTCAATAGTTATCCCTATAAAGCCACATCCAAATATACACACTACTACCATAATACCTAATTGTGTAAGTAATGAAAAAGACTTCATAGCTTCAAACCATATACTATTTACCCATATTTCCTCCATAAATTCAATTGACTACTAATTATATCACATTTTAACCCTATTTACCCTTAAGTATACCCAAATTTTCATAATTTTAAAAATTATTAACATTGAATTCACACTAGGTTCATAAATGACTAAACATGTATACATCAAGCCATTAAAAAAACTTAAAGGCTGCACTGACTACAAAGTCCGCGCAACCTCTATATACTTTTAAACTACTTGGTTCCAAACAATCTATCTCCAGCATCACCTAGACCTGGTACTATATACTTATGATCATTTAATTTTTCATCTACAGAAGCAACATAGATATTAACTTCTGGATACTTTTCATGAACAGCTGCTATACCTTCTGGAGCTGCAACAAGATTTATCATTCTGATATTCTTCGCCCCTCTAGCCCTTAGCAATTCTATGGCCGCAGTAGCCGAACCACCTGTAGCCAACATTGGGTCTACCAAAAATACTTCTCTTTCCCCTATATCCTGAGGCAGCTTGCAGTAGTATTCTACTGGCTCGCAAGTTTCAGGGTCCCTGTAAAGGCCTATATGTCCAACCTTTGCAGCTGGAATCAAGCTTATGAAGCCATCAACCATACCTATACCTGCTCTTAGGATTGGAACTATAGCCAACTTCTTACCGTCTAGTTCCTTTGCCATTGTCTTCTGTATAGGCGTTTCTATTTCTACATCCCTAAGCTGTAGGTCCTTTGTAACCTCATAGCCCATCAACATAGTTATTTCTGTTAATAACTCTCTAAAATCCTTTGAACCTGTTGATGTCTTTCTCATTAATGTTAACTTGTGCTGAATTAATGGATGGTCTGTAATTACTACTTTATTCATATTCTCCTCCTAAAATAATATATATTATAAATTTTTATTTTCTATCGCTGTAATCTTGTCTACCCTCGTCTGGTGTCTTCCACCTTCAAATGATGAATTAAGGTAGGCATCAACTATATCTAGGCCTAGGCCAATACCTGTTACCCTTTCACCCAAGGCTATCATATTAGCATCATTGTGGGCCTTAGTCATCCTAGCAGAAAAAGTATCTCCTAGTGTTGCACACCTAATTCCCTTTACCTTATTGGCTGCTATCCCTATACCAATGCCTGTTCCGCACACTAGGATGCCGCATTCAGTTTCTCCACTAGCAACACTCTTTGCCGCCTTTTCGGAATAATCCGGATAATCTACTGAATCACTTGAATTAGTCCCAAAGTCTACTACTTCATGACCTAGCTTTTCTAGGTGCTTTTTTATAGCAGCCTTTAGGTTTAGTCCACCATGATCACATGCTAATGCTATTTTCATATTTATTCCTCCAAAATTTTATTTTAACTACACATAAGCATAGCTATATACTCTTATATAATCCTGTAGGCAGCTGCCTTTTTCAGCCTATTCATTATGGCTACCCCTATACCTCTTTCCTCAAAGTATGGGACATAGGCTATATCTATAGACTCCCTGTCTAGGCTTATTAAACTATCAAAAAGGTTCTTTGCAACTTCAGTATCAGACCCACCTAGGTCAAAAACCTTGGCCTGGTAGCTATGCTGGTCATAGTTCATAGTCATAACGCCCATTTTTAGACCCTTCTTGGCATTGTCTTCACACAGGGAATCCACCCTCTCGGCAAAGCCTTCAAGATCATCCGCCTTGACTATATATACCTGGGCCTGGGGTGAGTAGTGCTTGTACTTCATTCCTGGAGCCTTGGCCCTTATATTGTCATCCTTATTCTTTAAGGATGGGTCTAGGTCGACCCGGCCTAATACCTCCCCCAGCATTTCTAGGGTTATACTTCCTGGCCTAAGCACCATGGCAAGGTCTTCTGATAGGTCTATAATCGTGGACTCTACCCCATAGTCACAAGGACCTCCAACCAGTATTCCATCAACCCTGCCATCCATGTCTCTGATTATATGCTCTGGCTTGGTTGGGGATGGTCTACCTGATATATTTGCTGAAGGTGCTGCTATTGGCACTCCTGCCTGCCTTATAAGGTCTCTAGCCACCTGGTCTGATGGCATCCTAATTGCCACCGTATCTAGACCTCCACTAGTCCTGTCTGGTATAATAGCCTTCTTTTTAAAGACTATAGTCAGGGGGCCTGGCCAAAATTTATCCATCAGTAGTTTGGCCCTGTCATCTATATTTTCCACTAGGTCATATACATCCTCTTTATCAGCTACATGAACTAACAGCGGATTATCACTCGGCCTACCCTTGGCTTGATATATCTTGGTTGCAGCATCTTCATCTAGGGCATTTGCACCTAGTCCGTAGACAGTCTCCGTTGGGAAAATCACTGTCTTACCACTAGCCAGCATACTGGCAAATACTGCTATCAAGTCTTTGTCTGGCTTATTTACATCTATTTCTTTTATAAGTGTTTTCATAAAATCAACCTTCTTTACAAGTCTTTTCTCTTTGCTAGGGGATTACTCCTCAAAAAAAGGCCTTAGTAAAACCAAAGCCTCTTAAAAATATCTAGATTATATCGATGACATCTTTTCAGTCTGGTCAACTGTAATTAAGGCATCTATCATTTCATCTAAATCCCCATCTATAAATGAATCTAACTTATATAGGGTTAAATTAATTCTATGGTCACTAACCCTTCCCTGTGGGAAGTTATATGTTCTGATTCTTTCTGATCTGTCTCCAGTACCAACCTGGCTCTTTCTTTCTGCAGCTATACCCTTCTGCTGTTCAGCCAGAGCCTTGTCATAAAGCCTAGCCTTCAATACCTTCATGGCCTTTTCCTTGTTCTTTAACTGAGACTTTTCGTCCTGGCAAGAAACAACTTCACCTGTAGGTATATGAGTTAGTCTAACCGCTGAGTCAGTTGTGTTGACACACTGGCCACCATTACCTGATGCCCTAAATACGTCAACCCTTACATCTTCTGGATTTATATCTATTTCAACGTCCTCTACCTCTGGTAATACAGCTACTGTCGCCGTAGATGTATGAATTCTACCACCGGATTCTGTAGTAGGTATTCTCTGAACCCTATGAACACCTGATTCATACTTTAGTCTAGAATAGGCTCCCTTACCCTTTATCATAAAGGATACTTCCTTGTAGCCACCCACTCCAGTTTCATTTGAACTCATTAGTGAAGTCTTCCAACCCCTTCTTTCTGCATACCTAGAATACATCCTAAATAGGTCTCCAGCGAATAGGGCTGCTTCGTCACCACCAGCTCCACCTCTTACCTCTATGATAACATTCTTCTCATCATTAGGGTCCTTTGGCACTAGTAGTATCTTTAGTTCATTTTCATATTCCTCTAATAGGGCTTCAGATTCTGATAGCTCCATCTTAGCCAATTCTCTTAGCTCTTCGTCACTTTCTTCCTCTAGTATCTGCTTTGAATCAGCAATACTCTGGCTTGCCTTACTATAGTCTCTGTACTTCATTACGATTGGTTCTATTTCAGACGTTTCCTTCATCAGCTTCTGCCAAGTTGGCTGGTCACTGATTATGTCAGGATTCGCTACTTTTCACTTAGCTCCTTGTACTTATCCTCTAAAACCTTTAGCTTATTTAGCATTTGATTTTCACCTTCCTGTATTTTATATAAACGTAAATATTTATTACAATTTTTCTACATAATCAATTGTATATTTTAGCATAGGTAGACCCAAAATGTCAATATTTATAGGCTGCAACAAGACGGTCAAATCCCTGTATATCCTTCTTTGTGTAGCCCTTAATATATCCCACTTGAGCCATCTTTTTTAATATTTTTTCTGCCTGGTCATGGCCTGATTCAAAGACCAGCTTTCCTCCTGGCCTTAGATAGTCGTAGGCCTCCTCAATTATTTTATTATAAAAATCCATACCCTCATCTCCGCCAGCAAGTGCTAGCCTAGGCTCATAGTCTTTTACATCCTTTTCTAGACTTTCAACAACTTGGTCTTCTATATAGGGTGGATTGGATACTATTATATCTAGTCTTCCCTTGTAGTCACCAAGCCTAGTAAATAGGTCTGATTCAATTAGCCTTACCTCTTCAAGCCCTAATAATTCTCTATTTATACTAGCAACATCTAGGGCATCCCTTGAAATATCAACACCTATAAAGCTGATATTATTTCTCGCTTCTACTCTGGTCTGGGCCTGTCTATCCTTCCAATAGCTGGCCCCACTAAGTATAATTGCGCCGGAACCAGTGCACATATCCAGTACCCTTATGTCTGATTCGGTCTTATTATTCACCATTTCATCTAGGCTTTCCACTAGGTCCTCTACCAAGAGCTCCGTATCTGGTCTTGGTATCAAGACCCTCTCATCAACATAAAAGTCTAACCCCATAAATTCCTTTTTGTTTATTATATAGGCGATTGGCATTTGGTCCACCCTCTTGGCTATCATGGCCTTAAATATGTATAGTTGGTCACCATCTAAGTCCTGGCCGTAATTTATCATCAGCTTGACCCTGTCCCAGCCCAGAATATGACATAGAATTATCTCTACATCAAGTCTGGCTGTAGGACTTGTAGCAGACAAGATACCGCTATATTTTTCTATTATATCCTTGATTAGCATGGCTAAGTTCACTCCCTCTTTCATTCCACCCTTAGAATTATATCATAGATAGGATAACTTGTGGTAAAATGGGGTAATAGTATAATAAGTTTTATTTAAGTATTAATATTAAAAGTAGTAGCAGAGTTTAAAGGAGAATAAATGAATTTTAAAAAGATAAAAAAAGCCCTTATAACTGCCCTCCCTATAGCCTTTTGTTATATATCTCTAGGCTTTATAGGTGGGGCCATGATAAACAAGGTTGGCTTCAACCTATTGGATATAACCCTTATGTCCATATTTGTCTTTTCGGGTAGTGCCGTATTTATAGCATCCAACATGCTTATCGGAGGTATAAACCCTCAAATATCCATATACCTAACCCTAACCATTATTATTACCAACCTGAGAAATACACTTTATAGCTCAGCCCTAGTTAATGATACCAAGGACCTCAAGGGTTGGAAAAAGGTTGTCTTTTCTATGTTTATAGCTGATGAAACCTTTGCAATAAACAAGATATGCTATGAAAATGATCCTGAGTGGGATGGTGACCTAGCCCTATTCGTCAATATCTTTGGCTGTATATTTGGCTTGATAGGTAGTCTACTTGGTGGTTTCTTTGGCCAAATTATAGATATACCCCTAGATATGGGAACCTTTATGATGTCTAGTATGTTTGTAATACTAGCTGTCCTACAGGTAAAGTCAAAGCAGGACCTGCTTATACTGGCTATAGCTATACTTGTTTCATTTATCGTCCTATACTTCTACCAGGGAGGGCTTGACCTGATTATAGTGGCCCTAATAGTAACTAGTATAGGCTACTTTGTAGATAAGAATAATGAAAATAAAAATGGAAGGTTGGTGGACTCAGATGAATGCTAATATACTAAAGCTAGGCATAATAGGTGTATCCTTTATCTTTATGTTTGCCATGAGGTTTCTTCCCTTCAAAATCCTAGGTAAGAGTGCCAATTCAGAGGAATTTGATCGCTTTATAAAATATATACCCCTAGGTGTATTTGTTGCCATGATAATAAAGGATATCTTCTTTAAAAACGGCCAGCTTTTTTTATCTATTTCAAACATAAAGCTAATACCCCTTATACTGATAATCCTAATTTCTGTTAAGTTTAGAAATATTGGTGTGTCAGTTGTTGCCGGTGGCATTATAATGCTAATTGCCCTAAACATCTTATAGAAACATCTGCTTTTGGGCAGGTCTTAAGTACCTCAATGTCCAAAATTGTACTCTCATATCATATGGTATGAACTAGGATTTATAACAATAGAATCAATATAATTATATGGCGGGGTCCATAAGCAAGTATAGCTTATTGACCCTGCTTTTTTAATATATTATAAGTAATTTTATAAAATTTAAAAGAATAACGTTTGCAATTGATAAAATTATACTTTTACAATTGACTTATAATGATTCTCGATGCTATAATTGTAAATCATGTAAATGATATTCATAGACTTTTATGGTATAAGAGGAGGAAAAAAAGCTAATGGTAGGAAAAAGACAAAATATGTTAAGGAAAACTGTTTGTATGCTTACAGTTTTTACTTTAACAATGGGGATGGTTGCAAATGTAGATTCATTTGCAGATGAAAGTAGTCAAACCCATATTGTTAACTCCCAGTTTTATGGGAAGTTTAGCGATGCAGTAGAAACGGCAAAATCTCAGGGTAAATCTATAATAAAGGTTACTACTGACCAAAATAGTATGGGGAATGTAAATATATCCTCTCCCATAGTAAAGTTGCAAGGAGAAGTAACTCCTACAAGATATAACAAGGGTCGTGTTAGTCTTGGTCATATAGCCAAGGACCTTGTTACATTTAAGGCCGGCTCAAATGTAGAAGTGGTAAATATTGACTTTAGAAATAGCAGGGGAAGAAATGATCAAGGTGCCTATGTAGTAATTGAAGAAGGTGCAAATGTAAGATTTGTCAATTGTAATTTTGATAATATAGTAGTTAATAATGGTAATGTAAGCTTTGAAAACTCAAGCTTTAAAAATAAGACTAATAATGTAAATAACCATGGTAGCCTGACAACAGTTGCCGATGGCCTAACTACAAGTCTTGGAAATAGTGCTAGGCCATCAATCGCTTTGGGTATTAACCTAGACTATAATGGTTCCTTTACAAGGGTTATAGGGTTGGATGAAAACGACCAGATAGGATATGACCTAGTTGGTGATAACAAGGAAAATGCACGTGTAGAGGCTAGTATATCTCCAGAAGGAAGTGGTCTTACTGCCACAGTTTCTGCAGATAATAAGGTTAGCATCACTGGTGCTCCTAATAAAGTTGGTGACTATTCACTAAAGATAAAAGCATCCACTAATGATGAAGTAGCAGAAAAAGAATTGAAAATAAGCGTTCTAAATATAATGAAGGCCTTTTTAAAAGGAAACGCACCGATTTTTGGTTTTATCGGTAATAAATCCTATTCTTCTAATGGGGGTGTGGACGTAGTTTCATCTGCTACAGGCTCAAGTGGAGGGATCGTGAGTAGCGCTGATAAGAGCAAAATAACCCTTCTAGTTAAGGAAGGAACAGAAAGCAATGCTAAATACATACCATACTATGAATTCAAGCAGAAATACCCTAATGCAAAAATTGATCTGTCAATTTCTCCACAGGGAAGTGGCTTAAGGGCTGAATTAGATCCTATTTCCTATATCAATAAGGAAAGTGTTGTAAATATAGAAGGAGAAGCAAAGGGACCTGAAGCTCTTTACAAATTGACTGCTAAGGTTACTGATGGAAGCAGGGTATCTACTACAAATTCTGTTGATATTCATGTATATGATTTAACTAAGTCACTGCAAACTAGGCTAGATGCCTTAGACTCTACAGAATCAAAATGGATGATGATGCCGTATAAATATTTACAGTAGGAAATACTACAATACCAACAAATCTTAAGGAAATAGCTGGTTCAAATGAAGAGGGTCTTTATGGTGAGCTTGGTAATACAGATAGCTATGCTACTGAAACTATAACAATTCCAAAAGGTGCCGATGTTACTTTGAAAAATTTAAAAATTAAGAGTAGCACTAAGATAATAGTTGAAAAGGGTGGAAAACTTACTTTAGATGGTTGTGTTACCTATGGACCTGTCGAGGTAAATGGTGGTACTCTAACCGTTAAGGACAACTCTTCTACAACTAATACTATAACTTTAAATGATGGTAGTATTCTAGAAGATTCAAGTATAAAATCCCTATCTACATTCTTAACTGATGGGTCTACCCTTGCTCCAAAGGAACCTAAGTCAGTAGTTATTGTTAATGGTAATATTACTGTAAAGGGTACAAATAAGATTAAGGGTGACAAGGGCTTTACTACTAGTGTTGAAGCACAAAATGGACTAAAGTAAATAATGGTGTTGTTACTCTTGATAAGGATGCTAGCCTAGAGGTAGTTGGTGGAGGAGATAATGTTGAAACAAATAATCCATTCTCTACTGTAGGGGCAGATGCAATAGTTCTTGAAAATGGAAAAATTGTAGGTGAAGGCTCTCTTATAGCAAAAGGCGGTAGGGGCTATGTTGACACTGTAAATAGAAAGGATGGAAAGGGTGGAAAAGCAGTATCTGGTACTGGTATAATAGATGTAGCTATTGCTAAATTAACTGGTGGAGATGGTCGTAAGGATGACATATTGAATACTAAGAAGGCTATAGGCGGAGATGTTGCCTCACCTAGTGTAAAGATAAGAGCTAAGGAAGGCACTTACCAGGGTGGAGATGGAGACCCAAAAGGTTCTTCACAAATTACCCCTTATACTGACCCTTCAAATAACGGTGGCTCTACTAGTCCAACAAATGGTGGTGGCTCTACTGCTCCAGCAAATTCTACTGGTGCTCCAGTAGGTAGTCAAGTTTCTAGCAAGCGAATAAGTGGAAGTGATAGAATAGCGACTGCTATAGACCTATCTAAAGAACTTTGAAAGGGCAAATACTGTTATAATAGCAAGGACAGATATATTCCCTGATTCTATGACAGCATCAGTGCTTGCAAAATCCCTAAATGCACCTATACTTCTTACTAAAAATAATTCTTTAGATCCAAGAGTAGGATCTGAAATAGAAAGACTAGGTGCCAAGGACCTTATAATAGTAGGTGGAAATAGTTCCGTTAATAGTAATGTAGAAAAAGCTCTTAGTAAGTATGATTCTAGCATAGAAAGACTAGCTGGTAGCGATAGGTATGAAACATCTGAATTAGTTGCAAGAAAGGTAATTTCAGTATCTGGCAATAAAAATACGGCTGTGATTTCATCAGGAGAATCCTTCCCTGATTCCCTAGCTATTAGCCCATATGCATCAAAGGAAGCATACCCAATACTATTAGTTAAACGTAACTCTATTCCTTCTAATATAAAGAGGCTTATAGATACTAGTGACTTGAAGAATGTATATATAGTAGGTGGTCTAAATACTATATCTAAGGATGTAGAAAACAAGCTGACAAATACTATTGAAAGATTTTCTGGTAAAGATAGGTATGAAACTTCTATCAAGATAGCAAATAGCAAGTTTAAGGATTCAAAGAAGGCCTACCTTGCTTCTGGCAAATCTTTGCCGATGCCTTAGTTGCAGGCCCTATTGCAGGCAAGGATAATGCACCGATACTTCTTGCTCCAGACAAGGGTATTTCAAATGACATAAAAAATTATATCGATAATCACAAGATTAATGACCTAGTTGTAGTCGGTGGATACAAGTACCTACCAGAATCTGCAATAAGATCAATACTAAAGTAAGCACTTAAAAAACAATAAATGATAATCAGGTCCCTACATTGCTAGGGACCTTTTTGTATAACTTATCAGGACAAAAAAAGACTACTGCAAAATTTGCAATAGTCCCTTAATACATAAATTCGAATCTAAATATTAATCTTGGTGTAAGATTAGTCCATATTGAATCTCTTCTTGAACTTATCGATTCTTCCACCCTTTTCGATATTCTTCTGCTTACCTGTATAGAATGGATGACACTCTGAGCATATTTCTACTCTTATTTCGTCCTGAGTTGATCCTGCCTTAAATGTATTTCCACAAGCACAACGTACTTCAACTTCATTGTATTTTGGCTGTATATCCTTCTGCATGAAATTCACTCCTCTCTTTATAATCACGAACCTTCCCGATTCTAATAAAATTCAACTTCCTTATTATAACACAATAAATGACTTAGTTCAATAACTTTATAGGCACTATTTAAAATTAATTTGATTAATCTTTTCTATGAATTCCTTGTTATCCTTAGTCTTCTTCATTTCTTCTATTATATTATCAGATATAATCTGGCTACTACCATTAGCAAAGGACCTCCTAAGCTTGTATAGGGCGTCCATTTCTACAGGTGTCAATAGCAGGTCTTCCCTCCTAGTACCTGACTTATAAACGTCTATAGCAGGGAATATTCTCTTTTCTGCCAAATTCCTATCGAGATGAAGCTCCATATTACCTGTACCCTTGAATTCCTCAAAGATGACATCATCCATTCTAGAGCCTGTGTCTACCAAGGCTGTGCCAAGTATAGTTAGGGAGCCACCATTTCTTATATTCCTGGCTGCACCAAAGAACTTTTTAGGTCCATATAGGGCTCCTGGGTCTAGACCACCTGTAAGAGTCCTACCAGTAGGGTTTATAGTAAGGTTGTAGGCCCTGGCTAGCCTAGTAATACTATCCAAAAGTATTACAACATCCCTGCCATGTTCTACTAGTCTCTGGGCCCTATTTAATACCATTTCAGCCACCTTTACATGGTGAGAAGATGCCTGGTCAAATGTTGAGTATATAACCTCACCATCTATAGATTCCATCATATCTGTAACCTCTTCTGGTCTTTCATCTATCAATAGGACTATTAGGGTTACATCCGGATAATTTTTGGTGATACTATTTGCCACACTCTTTAGTAGTATAGTCTTACCAACCTTAGGTGGTGCCACTATCATACCCCTTTGTCCCTTACCTATAGGTGCAAAAAGGTCTATTATCCTAGTAGAAATCCCCTCTCTATCAGTTTCCAAAACTAACTTTTCATCGGCATATATAGGCAATAACTGCTCAAATGGAGTCCTAGACCTTCCTGTTGATATGTCATCTCCATTTACCTTGTATATGTACATCATGCCCCTAAAACGCTCATTTGGGTTTTCTGGCTTTACTACACCTGTTATAAAGTCCCCCGTTTAAGGCCAAATTTTCTTATCTGGTTAGGTGATACATAGGTGTCGTTTTCTGTCGATAGGTAGTTACTTCCCCTCAAAAAACCAAATCCATCTGGTAGAATTTCTAATACACCCTCAGCCTTGTTGTCGTCATTCATTTCTGGAGGAGTCATATATAAGACCCTCTTCTGCTGGCCCTGGCCGTCTTGCTGGCCTCTATACTGGCCTCTTTCTCCACCTGAATTGCTATTATATCTCCTGGTATCTTCGTTTTGCTCTTCTTGGCCCACAAAATTTTCATTATCAGAATCAGCTTTAAGGCTCGAATTGGTTTCTAGCATTGCTTCCCTGATCTTTTCTATCAGACCGGACTTATTATAGGTAGTAACCGACTTAACTCCAAGGTTTCTAGCCTTAACCCTTAATTCTATTAAACTCTCGCCTTTTAATTGCTCAATTTCTCTATCTGTCATAAAGGCCTCCTTACCTTAATTACCTATTAATACACTAATGGCAAAGGCCACGCTTGACACCGCAAACATTAGTGCTATTAAAATAGATACTACCTTATACACGACTTTATTCTTCTTAGCCATCTAAATTACTACCTTTCATTATTTTCCTTTTCACAGACCTGGTTTAGGTACCTAAGGAATTCATCCCTAAGCTCTGGTTTCTTAAGGGCCGCATCAACTGTAGCCTGTAAAAATCCCAGCTTGTCTCCTAGGTCATATCTCCTGCCCTCAAATACATAGGCATACATATCTTCCTTATCCTTCAATATTTCTAAGGCATCCGTCAGTTGGATTTCCCCATTTTTGCCCGGAGGTATCTGGCCTAGGATATCAAATATCTGTGGCGTAATTATATACCTACCCAGGATAGCCACATTTGATGGGGCCTGGTCTGGGTCTGGCTTTTCTACTAGGGCCTTCACCTTATATATATTGTCCGATAGCTTTTGACCATCGATTATACCATACTTATCTGTATTTTCCTTGTCTACCTCCTGAACTCCCAATATGCTGGCATTATGGTCCTCATAGGCATCTATAAGTTGCTTTAGGCAAGGTGGTCCCTGACCATTGTCCACCATATCATCACCCAACATAATGGCAAATGGCTCATCACCTATAAAGTACCTGGCACAGTATATGGCATCTCCTAGCCCCTTAGGTTCCTTTTGCCTAATATAGTGGATATTTACCATATTTGATATGCCTCTCACTATTTCTAGCAGGTCTGTCTTACCCTTATTTTCTAATTCTAATTCTAGTTCTACAGACTTGTCAAAGTGGTCTTCAATAGACTTTTTGTTCCTGCCTGTAATAATTAATATTTCTTCAACACCAGATGCTACTGCCTCTTCTATAATATACTGTAGAGTCGGCTTGTCTACTATTGGCAACATTTCCTTGGGCTGGGCCTTTGTAGCAGGCAAAAACCTCGTTCCTAGACCAGCAGCTGGTATTACTGCTTTTTTTACTACCTTATTCATTATACTTCCTCCAGCTTACAATAAGCTAAACTAATTCATACAATTCCTTGGCCTCGTCCTTTAATACATGGTCTTTTATGTTTGTTATCCTGTATTCGACAACTCTCTCACCAAATGTAATCCTAAGTACATCTCCAACCTTTACCTCTGAAGATGACTTGGCCAGCTTGCCATTAATCTCTACTAGGCCCTTTTCACAAGCCTCCTTGGCTACTGTTCTCCTCTTAATTATCCTTGATACCTTAAGGTATTTATCCAATCTCATACTAAATTTCCTTTTATAATCCTTATTCTTTCTTTTTATAATCTATATTTAAGTTCTTATTCATACTATTATCTATTATACCACACAAGAAAAAAATAGTACTGACAATTTGCACTGTCAATACTATTTTGTAGTAAACTTTATTCAATTCTTTTTATTACTTGTTGTTTACTAATTCTTTAAGACCCTTACCAGCCTTGAATACTGGTGCCTTAGAAGCTGGTATTTCTATAACTTCTTCTGGCTTTCTAGGGTTTCTTCCTGATCTAGCTGCTCTTTCTCTAGTTTCGAATGTACCGAAACCTACTAGCTGAACCTTATCTCCAGCTACTAGAGTTTCTTCAACGACCTTCATGAATGCATTTAATGCTAATTCACTTTCCTTCTTTGTTAAATTACTCTTTTCTGACATCTTTGCAACTAATTCTGCCTTATTCACAATAACTACCTCCTGTATTTATAATTTCACAATAAAAATGTAACTCACTTTCTAGTTAACAACATTATTATACATAACTTTTGTTCATTTTTCAATATTTTTATACAAATAATTTGTATTTTTTATCTTTTTTTTACAATTTTCAAGTTAAAGACCACTTATTCATGATTAAAATAGGAAAAATATGCCATATTTGCTAGCTCATCTAGGTCGAAATAACCATCTTTACTTCCCAGCTTCGATATAAGGACTAGGGCATAAATAAGGTTGGATAGGTCTTCTAGCATAAGATCAAAGTCCAAATCAAGGTCTTCTTCTGCCTTTTTGCATATACCAACCATCCTATTAAGTATATCCCCATAAAAATCTTTTGTAGTCTTACTTAGTTCTAGACCAGCCTTAAGTAGCTTCTCATCTAGCATCCTTAAGGATTCCTCCAGCTTATCCTCCTCAAGCCCCTTTATTATATCCTCTAGAGACTTGTACCTCCTTCCCTGGTCTGACCTTGCATCAGACTTAGGTATGTACACACTGGTCAGGTGGTCAAATTCATTATCCTGACTATCTAGATCGTATAGGGCCAGCCTAGTCTTTCTTTCGAGACCCTTTACACCCGCTCCACTTACTATCCATACCTCCTGGTCATCCTGGTAGTATTCCATCAAGGCAAGCTTCACATTTGAGGCTATATACCTATCATATACCTGGGTAACTATTATATTAGCCTGGTCATTTAGGTTGACCTTGTCCATAGTAAAGGCATCTAGGAGCCTAAAGCCATCTGCTGGGTCGAAGCCTAGGTAATTGTACATGGCATCTATAAAGCTCATAGAAGGTATAATTTCTATGTCTATTCCCTCTTCAAGGGCATATTTTCAATTAGCCCTACCGTAGACTCGGCCACTCTAGGGTGGCCTGGTACAGCATATACTATATCATTGTCCCTAGCTAGGTCAATTATTTCCCTAGCTATAGATTCATAAACCTCTTCAAAGGCTTCCTTACTATCATAGTATTGATCAAAAGACCTATACTCTATATCCAAAAGGTCCACAATAGGATGTTTTTCAGTTCTTAGGTAGACTGGCCTACCAGATTTCAAGAGCTCCATTGCCCCATAACTTATCTGTGATATATCTCCAGCTCCCAAACCTATAATACTAAGAGCCATAAGCCTAACCCCTTATTAACCTATATTTTTTTAGCTTGGCAAGAAGCTTTTCTCCCTTTGGCATGGCTAGGATTTCTTCCTGAGTAATACCTCCAAAGCCTAGGATACCAAAGACATATACTAGTCCACCTATAGATATGGCTATTAGGGTAGCTATCTTAGGATTCAAGAAAATTGTCATTCCTGTATATGATAGCCTAGCTGCCACGAACATCAACATAACCACTAGAAGTGGCTTTATAAAGAATTCCATCTGGTTGAACTGTAGCTTTAGCGACCTCTTAATGTATATGTATTCAATGGCTGCAGCTATTACATATGATACTAGGGTACCAAAGGCTGAGCCCAGGATATTTATTGATGGTATTGCTGTCAATACGTAGCTTACTATTATCTTACCTACTATACCACATAAAAGGGCCACAACAGGAACCATTGGCTTACCCATTCCCTGCAATATACCGTTAAAGGTATAAAGTAGACCTAGGAATATACAGGCTGGTGACAGGGTAAACAAGATCATACCCAGGGTAACACCTGTCTGCTTTGGGAATAATAGGGCCATTATCGGTGTAGACAATGATGCCAATCCAAAGGCACATGGTAGTAACAATAATAGGGTAATCTTTATAGCCAGCTTGGCATTGTGCCTTGCATGATCATAGTCCTTCAAGGCATATGATTCTGAAATAGCTGGCACCAAACTCATACCTATTGCTGTAGTAAATACCATAGGCATAGCTATAATCGGCATAGACATGCCTGTCAACTGACCAAAGCGAGTTGGCAGATAATAGTGTATAGCCAGCAACCTTAAGTCTCATTATAACTATAACTGAATCAACAACATTTACCAATGGCATTATACATGCACCTATACTTATAGGAAGAACTACCCAAAGTATATTCTCAACGATCTCACCAGTAGGCTTCTTAACATAACCCACGCTATTAGCAATCATAGATTTTCTCTTCTTAGTATCCTTAAAGTAGACTAGGACCAAGAATAAGAATGATGCAAAGGCACCTATAGTAGCGCCTGAAATACCACCAGCAGCACCCATCTTAGGTCCAAACTGCTTCATAAGTACATAGGCCAGGCCTAGACCTAGAAAGACCCTAAAGATCTGCTCGAATATCTGTGATATGGCTATTCTACTCATCTGTTGGTAACCCTGGTAGTAACCACGGTAGGCAGACATGGACGGTACAATCAACAAGGCCGGTGCAATAGCCCTCATGGCTGTAACTGCACTTGGATTATGCTGGACATTAGTAACTATAAAGTCCGCCCCAAAGAATAGGACTATAAACATAACGAGTCCCGTAGCAAAAAGCATAATATGGGTTATCTTGAATATCTCATTGGCCCCCTTGTGATTACCTAGGGCTACCTGTTCGGATACCAACTTGGCTATAGCAGTTGGAAAGCCTGCTGTAGCAAGGGTTAAGAACAAGGCATATACAGGGTAGGCGGTCTGGTAGTAGCCCATCCCCTCAGATCCTATCAAGGATCCTAGAGGTATTCTAAATACCGCTCCTAATAGCTTAATTATTACTCCTGCAGCCCCTAGTATCAGGGTTCCCTTAATAAATTTATTACTTTTTTTCTCTTGTGCTCCCATTATTTCCTCCATAACTTTATCGTCTATACCTATCCAGGCTCCTAAACCTAAAAAGTACCTAGTTCTATATTCAATTTACTTGTAGTCAAACAAATTTTCATACCAATTCAAACTATATTATATCACAGATTATTAATTTTTTTCTTTAACCGTATAGAAAAAAACTTTTTGTATACATATTAATCTTTTTTTCAAATTCCGCATAGGCTTCTATCAGCAGCAATTAAAAAAAATAGTCTTGGGAGAAATTTATTTCTCCCAAGACTATTTATATTATTAAATATACCTACTTATCTGATTTCTTGTCATCAGTCTTCTTTTCATCTGATTTTTTGCCTTCAGTCTTCTTTTCGCTTGAAGCTACTGTATCACCGAAAGGAATATCCTTAATCTTGTCTTCATACTTTCAGTCTTAGTTCCCTTTACGATTTCTTCAACTAGTTTCTGAAGCTTTTCACTTGTAAGACTTGCCTTTATCTGAGCCTTGCTCTTTTCGTAGTCAGCCTTTACCTTCTTGTTAAGCTTAATAATATGGTAACCATACTGTGTTTCAACTATTGGAGATACTTCTCCTTCCTTAAGGGCGAATGCTGCCTTTTCGAAAGCTGGAACCATCTGGCCCTTACCAAATTCACCTAGAGCTCCACCATTTGCAGCGCTACCTGTATCCTGAGAGTACTTCTTAGCCAATTCAGCGAAGTCTCCTCCAGCCTTAACCTGCTTGTAAACATCTTCAGCCTTCTTTTTGGCTTCTGCCTTCTTTTCAGCTGAAAGAGGCTTGTTGTTGTCATCTATAGTCTTGATTAAGATGTGAGAAGCATCCACCTTATCTCCTACTGTCTTGAACTTAGCCTTTATCTCTTCCTCTGATGGGGCAGACTTCTTCTGTAAGAATGTTGAAAGACTTGCTAGTGTAGCAGCCTGTTCAGAATACTTGTCCATGAAGGCCTGGTCTAGACCTGCCTTTTTAAACTTTTCCTTTGACTTTGCATTTTCAAAAATAGCCTTGTTCTGCTTTTTGTACTGGCTTAAAATCTTTGAATCTGGCTTTATATTATTCTTTTCTGCATAGCTTAAGTAAACATTAGTCTTTACCATAGACTCAAGAACATTCTTCTTGATAGTATCTTCGTAGTTCTTATCCTGAGCCTTCATCTGGTCCAAACCTTGTCACCATACTGCATTTCATACATTAACTTAGTGAACTTTAACTGGTTAGTATATTCTGTCTTTGAGATTCCCTTTCCATCAACAGATGCTACATCATCACTTGAACACGCCACTGTAGATATTCCCACTACTGCAGCTAATAAAATTGCTAATACTTTTTTCAATTTACAATCCTCCTAGTTTTTTTTTAGTTTTTCTTCATGTTTTGACAGAATCCCTCTAGCATTACCAGCAGCTCCTCCACTATTTCCAGGCCGTCGACCTCGTTGGTCTCATACTTGGTAAGTGGTGCCAGGTCTAGGGTATTTCCTGTCTGCTTTACTTTTTCTATCTTCAACTTCCTACACAAGCTCTTAGCATAAGCTATCTTCAGAAGTGTCTGAGTTTCCTTAGGTATATCTGAAAATCTATCTTCTAATTCCTCCTCTACCTCATACATGTCTTCCTTGCTATCAATAGCAGAGATCTTCTTGTACATCTCTAGCTTGATCATTTCATCTTCTATATAGGTAGATGGTATGAAGGCATTTACTGTTAGATCTATCTCTACATCCACATTTTCTTCAATTTCTTGGCCCTTGACCTTGGCTATGGCCTGGTTGAGCATCTTGACATAGAGTTCATAGCCTATTACAGCCATATGACCATGCTGTTGGGCTCCCAGAACATCTCCTGCCCCTCTTATTTCAAGATCACGCATAGCAACCTTGAAGCCAGATCCGAATTCTGTGAACTCCTTGATGGCCTTTAGCCTCTTTCAGCAACCTCACTTAGTACCTTGTTTCTTTCATACATCAGGTAGGCATAGCCCTGTCTTGTAGACCTTCCAACCCTACCCCTTAGCTGGTAGAGCTGGGACAAGCCCATCTTATCTGCATCATATATAATCATGGTATTGGCATTGGCTATATCCATGCCCGTCTCAATAATAGTTGTACAGACTAATACGTCAAACTCCTTTGATAAGAAGGACAAGATCGTATTTTCTAGCTGGTTAGAAGACATCCTACCATGGGCAACCCCCACCTTGGCATCTGGAACCAGTCTCCTAATCCTTGCAGCCATTTCATCTATGCCCTCCACCCTATTATATACAAAGAAGACCTGACCAGCCCTAGTCAATTCTCTCTGGATTTCATCCTGGATAATACTGTCCTTGGCCTCTGTAACATAGGTCATTACAGGGTACCTCTCTTGTGGTGGCTCCTCTATAATCGACATATCCCTTATTCCACTTAGGGACATGTGTAGGGTTCTTGGTATCGGTGTAGCCGATAGGGTCAAGACATCAACGTTAGCCTTCATCTTCTTCAAGGACTCCTTGTGCCTTACACCAAACCTCTGCTCCTCGTCCACAACTACCAGGCCTAGCTTTGGCATGTCTATATCCTTGGATACTATCCTATGGGTACCAATCAATACATCGACGAGTCCCTTCTTAGCATCCTTGATTACATCCTTCTGCTGCTTGGCTGTCTTAAACCTGGACAAGACCTCTACCCTGATTGGGTAGTCTTCAAACCTTTCCACAAAGGTATTATAGTGCTGCTGGGCCAAGATTGTAGTTGGCACTAGGACTGCTACCTGCTTGCCATCCATGACAGCCTTGAAGATTGCCCTTATAGCTACTTCAGTTTACCGTAACCAACGTCACCGCATATCAACCTGTCCATAGCCTTGCCGGACTCCATATCCCTCTTGGCATCCTTAATAGCCTTTAGCTGGTCATCAGTTTCCTGGAAAGGGAATTTTTCTTCAAATTCAGCCTGCCACAGGGTATCCTTAGAAAACCTATAGCCCTTTCTTGCCTCACGCTTGGCATAAAGATCTATCAACTCCTTAGTCATATCCTCTATTTCTTTCTTTACCTTGCGCTTGGCCTTGGACCAGTCCTGACTGCCCAATTTATTTAATTTGACCCTTTCTACATCTCCACCTATATACTTCTGGACCTTGTCCATCTGGTCTATAGGTACATAGAGGTTGTCTCCTCCTTGATAAACTACCTTTAGGTAGTCTCTCTTTATATTATTGACACTTATTTGCTCTATTCCAGTATACTTGCCTACACCACTATTTTCGTGGACAACATAGTCGCCAATCTTCAAGTCTAAGAAGGAATCTATCTTTGACGAATTTGCCTTGGCTTTTTTCTTGGCCTTTGACTTCTTCCCCTGCTTGTTGGCTCCTAGCATCTCTCTATCAGTAATCACTTGGAACTTGATTGAAGGATACTGAAAGCCCTGGCCAATATTGGCAGCCAAGACAACCACCTGGGATGTTCTTATCTCTAAGTCCCTCTTCGAAGTGTAAATATTATCTATATCATTGTCATTTAGCATATTCGATAGCTTCTTGGCCCTATCATTTGTGGCCGCAGCTATAACCAGCTTGTAGCCAGCATGTCTCAATCTCTTGACATCCTCAACAAACATGTCTATCCTACCACTATAGCTAGGTACCTCCCTAGTATCAATATTAAAGTCGTGCTGGATATTCATATCGTTGACTGGCTTGTTTAAGAGGGAATTTACTATCAGCTTCCTGTCACCCATCCAGTATATTGAATCACTCAGAGAATAAAGGAGCTTGCCCTGGCCCCTTATGGCCAGTCCCCTCTCAAGGTTAAGCATATACTTGTCCTTGAATTCTGAATGGATATTCTTAAACCTCTCCTTATACCTGGATATATCATCTATAAATATAAGGGCGTCATCTGCCAGGTACTCGAAAAGGCTCTTATCCTCGCCATCATACATATAATCTATATAGTTTTCAAGACCATCAAAGTATTCCTTGGCCCCTATCTTTTCCATATTCCTAAAGACATCAGAATCAGTAATATCATTTACCTCAGCCCTGATCTTTTCTACTGCCCCACCTACATCATCAGGATATATAAAATCCCTTGATGGTGTAATAGTAACACTCTTGAATTTATCGATGGACTTCTGTGAGTATATATCAAACTCCCTGATAGAATCTATCTCATCATCAAAGAATTCCAACCGCAACGGAAAGTTGTACATAAGGGTAAATACGTCTATTATACCACCCCTCATACTAAACTGACCAAACCTTCAACCTTGCTGACCCTCTGGTAGCCTAGGTCTACTAGCCTTCTAGCCAGGTCCTGCATATCCATGGTTTGGCCTACCTTTAGCTTGAATATATTGTCCAGGATTATCTTTTTAGGCACATACTTCCTTGTGATAGCCTCTACTGAAGTAACTAGGATTATTTTTTCCTTCTTCAATAGTCTCAAGATAGTCTTGAGGTTTCTGGCATCTGCCTTCCTATCCCTAGCATCCAAGTGGTAAAACATGATATCAGTCGTAGTTAAAAACTCAACCTTCTTGTTTAGGTATACACTTAATTCATCACATATTTTTTTTGCTTCATATTCTGTATTAGCTATATACATCATCTGCCTAGAGCTATCCTTGAATATAGAATATACCATATTTGGCTTACTCACTGGTAGGAGGCCGCTTATATGTATATTTCCCTCCCCATTTATGGCAGATAGTATACCACTATAATCCTTGTCATTTTTCAATGGGTATATTAGTACGTCTTCCATTTATCTCAACACCACACTTTAACCGTTATACTTATTCATGGCCATGTCTATATCAGTCCTGATGATCTCTTCAACAGTTTTAACTGCCTTTTCTAGGCCTGACCTCATATCATCCGCCTGGTCTTTAGGAACCCTAGATAGGACAAAGTCAGCCAAGTCCCTATTAGGTTCTGGCTTTGATACACCCACCCTAATCCTTGGAAAGTCCTGTGAACCTAAGCATTTAATTATAGATTTCATACCATTATGGGAACCGGCGCTCCCCTTCTTCCTAATTCTTAGCTTACCTATGTCTAGGTCAATATCATCATATACTACAATTAAGTGGTCCATGTCCACCTTATAAAACTGGAATACACTCTGAACAGACTCACCACTTAGGTTCATATAGGTCTGTGGCTTTACCAAAACCACCTTTTCACTGCCTATCCTACCCTCGCCTATCAGGGCCTTGTGCTTTATCTTATCAATCTTAATATCATATTCCTCTGCCAAGATATCCAAGACATCAAAGCCAGCATTATGTCTCGTATGCTCGTATTTTTTACCTGGATTACCTAGCCCCACTATTATATACATTTTTTCTTAATCCTTCCTAAATAAGTTTAATAATTTCATATGTCACTACAAATCCAATAGAAATAAACGGAGTGAAAGCTATCAAACCGTCCCTTTTACTTGAATCCATCCTATTCATTATCATAATCACTATACAATATAGGCCCGCACTTATAAAGGACATGAAAAATACCATTAAGGAGTCTATCAAACCTCCCATGGTTCCAACCATGGTAAATGTTAGAACATCTCCCATTCCTATCCCCCTGGTCACCCTATAAAGCCCATAGGATAAACCAAATAAAAGTATAAGACCTATTATATTATTATAAAGCAATGGCCAAATTTTATCTACATTATTTATATTATCAAGTAAATTTTCTAAAATTCTCAGGCTAAATATAAGTTCGCTAACCAATATACCTCCTAAAATATCAATATCATATACCCATCTAGTCGCAGCATCAACTATTGAAATAGAAATCAAAAATGGAAATATAAAAACTAGCCTGCATATGTATAAAAGAGAGTCAGGACCATGGATAGGAATCAAACAAATATTGTATATAATACCTAGGGATACCAAGACAAGTATAGATATTTCTTCTAGCTGGCCTAGCCTTATACCCCTGTCCTCTAGTAACCTGATTGTCAATAGGCTTATCAATAAACCACTAATCCCAAAATATACTAGCCCCATAGTCCATAGCCCTCCTTGGCCTTGCCCCTCTTTTTCATAAGGTAGTCTTGGTCTATGGCATGGTCTAGTAGACTGTCAAGGCCTATAAGCTTGGAATCATAGAGGGCTAGTAGGTTCTCATCCATAGACTCCATCCCCCTAGACCTATTTGTAAGTATATAGTTAGCAAGCTGGTCTGTCTTGCCCTCCTTTAAGATATTGGCCGTTGACTTGTCGCATAGGAGGACCTCAACTACCAACCTTCTTCCCTCACTAGTTTGTATCAATTGCTGGGACACTATTCCCCTTAGGACCATGGCCAGCTGGGACCTTACCTTTGACTGGTCTTCAGGGTCAAACATATCTATCAGCCTCTCCACACTAGCCCCTGCCCCCAATGTATGTAGGGTACAAAAGCACAGGTGGCCAGTTTCTGCCGCCCTCATAGCAATTTTAACCGTTTCTTGGTCTCTTACCTCTCCAATCACTATCACATCTGGGTCCTGTCTAAGTGAGTACTTGAGGGCGTTTTCAAAGGAAGCCGAATCTAGGCCTACCTCCCTTTGACTGATTATAGACCTCTTATCTTCATGATAGTACTCTATAGGATCCTCAATACAGATTATATGCTTGGCAAAGTTAATATTTATATATTCTACAAGGCCGGCAAGACTACTGGACTTGCCAGACCCCGTTGGCCCTGTTATCAGGACTAGACCACTGGTCATCCTGGCAAAATCAGCAACAATCCTCGGTAGACCCAGTTCTTCAAGCGACCTGATATGGCTGTTTATCCTCCTTAATACCAGGCCAATACCTGACCTCTCCATAAATAGATTGCCCCTAAATCTCATCTCTCCAAGCTCCATGGAAAAGTCGACCTCTCCACTAGCCTCTAGCCTATCCAATAGTCCCCCCTGTCCCAGGTCTTCCATAAGACCTACTATATCCTGGTCTGATACCCACCTGTCAGTCTTTACTATTGTTCCAGCCTGCCTTAGGGCCATCCTCTTGCCCTCTCTGATATGTATATCCGAATAGTCTAGCCCATCCATTCCCCTTAGATAGTCAAGCATTTGTATCTCCTCCTTATTATCACATCAGTTACTCTTAATCTTATGTACAAAAGAAGCAAAATATAAAGGCCAAAGTTGCTTTTAGGACCAGGTTCACTCCTGGATTTTTGCAAACAAAAAAACTCAAGCTAGCTTGAGTTTTTCTGTTGTTGTTATGAATTTTTATATTTCAAAAATAAACTGATACTAGAACAGCTTACTTACTGAATCACAAGTATAAATCCTGTTGATGGCATCTGCAAATACATCTGCTACTGACATGACTTTTATCTTATCTATCTTCTTTTCTTCTGGAAGTTCTATTGTGTCAAGAACTATCAATTCTTTAATTTCTGAGCCTTCTATTCTTTCTATAGCTGGACCTGACAATACACCATGCGTACAACATGCATATACGTCCTTGGCACCAAACTTCTTAAGAGCATTAGCTGCATTTACTATTGTACCAGCTGTATCTATCATATCGTCAAGTAGGATAACATTCTTACCTTCTACTTCACCTATAATATTCATTACCTCACTTACATTTGGCTTAGGTCTTCTCTTGTCAATTATAGCAATTGGCACTTCCTTGCTAATGTTGTTGGCAAACTTTCTAGACCTTGTAACACTACCTAGGTCTGGAGATACAACTACTAAATCGTCAATTGATAGTTTCTTTGAGAAGTAGTCAGCCAATATCTTTCCACCCAATAGGTGGTCAACTGGAATATCAAAGTAACCTTGGATCTGGCCAGCATGTAGGTCCATAGTAAGAACCCTATCTGCACCTGCTGCCGTAATCAAGTTGGCTACTAGCTTAGCAGTGATTGGATCTCTTGCCTTAGCCTTTCTATCCTGTCTAGCATATCCATAGTATGGTATGACTGCTGCAACAGTTCCTACAGATGCCCTCTTAAGTGCATCTATCAATATTAATAATTCCATTAAATTATTATTTACAGGACTATTTGTAGACTGGATAACGAAAACATCACAACCTCTAATAGTCTCATTAATTGTAACGGCTATCTCACCATCACTAAATGTATTGACCTGACAATCAACTAGCTCTACTCCTAGCTTACCCGCAATCTTGGCAGCTAACTCCTTAGACGCGTTACCAGCTATAAGCTTCATCTTATGGCTATTGTAACAACTCATAATACACAAACCTCCTAAAGTAATACTTGACTTATTTACACTCTATCCTATATTATAACATATTCTCTATCTTAATTCATCTATTTTTGCCTATCTTATTTATCTTTCTTTGGAGAGTTTTCAGCGTCTCTTTTTCTCTTTTTTTCAACCCAGCCCGGTTTTAGCTCCTGTCTCTGTCTAGCTATAGCAAGACTACCAGCTGGTATATCATCTGTAATAGTAGATCCCGTAGCTATAAAGGTATCCTCTTCAACAACTACTGGGGCAACTAGGTTCGAATTTGAACCCACAAAGGCATTGTCCTTTACTACAGACCTAAACTTATTTTTGCCGTCATAGTTCACAAAGACAACTCCACAACCTATATTTACATTCTTTCCTACTTCAGCATCGCCTATATATGAAAGGTGGGAAGCCTTAGAACCATCACCAAAGCTAGCATTTTTGACCTCAACGAAGTCTCCAACCTTACAATTATTCCCTATATCTGCCTTTGGTCTTAGGTAGGCAAATGGGCCTACATTTGTATTATCACCGACCCTAGCATCTATCACTTCAGACTTCTTGACACTTGTATTGTCACCTATTGTAGAATTTTCTATACTAGTATGTGGTCCTATCTTGCAGCCAGAACCAATCCTAGACCCCCTAGTCAGCATACAGCCTGGTAGGACTATAGTATCGCTTCCTATTTCAACGTCTGCATCTATATATGTAGACGCCACATCTATAATGGTTACACCATTGACCATGTGCCTTTCATTAATTCTTTTCCTCATTGTAGTTTCGGCCTCTGATAGCTGCAGCCTAGAGTTTACACCCATCAATTCCTCGATGCTTGCACCATTGTAGGCACCTGCTAGACCACCAGCATTTCTGATAAGCTCTATAGTATCAGGAAGATAGTACTCTCCCTGGGCATTGTTGTTGTCTACCTTAGCCAAAGACTCCTTAAGGAACCTACCATTGAAGCAGTATATACCTGAATTAATTTCCTTAACTGCCCTTTCCTCTTCATTGGCATCCTTCTGTTCAACTATCCTTACCAACCTATCCTGTTCATCTCTTATAATCCTACCATATCCAGTAGGGTCATCAACTGCTGTAGTCAATACAGACACTGCATATCCACCCTCATCATGGAAGACAAAAAACCTCTCCAAGGTCTGCGCTTCAATTAGTGGGGTATCGCCACATAGGACCATTATAGTGTCCTCTAGTCCCATATATTCATCAGCCATCATAACAGCATGACCTGTTCCTAGCTGCTCTGCCTGTACAGCTATTTTTGACATCCTCTCCTACTACTGCCCTTACTTCATCTATGCCATGACCTAAGACAACCACTGTCTCGCCTACACCAGCAGATCTAGCTGCATCAATAACATGGTTTACCATTGCCTTACCGCACACCTGGTGAACTACCTTAGGATGAATGGACTTCATCCTTGTACCCTTGCCAGCCGCTAATATTATTGCCTTTTTCATATTATATCCTCCGTCACTTTTAGTTAATAATTATTATATCACATGTTGGGTATTTTTTATGCCTATTCTCCTATATTTATTCTAGGACCAAGGCCCTTTGTCCCATCTGCATATATAGGTTTGCAAACTCTAAGAAGCCGACCTTCCTATAGCCCTTGATTGGGTCCACTATGCTGACCTTGCCCTTGTCAACCCCATTAACGACTACGCAGTGGAGATTTTTATAGAAATTCTCCTCTTGACCGCTGCTATTCCTGTAGGTCCTTTCACTGTAGGCAGGAGCTTGGTCATCTAGGGTATACCAAACAGCAACTGGCTTCTTCTTAAATATCACATAATTAAGAATTCCAAATGGGTTGGTCCCTGTTATATCCTTGGCCTGCCTTGATACACCCTGGGTAGAAAAAAAGCTATTGGCACATACTTCTAAAGGGCCTGGATAGCAATAAAATCCCCCCTTGCTGTAGGGACTCCCTACATAGGCCTTATCAGGGTCCCCATCACTATAACCTGACTTAGGCAGGTAGGTTTCTAGTCTTTCATTAGATACATTAAAACCCTCGTAATTCATAAGCATTTCTAATGAAGTTACCTCACAGCCATTTGGCATATTGGGATATTGGTAGGCTGCCGTCACATTTAAATACCTAGTTGGAATAAGATAAAAGACCCCACCTGCTAGCATTATTATAATTGCTAGTAATAGCAACTTTTTATAAATTTCATATTCTACACTACTCCTATTAACCTTAATTTTTCGCTTAACCTCTACCCCTAGACTAATACCCTCCACTTATTGGAATCAATTAGCCCTCTTTAGCTATGTTGTCTAACTTTTCCAATCTACATAAATTTTATAATCTATGGTAGGTCCACCTGACCTAGTTTAAAGTCCAAGTCTAGGGGAAATTTTACCAAGTATATTTTATTAGTCTATACCCTCTATATAAATTAAAGCTTAATCGGATAGTTTTTTTTAATAAAATAGCGTTCCAGGGCCTTGTCAAATCTACAAGACCAGTGGAACGCCAATTTTTTCATTTTTATTTAATAAACATATGTCTAAAAGTCCCTTGAGCCATTATAGCCTAGACCTCTGGATGATATTCAGAGTTAAAGGTCTTTAGATTAGGGTATACTATTACCTCGTTATTTGCAGTATCTAGCTCCAATAGTGAAATATAGTTGGAAACTAGCTTGTTTTCTGGGTGTATCGTAGAGATAAATACCCCCGTTCCCACTACCTCAGCATCAAATTCCTTCATTAGCTCGGTCATACCCTTTATAGTACCGCCGCCTCGCATAAAGTCATCTATAATAATAACCTTGCTACCTGGCTTTAGGGCCTTACTTGGGAGACTCATTGTCTCTATCTTTGAAGATGACCCTGTCACATATGTCATGCTAATAGTTGGACCTTCAGATACCTTGGTATTCTTCCTGATTATAACAAGCGGCAGGTTCATAGCCTTGGCAGTCATTAGGGCCATAGGTATACCCTTAGTCTCCATAGTAACTACACAGTCAGCCTCACTATAGTCTATATTAGAAGCAAAGATTTCACCGATCTTGTAAACAACACTTGGATCATATATAAGGTCAATCAAGTATAAAAATCCACCTGACAGGATACGACCCTCTTCCTTTATCCTGTCGCATAGCTGATAAAGGAACTCTTCGTTTTCTTCCTTTGATGTCTTCGGTATATACTTTACACCACCAGCAGCCCCAGATATGGTTACTACCCTTCCTAGCTGAAGCTTTTCAAATACATTCTTGACCACAATAAGGTCCTCGCTAATCGTAGACTTTGCAGCATTAAACTGGCTAGTGAAAAAGCTTAGGGTAAAAATCTTGTTTGGATTGTCAGATAGTATCTTTACGATAGCGCCAATACGCTCATTTCTTTTAAATTTATTCATGATTCCTCCATTTCTATATAGTTATCTCTTGTTTTTCTTAAGTATTCCCTTTTATATTCACGGTAAAACTTTATATATTAAATTTCCCTTACTGAACAATTTGTTTTGCACATATCAAACTAGCACACACATACCCTTTATGGTATAATGTAGCTATTGGAATAAACTTTATTTTATTTACAATATACATTATACGGTTTCTAGGCTAGACAATAGCACAAAAAACCAGATACATAGTGAACGTTCCTTAATTATAACATATAAAACGTTCATATTGTATATTTTAGATAAATATTTTTAGAGTTTTTTAAATAAGGAGAGGTGACACGTACATGAACATACATTTTATAGGTATAGGTGGCATAAATATGAGTGCCCTAGCAGAAATTTGTCTAAATAAGGGCTACAAGGTATCCGGCTCTGATGCCCAGGATTCCTACCTATTAGACCATCTTAGGAGCCTAGGAGCTACTATATATGTAGGTCAGAGCAAGGAAAATATATCTAGTGATATAAATATGGTAGTCTATACCGCTGCCATTTCTGATGATAATGAAGAGCTAGTCGAAGCTAAAAACAAGAACATACTATTGATAAACAGGGCTGCCTTTTTAGGCCAGATAATGAGAGAATATAAAAACTCTATAGCAGTTGCAGGTACTCATGGTAAGACATCTACTACTAGTATCCTATCGACTATCTTTGACTATGCAAAGACTGACCCAACTGTCCTGGTTGGCGGTAACCTTAGTACCATCGGTGGTAATGTTAGGATTGGTAACTCTAAGCACTTTATAACAGAAGCCTGCGAGTATGTGGATAGCTTTCTTAGCTTTAACCCTTTTATAGGAATTGTCTTGAATGTTGAAGAAGACCACCTAGACTATTTTTCAGGCTTAGATGAAATCAAGGCATCCTTCAATAAGTTCGGTAAACTCCTACCCGAAAATGGCTACTTTATCATAAATGGCGACAATGAAAATTCAAAGGATATCGTATATGATGTTCGTGCAAATATAATTAGGTTTGGTCAGGGTCCAGACAATGATGCCATCATATCTGACATTAGGTATGATGAAGCAGGTTTTGCCATATTTAGCCTTAAGTATAAGGGGGTAAACCTAGGTAGATTCCACCTATCTGTATATGGTCTACACAATATCTATAATGCTACCGCCGCTATATTAGCTGCCATAGTATCTGATATAGACATAGACACTATAAGAAATTCAGTTTTGGAATACCATGGTGTTGGTAGAAGGTTCGAAAAGAAGGGTTACTATAACGATGCCCTAATAATAGACGACTATGCCCACCACCCAACTGAAATTAAGGCTACATTGGCTGCAGCAAAGAACCTAAGGGATAAGAAGCTTTGGGTTGCCTTCCAGCCTCATACCTACTCTAGGACAAAGAGTCTCTTTAATGAGTTTTCTGAGGCCTTCTATTCAGCAGACAAGGTAATACTTACAGATATATACGCTGCTAGAGAAAAGGATCCAGGCGATATATCTTCAAAGGACCTAGCACAGAGCTTATATCAAAAAAATGTAGACGCTATCTACATACCAACCTTTGATGAAATAGTAGACTATATCAAAGACAAGCTAGGACCAGATGATATCTTTATCACCTGTGGAGCCGGTCCTATAAACAGGGTTGCAGAAACCCTATTAGAATTAAAGGACAAGTAATCAGCATCCTCTAGTGTAAATAAATTCATAAAAATATAGGGTAGCACCCATAAGAAATCCCTTCTTATGTTGCTACCCTTTTTGTATTCTTAATACTATATAGGTTTTGTCTCCATACTTATTCCTTTTACCTAGTCATTGTCTGGATATTCCCCATATTGCTTTTCCATTATCTACTTGAAAACCTCATCATGCAGGTAGTTATATAGCTCCGGATACACCTCATAGTAGGCTATATTATCACCACATGTAACTCTTATAAAGTCCTTACCCATAGTCTGAATATAAATCTCTTCACCAGATTTTTCCATCTTTATAGTATAGTTGTCCTTTGACTTCCTAAACTCCTTTTCAGGCTGAATCTTACCAACCTCTCTCTTATAGAGAATCTTGTAAATTAGGTCATCCTTCTTCCATGGCCAAACCTTCTTGGATTTATCACCGTGGTAGATCCTGATAGACCCCATATTTTCCTTGTTGGTAATAAAGTCTACAGACGTATATATTAGCTTCCTGTACTCTGACTCAAGCTCAGCCTTCATAGAAACTGGCACCTTGTAGTTTTCTACCCTCTTACCACTTGTAATTACAAAGTAGTTGAAGTCTGTCTTGAAGTGTAGGTTGTTGTCTGTATAGCCCTTGTTGCTGGTCTTAAAATCATCGTCTAAGTTCCTAACCTTGACGAAAACCTCAGTCTTCCTCTTAAACTGCTCAAGAGTTTCTCCACTGATCTTAATATTTTCAGTTTCCTCATTTGATATATATATTTTCTTGGATTCCTTGAACCTAACTAGGAGGGTCTTCTTGGCATCCTCAGCCTTTTTGGCCTCCATAGCCTCTTGGGTCTTGGTCTTCTCCCCACCAGTGTCTACACTCATTATATCCATGGTCTGACCCTTATCAATATTAATCCTGGCCATCTTAAAGGAAATACTATACAAGAGCATAAATATTAATATAACCACTACTACACGGACTATAATATTCAGTTTGAGAAATATTCCGGCAATCCAATTAAATAGTCTTTTTATTAGCTTCCACATCTACTTAAGCGTCTCCTTTAACTTATTTCCTATGACATTAGATAGGTTGGCAAATTCATCAAGGCTCAGGGTCTCCCCCCCCTCCTCTTAGGGTCTATACCAGCTTCCTCTAGGGCCTCCTTAACCATATCCTTGGACAGGTTGCCCATACTGGCAATAGAATTTAGCAGGGTCTTTCTTCTTTGACCAAAGGCTGCCTTGACCACCTTGAAAAATAGGTCTTCGCTATCTACCTTGTACTTTCTTTCAGGCCTAACCCTCAAGGCTATGACTATAGAATCTACATTCGGTTGCGGTACAAAAAGGTGTCTAGGAACCTTGGCTACAATTTCGGTATCACAATAGAACTGTACTGCTACTGATAGGGCCCCAAAATCCTTACCACCAGGTTGGGCATTCATTCTCTCAGCCACCTCTTTTTGGACCATAACCACTATGTCAGTCACATTTATATCCTCTTCCAAAAATCTCATTATAATCGGAGTAGTAATATAGTATGGTAGGTTGGCTACTAGCTTTACTGGTCCACCATCTAGGTTCTCATCTATAAGGCCCCTTATATCGGCCTTTATTATATCTTCATTTACTATCTTTACATTTTCAAAGTCTCCAAGTGTATCTGTCAAAATAGGTATCAGGTTCTTGTCTATCTCAACAGCCATCAGGGCCCCTGCCCTAGATGCCATCTCCCTAGTCAAGGTACCAATACCTGGCCCTACCTCTATAATCTTGTCACTAGGTCCTATTCCAGCCCCAGCAACTATTTTATCAACTATATTGTCATCTATCAAAAAGTTCTGGCCCAGGGACTTTGTAAATTTGAAGCCGTGTCTCTTTACAAGGTCCATGGTTGCACTATGAGATGATAGCCTCTTATTCATGGTCTCCACTCCCTTCTGCGTACTCCTTCAAGGCCTGGTCGAATTCCTTCCTTGTAACACCGTAATTATTGAGTCTGCTCAAAAACTGCTTGGAATTACCATAGCCTATACCCAATATCCTGCCAATCTTGTCCCTCTTGTGAGATGATTGGTCCCCACCTATTAGGCCATTTTTCACTAGGTCTACATTTGAAAATTCCTTATTTTCCGTCTTTATTTCAGTCCTAACCTTGGCTAGGGCAGCTAGGATACTCTCTGGACTGGCATTTTCTATCCCAATATCTCCATCCTTGATGGCCTCTTCCCTTGGCAAAAATGCATGCTTACAGCCCTCAACCTGGTCGCTTATCTTCTTCCTAATCCTTTCACCTGCATAGTCTGGGTCGGTAAAAATGATTACCCCCCTCCTAGCCTGGGCAGACTTTATCCTCTCCATTACCCCCTTTGGAAAACCAAATCCACCAGTGGCAATGAGTTCACAATCCAGGGCCCTCTTTACAGCCCTAATATCGTCTCTACCCTCAACTACTATCACTTCTTTTATCATTAGTCTATTTCTCCCCTAATTATGGTCCTTGCCGTCTCACTCAATAGGTTTGAATAGTAGCAAAGCATCAAGACATCAAAAAGCTTGTTTTCTCTACCTACAAGCCTCTCCTCTCTTAGGTCCCTTATAATCGGTCCCATGGCATCTAGGAGACTATCATTCATAAATGGCTTTTGATCTATATATAGGCTATAGGCCTCCTCTACATCCGAATCTCCTACCAAGTCCCTTATCTCTGTCATACTTATGTCCCTCTTTAAAAGGCAGGTTATCACTATCATAAGTATGTGCTCCTTGGTATATTTTTCTTGACTGCAGGCTTTATAACCCCACTCTTTACATAGTTGTTTATCATGGTCTTAGTCAAGGCCTGCTCCCCTTCATTATATGGGAAATACTTATTAAATAGGGTCAAGACCTGGTCCATGTAAAGATCTATTTCCGGCACATCTTCTAGCCTGATATCAATCTTTTCTGTCAAGTCTTTGATTATATCTTCAATCTTGTACATCTTACCACCATCCCTATCCTTCTACTCGGTCAATCACCCTAGCTTTTATAAGTATCGACAACTTTTACACCCAACTTACTTTTACTAGCCTATTTTTTTACTGACCTGTTTTTCCTAACTCGCTTTTTCTAACCTATCTTATATCTATACTTACTGCTATAATCTTTTCTATAGCCCTTTTATCAAAAAATCCTAGTCTTGTTGACTGGCAAAATTTTTCATGCAGAATATATTATACCATGTATTTACAAAAAATTGTAAATCAATAGCTAGAAATCATCAAAAAATACTTGTAAATATTCAATATAAAGTCTATAATATCATTATATATAGTTCCTAATACTACATATATTTTAGATTTGAGGTGAAAATACATGTCTACAGTAAAATTAAGAGACCCTATAAGTTCTATCACCCACCTAATCGGGGGTGGACTATCTATCGTAGCCCTAGTTTTATTAATATTAAAGCAGGTGATGGGTCCATCAATAAATTATGCTCTATTCGTTTCAACTATACTATTCGGTACATCCATGATTCTTCTCTACTTTACCAGTGGTATCTACCATGCCATTAGTGCTAAGAAAGAAAAATTGGTCTTGTACATGAGAAAGCTAGACCACTCAATGATATATGTCTTGATTGCAGGCTCCTACTCACCATTTGCCTATACGTCCTTCCTAAAAAGACTGGTATACCGGTATTTGTAATCATGTGGTCAATTGCCATAGTGGGTATTCTCATGAAGATACTTTGGATAAATATGCCTAGGGTCCTATCTACTGCCCTGTACATAGGTATGGGTTGGGTTGCAATCTTTGTAATTAAGGACCTCTATATCAACCTAGTTGGACCGGCATTTTTCCTCCTAGTACTCGGTGGCCTACTCTATACCATAGGTGGGGTTATATACGCAATTAAAAGGCCCAACATCAAGAATTGGAACTTTCATGATATATTTCATATCTTCATAATGCTGGGCTCACTGGCTCATTTTTTACTAGTATTTTTGTTTTTAATATAGTTTTGATATATATATGAGGAGGCTGTCAACCCAGCAAATGGGGACAGCCTCCTTTTCATAGTCTATATATCTGTATATTAATCTCTTTCAATCTTCTATATATCCGTATATCCTCTTTTTTATCTTCTATAGGTCACATATTAACCTATCTTTCCTGGCTCATCTCCCTGGACCTCTTTACACAGGCTAACTGCCCCTTAATGACAGCATTTCTAAGCCCATTCTCCTCTAGAACTTCTACTGCCCTAATTGTAGTTCCTCCTGGTGAACAAACCATATCCTTCAAGACACCCGGATGTAGGCCCGTCTCCATAACCATCTTGGCAGAACCATATACAGCTTGGGCAGCAAACTGGTAGGCCTGGTCTCTTGGCATACCAGATAGGACCGCTGCATCTGCCATGGATTCTATAAACATAAATACATAGGCCGGCGAAGATCCACTCACACCTATAACTGCATCCATCATAGACTCATCTATAAGCTGGGTCTTACCTATACACTTAAAAATCTTATCCACTTCCACTAGGTCGTTATCTGTAATTTGGTCATTCTTTACTAGGGCTGACATGGCCTGCCCAACCATGGCGGGTGTATTTGGCATGGCCCTGATTATCTTCTTATCACTACCAACCATTTCTTCAAGGTGGTCCATAGTAAGACCTGCTGCCACTGAAACTAGTATCTTACCGTCCAAAAGACCTACTAGCTCCTTTAAAAGGCCAGCTAGCTGGTAGGGCTTGACTGCCAGGATAATTATATCTGCAAAATCAACCACTTCTTTAGCATCCAGGCTAGTCCCTATCCCATATTGGCTGACTATCCTATCAAGGGTCTCTTGACTACGAGCAACTGCCCTTATATCTTTGCTAGTTATTAGGCCTGACTTCAGGATTCCTCCTATCATGGCGGACCCCATATTGCCTGCCCCTATAAAACCTAATTTCATACCTTCCTCCTATGTAAATAGCTACAGTTTAATAATTTTATATTAGCAATAAATTATTAGTAACCCATTTGATAAATCCTATATCCTAGACCAGGACCCAGATTTATCATTTCGAAGCTTTGTTCGTCTACCCCGTTTTCTTTGATTATAGCTTCCTTAAACCTATAGTCTGTCTCTACCATATAAGCCTTATCTATAGTATTAAGTCCAACCTCAAATTTGCGTTCATCGGGCTTTATCGACAATAGCTTGGCCGAAAGAACATTATCTATAAAGGTATCCTCTACATCATGCATACTCTTGAACATCTTAGAATAACCATCCCTATAGTTTGGTAGCATAAGGCCTTTTTGCCTCTTGTCCCTGACATTCTGCAATTCTACAAATTTCCTTATTATACCTTTATCTCCCAACTTTTCTAGCTCAGCAGCCTCCTTGTCATGGGTCATCTTAGTCTTTACCCAGTCCTTATATTCAACCTTAAGCAGGTCTTCTAAAGTCTTGCCATCGAAAGATTTCGCATTTCCATAAAAATCCTTGTAGGCCCCAACAAGCTTATCTCCAGAAAATACTGCTACTAGATAGGGCTCTTCTGCCTTAGGTCTCTTTTGATTTTCTTTATTTAGTCTATACCTTTCAAAACTCAAATCCTGTCCCAAATAAGGTCCAAGTCCCTCCTTAAAATCTGTCTTTTTTAAAAGGTCATCCACATAGGCAAAATAAAGGTTTGACCTATCGCCATATGTTGACTCTTCAAGCTTATTCGGAAGCTTTACATCCACATGACTAATCCTATACTTGATATATTCACCCTTGTCCTTTACATATTTGTCCAGGTCTTTTGACAAGGGACCCTTGTCCATACTGTCCCTCATAACGTACCTTATATACCCTAGGTCTTTTTCTGTCAGGCCATAGACCGCACCCTTTTTATTTACGACGAAGTATGAATTTTCCCCTGAACCAGGTTCAACCACTAGGTCTACCTGGTCTCCTGACTTATTCTTGAAGCTGATACTAGACTTTTGTTCAACATAAGTCTTTATAGTAGCATCTTTATAATATTCATTCTTAGATTCCTTGATATCCTTGAGTAAGCTGTCTACAATAGACTTAGCAGGACTTAACTTTAGCCGTTTGGCTACAACTTTCTTCCAAGCCATAGCATCCTTGTAGTCTTTGGAGTCCTTTTGGTCTTTTTTCCCAGCCCCCATAAGGATATCCGCAAAGACCAAGATCTGACTCTTAGTTTTCATATCAAAGACCTTTTCTATGATAAGTATATCATTCCTTTTCTCATCATGCCCACCGATTTGCTCATCAAGTGTAAACTTGATAGAATCAATATCCTTAAGACCTACAAAGTCTTCCAGGGCCTTTAGGTTTTGCCTATTTTCCTTATCAGCCTCCTGACTTTGACCTACCTGATTGAACATATCGTCCTTGGAGCTCTGGCTTTGACAAGCTACCTGTGATAAGCCCAAAGACAATAAAAGTACTGAAATAGCTAGTTTTTTAGATAGATTCAACTTCATACTGCAACCTCCCTACATAAAATGCTCTTTTAACCGTCCATTTATATCCCATATTAATTACTACTTTTATTATATCATGCATAAGTAGTTTTCAGAAGGTTGATTGTATAATCAACCGAATTTTTTAATGTTATCACTATTTTCTTTCATCACTTATTATTTTACCATCACTTATAGTAATAAGCCTATCCGCCTGCTTTGCTATATTTTCATCATGAGTTATCATAAGTAGGGTCTGGTTTAGGTCCTTTACAGTAGACCTAAGCAGACTCATTACCTCTTCAGTAGTCTTACTATCAAGGTTGCCAGTAGGCTCGTCTGCGAATATTATAGCAGGCTTGTTGGATAGGGCTCTTGCAATTGCCACCCTTTGCTGCTGACCACCCGATAATTCATTAGGGAACTTCTTTAGCTGGTCTTCTAGCCCAACCTTTTTTACTATATCCATAATATATTCCTTGTCTTCCTTCTTTCCATCTAGCTGGATTGGTAGGATTATATTATCATAAACATTAAGGACTGGTATTAGATTAAAGCTTTGGAATATAAATCCAAATTCTTGTCTCCTAATTTTTGACAACTCATCATCATTTAAGGCGTATATATCCCTTTGGTCAAGAAATACGCTACCCTCAGTTGGCTTGTCTAGGCCAGCCATACAATGAAGCAGGGTACTTTTTCCTGAACCACTAGTTCCTATTATAGCAGTGAATTTTCCATTTTCAATTTCTAGGCTTATGCCATCAACTGCCTTCACTAGACTTTCTTTTTTTCCATAGTATTTTTTTAAATAACTAACTGTCAATATACTCATAACAATCTCCCTTTTCATTTATAAATCTTTATTCCACATTCTTTTCAATGAAATATGTGTAAACACTCTAATATTTATTGCACCTACAATTATAACCAATATAGCAATTATCAAAAGCATCTTAAAACCGCTATCTATACTTTTATCTAAGAGCGTATCAGCATATTCTTTAACGATCATACTCCTATCATTTAAAGATAAAATCATGAATAATATGGATGAACATATATAGTTCAAAAAGTTCTCAATAAACATAAAACCACGTATTTTCTTTAAGGATAAGCCGATAAAATGTAGTAGCCTTAATTCATTTTCTCTCTTTTTAATATTTATAAACGAGTTTATGGATGATATTGCTAATGTTAGAAATATCACAAAAATAGCTATCATATTTTTTTCAACTTTATACCATTATCAATATTTTTCGAAGTCAGATTTCCTTTCATCTAAATAACTTATAAAACTCATTCCTGGACGATTTGATTTTTTTATAAAGCTCTTCAAAAATATAATCGTTTTTTTGCCCATCTGTAAGATTTGACTTGAATTTTTACTTTTACATCTCTATAAATATTTGTTTTAGTTATTCTATTTAAATTATCAATGTGCATAACCGGTATTATGCTCAAGTCACCAGCGTAATATTCTGATACTATTGGTGGCTTTTCTACTATGGCTACTATTCTAAATTTACCAATATAAAAGCGTTTGTCAATTTTATTGGCGCCAAAATAGCTTTCATCAGAACTACCATCTTGAGGTATGTACAAATCAACATACTCTCCAACTTTATAGTTTACTTTAGATTTTTTATCATTTTCTAGTTTTGGAATATATAAAATAATAGAATTTTTTTTCATGTTATTTTGTGTTATTTCTCCTTGAATTGTGTACCTTTGCATTTCATTTATGTAGGTATTGTCGACACCTAAAATTTCACTTTTCAAATAAGTATTTCCACCATCTCTAAAGTAAACACCTTTTAATACGCTTCTATAATATCCCGATACTTTTGACACTTCTTCAAAGTATTTTTTTATCATACTCAATTTTAGGATCTAATTTAACTAAACCATATGAGTATCTACTTCCTTTTTATCTGTTCTATATCTCTATTTGAGCTTATAGAGTCATATATGCTAGATTCAATACCCTCGTTGGTGTTAATTCTACCATTAATATTGATATCGAAATCATAGTCATTACCTTCAAATTTTTTTATACTGTTGATATACGACTTTATCTAAATAATTTGTGTAATTTGTCTTAAATATATATGATGCTGAAACTGATATAATAATTATAATCAGTAAATTTTTTTAATCAAATCTCTTTGATAGTATTTCCAGAATACATTGTATCTACTTTTTTTAGATTTATATATCTAATATTGCTTATTTTTAAACATTCTCTCTTCTTTGCTGTTTGTTTCTTTTATAATATCAATTGGTGGTGTAGATAAGATGTTTCTAGAGTAGAACAACTCTATTAGTAATATTAATGCAACAAAACAAATGTACATTACTACAATTGTAGCTATATCTATTAGAGAAATTCTAACAGATTTAAATAATAATGAATTTATCAATTCTGATATGATATAGGATACAATAATTGTAACACCAACGTAAATAGTACTTAATTTTTTTATAAGTATTACAATAATCTTTTTTTCAAATATATAATATCTCCTCCTATTATCCTTTTTTTGTACCTATAATATATTTTTTTCTTCTCTGTTGTAAATAACATTTAATACAAATATAGACAATGATAGTATTATCATGGAGAATATTACAAACATAAATCTATCCTTAATGTTAAGATAGTTTTTTTCTTCGCATTTATAAAGGGGTACATTGTAGTCAATTTTTATATTTTTTTATCTAATTTAGTAATATATTCCTTTTCGACATGGATATCTTTTTAATACTGCAGAAAAAAATGTTCTCTCACCAATATTTATATGTTTTTTTATTCTGTAAACTATATCACTGTCATTTATGTACATTTTATTATTAACAGTACCAGACACAATATATATCTCAGAATTTTTTTATCCGTATCTAGTTTTATTTTGTCTCCGACTTTAACATTTAAATACTTTTGCTAACCCCTCACTTATTATTATATTACCGTCTTTTACTATACTGCTATCATAACTATATGACATCATCTGAAAGTAATTTTTTTGTCAATATCCATTAGTTCGACACCATATACTTTCTTCCCATTGATAAACTTATATTCTATTTCCGGATAGTAATTATAGACCGTATATGTAGATATATCTTTATAAGCTAAATTGTTTATATCTTTGATATTTCTTATTGTCAAATCTTGTTTACCATAGTTATTTTTCTGCAATAGATATTTCATTTAATTTGAATTTTTAAAGATAATGAAAGGACAATTGTTGTTAAAAAAACTATTGCAACAATCGTGAGCTTCATCATTTTTTTCTTTATTCATTATTTTTCACTCCAATACAATCAAATTTAACATTTTTAATAAGACAATCTATTGGATCACCTGTATGCCAAGTGCAAGGATATATCGCAATTAACATATATATTTATTTCATCTAGACCACAATTACATATACCTATAGACTTATTATTAATAGGTTCAATAAGATTCATATTAAATCTTTATTTGAATTAAAAAAAAGATTTTAATCATAAATTGATTTTATAATCCTATTTATAAGTACATAAGCTATGGTTCCTGATGCAAATACTAACAGTATATAAAAAAGTACGTTTTTATACGGAACTGTAAAGTATATGTCAGCACTTAAGCCCTTCAAAAGTGCCCTCTCCTTACAAAAGTCATAAAACTTATACGCATCTATCGTACAATAAAGTATTCCTATCAGTAACCCAGGAACTATTAGTACAAGTATTTCATACAAAGAAATTCTTTTTAGTTTCCTCTTGTTTCCACCCAATGCATTAACTATACTGTACAAATTATAGTTTCTGACAAAACTTACAACCAAGCCAATAATAATATTTACGCTTGACATCAATAGTAGAAAATATGATATTGTGACCTTTCTCATTTTAAAGCTATCCACTAGCTTATTAGCATCATTAAACGCATCCGCTTTCGTTCTAATACTTACATTTAAATTATTGCCATATATTTTTTCTATTTCATTTTTTACTTTGTCTATACTTCTCTTCTTATTTTTCAAGGTAATATATACACTATCCGCACCACTTCTTCCAACTAACTTTTCAAAATCCCTATCTAATAGCACTATATCAGGTATTGCCTGTTCAGTATTAGAGTATATATACCATTGTTTACTTAAAAATCCTGCCACCCTAACCCTATGATTCCTATACTGCATATCTCCATTTTTATCATAATAAGGCAATGATATTTCCATAATATCTCCTCTTTTTAAATTCTTAATCACATTCTTGTTTTCATGCTGTATTATTGAATAAAACTGGTTATATACTAATACATTTGGAATATCATCCTCTAAACCTATACTTGCATTATCCTCTACAAAACTATTATCCACCAAAAACTTCTTTATAGCATTCTCATCAAAAGATAAAATATCAAAGCGTAAGCCCTTAATCTCATTATCATTTATCATATGTAGTTGCTTGTAGTCTGTAGTCAACTGATTAGTATTTAGATATTCATACCCGTCCTCACTACTAACACCATTAACCTCCTTTATTCCTTCTATGGATCTTATGCTATTTAGATCATTTTTACCAAAATAAACAAGGTTCTTATTGATATTCAAATCTCTATAGATATTAAAGTCCACTTTTTCATAAAATGCTAATTCATTATTGGTGATACTGGCTGGAACTGTATTATAATAGTTGACTAAGTACATATACCCAGAAAAGGCCAATATCACTATATTGGATACTATAAATAACTTTTCGCTTAATAGATTATTAATCAAGATTTTATGTTCTAACTTCCTCACCCTTAAGATTCTAACAAGTTTACTTGAATAATCCTGCCCCTTACTATACTGTTCAACTGGTGTCTTATACAATATTTCTTTACATGAATACAAACTGGTAGCCATACACACAATAAATAAAGGTGCTACAACCTTAGCAAATATATTTACACTAAACAATACATTTGCCTTTTTTGAATTTATCAAAGAGCCAGTAAAATCAAAGCTATTTATCAGTATTTTACTTATGAATACACTAGCCATTAGGGCCAGGCTGCACGATACTATGTATATTATTAGACTTTTTAATAACTCAATAATTATTGTTTTCTTTTTCGAACAACCTAACAAACGAAGCAATCCTTGTCTTTTAGAGGATTCTATTGAATTTAAAATCGATATATTTAATATTATAATTGCAGCAATCAATATAGTAATTCTGTCTATATTTGTTAAAGTTGATGACGCTGTTATCTGCTGATTTAATTCATCAAACATACTATTAGGTACAATATGATCGCTGCTTGAATTAATATTATAGCTTAACTCAGCAGACTTATTGATTGGATTTACTCCAGGTTTAAATGCTATTGTTCCATTATAGCTTATATATTTATTATTTATAGTATCATTTAACCCATTTTTACTACTTATGAAAATGTCTTGATATTTATATAGATTTTCTACAATACTTGGATATGTATAATACCCTACAATTTTTGACTTTACATTGTAATTTATGTACTCTTTTTTGCCTTTTTCAGAATCAACTATTTTATTTCCTTTAAGTTCAAGCTCATCATTTATATTAAGATTATAGTTTTTCTAGAATACTTTTTTTCTATTATAATTTCATCTTTATTTGTAGGGAATCTACCTTCGACTAGGCTCAAATTAAAATTATCAAAGTAATCTCTATTAAACTCTAATAGGTTTTCCGAAATTTCACTTTCTATAAATACTTTTCCAAAGCTTTTAGTTACACTAATAGACTTTATACTATTATCGGATTTGACATAGTCTAATTGTGAATAATCTATATCAAAAAATTCGGCCTGTGCTCTTGTTGTGTTATCTTCTATAACTTTCTTCACATAATACGATTGACTATACTGAGCAGTCAAACTAGAAAAAACTATGCATATCATAAAAGATATAATCAGTATGGTAGGAAGACTGCTCTTATAATCCTTTATAATCGAGTTTAAAATCAATTTTTTCATACTAATCCCTTCTATATAAATAATTTTTCATAAATTGCAATAATAAGTTGAACATTGATAACAATCATGTAAACAATCTCTACCGCCAGCTACATGGTATTTATCCCATACGTATTTGCATTTATTACCTTGTACTGTTACTTTATTTAAGTCGATTTTTTTAGATATTTTTTTGATTTCTTGACAATTATTTTTCATCTTTTAACCCTCAAATTTACAGGGAATGTATTGAATAACTAATTGATGACTATTTCTTTTATTATATGATATTTTTTTAATAAAGTCAAATGTATTTAAATTTCTGAGTATTTTTTTAAATACAGAAGAGTTATTAATATTAATTCTAATCATCATCATTTTCTGACATAGCTCTAATAAGAAAGACTCATAACTGATAGATACCAGTATATGAGTCCCTCTTTCTCTTTGATCACTTATTCAATTATTAATATTCTACCTTATACCAAAGAACTTCTTGGCATTTTCTTTAGTTACCTGACACACCTCTTCGTAGCTTATTCCCCTCTCAAGGGCTATCTTCTGAGCCACATACTTAACCATGGATGGGTCATTTCTCTTGCCCCTATTAGGAACTGGAGCCATATATGGAGAGTCCGTCTCTATAAACATCCACTCCAATGGTATATTTTTAGCCACATTCACTGTCTTCCTGTTGTTCTTGAAGGTAACTGTTCCAGGTATTGATATATAGCAGCCCATCTTTATATACTCCCTGGCCAGGTCTAACTCTCCACTATAACAGTGTAGAACACAACCTGTCTCTGGGGCCTTGTACTTTTTAATTATCTCAAAAGTGTCCCCATGGGCATCCCTGTCATGGACTATAAAGGGTAGGCCTAGTTCGTTAGCCAACTGAATCTGCCTTATAAACCACTTTTTCTGTAGGTCCCTGGGCGATAGGTCGTAGTAGTAGTCCAGGCCTATCTCTCCAATGGCTACTACCTTGTCATTTTCCCTGGCCCACTTCTTTAGGGTCTCTATATCATCTTCAGTCATATGTTCTACATCATGTGGGTGTACCCCTACTGCTGCATATATAAAGTCATGTTTTTTCGCTAGGTCTATAGCTGTCTTGGATGTCTCCATGTCTGCACCCGGATTGACAACCAGGTCCACATCATTTTCTCTTAAGTAGGCTATTAGCTGGTCCCTATCTTCATCAAACCTCTCATCATTCAGATGAGCATGTGAATCGAACAGCATTTATCTCACCTCTGCCCCATCTTAGCACCAATAGCTTCTGGTATTACCAGGTCATCACCATCATCACCAGCTGCAAGGATCATACCTTGAGATTCTACCCCTCTTAAATTAACTGGCTTTAGGTTGCAAACTACTATTACATTTTTTCCAACCATTTCTTCTGGCTTGTACCATTCAGCTATACCTGATACTATCTGTCTCATTTCTGAACCAAGCTTGATCTGTGATACCAGTAGCTTGTCTGCCTTAGGATGCTTTTCACACTTTACAATCTTTCCTACTCTTAGCTCTAGCTTTTCAAAGTCTTCTATACCTATTTCTTCCTTGTGATCTAGCTTTACTTCCTGGTCTACTATCTTTTCAGCAAATAGGTCTTCTAGGACCTTGATTTCTTCCTCAACCTCAAGTCTTGGGAATAGGACCTCTCCCTTTTCTACCTTTGTTCCATCAGGGATTAAACCGAAAGTATCAGCACTTGCCCAATCATATAGGTCTTCCTTGCCTGCTATACCAAGCTGTGCGAATATCTTTCTAGCTGTATCTGGCAATAATGAAGATATAAGTGTAGATATTAGCCTAATTGATTCGCATAGGTTGTATAGGACATGGTTTAACTGGTCCTTGTTTGCTTCATCCTTAGCTAGAACCCAAGGCATTGTTTCATCTATATACTTGTTAGTCCTCCTAACAAACTTCCATAAGCTTTCTAGGGCTTCATGGAACATCAATTCATTCATCTGACCTTCAAAGTCAGCCCTTACTTCCTTATAAGTATCGATTAGGTCCTGGTCAAATTCAGTACCAGCGTCGTTTACAACTAGAACACCCTCATTGTACTTTTCAACCATTGATATAGTCCTACTTACTAGGTTGCCAAGGTCATTGGCCAGGTCTGAATTTATTCTGTTTATAAAGTTCCTGTGAGTGTAAGAACCGTCCTGACCAAACGAGAACTCTCTCAGTAGGAAGTACTTAAGGGCATCTACCCCATACCTGTCTACCATCTGGCCTGGATATACTATATTACCCTTAGACTTTGACATCTTATCATCAGCGAACAGGATCCAACCATGTCCAAACACCCTCTTCGGTACTGGTACATCTAGGGCCATTAGTAGGGCTGGCCATATAATTGTATGGAACCTTACTATTTCCTTGGCAACCAGTTGGACATCTGCTGGCCAGAACTTCTTGTAGTTTGTATCATCATCACCCTCATAACCTAGGGCTGTAATGTAGTTACAAAGGGCATCTACCCATACGTAGATTATATGCTTTTCATCGAAAGGCACCTTTATACCCCAGTCAAATGAAGTTCTAGTTACTGATAGGTCTTCTAGGCCTGGCTCTAGGAAGTTCTTTATCATTTCGTTCTTCCTGCTCTCTGGCATTACGAAATCCGTATTTGGAATAGGTCCATCAACCTGTCCTGGTACTTTGATAGTCTGAAGAAGTATGATTCTTCCTTCACTACCTTAGTATCTCTACCACAGTCTGGACACTTGTTGCCTTCAAGCATCTGTGATTCTGTCCAGAAGCTTTCACATGGTACGCAGTAGTGTCCCTCATATGAGCCCTTGTATATTTCTCCCTTTTCATATAGCTTGGTAAATATCTTCTGTATAGCCTTCTCATGTCTTTCTTCAGTAGTTCTTATAAAGTCATCATTAGATATTTCTAGCTTTTCCCAAAGCTTCTTGATTTCTGCTATCTGCTCATCAAGGAATTCTATTTCACTCTTGCCCGCTTCGTGGGCCTTTTTCTGTATTTTTTCCCCATGTTCATCTGTACCTGTAAGGAACATTACATCGTAGCCACAGAACCTCTTGAACCTAGATATAGCATCTGCTGCTACAGTAGTATAGGCATGGCCTATATGTAGTTTTCCACTTGGATAGTATATTGGTGTTGTTACATAAAATGTTGGTTTCTTTGTCATAATTGACCTCCTCAAAGTTTAAAAGTAAATAAAAATCACCCCTATGCGATGCATAGGGGCGAATAATAGTCACGGTACCACCCTACTTACTGGCCGACAAACCTATTGGTCTGTATCTCTCTTCGGCTTCCCCTAGTGTCTCTGTGAAAGCTAACCTGCCAGTATCTCTTAGATTTAACGCATCCATACGCAGACCTTAACTAGTCTAGCTCAGGTCTGAAGCTCCGAGTCCATATTCACTACACTTGTATTGTTGGTTTACAGCGCCCACCAACTCTCTAAAAATACTCCTGTAGCTACTCTTCTCTTCACAGCCAAAAAATTTGATTAACTTGATTTTACATCATGGATGTAAAAAAGTCAATTATTATAGGATTGATTTTGCCTGGATTGGTGTAGATAGGATTACTGAAGTCCTTGTCCTACCAAAGTCCTTTAGGTTGTCTATCACATTTTCTAGTTCATCCATACTTTCAACAATAACCTTGATTAGGGAACTGTCATCACCTGTAATATGGTGACATTCAACTATTCTCGGGTCATTCTTTACGGCATCTATAAAGGCATCATAGGCTGTTCCTGGAAGCGATACATTAATAAAGGCCTTTATAGCCCTACCCATAGAGTCAGGATTGATGATAGCCTTATAACCTGATATAATTTTGGCCTCTTCAAGTCTCTTTACTCTTTCGGATACTGCCGGCGATGTCAAACCTACTGCTATACCTAGGTCCTTCATAGATATTCTACCATTGTCCTGAAGAATTTCTATGATTTTCGCATCAGTAGAATCCATTCTTTCTTCGTAAGATTTTTTTGTCATACTCTCCACCCACTTTACATAATATATTATTTTATTTTTTTTGAAGCAATCATTTCTTGCTTCATTTTCCATAGACCTTCTGATAAATCCACCTTATAGATATGAGGATTTTTAATTCTCTTGTGCTGGTTCCATAGACTATCCAGCTCTCTTTGTGTATATTCAGTAACCTCTTGAATTGTCTTGCCCTCTCTTACGCACTTACCATCCTTGAATAGGGGTGACAAGACCTCTCTTAAGCTGAATTTTTCGAATTGCTTAGTCTTCCATGTATATACTGGGTCAAAGATTTCTAGAGTCTTTGACTCATCTATTTTTTCATCTGCCAACATGATAAGGTCAGCTTCAGCCTTACCATTTTCATTGTATATCCTCACAACCTTCTTAAAGCCCGGATTATTTATTTTTCAGGATTTTCTGAAATTTTAATCTTTGGAACCAGAAGGCCTTCAGAATTAGTTGCTGCTGCCAGCTTGTATACGCCTCCCAACGAAGGGTAATCATAAGAAGTAATCAGCTTAGTTCCAACTCCCCAAGAATCTATCTTGGCCCCCTCCTGCTTTAGTGATGTAATAGTATACTCATCCAGGTCGTTTGATGCTGTTATCTTAACATTCTCAAAGCCTGCCTCATCCAGAATCCTTCTAACCTCTCTTGATAGGTAAGTCAGGTCACCTGAATCTAGTCTTACACCTAGTGGTTCATGTCCCTTGGCCCTTAGCTCATTAAATACTGTAATGGCATTTTTGATACCACTATTTAGGACATCATATGTGTCTATCAATAATAGACAACTATCTGGATATATGTCAGCATAGGCCCTAAAGGCCTCTAGCTCTGTATCAAACTTCTGTACCCAGCTGTGGGCATGTGTACCTGATACCGGAACATTAAAGAGTTTTCCCGCCAATACATTTGATGTTCCCTTGCAGCCTCCAATAATCGCCGCCTTGGCTCCATAAAGTCCTGCCTCTGGACCCTGGGCCCTTCTCAGACCGAATTCTAGGACTGGATCACCCTGGGCTGCATTGCATACCCTAGATGACTTTGTTGCTATTAAAGACATAAAATTCACAATAGAAAGCATTGCTGTTTCGATCAGCTGGGCCTGATAAAGTGGTGCCTTTACCACTAATACTGGCTCTCCAGGAAACATTACTGTACCATCCTCGACAGCATATATATCTCCTGTGAATTTAAAATCCTTCAGAAAACTCAAGAAATCTTCATCGAATAGGTTTAAACTCCTCAAATATTCTAGGTCGGAGTCTTCATAGTGGAGGTTTTCGATATATTTCACCACTTCCTCTATACCGCAGATAATTGTATATCCTCCATCGCAGACATTCTTCCTGAAAAAAATGTCAAATACTGCAGTATTGTTGTGTAGACCTTTCTTGTAGTATCCGTTCATCATGGTCAACTGATATAGGTCAGTCAACATCGTTAAGTTGTTAGTCATTTTCCTCTCCTTTTAGCCTAAAGTAGTTTATACTTTATAATCTAAAGTTCGTTTTTACATATATATTTTATCATAAATAAGATTAAAAAGCTATTTAATTTTCAATAATTTAATTTTTGGCAATTTTATCCTTATATTCATAATTTTGTTAGAATGAAAATGTATTCCTTTTTTAATAAATATTATCTGTTGATTTTTAATATAAAATAAATTTTAACTTCTGTATAGACTGTTTTTTTATTAATATATATTAAAGTACCAAGCTTTTTATGACTGAGCTTTTTTTATCAATACTGCAATATCGACACTTCCACTTCCCCTAAAGTTTAGAGGGGAACCAATGGTTCCCCTCTTAAAATATGTATTTTACTTTTGTTTAGTTACCTATTTCCCTTGTGAAAGAGAGTCAATTGTACCACTTGCTATAGTACTTTCACCACCTAGTATTACTGACTGACTTATCTTTCCATTTAACCTATCCTTAATGCTATTTGGTATACTTGTCCTATTGACAAGTAGGATAGGCATTTTTGCCCTGGCAGTAACTGCTCCTGCTGACAAGGCATCTATTGAGTTATATCCATTTGCAAACATAACCTTCTTAGTGCTTGGATATGATTCATCTGCTATGGCCAAGGCAGTCTTAAACCTATCCTGACCTGATAGTCTAGTCTTAGTCTTCGCACTTACCTGGTTTACGACAGAGTCTGAAATAGAGTTAGTGCCACCAACTACATATACCTGGTCAAGATTCCAGGCATTAAACTTGGCCCTGGCATTTCCTTCCAGTTCACCAGACCTAGTCATGATTACTGGCAATCCCTGGCTTGTGGCAAGTCCTGATACCGTCAAGGCATCTGCATCCTTAGAACCATTGATCAGGATGGCCTTAGATGATTTAGTTATATCCTTGACCTCTTGGGCTATCATGGCAGAAGTTTCATACCTGTTATTTCCTGCTATTCTTCTAACACTATAACCCTTCTTCTCATATCTCCTTCTACCTTATAGCTAACTGATGAGCTACCTCCAACTATGATTATATTCTTGGCCTTTAGCCTGGATATTTCATTTAGGACGCTTTCATCCGTAGTATCTTTATTTGTCAATAATATCGGTGCCTTATGAGCATTTGCAAATGATGCTGATACCAGGGCATCTGCATTATTTTTTCCGCTTGCCAGTATTACAGTATCTGCTGAACTGAAGTATTTTTGGCTAATTTTGGCTGAAGTTTCATACCTGTTGCTACCTGCAAGTCTTTCAGTGTTTTTATTTGAAGCTTCTGGTTCATCATTTGTTAAATCACTAATTTTATCAATTTTTTTGGCATTCGACCAGTCAAATACTAATCTAGCGTTTTGACTACCAGCACCCTTAACTAATTTACTATAGTCGCTTTCACCCTTACTAGCTATTGAATCCATTGCATCTACACTTACTTTTACAAAAATTTCATTCTCCTTAGTCTTATTTCTAGCAAATTTATACCTTCTTGGGAATTTTCTAAGATCTCCATTTAAGTCTGCTTCAGTAATCTCCTTATCTACAATAGCTTCAACCAGTGATGAATTTACACCATTGTCATAAATACTCAATCCATATAAATGACCTTTTTTACCATATAATTCAATTCCAGAGAATGTAAGATAGTACTCAAACTTCCCATCTTTTTCTTTAACGTAGGCTATTTTATTTATAGCACTGTTTCCCATTGATTGAGCCTTATCATATGTCTTATCCATCCTAACTGGAATCGCATATACATTCCCATCTTTAAGGTCTTTTTCTGTTATTATTTCCTTACTTTCTGACTTAGCCTTTTCTGTATCCTTTTTATCACCTTCACCTGATTTTACTCCACCTTTTTTAGCATTTAGAAGCGCAAATTTCAATAATAAATTCGCAGTCTTGTAATCGTCAATACTAGCATTGTTATTTTTAAGAACTTCTTTAGCATTCTTTAAGGCACTATTGACGTAGGATTTACTATCATCTGAAATCATACCTTCTGATATCATATGGTTGGCTAGGTCAACATTATACTGCAACAAATCTTTATTTGCCTTTTTAAGCTTAAGATCATCTTTATCTTTATCTTTATCTTTATCTTTATCTTTGTCTTTGTCTTTATCTTTGTCTTTATCTTTGTCTTTATCTTTGTCTATATCCTTATCAGTATCTTCAAGATTAGGATTATTAGTATTATCTTTTTTTATATACCTATAATCAATGCACAATACCGCTGGCTGTGTAGAATCCATACTATCATTATTGTATGGATCAAGCCCATTTAATCCATCCATGGCATCTACTTTAACCCTTACATATCTCTTAGGATCTTCTTTAAATGAATTAATACCTATTTCTATGGTTCTGATAAAATTCCTTGGAAGTCCCTGCAAGTCAGAGTCATCGTGAGTATCAACAATTTTAGCATCATTCATTTTACCTAAACTAGGGTCAGATAGCGACGGCCCCACAGTATCTTAAGCGTATCATAGAACCATAATTTTGTTAGGTGTCCATAATCACCACCATATTCAATACCCTTGACGCTAAATCTAAGCTTTCTATTGCCATCTTTGTCAACAATTAATTTAGCCTTCTTATTCACCGCTTCATTAGACATTGAATTTTCATAAGGTCTTTCAAAATGTCTAGTTGAAATCAAGACATCATAGATACCTTCAGTTAAATTTTCAGATTTTTTCAACGTGCTTAAATCTTTAATGTTGGTTTCACTACTATCCATTTTTGCTATCAAAGAATCCAATATATTTTCCTGTTCATGTTTTTGCTGGTCTGTTCCAGATTTTGATATAGCTTCAGCTATTTTTATAGCCTCGTCTAATTTCTTTATTGATTCTTCAGTCTTTGTTACCCTTAAATCTACTGACTTCGCTCTTTTTATCTTTTTTTCTAAATCACTCATTTGATCAGGTTTTTTTGGTTCACTAGGCTGGTCTTCGGGATCTTTTCCCGTATCCATAGAGTCCGCTTCAGCTATAATAATTCTCTCTTTTGGTTTAGAGAAGTTAAGCGCTAAATTAATCTGTTTCTTAGACTTATTTACAACTATCCTACCCTTATCATGATCATTTAATTCCTTAAGACTTCCATCTTCCTTTACAATAAATAACTTGATATCCTTTTTAGATATATTAGCTACTGGCTTTAAGTCACTTTCATTTATATTGTTGACAGCAAAAGGCACGATACCACCATCTGAATGAGCCTTTTTTTCAGTAATAGAGTCGTTGTGGTTGTCCCATCCGTTTGGTAGGTCAGCAGGTTTACCACTCCTATCTACTAGGCTTACATCCATCGCAAGGTACCTGCCAATTTTATTTTTATTTAGATAATCTTTAATCTTTTTATCCAAATCTGACACTGGTTCAGTCTTTAGCTTGGTATCATAATAGACTGTTGGGAAATAAAAATCTCCTCCCTTTCCTAGCCTGTTTATAGATGCATTATAGCGTTTCCATTAACTATAAAATCTAGGTCATTGATAGTATCAACAGACTCTTTTTTAAGATTTAAATTATAGGTATATATGTTTTTTCCAAGCGTATCACCATGCTTTAACCTAAATTTCAAAACAAGTTTACCACCATCTCTTAGCTTACTATTATCAATGTATACTACCGAAGAATCTTGTTTTTTTTCACCAAATTTAATCCCTATAGTTTGATTAGTTTCGTCATTTCTTGCAATGTCAGAGTTTTCATCAGGATCACTTCCATCAGTAGTAAATAAAATAGAATCATATGCACTATGTCCCACTTCTCTCTTCAATCCTATATAAATACCTAAATCATCCTGAGGAAAAATATTTAACAGGTAATTTTTAGTCGGACTTAAGGGTCTTTCACCTACTTCTCCATTAACAATACTTCCATTTAAGTATAGCTTGTCGCTAAATTCTCCACCATCTTTCAAGCTAGAGGGATCTATCATTAAAACTAAATTATAATTTTTCCTTCCACCTGTTTGTTCCTCAGATACTGCATTTAATTCTATTTTTTCTCCTAGCGTATTTAATACTGTCTTGCCTATAGAGTATTCTTGTTTAATGTTATCATGTTTACTAACAGATGTATAATCTATATCCTGATTTAAGGCTAGGTCCTCTTCCCTACCGTCAACTACTCTTTTATAACTATAATTCGCTAGGGTATTATAATTATTATATTCTTTACTTTCCTTAGACCTTATTAATTTTATACTTAGTTCATATTTATTATTATCTTTTTTTTCTATTTCCCCATATAAAATATTGTCCTTATAATCAGATAGACCTGTTGCAATATTTTTAGGCTTTCTACTCATATCTACCAACCTAACCGGTATTTTTTTATTTGTTTCAATATTAGGGTAGGTTACATTTTCAGACTCATCTTCACTTAAAAAACTATATGTTTCTACTCGATTACCACCATAGACCTCTTTATTATTAAAAGAATCCTCCTTTTGCATCTTGAAGTTTCCACTTTCATCTGGTTGCTCAATCATATACATACTTCTACTATCCAAGTATCCACTAAACAACCTATAAGCCAGTGAAATATCATCCATGTCCAATATTGCCAAGTTTGGTTTTAGAGGATCTAATTGGTCTTTATTTTCATCCTTAAAATCTATAATATAGTTATCCTGTAACATTTTATAGTCACTAAAATTTCCATAATCCTTTACAGATTCTGGGTCGCCAAACATAGACCTAATATTTAGATAATAATTCCCTATTTCTATATTAACAATTTGGTCCCTATGATACTTTTTTTCACTCAAATTAAAATATGGTGTTTTTGACACAAAAAACTTCTTTTCGAGTGTATCTCCAGTGTCGGGTAATTCAACTTGTTTTGGCTGGTCTGAGGTTTGTTCTACGTCGTCAGCAAAAGCAAGCATGCCAGAGACTGGTAGCATTGAAACTGACAGTATGACTGCCAAAAACTTGTTTTTGATTTTTTTATTACTCTTTACCAATTTTCTATCCCCTCTCTAATTACTTGTTTAGTACAAATGTATACAATAATACTTGTTTCATCGAATAAATTCATATTTCTACTTAAATATTCTGTATAAAAGCCTATATTTTTTATTGTAGATTTTTTCTTTCTTTCTTAAGTAAGGTATCTTCATGTTTTCTATAGTATTCTTCTTTAATATCCTGTCTAACAGTATCTTTTATATTTTTCAAATTTTTTTCCGAATACTTTTCTTTGTGTTTTAAATAGTAATTCTTAATTTCTTGATCAGATAAATTAGTTTTATTCATATATCTTTCTTTATATATACTATCATTTATATTGTCCCTGATATAAGTCCTAAAAAAATTATCTGGAATCTCGTATTTTTTTGAGTAACTCTTTTTGTTTCCTTTTACATCTTCTGTTCCTATAAATTTATCAATCTTATCTTCACCTGGTGCAACATTATCTCTTTCATTGCTTGTAGTATGTATCTTGGTAAGTAGTATATTATCTACTACATTAGATATTAACTTATCTTTTTTCCTATCTGTATTTGAGATTTCATTCCATTCTTCTCTTCCAAATAAAGCATCATACTGCATTTTTGATACTCTTATATAATCAGACACCTCTTGTAAATATATTTTATAGTTATCAGTTTTAGCAATTATGTTTTTGTCTGCATTAACTAAATATATAGCAACAGAAGATAATAAGATAAACACTAAAAGGACTAATTTTATATATTTTTTACTTGCCATAACTTGTTCCTTTAAAATATTTTAGGGGGGAGTCCATCACCCTCCCCTAAAATGAATATGAATTACTTTAATACTTCTAAATCTAAATCCTTTTCACTATTTTTCATTACCCTTATGATAGCCTTCCCATGAAAGTATCTTCTTTCTCCAATGCTTTTAGCCTCGACGCCGTTAAATTCAAATGTATCATCACCCATTTTATTTCCAGGCTCGCCATTAAGATTTAACGCTTCTATGTTCCCTGTTATAAACAGCACCCTTATTTTCTTAGTATAGGCTCTCTTAAGCGTATAGCCTCCCTTGACTAAACCTACACCCTCTTCAAAGCACTTTTCAGCATGCTTACCCATTCCATAGAATTCTTCTCCAGTCTGAATATTTTTCCAAACCTTAACCTTTACGTTATCAAGTTTTGGATCCTTAGCAACTGCCAAACTTGGAGTTGCAATAGCACCTACCAAAACTGCTGAAGCTAATACGCTTGCCAATTTCTTCTTAAAATTCATTAAAATACCTCCTCGTATAATATACTTGTAGTTAAAACTACTTTTTTTCTTTTCTATCCCCTCTTCTTTGTGGGATAATATTAGTATAGATAGAGGTCGTAGCTACCTCCTTGAAGTCATATCTTCCTTTTAAAGGCTTACGCCTCTTCTTTACGTCTTTATGCGTATTAGCTGGATAGCACTAAGTTGCTGTATATCTAACGAGGTTGCATTGTCGTAAAGTTTTAGAGGGTTCTTTCTCTATCTAAAATATATGAAAGCTAGGTGATTTTATGTTTTACATAGGTATTGATATTGCTAAGAAAAACCACGAAGCTTCAATAATTGATTCTTCTGGAAAGAGCTTATCCAAAAAGTATTTCCTTTCCCAATTCTACAAAAGGGATAGAAAAGTTCAATAATTTTATTGCTGAATTTGGTATAACAACTAATAATTGCATTATTGGAATGGAAGCAACTGGTCACTACTGGATAAGTTTGTTCTCATACATCATTGATCTAGGATTTACGTGTTATGTTATAAATCCAATTCAGTCTGATGCTTTTAGGAAAATGTATGTTAGACAAACTAAGAATGATTCAGTTGATTCATTTATAATTGCTCAAATAATGCGTTTTGGAGAGTTCTCTATATCTAATTTTTCCGATGAGAATACATTTGCCCTTAGAAATTTAACTAGATATAGGTTTGCCTTTAGTTGATGAATGCTCAGATTGGAAAAGAAAACTTATAGCTATACTTGACCAAGTTTTCCCTGAGTACTCAAGTCTTTTTTCAAATATATATGGTGTTGCATCAAAGGAACTGTTGTCAAAATATCCTTTACCAGAAGACATGCTGTCGATTCCTGCTGAGGAGCTTGGCGACTTACTTTGTAAGTGTAGCAAGGGTCGTCTTGGCATAAATAAAGCCGAAGAAATCCAATCCTGTGCCAGGGAAACTTTGGAATTAAGTTCGCTAAAAGATCTTTTTCTTTCCAAATCAAGCAAATAATTAGCCAAATTTCATTCCTAGAAGAACAACTTAAAGAAATTGAAATTGAGATTAGTTACTTGCTTGAGGATATATGTCCAATTATTACTACAATAACGGGTATTGGTAGTGTTTTAGGTGCGTCTATAGTATCCGAGATAGGAAATATTACTAGGTTTGAAAGGGCAAATCAACTTGTTGCCTATGCCGGTTTAGACACACGCGTAAAACAGTCTGGCGATTTTTCAGCTACAAATACAAAACTTTCCAAGCGAGGTTCGCCTTACTTAAGGCGTTCTATTTGGCTTGCCGCCACTGTAGCAGCCTTTAAGGACCCTGCCTTATCCATATACTATCAAGGATTGAGAGCACGAGGCAAAGCTCATGGCACAGCTATAGGGGCTGTTGCAAGGAAATTGACCAATATTATATTTGCTGTCTTGAGAGATCAAAAACCGTATACTCCAAATATTTAGTTGTCAATATTATTAATTTTTCAAGCCTATTCATTAGGCTTATTTGCTATGCAATAATGTCAGTGTGAAATTTCTTTTTTATTTTGTATTGACATTTGATAGCTGGTCTTTTTAAAAAAATAATACTTAAAGATACTATTACCTTCACATAGGCAATACGTTTTCCTATCATCTATACAGAACTATATATATGAAATCGTATAATATTTGATAGATCATATCGCCTATAATAAGTATATCATATATTTATCGAAAATAAAATTCATTATTTTTAGTTATTTATTAACTATATTTAGGTTTTTTAAAATTATTGATGCCTAAATCCATTTATAATGCATACCGCCTATAAATTTGAAACCCTACTAAATAGTGTCATCAATATCTTCCCCTGTCTTATATTAATATAGACAAAATTTACTTAAGTAAATCTATCAAACTAGTTTTAAGTAAAGTATAAGGGTATAAAAAAGAGGCCTTGCCTTGGCTAATCGCTCCTAGGCAAAACCTCGTCTATTCTCTTATCACTTTAAGCTACTTATAGGTCTAGAACTTCCTTATATACTAGGTCCTTTTTTAACTTCCTATCCTTGGCTACCCTTTTGATAGCATCTTTTTTTGATAGACCCTCTTCCATTAGTTTGATGACATAGGCCCTCTCATCTAAATTCTCATAGCTATCCTGATTGTCAGGTCTTATCTCATTTGATCCTTCAATTATAAGTATGTACTCTCCTCTTGGGTCATTATCCTCATAGTAGGCCCTTATCTGACTTATCTTTGACCTCATATATTCCTCATGTTTCTTGGTTAACTCCCTGCATACGGCTATTTTTCTATCACCCAGGATTTCCTCCATGAGTTTTAGACTTTCTTTTAACCTGTGTGGGGACTCGTATATAATAAGGGTCCTCTCTTCATACCTTATTTCTTCTAGTCTTCTTTCTTGCTCTTTTTATCCCTATCCAGGAAACCCTCAAAAGCAAATTTCCAGCTCGGCAGGCCTGATCCAACCAGGGCAATTACAAAGGCCGATGCCCCAGGTAGTACCTCTATCTCTATACCATGGTCTATACAAAGGGTTACCAGGTCCTGGCCAGGATCTGAAATGCCTGGCATACCTGCATCACTTACCAGGGCTATATTTATCCCCTCTAGTAGCTTATCTATGAGTATGGGTCCCTTGGTCAGCTTGTTGTGTTCATGGTAGCTGGTAAGGGTCTTATTTATTTCAAAATGATTCAATAACTTTATCGTGTGTCTGGTATCCTCTGCGGCTATTAGGTCGACCTCATTTAGGACCCTCAAGGTCCTATAGGTGATATCCTCTAAGTTGCCTATTGGTGTAGGACACACATACAGCTTACCCGCCATATCATATTTCCTTTCATTTAAGCCTGGCCTATAAAGACCGGACCTTTAAATATCTACACTTTGATTAGAATATATTGCTTTCACCTCATCAGTATAGGTTCCATCTTCATTATATACATACAGGGGGCTTAGTACCCTTATCTCCGGCTTGGCACTCTTTACATACTCTATAAGGACCATCTTTGGTGCAGAAGCCACCCTAGAGTGGACAAACCTGATCTGCTTGGCTTCTAACTTGTAATTTCTAGCTATGGCCAACATGTCTACCAACCTGTTAGGCCTGTTGACCATAAAAAACTTACCATTTGGCTTGACTAGGTCAGAGGCCACCCTTATTACATCCTCTATATCACATTTTAAACCATGTCTGGATATGGCCTTTTTGTCATTTTCATTTATTAGCCCGTTAGAATGCATATAGGGCGGATTAGATACTACTAGGTCCATCTGACCCTTTCCCAAAACTCCTACTGCATCCTTCATATCCATATTTAGGATTTCTACCCTGTCTTCTAACTGGTTTAGTTTAACAGACCTGGAAGCCATTTCTGCAACTTCATCTTGGATTTCAATCCCTATAATCTTACTGGCTGATGACTTGCCTGCCAGCAGGATAGGTATTATACCTGTTCCTGTTCCTAGGTCCACTAGCTTGGCATTTTTCTTAACCCTGGTGAAATTGGCCAGGAGGACAGCATCTATCCCAAAGCAAAAGCCCTTGCTATTCTGTATTATTCTTAGCCCTTTGAACTGGAGGTCATCTATCCTCTCATTTTCCAACAAATTTATTTCCATTGTATTGTTCACTTTCGAGCCTACTTTTCTCTTTCAAGTTTTTTCAATTCTGCCAAGGCTTCCTTGTCCAACTTTTCCTGGTTAGCTTGCTGGATATTGTCCTTCTTTGATGCCTTGATAACCTTATAGTCACCCTCAGCCAATACTCCTACAGTCTTGTCTTCAAACTCAACCTTTATATTCTCTAAAAGGTGGTTGACCTCTATAACCTTACCCTTCTTTTCAGTGAATAGGTCTTTTACCAACCATCCTACTGACGGCATTTTCTTTACTGCATCTGCATATCCCTGGGCCTCATACTTTAGGCAACAGAATAGCCTACCGCATACACCTGATATCTTGGCAGGATTTAGGGACAAACCTTGGTCCTTGGCCATCTTTATAGATACAGGCATAAATTCTCCTATCCATGTAGAACAACATAAGGGCCTACCACATGGACCTATGGCGTTTAATATCTTGGCCTCGTCCCTAACCCCTATCTGCCTTAATTCAATCCTTGTCTTGAATATGGCAGCTAGATCCTTTACTAATTCTCTAAAGTCTATTCTTCCATCTGCAGTGAAATAGAAGATCAATTTATTCCTGTCAAATGTGTACTCACAGTCAATCAGGTACATTTCTAGCTTATGGTCCTTGATCTTTTCATCACATATATCGAAGGCTTCCTTTGTCTTAACCTTATTTTCTAGGTAGGTTTCTGAATCATCATCACTTGCAACCCCTAATTATTGGCTTTAGGGGGCTTATAAGGTCTTCTTCCTTTACCAGTTTTTGGACTGATTACTATCATACCATATTCTAGACCCCTTGCCGTCTCGACAATTACATCATTACCTATATCCAATCTCAAGTCTCCTGGGTCAAAGTAGTATATCTTCCCAGCAGGCTTGAATCTTACTCCTACTATTTTTACCATTAATTTATCACCTCATATATATTTAAAGCCATGGCCTCAATTGTCGTCACAAAGTGACAGTTTGCTGTCAGCTTTGTCTGACCTTCATCCAAAAGGTCCATTATCTGTCCTAATTTCGATATGCTGAGCCCCCTAGCTAATCTTCTTAATAAGTCTAACCTATCATAATTTATAATCAAACCAGGGTCTATCCCCTCTTTCAAGAGTACAATATCCCTTATATAATACCTAAATAAGTCTATCAGGTTGGTATAGTCCTTGGCATAGGCCTTGAAGTTTTCTCCCATCCTGGCCAATTCATACTTGTTTTTATCTATAAATATAATCTCCAAATATGACTCCAAATCCTGCCTCATCAACTTGAGATCTTGACTTTCACATATATCAAGAGCCCTACTTGCACTTCCCCTTGAAAATATACTTGCAACCTGGGCCTGGTCATCATCTATACCCTTTTCGGACAAGATAGCCCTTATATCTCTGTTAGTTAGGGGGGCAAACTTGATTTCAAGACACCTGGACCTAATAGTATCCAATAGGGCCTGGTCATTTCTCGTTACAAGTATTATTATACCATAAGCTGATGGTTCTTCTAAAGTCTTTAAAAGTGCATTTTGGGCCTGAATAGTCATTTTATCCGCATCATCTATGATAAATATCTTATAGTCACCATAAGGCTTGATACTCATATCTCCTATCATGTCCCTAATCTGGGCTATTTTTATATTATTTTCACCCTTCTTTACCCCTATGCACTTATAGTCTGGGCTATTTTCCAGCCTAAGTCCTAGGAGGCTTTCAGCAAAGTCTTCTGCTACCATCTTCTTGCCAACGCCTTCAGGACCAGTTAATAAGTATGCATTTGTAATATTTCCTGTCTCTATTGCCCTTTTTAATTTGGACTTTACAGATACCTGTCCTAGAATCCTTTCAAACATTGGCTACACCATCCTTATAGGTCTTTCTTCCTAGATTCTATAGCAGAGATAACCCTTGAATATATTTCTTCATGAATTTGGTCTACGGACCTCATATTCCTATCTTGGTCAAGACAATTCACTATGTGCCACTGGTACTTGTCTGCCACAAATTTTGAATTTTCATATGTCTTTACCAAGTAGCCCTTGTCGCTCTCGTGGATATCCTTCTCACTTTCATTAGTGAACTTGTTCTTCCTATCCCTAATTAGGTCCTGGCTAACATCCACAGGAACATCCAAAAAATATACCTCTCTTGGCCTTGGTAATTTATACAGGCCATATTCATACTGGTCTAGCCAGTCTAAGAAGTTGGCCCTTTCACCTATATCATCCATCTTAGAAGCCTGGTGGACCATATTGGAAGTTGTATACCTGTCAGCAATGACAATTCCTCCCTCTCTATAGAAGTCCTCCCATTCAGTCTTGTAGGATGCATACCTATCAGCTGCATAAAAAGTTGATGCTATATAGGCATCTACATCGTCTGCCTTCTTGCCAAAATCTCCCCTTAGGTACATCTTGACCAGGGCTGACGAATCAGATTCGTAGTTAGGGTAGGAAACCTTTATTACCTTGTAGCCATCAGCCTTGAGTCTATCGTATAATAACTTGGTCTGGGTTGCCTTTCCAGACCCATCTGTCCCACTCTCTATTACAAAAATACTTCCCTGCATTTCTTCTCCTCACTTTATAACCTTTATTGTTTCTAAACTATGGCTTTCCATACCATTAATATCTATATTTATGTCCCTAGCCCTGACCAAAAAGTCTATCAGGTCCTGGTCTACAAGCTCTCCAGGTGCCAAGATTGCTACACCTGGTGGGTAGGGAATTACAAATTCACCACTAATCCTTCCTAGGGATTCCTCTATCCTTATGTCCTCCTTGTCAGCATCAAAGGCCTGACTCAAGTCCATGCCCCTTTCTGGAATAGCGACTGGCAAATCAAGACTTATTGGCCTACTCCTGTATATAGACCCTATGCTTTGGAACCTTTCTTGTCTAGCATGTTCACTGATATCCTCCTTGAAATCAGCCAAGACACTAAAGAGCTTTCTATCTAGTATATCCTTCATTGCAACCAGTGTCTTGTCAAAATCAGACTTGGTATTTGCAATGGTAGCCAAAAAAGGACCCCACTGTAGTTGGATAGCTCCACCTGTATATTATACCTGTGTCTTAGTACTTTTGCAAAGTCATAACCGTTAATTCCCTTTTCAATAGTATTGACAAATATCTTACTAGGATCGCTTGTAGTAAATACTTTATAGTCCTTCAGGCCACGCTTAAACCTATATATATTATTCATAAGGTTTTGCATCAAAACCCTACCACTCTTTTCATATATGTCATAGCATACTTCTATGCTCATCAACATCACATAAGATGGACTAGAAGTCTCCACCATAGATAGGACGCTTGTTAGTCTGGCAGTATCCAAAGCTCGTTTCCTATATATCAATATAGAGCTTTGAGTAAGACTAGGTAGAGTCTTATGGACACTCTGGATGACCATGTCTGCCCCACTATATACGGCAGATTTTGGCAATAGGTGGCTAAGTCCAAAATGAGCCCCATGAGCCTCATCAACTATTACCAGCATCTGATACTCATGGGCAAGCTCTACTACCTGATCAATATCCTGACTCATACCATAATAGCTAGGCCTAGTTATAAATACAGCACTAGCCTGGGGATTAGACCTAATGGCCTCTAGATAGTCTTCTGGCCTGGCCCCCATAAGTATATTATTTTCCTTGTCTATTTCCTCTTTAACAAAAATAGGCTTTACCCTAGCTAGGATACAGGCATTATAGGCAGACTGATGACAGCCCCTATTCATAATTATAGATGACCCTGACTTACAGGCAGTCATTATTGCAGCCTCAATACCACAGGTACTACCATTAACAAGATAAAGAAGGTCTAAGGCCTCCCTATCTACTGGGTCCATATCAGTTAAAAGTATCCTCTTTGTATTGTCCTGAGACTTCCTTATTACGCCCTGTGCATTGTGGAGGTTGTCAGTTCCCAAAATTTCAGTAGTATCTAATTTGTATAATTTATCCATATACTTATCATAGCCAAGCTTCTCATAAATTTTACCATACTTGTGACCAGGCATATGAAAGGAAGTCAATTCTGACTTATATATATAGGATAATTTCTTATAGATAGGCATATCCATAAAAGCTACCTCCAAAGTTTTAACTTATTAAAAACGCCGTCTGTCTATTCGTTATTTTAAAAAGGGTTAGATATTTATTGTATTAATAAACGTTTCTACTAACTATTATAGCCTTAAATTCACCTCTTTGTATACAGGTAATTTATAATGTACTATATGTGACTTTGACTCACTACTTGTGTTTTTAATATTTATTAAAAAAAGACTCTAGTAAAAACTAGAGCCTAGTCACATGGCTACGTCCTATTCTCCCAGGCAGCTTCCCACCAAGTACCTTCAGCGCTAAGGAGCTTAACTTCTGTGTTCGGAATGGGAACAGGTGTATCCTCCTTGCTATAGTAACCATATTATTTGAGATTATACTCTCAAAACTGAATTCTAGTGATATCCAATGATATCCTTGGTCAAGTCCTCGATCTATTAGTATCAGTAAGCTACATACATTGCTGCACTTACACCTCTGACTATCAACCAGGTAGTCTTCCTGGGATCTTAACCTTGCGGTGGGAAATCTTATCTTGAAGTTGGCTTCGCGCTTAGATGCTTTCAGCGCTTATCCCTTCCATACATAGCTACCCAGCCATGCCCTTGGCAGAACAACTGGTACACCAGAGGTATGTCCATCCCGGTCCTCTCGTACTAAGGACAGATCTTCTCAAATTTCCTACGCCTGCGACGGATAGGGACCGAACTGTCTCACGACGTTCTGAACCCAGCTCGCGTACCACTTTAATGGGCGAACAGCCCAACCCTTGGGACCAACTACAGCCCCAGGATGTGATGAGCCGACATCGAGGTGCCAAACCTCCCCGTCGATGTGGACTCTTGGGGGAGATAAGCCTGTTATCCCCAGGGTAGCTTTTATCCGTTGAGCGATGGCCCTTCCACTCAGAACCACCGGATCACTAAGTCCGTATTTCTACCTTGCTCGACCTGTATGTCTTGCAATCAAGCTCCCTTTTGCCTTTACACTCTTCGTACGATTTCCGACCGTACTGAGGGAACCTTTGAGCGCCTCCGTTACCTTTTGGGAGGCGACCGCCCCAGTCAAACTGCCCACCAGACAGTGTCCCAAGACCAGATTCATGGCCTATGGTTAGAGTCCCAATACTACAAGGGTGGTATCCCAAGGATGACTCCATCAAAACTGACGCCCTGATTTCATAGTCTCCCACCTATCCTGTACATGTAGTATCGAAACCCAATGTCAAGCTACAGTAAAGCTCCATGGGGTCTTTCCGTCCTGTCGCAGGTACCCGGCATCTTCACCGGGATTACAATTTCACCGAGTCTGTTGTTGAGACAGTGCCCAAATCGTTACGCCTTTCGTGCGGGTCGGAACTTACCCGACAAGGAATTTCGCTACCTTAGGACCGTTATAGTTACGGCCGCCGTTTACTGGGGCTTAAGATCACTGCTTCGATTGCTCTAACAGATCCCCTTAACCTTCCAGCACCGGGCAGGCGTCAGCTCCTATACATCGTCTTGCGACTTAGCAGAAACCTATGTTTTTGGTAAACAGTCGCTTGGGCCAATTCTCTGCGGCCCCATTGCTGGGGCACCCCTTATCCCTAAGTTACGGGGTCATTTTGCCGAGTTCCTTAACAACAGTTCTCTCGCTGGCCTTAGGATACTCTCCTCACCCACCTGTGTCGGTTTGCGGTACGGGTACCTTTAATCTCGATAGAGACTTTTCTCGACAGTGTGAAATCAGCTGCTTCGCTACTTAGTTTCGCTCCCCATCGCGCCCCAGCATTAACTAAACGGATTTGCCTATCTAGTCTGCCTCAACGCTTAGACACACATAACCAACAGTGTGCTCAGCTTATCCTACTGTGTCATCCCTTCTCTCAAACGATTATCGGTAGTACAGGAATCTCAACCTGTTGTCCATCGCCTACGCCTTTCGGCCTGAGCTTAGGTCCCGACTAACCCAGGGAGGACGAACCTTCCCCTGGAAACCTTGGGTTTACGGCCTGAGGGATTCTCACCCTCATCTCGCTACTCATGCCAACATTCTCTCTCCCATACTGTCCACGACTCCTTACGGTATCGCTTCAGCCTGCATGGGAAGCTCCCCTACCCATCATCATATGATGCCGTAGCTTCGGTAGTATGTTTTAGCCCCGGAAATCTTCGGCGCAGGATCACTCGACCAGTGAGCTATTACGCACTCTTTAAATGAGTGGCTGCTTCTAAGCCAACATCCTGGTTGTCTGTGCAATCCCACATCCTTTACCACTTAACATACATTTAGGGACCTTAGCTGACGGTCTGGGCTCTTTCCCTTTCGACTATGAACCTTATCACCCATAGTCTGACTCCTGAACAAAAGATAATGGCATTCGGAGTTTGATAGTCTTCGGTAAGTGCAATACCCCCTAGGACATTCAGTGCTCTACCTCCACATCTCTAAATTTCAAGGCTAGCCCTAAAGCTATTTCGGGGAGAACCAGCTATCTCCGAGCTCGATTGGAATTTCACCGCTACCCACAAGTCATCCCCGCACTTTTCAACGTACGTGGGTTCGGACCTCCACGAAATTTTACTTTCGCTTCATCCTGCTCATGGGTAGGTCGCCCGGTTTCGGGTCTACGTCATGTGACTATGGCGCCCAGTTAAGACTCGCTTTCGCTTCGGCTCCACACCTTAAGTGCTTAACCTTGCCACATAACGTAACTCGTTGGCCCGTTCTACAAAAAGTACGCGGTCACGCGAATAATGCGCTCCCACAGCTTGTAAGTGTAGGGTTTCAGGTTCTATTTCACTCCCCTCCCGGGGTTCTTTTCACCTTTCCCTCACGGTACTATTCGCTATCGGTCACTAGGTAGTATTTAGCCTTGGGGGGTGGTCCCCCCTGCTTCCCACAAGGTTTCACGTGTCTCGTGGTACTCTGGATCATATCAAGAACTTTCTTGGCTTTGTATACGGGACTTTTACCCTCTGTGGTTGATCTTTCCAGACCTATTCTACTCGCAATAACCTTTCCTTAAGATATGTCCGCAACCCCAAATCAGTAAACTGACTTGGTTTGGGCTCTTCCGCGTTCGCTCGCCGCTACTAGCGGAATCGAATTTCTTTCTCTTCCTTCAGGTACTTAGATGTTTCAGTTCCCTGAGTTCCCCTCCATAGGCTATGTATTCACCTATGGATACTTGGACATTACTCCAAGTGAGTTTCCTCATTCAGAAATCTCCGGATCAAAGTGTATGTGCCACTCCCCGAAGCTTATCGCAGCTTATCACGTCTTTCATCGGCTCCTAGTGCCAAGGCATCCGCCCTACACCCTTAATAACTTGACCTTTCAGTTATTAATTGAGATTTTTCTATAGTCTATTTCTAGACTGTTAAAGAATAATTGGTTGTTTTTTAATGAGTTTTCTCTCATTCATTTATATCCGTTAGGATATTAAATAGATGTCATTGTATAATTATCACTAGTATTCAGTTTTCAAAGTACAATCTTTTGAAGATTCTAATGAACCTTCAAAATTGAACAGCAGGTAATTCTCCTTAGAAAGGAGGTGATCCAGCCGCACCTTCCGATACGGCTACCTTGTTACGACTTCACCCCAGTTATCGACGCCACCTTCGACGACTTCCTCCTTGCGGTTGGATAATCGGCTTCGGGTGTTTCCGACTCCCGTGGTGTGACGGGCGGTGTGTACAAGACCCGGGAACGCATTCACCGCAGCATTCTGATCTGCGATTACTAGTAACTCCAGCTTCATGTAGGCGAGTTTCAGCCTACAATCCGAACTGAGAATGGCTTTAAGGGATTGGCTCCACCTCACGGTTTGGCAACCCTCTGTACCACCCATTGTAGCACGTGTGTAGCCCTAAGCATAAGGGGCATGATGATTTGACGTCATCCCCACCTTCCTCCAGGTTATCCCTGGCAGTCTCTCTAGAGTGCCCAACTGAATGCTGGCAACTAAAGACAAGGGTTGCGCTCGTTGCGGGACTTAACCCAACATCTCACGACACGAGCTGACGACAACCATGCACCACCTGTCACCTCAGTCCCGAAGGAAGGGTGTGATTAAACACCCTGTCCGAGGGATGTCAAGCTTTAGGTAAGGTTCTTCGCGTTGCTTCGAATTAAACCACATGCTCCGCTACTTGTGCGGGTCCCCGTCAATTCCTTTGAGTTTCACACTTGCGTGCGTACTCCCCAGGCGGAGTACTTAATGCGTTAGCTGCGGCACCGAGGGGGGTAACCCCCGACACCTAGTACTCATCGTTTACAGCGTGGACTACCAGGGTATCTAATCCTGTTTGCTACCCACGCTTTCGTGCCTCAGTGTCAGTTGCAGTCCAGAAAGCCGCCTTCGCTACTGGTGTTCCTCCCAATATCTACGCATTTCACCGCTACACTGGGAATTCCACTTTCCTCTCCTGCACTCAAGTCCTCCAGTTTCGGCGGCTTACTACGGTTGAGCCGTAGCCTTTAACCACCGACTTGAAGGACCACCTACGCACCCTTTACGCCCAGTAAATCCGGATAACGCTAGCCCCCTACGTATTACCGCGGCTGCTGGCACGTAGTTAGCCGGGGCTTCCTCACAGGGTACCGTCATTATCTTCCCCTGCAACAGAACTTTACGATCCGAAGACCTTCATCGTTCACGCGGCGTTGCTGCATCAGGCTTTCGCCCATTGTGCAATATTCCCCACTGCTGCCTCCCGTAGGAGTTTGGACCGTGTCTCAGTTCCAATGTGGCCGATCACCCTCTCAGGTCGGCTACTGATCGTCGCCTTGGTGGGCAGTTATCTCACCAACTAGCTAATCAGACGCGGGTCCATCCTATACCGCTAACACTTTGATATATCTGCGATGCCGCAAATATATATTATCATGTATTAGTAAACTTTTCAGTATGTTATCCATGTGTATAGGGCAGGTTACCCACGCGTTACTCACCCGTCCGCCGCTTGGTTTGCTCAGAATTGAACATTCTAGACTTAGAATACTCAATACTGAGCAAACCCTCGCTCGACTTGCATGTGTTAGGCACGCCGCCAGCGTTCATCCTGAGCCAGGATCAAACTCTCATAAAAAATTTGTTACTGCGCTCAGACTATTGTTATCTCTAAAATATCTGGCTTGGTTTGTTTGTGGTTTAAATCAAGTAAGTTTGTCTTACATGGTTTAAACGATTAATCAATTGTCCTAAAAGGACTCATTGAATTAACCTGCTGTTCAATTTTCAAAGTTCATTATGTCGTTTTTGACGACTTGTTTATTGTACTATCTAGACATGCATCTGTCAAGTACTTTTTCAAAAAAATATGGTGCCTAGAGGCGGAATCGAACCACCGACACGGGGATTTTCAGTCCCCTGCTCTACCGACTGAGCTATCTAGGCTAATATTTGGTGGGCCTAGCTGGACTCGAACCAGCGACCTCACGCTTATCAGGCGTGCGCTCTAACCACCTGAGCTATAGGCCCAAATATTAAAATGTATTTTTCTGGATGGCAGGGGTGGAGGGACTCGAACCCCCGGCGCACGGTTTTGGAGACCGACGCTCTACCAACTGAGCTACACCCCTATGGTTATATGGTGGACCATCAGGGACTCGAACCCCGGACCTACCGGTTATGAGCCGGGCGCTCTAACCAACTGAGCTAATGGTCCACAATGTTGGTAAAATCTACCAGGTATACTGTATGGTGCCGAAGACCGGAATCGAACCGGTACGAAAGTATAAGTTTCGCAGGATTTTAAGTCCTGTGCGTCTGCCAGTTCCGCCACTTCGGCACTTCACATGGCTACGTCCTATTCTCCCAGGCAGCTTCCCACCAAGTACCTTCAGCGCTAAGGAGCTTAACTTCTGTGTTCGGAATGGGAACAGGTGTATCCTCCTTGCTATAGTAACCATATTATTGAGATTATACTCTCAAAACTGAATTCTAGCGATATCCAATGATATCCTTGGTCAAGTCCTCGATCTATTAGTATCAGTAAGCTACATACATTGCTGCACTTACACCTCTGACCTATCAACCAGGTAGTCTTCCTGGGATCTTAACCTTGCGGTGGGAAATCTTATCTTGAAGTTGGCTTCGCGCTTAGATGCTTTCAGCGCTTATCCCTTCCATACATAGCTACCCAGCCATGCCCTTGGCAGAACAACTGGTACACCAGAGGTATGTCCATCCCGGTCCTCTCGTACTAAGGACAGATCTTCTCAAATTTCCTACGCCTGCGACGGATAGGGACCGAACTGTCTCACGACGTTCTGAACCCAGCTCGCGTACCACTTTAATGGGCGAACAGCCCAACCCTTGGGACCAACTACAGCCCCAGGATGTGATGAGCCGACATCGAGGTGCCAAACCTCCCCGTCGATGTGGACTCTTGGGGGAGATAAGCCTGTTATCCCCAGGGTAGCTTTTATCCGTTGAGCGATGGCCCTTCCACTCAGAACCACCGGATCACTAAGTCCGTATTTCTACCTTGCTCGACCTGTATGTCTTGCAATCAAGCTCCCTTTTGCCTTTACACTCTTCGTACGATTTCCGACCGTACTGAGGGAACCTTTGAGCGCCTCCGTTACCTTTTGGGAGGCGACCGCCCCAGTCAAACTGCCCACCAGACAGTGTCCCAAGACCAGATTCATGGCCTATGGTTAGAGTCCCAATACTACAAGGGTGGTATCCCAAGGGTGACTCCATCAAAACTGACGCCCTGATTTCATAGTCTCCCACCCTATCCTGTACATGTAGTATCGAAACCCAATGTCAAGCTACAGTAAAGCTCCATGGGGTCTTTCCGTCCTGTCGCAGGTACCCGGCATCTTCACCGGGATTACAATTTCACCGAGTCTGTTGTTGAGACAGTGCCCAAATCGTTACGCCTTTTCGTGCGGGTCGGAACTTACCCGACAAGGAATTTCGCTACCTTAGGACCGTTATAGTTACGGCCGCCGTTTACTGGGGCTTAAGATCACTGCTTCGATTGCTCTAACAGATCCCCTTAACCTTCCAGCACCGGGCAGGCGTCAGCTCCTATACATCGTCTTGCGACTTAGCAGAAACCTATGTTTTTGGTAAACAGTCGCTTGGGCCAATTCTCTGCGGCCCCATTGCTGGGGCACCCCTTATCCCTAAGTTACGGGGTCATTTTGCCGAGTTCCTTAACAACAGTTCTCTCGCTGGCCTTAGGATACTCTCCTCACCCACCTGTGTCGGTTTGCGGTACGGGTACCTTTAATCTCGATAGAGACTTTTTCTCGACAGTGTGAAATCAGCTGCTTCGCTACTTAGTTTCGCTCCCCATCGCGCCCCAGCATTAACTAAACGGATTTGCCTATCTAGTCTGCCTCAACGCTTAGACACACTTAACCAACAGTGTGCTCAGCTTATCCTACTGTGTCATCCCTTCTCTCAAACGATTATCGGTAGTACAGGAATCTCAACCTGTTGTCCATCGCCTACGCCTTTCGGCCTGAGCTTAGGTCCCGACTAACCCAGGGAGGACGAACCTTCCCCTGGAAACCTTGGGTTTACGGCCTGAGGGATTCTCACCCTCATCTCGCTACTCATGCCAACATTCTCTCTCCCATACTGTCCACGACTCCTTACGGTATCGCTTCAGCCTGCATGGGAAGCTCCCCTACCCATCATCATATGATGCCGTAGCTTCGGTAGTATGTTTTAGCCCCGGAAATCTTCGGCGCAGGATCACTCGACCAGTGAGCTATTACGCACTCTTTAAATGAGTGGCTGCTTCTAAGCCAACATCCTGGTTGTCTGTGCAATCCCACATCCTTTACCACTTAACATACATTTAGGGACCTTAGCTGACGGTCTGGGCTCTTTCCCTTTCGACTATGAACCTTATCACCCATAGTCTGACTCCTGAACAAAAGATAATGGCATTCGGAGTTTGATAGTCTTCGGTAAGTGCAATACCCCCTAGGACATTCAGTGCTCTACCTCCACATCTCTAAATTTCAAGGCTAGCCCTAAAGCTATTTCGGGGAGAACCAGCTATCTCCGAGCTCGATTGGAATTTCACCGCTACCCACAAGTCATCCCCGCACTTTTCAACGTACGTGGGTTCGGACCTCCACGAAATTTTACTTTCGCTTCATCCTGCTCATGGGTAGGTCGCCCGGTTTCGGGTCTACGTCATGTGACTATGGCGCCCAGTTAAGACTCGCTTTCGCTTCGGCTCCACACCTTAAGTGCTTAACCTTGCCACATAACGTAACTCGTTGGCCCGTTCTACAAAAAGTACGCGGTCACGCGAATAATGCGCTCCCACAGCTTGTAAGTGTAGGGTTTCAGGTTCTATTTCACTCCCCTCCCGGGGTTCTTTTCACCTTTCCCTCACGGTACTATTCGCTATCGGTCACTAGGTAGTATTTAGCCTTGGGGGGTGGTCCCCCCTGCTTCCCACAAGGTTTCACGTGTCTCGTGGTACTCTGGATCATATCAAGAACTTTCTTGGCTTTGTATACGGGACTTTTACCCTCTGTGGTTGGTCTTTCCAGACCTATTCTACTCGCAATAACCTTTCCTTAAGATATGTCCGCAACCCCAAATCAGTAAACTGACTTGGTTTGGGCTCTTCCGCGTTCGCTCGCCGCTACTAGCGGAATCGAATTTCTTTCTCTTCCTTCAGGTACTTAGATGTTTCAGTTCCCTGAGTTCCCCTCCATAGGCTATGTATTCACCTATGGATACTTGGACATTACTCCAAGTGAGTTTCCTCATTCAGAAATCTCCGGATCAAAGTGTATGTGCCACTCCCCGAAGCTTATCGCAGCTTATCACGTCTTTCATCGGCTCCTAGTGCCAAGGCATCCGCCCTACACCCTTAATAACTTGACCTTTAAGTTATTAATTGAGATTTTTCTATAGTCTATTTCTAGACTGTTAAAGAATAATTGGTTGTTTTTTAATGAGTTTTCTCTCATTCATTTATATCCGTTAGGATATTAAATAGATGTCATTGTATAATTATCACTAGTATTCAGTTTTCAAAGTACAATCTTTTTTTGGTATTTTTGAATCCCTTATATAGGGTCCATCAAAAATACTCGCAAAAATATTAATTTAATATTAGCAATTTAATATTAATAATGGTGGAGATGAGGAGAGTCGAACTCCTGACCCCTTGCTTGCAAGGCAAGTGCTCTCCCAACTGAGCTACACCCCCATTTAATATACTCTAAGTCTCTAACGAGACCTAAAAGTAACCTATTTAATTGAAGATTCTAATGAACCTTCAAAATTGAACAGCAGGTAATTCTCCTTAGAAAGGAGGTGATCCAGCCGCACCTTCCGATACGGCTACCTTGTTACGACTTCACCCCCAGTTATCGACGCCACCTTCGACGACTTCCTCCTTGCGGTTGGATAATCGGCTTCGGGTGTTTCCGACTCCCGTGGTGTGACGGGCGGTGTGTACAAGACCCGGGAACGCATTCACCGCAGCATTCTGATCTGCGATTACTAGTAACTCCAGCTTCATGTAGGCGAGTTTCAGCCTACAATCCGAACTGAGAATGGCTTTAAGGGATTGGCTCCACCTCACGGTTTGGCAACCCTCTGTACCACCCATTGTAGCACGTGTGTAGCCCCTAAGCATAAGGGGCATGATGATTTGACGTCATCCCCACCTTCCTCCAGGTTATCCCTGGCAGTCTCTCTAGAGTGCCCAACTGAATGCTGGCAACTAAAGACAAGGGTTGCGCTCGTTGCGGGACTTAACCCAACATCTCACGACACGAGCTGACGACAACCATGCACCACCTGTCACCTCAGTCCCGAAGGAAGGGTGTGATTAAACACCTGTCCGAGGGATGTCAAGCTTAGGTAAGGTTCTTCGCGTTGCTTCGAATTAAACCACATGCTCCGCTACTTGTGCGGGTCCCCGTCAATTCCTTTGAGTTTCACACTTGCGTGCGTACTCCCCAGGCGGAGTACTTAATGCGTTAGCTGCGGCACCGAGGGGGGGTAACCCCCGACACCTAGTACTCATCGTTTACAGCGTGGACTACCAGGGTATCTAATCCTGTTTGCTACCCACGCTTTCGTGCCTCAGTGTCAGTTGCAGTCCAGAAAGCCGCCTTCGCTACTGGTGTTCCTCCCAATATCTACGCATTTCACCGCTACACTGGGAATTCCACTTTCCTCTCCTGCACTCAAGTCCTCCAGTTTCGGCGGCTTACTACGGTTGAGCCGTAGCCTTTAACCACCGACTTGAAGGACCACCTACGCACCCTTTACGCCCAGTAAATCCGGATAACGCTAGCCCCCTACGTATTACCGCGGCTGCTGGCACGTAGTTAGCCGGGGCTTCCTCACAGGGTACCGTCATTATCTTCCCCTGCAACAGAACTTTACGATCCGAAGACCTTCATCGTTCACGCGGCGTTGCTGCATCAGGCTTTCGCCCATTGTGCAATATTCCCCACTGCTGCCTCCCGTAGGAGTTTGGACCGTGTCTCAGTTCCAATGTGGCCGATCACCCTCTCAGGTCGGCTACTGATCGTCGCCTTGGTGGGCAGTTATCTCACCAACTAGCTAATCAGACGCGGGTCCATCCTATACCGCTAACACTTTGATATATCTGCGATGCCGCAAATATATATTATCATGTATTAGTAAACTTTCAGTATGTTATCCATGTGTATAGGGCAGGTTACCCACGCGTTACTCACCCGTCCGCCGCTTGGTTTTGCTCAGAATTGAACATTCTAATCTTAGAATACTCAATACTGAGCAAACCCTCGCTCGACTTGCATGTGTTAGGCACGCCGCCAGCGTTCATCCTGAGCCAGGATCAAACTCTCATAAAAAATTTGTTACTGTGCTCAGACTATTGTTATCTCTAAAATATCTGGCTTGGTTTGTTTGTGGTTTAAATCAAGTAAGTTTGTCTTACATGGTTTAAACGATTAATCAATTGTCCTAAAAGGACTCATTGAATTAACCTGCTGTTCAATTTTCAAAGTTCATTATGCTGTTTTTACAGCCTATTCATTATACTATTTCTGGACTAATCCGTCAAGTATTTTTTTCTCTTTTTGAAGACTCTTTTTTGTCGAAAAAACAAAATCTCCTGTTTGTCTTTTGACTTGTTATGTCAAGGACAAGTAATACTATATCACCATTTCCCTTTAGTGTCAATAAAATTCGAACAATTTTTGAACTTTTTTCAGCTATGTAAACTATAATAAATTCACCAAACAAATTGTTCGTTTTTTTACTTTTATTACACTTTTTTAACCCTGTTTAATATATATAATATTCGTCTTATTTTCTTCCCTACTTATATGTATAAATCTCCTCTAATATATGTAAATATTAGCCCTATATTATATACAAATCTTTCTAATTGGTATAAAATAAATATATCATTTATATTGGAATTATAATTAGATATATCAATCTAATTAACTGTCAATAGAAACAGGTTTTAATTAATACAAAAAGTTTTGAGGAGGTATTTTATGTTATCAAAAAGATTAGACAATGTTGCACCTTCAGTGACTGTAGGTATCAGCTCTAAGGTAAAGGAAATGAGGGCTAATGGTATTGATGTCATCAGTCTTAGTATAGGTGAGCCAGACTTCAACATACCAGAAAAGGCTAAGGAATACGGTAAGAAGTCCTTGGACGACAACAAAACCAAGTATGACTTTCCTGCTGGTATTCCTGAGTTAAGACAGGAAATATGCAAAAAACTTAAGAGAGAAAACCATATAGACTACACTCCTGACCAGATAGTCCTTTCTAGTGGGGCAAAAAACTCAATTACTAATGTCCTACTTGTTACTACTGATCCAGGCAGTGAGGTCCTTCTCCCACTTCCATACTGGGTAAGCTACTCTGAAATGGTAAAGGTTGTAAATGCAGTACCAGTTGAGGTTAAGACTTCTAAGGAAATAACTTCAAACTGACTAAGGATGATCTGCTTAGGGCCATAACTGACAAGACTAGGCTTTTAATACTTACTAATCCATCCAATCCTACTGGTGCAGTTTATACTAAGGATGAATTAGAAGAAATTGCAGCCCTATGTCTTGAAAAGGGCATCTATATAATGGCTGACGAAATATATGAAAAGATCAGGTTTGATGATAGCTTTGTTTCAGTAGCTTCTCTAAGCGAAGAGATAAAGGATATAACAATAACAGTAAATGGTTTTGCCAAGTGCGCAGCTATGACAGGAACTCGTCTAGGCTATACTGCTTCAAATACTCAGCTAGCCAAGGCTATGAACTCTATTCAGAGTCATATAGTATCTCATCCTTGCCTTACTTCCCAGTATATGGGTCTTGGTGCCCTACTAGAATGCGAAGAAGATATGCAGGAAATGGTAGCTACCTACAAGCGTAGGTGCCAGTTAATTACTAGCAGGCTAGACAAGGTTGATGGAATTTCATATATTAAGCCATCTGGAGCCTTCTATATATTTATAGACCTATCAAGGGTTAAGGAAAACTACCCTTACGAGGACAGCTTCTCGGTTAAGTTCTGCGAGGACTTCCTAAATGACGAAAGAGTTGCCATCATACCAGGTAAGGCCTTTGGTACTGATGATTATGTAAGAATATCCTATGCATGCCATGAGGATGACTTCCTTGAAGGTATAGATAGACTAGAAAGATACATAAAAAAATATCTTTAGGTATAAATTGGGGGCTCTTCAATGAATAAAAGTGAAATTGATGGTGACCAAATAAGCGTTAGACAGGTAGCCAAGGTTGCAGGTGCCTTCGTAGCCTGGATAATTGGAGCTGGCTTCGCGACAGGCAGAGAAATACTTAGCTTTTTTTCCAGCTTTGGCTACTACAGCTATGGTGTCATCTTAATTATACTAATAGGTTTCCTTTACTGGCAGGGTCATCATGGAAACCGGCTACCAACATAGGGAAGACCCAGATTTTAGACAATACGAATACTTTTGTGGCAAAAAAATAGGTAAACTCTACTCTATTATAATGCCTATAATGCTCTTCTTTATGATGGGCATACTAATATCAGCTACAGGGTCTACGCTACAGGAGCACTATGGAATCAACAGGTACCTGGGCTCAAGTATTATGGCCCTAATAGTCTTGACCGCCTACCTAGCTGGATTTGATAGGTTCATCCAAGTCCTGTCAAAAATTGGGCCAATATTGGTGGCCTTCTTCCTCTTGGTAGGTACGATAGTTATCTTTAAGGACTATGACAGCTTTTCAAGGATAGGACTCTATAGGTACCAGCTAAGTAGCTTCCACGCTGCACCTGTGTGGTTCTTTAGTGGTTTTTTGTATTTCTCCTTGGCAGTTTCGTCAGGAGGTACCTACTTTTCAAAGTTAGGGGCCTCTTGTAAGAGCTTGAAAATAGCCAGGTACGGTACTCTGTTGGGAGCCGCTGAGGTAACCCTAGCTGTCCTTATACTTAGTACAGCTATCCTTCTAAATGTAGATACCATAACCAAGGTAGATGTACCAACCTACACTTGGCAAAGCATGTAAGCCCACTTATGGCCAGCATATTTACAGTTATCCTCTTGTTGGGTATGTTCTCATCATCCTCAGCAACCATGTGGAGCTTATGTAAGTTCATATATCCAGAGGACAAGCAAAAGAACAGGACCGCTGCCATATTTATAGCTATAGCAGCTACCCTCGTAGGAATACTTCCATTCGCAAAATTGGTTGCGGTAATACTACCAGCCATTGGTTATATAGGAATCTACTATATACTTTGCGTAATATATAAGGGAATAAAAAACATCAATATAAATGGAAAAACAATATAAACAGAAAAGCAATATAAATAGAAAAGCAATATAAACAGAAAAACAATATAAACAGAAAAGCAATATAAACATTATTCAATTAAAAAGGACCGAGCTAAATACTAGCCAGTCCTTTTTTATGTTTATATATAATAATCATAGCTATAGAAAAAACTCTTGGAATCTCCTACTCCACACCTACATCTTCCATATTTACATCATCACCATACTTGATATCGGTAATCTTGTAAATTATTTGAACTAAAAGGTCATAGACAAAAATTGCGATCAAGAAGTAGAAGGTCATCCCACTAAATTTATCTGCAAAAATAGGAGACTTAACCATATAACCATAGTTTGAGTGTAGTCCAAGGTTTATGACATACAGACTCAAATTAAAGAATAGGGTAAAGAGTCTAACCTGCTTTTTACATTTTAAAATATAGGCCCTATGCTCCTTAAATACCACATAGGCAGCCATAAGTATAGCTATATGGTAAAAGTAGAAGAAGGTGTTGCTGAAGTGTGGAAACTTAAACGGATCCATACCCGGATGGGCCAGAGCCAAAATTCCACCAAAGATACCCCATACATAAATCACCGGCGCCACCCTTCTATCAGACGTAATCAAGTAGTAAATACTCAACAAGGCCGTAACCCTACAATGATATAGTGGTAGCGATTCTGTAAGGCCAGAATACTTACCCACATAGTACCAAGTATACCTCATACATATATCTATCAAAAATACTACTAGCAAGACCCTCTTTACCCTGTTTATAGGATAGTCCTTCTTTATACAAAAAATTACAAATGCAAAAGAAGCCAATGATAAAAGCATCAATACAGACGCATTCATAGGTTCAATTAAATCTGGCTTAGTCCTAAAGAAGTACCTTATTAAATCCACTCTTATCCTTCCTCCTCTTCTAAATAACTAAAAAATATCTTTTGAAAAATAAATATCATTTATTATATTAGTTTATACACCGACTTGGCCTAGTATAACTTTGCTCCTGCTGGTATCTTATCATCTACCATTAGAAGGTTTAGTAATTCCTCACCGTCATAGTCGCACACTGCTGATATCAACATACCGCAAGACTCAACCCCCATCATCTTCCTAGGTGGTAGGTTAGTGATAGCAACTAGAGTCTTACCCACTAGTTCCTCTGCTGAGTAGTGCATCTTGATACCTGATAGGATTACCCTCTCCTGGCCAGAACCGTCATTTAGGGTGAACTTTAATAGCTTATTTGACTTAGGTACTTCTTCACACTTCAATACCTTCACTACTCTGAAGTCTGACTTAGAGAAAGTTTCAAAGTCTATATCTTCTTCAAATAGAGGTTCTACCTTTACCTTAGATAGGTCTATCTTCACTTCCTTCTTTTCAGCCTCTTCATCAGCTTCTGACGAACCATCTCTTAAAGGCTTCATTGTAGGGAATAGTAAAACGTCCCTGATAGTTGTAGAGTTTGTAAGAAGCATGATAACTCTGTCTATACCTATGCCTAGTCCTCCTGTTGGAGGAAGACCTACTTCTAGGGCATTTATGAAATCTTCATCCATTTCACAAGCCTCATCATCACCTAGCTCTCTCTTTCTTACCTGGTCTTCAAACCTACCCCTTTGGTCGATAGGGTCATTTAATTCTGAGAACGCATTAGCAAGCTCCCACTTATTTGCAAAGGCTTCAAATCTGTCAGTCCTTCTTGGATCCTCAACATTTCTCTTAGCAAGAGGAGATACCTCTACTGGATGGTGAGTGATGAATGTAGGCTGAATTAGCTTGTCTTCACCAAATTCTTCAAAGAAGGCATTGATTACTTCACCCCTTCTCATTCCTGGAGTGATTTCTATACCTTTTTCTCTAGCTATAGCTAAGGCCTCTTCATCAGTGTTGATTTCAGAGAAGTCTACACCAGCATATTCCTTTACGCATTCTTCCATAGTCATTCTCTTCCATGGTGGTGTAAAGTCTATTTCAGTGCCCTGGTAGTTTATCTTCATGCTACCTGTAGCAATCTCAGCCATATGTGATATTACATTTTCAGTGATATCCATCATATCCTTATAGTCTGCATAGGCCTGGTATAGCTCTATAGCAGTATACTCTGGGTTGTGCTTCATGTCCATACCTTCGTTCCTGAACATCCTACCCATTTCGTATACCTTGTCAAATCCACCAACGATCAGTCTCTTTAGGTACAATTCATTGGCAATTCTTAGGTACATAGGTATATCAAGTGTATTGTGGTGGGTAATAAATGGTCTGGCATTTGCACCACCTGCAATTGTATTTAGAATTGGAGTTTCTACTTCTAGGAAGCCTCTTTCATCAAGGTAGCTTCTTAGGGCCTTTAGGGCCTTTGTTCTAGTAAGGAATGCATCCTTAACCTCTGGGTTAACTATAAGGTCTACATATCTCTGTCTGTATCTTAGGTCGACATCCTTTAGACCATGGTACTTTTCAGGTAGTACCTGTAGTGACTTAGATAGTAGGACTAGCTTTCAACGTGTACAGAAACCTCTTCTGTCTTAGTCTTGAACACAAATCCTTCTATACCCACTATATCACCAATGTCATATGTCTTGAATAGCTTATACTCATCAAGACCTATATCATCCCTCTTTACATAGGCCTGTATCCTACCATTCTGGTCCTGTAGGTGCATAAATGACGCCTTACCCATGATTCTCTTTGACATGATACGACCTGCTAGGCTCACCCTCTGCCCTTCTAGGCTATCATACTGGTCAATTACTTCATTTGAATGATGTGTTACATCGTACTTACTGATCTTGAATGGGTCTCTTCCCATCTTCTGAAGCTCACTTAGCTTGTCTCTCCTAACCTGTAGAACCTCACTTAAATTTTCTACCTGACTTTCTGGCTTATTATTTTCCATAATGTCCTCCTACTGACTTGTATCTCTATTATATCTTATCTTTAATCCTATATACCTGTATTTGACCTAACTTGACCAGGTCTTCTAGGCCCTTATCCCTATTATCTCTTTATATCTACAACCTTAAGCTTGGCTATTCCGTCCGGCACTGTTACTTCAACTACATCGCCCTTAGCCCTTCCTAATAGAGCCTTACCAACTGGAGATTCATTAGAAATCTTTCCATCATATGGGTCCGCCTCTGCGCTACCTACTATAGTGTATTCTAGTTCTTCATCAAAGTCTTCATCGTATATCTTAACTATAGAACCAATAGTTATAATATCTAGGTTTACATTGCTTTCATCTATTATCACAGCTACCCTAGTCATGTTTTCTAACTTTAGGATTCTTTCTTCAAGAGCTGCCTGTTCCTTCTTTGCTTCGTCATACTCAGCATTTTCTGAAAGGTCACCAAATGATATAGCTACCTTTAGTCTTTCCGCTACTTCTTTTCTTCTTGTCGTTTTTAATAGCTCTAATTCGCTTTCAAGTTTATCGTAACCCTCCTGCGTAAGTATAATCTCTTTACTGTTATTTTCTTCCATTTTAACCTCCAAATTGATATTTATATTATTTTATATATCATTTACTAATTTAACTTAATATAGTAAATTGTGTTGAAATTAGACACAATTTACTATACGTCCGATATATTATATTCTAAAACCGTCAAAAAGTCAAGGTTTTCTAATACTTTCAATATAATATCTTTCTGTGAGACCAAGCTTGTTTATCCAATAATATGGGATAAGATTACTTGCTCTCGATACTATCTTCCACTAATTTTTCTTCTCGCTTTACGAAATTAAAAATAAGAGTAACCAGACTGTTATACTTCCTAGGAAGATATCCTCACTTGGTTACTCTTAACTTTATTTTATTTGTCGATTATATTTATCCTTTATATTAACCTACCTTAAATGAAATCACACAAGCCCAGGGGTATTAGGTTATTAAAACAAAAAATCATACTGTCTATTTTTGTGTCCATATAAGGTGGATCAAAAAGTGTTAGTATCAGAGTCCATATAACTAGACTTATTATGAATAGTAATACTTTTTTTAGCCTTTTTTTAAAAGACCTTCTAGCTGGCTTATAGTCTTGAATTGACAATATTAGTATATATATGGCAATATAAATGGCTAACATTAGGCCATTATTTACATTAGTGAAAAATGTAATTAAGGATACTCCATATAAGATTATCACTAGTGGTATTATCATATATTTTGGTATATTATTTTTCAATGATATCATCTTTTCATACCTGCCTTTTCAGTCATCACAGGGCCCTTACCCTTTGTTATTATGATTTTATCATTATAGTAATTTAAAATCAATAATTTATACAAACTTGTTTATGATATTAAGAATAGTAGACCTAAGTAATCAATAATAAAATTATAACTTTATTTTTTTGCTCTGACCTATCTTTTCATAGTTATAAAGATTTCGATTTATGTCCATATTTTCACTGGTGTTTTCATTGTTAAAGGCGTTATTATCTTCTATATATTTTATATCTTTATCTAATTCTTCAACAAAAGTTTCTGGCTTTATGTTCTCTTCCCCCTTTACCTTATAAGCTTCTAAAATTATGTAACTACTTTTTAAAAACTTAGATATATCTTTGTTTTGACTAGTCATAGTCCTCATAATGTATCTGATATCACTATCTCCTTGCCCATTTCCTATCATAGGACTTAGCCTAATTCTATCTCCCTGATCATTGATTGCTATTATATCCAAAGCATGTCCCTTGTCATTATCCTTGTCAAAAAAATAATGTATGTCTGCTTGAATACCTAGCTCATTTATAGATAAAGACCTACAAATAACTTTATCGTTGCCATTATATATAGAAAATTCGTCATGGTAAGATTTAGTTGAATCCCTTAAGTATACCTTATCCATATTTTCTATGGAAAAGTCTAAGACTTGATCAAATCTCTTGATTGAGTCTCTACCATCCTTAATGGCTAGTACATAATCTATTTTACGGTTATTTTTTGCTTTTTCATATGCATCTAATAGCTTCTTCTTGTCTATTTCCTTTATCTCCAAACCTTGTATTTCAAAGTCTATACTGTCTATTTTTTCATCTATACTGGATTCAAGATCTATTTCATAATCGATTCTAAACAGTTGCTTTTTTTTATTCTCATTATTGACTAAACTTACGGTTTGTCCAAGTCCACGATCTTCTACTTCCTTATGGTTTATTTTAAGGCATATTCCACCAAAACTTGGCTCCTTAACAAGATTAACATTGTAATCAAGCTCAACAAAAAAACTCATATATACTTTATTCTCATCTAGTAAAATCTTATCCAATCTAATTTTATTTTTTCCTATCTTCTTAGCCTTTTTCACATACTTTAGGCTATATTTATCAGCATCTTCACCTATAGTAAATAAATGACTAAAAGAATTTTTTACATCTTCAATAGCTTGACTGATAAAAATATTTGTATACTTATTATTCATCACACCTATTCCAATCAGCAAAATAACAACTGCTGCAATCAAAATAGATTTTTTTCTTCTTATCTTTTTTTACACTATTTTTTTCTAATTTCCAATATCCGCTTCTTATCAACAGTAAAAATCTAATTCCTCTAACTCATCACTGTCAATTTCTTCTATGCCTGATAGATTATATAAATTATTCAATACATCATATATATTAATATTATTTTTCATCTGATACACCTCCAATTCTCTTTATTATCTTCTGTTTGGCATAATAAATTCTGTTGTACACAGTTTTTTTGGATAAGGAAAGCTGATCGGAAATTTCCTCAATTGAATATCCTTCTATAAATCTAAATTTCACTATACGCTTATCTATATCAGATAAGCCTCCTAATATATGGTCCAAGTCTTCTTCAATTTCTGTCTCAATATATGATATATCAACTTGAACTTGACCATTTATACTTTGCTCTCTTTTATCTTTATAAACTTTTCTTAAATAGTCTAGACACTTATACCTGGCTATACCAGCTATCCAGTTTTTAAGGCTAGATCTTGCTGGGTCATATTTATCTATGTGCTCCCAAATAGCAATAAATATATCATTTATACACTCCTCTGTATATTCTGGATAATTACCTAACTTCTTTATAATTATAGACTTAATTATCCCACCATATTGACCAATTATATCTTCAAGCGCCTCTTCTTCTCCATTTTGTATATTTTTCTTGAGGATTTTGTCTTTTATATTTACTGTCAAGATGACCACCTCCTTTAACCTATAATTCGAATATCTATTAGTTGTTTTCTTACAGTCTAGAAAATTTTTAATAAAGTTAACCTCATAAATTTTATTGTTGTAATGTTGAACTTATAATACAAAATGGCAACATCCATAGCTACACGTTTGCTACAGATGCTGCCACATAATTTAATAGATTTTGGTGATTTATATTATCACCAACGTTATTTGACATAGAGCCAATATTATACAACCATTATTGTTTCGCACACTTTGCGAGCTCAACAGGGATACGTCCCTATCGAGTAGGGAGGACTTTCTCCTCCCTCTCACACCACGGAGCGTGCCGTTCGGCACTCCGCGGTTCAATTCAAATAATAATCTAAACAACTAATGAGTCCTCGCTTGCGAGGATTTCTTTTGTTATCTTGCGAAGTCCCGCTGTTTTGGCTACCGCCTGATAATGGTCTGTAAATCCTACGGATTGTCTCGCCATCCATTCTGGTACACCAAGCTTCCTTAGTCCCCACATCCTTTTCTTGCTAGTTTTCCATTGTTTCCATATAACTATTCTCATACGATTACGAAGATGTTCATCTATTTTAGTCATATTTTGTTTCATCTTACCTATTCTAAAATAGTTTATCCATCCTCTTATCACCTGATTTAGTTTCAGTATCCTGTAGTCCATAGACACTGACCACGAACGATATGTTAGTTTCTTGAGCTTTCTCTTAAAACTGTTTATTGAGTCTTTGTGTGGTCTGGCTTCCCATTTTCCATTCATTTTCACAAAGCCAAATCCTAGGTACTTGAGCCTTGTTGGTTTTGTGACTTTGGATTTAGTAGCATTTACCTTAAGGCTTAGCTTCCTCTCTATCCACGATGTGACCGAATGCATCACTCTATTTGCAGCTGCACTACTTGCAACGGTTATTATACAGTCGTCTGCATATCTAACGAAGTGCAAGCCTCGTGCTTCTAACTCTTTGTCTAATTCATTGAGCATTATGTTACTAAGCAAAGGGGATAAGTTACCTCCTTGCGGAGTTCCTATAGTGGTTTCTTCATATTTCCCTTTTACCATAACTCCGGCTCTTAGGTACTTAGTTACAAGAGATATTACATCTGGGTCTTTCACCGTTTTACCTACCAGATACATAAGTTTGTCCTGTGGTACGTTATCAAAGAACTTTTCTAGGTCAATATCCACTATGTATGTGTATCCATCATTTAGATATTCTAGTAGCTCTACTATTGCTTGTTGTGCCCTTCTACCTGGTCTAAATCCATAACTATGTTCACTAAATTGTGGTTCAAACATTGGTGTTAGAACTTGGGCAATTGCTTGTTCTATGATTCTGTCTACTACTGTTGGAATTCCAAGATTTCGTACTCCACCGTTTGGTTTTGGTATTTCTACTCTGAGTACTGGTTGTGGTTTATATTTCCTTTTCAGGATTTAGTTTTGATATCTATCCAGTTTTCTTTGAGGTATTTGTTAACATCTTCGATGCTTATACCATCTATGCCTCCGGCACCCTTATTGGCTTTTACCTTTTTATATGCCATTTTCATATTTTCTCTGGATAATATCTGATTCATTAGTTGTCCCATAGATTGTCTCACTTTCCTAATTTTCTTTTGTACATACTAGCCCTAGCTCCTGTGAAATGTTCACTCCGTTACGTCTTTGCTACTATATTTCTCGTCGGACCTGTATACTCAGTTTGATTAAGTCACTTTGACTTTTAGAATTGTTCAGCCCTTCGCTCCATTCCCATTACAGAAACTTCTCCACTACTATGGCTTCTGCTGACTTCTCACAGTTCGTTGTTACTAGGTTTTCCCTCTGTGAGACCTCACGGGATAAGTCGTCAGTCTTTCCTCGTCTACCTGCCTAATTTACTTACATAAGTTACGTTTGCCTTTTGGACTTTGTGACTTATTGCCCACTCATCCTTTATGTAAGCCTTGATATTAGGTTTCTGTGCGTCAGGCTACGATTTCGCTATTGCTTCTTCTCGCCATCACCTCACGGTGATAACCTTGCAAGTTGCTATGAGGTTCGTCGGCAACTACGCCCTACGTGGACTTTCACCACAGACTGACGGCATGCCCGTCATACAATAAAAAACCTCGGCATACATTGTATACCGAGGTTTGAAATATCTGTAAAATTGTACGGTTCCTATCTTTTTGAGAACTGAGGTGCTCTTCTGGCAGCCTTAAGACCGTATTTCTTTCTTTCCTTCATTCTTGGGTCTCTTGTTAAGAAACCTTCAGCCTTTAATGTTCCTCTAACTTCGTCTTCTGTCTTTAACAAAGCTCTAGAGATACCGTGTCTGATAGCACCAGCCTGTCCAGTGTATCCGCCACCTTCAACTGTTACGATTACATCGTACTTGTTTTCGTTTCCAGTTATCACAAGAGGCTGCTTTACGTCTCTTATTAGAGTTTCGTAATTGAAGTATTCTTCTAAGTCTCTTCCGTTTACTTTTATGTTACCTTCTCCAGCTACTAATCTAACTCTAGCTACAGAATGCTTTCTTCTTCCTGTTCCGTAATATTGTACATTAGCCATTAATCAAATCCTCCTCTCGATATCCTACTTAACGTTTAAAACCTGTGGGTTCTGTGCTGCATGTGGATGTTCAGCACCTCTGTAAACTCTTAGTCTAGTCATCATTCTATCTCTAAGCTTGTTCTTTGGAAGCATACCGCTAACTGCGTGAGCCACAACTTCTTCTGGCTTCTTTTCCATCATTTCCTTATAAGATATTTCCTTTAACCCACCTACATAACCTGTATGATATCTGTAGTATTTCTGAGTAAGCTTCTTTCCTGTAAGTACTACCTTCTCAGCATTTACTACTATAACAAAGTCTCCACCATCAACATGTGGTGTAAATGTTGGCTTGTTCTTTCCTCTTAATATTGTTGCGATTTCAGTTGCTAAACGACCTAATGTCTTGCCTTCAGCATCAACTACATACCAGTCTCTCTTAACGTCTGCTGGCTTAGCTATATAACTCTTCATAAAGACCCTCCTTAACTTTTCATTCGTATTTTCAATTGCATATATGTAAAGTCCGGGGCATCGTGGACTTATTAACGCATTCTCATATATTTTACTCCCATATAAGTAAAAAGTCAATGTTTTTTCGTCCAATATTCAAGGTTTTTCATGATTTTTTCTTGACCTTCTCCCTTGTAGTCGATTTTTACCAATAATATGATTTATCTCACCTGATAATAGGGGATAAATTTTTACCAATTATCCCCTATTTACAAGCCTAGAGGCCCTTTTTTTACGAAAAGAGAACCCATTTTCTCTACTATATATAATAGCTAGCTAATGAGTTCCACTTTTTTCTATATATCAGTCCATCATGTGGAGAAATAGTCCGCACCTGACCTTTGGCTCGAACCATGTTGACTTGGCCGGCATTACCCCATCCATATCCGCTACTGCCATTAGCTCTTCGATACCTGTTGGATATAGGGTAAAACCTAGTCTCATACCTTCTTCAACCCTCTTTTCTATTTCTCCTAGACCCCTTATACCACCTATAAAGTCTATCCTCTTGTCCCTTTGTGGCACATCTATACCCAGGATTGGCTCTATTAATAGGTCGTGTAGTAGGCTGACATCTAGGAGGTCGATGGCCAGATTTACTTGTTTTATTTATTGTATCTATGACTTCATCCTTGACCTTAAGTCTGTACCAGACTCCATCTATATACATGCCATATTCATACTTTTCCCTTGGCTTATAGGCCTTATCTACCTGGTCTATGAGGAAGTTCTTTGTAAGCAGGTTTCTAAATGTATCAAAATCATATCCATTTAGGTCTTCTACCACCCTATTGTAGTCCATTACATACAGGCTATTTTTAGGGGCTATCATGGCAAGATAATAATTAAATTCTTCCTGACCAGTGTAGTCTCCTACTTCCTTCCTCATTTTTACAGCATAATTCTCAGCAGCTGCAGTCCTATGGTGACCATCTGCCACATATAGGTTGTCTATATCTTTGAAGGCCTCAACCATGGCTTCCATTTCCTCACCAGCCAGCTTCCATACTGTATGGCCTACCCCATCATCTGAGGTGAAGTCATAGATAGGCTTTTCTAACATCTTATTGGCCATTATGGCCTCTACCCTAGCATCATCCCTGTAGGTAAGGAGTATTGTTCCTGTATTTGCCTGACAGGCCTCTATGTGCCTAGTCCTGTCCTCAACCTTGTCTGGTTTAGTATGCTCGTGCTTTTTGATAGTTCCATCTAGGCTTTCATCAACAGCTACGCATCCCACTATACCTACCTGGGCCCTTCCATCCATGACCTCCCTGTATATATATAAGGCTGGTTCAGCTTCTTTTACAAAGACTCCCTCATATATAAAGGCCCTTAGATTCTGGCCTGCCTTGGCATAGACCTGGTCAGAATGTATATCTGTCCCCTCTGGAAGGTCTATCTCTGACCTGTCAATCCTCAGGTAGTTATATGGGTTGCCCTGGGCCATCATCCTGGCCTCCTGGGTATTCATTGTGTCATAGGGTAGGGCTGCAACCCTGTCTACATATTTTTCATCTGGTCTTAGTGCCTTAAAGGGTCTCAATGTAACCATATTATGCCTCCTTGCGGTAATTTACTATAATGTCAGCTATTTCATAGCCAATTCTTTCCTGGGCTTCCTTAGTAGCAGCCCCAATATGAGGTGTAACTGTTACCCTCGGATGGGTAACCAATTCTGTCATCGGCATAGGCTCATTTCAAAGCAGTCTAGGGCTGCCCCTGCTATCTGACCCTCGTTTATAGCCCTTAGGAGGTCATTTTCATTTACTATACCACCCCTGGCACAGTTTAGGAAAAACGCTGTATCCTTCATTTTTTCAAATTCTTGCCATCCAAACAGGTTCTTTGTCTGGTCAGTAAGTGGTGTATGAACTGTTATATAGTCTGCCCTCTCAATTATATTCTTTAGGTCAGTGTAGCAAAAGTCCTCTCTAGCATCCTGGTACTCCATAATGTCTGTGTATAGAATCTTCATACCTAGCATATGGGCCTTTTCTGCTATATTTCTGGCTATTCTTCCATAGCCCACTAGCCCTAGAGTCTTACCGTGTATTTCGCTACCCTTTAGGTTTTTCTTGTCCCACTTACCATCGTTTAGCTTTATATTAGCTATCTTTACATTTCTTGCAAGTACTAGCATTTCACATAATACTAGCTCTGCAACTGCATTTGTACTTGCTCCTGGTGTATTTCTTACCATGATGCCCTTAGCCTCTGCATAGGCTACATCTATGTTATCTAGGCCTACACCACCCCTGATGATCAACTTCAAACGTCCTGTTTTTAGTGCCTCATCAATTATATTCTTTCTTATCTTAGTTGCTGACCTGACAACTATCACGTCAACATCCTTTATCTTTTCCTTTAGTCCTTCTTCTTCGTAAAACTTTTCTTCAACTTCAAAACCTTCATTTACTAAATTATTTATTGCATTTCTTTCCATACCGTCTGTAACTAATATCTTCATCATCTTATTATCCCCCTGAACTAAATCATATCTATTACTACTTACTTAAATTTCTTGTTTTTTTACTCTAGCTTTTTTTGAAAGTCCAATCAAATTTTTCGTCAAAAAAATTCCATAATTATTATTAAATTTAGGGACTCCAAATATGCTTTTTTTAATTAAAAGCCTAAAATTTCGTCTATTGTATCCAAAAAGATACTGAATATCTTCTAACTGGTAGTCACCCATATGAGATATTCTAAATGTTTTTTCTTTTAAATCGCCATAGCCATTTGCTATCTGCATTCCTTTTTCCATTAATTTTGAATTTAACTGTGATATATTTATATTTTGAGTGTTCTTTATGACTGTTAGTGTGTTTGATAAATGATTTTTTTGTCAGTGAATAATTCGAAGTGTTTTTGAGCCCAGGCCCTAACTAAGTTGGCCATTTCCTCATGTCTCTTGAACCTTTTGTCCAAGCCCTCTTTTAAGATATTGTCAAGTTGATAGTCCATCGCAAACATATGTGATAATGAAGGTGTTGAAGGGTATTGATAATTCTTTTTCTTAAGATACTTATACATTGCTAGTAAATCGAAGTATGTTCCTCTGAATTCTACTGTTTCAGCCCTCTTGATTGCCCTTTCAGAGAATGTACATATTGCCATTCCTGGAGGAAGTCCCAAGGCTTTTTGAGTTGATGTTATCAGGATGTCTATCCCTAGTTTATCGACCTCAATCTTTGCCCCGCCTGCTGAGCTTACAGCATCTACACAAAAGATTACATCTTTATACTTGTTTACTACTTCAGCTATTTCTTCAATCGGATTTGTAATTCCAGTAGAAGTTTCGTTGTGCTGAACTGCAATTAAATCATACTGACCGGTTGCTAGAGCTGTCTCTACCATTTCCGGCGTGATTGCCTTACCCATATCCACATTATACAAGTCTGCCTTGACATTGTTTGTCACTGCCATCTTATACCATCTATCTCCAAATGCACCACAGGAGAACACAGCTGCCTTTCTGGATGTGCAGGATCTGATAGCACCTTCCATTAGGCCCGAACCGGACGATGTGGATAATAGTATCTCACTTTCTGTATAGAATAGCTTTTGTAGCTTCTTGCTAACGCTTTCTTGTAAAGCACTCGCATCCTTTCCTCGGTGACCAATCATTGGCGTCGCCATTTTTTCTAATACATCAGGCATGACGTCTATTGGACCGGGAATAAATAGTTTCCTAGCCATTACTCTAACCTCCTTTGCTAGATTTAAATTATCTATATTCTAAACCCATCAAGCCTATCTGTCAATACAAAAAATGAATTTTTTGTATTTTTTGTTACTTGTAAAAGTAAATTCCCCCATGATATGGAATTTACTTTTACCAAATACACTTTATTTGTATATGGAATTTACTAGTTCATAATTTAAATGTATCATAAGTTTATAGTTGCATTACCTTGATTTATGAGGAGGAAATTATTATGAACACACAAAAACATTTAACTCTTGAATCAAGAAATATAATAGAAATAGAATTAGGTAAAGGAACATCTTTTAGAAAGATTGCACGTATTCTTCATAAAGACCCTACTACTATTTCAAAAGAAATTCGTGCACATATAAGACATGAGAAGACTGGTGCTTTTTAGTAAGTCTTTCAATGACTGTCTTCATAATGCTAATCGCTCATGCTCACTACGTAATGTTTGCAAGATGTGTACCCTATAGAAAAACGACTTTGCTGGTCCTGTGGTATATGTAATGAAAAATGCAGTTTATATGAGAAATATACTTGTCCTAAGCTTAAAAAGCCACCATATGTTTGTAATTCTTGTGAATCTAAGACCAACTGCACGTTAGAAAAGTCTTTCTATAAAGCCTTATCGGCTCAAAAGGAATATGAAACTCTACTAAGTGAGTCTCGCAGTGGATTTGCTTTTTCTGAGGAGGAAATAAAACATCTAGATAATATTGTTTCTCCATTACTCATTAAAGGTCAATCTATTCATCATATATCTATCTTTCACAAAGATGAGGTCATGATGTCAGAACGAACTCTATACTCTTATGTAAATAACGGGCTTTTCTCTGCTAGGAATATAGACATGCCAAGAACAGTTAGAATGCGTCCTCGCAAGTCTAAGACTAGGCCACTCAAGATAGATAAATCCTGTCGTATTAATCGTACTTTTAAGGATTATAAAGACTATATGAGTAATCATTCTGACCTTCCAGCGCAACAGATAGATTCTGTTATAGGTATAAAGGGTGGTCCTGTATTGCTTACTATACACTTTGTAAAACAGGAACTACAACTTGCATTTTTAAGAGAGTCTAACGACTCAAAATCGGTTACGGACATATTTAACAATCTGTACTCTAAATTGGGTTCTGATGCCTATTCTGACCTATTTCCAATTTTGTTAGCAGATAATGGAAGTGAATTTTCAAATCCTACTGCAATCGAATTTGATAAGGAAGGCAAACTTCGCTCCAGGGTTTTTTATTGCGATGCAAACGCTCCTTTTCAAAAGCCTAACTGTGAAAACAACCACGAATTTATTCGTCGTATAATACCTAAGGGTGTCGATTTTTGGAAAATATACACAAAAAGATATAGATATTATGATGAGTCATATAAATTCATATGCAAGAAAATCTCTTGGGAATAAGAGCCCATATGAAGTATTTGCATTTCAATACGGAGAGGAATTATTAGATATATTTAATATAAAAAAATATCTGCTGATGAAATCACGTTAACAGAAAAAAACTTTTTTTCAAAAAGCAGATAAATAACAAAAACCGAAATCGGTTTTTTTATCCAATTAAATTGTACAATTAGGATCATGGAAAATGCAACTATGATATATCTTCACTAGGGGTGGAATTTACAATTTCCGAAAAAAACAAGTGAATCCGACTCCTAATTAGTATGCATAAAATGCTTCCAAAACTTTGTTTCTTATGTATATTTTTAATACTTTTTCTATCGAAAAGTCAGCTCTTTTTATATTTTTTTCTAAAGAGCTTTACTATTACAGAATTTAGTCTTACAAAGTGGAATTTACTTTTTTTCAATTCACCTTTTTGTATTTTTTTTGTTACTTGTAAAAGTAAATTCCCCATGATATGGAATTTACTTTTTACCAAATACACTTTTATTTGTATATGGAATTTACTAGTTCATAATTTAAATGTATCATAAGTTTATAGTTGCATTACCTTGATTTATGAGGAGGAAATTATTATGAACACACAAAAACATTTAACTCTTGAATCAAGAAATATAATAGAAATAGAATTAGGTAAAGGAACATCTTTTAGAAAGATTGCACGTATTCTTCATAAAGACCCTACTACTATTTCAAAAAGAAATTCGTGCACATATAAGACATGAGAAGACTGGTGCTTTTAGTAAGTCTTTCAATGACTGTCTTCATAATGCTAATCGCTCATGCTCACTACGTAATGTTTGCAAGATGTGTACCTATAGAAAACGACTTTGCTGGTCCTGTGGTATATGTAATGAAAAATGCAGTTTATATGAGAAATATACTTGTCCTAAGCTTAAAAAGCCACCATATGTTTGTAATTCTTGTGAATCTAAGACCAACTGCACGTTAGAAAAGTCTTTCTATAAAGCCTTATCGGCTCAAAAGGAATATGAAACTCTACTAAGTGAGTCTCGTAGTGGATTTGCTTTTTCTGAGGAGGAAATAAAACATCTAGATAATATTGTTTCTCCATTACTCATTAAAGGTCAATCTATTCATCATATATCTATCTTTCACAAAGATGAGGTCATGATGTCAGAACGAACTCTATACTCTTATGTAAATAACGGGCTTTTCTCTGCTAGGAATATAGACATGCCAAGAACAGTTAGAATGCGTCCTCGCAAGTCTAAGACTAGGCCACTCAAGGTAGATAAATCCTGTCGTATTAATCGTACTTTTAAGGATTATAAAGACTATATGAGTAATCATTCTGACCTTCCAGCGCAACAGATAGATTCTGTTATAGGTATAAAGGGTGGTCCTGTATTGCTTACTATACACTTTGTAAAACAGGAACTACAACTTGCATTTTTAAGAGAGTCTAACGACTCAAAATCGGTTACGGACATATTTAACAATCTGTACTCTAAATTGGGTTCTGATGCCTATTCTGACCTATTTCCAATTTTGTTAGCAGATAATGGAAGTGAATTTTCAAATCCTACTGCAATCGAATTTGATAAGGAAGGCAAACTTCGCTCCAGGGTTTTTTATTGCGATGCAAACGCTCCTTTTCAAAAGCCTAACTGTGAAAACAACCACGAATTTATTCGTCGTATAATACCTAAGGGTGTCGATTTTTGGAAAAATATACACAAAAAGATATAGATATTATGATGAGTCATATAAATTCATATGCAAGAAAAATCTCTTGGGAATAAGAGCCCATATGAAGTATTTGCATTTCAATACGGAGAGGAATTATTAGATATATTTAATATAAAAAAAATATCTGCTGATGAAATCACGTTAACAGAAAAACTTTTTTCAAAAGCAGATAAATAACAAAACCGGAATCGGTTTTTATCCAATTAAATTGTACAATTAGGATCATGGAAAATGCAACTATGATATATCTTCACTAGGGGTGGAATTTACAATTTCCGAAAAAAACAAGTGAATCCGACTCCTAATTAGTATGCATAAAATGCTTCCAAAACTTTGTTTCTTATGTATATTTTAATACTTTTCTATCGAAAAGTCAGCTCTTTTTTATATTTTTTTCTAAAGAGCTTTACTATTACAGAATTTAGTCTTACAAAGTGGAATTTACTTTTTCAATTCACCTTTTTGTATTTTTTATTTCAAAAATCTCATTTTTATAACATTTTTCTAGTTATCTTTATTATTTTATCGCATAAAAATATGGACCTTTAAACCTTTTAAAATTAGGCTTTTTGGTCCATATATCATTTTTTGGCTTGGATTTATTCCTTATTTTTACTCTTATACTTAAAAACTCAAACGGCTCTAATCTTGCATTTTTGATATACAAGCCTTAGGATAAAATTATATATTTTTCAGGTCCTCGGGATAGTCTACCCCTAGGAGGAATAGACCCTGTGGTGGAGCTGTATGTCCTGCCCTTCCCCTTATTCCAGACCCTATAATATCTTTCAGGCTTTCTCTTATCTTCCCCCTGCCTATGTCCACCATAGTTCCTGCTATTATCCTTACCATATTGTAGAGGAAGCCATTACCCTCAACCTCTATAATTATAAGGTCTCCATCCTTATATATGTCTGCCCTATATATGGTCCTAACTGTCGACTTGATATCTGACCCACTACTCATAAAGCCCTTGAAATCATGTTGGCCTACTAGGTGGCCTATCTCTGTCTTCATCCTATCAAAATCCAAATCATACTTGACCTGGTAGGCAAAGTCCTTCAGAAAGGGACTCCTAAGCCTAGACGGGTAGATCTGGTACCTATAGGTCTTTTTGTGGGCTGAGTGTCTAGCGTGAAATCCAGGCTTGACCTCTTGAGCCCTTAAGACTGCTATATCCTTGGGTAGTCTGTTGTTTAAAACCTCTGGTATCTTGTCTATTGGTATAGTGGTATCCACTGTGAAGTTTGCCACCTGGCCTAGGGCATGGACACCTGCGTCTGTCCTACCTGACCCTGTTATACTTATATTCTTTTTATTAAAGGCCTGCATACAGGCATATTCCAACTCTCCCTGTATACCCAGTGAGTCTGGTTGCCTTTGCCAACCACAATACCTAGTACCCTCATAGGCCACTACAAGCATTATATTTTTATCTGCCATATTTTTCCTTCCTCTTGCACCTATACTCGTCTAGCTTATCCAAATATTTTCTTATCTTCCTATTTGTACTTATATATGCTACTTTACACTTATTTATGCTCGGTTACACTGCATTATACTGCATATATTATACCACACTTATGACCTATATAGTAGTTGTTTCAAAGACCCTCCTGGTCCCCCTCCTTTTCTTAGTCCCCTTATATAAAAATAAGTCAGTTTAAATTAAGTTTTTATGGTAAAATAGTAGTATGGCATAGGATAGCATGCATGAAACTTCACCTTTTTTCTGGAGTATCATGTAAAAATACACCTGTAAAAAGGTTGAGATATAAAGTCTTGTAGGCTAACTGTTGCCCAAAGAGGAGTCTTTAATAAAAAGTGAAATTGGCATTTATGGTAAGTAGTAATATTTCCACCCAGGTATAGAAACTTGGCATAATGCTATTCACCCTTTCACTTAGCGCCAGACTGTAGAAATACAGTTAACGAGGACAGGGTTATCGAAAATTCGGCGGATGCCCTGCGGTGAACTAGCATCGATAGAAAACTTATAAAAAACAGGAGTGATTCTGTAACAAAGTATTTTTTCATCTAGTGCTCTTCTTTATAAGTAAAATTAAGGAGGAAGTAATAGAATGTGTGGAATAGTAGGTTATTTTGGAAAGAAGAATGCAGCAGACGTCATTGTGGATGGTCTAGCTAAGCTGGAATATAGGGGCTATGATTCTGCCGGTGTTGCTGTAAACACTGGAGATGGCCTTGAAATAAGGAAATTCCAAGGAAGGCTAGCTGTACTTTCAGATAGCTTAAAAGAAAAAAATATAGAGGGACATGTTGGTATAGGTCATACTAGGTGGGCCACTCATGGTGAGCCATCAGACGCCAATGCCCATCCCCACTTTAACGAAGCTGGTACTTTGGCAGTAGTTCACAATGGTATCATTGAAAACTACCTTGACCTAAGGGCTGAACTTGAAGCTGAAGGGGTAAAGTTTAGATCAAAAACTGATACAGAGGTAGTTGCCCACCTATTGGACAAGTACTATGAAGGAAATCTACTAGATGCAGTATATGCAACTATAGCTAGGTTAAAGGGTGCCTATGCTCTTGGTGTCGTATCTGCAAATGACAAGGACGAATTGGTAGCAGTTAGGAAGGACAGTCCACTAATTGCTGGTGTAGGCGATGGTGAAGCCTTTATAGCTTCTGACATTCCTGCCATACTTAAATATACAAGAGATGTATACTATCTTGATAACGGAGAAGTAGTTCATATTAAGGGTGGAGATATTAAGATTTACAACTCTGACAGACAACTAGTAGATAAGAAGCTTCACCATGTTGACTGGGATGTAGAGGCTGCTGAAAAGGGCGGCTACTCTTGTTTCATGGAAAAGGAAATATTCGAACAGCCAAGAGGTATCAAGGAAACACTTGAAAGAAGACTAGACAAGGACGGAAAGATAGTCCTTGATAGTATAAAGATGACTAAGGAAGACCTAGAAAATATTAACAGAATCTATATAGTTGCCTGTGGTACTGCCTACCATGCAGGTGTCCTAGGTAAGACAGCTATGCAGAAGTTAATGGGTCTCCCAGTAATTACTGACATAGCATCAGAATTTAGGTACAATGAGAACTTTGTGGATGAACATTCCCTAGTAATCCTAGTTAGTCAGTCTGGAGAAACTGCAGATACTTTGGCTGTACTTAGGGACTCAAAGTCTAAGGGGGCAAGGATCCTAGCTGTAACAAATGTGGTTGGTTCATCAATAGCCAGAGAGGCTGATGATGTATTCTATACTTGGGCAGGTCCAGAGATAGCTGTAGCCTCAACTAAGGCCTACACTACTCAGATCATTTCCCTATATATGATAGCCCTTAATTTCGCCCTAGAAATGGGTAAGATTAGCATGGACTACTATATGGATATGATTAAGAAAATGTCCGAGCTACCAGAAAAGATTGAGGCAGTCCTTGAAAATATGGCTGACATAGAAAAGATTGCCGATGATATAGTAAACAAGCAAAATGCCTTCTTCCTAGGTAGGGGTATAGACTATGCCCTAGCAATGGAGGGTTCTCTAAAACTTAAGGAAGTATCATATATTCATGCTGAGGCCTTTGCTGCTGGCGAGTTGAAGCACGGTACTATAGCCCTAATTGAAGATGGAACTCCTGTAATATCCCTAGCTAGTCAGCACGACCTATATGAAAAAATGGTCTCAAATATGGAAGAAGTAAGGGCCAGGGGTGCCTATGTAGTGGCGATTACCCAGGAAGGTAACACAGGTGTAGAAAAGGTTACTGAAAGAGTTATCTACATACCTAAGACAGATGACCTCCTATCACCTATAGTGGCTGTTATACCAATGCAGATACTTGCCTTAATGGTGTCTAGCAAGAAGGGATTAGATGTTGACAAGCCAAGAAATCTTGCCAAGTCAGTAACAGTTGAATAATTTTGGCTCTATGTCAAATAACATTGGTGATAATTTAAATCAATAAAATCTATTAAATTATGCGGCAACATCCATAACAAACCTATAGCTATGGATGTTGCCCTTTTGTATTTTTTCTTCTCCTATCTTCAGTTAAACGGAGTATTCTGGCAACACTAGTAGGAGATACACATATAATTTCTCCTTATTATTTATTTTAGCGATTTAAATTATACACGAGATTTGATGTGTGTTCCTATTTTTTTGCAAAAAATTTAGCGTTGGGAGAGATTTTTTTTCTCTCACCAACGCTAAATATTATACAACCGAATTTTCTCTCACCAACGCTAAATTTTATACAACCGATTAAAATTGATTTGAAAATTTAATTCGTCAATGTTACTTGACAAGCAGTCACTTTTACTAGTTGAGTATAGATACTGGTCTTAAAGTAGTCATATATTTTTCTATACTAGATGGAGAACAAACCTGGCTATTAGGGTCGCCAACATGATTGATATGATTGTTCTCTCAAGGAATATTACAAATAATTCCCATACCTAACCGGTATCCTAGTACCAACTATTAGGGCTCCTACCTCACTCATGTAAATCAACTGTGTTACTGATACAGTAGCTACAACGAACCTAGTCAATTCACTAGAGATTTCCTTACTAGCTATGATAGATGGAACGAACATATCAGTGAAACCTACCAACATAGTCTTAGATGCAGATACTGCTTCTGGCAACTGGATTAGGTTTAGTAGGGGGATAAATGGCTTACCTAAAATTTCAAATATTGGAGTATAGTTTGAAAGTATTAGGGCTATTGTACCAAAGCCCATAACGACTGGCATTACGCCTATCCACATGTCAAGGGCGTTTTTAAGGCCATTCTTCAGGAAATTCTTAAGGCTGGCATTGTGCCTAGCTGTCATAACAGCCTGGTGTAGGGCCCAACTAAAGTAGGTTTCGCCTTCAGGTATACTCTCATCAAGAGCCTCTCCACCCTTGTAGTAGTCGTTCTTCTTTAATGATAGGGGCGGTATTCTAGGAACTATAATAGCACAAACCACACCTATAAAGCATATAGTTAGGTAGTAAGGCACGAACATATGGGCCATATTTACCTGCTTTAAAACTACTAGACAGAAGGTGATTGATACTGCTGAGAAGGTAGTCGATATAATTGAAGCTTCTCTAGCTGAGTAGTAACCCTCTTCATACTGTTTGGCTGTCAACATTACACCCAGGGTACCATCACCCAACCATGATGTAAAACAGTCGACTGCAGACCTACCTGGTAGGGTAAAGACTGGTCTCATTATCTTGGCTAGCAGGGTTCCTACAAATTCCAATAGACCGAAGTCAAGTAGGAGTGGCAGCAACAGACCTGCGAATACGAAGATAACGATTAGGGTAGTCAAAAGGTCTCCCAGTATAAAATTACCTGTATCTGATGAAATGATGTACTCAGGTCCCACCTTGAAGTAACTCATCGTTATAAATATTCCTGCCAAAACCCTAGTTATAGTCCAAAAAGTTGTCTGGACGAATAAGCCCTTGGCAAAATCTGACTTGGCTTGTAGATATTCAGCTTTGTAAGTAGACTTCCCAAGGCTGATATCAAGACAATTATCAATATAAGTGTAGGTAGTATGCTACCAATGTTATTTTGTATAAATGATGCTACAAAGGCAATAGGTATAGTTATCTTATCCTGGTTTATCTCAGGATCATATTCCTTTATAGGCAGCATAAAAAGTATAATACCGATTAGCGAGGGTATTACGAATTTCAATATGTCAGAAGGAGTATACTTTTTTCCTGCTGGCAAGTTGGTATTCTTTTGTTCTTCCTGCATTTTGCACCTCTCTTTAATTTATTTTTACAACCAATTACATAATAGCATAATTTTAACAAAATAAAAAGAGACTTGTGAAAGTCCTTTCTATTATTAAATGTTTGAATGATTAATATCAATTATCAATATTTTTTGTTAGTTTTGACTTCTTTCTTGCATTTGTCCCTAAGGGAAATAGCCTCTTATCACCTTTTTATACTTTCTCTTAAGGCACCAAATAGTATACAGCAACTCTGTCTCATCCCAAAATGCCCAATACTCTCCTGATATTTTTAGCAGGTATTTGGCCTGGTGCAGATTCTTCAAGAACTGAGGCAAAGGTCATGTCCGAACCAAAGACACCACCAGCTAATCTGGATATGGTCCCCATCTGACCCATTGATACTGTAATCAAGGCCTGGTCTGGGTGCTTTGACTTTACCTGGCTAGTGGCTCCTAGTAGGTTCAAGACATCATCAGGACAGGTCGGCATCAGGGCTATCTTGGCAACATCTGCCCCCATTCCTATCATAGCCTCTAACCTGGTAACTATCTCTTCCCTGGCTGGTGTAGAGTTAAAGTCATGGTTTGACAGTATACTTGTAAGGCCCTTGTCCTTGGCTAAGTCAACTAGTCTTACCACTCTTTCTTGCTTTCTCATATATTCAATATCTATGGCCTCTGCCAGCCTATCCTCTATTATTTTTTCTAGTAGTCCAAAGTATGTCGCCTCACTAGGATCTACGTTACCCCCCTCATTTTTTGTCCTAAGGGTAAGAATTAGGGGCTTATTTAACCTGTTTTTTATTAGTACCACCAGGTCCTTTAATCTTGTATAATCCTCAAGACCCTCAAAGTAGTCTATACGAAATTCAACTATGTCAAAATCTAGGCCTGCCATCAAGTCTAGTTCCCTATTTATTCCTTCTTCGTCCCTTGCAACCAGGGGTATGCATATCTTGGGCAAGCCCTGGCCAAGAACTATATCACCTATCTTTGCCATCTACATGTCCTCTCCTATCATTTCCAGTCTATTCAATAGACTTTCTATATTTTCCCTACTAGTGGCCAGGTTTATCCTGATAAAGCTGGCGTATTTTTGGCCACCAAACCAGGATCCAAAATCAACTGCCAGGCCACACTTATTTTTTATAGTATCCTCTATATCATCTGGACCAAGATAGGCCCCTAGATCTAACCATGCCAGGTAGGTCCCTAGATCTAACCATGCCAGGTAGGTCCCCTCTAACGGTGTTAACCTTGCCTTTGGAAGCCTTGAGTCTAGTCCCTCTTTTAAGAAGAGGTAATTGGACCTTATAAGACCTAAGACCTCTTCAAACCAACCCCTACCTCCCTCATAGGCGGCTTGGACTGCTATATAACCAAAGGCATTGCCTGAAGTACTGCGAATTTTTTCTGCAAAGGCATCGTAGCTGGTCCTTAGACCCTCATCCGCTATAATTAAGAAAGAGTTCTGGCAGGCAGCCAGATTAAAGGTCTTAGTAGCTGCTGTAAGAGTCACCAAAATTTTACTGTAGTCACCTAGACTTGCCGCTGGATACTGGATTTTATCACCTATGATAATGTCCTGGTGGATTTCATCGGCAATCACATATACACCATTCCTTTTGCATATATCTAAGAGTCTGACCAATTCATCCCTATCCCAGACCCTACCTACAGGGTTGTGGGGTGAGCATAGGATAAATAGCTTGACTCCCTGGTCTAGTATTTTCTCCTCAAAATCTTCAAAATCTATCCTATAGTAGCCATCCTTATTTACCAGGTGGCTTTCAACTAGGGCCCTCTTGTTAGAGGTCACAACCTGCTTAAATGGATAGTAGACCGGTGGTGTAATAATTACTGGATCGCCCTCTTTTGTCAGGGCGTTTATTATCCAAGAAATCGCTGGAACCACACCTGGGGCAAACCTAATCCACTTCTTGTCGACCTTATAACCATGGTACTTGTACTCCAATCTATAAAGGCCTTGGCATACCCCCTATCTGGTAGGCTATATCCAAATACACCTTCTTCAACATACTTGTGGAGGGCTTCCTTGACGCAACCGGGCACCTCAAAGTCCATATCTGCTACCCAAAGTGGTAAGAGGTCTTTTTGACCAAATATATTTTTTAGATTGTCCCACTTTACAGAGTTTGTATTTTTTCTATCCCTATACTTAACCAGATTCATTAGCCTACCTCCTAATATTTTATCTTATGGTCTTTTTATCTTTTATTACCTTATTCTTTTATTACCTTATTCTTTTATTACCTTATTCTCTTATTCTCTCGATTGACCTTATAGCCTTAATGTCTTTATAGTCCTATTATAGCATATGACCCCAGCTTTATCTAAGCCCATAATAAAAGGACCCCTTATCGCATTTGAACAGGGATCCTACTAATCAAGCTTGCACTCAATTCACTATATGAATTTTATAAATCTTGAGCCTATCATTAGTAGTAAGAAGGCAACCATTACAAAGTCTGCCATATAATCCTTCTTACCCAAGATACTCTGCTTCATCTTGGTCCTATTATCTCCCCCACGGTAGCACCTAGCCTCCATAGCCCAGGCCAACTCGTCAGCCCTCCTAAAGGCAGATACAAACAAGGGTATCAGTAGGGGTACCATATTCTTGGCCCTTGAAACTATATTCTTACTCTCAAAATCGGCCCCTCTAGACATCTGGGCCTTCATTATCTTATCTGTTTCATCCAATAATGTAGGTATAACCTCAAGGCTATAGTCATCATCATAGCCAGCTCATGGGCTGGAAAACCAAACCTCTTAAGTGGAGCACAGGCATTTTCTATACCATCTGTCAAGGATATAGGTGATGTAGTCAGGGTCAATATAGACGTACCTGCTACCAATAGCACTAGCCTAAATGCCATAAATATTGCTGTTCTAATACCGTTTGTATATATCTTCAGAAAGCCTAGGGCAAAGACTAGGTCCCCTCCCTTTATGAAGAAGATATTTATTACAAAGGTGAATAGGATAATCCACCTAAGTGGCTTTATACCCTTGGCTATATACTTGATAGGTATATTAGCCATCCTAGAAACCACATATATCAATAAAAACATAAAGGCATATGGATAGAACTGGTTGACCACAAATATCGCCACCATAAATAGGAGTGTGGCCAATAATTTGGTCCTAGCATCTAGTGAATGTATGGGAGATTTTACAGGGTAAAACTGCCCAAGTGTTATATCTTTAAGCATTTGTAGACCCTCCCTTTTCCAATAGACATCTCTCTATCTCTACTTTTACTTCTTCTATGGTTATTACATCTGTCCTGACATCGTAGCCAGCCTTCTTAAGCTTGATGGCCAGCTCCAGAACCTGGGGTATATTTAGACCCATACCCCTTAGTCTATCTGCATTTTCCTTGAAAACCTCTCTAGGACTTCCCATGATCTCAAGTCTGCCCTTGTTCATTACCATTAGGGTGTTTACTAGCTTGGCCATATCATCCATACTGTGAGATGAAAGGATTACAGTCATATTATTGTTGGCATGTAGGCTCCTTATTAAGTCGAAAATTTCATCCCTACCACCTGGGTCTAGACCTGCTGTAGGCTCGTCTAGAATCAAAACCTCTGGATCCATAGCTATAACTCCAGCTATAGCCACCTACGCTTTTGTCCACCAGATAATTCAAATGGAGACTTGCCTGAGAAATGGTCATAATCTAGGCCTACATCTGCCATGGCCTTTCTGACCCTCCTGTCTACCTCTGCTTCATCTAGGCCTAGGTTTTGTGGACCAAAGGCTATATCCTTGGCTACAGTTTCTTCAAATAGCTGATATTCAGCATACTGAAAAACTATACCCACCCTCTTTCTTATATCTGTGAGGTTCTGGTCCTTCTGGGTTATGTCAAAACCGTTTATATATATTTTTCCACTACTTGGCTTCATCAAACCGTTTAAATGTTGGATAAGGGTAGATTTTCCTGAACCTGTATGACCTATTAGGCCTACAAAGTCCCTGTCCTGGATTTCAAAACTGACATCATCCAGGGCCCTATGCTCAAAAGGCATACCCTCATCATAAATATATGTTAAATTCTCTACCTTAATTGACATAGTTCACCCACCATTTCATCAACAGTCAGTATATTATCCCTGATATCTAGTCCATCCTTCTTTAGTAGGTGGGCTAGTTCAGTCATATATGGTACATCTAGACCTATTTCCTTTAGCCTAGTCACATTGGAAAATACCTCTCTAGGAGTCCCCTCTAGGGCCAATTTTCCCTTTTCCATTACTATTACCCTGTCAGCCTCCACAGCTTCTTCCATGAAGTGGGTAATATGTAAGACTGTTATATTGTATTCCTTATTCAATCTCTTGATTGTGTTCATTACCTCCTGCCTTCCAGAAGGGTCCAGCATAGCAGTAGCCTCGTCAAATATTATGCACTCCGGTCTCATAGCTATTATACCTGCTATAGCTACCCTCTGCTTTTGACCCCCTGATAGGAGGTGGGGCTGCCTTTTCCCTCAAATCGTACATATCTACATTTTTTTAGGGCTTCATCAACCCTCAACCTGATTTCTTGTGGATCTATAGCCAGGTTTTTCACAGCCAAAGGCCACATCCTCTTCAACAATAGTCGCTACAATCTGGTTGTCAGGGTTCTGAAATACCATACCTGCAGTCTGTCTTATATCCCATAGGTATTTTTCGTCCTTAGTATTCATACCCTTTATATTTATATCTCCACTAGTTGGCACCAAGATGGCATTTAGGTTCTTGGACAGGGTAGATTTACCCGATCCGTTGTGACCTATTATGGCCACGAATTCACCCTTCTTGATATCTAGATTAAAGTCATCTATGGCACGATAAGTGGTTTCATCACTTGTATATTCAAATATTAAGTTATCTACTTTTATTATATTTTCCATTCGTTCCTCCACAATACGCACACTTATCTAATCATTATATCATATATTGGACCAATATTTACGTCCTATATATATTTTCTATAGGTCAAGGCCTATTTTAAGGAGTTTTTAACCCCTTTTCACTGGTCCACCATGGACTCTCAGAAAACATTGATATTATTGATAGTGCCGACAATTAATTATATCAAAAATCCTGATTTTTTTCTATCTTTCAGGCCCAGTGATTAGAATTTGTGGTAAAATATACTTGCTAAACTACTAGGAGGTGAAATAATGGAATCTAGTAGACAAATGTCTGAATCAGTGCGTATAGGAATATTTCTTACAATGGCTGGTGGCTTTATGGATGCCTATTCATATATCTGTAGGGGCAAGGTCTTTGCCAACGCCCAAACCGGTAACATAGTCCTCTTGGGCCAGAGTCTGGCTGAAGCTAATTTTCATGATGCACTTAAGTATATATTGCCAATCATATCTTTTGCCCTAGGTGTCTACCTATGTCAAAAAATACAATTGACCTACAAGTATAGACAAAGAATCCATTGGCGTCAAATTGTCTTGGCCCTGGAAATTCTCTTCGTCATAATAATTGGCTTTTTGTCCAAGGACTACGACAGCCCCGCCAATATGCTAATTTCTTTTGTCTGTGGCATGCAGATTATAGCCTTTAATAAGTTTCATGGCAATGCCTATGCGACTACCATGTGCACAGGAAACCTAAAAAGTGCTACAACACTTCTGTGTAAATACCAGGCCACAGGAGACGAGGATCTTCGTATAAGGAGCCTTTACTACTTCCTTTTTATCTTTGTTTTTGCCCTTGGTGCAGCTATTGGTGCCCTTGTGACTGGTCTGGTCGGTCTAAGGTCTATCTGGTTTGTTCCAGTTCTACTTTGTGCGGGATTTTTTATGCTGTTTAAAGAAGAGGCTAAAGATATATTCTGATTTATAGAGACTTAAAAAATATTTTTTATAAGGAGTTATATATGAGACTAACCGTTAAGAAGGTCGGCGTATCCATGATGATGCTGGCCACATTTTTCTGGGGTTATATGGGTATATCAAGTAGGTATCTCAACCATATCAGCCTACGTACTGTGGATATATCCTTTATAAGGGCCCTATCCGCTGCAATTATGCTTACTATATATTTATTTTTTAGAAAGAGGTCAGCCTTTAGGCTACCAATCAAGGGCATCCTTTTCGCATGTCTTTATGGAATTATATGCTTTGCCATTGGTATGTCCTTTTATAGCTTGTCTGTAGATAACATTCCTATAAGTGTTGCTACTGTACTGATGTTTTCAAATCCAATATGGGCGACCCTTTTTGGTAAGATTTTTTTTGGAGATCCAATCAGCAAGAAGAAACTAGTTATTATGACACTCTGTCTAATCGGCTGTATGTGCATTATAGATGTGTTTTCAGCCAGGGGGGCCGAGCTGAATATGATTGGTGTTCTAGCCGGAATCCTCAACGGTATGACCTTCTCCTTGCAGATAGTCCTACCAAGATTTGTAGAAAATAAGCTATCCAAGGATAGTCTCCTTTTCTACGGATTTTGGGCTGCTACCATTTGTCTAGCCTTCTTTGTGGATATAGGAGATATCACTAGCAAGGTGGCCAATTCAGGCAGGCCGTATTTTTACATAGCCCACCTTTTGGCTATAGGTATCCTTTGTACCTTTGTTGCTATTACCCTTTATGTCAATTCAACAAAGTACATTGGTACATCCCTACCAAGTATGATGTCAGCCCTAGAGCCAGTCTTTGCTAGTATAATAGCCTATATGGTATTTAGCGAGGTTATGAAGCCTATCCAGATAATGGGCGCAGTTATTATAATTGCTTCTGTTGTAGCCCTGGAGGTCGATATCAAGAAAATTATAAGTATCCGTGTACTGAGACACTCAGTATAAGCTAAGGGGCACCCTTTTTCACAACACTGTGTTTGGGTGGCCCTTATTAGTTATTATTTAGGCCTAGAGATCATAGGCCCTTTCCACAAGCTTTAAAACTATATAAAAGCTTATAAAATACAAGATTAAAAATATGACTTCACTGGCTTCTGTTATAGCCACTAGTCCAGTCTTATACAAGACTATCCTTATCGTAATCCATATAAAGCCATTCAACCCCAAAACTCTCCATGCCCTTAGCTTCCTCTTTTCCAAGTTGGATTTTTCTTCCGAGCTCATAGTTGGTTGGGAGTCTTCACCCTTGAAGACCTTAGTATAGTGGTCTAAATCTGGTGATTCTTGCTTTATATTATCCTTATACTTCATTTCTAAATTCTTATTTTCATTTTTTTCTAAAGACATAGCACCTCCATATTTCTGATAAAAAAACTTCTTACTTTCACCACAATTCTTTTAGTTTATTTAGTATCCTTATAGATCCTTTATTTCTTTTACTATACTTGCAATTTTAACCCCTAAAGTTTAAAGTACTTTTCTAGGACCTTTATTACAATTGTTCCGATCACAAAAAATGCTACAACCGTCATAATAAAGGCAAACAAGGTATGGGGTATTAGGCCTCTTCTATTAAGAAAGAATAATACCACAAGTTCTAATAAGAAAGTAAAGGTAAAAGTCAAAAAAGCATCCATTTTTCTACGCTCTAGAGCTTCTTTTTCTTTTGGGCTCAGCTGACCCTCGTCATCTCCCGCAAGTCGAGTTTCCTTATCATCAGTTTCTAACTCGGATTCAAGCTTAAGGTCCTCCTTATCCAGGTGTTCTAAATTTTTATTTTCATTTTTTTCTAAAGACATGACTACCTCCTTATTTATAAACGGTATATTTTTCTGTTTCTTTTCAATTTTTACTAATCAAAAAACCAAAATCTATTATATTTCCCCAATTTTTTTATCTATTTTTTTATTACTTTTCTTATGCATTTTTTTAATTTTTTTCTATATTTTTTTATAGGTCTTCCTGTGTTATAATAGTTGTATTGTGTTTACAGGAGGAATTTATGATAAAAAAAGAAGATGCAAAGAAACCGATCCTGTTTATTTCTTTTGTCCTAGAATACCTGCTAGCATTTATACTTATAGTTTCTGTTTTTCTAGGCATATTTGATACTCTTAGGATCATTTTTACTACTTATATAATCAATTTTAGCAAACCTATAGACTATTCGCAATTAAATTATATTTTTGCCCAAATACTACTTTTAGTTATAGGTGTGGAGATTGCCATAATGCTTGCCCTACACAAGCACTCTGCCCTATTAGAGGTTCTTCTATATGGTATAGCTAGAAAGATGCTCCTTTTACCAAAGGACCACGGTATGGTAGATATTATTTTGGGCGTGATATCAATAGGTCTTCTATTCCTCATACAGAGGTTCCTAATTAATCGTAAGAATGATATATCAGCAAGCTTTAAAGACGAAGAAGACTAGCCGATGGCTAGTCTTCTTTATGCTGTACTATACTCATATTTTGGGTCCTATATTCACATAGTTTATACTGACTTAAATCGTCCTATTTGTCTATAATATCCCTAAAGTCATCTAGGTTAAAGGCTGATTTTTTTCCTCTTAATAGCTTGTTGTTGGCCTCTGACATTGAGCTTGATTCAACACCGTGCATAGTCCTTATCTTCTGGTCACTAGTCTGCATATTCTTTATTTCGAATTTAGTTTCTCGTTCATAGGTATGCCTAGCATTTGAATTTCTATACCTCATATACATTACCATAAAGTAGATAAAGCCTAGTAGGTAGAATATCCAAGTATAGTCTGAATCTCTAGTCTGACTCATAGATAAGATAAAGCCAATCAATATACCAAATATCTCCACTATTGCTGACATAAATACCAGCCTTCCCATATTTATAGGAACACTTCCCATAGTCTCCTTAGTCCTTGCATTTACTGCGACATAATGGAGTACCTTCTGGCTTCCCTTGGTCTCCATATAGGAATATAGCCAAACTGGTAGATAGGCAGCAGTCCAGGACTGGCCACTTATATTAAAGCTTTCCTTGTCCCACCTAACACCCCTGTCATACTTGTTTAGGGTCGAATTTGTCGAATATCTTGCTATATCAGATGCCTGTATATTCGACAGGTCCTTTAGGTCTTCTACATTTGTATCCCTCTTCTCGGATGTAAAGCCTTTTAGGTAGTTTGAATTATACTTAACCACATTATCTGTATCAAAAGGCATGATAGAGTTGATAATATTATTTGTCTTTGTCCTATTTGATACATCTAGCTTGTCTGAGCTAGATTCTATAGTTAAATCATCAATATCTATATCAAAGCTTCTAGATACATTATATACATCTACATCATAGACAATCCTCTTTTTGTCATCAGACCCTACATTATATTCACCAACAGTAACCTCACCAACACCACTAAGCTCCATATGGCCCTTCATGTCCACTATCATATAAGGAAGATAAACACCACTTATATTTTCAGTTGTAAATTCCCTCCTAAATCTAGGATGTGCAAAAAACTTCCTCCTACCTACAAAGCTTGCAATTCTATCTCTCGCCTCTTCCTTAGTAACCTTAAATGGTAGGATTACATCTGGAACTGCTCCATTGGCAATCTGGTTGTTGATAGATAGGGTATTCCTACACCAATGGCACCTGGCCTGGGTAGATGATGTCGTGTCTATAACTACCTCAGCACCACAGGACTGACATTTTAGGGTGACCATGTCCTGGGCATCCTCTTCAATCTTGCTAGCCCCTGCACCTATACTTGTTCCTTCTAGATCCTCTGGTCCCTTGTCCTCTACCAGGTCTGGCTCAAACTCAAACCTACAGAAGTTACACCTCAGCTTGCCAGTCTTGGGATTTACGCTTATATCTGTAGCACCGCATTTGGGACACTTGTTTTGGCCATCATCACTGGCTATTGTTCTTCCCTTATTTATACTCTCTCCCATGACTAAAACACTCCTATATTCCTAATAAGTCAAACCTTATTTTCTTGAATTCTTCTTCAGTTATTACACCCGCATCCAATAGCTTTTTCATTTCTATTAGCTTGGCTGTAGAATCTACCGGTTGCTGACTAGCTGGCTGGCCTGGATCTTGAGCCTGCTGCTGAACTGGCTCCTGTACTGGCTGCTGTGGCTGTGGGTTTGGTTGAAGTTTGGTTGGTAAGAGCTTGGCTCATTTGACTGGCCCATAGCATTCATGGTATTTATGGCTGCATTCATGCCCATTCCCATAAAGGCCATACCATTTCCACCACCTTTTTCTCCAGCTGCCTGGATACCCCTGGCTACAGACTGCTTCATAAATGAATCTCCCCTGCTTCCTGCTAGGGCATCTGCCGCCTTTACATCCTTCATTAGCTGCTTAGTATCTTCATCGTATTCGATTGATACAATCGCTGTCTTTACAATTTCTAGACCCCTTGTAGACTTCCACTGGTAGCCCTCTTCTACAGCAGCAGATAAGGACTGGGCAAAGCCAATCTGGTCTGACTGGATTTTTGAGATACGGTTGCCCTTGCTAGGATCATTTGTATACATTGAAAAGGCCGCCGAAAGACTTGATACTACTTCATTAAATAGCTGTTCAGAAGCATCATTATCCATATCCTGGAAATCAAAGAGACTTGCACCTGAAGTTAGGTATTTAACCGGTACAAAGTTCTTTATAAATAGGATAGGGTCTACAATCCTAAGGCTGTATGTACCCCTAGTTAGGGCTCCTACCTGTGTTCCAAAGAAGGCATCATCCCAATAAATCTCAGACTGAGTTCCAAACTTATTGTTTGGTATTTCCTTTAGGTTTACATAGAATATCAGCTGGTTGGCCGCAGGTATACCACCAAATTTGAACTTTTCCCAAGATGACTTTACTAGTGAGTCTATAATACCATCTCCTGCGAATATGGACTTTGAATTTACATCCTGGTTGTTGTAAATATATCCACCTGGCTCAGTTATTATACCAGTAATTGCACCCTCCTGAACTGTCACAAGACCTGTTCCCTCTGGTACTATTATCTTACTTCCATTTGTAATTACATTGTCATTACCCTTGTAGTTTTCACCTCTACCCCTATTTGTCCCCATAGGAACTCCTGGGTAGATAGCTACGGTTGGATTCACCCCTGGCATTGGACCATAAAAATCTAGCCACTGGTCTGCCAAAGTTCCACCTACTGCTCCCTTAATTGCTTGTATAAATCCCATCTTAAACCTCCTTATATTACAATTAATTTTAGATAAATTTCTTTCTTATTTATTTATATTATAACATATAGATAAAAAAACTCTAGACTTAATATTATTTACAAGGTTTTAAGCTTTTTTTCCTTCCTTTTTAAATACCTGCATATTATACTTTAATTCCTTGTCTAGTAGGCTGACATCTATAATGAGTCCAAATCCTTAAATAAAAAAATACCAGGTTTGTGGTTTTATTAACTAAACCACAAGCCTGGTATATTTATCTCTTAGACCTATACTAATTCGATGAATGCCATTTCAGCAGCATCGCCTCTTCTTGGTCCCTTCTTTATTATTCTTGTATATCCACCATTTCTTTCAGCATACTTTGGTGCTATATTTTCGAATAAGTCACTAACTACTGTTTCGTCTATTACATAAGCAAGAACCTGTCTTCTAGCGTGAAGATCTCCTCTTTTTGCAAGAGTTATCATCTTTTCAGCCATTCTTCTAGTTTCCTTTGCTCTAGTAACTGTAGTTTCTATTCTTCCTTCTCTTAGTAAACTAGTCACAAGGTTTCTTAACATTAAGTTTCTGTGAGCAGTTTCACGTCCTAATTTACGGTAAGTTGCCATCTATGTCCCTCCTTTACGTGATTTGAACAAATAAATTATTATTCTTCGTTAGGCTTTAACTTTAGGTCTAATTCATTTAGCTTCTGAATTACCTCTTCAAGAGATTTCTTACCTAAGTTTCTAACCTTCATCATATCTTCTTCAGACTTGTTTGATAGTTCTTCAACAGTGTTGATACCTGCCCTCTTCAAGCAGTTGTATGACCTAACTGACAAGTCTAATTCTTCTATAGTCATTTCAAGGACTTTTTCTTTCTTGTCCTCTTCTTTTTCTACCATTATTTCAACATTGCCTATATGCTCTGACAAGTCAATAAACAATTTTAAATGCTCTTCTAGTACTTTCGCAGCTAGAGACATTCCTTCCTGAGGATTAATACTTCCATTTGTCAAAACTTCAAGTGTCAGTTTATCGAAATCTGTCTTCTGTCCAACTCTAGTATTTTCAACATGGTAGCTCACCTTTTCAATCGGAGTATAGATTGAATCTACAGGCAATGTACCAATTGGCATACTATCGTTCTTGTTTTCTTCAGCAGATACGTATCCCCTACCCTTATTAACATGTATCTCCATATTCAACTTTGCATTTTCATCCAAAGTAGCTATGTGAAGGTCTTTGCTAATAATTTCAACTTCTGGAGGGCAGATTATATCTGCTCCAGTCACCTCGCAAGGTCCTACTGCCTGAATCTTTAATACTTTAGATTCCTCACCATCGATTGTCGCTGATAGTTCTTTCAAGGAAAGAATCATCTCAGTTACATCTTCTTTTACACCAGGTACTGTCGAGAACTCATGAAGAACTCCATCAATTCTCACAGCATAAACTGCTACCCCTGGAAGGGATGATAAAGTATTCTTCTAAGTGCATTACCTATAGTAATACCAAATCCTCTTTCCAATGGTTCAACAACAAATTTACCATATCTATAATCTTCGCTCAACTCGACAATATCAACTTTTGGCTTTTCTATTTCTATCATGGATAAACCCCCTATACAAATATTGGTCCACTGAGGGTGAAATTAACCTCAATACTACACTCTTCTTCTCTTTGGTGGTCTGCAACCATTGTGTGGTATTGGAGTAACATCCTTAATCATTGTAACTTCAAGACCAGTTGCCTGTAAAGCTCTGATAGCAGCTTCCCTACCAGAACCAGGACCCTTAACAAATACTTCTACAGTTTTTAGACCGTGTTCCATAGCTGCCTTTGCTGCAGTTTCTGCTGCCATCTGAGAAGCATATGGAGTAGCCTTTCTAGATCCCTTAAATCCTAACTGTCCTGAAGACGCCCAAGAAATTGCATTTCCGTGTACATCTGTCAATGTTACTATTGTATTATTAAAAGTAGACTGAATGTGTGCATGTCCACGTTCTATATTCTTACGTTCTCTTCTTCTTACACGCTGAACTACTTTCTTGTTACCTTTTGCCATTTATACTTACCTCCTTCTCTACTTTATTTATTTCTTCTTACGAGATACAGTCTTTCTAGGACCCTTTCTAGTTCTAGCATTAGTCTTAGTCTTCTGTCCTCTTAGAGGTAAGCCCTTAGCATGTCTGATACCTCTGTAGCATTTAATATCTCTTAGTCTCTTGATGTTTAGAGCAATCTCTCTTCTCAAATCACCTTCAACTAGATGGTCTTCGTCTATTATTCTTCTAAGCTCGTTTACCTGGTCCTCAGATAGATCCTTTATTCTTGTATCTGGGTTTATACCAGCTTTAGCTAATATTTCATTTGAAGTAGCTCTACCTATACCATATATATATGTCAAGCCAATTTCTGCTCTTTTTTCTCTAGGTAAGTCTACACCAGCTATTCTTGCCATATTCGCACCTCCTACATATTATTATGTATTTCCAAAACTTTGGTAATTCTTAGCCCTGCTTCTGCTTGTGCTTAGGGTTTTCGCAGATTACCATTACTTTTCCTTTTCTCTTTATAACCTTACACTTTTCGCATATAGGTTTTACAGATGGTCTAACCTTCATTATTTGTCCCTCCTCAGACTATAAATAGCCTACTTCTTACGCCAAGTAATTCTTCCTCTCGTAAGATCATAAGGGGAAAGCTCTATATTCACCTTATCTCCTTCGAGAATCCTTATGAAGTTCATTCTTAGCTTTCCTGATATGTGACATAAAACCTCATGTCCATTATCTAATTTAACTTTAAACATTGCGTTTGGTAGAGTTTCAGAAACTGTACCTTCTAATTCAATTACATCCTTTTTGGCCATTAACTAACCAAACCTCCATTTCACAAGTTAAGTTTATTTTAACTTATTTAACTCTGCCCTTATATAAGAATCTGTTATTTTATTTCCGTTTTGCAACAACATTTTTATTTCTTCGTTGACGTACTTTTCAACAATTAAATGCTTGATTTTTTTAAGCTTTGGCTTGTCTAGCTTCCTGCTCTTTCCGTCCGAAATTAAAACAAAGGATTCATCTACTAGCTTTATAATAAAGAAGTACTTGCCCTCGTCCCTTCCACAGGAAGCCTTGACTAATTGTCCTAAACTTAAGTTTTCTGATAGCATACAACACCCCTCCTTATAGGTTAGTGAAGTCCTATCTCCTGCTCTTTCGGAACACTTGCTATAAAAGCTTACAATGTTACTTCCATAGCAACCCTATCGTCTTCAAACAGGGCCAACAAAATTTGTTTCCCGAATCCTTTTGCGATGGGTTATAAAATCATAATTCTCAAGAGCCAATTGGTTTTACTAAGCTAATGCAGCTTTTATATCTTCAAAAACCTTATCTATATCCTGATTGCCTTCTATATTAGCTATTACATTCTGTTTAGTATAGTAATCTACTAGAGGCTTTGTTTCAGATAAATAAACTTCTATTCTGTGAGAAACTGTTTCTTCATTGTCATCCGGTCTCTGAGTAAGATTTGCATGACAAGAATCGCAAACGCCCTCTTCCTTACTTGGATTAAACTTAACATGGTAAGTTGCCCCACAAGTCTTACATATTCTTCTTCCACAAGCTCTTTCAACTAAAAGCTTAGGATCAACTTCTATGTTAATTACCTTGTCTAGGCTTATATTATTTTCACTTAAATACTTGTCTAAGTATTCAGCCTGAAAGATGTTTCTTGGGAAACCGTCCAACATAAATCCATCCTTACAATCAGCTTCTGAAAGTCTAGATGCTACTAGTCCACAAGTTAATTCGTCTGGAACTAACTTACCTTCATTCATGTATTCCTGAGCCTTTTTACCTAGCTCTGTTCCTTCTTTTATATTCTTTCTAAATATATCTCCTGTTGATATATGAGGTATCTTATAGCTGTCAACTATGTTAGCAGCCTGGGTACCCTTACCAGCACCAGGAGGTCCAAGTAATATTATTTTCATATTTATCATCTCCAAAATTATTTTAGGAAACCTTGATAATTCTTCATTACAAGATTTGATTCTAACTGTCTCTTAAGCTCCAATGCAACACCAACGATGATCAATAGTGATGTACCACCAAAATTCATCGGTATCTGCATATAGTGGGTAATTAATGCTGGTATCATAGCCATTAAGCCTAAGAAAGCTGCACCTACAATAGTTAACTTTGAAAGTATTCCACCTAGATACTTTTCAGTTGGCTTTCCTGGTCTAATACCTGGAATAAAACCACCACTATTCTTCATATTTTTTGTGATATCTTCTGTGTTGAAAGAAATCGTGTTATAGAAGTATGAGAACAATACGATTAGTACTATTTCTATAATTCTATATGTCCAGAATCCCTTGTCAGTTGACAGATTAAAGAATGCATTGACTGCTGCCTGCATCTTTGATCCACCCAATAAGGCTATTGTCTGTGGTAGGGCTAATATTGAGCTGGCAAAGATGATAGGCATTACACCTGACTGGTTAACCTTCATTGGTATATGAGAAGATTCACCACCGTACATCTTTCTTCCTACAACTCTCTTTGCATACTGAACGGGTATCTTTCTTGTAGACTCATTTATAAATGTTACACCAGTTATAGTAAATAGGACAACCACAACAAATATTGTTATTGCTGGCCACTTTAATAAACCAATGCTCACCCTCTGAGCTATAGCTCCTATATCTATAGGCAATCTTGATATGATACCCACGAATATTAGGACCGAGCTACCATTTCCTAAGCCCTTTTCAGTGATCCTATCACCTAACCACATTACCATCATACTGGCCGCTACCAAGGTAATGATAACAGTGAAGATAAAGAAAGGATTGTTAACCTTTAAGGCACTCCTTACTATACCAAGAGTGATACCTATAGCCTGGATTATTGCAAGACCAAGTGTTGTCATTCTCGTATACTTATTTATCTTCTTCTTGCCTTCTTCACCAGACTTCTGTAGCTCTTTTAAGCTTCAAAGCCCGCCGTTAAAAGCTGTATAATGATAGATGCTGTAATGTAAGGACCAATTCCCAAGGCAAATATAGTGAAGTTACTGAAAGCTCCTCCTGAGAACATATTGTATAGTCCTAGTAGGGAGTTCTTTTCAACCATACTCTTAATTACAGATGTATCTATACCTGGAACTGGAATTGTTGTTCCCAGTCTAAATACGATTATCATAAAGAATGTAAATAGCAATTTCTTTCTGATATCTTTAATTGTTAAAGCCTGTTTAATTTTGCTAATCAAATCTAATCACCTCGCTTACTTTAAAGTGACTAAACTTCTTCGACCTTACCGCCAGCTTTTTCAATTTTTTCCTTTGCTGATGCAGTAAACTTTGCAGCCTGAACTGTAAGAGCCTTGTCTAAAGCACCATTACCTAGTATCTTTAGTCCGTCCTTTTCTATCTTAGAAATAGTTCCAGCCTTCTTTAACATTTCTGCATTTATTACTGTTCCTGCTTCAAATTTATTTAATGTTTCAACATTAACTTCAGAATAAATCTTCTTGAATATATTTGTGAAACCTCTCTTAGGTAATCTTCTAGCAAGTGGCATCTGTCCACCTTCGAATCCTACTCTAACTCCTCCGCCAGATCTTGACCACTGACCCTTCTGTCCACGACCAGATGTCTTACCCTGACCTGTTGCAGTACCTCTACCTAATCTTCTCTTAGCCTTTACAGCTCCTTTGGCAGGTTTTAACTCATGTAGCTTCATTCTGTTGCACCTCCTTCTCTTTGTGTATATATTATTCTGCTATCTCAGTTACTTCAACAAGGTGGCTTACCTTATTGATCATACCTCTTATCTGAGCGTTATCTTCCTTTATTACAACTGACTCTCTCTTCTTTAGCCCAAGAGCTTCAACGTTCTTTCTCTGGTTAGGAGTAGTTCCTATAACGCTTCTAACTAACTTTATCTGTATTTAGACATTTGAAACCTCCTATTATTATCCTAGTAGATCTTCTACCTTCTTGCCTCTCAATCTTGCAATTGATTCAGCTGTCTTTATATCCTTTAATCCTGCCATAGTTGCGTTAACCATGTTTCTTGGATTGTTTGAACCAGTTGACTTAGCTCTAACGTCGCTAACTCCTGCTAATTCAAGTACGGCTCTAACAGGACCACCTGCTAGGACTCCTGTACCTTCCTGAGCTGGCATTATAAGTATCTTACCTGCACCGAAGTGGCCTACAACCTCATGAGGTATAGTAGTTCCTACTCTAGGTACTGTTATAAGATTCTTCTTAGCATCTTCAACTGCCTTTCTAATAGCATCTGGAACTTCCATAGCCTTACCAGATCCTATACCAACGTGACCATTGCTGTCTCCAACAACTACTAAAGCAGCAAATCTAAAGTTTCTACCACCCTTTACAACCTTAGCAACACGTCTAATTTCTATAACTCTCTCTTCTAAATCGAATTGAGATGCATCAATAGGTTTACTATGTAGCATATTATTCCTCCTTCAATTAATTAGAACTTAAGACCAGCTTCTCTTGCACCTTCAGCTAGTTCTAAAACTCTACCGTGATATATATAACCACCTCTATCGAATACAACTTCTGTTATACCCTTTTCAGCAGCCTTCTTTGCTACTAATTCTCCAACTTTCTTAGCAGCTTCTTTATTTCCTGTGTATGAAACAGCACTCTTAACAGCTTCATCAAGTGATGATGCAGATACTAGTGTTACTCTGTTTACGTCATCTATAATCTGAGCATAAATATTCTTAGAACTTCTGAATACACTTAGTCTTGGTCTTTCAGCTGTTCCTGTTACTTTTTTTCTAACTCTCTTATGTCTAGCAACTCTGTTTGCATTCTTATCTATCTTCTTGAACAAAGTACTCACTCCTTTCGCTAATTATTATTTCTTACCAGTTTACCTTCCTTACGGATGATAACTTCATCAGCATACTTGATACCCTTACCCTTGTATGGTTCTGGCTTTCTCCAAGCTCTGATAACAGATGCGTAGTTACCTACCTGCTGCTTGTCGATACCCTTTACAATTATTTCAAACTGGTTAGGCACTTCTGTAGTGATACCTTCTGGATCGTCCATCTCAACTGGATGAGAGAAACCTAAGTTCATTACCAACTTCTTGCCCTGCTTTGCAGCCCTGTAACCTACACCCTTGATTTCTAGCTTCTTTTCGAATCCTTCAGAAACACCTACTACCATGTTGTTTATAAGTGTTCTAGTAAGACCGTGAAGACTCTTGTGCTTCTTGTTTTCAGTTGGTCTTTCAACTACTATAGTGCTTTCTTCCTTCTTTATTATCATTTCATTATTGAACTTATTTGTCAATGTTCCCTTAGGACCTTTAACAGTCACTGTGTTGTTTTCAGCTATAGTGACTTCAACACCTGATGGGATCACGATTGGCTTAAGACCTATTCTTGACATTATTACACCTCCTTACATTATGAAATCTTACCAAACGTAGCAGATTACTTCTCCACCAACGTTGTTATTTCTTGCCTGCTTATCAGTTAATATACCGTGTGATGTTGATATCATAGCGATACCTAATCCATTTAATACCTTTGGTACATCTTCAGCAGCTGCATATATTCTCATACCTGGCTTAGATATTCTCTTTAGTCCAGAGATTACTCTTTCACCATTCTGTCCGTACTTTAGCTGCATTCTTATTATTCCTTGCTTTCCATCTTCTATTACATCATAGCCTCTGATGAACCCTTCCTCAAGAAGTATTCTAGCTATCTCTTTCTTTATGTTAGAAGCAGGAACATCAACAGTGTCATGCTTAACAGTGTTTGCATTTCTTATTCTTGTAAGCATATCTGCGATTGGATCTGTCATTGTCATAATAAAATCCTCCTTCCGAATTATCTATATCTTACCAACTTGATTTTCTTACACCAGGTATTTCACCCTTGTATGCTAACTCTCTAAAACAGATACGGCAGATACCGAAATCCTTTAGAACTGAATGTGGTCTACCACAAATTGAGCATCTAGTGTATTCTCTTGTCTTATATTTCTGCTTTCTTTGCTGCTTTACTTTCATTGCTTTTTCTAGCCACGTGAATTCCTCCTTTTTTTATCTACTTAGAAAATGGCATTCCTAATAACTTTATTAGTTCACGAGCCTCTTCGTCAGTCTTTGCAGTTGTAACGAAGATTATGTCCATACCTCTTACCTTATCTATCTTATCGTATTCGATTTCAGGGAAAATAAGCTGTTCCTTGATACCTAGTGCATAGTTACCTCTTCCGTCGAACGAATTAGCACTAACACCTCTAAAGTCTCTAACTCTTGGTAGAGATACAGAAACTAACTTATCCATGAAATAGTACATCTTGTCACTTCTAAGAGTAACCTTTGTACCTATTGGCATACCTTCTCTTAGCTTGAAGTTCGCTACTGACTTTCTCGCTCTTGTTATAACTGGCTTCTGCCCAGTTATCAATTCTAATTCTTCCACAGCCTTTTCTAAAGCCTTTGAATTATCCTTTGAATCACCAACACCCATATTTATAACTATCTTATCAAGTCTTGGTATTTCCATTATATTTTTATATCCAAATTTCTCCATTAATGCTGGAGCAACTTCCTTCTTATACTTTTCTTCTAATCTTGAAGCCATTATGTTCCCTCCTTTCGGTTATATTTCTTATAATTCTTTACCGCTCTTAGCAGATACTCTGACTTTCTTTCCGTCTTTAACTTCGTATCTTACTCTTACGCCCTTTCCAGTTTCTGGATCAAATGGCATTACATTTGATATATGTATTGGAGCTTCCTTAGTTGTTATTCCACCCTGTGGGTTAGTAGCAGATGGCTTATTGTGCTTAGTAACTATGTTTATACCTTCAACAAGAACCTTATCGTTCTTTGCATCAACGTTTAGAACTAGTCCCTTTTTGCCCTTGTCCTTACCTGCTATAACTACAACAGTGTCGCCTTTCTTTACACGCATCATTGATCTATTGCACCTCCTCTAATTATAGTACTTCTGGAGCTAGAGATACTATCTTCATAAAGTCGTTGTCTCTTAACTCTCTCGCAACAGGTCCAAATATACGAGTACCTACTGGTGTCTTATCGTCCTTTATAATAACTGCAGCATTTTCATCAAATGAAATATAGCTACCATCGTTACGTCTCATTCCCTGCTTGCTTCTAACTACAACAGCTTTTACTACTTTACCTTTTTTTACAACTCCGCCTGGTGTTGCACTTTTTACTGTTGCAACTATTACGTCACCTACATTGGCGTACTTTCTCTTACTTCCGCCAAGAACACGTATGCATAAAAGTTCTCTAGCACCTGAATTATCAGCTACTTTTAAACGTGTTTCCTGCTGTATCATCGCAATTCCTCCTTCTATGTAAACTATTTTACCTTCTCAATTATCTCAACTACTCTGAATCTCTTGTCTTTAGATAAAGGTCTAGTTTCCATTATTCTAACTCTATCTCCTATGTTACACATATTCATTTCATCATGAGCCTTGTATTTCTTAGTTCTCTTAACACGCTTGTTATAAAGTGGATGTTTTACGAAATCTTCGCAAGCAACTACAACAGTCTTTTCCATCTTATCACTAACAACACGGCCAATTCTAACTTTTCTTCTGTTTCTTTCCATGTCTATCAAAAGCCTCCTTCTTCCAATATTAAGCTCTAGCTTCGTTTAACTTTCTTTCTGCAAGAACAGTCTTTACTTTTGCTATGTCCCTCTTTACAGTCTTAATTCTAGCTGTATTCTGTAACTGACCAGTAGCTAATTGGAATCTTAAGCTAAATAATTCACTTTTGAATTCATCTAACTTTGCTAATAGTTCTTCAGTTGATAGATTTCTTAATTCTTTAGCTTTCATCCTATTCACCTACCTTCTCTAAATCTTCTTTCTTTACAAATTTGCACTTGATTGGCAACTTGTGAGACGCAAGTCTCATAGCCTCTCTAGCCTTTTCTTCTGAAACACCAGCTAGCTCGAACATTACTCTACCTGGCTTAACTATTGCTACCCAATATTCTGGAGAACCCTTACCAGCACCCATACGAGTTTCTGCAGGCTTTCTTGTTATTGGCTTGTGTGGGAAGATTTTAATCCAAACCTGTCCACCTCTTTTTATATATCTTGTCATAGCTATTCTGGCTGCTTCTATCTGGTTAGATGTGATCCATGATGGTTCTAGTGCAACTAGACCAAACTCACCATAAGTAACCTTGTTACCCTTATGTGCCCTACCAGCCAAGCTTCCTCTATGTACTCTACGACGCTTTACTCTCTTTGGCATTAACATGAGTTGTGTTTCCTCCTTCCGAACTAATTAGTCCTGCTTTGCTTCTTTTTTAGAAGCTCTAGGACCTCTATTGTTGCTTCTTCTATCGTTATTTCTACCTCTTCTATCGTTGCCCTTACCGTTTCTTCTGTTGTCTCTGCCGTTTCTTCTGTCAGCCTTCTTTTCTTCTCTTTCGATTGAAACGTTTCTGCCTGGAAGAATTTCTCCGTTACAGATCCAAACCTTGATACCGATCTTACCGTAAGTAGTATCAGCTTCAGCGAAACCGTAGTCTATATCAGATCTTAGTGTCTGTAGTGGCACGTTACCTTCACTGTATCCTTCAGTTCTAGCCATTTCTGCTCCACCAAGTCTACCAGAAGCACTTACCTTGATTCCCTTTGCTCCTGACTTCATAGTTCTCTGTACAGACTGCTTCATAGCTCTTCTAAATGCAATTCTTCTTTCGATTGCCTGTGCTATATTTTCAGCAACTAGCTGCGCATCTCTGTCTATGTTTCTTACTTCGATTATGTTAAGTATAACTGTCTTACCAGTCATAGTTTCCAATCTCTTCTTTAGAGCTTCTATACCAGCTCCTCCCTTACCTATTACAACACCTGGCTTTGCAACATGTAAGTCCATCTTTATTTTATTAGCAGATCTTTCTATTTCTATCTTCGCTAAACCAGCTGAGTATAACTCTTTCTTCAAGCTAGTTCTCAACACATGGTCTTCCTTTAAGAACTCACCGAATTCTCTTCTATCATTAGCGAACCATCTTGAGTCCCAATCTTTAATTACACCAACTCTTAAGCCGTGTGGATTTACCTTCTGACCCATTTGTGTCCCTCCTTCTTATTAATTTTCTCTTTCCTTGACAACTACCTCTATGTGAGATGTTCTCTTTCTGATTGCAGTTGCTCTACCCTGTGCTCTAGGCATGAATCTCTTCATTGTAGGTCCCTGGTTAGCAACTATAGATGCTATGTATAACTTATCTGTATCCATTTCGTGGTTATTTTCAGCGTTTGCAGCAGCAGACTTTACAACCTTTGCCACTACTTCTGCAGCATATCTTGGTGTAAACTTTAATATTGCCAATGCTTCATTTACGTCTTTTCCTCTAACTAAGTCGCATATCTGGCCAGCTTTTCTAGCTGATACACGAACATATTTAGCTGTAGCTTTTGCTTCCATTAATGATCCTCCTTTCACCTTCAATTAGTTATTTTCTCTTTGAAGATTTTTCATCGTCCTTGTGACCTCTAAAAGTTCTTGTAGGAACGAATTCTCCTAATTTATGTCCAACCATATCTTCTGTGATATATACTGGTATGTGTCTTCTTCCGTCATGAACTGCTATAGTGTGTTCAACGAACTGTGGGAATATTGTAGAAGTTCTTGACCAAGTCTTAATTACTTCCTTGTTTCCGCTAGCGTTCATAGCTTCAACCTTTTTTAATAATCCTGCATGGACAAAAGGTCCTTTCTTTGTTGATCTTGACATTAATAATCCTCCTTCCTGAGTAAATTAAATCTATTACTTAGTTCTTCTAGATACTATTAGCTTGTTAGAAGCCTTATTTTTCTTTCTAGTCTTGTATCCTAGAGCTGGTTTACCCCATGGAGTTACTGGTGATGGTCTACCGATTGGAGCTCTACCTTCACCACCACCGTGTGGATGGTCATTAGGGTTCATTACAGAACCTCTAACTGTAGGTCTGATTCCCATGTGTCTCTTTCTACCAGCCTTACCGATTACAACGTTACCGTATTCTATGTTACCAACCTGGCCAACAGTAGCTCTACAGTTATTGTTTACGTATCTCATTTCGCCTGATGGTAATCTTAGAAGTGCCTTAGTACCTTCCTTAGCCATCAACTGAGCAGATGCACCAGCAGTTCTAACTAACTGACCGCCCTTACCAGCCTTAAGCTCTATGTTGTGTACTAATGTACCAACTGGCATGTCTCTTAATTCAAGGCAGTTACCTGGCTTGATGTCTGCACCCTTACCTGAAAGGATTGTATCGCCTACATGTAGACCAACTGGAGCTAGTATGTATCTCTTTTCACCATCTGCATAGTGAAGAAGTGCGATATTTGCAGTTCTGTTTGGATCGTATTCTATTGTAGCAACCTTAGCTGGTATACCATCCTTATTTCTCTTGAAATCTACTAATCTATATTTCTCTTGTTTCCGCCACCCTTATGACGTACAGTTATCTTACCGTGAACATTTCTACCAGCATTCTTCTTTAGGTTTACAAGAAGAGACTTTTCTGGCTGGTTGCATGTTATCTCATCAGACTTTAAAACTGTCATCTGTCTTAAGGCAGGAGATGTTGGTTTAAATTTTTTAATAGCCATTATTTATATCCTCCTTATTCGAATTACATTCCTGTGAAGAATTCTATATCCTTACTGTCAGCAGCAAGCTTTACTACAGCTTTTTTGAAGCTAGCAGTCTTTCCTACTGTTCTTCCCATTCTCTTAGTCTTACCGTCGTAGTTTAGAGTGTTTACTCTCTCAACCTTTACTTCAAAGATCTTTTCTACGGCCTTCTTTATTTCAGTCTTGTTGGCGCTCTTTGCAACAACAAAAGTATAAGTCTTATTTCCCATTTCAGTCATTGACTGTTCAGTAACAACTGGCTTTATGATTATATCATGTGGATTTGTCATTACGCGTACACCTCCTCCACTTTCTTAACTGCGTCTGTAGTTATAATGAATGAATCGCAGTTTAGGATGTCGTAAACATTTAGTGTGCTTACGTGACAAACATTAGCACCTTCTATGTTTCTTACTGACTTAACGATGTTTGCATCATTTTCAGCAGTTACAACTAGTACCTTCTTAGCTGCGTTCAAGTTCTTGAATGTATTTACCATTTCCTTAGTCTTAGGAGCTTCTAAGCTTAGAGCGTCTAATACTATTATTTCATTGTCCTGCACCTTTGATGATAAGGCAGACTTCATAGCAAGTCTTCTTACCTTCTTTGGTAGTGAGTAAGAGTAATCTCTTGGCTTTGGTGCGAATGCAACTCCACCGCCTACCCACTGAACTGATCTGATAGAACCCTGTCTAGCTCTACCTGTACCCTTCTGTCTCCATGGCTTTCTACCGCCACCTCTAACTTCTGCTCTTGTCTTAGCAGACTGAGTACCCTGTCTCTTGTTAGCTAACTGGCACTTAACTGCTTCATAAAGCACGTGTGCGTTAACTTCTATATTAAATATTGAATCGTTTAATTCGATTTCACCAACATTCTGGCCTGATACGTTTAATACATTAATCTTTGGCATTGTTAATCCTCCTTTCCTCTGTGATTAGTTAGAACCCTTAATAGCTGACTTAACAGTTACTACTGATCCCTTAGCACCAGGAATAGCGCCCTTTATTAATAAAAGATTCTTTTCAGCATCTACTTTTACAACTTCAAGATTCTGTACAGTAACCTTTACACTACCCATGTGTCCAGCAAGCTTCTTGTTCTTGAATACTCTACCTGGGTAAGAACAAGCACCCATTGAACCTGGTCTTCTGTGGTATCTAGAACCGTGAGTTTCAGGACCTCTACTCTGTCCATGTCTCTTTATTGGACCCTGGAATCCCTTACCCTTTGATATACCAGTTACGTCTATCTTTTCACCTTCAGCAAATACGTCGGCCTTTAGTTCCTGACCTACTTCATATCCTTCTAGTGAATCTACTCTGAATTCCTTTAACTTTCTCTTTAGTACACCAGCCTTAGCTAGATGTCCCTTCTGTGGCTTGTTTAATGCCTTTTCCTTAGCATCTACAAAACCAACCTGGATAGCCTGGTAGCCATCATTTTCAACAGTCTTAATCTGTGTGATTGATACAGGACCTGCCTCAACTACTGTTACTGGTACTACTTCACCATTTTCAGTAAAGACCTGAGTCATTCCTAATTTCTTTCCTAAAATACCTTTCATTTTTACCTCCTAGTTCTTACAGCGGATTACCCATGTTTGGGCAATCATTCTAAGATATTTCTATCTTAGGTGGCTTATAATTTGATTTCTATATCTACACCAGCTGGCAAGTCAAGCTTCATTAATGAGTCAACTGTCTTTGGTGTTGGATTAGCTATATCGATTAGTCTCTTGTGAGTTCTGATTTCGAACTGTTCTCTAGAGTCTTTGTACTTATGTACAGCTCTTAGTATAGTCACAACCTTCTTCTCTGTTGGAAGTGGTATTGGACCTGCTACTAGAGAACCCGCTTTTTTAGCAGTATCAACTATCTTTACAGCCGAATAGTCTAACAACTTATGATCATATGATTTTAATCTTATTCTTATCTTTTCATTCTTAGCCATTTTAGTCCCTCCTTCTGATTTTATTTACCTGGCCAGATAAATCAAAACACCGATAAACTGTTCCGGGTGTGTCGTAACCACTTAACCGATTTTTGTTTTATCCACCCAAAACTTGCCCACTTACATGAGCATACTAGATTATTTTAACAAAAAAAGCCTGCAAATGCAAGCTTTTTTTAAAAAGTTTTTTATTTATTTTTATTGAAATTTTAAGGTTTAGGAATATACTTTTCACATTCCTCGGCTACCTTTTATTTCTACCCAAGAGACTTTTTTTAAAACAAAAAACTTTATTTTTTTAGATTTTTTTCTTTTGTTGTCTTCCGCATATACCTATAAGTATATCCCTAGGTACAAATTTAGATAGTTTATTTGCCAACCTCATTTTTGTAGATGGTATTATTATGACTTTTCCCTTGAAGAGACCTTCTAAGGCTTCTCTAGCGCACTGGTCAGGCCCTATACTTCCTATATCAAAGCTGCAGTTGGCCACATCATTAAATTCTGTATCCACCGGACCTGGGCATAAGGCACTTACCACAACCTTAGATTTTTTGTCCCTTAGCTCCTTAGCTACACCACTTGTCAGGCTGGTAACATAGGCCTTCGTTGCATAATAGGTAGACATATAGGGCCCTGCTGGCATAAGGCCGGCACTTGATGCCACATTTAATATATAGCCCCTGTCCTCTATAACAAATTTTTTCAAGTAGTACTTCATTAATATATGGAGACTTTCTATGTTTACGCGGATCATATCTAGCTCCTTGCCTAGGTCAGTATCTCCAAAGAAGCCTAAATCTCCAAACCCAGCATTGTTTACAAGGAGATCAACCTTTATAGACTTCTTTTCTTCTAACTGGCCTAGTTTCTCACAAAGTTCGCTTGCAGCTGATGGCTGACTAAGGTCCGCTTCTATTATATAGCTTTTATATTTTAGGCCCTTGGCAAGGTCCTCTAGCCTAGACCTCCTCCTGGCAACTAGGATGGACCCATATCCATAGGATTCTAAGAGCCTTACTATCTCCCTGCCTATACCAGAACTTGCTCCAGTCACTAGGGCCCACTTATCTGGTCTTATATCTTTTTCCATGTTTATTATCCTTTTCTTTTACTTCATTTGCCACTAACAGGCCACCTACTATTAAATAGGCCTTGTAGCCTCTCTTAGCCAAAATCTCTCGTCCTTATCTAGTCCTGGAGAGATTAGGTCGTATACCATTTTGTGGTAGCTGTTTAGATAGGCCTTATCATCCTTTGTTAGCATATCCACTAAGACTGGGTCTAGGTCTATAGGACAGTAGGTAAGGGCTTCAAAAAACATGAATTGTCCATAGTCATTTTTGGGGCCCTTACTTACCAATAGCTCATTTTCTATCCTTATACCATGTGACCCACCTATATATAGGCCTGGCTCATCCGTAATTACCATACCCTCTTCTAGCCTGGCTGGTGTCTTCGTCCCAACCTGCCATCTAAAACTGATAGGGGGCTCGTGTATATTAGCCAAATAGCCTACCCCATGGCCCGTTCCATGGTTGTAGTTTAGGTAGGAATCCCATAAAGGTTGCCTAGCAAGGATATCCAGATTGGCACCTGAACATCCATATAAGAACTTGACCCTAGCCAATCTTATGTGGGCCTGCAAGACCCTAGTATAGTCCTCCTTCATTTTTTGGCTAACCGAACCTAGGGCTATGGTCCTACTTATATCTGTAGAACCCTCAATATAGTTTCCTCCAGTATCGTTTAGGAGAAAACTACCCTGGGCTAGGACCCTATCCGATAGGTCATCAGCTTCATAGTGGACTATGGCCCCGTGGTCTCCGAAGGCAGATATCGGTGCGAAGCTAGGACATATAAAGCCCTCCTGGTCTCTCCTTAAGCTTTCTAACTTATCAGAAACAGATATTTCTGTTTGATTACCTATTCGCCCTGCCTCTACTTCTTTTTTTAACCAATATAGGTACTTTGTATGGGCTATCCCATCCTTAATATGGGCCCGTCTTATATTTTCTATTTCGACCTTATTCTTGACTGTCTTCATCATAATACTCGGATTTTGGCCCTCTATTATTAGGTTCTTGTCCTCTATATTTCCATAAATAGCGTAGTTTACCCAGTCTGGATCAAGTAGGATTTTATTATTTATGGTCCTTATATCATCATAAATTTCCTCGTAGGGTCTTACCACTACCCCATCTCCTATTAGGCCTGCCATTATTTCTGGACCTATTTTTTCTCTATCTATATATAGGACGGCCTTTTCCATATACACTATTAGGTAGGACAAGGCTAGGGGGAAATAGTCAACATCCCTACCCCTAATATTTAAGATCCATCCAATATCATCTAGACTCGTTATAATATGACAATCAGCCCCTATATTTTCCATAGCTGACCTAAGTCTTCCTAGCTTGTCTGCCCTGGATTCACCAGCATACTTAACTTGTAGCTCAAATATGGGCTCCCTAGCCATAGGTGGCCTATCCGCCCATACCTGGTCTATCAGGTCTAGGTCATAGACTAGGCTTCCCTTATTTTCAGCTACTATTTTCTCCAGGACCAGTCCTTGTCCATAGGTCACACATCTTCCATCAAAGGCCAGTCTTTCCCCTCGACCCAGCTTGTCCTCTAAAAATCCTTCAAGGCTAGGCACACCTTCTTGCCCCATCCTGTATAGGTCTATACCAGACCCCTCCAGTTGGTCTTTTGCCTGCAAAAAGTACCTACCATCTGTCCATAGTCCTGCCCAGTCTTTACCTACTAGAACACTACCAGCAGAACCTGTAAAACCGCTTATATAGGCCCTCTCCATAAAGTACCTACCTACATTCTCACTATTGTGGTAGTCAGCAGTAGGCACCAAGTATATGTCTATCTGATGTTCATTCATTAAGTCCCTTAAGTCCTCAAGTCTTTTTTTAACCTTCATAACTTTTATAGCACCCCCTTCTCAGTAAATTGTAAATGTTCTAATTTAAATTATACCATATTTATCCTAAGCATATTTCTATCTTTAGCCTACTAATCAAAATCAGACCAGACATATTTTTTGCAAAAATTTAGCGTTGGGAGAGAACTTTTTCTCTCACCAACGCCAAATATCATACAACCTATTTTAAATACTTATTTTAGTATCTCAATCTTTCCTGTTTCCTTATTTTCAAACAACTTATCACCATTTTTAGCGATTGCCTTTCCATCCTTATCAAACTTCAAGTTTTCCTTATTTTGGAATACACCATCCTGGTCGGTGTAGCTATAGCCAATATCTTCAGCATAGCTATAACCTATTTTTAATTCTGGTAGTAACAAGTACAGCTTTCCGTCTATAAAAGTTGGTCCATTAGCCACTGTTCCATCACTAAGTATAAAGAACTTGCCTTCCTTTGTATCCTTCCACTGACCTATTTCTCCCTTGTATGTTCCATTAGCAGATGCCACATATTTACCATCCTTATCTACATAGTAACGAGAATAAGACAAACCTTCCTTGGCATACTTTTCTACATCTGATTTCTTTTCTTCTGGAAAAGCACTTATCCAGGCATCAAATCTCATTCTTCCATCTATACCAAAATAGTAGAAATCTCCCTTGTACTTTGCCCAGCCACTTTCAGCCATTTGGCCATTTTGCCTCATAAAATACCACTGGTTGGCAGACTTGACCCACCCAGTCTTCATATCCCCACCAGGGTTGAAATAGTACCATCTCTGATATGAACGATCAAAAATCCAGCCTGTTTTCATCTTTCCACTGCCATCAAAAAAGTACCACTTACCCTTTATCTTCTTCCAAGTATTTTCTAGCTGAGAACCACTAGAATAATAACTCCAACCGTTTGAAGATTTCTGCCAACCATCTCTAGGTATAGCTGATGATACAGATGGTAATGATATTGCAGCTACCAATGATGTAGCTAATATAAGTTTAATAACCTTGTTCTTCATAGTAAAACCTCCTTTGTTACCAACACCTTCTATAATCTATTATAGTATCCCCTCAAAAAAATCAAACTTCTCTCTAAGAGCTCTAATAGATGCTATACAATAGTACTATTTATAATAATAATAACAAATATTGTATTGCTACGCAAGTATATTTTAGATTTAAATATTTCAAAATATTTTTTATTTTTTATATCTAAAATCCCCTTAATTGCAATAACAAGTTAAACATTGATTTCCTTTAATTCTTAACCTTGATTATATAATTAAGCAAAATATTATACAACCGGAATTTTAAGGCAAGGATAATGCTAATGGAAAGGTATAAAATACAAAAGGGCAACATCCATAGTTATCAGTTTGCTATGGATGCTGCCGCATAAATTAATAGATTTTGTTGATTTAAATTATCACCAACGTTATTTGACATAGAGCCCTTTTTATCAATGTTTGTACATGGTGTAGAGACTTCTTAATCCTTGAGCTAAACCAAACACCATCGTAAAAAATGATATAATAGTCATTGTTATTGTCACTTCGCCATAATTTAGAAAACTTTTTAAAAAAACCATAGCTCCAAGAATACCAGCAATTATTTGCATTATTGCTAGGCTAATATTAAATTTATTATTCATAGTTGACAATCCTTTCTAATAATTTAAACCTACTTACTTATAACTTTTAACTTTAATTTTATTTTCATATTGGCTTAAACATGATAAATAATATTTATATCGCCCTTATACCTTTGAGGATTTATATATTCCATAAAAAAACCCCTCCTTACAATTTATTTACAAACTGGCCAATTTAGTTATAAAATTTTTTATTTATGTATATCATATATACTATAAAATGTCAACTATATTTTCAGAAAATTCTCCTTTTTTTATTTTGTGCGATTCAAATTATACATGAGATTTGATATGTATTCCTTTTTTTTGCAAAAAATTTAGCGTTGGGAGAGAATTTTTTCTCTCACCAACGCTAAATATTATCATACACTCTAATCAATTGGATCTAGCTGAATTAGTAACTGCTTGTCTACTACCATGTCATTTACAGCAACCTTTATGTCGTTAATAACACCTGCAGACTTAGCAACTATGTTAGTCTCCATCTTCATGGCTTCAATTACTATTAGAGGCTGATTGACTTCTACTTCATCACCCTTCTTAACTAATAACTTAACCACCTTACCTGGTATAGATGCACCAATCTGGTAAGGATCATTCATATCAGCCTTTTCAACGCTCTTGATTAGGCCTGTATAGTTGTTATCCTTAATATCCACATCTCTTAGCATACCATTAAGCTCGAATGTTAGAGTCCTCATTCCATCTTCCTTAGGCTCTCCAATATCCACTAGCTTTATAGTTAAGTTCTTACCTTCTTCTATCTCTACCTCGCATTCCTGGCCAATGTTTAGACCGTAGAAGAATACGTCAGATTCAAGCTCACTTACATCATTAAAGTCCTTAACGTGGTTTACATAGTCATCAAATACCTTTGGATATAGGGCATAGCTTAGGGCCTGCCTCTGAGTTGGATTTCTATTCCAAGGTCATTCTTTATGTGCTCCTTAATAGCATCAAAGTCTTCTGATGGCAACAGTGAACCCGGTCTAGCAGTAATAGCAGGTTCTCCCTTTAGAACAACTTCCTGAAGTCCCTTTGGTACTCCACCTGCTGGCTGACCAATCATACCCTTGCAGTAGTCAACTAGTGAGTCTGGGAATGATAAGTTCTTACCTTCTTCTAATATATTTTCTTCTGTAAGGTTGTTTTTAGTCATGAATATAGCTAAGTCTCCTACCACCTTTGATGATGGAGTAACCTTGATTATATCTCCAACTACCCTGTTGGCAACCTTATAGTTTTCCTTAACTTCTTCAAACCTATTTACTAGACCTAGAGCATCTGCCTGTGGCTTCAAATTAGTGTACTGGCCACCTGGTATTTCAAAGTCATAGATTTCAGCATTTGAGTTAGTAAGGTCACTTTCAAACTTGTAGTAAATCTTTCTTAGGTCCCTATAGTACTTGCCTAGCTCATTGTAGCCAAACATATCTATATGAGGGTCCCTGTCTGTAAACTTCAAGCCTTCTATTATAGCATTTAGTGATGGCTGTGAAGTTATACCCGCCATTGACTCTAGGGCTGCATCTACTATATCTACTCCTGCCTGTGAAGCCATTAGTAGTGTGGCAACACCATTACCACTAGTATCATGCGTATGTAGGTGAATTGGAGCCTTTACATTTTCCTTTAGTGCCCTGATTAATTCATATGCAGCATATGGCTTTAATAGACCAGCCATATCCTTTATACCTATGATATCTGAACCAGCTGCTTCTAATTCCCTAGCCATATTCACATAGTAGTCTATAGTATACTTAGTCTTGTCTGGGTCAAGGACATCTCCTGTATAACACATAGCTGCCTCAACTATCTTACCAGTTTCCTGGGCTGTAGCCATCGATTGCTTCATGTTTTCTGTCCAGTTCAATGAGTCGAATATCCTAAAAACATCTATACCTGAGTTTGCACTCTCCTTAATAAATTCAGCAATTACATTGTCTGGATAGTTTTTATAGCCAACACCATTCGATGCTCTCAATAGCATCTGGAAGTTGATGCTCGGTATTGCTTCTCTCAACCTATGTAGTCTAGTCCATGGAGACTCCTTAAGGAACCTGTAAGCAACGTCAAATGTTGCTCCACCCCACATTTCTAATGAGAACATATCCTTCTGGTAGTGTTCAGTAGCCTCAGCTATATTCATCAAGTCAAAGGTTCTAAACCTAGTCGCTATCAATGACTGGTGGGCGTCTCTCATAGTAGTGTCAGTAAATAGAAGCTTCTTTTCATTCTTTATTTCTTCTATATAGGCCTTCTTACCTAGTCTTAGCAACTTGTCCCTGCTACCCTCAACCTTGGCAATTTCTCTAATCCTTGGCTCATATAGGGTATCAAATACCCTTCTTTCTTCACACTTGTTTCATTAACTACTACGTTACCTATAAACTTAAGTAACTTAGTTCCCCTGTCCTTACTTTCTTCAATATCAAATAATTCTGGGTTTTCATCTATAAACTTTGTAGAGCATTCTCCTGCTATAAATCTTGGGTCTAGTAGTACATTTACTAGGAAGCCAACATTAGTCTTTACTCCCCTAACTCTCATTTCCTTTATAGACCTTACCATCTTGTTGATAGCACCCCTAAATGTTCTATCGTAAGAAATAGTCTTTACTAGCAGAGAGTCATAGTATGGGCTGATAACCGCACCTGTGAATCCATTACCTCCATCTAGTCTGATACCAGACCCTGAACCAGACCTATATACCTGAATCTTTCCTGTATCTGGCATGAAGCCCTTCTTTGGGTCTTCTGTTGTAATTCTACACTGGATAGAATATCCCCTTACCTGTACATCATCCTGACTCTGTATATTGATTTCTGGGTCAGATAACTTGCAGCCTTCTGCAATTAGAATCTGACTCTGTACTATATCTATACCTGTAACTTCCTCTGTTACTGTGTGTTCAACCTGAACTCTAGTATTCATTTCTATAAAATAGTAGTCTCCATTTTTGTCTACCAAGAATTCTAGAGTACCCGCATTAGAGTAGCCAACATGCTTAGCTATTCTAACTGCATCCTGACAAATTCTTTCTCTTACATCAGGATCTAGAGAAAATGCTGGAGCAAATTCTATAATCTTCTGGTGCCTTCTCTGAACAGAACAATCTCTTTCATATAAGTGGACGATATTTCCGTACTTGTCACCAAGAACCTGAACTTCTATATGCTTAGGGTCTTCTATATACTTTTCTATAAATATAAGGTCTTCTCCAAATGCCTTTCTTGATTCACTTCTTGCATTTTCAAACTCTATTTCAAGATCTTCTACACGGCGTACGATTCTCATACCTCTACCGCCACCACCGTTAGATGCCTTAACCATTACTGGGTAGCCTATCTTTTCAGCTACAGCCTTGGCCTCCTTTACAGTCTTTAGGGCCTTTTCAACACCTGGTATTGTAGGTACGTTTGCCTCATGTGCAACAATCTTTGAATTTATCTTGTCACCAAGCTTTTCCATTATAGAAGAGTCTGGCCCTATAAATGTGATTCCGTTTTCTTCACACTTCCTAGCAAACTCTGCATTTTCAGACAAGAATCCATAACCAGGATGGATAGCATCTACCTTTTTCTTCTTAGCTAGGGCTATGATTCCATCTATGTCCAAATAAGCATCTACTGGTCCCTTTCCTTCGCCTATAAGGTAAGATTCATCTGCCTTAGTTCTGAATAGGGCGTACTTATCTTCTTCACTATATATACCAACACTCCTAATCTGCAACTCTGCACAGGCTCTGAAGATTCTTATGGCAATTTCGCCTCTGTTGGCTACCAAAACTTTGTTAAACTTTTTAAGCATATGTCAACCTCCACTTTATTTTTAAATTTAATATCTCTATTATATACCAGTTTCGGTTTATTTTAAATACCTAAAATCAAATTTTTTATAAAATAATGATTTATAAGGCAATTCCTAATTATTAAAGGCTTATAATACGTACATTCCATAGATAAATAAAGGTTTTCCCAATTTTTTGGCTTAATTCTTGACTTTTATATGGTTTAAATTTTGCTAGATTTAGTAAAATTGCAATATTTTTAAGTTCATCTGTCAATTTCATCCTATTATCTCACTATTTCATCCAATATATAGCCTATTATTTGCTGTTTCTAGTGTTTGCCTTGCATTAATCTGTCAAATTTATGACATGAATTATTTCGAATATTCATCAACTCTTCATTTATATTGTTCGTTAATTTTTGTTTGTTTTCATCTTAGTCCTATAGTAGATGCCAATGATAAATACACTCTTACTAGGTGATTAATTTCATATAAGTAGACTATTACTAATAGATCACTTTCACATAAACTATCATCCCTAAATATAGGCAAAAAAAAAAAGACTCTAGTAAAAACTAGAGCCTAGTCACATGGCTACGTCCTATTCTCCCAGGCAGCTTCCCACCAAGTACCTTCAGCGCTAAGGAGCTTAACTTCTGTGTTCGGAATGGGAACAGGTGTATCCTCCTTGCTATAGTAACCATATTATTTGAGATTATACTCTCAAAACTGAATTCTAGCGATATCCAATGATATCCTTGGTCAAGTCCTCGATCTATTAGTATCAGTAAGCTACATACATTGCTGCACTTACACCTCTGACCTATCAACCAGGTAGTCTTCCTGGGATCTTAACCTTGCGGTGGGAAATCTTATCTTGAAGTTGGCTTCGCGCTTAGATGCTTTCAGCGCTTATCCCTTCCATACATAGCTACCCAGCCATGCCCTTGGCAGAACAACTGGTACACCAGAGGTATGTCCATCCCGGTCCTCTCGTACTAAGGACAGATCTTCTCAAATTTCCTACGCCTGCGACGGATAGGGACCGAACTGTCTCACGACGTTCTGAACCCAGCTCGCGTACCACTTTAATGGGCGAACAGCCCAACCCTTGGGACCAACTACAGCCCCAGGATGTGATGAGCCGACATCGAGGTGCCAAACCTCCCCGTCGATGTGGACTCTTGGGGGAGATAAGCCTGTTATCCCCAGGGTAGCTTTTATCCGTTGAGCGATGGCCCTTCCACTCAGAACCACCGGATCACTAAGTCCGTATTTCTACCTTGCTCGACCTGTATGTCTTGCAATCAAGCTCCCTTTTGCCTTTACACTCTTCGTACGATTTCCGACCGTACTGAGGGAACCTTTGAGCGCCTCCGTTACCTTTTGGGAGGCGACCGCCCCAGTCAAACTGCCCACCAGACAGTGTCCCAAGACCAGATTCATGGCCTATGGTTAGAGTCCCAATACTACAAGGGTGGTATCCCAAGGGTGACTCCATCAAAACTGACGCCCTGATTTCATAGTCTCCCACCTATCCTGTACATGTAGTATCGAAACCCAATGTCAAGCTACAGTAAAGCTCCATGGGGTCTTTCCGTCCTGTCGCAGGTACCCGGCATCTTCACCGGGATTACAATTTCACCGAGTCTGTTGTTGAGACAGTGCCCAAATCGTTACGCCTTTCGTGCGGGTCGGAACTTACCCGACAAGGAATTTCGCTACCTTAGGACCGTTATAGTTACGGCCGCCGTTTACTGGGGCTTAAGATCACTGCTTCGATTGCTCTAACAGATCCCCTTAACCTTCCAGCACCGGGCAGGCGTCAGCTCCTATACATCGTCTTGCGACTTAGCAGAAACCTATGTTTTTGGTAAACAGTCGCTTGGGCCAATTCTCTGCGGCCCCATTGCTGGGGCACCCCTTATCCCTAAGTTACGGAGTCATTTTGCCGAGTTCCTTAACAACAGTTCTCTCGCTGGCCTTAGGATACTCTCCTCACCCACCTGTGTCGGTTTGCGGTACGGGTACCTTTAATCTCGATAGAGACTTTTCTCGACAGTGTGAAATCAGCTGCTTCGCTACTTAGTTTCGCTCCCCATCGCGTCCCAGCATTAACTAAACGGATTTGCCTATCTAGTCTGCCTCAACGCTTAGACACACATAACCAACAGTGTGCTCAGCTTATCCTACTGTGTCATCCCTTCTCTCAAACGATTATCGGTAGTACAGGAATCTCAACCTGTTGTCCATCGCCTACGCCTTTCGGCCTGAGCTTAGGTCCCGACTAACCCAGGGAGGACGAACCTTCCCCTGGAAACCTTGGGTTTACGGCCTGAGGGATTCTCACCCTCATCTCGCTACTCATGCCAACATTCTCTCTCCCATACTGTCCACGACTCCTTACGGTATCGCTTCAGCCTGCATGGGAAGCTCCCCTACCCATCATCATATGATGCCGTAGCTTCGGTAGTATGTTTAGCCCCGGAAATCTTCGGCGCAGGATCACTCGACCAGTGAGCTATTACGCACTCTTTAAATGAGTGGCTGCTTCTAAGCCAACATCCTGGTTGTCTGTGCAATCCCACATCCTTTACCACTTAACATACATTTAGGGACCTTAGCTGACGGTCTGGGCTCTTTCCCTTTCGACTATGAACCTTATCACCCATAGTCTGACTCCTGAACAAAAGATAATGGCATTCGGAGTTTGATAGTCTTCGGTAAGTGCAATACCCCCTAGGACATTCAGTGCTCTACCTCCACATCTCTGAATTTCAAGGCTAGCCCTAAAGCTATTTCGGGGAGAACCAGCTATCTCCGAGCTCGATTGGAATTTCACCGCTACCCACAAGTCATCCCCGCACTTTTCAACGTACGTGGGTTCGGACCTCCACGAAATTTTACTTTCGCTTCATCCTGCTCATGGGTAGGTCGCCCGGTTTCGGGTCTACGTCATGTGACTATGGCGCCCAGTTAAGACTCGCTTTCGCTTCGGCTCCACACCTTAAGTGCTTAACCTTGCCACATAACGTAACTCGTTGGCCCGTTCTACAAAAAGTACGCGGTCACGCGAATAATGCGCTCCCACAGCTTGTAAGTGTAGGGTTTCAGGTTCTATTTCACTCCCCTCCCGGGGTTCTTTTCACCTTTCCCTCACGGTACTATTCGCTATCGGTCACTAGGTAGTATTTAGCCTTGGGGGGTGGTCCCCCCTGCTTCCCACAAGGTTTCACGTGTCTCGTGGTACTCTGGATCATATCAAGAACTTTCTTGGCTTTGTATACGGGACTTTTACCCTCTGTGGTTGATCTTTCCAGACCTATTCTACTCGCAATAACCTTTCCTTAAGATATGTCCGCAACCCCAAATCAGTAAACTGACTTGGTTTGGGCTCTTCCGCGTTCGCTCGCCGCTACTAGCGGAATCGAATTTCTTTCTCTTCCTTCAGGTACTTAGATGTTTCAGTTCCCTGAGTTCCCCTCCATAGGCTATGTATTCACCTATGGATACTTGGACATTACTCCAAGTGAGTTTCCTCATTCAGAAATCTCCGGATCAAAGTGTATGTGCCACTCCCCGAAGCTTATCGCAGCTTATCACGTCTTTCATCGGCTCCTAGTGCCAAGGCATCCGCCCTACACCCTTAATAACTTGACCTTTAAGTTATTAATTGAGATTTCTATAGTCTATTTCTAGACTGTTAAAGAATAATTGGTTGTTTTTTAATGAGTTTTCTCTCATTCATTTATATCCGTTAGGATATTAAATAGATGTCATTGTATAATTATCACTAGTATTCAGTTTTCAAAGTACAATCTTTTGAAGATTCTAATGAACCTTCAAAATTGAACAGCAGGTAATTCTCCTTAGAAAGGAGGTGATCCAGCCGCACCTTCCGATACGGCTACCTTGTTACGACTTCACCCCAGTTATCGACGCCACCTTCGACGACTTCCTCCTTGCGGTTGGATAATCGGCTTCGGGTGTTTCCGACTCCCGTGGTGTGACGGGCGGTGTGTACAAGACCCGGGAACGCATTCACCGCAGCATTCTGATCTGCGATTACTAGTAACTCCAGCTTCATGTAGGCGAGTTTCAGCCTACAATCCGAACTGAGAATGGCTTTAAGGGATTGGCTCCACCTCACGGTTTGGCAACCCTCTGTACCACCCATTGTAGCACGTGTGTAGCCCTAAGCATAAGGGGCATGATGATTTGACGTCATCCCCACCTTCCTCCAGGTTATCCCTGGCAGTCTCTCTAGAGTGCCCAACTGAATGCTGGCAACTAAAGACAAGGGTTGCGCTCGTTGCGGGACTTAACCCAACATCTCACGACACGAGCTGACGACAACCATGCACCACCTGTCACCTCAGTCCCGAAGGAAGGGTGTGATTAAACACCTGTCCGAGGGATGTCAAGCTTAGGTAAGGTTCTTCGCGTTGCTTCGAATTAAACCACATGCTCCGCTACTTGTGCGGGTCCCCGTCAATTCCTTTGAGTTTCACACTTGCGTGCGTACTCCCCAGGCGGAGTACTTAATGCGTTAGCTGCGGCACCGAGGGGGGGTAACCCCCGACACCTAGTACTCATCGTTTACAGCGTGGACTACCAGGGTATCTAATCCTGTTTGCTACCCACGCTTTCGTGCCTCAGTGTCAGTTGCAGTCCAGAAAGCCGCCTTCGCTACTGGTGTTCCTCCCAATATCTACGCATTTCACCGCTACACTGGGAATTCCACTTTCCTCTCCTGCACTCAAGTCCTCCAGTTTCGGCGGCTTACTACGGTTGAGCCGTAGCCTTTAACCACCGACTTGAAGGACCACCTACGCACCCTTTACGCCCAGTAAATCCGGATAACGCTAGCCCCCTACGTATTACCGCGGCTGCTGGCACGTAGTTAGCCGGGGCTTCCTCACAGGGTACCGTCATTATCTTCCCCTGCAACAGAACTTTACGATCCGAAGACCTTCATCGTTCACGCGGCGTTGCTGCATCAGGCTTTCGCCCATTGTGCAATATTCCCCACTGCTGCCTCCCGTAGGAGTTTGGACCGTGTCTCAGTTCCAATGTGGCCGATCACCCTCTCAGGTCGGCTACTGATCGTCGCCTTGGTGGGCAGTTATCTCACCAACTAGCTAATCAGACGCGGGTCCATCCTATACCGCTAACACTTTGATATATCTGCGATGCCGCAAATATATATTATCATGTATTAGTAAACTTTTCAGTATGTTATCCATGTGTATAGGGCAGGTTACCCACGCGTTACTCACCCGTCCGCCGCTTGGTTTGCTCAGAATTGAACATTCTAGTCTTAGAATACTCAATACTGAGCAAACCCTCGCTCGACTTGCATGTGTTAGGCACGCCGCCAGCGTTCATCCTGAGCCAGGATCAAACTCTCATAAAAAATTTGTTACTGTGCTCAGACTATTGTTATCTCTAAAATATCTGGCTTGGTTTGTTTGTGGTTTAAATCAAGTAAGTTTGTCTTACATGGTTTAAACGATTAATCAATTGTCCTAAAAGGACTCATTGAATTAACCTGCTGTTCAATTTTCAAAGTTCATTATGTCGTTTTTGACGACTCATTAATAATAACACTTTTAGAATTACTTGTCAACACATATTTAAAAGTTTTTTTAAATTCTTTCAAAAAAGCTAGCTTTGATTTGAGCAAACCGTACGTATTAGCTATATTCCTACTTTTCCTCCCTTTTCTGGTCATTAATATAGGATCGATAGACACAAAAAGAGACCGCCTCATTTAACCTACCTCCAAATAATTGATTCTTGGTGTTCTACTCTTAGGGGTCAGTTACGGCCAGTCTCTTTTTTATATATAATACAATTGGCTAAATATTATACTAGTTTATTTGTTTACTATTAGTCACTAATTTCCTTCATTCTAGACATACTATTAATCACTAGCCTATTTAATTATAGGCCGTTCTTAGCTACTAATCGTCCTAATTACGTGTTTGTTTTTAGTCCCTAAGTATATTTAGGTCCTCACCTGACATTATCTTCTTCATAGTTCTCATGGAGCACATCTTTCCACACATAGTACAGGTATCATGATGCTCTGGTGTAGATTCAGCCCTATACTTTCTCGCCTTTTCTCCATCCATAGCCAGGTCAAACATGGCCTCCCAGTCTATATCAGCCCTTGCCTTGGCCATCATGTTGTCCCAGTCTCTTGCATGAGGTATTTTTTTGGCGATGTCTGCAGCATGGGCAGCTATCTTAGTGGCTATTATACCCTCCTTCATGTCATCAAGGTCAGGTAGTCTAAGGTGTTCAGCCGGAGTTACATAGCATAGGAAGTCAACGCCGGCAGCTGCAGCAATGGCTCCCCCAATGGCAGATGTAATATGGTCATAACCAGGTGCAACATCTGTAACGATAGGACCAAGTACATAGAATGGAGCTTCATGACAAAGCCTTTTTTCTAACTTTACATTGGCCTCAATTTCATCTATTGCCATATGGCCAGGACCTTCTATCATTACTTGGACATTCTTGTCCCAGGCCCTTAATGTCAATTCACCTAAAGTAGTCAACTCCTTTATCTGGCAAGCATCTGTAGCATCATCTATACAGCCTGGCCTTAGGGCATCGCCTAGACTCAAGGTCAAGTCGTATTCCTGACATATTTCAAGTAGCTCATCATACCTTTCATAGAATGGATTTTCTGCATCATTTAATTCCATCCATGCATACATTAGAGACCCACCCCTAGATACTATATTTGTGATTCTCTTATTTCTCTTAAATACCTTCATGGCCTCCCTGTTCATACCAGCGTGGATAGTCACAAAGTCTACACCATCCTTAGCATGCTTCCTAACTACATCAAGAAATTCATCCGCTGTTATGTCCTTTAGCTCCTTGTCATAGAAACCAATTGCATCGTAAACAGGCACTGTACCTATCATGGCAGATGACATGGCTATCAGCTTCTTCCTGAACTCCTCTGTCTTACCGAATGAAGATAGGTCCATGATTGCTTCAGCCTTCATATCTATTGCCTTCTTTACCTTTCCAACTCCTTGTCTACATCTGGACAGTCTCTTGATATACCAAGATTTACATTTATCTTAGTGCTAAGACCAAGTCCTACACCCTCTGCTAATAGGCTCTTGTGGTTTACATTTGCGGGTATGGCTATCTTACCCTGGGCTACCCTCTCCATCAATAACTGTGGATCCATATACTCCTTTTGAGCCACCCTCTTCATCTGGTCAGTTAGTATGCCCTTTTTTGCTGCTTCCATCTGTGTCTTATACATAATTTGTTTTTCTCCTCTTTCTTCTATATTAATATAGGTTAAATTATTTACTCATTATCAATCTTGTAGAGGGTCTAAATGCCTATAGACCTAAACTCCTCTAATAGGGCCCTGGTCCTTGCTTCAGGATCATCCGCCCCAAGTATATCTGATATGGCGCATATACCATCTATACCTGTGCCCCTTAGGTAGTCTACCTTGCCCAGACCAATTCCCCCTATGGCCAAAACTGGTATGTGGATTTTATCTGTCATCTCCCTTATAGTATCTAAATCTACAAGCCCTGAGTCCTTCTTGGTATCTGTTGCAAAAATTGCCCCAACCCCTATATAGTCTGCCCCATACTTTTGGGCCTCTAGGGCCTCTTCCATATTTTTGGCAGATATGCCTACTATCTTCTTATGACCTATGATCTTCTTGGCCATCTGAATTGTCATATCCGACTGGCCCAGGTGGACCCCATCAGCATCCACTGCCAGGGCTATATCTAACCTGTCATTAATCACAAAATCAACTCCGTACTTGTGGCAGATTTCTTTTAGCCTGAGGGCCCTCTCGTAAAAGTCCCTAGTATCCATATCCTTTTCCCTAAGCTGGACTATCCTTGCACCACCCATTATACTGGCCTCAACTGATTTATAAAAGTCCTTGCCCTTACAGGCCTTTTCATCTGTTACCAGGTAAATAGGATACTTGTACTCTACCTTTTCTACCTCTATCTTGGCTAGGTCTCTAATGGAGTATTGGTTGAACTTATATATGTTGTTCATTACATCTTCCCTATAGCTAGCAATTCCATTATTTTCTTCACTTTCTCTGACAGCTGCCTCTTCACCCGCTATGGACATGGCCAGGATTCCACCAACTGCACTCACTAGAGGGCTAGCACCCCCTCCTAAAAAGCTACCTGCCAGGGATGTAATCATACAACCTGTGCCTGTAATATATGATAGCAAGTCAGATTCATTATGAATCTTTATAATATATCTACCATCAGTAATAATGTCTATCCTTCCAGTCACAGCACATACACACCTATGGTCTCTTGCAACCCTAAGAGCAGCATCTATGGCCTCTAGACTATCTGCACTGGAATCTACTCCCTTGGACTTGGTATCCATACCTGAAAGAGACATTATTTCTGAGGCATTACCCTTTATGATAGTAGGTTGTACCTCTGCTAGAAGGTCTACTATTGCCTCATTTCTAAACTGTGTTGCCCCAACACCAACAGGGTCTAAACTATGCCTATATTGTGGTCATTTGCAGTCTTTCCAGCCTTTATCATAGTCTTTAAGGATGCCCCATTTATAATCCCATAATTTAAAACCAGGGCATCTGATATCCTTGTCATCTGGTCTACCTCTTCAAAGCCATCCCCCATTACTGGTGATGCCCCTATGGCCAGGGTCACATTAGCACAATCATTGATTGTTACGTAATTTGTTACCTGCTCTATAAGAGGCTTTTTTTCTCTTAGGTCCTCTATGGCCTTACATAGGTCTTCTATCAATCTTTCCTTATTCAAATTTAGCACCTCCCTGCTAATCAATTTTGAAATGTCTTGCTTTTTCTAAGTCTATCCCTAGCTATACCATACCTAGATTCTTGTAGATTTCTCCCATCGGATTTGTAGGCCCACATCCCCTTCCTATGTCTAAGGAGTTTTCTATGGCCATGCTTATAAAATCCTTGGCCCTAGATACAGACTCCTCTAGGCCATACCCCTTGGCCACATTGGCTGCTATGGCTGACGAAAGTGTACATCCTGTCCCATGAGTATTTTTTGTTTCTATTCTTTGGTGGTCATACCTGTATACCCTAGCATCGGCCGTAACTAAAACATCGCAAGGTCTGTCTAAGAGATGTCCCCCTTTTACCAAGACATTCTTTCCGGTATGTCCCGAGATTAGCCTACCAGCCTCTTCCATACTTTCACAGGAGTCTATCAGAAGCCCCCCTCTACCTATAAGGTTTAATATGCAGGCAGCTTCTGCCAGATTGGGTGTAATCAAGTCTACAAGTGGTAATAAACCTTCTAGCAAGGCCCTCTTGGCCTGACTATTAAGCAGGTCAAAGCCTGATGTCGATACCATTACAGGGTCTAAGACCACAAATGGCGGCCTGTATATGTCCATGCAATCCCTCACAGCTTCTATAATATCGATTTCAGACAGCATACCTATCTTGACTGCATCCACCTCTATATCCTCAAATACGGCCCTTATTTGGTCCTTAACCATAGATGCAGAAACCCTTTCTACCCTCTTGACACCCAAGGTGTTTTGGGCGGTTATAGCAGTAATGGCTGACATACCATATACTCCTATGGCTGCAAATGTTTTCAGATCGGTTTGAATGCCAGCCCCTCCACTAGAGTCTGAGCCAGCAATGGTCAGAACTTTCTTCATTTCAATCCCTCCTGAACAATTATTAAGTTTCCAGGAAATAAAAAAACATGCACCCTTTGGTACATGCTTAATAATCCTATTATATATTCTTCCTACGTTGGCATTATCCAAATCAGGTTCTAGGGTCAAGGCTCACATCCTTTTCTCAGCCGATTTATCAGCTCCCCTTCTTATTTAATTTTCTAAACCTATAATATCACAAAGCCTAGCTCCTGACAATAAGAGTTTAAATAATTACTTAATTTATATTATAACAATCCTGCCAGTATAGGCACAGTCAATATGCTGAGTACAGTCGTCAAGAAAACACACTTTGACGAAAATTCTATACTAGTATTATATCTCTCAGCCATTATAGTGGTAAAGGCTGGCGCAGGCAAGGCTGCTGTGAAGAACAATATTGCCAATGGTAGGTTTTGGTTTACATTTATTCCCAGAACCTTAAATATAACTACCATCACAAGGGGTAGCAAAACCATCCTGATTATCGTCAACCTGTAGGCCTCCTTGTCTGTGAACATATTCCTAACATCATACCTTGATAGGGACATACCAACTACCATCATTGATAGCGGAACTGTTAGGTTGGCAACATATGTTACTAGGGTAAGGACAGGCTCTGGTATTGGTATTTGTAGAAAGAATATAAACATACCTACTACTACAGCTATATTCTGCTTAGTGAAGATTATATGCCTAAGCCTTATGTGGTCCTTCAGGTTGTAGTTTAAAGTTATAAGCTTTATACCTAAAGAAAATATTAAGACATTCTGTACTACATTACCCATGGCCATAAGGAAAAGACCATCATTGCCATATAGGGCATACATAAGAGGGTATCCAACAAAGGCATTATTAGAAAATACCAGAGCGAATATCCAGCTACCTGACTTGCTAGGATTTACTTTCAAAATTTTAGTAGCATAATAGGCTAGGCCAGATAGGACTAGCTGGAATATTAAAATTGCCACCATTACCTTTATAGCATCACCCAATAACCTAGCATCAAAGGGTCTAACCATTGATAGGGCGATTGTACACGGCATACTCACGTCCACTACCAGATTTGTAAGATCATTGATAGATGAATGTGCAACTATCTTCTTTATACCTATTAGGTAGCCCAAAAATAGGAGCATAAATAATATCAGAACATTAGTAAAAACAACTTGCAAAAAAAATCTCCTCTCTTCTCGTAAAATCACCATAGTAGTATAACATATTGCTTTAAATATATCTAGCTAAAAACCAAAATAATTATATGTTTAAGTTTTTAGTTTTTTATAGGCTTATATAATTAGCTGAAGAGAGGAGAATATTTAATTTTCTATTATGGTTTGTAGACCAGTACCCTTAGGGAGTTGATTACCGCTAAGACTGCTACACCAACATCTGCAAAAATTGCCATCCACATATTCGCTATACCAAGAGTACCCAATACCATGACTAATATCTTTATTCCTATGGCAAGGATTATATTTTGCCATGCTATCTTCTTGGTCATCCTAGATATCCTTATAGCCGTTGGGAGCTTGGCCATTTCATCTGTCATTATTACTATATCTGAGGCCTCTATTGCAGCATCAGATCCTATGCCGCCCATAGACAAGCCCACATCTGCCCTGGCTATTACCGGAGCATCATTTATACCATCACCTATAAAGGCAAGTTTGGCCTGGTCTGGCATATCCTTCATCAGGTCCTCAACTATTTCCACCTTTTGGTTAGGAAGGAGGTTTGCCTTGTAGCCGGTAAGCCCTAGGTCGTCTGAAAGTTCTTTTGCTACATCTTCACTGTCACCTGTCAGCATAACCAAATTTTCTACACCCAAGCCCTTTAGGTCTGCAAGGGCAGCCTTGATGCCTGGTCTTAGCTGGTCAGCTATTTCTACACAGCCCTTGTATATCGAATCTACTGCAATATATACCTTTGTTGAAGAATTTTTCACTTCCCTATAATCTATATTTTCCGCTTCCATCAATCTGGCATTACCAGCTAGGATTTCCTGCCCCTGGTAAACTAACTTAATTCCCTGGGCTGGTATTTCCTGGTATGAAGTAAGACTAGTCTTGTCTAGGCCCCTGGCTAGGCCAGCCTCTTGGCACCAAGCAAGTATAGACTTGGCGATAGGGTGGTTAGATGAAGATTCCGCTATACAAGCATATACCATTAGGTCCTTTTCATCCACTCCTTCGGCCCTATTTATATTAATTACCTTGAATACTCCCTCTGTAAGAGTTCCTGTCTTATCAAAAACTATAGTCTTAAGTGATATCAGGGCATCAAGGTAGTTACTACCCTTGACCAAGATACCCTTTGAAGATGCAAGCCTATACCTGAGAAATAAGTCAAAGGTATAGATAATACCAAGGCACATGGACAGGACACTACCAAGAAAATTAAACCTCTATACAGCCAAGTTTTAAAATCCTGGCCCCCAACAAGGGGTGGCAATAGCATAATGGCTATAGCAAGACCCACGACTATAGGTGTATAGTACTTGGCAAATACACTGATAAAGTTCTCTGTATTAGACTTATTGGCGCTGGCATTTTCCACCATATCCAAGATTCTAGCCACAGTAGAATCCTGGTATAACTTTGTTACCTCTACCTCTATAAGTGCCTCCTTATTGATGACACCTGACAATACCTCATCGCCCTCTCTGGCTGACCTAAGAACCGATTCACCTGTAATGGCAGATGTATCGAGCCTGCTTTGTCCCTTGACTATAAGGCCATCAAGAGGAACCCTCTCTCCAACCTTGACTAGAAGTCTGTCACCGACCTTGACCTCTTCTGGTCTTACCTCAACTACCTGTCCGTCAACTATAAGGTTGGCCACCTGTGGGGCTATATCCATCAAGGCCTCTATATTCCTTCTAGACCTACCTACGGCCAATTCCTCTAAGGCTTCACCCACACCATAGAATAGCATAACACCTACAGCCTCAGGATATTCACCTATGGCTGCCGCACCTGAAGTGGCAACAGTCATCAGAAAGTTTTCATCCAAGGCATTACCCTTTATTATATTTCTGACTGCTGCCAGGATAACATCCTTACCAGACAATATATAGGCGGCGGCTAAAAATGCCAGATAAGCCGGATATGGAAGTCCAAGCCTATTACCTATCATGGCTACAGCATATAGTATAATTGCTGCTATCAAAAAGCTATTTGATTCTTTATGCTCATGTCCGCGTTCTGACTTGCCATCCTCTATATGGTTCTTGTCGGTCTGGTCGCTTAGACCTGCCCTAAAGTCTTCGGCAGTCACGGTTCTTCCTGCCAGCTTTAGGCTTATATCCAAGCCTGGCTCTGTATCGTCGATTATACTTATCAACTGGTCGACCACCTGGTCCTGGTCATATCCATCGCCTATATCTACAGTCAACTTCTTATTTATAAAGTTTAGGTTGGCCCTATCTATCTCCTTCCTGGCCTTGACCTTTTCCTCTATAATCCCTGCGCAGTTGGCACAATTTAGGCCCCCCATTGTAACTTCTACTCTAGTCATAACTAACACCTTCCATTCCTAATATTTCAAAAAATAAAATAATCACTAATAGTACATTTCCTTTATATGGTCTAGACCAAAGCTAAATATCTTGTCTATATGTTGGTCGTCTAGCGAATAAAAAACTGTCTTGCCTTCCTTCCTAAACTTGACCAGCCTAGCCTTTTTCAAGACCCTTAACTGGTGAGATATAGCAGACTGAGTCATATCAAGTAGACTTGCTATATCACATACACACATCTCACTTTCCAAAAGGGCGTATATTATCTTCACCCTAGTAACATCTCCAAATACCTTAAATAGCTCTACCAAATCATATACCATTTCCTCTGTTGGACTGCCTTCCCTTGCGTCTTCAAGCCTATCCTCATGCAGAAAGTACTCTTGGCATAGCTCTATATTATCATCTGTCAACTTCTTAACTGGCATCTTGTCCTCCTTTAAGCCTGGGACTTATCTTTATTTATAATATCCTAGTTTCAATCCCTATTTCAAAACAAATATATGAACAATCATTCATATGTTTGTTTTATATAATTATAAACCCTTGCTTCCTATATGTAAAGAGTATTTTTGATTTTTTTTGTATTTAAGTGTAGAATGTAGCTAGGGCTATCCTTTAGGTGACCCTGCTAGCAATAGATAACTTATATGCTTAAATAGGAGGCTTAGGTATAAAAATAGGTGTAACAACAGAAAACGGCCTAAGGGGACCACTCTTCATGCCACCACTAGGATAGACATTACAAAGGGACTAGTTTTAGGAGCTTTTACACTCCTATCAACTAGTCCCCTTATTATTTTTGTTCTATACTTACTTCTTTCTTTGCCTTTACATTATTATATCTATATCTATCTTGCCTTTCTATATTACTAAGACCCTTGCATGCTCTATATACTTGGTTTTTAAGACAAGTTATAGTTTCTACTGGGTCACTACATATACTCTCAAGCTTCCTAGTCTAGGTTTAGCTTCTTGTCTAATATATAGTAAGTGATGATGTACTCTACTGCCAATACAATCAAAGACAAGCCCAAGAATGAAAGTAAGAAATGCGATGAATACTGGGTAGCTATTTCAATTACGTCATTCATTGTCTGGCTAATATTTGTCTGGTCAACACTCTGAAGTAGGTTGTAGTATCTAGCATTGAAGGATGAAAACATCGCATCAAGTCCTGCGTATCCAAGCTTTGTCATTATATACTCTGATACTATAGAGAATACAACAAAGAAGCCTATAGCTGATATGTTCTTATGCTTCTTAAATGCTGGCATCTGACCGAACGAAATCGATGCATATATCAGCATTGTAGAAGATATTATTGAAACTAAAATGTGTACAATAGCTAGGACTATAACTAGGTATGTACCAGGCTTCTTAAATGCCATATTAACAACCTCAATAAAACCTTGGTCTACATTTCTAAAATTTAAATCACCAATAAAGTATGCTATTAATATCATTACAAGGACTACCACAAATACTGATAATAAATTAAATATTAAAATAGCTATGGCCTTTGACCAAATAATATTATGGGTAGATGTAGGTATTGTAAACATTAGATAGCCCTCATCCCCTAATAGGGAGCGGTTAAACCTAGTAATTGTAAATACCAAAAGACCAACACTAAGCGCTATCATGCCAAACATGCACAGTAGGCCAGAGCTGAAACCTAAAACCTCAAGAGCATCACTGGATGTCTTTATAGTACTAATAAAGGTAATTGAAGCAGCTATTATAATTGCATACAAGACAAAAAAAGAACTTGTATATTGACTTTAACTCATATTTTACTAACTTTCTTAACATCTAAATTCCTCCCTAAAAAAATAGCATCTATAGACTTGCCATACTTTTTCTCTCAAGGCCTCTGTTTCCTCGTGTAGTACAACACTACCGTCATTTACAAAGATAACCTCATCACATATTGTCTCAATGTCACTGATCAGGTGTGTAACTATCAGAAGACTGCTTTCCTCTGGCAAGTTTGTCAAAATTGTCTTCATAATATACGACCCTAGCAGCTGGGTCAACACCAGCTATAGGCTCATCCAAGATATATAGGTCTGCCTGCCTAGACATAACCAAAACCAACTGAACCTTTTCCTTTGTACCCTTTGACAGGTTTTTCAGCTTTTCATTTAAGCCTATCTTCATATCGCTGAACATCTGCTCTGCCCTCTGTCTATCGAAGTCTTCAAATAGGTCCTCAAAGAAGTCCAAAATATCCTTGACCTTCATCCAATTATTAAGGTAGGTTCTTTCTGGTAGGTAGGAAACCATGGCCTTTGTTTCCTTACCAATCTTCTTGCCCCCAACCAGGATTACACCATCTGTTACTGGCATTAGACCATTTATCAACTTTACAAGTGTCGTCTTACCACACCCGTTTGGTCCTAAGAAGCCAACTATTTTTCCCTTTTCTATAGAAAAGGACATATTTTTCAAAACTCTCTTCTTTCCATATGATTTTCTTACCTGGTCTACATATAATACTGTGTTTTCGCTTATAAGCTCTTCCTTATTTATAGCCATCTCTTATTCCTCCTCAAATAATATCTTTTTGTACGCTTCCACTATATCTTCCTTATCAAATCCAAGTGAATATAGGGCCTCAATTGATTCTCTTATCAAAACCTGACTCATCTTGTACCTCTCTTCCTTAATCAAGTCCAAATTATCTGTTACAAACCTGCCCCTAGTCCTCTGGGAAAATACTAAATTCTGATTTTCTAGCTCCTGTAGGGCCCTTTGTATAGTATTCGGATTAATCTCGTATTCACCTGCCAATGCTCTTACAGGCTCTAGCTGCTGGCCTGGCTGATATACACCCGCTATAATCTTCTTTTTGATAATATCTATAACCTGAAGATAAAGGGGTATATTGTTGTCAAAAACATAAGCCATATACAAACTCCTTTCTGTATCACTGTATTGTTGTACTAATTCTTTAATACAATGATACATCTTTCTATAAAGTATGTCAAGCACTTTTTTTAAAAAAGTAAAAAAACCTAGATATTCATTATGAATAACTAGGTTTTTCCTATAGAGGCGACATCCAGATTCGAACTGGAGATCAAGGAGTTGCAGTCCACTGCCTTACCACTTGGCTATGTCGCCATACTATAAAATTGTACAAAAAAATGGACCATCAGGGGCTCGAACCCTGGACACCCTGATTAAGAGTCAGGTGCTCTCCCAGCTGAGCTAATGGTCCATGTTGTTGGTAGCGGTAACGGGACTCGAACCTGTGACCTTTCGGGTATGAACCGAACGCTCTAGCCAACTAAGCTATACCGCCATATTATATCTCTATGGTGCCTAGAGGCGGAATCGAACCACCGACACGGGGATTTTCAGTCCCCTGCTCTACCGACTGAGCTATCTAGGCAAAGTGGCGGAGAGGGTGGGATTCGAACCCACGGTGCCTCACGACATCACTGGTTTTCAAGACCAGCTCCTTAAACCACTCGGACACCTCTCCACATAAATTATTAATTATATTTGGCTGGGGATGCGGGACTCGAACCCACGGATGCATGAGTCAAAGTCATGTGCCTTACCGACTTGGCTAATCCCCAATATTAATAGTGAGCGTTCAGTACACTCCCCTGCACGGGCCACATCTTGACCCTCTTATATCTGTTCATACCAGATAAATTCCAAAAATAAACTTGGTGCGGATGAAGGGAGTCGAACCCCCACGCCAAAGGCGCTAGATCCTAAGTCTAGTGCGTCTGCCAATTCCGCCACATCCGCGCATTTTAGTTTATTCTGTTGGTGGAGGATGGTGGATTCGAACCACCGAAGTCGGTGACAACAGATTTACAGTCTGCCCCCTTTGGCCGCTCGGGAAATCCTCCACGTGGAGCTGGTGATAGGAATCGAACCTACAACCTGCTGATTACAAGTCAGCTGCTCTACCGTTGAGCCACACCAGCATGTGTGTATTAATGGCGACCTGGAAGGGGCTCGAACCCTCGACCTCCAGCGTGACAGGCTGGCATTCTAACCAACTGAACTACCAGGCCGCATTTATTGGTGGGAGTAACAGGGCTCGAACCTGTGACCCCCTGCTTGTAAGGCAGATGCTCTCCCAGCTGAGCTATACTCCCACTTCTGGAGCGGGTGAAGGGGATCGAACCCTCACAGCTGGCTTGGAAGGCCAGAACTCTACCATTGAGCTACACCCGCATATAAAAGTGACTCCTAGGGGAATCGAACCCCTGTTACCGCCGTGAAAGGGCGGTGTCTTAACCGCTTGACCAAGGAGCCATATTAGTTTGGCACACTTTTTGTAAGTTTTTTAATGGTTGCGGAGGAAGGACTTGAACCTTCGACCTTCGGGTTATGAGCCCGACGAGCTACCAACTGCTCCACCCCGCGATATTGTAATAAGTGGTGCCGAAGACCGGAATCGAACCGGTACGAAAGTATAAGTTTCGCAGGATTTTAAGTCCTGTGCGTCTGCCAGTTCCGCCACTTCGGCAATACATGGCTCCAAGGGTGGGGCTCGAACCCACAGCCTACCGGTTAACAGCCGGTTGCTCCACCATTGAGCTACCTTGGAATATAAATTGGAGGCGACATCCAGATTCGAACTGGAGATCAAGGAGTTGCAGTCCACTGCCTTACCACTTGGCTATGTCGCCTCATAAAATACTATCTGGGGTGGATAAAGAGATTCGAACTCTCGGTCTCCAGAGCCACAATCTGGCGCTTTAACCAACTAAGCTATACCCACCACAATGGTCGAGGTGAAGGGACTCGAACCCCCGGCCCCATGGTCCCAAACCACGTGCGCTACCAAACTGCGCTACACCTCGGCAATAGTATTTAAAAAAAATATGGTGGACCATCAGGGACTCGAACCCCGGACCTACCGGTTATGAGCCGGGCGCTCTAACCAACTGAGCTAATGGTCCACATAAGTAGCGGTAACGGGACTCGAACCTGTGACCTTTCGGGTATGAACCGAACGCTCTAGCCAACTAAGCTATACCGCCATATTAATGATTTTTATTTAATTTCAAAAAATGGTGGACCATCAGGGGCTCGAACCCTGGACACCCTGATTAAGAGTCAGGTGCTCTCCCAGCTGAGCTAATGGTCCACAATTTTGGCAGGGGATGAGGGATTTGAACCCCCGAATGTATGAGTCAGAGTCATATGCCTTACCGCTTGGCGAATCCCCTATATTAATATAAAGTGGTGAGCGCACAGGGATTCGAACCCCGGACACACGCCTTAGAAGGGCGTTGCTCTATCCAGCTGAGCTATGCACCCACATTTATATTGGAGCGGGAAACGAGATTCGAACTCGCGACTTCGACCTTGGCAAGGTCGCGCTCTACCGCTGAACTATTCCCGCTCATTGAAATATAAAAAATAAACTTGGTGCGGATGAAGGGAGTCGAACCCCCACGCCAAAGGCGCTAGATCCTAAGTCTAGTGCGTCTGCCAATTCCGCCACATCCGCGCATTTTAGTTTATTCTGTTGGTGGAGGATGGTGGATTCGAACCACCGAAGTCGGTGACAACAGATTTACAGTCTGCCCCCTTTGGCCGCTCGGGAAATCCTCCACGTGGAGCTGGTGATAGGAATCGAACCTACAACCTGCTGATTACAAGTCAGCTGCTCTACCGTTGAGCCACACCAGCATGTGTGTATTAATGGCGACCTGGAAGGGGCTCGAACCCTCGACCTCCAGCGTGACAGGCTGGCATTCTAACCAACTGAACTACCAGGCCGCATTTATTGGTGGGAGTAACAGGGCTCGAACCTGTGACCCCCTGCTTGTAAGGCAGATGCTCTCCCAGCTGAGCTATACTCCCACTTCTGGAGCGGGTGAAGGGGATCGAACCCTCACAGCTGGCTTGGAAGGCCAGAACTCTACCATTGAGCTACACCCGCATATAAAATTATGACTCATAGGGGATTCGAACCCCTGTTGCCGCCGTGAGAGGGCGGAGTCTTAACCACTTGACCAATGAGCCGCATGCCGACCTCGCCTAGTCAAGGCTTGTTTCAATCACTACTGTTTTGAACAAGTATTATAATATCAAAATTGCCCTTAAAAGTCAATAGCTTTTTCAAGAAAAATTTGTATCCCTATAGTTTTTTCGTAAAATGACTTTTTAATCAACCTTAGACGCTGGAAAAGCCTATACTTTCTCAGTTGCTGAAAAGTGTGTTCGCCTATTATCTACACTCTACGACTAAAATTATAAAGATTGTCTTAAGAATATATTATATTTCCGTTAAAGTACTTTTACTTGTTCCTATTTTGGTCTATAATTTTTATGTAATTAAGGAGGGTATTAATATGAAAAAGGTATTAATAATGACCGCCTCTACTGGAGGGGGCCACAATAGGGCTGCAAAGGCCATTATTGAAGAATTAGAAAATAGGACCTATAAAGGTCATAATATAGAATGTAAGATTATTGATAGTTTCAAGCTAGTAAGTACTGCCATGGACAAGCTGATATCAGATGGTTATGAAATATCAGCCAAGTATACCCCATCAGCATATGGACGCATGTACAAGCTATCTGATAAGAAATTTTTTGCCATAAATGAATTTAAGAGCAATCCTATAGCCTTGATACTTGCAAGGAAGTTTAAAAAACTGATACTTGAGGAGGAGCCTGACCTAATAATAGGTACCCATGCCTTTCCGCTAGTAGCCCTAAGTAGGCTAAAAAGGGGGGCCAGGGGTGAGGACCTAGAGGATGCCTTCTCAGAATTTGTGGCCAAAACTAATGAAGATGAGTACAACTTCCCACCACTTATATCTGTCTTGACTGACTATACAGCCCATTCAGCCTACCTACAGAATGAAATAGACTACTATATATGTGGAGATGAGTATGTCAAGGAGCTCCTTATAGAGGATGGGATAGAAGAATCAAGGGTAATGCCTTTTGGTATTCCTGTAGAAAAGTCTTTCCTAGAAAATAGGCCTAGGGACCTAGTTCTTAGAGAATTGGGCCTAGATCCAGAAAAGAAGACCATCCTTTTGATGGGTGGTAGCTTTGGGGCTGGTAATATTAAGGGCACTCTTGAGGATATTTGCCAAATAGACAGGACCTTCCAGGTCTAGTTGTAACAGGAAGAAATGCCCACCTAAAGAGGTCTCTTGAGAGAAGGATAGAAGACTATAATGGCAATATTGATATAAAGATAATAGGCTTTACAAGGAATATGAACGATATTCTTCCAGCCATAGATATCCTGATCACTAAGCCAGGTGGTCTGACTACTACAGAGGCCCTTTTAAAGGATGTACCTATGGTCATACCATACTTTATCCCTGGTCAGGAGGGTGAAAACCTAGACTTCCTAACCAACTGTGGTGTTGCCATAAGAACTACTAAAAAGTTCTCTATTAAGTCTGTTATAAAGGTCCTACTTGACCATCCTGAAAGACTTGAAAGGATGAAGGACAATATTAGGCTGATTAAAAAACTAAACTCCGCTGAGAATATAGCAGACCTAGCCCTAGATATATTTGATAGGTCAAATGTCGACTACCAGTCTATACATTTAAAACAGAACCTATTGACCAAGATAGAAAACAGCATGATGATCAGTAAGAGCACTATAGTAAAAGCCTGGTCTACATACTCCTTATAAATAGAAAATAGCGTTGAAAGAGAATTTATTTTCCCTATCAACGCTATTATTTTACTAAATACAAATTTCAATATAGGGCTTTATACCCATAATAGTTTTATAATCGATACTTGCCTACTAGTTCTTTAGAAATTTAATATATATGTAAATTCCAAATAAAACCAGCATTATTCCACGTACCACATAAGTTATGACCTTGTATGAAGGATTGTCTTTAGGAACAATCCTGTCTAAAGCTATTATCAATAAACTAAATCCTATAATCACAACCTTAATATCTGGCATTGTATCTACCCCCTAAAGTTAACTACTTTTTACTATGAGGCTCGTAGTAGTCCTCTTCATAATCAAATTGAAAGTTTCTAGCATTATTCCTAAATACACTGGTATCATTGACCCTCTTGTATCTAGAAGTCTTGCCTAATTTACTTGCCTTGGTCTGGTTGTGTCTCTTCTTGACTACCAACCCCAGGGCCTTGTTTTCATCATATTCCTTAGCCATATTTCTAACCCTCTCTTGGTCCAAGCTATACTGGTCCAAGCAGGCCAGTGCTATCTCCAACTCCTGGTCTAGGTCCATCATATCTCTCTTCTTCCCTCTAGGGCCTTTGAAATCGTCACATCGTCCGCATACTCTAGGTCCCCGCCTACTGGTAGACCATGGGCTATCCTAGTAACTTTAATCCCCATAGGTTTTACTAGTCTGGAAATATACATAGCCGTGGCCTCTCCCTCAATAGTAGGGTTTGTAGCCATGATTATTTCCTTGACACTACCGTCGCCCAGCCTTGAAATCAGTTCCTTGATATTTAGCATATCGGGGCCAATTCCATCCATAGGTGATATAACCCCATTTAAGACATGGTAACGACCACTGTAGTCCTTGGTTCTCTCCATTGCTGCCACATCTCTTGGGTCCTCAACTACACATATAGTGGACGGGTCCCTATGACTGTTGGCACATATAGGACATACCTCTGAATCAGAAATATTGCAGCAGACACTGCAATACTTTATTTCATTTTTAACATCTACCAGGGCCTTGGATAGGCCTGTTACATCCTTTATATCCATATTGATAACGTGGAAGGCTAGCCTCTGGGCTGTCTTCCTTCCTATGCCTGGTAGCTTTGAAAATTCATTTATGAGCCTGTCAATCGGCTCGCTATAATTCTCCATACTCTTCTATCACCTTCTAAATCCCTACTAGCCAATTAGAAAGGTAGGTTCATACCACCTGTTAACTTGCCCATCTGAGACTTTTGTAGCTCATCTATTTCTCTCATGGCCTGGTTTACAGCACTCATTACTAGGTCCTCTAGCATTTCTATATCATCTGGGTCCACTACCTCAGGCTTGATATTTATAGCGACAACTTCCTTCTTACCGTTTACCTTTACAACCACAGCTCCACCACCTACAGAAGCTTCTAGCTCCTTGGCTTCTAGCTCCTCTTGAGCCTTCTGCATATCTGCCTGCATCTTTTGAGCCTGCTTAAGTAGGTTATTCATGTTCATTCCACCTGGCATTCCTCCGCCAAATCCACCTTTTTTAGCCATTATCATTTCCTCCTAATTTATACTTTTTTTCATTTATATTCAGCTTATTATTTGTCCTAAGCCTTATCATCCTTTATCTCTAAGGTATCACCCAGGACATCCTGGAGCAAGGCCTCTTCTGGGCTCTTTTCATCTTCTACTGGGTCTTCCTGGTCAAAATTCATATTTTTCATATCAGTCAACTTGATAAACCTCAGGTCAATCTTTAGACCACATATCCTGGATAAGGTATCCTGTATATAGGCCTTGTTGGCCTCTTCTTCCAACCTCTCTATAGCAAACTCAAACTTGTCTTCCAATATTATATAGAGTATGCCATTTTTATATCTTAGACCCTGCTTTTGTATTAAAAAGGCCCTTAGGGGCATCTTCTTATCCGCCTTCATCTGGTCTAGGAACTTGTCCCAGTTTTCATGTATAAGGGCTAGGTCCTCATCGTCTATTATATCAAATTTATCAAGGCTGTCCAGACTTGACTTTGTCACAGGATCCTGACTAGAATATACCTGACCTGGTAACTGGTTGGCTGCCTGGGCCTGGGCAAGCTGGTTTACCTGGTCTTGAGACAGGTTGGCATTTATACTAATCCTACCATCTTCAACCAACTTTTCTAGCTTTTCCAACCTCTTTGACAGGGCCTGGTCTGACTGGTCCATAGCTGGCGATGCTAGCTTCATTATATATATTTCCAGGGTCATCCTCTGGTTTGTAGAAAATCTCAGCTTTTCAGATAGGTCTGACAAAATAGTCAATATCCTAATAATTTCCTCTGTATCTATTTCACCTGCAAGACCAAGCATTTCCTGGACTTGGTCCTTGGTCAAGTCAACTAGGTCACTTGCCTGTCCGAATATTTTGACCATCATCAAGGATCTGAAAAAGTCTGTAATATCCTCTACCAAGAGCCTTAGGTCCTTACCCCACATAAAATAGTCGTCTATCATTTTCATAGACCTACATACATCCGCATCTATTATGGCCTTGTCCATTTCTAGTAATTGACCTGGATCGGATCCACCTAGCAGGTCTAAAACCTGGTCCCCTGTCAGACTACTACCGCCAAAGGATAAGCACTTGTCTAGGATACTTAGAGAATCCCTGACTGATCCTTGGCCATTTCTGGCTATTATCCTAAGGGCATCCTCGTCTATGTCTATAGACTCACTCTGGCATATGCTCCTCATCCTATCTATTAGGTCACCTACAGATACCCTCTTGAAGTCAAACCTCTGACACCTAGATAGGATAGTTGCTGGAATCTTGTTGGGCTCTGTAGTTGCCAGTATAAAGATAACATATGAAGGCGGTTCCTCCAGGGTTTTTAAAAGGGCATTGAAGGCCCCCTGTGATAGCATGTGAACCTCGTCTATTATATATACCTTATACTTGGAGTTAGCTGGTGTATACTTAACAGTATCCCTCAACTCCCTAATATCATCTACACTATTGTTGGATGCTGCATCTATTTCTATAACATCTAGGTTTGATGAATCCAAAATAGACTGGCAGCTTGGACACTGGTTACAAGGGTGGTCTTGGTCACCGGCCTGACAGTTCACTGCCCTAGACAGTATCTTGGCCGTAGTAGTCTTACCAGTACCCCTAGTCCCACAAAATAGGTAGGCATGACTCATACTATTTTCTTTTATCTGATTTTTAAGAGTCCTGATGATATGATCCTGACCGATTACATCATCAAATACTAGTGGTCTATATTCCCTATACAAGGCCTTGTGCATAATGTCCCTCCAAAAAAATAACAACCCCATTAATGGGATTGTAAATTTATATGTTTAAACTGCACACCATCCCTCGACAAGTACCTACAACCGTTGCTCGTGTAGTTGGCTCCGCACAGGCGTCCCCAAGTCACATGAAAGTGACCACTTACCGCTGCTTTCTTCCGAATCTGACGGGATTCATGGGCTTCCATTGCTTGGGACCCATGCATCAACACTACTTGCACGAGACTGCATTACAGGTAACTTGCCTCCGGATGGAATTCAACCTCGCTAAAGCGGATTGCGAGTTACAGGGCACCGCTAACTCCCCGTCTAGTACAGCAAAATTATAACCAAAATTAATTTAATTATTGATTAACATATCTACATTTAAATCTCGTTAACCATTAAGATGAAACTTACCTTTGTAAATTTTAAGTGCTTGACTTACATTAGTCAAGACATAACTAATGATACCATATGCGAGACAAATATTCAATATTTTATTTTAGCTTTAACCGACCTAGCTTATCGGTAGGTCATGACTATATGAAAACTTTTCCAACTTTTTGTTGACAGGGTATTTTTTTAATGATAGAATTAATAAAAAATATAGAAAAGGAGAAGCATTATGAAAATATCAAAAAAAATACTATTACAAACAAAAATATAGAAAATAATTCTGCCAACCTTTTCTATTATTATACTTATTAGAGAGTCACATTAGATTTAGTGGCTCTATTTGCATTTGTCAAGGAGCCTCTAATGATGTGTTTGTTTTTTACGACTCCTTACAGTGCAAACTAGTAAGGAGTTTTTTATTTTCATTTGTCGACAAAAAATAAAAAACACAAATATTCTATTTAAAACAAGGAGATATATTTATGTTTAATTTAGTACAACATCGAAAACCAAGTAAAAAGGAAGCTGTCATTAGCATCTTAATAGTATTTTTTATCCTGGGCTTTCCAATGATAGCCATAAGGGATATGGTCCCCCATATCCCTATCCTACTTGCTCTCATTTGCCTTATAGTCTATGGACGTGCCAGGGGCATATCATTTGACAAGATGCAGGAAAGTATGGCTGAGTCAGTTCATACCAGCATGGGGGCTATTTACCTTTTTTTCTTTATAGGAATATTGGTTACTGCCCTTATGATATCTGGTGCCATACCCAGCCTTATCTACTTTGGCCTGAATATTATTTCGTCTAAGACCTTTTACCTATCAAGCTTCTTGGCTACTGCAATAATTGGTATTGCTATAGGATCTAGCTTGACAACTGTAGCAACTCTAGGAGTTGCCCTTATGAGTATTTCAAATGCCTTTGGTCTTAACCCTGCAATTACAGCTGGTGCTATTGTATCCGGTGCCTTTTTTGGCGACAAGATGTCTCCCCTATCCGATACCACAGGTATAGCTGCCAGTATAGTAGGGATTGACTTATTTGACCACATTAAAAATATGATGTATACGACCATTCCAGCCTTTATAGTGTCTGCAATAGCCTTTACCCTTATGTCCCTAGGACAAGATGCAGCTTCTTTAGACGGGATAGAAAGCTTTCGTTCCTCTATTTTAGCTACTGGCCTAGTTCACCCTTACTCACTGCTAGCCTTTGGTGTCCTAATCCTGCTTTCAATCAGGAGGATACCTGCCGTCTTGACCCTTATATACACTAGCCTAGCTAGTCTCTTGATTAGCAAGCTCCACTCTTCATATAGTATGGGCCAACTAGCCAAATTTTTCTTTGATGGCTTTTCTATGGATGGTCTTAGTCAAGATATAGGGTCCCTGGTGAGTCGTGGCGGTATCAGCAGCATGTTCTTCACCATGACTATTGTAATCTTGGCCCTAAGCCTCGGAGGTCTTTTATTCGGCCTAGGTATCATACCAAGCATCCTAAGCAGCTTGAACCAAGTATTGGATAGTCCCTCTCGTGTCAGCATATGTGTAGTCGCGACTGCCCTGGGTGTTAACCTGATAGTGGGCGAGCAATACCTTAGTATCCTCTTGGCAGGCAGGACCTTTAAGCCTATATACGACCAATTGGGCCTACATCCAAAAAATCTGTCCAGGACTCTTGAGGACTCTGGAACTGTAATAAATCCTCTTGTACCCTGGGGAGTTTGTGGTGCCTTTTCTACCAGTATGCTAGGAGTGGCTACCCTAGCCTACCTTCCCTTTGCCATTTTTTGCTACACCAGCCTTATACTTACTGTCATCGTTGGACTTACTGGCCTTACTATGACTAGGTCAGACGTCCTTCCTTAGGACTATAAATAAGGCCCCATTTTCTAATTTGCCCCAGGACCTTCCTACCATTAAAGTTCTCTTATCCTTTCTCTATATGTATGCATTCAGGTGCCAACCTATCAGCTGGCACCTGGACGTATTCAAAGTCATCTTCCAAGAGTGTCTTTACACATTAGACAAAATAAAAGGGAGGGCTATGCAGGTATTATCGGCTCTATGTCGAATAACAACTGTAAGCAAAAATGAAAATGGGAATAGAGTTCATAAAAAAATGGACTAAAACTAAAGTCTATCATAAGCGCAAAAAAGATTTAATACATAGAACAAAATTTGTAATGGCGGTATATTCAGATCTAGTATGAACAAGAATAGTAGGACTAACAATGGTTTATATAGAAAGGATTAAGGTAAATTATGCAAAAAACATTTCTTAAGAAACAACTTTTTTTACAATTCTAAATATTTTTCTGCCATAGAGTATTTTCCCATCTTCTCTGTGACTTCGTTCTACTTTTCCATTTTGCCATGGTGAATATGGTCTTGTCCTTTTTATCTTCATTCCCAAATACTCAGAAACTAATTGAAATCTTGTCTTTCTATTGGTCTTTTCTGCGTCATTTACGAATTTGTATCCATTATCTACTTGTATTGTATTTATTTTAAATCCCATATTCTTTTCTAATTCAAGCAAATATTTGCTAGTTTCATAGGTACTTTTTTCTTTGACTATTTTAAGAACCCTTTTTCTGCTATACTCATCTATTGCAGTTATTTGATAATATCTATCTTCATAGCTAGGGAATCTTACACATTCTTCCGGCACATATTTGATATCTACCTGTACTTTATCGCCTGGGTATCTACCATCCATTCTTTCATACTTTGTGTAGCTTTTACGTCGTTTTTTCGGCTTTATATAGCCCCTCTTTCGTATTTGTTTACACATACTTCCAAAACTTCTTGTGTATTCATTTCTCTTGCATCTTACATATACTTCTGCAAGACCATATATGCCATTACGCTTGAGCGTACGCTGAATTAAGCCAAGTTCTTCCTAATTATTGACATTTAGGCTCTTGTGCGGTTTCTTGATTTTAAGGCAAGACTTCGTACATCTCCATCATATTTTTTTAATTGGCGATATACAAACTGCCTATTGGTATGATACTGTCTTGCTGCACGAGTTACTCCATACTTAATAGCATATTCACATAAACGCTGGAGAAATCTTATTACATTATTTTAGCTTTAATCGACTTGATAATTGATAAACCTTAGGATGGCAGAGTCAAATGGCCATCTTAAAACTATGACAATGCCCTCATTTCTAAGACTGGCTGGCAGGTCCTAGTTGCAGTCCCGAGGTAGGCTATTTAAGCTTGTAATACTAAAAATCGTATAGCTTGAAAATTCCTGAATATTTGTTGTTTTTTTTATAAAAACATGTTAGTCTATAATTATAGTGTTAAATCTAATCTATTAGATATAAAATTAAAATGATGGGGAAATAATTAGTGATGAAAGAGAATAATAAAAACATTAAAAAATTCTTAAAATATGTGTGTAAAAATAATAAAAAGAAAATATTTATATCTGCGATATTTGTGATATTAGTTACAGTATTTGATTTGAGCCTTCCACTCTTACTAAAGAAAATAATTGACAAGGGTATTATGGAGAAAGATATAAATATATTGTTAAGGTTTGTTGTAATATATTTTTTGATCCAACTAATGTCAATTTTGATTGAGTTTATACTTAATTATATTTATTCGCTGATGAGAAACTCTATTGCAATAAAAATTAGGCTTAAGATACTAAAACATATATCTGATTTGTCGGGCAATTATTACACAAACAAAAAAACAGGGAATGTACTTTCTATTATACAGTCGGATATAGATGCAATAGAACGTCTGGATGCAGAGTTAGTGTTTTCTTTAGTGAAAGATTTTTTTACAGCCATAGCAGCATTATATTTTATGATTCGCCTACAGTTGGACTTGTTTTTGTTGGTTGTAGTATTACAACTATTATTATTCTTATTGCAGAGAATTTTTACTAAGAAAATACATGCAAATATATCAAAAATAAGAAAAGAGTATGGAGAAATTACTAATGTTGTACAAGAATATGTGCTAAACATTATGAGTGTAGTTATATCGAAATCTAGAAAATTTTTTATCTCAGATTATATAAAAAGAGAACGTAAAATGATATATAAAAATATTAAGACAGATATGTTATATAGTGGTAATATTTCTGTAGCAATAGCTATAAATTCAGCAATAACAATGATACTATATGGATATGGTGGATATAAGATTATAAGTGGAAATTTGACATTAGGAACTTTGCTGGCATTTCAGAGTTATAGTGCGATGCTGTTAGGACCATGCATGAGTATTGTAAATGCAAATAATAGAATTCAGCAAGCAAAAGTATCTGTAGATAGAGTGTATAGTCTATTAGATGAAAAAAAGTGAAATAACAGATATTAAAGACTCTATAATATTAAATAAAGGCAATATAGAAAAAATTGAGTTCAGTAATGTTAGTTTTAGTTACACCAGCTGTGAAAAAAATGATGCATATATTTTAAAAAATCTCAATCTAGTTTTTAGTAAAGGCAGTATATGTGCTCTAGTTGGAAATAGTGGATGTGGAAAATCAACAATTATAAATTTACTCTATAGACTTTGGGATGTTGACTCAGGAAGCATACTTATTGATGGAAATAATATAAAAAACGTAAATTTAAACTCTCTAAGAAAACACATATCTATAGTAACTCAAGACTGTATAATATTTGATGCAACAATTAAAGAAAATATTTGTCTAGGGAAAAAGATAAGTGATGAACACTTACGGTTGATCTGTGATAAGGTAGGTCTAAGCGAGTACATATCTAGTTTAAAGGAGGGCATAAATACGAAAATTGGTGAAAGGGGAGTTAAAATATCTGGAGGGCAAAAACAGAGGATTGCCATTGCTAGGACAATACTTAATGATAGTGATATTATTGTTTTGGATGAAGCTACATCAGCACTAGATAACATATCACAAAGCAATATAATAAAAAATTTAAAAGGATATTTGAATAATAAGATTGTAGTAATAATTGCTCATAGATTATCTACAATCAGGGATGTAGATAATATTTACGTCCTAAACGATGGTAAGGTCATAGATAAGGGAAATCATGATAATTTATTAAAACACTCAGATCAATACAAAAAGTTATATTACAATGAATAGGAGCTTTAGGAATTTCAGGACAAGGATAATGCTAATGGAAAGGTATAAGATACAAAAAGGCAACATCCATAGCTATAAGTTTGCTATGGATGCTGCCACATAATTTTATAGATTTTATTGATTTAAATTATCACCAACGTTATTTGACATAGAGCCTTAATTTACAGAGTTTTTTGCATACTCTCTAAATAGTCGTTTATTTTTACTCCTGTCCACTCTTAATTTTACCATCAGATACAGTAATTATTCTATCAGCTTCATCAGCAATTTCAAGGTTATGAGTAATCATTATAAGTGTTGTATTATACTTTTTTATAATTCTTTTTAGAAGAGCCATTACTTCATAAGTTGTTTTACTGTCTAAGTTACCAGTAGGTTCATCAGCAAAGATAATAGATGGTTTATTTGATAATGCTCTAGCTATTGCCACACGTTGTTGTTGTCCTCCTGACAATTCGTTTGGAAATTTATTAACTTGATCTTCAAGACCAATTTCTTTTATCAAATTATCTATATAATCTTTATTTTCTTTTTTTCCATCCAAATGAATTGGAAGAATAATATTATCATATACATTAAGAGTTGGTATAAGATTAAAATTTTGAAATATAAACCCTAATTCTTTTCTTCTAATCTCTGATAACCTTTTATCATTAACTGAGTATATATCCTCTCCATTTATAAAAACATTACCTGATGTTGGTTTATCAAGACCTGCTGCACAATGAAGAAAGGTACTCTTACCAGAACCACTTTTTCCAACTATTGCAACAAATTCATTACAATCAACTTCAAAATTAATACCATCGACTGCTTTTTACAACATTCTTTTTCATTACCATAATACTTTTTTTAAATTTTTTTAGTTATAAGTTTTTTCATCTTTATTACTCCAGAATTTTTATATTTAGAAAGATTGTAAACACGATTATTTATTATCTTTCCTTAAATAGCTTAATGGTATTGCCGAAGATATTACCCCAATCGTTATATTTAATACCAATACTAATAAAATTATTTTTTTATATTGTTATAAAATACTGGTTCATATAAAATATTCAAAAAAATATCGATATAATACTATTTCTAAACCTGTAGAAATTAATAATGATAAGATAGCAGCAATAATACCAAGTATTAAACCTTCTAGTAGGATTATGTATCTTATTTGTTTTTTATTTGCCCCTATTTTCATCAAAACATTATATTCATCTTTTCTATTTAAAACTTTATAAATCATACTATTGCTTATATTTAGAAACATAATCAATAATAAAAGTAGATTAATAGAAACCAATATTTTTTGCTGTGAGTCACTAAATTGTTTTGAAGTAAATATTTCTTCTTCAAAATTTGATAAATTAACATTAGGCTTGTTTTCAATTATACTTGATATCTTGTCAGAAATTTTTTCCACACTGAAGCCATCTTTTGGATTTATCTTTACAATCTTGTACTTGTCCAAGCCGGTATGTTTGTCTAGGTAAGTGTTACTAACCAGCAAGCACGGAACGAAATCAGGTACATAATCTTGGGTATGTACTCCTAATATATCAACCTGTCCGAGGATGTGAATGTCTAAATTTTTAAAAGACTCCTTGTCATCAGAGGAACCCAGGTCCTCATAGTACTTGACATTGTACTTAAAACTAATGATATCCTTGTTTTTGTAGTTAAAGACCTTGTCTCCCTTACGGTTTGGAGGATTAAACAATATTGCCCCCTGTCCCTTTTTAAACTTTTCTAGGTCTGAATCTGAAATTTTTAATGACTTTCTTATTTTTTTCAAGTAGGTGTCATTTATACCAATCAGATTTGATTTTACTTCATATTGACCATTATCTTCCCTAAATACCCACTTTAAGACCTTCTTAGTATATTCACCTCCAAGGGTATTAAGATCTTTAAAAAAAGAAAAATCTCTTATTTTGTCCTTGTCTTTTATAATTATCCTTCCTTGAAGAACCTTGAAACCATCAGCATCTTTTATTGCACTCTTATTATTTATCCTTATATTTTTAATTTGACCTAGTTCATTTTCATCTAAGCCAGAAATTTCATTAGGTACATAAAAGGCATCTATAGATAGTAGATAGTCCTTGTTTTCATACTTTATGGCCTGGCTTATGGCAATATTTTTCATATTAGAGTAGAATACACCAGCAATTAAGAGTGAAGATATTATCCCCAACGATAATGTCATAAACAGGGTTTTATACTTATTTTTTAGTAAATTATTTAAAGGAATTTTAGTTATAACGTTCTTAATTGGAAATTTTTATTATATTGAAAGAACTCTTTTTAGTATCTTCATGTTCAAAGTTTAATAAATTAATAACATTACTTTTCATAATTCTTTTATAATTTTTCTAAAGATAAGGCTATCCACGATAAAAAGTACGGGTATTATTACTAGAAAAAAATGTGGTAGTCGACTATTATCTGGAAGGACTCTAATTCGTATAAATTCTTAATAGTATTCTTTAATAGAAATGACAGTAAAGTGCCCAAAAGCATACCTGCAAAGGCTGGAAGTAGAGAATAGTATAATATATCTCCAATAATAATATTAAATAGAGTTTTATTTTTCAACTCCTATAGCCCTTAACACTCCAAATTCTTTTCATTCTCTCTCTAATGGATATATAGTAGATTCCCTTTATAGAGAAGTACATAATCAAAAAAAGAAAATAACATTCATAAGAAGCATATTAGTTGAAAATATGTTATTATACTCATCTTCTTTTTCTAATAGAGGTTTATTTACACTCAATTTTAAGTTTTTTTATTTTTTTACAGTATTGACTTAGCTTTTTCTATAGAATCGTTTTTTTATTAGACTTGTCACCAAAACATATAAAAAAATATCTCTATAAGCTTTGTTCTCAGGAATTTTTTTATAAATTTCTATCTTAGACTGATTCTTATTCGAAGGATAATCTTTTAAGATCCCAACTATCTTAAATTTTTTTGTGGGCCTCTTTTATATAAGTCAAGATATAGATAGTCTCCCTTTATATACTTTTTTTCATATTATCTTTGGCCCATTTTTCTAAGATAACCTCATTTTCCTCGCTTGGAAATCTACCTATTAAAAGTTCATTCTTTTGTATCTTTAACAACTCTTCATTTATATCTATAAGAGTATAATATTTATCTGCTTTATTTTTTTGTTTCCATCATAGTAGCTTGCTTGTCCAAGATAAACTATATCAAATTGTTTATTTATGCTTGTTATGTCATCAGTAGTAATATTATCTATATATGCATGAGATAGAGTATATTCTCTTTGAGCATTGAGTAAATCATTATAGGATAGACTCCTATTTATTATAAATACTAGCGTGAATAAAACTAAAACTGTTGATATACATATTGAAAAAAATATATTTCTCTTTGTCTTTAATAATCTCATTTATATTAACCCCCCAACTGATATATTTTAGCCTACAAGTTATATGATTTTAATAATGCTTTGAATAGTACCACCTTGGTTTATTAACGGCTGTGCAGTCGTATAAACAATTTTGACCTTTTACATAATAATGAGGCTTACCATTTACTGTACAATTTTTCCTGTTTTTGTTACAACTACTATGTTCTTATCACTAATTTTCTTAATTTTTCATATATATTCTCCTTAATCATATTAAAAATAGAAACTCATTTTAGTTCTATGTACGAAAACCTATATTCTAAATCCTCACAACATAGACATATTTTTAAAAGCATTGATACTTATACCATATTAGTTTTTGAATCAGCCATATAACGATCTAATCCGTCTAAATTTCTAATATAAATATATAACTTTTTCACAACTCTACAATTTTTCTTACTTTTATTAAGTATTTTTTTCATATGTATTTTTACTTAAATATACCAAATAGGGGGACTAATTGCAACTACATATACAAAACTTGATGATTTATATTATTTATCGTACATCCTATAAGAGAAGGACAATTATATTTTTCCCGTTATACATTTATTAATTATTTTGCACCTAACATATTCACATGATTCCCTTTATTGAACATTCTCTACATTCAGAATGTAAAGGGATTTTTGAAAAATTTTTTTAAATACTCCATTCTAGGAATATCCAATGAAGAAAAAATATTACCAATTAAAAACTCATCTCTACCAACTGATGCTGCACAGGGATATATATTGCCATTAGGCAATATATGTTTCCCCAATCTGCATTCTTCTTTCTTAATGTATACTAAGTCAAGTATATCTATATATACATCCTCACGATCCTTATAATTATTTGAAATTTTTATTAACTCATCTTTATATATATATGATGAATCATCACACCAATACTGATCATATTCATCAACCGATACAGATAAAAAATTGAAACCCTCTTTAATTAAATACTCTACGCTTGAAAACATATTATTAACCGTTCTATGATTAATAGTTAAGCGTATTCTTAATTCATCAATATATTTGTTAAGTAATTTTGCATTTTTTATTACTGTTGAGAAACTACCTTTTCCATTTTTATATTTTCTATTCATATTATGTGTTACTTCATCACCATCAATACTTACTGTTATTGCCTTTAAATCTTCGACTATAAATTTAAATATTCTTTCACTCATAATAGTACCGTTTGTAGTCACCATATAATTAACATTTGAAAATTTTGCATTGATCGTTTTAACAAGATAATCCATTATATCAAAAGCCAAAAAAGGTTCTCCTCCATGAATCAGTAAATTCATGCCATCAAAAAACTCCTCTTTTAAAAATTCAATTGACTTATCAATGGTTTCTTTCGACATATATGCTGTTTTTTTATTCTTACCTTCATAGCAATAGTCACAACACAAATTACAATCCTCCGTTACCCAAAACGCTATACTCATTTTATACTCCTTGTAAATATTTTTCTAATATTTTTTTGTTCTTATTACATCTATCTTTGAACAAAGCCATACTGTTAATTTCAAAAACTTCTCCGGGACAAGTCCAACAAAACGATTCAAAATCACATATATTACAACTATTTTTTTTATATAATTTATGTTCTTCCAATAGCTTAATAATATCAATTTTTTTATTTCTATAAATACTATCTAATTTAACTTCTAATAAATTACCCAATTTGCTTTCTTCTTTAACAAAAGAGGGACATGGATACACATTTGCATTATTTTTAATAAAAAACTGGTTTTTGGCGGCTCCACATGCCCGAGACGTTATTTTTGATATGTCTTCATGACCATATTCTTCAGGAATATAGTACTCATTTTTATTTATTTTAAATAAATCTACATTTTCAATCCCCCTTCCAACAGGTGAAAAAATCCTTTCAATCGGGTTTACTTCTAAATTTGAACATAAGTCTCTGAAATGAGTCTTCATATGTTCGTTCTTTTCACTAAAAATCATGGATAAATCTATATTTTCAAAACCATTTTTCTTCAATAGTTCAATTGAATTAATTACTTTTTGAAATACACCAATACCCCTTATCTGTGAACAAGATTCCTCATTGACACCATCTATACTCATATCCACTACATCCACCATATCCGTAATCATCTTAACATTATTATTATTTATTAATGTTCCATTGGTAGAAAGTATGATTGTCCCATTAAATTTTCTCCTTAAATATGATAGAATATAAAAGAAATCCTTTCTAGTCATTGGTTCTCCTCCACTCAGTTGTATCGCAGTGACATGTTCCAAACTTATGATATTATCTATAACCACTAAAAAATCTGCCGTGCTTAAATCAGAATCATCGTTATCAGAAATTGATTTAGCTGAAAAACAACAATGCTTACACTGTAAGTTACATTTATTAGTAATCTCAATTCCAACCTTTATAAAATCGTTGGAAACAGCATCTTTACTTTTCAATATATCTAAATCAGTTAAATCATCATAAAGTTTTTTTAAAAAAACTTTATCTTCAGGTTCACTACACAAAGTCAAAATATCATTAATAGTATATTTCATTAACTCAGCTTCACAAAATATATTATATACTTCTTTTGACATCTTAATCCACTGTCCCTTGTCATTTGTTATTATAATTTTATCTTTAACATTATTCAGTACATATATACTGTTGCGATTAAATGAAATATAATTCATTATAATTCCCCCTTGTTCTTAGAATCATTATTATTTTATTTACTATTTAATACAATCAAGTTAAATAAATTATATAAAGAAAAAAAGTCACTCAACTTAACTCTACCATAATCAATATTTAGACATAAACTATTATTTATATCTCTGATTATTGAAAAAAAAACATTATTATCTATTCTATCAAGCATAATATACCCTTCCTCGTCATATAATACTTTATACTTATTCAAAATTGACGAAACAGAATCAAAAATTATGTTGTTAACTTCAACACCTGTTTTATTTTCAATGAATCTATGAGATATATTATAATCTCTCAAATCCCATTCCTTTAATTTAGAATATCTCTCAAAAAAATCATGTACATTTGCCTTATTTCCTCCCATAGATAGATATTTTGCTATCTTACCTGTAATAAATGCACAGGAATGACTGCTGGATCCGCCAAACATAACATATTCACCATTCAAACCTAGTGTTAAATGCGGATAACTATCACATATGATATTTACATTATAGTTTCTATTGTATAAATAAGTATCTTTATTTTCTAAAACAGCACAATCAACTCCAATTACGCTATTTAATGATGCAGGAACACTATTTTTATTATGTGAATGAACAGAAGATATTAGTAGTTTATTTTGTTTATCTAATAAATAGCATAAGTTTTTAATTTCACTTGTTCTAATTCCACTTTCTAAACTAATACTCATATTTATTATATCAATATCAATATCCAATAAATATCTTAGAGCTTCTTCTAAAAGTATATTATTAGAAAAACCTTTTTCATCAGTTATTTTGACAACATAAAAAGAGGAGTTTTTGCATAAATTTTTTATGGTAACTGCACATAAAGTTCCATGTGAATCAGTATCGTTAAACTCTTTATCCATACATACATATGAATCTTCTATATAAAAATCTCACACCGTCATATATGTTATCTTTCAAGTATTCATTTTTTTAAGTTCAATACCACTATCTATTATAGCCACTTTTATTTTTTTATTATACATTTTTACCTCTTAAATATTTTATGTTCTCCCTTTATTATAACAACACAAAATACTTTTTGTCAAAATTTATTTTCTGAATTTTTTTAAAAAAACATATTGTATCGATATAATTTTTAGTATATGTGCTTTTCTTTTGATTATACTTATCCAATAATTTCAAGATATAAATAAATATCTAGTCAAAAAACTAATTCACTGAAATATGACTATATGAATTCAAAGTCAGAAGCTAAAAACAACAAGAAAAAGGTAAATCATGACGACCCATCCAACGGGCGTTTTGCGCAAGGTTATAACCCCAAGGGTTACCGGTCAGCTTCTAAAGGCGTTGGCTTTCATTCTGTTCAAACTCAGCCTTTGACTCATCTCCGCCCTTTAAAAGGTATTTGCACTACTTGTCATCCCTAAAGGTATCTTCATATTCTTTGACACTTAATTTATCCATGGCTATATCATGTTTTTTTGTTCTTTAATATACTTCTATATAATGGTTAATTGTATAATCAACCATTATACATGAGATTTGATGGGTGTTCCTATTTTTTTGCAAAAAATTTAGCGTTGGGAGAGAATTTTTTCTCTCACCAACGCTAAATATTATACAACCAAAAAAACACCAACTTACTAAGCTAGTGTTTCTTATAACAAATTACGCAATGATATTAATATTAATATTAAAAAAACGGAAGCTATTACACCTGATGTTATATAAAGTGTCTTTGAACCTATATCTCCATGAATTTTTTTCTAATAATAGTATATATTAAAAAAACAGATAAAATGATAACTAAATTGACGACACATATTGTTAAGATAATATTCCATAAATTTACTAACTCAGCATTTATTAGTCCAGCCAATATGCTTACATTACTTGATATAAGGGTAAATGCAGTGAAAACTAAAGTAGTAAGAGCTATCACATCAAACTTGTTATTTTTTATTTCTTCATTAAAAACCTCTGATTTTTCTTCCAGCTTTTTTATTTCTTTTTTTAGCCTCATTACTTACAAATTCATTTTTTTATCTAAATAATCCAATCTACTTTGCTCTAGCCTTAAATGATCAACCAACTTGTCAATATTTGTCTTAATATGGGAATCCTGAATTTTAAAATTTTCTATGGCTTCGATAAGAAAATCTATTTCTTCTGATCCATTTTTATCTTCTTCACATTCATCAGCTTTAGTTCCAGTGTATTTACTAATAACAAATTCACTGACTTCTGAGTATTTATGAGTATATTCATTTTTCATGTTTTTTATAAAACGCACATAGTTTATCTTTTAGTATATCCTTTCTGTCTACAATTTTATCACTAAAACCGTCTTTTATGTCCTTTACTATTTCACTCTTTTTAACGTTATAAAACTCTTCTAATATTTTTTTTATGCCACTTCGTTTTTGCGCATCCATATTCTTTTTTTATTCTCCACATCACTAAAATACTCTTTAATTTTGATTATACTTATTGTTTCATTTATATTAGTATCAATCCAAGGTAGTTCTTCATGAGTTTGTTCAACTAACTCAAATGCTGAATAATCTGATTTTGCTAAAATAATCTCGTCAATTAAATCGGTATGATCATCAGCTATTAATCCATCATAAGGTATATAATCATATATAGGACGGTTAGAATTACACTTATATTCCTGATAAATATCCTTTACAACTGGTCCATACTTCCACGCAACAATATCATCACTAAAAGCAGGTCTATTAACTTTAACAAGAAACGCAGCTTGAGTATAATACAATATTTTTTGTAATTGTAGATTGCTTATTTCTTTCTTAGACTCTAAACATTTTTTAATAATATAACTTGCTATTTGATTAGCTGTATATAAGCTATTTCTTATTCTCATATTAATTCCCCCTTAATATAACCATAAGTGTTATTACGCTTTTTTAGTTTAAGCACTACCATATCAATTTTTATAGAAAAATTAAGTACATATTATAAATATACCATTTACATATATTCTTTACAATAATTTTTGATTCATTGTAACTATTTTTCAACTATTCTATTAACGTATATTTAGGGAGTAGTTTGTTTAAACATTAAAATTACTGGACTATATTTTAACACATAATACACTTTGAATCCTTAAGTACAGTTAAATTTACTTTCCAAAAAAATATACTTATAAATACAAATTATTTTTAGAAAAATTCTTTTTGCATACCAAATATGTGCAGCAATTGACCCTTTACTATTGTTGTTCTTCTCTTCAGTAATGCAATTAAATCACCATAAATTTATAATTTAATTTTTTTATATGAGATTTTTTTATAATTTCTTCATATACAGTTTTATCTATCTCTGTGAAATAGATTACTACAACTTTTTTTGTTTTTATTTTTAATTAAAACTACCCACTGATTAGAATTCAATCCCATATGAATAAAAAAAGAGACTATATTGAATGAAAAAAACAAAAATTTTTAAAAAAATATAATAAATATTGACAATTTTACAATAATATAGTAAAAATTAAATTAATCAAAAATCTATATCATATAATAATATATATTAATTATTTTTAACTTTATACAAATATTATTATATTTTTAAGGTTTTTAAGCACATATTATAGTAAGGAACAGTTCTTCAAATTGCAATCTATCAACATAAAAAAACATCAGTATACTTAATATATTGATTTTTAATAATGAATAAGGAGGTGGACACTAAGTAAGTTACATAAATTATTAAAGGACAAATGTGAATAAATTTAATTTTTAATCACAAATAGAAATAACATTGTTTCGTTTTTAATTAGTTAGGATTAAGTATTTTTATTAAGTAAAGGAAGAATTGATATGAAAAATTTTTAAAAAATAATCACTAGTTTTCTATTTGCAACTACAATAGTTTTTACAACTACATTTTCCACTTATGCTGCCAAAAATGATGCTGTTGTAAATACAGTATCTGACAGTTTAATTAAAGAAATCTCTACTCTTAGTAAGAGTAATTATGGAATGGTCTCTTCAGGATATTTAAAAGTAAATCCTAATGGAAATATCGAAATAACGGATAAATACACAAAATATGTAAATAATAGAATTAAAGAATTAGGACTTAATGCAACCGTTTCATCTGATGGAGATACAATGAATATTGTTGAAAAATCACCAATGTTATACGCCAGAAATACAAAAAATGGTGTAACTAAAATAAAGTGGCGTTCTTTAAACAGTTTTGATATTTACTTAGATAATAATATGTGTCGTAAATTAATGGCTGGATATTCTTTTGCAGGTTTAATATCCACATGGTTTCCAGATCCAGCAGTTTCTAAAATTATTGCATCTTCATTAGCTGTATCAGCAGGATTGATTACATATAATAACCGTGGTAGGGGAGTCATTATAAGTGGAATGATCAATTTCACACCAAGGATAGGTGTAAGATTCTATTGGATAAGGTCTCAGTAAGGAGAGGGTATTGTGTTAAGAGTGATAATTATTATCTTGACTTTCTTATAGCAGTATTTATATGGTTGCCAAACTCTTTGAAAAGTCCATTTATAATAAAGAATGAAAAAATAATATTGACAATATTATTCACTATTTTATCTATAGTAAGTATATATTATATAACATAATTAGGAAAGAATCATGACAACCCGTCCAACGGGTGGTTTACAGGTTGCATAAAATTTAGCGTTGGGAGATAATTTTTTCTCTCACCAACGCTAAATATTATACAACCAATTATCACCAACGTTATTTGACAGAGAGCCTAAATATTCCAACTTGGAAGCAAAACAAAAGAGACTCAAGACGTTGAACAAGTCAACGAACAAGAGTCAATTTAACATTTTTTAATACTTGTTGATGTCTACATTATAGCATAAAACAAGAGGCTTAATTGTCTCCTGTTTTATATTCTGAGAAGTTTATTTTATTTTTTTCAAAAATGTAAATTCTCCATGTTCCTCTCTAATCTTCAATAAAAATTTTCTGGTAAAATCTAAATTATATTTATCCTTATTCAAATAGGATAGTCCTTCTAAAAATAGAATCATTAATTGAAATTATTTTTTTATTAATTTTTTTCATGAATATCTTCTATACTAGGTATAGTGCCTTTTGATATAAATTCTTTTTTTGATAGCCTACCAGCAACTCAACAAAAAAATCTTTCTATATGACTTAAAATCCAATGCTTTATCTAAAACGATAAAATTTATATCGTAAATCATATCTTCATGATTATTTTTAATTATTTCTAACAATAGATTTCTTATACAACTCAATCTCAGTTCAGAATTTAGTTCCTCTACATTATCGTCATTTAAATACATAATACCACCTCAATCTAATCTCCTTTGTTAATTTAAAATTAAGAATATTCTTCACTTTAAATTAACAAAAATTAACTGTTATGTCAATATGAAAATTATTTTTTTGCATTTTAATCATTTTCGTAAATTGCAATAATAAGTTGAGCATTGATAACTAAAAATCCATATCACGAAGCTGTCTATCGTGATTGTCTTGAACACTTGACTGAAATGCTCTCTATATGTTTTTTGAAGAGCATTAAAGGCTCCCATCACAGAGTCTGCATGACGATTCTTGATTGGAAACATCCAGTATACAAGGAGACAGTACCTCTGTGTATCTCATTGCGGACAGTATTTGAAGCACAGCCGATTTCTTTGGCGATTTTGTTAGCTGACCATCCATCTTTCAAGCGAATCTGAATCAAAACTCGTTCATCATAAGAAAGATGTTTCCCTTTTTCGTGTTTAGTTGTGGTAGAATATACATAATCCATAGTGATAATAACGTAGTTATCACTGATGATTCTATAGTAATTAGTGGTAAAAAGTATAAAAATGAAAAAGAATTATAAGAATTATTAATTACAGCTGAACAAATAGACACTGAAAATAGAAAAATATTATCTAAATAGATTCTATAACTGTGATAATAGAAAGAGGTGAATTATATAAAAAAAACAAGATTTGCAAATAGACTTTGGAAAAAAATCCTCTAGAGGTAAATAATATGAGGAATGACTTAAATATAGATGAAATTTTTCATACCATATTCCTTTGAAGAATGGAATATGAAACATATGGACACAAAAAAATATACATACTAAATCTTTTATTGAATACATTAGATTTTTAAAAAGAAAAAAACGATACAAGATTTTTCGATTGGATGGTTTAATTTATCAACTGTGTCTGACTCATCTATATTAATTTTCAATAATCAAATTGAAACAAAAAAAATTTATAAATAAAAAAACAGATAATAAAAAAAGCAGATAAAGATGGTTTTTTTATTTTTTTCTTGCAAGCAATCAAGTATGATGATTTGTCCAACAATATAAAAAAAATAATAAAAATGAGTAATATACCTGATATAAAAGATGAGTATTCCGTAGAATATTATATCGGTATTTCAGATAATATAAAAATTAATGATTGCTATATGGAAGAATATTATTTGATATTAAGATGAATTGACGAAGTATATATTAATAATAAAATACAACTCAATATCTGATTTACTAGCAAGTATTGACAAGTATGAATAAAAGTATGTTATAATTGTATTAGCTGAGATATAAGCAGTGTGACTGCACAATCGAGTAGGGAGGACTTTCTCCTCCCTCTCACACCACGGAGCGTGCCGTTCGGCACTCCGCGGTTCAATTCAAATAATAATCTAAACAACTAATGAGTCCTCGCTTTGCGAGGATTTCTTTTGTTATCTTGCGAAGTCCCGCTGTTTTGGCTACCGCCTGATAATGGTCTGTAAATCCTACGGATTGTCTCGCCATCCATTCTGGTACACCAAGCTTCCTTAGTCCCCACATCCTTTTCTTGCTAGTTTTCCATTGTTTCCATATAACTATTCTCATACGATTACGAAGATGTTCATCTATTTTAGTCATATTTTGTTTCATCTTACCTATTCTAAAATAGTTTATCCATCCTCTTATCACCTGATTTAGTTTCAGTATCCTGTAGTCCATAGACACTGACCACGAACGATATGTTAGTTTCTTGAGCTTTCTCTTAAAACTGTTTATTGAGTCTTTGTGTGGTCTGGCTTCCCATTTTCCATTCATTTTCACAAAGCCAAATCCTAGGTACTTGAGCCTTGTTGGTTTGTGACTTTGGATTTAGTAGCATTTACCTTAAGGCTTAGCTTCCTCTCTATCCACGATGTGACCGAATGCATCACTCTATTTGCAGCTGCACTACTTGCAACGGTTATTATACAGTCGTCTGCATATCTAACGAAGTGCAAGCCTCGTGCTTCTAACTCTTTGTCTAATTCATTGAGCATTATGTTACTAAGCAAAGGGGATAAGTTACCTCCTTGCGGAGTTCCTATAGTGGTTTCTTCATATTTCCCTTTTACCATAACTCCGGCTCTTAGGTACTTAGTTACAAGAGATATTACATCTGGGTCTTTCACCGTTTTACCTACCAGATACATAAGTTTGTCCTGTGGTACGTTATCAAAGAACTTTTCTAGGTCAATATCCACTATGTATGTGTATCCATCATTTAGATATTCTAGTAGCTCTACTATTGCTTGTTGTGCCCTTCTACCTGGTCTAAATCCATAACTATGTTCACTAAATTGTGGTTCAAACATTGGTGTTAGAACTTGGGCAATTGCTTGTTCTATGATTCTGTCTACTACTGTTGGAATTCCAAGATTTCGTACTCCACCGTTTGGTTTTGGTATTTCTACTCTGAGTACTGGTTGTGGTTTATATTTCCTTTTCAGGATTTTAGTTTTGATATCTATCCAGTTTTCTTTGAGGTATTTGTTAACATCTTCGATGCTTATACCATCTATGCCTCCGGCACCCTTATTGGCTTTTACCTTTTTATATGCCATTTTCATATTTTCTCTGGATAATATCTGATTCATTAGTTGTCCCATAGATTGTCTCACTTTCCTAATTTTCTTTTGTACATACTAGCCCTAGCTCCTGTGAAATGTTCACTCCGTTACGTCTTTGCTACTATATTTCTCGTCGGACCTGTATACTCAGTTTGATTAAGTCACTTTGACTTTTAGAATTGTTCAGCCCTTCGCTCCATTCCCATTACAGAAACTTCTCCACTACTATGGCTTCTGCTGACTTCTCACAGTTCGTTGTTACTAGGTTTTCCCTCTGTGAGACCTCACGGGATAAGTCGTCAGTCTTTCCTCGTCTACCTGCCTAATTTACTTACATAAGTTACGTTTGCCTTTTGGACTTTGTGACTTATTGCCCACTCATCCTTTATGTAAGCCTTGATATTAGGTTTCTGTGCGTCAGGCTACGATTTCGCTATTGCTTCTTCTCGCCATCACCTCACGGTGATAACCTTGCAAGTTGCTATGAGGTTCGTCGGCAACTACGCCCTACGTGGACTTTCACCACAGACTGACGGCATGCCCGTCATACAATAAAAGCCTATGGTGTCCTATACCATAGGCTTTTTTATTGGGCTAATTGCCTTTAAAATACGGTTATATAATATTTTCGTGTTTAATTAATTTATATTTAATGGCGGAGAGAGAGGGATTTGAACCCTCGGTGCAGTTTCCCACACACCCGCTTTCCAGGCGAGCCCCTTAAGCCACTCGGACACCTCTCCGTATTATTTCCACCTAGATAATAATACCACAAGTAGTCCAATTTTATAAGCCCCTATTTTAATTATAGTCAATAAATTCCTGCATATTGTACACCTTCCTATTCATGATACCCCCAACTGAACGGAAGCCCACCCCATAATAACCAAGGGAAGGATCAGTAAGCTCGTACTGTTTCAAGGCCTGAGTCCAGAGTTGCCTCTCTTCGTAGCTAGGGTTCTTAACATGTATAGCTGGATCATCATAGGTAGGTTGGGATGAGTAGAAAGTATAGTTCCTAGAGTTCTTCTGACAGAATTCCTTTACCCCATCATGACAGGCAAAGTGGTCTACATTTCCCCCACTCTTGTCATGGCTATTCTTAGCTAGACTCTTATAGGAAAAGTTGTTGCCATTGTCTGCTTCAAATTTCTATAGCCCTTATGACTGTATCCTTGTCAATTTCCAGGTTTCTATTCTTGGTAAATATCACATTTTCCTTTTTGACACCCATGGTTTCAAGGGCTCTTACCATCTCCATATCCCTTAGGTAGGTGAAGTCATCCCTACTGATTCTGCTCCTGTTAGTCCTGATAAATTCACGGTCAAGGGACTCATATATCTTACTCTTACTACCATCTGTCATCAGTATTAGGTAGACCTTCCTTCCGTCCTTTACATCTCTGATTATATCCAGTCCCATGTCTATAGTCTCATCATCCTGGTGGGGATTTATATATACTACGTCTGTCATGTACTTTTTAACTAGACCACCCACTGCTACTATCTTTTGAAAGTGGTAGTCGTGGACCTCTTCACTAGTCTTTTTTACCAATACTATGTTGGCCTTCATTAGCCCTGCAAGGGGAGATGCTGCTACCGTATCTGCAAAGGTAAGACCTGAGGCTACCAGGCTATTCTTACTATCTGGATAATAGTCCTTCTGTATAATCCTGGATGTCTGGTACCTGTCCTGACCACTTATCCTTCTGGCCTTGCCTATCTTGGCCATAGACTCACTACTGATGGTATTTTCTCCACCTATCACCAAGACCTCTTCTGCCCCGTAATCATTTATTATCTTGGCCATATTATCATCTATATCCTTTGGTACCAAGAGCATTGGGACCTTGTTGGCATATGAATAGGATGACATGGATAGGCTATCTGCAAAAACCTCACTGCTGGCCAATATCAGACTCTTTTTTGTAGTTGTCTTATTCTTATTGGCAAATTCACCACACTTGTATGACAAATCAAAGGGTTTTTCGGCACTTATCCTAGTAACCTTACAGCCCTCTTCTACTAGGTCAGCTTCTAGCTTGGGGTTTATATTGCAGCCAACTAGGTAAGCATGCTCTGCCCTCAACCTAATCATCTCTGCCCTAGTCCCCTTATCAAGTCCAGCCTTGCCATTTAATAGTATAGGTGCATCTAGGTAGGCCGATACCTGAATTGCAGACATACTGTCTACATAGTTGGATCCATCTACTATTATGACCTCATCTGAATGGTCATAGGCCATCTGCGAGATGAGCCTAGATGTATCTTGTCTGTCCTTGCCACTCAGATTTATATAGTCCTTGCTGGAATCAGTTAGAAATTGGTCAACTTGTCTTTCTCCATAGGCAGCTGCCTTTGGTCCACCAAACAAGCCCATACTCATACTAACCACACCGGCAAGCACTAGGCCTCTATTTAAAAACTTATTCATTGATATACCTCCGAACAATAGAATTTTACATGAAAGTTTCTCCTATCAATAGAATATCACATAATACCATGCTTGTAATTATATTTTAGTCCACAATTTATTAATTTTATATTTTTTGAGATTTTTCCGCTAAAGGTCCTCTTTCCTAGGCTTACTTGATTTTTCCTGCCTTCTTTCCCTGAAAAAATCAGTCAAGAGCTTGCTGGCCTCTTCCTCAAGCAGGCCAAACTCGTAGTAGATCTTCCTATCCCTATAAACCTCTAGCTTGAAGTTGTTATGCTTGCCCACCAGGTGGTTTTTCTTGTGGCTGGCACCTATATATAGGCTTTTTATCCTAGAATTCTCTATGGCTCCAGCACACATTAGGCAGGGCTCCATGGTCACATACATCTGGCAGTCGTATAGCCTCCACCTAGATAGGGTCTTGGCTGCATTTTGTATGGCTACCATCTCTGCATGCTGACTTGGGTCCCCTGTCAGCTCTACCTGGTTAAAGCCCCTACCCACTATCTTTCCATCATGGACTACAACTGCACCAATAGGAGTCTCCCTCATGGTATAGGCCTTTTTAGCCTCCTTGAGGGCCTCAGACATAAAATACTCCTTGTCCTTGTCATCTATTTGATATGGGTCCCTAACTGGCTGGTCTGACCTGTCAAACTCCCTAGCATGTCCACAGGACCTAAGGTCAGGACCTTTATCCTTCATGATGCCTGACATAAGGGACACACCATGGGCCCCTCTGGCAAGGACCTGGTCTACCCTGTCCAAACAGATACCACCTATGGCGTATACAGGCAGACTAGATATCCTGCACATTTTGTCTAAAAAGTCTAGTCCCCTAGGCTCTAGTCCCTTCTTGCAATCAGTTGGAAATATGTGTCCTGCGAATATATGGCTAGCCCCCAGCCTTTGAGCCTGACTAGCCTCCTCAGGCGAATGGGTTGAAACTCCTACATGGTCAAAGTAACCTATAAAGCACCTGTACTTATTCACATCCTCGGCCAGTTCTAGGAGGTCATGGAGGGGCATATGTATATTTTTTATCCCCAACTTCATGGCAGATCTCCAGAATTTGTGGGCATAAAGGTCTATACCATGGGTCTGGCACAGTACTTTTGTTTCACCAAGTAATTTTAGGTAGGCTTCCTCCTCTAGGTCCTTTTCCCTCAAGACCAGTCCCTCTATTATAAAGTCGTCCAGATAGGTTCCCCCCACATAGGCATCAAATACCTCTTCAAGCCTCTTTAAAAGACCATCCTGACAGGCCTTTCTATTGGTTACGACCATTAATTTTTTCTTGTTCTTTTCCCCTCTTTTTTCCATATTGCTCCTTATTTGATACCCTCTTTAGTTAGGTTTATATAATCACTCATTACTGGCTGTAGGCCACCAGACTTTATAGCTTCAAAGACCTCGTTAACATCTCTTGTATCAGCTATTTCAAACTGTTCATCGCCCTTTTCACTTTCAATTTCCTCAGAATGACTTCCTATACCCGTACTTACACCAGCAGATATTTTTGGTAGCTGCTATCCTTATAATATTGTCCCTAAACCTTGGCAACTCCCTAGTTGATACCGTGATACTGGCAAATGGCAGGAAGATCCTATAGGCACAAATTATCTGTAGTAGTTGGGTTTCGTGAACATCCTTTGGATTTATTTTATCATTATTTATAATAGGTCTCAACCTCGGACAGGAAATTGCTATCTCTGCATGGGGGTACTTTTGCTGGAGTAGGTAGGCATGGTAGCCTGTAGCAAAGGCATCCTTCCTAAAGTCATCCAGTCCTAGTAGGGCTGCAAAACCTACCCCTCTCATGCCTCCCCTTAGGGCCCTCTCCTGGGCATTTAATCTATAGGGAAAGACCCTCTTATGGCCTGCCAAATGTAGGGTTTCATACTTGTCAGAATTATAGGTTTCCTGAAATACTGTCACATAATCTGCCCCGCATGAATTAAGGTAGGCATACTCATCAGTGTTCATAGGATAGACTTCCAAGCCCACTATACTAAAGTACTTGCTGGCCAACCTACAGGCCTCTCCTATATACTTTACATCGGAGTGCTTCCTGCTCTCTCCAGTCAGGATTAAAATTTCTTGTAGGCCTGTTTCTGCTATGGCCTTCATTTCCTTTTCAATCTGGTCGAAATTTAATCTAGACCTCTTTATCTTGTTGTGGGAATTAAAGCCACAATAGATACAATAATTCTCACAGTAGTTGGCTATATATAGGGGTGTAAACATATATATAGAGTTACCAAAATGGGCCCTTGTCTCCTTCTGGGCCCTCTGGGCTATCTCTTCCAAAAAGTCTTGGGCTGCTGGTGACAGGAGGGCCTGAAAGTCCCTAGGTGACAAGGTATCCTTGGCCAGGACTGCCTTGACATCATTTGCAGTAAAAGAATCGTAGTCATAGGCCTCCATCTGGTCTATTACCCTGGTCATTATATCCGATTCAAGCCTTTCCATCCCCTTCATATATTCCATATGGTCAATCATCTTCATCCCTATACCTCCTAATCCTCTAAAAATCCTGTCAAAGGTGATGAGGCTACTCCACCCTTTTCTATAACCCTACCTAGCTTGGCTAGGTAGGCCAATCTACCAGCCTCTATAGCCTGCTTGAAGGCCTGGGCCATCATAGTTATATTTCCAGCAGTTGCTATTGCAGTATTGGCCATTATTGCAGAAGCCCCCATTTCCATAGCCTCGCAGGCCTGGGATGGTCTACCTATACCCGCATCTACAATTACTGGCAAGTCTATCTCATCTATCAAGATTTGTATAAAGTCTTTGGTAGCCAAGCCCTTGTTTGATCCTATTGGAGAGCCAAGTGGCATTATGCAGGCTGCCCCTGCATTTTTCAGGTCCCTGGCCACATTTAGGTCTGGGTACATATAGGGCATTACTATAAAGCCCTCCTTGGCTAGGATTTCTGTAGCCCTTATAGTTTCCTGATTGTCTGGTAGCAGGTACTTTGAATCCCTGATTACCTCTATCTTTACAAAGTCACCACAGCCACACTCTCTTGACAGCCTGGCTATCCTAACTGCTTCTTCTGCATTTCTTGCTCCAGATGTGTTCGGTAAAAGGGTAACCCCCTCAGGTATGTAGTCTAGTATATTTCAACCCGGCCTCCTACTGCCCTCCTCAGGGCTAGTGTGATAATTTCTGCTCCAGCATACCTTACCGCACTATCTATTAGGTCTAGGGAATACTTGCCTGACCCCAATATAAACCTAGAATTAAATTCTCTACCTCCGATTATCAGCTTATCTTCCATATTTATTTCCTCTCTAATTATATTTTTTATTAATACATTTACTCGACATTATATACTTGATACTTACTTTTTCTCCAGACCCATAAGTAACCTTATTATTATATTGGCCTGGTGACCTGCACAAATGCTGACCCTTGGTGCCATCATACCTGGTGTAAACTCAAAGTCAGACTTCTCATCTCCACATAGGTACAGCCTAGAGAGCTTCCTTTGAGTCCTAATCAAGTTGGCATCGTCTAGACCAGCCATACCTGAAGCAGCTACTACTAGCTTATCCTCAGAATTGGCCAGGACTTCTGTAACCACCATGGACTTGGTGGCTGGATCATCTAGGGCCTCACATATTATGTAATTCCCCTCGACTAGGGCCATAATATTGTCTCTAGCTACCCTTACATCTATGACCTCAAGGTCTATAAAGGGGTTTATGGACCTGATAACCTCTACCAGGGCCTGGGTCTTTTTCATGCCTATATGGTCTAGACTATAGGCCTGTCTGTTGAGGTTTGAGGCCTCCACATGGTCAAAGTCGACCAGGACCAGCCTACCTATACCAGACCTGGCCAGGTAGACCCCTATATTAGACCCCAGTCCTCCTAGTCCAAGTATACAGACACTGGACCTGGCCAGAACCCCGTCTGGATCACTTATATTTCTCTTAAATATATCCTGAGGGCCTAGGGCCCTTCCTCCTATACTTATATTTCTAGTCCCTTGTACAGACTTCTCTTTAATCCAAGGCTACTTCCTTGTTCTGCCCTAGACTTTTCAAATTTAAACCCTATCTTAACCACCTCCTACAAAGCAAACTATCTCCACCCTATCATACTCATTGATTATATAGTCTCCATAGGTCCCTCTTTTTATAATTGTCCCATTTACCTCTACGGCCAGCCTTTTTAAATCGAAGCCTTGATCACGCAAATATTCAAGCAGACTTTGACCTTCCGCCAAGACTTCTTTCCCATTTATAATCGCCATATATTCACCCTCCTCTTTCCTATCTCTGTTCATTTTTTCCAAAAAAAAACGCACGAAGGAGACCTACACCCGTGGTGGTGTACCCCTTCGTGCGACGTTAATCAACACTCTGCTATTATTCTACTATATTTTTCCTACAAATACAATAGGAAATCGATATTTTAAACGATTTTATTGACTAAATATAACAACTTTAATCAAATTTCTATTGTATTTCTTTCATACAAAAAACCGACCTAAGAATCAGACTTGGTCTCCCCTCCTAGGTCGGCTAAATTTTAATGTATTTAATTAGAATTTATGCCCAATAGTCAAGGTCATCAGGATCTATACCTATAGACTTGGCATGGAATTCAGGCTCCCTGCCTTCTCTTTTCTGTTCTTCATAGTTCTTAAGTGCCTTAACAGCTACTCCACCTAAGATTACACAGCAAGGGATATTTATAAGTGCCATCAAGCCCATTGTAATATCAGCTAGGGCCCAAGCTGCATCCATTGATATAATTGCACCAAAGAAAACTACTAAAGAAGCAATCACATAGAATATCTTCATAAATTCATCACTTGGCTTCTTGTTGCCATTTAGGTAAGCTAGACCTGTTTCACAATAGTAAAGGTTACCTATCAAAGTAGTAAAGGCAAACATAATCATCGCTACAGTAATGAATAAAGGCCCAAATGAACCAAATATAGGACGTAATGATTCCTGTACCATTGGAGCACCAGCTAGTTCAGGCTTGATTCCCACACCACTGATTAGTATCATAAAAGCAGTTGCTGAACAGATTAGTATAGTATCTATATATACAGATAAGAACTGTACTAGACCCTGCTTAACTGGGTGAGATACCTCTGCTGAAGCTGCTGCATTAGGAGCAGAACCAACACCGGCCTCATTTGAGTAAAGACCACGCTTGATACCATAAACTAGACAAGATCCTGCTAGACCACCTGCAAAGGACCTACCACTGAAGGCATCTGTAAATATCATCTTGAATACATCTGGTAACATTCCTATATTTAAAACTAGTACTATGATTGAAACTAGTACATAAATTATACCCATGAATGGAACTAAAACCTCTGTTACACGGATCATACGCTTAGCACCACCAACAATAGATACGAAAACTGCAAGGGCAATAATTGCACCTATGATTTTTGGTGTTACACTTGGGTTATAGAAACCATAAACTGAGAATGTAGACTGTAGGTTATAAGAGCACAACAGGTTAAATCCAAAACCATATGTCACTACCAAGCATACTACGAATATAGTTGCAAGTGTCTTGCTCTTTAAAGCTGTTTCTATATAGTAGGCTGGACCACCGTAGCAACCACCCTTTTCATCCCTACGCTTGTAGATCTGGGCTAGTGTAGATTCTACAAAGGCTGTTGCTGAACCAACTATAGCTAGGACCCACATCCAAAAGGCTGCACCCGGACCACCAAGTACTATAGCTGTAGATACACCAACGATATTACCAGTACCTACACGAGATGCCGTAGAAACCATCAAGGCCTGGAAAGAAGAAACCTGTCCCTTTTCACTTGGCTTTTCCTTTACGGCTCTAATAGATTCTGGAAATAATCTAAGCTGGACAAACTTTGTCCTAAAACTGAAATAAATACCTGCCACCGCTAGTACTACTATCAAGATAGGATAGTACATAACGTCATCGATTTTTGTCAATAATTTTGTCAATAATTCTAAAATAAGTCATTCCTCCCCTTTTGCAGAATAAGATACCAGCAATAGCTAACATTTATTAGGTATTGTTATTAGATATCGCTACTCTGAAATTTAACATATTTATTACTAATTTATTCCACAATAATATTATCCTATAAATGGAATAATATTGCAAGTAAAAAAATAAATATTTCAAAAAAAAGCATTTACCTATCATTCTTATTATAAAAAAATGAATAATATTATGCATTTTTTTAGCCATATCTAAAAATATTTATATATTGTCGAGGTCTTTTTTTGAAAGTTTCGCATAAATAAATTCATAAATCATGGATATTCCAGACATAAATGAAATAAAAATTTCAATTGTGTCAATAGGATAAAATTATCATAATTTGCAATAGTAAGTTGAACTTGGTTATTTTTTTCTTCCTCATTTTAAAAAGCCCTCCCTATGATAATTGTTTTACCATAGAAGGACTTATTTTAATTTACAATTTTTTGCATACTATATCATATTTAATCTACTGATTTAAACTATCACCAATCTTGTTTGACATAGAGACTATACTTCTTACCTAGACTCCTAGTCTGCAGGCAGTATAGTAGGGTCCCAACTATTTTATTACGTCACACTTCATATACTTTCTAAGGGCTTCTGGAACCACAACGCTACCATCAGCCTGCTGGTAGTTTTCAAGTATAGCAGCAAGAGTTCTACCAACTGCCAAACCTGATCCATTTAGAGTGTGGACAAATTCAGTCTTGGCATTTCTATCCCTCTTAAATCTGATGTTGGCTCTTCTTGCCTGGAAGTCTTCAAAGTTTGAACAAGAAGAAATTTCTACATACCTGTTGTAACTTGGCATCCAAACTTCTAGGTCATACTTCTTGGCAGCAGTAAAGCCTAGGTCTCCTGTACATATCTTAACCACCCTATATGGTAGGCCTAACAGCTGTAGCATCTTTTCAGCATCATTAGTCAAAGTTTCTAATTCCTGGTAAGAATCTTCTGGCTTAACAAACTTAACTAGCTCTACCTTGTTGAACTGGTGCTGTCTAACTAGACCCCTAGTATCCCTACCAGCTGATCCGGCTTCAGACCTGAAGCATGGAGTGTAGGCACAGTGCTTGATTGGAAGCTTGTCCAAGCTCAATATTTCATTGTTGTAAAGGTTAGTTACTGGAACTTCTGCAGTTGGTACCAAGAAGTATTCTAAACCTTCTAGCTTGAACATATCCTCTTCAAACTTAGGTAACTGGCCAGTACCTATAAAGCTGTTTCTATTGGCGATAAAAGGTGGTATTACCTCTATATAGCCGTTATTTTCAGTATGCTGGTCAAGGAAGAAACCTATTAGAGACCTTTCTAGCTTAGAACCCAAGCCCTTAAGTACTGTAAATCTTGATCCAGTTATCTTTCCACCTCTTTCGAAGTCAAGTATATCAAGGTCTGTTCCTATATCCCAGTGGGCCTTGTGTTCGAAATCAAACTTAGTAGGCTCTCCCCACCTTCTTATTTCTACATTGTCTTCATCAGTTTCACCCTGTGGTACATCTGGGTGCGGTACATTAGGTATTCTCATTAGTCTATAAACTAGCTTTTCTTCTACTTCTCTTAGCTCAACGTCAAATTCCTTTATCTTGTCAGATAAAACCTTTAGTTCGGCCTTTATCTCGTCTATATTTTCACCATTTTTCATCATTACTGGTATCTTCTTAGAGTCAACATTTGATTTGTTCTTTAGGACTTCAACTTCCTTTAAGATAGCCTTTCTCTTGTCATCCAAGTCTAGTACTTCATCAAGGTCCTTAGGATCAAATTCTCCTTCACCCCTTCTGCCCATCAAAAGCTTAATCTCATCAAGATTTTCTCTAATTCTCTTTACGTCTAACATATCTTTACCTCTCTTTATAAATAATATATTTTTTGTATTTTTAATACTGGGACCCAGCAAAAAAGCATGATTCCTAAGAAGGGTATATGATAGGTCCTGTATTTTAATAATAAAAAAAGACTCCCATCCCAATAAGGGACGAAAGTCATAATTCCGCGTTGCCACCCTAGTTGGCTATATAAATAGCCCACCTCTAACCCTTATCGCAGGTCCTACGTCTAGTACTATTTCAAACTAGAAGCTCCGGAGTAGATTCAGGAAAACTTGCCATGGGTTCGCACCGACCACCCATTCTCTGAAGACAGGACTTAACTTACTAGGCTCCATCATAGCCATCAAATCTATATGTATCCATTATATACCTATTAAAGACCTTTTTCAAGCCTAACTTACTATAGATTCACATAGACTTCTTATTATTTATGGTTTAGTATTGTTACCGATAAAACCAACCTTTCTTTATTGAGTCCTAATGACAAAAAAAAGTCTCTTTACATATCTATAATCGACTAAACCTGGTTTTTAATTAAATCTTCCAGACTCTCTCTCTTTATAACGATCTTGTCCTTGCCATCACCAACAAATACTACTGCTGGCCTTTGCATAAGATTGTAGTTAGATGCCATGGAGTAATGGTAGGCCCCTGTGCAGGCTACTACCAGAATATCACCTATTTTAGCCTCAGGTGTCCTGACATCCTTAGCTATCAGGTCTCCTGACTCACAGCACTTACCGGCTATTGTTACAAGAGAGGCGTCCTCCTCATTCATCTATTTGCCAGGGCAACCTCATACTTGGCCCCATAAAGGGCAGTCCTTATATGGTCGCTCATACCACCGTCTATGGAAACATAGGTCCTAATACCTGGAATTTCCTTTATAGTTCCTACCCTATATAGGGTATAGCCTGCTTCACCGACTATAGACCTACCAGGCTCCAACCATAACTGTGGTATGGACAAACCTTGGCTCCTGGCAGACTCTTTTAGGCAGGTTATTATCTCTTCTAGAGCATCCTCTATTGGATATGAGACATCCTCATCTGTATATCTGATACCAAATCCTCCACCTATATTTAGGATTTTTGCCTCAAAGTTAAGATCCTCTTTAAGATCCTTTAACCAAACAAAAACTTTCTTGATTGCCGCCTGACTGCCTTCTGTACCAAATATCTGTGACCCTATATGGAAGTGTAGTCCTATTAGGTCTATATTTTCAGCCCTCAATATGGCTTCTACACCCTCCCTGGCCTGGCCATTATCTATATTTAGACCAAATTTAGAGTCTGTATTTCCTGTTGTTATAAATTCATGGGTATGGGCCTCTACACCTGGAGTAACCCTTAGTAGAGCCTTTGCCCTCTTGCCCATTTGTCCTCCTATCCTATCTATCCTTTCAACCTCAGCAAGACTGTCTACAACAAAACAACCTATATTACTTTCTAAAGCATAGCCTATTTCATACTCTGTCTTATTATTTCCATGAAGGTGGATCTTCTGGGAGTCAAAATCTACTGAAAGGGCATTGTATAACTCTCCAACAGATACAACATCTAGGCCCATGTCTTCTTCCTTCATTATCCTTACCAATTCCTTACATATAAAGGCCTTACTTGCATATGAAATGTGGTAGTCAAGTCCAGACTTTGAGAGAACCTTGTGAAACCTCCTACACTGGTCTCTTATCAGGCCCTCGTCATATACAAATAGGGGGCTTCCATACTTATCTACCAGGCTACAAGTGTCTACCCCGCCTATTTCAAGATGACCTTGTGAATTTATTCTTCCGCTTCCATGTAATTGCATACTTATCTCCCTTCTAAATACTCTTTTTATACCATACTTCTATCTATATATTTATGTTTCTTATTATTTCCTTTTATTTATTTCTATAAGATACTTTATCCATCTATTTCTATATAGTCCACATCAAGACTCATATGGTTTAACATAGATATTTGTTCTGAATTGCTGGCTACCCCCTTAAAGGTATATTCATGGACCGGTATATCATGGCCATAAAAATAAACTTCGTCACCAAGGGTTACAGCCTCATCTATAATAGCTACTGAATGGCTCATCATCAGGGAAACCAAAGGATACCTCCTCTTGTTTATCTCCAAGTCATGCCCCTTTATCCTTGACCTTAATAGGCCATCTCCATAGCCCATATTTATAACTGCAAGGTCTGTAGGTTCCTTGGCCACAAAGGATGAACAATATCCTATACTCTGACCTGGATCAAGGTGGATTATAGACAAGACCCTGGCAGATAGGTTGATTGCATGGTCTAGCTTTTTAGGACAGTCCTTATATGGCAGACAGCCATATAGGTATATTCCCAGCCTGACATGACTATGGCCTTCTAGCAAGCCATCCCTGGCAAAGGAAGCGCTATTTTGAGCATGGATAAATTTAAACTTATGAACTCTTTGGCTGCTGCTAGGGCATCAAGCCAAATTTCTCTCTCTCTTTCATAGGTCTTGTCTTTATCAAACTCATCTGCCCAGGAAAAATGCATCCATATCCCCTCGATATCAATATCCTTATCCCTTGCCAAAGTCAAGATTTCTAACATTTCTTCCTTGGACCTAGCCCCTGACCTTCTCATGCTTCCTGCCCATTCAAGGTGCCAGGATATACCCTTCATATTCTCAAGGTTATTCTTTACAAAGTCGAGGTTGGCTATGGCCGTAGAAATCCTATACCTTCTCAATAGGTCGAATTCTTTAGCTGGATTTAGGGATATAATTGTTATATCCTCATATAGGTCTCTCATCCTTATACATTCCTTTAAAGATGTGCTTGCAAAGGCCCTTACTCCTGCCCTATAAAAGGTCTCTACTGCCCTTTCTAGGCCAAAGTTATAGGCATTATTTTTGACTACTGCTATCAGGCCCCCACCTGTTTCTTCTAGGACCCTACTAGCGTTATTATGGATGGCTCTTAGGTCTATTCTTAATTTTGCATTTTCCATTTCTATCACTACCCATCTAATTACAATAAGCCCTTACTACTTCTACAAGGAAGTCTACCCCATAAACCAAGGCTTCTTCCCTCATCTGTAGTGTCGGCGTATGAAGTCCTGTCGTATAGCCAAGGTCCTCATTTCTGATTCCTACGAAGCTATAGTTTACTGGACCAAGCTCAGAGAAGAAGGAGAAGTCCTCACCTAGAAGGTAAGGCTCTTTCTTAAATTCGAAGCTTGCCCCGGTTTTTAGTGCTGCCTCTTCTACTAGGTCTAGTAGGCATGCATCGTTTAAGAGGGCAGGATAGCCCTCCTTAAAGTTTAGATCAACCCTACACCCACTGGCAAGACCTAGGCCGGAACAGATTTCTTCCATTCTCTTCTTTATAATATCGAAGTCCCCACTATCATAGGTCCTAATAGTCCCCTCCATATGTCCGTTTTCAGGAACTGCATTCATGACCTCTCCAACTGACATCTTGCCCACGTGGATTATATTTGTGTGCTTACAGTCTAGATTATAGACTGTAATTGCTTCTATCTGCTGGTATATGTTCACACAGGCATTTAGGGCATTTGTTCCATTTTCCCTCAGACCAACGTGGGCAGTCTTTCCCTTTACATCTATAGTAAACTCGTTACAGCTAGCCATTATAGGTCCTAGCCTTGTTATAAGTTTACCTTCCTCAAAGTCTGGGTTTACATGAAGGGCATAAGAGGCCCTTATATTATATTTTTTAAAATCATATTCCCTTATCATTAGGTTAGCTCCACCAAAGGACTCCTCTGATGGCTGAAACACACCTAGTACATTCACCCTCAAGCCACCCGACTCCTTTAGGCCTAGGATTTCCTTGATTGCCCCTAAGAGCATACTTGCATGGGCATCATGGCCACAGGCGTGCATGACTCCATCATTTTCTGATTTGAAGTCTATTTCATTCATTTCCCTTATAGGAAGGGCATCTATATCTGCCCTCAGGATAATTGTATCCTGGCTACCTCCATCTATGTAGACAATAGTACCTGTATCTAGGCAGGTCTCATAGGTCAAACCCATCTTGTCAAGCTCAGCCCTTATATAGGCAGCTGTCTTGTACTCTTTTTGGGACAGCTCAGGATTTTTGTGGAGGTACCTCCTCCACCTTCTTATGTCTTCTAGCCTTGTTACCTTCATTTATTCACCTACTATCTATACGAAAATTAGTATTAACTATATTCAAAATTATACCAGCTTTGTAAAGCATATTTTATAGTTAAATTTGAATCTTCGTTAATACTAATTTGACTTTACCTATTCTAAGCTTCTTAAAGCATCAACTATGCTGATCTTTTCCCCTTCAACATCACTTGTCTGCTTTATAATCTTGGCAGGTACACCTGCAACTACTGCCCCAGCAGGAACATCCTCAGTAACAATTGCTCCTGCTGCAACTACTGCTCCCTTTCCTATTCTGACTCCTTCAAGGACCACTGCATTAGCCCCAATAAGGACATTATCCTCTACTACTACTGGGTTCGCATTTGCTGGCTCTATTACACCAGCCAAGACTGCTCCTGCTCCTACATGGACGTTCTTACCAGTTGTTGCTCTTCCACCAAGAACTGCGCCCATATCTATCATAGTTCCTTCGCCGACTACTGCACCTATATTTATTATAGCCCCCATCATGACTACTGCATTGTCCTTTATTACTGCATGCTCACGAATAAAGCACCTGGCTCTATTCTGGCATTTATATCTGATAGGTCAAGCAAAGGTATAGCACTATTTCTTCTGTCGTTTTCAACCACATAGTCTGCTATCTTATCACCATTATTGGCAAGGACCTCCTTCCAGGTATTTAGGTCTGTGAATAGAACCCTTGATCTATCTCCTCCAAAGTCCTTAACATTGTCTGGGAGGTCTATGTTTGTTAAGTCTCCCTTTACATATACCTTGACTGGTGTTGTCTTCTTAGATGTAGCTATATAATTAATTATCTCTTCTGATGTTAAAAAGTTTTTTGCCATAAAATCCTCTCTTTCGTATCTCTTATATTATGTATTTTGCCTTATAGGTTGTCAAAGGTATAGAAACCTTTTTGCTTGTCCTGCAGACCCTGGGCTGCCTTTAGAGCTCCATCTGCAAATATTCTCTTTGACTGGGCCCTATGGGTAAGCTCTATTACCTCATCTTCACCGGCAAATAAGACCTCATGCTCACCTACTATGGTTCCACCCCTTAGACTGGCCATTCCAATTTCCTTTTTATTCCTCTTATGTTCAGTCTGACTCCTGTCATATACAGGAAAATAACTAGTGTCAGCTGACTGTATTGCCTCAAGTAGCTTTATAGCTGTACCACTTGGAGCATCTATCTTCTTATTGTGGTGACGCTCTAGTATTTCTATATCAAACCCGTCTGATAATAGAGGCGTCAAAAACTTCAAGGCCTTTGTAAATACATGGACCCCGTAGCTCATATTTGCACTAAAGAAGATAGGACAATATTCTGCTGCCTGGTCCATAAGGTCCTGTAGCTGGTCCCTGGCCCCAGTTGTAGCTACAACTATTGGGGTCTTGTGGTGACTAGCCCCCCTCAATAACTCACTCGTATTCTTAGGGTGGGAGAAGTCTATAATGGCATCTGCCCTTGGTAGGTCCCTTATATCCTTGTATACTGGATATGGAGCATTTTCAGATTCCTGTAGGGAAAATATACCTACGATTTCATGACCCCTTTCTAGAGCAAGTCCTTCTACTACCCTGCCCATTACACCATAACCACCTAGTATTAATTTCATATTATGCCTCCAAACTTAGGCACTCTCTATATAGTGCTATTGTATTTTCTCTTACAGCATCTGTTGTAGGAATCAAAGGAAGTCTGAAGTTTTCTTCCCCATAGCCCATTTCCTTTAATACAGCCTTCACTGGTGTTGGGCTGACATCTGAGAATAGGGCATCTATAAATGGGTTTAGGGCAAGCTGTAGGTCCCTAGCTTCATTGATTCTTCCCTCCTGATATAGGCTGTATACTCTTAAAAATTCTACTGGTAGACAATTGGATACAACACTTATTACCCCATCTCCACCGTGTACTAGGAAGTCAAAAAAGCTTCCATCATCCCCACTGTATAGGTTAAAGTCTATATTAGGCTCAAGGTAGACCCTTACCCTATCAAGGTAGCCTATGTCTCCAGTTGCATCCTTTAGGGCTACTATATTCCTGTGTCCAGCTAGTTCTGCTACTGTTTCAGGATTAATAGTCATGCCTGTCCTTCCTGGAACATTGTATAGGATAATTGGTATATCAACACTATCTGCAATAGCAAAATAGTGGGCAACCAGACCCCTCTGGCTAGTCTTGTTATAGTAAGGAGTTACTACTAGGGCTGCATCTGCCCCATTTCCTTTGCAAGCCTTGTATGGTCTATGGCTGTAAGAGTATTATTAGATCCTGTTCCTAGTATTATAGCACAGTCCCTGTCACCCCTGATCCTTATTGTCCTTCTTAGTAGGTCTAGCTTTTCTTCTATAGTAAGGGTTGCTCCCTCACCTGTAGTGCCTGCTACTATGATTCCATTTATGCCTGAGCTTATCTGGAATTCTACAAGTCTTTCATAGGCTGCATAATCTATACTTCCGTCATTATTCATCGTCGTTGCTATTGCTGTTGCTACTCCATTAAAAATTGCTGTCATTTTTATTTCCCCCTTTAATTGGCTATTATTTATAATTTATTCTGATTTATGTATTCTATTCTTTATCTATTCTCTTCTTTATCTGTTCTCTTCTAGCATCTCTGCTATCTGAACTGCATTGCTGGCAGCACCCTTCCTAATATTGTCTGCTACACACCAAATGTGGAAGCTATTAGGCTGAGATATGTCTCTTCTTATTCTTCCGACCAAGACCTCATCACGACCTGTAGCCTCTATAGGCATAGGATATAGGTTGTTTTCTGGGTCATCTACAACTATTACTCCTGGTGCCTCCCTCAATATATTCCTTACATCTTCAACCTCTGCAGGTCTTTCAAAGGTGATATTGATTTCTACTGAATGTGAGTTCAAAACTGGTACCCTGGCACAAGTTGCCGTAATGGAAACATCATCACCTAGGTTCAATATTTTCTTTGTTTCCTCAATCATTTTCATCTCTTCTTTTGTATATCCATTATCTAAGAATACATCTATATGAGGAAGTACATTGTTGTATATTGGGTGAGGGTATTTTTTAGGAGGCTGGCCCTCTTGTCCCTTTAATAGGTCCTCAATACCACCCTGGCCAGAGCCTGATACAGCCTGGTATGTAGTGTAAGCAATTCTCTTTACTCCATATTCATCTATCAATGGCTTTAATGGTACTACTGACTGTATAGTTGAGCAATTTGGATTTGCTATTATCTTCCTCTCTAACTTAGGATAGTTACACTCTGGAACTATCAGGTCTATATCCTCTTGCATCCTCCACGCACTTGAATTGTCTATTACAATAACCCCATGCTCTTCGGCTATAGGTGCGAATTTCAAGGATGTTGAACCTCCTGCTGAGAATATTGCATAGTCAATATCCTTATCAAATGAATGTTCATTTAGTTCCTCTACTACTACATCCTGCCCCCTAAACTGCAAGACCTTTCCTGCTGACCTTGCTGATGCCATTAAGTATATATTATCTACCTCTAGCTCACTTTCCCCTAAACGTTCTATCATCTTAGTTCCTACTACACCTGTTGCTCCAACTATTGCAAATTTGCCATACTAACATCTCCCTTTCAAAAGTATTATTTTTATTCCCAATCTGATTTATTTAATCTATCTATTTTTTATCTATTTATCAATTCTATTTCTATAAAAATACTCTTCACCTATCTAGATTTTCTAGCTTGGCTTCAATATTTCGTCCAAATTTTTGTATGTTAGGCTATATATTAAACTCCTTACAAAGTAATATTACTGCCTTTTCAGATATATCCTTGTCTATAGCATAGGATATTGATATTTCAGATGTTGTTACCTGGTAGAAGTTGATTCCATTTGAGCATAGAAGCCTAAAGGCTCTTGCTGCAACACCACTTACATCCCTCATGCCTGAACCTACTATACTTACCTTGGCACAATCTGTACGGATCGAATACCTTATGCCTTTAAATTCTTCCTTTAAGCTATCTAGGATCTGGTTCAAGAAGTTCCTATCAGTGTCCTTACAAGTGAAGGAAACATTCATATCCTCACCTGATACTATCTGACTGATCATATCAATATTTACACTGAACCTATCCAGCTGGTTGAATAGCTCCTCTACAAAGTTCGTTCCTATATCACTACAAGTTAAGGTAACGTGTAGTATATCCCTATCTAGTGCTACTCCTGTAACAACCTTCTTTTCTAGTAAGTCTGTATTTGCCATAATCCAAGTTCCTTTCGTATCTGATAATGTTTGCTAAATATAGTGGTACATTGTAATTCTTTGCTATTTCAACACAGCGTGTTTCTAGAACTCCTGCACCTAGGGCTGATAGCTCTAGCATTTCCTCGTAGCTTACCTGACTTAGCTGTCTTGCTGCCTTATATATTCTAGGGTCTGTACCAAAGACACCTGTCACATCTGTATATATCTCACAAGAGGCCCCTATTGCTGCTGCCAGAGCAACTGCCGATGTATCGGATCCTCCCCTTCCTAGGGTTGTGATTTCTAGGTTTTCATTATATCCCTGGAAGCCTGCGACCACCAGTATATCAAATTCCTCTAGCTGACCATTTAAAAAATCCGCATCAATATCTGCTATCCTGCTCTTTGTATGCTGGCCAAAGGTCTTGATTCCTGCCTGTATTCCCGTCAATGACCTTGCCCTTACTCCCAGCTCATTTAGGGTAATGGCCATCAGGGAGATTGTGTTTTGCTCGCCTATTGCTAGTAGGGTATCTAGCTCCCTGACATCAGGATTATCAGTTATTTTTTCAACCTGCTTTAATAGCTCATCTGTCGTCTTCCCCATGGCAGATACTACTACTATTAACTTTTCATTCTGGTCTACCCTCTTCTTTAGGTAGGTTGAAATATCCTTTATCTTGTCAATCGTTCCTACTGAACTTCCCCCAAATTTTAGTACAGAAACTTGCTTCATAAACTCATCCTCCATTAATGCACAATACTCATAATAAATTATTTTCATTAACTAATAGGAATATATGCCCTTCTAATATTTTTTAATAAAAAAGGCAAATGTAGTTAGTCCACATTTGCCTGAAAGTTTTAAATCCTGTATATATTTTTCCTATACCTAGGCCTTCTCCAAGAAAACCCCTTATAAGCTACATACTCTATAATCGACATATTATGGCTAGCTCTCCATTAAAAAAGACAAATGTAGGTAGCCTACATTTGTCTATAATATTTACATAACATGACAATCTACTGGCTAGCCCTCCATTATACTCCTATAATGACAGAACAAAAACTCTTAATCCTTGTTCCAACAATACCTGCAAAGCACTACAGCTATTATTTCGGCAACATCCCCTTTCAAAGTAAACTGCTTGCTTTCATTATCTACTCCTACTCTTGTCAGTCGCGCCTCTATCCTATTTATTAAGTTAATAGTTATTATATAGCATGTACAGGCTTTTGTAAAGCCTTTCTTTTTAATTTAGTAGTAATAAATATTTTTAGAAATAATTGACAAAATAGGTATAAAGTGATATTTTTAAGATAAATATAAACTAGTTTGAAAATATTTTTCTTTATATGATTTTTTATAGGAGGTTAAGTATGAGTAAAAAATTTGTCATCACTATTCTCTCTCTATGTCTGCTCGCTATGGGTTCTTATGCTTATTTTTCATACTACGACAAAAAAGAAATATCCAAAAAAGTAAATACTGATTTAAATAGTTCTGAATTGAAAAAATACGAAGATAGGAGAAACACTTTATTAAAAGAAAATCTTAGCTTGTATGATATTGGAGATAGATATGATATTCTATGGAATCAAGCCCTAAAAGGTGAAGAGGGTCTTGTTTCATATGTAAATAAAAAGTATCCGAACTTATCAGATACTGACAAGTTGAAAAAACAGGTTTCTGTTTTAGAATACTTAAATAGAACAAGGACACAGGTAGATTTTAGTGGAGAATTTCTAAATGTTGTATTCAAAGAAGCACAATTAAGTGATTATTTAATAAATAATAATAAAAATGGAGATATTTCCAATAAAAAAATAATATTGAAACATTGGCAACAAATTTTTGATGATTTGTTTAATAAGTCGGATTATAATAGGAAAGAATTAATAGATTTTCTTATACAAATAATTACAGCTAATCTATCAGCTAATGATATAGAGAAATTAACCAATAATGAGAAGATTCCAATTGATGTACGAAACGCAATTAAAAAAAATAATCCTCAAGCTGTACCCCAAAATTAGACAAAAATGATGGTACCTAGAGGCATTACAATAGTAAGTTAAAAACAGGAAGGTGGGATAAAGTCCTACCTTCCTGTTTTATATATATAAGCCTATATTCTATTTAAAGCTCTACTTCTAGAAGAATTGGTGCATGGTCCTGCCTCTCTCCAGAGTCTACCATTCTGATACCCTTACCTTGTCAGCCACATCCTGGCTGACTATCCAATAGTCGATTCTCCAGCCCGTATTGTTCACCTTGCTAGTCTTTACCCTCTGTGCCCACCATGAATATACCTCTTCTATATCTCCATGGACATGCCTAAAGGTGTCTACAAACCCCCTAGCAAGCAGGTTTGTAAAGCCCTCTCTTTCCTCATCAGTAAAGCCTGGTGACCTATGGTTAGAAGCTGGGTTGGCTAGGTCTATTTCCTTGTGGGCAACATTGTAGTCCCCACATGCAAGTACCGGCTTATTCTTGGCTAGACCCTCAAGATAGTCTGCATACTTTTTATCCCATTCCTGCCTATCCTCTAGTCTCTTTAGACCATCACCAGCATTTGGTGTATAGACCTGTGTTACATAGCATGAATCTAGCTCAAGAGTAATAATCCTACCCTCGGAGTCCATCGTACATGGGGCTCCTATTTCAGGATATGTAGCCTTTACTTCCATGCCCTTCTTATATAGAAACATAGTACCAGCATAGCCCTTTCTTGCAGGCTCCACAGATGACCTCCAAACATGGTTATAGCCAGGGAATATTTCATCTAGACACTCTATATGCTTTTTAGTTGGTCCCTTAGCTGATAGCTTAGTCTCCTGAAGGGCTATAATGTCCGCATCCATACTGGCTAGCTTTTTTAGGACATCTCTAGATAGTAGGGCCCTGGCAGAGTCACTCGTTAGAGCTGCATTTAGAGAGTCTATGTTCCAAGAAATTAATTTCATACTTACCTCCTCATTAAATCAAGTATTATTTTTCAATGCTTGTAGTTAACACTACTTTCTAGCTAAATTAAGTTTCTAGTGTAAATATCTTATTGGTTGGTTTGACCAATCAAACCTCATTAACTACTATTATACCCAATAATAGCCTATCAATACTAGCCATAGGAAAAATATTATATAAATTATGGCCTACTTAATAGGCTTTCTAAGTATATATCTCTGGGCCTACTTATATATACAAAGAGGAATCCACCACTCTATCTAGAGCTTCCCTATTTCTACAAAAAAAGAGAGTGCAAGCACTCTCTTTATATATATCAAATAATATAATTATTCAATTATAGAAGCAACAACTCCAGAAGCTACTGTTCTACCACCTTCTCTGATGGCGAATCTAAGACCTTCTTCAACACATATAGAGTTGATTAGGTCAACTTCGATTGTTACGTTGTCACCAGGCATAACCATTTCTATACCTTCTGGTAACTTACACTCACCAGTTACGTCAGTTGTTCTGAAGTAGAACTGTGGTCTATATCCATCGAAGAAAGGAGTATGTCTACCACCTTCTTCTTTCTTAAGAACGTAGATTTCTGCAGTGAACTTAGTATGAGCTTTAACTGTTCCTGGCTGAGCAAGAACCTGTCCTCTTTCGATTTCGTCCCTCTGAACACCTCTTAGTAGAGCACCGATGTTATCACCAGCTTCTGCCTGATCTAGTAACTTTCTGAACATTTCTACTCCTGTTACTACAACCTTTCTTGGTTCATCAGCCAAACCAACTAGTTCAACTTCATCAGAAACCTTAAGAACACCTCTTTCAACTCTACCAGTTGCAACTGTACCTCTACCAGTGATTGAGAATACGTCTTCTACTGGCATTAGGAATGGCTTGTCAACATCTCTTTCTGGAGATGGGATATATTCGTCTATAATGTTGTAGAATTCTATTATCTTTTCTCCCCATTCAGAATCTGGGTCTTCAAGAGCCATTAGAGCAGAACCTCTAACTATTGGAGTATCATCTCCTGGGAAATCATATTCGTTAAGTAGTTCTCTAACTTCCATTTCAACTAGTTCTAGAAGTTCGTCGTCATCTACCATATCACACTTGTTTAGGAATACAACGATGTAAGGAACACCAACCTGTCTAGAAAGTAGGATATGTTCTCTTGTCTGAGGCATTGGACCATCTGTTGCAGCAACAACTAGGATAGCACCGTCCATCTGAGCAGCACCTGTGATCATGTTCTTAACATAGTCAGCATGTCCTGGGCAGTCAACGTGAGCATAGTGTCTAGCTGGAGTTTCATATTCAACGTGAGCAGTAGAGATAGTGATACCTCTTTCTCTTTCTTCTGGTGCCTTGTCTATGTTGGCGAAGTCTACCGCTTCACCTAACTGATACTTGTTGTGTAATGTCTTTGTTATAGCTGCTGTTAATGTAGTCTTACCGTGGTCAACGTGACCGATTGTACCAATATTAACATGTGGCTTACTTCTTTCAAATTTAGCTTTTGCCATTTTAAGTTTCCTCCCTTAAGAAATAAATTATTTATTAATTGGAGGGCGGAATCCACCCCCCTTTTTATTCTTTATAAGTATATCACTTTTATACTTATTTTTCAACAATTCATTAAAAATCTGATAATTTTTTAAGTCTATAAGCGATTTTTTCGCTTTTTTTTACTTTTTTAGCTTAAATATCTAACCAATTGGCTTAAGTTAGCCTTTTGTGACTACTTACCTTCTGTTATCTTCTTAGCAACGGAACCTGGTACCTGTGCATAGTGGTCAAATATCATTGTATAAGTCGCTCTACCCTGAGTAGTAGATCTTAGGTCTGTAGAATATCCGAACATTTCAGATAGTGGAACGTGAGCTCTAACAACCTGAGCACCGTTTCTTTCTTCCATACCCTGAATCATACCTCTTCTAGAGTTAAGGTCACCCATAACATCACCCATGTAATCGTCTGGAGTAACAACTTCAACTGCGAAGATTGGTTCAAGAAGAACTGCATTACCCTTCTTCATTGCATCCTTGAAGGCCATAGAAGCTGCCATCTTGAAGGCCATTTCTGATGAATCGACTTCATGGTAAGAACCATCGTATAGTTCAACAGCAACGTCAACAACTGGATAACCAGCTACGATACCTGACTGCATAGCACCCTGGATACCCTGGTCAACTGGACCAACATATTCCTTAGGTACAGATCCACCAACAGTCTTGTTTCGAACTTGTATCCTTCGCCTGGCTCAAGTGGATTAACTCTGATCTTAACGTGACCGTACTGACCTCTACCACCTGACTGCTTAGAGTACTTGTACTCAACATCAACTGGAACTGTAATAGTTTCTCTGTATGCAACCTGAGGAGCACCAACTGTTGCTTCAACCTTGAATTCTCTTAGTAGTCTGTCAACGATGATTTCTAGGTGAAGCTCACCCATACCACCGATGATAGTCTGGCCAGTTTCTGCATCAGTTCTAACTGTGAATGTAGGGTCTTCTTCAGCAAGCTTCTGAAGAGCTACACCCATCTTTTCCTGAGCTGCCTTAGAAGCTGGTTCTATGGCAACGAAGATAACTGGTTCTGGGAATTCCATTGATTCAAGTATAATAGGTTCATTAGGATCACATAGTGAGTCTCCTGTAGTTGTATCCTTAAGACCAACTGCAGCAGCTATATCACCTGCATAAACTTCTGTTATTTCTTCTCTTGTATTGGCATGCATCTGAAGGATACGACCAATTCTTTCTCTCTTGTTCTTTGTAGCATTTAGTACATAAGAACCAGATTCTAACTTACCAGAGTAAACTCTGAAGAAGGCTAGCTTACCTACGAATGGGTCTGTCATGATTTTGAATGCAAGAGCTGAGAATGGTTCTTCATCTGATGCATGTCTTTCACTTTCTTCACCATCTGGTAGGATACCCTTTATAGATTCTATATCAGTTGGAGCTGGTAGGTAATCTATAACTGCGTCCAATAGTAACTGAACACCCTTGTTCTTGTAAGCAGTACCACAAAGTACTGGGTTCATTTCACAAGCTATAGTTGCCTTTCTGATAGCTACCTTTAGTTCATCTATTGTTATTTCTTCACCTTCTAGGTACTTCATCATTAGATCTTCGTCAGTTTCTGCAACTGCTTCTATCATGACTTCCCTGTATTCATTGGCCTTGTCTACCATATCAGCTGGTATATCTACTACTTCGATTTCAGTACCTTCATCGTTCTTATAGATATTAGCCTTCATAGTTAATAGGTCTATGATACCTGTGAAGTTTTCTTCGCTACCTATTGGTAACTGTATAGCTACAGCATTAGCTTTAAGTCTGTCCTTCATCATTTCTACAACATTTAGGAAGTCAGCACCCTGTCTGTCCATCTTGTTTACGAATGCGATTCTAGGAACACCGTAAGTTTCAGCCTGTCTCCATACATTTTCTGACTGAGGCTCAACTCCTGATCTAGCACAGAAAACTGCAACAGAACCGTCTAGTACTCTTAGAGATCTTTCAACTTCTACTGTGAAGTCTACGTGTCCAGGAGTATCTATAATGTTTATTCTGTAGCCATCCCACTGACAAGTTGTAGCGGCAGAAGTAATTGTGATACCTCTTTCCTTTTCCTGTTCCATCCAGTCCATCTGAGATGCACCGTCGTGAGTTTCACCTATCTTATGAGTACGACCAGCATAGAACAAGATTCTCTCAGTAGTTGTAGTCTTACCTGCATCTATGTGGGCCATTATTCCTATATTTCTAGTCTTTTCCAATGGAAATTGTCTAGCCATTTCTTTCCTCCTTAATTATTTCAAACTCAGTTGATGACTACCATCTGTAGTGAGCAAATGCCTTATTGGCTTCTGCCATCTTATGAGTATCTTCTTTCTTCTTAACTGAAGCTCCTGTGTTGTTAGCTGCATCCATTATTTCCTTTGCAAGCTTTTCAACCATTCCCTTTTCGCCTCTAGCTCTTGTATATCTTACTAACCATCTAAGTCCTAGAGTCTGTCTTCTATCAGCTCTAACTTCGATAGGTACCTGATAGTTGGCACCACCGACTCTTCTAGCCTTAACTTCTAGTACTGGCATGATGTTTTCCATAGCCTTGTTGAATACTTCTAGAGCATCTTCTCCAGTCCTTTCAGCTACTAATGCGAATGCATCATATACTATTCTTTGTGACTTTCCTCTTTTTCCGTCATACATTAAATTATTTATTAACTTTGTTACTACCTTACTTCCGTACATTGGATCTGGTAAAACTTCTCTCTTTGGAACATTACCTTTCTTGGCATTACGCTTCCCTCCTTAATTATTAAAGTTAAATCATAGGTACTCGACATTCTTTTTGCCGTGATGCCATAAATATATTATTTAAAGCATCGAACTATAATCAATTGCTGTTTTCCAGCTACTTGTCTGTTCAATTCTGGCTTGAACCCGCCCTGGGGTCTATCCCCTTTGCAAACCCTCTATGGTCTACTAAAACTAAGTAAGTTTCTCTCTTGATTACTTCTTAGCTTCTTTTGGTCTCTTAGCACCGTACTTAGATCTTGACTGTCTTCTTGCGTCAACACCTGCAGTATCAAGTGTACCTCTTAGAATATGGTACCTAACACCTGGTAAGTCCTTTACCCTACCACCTCTGATCATAACAACACTATGTTCCTGTAGGTTATGACCTTCACCTGGTATGTATGCAGATACTTCTATTCCGTTTGTAAGTCTAACTCTGGCAACCTTTCTAAGGGCTGAGTTTGGCTTCTTAGGTGTTACTGTCTTTACAGAAGTACAAACACCTCTCTTCTGTGGAGCACTAACATCAGTGGCCTTCTTGTATAAAGAATTGTAGCCCTTCTGAAGTGCTGGAGCAGTAGATTTCTTTTCTACAGCTTTTCTACTCTTACGTACTAATTGGTTGATTGTTGGCATCAACTGCACCTCCTTTTTTAAAATTTTCGATCTTGTTAATTGACCGCCAACCGGACCAATATGCATAGCATATTGATTAATTGTTTTGATGCTTTTAGTCTTCACTAAAAAGGTATGCAATCTGTAGATTACATACCTTATAATTTTATCACCTCAAAGGGCTTGTGTCAACTAGTTTGTAGAATAATTTTTGCTTTTTAAAAACCATCTAAAGTTAGTCCCTCTTGAACAAATCCCTAGTGTATACCTTATCTGCTACATCATCAAGACAAGAGTCATACCTATTGGCTATTATACTGTGACTTATAGTCTTAAATTTTTCAATATCATTTACTATCCTACTACCAAAGAATGTTGTTCCATCCTCTAAGGTAGGCTCATATATTACTACTGTGGCTCCCTTGGCCTTTAGCCTCTTCATAACTCCCTGTATAGATGAATACCTGAAGTTGTCTGAATTTGACTTCATAGTGAGCCTGTAGACACCTATTACACATTCCTTTTCATTTTCTACAGAATACTCTCCATGACTATAGTAGTCATAGTAGCCAGCTAGGTTTAGCACCCTGTCAGCTATAAAGTCCTTCCTAGTCCTATTACTTTCAACTATGGCAGACATCATATTCTGTGGGACACTATCATAGTTGGCTAGGAGTTGTTTAGTATCCTTTGGTAGGCAATAGCCCCCATACCCAAAGGATGGATTGTTGTAGTGGCTGCCTATCCTTGGATCTAGGCAGACGCCCTGGATTATATCCTCTGTATTCAGGCCCTTCATCTCAGCATAGGTATCTAACTCGTTAAAGTAGCTAACCCTTAAGGCTAGATAGGTATTGGCAAAAAGCTTGACTGCCTCTGCCTCTGTAAAGCCCATCGATAGGATGGCTATGTCCTCCTTGATTGCCCCCTCGGCTAGGAGCTTGGCAAATATATTACTGGCCTCGGTTAAGACTTTATCCTCCTTGTCCGTGGACACGATTATCCTAGATGGATACAGGTTGTCGTATAGGGCCTTTGACTCCCTCAGGAACTCTGGACTAAAGATTATATTTAGTCTTGTACTTGGCCCTGACTGCCTCGGTATAGCCAACTGGTATGGTCGACTTGATTACTATAATGGCCTCCTTGTTTACCTCCAGTACCTTCTCTATGACAGCCTCAATTGCTGACGTATCAAAGTAGTTCTTTTGAGCATCATAATTGGTAGGTGCTGCTATGACAACATAGTCAGCCTCCCTATATGCCAAGTCTGTGTCTAAGCTGGCAACTAGGTCTAAGTCCTTATTGGCCAAGTAATCTTCTATATAATCATCATGTATAGGAGATATTTTCTTATTAATCATATTCACTTTTTCTTCTTCCACATCTACAGCCACGACCCTATTTGCCTGGGCCAAAAGTATAGCAATGGACAGGCCAACATAGCCAATTCCAGCTACGGCTATCTTGTAGGGCCTATTTAATTTTGTTTCTTGTCTATCCAAAACCTTCATCCTATACATCCTTCTTTCTATTTTTCAACTAACAATACAATCGCCTGGGAAGAAATGCCCTCTCTTGCTCCTGTAAAGCCTAGTCCTTCTTCTGTAGTCGCCTTTACATTTATATTGGTCCTATCTGTATCAAGGACCCTAGCAAAGTTTTCTACCATACTTGACAAGTGGGGAGCCATCTTTGGCGCCTGGGCTATAATAGTGCAGTCTGCATTGCCCAACCTATATCCCTTCCTGTCCATCAGGTCCTTGGCATAGGCCAAGAGCCTCAAGCTATCTGCTCCCTTGAACTGGGGGTCTGTGTCTGGAAAGTGCCTACCTAAATCACCCTCTCCTAGGGCCCCAAATATTGCATCTATTAGGGCATGAGTCAGTACATCAGCATCAGAGTGACCTAGTAGTCCCCTATCATGGTCTATCTTGACACCACCTATTATAAGGTCCCTATCCTCTACCAACTTATGTACATCGTATCCAATTCCTACCCTCATCTGCTTCCTCCTTATCAGCCTAAATAAGGCCTTACTATATCATTAATCAAGTATATACCTAGCCTGCCTTATATCCTCAGGCGTTGTAATCTTATTATTCATGTATGAGCCCATAATCATCTTTACCTTATGACCATACCTCTCTACCAGGCTTGCATCGTCTGTACCTAAAAAAGACTCCTGCATAGCCCTCGTATGGGCCTCCCTTATAAGGTCAAAACTAAAGGTCTGTGGTGTCTGGGCACACCAAACCTGGCTCCTATCAGGTGTGTCAATTACAAGACCCTCTTGGTCTACTATCTTGACAGTGTCCTTGCTAGGAACTCCAACGCAGGTCGCTCCACATTCAATTGTCTCTAGTATGGACCTGGTAATTGTATCCTCATCTACAAAGGGTCTAGCCCCATCATGTATCAGGAGAATATGAGTATCGTCTGAGAGTACCCCCATACAGTTATATATAGAATCCTGCCTCTCTGCACCACCTATAACCCTGACTATATCCTCAAAACCATAGGTATCTATTATTGAATCTATTTGGACCCTATCTTCCTCCCTTATAGCTAAGATTATTTTCCTAACCCTAGGGTGGTTATAAAATTTAGCTATTGTATGGGCTATAATTGGCCTATCTCCCAAGTCCAAAAGAATCTTATTTATCAGCCATCATCCTCTTGCCAGAACCTGCTGCCAAGATGATCACATCTGCATTTATCATATTATTATTCATCTTCTTCTACCACCTTACTTACCCCATGTGGATGACCTCCGCCAACCTTCTTTGTAGAAGACTTTGAGTCCATACTATATTTAAAGGCCGACCCTGTCTTCCTAAAGCTACCTGGTGATATACCCACAGTTTTTGTGAATACTGTGGAAAAATAACTTACATTCCTGTAGCCACATTCCTGACTTATTTCAGCTATATTTTTCTCCGTCTGTAAAAGTAGGTTTCTAGCACGGTTTAATTTCCTATAATTTACATAGGAGCTGAAGGTATAGCCAGTTTTTTGTTTGAAAAGCTGGGATAGGTAGCTCTTATTTATATGGGCATACTCCGAAGCCTCCTCTAGGCTTATAGGCTTCTGTATGTTATCATCTATATACTTAAAAACACTCTTTAGGGATGGATTGACACCCAGAATGTTATTTTCCAGCAATTCATCATAGTACTGGCCTATTATCATGCTGGCAGTTGGTATAAAGTTCTTGCTTGTTATCTTTTTATGCATTAATATCGTACAGTGGTAGCAGCAATGCTTAAGAGAAATATTGTGCATGAAAAGTGTGTAGTAGTAGATGGCGTAATTAAGACTATTCAAAAAGGCCCTATAGGCTACTATATTTTCGCTTTTAATCCAGCCTCCTGCCAATTTTTTAAATTCTTTCATGGTATTTTCCATATTACCCCTGGCAAGATTTTCGCACAAGGCCCTGTAATCTATGTCCATATCAAAACTGTCTAATTGCGTTATCTTATGCATAGGCACACCTCCTTCATTAATTCTTCACGTAGTCTATAAATTAAATGCACACAAATTTCATAACTCCTACGATATCCTCTATTATATATCATATGTAGGCTAAAAAATAGGGGGTATTGGGAAAAAGACCTAAATATAGTTAATAAATCAATAAATATAGTTAATTGATTATAAAATTCATTGTGGTAAAATATATAGTATAGAAGGTCTTGTAGTAGACCTAAATTAAATCTTAAAAATTTAAAAAAGGTCTAGGACCCATATGATATTGAAATCAAATTAGGCTGGACCACTTAAGTTATGGAGGTATTTATGAAAATTGCTGTAGTATATGGATCTCTATCAGGAAATACAGAAAGACTAGCTAGAGGGGTATTCGATAGGATTAGCCCTGAATATGAAAAGGCCATATTTGATGTTAAGGACAAGCCTGACCTATCAGATTATGATGTTGTTGCTCTTGGCTTCTGGATTGACAAGTCCTTTCCACACAAGGCAATGAAGGAATTTATACCAGAGGTACGTGACAAGGAGGTCTTCCTAATGGGTACTATGGGCTACTATCCTGACTCAGACCACGGCCAGGCATGCATAAAAAATTCTGTAGGCCTAGTTGACAAATCTTGCAAGCTTTTAGGTTACTTTATGTGTAACGGAAAGATAGATATGAAAATCCTAGAAAGAATAGGCCAGATGAAACCTAGAAACATGGGCGAAGAGATATTCAAAAAGCATATGCTTGATGAAAAGAACCTTATTAGGTACAAGATGCTTGGAGACCATGTTAATGAAACAGACATTGAATTCTGCTCAGCAAGGTTCAATGAAAGAGTTGCCATAAAGGCAGCTATTGATAGCTTATAATTTCAATATAAATATATATGGAATTATGATTCCCCAAATTCCTACCGACATAATTTATAAAATTATGTTAGAAAAGGCAGCTAATCCCCAATTAGCTGCCCTCAGACTGTAGACAAAGTCCACATGTAAAAGTGTGGACTTTTCTAGTTTTTAGTACAATACAAATGCATCTTTATGATATCCATACCACGAAAGCATTGAGATTTCAATGTTTTCGTGGTATAATATATATGAAAAGAGGTGCGCTATGATTACGAAAAATACATCCAATAAAGAGCAAATACAGATGGTTTCCTTAGAACAGCTTGTTCCCAAAGACCATATTCTTAGAAAAATTGATGATACAATTGATTTTTCATTCATATATGATTTAGTGGAAGATAAATATTCTTCAGATACTGGCAGACCAAGTATAGATCCGGTGATACTAATCAAGATTCCAATCATTCAATATATGTTTGGAATAAAAAGTATGCGACAGACAATAAGGGAAATAGAAGTAAATGTAGCATATAGATGGTTTCTTGGTTTGGATTTTTTCGACCCCGTTCCTCATTTCAGTACTTTTGGGAAGAACTACAAAAGAAGATTTGAAGGAACAGACCTATTTGAGCAGATTTTTTCTAATGTGTTAATGCAGTGTATGAATAAGAATCTTGTTGATACTTCAACTGTATTTGTAGATTCTACCCATGTCAAAGCAGCCGCAAATAGAAAGAAGGCTAAGAAAAATTCTTGTAGCAAAAGAAAGCTGCGAGATTTTATGATGATCAGTTATCAAAGGAAATAAATTCAGATAGAGAAAAACATGGTAAAAAGTCCTTAAAAGACAAAAATAAGGATGACGATGATGTTGATCCCCCTAGCATAGATTGTAGCGAACTTAAAGAAAAGAAAGTCAGCACAACAGATCCTGAAAGTGGTTGGTTTCATAAAGGAGAACATAAAGAGGTCTTTGCATATGCGATAGAAGCTGCATGTGATAAGCATGGCTGGTTACTTGGTTATACAGTACATCCAGGCAATGAACACGATTCTAAAACATTCCCTGCAATTTATGAAAAATAAAGAAACTCAAACCTGAAATAATTGTTGCTGATGCAGGGTACAAAACACCGGCTATAGCTAGAATGTTGATTGATGATGGTATAAGGCCAATTTTTCCGTATAAAGCACCAATGACAAAAAAAGGATTCTTTAGAAAATATGAGTATGTATATGATGAATATTACGATTGCTACATTTGCCCAAATAACAAGATACTAAAATACTCAACTACAAACAGAGACGGATATAGAGAGTATAAAAGTAATCCTGTAAATTGCAGTAGTTGTCCATATATATCTCAATGCACCCAAAGTAAAAATCATCAGAAGGTAGTTACAAGGCATGTATGGCAAGAATATATGGATATATGCGAAGACATTAGACATACAAGAGGGACGAAAAGCATCTACGATTTACGAAAAGAAACAATAGAAAGAGTATTTGGAGTAGCAAAAGAAAATCATAGTATGCGATATACACAGCAGATAGGTAAAGAAAAAATGGCCATGAAAATAGGCCTAACTTTTGCGTGTCTAAATATGAAAAAACTAGCAAAAATACTGACAAAGAAGAGTAAAAAACACTGTGACTTTTCGACAATTTTTTCGTTTTTTAGGTTATCCTTTAGTTTTTAACAATTATATAGAGAAAAGTCCCTTAAATCATTAATGACTTAAGAGACTTTGTCTACGATTTGAAGGCAGCTAATCCCCAATTAGCTGCCCTTTTCTTTTATCATTCTATTTACTTGGGACCTACTGGTCAGAAGGTTGAACTTCACCTTCAATTTCATCCTTGTTTTTCTTGTGGTCACCAAGCTTTATTTCATTAATCATATCCATCCACTTGCCAGTCTTACTTACAAAGAATTCATAGCTGTTGCCCTTTTTCATAGTAACCCTAATACCGTCATTAGTAAAAGGTGTAGGCTTAAACCTCTCTATTGACTCAGCCTTAGTTATAGACAGCCTTATAGCCTTCTTTTCTATAAGGTCTGGATCTGGAGTATTTGCAAATATAATCATCTTGTCAGTAAGATATAGCCATCCTGTCTTCATCTTTCCATCCTTCATATGCGCCTGGGAATCATACTTTAGGATACCCTTCTGGCTCATCTTCATAGCAAAGATTCTCATATTTGTAGTATCTGCCCTCCTCCTGTTAAGCATCAAACCCATCATAAAGAAGGTACCACCCATCAGAATAAGTACGTATAGGAAGTAGTTTAGGTTGCCTACAGTTAGGCCCTCCTTATAGAACCTACCAGCATTTAGGGCAATACCAAATATTATCCCTACCAGGGCAGATTTGTAAATGTTTAAAAACCTCAGTTGTCATTAAATTACCTCTCTCTTATTGTATTTATATAGATTAGACCCATATCTTCTTAGAAGGCCCAGTTTCCGTCCTTGAATATCTGGAATTCCTGGCCATCCTGCTGGATACCTACTATATCTAGGTCCTTGTCGCCTATCATAAAGTCTACATGAGTCATACTTACGTTTATACCCAATCCATCCTTATCTTCATCAGCTATATTGGCCCCGTCCTTTACACATGAGCTGTAGGCAGCCCCAATAGCCAGGTGGCAGGATGCATTTTCATCAAATAAGGTAGTGTAGAATACTATATTTTTATTTGATATAGGTGAATCATAGGGTACAAGGGCAACTTCACCCAGCCTAAAAGATCCTTCATCAGTTTCTATTAAGTTCTTCAGGTTGTCCCTTCCTGTCTTGGCATCAAAATCTATAACCCTACCAGCCTCATACCTAATCCAAAAATCTTCTATAAGGCTACCAGCATATACCAGTGGCTTAGTGCTGTGGACTATACCATCTACCTTGTACTTGTGTGGCATACCATATATTTCTTCTGATGGTATGTTAGGGTTAAAGAAATTACCCTTAGGATCCTTGGCTGCCCCACCCAACCATATATGGTTGTCTGGAAGCCCTATCACCAAATCAGTCTTAGAGGACTTGTATCTTAGTTCCTTGAAATTCATCTTATTCATAAAGGCAGTCTTTTCCTTTAAGTTCTTGTTGTGGTCTTCCCAAGCCGCAACTGGGTCTTCAGTAACCCTTGAACAGTCTAGTATATTGTTCCAAAGCTCTTCAACAGCTGCCTCATCTGCAAGATCTGGATGGACCCTCTTGGCCCAGGCTAGTGAAGGAACTGCTACTATAGACCACTTAACCCTATCATTCAGTGTATAGGACCTCCACTCCTTGAGATACTTGCCCGCCTCCTTCTGGAAACGACCTATCCTGTCAGGGTCTACCCCCTTCATTAAGTCTGGATCATTGGATATTATGGATAGAAAGGAGCCTCCCTCCTTGGCAATCTGAGTATACTTATATGACTGCCACTCTGGATATTCATCGAAGGCCTCACTAGGTGCACTTAGGTACTTTCCCTGCTTATAACCTCATCAGAATACTCAACATATACATGCTTGGCCCCAGCCTTATAGGCCTCTCTCACACACCTTCTAACAAAGTCTCTTGACTCTACATCAGCCCTTATTAGTAGGCTTTCACCAGGTTGAACATTTATACCTGACTTGATAGCCAGCTGGGCAAATTTATCTATTCTACTATCTAAACTCATCTTATCTTCTCCTTATCTTCTAATATTTTTCATAAAAAGCTACTTATTTTCCAAAAACTCCTGTGGAATTATACTCTTGACTATATCCTCCCTTATTTTCTCTTCGTTCAAGTAGGAAACCCTGTAGTCTGTATCTGGTGCAATACCGTTTGTTCCATAGGTATAGCATAGAAATCCTACTTTTATACCATTTTTATCAATAATTACAGGCTTATCCCTATCCTCTTGAGATGCAAAAACTCCTGTATGATAGACATTCGTCTGGTTCCAGAGCTTAATTGACTCTGGTATAGCCCAAGACCCCTTGTCTAGAGAATGGTTGTTGGCCATATTTACCATATTAAAGCCAGCCCTTGTCAAGGCAGGTATCATGGCCTGGGGAGTATTAAAGTGGGGGTATGTACCAATCCCAAATTTATCACCCGCTATAATAGACTCCTGATTGATATACTTGAGGTCATACTGGTCCAATTCCGGCTTTATATTTCGTATAGGTGGTCAAAATCATACTGGCCATCACCAAAAAGGCCCTTGCGCCTATCAGCTGCATTATAAATAGAGTCGTGGATAAGATTATCCCCAACGCCTGCAAACCTAAGCCTCTTGACTGATGTTTCCTGCTTATTAGCCTTCCTAAGTGAGCTGATTTCAGTCTGGAAAAAGTAGCCCATGGATAAAAGAAATATTAATATTATACCAACAGATAAAAAAATAAAGTTCTTTTCGTTTTTAAGATTCATTCGACCCACCTGTTTCATGATTATAGTATATTTATAAGCTTCTTAGTACATTATATCACAAGAAATTGTATATCTCTATACAAGTGAAGATAAGATATTATATTTGATTCATTAGTTGTTCCATAGGTTGATGGCATGCCCGTCATACCAAAAAAAGCGACCAGGCCTTTGGCTTGGTCGCTGAAAGAGTAAATGGGAGGTTACCCTTCTTAAAATATTGACTACAAATGTATTTTAATAATTTATCTATATTATGGAATACTAGCTTACAGACTCTAACCAAGATTCAAGCTGGTCTCTTATATGACCATCCTTTCTTCAAAGGCCCTTGTCTCTTCATCTACCCTCTTCTTTAGGTCGTCACTTAACTCTCTTGCTGCAAAAGTATATACTACCTTATCTTCCTTCTCTATGTGTCTAGCTAGAAGGTCTCCATAGCCAACTGCATTAGCTATGATGTCTAGCTTATATATATCATCCTGGCTCTTTTCATAATTATCCAAGGCAGCCTCTAAGTTAGTCATAAATAGCCTACCTAGGTCGTGCTCAACCAACATACCCTGCCTGATTAACTTTTCTGCAACTGGTGGAAGCTCATCTACCATTATCTTAAATAGGATTTCTTCCTCCTTGCCGTGGTGGTGCTTATCAGCGTAATTTCTCGCAAAATTTATATACTGCCTAAACTTATCTATGTCAACAGCCTTGCCATCAAGGATATCCTTACAACTAGACTTCATTATGCCCACAAATTTTAATATATTCTGGTGCTCTGCTACCAAAAGGTCTATTCCGTACATCTTATTTCCTCCTAAGCTCAAATTCATTTTCTCCATCCCATGAATATGATATATCAGACTGACTTAAGAGACCTTCAATCACGCTAGTCCTTATCTGATAAAAGTCCTTACTTGACCTTCCATAAGGCTCCCAATAGTCTGCATGTATGTCCAATCTATCCCTCCACCTGAATGAGTCTTCTGTAGAGTCTAGCATTTCTTCTACCCTATCACATGGCATACCGTTTAACATCTTACCTGCTATTGCTGGGTATACATCTTCTATGCCTAGGTCACTACCAAGGTTATGGTCCTGACCATACTGTCTTCCTATACTCTTTATATCTTCTATAGTAAATATACCTGACCTTAATGCCTCATCAACTACAAAGGCTAGTCTCTTCTCAACTATTACTACTAGTGACTGTAGAGACCCATGTATATTTGTAGTATCTACTATCTCCTCTAGGCTACCTGCTGGCACACCTGCCAGGCTTAGGTCCAGCTTCAATTCCAGCTCATTGTTGCCAGTCTTTTCCTCTGCTGCCTTCACTATTGCATCAACTAGTCCCTCCTGGAACTTGATCTTATTGTACATTATATGGTGGATTGGTCCCAAAAATAAACTCATATTTATACCTCCTACTTGCTGTTTAGCTTAGCTAGTACATCCTCTACATTTAGGCCGTGTACCATACATGCATCCTCTAGTGATTCCATCTGTGATGATGGGCAACCTAGACAATGCATACCAAACTTGTTAGTATTTCATATGCTCCTTCATTTTCCTTTAATACGTTTCCTATTATAGTGTCTCTTGTTATCATAATCTTATTCTCCTTTTCATATATATTATTTATTTTGATTTTTTATTATCTAGCTCCTTGCTATATACATATAATAAATCATTCCATAAAAAAATTCGGTTGTATATGCAACCGAATTGATATTTTTTATATTTTTTTTAAATATTCTACTTATCCTACTTTTTGTACCCATCCTACTGGAAAATTTCCAACCTATTATGATCACTTATAGTATCAGTATATATGCTGTTCAAATAAGACCCAGTAAAGGTCCTCTCACACTGGTCCATCCATAACTTGTAGGCAGGATTATCAAGGGACAGGTCCGGTCTCTTGTCAAGGCTACCTGAAAAATAATGGATATTGGTGTCCACCATAAAGTCCATCATCATTTCCTTGTCTTCCTTACTAAGGTCTAGCTTATCCAACTGCTTTTTCGTCTGTAGCCTCGTACACCTGACAAAATACTCCCTACATATATTTTCAAAGTCCAAAAGAGCTTGGTCCTGGTGCTTATACTTTTTCATCCAATAGGCAACATCAAGGCTTTCTGTATGGTAGGTCATATTATTCCTCAGGTCCATATCTAGGACCCCATATAGGTTTGGATAAAGACCCAGGCAGGCCAGGGCTATATCGTGGACCCTCTTGTGCTCTGCCATATGCTGGATGTGCATATGACCACTAAGGTTTATCCTCACATTATACTTGTTGTATAGGTCTACTAGCCTTGAGCTATTTGTAATCTTATAGCCGGCTATAAAAAGCTTGTTGTGGGCAAGTATATTTTGGTGGCTGACACCTATGACCCTCATATTCATATCCTTGGCATTTTTTAGGCACCTCTCTATCCACCTATAACTGGACTTAGATATTGTCTGGTCATTTCCCTTGGTAGAAGTTTCAACCATGAGTAAATGACACTTGTTGCCTAGCTGGTAGACATAGTTGAGGGACTTCTTATCTCTTGAAACTACATTCGGATCATCCTTACCATAGCCATAGTCGCTGTATATTTCCTCAAATTCTTGAAGGCTAACTGTATCCACTGGTCTGGTAGTATCAGCCTCAAAGGCAAGGGCCCTTTCATTTTCAAGGTCATGGTTGCCGGGTAAGACTAGGACCTTAATCCCCTTGTCCTTTAGGATTTTAAATTTGTTGGCAAGACCTATATGGCTCTCTTTTTCCCCGTTATAGGTCATATCTCCACTTACAATAACCAGGTCTGGCTTGGTTCTTGCCATCTCTAGGATAAAGGCATCCATAATCTGGTCTATATACCTCATCATCTTTCCATCACTTTTTTCTATAGTATCAACAAAGCTCCTTCCATAGTCACTAAGACTTGGTGCAAGGTAGTGAATGTCTGTTACATGGACTATCTTTATATTGTTATCGTCTATAAGACTTGTATTTAATTTATTATTTGACTTATTTGGTGACTTCTTGCCCCTAGATAGAACAAAAAATGCTACCACTATTATTGCAACTAGTGTGATAAATATCAACATACTACCACCTCCATATACTTAGGATATCACAAAAAAACTTATTTTTTTCTTATTTTTTTATAACAGGTCTACAACTACCGTAATAAAAAAACATGGTAGAGGAAATCTACCATGCCTAAGTGCCCCAGCGGGACTCGAACCCACAACCGCTTGATTCGTAGTCAAGAACTCTATCCAGTTGAGCTATGGGCGCAAATTATCATACCATAAGATTATACCATAAATTTTTTTAAATCATACAAACAAAATCGTCCAACAAATTTTTTCCACCCAAACCCGCTATCTCCAGTCATTATATGATATAATAATATATTATGCAAAAAAATTATTAAACATAGGAGGTTAGCATGTTTATTGATGATACAATTGCAGCCATAGCCACTGCCCCCGGACAAGGTGGTATTGGTATTATCAGGATAAGTGGTCCTGATTCACTAAAGATTGCAAATAAGATATTCTCGCCCTTCCATAAGGGGAAATCCTAGACTACCCTATCAGGACCCTAATCTATGGAAACATACTAGATGGCGATACAATTATAGATGAAGTACTCCTAGCCTACATGAAGGGGCCAAACTCCTATACAGCCGAAGATGTAATAGAAATCAACTGCCACGGTGGCTTTATATCAGTCAGAAAAATACTGGAGCTAGTCCTAAGGTCTGGTGCCAGACCAGCCCAGGCTGGAGAATTTACCAAGAGGGCCTTCTTAAACGGAAGAATAGACCTGTCTCAGGCAGAGGCTGTCATAGATATAATAAATGCCAAAACTGAGGAGTCTCATAATATGGCCCAGTCCCAGCTAGAGGGGGCCCTGTCAAAGAAGATAAGAGGCCTAAGAGACCAGATAACATCCATTTTAGCCCAGCTAGAAGTAGCTATAGACTATCCTGAAGAAGACATAGAGTTTATAACCTACAAGGAACTGGTTGACCAGACCACAGAGGTAGATGACCAGGTAAAAAAGCTCTACAAGACAGCAGATACAGGTAAAATTTTGAGAGAGGGCCTGAAGACTGCCATATTGGGCAAGCCAAATGTTGGTAAGTCATCCCTTATGAACCTAATACTTGGAGAAGACAGGGCCATAGTAACAGACATACCTGGTACAACTAGAGATGTCATAGAAGAATTTGTCAATATAAAGGGCATACCCCTAAAGATAGTCGACACTGCCGGTATCAGGGCCACAGATGACCTGGTGGAAAAAATCGGTGTAGAAAAATCAAGAGAACATATGAAGCTAGCAGACCTAGCCTTAGTGGTCCTAGACTCATCTAGACCCCTAGACCAGGAGGACATCCAAATTCTAGAAAATATAGACCAGACCAAGTCCCTAGTAATTTTAAACAAGACTGACCTGGCTTGTCAGATGGATATAGAGAGCCTTAAGTCATATGTAGACCCTAAGAATATAATAAATATATCAGCCCTAAAGGGCCATGGCATTGACCTGATCCATGATCGGATAGAAGATCTAGTATTTGAGGGTAAAATCAGTGATTCATCAGACCTGATGATTACAAATTCAAGGCACAGGGATGCTATCTACAAGGCAATGGTCTCCATAGGCGATGCCATCAATTCATTAAATGATAGGCTCCCTTATGATTTTATAGAGGTAGACCTAAAGGATGCCTGGGATAGCCTGGGATGTATTAACGGTGATACAATAGAGGAAGACCTGCTAGACACAATATTTAGCAACTTCTGTATAGGTAAGTAAAAAGAAATTTTGAAAGGATTAAATAATAAATGGAAAGATTTGAAGCGGGAAGCTACGACATTATAGTCGTAGGTGCCGGCCATGCTGGATGTGAAGCCGCCTTGGCCAGTGCAAGAATGGGTATGAAGACCCTAATGATTACCCTGTCCCTGGATGCAGTAGCCGCCCTAGCCTGTAACCCCTCAATAGGAGGAACTGGTAAGGGCCAGCTAGTCAAGGAGGTCGACGCCCTTGGTGGCCAGATGGGTCTAAATATCGATGCTACATACATACAGTCGAGAATATTAAATACGGCCAAGGGACCGGCAGTCCACTCCTAAGGGCCCAGACAGATAAAAACCTCTACCATAGGGTAATGAAGGAAACTATTGAAAACCAAGAGAACCTAGACCTAATTATGGATGAGGTAGAGGAAATCCTCCATGAAGGAAATAGGGTCACTGGTGTAGGAACCAGACTTGGATGCCAATATAGGTCCAAGGCAACCATACTTGCCACAGGAGTCTACCTAGAGTCAACAATATTTATAGGCCATGATACCTTCAAGGAGGGTCCAAACGGTCTTGGCTATGCTAAAAAGCTAACCAATAGCCTAAGAGGGCTTGGTCTAGACATGAGAAGATTTAAAACTGGTACACCAGCCAGGGTCCACAGGGACAGTATAGACTTTTCAGTCATGGAGCCCCAAGCAGGAGATGAAAAAGTAGTGCCATTTTCCTTTATGAATGAAAATATAGAAAGGGACCAGATTATTTGCTACCTTACTAGGACTACTCCTGAAACAAAGAAACTAATAGAGGATAATATTGCAAGGTCTGCCATGTATAGTGGAAATATCGAGGGTACAGGACCTAGGTACTGTCCTTCCATAGAGGATAAGATAGTAAAGTTCAACGACAAGGAGACCCATCAGCTATTTATAGAGCCAGAGGGCTTAGACACAAAGGAAATGTACATACAGGGTGTATCAACTAGCTTCCCCCTGGATATGCAGGTAAGGATGTACCAGTCTATCAAGGGTCTAGAAAATGCCAAATTGATGAGACCTGCCTATGCCATAGAATATGACTGTATAAATCCAACCCAGCTAAAGCAGAACCTAGAAATAAAGGGCTTGGAAAATCTATTCTCAGCAGGCCAGTTCAATGGCACATCAGGCTACGAAGAAGCTGCAGCCCAAGGTCTAATAGCAGGTATTAACGCCGTCCTAAAAATAAGGGGCCAGGAAGCCCTGATACTAGATAGGTCTGATGGCTATATAGGTGTCCTAATAGACGACCTAGTAACAAAGGGAACTAATGAGCCTTACAGGATGATGACATCAAGGGCTGAATATAGGCTATACCTCAGACAGGATAATGCCGATATGAGACTGACTCAAAAGGGCTATGATATAGGCCTTGTAAGCCAAGAAAGGTACGACAGGTTCCTAAAGAAAAAGGCCGATGTTGAGGAAGAAATAGAGAGACTAAAAAATGATAGGATAACCCCTAAGGAAATCAACCATATCCTGGAGGAAAGGGGTATAGTTGGTCTAAACAATGGCTTGTCCCTATATGAGTTTCTAAAGAGGCCGGAAGTAAACTACAGCCTACTTGAAGAGGTTGGTAAGGGGTCAGACAAGGACCTATCCGATGAAGTCAAAGACCAGGCTGTAATAATGATAAAATACGAGGGCTATATCAGCAAACAGATGAAGCAGATTGACCAATTTAGAAAGCTAGAAAAGAAAAAACTAAGCCCAGACTTAGACTATGACGAAATAGAAGGTCTAAGAATAGAGGCAAGACAAAAACTAAATGCCATCAAGCCTACATCAATCGGTCAGGCATCTAGAATATCTGGTGTATCACCTGCTGATATATCTGTCCTACTAATCTACCTAGAGCAGGCAAGAAGAAAAAAATAGGAAACTACTAGTAGGCCTTTCATTATATGCCTACTAGCCAGTAAAAGACAAAATGTCTTTATTTGATTAATTTGAAGACTTGGAGGCTTAAATGAATCAAAACATTGAAAATATAGAATTACTAAAAAAAGGACTGGCTGATTTTTCAATCCAGGTAGATGACCTAATGGTGGATAGGTTTGAAAAATATAGACAGGCCCTAGTAGAATACAACCAGCATATGAACCTAACAGGCATCACAGAGCAAAGAGAAGTATATATCAAGCATTTTTTGGACTCTGTTGCCATATTTAAAAATGGCTATATTGGTGATGGCCTATCAGTTATAGATGTTGGTACAGGAGCTGGTTTTCCAGGCCTGCCATTTAAAATCTGTAATCCAAATATCAAGTTGACCCTACTAGACTCTCTTAACAAGAGAATCAACTTCCTAAAGGCAGTTGGTCAGGAACTAAGCCTAGATGGTATAGACTATGTCCATGGCAGGGCTGAAGATATGGCCCAGAAACCAGACCATAGGGAAAAATACGATATAGCAACAGCGAGGGCAGTAGCCAGTCTACCCGTCCTACTAGAGCTATGTGTCCCTTATGTAAAGGTCGGTGGTTTCTTTATATGCCTAAAGGGACCTGGTGTAGATGCAGAATTAGAAGATGCTAAAAACGCCATGAAGATACTTGGTGTTAAGTTGGTTGAAAGGATAGATGTCAGCCTACCAGACCAGGAATTAAAGCATAATATACTGGTCTTCAAA